>SCPP01001554.1_pt1:0-2070000 | contig 3791000 bp, 3123 predicted proteins | sample 6106811 | NCBI WGS metagenome assembly SCPP01 (sample SAMN10720449, study PRJNA508395) | human gut metagenome | isolation source: Participant 2 stool, 15 month | host: Homo sapiens | collected 2018 | reverse complement strand
ATTTTGAGGCAATCGATGCTCCTGATGTTCAGAGAGGCGAGTTGTCAAGTAGTCTGTCTGTCAATAGGACGGACGACTTCTTCGAGCTCAATTTCCATACTGAGGGAGTGGTTCACATACCATGCGACATCTGTCTGGACGATATGGATCAAACCATAGAGACTAATGACAGGCTAGTCGTAAAATTCGGAGAAGAGTACTCAGAGGATGATGATCTGGTGACTGTGGCCGAGAACGAAGGAATACTCGATGTCGCCTGGTTTATCTATGAATTTATAGATCTCAATATTCCCATCAAGCATGTGCATGCACCTGGAAAATGCAACCCTGCTATGATTGAAAAGCTCAATGAGCATTCTGCCGCCCGAAGCGGTGAGGAAGAAGAGGATACTGTAGATCCACGCTGGGAAGCTCTATTGAAATTGAAAAAATAAAAATTAAAATTTTAAACATTTAAAAATTATGGCACATCCTAAAAGAAGACAGTCAAAGACACGTACACTTAAGAGAAGAACTCATGATAAGGCAGTAGCTCCTACATTGGCAGTTTGCCCTAACTGTGGTGCATACTATGTATACCACACTGTTTGCCCTACTTGCGGTTACTATCGTGGTAAGGTTGCAATCGTTAAGGAAGCAGCTGAATAATGGGTAAAATTAATGCTGTAATTACAGGTGTTGGTGGCTACGTGCCAGACTATATCCTCAACAACGAGGAATTGTCTCGCATGGTAGATACTACAGATGAGTGGATTACCACCCGTGTGGGTATCAAAGAGCGCCGCATCCTTACAGAGGAAGGCCTCGGGACCAGCTATCTGGCGCGTAAAGCTGCCAAGCAGTTGATTCAGAAGACTGGCGTTGATCCTGATACAATCGATGCACTGATTGTAACAACCACGACACCTGACTACAAGTTCCCTTCTACAGCATCTATCGTCCTCGGTAAGCTGGGGTTGAAGAATGCTTTCGCATTTGACTTCTCTGCAGCTTGCTGTGGATTCTTGTATACCCTTGATGTTGCTGCAAGCATGATTCAGAGTGGTAGATACAAGAAGATTATTGTGATTGGTGCTGACAAGATGTCTTCATTGGTAGATTACACAGACCGTGCTACTTGTGTTCTCTTCGGAGATGGAGCAGGTGCGGTTTTGGTGGAGGCAACTGAAGAGGAGAACGTTGGTGTTCAGAACTCATACCTTCGTACAGATGGACAAGGTTTGCCTTTCCTTCACATGAAGGCTGGTGGTTCTGTTTGCCCTCCATCACATTTTACAGTTGATCATCGCCTGCACTATCTTTATCAGGAAGGTCGTACTGTATTCCGTTACGCAGTAACAGATATGAGCAACGACGTGATGAAGATTATGGAAATGAACAATCTGAAGGCTGATGATGTGAACTGGGTAATTCCTCACGAGGCTAATCTCCGTATTATCGAGGCAGTAACCAAGCGTGCTGGAATTCCACTTGATAAGGTGGTTGTAAACATCGATCATTATGGAAATACTAGTGCAGCAACAATTCCATTGGCACTCTGGGATGCTGAAAGCCAATTGAAGAAGGGCGATAACGTCATCTTCACAGCATTTGGTGCAGGATTTGTACATGGCGCTTCTTTCTATAAGTGGGCGTATGATGGCGCTGCTTACGGAAAGTAATCTATAAAAATAGGATAGAATAATAATCTATATAAGGAAACGCATCTTTCTTATTTCTCTATAAATAAGTAAGGATGCGTTTCTTTAGCTTAAAAACAATAGAGCTTAACTTCTTGATAGTAAAATTTTGCTAAATTCAATTTTTTATGCATAAAGCTGGTTTCGTAAATATAGTAGGTAACCCTAATGTGGGAAAAAGTACCTTGATGAATCAATTGGTGGGTGAACGTATTAGTATTGCAACTTTTAAGGCTCAGACAACCCGTCATCGTATCATGGGTATTGTGAATACTGATGATATGCAGATTGTATTTTCTGATACTCCTGGTGTTTTGAAGCCTAATTACAAGATGCAAGAGATGATGCTTGCCTTCTCTGAGAGTGCATTGGCGGATGCTGATGTGCTGCTTTATGTGACTGATGTGATAGAAAACCCTGAAAAGAACATGGAATTCTTGGAAAAGGTTAAGAAAATGCAGATTCCTGTACTCTTGCTCATCAACAAGATTGATCAGAGTGATCCGAAGAAGTTGGGTGATATTGTTGAAAAATGGCACTCTTTGTTGCCTAATGCAGAGATTCTTCCTATCTCAGCGAAGAATAAATTCGGAACGGATATGCTCTTGAAGCGCATTAAGGAACTCTTGCCGGAATCTCCTGCTTTCTTTGATAAGGATCAGCTGACAGACAAGCCTGCCCGTTTCTTCGTTTCAGAGATTATCCGAGAAAAGATTTTGCTCTATTATGATAAGGAAATACCTTATTCTGTAGAGGTAAGAGTGGAGCGATTTAAGGAAGATGAAAAACGTATCCACATTAATGCGGTGATTTATGTTGAACGTGATTCCCAAAAGGGTATCATCATCGGGCACCAGGGGATTGCATTGAAAAAGGTGAATACCGAGAGTCGTAAGGCTTTGGAAAAGTTCTTCGACAAGAAAATCTTCTTGGAGACTTTCGTAAAAGTTGATAAGGATTGGCGCAGTTCTCAGCGAGAACTTGATGCCTTTGGATATAATCCGGAATAATTGATCGTTAAGAGCTAATAGTTTAAAGACGCCCTTAATAACTATAAACTATCAACTAAAATAACTCCTCCCTGAATGTAATCGAGGGAGTGACTCTCGCCAAAAGAGCGAGGGCCGGAGCAAGGTCAGCTTCGGCAAAATTATTAACTTGGATGCAGAGACCACATCCTTGAATACCTCCTAAAAGGAAGGAGGATAATGACTGTTTATGGCAAATTTAGTAGCTATTGTAGGACGCCCTAATGTGGGTAAGTCTACTTTATTTAATCGTTTGACTCAATCACGTCGCGCTATCGTTAGTGATACTGCCGGTACTACTCGTGACCGTCAGTATGGTAAGTGCAGTTGGAATGGTAGAGAATTTTCGGTTGTTGATACCGGTGGTTGGGTTGTAAAATCTGATGATATTTTTGAAGATGCTATCCGCAAGCAGGTGCTTGTTGCTACCGAAGAGGCTGACCTGGTTCTCTTCCTGGTAGACGTTAACACTGGCCTTACTGATTGGGATGAAGACGTGGCGCTTATTTTGCGTCGTGCCAAATTGCCTGTTATCCTTGTTGCTAACAAGGTTGATAACAGCGCAGAGTATTATCAGGCTGCTGAGTTCTACAAGTTGGGCTTGGGGGATCCCCAGTGTATCAGTGCAGCTACAGGTGGTGGTACAGGTGATTTGCTTGATATGATTTTGGACAAACTTCAGGATAATCCTGAGGAGGCAATCGAAGAAGATATTCCTCGTTTTGCGGTAGTAGGTCGTCCGAATGCTGGTAAGAGTAGTATTATCAATGCTTTTATTGGTGAGGATCGTAATATCGTGACAGAAATTGCAGGTACTACACGTGACAGTATCTATACCAGATACGATAAGTTTGGTTTCGATTTTTACCTGGTTGATACAGCCGGTATCCGTCGTAAGAACAAGGTAAGCGAAGACTTGGAATTCTATTCTGTGATGCGTTCAATCCGTGCCATCGAGAATAGTGATGTCTGCATCCTGATGCTCGATGCTACCCGTGGTATTGAAACCCAGGATATGAACATCTTCCAGTTGATTCAGAAGAACAACAAGAGTCTAGTGGTTGTCGTAAATAAATGGGATTTGGTTGAGGAGAAGAATCAGAAGGTAATTGATACTTTTGAAAATGCAATCCGCAAGCGTATGGCTCCATTCGTAGACTTTCCTATCATCTTTGCTTCAGCCTTGACTAAGCAGCGTATTTTCCGAGTATTGGAAACTGCCAAGGAAGTTTACCAGAACCGTAAGGTTCATATTGGAACTTCTAAGTTGAATGAGGTGATGTTGCCTATTATCGAGGCATATCCTCCACAGAGCATAAAGGGTAAGTATATCAAAATTAAGTATTGCACCCAGTTGCCTAATACAACGATTCCTTCGTTTGTGTTCTATGCAAACTTGCCTCAGTATGTCAAGGAGAACTATCGTCGTTTCCTGGAGAATAAGATTCGTGAGAACTGGTCATTACATGGCTGTCCTATCAACGTCTTCATTCGTCAGAAGTAAATAAATGAAGCGAAGAATGCAGAATCAAAGTGTATAAAAATGAAGAAACTTTTGATTTTTATGATATTCATGATGGGATTGTTTTTTTCTTCCTGTAGGGAGGAGAAATCTGATCCTGGCTATCTTGCCGGTATTGCAGCCAAGGGATATTATGATTTGCTTTTAGAGGGCAAGTATAAGGAGTTTGTAGATGGTTACAATCAACCTTATCGGTTGCCAAATGGCTATCAGGATCAATTGCTGATGAATGCCAAAATGTTTGTTGAGCAGCAGCAAGATGAACATAAAGGTATGGTTAAGGTGAATGTTCTGAATGCAAAAGCTGATACAGCGCATCATGTTGCTGATGTTTTTTTGCAAGTGGTGTATGGTGACAGTACTAAAGAACAGATTGTGGTACCTATGGTAGAGGTAAAGGATGCCTGGAAAATGAGATAGTATTTATTTTGTAATAAAAAAGCCATCAGCCAGTTTCTGGTCTGATGGCTTTTTTTGAACGATACTGTTTTATTTGTTTTTAGCTTCTTCCAGCTCCACCTCCTTTACTTTGCGGAAGAGATCGGAAGCAAAGACTAAATCGTTGAGTTTCTCGTTTGTTGAGGTCATCACTTCATCTTTGTTGCCTTGCCATTCTTTATGACCTTGGTAGATAAAGCAGATGTTTTCACCAATGCCCATCACCGAATTCATGTCGTGGGTGTTGATGATGGTAGTCATATTATAGTCTTTGGTGATGCCTGAAAGCAGTTCATCTATCACAAGTGAGGTCTTTGGATCCAAACCTGAGTTTGGCTCATCGCAGAACAAGTATTTCGGATTCATTACGATGGCACGTGCAATAGCTACTCGTTTCTGCATACCACCCGAGATTTCTCCAGGATATTTCTGCTGAGCCTCTATCAGATTGACGCGGTCAAGACATTCCTGAGCCCGTTTTACGCGTTCCCTGTAATTCAAGGTAGAGAACATATCAAGAGGGAACATGACATTCTCAAGTACATTCAAAGAGTCGAACAGGGCTGCGCTTTGGAAAATCATTCCCATCTCGCGGCGCATCAGAACTTTTTCTTTTTTCGACATCCGGGTGAAGTCACGGTCATCGTAGAGAACTTCGCCACTTGTAGGCTGAAGTAATCCTACGAGATTCTTCATGAGTACGGTCTTTCCGGAACCGCTCTGTCCGATTATCAAATTAGTCTTTCCTGTTTCAAAGGTGACGTTTATATTGTCTAATACAACCTTGTCGCCAAACGACTTGGTGAGATTTCTAACTTCTATCATAGTTTACGAGAGAATTTGAGTGAGGAAAACATCTGAAAACAGAATCAAAACACTAGAACAGACAACAGCATCGGTTGACGATTTTCCAACCTCAACAGATCCACCTTCTACGGTATAACCGAAATAAGAAGATACGCTGGAAATGATGAATGCAAAGAAAAGGCTCTTGATGATGCTCATCCATACAAACCATTGGTTAAATGAATGTTGCAAGCCAAGTGTCAGATCATCTGGTGGTAGGATATGCCCAATATATGCCGTTCCATAGGCGCCGATGATACCCATGCCAGAACTGAAGATAACCAGGAATGGCATGATGGTAACCAAACCGAGAATTTTAGGTAGAATGAGGTAACATGCAGAGTTCACTCCCATGATATCAAGGGCATCAATCTGTTGGGTGACACGCATTGTTCCCAACTCCGAAGCGATATTAGAGCCCACTTTGCCTGCGAGAATCAGACACATGATACTTGATGAGAACTCCAGAAGCATGATTTCTCGAGTGGTGTAACCTGAAACCCATCGTGGCATCCATGGACTCTGAATGTTCAATTTCATCTGGATGCAGATAACTGCTCCAATGAAGAAGGATATCAGTAAAACGATACCAATAGAATTAATACCCAATTGCGACATCTCCTTGATGTATTGTTTCAAGAACATGCGCATGCGCTCAGGACGGGAAAAAGAACGTCCCATCAATATAAGATATTTACCGAAGGTGGTAAGCCATTTTTCTATTAACATGCTATTATAAAACTGAATTTTGCTGCAAAATTAACCAAAATCCTCTAAAAAACTGCAATATTATGAATAGTTTTTGATTTTATAAGCGATATTTCCTTTATTTTTAGTATTTTTGCAGCCAAATTAGCTAATTATGGACGAAATTAACAATAACGAACAGCAAAATCAGAATTCTCTGGTTTTGCGAACAGAGGGATTGGTGAAGCGCTATGGTAAACGAACGGTTGCCAATGGAGTTTCTATCAATGTGAAGCAAGGAGAAATTGTGGGATTACTTGGACCTAATGGTGCTGGTAAGACAACTTCTTTCTATATGACAACTGGACTTGTTGTGCCTAATGAGGGACATGTCTTTCTGGGAGATCAGGAAATTACTAATTTTCCTGTATACAAACGTGCCCGTGCGGGAATCGGATACCTGCCTCAGGAGGCCAGTGTTTTCCGCAAGATGAGTGTTGAGGACAATATACTTTCAGTCTTGGAAATGACAGGAAAACCACGTAGTTATCAGTTGCAGAAGTTAGAGAGTCTTATTAGCGAGTTTCGTCTCAATAAGGTTCGCAAGAACAAGGGTGACCAGCTTTCCGGAGGTGAGCGCCGCCGTACAGAGATTGCCCGTTGCCTGGCTATTGACCCAAAGTTTATCATGCTCGATGAGCCATTTGCTGGTGTTGACCCTATTGCGGTAGAAGATATTCAGCATATTGTATGGCAGTTGAAGTATCGCAATATCGGTATTTTGATTACCGACCATAATGTACAGGAGACTCTGACCATTACAGACAGAGCCTATCTGCTGTTCGAAGGTAAGATCCTTTTTCAGGGCAAACCAGAGGAATTGGCAGAGAATAAGATTGTGCGCGAAAAGTATCTGAGTAACAGTTTTGTGCTCAGAAAGAAGGACTTTCAGCTCATAGATGAGCAAAAAAGAGCCAAAGAAGCAGCGACTGATGGTTAAAAAATCATTTTTTTCTCTTATATATTAGGTATATCCATTAAAAATGTGTAATTTTGCAAGCCAATTGCGGTTATACACGAAAACTGTAGAATTAAAGAAAATATTAACAATAATAAAATAACAAATATCAAGATGAAAATTTCATTTGAAAATCCTGACAAGATTAATGGTCTTTTGACCCTCGTTGTCGAAGAGGAAGATTACAAGAATGATGTCGAGAAGACATTGAAAGATTATCGTAAGAAGGCTAATGTTCCAGGTTTCCGTCCTGGTCAGGCTCCTATGGGTATGATTAAGCGTCAGTTCGGTCCATCTGTAAAAATGGAAGCTATCAACAAGCTCGTTGGTCAGCAGATTTACAAGTATGTACAGGACAACAATATCCAGATGCTCGGTGAGCCTCTCCCATCAGAGAAGCAGGAGCCAGCTGACTTGGAGAATGGTACTTCTTTCACATTTATGTTTGATATCGCTGTTGCTCCAGAGTTCAAGGTAACTCTCAATGGTCGCGACAAGGTTGATTATTATAACATCACAGTTGATGATAAGATTCTCGATCAGCAGATTGATATGTACGCTCAGCGTGCAGGTAGCTATGAGAAGGGTGAGAAGTACGAGGAGAATGACCTTTTGAAGGGTGACTTGCGTGAGCTTGATGAAAATGGCAATACCAAGGAAGGTGGTATCACTGTAGAGGGTGCTATCCTGATGCCTAGCTACATCAAGGTTGACGAGCAGAAGAATCTCTTCAACGATGCTAAGCTCGGTGATGTAATCACATTCAACCCTAAGAAGGCTTATCCAGAGAACGATACTGAGGTTTCTTCACTCCTGAAGATTGAGCGTGAAGCTGTTAAGGACTTGGAGTCAGAGTTCAGCTTCCAGATTACAGAAATCCAGCGTTTCAAGAAGCATGAAATCAACGAAGAGCTCTTTAAGCAGGTTCTCGGTGAGGATACTGATGTGAAGGACGAGGCTGCTTTCCGTGCTAAGATTGCAGAGGGCTTGCAGGCACAGCTCGTTAACGACTCAGATTATAAGTTCATCCTCGATGTTCGCGAGCACTGCGAGAAGAAGGTTGGTGAATTGCAGTTCCCAGATGCACTCTTGAAGCGTATCATGTTGGCTAACAACAAGGATAAGGGCGAGGAGTTCGTAGAGAAAAACTATGCTGAGAGCATCAAGGAGTTGACATGGCATCTTATCAAGGAGCATCTTATCAAGGCTCAGAATATCAAGGTTGATGACAATGACCTGATGGAGACAGCTAAGGAGGCAGCTCGTGCTCAGTTCGCTCAGTATGGTATGAACAACATTCCTGATGAGTACATTGAGAACTATGCTAAGGAAATCCTCAAGAAGGGTGACGCTACAGATGCACTTGTAGATCGCTCTATCGATCGTAAGTTGGCTGCAGCTCTGAAAACAGCTGTAAAACTCAACGAAAAGGAGATTTCTGTAGAAGATTTCAACAAGATGATGCAGGAATAACATTTTTTTGAAAAAAAACTTCAAATAAATACGAGGTTATCGACTTTTTTTATTATCTTTGTTCCACCGAACGAGAAATAAGGGTTGATAACCTCTTTTTTCGTATGATTTAAGACGTAAAATACTATATAGATATGAACGATTTTAGAAAATATGCAACCAAGCATCTTGGTATGAATGGTATGGTGCTTGATGATGTTATTAAGGCACAGGCTCAGTATATGAACCCTTACATCTTGGAGGAGCGTCAGCTGAACGTTACTCAGATGGATGTATTCTCTCGTTTAATGATGGACCGTATCATCTTCCTGGGTACACAGATTGATGATTACACAGCAAATACATTGCAGGCGCAATTGCTGTATCTTGATTCTGTAGATAGCGGCAAGGATATTTCTATCTATTTAAACAGCCCTGGTGGTAGCGTTACTGCCGGTTTGGGTATTTATGATACCATGCAGTTTATCTCTAGCGATGTAGCTACTATCTGTACAGGTATGGCTGCTTCTATGGCTGCCGTGCTGCTCGTTTCTGGTCAGGAGGGTAAGCGTTCTGCTTTGCCTCATAGCCGTGTCATGATTCACCAGCCATTAGGAGGCGTTCAGGGTCAGGCTTCTGATATTGAGATTGAGGCTCGCGAAATCTTGAAGATGAAGAAGGAATTGTATACTATCATTTCAGACCATTCTCATACTCCTTATGATAAGGTTTATGCTGATAGCGACCGTAACTATTGGATGACAGCTGAAGAAGCCAAGGAATATGGAATGATAGATAATGTGTTGGTTCGTAAATAACGAATTGTTTTAAGTAAATATGCGTATATATAGTTAAGGTGCGCAAGAAGAGATAATAATTATAATATGCCAAAGAAAGTATGTAGCTTCTGTGGAAGATCAGAAAATGAAGTCAGATTACTCATCACGGGTATCAATGGCTTCATTTGCGAAGATTGTGCTAAGCAGGCCTATGAAATTATACAGTCTACAGGGGTCTTAGCTCCTAAAGCTGGGGAGGGTAAGTTTGTTCTCAAAGAGGTGCCAAAGCCTGTAGAGATCAAAAAATACCTGGATGAATATATCATCGGTCAGGATCAGGCTAAGCGCAATTTGGCTGTCGCTGTATATAACCACTACAAGCGTTTGCAGCAGCCAAAGGATGAAGATGGTGTAGAAATCGAAAAAAGTAATATCATCATGGTTGGTAGTACCGGTACAGGTAAAACCTTGTTGGCGCGTACAATAGCTAAGATGTTGGATGTTCCTTTCACCATTGTTGATGCCACTGTATTTACTGAAGCAGGTTATGTGGGTGAAGACGTAGAAAGTATCTTGTCGCGTCTGTTGCAGGTTGCTGATTATGATGTGGCTGCAGCAGAAAGGGGAATTGTGTTCATTGATGAGATTGATAAGATAGCCCGCAAGAGCGATAATCCTTCTATTACGCGTGATGTGAGTGGCGAAGGTGTACAGCAGGGATTGTTGAAACTCTTGGAAGGTACCATGGTTAATGTTCCGCCTAAGGGTGGACGCAAGCATCCTGATCAGGATTATATCCATGTAGATACCAAGAATATCCTGTTTATCTGTGGTGGTGCTTTTGACGGTATTGAGCGTAAAATAGCTCAGCGTATGAATACGCACGTAGTAGGCTATAATTCGGTTCAGAATGTAGCTAAGATAGATAAGAAGGATTTGATGCAGTATATCCTTCCACAGGATTTGAAGTCTTTTGGCTTGATACCTGAAATTATCGGCCGTTTGCCTGTGCTTACTTATCTCAATCCGTTGGATAGGGAGGCTTTGCGCAAAATCTTGGTTGAACCTAAGAATTCAATTGTCAAGCAGTATCAGAAATTGTTTGAGATGGATGGCATCAAGTTGAAGTTTGATGAGGAAGCACTCGATTATATCGTAGATAAGGCGGTAGAGTATAAATTGGGTGCTCGCGGGCTTCGTTCAATTGTTGAAGCTGTGATGATGGATGCTATGTTTGAGATTCCATCAGAGAAGGTTAAATCATTCACTGTTACGCTGGAGTATACCAAGCAACAGTTGGATAAATCTCATCTCGGACAGTTGGAAACAGCATAAATCAGTTGGGCTTTTCGCCCAATTGAATGCTATTTAATCGTATATATAGACATATATAATATAATAATAGGTGGATATGACAGAACAGGTTAATCTTACAGGACAGTTGAAGCATTATTTCGGCTTCGATTCGTTTAAGGGTGATCAAGAGGCAATCATCAGAAATTTGATGAGTGGCAATGATACTTTTGTATTGATGCCTACAGGTGGCGGTAAGAGTTTGTGTTACCAGTTGCCTTCGCTCATTATGGAGGGCACTGCTATTGTAATTTCTCCTCTGATTGCTTTGATGAAGAACCAGGTAGATGTTATTAATGGTTTGAGTGAAAGTGATGGCGTGGCTCATTATCTCAATTCATCATTGAATAAGTCGGCTATTGAGAAGGTGAAGAATGATATTCTCAATGGTACGACAAAACTCCTGTATGTTGCACCTGAATCTTTGACGAAAGAAGATAATGTTGAGTTCCTTAAAACTGTAAAGATTTCGTTCTATGCCATTGATGAGGCTCACTGTATCTCTGAGTGGGGACACGATTTCAGACCAGAGTATCGTCGTATTCGCCCTATTATTAACGAAATAGGTGTTGCACCTGTGATAGCGCTTACAGCTACAGCAACAGATAAGGTACGTACTGATATCAAGAAAAACTTAGGCATCATGGATGCCAAAGAATTCAAGAGTTCTTTTAACCGCCCTAACTTGTATTATGAGGTGCGCCCGAAGAACAAGGATATCGATCGTCAGATCATCATGTTTATTCGTCAACACAAAGGAAAGAGTGGTATTATCTATTGTCTCTCCCGTAAGAAAGTAGAGGAATTGGCAGAGGTGTTGAAAGCCAATGAAATCAAAGCGGCTCCTTATCATGCCGGTCTTGATTCGGCTACCCGTTCTCAAACCCAGGATGATTTTCTGATGGAGCGTATTGATGTCATTGTTGCTACTATCGCCTTCGGAATGGGTATCGATAAACCTGATGTCCGTTTTGTTATTCATTATGATATACCCAAGAGCTTGGAAGGTTATTATCAGGAAACGGGTAGAGCTGGCCGTGATGGCGGTGAGGGCATCTGTATCGCCTTTTATGCCCGTAAAGACCTCAGGAAACTGGAGAAGTTTATGGAGAACAAACCTGTAGCAGAACAGGATATCGGCAGACAGCTGTTGCAGGAAACGGCTGCCTATGCAGAATCGTCTGTCTGTCGCAGAAAAATGTTGCTTCATTATTTTGGTGAGGAATATCATGAAGAAAACTGCCATACCTGCGACAACTGCCTGCATCCTACAGAAAAATTCGAGGCTAAGGATGCGCTGCTCGTTGTTTTGGAGTCTGTTGCTGCGGTGAAGGAGAATTTCCGCCAGGAATATATCATCGATTTTGTAAAGGGACGTGCTACTGATGATATCGTTTCTCACAAGCATGATGAACTGGAGGAGTTTGGAGCAGGAGAAGATATGGATGCTAAAGTTTGGAATCCTGTTATCCGTCAGGCGTTGATAGCCGGTTATCTCAAGAAAGATGTAGAGAACTATGGCCTTTTGAAGTTGGCAGCTGCGGGTAAGCGTTTCATTAAGAATCCTGAATCATTCATGATCGTTGCCGATAAGGAATTCTCTGATGATTTTGATGGAGCGCCTCTGAGCGAGCATAATACAGGTGCTTTGGATCAGACACTTTTCTCCATGTTGAAAGACTTGCGTAAGACAGTAGCAAAGAAGCATAAATTGCCGCCTTATGTTATTTTCCAGGATATTTCTCTGGAACAGATGGCAACGATGTATCCTGTAGATATGCAGGAATTGCAGAACATACAGGGAGTTGGAGCCAGCCGGTAAGGCAAAGAGGTATGGTAAGGAGTTCTGTAAATTGATCAATCAGTATTGTGAAGAGAATCTGATAGAGCGTCCTGAGGAATTACGTGTCAGGACAGTTGCCAAGAAATCAGTCTTGAAGGTAAGCATCATTCAGAGCATAGACCGCCAGATAGATCTTGATGATTTGGCAGAAGCAAAAGGTTTGGATTTCTCAGAATTGCTTGACGAAATAGAGGCAATCGTTTACAGCGGTACCAAGCTGAATATCGATTATTTCATAGAGGAAGTTGTGGATGATGACCATGTAGATGACATCTACGATTACTTCATGGAGAGCGATACTGATGATTTGAATGTGGCTCAAGATGAATTGGGTGAAGACTACAATGAAGACGAAATTCGACTCGTCAGAATCAAGTTTTTGTCCGAACAAGCCAACTAATCACGTTAAATAGCATTAATAAGGTAAGATTTTCGTGAAAAGCGAACTCTATCTGAGAAATTATTGCTAAATTTGCACGCAATAAATTTTTAAAGGTTACAATATGTCATCATTTGTTGCAGATAAAATTGTAATGGACGGTCTCACTTACGACGACGTCCTTCTTATCCCTGCGTATTCAGAGGTACTACCAAAACAGGTAGAGTTGAAAACCAAGTTCTCTCGTAACATCGAGTTGAACGTTCCATTCGTTACAGCAGCGATGGACACCGTTACCGAGGCTTCAATGGCGATAGCTATCGCTCGTGAAGGTGGTATCGGTGTAATTCACAAGAACATGACCATTGAGGAGCAAGCTCGTCAGGTTGCTATTGTGAAGCGTGCTGAGAATGGTATGATTTATGACCCTGTCACCATCCGTCGTGGCAGTACAGTGAAGGATGCTCTTGATATGATGCATGATTATCATATCGGTGGTATTCCTGTGGTAGATGATGAAAATCATCTTGTAGGTATTGTTACCAACCGTGATCTTCGTTTTGAGCGCCACATGGACAAGAAGATTGATGAGGTAATGACTAGCGAGAATTTGGTTACCACTCACATCCAGACCGACTTGGTTGCTGCTGCTGCCATCCTGCAGGAGAATAAGATTGAGAAACTCCCTGTAGTTGACAACGAGAATCACCTGGTAGGTTTGATTACTTACAAGGACATCACAAAGGCTAAGGACAAACCTATGGCTTGCAAGGATGCCAAGGGACGTCTTCGTGTGGCTGCCGGTGTGGGTGTTACTGTAGATACATTGGATCGTGCCAAGGCTTTGGTTGAGGCTGGTGCTGATGCTATCGTTATCGATACTGCTCATGGTCACTCTAAGGGTGTAATTGAGAAACTCAAGCAAGTTAAGGCTGCCTTCCCACAGGTTGATGTTGTGGTAGGTAATGTGGCTACTGGTGAGGCTGCCAAGTATTTGGTAGAGAATGGTGCTGATGGTGTTAAGGTAGGTATCGGTCCTGGTTCTATCTGTACTACTCGTGTGGTTGCCGGTGTTGGTGTTCCACAGTTGAGTGCTGTTTATGATGTATATTCTGCTCTTAAGGGTACTGGTGTGCCTTTGATAGCTGATGGCGGTCTTCGTTACTCAGGTGATGTTGTGAAGGCTTTGGCTGCCGGTGGTAGCTGCGTCATGATCGGTTCTTTGGTTGCTGGTACCGAGGAGAGTCCTGGTGATACCATTATCTTCAATGGCCGTAAGTTTAAGAGCTATCGTGGTATGGGTTCTTTGGAGGCTATGGAACAGAAGAATGGTTCTAAGGACCGTTACTTCCAGGGTGATACCAAGGATGTCAAGAAATTGGTTCCAGAGGGTATCGCTGGTCGTGTGCCTTATAAGGGAACTGTCCAGGAGGTCATCTACCAGTTGATTGGTGGTTTGCGTTCTGGTATGGGATATTGTGGTGCTGCTACCATCGAGAACTTACACAATGCCAAGTTCGCTCGTATCACAAATGCAGGTGTGTTGGAGAGTCATCCACATGATATCACTATCACTAGTGAGGCTCCTAACTATAGCCGTCCTGAATAATATAATTAGGAAATATGAAGTTTTATGCACTTATAGCGGCAATGCTCCTTTCGGGGAGCATTGCTTTTGCTCATACCGACCCAATTGTTATGATTATTGATGGTCAATCTGTCAAGAAGTCGGAATTTGAGTACTTTTATCAGAAAAATCATTTGGGAAATACGGTTGATTCTAAAAGTGTCAAGGTGTTTGCCGATGGCTTTGTTAATTATAAGCTGAAAGTGCAAGCTGCTAAGGATGCTCATCTCGATACTTTGCCTAATATCAGGCGTGTGTTGAAACGATATGATGATGTCGAGTCATGCGAGTTGATGCCCGATAAAGGCAGTGTTCATGTTGCACATATCCTCTTGAGATTGGGACAGAAAGCATTTTACCACGAACAGGAGGTGGTGGAAAGAAGAATCGATTCTATTTATCAGGCTCTTTGCAAAGGTGCAGATTTTGCAGACCTGGCAAAAAAGTGTTCTGATGATAAAGGGTCTGCGGTCAATGGGGGTACTTTGGCATGGTTTACAAAAGGTCAGACTGTGCAGGCTTTTGAAAAAGTAGCTTTCTCTCTGCGAAAGGGTGAGATTAGTAGACCGTTTATGTCTGAGTTTGGTTATCACATCGTCAAGTTGCTGGATAAGCATGATGATGGTAATCAGAAAAAATATGTTGCTGATGCTAAGGTAGAAAATTGGCGGGGAACCTACCAGCAGCGGGAGGAAGTAGAAAACCTTTTGCTGAATGAAATCTGCCAGCGTAATATTTGGTATAAGGCTGCTGCTGATAAAAAAGGTCTGGCTGCCTTCTATGCCAAGAATAAGAAAAAATACAAATGGGAAATGAAGCGCCTGAATAAGATGAAGGTTAATCTGCCCCGGAATGGCGAATACCCGGATGTGGTACTTGCTGACTATCAAGACTCGTTAGAGAAACAATGGGTCGCACAATTGAAGAAGAAATATAAAGTGGTGGTTTTCCATAGCATGTTGACCACTCTCAATATACATTAATATATTATAGAAACAATACATGAATACTGGATATAAAATGACAATGGCATTTATAGCCCTGCTGATGATAGTAGGAATAAGTGCTAGTGCAACTAGAGCAAGCCGTAGTGCTTTGGCTCATGAGGCTGATTCTGCAAATATCAAGCAACAAGCTGCTGCTGATTCTCAGAAAATCAATGAGGGTAGTGTGGTTGATGAGGTAATTTGGGTTGTCGGCGATGAGGCTATCCTGAAGTCAGACGTCGAGGTAACCCGTTTGCAGGCTGAGGCTGAAGGTATTAAATATACTGGTGACCCAGACTGCTCTATTCCTGAGCAGATTGCCGTTCAGAAACTGTTTCTCCATCAAGCAGCTATTGATAGTATCGAAGTATCTGAGTCAGAAGTCATGAATGGTATCGACGAACAGATCAACAGTTGGGTTTCCATGATTGGTTCTCGTGAAAAACTGGAGGAGTATCGCAAGCAAAGTATCACCCAGATGCGCCAGCAGATGCATGATGATTTCAAAAACCAACAGCTGATTCAGAAGATGAAGCAGGAACTGGTGAAGGATATCAAGGTGTCTCCAGCTCAGGTACGTAAATACTTTAAGGATTTACCTGCCGACAGTATCCCTTTTGTTCCTACAGAGGTAGAGGTTGAGATTCTTACCATGCAGCCACGTATTCCTCTTGAGGAGATTAACCGTGTGAAAAATCAGTTGCGTGAGTTTACTGACCGTGTGAATAAGGGTGAGACTTCTTTTGCTACTTTGGCTCGTCTTTATTCTGAGGATCCGGGTTCAGCCCGTATGGGTGGCGAGATGGATTATATCGGTAGAGGTATGTTGGATCCTGCGTTTGCAAATGTAGCATTCAATCTTACCGATCCTAAGAAAATCTCAAAGATTGTTGAGTCTGAGTTTGGTTATCATATCATCCAGTTGATAGATAAGCGTGGTGATAAGATTAAGTGTCGCCATATCCTGCTCAAGCCTCAGGTTTCTCAAGATGCTATTGATAAGTCTATCGGCCGTCTGGATTCTATCGGTAATGATATCCGTGCCGCTAAGTTTACCTTTGAGCAGGCTGTTGAAGCATTGTCTGATGATAAGGATACCCGCAACAACAAGGGGTTGATGGCCAATGTTACTCCTGACCAGTCAAGAACTTCCCGCTTCCAGATGAAGGATCTACCTACCGAGGTTGCCCGTACGGTAGATACAATGAAGGTTTGTGAGGTTTCTGCACCTTTCACGATGGTGAATTCCAAGGGTAAAACCACTTGTGCTTTGGTAAAACTGGTAAGCCGTGTTGACGGACATAGAGCTACTATTACCGAAGATTTTCAGGTGATGAAGGATGTAGTGTTGGCTAAGGAGCGTGCCCAGACCTTGCACGATTGGGTAGTCAATAAAATCAAGCAGACTTATGTTCGTATGAACGATCGCTATAAGGATTGTAAGTTTGAATATCAAGGTTGGATTAAATGATAAATAAAAGATTAAATAATCATATCAGAGGGCATAGAATCATATCGGTTATGGTTCTATGCCTGTTTGGGTTTTGTCTGATGCAAGCCATGCAGGCTCCAAAGAAGCATGCCAGAAAACGCCCTCATGGTGACCGCGTATATCTTTTGCATGCAGATGAATTGTACTATGATATGTTCGGTAATAATCCTGATGCCCAAATATTGAAAGGTAAGGTCTCTTTCTTGCATCAGGGCAGTCATCTTACCTGTGACAGCGCGTATTTCTATCAGGCTTCTAATTCCGTGAAAGCTTTCGGACATGTTCATTACCGGCAGGGAGACACCTTGTCACTCACTTGTGATAGAGCAGAGTATGATGGGCAGATGCAGATGATGAGAGCACGCAAGAATGTGGTCTTGCATCATCGTCGGCAGACTTTGCGTACTGATAGCTTGGATTTCGACCGCTTGTATAATATGGCAAACTTCTTTGACGGCGGAACGCTGATTGATGGTAAAGATAAGCTGGTTGCCGATTGGGGTGAGTATCATACCGAAACGCGTGAGGCTAAGTTTGTCTATAATGTTAAGTTGCGCAGCGGCAAGGAGGTTGTTACTACTGATACTTTGTATTACGATGTCCGTAAGTCAAAGGCTCACATGGTAGGACCTTCTAAGATTGTTTCTGGTGCAAGTGTTGTCAAGACAGAAGACGGATATTATGATACCAAGACCGATAGAGCACAGCTTTACGGCCGTTCTACGGTTATAGATAAAGACAAGACACTTACGGGTGATACGCTCTATTATGTAAAGGATGGAGAGAGTACCGGATATGGTAATGTGGTTTATGTAGATAAGAAGAGCAAGAATTCCCTTACTTGCAATTATCTGCGTTACAACGAGAAAACCGGTAATGGCTTTGCCACCCGCAATCCTGTAGCGATCGACTATTCGCAGAAAGATACCCTTTGGCTTCATTCTGATACCATGCGTATCAATACCTTCCATATCAATACCGATTCGGTATACCGTAAGGTGCATGCTTATCCTAAGGTCCGTGCCTATCGCCTGGATATGCAGGTCATTTGCGATTCCCTGGTTTTCAATTCTCAGGATTCCTGCATGACCATGTATAAGGATCCTATCGTCTGGAATGGAAACCGTCAGTTGTTGGGCGAGAAGATTCTAGTCTTCATGAACGACTCTACCGTTCGTTTTGCCCATGTCATCGGACAGGCGCTGTCTGTAGAGCAGATGCCGGATAGTGTTCATTTCAATCAGATCAGTTCTTCTGAGATGAAATCTTACTTTGAAAAAGGTGAGATTAAACAAGGAGAGTCTATCGGTAATGTGCAGACCATCTATTATATGACGGATGATAAGGACAGTTCGCTCATTGGCTTGAATTTTCTGGAGACCGATACTATGCGCATGTATATGGGACCGGGCAGGAAGATGGAGAAAATCTGGACCAATAAGTTTACATCTACCATGTATCCTATGACGCAGATTCCGCCGGCAAAATATAAACTTAACAATTTTGCCTGGTTCGAGGACTTGCGTCCTAAAGATAAGAATGATATCTTTGTATGGCGTGGTAAATCCAAGGGCTCCGAACTCAAGAACATTAAGCGTCATGAAGCTCCACTTCAGAAACTGACTGACTGATTATAATGAAGCATCATTTTCTTATATGATTAATATTTAGAGATGAGTGATATTATTCAACTTTTACCCGATTCTGTTGCCAATCAGATAGCAGCAGGTGAGGTTATACAGCGTCCGGCTTCAGTTATCAAGGAGCTGGTCGAAAATGCAGTCGATGCGTGTGCCAGGAATATCCATGTCACAGTTACCGATGCTGGCCGTACCAACATCCAGGTGATAGATGATGGAAAAGGTATGTCTGAAACAGATGCTCGTTTGGCTTTCGAACGTCATTCTACTTCCAAAATCCGTAAGGCTGATGATTTGTTTGCGCTTCGCACCATGGGCTTCCGTGGCGAAGCTTTGGCGTCTATAGCTGCTGTGGCTCAGGTAGAACTGAAGTCACGACAGGCTACCGATGAGATAGGAACCCTGATACAGATTTCTGGTTCCCGATATGAGAAACAGGAACCATGCTCCTGTGCTGTGGGAAGCATCTTCTCTGTCAGCAATATCTTTTATAATGTACCCGCGCGAAGGAAGTTCCTGAAGTCCAATTCTACAGAGTTGAACAATATTCTGACGGCTTTCGAGCGGATTGCATTGGTAAATCCTCAAATCACCTTTACTTTCCATAGCAATGGTACCGAAGTATTCAATTTGCGTGCCGCTAATTTGCGTCAGCGCATTCTCGATGTCTTCGGCAAGCGTTTCAATCAGGAACTCCTGCCGGTAAATGTAGAAACCACTATGTGTAAGGTGTCTGGATTTGTGGGCAAACCGGAATCTGCCAGAAAGAAAGGTGTGCATCAGTTCTTCTTTGTCAACGGGAGATATATGAAACATCCTTATTTCAATAAGGCTGTGATGGCTGCTTATGACCGTCTGGTTCCTCAGGGTGAACAGGTACCTTACTTTCTGTATTTTGATGTAGATCCGAAGGATATTGATGTGAATATCCATCCTACGAAGACTGAAATCAAATTCGAGAATGAGCAGGCTATCTGGCAAATCCTCTCGGCTTCGGTCAAGGAGTCCATCGGTATGTTCAATGATGTACCTACCATTGATTTCGATACCGAGGATAAACCGGACATCCCTGTTTATAATCCGGAGATGAGCACTGCTGCTGTGGCACCGAAGATCAGTTTGAATCCTGGTTATAATCCGTTCAAGTCTTCCTCTTCCACAGGAGCAGTTCCTATGGGAGCAGGCTTCTCTGTTCCTAAGTCAAAGCCTCAGGTGGATGAAAAATGGGAACAGCTTTATGAAGGACTCAAAGATCAGGATGATGTGCAGGGGATGGAGCAGACCATGGTGTTTTCCGATGATTCTAGTCAGGATAATACGCCAGACAGTATCATTGCAGAGAAATCGCCAGCCCATTACCAGTATAAAGGTAAGTATATCATGACTGCGGTAAAATCGGGATTGATGATTATCGACCAGCATCGTGCCCATGTGCGTGTCTTGTTCGAACAGTATTTGCGCCAGTTGGCTGACCGGACCTTTCATTCACAGAAAGTCCTCTTTCCTGAGGTTGTGCAGTTCCCGATGTCTGAGAAGGTAATCTTTGAAAAGATCCTGCCTGAAATGGAATCGATGGGCTTTGAACTGGAAGATCTTGGAGGCGGAAGCTATGCCGTTAATTCAGTTCCTGGCGGACTTGAAGGATTGAATCCTCTTAAACTGGTACAGGACATGGTTTCTTCTGCAGTAGAAAAGGGCGTATCAGCCATTGATGAAATCAATCAGACTTTGGCTTTGAGTCTGGCTCGCCAGGCTGCAATACCTCAGGGGCAGATATTGAGTAATGAAGAGATGGAGGGGCTGGTGAATGATCTTTTTGCCTGCCAGAATATCAATTATACGCCCGACGGAAAGTCGGTACTTTGTATCCTCCGTCAGCAGGAAATTGAGCATCTTTTAGGGTAAAAGCGGGGAAAAATCCCGTTTTTCTTAAAAAAGTTAACGAAAAATGCTATTTTTTTTAGAAAATGAAGGTTATTTCAAAAAATAGTATTATCTTTGCTCCGTCATTCAGAAGATATATATATAAATTGATTTTTAAATTATAAAGTTATGAAAAAGTTATTAGCAGTGCTAGCATTGGCTAGCGTAACAATGGGCAGTATGGCTCAGGATGCAGCAACTACTGAGAAGTATAGTGTTGCAACAAATTCTTTTTGGAGCAATTGGTTTGTTCAGGCAAACGTTGCTGGTTCTGCATTCTGGGGCAACCAGGAAGAGGGCAATGGTTTCTCTAAGAGCCCATTCAAGGGTTTCAGAAACAATCTCGGTTTCTCTGTTGCTGTAGGTAAGTGGTTCACACCAGGTCTCGGTCTCCGTACCAAGTTCAATGGCGTTTGGGGCCGTACAGTAGTTTCTGAGAATAAGTCAACAAATGCAAATAAGTATTGGACTTTGAATGAGCAGGTTTTGTTCAATGTTAGCAATATGTTGTGTGGTTACAACGAGGCTCGTGTTTGGGATTGCATCCCTTACGCAGGTTTTGGTATTAACCGTAACATGAGCGCTAACTGCTATGCTCCTGTAGTTGGTGTTGGTATCTTGAACGAGTTCAAGATCAATAACAAGTGGGCTGTCAACCTCGATGTAAACTATGCAGTAGGTGCTAACGACTATGATGGTTACACAGGTGTATTGGCAGGTGCTAAGCCTAGCACATCTCGCTCTATCGACAAGGTGATTGCAAGACACGACCGTTCTTTGAATGTTGAGGTCGGTGTTACATACAACTTGGGTAAGGCTACTTGGAACAAGGTTCCAGATGTTGATGCTATCAACGCTCTTCATCAGTCAGAACTTGACGCTCTCAATGCTAAGTTGAACGATGCTAATGCAGAGAACGACCGTTTGAAGAATCTCTTGAACAACCAGAAGCCTGTAGAGGATAAGGCAGTTAAGGAGTATGTTGCTACTCCAGTTTCTGTATTCTTCAACATCGGCAAGTCTAAGGTTGCTTCTAAGAAGGATCTTGTAAACGTACAGGCTCTCGCTCAGTATGCTAAGGACAACAACGCTAAGTTGGTAGTTAACGGTTATGCTGACAGCGCTACTGGTTCTGCAGCTGTTAACCAGAAGATTTCTAAGGCTCGTGCTGAGAAGGTAGCTGATGAGCTCGTTAAGTTGGGTGTCGCTAAGGAGAACATCGTAGTTAAGGCTAACGGTGGTGTTAAGGATTTAACTCCTGCTTCTTACAACCGTCGTGCAACTGTTCAGGTTGGTGAGTAATTATACAGTATATATAATATAAGGTATAAAAATAGAATAGGGCATTCTTCCTCGTGAAGAATGCCTTTTTTGTTTCTTTGAATTTCTTAAAAAGAACTTTTCTTTCTCAATAAGTACCTTTTGGGGTTGAAATAGGTTTTGCAGTTCCATCGTAAGTTCTTTCTCTTGGTTTGCTGTTTTTGGCAATTGAAATGCAAAAACTGACCGTTTTTACCCTAAAAATTGAGGAAAAACACTAGAAAATGCACTTTTTTGAAGAAAAAACGAAAAAAGTTGCTGAAAAATTTGGTGGAACCAAAAAATAGTCGTACCTTTGCAACCGCTTACGAAAAGTAAGGGCGCTTAGCTCAGCTGGTTTAGAGCATCTGCCTTACAAGCAGAGGGTCGGCGGTTCGAATCCGTCAGCGCCCACGGGGGTGTTCCCTGTGATTCACTTTTGTGGTTGCAGGGACTTTTTAAAGGGCGTTTAGCTCAGCTGGTTTAGAGCATCTGCCTTACAAGCAGAGGGTCGGCGGTTCGAATCCGTCAACGCCCACAATGGTGAAGGTCTCTCAACAAATGTTGAGAGACTTTTTTTATGCTTTTAAATTTATTTATCACTATTTTCTCTGTTTTCTCATGATAATTCATTAATTTTGCACCCTATATATAATACGTATTGTTATGAATTTAGATTTATTGACTGCCATATCACCAATTGATGGTCGTTATAGGGGAAAAACAGAGCAGCTCGCTAACTACTTCTCAGAGTATGCTCTCATTCGTTATCGTGTACGCGTAGAGATTGAATACTTCATTACTCTATGCGAGTTACCTTTGCCACAGCTTGCTTCTTTCGACAAGTCGCTGTTCGAACGTCTGCGTGACATTTATCGTAATTTTGACGAAAATGAAGCACAGCGCATAAAAGACATCGAGAAGATTACCAATCACGATGTAAAGGCTGTAGAGTATTTTATCAAGGAAGAATTCGATAAGATCGGAGGCTTGGATGCTTACAAGGAGTTTATCCATTTTGGTTTGACATCTCAGGATATCAACAACACAAGTGTGCCTCTCTCTGTAAAAGAGGCTTTGGAAGAGTGCTTCAATCCGCAGGTTGAAGAGCTGATTGCACAGCTCCAGACTTATGCTGATGAGTGGAAGGATGTGCCTATGCTGGCTAAGACTCACGGACAGCCTGCTTCACCTACCCGCCTGGGCAAGGAAATCATGGTTTATGTTTACCGTCTTACCGAGCAGCTTAATTCGCTCAAGGCTTGCAAGATTACAGCTAAGTTCGGTGGTGCTACCGGTAACTACAATGCTCACCATGTAGCTTATCCACAGTATGACTGGAAAGTATTCGGTAACAAGTTCGTCAGCGAAAAACTCGGTTTGGAACGCGAGCAGTATACCACACAGATCAGTAACTATGACTACCTTGGCGCTATCTTTGACGCCATCCGTCGTATCAACACCATTATCATCGACTTAGACCGTGACTTCTGGATGTATATCTCTATGGATTACTTCAAGCAGAAGATCAAGGCAGGTGAGGTAGGCTCAAGTGCGATGCCTCACAAGGTGAATCCTATCGATTATGAGAACAGTGAAGGTAACCTGGGCATAGCCAATGCCATTCTTCAGTTCCTGGCACAGAAACTTCCGGTTAGCCGCTTGCAGCGCGACCTTACTGACAGTACCGTACTCCGTAACATCGGTGTGCCTCTCGGTCATAGCGTCATTGCTATCCAGAGTACATTGAAGGGCTTGCGTAAACTGATTCTTCACGAGGAGAAACTGCAGGAAGATTTGAATAATACATGGGCAGTTGTAGCTGAGGCTATCCAGACTATTCTTCGCCGTGAGGCATATCCACATCCTTACGAGGCATTGAAGGCGTTGACACGTACCAATCAGCACATGACTGAGGAAACTATTCATGAGTTTATCCAGGGATTGAATGTGAGTGATAGTGTTAAGGCAGAACTGATGGCAATCACACCAAGCAATTATACAGGTATCTAATATGCACAAAGGAATTTTGTAGTTTTAGTACATATATATAAAAGTAAAAATTAGATTTATTAACCCAGCCGTGAGGCTATTAAGTATTTTAAGAAAATGGATTCAGAATTTGAAAACAAACCTCAAGATCAGTCTTCTGAGAATGAGAGAACCCGTGAGGGCTACAACCCAGCAGGTGGTTATCAGAAGAGTTATCGACCAGTAGGTCGCACACAGCGTCCTCGTATCAATTCACATCGCGCATACAGCAGCGACAGAAGTAGCAGTAACAGCGAAGGCGGTTTCCGTCCTGAAGGTTTCGGTGCTAGCTTGCAGAGTACAGGCAGCAGCGAGCGTCCACAGCGCAGCAGCTATCAGAGCCGTGGTGGTTATGGTAACAGCAACCGTGGTGGCTACCAGCCACGTCAGCAGGGAGGCTATCAGTCTCGTCCTCAGCAGGGTGGCTATCGTCCTCGTTACAACAATAATGATGAGCAGGGTGGTTATCAGCCTCGTCAGCAGGGTGGCTACCAGCCACGTCAGCAGGGCGGCTACCAGTCTCGTTCTCAGCAGGGTGGTTATGGCAACAACCGTGGTGGTTATGGTCGTCCTCAGCAGGGTGGTTATGGCAACAACCGTGGTGGTTATGGTCGTCCTCAGCAGGGTGGTTATGGCAACAACCGTGGCGGTTATGGCCGTCCACAGGGTGGTGGCTATGGCAACAACCGTGGTGGCGGTTTCCGTCAGCACACTCCTGGTTACGATCCAAATGCTAAGTATAGCATGAAGAAGCGTATCGAATATAAGGAGGAGAACATCGACCCAACAGAGCCATTGCGCTTGAACAAGTTCCTCGCCAATGCTGGTGTATGCTCTCGCCGTGAGGCTGATGAGTTCATCCAGGCAGGTCTGGTAACTGTCAATGGTGAGGTAGTTACCGAGTTGGGTACCAAGATCCTTCGTACCGATGAGGTGAAGTTCCACGACGCTCCTGTAACTTTGGAGAAGAAGGTATACGTATTGCTCAACAAGCCAAAGGATTATGTTACAACCAGCGATGATCCTCAGCAGCGCAAGACTGTGATGGACCTCGTAAAGGATGTTTGTCCTGAGCGTATCTATCCTGTAGGCCGTCTCGACCGTAATACAACAGGTGTACTTCTCTTGACCAACGATGGTGACCTGGCTTCTAAGCTTACTCACCCTAAGTTCCTGAAGAAGAAGGTTTATCACGTTCACCTCGATAAAAACCTGACAGCTCACGATATGGATCAGATCCGTGAGGGTATCACCTTGGAAGATGGTGAGATCAAGGCAGATGCTGTAGAGTATGCTGATGATCGCGACAAGGCACAGGTTGGCATCGAGATTCATAGTGGCAAGAACCGTATCGTGCGCCGTATCTTCGAGAGCCTCGGCTATCGTGTTACCAAGCTCGACCGTGTACAGTTCGCAGGTTTGACTAAGAAAAATCTCCGTCGCGGTGACTGGCGCTTCCTTACTGAGAAGGAGGTAGACATGCTCCGCATGGGTGCTTTTGAATAAGGATAATAAGATATAATAAGAAAGGAGACTATCTGTTTAGTCTCCTTTTTAACCTATTAATTAACAATGGAAAAAGTAAAAAGAACTAAAGTTGTAGACTTGCTCAAGAGTACAGCCTACGGCTCAATCGTGAATGTCAAGGGATGGGTTCGTACCCATCGTAGTAGCAAAGCAGTCGATTTTATCGCTCTTAACGATGGTTCTACTATTAATAATATTCAGATAGTAGTCGACCCATCAAAGGTCGATGAGAATCAGCTCCGTCAGATTACTACCGGTGCTTGTATCAGCGCCGTAGGTACGCTGGTAGAAAGCCAGGGTGCCGGACAGAGTGTTGAGATCCAGTGCGAGAGCATCGAGATTTACGGTCTCTGCGGCAGCGACTATCCTATGCAGAAGAAGGGACAGAGCTTCGAATACATGCGTCAGTATGCTCACCTCCGTCTCCGTACCAATACCTTTGGTGCCATAATGCGTATCCGCCATAACATGGCAATGGCTATCCACACTTACTTCCATGAACATGGATATTTCTATTTCAATACTCCGCTCATCACAGCCAGCGACTGTGAGGGTGCTGGTCAGATGTTCCAGGTAACTACCAAGAATCTCTACAACCTGAAGAAGACCGAGGATGGCAAGATTGACTATTCTGATGATTTCTTCGGCAAGCAGACTTCATTGACCGTTTCCGGTCAGTTGGAGGGTGAGCTCGGTGCTACAGCACTCGGCGCCATCTATACCTTCGGTCCAACCTTCCGTGCAGAGAACAGTAATACTCCTCGCCACCTGGCTGAGTTCTGGATGGTAGAGCCAGAGGTTGCTTTCTTGGATATGGACGGTTTGATGGAGTTGGAGGAAGACTTCATCAAGTATTGTATCCGTTGGGCACTGGAGCATTGCAAGGACGATCTTGCTTTCTTGAACAAGATGATTGACAAGGGTCTGATTGCCCGTCTGGAAGGCGTATTGAATTCCGACTTCGTTCATCTTCCATATACCGAGGGTATCCGCATCCTTCAGGAGGCTATTGCCAACGGTAAGAAGTTTGAGTTCCCATGCGAGTGGGGTGATGACCTGGCTTCAGAGCATGAGCGTTTCCTCGTAGAGGAGCACTTCAAGCGCCCGGTTATCATGACCAACTATCCTAAGGCTATCAAGGCATTCTATATGAAGATAGACGAGGAGGAGAGTGGTTTCGGTGGCAAGAGCGGTCAGACCGTTCAGGGTACCGACGTACTGTTCCCACAGATTGGTGAGATTATCGGTGGTTCTGTCCGTGAGGAGAGCTATGACAAACTGATGGGTGAGATTGAGGCTCGCAACATCCCTATGAAGGATATGAACTGGTATCTCGATACCCGTAAGTATGGTTCATGCCCACACGCAGGTTTCGGTCTCGGTTTCGAGCGTCTGATTCTCTTCGTAACCGGTATGCAGAATATCCGCGACGTGATTCCATTCCCACGTACACCAAAGAACGCTGAATTCTAGAATAAATAAATGAAGCCTGTTTCGATGTCCTTCGAAACAGGCTTCATTGCTTTTCTATCAGATGCCCTTCATCTACCCCATGCTGCAAAAGGTACTGATGAAAGATTTGGAACAGCAAAAAGGACTTTCCACATCTTCTTCCACCAGTTACTATTTTTACTAGTCCATTACCTTGACCAGCCACCAACATATCCAAATATTTCTGCCGAGTTATAATCATTGTATTCCGATTTTTTGTGCAGTTGCACAGATTTTCGGAACAAAGATAAGAAATACTGCTGAAAATCAGCTACTAAAGCATCAATAATTAAGAATAATTATCATTTGAAAGAAAAACGGTAACTACTCAGCACCCCTATAGAAAACTTCTCGTTAATAAAGCATAAACTTGATTTTGCTTATTTTCTTCATCATTACAAACTTTTTAATGATTGAGTCGATGAGGACGTAGGCTGTTTAAAACAGTTCATTTAACGAGTTCTTTTCCGATGATGCCTCCAACATGTCTCCTTTGTCTATTATCGCCTTTCAACAGATTATCTGCCAGGAGATGCGTTTTTGCATTCCCCGTAAGTCAAAAGTCTGCGTTAAGGGATGTAAATCGTGATTTTGCCATGTGGAGAAAAATGCTTATCTTTGCACCAAAAAATGGCAAGCGACTGTACTGACATAGATGTTGTTTTGCGCCAGATAAACCAGCGTCTGCGCAAACTTGAGAAGTCCGACTCCGAGAAGACTGAGGAGATCGGACGCCTCAACCGTGTCATTAACCAGAAGGACGTGGAGATACATAATCTAAAGACAGAACTTGCTTCCACAAAGGCAGAACTTGCCGTTGCTAAAGAGCGCATCAAGGAACTCGAGGGAGCTGATGACGATACATCAAGTACACCAGGAAAGCCCGAGAAAACAGCAGTAACAGCAGTATCCCTCCATCCCAAGAAAGTATCGCTTCCCGTGAGCTGCGCAGGACAAAGTCTCTTCGCAAGCCAAGCGGAAAGCCGAGCGGTGGACAGCCTGGCCACAAGGCACACACTGCAGACTATAGCAGAACCAGACGTAATTGTAAAGCACGACCCCGTCTATTGTAAATGCTGTGGTCGGCTCTTGATTGATATACCATGCCAGAAGATCCGTAAGACACAAATTGTTGATATCAAGGTGGTCGTAGAGACCTGCGAGGAACAGTATTACGAGAAGGTCTGTGAATGCGGTTGCGTAAACAACTGCGAAGCTCCCAACTGTCGTATCAAGTATGGTGACAACCTCCGTGCACTGGTGACATACCTTAATGTAGTGCAGTGTATTCCGTTCAAAAGGATTGCAGAACTTATATCCGACCTGTCCGGCCAGAATATAAGTGAGGGTACAGTGCAGAACATACTCAAAGAGAATAGCGGCAAGGCAGACTGTGCATATGAGGAAATACGCAAGAGGCTGGAAACAGCGTCTGTCGTAGGAGCCGATGAAACTGGTGCTACGGTAGGAAAGCATCTGCATTGGAACTGGATATTCCAGAACGACCTGCTTACATACGTGTTCCAGTCAGAATCGCGAGGTCAGAAGGCCATAGATTCCAAGTTTCCAAAGGGACTTCCCTATTCGACACTTGTGACTGACAGACATCAGAGCTACTTCAAGATGAATGTTAAGGACCATCAGGTCTGCCTGGCTCATCTTCTTAGGAATGCAAAGTATCTGAACGAACTGGATCCAAACCAGAACTGGTCACGGAGATTCATCCATCTGATAGAACACTCTATAAATCTCAGAAGAGAGGACAACATTACCTCTAGAAAGATAAAGGTACTGAAGACAAAGATGAAGAACCTCTTGGGTGAAAGCCTCACGCATTTAGATAACGAGTTTGAGAAATTCAAGAGGGGTATCCTTAAAGTCAAAGACTACCTATTTACCTTTCTCTCCAATCCAAGTGTGCCTTACGAGAACAATGCCAGTGAGCGGGGAGTTAGGAAAATCAAGATAAAGCAGAAAGTCAGCGGTTGCTTCCGAACAGACAGCGGTGCCGATGATTTTGCCAAGTTGCACTCCATTGCTGAAACTGCTATGAAGAACGGAAATTCTAAATTCAATGCAATTCTTGCTGTAGTACAACAGTAAGACGATTACTCATGCCCATAGGGGTGCTGAGTAGTTACGAAAAACGGTAACTACTCAGCACCCCTATAGAAAACTTCTCGTTAATAAAGCATAAACTTGATTTTGCTTATTTTCTTCATCATTACAAACTTTTTAATGATTGAGTCGATGAGGACGTAGGCTGTTTAAAACAGTTCATTTAACGAGTTCTTTTCCGATGATGCCTCCAACATGTCTCCTTTGTCTATTATCGCCTTTCAACAGATTATCTGCCAGGAGATGCGTTTTTGCATTCCCCGTAAGTCAAAAGTCTGCGTTAAGGGATGTAAATCGTGATTTTGCCATGTGGAGAAAAATGCTTATCTTTGCACCAAAAAATGGCAAGCGACTGTACTGACATAGATGTTGTTTTGCGCCAGATAAACCAGCGTCTGCGCAAACTTGAGAAGTCCGACTCCGAGAAGACTGAGGAGATCGGACGCCTCAACCGTGTCATTAACCAGAAGGACGTGGAGATACATAATCTAAAGACAGAACTTGCTTCCACAAAGGCAGAACTTGCCGTTGCTAAAGAGCGCATCAAGGAACTCGAGGGAGCTGATGACGATACATCAAGTACACCAGGAAAGCCCGAGAAAACAGCAGTAACAGCAGTATCCCTCCATCCCAAGAGTATCGCTTCCCGTGAGCTGCGCAGGACAAAGTCTCTTCGCAAGCCAAGCGGAAAGCCGAGCGGTGGACAGCCTGGCCACAAGGGGCACACACTGCAGACTATAGCAGAACCAGACGTAATTGTAAAGCACGACCCCGTCTATTGTAAATGCTGTGGTCGGCTCTTGATTGATATACCATGCCAGAAGATCCGTAAGACACAAATTGTTGATATCAAGGTGGTCGTAGAGACCTGCGAGGAACAGTATTACGAGAAGGTCTGTGAATGCGGTTGCGTAAACAACTGCGAAGCTCCCAACTGTCGTATCAAGTATGGTGACAACCTCCGTGCACTGGTGACATACCTTAATGTAGTGCAGTGTATTCCGTTCAAAAGGATTGCAGAACTTATATCCGACCTGTCCGGCCAGAATATAAGTGAGGGTACAGTGCAGAACATACTCAAAGAGAATAGCGGCAAGGCAGACTGTGCATATGAGGAAATACGCAAGAGGCTGGAAACAGCGTCTGTCGTAGGAGCCGATGAAACTGGTGCTACGGTAGGAAAGCATCTGCATTGGAACTGGATATTCCAGAACGACCTGCTTACATACGTGTTCCAGTCAGAATCGCGAGGTCAGAAGGCCATAGATTCCAAGTTTCCAAAGGGACTTCCTATTCGACACTTGTGACTGACAGACATCAGAGCTACTTCAAGATGAATGTTAAGGACCATCAGGTCTGCCTGGCTCATCTTCTTAGGAATGCAAAGTATCTGAACGAACTGGATCCAAACCAGAACTGGTCACGGAGATTCATCCATCTGATAGAACACTCTATAAATCTCAGAAGAGAGGACAACATTACCTCTAGAAAGATAAAGGTACTGAAGACAAAGATGAAGAACCTCTTGGGTGAAAGCCTCACGCATTTAGATAACGAGTTTGAGAAATTCAAGAGGGGTATCCTTAAAGTCAAAGACTACCTATTTACCTTTCTCTCCAATCCAAGTGTGCCTTACGAGAACAATGCCAGTGAGCGGGGAGTTAGGAAAATCAAGATAAAGCAGAAAGTCAGCGGTTGCTTCCGAACAGACAGCGGTGCCGATGATTTTGCCAAGTTGCACTCCATTGCTGAAACTGCTATGAAGAACGGAAATTCTAAATTCAATGCAATTCTTGCTGTAGTACAACAGTAAGACGATTACTCATGCCCATAGGGGTGCTGAGTAGTTACGAAAAACGGGGCACCCCTGAGGATGCCCCGCCACCAATTAAAATAATTGATTGTCGCATTATAAACTTACCGTACTACTTAGCGATCATGATCGTTACACGGTTCTCTGCGTTTTCTGCAAAAGGCTGCACACGTGCACCCTTAGATTCTTCTGTAATGCGCTCTGAAGGTATATTATATTTCTTTGTCAGCATCCAAACCACAGCTGCAGCTCGCTTTGCAGCGATGCGGTCGTTGATGACGTCATTGCCTGTACCCTTGTCTGCATAGCCGGTTACTACAACCTTTGCCTCTGTGTTCTTGTTCAGGAAGTCAACCACCTCACGGATCTTAGCATCCTCAGCAGGAGCAATCTTGTAAGAATTGATGGTGAAGAAGATGTCACGGCGAATCTCCTCTACCTTCTTCTCTACAGGAGCTGGCTTAGGCTCTGGCTTAGGAGCTACATATTCCTGCTTAGGAGCTGGTGCCGGAGCAGGTTCCTCTACTGGCTTAGCCTTCTTGGTATAGCTCTTACCCAGATTGATGCGTACACCTGCCAGTGCATTGAAGTACCAGTCAGGGTTATCTGCCTTCTTAGAGTTGTACTTGTCTGAAATCATGTTGGCATTGCCTTCGAGCATGATGCTCACAGCCTTGCTTACCTTGAATTCCAGGTCGATACCTGCTCTGCCGTAAGGGCGAACCTTCTTTCCCTGCCAGAGATATTCCAGGTTGTAGTCGTTGAGGTTCTCAAGCGTGGCCGCGATGTCGTTTACTTCCTGGTTAGCTCCAGCCCAGTTGATACCACCGCCAGCGAAAGCACTTATATTAAACACACGGTTCGGGTTCCAGCCACAGAAAAGGTTGGAGAGGTTGAACATGAAATCTACACCAGGAGCTATATATTTAAACTTATATTTGGCGTTGTAAGGCTTTTCTCCCACTTTGGAGCGGAAACCAGCCCAGCCGCCCTTGCTCCAGAGTCCGTTCATCTGAGCACGGAGTCCGAAAACTGGAGAGAATTGATAGCCAATAGCTCCCTGAATATTAGGAGAGAGTAAGTCCTTGAACTTAGCCTCGCCCAGTGTATACTGTCCACCACCCTGAATATCAAGGTAGAAGTGCTTCTTGAATTGATACTCATTGCCGTCCTTATCGGTATAGGTGGCTTGAGCCATACTTGTTGCTGTGCCAGCCATCAAGGCTGAAGCAAACAAGACATACTTAATTTTTGATATCATCATTTTTAAATGTTTTTTGAAAAAAATGATTCAATAATAACGCTTACTTTGTTGTACCAGAGATAAACAATCGCACCATACCATTCTCTGCATTCGACCAAACGTCGATGCTTTTTCTAAAATGCCCCTTGTTGTAATACTTGCCATCGTATACGACGGTGATATAACCTTTTTTATTAGGCAATATGGGGGGTTGGGCAAAGCGGACGGAAGTACAGTTGCAAGTGGTATTGACCTGATTGATGACGACAGGAGCGCTTCCCGTGTTTTTGAAGACAAAGACACAAGTTCTGACGATACGCTTCTCGAAGGTTCCGAAATGAAAGGAAGTCTTCTCGAACTCAATCTTGCCCACAGGATTCTTTGCCATCGTCAGACAGCCAATTCCCGTCATCCATAAGAGAAAGAAAAGCTTTTTCATTTACTTCTTGAGCTTCTCGAGGTTCTTCTCCCTCATCTCTGTCTCATATTCCCTCTGCATTGAGTCTTTCTTGGCATGCTCGACAACAGGTCGGTCGCCGTTATGAGAATCAATCATACAAAGTTTCCACTTGCCAAGATAGTCAATAGGCTTGAAGTAAAAAACGGTCTTGATCTCTGGCACATTGTCGTGTGCCGGCATGATGATGGCTGTACACTTTACCTCGTTGGCGTATGCTTCCTTGAACTTGATGTAATCTATCTTGTGGCTTTGGATGGGCAGGGAAGAAAGCATGTTCTTCAAATCTGTCATAGCCTTGTTGTCAAGGGGCTGCGGCTCGTTGTATACGGAGTCCACATTGTCCTTGAACAGCATACCAGCGGCAGCATCATAGTTGCCATTCTCGGCGTATTCAAAGAACTGGTTGACCAAATGGGTTACTTCTACGGAATCAGCGTTGGTGATAGCCTGCTCAAAACCTGTCAAGGGGCTGTTCTTTTTCTTCTCACCACAGCCACTGAGTGTCACTGAGGCGATAGCCAAGAATAAAATACCTAATATAATATTAACTTTCTTCATCATGGTGATAATGAAAATAGGCAGGCATGCTAATCATGCCTGCCTATAATTATGTTATAGCCTTAAGCTTTGCGAATTAGTGACGCTTAGCATTGCTCTGTGTCTTACCTACAGTAGCAGTGATAGTTGTCTTGATTGTACCCCAATCGTAAGTGATTGTAGCTGGGAAGTAAACGTGGAACTGACCAACTGTCAAACCATTGTTCTCGTACTTCAAATCACCATAGTTGTCTGCAGAGATAGTAGCAGGAGCAGAGAATGTGAACTTAACCTTGTCTGTAAGATCCTTCAACTTCTGGCTACTGTTACCGTTAAGGTCTGTTGTTGCATTATCAATGTCAACAGCGATTTCCTTTACGCCATAGTACTTGAAGTAATCCTGACCCTTAGTAACCTTAGTATCAGTGAAGTTGTGATCACGCCAGTCCGTGAATGTCAAGTTAATCTTAGCTGTAGAACCTGCAGTTTCTGCATCCTCGAAGCTAGCTGTAGCCTCCTCTACGTTGATAGGACGGAGGAACTTAACATTGAACTCATTATAAGCAACAGGAACATCGATGTTACTACAGATAGTAGCCTTCACTGCAACGATAGCTGTAACGGTATTCTTCAAATCCTTGTGACCGTAAGCGTTCAACAACTTCTTTGCTGTCTCGTTCTTTGCGTATGTTACGATGCCATTAACAGGATCCAAGCTTGCAACTACATTAGTTTTCTCCTTCTCGGCGTAAACCAGCTTGCCATCTTCGCTAGCGTAGAGACCCTTACCTGTTACGAAGCCGAATGTCAACTTCAACTCCTGGTTCAAGTCAGCGTATGGAGCAGTAAGAGGATTAACTGAAAGCTTGTTGCCTACGAGAGCATTCTTCAAATCGAATACGTACTCGTCGTCTGCACCATTTGTACCTACAACCTCAACGTTACCGTGAACTTCGTCATAACCTGTACCAGCTACAGCGCTATTTGCTGCATACCAGTAGCTCTTAATCTTGTTCTCGTTGCCGAATGTTGTAGATGGCTTCAAGTTGATAGCAGATGGAGTCCAAGTCAACTTCACGTAAACGTACTTGTTGGCAGCAGTCTTACCAGCCTTCAAAGCATAACGAACGTATGTTGACAAAGTTGTCTTACCAGCCTTGAATGCAGCGTAAGCAGCCTGGTTCTTGATAGACCAAGCGATAACCTCAGTCTGCTTACCCGCTACGTCAGCTGTTGTCTGAGATACAGTACCAATCTTCTTGTCTGCTGCCAATGCCTCAGCATCGGTTGTAGCCTTTTCGAACTGGTTAGCATCTGCAGTACCACCGTCAAGCTCGTAAGCATCCTCGAAAGCTTCCTTAGACATGTTGAGCTTAGCATAGAGCTGCTCCTCAACCTGTGCCCATGTTACCTTCTGGAGATCGATATTATTATCACCACAAGCGATTGTGTATGGCTTGTTAACTGTTACCAAGTCAACTTCCTCAGCCTTATTCTCAGCTACAGTCTTGTCGATGACAACCTTGATGTAACCAACAGCAGCAATCTTGTTGTTGACAGTATCCTTCAAGATAACACGTACCAATGGCTCACGACCGATAGTAGCCTCATTCTGAGCTGCACCGTAAGCCTGCTGCTTACCATCAGCTGTCATCTGTGGGCGGAGTGTATAACCATTAGATGCGATTGCAGCGTGAGCACTCTGTGATGTATTGTTAGCACCAGACTTGTAACCAACCAACTCGAAAGAGTACTTGAAGCCAGACTTCTCTACGAGGCCTTCGGCTGCATTCTTATCCCAAGCCTTACAAGTAGGAGTTCCGTCCTCGTATGTGCGGTCAGTGTTGACATACTCACGGACGTCCTTGCCAGCAGCGCCTTGCACGCCCTGTTTGATGTTGTAAGGAGTGTCCGTGCCGTTCTTTGTAATAGTGACAATGATACCACCATTACCGTCGGACTCTACGCTTTTCAAGATGCTACCATCATTAATCTTTGTCTGCAACTCGCTGAGAGTCTTTGACAAATCGTCAATCTGTCTTTGCAGATTGTTGATGTCATCATCGTAATCTTTACAAGAAGTAAATGTGCTTACGGAAGCAATTGTCAATGCACCCATAAGCAGCGCGCTAAAATACTTTCTTTTCATCGATAAATATTTATAAAGTTATACTATTTCCCCAGCCTTTCGGCAGGAAGTTATTAATTAATTCTCTATATCGAATCAAGAGTCCCGTTTGATGAAAAGAGTCTGCACTTTTAGAAAAGTTCTTCGTTCTCTTTCAAAGGTTCTCCTAGAACGGTTATTTTATCGTTCTTATATATCGTGGCTTTTTATCGCCACTCAGTTCTTATCGTCTTTGAAATATCTCCAGCCGGGAGATATGCTATGGAATGGAAAGGTAACCCTAAATATCTGCATGAGAAAAAACTTTTCTCGATTTTATTATCACCAAAAATGGAAGTGAGGCTTACTTTAGATTCAAAAAAGGCTATTTCGAACTTCAAAAAAAGGCTCTTTCGAACTTCAAAAGAGCCTTACTTGATTATGGGTAGGATGCTCCTGAAACTGCGTCCCGACGTAGCTGTCACTGCGTCGGGACGTAGTTGTTGTTACGTCGTGACGTAGCTACTGCTACGTCGTGACGTAATTTCTCCTGCATCGTTGGCGGAATAACTCTACCTCCCTCTCATATACTGATAGCTTCGATAAGCATATCGTTGTATCTGTCTATCACATCGTCATTGATACTTTTCAGATAGATGCGCGTGATTTTCTCTGAGTTGTGCCCCATGCTGTCACTTATCACGCTGATGGGGATGTTCTTCTCCCTGGCGATGGTAGCCCAGGAGTGACGGGCACAGTACATCGTTACTTTCATCGGTATGCCGATGCGCCGGGTGAACTTCTGTAAAGTCTTGTTCACCCTACATTGGCGGTAGTGATACTGTTTCCTGACATCGGTAACTACGTTCTGGTTTACGATACCCAGCAGATGCTTGCCGTCGAGTGAAGGGTGGCGGTCTGCAATCTCTTGCATGCAGGGGCGCCATGCTACTCTCAGTTCTTTACCCGTTTTCTTTCTCTTGTATATGAGCTGCCCGTCCTTAAGGCTTCCTTTTTCAAGAAAGGCGATGTCAACGAACGACATGCCTCGGGTGTAGAAACTGAAGAGGAATAGATCTCTCGCCAGTGCTTCCTCCTCGGTGACGGTTGTTGCAGCGACTATCTGATGGATGTTTTCCGCTGTAAGTGCTCTTTTGGCAGTCGGGGTGTTCTTGGTAAAAGAGTGGGCGAAGGGTTTGCGGTCTTCCAGCCCATATTGCTCCAGGGCTTTGTTGTAGATAGCTCGGAGACGCTTCATGTAAAAAGAGATGGTGTTCAGCGTAAGACCGTTCTTTCTCAGATAACTCTCGTAATCTTCCATGATGAGGCTGTCGAGTTGGCTAATCAGCAAGTCTTTCTCTTTCCGGAATTTCATGAAACTGCGCAAGGTGCACATATATATATCGGCAGACCGGTATTTGCCATTCTTGTAGAGTCGCTGGGTGAGTTCCCTGACATATTCGCCCAGCGTCGGACCGCCATTCATGTCTTCTTTGGCTATTTGCTGCGCATCATGTTCGCTACCATTCTCTATGACATATCCCAATGCGTTGTTTCTGTTGTTTACTTTGATGACGATTTCTGCATCTTGCCGAATAAGTTCCTGTGGAATTTCTATTCTTAGTATCATTTTTATGTGAATATTATGTTGAATGAAGTGCTTTGTTGTATAACAAATTAGTAAACAGCCAACAAAGTTACGATTAATCTCTGGATTACCCAAAGCTTTTTTCGATATTCACATCTCAATGCCAGTATATATGATAAGGTGTAGGGACTCCAACCAGTTTAAGTAAGCAGATGAAATCATGTACGTCATTTAACAAGTTCATACGTTTCATTGAGTCGATAGATATGACTGCGTTGGGTTAAAGATACGACTGCGATGGGCGGAAGATTCGACTGCGTTGGGCGGAAGATTCGACTGCGTTGGGTGGAAGAGTCAATTTCGTTGGCTGAATAATATGGCTGCGTTGGCTGAACGAAGTAGCTCTGTTAGCTGAATGAAGCACTTGAGTTATCAGAATGAAGCACTTGAGTTATCAGAATGAGGCGGCTTGGTATAATACGATTCGCTAGTCTGTTAGGCGATCCGCCAGAACGCCTAACGGAGGAAAGGGCATATCCGGTGCTACGGATTTTTTATTCTAAAAAATCTTTTTAACACTAAAAATTTGGTAATCTTAATTATTTGGTTTATTTTTGCACAAAAACAAGAACAGTATGGCAATAGATAAAGTTAAATATTGGAAAGAACTTGCAGACTATGACATCGAAACCGCTGAGGTTATGTACAACGGTGGAAGATGGCTATATGTTGGCTTTATGTGCCATTTGGTTATAGAAAAAACAATAAAGTCGTATTGGAGTGCTATAAAACCAGACGAGGTTCCATACATCCATAACCTCTTGAAATTGGCACAAAGCTGCGGGTTAGTATCAAAAATGACATCAGAACAGCTAAAGTTTCTTGCGGAATTAATGCCAATGAATATTGAGGCAAGATACCCATCCTACAAAGATGAGCTAGCGAAGAAATTGACTCCAGAATATTGCAGAACATTAATAAATAAAACAAAAGTTTTAAAACAATGGATAGAGAACATGCTTTAATGATAGTAAAATGCTACAAGGAAGCAATACTTCCATTGCTTGCTAATGCGAAAGTATATCTGTATGGTTCTTGTAGTAGAAATGAAGCAAGAAAAGATAGTGATATTGATGTAGCAGTAGTTATACCTAAGCTTAATGGCGACTGGCTGGACACTACATCTTCATTATGGCTTGCCACCCTTAATATAGATGCATCTATAGAACCGGTGTTGATTGAAGAATGCAAACCATCACCCTTATATGATGATATAATGCGTAATGGAATAGCAGTATAAAATACAGAAATCCCCCATCCTTCTTTCTCAAGCCGGATGGGGGGCTTATCTTTTAGTATCTTGCTTCATATCTCCAGTGTTATTTATAATTTTGTGCAAAGATACAACTATTTGGGAATAATACCAAAGAAAAAAGGACTTTTTTCGGTAATCTGCAGAAAACAACATTCCTGGTAGATACTCATACATTCGTATCTAGATGGCCCCTATATATAATAAGGTGTAGGTTTTATATCGGCAAAATGGAGGAAAACAGGGTAAATGGACAGGTTAGAAGCCCAATATGGGGGCTATTTTATAAAAAACATAAGAAAAATAGCCTTTTTTTGAAAAAAAGTGCCCAAAAACTTGCAAGTTTCGAAAAATATACTTAAATTTGCAGCATGAAAAATCTCCCGGCTGGAGATATTTCAAAGACGATAAGAACTGAGTGGCGATAAAAAGCCACGATATATAAGAACGATAAAAAATAACTTTTCTAAGAGTGCAGACTCTTTTCATCAAACGGAACTCTTAATTCGATATAGAGAATTAATTAATAACTTCCTGCCGAAAGGCTAGGAAAATCGTATAACTTTATAAATTATTACCGTATGAAAAGAAAGTATTTTAGCGCGCTGCTTATGGGTGCATTGACAATTGCCTCGGTAAGCACATTTACTTCTTGTAAAGATTACGACGATGACATCGACAACTTGCAGAGCCAGATTGACAAGGCTGGTTTGCAGAGCGACATCGATGCATTGAAAACACAGTTGCAGGATGCAGCTTCTACTGCATCAGCAGCTAAGACTACTGCAGAGTCTGCTTTAGCTAAGGCTAATGATGCTGCTGTAAAAGCAGATGTTGAAAAAGCTATCCAGAAAGTTGAGGTTACAGCTAACAAGGCTGCCACTGACGTAGCAACTGCAATCAGTAACGCTGCTAATGCACAGACAACAGCTGACGGAGCACAAAAGGCTGCAGATGCTGCTGCTAAGGCAGCAAAGGATGCTCAGAAGCAAGCTGACCAGGCTGTTAAGGATGCCGCAGCTGCAGCTACTACAGCTAACGCTGCCGCTAAACAAGCTGACTTCGAGAAGGCTCTGGAGCGCATCGGTAACTTGGAAACAAGCCGAGTTACAGCAGGCAAGTTGGATGAGAAGCTCACTCAACTCAAAGAAGAACTCCTCGGTGCTGATGGTGACAAAGAGACTATCGGTAGCTTGACCGTTAAGGTTAATGCATACAAGGGCGCTGTTGAGGAGTTGTATTCTGCAGTAACTAGCGTTGAGCTCGTTGAGACATATTCTGGTGTTAACGGATTTACAAGTAATTGGAATACAACAAATGGCATAACACCTCTCACAGTAGAGATGCTTCATGGTTTGATTTCAGACGACTCTAAGTTTGGTGATGAGAATGGTAATGACGCTAAGCCTATTGTTGAGTACGTTAAGGGTAAGGATATCGATGTGAAAGACGATGCTTCTATTGTAGTTCGCGTAAACCCAGTTAACGCTGACCTCACAAAGGGTGCTAAGATTATTCTTTTGAACTCTAAGGGTGAAAGCCTTGAGGACATTGTTAAGGTAGGTACTCCTTCTAAGTTCGACAAGTTGATTACTACTCGTGCTGCAGCTACTGTCAAGACTGGTCTTTGGAAGCTCCCTCTTTCTGTAGCAGAAGGCGTTTCAGAGGAAGACTTCAAGAAGGCAGTTACAGTAAAAGATGAGAATGGTAATGAAAAAGCTATCCTCTATGCTGTAGCTATCAATAACACTGTTGATTCTAAGGCAGAGGCAGCTGCTGACCGCTACGTAGTGTCTACTTACGATGTTAAGCCTACTTACAATAAGTTCGTGCCTAGCAACGATTTCACATTCAAGGTTGGTGGTAAGGATGTTAGTGAAATCCACAACCGTTGGACTGGTTATGAAATTGTTGGCGAAAACAGCAATTTCTCAAGCGATAAGAATCCTGAACTTGCTTGGGCAAATGATGCTGCCGCAGAGCCAGTTTTGGAAGGCGAGAAGAAGAACGTTGAGAACGCAAATTATCGTAGTCACCGATCTGATGTCCGATATTGGAATAGTCTCTTGCAGGTTGAAGTTGGTAAGCCATTCTCTATCACTGATTTGAAGACTTCAGACAATACGGCTGCGGATTATTACTATGTAGTACTCGACAAGGATAATGCTATCGAGTCTGGTGTTTCTGAGCTCAACGCTTGGAAGAACTATGAAATTGATAATTTGAACAAGGTTGTTCCTGCAAGCGAGAACTTGACTCTTACAATCCAGACCGAGGCTGCAAACCACGACATCATCGGTTTCCGTGTATATGCAGTAAACAAGGATGGTAAGTTGCTCGACCCAGATGGTAAGGCCTTCTACGTAGTTGTAGGTGAGAACTATACATCAGGTATCGTAGGTAACTTGGATGCAGTAAACAAGATTACAGAGAAGAAGGACTTCAGCCCAGTTGATGGTGTAAGCTATGGTCCTTGGGAGTTAGTAGCTGACAACAATGCATGTCCTCTTTCAGAGAAGCCTGTATTCGCTGCTGTTTATTACAACAAGGATGGAAATGAGACAACAAACATGTCTGAGGTTACAAAGATTGCCTTCAAGGTTAACAACCCAGCCCTCATCGCTGATGGTGCAACAGTTTCATTGAAGTCAACTTTGAGGAAGTATACTGATAACAACTTCTATGAGGTAGGTACCGTAACAGCTACGTACACCAAGGTTCTTCCTAAGGCATTCCCTGCTGACATCACATTCCGTCCAGCACAGGAAACAGGTAAGGGTACTGGTTACTTCATCGCTTACATGACGCCAGAAAATGGCTACACAGTAACCAATAAGAGCGTATATGGTTCTGTAGACTTGAATAACGTATTCTATAATCTCGACGATAACGTTAGTTTCGAAATCGCAGACGCAGCTAAGGATGCAAATGACAAGTTGACAAGTGTTAGGGCAGACAAGGCCAACAATTTTGTTGCGAAAGTTGCAGCTAAAGACTTCATTAACTCAACGACCAAGCATGCTGTTACAGCTAAGTACAACTATGGCGAGATTAGTCTTGTTAAGAATAATAAGACTGGCCAGTGGGAAAAGAAGCCTTGCTCTGTAGACTACGGTAAGAGTCTGTCAGTTACATTCGCTTGCTGGCATTCTGCAAGCAGCTATTCTTGGAAAGAACAGCCAGCACTCCAGTGGAAGGCTACTGCAAATGTAATCAAGACAGACATCAAGAACATTGCTGTTAAGAATACATATAACAATGATTTCTTCGGTGGTACATTTGCGCAGCTCTTGACTAACAAGTATCTGGAGGTTAAGGCTGGTTCAGCTCACTTGACATATGAAGGTCAGGCTGACCCATACTTCACGGTTGAAGTTGATGCCACTAACGGTCAGTTTATTTTTACTCAGACAGGTATTCAGGCAGAGAACGCTCCAACAGTTGATCACACAGAAAACTTGGAGTTCGTTGTTGTTGATGCTTATGGTCATGAGGTACCACAGTCATTCAAGGTTACTATCAAGCGTCCTGCTTCTAAGTAATTATTGCGACAACAAGAATCGGTTAGATTCTAGAACATTACTATAATACTGAGGGGGACGTTCATCTGAACGTTTCCCTCTTATTTTTAAACAATAAGGAAAGAAGAAGATGAGAAAATCATTTTTTTATATGGTTGTTTTCACCTTATTGCTGGTTCTAGGAATCAGCAGTTGTGGAAAGCCTGAACTTAAAAAGATAAGAGGCATCGTGAAAAATGTTCGCATTGATGATGATACCCTAAAGAACCTTACCGTTATGGACGGAGAAGATTCTATCGTATTTAATCTCAACGAGGTTCGTTACAACAATGGAGTAATGCTTCCTAATGATTCTGTTATTGTTGACTACATAGATGGAAAGAATGACACAGCTCGAGCTTTAGTAGTAACTGTACTTCCCAAAAATGCTGTAACAATCAATCCAGAAGACAACCAGAGCAAGAAACTCATTACAGCTCCCATAAAAAGCAATTAATAATCAGTTTTAAACTTATCAGACATGAAAAATTATAAGTTTATCATTGCATCTGCTATGCTCGCCCTCGGCACTTCAGCCGTGGCACAAGCCACCTATGTCGATAAGGACGGCACTGAGTATCAATTCAAGAAGCACTTCTACCCCGATATTCGGGGAGGTGGATAGTATACACTGGGCGAGGCTAAGTTCAAGGACTTACTCTCTCCTAATATTCAGGGAGCTATTGGCTATCAATTCTCTCCGCTTTTCGGACTCCGTGCTCAGATGAACGGACTCTGGAGCAAGGGCGGCTGGGCTGGTTTTCGCTCCAAAGTGGGAGAAAAGCCTTACAACGCCAAATATAAGTTTAAATATATGGCTCCTGGTGTAGATTTCATGTTCAACCTCTCCAACCTTTTCTGTGGCTGGAATCCGAACCGTGTGTTTAATATAAGTGCTTTCGCTGGCGGTGGTATCAACTGGGCTGGCGGCAACCAAGAGATAAACGGCATCGCTGCCACGCTTGAGAACTTCAACAACTACAACCTGGAGTATCTCTGGCAGGGAAAGAAGGTTCGCCCTTACGGCAGAGCCGGTATCGACCTGGAATTCAAGGTAAGCAAGGCTGTGAGCATCATGCTCGAGGGCAATGCCAACATGATTTCAGACAAATACAACTCTAAGAAGGAAGATACCCCTGACTGGTACTTCAATGCACTGGCAGGTGTACGCATCAACCTGGGCAAGAGCTATACCAAGAAGGCTAAGCCGGTAGAGGAACCTGCTCCGGCACCAGCTCCTAAGCAGGAATATGTAGCTCCTAAGCCAGAGCCTAAGCCAGCTCCTGTAGAGAAGAAGGTAGAGGAGATTCGCCGTGACATCTTCTTCACCATCAATTCTTACAAGATTGCTCCTGCTGAGGATGCTAAGATCCGTGAGGTGGTTGACTTCCTGAACAAGAACACAGAGGCAAAGGTTGTAGTAACCGGCTATGCTGACAAGGGTACAGGCTATGACGTCATCAACGACCGCATCGCTGCCAAGCGAGTAGCAGCTGTGGTTTGGATGCTGACAAAGAAATATAATATACCTTCAGAGCGCATTACAGAAGAATCTAAGGGTGCACGTGTGCAGCCTTTTGCAGAAAATGCAGAGAACCGTGTAACGATCATGATCGCTAAGTAGTACGGTAAGTTTATAATGCGACAATCAATTATTTTAATTGGTGGCGGGGCATCCTCAAGGGGTGCCCCGTTTTTCTTTCAGCTATCCCTTCCTTCTCCCGCTCATTTTGTTATTTTTTCACCATTTCTTGCAGTTTCTCAATATTTTGTTGTACCTTTGCACAAAAATAATAATAAATTGCAAGAAAATGGGAAAGATTATATTGACGGGCGACCGTCCTACAGGTAAACTTCACCTGGGTCATTACATCGGCTCTCTGCAGCGCCGAGTACAACTTCAGAACGCTGGCGACTTCGACAGGATGTTCGTTTTCATGGCAGATGTTCAGGCTTTGACTGATAATGCCGACAATCCTGAGAAGATTCGCCAGAACATCACAGAGGTGGCTCTTGACTATCTCTCTGCGGGCCTCGACCCACAGAAGTGTACACTCTATATCCAGAGTATGATTCCAGAGTTGGCTGAGTTGACTACCTATCTGATGAACCTCATCAGCGTATCTCGTGTTCAGCGTAACCCAACCGTGAAGACTGAGATCAAGATGCGTAACTTCGAGGCAAACATCCCGCTCGGTTTCTTCTGCTATCCTGTGAGTCAGGCTGCCGACATCACCGCTTTCAAGGCTACAACCGTGCCTGCCGGTGAGGACCAGGAGCCTATGCTGGAGGTAACCCGCGAGTTGGTTCGCCGCTTCAACCAGACTTATGCACCTGTTTTGGTAGAGCCGGAGATTCTGCTTCCTGAGATTGCCTGCTGCCGTCGTCTTCCTGGAACTGACGGTAAGGAGAAGATGAGTAAGAGTCTCGGCAACTGCATCTACATGAGTGACGATGAGAAGACCGTTTGGAAGAAGGTGAAGAAGATGTCTAACGGTGAGCCACGTATGAGCATGGAAGAGCCAGGACATCTGGAGGGCAATGCCGTATTCACCTATCTCGAGGCATTCTCTACTCCTGAGGATTTCGCAGAGTTCTGGCCTGAGTTCAAGACTTTGGATGAGTTGAAGGAGCAGTATGTGAAGGGTGGTATCGGTGACGGTACCTGCAAGAAGTTCCTGAACAGCGTCATCAACAAGATGCTCGACCCAATCCGTGCCCGCCGTCATGAGTTTGAGCAAGATATTCCTGAGGTATTCAATATCCTGAAGAAGGGTAGCGAGGATGCCCGCGAGTTTGCAGCCCAGACTATGGATGAGGTTCGCAAGGCTATGCGTATCGACTATTTCAGCGATGCTGCCTATATTGAGGAGCAGGCTGCGAAATATAGAGTATAGTGATTATTTATTAGTGATTAATGATAATCATTAAAGTACGTGAATAAACGAATATTACAATTAGCGGTGCCGTCGATAATATCCAATATCACGGTACCGCTTTTGGGTTTGGTGGATGTCGCCATCGTCGGGCATATCGGCGATGCGGCTTACATCGGAGCCATTGCCGTGGGGTCGATGCTGTTCAATGTCATCTACTGGCTTTTCGGATTCCTGAGAATGGGAACCAGCGGAATGACTTCGCAGGCTTTGGGAAGGAGAGATTTGGCTGAGGTACTGAGGCTCCTGGTGCGCTCTCTGAGTATCGGTGTGGGGATAGGAGTGCTGTTTTTCGTTCTCCAGAAATGGCTGATAGGCTGTGGACTGTGGGCGATGTCGCCGGAAGCGGATGTCGTAGAACTGGCACGAAGATACTGTTATGTCTGTATCTGGGGAGCCCCGGCAGTGCTAGGACTCTACGGATTTACGGGCTGGTTTATCGGTATGCAGAACACGCGCATTCCGATGATGGTATCGCTGATGCAGAATGTGGTGAACATCATCGCCTCTCTGCTGCTGGTCTTTGTCGGCGGTATGACGGTAGAAGGCGTGGCGCTCGGAACGGTTATTGCCCAATGGTGGGGATTCCTGATGGCATGTCTGTTCTATCGCATCTGTTATCGCCGGTTAAGCAAGTATGACTATCGCCGGCATCTCTTTGCTGCCGAACCGCTGAAGCAGTTTTTTTCGCTCAATAAGGATATCTTTCTCCGCACCCTCTGTCTGGTGGCGGTCAACCTCTTCTTTACGGCGGCAGGTTCCAGGGAGAGTACCATTGTGCTGGCTGTGAATACGCTGCTGATGACGCTCTTTACCATCTTCTCTTATTTTATGGATGGTTTTGCCTATGCGGCAGAGGCGTTGAGCGGCAAGTATTATGGAGCTCGAAACATGGGAGCATTCCGCGAGGTGGTTAGAAGAACGATGGGTTTTGGAGCTGTCGTGGCTGTAGGTTTCACCTTATTATATATAGTGGGTGGCGAGAATTTCCTCTCTTTGCTCACGAGCGATAAGCAGGTGATAACTGCATCGGGCGAATATTTCTGGTGGGCTGTGCTGATTCCGCTGTCTGGCATGTCGGCATTCGTCTTCGATGGCATCTTTGTAGGCATTACCCAGTCTAAGTCGATGCTCTGTTCTACCGCCGTAGCCTCGGCTTCGTTCTTCGGTCTGTTCTTCGGCTTGCATCCTTTCCTGGGCAATCATGCCCTGTGGTTGGCCTTCATTCTCTACCTTCTGTTGAGGGGAATCGTACTGTTCGTCATTTACCATAAAAAACTGCGGTAAATGACGAATTGTCTTTTTATAGGATATATTAGTAGAAATAATGTACATCTTTCATAAAAATTGCACACTGAATTATAGTGTGCGCATTTTTGTGAAAAACTACATTAATATAGTTTAAATCTTAGGCTTATATTCTTTTTCTTAGTCGAAAATTAGTAATTTCGCAGAGCAAAACTTAAAAAGAAAAGAGTAAATGACAGCAGAAGAATATTATCAGCAAGGTAACGCCTGGCGCAAGCAGGGTGACTTTAAGCGTGCCCTCGACTGCTATATGGAGGCCATTGCCCTCGATCCGGAGAGCCCTGCCGTAGCAGCCAAGGAGATGTTGGATGATATCATGAGCTTTTATTGCAAAGACTACTACAATCCATAACAACCGACATGTGGACAGCAGGAGCTTTGTTTACTCCAATGGTAAAGATAATTAGTAAGAAATTAGAATATGAGTAAGATTAAAGGGGCTATTGTAGTCGACACCGGGCGTTGCAAGGGATGCTCGCTCTGTGTGGAGGCTTGTCCTCAGCATGTCATCGCATTGGCAGAGAAAAAAGTCAATGTGCATGGTTACCGTTATGTAGAGGCAGCTGTACCTGATGCGTGTGTTGGTTGCACTTCGTGCGCCATCGTGTGTCCGGACGGCTGTATCACTGTTTATCGTAAGAAGGAGGACTAAATAATGGCAAATCAGAAAGTTACATTAATGAAAGGCAATGAGGCGATAGCCCATGCCTGTATCAGATGTGGTGCGGATGGTTTCTTCGGCTATCCTATCACACCTCAAAGTGAGATTATAGAGACGCTGGCTCTGCTCAAGCCATGGGAAACATCAGGTATGGTGGTTCTGCAGGCTGAGAGTGAGGTGGCGGCTATCAACATGGTTTATGGTGGCGCTGGTGCCGGTAAGCGTGTCATTACCACTTCTTCAAGTCCGGGTGTGGCTTTGATGCAAGAGGGTATCTCTTACATGGCAGGTGCTGAGATTCCAGGCGTTATCGTCAATGTGCAGCGTGGCGGTCCGGGTCTGGGTACCATCCAGCCATCCCAGAGTGATTATTTCCAGGCTACCCGCGGTGGTGGTAACGGCGACTATAATGTGATCGTGCTGGCTCCTGCATCTGTTCAGGAGATGGCTGATTTCGTTGATCTCTCCTTTACGCTTGCCTTTAAGTATCGCAATCCTGCGATGATTCTGAGCGATGGTGTCATTGGTCAGATGATGGAGAAGGTGGTTCTGCCTCCTGTCAAGCCTCGTCGTACCGAGGAGGAGATTGCCAGGGAGTGTCCTTGGGCTACCATCGGCCGTCCGAAGAGTCGTCCTGTCAACATCATGACCTCTCTGGAACTCAAGCCTGAGGTGATGGAGGAGCGCAATATTGCTCTTCAGGAGAAATACAGAAAAATCCGTGAAACCGAGGTTCGTTATGAAACCGAGCAGATGGATGATGCCGACTATGTTATCGTAGCCTTCGGTAGTGCGGCACGTATTGCCGAGAAGAGCATCGAGAGTGCGCGTGAGCAGGGCATCAAGGTAGGATTGTTCCGTCCTATCACCCTCTGGCCTTTCCCTGAAAAGGAGATTCATGAACTCGCCAAGACCAAGAAGGGCATTCTGGTTGTAGAAATCAATGCCGGTCAGATGGTTCAGGATGTGCGACTGGCTGTGAATGGTCAGACTCCTGTGGAGCACTTTGGTCGTCTGGGCGGTATCGTACCTGAGCCGGAGGAAATCGTTGAAGCATTAAAGAAGTTAATAAAATGAATGATATAATTTCACCAGAGAATCTGGTATATAAGAAGCCTACGCTGATGAACGATACCCCGATGCACTATTGCCCGGGGTGTTCGCATGGCGTAGTTCATAAGCTCGTTGCCGAGGTTATCGAGGAGATGGGCATGGAGGATAAGACGGTAGGCGTATGTCCGGTGGGCTGCGCTGTCTTTGCTTATCGCTATTTGGATATTGACTGGCAGGAGGCTGCTCATGGTCGTGCACCTGCTGTAGCTACGGGTATCAAGCGCTTGTGGCCTGATCGTCTTGTCTTCACTTATCAGGGCGATGGCGACCTGGCTTGCATCGGTACCTGCGAAACTATCCACGCCCTGAACCGTGGTGAGCATATCGCCATCATCTTCATCAATAATGCCATCTATGGTATGACCGGCGGTCAGATGGCGCCAACCACGCTCTTGGGGCAGAAGACAGCTACCTGTCCTTATGGTAGAGAGGCTGATCTTCATGGTTATCCACTCAATATTACCGAGTTGGCAAGCCATCTGCAGGGTACTTGTTATGTAACCCGCCAGAGTGTGGAGACCGTGGCAAGCATCAAGAAGGCAAAGAAGGCTATCCGCAAGGCGTTCGAGGCAAGCATGCAGGGCAAGGGCTCCAGCCTGGTAGAGATTGTTTCTACCTGCAACAGCGGTTGGAAACTCTCACCTGTTGAGGCTAACAAGTGGATGGAAGAGAACATGTTTAAGCAGTATCCTAAGGGTGACCTGAAGGATACAACGGGAATGTAAGTGAAGAGTGAAGAACGAATAGCTCTTCTAATATAATAATAGAACAATGAAGACAGAAATCATTATATCCGGTTTTGGTGGTCAGGGCGTTCTCTCTATGGGAAAGATTCTGGCTTATTCAGGACTGATGGAGGATAAGGAGGTAACCTGGATGCCTGCTTACGGACCAGAGCAGCGTGGCGGTACAGCCAATGTAACGGTCATTGTGAGCGACAGTCGCATCTCTTCGCCTATCCTGAGCCATTATGATGTAGCCATCGTGCTCAACCAGCCGTCGCTCGACAAGTTTGAGCCGAAGATTAAGCCAGGCGGCATCCTGATTTATGATGGCTATGGTGTGATGAATCCTCCACAGCGCAAGGACATCACCATTTATCGCATTGATGCGATGGACAAGGCTGCCGAGATGAAAAACTCCAAGGTGTTCAATATGATTGTTTTGGGCGGTCTGCTGAAGGTTTGTCCTGTTGTGAGCACCGATGGTTTGAACAAGGCGCTTTACAAGTCATTGCCAGAGCGCCATCATGGTTTGATTCCGCTGAACATGCAGGCAGTGGAAGAGGGAATGAAGATTATCGAAAAGGTTGATTAAATTCAATCATCAGTATAGATAAGGGAGCGGGCTGCGTTGCGATGCAGTTCGCTCCCTTGTTTTATTAGGCTGGGTTGAAAAGGAAAAAATGATGCATCTTGCAGATTATATATTTAATTTGCATCATGTAGTTTGCTACATTCAAAAACTGTTGTTGAATGTTTTTCGTATCTTAAACTAAAGAAAGTCGCTCTTTTCTTTGGCATTTCCAATTCTTTTCTTTAATTTTGTGGCGTTAATTTAAAAGAAAGGAATAAGATGGAAACGATTAATATTCAGTTTCAAGTACCTTCTACTGGTCAATATACGCTTGACGAATTTGTCGCTAAGCTCAAAGACTATGCTGAAAAGTTAGCCAGTTCTATCTCCAAGTCTGGAAACAGTTACCAGGAAACTTATATGAGCCAGGCAGAGCAGGAAGCCTATGTGGCAGAAAGCCTCAACCGTGCTCTTGATGAACTGGAAGCCCATAAGAAGAATGGGACTAAGCCGATGGATGCTCGTGAATTGTTGAGAAGACTTCGGGAAGAGGAGGCGTAGTATGAAGGTTAAAATTTGTACGGAAAAAGAATTTGAGCGACAACTTAGAAAGCTTTCCTTGCTGGTAAATTGATTATCAAGGATCATACGATGGCTGCCCTTGGTTTGGGTGGTAAACCGTATAAGAAAATAAAGGTGACGCATCTCATTTGATGCGCCACCTTATTATATATAGTTCTAAAAACTTTATTCCGCCAATCGGATGCTCATAGGGCTTACGGTGATGAGGCGCTTTTTGTATAGATCGCCCACGGCACGCTTGTAAACCTTCTTGCTCACATGGAAACGCTCGTAGATGTCGTCGGCCTCGCTCTTGTCGCCAAGGTTACACTCGCCATCGTTGTCCAAGAGATACTGGTAGAGGGTTTCGGCGAAATCGGCAGTCTGCTGAATGCCGGTCTTCTGCAGGGTGACGTCTATCTTTCCGTCAGGACGGACTCTTCCGATGTAGCCCTTCATCTTGTCACCCGTATGGATGTACTGGAAGATTTGGTCCTGATAGAGGAGACCCGGATACTGGTTGTCGATGATAACCTTGAAGCCGAGGTCGGTCTTCTGCCAGATGAGGAGATCCACCTCATCACCATGCTTGTAGTGAGGATGGTCTTCATTGAGATAACGCTCAATCTTGGCAGAGGCAACGATGCGATAGCTCTCCTCGTCGATGTGGATATGCACGATGTAGGAGTTGCCGAGCACCATGCGCTTCTTCTGCTCGCGGAATGGGCAGAAGATGTCCTTCATCAGCCCCCAGCCCAGAAAGGCTCCGTATTCGTTGACCCATTTCACTTCGAGATAGGCGAAATCGCCCACCTTTGCCAAAGGGGTTTCGGTGGTTGCTATGAGGCGCTCTTCCTGGTCGAGATAGATGAAGACATCCAGCTCGTCGCCGATGCCTGCGTCTTCAGGTACGTAGCGGGATGGAAGGAGGATTTCTCCCTCGTCACCACCATCGAGATACAGACCGAAATCTACTTTCTTTACGATGCGAAGGCGATTGTAATCGCCGAGTTTTATCTTTTTGCTCATATAATATTATCTTCAGTTTTTTCTTCTGTTGTTGGGGCTTCTGCAACTTCTGCAGTTTCTTCCTGGCTATCAGCAGCTCCTGCTTCCACCGTCTTCTCAATCATTCCATCCTTGAGATGGATGGTGCGGTCGGTGATGGCAGCAAGGCCCTCATCATGAGTTACGATGACGAAAGTCTGACCGAACTTGTCTCTGAGGTCGAAGAAGAGCTGGTGAAGCTCAGCCTTGTTCTTGGTGTCGAGACTTCCTGATGGCTCATCGGCAAGGATGACGGCAGGATTATTGATCAAAGCTCTCGCCACGGCTACACGCTGTTTCTCACCACCGGATAACTCGGCAGGCTTGTGACTGGCTCTATCGCTCAAGCCCATGAACGCCAGTAACTCCTCGGCGCGCTCTTTGGCTTCTTTTCGGCTCTTGCCTGCAATGAAGGCAGGAATCATGATGTTCTCCAGAGCGGTGAACTCAGGGAGAAGTTGGTGGAACTGGAAGACGAAACCGAGATGCTGGTTGCGGAAATCGCTCAGTTTCTTGGTGCTGAGGCTGCTTACATCGATGCCATCAACCATGATGCTGCCACTGTCAGGCTTGTCGAGGGTACCGATAATCTGGAGGAGTGTAGTCTTGCCGGCACCACTAGGACCGACGATACTTACCACCTCGCCCTTGTCAATATGCAGGTCGATGCCCTTAAGCACCTGCAGGGAGCCGAAGCTCTTGGTTATACCTTTTATATCTATCATTTTCTTACTCAAAATTATTTTGCAGGCAAAATTAAGCAAAATATTTGGAAATGCCTAATTTTAAGAGATAAAAAGAAATAAGGAGGGATATAAAAAAACAAAACGAGCCTTATTCTTGCAAATAAAGCTCGTTTCAGTACTCAATTCTGTATTACTTTCTATAAAATGTATGTGTTATTTCAACCCGTCGGCATCGCCGGTGGTCTTCAATCCGTTGCTCTTTTCTCTAGGGATGATATTCACCTTTTTCGTCACTGTGTTCTCGATAAGGTTGGCATCGAATGCCATCTTTTTGTCGGTGCAGTTGATGTTCTCAAAGGTGAAATCTACCAGGCGGTATTTTTCGCTCTTGCCCACATCGAAGAAGTTGTCGCAATCCATCTGGATGTTCTTCATTGTGATGTTGTTGCACTGGCTCAATGGCATATCCTTTCGATTGCCAGGCTTGAAGAACTGGGTCCATGGGCGGATGACGAGGAAACTGCCGGTCTTGCCCTGTATGTTATCAACCGTTACGTACTCGTAATGCTGAGGTGTATCTGGGCGCATCTTCAGCCAGAGCACGCGCTGTGCATTGCCCACCTTGATGTTGCGTAATACGATGTTGCGGTCTTTCACGCTCTCGCTGCCAAGGGTTAAGCATCCGTGCACTCTACCATAGGTGCAGTTCTGGATGAGCACATTATATACCGGTCCATTCTCTGGTGCCTGGTCTGCCCAGGTGCCCTTACCGCCCTTGATGGCGATGGCATCATCGTTTACGCTCATGTAGCAGCCATCTACCAGCACATCGTGACAAACATCAATGTCGATGGCATCGCTGCTTGGTGCCCGCATGCCACTGGTTGGGGCGAAGATGGTGCAGCCAAGGAAGCGGACGTGGTCGCAACGGTAGATGTGGTTGGTCCAGAACGGACTGTTCTGAATATGTACATCCTGCAAGGTTACGTTGCTTGAGTTGCTGATATAGACGAGGCGGGGACGCTGTGCATCCTTGTTGGTGCATTCACGGTTCCAGGTGCGACGAATCCAGAACTCCTCCCAATAGTGATAACCATTTCCATCGATGGTTCCAGGACCGGCGATGGTAAAGCCATCACATTTGTCTGCATTGATGAAGGCTGAGAAGTATTTGCAGGTCTCGCCCTCGATGCGAGTTTCTACCACAGGGAAGTTGGCGATGCGGTCGCTGCCTTTCAGTTTTCCGCCTTCTGAAACATAGAGATGAGTCTTTGGCTTGAAGAAGAGGGCACCGCTCTGATAGGTTCCGGTAGGTACTACGATAACGCCGCCGCCATCTTGGGCTGCACGGTCGATGACAGCCTGGATAGCCTTGGTTTGAATCAGAGTGCTATCCGTTTTTACGCCATAATCGGTGAGGACGTATTTCTTGCCTAAGGTATCTACGTTCACCTTTTGGGCGTTGCTGAACCAGGCATCCATCTTTGTGCCGTCGGGCCAGAGTTCGGTTTGTGCCTTCTTGGCTTTCTTCTGTTTCTTTGCGGCATTGGCGCTTAGTGGCGAAAACGCCACCAGGCAAGCCATCAGCCAGATATATTTCTTCATGATTTGTTTCCTTTTTTACCCTTTTACCTTTAAAAAGCCTTTTTACTTTTTTACTTTTAAAAGCTTGTAATACTCTGCAGCACCGAGCAGGAGGCAACCTGTGCCGTAGTCCTCGAAGTCTGGGACAGAGGTGAAGGTGACAGGCTGACCGGCTGCAGGATCCTTTCCTGTTCCCTGGTTGTAGCCGATGAAACCATCCTCGTGAACCGATGCGGCAAGAGCCTTCCATGCCTTGTCCATCGCCTTCTGATAGGTGGCTCTAGGAAGAATGCCCTGCTGAACACCCCATGCCATACCATAGAGGAAGAGGCCTGTACCGGTCATCTCTGGACCGCCATAGTTGGCAGGACAAACGAGGCTTACGTTCCAGTAGCCATCCTCGCGCTGGCATTTCAAGATGGCTTTACTCATCAAGATAAAGTCTTTTTTCAGATACTGATAGTATTTATCTTTCTTTGGCAAAGTCTCCATCACGCGGACCAGGGCTGCATATACCCAACCGTTGCCACGGCTCCAATAGCAGTTGCTGCCATCCTTCTCCTTGTAAGGTGGCACGTAGTCCTTGTCTCTCCACCAGAGACCCTCTTTTTTGTTAAAGAGACCATTAGCCAGGGTATCACGGCTCCATTTATAGGAATTTATTGCATAATCCAGATACTTGCGCTCTCCGGTAATCTTGGCATACTTGGCGTAGGCTGGCATCGCCATCTGGATAGCGTCAATCCAGGTCCAGTAGTTTACTCGGTTGGTGCCCATCTGATGGTCCAAGTTCTCCTTCACCTTGCTCAAGTCCTTCTTGCCGCCGGTCTGAACGTAGCGGTCTATGTAGGTTTGCTGGCAGCACTGGTTGTCGGCATCGGTATCTTTCACGCTGCCACGGGCTGTCCACTTGTGGTAATCCGCCCATTTGTCGGTGTAGTCGAGATAGCGCTGCTGAGGGTCAATCTCGTAAAGTGCCATCAATCCCTCGTAATATACGGCACGAGTCCAGAGGTTGCTGGTGCGGATTTTCTTTACGAATGTGTCGAGTAGGGTCGCTGTACTTCGTCATGAAGTAGTTGTTGGTGCGATTGGCTACTTCCAGAATTTCATTTTGCAATGCGCTCTGGGCAGAAACAGAAGTCAAACCCAGGAGCATGAAGAGCGATGAAAAGATCAGTTTTTTCATTTGTCTTGTTATTAATGTTTGTTTATTATTAATTGTTTTAGTCAAGAATTAGAGAAATAAACTCTTGAATTATTGAATTCTCTAATTCTTGACAGATATTTATTTATTTGTTTACTTGATTTCCACGAGTTTCACGGTGCTGTTCAGACCGCTTGGCACAGGAGTCCATTTCTCGTAAGTGGTCTTCTTGTAGTTGATATCTACCACGTTGATTTCCTTCATCTTGCGCCACTTAACGCCCTGGCGGTCCATTTCTGTGATGCGGTTGGCTGGCAGGTTGGTTACCTCGATGCGGAGGGTGTTCTTGCCCTTTACCAGCTTGTCCTGGCAGTTGAGAATGTAAGGCACAGCCCAGGCACAACCCACGTATTCGCCGTTGATATAGACACGGGCACTCTCTCGTACATCTCCCAGGTCGATGGTCCACAGTTTCTTGGCATCATCCTTCGACAGTTTGATGGTGGTTTCGTAAACACCTGTTCCCATCATCACCTTCGCCTTGTCGCTGAGGCCTTCCCAAGACTTTACGCCCTTCAGGTTGAAGGTTTCGCCTACCTTAGGAGCATCTTCGGTGAATGACAGCTTCCAGGAATTCTCTGTCAGGTCGATGGTCTTGCTATCCGCAGCAGCAATGGCTTCCTTGCCGCCTACCTTCACCTTAGAACCGAGTTTCCACTCATCTACGGGTTTGTTTGATGTGATGAGGATGCGGCTCTCGCCACTCTTCAGGTTCAGTTCTATGCCCTTGTCGCTGATAGCCGCTTCGTGGTATTCGCCCGTCATAGGGTTGTACCAGATGCCATGCTTCTCGTTCACGGCCAAAGCCACGCTAGAAGCGATGTCCTTGCTGGTGAGGTTGGCGATGAAGTAATGATGACCGATGCTGTTGGCACGGCGAATCATCTTCAAGCCCAGGTTCTTTCTCATCAGTTCCGGTTTTGCCGCCTGTTCCATTGCCTTGATATTATCGCCCTTGATAATCTTGGCGCCTTGTGATTTCAATTCTGATATGTGCTCAATCACGTCGCTTGGCATGATGTTGTTGCCAGGAATGATGATACCTTTGTATCGGGTTCCGGCAGCCGTTTCAATCATGCCGTTTTTAAAGGTACACGTGCGGAGATACTTGTCGCTGATGTAGTCGCAGTCGAACCCTGCCTTGTCGATGTCGAGAATCACCTTGATAAACTCTGGTGCCTTCTTCGCCATACTGTGGATGTCGAATTGCATCAGCCAGTTTTTGGTATCCTTGCGCCACATATCTCTTACTGGCAGATAAACCAGGAAATCGTTGTCAGGCTGTCCCCACTGCAGATAGGTCTGGCAGTTGGTGATGTATTTCATCAGTTCCGGAGCATCGCGCCAGATACTGTTGGTAGGACTCATATCCACCGAAGCATAGAATTTCCAGCCTGGCCATGTATCGTTTTTAGGCGAATAGGCGGTGCCATGGAAGAACATGTGGTTTACGCCGGCGCAGAACATCAGGTCCATATCCGGTTTCATCTGGCTTAGGGATGTGCGGAAGTGCTCGGTGAGCCAGGTGAAGGTTTCGCTGGATGTATATTTCTTTCCGGTGATGTGTGCTGCTGATGGGGCATATTTCAGCATACTCAGGTCGCTGAAGTTAGGACGGGTCTTTCCGGATCCTTGCGCAGTCCCTTGATGCCGAAGTCGGTCAGTCCAAAGCCTTCAATCTCCGGGATGTCAACAGCAGCATAGCAGTCGATGAGGTTGGCTGGTGAACCGTGTGCCTGGTTGCGGGTGATGGCACCACGCTTGTTTGACCATTTGGTCCACTGTTCGGTGAAGTTATGGAGCAGCATGTCGCCCAGGGTTTCACGGTAATCGCTTACCACCACGGCATCGCCATCCAGGAACTCTGGGAACTTATCCTGCAGTTTATATCCGTGAAATTTCTCGAATTCCGTCAGGAGGGTAGGCGTCCAGTTGGCACCATATACCTCGTAGCTGTCGTTGAAGAAGGTATGAGGATATGGAGTCTTCGATGCCACGAAGGCGCTGTCGATGTGCTGTAGATAATTGGCCACGGCAGTAGAGTCGAAATGGTCGATAACGTATCCCTCTCCTCCAGGTGCGGCACGCTTCACCTTCTGTCGGGTACGGCTTTCGTAGAGAGCGATGACGCGTTTCTTGTTCTTTGCTCCTTCTACCGGGAACGCCTTGATGACCTTCAGTTTGGCAAAATCACGTTCTTTCTGTGGCACGTTGAATTCTATCTCCATCAGTTTCTGCTTCACATCCACGATGGTATCTACGAATACCGCCTTGCATGCTGCTTCGCTGATAGGTACCCAAGGACCACCGAAAGGCCAGCCTGTTCCGGTGGCCATATCCGTCTCGATGCCCACCTGCTTGTTTTCCTTTTCCACGAACTTGAGCATATCCATCCATTTAGGCGAGAGATAAGGGATATCATTCTTGTCGTTACCCTGCACGCCATAGAGCGGTGTGATTTCCACGGCACCGATACCCGCCTTGGCGTATTCGCCAAGGTTCCACTTCAGATTCTCTTGATCCACAGCAGATCCCATCCACCACCATCTTACGCCCGGTTTGGCTTCCTGCGTAGGGGTAGGGAGCAACTGAGCCTGGCTGTTGAGTGAAGACAACAATGCCAAAGCAAAGGATAATCCTATGAATTTATGATTTCTTTTATTGTTCATCATATTGGGTTTTATTAAGTTGTTCTTAATTGTTTATTCTTCGTTTGCAAAGATAGCGAAAATACCCAATAATAGCAGTATTATGATTCTTAAAATGTAAAATAGTACAAATATGCTAGGTGTTTTGCCAAAAAATCAAGGAATTACACACAAAAGAAGACCTCGCAAAATGCAAGGTATTAAAAAAGGTAAGGTGGTCATCGGCTGATAATCACCTTACCTTTTGATGGTTCTATCTGAATCAGATATTTTTCGTCTTTATATTTGACGGGAATGTTCTTGCCAGCCTGCCTTAGTTGTGAGTGATTTGGTTACAAAAAAGAAAGCTAGTTGCTCAGCAAAGGCAACTAGCTTTTTTATAAACTCTCCTGCTATTTATTCTTTTTATTCTTGAGAAAATCAATCTCTACGATTCTCAATAGGTTTGCCCTTCTTGATTCCTATGAAATCGAGGGTGCTTGCCTTGCCGCCCGCCAGCTCCTTGGTGTCGCTGAGCTGGGTCTTGCTCTTGGCATCGCCTATCATCCTGATGGTGATATCCTTCGCCTTCACTGGCTTGTCTATCTTGATATGAACATAGCCGAGGCAGGCGTAGGTGTAACCCTCCCAAACCTTCTTCTTACCGGCAAAGATGGCGAGCGGATACATCTTGTCTCTCCAGCCCGTAAGTTTCACGGTGATTTCGTCTACCTTCTTTTTCTTGGTAAACAGATAGGTGATCCATGCATTCTCAGGCTTGCCATCGCTCTTCCATTCTGTAGTCTCATCGTCATCGAAAGTTTTCTGGGCATCTTCCTGGTTTACGCCAGCCACGGCAGTGATATCAATGGTCTCCTTGATATCGGTATAGGATGGGGTAGATGGCGTTTCGCCACGAGAAAGGTCGCCCTTCAAGCTGAACTGAGGCAGGTAGTGCTCGATATCGACCTTCTCGGTCTTCAAGTCGATGCTTGCCACGCCCTTGATGCCATCAGCACCAGCACAGATTGTGATGTTTCCTGGGTTCACGGTACTGCGGATCAGAACTCTGTTCACGCCGCATTCTACAGGTAAATCAATCTTTCCTATATAATTATCAAAGGTGTTGTCGCTATCTGTAGAGTCTAGAATATCTGCAGCTTTGCGGGCTGCCTTCTGTTCTGCTGTCTCGTTCTTATCTACCACGAGGCTCTGATTCTTGGCTGCAAGTGCCTTTTGGTTTTCCTCGTTAGGAGTTGCCAATCCGCCAATCCATTCCATTTCGCCCTGATAGTTGAAGTGGATGGTTCGGTTGTCGAGTGGACAGCGTCTGCCCTGCTTATCTACCACCTCTACCTGGATGAGCGCCATGTCGGCACCATCAGCCTTGAAACCTTTCGGATTCTGGATGCTGGTGAGCTTGATGTGATGAGGCTTGCCCGCAGTTTCGATGGCATAACGGCTTGTTTCTTTCTTGGTCTTGGCATCTTTTGATTTCTTATCAGACTTATCGTATGTATAAGCAACAGCTTCAATCTTTCCAGCCTCGAAAGGTACATTCTTCCAGGTGAAGAGCCACTGGTTGCTGCGTTCGCCCATGCCCAGACTCTTGCCGTTGATGAAGAGTTCTACCTCGTCGCCGGTACTTACCACATATTCTGTCTGCTTGATGGTTCCTGGCTTGTAGTTCCAGTGGCCTACGATATAGGTGGCATCTTTTTCAGGAGATACCCAGCCATTCCACATTACCTGATGAGCAAAGCATCCTTCGGGATGCGCATCGCATCGGTTACACCGCTCGAACGGTAGTTGGCCTCACCACGATGATGGGTGTTGGTATCCGAGAAGATGATCTTGGTACCGCCATCGCTTACTCTTTTGCCGGTGCCCGGACGCTCCTGCCAGTATTCGAACCAGCGCTCTACCATGCTTGCTGCAAAGGTATCCATGTTGTGATTGTATTCGAAGGCAGGCTTGCCACGATACAATGGTCCGTCGCCTTCCTTATGGTAAGGATAGCTCTGCTCATCCCAGTATTTACGCAAACCCTCGTCGCGATGATACTCCATCGACCACATCGGGTGCTTCTTACTCTTGTTGATGTAAAGCATCTCGCCGCCATATTCAGCCTCGTTGATGTTGAGCATCTCTCGGCTGCCGCTGGCTCTGCCGCCGTGAGGGTCGAATTCGTCGCGGATGGCTTTCATCTGCAATATGTGTTTGCGGCTCACACCCTTATTACCGCTTTCGTAGAAGATGATGCTAGGGTTGTTGCGGTTGTAGATGATGGCTTCCTTCATCAGTTCCAGGCGCTGTTCCCATCTTCTGCCTTCCACGTCTCTTTCGGCATCACCGGCTGGCATTGCCTGAATCAAGCCCACTCGGTCGCAGCTCTCGATGTCCTGCTTCCAAGGGCATACGTGCATCCAGCGAACCAGGTTACCGCCCGATTCTACCATCAGCTTGTTGCTGTAGTCGCTCAGCCAGGCAGGAATGCTCATGCCCACGCCAGGCCACTCGTTGGAGGTGCGCTGCGCATAGCCGTGCATCATGATGGCACGATCGTTGAGATAGAACTTGCCTTCACCGAACTGGGTCTTGCGGAAACCGGTCTTGGTCACCACATCATCAATCTTGCTTCCGTCATCCGCCTTCAAGAGGGTCTTCACGGTGTAGAGATATCCATATCCCCAGCTCCAGAAGTGGGCGTTGTTCAGGAGTCCGCTCACCTTCACTGTCTTGGTTTCGCCTGGCTTCAAGGTATATCTTTCGCCATCAAAATGGCCCACTTCCTTGCCGTCAGCGTCCAGAATCTTGGCGAAGAAGCGGAAAGAGCGAGACTTGGAATCCTCATTCCTTACCTGCGATTCTGCATTCACCGTTACCTTCTTTCCTGCAATATCATAGTTGCTGCCATAGATATAGATACCTGTGGTCTTGAGATTATTGTAGAGCGGAAGAGTCTGGTAAAGTTTGTCGGTGATGTGGAGGAACACATTCTTTGGAATACCGCCATAGTTGGCATTGAAGTTCTTGTCGTTCCACTGGAAACGCTGACCGCTGGTGCGCTCACGATAGTTCCAGGAGTTATCCACACGTACGGCTATGACGTTTTCACCTTTTATAATATAAGGTGTCAGGTCGAATCCGCTTGCCATCACACCATTCTCGGTATATCCCACTTTCTTGCCATTGAGCCAGATGTCGGCACCGAAGCGCACGCCCTCAAACTCGATGAAATACTTGCGGTCGCCCACTTCTTGGATATGGAAGTGCTTGCGATACCACATGATGGTGTCGCTGAGGTGTTCGATAGAAACCTTGAACGCTTCTTTCTCGTTAAAGGCACGAGGCAGCGTAATCTGTTTCCAACCGGCATCCTTGTAGTTTGCCAGTTCTGCTCCCTGGAAGTCGCCCACCTTGAGCAACCATCCCCCATTAAAATTGAGCTTTGTCCTTTCTACTGCATACATCTGGCATAGCGAGATGAAAGCGAGTAGAAGCAGAAATAGTCTTTTTCTCATTCGATTTTGTTTTGATTGTTTTGTTGCGTTATTATTCTAATTTTGTTGCAAAGTTACGAAAAGAATGTATATTTCTTATGGATTTTTGTACGATTTCATGTTCTTTTGTTCGAGTTTCTACTATTTCCGTTTTATAAAATTGAAAGTGTCTACTGAAATCAGAAAAACAGAAAATGTTATGCCAAATGTCATAGCTCAAATATCAAAAGAATAGGTTGGGTATGGAGCGAAATGAGTATTTTTGCAGCAGAAATTTTAAACAAGCTAATAACAAGAATAATATGAATAGTGTTTTAGAAGGTCGTCCTGCCTTGAAAAAGGAGGTCGAGAAGATTGCTGAAGTTGCCGGTTATCTCTGGCAGAATGGTTGGGCTGAGCGTAATGGTGGTAACATCACTGTAAACGTTACCGACTTGGTTGATGACGAAATCAAGGCTTTGCCAGCTATCAGCGAAGTAAAGCAGATTGGTACAGCATTGCCTGCATTGAAGGGCTGCTACTTCTTCTGCAAGGGTACAGGTAAGCGTATGCGCGACTTGGCTCGCTGGCCTATGGAGAACGGTTCTATCATCCGCATCCTCGACGATTGCGCCAGCTATGTTATCATCGCAAATAATCCTGTAATGCCAACATCTGAGTTGCCTAGTCACTTGAGCGTTCATGCCCGTCTCATCGAGAAGGGTTCCAACTATAAGGCTACTGTTCATACTCACCCTATCGAGCTTATCGCCATGAGCCACAACAAGAAGTTCATGGGCAAGGACGTGTTGAGCAACCTGCTCTGGAGCATGATTCCAGAGACCAAGGCTTTCTGTCCACTCGGTTTGGGTATCGTTCCTTATCAGTTGCCAGGCAGTTTGAAACTTGCTGAGGAGACCTTGAAGGAGTTGGAGGATTATGATGTAGTGATGTGGGAGAAGCATGGTGTCTTTGCCAAGGGCTTGGACGTGATGGATGCCTTCGACCAGATTGACGTACTCTCTAAGAGCGCCAAGATTTACATCGATTCCAAGTGCATGGGATTCGAGCCTGATGGTATGAGCCAGGAGGAAATGGCTGAGATGACCAAGGCATTTAATTTGCCAAGATAATATAGGCTTTAGATAAAGAAATAAGTTTTAAAGATTGTTTTCTATAAGAATTTTTGGTTTAGATAATTAAGTTTAGTAAAAAGACCCCGAGCATTGTGAAATACTCGGGGTTCCTTTTTTGTTATATAAGTTGTGGCAAGAAACTTGAGATAATCAAGACGATGATGCCGACAATTAATACGGAGATGGTCTTCTTTGAGCAGCCTTTCCATTCCTTTAGGATGATGCCCCATACATTCGAGAATACTACGTTGAGCGCCATCAGAATGCAGAACGATAGGGTCATGAGGGTAGGAGATTCGGTGAGGAACCCCTTGCCCAGTGACAGTCCGAAGAACTGGCTGTACCACAAGGCACCAGCCAAGGCACAATAGAGAATGTTATTGCTCCAAACCTCCTGGTTCTTGTAATCGCTCCAAGTATGATTCTTGGTGTTCTGATAGAAACAGTAGATGGCATTGGTGATGAAACCACCTAGGGTAACCAGGAAGGTGGCTGGCAAGGTCTTGTACATATCAGGAGTGAAACTGCCGAAATGGATATCGGAACCGAAGGCGAGACCCACATTGAAGCAGCCGCTCATGAAACCAGCCAGCAAGGCGATGGCAAGTCCCTTAGGGAAGTTGAAGTCCTTTACTGCCGCCTTCTTCTCTTCTTCTGAGAGCGATGCCGCCTTCATACTACCTGCCACACCGATGATGGCGATACCGAGAAGAGTGACTACCACGCCGAGAATTACGCTGAAGGTAAGCGATGAGAGGGCGTCCATCTCCGGGAAGAAGATGTTGAGCAATACAGGTCCCATGATGGTGCCGAGACCTGCACAGGTTCCCAAGGCGATGCTCTGTCCCAATGCTACTCCCAGATAGCGCATGGAAAGACCGAAGGTCAGTCCGCCTACGCCCCAGAGTACACCGAAGAGCATGGTCATTGCTACGTTGAAGCCATAACCGTTGAATAATTCAAAGAAGGAATGGCCGCTTGGAACAGCGAGCATTGCGCCTAAGAAAGGCAAAATAAGCCATGCGAACACACCCTGAACTACCCAGTAGGATTCCCAACTCCAATCCTTAATCTTGTTGATTGGAACGTAACAGCTGGACTGGCAGAATGCGCCGATGGCTATGATTAAAAGTCCTATTAATATTTCCATATTGTTTAGTAATTAAGTGAAGAGCGATTTTGAGTGAAGAACGAAGAGTGAAGAGTGAAGAATTCATGTGTTTTTTTAGCCATAAGACTATTAAATTCTTCGTTCTTCGTTCTTCACTCTTTACTTAAATCGTTCTTAAACTCGCTTTGCGAGTACCTCAGCCTCGTACTTCTCGATGTCTGCGATGTACTCTTCGCCAACAGGGATGTTGTTCTTCAAGTTGAAGTAATCATATACTGCACCGAATGGCAATGTCTTCTCTTCTTCGAGGAGAGCCAGGCGCTGGAAGAGCTTGCCCTCGTCCTCGTACTTGCGGAGGGTATCAAGTGGCTCAAGGAATGCCTGCAACAATGACTTCTGGGCAGCACGAACACCGATGATGTAAGCACCGATGCGGTTGATAGAACCGTCGAAGTAGTCGAGACCGATGTGAGCACGGTCGAGTGCGTTGGCACGAACCAACTCTGAGAAGAGGTTGCGTGTGTTGTCATCGAAGAGGGTTACGTGGTCTGAATCCCAGTGCATGGGCGAGATACGTGGAGCATCAGCTCAGGAACGAAGAGCAGGAGTGCAGAAACTGCATCAGATACGTTCTCTGTTGGCTCATAGTGACCTGTATCGAGAGTGTACATCACGTTGTTCTTAGCGCAGTAGCCAGCGTAGAAGTCGTGAGAACCTACGGTGTAAGCCTCCAAGCCAATACCGAAGAGCTTAGCTTCGAGACAAGACTTCATGTTAGGCAACTCCTCTGCTAAGATCTCATCGAGAGAGTTCTTCAAAATCTCACGATAGCGTCCCTTCTCTACAGTGATGTCCTTAGAACCATCGTGTACCCAGATGTTCATGATACATGGGTCGTTCTGGAACTTACCCATAGCGTCTGCAATGCGGCGGCAACGCTTGGTGTGCTCAATCCAGAACTCGCGGATAGCTGGGTCAGGATTTGACAATGAGAGGCTGCCACTCTTAGGGTGAGAAAGAAGTAGAGTTGAAGTCGAGCTTCATGTTCTGCTCCTTAGCCCACTGCATCCAGCCTGTAAACTGGTCTACGGTTACCTCGTTACGGTCAATCTGCTTGCCACCGAACTCACCGTAAATCTCATGAAGGTTGAGACGGAAAGTACCAGCCAGGAGAGAGTTCACCTTCTCGATGTCCTGACGGAGTTCGTCGATGTTGCGAGCCTTGCCAGGATAGTTACCAGTGCTCTGGATACCACCAGAAGCAGCCTCACCGCGCTCGAAGCCAACTACATCGTCAGCCTGCCAGCAGTGCAGAGAGATAGGAGTTTTCTCCAAAGTCTCAATAGCCTTGTCTGTATCTACACCCAGAGCTGCATAGCGCTCCTTTGCAATCTCGTAATTCTTTAAAATCAAATCTGCTTTCATTGTTTTTATGTATTTTGTTATTATTGTTTATTTTTACCCTTTTACTTTTTTACCTTTAAAAACTTCTCGTAAGCCGCATCCCATGCTTCCTTGTTCTGTGGCTCGAATGTCTTAAGCTCCAGCGAGTTGGCGATAATCTGGCGCATTTCCCAAATATCCTTTACCAAGCCCGATGCCTTTGCCTGGAGCATGATGTTGCCGATGGCGGTGCCTTCCTGAGGACCTGCCAATACGGTTACACCACAACTGTTGGCAGTAAACTGGTTGAGATATTGGTTGAGCGAACCTCCACCGATAATGTGGAGCACATTGAGGTCGATGTCGGCGAAATCCTTGAGCCATGTGAATACCTGGCGATAGCGGAGGGCAAGACTCTCGAAGATGCAGCGGCAGAATTCGCCATAGCTCTGAGGAACATGCTGACTGGTCTTTTCGCAATACTGCTTGATGGCTTCTACCATGCTCGATGGGTTGGCAAAACAGGTATCATCCGGGTTGATGATGCTTTGGAAGGCTGGCTGCTTCATGGCTTCAGCTATAAGTTCTGCATGACCCAGGCAAGTCATATCTTTCTGGTTGGCAGCAGCCTCGTCTTTCCATTCCTTGCGGCAACGCTCGTAAATCCACATGCCGCAGATGTTCTTCAGGAATCGGGTAGTGCCCTCAATGCCGCCCTCGTTGGTGAAGTTGAGCTCATAGCTCTTCTCGTTGATGATGGCGTTCTTGGTCTCGATGCCCATCAGGCTCCAGGTTCCTGAACTCAAATAGGCAAACTCCTCGTTCTTGGCAGGAACGGCTGCTACGGCACTGGCTGTATCATGACCTGCTACTGCGATGACGGGAACGGCATTCAGTCCTGTTATCTTCTGTACCTCTTCGGTCAGTGTGCCGATGATGGTAGCAGGATGGGTCATCTTGCCAAACTGTTCTCTCTTCAATCCGATACTTTCCACGAGGTCGATGTCGAAATCGCCGGTCATCGGATTCAGAATCTGAGAAGTAGATGCTACGGTATATTCGCAGATGGCGTTGCCGGTGAGCATATAGCTCAGTGCATCAGGGATGAAGAGAATCTTGTCGGCATTCTCCAGAGCCACGTTTCCTGCCTTGCGCATGGCATACATCTGGAACAATGAGTTGAAATTCATAAACTGGATGCCGGTCTTTTCGTAAACCTTCTCCTTGCTGATTTTCTCATCAAAGTATTTCTCCATGATGCCCATGGTATGAGGGTCGCGATACGCCATCGGGTTGCGTAGGATATCTCCGTTCTTGTCTACATATACAAAGTCGCATCCCCAGGTATCAATACCGATGCTCTGGATGTGGATGCCACGCTGTGCTACGAGTTTCAATCCTTTGATAATCTCAAAGTAGAGGGCGTAGATATCCCAATAGAAGTGACCGCCTGTTTCGATCAGGTTGTTGTCGAAACGGGTCAGCTCCTCTAAGTCAAACTTGCCGTCTGACAAGCTTCCTACTATGGTTCTTCCGCTGGTAGCACCTAAGTCTACCGCGAAGAAGTATTTCTTTTGTTCCATTATGAATTTTGTCTTTAAGTTGCTGTTATTTGTTCACGTTTGCAAGGTAGACCAAAAGGGATATGGAACAAGAGAAATTGATTTTAGAGCCTTATTTTTTGACTATCTCGTCATATTTCTGAAATCTGATGGCTTCATGCCCGTCTGAATTTTGAATTTGGCAGAGAAATAGTCAGGCGATTCGAAATTGTAGGTATGCAATCTCCTTGATGCTCTCGTCGGTGGTAGACAGCAGTTCTTTGGCTCTCTGCAGTTTCAGATTCTGCTGATAGAGGGCGGGAGCGAATCCGGTATGCTCCTTGAAGAGCTTGCGGAAAGAAGAGTAGCTGATGCCCAGTTCCTGCGCAATCTCCTGGATGGTGAGCGTATCTTCAAGCGATTCTCGGATACGCAAACGGGCTTTATTGATCATGTCAACATGCTTGGTATCCTTGCTCAACACGATATTTCTCTCCAGAGAATACATTTTGCCTATCAGATGGTTTACGATACCCGCCATAGTCTGTTGTGCAAAAGCAACCTCTTCCTGTGCGGTTTTGTAAGCCTCTTCGTAGAGAGCGATAATCTCCTTACTTTTGGTAGATTGGACTTCAGGGAAAGTGCCCCTGGATTTCACGCGGTCGTCGATGTTCTTGCCCTTGAAGCCACAGATGCTTTTTCCTCCATGGTGCCTGATGGATGGATAGCTATGCCATTCAACGGGAAAGAGCAGGAAGATGTCTCCAGCCTTGATCTTTGTTTCCGGGAATGGGAGAACAGAACTACCTACATGTATACTGCTATTACAAGTCGGTAGACATCGTGGAATTCTAATCTTCTGGCAAGAACGCCTTCGATACATGAACCTTTGGCTGGAATGATTTCTTCATGGCACAGAATACTGATTCCTGCTTATGACAGCTCTCATCAGAAACTTCTACAAAGCTTATGGTGAAAACCCATGAATTTATTGTGTGACCAGCAGAATCGCTTTGTTTTCAAGTTCATATCTGTTCCTGCGAAATGGATTTGCATCACTAGGCATGTATTGAACATTTACTGACAACAATGCTTATGCCAACCTGTTCAAGACAGACTTTGGTTAAAGACCATGCTTTTCTGGTTAAACCATATTACCTCAAATGGTAAATTTTTGTCTGCACATTTCTGTTATGCAAGAAATATGTACAAAAATGAATATGTCTTTTGCTGCAAAATGTACTAAAATATTCGGATTTGAATAATAATGATACTTGAACGATTTTATTATATGAAAAACAAGGTTATTTGATAGTTTTGCAGCAGAAATCCTTTTAGAATAGGATTTGCAACTAACAAAGCGAGATCATCAATCGCAAAGCAAGATAATTGAAATCCTAAAAAACAACATTATTCTAAAGCTGGAAACAAGATGGTCGAACCGAAAAAAATAAAATCTTAACGTCATAATAAACAAAATGAATAACAAGCTATTTATGAAAAGTTCGGCAGTGCCTGCAACTTTGTTTTGCACGGCATTGATGCTTGCCCCTCTTTGCGGAGGCGCAGGTTCTGCTAAAGCGACTACGGCTATAGCTCAGCAAACAGGTATCGTAAAAGGTACAGTGGTTGATGCCAATGGTGAAGCCGTTATTGGAGCTAGTGTTATCATCGAGGGACAGAAAGTTACCCAGGGTACAGTAACAGACTTTGATGGTAACTTCTCTCTCAACGTGAAGCCAGGTGCCAAGTTAAAGATCAGTTACATTGGATTCGTATCCCAGACTGTGGTTGCCAAAAACGGCATGCAGGTGGTCTTGAAAGAAGAGGCTACTTCCCTCAAGGCTGTAGAAGTGGTTGCCTATGGTGTACAGAAGAAGGTTACTGTTACCGGTGCCCTCTCCAGCGTGAAGAGCGAAGACCTGGTCCGTACCCCTGTTGGTAATGTCAACAATGTGCTCGGTGGCCAGATTTCGTGTTACCACCGTACAGTATTCCGGTGAGCCGGGTTCAGATGCTGCGAGCGTATTTGTTCGTGGTAAGGCATCTTTCAATGGTGCCGACCCTTTGGTTCAGGTGGATGGTGTAGAGCGAAGCATGAGCGATGTGGATCCTGAGGAAATCGAGAGCATCACCGTTTTGAAGGATGCTTCTGCCACAGCCGTATTCGGTGTGCGTGGTGCCAACGGTGTGATCCTGATTACCACCAAGCGTGGTCAGGAGGGTAAGACCAAGATCAGCGGTTCTACTTCATGGGGAATCCTGACTCCTACCAAGATGGTAGAGCAGGCAAACAGCTACGAGTATGCTACCTTCCATAATATGATGCGCCAGAATTCGCATGGCAAGAATGGTGATACGTTGAGACCTCAGTTTTCTGATGTCGTTATCCAGAAGTTCAAGGATGGAAGTGATCCTGTCCGTTTCCCTAGCACCTTGTGGGCTGAATACATTATGAAGGATGCTACTATGCAGAGTAAACACAATCTGAATATCAGCGGTGGTACAAAGACGGCACGCTACTTCATCAATGTTGGTTACTATACTCAGGGTGGTCTGTTCAAGGAGTTTGGTCAGGATTACGATTTCGGTTATCAGTATAACAGTTTCAACTACCGTGCCAACCTCGACCTGGATGTCACCAAGACAACCACCATCTCCTTCAATCTGGCAGGTAAGGTAGATAATGCCAACAAGCCATATTCTGGTCAGGGATCATCTGGTCTGATCAACGAGGCTTATCAGGCTACTCCATTCTCCAGTCCTGGTATCATCAATGGCAGATACATCGCTACCGAGACCCAGTATGAGGATTGCGGTACCGACCAGCTTCCTTTCGTGGGGGGGAGCGGTATTACCTATTTCGGCAATAATGATGTGAATGGCGGTTTCATGAAGACTACCAACAACAAGCTGCAGTTCGACCTCCAGTTGAAGCAGAAGCTCGATATGATTACCAAGGGTCTCTTTCAAGATGAAGGCTTCCTACAATGGTGCCTACGCCATCAAAAAGAATGCATACGCCAAGAAGGCTACCTATACCCCTGTACTCCAGGACGACGGTACCTATAAATATAAGAAATATGGTAACGAAGAGCAGTTGAAGTATGAAGAGCCTAATTTCCGCAACACTATAATTTAATATTTTTATAAGCACCTGAGCAACAAAAGTTGCAGATTTTGCCATGTCAGAAATTTCACTTATCTTAGTGTTGTAAAATAAAACAAACAAAATTCTGAATGACATGGCAAAGTACAAATAAAATCTGAGAAACTCACTCCTTTTGGGGAATTTTTCGATTATGGAGCAATTTGATGCTCTTTAGCTCAAACCATAGATTCCACCTTGGGATTGAGATGCACTATGTTTGGTTATCAATATAGCGAGATTCTACGCTCTCTGATGTGCGTATATCTTTGTGGTGGCTCATGTATTGAGGATGTTACAACTCACCTGATGAAACATTTGTCTCTTCATCCAACTCTTCGCACTTGCAGCGCAGACACCATATTACGTGCTATCGAAGAACTGACTTTTAAGAGCATCACCTATAAGTCTGCTTCTGGCAAATCCTATGATTTCAATACTGCAGACAAGATGAACTGCTTACTGGTCAATGCCCTGCTTGCTACTGGTCAATTGAAATCCGGTCAAGAGTATGATTTTGACTTTGACCATCAGTTCAACAGAGAAGTATGATGCAAAACCAACCTACAAGAAGTTCTTGGGCTATAGTCCAGGTGTAGCTGTCATTAACGACATGATTGTTGGTATTGAAAATAGAGACGGCAACACAAACGTGCGCTTCAACCAAAAGAAACTTTGGAAAGAATCTTCAAGCGATTGAGGCTTCGAAATATATATTTCGTGCCCGCATGGATTGCGGCTCATGTTCGGAGGAAATCGTAGATATGGTAGAGGCTCATTGCAGGCATTTTATATTCGTGCCAACAGATGCTCTTCTTCTACGATTCCATGTTTGCCTTAACTGGATGGAAAACTGTTGAAATCAACGGTATTGAGTTTGAGTTGAATTCTATCCTTGTTGAGAAATGGAAAGGAAAACCGTATCGTCTTGTCATACAGAGACAAAGGCGAATAGAGGGAGACCTTGACATTTGGGAAGGCGAATATACCTACAGATGTATACTGACTAACGATTACAAGTCGAGTGCAAGAGACATCGTGGAATTCTACAATCTTCGTGGTGGCAAGGAACGCATCTTCGATGACATGAACAATGGCTTTGGCTGGAATCGATTGCCAAAATCGTTCATGGCACAGAATACTGTATTCCTGCTTATGACAGCTCTCATCAGAAACTTCTACAAAGCTATTATGCAGAGATTGAAAACCCATGAATTTGGATTGTGTGCCACCAGCAGAATCAAGACCTTTGTTTTCAAGTTCATATCTGTTCCTGCGAAATGGATTAAGACATCACGTAGGCATGTATTGAACATTTACTCAGACAACAATGCTTATGCCAACCTGTTCAAGACAGACTTTGGTTAAAGACCATGCTTTTCTGGTTAAACCAGCGTATTACCTCAAGTCGCTTTATGGGGTAAGGATTTTGTGTCTGCGACATTTCTGTTGTGCAAGAAATATGTACAATAAAATGAATTTCGTCGTTTTGCAAGCAAAATCCCACTAAACCCTATAGGTTGCGGATTTGAGGAAGAGAAGACCTACGCAGTCGTTACTGGTATTTTGAGGCAGGTCTTAACTATAACCGTTCCTTCGGTTTGAACAATGTGGGTGCCATCCTGCTCTACAATCAGGACAGCAGCTATTATCCGAGCACCTATACCAATGTGCCTCACCGCCAGGTAGGTCTGGTAGGTCGTGTTACCTACGACTGGAACAACCGCTATATGGCAGAGTTCAACGTGGGTTACAATGGTTCCGAGAACTTTGCTCCGGGCAAGCGTTACGGAACCTTCCCAGCAATGTCTGTGGGTTGGGTAGTCAGCGATGAGCCATTCTTCAAGCCGCTCACCAAGGCAGTAAGCTTCCTGAAGCTTCGTGCCAGCTACGGTCTGGTAGGTAATGCTAATCTGAACGGTAATCGCTTTATGTACACCGCCGATCCTTTCGCCATCAATAATGGTAATGTTTCTACCCGTGATGGATATGGATACATCTTCGGTGTTAACAACACTACCGTATGGAAGGGAGCCTACGAGATGGCGCGCCACAATGCCGACATCACCTGGGAGCACGCCTATAAGCAGGACTATGGTATCGACATCAACTTCCTGAAGGATAAGCTCCGTGGTAACTTCGATTACTACTACGAGCACCGTACCGACATCATGATGATTGACAACAATGTACCTACCATCATCGGTTTCAAGATGCCTTACACCAACGATGGTGAGGTGAACAGCTGGGGATGGGAAGCATCCCTGAAGTGGCAGGACAAGATAGGCAAGAACTTCAGATATTGGGCAGGTGTCAACCTCTCTTACAACCAGAATGAGCTGATCAACAATGGTGAGGCTCTGCAGCCAGAGGCTTATCAGATGGCAAAGAACCATCGTCTGGGTGCCCGCAGCATGTATCAGTTCTGGCGTTATTACGACGAGCAGACACCGGCACTCTATGAGAAGACTTTCGGCGAGAAATTCCCTACCCAGCTGGTAGAGAACATCCAGCCTGGTGATGCTGTGTATGTGGATTTGAACCACGATGGAAAGATAGACAACAACGATAAGACCCGCGACCTGGGCTATACCGATGATCCAGAGTATATGGTTGGTCTGAACCTAGGATTCAGCTACAAGGGTTGGTCTGTCAATACCCAGTGGACGGGTGCCTGGAACGTAAGCCGTATGCTGGATGGTGTGTTCCGCATGCCATTCTACAACAAGACCTCTCACGAGATGGGTGGACTCCTGAAGTATGTGGTAGAGAACAGCTGGACAGCCGATAATCCATCCCAGAGTGCGAAGTATCCACGTGCATCATGGGATGCCTGGGACAACAACTACGCCACTTCTACCCTCTATGAGAAGGATGCGAAGTATCTGCGCCTGAAGACCTTGCAGATTTCCTACGATTTCAACGCTCCGTTCATGAAGCGCATGGGTATGAATCAGCTGCAGCTGGCATTCAGCGGTTACAACCTCCTTACCTTCACTCCTTATATCTGGGGTGATCCTGAGGCACGTGCTACCACGGCACCATCCTATCCATTGCAGCGTACTTACATGCTGTCTTTGAAGGTGGGCTTCTAATATATTCTAATTTCCGCAACACTATATATAAATAAGGTAAATACAATGAAACTTAACAATATATTCAGAGGAATCGTTCTTACAGCCGTTATCGGTTCTGCGGTGACGGGGTGTACTGAGCAGATCAAGTTTGGAGATTCCTTCATAGAAAAGACTCCGGGTGGCGATGTTACCATTGATACCATCTTCAATAGTGCAGAATATACCCAGCAGTTCTTGACCAGTATTTATAAGAATCAGTACTACGGTCTGCCTTTCAAGCCGGGTGACGGCAACTCCCACAGTTACTTCAGTGGTCAGATTGAGGCGATGTCAGACTGCTGGCACAATCCTACATCGTCAGTTGCTATCTATAATCTGGTGTATGGTGATTACATGACAGCAGCCAGCAGCAATTCCATCTATGGTTTTGACAAGGAGAATATCTGGGAGATGGTGCATGCCTGCTACCTCCTTATAGAGAATATCGACCGTGTGCCTGATATGGATGAGGCTACCAAAAAGCAGTATGTGGCTGAGGCGAAGTGCCTGATAGCATCTTCCTACTTCAACCTCTTCCGCATGTACGGCGGTCTGCCTCTGGTTACTCACTCATACGATGTAAACGGAGACAAGCTGGATGCGCCACGTGCTTCGGTAGAGAAGACACTCAATTTCATTCTCAAGCTTTATGATGAGGCTATCAATTCAGGAGCCCTTCCTTTTGCTTATTCTGATGATGATGTCACTACCATGAAGGCACACTGGACCAAGGCGGCTGCCATGGCGATGAAGTGCCGTGTACTGCAGTTTGCTGCTTCTCCATTGTTCAACGATGACCAGCCATATTACAGCGGCAAGTATTCCATGGAGAATGCGAGTCAGGACAGTCTGGCTTGGATGGGTGGCAGGAAGCCTGAGTTGTGGCAGCAGTGCAAGAAGGCATGTGAAGACTTCTTCAATGAGAATGCCAACAACGGCAATCCTTATCATCTCGTAGAGCCGACAGCCCAGACTACTGAGGCTTATCGCTTTGCCTATCGCTTTGCGTATATCAGCCAGGCTAGTCCGGAGGTCATCTTCGAGACCCGTGTTACTGACAACAACCACAACTCCAAGTATTGTTGGGCGGCACGTCAGTATATGCGTACCCTCGACCGCCAGGCTTATTGCCCTACCCAGGAGTTCGTAGAGATGTTCCCTTGGGCTGATGGCAAGCCATTCAACTGGGAGGAGACCGAGAAGGCTGGCGAATTGGACCACATGTTTATCAAGGGTGACAGAAAGATAGGCAAGCAGGAACTACAGAACGTGAAATATACCCGCGACCCTCGTCTTTATGAAACTGTAAGTGTGAACGGACAGCGCGACAAAGTGAATGTGGGCGACGGCAAGTCGACCGGTCAGAATGTAGAGTTGTATGTGGGTGGTACCAATGCTTACAGGTCCAGACAATTGTGTGGGCGCTTTGCTACAGGCTATTTCCACAACAAGTACATTGCCGACGGAATCACGGTTCTGCCTACGAGCGCGAGAAGCCACACTGGGTAGAGATGCGTCTTTCCGACCTCTATCTCATCTATGCCGAGGCTCTGCTTCAGGCAGACGGCAACAATGTCAAGGCTTTGGAATACATCGACAAGATCCGTGCCCGTGTAGGTTTGAAGGGACTTGCGGAATGCAACCCATCAGAGAATCTTACCACCAACAAGGAGAATCTTCTGGAAGAGTTGCTGCGCGAGCGTGCCTGCGAGCTGGGATTCGAGAACACCCGCTTCTTCGATATGAAGCGCTATAAGAGAGCCGACCTCTTCAGCCGCACCCTCCATCGTCTGGTCATCTACCGCCAGGTGAAGGATGATGCTACGGGTGAATGGAAGACCTCTACCAACAAGTGGTATAATGGCGACAGAACCAACAAGACGCTGAACAAGGACAATGATGCCTGGTACGAGCCATCTCATTTTGAGTATAAGCGCCTGCCTATCACCACGGGAGCCCGTGCATGGTGGAATGGATTCGATGTAAAATGGTACCTGTTCCCATTCCCACAGACCGAGGTATTGAAGGGTTATCTCGTTCAGAACCCAGGCTGGTAATCCCGCCGGAGGTTATCTCTTGAGTAAAGGTTACTTGATTAAAGTTACAGATTAAAAAAGTAAATTCGATGAAAAATAATAAGAATGCTGTACTGATGGCGATGGCTCTCCTGAGTCTGCCAGTTTCAGCACAAGTCAAAATAGATTCCATTGCTCCTCATCGCTATGCAGCTCAGAGCATTGATGTGGGTGCCAATGTGAACTTCTCCCGCGAGCAGTCAACTTCAGCAGTGTCTGTCATCACCAGCGAGAGTACCAACAAGCGCAGCGCCAAGAATATCGGCAACTCTATCCTGGGACAGGGTTCCGGCCTGATTTCGCTGCAGAATTCCGGCAACTATGCCGGCATCAATCCAACCTTCTACATCCGCGGCATGCAGAGTCTGGATGGCAATACCCCACTTTTCGTGGTAGATGGTATCGAGCGTGATATCCAGTATATCTCTGCCGAGGAAGTGGAGAGCGTATCCGTATTGAAGGATGCTGCTGCCACCGCACTCTATGGCTACAAGGGTGCCAACGGCGTGGTGCTCATCACTACCAAGCGCGGTAAGTTCAATTCCAAGGAAATCAAGGTGAATCTGGACCATGCCATCAATTTCATGGCTCACAAGCCTAAGTTCGTGGATGCACAGACCTATGCCAAGGCGATGAACGAGGCTTATGCCAACGATGGCTTCGAGAACCCTAGATATACCCAGGAAGAGGTGGATGCCTTCGGATCAGGCAAATATCCTTATCTCTATCCTAACGTTAACTGGGTGGATGAAACCTTCCGCAACCACAGCGTTACCAATATGCTCAACGCTTCGTTTACGGGCGGTGGCGAGAAGTTCAAGTATTATGCCTTGCTCGACCTGCAGTATGACAATGGTTTCGTGAAGAATCCGGATACCCACGAGGGATATTCTACCAATAATAAATATGTGAAGGGCAACCTGCGCATGAATATGGATATGATTCTCTCGAAGAATACTACCATGAAGGTGAACCTCCTGGGTGTGCTCGCCGAGTCGAATGCTCCAGGCAATTCTGCCAAGTTGTGGGATATGGTCTATGGCTTGCCTTCTGCTGCCTTCGCCGTGAAGGGCGAGGATGGCAAGTGGGGTGGTAACTCTACCTGGGCGGGTACCGTTAACCCTGTGGCGCAGTCGCAGGATGCCGGTTACTCCAGAAATCACAACCGTGGTATCTATACCGACCTCACTATCCGCCAGGAACTCCCTGCGGTATTGAAGGGTCTGGCTGTTCAGGGCCGCATCGCTTACGACCATTTCTCCAACATCTACGAGAATTATAGCAAGACATACGTATATGGAAGTCCTACGGTAGCCGACTGGCTGGATGGCGAACCTCAGTTGGGCAAGGCATTCACGGGTGGTTCTGAGAGCGATCTCGGTGCCTCTATCTCCACCAACAGCTTCACCCGCCGTTTCCATGCCGATGCCAGTGCCGACTATCAGAATACCTTCGGCGCCCACAGCATCTACAGCCAGTTGAAGTACGATTACGAGTTCAGTGATGAGTTTGCCATCAACAGTACGCTCTATCGCCAGAACATCAGCTGGTACACCCACTATGGTCTGCTCGACCGTTACTTCCTCGACCTTGCTCTGGTAGAATCCGGTTCCAACCGTCTGGCTCCTGGCAGCAAGTGGGCGTTGTCGCCTACGGTATCAGCAGCCTGGGTACTCTCCAAGGAGAATTTCATGAAGAATCTCAACTGGGTAGATTTCCTCAAGCTCCGTGCATCCTACGGCATTATCCAGACCGACATCCTGCCTGAGAGCGGATGGATGTACTATATGCAGCAGTATCAGACTACCGGTGGTTCCTATCCGTTCAACAGCGGTTTCCAGAGCGATTTCGGCCGTACCTATCTTGATGCCATTGCCACTTCCGGTCTGACCCATGAGAAGGCTGCCAAGTTCAATGCCGGTGTAGATGCCACCCTGTTCGGTGGTCTCGATTTAAGCTTCGATGGTTTCTACCAGCGCCGTTCCAACATCTGGGTATCTACCGCAGGCAAGTATTCTTCAGAGCTGGGTGTGGATGCTCCATACGAAGGCGATGGTATCGTGGATAGCTGGGGTTGGGAGGCAAGTCTCGACTACAACAAGCAGATTGGCGACGTGAAGTTCAACATCGGTGCCAACATCGATTACTATCGCAGCCAGATCAAGGAGCAGGATGAGGCTCCTAAGCTCTATCCTAACCTGGTAAGCACCGGCCATCGCGTAAGCCAGCTCTTCGGCTACAAGGCTATCGGCTTCTTCAAGGATCAGGCAGATATCGATGCTTCCAAGCCACAGCTTCTAGGCAGCACTCCTCGTCCGGGCGACATCAAGTATGAGGATGTGAACGGTGACGGACAGATTGATACCAACGACAAGACTGCCATCGGATATTCTACCGTGGCTCCTGAAATCTACTACAATATCCATTTGGGAGTAGAGTGGAAGGGACTGGGTGTAGATGCGATGTTCCAGGGCACAGGCCGTTATAGCGGCGTGCTTTCTACCAAGAGTATGTACAAGCCATTGGTGGGCAACACCACCATCTCTCAGTACTACTACGACAACCGCTGGACTCCTGAGACAGCCGGCACAGCCAAGTTCCCGGCGCTGAGCTCAACCAGCAATGCCAACAACTACAATACAAACACCCTTTGGATGTTTGACCGCTCATTCTTCAAGCTTCGCAACATCGAGGTTTATTACAACTTCCCTAAGGCGATGCTCACCAAGACCAAGCTCCTGAATGCAGCCAAGTTGTATGTGCGTGGTGTAGATTTGTTTAGCTTCGACCATCTCGATGAGTCAGATCCTGAGGTATTCGGTGCAACCAATCCTCTGAATCGCAGCATCGTGGCTGGTTTGTCAGTAACATTCTAATTATCTTAAAGTAGAACAATAATGAAAACAAATAAATTAGTATATGGTCTGTTCGGACTCTTGGCGCTGGCATCTTGCAGCGATAAGATGGATTACAGCGAGACGGTAGTCAAGGATAAGGATTATGTGATTCAGACCTTTGAGAAGGTGGGTGGTTTCATGACCGATATCTACAATTATGCAGACTATGATTATGGTCAGAACTTTGGCGGAGGCATGCTTGCCTCTGCCACCGACGAGAGTGTTTACTCCGTGAGCGGTACCAGCATCGAGACCTTCTATAACGGCAGCTGGAGCCCATCCAACGCCCAGGGCTCGCTCTGGAGCAATATGTATAAGGGCATCAAGACCTGCAATGTAGTATTGAAGGATTTCCAGGACTTGAAGTTCGAGGATTTCGAACTCAATGCCGACTATCAGCAGCAGATGTTCCGTTACGAGAACTACAAGTGGGAGGCCCGCTTCTGGCGTGCTTACTTCTATTTCAATCTCGTTCGCCAGTATGGTGGTGTGCCTGTCATCGACCCTGAGATGGCGGCAGCTGATGTCAACAATCAGCCTCGCAAGTCATCTGACGAGGTGTTCCAGTATATCTTTGATGAATGTGATGCCGTGAAGGACAGCATCATAAAGGATTACTCTGACTTGGGAAGCATGGCTCTGAGTACAGCTGAGGATGGACGTGCCAACAACCTGACCGTCCTTGCCCTCAAGGCTCGTGCAGCACTCTATTGGGCAAGTCCGCTCTTTAATCCTTCTGGCGATAAGGAGCGTTACCACAAGGCTGCTCTCTATACCAAGGAATTGCTGGATGCCTGCGAGGCAAGAGGCATGAAGCTCGCTGCCAAGTATGCTGATCTCTGGTCAACCAATAATTACAAGGATGCCGACAAGAAGTGCGAGATCATCTTCGGTCGCCGTATCTATGGTAGCAAGATTTCTTCTACCGATCCATCAGATAATGTAGTAGAGAGCTACAACTATCCGTTTGGTATCGATATGGCAAAGGCTAGTTATTCTGCTTCCGGTAGAAACTGTCCATCCCAGAACCTGGTGGATGCCTACGAGATGAAGGCTACGGGTAAGGGTATCAATGAGGCTGGCAGTGGTTATGATGAGCAGAATCCTTACGCTGGCCGTGACCCTCGCTTCGAGCTGACCATTGCCAAGAATGGTGATGTATGGCCTACTGCAGCCAACTATAAGAAGGCTGCTCTCCAGACCTATTATGGCGGTGTGAATGCCGAGCCATTGGCGGGTGCTACTCCTACGGGTTACTATCTGAAGAAGTTGCTGCATGGTGATATCGACCTTACTTCAAAGACCAAGAAACAGGGCGACTATCATACTTGGGTTACCTATCGTCTGGGTGAGTTCTATCTCAACTATGCTGAGGCAGCATTCAAGTATCTAGGCAGTGCCACTGCTACAAGTGCCGATCTCCCTATGTCGGCAGACGAGGCTGTAGATAAGATTCGCAAGCGTGCCGGTATGCCTGATTTCCCTACTTCGTTGAGCAATGATGAGTGGTGGAGCAAGTATCAGAACGAGCGTATGGTAGAGTTGGCTTTCGAGGGTCATCGCTTCTGGGATGTACGCCGATGGAAGGAGGCTGACAAGTTCTTCAAGAACATTCAGGAGATGAAGATTACCAGGAACGATGATGGTTCCTTCACCTATACCCGTGAAACCGTACAGCGCCAGTGGGATGACAAGATGTATCTCTTCCCAATCCCTAACGACGTGATGCTGAAGCACGAGAAGTATGGACAGAAGTGGGAGCAGAATCCAGGCTGGTAATTTATAATTATAAGAATAAAAAACTCGTTGGTAAAGAAGCCAACGAGTTTTTTTTGTAATCTATTTGGCAGGCAATCTTTACTTGCCATACTTGCTAGGCGCTATTCCATACTTGTTCTTGAAGCACTTATAGAAATAGGTGGAATCGGAGAAGCCAACCTTTTCGCTGATTTCTGATACCGTGTATTCGCCTTCCAGCAGGAACTTGGCGGCAATGCGCAGACGCTCGTTCTGGATATAGATGTTTGGCGAAACACCCATGATGCTCTTCGTGCGGTTATATACCGTGGTACGGCCCAGGCAGAGCAGCTCGGCAAGGCGGTCTACATTGAAGTTGTTGTCGCCGATATGCTGTGCCACGATTGCCTCCAGCTTGTCCTTGAACTTCTTGTCCAGGGTTGACATCAGGAGGGTTGGCTCATTCTTCTTGAGCTCCTTCACAGGCTTGATCAGGATGGCTTCTCCGCCTGACGTCTGCTCTGGGTTCTCTTGCGGAGCATTCTCTTGCAGGGTCTCTTCCTGAAGCTTCGCCTTCTCCTCAGCCTGCTGCTTCGCCTTCAGGTCCATAGCCACAAACTGCAGGGCTCGGGCGATGAAGAGCTTGAAGTTGCAAGGCTTCACCATATAGTCATCTACGAAGTTCTTGTATGCCTTCAGTATATGGCTGGTATCATCAAAGGCGGTCAGCATGATGACCGGGATATTCTGCGTCTCCGGATCCGCCTTCATGTTGCTTACAATCTCGTAGCCGCTCATTTCCGGCAGCTGGATGTCGCTGATGAGCAGGGCTGGCTTAATCTTCCGGATATTCTCGTAACCCGTCTTGCCATTCATGAATGTTTCCACATGGAAATAGACCGACAGCTCCGACTTGATCTGTTCCAGCATGTCCGGATCGTCTTCTATCACCATCACGGTAACGTTGTTGATGGCTTTCGGAGTCATCTCCTTCACAATCATGTCTATCTCGTCCTTGTCGATGCTGTGGTCGTCCAGCGCCTTCTTCTCGATGATATCCTCCGGCTGATACTTGCCGGCATCGTCTGGCAGGGCAAGGCAGAAGCGGCTGCCTCCGAGATTCCGGGAACGCTGATAGGTGAGCGAACCCTTGTGGATTTCTGCCATCTTATGCGCCGTATAGAGACCGATGCCCATACCGCCCTTGGAAGCATAGCCGTGCATGAATGGCTTGAAGAGGTCAGCCTCTCTTTCCGGCTTGATGCCCGGACCGTTGTCTTCTACCGAGAAGAATACGATGTCGTTCTCCAGATAGAGTCTTACGCTGATGATGCCCCTGTCCGGGGTATATTTCACGGCGTTGCTCAGCAGGTTATAGACGATGGTTTCCACCTTTTCCTGGTCGAAGAGTATCTCGTGGTTGCTGGTCCAAGGAGTGAAACTCATGGTGATGTTCTTCTGCTTGGCTACGGTATAGAAATCATTGTAGATGGTGCGCACGAAACCGATGATTTCGCCCTTTTCTACATTCAGCTTCATATTGCCCGTATTGATCTTGCGGAACTCCATCAGCTGGTTGATGAGTCGCTGCAGTCGCTTGGTTCCTCTGGAGAGAGTATAGATGGTGTTCTTGGAAACATAGCCTTCTCCCTTGGTCATCATCTTTTCCACGGCACTCTGGATGATGGCGAGCGGGGTGCGGAACTCATGAGAGATATGGGTGAAGAAGTTGATTCGGAAATCAGACATCTGTTTCTCCAATGCAATCTGCTGGTTCAGCTCGAAGTTTCTCAGCCATGAACGGTAGTAGAGTACTCCGGCTCCGCTGATGATGAGCAGATAGATGCACCACGCCCATACCGTATTGTACCAAGGCTGGTAGATGGTGATGTGCAGCAAGGTTTCCTCGCTCCACTGGTTGCTGCCTATACGGGTACGGATATGTAGGGTGTAGCTGCCTGGGTTCAGGTCGCTGAACTCGGCATGGTTGATGCTGGTCATCGGGCGCCAGGTCTTGTCTATTCCCTCCAGATAGTACTGGTACATCGCATTCTGGATGTGCGGATAATCGAAGTTGGAGAAGTGGATGTTGAGCGAATTCTTGTCGTGTGGCAGGCTGATTTCCCGTGTATAGTTCAGCGCCTTGGTCAGGAATTGCTCGTTTTCTGCTTCGTATATCGAGATACCATTGATGGCGAGGTCGGTGATGACTGCCTTCATCTTAGCTGGTGGCATGCTGATGGTGCGGGATGGCTGGATGAAGATCATACCGTCGGAAACACCGAATACCAGTCTGCCATCATTCAGCTTGGTGGCGCAGTTCTCCGTAAAGTTGTTGCTGAAGATGGTGCGTCCTGTCTGGAATGAACGGATATCATTGGTCTTGGCGTTGAGACGGGAGATTCCTTCCTCTGTACCAATCCAGATATTGCCGTAGTTGTCTTCCTCCAGCGAGCGGGTATTGTTGTCGGTGAGTCCCTTGCTGGTATCAAACAGCTCGTACTCCAGTTCCCGGGTCTTCTCGTCGTAGCTGCATTTCAGAACGCCTCCGGTTGCTGCAAACCACAGTTTTCCGTCGTGTGCCTCGATGCCGCAATTGATTTCGCTTACGGGCAGCTTTCCGTTTTCGTCGCTGAAGCGGAGGAACTTCTGGGCTGTGATCTTCTTTTCAGCAGTATTAACCATCAGGATGCCATTGTTGCTGCATACCCAGAGTCTGCCTTTGCGGTCCAGAAGCAGATCATGGATTTGGGCTTCCTTGCCGTCAGCATTCAGAAACTGTTCGAATTTCCGTGGCTGTTGCCCCATAGTCTGTGGGGTGATGAGCAGACCTTCTCCCCAGGTGGCAATCCAGGCTCTTCCCTGCTTGTCGAAGATGGTCTTGTAGAAGGCGGCACCTGGCGCATAATGTTCCTTCTTATATTTGGAATATCTTACATTGTCAATGTAGATGCCGTCTCCCTTGGTAGATATCCATTTCTTGCCCTGCGGATCTATGGCATAGTCATAGACGCAGGCGTCGGTCTGCCTTTCCAATGTTCGCTGTTGGGTCCTGGTATCATAGATATAAGTCCTGTTGGCACGGGTGCTGACGGCGAGTTTGTCATTGCCTATGTTGCTGATATGTCGCACGTAGTTGCTCCATTCCCGGGTGGTATTTGGTTCTATCTTGACATGCTCTGTGTTGAGATCCTTTAGTTCACGGCAGCAATATACGCCCTCTCCCGTACAGATCCAGATGCATCCGCTGCGGTCGATGAATACGCTCAGCAGGAAGTTGGAGTGGAAGAGTGAATTCTTGTCAGCTGTTGAGAAGTGCTGGAGTTCATCTTCCTTCCGGTTGTAGATGAAGAGTCCGTTACCATAAGATACGATATATACATTTCCGTTGGCATCTTCGGCAGCCACGAAGTTCTTGTCTCTACTGTTGATGTAAGCCTTGTCGTCCAGCAGATGGAATTTCTTATAGAGTTTTCCATTCTTGCTGAACAGGTAGGCGTTTCCCTTCTTGTCGTAAAGAAACTCATAGGATTTGAGAAAGGTTTTCGACATGGCATTCGGTATCTGGATGGCTGGCTTGTGGAAGATTCCGGTCTTCAGGTTCATGGCGAAAGTTTCTTCCTGGGTAAAGATATACCATTCTCCCTGACAGAAGAAGGAGGCGCGCGATTTCCCCACATATCCCACCATGGATGGAAGATGGGATTTCCTGACGGGCTTGCCCGAGTTGTCATAAAGGAAGGCATCGCCCTTGTCGGTCAGCACGGCGATATGATTGCCGTCTGTGGTCAGGGTGATGATGTGCTGGTTCTTGAGCATCAGATGGCTCTTGCCGTCAGGGGTGATGCGGTTGAGTCCTTTATCGGATGCTATCCAGATATTGTGTTTGAAATCTTCCTGTATCTGTAGCTGACGGTCGCCTATCAGCTTGCCGTTCTTTGTAGTATAGTCTGTGGCGTGAAACTTCCCGTTGCTATAGGTCAGGTATCTGGCTCCGAAATCCCCGGAAAAGAGCCACATGCCATTCTGGCTCTTGAATCGGTTTTTCAAGAGCGCAGCATTCTCCTTATCGAAAAAATTGGAGAAATGAGCTGTTTCCAGGTCGAAGCAGCAGAGGATGTTGGATGGATTGTAGCCCCAGATGAGTCCGTGTTTCTCGTCGTTGATGAGCTGTGAGATGGAGTGGTGGGGCTTTTGTCCGGAGTTCTTGCTGAGATTGGTGAAGTTGATAAATTGATAGCCGTCATATCTGCTCACTCCGTTCGGCGTTCCGAACCAGATGAATCCGTCTCTGTCCTGGATGATGTCGTTCACCGTATTGCACGACAGACCGTCCTTAGCCGAGAGTCGTTTCCCGTCCAGTTTGATGCTGCCGGATGCCTGTAGAGGCATCAGCCAAAAACAGATGAATCCTACTATATATAATAAGGTGTAGAATGTCTTTTTGTTTCTTTTCATTTGATAGGTCGTTTGATTCTTCTGCAAAAATACGATAAAATCCTTAGACTGCAAAACAAAAAGAAAGAGAAAATGTAATGTGAAAAACAAAAAATGGGCAAAAGTCAAAAAATAAAGGTGAATGGTCAAAATATAAAGTATAGTCGGCAAGAATAAGTGTATTTTTGCTTTGACATCTCCCGGTAGAAGGTATCGCTTTTTTCTTCTCATACAGAAAACTGTAAGAATGGAATAATGGAGAATTGTATGATAGTTCGCTTCTTCGGATAATATTACTAGGTAGATGAAGCGGATTATGTGTACTTTTGTAGCAGAATATAAAACAATAAACAACTATCATCATGCAAATCAAACAAATGTTATTTCCGATGATGAGTATGGAGCTGAGTATGGCTCCCTGCTCTCATCTCCATGCACAAGTGCAGACTCCGGTATCGCAGATGGAGAAGCTGGACCGTGGCCTGGTGGCTTTGCCTGCCCAGGACAAGGGAATCTTCCTCAGCTGGCGATTGCTGGGTACGGACAGCAAGAACGTATGCTTCGACATAGAAAGAGATGGAAAGATTATCGCCCATCAGGTGAAGCTGACCAATTATACAGACCGGAAAGGTTCTGCTGCCAGCAGCTATCGAATCATCACTTATCAGAAGGAACCCAGGATGGATGCTCCGGCTGAAAGAGAAGTTTCGAAGGCGGTGAAGCCATGGAATGATCTCTATCGCTCCCTGCCCATCAACCGTCCTGCCGGCGGTGTCACTCCCGATGGAAAATCCTATGAATATACCCCCAACGACTGTAGCGTGGGCGATGTGAATGGAGACGGAGAATACGAAATCATCCTGAAATGGGACCCGACCAATGCCCATGACAATTCGCATGACGGCTATACGGGAGAGGTCATCTTCGACTGCTACAAGCTCGACGGAACCCAACTCTGGCGCATCAATCTGGGTAAGAATATCCGTGCCGGTGCCCACTATACCCAGTTCCTGGTCTATGATTTCGACGGCGATGGCAAGGCAGAAATGGTCTGCAAGACATCGGCGGGTTCGGTAGATGCCAGGGGCAGGTTTGTGAGCGATGCGGCTACGGATGACGGAATCCGCTCCATCGACAACCATGCCGACTATCGCAATTCCAGAGGTCGCATTATGACCGGTCCTGAACTGCTGACGGTCTTCCATGGCGAAACCGGAAAGGCGATGCATACCATCTGGTACCAGCCCAACCGAGCCTTCGGTACAGGCAATCAGGTGGAAGAGGGGGAGCATCTGGAGAACGGATTCCCTGCCTATTCTTCTGTATGGGGCGACAAGGCAAACTATGGCAACCGTGGCGAGCGATACCTGGCTGGCGTGGCTTTCCTAGAGGGTGCCGACAAGAAGCCGAGTGCCGTGATGTGCCGTGGCTATTATACCCGCTCTTATCTCTGGGCGGTAGATTTCGATGGAAAGGAACTCAAGACCAAATGGCTCCATGCTTCGCTGACTCCCAACGACTGGAAGGTGACCGATGCCGACGGAAAGGTGCTGAAGGAAGCTCATGGATGTAAGGCAACTGCCTATGCCCAGGGAGCGCACAGTCTGGCTGTGGGCGATGTGGACGGAGACGGATGTGACGAAATCACATACGGTTCGGCTGCCATCAACCATGACGGAACCTTGTTGTATTCTACCGGATTGGGACATGGCGATGCGCAGCATCTTGCTGACCTGGATCCCGACCGTCCGGGCTTGGAATATTATATGGTACACGAAGAATATCCTTACGGTTCTGACCTGCGGGATGCGAGAACAGGCGAAATCCTGTTCCGTACACTCGATAAGGATGATACCGGAAGAGGAGTGGCTGCTGATATCGATTCCAGGCATAGGGGATATGAATATTGGTGTTCGGATGCTCCTGTTGTAAGAGACATCAAGGGTAAGACAGTTTCGGCAGAAACATCTTTATCCTATAAGAAGAATCATGAAACTGATCATTTCAGAAGTAATGAGAAAACGAGTTTCAGAGCTGTGTCCGGAATGCCGGCAATGAACTTCCGGATCTATTGGGATGGTGACTTGCAGGATGAACTTTTGACAAACGGACGTCCTCCCCATTTTCCTCCTTATCTCCAGAAATGGAACGGCAGCGAGGCGGTGGCTTTACCTTTGAGCAATGGCAAGCAAATGTATGAGATGGGCAACTCGGTGAGTTGCAACTGGTCGAAAGCGACCCCGAATCTGCAGGCTGATCTCTTTGGCGACTGGCGAGAGGAAGTCATCTATTGGGATAAGAGCGATGCATCGCATCTCAATATCTTCACCACCAATATCCCTACGGAATATCGGGTTCCAACCCTGATGCACGATCATATCTACCGTATGGGAGTGGCATGGCAGAATGTAGGCTATAACCAGCCTCCGCATCTGGGATATTATCTGCCCAATCATGCAGAGAAGATTCTGAAATAAGAATTTGAAATAAAAAAAGAGAATCAGATGAAATACAGATTCTTCTGATACGTTTATAAGATATAAGGAATTACAGAGAATTAGAATATAAAGCGATAAAGGATATGAAAAGAATATTATTCGCCATTTCATTGATGGCGGCAACAACAGCTTCTTTTGCCCAGGTGGCAAAACCAATGGAAGATGTCAACAAAGTTATCGACAATACCGTAGATAGCCTGAACAAGGCGATGACCGCCCGAATCCAGCCGGGAACCAGTCGCAAGGGAAATAATCCGGTACTCTTCCTGATAGGTAACTCTACCATGCGCAATGGCACACTGGGTAATGGTAACAACGGTCAGTGGGGCTGGGGATACTACGAGCACGAGTTCTTCGATGCCAACAAGATTACGGTAGAGAACCAGGCGCTCGGAGGTATGAGCAGCCGTACCTTCTACAACCGTCTGTGGCCGGATGTGCGCAAGGGCATCAAGGCTGGTGACTGGGTAATCATCTCCATCGGTCATAACGACAATGGTCCTTACGATAGCGGAAGAGCTCGTGCCAGCATCCCTGGCATCGGCAAGGATTCGCTCAATGTCACCATCAAGGAGACGGGCGTGAAGGAAACCGTCTATACCTACGGCGAATACATGCGCAAATACATCAACGACTGCAAGGCTCTGGGTGCTCATCCTATTCTGATGTCGCTGACTCCACGTGATGCCTACGATGAGAATGATAAGATTGTCCGGGTCAACAAGACCTTCGGATTGTGGGCAAAGCAGGTGGCTGAGCAGGAAGGCGTTCCTTTTGTAGATCTGAACGAGATTTCGGCAGCCAAGCTCGATAGCTATGGTCATTGGAAGGAGAAATATCATTTCTTCACAGACCATATCCATACTTCCCGCTTCGGCGCGATGATGAATGCCCGTTCGGCTGCTGAGGGATTGGCAGAGAGCAAGGACCCAAGTCTGGCTCCTTTGCAGGCGATGATGATCAATGTGGCTTTGCCGGTAGAGAATTTCAAGCGCGAACCGGGCAAACCTGTTGTCTTCTTCACAGGCGACAGTACTGTGAAGAATGCCGATAAGGAAGAAGACGGCATGTGGGGCTGGGGCTCTCAGGCTTATACCATCTTCAATCCTAAGAAGATTACCTGCGTAAATGCAGCCAAGGCGGGTCGCAGTTCCCGTTCTTATCTTAATGAAGGAAGATGGGAGAAGGTATATAACAGTCTTCAGCCAGGCGACTATGTGCTCATCGAGTTCGGTCATAATGATATCTGTTCCTTGACAGATAAGAAGATGCGCGGTTCCATTCCTTGTGCCAAGGATACCTGTCATGTTTATCAGATGGAAGAGAGCAAGCAGTATGAGGTGGTTTATTCTTTCGGCTGGTACCTGAAGAAGTTCATCCAGGATGTGCGTGAGAAGGGAGCTACTCCAATTCTCGTTTCCCTGACTCCTCGCAACGAGTGGGCTCATGGCAAGATGGAGCGTCGTAACAATAGCTACGGAAAGTGGTATCGTGAGGTGGTAGCCGAAACGGGCGTTGCTTTCCTCGACCTCCACAACATCGCTGCTGATTCTTACGATAAGATAGGTAAGGAAAAGGTGAAGGCTTATTACAAGAAAGATCATACACACACCAGTCTGAAGGGTGCACGGCACAATGCAAGGTGCGTGGCTAAGGGGTTGAAGAAGATGAAGAGTCCATTGGCAAAATATTTGAAATAAGAAAAACCTGAGCCGTGATAAAATAAAATGCCCGTTTTCGGGTTTATAAATATAAAAACAAAGGTTTGAAAACGTTATGAATAATAAGATTTCTAAAATAGGAATGCTCAGTGCGCTGGCGTTATCTTGTACTCTCACGATGGGAGCGCGAGATATCGTACAGCGCACTGCTCATTATATGCCCGAAGGTAATGCCTTCGTCTGTGTGAATGGCAGCAGCCGTTATACCCGTGCTCTCTATGGCAGTACGGCTGAATGGCGGTTAGAAACCAGCGACCGCCCTGTCTTTGCCACCTACAAGAAGAACCAGACGGGCAATATCCGCTTCCGGATTTCGAATGGGGAACAGATGATGTGGCTCGATGAGGCTGAATACTGCAAGGCGAGTTATGAGGCAGGACGCCGTAACTATCTCCTGCAAGACAGGCGATGGGGAAAGGGTGAACTCGATATTTCCGTCCTGGCTTTTCCTGATACAGAAGGAGCTGTCTGGCGTTTTATCGTTCGTGGATTCGATAACAGAAAACTGAAGGTAGAGGCAGTCTTGAGCCAGACCGCTGTTCCTAAACCAGTCCGTTCGGGTGATATCGGAAGTTTCCTGAAACCAGGAACCTTTGAACCAGCCACATCAGAAACGTCAGTTCTCGGGTCTGTATCCAGGCTTTCTCCCGGTTCCATCTTTTATTTCTCGGTAGATGGAGAAAACCAGCTTTCTACTGCTGAAAATGCGAAGATGCAGTCCCGGTATGATGCAGCAGAGCAATGGCGTAACAAACTTGCTTCATCTGTCGTCTTCCATACCCCCGATGCCTATATCAATCCGATAGGTGGCGCTCTGGTCATGGCTGCCGATGGTGCCTGGGACGGGAAAGTTTGGCAGCATGGAGCTGTGGGCTGGCGCATGTCTTTGCCCGGCTGGCGAGGTGCCTATATGGGCGATTTCCTCGGCATGCAGGATAGACAGCGTATCCATTTTGCTGCATACGCCAAAAGTCAGGTAACCGATGTGCCGGTTACCGAACCGCATCTCATGGACGAGAAGAACAACCTGGCGCGCGGTACCTATAAATGGGGTACTCCTATGTATAGTAACGGCTATATCTGCAGAAATCCGGAGAAGAACAACCAGTTTCATCATTACGACATGAACCTTGTGTTTATCGATGAACTGCTTTGGCACTTCCAGTTTGATGCAGATACGGCTTATATGCGCAAGATGTGGCCTGTCATCAAGAGTCATCTAGCTTGGGAAAAGCAGGCTTGGGATCCCGACAATGATGGCCTTTATGATGCTTATTGCTGTATCTGGGCGAGCGATGCCCTGCAATACAACAGCGGTGCCGTGACCCATTCTTCCGCCTATAACTATCGGGCTAATCTTCTGGCAGCTCGCATCGCCGGAATCATCGGTGAGAATCCGGGGCCTTATCGGGAGGAAGCTGATAGAATTCTGAAAGCTATGAACGAAAGATTATGGCTGAAGGATTCCGGGCATTGGGCTGAGTATCAGGATTTCATGGGCTTGAAGCGTGTGCATCGGGATGCGGCTCTTTGGAGCATCTATACTCCGATAGATTGTGGAGTGGGAACTCCTGTACAGAACTATCAGGCAACCAGATATATCGACCGGCATATTCCGCACATCCCTTATATATATAATAAGGTGGAATATCAGACCCTGAGCACTTCTGACTGGGCTCCTTACGAATGGAGCATCAACAATGTGGTGATGGCTGAAGTGATGCATACCGTTCTGGCTTACTATCAGGCGGGAAGAACGGAAGAGGCTTATCAGTTGCTGAAGGCAAATATTCTCGACTTCATGTATCTTGGTAGCAGTCCTGCCAACTTCGGACAGTTATCGAAGATGGATGTTGCCACAGGTGAAGGCTATCGTGATTTTGCCGATGTTACCGGCATCTCGTCCCGTGCCCTTATCCAAGGCTTGTATGGTATCACACCTAACGCTTTGGAGGGTGAGTGTATCCTCCGTCCGGGATTTCCTGCTACCTGGGATAGTGCTTCGGTGCATACTCCTTATCTCGATTATTCGTTTAAGCGGGTGAACGGGAAGGAAATTTTCGAAATCAGACAGAATTTCAAGCAGCCTTTGAAGATTGTGATTCGTCAGAATATGGGAGAAGGAAAGTATCTGGATACTGCTTTCTCTACCGAAAAGGTACAGCATATTGAATTGCCGGTAGTCAAGCCTGAGAAAGAAGAGAAAAGAACGTTGGAATGCGCATATACGTTGGCGGAAAGCATCGCAGAGCAATCTGTAGATGTCTGGGCTTCTACCAAGGGCGTGGGTAACGACTTTGACGAAGTAAAACCGGAAGAGTGCCGATGGGTGAACATGAACAAGGTGTTTAATGCAAACGTAAGCGACATCTTCAAGAACCAGTATCTATCGCCTCGTTCGCCATATACTACACTCTGTGTGCCAACCCAGGGCATCGGCGACTGGTGTTCTACCAAGAAGACGGCTCATGTTGATGATACGAAGTTCAGAAGTCTTATCAAGGATGGTGTGTTCTGGGCACACGTAGATGGCGATTTGCCGTTCCGCTCTCCAAAGGAAGGTAAGAATATCGTTTATACTTCTCTCTGGGACAACTATCCGGACAGCATCTCTGTCATGTTGAGAGGCAAGGCTTCTCATGCTTATCTCCTGATGGCTGGTTCTACCAATCCGATGCAGTATGCTATAGAAAATGCAGTGGTAAGAGTAGAATATGCTGATGGAACCAGGGATGAACTGATGCTGACTCCACCGATTAACTGGTGTCCAATAGAGCAGGATTTTTTGGAGAATGCCACTGCCTTCCCGCAGCCGGAACTTCGTCCTTATCGCATAGGTCTGGCATCGGGCAAGGTGAGTCGTCATCTCTTCCGTGATCTTCATCTGGAAGTCAACAAAAACATGGCAGATGTGCCTGGTTTCAAGAAAGCCGTGGCAGAAATAGAGGGTGGAGCTGCGATATTGCTCGACATGCCTCTGGATGCAAGGAAGAAATTGAAGCGTTTCACTTTAAGGGCGCTGAGCAACGAGGTGGTTGTCGGATTAATGGGAATTACCCTGCAGAAATAGACAGGAATAATAGTTTTTGAACGATTTTTATATAAGAAGGATAAAAAGCATAATATCTTTTTGTCCTTTTTATGTATCTTTGCTCTCGAAATTCAATCATAGCCAAGATGAATGACAACAACAGAAAAAATAATTTATATGAAAACTAGAAATTTTTTATTTACCAGCCTGCTGGCGCTAGCTTCTACTGTAGCCGTCAATGCCCAGACTTTTGATATTGATATGTTGAAGGTGCAGCCTGTCTATTCCGCAGAGAAGGGGCAGGGATATGACATCGTGGCTGCACCAAAAGCTAAGAGTAATGCCCCTTTCTTCTATTCTGTGAAGGTGGCAGATGGCAACTATAAGGTCACCGTGGTGCTCGGTTCTAAGAAGAAAGCAGGCAGGACTGTGGTTCGTGCCGAGAACCGAAGACTGATGCTCGATGAGGTGAGTACCAGGAAGGGGGAGTTCAAGACTTTCTCCTTCGTCGTGAACAAGCGTTCTCCTTATATTACCGATAAAATGAACGTAAAAATCAAACCTCGCGAGAAGGAGACGTTTACCTGGGATGAGAAGCTGACCTTGGAGTTTACTGGTGCTGCCCCAGCTGTAAAGAGCATCAAGGTGGAACCGGCTCCTGCTGAAACCACTACCGTTTTCCTCTGCGGCAACTCTACGGTAGTAGATCAGTTTACAGAGCCATACGCTTCCTGGGGACAGATGATTACCCGATGGTTCGGGCCGAAGGTAGCTATCTCTAACCATGCCGAAAGCGGATTGACTGCAGGTTCTTTCCTCGCATCCAACCGTCTGGACAAGGTATTGGCGATGATGAAGAAGGGCGATTATGTCATCTGTGAGTTCGGACACAACGACCAGAAGGAGAAGTATGCAGGCAGTGGTGCTTGGTATAATTTCTCTTTCAATCTGAAGAAATTCATCGACGAGGTACGCAAGAAGGGTGGCAACATCATCTTCGTAACTCCTACCCAGCGCCGCCGTTTTGATGATGCTACCCATAGCAAGATTCTGGAAACTCATGGCGATTATCCTGATGCCATGAGAACTGTGGCGAAGCGAGAGGGCGTGCCTGTGATAGAACTTCACGATATGACCCGCACTTTCTTCGAGACTTTGGGTTACGAGAACAGTAAGAAGTCGCTGGTTCACTATCCGGCAAATACTTATCCCAACCAGCCTAAGGCCCTGGAGGATAACACCCACTTCAATCCATACGGAGCCTACGAGGTGGCTAAGATGGTTGTGATGGGTATGAAGCTGCTCAATCTGCCTATCGTGAAGTATCTTCGTGCAGACTGGAAGGATTTCAATCCTGCCCAGCCAGATGATTTCAAAAAGTTCGTGTGGTATCCATCCGTGAATCAGGATGTAACCAAGCCAGACGGAAATTAATAAAATGAATTTGAAATGAATAAAAAGACAATACTTTTCGCCTCGTTGCTATTGGGTGGTTTGCCTTTGATGGGAACCCTTTCGGCTGATGCAGCGGTGCGCGATACAATCAGTATCAACCAGGGATGGCAGTTCCATCGCGGAGATGTGAAGAATATAGATGAATTGAAAACAACTCAGGGGGATGATGACGTGGTAAATCTGCCTCATGATTTTCTGATCGGTCAGGACTGGGTGGCTCCTGATGCCAGCGAACGTCCTGACAATAGTGATGCCGGAAGCAATGTGCGCAGCCGATTGAGTCCGCGTGGCTTTAAGGAGATGGGCATCGGCTGGTATCGCTATCAGTTGACTCCGAAGGATGAATGGAAGGGAAAGCGCATCGTGCTCGATTTCCAGGGCATCATGCTGGTGGGAGATGTCTATCTAAATGGAAAGCGTATCGGAGGTACCGATTATGGGTACCTCGGTTTCGATATCGACCTCAGTAAACTCTTGAAATGGGGCGAGGCTAACGAGATAACTGTCAAAGCAGATACCCGCAATCCTAACAATTCCCGTTGGTTTACGGGTGCCGGTCTCTATCGTGATGTCAATCTCATCATCACCGACAAGAATCTGTTCTTCCCCCGCCATCCGCTCTTTATCCGCACCCAGGATAACAAAGAGGTGAAAATCAAGGCAGAGATTATCAACCAGCAGAAGCTGGCAAAAGGACAGGGAAAGGCTGTTATTCCTGTAGAGGTTCGTATTCTGGATGCCGATGGCAAGGTGGTGGCTCAACAGAAGAATAACATCGATTTCAATGCCAAATGGCGTGATAGAGAATATGAGTTGCCTGCCATCTCTCTGGAGAATGCCCAACTGTGGTCGCCAGATACACCTTATTTATATACTGCCGAGGTGACACTTTATGACAACGAAGGCAACATTGCTGACCAGATTAAGGAGCCGTTTGGTGTGCGCACCATCGAAATGAATCCGGAGAAGGGCTTGCTCGTGAATGGCAAGAAGGTTTTGCTGAAGGGGTATGCCAACCATCATACCCTCGGTGCCTTGGGTGCTGCTGCTTATCCGCGTGCCATCGAGAAGCGGCTGAAACTGATGAAGGAATTCGGCATGAACCATATCCGCACCTCTCATAATCCCTATAGCGAGGACTTTCTGAAACTCTGCGATAAGTATGGCATCTTGGTGGTGGATGAACTTTATGATAAGTGGCTCACCCAGTATGCCGGAGGCAGAGTGGAATGGGAGAGCCTCTGGCAGAAGGATATTCCGGAGTGGGTGAAGCGAGACAGAAATCATCCGTCGGTCATCCTCTGGAGTCTGGGAAATGAATTGCAGCAATATAGCAACCTGCCTTTCAACGATTGGGGCGTTACGGCTTATAAACTTCAGAAGGAGTTGCTGCACCGTTATGACGATACCCGACTCACCACCGTGGCGATGCATCCCCGTTATCGCAACCTGGAGACTGATTCTATCCCTGCCGATCTGGCGGTGGCAACCGAGGTAAACTCCTACAACTATCGCTATATGTACTTCCCTGGTGATATGAAGCGTTATCCTGAAAAGACCTTCTATCAGAGTGAGGCGAGTGTGGCTGCGATGGGACCAAACTTCTATGAGATGGACCGTGACAAGGTGTTGGGTCTGGCTTATTGGGGAACCATCGATTACCTGGGCGAGAGTATGGGATGGCCTGTCAAGGGATGGAACCAGGGTGTGTTCGATCTTTCTCTCCAGCCAAAGCCGGATGCTTATTTCGTGAAGAGTATGTTCTCAGAAGAACCTGTCGTGCATATCGGAATCATCGAAAAGTCGGGTGGCAACATCCAGTGGAATGGCATCAATGTTTCTGCTGGAAAACTCTCAGAAAACTGGAACCGTGAGGTAGGCGAGAAGGTTTCGCTCTACACTTATACCAATGCAGATGAGGTGGAACTCTTCCTCAACGGTAAGAGTCTGGGAGTAAGAAAGAACAGCGAAGCCCCTAAACTCCGTGCCCGCATCAAATGGGATGACATCGCCTATGCACCGGGTGTGCTTCTGGCTGTAGCTAGAAAGAACGGCAAGGTGGTGGCTCGCCATCAGATAGAGACTACGGGCGAGGCTGTGGCTCTGAAGCTGGTTCCGGATATAGAGACCTGGCATGCTGATGGTAAGGATCTGATGTATGTTCGCATCTATGCCGTGGATAAAAAGGGCAGAAGAGTGCTGAACGTGAAGGATGCCAAGGCATTCGACAAGTTAACCTTCACCGTGAAGGGCGATGCGAATATCGTGGCGGTGGATAATGGAAACATCGCATCTGATGAGCTTCATATCGGAAAGACCCAGTTGGAGAAGTCCATCCAGCGTCATCTCTTTCAGGGATCCGCCCTCGTGATATTGCGCGCCGGTGATAAGCCGGGAAAGATAGAACTCTCGGTAGCGGGAGAAAAGATGAAAGCCAAGAAACTGGTTTTGAATACGAAATAAATATGATACTAAGAAAGGTCGCCAAAATGCTGGCGATCTTTTTTTAGTTGATTTACTTCGCTATATCCGTCGAAATTCGACGTAACTGATATAGTTTCGACGGATTGGCTTAAGTTTCGACGGAAAAACATTGCTTTTCGTCGAAATTTGAGATATTCGTATATACTATCTCGCTTGGCACCTTCACAGCCTGCATTGCTGAGATACTGTAGAACCATTTGACGCAAATCGGTTGTGCCTTTTTCTTATCATATTATTTTCCAATACTGCGTTAAATTAATATTTAATCGTCTGTAAATCAATAACTTATATTAAGAAATTCTTATGAAAACTTAACTATAAAAAGTTGGTCAAGTCGCTGATTTTCAGTAACTTTGCAAATCACGACAAACGCAAAATTATATGAATACAGGACTTGACCAATATATGGATATCTTTAAAGATGCAGTTGAAGATTCGGCTGCAAAGTTAACAAAAAGTTTCGAGAAAATACTCATCGAGGTGATAATTTTGTTCATGGTAATACCAAGAAAGATAAATTTCACCCAAATGGGGAGGTATGGCTCGCATGTTGAGCAAACCTATCGCAACGCATTCGGCTTTAAAAAGTCGAAAAGCATTGACTGGCTCAAACTTAATGCCTCACTTGCCAAGCGCTTCTTTGGTAAACAGGGAAGATGGGCTATTGCCATTGATCCCAGTTACATCAGCAAAGCTGGCAAGAAGACTCCACATATCGGTCGTTTTTGGTCGGGATGTGCACAGTCTGTTAAACATGGTCTCGAAATCATGGGTATTGGCCTCATTGATATTGATGCCAAAGACTGCATGATGTTAAAAGCACACCAGTCGCTAAGTAATAAAGAACTGAGTCTTAGAAACAAGACTATGGTAGATTTCTATATCAGCGTCATTAAGCGTTACCGCAAGGAACTTCTTAAACTCTCAACCCTCATAGTTGCAGATGCTTACTTCTCTACAAGTACATTTGTTAATGGGATAAAAAAAGAAGGGTTCTCTTTGATAAGCCGCTTTCGTGACAATGCTTGTCTCTTTTATGTCTATGCTGGTCCACGTACTGGAAAACGTGGTCGCCCCAAGACCAAGGATGGCAAGATTAATATGAAGAATCTTGACCTCACTCGAATGGAGAAGATGGAGATGAAAGATATAGAAGGAACAGCTTATACTTTGATAGCCTATTCCAAGGCACTCAGGTGTAAAGTTAGACTTGTCGTCTGGCAGATGCCGAATGGCAAGAAGAAACTATTCTTCTCTACAGACACCTCACTTTCGGGTGAAGAAGTACTTCTTTATTATAGAACCAGGTTCCAGATCGAATTTTGCTTTCGTGACGCCAAAGGCTATACTGGTCTTATGGACTGCCAGGCTCGCGATAAGTGGAAACTCGATTTTGCTTTCAATGCTTCGTTCACATCACTAAATGTTGCCAAGGTAACTATGAAGGAGATGGGAATGGAATATTCTATGTCTTCATTCAAGTCACTGATGACCAATATTTATCTGGTGAAACGAATTTTTAAAGCAAGTGGGTACACCCCGAACCGAACTTTAATTAGCAAGATTTTCAAAGATCTCTCGTGCTTACAGCGTATAGCTGCTTAGCACATTATTGAATTATTAACGAACTATTGATTTTCTGTGTTTAACTAAAAATAAAAGGATAAAAAACATCTATCTGATAATCAAGTTATTGTAAATCTATTAACAAAAAATTATTTTTCGGTTATTTTTTTTATTAGCCATTAAATTAAATAGTATCTACAATCTACGCGAGCGCCTTTCTTCGCTATTTCGGTTCCGACCATAGAGTAAACAAGCTTGCGAATTTCTTTGATTTCAACATCAGGCATTCTACTTGCCATTGTCTTCCGCCAGGCGTCCCCCGGATTTGCAATCCGGCGTTAAAAAATGTTCGACCAATTTATTTTGCGGATTTAAAATCCGCTTCTTTTTTGCTTGTTGACGGGATTGCAAATCCCAGGGTTTAATAAGTTGAACATTTTTTTACAGCGGATTTCAAATCCGCTGGGATGCCTAGCGGTGGATATCCGGGATATACTAATAAAGGTCACCAGCATTTTGGCGACCTTTTTTAGTATTCTTTGTTTTCTCTTTATTTTCTGAATTTCTTTTTGAACCATTGGTTGAATGCCACGTAGGCACTGATTTCCTCCTGGTGCTGAGGTTCAGCGAAGGTGAGGACATTGCCCGATGAATCTCCGTGCTGGTCTGGGAAGATAATCATCAGGTTCGTGCCCGAGAAGAAGCGGGTTAGCTCTTCCGGCAATCGCTCTAATGCCGACTTGTGGGAAACGGTTCCCTTTCGGGCTGTCACCACCACAAAGAGATGGTTCTTGCTCATGTGGGAGGCAAGCTGAGGCATCTCGTTCCAATGCTGCATCAGGGTGTATTCGGCACGTACATCCTGATGTCGGTTGGTGATGTACTCATTGATGAGTGCCAGGGTCTCCTCCCTGCCGTGGAACTGGATGCGGCAATCCAGATTGCCTGACAGGCGCGCCAGTCGCTCTACCCAGCGGTAGAAACCCGGTTCAAATTCTGCCCTCGATGGTACTGCCACCTGTATTCGGCGAATGGTATTGAGCGGCTGCTTGATGCGTGCCATGATGATCTGACGGCTCAGACCATTGAAGAGACTCTGATGAAACTCTCCCCAGAACTTAGGCGAAACCTCCGGATGCATGTGCATGCCGATGATGATTTCGGAACACTGGAACTCGTTGAAGGCATGCTTGATGCCGTTGGCGATGTTGGCAGCAATGCGAACCTGCGTCTGCGTCATCACGTCGGTGGCTGCGGCAAGCTGACTGCAATGATCCAGGAGCTGTCGGCCCTGTTCCTGCTTGTATCGCATATCCTTGTCATCATACACTACGTTCAGGCAGACCAGTCCTCTGTTCAGCTTCTGGTTTCTCACTAGGAAGGCGAGACTCATCAGATTATCGGCATATTCCGGGTACTTCACCGGTATGAGAATCTTCTCATCGCTTGCCTTCTTGGTATCCTCGGCATCTGGAAGCTCCTTGTCGCGGAGGATAATCTTTCTGGAACTCCAGTCGGTGAGCATCGAAGAGATGACGCAGGTGCAGAGAATCATCATCACCACACCATTCAGCATGTCATCGTTGACCAGATAGGTGTTCGGACCCACCAGGAGGTTCATACCCACCATCACCATGGCGATACTGCCGGCGGCATGGGCAGAAGTCAAACCGAACATCATGTGACCCGATGACAGCGGCAACCGGAATCCGAAGCAGGCGGCATAGGCAGCGATGGCTTTTCCCAAGGTTCCGAAGAACACGATGCAGAAGATGACCCAAAGGATATGACTGCCCTGGAAAAGCAGTCCCACGTTGATGAGCATGCCCACACCTATCAAAAAGTAAGGGATGAAGAGCGCATTGCCCGTAAACTCCAGTCGGTTCATCAGCGGAGACACGTGCGGGATATACCTATTTAATATCAGACCAGCGAAGAAGGCACCGAACACGCCCTCGATGCCCACCATCTGCGAGAGAGCCGCACTCATGAAGAGCATCGCCATCACGAAGATAAACTGCATCACCGAATCGCTGTACCGGCGCAGAAACCATCTCGTGAGTCGCGGTATCAGGAATATCATTACTCCGCAGTATGCGGCAAACTTGGCGGTGAAGAGTACCCAGAAGAGCAGACCATCGTGACTGGAGAATGAGGCGACGAGACCCGCCAGCATGATGAGGGCTATCAGGAGCGAAAGCATGCTGGAACCCACGCTCAGCGTAACGCTCGGTTTCTGCTGCAGACCATATCTGGAAACAATAGGATAGGCTATCAGGGTATTGGAAGCCATGATGCAGCTCAGCAGGAAGGAAGCCTTGGCAGAGTAGTGGAGCAGCCAGATACTCATGCCGTATGTGAGGAAGAATGGTATAAAACAGGTGAGCAGGCCATAGATAAGCAGTCGCGACTTGTTCTTTTTCATGCCTTCCATATCCATCTCCAGTGCAGCGAGGAACATGATGTAATAGAGTCCCACCTTTCCGAAGAGCTCAAACGAAGAGTCGCGCTCCAGGATATTCAGTCCGTATTTGCCTATGAGCACACCTGCCAGCACCATACCGATGATGTGCGTGATACGGAGTTTACCCATGATGATAGGGGCAAAGAGGATGATGAGGAGCACTACGAAGAATATCAACGTAGGGTCTGTGATAGGGAAGTATTGAGCGATATGGAACATAGGCTTTCTTCTTTTTTGTTATATTTAAAGAGGGATTTCTGCATCAGCATTCATCCCTCCCTTTCTGTTTTTGACTGCAAAAGTACGAATAAATCTTGAAAGCACAAAGTTTTTCTGCCCTTATCCTACAATCATGGTGATATTTTTGCATGTTCACTATTGTTTCTATCTTTTCAAATCCCTATCCACCATGGCACAGACACAGGAATCAGACCATACGTTTTCTGCCGTCTCAATCATGTCGATGATAGTATAGATTGGCAGGATGATGCCCATGATGCCGATAGGAGCATTGATACCGGACATCAGAGATAGGGTAAGGAAATAACATCCCATCGGTACTCCTGCATTACCCACTGCTGAGATAACTGAAATGAAGAGCCAGAGAATCATCGTAGTCCAAGGTAAAGGCATTCCTCCATTCTGCATCAGGAATAAGGAGGTTACGAGGATAAACGCAGCGCAGCCATTCATGTTGATGGTAGTACAGATAGGTAATACAAAGCGGGAAACCTGATTGGAAACTCCCAACCTGTCTTCTGCTGTCTGCATCGTCACCGGCAACGTAGCAGCAGAACTCTTTGTAAACAGAGCCATTAATACTGCCGGCATCATCTTACCCAAAGTGCGCACTGGATTCAAGCCTCTTGCCAAGAGGAAGAGCGGGAGGATGATGAAGAATTGAATGACATTACCTCCCAGGATAACAGCTACGTACTTTCCTAGAGAAGCCATCACGATACCCGCAGAGAACTGGGCTGAGAGTTGTGCTGCAAAGGCAACGATACCCAGAGGCAGAGCCCAGATTAATCCATGAATCAGCATGAAGAGCAGATCCTGTAATCCAAACAATCCCTTCATCACGGCTTCTTTCTTATCGCTTGATGGCATCTTGGCTAAAGCAATACCTGCTGCTGCCGCCAAAATCAATATAGAGAGTACATTTCCTTCGGCAAACGGCTTGATGATATTGTTGGGTATTACCCCAAGAATATGGTCATAATAGCTGGTTTCTCCCAGCTTTTGGGGAACATCCGCCATACCGCTCTGTACCAAGGCTGTAGGTAAATTGCCTGGAGAAACGATGTTGTAGAGCACCAGTCCCACTGCTGCAGCTGCTATCGTTGTGAGCAGGGTGTAGGTGATGGCGTGGCGGAATATCTTACCGGTATCTACCTGGTTGCCCAAGGATGCCAGGGTTGTGATAACTGCCAAGGCTATGGTTGGTACTGCCAGAAGCTGGAATAAGCGGGTATAGACCGTGGCTATAAAATTCATCAGACCATCCAGCCAGCTGATGCCGAATATACCTAAGACGGCGCCTACTATCAAAGCGCCAATCCATAGTACCAGCTGCCGGGTTTGCTTATTCTTCACTCCTTTTTGCTTACTGCAGCCAGCATTGCTATCCGGCTGTCTATTTCCAATATTATTCATTGTTTCTACCATGATTTTAAACTATTATTTTCAAAAGGCAAAGGTATTATTTTTTTTCCTTGTCAACAATCCCACAAATATGGTATTTTGCAATCTCGTTATTTTTTTCGGGCTATTCTTTTGCTTGTATCATTATTTTTTGTAACTTTGCCGAAAGAATTTAAAAAGGCAGCAATATGAAATATCCTATAGGAATACAAGACTTCGAACAAATCATAGAAGATGATTATGTTTATCTCGATAAGACGGCATTGGTCTATGACTTAGTGACTAATGGTAAAATATACTTTCTGAGTCGTCCACGACGATTTGGAAAGTCATTGCTCGTATCTACCTTGAAATGCTATTTCGAGGGTAAGAAGGAACTGTTCAAGGGGCTTGCCATTGACAAGCTGGAGAAGGAGTGGAAGCAATATCCTGTGTTTCATCTCTCTTTTGGTGGTCAAAACTTTGTAGAGCCTTATGCGTTAGACAAAGTGTTGGAGGAGTTTGTTGCCATGGCAGAACGTATCTATGGGCGTGAGGAGTTGGCCGAGACTTTAGGTAGTCGCTTTAAGGCTGTGTTAGGGAATGCTCATAAGAAAACAGGAATGAGAGCTGTCGTACTCATTGATGAGTATGACAAGCCTTTGCTTGATGTGATGGATATGGATATTTCTGTGCAGAATGAATATGGAAAGATGACTTTGGAGGATTATAATCGCAATCTGCTCAAAGGCGTATATTCTGTATTCAAGGAAGCTGATGCTGACCTACAGTTTGTCTTGCTCACGGGTGTTACCAAGTTCTCGCAGGTAAGCGTGTTCAGTGGTTTCAATCAGCCTAACGACATCAGTATGGATGAGCATTACGAGGCACTTTGTGGTATTACGGAAGAGGAATTGTATTCCACTTTCGAGGAACAGATCAAAGCGATGGCTGTGAGATATAAGACCACAGAGGAAGGAATGAAATACAAACTGAAGAGGAAGTTTGACGGTTATCACTTCAGTCCTAATATGCTTGATATCTATAATCCTTTCAGTATCTTAAATGCTTTGAGCAAGAAGATTCTGGCGGATTATTGGTTCCGCACCGGTTCGCCAACCTATCTTGTTCGTCTATTGTCTCATTTTGATGAGAACATCAACGAGATGGTGAACAGGTTTTATCCTACGAGTAGTTTTATCGACTACAAGGCAGATGTGGAAGCACCATTGCCTATGATTTATCAGAGCGGTTATCTTACCATTAAGGACTGGAATATGGATACCGATTCCTATCTCCTGGATTTCCCGAATGATGAAGTGAGGAGCGGTTTCCTGACGTTGGTAGCTTCCAGTTATCTGAAGCCATCGAAGTCAACGGATGCCTGGATTATTCAGGTAGTAGATGTGATGTCGAGGGGAGATTGCCATCAGTTGGAGAATCTGATGACTTCCTTCTTTGCCAGCATTCCTTATAACCAGCGTCGTAAGGACGATGAACGCGAGAAGGAACGTTACTTCCAATACACCTTTTATCTCGTATTGAGAATGATCAGCTGCTTCACGGTCTTCATCGAAAAGCAGCAAAGCGAAGGTAGGGTAGATTGTGTGGTTGAGACTCCGAACTATATCTACATCTTCGAGTTCAAGCGTGATGGTTCGGCAGAGGAAGCCCTGAAGCAGATAGAGAATATGGGCTATGCCAGGGAATATGCTGCAGATGGCAGAAAGATTTATCAGATAGGCTGCAACTTCTCATCGAAGACGGGAACCATTGATGGGTGGAAGATGAAGTAAGTAATCCGTAAGAATATGCCGAAGATGTAGTGATGTGGCGTTGTTAAGAATGAAACTTTTTTACATTAGCTTGCCTGAGATTCTCGTATTTTCAGACGCTTATTGTTTCTTTGAGAATATCGTAAATATGAAGAGATGTAGGAACTTACTGATAATCAGGTGTTTGTGATTTCTTAGCAAGATGATGCCGTTGAGGAAAATCTATAGTTGTACGACTATAACCCCTATAGTTGTACAACCATAACTCTACAGTTGTACAACCATAGCATGTATAGTCGTACAACTGTAACTTTATAGTCGTACAACTATAGGTCTTGTTCTTAATATAGAGCAGAAAACAAGGATTTCCAGCCTCTCAATCCTCTTGTTTTTATCGCTAGATTCAAAACTTGTAGGTATATGAATTTTGGCTATAAATATTGACGGTAGGTATTTTTGCAATTTTAATTTGAACTAAAAAAAGGAGGAATAAAGAATGAATACAACAAAGTTAACAAGAGAAGAAGCGTTGCGCCGTTGGAATGCTTCTAAGGAAACCAAGCGTAAGATGGTTGAAAAGCTAGAAACCTTGGCAAGAAATAGCTGTCTTGAACGGGGAGATTTGGAAAATTTAAAGTAGTACATGATGGAAAAGGTTATTGTTGACGTTGCGTGGTGCGACAGAAATTATGGCGGTTCTTTTGGTAGTAATGTACCAGGAGCGGTGGTTTTTACTGCACCAACCTTTGAAGCTTTGCAAAAAGAAGCAAAGGAAAGTCTGGAGTTTCATATTGAAGGCCTTGTGGAAAATGGAGAAGATGTTCCCGAATGGCTGAAGAATGGAGATTATGAGTTTGAGTATAATATTATAAGATAAGATCAGTTGTGTGTCTGATTTAGCAAAGAGGGTGTGTCATAAGTAAATGATTCACCCTTTTTTGTTTGTTGGAATGTTACTGATATGTTGTTGGAAAACATTGTATAAGTTGTTAGAAAAGATAGTATATGTTTTTGAGTTAGTTAGTATCTCCAGTCGCACAACAGCTGTTGTGCGCTTGCATAGCAGCTGATATGCGCTTGCACAACAGGTGATGTGCATGCGTAGGCCAACTGTTATGTGCCAACTGTAATTTAGACTTATGCCCCCCTCCTCTTTGTCATTTGGTACATACAGAATGGCATTTCATACAAGGTAGGTTTAGATATTTGGCTGATAGAAATAATCTTCTTACTTTTGTGCTCGTAATCGGGAAGCGATAGAAGAGAATGATTCGTGGAACGAGGAAAATGAAGTATAACCCTTTTAATATATAATATGAAGAAGATTATGATTTCGTTGATGATGGCAGTAACTGCCACCACAACCAGTTTTGCAAAGAGTGACAATACCGATGTGGCAAATGCTGTAAAGAGCGTAGCCGAGCAGGTAAAGCAGGCTTCATCCGGTACAGTGTATGGTGTAGTTGAGAACACCAAGCACCACATCATCGTAGCTACTCCTTTCGGAAAGTACACCATTGAGAAGAAGGACGGCGGCGTTAGCTTTATGGGAATATCGGCAAAGCTGGTATCATCAAAGAATGGCGTTTATAAAGTCAAGACATCCCTTGGTAATTTTACGGTGAATGCCAGAAAAGGGATGGTGGTGAAGAACTAAACGGAAAAGGAAGATAGGAAAGTTTTAGGTATTATATAGGCATCGGAGCTGTCATGGAATAGGAATGTGGAAGTTTTATCTTTTCGGCAGTGGTGGCATCCGATGCCTTTTTCTTATCCTTTTGAGAAAAATAGAGCATTTTAGAAAAAAAAGTGGCTAAAAGTTTGGCTGTATCAAGAATATTGCTTACTTTTGCGGTCAGAGTTGGAGCAGACGGAAAAGAACGGCTGCGATGAAGACTCAAATGAATGAGCGTATTGAACGTTATCCTAGAATAGAAATGTGGAAGTTTCGAAATCTGCTTGGATAGTGAACAGTATTCTCACGCCTTTAGGATTATTGTATCCTTTTCAAAATGGAAAAGGAATAATATACCCTTTTGGCGTGGGCTATTGTCCTATGCTAGCAGATAGGTCCTTCCACAACCTCTATTCTGGCGAAAAGGCAATAGTCCCACGCCAATTCATATTCGTAGTTTAACTAACAATTAAATGCCGAATCTGGGTACTATAGGCTACAGAGAATTATGAACGACAACAAGTTTGTTAAAGTTTTTACGGTTGCGGGCTTTCTTGCATTTGCTGCCGTAAGTTGTTGGGCGACAGCTGAGTCTTTGCATCTGCTATTGCCAAGTTGGCCAAGTGTTTTCTGTTGGGCAATCACCATCGGTTTTTTCTTCATTGCATCGTGGGGTACCAAGATGATTGTGGATAGTCTAAACCAGAATATCTATATGGAGAAACGCGGAACGAATCTTTTATTCGGTATCCTTATCGTATTAGTTTTCTGGCTTTTGTGCAGTATGCCTACCAATACCCATACTTTCTTTTTTCGAAATTTGATTGACGAGAAAGTAACGAACGACATCGCTACTACCCAAGGTTATCTGTCGCAAATTAAGGACAACACGGTAACGGAGGCAAAGATACAAGCAAGATGTGTAGAAGTAGAAAACCAAGTGAACACTAAGCTCCAGTCTTTGGAGGCAGAAATCAAAAATCCTCTCAATCCTGGCAATGGACCAGAAACAGAGCGAGTTTTGGGCGAAATTGCACAGATTTTAGGTGTTAGCAAGATCAACAAACTTTCAGGTGTAGGCAACACTGTGGCAGAACGTAATACGCTTTACCAAGCCTATCGGGATGTTATCCTCCTCCAGTTGGACAATAAGAAGATGAATATAATCAAGGAGATGCAACCCTCCAATGACAATTATCGCAAAACAGCAACTAAAGACTGGAAGAATCTTGAACTTACAAAGAAATACATTGATGCAGGTCAGCTGTCCTTGACCGATGCTGATGACATTAAGACTGTATGCAACAATCTCAACCAAGGTTATTCTACCATCAAGGCATATCAGCAATTTGTGGATTTCAAGAATGATGGAGACAAAGATGCTTACACATGCTCTAATCCGCAGACAAAAGTATCGAGACTTCTGAGTGTATATGATGTGTGGGTGGATTTCATAAAAGGTGAACTAGGAGGTTTAGCCTTCGTCTTTTGGATTCTCATATCCATATTGGTTGATGTCGCTGCTTTCATATTCTTCGACATCGCATTCAAGAAAAGAGAAATGTAAAAACGACTAAAAATATAAAAGTATGGCAATATCTGTAAACAATGGATCGGACACCAATCCAGCAACAGCTAATGAGAAACTCATTGACAATACTGAAGCAACATCCTCATTTGATAATCCCAAAACTGCAGCCGCAGAAGCTCCCGTAAAAACATCAGCTCCTGTTGGGTTGTCTTCCGAAGAGCAAAACGACCCCAATAGCATTACAGTCACCGTGTCCGACCCGAACACGCCTATTGTGATTTTATATGGGCCACCGTCATGTGGAAAGACTATGACGCTTGTCCGAATGACTCGCTATCTCCGGTCAAAAGGTTATACGGTTGTTCCCGAGAAGACATTTCGGCCTACCTATGACGAAAATTACAAACAACTCTGTGATAATTTTGATCAAATGATTAACTCCAACAATGCAGCTACCAGTACTGCAAATATCAGCTGTAACTACTCAGCACCCCTATGGGCATGAGTAATCGTCTTACTGTTGTACTACAGCAAGAATTGCATTGAATTTAGAATTTCCGTTCTTCATAGCAGTTTCAGCAATGGAGTGCAACTTGGCAAAATCATCGGCACCGCTGTCTGTTCGGAAGCAACCGCTGACTTTCTGCTTTATCTTGATTTTCCTAACTCCCCGCTCACTGGCATTGTTCTCGTAAGGCACACTTGGATTGGAGAGAAAGGTAAATAGGTAGTCTTTGACTTTAAGGATACCCCTCTTGAATTTCTCAAACTCGTTATCTAAATGCGTGAGGCTTTCACCCAAGAGGTTCTTCATCTTTGTCTTCAGTACCTTTATCTTTCTAGAGGTAATGTTGTCCTCTCTTCTGAGATTTATAGAGTGTTCTATCAGATGGATGAATCTCCGTGACCAGTTCTGGTTTGGATCCAGTTCGTTCAGATACTTTGCATTCCTAAGAAGATGAGCCAGGCAGACCTGATGGTCCTTAACATTCATCTTGAAGTAGCTCTGATGTCTGTCAGTCACAAGTGTCGAATAGGAAGTCCCTTTGGAAACTTGGAATCTATGGCCTTCTGACCTCGCGATTCTGACTGGAACACGTATGTAAGCAGGTCGTTCTGGAATATCCAGTTCCAATGCAGATGCTTTCCTACCGTAGCACCAGTTTCATCGGCTCCTACGACAGACGCTGTTTCCAGCCTCTTGCGTATTTCCTCATATGCACAGTCTGCCTTGCCGCTATTCTCTTTGAGTATGTTCTGCACTGTACCCTCACTTATATTCTGGCCGGACAGGTCGGATATAAGTTCTGCAATCCTTTTGAACGGAATACACTGCACTACATTAAGGTATGTCACCAGTGCACGGAGGTTGTCACCATACTTGATACGACAGTTGGGAGCTTCGCAGTTGTTTACGCAACCGCATTCACAGACCTTCTCGTAATACTGTTCCTCGCAGGTCTCTACGACCACCTTGATATCAACAATTTGTGTCTTACGGATCTTCTGGCATGGTATATCAATCAAGAGCCGACCACAGCATTTACAATAGACGGGGTCGTGCTTTACAATTACGTCTGGTTCTGCTATAGTCTGCAGTGTGTGCCCCTGTGGCCAGGCTGTCCACCGCTCGGCTTTCCGCTTGGCTTGCGAAGAGACTTTGTCCTGCGCAGCTCACGGGAAGCGATACTCTTGGGATGGAGGGATACTGCTGTTACTGCTGTTTTCTCGGGCTTTCCTGGTGTACTTGATGTATCGTCATCAGCTCCCTCGAGTTCCTTGATGCGCTCTTTAGCAACGGCAAGTTCTGCCTTTGTGGAAGCAAGTTCTGTCTTTAGATTATGTATCTCCACGTCCTTCTGGTTAATGACACGGTTGAGGCGTCCGATCTCCTCAGTCTTCTCGGAGTCGGACTTCTCAAGTTTGCGCAGACGCTGGTTTATCTGGCGCAAAACAACATCTATGTCAGTACAGTCGCTTGCCATTTTTTGGTGCAAAGATAAGCATTTTTCTCCACATGGCAAAATCACGATTTACATCCCTTAACGCAGACTTTTGACTTACGGGGAATGCAAAAACGCATCTCCTGGCAGATAATCTGTTGAAAGGCGATAATAGACAAAGGAGACATGTTGGAGGCATCATCGGAAAAGAACTCGTTAAATGAACTGTTTTAAACAGCCTACGTCCTCATCGACTCAATCATTAAAAAGTTTGTAATGATGAAGAAAATAAGCAAAATCAAGTTTATGCTTTATTAACGAGAAGTTTTCTATAGGGGTGCTGAGTAGTTACTATCAGCTTTATGCTTGTGAAAGTTCTGAAAAACGGCAAGCCCATTTGTCAGTTGTTGGAGGCACCAGGCGAATATTACTTCAAGCCAGATGACCCTAATCGTTCATATCCTGCCTATGTGCAGACAATAATCAGTAGCCAGAACCGAAAGATATGGGCTATTATGATTGAACCAGACTGGAGTGATAGTGTTCCACGAGCCAATTACGTTACACGCATCACTAAGTTGAAAGCACAGATGACTCCAAAAGACAAAGTGATTTTTGTGTATAACAAGATTGACCTGACTCCTTTTGTATATGGTGTAGGAAATGTGAACACAAACGAGGCTATAAGGAATGTGCAAAACTTATATCCAAATATTTTCGTGCCGTTCGAGAATAAAAATCCGCTCACTAAGTTTTTCACGAAATACAACTGCGAATTTGTTCCGTTTATGACAGGAAGTTACTCGGTGACAATGTCGGGTGGTTTGACTTACACGGAAGGACACGATGTCTATGCACAGAAATTCTGGCAAGCTATGCTTAAACTGATTAATGGATAAATGGTTAGATTATGGGATTAAACATTAGTCTTTTTGTCCATGGTGTGCCAATGGGACAGAAAATGTGGGGACCTAAAGGAGATGACTTGAGATATCTGTCAACCTTCTATGGTCCGAAATGGGAGTCTCCAGAAGTCATGAAAGTTGAAGTCATGACTTTTGGAGGAGTAACGAATTGCTATTATTCCTTCGTGAAAGGACAGAATGTTTGTGACTCACAAGGGCGTGCAGGTTCCTATTTTGCTTTGACCTTACGCATCAACGCTTTTTATGTTGATGTGCAGAATATGTACAACATATTGAAGGCGGCTTATGAGAAGATGTGCGTCGGACTTTGCGTGCAAGATACAGGAGCTATGATTAAATATCTTGTGGCTGACTTTCAGAGTATTGATTCCAAGTTGAAAGACATTGAAAACCATATAGTCAATTATATTGGTGAGTTCTCTATCAATGAAGACCTCGTATCACTATTAGGATTCTCTGCCATTTCACAAGGTGCAAGCCTGAATGTCAATCTCCATGAATGCATGAAAAATGTAGCGTTGGATTGTTTGAAGAAGGCTGGGAAAATAATGGTTTCTCCCTACTTCCTTTCAGCTAGTTCCGCTAAGACGGTGGAGAAGTACAAAGCGGAAATAGATATTGTAAGGCAAAAAGCGCGACAGGAAATCCAACTACAGCAACGCACATCGCAGGAAAAAATTGCATCCATGACTCAGGAGTCGCAAGCTAAGATGCTTACTGTCAAACAACAAGCAGAGGAGAAACTGCGGCTCTGTGAACAACGTTCACAGCAGCAAATAGCTCAAGCCAATGCTGAAAATAATCGCAGGATGCAGGAACTAAAGCAAAATTATTCTGCGGTAGATGAGAAATTAGACGCTCTCAATCAAAGAAATAAAGAGTTGGAAAATGAAGTGACTGACTGGAAACGTCAATATAAGCAGAAGAACAAAGAATTGTTGTCGAGCGATGTCAAGATACAAAAGCTCCAAGAGTTTGCGGAAAAGTTGCAACGTGATGTTTCTTCGCTTAAGGGTAATAGCATAAATGTTTTCCCTACACGTTATACACCGAAGAAATCTGTTGTAGACAGGAATTTCATCATAGTCTGCATAGTAGGTTTTTTCGTCATATTGCTCGTCGGATTTTTGGTATACTTGCTGATGGGCAATTGGGGCAACAAGAATGGCAAAATAGAAGACCTTCAAGAAAAAGTTGAAAGGTTGGAAAAAGAAAACCAACAGTTGCAAACGGAGAATGGACAGCTAAAGATTTCACAGATATCCAATACAGAAGATGGTCTAAAAGCCTTAACCATCTCTATTAGAAAGAATGGAAAAGAGGTCGATGAAGTAGAGTGTGGAAAAACTTATGTAATCTCTATTGTTGGTGAAGATACAGATACTTTGAAAGGAAAATTTGAAGGCTCTGCATTCAATATAGATGCATCGAGACATTTGATGCCAAACCGTAAATATGCAGGCAAAACTTGCATCATCCGTTATGTGCATAATGGACATATGCTGGCACAGAAAAGTATAAAGATAAAAAAGGACTAAGTATGAGACACCAGACATTCATGATAATATTGGCTAGTATTTTGCTTGCTTCATGCGAACAGAAGAAAAAGCCGCTTTCGTTTTATGGAAACGAAGAGGTTGTAGAAGACACTACTGAGGTTGTACAATCTCAAGCAGCTTCGCAGGTATCATATGATGCAGACAGCGAAGTAGCAGTGCCCTTTGTAGAACAAAGAGGAGTAAAGCTCATCGATGTGACCGTAAATAGGCAGTTTACCGTTAAGATGATACTTGACAGTGGGTGCTCTGGTACTCTCATTTCCATTGCTGAGGCCAAATACCTTTATGAAAAGGGTTGTTTTACCCAAGATGATATACTTGGCACAACGCAATCTCAAATTGCAGATGGAAGCATTGTTGAGAACATGGTCATCAATTTGCGTGAATTGGTGATAGGAGGACAAATTGTTTGTACTAACGTCACGGCTACGGTTTCTGCCAACACGCAGGCACCTTTGCTGTTGGGCAACGAAGTGCTGAACAGAGCACCTTCCTATTCTGTTGACAATGAAAACAAATTAATCAAATTCAAGCTACAATAATGAACATATCTGTATACTTGTTTGGGGAGTTTAGTGTGGGTTACTCACAATATCCCAATGATTACGCCAAAATCATCTTTGAGTCTTTTGCGAAGAGCGCACAGGCCACCACGCAAATCACCATTCATAGGGATGGCGACTTGATGTACTATGGGTATATCCGCAAGATGGAAAACGCTGAGTATTTGGGGGTGTGCGTTGTCGTAAATGGAAAATATATCACCCAATTGGATGGGATGTTTGCCATTTACGAGCAAGTCATTGAGTCGATGGTCAGAAATGGTTACTTGATCCATTATGGAGACAAGGGTGAAATCACCTCTAAGGTAGGGCAACTCTATGAGAACCGTGAGGAGATAGACTTGATTACTTCCAATCTTCAGGCGGCGTTTGACAGGTTGGAGGGGAGTTCCAAGAAATTGCCTGCTGTCAATTATGGCGTGGCAAAGAATTCTGTAAAGAGTTTCTCCATTCAAGACGACGGTCAGGAAATCATCAAGTCAAGTTATACCAATGGTTATACCTTTATATATAAGTCAAAGGGCTACAATACAGCCCAGATGAACAGCTATAAGGGAGTTGTTGCCCGAAAAGACAAGCAGATTCAAGAATTGCAAGATGAGCGTACCAAATTGAAGAGTGAAGTGTCTTCTCTGAAGAACAAGCAAAGAAACACGAAATGGGTAGCGATGCTCAGTATCGTAGCTTTAGTGCTCTTCGGCATCGTTTATCTAAAAGTTATCAATCCTAGTGAGGTGACCAAGAAGGATATGGGGGCGTATGTGTATTATGGACCCATGGAAAACGGAGAACCGAATGGTACTGGCGTAGCCATATACCATAAGAATGACAAGGATGGCAGGTTATACTATTATGGGAACTTCAATGATGGGAAAAGAATAGATAATAACGCCATTATGTTCTATAAGGATGGTTCTTATTTCAAGGGTTCCATGAATGAGGACAAGTGGTATAAGGGACTATTCTTTGATGTCGAGAAAGCGCATTTCATTGGTGAGTTCAAGGACAACAAACCATGGAATGGTGAATGGTATAAACATGTGAAAGAACAAACGATTGTGGATGGAGAGTAGGCTATGAGAAATATCTGGTATTTGATTTTAATCTTTTGTTTGATGCCCAGTCTTGTCTATGCGCAAGCCAAACCAAAGCGTGACACATCGAAAGATAAAAGTGTCATCTTGCTCAAGAAGCAAAAGGAAGAAACGGGAAGAAAAGTTATACCTGTAGAAAGAAACGCTAATTATAGAAAAGTACATGTCGCAAAGCAAAGTAAACGAAAAGCATCTAACAAGCGCAGGCATACAGCAGCTCGCAAATATTCTGCAAGTTATCTGACTGTGAATAGACAGTCCCTTTCGCTATCAAGTATCTTGGCGCAAAACGGAGGTAGGTTAACTTTTGATGTTAATACAGATGGTAAGAAATGGGTTATAATCAGTTTGCCTTCTTGGTGTAAGGTGATAAAATATTCTAACTGTTTCATGCTGGAATATGGGGAGAACTCTTCTCGTGATGAACGTAAGGATTGGTTTGTTGTAAAATGCGATAGCAAGGAAGTACGGGTAAATCTTTCCCAGCCGGCTATGCCTTATGAGTTTGCGGCAAATATTTATGTGGCTTACATAAAACATAACGTTTATTCTTCATCTTTAGGATGCTTATGTATGGAAATCCATGCTACTGTCACGATAACGGGAGCCGTAGGGGAACCATGTTCGGTTGATGCCTATATTGTAGACAAGAAGGGGCTTTATGTCACTGCAAAAACCGGTTATTCCTCATATATGTTGTCAAGTTCAAATTCTATTGTCTGTAGTTCGGCTAAAGTAATACCATCTACGAACAAGACACAGTCTTATGACGTAGTTTGCCTTCTACCAAACAATGCTTTGGATTTGCGGAAAAAGAAAAATGAGTTATGCTGCAAAGTGATGTTCTGGCATTATGGAAAGGGATATTTGACAGATGTAACCTACCCAATTTACTTCAAAGCAAAATCCAAACATGGTACTGTTACGACAGAAGGTTATTGAGTAGAATGTATGGTTTAATCTGCTGTTTGTCAGAAAATGATTATGAAGAAGGAAATATGTCTGTTGGTGCTTGCTATTGCGCTGTTGGCTTTGGCAAGCTGCAAGTCTTCTCTCAAGTCGGAGGAGAGTGTGAGTAATATCAACAATGCACTTCAAGATAGTGTTGAGGTAATCTTGGAGAAGCATTTAGTTGAGTATGGTGCCATGGATGGTGTGGCAATCATCATGGAAACGGAATCGGGAAAGGTTCGCGCCATGGTAGGATTGGAAGCTAAGGACGATTCTGCCTATGTTAGAGCAGATTCCTTGGCTGCAAGTAAGCATAGTTCAGCCTTGATGAGAACGGTCTCCGTATTGGCTGCATTGAATACAGGAAAGGTGAAACCTGATGATATGTTTGATTCTGGTGTAGGTGTTTTTGTTTATGACAATGATACCATCTATGATCATAACTGGCGAAAAGGGGGCTATGGCGAGATGACTTTATGGCAGACTCTTGCTTATAGCTCGGACATAGGCATCTTGAAAGCTGTGGATGAGGCTTTTCCTGACAAGAAGGACTTCTTGGCAAGTGTGAGGAAAATGTCTTTCGGACAGCCTTTGGAGGTGGAAGGTATGAAACTGGATTCTTGTGTGCAAGACTCAGAAATGCCTTGGTGTTACTATGCAATGGGATTTCAAAAGATAACACCCCTGCAGATGTTGGCTTTCTATAATGCAATAGCTAACAAGGATAGTATAGCTTCGCCATCAAGTATTGTAGATATTCGTGGAATGTTGGAAGGTGTGGTCTCAAAAGGTCTAGCTAAGCGTGCGATGTCGGATAAGGTTAAGGTGGCAGGTATGAATGGTACTATACGTAATGAGGATTGTACGTTGACAGCCGAATTCTGTGGCTATTTTCCTGCCGATAAGCCGAAATATACGATGCTCGTGTCTGTGCATCGCAAGGAACTCCCAGCAGCGGGTGGTAGGATGGCAGGAAGTATCTTCAAAGAAATAGCAGAAATGATGATGTAACTTTTGTTCCTACATTCTCGCAGTCATTTGTTTGAAGAATGTGGTCAAGCATCAAATTGTCATTTCGTACATCCAGCTCCCCATTTCATACATTTATCCCCCAACTTTCTATGCTGTTTCGGATAAATTCATTATCTTTGTCCCCCTGAAAACAACTAAAAAATAAAATGTAATGAAGAAAGGATTAAAATATACTTTGGTTTCCTTAGGCAGCCTGGTCGTTTTGGCTGGTATTGGTCTGGGGATTATGTATGTGGTGTCGCCATATAAGGTGAAGCGATGGGTGGGCATCGCTTCATCTTATTCTGATGTGTTCGTTGATAGATTGAAAGGGCAACCTTATACTCGTGGCGGATATGACGGCATTGATGTATCGAAACACAATGGAGTTATCAAGTGGAAGAAAATAGCGAAGAACAAGCGAATCAAGTTCGTTTATATCAGAGCTACACATGGTAAGGGATATGTGGATCGACATTATCGCCGAAATATCAGACTGGCTCGTAAATATGGGTTGAAGGTGGGATCTTATCATCTGATGTCTGCCGGCTCTTCAGCAACTGCTCAGTTCCGGGATTTCCAAAAGATGGTGAAGAAGAGTGAACAGGACTTGATTCCTGTATTGGATGTGGAGGAGAAAGGCATCCAGGGAAGATGGAAGGGACGACAGCTGCAGGATAGCATACAGGTGTTTGCTGACTTGGTGAAGAAACACTATGGCAAGTATCCTATCATCTATAGCAACGAGAGCTTCTATAATAAGGAGATGGGGGCGAAGTTCAATCGTTATTATCTCTTCATCGCCAATTATAACTCCCGACAACCCTCTATCGGCGGCAGAGGAAAGTGCAATATCTGGCAGTATTCCGAAACCGGACATTTGCATGGTATTGGAGAAAGGGTAGATTTAAGCAGATTCATGAATGGTACAACCATCAAGGATTTGATGCTATAGGCATTGATGATTTCATACACATAAGCGAGTATTTGATACAATCCACGTATGGATAGCATCATTACTTGCTTATTTTTTTTCTACTTTTGCATTATTATGAAGAAGTTATTGATCATATTGGGAATAGAAATGTCTATGTTTTTTTAATTATCCTCAAATCCGCAACCTATAGGGTTTAGTGGGATTTTGCTTGCAAAACGACGAAATTCATTTTATTGTACATATTTCTTGCACAACAGAAATGTCGCAGACACAAAATCCCCTTACCCCATAAAGCGACTTGAGGTAATACGCTGGTTTAACCAGAAAAGCATGGTCTTTAACCAAAGTCTGTCTTGAACAGGTTGGCATAAGCATTGTTGTCTGAGTAAATGTTCAATACATGCCTACGTGATGTCTTAATCCATTTCGCAGGAACAGATATGAACTTGAAAACAAAGGTCTTGATTCTGCTGGTGGCACACAATCCAAATTCATGGGTTTTCAATCTCTGCATAATAGCTTTGTAGAAGTTTCTGATGAGAGCTGTCATAAGCAGGAATACAGTATTCTGTGCCATGAACGATTTTGGCAATCGATTCCAGCCAAAGCCATTGTTCATGTCATCGAAGATGCGTTCCTTGCCACCACGAAGATTGTAGAATTCCACGATGTCTCTTGCACTCGACTTGTAATCGTTAGTCAGTATACATCTGTAGGTATATTCGCCTTCCCAAATGTCAAGGTCTCCCTCTATTCGCCTTTGTCTCTGTATGACAAGACGATACGGTTTTCCTTTCCATTTCTCAACAAGGATAGAATTCAACTCAAACTCAATACCGTTGATTTCAACAGTTTTCCATCCAGTTAAGGCAAACATGGAATCGTAGAAAGAAGAGCATCTGTTGGCACGAATATAAAATGCCTGCAATGAGCCTCTACCATATCTACGATTTCCTCCGAACATGAGCCGCAATCCATGCGGGCACGAGAAATATATATTTCCGAAGCCTCCAATCGCTTGAAGATTCTTTCCAAAGTTTCTTTTGGTTGAAGCGCACGTTTGTGTTGCCGTCTCTATTTTCAATACCAACAATCATGTCGTTAATGACAGCTACACCTGGACTATAGCCCAAGAACTTCTTGTAGGTTGGTTTTGCATCATACTTCTCTGTTTCAATGAACTGATGGTCAAAGTCAAAATCATACTCTTGACCGGATTTCAAGTGACCAGTAGCAAGCAGGGCATTGACCAGTAAGCAGTTCATCTTGTCTGCAGTATTGAAATCATAGGATTTGCCAGAAGCAGACTTATAGGTGATGCTCTTAAAAGTCAGTTCTTCGATAGCACGTAATATGGTGTCTGCGCTGCAAGTGCGAAGAGTTGGATGAAGAGACAAATGTTTCATCAGGTGAGTTGTAACATCCTCAATACATGAGCCACCACAAAGATATACGCACATCAGAGAGCGTAGAATCTCGCTATATTGATAACCAAACATAGTGCATCTCAATCCCAAGGTGGAATCTATGGTTTGAGCTAAAAGAGCATCAAATTGCTCCATAATCGAAAAAATTCCCCCAAAAGGAGTGAGTTTCTCAGATTTTATTTGTACTTTTGCCATGTCATTCAGAATTTTGTTTGTTTTTATTTTACAACACTAAGATAAGTGAAATTTCTGACATGGCAAAATCCTGAGCAACTTTTTGTTGCTCAGGTGCTTATAAAAAATATTAAATTATAGTGTTGCGGAAATTAGGATTATATGTTTGAAGATTATGAAGAAGTTATTGTTGTTTATAGCTGGAATCTCAATCCTGTTTTTAGCAGGTTGCTCCAATGGAAATCAGAGCCATGGCAATGAGGGCATGGGAGACAGCCTTCCTGCTGATCCTCCATTGGGTTATGTCATAGAGTTAAAGCCTTTGGGAAATTTCTCACATCAGGAGGCAGAACAGTTGAGAGAAGAACTCGTGAAGCAATTGGGTATCATTCTCTATACGAAACCAAAGGCTTGGTTGGAGGCTTCTGTATTTGTTGGAGACAAGAAAGAAATACCTGCCTCATGTCTCTACAAACCAAGAAACAGGTATTGGGCTGGGGGGATCCTGAAAATGTTGCATGAAGAGCATGGAGGTAATGATGAAATCGTAACGATAGGTTTGATGCATCGAGACATCTCTACTTCTATTCATGGACAATACAACTATGGAATTATGGGATTGAGTTTCCGGCCAGGTGACGCCTGTGTGGTTTCAACCTTCCGATTGAAACGAAAGGATGACTTATGGAAAGTAACAATCCATGAATTCCTGCATTCTCGTGGCTTGCCGCATTGCAAGAAGAATGCCCCGAAGTGCCTGATGCAGGATGCCCATGGCAAGAATACCTTCTACATGAAACATGGGTTGTGCGAGGATTGCAAGAACTCTTTGGGGATGATTATGACTCATTAAGAGAGATAATTCAATTTTCCAGCACTCTATCGTGCCTTGAATATAATCCAAGGAGAGATTTCCTGATATTTTTTATGAGGATGCTTGCATTCTTCTTTTGAACTGCCAAACGCAATAGCAACTATTTTTCTCCAATTTTCTGCATATTCTTGCAGAAAAGTAAGCAAAAATGATAAATTTGCAGCAAAAAGCAATAATTTTTGGGAATTTATGCTTGATATTGTAGAAAAAGTCTTAACTTTGCAGCGGATTTGAGAAAATAAGCTGTTTCCGGCTTTCAGAAGATGAGGAATCATGAAGCTATCAGAAAATGAGGAAAAATTATGAAGCTGTCAGAAAGATGAGGAATCATGAAGCTGATAAGGGGGCTGGCTTTCTCTTCCACAGTTTACACTTATAACAACTTTATAAATTAAAAGATTCGATTATGAAAGTAGCAATTGTTGGTGCAAGTGGCGCAGTAGGACAGGAATTCCTGCGTATCCTTGCTGAGAGAAATTTCCCTATGGATGATTTGGTGTTGTTTGGCTCTGAGCGTTCTGCTGGACGAAAATACAACTTCAAGGGAAAGGACTATGAGGTCAAACTTTTGCAGCATAACGATGACTTTAAAGATGTCGATATTGCTTTCACATCTGCTGGTGGCGGCACTTCAGAGGAGTTTGCCGAGACTATCACCAAGTATGGTGCCGTGATGATTGATAACTCTAGCGCATTCCGTATGTGCGACGACGTGCCTCTGGTTGTGCCTGAGGTAAATGCTGAGGATGCCCTGAACCGCCCTCGCAACATCATCGCCAACCCTAACTGTACCACCATCATGATGGTAGTAGTGTTGAAGCCTATCGATAACTTGAGCCATATCAAGAAGATTCATATCTCTTCTTACCAGAGTGCTTCAGGTGCTGGTGCAGCTGCCATGGCTGAACTTGAGCAGCAGTATAAGGATATCCTCGAGACTGGTAAGACTGAGCATATCAATAAGTTCCCTCATCAGTTGGCATACAATGTCATTCCACAGATTGACAAGATGACTCCTAACGATTACACCAAGGAGGAGATGAAGATGTATAACGAGACCCGCAAGATTATGCACTCTGATGTTCGCACCAGTGCTACCTGCGTTCGCGTTTCTTCACTCCGTTCTCACTCAGAGAGTGTTTGGTTCGAGACAGAGAAGCCATTGGCAGTAGAGGACATCCGCAAGGCTTTGGAGGCTGCTCCAGGCGTAACCGTAAAGGATGATGCCCAGAACTACGTTTATCCAATGCCATTGGAGAGCGTAACGGCAAGGACGATGTATATGTAGGTCGTATCCGCAAGGATCTGGCTGATGACAATGGTAACACATTGTGGTTGACTGGCGACCAGATTCGTAAGGGTGCTGCCCTGAACGCTGTTCAGATTGCTGAGTACTTGATTAAGGTGGGCAACGTAAAGTAAGCCATACCTTATTTATATAAAAGAATATGAGGAAGTTAAGGGATAATGAATTTTATCTCTTAACTTCTTTTCGTCTTTATACGATTCTGAATAGGAAAGTAAGAATATGCTTGAAAGATTCAAACAATTACTCGGTGAGATGAACCGGGGCATTTATGAGAAGGAGACGGAGATATCGCTCTCGCTCCTGGCAGCTCTGGCAGGTGAGAGTATCATCTTGCTGGGACCTCCGGGAGTGGCAAAGAGTATGGTAGCCAGACAGTTGAAGACGGCGTTTAGGGATGCTCAGAGCTTTGAGTATCTGATGTCGCGATTCTCTACACCCGATGAAATCTTCGGCCCGGTGAGCATTCAGAAACTGAAGACTTCGGATACTTACGAACGTGCGATGGAGGGTTATCTGCCTACTGCCGATGTGGTTTTCCTGGATGAAATCTGGAAGGCGGGACCTGCGATCCAGAACACGCTCCTTACGGTGATTAACGAGAAAATCTTCCGTAACGGCAATCGGGAAATGCATCTTCCTCTGAAGCTTCTCGTGGCTGCAAGTAATGAGTTGCCGGCTAAGGGAGAAGGACTGGAGGCGCTTTGGGACCGATTCGTCATCAGAATAGAGAGTAGACCGATAAAACTGGAGAAGAATTTCCGGGCGATGCTCTTGGATTCTCACGCAGATTTTTTAGGTCCCACAGATTTCACAGATTCCACAGATTTCTCAGGTTTTACAGGGGGATTAGGTCACGCAGATTTCGCAGATAACGCAGATTTTTCTGATTTGAAGATTACTGCTGAGGAGTATGCTGAATGGGCGGAGAAAATCTGTAAGATTGGCGTGAAGGAGGAGGTGCTTGATGCAATTTCCGCTATCCGTAAATCTCTGAGAGCCGTGAATGTGGATGAGGCTGCCGAGCGCAGAAATATCTATGTGAGTGACCGAAGATGGAAGAATATCGTCCGCCTGCTTCGCACTTCAGCCTTTATGCAGGATAGGGAAGAGGTGGATATCTGCGATTTGCTGCCTATCTACCATTGTCTGTGGCAGGAACCGGAAGAGCGGGATGCTATCCGAAACATCGTGATCCGTGCCCTCTTTTCTCCTTTTGCAGACAAACTCGTGGAGATGAAGAATGCGCTTGCTGAGGACATCAAATATCATCGTGTACGCAGGAATCCGGAGGATGGAAGGGATTACGAGGGGGAGATAGAAAACCTTTCGGATGGCTTGACCTCGTTGGAAAAGCAGTTGGGTGAGAATCTCTTCGCATCTGCTGATGATAAGGCGGAAATATCGGCTTATCTCCGTGATTTCTATAAGGAACTGGCGTTTACCCGTCAGGATACGATGAAACTCTATGAGGTTTAATCGCCTCCTATTACATTATTATATATAGAAGAATCAAAACATGATGAATGAACAGAAAATATTGACTCCTGAGTTGGAGGCGCGTGTTCACCAGGCTGTGGATAACTTTATGCAGGGCTATGGCTGCTGCCAGTCGGTAGTGGCTGCCTTTGCCGATTTATATGGTCTTGATGATGAGATGGCGAAGCGCATTGGTGCCGGCTTCGGTGGTGGAGTAGGCAGAATGAGAATGATGTGTGGTGCTGTTTCGGGCATCGTGGTGCTCGTTGGCTTGGATTGCGGACAGACCGAGGGGGATGACCGTGAGGGCAAGTCGGCATGCTATAAGGTGGTGCAGGATTTGCTCGCCAAATCGAAGGAGCAGAACGGTAGTATCATCTGTGCCGAAATCCTCGGCTTGAAGGGTCACGAGAAAGCGCAGTCCAGCTATGTGGCTTCGGCAAGAACGGCAGAATATTACAAGTCTCGCCCTTGCGCAGCCAAAGTAGAGAGTGCTGCAAGAATCTTCGCAGAATATCTGATGGAGAAAAAATAAGGATTTACTCCTATGAAATATCAGAATAACAAGGACTTGGCGGAGGCACAGTATTACTTGAAGATGCTGGATGACTTCTGCAAGTCGGGACAGGTGAAGGTTCCTGATCCGACAGGCACCGCCATGCCTTGGAATTTAAAGGAAGACCCGCTGAAGGATTATCTCATTCATCTCTTTACCCTGAAAGTAACCATAGAAGAAACTGGCGAAGAGGTGCAGAAATTCGTGCGACAGGTGGTGAACAGCAAGATTAAGAGCAAGGTGTTCTATGATAGCGTGGGAAAATTCATCGTGGAATGCGTCCATCACATGCGGTTCCAGCGCCAGCGTGCCTGGACCGAGAGTCATCGGGCAGATGATGTGCTCGATTGGGCTCCCTTCAAGCGGATGGATGAACAGGTGTGGCTCCCCTTGCTCGACCAGCTGGAACAGGAACATGCTGAAGATGGGTTCGATAAACCTTTCTTCCTCAAGCTGATGACTGGAGGCGGGGCTTCGAAACCCGAAAACTGGGAAAGGCTGGTAAGAGACTGGAAGGTCTGCATCGACCATCAGGTATTGAACAAGTTGAAGGACTTCATCTCGCTCCGTCAGAACAACTTCGAAACAGGACTGGTGCGCATGATGGACCAGATAACCCGCAACATGAAGACGAAGGGCGTTTCGGAACAGCGCGCCGTACAAGCCTGGGAACTGATGACGAACGGATGGACCGAAACGGAGTTTGAACGCCGTCTGAACCAGGTGAAGATTCAGGACAAATATCCCGAAATCAAGGAAATTGTGGCGAAGATGGGACGAGTAGCCGATGCCAACGGCAAAGACCGGCTCACCATCGCATCGGGCGTAGAGATGAAGATGGAGCATTCAGCGGGTAGCGATATCGAGGGCATTACCGTGGGCGATGATCTCAACTCCCTTCTCCCCCTCGAACTGGCACAGTACAGCGATGAAGATATGGAGGGCCTCTTTATCTATAAGTATCGCACGCGAAGACTCCAGACCTTCCGTTATAAGAGCGAAATGTCGAAACCATCCCGCAAACTGGGCTTTACCCATGCCTCCCGCAAGGGTCCGATGATCGTCTGTCTGGACACCTCAGCCAGTATGTATGGCACGCCCGAAAGGATATCCTCTACACTCATCTCTCTGCTGGAAGAAACGGCAGAAGATCTGGAGCGAGACTGCTTCCTGATAGATTTCTCCGTCAGTACCCGTGCCATCGACCTGATGGCGAAGCGCAAGGCAGAGCGCCTGAAGAGAATAGGAATCACTATGATGGAATCAGCCGAAGCAGATGCATCTCCGTCCGACGGAGATGGACAGGCGCATACCGGGCGAGGCATCCGGCGGCAGCCTACCACAACCCACCTTCCATTTATCGGAGGCGGAACATCGGCAAAGAAGATGATGACCCAGATGTTCGACCTTCTCGACAACGACGGACTCCATTACGTGAATGCCGATGTGCTTTGGATTACCGACTTCCTGATTCCAGATCCGCCACAGCAGCTGTTGTCGGGATTCCGGGAATACAAGGAGACGGGTACCCGATTCTACGGCATCCGTATCGTGCGTGATGACGACAAGGAGCCGAACAGCTGGAAGGAGTACTTCAATCAGATTTACACCATCCGGTACCGCCCGCTGCGAAGATATTAAAGAAGATGTTAAGGCAGAAAAGGGGTATCAGATGATAATAGAGACATGTATGAAATGTATCAAGAACTTTATCATATGTTACATTTGGCGCAAAATTTCGGTTTTGCGCCATTTTTTTGAATTAAAAATTCCTTAAAACGCTTGGTGATACAAAATATATTTGTACCTTTGTGCTCGGAACAATGAATAATTGTCAGCCAAACAAATTTAGAAAAGAATCAATAAATATAAGCAATTTATACAAAAACTTAAGTAATAAACTAAAATTATGGTAAGCAACAACATTCCACAAGTAAAGCTCGGTATTATTGCCGTTAGCCGTGACTGTTTTCCAATCGCGCTTTCTACTCAGCGCCGTGAGAACATCGTAAAAGAGTACAAGGGTGAAATCTTCAACTGCCAGACTACAGTTGAGAACGAGAAAGATATGCTCAAGGCTTTGGGCGAAGTGAAAGAGCAGGGCTGCAACGCTTTGGTTGTATTCCTCGGTAACTTCGGTCCTGAGACTCCTGAGACTTTGATTGCAAAGAACTTCGATGGTCCTTGTATGTTTGTTGCAGCTGCAGAGGGTGACGGCGACATGATCAATGGTCGTGGCGACGCTTACTGCGGTATGCTCAACTGCTCTTACAACCTCGGCATGCGCCACCTGAAGGGTTATATCCCTGAGTATCCTGTAGGTACAGCAGAGGACGTAGCTAAGATGATTCAGGACTTCGTACCAGTAGCTCGCGTTATCCTCGGTTTGAAGGGCTTGAAGATTATCACCTTCGGTCCACGTCCACAGGACTTCTTCGCTTGCAACGCTCCAATCAAGGGCTTGTACGAACTCGGTGTAGAGATTGAGGAGAACTCAGAGCTTGACCTTCTCGTAGCTTACAAGGAGCACGAGAACGACCCACGTATCGAAGAGGTTTGCGCTGATATGGCCAAGGAGATGGGCGAAGGCTGCTACTATCCTGACCTCAGCCGCAGAATGGCACAGTTTGAGTTGACATTGCTCGACTGGGCAGAGGCTCACAAGGGTTCTCGCCAGTATGTAGCATTCGCTGACAAGTGCTGGCCTGCATTCCCAAGCCAGTTCGGTTTCGAGCCTTGCTATGTAAACAGCCGTCTCGTTAGCCGCGGCATTCCTGTAGCTTGCGAGGTAGATGTATATGGTGCGCTCTCTGAGTACATCGGTATGTGTGCTTCTGACGATACCGTTACATTGCTCGATATCAATAACTCTGTTCCTCAGTATATCTATGATGAGGACATCAAGGGCAAGTATGATTATAAGTTGACTGATACCTTCATGGGCTTCCACTGCGGTAACACTCCACAGTGCAAGATGTGCTCTAGCCGTAAGATTAAGTATCAGCTCATCCAGAACCGTTTGTTGGAGAATGGTGGTAAACCAGACTTCACCCGTGGTACTTTGGAGGGTGATATCGCAGCTTCTGACATCACATTCTACCGTCTGCAGTGCGATTCTGAGGGCAACCTCCGCAGCTACATCGCAGAGGGTGAGGTTCTCGATGTTCCTACCCGTTCATTCGGTGGTATCGGTATCTTCGCCATCAACGAGATGGGCCGCTTCTATCGTCACGTATTGATTCAGAAGGGTTATCCACACCACGGAGCCGTAGCATTCTCTCACGTAGGTAAGACCTTGTTCGAGGTATTCAAGTATCTCGGCATCAAGGATATCGCTTACAACCAGCCAGCTAGCCTGCCTTACCCAACAGAGAATCCTTGGAAGTAAATTGAGTGAAGAGAGAAGAGTGAAGAAACAAAGTTCGGCGGCCGAAGGGTAAGCCAATTCATTTGCTCTTCTTTCTGAACTGAGTTCATAAAAGATAAGGGCGATTGCTTATCCCTTGTGTGGGGAATAGCAATCGCCCTTTTTATGTTTTCTTGGAAGGAGATTACCTGATGATAATCTCCTTTACGAATGGTTTGCTTATTTCGTATTTTCCAACGCTTCCTGTTTCTGCGGAATCACCACCGAAGCCCCGATGCTGACGAGCAGTACGAGGATGATGAATACCAGCGAACTGACTGCATCAATCTCGAAGAAATCGTGGATGAGCATCTTCACACCGATGAACACCAGCAGCACACTCACACCCACCTTCAGATAGCGGAACTTGTCTGCTATCGCTGCCAGCAGGAAGAAGAGGGCACGCAAGCCCAGGATGGCGAAGATATTCGAGAAGAACACCACGAACGGGTCGAGCGATACCGAGAATACGGCTGGGATGCTGTCGAAGGCGAAAATCAGATCACAGAACTCGATGAACACCACCGTCATCACCAGCGGACCCAGATGCAGGCGCTTCTGCATGAACTTCACTACCGGATGCTCCAGGGCATTGATCTCTTCCTTCTTGTTTCTGTTGAGGAACATCTTGGCACCGCTGTAAACCAGGAATCCTCCGAATACGAGTAATATCCAGGCGAACCGGCTGATGAGCGCAGCACCCGCGAAGATGAAGACGAAGCGCAGTACGATGGCTCCCAGAATACCCCAGTTCAGTACGTGCTGGTAATCTTTCTTGTTTACTCCGAACGAGGTGAAAATCATCATCATCACGAAGAGATTATCTACCGAGAGCGTTTTCTCTATCAGATAACCCGAGATGTAGGAGATGGTCATATAGTGCCGGTATTGCTGCAGACTCCCCTCATAGTCGTTCGGGTCCAGTTTGAGATGCGAAGCATAGCGCGAGGCTATCAGCTTCAGGTCGTCGAAGTTCTCGATGCCGTGCACCATGTCTCCATGAAAATAGATGAATACGGCGAAGGCGAGCGCGAGAATAATCCATACAGCCGTCCATGAACCGGCTTCCTTGATAGACACCACATGTGCCTTTCGGTCGATGACCAGCATGTCTAATACGAGTATGGCGGCGATGAAAATCACGAATCCCACCAAAAACATCGATTCAGTAAAAACATGTTCCATTTTTCTTTATCCTTAATCTATTTAGTATATACCATTGAATCTTAAAATCATTTCATCTGTTAGAAACGTGGGCGCAAAATTAGGAAAAATATCTGGAATAGCGAAGGTTCCTGTGCAAAACTTAATTGATTTTAACTTGAAAGGCAGGAATGTAACAGGTTTGTAATAATAGCGCTGTGAGAACCGGCAAAAAAGGCGTTTTAAAGATAAAAGGGTAAAAAGGTAAAAAAGTAAAAAGGTAAAAAGAGCCTAGCGGAATGTTAAGCTAGGGGGCTCTTTTTACCCTTTTACCTTTTAAAGGCTCTTTTACCTTTTCTTAGTCAGTACATAGTGCTTAGCCATGGCGCCTTCCGGCTCTGTTCCGAGTGAATCGGTCATGATGAGGCTGTTGGCATCCTTTACCTTGTAGTAAGATGTCTCGCCGCTCGATGGACGGATGATTTCTACCACGTTGTTAGCCAATACCTTGAAGATACCGCTCGCTTCGTCGTGACCATCCTTGCGCTCCAGATAGTCGGCTGAGTACTGGTAGGTGCTGTCGGCGTTGAGCGTCAAAACGGTCTTGATGCCCGGACAGTCGGCAGCAGGGAGAGTTCCCTCGTAGGTGCCGGCGATGGAATCGAGAATGACATCGTTGGAATTGAGCGAATCATTTTCAGCATAACTGAGGCTATCCTGGTTAGCCCCCTGGCTATTTGTCTTCTTGCCATTGCAGGAGACAACTGATAATGCAGCGATGACGGCTGCTGTCAAAACTAATTTCTTTTTCATACTATACTGCTTTTTAATTGTTACTTATTTACGGAATCTCTTCTCTTAGAGAGCACTTTCCCCGAGAAGGATTTCTCTTCGCAAAAATAGTGTTTTATTCTGTTATCCGCAAGTTTTACACAGAAAATTATAGAATATTATACTATTTTCTTAATTGATGATGACTGGCACAATCTCTTCTTCGCTAGGCCAATGAGGCAGATAGAAGAGCGGGCGAGGGGTGCCGCCCAAGCCCGTCCAGTCTATCTGTTTCACAAAGTCGAAATCGGGAGGGCCGAAGTCGAAACTTCTGCCGTAGAGCACGATGGCGCCTCTGCCTTCATCTATCTTCCACAAACCGCCCCCGTAGGTGCATTGCTCGCCGGGTGACAGCATGTCACGGTGCAGGTAGACACGCCCGAACTTCAGTACTCCGTCTCTGTTGATAATGAATTTCTGAAACATCTCTATTTCTGGTTTATTCAATGAAATCTGTATTCCGATTGATTCAATGTAATGAGAGAATTATTTCTTCTCCCAAAACAGTTTGTCTATGAAATCATAGCGCTTCTCCATCTGGGCATCAGTTTTTACGACGGTATTCACGTCTATCTGAAGCACAGGGGCTACTGCCTTGCCGTTGGTGGATGGCCACTCAGGCAGACCCAGACCATTCGGATTGCCGGTCTTTACGAAATTGACGTAATACTGGCTGAAGATGTCGCTGATCATATAATCCTCCGGCTGCCAGTTGAACACGTGGTTGGTTGGCAATGTACCCATTGCATACTCGATGTCGGCAGAATGAACGGCTCCCTTGTCTTGTGGCGCAGGAGCCGCATCTTCCTTGGCATCTACCACGCCGCCAGCCAATGCAGCCACCTTACCCTTGATGGCCATAGCAGGACGAGGATGGCAATAGCGGTAGCGGTAAACAGGCTGTCCGCCGGTCAGCTTGTGCATGTTGCCCCACTTCCATGTAGAATAATCGAGGAAGATATCCGAAGCTAGGTTCACGCCCGGCTGCTCCAATACATCCTTATCGCTGTTGATGCCGTAGAGGCGGAAGAGTTCTTCGATGTTCTCTTCTCCAAATGTAGCCTTGGCACCCGCCTTCAGATTCTCGACGGTAGGCTGCTTGCCCATCAATACGGCTGCAGGAGTCATCTCCTGGTTGTTGCCGCCGATAAGCAGAGGCACCTTGGTCTGCTCGCCCTTGGCAAATACCTCTACAGGCTGTTCTTTCATGAAATATCCGTCGATATTATAGACAGGAACCGCTCTTACTTCCGCCAGCTTCATCAATTCCTCGGCAGGAAGGGCACGAAGTTCGTTGAGGTTCTTCATTCCTGCGTTCTTTTTCACCTTCTTTCCGGTTTCCTTACCCATCTTCTCGGCTATTTTCTGGGCAAGCTGCACTCCTTTCTCCTCGGCCTCCTTCAGCGTAGCCACCTTCTTGAATCCCATCACCGAACCGCTGGAACCCATTGCCTGGGCAAAGAGTCCCTGACAGAGAGGAGAAGCCATCAGGGCGCTGACCGACATGGAACCTGCCGATTCGCCTACGATGGTGATGCGGTTAGGGTCGCCGCCGAAAGCCTCGATGTTATCCTTTACCCACTGGATGGCAGCCACCTGGTCCATGAATCCATAGTTGCCGGAACCCTTGTAGGATGTTTCCTTAGAGAGCTGTGGGTGGGCGAAGAATCCGAAGATGCCCTCACGATAGTTGGCTGTGATGGAGATGATGCCCTTGCGTGCCATCGCATCGCCCGCATATCGAGGTTCGCTTCCGCTACCCGCCATCAGTCCTCCGCCGTTGAAATAAATGAGTACCGGCAGATGCTCCTTCATGGTCTTTGCCGGTGTCCATATATTAAGGTAGAGGCAATCCTCGCTGTTGGTCTTCGTACCGAAGTTCATATCGCCGAAGAGAGGTTCCTGCATCGGGTTCGGTCCGAACTCCTTGGCCCCGCGAACGCCCTGCCATTTCTGTACAGGCTGCGGAGCCTTCCAGCGGAGATTTCCTACAGGAGGAGCAGCGAACGGAATACCCTTGAATACTGTGATGCCTGAGAGGTCTTTTCCTTCGAGGATACCTTTGGCAGTCGTTACCTGAGTCTGCGCCATCATTCCCATACCAGGGAGCAGAAAGGCGATGGATAAGAGTAGTTTTTTCATATCGTAAATCTGTTAGTTTTGCAATAATACTGCAAATATAATAAAAATATCGTTACCTTGTCTTATTCAGTCCCATTTTTAAAATCTTTTTGTAAAAAGGCAATGCTTTCACTCTTCTTTCATTTCTTTGTAACACGATGGCAACATCCTTTAAATACCTTTGCAGCGGTAAAAAGTATTACAGTATTTTTGAAGAAAGAAATGAATAAGGTATTTAGTTTTATTGCGTTGGCATTTCTGGGATGCGGCTCTGCTGCTGCCCAACAGGTGAATGTTTCTAACGTTCAGCGCCCCAAACTGGTAGTGGGCATCGTGGTTGACCAAATGCGATGGGATTATCTCTATCGCTATCAGAAGCGCTATGGTGAAGGTGGGTTCAAGCGACTGCTCAACGAGGGCTTCTCTTGTGAAAACACCCGTATTCCGTATGTTCCATCGGTTACCGCCATCGGTCATACTTGTCTCTATACAGGCAGTGTGCCTTCTATCCACGGAATCGCCGGAAACAATTTTGTGAAGAATGGCAAGAAGGTGTATTGCACGGATGATGAAACCGTGAAGCCGGTGGGTTCCAACAGCAAGGCGGGCTTGATGTCGCCTAGAAACCTCTGGGTTACGACTCTCGGAGATGAGATGAAGATTGCATCCAACGGCAGAGCTAAGGTAGTGGGAGTGGCATTGAAAGACCGTGCTTCCATTCTTCCTGCAGGTCATAATCCGAACGGTGCCTACTGGTTTGATGATGAGAGCGGAAAGTTTATCACCAGTTCTTATTATATAAACCAGTTGCCGAAGTGGGTGGACGCGTTCAACAACCAGCATCTGCCAGAGCGTTATCTCTCGGAAAAATGGAACACACTCTATCCTGAGAATACTTACGTTGAAAGTACGGAAGATGAGAACGAGTATGAGGATGGCATCCGCAAGGGCATGAAGGCTACGCTGCCGCTCAATCTTCCAGCCCTTTATAAGAAATATGGTTACAGCATTATCCGCAAAACTCCTTTCGGCAATTCGCTGACGATTGATTTGGCAAAGGCGGCGATAGACGGCGAGCAGTTGGGTGCAGATGATGAAACCGACTTGCTGGCAGTAAGCTGCTCAAGCACGGATTATATCGGTCATCAGGTGGGAACTCATGCGGTAGAGACCGAGGATACTTATCTGCGTCTGGACAAGGCGATAGCCGATTTCCTTTCTTATCTCGATGAGAAGGTGGGCAAAGGAAATTATCTGGTTTTCTTGAGTGCCGACCATGGAGCGATGAACAACGCCCGTTTCCTGCAAGACTGCCGCATTCCAGCGGGTAATTGGGATGGTGATGCGGTGGCTGAGAAACTGAATCAGACCCTGGCTCAGGAGTATCCTAACGTGGGCAATCTGGTGAAGACCGTGATGAACTATCAGGTGTTTTTCAACCGTAACATCATCAAGAAAAACAAGTTGGATTTCGCCAAGATCAAGCAGAGCGTGGTGGACGTGTTGAAGGAAGACTGTTGCGTGCAGTATGCCTGCGATATGGAGAAGACGATGACCGAGAGCATTCCTGAGGATGTGAAGATGCGCATCGTGAATGGTTACAACCGTGAGCGAAGCGGTGATGTGGCTATCGTATTGAAGCCGAATTTCTATGCCCACGGCATGAAGGGAACCGATCATGGTGAGTGGAATCCATACGACACCCACATTCCTTTGATTTTCATGGGTTGTGGAATCCAGCACGGTGCAACCACCAGGCAGACATTCATGACCGATATTGTGCCAACCATCGCCGCCCTGCTTCATGTGCAGGCGCCAAATGGTTGCGTAGGTCAGCCGATATTCTAGATTTTGATTTTATGTTTCTGAGCCCTATTCCGAGATTCCGATTTTGGAATAGGGCTCTAATCGTATTCTAACATCATTATTCTAATCGTATTCTAATATGCTCTTATCGGAAAAATGATTACCTTCTTCGGAAGTATGCAATCTCGGGAGTTGATGCGGATGAACTATACGGCAGCCGCGGAGACTCTGGTGCGCTCTTGGAATGATATAGCTGTAGAAGTTTTGGATATATATCAATATTTAATAGACAGACAACAAAATAGATTGGCCATTTAATCGTTATATTACTATATATAAAAAGTATAGTTTTATTTTGAGAGTAATATGAAAAAATGGCATTTATGGTTGGCGGTTTCCATCGGACTGGTGGTCATCGTTGGAATGATGATTCGGGAGTTTGATGTGGAAGTTCTGAGCAGGATAGATTTATCTCCCAGGTTCTTTCTGGGGGTAGTAATGGGCGTGTTGCTCTTTGCGGTCCAGAATCTGATGCTCACCCTCCGTTTCCGTCATCTCTGCCAGCGTAAGTTATCCGTAGCCGAGGCGTTTCGCATCAATGTGCTCTGCGAGTTTACTTCTGCCGTCACTCCTTCGGCGGTGGGGGGAAGTGGTTTGGCTTTTGTCTATCTCAATCGCGAGGGAGTTTCTATGGGCAGAAGTATCTTCACCATGTTTGCAGCCCTGCTGGCTGATGAGGCTTTTCTTGCCATCAGTTGCGTGTTGCTCTATTTCTGTGTTCCGTCGCATCTCTTGTTCAGCTTGGTTGATGGAGTGGGGATTTCTGTAGATGCTACGAACGAATGGATTAAGGGCGGAGTGCAGGTTATCTTCATCGTCAGCACCCTTATCGTTGCTGTCTGGACGGCCATCCTCTACCTCTTATTGTTGCATCGTCCTCAGATTCTGGGCTGGGTATTGAAGGGATGCTGCAAGATTCCTTTCCTTCGCAGATTCCTGCCCAAGGTAGAGAAGTTTTCCGAGGAGATGACGATGGCTTCGGAGGAGGCAAAGCTGGAGGGCGGAAGATTCTGGCTGCAGCTGATGGGTTATACTTCCCTGGCGTGGCTGTCGAGATTCGCCATCGTGGTAGCTATTCTCATTGCCTTCCATTGTCAGGGCAACATGCTGGTGGCTTGGTGCCGCCAATGGGTGATGTGGATGATTTCCATTCTGAGTCCTACGCCTGGCGGAAGTGGCGTGGCAGAGTTGATGTTCCGCCTTTATTATGCCGATTTCCTGCCCGATGCCTCAGTAGCCATCCTTGCCGCCATGCTCTGGCGCGCCATCTTCTATTACCCTTTCCTGGTGATGGGCACCCTGGTCTTGCCGAAATGGATTGCTAGAAACTGACATAGAGTCGGGCACTGAGTGCCGTGAAATCTCCATTGTCGTTTTTGATGTATTGGAACGATGGCTGAAGGGATATGGATTCCGTCAGCTGTCTTTTCCATGTTACTTCCAGCGAATATTCCGAACCTTGCTGGAAGCGGGCGTACTGGCCTGACAAGCCGCACTCGTTCTTATCGTCCTGATAGGCGCCGCCCAGTTCTGCGTATCGGTAGCAGGCATTCTGATGACTGGTGTTTTCGGAATATTGCACCATGCACGAAATGTTCTTGTCGCCAGCCTTCCATACACTCTGCTCTCCGTAAATCCACCAGCCACAGGTTGTTTTGCCCTTGGATTCATCGGCAGAAACCATTTCGCCATCCTCGTTTATCGGATATTGACGGGTATGGACGGCAGCACCCGCAAAATATTTTCCACCTTTATGTTCATACTCCAACTGTGACATATTGAAGATTCCATCCTTCTTCGGGCGAACCAGGAAAGGATTGTCGTGGGCTTTCCAGCCATTATATCCTACGCCGTTATACAGACTGTTTCTGAAAGTCCATCCCCCCTTGGTTACATCAAAGTAAAGGGTCAAGCCCGAATACGGATAGTTGGCTATCGGATAGCTGGAAGCAACCGTAGGAAAAATTCCTTCAGAACTGTTTTGGAAAAGTGCCGTAACGTCAGAGGTAAAGAAATCCTCGTTTACATTCCTCACACCCACAAACAGATGGCCCGAATTCCACTCGTGCATGTAACCCAGCACGGCAAGCATGGCGAAGTTATTATCCGCATCTATGTTCGAAAAGCCCTGCCAGTCGTCAATAATGCCATCGTTGGTCTTTGCCACATGCAGCGTAGCCGCCTCGAACGAATCCTTTCCTTTTCCTATCGGAACACTCAGTTCCAGTCTCAGCTGGTTAGTCAGATTGGTATTCTTGTTCATGTCCCATTGCCATTCAGAAATATATTGTCCGTTAAAGCTCTGTGCATAAGTAAGGCAGATATTGATGCAGCCTAAAATAATAAAAATAATTCTCTTCATTTCTTAATGTTTTGTATAATTTCTTGTTCACTTGCCCGCTGTCTGCGAGCATCTTTCTAATTCACGCTGCAAAGATACTTGATATTTTAAAATCCTGCAATACTTAATAATTAGTATTTTTATTTAGTCTAAATAGACAAGTGCTCTTTGTTATCCCCATTTATAGGTATTGTGGTTCTCTTATATGGATGGAAGGTTCTGTTCTGTTCTTATTTTTAGGTATTAAACGGCTACCAACAATAATATTTTTTAAAAACTTTGTCTTATCAGATATTATTCGTACCTTTGCATTGTTTAAAAAAGTTAGAAAATGAAGAAGATATTAAATCCATATTTGAACAAGGAGGGTTACAACTGCGTTTGCTGTGCCCCAAACAATCCTGTAGGATTGCATCTTGAGTTTTGGGAAGAGGGTGAGGATGTACTTACCATCTGGAATCCCGGCGAGAATTATCAGGGCTGGATCAACACCCTGCATGGCGGAATCATCAGTATGCTGATGGATGAAGTGGCAGGCTGGGTTATCAACCGCAAACTGCAGACCACGGGTGTGACGATGCAGCTCAACGTGAAGTACAAGAAGCCTGTGATGACCACCGATTCGCAGATTACGGTGCGTGGTCACATCGTCAGTCAGCGCCGTAACATCGTCACCATCCACTTAACTCTGGAGAACTCCAAAGGCGAGGTTTGTGATGAGGGCGAAGCCATCTACTTTACCTTCGGTCCTGACAAAGCCAAGGAGATGGGGTTCGACAGCTGCAAGGTAGAAGGGGAGGCTATGGGGTGAAATCCATGTCCTATTAAGGCTAAAATCCTGTTTCTTTTGGAAAAGTGTAGTCTTCGGTCCCTATTTTTAGAGGAAAAGTGTATTTTTCGCCCCTTGTTTTCATAGGAAAAGTGTATTTAAGTAGGGGATAAAATAATGGCAGGCTTCCAATTAATGCATCAGGAACCTGCCATTTTCTATCATTTTACGCCAATCTCAGTCTCAGTGAATTAAGCACTACGCTTACGCTGGAGAAGGCCATCAGGGCACTTGCCCACATCGGGGTTATTTGGAAATCAATGCCGAAGATATGAAGGACGCCGGCTGCCAACGGGATGCAGATGATGTTGTAGATGAACGCCCAGAAGAGATTCTGCCAAATCATGTGAACCGTCTTCTTGCTCAGTTTTACGGCTTCCGGAAGCGACAAGAGGTCATCGCTCATCAGCGTAATTTGCGCCACATCCATCGCCACATCCGTTCCCTTTCCTATCGCCATACTCACGTTGGCAAGGGCCAGGGCCTGGGTGTCGTTGATTCCGTCGCCCACCATCGCTACCTGCTTGCCTTCGTCCTGAAGTTTCTTTACCAAAGCCTGCTTGTCGCCAGGCAGCACCTTGCTCTGGTAATGCTTGATGCTGGCTTTCTCTGCCCAGTAGTGAGCCGCTTCCTCCTTGTCGCCACTCATCATATAGACCTCTATTCCCCTTTTCTGCAACTGCTTCATTGCTTCCTGGGCATGAGGCTTGAGGGTCTCTCTTGTCTCCAGATCCAAATCCTCCTGCTTGGTGAAATCGATGTTCTGGTTAGGAATGGTGAGAGTGCCGGTCTTGTCGATGACGAGTGCATTGATCTTGTGGAGATTCTCCAGCGCCGACGCATCTTTGATGAGAATCTGCTTCTGCGCTGCCTTGCCGATGCCCACCATCAGGGCGGTAGGAGTAGCTAAGCCCATGGCGCAAGGACAGGCGATGACCAATACGGCTACGGCTGAAAGGATGGCCTGAGGAAGAGCAGCGTTGCCGCCTATCAGCCACCACGCCAGGAAGGTAATGAGGGCGATGGCTGCCACGACTGGAACGAAAATCAGAGCCGCCTTATCCACGATGCGCTGCACGGGCGCCTTACTGCCCTGCGCCTCCTGAACCATTCGAATGATGTGCGCCAGGGCGGTGTTCTCGCCAATCTGCTTGGCTCTCATGCGGAGCTTTCCCTGACTCGGAATGGTGCCAGCCAGCACGTTGTCGCCTGCCTTTTTCATCGCCGGAGTCGGTTCGCCGCTGATCATCGCTTCATCTACATAGGCAGCATCGGGAGTCATGAAACTCTCTGCCTGGGTAACCACGCCATCCACCGGAATCTTTTCGCCGGCTCTTACCTCAATCATGTCGCCTATCTGAATGGTGGAAATCGGAACTTCCTCCATCTTGTAGTCGTTGGTGCCTTCTATCTTCTCGTAAGTCACTAGTCGGGCGGTTTTCGGCTGCATTCCCATCAGTTGTCGGATACTGCTCGCCGTACTGTCCTTTGCCTTTTCTTCCAGGCATCTGCCGGTCAGCACGAAGGTGATAATCATCACGGAAGCATCAAAATAAGTGTGCCATTCTATGCCTCTCGCTCCCCATACCATTTCTCCGAAGAAGGTGTTGAAGGTGCTGAAGAGGAAGGCGATAAGGGTGCTGAGTGCTACGAGCGAATCCATGTTTGCCGTATGATGCAGGAGCTGCTTCCAGGCGGAAACATAAAACTGTTTGCCGCAGTAGAGTAGGTTGGCGAGTGCCAGGAGCAGACAGATCTGGTTGGCGAAGGAACTCGAGTGATGAGCCGAGGCAACGCCATCTGAAATCATATTCTGTTCCATGCCCAGGGAAATCCAGCCCATGGAGAAACACATGGTCAGGATGGCGAAGAGCCAGGAAGCGAGGGTTCGGCGGCGCAGGAGGGTGAACTCACGGCGGTTGATTTCCTCCACGCTTCTGTCGTTTTCGATAACGAGGTCGTAGCCGGCGTTGCTGATTTCCCGTTTCATATCTTCCAGAGAAATAATGTCGGGGTCATAATCTACCAGGGCAGTTCGGCTCGCCAGGGAAACCGAGGCGGAGTTGATGCCTTCTAGCGACTGCAGTTTCTTTTCAACATTGGCAGAGCATACGCTGCAAGCCATGCCTATTACTGGAATTGTTTTCTTCATTTTTGTTCTATTTTAAATCCTATTCTTATTTCTTGCATTTTAAAGTGGGCTCAGTGTTCTAATCATTTGTATTCAATTCTTTAAGCGACTGGGCTATATCGCCAGCAATGCCCACGCTCTTTTCTGCTATCTCCTCAGGAATATAGAGCTCTTGAGGCATGTTGAGCGTGATATATTTAGCATTCGGCTCACGATAAGCCAGCTGCATGATAGGTAGCTTGATGAGTCGGTTGCGCGAACCAATACCCAACTCTAAGATAACGAGTTTTTTGCCAGAATATTTTGTAAGAAAGTGATGGAAGAGTGTTTTTTTCTTGGGGTCTGGTGCTGCAAAAAGGTCGGTCATGACACCTTCTATCTCGAAGATGCGTTTTTCATCAAACCCTGATTTCTCCAGATGCAAGTCGCCATTGCTGGTAAGGATGAAGTAATCCTTTTGGTCAATCACTTTCATGAGGTTATGCATTACCTGTGAAGGTTGGTAATCTTCTACCCAAAACTTTACCAATCGTCTGTGGAACTCTAAGCGTGCTTCAGCAGTAGGATACTGAAAGTAAAGACCTTCCACAATATTTCTGAAACCATATTGCTGCTGCATGTCGCCAAACTGCCTTCGAAACATCTCGTTGTTGGCAAAGATATGATAGCCCTCGGCGATAGAGAGTCCGTTGCTGGCTCCTATGAGAATGGCATCTGCCTGGGCAATCCATTCTTGGGCTAGAGTGATATTTGCATTCATATTTAATATATTCTTCCTGGTTTGAAACTTGTATCTGATACGATATGATCTGCCGGTTTGCCTAACAGTTTCTTTAATGTCACAGCGATATCTTCCTTAATGGCAATACTCTTTTTGGCAATCTCCTTTGGAACATAGGCATCTTTTGGATTGATGACTGCATAAGTGGCATTGGGCCAGCGATATACCATGTTCATAAATGGCTCCTTGATAAACATTGGAGTCATCATACCCACACCAAGTTCGAGAAAAAGCACTTTCTTGTTCATGTTCTTCTTGAGAAAATCCATATAACGTTGCATCTCTTTTCGGTAATAGCTGCCCTCCAGAAACTCGCGACTGCGCCACCATGGAACCATCTCCGTACCGCAATGTGAACAACGGGGAATCAGGTCGTCGGGCAGTCTGTCACCTTCTATCTTGTCCAGCAACTCATACACCTTTTCTTTGTTGGGATAAATCTCGTCTGTACAAGTATGTTTACACTGCCAGTAGCGGAAATCTCCCTGAATGCGAGTAATCTTCTCGGCAGGGAAGGTGCGGAAAAACTGCGCATCCTGATTGGTGGTGGCAATATAATAGTTCTTGCCTTCGAGTAGTTCAGCCAGATTCTCGTATGGCTCACCCGTATGACACTCATACAAGTATTTGTACTCGCGGAGCAATGCTGCCCATAGCTCCTCTTTCTTGATTTGCGGATGATAAAACAGTGGGAAAAAACCATCAGCATGATATTTCTCGCCCAACTGTCCGGCTATCTGTTTGAATGTGGCATCGTTCATATAGTAAAAGCGGAAACCTGCTGCTGCCGACAATCCAGAGGCACCACCCACGATGATGGCTTCTGCCTCCTGAATCTTTTTTTTCAGTATTTCTATCATCAATAGTTCGTTAATAATTCAATAATGTGCTAAGCAGCTATACGCTGTAAGCACGAGAGATCTTTGAAAATCTTGCTAATTAAAGTTCGGTTCGGGGTGTACCCGCTTGCTTTAAAAATTCGTTTCACCAGATAAATGTTGGTCATCAGTGACTTAAATGAAGACATAGAATATTCCATTCCCATCTCCTTCATAGTTACCTTGGCAACATTTAGTGATGTGAACGAAGCATTGAAAGCAAAATCGAGTTTCCACTTATCGCGAGCCTGGCAGTCCATAAGACCAGTATAGCCTTTGGCGTCACGAAAGCAAAATTCGATCTGGAACCTGGTTCTATAATAAAGAAGTACTTCTTCACCCGAAAGTGAGGTGTCTGTAGAGAAGAATAGTTTCTTCTTGCCATTCGGCATCTGCCAGATGACAAGTCTAACTTTACACCTGAGTGCCTTGGAATAGGCTATCAAAGTATAAGCTGTTCCTTCTATATCTTTCATCTCCATCTTCTCCATTCGAGTGAGGTCAAGATTCTTCATATTAATCTTGCCATCCTTGGTCTTGGGGCGACCACGTTTTCCAGTACGTGGACCAGCATAGACATAAAAGAGACAAGCATTGTCACGAAAGCGGCTTATCAAAGAGAACCCTTCTTTTTTTCCCATTAACAAATGTACTTGTAGAGAAGTAAGCATCTGCAACTATGAGGGTTGAGAGTTTAAGAAGTTCCTTGCGGTAACGCTTAATGACGCTGATATAGAAATCTACCATAGTCTTGTTTCTAAGACTCAGTTCTTTATTACTTAGCGACTGATGTGCTTTTAACATCATGCAGTCTTTGGCATCAATATCAATGAGGCCAATACCCATGATTTCGAGACCATGTTTAACAGACTGTGCACATCCCGACCAAAAACGACCGATATGTGGAGTCTTCTTGCCAGCTTTGCTGATGTAGCTGGGATCAATGGCAATAGCCCATCTTCCCTGTTTACCAAAGAAGCGCTTGGCAAGTGAGGCATTAAGTTTGAGCCAGTCAATGCTTTTCGACTTTTTTAAGCCGAATGCGTTGCGATAGGTTTGCTCAACATGCGAGCCATACCTCCCCATTTGGGTGAAATTTATCTTTCTTGGTATTACCATGAACAAAATTATCACCTCGATGAGTATTTTCTCGAAACTTTTTGTTAACTTTGCAGCCGAATCTTCAACTGCATCTTTAAAGATATCCATATATTGGTCAAGTCCTGTATTCATATAATTTTGCGTTTGTCGTGATTTGCAAAGTTACTGAAAATCAGCGACTTGACCAACTTTTTATAGTTAAGTTTTCATAAGAATTTCTTAATATAAGTTATTGATTTACAGACGATTAAATGTTAATTTAACGCAGTATTGTATCATTATCTTACTACATAACTACAAGGAAAGATAATACAGTGAAAGAGAAAGGGTTGGTATTGTAGGCAGAAAGTAGGAATGGTTATTACTACCGTCTAACTACACACAACTATGTTTTTAAGGCCTTCAAGTATACCGAAAGCCTTATAAGTAGTTAGTCTATCAACAGTAGAGATACGCATCTGTTTTATTGCATAACATTCCTTTTACCCGTATTTCCTGACCCTCTGATTTCTTCGTGATAAAGATAATTCACTATCGAGGGATATCCTTTGGGACTTCGTTCGTAAGGCAATTCATTATCCACATACTTACATTGAGCCTCCTGCGCCATTTTCGCAGCCTCCTGCGCCATTTTCGCAGCCTCTTGCTCCAATTGCTTCCAATATGTTCGGTCTTTATGCAAATAGATTTCTTCATAAAGTGGGAACAAATGGGGATAGTATGATTTGATATAACCCATAATGTTGGCCTTAAAACCACCCCGCAGATTGAGGTTCTCAAGCCAAAAGAGGTCGCAAATATCTTTCACTTTATGAAAAATAGCTTTGAAATTGGTGATGCCAGGGAAGATGGGCGACACAAAACAAACGGTTCGGATGCCCGCCTCGTAGACCTTTCGCATGGCTGCGATGCGCCGCTCTATGCTCACGGCCTTGTCCATGTCGGCACGAAATGTCTCATCAAGCGTGTTGATTGACCACGATACGGTGACTTTCTTCATTTGCCGGAGCAGGTCAAGGTCGCGCAACACGAGATCGCTCTTTGTACAAATGAGTATTTCTGCATCGCTGTCTTTGAGCTCTTCAAGCAGTTTACGTGTCCTGCGGAACGTTGCTTCTTCGGGATTATACCCATCGGTCACTGATCCAATAACCACCCGTTGTCCGGCATATTTCTTCGGATTCTCGATTGCAGGCCAATGCTTCACGTCTAAGAAAGTGCCCCATTCTTCTTTATGTCCTGTGAAGCGCTTCATGAATGAGGCGTAACAATACTTGCAAGCATGGGTGCAACCCACGTATGGATTCACCGAATAGCCACCAACAGGGAGGTTGGACTTGGTCATGATGCCACGCACCTCTTTCGTTTTAATGAGTGTATTTACCATATTTCTTCCTTTATTCTTTATAAATACTCTACCGTTTCACCGTCTTCAGGAATAAAGACGCGGTTTAAAATTCCTGCCACTTCCGCACGCTTTCTCACCATTTCACGCGTCACGCTATTATGGTTCACGCCTTCAAGATGCGTCACAAATAACTTTGCATCAGGTGCAGCTGCAGCAACTTTTACCACATCTTCATCGTTCATAATAACGCGTCCACCCAAGCGAAAGCTATTGCCACCTGCATTAAGGGTGATAACCTTGGGGCGAAAACGCTTCAAATTGCGCTTCACACCAGCATACCAGATGGTATCTCCGGCGTGATAGAGCGTCTTTTCTTGTGGATGAGTGAATACATAACCCGCTGTATGTCCGGCAGGATACTTCATGATGAAATTACCATGCTGGCTTTCGGCCTTTTGTATGCTCACTTCCCCAACCCTTGTATTGTCGCCGACAACTTCCACATGATTAAATCCATGCGACATCACCACCTGCCGATTGTTTTCGTCTTGCACTAAAAATCGCATATCTTTAGGTATCATTTCATAGGCTGCCTCATCGATATGGTCATCGTGTAGATGTGTAAGCAACACCGCATCCACACCTTTTAGCATCTCTTCTACAGGAAAAGGTAGTTCATGAAGTGGGTTGCGCAGGTGTTGATTTCTACTAAAGGGGAAAGGAGGCATGCTGCCTTTCTTTCCCAACATGGGGTCGACCAGAATTTTCTTTCCCCCATATTCAACGATTATCGTTGCGTTTCTTACTTGCTGGATATTCATTGTTTATTAAAATTAAAGTTTAACATTGGCTTCCAACATAATACCATCCTTCAGAGGTTCATCATCATCAGAGAACGAATTTGCCTTATATTGTACGCAAAGCACGAGCATTTCGCTGCTGCCTGTGTTCTTGAAAGCACGTTTGCCATTGGGCGCAATTCTCACGATGCTTCCTTCTGAAACGGGAAATCGTTTGCCGTCTACATCGAAAATGCCTTCACCTTTAAGAATGAAATAAAGCTCTTCGTGGGTTTTATGGGTATGGCGTGTGCCATAATCCTGCCCAGCTGCAAGACTTTGGAAAGACAATTCTGCGCCTGTTGCTTGTAGTGCATGTCCGGCAAACATCTTTCCCGGGATAGAGAAATTGCCCATAGCCAACTCATATTCCTTAATTTCATTCAACTTACCTACGTTCACCGTGGTGAAGTTCTCACCTTTTTCTACAATTTTAATTTCTTTCATAATGCTATTTGTTTTGATTACGAGTGCAAAGGTAGTGCAAAAAACAGAGACACATTCTACCATTAATAATATATGTTCTACCATTTTGATAAATCATTAATTATTCGTACATTTGTTGCATGAAATTAGAGAGTCACCCCCCAAGAACTTATACAAGTTCCTTTCAGCAAAACGGAATGTGGTGTAGATTTCAACATCAATACCGATGATTATCTTTGCAGATAGAACAACAAGCGTTCAAGACGATATTTGCGGAAGTTATTTCTAAGGATGAAGCCTCCGATTCATCTTTGCAAATGGGTTGCATTGGAGATTGCGTAATTTTGCACCCAGAAAACAAAATTATAAAAGAATATGAGAAAAAAAATATCGATTTCCTTAGCAACAGCCTTCCTGATGATTTCAGGAAGTGCGTATGCCGATGGCAACATCACAGGTACAGTTTTTAATAAGACGACATCCGAACCTCTTGACTTCGCTACAGTCGTTCTTGTGAACTCGAAAACGGGTGCGCCACTGCCTATTGGCACCACAACCGATGAGAACGGAGTGTTTATTATCCCCAATGCACCTTCGGGAAAATATATTGTCCGTGTCAGCATGATAGGTAATGTCACACAGGAACGTGAAATCACAATAGGGAATTCGGAGATAAATCTTGGAAAAATAGAACTTGCAGAGGACACCAAGTTGCTTCAGGAAGTAGTCGTCACCGGGCAGAAAAGCCAGTTGTCGGTCAATGCGGAGCGCAGGATTTTCAATGTAAGCTCAAACATAAACGCCACTGGTGCATCTGCCGATGAACTTCTTGCCGCTGTCCCGTCGGTTGATGTAAACAGCGAGGGAGAAATATCATTGCGTGGCAATGCCGATGTACTTGTGTGGATAAATGGCAAAAAGATGGGGATGAACGATGACAACCGTGCCCAAATACTTCGTCAGCTTCCTGCTGAAGCCATAGCGAGCATTGAGGTCATGACGAATCCGTCTTCCAAGCATAGCACGGAGGGAACTGCCGGAATCATCAATATACGGTTGAAGGAAGATCACCGTCATGGTTACTTTGTCAACGCCGAGGCTAATGTGGATACACGCGGGACGGCAAACGTGAATCTTAATTTCAATTACAACGAAGGCAAGTTTGAATCATTCGCTGGAATCGGACTTAAAACCCAACATGTACCCGGAGGCACGGCATCGCGCCGCAGTTATGACAATGGAACGTATCTCAACTCAGACGGCGATAGCAAGAAGCATGAAAACAGCATGTTCCTTCGTCTGGGTACGAATTTCAGACCTGATGACAAGAATGAAGTTTACCTGAGCGCAATCGGAATGCTCGGACACAAATGGGGATGTACGACAACCACTCACCTTAGCAATGTGCCGGGGCAATGGGTCGGCAATGTCAATAATATGCGTGAAAGTGGCGATACTCGTGGTGCAAACGTCATGCTTGGTTACAAGCACACGTTCAATCCCAACCATTTTATCGACATGAACGTGAGCTATAATATATGGAGGGGTCCCAATGACAACCTGTTTCAGGAAAATGAGACTTGGGATGACGGCACGGAGGAATCCATCTGGCAAAGCCAGCATCAGGATGTAAAAATCAGTAACTGGGAAGCAGCGCTTGATTATTCATTACAGGCATTGCCGTGGCTGCGCTTAGAAGCCGGCTATAAGGGCAACTACAACCACGAGAACAGTCCGTCATCGTATGCAGGAGGTCCTGACGAGAACGGCCTTTTACCTCTTGACGAGCTCTATAATCGTTTCAAATACGACACGGACATTTCTGCCCTGTATGTAAACTTTTCCGGTAGCTATGAACACCTGACCTTCTCTGCCGGACTTCGTGGAGAAATGTGGCAGATACGGACACGTTCTTTGGGCTACGGCCAGACAGATGCGGACGTTGCTCTCTTCAAGAAAAATGATTTCGCGCTATTCCCATCGGCTTCAATAGGCTGGTCTTTTCTTGGCAATAATGAGCTGAAGTTGAACTATTCCCGCCGCATACGCCGTCCTTTCGGTCCCCAGCTCAATACTTTTGAGAATATTTCTGACCCTTCGGAAGTACATCTTGGAAACCCGCTTATCCTGCCCGAGTACAGCAATGCCGTGGAACTGTCGTACATCAAGAATTGGACTGGACACATGCTTTCCGTGTCAGGCTATCTACGTACCAACAACGATATGATAAGCCATGTCAGCTTTCTCGCGCCTATGGCTTCAGACCCCAATGTAAACACGATGTATTACGGTCACGCCAACGTGGGCAACATGGTAAACTCTGGAGTGGAGATTATATCCCGTAACCTGCTGTTCAGACGGCTGACACTCACCACCACATTGAACCTTTACAATAGTCATCTCAAGGCTTGGAGTGCAGACTATCCGTTGCACGACAGCTTCTATGCCGTACATGGTGACAAACAGAACCGTTTTGTGTGGGATGTGCGCTGTATGGCATCGGTACGTCTGCCGTGGAACATGACTTTCCAGGCCACAGGCCGTTATAATTCGCGCCGTATCACCGCGCAGGGGACGCTGGAACCCGATTGGGATGTCGAAGCCGGGGTACGCAAAAATATCGGTTCTTGGGGTATATCGCTTCTCTGCAAGGATATTTTCAACTCAAAAGAGACGAACAATGTCCTTTATGGGAACGGCTACACGCAGTCAATCCGCAAATGGTCGGGAGGTCGCACATTACGTCTGGCCATCACCTATACCTTCGGAAAATCCGACAGTCGTGAGCATAATCGCCACAACCACATCGACACCGGTGGCTACGGAGAAGAGCATCATCATTAAATTAGTTCCGCCAACAGGTAGGGGCTAAGCTATATTGCTAAAAATCCCAGCAAGAGAATAGCTGAATGCTATCTCCTGCCGGGATTTATTATTTTATGAATATAAATCATTCTCATTCATACACACCATTCTTATAGTCCTCTTGGAATTCTCTGCATGTCTTGCCCGTCTGCTGCTTGAAAAAACGCATCAGGTGGGGTGGTTCGGAGAAGTTGAAAGCATAGGCTATCTCACTTATAGATTTGTCGGTGAACAGAAGTTCGTTTTTGATTTCTGCCAACAGTCGCTGTTTCAGCAGATAGGTAGCCGATACTCCATACTGCGCCACCACGCTATGGTTCAGGGTGATGCGGCTAATCTTGAGCAGTGAGGCGTAGTCCTGCACACGTTGCAACTTCCGGATGTGGGTTTCCATCAATTCCACAAACTGAAAGGCATAATAATTCTTAGGAGCAGCCAGAGGCAATTGATACTCAAGGGTGTAATGGCGATTCATAATTGCCAGCAGATAGTAGAGTACGCTGACGATGATGTGGTAGCTGTCGGCTTGAGGCTGCCGAAGCTCTGCCCGTATTTTCTTGAGCAGCCGCTGATATTCTTCGCATTCATTTCCCGAACACATCAAATAGGGCGGTGTTTCGGTCTGCTGGCAGTATTGCAGACGATAGACAAAGAATTTGTCGGCAATGAAGGTTCGCATAAAATCTTCACGGAATATCAGAAATTCGTACTCGAGAGCCGCCTCATCAATGTGCCATTCCTGCTGCTGGTGTGGCTTCACAAAGAGCACCATACCATCTTTCAGGTTTATCTTCCTGTAGTCTATCAGAACGTATCCATTAGCTTTCTTGATGAAAAATATTTCGAAGAAGTCGGTCTTGAACACTTCATGCTCCGTAAGCACCCAAGGGCACTCGCCGCCATAAGCTGTGTTGATGTAGAAATCTACGCCGCAATCCGTCTTGTTGAACGGCACTTCTACCAGACGCTGTCTTTGCTTTGCCATAATCTTAATCTTTAATCTGAAGTTTCGCAAGTGAATAAATATCAACTTGCTTGTTTATAAATATACATATTACGTAGCGTATGGGCAACAGGAAATGATAGCCCATATCTTCTCCGTTACGGATAAGCAGAAACTTTGATATCTGCTCTTCTGCCTGCAAAATTACATATTAATTATGAACCCCGCAAGATTTATGGAAGAAATATCCCGATGGATGGATAAAAATCATGATAATAAGGTAGATGAAAAATGCGATGGTTCAGGTAAGGGCACAAAAAAAGGCAGGTTCCAAATTGCTTTGGAATCTGCCTCCATCATTTATGGGAGATGATTATTTGACTTCGATGTTCTTTGTAGTCTTAGCTTCCTCCTTAGGAGTAAGCTTTGGAATCTCGACCTCGAGTATACCATCAGCTACCTTTGCTGAAATCTTCTCACGATCAGCATCCTCAGGCAGCGTATAACACTGCTGGTAGTTGCTGTAAGAGAATTCGCGACGCAGATAGTGCTCGTGCTTGTCTTCATCCTTGTGTTCCATCTTGTTCTCGATGGCGATGTTCAGATTACCATCGTTATCGATGTTTACACGAACCCACTCTTTCTTCAAGCCAGGAGCTGCAACCTCCATGATGTAATTCTTATCTGTCTCCTTGATGTTAATGGCAGGAGCAGTAGCATTCATACGTGACATTACTTCGGTATTGAATAAAGTATCATCAAAGAAGTTACTCAACCAATCTGAATCATTATTTCTACGTGCTAACAACATAATTAAAACCTCCAAATTTTATTTTACTCGTCCTCTCGGTTCCTTACGGTTCCGTCGGGGATTTCTGTTTGTTAATATTCTTGTTATTTTTTTGCTTTCGCCTCGAAACTCCGTTGTTCTTCCGAACTCCTTTATCTTTTAGCTTCAGCTTTCACTCTCTGTTTTTGCAACTTATGTGCCAGCGGACTGAAAGTGGTAATGTTGGCACGAAAGGATAAATATTTTAAACTTTTCTGCCAGATGATGCGGTTATCTCAACAAAAAAGTGTAACTTTGTCACCAACTTAAAAATCAAAGCATAAATCGAATAAAATAATATAAGATCAATGAAGAAACAACTATTTTTTATGGCGATGCTGATGGCGATGTCGCTTTCTGCCAGCGCACAGCAGCAGGTAACCATCAGTCTGCCTCGCCAGAGTTTCGAGGGTTGGGATTCCCAGACCAATACCATGCGTGTGGTTCCCGGCAAATATCAGATATTCGTAGGTGGTTCGAGTGCTGAGGCTGCGAAGAATGTGATAGAAGTGAAAGTGAAATAAAATGCTGATATAAAAAGAGAAAGCTCGCTAAGATTTTGAACGTCTTGGCGAGCTTTTCTTCTGTCTTAACTCTTAAGCCTGCGGTTTTTTTGAAGTTTTTTCAAAGAAATGGACTTTGAATCACTCTTTTTTATTATATTTGCAATCGAAAATCGATTTGAACCTTGACTAAACGATGAAATAGTTATGGAACAGAACTTAAAAACCATATTTTATGCGATGGGTGCGATGATTCTTGCACCCCAAACCCTCTGTGCTCAGTCTGTGAACATCGAAGGCCTAGACTCCTTGCGCTTATCAGGTTCGGTGAGTGTAGTGGAGCCTGAACTTCTGAAGAAGGGTGTGCTCAATAATGCCCTGGATGCCTTGAGCGGACAGACGGCAGGTGTTAACGTCACTACCAATGGTCTTGACCGTATTGCTATGTTGAACTCCGTCCGGGTTCGCGGTACAACTTCTATCATGGGCGGCAATGATCCTCTGGTGATTATTGATGGTGTTACTTCTGATGTGGCGACGCTTGCTACAATCTATCCCGCCGATATCGAGAGCTTTACAGTACTGAAGAATGCCAGCGAAACGGCACTCTATGGTTCCCGTGGTGCTTCGGGCGTTATCCAGGTAAAGACCAAGAAGGGTACGGGTAAGGGATTTCAGATTTCTTACGAGGGAAACTATGGTATAGAGGCGATGTACAAAAGTATGGAGATGCTCAATGCCGCCGAATACATAGCTGCTGCACAGAAGTATGGGCTGGAGTATAACAATAAGGGATATGATACCAATTTCCGCAAGGCGATTACCCGAACCGGAAATATCCAGAACCATTATCTGGCCTTCAGCGGTGGCACTCCGCAGAGCAACTATCGCGCTTCTTTTGGCTATATCGACCATAACACGATTATTCGGAGCAAGGGCTATCGTAATCTGGTGGCTAAGATTGATGTCACCCAGAAGGCATTTGGCGATAAACTGACGGGAGATTTCGGCGTGTTCGGTTCGTCTTTCAAGAACAATGATATCTTCGACAGTCAGATGCTTTTCTATTCTGCCGATGCCATGAATCCTACTTATCCTTATGATAAGCTGAACGGCAGTTGGGTGAAGAATGGGGCTGCATCTCAGGTGAATCCTCCCGGTGCCGTGCTCAAGGAGCGTGATGATACGAAGAATATGAACTTCAATGCTCATCTGAAGTTGAACTATGATATGACAAATTCTCTGAGTGTTTCTGCTTTCGGAGCATACAGTTATGCTTCCAACGAGAACAACCAGTTCTGTCCTACCTGGCTTTGGGCGCAGGGCAATCTCTATCGTGGGGAGTTCAAGAGCGAGGACTGGCTTGCCAATGTATCGTTTAACTATCAGCATTCGTGGGGAATCCACAATCTGAAGGCAATGGTGGGTGCAGAATATCAGAAGGATATTCGAACGGGATTCTGGACTTCTGCGAAGGGAATCACCAACAACGACATGTATTACCATAATATAGGTGCTGCTGCATCACGGCCTTTCGGTGGGACAGACAGCAAGTACGAAGATCCGACCCTGGCTTCTGTGATGGGCAATGTCGACTACACCTTATATAATAAGTATAGTCTTTCGGTTTCCATGCGTGGCGATGGTTCTTCGATGGTGGGCAATGACCATACCTGGGGTTTCTTCCCATCCGTCTCTCTTTCCTGGGATATGAAGCAGGAGAAATGGCTCCGTTCTCTCAAGGAAATTACCATGCTGAAACTGCGTACGGGCTATGGACGCTCAGGTAATCTTGGCGGAATATCTTCTTATACCACTTTGAATACGGTACGGCAGAATGGTATTGTTTCGGTGAACAGTTCTCCTACGGTTACGATGGGAATGATTAGCAATAACAATCCTGATCTGAAGTGGGAAACCCGCGCTACCTGGAATATCGGAGCTGATTTGGGATTGTGGAACAACCGGCTGGTTCTGACGGCAGAATATTACTATTCCAAGACCACCGACATGCTCTATGCCTATGATGTGCCGGTTCCGCCTTTTGCCTATGATAAACTGTTGGCAAACCTGGGTTCTATGAGCAACCAGGGTTTGGAGGTCGGCGTTTCCTTCACTCCTATCCAGAAGAAGGACATGGAACTGAATATCAATATGAATCTCTCCTGGCAGAAGAACAAACTTCTCTCGCTGAGTGGTGAATATGACGGAATGCAGATGTCGGCAGCCGATATTACTGCGATGGGTGCCTTGTCGGGTGCCGGTCAGCATGGTGGTTACAACAATGTGGTCTATCAGATAGTTGGTCAGCCTTTGGGGGTATTCTATCTTCCTCATTGCAAGGGAATTATAGAAGATGGAAATGGGCATTACCGCTATGATATCGAAGATTTGGACAAGAACGGAACCGTAGATTTGAGTGATGGCGGTGACAGATATATTGCCGGTCAGGCTACTCCTAAAGTAACGTTGGGTTCCAATATCAGTTTCCGTTATCGCGACTGGTATCTTTCATTGCAGATGAACGGAGCCTTCGGACATAAGATATTCAATGGTACGGGCTTAGCCTACACCAATATGTCGAGTTTCCCGGATTATAATGTGCTGAAGGGAGCTCCTGAGAAGAATATCGTTGACCAGAATGTTTCTGATTATTGGCTGGAGAAGGGCGATTATCTCAACTTAGAGAATCTCACGCTGGGCTATGATATCCCTATCCGAAAGGGCGTGGTGCAGTCGCTCAGAGTTTCGGCGAGTGTTAACAATCTTGCCACCATCAGCAGTTACAGCGGCTTGACTCCGATGATTAACAGCTACGTGGTGAACAGTACGATGGGTATTGATGATAAGCGGACTTATCCTGTTTACAGAACCTTCTCATTGGGTTTAAGTGTTCAATTCTAAAATCAGAAAGTTATGAAACGATATAGATTTTTATTTCTGCTGCTGGCGGCATTGTCTATGACATCCTGCCTGGACGAACATCCTAAGGATCAGTTGGACGAGGATGCCATCTATGGTTCTGCATCTGATATTTATATCAATGCCGTGGCTTCTCTCTATAATTATATAGGTGGAGCTAACGAGAGTGAGGGCATCCAGGGCACCTGCCGTGGCATTTACGATTATAATACGCTGACCACCGATGAGGCGATGATTCCGATTCGAGGCGGCGACTGGTATGATGGTGGCCTCTGGAATGCCATGTACCAGCATCGGTGGAGTGCCGATGACCAGTCTCTTTATGATACGTGGAAGTACCTTTATAAGGTTATCGTGCTGGCTAATAAGTCTTTGGATATTATCAGCAACAAGTCGGCCCTGCTTTCTGCCGCACAGCAGGAGGAATATCGGGCTGAGATAAGAGCCATCCGGGCTATGTTCTATTACTATGCTATGGACATGTTCGGTCGGGTCCCATTGGTCCTTTCCAGTGCAGAACAGCTCCATTCCAGCCTGTTCCAAGGTCAGACAGATCGCAGTTCTATCTTCCAGTTTGTCTTTCAGGAGTTGCAGCAGGTATTGCCTTCACTTCCCGACCAGCACAGCAATAAGGAAGGCAATTATTATGGTCGCATCACCCAGCCGGTAGTCAACTTTCTGTTGGCGAAATTGGCTTTGAATGCAGAAATCTATATGTATGATGACTGGACCCAGGGTTATGCGAGCCGTCCGAAGGGAAGTGACATTCATTTCTCTGTGCCGGCTTCTGATGCCTCTTTGCGTAATGGCGATAAGGTGGACTGCAGAAAGTTGAATGCTTGGGAAACCTGCATTTATTATTGTGATAAACTGGCAGAAGAAGGCTATGTCCTGGAGTCGGATGATTCATTCAATTTCTCTACGCATAATGAGACATCGAAGGAGAATATCTTCACGATTCCGATGGATAAGAATATCTATACCAACCAGTTCCATTATCTCTTCCGCTCTTACCATTATACGCATGGCGGTGCCTTGGGCTGGGGAAGTGAGAATGGTACCTGTGCTACGATTTCTACGATGAAAGCCAATCATTATGGCGAGGCTGATGAAGATGCCCGTTGCAAGATGAACTTTGTGGCGGGAGTGGTAAAGGTAGATGGTCATGAACTGCTGATGGATAATGGAAAGCCGTTGGAGTATCAGCCTTTTGAAGTGGCTCAAAACCTGACCAACAGTAAGTTTGTCAAGACGGCTGGAGCGAGGATGGCGAAGTATGAGGTGGATAGAACCTCTTATATGGACGGCAAGTTGCAGAGTAACGACATAGTTCTTTTCCGATATGCAGATGCTTTATTGATGAAGGCAGAGGCAAAGGTCCGAAACGGAGAGAATGGTGATGAGGAGTTGAATAGGATTCGTGCCCGTGTGGGAATGCCTTACCGTAAGGCTACGCTCGATAACATTCTGGAAGAGCGGTTGCTGGAGTTGGTATGGGAAGGATGGCGTCGTCAGGATCTCATCCGTTTCGGCAAATTCACCGGTGCCTACGATCTCCGTACGCCTCTTCAGGGTGAATCCTCCGGCTACACCTCCGTCTTCCCGATTCCTCAGAAATGCATTGATTTAAATTCTGAATTGATACAGAATAAGGGATATGTCAATATTTTGAAGTAAAGAAACTTGAATAGTGTATATGAAACGAGAAAAGCTCTTATCTGAAGCATCTGTTTTTGAAAGTTTTTCCCAAAAAGGTTTGTGGTTTCAGGAATAATGGCTAATTTTGCGGGCTGAAAGGGGAATCGCTTGATAGGCGATGATTCTTGGAATGATATATTATAAATAGGATATGGATAGGAAAAATGATGGCCTCAGACTGATGGATGGGGCTGGATATAAGAAGATAATAATTGCTTGCGACTCTTATAAGGGCTGCCTTTCGAGCAGAGAGGTAAATGAGACGATTGCTTCGGGAGTGAAGGAATGGAATGCAGATGATGCTTCTCCCGAAATCATTACCCTGGAAATGAGTGATGGGGGAGAGGGAATGCTCGATGTTTTCCTCTCGGCAATGAAGGGAGTGCGAGTGAAGATTCATGCCCATGATGCGCTGATGAGATGGATTGAGGCGGAATACGGAATCGTGGATGATACGGCGATTATTGAGATTGCGCAGACCGCAGGACTGGCTCTGATTGAGCCTGAACAGCGCAACCCGATGAAGGCTACTTCCTGGGGCGTGGGCGAGATGATTATGAATGCTTATCGCCGGGGCGTGCGACGTTTCATCGTGGGCTTGGGTGGCAGCGCCACATCCGATTGCGGCATCGGAATGCTCAAGGCGATGGGCGATGACTGGAAGAAGATTCGCCGGGAATGCAGCTTTGTGCTGGCTTCAGATGTTACCAACCCGCTTTGCGGCGAAAATGGGGCGGCTCATGTCTTTGCCCCTCAGAAGGGAGCTGATGCTAAGATGGTGCAGATGTTGGATGATAGAGCAAGGAAGTTTGCCGAGGTAAGTGCCAAGCATTTCGGATATGATAGGAGTGAGGCTCCTGGGGCTGGTGCAGCCGGCGGACTGGGCTATGCTTTCCTGCAATATTTCAATGCTGAGGCACGTCCTGGGGCTGAGCTTCTTTTGGATGAGATAGGTTTTGATGACTTGATTCAGGATGTTGATCTCGTGATAACGGGCGAAGGTCATAGCGACAAACAGACCTTGATGGGGAAACTGCCGCAAAGAATTCTTGAGCATGGAGCCAATCAGAAAATCTGGCTCGTTTCGGGTGGCGTAAGCGACAGGCAAGTGATGCAGGATGCAGGCTTTGATAGAGTGATCCAGATTACTCCTGATTCTATGCCTTTAGAAGAAGCGATGAAGCCGGGTGTGGCCCGTAACAATATCATCAAGGCGATTCGTAGGCAATTTGCTTTGTAGTTTCAGTTATTATCCGTATCTTTGCGCCCGATTATCAAAACAGGGTAAAAAGAATAAGAAATAATGAAGTATATAATTTTTGATTTTGATGGAACCATCGGCGATTCGCAGAGTCTCATTGTGAAGACTCTGCAGGATACGATGCGTGCAAGAAAGCTGGAAGTGAAATCGGATGAGGCTTGTGCCAAGACCATCGGTCTTCGATTGGATGAGGCCTTCGTTTCGCTCTTCGGAATGAGTGCTGAGGAGGGAATGGAATGCGCAGCAACCTATCGCGAGATTTTCCTGGAGAACAAGATGACGATGATTGTGCAGCCCTTTCCTCACGTAATAGAAACCCTGAGAGCGTTGCACCGTCAAGGCTATGTTCTGGGAATGGCCAGCAGCAGAAACCATTGCTCGCTGGATGGATACGTGCATCAGATGCAGCTGGAAGATATTTTCTCTTCTATCGTGGCAGGCGATGATGTGGAGCATGCGAAGCCAGCACCTGATATGGTCTTCAAGGCATTGAAGGAGATGAAGGGAACGGCAGATGAAACCCTTGTAGTGGGCGATATGAATTTCGATGTGGATATGGCGCATCATGCCGGCTGCAAGGCCTGTGCCGTGACTTATGGCAACGGAACCCGCCAACAGCTCGCCTCTGCCGAATGGATCATCGATGATTTCGCAGAACTCCTGGAAATCGTAAAAGAATAAACTGAACTCTGAATAAAAAGATAATTTTATCCTTGCTGGAATAAAAAAGCGGATAAAGTTATCTTTTTATTCATTTTTTTATAGTACCTTTGCACCCGCAATTGGTTCGCTGCCACCTTCTGCCGCCTCAGGCAGGATGAGTGCGTAGTGATTAAAAGGGAATCGGGTGAGAAACCCGGACAGTCCCGCTGCTGTAAGCGTCTTATTGCGGCAAGCACCATGGTCACTGACAATTTTTCGGGAAGACCGCTTGCCATGAGTTTGAGGACGCAAGTCAGAAGACCTGCCGTTGCCATCTCTACCATCAGAAAGTGATGGAGGATGAAATCATTGAGCCTCGTGGGTTAGGCTTTTGAATGAAGATAAAAACATAATAGTAGATGAAAAGATTGTTTGCAATAGCCATGCTGGGTGTTGTTGCAGGGTCTGCCTTTGCCAATGGCGAAACGCAGGACTCTGTACGAGTGCATCACATCCAAGAGGTTGTGGTTACCTCACGATTGATATCCAGGGAAACTATTCCATCACAGACATTGGGAGGTGAGGAACTCAAAAAGTTGAATTCCTTGTCGGTGGCCGATGCCTTGCGTTATTTCTCGGGCCTGCAGCTCAAGGATTATGGAGGCGTGGGTGGCATCAAGACAGTCAACATTCGCAGTATGGGTACCAATCACTTGGGTATCTTCTATGACGGCATCGAACTGGGCAATGCACAGAACGGGCAGATAGACTTGGGGCAGTTCTCGCTCGACAATGTGGAGGAGATTTCGCTCTACAACGGTCAGCGTAGTGCCATCTTCCAACCAGCGAGCGACTTTGGTAATGCTGGCTCCGTCTATATCCGTACCAAGGCTCCCCGCTTCATGATGGGCAGGCGATACAACTTGTTGGTGAGGGCTAAGTATGGGTCGAGCGATACCTTCCGGTTTTCATCGCTTTGGGAGCAGAAACTCTCCGATCATATATCTTCCTCGTTAAGTACAGGTGTGCTGACATCGAGCGGTCGCTATAAGTTTCGTTATAGGCGAGTGACCGAAGATAATACGGTGGCTTATGATACCACCGCCGTGCGCCACAATGGTGACATCTGGGCTTTCCGTGTTGAGGAAAATGTGAGGGGAGGCATTGCCGATGGATATTGGAACGTGAAGGCATATACCTACCATTCGGAAAGGGGAATACCTGGTGCCATCGTCAACAATGTGTGGCGACGAGGCGAACGCCAGTGGGACCACAATACCTTCGGACAGGCTGTATTCCAAAAGTCATTTGGTGACAAATTCTCTACCAAGGCATTGGCTAAGTATGCCTATTATGTGACGCGCTATGTCAATAATGATGAGACGCAGATACATGTAGACAATACCTATCGTCAGCAGGAGATGTATTTCTCCACTTCGAATGTCTATGAGATATTGTCAAAGTGGAGTGTCTCAATGAGCTATGACTTCAAGTGGAACAAGTTGAATGCCAATATGGTGGATTTTGCTTTCCCTCATCGTTACTCCAACTTTGTGTCGTTAGCCACGGCATTGACGCTGTCACGCATCCAGGCACAAGCCTCGTTGGTGGAGCAGGTGGTCAAGGACCATGTGAAGTATGGGGCGTCATCGTCATCTCGCAGCACACTGACGCCAGCATTCTTTGTAAATGTCTATCCGTTCGAATCCAAGTTGCTGGCAGTGAGGGCCTTCGCTAAGAAAAGCTTCCGTATGCCGACCTTCAACGACCTCTACTATGCAGATATGGGCAATAGTAAGTTGAATCCAGAGTCGGCGTTGCAGTATGACTTGGGCTTTGTGCTGAACAAGGATTGGAAGCAAGGCATAGTTGACCATCTCCGCTTACAGGTGGATGGCTATTACAATACGGTGTACGACAAAATTGTAGCTTATCCCAAGGGACAGCAATTCCGTTGGACGATGCTTAACCTTGGCAAGGTGCATATCAAGGGCGTCGATGCCATGGCCGAGGTGGGACTGGAGCCAGCCAAGGACTGGAAAGTTACGGCCCGCTTGCAGTACACTTATCAGGATGCTCGCGACGTGACCGATCCCAATACCTCTTATTATAAGGACCAGATACCTTATATCCCATGGCACAGCGGGTCAGCTATCTTGGGCCTGTCATGGCGAGAGTTGGACTTGGCGTATAGCTTCATCTATTCCGGTGAACGTTATTCGCAGCAAGAGAACATCCTCTACAACCATCTCCAGCCCTGGTATACGCACGACATGAGCGTGGTTTATCATGCCAGAAGATGGTCGGCAAGACTGGATGTCAACAACATCTTCAGTCAGGATTATGACGTGATACTTAACTATCCGATGCCGAAGCGCAATTATATGCTGACATTGGAATATAACTTTTGAAAAAAATGAAGGATAAGATATATCATCAACCCAACCTGGCAAAGTCTTGGTTCTTAGCCTTGCTTTGTTTTCTGGCTTTATGTATGCAGTCGTGTCGGGATAGCGACACCGTCATCTCATCTGAGCCTGAGGATACAGGCAGTAAGGCAGAGAAGGGCGATGTCATGGGACTCTACTTGCTCAACCAGGGCAATATGGGCAGCAACAAGGCTACCCTCGATTTCCTGGATTTGTCGGGCGATAATAGTGAAAACGTCATTTATCATCGCAACATCTACTCTGAACGCAATCCTAACGAGATTAAGGAACTGGGTGATGTTGGCAATGATATCAAGATATATGGCTCCAAACTGTGGATGGTCATCAACTGCTCCAACAAGGTGGAGGTGGCAGATGCCTATACTTGCAAAAAAGTAGCGAAGATAAACATCCCCAACTGTCGATACCTTGCCTTTGATGGGGGATTTGCCTATGTGAGTGCCTATGTGGCTCCTGTGAATATGCGCCAGGATGCCGAAGTGGGAGCTGTTTATAAGGTGGATACGCTGACCATGAAGGTTGTGGACAAGGTGACGGTGGGCTATCAGCCCGATGAATTGGCTGTTGTGCATGGCAAACTGTATGTTGCCAACAGTGGCGGTTATCGCAATCCCAACTACGATCGTACGGTGAGCGTCATCGACCTCACGACCTTTAAGGAGGAGCGGAAGATTGATGTGGCAATCAACTTGCATCGCTGTCGTGCCGATAAGTATGGACAGCTATGGGTGAGTTCCCGAGGCGACTACAAGGAGGTGCCTTCACGATTGTATTGGCTCAAGCCTAATGCTGCAGGGCAGATGGAAAAGGGAGGTGAACTGGAAGTGCCGGTCTCCAACATGTGTATCGTGGGTGATTCACTATATTATATAGGTGTGCAGTGGAATGAGACTTCAAAGAAGAATTCGATAGAGTATGGCATCGTGAATGTCAGTCAACACAAGGTAATTGCTCATTCCTTGTCTAGTGCTCCTGAGATACAATCCATCGAAATGCCATACGGCATCATTGTCAATCCTCAGAAGAAAGATTTCTATCTGATGGATGCTAAGAATTACGTGTCAAGTGGTGAGTTGTTGCACTTCAAGGCGGATGGCACCTTCGATTGGCGAGTGTGGACGGGCGATATTCCGGCAGAGGCAGCGTTTGTTTATCGCAAACCTCAGTTGCCATCGTCGGATCCGAGCCAACCAGCCGAGAAGTATAGCAAGTATATCTTAGCGGTAGATGAGTATGTGCCGGCTCCAGGACAATTCGTCAATTCGATGCCTCAATATGAGGAGGGTGACGATGCTAAGGAGATGGCAAGAAAATGTACAGAAGCCATCGGTGGAGACAAGGGCGGTTTGGTGAGTCTGGGTGCCTATGGTGGTTACATCACCTTTCATTTCGATCATTCTATAGCGAATGTGAAGGGTGAAAAAGACCTTTACATAAAGGGTAATGCTTTCAAGGACAATAGCGAGCCTGGCATCGTGATGGTATCGCAGGATGAGAATGGCAATGGGTTGCCAGATGATCCTTGGTATGAACTATCGGGTAGTGCTGATGTTGACAGTGTGGTCAAGGTGGTATATGGCTATGAGATAACCTACACCAAGGATGCCATGCAAGATATTCCGTGGACAGACAATCAGGGTGGAAGTGGAGTTGTCAATCGCAATACCTTCCATGCCCAGGAATATTTCCCTTTGTGGTTGTCAAGTCCATTACGCTTCGAGGGTACCCTTTTGCCGCGTAATGGCCATGATACCAGCGGCAATGGAACCCATTGGGTTTGTGATGCCTTCCGGTATGGATATGTTGACAATGTGAGCAATAGTGACATCGATGGCTGTAGCTTCGATATTTCGTGGGCAGTTGATAAGAATCGTAAGCCTGTGGCGCTCGATCACATCGACTTCGTGAGAGTGTATAGTGCACAGAATCAAATGTGTGGTTGGCTAGGTGAGACTTCTACCGAGGTGAGTGGGGCTGAGGACCTGCATCTCCAAAAGTCAATCAGTGCCAAGAGTAGAAAAAGAGATAATAAATAATAAGATAATTTTAGTAATAATAAATAAGGTAAAGTATGAAAAAGATTTACTCGTATTCTTTGTCGGCTGCTTTCGTTGTAGCTTTGTTGAGTGTTTCATCTGTAGCGAATGCGCAGGATAACAGTGAGGTGACCGTTAAGGATGCTGCTGTGGCAACCTTCGAGGATTTGACCTTGGAGCCTGAGAGCCACTGGGCTGGTCCTGCTGATAATGCTGTAGAAGTAGAAGGTAAATGGGGTAGCAAGAACATGGTAGGTACCTTTAAGAACGGTGTTTATGAGTTTGTAAACTCCTATACTCCAGCATGGGCTTCCTGGACAGGTTGTTCTTACAGTAATAAGACAGCAACATCTTTTGCTGATTACAAAACTGACCAGTGGAATTCAGCTGCAGGTCATGGGGCTGAGGGTTCTGCCAATTATGGCGTCATCTACGGTAGCAGTACTCCAAACGAGCAGATGGAGATTGTCAAGGTGGCTGATGGTGATGCTGAAGGAAAAATTATCAAGGGTATGAACATCACCAACTCTGCATGGACTGTAGAGTGCGTGAAGAATGGCAATGGCTCAGCTCAGAAGTTTGCGCAGGGTTCTTGGTTCAAGGTTACCTTCACCGGTGTGAAGGCTGACAAGACTACTGCTTCTGTAGATTATTATCTGGCTGATTACCGTTCTGCAAATGAGGCAGAGTGGACTTGCCTCACCGACTGGACTTGGGTTGACCTTTCTTCTTTGGGCAAGGTGGTTTCCCTGAACGTCAGCTTTGACGGTACAGATAAAGGTTCTTACGGATTGAACACTTCTTGCTATGTCTGCATCGACAATGTAGGTTGTGAGAAGAATACTTCTACTGGCATTGCTGCTAACAAGTGGAACAGCGTAGAGCTTCGTGAGGTGGCTCGCTATACAATTGATGGTAAGCGCATTTCTGCTCCTCAGAAGGGTATTAACATCATCCGCATGAGCGATGGTTCTACCCGCAAGGTAGTTGTCAAGTAATTCTGCTTTCTATAGCAAAGTGAAATTTCAGAAAATAAGAATGAGGGTGTGTCATATTTTTATGGTGCACCCTTTTGGGTTACCTGCAACAGGTAGAATATTGAAAAAGATTAGTTTTCCCTATCTGCTGTATTATATGTTTTTTTGTTTGGTTCTTCTCAAATTTTGGTACATTTATGTATCTAAGTTTGAGGAGACCTTTATCTGCAAAAGAGAAATCGATGCTCTTCCACCCATAATTCGCTTTGCGGTCTTTATCTTGTTGACCGAACCTTCAAGGATTCCATTGTTCAATTTGCTAGCAATAGAATTATTGATGGCGGAATAGTCCTTAATCAGTCCTTTGGCAAACTTTTCCATTTTCTCATTACCACATCCTATGACCATGTTAATCCATTTGTACAAGTTCATTTTGACCTCTCCGCTCAAAATGCCTTGAAATGTTGTTATATAATAGGCTAAATCGGTAACATGCGAGTCCTGCAGAAACAATCTGACAGTCTCCGTCTTGGTTTTCCTGTTGAAGTGAACTATTGAATTCCAAAGGTCATACTCTTCGTTCCTGATAGTTGCCTTTGCAAGAAATGCCTTGTAGGCATCATCGTATGCCTTCCAGTCTTCCTTCCATTTTCCTCTCAGTAGAAAAAGAAGTCTTTTCAGTATTTCTTTCTTCTCTGTAGAATGTAACCCTTGGTAACCACAGAGTAATCCAATGACTTTTTACAGAGAATCCTATTTGTAATAGATTCTATGGCTTTGTAAGCCCTTAGTTGCGTTGGGTTGAGCAAGTCCTCATATTTGGTGTTCCTTAGCTTTCCCATCTTAAATCCATCAAACCCTGTTTTGTCATGGATTTCACTCAAAGTCAGTCCTTGCCTTGCATAAAGATCCATGAAAGTGTTCCATTCAGTCATTTTCTTGATTCTTCTTGCATCCTTGCACATCGATTCCAAGACTGCATATATGCTGTTATAAAGCCAACCTCTACTTATTTGTGGCTTAATGGGACCAACTAGACCTTGAGTCAGCAACTCCATTCTCTTATGCAAAAACTCCTGCAGAATCTTTGGAAAGACTGCGCTCGTCAAGTCTTCAATGACATGGAATTTGTCTGTGATAGCATGTGCTGATGGGGCTCCTTGCTTGATAGCCTTAATGAAGCATCGTCCCCTATCACGAGTGATAGTATTGACTTTCTTGTATTGTTTCAAGACATTTGCCACAATCGAAGAATCTCTAGAGTCTATCAGTTCCAAAATCTCGCCTGTGTCATGGTCTACGATAACACTGCCATAGGTATGTCTCTTTCTCTTGGCAAAGTCATCTATGCCTATATTCCTGGCAGTCCTGTCTGGAAGTCTTTGGATCTTTTTCAAATGATTTATGCAAGTATTTGGACAGCAAGTGATTCCCATCTTTCTCATGACCTTGAGGTCGACACAGATGACATATGTATATGAAGCAGGTTCATCAACTCTATGCATCTTACACTGAATCTTGCATATTTGTTTAGCCACTTCGTCTGTTGCTCTACAAATATATGTTTATCAGACTGGCAGTAAAAACGGCGCATGTAAAGGGTGAGAACAAACCGTTTACACCCTAAAGGACACATCGTGACCGTTCTCTTTTGCCAGCCACGGGTATGAGTGGTTTTCTTGCCACAACGGTCGCAGAAGGCATGGGTAGCCGTACTCACGAGAACCATTTTGAGTTCCGTGGAAGAGAAGTCACAACTTGCGATAAAAAAGCCATCTATGGCAGGAAAAATGTCCATAAGAAGTTTTTCTCCGACCGTAGAAGCATTTATATCGGATTTTATTTGGTTGTTTCTTATCTTTTTTATAATTTTGCATCTGTTAGCGATTGTATCCATTGTAAGTCATATTTTATGATCACTTTAAACTTACATATTTTTGGAGACAATCGCTAATTTTTTATATTAAACTTTCTCAAAAATATTGCTCCTTCATATAAAATATGGGGCTTTGTACTAAAATTTGAGAAGAACCTTTTGTTTTTGCGTCAAAGAATTGCCATATTGCCATACTGATAGGTTATCTCTTTGATTACGAATGTATTATGGGTATGGCAATTCTCTGTTCTTCGGTTCTATCTGCCATATATTGCCATAAAAACAGCGAAATATAGGTGTTTTAGAGGGATTTTGGGGTGAAAACTAAGAAAGCATAGAGCAAAAATCCTTTTTTTCGGTTCAATGCTTGGCTTTTTCATTTGTTTTTTTGCAATTTAACTGACGACATAGAAGAAATTATGTCCCGACGTAGCATCTGATACGTCCCGACGTAATAATCGTTATGTCCCGACGTACAGCCAGATACGTCGCGACGCAGTTTCCTGAACGTCCTGGTTGCATCTGGTAAAGCTTTTGAAAACGGCTGCATAGAAACAAAAAAGGTGTGTCTTAAGGCAAAGACACACCTTTTCTTTTGTTTTTTATTGTTTCAGAACCAAGTCCTTCTTTTCGTTTTCAAATTTTTATTCCTCCATCAACTTGCGATAGCGACCCTTCTTGATCTCTGTATCGCCCAGGCGGCGCGCCTTGTTGATTTCGTACTCAGAATAGCTGCCCTCGAAGAAGAAGACCTCACCATTGCCCTCGAAGGCAAGAATGTGGGTACAGATACGATCGAGGAACCAGCGGTCGTGGCTGATAACCACAGCACAACCGGCAAATGCCTCCAAACCTTCCTCCAAGGCACGCAGCGTGTTCACGTCGATATCGTTGGTTGGCTCATCGAGGAGCAATACGTTGCCCTCCTGCTTCAATGCCAATGCCAACTGCAGACGGTTGCGCTCACCACCCGAGAGAACACTGCAGAGCTTGCTCTGGTCGGTGCCTGAGAAGTTGAAACGGCTGATGTAAGCACGTGCATTCACATCTCTGCCACCCAGACGCAAGGTTTCGTTGCCCTGAGAAATCACCTCGTAAACAGTCTTCTGAGGGTCGATGTCCTTGTGCTGCTGGTCAACATAAGCCAGCTTCACGGTCTCACCCACCTCGAATGTACCGCCGTCTGCCTGATCCAAGCCCATAATGAGGCGGAAGAGGGTAGTCTTGCCGGCTCCGTTAGGACCGATTACACCTACGATGCCGTTAGGAGGAAGCATGAAGTTGAGGTCGTTGAAGAGAACCTTTTCGCCGAACGCCTTCTTTACATGCTGAGCCTCGATAACCTTGTTACCCAGACGAGGACCGTTAGGGATGAAGATTTCCAGCTTCTCCTCGCGCTCCTTCTGCTCCTGGTTGAGCATCTGCTCGTAAGAGTTCAGACGAGCCTTACCCTTAGCCTGACGGGCCTTAGGCGCCATGCGAACCCATTCCAACTCGCGCTCCAATGTCTTGCGGCGCTTAGAGGCAGTCTTCTCCTCCTGAATCATTCGCTTGGTCTTCTGGTCGAGCCATGAAGAGTAGTTGCCCTTCCATGGAATACCCTCGCCACGGTCCAACTCCAGGATCCACTCGCTCACATCGTCGAGGAAGTAGCGGTCGTGGGTTACAGCGATTACGGTGCCCTCATACTGCTGCAGGTGCTGCTCCAGCCAGTCGATGCTCTCTGCATCCAGGTGGTTGGTAGGCTCATCGAGCAGGAGCACGTCCGGCTTCTGCAGGAGCAGGCGGCAGAGAGCCACACGGCGGCGCTCACCACCCGAGAGATTGGTAACAGACCAATCGCCAGGAGGACAATGCAGGGCAGCCATCGCACGCTCCAGCTTGGAGTCGATGTTCCAGGCATCGGTAGCATCAATGATATCCTGCACCTCAGCCTGACGCTGCATCAGCTTGTCCATCTTATCAGGGTCTCCGTAATATTCTTCGAGACCGAACTTATTGTTGATGTCCTCGTATTCTGCGAGTGCATCATAGATTTTCTGCACACCCTCCATCACGTTTTCCTTCACGGTCTTGTTCTCGTCGAGCGGAGGATCCTGAGGCAAGTAGCCCACAGAGTAGCCTGGGCTCCAAACCACCTCACCCTGGGTAGGTTGCTCAAGTCCTGCGATGATTTTCATCAATGTAGATTTACCGGCACCGTTCAAACCGATGATACCGATTTTTGCTCCGTAGAAGAACGATAGGTAGATGTTCTTCAGAATCTGTTTCTGGTTTTGTGGGATAATCTTAGATACGCCCACCATTGAGAAGATGATCTTCTTGTCGTCAACTGTTGCCATGTATATAAATAAATGTGTATTTGTGAATAAATTGCCGAAATAGGCACTAACAGTTGCAAAGATACATTATTTTTTTGAAATTCTCGCCTTTCTTTCAAAGAAAAGTTGTATATTTGCATTGATAACATCAAATAGAGGCATTTTGTGATGCTTCTTTCATCTTTTAAAAAGAAAGGATATTTATGGATGCAACCTATATAGACCTGACTGTTCGCCTGTCTCTAGCTCTCATTTTGGGAGGAGCGATAGGTATCGAAAGAGAATACCGTGCCAAGGAGGCGGGGTTCCGCACTCACTTCCTGGTAGCCCTGGGTAGTGCACTTTTCTGTGTTGTTTCCCAGTATGGATTTGGCTTTGATCTGAAGGATTCCTCGCGCGTTGCTGCCCAAGTGGTTTCGGGTATCGGATTCCTGGGTGCCGGTACCATCATCTTCCAGAAGAATGTGGTCAGGGGCTTGACTACTGCTGCAGGCTTGTGGGTGACGGCAGCCATCGGTCTGGCGTGCGGTACGGGAATGTATGTGGCTGCAGCTATTACTACGATGATGGTGTTGATGGGACTGGAGGTGCTGAATTATCTGATACCGCAGTTGGGAACCTCTACCATCGAACTGAATTTCTCTGCTCCATCAAGGGACAGCGTGAAGGAATTCATCAGTAAAATCAAACAGAAAGGCATGGAAGTTCATTCTTACGAACTGAAAGAACGGAGATTTTCTAAGGAAGAATTTGTGGAGGCGAGCATTGAAATAAAAGCCAAACGGGGGTTCCATACGCTGGAGATTCTGGATTATATGAATGATTTTTCGGACGTTACGATTTCGACGATTAAATAGAAAGAAAAGATAAAAAGGAGTTAAGACCATCATCTTAACTCCTTTTATCTTTGTATGCTTAGAAAATCCTAGCCAGATAGTCGTAATGTTCGCCTTCTGCCACGAGTTCTCCATGCAGACCGCAGGTTTCGGCGATGGATTTGAGCAATGGGAAATCTACGTAGAGCCAGTCGAAACAGTCTCCCTTAATGTCTTTGTAAATCATCTGATAATCCACTTCACCATAGTAGGCACCATTCAGATTGATGTCGAAACTTCCGTCTTCATTTTCGTAGATATATTTGAGGTCGGAGGAATCGATAAGAATCTGTCCGCCCTTGTTGAGCAAAGCCTTGAGACGGTTGAAGAGGGTAGGGAGGTTTTCTATTTTCCCAGCAATGCCAGTGCCGTTCATCAGGAGGAGGATGGTATCAAAGCCTGTTTCCAGATGTTCATCGAAAAGATTGATGCATTCCGCATCCTTTACTCCTCTCAGTTCCATCGCTTCGCAGCTCAGAGGAGAAATATCAATGGCTTTTACCTCCAAGCCCTTCTCCTGCAAGGCGAGCGTATGGCAGCCGCTGCCGGCTCCGATATCCAGTACACGCCCTTTTGTGAGTTGCAAGGCCTTCTGCTCCAGCATCGGCATCTCCTCAACTTTTCTGAAGAGATGTTTCACCGGCATTTCGTCCTCTTCGAACATAGAAGAGAGCACACGTAATCTTCCTGCTCTTCCCGATTTCTGATAATCACGCATAGCGGCACCCATCGGGTCTTTGTCTTTTGATAATATCTTTGTATTCATTTATTTTGCAATTTTTGACTGCAAAATTAATGCTTTTTCATTGAATATGCAAGTTTTGAGGAGATATTCTGCTGCTTCTTAATATTTCTCCTACCTTTTGCTTTTCGCTTTCAAAACTGAATTGCTGATAGATGATAGTGGCATTCTGCAAATCTATGATATGGGGAGCCATCAGTCTGAGGGCTTTCATCTTGCTGTCACCAAAAGTGAATATATTCATCATGCTGACGGCTTGGGCACAAGAATAGTAACAGCCGAGGCTAGCCACTTCTATCAGGTCGAACTTGTTGTCATCAAAGCTTGCCTTCTTCACCTTATTATATAGTTTGGAGAAGGAAGCATCATCGAGACAATAGCCGTAATCCATTCTGCCATCTGGATCACATCTTCCATCGTAGAGGGGTGGAGTTGGGTGTGGCTGCTGTACATTCGACGTCTGGCTGTTGGGTTCTATGATTCTTGTATCGTATTGCACAACCTTTCCGTTTCTGTCGAAGAAGACCGTGATATACTTGGAATCTCCAAACAGATTATTATATTTGGCATATTCCCATTTGTCCCCAAACATGTCGAAACTGGTGAGCTTAGGCTCTCCCAAGATGGCAATCACTTCTTGTTTGGTCATTCCGCGCTCTACGTTTCTTTTTCCTTTAGCCGAAGCCGAGAGGCATACGGCAAACATCAATATGGTTGTGGCGATGAGCGCCATCCAATCATTCCTTTTCATAAGCTAAACTGTTTTTATAAGTTATTATTCTTAATTCCGCAACACTATAGTTTAATATTATTTATAAGTGCCTGAGCAACAAGTAACTACTCAGCACCCCTATAGAAAACTTCTCGTTAATAAAGCATAAACTTGATTTTGCTTATTTTCTTCATCATTACAAACTTTTTAATGATTGAGTCGATGAGGACGTAGGCTGTTTAAAACAGTTCATTTAACGAGTTCTTTTCCGATGATGCCTCCAACATGTCTCCTTTGTCTATTATCGCCTTTCAACAGATTATCTGCCAGGAGATGCGTTTTTGCATTCCCCGTAAGTCAAAAGTCTGCGTTAAGGGATGTAAATCGTGATTTTGCCATGTGGAGAAAAATGCTTATCTTTGCACCAAAAAATGGCAAGCGACTGTACTGACATAGATGTTGTTTTGCGCCAGATAAACCAGCGTCTGCGCAAACTTGAGAAGTCCGACTCCGAGAAGACTGAGGAGATCGGACGCCTCAACCGTGTCATTAACCAGAAGGACGTGGAGATACATAATCTAAAGACAGAACTTGCTTCCACAAAGGCAGAACTTGCCGTTGCTAAAGAGCGCATCAAGGAACTCGAGGGAGCTGATGACGATACATCAAGTACACCAGGAAAGCCCGAGAAAACAGCAGTAACAGCAGTATCCCTCCATCCCAAAGTATCGCTTCCCGTGAGCTGCGCAGGACAAAGTCTCTTCGCAAGCCAAGCGGAAAGCCGAGCGGTGGACAGCCTGGCCACAAGGGCACACACTGCAGACTATAGCAGAACCAGACGTAATTGTAAAGCACGACCCCGTCTATTGTAAATGCTGTGGTCGGCTCTTGATTGATATACCATGCCAGAAGATCCGTAAGACACAAATTGTTGATATCAAGGTGGTCGTAGAGACCTGCGAGGAACAGTATTACGAGAAGGTCTGTGAATGCGGTTGCGTAAACAACTGCGAAGCTCCCAACTGTCGTATCAAGTATGGTGACAACCTCCGTGCACTGGTGACATACCTTAATGTAGTGCAGTGTATTCCGTTCAAAGGATTGCAGAACTTATATCCGACCTGTCCGGCCAGAATATAAGTGAGGGTACAGTGCAGAACATACTCAAAGAGAATAGCGGCAAGGCAGACTGTGCATATGAGGAAATACGCAAGAGGCTGGAAACAGCGTCTGTCGTAGGAGCCGATGAAACTGGTGCTACGGTAGGAAAGCATCTGCATTGGAACTGGATATTCCAGAACGACCTGCTTACATACGTGTTCCAGTCAGAATCGCGAGGTCAGAAGGCCATAGATTCCAAGTTTCCAAAGGGACTTCCTATTCGACACTTGTGACTGACAGACATCAGAGCTACTTCAAGATGAATGTTAAGGACCATCCGGTCTGCCTGGCTCAACTTCTTAGGAATGCAAAGTATCTGTACGCACTGGATCCAAACCAGAACTGGTCACGGAGATTCATCCATCTGATAGAACACTCTATAAATCTCAGAAGAGAGGACAACATTACCTCTAGAAAGATAAAGGTACTGAAGACAAAGATGAAGAACCTCTTGGGTGAAAGCCTCACGCATTTAGATAACGAGTTTGAGAAATTCAAGGGGTATCCTTAAAGTCAAAGACTACCTATTTACCTTTCTCTCCAATCCAAGTGTGCCTTACGAGAACAATGCCAGTGAGCGGGGAGTTAGGAAAATCAAGATAAAGCAGAAAGTCAGCGGTTGCTTCCGAACAGACAGCGGTGCCGATGATTTTGCCAAGTTGCACTCCATTGCTGAAACTGCTATGAAGAACGGAAATTCTAAATTCAATGCAATTCTTGCTGTAGTACAACAGTAAGACGATTACTCATGCCCATAGGGGTGCTGAGTAGTTACGAAAAACGGTAACTACTCAGCACCCTATAGAAAACTTCTCGTTAATAAAGCATAAACTTGATTTTGCTTATTTTCTTCATCATTACAAACTTTTTAATGATTGAGTCGATGAGGACGTAGGCTGTTTAAAACAGTTCATTTAACGAGTTCTTTTCCGATGATGCCTCCAACATGTCTCCTTTGTCTATTATCGCCTTTCAACAGATTATCTGCCAGGAGATGCGTTTTTGCATTCCCCGTAAGTCAAAAGTCTGCGTTAAGGGATGTAAATCGTGATTTTGCCATGTGGAGAAAAATGCTTATCTTTGCACCAAAATGGCAAGCGACTGTACTGACATAGATGTTGTTTTGCGCCAGATAAACCAGCGTCTGCGCAAACTTGAGAAGTCCGACTCCGAGAAGACTGAGGAGATCGGACGCCTCAACCGTGTCATTAACCAGAAGGACGTGGAGATACATAATCTAAAGACAGAACTTGCTTCCACAAAGGCAGAACTTGCCGTTGCTAAAGAGCGCATCAAGGAACTCGAGGGAGCTGATGACGATACATCAAGTACACCAGGAAAGCCCGAGAAAACAGCAGTAACAGCAGTATCCCTCCATCCCAAGAGTATCGCTTCCCGTGAGCTGCGCAGGACAAAGTCTCTTCGCAAGCCAAGCGGAAAGCCGAGCGGTGGACAGCCTGGCCACAAGGGCACACACTGCAGACTATAGCAGAACCAGACGTAATTGTAAAGCACGACCCCGTCTATTGTAAATGCTGTGGTCGGCTCTTGATTGATATACCATGCCAGAAGATCCGTAAGACACAAATTGTTGATATCAAGGTGGTCGTAGAGACCTGCGAGGAACAGTATTACGAGAAGGTCTGTGAATGCGGTTGCGTAAACAACTGCGAAGCTCCCAACTGTCGTATCAAGTATGGTGACAACCTCCGTGCACTGGTGACATACCTTAATGTAGTGCAGTGTATTCCGTTCAAAAGGATTGCAGAACTTATATCCGACCTGTCCGGCCAGAATATAAGTGAGGGTACAGTGCAGAACATACTCAAAGAGAATAGCGGCAAGGCAGACTGTGCATATGAGGAAATACGCAAGAGGCTGGAAACAGCGTCTGTCGTAGGAGCCGATGAAACTGGTGCTACGGTAGGAAAGCATCTGCATTGGAACTGGATATTCCAGAACGACCTGCTTACATACGTGTTCCAGTCAGAATCGCGAGGTCAGAAGGCCATAGATTCCAAGTTTCCAAAGGGACTTCCTATTCGACACTTGTGACTGACAGACATCAGAGCTACTTCAAGATGAATGTTAAGGACCATCAGGTCTGCCTGGCTCATCTTCTTAGGAATGCAAAGTATCTGAACGAACTGGATCCAAACCAGAACTGGTCACGGAGATTCATCCATCTGATAGAACACTCTATAAATCTCAGAAGAGAGGACAACATTACCTCTAGAAAGATAAAGGTACTGAAGACAAAGATGAAGAACCTCTTGGGTGAAAGCCTCACGCATTTAGATAACGAGTTTGAGAAATTCAAGAGGGGTATCCTTAAAGTCAAAGACTACCTATTTACCTTTCTCTCCAATCCAAGTGTGCCTTACGAGAACAATGCCAGTGAGCGGGGAGTTAGGAAAATCAAGATAAAGCAGAAAGTCAGCGGTTGCTTCCGAACAGACAGCGGTGCCGATGATTTTGCCAAGTTGCACTCCATTGCTGAAACTGCTATGAAGAACGGAAATTCTAAATTCAATGCAATTCTTGCTGTAGTACAACAGTAAGACGATTACTCATGCCCATAGGGGTGCTGAGTAGTTACAGCAACAAAAAGCTACCCAGGATTTTGCCATGTCAGAATTTTCACTTACCTTAGTGTTGCGAAAAGAAGACAAGCAAAACTCTAATATGACATGGCAAAGATACAAATAAAATCTGAGAAACTCACTCCTTTTGGGGGAATTTTTTCGATTATGGAGCAATTTGATGCTCTTTTAGCTCAAACCATAGATTCCACCTTGGGATTGAGATGCACTATGTTTGGTTATCAATATAGCGAGATTCTACGCTCTCTGATGTGCGTATATCTTTGTGGTGGCTCATGTATTGAGGATGTTACAACTCACCTGATGAAACATTTGTCTCTTCATCCAACTCTTCGCACTTGCAGCGCAGACACCATATTACGTGCTATCGAAGAACTGACTTTTAAGAGCATCACCTATAAGTCTGCTTCTGGCAAATCCTATGATTTCAATACTGCAGACAAGATGAACTGCTTACTGGTCAATGCCCTGCTTGCTACTGGTCAATTGAAATCCGGTCAAGAGTATGATTTTGACTTTGACCATCAGTTCATTGAAACAGAGAAGTATGATGCAAAACCAACCTACAAGAAGTTCTTGGGCTATAGTCCAGGCGTAGCTGTCATTAACGACATGATTGTTGGTATTGAAAATAGAGACGGCAACACAAACGTACGCTTCAACCAAAAAGAAACTTTGGAAAGAATCTTCAAGCGATTGGAGGCTTCGGAAATATATATTTCTCGTGCCCGCATGGATTGCGGCTCATGTTCGGAGGAAATCGTAGATATGGTAGAGGCTCATTGCAGGCATTTTATATTCGTGCCAACAGATGCTCTTCTTTCTACGATTCCATGTTTGCCTTAACTGGATGGAAAACTGTTGAAATCAACGGTATTGAGTTTGAGTTGAATTCTATCCTTGTTGAGAAATGGAAAGGAAAACCGTATCGTCTTGTCATACAGAGACAAAGGCGAATAGATGGATACCTTGACATTTGGGAAGGCGAATATACCTACAGATGTATACTGACTAACGATTACAAGTCGAGTGCAAGAGACATCGTGGAATTCTACAATCTTCGTGGTGGCAAGGAACGCATCTTCGATGAAATGAACAATGACTTTGGCTGGAATCGATTGCCAAAATCGTTCATGGCACAGAATACTGTATTCCTGCTTATGACAGCTCTCATCAGAAACTTCTACAAAGCTATTATGCAGAGATTGAAAACCCATGAATTTGGATTGCGTGCCACCAGCAGAATCAAGACCTTTGTGTTCAAGTTCATCTCTGTTCCTGCGAAATGGATTAAGACATCACGTAGGCATGTATTGAACATTTACTCAGACAACAATGCTTATACCAACCTGTTCAAGACAGACTTTGGTTAAAGACCATGCTTTTCTGGTTAAACCAGCGTATTACCTCAAGTCGCTTTATGGGGTAAGGGGATTTTGTGTCTGCGACATTTCTGTTGTGCAAGAAATATGTACAATAAAATGAATTTTGTCGCTTTGCAAGCAAAATCCCACTAAACCCTATAGGTTGCGGATTTGAGGATTATATTGTTTTATGGTTGCAAAAGTACAGCTTTCTTTTGAAATAAAAAGAGAAGGATTCCCTAAAGTAGAAGGGAAAATCCCTATTTCCGATTTTGGTTATTTGTTTCACTTTTCGGGAATGGCTGTGATTATAAAAAGAGATTATTGTTTACTGCTAAAGCCTAATATGACTGAATAAACGCACCGAGACGACTGGGTAAGTAACGAAAGGCGTTTAATCAGATTCAATGAACTAATATATTAAGTATACGAAGCCTGTTTCTAGAAGATTCCGACTGCAGTCAGCAGCTCTGCTGAGCCTAGTGGCAACCCTCTTTAGTTGTACGACTATACACCAACTTTTAGGTCGAACCATGAAGCGAATAAGTTTACGGTAAGACATCCGCAGCAAAAATTTGTGGCAGACCCAACAATGACTCGAAGTAATACAAAGAAGAAAAAATAAAATGAAAAAGTCCGTAGGAAAGCAAATTCCCACGGACTTTTTATATAATATTTGTAATGATAATCTTATGCCTTGAAGCTCTCCAAGTCTTCTGCCTTGAAGTTCTGGATGTATGCTGAATGACCGAGAACTTCCTCCTCTGCCATGCGAACATAAACATTGGCACTCTTCTGGAACATCTCTGGTGCCTTGGTAGCATCGTCGAGGATGAGAAGAGACATTACGATGTCGCCAGTCATGTTGTAGAGACGGCGAGCCAGGAAGTCGTGAACTGCCTGATCGTTTGCTTCCTTCACCTTGTTGATGGCTGCCTCGTAAAGTTCTACGAGTTTAGCTACACGCTCCTTCAATGGCTTCAAGTCATCTGATACCTCATTCTCCAACATCTCCTTGATGATGCTGAGATAAGTACCGTTGGTGATGTAGCGGATGGCTGCAACTACCTGAAGCTGGGTGGTTCCCTCGTAAATAGAGAAGATGCGGGCATCACGGAACAGGCGCTGGCACTTGTACTCCATGATGAAACCAGAACCACCGTGGATGCTGATTGCATCGTATGCATTCTGGTTAGCATACTCAGAGTTCATACCCTTAGCCAATGGTGTGAATGCATCTGCCAAGCGGGTGTATTTCTTCATCTCCTGACGCTCCTCTGGAGTGAGCTTAGTGTCGCGGGCGATGTCTTCCAAAGCCTTGTAGATATCTACGTAGCGAGCGCAGCAGTAGAGGAGTGAACGGCCTGCATCCAACTTAGCCTTCATTCTTGAAAGCATGTCGTAAACGGCTGGGAAGTTGATGATCTTCTCACCAAACTGAGCACGCTCCTTGGCATAGGCCAAACCCTCGTTGTAAGCCTCCTGCTCAACACCTACACTCTGAGCTGCAATACCCAGACGGGCACCATTCATCAGAGCCATCACGTACTTAATCAATCCGAGACGGGTGTTACCGCAAAGCTCAGCCTTGGCATTCTTGTAAACCAACTCGCAGGTAGGAGAACCGTGAATACCCAACTTGTGCTCGATGTGACGAACAGTTACGCCACCATCACGCTTGTCGTAGATGAACATAGAAAGACCACGACCGTCCTTGGTGCCTTCCTCTGAACGGGCCAGAACCAGGTGGATGTCTGAGTCACCATTGGTGATGAAACGCTTCACACCGTTCAGACGCCATGTGCCGTCCTCATCCTGTGTAGCCTTCAGCATTACGCGCTGCAAGTCAGAACCTGCATCAGGCTCAGTCAAGTCCATACTCATGGTCTCGCCAGCGCAGATGCGAGGGATGTACTTCTGGCGCTGCTCCTCAGAACCGAACTCATAGAGTGTATCGATACAGCTCTGGAGAGACCAGATGTTCTGGAAACCGGCATCGGCAGCAGCAATGATTTCAGAAGCCATAGAGAAGATGGCGTTAGGCAGGTTCAAGCCGCCGTAACGGCGAGGCATGGACAAGCCCCAGAGGCCAGCCTTGCGGGTAGCATCGAGGTTCTCGAATGTCTTGCTGGCATAGATCATGCGGCCATTCTCCAAGTGTGGACCTTCGAGGTCAACATCCTCAGAGTTTGGTTCGATGATGTTAGCAGCTACATCGCCGGTAATATCCAGCAATCGCTTGTAGTTCTCGATGGCATCCTCGTAGTTGACAGGAGCATCTTCAAACTGGTCTTTTTCTACATAATTTCTTTCCTTCAAGTCCACAACACGCTTCATAAGCGGATGATTCAAGTGGAACTCTATCTCAGGATGGTCTGTATAATAATTAGCCATTTTGCTTTTCTTATTTAAATAATGTGTAATGCAGATTACTTAGAATTCTGCTTGTAGTACTTGATGAGCTTAGGAACCACATCCTCAACATTGCCGTTGATAACGTAATCGGCAATCTTGTTGATTGGAGCATCAGGATCGTTGTTTACAGAGATGATGATGCCTGAATCCTGCATACCGGCGATGTGCTGAATCTGACCAGAGATTCCGCAAGCGATATATACCTTAGGATGAACGGTAACACCAGTCTGACCAATCTGACGGTCGTGATCTACCCAACCTGCATCTACTGCAGCCCTGGAAGCACCTACCTCACCATGGAGGAGATGAGCCAATTCAAAGAGTTGGTCGAAGCCTTCCTTGCTTCCTACGCCATAACCGCCGGCTACGACGATGGCAGAACCCTTCAGGTTGTGCTTGGCAGCCTCTACGTGGTGGTCGAGTACCTTTACTACGAAGTCCTCAGCAGGAACATACTTGCTTACCTCAGGGTAAACTACTTCCTTCTTGCACTCACCCTCGTAGATGCTCTTCTGCATCACGCCAGAGCGGACTGTAGCCATCTGTGGACGGTGGTCTGGGTTTACGATAGTAGCCACGATGTTACCACCGAAGGCAGGACGAATCTGATAGAGCAGACCCTCATAGTGCTTGCCGCTCTTCTTGTCGTCGTAATCACCGATTTCAAGTTCTGTACAGTCGGCGGTAAGACCACTGGTCAATGAAGAAGAAACACGAGGACCGAGGTCGCGACCGATAACGGTAGCACCCATCAATGCAATCTGAGGCTTCTCCTCCTTGAAGAGGTTGACGAGAATGTCTGTATGAGGAGCTGAAGTGTATGGGAACAATCCCTCAGCATCGAAAACAAATAATTTATCTACACCATAAGGGAGAATCTGATTCTCTACCTGACCCTTGATGCCGGTACCAGCCACGATGGCATGGAGCTCCACGCCCTGCTGGTTAGCGAGCTTACGCCCCTTGGTGAGCAATTCCTGAGATACTTCGGCAACGGTTGTGCCTTCTACCTCGCAATATACAAATACGTTGTTCATTGTCTTTTCAAAATTATCCGATAATACTTTCGTTCAACAATTCCTTCATCAGTCCGTCGATGTCTTCATCGCTGCTGGTCAAGGTCTTGCTTTCCTTAGCCTGGAACACGATGTTCTTCACGGCCTTCACCTTGGTAGGTGAACCGCTCAAACCGCACTGTGCAGGGTCGCCGTCAACATCGGCAACACTCCACTGGTTCAGAGTGAGGTAAGGGCGCTCTTCATAGAGGTTGGCCCAAGGCTCATCACCCTTGCGCTCCATAGGGCAGGTAGCGTATTTATATTTCATTACGAGCTTCACGTTGCATGGGCGACATGGAGCAGCACTTCCGTTTACGGTGATAACCAATGGCAATGGAGCCTCAACAGTCTCCACACCACCATCAATGAGGCGGCGTATAGTAGCCTTGCCATCCTCTACCTTGAGGATTTCCTCTGCGTAGGTTACCTGGTTCAATCCCAACTTCTGAGCCACCTGCGGACCTACCTGAGCTGTATCACCATCGATAGCCTGGCGACCACCGATCACGATGTCAACGTCACCAATCTTCTGGATACCAGTAGCAAGGGCATAGGAAGTAGCCAATGTGTCAGCACCGGCAAAGAGACGGTCGGTAAGCAACCAACCCGTATCAGCACCACGATAAAGACCCTGGCGGATGATTTCGCCAGCACGTGGAGGACCCATAGTCAAAATACCAACTGTAGAACCTGGATTCTGCTCTTTCAATCGGAGAGCCTGCTCCAATGCGTTCAAATCTTCAGGATTGAAGATTGCAGGAAGGGCAGCGCGATTTACTGTGCCTTCGGCGGTCATCGCATCCTTACCCACATTTCTTGTGTCAGGTACTTGCTTGGCAAGTACTACGATTTTTAAACTCATATTTTTAAAAATGGTTATTGTTATAATTTCCTAAGTTTGTTAGTGCTCAGTACTCAAGTTGTACGTCGTCTAGTGCGATTGTCAGACTTGCTATCGTCTAATAAGTTACTGTCCAATGTTCAATTTGGGACAAAACACAGGGGCAAAAGTAACACTTTTTTATGGCTTACGCAAATATTTTATTAAAAAAATGCCCATTTAGTCTTGCTTTGTGCGCAAAACGCAAGAAATGTGCATGTTTTTTAGAACGTCCGTACTTAACTTTTCCGGCTTATTCAAAGCTCTTGAGTCGAGCGATATATTTGCCCAAAATGTCGAATTCTATATTTACTACCGTTCCCACTTCGATGTCGCAGAAGTTGGTATTCTCTCTGGTATAAGGAATGATAGCAACGGTAAATGTGTTGTCTGTAGGATCACAGACGGTGAGCGAAACGCCGTTAACGGTAACGCTGCCCTTGTCCACCGTGAAATAGCCTTTTCTTGCCATTTCCTTATTGAGCTCATATTCGAAAGTAAAATAAGTAGAGCCATCAGCGTCTTTCATAGCGATACATTTGGCAGTCTCGTCCACATGTCCCTGTACGATATGACCATCCAGACGGCCGTTCATCACCATAGAACGCTCTACGTTCACCTTGTCGCCTACCTTGAGCAGACCCAGATTACTGCGGTCCAGGGTTTCCTTCATGGCGGTAACGGTATAGGTACCGTCCTTGATTTCCACCACAGTAAGGCAGACGCCGTTATGCGCCACGCTCTGGTCGATGCCGAGTTCATCAACAAAAGAGCATCTCAATGTGAAGTCGATGTTCTCCTTATCATGCTTGATAGCTACGACGGTAGCCATTTCTTCTACGATTCCACTAAACATATATTCTATTTTTATTTGGTTTCATTATTATTTAGAATGCAAAGATATTGCATTAGCTAGAAACAGCCAAATTATTTAAGTTCTTTTGATAAAATAAGCAAGATATATTTGTTTAATTGCCATATTTTTTATATTTTTGCACATCATAATATATGCACATGATAAATGTGATATACATGTCTTTTCAAAACTCCACCGAATATGAAGAATAATGAAGACTATATAATTAAGGTATAGGAGCAGCAAAATTAGATAACACAGTTTAGGTAACAATAAAAACATTTGAAGACAATGGAAATCAAGGAAGGATATATGCCCTTCATGGGCTATCAAACATATTATCGTATCGTAGGTAAAACAGAGGAGGGCAAGAGCCCTATCATCCTCTTGCATGGTGGACCAGGCAGTACCCACAACTATTTCGAGCTATTGGATAGGGTAGCGGAATCAGGTAGAGCTGTCATCATGTACGACCAGTTGGGCTGTGGCAACTCATTTGTGGAGGGACATCCCGAACTCTGGACTCCTGAGACTTGGCTCAACGAACTCTGTGTGCTCATCGACTATCTCCACATCGACCATTTTCATCTCTTGGGACAGTCGTGGGGTGGCATGCTCGCCATCATCTATCTGATAGAGAAGCAAGCAAAGGGCGTGAAGTCAGCCATCCTCAGCAGCACTCTTTCGAGCAGCAAGCTTTGGGCAAGTGAGCAACATCGCATGATTAAGTTTATGTCGGAGGAAGACCAGCGTGCCATCGCTGAGGCTGAGGCGAAGGATGACTTTTCGAGCGAGGCGTATGCCAAGGCGAATGAACACTTCATGCTCCTGCATTGTGCCGGTGAGGTGACGGAGGATAGTCCAGAGTGTCTTCGCCGGAAGAAGCGTGCTGGTGCTGAGGCTTATCTCCATGGTTGGGGACCAAATGAATACACTCCTACTGGTACGCTCCGTGATTATGATTACACCGACAGTCTGGGCGAAATCCAAGTGCCTTGCTTGGTGATGAGTGGCACCAACGACCTCTGTACTCCATTGGTAGCAAAGACACTTTATGATGGTATCCAAGATTCCAAGTGGCATCTCTTCGTAGGAGCCCGACACATGCCATTTGCCGAGCAAAACGATGAATATTGCAAGGTGTTGGAAGAATGGATGGAGGAGAAAGAGGGAAAGTGATTTGGCACTTTCCCCTTTTATTTCATGATTCCATTGTCAGTATCAGAGAGGTTGATTCTCTTTTTGTCCAATTGATTGGATAAAATAAGCATAAAACCGTCCAATTGATTGAATGAAATCAATGGAAAAAGTGCTGATAGTGGTGCCAAAAGTGCTTTAAAAAACGACTTTTGGCACCACTATCGGCACTTTTATAGAGAAACTATTGTTTCTTGAGAGTTAAGTTGGGTTCAATTCCATTGATACCAAGTCCTAAAATATCGGTTACTTCTCTACATCCACAATCACAATGCTGGTTAGTTGAACAATCATTGCAGAAGGTAGGTTGATAAGAGCGGGATGTAAATTTGTTCCAATAATCTGTATCCTTAATCCAAGGTTCTTCGCATACATTTCCTACGATGTGAGGAGAATGATTGCAGGTTCTTATTTGTCCTGCTGGATCAATAACGAAGAATCCTTTTGCCGCAGCGCATAGATACCCTACATGTATTCTTTTGTATGAATTAGCAGAAGCTATGATGCACTTTGGTATTTCTGTACCCACATTTCCATAGCGATTAGCTAGTGTTAGTACTTCTTCTGCAGTATCAAGCATTCCATTGATTTGCTCCATCGAGAGACTTAGCTCATTCATGTATTGTAAACCACGCCCACCAGGCAGAAAACGGTTGAGAAGAATATCGGATGCACCATTGATGATGGCAAGCGATATGGTCTCGAACAATTCATAATAGTTCTTTCTCGTAACAGTAATGTTTGCTGTGCATTCTAAGCCGATTTCTTTAGCTTTCGAAAAGCATTCTAACACGTAGTCTGCATTATCAACTCCAGTATGCTCTTCAAATGATAGGTAGCCAGGAAGGCTCATGCTAAGATGAACATTCATTTCCTTGAAGAATTTGAGATGTTCTTCATTCATGAATCTTCCATTGGAGATGAGTATGATGGGATAATTCATCTTCCTTTGATTGCCAATCATTCGGATGTGTCCAATGATTTCATGAAGATCATCTCTTAGCAATGCTTCTCCGCCAGACAAAGAGAAAGTCTTTACTCCATAGTCGTATAGTTTTTCTATTACCCATTTCCATTGAGTGGTGGATAGTTCCTTTCCTAATGGATATGAAGAGTTAGGCGCATACCAAGGGCATGAGCAAAACAAGCAATGGTGATTGCATTTATATGTCAATTCCAAAGCAACAGATTTTGGAAGAATGGGTATGCTATTCTTCATTGCTATCATTTTCTTTTATTCCTATTCCTGTCATTCTCTTGATAGTATCTTGCTCATCCATGATGCTATGGTAGCGATCATAACAGTCTTTAAAGTAGGCATCCCCTTTCAAAAAAGCCAATACGGCTTGGTAGTCATCAAATGACTCTATGTCGGTTATAGCTTGATGATAGTCTTTATCGCTTTTTGCCTTGAAACAGAACAAATGATATGTTCCTTCTTCGTAGATGTCATCCTCGGAGGTTAACGGTAAATCGAAAAACTCTGCTTCTTCCTTCGCTTCTAGGGCGCATGAACCACATATTACTTCAAGAGACGCATCATATCCCAAATCTTTTATCTCTTTGATGATGGAGTTGAACATTTCTTCATCACTGTGGAAAGCTTGATAGGTCAATGGACGATGGCAATGTTGGCATATTGTGGAAAAACTATCTATCATCGAAGGTGCATAGCACATGGCTCCTATGTGATTTGCAAGATACGTTGGCAGTTCTTGAGCAGCCAATTCCTTTAGCTGCTCAATAAGTTCTTCTCTATTTAATGAATGTTTCATATTTCCTTTCTATTTAAATTGCGTAATTCTAGTGCGTTGGTTGCATGATGATGCATAGCATCTTTTCCTGATGCTTTTGCATATCTTCAGCATTCCACTCGTATCCAAATTCACGCTTGATACTATTTTTAATGCCTTCATCATAATTGTCTTGACACATCTGTAGCATGATTCTAAATTTCAAGGAAGCCACGCTTACTTGATTTGATTTGGAATCAAGATAACGATTCTTCTTATCTATAGGATTCCAGTTGGAGCCAGAACTATTGGCATCGGAACCAATCATGGCAAAATTGCCAAAGCAGTTTATCTCTTCTGATGTGATAGGCTTATCTTCGCCAGCTTTTGCCTGAGGATAGTAATGCTCAAGGCTTTTGCGAGTTCGAGAGAAATAGAAATTGTCAAATGTATCAAGGCCAAAGTCGCTGCATCCCAAGGCGGTAAAGAATTCAATTCTAGCTTTTGAACCTTTCTTGGCTCTGTTTCCTCGCAATTCTTCTGCGTATTTCTTCCACAATCTATAGTCGGTATAGTTGAATACAAAGAGAGGTATATTGCTTGAACCTTTGGGATAGACATCATCGAAGGGATGATCCACATTTTCCAATTCAACACTCTGTTTGCCATTTCGAATGATGGTTTCATCGAAACTATTTGGCTTTGGCTGGTTTCTTTCATTCAGTTTGTTTGCATCCAAATATACATCGAAGAAGTACTTGTCTGCTAAATTTCTCACGAACTTCAAATAGTTATCTTCATTCCAGTCCTGGAATAGGTGCAACAAGCAGTAGAAGAGATAGTTCTTGCGTTGCTTGGCTGTAAATGCCACCTCAAACATAGATAAAAGATGAACCAACTCTCTTTGTTTAGACTTGTCATTGTCAATCAAATCTGCCATGTAGGCAGACTTGCCCTTCTTGCAGTAATATTGTAGTTTCCAAGGATTCTCAATGGCTTTATCTTCACCATTTATGTGGTGCACCATGTAGTTGTCGAGATAATATTTTGCCAATAGCAGGTTATAGGCAAACTGCTTGACAAATTCTGGAGTGAGCTTGACTTTGTCAAACTCATTGATAAGTTCCTTGTCATCGAGTGTGAAGTCTGATGGATTAAAATCTTTCTCTTGCATTCTTGTAATTTTGAGAACAATCAACAGAAAATTTGGAAAATCAATGATTGGTTGGAACGAATCGTTATAGTCAATTTCGCTCACCTCCTTTTCCTTTTTTACAGGAATATCGAGTAGTTTTTCTATTGTCTTCATCCCAAAGGAGTTGTCTAATTGTTGTGGTGCAATAGGAAAATCGTCAAATCTCTCCAACTTGAAGTTGCTCATATCTTTACCGAATATCTCAGTCATGTTAGGTAACTTTTGTTGGATATAGAAACTCATATCGCTACAAGCCTCCCAAATTTTGCAGAACTTTTCCATCGCTTTATTGTCATTCTTCAGTTGATCACTCAATTTGGCTTTTACAATTTCATGCTTTTCAAGTTGCTCGCCACGAGAGTTCATTACTTCAAAATAATGATTCAACTCAACATCCTTAGGCACACGATAATGTATGATATGCACATGGTTCAAAAAATACTCCTTGAATTTGTCCATATCAACTTGATTTTCACCTACTATTTCCTTTAGTGCTTCTTTGGCAAAGTTATAGCCATTCTTTATGCCAAGGTCATATTCCTCCCCAAAATCAGAATCTTTTACTTCCTTATTTTTCTCAAACTTAGACATGACTTCTATGGTTTGAGTAGAAGCTTTGCGTGAGGAATATGCAAGTTTGTTGGTAACCTTCTCGCCCATAGCAGTGAGGATAATGTATATTGTAGTAAGACGTTGTTGTCCGTCTATAACCTCGAATACATTCTCGTCACGTTTAAAGGTTACAAGTGTTCCGATATAGTATATAGGCTTGTCTATGACCATGGAGTCATAGATATCCTTTATTAATGCAGAAATCTCATCTCGTTCCCAGGCGTAATTACGCTGATAGATGGGAATTTTGTAGTAGGTAACTGTTCCACTATTGACATAATAGATGTCTTTTACAGAACATTCTTTCAGAATATGTGATAAATCTTTCATGCTTGTCATTATTTATAAAATCCATTTTCCTTGAAGAAATAGAGGTAATTGCAAGAAATTTCATTCTCATCTTTGGCATCTATATTTTTGCTAGTACTGCTGCTTTCAAGTACTCTACCGTCATATATGTCTCCGATTGATAGAGAACATAATTTGTCGGCAAGGGCACTGAGAAGGGATGTTGGGGAATCTTGTCGAGCAATTAATTGGTACATGTTAAAGCCATTGATGATACCAAATTTGTTGCTTTCGCCCATAATGTAATTCTGCGCAGACAACCAGCCCAAATTTCTATACTGTGCTCTCAGAGAGTAAGCCCAAATGAAGGCATAGACTACGAATTGCTCAAATTGTGCCAAATCTTCCTTGGATGGGTAAGTTTCAGGGCAGAACCGATCTACGTAAAGCAAGACTGATGTGTCAAACAGCAAACGTGCTATGCCATTCCCCGTTCCTCGCTTGAAATATTTATCGAGAGTCTTTACAATCTCATTGTCGTTGATGTAAAAACCTTCGTACTTACTATTGTCTTGAATATCTTTCAAGATGTTATAGTAATGTTTGGTATATTCGAAAAAAGGCTTACCTGCAATGATTGGTGTATTCAATTGGAAAGCGTTGATGTTACGTATGCCTGATACAAATGGCATTGCAGATGAATTTACCATGTCGGCATAGCAATATGCTGCCTTGAAGAACTGGGCATAAGGAGTTTTGGCATAACGAGTAATGCCCTTGAACATTTGAATGTTATGTTCATTGAGTACATTAGCTTTGTTACCATTTACCCATTCCTTGATGCGATAGAGATAGTTGCCAAAAAGATTAGCCAAGTTGCTTTGGGAGACTTGTTCCCATCCTTTGACAATTTTTTCTGTTTCTTCTTCGCTTACACCTGCCATCTCTCGTAGATGATATGCCTTCAACAAGTCGTGAGGATAGAGAGCCTTGCCACGAGCATTTTGAGAATCGAAGAATTGGAAAGCTTCTGATATATCTTTTGTAATTACAACAATCAGTTCGCAATTATTTTCAATATACCCTTTCAATCTTTCTTTTTCCTTCTCGTGCTCATCATTTTTATCTTCAGACTTCTTACCTATGCGGCGACACAAAGCCTGATAATTGTTTGGAATATTACGACAGTTATGCTCATTGTTGTAAACTGACTGCTGTAAGAAACTGATATTCTTTTCGCCTAATGCAGTTAATAACAGAGAGAATGTGATGGTACGTTGCTGCCCATCTACAATGTCATAACGGTCTCCTTTTTGCTGGTGCAAGATGAGAGTGCCTACTCTATACTTTTCTTTGTTGCTATTCATCGCTTCGATGATGTCATCAAGCAATTGGATGGCATTGCGTGCTGTCCATTTATATGGTCGCTGATAGATAGGGATGTTGAGGCTAACATCTTCTATGGGCTTATCACCATTCGTTATCTTCTGGCGAAGAAGTAAATCACCGATGGTTGTTATTGATAATGTTAAGTTGCTCATTGTATATTATATTTTTTGTGACATAGTTACCAACATGGTTACCGACATAGTTACTATTGCTCTGTTACTAGCTCTGTTACTAGCTCTGTTACTAGCTCTGTTACTAGCTCTGTTACTAGCTCTGTTACTAGCTCTGTTACCAGCTCTGTTACTAGCTCTGTTACCAGCTCTGTTACTAGCTCTGTTACTAGCTCTGTTACTGTTTATACAGTCTCCAAGAACAAAAGTCCCTTTTTGGTTGTTCTGTATTGCTGTTTAGGGCTTGTCGGCTTGTCAGGAACCGTAAGTTCCAGATAATCATGTTGGAGCAGTGGCTCGATGAATGCTTTGAAGTTCTTGAATTGGTAAGTAACACCTAGTAGTTCAAATATTTCTTTTCTAAATTTTGCTTCTTTGCAGAATCTAAGAATGGATACAACTTTGTCTGTGGCATCGATATATGTATCATCTTCTGCTCTGTCACTAACTCTGTCACTATCCAGCCAAAAAGTGACAGTGCTGGTGCAAATATCACTCTCAAAAGTCACGTCATTGCCAGTGATTTCTTTCCACTCGTTCATCATATCGAAACCATAGCCGATAGTCTCTGATAGATTTACCAGTCTGAATATCTTGGCGATAATCGGGTTGCGAGGATTGGAATAGAGATGGTTGCCCAGTTGGGATATAGGCACAGGATAGCCACCTGCATTGAAGAACTCGACTCTGTCGGTGTAGATATGGATGCAGGAGTGAATGGTGCTGAAAGGGTCGAAGTGGGAGAGCATATTGACTAATGCTTCTCGCAAAATCTTAAACTGCGAGCGATCTTCCACATTGAATCCCTCGTCGTTCATCATGAATGGAGTATCCACGATGAGGCGCAGTCTCCTAATCATAATCTGAAAATACTCCCAAAGGTTCTCTTGCTCGGGAATGCGGTAGGTATAGCGGGTTCGGGCTTCTCTTACACTTCTACCTGGAATCTCCACCAAGTCCATCCAAAACGTAGGAACATAACGGCGAACCCATTCTTCTTTGCCAAAGCACATCAAACCACCATAATTCAGATGTCCCTCATTGTCGGCAATTCCGATGCGCTTGCAGAAGTCGGCGATGTCATTGCCTATCAGATTAGGACGAGGACTATAGAGCTTGAAGTAGTTGCGATAGTCACGAATGGTATCCTCATTGAGCATGGAGAGGTCTGAGTCTAAGAGTATTTGCTCAGACTTGATGCCGAATGATTGGTTATGAAACATGGCGGTTATCTCACCATTGGTTGCTCGCTGGTCTCCACTGCCAAATCGGATGAATGTATTCTGTGGATTGTTATAGTAGATAGGCTTGTGGGGTGATGAGGCGATATGAAATGCCAAAACCTTATGTCCATCTATATGATAGAGCATGCTCTTGGCATCGACTGGCTCATTGAACTTTTGGGAACGCAAGGTGCCCAAGAAGTCTTGTTCCAACTTCTCTGCATTGTCAACTCCTGATATTTCAAACTTCTTGCCATTCTGCTTTACTCCAAGCACTATCCATCCGCCGGAAGTGTTGGCGAATGCACTTACGGTTTCCCATATATTCTTAGGGAGTTCGCTCTTGGCCTCCTTAGCCTCGAAGTCCTCCCATTCGATGTCGTTGATTCTGTCTATCAGCTCTTCCTTTGTCATAATAATGGTGATTAAATTGAAATATAGAATTTCTTCCTCCCTTCACTTCAAGAAATAGATAGGAGCATGCTGGGTGCCTTCCTTCTCCATGATGCCTTTCTCGCAGAAATGGTTGAGCCACTTCTGTGCCATGTAAGGAGTCAAGCCAAAGAGGATGCGCAGGATGCGAGTGGTGATATAGCGGTTCTCTTGGAGATACTCCTTGATTTTCGCCAATAGCTTTTCCTCAGAGTATTTTGTGGATTGGTTGGAATAACGAGAGCGTACAAAATGGACGTTGCGCTGTACTTCCTCCATTAGCTTACCTTCTGGTCGGAAGTTGATGCCGGTGATGCGTACTTCCTTGCCCGTAATCTTCTTGTCTGGATTCTCCTCTGGCATCTCTAGGCTAGCCGACATGGAGAAGTAGCCTATCTCTGGGATGTAAAAGCGGCGTCCCAGTGAGAATTCTTCCACCATAAGGTCGTGAAGCTCTGCCAACACCGCAGCCACATCTCCCTTGGTGAGTGAGCAGCGGCTCTGGATTTTCTCTTGCAGTTGCTTCTCGGTCATAGGTTCATGCTGCACGATACGAATGTATTGGCGCTTTTCTCCTGTGCCCTGGGCATTGTTGAGCATGTAAATGTCGTATTTCAGTTCCATATTTCTTGTTGTTTGATGGTTCGTTGTTTTCTATATTCTTTGTCTTCTATGAAAGATGATGCAAATATATATAATAATGTGATAACTTGTATCTTTTGGTGTAAACTATTAGGTTTATTTAAACATTGGTATATGTCATATGATTATACGGCATTTGTCATCCGACCGTATGATAAGTGTCGTATAATCACATGACAAATGTCACGCAATCGATATAATAGCTTTCTTGCATCGTTATAATTGCTTCCTTGCATCATATGAGTCACAACAAAATCTTTTATTGATTGAATATCAACGAATTAAGTATTTAAAAGAATGTAACTGCTAACGATTTAGAAACGAGCTATATTCTTTTTCTTTCACAACCTTGCAATATCCAAAGAACGCCTAAATTTGCGACAAAGATACGATATTTTTCTTAATATCCCATAATTTACAAGAAGAGAAATATGGAAATTAGGACTTTTTTACATGAAATCTCAAACTTGTGAACATAACCCCATCGCTAAATGAATAGCAAGTATTCCTGCTGAGTTTATCAAATCAGGGCCATTGTTGTTGATGACGACTCTACCATCAGCCCATATATACCTTTCCGACACAAGCATATAGTGTTTTCATTTGTACCCCGAGTGTGTACAGTTTCAAACCATGATTTACATTCTTATATAAGAAAGAGAAGCCGTGACCATTTGTGTATTTTTGCCAAACTAACTCCTGTACATACAACAGATGTAAAAGATTTCTGCAAAATCGACCGAAATCATAAGAAAAAAACACCAAACCAGCAAATTTCTTAAAGATTATATCCGTTTATTAAGATTATTTTTGTATGTTTGCAGCATTAGTTTGGTGGTAAAGCCTATTGGCCTGCCACGTGACAATAGGACTTTATGGAGCCAGCCTATATCACAATTCTTCTCCGTAGTAACAGTCCGTTCTCTCTCTCACTGGTCTCTCCCTGCGCGGCAGAGGCATACGTTTTTATATTTTTCAAACACTCCAAATTGACAGCGCATGAGAAAGTTTACTTCTTTGTTACTGTTAGGCTTCGCTCTCGGCAGTTTCGCGCAAACGCCCGGAGGAGTCAGCGGAAGCGAACTGTGGTTCAAGACTGCGCCATTGAACTCAGACCTGCAAGGTTATTACCGTTGGCAGGATTTCTCTGGGGATTCCATACGGCTGATGCTATTGGACAGCCGTGGCGTCAAGTCTGAACTTACTCTTCCGAACAGTTCAGTCCATTACTTCAACTTCAATCCGAGTCTCTGGCTCGCAGACGGATTTCGTAGTCTGAGTGCCAAACTCAAGCACGGCGACCTCTCACAGGCTACCGTCATCGGTGTCTTTGCACCGGAACTGGCAACCATCGGCAAGGATATGGTTGTCTATGCTCTTGACGGCCGCAAGGGCGACGGAGCCATTCTGAGCAAGGACAAAGCCGTAAGGGGTAGAGGTGTTGAACCACTGGACTATGGTTCAGCATCGGGTGAAGACCTGCTTTATCAATCAAGTGATTCTTTGTCCGAGAACGGTTTTAAGGAAAGCGCTCTGCGCGTTGTGTCCTACTTCAAGGCAAGCAATCCTTCAACAGCATTGTGGGGAGACAACTCCAACACCACATTATTCATCGGAACACCTTCCACCTCTGGCAGCTTCGGTACGGATTTCCCGACCTCGCTCTTCGGTAATGCTTCCATCCGGGGATATGCCCCTGAGCTTATTGTGTTCAGCAGGATGCTTACACCCGATGAGCGCAGAAAAGTGGAGAGCTATCTGGCGGTAAAGTACGGCATCACCCTCAAAGGCTCGTATCTTGACAGCGACGGAAACCTGACTTGGGATATGGCGGAGAACCAAGCCTACCACCATAGGGTCACAGCTGTTGGAACCGACATGGCAGGAAGTCTCTCCCAGCCGCTTTCCGCAACATCATATGAGGAAAGTCCGGTGTATGCGGCCTTGAAGGAGAACGGAACTTATCATGACGCAAATCCATACAACCCTTCATCCGCTTCCCGTCTGCTTGTCATGGGACGTGAAAACGGCAATCCGATGCCGGACAGAGGCTTTACTTTCTGGGGCGACGATGATGTGGCACTTGCAACATATACCTCACCTACAGATTCCCTGTGGCATGTCATGAAACGTACATGGATGGTCAAGACCAACGTGCCGTCAAAGCCCGACAGTACAGTGGCAAGATGGACTGCGCAAGGACTTGAAGTGTCAAGGAATGGCTTTACTGACAATATCATCCAAGAGAAAGCCGCTTCCGGAGCTTATGCCACGACTCCAGCCCTTGTTGGAGGTGGCGGTGCTTTGAGTTCACCTGTCCGACAAGTCACCCGACTTTTGACGTTGGCTTCGGAAGCATCGGTGGCAGCACATGCAAGTATGGATTCCGGTTCACCAATGCTGGAGTTGTTTATCCGATCATCAACGGAGCGGTCTCAAATTCATACATCGCCACGGATGTTGACGGAACGGACATCTCTATCCACAAGGAAGGCAAAAACATCTATCTGCGTGTTGACGGAACAGGAAGTGCGACAAGAACCATATCCCTTTCGGATGCAAATGACACAGACACAAATGTGGGCATTATCCGAACGGAAGGAGCAGAGTCCGCCTTGAACATGGCAGGCTTGAGGACAGGAGGAATAGACGATGTCGGTTATATGGCAGAGTTGAGCTATGACCTCACGCCAAACAAGGAATTCTCTGACTATTGCCGCAAGCGTACCGTCATGCTCATAGACCCAAGCGGTGAAGGTGATTTCGACATCAACAGCAATAGCAACATAAGATGCTCCAAGCCTGATATGACAAGGGGCAAGACCATATTCCGCAATATCCTATGGGATGCAGACGGAAGCGGAAGCGATGTGTTCACATTCGCCTATTATGACGGCATTTCCTATGATGCCACTCCTACGCCGTCAAGTTGCGAGAATGGAGTTCCACGCAATGACGGGTATATCGACATCGGCATCAACATCGGTACACCAGTCTATTCCTATGTGCTCAGCGTTGACACCGTTGCAGGAAAAGTAAAAGGAGAAACCATTGCCAGAGGAACATTCTTCGGTGACACGCATAGAATCACGAATCTTGCCCCCGGCGCCTATGCGCTGTCCGTATCCCAAGGTGGAGGCAACGAGATTTATGCCACTGGCAACGCACTCTACACCTCATACTCACATGACACCAGGACCTATCTGTCTGGCGACATCTCATGGACGGTGAACGATACAAAATCAAACTACCGTGTGGGATTGGAGCCAAGCCTCACGGACGAGATCACCCAATATGGCTTCGACGTGCGGGGCGACAAGGCGCATATCATAACCGGTGGATATACAAGCCTAACCAAATATGTCACCATCAGGCCTGGCGATGTGCTCAGCGTAACAGTCCGCAATATGCAGGTCACATACAAGTTGAACGGACAGACCGTGCATCATGAATATGTCTGGTCACTTCGTGCATGGCGGTTCTGCATCAAGTACGGAAAGGGCGAGACACATATCACAGATCTTACCGTAAACGGTACGCCTGTAACCTCATTCACCACAAGGGGCAACGTGCAGATAGAAACACCCAAGAAGTGTACGACAACGATGACCGTCTATGTCGGCAGCGAGTGTGATGCAAGTATGCCTAACGGAACACAGGCAAGGGAGAACCATGTGGGCAGCTCGGACAGACAGGCTGACAATACCTTCATTTCTGAGAAGACGAGAACTTCACTGTCAAGGGCAACGGTTCTACGACAGGCATCTACGAGGCTAAACTCACACAGGACAAGCCTGCTGCAGCCACATTGATGGTGTTTGACGTATCAGGCAAACTGGTAGTGTCACGCCAAATGACAGGCGAAAGCGTCAAGCAAGCCGACTTCAAGGTTCCCGCATCGGGTGTGTATGTCGTGAAGGCAATCTCCGAGAATGGGGAGCATACAAGGAAAATCTCAGTAAAGTAACTTAAAGGAAGATACGCATGAAGAATTATATACAGAAGGTGGCGTTGGCATTGGTTTTAATGCTTGCCGCCACACTGTCCCTTTCGGCAAAGGACGGGACAGCCGTGAGAAAACTCTTCAAGAAGGGTGTCTCTGACAGTATCTCCGTAGGAGGTAGCAAACTGGTCGTTCTTCAGAAAGACCTCATTCGGAACAGAAGCCTTCCGTGAACTCTATCGGAGAGGAGAATGTTCCTGAGCTTGACTTTGCCATGACCAACGTCACGGCAGGAGGACATGGCTACCGTTTCCTCCCTCACGGAACACACTTCACAGGCGAGGGCGCGACTGTCAAGATAAAGTATGACCGCACGAGAATACCAAGCGGCTATACCGAGGACGACATCCGTACCTATTACTACGACCCGGCCGAGAAGCATTGGGTTGCGTTGGCGTGTGCGTGTGGACAAGAAGGAAGAGTGTGTCGTTTCAAAGACGACCCACTTCACCGACATGATCAACGGCGTGATACAGGCCCCGGAGTCACCGCAGACCGAAGGCTTTGCCCCGACGATGATGAACGACATCAAGGCGGCAGACCCGACGGCGAAGCTCAATGTCATTGCGCCTCCAAGCGCAAACAACCGTGGCTCTGCCAACCTGCAGTATCCGTTCGAGATGCCGCCAGCACGAAACGGTATGCAGCCGCCTCGGCTTGCAGTACAGCAGCGAGGGCGGTAGCGGTTGGCTCGGTGAAGGTTGGAACGTCAGCGTGCCAAGCATTACGCTTGACACCCGGGGCGTGCCTCGTTATGACCAGTCAAAAGAGACGGAGACTTATCTCTTGTCCGGTTCAATGCTCTCCACTATGGATGACAACGGACAGATGGGAGTCGCACACCGTGGCGAGAAGATGAACAGAAAGGCTGACCGCCAGTTCTACACCCGCCAAGGCGGTGATTTCAGCCGTATCATCCGCAAGGGTGACAGTCCTGCCAACTATTATTGGGAGGTTACAGACAAGCAGGGTGTCAAGTACATCTATGGTGGTGACGGAGCTGTTGTAAAGGGCAATGTCACCGATGCTTCGGGCAATACCCGTGAGGTGATTGCCGAATGGAAGCTGAAACGTGTCGAGGAACTCCACGGTGACTATATAGAATATGTGTATGACATCGTGGATGAGGATGTGCGTGGCGGCTTGAAGGCCAAGGCTGCATATCTGAAGGAGGTTCACGCAGGTAATGCAGGACAGGAGCCGCACACCGTTGTACTCTTTGATGGCAACAAGGTAAAGCAGGTAAAGACCAACAATGCCCGCTATGGATTCCTCGCCTCCAACAAGCTGTTGGAGAAGGTGACCGTGAATTTCCAGGGCGAGACCCTGCGCAGCTATGCCTTTGACTACAAGGAAGGTGCATTCCACAAGGAAATGCTCACAGGTGTCAGACAGTATGACAACACCGGAAAGGAAGTGGCTTTCCAGAACTTCGACTATTATGATGATGTGCAGGCTGAAAAGGGATATGTTCCGTTCAAGGACGATTCCGAGAAATGGAACACGCACGATGACGGACTTGACGCAGGTTTCGTCAATCCATTGAAGACTGTCAGCAAGCGCTTCAGCGACAAGCCAACTGCACTTGGCGGAACGACAAGTTCTTCTGTAAGCGGTTCGTTCTATGCATGTGGGACCTTGGGACGGAAGCAAATGGAAAGGCAATACAATAGGAGGTTCTTACAGCTACTCCAGCGATACCAGCAAGGGACTTTCCGCATTCGTTGACTTGAACGGTGACGGACTTCCTGACAAGGTATACAAGTCTGGTGGTTCCGTATATTATCGTCCACAGGTCAAGACTGACAACGGAGAAGTAGTATATGGTGAGCCTGTCAAGGTAAAGGGTATCAGTAACTTCTCGACAACCAAAAGTTCTACGAACTCTTTCGGTGCGAAAGCCGTTGTCGGTTGGAATGTTCTGACTGCCGTTGTCGGAACGGACAAGTCAACCACTAAGACAAAGACCACTCAGTATTTCAGCGACATCAACGGTGACGGACTTGTTGACCTCGTTTCCAATGGCAAGGTATATTTCAACCATTTGAGTTTGATCAGTCTGGCAATGCCGTGCCTACGTTTACATTGAGCAGTGCCGACACGCCAAGCCCAATCATCTATGGTGGCAAGGTTGACACTTCTGTCATGGAGGTCAGTAAGGATGAGCAGGCGGAAGCCATCAAGAACTCACCGATGGAGGATATTGTGCGTGTATGGCAGGCTCCTAAGGACGGAACAGTAAGCGTGGCAGGTCAAGTAAGCCTTGTCGCTCCTACTGGAGACTATGACGCTGACGAATACCAAAAAGCAGACGGTGTAAGAGTTGCTATCCAAAAGGGTGGCAATGAGCTTTGGAACAAGACTATTGCAAAGGGCGACGGCAGTTCTTATGCCGCTGCAGTCTCTTCTGTTGCCGTCAAGCGAGGTGACAGAATCTATTTCCGTGTACAGTCGGGTTCCGAGGAAACAAGCAACGGCTCATTTGACAAGGTGAACTGGTCGCCTACCATTACATACGCTGGCGAATCTAATGTTTTGCCTAACGGGCTTTCTTCAACAGAGTACAAGCCTGAGGATGGTGCCATCTATGATGTGAACACCTCTGCCAATGTGGAGAATGGTTCAAGTGTTGAAGTTCACAGTGTCTTCCACAAGCCTGTAACAACCGACGATGTTGTTCTCAGCATCATCGGCAGCAACGACAAGAAAGACAGTGACGGAAACGACAACCCGAACTATATCGAGAAGACGGTCTTTGCTCAAACATTGAAGGCTGGTGAGGCTTTCAATGGTGATTCTCTCAACATCAGTCTGGAGAATACAGAAAAGCTGACCAATTTCAGCTTTGAGATTTCATCCACCTCAAATGTTGATTGGAAGAGCATCGGTTGGCAAGCATCCGTAACTTACAAGGATTCTGCCAATGTTGAGCAGACCATGTCAGTTCCTGCACATTACAAGACTTTCGCAAATGCCTTGGCAGAGGGCAAGCCATACTTGACCACAGCGACTGATACAATTATGGTTGTGTCACCAGTGCTTATCCTTTCTGACAATTCCATCAATGGCCAGATTACTTTGACTGCCAAGACAGAGGATGCACTTGTTGGCAAAAAGTCTTTCACTATCGAGAATGGCATTTTGAAAGCCGATACTCTGCGATTTGCAACAACCACAGGAAAGAAGTTATGGTTTGAATACAGCTATCCTGCAACTATCTCGGATGAAACTGTTACTTCTGCCTCTGTTTCCATTCAGAAAGATGCGGCAGGTCTTGTGACAGAGAATGTCCTTGCTGGATTCTATGCAGAAAGCGATAATCTTGGCTTCGGTATGCTTTACCGTGGCTGGGGAGGTTTTGTCTATAACTCTGCAGAAGGCAGATATGCAAAGCCTATTGACGAGTCATTGCTGAAATTGCCGGAAAACGAGAACGACAAGGTTGATCCTCTCACAATGGCATTCACTCCATTGGGCACAGACCAGACCTCTATGGACAAGTGGGTCGGTCAGCGACAGGACATCTATCTTACTGCGACCGAGGCAAGCACAGCCCGATTGACCGAGCAGGATGTACTCCTTACCAATCCTTTGGATAACAATGCGGAGGTGGCAGGACTTGCAGGCGAATACTTGCAGGGCACGGGTGCTGCGGCTGTAAGCCAAGTGGTATCAAGCAAGAGTACCGTTGTGCAAGGCGGTGCACTTGGCATTACCCACAACAATGCAAATGGCAGTTCCAAGACGGAAGTTGCCATGATGGATATGAATGGTGACGGATTCCCTGACATCATTGCAGGTGGTACCATCCAATACACCAACTCACAAGGTGGATTGAGTGGTGAAATCTACAAGGGCATCGGAGCGAACAACTCTGACAATGCTTCTGAGGCGTGGGGATATGGTGGCAATCCTGTTGCTTCCGTATCACAGATTACGAATTTGGCGAAAGGTGTAAAGCAGTCTTTGAGCAATGTACAGACAGAATGGCAAGCTCAATTCTCTATCACTGGCAGTGCGCCAAGGAACACAGATGAAGCCGTAGAGTCATTCATTGACATCAATGGCGATGGACTTCCAGACAAGATTCTTTCCGACAAGAAAGTAAGATTAAATCTTGGTTATACCTTTACCGAACCTATTGATTGGGAACTTGATCGTATTCAAGGTGGTAAGAGTCTCTCTTATGATATAGGTGCAAGTGGTGGCGCTAACCAAGGTTGGGGCGAAACATTCTATAAAGAGAAAAACAATAAAATCAACAAGGCCTCCGGCAGTTTCTCCGCAGGCTTTGGTCTCGTAACCTCAGAGAGCGAAGAGGAATACAACCTTATCGACATCAACTCTGACGGTCTCCCAGATAAGGTCTGGAAGAATGGTGATGGTATCACTGTTGCCCTTAATACAGGCAATGGCTTTGACGAGCCTATCAGTTGGAAGGGTGCAAGTGCGCTTAGTGAATCAGCCTCTACATCAGAGTCTGCAAATGCAGCGTTCACTTTGACCATCAACATTCCTGTCATTAGCATCAAGATTTCAACCAACCCTGGTGCTTCTACCTCGCACAGCATCAACCGTCCGACCTATTCATTGCAGGATGTGGATGGTGATGGTTATCTTGACATCGTTGAGTCTGAGAAGGAAAGCGAGTTGAAGGTTACACGCTCTGCCATTGGCAGAACCAACATGTTGAAGTCTGTCACCAATTCCTTGGGCGGAACTTTCACACTCGACTATGCGCACACCACTCCGACCTACGGTCTTCCTGGTGGCAAGTGGGTAATGTCTGCCTTGACGATTGACGACGGAATCCATGACGATGGTCCAGTCATGACAACTGCCTTTGAGTATAAGGACGGAAAGCGTGACCGCCATGAACGTGAGTTCCTCGGTTTCGGTGAGGTCATCACCAAGAACCTTGACACGGAGAAAGGCAATTCTGTTTACAGACAGGCTGTTGAGAACTACGATGTAGCTAACTACTACACGCAGGGCAATGTTACCGCCACATCCGTAGAGGATGCCAACGGCAACAAGTACACCGAGACAAAGAATCGCTACGACAGTTATTATATGACTGCCGACGGTGACAAGTACACGTTCGCAAAGCGTGACGTGAACCTTTGGAGTGATCGTGCATCTGCATTCGTTCCTCTCCGCTATACGGCAAACTTGCAGTATGAGGGAGCGGCAAACGGTGTGGTTACATCCGAGGCATGGAATGAGTACTACCTCAATGGCTATCATGGTGAGTTGAAGTCCTACAAGTACAGCGACAAGGGAAGCCTTGGCGAGGACGGAAACGGAAAGTTTGACTATGCAACCGCCATTAAATACACGGACAATGCAGCGAAGCATATCTTCGGACTTCCAATAGATGTTACGGTGACTGGCGGTGACGGCTCGATTTACCACCATGTGACGGCAAAGTACAACACCAACTATGCCAACCACATCACGCAGATTACACAGCAGTTGAATGATGGCGAGGCTGTTACGGATTACAAGTACGACTCTTACGGCAACATCATCCAGAAGACTCTCCCTGCCAACGGCAAGGGACAGCGTATGTGGTACAAGTACCGCTATGAGCCTGAGATGAACATGTATGTTGAGCGCATTGACGATGCGTGGGGCTACCGCAGCGAGCAAGGCAATTTTGACTATCGCTATGGTATAGCCAAGGAGCATCGCGACCTCAACAACTTCTACTATGAGACTGATGTTGACGACCTCGGTCGCATCACTGGCGTGCGTGGTCCAAATGAGTTGGCTACGGGCGTACCTTATGCCATCGCCTTTGAATATCAGCCTTTGGCTACCTTTGGTGAGAGTGGCATTACCGCTCCTGCATACGCAGTGACCAAGCACTACGACATCCAGCACCCTAACGACGACTTGGAGACCGTTACGTTCGTTGACGGTTTCGGAAGAGCCGTGCAGGTGAAGAAGGACGGTGTTGTGACAAGTGCATCCAAGGGAAACTCTGCCAAGGACGAGAATGTGATGATAGTCAGCGGAAGAAACGTGTATGACGCTTTCGGACGTGTGGCAAAGGCATTCTATCCTACAACGGAAGGAACTGGATCGAAATCAACGTTCAACAAGTCATTTGACAATGTATCTCCAACGGTTACTGTTTATGACGTGCTCGACCGTGCTACCTCAGTGACATTGCCGGACAACTCTACGACAACTACGGCATATACTGTTGACAACGGCAGTCATGCACTTGTTACAACAGTAACAGACGCACTCCATAATGTCCAGGCTACCCATACCAATGGTAGTGGCAAGACCTTGAAGACCATCCAGAAGAGCGGTCCTGACGGTGAGATTACCACCTCGTTTGAGTATGACGGCATACAGCGTCTTGTTCGTGTCACCGACACGGAGGGCAATGTAACGACCTCTACTTACGACATGGGTGACCGCCGTACTGAGGTGAACCATCCTGCAAGCGGCATCACAAGTTTCACTTATGATGCGCTCGGCAATGTGCTGACAAAGCAGACTGCCAACCTTGCCAAGGAAGGAAAGTTCATCACCTACGATTACGACTATCAGCGTCTGACGGGTATCAACTACCCAGACCATCCGGAGAACAACGTGAAGTATTACTATGGTGGTCGCAACGCCTCTCAGAACCGTATCGGTAGATTGATGCTCCGTGAGGACGGAACGGGTGCCATTGAATACTTCTATGGCAAGATGGGCGAAGTCACCAAGACCCGCCGCACGATGATTGTGCCTAATCAAGCAATAGCAACTTATGTGACGCAATGGACTTATGACAGCCACAACCGCCTGTTGGAGATGATTTATCCTGATGAGGAGAAAATCACCTACTCTTACAATCTCGGTGGTCAGCTTGAAAAGGTTCATGGCTACAAGTCATACGGCTACGATTATGTAAGCAAGATTGGCTATGACAAGTTCGAGCAGCGCACATTCTTGAAGTATTGCAACGGTGCAGAGACATTCTACACCTACGACCCACAGCGTCGTAGATTGCAGAACCTCACTGTGAACAGTGGTGGCAACACCATTATGGACAATGCTTATACATACGATGCGGTGAGCAATGTGCTCAGCGTGGTAAACGGTGCGTCAGTTCCACAGAGTGGAAAGGCTGGCGGACAGAACAAACTATTGGTATGATGCTGATGGTGAGCGCACGGTGAAGACATCAGGTGAGAGTGACCAAGTTTATGTGAACTCCGAGTTTGCTGGAGGTCGCACGAATACTGCCAAGTTCTCATTGTATGTATCTCCTTACCTCGTAGCCAACCAAGGCGGACGTTACACAAAGCACATCTATATAGGTAGTCAGCGTATCGTTTCCAAGATTGGTGATTTCGACTCTTACGGCTCAGATCCACGCCGCATCCAGTATGCAGGTAGTGAGACTGATGGACTTTCTGTTGACTATAAACAAAAATATGCCGGGCAGTTGCAGGCTATCAAGGATAATTATGCAACCTTTGCAGTGCCGTACAATGGCGAGGACAACAACGACTATGTCGATGGCAAGGGCTTCTGCTGCAATGACGGCAGCTTGGAGGCTGCGCAGTCACGTGTAATGGCAAGAGCAATGAAGAATAACTTCCAAGAAGGCGATACATACGAGAAGATGCAATTCTACTACCACCCAGACCATTTGGGTAGCAGTAGTTACATCACCAACCTTGACGGCGAGGTGGTGCAGCATATCGAGTATGTTCCTTTCGGTGAGGTATTCGTAGAAGAGCGCAATAACATTTGGAATACGCCTTATCTTTTCAATGCGAAGGAATTCGATGAGGAGACGGGATTGTATTACTATGGAGCGAGATACTATGACCCACATCTTAGCCTGTGGATGTCAACTGATCCAATGCAGGAGAAGTATCCATGGATAACAAGTTATTGTCAGACTTTTAACAATCCGATACGCTTTATTGATCCAAATGGAGAAGAGGGAGATAATGCGCCAACATTGTATCATAATACTCAGCATCCTGGTAAAATACTCCGTAATGGTTTCAATGCAACTAAATATGGTAAGTTATCTTCCTATAATTGGTTTTCTACAATAGCAAATGCTTCAGGCACTGGTCGCACTGGTAGTGGTGTGACATTAGCTGTTGAAGGTATTGATGTATCACATGCTGTAGAAGTCAAAAATAGCCAAATGAGAGAGTTTTATTTAGAAGCAAAAGCAGAATTGGGTTATACATCTTCGCAGTTGCGTCAATCTCCGGAATTGAAAGCAAAAGTAGATGCCCTTAAATATAAAAAGCTTGGAAAATGGATGGATGCTAAAGGGGCTTCTGTATATAAGTTGGGAAATTCCTATGCCATTTCGGATCATGTTGCAAATAATGGCACCGTAGTGCAAATTTTTGGACCAAAGAATCTAATAAAAGGTCTTAATGGCATTAAAATAGCTGGCAGGGTATTGACATTTGCTGCAGTAGCTGCTGATGCCTATGAAATATACTCTTCACGCTACAATGCACGAACTGTAACATCTGTAGCTGGTGGATGGGCAGGTGCTTGGGCTGGAGCCAAATTGGGTTGTATGGCAGGTACATCTATTGGATTCGCTGTTGGTGGAGTCGGTGAAGTTGTTGGTGCACCAGCTGGAGCATTAATAGGTGGCTTTTTCGGTTATATTTCTGGAAGGAAAGTATCAGAAACCGTTTATGATGTAGTTACTCAAAAAGGAATGCCGATAGGTGGTCGTTAAACAAACGTGGGTCTTATGGATACCATAAGACCCACCATAAACAAGCTTAATATGGAACAAATTAAGTCTATATTCTATAAAGAAATAGCTTATCCGTATTCCAACAATCAGTATGGATTGGCTATCATTATAATGATGCAAAAGAAATGTCTATATTTCGATTCGTCAAGTTTTTATTTTGTTAAATCACCAAGTGATAATTTTAATAAGCAAAAATGGAATATTGTTAGTGATTTAAATGATAATAAGATTGCGGCAATTCACGAAGATGAGCTATCCGCTTATTTCATTCTATTTACTAATAGTAAAATTATGTATATTTATCAAGAATTAGATGGCAATGAATGTATTCGTCAGATGTTCAGAATCGTAAATCCCAATGATAAGGATTATCAAGAAATAGTGCAATATATGAATGAGAAGTGGGTTGAAACACTATACGATGAATATTCTGGTATTGACAACATTATGAACCGCGATATATTTCAATTAACATCAAAATTAACATGAATTATACGAATACTCATGTGTATATGGAAAGCTTGGAAGAAAGTCAAGACAAAAGTGGCAAACCTCATAAGATGTGGTATTAATAAATACAAAGCATACGAATGGGGTAATACTTGCAAGGGCTATTGGCGAATAGCTGACAGCCCTATTCTAAAAAGGGCGATAGATAACAATAAACTACGCTCCGCAGGGTATGCTACTTTAATGGAGACGTATCTCGAATGGTATCCAAAATAGGAACCGCCGTATGCGGAACCGCACGTACGGTGGTGTGAGAGGTCGGAAAACGAAAGTAGGAAGAAAACTGCTTCGTTTTCCTCCTACTCGATTAGTGTTCCACCTGCTATAATGGTGCAAACACAAGAAACAACATCTTATTATTTCTTGATAAGCCTTTTGATTTCATTTGATTCGTTTGTCAACTTTCTTGCCAAGCTATCTTTGTATGCTGCTATCTCCACCATTTTATGATAACGAAAGATTGAATCTTCATAAACAGTAACACGACTTCTCACATCATCAATAACTTTCTCATCTCGGCAAACAGAGAAATGCTTTTCGATGTAGCGAATATTCGGGTCGTCAGATGGAAGAACCATTTTTAAGGCTCTATACTTCAAGTCTGCCTCCTCCCAATCTTGATGCGCTCGCCATTGGGTGAGATTGCCCCAAATGGAGAGAACAAGAGATAGAGCCAAGCCACCAATGAAAAGAAGAACAGACTTTGAAGTTGGCTCGAAGCGATGAGTCACTACTTTCTTCAGAGGTGTGTTATCCATTGCGTGAAGTTTGTCCTGCACAACTTTTGATGTGGCATTCAGCTCTTGTTTCACCTGATTAACAGTATCAAACAAGAGTTTACTTCGCTGTTCATCTTTGCTTGCTTCTTTTTTGGTAAGGTCGGTAAAAATGCAGATAGCTTCTCTTAATCTTACCAATTTATCAATAGCTTCCCCTTCTTTTACAGCCATAGCAAGAATAGCTTTTTCAAGTTTGCTAGTATCAACACTTACAGAGGCCGGAGTGCTTTCCGCCTCTGTATTCTTTGGTGAGGCAGAAAGTTCATCGACTTTTTGCTCCAATCTCTCAACTGTGCCGTAGATGGCTTCCAATAGTTCTTCTTTCATATTTCTTTTGTTGTTTGAATGGTTTGTAACTTGCATCAAAGGCTAAAGCCTCTTCTGCGTTTCTTCTTTTTCTTCTTGGATGATTCATCCTCTGGGAATTGCTCAAAGGTCTGAGCATTGGCTGGAGCAAAAAGTCCAATGGAAGAAATACCGCCCCAAGGATCCTGACTGCTCTCCGACATGAATGGCATCTGCTCATTCTTATGACAGTCCTGCTCATATTGCTGAGCAGATTTGGCTCTTGCTGATAAAAGGTTCTCCGTTCCCTCAAATCTCGCATTCAGTTTGCCAAAGCTATAGTCTCGGCTAATCTGTGTACCCTTGAAACTATATCCGTCCTTGCAGAATCGGATGCCTTGCACCTTGGTTCGCTCCTTATCCTTATAGACAAACTCTAAGTGAACACCTCGTTTTGCAAGTTCATTCTTGAACTTCTGCCAACTATCAGCACCTTTCAAGGCCTCCTTGACGGCATTGTGAATCTCGTATTTGGCACGCTCAGCATTACGTAACTTGCGAGTATTAGTATTGCTCTTGTCCGTTCCGTAGGTCAGTCCATACTTGGATTTTAGAGCCTTGGTCACCTGCTCATTACGCCTGTAATCATTCCTGTCTGATATGAGTTTGCCCTCATTGTTGATGCGGTTATACACGATATGACAATGTGGATTGTCCGTATTGTGATGCCTTACGATGATGAATTGGGTATCGGTGATGCCCATCATCTGCATGCATTCAATGGCTATCTTAGCCATGAACTCATCCGTCAAACGTGGCTTGTCCTCTGGTTTGAAGCTCAATGCAATGTGTCCCACAGGCTTCTTAATCCTTGGATTTAGCTGCCTCTGTAGCTCGAAACTTTGCGTTATCTCGGCATTCGTGCCGAGTAACACACCATCCGAGACGATGATTTTCGCCTCGTCCTTGCCTGTAACATAGCGGATGCAACCACCAAATGAGCTGCCTTTCTTTAGCTTGCCTATCATGTCGTTGCCTCCTTTCTGCTCATTCCGCATGGCTTCGGTTTGGAGCTTACTTGCCGATACTCGCCAAGAATTGCTTTCAATCTTCTCAATAAGTCCATCACATACACATGTGTTTCATGGAAGCCTCTCTGATGCGACAGCTTGGCAAGTTGGTTGAGGTTGTTCGCCATGCCTATGAGATTCTTGGCAATGGCAACCGTCTCAGTGTTGTGTCCGCTGACCACTTCGCCATTCAAGGCTGACTCTCGGATGTACTCCGCCAACTTGCGGTTGGCTTTTCTCGCCCTCAGTCTCAGTGCCTCGTAGCTTGGCTTCGAGAACTTCACAGTGACAGACTTCGACAGCTTGCGAACCCTGCCTGTGGGCGGTCTTCCGCCCTTTCTCTTGTCTTGTTCCTGTACGTTTGTCATTCGATACACTGTTTACAGTTGGTACACTTATTTTCTGCGACCGTTGGGAGCAAAAATTCTCCGCCCTCATGGTGGAGTGAGGCGTTTTGGGGTTCCCAAAACATAACCTCGCTCCCTCTCAGAACACGTTAGTTGGAACTACAGCCTTTCAGCTATCCACGTCCAAGGTCGCAGACCTTAATTCTCACAATTTGCGCCAAGCCTCGAAGTCCTCTTCATAAAGGCTTAGGTGGTGGCGCACGATGTTCTCGATGATGCCCGATACGCTCATGCGTCTCCCTCCGAGGATGCGGACGACACGATCAAGACGGTCTCGTACATCGGAACTGACGAAGACTGGCTTGCGGTCGTCAATCCTTGGAACCTGGAGGAAGGTCTGCTGATACTCCTCCAATGTCGCCTTGCGCTGCTTGCCACTGATGCGCTTCTGCGGATTCGGTGGCGATTGAGCCTCGTTCGTTGATGTTTCCTCTCTATAGGGAGTTGTTGCAGCAACTTTCTCTACAATTGCTCTCAACTCTGGGTTCTCTACATCATCATAGAGAGAATTACAACTACTTGGATTGGCTTTGTTGCCATACGTAGATGGTTTAACAAAATCCAAATACTCTTTTTCCATCAGCTCCTTTTGCTCAGGAGCCAAGACTACATCTTTTGTTCTTGCCATAGCTTATGCTGTTTTATTTGTTAGTATAGTGGTCACGGTTTGCACCATTGACCGATTGTCGGGTGCAAAGTAAGTGTACTGAGTGCAGCCATGCAACTGATTGGGTGTAACGTGGCAACTTAGTTGTGGCTTGCATATTTGCATACCGAGATAGCTGTGAGAACTTCAACGTATTTCTCAACTCATCATTGTTCATGCATTCGTTGCAGTCGTGCAAGTTTTTCTTGTTGTTTTTGGCGTTGAAGTCGGCAAACCCCGGCAACATACTGCCACAGAAATTGAAAACGCTTGTTTTTAGATTGCCGTGCCTTATCTTTGCACTCACAAACGTGGAGCACAGCATATGCGTGGAGCTTTGCGACATACAACATAGTATTAACTTAGAAAAAAGAAAAGTATGGGATTCATCGTATTCGAGGAAGAGGCATTCAACTATCTTGATGCCCAGTTGGAGAACTTCGTGAAGCGCATGGACAGAATCCGTGAGCGCAGTGAGGATAAGACCATGAACAAGTGGCTCGACACGCAGGACGTGTGTCAGACACTCAACATCTGCCCACGGACAGTGCAGACGCTTCGGGACAACGGAACTTTGGCTTATACGCAAATCAGCCACAAGACCTACTACAAGCCGGAGGACGTGATGGCTATCGTAGCAGTAGTGGAGGACAAGAAAAAGGACATGCGCTTTCGCAAGCGCACAGGTTAGGCTGTCAATATACAACAGCCACTTTATCCAATGCAGCAAGTAAAACGAGTAACGTAAGTATCAACAATAAAACGAGACAACTATGAGCAATGAAGTAATGACAAGAAACAGCGAGTGGATGAACCACATCGTGAACCACCTCAACCGAATGGTTGACAATTTTGAACGTGCCGTGATGAACTACCGCCCCATGCTTGGCGGTGAGCGGTTCATGACGGACAAGGAGCTTTGCGCCAGGCTGCAACTGAGCCGAAGAACCCTGCAGGACTACCGAAACAACGGTGTCATCCCATATATTCAGCTTGGCGGAAAGATACTCTACCGCGAGTCCGACATTCAGAAGATTCTGATGGCTAACTATCGTGAAGCGTACAGAATGAAAGGTGTGTAGGAGAATGTCCTTGATGAGTGTGTGAAATGAACAAGGCGACAACGTATAACTTACCGAGTGTGGCTGTTATAGGTTGTCGCCTCGTTTTATTGGCTATACCGAGTTGGTCGTGTTTGCCGGGTATCATTTGTGTTACCTGTATAAATCTAATACCATGCTAAAACACACTGCGGTGGTTCGCCCAAGTGGCTGGAGGCGCAAAGCCTCCAAGGAACGTTGCTTTATGGCAGGTCTATGCCATTGCATTCTCTGTAAAGATACAGACCAGTTTAGTGCGGCTTGTCTGTCTGCCGATGACGGACTGCATGATGAACTCCCGAAAGGCTCGGCTCTCAATGCTGTCAATACGGAAGGCTACCGCAATGACGAGTTCAAGGCTATACACATCATAGCTGATGCGGTCGTTCTTCCTGACATGACGGCGCACACTATGCACTTTCAGAATGCCGTCCTTGAATATAGCCTTGACAGCCTTGCGCACATAGCAGCCGAATACATTATACATGTCGGCAATCTCCTGCATGGTCATCCATACAGTATCGGTCGGCATGGATACCGTTCCGCTCTCGCTGATAGTTATAACTCCTCTGTTCATTTTTCGTCCTCCTTATTTCTCTTTTGGTCAGCTTCTTTTGTTTTTCTGCGTTGCATCAGTTTGTCCATGTCCTTGGATATCTTGTCATCGGTGATGACGGCATAAACCTGGGTGCTTCGCAGGTTGGAATGCCCCATCATCTTGGCGATGCTTTCCATTGATATGCCCGAAGTAACCATGTTTACTCCGAATGTATGTCTTGCAACGTGTGCGGTAAGGTTCTCATTGATACCCAAAGCCACACCGAGTGAATGAAATTCAAACCACATGGAATCACGTGAAGAAAGAGGAAAAACAGGTTTGCTATCATCCGCTGTATTGTATAGCGACATTATCTGTTCAGCTATCGGGTGCAAGGGAATGAACGCTTCGTTGTTGGTCTTTGCTCTTTTCTCACGGATGTATTTTCTACCGTCTGCCGTCATCCCGATATGGTGTGGATACAGGTTACGTAAATCGACATAAGCCAAACCTGTAAGGCTGGAGAAAACAAACATTCTGCGTGCCAACTCCAAAGCCTTATCCTCCATAGGAGTCTCCATAATGAGCAGCAAGTCATTTCTGGATATATGTCTACGCTTTGGTGAGCCTTTCTTTTCATATCCGACATCTTCCAATGGATTGAATTTCAGCAGACCTCTGTCAACAGCGATATAAACCAAGCGTTGCAGCCAACAAAGATTATGGTTCGTATTGGATGCACTATACCCTTTGCCAATCAAGAACAACTTATAAGATTTGCCAAATTCCTCAGTCAAATCTTCAAATGCAATGTCATTCATTCCTCGTAACCCGATGAACTCTCGCAAGTTGAGCTGCGATGTCTTAGATTGGCGATAAGAAGATGTTGAGTTAATACGGATGGAGCGCAGCCTAAGGCGTTCACGCTCCTCCTCGCCAGTGGCAAGCAATGTCATCGGGATAGTATTTGCATCAACAATAACATTCTTCAGAATCTCGGCGGTAACGATACCCTTTTCCTTTGTTGCCTGCTCGTAGGCTTCGTCAATTCTTAGTCTGAACGCTTGCAGTTGTCCGTTCACTCTTGCATTCCTGGCTTCACCTTTTTTCGTGTCCCATTCTTCGGGAGCACAGTAAAGACCTGTTGCTATGGCTGACACTTTGCCGTCAATCGTGATACGGCAAAATATAGATGTGGTTCCGTCTGCCTTTACTCTGCCACGGTTGATATAATAAAACTGCTTGTATGTACTTCTCATTGTTATGTTCCTTTCTTATTTTGTGAAAATATTACAGGACAAACTTGAAGTCCTTGTTGGCTTCGATGAACTTGTCCATATCCTCAAATAGCTTTTTCGGGGTGACACGTGCATAGATTTGCGTGGTCTGAATGTTGCTGTGACCAAGCATTCTGCTGATAGTCTCTATCGGAACACCTTCTTCGAGCGTAACGAGCGATGCGAAACTGTGCCGTCCAACATGATAGACCAAATCCATACTTATGCCAGATAGTACTCGGAGACTTTTCATGTTACCTCTCAGCACTCGAAATTCCTGTGGCGGTAAAAGAGTAGGTCTTGTCGGGTCTTTGTATTTCTCCAACATGGCAAGCGCCTCTGGCAGTAACTTCACACGTGCAAGCATCTTGTTCTTCTTTCTGTGGTATTTCAGCCAAAGGCTGCCCTCCTCATCACGAAAGAGGTTTTCTTCCGTGATGGAAACCGTATCGGCATAAGCCGTGCCTGTATAGCAGGCGAAAAGAAAAAGGTCACGGGTCAAAGCCAACGATTTTCTTCGCTCTGGTATTTCGAGGTCACGAATTTTCAGGAAGTCCTCACGTGTCAATGCCTTTGGTGGATTCTCTTTCTTTTGAGGTAGCTTGAAGTGCATGAAATGATAACGCTCGGAGTGTCCTGCCTTGAAAGCTATTCGGCAGGTCTTCTTCAATATGGCGAGATAGTGGCGGACTGTATCAAGTGCAAGACCTCTCTCGTCCAAGCAAAAGTCCATGTACTCACGGATAAACTGCTCGTCAAGCTCACCAAATGCCACATCGTCAGTTCCATAACGCTTCTTGACGAACAATCCCAATGTCAGGCGAGTGTACTGGTAGTTTGGCAGCGTGCCTTTCTTGTAGTCGATGCCGATTCTTGACTCAATGTCCGCAATGATGGCGTCAAGCTGCTTCAACAAGGTCATCTGAGTGTCTGCACTGCATTGAAACAGATCCTTTATCGCCTTTGCGTCAAAATCCGTCTTGCGCTCCACAAGTGACTCGTAGGCTGAGTTTATTGCCAGCAACAGCTTGTCAATCTTGGCGTTCACTTCCACAGCCTCCTTGCTCTTGCCGTCAAGTCTGCTCTCACGTGGATTCCATAACTTTGGCGTACATGACAACTTGCAACCGAACTGCGCCATTGTTCGGTTGAGGGTGATGCGTCCCATGATGGGAGCCTTACCGTTCTTGTCCAATCCGCTCTTTTTAAGGTAGAGCAACACCTTGAATTTTTCAACTTTCATCTGCTTACTTTTTTAGTTTGCAAAAATAATCAATCAGTAAGCATTCTCCGGCATTGAAAGTTGTGCAGAACAGTGCAACAAACACTGGTGACAAACTATTTGTTTTTCACCTCGTTAGCAGTGTTGGTTTCGGTAACTGACCGCTAACGGTTTGGTAACTGAAATAACTCAATATCCTGCTCGGCTTTGCTTTGCAGCCAATTGGCAGAATTATGAAATATTGCTCATTCTCAACCACTTGCAGTTCATTTCTCTCATCTTCACTTTCCGTTGCTTTTGCTTAAATTGTGCACGTGGCAAGTCACAACATTGTTACCATCCATCTCACCCTTGCCAATTCGCAGGGGGAGGTATGTGATGAGGCTGAGACTATCTATTACACCTTCGGACCTGAGAAGGCGCAGGAAATGGGGTTCAGTGGATGCAAGGTAGAAGGTGAATAAAAGGCGCCTTTCAAGAAACGCTCATTCAGAATGAGTGGTTTTGCTCAGAATTACTCATTCTGAATGAGTAAAAATGATAGAAATTACTCATCGAGTGGTTATCGTAGGATAGTAAATGCTGTAGATGTTCTCTGGCTTCTCATTCATGTCGGCATTGAAATTTACCTCTATTGGGGATGCGCTAATTTAAAGCAAAAATGCCATCTCCATCAAAACTGATAGAGGTGGCATTGGGTTCTATGCAGTATGTCCTTTCTTACATCAAATATGTATTAAATGAATGTGACTGAAAGTTGAGATTTTTATAATTTATTGTTCATATGCTTTTTGATAAAGCGACCCACATGATTCTCTTGTAGAGTTGTTGGGAGGGCTTTGAATATTTTCTTTTGATTCGAAGAACCTTTTATCAAATGCTGATAGAACAGATAGCAGATGATGCCAGGAGAATGGATATTGCTGAGTGCGTAAGCCGTATACTTGCACTCGTCCCATCCATCATGGTTTTTGCTTTCCTCTTCCACCCACTGCTTATAGAAACTTGATCCTGTGAGGCTGTAGTAACCATTGTGTACGCTTAGCTCTGCTATCTCTCCTGGCACAAAAGGAATGTCTATCCATTCCGAGCAGATGGTTCCATCTTTCATCAGTGCTCTCACTCTTCCCATGGTAATGTCCTTCAGGTCGTGCTTGTATGAGAAGTTTGTGCCGTTGGTAGCCACAAGGATGGGTTCTACATACATATCTGTTTCGTCTTTGTAACAGATAAAATAGCCACGGTCCCAAAGTTCAGGGTCACGCTTGCCAATAATCTCAAAGTTGCCTTTCAGGTTGGTCTGAGCATCTTTAAGCATCTTGGTCAACTGCTCATTAGGTACTTCTTTTTCTTCTTTAGTCTCTTCTTTAGGAGCTGCCTTTTCGTTTATGGTGTCTTTTGGGATTATTAAATCGCCTGTAAATTGTGTGGCTTTATACGTTTGCTGGTTTATTTCATTTGCTACGTGGTGCTTGTTTAAAGGAGCTTTTCCTTCTACGATGCTGATGTTTCCTTCATAGCCTTTTTCGTTAACCCAACCATTCTCTATGATATGACCCCATTCTATGGCACAGACTCTGCGCATGCCAGAGTGACCCATCTGTTGGCGATTGATAAGGACGCTATATGCCGAGAAATTTCCAACCATAATAAGGTCGTTGCCTACAGATATGTCAAAGTTCATCCATGTTTCAAGTGGGTTGTTGTTTCCATCTACCATATAGTAAAAGTCAGTTGCTGGCTGATTGCAATCTTTTTGAAAAGCCTTGTTGATTCTGTCCAGTTCCTTGAGAAACTTGTCTTTCTTGAGAGTTTTAAAGCGATATTTTTTCCAACTCCATTGTGCTGTGTCACCAACCTCATTTTTTGCTCCTGATTGATTCATGGTGAACGCCTTGTTGCTTACCAATTTCTCCAAAGCCTCTTTGAAATAAGACTTTTGTGCCTGTGCTCCCATTGATGAGAACATCATGAGTAATAAATATATGACATACTTTTTCATGTTCTTTGTTCTTTAATGTTTATACCTTATTATATATACTTTCTTTAGAGTTTTACGGTGATTCGCCGTATTTGTTGGCGGTCATCCTCACTTTGCACGGCATTGCTTGTAGTGGCTTGAGCTTCTGCTGTCTGCATTTTGAAAAGATGCTCTTCGGGCAAGGTTGACATAGGGAAGAGTACCGGACCTTTTTCTTCGGTGTCTGGCATGTCATCTCCAAACTCAGCTTTAGGTTTAGCCTCCCTTTTGGGAGCATTGAGCTTGGCGAAAGTCTTTTTCTTCTCGTATGTTCTGCTCTCGTCTGTGATGGCTTTTTCTGCTGTATTTTTCTTTTCTGCCGTCAAATTCTTTTCTTGCATCATAGCTTTTTGCATCGGCTGTGTAGCCTTTCTCACAGCCATTGTCGCTTTGCCCGACGCAGAAGTGGTATCCTTGGGTGGTTGCAGGATGATAGCGATGATGCCAGCCACGCATGCTGCGCAAATCCATGGAAAGATACGCAAGGTGCGATGGCTGACCAAGCTCTTCCTTGCCTTCTCTATTACTTGTTGCTTGGTTTGGGAGGAGGCATGGAAATCACATTGAGGTTGGAGCAGTTGCTCTATATCCTCAAATCCTTTGTCATTATGGATGTTCATTTGATCTTTCATATACTTTTCTCCTTTCTGAGTCGTTGTTGGATATGTTGGATGGCATAGCGATAGCGAGATTTCACGGTAGCTTCTGGTATCTCCTCCAGTTCGGCTATCTCTCGGAACGTCAAGTTGTCGTAACATTTCATTCTTACGATTTCCGCTTGCTCCTGTGGAATATCTTCCAGCAGTTTTGATATCCTGAGAAATTCCTCGTGTATTTGTTTGTCACCATTGCTGTTAGGTATGCTTGCCGCTTCATTGATAGCTATGATTTGCGGACGATTTTTGCGCAAGTAGTTTCGGCATGCGTTGCTAACAGAGCGAATGATGTAGCGGTCCAACTCTTCCACTTGTTGCCCTTCTTTCAGTTTCTTGAAAGCTGCAAGCAGCACCTCTTGTACAATATCTTCTGCATCCTCACGTTGCCCGATTCGAATATAGGCAAAACGAAATAGCCAGTCTTGCCGATTGTCGACAAGACTCTCCAGTTGTTTTATGAGTTTTGGGTTGTCTATATTCATTCGTTTCTTGTTTTTATGTTTCTAACTTTACTCATATAAACGTATATTTCTCAAAAAAGATTTTAAAAATACTCTTTTTTTCATTTATTTGTTACTATTGTGATTGTTTATGTAAAAATGAATGCTACGAAGTATGGAACATAAGAAGATAGTGATAGTTTGCGTAAAAAGAATAGGCACGCATCCTTTCGTGGGTGCGTGCCTATACCTTTTATTATATGCTACCTTTAAATCACCTTGACACTCTTTTTTCCTCCTCTTTCATCAATCACGATTTTCTCGAAGACGATGGCAGGATCGTTTGGCGTGAGAGTAAGGGTATGGATGCCATCGCCTGTAACGGGCAGTTCTATTTCTATCACCTTGTCGATGATGCGGGAGGCTACCGTAGGATAGTAGATGTTGTAGATATTCTCCGGCTTCTCGTTCAGATTATGATTTAAGTTGACGACGACCGGCTCGGCTCCATCTACGCTTACGCCATAAGTCAGGCCGCCCTTGTTCTGATAATCAAGGGTAGATTTGGTGATAATATGTATGCGTACCTTCTTGCTGTCAGTAGCAGATGATGCGCCTTGGCGTGCCAGAGCGTTCATCTTGAACCTGTAGGTGAGGCTGGCTCCTTTTACGCTTTTGGTGTATGGCATCAGGGTGACACCGGCTACACTTTTGCCCATGAATGGAATCTCTGTCCATTTTGCCTCGGCAGCATCCGTCTTGCTGCTATAGTAAGGAGCTTCGATTTCTACCACGCCGTTGTTTTCGCTGATAATCACTCCATCCTTGGAGGTTACCCGGAAGAGTTCCGGACAGGTATCCTTCTCGAAATCATCATTCCAACTCTTATAGCCGATATGCTTCTGGGTCATCATGCCGTTCCACTTGCCGCCAGCCATCTTATGATTGTAATAGTCGCAGATGAGGGAATCGCGCTTGAAGAGGCGCTCGCATTCATCAGCCCATACATTCGCCTTCGGATTGCCCTGCTTATAGAGGGCATGGTTCTGTGCCTGGGCAAAGTACATCTGATGCAGATTGCTCATCAGCTCGATAGGGAAGAGGATGATCTGGCGATAGGCATCGTGATAGGATGCCGGCAGACAGTTGTACTGGCGCAGCGCATCGGCTTCGAGCTGGAGATACTGATTTACCACCTCCTGCCATTCTCCGTTTTCCAGACTGTAGGTGTTCTTGTCGAGCATCTCAGGGGTGCAGCGGCCGTTGTACTTGCAGGTGAGGTTCAGAATGCGGGCAGCTTCATCAGCTTGCGATTCACCAAACTGCTGTGCGCACCAGTCGCGGGTATGACGGGTGATGTTGTTTACATCGTATTTATGTGGATTCCAAGCCATGTCCATAAACTGGCTGATAGGATATTCCATCGGCTTGAGGTCGCCAACATTGAGAATCCAGAGACGGTCAATGCCATTCTCGTAAGCAAGCGTCAACTGCTCCCAAGGATTCTGCACAGGAGTTACATTGAGCATCTTTGAGTTTCTTGGAGCACCTACGTAATCTACGTGATAGTATAAGCCCCAACCGCCTTTGTGTTTGCGTTCCTTGGCATTCGGCACACGGCGCACGTTACCCCAGTTGTCATCGCAGAGCAGGAGGGTTACGTCATCAGGCACCTTCATGCCCTTGTCGTAGTAATCCAATACCTCTTTATATAGTGCCCAAACCTGTGGGGTTTCGCTAGCCTTTCTGTCGGTTACGTCAGCGATAATCTTACGCTGGTCGTTGATGATGTTGGTCATCAGCTTCGTATCTGCCTCTTCGCTCATCGCTTCATCGCCGTCGCCGCGCATTCCGATGGTTACAATCTGTTCAGTTCCCTTCATTCGCTCAATGCCTTCACGGAAGAACTTCTGCAGGTTTGCCTTGTTCTTCTGATAGTTCCATGGTCCCCATCCCTTTCGGTTGCGGGCGTATTCCTGGTGGTTGCGGGCCATCGGCTCATGATGGGAAGTACTCATCACTACGCCCATCTCATCTGCCGTCTTCTCGTTTTCAGGGTCATCGGCATAGAAAGCCCAGCCCCACATGGCAGGCCACATCATGTTACCTCTTAGTCGCAATACCAGTTCGAAAACGCGCTGATAGAAACGGTGGTCGCCATATTCGGTGCCGTAGGTGTTCTTTACCCATGACGTTAGGCAAGGCGCCTCATCGTTGAGGAAGATGCCGCGATAACGTACGGCTGGTTCGCCATCTGTATAGATTCCTTTGTTTACGAAAATGGAATCGTGGTGCTCTACAGGTACGTCTGCCCAGTCATACCAAGGCGATACGCCCATCTGCTGCGAGAGTTCGTAGATGCCGTAGATGGTGCCTCGTCGGTCGCTGCCAGCAATGACGAGTTGACCATCTATGAGCGTGATAATAAACTTTTCATGTTTGCCCTTCAGTAGATTTCCGTTGATGCGCTTCTGTTTCACCAGTTGGTCGATGGCTGCAGAATGGCCGATGGTGCCTACGAGGATAGCTGGTCGGACTGTGTCGCTTTTTTTCAGAAAACCGGCATTCGAGGTGAGGGTGGCTGTGGCTCCACTCACACTTTTTATATCTTTCAGCAGGGCATGAGCAGCATAGCTCACTCCTTTGCAGTCGTTGGTATCCATGTAGATTTCTACCCGGTTATTGGCATTCAGCAGCAAGTCTCCTTGCTTGAAATTCACAAATCTGTCGGCTGCGCTCATGCTGATTGTTGAGAGCAGGGCAGCGCCAGCCAGGAATGTTTGCTTGATGTTGTTTAGTTTCATGTTTATTTATTTTGTTGTTATTTTCCGATTGTCAGCAATGTGTTTATGCCGGTTGCAAAGGTAGCCAAAACTATCCGAATGTACCTTATTTTATGTAACCTTTAGTTTTTAATATGTTTCATTTTTACTTTTCTGTCCGTTTCTCTTTGTGTTTTCAAAGAAAAATAGTAATTTTGCATAGTAAAAACAGAAAAAAGAATATATATAATGATAGACAGACCGACGATAGCAAAAATTATGGATGCCACCAAGATAGAAGAGGTGGTATCTGAATTTGTTACGCTCAAGAAGCGTGGCATCAATTATGTCGGCTTGTGTCCTTTTCATAACGATTCCAATCCATCTTTCTCCGTATCTCCAACAAGAGGTATCTGTCATTGCTTTACCTGTGGAAAGGGAGGAAATGCAATCAACTTTCTGATGGAACTGGAACAGATGACCTATCCCGATGCTCTTCGCTGGCTCGCCAAGAAATATAAAATAGAAATTCAGGAGCGGGAACTGACCAATGAAGAAAAACAGCGCGAGAGCGAAAGAGAATCCATGTTTATCGTCAACGATTGGGCGGCGAAATATTTCCAGGATATTCTCCTGCATGATGTGGATGGCATCGCTATCGGTATGGCTTATTTCCGAGGAAGAGGTTTCAGGGATGATATCATCAGAAAATTCCAGTTGGGTTTTGCGCTCCCTAAGCGTACTGCTCTTGCTGAGGCGGCTAAGGTGGCTGGTTATAATCCGAAATATCTGGTTGATACGGGACTCTGCTTCAAGGTGGATAAGGACGAAGCCGGCAATAAGTCGGGTGAGGATAAAGTTCTTGACCGTTTCTCGGGCAGAGCCATCTTTCCCTGGTTCAGCGTGAGCGGCAAGGTAGTGGCTTTTGGCGGACGAGTGCTCGACAGCAGAACCAAGGGCATCAGCCAGAAATATGTCAACTCGCCTGATAGCGTTATCTATCATAAGGAGCGCGAACTCTATGGACTCTATCAGGCCAAGAAGGCGATAGCCAAGGAGGATTGTGTCTTTATGGTGGAAGGATATACCGATGTTATCTCGATGCATCAGTGTGGCATCGAAAATGTTGTGGCCAACTCGGGTACGGCGCTGAGCGTGCATCAGATTAGATTGCTGCACCGCTTTACCAGTAACATCGTTCTTCTCTATGATGGCGATAATGCGGGTATTCATGCTGCGCTGAGAGGTACCGATATGCTGCTCGAAGAAGAGATGAACGTAAAGGTTCTCTTCCTCCCTGACGGCAATGACCCAGATAGTTTCGCCCGCAGTCATTCGGCAGAGGATTTCAGAAGATATATTCAGGAGAATCAGACCGACTTCATACAGTTTAAGACCGATATTCTGCTACGCGGCGTGACAGACCCTGTAAAGCGAAGCCAGGCTATCAATTCGATTGTAGAGAGCATCTCGAAAATCAAGAATCAGATAACGCGCGCTTCTTATATCACTGACTGTTCTCACCGTTTGGGCGTGAACGAGGCAATTATCGTGAATGCCTTGAACAATTTTGTGCGCAACGGTATGAGTGAGCAGGTAAAGGCAGAGCGACGTGCAGCGGGATTGAAAGATTCGCCTGTAGCGGCAGCGCAGCAGGTGCAATCAGCTATGAGAGCGGTTACCCCACTGGATAAACTTCTGGAAGTAGAAGGACTTCTGGTACAGTTGATTATTCATCATGGCGACCAGCTCATCACAGTACAGGATGTAGACGGAAATGATGTGGAGGTAGCTGTGGCCCAGTATATCAGTCTTGATTTGGGTGGAGATGGCTTTAAGTTTCATAATGATTTATATAATCAGATTATGCAGGAGGCTGTGGAACATCTCGAAAAAGAAGATGATTTTGTCGCCGAAACTTATTTTGCCAATCATCCGAATCCGGAAATCAGCAGGTTGGCAGGTTTGCCTACAGGTGACCAGGAGGTATCTACGGCTAGTCTGCAGATGAAGATGAGCGCCGATAAGCTCCGTCAGTTTGTCTTTAAAGACATCTTGAGTTTCCGCACTCATTATATTGCTCAGCGTATTATTGAGGTACAGCAGGAGTTTGCCAGGAATCCGACCAATCGTGAACTGCTGCAGGAGTTTATGAAACTCAAGCAGATGAACACGCTTCTGGCGAGTCAGGCAAACAATATCTTCAATTAACCGGAACTCCTGTTCTGTGGGGAGGAACTCTGTAATGAAGTATTAGAGATTTAAAAGGAGAAATGCTATATGATTTATTTTCACTGGATATATCTGTTGCTTTATGTCGTGATAACCGTTCCGGCTATCATCACCGTCTTGATGGACAATCGTCAGCCCGCCAAGACGATGGCATGGATATTGGTCTTCTTCTTCATCCCCTTTGTGGGTATTATCTTCTATTTCTTCTTCGGACAGAATACCCGCAAGGAACGGCTTATCAGCGACCGCAGTATGGACCAGCTCACCAAGCGCTCCATGCTCGAGTTCGTAGAGCAGGAGAATCTTCACCTGCCAGACAGCAATAAACCGCTGATGAATCTCTTTGCCAACCAGAGTTGGGCGCTGCCTTTTAAAGATAATCAGGTGGATATTTATACTGATGGCTATGATTTCTTCCTCACCTTATTATATAATATAGGACAGGCAAAGCATCATATTCATCTCGATACCTATATCTTCGAAGCCGATGCCTTGGGATATCTGATAGCTGATGCCTTGATTGATAAGGCGGAGCAGGGAGTGGAGGTGCGACTGATTTATGATGATGTAGGCTGCTGGAAGGTGCAGGATGAATTCTTTGAACGTATGCGTGATGCAGGTATTGATGTACATTCGTTCATGCCAGTCCGCTTTCCGGCTTTTACGAGTAAGGTAAACTATCGTAACCACCGCAAACTCTGTGTCATAGATGGTAAAGTGGGCTTTATCGGCGGCATGAATATAGCTCTGCGCTATGTGAAGGGTGATAAGAAACAGGCCTGGCGCGATACGCATCTCCGTATTGAGGGCGGTGGAGTTTACGCCATTCAGAGAGCCTTTCTGGTAGACTGGTATTTCGTAGACCGTACGTTGGTTACCAATCGCCAGTATTATCCACCGGTCAGTGTGCATATCCACAACAATTGTCTCGTACAGATAGTTACGAGCAGTCCTATCAGTCCTTGGCCTGATATCATGCAGGGCTATGTCCGTATCCTGCTTCAGGCCCGGAAGTATGTGTATATGGAAACGCCTTATTTCCTGCCAACCGAACCTGTATTGTTTGCCATGAGAACAGCAGCTCTGGCGGGTGTGGATATCCGTCTGATGTTGCCTCGTCATGCTGATGCCAAACTGGTAGAGTGGGCATCACGTTCGTATGTGATGGAAGCGATAGAGGCTGGCGTAAAGGTTTATCTCTATACGGCAGGCTTTAATCATAGTAAATTGCTGGTGAGCGATGATGATCTCTGTACGATAGGCAGTACGAATATTGACTTCCGAAGTTTTGAGAATAATTTCGAAGCGAATGCGTTCTTCTTTGATGAGGGGATGGCACAGCGCGTGAAGGCTGTCTATCTGCGGGATGAGGCGAAGAGCATCCTGGTAGATGATGTATCTTATTTCGTAAAACGTCCGTTCCTGCAGCGCCTTTTCGAGAGTACGGTAAGATTGCTCTCGCCGCTGCTGTAACGAATAAATCCCCGTTTGCATCTTGTCTGGTGCAAACGGGGATTTTTTCTATCTGAATATTGAGAAGTTTACGCTTCCGTAACTTCTGTGTTCCAGGAATCGTGGATGCTCGGAGAAATCATAGTCTTTGCCATGCTCAAAGACGAAGATGCCTCCTTCGTTGAGATAGTCGCCATTCAGAACGAGGTCTGGAATCTGCGGCAACTCCTTCAGAGCGTATGGAGGATCGGCAAAGATAAAGTCAAACTTCTGCTTGCAGGTCTTCAGAAAACGGAATACATCACCACGAATCAGAATATCCTTGTCTTCGCCTAACTTCTGAAAACATTGGCGTATGAAGTTGGCATGATCGCGGTCGGCCTCTACGCTGACTACCCGGCTGCAGCCTCGTGATACCAGTTCGAGCGAAATGCTGCCCGTACCGGCCGGCAAAAAGGTCGAGGGCAGAGGTATCTTCGAAATCAATATATCCCTGCAGAACATTAAAGATGTTCTCCTTTGCAAAATCTGTTGTCGGACGCGCCTTAAACGAACGTGGAATGTCGAAATGGCGTCCCTTATATTGTCCTGTTATGATTCTCATATTTACTTTGAACTTTGAATGTTGAACATTGAACTTTATGATAAGCTATTCTGTTGAATTCTTAACAATCAACTTTTAACTATCAACTCTTGTCTTACTTACTTAGGTACAGTGCCATCAAATCGAATGGCAGACCTTTAATCTCTGTGATGGGCGCACGGTTGAATTCGGCGGCAGGGTTCAGAATGAAGGTCTTCTTGATGTAGAGTTTCGTGTTGTAGAGGAACCAGTCCTTGTCCGGAACATTGCCTGATACATGCAACTCATCCTGCATCTGGTTGAATCCTAACTGCTTCCATACATAGAGAATGAAATAGAGGGCATCCTTGGCATGCTCGGCATTGAACGAGTTGAAGAATTTGAAACGGTTCTTCTCGAAACCGAAAACGTCCAGCTTCTTGTCGTGGAAATAAACATAGAGCTTGCGGTGAATGCCGGTGAAACTGCGATGATGCAGATAGTGCCACATCGGTTGCATGATAGGTGTGAAGCGAACATCCTTAAAGTTGTCTTCTACCACCATCTTCAAATCCTTGTTGATAGGGAATACCGCTACCGCATTCAGTTCCGGCTGCACTCTGTAGAGAATGGCATCGCTGTTATGGCTGTTGAAGGCATGCTGATAGAGCACATCGATATCCTCTTCATGAAATTCTTCGATAGGAACCAGCAGGATAGGCGAATCGAGATATACGCGTACCTTCTGGTATCCCCGCTGCAGGAGAGTACTCTCCTTGAAAGCCTGACGCAAGTTGGCTGCCATCGAAACACCACTCTTTACAGTATAAGGTTCATAGATGAGCTGATGCTCAGCTTCACGGTCAACTACCGAAAAACTGAGGGTGTTTCTGCTCACGCGGATGGTGAGTCGTGCTTGCTGAATGTTGTTACCTTTTATTTGCATATCTGTTACCAATTACCTGCGTTGTTATTATCTGTCGTTAAATCGCCTATCTTGAGTCCGGGATAGTTGCCGGCATAGTTGGCCTCCTCTATCTTCTGCTGGATGGAACCTTCATCAAGTCCGTCGAGGAAGGTTTCATAACCGGCCCCACATTCCATCACCGGAATCTGCTTACCGCTTTTTCCTACGATAACCGTGGCAGCAAGTGTAAACTTCTTACCGTCGGCATAGGGAATGTATTGAGCATCTTCCTGTAAGTACTTGCCTTTTACCAGTGTCGGAAAATCTCCTGTATATACGCCGTGTTTCGCCTTGTATTTCTCTTCAGCCTGACGTATCTGCATCAGTTTCTCCTTCACCTCTGCTTCTCTGCTAGCCATGGCCTTCTGGAAGCGGATGGGCTGGCTCACACTCAGAATACAGAGTAGCATCATGATGATGACGCATGCTCCCAAAATATAATTATTCTTTATTCTTTTTCTCATTTCAAAAAGTATTATTACTTTTGCACAGCAAATAGGTGCAGTAAATTTTCTGCAAAGATACTAAAAGTTTTCGAAATATGAACATTGAAGAGTTAAAATATCAGATATTACAGCAATTTGGCTTTCCGCCAACCTCAGAACAGGCTCAGGCGCTCGATGTTTTCGTGCAGTTTATGACGGATAGTAATCCTCATGCTGTGATGATTCTCCGGGGTAGTGCGGGTACCGGTAAGACGTCGCTCTCGGGTGCTATCGTCCGTACGCTCCGTGCTGTTCGCCAGAAGGTGATGCTCCTTGCTCCTACGGGTAGGGCGGCTAAGGTTTTCTCTCTGAACAGCGGGATGCCTGCCTATACCATTCATCGCCGCATCTATCGCGAAAAGGCGTTTGCCGGAGTGGATGGACAGTTCAATCTCAATGATAATCTCTATACTGATACGCTTTTTATGGTGGATGAGGCTTCGATGATTGCCAATCTGGGATTGGGCGGAACCACCTTTGGCAGCGGTTGTCTGCTAGATGATCTGATTCATTTTGTGTATCAGGGACGTAACGACCGCCTCTTGCTGATTGGCGATAAGGCACAGTTGCCTCCTGTTGGTGAGGAAGAATCACCAGCCCTTTCTGCTGCGATGCTCCAGGGATATGGACTGTCGGTTTATGAGTGCGATTTGAACGAGGTAGTCCGCCAGAGTCAGCAGTCGGGTATTCTCTTTAATGCTACCCGCATCCGTCAGATGATTACCCACGATGACATTACCCAACTGCCTAAAATCCGTTTCTCCGGTTTCTCGGATATCAGGGAGATGCCGGGTGCAGAACTCATCGAGGCTCTTGGCGACAGTTATCATCATGTAGGACTGGACGATACCATTGTTGTGACTCGTAGCAACAAGCGCGCCAACATCTTCAACCAGGGCATCCGCAACATGGTGCTTGATAGGGAAGAGGAACTGGAGAGTGGCGACATGCTGATGATTGTGAAGAACAATTATTATTGGATGGAGGAAGAAAGAAAGAAGATAAAGGAAAGGCAATTAAGTGAAGAACGAAAAGTGAAGAGTGAAAAATTTAATACTTTAGCTAATCATACAGTTCAAAGTAACGAAGTTTCAAGTCATGAGATTCCTGCTTTTCTGGCTAATGGAGATAGGGCGAAGGTGATGAAGGTGAGTCGTCGCATCGAACTCTATGGTTTTCATTTTGCCACCCTTCTGTTGAAATTTCCCGATTATGATAATTATGAACTGGAGGCTACGGTATTGCTGGATACCTTGACGAGTGAGGCTTCTGCTTTGACCCATGATCAGCAAGAGCAGCTTTTCCGTAAGATAGAGGAAGATTATCAGGATATACCACTGAAGGCAGACCGTATGAAGGCAATCCGGCAAGACCCATATTTCAATGCTCTGCAAGTGAAGTTTGCCTATGCTGTTACCTGTCATAAAGCGCAGGGTGGACAGTGGTCGCATGTCTATGTAGACCAGGGCTATATGACGGATGAAATGCTTACTCCCGATTATATCCACTGGCTCTATACTGCATTTACACGAGCCACAGAGATGCTCTATCTCGTGAACTGGCCAAAGACGCAGGTAGAAGGAGAGTAATATTACTCTTCTTCTTTTGTTCAGGATTTATATGAAAAGAAAAAGTCCGGCTCTCTCTCGAAAGTCGGACTCTTAAATTTTTGAGTTATTTTTTGGGAAAAGTGGGTAGTGATGGATTCGAACCACCGAAGGCATAGCCAGCAGATTTACAGTCTGCCCCATTTGGCCACTCTGGTAACTACCCAAAAGCTTTATATCTCAAAAGCGAGTGCAAAGGTAATGCTTTTATTTGATATTACCAAATTTTTTCGGCACTTTTTTCTCTTTTCCTTCAAAAAATGTTCATTTTCCCCTATAAAATAGGTTTTCCCCTCTCTTCCCCCTTTTACTTTTTTACCTTTTTACCCTTTTACCTTTACCACATGTCTTCTGCGGTGTTTTCTTGACAGCCTTCTGTGCTTGTAATGCTCATATTTCTTGATGGCAACGAATACCGTGAGGGCAAGGACTACGGCCAGCAGGAAGATAACGATGTCGCCGCCCAGATTGTCTCCCTTCACCTTCGACCACATATCCAATACCTCGGGAGTATGATCGCCGGCATCATGAATCATGGCGCATCGGGCTACTATGCTGCTGTCTGGATACATGATAGGGTTGAGATGGGCATTCCTGCCTTCCTCGCCAAAGAAGTAGGCCAGATTTACAGGTTGGGGATAAGCCTCAGTATCGCTCATAGCTTCTAATACTTTCTTGCCTGCCACGCTGCTCACATATCCTGTAGTCTCCATATTAGCGAGTGCCACGTCTTCCTGACAGAGATAGTTGATGAAATAGGCGGCAGCCTTCGGATTGCGGGAATATTTAGGGATTACCCAACCGTCGAACCATACATTGCTTCCTTCTTTCGGTACCTCATATCCCAGTTCTACACCCACTTTCCCGGCTTCTTCAATAGCCCAGACGGCATCACCGCTCCAGGTCATGTTGAGATAGGCTTTGCCTTTGGTCATGGTCTCCTTGCCGAAGTCGGCTTCCCATCCTTCAATGTTTGGCTTCAGAGCTTTCAGCTCTTTCTCTACTGTGGCTACGGCAGCGGGTGAATAGTCGTTCATCAGCTGTGGTATGGTCACCTTGCCTGCTTCCAGGTCTTTGCGGTGTGCCCAGATGAGGGCGGTGCCATAGGAGTCGCGGTAGGAATCCTTCATCAGGAGTTTGCCCTGATATTTTCTGTTCCATAAAGTTCCCCAGGTTTGTGCATCATTTATAGGTACGTGCACCTTATTATATAGGATGCCACAGGTTCCCCACATGTAAGGCACGGCATAATGGTGGGCGATGCGGCCATTGTTGGAGGTGGCATCTATCTGCTCAACAATGTATGGTGATACGTTGCTGATATAGTTGGGCGTCTTGCCGAAGGCGGTGTCGATAGGTAGGAGAAGGTCTTTGCGGAGCATGCGCTCGATGATATATTCTGACGGGCATACCACGTCGTAGTCTTCATGACCTCGCTCTATCTTGGTAAGCATCACCTCATTGATGTCGAAGGTCTGGTAGATAACTCGGATCTTCTTGCCGGTCTGCTGTTCATACCATTTCGGGAAGTTGGCAAGAACGTCTTCATCTATATAATCAGCCCAGTTGTAAACCTTCAGAATCTCCTCGCGGTTCTCTTTGTTGTAACAGGAAGAGAGCGGCAGAATCATCAGCAGGCTAAGAAAGAGAAAGACGATGGTCTTAACTCCTTTTACTCCACTAACTCCTAATAATATCTTGTTCTTCATTCTCATTTCTTCTTATTTTTCTCAGAACGTTTGTTGATGATAATCAGCATCACCAGTACCAGTACGAAGATGATGGTACTCAGCGGACGAAGTTCTGGAGTTAGTCCTCCCTTTCTTGCATCGGCATAGATGAATGTGGAGAGGGTTTCCAGACCTTCGTTACCTATCGTGAAGATGGTGACGGCGAAGTCATCGATACTCATCGTGATGGCAAGCATGAAACCGGAAATCATACCCGGCAATATCTCTGGGATGATGACCTTGCGAAGTGCTTGCATCGGAGAGGCGCCCAGATCGAGTGCCGCCTCATAGAGGTTCGGATTCATCTGCTTCAGTCTTGGCATCACACTCAGGATAACGTATGGCAGACAGAAGGTGATATGCGAGAGTACTACGGTAGTATACCCCTGCGGAATGCCCAGCGTGATGAAGAGCAGGAAGAGCGAGATACCGATGATGATGTCGCCGTTTAGTATCGGAATGTTGTTGACAAACTGTATGGCATTACGTGCATAGCGGTTGCGCAGGTTGTAGATGCTGATGGCTGTCAGGGTTCCGAAGAGCGTGGATACGGTTGCGGTAATCAGGGCGATGGTTACGGTATTGACCAGTGCCGCTGTGAGCGAATGGTGTGTACCTTCGGCAAAGAGATTCTTGTAGAGCTGTAGCGAGAAACCCGTCCAGTTGCCCATCACCTTCGCTTCGGTAAACGAGAAGATAATGATGATGAAGATAGGAGAGTAGAGTAGCAGCAGGAGCAACCAGAGATAGCCCTGGCAGAATACTTTCTTCATCATATCCTTACTGAATAATGACTGCATCATCTGATACCTCCTTCCTGTTTACTGCCATCACCTGCGATGAGGGTGGAGGCGCCGATGAGGAAAAGCATGATGAGCGAGAGGGCTGCACCGTAGTTCCACATCGAATTGTTGATGTTCTCCTGGATGGTGGTACCGAAGAGCTTGATGTTGTTCATCGTCAGCAGTTCGGAGATAGCGAAGGTAGAGATGGTTGGCATGAATACCATCAGGATGCCACTTGCTACGCCCGGCATGGAGAGGGGCAGGATGACCTTGAAGAACTGCTGCCAAGGCGATGCTCCCAGGTCTTCGGCTGCTTCGATATAGCTGCGGTCCATCTTCTGCAGGGTGTTGTAGATGGGGTAAATCATGAATGGGATGAAGTTGTAGACCATACCGAACAGGAGGGCGCCCTCACCCAGCGGAAGGTCGGCAAAATCGAAGAGGGCCACGGTGGCAAGTGTGCGCACCAGGATGTTTACCCACATCGGCAGAATGAAGAGCATGACGATGGTGTTGGCATACTTCATTCTGGTTTGTGTCAGAATATAGGCGGCCGGATAGCCCAGCAGAATGCAAAGCAGGGTGTTGAGAATGGCGATGCCTATCGAATACACAAAGGTGTTGATGGCTTCGGGGTGTGCCAGGAACTTCTGGAAGTTGTAGAGCGTCAGGGCTCCGTTCTCATCGGTAAATGCGAACACTACGATGAGAAGCAATGGCAGTACCACAAATATCGCTGCAAAGATGGCGTAAGGTATCGACCAGCTTTGTCGCGAAGAGATAAACTTGATAATGTTCAATTTATAATTGATAATTAGGAATTAATAATTTTTATTCAAACGAAATATTCTCCTGAGGAATGGTGATAGCCACATGATCGCCTAAATCCCATACATCCTGTGTATCTACATAGAGCTTCTCGCCCCAGTCGGTATCTATGGTGAGATGATAGTGGTCGCCCTTGTAGAGAATGAAGCTGATGTTGCCTGTAAAGGTTCCTTCGCTCTCGTTGTCGAAGAGTTCTATCTTGTTGAAAGGCACGTTCACCCGGATGGTTTCGTTTCCGTTTTCATCGGTCTGAATCTTGTCCTTTATTTCTTCCGGAATCTCCATCTGGTATTCGCATCCCAGGAATTCTATTGTTCCGTCGCCGTTTACCTTTGCATCGAAGGTATTGGTGATGCGCTCCTTCTTCATGATGTGAATATTGTCGGGTATCACGCTCATTCCTATCGTCTGGCCTACTTCGAAATGCTTGTAGTTCTGGATGAGAAATTCATTGCCCTTCTCGGTTTCTGCCAGCATCTCGTAGTGTACTCCCTTGAAGATAGAAGAGGTTATCTTGCCCACAAACTGGGCGTGGGTGGTATCGGTGGAAACTTCTATATCCTCAGGACGTATCACGACATCCACTTCCTGGTTGCAGCCGAAGCCCTTGTCTACACAAGGCAGTTCAGTACCTGCCACATTCACCAGACAGTCGTGGACCATCGTTCCGCAGAGAATATTGCTCTCGCCGATAAAGTCGGCTACGAAAGCATTGGCTGGTTCGTTGTAGATATCGGTAGGTGTACCTATCTGCTGTATCTCTCCCTCGCTCATCACCACGATGGTATTGCTCAGGGTGAGGGCTTCTTCCTGGTCGTGAGTTACGTATACGAAGGTAATGCCCAGGCGTTCGTGCATCTGCTTCAATTCCAGCTGCATGTCTTTACGCATCTTGAGGTCGAGTGCTGCAAGCGGTTCATCCAGGAGAAGAACTTCAGGTTCGTTGACAATGGCACGGGCGATGGCGATACGCTGCTGCTGACCGCCCGAAAGCGAGTTGACATCACGATATTCATAATCACTCATGTTTACCATCTTCAGGGCACGTTTTACCTTCGGCAAAATCTCTTCCTTCGGTGTGTGCTTGAGCTTCAGACCGAAGGCGATATTGTCGTAAACGTTGAGATGAGGGAACAGAGCGTATTTCTGGAATACCGTGTTCACATTTCGCTTGTAAGGAGGAAGGTTAGTAATATCGTTGCCGGCGATGGTGATGATGCCTTCGCTGGCGGTTTCAAACCCTGCCAAAAGTCTCAATAATGTCGTTTTTCCGCATCCCGAAGGACCCAGAATGGTCATAAATTCGCCCTTTCTCACATAGAGATTGATGTTGTTGAGGGCTGTTTTCTCGCCAAATCTTTTCGACACATTCTTAATATCTATGATATGCTGTGCTGTCTTGTTCATTTTTGTTGTAAATTTGCGTGCAAAGTTACTCATTTTTCGATAAATATTGAAAGAAACAAAGAAAAAGTTGTATCTTTGCAAACGTTTTGTAGTATCTGATATACAGAACTGAATAATTATTGAATAAATATACATACATGATTGTTACAATAGAATGGATGGAGGAGTGGTTCAGGCGTTTCGACCAGGAATATTTCGGGGGAAAACTGCCTGTTCCTGAACTCGGACTTACTCATGCCAAGACTCGGTTGGGGCAACTTGCCTATAAGCGGGCCTCCAGATGGGGACGCACCAAGCTCTACGATTTCAAGCTCTCCATGTCTACTTATTATGATATGACCGACAAACAGGCAAAGAGTGTCTTGCTCCACGAGATGATACATTACATCATCGGTTATACGGGACTGAAAGATACCTCGGCTCACGGGATTGTGTTCAAGGGACTGATGGATAAGCTCAACAGCCAGTATGGCTGGGATATCAGAGTATCGACATCCACTAAGGGCTGGAAAGTAAGTGAAACTGTAAAAAGCAGGAAAGAGAAGAAGGGACCGCAAATTTATCTGATGCTTGCCATCGAGATGAATGATGGAAGACATTATCTCTCGAGAGTGAATCCGAGTTTTGCCCGTCGCATCGAAAATCAACTGAAGACGGTCAGGGAAGTGGTTTCTCATCAGTGGTATATTACGATGGAGAACTATTTCGAAGACTATCCGCAGGTGCGCAGCTTGAGAGGAAGGCGCATCTCGAAGGCCGATTTCGGAAAGTTGCTCAATGTGCTCACTCCCTTTCAGCTGTAATGTCGGGCGAATGTATAAGAAAAAGAATAACTAAAACTCATTAAAGATACAAAATGAAAGAAACCTGGAAAATGATAGCCCTGCTGGCAATAGCCATTGGAGGACTGCTGGCTTATGCCTTTATTCCAGAGCAAGTGGCTGAAAACATTCCGCTGAAACAGATTGGAATGGATGCGCTCACCGGTAAAAGCGAGGCAGAACTTGCTGAAGAGGAAAAGGCTGACAGCATGATAAAGGAACCCGTGGATACGGCGGCGCAGCGAGTACTGATCTTCGGCGACTCGATGTCGGAATATCTAGGTCTGCGACTGGCTGATTATGCCAACAAGAACGGTCATAAGCTCACCTGTATTACCTGGGTGAGTTCGGACACCAGAAACTGGGCTACTACCGATACCCTGCAGCATTATATCCAACGTATCAAACCTACCTATGTCTTTGTATGTCTGGGCAGTAACGAACTATATACGTCTGATATGAAGGGATGTGAAAAACGCATCCGTGCCATCCTGAGCAAGACTGGTAATATTCCGACGATATGGATCGGTCCGCCAAACTGGTGTGAGGATAATGGATATAACAAACTCCTCCGTGAGGTGATGGGACCACGAGGCTATTATCCTAGTTACAAACTTACCTTCGAACGCCAGAAAGACGGCCGGCATCCGACTATGGCTTCATCTGCCATGTGGATGGATAAGATTGTAGAGTGGATGAATAGCGGTCATTGTGTGCATCCGTTCCGATTGGAAATGCCGGATAAGCGTGACCGCAGATACAGACAGATTACCATCTTGCCTCCTGGAACAAAACACAGGGCTGACAGTACGGCTGTGAAGAAGGATTCTCTTTCTATGCCTGTTGAGGAAACTGTGCCTGAAACCCCAGAAAGTTCTGCTGCAACCAAGGAACCTGCAACTGCTGGAAAAACGGCTCCGGCTGCTGACAAGATGGTTCCAGCGGTAAAACATGTAAACCATAAAGACTCCGTATAAGAAAGAGTTCAATAAATAATATCTTCAGAACAGACAAATGAATTATTCAACATTCGAAATATGTGCCTTGTGGCATTGGATAGAGCGGCTGTTTGTTTATCAGGCAGATTCTCCGCTGATGATGGGCAGCATTCCGTTTGCGCTGCTCTTCATCTTCTTCCTTGCCATTTATACCCTGCTCAAGAGCTATTCGCGCACAGCCATGATGATGTATGTCATCTGCTTCAGCCTTTTTTTTGCCTATAAGGTGAACGGAATGGTGATGTGGATGCTGCCGCTTACGGCTTGCATCAATTATGCCGTAACCCAGGAAATGAGACTGCATGAGGGGAAGGCGCGCAAGGCGCTGCTCACCTTCGTGGTGCTTGTAGACCTGACTCTGCTGTGCTATTTCAAATATACCAATTTCATCATTGGCGATGTAGTCAACGAGATGTTCAGCACCAACTTCTCCCTGCAGTCTATTGCTCTGCCTGTAGGTATCTCGTTCTATACCTTCCAGGCTATCAGCTATGCGGTAGATACCTATAAGCGTAAGTTCGACATGGAGGTAACGCTCCTGGAATATTGCTTCTATCTCACCTTCTTTCCGCTGCTGATGGCGGGTCCTATCACCCGTGCCGCCAATCTGATACCCAGACTGAAACGAAACGAACAGGCTTCCAGTAGAATGCTGTGGACGGGACTCTTTCTCATCATGCTGGGACTGGTCAAGAAGAATATGCTGAGCGATTATATCGCACAGTTCAACAACTGGGTGTTTGATGCGCCGCAAACCTTCTCGGGTTTCGAGAATCTGGCAGCACTCTTCGGCTACCCTGTCCAGATCTTCCTCGATTTCTCGGGATACAGCGATATGAGTATCGGTGTGGCAGCCATCCTGGGTTTCTATCTACCCGACAACTTCTATTTCCCTTACCGCTCACTCTCGGTTACCGAGTTTTGGCATCGCTGGCACATCTCACTTTCCTTCTGGTTCCGCGATTATGTGTATATTCCGCTGGGTGGAAACCGGAAGGGAAAGGTGCGCATGTATTTCAACAACTTCCTCACCATGCTGGTGGCAGGCTTATGGCATGGCTCTTCCTGGATGTTCGTTATCTGGGGTGCTCTTCATGGTTTCGGACTTGTGGTGCATAAGTTCTTCAGCCGTCAGTTGGGCATAAGCTTTCCTCGTACGCTGGCTGGCAATTCCCTCAGCTGGCTCATCACCTATTTATATATATGCTTTGCTTGGTCGTTCTTCCGTGCTAAGGATTTGGGGGTGTTGGGGAAGATGTGTGATAAGGTGGCAAATGATTTCAGTATCGATTATCTGGTGCCTTTCTTCCATGCCCGTCCTGCCTGGACGCTTTGCATCATAGGTGTCATGCTGAGCTATCTCTTTACTGAGCGCCAGTATCACCGTCTTCAGGCGCGGTTCATACTTCTGCCTTGGGTGACCAAACTGCTGCTCTTCATCATCTGTCTGCAGATGGTAGTTGAGGTTTCTCAGGAGAGTGTACAGCCGTTCATTTATTATCAGTTCTAGTCTTTTATGGTTAATTTTCTGTAATAAAATCTTGCTTTATGGACTTGATACTGGAAAATGATGTAATTTTGTAGGTTGAAGTATATATATTTTGAAGTAACAGACAAAACAGAAAAATTGTATGAAGAAACTATTATTCTTTTTGCTCCTGACGACGGCTGTCGTCGGTAGAGCACAGACATCGCTTGACTTACTGCCTGTAGGTACCGAGGCTCCCGATTTCACGATTACTGACAGTAAGACGGGTAAGAAAATCTTCCAGCTCTCAGATAAGAAGACTCAGAAGGATAAAGACGGAAAGACGGTTCCGGGTGTCTGGACCGTGCTCGATTTCTGGGCTTCCTGGTGTCCTGACTGCAGAAGAGACATGCCGATGGTGAAGGCTATCTATGACAAATACAATACCAAGATCCAGGTAGTGGGTGTTTCTTTTGATACCGATGAGGCGAAGATGAAGAAATATCTGGGCGATAATCAGTATACCTGGTTGCAATACTGTGAGTTTAAGAAATGGAAGGAAACAAAGATTTCCAAGGATTATCACATCTCATGGATTCCTACCTCTTATCTTATCAATCCGGAAGGTAAGATTGCATTCTCTACCGTGAAGGCGGAGGAGATGATGAAGAAACTGGATTCGCTCGACCAGGCTGGAGCATTGAAACCTGCTCAGGTGCAGACTGCTCTCAAGAAGGTGTATAATGAAAGCATCGATCCGATGGCTCAGATTGATGAGGCTTTGGCTAAAGCTAGAAAGAATGGCAAGTTTGTTATCTGTCAGGTAGGTGGTAACTGGTGTCCATGGTGCTTGAAGTTTGCCGATTTTGTGGAGAAAAATGTTGCGGTCAACAAGATGGTGAATGATCATTTCGAATATATTCATGTGAACTACAATCGCAGAAAAACTGCCGGTGATGCGGCGGTGAAGAAGGCTGAGCAGCTGATGAAGCGACTGAACAATCCTCAGCGTTTAGGATTCCCGGTCTTTGTGGTGCTCGATGAAACCGGAAAGGTTCTCCATATCCAGGATTCCAGTTTTCTGGAAGAAGGTAAGGGATATAACGAAGAAAAGGTGCTCAGATTCCTGAAGAGCTGGACACCTCAGGCAGTAAAAGGATAAAGAAAGAGGGTGTGTCATTAACTTATGGCACACCCTCTACCTGTTTCATATCGTAATTTTATGCATTACAAACCTCTTGCTTTCAGAAATCCGGAAGCATCTGGCTTCTCCATACCAGTAAAGTCGGTAAACATTTCCATCTGGTCCTTGGTGTTGCCACGGCTCAGAATCTTATCGCGGAATGCCTGACCAACGGCTGGATCTAAGGCACCATGCTTTGCAAAGTAGTCGGCGATGTTCACAGCCAGCACCTCTGTCCAGAGATAGCTGTAATAGCCTGCAGCATAACCGCCGCCCCATACGTGGTTGAAGTATGATGTGCTGTAGCGAGGAGGAATCTGGGTGTTGAGCAAACCGATGTTGTGGAGCTCTTCCTTCTCGAAGGCACCTGCCATATAAGGTGAAGGCACCTCTTCTTCGCTAATCTTGTGCCAGGCAAGGTCAAGACAGGTCGCAGCCAGATTCTCGCCCAGTGAATAAGCGGTCTGGAAGCTGATGCTCTTCAGCATGCGCTCTTTCAGATCGGCTGGCATCGCTGCACCGGTCTCGGTATGACGGGCGTAATGGTCGAATATCTCAGGAATAGAAGCAAACGATTCGTTAAACTGGGATGGCATCTCTACGAAATCGCGGGCAACGGCTGTTCCTGAAAGGGTATTGTACTTGCAGTCGGAAAGGATTCCGTGAAGTGCATGACCGAACTCATGGAACAGGGTAGTAACCTCATCCCATGTGATGAGAGATGGCTGACCCTCCGGTGCCTTGGCGTTGTTGCATACATTATATATGATAGGCAACTGGCCGCGCTGCTTGCTCTGCTTGGCAAAGGCGCTCATCCATGCACCGCCACGCTTGGTAGGACGGCGGAAGTAATCGCTGTAGAAGAGGGCGATTGGCTTGCCGTTCTTATCGCTCACCTCGAATACCTTCATGTCTGGGTGATAGGTTGGAATATCCTTGCGCTGCTTGAAGTTCAATCCGTATACACGATGGGCGGCATAGAACACACCGTTCACCTGTACGCTGTCGATGTTGAAGTATGGCTTAATCTCATCATCGGTAATGTTGAGCATCTCCTTCTTCATCTTTGCAGAATAATAGAAGCGGTCGTATGGCTGCAGCTTGAAGTCCTTGCCTTCAGTCTTCTGTGCATACGCTTCTATCGCCTTGGTTTCAGCATCAGCCTTAGGAGCATATTCCTTGATGAGCTGCTTCAGGAAATCATCCACATTCTTGCTGTTCTTAGCCATCGTCTTTTCGAGCGAATAGTCGGCATAGTTGTCATATCCCATCAGCTTGCCCTTCTCGGCACGCAACTTGGCAATCTCGGTTACGATAGGGAAGGTGTTGAAATCAGGATTGGTTCCGTCGGCACGGTGGATGCTTGCCATATACACCTTCTTGCGCAGTTCGCGGTTCTGGAGATTGGTGAGGATAGGCTGCTGGGTGGTGTTGATGATGACGATGCAGTAAGGCGCCTTGCCTCCGCGGCTCTCAGCATCTTTCTTGCATTGTGCAATGTCTGCATCGCTCAATCCGGCGAGTTCTTCCTTGCTGTTCACCCAAACCACGGCGTTGTTGGTAGCGGCAGGAAGAAGGTTGCCCCATTCCTGCTGCAACTCAGAGATGCGGGAGTTGATCTGCTTCATGCGCTCCATCTTCTCGGCAGAAAGAAGGGCACCTGAACGTACAAAACTCTTATAGATAACCTCAGTAAGGCGCTTGTCTTCGCCCTTGAGCTTCTTATATTCATTATCGTAAACATACTTGATGCGCTCGAAGAGTTTCTTGTTGAACGAAATCTCATTGTCGAGTTCGGTCAGCAATGGGGTAGCCTTCTTTTCGGTTTCGGCGATGCCCGGAGTTTTGTGGGCACTGGTGAGACCGAAGAAGATGTTAGTCACCTTTTCGAGCAGCGCACCGCTCTCCTCATAGGCGAGGATGGTGTTCTGGAAGTTAGGCTTCTTCTTGTTGTTTACAATCTTCTGGATGTTGGCACGCTGCTCCCTGATAGCCGCTTCGATGGCTGGCAGGTAGTTGCTCTCCTGAATCTTGCTGAAGTCAGGAGCACCGAATGGAAGACTGCTCTTTGTTAAAAGAGGATTCTGACGGTTACCGCCCGCAGTCTGTGCGAACGATGAGGCTGGCATCTGCAAGAGTGTTGCGGCCAAGCCCAGGGTAAGGAAAGTCTTGTTAATTTTCATCATGTTTCTTTGTTTATTTGAAATTCGTTTGCAAAGATAATCATTTATTTCGGATTATCGCATTTTTATTCATATTTCTTATGGAAAATCAGCAGACAGATGGCTCCTGCCAATGCCATCGGCACACCGATAAGGGCAGGGAAGTTGTATCCTAATCCCATCGCAACAGGAATACCACCCAGGAAAGCTCCCATGGCATTACCCAGATTGAAGGCGCCCTGAATGCAGCAGCCGCCCAGCATTTCGCCACCCTTGGCATGCTTCACGATGAGGAATTGCTCAGGCGATCCGATGCCGAAAAGACAGACGCAGCAGATGAACATCAGCACCACAGATACCCAGCCGAAAGGGGCGAGGAAGAAGGTGAGCAGAAGTGCCGCTGCCGCCAGAAACTGGAGATAACAGGTAAAGCGGCCCGGCTTGAAGCGGTCGGCAAGCAAGGCACTCACCTGATTGCCTACTACCATTCCGCCGCCTGCAAGAATCATCAGCAGAGAGATGCTGGTTGCGCTGAATCCGCCCTCCATCTGAAGCAGCGGCGAGATATAACTGAACCAGCAGAGGATGCCGCCATTGCCCAGGAAGGTGGCGGCGATGATGAGCCACGGAGCCTTGTTGCGGAGGAAATGGAACTGTGCCTTCATACCGTTGTTGGGCAGTGCTTCTACATCCGGAACCCATCTGTGAATCATGTATAAGGTGATGAGTCCGAGCACGATACAGCTGACAAAAGGTACTCGCCAGCTGAACATGTGACTCAGGAAGGTTCCCACCGGCACACCCAGCAGGTTAGCCACCGGCATACCTGCACACATCATCGCCACGGCATTGGTTCCCTTACCCTCTTTGGCAATCTTCACCGCCACGATGGTACCCGTTCCGAAGTAGGCGCCATGAGGCAGACCTTCTATAAAGCGGGCGCAGAGCAAGAGCCAGTAGTTAGGTGCTACTGAGGCGAGGACAGCTCCGAAGGTGATGAGCGAAGCCAGGAACATCAGAATATTCTTGGGTCTGTATTTATGCATGAGAATCAACGAGAAAGCTCCGGCGCAGACGCCGAGTGCATAGATGGAGATGAGATGTCCTGCTTCCGGGATAGAAACGTTCATGTTGTTGGCGATGTCTGTGATGATGCCCTCGATGATGAATTCAGCGATGCCTAAGGTAAAGGTACCCAGCGCGAGTGCAAATAGTCCTTTTTTCATTTGTTCTTATGAGTCAATATTATCCTTAAAAAATAGTTTCTCTCTTATTTTATGTCTTTGTAAGACAATAGTTTCAGAAATTCGTGTGCAAAGTTACTCATATTCTCTTTATCCTGCAAGTTTTCTCGCAGGAATATAGTAAAGATTAACAGAAAGTGTGGGGTCATTCATGCTCATTCAAGAGCTGTTAAAGGTTATTAAATTATAGGGGTATTAAGTTCTTATTCTGATGAAAATGCTTAATTTTGCAACCCGACAAAAGAAAGGTGTGTAAAAAAATAGGTATGAAACGTTCGCTCAACATATTGATGGCTTTGATGCTCTCGCTCATGGTGGTTTACTTGAGCGTGGGTACTACCGTCATGCACTGCCTTCACTATGACAAGGTGATGGTGGGTATGGTGACTGACTGTTGCGTGAAACGTAGCATGCACCAAGACTGTTGCCAAGGTAAGCTGGGCACACAGGTGAACAAGCATTGCATGAAAGTGGAGCTGGTAAAACTATCGCCTACGGTCTCTATCCAACACTTGGATTTCGATGCAGCACCAATGTTTGCAGGCATCGCGCCAGCCCTTTGGCAGACGTTGCCTCGTCCTGTTATCTGTAGCATTCAAAAGGCAAGATATTGGAATCTGAATGTTCCGCATTCGCCTCCAAGGGCTTATCTTGCCCTCCTTAACTTCCTGATTATTTGATTTTTCCATATTTGCAAATAGGTTGCAAAAGTTTTTCTGTACTTTTGCAGCCAAGATAGTCGTATGCCTATCCCTATCAGTAAAAACTTAGGGTTGCATACATATATAAAAAAGGTAAAATCATCCGAAGCGAAGATTTAAGATTCGGATAAAAGGAAATATATTTATGTATTCAAGATATATATTGCTCAGTGCCTTGCTGGTTATTGGTGCTGAGACTTATGCAAAAAATAATAAGACAGAGGTTGTGTCTCTGTCATCATCATATAATAATTCTGTAGAAAATAACTCTGTAGATTCCTCCTCTCAGGATTCCATTTTCAAGGACGAGACCTTGCATGAGGTGAAGGTGGTGGCTCGCAAGTCGGGCACTTCCCGATTGGCTGGTGCCGTGAATGGCATCGCCGTGAACAAGGATGAGCTCTTCAAGGCGGCTTGTTGCAACCTGGGCGAGAGTTTTACGACCAATCCATCGGTGGATGTGGCTTATAATGATGCCACGACGGGCGCAAGACAAATCAAACTCCTCGGTCTTTCGGGCACTTACGTACAGATGCTCACCGAGAATCTTCCGAATTTCCGTGGTGCAGCCATCCCATACGCCCTGGGCTATGTGCCGGGACCTTGGATGAAAGGCATTCAAGTATCCAAGGGTAGTGCTTCGGTGAAGAATGGCTATGAGTCGATTACAGGTCAAATCAATGTGGATTACTTGAAGCCAGAGGATGAGCAACAGGTGGAGGTAAACCTCTTTGGTGATACCAAGAGCCGAATCGAAGCAAACGCCGATGCCAATGTTCATCTGTCGGATAAGTGGGCAACGGAGATATTGTTGCATCATGAGAATATCCTCAAAAACCATGATGACAATGGCGATGGTTTCTATGATATGCCAGGCAGAGAACAATATAATGTACAGAACCGTTGGCTGTATAAAGGCAAGCACTACATCTTCCATGGTGGACTTGGGGCTTTGAAGGAGATTCGTACCAGCGGGCAGGATGAGGAACATGTTCATAGTGATGATATTTATCGAATCAAGCTCCATACCAACCGCTATGAGGGTTATATGAAACATGCCTTCATCCTCAATCACGAGCATGGCACCAATATTGCCTTCATGTCCTCGGCTTCGATGCACCAGCTCGATGCCCAGTATGGCAACAAGTTCTACAACCTCAATGAGAAGAATCTCTATGGCTCACTGATTTTTGAGACCAATTTTACTCATCAGCACAATTTGTCGGTAGGTTTGAGCGTCAACCATGATTACCTGGGACAGCGCGCCAATGTGAATGTTTCTCCAAGACCGGCAGTAGGGCAAGAAGACTCTCCTTATCTTTTGTCGGAGATGCAGAGAATGAACGAGAAGGAGACGACTCCTGGAGCATACGCCCAATACACCTATACGTTAGGCACGAAGTTGACAGCGATGGCAGGTGTCCGTTTCGACCATAGCTCTATCTATGGCAATTTCTTCACCCCTCGGTTCCACGTGAAGTATTCGCCTGTCGATGCCATCAGCATCCGCTTGTCAGCAGGTAAGGGCTATCGCACGGTATTTGGCTTGGCAGAGTACAACTATCTCTTGGCGAGCGGCAGGGAGTTTCAGATTACGGGTGATAGACTTAAGCAAGAGGAGGCTTGGAACTATGGTATGAGTACCGCTTTCTACATCCCGATGTTTGGCAAGACACTGAAATTGAACGCTGAGTATTACTATACCGACTTCAAGAATCAAGCGGTGGTGGATTATGATGCCAACAAGGGGCTTATCTCCATCTACAATTTGATGGGTAAGTCTTATTCCCACACCTTCCAGATAGATGCCTCTTATCCATTGCTGAAGGGCTTGGAGATAACAGCGGCTTATCGTCTGAACGATGTGAAGTGTACCTACGATTATGGCAAAACCTTGAAAGAAAAGCCATTGACCAGCAAGTATAAGGCGCTCTTCACGGCTTCCTATAAGACTCCACTTGGCCTTTGGCAATTTGATGCCACCGTGCAGTTGAATGGTGGAGGCAGCAATCCTGAGCCTTACCAGTTGGCAGATGGAAGCCAGTCATGGTCTCCTCGTTTCCATAGCTTCGAGCAAGTGAGTGCGCAGGTTACGAGATGGTTCCGCCATTGGAGTATCTATGTGGGAGGCGAGAACCTGACTGGTTTCAAGCAGAAAACTCCTATCTATGGTGCCAGCAACCCATGGGGAAGCGATTTCGAGCCAACCTTGGTTTGGGGACCTGTAGAGGGCAGGATGTTCTACGCAGGAGTGAGAGTACACTTTTAATTGAAAATGTTTAAAGTTGAATGATTAAAGCAAATAGAAAAGTTATGAAGAAGATTTTAGTAATGTTCACAATGATGATGGTGGCAATGGTAACCTTTGCCAAGGACATCAAGACCGTAGTGTTCACCACAACCCCACAGATGCACTGTGAGGCTTGTGAGAATAAAATCAAGAGCAACCTTCGCTTTGAGAAGGGTATCAAGAGCATTGAGACTTCTGTGCCAGACCAGACGGTCACAGTACAGTATAATGCCGACAAGACAACCCCAGAGAAACTCCAGAAAGGTTTTGAGAAGTTTGGCTATAAGGCTCGCATCCTGAAAGATGGCGAGAAGGTTGAGAAGAACACTGGGGAGAAGTGTGACTTGATGTAATTCCTGCTGCTCATTTGATAGAAGCTTAACCATTGGCACGCAGGAATCCCTGCGTGCTATATGGTGCTTATCATAAAACACATTCGTTCATTTCATGAGTCCGTCAATGAAATGCTTAGAATCTGCAAAACTTCATATGTCGAGCGTTTCAATTGCATATCATGATGAACAATAGCCACGAGACAATAAGTGATAAAATCGTGAGGGATAACCCCAAATCGTGATGGATAGCGTGATGGATATTTTCGTTTTTGAAGTATCTGTCACGCTATTCAAGTATCTGAATATTAGTATATTAAGATATAGAATGGATACAAATCGTGATGGATGATAGATGATTACATAAAACTTATTCACGAATACGGCTGCATCGGGTTACAAATATGGCTGCATCGGGTTACAAATATGGCTGCATCGGGTTACGAATATGGCTGCATCGGGTTACGAATACGACTGCATCGGGTTACGAATACGACTGCGTAGGGTTACGAATATGACTGCGTAGGCTAACGGAGACGTATCTGTAAGCTTATCGAGACGTCTGAACTCGCTGACTGAACTACTTGAGTTGCTTGATTGAGCCACTTGAGTTAGCTGACTGAACCACTTGAGTTTTCTTCTTCATGTGCTTGCATGCAACCATAAAACTTTTTCAGCAACTTTTCCCGGAAGTATGGAAGAAGGCAGAGTTGAAGGCAAACATGAGGTCAACACAGAAACAGCACAACGTTTGCTGACGATGGGACTTTCTGCCGAACAGGTAGCCAAAGCTACCCAGCTACCTTTGGAAATCATTAAGAATCTGAGCAATTTTTAAAAAACTCAAGTTTCGCATGTAAGCACCACATGCCCCAGGCATCAGAAGAACATCATGTCCCCCACACACCCTGGTCTAGGAGCTTTTGGGCCTTCAGCCCGTACTTGAACCACATGCGAAAGTTTAGTCTATAATTTTACAGTTTCTTTTTGATGTTATTTTTCGAAACCTCTATTTCGGAAATGGTGGTTTCGAATACAAAGATAATAAAAATGCTTGAATATCAGCTTGTTTATTTGCTAATTTAAGTTTTTTTTATTTGTTTTGGAGGTGATTGTGTTTCCGAAAACACGGTTTCGGATTCTGATTTTTATCTTCTTTTAAAGTTCTACGAAAAATCAATTCTTTTGATCTTTTCTTTCCTCATTTCTTATTTTTTTTTTTGCTTTTTCCTTTTCTGTTTCGAAGTTTTGCCGTACTTTTGTACCGGAATAGGAAAGAAAGATAAATAAGATGAATAGACGAAAAATGAAAACTGGGTCAATGGTGATGTTGAAAGCATCATTTCTTGTGGTGGTATTTTCTATGGGAGTACTTGCTCCTGCCATTGCCCAGAACGGACAGAACAGGAAACCTCGAAAGAAGCTGAAAGAACTGCTGATGAAGGCAGATAGCCTGCGACTCCAGTTGCGACAGTCTGCTGATAGGGGACGTATGCTCCAATGGGGCGACTCTCTTCTCATGGCAGAATTGGGTAAGAGCAAGATGAGTGAGAAGAAAAAGCAAAGGCTCATGAAGCATTATGTCAAGATTCAAAGACGCTTGAGCCTCTACGATCGCCAATTGTTCAGAGGAGATTCACTGCTGGCAGCCAATTATTACAAGATAAAGTATGATACTACCTACATCTCCCGTCCTCATGCCCGATGGACCATCAAACTGAGAGGCAATCTTTCTGGAGCCGATTTGGAAACTACGGCGAAGACGGATGGAACGGAAACCCATACCAAGGTGATGGCCGACTGCCGTGGAACCCTCTCCATGGCTGTGGCTTATCGTGGCTTGGGGCTTGGTTTGGCTGTAAACCCAGCCAAGCTGGCTGGCAAGAATCAGGACTTTGAGTTCAACCTCAATTCCTATAGCAACCGCTATGGCTTTGATGTGGTCTATCTCTCGTCCAAGACATTCCATGGTCATCAGGAAATGGGAGGTAGCGAGATAGATATCCATAAGGGAGAAATCTCGCAGAAGGCTCTGAATCTCAATTTCTATTATGCCTTCAACTACCGCAAATTCTCCTTCCCGGCAGCCTTCAGCCAGAGCTACATTCAGAAGCGAAGTGCCGGAAGTTGGATGGTTGGCGCCAGTTTTGACGGTTCCAAGACGAAGGTGAAGGGAATGACTATCCGCCTTAACGAGTTGGCACTCGGTGCAGGCTATGGATATAATCTCGTTCCATCTTCTCATCTGCTGTTCCATCTGTCAGCCTTGCCAACCATCACGGTATATTCTCATGACTATACCAAGATGAGGGCTGAAGCAGAAGAGGGAAGTAGTGATACAGAAATCCCAACCGTTAAAAACAGCATGAAATATCATTTCCCGTCTGCCATCATTACCGGTAGAGGTGCAGCCGTCTATTCCTGGCGCAACAAGTTTGCCGGTGCCACTGCGGTTTATAATTTCTCTGTAGCAGGAGATGAGGATCACCTGCAGGTGAAGAGAAACAAATGGCGAGTAAGAATGTTTTTCGGATTCCGGTTCTAGGAACATACTTTTCTTCTTCCTATGTCAGTTTTTGACGCATCCAGATTGTAGTTTTGCAGCAGAAATTACAATCACTCTATATATAATAAGGTATGAAGGCAGGAAGAAGGAGGGAGTGGAGTCCCTGAAAAGTGAAATATAAGAGGAATCCATAAGATTTCTTGTTAAAAGTTTGGTGGTTCATCAGATTTTTACTAAATTTGCCATTGGATTAGTGACAGGGTAGGGTAAAGTTCTCGCTTGAAGTCGCTATGATGCAGAGAAACAAGATTATCTTGTGGACACGAGCAAGCTATTCAGTTCTGTAGGTTGAAATCTGGTAAATTGAAACGTAGAAAGAACGAGAATTTGTTTGAGCGAGTCTACACCGTCATATGGTGTGGATTCCTCTTTCACATTTTCTTTTCTACGGGTTTTACCAGAGCCTAACTTACAAGAAAGTGAAGAAAGTAGGGGTTCGCACCATCTTTTTTCATTTATGAACCATTATGGACTTGTTTGGTTCGCAGATTTTTCCTAACTTTGCAGAAGATTAGCTGCACCTCAGCATAACATTCAAGCAAGCTTGATGATTCTGCTTTCGGTTTGCATAATCTTTGCAGAAGATTAGCTGCACTCGGCAATTTGAAAGCAAGCTTTCATTGCGCTCGTTTGCATAATCTTTGCCCCTTGAAAGTAAATGATTCGCTGTTTCGGCAGAAAAGCCGGAACAGTTATATATAATGAACTTAAAAACGGAATGCTTATGAGTAAAGATTTAAAGCAAGAAACTCTGTTGGAGTCGCAAGCTGAACTCGAACAGGAAACGAGGAAACAGAAGAGGGATGTCTCTGTTCTGCGGCAGTTGCGATATTGCAGGAAAAGACATTTGAGACTCTTGATAATGAAGGATTAGATGAAGCTCTTAGTGAGTTGGACAAATTCTATACGCAGTATGAGGTCGTGAAAGGCTTTCAATACAATTCATTAAAGGCAAGTCTTATATTGAAAGGCTTGAATGCGATGAATAGTATTGGGGAGTTAAGTTCGATTGATGCAAACGCAGCGCAAGCTGATATAACCGAGCTCATTTCCCTGATAGAGAATGAAGAGGATGTTGATGCTGATTATCTTTCCTCTTTACTTGAAACTTACAAGGATGAACTTGAACAACTGAAAGCAAAATTCGTATTTGTACATGATTTCAATGAAGTGGATGAGAAGATACAAGAGTTACGTACACCAGAGAAGATTATTACCGACTCGAAGGTGAATGATGCAAAGAAAGCTTTGGCTCTTTGGGATGATTTCTATAAGAGAAATGAAAGGGACATAGATGATGCTTATTTTGAAAAAGCTGCAAGCATCTACAATGCTTTCTTCTATGCTTTGACCATCCATAAGAATGAGTTGGAAAGTCTTTCCGAGTCTCAGTTCTCTCATTACTCTTATGCTGCCAAGTGTTGTATCGCAAATGCAATTAAGTATTGTGAGCATGAGGATAGTAAGGATGAATGGCTTGCTTTGCAAGAACGTATTAGTGAGCAGGTTGAGGAGTTAAAGAAATTAGTAAAATGATATGAGAGGTAAGGTAAAATTTGTAAAAAGAAATATTTGGCTTATAGAGAATAAGTTGTTTCATTGGAGTTCTGAAGTGCGTCCATTACGAAGTACAGTAACTTATGCAGTGTTGTATAACGACCATAGGGTAGGTATTTGTGAGGATGATATACGTGCTTATTATCGGCGTGAAAGAATTACAACAGAACTTATTCATAGTCTTGATAAAGCTCTTCATAATAAATGGATAGAGTATGATAAAGATAAATACGAAGATTATAAACTTAAAGGAATTTTATCAGATTATTTACCTTGATATTATTGACGAGAGGAAAGGACTTATCTTATTTGGTTCTGTTGAGGATTAAGGTATTTTGAGTAGAAATGTATAGATTATTATGAAATATGATGAGTATTTGCAATGTGCCCGAAAACACTTGCGGGGATGTGCTTCTTTGTTGGTGACATATGAAGCAGGAAAAAACAACAACAACTATGACAACATTGTTTGGTTAGAGTTGTATTATTTGGCTGGATACATCATTGAGGGTATTACGATTTATTCAGCATATAAGTTAAATGGGTGGAATTCGACAGATGATATACAGAAAAAATATAATTTGCAGTTTACGAAGAAAACAAAATTGGATTTTTATGTTAAACGGACGAAAGTAAAGAACGGAATTGAAACCATTCCTTCATATTTCCAACATCGTCCTGCGGGCGCATTGAATGTGCAACAACATAAATTTCAGGAAATAGTAAAAAATATACTAAGAAAAGATCCTACGTTTAACGATATACCATATTTGGGTAATGGTATAATTGACTCTGACGTAGAAAAACTTATAGACGAATGGGAGCCAGGGGTAAGGTACTATTATTCTGGTCAATTGAATATTCCTCATTTGACACAGGATTTAGTTGCCCGTTTAATTAATACATGTTGGACAATTTATATTAAACATATTTAATTATGATACATATTTCTGATACAGTTCAAAAAATAGAAAAGTTTCTATTGAACAAAAATGAAAATAAGTTTAAAATTTTTGTACGCATCAATTTCAATATTGATGTATATGTTGTTACGGCTAACACTATTATTGCAAAGGGGTATCAGGCTGAGTTTTATAATTCTCTGCATGATGATTCTGTTCAAGGTACTTCTACCGATGATTTTTATAAAGTTCATTATAGCTGTTTAAAGATCAACTTTATTATTGTTGATGAAGAATTTGCTTCAGATGATCCTTTCTATGAAAACATGTTTACTGATGAGCAGAAGGTGGATTGGGGGCCACGATATAGATTTGATTCTTTATTGCAAAGAAAATATGCAGGTTCAGAATTTAGCAAATCAAAGAAATCTACTCCTATTGTGACTTTTTATAGTTATAAAGGTGGAATGGGGCGAACAACAACAATGATTGCTTATGCATTGAGTCTTGCTGCAAACCAAGATGCCGCAAAAAGAAAACGTGTGGTTATTATTGATTGTGATTTGGAAGCTCCTGGCTATTTGAATTTTTTTGACTTGTCTGAACATAATGGACTGAGGAGTGGTAAGAAAAACGGGCTCGTAGAATTTATTTGTGATGCGCAATTTACAAAAAATCCACAGAATTTGGATATAAACGATTATATAGTAAATGTAGGACTCGATAACAGAAATAGTTTTGCGTATAATAATCTTGACAATATTTGGCTTGTTCCTGCAGGTAATCTAAATGAGGGATATTCTGATATGGAGAGTGGGGCTGATCGTATCGATTACTTAGAAGGATTGGCTAAAATTAACCTTTCAAGTGTACATAACGTGGTGAAATATTTTGATTTACTTTTTGAAAAAATAAAAGAAACCATATCTCCTGATATTATTTTGATTGATTCAAGAACGGGATTTAATGATATTTTTGGAGCAGCGGCTTTGTATTTGTCTGATTGTGTGGTCGGCTTTTTTGGCTTTAGCAGACAGACCCAACCTGGTTTGATAAATTTATTGAAGGAGTACTATAAAAGCGAGTCTTTTAAGTTGCAGCTTGTTTTTTCTATTTTGCCAGAAAATGCCCAAGACGAGTGGATTGATAAGCATAAGCAGACAATTCTTCATTATATTAATTTCATAGGGAATGAAAATAAGGATTTCCCTGGTTTTTCGTATCTCCATAGAAACTCCCTTTTCGAGAAAATCGGGACGGGAGACGAACAGTCTGATGCAGAATTCGTAAATGTAGTTAGTAATGCAAAATTTGAGGACTATAATCTGTTGTTTAGACGAATAAATGACTTGTTCTTTACAAAAGTACGAGAAGCAGCTTTCTCAAGCGATACACCTGCTATACAGTTGAGAAATGTAGTACTCAAACACTTAAAAAATGCACTCGCAAATGTTTCGAATTTTGCAGAAGATACAGAAATTAAGGAAGAACAATTCTTTTATCGTGAATGTATGAAACAACTTTTTGATCCTAAAAAATTCCTGATACAAGGATATAAAGGTACAGGTAAAACATACCTTTACAAAGCTTTAACAGATAAAGGGATTGCTTCAAATATTCAAAGATGGGCTGATAAAGACCAAAAAGACACCATAGTACCTGTATTTGTAAATATACTTCCTGCAGATGAGTCTGCACTTGTTTTTGCGGATATAAGATATTCTAGTATTGATGAACCTGAGTATTATTTTAATGCATTTTGGCAGGTATATACTTGGAATACATTGCTTCTTTGTCCTGAGTTTGTCTCAATAAGAGAGCAAAGTGAGTTATGTGATTATGTTAAGCCTTTAACAGGTGCAATATATGCAAAAGAGGCCCTTGTTCGAATTAATGAATTAATAGAAAAAGGTGTGAGTACTTTGATTTCTATTGAAAAGGATATTCTTAAAATAAACGAATTGCTTCAATCTTCTGGCAAAAGACTTTTTGTTTTATACGATAGACTTGATACGTGTATAAATCCTTTAAGATGGGATAAGGCAGTTTCACCATTAATTAATTATTGGTGGAATAATTGTGAGTCATTTTCGAATATTTCACCAAAAATTTTCGTGAGAACGGATTTGTTTAGATTGATAGAGGGAACAAATACAGGACGGCTTGAAAGCAGTATTATTCACATAGAGTGGACAATAGGTGAGGTGTTTGGTTTCTTCTTTAAATTGATTTTTTCCGACAAGAATGCTAGTGAAGCTTATTGGGCTATAGCCAAAAAGGTTTCTATAGATGATAGTTATATTAAAAATACCAAAAAACGATTTGAAAAATTTCCAAAGAATCAATTTAACTCTTTGAGTCGGGCAGAAATGGATCCAATCATTAAAGTGTTTTTTGGTAGCTCAGTAAAAGTTGGTGCTGCTTCTCTAGGAACACCTTGGGAATATTTTGAAAAGGAATTGGCAAATGCGGATAATACAGCAATCAGTTTACGTCCGTTTATCAATACCTTAAATACCAATGCAGTAGATAAGGCTTTGGCAAGAACAGAAAAATATGTCCGTAATGGAATCATATCTCCAGAGATTTATGCATCTAAGTCTGTTCGTGATGAAGCGACAGAACGGTATTTTTCAGATTTAACCCAAGATGCATTTAGTAAAGATTTAGCTCGCTTTAAAGAAGTAATTAGAACTTCTATAGGTGAGCCTTATCGATTTAAATCTTTATCTGAAAGCCAATTTGAAGAATTGATAGACCTAACATATAGCCGAATATCGGATAGTGAGGTCGTAAAAACTACAGATGATTTGAAACGTTTGATTTTTGCTAATGGTATTATTGCAAGAAAAGTTACAACAAAAGGTTGTTACTATAGATTTGCTCCTATTTATTGGTATTCATGGGGACTGGTAAATTCTGTGTTAGAAAAAGAAGAACGCAAAAGAACGAACTTGGGCGGAGATAAGAATGTTGGTACAATTACAATTAATGCACGTCACGAAAAAGTAATAAAGACCAAGGCTTATCCTTATCCTTTGAAAATAGAAAATTGCGATATAGAAGATCTATACGAAAATGAGATTGTTGAATTTGTGACTAAATCACGTCCTAATGATAAAAATCCAGATAAAGATTATAGATATGCGACCGATGTTAAACAAAAGAAAACAAATGATGAAACGTAAAAATCCCTTTGATGGAGATAGCTATTATGCTCAGTTTGCACGAGTAACCTACAAACGATTTATAAGTCGTGAGTGGGTTACTCATGCTGATGTTATGGCAGAGTATCGTGGTTTGAATTCTTCAGAAGAATTACCTTGTGGAGTTTCTAAGTGTGAAGGAAATGGTGAACTTAAAAAAGCATTTTCTGATATACGTAATAAAATCATTGAAAGATTAGGATGTGAAAGCTTTCTGGAGGAAGGAACGAAAAATAAGCGTATTCGTTATATCGGTAAGGATGATGATCCTTTGGCTGACTTGCGTACAGCCAAAGTCATCTGTGACTTAAAGCAGTATTGGCAATTCTGTCAAGATTCTGCAGGCTTCTTCCCAATTTCATGGTTGGATTATTTCTTTAAAGATAGTAGGGATTTACTGGAGATTAAAGATACGCAGAATAAAGGTCAACAGATATTAGAAGCAAGTGAAGATAGAAATCTCACCAATATAGAGTTACTTCCATTTCTTTATGAGGCAATAAAAAGGAAGCAAGTTCTTGCTATCTGTTATATACATTATACTGATAGTACTAAGAAAGAACTGTCTTTGATAGTCTCTCCTCATTATTTAAAAGAATTCAATGGTAGGTGGTATTTGTTGGGTCATACAATAAATCATGAGGGAAAGGTATGGCGGCATCATATTGCTCTCGACCGTATTGTTGCTCGACCAAGAGAAATCTCCTCTGGGGTAACCTATGTGGAACCACAGGCTCATTATTATGAAAATTATTTCAAGAATATGGTTGGAGTTACTCATCCGGATAATGCCGAAGTAGTAAATGTGCATATACGGGCCCACAATCATTATATGTTTATGCTTACGGAGACAAAAAAAATACATCTTAGTCAAAAAGTAGAAATACCTTTTGGTAAGTATACGGATGGTACGTATGGAGAGTTTTCTGTTCAAGTCGAAGTGAATGACGAATTTGTTGGGCGCATCTTGCAAATGGGAGCAGGTTTAGAAATAGTCTCTCCACAGAATGTTCGAGAAAAGTTCAAAAGAAGAGTAGAAGCACTTGCAGATTTATATAAAAAACAGAAATAGACTATAAGAATTGGTTCCTTTCTTCTTGGAACCAATTCTTTTTCATTTTTTCTTGCTCGTTTTGAAAAGTTTGCCTATCTTTGCAGCGCAATTCCAAACATAGGGAGTGCAAAGGTCTTTGACATATTGAGGATATATTCAGAATGGTGGACATCACTTGACATTTGATGTTGTCTAACACATGATGCGTTGTGTTTATTATCTATTATTAATTTTCAATTTTATCAAACCGTTGGCGAATGACAGGTAATAATACTTGTTTGCAGCTGACACAAAAAACAACAAGTTATGAAACAGAGCAACAGAAAAGAAAGTGTCATCAATGGTAAGAATGTGTTGAGAACTGTAGCGTTGGCTAGTTCTTGTTTAGCAGTAGCAGCAATGCTTGTACCTGCAACTCCTGTAATCGGAGGAATTGGGCTTGTTTGTTCTAAGACAATCCCATCTTGGTTGCGAGGACACGCATTCTTTTAATGCCCTCATTTTTGCATTGCTTCTATACGGACAATGTTTGTGTAGAAGCATGCAAAAGATGGCAAGTGAGTAATGTAAATTGTGAATAACCCTCAAATAAAACAAAGATATGAAGAAAGTAAGTGAAAAAACAGTAATCAATAGCGCGTCAGCAACTTGTAGCGCTCAGTCAACAAACAACTACATGCAGTACCCAAAGTACCGTAACAAGCAAGGACATGGCTGGGCTGCAGAAGATGCTAATGCAATGGCAGACCGTCTTTCAGGAAAGAAAGTAGAACAGGTTGGTCGTGACAACTGCCTTAACGGTGCAGATCGCATTAGCAATGGTATCGAAATTCAGACGAAGTATTGTTCTTCCCCATCTAAGACTATAGGGGCTGCTTTTTCTGATGGTTCGTATCGCTATGGTGGAATGAAACTTGAAGTTCCAAAGGAGCAGTACGATGAATGTGTTCGATTGATGGCTGATAAGATTCGTTCTGGTCAAGTTCCAGGTATAACAGACCCAGCAGTGGCAAAAGATATAGTCATTAAGGGCAATTGTACCTACAATCAAGCTGTGAACATTGCCAAAGCTGGAACTTTGGATTCTGTTAAGTTTGATGTAAAGACTCAATCGGTTTCTTGTTCTATCACCTGTGGTTTTTCCTTTGTGCTTGGATATGCTAATGCTATCCGTAGTGGTAAAAGTCATGGTGAAGCCCTCAAAACAGCGTCTGGACAAATGGCCAAGTCTGGAGGTACTTCTTTGGTTGTAGGTGTTGGAACACAACAGTTACTCCGTACAACTGTCGGTCGTTCAATGGCATCGGCTGCAACAAGTTCTGCCAGGACCATACTTGATGTTGCAACAACAACTCAAGTCGGGAAGACTGTTGTCGAGAAGACGGCTTCGGCGTTAGTTGGCAAGGAAGTCGTTGGACAGGCTGCGAAGAATGTAATCGCTAAGGGTATGCGAACTAACATGATAACAGGTGGAATCATGCTGGCAGCACAGACGATACCTGATGCTGTGAAAATGTGTAAGGGAAAGATGTCGGCTGGCGAGTTTGCCGAAAACACAACAAGTAATGCAGCCGGAATTGGTGCAGGCTATGCTGGCGGTACCTTTGGCGCAGCGTTAGGAACTTTTGTTTGTCCTGGGGTTGGAACAGTTATAGGTGGTCTTGTCGGTGGAGTTGCAGGTGGCCTTGCTGGTTCTTCCGTTGTACGTGGAGTATTCTCGCTTTTTAAGTGAGAATACTCGCTGTAAAGCATAAGTTTTTTTAGTTTTTTGTAGAACACTTAGAAGGATAAATTATGAGCAAGATAGATTTAGTGAGCATATTAGTAAGGCAACTTTGTGAGTTGGATGACCATGAGAGCGATTTGGCAGAAGATGCTTTGTACGATTTTGTGAGCAATCCTAATACATCACTTTCTGAAAAACAAGATGCATTAGCTTTGATAGAACGTAAAATCAAGCATATAGCAGAAGATATCGGTTTCTTCGAGGAAGAAGATATTTCTGTTAGGATAAGTGATAAAGATAAGTTTGCGCTATATTCGCTTCTTGTAGCTCGACGTTATCTGATGGATCAGATAATGGGTGAGCCAAGCAAGGATTACGTGGAACGTGTCTCTTACCAAAGTGATAAGTTGGCAATACTGATGGGCGAATGTTTGAAGCAAGGTACTGAGATGTGGGATGCAGTTCAGAACTCTTCATCTTTTAAGGCGAATGACTACCTGCAATATGGGGAGTATGTATTAGAATATAAGGCTGCTTCTTGTCAGGCGGTATTGGCTTTGGAAGACGATGATGCCTATGGTTCTGCTTTTCCTTTCATACATCGGCTGATTTACACTCTTGGTGAACAGATAAATCTGTTTGACAATAACTTGATGAAGAAAAAACTGATATTGGATGCTCTTGCAGATAAAGGTTGGGCTGCGGAGGATTTGCCATCTGAGGTCACTAGTTGGGATGAAAGTGTGCTCTTTACTCCAGCTTTTGAAAAGATCAAGATATGTCCAGCACTACTTGCTTTGCATTGTTCTTTGCCTTACAGTATTCCAGATATTGTGAGAATGAACAACTTTGTTAGCAGAACAGCCATTACGTGCGAGAAAAGCTTTAGTGAAGATACTTACCATGTCAATGATGATATGTAAGTGTATTGTGAGTAATAACAAATAAAATATAGAAATTATGGAAAAGAACATCAAGAAAAGAGTGTGTAGGTTGGCATTGGTATTGAGTGCCGTGCTGGTAGTGTTATTTGGCTATTGGTTCTTCTTGAACCCTCATGGCTATTGGCAGAAGCAGAAAGAAGCTGAAAAAAATGAATACATGGAAAAGCAAATGCTTTGGCGGAAGTCAGAGAAGATGACAATGCAACAGATGTTATCAGACATGACGTTAATGGCTAAGGGGGATTCTGTCAAGGTTTGTTGGCTAACCGGTCTCTCGCTTCCTGTTTATCGTGACTTCATTCATGGTACTGCGCAACCTACAAGGAATGCTTGGGCTAAGATGAGGTATTGGTATATGTCTTCTCTCGCTAATGGCAGAGAATGGATGGAAGAAAGAAGCGAGAAGAGAATTCTCAAAAGTTTAATCTTCGTAGAATCGAGTAGATTTCAGGTGCAGAAGGATTCCTTGAAGGATTATTTCAATGAGAAACCTACTCATACGGAGATTGAATATAACAAGATGTATCCAGCTTTTGGTAAATCTACTGATAAAGAGTTTGAAGATTGGAGAAAAGAGTATAAACGTTTTCATTTGTTCTAAGGAGTATGAATGCAAAGATAAAATTGGTGTTGGCTGTAGTTTTAGCCTTGTGTTTCTTGGGTTTGTCTATAGGAGCACTAGAGGTGGTACCCAAATATATAGAAGATAGATACTATGTTATGGGTGTGGAAGGTAAATGGTCGAATTTAGTTTCCCTCTTGTTCTATGTCATGGCTGAAATGTGTGGCTTTTATGGTTGGTTAGTGTTTAGACATATAAAATATAAAAGAAGATATGGATAGAATTTTGGGGTATCTAGCTATGGTCTACATCTTTTTGCCCTGGCGACCGATAGTTGTATTGGTGGCAGCGATACTGTTTGTCAACATCAATGGTACGGAATTGTATGGATGGCAAGCTGGTTTGGCGCATGGATTGTTCTTCCTGCCTAATCTGGTGAGGCATCTCTTTGACGGTGATGTCCTTTTCAAGGCTACCAATTGTACTACTGGTTATCTTGTTGCCTGGTGGATAGCTACAGTTGGCTCGTGTATCGGTTGGCTCGTTGATGCTTGCTTTTCTTTTATGAAAGCATATTCATTTTTTGGGAGGCGATAAGGCAGGAGATGATTGATATCTTAAAGGATATGACGAAGAGTTATGAAACCGGCGAATGCCTGAATGGGGAGGAATAAAAGAATCCTCAGATTGGGAACACACTGTGTGCCCAATCTGAGAAATTCCTGTTATTTATATTCCTTCTGTCAGGAATTTGCGAAGATGCAGGTGCGTGATGCCGTCATCATCATTTTTGGTGAGCAGAGGAGTCATGGAGATAACGTACTTCGGGTAGTTGTCCTTGATGGCACGGAGATTGCCAAACTCACGCTCTCTGGTTGCATCGTCGGCTATGATATAGGAAGCTTGCACGTAGATGCGTTCGCCGCCTGGTTTGGTACATACAAAGTCGATTTCTCCAGCTTGCAGTTGTCCTACATATACTTGATAGCCCAAGCGTATGAGGTTTTGATAGATGATATTCTCTATCACTTTCTCAATGTCTCCTTCACGTGTTCCCCCGGCAATGGCATTTCTGATGCCGTTGTCTTCGAAATAAAACTTATCGTTGGTTTCAAAGATGCGTTTGCCGTGGATGTCATAGCGGTTCACCTTGTGCAGGATATAGGCTTCACAAAGGAAGGATATGTAATTGATGATAGCCGTGGACGTTATAGATTCGCCTTGTGATTTCATATATTTGGCGATACTGTTGGCGGAAATCAACTTACCGGTGTTGTCTGCGAGAAAACGTACTAAATTCTCTAAGAATGGCACGTTTCTTATTTGGTTGCGCATAATGACATCCTTAAGTAAGACGGTATGGTAAATATCCATCTGGTATTCACGTGCATCATCCTCTTCCAGTCCTATCTTTGCCAGACCAGGCAAGCCACCATACTGAATGTACAGAGCAAGTGCTTCGTCATTATCTGATAGTTGATGAAATTCCAGAAACTCGTTATAGCTCAGCGATTGGATATAGATTTCCTTATATCTGCCACCGATGAGTGTGCTCAGTTCATTGCTCAGCATGCGGGCATTGCTACCTGTGATGATAATGTCGGTGTTGGGTTCTGTGCGATAACTTCGAATGGATCGTTCAAATTCCCTGATGTCTTGTATCTCATCGATAAGGATATAGTTATGTTTATCGGACTGAAAGTGCTCTCCGATATAGTCGTTGAGATCCTGATAGGTCTGAATGTTGTCAAACTCTCTTTTCTCCTTATCTATAAAGATGATATTGTTGCAGTCATCTGCCTTCTTGCGGTCACGAATCATTTTCATCATGCAGCTTTTACCTACACGACGTTGACCTACTAATACGATGATAGTCTCCTTACCAAGATACCTTTCTATCTTGTCGATATATGATTGACGAATAATAGTTGCCATATTTTTATCACTTATAAATGAAATTTTCTGCAAATATACGATTTTTATCTTTTATAATGGATGAAAATCCTAAATATTTTGCTTTTATCTTCTATAAAAGATAAAAAATGGCGTTTTATTCTCATTTTATGATAATCATAAAGTGATTATTTATCTTCCTTCAGATACCAGTCTTTGATGTATCCGGAATAATGCTTGGCAAATTCTTCGGCTTGGCCGGGAGCGCAGACCTTTACTTTCCTGGCTGGAATACCCGCCCAAATCTCATGTGCAGGAACCTTGGTGCCATGGGTAACTACAGCACCTGCTGCAATAATAGCCCCTTCTCCAATGTCAGCCTTGTCAAGCACAGTGGCATTCATTCCGATGAGTGCGCCTTTTCTGACTGTGGCTCCGTGGACGATGGCACCATGTCCCACAGATACATCATCCTCCAGAATGCAAGGCATCGTACCGGTTTGATGGATGCAGGCGCAATCCTGTACATTCACTCTGTTTCCACATCTGATGGCATCCACGTCAGAGCGCAATACCGCACTATACCAGATGCTGCAGTCATCACCAAGAATGCAGTCACCGGTCAGTACGGCATTCTCAGCGATAAAACAATTCTTTCCCCATCGGGGAGTCTTTCCTTCTACTGTCTTTATAATAGCCATATTGAATATATATTTAAAATTGGGTGCAAAGGTAGCAAAAAATATTGGAATCACCTTATACTATTTCAGATACTTCTTCAGCCATAAATCGAAGAACTTATCATATACCACGTAGGCATCATCCTGCTGGGTGATGAAATCCTTCTCCAGCAATCCCTTCAGGGCGGAATTTACAGAGCTTGGCGACGGGAGATGATATTTCTTGGCGAAGGCTCCGCTCTTTACGCTTCTGGCTTCGCCCTCTGCAGAGATGGCGATGAAGACATTGCGCTGCTTTTCCGGCATCTGGCGCAGAAGGGTCTCGTAGGTGTCTGATGCCATGTTGAGATTGTAGTTGATGGCGTCATCTACCATATCCAGAGTGCAGGTATCCTGTTCGGGAGTCTTGAGGAAGAGAACATTCATTACTCGCTGGATGTATGAAGTGACACCACTGAAACGGGCGAAGAGTTCTCCGATAATGGCAGTATCTAGATGTTTGTTGCGCTCCTCGAACTTGGCTGTGGCAAACTCCTTGTATTTCTCCACATCCAGAGGCTTCAGGTTCATCAGCGTCACGCTCTGATAGAATGGGCGGGCAGGAGATGTGAACATTTCTGCCATCAGATGGCGGTGAGAACCCGAGAAGATGAAGTGGGCATTGGTGCAACGCTGAATGTAGGTACGGAGTAAAGCTTCTATGCGGTTGTCGGCATAGTTGGTGATTTGCTGAAACTCGTCGATGGCAACAAGACATGGCTTGTCGGCTTGGTTGAGATAAGAGAATATCTCATCAAGCGTAATTTCGGGATTTACTATGTTGCCGATGCCTATTCCCCAAACTGGAGCCCCGTTGATATCGAAAGAGATTTCTGAACGGAGAGAAGAGAGTGCCATTAGGAATTTCTCCCAAGCGCTTCTGCCTTTAGGGCGAAGTTCATCAATAATGGCTTTGCCGAACATATTGACCAGATTGCTGACGGAATTGGTTGAATAGATGTCTATGATAAAAGTATAATAATCTTTTTGGATGACTGGCTGGGCAAAGCAATGGTGAATCAGCTCTGTCTTTCCGATGCGTCGAGGGGAAATCAGAGCCATGTTATTCTCATTGGTCAGCATCTCTGTGATGTGCTGGGTTTCTTCCACACGGTCGCAGAAGTATTCCGGACCGGCGTAACCATTTGTGACAAAAGGATTCTTCATTACCATATCTATACCTTAATTATATATTCAACGTTTGCTGTTTCTTCTGCAAAGATACAACTTTTATTCCGATTATCATAAAGTGATTATCATAAAATGATAATGAAATAAGGAATTTTATCATTTGATGATTATCATAAATTGATAATTATGACATGGAGACCCCTTTAATGTCAATAGAAAAAGGGTTGTAATCCTCGAAAAGATGGATTACAACCCTTTATACCTTATTATATATAAGAGTTAAGATAACTCTATCATATATTCAAATGTGGAAGCTTATTACAGCTGAGCCAACTCTACAACCTTATCTACTGCAGCGCTCAAGCCGTCCTTGTTCTTACCGCCAGCCTGAGCATAGTGAGGCTGACCGCCACCGCCGCCCTGAATCAACTTGGCAGCTTCGCGAATCATCTTACCAGCGTTCAAACCGTGATCCTTTACCATATCATCGCTGAACATTACGCTGAGCATAGGCTTGTCGTTATAAACAGAACCTACCACGCAAATCATGTTCTCTGGCAAAGCCTCGCGAACCTTGAATACCAAATCCTTGGCAGCTGCTGGCTCCATTGGCAATACGGCTGTAACAACCTTCACACCATTGATTTCTTTTGCATTCTCTACAAGCTTATCCTTGGCACGCTCTACAGCCTGAGCCTGGAACTTCTCAACATCCTTCTTCAAGGCATCGTGCTCGTCGATGTACTTTCTGATGACACCTTCGAGATCCTTGGCGTTGTTGAACAAGCCCTTCAACGCTACGATGGTATCCTGCAAACCGTAGATAGCCTCCTCGCAAGCCTTGCCAGTCAAAGCCTCGATACGGCGGATGCCGGCTGCTACGCTGCTCTCAGAGATAATCTTGAAGAAACCAATCTTACCTGTGCTCTTGGCATGAATACCACCACAGAACTCGGCAGATGGACCGAAGCGAACCACACGAACCTTGTCGCCATACTTCTCGCCGAAGAGGGCGATAGCGCCAAGTTCCTTAGCCTCCTCAATAGGAGTATCGCGGTGCTCATCCAATGGATAGTCGGCACGGATCATCTCGTTTACCATGTGCTCTACCTTGCGGAGCTCCTCATCAGTTACCTTCTGGAAGTGAGAGAAGTCGAAACGCAAGGTGTCCTTATCTACATAAGAACCCTTCTGCTCTACGTGGTCGCCCAAAACCTGCTTTAGGCAGTAATCGAGCAAGTGGGTAGCTGTATGGTTGGCTGCACTTCCCTCGCGGTTCTCGATATCTACGCAAGCCATGAAATCTGCGTTTACATCCTTTGGCAACTCCTTTACGATGTGGATGCTTTGGTTGTTCTCGCGCTTGGTGTCGATAACCTGGATGGTCTCATTCTCGCTAACGAGTACACCCTTGTCGCCAACCTGTCCACCCATCTCACCATAGAATGGAGTGTTGTCGAGTACCAGCTCATAGAAAGAGTTCTTCTTCTGAGTCACCTTGCGGTAGCGCAGGATGTGGCACTCATATTCTGTATAGTCGTAACCCACGAAGTTTTGGTCGCCTTCTTTCAAAACCTCCCAGTCGCCGTTTTCTACAGCAGCAGCATTGCGGGCACGCTCTTTCTGCTTCTTCATCTCCTCGTCGAAGCCTGCAGCATCTACGGTGTAACCATTCTCACGGCAGATAAGCTCTGTCAGGTCGAGAGGGAAACCATATGTATCGAAGAGACGGAATGCGCTTACGCCGTCGAGCTGAGTCTCGCCATGAGCCTTGAGCTCGTCCATATCGCCATTGAGGAGGTTGATACCCTTCTCCAATGTGCGGAGGAATGAATCCTCTTCCTCTTTCATCACGCGGGTGATGAGCTCCTGCTGAGCTGGCAACTCAGGGAAGGCTGCACCCATCTGCTCTACCAATACATTGACGAGCTTGTACATGAATGCCTGTTTCTGGCCGAGGAATGTGTAAGCGTAACGTACGGCACGGCGCAAGATACGGCGGATTACGTAACCTGCCTTAGCGTTGCTTGGCAACTGACCGTCGGCGATAGAGAAGGCTACGGCACGGAGGTGGTCGGCGCAGACACGCATAGCGATGTCAATCTTCTCCTGCTCATCCTTGCCCTCGCCATTCTCACCAGTAGGAGTAGTGAAGCCATACTTCTTGCCAGAGATAGCCTCGATTTCCTTGATGATTGGCTGGAAGATATCAGTATCATAGTTAGAGTGCTTGTCCTGCAACATGCGAACCAAGCGCTCGAAGCCCATACCTGTATCGATAACGTGCATTGGGAGTGGTTCGAGAGAACCATCAGCCTTGCGGTTGTACTGCATGAACACGATGTTCCAGATTTCGATGACCTGAGGGTTATCCTTGTTTACCAACTCACGGCCTGGCACCTGAGCCTTCTCCTCTGGAGTACGAGAATCCACGTGAATCTCTGAGCAAGGACCGCAAGGACCTGTTTCGCCCATCTCCCAGAAGTTGTCGTGCTTGTTACCGTTGATGATGTGGTCGGCTGGCACGTGCTTAGCCCAGTAACCTGCAGCCTCGTTGTCGCGTTCCAGACCTTCCTCCTTGCTACCCTCGAATACGGTAACGTAGAGATCGGCAGGGTTGAGCTTCAAAACTTCAGTAAGATACTCCCATGCCATATCGATGGCACCCTCCTTAAAGTAGTCGCCGAAGCTCCAGTTACCGAGCATCTCGAACATGGTGTGGTGGTAAGTATCGTGACCCACCTCTTCGAGGTCGTTGTGCTTACCGCTTACACGGAGACATTTCTGAGTATCAACACGACGAACATCCTTGCCTGGGTCTTTTGTACCGAGGATGATGTCTTTCCACTGGTTCATACCAGCGTTTGTAAACATCAGCGTTGGGTCATCCTTGATAACCATAGGTGCTGATGGAACAATCTTGTGGCCTTTACCTTCGAAGAATTTCTTGAAGGATTCGCGCACTTCATTAGCTGTCATCATATCTTTTTTATATTTATCTTTAATTTCTTTTTCCTGTTTTGGAGAGGGGATTGAGAGTCCTCTCAGAAAATATTTTTGCCCTTTAGGGCATTTTCTTCCGAAAATCTTTGCAAAGATAAGAAGAATTGTTTAATTTTGCAACTAAATTAATTATTTTTGAAATTAAAGACGGAAAAAATGGCAATAATTCCAGATAAAACAACGAAATTGTACTATTCTATCAAGGAAGTAGGTGAAATGTTTGGTCTAAACGACTCTACGTTGAGATATTGGGAAAAGGAGTTTCCTTTTCTCAAACCGAAGGTTGCTGGCAATAAAGTGCGTCAGTATACCGATAAGGATATTGAGCAGGTAAGGCTCATCTACAACCTTATCAAGGTGAAGGGATTGAAGATTGCGGCTGCCCGTAAGTATCTGAACCAAAACAGAACGGGTGCCGAGAAATCTTCTGAAGTTCTCGACACCCTTATTTCTGTAAGAGACCAGCTCAAAGAACTCAAAAAGCAGCTCGATGGACTGGTTTAGTAACTTTGGACTTTATGATTAGCTAGGGTTACAACGCTTCTTCGCCGAAGACATTCTTGATGGTAACTTTAGCTGCTTCTTTCTTGGTGAGCTGACGGCTCCAGGCTACGCGTGCCTTGGTTGCAGCACCTGAACCATGGTTGTTATATTCGCTGTAGCGGGCTGTCTGTTCGTTGCTATGCTTGCCCCAGTTGTGCCATCCTTCTGGACGGATGTGGCTGCCCATTTCGCAATTCATGAAGAGGGTAGCTGCATAAGGGCGCCATGGGCGGCCCAGATAAACCTTGTCTATACCTGGCTCGGCGGTAAGCTTGCACTTGTTGAATACATAGCCATATTCCTGACCGGCAGGACTGGATGCGGCTGTGATGTAGCTGTTGGCCTTGCTGCGAATCTCACAATTCTCAAACCATGCTCTTCCCGGACCAAAGATGAAATCGGTGGTTCCTTCGATGTAGCAATCATAGAAGGCTGAACGGTTGTTGGCTATACCTGTATAAACGGTATCCTGATTGCCCAGCAGACGGCAGTTCTGAACCAGGATATGATCGCCTTCAAGATGCAGGGAGACAGCTTGTCCCAGTTTGGCAGCATTGTTCTCAATGGTGATGTTCTTCAGGGTGATGTAACTGCCCTGTACCTTCAGGGTATAAGTGCGGAATGTACCCATCGGTTTACCCTTTACAGCAGCTTCTGAATCGAGTCCACCTGTAGGCATCTTGATGTTGGCATGATCGTCCCATGTAATGATAGTGTTATCACGGTCTTCACCACAGATGGTGATGTTGGTGAGCCATGAAGGGAGGATGAGTTTCTCCTTGTACACGCCTTTCTTTACGTAGATTACCTTGCTGTAATCCATGAAAGCACGACATACTTCGATGGCTTCGTCGATGGTGCGGAATTCGCCGGTACCATCACGGGATACTACAATCGTGTCGGGGTTGTCATACTTGTTGGCTGCTGCCAGAGGCAACAGGGTCAACATCATTAAAAATGATAAGAATAATTTTTTCATATTGTTTTTAAGTTTGTTGTTTTGAATCTGTTTTTATAAGATGTTGAAATCTGTATGATTTCATAGAGAATCGCCAGATTTTAAATCCGGCGATTCTCTATTATTTATCTTTTCTTTATTATCATAAACTCCTAAGTTACAGGATTCTCTGTACTTCTTGCAGATCATCAATATTTCGGAGTTGGTTCATAATGGTCTTAACTTCTTCGCGGTCGTGAACACGGAGTTCGATGGTACCGTCGAAGATGCCGTTGTCGCTACTGATAGTTATCTTGTGGATATTGATACCCAACTGGTCGCTAATCACCTTACTTACATCCAGCAGCATGCCCTTACGGTCGATACCCTTGATTTCGATGGTAGCATCGAAGAGTATCTGCTTGTGCATGTCCCATTTGGCATCTACGATGCGGTTGCCGAAACTGGACTTCAGTTTGGCTGCTATGCTGCAAGAGCGCTTATGGATTTCGATGCGGTTCTTGTTGTCGATAAAGCCCATAACGTCATCGCCAGGAATCGCATGGCAGCAGCTAGGGAAGATAAACTGGTTGATGTTCTCCTCGGTCAGGATGAGTGGCTTCTTCTTGTTGAAGTCTTTGCCCACCACGAAAAGATCCTGAGGCTTCACGATGCCTTTTTCTTGAGCCTTCTCCTTGCTCTTGCCCAGGAATGGGATATAATTGCGCCAGCTGCTGGTCTGCTGTTTTTTAGGCTTGCCCTGCAACTCATCGAAGTCTTTATCGCCTAGGATAATCTGATGGTCTCCCAATGACTGGAAGAGGGTTTCAGGCTTCTGGATATTATGAAAATCGCATAGGCGGTCTACCACCGACGCACTCATCTCGATGCTGTTCTTCTTGAGCCATTCGGTGAGTATGTTTTCTCCCTTCTTCTGAACCTCTCGTGAATCGCGGCGCAGGATGGCAAGAATCTTGCTCTTTGCCTTGGCCGAACTGACGAAGTTTACCCATTCTTCCTGTACATGCTGGCTCTTGGAAGTAAGAATCTCAACCTGGTCGCCACTTTGCAGCTTATGGCTCAGCGGAACCAGCTTATGGTTTACCTTGGCTCCGATACAGTGGCTGCCCAGGAAGGTATGAATCTGGAAGGCGAAGTCGAGGGCAGTACAGCCTGCCGGCATCGTCTTGATTTCTCCCTTTGGTGTGAAGACGAAGATTTCTGAAGCATAGAGGTTCAGCTTGATGGCATCGAGGAAGTCCATGGCATCCGGCTGCGGATCGTCCAGAATCTCCTTGATGGTGCTGAGCCAGTCGTTCAGCTCGTTCTCATCTTCTGTATATTCACCTTCGTTTCCTTCTTTGTATTTCCAGTGGGCAGCAAACCCCTTTTCTGCTACCTCGTCCATACGGTCGGAACGGATCTGCACTTCTATCCATCTTCCCTGCTTACTCATCAGGGTAACGTGGAGTGCCTGATAACCGTTTGCTTTCGGATGGTTCAACCAGTCGCGTAGACGGTCAGGATGGCTTTTGTAGATTTTGCTGATGGCTACGTAGATATTGAAACATTCGTTTACTTCGTTTGCTCTTACCTTTGGCGTAAAGATGATGCGCACAGCAAGAATGTCGTAAATCTCATCGAAGGTAACGTGCTTGTTCTGCATCTTGTTCCAAATAGAATAAGGGCTCTTCACACGTGCTTTGATTTTGTATTCTACGCCTAACTTGTCGAGTTCTTCGCGGATAGGTGCAGTAAAACTCTCGAAGAGGGTATCGCGCTGCGATTCGGTATCGGCAAGTTTATGCTCTATGTTGGCATACTCCTGTGGATGGTCGTAGCGGAAGCTGAGGTCTTCGAGTTCGGTCTTGATCTTGTTCAAGCCCAATCGGTTGGCGAGAGGTGCATAAATATACAAGGTTTCGCCCGCAATCTTGTATTGTTTGTTGGCCGGTTGCGATTCCAGCGTGCGCATGTTGTGCAGGCGGTCGCAAATCTTGATAAGGATAACACGGATGTCATCGCTCATAGTGAGCAACAGTTTTTTGAAGTTTTCTGCCTGTGCTGATGCCTTATCGCCGAAGATTCCACCACTGATTTTGGTGAGTCCATCAACGATTTGTGCCACCTTGGCTCCAAAGATGTTTGAGATATCTTCTACTGTGTAGTCGGTATCTTCTACCACATCATGAAGCAGTGCGGCACAGATGCTCGTTGAGCCGAGCCCCATCTCCTCGCAGGCTATCTGAGCCACGGCGATAGGGTGCATGATATATGGTTCGCCCGAGAGGCGGCGCACACCTTTGTGCGCCTGTCGGGCGAAATTGAATGCCTTGGTCACTATATCTACCTTCTTGCGGTGTCGCGAACTCAGGTAGGTGTCAAGCAGGTGTTGAAAGGCATCGCCAATCAACTGGTTATCAGCCTGCTCTCTTTCGAGGTCTTTCAAGTTCTGGTCATCCATAGTGGGTCTCTCCAATAAATAATGTTCTTAATTAGACTGAAAAAACTACAGCGGACGTAGTTCTTTTATTTCACTTTGATTTTCTTTCCGGCACGGATACTGTTACCCTTGATGCCGTTCAGTTTGCGCAGTTTCTTAACGGTTGTTCCGTGGCGTGCTGCTATTTCAGAAAGGGTATCACCATTCTTGATGGTAACACTCTTGCTGCCTTGTTTTCTGTTTCTGCCTCGTTTGCTGCTCTTCTTGCTGCGTGAATAAGCACTGTGGCGACTGTAGCTGCTTCGTGGGCGGCTATAGGTAGGCTGTGCATCGTTGACATCTACTATAGCGCGCTTCTGGAAGAGTTCGTCGGCTCTGTAAGCACAGATGCTGTCCTGCTGGTCGATGAAACTACCGATGAGGGTAGATGGAAGACGCAATACCATCGGATGGTTCAATCCGTTGATGATATCATGACGATACTGTGGATTCAGATTGCGCAGGTGCTCGATGTTGATGTTCAGCACTTTGGAAATCTGCTCCAGGTGGATATCTTTTGATACTACGATAGTGTCTGTCTTTACTGGCAGTTCGCTTACCATAGGGCAGATGTTATGATCGCAGTAGTAGTTCATGATGTAGTTGGCAGCGATGAAAGCTGGTACATATCCACGTGTTTCCTTTGGCAGATATGGATAGATGTTCCAGTAGTCGGCGTTGCCTTTTGCACGATGGATGGCCTTGTTGACATTGGTTGGACCGCAGTTGTAAGCTGCAATCACGAGGCTCCAATCGTCGAATATTTTGTACAGGTCGCTCAGATAGTGAGCGGCTGCATAGGATGCTTTTACCGGGTCGCGGCGTTCATCGATGAGTGAGTTTACTTCCAGACCATATCGCTTGCCGGTAGGCAGCATAAACTGCCATAAACCTGTGGCACCAACGCGTGATACAGCTTTAGGGTTAAGTGCCGATTCGATAACTGGCAGATATTTCAGTTCCAGTGGCAGGTTGTAAGCCTCTAATGCCTCTTCGAAAATAGGCATGTAGAAGTTGCTTGCTCCCAACATGAAACTTACCGAACGGCGTAGTTTGCCGCTGTATCGGTCTATGAATTTCTGTACTACCTCATTGTATGGCATTTCGATGATGGTAGGCATTCTCTTCAGACGGTCGATATACACTTCCTTCTCAAAGACAGGGTTTACATCGCGGTATTTGCAGGTTGTATCTGCCATCATGTAAGTCTGTGCATTGTAAAGGTGGAGCAGGCTATCGAGGTTATCTTCCATTCCCTCAGGTACTTCGATTTCCTCCTGCTTTCCGTCTTTGTCGGTAACGGTGATGATATCATCGTTATCTGTTTCTTCTGTAACGTCGGTTTGGGCATGAATGCCTTGTAAGCTGAACAGCATCGCTGCTGCCATGACTAGTATTTTCTTCATATTGATGTTTTATCTCGTCTATGTTTCTAATTTCTATTTTGCGTTATAACATATATAGGTGTATTCTAACTCCTCACGCATTAAAATGTGAGTGAGCAACTTACGCCGAGGCTTCCAGACCGCAGCGGATTGGCAGTCTTGTTGCCGTTATTCAGCATGGTAGGCTCTATTCTGAGCGAGAGATCATCGGAGATGTCAAATTCCGAGAGCGATGCATCTACGTAGGCATCAATCACTGAGAAGGCATAGATGCCTATCATGACGAAGGTTCCCAAGTCTCTCCAACGGCGATATTTATCTTTTCGCTTGCGGAAGATTTCCTTATAGCGTTCTATGTTCGATTCGTTGATCTGGGCACCCAAGTGCAGAAACTGATTGTAGCTCTGGGTGTTGGGGTCATCGTCCATAATATCCATGTAGGCTTGCGAATAGTCGTGATACATCTGGTTGTTCCAGGTGATGGCGTATGTACAGCCTACGAAACCGCCATAGATGAAAGGCAGTTTCCAATATTTGCGATTGTATATCTGTCCGGCACCAGGTAATACAAGTGCCAACCACATGGCACGCTTGGTATCAGGTCGCCAGGTTGCCCAGTTGCGCTTTTTGCGTACAGGCTTTGCTGATTGGGTGAGGCTTGCCAGTTTGCTGCTGTCTTGTGCGGTAAGCATCGAGTCTATGGCTATTTTTGCCGAGTCGGCTGATGCAATGGTTGGCACATCGGTCACTTGTTTTTTTTGTTTCGACTTCTGTGCCTGTGCGCCCATCGGTGCCAGAAGCAGCAGGGTTGCCAAACAGATTTGTGATATACTGAGTTTCACTTTTATTCTTGCTTTAACTGATCGAAAACATTCATGATGTGCTCCAGCTCCTCTTCGTTGGCGAATGGAATGCTGATTTTTCCCTTGCCCTTAGCAGAGCAGGTGAACTGCACTTTTGTATTGAGAAACTGTGACAGGCGGTTTTTGAGTTGTGTAAATTCCTCAGACATCTGAGCCTTAGCCGTGATGGTTTTCTTACCGCTCTCGATGTCTTCTCCGCTCTTGAGTCGCTGTACCATCTCTTCAACCTTTCTTACTGAGTAGCCGTTCTTTTGTATCTCCTTGAACAACTTGATTTGCAGCGAAGGTGAGTCGAGGGCCAGTAGGGCACGGCAATGACCCATGTCGATTTCTTTCTTCTGTAGTGCCATCTGCACCTGGGCAGGAAGTTTGAGCAGTCGCAGATAGTTGGCGATAGCTGCACGGCTCTTGCCCACACGTTCTGAAATTTTCTCCTGTGTCATACCCTCGTTTTCCAGAAGGTGTTCGTAGGCGAGTGCTATTTCTATGGCGTTGAGGTCTTGGCGCTGGATATTCTCTACGAGCGCCATTTCCATTACGTTCTCATCGCTGATGGTGCGGATGTATGCAGGGATAGCTGTCAGCCCCGCAAGTTGTGAAGCGCGCCAGCGGCGTTCACCGGCGATAATCTGGAATCTGTTTTCTGAAACCTGTCTTAAGGTGATAGGCTGGATGATGCCTATGGCCTTGATGCTTTCGGCGAGCTCATGTAGGGCTTCGTCGTCAAACTCCCGGCGTGGCTGATTGGGATTCGCCTCAATCTGGTCGAGAGGAATTTCATTGATGGTACTGCTGCCCTGGGTGCGCACTCCCTCGGTAGAGATGAGGGCATCGAGTCCGCGTCCTAAAGCGTTGCTCTTTGTACCGTTGTTGTATTTCTTGTGTACTGCCATTTTTTTACTTTTAATTTTGAACATTGAACTTTCTAAAAGAGTTCAATTTCCAAATCTTAACTATTCTTGTTGATAATCTCCTTTGCCAAGGCCAGATGGTTCTTGGCTCCATTGCTTTCTGCATCGTAAAGGATAACTGGGAGACCATGGCTCGGACTCTCGCTCAGCTTCACGTTGCGCTGGATTACGGTCTTGAACACCAATTCCTGGAAGTGGCGTTTCACCTCGTCGTATATCTGGTTGGCAAGGCGTAGACGACTATCATACATGGTGAGCAGGAAACCTTCTATCTCAAGTTTCGGATTCAGCTTGCTCTTGATTATCTTGATGGTGTTGAGCAATTTGCTGATACCTTCAAGAGCGAAATATTCACATTGAACTGGGATGATGACACTGTCGGCTGCCGTCAACGAATTGACGGTGATGAGGCCGAGCGAAGGCGAACAATCTATCAGGATATAGTCGTATTCGTCACGGATAGGCTGCAGTAATGTCTTAATCACCTTTTCGCGATTTTTGAGATTCAGCATCTCTATCTCGGCACCTACCAGGTCGATATGACTAGGTATGATGTCGAGTCCATCAATGTCGGTGGTGTAGATGGCATCGCGCACGTCTGCATGGTCGATGATGCATTCGTAGAGCGAGCAGTCTACCTCGCTGATGTCCACGCCCAATCCACTGGAAGCGTTTGCCTGTGGGTCGGCGTCCACTACGAGTACCGTTTTCTCTAGCGTGGCAAGCGATGCTGCCAAGTTAATGGTGGTAGTAGTCTTTCCTACACCGCCTTTTTGGTTAGCTAATGCGATGATTTTTCCCATTTTCTTAGTAAATTTTCGGCAAAGATACAAAAATATTGTGAGAAAGTCGCTATCTTTAAAGGTTTTTTCGTACTTTTGCACCAAAAAGAAAGATATTTTTATGGAAAATAAGAAACCGTTAGTATTAATTTCGAATGATGATGGCTATCATGCCAATGGAATCAAGACCCTGGTGAACTTTCTGAAAGACTGGTGCGACCTGCTGGTTGTTGCACCGGAAAGTGCCCGCTCGGGATTCGCCTGTGCCTTCTCGGCTACTACTCCCTTGCGCCTGAAGCGTCGCCACAATATGGGGAATGATGTTGAGGTTTGGTCATGTAGCGGCACACCGGTTGACTGTGTGAAACTAGCGTTGGATCAGTTTCTTGCTGATCGCAAGCCTGATCTGATTATCGGCGGTATCAATCATGGTGACAATTCGAGCGTGAATAATCATTATTCGGGAACTATGGGTGTAGCTAAGGAGGGCTGTATGCAGCATATTCCAAGCATAGCCTTCAGCAGTTGCAATTATGATGAAAATGCTGATCTCACTCCTTTGCGCGATGGGGTACTGAAGGTTGTTAAGATGGTGCTGGAGAAGGGATTGCCAGAATATACCTGTCTGAATGTCAACTTCCCGGCTTTGCCTCCGTTCAAGGGTTTCAAGGGTTGCCGGATGACTCGTGGCTCCTGGATCAATGAGGTGGATCATCGCACTCATCCGCATGGATATGATTATTATTGGATGGTGGGTGAATACCGTAATGACGAACCAGAGGCAACGGATACCGACCAATGGGCTGTGAATCATGGTTACATCGCTATAACCCCAACTAAGATTGATGTAACGGATTATGATTGGTTAAAGAATTTTGAATTATGAAGTATTACCTGATAGTAGGCGAGGCTAGTGGAGATTTGCATGCCAGCAGATTGATGCGCTCGTTGAAAAAAATAGACGAGTTTGCTGAATTCCGTTTCTTCGGCGGTGATTTGATGGCTGCTGAAGGTGGCACTCGCGTCAAGCATTTTAAGGAGTTGGCTTATATGGGTTTTGTGCCTGTACTGCTACATTTGGGTACCATCTTTTCGAACCTGAAGAGATGCAAGGAAGATATTGTGAAATGGAAGCCGGATGTAGTGATACTGGTAGATTATCCGGGATTTAATCTCAAGATAGCTAAGTTCTTGAAAAAGAACACCAATATCCCTGCCTATTATTACATTTCTCCTAAGATATGGGCATGGAAGGAGTGGCGGATCCGCAGCATTAAACGTGATATCGTTGAACTCTTCTCTATCTTGCCATTCGAGGTGCCGTTCTTCGAAAAGAAGCACCGTTATCCTATTCACTATGTGGGTAATCCTACGGCTCAGGAAGTAGGGGAGTTCAGGTCGGGATATCATCAGAGTTTTACGGAGTTCTGTCAGGAGAATAATCTTGACACTTATCGTCCTGTTATCGCTTTGCTGGCAGGAAGCCGTCTGCAGGAAATCAAAGACAATCTGCCGGCGATGATTGAGGTGGCTGAGCGTTTTGAAGATTATCAGATGGTGCTTGCCGGTGCTCCTTCGATAGACGATGCTTACTATGAGAAGTTTATCAAAGGTACACCTGTCAAACTGGTGCGTAACAAGACTTATCCGCTCTTGTCGCATGCTACGGCAGCTCTTGTTACCAGTGGTACTGCAACTTTAGAGACGGCTCTTTTCGATGTGCCTCAGGTGGTATGTTATGAAACGCCTGTACCTCATCTCATCCGTTTCGGTTTCAAGCATATCATCAAAGTGAAGTTTATCTCGCTGGTGAATCTTATCGCCAATAAGGAGATTGTGCCGGAGATGCTTGCCGACCGCTTTACGGTTGATGGTATTGCCAACGAACTTTATCAGATTCTTCCGGGAGAACCTGGCAGGGATAAGATGTTGGCAGAATATCAGAAAGTTCGAACTCAGTTAGGCGATAAGGTTGCGCCGGATGAGGCTGCGGGCATCATGTTTGATCTTCTGGTTAAGCGTAGGGAAATGCTTCTCCGTATGGCTCGTGAGCGTGCTGAAGCTGAAGCCAAAGCTGCAGCTGAGGCTGCAGAACGTGCGCGACAGAAGGCGATAGCTGAAGCCGAGGCTGCTAAGAAACGTGCCGAAGAGGAAGCTTTGGCGGCGCAGAAGCGAGCAGAAAAAGAGGCTGAACTGGCAAGAATAAGAGCAGAAAAAGCCCGACTGGCTGCTGAGGCTAAGGCACGTGAGGCTCAGCAGCGTGTTGCCCAGGCACAGTATGAGGCGCAGGAAGCCCAGAAGGGTGAACGCTTTGAAGAAGAACAGGAAAAAGGTGAAATGTTTTGATAAAAATCAATCTCTTTTAGTTCTGCAGCGGATATCAATCCGCTGCAGAACTGCTGACTAAGGCAGATTTGTATCTGCTACCTATGTAGGAGTATTAGCTATCCTAAAAAAAACAAACCCAAAAATATATATTTAATTTTAAACCCTAAAAAAAATGAAAAAACTAATGACCCTCATTTGTGCCCTCTTTTGTATGGCACAAGTGTATGCAGCAAACCCTGTAAAGCAATGGGGACAGTTGCAGGTAAAAGGTGCGCAGCTTTGCGACCAGAGTGGTAACCCTGTAGTGTTGAGAGGCGTGAGTCTGGGATGGCACAACATCTGGCCTCGGTTCTACAACAAAAATGCGGTGAAATGGCTTGTGCAAGACTGGCATGCCAACATCATCAGAGCAGCCATGGGAATTCAGATAGACGACAACTATCTGGAAAATCCAGACTTTGCTCTAAAATGCATTACCCAGGTGGTAGATGCCGCCATCAAGAATGATACCTACGTGATTATCGACTGGCATGCACACAAGATGCATACAGCCGAGGCTAAGGCCTTCTTCGGAAAGATGGCGCAGAAGTATGGTAAATATCCTCATGTGCTTTACGAACTCTACAATGAACCTGTTGAGGATAAATGGGAAGACTTGAAGGTATACGCTAAAACCATCATCACGGAAATCAGAAAGTATGATCCGGATAATATCATCCTGATGGGCTGTCCGCATTGGGACCAGGATATTGATATCGTAGCAAAGAGCCCTATCGAGGGTGTGGAGAATGTGATGTATACCCTTCATTTCTATGCAGCCACCCATAAAGATTATCTGCGTGATAAACTGGAGGCTGCCGTGAAGAGCGGTTTGCCGGTCTTTGTATCAGAATGTGCTGGTATGGAGGCTTCGGGTAATGGTCCTCTGGCTCCTGATGAGTATCAGAAATGGCTCGATGTAATGGAGAAAAACAAGGTGAGTTGGGTAAACTGGTCGGTTTCGGATAAGGATGAAACCTGTTCCATGCTTTTGCCACGTGCCAAGGCTACCGGCAACTGGACAGATGATCTCATCAAGCCATGGGGCAAGATGGTGAAGCAGGCACTGAAGAAATATAATAGATAACAGCATAGTTTATCGCAAGTACTTTCGTGAGCCAACGAAGCTACTTGTGTTTTTTATGGTGATATGAAAAAAAAAGGCAGGGGTTCTTTGAGGAATCCCTGCCTTTCTTTGTGCTTGGCCAAACTAAGGTTTGGCCTTTATCTCATAAAAGATGTATTATCCAAACAACTGGATGGTGTATAGGTAGATTACTGCTGCCGGTATCGCCATGAGCGAAGAGTCGAAGCGGTCGAGCATGCCTCCATGTCCTGGCAGGATGTTGCCGCTATCCTTTACTCCGAGGGTACGCTTGAAGAGGCTTTCTACCAGATCGCCCCATGTGCCGAAGAATACCACAACCAGACCTAAACCTTCCCAACCGAGAATGCTGAGACGGTGGGCTTCGCCATCGTTGGCGATATAGCCGATGATACCTGCTGCTATCAGTACGAATATGCCTCCGCCTATGCTGCCTTCCCAACTCTTGGCTGGACTGATGCGAGGAAAGAGCTTATGCTTGCCGAAAAGCGAACCGCTGCAATAGGCACCGGTATCATTGGTCCAGAGGAAAATGAAAATGCTCAAAGGCAACAGCATGTCGTAATGTATCTGGCCATCGAAAGTTGATGTCTCGAAACTCAATACATTGATCATCGAGAAAGGCAAGGCGATGTACAACTGAGAGAGCATAGTGTAAGCCCAATCGTTGATGGCATCCTTGTTGCCTGTATACAGTTCGCTGATGAAGAGATAGAGGATGGTGAGCAGATAAGGTACGAAAACCACAAAATTGCCCACAATGCACATGCGGAAACCAGCCACGGCAAGGAAGAAGTAAACACCCGCCACGGTGCTGATGAAACGGTTTACCGTAACATTCTCCTTCTGGTTTACCAGTCCGCAATACTCCCAGATGCTCAATCCGGTAATGAGGGCGAACAGGATAACCATTGCCCTGGGATTGAGAAAGCAAGATACCATGCACATCACGAAAAATACGCCTGTGATGGATCTTATCACTAGATTCTTCTGTTTGTCAGTCATATCGGTTTGTTTTATTCGTTCTTGTTTTCTTCCGAACCTTCATCCTTCTTGGAAGTCTCATCAGAATCTGCATTCTTCTTCTGGTTCTCTTCATGCTCCTTGATGGCAGCCTGAACTTCAGGAAGTTCCTTTACGGCGTCATCGTCTATCTTAGGCTGTTCGTCTTCCATGATTTCCTGCGAACGGCTCAACCAAGGGCGTTTGCCAAAGATATGTTCTACGTCTTCTGCCATAATCACCTCTTTCTTGATCAGAAGTTCTGCTAAGGCATTGTGGCCTTCCTTGTGCTCCATCAGAATGTTCTTGGCACGAGTATACTGCTCGTTGACAATCTTCAGAACTTCCTGGTCTATCTCGCGGGCTGTAGACTCAGAGTACGGACGCTGGAATGCATATTCGTTCCGGTTGTAAAAGCAGATGTTTGGCAACGTCTTGCTCATACCGAGATAAGCTACCATAGCATAAGCACTCTTTGTGGCGCGCTCCAGGTCGTTCATGGCTCCTGACGAAATATGACCGGTGAAGAGTTCTTCTGCGGCACGTCCACCCATTAATGAACACATCTCGTCGAGCATCTGTTCCTTGGTGGTTATCTGGCGCTCTTCTGGCAGATACCATGCAGCACCGAGAGCCTGACCACGAGGCACGATGGTAACCTTGATGAGAGGGTTGGCATACTGGCAGAACCATGAGATGGTTGCGTGGCCTGCTTCGTGGAGAGCGATGCTACGCTTCTCGTCGGCAGTCATCACCTTAGTCTTCTTCTCCAGACCGCCTACAATACGGTCTACTGCATCGAGGAAATCCTGTTTGCACACAGCCTTCTTGTCGTGGCGTGCAGCAATGAGGGCTGCCTCGTTACAAACGTTGGCAATATCTGCACCCGAGAAACCAGGAGTCTGACGGGCCAGTAGATCAACATCTACTGTTTCGTCTATCTTGATAGGTTTGAGATGAACCAGGAAGATAGCCTTACGTTCGTTCAAACCAGGGAGATCTACGTGAATTTCACGGTCGAAACGTCCGGCACGGAGCAAGGCGCTGTCGAGCATGTCTACACGGTTGGTAGCTGCAAGGATGATGACACCACTGTTGGTACCGAAACCATCCATCTCTGTAAGGAGAGCGTTCAAGGTGTTCTCGCGCTCATCATTACCACCCATGGCTGGGTTCTTGCTGCGGGCACGGCCTACAGCATCAATCTCATCGATAAAGATGATACAAGGTGATTTCTCTTTAGCCTGGCGGAACAGGTCGCGTACACGTGAGGCACCTACACCTACGAACATTTCAACGAAGTCGGAACCGCTCATAGAGAAGAAAGGTACGCCAGCCTCGCCGGCAACAGCCTTAGCCAAGAGGGTCTTACCAGTTCCCGGAGGGCCTACGAGAAGGGCTCCCTTTGGAATCTTACCACCCAAGTCGGTATATTTTTGTGGGTTTTTCAGGAAGTCTACAATTTCCTTCACTTCCTGCTTGGCACCTTCCTGTCCGGCCACATCCTTAAAGGTGATGCCGATGGCATTTCCCTTTTCGTACATCTTAGCTTTGCTTTTGCCCACGCTGAAGATGCCGCCGCCCATACCGCCGCTGCCCATACCGCCGCTGAATCTTCCAGACATCCAAAGGATGAAGAATACGAAGAAGAGCAGAGGTGCCAGATTGAAGAGCGTGCTTAAGAAGTCGTTATCCTTCTGGTTGTCGTAGCTGAAGGAGCGTATCTTCTTTTCCTTCAACATCTGGTTGGCATAGCGTTCCACTTCGTCAACCGAGCCGAACTGTACTTTTACGTATGGGTTAGGACCTACAGACTTTGCCGGCATATTGTATACATCGCGCGTATATTTCGGGTTGATGTATATTTTGAGGGTGCTTTCTGTTTTATTGGCCACAACACTGAGCACATAACCCTTGTCTACATACTGTTTGAACTGGGTGTATGTGGCTTCCTTGGCAGCGCTGCCTCCAATCGCATCGCCTCCTCCTGTAAAGAAGAGGATGATCATGGTGATGAGGCAGATGGTGAAAAGCCAGGTCATATTAAATCGTGGCATCTTTGGTCCGCCATTGCCACGAGGCTTCATATTATTGCTTTGTTCCATTTTATTTTATATGTATAACTTTTAGTCGAAAAACAATGTCTGATTCATCATGTAGGATGGGAGAGACTGACTAGTCTAGATTAGGTATATGGGTAAGCTTTGCATCCTCCCATAAATGTTCGAGGTCGTAATAAGCACGTACTTCCGGAAGGAAGATGTGTACTAATACGTCAACAAAGTCCATTGCCACCCACTGGTCGTTGCCGAGACCAGCTACATTTACAGGTTTTTCTTTCAGGTTCTTGCGCACGATGTCTCCTACAGAACCTGCGATAGCTTCAACCTGAGTAGGGCTTCCTCCCTGGCAGATGATGAAGTACTTGGCAATGCTTCCATCGATTTCTGTCAGGTCGGCGATAACAATGTCTTGACCTTTCTTTTCTTGTATACCTTCTTTAATAGTCTCTACGAGTTGTTTAACTGTGTTCATTTATCTTTTCTTTCTTACTTAATTTATATTCTCTATTTTTCTGCAAAGATACATTATTATAATGGAAAATCGACTTAAAAGGCAAAAAAAATGTGGAAAATTAAAGAAATTGCGCTTTTTTTAGAAAAAAGTGCCGAAAAATTTTGTTGGTTCAAAAAAAACTAGTACCTTTGCACTCGCAATTAAGAAAAGAACATCTTGTTTGCTGATATTGGGATATGGTGTAATGGTAACACTACAGATTCTGGTCCTGTCATTCCTGGTTCGAGTCCGGGTATCCCAACAATCAAAAAGTTCTATTTTAAGTTTGGGATATGGTGTAATGGTAACACTACAGATTCTGGTCCTGTCATTCCTGGTTCGAGTCCGGGTATCCCAACTCATACGGTAAGGCATCTTTCAGTAATGAAAGATGTTTTTTTGTTTATAGGAATTCTGTTTTATGGAGTATTCATAACAATAAACCCCAGAGCTTTCGCCCTGGGGTTTATTGTATTTATTTCTTCTCGGCATCAATAGCCTTGATTTTCTGCTTTACCATTTCGAGGTCAGCCTTGAGTTTCTCAATCTTACGGTTCATTTCTTCTACCAGGCTGTTGCCCTTCTTGCTGGCCGTATTGAAGAAACCGAGGTTGTTCTCGTAGGTAGTAATCTCGATGCGCAACTGGTCGTAGCGGCGCAAGAGTTTACCACGCTCATTGCCGAGTGCATTGCCGCCTTCTTTGGCAACATTCTTCAGGTTGTTCTTGAAGTTGTCGAAGTGGCGCTTTGCGTTGGTGGCGTGAAGTTTCTTGTAGGCTGCATCGATAGCCTCATGATACTCTTTATAGACCTTGTCTTTCTCTTTGAAAGGAACGTGTCCAATTGCACTGTATTGCTTGGCAAGATTTTTGAGCTTCTTTTGGAAATCGTTGTCTGAAATCTCTGCAATTACAAGTTCCTTGAGCTGGGCAATAATGTTGCGCTTCTTGTCCAGATTAGCATGTTCCTCGCTGCGTGAACCGGCATTCTGCTTGTTGCGGGCTTCAAAGAACTTGTTGCAGGTATCCAGAAATTCCTTCCAGAGCAATTCGCCTTGTTTGTGAGGTACGGTACCCACCTTCTTCCATTCTTTCTGAAGAGCGATGAACTTGTCGCCAGTCTTCTTCCAGTCTGTATTGTCAGCCAGTTCCTTTGCCTTGTTTACGAGTTGCTGTTTCTTTTCGAGATTGGCAGAGTAGGTATCTTTCAATCCTTTGAAGAATTCTGCCTTCTTGTTGAAGAATTTATCGTTGGCGATGCGGAAACGCTCGAAAATCTTGACGTTCATCTTCTGAGGGGCAAAACCGATAGTGCGCCACTCTTTCTGAATCTCTATGATTTCCTGGGTAACCTTTTCCCAGTCCTTGGCAGTCTTGTATTCTCCTTGGTTGGCAGCCTCTACCTTTTCGCAGAGGGAAGTTTTCTTGGCGAGGTTTTCCTCTTCCTTGGCACGCAGGTCTTCGAAGTGCTGCTGGTGCTTCTTGTTGATAACAGTGCTAGCAGCCTTGAAACGTTCCCAAATCTGCTCTCTCAACTCCTTGGCAACAGGACCGATTTCGCGATATTGCTGGTGGAGGTCCTGAAGCTGGTGGAAGGCAGAAATAACATCCTCTTCCTCATTGAGTTTCTCTGCAGCCTCGCAGAGTTGGGTCTTGGCTTCAAGATTCTTCTTGAAGTCATATTCGCGAGCTTCGCTGTTCAACTTGAGCATGTCGTAGAACTGCTCTACATAGAGCTGATAGTTCTTCCATACCTCGTTTGCCTTGTCTGCAGGGATGTTTTTGATTTCCTTCCATTCCTGCTGCAAGGCCTTGAAGTCCTGATATGATTTGTTGGCCTCCTCCGGTGAGGTGGTCATGGCCTTTATCTTTTCGATAATTTCCTCTTTTTTGCGGAGATTATCTTGTTTTTCTTCTTCTTGTGCCAGGAAGATCTTGGCTCTTTTCTCCTTGATGAGTTGCATCTCAGCCTTGAAGGCTTCTTCGGTGTCATCCGGTAGAAGGATATACTTCTCTGGGTCACCGCCTTTTGCGAGATACTCTTTCATCTGTGCGTCTCTTTCTGCGAGATGAATCTTGTAGAAAGTAGTCTTGAGTAGGTCGAGTTCCTCCTTGTTTGGATTTTCGCTGCTATGAGCGATTTCCTTTACTCTTTCGAGCACTTCCTGCTTGGTGGCATAAGCCTTCTTGGCAGGGTCTTCCAGGGTGCTCTGCTGCAACAGAGCTTTTTCTTGAGAGTCCATCATGTCACTTTGTTTAGTTTATGATTCGAGTTTCTTGGGCCGATAGTCGCTTATCCGCAATTCGACCCCATACAAAATTATATTATTAATAAGTTGCAAACTTAAAAAAAAAAATCGAATATCATGCCATGATACTCGATTTTTTAATTTTTTTTGTATTTATAATTGCCTTTTTCTTGCTAATCATCGTTTTATGTGCTCTTTCGGGCTACTTAATGCATATCAGAGTGGTATATGCTTAGAGCAGGCGCTTGTATCTAAGGAAGCCCCATGAAAGTGCAGAAACGAGCACGGAGATAACCAGGGCAATGGCAAATCCGTAATGGCTGTCTTCCATACCGTTGATTAAGTTCATACCGAACAATGAGGAAATCAGCGTAGGCAACATCATGACGATACTGATACTGGTCAGGGTACGCATCGTGGTATTCATGTTGTTGTTGATGATGCTCGAATAGGTATCCATCGTCGACTCCAGAATGTCGGAGTAGATGCTTGTAGTTTCGCGTGCCTGTGTCATCTCGATGTTTACGTCTTCGATGAGGTCGGCATCAAGTTCGTCCACCTGCAGCTTGAACTTCAACTTAGACAGGAGATTCTCGTTGCCTCGGATAGAGGTGATGAAGTAGGTAAGGGAGTCCTGCAGGCGGCTCAGGCCAATCAGGCTCTCATTGTTCACACCATGATCGAGGTTTCGTTTTGCCTTTTCTATGAGCGAATTGATCTGTTTCAATCGCTTCAGATACCAAACCGCTGATGAAAGGAAGAGACGGAAGGTCATGTCTACATAGTCAGTGAACCCCTCGCTGCGCTTCTGCTGGTAGCTTACGAAATCAATCATCATGTTGGTTTCATAATAGCATACGGTGATGGTAACATCGCGCTTATGGATAATACCCAGAGGCACGGTGGTGTATGGGGTACGGCTGCGTATTTCCTTGACATAAGGGATACGGAGGATGATGAGCATCCAGCCATCGTCATATTCATAGCGGGCACGCTCATCAGTATCGCTGATATCCGAGAGGAAATAATCAGGGATCTTGAATTCTTCTTCCAGCAAGCGCTGGTCTTCATCAGTTGGACATGTTACTTGTATCCAGCAGTTTGGCTGCCACTCATTGAGTACAGTCAGATTCTTGTCTATATTCCAATAAGTCTTCATAGTTTGCTAATCTCCACATAATAAAAGTTTGGGGTATGGAGACTAGCGCTTGGGTACGGCCTACTGAAAGGCTTCGTCGTTGCTGAATCTCCACGCCTTACAATTCATTATTGTTCTCCGCGTGATAATCGTCCATTTTGGTGTTATTTTAATGAAACTTATGCAAGTGAATTTGTATGATCTGCTACAGAGATTTTACAAGACTTGCGAAATCGACTGCAAAGGTAATGATTTCTTTTGAAAACTGGAACAAAAAAGCCGAGAATTTTCACTCTCGGCTTTCTTTTTTAATCTTTTTGTAATTTCGTTCCCCATTTTTTTACTTTGCAGGAATCTCTGTCAGGAGCTGCTTGACGAGGTTCCAGAAAGGAGCTACGCAACTGATCTGGCAACGCTCATTGGCTGTGTGAGGGCTAAGAAGGGTAGGACCGAATGATACGACATCGAGGTTAGGATACTTGCTCAGGATGATAGAGCACTCCAGACCTGCGTGAACAGCCTGTACCTTACCGTCTGTGCCGTTCTGTTCTTTGTAAACCTTCAATACGTGTTCCAGAATGTCGCTCTTAGGGTTAGGGTTCCAGCCCATATAGCTGCCGCTGAATTCAACCTTCATGCCTGCCATGTTGAAACAGCTTTCTATCATTGTGGCAAGATACATCTTGTAGTATTCGTGGCTAGAACGGGCCAGAATCTTGATAGCAGCCTTGCCGTCACCAATCTCAACGATTGCGAGGTTTGAAGAGGTCTCTACGATTTCAGGCATAGATGGAGCCATACGCAATACGCCATCGTGGCAAGCGTAGATTGCATCTACAAGATTATCCTGGATTTCGGCAGGAACCTGCATCTTAGGAGTCTCTACATTCTCAGCGAAGAACTCGATGTTCTCAGTTGTTTCAATGCCTTCGAACTCATCACAGATTTCGTCCTTCCAGTCTGCTACCAGGTCATTCAAAGCTTCAATATTCTCCTTAGGCAGGGTCAGAACAACCTCAGCCTGGAATGGGATGGCATTGCGCATGTTGCCGCCCTGCCATGAAGCTAGACGGGCATCGAGTTCTGAAATAGCTTCACGCACGAAACGAACCATGCACTTGTTGGCATTCGCTCTGCCTTCGTTGATTTCGATACCGGAGTGACCGCCTTTCAATCCCTTGAGGGTTACCTTAACGGCAGCATCTTCCTTGTCGGTTTCTACCTCTTTATAGTCGAGAGTTGCTGTGATGTCGATACCGCCAGCGCTACCGATAACGAACTCACCCCAAACCTCGGTATCGAAGTTTAAGAGAATGTCGCCGTTCAGTTCGCCTGCTGGGAGATCGTTGGCACCATACATGCCTGTCTCTTCGTCGGCGGTAATCAAGCCCTCGATAGGACCATGCTGCAAATCTTTTGATTCCATTACAGCCATGATTGTAGCTACGCCAAGTCCGTCGTCGCTACCGAGTGTTGTATGATTAGCACGTACCCAGTCGCCATCGATGATGGTTTCGATAGGGTCTGTTTCAAAATTATGCTTGCTGTCTGGTGCTTTCTGAGGAACCATGTCCATGTGCGCCTGCATAATAACGCCTTTGCGGTTCTCCATACCTGGAGTAGCAGGTTTGCGCATCACGATGTTGCCTGCTGGGTCTTGGAAAGCCTCTACACCTGCTTCTTTTGCCCAATCGAGCAAATAAGCCTGAATCTTTTCCAAATGTCCAGATGGACGTGGAACTTGTGTTAACTTGTCAAAGTTACGCCAGATTTCAACTGGGTTCAAATTCTTAATGTCAGCCATATTATTTTTATTTTAATGTTAAATGTTCAATGTTAAGTTGGACATACGCCCTAAAGCAAGAGGATTCTTCACTCTTCACTCCTCACTTTCCCGGTAAACGCCAGTGCTATCCAGGCATAGATTCCCAAAAGGACTACAAGCAGGGTTTGCACGGAGTGTACGATGAGAACGAAGAAGAGGGCATCGTTTGCCTGAATGCCATAGAGTATGAGCATTGTCTTGACGGCAAAATGCCAAGGTCCGGCTCCGTTAGGAGTTGGTACGATGACCGCTATGCTGCCCACGATGAATGTCACCAGACCGCACATCAGATTAAGATGGGAGGTTGCCTCGAAGCATTGGAAGGTGAGATAGTAGTGGAAGAAATAGCTCAACCAGATGCCCAGTGTAAGGGCGATGTAGAGCGGTACATTTCTGACACCTTTCAGCGAGATGATACCTTGCCAGAGTCCTCCCAGTGTTGCTTTCACCTTATTATATATAGCGAGTCGCTTGAGCAGATAGTGAGCCAGGATGAGTACTGCTATGCCACAGATAGCTGTCACTATGTAACCTGTGGCTGTAAACTGGCTGAGTAAACTGTCCATGCTCGTACCTGTTTTCTCAAAGAAATTGAGGAATACCGGAATCTGCATCACAAAGACCAGCGCCGTAATCAGCAGCACGAGGAGTGAATCGATGGCTCTTTCTGTAACGACGGTACCCAAGGCTTTCGGAAACGAAACATCATCCCATTTCTTCAATACGCCGCATCTGGCAAACTCGCCCGCACGAGGAATTACAAGACTCAGAGCATAGGACAGGAAGATGGAGTAGATGCTGATACTGGAGCGGGCCTTCTCGCCTAATGGTTCCAGCGACTGTTTCCATCTCCATCCTCTGAACACCTGGGCAGAGATGCCAAAAGGGAACGACAGCAGCATCCAGGTCCAACTCATCTTGTGAAGCAGAACATCTTCTACTTGTTTGAAGTCGAATCCGCGATACATCCAATAAAGGATGGCGCCACCCAGAATGAGCGACAAAGCCACCTTCCATATGTTGTTTGCTATCTTCTTTATATCCATAATTAGATGCAAAGATAATACTTTTATTGACAATATCGTTCGAATCTGCATATTTTTAGCATAAATAAACGCTTGGGCGCCATTTATGGCTAAAAGTATAGCCTTTTTTTAAAGAAACAAGTGGCTCTTTCCCTTTTTTACCCAAAAAGATAAAAAAAATCGCATACTTCGTGTGGATTCTCAAAAAATAATCGTATTTTTGCAAAATATATAATATAAAGATAAGATATGAAAGCTGTAAAGCCTAAGAAGAATCTCGGTCAGCACTTCTTGACCGACCTCAATATAGCAAAGCGCATCGCCGATACGGTGGATGCCTGCCCGGATATACCTGTTCTCGAAATCGGACCAGGTATGGGCGTTCTTACCCAATATCTCGTAGAGAAACCAAGACCCGTCAAGGCAGTGGAAATCGACTCGGAGTCGGTGGCGTATCTTCATGAGAATTTCCCTACACTCAAGGATAATATTATCGGTGAAGACTTCCTGAGAATGGATTTGAACCAGATATTCGATGGAAAGCAGTTTGTACTGACAGGTAATTATCCATACGATATCTCATCGCAGATATTCTTCAAGATGCTCGATTACAAGGATCTCATTCCTTGCTGTACCGGAATGATCCAGCGCGAGGTGGCATTGCGTATGGCATCAGAACCAGGCAACAAAGCCTATGGCATCCTCAGTGTGCTCATCCAGGCATGGTATGATGTGGAATATCTCTTTACGGTAGATGAGAATGTGTTCAACCCACCTCCAAAGGTAAAGAGTGCAGTAATCCGTATGACTCGTAACAAGGTGACTGATCTTGGCTGTGATGAAAAACTGTTTAAGCGTCTGGTAAAGACAGTCTTCAACCAGCGTCGCAAGATGCTCCGTGTAAGCCTTAAGCAGATGTTCCCGGGTGTAACCCCACGCGAGGATTTTTACACCACCGACATCATGACCAAGCGCCCTGAGCAGCTCACTATCCAGCAGTTTGTAGAACTCACCAACTATGTGGGCGAAGAATTGAAAAGATTAGAATTAATAAAATAAAAACATATAATTATGATAGACGTTAAAGAAACTTTGAATTCTGCAGCAGAGCGTATGGAGATGGCAGCAATGTATCTCGCAGAGGAACTCTCTCATGTTCGTGCTGGTCGTGCTAATGTAGCCATCCTCGATGGTGTGCGTGTAAATAGTTATGGCAGTATGGTTCCTCTGAACCAGGTAGCTACAGTTACAACCCCTGATGCCCGTACTATCGCTATCCGCCCTTGGGACAAAAAGGCTATCAAGGATATCGAAAAGGCTATTATGGATAGTGGTGTAGGTATCACTCCTGAGAACAATGGCGAAATCGTACGTCTGGGTATTCCTCAGCCAACAGGTGAGCGCCGTAAGGAACTCGTAAAGCAGTGTAATAAGATTGCTGAGCGTGCTAAGATTGAGGTGCGCAACGTGCGCCAGGAAATCAAGGAGAAGTTGAAGAAAGCTATCAAGGATGGACTTTCTGAAGACTTGGAGAAGGATGCTGAGAACGATTTGCAGAAACTCCACGACAAGTACATCAAGCAGCTCGAAAACCTGATGGACGAGAAGGAGAAGGAAATCATGACAGTCTAAATCATTCTGGACTTACATTATTTAATAAGTGATAATGAGAGGACTCGTTATTAAAAATACAGGCAGCTGGTACACCGTCAAGACAGACGATGGCCAGCTGATAGAAAGTAAAATCAAGGGCACTTTCAGATTGAAGGGCATCCGCAGCACCAATCCTGTGGCTGTAGGCGATTATGTGCAGCTTATTACCAACCAGGAGGGTACGGCATTTATCTCTTCTATCGAAGACCGCCAAAACTATATCATTCGTAAATCACCTAACCTCAGTAAGCAGAGTCATATTCTGGCTGCTAATGTAGACCAGGCGCTGCTTGTGGTAACGGTGAATTATCCGCAGACTTCTACTACCTTCATCGACCGATTCCTGGCTGGCGCTGAGGCCTATAGAGTGCCTGTTATCATCATCTTCAATAAAAGTGATATACTTTCAGAAGAAGAATTGCATTACGAGAAGATGATGTGTACGCTCTATGAAACCATCGGATATAAATGTATCGAATTGTCGGCAGCTACAGGTGAAGGAGTTGAACTGTTGCGACCTCTTATCAAGGATAAGAAATCTTTGTTGAGCGGCAACAGCGGGGTAGGAAAGTCAACCCTCATCAACCAGCTCATTCCTGATGCAGAGCAGCGTACCGCAGAAATCAGCGAGGCGCATAATAGCGGAATGCATACCACAACCTTCAGTGAGATGCTGGAACTGCCGGAAGGTGGTTATCTCATTGATACTCCGGGCATCAAGGGCTTTGGTACCTTTGATATCGAAAAAGAAGAGCTGACCAGCTATTTTAAGGAAATCTTCAAGTTCTCTCAGGATTGTAAGTTCTCTGACTGTACCCATACCCACGAACCGGGGTGCGCGGTAATCAAGGCGGTTGAGGAACATTATATTGCAGCTAGCCGCTATCAGAGTTATCTCTCTATGTTGGAGGATAAGGACGAAAACAAATACAGAGAGGCTTTTTGATAGGGAAGAGTGAAGAACGAAGAGTGAAGAAATTTAAAAAACATATTAATGAAAGAACAGAAGGACGTCAGGCAGCGTATCGAAGAAGGTGAGTTCGCACAGAGTGCAGAAATCAGTGCGAGCTATCTGGATGAGGACATCTTGATTATAGATAATGTCAAGGTGTTGCAGAACCCCGACCCTATGAGATTCCAGATGAACATGATCGCATCCTGTCAGAGAGGCAGCCTGAGAGCTGAACTCAACGGGCGGGAATTCACCGTGGAGAAGGGCGATATATTTATCAGTCCGCCTAACTCAATTCTCGACATCAAAGAGGTGTCGGAAGATTTTGCATGCACAGCCATGTGTGTCAGCAATCACGGCTTGCTTGGTATTCTTCGTTCTCATATCTCGGTATGGAACCGTGCCATGTATGTGAGCAAGGTTTCGGTGTTGAAGATGAACGAGGTGGATATGGTATTCTATTCTAAGTTTACCGACTTGGTGCGCCTCTGTCTGGATCCGAAGTTCAACGACCGCAGTTCATGGAAACCTTATCGCCGTGAGATAGTGGAGACGCTCCTGAAGAGTGCTCTTCTTGCCGTGAGCAATCTTTTGCTGACAGATCTCCCGAAAGAAACTTTGGGAACCAGTGCCAGCGATTTCTTTGATAAGTTTCTGGAGATGTTGCAGCAGAGCGAAATCAAGCATCAGCCTGTAGAATATTTTGCGCAGCAGCTTTGCATCACGCCCAAATATCTCTCCATCATCTGCAAGCGCCATTCCGGCAAGACTGCCATCGAGTGGATTACGGAGTATACGCTTGCTGATATCACCTATTATCTCCGTTCTACAACGAAAACAATCAAGGAGATTTCAGGTATACTGGGCTTCTCCAATACCTCATTCTTCGGTAAATATGTAAGAGAGCATCTGCACATGTCACCTCTGAAGTATCGTGAAAGTTTGAGAAAACAATAACAGCAAAATAAAAACTCGCAAATTCTAAAGAAAGAATCTGCGAGTTTTTTGTTTCTATCAAATAGGGTGGAGCTGGAGGGATTCGAACCCTCGTCCGCACAAGGAAACCATACGCTTTCTACATGCTTATTCCAGCCTTCGGTTTTCGAGGCATGACAGGACCTGGACCACCAATCATACCCTTATCCTCTAAAATTTCATCCATGCAACGAGGCGTACATGAACTATTTCCGATTTACCTGCACCGCTTGATCAACAAGATTCGGAACAACATCCGTTGAGCGATGTCTCGTTCCAGCACCCTGTGCTGGAATAAAGCTAGTTTACTATACTTCGACTAGGCAGCGAGAGCGTAGTTATTTTCGCCAATTAATTTTTTGTTCACTAGGATTAAGGAGGTAGCCAACGAGCCTCCGCATGCTTACGTACCATTTCATCTCGCCGTCAAATCCAGTCAACCCCGAGATTTTTCTGATATTGGGTGCAAAGATAAGGCGAAAATTTGAAACTACCAAATTTTTTAAGGAAAAAATCATACTAAAGATTCCAAATAGCTTAAAATGAGCGTTTTATGAGTTCTTGCCTTAAACATGCTAACCAAACTCTTAATGTAATGGCTGTAATAGCATCCTCATTATCATTATTTTTAGGTATTGCATACCTTCTTAGAAATATGTACCTTTGCAGCCTGATTCAAGATAGTAATAATGATTATGAATATGCTAAATAAGAAAATAACTTGGAGAAAACAACATAAATGGTTAGGCATCGGTATGAGTTTTTTCATACTGATGTTCTGCTTGTCGGGTATTTTGCTCAACCACCGTTCGCTTATCAAAGATGTGGACGTGAGCAGGAAATGTCTGCCAAGTCGCTATGAATTTAAGAATTGGAATGGCGGGTTGCTGAGAGGAACGCTTGCTTTGGATGATGCCATATTGCTGTATGGAAACGGGGGAATCTGGCAAACGGATTCTAGAGCATCCACATTCAAGGACTTTAATAAGGGGATGCCAGCAGGAGCAGACTGCCGACAGATAAGAAATGTTATCAGAACGGATGATGGTTCTGTCTGGTCGGTATCTCCATTTGCACTTTACCGGTTGGGGAGTCACAAAATATGGAAAAGCGTAACTCTTCCGACAGAGCCGGAAGAGAAGTTGAGCGACATTTCTGCTCATGGAGATACGCTTTTGGTTCTCAGCCGCTCCTATGCTTATGTTTCCTTGCCACCTTATCAGAACTTCCACCGGATAGAATTGCCTATGCCAAAGGAGTATGATGGGAAGGTTACAGTCTTTCGTACGATATGGCTGCTTCACAGTGGAGAGTTGTTTGGCAGCATTGGTAAACTCATCGTAGATGGCATTGCCATCATCCTGGTGTTGCTCTGCATCTCAGGTCTTATCTTCTGGTTAAAGCCTAAACAGAAGAGGTTGCTTCGCTTTTCGCTGCAATGGCATGACAAAATAGGCCGATACACCATCATGCTTACTTTGTTGATAGCCCTGACAGGTTGGTGCCTTCGTCCACCTGTGATGATAGCCTTGGTGTTGAACAAGATGCCGTCTATTCCTGGGACGACGCTTCATAGCAAGAATCCTTGGAATGACAAACTCCGTGTGGTGCGTTATGATGAAAAGTTCGGTGACTGGCTCTTGTCAACTTCGGATGGTTTCTTTTCCGTGAATTTCCAGACAGGAAAGTTGGAGTCCATCTCCAATACTCCACCAGTCAGTGTTATGGGATTGAATGTCCTTCAGCAAAACAAAGATGGTAAATGGTATTGCGGTTCGTTTAGTGGTCTCTTTGTTTGGGATAGAGTAAAGGGGGCAACCGTTGATTCTTCTACCGGGAAAGCTGCTTTAAAGAACGCTGGCGCACCATTCGGAAAAAAGGCGATAGCAGGTATGAGCCAGGATTTCTCTGATACGCCTGTCATTGCTGAGTATAATGAAGGAACCGACTTTGCGCCACAACCCGCTTATATGAACCAACTGCCCATGTCATTATGGAATGTGGCTCTGGAGGCTCATAGCGGTAGAATCTTCATAGGTAGTATTGCTACATATATATTTATCTTCGTGATGGGAATACTTGCCGTATGGTGTCTTTGGTCTGGGTATGTCATTAGACTGGTGAAGAAAAAATAAAAAAAGTTTTAAGTTTTAATGCGTTGTTTTAATAGCCATATTGCTATATTGTATGTGCAAATGGTTGATAATCAGCGTAAAAGTACTTATGGCAATTCTCGGAAAAGCGCCGGGAATTGCCATATATTGTTATAGTGAGAATTAGTACCCTCATTTTCGTCGCGACGTATCAGATGCTACGTCGTGACGCAGTTGTTGTTACGTCGCGATGTATCAGATGCTACGTCGGGACGTAATTTCTTCCGCATCGATGGCGAAGTTATGAATAAAGATTGTTCATGGCAATATATGGCAGATAACCCCTAAAAATAAAGGATTGCCATACCCCTAACAGCTTTGTAATCAGAGAGATTACTGGCTGATATGGCAATATGGCAATTCTTGAAAGAAAAATATTTAAAAATAAATCTTGTTACTTCACGCTCCACTCAAACAAACCGCAGGACAGAGTTTCTGGCTGCTTCAGTTCGAGCTTCACAGCCTTGGTCTTCACTGGGTCGAAATTCACGATGCAGGCTACACCTCGCTTGCATGGATAAGCATCGGCTCCTGGAACTTCCTTCCAGTTGCCTGCCTCGTCCTGATAGTAGAGCTTCCAGCTGTCTGGCACCTTGCAACCGCCCCATGGCTGGTCGTCGTACCAATATACGGTGCTGGTCTTGATCTCCTTGCTCTCTGGGAAGGTGTAGGAAATCCACTCTGTGGTGTTCTTCTTAGGCCACCAGTGGATGTATGGGACAGAACGGTCGTTCTCATCGGCAGGAACCAGTCCGTCGGTGATGCTGCTCTTGGCAGGCACTGGAGAAGAGAATTCTACCTTAGCCTGAGCTGCGAGAGTTGCAGGAGCTGATGGCTTTGCAGCCTTGACATCCTGTGGCAACCATACCTTCATATTGCCGTTGCCACGATGAGCCCAGGCGAAGTATGGGATGAGAGTCAGGGTCTGGTCCTTGGTGCTCAGCTTGCCGCTCTTGTCGTAGGCGAGGGTCTGCACGTTCTCAGTCAAGGTCTCCATGTTCTGACCCCTTGTAGAGTGTCAGTACATTCTTATATTTAGGGTCGATGAAACCATCGTACGAGAGCTTGCCCTCAGCGAACTGAGGTTCGCGGTTCTCCAGGATGCTCATGATGTCGAAGCCCTTATTATCTGGCCACTCTGCACAATATACGATAGGACCACGCTCGATGCTGGTGCAGCCACGGTCGGCCTCTACCTTGTTGTTGGCACGTACGGTGCGTGCCTCCATATCGAAGTGAACGCGAACCACATCGCCCTTCTTCCACTTGCGGTTGATGGTATAATAGCCATCCTCTGTTACCTTAGCCTCTACCTTCTTGCCGTTTACGGTGATGGTATAGCCCAGTCGCTTGCCGTCGCTGTAGTAGTAAAGGTCTGATGGTACTGGCTGACCCTTTACCCAGCCCGGGATGCGGATCTTCATACCGAACTGACCTGCCTTGTTGTCATCCACCTTGATGGCGATGTCGCCGTTCCAAGGATATTTTGTGTCCTGGCTCAGGGAAACCTTCTTGCCGGCTACTTTCAGAGAAGAAGAGTTGCTGAGGAAGAGGTTGACATATACATTCTTATCCTTTACAGCATATACATAGCCTGGGAGGGATGGTAGGAAACGGCAGATGTTGCTAGGGCAGCAGGCACAGCCGAACCAAGCCTGGCGCTGATGCTGACCCATGCTCTCCAATGGGTTAGGGTAGAAGAAGCCGCCGCCGTCCATGCTCACACCACTGATGAGACCATTGTAGAGGGTACGCTCCAATACATCGTAATACTTACTCTCGCCATGGAGAAGGAAGAGACGGTAGTTGACATAAACATTGCCGATAGCTGCGCAGGTTTCGCAGTAGGCACTCATATTAGGCAACTCGTAGTTTTTGCCGAAAGCCTCGCCGTTGTTAGTAGCTCCGATACCTCCGGTGATGTAGAGCTTCTTGCTCACGATGTTGTCCCAGATACGGTCGATGGCGTGGATATAGGCGGTATCGCCGGTGAGGGCAGCTATATCTGCCATACCAGCATACATATAGGTAGCACGAACGGCATGACCTACAGCCTCGTCCTGTTCCAAAACCGGTTTGTGGCTCTGAGAATATTCCTGTTTGATAGATGTCTTGCCACGATAGTCGAGGAAGAACTTTGCCTCATCGAGATATTTCTTGTTGCCAGTAGCGAGATAAAGCTTGCAGAGTGCCATTTCGGCAATCTGATGTCCCGGTACCACGCAAGCCTGTCCTGGGTTAGGACCAACCTCGCGAACCACGCAGTCGGCATAGCGGATAGCGATGTCGAGGAACTTGCGGCTACCTGTAGCCTGCCAGTGAGCCACGGCACCTTCTACCATGTGACCGAGGTTGTAGAGCTCGTGGCTCAGATCCTCTTCCTTGCTCCAGCGCTTGTCGCCAGCCCAGAAATGAGGATGCTTCGGGTTCTGTGTACGTGCGGTATAGAGATATCCGTCAGCCTCCTGAGCCGGAGCGATGATATCGAGCACGCTATCGATATAAGCCTTGAGTTTCTTGTCTGGATAAGTTTGCAGCACGTAGCTGGCACCTTCAATCGTTTTGTATGGGTCGGTGTCGTCGAAGCTGTAGGGCATCAGTTTGCCCACATCATAGGTGTCGCTGGGATGAGCTGCGCGCTCAAAGTTCTTGTATCTTCCCTCTGTTTCGCACTTGCTGAAAGCCAGCGGGATGGTTACTTTGCGAGAGGTTTCGATACGCTGTCCCCAGAACGTATTGTTCCATACCTTAACTGATGTGAAAGGCACCGGAGTGATAGGATAACCACCCGAGCTCTTGTTTACCTTCTGTGCCGAGGCAGGCATCAATGCCAATGCTGCCAAGGCTGATGTTACTAAAATCTTCTTCATGTATTGCTAGTTTATTTTGTTTGTCTTTTGTAAGGAATGTATTCGTCCCAAAGTTTCAATGAGTGCAGATAGCCCGAGAAAGGCCATGCCTCTTCGGCATTCTTGCCCAGAAGCATAAACTGCGATGGCTTGACGAGGAGCTGGATATCCTTCTGGCTGATGAGCTTGTCGTTGATGTAGATGCTCTCGATTCTGCCATCGAAGCAGACATATACGTGCTGCCACTTGCCTTCCAGGGTCTTCATCTCCTTGTAGCCGGCATCCTCATACCATCCGTAGTGGTTCATCACACCGCAGCGTGGTTCGGTGCCGTTTACCAGCATCAGCTTTTCCAGTTCATCGTGAGAAGAGGTGAAATCGGCTACGCATTCATTCTCGGCAATCTCCGGATTCAGAATCCATGCCTCGATGGTATATGGAGCGTTGTCGCGGATAGTGGCTGGGAGCATGAAGTTGCTTCTGTAACTCTCCTTGCCGGTAAAGGCGAATGCCTTTTTGCCCTCTATGGTCTTGATGATGGCTGCTGTATCGTGCTGCGTCTCGAATTCGCCCTTGAGGTGAACATCCAGCGGACTGCCGTTCTTGATGTAAGGCACGGTATCGCCCTCGTTGTAGTAGTCAGCGCTGATATCTACCACCAGTCCCTGACTGTTTTTGGCGGCTACTGCCTCACGCACGATGCTGCTCTGGGCATCGAAAGCCTTTTCTGCAGCCTCCTGTTCCCAGTTATAATAACGGAGATTGGTGAGGGTAAATTGTTTTTCGCCTGCACTAATTTCCAGTTTTCCTTCAGAAAGATTCAGTCGAGGATCGTTTTCATCTATCTGATGCCAGCTTCCGTTGTCGAAAGCTTGGGCGGTGAGGGTATGTTTGCGTGCTTTGCCGAGCTGCGGATGAGTCATCACCAGCTGGGTGCCCGGTTGCAGGGTGATTGCATCTTTGCCAGCCATGCGCTCTCTGAGGGCGGTGCCCTGAAGGAGCGAGAACTTGCCGGCAAGCATTCCCTCGTTGTTATGCCAGGTTGTACCATCGAAATCGGCTGCTGTCAGACCGAGCCACTGCTGTGGGGCAGAATCTTCTGCGGAACCGTAAACCTTGATGTTCCAGATGGCGCCACCGAAACCATTCTTCTGTCCGCCAGTATAGGTGAGGCGGATGTACTGCGCCTTGGCATTTCCGAAATCTACCATCGGCGAACCAGCCAGACGGTTCTGTCGCTTGTCGGAGAAGGTCTGCCAGTGCTTGCCATCATTCGATGTCTCGATGAGATACTGATAGAACTGTGTTCCGTATTCAAACTGAGTCCAGATGCTCTTGATGCTCTGCTTCTTGCCCAGGTCAATCTGAATCCAGGCTGGTCCGGTGGTGCGAGGGCGCCAGAGTGTGCCGTTGTTGTCATCAACCGCATATTCCGGACGGAAGTCGTTGTCGTAATAGGAAGAGGCTGTAACCTTGGTGCCGAAGGCGAGGTTCTTTGCTACCTTCATCTCCGGTTTCAGATCGAGACCTTCGTGGGTTGGAATGACCTCCTTGATGGTACCGTCTGCATTGAATTCGAGTTTATCGATTGCCACCTGACGATGGAATCCACGGTTGGAATGCGGATTGTCGTGGCGATGATATACGATGTAGTAGTTGTCACCTTCCTGGAGCACGCTGTTGTGTCCCGGACCATGAACGGTTCCATCGGCATTGGTCTTGAGGATAGTTCCGTGGTAGGTATAAGGACCGAGCGGACTCTTGGCTGTGGCGTAATCTACGCGGTAGCTGGCATCCTCGCAATGATCGCAGGAGTAGAGGAAGTAGTAGATGCCGTTGCGCTTGAAGACGAATGGAGCTTCGAAGAAGTGAGTAACCTCGGTGTTCGGGATGAGCTTGGTTTCGCTGAATGATTTCATGTCAGGATTCAGCTTACCTGCTCCACAACCGAAGCCTTTGTAGATGCCCCAGGTGCCCCAATACATATAGACCGAACCATCATCATCTCGGAAGGTCTGACCATCCAGGGTGATGGCATTCTTTACGAATCTATCCGGTACGAGCACGGCTTCGCTCTCGCCCAGCACGTTCTTCCAAGGACCACGAGGTGTATCGCCCACACCCAGATGGAGCTTGCAAGGCTGGCAGTAGAGATAGTAATACTTGCCGTCGGCTTCGTTCTGCATTACATCCGGTGCCCAGATCCAGTGGCTGTCTGGCCAGTTCATCGGCATCAGGGTCCAGTTCTTGAAATCCTTGCTACACCAGAGCTGTGCCGGTCCGAAACCGGCTCCGCTACCATCGGTAGTAGCATATATATAATAGGTGTCACCAAACTTCTTGATGGTTGGGTCGGCAAAATAACCAGGCAGGATAGGGTTGCCGGCTCCCGGAGTGTTGTAGGCAGCTTTCTGGGCAGCACCTGTCTGAGGAACTGCCGCAGCTGCCGTTACGAATAGTGTTACAATTATATTCTTATTAACCATATCAACTTCTTTTTTAAAATGTTCATTTCTTGATAACCTTGATGACGAATCCACCGCCCGAAGCAAGATGGATTTTCATTTCCGATTTCTGATTGATGACAGATTTCTCTATCTTGTAGTTTTCTGCATCATGATTGGCATTGATACCGTCTTTCAATACGATAGCCTCGTAATCGCCATCTGTGAGGAAGTCAAACTTCAGGGTGAGCGTGCGCTCATCCCAGTTGCTCTGACCGCCAACATACCAGTCGTTGCCCTTCTTTCTGGCGGTAACGATATACTTTCCGATTTCGCCCTGTGGCACGATGGTCTTGTCGAAGACTACAGGCAATGAAGCAATGTATCGGGTGTATGGCTCATCAGCCTCATAGTTGGTAGGGGTGTCGGCGAGCATCGTAAACGGACTGTCCTGTACGATGTAGCAGGCAGCTTGGTGGCATCGGGTTCCCATCGAAATCGGTTTGGTGTAGATAGCCTTCCAGTTGTCTCGGGTTCCGTTTCTCATCGCTCCCGGTGTGAAATCCACCTGTCCTGCCATCATTCTGATGTATGGGAAGGTGACATCATAGAGTGGCATATCATTCTTGGCTTCCGTCCAGCGGCACTCTTCCATACCGAAAACACTCTCGTAGTTGAGGATGTTAGGATAGGTGCGGTTCAGACCTACCGGTTTGTAGATGCCGTGCAGGTCGAGGATGAGATGATGCTTGGCTGTGCAGGCAGCCAGGCGTTCCACCATTTCGATGGCGGTCTGGTCGTCGCGGTCCATGAAATCCACCTTGAATCCCTTGATGCCCATATCAGCATAGGTCTCTGCCAGCCAAGATTCTGTATCTTCTGCTCATCGGTTACGCAATCTACTGGTTCATGCAGAGCCGGTTGAAACGTGAGAAACTCCGTCATCAGGAAGAACTCGACCAGTTGGAACTCAAGCAGGATCAGGAGATGAGAGATGCCCGCCTGCAGTTCTTCACGATGATAGCCCATGAAATCCGTACGCCGGTAACGCTTATCATCGGACCTTTGGAGAGTCTGAAAGAGCATTGGAAACAGGTTTCCGGAAAACTTTCCGATGGTGAGACTATCACGCAGACGCTTTCTGTTATCGACCGTAATGCCCAGCGGTTGCTCCTGCTAGTTAATCAGCTGCTCGATTTCAACAAAGTGCAGCAGAAGGGCATGCAGGTTCATTTCCGTTTGAACAACATTTCGAAGCTGATGCATGCTGTGGCAGAGCGCTTTGCTCCTACCTTCGAGCAGAAAAGCATTCGTCTTGATGTAGATTATCCAGCCGATGAGCTCGTGGCGATGATTGATCAGGAGGCCATTACCAAGGTTATCAGCAATCTGATGACCAACGCCTTGAAATATACCGAGGATTATGTACGCTTGTCCTGCCGCTTGCTGGAGGATGGAAACCATTTCCGCATAGAGGTGGAAGACAACGGATTGGGAATCAGTCCTGACGAAAAGGAGAAAATCTTCGGAGTTTTCTATCAGGCACGCGACAACAAACCGGGAACCGGAATCGGTCTCAACATCGTGAAGAATCTCGTTGGGGCTCATCATGGTATGGTTGAAGTAGAATCTGCAGTAGGTAAGGGATCTACCTTTATCGTAACCTTGCCGCTCAACCAGATGGATGCTGTGGTAGAGAAGGCAGACGAAATGGTGAAGGAAGAAGAAACTGTTGCTGAGGAAAATCTGCTGACAGATGAAACTTCAGTTGAGCAAGGTTCTCAAAAGGCAGGCGTTGCTGTTGCCAGTCCGCTTCGTGAACCGGCAAAACCGACGATGCTGATTGTGGATGATGATGAAGACATGCGCCAGTTTGTGAAGGCTCATTTCGAAAAGATGTATACGGTTTATACCGCCGACAACGGAAAGGATGCGCTCCGTAAACTGGAGAAACATCTGGTTTCGCTCATCATAAGCGACTGGATGATGCCGGAGATGGACGGTCCGGAGTTCTGCCGTAGGGTGCGTGAAAATTCTGAATATTCTCATCTCCCGTTCGTGATGCTCACAGCAAAAACCGATGATGCGGCGAAGACGGAGAGTATGAACTGTGGAGCCGATGTCTACATAGAAAAGCCGTTCTCGATGAAGTATCTTGAGGCAAGCGTAAGACAGCTTCTTGAGATGCGCCGTCTGTTGAGAAATAAGTTCTCTCATACTCCGCTTGAGCCGATAGCAGAGATTGCTCCAACTCAGGTTGATAATGCGTTCCTGGAACGAATGTCTCGCATCATCGAAGAGAATGTGGCGAATCCGGAACTCAACGTGGCGTTCCTTGCTGAGAAGATGGGCATAAGCCGCTCTTCGCTCTTTAATAAGATTCGCGGTCTTGCCGATGTTACGCCAAACGAGATGATCCAGCTCGTGAAACTGAAGAAGGGCGCAAAGCTCCTGAAAGAAGGAAACTACCGCATCAGCGAAATCAGCTATATGGTAGGTTTCAGCAGTCCTAGCTATTTTGCCAAGTGCTTCCAGAAGCAGTTTGGCGTCAAGCCGATGGATTTCGTAGCTGCGGAATCGTAGGATAGAAAAACTTATTCGGATAGAATAAAAAATCGCCTGGGTGCTCAGATGCATCCAGGCGATTGTCTTATTTGTAAAAAGCCTATTCTTTATTTCTTTGTGGCTCTGATAAAGAAACCGATGAGGCAGATGTAAGCCAGGAGCGAACAAACCTCAGACATCGGATTGCCCCACCAGCTGTCGGCGATACTTACCTCGATGCCGCCAAACTTCAGAAGGGCGCTAACCACACCCATCAGGGCGCCACCAGCGATGAAGCCGCTGGCGATGAGCGTTCCCTTCTCACCACGTTCGCTGTTCACCTTGGCATCCTTGCTGCGCGAAGTGACATACCAGTTGATGGCTCCACCCACGAGCAGAGGAACGTTCAGTTCCAGCGGAATAAACATACCCAGAGCGAAAGCTAGGGCAGGAATCTTGAAATAAGTCAGCACGATGGCTATCACGGCTCCAATGCCATAGAGCACCCAAGGAGCTCCCACACCATTCATCAAAGGGTCGATAACCGCAGCCATAGCATTAGCCTGAGGAGCTGCAAGCGAACCCGATGCGAAACCGTAAGTCTCGTTGAGCAGCATCATCACACCGCCCACGGTAGCCGCACTCACCAGGGTACCGAGGAATTTCCATCCCTCCTGTTTCTTAGGAGTTGTTCCCAGCCAGTAACCAATCTTCAGGTCGGTAATAAACGAACCTGCTACCGAGAGGGCTGTACAAACCACACCACCCATAATCAGGGCAGCCAGCATGCCGCCAGGACCTTTCAGGCCTACAGCCACCATCACCACAGAGGCGAAGATGAGCGTCATCAGGGTCATTCCCGAAACAGGGTTTGAACCCACGATAGCGATGGCATTAGCCGCTACGGTAGTAAAGAGAAAGGCGATGGCAGCCACGAGCAGAATGGCGATAATGGCGAAGAGAAGGTTGCCCTCCATCACGCCAAACCAGAAGAAGAGGAAGGTTACGAGGATGGTAACAAGCGAACCGATAGCGATAATTTTGAAAGAGATGTCGCGCTGGGTGCGCTTCACGTTCTCATCCACATCGCTCTTGCCCTTCAGCTCCTTGGCAGCCAGACCTACGGCACTCTTGATAATGCCCCAGCTCTTGATGATGCCGATGATACCTGCCATGGCGATACCGCCGATACCGATGCTGCGGGCGTAGGCACGGAAGATTTCCTCCGGACTCATCGCACCCACGGTCTTCACGATGCTAGGATCCCAGGCGCTCAGCACGCTATCATGGAAGATAACGCTCATGCCCGGAACAATCAGCCACCATACTACGAGCGAACCCAGACAGGTGAAGAAGGCATACTTCAGACCGATGATGTAACCCAGACCTAATACGGCAGCACCTGTGTTTACCTTGAATACGAGTTTAGCCTTGTCAGCCAGGTCGCATCCCAGACTTACCACACGCGATGTGAAATTCTCGTTCCACCATCCCAGACTGGCTACGATAAAGTCGTAAAGACCACCCACCAGTCCGGCTATGAGCAGCGGCTTAGCCTGGTCGCCTCCCTTGGCTCCGCTCACCAGTACCTGCGTGGTAGCCGTAGCCTCAGGGAACGGATACTTGCCGTGCATATCGCTTACGAAGTACTTGCGGAAAGGAATAAGGAAAAGGATTCCCAACACTCCTCCCAGGGCAGAAGCCATGAAGATCTTCATAAACGAAGTAGTCATCTCCGGATATTTAGCCTGCAGGATGTAGATGGCTGGCAGGGTAAAGATGGCTCCTGCCACCACAGCACCCGAACAGGCTCCGATGCTCTGGATGATGACATTCTCGCCCAGCGCCTTGCTACGCTTGGTAGCGGTACTTACGCCCACGGCGATGATGGCGATAGGGATGGCTGCTTCGAACACCTGACCCACCTTCAAGCCCAGATAAGCTGCGGCGGCAGAGAAGATGACTGCCATCACGATTCCCCATGTAACTGACCATCCGTTCACCTCAGGATAAACCTTGTCAGGCGACATCAGCGGCTTATAATCCTCCCCGTCTTTCAATTCGCGGAATGCGTTCTCGGGGAGTTGCAAATTGTCTTTTTCTTCCATTATTTCTCAATTCTGATGATATACTCACTCATGAAACTTGCACCTGGCTGTAGACGGTTCATCAGATACTTGTCCTTAAACTCGCCATCATATTCAGCCCAGTCGCTCAAACCATACCATGGTTCGATGCAGAGGAATGGAGCGTGCTTGCCTGTTGGGTTCCAGATACCTACGGCTGGAGTCTTGAACTCGAGGGTTACATGAGGTTCGCCCTGCTCGTTGAGAATGCTCACCTGCTTAACCTGACTCTTGTCGAAGATAACAGCATCTTCTGCGAAAGTCTCCTCGTTTACTTCCCAGATACCCTTGTCGGTTTCTACGGTTTCCTTAGCCTGACGGTCGATGCATCCGCCTACGTTACCATAGAGACGAACAGGAGCCTCGTTGTCGAGTTTCAGGGTAGCCTTCATTTCTTCGCCCTTCTTGCAGCCAGGAACCATGAATGCTGGGTGACCGCCAATCTGGAAGAAGATTTCCTTGTCGTCGGTATTCTCTACGTGCCAGATGACATGAATCTCGTTGCCCTGCAGGCGGTAAGAAATGGCAAGGTTGAAGTGGTAAGGATAGTTCTTCTGAGTCTCTTCGTTGTCGATGAGCGCGAAGGTGAGGCGGTCGGCAGTCTTGCCAACGAGTTTGAACTCTGTATCGCGTGCGAAACCATGGCGAGGAAGGTGATACTCCTTGCCCTCTGTGCGATAAGTGTCTTTCCACAATCCGCATACGATAGGGAAGAGGATAGGAGAGTGGCGGTTCCAGTATTTCTCGTCGCCATCCCAGAGATATTCATTACCATTAGCATCCTTGATGCTCTGAAGTTCTGCTCCGAGAGATGAAATCTCAAGTGTGAGCTGATCATTCTTAATCTGTTCCATTGTTATTAATTCTTTTGTTTAGTTTTTAATGTTTCATCTGATTATCTTTTTTCAAAGATATTGCAAAGGTACAATTTATTTTCGTAAAGCACAAGAAAAGAGCGTTTTTTCTCAGATATTACAATATATTTATACGATTTTGTTAGCTTATCTCGAATATTTGCTGTAACTTTGTAGCCCGAAATAGATAGATAACAAGAAGTATAAGAAAAAATAGTATTTAATCTAATGACAAGCAGTAATAAAGTTAAAGGCTTTGCGGCGGGTGTTGTTGCCGCAGTATGTTATGGTACCAATCCTTTGGGCACGCTCGAACTCTATGGCGACGGATTCAATTCCAGTTCTGTACTCATCTATCGTTATCTCTTGGCGGTACTGATGTTTGCCGTGGTGATGTTGTTCCGCAAGGAGAGTTTCAAGGTGAAGTGGGGACATCTGATTCGTCTTGGCGTGCTGGGCTGCATGTTTTCGCTCTCATCAGCTACGCTTTATGTCAGTTTCCATTATATGGCGGCAGGTATTGCCAGCACCATCCTCTTCGTTTATCCTATTATGACGGCCATCCTGATGACGGTCTTCTTCCACGAGAAGGTAACGTGGTCTACCTCGCTTGCCATTCTTCTGGCGGTATCGGGAGTAGGATTGCTCTATCAGGGCGATGGAAACGATAAGTTGAGCACAGCGGGTTTTGCCCTCGTCATGTGTTCATCCCTGCTCTATGCCCTTTACATCATCTCCATCAACCAATGGAAGAATCCGGGCATGTCGAACATCAAGTTTACCTTTTATATATTAGTCTTCGGACTGCTTACGATGTTTGTCTATTCGTTTATTGCAGGCGAGCCGATACAGATGCTTCAAACGCCTAAACAATGGCTCTGTGCTGCCCAGCTGGCTTTGTTGCCAACGGTATTGTCGCTTTTCTTCATGACCATCTCCATCAATCTCATCGGCAGCACGCCAGCCGCCATCATGGGAGCCCTGGAGCCTGTAACGGCGGTAATCATCGGCGTCTGCATTTTCGGCGAGAGTTTCTCCCTTCAGCTTGCCTTCGGCATCCTCGCCATCCTGGCAGGTGTAACGATTATCATCGCAAGAAAGAAAGGGTAAAAAGGTAAAAAAGTAAAAGGGTAAAAAGCCCCCTTGCGTCCCCCGTTCCCAGCGATTCCATCGCTGGTCCCCATAAAGGTAAAAAGAAGAAAAAATCCTCGTTCGAAAAAGAATTCGAACGAGGATTTTTTATCTGTTCTAGCCGCAAGCAAATAGGCTCGCGAGCCGCCAGGCGTTAAGATGATTATCTCAGGATATCCTTCAGCGCAAAGTTGGCGAGGATGCTGGTGCTCTGGCTCAGCATGCGGATGAACTCCTGGGCTGAGTTTTTCATGTAAGCATCTTTCAGAATGTGGATGCAGCCATCCATTTCGTTGTCGGCAGCATCGATAGGAATCGCCTTCATGCCGTTCTGCAGAATGGTGGTCGATTCGGAGAGAATGGTCACCAGATTGCTGCGGCTCAGAAGGTCGAAGATGATGTTTACATTATTCACCTCTACCATAATCTTGTAGTTCAAATCTTTGCCCTCTACCATGTGATCAAAGGCGTTGCGTGCCTGCAGACCCTTGCAAGGAAGGATGAGGTCGTAACGCTCCAGATCGGAAAGCTTGACCGATGAAAGGCGCGCCAGCGGATGATTCACGTTCACGATGGCGGCAAGACGGTTGCTGAAAATAGCTCGGCTGTCTACCGCCTTTTCGTTCTTCAGAGGCTTGAAAGCCAGAACGAGGTCGAGTTCGCGCTTCTTCAGTCCGTCCATCAGTTCCTGCATGGTGCGGTATTGGATGTTGAGCTTTACATGAGGATAGGCGTGGAGAAAGGCGATGAGCGTCTCGGACATGATGTTGCTGAAGGAGAACGTTACGCCGATGTTCAGTTCGCCTGTAAGCATTTCCTTCAGATCGTTCATGTGGTCTACACAGGCTTCGGCAGAATTGACCGCGTTTTGGGCGTAAGGTCTCAATTCCTTGCCCGCCTCTGTGAGGTAAACCTCATGAGAATTGCGCTCGAAGAGGGGCAGACCAATCTCCTGTTCCAGATGCGAAATCTGTTGTGAGAGGGTACTCTGGGTGATGTATAACTTGCGCGAAGCTTCTGAGAAGTTGAGCGTCTCGGCTACCTTCAAGAAATATTTCAGTTGTCGTATTTCCATATTGTTCCTTTATTGAAGCTATCGGCTATAGAAATAACCGATAGCTAAATTTGGGTGCAAAGATAAAACATTTATTTTAATATCCTCTTTTTGGGAAGAATAAAATGATGTTTTATCGCATCTCTACTTCTTTTTATCCGGTTATCATCCGATGAAAATCAGATTTCCAACCAGATGATTATTTGATTTCTACTTCGTGCAAATCTACGAATTCGCCATTCTTCTTCTTTCTTTCTACCAGCATGGCAAGCAGCTTGCGCTTGCGGTTGTCGGCGATGAAACGGCGGAAGAATACGTTTGGAATTGCCACACCCAGGGCGATGCAGATGATGGCGAGCGAAGCCTTGATGAGGTTGTTCATACCCACGGTTACTTCGCCTATCACGCCATGAATGTCGATGAAGGCAAAGAGGGCGCGATACATCAGAACTCCCGGTACCATTGGGATAACGCTAGGAATGGTGATGCATTGGTGAGGGGTATGGAACCAATGGCGCGCCTTGATCACAATGATGCTGATGAGCGCAGAACCGGCAAGCGAACCGATGCTCAGACCCATGTCGAGACCGATGTTGCCGTTAGATGGACCCAGATTGACGAAATTGCGGAAGCATACGGCGATGATACCGCCCACGGCTACAACCGGCAACAGACGGCGAGGTATGCTGAAGATGGTAGAGAAACCCATGGCCGATACGGCAGCTGCTATGGCAAACTCCCAGTATTCGTGATGAGGAGTCATCGTAAGATCCTTCACAAAGTTGTCGATATGGCAAACCTGGATAGCGAAGGCGATACCGAAAGCCATCGCGAAGATCATCAGCAGGGTGTTCAGGGCACGAACCATTCCCACCTCAATATATCCGTCGAGCATATCGCACACAAAGTTGATGAGTGGAACTCCCGGCACGATGAAGAGGGCACACGCCATCAGCGGATGCCAAGGGGTATCTGAATGCATGAAGGTTGGAAGCGCTTCGGCAATAGATGGATTGAGCGAAAGGAATGAGGTCAACCAGGCTATCAGGGTGGCTACGAAAGCCGAAATGCCGATGGCTACATAGTTGTTGCAGCCTTTGGTTGGCAAGAACATTCTCAGGCGGAAACCCAATATGGCTGCAAGCGAACAGAAGAAGAAGGCTGGCCAGTCGCAACCGAACTGGATGCAGAATCCGCCGCAGGCAAAACCGCCACCGATGGCTACCTGCCAAGGGGTGAAGCTGCGTGGGAGGGCCTTGATGTCGTTCAGGGCCTGCTCATACTGTTCGAGCGAATAGTTTTCCTTGATGGCCTTCCAGGTGAGCTTACTTACCTGGGAAATAGAGGTGAGGTTGATACCGTGCTTCTCGCATCTCTGGAACTTGGAGAAGGAATGCTCCTCGTCGCTATAGTTTACCATCAGCACGTTCCAGTTGATGTAAAGGTGCATGTATCGCTCGTCGAGACCGAGGAAAGCTGCTGCACGCTTCATGGTTCGCATGATGCGGGATGTGTCGGCAGCACTCTCCATGAGAATGCTACCGGTACGTAATAATAAGTCGAGTTTTCTTCTGAGTTCTGATTCTGCTATTTCCTTGCAGTTGCAGTTGTCCTCTACGCAAGCGCAGGTTTTCAATTCTTTTTCTGTCATATATGTTTATCCGAATACAAAAATAATAATCTGAATGGTTACAATTCTGAGGAACATGGCGAATGGATATACATTCGCATAGCCTACTGTTGGCGCATCTGCCGAAGTCTGCTCACGTACGTAAGCCAGGGCAGAAGGGTTGGTGTTGGCACCTGCCAATACGCCGAGTAATGTATAATAATTGATGTGGAACACGAGCTTGCCGATGATGCCGCCCAGAATGATTGGTATCATGGTGATGGCGATGCCGTAGAGTATCCAGGTCAGTCCGCTTTCTGATGCTACGGTCTGGATAAACTGTTCGCCTGTGCCGAGACCCACGCAAGCCAGGAAGATGCAGATGCCGATTTCGCGAAGCATCAGGTTGGCTGAAATGGTATTGTAGGTAACGAGGTTGTATTTCGGTCCGAAATAACCTATCAGAATGGCTACTACCAATGGACCACCGGTAAGTCCGAGACGCAGATTCTCGTTGATGCCTGGGATGAAGAACGGAATGTTGGCTACGATACAACCCAGCATGATGCCCAGGAAGATTGGGATGAGGTTAGGGTAGTTCAGACGCTTCATCTGGTTACCCAGCACCTTCTCGGTATGAGCGATGGCGAGTTCCTTGCCCACTACGGTTACGCGGTCGCCCAACTGGAGTTTCAGGTCTGGGGTCGCGATGAGGTCTACACCATTTCTGTTCACGCGGGTAATGTTGGCGCCAAGGTTGCTTCTAATCTGCAACTGGCTGATGCTCTTGCCGTTGATGCCCGGTTTGGTAATCAGGATTCGGCGGTTGATGAGTTCGCTGCTGAATTCCTCGTCCTTTACGTCAACCTTCTCGCCGAGCAGGGCGATAATAGGTTCTTCTACGGTAGGATGAGCCACAATCTGCAGAATGTCGCCCTCTTCTATCACGGTCTGTCCGTTAACCACCTCGTTCTGGCGTTCGCCGTTGTTACGGATAATCTTGGAAACCATGAAGTCGCGCTTCAGGAGATAGCGGATCTGCTTGACGGTATCTTTGAAAACCATCTGGTTAGAAACCTTTACGGCGAAGGTGTTCAGGGTCATCGCTTCAAGATGTCCTTTGCCTCGCTTAGCTTCATCCTCTTCCTTCTGCTTGTCTACGCGTAGCGCGAACCTTAATATAATGAAGCTGAGTATAACGCCGAGCACACCCATAGGATAGGCGATGGCATAGCCGGCTGCGATGGATGGGGCGTCGATGTGGCGCAGGTCGCTGAATGCCTGCTGGGCTGCACCCAATCCAGGAGTGTTGGTTACGGCACCCGAAAGGATACCTGCCATAGAGGTGATGGATGTTCCCGAAAATGAGAAGATGACTAAGGTAGTAATGATACTCAGGGCCACAACGATCATGCTGAGCAGGTTGAGACTCTTGCCGCCGTTCTTGAACGAAGCGAAGAAGCCTGGACCTACCTCCAGACCGATAGAGTAGACAAAGAGGATCAAGCCAAATTCCTTGAGAAAGTGGAGCAGATGCTCGTCAAGGTTGAGAGAGAAATGTCCAAAGATAAGACCGATGAACAGAATCCAAGCCAAGCCCAGGGAAACACCTTTTACTCTGAGCTTACCTAAACACAAACCCAAGGCGATGACCAGCGAAAGAATCATCACAGAGTGGGCTACTCCGCCTCCCCAAAGGTCTGGGAAGCCATAAAATAGATTTTTTAAAATCTCCATTTTTCTTTATCTATTAATGTAAATACTGAATTTTCAAAAACATTCTTTCTTATCGATTTCTGAAATCGATTGCAAAGGTATGGATAAAAACGAAAGCAAAACTCGTTTTACGTTTAAAAGCTATGAATGCGGCTATAAGTGTTTTCTATAACAAAAATAGGCTTTGCGGGCTTTTCTTTTCTCTTTCTCATGCATTTCTAGCCCTTTCTTTGCTCATTATATCAGTTTTTTTTCGTAATTTTGCAACCGGATTATTATAAACAGGAAAGAATATGCTGAATATTGATGAAATAAAAGATAAGAGAATTGCCGTGCTCCTTTCGGGAGGTGTCGACAGTTCGGTTGTGGTTTGGGAGTTTGCCCAGCTGGGCCTGCATCCTGATTGCTTCTACATCAAGATTGGTCCTGAGGAGAAAGAGGAGTGGGACTGCTCTTCGGAGGAGGACCTGGAGATGGCTACGGCTGTGGCTAGAAAGTATGGGTGCAAGCTGCAAGTGGTTGACTGTCATCATGAATATTGGAACGAGGTAACCCGTTATACGATGGAGAAGGTGAAGGCGGGTTTTACGCCTAATCCGGACGTGATGTGCAACCGCCTGATTAAGTTTGGCGCCTTCGATGAGAAGATGGGGCACAACTACGACCTCATCGCCACGGGGCATTATGCGCAGACCGAAACGGATGAAAATGGCGATAAATGGCTTGTCATGAGTCCTGATCCTGTGAAAGACCAGACCGATTTCCTGGCTCAGATAGAGAGCTGGCAATTGAAAAAAGCGATTTTCCCTATCGGCCATCATATCAAGAATGAGGTTCGCGAGATAGCCGAAGAGGAGCATCTGATAAATGCCAAGCGCAAGGACAGCCAGGGAATCTGCTTCCTGGGACAGATAAATTATAATGATTATATCCGCCGTTATCTGGGCGAAAAGCCGGGCGATGTCATAGAGATGGAGACGGGCAAGCGCATAGGCGAGCACAAGGGTTTGTGGTTTCATACCATCGGCCAGCGCAAGGGCTTAGGCTTTGGCGGCGGTCCCTGGTTCGTGATTAAGAAGGATGTAGAGCACAATATCCTGTATGTGAGTCATGGTTATGATCCGCAGTCGGCCTACAAGAAGGATTTTCCTCTCCATGATTTCCATTTTCTTACGCGCGAGGTAGCTATGCAGAAGGTGACTTTCAAGATTCGTCATACGCCGGAGTATCATCCTGCTACGATAGAAAAACTGAAAGACGGCCGCTGGATGATTCATTCAGAAGAGGCAATTCATGGTGTGGCTCCCGGCCAGTTCTGTGTAGTTTATGATGAGCATCATCATCGTTGCTATGGCTCGGGCGAGATTACGGTATAAATATTTTAAATTGAAAAAAGGGATGAGGCATCAATCTGATATTTTGATGATTCATCCCTTTTTGTTTTATCTGTTTTTACCCTTCCCCGATAATGCTGTCCAGCAACTTCTGGCAGGCATCTTCGAGAAGCGTGATGACGAGCTCGAAGTCGCTATAGTCGCCATAATACGGATCGGGAACGGTGGTGTATTCGCGATGATGGGTCAGAAAATCGGCCATGCGCACTACTTTTTTCCTATCAGACTCTGAAGAAGCCATGGAGGTAATGGCACGGTAGTTTTCGTTGTCCATTACCACGATGGTTTCGAAACGGGCGAAGTCTGACTTCTGGAACTGGCGGGCATGGCTGTTGAAATTGTAGCCATGCTCGGCGCCACATTTGCGCATGCGGCTGTCGGGCAACTGACCTACGTGCCAGTTCCCGATGCCCGCAGAATCGATTTCAAACTCATCCTGAAGCCCTGCTTTTTCTACAAGACTCTTCATGATTCCCTCGGCTGCCGGAGAGCGGCAGATGTTGCCCAGGCAGATAAATAATACGGTATGTTTACCTTTCTTTGTCATGTTGCTAACTTTTTTGTTTGCAAAGTTAGCATAAATCTCTGTATTATGCAAGATTTTTCTTCATTTTTCTTCCCACAAATTCTTAATTCTCACTTTATTTCCGTATATTTGCAGCCAAAAAAAGCACATGACAACAACACTTATCATATTGGTTATTACGGTAGCCCTGTTCATCTGGGGCAGGGTGAGGGTCGACATCGTGGCACTTACCGCCCTGGCTGCACTCCTGGTTCTGGGTATCCTGACACCTGCCGAGGCGCTGGCGGGCTTCTCTTCGCCCATCGTCATCATGATGATAGGACTCTTCGTGGTGGGTGGAGCTATCATGCAGACCGGACTTGCCAAGCTTACGGGCAATAAGCTCATGGCGCTCTCGCGCGGCAACGAAACCATCACCTTCCTGCTCGTAATGCTCGTAACCTCCTTTATCGGCGCCTTCGTGAGCAATACCGGAACGGTGGCCATCATGATGCCTATCATCATGAGCATAGCTGCGGGCTCGGGCATGCAGTCGTCGCGTTTCCTCATGCCGCTCGCCTTTGCCGGAAGTCTGGGTGGAATGCTTACTCTCATCGGTACGCCGCCCAACCTGGTTATCGATGAAGTATTGACCGAGGGCGGTTATCAGCCGCTTGCCTTCTTCAGCTTCTTCCCTGTGGGCATCATCGTCATCGCCATCGGCATCATCGTGCTCATGCCGCTCAGCAAAATCTTCCTTAGCAAAAAGCAGAGCGGAAAGAAAAAGAAGCAGGGCAAATCGCTTGATGACCTGGTAGACGAATATCAGCTGCTCGATAATCTGCATCGCTACATCGTGCCTAGCCGCCGCCCTTCTGCCGCCCTCGACGAGAATGGCGAGCAGATGGATATCGTGGGCAAAACCCTGAAGGAGCTGAGCATTCAGAAGAAATATGGCGTGAGTATCATCGAGATAAGAAACGAGAAGAAATCGCGACTGGGACTGGTGAAGGATGTGAGCCAGAACATGGCGAAGAGCAGCAGTACCATTCAGGTTCACGATACCTTATATATAATAGGTGAGGAGGAGAAGATGAAACGCTTTGCCAGCGATTACGGCCTCAGGAAGATGAAGGATGTGAAGATTGATTTCTACGACCTGGGACTGACCGAAATCGTGGTGATGCCTACGTCTAATTTTTCCGGTCTGCGCATAGGCGATGCCAACCTGCGCAAGCGTTTCGGCATCAACGTGCTGGGCGTAAAGCGTGGCGATGAATATATTACCGACAATCTGATAGCCGCCAAGCTGCATGTGGGCGATATGCTCCTGGTGCAGGGCGAATGGACCAATCTGGCTCATCTGGCTACCGATACGAGCAACTGGGTGGTTATCGACCAGCCAGAGAAGACTGCCGACAAGGTACTCTTGGATTATAAGGCGCCTGTGGCGGCTGCCATCATGCTGCTGATGATTGCGATGATGGTGTTCGATTTCATTCCTGTGGCTCCGGTCACGGCGGTCATCATCGCCGGACTGCTGACCGTCTTTGCCGGATGTTTCCGGAATGTGGAGGCGGCTTACAAGACCATCAACTGGGAGAGCATCGTACTGATAGCCGCCATGATGCCGATGTCTACGGCGCTTGAGAAGACGGGTGCTTCTGCCTTGGTTTCTCAGGGGCTGGTAGAGAGTTTGGGTTCGATGGGACCTACAGCTCTCTTGGCAGGCATCTACTTCACCACTTCTCTGATGACGATGTTTATCAGCAATACAGCTACGGCTGTGCTGATGGCTCCTATTGCCCTGGTGGCGGCCCAGCAGGTAGGAGTGAGTCCTTATTCCTTCCTCTTTGCGGTTACGTTGGGCGCCAGCATGTGCTTTGCCTCTCCGTTCTCCACGCCTCCTAATGCGCTGGTGATGAAGGCGGGTGGCTATACGTTTATGGATTACGTGAAGGTAGGTTTGCCGTTGCAGATTATCATCGGCGTTGTGATGACCTTCGTTCTTCCGCTCCTGTTTCCTTACTAAGGATTTTTGATATCAAAATAAAAGCCCCCGATGTTTTTCCCGCATTGGGGGCTCTTTTTTTATCGGATTAAATCAGGCTTTTTTATTTTCCCAATTTGGGAGATTTTTTTCTCCAACTGGGCAAGTGATTTTGCGCGCTTTCTGAATCACGATGCAAAGATACAAAATCCCGTTTTGTTAGTTGTGCGATAGCGTGCGATGCCATGCGATAGCGGAACATTTTTCTCCAATCTCTTTTCTTCGTGTTCACGGAAGTTGGGACAGATAGTTTCAGCGATGTTGGACAGTTGTTCCTTATTATAGCCCGAATCGGCAACAAGATAGGTCTTCATACGGCATGATTTCCCCTAATTGAGGGCGGAATACTGAAAAATAGCCCCATTTATCTCCACTTCGAGTATCGGGAAGAGCATCGGAAATAAGGGTTCCTGCATGTCTTTTGATGCCTGAGAGAGCAAAAGTTGCACCTATTCGATGCCTTTTCCCAGCTTTTTCATCGTCGGAGCGGTTGAAATGGGGATATTGTACTTCAAATTCTTAGTCTCTATTTCTACATAATTTATTGATTATGAGCCTTTTAGAGAGAAGTGGGGTTGGGCGGAGCGTTCCAGTTGTTCCAATTATTTTTTTGAGCGTTCCATTCCACCTTCTTATATATAACTATCTATATATTAAGTAGTTATAGAGTCTCTATAAAGGGATATTGTCCTATGAAAACCTATTTGAAACAATTGGAACAACTGGAACGCTTGCCCGAAAATCACTTCTGTTTTGATCCTGTTACCAGCCTCCCCGAAGTCCCCATTTCCTCTAGAAGACCTCGACTCCGTTTTATCTCTTTTCACCTTCGCAATCATCGAAAGTTCGTTTGCGGTTCTCTGTCATCTCTTAATAGTAGTATAGTAGTACCAATATTCCTCTTCTTGAGTTTTCAAGTAACCTATGCCTTGCAGAGTTAAAAGCATTTTAAGTATCTTAATAGGCAAAATCCTATTGTAAAGTGTGAGAAATTAATATTTATTCGTTTGTATTTGGGTAAAAAATGAAAATAAATCCCCTTTCATTTTGTTTTTTGCCAGTTTCTTCGTACCTTTGCGGATGGATTCGGCAGGAGCCGCTTCCAGACATTTTAGTAAAAACAAAGCATTGACTATTATTGTGGTCTTCCGGAAAAAGCGTAGGAAACTTTCTTTCTGAATATACGACCGCACCAATAATGGTTGGCTTCATCTGTGGTAAGCATAGGTGAGCCTCTCGTCAAATATGTAGAGTCGATGTTCATGCCCTATATAGGGTGTGAGCATTCTTATATTTGACGGTGGTTCAGACTTTCCTACGCTTGCCACGGAAGACCTTAAGAATCGTTCACACCCTTCTTTTGTGTCTCTTTGTGAGTAGCCTGATGATAGTTGGATGCAGCTATTAATAACTATCAGAATATGGCAGACAATATTGATGAACTACATCGAAAAATAAAAGATTTGGAGGGTGAAGTGGCTTATCTTAATGCTCAGTTGAAGCAAGATAACCGTTTTGGACTTCATTGGATAGATGTGCCTGAAGCTTTTGAAGCTGGAGGAGAAAATGCTATTCCGATTCTTGAAGAAGTACCAGATCTTTCCATCACGACAGATGATGGAAAACCTACTCATATACTCATAGAAGGTGATAATTATCATGCTCTTACTTGCCTTAATTATACGCATCAAGGTAAGGTGGATGTAATTTATATTGATCCTCCTTATAATACGGGTAGTGATGGGTTTACGTATAAGGATAAGAGATTCCTAGATAAATATCCTGATGGTACCCAGTTGCCAAAGAATCATCCGTTACGTCATAGTTCTTGGTTGTCGTTTATGGACAAACGAATGAAACTCGCATCTTCTTTGTTGAAAGAAGATGGAGTTATCTATATCAGCATTAATGAAGAAGAATATGCAAATTTAAAGTTGCTGTGTGATAGTGTTTTTGGTTATTCTAATTATATTACCACTATCACAATAAAAGTGCGTCATGAGAATAGAATTCTCAAGGGTGATAAACCTATGCACGAAACGACAGAATTGCTTTTGATGTATAGGAAGTCAGACAAGTTTAACATAAGTAAACGTATAGTTGACAATTCTGATCCTAAAGATTATATTTATGAAATTGAGGAGTTGATAGATAATCCGGAAATAATTATGATGGGAGGTAAGAAAGTAAAAGTCTTTCATCCTGGAGAATATCGGATTGTAGAATATGAACCAAGTTTTGAACATCTTAAGAAAATAAATATTCGTGGTTCCATAAAGACGGGTAATAGTTCCGGAAGATTTCACATGAGCTACCTCGAAGAAAGAAATAATGATTTTGGGGTAATTTATAAGGTCCCTAATATGGGGGATGATGGCAGGGATGGTAGATATTTCCTCTCTAGAAGCGATAGTTCTCACGCAAACGGATTTTACTTCCAGGGAGCACCTTTACAGAGAAATGACACAAAAGAAATTCCATATCCTAATTTCTTGGATTTTGAACAAGAGTTCAATCTGGTTGGAACAGAAGGTGGCGTTCCTTTTGATGGCGGAAAGAAGCCGATTGCATTTATACAGTATTTGTTGAAAATAGCTAAAGGTAATAATAAAAATCTTGTTGTTCTAGATTTTTTTGCCGGTAGTGGGTCTACAGGGCATGCATTTTTGGATGGAGGCTATACAGGTCAGGTAATCTTAGTTCAAGCGCCAGAAAAGACTTATGAAATCAAAAAAGGCAAGAAGTTAGCCAAGAACAATTGTAAGGGCGTTTTTAATGCTGGATTCGAAACTATTACACAGATAACAAGAAAACGTATCGAAAATGCTATTGGCGGATATGTGACTGACAAAAAGATTTCGAAAGTATTATTTGAGGAAGAACTGACTCCTACATCATTAAAGAAAGTTCCTGATTATCTTGCAAGGATAAACGAAATAAAGCAGGAAAATGAAAAGTTGTATCATTCGTTTGATGTGCATGTTAAAGATGGGGTGCTTATGCTGCAAGGAGAGATCTCGAAAAAGAAAACTTGTCCGCCTCTCGGCAATTCTCTCAAGTACTATCGCACTTCTTTCGTAGGAACAAGTACGGCTAATCAGGCTACAGACTATGACAAGACAATCCTTGCCCAAAAGGCTGGATGCCTGCTGGCCTTGGCTGAGAATACGCTTTACGAAATGAAGAAAACTGATAGCTATCAAATATTCAAGGACAAAAATCATGATGTATGGACGGCAATCTATTTTAAAGAAGATTATCGCCCGAAATATTTCAACGAATTTGTTCATGAAGTAGAGCAGCTTCAGGGCGTGAAGAATGTATATATTTTCAGTTGGGGCGACGTCGGTTCTTTCGATTCCTATTTCGAATATCTTTCTGGGGTAAATCTGAAGAGCATTCCTCAGCCTATCCTCGATATTTACAAATCTTTAAATGCTTAAGAAAGTATGGAACAGATACCTTTTCAGATAGAAGCCGTTGATAAACTGGTGGCTAATATAAAGCGATTATGGGGACATGGAGATCGCCAGATTCCTGTTGTTCTGAAAGCTCCTACAGGAAGCGGTAAGACTTATATGACTCAGAAGATGATTTGCGAGATGGCAGAACAGCCAGATTGGGATAGAGAGGTGGCTTATGTATGGATTACATTCTCCGACGACCTCGCCATGCAGAGCAAGCATAAGTTTGATGTCTACTTCCCTACGAGTAAGCATGGTCGATTGTTGACGATAGAAGATTTTAGCCTTGGGGCTCTGCAGAAAAACGATGTGCTTTTCATCAACTGGCAAAAACTGGTGAGCGAGAAAGCCGGAAACCGTATATACAGACGACCGGAAAATCCAGATGAGCGACATGAGAGTAGAGTATACTTCGAGGATTTTGTAGAGAATACCCATGCCAACGGCGTGAAAATAGTATTTATAATCGACGAGTGCCATCTGAATGTAACCGAAGCTGCTAATCGTGACGTGATTAGCAAACTCGACCCGAAAATCTGCATTCATGTCTCTGCTACTCCGCCTCCTGAAGTGATGGTAAAAGCTGCAGATTATGACTCGAATATGGTAATAAAGCATGAAGATGTGGTAGCACAAGGGCTGATTAAGGAGAGCATCGTTACCCAGACGAAAGAGGATTTGGATAAATATCAAGGCGAAGATGAAGATCATGTCCTGCTGAAACTTGCTATCGAAAAGCGCAGGGAACTTAAAGCGGAGATTGAGGCCTTCGGCAAAAACGTCAATCCGCTAGTTATTATCCAGTTGCCAAATGATGATGAAACCTTGATAGAACAGGGGCAGCCTACCAAGGAAGAGATTACGAAAGAATATCTTATCTCGCAGGGGGTAAAGGCAAACAGAATTGCATCTTGGTTTACTGGTAAGGCTAAGCCTGAGGGGCTGGAACGGAATGATAGCGAATACGAATACCTTCTGTTTAAAACCGCAGCCGGTACAGGTTGGGATTGTCCCCGTGCTCAGGTTCTGGTCATGTTTCGTGATATTAAATCTGAAATTTTCAGTACTCAGACCATCGGTAGAATTCTCCGTGTTCCAATCATGCACGAAGAAGTGTCTAAGGTTTTCCGTAATGGTTATCTTTATACCAACTTCTCGCGCAAAGCTGTAACAGAGGCTGATTATGGTGGAATGGGCAACAAGCCAAAAACGCTTATCTCTTACAACAAAAAGGGGGAAGACTACATCATCGACCCGAATCTGATGACAGATATGCTGTCGCGTGTAGATTATGGAGATTTGGGTAAATCGGGTGAATTCCAACAATGTCTGTTTGATACATTCAATCGCTATTTCGGCATTACTGATGAGGATGTGTTTGATGATGTTGTAAAAAGGAAACTAGAAACTAAAGGACTCAACTTGAAGGGAAATTTGGCGCATGAGATTGTTTCAGATGCTCAATTCTATGATTACGAAAATATTGGAATCAACCTTAAGGAAGCTAAAGGGGTAGAGCGCGAGTGGAGTAGGAGTGATGTGCAGAAACTCTTTACTTTCACTTTGGTGGAAATCCTGCGTTCGCAATCAGATAATGATTGCAAGGTAGGAAACATCGTGCGTTCTGTACCAACTTTGAAAAGTGCCATACGCTTGTGGTTCAAGTATTATGCTCTGAAGAATGAAGACGAAGATAAATGGTATCGTATTTTCTTGCATGATGCATTAAACGGTTCTGCTTCAAGTATATTCAGACGTCTTATCACAGAAACGCTTAAGGCATACCATCCTTTGCTCGAAGAACAATTACGTAAGCGCAGAGAGGAAAACCGAAAGCGGCAGAGTGTTCCTTTTGTATTGAAGAAGATGTATTCTTATACAGAAGAACATGATGAGTTGACGGAGCAGAAATGCCTGTTGCATCCTTTCTTCTTGGGTCAAAACTATACTGGCAGAAAAACGGAAGAGAGCTTTTACAAGTTTCTTGAGGGTCAGGATGGTATAGAATGGTGGTTTAAGAATGGAGATAGCGGTAAGGATTGGCTTGCCATTCGTTATTTCAGCGAAGAACGCAACGAAGAAGCACTTTTCTATCCCGACTGGATTTTCAAAAAGAAGGATGGTACTATCGGCATCTTTGACACCAAAGGAGGTCAGACGGCTGCATCTAAAGACACGAAAAACAAGGCTGAGGCTTTGCAGAAGCGTCTTTCCATGTTGAACAACTTGGCTGAAGGCAGAATAAATTACGTTGGCGGTATTGTAATAGCTGCTAATGGTATATGGTATTATAATGATAATGAGGAATATGTCTATCAGCCAGGTAGTACAGATGGTTGGAAAATGATGCAGGATATGTTTGATGTGCTTATGGATGGGGACAGCTTGAATGCAGAAATTCTTCATAGCATCTCTCCTTCCGACCGCTTCACCCGTTTTCTCCCTCTGTATTCCATTCAGGCTGCCTGTGGTTACTTCGATGAATATGAGGAGCCGGAGGCGGAAGGATGGGTGGATGTATCTTCATTACCTTTCACTCCGAACAGGGAAATGTTCGTGGTTCATGCCAAGGGCAACTCGATGCTGCCGAAAATTAAGGATGGAGACTTATGCGTGTTTGAACGTTATCATGGAGGTTCAAGGGAGGGAGAAATCGTACTCTCGCAGGTAAATGAATATTACGAGGAATATGGCGGAAAATATACCATCAAAAAGTTTTATAGCGAGAAAACTGTGAACGAAGAAGGGGTGGAAGTTCATTCAAAAATAGAACTGCAGCCACTCAATAAAGATGGCTTCCAGACCATAGAAATCCCGGAAGATAATGAAGCCAAGATTGCTACCATCGGCATCTTGAAATACATTATCCGTTAAAGATAAAAGGGCAAGAGCATTACCTTGTCAATATATGATATGATGCTTTTGCCCTTTCTTTCTGTATGTCTTTTATTCCACTTTCTTTTATTCCGTTTTATTTATTCCACCTCCTCGCACATCGCATCTCTGCTCCCCGGTAAATCACAACGAGCTGATGAAGCTTCGTGGTTTTCACGGATTTGTGCACGATGTCGCTATTGGCGTAGCGCCTTATCTGGGCTGAGGCTTCCTCGAAGAGATGGTTCAGCTGCTCATCGCTGGTGCCCGGCTTGCAATATTTCAATTCCACGATGTAAGAATCTTCTATGTCCTTATAGATGTCGCAGAGGGGCAGCAGGAAGATGTCGGCATAACCGCCATCGTTGTCAAGTTCAGAAATAGGACGGTAGAACTTGCATTGGCTCGTCATCGCCAGAGTGAAACCATGAACGTAGGCTTCGCCCTTCTGCTTGTCGCGCTGGGAGGAGAAGCGCTTCAGACAATCGGCTATGTAGGCAAAGTAGGGCTTGAATGCGCCTTCGTAAGCCAACTTGCTCTCCAGCTGGGTCTTGTCGTATTGCTCAAAGGTGAGGTCGTCCTCTTTGTAAGTATCCAGCAGATAGGTGTACATCTGGTCGCGCACCACCTCGTTGGGAACCACAAAGCGGGTATTGCCCTGGTAGGTGCCGTCTATCGTTACCATGCCGAAATAGAAGAGCAGACTCAGGAAATTATCTGGGTCGTTGATGCGCTCGGCAGGGAATTTCTCCATCAGGGTTCCCGTGGTGAATCCCCTGGTCACGATATCCTGTATGATGCTGGCATCGTGGGCAAACTCCTTGTCATGGCGGATGAGCATGCGAATCTTGTCGTAGTCGATGCGGATGTTGGTTTCCACCAGTTTCTTCGGAATATCATAATCGTTGCGGATGTAATTATCTACAAAGTAGAGCACCATCACGGAGTTGTACATGGTTGTGTTGCCGTACTTTTCTTCTGAGAAGCAATAATTGTCGTACCATGGCTTCATCACTTCTATCAGCTCATCCACGCTATGGCGGAATGGCAGCACGCTGGCGTAATAAGCCAGCATCTGGCGCACTTCCTCCTCGGTGAATCCCACCATTTCGTTGAACTCCGGAGACAGGGAATAGTTGGTACCGATGTTGAAACCGCTGGTCAGATCGTCCATTGTTACGGGACTTACTCCTGTAACGAAAACTCTGCCCAGTGAATCTCCTGCGGCTCCCTTGATTGTGTCGAAGAAATGTCGTAGATATCCCTCACCGTGAGTCTGCTCGCGGTATCGTTTTTCATGCTCCTTGTGGGCAAGAATCTGATTGGTAAAGTGGTCGTATTCGTCGATGAAGAGATAAATCTTCAAGCCTGCTTCAGCACATTTGTCGCATAGAAATCCCAATTGGGCAACGGCATCTTCCTTTTGGTTCATCTCTTCCTTTATGTCCGGTGGCAAAAGGTGGGCGTATCTGCTGCAGAAGGAATTGAACTTGTTGTTGCAATGGGCATCAAGTCCTTTTTTATAATTATCCAATCCTGCTGAAATCATGGCAAAATTCAGGTGAAGGATGAGATAGCTGTTGCGTTCAGGGGTAGGATTCTCTCCGATGTAAAGCTTGCCGAAGAGGCTTTCAAACTTATCCTTCTTGTTGATGTCGTAATAGTTTTCGAGCATGGAGAGGGTAAGGCTCTTGCCGAAACGGCGAGGGCGAATGAAGAAGAAATACATGTTAGATTCTTCTATTTTCTCTATGAATGGGGTCTTGTCAACATAGTAACAATCTCTTTCCATTACATCCTCAAAGTTCTGCATTCCGTAAGGGATGCGCTTGCGATAGATTCGCTTTTGTCTTTCTATTTTTGCCATAATCGAAACCTGCTTTTTGTTTTTATGCCGCAAAGTTAAGATTATTATTTGGAATAAGCAAAGTTTTCGGGGCTTTTTCTTGGTGGTTTATCAGAAAATGAGTAGTTTTGTGGGCGTGAATCAAATAGATAACGAATAAGACAATGGATAAGACAACGACTCAAATTACGATGCTCGGAACGGGAAATGCTACGGTTTCCCAGATTTATAATACCTGTTTTGTGCTCCAAACTCCCAGCACCCTGATGCTGGTGGATGCGGGCGGAGGAAACGGAATACTGGCGCAGCTGAAGAAGATAAATGTTCAGATTTCTGACATTCATCACCTCTTCGTTACCCATGCGCATACCGACCATGTGCTGGGGGGAATCTGGGTAATCCGAATGGTGGCACAATGTAAGGGATATGAGGGATTGCTGCATGTGTATGGAAACGATAAGGTGATAAAGGTGATCAAGACCATCATCGACATGATTCTTGCCAAGAAGCAACTGGCTAAGGTGGCTGAAAGGGTGGTGTTCCATCAGTTGGAAGATGGCGATTGCTTCGAAGTGGGGGATATGAAGTTGGAATGCTTTGATATTCAGTCTACTAAGGAAAAACAGTTCGGATTCCGAGCAGAGTTGCCTTCTTCTGATGAATCGGATAAGCCTTTGGTCTTGGCGTGCCTGGGTGATGAACCTTATAACGAGCAGAACCGACGCTACATAGTGGGGGCTGACTGGATGATGTGTGAGGCGTTTTGTCTCTATGCCGACCGCGATACGTTCAAGCCTTATGAGAAATGCCACAGTACGGCGCTTGATGCCGGAAAACTGGCGGAGGAACTGGGCGTGAAGAATCTTATCCTGTATCATACGGAGGAGAAAACACTCGCTAATCGTAAAGAAAATTATACTCGTGAAGCTGCCGAGAACTTCAAGGGTAGAATCTTCGTTCCGGATGATTTGGAGGTGATAGAGCTGTAGAATTTCTTTCTTTATAATTGTGGGCTTAATCAGTTTTGATCCGGTAGGAAAATCTTGGTTACTTCCCGCTCTCCGAAATCTATCATGGCGTTGAAGAGACTCACTTTTTCCGCCTTTCTGAGGTTTTCTAGTGTGAGGTCGGCTTCCAGGATGATGCCGGCTTCCAGGAGCTGGGCACGTTTGGTTCCCTGGAGCAGGGGATGCTTGGGGGTGAGCCATCTGTTGCCATCAAAAAGGGCGAGATTGGTGAAGGAGGTATCGGTAATGAGCCCGTTCTTTACAATGATGATTTCATCGCAATCGTCCTTCTGGGCTACCAGGGCGTTGAGCGCACTTCGGTCTGTGCTCTTATAGGTGTAGTCGATATTATTATCCTCTACCACCTTGAGGGAATGAATCTCCTTCATCTTGTAGGGGGCGTACTCGATGGCTTCCACGCCCTGGGTGCCATAAACCACTCGTGCCTTGTAAAGGTTCATTTCCTCTTTTGGGGAAATGAGGGATGAGAGTTTTATTTCTTCAGATGCGAGGGTTGGAAAGAACCTGCGGATGGTTCTCTCCATTCTTGCCTGATGATAGGGTAGGGCTAGAGCCTTGCCGTTTTTGATCTTTATTGTTTCTATAAATTGCTGTTTCATAATCTCTTTTATTTTTTCTAAGATGAAAGGTGGATTTAAAACGGAAGATAGATTTTCTGAATCACTTCCTCGTATTCCCTCCGGCAATCGCTCTTCGAAGTGATGCCGCCGCCTGCCTTGAAATACAATTTTCGGCTTTTCTTCGGCTTCTTTCCTTCGTTTGCCTTGAAATTCTTTTCTCCGTCGGCTTCAAAATCAACCGGCGAAGTTTCTTCTTCTATGAATCTTATCATGACGGCAGAGTTGAGTTCGCCCTGGTCGTAGATTCCCATGATGCCCGTGTAGAAGCCGCGGTCGTAGCCTTCTGCCTCTTGGATAATCTGCATGGTTTTATCTTTCGGGGCACCCGTGATGGAACCGGCTGGGAGCTGGGCATCGAGGATTTCGCCCAGATGGTGCGGGTAATCTTCGGGCAGGCGACCGCTGATTTCTGAACTGGTTTGCAGGATGTCGCCCTTGTTGGTGTGCAGCACGTCGACGTAACGGTATTTATCTACCCTTACATCTTCTGCCACCCGGCTCAGGTCGTTTCTTATCAGATCTACGATGGTGGCGTGTTCTGCCGCCTCTTTCCGGTCTTCCATCAGCAGCTTTTCGGCATTGGGGAGGGATGCATCCAGGGTTCCCTTCATGGGATAGGAGTAGATTCTTCCGCCCTTGATTCTGACGAAGGTTTCGGGCGAAAAGCAGACGAAGGGGGTGAGATTCTCTTCTATGTTCTCTTCTTTCAGATGAGCTTTATCTTCTGCTTGAGTTCTCTTTCTTCTGAGCAGCAGTTTATACTTCCCTTTTGCACGATGGAAAATTTCTTCTAATGAAAGATTGCAGCTTACGGGAACCCGGTTGGTGAGATTCGTAAGATAGCTGTTGCCCGCCATAATGTTGCTCTTCACGATGTTGAAGCTTCGCTCATAATCGTTATAAAGGGGCGGGGTTATCTGCCAAGAAATAGGAGAGTCCAAAGGAGTTTCTTTGAAAAACTTTTTCTCCGAAATCTCCTTTGGAATCTCCCTTGAAATCTCCTCGTAAATTCTTTTAGAATCCCCCATTTCTTTCGAATGGTTTTCTCTCCAGTTACCTCTTCCTTCGAAATCGAAGAGGCATTCTTCGGGATTTATATCTGATAGCTTGCGGATGAAGGCCTCGTCTGCCTGGTAGTTGATGACAAAGAGAAAAGGCTCTTTCTGGCTTGCCAATCGGTTGATTTTATCTATGATTTTCTGTTTCATGTCTGCAAAGATACTGCTTTTATTTAGAAAGACAAAAGATTGGTTACAGATTTTTGTTTGATGGGACGTCTTCTCCACACGCCCTGATCAGGGCGTGTGGAGCATATTTAATAGGCTTTCACTGCCTTTTTTAATACGCTTCTCCCTGCTCTATTTCTTCCTGCGTAATGCGCTTGCGGTCGATAGCGCGCCAGGCAAAGACGATGTAGGCGAGCACGAACGGGATGAGGAGGGAAACTATCGCCATGGTGCGGAGCGTGAACTCGCTGCTGCAACTGTTGGCGAGAGTGAGCGAACTCTGAAGGTCGATGTTAGATGGATAGTAGGCGGTATTGTTCCAGCCGGCTATCAGCAGCAGAACCAGCACGGTAAGCACGGTTCCGATGCCCGTAAACCAGATTCCCTTTCTATACTGCACGCTCCTCGATGACTTGAAAATGCCGAAAAGAACGACTACTACACCTATTAATAATATTACAAGCAAGATTGGCATCTCCAGGAGATTGTGAAGATACTTCATACTCTCAATCGTAATGCCGGAAGAAGAAGTGCTGAATCCATCTTTTACCAGCAATCTGATGAGGAATGGCAGGAAGAACAATAGGAAGAGGAGGGCATTCCATGGCAACTGGCGGGTGCAGCGCTCCTGAATCTGCTGGTGCTCGATGTTGTTCTTGATGTAGAGCATGCCCAGAATACGGGCTAGCATCAGTACGGCAAGTCCCAGCACTACGTTCCATGGGTCGAGCAGGGCATCAAGACCATGGCTGGCATTTGCCCAGCGGCTGATGACGGGTTGCAGACTGTTGGTAATATTGCCCTTGTCTATCAGGAAATTGCTGCCGTTGAAGAAGGTGGCTACGGCTCCGCCAAGAAGCAGCGGACCCACGATGCCGTTGATAATGAGGCAGATCTGAAAGGTCTTCGGTCCAAGAAAATTACCTATCTTGTTCTGGAATTCATAGCTCACGGCTTGAATCACAAATGAGAACAGGATAATCATCCACAGCCAGTAGGCTCCGCCGAAACTGGTGCTGTAGAACAATGGAAACGAGGCGAAGAAGGCTCCGCCGAAGGTGACGAGCGTGGTGAAGGTGAACTCCCATTTTCGTCCCGTAGAGTTGATGATGAGGCGACGCTCCTCTTCCGTTTTTCCCAAACAGAATATCAAGGTGTTGGCTCCCTGTACAAACATGAGAAACACCAGCAGGGCTCCTAATAATGATACGAGGAACCACCAGTATGATTGCAAAAATTCGTATCTCATAATGCTAATGTCATAAAGTTAATTCATAATCTTAAGTTTATCATCTTAAGCTTTTATTCATATTCCGGTCCTTTCTTAATCTGCTTCACCAGGATGCTGATTTCCACGGCAAGCATGGTAGTGAAGAGTGCCAGGAAGATGAAGAAGGTGGTGGCCACGCTGCCTGCTTCGATGTCGGAGATGGCGGCACTTACTGGCAGCAGGTCTTGGATGGTCCAAGGCTGGCGACCGATTTCTGCTACTATCCAGCCCGATTCTGAGGCGATGTAAGCCAGCGGAATCATGATGATGGCGGAAATGAGGAACCATCGGTATTGGGCGATTTCCTTCTTATAGACCAGGAATAGGCTGAGGGCGAAGAAGAGAATGAGCAGGCAGCCTACTCCCACCATCAGGCGGAAGGCGTAGAAGCAGATCGGGATGCTCGGTACCAGTTCTTTGGCGTCCTTGATGTAACCATATCCGAAGTATTTCATATTCTCCCTGAGGATAGGGAGCTGGTCTTTCGCCTTCGTTTCGCGATAGGTTTTCAGGGCAACTATCGCCTTCTTGCCCCGGGCTATCTTTTCCTGCACGGATGGTTCCCGGGTGCCATCCTCTTTAGTGTAACCCTTGATAATATCGTTTACGCCAGGCACGTAGCCATCGGCTGTGCGGGTGGCTAAGAACGAGAGCATGTTGGGGATGGCGATGCGCATGGCTGGCTCCTGCTCGTTTTCGTAATCGGGCTGCCGGAAGGGATGAACGGCTGCTATCGCCGTGAGGCTTTCGCCGTTTCCACCATTATATAATGCTTCCATCGCAGCCAGTTTCATCGGCTGCACCTGTGCCACCTGGTAGGCAGAGTTGTCGCCGGTCATCGCAGCCAGCAGGGTGGCGATGAGTCCTACTCCGGCACCCATCTTGATGCTCGCCTTCGCCAGTTGGGTTTCTCTCTTCTTCAGGAGATACCAGCAGCTTACGGCTACTACGAAGGTGGCGCCGATGATCCAGGAGGAAGTAACGGTATGGGTGAACTTGTTGATGGCGAATGGCGAGAGTGCCACATCCATAAACGAAGTCATCTCGAAGCGCATGGTATCGGGATTAAATTCCTGTCCCACCGGATACTGCATCCAGGCGTTGGCTACGAGAATCCACCAGGCAGAAATGGTGGCGCCAAGTCCCGTGAGCCAGGTAGAGGCAAGGTGGAAGCCCCGGCTCACCTTATCCCAGCCGAAGAACATTACGGCTACGAAGGTGCTCTCCATGAAGAATGCCAGGATGCCTTCGATGGCTAGGGGAGCGCCGAACACGTCGCCCACGAACCAGGAGTAGTTGCTCCAGTTGGTGCCGAATTCAAATTCCAGGATGATGCCTGTGGCAACGCCCATGGCGAAGTTGACGCCAAAGAGTTTTTGCCAGAAACGGGTTACGTGCTTCCAGAACGGCTTGTTGGTGCGGTAGTAGCATGTTTCGGCGATGCCCATGATTACTGCCAGTCCCAGGGTGAGCGGCACGAACAGCCAATGGTAGATGGCCGTGAGTGCGAATTGCGCCCTCGACCAGTCGATGGTCGCTGATGTAATGTCTAACAATAGATTTGTCATCATAGTTGAATGGTTTTAGAATTGTTATTATATAATATTTTTGTATTTCTTTCGATGTGAAGGTTGCGGGGATTCAGAGTCTTATCTGTTCAGAATTTCCTTGGAAACGAAGCCAGCCTTGTCTCCGTTCTTGGCATTCGTATTGATAAAATCTGGAAAGAAAAAGAGCTTGAGCACCAGGAAGATGATGGCAAGCTTGATGAGGATGACAGCCCAGAGCGTCTTGCCCAGGGTCATCGTCCTGAAACCATCGTAATAGAGATGGAAAATCCGGGACAGCAGTCCTTGTTTCATCGGTTTTACATCCGTTTTCATCAGGTTTTTATCCTTTTTCTTCTGCATAAGCACTCCTTCTTAAAAAAATCTGCTGCAAATCTACAATAAAATTATGTAACTACCAAATATTTTCTTGAAAAAGTTACAAAAAGATTGCTTTCAGGTATCCCATAAGGGAGTTATTTTAAAGTTTTTCTTTTTTTTTATGGAATAAGGCTTGCCGTTTCATCAGAATTTATTATCTTTGTCCCCTAAAACATAGAAACATTTTAATCAGAAATAATGATGAATATAGAATCAGTTAGAGAGTATTGCCTCTCGCTTCCCCTCGTAGCCGAGGCTTTTCCTTTTGATGAGCAGACCTTGGTGTTTCGCATTTTGGGCAAGATCTTTGCCTGTGTTGACCTGGAGCGCCCCGAGTGGGTTACGATGAAATGTAATGCCGATTACGCCCTCGAACTCCGGGAAGTGCATCCCGAAATAGAAGGCGCATGGCATTGGAATAAGAAATACTGGAATCAGGTAAACCTTTATGGCACGCTGGAAGATGATTTCATCCAGGCCCTGATTCGCCACAGTTATTCCGAAGTGGTGAAGAAACTCAAGAAAAAGGAGCGGATGGAGCATCCGGAAATGCTGGATGTGAAGGAATAGGGAGAATTATTCATTTTTTCTGTAGTTTGGGTAATGCGTGTTTTCAAGATTCTTCGTATCTTTGCACCCAGAAATCATAATTAAAACTATAAGAAAATGTATATTGAGAAAATAAAGTCGCCAGCCGACTTGAAGAAGCTGGATTTGAAGGAGTTGCAGGTGGTGGCTGATGAAACCAGACAGGCTGTGCTGAACCGTGTAAGCAAACATGGCGGTCATGTGGGACCAAACCTGGGATTCGTGGAGGCTACCGTGGCGCTTCACTACGTTTTTAATGCACCAAAGGATAAGCTCGTGTTTGACGTAAGCCACCAATGCTATCCGCATAAGGTGCTCACCGGACGAGCTGCGGGATTCCTCGGCGATGTGGATGACATGAATGCCATTTCGGGCTATTCTTCTCCTGCCGAATGTCCTGAGTATGATAACTTTGAGGTGGGGCATACTTCTACTTCCGTGAGTCTTGCCACCGGTTTGCAGAAGGCGCGCGACGTCAAGGGTACCGATGAGAACATCATCGCCATTATCGGCGACGGATCCCTTTCGGGCGGCGAGGCTTTCGAGGGACTGGATGAGGCTTCGGAACTCGGCACGGGCATCGTCATCGTGGTGAACGACAACGAAATGTCTATCGCCGAAAATCATGGCGGAATCTACAAGAACCTGCGTGCCTTGCGCGAGAGCAACGGCACCTGCGAGCACAACTGGTTCAAGGCGTGGGGCTTTGAATACAAGTATCTGGAAGAGGGTAACGACATCGAAAAACTCATCCAGGTTTTCGAGAGCGTGAAGGATACGAATAAGCCTACCGTGGTTCACATTCACACAGAGAAAGGTCATGGATTTGCGCCAGCCGTAGCCAATAAGGAGGCTTGGCATTGGGGAATGCCTTTCAATTTGGAAGACGGTTCGCGACCAAGAAGGAATGCCGATGGAATCCTCCCGGAGGTTGCTCCGACAGAGGATTACGGTACATTATTCTCTGACTGGATGCTCAGCGAGATGAAGCAGGATAAGACCCTCATCGCTGTAACCGCCGGTACTCCTACCGCAGGTGGCTTTACTGCCGATAAGCGCCAACTGGCTGGCAAGCAGCACATCGATATGGGAATCGCCGAAGAGCAGGCGGTGGCCATGATTTCGGGAATGGCGAAGGGTGGATTGCATCCTGTCTGGACCGTTTACAGCACCTTTATCCAACGTACCTACGACCAGATAGCGCAAGACCTCTGCATCAATTCCAACCCAGCCGTAATCAACGTGGTAGGAGGCGGAGTGAACTCGATGAACGACATCACCCACATCTGCCTTTTCGATATTCCGATGCTCTGCAGCATTCCGGGGCTCATCTATCTGGCTCCAACCACCTGCGAGGAGTATTTCGCCATGCTCCGCTGGAGCATTCTGCAGGATAAGAAACCTATCGCCATCCGCGTGCCAAGCAATGGCGTGGTTCATACGTCAGAAGCCGTTGATGCTGAATATGGTTACGAGGCAAAGTACAAGGTAATGCACCAGGGCGAGAAGGTGGCAGTCATCGCCGCCGGTTCGTTCTATCAGAAGGGCGAGAATGTAGTCCGCCTGTTGGCTGATAAGGGCATCGATGCTACGCTCATCAATCCACGTTATCTGAACGAGGTGGATGCCGAGACGCTGGATAGCCTGAAAGCAAACCATCAGTTGGTGGTAACCCTGGAGGATGGTTCGAAGGATGGCGGTTTCGGCGAGCGTATCGCCTCTTACTATGGCACTTCAGAAATGAAGGTGATGGTGGGCGGCATCAGGAAGGGACTCTACGACAGATACGATGTGAAGGAGTTGCTTTCGGATAATCGCCTGCTCGATGAGCAGATTGTGGAAGACATCTTGTTAGTAATTAATGATTAGTTAGACGGCATAGTTAGTTTTTATTTGACGAGAAATCCAAGCCGGAGAATCATCTCTAGCTTGGATTTCTTCTGTTTTATCATCGAATGTTTGTCTTAATCTCAGTCATTTTCCCTGTCATTATCTCAATCATCATCATCGTCATCATCATCATCATCCCAATCTCTATCGTGCTTCCACTTCTTGTCGTGCTTGTGATACTTGTGATGCTTGCACGGCTTTCCTGGTCCATAAGTTACATGGGTTCCGCCTGGCCATCCTGGTCTTCCGTAGCTGCACTCAGGGCGAGGGCGGCGCTTGTCGTGTCCCCAGTTATACTTTGGATACTTGGTGTAAATATGGTGAACATACACATGATTCTGCCAGCCGATAGGGCGATAGAAATAGTAAGAGTCCTTGAATCTCTTCCATTGTCTGGCGGTCATCATGCGCTTGAGCTGCTTGTTGCGGTAATGCCAGCCGTAGGCATCGATGTCGCGATAGCTTCGGATGCCATTGAGATAATTGAGATTGATGTTCAGGATGCTGTTGCGCTGGGCGCTGCTCAATCCCAGTTCCACCACCATCTTATCTGTGATAAAACGGGCTTCTGCCTGAATATTTGTCAGTCTCTGAGCATTCATAGATGTAATCATCATCCATACTGCTACCAATGTCATAATCATTCTTTTCATAACTATCTTCTCTTTAAAGGTTTATTACTGCATTTATTTATTTCTGGTGCAAAGATAGGGAGAATAGCTGAAAACAACAAGGGGAAAACCATAAACCAGCGTATGATTTTCCCTAAAAGCATCGGGGGAAACTCCCGTAATAAAATTGTAGTATCTTTTATCTGCTAATTAAAATCCTTGTAACCTCATTGACACATAATACCCCTACCTTTGCACCCGAAATTTAACAGGAATTACCCCGAAAGGGGAAATCTTTAATAAAGGTATTATAGAAAGGTATTATAGTTAGATAAAGAAAAATGGAAAAGAAAGTATCGGGTAAGCATAGTAGCATGAATGGCTTTGCTATGATGAAAGGTAGAGTAGCTACTGTAGTTTTGGCTTCGGCTTTATTGTTGGGCGGAGGTTTGACTGCACAGGCGCAAAACGCAGCATTAACAACCTGCTCTCAGAGTGCAGCAACCGCTATTCCGCAGGATCCTAACTGGAAGGCGAATGCTGCCGAATGGCAGAAACTGAAGGGTGAAATCACCCTCTACATGACCAATGATATGGGTCGAAACGGCTACTACGACCAGAAGCCTATCGCCGAACTGATGGGCGAGATGGCGGGTACGGTAGATCCTGAATGCGTACTTGCCGTGGGCGACATCCACCATTTCAATGGCGTGGCTTCCCCCCAGGACCCTCTGTGGCTTACCAATTACGAATATGTTTATTCTCATCCAGACCTGATGCTCGACTGGTTCCCGGTTTGTGGAAACCATGAGTATCGTGGTAATACTCAGGCTTTTATGGACTATGGTAAGGTGAGCCGACGCTGGATGATGCCAGCCAAATATTACACCAAGGTGTTCGACCACAAGGGAACTACCATCCGTGTCATCTTCCTCGACACCACACCTCTTATCGATTCTTATCGCAAGGCGTCAGAAAAATATCCTGATGCCTGCAAGCAGGATGCAGAGGCTCAGCTCTCCTGGCTCGACGAAACCCTGAAGAATGCCAAGGAAGACTGGATCATCGTGGTAGGTCATCATCCTATCTACGCCTACACCGAGAAGAAGGAGAGTGAGCGACTCGACATGCAGAAGCGCCTTCTTCCTATCCTCCATAAATATAATAATGTGGCGATTTATGCCTGCGGCCATATCCACAACTTCCAGCACATCCAGAAGAAGGGCGACAACATCGACTACGTAGTCAATTCCTCTTCATCTCTGGCTCGTCCTGTGAAGCCTATCGATGGCACTGTGTTCTGCAGTCCAGCCGATGGTTTCTCTGTATTTACAGCAGATAAGAAGCAGCTGAGAATGTCGATGATTGACAAGGATGGAAAAATCATCCACACGGTTTTAAAGGTAAAAAAGTAAAAGGAGCTTTTTTGCGAAAAGAAACGAATGAAGATTTCAATAGCGATATAGATGAAAAGAATTTTACTGAGTGCGGCGCTTCTAGCCGCTGCGACTACCTCCATCCAGGCACATACGCTGGATGGTATAGTCAAGGATAACAAAACGGGTGAACCCCTCATCGGAACCGTAATCCGAGTAAAGGAGCTGCCCAACGTGAGTACCACCACTGGACTTGATGGTACTTTCACCCTGAATGAATTGCCTGATAAAGGCAAGTTTACCATCATCGTTTCCTACATGTCGTACAAGACCAGGGAGATGGTAGTAGATGTGGCTAAGAAAGACAAGGTGGATATTCCGATGGATGAAGACCTGAAGCAGTTGGGCGAAGTGGTGGTTACCGGTCATCGTGAATACCGCAGCGACCGAAGCGCCATAGAAACCGTGAAGAATGCCGGCAACGTGCTCAACGTGATGAGCCAGCAGAGCATCCAGCTTTCGCCTGATGTCAACGTGGCAAGCGTTCTGCAGCGAGTATCGGGTGTAACCATGGAGCGTGATGCATCGGGCGAGGCTTCCTACGCCATCCTCCGAGGCATGGACAAGCGCTACAACTACACCCTGGTAAACGGCGTGAAGATTCCAAGTCCGGATGATAAAAACCGTTACATTCCGTTGAATATCTTCCCTTCTGATCTGATGGATCGCCTCGTGGTATCCAAGTCTTTGACGGCTGATATGGAAGGCGATGCAGCCGGTGGCGTGGTGGATATGGTGATGAAGGATGCGCCATCCCACTTCCAGATTCTGGCGAATGCAGCCATCGGAGCAAGTGATTATTTCTGGAAGGATGGCAGAGATTATCTTACCAGCAACCGCTCTGATTATACAAAGAAGGCTCCTTACGAGGCTTTCGGAAAAGACTACAAGGCGCAGATGAGTGATTTCAAGAAAGGCCCTGTTCAGCTGAAGAGTCATTCCATGCCATCTCCTAACTTCATCGGAGGTTTGAGCATCGGCAACCGCTTCTGGAACGACCGCCTGGGCGTGATGCTTGCCGGAAGCGTGCAGAATACTTTCCGTGGCACCGAGCGCACCTACAATTCCGTAAAGATGGCTTCGGGCGAGCAGGCAATGTACATTTCCAATCTGCAACATCGCTACTACAGCATCCATGATCTTACCACGGGTGCTCATGCCAAGATAGATTTAACCCTGCCTGGCCACAAGCTGGAATGGTACAACATGTATGTGCGCACCAATTCCAAGGGCATCAGATACAATAACAGTGTCAACACCGAATATATCGGAGCCGACAGCTATACCCAGGACGATGAGGTGCGCTCTCTCTCAACCACCCAGAGCATCTTCGCCACTAACCTGAAGGGTACGCATCATCTTACCAAGGATTTTACCGTAGATTGGTCGGGCGTATTTTCGCAGGCAAAGGAGGAAGATCCGGACAGAACCTACGTAACCCTGACGAATACCGTGAGCAGAAAAGCCGAGAATGGCGGCGATGCCGTTTCGGGTTCCATCTGGGATGCCAATAAGAATATCATTAAGACCCTGCCTAAGGGTGCCGAGCGCCGGTTCCAGCACAACAAGGATACCGACTGGGCAGGCTACATCAACCTTTCTTACGATACCCATTTCGCCAACGATGTGGAGGCTCTCTGGAAGGCGGGTGCGCAGTATCGCAGAAAAGAACGCAGCAATAGATATTATTCTTACATCTTCAATCCTGCCGACATCTCGCAGACGATGGATGGAAACGGATTAGAGCAGTATGCCAATATAGATTGGGTTTGCAAAACTCCTTATTCTCAGGCTTCGCAGCTCAACTACGATTCCAAGGAGCACATCGGAGGCGCCTACGCCATGGTAACCCTGAAGAGCGAGGTAGGTGAACTGAATGCCGGTTTCCGTGCCGAGCATACCAACCAGATTTACACCATGCTCCAGCACTTCCGTAACATGGGGCAGGTGGGCGAGCAGAGCTACTGGGATTATCTGCCATCTGCATCCATCAAATGGACGCCAACCAAGAAGATGAACGTGCGTCTCTCTTACTATCGCTCCATCAACCGTCCGGGCTTCTATGAGATTGTGCCTTATCAGATTATGGGCGAGGAGTATCAGGAAAAGGGTAATCCAAACCTGAAGCGTGCCCGCATCGACAACATCGACCTGCGCTGGGAGTGGTTCCCAAGCAAGACAGAGCAGATTCTTGCCGGCGTGTTCTATAAATATCTGAAAGACCCGATAGAGCAGGTGTTCGTAACATCTGATGGCAAGATTGGTGCCGGAACCGATGCTTACTACATGCCGGATAACCTGGGTAATGCCAAGAACATGGGCTTCGAAATCGACGTCATCAAATACATTCGCCACTTCGGAGTAAAGGCAAATTATACTTACACCCATTCTGAAATCACCACCTCGAAGCGTGAGTACAAGGAGGGTAGTGCCGAGTATAAGACGGGTGTAACCCAGACCCGTCCGCTGGTTAACCAGGCTCCTCATACCGCCAATATCTCCTTATTATATAAGGATACGGAGAATGGCTGGAATGCGCAGTTGGCCTCTTCCTTCACGGGTACCAAGCTCGCCCTGGTTTCTCCCTTCAAGGATGCCGACCAGTGGGATAAGGCTATGTTCGGTCTCGACCTGAGTGCCGAGAAGCAATTCAAGAACGGCATCTCCGTCTTCTTCAAGGCAAACAATCTGCTCGATGCCAAGCGCGAGAGATACTTGAAGACCGTGAACAAGAGCAACCTGGAGTATGAGAGCCAGAAGAGCGATAAGACCATCGTGGGAACTTATCAGTATGGCAGAACCTTCCTGCTGGGAGTAAGATACAAGTTATAAAAGGTAAAAAGAAAAAAAGGTAAAAAATGAAAAAGATAAATACTTTAGCTTGCATGCTTATGATGGCAGCAGCTGCAATGTTCTCCACATCTTGCGAGAACGATAATATAAATCCATACGATTACGTGAATAATGGCGCTAATGGAAGTGATGGCAACCAGAACCAGGGTTCTAAAGATGTCATTACAACTAAGGTGGCAGAATATCCTAAAGGCTCTCTGGTTTGGAGCAAGGATACTACCCTCAGCAAGAGCGTGGAGATTCCTGTAGGAACATCGCTCTACATCGAGCCGGGCGTAACTGTTACCTGCAAATCAGAGGTTCAGGTACCGGTAGAAATCGTGGTATTGGGCAATCTCTATTGTCTGGGAACCGCCGAGAAGCCAGTTACCATCACTTCTGATACCAAGAAACCAGCCGATTGGGGCGGCATCATCTGTGGCTACAATTCAGAAGAAGTGGTACTCAACCACGTGGATGTGGCCTATGCCGGAGCTACTCCTACCGAGAGTTCTGCTTCTTTCCAGAACAAGCTTTTCAAGACTACCATTGATGGTGGTGTGCCAGCCTTCCACTTCTGTAATGTGAATGGTAAGTTCGTGATGGCAAACAGTTTCTTCCACGATAACTACAACGACCAGACTTACTTTACTGGTGGTAACGGCGTGATTATCAACAATATATTTGCTGATAGCGGAAATGCAGCCGATGGCGGTGAGGCTATCAACGTAAAGGCGGGTTGCAAGCTCGATGTAGCCAACAACATCATCTACAACGCCTGCACCAACGCCTTCAAACTCTCTAATGCCGGCAATAGTGAGGTGATTCCGCTTACCGAGATGACTGCTTACAACAATACTGTAGTTAATTGCGGATGGCGCCGTGCCAAGAACAAGAAGGGTGGTTCTGTATGGGTAGAGAAGGCTGCGAAGCCAATCTTTGTGAACAACCTCATCTATGATTCACGTTTCGGCCTGAAGCAGCCAAAGAAGGATGGTGCTGATATGGAGCACAGCCGTCTTACTCCAAACTACTACTTTGCATCTACAGAGACAGGAGTAGAGCAGATGGCGAAGGATGCAGCTTTGGGCATCTGGTTTGATACTGATATCAAGAGCAGCGTGGCTGGTCAGTTCAACCCTCTCTTCAAGAGTTTCACTCAGAGCGACAAGATGAATATCAACTGCGAGATTGATAAAGTGGAGAATGGTGCTCCATTGGCATTCGATAAGACTTGGAATTTCGAGTATCAGGATAACAGTCCTGCTCTCTCTGGTGGTGTAACCGATTTTACTCCGCTCTTCCCTAGTGGTCTGCCTTTCTTCGGTATGAAGCAGGTGAATTTCCTGGATAAGAATAACGACCAGAACTATTACTTTACCGCTCCATTGCCAAGCGCAAGATTCGGAGCGAGATTGTAAAAAGCTATTATATATCATAGCGCGATTAAATAAAAAGAGGATGCGTGCAGGCGACAGAGATGTAGCTTGCACGCTTTTCTAGTATAATCGGTTTAGTTCAAGATAGAAACAACGTCTTTTCTTCATCTCTCTTATCTCCTTTCTTCCTTCTTTCTGTATTAATAATGTGTTAATCTCAGGAAAAGTCTTGGTTGATTATAGGATAAAATGTTCTTTAACCCTATTGAAATCTCCGTTCATAGACGTTGAATGGCGGTTCAACGTCTTTGAACGGACATTCAACGTCTATGAACGGAGATTTTATCTAGGTATAAATGCTTTTTTTTCTTAGTTGAAAGAACTGTTTTAGTAGGTTAAAATCCTTGTTTTACCCCTCTTTTTGTTCTAATAAAAAAGAAAAAGCTTTGAAAACAATCTCGTTTTCAAAGCTTTTTCCTTATTTATGCCTCTTTCTTCTTCGTCTTAGGAAGAACGAGGTTGAGAACTACGCCGATGACGGCGGAAAGACCGATGCCGGAAATGGCGAAGGAACCGGATGAGAGAACGGCGCCACCCAAGCCCATCGTCAGCATCACAGAGATGATGATAACATTGCGGGTTTCATTCATGTCTACCTTGTTCTGCATCAGATTCTGAACGCCCACACTTGCGATGGTTCCAAAAAGCAGCAGCATGATGCCACCTAAAACCGCCTGAGGAATGCTCTGCAACAAAGCACTCAACTTGCCCACGATGGAGAAACAGATGGCGGTGGCTGCGGATATGCGAATCACAGCAGGACTCGTTACCTTGGTGATAGACATCGCACCTGTTACCTCTGAATAAGTGGTCTCAGGAGGTCCGCCCAGAAAGGCTGAACAGAGACATGCCAGTCCATCGCCCAACATCGTGCGATGCAATCCCGGATCTGCCACGAAATCCTTCTTGGCTACGGCACTCACCACATATACATCGCCGATATGCTCCAGCACCGGAGCTATCGCCACAGGCAACATATAGAGGAATGGAGCCCAGGAGAAATGGGTGATGGTATCGAAGGATACAGGACAGGAGAACCATGATGCCGCTGCCACGCCCGAGAAATCTACCTCGCCCATGCAGATGGCGATGACATAGCCCACGATAACCCCCGAAATGATAGGAACCAGCTTCATCAAGCCCTTGCAGAAGGTAAGCACCAGGATAGCGGTGATGAGCGATGTAAAGGCGAGAATCCAGTTGGTCTTTGCCATATCCACAGCGCTGCCCGAAAGGGAGAGACCGATGAGGATGATGGCGGGACCGATGACTACCGGAGGAAAAATCCTGTCCAGCAGTTTCTTGCCCTGCCATTTCACTAGGGCGCTCATGAGGAAATACACCAGAGAAACGCTGGTTAGTCCGGCGATTGTTCCCGGCAGTCCCCATTGCTTGGTTGCAGCGATGATAGGGGCGATAAAGGCGAAGGAACTGCCCAGGAAAATAGGCACCTTACCCTTGGTGATGAAGTGAAAAAGAAAGGTTCCTACACCAGCGGTGAAGAGAGCCGTTGCCGGATCGATGCCTATCAGAAGAGGCACCAGAACCGTTGCACCGAAAGCCACAAACAGGAACTGTACTCCCACCAGGGTTTTCTTGGTCATAGAAAGTTGTTCTGTATCCATAGTCGATATTCTTTATTAGTCTTTCAGACTCTCCTGATACCAGTCGAAGAGTTTCTTCACACCATCCTCAATCTCTACCTTATGCGTCCAGCCGAGGCTGTGGAGCTTATCTACAGAGATGAGCTTGCGCATGGTTCCATCTGGCTTGCTGGCGTCAAACTCTACCTCGCCTTCGAAACCTACTGCCTTTACTACAAGCTCAGAAAGTTCACGGATAGTGAGCTCCTTGCCGGTACCCACGTTGATGTGGCAGTTGCGAATCTCACCGAGAGAAGGGATAGCGCCACCACGGCCCTCAGAGTTGTTTCTATCCACAGCACCATCTACCTTGGCACCATAGAATACAGAACTGTACTTCTCGATACCGATGATGTCCTTGAAATCTACATTCAGGAGCACGTGAACGCTGGCATCTGCCATATCCTCGCTCCAGAGAAATTCACGCAATGGCTTGCCGGTTCCCCAAAGCACTACCTTGTTGTCGTAGATGCCATAGAACTCCAGCGCCTTCAGAATGCGCTCGTGAGAGTTGCTGCCGTCTACGTTACCCTCGCCGATGATTTCGCGGAGCTTATCAGTAGGGTTGATAGGGCGCTTGTTCATATCCACCTCGATGCTGTGCCAGTCGCCATCGTGGATGAGTTTGGCAAGATAAATCTTGCGCATCATCGCAGGCATTACGTGGCTGTTCTCCAGATGGAAGTTATCGTTAGGGCCATAGAGGTTGGTTGGCATCACAGCGATATAGTTGGTACCATACTGAAGGTTGTAGCTCTCGCACATCTTCAGTCCGGCAATCTTGGCGATGGCATATTCCTCGTTGGTATATTCCAGCGGAGAAGTAAGGAGCACATCTTCGCTCATAGGCTGCGGTGCATTCTTAGGATAGATGCAGGTAGAGCCCAGGAAGAGGAGCTTCTTCACGCCATGAGAATAAGCGTTGCTGATTACGTTGCATTGCATCTTCATGTTCTGCATGATGAAGTCTGCACGATACAATGAATTCGCCATGATACCGCCTACGAAGGCAGCAGCCAATACTACTGCATCAGGCTTTTCCTCATCAAAGAACTTCTCTACTGCATACTGGTCGGTCAAGTCGAGTTCTTTGTGAGAACGACCTACCAGGTTGTTATAACCTCTCTTCTTGAGGTTATTCCAGATAGCAGAACCCACGAGTCCGTGGTGTCCTGCTATATAAATTTTAGAATCTTTTGATAACATTGTTTATGTACTATAAACTATCAATAGTTACTTTACAATACCTTTCTCAAGATATTCTGCAAGATTGCAGCGAACCTTCTGACCGGCATCCTCAGCAGCTACCTTAGCCATATCGCTCTCTACCATGATCTTTACGAGATCCTCGAAAGAGGTGGTGTTAGGATTCCAGTTGAGCTTAGCTTTAGCCTTTGTTGGGTCACCCCAAAGGTTCACCACGTCGGTAGGACGGTAGAAATCAGGAGAAACCTCAACGAGTGTCTTGCCGATGAGTTCCTCAGGACCCTCAACGCAGATGCCCTTCTCGTTCTCATCCTTGCCTTCCCATTTCAGTTCGATTCCTACATAGTGGAACGCCAGCTGGGCGAACTCACGAACAGAATGCTGCTTACCTGTTGCAATCACGAAGTCCTCTGGCTTCTCAGCCTGGAGAATCAGCCACATACACTCTACATAATCCTTGGCATAACCCCAGTCGCGGAGCGAATCCAGGTTACCGAGATAGAGCTTGTCTTGCTTGCCCTGCTTGATGCGGGCTGCAGCCAAAGTAATCTTGCGGGTTACGAAAGTCTCACCACGGCGCTCACTTTCATGATTGAAGAGGATACCAGAGCAGCAGAACATATCATAAGCCTCACGATACTCCTTGACAATCCAGAAACCATACTGCTTGGCAACAGCGTATGGAGAATAAGGGTGGAATGGAGTGTTCTCGTTCTGAGGAACCTCTTCTACCTTACCGTAGAGCTCAGATGTTGAAGCCTGATACATGCGGCAGGTCTTCTCCAAACCGCATTGGCGGATAGCCTCCAGAATACGGAGCACACCGGTAGCATCTACATCTGCTGTAAACTCAGGGGAGTCGAAGCTCACCTGTACGTGGCTCTGAGCCGCAAGGTTGTAAACCTCTGTAGGTTTCACCTTGTTCATTACCTGGATGATACTCATAGAGTCACCGAGGTCAGCATAGTGAAGATGGAAGTTAGGTGTACCCTCCAAATGAGCAATTCTTTCGCGGTAGTCGGTAGATGATCGGCGGATAGTTCCGTGAACATCATACCCTTTTTCCAACAATAATTCAGCCAAGTATGAACCATCCTGGCCTGTAATACCTGTAATTAAAGCTACTTTTCTATTCATGTCATTATATGTTTTTAATGATGTCTTTTTATTGAATAAGTCAGAATATCTGTGGGTGAACCGGATTAAGCCTTAGCAATCAGGTTTTCAAAGTCATCACAGAATTCAGTCATCTGGTGATAGAGTAGATTGCAACCCTTATTGGATAATTCTTCATCTGGTAGCGGACCGCTGTTAATTGCTACCGTAAAAATGTTGGCTGCCACGCCGGCACGGACGCCCAAAGGAGCATTCTCTACCACGATGCCTTCCCAGGGTTTCAGGTTTCCTGCCTTCTGTAATCCCATGAGATATGGGTCAGGATTTGGTTTGCCGCGCTTTACATCATAGGCGGTTACGATATGTGCTTCATCCAGAAAATCGCCGAAGTCGTTGAGCAGTCGCATGATGAGCGGGCGCTGTCCGCTTCCTGTTACCACTCCTACCTGCATGCCGGCATCTTTAACCTTCTGCATGATTTCCTTTACGCCAGGAAATATTTCGGCAGTAGGCATCGAGTGGAATATTTCGGTCTTCACATCATACATCTTCTGTGCTTCGTCCAGCGTGATGTCGATGCCCTTCTGCTTCTTCACCATCATCTGAATGGTGTCAATGCCTCGGGCTCCTTCGGTGGCATAAGCATCGGCTGCAGTCATGTGGATATCAAACTGTTTCATCGATTCCTGCCATGCCACAGCATGATTTGGCATACTGTTGTACAGCACGCCGTCCATATCAAAAAGCACGGCTTTAGGGTTGAATTCCCCAAAACCGTGTTCTTTCATATATTTAAAAATAATTTCCTTCATCAATTATTTAATGTTTTGTGTTTAATGTTTAGTGTTTAATGCTTTGCATGGCGTATGCCTCAACTAAACATTAAACACTACACATTATTCATTCTTCAAGCGCTCCTGGATAGCTTTGCTCTCTGCCTCATAACCTGGCTTGTTGAGCAATGCGAACATATTCTTCTTGTATGCCTCAACACCAGGCTGGTTGAATGGGTTCACCTCTTCCAAGAGACCGCTGATACCGCAAGCCTTCTCGAAGAAGTAGATCAGCTGACCGAGGTAGTAAGCGTTCAACTCTGGTACGTTAACCAGGATGTTAGGAACACCACCGTCAACGTGAGCCAGACGTGTACCGAGCTCTGCCATCTTGTTCACCTCGTCAACACGCTTGCCCTCGAGGAAGTTCAAACCGTCGAGGTTCTCATCATCGTGAGGGAAGAGCAACTTCTCGTTAGGAGTCTCTACGCTGATAACAGTCTCGAAGATAGAGCGCTCGCCCTGCTGAATCCACTGGCCCATAGAGTGAAGGTCGGTAGTGAAGTCGCAAGCTGCTGGGAAGATACCCTTCTGGTCCTTACCCTCGCTCTCACCATAGAGCTGCTTCCACCACTCAGCGAAGTAGTGAAGTTTAGGCTGGAAGTTGCATACAATCTCAATCTTCTTGCCTGCCTGAGTATAGAGAGCCTGACGTGTAGCTGCATAGATAGCTGCAGGATTCTCCTCGAAAGCTACGTCCTTGCCGCAAGCCTTCTCCATGTCAGCCGCACCAGCTACGAGCTGCTTTACATCGAAACCTGCTACTGCGATAGGCAACAAACCTACTGGGGTCAAAACAGAGAAGCGACCACCTACATTATCAGGGATGATGAAGCTCTTGTAACCTTCCTTGTCAGCACAAGTACGTGCTGCACCCTTCTTGGCGTCGGTTACAGCTACGATAACATCCTTAGCCTCTTCTTTACCGCGCTGATCCTCGCATTGCTTCTTTAAAAGACGGAAAGCGAGGGCAGTCTCAGTAGTGGTACCAGACTTAGAGATATTGATGACACCAAACTTCTTGTCCTTCAAGAAAGAAGTCAACTCGAAGAGGTAGTCCTCACCGATATTGTTACCTGCGAAGAGGATAGTAGGGTTCTTCTTGTCGTTTACGAGCCAAGCGAAAGAGTTGCCGAGGCCTTCGATAACGGCGCGTGCACCGAGGTAGCTACCACCGATACCTGCTACAACAACTACCTCACACTTTTCGCGCAAAGTATTGGCAACAGCCTGAATCTCATTGAGGAACTCAGGAGTGATAGAAGATGGCAAATGCAACCATCCCAAGAAATCGTTACCTTCACAAGTGCCGTTCTCAAGAGCTTCCTGAGCGGCCTTAACCTTAGGCTCGAAGCCTTTACTGCATCTTCTGCAAGGAATGATGCAGCCTTTGTAATGTTTAAGCTGATACTTTTCATTTTTCTTTTAATATCTAAATGAATGTGTTAATGTTACTATTTGAAGACAAACTCTTCTGCCGAAATCGAAGGATAGGATGTGTCTATCTGAACGAGTCGGTCAAGAGCTTGATTTCGATTTGCGGACTGATGCGCTCGTACAATATATTATATACAGCATCGAGAATCGGCATGTTGACGTGCATGTGGCGATTGATTTCCTTCATACACTTGGTGCCGAAATATCCTTCTGCAATCATCTCCATCTCTATCTGCGCACTCTTCACGCTGTAGCCCTTGCCTATCATGGTTCCGAAGGTGCGGTTGCGGGAAAAGTTGCTGTAACCTGTTACAAGCAAGTCGCCCAGATAAACTGAGTCGTACATGCTTCGGTCGATAGGGTGGACGGCTGTCAGGAAGCGGTGCATCTCCTGAACGGCATTTGACATGAGTACCGCCTGGAAGTTGTCACCATACTTCAGACCGCCACAGATACCTGCTGCGATGGCGTATACGTTCTTCAGAACCGAAGAATATTCGATACCGATGACATCGCTTGAAGTCTTGGTCTTGATGAATTCACTCGCCAGACAATCGTTGGCGAAGGCATGCGCCTTTTCGGTATCGCTACAGCCCACGGTGAGATAGCTCAGTCGCTCCAGTGCCACTTCCTCGGCATGAGAAGGACCTCCGATGCAGGCGAGGTTCTCGTAAGGCACATCGTAAACCTGATGGAAATACTCTGAGCAAACGAGGTTTTCATCAGGCACAATACCTTTGATGGCTGTGATGATGAACTTGTCGCTTAGTCGCGTCTTGAGTTTTTTGAGATGATTCTTCAGATAAGGCGACGGGGTGACGAACACGAGGGTATCGTAATTCTGCACTATCTTGTTGATGTCGGAAGAGAAGAAAATCTCATCTACATTGAATCGTGCCGACATCAGATAGGCAGGGTTGTGCCCCATGCGCTTGAAGTCCTCGATGCGGTCATCGCGACGCATATACCAGCCTATGTGATGAGTATGACCCACCACAATCTTGGCTATTGCCGTAGCCCAGCTACCGCCGCCAATTATCGCTATTTTACCGCAGTTGAACACTTCGAATGAATTTATAATTAATTATGCATTATCAATTAAGCATTTGCTGCATTAATCCAGCCCTGGATATTGTCAACAGAAGGCTTCTCGTAGCCGAGCTTGTACTTCTTGTTGATTTCTCCAATCTTCTGCTGCAAGCCTTGTGCTTTTTCTTCACGGATATCAGAGATGAGGTTGAAGCCTGCCTTGCGGAGCACGTATGCCCAATTCTCTGGCACGCCAATCTCTGCCCATTCCTTGATGGTGCTCTGTGGCATCTTCTTCTCTGGCTTCATCTGTGGGAAGAACAATACCTCTTGGATGAAGGTCTTGCCTGTCATCAACATGACCAAGCGGTCGATACCGATACCGATACCTGATGTTGGAGGCATACCGTACTGGAGGGAACGGAGGAAGTCCTGATCGATAATCATTGCCTCGTCATCACCCTTGTCAGCAAGCTTCATCTGGTCGATGAAACGCTCTTCCTGGTCAATTGGGTCGTTGAGCTCAGAGTATGCATTGGCAAGCTCCTTACCGTTTACCATCAACTCGAAACGCTCGGTCAAGCCTGGCTTAGAACGGTGCATCTTGGTCAATGGAGACATCTCTACAGGATAGTCGGTGATGAAGGTCGGCTGGAGGAAGGTTCCTCGCAGAACTCACCGAAGAGCTCGTCAATCAACTTACCCTTACCCATGGTCTCATCTACATCCATGCCCTTCTCCTTGCAGAATGCGCGGATCTCTTCCTCGGTCTTGCCGTTGCAGTCGAAACCGGTCTTTTCCTTGATGGCATCGAGGATAGGCAGACGGCGATATGGAGCCTTGAAGCTGATGATGTTGCCATCAATCTCGCGCTCTGGCTTGCCGTTTACTGCGATACAAATCGTTTCGAGCAACTTCTCTGTGAAAGCCATCATCCAGTTGTAGTCCTTGTACTGAACATAAAGCTCCATACAGGTAAACTCAGGGTTGTGGTTGCGGTCCATACCCTCGTTGCGGAAGTTCTTGCCGATTTCATAAACACCCTCGAAACCACCTACAATGAGGCGCTTCAGGTAGAGCTCGGTAGCGATACGCATGTACATATCCTGATCGAGCGCATTGAAGTGGGTGATGAATGGGCGGGCAGAAGCACCACCGGCAATGCTCTGCAGGGTAGGAGTCTCTACCTCAGTATAACCTGCGTTGTCGAGTACGCTGCGGAGTGTGCGGAGTACGGTAGCACGCTGCAGGAAAGTATCCTTTACGCCATCATTAACGATGAGGTCAACGTAGCGCTGGCGGTAACGCAACTCTGGATCATCGAACTTGTCGTAAGCCACGCCATCCTTATACTTCACGATAGGGAGTGGCTTCAAGCTCTTAGAGAGCAGGCACAGTTCCTTGGCGTGAACAGAAATCTCGCCAGTCTGTGTGCGGAATACGAAACCCTTTACACCGATGAAGTCACCGATATCGAGGAGTTTCTTGAAAACTGTATTATAAAGGTCCTTGTTCTCGTCTGGACAAATCTCGTCGCGGGCGATATAAACCTGGATTCTTCCCTTTGAGTCCTGCAACTCAGCGAAGCTAGCTTTACCCATTACGCGGCGACCCATCATACGTCCGGCGATAACTACCTGGCGTGGCTCGTCCTCGTCCTTGAATTCAGCTTTGATATCTGTGCTGAATGCATTGGTTGGAAACTCTGCTGCTGGGTATGGGTCAATACCCATCTCGCGCAATGTCTGAAGACTCTGTCTGCGAACGATTTCCTGTTCGCTTAGCTCTAAAATGTTCATATTCTATTCAGATATATCTTTTATTTTCTTATTTTTGGTGCAAAAATACAAAATAAATCTGAACTATATGCCGTTTTTTATGTTTTTTATTATTAAAGAAAGGAAAAGGTATGTAAAGTTTGCCCTTCATCAAATAAAAAGTGCGATAAATTTTGTTTTCTCTAAAGAAAGTCTTACCTTTGCGTTGAGTTTATCAGAAACATACTTTGGAGCGAAGAGAAAACGAATAGCTCTGAATCAATAACAAAATACGAAAAATAGGAGATAATAAGATGAACATAGATGAATTAGTAAAAAGAATCAGCAAGACTGATGGATTATCCAAGACGCTCGGAATGCATTTCATTTCTACCCCTGAGCCTGATACGCTTCAGGCAACGATGAAGGTAGATGAGCGTAATCGCCAACCTTTCGGTTTCTTGAGTGGAGGTGCTTCTCTGGCTCTTGCCGAGAATGTGGCGGGTATTGGTTCCCTGGCGCTCTGTCCGGGACAGATTGCCGTGGGCATCAACGTGAGCGGTACTCATGTCCAGGCGGTCAGCGAGGGCGATACGGTTACTGCCTTTGCCAAGATTGTGCACAAGGGCAGAACCTTGCATACCTGGCAGGTGGATATCAAGAATACGGCTGGTGAGGTAATCTGTACCGTACAGGTAACCAACTATGTGTTCACCCCAAAGAAAGATAATCAGAAAAAGGGGGCAGAAACAAAGGTATGATAGCTTTTGCGTATTATCGTCTGCCTTATCTGCACCATGCTATCTATGTGGCTCAGCATGAGGGCGAACCTGAGGTACTCTCTTCTGTGGCAGAACTGAATGGCAAGGAAGGTTTCGTGATAGCTCCTTTCGCGCCATCCAGCGAATGTCCCGTGGTGTTGATGCATCCGGATGAAAGCAAACTGATTTCTGCCGAGGGGGCTGAAAATGCATCGCGATGCGGCACTTCCTACGTCGTGACGCTGCAGGATTTACGTCGTGACGTAGCAGAATCTACGTCGGGACGTAATTTTGAAGCCTATACAAGGGAGTTTGAATGCTTTCACCGGCAGCTCTCTGAAGGTAAATTCAGCAAGATTGTTCTGGCAAGAAAACTGCGTATTCAGAGCAATCGGCAGCCTTTAGAATCAGTCCATACTTCAGCAGCGCAAGATGCCGGCAAGACTTCAGATGTGCAGAATACAGCCAATGCTTCAGTTGTGCAGGATGCAGACTCTTTAAAGGCTCTGTTTCTGAAGACCTGCCGGATGTATCCCCGTCTTTTTGTAGCCTTGGTTTATACACCCCAATCGGGTTTATGGCTGATGGCTACACCTGAAATTCTGCTCAAAGGTGAACAGAATCAGATGGCAACCATGTCGCTGGCAGGCACCCAAAAGGCTGAACCTTCCAAGACCATAGCCGATTATCCGGTAGAAGGGATAGAATGGTCGGAGAAGAACAGAGAGGAACAGCAGTATGTAACCGATTATATCGAGGATTGCATCAAGGCCTTTTCGGATGAATATCAGAAGAAGGGACCTTATACCACGATGGCTGCCAATCTCTATCATCTCCGTACCGACATCGCTTTCCGTCTGCATGATACGGGGCGTTTGGGCGATGTGCTCGATGCCTTATATCCTACGCCTGCCGTCTGCGGAATACCGAAGGATGAAGCTCGCCGGTTTATCTTGCAGCATGAACATCAGTCGCGCAAATACTACAGTGGTTTTGTGGGACCGATTTCGCCGAAAGGAAAGACGCATCTCTATGTTTCCCTGCGCTGCATGAACATCCTGGATGATGGTTCCTGCGAACTCTATGCCGGAGGCGGATTGCTGAAGGAAAGCGAGATGGAGAAGGAGTGGAAGGAAACTGAAGCTAAGATGCAGACCATCCTGTCGGTCCTGTAAAGGTCTTGCAGAGAAAATGATAGGGATTCATTCTGATTTTATAATGCTAAAAGACAAAGGGTCTTCAAGAATCTGAAAACATAAAAATAACCTGAAAAATAAGGTGAAATGTATAGCAATAAAGAAAACGTCAATATTTTGACAAGTTTACTGGTAGCGCATGGTGTTCGCCATGCTGTAGTGTGTCCGGGCAGCAGAAATGCAGCCATAGTTCATAATCTCAACGAGTGTGAAGACATCACTTGCTATCCTGTAACCGACGAACGTAGCGCCGGCTTCCAAGCTCTTGGACTTTCTATGGCTGAAGGTTATCAGCCTGTTGTAGTGTGTGTGACTTCGGGTTCTGCATTGCTCAATCTTTATCCGGCAGTAGCTGAGGCTTATTATCAGCAAATCCCGCTCATAGTGATTTCTGCCGACAGACCGGCACAGTGGATCAACCAGCTGGATGGTCAGACGCTTCCTCAGCCTGATGCTTTGGGGCAGATGGTAAGAAAAGCGGTATCTCTGCCAGAAGTGTTCGCAGGTGAGCAGCAGGAAGAGATGCATTGGTATTGCAACCGGCTGGTCAACGAAGCGCTGTTGAAAAGCATGGGACGGGTAAAGGGACCTGTACACATCAATGTACCTATCTCTGAGCCTTTCTATTCGTTTACGAAAGAAATTTTGCCCGTAGAGCGCAAGATAGAGGTTGCTTACTGCAGGGCAAATATTGACACATTTGATGGGACCCCTTTGAATTTGAAAAGCCAAACGTCCATTGGTGGTAATAGGCCAGTTGGACAATACCGAAAAATATGTAGACTTGTTGGCTTATATTGACCGGATGCCTATATTATGGGAATCTCTGGCAATGCCACCTTATCTATATAAGGTTCAGGAAGAACTGGGAGAAGATTGGAATAAAACCACCTTGTATGGCGCTTTCGAGAATTTGCTGGATGAAATAAAGGACGATGAAAGATTCCGTCCTGACCTGGTGGTTTATATAGGTGGACATATTGTAAGCAAGAAGCTGAAATCTTATCTGCGTTCGCTTAAAGGAGTTGAGCAGATAAGAATCTCGCAAGAGGCTGATATCGAAGATACGTTCATGCATCTTACTAAAGTGATGGATTTGCCAAACAGTGATGCTATGTCATGGTTGGATAATTTTGGCTGGCACAACCACTGGGAGGATTATCGCAAATTGTGGATGGATGCGTTGGCTAAAAGCTATGAACGCAAAGAGAACTTCAAGCCTGAGTTCAGCAGTCTGGCTACCGTAAAGGAATTCTTCAGCCAGCTTCAGAAGGTTGAGCCTCAGAATTTCAAAGCGTTCACCTTAGGCGGTAAAGATACTCAGGACGATGGTATCTATGACCGCAAATTCGATACATTCCTTCCAGGTATGATGAGCAGCGTCTTCTCGGGCAACAGTTCTGCCATCCGATTGATGAATCTGTATGCCGACCGCCATGTTTACTGCAATCGTGGTGTGAACGGCATAGAAGGTTCTCTTTCTACGGCTGTAGGTTTCTCGATGTGCAAGAACAAGTCTGATAAGCATGTATACTGCGTTCTCGGCGACCTGAGTTTCTTCTATGACCAGAATGCGCTCTGGAATAGAAATCTGAACGGCAAGCTCCGTATCATCGTGCTCAATAATGGTGGCGGTGCCATCTTTGGCAAGTTTCAGGGATTAAAGGAGAGTCAGGCTCGTGAAGAAATGATAATGGCAAAGCATCATGTAACGGCTGAAGGAATCTGTAGTCAGAATGAGGTAAAATATCTCGCAGCTCATACGATGGAAGAGATGGAACAGGGCATCAGCCAATTGATTCATGCCGAGAGCGAGCGCCCGATGCTCCTGGAGGTTTTCACCGATATGGATGTAGATAACGAGATGCTGGAAGCTATCCAGAAGTGCTGATAGAGGACCTGTAAGGAACTTGCCTGATAGTTCTTTCAAAAGAATAAGATAAATAGTAATCATAAAGTTCAAAGTAAAATGAGAGAATGGAAAAAGATAGAAAGTTTTGATTTCAAGGAAATCATCTTCGAGGAGTATAATCATATCGCTAAGATTACCATCAACCGTGAGCGCTACCGTAATGCCTTCACGCCGTTGACCACTTGGGAGATGGCACAGGCATTCAACTATTGCCGCGACTGTTTGGATATCCGTGTGGTCATTCTGACGGGTGCCGGCGATAAGGCGTTCTGTGCAGGAGGTGACATGCATGTGAAGGGCCGAGGCGGTTATGTAGGTAATGACGGTGTACCTCGCCTGAATGTGCTCGATGTACAGATGCAGATTCGCCGTCTGCCAAAGCCGGTCATCGCTATGGTGAATGGTTATGCCATCGGTGGCGGACATGTGCTTCATGTGATGTGCGACCTGACCATCGCTTCAGAGAATGCCATCTTCGGACAGACTGGTCCTAAGGTAGGAAGCTTCGATGCCGGTTTCGGTTCTTCTTATCTGGCAAGAATGGTGGGTCAGAAGAAGGCTCGCGAAATTTGGTTCCTCTGCAAGCAGTATTCTGCCAAGGAGGCTGAAGAGATGGGAATGGTGAACAAGGTGGTGCCTCTCGAAAAGTTGGAAGATACCTGTGTAGAGTGGGCTGAAATCATGATGGAGCGTTCGCCTCTGGCACTCCGTATGATCAAGGCTGGCTTGAATGCCGAACTGGATGGTCAGGCTGGTATTCAGGAGTTGGCTGGCGATGCCACGATGCTCTATTATACGATGGATGAGGCTCAGGAAGGTGGCAAGGCGTTCCTTGAGAAGCGCAAGCCTCGCTTCGAGGATTATCCTCAGTTCCCATAATTTCATCAGCAATAAACAATAAAAAACCTCGGAAGAAAAGCAATCTGCCAATCTTCCGAGGTTTCTTGTTTTATTCGTGAGTAGCGAATCTCTGCTCTGCCAGTTTCTCGTATTTGGTGCCTGGCTTGCCATAGTTGGCATACGGCCAGATGCTGATGCCGCCACGAGGAGTAAAGATGCCTGTTACCTCTATATATTTAGGGTCCATCAGTTTGATGAGATCCTTCATGATGATGTTTACGCAGTCTTCATGGAAATCGCCATGGTTGCGGAAACTGAAGAGATAAAGTTTCAGACTCTTGCTCTCTACCATCTTTACGTCAGGAATATAGCTGATGCGAATCTCTGCGAAATCTGGCTGTCCCGTAATAGGGCAGAGCGATGTAAACTCAGGGCAGTTAAAACGTACCCAGTAATCATTGCCAGGATGCTTGTTCACGAAAGTTTCGAGCACCTCTGGCGCATAATCCATTCTATATGTAGTCTTGGCACCTAATGCCTGAAGACCGTCTTCTTTTCTATCCACGCTTGGTAATGTTTTAATGTTTTATATTTACTGATGTCTTTTAGCCGAGGCTGAAGATCTTGAATACATTGTAGGAGATGTTATTGTCGTATGCATCTTCACCTTCATGCTTCTTCACGTATTTCACTACACGGATGGTCAGAGGCAATACCACAATCTCGTAGGCTGTCTTCAGTATCACCTGCCAGAGCATGAGCCAAGGCAATTCTGATGCAGGCACCACACCGCCCAGGGCAAGTGGGAAGAAGATAAGACTGTCGCAACTCTCACCTGCAATGGTACTGAGGATGGCACGGGCAGAGAAATGCTTGCCGCCATCGCGGATTTTCATCACGCTCATTACATAAGCATTGGCAAACGAACCGATGATGAAGGCTACGAAAGAGGCTGCTGCAATGCGGGGTGCCAGACCGAAGATGGCATGAAAACGGCATCGTTGGTCCAATAAGGCGCTGCTGGAATTACATCGCAGATAGCACCCAGTGCCACGAAGAAGAAGTTCATCGCAAAGCCGGTCCAGATCAACAGACGCGCTTTCTGATAGCCCCATACTTCACATATCACATCGTTGATAATGTAGCTTACAGGGAATACGATGAGTCCACCGGTAAGTGAAATTGGCCCGAAGGCGATTTGCTTTGTTTCGAGTACGTTTGCTGCAATCAGGCAAACGCAGAAGAGGATGCTGAAAAGCATAAACAGCACGCTCACTTGAGTTTTTTTCTTGTCCATTTTCTTGTTTTTTACGAGGTTTACCAAGCACTCGGGTTATTGAATATGATGATTCTTTTCAGAAATCGGCTGCAAAATTACAACATTTCTTCTTAATAGCCAAATATTTGGGCAAAAAAATGGCTCCAAATACTAATCACTAGCACTTGGAGCCCTTATCTAACTAAAAACCTAAAACTTTTTTCTAAAAACTAAACCTAACAATCTTAACCTATGAGAAACTAACCTTTTCAGATTATATTGTGATAGCGAAATAACACTCTTGTTATCCGCTGTCATCTGTCAACAAGCAACAGATATACCAAAAAGTAGTTTCATGACAAGATGTCAGAGAAAATTTACTTTTCCATAAACTTCTTTGCAGCTCTTAACTGATGCCTCATCACACTCAGGAATTCCTGACTCTCCTGCAGTACGTTGAGATAAACCAGAGAAATCTGCATCAGCGTATTGTCTGTCATGTGCTGGATGCGGTCGATATGCTTCTTGCGGAGAACTGAAAGCTCGTCTTTGCAGGCATCTGCCTCGGCAAGTATCTCGCGATAGCTGTCATATCTGCCAGTTTCAATCAGTTCGCAGCTCATGCGCATCAGGTCGTTGATCTTCTGGCGTACAGGAGCAAACTCCTTGATGTATTCAGCAGGAAGCGGATTGAAGTTGTTGTCAACATGTTCCTTGATTGGGTCGAGCATACGGCGCAGAGAGTAGATAAACTGCTGGTTGCTGTTGGCACCCAGATGGAACCAGGTGTTGCGCTCGATGGCAATCTCGATAGGCGATTTCTTCAAACCGAGCATCTCCTGACGGCGGAACTTCTTTAGCATATCCTGTTCCTTCTTCAGATCCTTGTTGGCATGACGAAGGTTGCGGGTATTCTCGTTAGCAAGACCATCCATAATCTGGTTGAACTCGTTCAGGGCGAAGTGGCAGACGTAAGACTGGGTGCGTGAAACCTGACGGCGAAGCAAATCCCATACAATCTCTGGGTCGCGGGAACGCATCATCAGCTGGAAGGTACTACTCTTGCCCTCTTCCTTAGCCTTCTTGTTATACTTGATGTTGCTGCGGATGAGCAGGTAGATAACCAAGCCCATGAAGCAAGCCTGGATGCCCACACCACCGAAGTGCATGATGATACAAACAATGGCGCAGGCTGCGAAAGCTACACCGGCTGTGATGAACCAACCACCGATTACACTCAATACACCTGTTACACGGAATACGGCACTTTCACGGCTCCATGCTCTATCAGCAAGTGAAGAACCCATAGCTACCATGAAGGTAACGTAGGTGGTAGAGAGAGGCAACTTCAGGTTGGTACCGATGGTGATCAGCATAGAAGCAAGTACCAGGTTTACGGCTGCACGAACCACGTCGAAAGCAGCACTCTCCTCGAGTTCAACATCATTCTTGTCGAAACGGCTGTTGATCCAGTTCATCAGCGCCTTTGGCATAAACTGCTTCAACCATGAATCTGTAGCCTGGCAGTTGCGTACAATCACGCGGGCTGCAGAAGAACTGCCGAACATCTCATCGCCCTCGTCCTGACGGCTCAAGTCAACAGAAGTCTTGATTACGTTCTGTGCTTTCTTGGATGTCGCCATGGCGATAATCATCACGGCACCGGCAGCAAGCAGGAAGCCTGGAGTAGTCTTGGCACTCTCCATCAATGAAGTCATCATAAACTGGTCTGGCGCTGCACCGTTGGCATTTGCCATATAGTCCTGATAAGAAGAGAGACCAGCCAGAGGTACACCGATGAAGTTTACCAGGTCATTACCAGCGAAAGCCATAGCCAGGGCGAAAGTACCCATCAGTACCGTAAACTTAAAGATGTTGACACGGCAGAGGTGCAGGAATTCCATTACAACAGCAGATACCACGAAGGTGATGCAGATGAGGAAACCGAGATTCTGGTCGATGTAATCGCGCACCTCAGCAGGCAGGTAAGGACTCTTGCCCAAACCCTTCATGAAGATGAAGTAAGAGAGGGCTGTAAAGGCGATACCGCCGAAGATAGCGATGCTGTAGCGGCTGTGCTTGCGGTAGTTGAAGGTGAAAATGATACGGGAAAGCCACATCACAAAGGCACCAAACACGAAGGCGATGATGACAGATGAGAAGATACCCATAATTACCTCCAACGCCTTGTTGCTATTGAGCAATACGCCATAGTTGAGGCTGTCATCGCCATACATCTTCAATGTAGCGAGGATGAAAGCACCACCCAGCAACTCGAATACCAGAGAGACGGTAGTAGAGGTCGGCATACCTAAGGTGTTGAACACATCCAGGATGATGACATCAGTCACCATGACCGCCAGGAAGAGCGTCATTATCTCTTCGAATGTAAAGTGGTCAGGACTCATGATACCATGGCGGGCGATATCCATCATTCCCGATGACATGATGGCTCCGAGAACTACACCGCAGGATGCGATAATCAGCACCGTGCGAAACTTAGCCACCTTAGCTCCGATGGCAGATTGCAGGAAGTTGACAGCATCGTTGCTGACTCCTACGAAGAGATCGAACACTGCTAAACAGAGCAGGAAGATCACAATACATAAATAAATTGTACCCATTATTATCTTAATGTTTATTGTTATTATTTACTTTGTGGGGGATATTTCTTTCCCTTATTTGCGGGAGTTATCCATTTTCTCCTTCTTTTCGGCTGCAAAAGTACGTAGGAAATGTTACAGGCTATTTAAACAGATGTTACATTCTTGTTAAAAACGATTTTTCTTCTGTTTTTCTGAAAGAAAGTAGTTATCTTTGCAGTCAGAACTCCTATATTTAATAAGGTGTAAAACATAACAAACATGAAAATGGATAGATTTAAAGATATCAGGGCGATAGCCTTCGATGCCGATGATACGCTCTGGGCATTACAGGAATATTTCGAAGAGGTGGAGCATGAATATTGCGAACTTCTTTCTGAGTACGGAAAAGAGAAAGAAATTTCTGCCGCTCTTCTGGAGACGGAAAGTGGTAATATGGCTGACTTGGGGTATGGCTGCAAGGCTTTCACCATTTCGCTGGTAGAGAATGCCGTGAAGGTGAGTAAGGGCAAGGTTTCTGCCTATGTGATTGCTCAGATTATAGGGCTGGGAAAGAGTCTGCTGCATCTTGATGCCAAACCGCTGGAGGGGGTAGAGGAGACGCTGGCTCTGCTGCATGAAAAGAAGAAAGAGGGCAGGGGATTGAAACTTGCCGTCTTTACGAAGGGAGAGTTGCAGGATCAGGAGAATAAATTATGGCGCTCGGGTTTGCAGCGTTATTTTGATGTGGTAAGTATCGTGAGCGATAAAAAGCCTGAAGCTTACCGCCGCCTCTGCAGGGAACTGGATGTCCAGCCTTCAGAACTCGTCATGGTGGGTAACAGTTTCAAGAGTGATATTGCTCCTGCGCTGAGCATCGGCTGTTCTGCCATCCATATTCCTGCCCAATCTATTTGGGCGCATGAGAAGACTGAAGAGTATGAACACCCGAAACTCCGCCGCATCTCATATTTCAAGGAAATTCTTGATTGGATATAAAGGGAGAGAATATAGATCTTTCCTCTTTTTCTGCTGGTCCCATCTATGGTGTTTTTTTTTCTGTATTGTGTATATAAGTGCTTGAAAGTCAATAAGTTTATTCGCTTGCCCCTAAAATAAGGGGGCAAGCCTTACTTTAGGATAACTCTTAGTAAAAAGCGACTAAGAGTTATCCTATTTCTTTATCAATGTACGCAAGGATTTCTTCTTGCTGGTCTGGATGGAACCATTGGATAGTGGTATCCCGCTTAAACCAGGTAAGTTGCTTGCGCATGTATTCACGGCTGTGCGATTGGATTTGTCTGATAGCTTCATCGCGGTCTATCTCGCCGTCAAAGTAGGAGAACATTTCTTTGTAGCCTACGGTTCTCAACGAGGTGAGTCCCTTCTGCGGATATACGCTGCGTGCTTCTGCCTCCAGACCTTCGTCCATCATCATCAATACACGCTGGTTGATGCGGTCGTAGAGTTCTGTTCTGTCGCGGTTCAGACCTATCTTGATGATGCGGAAAGGGCGCTGCTTCTTTTCGGCTGTGCGGAAAGAAGTATAAGTCTTGCCGGTCTGATGACAGATTTCAAGTGCATGAACCACGCGGCGTGGATTCTTCCTGTCTACTATCGCCCAGTGCTCCGGATCCATCTTGTGGAGTTCTTCTACCAGTGCCTCCAGCCCTTCCTCTTCCAGACGCTGTTTCATCCAAGTGCGTATGTCGTCACGAACAGTAGGGATGTCGTCGATTCCTTTGCATACAGCATCGATATACATCATGCTGCCGCCTGTAAGCAGCGCCACATCGTGATTCTTGAAGATGTCTTCCTGCAGGAGATTCATCACATCAGCCTCATATTGGGCAGCGCTGTAATAATCTTCGATGTGGTGGTTTCCTACGAAATAATGCTTTACCCGCTGCTGCTGTTCGGCAGTAGGGGCTGCGGTTCCGATAGGGAGTTCGGCGAAGATCTGGCGGGAGTCGGCATTGATGATAGGTATAGCGAGATGCTCTGCCAGTGAAAGGCAAAGCTCCGTTTTACCTACACCGGTAGGACCTAAAACCACAATCAATGTTTTCATATATCATTCTTTATATTCAAGAAAAAAGCATCCTTGCTCGTTTCATAAACCTATGCAAGGATGCTCTTTTTACCTTTTTACCCTTTTACTTTTATCGGATAATGCCTCGCTGAGAACTCTCTACGAAGTCGATAATATACTGAATCTCCTTGGTAACCTCAAGATTCTTCTTGATTTCCTCGATACCTTCCTTCAATATACCCTTGCTGTAGAGCAGGCGGTAAGCCTCATGAATGTTCTGGATGGTCTCATTACTGAAACCGCGACGGCGCAGACCGATGAGGTTGATGCTGCAGTAGCGGGTTGGCTCCTTGCCGGCAATGATGTATGGAGGAATATCCTGAGAGAAACGGCAACCGCCCTGGATCATTACGTAGCCTGCGATATGGCAGAACTGGTGAACGAGAACGTTGGCGCTGACGATGGCGTTGTCGTCTATTACCACCTCACCGGCAAACTTGGTAGAGTTGCCGATAATCAAGCCGCTGCCGAGCACGCAGTCGTGAGCCACGTGAACGGTCTCCATCAGGAGGTTGTTGCTGCCTACTACGGTCTTGCCTTTAGAGGCTGTACCACGAGAGATAGTAACGTTCTCACGGATGCTGTTGTTATCGCCAACCTCGCAGGTTGTCTGCTCGCCCTTGAACTTCAAGTCCTGAGGCTTGGTAGAGATGCTGGCGCCTGGGAAAAATTCATTATTGTTGCCGATGCGAGCGCCCACGTGGATGGTAACGCTGTTCTGCAATACGTTGTTATCGCCCAAAACGGTGTCCTTGTCGATATAGCAGAAAGGACCGATAATGTTGTTGTCACCGAGTTTTGCCTCTGGGTGAACGAACGCTAATGGACTAATCTGATTCATATTTCTATTTTATTATTACTTGTTCTTAACAATCTGTGCTGTGAAAGTAGCCTCTGCCACCACCTGGTCGCCTACGAACATATAGCCTTTCATAGAGCTGATGCCATGACGCACGGGTGCGAGGAGTTCTACACGGAAGAGGAGAGTATCGCCCGGAACCACCTTCTTGCGGAACTTCACATCATCGAGCTTCATGAAGTAAGTACTCCAGCGCTCAGGCTCCTCCAGCTGGTTCAATACGAGCAGACCGCCACACTGTGCCATCGCCTCTACCTGGAGAACGCCTGGCATCACTGGCTCTTCAGGGAAGTGACCGGTGAAGAAAGGCTCGTTGCTGGTTACATTCTTTACGCCCACGATGCTGTTAGGACCCATAGCAATGACCTTATCGACCAGCTGCATAGGGTAGCGGTGGGGCAGGAGCTGACGGATGCGGATATTATCCATGATTGGCTCCTCGTTAGGATCGTAGATAGGAGCCTGAATCTCGTGCTTGCGAATCTCCTTGCGCATGAGGCGGGCGAACTTGTTGTTTACGGTATGGCCTGGACGCGTAGCGATGATGCGACCCTTGATAGGCTTGCCGATGAGTGCCATATCGCCGATGATATCGAGCAGTTTATGACGTGTACATTCGTTCTCCCACTGCAATGGGCGGTGCTGGATGTAACCCAACTTGTTTGCATCCATGTGAGGCACCTTGAGATGGTCGGCGAGCTGGTCGAGCTGAGTCTGTTCTACCTGGCGCTCGTAGATAACGATGGCATTGTCCAGGTCACCACCCTTAATGAGGTTAGCCTGAAGCAGAGGCATGATGTCGCGTACGAAAACGAAGGTACGGGCTGATGCAATCTCCTCTGCGTATGTCTCCATCTTTTCGAGGGTAGCAAACTGGCTGTTGATGAATTTGCTCTCGAAAGAACACATGGCTGTGATGCTGAAGTCCTCGTCAGGAAGGATGGTGATGACAGACCCATTATCATCTTTCACCTCAATCTTATGACGGATGATGTAGTAGTCTTTCTCAGCATTCTGCTCCTGGATGCCTATGCTCTGGATCTTCTCTACATACGGAGCAGCAGAACCGTCGAGGATAGGGAACTCAGGACCGTTTACCTGGATGAGACAGTTGTCGATGCCGAGGGCATAGAGTGCTGACATACCATGCTCGATGGTAGAAACACGGATATCGCCCTTACCGAGTACGGTACCGCGCTGTGTTTCAACAACGTTCTCAGCTACAGCCTGGATAACAGGCTCGCCTTCGAGGTCGATGCGCTGTATTTTATAACCGGTGTTCTCTGGTGCAGGATTGAAAGTTACGGTGAGGCTCAAGCCTGTATGCAAACCCTTTCCGCAAAGAGAGAAACTACCTTTCAGTGTCTTCTGTTTTGACATAATTATATTCATTTTTTAGGCACGGATAACACGGATTTTTTCTCTGCGTTTTCTTCGGATTCCTTAGTGGCGTTAGCCTCCGCGTCATCCGTGTCATCCGTGCCTTATTATTTTTAATTGTTTTTCTTTAATTCTTCAATCTGCTTCTTCAGGTCGTTGAGTTCCTTGTACATGTCAGGCAAACGACGGAAGATGGCCTGAGACTTGAAGTAAGCGCGCTGCTCCATAGGAGGAGTTCCGATGAGCTGCTGGCCGCTCTTGAGGCTGCCCGGAACACCGCTCTGGGCACCGAGGAACACCTTATCGCCGATAGTGATGTGGCCGGCAAGACCCACCTGACCGCCAAACATACACCATTCGCCTACCTTTGTACTGCCTGCTATACCTACCTGAGAAGACATCACGGTGTTGGCACCGATATCGGTATTGTGGGCAATCTGTACGAGGTTGTCGAGCTTTACGCCCTTGCGAACATAGGTAGAACCCATTGTAGAACGGTCTACACAAGTGTTGGCACCAATCTCTACATCGTCTTCGATGGTAACTATACCAATCTGAGGAATCTTGTCGTAACCTTCAGGACCTGGAGCGAATCCAAATCCGTCGGCACCGATTACACAACCGGCATGAAGAGTAACGTTATTGCCTAATTTACAGCCGTGATATACGGTAACGTTCGGATAGATGAGTGCATTCTTACCAATCTTCACACCCTCTCCGATGTAGGCATGAGGATAAATCTGGCTACCTTCGCCTACCTCTGCACCATCGCTGATATATGCGAAAGCACCTACATATACGCCTTCAGCCACCTTAGCCTTTGGAGATACGAAAGCCAGCGGATCGATGCCGGTCTTCTTAGGCTTCATGGATTCGTACATCTGCAGGAGCTTAGCCACACACTCGTATGCATTCTTCACACGGATGAGGGTTGTGCTGACAGGGTGTTCCAATTCTACGTTCTCATCAATGAGTACGATGCTTGACTTGGTTTCGTAAACATAATGAGTGTATTTAGGGTTAGAAAGGAACGAGATGGCGCCTTCCTTACCTTCTTCGATTTTTGCGAAGGTGTTGACTGTTGCGTTCTCATCACCTTCCACACGGCCCTGAACGAACTGGGCTATTTGTTGAGCGGTAAATTCCATAATTTATCTGACTTCTAGTTTGTTTTATTTAGGTTCCCAAGGCATCATTACCTTTAGGTAACCGCAATTTGTTTGCAAAAATAGCAAAAAAGATTTAGATTCTCGACTTTATTTTGTAATATTTTGCTTTTTCTCCCCATAAAAAGGTATTTTTTAGGCGCAAAGCCTCTTTTTCAAGATACTTTGCGCCTAAATCGAGTTTTTATAACTTAGCAAGTTCTGCTGCCATTTCTGCCTGCAATTCCTTAGCTTTCTGACCTGCTACCTCAGCAAAGTCATCGCCGTTGCTGGCATAGATGATGCCGCGGGAAGAGTTGACGAGCAAGCCGCAGTCCTTGATGATGCCATACTTGCAAACCTCCTGCAGGCTGCCACCCTGTGCACCTACGCCCGGTACGAGGAGGAAGTGGTTAGGAGCCACCTTGCGGATATCTTCGAACATCTTGCCCTGTGTAGCGCCTACTACATACATCATGTTCTCATCGTTGCCCCATTCCTGGCTCTTCTTGAGAACCTTCTCGAAGAGGCGCTCGCCCTCCTTATCCTCGGTGAGCTGGAAGTCGTGGCTACCCTTGTTGCTGGTAAGTGCCAGGAGGATAACCCACTTGCCATCATACTCGAGGAATGGCTTGACTGAATCCTCACCCATATAAGGTGCTACGGTTACAGAGTCGATATTGTACTCCTCGAAGAATGTCTGGGCATACATCTTGCTGGTGTTGCCGATATCGCCGCGCTTGGCATCTGCGATGATGAAATGGTTTGGATAGTGACTGTGGAGATACTTGATGGTGTTTTCAAAGGCAATCATGCCATCGATGCCACGGCTCTCATAGAAAGCCAGGTTTGGCTTGTAAGCCACACAGTATGGGGCTGTTGCATCGATGATAGCCTGGTTGAATCTGAATATCATTTCGGCTTCTGCGCCCTGGATGTCTTCACTCTCGGTGATGCACTTAGGCAACTTGTTGATATCTGTGTCAAGACCTACGCACAAGAAACTCTTCTTGGCGAAAATCTGCTCTACGAGTTCTTTTCTGTTCATAATGGATTGATATGATGATTCATCGCCCCGATGTACGGAACGATGAATCGGGGTTTTACAATTCTGTTTCTTTCAGCTTCTCTGCGTTCTCGGCTACAGTCAGGGCATCAATCATGTCCTGAATATCACCTGCCAGGAAACCGTTGAGATCGTGAGTGGTGTAACCGATACGATGGTCGGTAACACGGCCTTGCGGGAAGTTGTAGGTACGGATCTTCGCACTGCGGTCGCCGGTAGAAACGAGGCTCTTGCGGCGGCTGGCGATATCGTCAACATACTTCTGGTGCTCACGGTCGTGGATGAATGTATAGAGGCGGCTCAAGGCACGCTCCTTGTTCTTTGGCTGGTCACGGGTTTCGGTACACTCGATGAGGATTTCCTCTACCTCGCCTGTGTTAGGGTTTTTCCAAGGGTAGCGGAGACGTACACCAGACTCCACCTTGTTCACGTTCTGACCACCGGCACCTGAACTTCGGAAGGTATCCCACTTGATATCGCCTTCGTTGATGTTCACTTCAAACTTGTCTGCCTCTGGCAATACGGCCACGGTAGCAGCTGAGGTGTGCATACGGCCCTGTGTTTCAGTAGCAGGCACACGCTGAACACGGTGAACACCTGATTCGTACTTCAATGTACCGTAAACGTCAGTACCGCTTACTGCGAAGTCGATTTCCTTGTATCCACCTACTGCGCCTTCAGAAACAGAAGTCACGCTGACGGTCCATCCCTTCGATTCGCAGTATTTCTTATACATATTAAATAGGTCGCCTGCAAAGAGGGCTGCCTCGTCGCCTCCGGCACCGCCTCGGATTTCCATCTGTACGTTCTTGGCGTCTTCTGGGTCCTTAGGTACCAGCGCAATCTTGATTTCTTCTTCAAGTTTAGGCTGCAGCGCCTCGTTCTCGTTGAGTTCTTCGCGAGCCATCTCCTTCATTTCCGGATCGCTCTCGTTGGCAAGGATGTCCTTTGCCTCCTTGATGCTATTCAGACAGTTGATGTATCGCTTGCGTGCGTCCATGATGTCACCCAGGTCTTTCCATTCCTTGGTGAGCTTCACGTAGCGTGGCTGGTCGGCGATGACATCTGGGTCGGTAATGAGGGTGCTTACTTCCTCGTATCGGCTCTCTAAGCCTTCTAGCTTCTGTAATATGTTGTTATTATCCATTAATCTTAATTCTATTTTTAGTATTCGAATGTTCCGAATTCGCTCTTGATGGTCAGGCTGCGCTTGCCTTCTTCGATGTGACCCACAATCTGGGCATCGATGTTGAAGCTCTTGCTGATGGCGATAACCTTCTCGGCAACCTCAGGACGTACGTAGATCTCCATGCGGTGACCCATGTTGAATACCTGATACATTTCCTTCCAGTCGGTCTCTGAGCAGTCGTGGATCGCCTTGAAGAGTGGAGGTACTGGGAACATGTTGTCCTTCACTACCTTGCAGTTCTCGCCTACGAAGTGAAGAACCTTGGTCTGGGCACCACCGGTGCAGTGAACCATACCGTGAACCTCTGGGCGGAGTTCGTCGAGAATCTTCTTGATGACAGGAGCGTAGGTGCGGGTAGGAGAGAGAACCAACTCGCCGGCATTGATAGGTGAACCCTCTACCTCATCAGTCAACTTATACTTACCGCTGTAAACCAACTCGTCTGGCACGGCGTGGTCGTAGCTCTCAGGATAGTTCTCTGCGAGATACTTGGCAAATACATCGTGGCGGGCAGAAGTCAAACCGTTGCTGCCCATACCGCCGTTATACTTCTTCTCGTAAGTAGCCTGACCTGTAGAAGAAAGACCTACGATGACATCGCCTGGACGGATGTTGGCATTGTTGATGACATCGCTGCGCTTCATGCGGCAGGTAACGGTAGAGTCAACGATGATAGTACGAACCAGGTCGCCTACGTCAGCAGTCTCACCACCGGTAGGATAGATGCCGATACCCATCTCACGCATCTCGTGGAGCAGGTCGTCAGTACCGTTGATGATAGCTGAGATTACCTCGCCTGGGATGAGCATCTTGTTGCGGCCGATGGTAGAGCTTACGAGGATGTTGTCTACGGCGCCTACGCAGAGCAGGTCGTCGGTATTCATCACGATAGCATCCTGAGCGATACCTTTCCATACAGAGAGGTCGCCCGTCTCCTTCCAGTACATGTAAGCCAAGCTCGACTTGGTACCTGCACCGTCGGCATGCATAATGTTACAATACTCTGGGTCGCCGCCCAATATATCAGGTATGATCTTGCAGAAAGCCTGTGGGAAGATACCCTTGTCGATGTTCTTGATAGCGTTGTGAACATCTTCCTTTGCTGCGCTAACACCGCGCATCATATATCTATTGTTACTCATATTCTTATTTTGAACTTTGATCTTTGAACTTTATGATATGCTTATTTTTCCTGGTGCCAGAAATCCCATGATGCAAAGGCTTGCAACAAGAGCATCTCCAAGCCATTCTTTACTGTGGCTCCGTGTTCTTTGCCCTTCTTCATGAAGAGGGTTTCGTCGGGATTGTAGATGAGGTCGTAGAGCAGGGTGTGGCTGTCCATTGCCTCGTAAGGCAGCGCAGGACACTCGTCTACGTGTGGGTACATGCCCACTGGGGTACAGTTTACGATGACGTTATACTCCTTGATAACCTCAGGGGTGATTTTTTCGTACTGGATAGTACCCGGACGCTCGTATCGACTCACGAAGGCTGTTTCCAGTCCGAGCGATTTCAGACCGAAGTTGATAGCCTTTGAAGCTCCGCCTGTACCCAGGATGAGAGCCTTCTTGTGATAAGGCTCGATATAAGGTTCGATGCTCTTGGTAAAACCGATTACATCGCTGTTGTATCCTTTCAGATAAACATCTTCGCCTCTGTGCTCCACCTTGATCACGTTGACGGCTCCGATAGCATTCGCCTCAGGGCTTACCACGTCGAGATAGCTGATCACTTTCTCCTTATAAGGTATTGTGACGTTGAGACCCTTTAGTTCTGGATTTGAGTCGAGAATCTCGGTAAGATTTTCTATAGAAGGTATCTCGAAGTTGATGTATTGGGCATCGATGCCCTCGTTCTTAAACTTTTCGTTGAAATAGTTCTTTGAGAACGAATGCCCCAGAGGGTAACCTATGAGTCCATACTTGTCCATAATATTTTTGTTTTATTTGGTTGCGAAATAGAGTGTGCAGATGCCGAAGGTGAGTCGCTTGAACTCTGCCTTTGCGAATCCTGCCTTTTTGAACACCTCCATCATAACCTCGCCCTGAGGGAATGCCTCGATGGTCTTGTTGAGATAACTGTAGGCGCTCTGGTCTTTGCTGATGAGTTTGCCATACATCGGCAAGACAGTGTTGCTGTAGATGCTGAACAGCTGCTTCATCGGGAAACTGACCGGCGTGGTGAGTTCTACGATGCAGAGATGTCCGCCTTTTTTCAGTACCCGGCACATTTCCTTCAGTCCCTGGTCCAGGTTCTGGAAGTTTCTGATACCGAAGGCTGCGGTTACTGCGTCGAAGCTCTCGTCCTGGAACGAGAGGTTGAGGCAGTCTTCCTTGGCAAAGGAGATGGTGTTTTCCAGTCCCAGCTGCTTTACCTTCTGTCTGCCTATCTCCATCATGCCTTCCGAGATGTCTGCTCCGATTAGCTGGTCGGGATGTAGCATCTGTGCGGCTAGGATGGCGAAATCGCCGGTACCGGTAGCGATGTCGAGCATCTTTTTAGGAGAGAAGGGCGCAAGACGCCTGATTGCCTTCTTGCGCCATCCCTTATCGATATCCCACGAGAGACGGTGGTTCAGGGTATCGTAGGTAGGGGCGATGTTGTCGAACATCTCCTCTACCAGCTTGCCCTTGTCTCCTGTGCCCTCGTAGGGCTTTATCTGTTCTTGCTTATACATTTATATATAGTTTATAATTTATAGCGGCTTCGCCGTTTAGCAAGATTGCCAAAGTGGTTCATGCTATAAACTTTTAACTATTAACTATTAACTAAAAACTACTTGTGTGCAGCAAGCCACTCGCTTACGTTCTTCTCGATGCGAGCAGCGATGTCGCCTTCCTCAGCAGCCTTGTCAAACTTCTCGCCGGTGATGTGCTCGTAGAGTTCGATGTAGCGGTCGGATACGCTCTCTGCATACTCGTCGGTAATCTCTGGCATGGTCTGGCCTGGCTCGTTCATGAAGTTGTGCTCGATGAGCCACTGGCGAACGAACTCCTTAGAGAGCTGGCGCTGTGGTTCACCCTTCTCAAACTTCTCCTCGTAACCGTCAGCATAGAAGTAGCGGCTAGAGTCTGGAGTGTGGATCTCGTCGATGAGGTAAACCTTGCCGTCGCGCTTGCCGAACTCGTACTTGGTATCTACGAGGATCAAGCCCTGCTTGGCAGCGATTTCCTGACCGCGGGCGAAGATGCGGCGTGTGTAGTCCTCCATCACAGCATAATCCTCTGCACTAACAATACCCTGGGCGATGATCTCTTCCTTAGAGATATTCATGTCGTGACCCTCGTCGGCCTTTGTAGTAGGGGTGATGATAGGCTCTGGGAAACGCTGGTTCTCGCGCATACCGTCTGGCAACTTCACACCGCAGATCTCGCGGCAGCCCTTCTGATACTCGCGCCATGCACTACCGGTGAGGATAGAACGGATGATCATCTCCACGCGGAAACCTTCGCACTTCAAACCTACGGTAACCATTGGGTCTGGAGTAGCCAACTTCCAGTTTGGACAGATGTCTGTAGTTGTGTCCAGGAACTTAGCTGCAATCTGATTGAGCACCTGTCCTTTGAAAGGGATACCCTTAGGCAGAACAACGTCGAACGCTGAGATTCTGTCGGTAGCGACCATCACGAGGAGGTCGTCGTTAATGTCATACACATCACGTACTTTACCGTGGTAAACACTCTTCTGTCCATCAAAATGGAAATCTGTCTTTGTTAATGCTTTCATTTTATTTAATTTATAATTTATAATTTACAATTTATAATTGAGCCTGCCCCTAGAGCAGTACTGTTAATTATTAATTATCAATTATTAATTTTTAATTGTTTTCTTTTCTTCCGCTCTCTCCTTGTCATACTTGTCGTATGCGTTAACGATGCGGGTTACGAGTTTGTGGCGCACGATATCCTTCTGTCCCAGCTTTACCACTCCGATGCCTTCCACTCCGTCCAGAATCTTGAGCGCCTCCTTCAGTCCGCTTCGCTGTTCGCGTGGCAGGTCAATCTGTGTCAGGTCGCCGGTGATAATCATCTTGGTGTTCATGCCCATACGGGTTAGGAACATGCGAATCTGTTGGGAGGTAGTGTTCTGCGCCTCGTCGAGGATGACGACGGCATCGCTGAGTGTGCGTCCGCGCATAAAGGCGAGCGGAGCAATCTGGATAATGTGCTTTTCCATCATATCCTGCAGCTTTACGGCAGGTATCATGTCTTCCAGCGCATCGTAGAGCGGCTGGAGGTATGGGTCAATTTTGTCTTTCATATCGCCAGGCAGGAAACCGAGCTTTTCGCCGGCTTCTACGGCTGGTCGTGAGAGGATGATTTTCTTGATGGCTTTCTCCTTGAGGGCCTTTACGGCAAGGGCGATGCTGAGATAGGTCTTACCGGTACCGGCTGGTCCCACGGCAAATACCATGTCGTTCTTCTCGTAAGCATCTATCAGTTGCTGCTGGTTTTCGCTGCGGCTCTTGATAGGTCGGCCACTGATACTGTATACCAGCACGCCTTTCACGCTGTCCGCCTTGGTCTGTTTTCCTTTCACGATATCCAGAATGTCCTCATCATTGAGCATGTTGTATTTAAGCAAGTGCTTGCGCATCTGCTCAATATCCTCTTCCACCTTTGCCATTTCCTCTTCGTCGCCGAGCACACGAATCACGTTGTCGCGTGCTACGATACGCAACTTAGGATACAGCGATTTAATCATCTGCAGGTGGGCATTGTTCACACCGTAGAACATCACTGGATCGATATCTTCAAGTACAATATGTTTCTCTATCAAAATGTCTTAATTCTATAAAGTTTAAACTATCCTATCTAATATTTTGTTATATAACGCTGCAAAATTACTACTTTTCCATGAAATGAGCAAATTTCGGCGAATAAAACATTCTTTAAATATTAAAAAAGCTATTTTTTCGAGAGATTTTGTTACCTTTGCAGCTAAATTTGGCGATGCGGTTCCCGTTTTGCCTGAAGAATATAGAATATTATTTCGTGAAAATAAGATAATTATGAAGATTAGTAAGAACAGATATTTACAGGGTTTTGGTATTGTGGTTTTGCTTCTGGCGCTGGTAAGAGTCATCTTTCCGGGAGTAGCAAAACCGAAGATTGCGGCTGCTGGTGCGGCTGATTCTACGCTCGTGGCAGCGAAGGATTCGGCTGCTTCTGATGCTTCTTCTGCTGAGATTTCTGATGCATCGGCTGATGCTGAAGGGAATGTGGCTGAGGACCTGAAGGAGGATGAACTCTCTGTTATGCCTGATACGGTACAGAGCGGCAAGCCTTCTATCTTCTTCGACAAGGATGGCAAGGAGGTGAAGCATCGCATCTTCTCGGTGCCTCATTTCGGCAATACTTTCCCCGACCAGCAGGATGTGCAGATTCTGGCGGCTACTAAGCATGGTGTGAAACCGGTACAGAACCGTCTGGAGGCGGAGAACAGCAAGGGCAAGCTGGTGTATGTGGGCAGCAACCCTTTCTTTTATGTTGACAAGCTGAACAACAGTATTCCTTACCTGGTGCCTCGTGCCTCTGTGCTGCTCCAGGATATCGGCCGTGCCTATTTCGATTCGCTGCAGATTAAGGGCATTCCGCTGCATAAGATTATCGTGACGAGCATTCTGCGCACCAAGGATGATGTGGCGAAACTGCGTACCCGAAACGGTAATGCTACCGAGAATTCGTGTCATCTCTATGGTACTACCTTCGATATCTGCTACAACCGCTACAAGCAGATTCAGACCCGTGAACAGCCTCGCCGACAGGTGCAGAATGATACCCTGAAATGGGTGTTCTCCGAGGTGCTCCGCGATTTCCGCAACAAGAACCGCTGCTATATCAAATATGAGGTGAAGCAGGGGTGCTTCCATATCACCGTGAGATAAATCCTTGGAAAATGTCCCCACACGCCCAGGGGTATAAATAAGGCATGGATTACGCGGATTTTTTATGAGATGGTAAATCGCTTAATTTACATGAGCGCTATAAATCCGTGTAATCCGTGCCTAAAAAAACTCAAGTTTATTAGCTCTTTTCCTGAATCTTCTGAAGGTCTGCCTCTTCGCCTACCAGCCAGATGATATCGCCTTTTTCGAATACTCGGGTAGGCAGAACACGGGTCAGGTTCTCCCGGCCCTCTTCCAGTCCTACCACCATACAGTTGTATTTATCCCTTATTCCGCTTTCTATCAGTGTCTTTCCCAGGAATTCGCTGCCGCCGCTGATGATGAGCTGGCTAAGTTTCATCTCGCGCTTTTCTATTTCAGCCTCCTCAGGCAGCAGGTCGCTCTGCAGGGCGGTGTTGAATTTCTGCAGCTGGTCGTCGTTGCCGATTACCTGCAGTTTGTCGCCCGGGAAGATGATCATGTTGCCGTTCGGGATGTTCAGCCGGTGAGAGCCGCGGTGAATGCTGCTCAGGTCTACACCGAACCGCTGGCGCAGATGCAGTTCTCGCAGCGATTTGCCAGTCCAACTGCTATCTTCAGGCACTTCAAATTCGCTGATGTGGATATCCCGGTCTAGCAGTCTGCCCTCGTAGAGCGGCCGCTTTTCGCCATTCACCTGAGCCGCAATATCGCGCGAGCGGAGGTTGTGAACGAAGACGCGCTCCATCACGATGCTACGCTTCTTGATGCGGCGGGAGGTTATCATCAGCATCACTACTGCTGCACCGATGCAGACAATCAGAGCATTGGTAAAGCGCGAGAGGAAATTGATGATGTAGAAGATGAAAGCCAGTGCTATCATAAAGCGCACGAACACCGTAAAGAGCAGCGGCACGCGGTTGATGCTGCTCTCTACCCAGAGGCGTTTCCACTCGGCACTGTGGTTCTTCTTCATCACGATGGCGCGCAGGAACGGCGAGATGAATAGGACGGTGAGCAGACCGGTGATGGCGTTGGCATACCAGTGGAGATGCCAGCCTGGCAGCAGATTGCGCATCAGCGGCAGTACGAAGGTGAACATCAGGGCGATGACGGCTGCCGAAAGGATGGAGTAGGCGGTGGTGTTGACCAGCATCTGGCGGATCAGCGATTTCCACTTGCTCTGCTGCTGCGTCTGGGGATGACTCATCGCGAAATGGTTCAGAATGTGGATGAGCTTGTCGGGCAGATGTTTCTCCATCACCTGATAAGTAGGTGTGGCAAGACGGATCATATAAGGTGTAAGGAAGGTGGTGATGACGCTCACCGCTACCACTACCGGATAGAGGAACTTGCTGATGACGCCGAGCGACAGACCCAGCGAGGCGATGATGAAAGAGAACTCACCAATCTGAGCCATCGAGAAACCGCAGCGCATCGCCGACTTCAGCGACTCACCTCCGAGCATGAATCCGAAGGTGCCGAATATCGCCTGACCTGCCAGTATCGTGCCCACCAGGGCGAGGATAGGAACGGCATATTCTACCAGAATCTTCGGGTCTACCAGCATACCTACCGATACGAAGAAGATGGCTCCGAAGAGATTCTTTACCGGTTCTACAAGCTTGATAATCTTCTCTGCCTCAATGGTTTCTGCCAGGATGCTGCCCATAACGAAGGCTCCGAAGGCGCTGCTGAACCCCACCTTGGTGCTCAGTACCGCCATGCCGCAGCACAGACCCAGCGAAACGATGAGCAGGGTTTCGGCATTGATAAGTTTCCTCACCGAACGCAGGAACCACGGAATGGCGAAGATGCCCACGATAAACCATACGCCCAGGAAGAAGCCTATCTTCACGATAGAGGCAAGCATCTGCCCGCCGTCGGGACTGCTTCCGCTCGCTATCGCCGACAGCATCACCATCATCACGATAGCCAGGATATCTTCCAGTATCAGCACGCTCATCACCATCGAGGCAAACTTCTGGGTGCGCAGCCGCATATCATCGAATGCCTTATATATAATAGTGGTGGAGCTCATGGCGAGCATACCGCCCAGGAAGATGCAGTCCATCCTGCCCCAGCCGAAGCCGTGGCCTACGCTGATGCCCAGCATCATCATGCAGAACACGATAACCACGGTGGCGATGATGGGAGAGGCACCCATCTTCACGATTTTCTTGAACGAGAAGTCGAGACCGAGCGAGAAGAGGGTGAAGATGACACCGATGTCGGCCCAGGTCTGGATATCCGTCTCGTCGACTACCGACATGGTGTAGGGCATATGTGGCGAAACCAGGAATCCCGCCATGATGTATCCCAGCACCAGCGGCTGCTTGAGCCTCTTGAAGATGAGGGTTACGATGCCTGCCACCATCAGGATGAGGGCAAGGTCTTTTATTAAGAATGGAATTTCAGCCATATTTTTCTGTTTATGAAAAAGGGGAATTTAGATGTGTCTAAATTCCCCATATCTGTATTAGTCGTTGTATTCTTCTGTGATTTCCGCTATCTTCACGATGGTCTTCACTACCTTCTCCATTACCTGGATGCTCACAAACTCGTGAGGGCCGTGGAAGTTGACACCGCCGGCGAAGATGTTAGGACAAGGCAGACCCTTGAAGCTCAGCTGGGCTCCGTCGGTACCGCCGCGGATAGGTTCTACGCGGGGTGGAACGCCGCTCTCCTGCATCGCTCTGAGCACGATGTCGATGACGTGCATGTTAGGATCAATCTTCTCCTTCATGTTATAGTACTGGTCGTAGATAACCGCCTTTACGGTTCCGTCTCCATACTTCTCGTTCATCTTGTTTACGCAGTCCTCGATGAAGTCCTTGCGGCTTTCAAACCTGTTGCGGTCGTGATCGCGGATGATGTAGCTGAGCTTTGCCTCCTCGCAGCGGCTCTCGATGCCGATGAGGTGGTAGAAACCCTGGTAGCCTTCAGTCTGCTCAGGAGTCTCGTTCTCAGGAATCATGTTCTGGAATTCCACAGCCAGTCGGCTTGCATTCACCATCTTTCCCTTGGCATAGCCTGTATGAACGCTCACACCCTTGATGACGATCTTGGCTCCGGCAGCATTGAAGTTCTCGTATTCCAGGTCGCCCAGGTCGCCGCCATCTACGGTGTAAGCCCAGTCGCAGCCAAACTTCTCTACGTCGAAATGATGTGCGCCCATACCGATTTCCTCGTCAGGATTGAAACCTACTCGGATGTCGCCGTGCTTGATTTCGTCGTGGTCGCGCAGATAGCACATAGCCTGTACGATTTCAGCGATGCCCGCCTTGTCGTCAGCACCCAGCAGGGTAGTACCGTCTGTCACGATGATATCCTCTCCCTTGTGAGCCTTCAACTCTGGGAAAGTCTCAACGCTTGAGATGATGCCCGGGCTCAGCTCGATGTCGTTGCCGTCATAGTTCTTGATGACGCGCGCCTTTACATCCTTTCCGCTGGCATCAGGCGATGTATCCATGTGTGAAATAAATCCGATGGTAGGAGTCTTTTTCTTGGTATTGCTCTTCAGAGTGGCATAGATATAGCCCATGTCATCCATTTCGACATCGCTCAGTCCTTCGTTCTCAAGTTCCTTCTTCAGGTACTTGGCAAATTCGAGCTGTTTTGCCGTACTAGGCACGCTGGTCGATTCTTCGCTCGACTGTGTGTCGAATTTCGTATAGTTTATAAATCGTTCTACTAAATCCATGTTTTCAATTATTAATCATTTCTGTTGTTTCGGGTGATCTCGGTGGGATTCAAACCCACGACCTTCAGAACCGGAATCTGACGCTCTATTCAGCTAAGCTACGAGACCCTCTTTTCTGCCGCCCGTTTCTCCGGTTGTATGACATCGAAACGGAAGTCGACTGCAAAATTACTGCTTTTATTTGAAATAACCAAATATTTGGGGCAGATTTTTTCATATATATAATGTGTATTTGCAAATTGTTCTACAAAATGCTACTAAAAAACTTAAAAATGCTATCATTTTGCAAAAAAATACGGAAAAATGCTTGCAGATTAATTATTATTTTGTACCTTTGCAGCGCAAATACTAAATATGAAATAAAAATGAGCAATTTGATAAAACCTGAAGGGTACAAGGCGCTGCTGGATATGCGCCAGACCGAAATGGGTATTAAAATGATAAAAGAATTCTTCCAGCAAAACCTGAGCACCGAGCTCCGTCTGCGTCGTGTTACCGCTCCACTCTTCGTATTGAAGGGCCTTGGTATCAATGATGACCTGAACGGCGTAGAGCGCCCTGTAAGTTTCCCTATCAAGGATTTGGGCGAAGCCCAGGCTGAGGTGGTTCATTCTCTTGCCAAGTGGAAGCGACTGACGCTTGCCGAGTATGAGATTGAGCCTGCTTATGGCGTATATACAGATATGAACGCCATCCGTGCTGACGAGGAGCTGGATAATCTTCATTCGCTCTATGTTGACCAGTGGGACTGGGAGGCTGTGATTACCAAGGAAGACCGTACCATCGCCTTCCTCGAGAATATCGTGCGCCGCATCTATGGTGCCATCTTGCGTACCGAGTTCCTGGCTTGCGAGCATTATCCTCAGCTGAAGCCTTTCCTGCCTAAGGAGATTCATTTTATTCATGCGCAGGATTTGCTCGATATGTATCCAGACCTTTCTCCTAAGGAGCGTGAGGACGCTATCTGCAAGAAGTATGGCGCTGTATTTGTAGAGGGCATCGGAGGCAAGTTGAGCGATGGCAAGAAGCATGATGGCCGAGCTCCTGACTATGATGACTGGAGCACCGTGGCTGAGAACGGCAAGATGGGACTGAATGGTGATATCCTCATCTGGTATCCTGTTCTGGGTCGCAGTTTCGAGCTCAGTTCTATGGGTATCCGTGTCGACAAGGAGAGTCTGCTGCGTCAGCTTAAGCTGGAGGGCAAGGAGGATAGAGAGAAGCTTTACTTCCATCAGCAGCTCCTGAACGACAAGTTGCCTCTGAGCATTGGTGGCGGTATCGGCCAGAGCCGTCTGTGTATGGTATTGCTTCATAAGGCTCACATTGGTGAGATCCAGGCTAGCATCTGGCCTGAGGAGATGCGCAAGGAGGCTGTGAAAGCGGGCATGAACCTCATCTAAGCCTTTCTGTCGGTGCGTCATGGTGTATACTGTGATGTGCTGCATATTCAGTTGATCTTTTTAAGATAATAATAATTTGCTTACGAAGGCTCCCGGTGCTTTTCTGCATCGGGGGCTTTTTTGTTTTATACCTTGAGGCTGTGTTTTACAGCGTCAACCCTTGCATTTTGCGGGTCGTAAAAGTTTGGTGTCGCGTTTCACGACGTCAAACCTTGCATTTCATTTGGTGTAAAACCTTGGTATCGCGTTTCGCGATATCAAGGTCTGCGCTTCATGGGAATCTTTTAACGATGGTGCAAAAGTACAACAAATCTTCTGAACCGCCAAATTTCACCCTGCAGAGTTATGTTAAACCGATTTTAACATTCCGGCTTCCGTAGTTAAACAAAAAAAGTCGTAGAGTTGCGGGGGAGAAAACTATATTTTGTAAAATGTTTCTCTGTGCGTTTTGAGCAAGAAAACAATGAGATGCTATGAAAAAAGCCATTTCTTCTGACTACTTCCTTTTTGCCCAGAAAGCGTTACAGTGTGACAGTTGTGACAGTTGTGACAGTTTTCAGCGCCTACCCCTCCTTCCCTTTCTTTAGAGGTAAATTATTATATATATATAATAATTTAAATATATATACTTATAATTTGATAGCTGCAAACTCGCAATATACCCCCTCCGCTGAAAACTGTCACAACTGTCACAACTGTCACGCTGTAATGCCCTTTGCTCTTTCACTCTTATGTATCTCTTATAGCACCAAGTTTCGATATTTGTAAAAACAATTTTCTCCACTCCGTATAGGTTGTCCTACATGGAGTGGAGAATTTCGTATCGTGTGGAGTATCTTCTATGTCATGACCAGATCCAGGTCCTTTGTGAGTTTTTTCATCGCAGGGTTCTTCTCCATAAGAAGTTCCAGAACTTCATTCTTGGTCAGAACCTTGCCTACCTCTTCCTGGTCGGCAAGGCGGTAGCTGATGCTCAGTTCGCTGTTGTGAAGACCTAAGACGAAAGTCTTGAGAATGCGGTTCTTGATGTTCAAAACGTCGTCTAGTAAGAGCTGGTTGTTGATGATAACCTCTATCTGCGGATAGTTGGTTATCTTCGGTACAATACTCTTCATGCGGTTGGCTAAGCCTATGAAATCCAGCTTGTTCTGCATTCTCATGCACATACTGAACCATGTTGCTTCCACCTGCTCCTGGGTGAACTCGTTCTGGTCGCCCGTGATGGTCGCTTTTTCCTCATTGGTATCATCATACGGACTGTGCAGGCGGCGCTGGTTCTCCTCCCTCTTCTTCAGGTTAGAGAAAGTCATGCCTATGCCGCCCAGCTTGATATTCTTGAGTCGTGGCTTGTGAGGCGATGCAGCATCAGTAACAGCTCCGGCAGCGGCTGAGCCTTCTGGAGAGGCAGATGCGGCTGCGGTGGCAGATGCAGGATAATATGCAGAATAAGATGCAGCATTGGAGGCTGCAGAAGCGGCTGCCGGTGCCCCTGACGAAGGCACAGCAGTAGCTGTAGCAGCGGACGTTCCCGGCTGTGATGACCGGTTTTCGCTGCTGCCAGAAGGCTCAGAACCTGCACCCTGAGAGGCAAGCTTAGACTGAGCCAGGAGTTTCTGAAACAGGGATTTTAATCTATTGGGCGTACGCCCCGCACTAGGCACATCCTGATCCTCGGGCTGCGTAATCTGGCCTATCTGTATCAGGGTGAGCTCTACCAGTAATCGCTTGTTGCTGCTGGCGCGGTAATGGATATCGCACTGGTTCATCAGTTCCAGCGCCTTATATAAGAAAGGTGTAGGTGCCTTCTGGGCCTGAGCCTGGAACTTGGCTTTCTGGTCGTCGCTGGTCTCGAGCAGAGGCAGGGTCTGAGGATCCTTCGCCATCATCACATTGCGCACATGCTGGGCAAGCCCCTGTATCATGTTGCCGCCATCGAAACCGCGGCTCAGAATGCCGTCGAGTGTTACCATCATCTCGGCCACCTTATTCTCCAAAGCCAGGTCTACCAGACGGAAATAGTTGTCGCTGTCGAGCACGTTCAGGTCCTCGATCACCTTCTGGTAAGTGATGTTGCCCATGCAGAAACTGGCAGCCTGGTCGAAGATAGAGAGGGCATCGCGCATACCTCCGTCAGCCTTTTCGGCTATCACGGCGAGCGCCTGCTCTTCATATTGTATGCCTTCCTTCTCAGCCACCATCTTCAGGTGGTTGATGGTGTTGGCTACCGTCATTCGCTCGAAGTCGTAAATCTGGCATCGGCTCAGGATGGTAGGCAGAATCTTATGCTTCTCGGTAGTGGCGAGGATGAAGATGACATGCTGAGGTGGTTCTTCCAGCGTCTTGAGAAAGGCGTTGAAGGCTGCTGTAGAGAGCATGTGGACCTCATCGATGATAAACACTTTATACTTGCCCACCTGAGGCGGAATGCGGGTCTGCTCCATCAGAACCTTAATCTGGTCAACACCGTTGTTGCTGGCGGCATCCAGCTCGAAGATGTTGTAGGAACGCTGCTCGTTGAAGGCACGGCAGCTCTCACATTCGTTGCATGCCTCGCCGTCTTCACGAGGATGCTCGCAGTTGATTGCCTTCGCAAAAATGCGGGCACAAGTGGTTTTTCCCACACCTCTCGGACCGCAGAAAAGATAGGCGTGCGCCAGCTTGCCGCTCTTCACTGCATTCTTCAAAGTGGTGGTCAATGCACTCTGTCCGACAACCGAATCGAAGGTCATCGGACGGTACTTTCTTGCAGAAACTATATACTCTTCCATTATTTTTTCTTAATTGATGATGCAAAGATAACAAAAAAATATTATCTTTGCAAACAAATTCGGAAGAAATGAGTAAAAAACTTGGTATTATATGGAATTATCTCGCTCATTATAAGTATCTTATAGTGATTGTAACGGGTGTTCTGGCAGTTGGTGTAGTTGACGACAACAGTGTAAGACAGCACATTAAGTACCAGATAGAGATAGCTACGCTCCGTTCGGAGATAGAAAAGTATCGTGAGCAGTATGAAAGCGACAAGCGTACCCTGCGCGATATGCAGCATGATGCGCGGGCATTTGAGAAGATAGCCCGCCAGCGTTATTTCATGAAGGCTGATGATGAAGATATCTTTGTATTGAGTTCGGATATTCCGGAAAAAACTAACGAACAAGACGAAAATGAAACAATTGAGTAAACAGGAAAGTGCTATTTTCTTGCTGGGCGGCGTGCTGATGGTTGTCGGTGCGGCTTGCTTCGCATTTGGTTTTTCACATCCGCAGCTGGTGCAGGTAACGAGCTGGGGGTTCCTGCTGGGCACCATACTCTTCAGTGTAATGCAGGCGATGCAGTTCTATGAGGGACCTTCGCTGGTTATCCACCGCCTGAAGCGCATGCAGTATGTAGCAGACATCTTCTTCGTGCTCTCAGGCATCTCGATGGTAGATACGGTGTATGCTTTTCTGCGCCGCTGGTTTGAGAATTATGAGACCTATATCACCTATTTCTATAATAAGTGGGTAGTCTTCCTTCTCATCGCAGCCCTGCTGGAACTGTATACCACGCATCGCATCTCTCATGAACTGAAGAAGGAAAACAATCAGTAATATAGAAAGGACGAGAAAAAGCGGTGGCCAATAGGAGTGCAAACAAAACATAAATCTTGTAAGAATGAATTAAATTGCTGCAATTTATTTCGTCAGTTCAAATTAAGATTGTATTTTTGTTCACCGAAAGTGATATAGATAGCTTATGAATAGAATATTTTACGCATTCATTGCCTTGATGGCACTTGCATCTTGTGCCAACAGTTACGATATCTCGGGTACTTCTAACGTAAGTACTCTGGACGGACGCATGCTGTACCTTAAGATACTGGAAAACAACGATTTCAAGAACGTGGATTCTTGCGATGTAGTGCACGGACAGTTCCATTTTCAGGGTTCTGTCGACTCTATGAAGATGGCGAATATTTTCATGGATGATGACCTTGTGCTGCCGCTGGTGCTGGAGAGTGGAAGCATTACTGTGAAGCTCGATGATACACAGCAGGTGGTAAGCGGTACTCCTATGAACGATAAACTCTTCGGATTCTTCAAGAAATACCAGCAGATTCAGAATCAGTTGCGCGAACTGGTACACAAGCACGACCAGGCTATCATGAACGGTAGCGATATGGTGGCTGTCAACAAGCAGCTGAACGAGGAATCCATCCGCCTTTCTGAGCAGGAAGACAAGCTCATCACTTCGTTTGTTACCGACAACTTCAACAATGTGCTGGGACCGGGCGTCTTCTTCCTCGTTACAATGGGCAACCAGTATCCGATGCTCTCTCCTTGGATTGAGGATATCATGAGCAAGGCTACCGACTATTTCAAGAATGATCCTTATGTAAAGGACTATTATAAGAAAGCTCAAGAGAATCAGGAGATTATGAACGGTACACGAGATGCGCAGAGCGGCATGCAGCCAGAGATGGAAGCGGCTCCACAGGTAAATCCTGATGCGGCTCCGGCACCTACAGCCAACGAACTGGCTGCGCCTACGATTCCTGAAAAACAGGAAGGTAAGGAGTAGAAACAGGGCTCTTTCAAGGTCTTGGGCATTAACATCTTGTAAAACTCTTCATTTTATAAGTTTAGTAATATGAAATTAATCAAGAATGGAACCATTATAAATGAGGGTCGCTCTTTTGTGGGCGACCTCTTGTTGGATGGTGAATTTATCAAGGAGATATATGAAGGCGCGGCACCCCGTGGCAATTACGATGAAGTCATCGATGCCTCGGGGTGTTTTGTTTTGCCGGGTGTGATTGATGATCATGTTCACTTCCGTGAGCCGGGACTTACGCAGAAGGCAGACATCGAGAGCGAAAGCCGCGCTGCTGCCTTTGGTGGTGTGACCAGTTATTTTGAGATGCCTAACACGGTACCTCAGACTACCACTCTAGAGGCCTGGCAGGCAAAGCGGCAGCTGGGCGCTGAGAAGAGTCATGTGAACTACAGTTTCTTCTTTGGTGCTACCAATGATAATGTAAATGATTTTGAGCAGCTCGATACGCATCGTGTACCGGGCGTCAAGCTCTTTATGGGCTCCAGTACGGGCAATATGCTGGTGGATAAATATGAGGCGCTGCAGGCTATCTTCAAGAAGGCGAAAGAGCTGGATTTGCCGGTGATGACCCACTGTGAGGATACCGAAATCATTAACCGCAACATGCAGCTGGCTAAGCAGAAATGGGGTGAAGACCCTGCCGTAGAACATCATCCGGAAATACGCAGCGAGGAGGCTTGCTATGAAAGCAGCCGTCTGGCGGTGCTGCTGGCTAAGGAAAGCGGGGCGCATCTCCATATCGCTCACGTTACTACGGCTAAGGAACTGGAGTTCTTTGGTAAGGATGAAAATATTACAGGCGAGGCTGTTGTGGCTCATCTCATGTTCTCGGACAAAGATTACGCTGTGAAGGGCGCACGCATTAAATGCAACCCTGCAGTAAAGACCGCTGCTGATCGAGCTTTGCGTAAGGCGCTGAGTAATGGTAAGATAACTGTAGTAGGTACCGATCATGCTCCTCATCAGTTGAAGGATAAACAGGGCGGTTGTGCCAAGGCTGCATCAGGTATGCCAATGGTACAGTTCTCGCTGGTAAGCATGCTGCAACTTGTTGACGAAAAGGTAATCAGTATCGAGCGCCTGGTAGAACTGATGTGCCATAATCCAGCCCGTCTGTTCCATATCAGTCAGCGCGGCTTCCTGCGTCCGGGTTATAAGGCAGATGTCGTTGTGGTGCGCAAGGAGAGCCTTGGAAGGTGACCGCAGAGGTGATTCAGAGCAAGTGTAAATGGAGCCCTGTAGAGGGTGATGAGTTTGCATGGAAAGTGGAACAGACTTTCTGTAACGGTCGTCTTATCTACGACAAAGGCGTGTTTGATGCCGCTTGCAGAGGAGAGGAACTGGAGTTCAGAAACAATTCCTGAAAAAGGAAAATTTTACGGGAATTGTAAAATAAAATATCGTATCGGATGCGAAGAATAGTATACAATGTAAGCGAAATTGAGCCATATATCAACTGGCTATACTTTTATCATGCCTGGGGATTGAGCGGCAAACCTCGAGAGGAAAAGGAAAAACTGAAGGCTGAGGCGCTCGATATGCTCCATTCATGGGAAGGCGAATATCATACCTATGCCGTCTTTGGACTCTTCGAGGCGAACAGCGAGGGGGATGATATCTGGCTGGAAGGGCAGAAAGTCCGCTTCCCGATGCTCCGTCAGCAGCATCCGGCGGCTCAGGGAGAACCCAATCTCTGTCTGGCTGATTTCATCCGTCCTCTGGACAGTGGAATAACAGACCGACAGGGTATCTTCTGCACGACGGTAGATGGCGGTCTGGAGAAGAAATATCGCTCGGACGACTACCTCAATATGATGGCACAGACACTCTGCGACCGTTGGCTGAAGCCACGGCAGAGAAGTTGCACGAAGAGGTGAGACGCAGCATCTGGGGCTATGCTCCCGGCGAGCAGCTGAGCATCGAAGACCAGCATCTGGAGCGCTATCAGGGCATCCGTCCGGCTATAGGATATCCTTCGTTGCCCGATACCAGTGCCAACTTCATCATCGACCAGCTCATCGATATGAGTCAGGTGGGCATCCGGCTCACCACAAGCGGAATGATGACGCCTCATGCCAGTGTCTCGGGGCTGATGTTTGCACATCCCAAGTCGCGGTATTTCGAACTGGGACGGATAGGAGACGACCAGCTTCGCGACTATGCACAGCGCAGAGGAGTGCCCGTGCAGGCAATGAAAACGTATCTTCAATCAAGTTTGATCAAAAAATGATAGCAAGAATATTGATACCCGTAGTGGTATTCACCCTGTTGCCGTATCTGTGGATATATAAAAGGTATGGCAAGTTACGGCTGAAAAGTCTCTGGCAGCGGGTGCTCTTCTGGTTGCCGGCTTTCGTGGTTATCGCCTACAGTGCATATATCACGATGCTGCCCAACTTCCTGCCACGCAATCCGGTGCTCATCGACATCTGGTTTGTGATAATGGCAGTATGTGCGGTTCCGCAGTTTGTCTTCAGCCTGTTCTGTGTCTTCGGTTGGTGCTGTATGCGGCTCCTTCACGGCCATCGCAACTGGGGCAAGCTCCTCGGACTGGTAGTGGGAGCGGTGGCGTTCTTCTGCTTTATCTACGGATTTACCGAAGGTTTTCCTAAGATGCAAGTCAAGCGTATCACCATCTATGTACCTAATCTTCCGAAGTCTTTCGAGGGCTATCGCATCGTTCAGTTTAGCGATATCCATCTCGGGTCATACTATGGCTGGCGTGGTCATCTGCCTCAGCGCGATATCGACAGCATTAATGCCGAAAAACCTGATCTGATTTGCTTTACGGGTGATTTACAGAATGTTACGCCCGATGAACTGCCTGAGTATCAGGCGCTGCTCAGCAGTCTGAAAGCCAGAGATGGCGTGATGAGTGTGCTGGGCAATCACGATTACACCTATTATATGGATGTAGATGATGAGCAGGAGATAGCTGCGCTCGAGAAGCGGATGCAGGACTTCCAGCGGAGTTGCGGATGGCGCCTGCTGATGAATGAGCATGTGGCGGTGCATAGAGGCGCTGACAGCATCTATGTAGCTGGTACAGAGAACTATGACAATCCAAAGCGAACCAACGTAAGGAAGGCGCTGTATGGCATCAGACCGGGCTCTTTCGTGCTGATGCTGCAGCATATTCCGAAGCAATGGCGCGAGACCTGGCCTTCTACTATTAATAAGGAGAAGGATGAGGATGGCGATGTGATAGGACCTGACAGGAAGGATTCGCTGGTCGTAGCACCGCAGCTTACGCTGAGCGGTCATACGCATGCGGGGCAGATCAGTATCCTGGGCTTGCGTCCGTCGATGTTTACTCCTTATGATTACGGCCTCTTCGAGGAGGAGGGTTGCCAGCTCTATACCACATCGGGTCTGGGCGGTACCGTTCCAATCCGCATAGGGGCTACGGCAGAAATCGTGGTCATCACACTCAAAAGAAAATGAGGAGTGTTGAGTGTTAAATGTTGAGTGTTAAATTATTCATTCTTAAATAAAAAATGAAGTACTTATATCGTCTGTATCAGCTTGTAATATGCTTGCCTATCCTGTTGGTAGCTAGTGTTTTAACCAGTTTGTCTACCGTTTTGGGATGTATGCTGGGCAATGGCCATTTCTGGGGCTATTATCCCGGCAAGTATTGGTCCTGGCTTTGGGTCCGCATCCTCCTCCTGCCTGTAAAGGTGGAGGGACGTGAGCATCTCAAGAAGAACCAGAGTTATGTTTTCGTGGCCAATCATCAGGGCGCTTTCGATATCTTCCTGATATACGGTTTTCTGGGCAGAAACTTCAAGTGGATGATGAAGAAGGGCTTGCGCAAAGTGCCTCTCATCGGTATCGCCTGTGAGTATGCGCACCACATCTTTGTAGACAAAAGCGGACCTTCTAAGATCCGTGCTTCTTATGACCGTGCTCGCGAGGTGCTTAAAGAGGGCATGTCGCTGGTGGTATTCCCAGAGGGTGCCCGTTCGTTTACGGGGCACATGGGTGTGTTCCGCCGCGGTGCTTTCATGCTTGCCGATGAACTGCAGTTGCCGGTATGTCCGCTTACCATCAATGGCAGTTTTGATGTGAAGCCTCGCATGAAGGATATCTACTGGGCTTTCTGGCATCCTCTGAAGCTCACCATTCATGAGCCTATCGAGCCGATAGGCAAGGGAGCTGACAATATCAAGAACCAGATGAACAAGAGCTATGAGGCGATCATGAACGGACTTGACAAGAAATATCAGGGTTTTGTAGAGAATCCGGACCAATAATTTCGGTTTTTCGCTTGTTATTTCAAAAATAAGTTGTAATTTTGCATCTGTATTACATTATTTAGTATCAGAATCATTAAAATTAGAAGAAGTTATGAGTGATAGCATAGTAATCATTCCTACATATAATGAGAAGGAAAATATCGAGAAAATCATCCGTGCTGTCTTCGGTCTCGAAAAGCAGTTTGATATCCTCGTTATCGATGACGGAAGTCCTGACGGTACTGCTGCCATTGTTAAGGGCTTGATGGCTAATGAGTTTGCCGGTCGTCTGCATATCCTGGAGCGTTCGGGTAAACTCGGTTTGGGTACTGCCTATATCATGGGCTTCAAATGGTCATTGGAGCAGGGCTATGACTTCATCTTCGAGATGGATGCCGACTTCAGTCATGATCCTAATGATTTGCCTCGTCTCTATGCGGCAACTCACGATGAGGGGTATGATGTGGCTGTAGGCTCAAGATATATTTCGGGTGTGAACGTGGTCAACTGGCCTATCGGACGCGTATTGATGAGCTATTTCGCTTCTAAATACGTACGTATCGTAACCGGATTTAAGGTGAATGATACCACAGCTGGATTCGTCTGCTACCGACGTAAGGTATTGGAAACCATAGATTTGGATGCTATCCGCTTCAAGGGCTATGCTTTCCAGATAGAGATGAAATATACGGCTCATCGAATAGGTTTCAAGATCAAGGAGGTGCCTGTCATCTTTGTTAACCGTCGTGAAGGTGTGAGCAAGATGAGTGGTGGCATCTTTGGTGAGGCTTTCTTTGGCGTGATGCGACTGCGCCTGGATGGCTGGTTCAAGAAATATCCGAAGAAGGATTAATACTCAGTAATCACTACTCAGTAATCAGTAATCACTAATCAGTACTTGGATGGAAATCCAAAAGATAGAAAAAACATACGGGCGTTCGCCACAGGCGGATGCCCTCTTTGATTTGATGGGGAAGAAGTCGGTTCATTCCATTTTTCTCCAGGGTTTGCTGTGCTCTTCGGCTCCGATGTTCTTTGCTTCTCTGCAGGGAAGATGAGGCGTTCGGTACTCTTCGTACTGGATGATGCCGATGAAGCAGGCTATTTTTATCACGATCTCACTCAGATGATGGGGCAGGAGAAGGTCTTCTTCTTTCCTTCCAGCTATCGGCGTGCCGTGAAATACGGGCAGCGTGATGCAGCGAACGAAATCCTACGTACAGAGGTGCTAGCGCGCCTCTCTTCGGGAGGACATTTCCCGGTAGTCACTTATCCCGATGCACTGGCAGAACTCGTTGTGGCTAAGCAGAATCTGGATGAACGGATTCTGAAACTGACTGTAGGCCAGCAGATTGCTCAGACCGATGTGGTTCATACCTTGCGCGATTTCGAACTCAAAGAAACCGATTATGTTTATGAACCGGGCCAGTTTGCCGTGCGTGGAAGCATCCTCGATGTCTATTCCTACAGCTGCGAATATCCGTTCCGTATCGACTTCTTCGGCGATGAGATTGACACCATCCGTACCTTTGATGTTGAGACCCAGCTCTCGCAGGCAAAGCGCACAGAGATAGAAATCGTGCCCGAACTCGCCCATATCGAGAGCAACAAGCAGTGTTTCCTCAATTTCCTCTCCGAAAGTACGCCAGTCGTTGCAAAAGACCTTTCTTTCGTTTGCGACCGCATCGGTCAGATCTATACCGAAGGCTTCTCATCGCAGAGCCTTACCGAGCAGCTGGAGGGAGCTACTGAGGTAGAGGCTGAGCGCATCAGACACGACATGAAGACCGAGCTCAACCTCGTTTCTCCGCTCGATTTCAAGAAGGCAGTAGCGGCTCATCTCCGTATCGAGTTCGGCAAGGTCGCTCCGTCAGAGAGTTCGGCTGTGATACCTTTCAATATTGCTCCACAGCCTCTTTTCCATAAGAATTTCAATTTACTTTGTCAAACTCTGGAGGATTTCCTGCTCCAGGGTTACACCTTATATATATTGGCAGATAGCCAGAAGCAGCAACAGCGCCTGAAGGATATCTTTGAAAGCGAAGAGCTGAAGCGCTACGCCATCCGTTTTACACCGGTAGACAAGACGCTTCATGAAGGCTTTACTGACCATGACAAGAAGTGCTGTTTCTTTACCGATCATCAGATTTTTGACCGTTTTCATAAATATAACCTGCGCTCAGATAAAGCGAGAGCCGGCAAGATGGCACTCACCATGAAGGAACTGCAGGAGATGGAAGTGGGAGATTTTATCGTGCATGTAGACTTCGGTATCGGCAAGTTTGGCGGTCTGGTTAGGGTTCCTACGGGCAACAGCTATCAGGAAATGATCCGAATCGTCTATACGAACAATGACAAGGTGGATGTTTCTATCCACTCGCTTTATAAAATCAGCAAATATCGCCGCAGCGATACCGGTACTCCGCCTCGCCTGTCTACACTGGGTACAGGTGCCTGGGATAAACTCAAGGACAAAGCTAAGAAGCGAATCAAGGACATTGCGCGCGACCTGATCAAACTCTATGCCCAGCGCCGACGGGAGAAGGGATTCGCCTTCAGTGCCGACAATTATCTGCAGCATACGCTGGAGGCTTCCTTCCTGTATGAAGATACGCCAGACCAGAATAAGGCTACTCAGGAGGTGAAGAAGGATATGGAGAGTGGCAGACCGATGGACCGTCTGGTTTGTGGCGATGTGGGCTTCGGCAAGACTGAGGTTGCCATTCGTGCAGCCTTCAAGGCTGCGTGCGACAGCAAGCAGGTTGCGGTGCTGGTGCCTACTACCGTTCTGGCTTTCCAGCACTATCAGACTTTCAAAAAGCGTCTGGAAGGCATGCCTGTAAGGGTAGACTATCTCAGTAGAGCCCGTACAACGAAGGAAACCAGAGAGGTGCTTGACGCCCTGAAAGAGGGTAAGATTGATATCCTCATAGGTACGCATAAGCTGATATCAAAGACCGTGAAATGGCATGACCTGGGACTGCTCGTCATCGATGAAGAGCAGAAGTTCGGTGTGTCTACCAAAGAGAAACTCCGTCAGCTCAAGGTAAATGTCGATACACTCACGATGAGTGCCACTCCGATTCCGCGAACCCTCCAGTTCTCTCTGATGGGCGCCCGGGATATGAGTATCATGCGCACTCCGCCACCTAACCGTTATCCGATTCATACCGAACTGGTAACGTTTAGTAGTGAAGTTATCTGCGATGCCATCAATTTCGAGATGAGCCGAAACGGACAGGTTTATTTCGTATGCGACAGAATATCCAAGCTTCCGGAGCTCAAGATGCTCATAGAGAAGCATATTCCAGACTGTAGGGTAGCAATCGGTCACGGACAGATGAAGCCTGAGGATTTGGAGAAAATCATCATGGGCTTTATCAATTACGATTATGATGTACTGCTTTCTACCACTATTGTAGAGAACGGTATCGACATTTCCAATGCCAATACGATTATCGTGAGCGATGCTCATCACTTCGGATTGAGTGACCTGCATCAGATGCGTGGACGCGTAGGAAGAAGCAACAAGAAGGCTTTCTGCTATCTGATGGCGCCACCTAAGAGTGCACTTACTCCTGAGGCGCGTCGCCGTCTGGAGGCTCTGGAGACGTTCAGCGAACTGGGTAGCGGCTTCAATCTCGCCATGCAGGACCTGGATATCCGCGGTGCGGGTAATCTGCTGGGCTCTGAGCAGAGCGGTTTTATGGAAGATCTGGGTTATGAAACCTACCAGAAGATTCTCTCTCAGGCTGTCACAGAGTTGAAGAACGAGGAGTTCTGTGATCTTTATCAGGAGAAGATGGATGAAGGTGCCCAGCTTACGGGTGATGATTTCGTTGACGATTGTGGCATAGAGAGCGATCTGGAGATGTATTTTCCTCAGACTTATGTGCCGGGTGACAGTGAGCGCATGCTCCTTTATCGTGAACTGGACCGTCTGGAGAGCGATGAGGAAGTAGAGGCTTACCGCAAGCGTATGATAGACCGTTTTGGTCCTGTGCCTCATGAAGCAGACGAACTGATGCATGTGGTAGGTCTGCGTAGGGTAGGCAAGAAGCTAGGTTGCGAGAAGATTATTCTCAAGCAGGACTATATGCAGATGCAGTTTGTGAGCAATGTAAACAGTCCGTTCTACAGAAGTCAGATGTTTAACCGCATACTCGCTTACGTTACCAGTCATATTCAAGATTGTGTTCTGAAGGAAAAATTCAACAAGCGAATGCTTCGCATCAATGATGTGAAGACTGTAGGGCAGGCTGTAAATCTGTTGAATCAGATATCGCAGATAGATTTAGGTAATGAAAAGAAATAATCTGTGTCTACAGTCTATGGGTAAAATCCTCTATCAATTGTGGAAGTAGACAATAAAATAGACTATTGATTTATACTGAAAGGTTATAAATCCTCAAATCCGCAACCTATAGGGTTTAGTGGGATTTTGCTTGCAAAACGACGAAATTCATTTTATTGTACATATTTCTTGCACAACAGAAATGTCGCAGACACAAAATCCCCTTACCCCATAAAGCGACTTGAGGTAATACGCTGGTTTAACCAGAAAAGCATGGTCTTTAACCAAAGTCTGTCTTGAACAGGTTGGCATAAGCATTGTTGTCTGAGTAAATGTTCAATACATGCCTACGTGATGTCTTAATCCATTTCGCAGGAACAGATATGAACTTGAAAACAAAGGTCTTGATTCTGCTGGTGGCACACAATCCAAATTCATGGGTTTTCAATCTCTGCATAATAGCTTTGTAGAAGTTTCTGATGAGAGCTGTCATAAGCAGGAATACAGTATTCTGTGCCATGAACGATTTTGGCAATCGATTCCAGCCAAAGCCATTGTTCATGTCATCGAAGATGCGTTCCTTGCCACCACGAAGATTGTAGAATTCCACGATGTCTCTTGCACTCGACTTGTAATCGTTAGTCAGTATACATCTGTAGGTATATTCGCCTTCCCAAATGTCAAGGTCTCCCTCTATTCGCCTTTGTCTCTGTATGACAAGACGATACGGTTTTCCTTTCCATTTCTCAACAAGGATAGAATTCAACTCAAACTCAATACCGTTGATTTCAACAGTTTTCCATCCAGTTAAGGCAAACATGGAATCGTAGAAAGAAGAGCATCTGTTGGCACGAATATAAAAATGCCTGCAATGAGCCTCTACCATATCTACGATTTCCTCCGAACATGAGCCGCAATCCATGCGGGCACGAAAATATATATTTCCGAAGCCTCCAATCGCTTGAAGATTCTTTCCAAAGTTTCTTTTGGTTGAAGCGCACGTTTGTGTTGCCGTCTCTATTTTCAATACCAACAATCATGTCGTTAATGACAGCTACACCTGGACTATAGCCCAAGAACTTCTTGTAGGTTGGTTTTGCATCATACTTCTCTGTTTCAATGAACTGATGGTCAAAGTCAAAATCATACTCTTGACCGGATTTCAATTGACCAGTAGCAAGCAGGGCATTGACCAGTAAGCAGTTCATCTTGTCTGCAGTATTGAAATCATAGGATTTGCCAGAAGCAGACTTATAGGTGATGCTCTTAAAAGTCAGTTCTTCGATAGCACGTAATATGGTGTCTGCGCTGCAAGTGCGAAGAGTTGGATGAAGAGACAAATGTTTCATCAGGTGAGTTGTAACATCCTCAATACATGAGCCACCACAAAGATATACGCACATCAGAGAGCGTAGAATCTCGCTATATTGATAACCAAACATAGTGCATCTCAATCCCAAGGTGGAATCTATGGTTTGAGCTAAAAGAGCATCAAATTGCTCCATAATCGAAAAAATTCCCCCAAAAGGAGTGAGTTTCTCAGATTTTATTTGTACTTTTGCCATGTCATTCAGAATTTTGTTTGTTTTTATTTTACAACACTAAGATAAGTGAAATTTCTGACATGGCAAAATCCTGAGCAACTTTTTGTTGCTCAGGTGCTTATAAAAAATATTAAATTATAGTGTTGCGGAAATTAGGTAAATCAGACAACGTTACATGATGATATGTCAACTTTACATGATAATATGTTTCAGTTTAGTGTATAAAAAAACATTGGAATCTCAATATCCCTATTGAACTCCAATGTTTTATTTTTTTTGTATAAGTAAAAGATGATGATAAGCGTTTCACAACGCATTTTGAATTTTCTGTTGCAAAGATACTATTTTCCATTATAATATAGGGTGTAATATTTGGTATTTTATGGGGTAATATTTGATTAAGTTTATAAAAATAACACTGAAAATACACTTATTCAACAAATAATACCTGTAGAATGAACTATTTTATTGCATAAAAATAAAAAAATAGTGGAAAAACACATAAAAAAGTTCTTTATTTCATTTTTTTATTTGTACCTTTGTTCAGGCATACAACAATTTTAAACATATATATAAATATGAGACAGAAAAAGTACATCTTAAGCGAGCAGGAACTTCCTACTCAGTGGTACAACATTCAGGCAGATATGCCTAACAAGCCATTGCCACCGTTGAACCCTCAGACACACCAGCCAATGAATGCTGATGATTTGTCACATGTATTTAATAAAGAGTGCTCAAAGCAGGAACTTGATACAGAGCACGCTTGGATTGATATTCCGGAAGATGTGCTGGAGAAGTACACCTTCTACCGTTCAACCCCTCTTGTACGTGCTTACGCCCTTGAGGAGGCACTCGGTACTCCGGCGCATATCTATTTCAAGAATGAGAGTATCAATCCGTTAGGCTCTCATAAAATCAATTCAGCCATTCCTCAGTGCTACTACTGTAAGCAGGAGGGTGATACCAATGTCACTACAGAGACAGGTGCAGGTCAGTGGGTGCCCTCTCTTATGCAGCAAAACTCTACGGCCTGGAGGCAGCAGTTTATCAGGTAAAGATTACCATGCAGCAGAAACCATACCGTTCCAGCATCATGCGTACGTTTGGAGCCACTGTAGAGGGTTCTCCTTCCATGAGTACACGCGCAGGTAAGAACATTATCACTCGTGAGCCTCATCATCCTGGTTCGCTCGGTACTGCCATCAGTGAGGCTGTTGAGCTGGCTACAACCACACCAGGCTGTAAGTATACGCTGGGTTCTGTGCTCAATCATGTGGCACTTCACCAGACCATTATCGGTCTAGAGGCAGAGAAGCAGATGGCGATGGCAGGTGAGTATCCTGATCAGGTGATTGCTTGTTTCGGTGGTGGTAGTAACTTTGGTGGTATTGCCTTCCCATTCCTCCGTCACAACTTCACAGGCGAGCGCCATACTGAGTTTATAGCAGCAGAGCCGGAGAGCTGTCCTAAGCTGACTCGCGGTAAGTTCGAGTATGATTTCGGTGATGAGGCAGGTTACACTCCATTGCTGCCAATGTTTACTCTGGGTCATGATTTCAAGCCTGCCAACATTCATGCAGGTGGTCTCCGTTATCATGGTGCTGGTATGATTATCTCCCAACTTCTGAAGGATGGTTATCTGCATGGTGTAGATATCCCTCAGCTGGAGTCATTCAAGTCAGGTATGCTCTTCGCTCAGACCGAGGGTATCATTCCTGCTCCAGAGAGCTGTCATGCGATTGCAGCCACTATACGTGAGGCTCTGAAGGCTAAGGAAGAGGGCAAGGAGAAGGTTATCCTGTTCTGTCTCTCAGGTCATGGTCTTATCGATATGCCGTCTTACGATAGCTTTATCAATGGCGATTTGCACGATTATTCTGTGAGTGATGAAGAAATCCAGCAGTTCCTCAAGGATGTGCCAAAGGTTGACTAAATTATAGTTAACAGTATATAGCAAACAGTTGACAATTATTCTTTGAGATATATTGAAATAACAATATCACATTATAAAAGAAGCCAGGCTGCGAAAAGCAACCTGGCTTTTTATTTAGAGATTCTATTTTCTTTTATTTAGAAATTCTATTCTCAGTGCGAGACTTCTATCTTTCATTAGAAGTTCAACCACTCTTCGATAGCCTTAGCGATGATATCGAAGCTTGTGGTAGGCTCGAAGCGGGCTACAACCTGACCCTTCTTGTTAACGAGGAACTTGGTGAAGTTCCACTTGATATCGGCACTCTCCTTGTAGTTAGGATCAGCCTCGCTCAACATCTTGTCGAGAACAGGGTAGAGAGGGTGGCTCTCGTCCCAACCAGCAAAGCCCTTACATTCTTTCAGAAATTTGAAGAGAGGGGCAGCATCGTCTCCGTTTACCTTGATCTTCTTGTAGCGCTGGAACTCTGTGCCGTATGTAAGCTTGCAGAACTGATGAATGCTTTCATCTGTACCAGGGGCTTGCTGACCAAACTGGTTGCAAGGAAAATCAAGTATTTCGAAACCTTGAGAATGATAGGTCTCATAAAGTTTCTCCAGTTCCTCATACTGAGGGGTGAAACCACACTTTGTAGCGGTGTTAACGATGAGCAGCACTTCGTTGGCATACTCCTTGAGGGAAACATCCTTTCCCTTTCTGTCTTTAACAGAAAATTCGTAAACAGTTCTCATTTTTTTTATCTTTATGTATGTGTTATCTATATTTCCGATCTCAACTTATATAATCTAGAGTGCAAAGATACTACTTTTCTCTTAGAATACTTCAAGAGTTTTTTTAAAAATTCTAAAAATCGAACAAAATCATAGATGAAGGAATAAGCGTAATATATATAATGTAGATAGATATTGTATATCTGGGTAAACAGATACCATATAGCTGAGTATATAGATATCGGTTAGACAATAGAATATAGAAGAATGAAATATCTAGACGATATAACTACACAATATCAGTATGAAACAGTATAAAAAAATGCAGGATTTTCACAAACCCTGCATTCTTTTTTCTTTACCTCTTTTTCCTCAAAAAACAAAGAAAAAGAGGTTTACGATTAATCTATCATTTAACTTTTCTAAGAACTTGTTGCAAAGATACTACATTTTCTTGTAACACCAAACTTTTTCTCAGTTTTTTTTCAGTAAAAAGGGAAAATTAATCAAATACCCCCCCATTTTTATACTTTTTTGCAATATTCGGTCAAAAAACAAAGCAAAACGGCTCAATTTTATGACTATTCTGCTTTTTTCCTTGTTTGAACGTTTTGCTGTGTACGATAACGAAGAAGGCTGTGTCCGGCAACAACTGAAGATATGTCCTGTAATATGTGTTGCTTTTTGTTAATACAGATAAAAGCAGCCATCAGTAATGATGACTGCTTTTATCTGTAATTATGCGGGCTATCCCTGCGTTCTGTTTCGGTATTCAGTAGGCACGATACCCGTTTCTTTCTTGAATACCTTCGAGAAATACTTAGGGTCGGTGAAACCTACTGCGAAGGCGATGCTGCTCAGTGTATCGTCTGTCTTGCGCAACATCTCGCATGCCTTCTTGATACGTATATGGCGAACGAAGTCTACCGGTGTCATTCCGGTCGTTGCTTTCACCTTATTATATAGTACGCTTCGGCTCATACCGATTTCGTTCGAGATGTCATCAATCTTGAGTTCCGGGTTGCCTGCATTTTCAACAACAAACCTGAAGATACGCATCATGGTTCTGTCTTGAATCTGTGCCGCCATAAATGCCAGCTCGCTGTTTGGGTCAACCGCTTCGTTCTCGGCACTAGTTTCAGCCTGGTTAAGAGCAGGCAGAGGAGCTGCTGCAGGCTGTATTCTCAGGGCTGCTATGGCATCTTTATCGCCAGTTTCCTTCAGTTTTCTGATGACATCCATCTGAATGTTGCGGCGCTGGGTGAGGATAGCCTCTATTCGGCCGAGCAGATAAGGGGTAGAGAATGGCTTGGTGATATAGGCATCAACACCTTCATCAAAGCCTCGCTGCTGGTCTTCTACGCTTGCCTTGGCCGAGAGAATCATCACTGGGATGTTGTTGAGGGTGGTATCCTGCTTAATCTCGTGAATCATCGACAAACCATCCATCACAGGCATGGTAACGTCTGTAAGGATAAAGTCGGGCGTCTCCTTGCGCGCCATTACCAAGCCAGCCTTTCCGTTCTCTGCGAGCAGCACGTTATAGGTAGGCGAGAGGATACTGTAGAGGAACTTGCGCAGGTCGGCATTGTCTTCAACTACCAGTACCGTCTGGTTTTTGTGTTCCGCTTCTTCTTGTGCTTCTTTCTGTTCCTTGCCCATTTCTTCCAGTCGTTCAGCCTCTTCATCCTTTTCTTCTTTCTGTTTGTTTACTTCTTCCAGATAGTCGGATGCATTGCGGTCGTCAATCTGTCCGTTCTCTTTCTCCCTTTCTGCCAGGTCGTAATCTTCCTCGCTCAGACCGCTGTTCGTATGGAAGTCTGCCTTGTTGCCATATCTCTGAACCTTGTCCAGCATTACCAGCATCTCGTTGGCATTGTCTGCCACCATTTTCAGCAGTTCCTTGCCCTTTCGGGTGATACCCGGTTCGGTATCCAAAACGGTTTTTACCGGGGCTCCGATGAGCGTTAGAGGGGTTCTCAGACGGTTGGCTGCATCGTTGTAGAACTCGTTCTTCATTACGCTCATCTCGTGGGTTACGTTCTCGTGCTGGCGCTGGTTGTAGGTATAGAAGATTGCGCCTACGATACCGAAGAGCAGAAGCAGCATCAGAAATTTGCCCCAGATGCTCTCCCAGAAGGTAGGGCGCACTTCGATAGGCAGTTCTGCCACATACTTGCTCCATACACCGTGAGAGTTGGTGGCTCTCACCTTGAGTACGTAATCGCCATGACTGATACGGTTGAAGCCGATGGTATTGCTGCTTCCGTTTGATATCCACACGCCTGGAGCTGTAAAACCATCTATGCGATAGAGATATCTGGTCTGATACTTACGCTGATAGTCGAGCGATGCGAAGTTGATGGTCAGATTTCGCTTGTTGGCAGGAATCACCACTTTATCCTTGTGCAGGATAGGTTCCGACTTCTTCTCTCCGCTATAATGGAGGAAACAGAAGATGACTTTAGGCTGGTAGTTGCTCTTCTTCAGCGTAGCCGGATTGAAGGTAATCAGTCCCATCGGGGTACCTACCGAGATGTTGTTGCTTGCCGGATCGTGGTAAGGACGGCTTTGCGAGAACGACATGTTGAAGTCGAAGTCGTTAGGTCCGAACACATTGCACTGGCCCGTTTTCGGGTTTACGCAGTCGATACTCGATTCTCTGATTACCCAGATTCTTCCCTGGTTGTCTTCTACCATGCCCTGTACGATGCCTTCGTTAACATCGATGGCATGGAAGTATTTCATCTTCAGGTTGTCTTGCAGGAGCGATTTGCTCACAATCTCTTCCATCAAACCGCCCTGTTGCGAGATATACATCTTGCCGCTGGTGTGCTCCATGATATTGTTCATATCGTTTGCAGCCAGACTAGTTGTATCGTTCGGTATGTAGTAGGTCTTGTGGTAATTGATCTTTCTTGCGTTTGTAAAGGCATCACTGAAGGTGATGAGACCATCTGTAGTTCCTACGAGAATGGTTCCCGTAGTGGTGCAGCAGATGCGGCGTATGCGGTCGTAGTGCTGTTTCTCCCAAGGCAGTCCGTTTCGTTTACTGATGAAGCTGATACTGCCGTCTGCCGCCTCGTTAACAAGTGCCAGCCCACCTCCGTAGGTACCTATCCAGATGCGTCCGGTGCGGTCGGCTACAATGTCTTGTATCTTGTCGAACGGCAGCGATGACGGGTTGTTGGCATCATAAACAAAGTGTCTTACCTGCATTTTATCTATCAGATAGACACCATTTCCGTTGGTTCCTATCCATGCTCTTCCCTTGATATCGAAGTGGATGGCGAAGATGCCCTTCTCGTCGAAGTTTACTTGCTGTGGCACGATCTGTCCGCTTGGCGACAGGTATCCGATGCTTTGGTAGGATGCGTTGAGCACCTGGATTATACCATTGTAATAGCCAGCCCAGATATGTCCGTCTGGCGATGCATTCACCGAGAACACTTCGTCTTCGCCCACATCCAGCTTGTTGATAATGTAAGGGTGATATTTGAAGACTACCTGTGTCAGGTCGTGAGAGCCTGTCAGCCAGAGGATTCCCTGGTCTGAGAGTACATATTTCGTAATCTTCGGTATGCGGTAGTTGCCCGATGAATTGCTTCTCAGCAGATAAGGCACCAGTTTTCCTGCCTTGCGGTCAAAATAACTGAAGGTTCCTCCTCTTGGCACTACCCAGAGGGTCTTGTGTTCATCTTGTGTGATGAAATTGCTTTCGCAGGTTGTGCGGTCCATCGGATCGTCCTGGTCGGCAAAGAGCCACTGTGTCTGTCCGGTCTTCGGATTGACAAGGGTTACTCCTATACCGTCTGTAAATGCCCATACCATACCGAAATCATCGATATAAATCTTCTTTACCTCTGCCAGAGGCTGACTCGGGCTCTGTACGTTGATGATATCAAACTTGAAGGTGCGCGGGTTGTAGATTACTACACCCAGGTTGGTTGCCATCAGAAGCTGGTAACCTGTATTCTTCAGTCCGTTGATACGGGTTACGCCTTCTGGCATTGGTATCATGGTGAGTCGGTTCTGCAGGTCATATTTTGCCAGTTTACCGTCTTCAGTTGCCAGGAACTCATCTTCTCCCACCCCTCTGAGCCATTTGAAAGGCAGTTTGCTTGGAATTTTCGAATGATATATGTATGCGCCTTTGTCGGTAAGCACCCATTCTCTTCCGTGTATATCTTGATGGATGTACCATACATTTCCGCTTCTGAGTCCCTTTTCTCCTACTTTGATGAGTTCTATGTTCCGCTCATCAAAGGTTTTTCCTATTGATCGGATGATGTATTTTCCATCTTCTGAAGTAAACCATGTAGCTCCGTTTTTCAATGGGTATACCTGGCTCACGCGCAGGTCGATGTTGAACAGTTCGTTGAATTTCTGTCCAACAGCAAAGAACCGGCAGAAGTGGGTATCGTATACGTAGAGCTTGTGGTCGTATGTGATACACCACACGTTGTTGTTATAGGATGGTTCTATTTTCAGTATACGGTTGGTTGACAGAACGTCAATATCATCCGGGTTGTCTCTGAAAGTATGAAACTTGTAGCCGTCATAGAACGACAGTCCGTTCCATGTACTGAACCACATGAGGTTGTCTTTACCTTGTTTAAGGTCTGAGATGGTATTGGCAGCGAGTCCGTCTGTGATAGAGAATTTTCTCACATCGCAGTAAGGTACAGCTGCTGTCATGATGGTAGAGAGCAGTCCTAATAAGGTGATATATAATTTTCTTTTCATCATTTTTTATTCGTATACGTTTATTAATCGCAACAAAGGTAGTGAAAATAAATGAGATATCGTAGTTTTAGGTGTATTTTTTTATGTTCTTGCATTAAATTATTCCACTTTTCGTGTTATAGGGTAATATTTGGTTGATTTGGTGGTGGTTCCTTCTTATGTTATGCCTGACAAAACTCCCCGATAAATGAATATCGGGGAGCAGTAGGATATGTTGTATTGAATTTGATTACTTCTGAATCATCTTCTTTCCGTTCTTGATGACTACACCCTTGTAAGCCTTGGTTACCTTCTGGCCTGCGAGGTTGTAAACAGGAGCGTTCTTTGCAGCTTCATCTGTTGTAATGTTAGTGATGCCGGTAGATTCAAACTTTTCTACAGCCTTAATAGGGAGAACTTCAGGGTTGTTTTTGAATATTACACCGAAAATACTATTAAGGTATATTTCTCTCCTTCTGTTAATTTTGAAACACCACCAATACCGCTAAACTTATCGTAAATCATAATCTTGTTTTCACCATCATTAGCATAGTAGTTGAATTTACCTGTAGTATACTCTTCTTTGCTGAATGTGAACTCCTTAATCTTGATAAGGTCGTTGGTGTATTTGCCATCAAGGATGTCCTTTACAGTTGCAATAACAGGTTCAGCAGCTTCGTTGCTCTCTGTGATTTTGAGATTTTCGCCGTTTGTTTCCTTGCTTGCTGACAGATAAGGAATTCCTGCGTCATAAGCCAAATTTACCTTAACAGTACCGCTAATGATGCTGTTTACAGGCATATCGATTCCTAAAGTTCTCATTTCGATAGCTGTGTCACCTTCACGTACGTAAGTATTTACGGTTCCCTTGTAGCTGTTTACGTATAATACCTTTGCGTTTGTGAGTTTGAGGTTGATGTAATCCTTAGCTTCTTTATTGTTAGCCAAGAGTTCCTTTACACTTGCTGCATCGGTGTACTCTATCTTGGTACCAGCGAGCGTAACTTTGATAGACTTGATTTGGGTGTTGCCAGCAATTGTATATACAACTTTGTTAGCATCACCAGTCCAAGAACCTTTATTATTAGTACCTACGTCAGCATTGTTATTATCATTCCATTTTTTATTTATAATGTCGATAGAAGCAATCTTCTTGTCAGCAGGTGCTTGAATCGTAAGCGTTCCACTGTACATTCTGAGACGTGGTGAACTACTCCAGATTCGGTTTTCATTCGAACCAGAAGTTTTTGCAGAAACTGTTACAGAAATACCATTAGTTGTACATGTCATGGCTTTGGTGATATCTCCATCTTTAGAATCTGAAGAAGATGTACCTGTCAGTTCAGGGAAGAGTGTTTTGTAATCATTGTCAAAGTCAAAAGTTACTTCCTGTGCAAACGTAACGCTAGCTACGAACGCCAGAACCAATGATAATGAATAGCGTAAAAATTTGTTCATAACTTAATAATTTTAAAGGTTTAACGTATAATTAATAAACTGTTGAAACTCATTTTTTTGAGCGCATTCTTAGAATTTACTTTGTGCTAAAAGCATGTTCTTTGAATAATTACTTATTTATGATGCAAAGATACGAAAAATATCGAGTAACTACTCAGCACCCCTATGGGCATGAGTAATCGTCTTACTGTTGTACTACAGCAAGAATTGCATTGAATTTAGAATTTCCGTTCTTCATAGCAGTTTCAGCAATGGAGTGCAACTTGGCAAAATCATCGGCACCGCTGTCTGTTCGGAAGCAACCGCTGACTTTCTGCTTTATCTTGATTTTCCTAACTCCCCGCTCACTGGCATTGTTCTCGTAAGGCACACTTGGATTGGAGAGAAAGGTAAATAGGTAGTCTTTGACTTTAAGGATACCCCTCTTGAATTTCTCAAACTCGTTATCTAAATGCGTGAGGCTTTCACCCAAGAGGTTCTTCATCTTTGTCTTCAGTACCTTTATCTTTCTAGAGGTAATGTTGTCCTCTCTTCTGAGATTTATAGAGTGTTCTATCAGATGGATGAATCTCCGTGACCAGTTCTGGTTTGGATCCAGTTCGTTCAGATACTTTGCATTCCTAAGAAGATGAGCCAGGCAGACCTGATGGTCCTTAACATTCATCTTGAAGTAGCTCTGATGTCTGTCAGTCACAAGTGTCGAATAGGAAGTCCCTTTGGAAACTTGGAATCTATGGCCTTCTGACCTCGCGATTCTGACTGGAACACGTATGTAAGCAGGTCGTTCTGGAATATCCAGTTCCAATGCAGATGCTTTCCTACCGTAGCACCAGTTTCATCGGCTCCTACGACAGACGCTGTTTCCAGCCTCTTGCGTATTTCCTCATATGCACAGTCTGCCTTGCCGCTATTCTCTTTGAGTATGTTCTGCACTGTACCCTCACTTATATTCTGGCCGGACAGGTCGGATATAAGTTCTGCAATCCTTTTGAACGGAATACACTGCACTACATTAAGGTATGTCACCAGTGCACGGAGGTTGTCACCATACTTGATACGACAGTTGGGAGCTTCGCAGTTGTTTACGCAACCGCATTCACAGACCTTCTCGTAATACTGTTCCTCGCAGGTCTCTACGACCACCTTGATATCAACAATTTGTGTCTTACGGATCTTCTGGCATGGTATATCAATCAAGAGCCGACCACAGCATTTACAATAGACGGGTCGTGCTTTACAATTACGTCTGGTTCTGCTATAGTCTGCAGTGTGCCCCTTGTGGCCAGGCTGTCCACCGCTCGGCTTTCCGCTTGGCTTGCGAAGAGACTTTGTCCTGCGCAGCTCACGGAAGCGATACTTCTTGGGATGGAGGGATACTGCTGTTACTGCTGTTTTTTCGGGCTTTCCTGGTGTACTTGATGTATCGTCATCAGCTCCCTCGAGTTCCTTGATGCGCTCTTTAGCAACGGCAAGTTCTGCCTTTGTGGAAGCAAGTTCTGTCTTTAGATTATGTATCTCCACGTCCTTCTGGTTAATGACACGGTTGAGGCGTCCGATCTCCTCAGTCTTCTCGGAGTCGGACTTCTCAAGTTTGCGCAGACGCTGGTTTATCTGGCGCAAAACAACATCTATGTCAGTACAGTCGCTTGCCATTTTTTGGTGCAAAGATAAGCATTTTTCTCCACATGGCAAAATCACGATTTACATCCCTTAACGCAGACTTTTGACTTACGGGGAATGCAAAAACGCATCTCCTGGCAGATAATCTGTTGAAAGGCGATAATAGACAAAGGAGACATGTTGGAGGCATCATCGGAAAAGAACTCGTTAAATGAACTGTTTTAAACAGCCTACGTCCTCATCGACTCAATCATTAAAAAGTTTGTAATGATGAAGAAAATAAGCAAAATCAAGTTTATGCTTTATTAACGAGAAGTTTTCTATAGGGGTGCTGAGTAGTTACAATATCGATACGATGTGTTAAGAAAATGTTAAAACTTTGATACAATATTATCAAAAAGGCGGCTGTTTTTGAAAGAATAGGATTTCCTCAGTTTGTATCCTTTTCCCTTTGATGCAGACGAAAATCCACTACCTTTGCATCGGGTTCAAGAAAGAATGCTGTTCTTCGAGAACTCAAAAGTATAGAAGATATAAGAATATAAATAACTTAACTGATAAATTGATATGAAAAAGTTTACTACTCTTCTCACAATGGCTTTCATAGCTTTGATGAGTATCTCATTCACCTCATGTGATGATGATTCTGATATTGCATACACCCTCGATGGTACATGGAAGGGTAATATGTTGGTAGAATATGGTAATCACAATGCCCTCTACTCGGTAATCCGATTCGACCAGAATGATGGCATCTATTCCGGTACAGGCTATTGGATCGATTACTTTGATAGAGATTATTGGCATGGTAACAATTATATAGCAAACCATATTACCTGGACAGTACGTAACAGAAACATCTATATCACTCTTCTTGATGAGGGTAGCGATGTTGTGATTTACGACTATGCTCTGGGCGACCGCAAGTTCTCTGGATATGTAGATGCTGATAACGGCAACCGTGCTTATTTCGAGCTTTATCGCGATTCTTACAGCTATAACTGGCGCGATTATGACTGGGGCTACGATTGGGACTACGATGACGGTTGGGGCTACAGCAAGCAGCATTCGGGCTTGGAGAACACCCAGATTGTTTCTCGCGGAGCTAAGGATTCTGTAGAGTATGTTAAGGTGGCAGATGATAATCAGAAGCCTGTTCGCCGTTTTGTAGTGAAGTAAGGCAATAAGGAATTTAGTTTGAAGAAAGGAAACAAGATATGAAAAAGTTTAATCGGATATGGATGTGGATGGCGATAGCTACAGCATCTTTCTCATTTACCTCATGTGATGATGATGATTATTGGCATGATGATTATTACTGGTATGATGACTATAATCATGGTGGCTGGGGATGGAATCAGGGCGACTGGAACAACGGTTCTAACGGCTCTCAGGATGATTACCTGCTGTCGGAGGCTCAGACTCTTACAGGCGACTGGAGAGGCTCTGTGATGCTCTCTGAACTTGCAGAGGACGGCCAGTCTCGCAATAATTACAGTTTCAATGCCGAGATGACGTTCTATCAGGCGGGTGATAAGGTTAACTCGCTCAGTGGTAATGGTGTAGAAGTGGATTATGCCGATGATGGAAGCAATGAAACCCAGACCCTGAAGTTTGCCTGGTACATCGATAAGAATGGTGATATTTATATCCGTTATAATGATTCTGGTGCTACCTATGTGATGGATGCAGGTGCTAAGCAGTATGGTTTCTATCTGGGTGATGAAAGGGGCCAGGATGTGTTCTATGGTTATATGATAGGAACAGGTAAGGCTAAGGGTGATGTGATGCAAATCGATTTAGTGCGCTACGATCCGAGTGGAGCCCGTAAGAAGACCCGTTCTGCTGCAACCGATTCTGTAGCTCCTGGCTTCGGTAAGGCTACCGGCAGGGCATTCATGCCACATGCTATCAAGAAGTTGCCAAGAAGATGATGATATAAACCAAGAAACGGGGGTGTCATAAGTCTGGATAATAGTTGGTGCATAACAGTTGACCACCGCTTGCACAACAGGTGTTGTGCATGCGCATATCAGCTGTTATGCAAGCGCACAACAGCTGTTGTGCGACCGAAGATACTAACTATCTCAACTACATATCCTATCTTTTCCAACAACATATCCTATCTCTTTCAACAACTTCAACAACAAGAAGAGGGTGAATCATAAACTTATGACACACCCTCTTCTTTGTTTGTATATAGCCTTTTATTTAAAGCCCCAAAGTTTCTTGAGAGCTTCTGCATCTTCGTTTTCCACATCCTTCTCTATTTCATCCGGGAGATTACAGAAGAAGTCGATGCCGGTTTTGTCTTCCAGCGTCTTGATGTTTACGACATATTTGCCGAGCTTATCGCCCTTTTCAAATGCCTTGTTCTCGTGAAGGAACCAGTAGCCGAAGGCACTGTAGGTATACTGGTTTTTGCTCTTATTAAACTCCTTTTTCAAAACAGCTACAAAGAAATACTTTGGTATTGGGATATAGCCTGGCTTCTTTGTTTCGCTAGAAGCACCATTCTTCTTCCAGCCAAGGAGATTACTCTCGCTGCCAACTGGGTCGATGGTACCGCCCTTCACGATAAACAGGGTATCAGAATCAATCTTTGGAGCTTTATTACGAAGATCTTCCTCCATCTTATACCAGGTGCCACGCTGGTTGAAGTTGCTGTACTGTGGTTGCATGTTGGTCATGAAGAAAGTCTGCTTCTGCTGGGTAAGGTTCAGCTTACGGTCAGCAGAAGGGCAGATATGACCATGGTTAAAGCCTTGAGCTGTAGGAGTAGGGTCTTCTGTAAAATCTGTAATTCCCCATTGTTCTTTCAGATCCGTATCCCATGGATACTGGCGCTCGCCTTGACCAGGTTTCCATCTGTCAACGTTAGATGCCGTGTTTCCTGTGTGGAAAGTATAGCAGCTCCATCTCTGGCTCTTCATGTTATCATCCCATTCTGTAGAATAGTTCAACATACCTGTTGTATTATCCATGTGAACGATGGCATAGCTGGTACCATTATTCTTGAGCTTTGGGAACTCCAGACCGCCGATAGCGTTTCTTACCACTTGTGGCATGTTGGCAGTAGCCACATTCTTGTTTGTATTGTTCTTATCAGTTGACTCACCACCGGTATTGCCACCCGTATTACCGCCACCGGTTGTACCGCCGTTTTCAGGAAAATAGAACTGCAGGGTATCGTCAGTGCCGCAGGCAGAGAACGTCATCGCAGCAACGAGCGCGAAGATAAAAAACTTAGTATGCTTCATAATTCTCGATAATGTTTTGAAGTTAAAGATTAAGTACTTTCTATATAATAATGTATGTAGAAATCGATTGCATAAGGATAGAATAGAGAAAAAAAAGTGCATTCCTACGTATATGCAACTACGCTGGAATGCACTCAGTATCTTTGCGATAATAAATATATCCTTATAAAAAAGGTATATTATTACTTCTTCAATTTGCCGTAACGGTTCATGAAGCGGTCTACGCGACCCGCTGTATCAACGAGCTTGCTCTTACCTGTGTAGAATGGGTGAGATGTGCTAGAGATTTCAATCTTAACAACTGGATAAGTCTCGCCTTCGAACTCAACAGTGTCGTTAGTCTTGCATGTAGACTGAGAGAGGAACATATCGCCGTTAGACATATCCTTGAATACTACAGGACGATAATTCTCTGGATGAATACCTTTTTTCATTTTTCTTTTTTTTTTATTGGGTTATTAAAATTAGACGTCATGGGGATGCTTGTTGCATCATTTCGTGTCCCTTATCGGGGCATGCCCATTATAGCCTGTTATCAATTTCAGGCTGCAAAGTTACGCTTTTTTCCTGAAACCACCAAATATTTCCTCTTCTTTAAGAAATATTTGAGAAATGAGCATAATACGTAGGTTCGCATTCCCTCCTGACACCTATGTTTTAATGGAAGAAATCCCCATCGCCTCTGTTCGGGTAGAGGACGATGGGGATTGGTATTTTTCCCTTTTTTATATAATATCTACTAGGGGAATTACTTCAATGTAATGATGATCTTCTCGATGTAGAGAGCACCAACAGCATTGTTCCAGATGGTAAAGTACTTGCTGCTTACGCTGCTGAAGTCGTAGGTAAAAGTGAACGAATTGAGGGTGCTGCCTGTCTCTTTGGTGTAAGAACCCTTGATAGCATCTGTCGTAGGATGGGCAGAAGAACCATGGTATACACCGAATACTGTAGGCGTGTCATACTTGCTCAGTCCCTTTACCACGATGGTGATGCTCTTGATATCCTTGCTGAACGCTGTGCTGTTGAAGAGGAATCCCTGCTTGGCTGCATCGGATGCGTTGCCTTGTAACTGGAGAGTGCCAGTGAAATCGCCGTTGGCTTTGCAGATGCGAGCACCGCTATAAGCGATGTTGTCGAATTTCCAAGAATACCAAGTGCTTTCTGTGGCTGCTACTTGTGAACCATAAGCGTTCTCAGGCAAATCTTCTGAGCTGGTCTTGCCACTTACGATAGAGCTGATGTTCATGGCATCGCCAGTAGCTGGTGTATCTGGTGTTGGGTCTGGTTTAACCTCACCACCGCCAGCGCTGGTCTTACCGTTTACAGAAATGAGTTTACCGCCCTGGTTGGTCTCTGGGTGTTGCCCATGTAGTTGATGAGCTTAGCGCAAACCACAATCTCGTCGCCTTCCTTCAGTGTCATGTCGCCTTCCTTCCACTTCTCGCCACCGAAGTAGTAGATGCGGTAGATGTAGAACTGGGTGCTGTTGGCATCATCGGCAATATAGAATGATCCGTTGCCGTAGGGTGTAGAGAACTGCTCCTTGATGCTCTGTACCTTACCCTTGATGTAGAACTCCTTGTCGGTAGCCTTACCAGCCTCCAGGGCTGCGGTATATTTCTGGGCAGCTACACTGTTGAATGGGTTTGCCTCAGAACCATCTCCCTTAGCTTCTCCCTTCAAATCTGTGCCTGGGGTAGTATCTCCTGGCTTCTTACCAATCTCCTTACCGTTAATCTTAGCGTATGTTGCAGATTTCAAACCGGTAGCTCCGAAATAGGTTTCGATATTACCGCAGATGATGAGTTCTTTCTTCAGATTACCTGGGTTATCCTTCAGGTTGAGAGCAGTGCGGAGATCGCCGGCTGGCAACTGGATAGGCATACAGTTGTTAACCTCTTTCTCGTCAGCCTTGGCAGCGAGCAGAATGTTTGTTGGAGCTGTCTCTGCACTTGATGCATCACCGAAGATAGCCTCATTGAGTGCCTTGTCTGGTACATAACCTACAATGTAACCCTTAATATATTTGCCGGTGCCTGTCTTAACTGTCTTAGCGTCAGTCACAGTATAAGGGCTGGCTTCTGTACCCTGTGTTGCCACCTCAGGAGTGGTTGGAGCACCAGGCTGAGTAGGCAGTGTATAAGGCTCTGGTACGTCCTCACAGCTAATGAATGTGAAGGCTGCCATAGCCGCCATCAAAACTGAAAATATATACTTTTTCATATTATTGTCTTTTTAAATATTGTTACTATTTTGATAATCAGTAATTACTTGATAGAGATGAGATTGCCACCCTTAATCTCTTTGGTGCCGTTATAATCAAGCAGGGTGCCTGATACAACCACCTTCTTGCCTGGTACAAGGATACCCTTGGTTTCCTCTGTCCACTTTGCACCATCGATGTTGAAGCAACGGAATACCTCGAGAGTCTTGCCTTCTGTATCCTTACCGTCGTCAGAGATAACGAATGTAGCGTTACCATACGTGCCAGTATTTACATCTTTCACCTTTACGATGATACCGGTAGCATAAACCTTAGCATCGCCTGCTGTACCGGCATTGATCTTCTCCAGTGCCTGAGCCACGGTATAAGGCTTCTCCAATGTACCGCCTGTTTCTGATGCCTTCAGATCATCCGTGTTGCGAAGTACAATCTGCCAGGTGTTGCCGAATCGGGTGAAGATACCGGTGATATCGAATACGCCCTGTGGAACCACCTCGTTGGCAAACTTAGAATAACCCGAGTTGCGCACTACCAGGTTGTTTTTGTTGATTCTCTTGCCCGTTTCGGCATCAATCAGTTCCAGACTCGTATTGGTATCATCTGGCGCCCATACGTTTGTACCGTTGGCTGAAGCAAACTTCACCTTCTTCAGGGTCATCAGCTTGCCCACGTTAGCCTCCATATAGGCTGCATCAGTAAGCTTTGTCAGGTCAAACTCCTCTGGCACTACCGTGCTTGCATCCGCCTCGCCAGGGTTCAGAATCTTGAAGTGCTCGTTCCAGATGGCACGCTCTATCTTTCCTATACCCAGACTTCCATCTGAGAGTTTGGTATTCACACCGCCAATCTGAGGCAACTTCTTGTAACTTCCGATATAGAGACCCTTCAGGTTTACGAGAATCTCCTGACCAACAGGAAGATAACCTGAAAGGCCACTTCCGTTGATGGCAATGATGATTGCGCCGGATGCATCCTGTACGCTCACCTGGTTGTAGATATTGCCACTGACATCATTGCCCGTCACTACCGCCTTGATCATCATGTCCTTCTCAATCAGCTTGTAGCCATTGTCGCTGTTGATAATCGTAGCAAACTGGGTCTTCAAATCTGCTATGCTGATCACATTCTTCTCCCTCAGGCTGTTGTTGCCCCATGGAGATGCAGGCACCTTCTCGGTCAGGTCTGGGTCAGCATAACCGTCGCCCATACACGACCCCAGAGTCAGTGCCAGGAATGCCAATGCTATGAATTTTATCTTTTTCATTGTTCTTTCTTTTTATTGTTATAGAGAAACGGGATTGCTCCCTGTTCTTTATGTTAAAGAGAAACTGCTCTTTAGAATCTGTAAGATACCTGGAACATGCCGTTGGTACCCCAGGTGTAATACTTCTTAGGATTCTTGGAGAACTGGTAGAGGCGTGGATTCTTCACGTTGCCGTTAGCATCCACTGTATAGCTTGAACGTGAGTTCTGCTCATATCCGCCTGTTACGATGGTCTGGTTGTTCAGCAGGTTGGTAATCATGAGGTTGAAGTTGAGAGAACCCTTCTTCAGTCTCACGCTCTTGCCTATGCTCAGGTCAACCATCCATCCTCCGTGACCCTTCTCCTGGGCTACAGCATCCTCAGTCCAGCTCATACCGTCGAGTGTAGTAGGAGCAAAGATTTCAGGGAATGCCTTGTGGGCAGCCTGGCGGTTGGTCAGCACCTTCTCATATCTGTAGCTTGGAGAATAAGAGAGGTAGATGCGGTCGTAATAGTTGGCATTGAGGTTGACGAACCATCCGTTTACATGGGCATCGAGACCGATGCTTCCCACTGTGAGCGGTGTGCCACTCTCGCGCATATTCATCACGTAAGCCTTGTCCTGGTAAACCTCAGCACTCTTTGAGAGCATGTATACGGCGTTTACATTGTTGATGTTCTTCGCCTCGCTCATAGCGCCCAGGGTCTTCAGGTCGAGCCATGATGTGAGCTTGATCTTAGCGCCCACCTCTACACCATAGTATTCCTTCTTCAGTCCGGTCATGCTCACGTAGGTGAATGAGTTCTCATCATCGTTGTAGAAGTTCTGCCATTCCGTAACGTTCTCCAGTCGGCTGTAGTATCCGCTCACGTTGGCACTCAGCCATGCGTTGCGATACAGGTAACTGAATTCAGAGCTGAAGATGCGCTCGTTCTTGAGGTTAGTCACGAAATCGTTGCTGATTTCAGGCGAGATGAAGGCTGTGTTTGCCATCGGTGCACGCAGCTCGTATCCGGCTCCTACGCTGAAGGCATGACCTCTGCCCATATCCACGTTCAGACTTCCCTTTACGCCACCGTCCAGGAAGTTGGCTGTGCCGCTCTTGCCCTGGCTGTTGTTCGGTGCCATACCGTTGCGCATGTAGCCTCGGCGGTTCATTCCGGTATATCCGATACGTCCGCTCAGCATCGCCTTCATGTTGTAGAATTCGGCTGTATAGGTGCTCCATGCGTTTGCCTTGTTCACGTCGATGCGATAGTCGTAACCGAACTTGTCGCCCTCGTAAACCAGCTTGCCTGTGTTGTTAGGACCGGCTGTGTTCAGATCGTACTGCACACGTGGGTCGGTCTTAGGATAATCTCCCAGGGCATATGTGTTGATGTTGTGGAAGATGGCACCGCCCAGCATGTCTTCCAGTGTCTGATAGTGCTGATTGGTACTCTTTCCGAGCATGATACCCGTAGCCAGGTTCGATTTCTTGGTCAGCTTGGTGTTCAGAACGGATGACAGGCTCAGGGTCAGGTTGTCGTTGTGCTTAGCCTGAACATAGTATAGCAGATCCTGTCCGTTCTTGGCTGCCTGCTGGTTGGCATAGTACAGGCGGTTCCAGTTAATCTGTCGGTTCTGCTTGCTTGCCTGCCAGTAGTTTACGGCGTTGTTCCAGTTTTCCCAGGTATACATGTTGTTGCCGTTCTTGTAGTCGCCCCATACATAGTAGTTGGCTGATGGCATGTTCTTCCAGTAGTCTGGCTGTGGATTCTCTGCGTTGTTGTAGTTGAGCTTGGTGCTCTTGTACATAGAGTATTTTCCGAACACCGATGTGGTGAGCTTCATCTGGTCGTTGATTTCCCAGTCCCATGTAGCGATAGCCGAAGGGGCAAAGTCGTTCACTACGCGTGAGTTTCTCTTGTGTCCGTTCTGGTATCCCCAGTATGGATTATACTGGTAGTCGTTTGCCAGCCAGTAAGCCTCGTCGGTAGATGCTCCCTGGGTACTTCTTTCTGTCGGGTTACCCCATGTGGAGAAGCTCAGCGAGTGGCCGTTCATCCACTTCTTCTGTACACCGAAGAAATAGGAGAGGGCGTTGTAGAAGGTTCCCTCTACGTATCCCTGGTTAGCCCAACGGTAGGTGAGACCGGCTGTTATTGCCCATCCCTTCTCGTTGAAGCCGCTGGAGTAGGAGTAGAGTCCGCGCAGGGTATAGTTGCGGTTGGCAACACCTACGCTGGCATACTGTCCTTCCTGCATGCTTCCGGCACGGAAATCATAGTTGTTGGAGCCTGCCATGCCGGTCATCGAATAGCCGTTGGCTTCGAAAGGCAGGGCAAAATCTACGTTTCTGGAGAATCGGTTCAAACCGCCGATGTTGGAGAAACGGAACTGTCCGGTCTCCATATCGTTCATGGAAGCACCGTTGATATAGACATCGTTGTACTTCTGGTTGAAGGCACGATAGCGGAAACGTGCTGGCGAGAACAGGTAACCTGCCTGGCTCGCGTATACGTTGCTGGTAGAATTGAGGATGGTGACATTGGATGACATGTCATCGTCCTCGCCCAACTGTGCCTCGGAGAAGGTGAAAGCATTCTCGTCAAGTCCCTGTGCTATGTTCTGGTCAGTCTTTTCGTTCTGAGCCATAGCCAATGAACATGAGAAGAGTGCTAACATTGCTAAGTTTACTTTCTTCTGCATAGTTTATATGTATTAAGTATTAATAAACCGGCAACAGTAGTCTCTTTGAGCAGTGATGATATATGTCCCGCTAGGTCTTGTTTGGGCGATAAGGGGACTTACCGTGTCCCTGGTCTTGTGTCTTCTGTTCCGATTCAATGTGTTTAATGCTGCAAAGTAACAAAAAATTTTTTGAAAAATGAATTTATTTATGTTAAAAATGTATGAAAACTGAAAAAATATTCGTTTTTATGGAGATATTTCCGGTTTTTTAGGTATCTTTGCTGCCTGTTACCTCATCGCGTTAAGGTGAACATATATAATTAGGTATACATTAATATTTAATATTAGTATGAGAAAACATTTGCTCTTGCTGGCTGCCCTCCTCATGATTGGGTTGGGCGCTACGGCACAGAAAAAGAAGTCGCAGACTTCCGGTAACAAGCAGTATCAGGTGTATGCTGTGGGTTTCTATAACCAGGAGAACCTCTTCGATACCTGCCATGATGCCGGTAAGAATGATTACGAGTATCTCCCTGCTAAGGGATGGAATGGTATGAAATATACCAATAAACTCAAGAATATGTCGCGTGCACTTGCCGACATGGGTACCGATGTGCTGCCTAACGTGGGTTGTGCCTTCATTGGTCTGGCTGAGGTTGAGAATGCCAACGTGCTGAAAGATCTCACCGCGCAGCCGCCTCTCAAGGCAAGAAACATGCAGTTCTGCCATATCGAGGGTCCCGATAAGCGAGGCATCGATTGTGCGCTGCTCTATAATCCGGCACTCTTCACGGTGAAGAATACCCGATTGGTGCCTTACGTACAGGAACTTGCCAAGGATTCTGCCTACAAGACCCGTGGTTTCCTCACCGTACGTGGTGAGTTGGCGGGCGAGGATGTGGCGGTTATCGTATGCCACTGGCCAAGCCGTTTCTCCGGTTCGTTCTATCGCGAGAGCGGAGCGCGCCAGGCTAAGGTGGTAAAAGACAGTTTGCTCCGTCTGAACCCTGAGATGAAGGTGTTCGTGATGGGTGATATGAACGATGATCCTACCAACGCCAGCATGCATAAGGTGCTGAAGGCGAAGGCTGAAATCAGCGAGGTGGGTGCTGATGAAATGTATAACCCATGGTATAACATCCTGGCCAAGGAGGGCAAGGGAACCCTGTTCTACAGCGGTTCATGGAATCTCTTCGACCAGATTGTCATCACGCCTAATCTCCTGAACAGGGATAGTAAGAACAAGGACTACAGTTCTCTGAAGTTCTGGAAGAACCACATCTTCCGCCGCGATTACCTCATCCAGCAGGAAGGTCAGTACAAGGGTGCTCCTTTGCGTACCAAGGCAGGCGGCAGATGGCTTAACGGCTACAGCGATCACCTGCCGGTAGTGATGTACCTGGTGAAGGAAAAAAGTAGAAAATGGTAGAGAATCATCCTTTTGAGCCGTGGCTGCCCGAGAATGCGCGGCTGCTGATGCTCGGCACGTTTCCGCCTGCAGCGAAGCGGTGGTGCATGCCCTGGTATTATCCCAACTTCCAGAATGATATGTGGAGGATATTCGGGATTATCTACTTCCAGGATAAGTTCCATTTCGTGGATGTAGAGAAGAAGACCTACCGCCTCTATGCTATTAAGGAATTTCTCAGGGAGAAGGGCGTCGCCATCTATGATACCGCACAGCAGGTGATACGCACCAAGAATACGGCATCCGACAAGGACCTGCAGATCGTGCAGCCCGCCGATCTCGACGGCATGCTCCGCCAGCTGCCCCATTGCAGGGCGGTGCTTACAGCCGGCCAGCTTGCCACGAAGGTATTTTCAGAACACTTCGGCATCAAGGAAAAGCCTGAGATGGGAGGCTATGCAGAATTCCAGTTCGAGGGCCGCAGACTCCGTCTGTACCGCATGCCATCCAGTTCCCGTGCCTATCCTATGGCAGTGGAGAAGAAGGCTGAATTCTACCGCAAGATGTTTGATGAAATCTTATAGAAAGAATATGAAAGATAAAGTGACCGTTATTGGCATTGCGGGAGGCACAGGCTCCGGCAAGACTACTGTGGTGAAGAAACTCGTAGAAGTGCTGCCGCCTCATTATGTGGCTGTGGTGCCCCTCGATTCATATTATAACGATACCTCGCAGATGACCGAGGAAGAACGTCATCGGATCAACTTCGACCACCCGTCGGCATTCGATTGGAAGCTTTTGCACCAGCAGCTCGCTGATCTGCGTGCTGGCAAGGCGATAGAGCAACCCACCTATAGTTATATCAAATGCAACCGTGAACCGGAAACGATTCACGTTGACCCCAAGCCGGTTGTGATTATCGAAGGCATCATGACGCTGGTGGACAAGAAGTTGAGAGACCTGATGGACCTGAAGGTGTTCGTGGATACCGATGCTGATGAGCGCCTGATACGCAACATTCAGCGTGATACCATCGACAGGGGTCGCACCGTATCGATGGTGGTAGACCGATACCTCAAGGTCCTGAAGCCGATGCACGAGCAGTTTATCGAACCGACCAAGCGCTATGCTGACATCATCATTCCTCAGGGTGGCGAAAACCTCAAGGGCATCGGTATCCTCTGCAAGTATGTAGAGGGACTGATAGAGAAATAAAAATATTTTTGCTCAAGCATTGCATTTCTTTAATGCAAAACAAAGTTTAATTAGGAAACAGGGCGGGCTTCTTCGTGAAAAGAGGTCCGCCCGCTTTGTTTTTATCCCGGTCGGGCTATTCAAGTAGTTCAGTTTGCTAACTCAAGTAGTTCTGTCAGCGAATTCAGCCGTCTCAATAAGCCTACGGATACGTCTGCGCTAGCCGACGCAGTAATATCCGTACCCCGACGCAGTAATATCTGTATCCCGACGCAGTAATATCTGTATCCCGACGCAGTAATATCTGTATCCCGACGCAGTAATATCTGTATCCCGACGCAGTAATATCTGTAACCCGACGCAGTAATATCCGTATCCCGACGCAGTAATATCTGTATCCCGACGCAGTAATATCCGTACCCCGATGCAGTAATATCCGTGAGCCAGCGCAGCACAACGTGTGGTCCGTTTTCGCCAGGTCCCATAACCATATTCTGCAAAGATCTTCTTGCTTTTTGCAAGAAGATAAGCTGAAAAACGTGATAGATGAAGGCTATTAGTGATGGATAGCGTGATGGATATTGTAAACATTTTGTCCATCCATCACGTTTTCCTAAATAGATAATTCTCTTATTATCAGGTGATTAATATTTTGAAAAGAGAAAAAATGAGGGATGTGAGGGATAAAACTTAAAAGATTATTCCTCTTCTTCCTTCTCAAAAGCCTCTACGAAAGGCTGATGGAAACCCTGGAAGATGCGGAGATACTCGGCTCGCACCTCATCACTCTCCTCAAAAAGATTCAACTCACCACGCTTGTGAGCCTTCAGCATACTGCTGTAACGGCGAATCTTACGCTTGTAGTTCCTTGCCATCAACGCATCTGCCTGAACAGGATTCTGACTGACATACGAAAAGGCACAAAGTTGCTTCATGAACATGTCGAACACTGGATTGTCATGGCTCCAGTCGTCCTCACTCAGCCAGAACCACTGGAAATGATACTTCTGTTCCAATGCCATCAGATGCTGCCCCAGCTCGTCAATCTCCATGCCCTTCTGCATCTGCTCCTCAGCAAATGCTACCAGAGATGCCGCATCTACATTCAACTCAACCTCGTGAGACAGCGTGGTGCCCTCAATCTGAATACGCCAACGGTGATTCCTATTCTTGATGAGTGCAGAATTCGTGTTCATGAGCAACTCAGAAAGCTTGCCCTCGGTAGGAATCTGATCTACTACCGAAAGACGGTCGCGCTGGTTGCGAACCACCAGCTGATGGTCCTCATGGCGCAATACACACATGTAAACCAGCCTGTTGCTGTCGAGCTGAAGGGTGAAACGGTCGTTGTTGTCATCGCCCACAAATTCGTAGGTGTAGTCATCCACCTTATCCTGCGGAATGCTCAGCTCGCCATGCACCTTGTTGCCCTCGGCATCGTAGAGCGAGAAACCGATGTAAGGAATCTGAAGACGGAGGACAACCGGATTGCCGCCGTCCTCAGGAATCAGGGTAACAGCCAGTCCGTCATCGCCGAAATCATCCTTGCGGCATACGAATCCGTCATCCGTCTTCTCAGCCTTCTCCACCTTCACCTCGCCGTGGCGCCACCAGAAATCGAAGGTGATGGTCTGGTCGTCCTCTGCGGCTACACGGATGAAATCCTCGATGTCCTGACCCAGGTAAATCACCTTGGCAGGCTCAATCTCCTCATCGTCATCGCCCAGCGCTCGCACCCACATCTCGCCCGGAACAGGATCATCTTCCCATTCGGCATCAGCAGGGGCTGCAGTAGATTTGAAAACGAGGAAAACCATTCTTTCTTCTTCCCTCGTGCCATCTTCGCGGCACGTGAAGCACTTCGCCTCCTTAGGGATGAAGAATGGGGTTAACAGGTACGGGTTTTTGCATAATGCGGTATACTCTACCTCGGTCCATGCCGGGAGAGCGTGTGTATTTGTCTTGTCTGTCATATTCTCTTGTTGCATATAATTCTTGAGTAGGTCCTATTTCTTTTCATCATCCGGCGTGTGTGGCAGGACGAGGGGGATGTTGATCCCAAAAAACGGTTGCAAAGGTAATGCAAAATCGAGACACTACAAAATATATCACCTATTTTTTTAATTATTTTACGATTCAATATTTGGTGCTTCCAAAAAATAGTTGTAGTTTTGCATCTGAAATAATGAATAGAAAGATGAAAGTCAAGACAATACTCACACTGGCGCTAGCCGCCACAACCCTCGCAGCATGTCACAGGGGAAAGAAACCACCACGTATGGACAATTCGAAACTCGCCATCAGCCTCTCGAAACCGGCTAAGGGCGACAGGGCTATCTACGGACTTGCCTGCCTGGGCTGCTCGGATACCGCGCTGGTGCTGCTGCCCAACGGAGGCGGCGACCCCGTGAGATACAACATTCTGGATGCCACTCGCAACCATCAGGTGTTTGGAGATATAGAGGTGGGCGACTGGGTTTGCGTGATGCCATGCGAGGAGAAGGATGAGAAGAACCGTGCCGACATGGTGATAGACCTGGACCAGCTGAAGGCCACCTGGACCTATCCGGTGATGCCGAAGCTGCGCGATGTATCGCATCTGAGCAAGCGCCAGCAGGCGAGAATCCTTGCCAACATGCCTGACAGCATCGTAGAAACCTATATGGTGCCGCGCCAGTATGGCTTCACCCTGAAGCGCATGAGCGAGGCGATGGCCGTGGGCAGGGTGATGATAAACAAAGATGTGGATGACGACAGTCCGGTAGAATATCCTGATGTGCCTCAGTATACGGAATGGCATGCCTATAACGGCAAACTGATTCTGGTGCAGGGCCACCGCGAGCTGGATGGCGTGGTGCTCAATGAGAAGACGAAGCGCGATACCTTCACCTTTGTATATATGAAGGGCGACAGTCTGGCTCTCTCTGATCGTGAGGGCTGCATCCAGGGTTTCCACCGCTCGCTCAATGCGATGAAGGCCAACGCCAAGGCCCATGCTGCAGCCGAGAAGCTGAACAGCAAGATGAAGAAGGAAATATTGAAGTAAATAACATAATAAATATAAAAAAAGAGGCGAATAGGACGATTTCTCGATTTTTTTGTCTAATTTTGCACCTTGGAATTAAATTCATACATCGAATATAAAGAAAAAGAACAATAATAATGAAGAAGAAAATTCAGTTCAGTCTCGTTTATCGAGACATGTGGCAGAGCTCTGGTAAGTTCCAGCCACGCAAGGATCAGTTGGCTAAAATTGCCCCAGTTATCATCGAAATGGGATGCTTTAGCCGTGTAGAGACTAACGGCGGTGCCTTCGAACAGGTTAACCTCCTGGCAGGTGAAAACCCTAACGATGCCGTACGCGCATTCTGCAAACCTTTCAACGAGGTGGGTATCAAGACTCACATGCTCGACCGCGGATTGAACGCTCTTCGTATGTATCCTGTGCCTGACGACGTGCGCGCCCTTATGTATAAGGTAAAGGCTAAGCAGGGTACCAACATCACACGTATCTTCGACGGACTGAACGATGTGCGCAACATCATTCCTTCTATCAAGTGGGCAAAGGAGGGTGGCATGACTCCACAGTGTGCACTCTGTATCACCAACTCTCCTGTTCATACCCTGGAATATTACATGAACATCGCCGACCAGCTCATCGCTGCCGGTGCAGAGGAAATCTGCTTGAAGGATATGGCAGGTATCGGCCAGCCAGCATTCCTCGGCAAGCTCACCAAGATGATTAAGGACAAGTATCCACAGATCATCATCCAGTATCACGGTCACTCAGGTCCTGGTCTCTCTATGGCTTCTATCCTCGAAGTCTGCAACAATGGTGCCGACATCATCGATACAGCCATCGAGCCATTGTCATGGGGTAAGGTTCACCCAGACGTAATCTCAGTTATCAGCATGCTGAAGAACGAGGGCTTCGAGGTGCCTGAAATCAACATGAGCGCTTATATGAAGGCTCGTGCTATGACTCAGGAGTTCATCGACGAGTGGCTCGGCTACTTCATCAACCCAGGTAACAAGATCATGTCTTCATTGTTGCTCGGTTGCGGTCTCCCAGGCGGTATGATGGGTTCTATGATGGCAGACCTCGGCGGTATGCGTCAGACCATCAACAATATCCGCAAGAAGAAGGGTGAGGAAGAGTTGTCTATGGACGACTTGCTCATCAAGCTCTTCGACGAGGTAGAGTATGTATGGCCACGCGTAGGTTATCCTCCATTGGTAACCCCATTCAGCCAGTATGTAAAGAACATCTCACTGATGAACCTCCTCACCATGGAGCAGGGCAAGGGGCGCTTCGTAATGATGGACGACTCTATGTGGGGTATGATTCTCGGTAAGAGCGGTAAGATTCCTGGAACTATCGACCCAGAACTCGTAGAGCTCGCCAAGAAGCAGGGCCGCGAGTTTACAGATGTTGATGCACACACATTGCTCACCAACGCCCTCGACGACTTCAAGAAGGAGATGGACGAGAACGGTTGGGATTACGGTCAGGACGACGAGGAACTCTTTGAGCTCGCTATGCACCCAGAGCAGTATCGCAACTACAAGAGCGGACAGGCAAAGAAGAACTTCCTGGCCGACCTTCAGAAGGCAAAGGATGCTAAGCTCGGTACAACCCTTACTCCTGCACAGCTTGCAGAGTTCAAGCACGCCAAGGCAGATGCCATAGTGGCACCAGTAGCCGGCCAGCTCTTCTGGGAATTCCAGGGCGAGGGCGAGTGCCAGCCAGCTGTAGAGCCATACATCGGCAAGGAATATAAAGAAGGTGATGCCTTCTGCTATATCCAGGCTCCTTGGGGCGAGTTTGAAACCATCCCAGCTGCATTGGGCGGCAAGCTCGTAGAAATCAATGCCAAGCAGGGCAGCAAGGTGCGCAAGGGCGATGTTATCGCTTACATCGAGCGCGATGCTGAGTAAATATAATAGAAATGAATTATCAAGCTATTATTGATAAGTATTATCCTGAGGATAATGAGCTTCGGCATATCCTCATTACACATAGCCAATCTGTAGCGCGAAAAGCGCTACAGATTGTTTCGTATCATCCCGAATTGCAACTCGATGCCCAGTTTATCGAAGAAGCAGCTATGCTCCACGACCTCGGCATCTTCATGACCGATGCCCCAGGCATACAGTGTTTCGGCTCGCAGCCCTACATCTGCCATGGACGACTGGGAGCAGAAATCCTGCGCAAGGAAGGATATGAGCGACATGCCCGCGTATGTGAGCGCCATACCGGTGCAGGCATCACAGAGGCACAGATCATAGCACAGAACCTGCCCCTGCCACATCAGGATTTCCTGCCGGAAACCATGGAGGAGAAGGTGATTTGCTACGCTGATAAATTCTTCAGCAAAACTCACCTCGACCGGGAAAAAACAATTGAGAAAGCAGAAAAAAGTCTCATGAAGTTCGGAGAGGAAGGAGTAAAACGCTTCCAGCAATGGGAACGCATGTTTGAATAGAATTCTAATTTATTGAATGAGAAAACAATCGACGATAGCTATGCTGCTGCTCGCTGCCATCTCGTGTATGATGGTGGCTAACCCAGGTACGCCCGATTCGAAAAAGAAAAAGAAGAAAACGGAGAAGACGGAAACCGTTGACAGCGTGGGGGACAGTGTGTTCGTAGACTCGCTGGGTAACGAAATAAAGCCCAAGCTGAAACAGGCTGACGACACCACGCAGATGGACTCGCTGCAGAAAGCTATATGGAAACATAATAAAGTGGTGGATGACAGTATTCGCCTTGACAGTATCGCCAGAAAGAAACAGGGTGGAGTAGACGCACCGGTTAACTATCAGGCGGACGACTCTCTCGTATATGATGCCAAGAACAAGGTGGCATATCTCTACGGAAACTCCAACGTGAAGTATACCAACATGGACCTCAGTTCCGACCGCATCTCCATGGATATGGACAAGAGCAACGTGAAGGCGATGGGTACACCCGACAGTACGGTGGAGGGAGGCATCAAGGGCAAACCTGTCTTCAAGATGGGTAGCGACACCTATGATACCGACACCATCAAATTCAACTTCAAGAGCAAGAAGGCCCTTATTAATAATGTATATACAGAACAGCAAGACGGATTCCTGACCGGTATGAAGTCGAAACGCGACTCATCGGGAGTCATCTATCTGCAGCACGGAAGGTATACCACCTGCGATGATCCGCATCCCGACTTCTACATCTCGCTCTCCCGAGCCAAGGTAAGGCCGGGCAAGGATGTGGTATTCGGACCAGCCTATCTCGTGGTGTGCGATGTGCCTATGCCGCTTGCCATCCCTTACGGCTTCTTCCCGTTCACCAAGAGCTACAGCAGCGGTTTCATCATGCCAACCTACGGCGATGAAACGGCACGAGGATTCTATCTCAGAGATGGCGGATATTATTTCGCCATGAACGATAAATGGGACCTGAAGCTGCTGGGCGAGATTTATACCAAGGGATCGTGGGGACTCTCGGCAGCCAGCAACTACCGAAAGAGATACAAATACTCGGGTTCCTTCTTCTTCAGTTACCAGGATACGAAGAACGGCGACAAGGGAATGCCAGACTTTACCGAGCAGGAGAGCTTCAAACTGCAATGGAGCCACCGCCAGGACAGCAAGGCAAACCCATACAGTTCGCTTTCGGCAAGTGTGAACTTCGCCACATCGAGCTACGAACGCAACAACCTCAATTCGCTCTACAATCCGCAGACGATGACGCAGAGTACGCGAACCTCATCTGTTAACTGGAGCACCTCGTTCTCAAGCATCGGTATGACGCTCAGTTCCACCGCCAACCTCTCGCAGAACATGCGCGATTCATCCATCGCCATGACGCTGCCCGACCTCAACATCAGCATCTCCCGCTTCTATCCGTTCAGAAGAAAGAAGATGGTGGGCGACGAGAAATGGTACGAGAAGATAGCCATGAGCTATACGGGACACATCTCTAACAGCATCAATACCAAAGAGGATAAGCTGATGCACAGTTCACTCATCAAGGACTGGCGCAACGGATGGCAGCATCAGATACCGGTGAGCGCTACATTCACGCTCTTCAAATATCTCAACGTGAACCCATCGTTCAAATTCATCGACCGTATGTATACCAACAAGGTGGAGAGATCATGGGATGAAGCCAGCCAAACGGAGAAATGTGATACCATCTACGGTTTCAACAACGTATATAACTGGAACATGAGCGTAGGTCTCTCTACCAAACTCTATGGTTTCTACATACCAAGCCGCAAGCTCTTCGGAGATAAAATACAGGCTGTGCGCCACGTGTTTACGCCTACGGTGAGCTTCAGTTATGCCCCAGACTTCGGAGCTTCACGCTACGGCTACTGGGACACCTACCAGAAGACCGATGCCGACGGAAACGTATCACTGGTGAGCTACTCGAAGTATGCCAATGCCCTTTACGGTGCGCCAGACAAGGGTAAGAGTGGTAATATCTCGTTTACCCTGGGCAACAACATCGAGATGAAGGTGAAGAGCGATAAGGACTCTACCGGATACAAGAAACTCAGTATCATCGATGCGTTCGACATCAACATGGGTTACAATACCGCAGCCAAGGTTCGCCCTTGGAGCGATATGAATATCAACCTCAGACTGAAGTGGTGGAAGAACTATACCTTCAACATGAACGCTGTGTTTGCCACCTATGCCTACGAGCTGGACGACCAGAACAATGTTTATGTGGGTACCCATACGGAGTGGGGCAAGGGCAGGTTCGGACGATTCCAGGGTATGTCGCAAAACTTCTCGTTCACACTGAACCCGGAGAAGCTGAAGAAACTCTTTGGCGGGGGCGATGATGAGGACGACAAGAAGGACAGCCAGCGCAATGATGATGACGATGAAGGTCTGGATACCGACATCGAGAGCAACGTAGACGACAGCATGGAGAAGGGTAAGACGGCAGCCAAGAAGGGCGGCAAGGCTGAAACGGATTCAGATGGTTATATGGCGTTTAAGATGCCATGGTCGCTGACCTTCGGTTATGGTGTAACAATGAGCGAGGATACGCGAAGAGAAAAGTTCAATGAGAAGACGATGCGCTATGCATATAAGTTTACCCAGACTCTAAACATGAGTGGTAACGTAAGAATCAGTGATGGCTGGAACATCAGTTTCTCATCCGGTTATGATTTTGACAACCACAAGATCAGTATGACCACCGCCAGTCTGACTCGTGATCTTCACTGTTTTAACATGAGCTGTTCTGTGGTTCTCGCTCCATATACGAGCTACAACTTCACCTTCCGTTGTAACGCAGCCACCCTGACAGATGCGCTGAAATACGACAAGCGCAGCGGTTATTCGAACGCTGTACAATGGTACTAGATGATAGCTTATAGTTGAAAGTTTCCAGTTGATAAAGCTTTTCAGCTTATAGATAAAACAAAAAAACAGGCAAGTGATTTTGCCTGTTTTTTTGTTTTATCTATATTGCTTTTTACCTTTTTACTTTTAAAAGCCTTTTTTTCGCCTCCGGGTGCTCAGGATAAAGGGTAAGGGCCTTGCGGTAATTCATGATGGCAGCCTCTTTCATTCCCTCTTTTTCGCACTCCTTCCCCATAATCACATACTCCGTGGCAAGGCGCTTGAGGAACTTCTGCTGCTTCTCCTTCTCTTCATCCTTCTTTCTTATTTCTTCGCGCAACCGCTCGTTCTCTGCCTGAAGCTCGTTCACCCTGTTCAGCTTTCTGCGGATGAAACGCTTGGCAAGCGGCTGCTCGATATCATAACGGCTGTGGATGGCAAGGAAGAAGTTGTCGAGAGCCGACTGCATATCGCCCCTGTCAAAGGCCTTGACGGCATCATGATACTGCTTGTCGGCCTTACTCTGGGTAAGCGCTGTGTTGATGGTGCTCTGGTCGTTATAATGACGGGCAAACTGCTTGACATCATTGCGCACGAAAACATCACTCTGACGCAACGGCTCCTGAAGACTGATGCCCTCGAGACTGGTGCAGCGGGACAAGGCAACATACGTCTGTCCGCCCGCAAAGACACCACCCGTGAAATCAATCTTCACCTGGTTGAAGGTGAGGCCCTGGCTCTTATGAACCGTTATCGCCCAAGCCAGACGGATGGGGTACTGCTCGTATCTGCCAATCTCTTCCTCCTCAATCTTTTTCTCAACCTCATTGAAATGGTATCTCATGTTGCTCCATGCCGCAGGCTCCACCATCACATCCTTGCCTTCCTCGGTGCGCACATAAATCTTGGCATCCTCATCCTCATCAAAACCGATGATGGTGCCCAGCGTGCCATTCACCCACTGATGCTCGATATCATTCTTGATGAAGATAACCTGAGCCCCCGTCTTGAGGTAAAGCTCGATAGGGGTAGGGAGACTGCTCTCCGGAAACTCGCCCTGTATGTGGCCACGGAAGAGGCAAGGCTCTCCCGGAAGACGCTGGAGTTGGCTGTCGTTGATGTAATCTACCGTATCGCGGCGTGTAGAGAGGGTGATGGCAAGTTTGGAATCGCTCTCATCGAGCTGGGCTCCCACGCGCTGGTTGAGGCGCTGGAGATCCTGCATGGGCACCTGAGACGTGCGGATATGGTCGAGGATGCTGATGAAAACAGGATCGCTCTGGCGGTATACCTTCTTGAGTTCGATGCTCACGAGCTTGAAGTATTCGAACACCTTGGCATTGAAGAAGAAACTGCTGCGGTAGAAGGGGCTGAGCAGACGGCGGTCGTCCTCTCTTACCACAGGCTCCAGCTGGAAGATATCGCCCACCAGAAGCAGCTGCTTGCCCCCGAAAGGCTCTCGCATGTTGCGGCAATATACCCGCAATATCTTGTCCAGGAAATCGATGATATCGGCACGAACCATACTGATCTCATCGATGATGATGAGCTCTACCTCGCGGATAATCTTTATCTTCTCTGAATTATACTTCAGGGTGTTGCGGATGTTGCGGACGGAATACATGCTGTCGTTGGGTAGCAGCGGGTGGAAAGGAAGCTTGAAAAAGCTGTGGAGCGTGCTTCCTCCGGCGTTGATGGCCGCAATGCCTGTTGGGGCAAGAATGATATGTTTCTTCTTGGTATTAGCGGCTATATAACGTAAAAAAGTAGATTTACCCGTCCCCGCCTTTCCGGTAAGGAAAAGCGAACGACGGGTAAACTGTATGATTTGGAGTGCATTCTGCAACTCCGGGTTGTCGAGATCAATCATTGTATTTAATTTATAGTTTATAATTTATAGTTTATAGCATAAGCCACATTAAATCGCCTTCTTGCTAAACGGCGTAGCCGCTATAAACTATAAACTATAAACTAAATTTAAAGATCATCGAAGTTGATAGGCTGCTCGGTTGGCTTAGCCTTCTTCTTCTCTTTCTTTTCTTCTGTAGTGGCAGTACCGGTGGCAGATTCGTCTTCCGCCTTCTTGGCAGGAACCTCGCGGATGATAGGGTTGCCTTCGTCATCGAGAACGATCTCTTCCTGGAAGACGGTACTGTCTACCTTGGTGGTATCTACCTTTGGCTTTGGTGCATAACTTGCACAGATGTACATATCGCGGGTGATATCGCTGTCCTGTGGCTTGTCAAACTTGCCGTGATACTGCTGGAAGGCTGGGTCGCCAAAGACACTCTGGAGGAAGTAACCGCACACAGGAAGAGCGGTTCTCGAACCCTGCCCCAAGGCTCCGGTGCGGAAGTGGAGACAGCGGTATTCGCCTCCTACCCAGGCACCAACTACGAGCTTAGGGCTCACACACATGAACCAGGCATCGGAGTGGTTATTGGTGGTACCTGTCTTTCCACCGAACTCTGTATCACGGTAGTTGCCTACATAGCCCCAGAGACTCTGGGATGTACCTCCCGGCTCCTTCATACCGCCCTGTAAGAGCTGCTGCATGAGGAAGGCACTCTTGTAAGGTATTACCTGCTCTTCTGTAGAAGGACCCTCGTAAACCACCTTACCATCGTGGTCTACAATCTTGGTAACCAATACCGGATCGTGGTGCTTGCCATTGTTGGCAATGGTGCTGTAGGCGCATGCCATCTCCAGGAGGTTGACATCGCTGGAACCGAGGGCGAGAGAAGGGGTGTCATCCAGCGGACTGTTGATACCCATCTTCTTGGCTGTCTCGATGATGCGCTTGATGCCCATCTCCTGTCCTAATCTTACAGCCACAGAGTTGATACTCTTGGCAAAGGCACTCTTCAATGGGATACTGTCGCCCGAGAACGAACCATTGGCATTGGATGGACGCCAGATGGTCATTTCGTGCTTCTTCTTATCGTATACCTCCATAGAGATATATTCGTCGCGACGCTTGTCACAAGGGGTTAAACCCTGATTCATCGCCTCGGTATAAACAAAGAGCTTGAAGGTAGAACCAGGCTGGCGCTCGGCTGTTACCTTGTCATACTTCCAGTGGTCGAAGTCGATATCGCCCACCCATGCCTTTACTGCTCCGGTCTGTGGCTCCATGGCTACAAAGGCGCAGTGCATGAAGGTGGTCATATACTTGATGGAGTCTTCTGATGTCATGTTCAACGTGATGCTGCCCTTGTCATAATCGAATACCTTAACCGGGTGAACCCACTCCTTATAATAATAGTTTACTGAGTCGGGATTGTTAGGGAAGCGGGCTACCAATGCCTTGTAGAATGGCTGGCGCTCGGCAATGCCCTGGATGAAGTTTGGTATCACGTTGTGGTTCTCATCCTGCCAAGGATCCTGACCCATCCAGTTGCCTTTGCCTGCCTGGGTACGGCGGATGCTCCAGTGGTTGTTGAAGTTCTGCTGTACCTGTTTCATCTGCTTGCGAGCTGCATCTTCTGCATACTTCTGCATGCGGGTATCGATGGTGGTATAAATCTTCAAACCGCTGGTATAGAGGTCGTAACCTTCGTCTTTACACCAGTCTTTCAGGTAGTTGGCTACTGCCTCACGGAAGTATTTAGCCTGTCCGTCGTAGTTTTCTTCTACCTTGAAATCGAGCTTGATAGGCTCATCTTTCAGTTCATTGTATCTGTCTTTTGAGAGATCGCCATGTGTCACCATATTATATAATACGGTGTTGCGGCGTGCAAGACTGTTCTCCGGGTTGGTGCGTGGGTTGTAGTAGGTGGTAGCTTTGAGCATGCCCACGAGCACGGCAGCCTGACCGGTGGTCAACTCCTTAGGGGTGGTGTTGAAGTAGGTCTTCGCAGCGGTTTTGATACCATAGGAATTGCTACCGAAATCTACTGTATTGGCATACATGGTGATGATTTCCTTCTTGCTGAACACCGTTTCGAGTTTAACCGCGATGATCCACTCCTTGCTCTTGATGATGAGCAGGCGGAGTACAGGAATCTTGCCCAGCAAACCGGTAGAATATTGCGAACGTACACGGAACATGTTCTTCGCCAGCTGCTGTGTGATGGTAGAAGCACCGCGCCCGTTATGATGGAGGAGTGCATCCTTGGCAGCAGCAAACACACCGATAGGATCGATACCGATGTGCTTGTAGAATCGTTCATCCTCGGTATCTACCAGTGCCTTGAAGAAATCAGGTGTTACCTCATCATATTCTACCGGAGTACGATTTTCGTTGAAATACTTGCCGATGAGCTTTCCATCAGCCGAATAGATTTCAGAGGCCTCTGAGGTCTGTGGGTCCAGGATGCCTGAGAAATAGCCAGGTGACTTGCCGAAGAGCCATAAGAAGTTGATATCTACTGCGCCCAGATACAAGATGAAGGCGACTATACAACTTGCCAAGGCAACGAGGGTCTTGGTATACCACGCTCTGCCCTGATACAATCCTTTGTACCAGGTACAGAATGCGCGAAACTTTTGCCATAACCAGGCAAAGAGAGACTTAATTTTATTCATATATGATGATATAATGATTTCGTTGTTTTACTCAGAACTTCTTCGATAGTAAATACTGTAGACTTCTTCGTGCTTTACTCTTCGTTCTTCACTTCCTCTACATCCACATAAATCTCCTTTGAATTCTGTTTCTGCTGCTGGTTCTTCAGCCAGATTCTCTTGTTGTTGGAGACTTTAAAGGCGTTGAGAAGCTCTACTACTCCATAGATGAGCATACCCCAACCGATGATGAAAAGAGGAGCAGAGGCGATGGCTGAAGGCTTAATGATGGCGAGCAGACCCAGCAGAAGAAGGGCTGAAGGGAAGAGCCAGAAGAGAATGCCTACGCGTCCCATCTTAGCTGCTGAAGCCAGGTTGGCAAACTGGGTCAGAGCACCCAGAATCAGGATGAATGCCAGGATGAACATCAGCCAGGCGATAAACACCTGAGGCATCAGGGCAAGCAGCAATCCCAGGATAAGACTGCCTACACTCACAAGCGGGAATTTAGGTATCATGCCCATGATAGGCTTACCATTGGAATCAGACAGAATCTGGCCCTGCATCTTCTCTGCATTGCGCTTGGCTGCCCAATAACTGGCAAGGGAGATGACACCTGAAAGGAAAAACAAAACACCGATGGCGATGGTTATCCAGGTGACGGTCTGCTCACGATATTGGATGAGCAGGACTCCTACGATGATGGCGCATACTGCGCGGAATATTGAACTGTGTATTACCTTCATACTAAAACTGATTTTGTTATTTCGGGGCAAAGTTACGAAAGAAATCCGAAACTAGCAAGAAGTTTTTTATATAAACTTAAATTATTGCTATATTTAACGCGAATTATTGCTATATTTAACGCAAATTATTTGTTTGTCTCGATAGAAAGCCGTAATTTTGTAAGCAAAATCAGAATCATGATGTCTTGGAAAGAGACTTAGTGAAAGTAAAACTATGTCTGGAGTATAGACTTAGGAAAAGTAAAACTCATTTTGATATAGACGGAAAAAGTAAAGACAATGACAAAATTATATTTGGTGCGCCATGGTGAAACGGTGGATAACAAGGCGCAAATTATGCAGGGACAAACACCGGGAAAACTCAATATGAAAGGTATTGAGCAAGCTGAGGAAGTGGCCAGGAAAATGGCCGTACACCTATCGATGTTTTCGTATCGAGCGATCTCTATCGCAGTATACAGACCTGTGAAATTATTGCCCTCGCATCCCGTTGTCACCACTCCCTTGCTCAGAGAGCGCGATTGGGGCGATTTTACGGGTAAATTCATCCCTGACCTGCCGAAGGACCCAAAGGATTGGCCGGACAACATAGAGACGCTGGAAAAGATGAAATCAAGAGCCCAGAATTTCCTTACCTGGCTCAAGGTTACTTATCCTGATCAGACCGTTCTTGCTGTGGGGCATGGCATCATCAACAAGGCTATCCAGAGTGTTTATTATAAACGTCCGATGAACCAGATAGAGAAAATGGCGAATGCTGAGGTCAGAGTCCTTATTCTTTAAGTGAAGAATTCAATTGCTTCGCTAATCATAAAAGTTCAAAGTATCAAAAGTTCTAAGTATAATTCAAAGTATCAAAGAATATGAATAAAATTGCTCTTATTACAGGCGCAACAAGCGGTATTGGCGAAGGTTGTGCACGTCGTTTTGCCCGTGGCGGCTATAACCTGATTCTTACAGGTAGAAACACGGGAAAGTTGGAAATCCTGAAGAAAGAACTCGAGGCTGAGGGCGTTGAGGTGCTTGCCTTGGCTTTCGATGTGCGTAACCGTGAAGCTGCCAAGAAAGCGGTGGATTACATCCCTGAGGAGTGGCGCAATGTGGATGTGCTTATCAATAATGCAGGACTCGCACGTGGACTGGAACCTGAATATGAGGGCGATTTTGAAGATTGGGACCAGATGATTGATACCAATATCAAGGGTCTCTTAACCATGACTCGCCTGATAGTACCTGGTATGGTGGAGCGTAATCATGGTCATGTAATCAATATAGGTAGTGTGGCGGGTGATGCTGCTTATGCGGGAGGTAATGTATATTGTGCTACCAAAGCGGCTGTAAAGGCTATTACAGACGGCTTGCGTATTGATGTGGCACATACGAAAGTGCGTGTTACTAATGTGAAACCGGGTTTGGTTGAAACAAACTTCTCTAACGTCCGTTTCCATGGTGACCAGAACCGCGCAGACAACGTTTACCGCGGCATAGAGCCTCTGAACGGGGATGACGTGGCAGATGTTGCCTTCTATGCTGCAAGTGCTCCAGAACACGTGCAAATAGCTGAGGTTCTGGTTCTTGCTACGCATCAGGCTAACGGAACCGTGATACACAGAAGCTAATTAATAGTTTACAGTTAATAGTTTATAGAGGCTGCGCCGTTGAGTAAGATTGTCAAAGCGGTTTATGCTATAAACTATTAATTATTAACTATTAATGATGTGGCAAAGCTGATTGATATCTGATTCGAATGTATCTCGATTAATCGCCTTTGCTCGCATTCCTGACTTGTAGTTGTAGATGGTCTGGGTAGAGTAATGCAGCAGGGTGGCAATCTCCTGGCTGTCGGTTACACCCAGTCGCATCAGGGCAAAGATGCGAATCTCAGTGGTCAGGTCGTGCGTAGTAGGAACTTCCAGTTGACATTCTGGCAGCAGAAGCTTGTTCAATTCTGTAACGAAACCCGGATACAACTCCATGAATGCCTTATCGAACCGTTGTAGAACATCTGTGATTCCTCTTCTTCCAATTAATGAGTGTTGAGACTCTTTAGCAAATCGGCAGTCTGGTTTGCCTTGATCTTACGGCTTACCAGTTTGCGGTAATCTGATAATTTGCTGATATAAGCCGCACTGATGTCCATAAAGAGGCGCATGTAGGTCTCTCGCTTGATATTGGTCTCTATCAGCTGCTGGTTCAGTTCGGTGAGCTGTGCATTCATCTCTTTCTGCTTCTCGTTCTGTTCTTCAATCTCAGCCTTGTTTTCTTCAGCTTGTTCTTCTGTCGGTTGTTGACTAAGGAGAGGATGAGGATGATGACCAGCGCTATGCTTACACCAATGAACCCCAAAGAAAGCGGGTACGAGAGCGCTCGGCAGCCTGCTGGTTGGCTGAAGCGATGACTGGAAGGATGTTGGAAATCTCCATCATGCGCAGTTGGTTGTTGAAGAACTGTGCATCTTCCATCGTGTGCTGGATATATTTGGCAGCTCTCTTACTGTTGCTCGCATCCTTTTAAAGATGTAGTAGGCTAGCTTTTGAAGCGCAATAGTTTCTTTGAGCTGGCACAATCCATCGCTCACGGATGCCTCTACGAGATATTCCTCATAAAGGTCGAATTTGTATTTTTGTAATATCTGGCTATACCATAAGCTGACATGGCATGGATGCGGGATTTGACTGGCGACATCTTCAGTGCCTTCAGATAATGGTTGAGCGATTCCTTGCTGATAGGGCTGTTGATATAGGCGTATTCGCCCATGAGATAGTTATAGTAGGCAGATTTCTTACTGTTTTCGTTGAAATTCTGTATCAGAAGGCTCATATAATGCTTCTTCTTGGCACGGAATTCTTCGGCGTAATCAGAGTTATTGGCGTATGATTCCCAGTAATTATAGATCCAGGCGAAGGTGAAGTAATAGTATAGCTTCAACTGGTATGGCATCTCATCAGGATTGAGCGATTGGAGTAAGCTTTCTGCTTTGCCATAAAATCCCTCACCGAGAGTATGGACGCCCGGTTTATCTGGTTACGTAATATATAATAGGTGTTATGACATTTTTCTGCCAATTCAAGCCCCTGTTTCATATATGCGTATGCTGAGTCGTAGCGGTAAGTACTATAGGCATGATATATGCTGTCAAGAAACAGTAGTCGGGTTTGGTCGTCTTCAGCTTCATAAGCTTGCCGCTTCAGATGTTTCAATTCCTTTTCCTTGATTCCCTGATAATATTGGTCGTTTTCAATCATCTTGTCAATACAATCCAATAAAGTCTTCTCGTCCGTTTTGCCTTGAGCAGCCAATGGCATAGTAAGCAAAGTAAATATATAAGTAGTTTCATCTTTAATGCTTCTTTATAATTATAATAAAATCGTCTTTTAAATGTTATTTTCGTCCTTTTGTCCGTTTTGTGGTGCAAAGATACAAATTTCCTTTCATATAATACCATTTACTTTAGACAAAAATAGTTAATAAATTGAAATCTCTGATTTTAGGGAGTTATCTATTTCTTTAGTAGACTAATTTTTACCCAAATACTACTTAGGTATACAACTTTGAAAAAATGATATAATTTTGCAACCGAAATCAGAAAACAGTAGTTTTATGGTTTAATTACCACTTCAAGTCTTCTAAAAGTATTTAATGATAAAGAAAATTCCTTTTGTTGATTTAGTATGTTGATTTAAATAGGAAAACAGGTTTAGTTTATATTAGGGAAAAAGGATTGGTAATAGACTAGGCTACTTGATGATTCAAGTTTGCCCTTAAAGGCAAAGCTTATCTATTATGTTTTAGGAAAACCGCCATGCTTTTGTGAAAAAGTGTGGCGGTCTTTGTTTAATATATGTTAGTTTCTTCTCTTTTCTTTTCTTTTTGGTCAACTCAATTTTTTTTTACCTTTGCCACATATTTATATATAGATGAATGGATTTATATATATAGGTAGTAGGAAATAGATTTCGAGAGAAAAATCAGTTTTCTTCATGTAGAGGAAATGGTAAGTAGACTTTAAAATATTATATTGAATAAAATATTAAAACAATGAATATATTAGTAACAGGCGCTAATGGTCAATTGGGACATGAAATGCAAATCTGTGCCCAAAAAGCAATCACAAGTTTGTCTTCACCGATGTGGCTGAAGGCTATGAAAACTGGATATCACCAATCTTGACGCTATCCGAGAAAAGGTGAGGGAGAATGATATTCAGGTAATTGTTAACTGCGCTGCTTATACCAACGTAGATAAGGCTGAAACAGATTACGATCTGGTTAATCTGCTCAACAATACTGCTGCGGGAAATTTGGCACAGGCTATGAAGGAGGTAGATGGTGCTTTGATTCATGTATCTACCGACTATGTTTTCAGGGCGATAAGAATATACCTTGCCGTGAAGATTGGGAAACGAATCCTTTGGGGTATATGGTAAAACGAAACTTGCAGGCGAAAAGAGTATTGAAGCTACAGGATGCAAGCATATCATCATCCGTACAGCATGGCTCTACTCGCAGTGGGGTAAGAACTTCGTGAAGACTATGCAGAGTCTCACGGCAAGCCACGACACCCTGAAGGTGGTCTTCGACCAGGTGGGTACTCCAACTTATGCTGGCGACCTGGCTGCTGTCATCTCACATATCATCGAAACTGACCAGTTGGATAAGACGGGCATCTACCACTTCTCTAATGAGGGTGTCTGCTCTTGGTTTGATTTCGCTAAGATTATCTGCGAACTGAGCGGAAATACTTGCGATATACAGCCTTGCTACAGCGAGGAGTTCCCAAGCCCAGTGAAGCGTCCTCACTTCTCTGTACTTGACAAGAGTAAGCTGAAGCAGACTTTCGGATTTAAGGTGCCATACTGGACTGACAGTTTGAAGAAGTGCATCGCTGAATTGGCGGCAGCAAAATAATTATTAATTATAAATTATTAATTGAAATGAAGAATATCATTATCACGGGCGGTGCTGGTTTCATCGGCTCACACGTAGTAAGACTTTTCGTGAACAAATATCCTGAGTATCACATCATCAACCTTGACAAGTTGACATACGCAGGCAACCTGGCTAACCTCAAGGACATCGAGGACAAGCCTAACTATACTTTCGTTAAGGGTGATATATGTGATTTCGACCTGATGCTGAAGCTGATGCAAGACTACAAGGTGGATGGCATCATCCATCTCGCTGCCGAGAGCCATGTAGATAGAAGTATCAAGGATCCATTCACTTTCGCTCAGACCAACGTGATGGGAACCTTGTCTCTGCTCCAGGCGGCAAAGATTTACTGGGAAAGTCTTCCTGAGGGATACGAGGGTAAGCGCTTCTACCACATCTCTACCGATGAGGTATACGGTGCATTGCAGATGACTCACCCTGAGGGCATTCCTGCTCCTTTCACCACCAAGGCATCCAGCGGTAAGAACCACGAGGCTTACGGCGAGGAGTTCTTCGTAGAGACTACCAAGTATAATCCTCACTCTCCATACTCTGCTTCTAAGGCAAGCTCAGACCACTTCGTCCGTGCTTTCCACGATACATACGGTATGCCTACCATCGTGACCAACTGCTCTAACAACTACGGTCCATACCAGTTCCCTGAGAAGTTGATTCCGCTGTTCATCAACAATATCCGTCATCGCAAGCCATTGCCAGTATATGGTAAGGGTGAGAACGTGCGCGACTGGTTGTATGTAGTAGATCATGCCCGTGCCATCGATATGATTTTCCACAAGGGAAAGATTGCCGAGACCTATAACATCGGCGGTTTCAATGAGTGGAAGAATATCGATATCATCAAGGTGGTTATCAAGACCGTTGACCGTCTGCTCGGCAGAAAGGAAGGCGAGGATTTGATCTCATCACTTATGTAACAGACAGAAAGGGTCACGATATGCGTTATGCTATTGACTCTAGAAAGTTGCAGAAGGAACTCGGCTGGGAGCCATCTCTCCAGTTTGAGGAGGGTATCGAGGAAACCGTGAAATGGTATCTCGAGAACCAGGAATGGATGGACAATGTAACCTCTGGTGATTATCAGAAGTATTATGATAATATGTATTCAAACCGATAATAGCTTTGGAGTAATCGGAACATGTTTCTATTGTAACCGGTGCATGTCTCTATTGTAACCGGTGCAAGAGATTCTGTTTTGTATATTGAATCAGGAGTCCTGTATTTGTTTATAACAGCAAATGCAGGACTTTTTGTTTTATGGCAATTAAAATGCAGTAAATATATTATTATTTCTTAATTTTTATGCTTTATGTCGAAGAAAACTGAAAACTAGAAAATATTTTTCTATCTTTGCAGCCTTAATGATATATAAAAGAAACAGATATGAAGAAAATAATAATATCAGGCATCGTTATGGCGGTTGCTACCTTGCCGTGCCTTCCCGTTAAGGGACAGGGAAAGGTGGTTCCTTTAAATATGGTAATATGGACCACTGGGTAGTCAGGAATATCAAAGAATCAGGCATTATCGGAGGAAATCAGAAAACAGTTTATGCCGTTGGACCTAATATGACTGTCAATGGTAATATTCCTTATACCAATAAGGGTGGTTCGCCTTGGGGTTCCTCTAATGTCCTGGCACATGTATCGGGCATCTATAAGACGAATAACTCTGTGTTTCGTGATAAACATGGTAGTGGATATTGTGCCAAACTGGTAACCCATATTGAGAAAGTAAAAGTGCTGGGACTCATCAATATCAAGGTATTGGCTGCCTTCTCTCTTTCTGGGTAATGTTCGTGAACCGATAACAAGTACCAAGGATGGTCCTAAAGCCATCAACTGGGTATACCATTCACCGCACGTCCTAAGGCTTTGCGCTTTGATTATAAGACTTCTTTTCCTAATGCAGCCAATCGTATCAAGCAGAATGGATTTAGCGGAGCCTCTACGGTTGCAGGTCGAGATCATGCTATAGCTGTGCTCTATCTGCAGAAACGGCATGAAGATGCTAAGGGAAATATAACAGCTAAACGTGTGGGTACGATGGTAGTCAGATTCGGAAAGAGTACCAATAGATGGGTGGAAGATGCTACCTATACAATCCATTATGGCGATATCCGCCACATGGCAGGTTATCAGGCTGCTACTATGGGACTGCGATCCACTGACTATGCCCGTAACAGCAAGGGTAAGAGTGTGCTAAAAGAAGTAGGATGGGCGAGTGCTAACGAAACACCTACTCATCTGATTCTTCAGTTCTCCTCATCCGATGGTGGAGCCTATATCGGAACTCCAGGCAATACCTTGTGGATTGATAATGTAGCATTAGTGTATTAAAATAATAAAATCAACAAGATGAAGCATATTCTGACAATACTTATTATGATGTTGGCATTGGGCAGCTATGCCTCTGAGCTTCTGTAACCGATAGTATCTCATCTGCAGAGAAGGTGGATACGATGGCTTTACGTGCCGGGAAATCATGGGTGAACCGGATTCTTGACTACTTTAATGATTCCAACAAAACAAGAAGCATAAGCGTTTCGATTTTAGTGTGATAGGTGGTCCTCATTATGCCTCTGATACCAAGTTTGATTGGGATTGGTGGCAGCAGGACTATACCGTACTGATCCGAACGACAGTATTCTTCCTCCTTCTAATGTCTCGCTTTATGGTGATGTCAGTTCTGTAGGTTTCTATATGTTGGGTGTCCGTGGTAACCATATTGCTCCTAAAGGAAGATATCGCATCGATTATCACCTTTATTTCTATTCTTTTCCCGCTGATTTTTGGGGAATAGGCTATGAGATGGGCGATAACGATGCCAATAAGAGTGACATGAAGCGTTGGCAGGCTCAGGCTGAAGTTAGCTTCCTGTTTCGTGTAGCAGATAATTTCTATATCGGACCGATGGCGAGTTATGACTATGTAATAGGTAAACATATTGAGCGTCCGGAATTACTGCAAGGCATGGATCAGCATACTTGGAATGTAGGAGCTGGCGTTTCTCTGGTATATGATAACAGAGATAATCTTACGAATCCACATCGTGGTATCTATCTGAATATCAATCAGATGTTCAGACCTCGATTTATGGGAAATGATTATGCTTTCAGTACGACGGCATTTCGTTTTGATGCCTATCAGCGACTGGGTAAGGGAACGGTTCTTGCCGAGGACATTGGGGCTAACCTCAACTTTGGCAATCCTTCGTGGGGAATGATGGCTGAATTGGGTGGTACTCATTCCATGCGTGGCTATTATGAAGGCCGTTATCGCGATAAGCATTCTCTGGAAGCTACGGTTGAGTTGCGCCAACATGTATGGAAGCGTAATGGAATCGTAGTGTGGGTTGGAGCAGGAACCATCTTCCCGAAATTCTCGGCATTGCGCTCTAAACAGATTTTGCCGAATGCCGGTGTAGGTTATCGCTGGGAATTTAAGAAGAATGTGAATGTACGTCTGGATTATGGATTCGGTAAGTCGGGGCAGTCTGGTTTTCTCTTCAATATCAATGAAGCGTTTTAGTAATAATGCTCTTTATGTAGTTTGATAATGCTCTTTAAAGTGTTAATGAAAAAGTAGAATGAACAGTTTTACGGATATATATAATAAGGTGTCATCGGGCGCATTCCTTTACGGGTATGCTGTGGTAGCATTGTTGTTGCCTAATATAGCTCTGTGCTATACTGAATGTCTGGCTCCTTGGGCTTGTGGTGCCAATGTGTTGCTGCCTTTGGCACTCTACATGTGGTTCTTTTCGTTAACCAGATGCCCGGGTAAGATGATCTGGTGGGCTTTTCTTTTTGTTTTTTTCGCTGCCTTCCAACTGGTATTGCTTTATCTCTTCGGGACGGGAGTGATAGCGGTAGATATGTTTCTGAATCTTGTAACTACCAATCCTGGCGAGGTGAAGGAACTGCTTGATAATCTGTTGCCTGCCGTGGTGGGTGTTTTTGTGGTTTATCTTCCTTTGCTGGTTCTGGCCATTGTCAATATCAGCAAGAAAGGGATGATAGTGGTTCAACTCCAGCATCGAGTGCGTCGTTGGGCTTTGGAGATAGCTGCTGTCGGTTTATTCTGTCTGCTGGCTTGCTATGTGGCTGTAGATGATTATCGCTTACGCAACCAGCTTTATCCTGTTAACGTTTGCTATAATCTCTATCTTGCTTTCGAACGTGATGCGGCTTCAGAGAATTACAGGGAGGCAAGCCGAAATTTCAGGTTTGATGCCAGGAGCGAGCATGCTGCTGAGGCTCCCGAGGTGTATGTGATGGTGGTGGGAGAGACGGCGAGAGCCCACAATTTCAGTCTCTATGGCTATCCGCGCGATACCAATCCTTTGCTTTCCAAGACTCCTGGAATCATAGCTTTTCCCGATGCTACAACCCAGAGTAATACTACGCATAAAAGTGTTCCTATGCTCCTGTCGGCTGCATCAGCAGAAGATTTCGAACGTCTCTTTCATGAGAAAGGTATCCTGGCAGCTTTCAGGGAGGCGGGATTTCATACCGTATTTATCAGCAATCAGCTGCCTAATCATTCTTTTATTGATTTCCTTGGCGAACAGGCTGATGAACATTACTTCCTGAAGGAAGGTGCTTCTGCAAAAGATAATCATTATGATAGTGATTTGTTGCAGAAGTTGGATGGGATATTGCCTGCGGCAGATGCTTCTTCATCCAAGCAATACCGTTATCGGAAACTCTTCGTGGTACTTCATACTTATGGTTCTCACTTTAATTACCAGGAGCGCTATCCCCGTAATTTCGCTTTCTTTAAACCTGACTGTAAGAGCGAAGCGAAGCCAGAGAACCGGCGTGACCTGCTGAATGCATACGATAATACCATCCGGTATACCGATTATATCCTGCATGGTATCGTAGAACGTCTGCAGAAATGGGAGAAGACTCAGGCAAAGACGGATGGGGTATATAGCCAACCTACATCGGCGATGCTCTATACCAGCGACCATGGAGAGAATATCTTTGATGATGACCGTCGCCTCTTTCTGCACGCCGCCCCGAAGGCATCTGATTATGAGCTGCATGTTCCTTTCATCATCTGGACATCATCTGGTTATGGAAAACAATATCCGGGAATACTGAAAACTTTGTCTGGTCATCGTACCCAACAGGTACAGACGAGTCTTTCGGCTTTTCATACGATGTTGGGGATAGGAGGCATCCTGACCCGTTATCGCCAGGATAAATATTCTGTGGCAAGTGAGAAGTATCATCCTGTGAAGTTGTTTTATCTGGATGATCATGATAAAGCGATTCCACAGGAAACTGCCAAATATTAGCATCTGATTTTAAGCGTAAACGCGCTCTTTGTGTAAAATACATGAAAAGAGTTTTCGTAAATGTCAATTATTTGCGAAAACTCTTTGTCGTATCTATAATTTGCTGTATCTTTGCACCCGGATTTAGATAATAATAAAAATACAGTTGTTATGGAACCAACTCGAAAAATCGAAAAGGTAGGCATGCGCAACCTCCGTATGGAGGATTATGATCAGCTTGCCAAGTCATTTAGGCGTATTTACGCAGACTCAGATGTATTTTGGACAAAAGAACAGATTAAGAAACTCATTACTATCTTCCCTGAGGGTCAGGTGGTTATTATCGTTGATGATAAGATTGTGGGCTGTGCGCTCTCTATCATCGTCAATTATAATATGGTGAAGGGCGATCATACCTATGCTCAGGTTACGGGTAATGAAACCTTCAATACCCACGATCCTAATGGAAACATTCTTTACGGCATCGAGGTATTTATCCACCCTGATTATCGTGGTTTGCGCCTGGCTCGCCGTATGTATGAGTATCGTAAGGAACTCTGCGAGAAGCTCAACTTGAAGGCTATCATGTTTGGCGGTCGTATACCAAACTATCACAAGTATGCCGATAAGATGCGCCCTAAGGAGTATATCGAGCATGTAAGAAACCGTGAAATCTATGACCCGGTTCTTACCTTCCAGCTTTCCAATGATTTCCACGTGCGCCGCGTAATCCGCAACTATCTTCCTAGTGATGAGGAGAGCGAACACTGCGCCACCCTCTTGCAGTGGGATAACATCTATTATCAGCCACCTACGGATTCTTATGTAGACCGCAAGCCAACCGTAAGAATCGGATTGGTACAGTGGCAGATGCGCCCATACGCTTCGGTGGATGACCTCTTCGAACAGGTTGAGTTCTTCGTTGATTCTGTGAGCGATTACAAGAGCGATTTCATTCTCTTTCCAGAGTATTTCAATGCGCCTTTGATGGCTCGTTTCAATGATTTGGGTGAGGCGCAGAGCATCCGAAAGATGGCGCAGTATACCGAAGAAATCCGTGACCGTTTCCGCGAGTTGGCCATCAGTTACAACATCAATATCATCACGGGTAGTATGCCTTATCTTAAGGACGATTCCCTCTATAATGTGGGCTTCCTCTGCCGCAGAGATGGTAGCGTAGACATGTACGAGAAGATTCATGTTACACCAGATGAGCAGAAGTGCTGGGGATTGAGTGGTGGTAGCCATATCCAGACCTTTGATACCGATTGCGGTAAGATTGGTATCGTCATCTGCTATGATGTGGAGTTCCCTGAGTTGTCAAGATTAATGGCTGAGGATGGCATGCAGATTCTCTTTGTGCCATTCATGACCGATACCCAGAATGCTTACTCCCGAGTAAGAGTCTGTGCACAGGCGCGTGCCATCGAGAACGAGTGCTATGTAGCCATTGCGGGTAGTGTGGGCAACCTGCCACGTGTTCACAACATGGATATCCAGTATGCCCAGAGCGCCGTGTTCACCCCTTGCGACTTTGCTTTCCCTAACGATGGCAAGCGTTCAGAGGCAACACCTAATACCGAGATGATTCTCGTATCAGATGTTGACCTGAATCTCTTGAATGAGCTTCATACCTACGGTGCTGTAAGAAATCTTCGCGACCGCCGCAAGGATCTCTACGAATTGAAACAGAAAAAGTAGGGGAAGTGAAGAACGAAGAGTGAAGAATTCAATTGTATTGATATATAGATATATAAAGAATGTATAAGATAGAAATCTCGGAGCGCACGCTCCACTTCAAGCAGCCGGCAGGCACGTCTCGTGGCGTATATACCACGAGACACAGTTATTATCTCACCCTTACATCGGATGAATTGCCGGGAGTAGAGGGAGTGGGAGAGTGTGCTACGCTCCCTGATCTCAGTTGCGATGCCAAACCGGAATATGAGATGACCCTGCGACAGGTTTGTCAGATGGTGGAGCAGATGGGACGCATTCCATACGATATGATTCGTGCTTATCCTAGCATCACCTTCGGTTTGGAAACAGCCTTCGCTTCGTTCTTCGATGCAGCGAAGAAGTTTTTGGAGATTGTTCCTGCTGAAGGAGCATCTTCTTCAGAAATGTTGAAGCAGAAAGGGGTTTCTGTTCCTGCCGGAATGGAGAACCTGACAGAACTTTTCGACTCTCCTTTCGGTAGGGGAGAAGAGGGAATCACCATCAACGGATTGGTGTGGATGGGAACCTACGAGGAGATGCTGGCACGGCTGGAGGAGAAGCTCCAGGCGGGTTTCCATTGCGTGAAACTGAAGATCGGTGCCATCGATTTTTTCAAGGAACTCGATCTCATCAAGCGCATCCGTGATGTGTATACCAAGGAGCAGGTTGAGTTGCGTGTAGATGCCAATGGTGGCTTTTTGCCGGAGAATGCAATGAGTCAGCTGGAGGCTTTGGCTAAATATGACATTCATTCGATAGAGCAGCCTATCAAGCAGCACCAGTGGCCTAAGATGGCCCAGCTCTGTCGCGAAACACCGCTTCCTATCGCTCTGGACGAGGAGTTGATTGGTGTGAATGTCCGGAGTATGAAGCAGGCTTTGCTCGATACGGTCCGTCCTCAGTATATCATCCTCAAGCCTTCACTTCATGGTGGAATCTATGGATGTAACGAGTGGATAGAACTGGCTAACCAGCGTGGTATCGGCAGCTGGATTACTTCTGCTCTTGAGAGTAATATCGGTCTGAATGCTATTGCTCATTATGCAGCTAAAGTATATGGTCCTAATGTTAAGATGCCGCAAGGCTTGGGCACCGGTCAGCTCTTTACTGATAATATACCGATGCCTTTGGAGATTCGTGGTGACAAACTGTTTGTAGTAAAATGACTTTAGAAGAATTCCTTTCAGAATGGAATAACGGTAGCGACCGGATGCTTGTTCATACAAGTGGTTCTACAGGCAAGCCTAAACCGATGTTGGTTGAGAAAAAGCGGATGCTCAACTCGGCCCGCATCACTTGTGATTTCCTGGGATTGAAACCTGGTGATAGCGCCCTGCTCTGCATGTCGCTCGATTATATTGCAGGTAAGATGGTGGTGGTGCGGAGTATAGAGCGCCATCTCCATCTTATTTCAGTTTACCCAAGTGGGCATCCTTTGAAAGATGTAAATGAAGAGATTACCTTCGCTGCGATGGTCCCGATGCAGGTTTATAACACCCTGCAGGTTCCTGAAGAGCGGGCTCGTCTCTGCCGCATCAGTCATCTTATTATCGGTGGTGGGGCCATAGATGAGGCTCTCGAACAGAAACTGAAGGCTCTTCCCGGCGATATTGCCATCTGGAGTACCTACGGAATGACCGAAACGCTCTCGCATATTGCCCTGAGAAGAATTAACGGTGCTGAGGCCAGCGAATGGTACCAGCCTTTCGATAGTGTCAGAATCAGTCAGACCGATGAAGAATGTCTGGTGATAGATGCTCCGCAAGTCTGTGCTGAACCCCTGATAACGAATGATATTGTGGAAATAGAATCCTATATATATAATAAGGTGGAAAAACTCCGTTTTCGCATCAAAGGCAGAAAAGACAATGTGATTTGCAGCGGAGGCATCAAGATACAGATAGAAGAGGTTGAGGCTCTGTTGAAGCCTTATCTTGAAAAACCTTTCATGATTGTCAAGAAGAAAGACGGGAAGTTTGGAGAAATTGCAGTCCTCTTAACGGAAGATGAGGATATGAAAAAAATAGAGGCGACTGTTCGCCGCCTCTTATCTGATCATAAATATTGGATTCCAAGGGAATATCTTCATGTAAACCAACTCCCACTTACCGAAACCGGAAAGCCGAAGCGCTCTATCTTTCTTTAAAGGGATTCTCTGAAGAAATATTCTTTAGCTGAATTATCCTTCTCTGAAGAAGTCAAGTGCTTCCTTGATCTCTTCTGTCGTAGCAGTCTGGTTGATACGGATATCGCCTATGCCGCCCAGCATCGTGAAGTTGATGATGCCATTCTGGTTCTTCTTGTCATGATGCATCAGTTCTATCAGTTCATCATAGTCATCGCAGGTAATATCCAGTGAACCATAGAATTCCTTGATGAAGTTTACGGTCTGGCGCATCTTCTCTGTAGGGAATCTGGTTTTGGCAACACTCAGATAGAGTTCAGGGATGAGACCGAATGCCACTGCATAACCATGCAGGATAGGCTTGCGCTTCAATGCCCAACTCTCGAATGCATGACCGAAAGTATGACCCAGGTTCAGCGCCTTGCGGATGCCCTGCTCGTGAGGATCCTGCTCTACAATGCGCTCCTTTACCTTCACGCTGTCGCCTACCATGCGCTGCAACTGCTTCAAATCAGGCTTGTCGAGGTCGAAACAGACCAGTTCTTCCCACATTGCTTCTGTAGAAATCAGACCGTGTTTCAGCATCTCTGCATAGCCCGAACAGATGTTTTCTGCATCGAGCGTCTTCAGGAACTCTGTATCGAGAATAACGAACTTAGAATCGTTAAACACACCTACTTCGTTCTTCAGTCCGCCGAAGTTGATGCCTGTCTTTCCACCTACCGATGCGTCTACCATAGCCAGCAGGGTGGTAGGGATATTGATAAAGTTGATACCTCTCTTAAAAGTGCTGGCAGCAAAGCCACCAAGGTCGGTTATCATGCCGCCGCCCAGATTAATCATACAGGAGTGGCGTGAAGCTCCTCCCTCCTGCAGTCCTTTCCATACCATCATCAGACTGTCGATGTCTTTATGGCTGTCGGTAGCCGGAATAGTGATGATATGGGCTTCCTTCATGCAGTAAAAACTCTGCAATACAGGCATGCATAGTTCCAATGTCGTAGTATCTGTAAGCACAAAAAGCTTGTCGTGCTCACACTCAGAAAGTGCACTTACCAGTTCGCTTTCCAGTTGGGTTGATATGATTACTCTTTGTTCCATAACATTCTAACGTATTAATTTTTGTGCAAAGATACACTAAAATGGAGACAATACAAAAAAAAAAGTTGCTAAATTTGCGTTTTTTATCTCAGAATGCATTAAACCTTGGTGTATTTAACGCGTCAAAACAATCGAGTAACAAAAAATGATAATAGAATATCATAGCGATTATGTGTGAAAACACTCATAGTTGAAAATAATAACAAATAAAAATAAGAATGAAAAAATCGATTCTGACGATGCTGCTGCTGTTGATGGCAATAGCATCCTTTGCTCAGCAGCGACTGATATCCGGTCAGATTACCGACCGCGATACCAAGGAGGCCATTGAGCAGGTAACTATTCAATTGCTTAAGAGCGACAGCACGTATGTGGCTGGTGCCATCAGTAATGAGAACGGACTCTTTCACGTCACCGCTCCGGCTAATGGTAAGTATCTGCTCAAGATTTCGAGCGTAGGATACAAGTCTACCATGAAGCGTATCCAAATTTTTGATAACAAGGATCTGGCTATGGGTAAGATTGTGCTGGGTGCTGAGGCTATCATGCTGAAAGGCGCAGTGGTAACAGCTATGGCTCAGAAGGTAACTCTGAAGGAAGATACTTTCGTGTACAATTCTTCTGCCTATCGCACACCGGAAGGCTCGGTAGTTGAGGAACTCGTAAAGCGTCTGCCAGGTGCAGAGGTGAGCGATGACGGTACCATCAAGATTAATGGTAAGGAGGTAAAGAAGATTCTGGTAGACGGCAAGGAGTTTATGACCGGTGATACCAAGACTGCCCTGAAGAACCTGCCTACCAGCATCATCGAGAAAATCAAGGCATACGATGAGAAGAGTGATCTCTCTAAGGTGACCGGTATTGATGATGGTGAGGAGCAGACCGTGCTCGACTTCGGTGTCAAGAAGGGTATGAATAAGGGTCTGATTTCCAATATCGACCTGGGCGTGGGCAACAAGAGCCGCTATAACATGCGTGGTATGGGCGGTTATTTCTCTAATAACAGCCGATTCATGCTCTTTGCCAATGCCAATAACACCAGCGACCGTGGTTTCGGAGGCGGTGGCCCCGGTAGAGGTTTCGGAGGTGCTAACGGTTTGAATGCCAGCAAGATGATAGGTGCTAACTATAATTATGAACTGAAAGATAAATTCAAGTTCAATACTTCACTTCGCTGGAATCACAGCGATGGCGATATTTGGAGCCGTCGTTCCAGCGAGAACTTCATGGGTAGCAGCTCTTCGTTCAGCAACAGCTTGACTCAGAATTTCTCCCGCAACAACAGCTGGAACGGCAACATCCGCTTGGAGTGGATGCCAGACTCTATGACCAATATCCTCTTCCGTCCTTCCATCTCCTGGAGTACCAGCGATGGATTGAGTGGCAGCCAGTCGGCTTCTTACAACAAGGATCCTTATACCATTACCACCAAAGACCCTCTTTCTGAGGAAGGTATTGATGAATTGGACAAGGCTGGGGCAATGGTGAACAGTCAGTTGACTAACGGAATCACCTATTCTGATAATAACAATGTCAGGGGTATGCTGCAGGTGAACCGCAAGTTGGGCAACAAGGGACGCAACATCACCTTGCGTATGGATGCCAAATATACGGATAATGACAGCAAGAGCATCTCGCTCAACAATGCCAAGCTCTATCTCGTACAGACAGCGGAGGGTAAGGATTCTACTTATCAGACCAACCGCTATAACCTGACTCCTTCGAAGAATTACAGTTATGCGGGCCAGTTGACCTATAGTGAGCCACTCTGGAAGGCTACCTTTCTGCAGTTCAGCTATAAGTTTACTTACAGCTACTCCAAGAGCGACCGCAGCACCTACGATTTCAGCAAGTATGCGATGACAGGAGATCATGAATATCGTGGTTGGGATAGTTACCTGAATCCGTTTGCCGGTCAGCTTGGCAATTACAAGGATGAGGATTTGAGTAAGTATTCTGAGTATAAGAACTATACTCATGATATCCAGGTGATGATGCGATTCATCCGAAGCAAATATAATCTCAACTTCGGTGTAATGATTCAGCCACAGCGCTCCAACTTCATCTACGATTATATGGGCAATCATAAGGATACCGTCCGCACGGTGACGAATATCAGTCCAACCCTCGATTTCCGTTATCGCTTCTCAAAGATGAGCAACCTGCGTGTGAACTACCGTGGTACCACTTCTCAGCCAAGCATCTCTCAGTTGCTTGATATCACAGATAACAGCGACCCGCTGAACATCTCGAAGGGTAACCCTGGTTTGAAGCCATCGTTCACCCAGAACTTCCGATTGTTCTACAACAATTTCGTGCAGAACCATAACAAGGGTGTCATGACCTTCATCAACTTCTCTACCACCAACAATAGCATCAGCAACAAGGTGACCTACGATGAGAAGACTGGTGGTAGAATCACCCGACCTGAGAATATCAATGGCAACTGGAATGTGATGGGAGCCTTTATGTTCAACTGCTCTATCGATAGTGCCGGTGTATGGAACTTGAATACCGACACCTACTTGGGTTACAACAACTACGTGAGTTATCTGAGTCTCGACAAGCAGTCTGATTCCCAGAAGAATACCACCCGCAGTACTACTTGGAGAGAGCGCCTCTCTTTCAGCTATCGCAACAACTGGCTGGAGCTTTCGCTCGATGGAACATTGAATTATAACCATGCTACAAACAAGTTGCAGCCAAACAGCAACCTCAATACCTGGCAGTTCTCTTATGGACCAAGCATGACGCTTACAGCGCCTTGGGGCACCAGTCTGAACTCAAGCCTCTCTATCAGCAGCCGCCGCGGTTATAGCGACAGCAGCATGAATACGGATGAGTTTGTATGGAATGCGCAGCTCTCTCAGGGTTTCCTGAAGGGCAAGCCTCTTACCATCATGCTGCAGTTCTACGATATTCTCCGCCAGCAGAGCACCTTCTCTCGTGCCATTTCTGCTACATCCCGTACGGATACGGAGTATAATGCCATCAACAGCTATGCGATGCTGCACGTGATTTACCGCCTGAATCTCTTCGGAGGCAAGGATGCCCGCAAGGGTGGACCTGAAGGTCCTGGTGCCCGTCCAAACTTCCATGGCCGTCCATTCCATGGCGGTTTTGGCGGTGGTCGTCCAGGCGGCAGAATGTTCTAGAAAGACTTCATTTAAAACGATAGTAAGCCTCACTCAATGTTTACGTGAGGCTTATTTCAAACAGATATGACGAGAAAAAAAATCCCCGCTCTTCGTAATGAAGAACGGGGATTTCTTTATTTGGGATTACTAAAAGTTCATTGATTAGAGAGAGAACTTGTAGCCTACAGTAATCTGAATTACGTTGTTGTAGTGATCAACGTTATCTGCAATCTTAGTTACACCGATGTTGTAACGAGCATCGAATACAATGCCCTGATACTCGTAAGAGAGACCTACTGGGATAGAGAGATCTACAGTCTTAGCATCGTCCATATCGTCCTTATTTACCAAGAAACCTGGCTGCAAACCTGCCTTGAGAGCAAGACCAGCTACTGGATAGTAGTTCAAAGTGATAGGCACATTGATATAGCCTGGATTCCACTTATAGTCATTCTCGATAGATCCGTTTACGATTGGAGTATCGATTTCAATATCCTTGCCCTTGAAGCCCTGTACAGAGTAGAGAGCGCCTACAGCAACACCAAAGTTGCTGGTAGCCTGATACTGCAATTCTGCACCGGCAGCGAAACCGGCTTTCCAGTCATTATCACCAATTGTTGAAACGTTCAAACCAACCTTAGGCTGAATAGTTGTTGTACCTGCAGCCTGCTGTGCGAAAGCACCTACTGAAGACAGCACCATAGCTGCCATAACGAATAATTTTTTCATAATCTCTAATATTTTAAATTAATAGTATATAATGCTCATATAGAGTATGATTGGTTATCAGTGTGTATGCTGATTCCATCATTTTTACGAGGTGCAAAGGTATATTTTTTCTCTATTCGCTCCAAATATTTTAAGCTTTATTTTTAAATAAGTAGCCAAATATCACATATAAGTTTCCATTTCGTATGTTTTTAGCAATAATTATCCCAATATTCTTGCATCGTATCTTAAAATGTTGTATCTTTGCAAAGTAAGAAAGAAAGGAAAATAATTATGACTACACAATAAAACTCCCCCTATACTCTTCAAAGTGTAGGGGGAGTTTTATTTTATTCTTCATCTTCGTCCCAGTCTTCTTCGTCAAATCCGAACATGGCTGGATCTACGAAGGCGTCCAGGGCACGGCGTTCCTTCTTGGTTGGGCGACCAGTGCCTCTTGCTCTGTCTACGAATCCGCTGATGCGGCTCATCTCCAGGAGCTCGTATTGCTTAGGGTCGGTTACGTTTTTATAGACACCATACAGCATCTTGGCGCCTACGCGCTGCTCTATGCAGTCGAGAACCTCGAAAGAGTAGGTGATAGGGGCTTTCTTTACGCTCACCACATCGCCACGCTTGATGATGAAGGAAGGCTTTCTGTTTACGCCTCCCACCATGACGCGGCCATTCTTACAGGCATCGGCAGCAATGCTGCGGGTCTTGTAAATGCGGGCAGCCCAGAGCCACTTGTCTATTCTTGCTGATTCCTTCATGATTATTTCTTTCCTAGCTTATTGTATTGGTTCATGGTGATGTCGATACCAGCCAATACGAAGCTCTTGATGATGTCTACACCCAGGTCGATGGCCGGCTGCAGCTGCTTCATGTCTTCCTCAGTATATTTGCCCAGCACCCAGTCTATCTGGCCGCCACGTGGATAATCGTTGCCGATGCCCATGCGCAGGCGGGCATAGTTCTGACCGATAAGCTGTTGGATATGTCCCAATCCGTTATGGCCGCCGTTGCTGCCGTTCGCCTTCAGTCGGAAAGCACCCAGAGGCAGGGCTAGCTCATCGCTGATAACCAGCAGTCGGCTCTGGTCAATCTTTTCCTGATTCAGCCAATATCTTACCGCATTACCGCTGAGGTTCATGAATGTGGTAGGTTTGAGCAGGAAAATCTTTCTTCCCTTGAGCGTAGTCTCGGCTACGAAGCCATATCGCTTATCCTCAAAATGAATATTGGACGCTTTAGCAAAAGCGTCCAATACCATAAATCCTGTGTTGTGCCTGGTGCCGGCGTATTCATCGCCAGGGTTACCAAGCCCACAAATCAAATATTTATCCAATGTTTGATAATGCTTTACTCAGGTTCGTAAAATCTCTAAATGACTCAGTGATTAAGCCTCTTCTTCCTCAGTAGCCTGAGCTGCGAGCTGAGCGTTACGTGTCATCTTGATAGAGCAAACTACAACAGCCTTGCTTGTAGCCAACTCGAGACCCTCGAATGAGAGGTCACCTACCTTGATGCTCTTACCGATCTTCAACTCTGTAACGTCGATATCGAGGTGCTCAGGGATAACCTGGTAAGGAGCTGTAACGTTGATCTTACGGATAGAGAGGTTCATACGACCACCATCACGTACACCCTGTGCAAGACCTGTCAACTTAACTGGAATACCGATAGTGATAGGCTTCTGGTCGTTAACCTCGTAGAAGTCAACGTGCAGAGGAGCGTCTGTTGTTGGGTGGAACTGGATCTCCTTCATGATAGCAGTGTGGCTCTCACCGTCGATGATGAGGTTGATAACGTATACATGAGGAGTGTAGATGATTTTACGCAACTCAGCGAATGGAACTGCGAATGACAAAGCCTCAGGAGCACCGTTCTCGCCCCTTTTCTCACCATAAAGGTTACATGGAATCAAACCTTCCTTACGCAATGTCTTAGAAGCTTTCTTGCCAAGGTCTGTGCGCTTCTGACCTGTTACATTAATCTCTTTCATTTTGTGTTACTCTAAATTAAGTTATTAATAAAAATGTGCCTTAACTCGCCATCACACGGATTAGCTTTGCTTAAAGCGGGTGCAAAATTACGAAAATTATTTGGAATGAGCAAACTTTTTGCCGAAAAACATGTTCTACATGCAGAAAAAATATTGAAAATACAATTTTTTGCTTAAATAAACTGAAATTTTTGCCCGTTTTCTTGTCTATTACCTATTTAATGTGTATTTTTGCAAGCGTATTAGGTAATTTAATAAATGAATCTTTTAAAAACATTAGAGAATGATTAATAGGGATTTGATAAGACGTAAGATTGTGCAGTTAACCTACGCATACTATCAAAACAGCGATCATAACATGGATAACGCTGAGAAGGAGCTGATGTTTAGTCTCTCCAAGTCATACGATTTGTACAACTACATGTTGCAGCTCATCGTTGCCATCACCCAGGAGGCACGCAAGCGCTACGATGTAGATGTAGCTCGTGCCAAGAGAGAGGGTGAGCAGGAACCTTCACCACGTTTCGCATTCAATAAGTTCGCTCTGCAGCTCGAAGAGAACAAGATGCTGCTCGAATGGATAGATGTAAAGCATTCCAACTGGGATGAGGATATCGAAATGGTGCGCAAACTGTATACTGCGATTACGTCTAGCGATCTCTATGCTGATTATATCAGCGGTGCTATTGATGAGGAACTCGCCGATCTCGACGAGTACAGCCGCGACCGCGAGGTATGGCGCCGCATCTACAAGCTGTTCATTCAGAATAATGAAGATCTTGATGCATTCCTTGAGGAGAAGAGCCTCTACTGGAACGATGACAAGGATATCATAGATACTTTCGTATTGAAGACTATCAAGCGTTTCAACCCGAATGCTAAGGCCAAGCAGGAATTGCTGCCAGAATACAAGGATGCTGAAGACAGAGAGTTTGCACGCAAGCTCTTCCGTGCTACCATCCTCAACTGCGATACCTACCAGCGCTATATGAGCGAGGCTTTGCGCAACTGGGATTTCTCACGTCTTGCCTATATGGATGTAATTATCATGCAGATTGCCATCGCTGAGGTTATGAACTTCCCTGGCATCCCGGCTACCGTCACTATCAACGAGTATGTAGAACTTGCCAAGGCATACAGCACTCCTCGAAGCGGCGGTTATGTTAACGGTATGATCGACAACATCTGCCGCGAGCTCATCAGCCGCAACCTCATCCAGAAGGAGATGCCTGAGCGCAAGCAGCACGCACAGCACGGCGAACATGCCGGCAAACAGCGCCCAGACAACCAGCACCCAGCCGGCCGTCGTCCGCGCATTCATCGCGCTCCGGGCGTGGGTGAGTAAATAACGGAGGCCTTTCTTGCTGGTCACACCTTTTTTATATGTAGAACATAAATAATAATAGATAATACTTTTAACGACATGACAAATTTAGTATTGCAAGCAGCTGCCGGTGGTAGCAGCATGAGTTTTCTCATCATGATGGTAGCTATCTTCGCTATCATGTGGTTCTTTATGATCCGTCCTCAGCAGAAGAAGCAGAAGGAAATCCGCAAGTTCCAGAATGCTTTGGCAGAGGGTACCAAGGTGGTTACAGGCGGCGGTGTTTACGGCACAGTTAAGCGTGTTAACCTCGAGGCTAATACCGTTGATGTTGAGATAGCTCGTGGCGTGGTAATCACTGTAGCTAAGGGCTACGTGTTTGCTGATGCAGCTAGTCAGACACCTAATGCGTAGTTTCAAGAGCATATTAAAAGCTGTCAGAAACTTCCTGTTCAGTGGTCTGAATAAGGAGTTTCTGATTTTTTTGTTCTTTCTCGCTCTCAGCGGCATCTTCTGGCTGATGATGACGCTTAATGAGACTACAGAGAGAGAATTCAATATTCCTGTGCAGTTAACGGGCGTGCCCCGCAATGCGGTGATAACCGGCGAACTCGCTGATACCGTGCATATTACGGTGCGCGATAAGGGATTCACACTCGTTACCTATGCTTACGGAGGCAAGATTCATCCGCTCACATTCCGGTTTGCCAATTATGCCGACGAGGAAGCGGGAACGGGACAGATTCCGATGGCTGATGTGCAGAAACAGGTGGCATCCCAGCTCTATGGCTCTACCAAACTGCTCTCCATCAAGCCGGCAAAATTCGATTTCTTCTTCACCTACGGCTCTTCCAAGCGGGTGCCTGTGGTGTTCAGAGGTAAGATTACAACCAGCAAGAGCTATTATCTGGCGCATACCGAATTTCTGCCGTCTAAGGTTACGGTTTATGCCAACAAGAAGCAGCTCGATGAGTTGCAATCGGTAGAAATCGAGCCGTTCAACATGCGCAACCTGCAGGATACCATTCATCGCAGCGTACCTATCAAGAAGATACGTGGCATGAAGATTGTGCCTCAGATGGTGCGTCTGGCGGTATATCCTGATGTGCTTACCGAAGAGTCGGTCGATGTGCCTGTTACGGCCATCAACATGCCTGATAACATGGTGCTCCGTACCTTTCCATCTAAAGTGGCGGTAAGATTCACCATCGGAGCCAGCCTCTTCAGAACCATCAAACCGAGCCAGTTTAAGGTGGTAGTAGATTATAACGATCTGGTTAACAACCCTTCTGACAAGTGCCAACTCCAGTTGCGCAGCGTGCCGCGCTCGGTGAGCAAGGCGCATCTCGAACTGGAAATGGTAGATTATCTGCTGGAACAGCAATGATGAAATGATGATTAGTAATTTATAATTTACAGTTAATAATTCATCGTGATGAAGATAGCGATAACGGGCGGTATAGGTAGCGGAAAGAGCTATGTGTGCCGGATATTAGAGAAACAGGGCATCAGGGTTTACGACTGTGATGATGAGGCTAAGCGGCTCATGCGCACCGATGCCCGCTTGCAGGCTGGCTTGAAGAAGCTGGTGGGCGAACAGGTTTACAGTGCAGAGGGCGTTTTGCAGAAGCCCGTGCTGGCTCAGTTTCTGCTGGCTGGCGAGGCTAACAAGCAGGCTGTCAACGATGTGGTTCATCCGGCTGTGGCGCGCGATTTCGAGCAGAGCAGCTATGAGTGGATGGAGAGTGCCATCCTTTTCGATAGCGGTTTCTACCGCCGTATCCACCTCGATTTCGTGGTCTGCGTAACGGCTCCCGTCCCGGTCCGCATCCAGCGCATCATGCAGCGCGACCATATCCCGGCAGAGAAGGCGCAGCAGTGGATAGATGCCGTCATGCCGCAGGAAGAGCTTGCAGCCCGCTCCGATTTCGAAATCGTGAACGATGGCGAGCAGGATATCGAAGCACAGGTAAGAAAATTATTGGATATCATTAATAATAAAGAATAATAGAAAAGACAATGGAAACAATCCTTTCAATTGCAGGCAAACCAGGCCTTTATAAATTGGTATCAAGAGGTAACAGAAACCTCATCGTAGAAACACTCGATGAGACTCACAAGCGTATTCCAGCTTTCGCTACCGACCGCGTAACAAGCCTTGGTGACATCGCTATGTATACAGACGCTGATGAGGTGCCACTCTGGGAAGTGCTCGACAGCGTAAGCAAGAAGGAAGAGGGCAAGCCTAGCACTTTCAACTACAAGAAGGCGCCTGTTGCTGAGCTCCACGCTTATTTTGCTGAGGTTCTTCCAAACTATGATCGCGACCGTGTTCATGACAGCGATATCAAGAAGCTCCTCCAGTGGTACAACATTCTTGCTAAGTACGGCATCACCGATTTCAAGGCTACTCTCGCTCCTACAGAGGGTGAGAACGTAGATGATCGTGCTGAGCAGGTTGCTGAGTAAATTCCGTCAGATTTTTTTTAGGCACGGATTTCACGGATTACACGGATTTTTTTTTCGAGATAATAACTCGTTTCGAGCATGTCTCTATAAACCCGTGTAATCCGTGTAATCCGTGCCTGTTTTTTTCCTTCAGTCTATAAATCCGTGCCTGATTCTTATTCCTCAATCTTCTTCAGTTCCTTCTCAAATCTTCTGCGATACATTTCTCCCGCTATGGTCAGACCAAACGGGAAGGCAATCCAGATGCCCAGAATGCCCAAGCCGCAAGGGAAACCCAGGGTGTAGCCCAGCGGCAAGGAGATGACGAAATAGGCGATGAAGGCATAGAGCACCATCGGCTTTACACAGGCGATGCCACGCAGCGCATTGGCAAAGGTATACTGCAGTCCGTCGCCAAACTGATATATCATCAACAGGATAATCAGCGTAGCCACATACGACTGCACCTCCACATTATCATTAAACCAGCCACCTATCTGATGGCGAAGCAGGAACACCGGCAAACCCATACACAGCGAGAACAGCAGGTTCAGCCGGAACCCGTCGTAGGCATTGCGGCGAACTGCCCCGTAGTCCTTCTGCCCCATAAAATGGCTCACGCGGATAGCCAGCGCAGCCGCCATGCCCGAAAGCACGAGATAGAAGAGCTGCGAGAGGGTAATCATCACCTGATGAGCCGCCAGCGGAATGGTTCCCAGCCAGCCCACCATCACACAGCTCAGCGTGAAGGCAGCCGATTCCATGCCCAGCTGCAGCGCCACAGGCCAGCCCAACCGGTTCATCTCCCTGAAGTCAGCCTTGGTCAGAGAACTGTGCAGAATATCGCGTCTGTATTCCCCAAGATTCTTGCCCGTCATCAGCATGCACACCATCGCCAGCGCCATCAGAATGCGGCTCACCAGCGTCGAAATACCGGCTCCCAGCAAACCCAGTTCCGGGAACCCCGCCACACCGTAAATCAGTACCCAGTTGCCCAGGATATTGATTACGTTGCCGCCAATCATCGCCCACATCGCCACCTTGGTCTGTCCGAGTCCGTCGAGAAATTGCTTCATCGTGAAGAAGATGCCCATGAAGAGCACCGAGGCGAGGTTTACCAGAAAGTAAGGGCGGATGAGCGAGAGCAGCTCTTCAGGCTGTCCGATGCGCCCCAGATTCAGGTAGAGCACAACGAGGGCGAGGGTGAAGATGATGCCCGTCAGCATGTTGGCACAGAAGGCATTGCGCACTTTCTGTCCGATGCAGTCGGTCCGTTCCTCGCCGTAGAGCCGTCCGATGATAGGAGTGAGTCCGTAGGTGAATCCCATATAGGATACGAAAACGAGACCGAAGATATTGTTCACCAGTCCGGCAGCCGCCAGTTCGGGTGTACTGTGATGGCCAATCATCAGCGTATCAGCAAATCCCAGGATGATGGTTCCCAGCTGTCCTATGATGATAGGAATGCCGATAGCTAGCAGTTCCCGGTAGTGATGTTTCTTGTTTGTCGTTATTGATGTCGTATGATTATTCATATTTGCTTTTAATTACTAATCTATTTCCTTTATTCTGCTTAAGAGCATGCAAAGTTACGGCTTTATTCACTAACTACCAAATTTAAAAAGGTAAAAAAGTAAAAAAGTAAAAAGGTAAAAAGAAGCTTTAGCCCCCTCCTGTCCCCGTTCCCAGCGATTCCATCGCTGGTCCCCCTAAAAAAGGAAAAAAGAGCCTAGCTTACCCCCGCTAGGCTCTTTTTACTTTTTTACCTTTTTACCCTTTTACCTTTAAATGTATGAACTTCCTTCCTCTTTCTGTCCATACGAGGTAGGTGTGGGTATAGGCGGTGCCCAGTTTCTCCTGTGCCCCATCGCAGTGAGGGTCGGGGAGGGTAGAGTAGCGGGTGCGGCTCTTCGCCAGGCCCATGTGGGCATAATCAGCATAGAGCAGATACTGGCCGCTCTGGTAGTACTGGATATGAAGGGCGCAGAGCTGGCGGTTCAACTCCTGTGCCGTGATACCCAGCTCCTTTGCTATCTGCGTGGTGGTATAGCAGGAAACAGAGTTGAGCACATTGTCGGTGTAGAGCGCCTTCGGCAGAAGATGATCCACCTGATTCTCCAACTGGATGATGTTCTCACCGTTCTTGGCGATGCAAACCACCTGTTCGTCTACCACACCGTTCAGCCGACGAATCTCCGTATCCTGTTCTCCGATGAGTTTCTTCTGCTGATCAATCTGCACTTGCTGGTTTTTCAGCAGATTCTCCTTCTCCTTGAGTGTAGCTCTGAGAATCTCTTCAGCATGCCGAATCGTCTCCTCATCACTCTCGCCCTGCTTTACCGGAATATAACCGCCCGTCTTGCGAATCTGTGGCAGCACCTCGGAAGTAACCCAGTTTTTGAACTTCACCGCCGTTGGAAGCTTGGACCCGAGCACCAAAGCATAGAATCCGCTCTCGTTGACGAAGAGCATCTGCTGGAATCGCTCTGATGAGGTTCCATCCTTACGGAGACTTCCCGGAACCTTGCTACCGCGTTTTGCGGTATCAAGTCGGTTAACAAGCTGTTTTACAGCATCATACGATTTTTTGTACCCCAGCGCATTACATACATCTTTCGCGCAGAACAAAGGCTCCCCGTTTTCATCGGTTTGAATACGAATCTTACCGAATTCAGGGTTTTCAAACACAGCTGTATATCCCACAGTCTTTTCCTTCTTCATCTCTTCCTTTTTTGTATTTTCTTCTGTTTTCATGTTAAAAATGGTATTAAAATTAAACACTAATCACTACCCAATGGTAATCCAAATGCTCTCATCCCTGTCTCTCGCAGCGGTGATGGCATTGATGAGGCGGTGGAGCCAGATGCGGGAGTTCACAACCATGCCTTTTACTCGGTTCTCACCCACCAGGATGCAGCCCTGCGTATCATCGGGATAATTGCCGGCATGAATGCGGATGCCCTTAAAATTGGGGACGCCCAACAGCAGCGGCAACCACATCTTAAAACTCGGCGACTTACTGATCACCACCGGATAAGTGCCCTCAGGTATCGCCGTCGTGCCCTTCATCTTCTGCGCCTTCTTGCCCGATACACGCCCCAACCGCACATTCTCCTCGGCAGGACTCAGCTCCACACCCAGAAGATTGCGCCAGCACGGCTCCAGCGTATCACAGAAATACGAGTCCGCATTCAGCTTCTCCGCAGGCACCTCGCACACCGTCTTCAGCCCCCTGCACTTGTTCACACTCTCAATCGTGCGCTTCTTCACGTCCTCATCCTTCAGGATGTAAAGGCGACCTATCGTGTAGGTCTTCTTCTTTGCTATACGTTTTAAAACTATCTGCATAAGTAAAAATAAATTTAAGATTTAATAACCATACCGTCGTGGCGGTACTTAAGCTTCTCAAAACTGTCACAACTGTCACGCTTGCCCGTATACTGATACGCCCTCCTGATGTAATTCCGGTGCAGCCACTGCCTGATCATCATGTCGGTACCCTTCGCATCCAGTCCATGCTCTAGCCGGATGGCAAGCAACTGCGCAGCCGTAAAGCTATCGGGCAGTATCTGTAAAAGATTCTGAGGCCCACGCTTCGAACTCTTCTCCGCCGTACAGTTCTCCTTCGCAATCATGTCGCCGAAGAACCGCATCTTGCAGTACAGGTCATATTGCTCGCTCCAGCGGATAAACTCATCAATCTCCGGCTCCCACTTGCAACCATTGGCTACATACAGCACGCACGCCTTCAGGTAAGCGATGACGTTGGCACGGAACGAGAGATTCTCAAACGTCCTGTTCTGCGACAGCCGGGCAAACTCAGCATTCTCATCCTTCAGTTTGAGGGCAAGCTGAAACGCCTCCTTACACTCAATCAAGCCCGTTACTTTGTTCAGATTATCGATGTAAGGCCGTAGCGCCTCACGGTACGATTCATCATAGGTTCCGTAAACAGGCATATCTTCGCCGATTTCCCTTTCGGGGATGGTACAGAAGTTGATACGGCTGATAGGACCATCGGTAAGAACCTTAGAGAAGTAACGCTGACCCTTCTGGATGGTGGTAGATGCATTCCAGTTGAACCGGATGGTAACACGCTCCGTAACACTCATCGTTCCTACGCGAGTTTGTCCATATTTATTACCCGGGTCGGCTGCAAGACACATGATACGGAACTGCTGACTTCCGCTACCCTTGAGCGCATCAAACTGGTCTAGCTCATTGAGCGAAGTATAGAGGAAATGTTCCTGCGCTTCGGCCGTTCTCATCACGAAGGCCGGGTTCGTCATATCCGCATCAATCTCCTGGATAATCAGGTTTTCAGGTCTCTTGCGCTTATCCTTGTTGGCACCCTTGCGCAGCATCTCATCCTTCCACGCCTTTTCGCGCTTCAGGTTTTCAGCATCCCTCAGCCTGATATCCTCCATAATGAAATCGATGGGCCTGTTCACGCTACTCTTACCCGCTCCGGTACCCGCAAGCAGCAGCGTCATCAGTCTCGCCTCGTGCTCCACGTTGTCAATATACCGGAACCTCGTCTTCCAGAGATGCGTAGCCAGCGGCGGGAAGATAGCGTGCGCCACAGCCGGCTTATAAATTTCCGGTGTCCTCGATATCAGCAGCTCCACCAGCTTCGGCAGTTTCTTCGGCATCTCCGGCGGGTCAGGATAATCCTCCCCGGTACTTTGAACTTTGAGATTCGAACTTTGAACTGCATAATTAGTCACAGCATTCGAATTATTCACTCTTCGTTCTTCACTCTTCACTTCATTCGCCTTCTGTTCTGCAAGCGCATTCACCCTCATCACTTCCCTCGACATCGGCTTCGTATTGTCAGCATATTTCGCATAGAAGTCGTGAATCAGCTGATGGCAGTCGTTCTCCTGATAGTAGCTCGGCATTTTCACCCTCACCACCTTCATCAGTTCCTCTTCCTCCATCACCCTCGAAGCACCGGCGCTCATGATAGCCAGCAGCGAAGAGTGTCTCGATCCCACGGTATCAATCTCCATACCCCCGAGTCCGGCAGCCTGCGTAAAGAGGTCAAACGCAATCAGATTCTTCTCCCTGGCTCCCAGTCCGCCAGCATTCTGATTGCCTCCAGAATCCCCGATATGAGGAGCATCAGCACCATGGCTATCACCAGGTTGGGCAGGCTGAACAGCAGAGCCAGCAGAAACAGCAGGATTGCCGTCGTTGCCCGATAGTCTATTATTTTCATTATTCTTTCCATTGCTATTAACTTTTAACTGTAAACTATTAACTTTCCCTCTTCCGTCCACGGTCAGTCCGCGGTCCAGATACGCCTGCCTTCGCATCAGAATCTCCTTCTCGCTCAGCACGGCGCACCACATCTTCGACCTGTAGATTTCCGAGTCCTTATCCGTAAGATAAATCATTCTCTCGGGTGTGATGCTCTCGTCATACGGCACCCCCAGCGCCTCGCAATATGCTTTCTGCGTCTCCTCGATGGTCATTCCCACCGGCAGTCTGATACCGATGTGCAGCTTCTTCCGGGCACTGTAGCAGAGGTGCAGCAGCGAGCCGTTCCAGATGCTGTCAGAGCAGTTCAGCTCCCTTGCCTTCTCGATAGCCTTGTCTACATACTCCCTGTCATCCACGTCGATGATAGTCTGGAACATGAAGCTCTCGGGCTGGGCATTCTCCTGTCTGCGCACATTGTTCTTGAAAATGCCGTAGTGGGGACAGAAGAAAGGCAGTTCGCTCTTCAGCCTGTCCTGCGCCTTCTTCACCGCCTCTGCATCGTTGGCATTCACCTTCGGGATAGGCAGTTCGCCCCTAATCTGCTGAATCATCTTCCTGATTTCCGGCGATGTAATCACCTTGTCATACACCGCCAGACTGTTGGAAAACACCTTCCCCTTATTGCCCTTGCGATAAGGGTTCAGTGCAATTACATGTTGTGTTTCTGTCATGTTATTTCGTTAATAAAAGATTGGTTTGTGGGGTAATCCCCTCTTCCGTTTTCACTACTCTCAGCCGTCTGTAAGGAGGAGGACTGAACACATACGCTTTCACTTCCATCATTTTAAATAATTTAGAAGATTGGGGGCTCCCACCACGGTTGATGTGCAGATACACAAAAGCCCCCGAAACTCAGACCGCATTGGTTCTGAATTCCGGGGGCAAAGGTAAGGCAAATTTCTCGCTTCTACCTAGTACGTACTATGTACGCGTACTAGTACTACCTGCCAGATTAACCTCTGATAGCAGGCATCACTTTTTCGAGGAAGGGAATCGTTTTCTTCTGTTCCATTCCTCGGTTGTAGGCGGCTCTCATCGAGTTCGGATTAGGACCCCAATAATTGCCGAATACGCTCCATATATTATCGATTTCCAACTCTGTACCTATCTGGTTGGCAAGGATGGCAGCTTCGGATGAAGACAGTCCTGATGGCATGAAATTTTCGGTTACCAAGCCTATCTCTATCAGGTTGTTCTTTATCCTCTGAGCCTTTTCCGTTTTCAGCTCAGCCGGCATCTCAGCATTTCTGCATGAGTTTTGCTCACAGGCATTGCTGCCATAATAGTTTTCCACATGCTCGAAGTACGAGCTACCAGCGTTCATGATGATCATTCTTTGTCCAGACATTTCTCATCCTCCTTTCCTGATAGTTGTTCATGTGTTCGATATATTGTCCACCATTCATCTGTATGGTATTGTTGATAACGATGGTAAAGTGCTTTATTACGAAGCGAATAAATTTTCTATAGAAAAAAAGTTTCATCTTCTTTTGTTGTTTTCATGTTGATTATTAAATTGTTTCCTCCTCATTTTAGCAGAGGGCGTGTTTGCGCTAACGTTTTAGCGTAAGCCGCTGGAGGCTGCCGAGCGCCTACTATCGTAAGGTGGGGCGGGTAAGGTTGTGTTTACTTTCTGGTTGTTGATATGGCATTAAGTTGATACTTGGTCGCAGATACCTGGCATCTCGACCGATTATTAGTAATTACAGCATGCCACAGCTCGCTTAGGAGTTCTCCTAAGCTTCCGAAACACCTTTTCTTCATAAAGTCGAGGTGATTGCTGTTAATATGCTTCATTTTTTTCATAATTTCAAAATTTCGTGCAAAGGTAATAAAAAACATTCAAATAACCAATAAAAGTGAGCGTTATGACGCTCACTTTAATTTAATGTTTATTATACCAATATTACATTTTCTGCAATTTTTTGAGATATTCAGAAGGAATCTCCCCATATTCAGCCTTGAAACACCGACGGAAATAAGCCACGCTATTCATACCTACCATAAAGGAGATCTCACTGATGCTATACTTACCCTCCAGAAGCAAATGCTCGGCATACTGCATCTTATACTTGCGGATATATTCGTTGGTAGATATACCCGTGAGCGCCTTCATCTTGCGATAGAGCGTACTGGTACTTACCGCCAAGTTACTGGCAATCAAGTTAACATCCACATCACCACTGATATTCTCTTCTATCAGCTTATTCAACTTGTCAAAGAATTCCTGATCTACCTTATTGAGCGATTCCTCAACTGCTCTTTCTTCCGTGCCAAATTGGTTTCCTTCGATTCCTGTATCAGCATCTTGTCACGCCGACGCTGCTGCAAGAGGTTAAGGATTCGGCTACGCAAGAGCAAATGCGTGAAAGGTTTGGTGATATACGAATCGGCACCCGAATCATAGCCCTTCTCCTTGGCTTCGAAAGAATCCTTCGCCGTAAGAAGAATGATAGGAATATGACTCGTGCGTATATCTTTCTTCAAGGCCCTGCACATGGCATTGCCATCCATATTTGGCATCATGACATCTGAAATGATTACATCAGGCACCTTATTCAATGCCAAAGCCAATCCTTCCCGACCATCACCAGCCTTCAACACATCAAACTCGTCAATAAACGATTCTGCCACATAGTCGAGTATCTCCCTATTGTCCTCTACCACGAGGAGCAACGGTTTGCCATTCTCCACACTGAGCACAGCTTCCTCCAAATTGAGGACACCAGATGCAGTATCATTACCCTGCAATTTAGCAGAAGCATTCTCATCACCTCGCAAGGCATCGGGATAAATTTCATTCTCATCCAGAGTGACGATGAAACTGGTACCCTGCTCCAGATTGCTTTCTACCTTCACTTCACCATGATGCAGGGTCACCAACTTCTTGACCATCGAGAGACCGATACCTGTGCCGGAAGCCTGATGGGGTCCATTCTCCTGATAATAGCGATCGAAAATATGCGGCAATGCCGTTGCAGAGATGCCATGGCCCGTATCACTCACCGTGATATCTACCAGATGACGTTCCCCGCTGCGACGACGCTCCACACAGATATCAATATTACCCTGATCGGTATATTTGATAGCATTCGATACCAGATTATCCAAGATAATGGCGATGACCTCCTTGTCGATATACATCATAATCGGATTCTCTGGAGCCACAAACTTGATGGCTACGTCAGGCTTCTGTGCCAATTCCTCGTACTTCAAAGAAACCTCATGCACGGCATCCACCACGTTTGCCTTCACTACACGAAGCTGACGGTTGTCGGTCTCCGTCTTTCTGAATTCCAATATCTGCGTAATCAGTTCGTTCAATCTCACCGCACTCTGATATATCACCGCCAGCTTATGCTTCACGGCCTTCGTAATATCCGACGAATGCGAGATGTCATCGAGCGGACCGAGAATCAGCGTAAGTGGCGTGCGAAGTTCGTGAGTGATATTAGTAAAGAAGCGCAGGCGTTCCTCGTTGAGTTTCTGTTCCTTCTCATGGTTCACCTTTTCTGCTTTCAACTCGAATTTCAAGCGGAGATGACGCTGATATATTCTCAAAGCCAGATACACTATCGCCAAAACGAATAAGGTATAGCACAACTTAGCCCACCATGAAAGCCAGAACGGAGGCCGAACGATGATGGTAAACTCGGCTATTTCAGAAGACCATGGCTGGTTATGAAAGCGAGCTCGTACCTGCAACTGATAGGTTCCTGATGGAATATCACGTAAAGTAATGGTTCCATTCTGTGCTGTAATCCAATCATTCTGCAAACCAGAAAGCATATAGCTATACTCCACATAGTTCTCCATGGCAAAGTTCTTCACGGTAAAATTTATCGCAAAGGAATTTTCATCATACGCCAACGAGATATGGTTGCGTATGGCAAGATTGATGACACTATCAGTCTGCTCTATTCCACGAATCAGCCGCAACGAAGTTATAATCGTTTTAGGCGCTCGGTTGACAGACAAGACTTGTCTTGGCAGGAAACAGCATAATCCCTGAGCCGAACCAAAATAGATAACACCTTGCTCGGAACGAGCCACACCGCCATCGTTAAAATTAGCCTTAACGACATTATCTTTCTCATTAAAATTGATAAACCTACCAGCTTGTCCTGCCTTTAAGCAACTGATACCACGATTGGTGCTCATCCAAATGTTGTGCATCTCATCTTCTATAATGGCACGCACATGGATATTGCTCATTCCCTGTCTCTGGTCATAAATCACGTGTCTATCCTGATGCTTTACATCAAAGCAGATGGCTCCCTCGTTGGTAGCTGCCCAAATACGACCTTGGGAATCACGCATCAGTTGATTCACTGCGTTGGAAGGAATATATTCCTTTTCACCCTTAGTTGAATTAAACGACTTGATCCGCTTCATTTGAGGCGAAAACACCTCAATGCCAATGCCGAAATAGCCCACCCAGACTCTATGCTGTGCATCCATACAGATGGCACGTACCATATCATTGCCAAGATGATAATTATTTACCACCTTCATCCGCTTGATATCAACCACATAGATGCCATGAGCGGTACCTATCCACATCTGCTGCTTGTCATCTTCATAGAAACATCTGACATCTTCATGCGCATCTGGCAAAACCTTGCGGAAACCTCCCCCCCCCGCCATCTTTACGGTAGCACCCTGAAAGAAAGATCCAAACCACAAATTACCATTGCTATCTCGAGTTGCAGCTGCCACGATACTGCCACCTTCATGTTCATAGGTAGCCAATCGTTTTTTTTCTGGCGAGAAGACATTCAGTCCTTTACCATCAGTACCTACCCATAGCTGCCCATTCTTATCGAAAACCAATCCCATCACAGATTTCTCCGTAAGTCGTTCCAGCTGATCAGGAACACCAGCCCGAATGGTACTGAATGGTGCAACAGATTGAGTCAGGAAATTGATGCCGCTACCATAAAATCCTGCCCATACATTATTATATTTATCTAGCAATAGGCTTCGCACACTATTACCCGTAAGATTAAATTCTTCCAACCCCTCGCTGATGAAAGAACATGGAATTTGAGTACTTGCAGTAAATGATTTGTTGGCAACATCCAATACAGCTATACCCATCTGCTCGGTTGCTACAAGCATATTACCATTCGGCAATTCACAGAAATCAAAAATACGATGATTCTTGATGGTTTGATCCGCCACATGCAGAAATCGCTGGCTAAGTGGGTCGTAAATATCTATACCCATATTAGTACCGATCCATATCGTTCCTTTTTTGTCGCGATACAGACAAATTACCTCATTACCCGAAATAGAGTAGATGTCTTGGGCGTTGTGCTTAAAATTCCGGGCAGTTAAATGTTGGGTATCCATGATGGATAATCCACTCTTGACATGTCCCACCAAAAGATTGCCATTTCCCAAATCGAGCACACACCACAATTGGTTATCAGGCAAACCTTGCACTCTATCTTTATCAAAATGCACAAACCTGCCGGTTTCGGGATCAAACAGTTCTACACCTTTCCAATAGGTGGTAATCCAGAGTTTACCATTGGCAGAGGGTGTGATATGCGTAATATCATTCGTTGCGATGCTGGAAGGATTCTTGCCGTCATGCTTATAGCTATGCCATTCTTCTGTTTGATAGTTAAAGGAATTGAGACCATCATTCTTGGTTCCAATCCAGACAACAGGTTTCTTGGCATCATCAATCACACAGTTCAACTCACTACTGGATATGCCCTTTCTGTCTCTTTGCTTGTAATAGGTAAAGAAGCTATTACCATCAAACCGATTCAATCCTTCTTCGGTAGCAAACCAAAGAAAGCCATATTTATCTTGCGCTATGCTTACAACATAATTGCACGATAAGCCCTGCTCCAAGTCCAATGGTCTTACCTGATACTTCTGAGCCAAGGCAACAATATGCCCCATCAAACAGATGAAGACCACCCAAAGTGTCTTTTTTATTTCTATCATATTCATCGAAGGTATATGGTTTTTAATTTTCAATTTGCTGCAAAATTAACAAAAAAACGCCAAAAATCGGGCAAAAACAAGCAAAAAACGAGAAAAACAGAGGCACAAATCCTTCACTGCACGATTTGTGCCCCCTTTTGAATGATTTTTCTCCATTAATTCCTAATAATCGCCGTACATTTGCAACCGAATAAACAACACGAAAGTTGTTCAACTAACACAAAGTTACTCAACTAACGCATAATAAACAAAACAACAAATATAAATAACTAAAAAGAATGTCTTATGGCACATCAACCATTTAATCTAAAGAATGTCCTTTTATGGGCTGCAATTGCTTTGGGTGGATTCACATTCCAGGCATGCAGTAACGATGATGATTATCCTACAGTGGATGGTCAGAATCCAACGATTTCATTAACATCAGACCTGATTCATGCAGAACCAGGACGTACCTTCAACATCACAGGTAAGATTAGCGATGCCGACGGTATCAAGTCTGTCCGACTCAAGAACGAGGGAATGCTCCTCGACAAGACCATCAACCTGCTCGACATCTACAAAGATTCCCTGCTCCATGAGTATAACCTTGACTATGCTTATACTCCTGCAGACGACTGGACCGACAACTCCAGCTTTCCATTGGAAGTGACCGTTGAAGACGTGGTGGGAAAAGTATCAACAGCCAACATCACCATCAAGGGTGACGGCGACTTTACCTTCCCGGTATTCACAGTAGCACCATCTAATAAGGTGAACGTGATGAAGGAAGACCCAATATTCCTGCTCAATGTTGCCGTATCCGACAACAAGTCGTTGAAGAAGTTGGTCATTGATATTCCTGGCATCAACAAGCACGACGAGGTAACACTCTCTGGTACCGAGTACGAATACAGCGAGGAATATACATTCCCATCAGAAGATGCCGATTACGAGATGAGCATCAAGGTGTATGACAGTATGGACAACATGACCGAGCAGAAGAGCACCATCATCGTCAGCGACTTGGTTGACTTTGAGAAGATGTATCTTGCAGATGTCAACTCAGCAGCAGAACTGACAAGCGATGTTTATGGTGTACCAATGCTGGTTGATCACGTAGGCGAATTCCAGTATCGTGCCCGCTACTACAACCAGAAGCCAGGCACAGGCATACGCTTCATTCCACAGAAGACTGATTTCGTTCCTCTCTGCTTCGGTGTTGACGAGAAGACAGGTTTGCTCACCCGCAAGGCTAGCGATGCAAAGCCTATCATCTTGAAAAGGTGGGTTACTACGAAATCAACTTCAACATCATCCCAGGTGAATACAAGGTAGAGGAATATACTCCTACAACCAAGAAGATGACCCTCAACGGTTCTACCACGATTGACTTCAACGACGGTTCTGGCGCACAGCCTGCACAGATTTGTCTAGCAGGTAAGGGTTACTTGCCAGAGGGAGCCGGCGAATGGACAACCAATCAGAACGCAGGTGCATTCATCTTGAATCAGGACGAGAACAACCCATATCGCCTCTATCGCGAAATGAACCTCAAGGCAGGTGATGAAATTGAATTCACCATCAGCCAGACTCACTGGTGGGGTTGGTGGCCAGAGCCTTACTGGCGCTTCGATGGTTCGGATGAGAACGAGGCCAACAAGCTCAACGGCGGTGACAACATGAAAGCGGTAAGGGTTCCTGCTACAGGAAAGTACCTCTTCGAGTTCGACTACGCTCTCTTGCGTTCTCGCATCATCCCTATCAAATAGTATAACACGTGTGAAAGAACAGTCATCTAGAATATTAGAAACATTGTAATATGAACAAGAAATATATCATAGCAGCCATGGCAACCAGTTTCGCCCTCAATATGAACGCTCAGAGCGTGAAAGTGACGGGTAATGTCGTGGACAGCAACAACGAACCAGTTATTGGAGCATACATCAAGGTGAAAGGTAGCAACAGAGGTGCTGTTACCGACCTGGATGGTCATTATACCATCGATGCCGACAAGAACGCTACCCTCGTTATCTCATACGTAGGTATGGCAAACCAGGAAGAAAAGGTTGGCAACCGTTCACAGATCAACTTTGTGCTGAAGGACGATGCCAACGACTTGAACGAGGTGGTTGTCATCGGTTACGGTCAGGTAAAGAAGGGCGACCTCACCAGTTCTATCTCAGCCATCAAGGGCGACAAGCTGGAAAAGCTCTCTACCGGTAACGTGATGAACGCCCTTCAGGGTCAGGTGAACGGTGTACAGATCAGTGGCGCCGGTGGTCCTGGTGCTTCTCCTCGTGTCATCATCCGTGGTGTCACTACCGTGAATGGTTCTGATCCTCTCTACGTTGTAGATGGTATGCCTGTAGGTACCAACATCAACTTCCTCAACCAGAACGACATCGAGAGCATGCAGGTATTGAAGGATGCCTCTGCATCAGCTATCTATGGTACCCGTGCTTCGAATGGTGTGATTTTGATCACCACCAAAAAAGGCAAGAAGGAGATGCCAAATTCAATGTCACAGCCACCGTAGGTCTCCAAACATTGAAGAAGCAGAATATGGCAGACTCTCAGGAATACAAGAAAGTGTTTGATACTCGTTATACCAACGATGGCAACGTTTCTCCTTTCAAGGGAAGCGCTGACACCTATACCGACTGGTGGAAAGAATGTATCAATGATGTAGCCGTACAGCAGAACTATGACCTTTCATTCTCTGGCGGTAACGACAAGATGATTTACTCTGGAAGCATCGGTTACTACAAGCAGGACTCTCAGTACAAGGTAGGTCAGTGGCAGAAACTCTCTGCACGTTTCTCTACCGAATACAATTTCAATAAGATTGTCAAGGCTGGTGTTGACTTCACTCCTCGCTACGAGCAGTGGGATGACACCCCAGGACTGATGAGTGCCATCATGGCGATGGATCCAACTACTCCAGTGATGCGACCAAAAAGCGAATGGACCAGCAATCCATACAGCAACTATGACCGTTCGCACAACAACCAGGAATGGAACCCAGTGGCTTCTATGGCACGTATGGACTCTGGTGCTAGCGAATATGGATTGCTCGCAACTCCATACGTAAGTCTCACCCCAATCAAGGGATTGACCATCAAATCAGCATTCGGCTTGAACGCCCGCTTCCGCAGAACCGATTCGTTCAACGTTAACTTCTTCATCGACAACCTGGAGCAGAACCAGAACAACAATGCTACCAGAAAGATGGAGAACTGGGTGGACTGGAACTGGACCAACACCGTGAACTACATGACAACCATCAACAAGAAACACAACATCAACTTGATGGGTGGTTACACTATGGAGCGCTTCCAGGACTACTGGGCTAATGCTTACTCAGAGAACATTCCAAATAATGATGAGTCTCTGCGCTACCCTAGCTCAGGAACCAAGAACCCAGCAGCTACGGGTACCGACAGATTCACTTCGCTGGTATCTTACCTGGGACGTGTGATGTACAACTACGCAGAGAAGTACTACCTCACAGCATCTATCCGTGTGGATGGTTCTTCCAAGTTCTCCAAGGACAACAAATGGGCTACCTTCCCATCTGTATCTGGAGCTTATCGCCTTACCGGCGAGGAGTTCATGAAGAACCAGAAGGTGTTTGATGACATCAAGATCCGTGCTGGTTGGGGTAAGGTTGGTAACCAGAACATCGACAACTCGGCATACCTCAGCTCTATCGGTACAACAACCTATGTATTCGGTGAAACTCCAAACCGCATCATCGGTTCTACTGTGAGCGGTATCGGAAACACTAACCTGAAGTGGGAAACCGTGGAGGACTGGAACGTGGGTCTTGACCTCGCTCTTCTCCAGAGCCGCCTGAAGATTACAGCGGATTACTTCGAGAAGACATCTCACGATATGCTGATGAGGAAAGACAACCTCCTCATCCTCGGTTACCCAATGTGGAACGGACAGATGTGGGAAAACGCAGGTAAGATGAAGGCTACAGGTTGGGAACTTGGCATCAACTGGAACGACCATATCCAGGACTTCACCTACGGCGTAGGTCTGAATCTTTCTCAGGTAAAGAACAAGGCAGTGAAACTGAATGGTGACTACATCTGGACAGGTGGATTCAGTGGCGACTACATCGTTCGCAATGCCGAGGGCGAATCTCTCAGCCAGTTCTGGGGTTACAAGACAGCAGGTATCTTCCAGAACGAGACAGAGGTGAAGTCATACACCAACGAGCATGGCGAGTCATTGCAGCCAAATGCCAAGCCAGGTGACCTCCGCTTCGTGGATTTGAATAATGATGGCGTCATCGACAGCAACGATAAGACTCATATCGGTAATCCTTTCCCAGACCTCATGGTAGGTTTGAACCTGAATGCGGCATACAAGGGCTTCGACCTCGTAGCCAACTTCTACGGAACCATCGGCAACGACATCTTCAACAAGAACATCGGTCGTTATGCAGGAACCGACGGTCAGAATGTATATGCCGGCACATACGACAAAACCTGGAGAGCCGACAACACAGGTGCAGAATTTCCTCGCCTCTCTGTCAACGATTCCAACATGAACTACAGGCGAGTAAGCGACTTCTTCGTAGAGGATGGTTCTTACTTCCGCTGCAAGTTGCTCCAGATTGGTTACACCTTGCCTAAGCAGTGGTTCAACAACAAGCTGAACTTGCGTCTGTCATTCTCAGCTCAGAACCTCTTTACCATCACCAACTACTCTGGTGCAGATCCAGAAGCAGCATCAATGGGTAGCAGTGTAACAGAGGCAGGTATCGACTACACAGGTTATCCTAACCCACGTACCTTCCTCTTTGGTTTGAACATGAGCTTCTAATCGCAGGAATATACATTATTATAATATATGTAATCATTAAAATAAGAAACAAGATTATGAAAAGATATATCATAGGTTTGACCTTGGCTTCTGCCTTGACTATGGGCTTGACATCTTGCTCCGACTTCCTTGAGGAGCCTATCCGCGGTCAGCAGGATATGGAGAACTACTTCACCACCGAGGAAGAATGTGAAAAGCAGATTACCGGTTGCTACAACTTCATCGCATGTGATGACTGGTGGCAGATTTACAAATTCTACAACCTCTGCAACATTACCACCGATGATTGCTGGATGGGTAACACCACACAAGACCCTGGTGAATATAGAGCAGCAGCCATGTTTACCGGCAACACCATCGACTTGGGTAATGCCGTACAGAACTTCTGGCAGTATCGCTACAAGGGTATCACCCAGTGCAACATCGCCATCGAAAAGATTGCACAACTGAAATTCAACGACGAGAAGTATCAGAAGCGACTGATTGCCGAGGCTAAGTTCCTCCGCGGTTTCTACTACTTCGAACTGGTGAAGAACTTTGGCGGTGTACCATTGGTAATGTCACTCAAGATGCCTTCTGAGGTTCAGGGTATCACCCGAGCTACCAGCGCAGAAACCTACGCTCAGATTGAGCAGGACTTCAAGGATGCCCTCGCCGATCTTCCAAAGAAGGCAGAGTTATCTGCCAACGACATCGGTCGTGCTACCAGCGGTGCTGCCAAGGGTATGTTGGCAAAGGCATATCTCTACCAGGGTAAGTATGCTGAAGCTGAGCCTATCCTGCAGGAACTCACCTGCCGTGGCTCTCATGCCAGCGGAACACCGGAATATGAACTGATGGATGACTTTAGCCAGGTTTGGAACATCGACTACAACAATGGCAAGGAGAGTCTCTTCGAGATTCAGACCAGTGATGATACCCAGTATTCTCTGGGTGAGCGCTACTCTGTCTTGGTTGGTTCACGTGACGACGCTGGTTGGGCATGGGGTCTTCCTACCAGCAACCTGGAAAAGGCTTTCAAGGATGCAGGAGACGAGATTCGACTTCGCTATACCATCCTTCACGATGGACAGACAGAAGTTCCTGGTGACCCAACATGGAATGAGGACAACCCATACGTGATTTCAGCCAGCAAGCATAAGTCTGGCCGTTGCAACATGAAGCTCTTCATCCCAGTGAACAGGCGCCCTAGTCCATACGATGCACCTCACAATCCATTGAACATCCGCTTGCTCCGCTATGCAGAGGTATTGCTGATGTATGCAGAGACAGAGAATGCTCTCAATCACGACAGTGAGGCACAGTGGGCACTCAACAAGGTACGCCAGCGTGTTCAACTTCCAGAAGTTACCGCCACAGGTACAGCCCTTCGTGATGCTATCCGCACCGAGCGCCGTCTGGAGCTGGCACTTGAGGGGACCCGCCTCGACGACCTGCGCCGCTGGAAGATGGATGATGGAAAGACAATGATGGAACACGTATTCGGTCCTAACGGTACTTTCGTGAAGTACAACATGGAGGAATCTACCGACCCATACGAGACCACCAACCAGCAGGAGAACAGCAACGAGGGTATCAACTTCCAGGCACCTCGCGACCTTCTCTTCGCCATCCCTAACTCAGAAATTACCATGAGTAACGGAACCATCAAGCAGAACGAAGGTTACAACTAAAATATCAAAGGGGCAGGACAAATCTCTTGTCCTGCCCCTTTTCTTGTAGTATGCTCGGCACGAGCATTGTCTAACGGGTGCAAGTCCCGAGTAAGCCCTAATAGCGGGAATTACATAGCCAAAGGCAAGGGTGTTCATCGTGAGGTGAAATCTGAAAGAAGCCGGCGGCAAACATCTGACCTAACGGACAGAAACTTCATACAAGGCATATGACCGTGGGTAAGGTTGCTATACAAACCAAAGCCCTATAGCTATTCGGAACGGTCGGTGTAAATGAAGTGGGTATAAGATGGAAAGACAATGTTCTTATCCGAGGAGGTCTCACGGACGCTTCAAATAGTTGTTTTTACGAAAGAAGTGGAGTAAAGCTTACCGTGAGAAGTCAGCAGACGCCATAGTAGTGCAATACTCGATAACGTTGCACGAAGGGCTGAACCTAACAATTAAACGATAGTAATTGAAACATACCTTATGAAGGAAAGAATGCAGAAAACATTATCCCAAGTTAATGGCTGCCCCCAAAGAGATAGGTCGGAAACCGAATGGTATGGGGGAGTGCAGACCTTCATGTGGATGTGTGAAGACAACATCGTGGAAGTACCATTCGACAAGGAACACCTTTTCGAGCAAATCCTTAGTCCTGCAAATCTCAACCGAGCCTACAAGGCTGTTGTGAGAAACAAAGGCTGTGGTGGTATCGACAAGATGTCGTGCGAGCATTTACTCCCATGGCTCTTGACCAATAAGGATGAACTCATCCGTTCCTTGATGGACGGTTCTTACCGTCCGAACCCAGTGAAAAGGGTAGAAATACCCAAGGACAATGGCAAGATGCGCCTGTTGGGAATACCTACAGTAGTAGACCGTCTGGTGCAACAAGCCATCAACCAAGTACTGACTCCCATCTATGAGAACCAATTCTCCAAGACGAGCTACGGCTTCCGTCCGAGAAGAGGATGCCATGACGCACTACGAGGAGCGCAAAGGATAATCAACGAAGGCTACATATATGTAGTAGACCTTGACCTTGAACGTTTCTTCGATACCGTGAGCCATAGCAAACTCATAGAAATTCTCAGCCGTACGATAAAAGACGGCAGAGTGGTCAGCCTTATACACAAATATCTCCGAAGTGGTGTAATGAACAAAGGCTTGTTTGAAGCGAGCGAGGAAGGAACTCCCCAAGGAGGACCGCTAAGTCCGTTGTTGAGTAACATCATGCTCAACGAATTGGATAAAGAACTTGAACGCAGAGGGCTTCCCTTTGTACGCTATGCAGATGACTCGATGATATTCTGTAAGTCCAAGAGGGCTGCAATGCGAGTGAAGGAGTCTATAACCCGATATATAGAGAATACTCTATATCTCAAAGTCAACAAGGAAAAGACCGTAGTGTCGTATGTGCGCGGAGTGAAATATCTCGGCTACTCCTTTTATGTGATGAAAGGCAAATGCCAACTCACGGTGCATCCAAAGTCCAAAGCCAAGATGAAGTCAAGGTTGAAAGAACTGACAAGTCGCAGCAACGGATGGGGATATGCCAAGAGAAAGCAAAAGCTGAAAGAATACATAAGAGGTTGGGTCGGCTATTATCACCTTGCTAATATGAAGCGTCTCTTGCTTGAAACGGACGAATGGCTAAGGCGTAGAATCCGTATGTGTATATGGAAAGCTTGGAAGAAAGCCAAGACAAAAGTGGCAAACCTCATCATATGTGGAATCAATAAATACCAAGCATACGAATGGGGTAATACTCGCAAGGGCTATTGGCGAATAGCTGACAGCCCTATTCTAAAAAGGGCGATAGATAACAATAAACTACGCTCCGCAGGGTATGCTACTTTAATGGAAGCGTATCTCGAATGGTATCCAAAATAGGAACCGCCGTATGCGGAACCGCACGTACGGTGGTGTGAGAGGTCGGAAAACGAAAGTAGGAAGAAAACTGCTTCGTTTTCCTCCTACTCGATTGCTCGGCATGAGCTTATTCTAATGGGTGCAAGTCCCTAACAAGCCCTAATAGCGGGAATTGTATAGCCAATAGCAAGGGTGTCCACTGCGAGGTGGAATCTGAAAGAAGCTGGCGGCAAACATCTGACCTAACGTACAGAAACTTCATATAAGGCATTTGACCATGGATGAGATTGCAAGACAAATCAAAGTCCCATAGCTATTCGGAATGGTTGGTGTAAATGAAGTGGGTATAAGATGGAAAGAATAAGCCCTTATCCGAGGAGGTCTCACGGACGCATGGGTGAAGATGAATAATTCGATGTACAATGACGGAGTAAAGCTTGCCGTGAGAAGTCAGCAGAGGTCATAGTACCCAAGGCACGTGTGCTTATAGGGAAGGACTGAATCGTGCAGTGCAATAGTAAATGAATGTTACCTTGTGAGACACCTCGTCAGATGTCCGAAAGGAACTCTCTATTCAAGACGATAGGACGGAATCCGACAATAGGATAGAAGTGACGCTACTCATAGGGATAGCTGAAAACAACTTGCCACACATCGCAAGATGAGAAAGCACGAAACCGCCGTATGCGGAACCGCACGTACGGTGGTGTGGGAGGTCGGTAAATGTGAAAATAGGAGGCAAATGCCTTTTATGATTAGCATTTACCTCCTACCCGATTCATAAAAATATTGTTATCCATACACTTTAATTATATATAAAGCCTCAGCAAATGAAAAAAACATCCATCTTCAGCCTCACAGCTGCCTTGATGATGACTGCCAACTTATATGCGCAATCATCATATAAGGTCACCGTAAACCCCAACATCTGCTATCAGACCATAGCAGACTTCGGATCAAGCGACTGTTGGACAGCCGATTTTGTGGGCAAATATTTCAGTGATGCAGAAAAAGAGAAATCGGCGAAATGGCTCTTCAGCCAGGAAATGGATGCCGATGGTAACCCAGAAGGCATCGGTCTCTCAATGTGGCGCGTAAACCTGGGTGCCGGTTCAGCAGAACAAGGCAGCCAAAGCGGCATCGAAGACATCACCCGACGTGGCTACTGCTATCTAGATGCCAATGGCAACTACGACTGGACCAAGTCGGCAGGTCAACAATACTTCATGCAGCAAGCCAAGAAATATGGAGTAGATCATTTTCTGCTCTTCTCCAATTCAGCCCCAGTACAGTTTACCAAAAACGGCAAGGCATGCGCCAACAAGGGTGTGAGCGGAAGCAATCTCGCAGACAATCACTATGCCGACTTTGCCAAATTCCTCACGACAACAACCAAACACTTCACCGACAAAGGCTACAACATAACCCTCATTGATCCGGTAAACGAGCCACAATACGATTGGACTGAAGGTCAGGAAGGTTCACCATGGACCAACGAGTGCATCGCCAAGCTCGCCCGAGAGTTGGACAAAAGCATTACCGACCAGGGACTCTCTGCCCAGATACTCCTGCCGGAAGCCTGCCAATGGAAGGCACTCTATCAAGACGGAACCGAGAAGAGAGCCAACAACCAGATAGAGGCTTTCTTCAATACCAGCAACAGCAGCACCTACATCGGCGACTTGAAAAACCTGAAAAGAGCCATCGCTGGTCATAGCTACTGGACCTTCGGCACGAATGCCGACCTGAAGGACATCCGTCAGAACGTATGGAACAAGGCTCAGGAATACAATCTCGATGTATATCAAACCGAATGGAGCATGCTCGATAAGGAGCCATCCACTTCAGCAGGTTTCCCTTCCAGTTACGATGCAGCCAGCTATATGGACATCTCGCTCTATATGGGTAAGCTTATCCACTGCGATCTCACCTACGGCAATATGGCATCATGGAGCTACTGGACCTCTTTCGCACAAGAGAAATGGGGACAGAAGAACCGCTTCTATCTCTTGCGAATGAATACCCAGGGCGATAACAACAACGAGAGCTATGGTGATATCCAGAACGGTGGTACCATCACCGACAACAGTAATCTCTGGGTACTCGGCAACTACAGCCGTTTCATCCGCCCTGGTTACAAGCGTATCGACCATATCACCAATAAGGAAGAAAATCTCAATAAGCTTCTGGGATCTGCCTATCTTTCTCCAGATGGCAAACGAATCGTTTTAGTATATGTAAACATGATGGCATCACAAAACAGTGTACGCATCAATATTGAGGGACAGAAGGCAGCCAAGGATATCAACGTTTACCGCACATCTGCGAAAGAAAACCTGAAGCACATCAAGAGCAGTTTCAGTCTGGATAAGCTGATTGCCATCCCAACCAAGAGCGTTGTAACCATCGTGATTGATTTCGAAGATGCCATCAATACTGGCATTAGCCATATCAAGGCAGATAAGGCCGGTAGCAATGACATCTACAGCATCGAGGGCAAATTGGTTCGCAAACATGCAGATTCTACAGAAGGACTCGCCAAGGGTATCTATATCCAAAACGGAAAGAAATTCGTGATAAAATAACAGCAAGGGCATCCATCTGCTTTTTGAACAACTCATCAAACATAAAATTCTATTATGGCACATAATTATATGAAATATGGTGCTTTATCTGCATTGCTCATCGCCAGCATCAACATGCAGGCAGCACAGGAAGGAACAACCCGTTATACCATCCTTACCCAAAGCCCGGAGCAGCACATCCAGCACTTCGGTGCCAGCGATGCATGGAGTATGCAGTTTCTCGGTCTATGGTCAGAGAAACAGCAGGAGCAGATTGCCGACTGGCTCTTCTCTACCGAGAATGATGCCTTAGGCAAACCTAAAGGCATCGGCTTGTCTATCTGGCGATTCAATCTGGGAGCCGGAAGCGAGGAACAGGGAGAGGCTTCGCAGATTCAGCCGGGCACAAGAACCCAATGCTTTCTCAATGCTGACGGCACCTACGACTGGAGCAAACAGGCTGGACAGCGCAAGTTTCTCAAGCTCGCCAAGCAGAGAGGTGTGCCTTATTTCCTCGCCTTCTGCAACTCAGCACCCGTGTTCTATACCAAGAACGGACTCGCAACCAACACAGGGCGCGGCGGCACCATCAATCTGAAGGATGATTGCTACGGCAAATTCGGAAAGTTCATCGCCACATCTCTCAAAGGCATCGAAGAGCACGATGGCATCCACTTCAACTACATCAGCCCTATCAACGAGCCGGATGGACATTGGAACTGGACAGGACCGAAGCAGGAAGGAACCCCAGCCACCAACCGCGAGTTTGCCAAGGTGGCAAAGGAGGTAAGCAAAGCATTGGTAAAAAACAAGCTCAACACCGAGATTCTCATCAATGAGTCGAGCGACTATCGCTGCATGCTTGGCACCCACATGGCCGACTGGCAGCGAGGCTACGAAATCAACTCCTTCTTCACCAAGGACAGTACGCAGACCTATCTGGGCAAGACCAAGCAACTCCTCCCTCTCATCGGTGCTCATAGCTACTGGACCAATACCCCTATCCCATACATGAGAGAAATCAGAATGAAGATTAGGGAAGCATGTAAGCAGAAGAACATCAAGTTCTGGCAAACAGAACTCTGCATCATGGGCAACGACGAGGAGATTGGCGGCGGAACTCCTTACGACTTCTCGATGAAGACAGCCCTCTATGTGGCTCGTGTCATCCATCATGACCTGGTATATGCCAATGCCGAGAGCTGGAGCTGGTGGCGTTCTGCAGGCGGTGACTACCGCGATGGACTCATCCGCATATACAGCAAGGATGGATGGAAGAGCGGCTGGGCAGTAGATTCCAAGTTGATGTGGGCACTCGGCAACTATTCCCGCTTTATCCGTCCAGGTGCCCAGCGCTTCGATATCGCTACAACTTCTGCCGACGGAAAGCAGATAGAGGAAGGCTACAACGACCCTTACGGAGTAATGTGTTCTGCCTATCAGAATGCCAACGGCAAATGGGTGATTGTGGCAATCAACTATTCTGAGGATGTGAAGCCTGTCAACTTCCAACTCGATAATCATGAGCAGAAAAACTGGCAGATGTATCGTACCAGTGACATCTCTTCCGAGAGTTTAGCGCCTATTGGAAGTTGCGATGGAACCACGCAGTTGGCTCCACGAAGCATTACGACTTTTATGCAAAAATGATTGAAATAGTCCCTTTTTAACGAAAAATCCCCTTTATTGAACGATTTTTATCCTTCATAAAGGAGATTTTCCGTTATCTTTGCAAATGTTTTATCAAGAATACTAAAAAATAAGTATAATGACAGTAACAACTTCAATCAAGACATTAGCCTTTGCCTCACTATTGGCACTGGCACCGGCTCAGATGATGGCGGCACAAAAAGGTGGCACCTTCACTACCGGCGACAAGACATTCCTTCTCAATGGCAAACCTTTCGTGGTTAAAGCTGCCGAGTTACACTATCCTCGTATTCCTCGCGCCTACTGGGAGCATCGCATCAAGATGTGCAAGGCTCTTGGCATGAATACCGTCTGCCTCTATGTGTTCTGGAATATCCATGAGCAGGAGGAAGGCAAATTCGACTTCACTGGCAATAACGATGTGGCTGCTTTCTGCCGCCTCGCTCAGAAGAACGGCATGTATGTCATCGTTCGCCCGGGTCCATACGTTTGTGCAGAATGGGAAATGGGTGGTCTGCCTTGGTGGCTTCTCAAGAAGAAGGATATCCGTCTGCGTGAGCAGGATCCTTACTTCATGCAGCGAGTAGAAATCTTCGAGAAGGAAGTGGGCAAGCAGCTGGCTCCACTCACCATCCAGAATGGTGGTCCTATCATCATGGTTCAGGTGGAGAACGAATATGGTTCTTACGGTAAGGACAAGCCATACGTAAGTGCCATCCGCGACATCGTTCGCAAGAGCGGATTTGATAAGGTGAGCCTCTTCCAATGCGACTGGTCATCCAACTTCCTGAACAATGGTCTCGATGATCTGACCTGGACCATGAACTTCGGTACGGGTGCCAACATCGACCAGCAGTTTAAGCGTCTCGGCGAGGTTCGTCCGAATGCTCCCAAGATGTGTTCAGAGTTCTGGAGCGGCTGGTTCGACAAGTGGGGAGCCCGCCACGAAACCCGCCCTGCCAAGGATATGGTAGAAGGAATGGACGAGATGCTGAGCAAAGGCATCAGCTTCTCTCTCTATATGACCCACGGTGGAACTAGCTTCGGCCATTGGGCAGGTGCCAACTCTCCTGGTTTCCAGCCAGACGTAACCAGCTACGATTACGATGCCCCTATCAATGAATGGGGATTGGCTACGCCTAAGTTCTATGAACTGCAGAAGATGATGGCAAAATACAACGACGGCAAGAAGTTGCCAGCTGTGCCTAAGGCTCCGATGCAGATCATCAAGGTGCCAGAGTTCAAGTTTACCGAATACAAGCCATTGAGCTACGGTATCGGAAAGGAGAAAGAAAGCAACGCTCCTCAGTGCTTCGAGGATATGGATATGGGATGGGGTACCATGGTTTATGAAACCCAGGTTCCAGCCATCGAAAGTACATCAACCCTTACCGGCGAGTTCCACGATTTTGCCCAGGTATATGTGAACGGAAAGTATGTAGGCAAGATTGACCGTGTAAAGAATGAGAAATCACTCGAATTGCCAGCCATGCCACAGGGTGCACAGCTCACCATCGTAGTAGAAGGTATGGGAAGAATCAACTTCGGTCGTGCTATCAAGGACTACAAGGGTATCATCGGCAACGTAACCATCACTACACAGAAAGAGGATTGCGAACTTGCTCTCACCCCTACCCGTTGGAACAACAGCAGCATTGCTGATGATTACCAGACTGCAGTCAAGGCACTCACCATGCCAACCAACAAGATGTGCGGTCTCCAGACCAAGGCGGGTTACTATCGCGGCTACTTCAACCTGAAGAAGGTGGGCGACACCTTTATTAATATGGAGGCATTCGGCAAGGGTCAGGTTTATGTCAACGGTCATGCCCTCGGTCGCTTCTGGCAGATTGGTCCTCAGCAGACCTTATATCTTCCAGGCTGCTGGTTGAAGAAGGGCAAGAACGAGGTGATTGTTCTCGACGTTGTAGGTCCTAAGGGTGAAGAAGGAAAGCCAGGTTCTACTGTGGCTCCTACCGCTTTCTGCCAGGATCATCCGGAGCTCGACAAGCTGAATCTCGAAAAGAGCAACAAGCATAACGAGCCAGGTCATCGCATGGATCTCAATTCAGAGACTCCTGTATTGAAGGGCGAGTTCAAGGCTGGCAACGGCTGGCAGACCATCAAGCTCGACAAGCCTGTAACCGGTCGCTACTTCGCCATCCAGGCAGAAAGCAGCCAGAGCGGTGACAGCCAGATTGCCATCGCCGAGGTTTATCTGCAGGATGCACAGGGCAACCGCATCGACCGCAACAACTGGGTAGCCTTCTATGCCGACAGCGAGAAGGGCAACTCAACACTCGACAAGATGTTTGACTTGCAGGAGAGCACTTACTGGCAGACCGAGAAGGGTGCCAACTTCCCACACCTCGGCATCGTGGATATGGGCAAGGAAGTTACCATCTCTGCCTTCGAGTACTTGCCACGTGCCGAGCAGGGTGCTCCAGGCAGCGTGAAGGCATTCAAGCTCTATGTAAAGAAATAAATGAAAAGAGGGAGACGGAAAGTCTTCCTCTTTTTTTTATTTTGTTTTTTATATATTATTATTCTACAATGCTGCGTTAAATTAACATTTAATCGTCTGTAAATCAATAACTTATATTGAGAAATGCTTATGAAAACTTAACTGTAAAAAGTTGGTCAAGTCGCTGATTTTCAGTAACTTTGCAAATCACGACAAACGCAAAATTATATGAATACAGGACTTGACCAATATATGGATATCTTTAAAGATGCAGTTGAAGATTCGGCTGCAAAGTTAACAAAAAGTTTCGAGAAAATACTCATCGAGGTGATAATTTTGTTCATGGTAATACCAAGAAAGATAAATTTCATCCAAATGGGGAGGTATGGCTCGCATGTTGAGCAAACCTATCGCAACGCATTCGGCTTAAAAAAGTCGAAAAGCATTGACTGGCTCAAACTTAATGTCTCACTTGCCAAGCGCTTCTTTGGTAAACAGGGAAGATGGAGATGAAAGATATAGAAGGAACAGCTTATACTTTGATAGCCTATTCCAAGGCACTCAGGTGTAAAGTTAGACTTGTCATCTGGCAGATGCCGAATGGCAAGAAGAAACTATTCTTCTCTACAGACCCCTCACTTTCGGGTGAAGAGGTACTTCTTTATTATAGAACCAGGTTCCATATCGAATTTTGCTTTCGTGACGCCAAAGGCTATACTGGTCTTATGGACTGCCAGGCTCGCGATAAGTGGAAACTCGATTTTGCTTTCAATGCTTCGTTCACATCACTAAATGTTGCCAAGGTAACTATGAAGGAGATGGGAATGGAATATTCTATGTCTTCATTCAAGTCACTGATGACCAATATTTATCTGGTGAAACGAATTTTTAAAGCAAGTGGGTACACCCCGAACCTAACTTTAATTAGCAAGATTTTCAAAGATCTCTCGTGCTTACAGCGTATAGCTGCTTAGCACATTATTGAATTATTAACGAACTATTGATGATAAATAAGCCGAAAAAAAAAGGAGAAAAGATGATGTAAATGGATTCTTTTTTGTACTTTTGCACGCTAGAAGAAATAAAGTCAAATAAAGAAGATAATATGGCTGGATTATACGAACAAATCATAAACCAACTCTTCAAGGCAAAACTTGAAAAATATGATAGAAAAATATATCATATAGGAATGAAAGAAATTGGTCGCGATGAGGCGATTCAATATCTTTCACGTTATCTTTATGCCTTGATTCAGAGTACGATTGATGATGTGGCTCAGCAGGAGAATGGAGTAGAAAAGTGCATTCAGTTTACCAATGACGTGATAAAGGAGTTGGGCGAAAAGTTTGCCATCGAGAACTACGAGGATGATTTGGTAGATGCCAGCAACTCTATCCTGACAAGTGTCATTGATAAGACGAAGTGCGATTATCCTGATTTACAGAAGTATATACAGCGAATCACCCCTCTTACTTCGCTTACTAAAAGTAGTCTTTTTACAGGGGCAAAGAACTCTGTAAATATGATTAGCGAACTGAAGAAAGAAATCCTGTCTGCCGACAAGATTTATATCGTGGTTTCCTTTATACGTTTGTCCGGCTTGAATATGATGCTGCCCGAATTACAGGAGTTTGTGGCCCGTGGCGGATGTTTGAGAGTGATAACCACTACCTACATGCAGATTACGGAATATAAGGCTGTAGAGAAGCTTTCCAAACTGGCTCATACCGAAATCAAGATATCTTATCATAGTGATTTAGACCGCCTTCACGCCAAGGCGTATGTGTTTATGCGCGATAGCGGCTTCCATACGGCATATATTGGCTCTTCCAATATTTCTCATGCAGCATTGACCGAAGGCTTGGAGTGGAATGTGAAGGTAACTCAGATGGAATTGCCGCATATTTTCGCTACCGTTAAGAATACATTTGATACCTATTGGGAACAAGATGTATTCGAAACTTTCAATCTGAATCGGAATAGCGAGCGCTTGAAGAAGGCACTCGATAAGAACGCTCAAACTTCTGAAGGAATAGATTATTCGGTGCTCGATTTGATGCAAGCCAAAGAATATCAGAACGACATCCTTGACAGGCTGGAGAAGGAACGCCGTTACCATAACAACTGGCGAAACCTGGTGGTTGCTGCCACCGGTACCGGTAAAACGGTTATTGCCGCTTTCGACTATAAGCGTTTTAAGGAGCAGCATACAAAGGCTAATTTCCTTTTTGTGGTGCATCGTGAAGAGATTATCAAACAGGCTTGTGCTACCTATCGTGCGGTATTGGGAGATCCGAATTTCGGTGATATGTGGTATGGTGGACATGAAGCCTCTTCGTATTCGCATCTCTTTTCATCAAAGGATTTGCTGAATAACAGATTGGACAAGCTCCAGCTGCCAGATGATTATTATGACTATATCGTGTTTGATGAAGCTCATCATATCGTGGCAGATACCTATCAGAAGATTTTGCATAAGTTTAAGCCGAAGGTACTTTTGGGTCTTACCGCCACGCCTGAGCGAATGGATAACAACGATATTACCCAATACTTCAATCATCAGATTTCGGCAGAAATACGTTTGGATACAGCTCTGAATAATCGCCTGCTGTCTCCATTCCATTATTTCGGCATCACCGATTCTGTAGATTTGTCTGAGGTGAAATGGGAGCGAGGCAGATTCGTGGCTTCTGAGCTCTCCAAAATATATACCAACAACGATTTACGAACCAATATTATCTTCAAAACCTTAGAGAAATATTTGCCTAACTATAACGATGTTAGGGCTTTATGCTTCTGTGTAGACCAGCAGCATGCTAACTACATGAATGCCAAGTTTACCTTGGCTGGCTTGAAGTCTGCTGTTCTGACGAGCGAGAATTCTAAGTATAGAAATGTCGAGATAAAACGTTTGGCAGAGAAGAAGATTAACTATCTTTTTGTAGTAGATATGTTTAACGAGGGTATCGATATTCCTGCGATAGATACAGTACTCTTCCTTCGTCCGACAGAGAGTTTGACCATCTTCCTGCAGCAGTTTGGTCGTGGTCTGAGAAAAGCAAAAGACAAGAAGTATCTTACGGTCTTGGATTTCGTAGGTCATTCTCGTGCCGAGTTCAATTATATGGACCGGTTCCGTGCGTTGATGGGGCGAACATCCATGAGCGTGAAGGAAGAGTTGGAAAAGGATTTTCCTCATCTTCCTTTGGGCTGTACCATCCAGTTAGAGCCAAAGGCAAAGGAGTATATCATTCAGAATATCAATGGCTATATTAATAGTTTTAAGAAGACTAGAATCATTCAGACCATCAAGCAGTTTGAGCAGAAATTCAGCGAACCATTATCACTTGCTTCTTTCCTCAGACTCACTCATGTGCCTCTGGAAAAGCTCTATAATGGCACAACCTGGAATAGCCTATGCTGCCTGGCTGGAGTAACTACTAAGGAGTCGGAACTTAATGTAGAATTATCTCGTGCCGTGAGCAAGAAATGGTTCTCTACCGATTCGTATTCTTACTTCAGTTTTATCCATGATTTGGCTGCTCGTCGTTTTAAGGTGAGCGAGGGATTGCTGACTCCAAGGGAGCAGAAGATGGCGTTGATGTTATATTATGATTTGTATATCTCTGCTGGTGAATATGATAGCTTGCAGCTGATGTTCAATAGGTTAAGCGAGGACGAGTTCTTTGCGGATGAGGTATGTCAGCTGACAGAGATATTGATGTCTCGCTGCAACGCATTGGAGCAGGATGATAATTCTGCTTTCAGAGATTCGTTCCCATTGAAACTTCACGGAGTGTATACCAAAGCGCAGATACAGGTAGCCATCGAGACTTCAACTTTGCAGAAAATGTCACCAAGCCGAGAGGGTTGCGAACGTAATACGCTGAATGGAATCCCTATGGAAGCGATGTTTGTAGATGTCATCAAGGATAGAGAAGAGGGCTCAAATACTAACTATAAGGACTTTGCCCAGACCGCTGTTAAGTTTCACTGGGAAACTCAAAACTCAGTCAGACAGGAATCGCCTACCGGTCAAAGTTATATAAAGGGTTCGCGAGAAATGCTGCTGTTTGTAAGAAAGCAGAGAAATGCTGCTGAAAACAAGTATCGTACCCTTGGATATGTTTATCTTGGCAAGGTTACTCTTGATAGTTTTGAGGGCAATAAGCCGATGCAGATTGTTTGGAATCTGAAGACTCCAATGCCTGGTTCTGTATACGAATATGCAGCAACTTTGGCAAATGTATAGTTTTAAATAGGAGAATAGACAATGAAACATTATAATGTGGTTGCAGCCGTGGTTTGCCATGATGGCAAGTATCTCTGCATGCAGAAAGGCAAGACAAAGTTTGAGTATACCAGCTATAAATGGGAGTTTTCTGGTGGCAAGATAGAGCCTGGTGAAACTCCTCAACAGGCGCTGGCTCGTGAGCTGATGGAGGAGATGGAGTATCCTGTAGAAGTAGGAGAGGAGTTGGTAACAGTGAATCACGAGTATCCTGATTTCTCGATAACCATGACTGCCTTTCTGTGTACCCCAAAAGGCGATGCTGATGGGTTTAAGAGGCGTGAGCACGCTGATAGCAAGTGGTGCAGCCAAGAAGAACTGAAAGGGCTCGACTGGGCTGCAGCGGATGTAGGGGTAGTGGCAAGTATCTTATAATATATTAGCCTATCCTGTCGTTAGCTGCTAAGGCAAATCCCTCTATATAGAATTTCTCCTTAACATCGTTTATGATAGCTTCTTTCTGCTCCTCGTCGGAGTCTTCTTTCTCGAACGCAAGTATCAGATAATCATTGGATTTCGTTGGTGAGAATATCTTGCCGATAAGTTTTCTGAAATTCCGGCTGACGAATTCTTCTACTTGCGTATCTTCTTTCGGCGTGAGGCGATAGAAGTCGTATCTTTCGTCCAGCATCTTCTGGATTTCATCACGGAACATCTTGCGAACCCGGTTTTTCCAGGCGAATTTCTGGTGCTCGTTATGACGGGCATACAGAGATACTACATAGAGGAAGTTGACATCGTAGTGGAAGACGAGAAGGGTGTCGCGGTCGAACAGGCGGTCGTTGAAATGCTGGGTGTTGAAGCACTTCTTTTCCCTGTCGGTTGACGAAATCTGGTCTGAGAAAGAGAGATTCTCTGCCATCTTTGCGCTGATAAAGAAGTTCGGAATGATGTTGTAGCCTTCCGTCAGATCATCGCGGAGCTTCGGTACGTTGCCAAAGTTACGCTTGTCGTATTGCAGCTCTTCATCGTCCTTATCGTCGTTCATAAAGAGGTTCAGGTTCCACTGGATGATGTTTCTGGCGTACGTAAACTGCTTATACACAGATTCCTTTCCGATGGAATGACCTAACTTGTAATACTTGCTGTCGCCGATGTAATAAACTGGCTCCTGATTTCTTGTTGTAATCAGGTTCTGGTAGCTGTACAGATGGTCTATGCGCTTGCCGTCAGCCTGTTCTTTCAGTCCGGCTGGAATGTTCTTCTCGCCTAGAAGTTCATCAATAATAGCCTCGAAAACGATATTGAAACTCTTAACCAGAAGATACTCCTTGCGTTCCTGCTGGATGTTCATGCGCTTGGCATTATCAAAGAAATCGTAGCATAGTTGCCAGAGGTGTAAAGCCTTGTCTGAGAAGTATTTATACTTAATCTGGAGCAGCCTGGTCTTTCCTAATCCATCCAGATAGGTCTTGAAACGATAGCCTGTTATCAGCTGGAAATTGCAGTTGATATGATTGGCAAAGCCGTATCTTTCGCTGATATAATTTAGGATGGAATAGAAGATAATCAAGAGTTCTTCATCAAAATTAACCTGCTTTTTCCTGTTAACAGGATGGGGATAAACAGGGCTGTTTTTGCTGATGATGGCACTCGTGGTGGCTATGGTCTTTGACCAATGAATGCGGTTGTAACCGGAATGGATGTTCTTCAGGATGAAGAAGATGAAATCCTGGTTATGCTTGTTGAAATCGATGAGAGCCAGCAGAATATCAAGGAATGTGTTGTTGATTTGTCTGTTACTTTTACCGAGGCACGCTATTTTCTGGTGATAGACAATGCCGTTTTTGGTGGTATTGTTGTAAACCTCGATAGTGCGGTAAATCCAGACAGAGAACTCATAGATGAAGTCTTTCTCCTGTTGAGAGAGTGGGTTGTTCTGGTTCAGGTTGACGATGGTTTCCGGGGCGTATTTGCCGAATACTCTTTCGCCCTCAGGTGTATCTTCGAGCAGTACTTTCGGCAAAATAAAGACGCAATCGTTGAGCTGGGTATTGTAGTAATATCCAACGTAGTTGATGCTGACGTTGCCATCAATGTCCTGCATGGCGTCAATGCCGTGCAGGACATCCCTGATCTGTTCAGCCTGATACTGATGTTCTTCTATGAGGATTCTCATAATCTCTTTATTTCTTGGATGCTAAGATTCCAATTCTGTTTATTTACTGCATCTATAAGTTCATGCATTTTAGCTATACCTCCCCAACCGTTATTCGAAACATAAACATAGCCGTCTTGGCATTTGATTTTTTCAACTCTTGGTTTATCGGTTCTGCTCTTAAATTCTTCTTCAGTTTCAACGAAGTGTGGTACTATATCTCCTAAAGATTTCCAGTTGTTAACAACTTGGTTAGGAGATAAATCAGGATTCATTTTGATATATTCCTCTACTAGTTTTGCTGCAAGAATTCGTTTGGCATATTGCTGAGAAGAACCGTTTATAGTATATTTAAAGTGGTTTTTACCATTCTTTTCTTCTTCTTCTGCAGCATCAATATTCTCCTCTTCTTCTCTTTCCTCAGAAATGTATTCCTCTACTCCCAAATTCTCCAAGAACTGCTTAACGATAGCTATATCAACGTTAGTTTTGCCGTTCTTATCCTCGTAGAATCGGTCGAAAGACAATATCTTGCCTTCTTCATCCTGAAAGTCCTTATCATCGAAACCATAGTCCTTGAACACATCATTCCAGAGATAGAAGATAACCTTACTAACGAATAAATCGGCATCGATTTCGCCATCCTTTGCCTTGCAGAAGAAATAGCCGAGTTTCTTGTCTTCAGAATTTGTAAGTGAACCAATCAGCTCATTAACCTTGCTGATAAATGACCACCATTTGTACTGCTTATCTCCCGTGTTGATGTACCAGTTGAGAGGAGCGTTGGTTTCTTTGTCACGACCTTCGCGAATAGGCACATACTTCCAATCCCAGCGGCGCTTAAAGGCAGAGTCAATAGGGAAGAGACTCTGGTCGCTGGTGTTCATTGTAGCCCAAATATAGAGGTTTGAAGGCAGAACAAGGCGCTCTCCCTTCATGATGAGGTTTACCATATTGGCTTCGCCATAGAGCTGGTTGATTTCGTCTTTATTCGTAATCTCCCATCCCGCAAATTCCTTTTCGAGATACTTCTGCATATCCTTATCTGCAACGATAGGATAATCAGAAAAACCATATTCGTTGCGATCCAGCAATTGGAACAGATCACCAAAGATCTGGGCACAATTGCCTCTGTTTATTTCTTCGATAATGAGAAATTGCTTTTTGCTGGAGCCTAGTTTCTTCCACGCTTCAACATAGGCTTCGAGAAAAGCCTGAGGAATGAATTTGTAAGCAATTCTTTCTTCCTTTACGACTTCCTTTGTATCGTCATCGATTACCTTTTTGCCATTACAATCTCGGAGTACAACTTCTTCTGTAATAGGTTTGTAGGTACCAACAAAAGAGGCGTAATCAGAGTCTGGATGGAATGTAGTACGAATCACGCTCTCTCCGAAAGTCAAGTCCTTGATGGTCTTTGATTTGCCTGTGCCAGGAGCGCCATAGTAAATCTGCTGAAGGCCTGTAGTCTTAAGCAAATGGTTTTCTGCACGAGAAGATTCTGCTGGATTCCCTTTTCTGACGAGTTCGTTCTTTGGGTCAAGAACCATCTTAGCCATAGCTGTCAACGTAGCGTTGTAGCCATATTCATATTTATCAATGTCAGACAGTTCTTTGAGTTCTACTCTGGCATCCTCAGCCTTTTTGTTGGGATTTTTTCTATAGTAGTCTATAAATTCTCCCAGCAATTGCTTGGATATGGTACGAATACTAAAACTGCCCTTGCTCCCTGATTTTACCAGATAGCAAAGTCTGTCTTTATCAGCAATTATAATGCGCCCGTCTGTTGATTGGTCGCCAACCATAAGTTTATCGTAATCTTCCATGTTGTTTTGACTTCTATTGTTTTTCTTTGATAAGTTTGATGATGCTATTTAAAAAGTCATGAGCGGGTTGTAGCATATTTTCTACGTCAGAATTACTAACATCATATTCGCAGTTATAATCAGCTTTCATTCTTAATTGTTCCATCCTGGAGAAAAATGCACCAAGTTCTTTGTCAATTTTACCTGTCTTAACGAAATTCATGCCAAATACGCCTAAAGTACCAGCATGAGTATGTGCCGAAAGCCCATAATGTATTAATAGTGCCTGAGCAGCATGGAAACAAGAATAGTAAAACCTATTAGCTGCCAAATCCCATAATCCCATAGAAAGCATTTGCTCTGCTTCTGCTATAAATCTTTTTGCTTTTTCCAGACGAAGTTCTACTAAAGAACTTCTTTCATCGTTTGTTAGCCCCATAATCTTACTCCTTCCTTTTCTACATTTTTATAAAATGGTGTAATCTTATATTTCTGCCACTCCTTAGCGGAATACATTACAGGATTTATTTCTTTTCCTAAATCCCAGCCTAACTCGGTAAGAGGATAGGTTACATTATCATAATCAGAAGGTAGAAGTTGATCCTTGTCTAAGATAACTAGAATGTCCCAGTCGCTATCATCCCTAGCGGTGCCTCTAGCTTGTGAGCCAAAAAGTATCGCTTTTCCGTATGGTGGCATATTCTTAGCCAGGCATTCACGGATGGCAGTCAATGTATATTCCTTTTCCTTCTTCATAATGCAAAGATAAGATAAAAACTTGAATCAGACAAGTAAAAACCTTCTTTTTTATGAATTATTACACGATTTATGAGAAATTACTGATAAGCTTATATTTCCTTTGCCATCTTTTTTTTCTGCAAAATAAGAAATATTTCTCCTTTATGCAAGTTTTTGGGCTTTTTCTTTTGTGTTTTCATGAGAAAAGATTAATTTTGCCAATGAATGGTGTTAATTGATATAAGAATTGTTTCTTTTAATAGAATTAAATAATATGAGTATATTGGACAAAATACCTTCTTTGGTAGGAAATGAACTCTTCCAAAAACTTGCTGCGATAGAGGACATTACTGCACTCTGCAAGGAAGATCAAGAGAAATATGATGATGCAATCAAGGTGATGCGTGACCATATTGCAGCTTATAAAGGAGCTATCATAGAGGCTAAAATTGAAGTAGCTAAGAATATGCTAATGGAAAACGAGCCTATTGATAAAATCGCAAGATATACAGGGCTTGCCAAGGAGGATATTTTAAAACTCAACTAATATTTGAACGAGGTTGCTGGTAAGAGTGACCTCGTTTTTATTTCTAAGTTACGTTAAAAGATGTCTTTGTAAATAAAGAGTATGTCAGACCGTTTAACCATAGAACAGCGCCACAACAACATGACGGCAATAAGGGGCAGGGATACCAAACCGGAGATTCTTGTCAGGAAATTTCTGTGGAGTAGGGGATTCAGGTATCGGCTCAATCATCCGCGGTTGCCGGGCAAGCCGGACATCGTGCTGAGGAAATATCGTACCTGTATTCTGGTGAACGGGTGCTTCTGGCACGGACATGAGGGGTGCAAGTATTATGTGGTGCCGAAATCGAATACCGGGTTCTGGATGGAGAAGATCAGGAGGAACCGGGAGAGGGACCATGAGGTGCTGCACCGGCTGGCTGAAATGGGATGGCATACCATCGTGATATGGGAATGTGAACTGAAGCCGGCGGTAAGGGAGAAGACGCTGGAGTCGCTCGCCTTTACGCTGAACCATATCTATCTGGAAGATCATCATATCAGAAGATATGAATTGCCGGAAGAAGTGCCGGAAATGGTGGCGGAGCCGGAGGCAGAAAGACGAGAGGAATAGGCAGGGAATTCACGGAAATTTTTAAGGCTTTTGCCCTTACAGGGCGCAGGGCGGATTGCGCTTATACCCAGGGTGTTACCCTGGGCTAGGAGCTTCTGCCCCTTCAGGGCGTGCCTGCTTGATGGTTCCTTATGATGGGGTAGCATCTCTCCTTAACTCCTGGTCGAGCTTTCTTTCTGCTATCAGTACCCTCTCTGCTTCTCGTAAATGAAATCATCGGCGATGTAGCCATTGCTCATGAGATATAGGCCGGTGCGCTTATCGTGGAGTTGGGCACAGGTCTTGCTGCGATAGAAAAGATCAAGAGCCAGAGCTGGAGATATTTCCAGGCGCTGTGACAGTTCGTATGCCACGCCTCCTATCTGATAGCTGAGAATCATTTCTTGAATCTCAGGCGTCTTTGTGTTGATCTGTTTATATTTTTTCTGTTCCATTATATACTAAGTATTTATTGATGAGAGTTTGATTGAGCAGGCAAATCTGATTGTTGGGCTTATGAAATATTAACTGCTGTAGGGCTGATTCTGCATCGTAAAAACCTGTCATGTATAGGTTTACGGTATCGATTACTCGGTCGTTAGCAATACCTCCTTCTACATAATCGTAATCTCTGGCAGGGTTTTCGCCCCGTCTGTTGCCCACGATGAAGTCTAGCCAGTCTTTATCGTATGCGGTAAATATCTTGCAGCGAGCTTCTGCGAGAATAGCATCCCTATCCAGAGTGTAGATATTGAGTAGGGGTTGTGCTGCTCTTTTTTCGGCTATGGTTTTAGCCCATTTGATTGCCTGATCCTTTAAATCGGTTACATAGAAGCCTTGACCAAAGTCTAACCTTGGTCTTCCAACATGATTAAGTGGAGCTTCTATAATTTCTGTAGCTCCATGATAAACAGTTATTTTCATCTGTCTTTCTTCTCCCAATTAGTTAGACACTCAATGACATCTTCTATAAGATACTCTCGACTTTCGGTGTGGAGCGTATCGTAGTGGGGCAGAATGAACTTGTTGATTAAATCAACCTTTCTCATTCTTTCGTATATTTCAATATATGGTACCCCGAGCTTTCTTGCAGCTCCCTCAACGCATGAAGCAGCGAATGCGAGCTTGATTTCTTCTAGGGGTAATTGTATTCTGTTGTTTTCTTGTTTCATATCTTTTCTTTTTCTTCTTCTTTTCTTCTGCAAAGAAAATGCAAACGAGCGCAATGAAAGCTTGCTTTCAAATTGCCGAGTGCAGCTTTTCTTCTGCAAATATATGAAATATTTCTCTTTCATGCAAGTTTTTGGGGGATTTATTGTCTATTCTCCGCAAATTTGCGGAGAATAAGCCAGATAATCTCCGCAAACTGATGGGGCGGGGGGATGGAGATGGGTAGGTGATTTCTTTACAAAGATGGATGAAGGAGGAGAGAAGGGAGAAGAAGAAGAGAGGCGTTACAGTTGTGACAGTTGTGACAGTTGTGACAGTTTTCAGGGGAGGGGTATATGAATTCGGGCTGCTTTCAAATTGTTATTATTATATTTAACTTATTATATATATATTTATATATATTATAAGTTACCTCTAAAGAGAGGGAGGTGGGGGTAGGCGCTGAAAACTGTCACAACTGTCACAACTGTCACGCTTTGGAGGTTGAGGAAGGTGGAAGCATTGATGGATGATTTCTTGCTTCCTGCTGTTTTCGGAGTAAGAAAGCATAGAGAAACTTTTTACATTACATAGTTTTCTCGCACGATAAATTATGAGTTGGCAAGATTAACCGGATGCGTCCGAAGTGCTAAATTCGTTTAACATAACTCTGCAGGGTGAAATTTGGTAGTATCAGAAAATTGCCGTACCTTTGCATCGTGATTCAAGAAAGGCTGCACCCCCAACCAGCAAGTAGACAATTAACATTAATTCAAGTAACATTTATATTAACCCTTTAATATTTTAATATCATGGAACAGAAAGGAACATTGAAGTATCGTAAGTTGCAGCGTACACCACAGAGCGGCGAGAACGCTGGTAAGAAAAAGTGGTATGCCACTGCGGTAACCGACCGCGAGGTGGATTTCGAGGGATTCGTATCCCACATCTCTGACCATGGTTCGCCTTACTCCCGAGGTACTATCCACGGTGTGCTGATGGATGCACTCGACCATCTGCAGGAGTTGATTCTCGACGGTAAGAGTGTGCGTCTCTCTGACCTCGGCCTGTTCTCCATCGGTATGACTTCGAAGGCGGAGGATACCAAGGAGAAGGTAACGGCTGCCAGCGTAGAGGGTGTACACCTGATTGTGAGAAACACAAAAAGCTGGAGCAACTCTGAGCTGCGCAAGAAGTGCAAGATTCAGGAGTACGGCGGCTATACCGGCACCGACGAGGGTGGCACCTCTGGTGGTACCTCAGGCGGCACTGAACAAGGCGGCGGTACCAGCCAGGGCGGCTCCGGAACTACCGGCGGCGGTACGCAGGAAGGCGGCGACGGGCTTGAATAAAGCCCTCGCCTGAGGCCCCCCCATCAAGTCAACATTCAACATTAAACATTCAACATTAAAAATTAAACATTATGAAAGCAAGTACCTGGAAAACAATTTTGCAGATTGCAATCTCCTTCCTTACAGCCATCGCTACCACCCTCGGCATAACAAGCTGCAGCAGCCTTTAAAGGTAAAAAAGTAAAAAGCCCCGGTGCATCATGCATCGGGGCTTTTGCTTTATCTGCTTTTTCTTCGTTTATCGGATATCTCTTCCTTCCTGGCTGTATCCTTCGAGCATCTTCGGGCTGCTGATAGGCTTGCGCGAACAGTAGTCGAAATCTACCTTCTTGTAGCCCTGGCTGGAATGCCAGCGGATGGTAAGCTTCACCGTCTTGCCTTCGGTATCAGGCACGACTCCGTTCAGATTGAACGCTACGAGGGCATCGCGCCAGTAGTTCTGAGGGTCGCCATTAGCATTGTGGCGCAGCTCTACCTCGTAAGGATTATCTGGATTCACACCCCTAACGAGGTTGATGTAATGCACCTTCTGACCGCCCCAGAGAGCACGGAAACGGAGGGTGAGATAGCCATCTTCTGCCACCGTTACCCAGTCGCGCACGATGTCGACCATGTCGTCGCCATACTTCTCGCGGTTCTCGGTATCAGAACCGAGCGAAGGAACTGGCTTCTTGGTCAGGATGCTGTCTATCCAGTTGACGTGAATCACCTGGTTATACTTCTCGCTGTTCTCCGAGGTCTGGGAGTAGTTGACCAGGGCGCGAACCTCCTTACCGTCAAAGATGGTTGGTTTCAGGTTCTTGGCGAGCAGCGTGGTGTTGTCATCGAGCTGCAGATAGCAGGCATCGCCACTCTTCTTCACGGTTACCAGTGCGTTAGGAAAAACGCGGTCCCAATCGGTATCGTTATCGTTATCGCACGACTGGAATGTGAGGCCCGACAGGAGCATCATCGCTGCCAGCCCGATCTTCTTGAAATCAATTTTTCTCATATATACTGTTCCTTTCTTTTTAAAATTTTTCTTCTTTCTGATAAGAAAATAAGAAAGGAACAGAAATCTTGCTTCTGATTTAGAAAAAGATTGTTAAAGCTCAAGTTAAAAATAATACGTGCAGCCGATGGTGGCAGCGCGATTGCCGAAGTGCTGACTCGCCATATCGTGGAAGCGGCCCTCGAGCGTCCAGTGCTTGCCCAGATTCTTGTATACCCCTACCTCGGCATAGAGATTAGCCGGGGTGTAGGGATCGCTGCGGCGACGGGTACACCAGATGAGGTTGCCCGTAAAGCGCCAGCCATCGGCCATTGTGAGCTGCGGTGCCAACTTGAACACGGCAAAATGATTATACTCCGCACTGCGCTGCTGAGCCTCCTCTGAAGGGGTTTCGCTGCGCTGCCAGAAGTAGTTGACTCCGGCTGTGAGGCGAAGGATGCCCTTGTGCCAGAAGGCGGTGGAGCCGATGCCGAGCGTATTGTCGTGGATGGCACTGAACAGGTGCTGGTGGATGTTCTTCACCGAGGTGCTGAGCACGAAGGCTGGGCGGCTGTAGGTATGCTTGAGCTCTACCACATTCGCCATGCTGTTGCCGATATCGGCGGTATAAACCGGCTGCCAGGAACCCTCCATATCGCCCGCGGTTACGAAATCGCCAAACTCGGGATTGAAGATGCGGCGGCAGTAGGTGGCCTGCAGGGTATGCCCCGGCGTGAAGCGGTAATAGGCGCTCGCCGAGTAGATATGGTTGCGCGTGGTATGCTTCCAGTGCTCTTCCGGCGCAATCTGCTTAGGGCGGAAGTTGATGATGCGAAAACGGTCGCCTGCCATGAATCCCCACTTGCCGATGTTGTAATCCAGCTGGGCGTAGAAATCCTGATAGTTGGAATGGTTGGTGTAACCGGCGATGCAGTTCTTCTCGATGGAGAGTCCGCCCTCGAAACCTGCCGTAATCCAGAGATCAGGGGTGATGACCGGAGTGGCGTATTCTACCACCATGAAGGGGTAGGTGGAGTGGTTCTGGTAGGGCGCAGTATGGGTTTCTTCCAGCGTGCGGCCGTTGTCGCTGATATGCTCGGCACCGAGGGTAAAGAGGATGCTGGAGCCGTTGTCGGCGAGTGTGCGGGTATAGTCGGCCTGCAGATGATAGGCACGCACGTAATCGGCCGGGGTGTGGGTGAAATGGTTGCGGGTGTAGGTCTGCATCGCATCTATTTCGAGCACATCCTTCGCGGTAGGCGTCCAGAGCAGATTGAGTTTGGCGCCCTCGTGGGAGTAGTGGTTCACGGTGGTGCCTGAGATGCCCTGGTAGGCGTCCTTATCGCTGCTGGAGGTGCGCTGGAAGTTGCCTTCTACATGACTGAGCACACGGAGTTTATCCTGCTGGCTGATGACGCTGACGATGCCTTTTGCGCCGCCGTAGGTATCACCGAAGAGTCCCCATCTGCCGGTGGTTCCGTTCTCCTTCTTGCGCAGTGTGATGTCGATGACTTTCTTCAGACTGCTGCATCCCTTCATCACTTCGGCGTTCTGGCACACCTTGATGGTTTCTATCTCCCGAGCCTTGAAATGGTGGAGGAAGGTGGCGTAATCGAGTCCGTATTCCTGGTTGTCGATACGGATGACGAACTTGCCGTAGAGGTTGGCGAATGGATCTCCGCCGATGATGTTGTTGCCGTCGAGTGAGATGACTTCCGGGCACATCATGAGCACATCGAGGAGTGATTCTTCGCCTGTGAGTTCCATTTCGGGAATATGCATGATGTATCTGTCGCCGATATGTTCTATCGGAGCGGCCTGTGTCTGGTAAGTAGTGCTGGCCATCGCGAGTGCGATGATGAGCAGGCTTTTCTTCGTACTGTTGTTTATCTTCATTTTTTTTCTAATTTATATTATTGGTAAAAAGGATTTCTTCGTGCCAAATTTATTTGCAAAGATAAGCAAAAAACGGGTAATAACGAAAAAATGGAGATTTTTTATCGTTCAATGCGTAAAAAAGATGTCATTGCAGTAAGATACGCAAGTACGCCAGGCATTTCACCCTTCCTGCATTACGAAAAGAGGAGGGTGATGAGCGGGATGGTGATGATGCTGCCAACCGTGGTGATGAACGTCATCTCGGTGATGAGCGAAGGATTGCGGCCGTATTTCAGACAGAACATCGTGCCGAAACTCGCTACGGGCATCGCGATGACAACCGTATTGATGTCGTTGACCTGATGGCTTACACCACATACCTTGAACAGGAAATAAATGCTCAGAGGTACTACCACAAGACGCAAGAACGAGGAGAGGTATACCTTAGGACTGCCAATAATCTCCTTCACCGGCAACTTAGCCATCGAAGAACCGATAATCATCAGGGCTGCCGGAACCGTTATGTTGCCCACCATCGTTACCGGACGCGCAATGATATCGGGCGTATGAACCCCGAAGGCTACCAGGAGGGCGGCAACAAAGGCACCAAGAAGAGCCGGAGAAAACAGCACCTTAGGATTGAACTGCTTGACGCTGTACTCGCCCTTGATGAGCATGACACCTGCCGTAAAAATAAAAAAGGTGTTCGGCATGTTGAGCAGCGCGGCATAAAAAATGGCCTTCGGACCGAATATGCTTGAAACAATAGGGTAGCCGATGAAACCTACGTTGGCAAACATCAGCGCAAAACCTATCATGCCCTGGTCATCATGATTGCGAGTGATGAGACGCGGCACCCAGAAACCGAATACCAGCAAAAGGATGTAGGTAAGGAAACCTACGCCCAGGAGGGGAAGGATGAGCGTGCGGTCGGGCAGCTCATCGCCCATTACTGACGAGAGCACCAGCAGGGGACAGGTGATATCTACCACCATGCTGGATAGCTTCTTGTCAAACTTGTCGCCCATATATCCCAACTTGCAGGCGACGTAACCTAAAATCACGATGATGAAAAGTATCACCATCACTTCCAAATTCTCCATTTATCCTGAAAATCTATACCTTATATATATATGTATGCCGGAATCCCGATATTCTCTCGGAATTTCCGGCAAACTTGGGTTAATCGATAAATCGCCTGGTAATATCTCCGTAGTTCTCGATGCGGCGGTCGCGGAGGAATGGCCACCAGCGGCGCACATTCTCGCTGTGCTTCAGGTCGATATCTACCACCAGGCTCTCTTCTTCCTGATCGCTGGCGCGGTAGTAGAGCTCGCCCTGAGGACCGGCTACGAAACTGCTGCCCCAGAACTGGATGCCCTCGGTCTGACCGCTAGGATCAGGCTCGAAACCTACGCGGTTTACGGCGATGACCGGCAATCCGTTGGCTACGGCATGGCCCCGCATCACGGTAGTCCACGCCTCGCGCTGGCGCTGCTGCTCTTCCTCGGTATCATAGGTAGCGTAGCCGATGGCGGTAGGATAGATGAGCATTTCGGCTCCCTGCAGCGCCATCAGACGGGCTGCTTCGGGATACCACTGGTCCCAGCAAACCAGCACGCCGAGTTTGCCTACAGAGGTCTGGATAGGGTGGAAACCGAGGTCGCCCGGAGTGAAATAGAACTTCTCGTAGTAGGCAGGATCGTCGGGAATGTGCATCTTGCGGTATTTTCCGGCTATGCTTCCATCCTTCTCCATCACTACCGCCGTATTGTGGTAGAGCCCCGGAGCGCGGCGCTCGAAGAGGGAGGTGACGATGACGACGCCGAGATCCTTGGCAAGCTTGCCGTAGAAATCGGTCGAAGGGCCCGGAATAGGCTCTGCCAGGTCGAAGAGGTCAACATCCTCTACCTGACAGAAATAGAGGGAGTTATGAAGCTCCTGAAGCACGATGAGCTCTGCGCCGCGATGGGCGAGGTCGATGATGCCTTCTGCCAGGCGCTGCTTGTTGTTGGCGATATCTGCCGTATTATGAAGTTGTAATAAACCGACGTTCATTTTTTACTTTTAATGTTAAATGTTTAATGTTAAATGTGGAATGTTGAGTCTCTGAGGGCTCCCTCGGGCAACTGCATGGTGATGCAGTGGATGCTGCCATGCTGGCGGATGATGGTCTGCGAATCTACACCGATGATTTCGCGGTCGGGGAAGGCGAGCTGAATCTGCTTGCGTGCCTCCTCGTCCTTTTCCGGCTGATTGTAGGTGGGATAAATCACCGCCTTGTTCAGTATCAGGAAGTTGGCATAGGTGGCAGGCAGGCGGTCGCCCTCGCTCTCAGGGTTGGTGGTGAGGCAGTCGCCCTCATCATAGATAGGGTCGGGCATCGGCAGTTTGAGCAAGCGGTAAGGGTATCCCTCCCAGGTGAAGAGGCCCTTGAGCTGCTTCTCCAACGCCTGGAAGTCTTCATACTGCTCATCTTCCGGATTATTGCAGCCTACATATAATAAGGTGTCGTGCGGAGCCACTCTCACGATGGTGTCGATATGGCCGTCGGTATCATCGCCTATCAGATTGCCGTGATCCAGCCAGACGACTCGCTTGAGCTGGAAGAAAGTCTGCAGCAGATGGGCGATGCTGTCGTGGTCGAGCGGCTGGTTGCGGTGAGGCGCCAGCAGGCACTGTGAAGTGGTGAAGAGTGTACCCTTTCCGTCACTCTCGATGCTGCCTCCTTCGAGCACGAAGCCCTGGTGGTTCTCTATATCGGCATTGAAGGCTGCCTGATAGTATAGTTGCAGGGTGATGGCATTATCCTTCTCCCATCTGAACTTTTCGCCCCAGCCGTTGAACTTGAAGTCGAGTATGCGGTAAGGCACCATCCAGGTGTTCTGCTTTCTGCGCAGCACCATCGTGAGGGGTCCGTGGTCGCGCACCCAGGTATCATTGCTTTCTACCTCGTAGAGCAGCACGCGGCTCATCTGTTCGGCAGAGAGCTTTTTCTTGAGCTGGTATCGGGTGGCGGGCACATCGGGTGTAGCCACAAGCAGCTGCTCGTAGCGCGTGATGATATCTGCCAGTTCGAGATAAGTATCTGTAATTTCAGGCAGATACGGCTTCCAGTCGGTGCCGGCATGTGGCCAGGTGAGCATGATGGCGCTCTGTGGCTCCCATTCGGCAGGGAGTGCGAAATCGCAGGGTAATGTAGATTGAAGCATAAGCTATACTATTTTTATGATACGATGTTCTAAACCAATTTATTATACTCTGTTCTTCATCGGGAACCTTTCCTTGGGGGACGGGCTCCGTTCTGCTTTTATGAAGTATGCTTGCAAAATTAATAAAAAATCTACAACTATCGGCTGTTTTTGTGAAATATTTTGCGCAAAAGCGAAACTTTGTATTAAAAAAGTTTAAACGGAGGGCTGTATGGAGATAAAATCGGGGAAAAATGAGTAACTTTGCAGTCTAAAAATAAAATATTGAATAGGAGCGTGAAAATAAAACAGGTAGTTGATGCCCTTGAACATTACGCGCCTCTGCCCTTGCAGGAAGGATATGATAATGCCGGCCTGCAAGTTGGATTGACAGAGGCGGTAGAAATGTCAGGGGCATTGTTGTGTCTTGACGTTACTGAAGCCGTGGTAGACGAGGCCATCCAAAAGGGATGTAACCTCATCGTGAGCCATCATCCGCTGATATTCCGCAAACTGGCGAGAATCTCGGACGAGAACTACGTGCAGCGTACCGTGCGCAAGGCGATTAAGAATGATATTACCATCGTGGCGATGCATACCAACATGGATGCGGCTGCGGGCGGCGTGAACTTCAAGATTGCCGAGAAACTGGGGCTGCGAAACGTGCAGTTCTTTGCTGGCGAGAAGGAAGTGGACGGCGTGAAGGGCGGCGAGGGCGTCATCGGAGAGGTGGCTGAGGACCTGGCAGCCGACGACTTGGTGCTGATGCTCAAGGAACGGTTTGGCGTGGAGTGCGTGCAGTGCAACCAGTTGCTTCGACGTCCTATCAGGAAGGTGGCACTCTGCGGTGGAGCAGGTGCTTTCTTGCTCGACGCAGCCATCAAGGCAGGTGCCGATGCCTTCATCACGGGCGAGATGAGCTATCACGAGTATTTCGGCCACGAACAGGAGATTCAGATCTGCGTCATCGGCCACTATCAGAGTGAGCAGTTTACGGGCGAAATCTTCCGCAGCATCATCCAGGAGAATTTCCCTGATGCCAAATGCTGCATCTCGGAGATAAATACGAATCCGATATTGTATTTATAACTTCAGTTTATAAGATGGCTGGAAGGGCGCAAGCCCAATTTAACATTTAACATTAAACATTTAATATTTAAATAAGGAATTATGGCAAAGAAAGATCCTACAGATTTGACAGTGGAAGAGAAGTTGAAGGCTCTCTATCAGCTTCAGACCACCTTGTCTGCAATTGATGAAAAGCGTGCGTTGAGAGGTGAGTTGCCTCTCGAAGTTCAGGATTTGGAAGACGATATTGCTGGTCTTACCACCCGTATCGAGAAAATCCAGACCGATATTGAGCAGTTTGACCGCGCCATCGATCAGAAGCAGCACGAGATTGAGGAGGCTCAGGCTAGCGTGGAGCGTTATAAGAAGCAGCTCGAAATGGTTAGCAACAACCGCGAGTATGATACTTTGAGCAAGGAAATCGAGTTCCAGGAGCTGGAAATCGAACTTTGCAGCAAGAAGATCCGCGAGGCGCAGCAGACGATCAACGAGCGTCTGTACGACCTTCACAAGGCTGAGGACCAGAAGGCAGACCGCGAGAAGGGTTTGGTAATGAAGCGTTCTGAGCTCGAGTCAATCATGGCTGAAACCCGTGAGGAAGAGGAGAATTTGAAGGAGAAGGCATTCGAGCTCGAGAAGAAGATTGAACCACGTTTGCTCCAGAGCTTCAAGCGCATCCGTAATGGTGCCCGCAACGGCTTGGGTATCGTTTACGTGCAGCGTGATGCATGTGGCGGTTGCTTCAACAAGATTCCACCTCAGCGCCAGCTCGACATCAAGATGCACAAGAAGATTATCCCTTGTGAGTATTGCGGCCGTATCCTCATCGACCCGGAATTGGCTGGTGTTAAGATTGAGGCTCCTAAGACAGAGGAGAAGCCAAAGCGCAAGCGCGCTATCCGCAGAAGAAAGACTGAGGATGAGGATTAATCTTACTCCTCTCTCCGCTCTTTTCGGATGATAATCTTCTGATAAAGATACGATAATATACAATGAAGGCTCGCCAAAATTGCTTGGCGAGCCTTTATTTTTTTCGTTTTCAGGCTGCTAGGACAATCTGTCTTAACTCCTTTAATCCTAATCTGGAACTTTTCCTAATCTGGAACCTAGAGTCCTCTAGCCTTGTAAATGCGGTCTTTGGCGTCGTTGATTTCCTGGAATTTCTTCTCGGCTGCACGGCGCACATCTTCGCCCAGTGCTGCTACCTTGTCAGGATGATGCTTGAGCGCCATCTTGCGGTAAGCGGCCTTCACCTCATCGTTTGAGGCGTCAGGACTGATGCCCAGAACACGGTAGGCATTATCCAGACTGCCTGTTGAAGAAGCCCCGCTCTCCAGGTTCAGCATCTGGTCTACATCCTCGGCAGAAAGCCCCATGTGGATGGCCATCTCCTTGAGCGCCTGAATCTCCTGAGGATTCACAATTCCATCGGCCTGGGCAATCATGACGAGGAAATTGAGCAACTGCAGGCGCTGCTCATACATCATGTTGGCACGTATCTGATGACAGCTGTCCTGTATCACCGAACGGTACTGCTGCATGCCCATCTGCTTCTGCTGTTCGAAGAGTTTGAGGAGAATTTCCTCGCCCTGCTGACTGGCTGCCTCGCCGAAATTCTGACGCAGGAAGCGGCGCACCATCTCCATCTCGGAATGCATGATTTTGCCATCTGCATTGATGATGTAGGAACTGAGCACCAGCAGCGAGAACATGAAGGAGTTTCGCTCTCCCTCATAGCTCTGTTGGCGGCTGTAGCCCTGGTTGCCGAAACCCTGGCGGCCGTTGTGCTGCTGGCCGCTGTAGGCATCGTAGGCGTTGTTGTAATGGTGGTCGCCGTCGCGGTTTACTGCATCCAGTCCGTGCTCAAAGAGGGAACCGAGGGCATAGCCTGCCAGGGCTCCCAGCGGACCGGCTGTGATGAAACCGAGCACACCACCTATCCATTTACCTGCTGCCATCTTTTAGTTGTTGAAATAGTAGAGGAAAGAAGCGATGCCTGAGAGGGCTGGCTTGCGCTGACCTTCTATTTCGATGTCAAACTTGATGCTGGTTTTGCAGATGCCACGGATGTTCTGGATGTCGTGGAGAGTGGCTACCAGGCGCACGCGTGAACCGGTGATGACTGGCTGACCGAACTTCATCTTGTCCATGCCGTAGTTTACGAGCATCTTGAGGTTGTTTACCTCGATAATCTGCTGCCAGAGGTATGGGAGTACTGAGAGGGTGAGGTAACCGTGAGCGATGGTGCTGTGGTAAGGGCTCTCTACCTTGGCGCGCTCTACGTCTACGTGGATCCACTGTGGGTCGAGTGTAGCGTCTGCGAACTTGTTGATACGGTCCTGGTCAATCTGCAACCAGTCTGATTCTCCTAACTTCTCACCGAGGTGAGATGCAAATTCCTCGTAGGAATTGATTACTAATTTTGCCATTTCTTATTTTTCTCTTTATTATAAATATTATTGTTTTCCTATTTTCCGTCTTCAGCTTCCAGCTTCCAACTATTAACTTTTAACTATAAACTTTTAACTCAATTCAGTCTCTTCTGAAAATATCGCGGGTGTAAACCTTTTCTGCCACATCATCCAGACACTTGTCATACCGGTTGGCGATGATGGCCTGGCTCTGCTGCTTGAAGGCATCCAGGTTGTTTACGATGCGGCTTCCGAAGAAGGTGGTTCCGTCTTTCAGCGTAGGCTCGTAGATGATAACCTGCGCGCCCTTTGCCTTGATGCGCTTCATCACGCCCTGTATGCTGCTCTGGCGGAAGTTGTCGCTGTTGCTCTTCATCGTGAGCCGGTATACGCCTATGGTGCAAGGCTTCTCTTCCTCCTCGCTGAAGTTGTTCTGGTTGGCATAATCGTAGTAGCCAGCCATGTTCAGCACGCGGTCGGCGATGAAATCCTTGCGGGTGCGGTTGCTCTCCACAATCGCCTGAATCAGGTTCTCGGGCACATCAGCATAGTTGGCGAGCAGCTGCTTGGTATCTTTCGGCAGACAGTAGCCGCCGTATCCGAAGGAAGGGTTGTTGTAGAAGGTGCCGATGCGAGGGTCCAAACCCACTCCGTCGATAATTGCCTTAGAGTCGAGGCCCTTCATTTCGGCGTAGGTATCCAGCTCGTTGAAGTAGCTCACGCGCAGGGCGAGGTAGGTGTTGGCGAAGAGTTTCACCGCCTCTGCCTCGGTAAGTCCCATGAACAGGGTTTCTATGTCTTGCTTGATGGCTCCCTCTTTCAGCAGTTCTGCAAAGGTGCGGGCTGCCTGGTCCAGTCGCTCGTCACCATTCGGTCTGCCTACGATGATGCGGCTCGGGTAGAGGTTGTCGTAGAGTGCCTTGCTCTCGCGCAGGAATTCAGGAGCGAAGATGATGTTCTTGCTGCCCGTCTTCTGGCGGATGCTTTCGGTGTAGCCTACCGGAATGGTGCTCTTGATGACCATGATGGCATCGGGATTCACCTGCATCACCAGACGGATGACTTCTTCTACGTGCGAGGTGTCGAAGTAGTTTTTCACCGGATCATAGTTGGTTGGTGTGGCAATCACTACGAAGTCGGCATCCTTATAGGCTTCTTCTCCATCGGTTGTGGCTTTGAGGTTGAGTTCCTTTTCAGCCAGATATTTCTCTATGTATTCGTCCTGGATAGGCGAGCGGCGCGAGTTGATGAGCTCCACCTTTTCGGGTACCACGTCTACTGCCACCACCTCATGATGCTGGCTCAGCAGGGTAGCGATGCTCAGGCCTACATATCCTGTTCCGGCTACGGCGATTTTTATCTTTTTATTCTCCATTTCTTTCTGTTCTTTTAGGCAGTCTATACCTTAATATATATATTAGATGCAAAGATAGTATAAAAGGAGGAGACTACAAAATGAAAATGTTTTTTTTATTAAAAAATAACGCGAGAAGGGGGATGGGGGAAAAGGAGTACTCAAAAAGGGAGAGGAAAAGGGGCAGAAAAAGGCCTCCAAAATTCGCGAATTCTAAAACGGATGGCCGGTTGGGCGGAAATTCGCAAATTTTGAAGGCTGGGGAAGCTCTGTTTAAAAACTTCCGGACTATCCTCCGACGCTCTCATAATGTCAATAAATCGGAATAATCGGGAATGGTCTCAAAAAATACATATTTTTTACTTTCATAATCCATCTTGCAGATGTAATGCTCCAGCCCGTTGCTCACCACCAGAAAGTCGACATGGAGCAGAAGATTGTAAACCGAAATCTGGTCGAATACTTTCTGTGTGATGGGGATGTGAGGGGCTTTGTACTCGATGATCATGCGGGGCTGCAATTCACGGGAGTAGAGCACACTGTCGGCGCGCAGCACCTTGTCGCCACATTTCAGCTGGATTTCGTTGGCGAGCAACGAGGCAGGATACCCCTTGTGCTCGATGAGAAAATGAACGAAATGCTGGCGCACCCACTCTTCGGGAGTGAGCGTGATGAACTTCCGGCGCAGCACATCCAGTATCTGGGGATGCTGTTTTGAGCCCGAAACCTTGATGTCGAAAGATGGCAAATTTAAGCGAATCATTTTTCTGTACCTTATTATATATAGGGTTATATTTCTTTCTTTTCTGTTTTCGATATGGTTTCTTTTCTTCTTTTAACCATACCTCATTTTCAAAAACTACCTCTTTTATATAGGAAGTTCAATTTATTTTTTGTAACTTTGCAGTCGAAGTGCAGCTGAAAACTGCACCTCAGAAAACTGCGAACTTGGAGGCGGAGCAAATGCTTGTCCGCGCCCCCGGAGTTTGCTGGGTGCAAAGTTACAAAAAATAATCCAATGGTAGAAAAGAAAAGTGCAATAAGTTACGAGTCAATCATGAAAGATTTGAAGGCTCGGAAGTATTCTCCCGTCTATGTTCTGATGGGTGAGGAACCTTTTTATATAGATAAGATCTGCGACTACATTTCAGAAAATGTGCTCCAGCCCGAGGAGCGTGACTTCAATCAGACGGTGGTTTTCGGAGCTGATGTTACGGGTGCGCAAGTGGCAGATTTGTGTAAGGGCTACCCGATGATGGCGGAGTATAGAGTAGTGGTTGTGAAAGAGGCTCAGAATTTGCGGAATTTGGAAGCGCTCGAGAAGTACCTCGAAAATCCGGTAAAAACAACCATCCTTGTTTTCTGTCATAAAAACGGCAAGCTCGACAGTCGTAAAAAGTTTTCTGCCCTCGCTGCCAAGGCGGGTGTGGTTTTTGAAAGCAAGAAGCTTTACGACCGAAATCTGCCGGGCTTCATCGAGACTTATCTCAAGACCCGTAAGGCAACCATTGAACCCAAGGCTACCCAGATGGTGGCAGATCATGTGGGAGCAGATTTGCACCGACTCACTTCCGAGCTCGACAAACTGCTCATTTCTCTTCCAGAGAACGACCGGCGTGTTACTCCGGAGATTGTGGAGCGAGAAATAGGGGTGAGCAAAGACTTCAATGCCTTCGAGCTGAGAAGTGCCATCATCAGCCGCGATGTGTTCAAGGCAAATCAGATAATAAATTATTTTGACAGCAATCCGAAGAGTGGTTCTCTCTTCACGCTTCTCCCGATGCTCTTTACTTATTTCCAAAACCTGATGATTGCTTATTATGCACCCAACAGGCAGAACGAAAATGAGCTCGCAAAATTCCTGGATTTGCGCGGAGCTTGGGCGGCGCGCGAATATATTACAGGAATGAGGAACTATACGGGCGTGAAAGTGATGGCGATTATTGAGAAGTTTAAGGAGGTGGATGCGAAGATAAAGGGACTGGATAATCCATCCACTCCGGTGGGTGAACTGATGAAAGAACTCATCTTTTTTATCCTTCACTGATGCTGAAGAGCGAGGTGGGGGAGAGTAGGCGAGCTCCTGCTGAGAGTTTTCTCTCGGCAGGAGCTCGTTTTCGTTTTCTGCCTTCTTTGCCGCCTGTTTCCAGAAAGCAGCCAACTAGCGTTTAGCATTATAAATTTGCCCCAAATAGGGGATTTTCAGCTCTTTTTGGAGCGTTTATCTGGGCTCATTTTGGGCGATTTTTTGGCAAAAATAGGGGATTTAAGCGATTTTTCGAGCTAGATGCCCATTTTTCGTTTTCGCCTGAAAATAGACTTAACTTTATTGGTTATCAGTAACTTACATAAAATAACCCTCTTCATTACTCGCGAATTTGCCCGTTTCCTTGCCGATGGGCTGGAATACGCTAGAAATGGAAAAAATTGCCATTTCCTGTAGTCTGAAATCGGTCGTTTGCATTTATTAAGGTTTACGATTTCTAAGTTTATGTTTTTAAATTTACAAATCAAAACGGGCGGTTTTGATTTATAAACATAAATACAAGAAAACTAAATGCACGAATTTATGTTTTGCATTTATAAAAATAAAGATAAAATAGGGCGTTTATGATTGTGAATGAATAAATATTCATGTCGTATTCTGAATTTGTAAGTAATGGAAACTCAGTTGGTTATGTATTTTAGTTGTTTTATAAACCATAGATTTTTACATAGGTGTGGTGGAAATATTGCATAAATCGCTCTATATGCCGTTATTTAGGAGGTTTATAGTATGAATAACCAGTGATTTAGCCTAAATCTATAAAGAAAAGGTTAGTCATATATTTTGATTGATAGGTTTATATTTATAAAACTAAACATAAAAACCGAACACTGGAGTGAGTAGAATTCAAATTTACAAACAGAAACCTAAAGTTTAAAAATCTAAATTTATTCAGAAATGTTTGGTTATTCTAAATTTTTGCTTTATCTTTGTAAAATCAACCGAAAAAGGGTCCAAAAGTGGCTTGTTCGGAAATAAAACATCGTATCAGTAGAAAAATGAACACTAAAAATTTTAGAGCATGAAAGATAGAATAAGACAGCTGATGGAGGACCAGCACCTCACTCAGCAAAACTTCGCTCAGATGATCGGAATCTCGACCGCTACGCTGAGCAATATTTTCAACGGGAAGACCAATCCATCGCTCAGCATTGTGGATGGCATCCATAAGAGTTTTCCTCAGGTAAACGTTTATTGGGTACTCTACGGTACTCCTCCTATGTATCAGAACCAGGCTTCCCAGGGTGGCAGTGAAGAGGGTGCTGCTGATATGCATCAAGGCATTACGGATGGGGCAGCCGGTGGTGCTGAGGGGATGAAGCAGGGCAGTCAGCCTTCTGGAGCCGCCTCTGCCGAGCCTATGCTCGATTTTGGAGCCGAAGGAGCCACAGCCTCCCCTACTTCTCCCTCGCTCTTTGACCAGCCTCAAATGCAGGGTGTAAATCGTACACCTAAAAATATAGCCCAAACGGCGGTAAAATTTGTAGACAAACCGCAAAGAAAGATTACCGAAATCCGTATTTTCTACGATGATCAGACCTGGGAAACCTTCGTTCCTAAGAAATAAAGTAGGGATTGGGGACCCCTAAAACAAACACATAGGAGCGGCGATAAAGAAAAAATATCTCTTTTCTTTTCGTAAATTCGGATTTTTGATGTACCTTTGCATCGTAGAAAACGTAGGTGGTCGTAACCGGAAGCTACGCGTACCTATTATGATATACGTACATTATATAATAAGCATATTAAAAATTAGCAATAAGATGAAAAAATATGTTCTCGACCTCAAGGTGGTTTCTGTAGAGGCGCTTAGCGATAAGCACGTTTTGATTAAGCTTACCGATGAGAAACCTTTGCCTGAAATCTTGCCTGGCCAATTCGTAGAAGTAAGAGTAGACCATTCGCCTACTACCATGCTTCGCCGTCCTATCTCCATCAATTTCGTGGATCGTGAAAATAATCAGCTCTGGTTGCTCGTTGCAATGGTGGGCGACGGTACTCGTCAGCTCGGACAGCTCAAGGAGGGCGATGTGCTCAACTGTATGCTGCCTCTCGGCAACGGCTTCACCATGCCTACCGGGAAGAGCCAGAAATATCTGCTCGTAGGTGGTGGCGTAGGTGTGGCTCCGCTCCTCTATTTCGGAAAACTCATCAAGGATTTCGGGGCTGAAGTTACCTTCCTGCTGGGTGCACGCAAGGCTACAGATCTGCTCGAACTGGATGAGTTTGCCAAGATCGGAAAGGTATGCATCACTACTGAGGATGGCTCGGCTGGCGAGGTAGGTTTCGTTACCAACCACTCTGTTCTGGAGAACGAGAAGTTTGATATGATTTCTACCTGCGGACCTAAGCCGATGATGGTGAGCGTGGCTCGCTTTGCCAAGAAGGCTGGTGTGGAGTGTGAGGTTTCTCTTGAGAACAAGATGGCGTGCGGTGTGGGCGCCTGCCTCTGCTGCGTAGAGAAAACTACCGAGGGTAACCAGTGCGTCTGCAAGGATGGACCTGTCATCAACATCAAGAAACTTACTTGGGAAATTTAAGTGAAGAGTGAAGAACGAAGAGTGAAGAATTCGTTTGGAAGTGAAGAGTGAAGAATTCGTTGGAAACGAAGAACGAAGAGTGAAGAACGAAGAATTCTTTTGCCTTTGTTTGTAAAAACATTTTTAAGTAAAACAGAAGATTATGGCTGATTTAAGTGTAAAGATAAAGGATTTGGAGTTGAAGAACCCTGTGATGACTGCATCGGGTACTTTCGGCTACGGATTGGAATTTGCCGATTTCGTTCCTCTGGAGGAGATTGGCGGTATTATCGTGAAGGGCACTACCCTGGAACCGCGCGAGGGAAACGACTATCCGCGTATGGCTGAAACGCCTCAGGGCATGCTCAACTGCGTAGGTTTGCAGAACAAAGGTGTGGAGTATTTCTGCTCTCACATTTATCCTCAGATCAAGGACATTGATACCAATATGATTGTCAACGTGAGCGGACATTCGCCTGAGAGTTATGCCGAGTGTGCGGCGCGCATCAACGAGCTGGATAAAATTCCGGCTATAGAACTGAACATCTCCTGTCCTAACGTGAAGGATGGCGGCATGGCCTTCGGTGTAACCTGCGAGGGTGCAGCCAGCGTGGTGAAGGCGGTGAGAAAGGTTTATAAGAAGACCCTCATCGTGAAACTTTCGCCTAATGTTACCAGCATTGCCGATATCGCTCGTGCCGTGGAGGCTGAGGGTGCCGATTCTGTTTCGCTCATCAACACGCTGATGGGTATGGCGGTGGACATTGAGAAGCGCCAGCCTCTCTTGAGCATCCGTACGGGTGGTTTGAGCGGTCCTTGCGTTAAGCCTGTTGCCCTGCGCATGGTTTGGGATGTGGCTCATGCCGTAAATATTCCGGTTGTTGGTCTGGGCGGCATTTCTTCTGCCAAGGATGCCATTGAGTTCCTGATGTGCGGTGCTACGGCCATTGAGATTGGTACAGCCAACTTCATTGATCCTGCGGTTACGAAGAAGGTGAAGGATGGAATCAACGAGTGGCTTGATGCTCACGGATGCAAGAGTGTGACTGAGATTATCGGGGCCATCAAGTAAATGACACCTTATTATAATAAGGAGTGGCTCATACCTTGACACTCTGTTTTAGAGTGTAAAGTTGGTTAACTCCTTGATATACAACAGAATACTTTTTGTAAAAATATAAGGTTATGGATTTAAATCAGATAAACCCTGTTCTGTTGCTTGCTACGCTGACGCAGCAGATTGTAGAGCAGGAGAAAGAATTGGCAGAACAGAAGGATTCTGCGGAACACTCGTCTGTAAAAGCCTCTCTGAGCGCGAATCTCCTGAAGCGCGGCAATCTGTTGATGCAGATGGGCGACAAGGATGGTGCCGGAAAGGACATGAAGCGCTACCTGGAGCTGAACCCCGAGAAAGTAGGGGAGCTGACAGGAGAATTCAAGGCTGAAGGCAGAGAACATTGCAGATAAAGGAAGGGGCTTGCCTCACGGATTCCGGCGTTGCGTCTCTCCCTAGCGCCTAGCTTTTGAGTACATTTTTCTGCATTTTTCCGTATTCTGATGATAAAAATCGGGCGAAAATATGTTTTTTAGCATAAAATATAAGGAAAATGAAGAAAAATATATCAAATTGTTTGGCAATATCAAAGAAAAATGTTACTTTTGCAGTCGAGTTGAGATTTTAGCAAGTCGAGACTCGAAATCTGAGCACTCCCTGCTCCTTATATAATAAAGAGGTGTAGGAAAGAACTCGGGAAAATCTGAGCACAGATAAGTTCCTTATATAATAAAGGAGAAACGGGCTCGGAAAGAACAAAAGTGAGTAACATATAAAATGTAAAGACAATGAAGAAGTTTAACGCATTCTTTTTTAGCTATTACTTTTACTTTGCAAATAATTGTAAAGCGGGAAGTTGCGTGTAAATTTCAACTTAGGATATTAGATTCTTGAAATCATCGAAACGGTCCCGCTCTTATTGAGTAGGACCGTTTTTCGTAACATTAGACAAGATAAAAGAAACATGAAGAGAATAGCAATTCAAGGAGAGCTGGGATCTTTCCACGACATTACCGCCCACCAGTATTTCGAGGGCGAACAGATTGAAATCATCTGTTGTGCTACCTTCGAAGAGGTGTTCGAAAACATCAAGCGCGACCCTACAGTAGTAGGCATCTGCGCCATAGAAAACACCATTGCGGGCAGCCTGCTCCACAATTACGAACTGCTCCGGCAGAGCGGAACCACCGTGGTAGGTGAACACAAGCTCCATATAGAGCACAGCATCTGCTGTCTGCCAGAAGACGACTGGAGCACCCTGCAGGAGGTTCACTCCCATCCGGTAGCCCTCATGCAGTGCGGCAAGTTCCTAGCCAACCATCCCGATCTCAAGGCGGTGGAGGCAGAAGATACCGCAGGCTCGGCAGCCTACATCGCCCAGCACAAGGTGAGGGGATGGGCAGCCATCTGCTCTTCTTACGCTGCCCACATGCACGGCATGAAGGTGCTGCAGGAAGACATCCACGACAATCCGCACAACTACACCCGGTTTCTCGTGGTCTGCAATCCCCAGAAGGCAGCCCTGCTTCGTCCCATCGAAAAGGCCAACAAGGCGAGCATCGTCTTCAGTCTGGCTCACGATAAGGGATCGCTTTCCAAGGTGCTCACCATCCTGAGTTTCTACGACATCAATCTCACCAAGATCCAGTCGCTGCCAAACATCGGACATGAGTGGGAATACCTTTTCTACGTAGACCTCACCTTCGACAACCTGACCCGATACCGCCAGAGCATCGACGCCATTACGCCGCTCGTGAAGAAAATAAAGGTGTTGGGAGAATATGAGGAGAAAGAATAGTTGATAGTTAACAGTTAATAGTTGAAAATAAGAATTATGATACAACCAGCCAATAGAGTAACGGAAATACAGGAATACTACTTCAGCCGCAAGCTGAAGGAAGTGGCTAAGCTTAATGCCGAGGGCAAAGACATTATCAGTCTGGCCATCGGAAGTCCAGACATGCCGCCTTCTAAGCAGACCATTGACAAGCTCTGCGAGGTAGCCAACAATCCCAACGCACACGGATATCAGCCTACGGTGGGCATACCAGAGTTGCGCAAAGCAATGGCTGGTTTCTATAAGCGCTGGTATGATGTAGACCTCGACTGGGCTACAGAAATCCAACCCCTCATAGGTAGCAAGGAAGGTATTCTGCACGTAACGCTCGCCTTCTGCAATCCTGGCGATGAGGTGCTTATCCCGAACCCTGGATACCCTACCTATACCGCCATCAACAAGATTCTGGGTACCAAGATTACCTACTACGATCTGAGAGAGGATAACGGATGGCAGCCCGATTTCGACGCCCTGGAGAAGATGGACCTGAGTCACGTAAAACTGATGTGGACCAACTATCCTAACATGCCGACAGGCGGTGTGGCAAAGCGCGAAACCTACGAAAAGCTGGTGGCATTCGCCCAGAAGCACAACATCGTGGTGGTGAACGACAACCCATATTCGCTCATCCTCAACGAGCACCCTATGAGCATCATGCAGGTGCCGGGAGCTAAGGACTGCTGCATCGAGTTCAATTCCCTGAGCAAGAGCCACAACATGCCAGGCTGGCGTGTGGCGATGATTTCGAGCAACAAGACTTTCATCTCATGGATTCTGAAGGTGAAGAGCAACATCGACAACGGAAGCTTCCGAGGCATACAGCTGGCAGCTGCCGAGGCGATGCTTAACAACACGGATGAATGGCATCGCGAGAACAACATCCAGAACTACCGCCGCCGGCGCGACATTGCTGAGGAGATCATGAAGGTGCTCGACTGCCAGTTTGACCCTAACCAGGTAGGCATGTTCCTCTGGGGCAAGATACCTGAGAAATATGCCGATGTAGAAGACCTGACAGAGAAGATTCTGCATGAGGCACGCGTCTTCCTCACCCCTGGCTTCATCTTCGGAACCAACGGCAAGCGTTACATCCGTATCAGCCTCTGTGCCAAGGATGAGAAGATGAAAGAGGCTCTGGAAAGAATCAAGAAGGTTTTTGAAAGGTAAAAGGCCTTTGAAAGGTAAAAAGGTAAAAGGGTAAAAAGGTAAAAAGAGCCTTTCCCCTTTCCGCCCCCGTTCCCAGCGATTCCATCGCTGGTCCCCAAAGAAAAAAGTAAAAAAATAAAAATATTCGACTATGGAATTAGAATTAGAACCATTGAATTTTCCTAGTGATCAGGAACGCCCTTGCGTCATTGCCGGCCCTTGCTCGGCAGAGACAGAAGAGCAGGTTATGACTACCGCTAAGCAGTTGGCTGCCAAAGGTTGCCACATGTTCCGCGCAGGTGTGTGGAAGCCACGCACCAAACCGGGAGGCTTCGAGGGTAACGGTGAAACAGCCTTGCCTTGGATGAAGCAGGTGAAGGAAGAAACAGGCATGCTGACAGCTACTGAGGTGGCTACCCCAGAGCATGTAGAGCTCGCACTGAAATATGGAATCGACATTCTCTGGGTAGGCGCACGTACATCTGCCAACCCATTCGCCATGCAGGCACTTGCCGACAGTCTTCAGGGCGTAGACGTGCCAGTGCTCGTTAAGAACCCGGTAAACCCAGACCTCGAGCTTTGGATCGGTGCCCTGCAGCGCATCAACCAGGCAGGCATCAAGAAACTCGGTGCCATCCACCGCGGATTCTCCAGCTTCGACAAGAAGATTTACCGCAACCTTCCTATGTGGCAGATTCCTATCGAGTTGCACCGCCGCATACCACAGTTGCCAATCATCTGCGACCCTAGCCACATCGGTGGCCGACGCGACCTCATCGCCCCTCTCTGTCAGCAGGCAATGGACTTAGGTTTCGACGGCCTCATCGTTGAGAGCCACTGCAGCCCAGACGATGCATGGAGCGATGCTAAGCAGCAGGTTACCCCAGAGGTGCTGGATTACATCCTCAGCCTCCTCGTAGTGCGCGATGAGCATTATTCTACAGAGGGTCTGCACCAGCTGCGCGGTCAGATTGACGAGTGCGACAACCAGCTGATGGATCTTCTGGCTAAACGTATGCGCGTTTGCCGCGAGATTGGTACCTACAAGAAGGAGCACAACATGACCATCGTTCAGACCAACCGTTACAACGAGATTCTCGACAAGCGTGGAGCCCAGGCAGCCCTCTGCGGCATGAGCCCTGAGTTTGCCGCTCAGATTTTCGAGCACATCCATGAGGAGAGTGTCCGCCAGCAGTTGGAAATCCTAAACCAGAAGTAAATTAAGTGAAGAGTGAAGAACGAAGAGTGAAGAATTCAAATGCTTTGAGGGCTAGGGTTCTTTGCTGTAGTTTTTCGTTTAAACAAATGATGCTGTAGAATTCTTCGTTCTTCACTCTTCACTCTTCACTTGAAAAATATGAGAATATTAATTATGGGAGCAGGTAAGATGGGAAGTTTCTTCATCGACCTGCTCAGCTTCGACCACGAGGTGGCGGTTTACGAGAAGGATGCCAAGCGCCTGCGCTTCACCTACAACTGTTACCGCTTCACTAAGATGGAAGAGATAGAGATGTTCCGCCCCGAACTGGCCATCAATGCGGTGACGGTAAAATATACGCTGCCAGCCTTTGAAGAGGTGTTGCCACATCTCTCTCACGACTGCATTATCAGCGACATAGCTTCGGTAAAGACCGGACTGCAGGAATTTTACGAGAAGAGCGGTTTCCGCTTCGTGAGCACGCACCCTATGTTCGGCCCAACCTTTGCCAATCTGAACCAGCTTTCAGAGGAGAATGCAGTCATCATCAAGGAGGGTGACTACATGGGCAAGATATTCTTCAAGGACCTCTACCAGAAGTTGGGGTTGAGTCTGCATGAGTATACATTTGATGAGCACGACCAGACGGTGGCCTACTCGCTGAGTATTCCTTTCGTGAGCACCTTTGCCTTTGCGGCAGTGATGAAGCACCAGGATGCTCCGGGCACCACCTTCAAGCGCCACATGCAGATAGCCAAGGGCGTGCTCAACGAAGATGATTACCTGCTGCAGGAAATTCTCTTCAACCCATACACATCGGGGCAGGTGGCACAGATCAGAGAGGAGCTTGCTGAGCTCATCGACATCATTGACCACAAGGATGCGAAGCGTATGAAACTCTTTCTCACCAAGATACGTAATCATGTGAAGGAAGATATTGAGATTAAAGAAAAATAAAATTGTTGTTACGAGGGGGAGCCCTTATATTATTTCCCCCTTCAGGTTATTGGTGTTTTGCATGTGAATGTAGAACCAGTCAAGTTTTTTTAAGGCCTTGCATGTGAATGTAGGGTCTTTTTTTATGTGTTGCCGGAAGCGGAAAAGCTTAATGACCTTAATGACCTTAATGACCACCCCCGATTAGTGATTAATGATTAGGCAGGTGTGCGTCCCCGGTAAGGCGCCAGCAGGTGGATAATAAGGAAAAAGGGGGCAAAATGAAAATATGTAAGGAGATAGGGGCGATTTCTGAAATATTATTTGTACCTTTGCACCCACAAATTAAAGGATAGATTGTAGAATCAGTAAAAAGGATTGTAGAATCAATAAAACAGATTGTAGAATCAGTAAAAAGAAGAGCAGTTCTATTATGAGCGAACAGAAAGAAACAAAGAATATGAAGAATGCTGCAGAGGCACAGGCCCCTGAGCAGAATACAACAGAACCAGCAGCTAAGCAGAATGATGATGCTAAGCAGGCTGATACAACAGAACAGCAGGCGGATGCTGCTGCCTTCCAGGTAGTGAACGAGGGCTTTTCAACCCACGAAGCCATTGAAGAGGCAAAACGCTGCCTACACTGCAAGATTCCGCAGTGCAAGAAGGGATGCCCGATAGGCAACGACATACCTGATTTCGTACACGAACTCTCTATGGGTAACATGGGTGCAGCGATGAGCATCATCAATGCCAAGAGCAACTTGCCGGCCATCTGCGGCCGTGTATGCCCTCACGAGAAACAGTGTCAAGGCAACTGCGTGCTCGGAAAGAAAGGCAAACCGGTACAGATCGGCAAACTGGAGCAGTTTATTGCCGATTTTGATACCAAGATGAACCTTTCGCGCGAGATGTTGCCACAGAAAACACGTGGCCGTGTGGCAGTCATCGGTTCGGGTCCAGCGGGCTTGACCGTAGCTGGCGATCTGGCGCGTCAGGGCTTCAACGTCACCATTTTCGAGGGCCAGGCTGAGCCGGGAGGCGTGTTGATGTACGGTATTCCTGAGTATCGCTTACCTAAGTCGGTAGTGCGCGATGAGGTGGCTAAGATTGCTGCCCTCGGCGTGCAGTTTATCACCAACTGCATGGTGGGCGAGAACAATGTAACCATCGACAGTCTGTTCCGTGCAGGCTACGACGCCATCTTTATGGGCACAGGTACCAGCGTGCCTCAGAACATGGACTCTACACCGGGCTCAAAGCTCCACGGTGTGAGCCAGAGTACATACTTTCTGCATAACGTGAATGCCTATAACGAAGGCGCGTTGACCCGCGACATGGTTCCACTGCGCGACGGCGAGAAGGTGGGTGTCATTGGCGGCGGAAACGTGGCCATGGATGCTGCCCGTACTGCTATCCGTCTGGGTGCCGATGTAACTGTGCTGTACCGTAAGACCCAGGAAGAGATGCCTGCCATCCAGAGCGAATATGAAGATGCTGTGAAGGAAGGCGTGAAATTTGAGTGGAAAACTACCATCGAGGCCTTTCTGAAGGGCAAAAACGGCCGTCTGGGAAGCTGTGTGCTGAACACTCCTGAGGGTGAAAGGGTAGAAAAATTCGACAGAATCTATCTCGCCATTGGTTCAAGACCAGCCAACCGTATCGTTTCTACCACTGCCGGAATCGAGGTGGATGAGAAGGGATATGTAAAAGTTGTTGAACGTCCGTTCGGTATGACCACCCGTCGCGGTGTGTTTGCCGGAGGTGATGTGGTACACCGTCCGCAGACTGTAGTCCTGGCAATGAAGGCTGCCAAGGAGGTGGCTCAGGGCATCGCTCAGTATGTAGATGCCATCAAGCTTCTTGAAGAGGCTAAGAGAATCGAGCAACGTGGAATAGTAGAATAATCAAATGAACTCAATAGAATATAAGTGAATTATTTCTGCAGTTACGGAACTGGTTTAACAGAGAGTTGTCACTAGGCTCGGCAGAGCTGCTGAGCCTAGTGATAATATCTGGGAAGCTATGTGTTTTGACTTAAAAGACTATATGCAAGAACTCTAAAAACTGTATGCTTTTACTTACTAAAAATATTTCTTAGTGTTGAAAACACCATATCTTTCCTTTGAATGATACTATATACCTTTGAATGATGCTATATAAATAGGCCAACTGTTATAGACGCTTAATTTTTTTACATTACTCTTTAAATGAACTTAAACTTCTTGGGGAATTTAATGAAGTATCAGATTTAATCATTACTTTTGTATCAGATTCATATTAAGAAGAAGTAATTTGTCTGGTACAAAGAAAAGATATAAATCAGAGAAAAAGCATGAAGCGTATCATATTGATTTTAATAGTATTGCTTGCCATGTTAGGGCAGGTAGCCTATGCGCAGAAAACGTGTGTCATCGCATCGGCAGAAAATCATGTGCCTATTCGTGAAGCACTTATTCATACCAATAACAATCATTGGGCAAGAACAGATTATCGGGGCTATTGGACGATGCGCTATCAGTTTGATTCAGCAACCGTATCGAAACCTGGTTTTATGAAGGCAACTATCCGGTACAAGGAACTGCCGGATACTCTGTTTCTCTTGCCGGATGCCAAACAATTAGGCGAAGTGACAGTTTGGGGCAAAAATCAGGAAGGCATCAAAAACATGGAAGAGGATATTCAGGAGAAGATAAACTCTTTGCCAACTTCATCTGCTGGCATCGGGTTTGATGCTTTCGGATGGATGGATAAACAGGGGAAACGTGATAAGAAGCATCTGCAACAGGCTAAAAAGGTATTTGAAAAAATGGAACATAAGGATCCTGTGGTAGCTGCTTATGAAAAAGCAACGGGGAAAAAGTATGAATTGACTAATCCGTATGATGTCTCGGCTTTTAAGAAAGATCCTTCTTCTGAAATGGCTACAGAAGAGAAAAAAGCAACTTCTGATGCTGAATCAAAATCGAATAAGAAGGAGAATCCTGAAAAATAAGCACAAGAGTAAACTGAAGAAATGAACTCGGGAAAGGCAGAGCGACAGCTATTTTAGCCGACGGGATAAAAAAAAACATAAACAAGTTGGCTTTCTCGAAAAAAAGTCGTATCTTTGTAGCCAAAAATATAAAGAAAGAAAAATGTTTGAAAATTTAAGTGATAGACTGGAACGCTCGTTCAAAATCTTGAAGGGCGAGGGAAAAATTACAGAAATCAACGTGGCGGAAACCATGAAGGATGTGCGCCGTGCACTCCTCGACGCCGACGTAAACTATAAAGTGGCTAAGGAATTCACCAACAAGGTGAAGGAGAAAGCACTCGGCATGAATGTACTTACTGCCGTAAAGCCGGGACAGTTGATGATCAAGTTGGTGCACGATGAACTGGAAGAACTCATGGGCGGCGAAGAAGCTCCATTGAAGCTCGAAAGTCATCCGGCCGTCATCCTCATGAGCGGTCTGCAGGGTTCGGGTAAGACTACCTTCAGTGGCAAGCTTGCCAATATGCTCAAGACCAAGAAAGGCAAGAAGCCATTGCTCGTGGCCTGCGACGTTTACCGTCCGGCAGCTATCCAGCAGCTCCATGTTGTGGGTGAGCAGGTGGGTGTTCCGGTATACAGCGAGCCAGAGAACAAGGATGTGCTCAGTATCGCCGACCATGCTATCCAGCAGGCTAAGACCAACGGCAACGATGTGGTAATCGTCGATACAGCCGGACGTCTTGCCATTGATGAGCAGATGATGAACGAGATCAGCAATCTCAAGAATCATCTCCGTCCAGACGAAACCCTTTTCGTGGTTGACTCCATGACCGGTCAGGATGCCGTAAACACAGCCAAGGAATTCAACGACCGCCTTGACTTTAACGGCGTTGTTCTCACCAAGCTCGATGGTGATACCCGCGGTGGTGCAGCCCTCAGTATCCGTACCGTGGTAACCAAGCCAATCAAGTTTATAGGTACCGGCGAGAAAATGGACGCCATTGACGTGTTCCACCCAGCTCGTATGGCAGACCGAATCCTCGGCATGGGTGATGTGGTATCCCTCGTAGAGCGCGCACAGGAGCAGTTCGACCTGGAAGAGGCCAAGAAACTGGAGAAGAAGATCAGAAAGAACCAGTTCGACTTCAACGATTTCTACAACCAGATCCAGCAGATTAAGAAGATGGGTAACATCAAGGATCTGGCAGCGATGATTCCGGGTGTTGGCAAGGCCATCCGCGACGTAGATATCCCAGAGGATGCATTCAAGGGCGTAGAGGCCATTATCCAGAGTATGACTCCTAAGGAGCGCACCAACCCAGCCATCCTCAACACATCACGCCGCCAGCGCATCGCTAAGGGTTCGGGCACCAACATCCAGGAGGTGAACAAACTCATCAAGCAGTTTGACCAGACCCGAAAGATGATGCAGATGATGACCGGCAACAAAATGGCGCAGATGATGAGCCGCATGAAGGGTATGCCAGGCATGCCTAAGATGCCGGGAATGTAAGAAGTGAAGAACGAAGAGTGAAGAATTCGTATGCTTTGCAACTTAACATAGAACATTTAATATTAATATAGAATAAAAATGCAGCTTATAGACGGAAAGGCGACGGCAGCCGCCATCAAGGAACAGATAGCCCAGGAGGTGGCACAGATCGTAGCCGCCGGTGGCAAGCAGCCACACCTGGTAGCCGTGCTCGTAGGGCACGACGGGGGCAGTGAAACCTATGTGAAAAACAAGGTGCTGGCCTGCGAGAAGTGTGGATTCAAGTCGACCCTCATCCGTTATGAGGAGGATGTTACCGAAGAAGAGCTCCTGCAGTGCGTAGACAAGCTGAACCAGGATGATGATGTTGACGGATTCATCGTTCAACTTCCTCTGCCTAAGCACATCGATGAGCAGAAGGTGACCATGGCAATAGATTACCGTAAGGATGTAGACGGATTCCACCCGGTAAATGTGGGCAGAATGTCGCTCGGCATGGCTTGTTTCATTTCTGCCACTCCGCTCGGTATCCTCACCCTGCTGCAGCATTACAATATTGAGACCAGTGGCAAGAAATGCGTCATTCTGGGCAGAAGCAACATCGTAGGCAAGCCAATGGCTCAGCTGATGATGCAGAAGCAGTATGGCGATGCTACCGTCACCGTATGCCACTCCCATTCCAAGAATTTGAAGAAAGAGTGTCAGGAGGCAGATATCATCATCGCAGCCATCGGTCGTCCTGATTTCGTGACAGCTGATATGGTGAAGCCGGGAGCCGTAGTCATTGATGTGGGTACCACCCGCGTGCCTGATGCTACGAAGAAAAGCGGTTTCCGCCTGAATGGTGATGTGAAATTCGACGAGGTGGCAGAGAAGTGTTCCTTCATCACTCCTGTTCCGGGAGGCGTTGGTCCGATGACCATCTGCTCGCTGATGAAGAATACGCTGGCTGCCGGCAAGAAGGAATATTACAGCTAGAAAGAAGATAATTATTTCAGAAAGAAGCAGTGTTTAAGTCACTGCATACTTGATTTTTTATAACTCTCTAATTTGTGGGGGCAGGGTGCAGTGATGCACTCTGCCTTTTTATCAAGCCGAGAGAAAGAGTGTAAAATAAACAAACAATATTAATCTAAAAATATAGAAACATGATAAAACTAAAGTACATATTTACATCAGCGCTACTCGTGGCAGCTGCCAGTGCCAGTCAGGCTGTCAGCAGGCAGCAGATGCAGACGCAAATAGGCAAGGATGCCCCTGCATACACCATACAGGGCAAGGATTCCATCTGCCAGATATTCATCTATTCGCCAGCACCCAATCAGGGGTTGCATCTGGCTTATTTCACCGACGATGAGCGTTGGGTGGATGTAGGACAGCTCTGCGCCAGCGACTATGGTCCGTGGGGAGCTGAAAAGAAGATGTATAACCCCTTCGTGGTAAAAGCCAACGACGGCACATGGCGCGCACTCTGGAGCGTGAACCAGCATGCGCCGCAGTTTGCCGTAGCCTATTCAGAAGACCTCATCACCTGGCGCCCGCAGGATTATCCCATCATCCGCGAAAAAGGCGTGAAGGATGTGGCTGCCTATCAGATGGATGACGGTAACTTCGACATCTATCTCAAGACATCCAAAGGCAAGCGATACGTACAGGCAAGCAACGATTTCCGTACCTTCAAGGAAGATACGCTGGAAGCTTCTGCCGATGAGATACTCTGGCAGCGCGACACCGCAACCATAGACGGAAAACTCTTCCAGGGCTGCGATTTCGAGGTGCCGGCTGTACATCTCAACTACATTCGCTCCTGGTTCCACGCCCTCTCTGAAGAGGCAAAACTCAACGCCCAGCCGATACCGAAGACCGATGCCGACCTCGCAGCTTATGTCAAGGACAACCACATCGACCTGCCGAAAGATTCGGAAATCCCTGCTAACCTCAGCATCAATCCACAGAAATCCCACCGCATCTCCAACAAGCTGATGGGTATCTTCTTCGAAGACATCAGCCGCGCTGCCGACGGAGGACTCTCTGCAGAAATGTTGCAGAACGGCGACTTTGAGTATAACAAGGAAGACCACCGCCACCAGTGGAATGCCACCACGGCATGGGTGGGGGTAGAGAAAGAGGGCATCGCCACCGAAAACGGGGTGAGCCAGAACAATCCCCATTATGCCGTTTTGGGCGCCACACCTATTTATAATATAGGTTGGGACGGCATCGCCATACGTCGCGGAGCTGCCGTTGAGGGCAAGGAGGGTAAGCATCAGCCGGCCATCTACGAGGTGAGCCTGCACGCCCGCTGTTTCGATGCCAAGAAGAAAAATCTCACCCTGGCGCTCGTAAACCAGGAGGGATTGCCGGTATGCCAGGCTAAGATTAAGGTGCAGGGAACTGACTGGAAGGAATATAAGGCGCAGCTCATCGTTACCGATAAATATGAGGGCGAACTCGCCAGCGAAGCCATCACCAAGGAAGGCAAACTGGGCAAGAACATCCGGTTCGCCATCTTGCCTAAGGGCGAGCAGAAAGTGGCGGTAGATTTGGTAAGTCTCAATCCACAAGATACTTACAAGGGGCATGGACTGCGTAAAGACCTTGCCGAGGCCATTGCCGACCTGAAGCCTCGCTTCGTGCGCTTCCCGGGCGGCTGCATGCTCCACGGTCAGGGGCTCAAGAACATTTATCACTGGAAGGAGAGCGTGGGTCCGCAGAAAGATCGCAAGCCAGCCTACAACATCTGGGGATACCATCAGACCCGCCAGCTGGGTTTCTATGAGTATTTCCAGTGGTGCGAGGATATGGGAGCCGAGCCGCTGCCTGTATTGGCGGCAGGTGTTCCTTGTCAGAACTCTGTGGCAGATGAGCGCGGAGTGGCTGGTCAGCAGGGCGGAATCCCGATGAGCGAGATGCCGCAGTATATTCAGGACGTGCTAGACCTGGTAGAATGGGCGAATGGCGACCCTGCCACCTCTAAGTGGGCTAAGATGAGAGCCGATGCGGGTCATCCGGCTCCGTTCAACCTCAAGATGATAGGCATCGGCAACGAAGACCTTATCTCTACCGATTTCGAGCAGCGCTACCTGATGATCTGCAAGGCAGTGAAGCAGAAGTATCCTCAGATAGAGGTGGTGGGTACCGTAGGTCCGTTCCACTTCCCGTCTTCCGATTATATTGAGGGTTGGAAGATTGCCCGCGAAAACAAGCGCTGGATTGCTGCCGTAGACGAGCATTATTATGAGCAGCCGGGCTGGTTCCTGAACCATCAGGATTATTACGACCATTACGACCGCAAGGCTCCTAAGGTTTATCTGGGCGAATATGCATCTCGCGGTGCCAATGCGGTAGACAATGCGCTGGCTGAGGGCATCCACCTCTGCAATGTGGAGCGCAACGGCGATGTGGTAGAAATGACATCTTATGCTCCTCTCTTGTGTAAGGACGGATACAGTAACTGGCAGCCGGACATGATTTACTTTGATAATAATAATGTACGCGCGAGCGAGAGCTACAAGATGCAGAAGATGTTCGGTCAGCATGCCGGTGACCTTTACATCTCATCCGTGCTCAGTCTGCCGGATGCGCTGAAGAAATATGTGGGCACCAGTGTGGTGAAGGATTCTAAATCGGGCAAAACCTGGCTTAAAGTGGTGAATGCCTTGCCTCGCACGCTGAAACTCTCGGTTTCTGGCTTGGGCAACAAGCAGGTAACCATCGCAGGCAGAAGCGCTCAGGTTTTCGAACTTTAGCTTTCTTCAGAAGATGTTTTCTGATAGAAACGGATAGAACCAATAATGGCTCAGATTATTCATTTTGAGTAAAATAGAATAGAGAAATAGAATATTAAAATGTTCTTTTTCTCCATATTTCATGTTTTACAGCATGAAATATGGCCAAAAATTTGGCAGTTAATAATTTTTTTTATTATTTTGCACCTTGAAAATGAAGTTTTAAGTAATTTATATACAATCAAATTTTAGAGAGAAAATGAAAAAGTTAGTATTAATGTTTGCTGCTGCCGTAATGGCAGTATCTGCATCTGCTCAGACTACACAGGAGAGCAAGTTCTTTGACAATTGGTATCTTGGTGTAAACGTTGGAGCTGCTACAAAGACTACTCACAATGCATGGTTCAAGAACGTAAATCCTTCAGTAGGTGTACGTCTCGGAAAGTGGTTTACTCCAGTTTGGGGTGCTGCTGTAGAGGCTGACCTCTATGCTCGTAATCGCAACCTGCCTTATACACATAAGACTTTGGTTCGTGGTGCAAGCGGTAAGTTCATCGGTACTATCAATGCAACAAACCTCTTCTTGGGTTACAAGGGTGAGCCACGTAAATTCGAAATCATCCCATTGGCAGGCATCGGCGCTTACCACTCTTTCAATCTTCATAATGGCAACCTCAATGCCCTCACAGCTAACGCAGGTGTTGACTTCGCATTCAACCTTGGCGCAAACAAGGCTTGGCAGGTATATGTAGAGCCATCTATGAATTGGTTCCTTCACGACAACAAGAGTGCTTGCAATGGTTGCCAGTTTGATGTTAACAAATCTGCTTTCCAGGTTAAGGTGGGTGTTAACTACAAGTTCAAGGGGTCTAACAACTCTCACAACTTCACTATCGTAACTCCACGCGACCAGAACGAGATTGATGGTTTGAATGGTCAGATCAACAACCTCCGCAACGACTTGAATAGCAAGGATTCTGAACTCGCAGCTAAGGACAAGCAGATCAAGGATCTCCAGAATGCGCTCAATGAGTGCCAGAAGACTCCTAAGTATGTAAAGCCAGCTACTGCTACCAATTTGCAGCCAACAGTATTGTTTACTGTAGGTAAGTCAAAAGTAGAGCGTAGCCAGATGCCAAACATCGAGATGATTGCTCAGTATATGAAGAATCATCCAGATGCTAAGGTTGAAATTAAGGGTTATGCATCTCCAGAGGGTTCTAAGGAACTTAACCAGAAACTTTCTGAGGCTCGTGCCAATGCTGTAAAGAACATTCTCGTTAAGACTTACAAGATTAGCGCAAAACGTCTTCAGGCTAAGGGTATGGGTGCTACTGACAAGCTCTTCAAGCAGGTTGAGTTCAACCGTGTTGCTACATTCAATGATAACAATGCAGCTGAATAAAGAAATAAGTAGTTCAGATATTTGGTCTTGTGACCAGGTCCTCCTAAACTTCGGTTTAGGGGGATTTTTTTCTTCTTGCCTTTCTTACATGTCTGGCCACCTCGCTTTATACTTTTTCGTCAGGTAATCTTAATAAGATAAGAGTTCAGTGTGGTTAATAAGCTCTTTCTTGTTTTTTTTTGCACAAAATCAGCAGAAATGAGTATCTGTTGTGATAAATTGTAAGCATTTTATTTGTTTTTCTAACAAAAAAACGAAGTTTTGTGAAATTTTATGCGAAATTAGTTGGCTATTACATAAATTCTCTGTATCTTTGCAGGCAAATTATAACAAATGGGTTCGAAAGAGTCCTTTTAAGCAAGGAAATAAAAGAAAAAAGATATGAAACATCCATTAAGAAGTAGCGTCTGCACTGAAGGCAGAAGAATGGCAGGTGCCCGAGCACTCTGGGTCGCTGCAGGTATGAAACACGAGCAGTTTGGTAAACCAATCATTGCTATCGTGAACAGCTTTACTCAGTTTGTGCCAGGTCATACCCATCTTCATGAAATCGGTCAGATCGTCAAGAAGGAAATTGAAGCTATGGGGTGCTACGCAGCCGAATTCAATACCATTGCCGTTGACGACGGTATCGCAATGGGACACGACGGAATGCTCTATTCCCTCCCAAGCCGTGACATCATTGCCGACTCTGTAGAATACATGGTCAATGCTCACAAGGCCGACGCCATGATCTGCATCTCAAACTGCGACAAGGTAACCCCAGGTATGCTCATGGCATCTATGCGACTGAACATTCCTACCGTGTTCTGCTCAGGTGGACCTATGGAAGCTGGACGCTGGAAGGGTGAGAACGCCGACTTGATTACAGCTATGATTAAGGGTGCTGATACAAGCGTTTCTGACGAGGAGATGACGCAGATTGAGCAGTGCGCCTGCCCAGGTTGCGGTAGCTGCTCAGGTATGTTTACCGCCAACTCAATGAACTCACTCACCGAGGCCATCGGTCTGAGTTTGCCAGGCAACGGAACCATTCTTGCTACCCACAAAAACCGTATCCAACTTTTTAAAGATGCAGCACGCCAGATAGTTAAGAACGCTTATGCATATTATGAGGACGGCGACGAGAGCGTATTGCCACGCAATATAGCTACCCGCGACGCATTCCTCAACGCCATGACCCTGGACATCGCCATGGGCGGAAGCACCAACACCGTGCTCCACTTGCTGGCAGTAGCTCAGGAAGCTGGCGCAGACTTCAAGATGGAAGACATCGACCAATTGAGTCGCAAGGTGCCTTGCCTCTGCAAGTTGAGCCCTAACACCCAGAAATACAGTGTACAGGAGTGCAACCGCGCAGGTGGTATCCTCGGTATCCTGAACGAGCTGAACAAGGGCGGTCTGATCAACGGCGCCGTAAAGCGTGTTGACGGCAAGACACTCGATGAGCAGATGAAGAAATACGACATTACCGACACAGAGATTGATGCCGAGGCTGACAGAATCTACCACTCAGCACCGGGCAGAAAGTTCTCTACCCAGATGGGTAGCCAGGACGCTCAGTGGGAGAGTCTTGACATCGACCGCGCCGAGGGTTGTATTCGCGACCTCGAGCATGCCTACACCAAGGATGGCGGACTGGCAGTGCTCTTCGGTAACATCGCCCAGAATGGTTGCGTAGTAAAGACAGCCGGCGTAGACCCAGTGCTCTGGCATTTTGAGGGGCCAGCCGTATGCTTTGATTCTCAGGAAGATGCATGCGAAGGCATCCTCAGCGGAAAGGTTAACTCAGGCGACTGCGTAGTCATCACCCACGAGGGTCCGAAGGGTGGCCCTGGCATGCAGGAGATGCTCTACCCAACCTCTTACATCAAGAGCCGTCACCTGGGCAAGGAATGTGCCCTCATCACCGACGGCCGCTTCTCAGGCGGTACATCAGGCTTGAGCATCGGTCACATCAGTCCTGAGGCTGCAGCAGGTGGTAACATCGGCAAGATTAAGGATGGCGACATCATCGTCATTGATATCCCTAGCCGCTCCATCAATGTGAAGCTCTCTGACGAGGAACTCGCTGCACGCCCACAGCAGCCGCTGAAGCGCAACCGCTTGGTTAGCAAGGCACTGCGCGCTTATGCCCAGAGCGTAAGTTCGGCAGATAAGGGCGGTGTGAGAATCATCGACTAGTCTTCAAGAGTCTTTGAAAAGACAGTTTTTAGAGTCTTTGAGAAAAGAAAAGTTTTTGAATTATTCAGAATAATAACATATAAATGGCAAAAGAAGTAATAACAGGAGCCGAAGCACTGATGCGCTCCCTGAAAAACGAGGATGTTAAAACCATCTTCGGATATCCGGGCGGCAGCATCATGCCAGTGTTTGATGCACTGTACGGTTACACGAGAGGTGAAAAGAAGATGTTTGACCACATCTTGGTACGTCACGAGCAGGCTGCTGCTCACGCTGCACAGGGTTATGCCCGAGTCAGCGGCGAAGTGGGCGTCGCTCTTGTCACTAGTGGTCCTGGAGCTACTAATACATTAACCGGCATCGCTGATGCCATGATGGATTCTACACCAATTGTAGTCATCGCCGGACAGGTAGGCGTAGGTGCCCTGGGTACCGATGCCTTCCAGGAGGTAGACCTCGTGGGTGTTACCCAGCCAATCTCCAAGTGGTCTTACCAGATACGCCGTGCCGAGGATGTGGCATGGGCTGTGAGCCGTGCTTTCTACATCGCCCGCAGCGGACGCCCGGGACCTGTGGTGCTCGACTTTACAAAGAATGCGCAGGTGGCTACATGCGAGTGGGAACCAGTGAAATGTGAGAAGGTTACATCTTACAACCCTTATCCTACGATAGATGAAAAGGCGGTGGCTGAAGCTGCCGAACTCATCAACAATGCCAAGAAACCATTCGCCCTCGTGGGTCATGGAGTAGAGCTTGGCGGTGCACATAATGAACTCATCGAATTCCTCGAGAAGGCAGATATCCCTGCCGGCAGAACCCTGCTCGGCCTTTCTGCCCTGCCTAGCAACCACCCGCTCAACATGGGTATGCTCGGCATGCACGGTTCTTATGCTACCAACATGAAGACCCAGGAGTGTGATGTGCTCATCGCCATCGGTATGCGTTTCAGCGACCGTATCACAGGCGTGCCTTCTAAGTATGCTCCTCAGGCAAAGATTATCCACCTGGACATTGACAAGGCTGAGATTGATAAGGTTATCAAGACCGATGTGGCTGTTGTGGGCGACTGCAAGCAGAGTCTGCCAGCCATTACCCGTCTGCTGAACAAGAATGTTCACCGCGAGTGGAGAGATTCCTTCGAGGAATACCGCCAGCAGGAACAGGAAAAGGTAATAGAGAAGGATATCCATCCTACAGAGGGACCGCTGCTCATGGGCGAGGTGACCAACGTGGTAACGGAAGCTACTCATAATGAGGCTGTTCTCGTAAACGACGTAGGTCAGAACCAGATGATCAGTAGCCGCTACTTCAAGTTTACCAAGAAGCTGAGCATCGTAACCAGTGGTGGTTTCGGAACCATGGGCTTCGGCCTTCCGGCAGCCATCGGTGCCACCTTCGGAGCTCCCGACCGCACCATCTGCTGTTTCTTCGGCGACGGCGGTTTCCAGATGAACATCCAGGAACTAGGCACCATCATGGAGCAGCAGGCACCGGTAAAGATGATTCTGCTGAACAACAACTATCTGGGCAACGTTCGCCAGTGGCAAGACCTGATGTTCGGCGGCCGTCACTCCTTCACCCACATGATGAATCCTCATTATGTAGAGATTGCCAAGGCCTACGGCATACCATACGATGTGGTAATAGACCGCAAGGACCTTCAGGCTAAGGTGGAGAAGATGATCAGCACCAAGGGTCCTTACCTGCTGGAGTGCGCCATCAAGGAGAATGAAGACATCGTTCCGATGACGCTGCCGGGCAAGAGTGTAGATGAGATGCAACTCGAGTTGAATTATTAAAAGTTCTCGGCTATATATATAATAAGGTGTAAATTCCTTCAAGAGGGAGCATCCTCCGAAAAGGAAAGACTCCGAAAAGTAACCGATTATTTTAAAATTTGGAAAAATGGAGAATAACAACGAAAAGAAATTATATACATTGCTTGTTTACTCAGAAAACATTGCCGGTATCCTGAATCAGATTACCGCCGTGTTTACTCGCAGACAGGTAAACATCGAGAGCTTGAATGTTTCGGCCAGCAGTATCAAGAATATACACAAGTATACCATCACGGTTTGGAGTGATGAAGAGCAGATTGAGAAAATCAACAAGGCAATAGAGAAGAAGATTGACGTGGTGAAGAGCGATTACTACTCCGACGACCAGATCTTCATCCATGAAGTGGCTCTCTTCAAGATTTCCACTCCGGTATTGCTCGAAAATCCAGAGGTTTCGCGCACCATCCGCAAGCATGATGCCCGCATGATGGAGGTGAATCCTACCTACAGCACCGTGCTTCTGGCAGGACTTACCGAAGACATCGCCGACCTCTTCCAGCAGCTCAACAGCTACAACTGCCTGCTTCAGTATACCCGAAGCGGCAGAATCGCTGTAACGAGAAGTTTTGACGAACCCATCTCTGATTATCTCAAGCAGAATTCAGAAGATTAGATTTCTTTCATATTTTGATGCCCTTTGTTCCCCTGGCTTCAAACTAGCGGAGCAGGGGGCTTTTTCGGTTTAAAACAACAAGACAAACAACAAGATAAAAGGACGAGACAGATATTATGGAACAGAAAATATTAGATAAGGTAGGGCGTTACGAATTTCTTTCGGAGCCTTTCCACTGCGATTTCAGCAGCCACCTCTTTATGGGGCATCTCGGAAATCATCTGCTCAATGCTGCCGATTTTCACAGCAACGACCGCGGGTTCGGTATGAACTACCTCATGCCCCGACACAAGACATGGGTTCTCAGCCGACTGGCTATTGAGATGACAGAGATGCCGAAGTCTTACGACCGCTTTGTGGTAGAAACCTGGTGCGAGAGTGCCATGAAATATTTCACATCCCGAGATTTCAAAATCTGCGGCAAGACATCATCATCAGAAGAAGCCAAGGTTTACGGTTACGGCAAGAGCGTGTGGGCAATGATTGATACGGAGACCCGACAGCCTGTTGATATTTTTGAAATTCACGACGGGCTCATCAAAGAATATATTGATTCTGAAAAACCTTGTCCTATCCAGGCAAGTTCGAGAGTGAAAATGGGCAAGAATGCCAAGCTGGTGAGAACCATTGACACCTATTATCATGATGTAGATGTTAACGGGCACATCAACTCGGTAAAATATATCGAACATATCCTCGACCTCTTTGATCTGGATTATTACAAAACTCACTTTTTGCAAAGATTTGAGATAGCTTACGTAGCAGAAAGTCACCAGGGAGACCAACTTCATTTCTATTTGGAAGAAACTAGTGAGGTAGAAAAAATGCAAGAATACTGCATAAAGATAACAAAAAACGGCAAAAATGATGCAAATGAGGTGGAAGTTGTAAGAAGTAAGGCTAAATTTATTAAAAATTGAAAGAAAAATTTGGTAGTTTCATTTTATTTGCTTACCTTTGCACTCAGAAAATAAGAATAAACCCAGAGCCGCCTTCTTGGATAGGGGGTGGACGGATCAAACAGGCTCTCTTTGGATAAGAATACAGCTCGCATCCGTATGGACAAGTATAACCCGCGGCTCCACAAACGGCAAGCCGCACAAAAAAATAAAAATTATGGCAGAAATGAATTTCGGTGGCGTAATGGAAACTGTTGTCACCAGTCATGAATTTTCATTGGAGAAAGCACGTGAAGTATTGAAGAACGAAACAATCGCAGTTATCGGTTATGGTATCCAGGGTCCTGGTCAGGCTTGTAACCTTCGCGATAATGGTTTCAACGTCATCGTCGGACAGCGTCAGGGTAAGACCTACGAGAAGTGTCTGAAGGATGGTTGGGTTCCTGGTAAGACTCTGTTCTCTATCGAGGAAGCTGCTGAAAAGGGTACTATCATCTGTATGTTGCTTTCTGATGCCGGTCAGATTGCATGCTGGCCAAAGATTAAGCCATACCTCACACCAGGTAAGACTTTGTATTATTCACATGGTTTCGCTATCAACTGGAGCGACCGTACAGGCGTTGTTCCACCAAAGGATATTGATGTAATCATGGTTGCTCCTAAGGGTTCTGGTACTTCTCTCCGCACTATGTTCTGTGAGGGTCGTGGTTTGAACTGCTCTTACGCTGTATACCAGAATGCATCTGGCAAGGCAGAGGATAAGACTATTGCCTTCGGTATCGGTATCGGTGCCGGTTATTTGTTTAAGACTACATTCCAGCGTGAGGCTACTTCTGACCTCACAGGTGAGCGTGGCTCATTGATGGGTGCAATTGAGGGATTGTTGGAGGCACAGTATGACGTGCTCCGCGAGAATGGTCACTCACCATCTGAGGCTTTCAACGAGACTGTTGAGGAGCTCACACAGAGCCTTGGTCCTCTCTTCGGTGCTAAGGGTATGGATTGGATGTATGCTAACTGTTCAACAACAGCTCAGCGTGGTGCTCTTGACTGGGCTCCTCGTTTCCGTGAGGCTATCAAGCCTGTAATGGAGTGGTTGTACTACTCTGTAAAGACTGGTAACGAGGCTCAGATTTCTATCGACAAGAACTCTCAAGCTGATTACCGCGAGAAGTTGAACGCTGAACTCGAGGCTATGCGCAACAAGGAAATGTGGCAGGCTGGTGTTACAGTTCGTAAACTTCGCCCTGAGAATAACTAATTTTTTTCTCGTACATAATGTTGAAAAGGGAATGGCCCGAGAGGTGTCGTTCCCTTTTTTCTGTTTATAAGGGGCTTTAGTGATTTCATTTGGGAGCGGGCTCATAAAGTATAACTTATGATACACCTTTCTACTATTTCATTTATGGGTCATGAACGATTTTGTCTCCCTCGACATAAAACATATTCTCTGCAACCATTTCTTCAAGAACTGCAGCCATATCTTCTGAATCATATTTCAGTTGGTTTAATTCTGTAATGTCATGTGGCTTTCCGTCTTTCAGCAAGTCTAGAATTTCTGATATAATGGTTTGCTTCTGGGGTATTTTGTGGTCTATGCAGACATCACATATCCCGCAGTCGTCCTTCATTTTCGTTTTTTCGCCAAAATAACTCAGAAGCTGGCGCGAACGGCAAATGCTGTCGTTCTTTGCATAACTGATAATGCTCTTGATGTGGGCAGTAAACTGTTTCTTGCGTACTTCCCATACCTCCTCAGGGATGATAACTCTGAAACCATCTTCCCTAGGACGCGTGTAGCTGATATAAGGTGTCTTGCGGCGGGGAATGAAGTCGATGATGTGGCGGGCACTCAGATTTTTCAGAATCATGTATACCTGCTGACGGTTTAGTTCGCTTACACGCTCTATCAGCGATTCATCAATGTAAACATAGTCGGTAAACAGACCGCCGTAATTACGCAGAAGCCCCGTAATGACAGACTCTTCCTTCTCCGAAACATTCTCTAGCAGATAGAGATCATTTCGGCTGATGTTAAATCTGATTCTTGCTTTTCCGTCAGGATTGTCCTCGTAGTGGATATAGCCTGAGCGCTCCAGAATGCGCAGAGCCGAGTCTACGCGAGTAGGGAAGTACTTGTAGGTGAAGCAGAACTTCTCTATCTCGAACATGAAAGTCTGTCCCATTCCGCTTCCAACTGCCACCTGGAAAAAGTAAGCAAGATGCTCGTAAACGTCTTTGATGAATTCTTTGTCTGGGAAGGTTTCGTCTATGCGTTTCATGAGTTTGTTTTCATCGCTCTGGTTGTAGAGCAGCACAGCATAAGCCTTTTCGCCGTCTCTTCCGCCTCGTCCCGCCTCTTGAAAATAGGCTTCCAGTGAGTCTGGACAATCTATATGAATTACCATTCTCACATCTGACTTGTCTATTCCCATGCCGAAAGCATTGGTTGCTACCATTACCCTTATCTCGTCATTTTGCCAGTTTTTCTGTCGGATATCCTTCACGTCGGAATCCAGTCCGGCATGGTAAAATGTAGCAGAAATACCTTGTTTGTTCAGAAGTTCTGCCATCTCCTTGGTTCGTTTTCGGCTTCTCGCGTAAATGATTGCTGAGCCTTGGGTACACTGCAGGATATGAATCATTTCGGTCAACTTGTCGTTGGTGGTGCGCACCACATAGGCAAGATTCTTGCGGGCAAAACTCATTTTAAATACGTTTTGCTTCTTGAAGTGAAGCTGGTTCTGGATATCTTCTACTACATCGGGAGTGGCCGTAGCCGTAAGAGCAAGGACTGGTACACCGGGCTTCATATCTCTTATTTTTGCAATTTCGAGATAAGACGGGCGGAAATCGTAACCCCACTGGCTGATGCAGTGAGCTTCATCTACCGTGATGAAACTCACCGGAATGTGGCGCAGTTTAGTTTGGAACAATTCTGAAGAAAGACGTTCTGGTGAAACATACAGAAACTTGATTTCACCGAAAATACAATTTTCCAATATTCGGAGAATCTCTTGGCGCGACAATCCTGTGTAGATGGCTTCAGCCAGGATGTTGCGGGCCTTGAGATGCTGTACCTGATCCTTCATTAGCGCAATGAGTGGAGTTACCACAATGCAGACGCCCTTTTGGGCAAGGGCTGGAACCTGGAAGGTGATGGATTTACCGCCACCCGTAGGCATAAGACCGAGGGTATCCTCACCTCGGGCTATACTCTCGATGATGTCTCGTTGTATGCCGCGAAAGTCAGGATACCCCCAATATGTACGTAGTATTTCTTGATATTTATCTGCCATTTTTTGAAACTTTTGCCCTTACAGATTTCGATGCTTTTGCGCGTCCTGACGGATTTGCTCTACAAATCCGTGTAATCCGAGTAATCAGTGCCTAATCCATGCATAAGGCTAAGTACCTCATCCTTCGTTTGGACGGATGTCTTCTATCTGAAGTTGAACTTGGTTTTTCTTAAAAATATTCTCTTCTATGGTGAAGGCTATATCGAAACTTCGCTTACTCTTGATGTAGCGGGCAGCTGCACTCTGACCGAAAGCGATGCCGTTTAAGACCGTGCTCGATTTTGAGTCTACCAGTTCCAACTTGATGTGCTCCTGTTCTCTGCCCACCACCTTGCTGGTGCCATAATCATATACCCGGTTGGTGCAGAAAATAGGTTTCTGGTTACATGGACCGAAAGGAGAGAAGCGCTTCAAGTCGGCCTGCAGATGCTTGGTAATGTCTTTAAAGTCAATTTCAGCATCTATGTTGAGCATCGGTTCTGTCTGTTGAGGCGAAATATGCTCTTCTACATAATGCTGGAACCTGTCTCTGAACTCTCTAACCTTATCCCACTTCAAGGTAAGTCCGGCAGCATAGGTATGACCACCGAAATTGAGCAGGAGGTCGCGGCAACTCTTGATGGCTGAGTAGATGTCAAATCCCGTTACGCTACGTGCTGAACCTGTAGCCATATCACCATCCCGGGTCAGAACAATGGTAGGGCGGAAGTAGATTTCGGTGAGTCGGGAAGCAACAATGCCAATGACTCCCTTTTTCCAGCCTTCATCATAGAGCACGATGCTGGAGTTGTGTTTCATGCTTTCCAGACGCGATACGATGCCGTTGGCTTCTTCAGTCATCTGCTTGTCTATGTCTTTGCGCTGCTCATTGTACTCATTGATGTGTCTGGCCATGCGCAGGGCTGAGGAATAGTCTCTTTCTACCAGCAGATCTACGCTCAGCTTGCCGTTCTCCATTCTGCCTGAAGCATTGATGCGGGGACCAATCTTGAACACAATATCGCTCATAGAGAGCTCGCGTCCGTTCAGTCCGCAGATGTCGATGATGGATTTCAGACCGATACTTGGATTGGTATTCAGCAACTTAAGACCATGGAAGGCGAGTATTCTGTTCTCATCTACTACCGGCACAATGTCGGCAGCAATACTCACGGCGCAGAAGTCGAGCAGAGGAATGAGCCTGGAGAATGGAATGTTGTTGTTCTTGGCAAAAGCCTGCATAAACTTGAATCCTACACCGCATCCGCAGAGATGCTTGAATGGGAATGGATCGTCAGGACGCTTCGGATTGAGTATGGCCACAGCAGGTGGCATCACATCGTCAGGAACGTGATGGTCGCAGATGATGAAGTCTATTCCCAGACTCTTGGCATATTCTATCTCCTGAATAGCCTTGATTCCGCAGTCTAGAATAATAATCAGTTTTACACCAGTCTGATGAGCAAAATCAATTCCTTTCTTACTCACTCCGTAACCTTCGTCGTAGCGGTCGGGAATGTAGTAGTCGATGTTTGAATAGAATTGCTGCAAGAATTTGTACACCAGGGCAACGGCGGTGCATCCGTCTACGTCATAGTCTCCGTAAACAAGGATACGTTCCTTTCTACCCATAGCATCGTTCAGGCGGTCTACGGCAATATCCATGTCTTTCATCAGGAATGGATTGATGAGATCTGAGAGTTGTGGACGGAAGAACCGTTTGGCTGCAGACTCTGTCGTAATCTCGCGCTTGATGAGCAAATGGGCAAGAACTGGGCTCATATTTAGCTTGGCGCCTAATTCTTCAGCTGCTTTTTGCTGTTCAGGTGTTGGTGATTCGTAATTCCATTTAAAATGCATTTTAATTATTTTTTATTTCTGCCCCCAAAGTTACGAAAATAAAATGACAAAAGGAAATGTTTAGGGAGGAATTTTACTAAATTACCTAGAAATAAGTAAAAATAAGACTTGTTGGCAACCCAAAATAAGTAAATAAGAGATTTTCTTGGCAACAAAAAAGGCAGCAAACTCATCGGTTTGCTGCCCCTTGAATATTTTTGTTTAGGAGAATGTCCATAGAAAACCTATAGACTGTTAACTATAAACTTTTAACTATTAAAACTCTCCTAGATTCCGAGCTTCTTGCGGATGTCCTTAGGAAGGGCGTTCTTGTTAACCATGAAGTCCATAGTCTTGTAAGCTACGAAAGCCTTGGTCATGTACCAGGTTCCCTTGTAGTCACCATACTCGCCCCAAGAGTTCTTAACCATGTAGTACTCCTTGCCGTTCTGATCCTTAGCGATACCGTAGATGTGCATACCGTGGTCGTCAGTTGTCTCCCAATTGTCGAATGCTTCCTGACGCATAGCCTGGGTAGGAACAATCTCAGGAGCATTTACGCCGAGAGAATCAAACTTCTCCTTCTTCTCGTCCTTAGAGAGCTTGAACCAATGGTCAGCATCTGTACCGGCCATAGAGCGAACCTTCTTTACGTCGTAAGCGATGCCGAGACCCTTGCGAGTGAAACCATCTTCTGTTACGTCACCGCCCCAAGCTACTGTGTAACCGTTGTTTACTGCGTTGTCGATGATCTTGCAGATGTCTTCCATAGGAACGTTGTAACTCAAAGGCCAGCGCCAGTTATCCTGTACCTCAACAGCAAACTTGCTCCACATTGGGTGGTGGGTGTAGCTGGTAATGGTTACATAATCATCAAGATTCAAACCGAGGCTTTGGCAGAAGCTCTGTGGAGTATACTGCTTGCCCTCGTATGTAAACTTCTCAGGAGCCTTACCGATGTAAGAGTCGATGATGCCCTGAAGACCGCTCTTCCAGGCTGGAGAAAGCTTCTTAGCTGTGCTCTTTGCTACTGCCTCTACGTATGGAGTCATTACATTGAAGAACTCACCGAAGTTAGCCAAAGAGTCACCTGTCAATGAACCTGGTGCAGGCATGGCAGACTCAGGTACAATACCATAGTGCTGCAAAGCATAGAGTACATCGTAGGCGCTACCACCCTCAGAGAAGCTCACGTCGCCGTGCATTCTTACAGCCACTGTGGCGCGGTCCATATAAGTCTTGTTGGCTACGAACATTTCGCTGAGGTCGTAGGTCTTGCCTGTCTTCTTCAAGATTTCGCTCTCGAAGTAGCTGAGGGTAGAGTAAGCCCAGCACGTACCACTGCGGTTCTGGTCCTTGATGCTAGTGATAGGATTCTGCTTTACTACAGTAAATACAGGTTTGTTCTTTGCTACTTCTGCAGAGTCTGCAGCTTTCTTCGCATTTGCTCCTGTGGCTACCAAAGCCATCAAGGCTGCAACAATCATAGTTTTCTTCATGAATTCTTTTCTCTTTATATTAATGTTCTTGTTATATCTTCTCTCTGATTCCTTTTTCTGAAATGATTTCTCTTTCAGGAATTTTATTCCTTGTTGGCTGCCATGAACTCCTCAACATCTTTTGGATGATAAGGTATGCGGTCTTTGCCCAGGAATCTGCAACCATCTTTGGTGATGAGTACATCGTCCTCAATTCGGATACCACCGAAATCTTTATAGGTCTCAATCTTGTCGAAGTTGAGGAATTCTGCACAGTGACCGGATGCCTTCCAGTCGTCGATGAGGGCAGGGATGAAGTAAACTCCCGGCTCGTCGGTTACCACGAAACCTTCCTGCAGACGGCGACCCATACGCAGGCAGTTGGTACCGAATTGCTCCAGATTAGGGCGTACCTCTTCGTCGAAACCAACGTTAATCTGGTCGAGGTTCTCCATGTCGTGAACATCCATTCCCATCATGTGGCCCAAACCATGAGGCAGGAACATGGCGTGTGCTCCAGCCTTTACAGCCTCTTCTGTATCACCCTTTGCAAGTCCGAGCTCCTTCATGCGGTCGAAGAGCAGGCGGCAAACAGAGAAGTGTACGTCAGCCCATTTTACGCCTGGCTTGGCTACATCCAGTGCATGGTCGTGGCATTCTTCTACAATAGAGTAGATTTCCAACTGGCGCTGGCTGAACTTTCCGCTCACCGGCATGGTGCGGGTGTTGTCTGAACAGTAGTTGTTCATAGTTTCTGCACCTGCATCACAGAGTGCCAGTCTGCCTTCTTCCAGTACATTCATAGATGGATAACCATGCTGAATTTCACCGTGCTGACTGAAGATGGTTGGGAAACTGACCATGGCTCCGTAAGAGTGGGCAATGCCGCTTACCTGACCTGCAACATATTTTTCTGTCACACCCGGACGTACGAGCTTCATCGCTGTGGTATGCATCTTGTATCCGATGACAGCAGCACGCTCCAATTCCTCGATTTCTTCCTGGGTCTTAGTTGAACGCATCTTCACAACAGCCTTGATGAGGTCCATGCTGGCCTCTTCTTTCTGCTGGTTAGGATGGATGCCCAGAAGGTCGAATATCTGCAGTTTGATGTCGTAGCGGTAAGGTGGCAGGAAATGAATCTTGCGCTTCTTCGACATGGCGTCGTTGCAGATAGTCTTGAGCGTTTTCATAGGTGCTGAGTTGTGAACGCCTACCTGCGCTGCAAGATCGTGAACACTGTCAACGCTTCCGTACCATACGATGTCTACGAGGTCGATGTCGTCGCCAATCAGGGTTTCAATATCGTTGTCTATATCTATCACACCTACCAGACCGTCGCGCTGCAATCCGAAATAATAGAGAAATGTCGAGTCCTGACGGAAAGGGTAATATCCGTTATTAGGGAAATTACATGGTGAGTTGTTGTTTCCGAAAAGTATAATTACGCCGCTTTTCACAAGCTTCTTCAACTCCTGTCTGCGGCAGATGTAAGTCTCTTTGCTGAACATATTTTTAGTATTTTACATTATTTTGCTTGCAAAGTTAGCAATTATTTCCCAAAAAATACGTATCTTTGCAAGCAAAATTGAATAAAACGCGTAAATTTATAAATAATTAATATAAAAACGGCTTTTTTGCTAGACAAAATGTAAGAAAATTGTCTATACTGCGAGCAAAATATAATTATTTTCAGAATTTTAAAAGCAGAGAGTGTGTTATGAAATTGAATTTGAAAACAACAGGTTTGGTTCTTGAGGGAGGAGGCATGCGAGGGGTCTTCACCAGTGGGGTACTGGATGCCTTCATGAAGCATGATGTTCATTTCCCTTATACGGTGGCTGTATCGGCTGGGGCATGTAATGGCATGTCGTATATGAGCCGCCAGCCTCGGCGTGCCCGTATCTCTAACATCGATTATCTGGCCCGATACCAGTATATCGGTATTCGCCATCTGGTGACTCAGGGGTGTATCTTCGACCGCAAATTGCTCTACGATAAGTTTCCGAACCAGCTCTTACCTTTCGATTTTGATACCTATTTTAAGTATGCCGATGGTTTCGAGATGGTTACTACCAATTGTCTTACGGGCAAGGCTATGTATCTTTCCGAGAATCATGACAGGCAGCGTGCACTGGATGTTGTGCGTGCTTCTAGCAGTTTGCCATTTGTGAGCAAGATAGTGGAAGTGGATGGCATTCCGATGTTGGATGGTGGTATTGCGGACAGTATTCCGGTACAGCACGCCATTGACATGGGGTGGCAACACAATGTGGTTGTCCTGACTCGCAACAAAGGATGGCGTGATATGGGCAAAGACCATAAGATACCTTATTTATATAAGAACTATCCTCGCCTGCGTGTGGCTCTGAGTCACCGTCATCGGGCTTATAACGAACAGATCCGGCTTGTAGATGATCTGGAGGCTGCGGGTAAGATTACCTGTATCCGTCCAATCCGTCCGTTGGAAGTTGGCAGAATAGAGAAGGATACCGATAAACTGGAACGCCTCTACGAAGAAGGTTTCATGCTGGGTGAGGCTTTCTGCGAAAAATGCGTAGAAAAAGAATAATATTAATAAGGTGTAGTTGATAAATAAGGTGTAGAGTTTTAGTATATGGCTTGAGAATGAGTAGAACGGTGATTTTTTAGGAACGGATTACACCGTGCCTAAAAATCACCGTTCTGGGTATGATAGTAATCAGCAATGATTTCTTCTTATTTCAGTAGGTCAGGGCGCAGGCGCTTGGTTCTTTCCATGGCCTGGTCGAATTCCCACTGGCGAATCTTGGCTTCGTTGCCACTGAGCAGAATCTCCGGAACCTTCCATCCCTTGTAGTCGGCAGGACGGGTGTAGATAGGGGCGGCAAGAATGTCGTCCTGGAAACAGTCGGAAAGTGCGCTCTGTTCGTCGCTGATAACACCCGGAACCAGTCGGATGACGGCATCTGAGATGATGGCTGCAGCAAGTTCGCCACCCGTCAGCACATAATCACCTACACTGATTTCTCGGGTAATGAGATGGTCGCGCACACGCTGGTCAATACCCTTGTAGTGACCGCAGAGGATGATGAGGTTACCCTGCATCGACATTTCGTTGGCTATCTTCTGGTTGAAAGTTTCACCATCTGGCGAAACGTAAATCACGTCATCATACTCGCGCTCTGCCTTCAGTGCAGCAATACAGCGGTCTATTGGTTCACATTGCATCACCATGCCGGCACTTCCGCCGTATGGATAGTCGTCCACACGCTTCCATTTATCTAATGTGTAGTCACGCAGATTGTGCAGATGAATCTCCGCTAGACCCTTCTTCTGCGCACGTGCCAGAATGGACTCATTGAAGAATCCCTCCAGCATCTCTGGTAATACTGTAATAATGTCTATTCTCATAACATCTGCAAAAATAATAAATAATGCGGAGAGTACCAAAAATTTTTGCTTTTTCTTTCATTTTAACTCCTCTTTTCTTCACTTTCCTTTCTTTTTTTCTCTGTTTTCCTGCCTTTCCGTAGCCATTCTTGTCTTTTTATATCATAATCCTATTTTTCCGGAAAAAGAGAGTGATTAACGTATAAATATGCAACAAAATTATCAAAAAATAGAAAAATCATATCAAAATGATAAATTTTCGATAAAACATGCTACTATTTGTAGAAAAAGTTGTATTTTTGCAAACAGAATTGCTCGAAAGAGTGTATAATTAATTAAAATTGTGAACAAGATGATATTGGACATTGAAATGCTGAGAAGCTTTTACGCTTCGTATTCGGAAAGTGTAGCCCAGGCTAAGGCTACGGTGAAACGACCTCTTACTTATGCCGAGAAGGTGCTCTTTGCACATCTTTTCGGCCCAACACAGTTGCGATCATATAAAAGAGGTGTGGAATATGTTGACTTCCGACCTAATCGCGTGGCGATGCAGGATGCGACTGCGCAAATGGCACTCTTGCAGTTCATGAATGCGGGTAAGGACAAGGTGGCCGTACCTGCTTCCGTACATTGTGATCACTTGATTCGTGCTGATGTGGGCGCAACACAAGATCTTCCTGAGGCTTGCAAAACCAATAAGGAGGTTTACGACTTCCTGAAGTCTGTTTCTCAGAAATACCATATCGGATTCTGGGGACCTGGTGCCGGAATCATCCATCAGGTAGTGCTCGAAAACTATGCATTCCCTGGAGGTATGATGGTGGGTACCGATTCTCATACTCCTAATGCCGGCGGTCTCGGCATGGTGGCAGTAGGTGTAGGTGGTGCTGATGCCGTAGATGTGTTGACCGGTCAGCCTTGGGAACTCAAGATGCCACGTCTCATTGGTGTGCATCTCACAGGTAAACTCTCTGGCTGGGCCACTCCTAAGGATGTGATTCTCGAAATCCTCGGCATCCTTACCGTAAAGGGCGGAACCAATGCCATCCTCGAATACTTCGGCGAGGGATTGGACAGCATCTCTACCACCGGCAAGGCTACCATCTGTAACATGGGAGCCGAATTGGGTGCCACATGCTCTATCTTCCCATTCGACCAGAATGCCAGCGAGTATCTCCGCAAGACAGGCCGTGAAGAAATTGCATCTCTCGCACAGATGAATGCAGCCGAACTCCGTGCTGATGATGAGGTGTTGGCAGATCCGTCTGCTTTCTACGACCAGATTGTTGAAATCGACCTTTCTAAGGTTGAACCTCATCTTAACGGTCCGTTCACTCCAGATGCAGCCACACCAATCTCTCACATGAAGGCAAAAGGTCTTGCCAACGATTATCCGATGGTAGTAGAAGTAGGATTGGTAGGTAGCTGTACCAACTCTTCTTATCAGGACTTGGCCCGTGCTGCCAGCATTGCCCGTCAGGCTTATGAGAAAGGTATTGAGGTGAAAGGACAGCTTATCATCAACCCGGGTTCAGAGCAGATTCGCTATACAGCCGAGCGTGATGGCATCCTTGATGATTTCAAGAAGATTGGAGCCCTCATCATGACCAATGCTTGCGGTCCTTGCATCGGACAGTGGAAGCGTCATACCGACGATAATACGCGCAAGAATGCCATCGTTACCTCTTTCAACCGAAACTTCCGCCGCCGTGCTGATGGTAACCCTAATACGTTTGCTTTCATCGGCAGTCCAGAGCTCACCGTGGCTCTCACCATTGCGGGCCGTCTCGATTTCAATCCGGCTACAGATACCTTGCTGGATAAGGATGGCAACAGCGTGATGCTCGATGCGCCTACAGGTTTCACCTTCCCACCTAAGGGCTTTGCCGTAGAGGATAAGGGATTCATTGCCCCAAGCGAAGAAAATGCCAATGTAGAGGTAGTCATTTCGCCTGACAGCAACCGACTCCAGAAACTTGCTCCGTTTGCTCCATGGGATGGAAAAGACCTGACAGATATGCCGCTTCTTATCAAAACCGAGGGCAAATGTACCACCGACCACATCTCTATGGCGGGTCCTTGGCTGAAGTTCCGTGGACATTTGCAGAACATCTCCGACAACCTTTTAATGGGTGCCGTTAATGCCTTTAACGGTGAGAGCAATAAGGTGAAGAACCAGTTGGATGGTGCTTATGTCGAGGTTTCTACCGCTGCCAAGGCTTACAAGGCAAAAGGCATCAGCAGCATCGTGGTGGCAGAGGATAACTATGGTGAAGGTTCTTCCCGTGAGCATGCAGCTATGGAGCCTCGTTTCCTCAACGTGAAGGTGATTCTCGCCAAGAGTTTCGCCCGCATCCACGAAACCAACTTGAAAAAACAGGGTATGCTTGCCCTCACATTCTGTAACAAGGATGATTATAATAAGGTGCAGGAGGACGACCGCATCTCTTTGACAGGTTTGAAGGAGTTTACTCCAGGTTCTAAACTCACCGTCACCCTGAAGCACAAGGATGGTTCTGAGGATAATTTCGAGGTTGAGCATACTTATAATGATACACAGATTGCATGGTTTAAGGCTGGTTCTGCATTGAACTTTGCTGCAAAGAAATAATAGTTGTAGCCATGCAGCTAAAAAAGTAACAGTTATGAATAAAGAATATTTAATATATAAATTAAGCGATGAGGTAAAAAACTCATGCAAGATTGATAAGGATGCATTCAAGAAGTTCAATGTGAAGCGTGGACTTCGTAATGAGGATGGCTCTGGTGTGTTGGTCGGACTGACCAATATCGGTAATGTAGTGGGTTATGAGCGCGATGCAGAAGGTAAGTTGACTCCTACAGAAGGTAAACTTTATTATCGTGGTTATGAACTTGATGACCTGGTAACTCCTCTCTTGAAGGAGAAGCGCTTCGGATTCGAGGAAGTAGCCTTCCTGCTGCTCTCGGGCCAGTTGCCTGATAAGGAGGAATTGGATGCTTTCAAGGAACTTTTGAACGATAATATGCCGCTTGATCATCGTACGATCACCCATATCATCGAGCTGGAAGGCAGCAACATCATGAACATCCTGGCCCGTTGTGTGCTCGAAATGTACACCTTCGATCCGAATCCGGATGACATCAGCCGTGACAATCTGATGCGCCAGAGTATTGAGTTGATTGCCAAGTTTCCAACCATCATTGCTTATGCATACAATATCTACCGTCACTCTGTTCAGGGTAGAAGTCTACATATTCGTCATCCTCGTGAGAATCTCTCTATTGCAGAGAACTTTCTATATATGATGAAGCATGAAAACTATTCCGAACTGGATGCCCGTATGCTCGACCTTCTCCTGATTATCCAGGCAGAACATGGTGGTGGTAACAACTCAACCTTTACAGTACGTGTAACATCTTCTACCCGTACAGATACTTACAGTTCTATTGCTGCTGGTATCGGTAGTTTAAAGGGTCCTTTGCATGGTGGTGCCAATATCAAGGTTATCAATATGTTCCACCACTTGAAAGAAGCTATCAAGGATTGGGGTAATGTAACTGAACTTGATACTTACCTTAAGCGAATGCTCAACAAGGAGGCTTATGACAAGACTGGTCTCATTTATGGTATCGGTCATGCGGTCTATACTTTGAGTGACCCACGTGCCGTTGAACTGAAGCGACTGGCTGGTGAACTTGCCAAGGAAAAGGGTAGAGAAGACGAGTATAATTTTCTGAAGTTGATAGAGCAGGAAGGTATCAAATGTCTGCAGGAACACCGTGGAGGCAGCAAGCCAGCCTGTGCAAATCTTGATTTCTATAGTGGCTTTATCTATGAAATGATTGGTTTGCCACAGGAAATCTATACACCTATTTTCGCCATGGCACGTATCGTGGGTTGGACAGCCCATCGTATTGAAGAACTCAATTTCGAAGGCCGTCGTATTATCCGTCCTGCATATAAGAATATTCTTGGCGAACTGGAGTATAAGCCACTTAATGAGAGATAAAATTCCTCTTTGTTATTATACAAGAAAGGCAATGCCCGTCGTTGGGTGTTGCCTTTTCCTGTCTATATACAAGCAGGCTATTGTCAAGTGATGCAGTGAAGTTCTTGTTTTGACCATTAGAATTAATATACGTTAAATATTCAAAGTAGTATGTTGTAATTTTGGAGAAATGAATAATTATTCTTATCTTTGTAGCCGAAAAGTATAAAGAAAAGTATAAGTATTGAAGTTTTAACCGTCTAGTTTTAAGACAAAACAGTAAATGGATTGCATGGAAAAAGAATTTGAAGATTACTGGAATAAGCACCAGAAAAGATTAATCTTGAATGCTCCAAAAGCACTACGCGATGAATATATTGAATCAACCAAGCTTGACAGCCCGATAGATTGGGTCTGTTTTATCCTGCCTGTGGCTTTGGGCATTGGCCTCCAGCCAATTTTGGATATTCAGAGTGAGATTCTCTCTTGGGCAGTAGTATTGCTTATTGTGGTAGTTTGTTTTGCTGTGATGCAGCTGGTTAAGCCTATGTTGCAGAAAAAGAAATCTACCATACAAGTGGTCAAGAGCATTAAAGCTTTTTATTATGAAGTATACAAGAAAAATGGTTTAAAGAAATTAGAGCCTTGGAATTAGATTCCAAGGCTTTTTTGTTTATTGAAACCATTATATAATCATGAAATCACTCATCACATCATCCGATATGTAAAGACCTTCCCGAGTGAGGGAGAGCCTGCCGTTCTTTATTTTCATCAGCCCCCGGCTGATATGCGACTGGGCTTCCTGGAGCAGTCTGTCTGCCAGTTCTTTTCCGAATTCCTGCTCCATCTTCATGAGGTTTATTCCGTCGCTTGTTCGCAAGGCGGTTGTTATCAGATCGTTGTATCGGGTGGAAATATCTAGCTGTTCACTCTCAGAAGGCAGAGTGCCATCGCCGATGCTTCGAATATAAGTCTGGATATTTTCGATATTCCAGCTGCGCTGCTTCCTATTGTAGGAGTGGGCGGCTGCTCCTATTCCGATATATGGTACCTCGTGCCAGTAACTGCTGTTGTGACGTGAACGGAAGCCCGGACGGGCAAAATTGCTGATTTCATAATGTTCGTAGCCTGCTCCAGTAAGCTGGTCTATCAGGGTTTCATACATCTTGCGACTGTTTTCTTCATCTATTTCGCTAATCTTTCCCTGTTTCAGCATATGGTAGAGGAGAGTTCCCTCTTCGTACATCAGACTGTAGGCAGATATGTGTTCCACCTCCAGCTGTATGGCGTGCCTGATATCGCTCATCCATTGGGAAAGAGATTCTTCGGGGAATCCGAACATCAGGTCGATACTGATATTGCGGATGCCGATGTTACGGAGTAGGGTGACGGCTTCTTCTACCTCTCCGGCATTATGACGGCGATGCAGAAAGCGTAAACGCTCGTTACAGAAGGTCTGTGCCCCCATGCTGATGCGGTTGATGGGGAGTTGCTTCAGCGTTTCACAGAAATCGCCGGTTACATCGTCCGGATTGCATTCCATCGTGATCTCCATATTCTCTGCCAGCGTATAGTTTTTTCTGATAGCAGAGAAAATCTGGTTGAGTTGGGAGCCGTTGAGCTGACTCGGGGTTCCACCGCCCAGATAGATGGTTTCGATAGTTTCATTGCTTCCGAGAGCGGCTTTTGCCGGGCGCATCTGCATCTCCCGGCAGAGAGCATCAGTGTAATCATCCCTTAACTTGAGGGAGGTGGTACTGTAAAAACCGCAGTAGATGCACCGGCTTTCACAAAAGGGGATATGTATGTATAGTCCTGCCATATTTCTGAACTTCTTTTTCTATATATAATAAGGTGTAAAGACAAAAACATGTCTAAACAAAGTGCAAAAGTACTAATATGTTTTAAAAAACAGAAGTTTTTTGCCCAAAACTTTTGGCAATGTGCGATTTTTTTGTACTTTAGTAGCATGAAACAGAAAAACCGATGGTTTGACTGTGGATTGCAACTAGCAAATTTAAGTATAACCCTTAAAAATCTATAAGCGTCATGAGAGTTTATCAGACAAATGAGATTAAAAACATTGCGCTGTTGGGCAGTGCGGGTAGCGGCAAGACTACACTTGCCGAGAGTATGTTATTTGAAGCAGGCGTTATCAAGCGTAAAGGCTCTGTAGAAGCGAAAAATACGGTGAGCGACTACTTCCCAGTTGAGTTGGAATACGGCTACTCTGTGTTCCCTACAGTTTTTCATGTAGAGTGGAACAACAAGAAGCTTAACATTATAGATTGCCCAGGTAGCGATGATTTCGTGGGAGGCGCCATTACTTCACTCAATGTTACCGATCAGGCAGTTATCCTTATTAATGGTCAGTATGGTCCAGAAGTAGGTACACAGAACAACTTCCGTTATACAGAGAAGTTGGGTAAACCTGTTATCTTCCTGGTAAACCAGCTCGACTCAGACAAGTGCGACTTTGATAATATCATAGCCACCATGAAGGACATTTACGGTTCTAAGTGTGTGCAGATACAATATCCTATCGAGACCGGTTCAGGCTTCAATGCTCTCATTGACGTCTTATTGATGAAAAAATATTCCTGGAAGCCTGAGGGCGGTGCTCCTATTATTGAAGATATTCCAGAAGAAGAAATGGAGAAAGCCATGGAACTTCATACGGCTCTTGTAGAGGCTGCAGCCGAGAACGATGAAGGACTGATGGAGAAGTTCTTCGAGAGCGAGAGTCTGACAGAAGATGAACTTCGCGAGGGCATCCGCAAGGGATTGGTTACCCGTAGCATCTTCCCTGTGTTCTGCGTTTGTGCAGGTAAGTCGATGGGCGTTCACCGCCTGATGGAGTTCCTGGGCAATGTGGTTCCTTTCGTAAGCGAGATGCCGAAACTGCATAATACACGTGGTGAGGAAATTACGCCAGACAGCAATGGTCCTGAGAGTGTTTACTTCTTCAAGACAGGTATGGAACCTCATATTGGTGAGGTAAGCTACTTCAAGGTGATGAGCGGCTCTATCAAGAATGGTGACGATCTGACTAATGCAGATCGTGGCTCCAAGGAGCGTATCGGACAGATTTATGCCTGTGCGGGTGCCAACCGTGTGCCTGTAGAGCAGTTGAATGCCGGTGATATTGGCTGTACCGTGAAGATGAAGGACGTGAAGACCGGCAATACCCTTAATGGTAAGGGGGCTGAGTGGCGTTTCGACTTCATTAAATATCCTAACCCTAAGTATTCACGTGCTATCAAGGCTGCCAATGTTCAGGATACAGAGAAACTGATGGCTGCACTCCTGAAGATGCGCCAGGAAGACCCTACTTGGATTGTTGATCAGAGCAAGGAATTGCGCCAGGTAATCGTAAGAGGTCAGGGTGAGTTCCATCTCCGCACACTGAAGTGGCGTCTGGAAAACAACGAAAAACTCAATGTGACTTTCGAAGAGCCACGTATTCCTTATCGTGAGACTATTACCAAGAAGGCTCGTGCTGACTACCGCCATAAGAAACAGAGTGGTGGATCCGGTCAGTTTGGTGAGGTTCATCTCATTGTTGAACCATACGCAGAAGGTATGCCTGATCCTACATCATTCACCTTCAACGGCCAGGAATTCAAGATGAATATCAAGAGCCGTGAAGAGGTTAGTTTGCCATGGGGTGGTAAACTGGTATTCCTCAACTCTGTGGTTGGTGGTGCCATTGATGCCCGCTTCATGCCAGCTATTCTGAAGGGTATTATGGACTGTATGGAACATGGTCCGTTGACGGGCAGTTATGCACGTGATGTACGTGTCATCGTTTATGATGGTAAGATGCACCCAGTAGATAGTAATGAACTTTCGTTCATGCTTGCTGCCCGCCATGCGTTCAGCGATGCCTTCAAACAGGCTGGTCCGAAGATTCTGGAGCCTATCTATGATCTTGAGGTTTATGTGCCTGCTGATTTCATGGGTGATGTGATGAGTGATCTCCAGGGACGTCGTGCTCTCATTATGGGTATGGACAGCGAGGCTGGTTATCAGAAGCTGAGTGCCAAGATTCCTCTGAAGGAACTTGCCAGCTATTCCATCTCTCTGAGTTCATTGACAGGTGGACGTGCTTCATTCACTACCAAGTTTGCCAGCTACGAGTTGGTTCCTTCCGACATTCAGAGTAAGCTGATTGCGGATCATGAGGCTGAATTGGAGAAGGATGCTGAATAGCAATTGTTAGGTTAGAGAAAAATCTCTCTTATATAAATTAAAATTTTATGTTGATATGACCAATATGGGGAAGTGTGCATGTGATATGTATACTTCCTCTCTTTTTTTATGAAAAACGGAAGTTTAGTTTTATATACGAAACTAAAAATACAGAAAAATGTTAAAAACTAGAAAGGATGAATAATTAATTAACGATTTTAAGTTAACTGATTAAGAAATTTCTTATCTTTGCCCCCATGAAGAAGAAAACGATTTGGACCATAGCCATTATCATGGGCTTTTCGTTCCTTGCGCTGCTGTACTTGCAGCTCAGTTACATCCAGGAGATGGTAAACATGAAGAAGGAACAGTTTGACGAGTCGGTCAACAGAGCCCTGTATCAAGCTTCAAGAAATTTGGAGCTTAATGAAACTCTGCGCTATCTCGAAAAGAATGTCAACGAGACAGAACGTAAGGCCAATAAAGATAAGAACAAGGGAACGGCAGTTTATTCAACTTTCGAGTTGAAAACAAATGCCACACATCCTGGCAATATGCCGAAGGCGATGATACTGCGTAGCGATAAGAATTCGCTGACAGAAACACAGAAGTCGCTTCAGGAAATCGTGAAGAACCGCTATGTCTATCAGAAAGCGTTGCTGGATGAGGTGGTATATTCTATCCTTTATTCGGCATCAGACAAGCCGCTGAAGGAGAGAATCAACTTCAAGCAGCTCGATCAGGACCTCAAGGCTGAGATGATGAATAATGGTATCAACATACCTTATCATTTCACCGTGACTACCCAGGATGGACGAGAGGTTTACCGCTGTCCTGACTATACGGACGAGGGTGAGGAATACAGCTACTCACAGGTGCTCTTCCGCAACGACCCACAGTCGAAGATGGGCGTAGTAAGGGTGCATTTCCCGGATATGAACAGCTATATCTTCTCCAGTGTGCGCTTCATGATACCTAGTGTCATCTTCACGCTGGTACTGCTGATTACCTTCATCTTTACCATTGTGGTTATCTTCAGACAAAAGAGATATACAGAGATAAAGAACGACTTCATCAATAATATGACCCACGAACTGAAGACGCCGATAGCCAGTATCAGTCTGGCAGCGCAGATGCTCAATGATACCTCGGTAGCAAAGAGTGAACAGATGCAGAAACATCTGGGTAACGTGATCAACGATGAATCGAAGCGTCTTCGTTTCCTGGTAGAAAAGGTATTGCAGATGAGTATGTTCGACCGCAAGAAGGCGGTGTTCAAGAAGAAAGAACTCGATCTGAACGAGATGGTTGAGAATATTGCCAATTCCTTCTCGCTCCGCGTTGAGCATACTGGCGGAAAGGTCTATACCGATATTGAGGCTATCGATTCGGGACTCTATGTTGATGAGGTACATTTCCAGAATGTCATCTTCAATCTGATGGACAATGCCGTGAAATACCGTAAGCCGGACGAGCCGCTTAACATTACGATGAAGACCTGGAATGATGAAGAGCATCTGTATCTCTCAATCACGGATACCGGTCTGGGTATGAAGAAGGAGAATCTGAAGAAGATATTCGACAAGTTCTACCGCGTACATACAGGCAATGTCCATGATGTGAAGGGATTCGGACTGGGACTGGCTTATGTCAAGAAGATAGTAGATCTTCATGATGGTGAAATCAAGGTAGACAGCGAATTGGGAAAGGGCACAACCTTTACCATCAAGTTGCCGGTGATTCACAGTTAAGACTTGAAGAAACAGAATAAAGAATTAAAAGAATATTAATAATTTTAAAGAATAAAGATATGGAAGAGAAAATTAAAATCTTGCTTTGCGAGGACGATGAAAATTTAGGTATGTTGCTTCGCGAATATTTGCAGGCAAAGGGATTTACCACAGTTCTGTGCCCTGATGGCGAGGTAGGTTATAAGGAATTCAATAAGAATAAGTTTGATATTGCAGTACTCGACGTGATGATGCCAAAGAAGGACGGCTTTACCCTGGCACAGGAAATTCGTCAGACCAATGCCGATCTCCCAATCATCTTCCTTACTGCCAAGACATTGAAGGAAGATATCCTTGAAGGTTTCAAGATTGGTGCTGATGATTATATCACCAAGCCATTCTCTATGGAAGAATTGGTATTCCGTGTAGAGGCTATTCTCCGCCGCGTACGTGGCAAGAAGAGCAAGGAGTCTACCATGTATCACATTGGTGACTTTACCTTCGATACACAGAAGCAGCTTCTTACCATTGGTGAAAAGCAGACCAAGCTTACCACCAAGGAGAATGAACTTCTTGCTTTGCTCTGTGCTCACTCTAATGAAATTCTGCAGCGCGATTTTGCTCTGAAGACCATCTGGATTGATGACAATTACTTCAATGCACGCTCAATGGATGTTTATATCACCAAACTCCGTAAGCATTTGAAGGACGAGCCTCAGATTGAAATCATCAATATCCATGGTAAGGGATACAAACTGATAGTTCCTAACGAAGATTAAATGATTCTGTAATTAGGAAAAGATTCCCAAAGATATAAAAAGGATAAGTCGATGACCGGCTTATCCTTTTTTTAATGAATATACAAATCCGGCTACTCCCGCCAGAATGAAAAAGAGGCCAGCGAAGAGTACGCTGTTTCCCTGAATGGAAAACGCAAAGCTGGCCACCATCAGCAGGACGCCTAAAACGATGAAAGCCATGCCCATAGATGGTAGGGTATGGAGCAGAGTAATCAGTTTCTTGTTCATTTTTGCCATATTCTTTACAATTTAGAGGTTGTTTTTATACTATTAACAATTATTTTGTGCAAAAGTACGAAAAATATTTGGTTAATTCAAGAAAAAGTCGTAATTTTGCACCGCAATTCGTGAAAAGGCTGTGTTCCCGCACACATTTTCCGGTTTGCATGAGAATTTTTATATTAATATTTAATCATTTAAAGTAGTATGAATCAATACGAAACCGTTTTCATTTTGACTCCCGTTTTGTCTGATGAACAGATGAAGGAAACGGTCGCTAAGTTCGAGAAGGTACTCACCGATAATGGTGCTGAGATTCTGAACAAAGAGGCTTGGGGTTTGAAGAAGTTGGCTTACAACATCGAGAAGAAGACATCAGGCTTCTACAGTTTGGTTGAGTTCAAGGCTGAGCCAACTGTTATCGCTAAGCTCGAAACAGCTTATCGCCGCGACGAGAAAGTAATTCGTTACATGACTGTTAAACTTGACAAGTATGCTGCCGCTTACGCAGAGAAGCGTCGTGCAAAGCTTGGTAAAAAAGAGGAGGCTTAATCATGGCAGATCAGAAATCAGAAATCCGTTATTTGACTGCTCCTTCTATCGACACAAAGAAGAAGAAGTATTGCCGTTTCAAGAAGAGCGGTATTAAGTACATTGACTACAAGGATCCAGAGTTCTTGAAGAAGTTCTTAAACGAGCAGGGTAAAATCCTTCCACGTCGTATTACAGGTACATCTTTGAAGTATCAGCGCCGTGTAGCACAGGCTGTAAAGCGTGCTCGCCAGATCGCTTTGCTTCCTTACGTAACCGATTTGATGAAGTAATTTAAGGAGGATAAAGAAGAATGGAAATTATTTTGAAGCAAGATATTATCGGTCTTGGATATAAGAACGATATCGTAAATGTAAAGAGTGGTTATGGTCGTAACTTCCTTATCCCTACAGGTAAGGCTGTTATCGCATCTCCATCTGCTAAGAAGCAGTTGGCTGAGGATTTGAAGCAGCAGGCTCACAAGCTTGAGGCTATCAAGGCTGAGGCTGTTAAGAAGGGCGAGGCTCTCGAGGGCATTGTTCTTACTATTGCTGCTAAGGTGAGCGCTACTGGTCAGCTCTATGGCTCAGTTAACGCTGCAACTGTTGCTGAGGAACTCGCTAAGAAGGGCATCGAGGTTGATCGCAAGATCATCACTATGAAGGATGCTAAGAAGGTTGGTGAGTACGAGGCTACTGTACACTACCACAAGGAGGTTGAGGTTAAGGTTCCAGTTAATGTTGTTGCTGAGAACGCTCCTGTTGCAGCTCCTGCTGCTGAGGAGGCTCCAGTTGAGGCACCTGCTGAGGCTGCAGCTGAGGAAGAGGCTCCAGCAGCTGAATAATCCTAGCTCAATCAATTTGTATGAAGTACGATATTTTTCGCACTGTAAAGCAAATTAATATAAAGATCCCTTTTGCCGCAAGGCATTAGGGATTTTTTTTATGCCTGTTCCGCATTCAGAATGGAAAGTTTTTACCATTCTTGTAGTAATTTAGAATATATAACTTTATTTTTTAATATTCTCTGCTGATTCTCAGAATTTTATTGTACCTTTGCAGTCGGATTCAAAGAATTCATGTATATTGCAGGAATATTTATTATAAACTTAAAAAATAATAGGATAAAATGAAAGCATTTGTTTTCCCTGGACAGGGTTCTCAGTTCGTAGGTATGGGTAAGGACCTCTACGATAACAACGCATTGGCAAAAGAACTTTTCGATAAGGCCGACGAGATTCTCGGCTTCAAGATTACTGATATCATGTTCGCCGGAACCGACGATCAGTTGAAGGAAACCAAGGTTACCCAGCCTGCTGTATTCCTCCATTCTGTTATCTCTGCTCTTTGCCTGGGCGAGGAGTTCAAGCCAGCTATGGTTGCTGGTCACTCTCTCGGTGAGTTCTCAGCATTGGTTGCTGCTGGTGCTATGGCTTTCGAGGATGGTTTGAAACTCGTTGCTGCCCGTGCCAATGCCATGCAGAAGGCTTGCGAGGCTAACCCTGGTACCATGGCTGCCATCATCGGTTTGCCAGATGAGAAGGTTGAGGAAATCTGCGCTGAGGTAAGCACAGAAGGCAACGTGGTAGTTGCTGCTAACTACAACTGCCCTGGTCAGCTCGTTATCTCAGGTAACGTAGATGCTATCAATGCTGCTTGCGAGAAGCTGAAGGCTGCTGGTGCTAAGCGTGCATTGCCTTTGAAGGTTGGTGGTGCTTTCCACTCTCCATTGATGCAGCCAGCTAAGGATGAACTTCAGGCTGCTATCGAGAAGACTACATTCTCTGCTCCTAAGTGCCCGGTTTACCAGAATGTAGACGGTAAGCCTCATACTGATCCAGCTGAGATTCAGCAGAACCTCATCGCACAGCTTACAAGCTCTGTACGTTGGACTTCATCTGTACAGACTATGATTGCTGATGGTGCTGATGACTTCACAGAGTGTGGTCCTGGCAAGGCATTGCAGGGCATGATTGGCCGCATCGACAAGAATGTTGCCGCTCATGGTATTGCTTAATCAACAATAAAACTATTCAACGTTTTATCTTTTCAGCAAAGGCGTTGTTGAAAAGGTAAAACGTTTCATTTTTTTTAGTAAAGCCGCTAAATGAAGGAAAAAGTTATTATATACCAGGTTCTCCCACGACTCTTCGGAAACCAGAATACAACCTGTAAGGAAAATGGTACCATCGAAGAAAATGGTTGCGGAAAGCTGAATAATTTCTCAGATGAAGTTCTGGCACGCATCCACGATATGGGATTTACACATATTTGGTATACGGGTGTGATTCGTCATGCCACTCAGACAAACTACTCTTCTTATAGAATTCCTACTCAGCATGCAGAGGTAGTGAAGGGAAAAGCAGGTTCGCCATATGCTATTACCGACTACTATGATATCGATCCAGACTTGGCTGTGAATGTCAGTATGAGAATGAAAGAGTGGGAGCAGCTGATAGAGCGTACTCACAAGGCTGGTATGAAAGTAATCATGGATTTCGTTCCGAACCATGTAGCCCGAGAGTATCATTCCATTTGCAAACCAACAGGTGTACGGGATTTGGGAGAAGATGATGATCCGAACATGCACTTCTCTACCAGGAATAATTTCTATTATGCATGGGGCGATTTGGATTTGAATGAAATCCGTCAGTCCAAACCAGAGTTCAAGGCTTTCTCTGCGAAAGATGCCAAGATTTATGAACCTTATACCGAGAGCCCAGCCAGAGCTACAGGAAACGACCGGTTTGATAACCATCCTGGCTGTAACGACTGGTATGAGACCGTGAAACTCAATTACGGTGTAGATTACTGTGATGCAGGAGGCAGAAGCTATCATTATGAACCAGTGCCAAACACATGGGGCAAGATGACAGATATCCTCCTCTTTTGGGCAAGCAAGGGTGTAGATGGCTTCCGCTGTGATATGGCAGAAATGGTGCCAACGGCATTCTGGTCATACGCTACCGGAATATTGAAGGCGAAGTATCCTCACATCGTGATTATCGGCGAGGTTTATGATCCTAACCAGTACCGCAACTATGTAAAGGCTGGTTTCGATTATCTTTATGACAAGGTAGGAATGTATGATTGCCTGCGTGGCGTGGTTCGTGGTGAGCGTCCGGCAGCCAGTATCACTCACGAGTGGCAGGTAGTGGATGATATCCGCGATCACATGCTCTATTTCCTTGAGAATCATGATGAGCAGCGCATCGCCAGCGATTTCTTCTGTGGCTCAGCCATGAAGGCGATTCCTGCTGCAGCCATGAGTCTCTTCTTCCAGAAGAATCCTTTCATGCTTTACAGCGGTCAGGAATTCGGCGAGAAGGGAATGGATGAGGAAGGATTCAGCGGCACGGATGGCCGTACCACGATATTCGACTATTGGAGTCCGGAAACTCTGGCGCATGCCTATCAGGATTCATCTGACTCGGCATTGAGTCAGGAGCAGAAATATCTGGCAGCCACTTATCGTCAGCTTCTTCGCTTCGCCAATGAAGAGAAAGCCATCCGCGAGGGTGAGACCTTCGATTTGATGTATGTGAATCCGGGTTCTGAGAATTTCGATCCCCGTACCAATTTCGCCTTCCTTCGCAAGAAGGATGATGAAGCTATGCTGATAGTGCTCAATTTTGCCCAGGAGGCGCGCCAGTTGCAGGTTTGTATCCCTGGTCATGCTTTCGATTTCTTCCATATTGCTGAAGAGGAGGTGCTGGTAACAGAACTGTTCTCGGGTGGTAAGAAGAAGGTTGAGTTGAAGAAGGATGGCGTATTCCCGATATCAATGGATGCTAACGGAGTAAGAATCTATAAATTCAATGTCAAGATGGAGGAAAGTGATATCATATTGAATGAGCATCATAAGGAGGAATTCCCTCCTGCTCATACGGCTGAGCATCTGCTCAATCAGTTGATGGTTCGCCTGTTTGGCTGTGAGCGCAGCCGCAATGCACATATTGAGCGCAAGAAGAGTAAGATGACCTTCGTCGTCGATCACAAGCCTACCCGCCAGGAGGAGAAGGAGATTGAGACGGAGATGAATCGCCTGATAGAGCTTGATATGCCTGTTACTTACGAGTTTGTGGATCGTGACCACATTCCGGCTAACGTCAAGTTAGACCGTCTGCCGGATGATGCGAGCGAGACCTTGCGTCTGGTTCGTATCGGTGATTATGATGTTTGTCCATGTATCGGCAAGCATGTCCGTTCTACCGCCCAGATTGGCAAGTTTGTATTGCTTGGTACCAATTGGGATGAGCATGCGCATTCTTTGCGTATCCGCTTCAAGATTGTTCAGTAAAATATAAAATAAGCAGCAATGGAGTAGTAGCCATTGCTGCTTTTTTCTTGAAAAAGTCTCAAAGTCTCATTATTCGTGTTTAAAAATGCTATATATGGTTGATATATAGTGGTTTATAAAAATGATAGTTTTCTGTTTATTTTATAAAAAGTATCATAGAAGTATCATAAATTCAATAGAAGTATCATAAAACTCAGGTAAGTTGCTTGCAAAAAAGCCTTTTTTGAGGATTTATGTCTAGAAATACAGGCACAAAAACTAAGAAATGTCTAGTATTTCAGTTTTATAGAGTAGTTAGGAAAGTAAGCACATTGGCTGGTCTCTTAGTACCCGTCACACGGTCACTAAGGGATCAAGTGACGGGCATCGATAGACCAAGTGTTGGGTACTCATTGCCCGTACTGCGGGCATTGAATGCCCATTTCATGGGGTGATTCTTGGGCACTATTTTGAGCAAGCAAATTGTAGTTTTCTATATTTAGTTGACTATAATTTCGTGTTTTTTTATGATGCATCATGGTGATTTAATGATACTTCTATTGAAATCATGTAAGCGGCTCTGCGTTTATACCTTGCCCTTTATCGTAAAAGTTCTTACCTTTGCACCATAATTTTAAAAGCAACGCAATTATGAGAGCAACAGAACGTTATGAGAGGGCATGGAATGCCTTCCAGATTCATTTGAATCATAATCCAAAAGCCAGTTTGATTCCTTTTTTAAAGGAACGGCATGTAAACCATCGCTCGATGCATAGATGGATGTCAGAGAAAGGTTATTCTGTTAGGTTAGCCAAACAACAGATTCGTCTGCTTCAGGCCGAAGCCCGTAAGGAATGTTCCGAAGCAACAGCCAAGGACACTGGGATGATGTTCCTTCCCATGGAAATGCCATCCGATTCCGTCTGCCCGGAAAATTATCTTTTCGGCATAACCTTAACCTTTCCCAATGGAACGATAGTCACCATCAAGAAAGGTAGTGCCAAATCAGTCATGCATCTGATGAACCTTTACGAGAAGGAGGACTTGCTATGTTTGGATTAAACGAAAACACCCAGTATTACGTCTGCCAGCGATATGTCCGAATGAACATGGGCATAAATGGCCTGTACCAGATTGTGAGGACGGAGATGGAGCTGCCGCCACTCGGTGGTGCCGTCTTCATCTTCTTCTCAAAGAATCGCCAGCAGGTAAAAATGCTAAAATGGGATGGCGACGGTTTCTTGCTGTATCAGAAGCGACTGGAGCGAGGAACCTTTGAATTACCATTCTTTGATCCCCAAAGCAAACAATGCAAAATGCCGTACAAGACGCTATCTGCCATCATGAGCGGAATTTGCCTGAAAAGTATGAGATATAGGAAACGGCTTAATCTATAGGCGCATAAGATTATATTTAATGAACTGTGTATCAATAAGATAGAAAAATAAATATCTAAAATCCTTGCATATCTCGATATTTTTCGTACCTTTGCACTATGAAAAAGGACGAAATTATAGTACTTTTAAAGGAACAGCTTCAGCTTGCAAACGAACAGCTTCAGCAAGCTAATGCTACGGTGAGTTCGTTGACTACACAGGTCAGCGAACTCATTGAACGTATAAAGTCATTAGAAGAATTACTCGTCCAGAAAGGAATCGCCATTGACAAAGCGAATCGTCAGAACAAGGCACTCGGCAAGCTCGTTTCAGGCAAGAAGTCCGAACGTCAGGAAAAGAATCCACAAGACTCGATGACCCAGGAGGAATTTGACAAGAAGAAAACAGAGCAGGCCGAAAAGAAAAGCACGCAAAACAACGGAGCCAAGCGTGACATGCATTACGAGATGAAAGAGGTGCATGTTACGATAGATCCAGTCATGGATGCAGAGTTTTTGAAGACGTTGCGTCTCTTCGGAACTCGTACCTGTATACGTTACAGCATGGAACCCATCAAATTCATCAAGACCGTGTATCACATCAACACTTATACTGATGGAAGTATCATGTATCCGGGGAAAACTCCGCCGGCTCTGTTGTTGAATTCTTCCTATTCACCTTCCTTTGCAGCAGGACTCCTGCAGATGCGATACATCTATTCCATGGTAGAGCGAATCATCAAATACTTTGCCGACAATGGGTTTACGTTAAGGAAAGCCACGGCAAACAAACTGATTGCCAGAAGTGCCGATGTACTGGAAAACTTCTATAAGGCTATCTGCCAAGTAGTGTTGCAGCAGGATTATGTCTCGGCAGACGAGACATACCATAAAGTGCTGTTAGCCAAGACAAAGCCTACGGACAAGGGTTCGAAGAAAGGCTACTTCTGGGCTGTAAGTGCGCCTAAACTGGGACTTGTCTTCTTCGTATATGAGGATGGATCACGCTCTGAGCAGGTCATACTTAACATATTCTCTGATTATAAAGGTACCATACAGAGTGATGCATATGCTCCTTACCGGAAACTGGAGTCGGATGCTTATCCTGACATTATGAGAATCGCCTGCCTGCAGCATGTCAAGAGATTTCATCGACTGCGGCAAGGAAGACAAGGATGCTCAGGAGGTCGTAGATATCCTCAACAGATTTTATCGAGAAGACAAAAAACATAAGGTTGGGGTAAATGGATGGACCGTTGAAGACCATCTAGCCTATCGGCAGTCATATGCACCGGACATTTTACAGGATTTATTGGAGAAACTGGAGGAAATATCTTCCAGGAAGGATTTGCTGCCCAAGTCTTCCTTGGCGCAGGCGGTCGTTTATGCCCTTAATGAATATAATGCCATTTGTGACATCTTCAAAAGAGGTGATACGGCTCTCGATAACAACTATATTGAGAGAATCCAAAGGTACATATCACTATCAAGAAGAAACTCAATGTTCTTTGGCTCGCACGAAGGAGCAGGACGTGCGGCTATCCTATATTCCATCGCCATCTCATGCAGACTGAATGGCATCAATCTGTTCGAATACATATGCGACGTAATAGAAAAGACTGCAGAATGGCAACCAAATACTCCATGGGAAAAATATAGAGACTTACTTCCTGACCGATGGAAAAAGCAGCAACAGCATTAATTTAATCAGCTGTTACTGCTTTTTTTTGAATTATGCAAGGTATAAACGCGGAGCCGCTTACGAAATCATGATACTTCTATGATACTTCTTTGTAAATATATTTGGAAGTATCATTTTGTAATTCATTATGTATCAGTGATATATTTGTAAATAATGATACTTTGAGACTTTTTTCAAGAAAAAAACATTTATGTGCGAGGATAAAGGGATGGGCGAATCTGCGTCATTTGTAAGCGGCTCTCACCCAGAAGAGGTTGCCGAGCTTACGGGGCTTGGTTTGACCACCATCCACAAGTTTGAGAATGGTACAGCGGGCAATCTTTCGCTTTCCACTTTTCTCCTTTTGCTGAAGGTGGTGGGACAGATTGATGCTATAAATGATGTGCTTCCAGAACTTCCTCCATCACCTTATCTGATGAGAAAGGATGAGAAGAAGGCACAGAGAATACGTCATACTAAATAATAACTGGTTATGGTAAATATGTTGGGAATAACAGCCGTCTCTTTTACGATAGCTTTACCATGAGTTTTATTAATTATGGGAATAAAATCATCCATTGTGCAATGTATTTTTTGTATATCAGCTATATCAACGAATCAACAAACTTTGCTGAAAGCCTAGGTGGTAGTGGCGATACTAAGGATTGGGGACATGAGAAGGATGAAGATAAGATAGAATGGATAAGACGATGTTTGCGACAGGCAACGAAGATGGTGAAGCCAATAATAAAAGGAGACTAAGACGATAGAAAGCTATTAGGGAGAGGAAGTATGTCAAACACACCTCTCCATAATACTTTTAACACGAGCAAGTAGTTTGAGAGTGTAAACTAAACTGTGTTAAACTACTTTTATTGTAGCTTGACACAGTTTAGTTTACACTCTCGTTGCAGCAACAGAATCCGCCACGCTTCCCATTTGAACAGCGAACCAGGGCGGGTCTTTTGCTTTCTATGAGTATATTAAGATTATACACTAAGCAGGCTCTTCCTATTTCGGAATAAATAGAACTACTAAAAAGTAGAGGCTTAAATATTGCTGATTCATCCAAGGCTGTAAAATTTCTTGGTGAGGTCAGCTATTTTCGTTTTGTTTGATACCTTCGTCCTATGGAGGAAGATAAGACTACACATCAGTTTAAGCCTAATAGTAGATTTGAAGATGCCGTAGCTCTCTATAACTTTGATATAGAGTTGAGAGATTTGATGTTCAAGGCTGTTCAACGATTAGAGATTGCTTTGCGCACAAATATTATACAAGAGTTCTCTTTGGGACATGGACCATTTTGGTTCTTTGATACAAGCCTTTCTGACGATGAGCACAAGTTTATTGAGAATATGAACTCCATAGACCGAGAGCTTCAGCGTTGTAAAGAGGACTTTATCAAGGAACATAGGCGCAACTATGACACGTTTCAAGCATGTTTGGTTGAATTGCGGTTCTATTTTTGCAGTGATATATTGTTAATAATCAGAAAAATGCTTGTTTTCTGAAATATTATCTGTATCTTTGTACATTAATTATTAAGAGTAAGATTATGGCTTCAAAGAGATATCCTTTGGGAATACAAACGTTCTCCGAAATCGTGAAGGGGAATTACTTCTATGCTGACAAGACGGCTATCGTCTATCAGTTGGCTCATTATGCCAAATTTCATTTTCTGAGTCGCCCACGTCGATTCGGAAAATCCTTGTTTGTATCTACCCTCCAGGCTTATTTCGAGGGTAAGAAAGAACTGTTCAAGGGCCTTGCCATCGAACAGATGGAGAAGGAATGGACGGCATATCCTGTCATCCACTTGGATCTGAGCTGCGGTAAATATTATAGTTTGGAGAATACATATTCAATTCTAAACGGAATACTAGAAGTAGAAGAGAAAAAATATGGTTTAAAAGTTAATCCAATAGATGAGAAGTCTTTTGGAGGTCGTCTTAAGAACATCTTGCTTGCAGCTACTGCTCAAACAGGTAAACAAGTTGTCGTTCTCATCGACGAATATGACGCACCTATGCATGATTCTGTAAGTGACGAAGACTTACAGAAGACCATCCGCAACATCATGCGAGATTTCTTCAGCCCCTTGAAGCAGCAAGAGGGAAACATCCGCTTTGTATTCATCACAGGCATCTCCAAGTTTAGTCAACTCAGCATCTTTAGCGAATTGAACAATCTCAAGATTCTCACGTTGAAGGATGAATACAGTAGCTGTTGTGGTATTACCAAGAGTGAATTGACTCAGTATTTCCATGAGGGAATCGAGGAGATGGCTGAGCATAATGGACTCACTTATGAGGAGACCTTGCAGCAACTCAAGCAGCATTATGATGGCTACCACTTCAGTATCAATAGCGAGGATGTCTTCAATCCTTACAGCATTATCAATGCTTTGGACGATAAGGAGTTTAATAGCTATTGGTTTACATCTGGTACGCCTACGTTTCTGGTGGAGTTGTTGCAGCAGAAGAATTTGGATATGCTCAATCTGGACGATTTATGGGTTAATGATGATCGTTTTGATACCCCTACTGAAAAGCTTACAGATCCGATTCCTGTTCTTTTCCAGAGTGGTTATCTTACCATTAAAGGATATGAGCGAAGGGGAAAATTGTATCATCTCTGTTTCCCAAATCAAGAAGTAAGACAAGGCTTCTCGAAAAGTCTCGTCAGGTATTATACTGCGCAAGACATGAACAGATATGATGCCATCGTGTATGCTTATTCCAAGAATGTGCTCATCAATGATGACATGGGTGCCTTTATGCCTCACTTGAAGGCATTCTATGATAAGTTCCCATATACGATTATCAACAATAATGAGCGTCACTATCAAGCCGTGATATTCACCATCTTCACCATGCTTGGCGAAGATGTGAAGGTGGAGCATACCACTTCGGATGGAAGAATAGACCTTGTTCTCAAGACGGATAAGAGTATCTTTATCTTTGAGTTGAAATATAAGAAGTCTGCCGACATCGCCATAGCGCAAATCTGCGATAAGAACTATGCCAAGGCTTTTGCCGATGATGGGCGGAAGGTAGTGAAAGTGGGTATTAACTTCTCGGAAAACCAGCGAAGTATAGAGGATTGGGTGATAGAATAAATGAAATAGAAGAAAGTTGGTGACCTTCATCAGGTGTATGTCACCACACTATATAGATAAAAATATGCTTGAACAGGGGCGGTAACTCGATTTCTTAGGTAGTTACCGCCCCATTTCATGCATATTTTGTTCTTTTGTACAGTTGCAGAACTTAGATAATCACCGCCGTTCCGCTGCATGTAACCATCAGCATGGAACCGCTGTTGCCCACGGTTTCGTAATCCAGGTCGATGCCCACGATGGCGTTGCAGCCCAGGGATGCGGCACGGTCGGCCATCTCTCTGAGGGCTGTATCCTTAGCCTCGCGGAGGGTGCTTTCGTAAGAACCGCTTCTGCCGCCGATTACATCACGGACACTGGCAAAGAAATCCTTTACAAAGTTGGTACCGATGATGGTTTCGCCGGTTACTACGCCACGGTATTCACGGATAGGGTGGCCTTCTATGGTTGGAGTGGTACTTAAAATCATAACGTATGTTCTAAATAACTGAAAATTAAAAACTTATGCAGACTGCTTTTTCCTTGTGCAGTTTTTATTCAGGTTTTTCACGATTTCGGGCGTGAAGCCAGTCGCATAGAACTCCCCAGAGCCAAGGAGCAGCCAGTATGGGTTGATGTGGTAGTCACGGACTAAGAACTGAACCCAAGACGGACGAAAGCGACCGTAGTACTCGGCAGGCTTTTCTCGCAGGGACATGATGTTCCAGCGGTTGATACCATACCGGTCTGTTATTGTCTTCAGACCGCCAATGCAACCATCAGCCTTCAGGCGGTCGATGGCAGAGAAGAAACGAACGACTATATCCACATCAGCGGACATCAGATTTTTATCTTCCATAATCTTTCTGTTTTTGATAGGCACGACTGAAAACGCTTTCCAGCCTTGCCCGGTGGTTATTCAATCTTTGCGACCAGTCTTGCAACAGAGCCAGCGAGGGGCGAGAAGCCAGCAGCCCATCCACCTCGGAAGGGGTGAGCACTGGCAGGTATTCCTCGTATGCGAGAAGGTTATTCAAAGTATCCATCATCGCCAAGGTTTATTTTCTTTTTTGGCTCGCTTTTCTTTATACGGATTCCGTCCATTTTCTCATCGTATGAAGCAACTTTCTTTTGCAGCAGATAATGAACCGTTGGAACGTTTGCCAATCCATTGTATGCTACAACAGAGTAAGCGGACACAACAGACCATCCTAATTTCTCAAAGTATGAAAGCGCATCAACCGATGATTTGAACTTTACCTTCTTTCCATTTTCATCGACTATCTCATCCGCTCCCTTATTTCCGAAATCAACAGCAATGAGAGCCTTTGGAGTTCCAGTATTAAATTGTATTATCTCGCAGTAAACAGTATGTTGCGCACGCACGCACACACACATGAGCGCAAGCGCAAACAGCATTATTATCTTTTTCATATCGATGCAATTGTAACAAATAAACAACAAATTAAGATTGCAAAGCCAGCGTATAGATATATCTTTGCAATTTTCTCATTCTTTTCAATCATTAACTCATCAGCAGAAACCTCTATCTTTCGTCTGCTTAACTGGTGACCATCATAACGCTCCCCAGCCTTGTAGCGACCATCAGCGACATAGACCGCCTGGGATTCATAAAGCCAAGCACTTGCAACGTATTTGTTTTTCAGCTTTCTGTAGCCAACGACAAGAAGGATGACTGCACCAAGGAAATTGAAGAAGAGAGCAACCACGCACCAAGCAATAGCTTTTCCTTCCGAAGGCTCGATGATTACAGTTTCCTCATTCTCTACCTTTCCAACGCTAGAAACACGACCAGCACCACCAGTGGAAACATTCCGGTGCGGTATAGAGTGAGCATCGCCATAGATGTTATTGCTGACAACACGACCAGCATCCCTTCCTACCTGATTGACAGCAGAGCGAACGAAACCCTTTGCCAGTTCATTAATGAAACTTCCCATACGCTATTTATTTAAATGATTAATATTTCTGTCGTAGAACTCATTCCAAGCCTTTTTCTTGACGAAGACGAAGAAGAGCAGCAGCCCTAGGGCGACCATCAGCAGCTGCAGCGGCTGGCGGAAAACACCGAACCCGAAAGAACGCTGAAAGTCGATGCAGAATGAAATCAGCACTCCGTAGGTAATGAATGCCCGATGCACCCAGCAGAAACCATAGGCTAGGCTGATGATGATCCAGACAATGAAGCCGAAGAGCGAGCAGTCGAATATACACTCCGTGAGTTTTACCCGAATGCCGAACGAGAGCAGAGTGCAGTGAACCAGCATTACAAGCGCACCCACTGGAGGGATGATACCTATTATCAACCTGCTGGCTTTCCATAGCCAGCTTTTCCCGAGGGCGGCAAGAAGAACCTTCTCCTTCCGCTCTATGAAATCCTCATCTTTCATCATTACTTAGAATTTTAGTTGATATTGTACCTGGAGCGAGAACTAAAGTTCACGCAACCACTTCTGACCTTTCTTTGATTTCAAGAAAATGCCGAATGCAATGGTCATTCCCAATGCCATCACGTTAAATAACAAGAATGCATCCATAATCTTTATTTTTTAAATTTCATTATATAATTTGCAAGGTACGCAAGTGATGCGCCACAAGCCACACCCGACACCAAGCAGACTTGATGAACCGCCTGCAATGGGTCACCAGTTAGTAGAGGAGACAGACCACCGACAGCAACGCTTCCGTACATCATTTTCGAGCAGTCGTACAGATACCCAGCCAAGAGCTTTCTTCTGTCCGTCTCCCTATCGTCTGTTGTTTTTTGACTAACCATATTTTTTCATTTTGCAAAGTTACTAAATTATTTTTGCCCGACAATGGCAAGCAGCGTTTTTACTTGACTTTGCAGGAACTCATTCTGTTCTCGCAGCAGTTTATTCTCAGCAGCCAAGGCAGCATCACTACCAAGCGACTGGGAGACATTAGGACTGTTCGAACCATTGACATTTGAACCGAAAACAGCCTCTTCCATCTCGGCAGGGAGTGGAGGGGCACACTTGTCGATGATTTCCTTTATCTTTTGGATAAAATCAATTTTTATGGTTTTGCGACCAAGACGAGCCTGCACATTCTGTGGTGTAGTCCCCAGTTCTCTAGCTACATCGCTCATTGTCAAGCCCGAACGCTTTATATACTGCTTTAATTCTTCTCCACTCATAATTGTAAATCAATTTAAAATTAATTAAAAACTTACTAAAAACAACTATAAAACAATTGTTTTTCAATTTTCTTTTTGTATTTTTGCAACCGAATTACAGAACGAGTTTAAAAACTCATTTGCAAAGATAAAGAAAATAATTTAAAATACAAATAAAATGGGAGAAAATTTTAATTATGATTTTCGGACACCGTTGCAGAAGCAGCAGGACGAAAGAAAGAAGAACATCATAGCGATGTTTGCAGATTTCCGAGCAAAAGCACCTGCCGAGACCTCAGACAGCAGAATAATGCTCGCAGTATCACAGCGTGTTGGTTGCACCCAGCAAAACGTGCGTGTTATCCTCATCAAGGCTGGATTGATAACACCAAAGAAGAGACGTGCAGCCGTGCGCAAGTAATCAAGTGGAACCATTTAAAACATTCAGAGCGTATGAAGAAGTTTATCGAGATTATCACAAGTGACGAAGTAATAAGCCTGGCAGTTGCCATCGTATTAGTAACTTTAATCTTTTGGAGGGCATAATATGACGAACGTAGAACCAAAGGTAGCGGATGCAGGCAGATACACCATGACAGAAACCTGCAAGGTGCTGGGCATCCATCGCAACACCCTGCGCAGATGGTTGCAGGCTGGTAAGATTAAGGTCAAGTTCCGCAGAATCGACAACCGCAAGGTCTTCGAGGGCAGCGAGATTAAAAAAGTCTGGAGGATTGCCCTATGATGAATGCCTACGAAAAAGCGAAGCAGCTGACCGCCAAGTGGGAGCAGGAGCGAAAGGACAGCAAGCGACTGGCAACCATGAAGGAAGCGGAAAGACGCATTCAGGTAAGGGAGTTCGACAACATGCTTTGTCTTTCACTGGACGGAGTTCCGGTGCTCCCGATGAGCGAGTTCAACAAGCAGACGCTTGCGGACGCACGTCTGACATTCTTTAACTATTTAATCAGACGGTAAGAGCGTATGGAACCAAGAATTATCAGACAATGCGAAAAGGCAATGTACGATGCCATCTGGCTGGAGTTAGACCGTGATCCACAGCGACCAGCGGTTGCAAGGGTAGATATTAAAACCAAGGCAGGCAATATCTGCGTATGGTGCGACAGAACCGGGAACACAGCGGTCGTGACGCACAAGAATAACAACAACGACAGCGAGCGGCTGGAGGAAGCTATCGAGGGCTACGTTAACTATCAAGACGTGATGGACGACTGGCTGGAAGAGAACAGCCAGTATGCAGACCAAGACCCGATGGACGCCTTCGAGGAAAGCAGGCTCGACAGCCTTATGGCTCAACTGGTTTGACCACATAAGTTTTTGCTTAGTTTATATGCTGAAACCCTGCAGCGGCAGGGCAAAGGGCGCACGCAAAACTCATTTTTCAAAGGTTATCTAAAATTAGTTGTTTTTACCATGTAATATGCGGAAACGACAGCGTGCGCCCTGCAACGGAAGGGCATCCACCAGCAGGCAAGGGTGGTGTAACAATCAACTGGGGTTCGAATCCCCAGCCTTCCACTAGAGTTAATTAAAAGATTATGTTGAACAATAAAAAGAACGAATTATGGAAAATGAAATTATTCAAGTGAGCGGTGGCGAAATGCTGGAAGCTATCAACCGCTCGGAGATTGACGGACAGATTGCCACAGCGCACAAGTTCCCTCGAGACATCATGCAATGCAAGAAGAACATGATAGCACTGGCAGCGATGGACGATGATGTGGCATACAACTGCTTCTACCACCTTGAGCGCACTAGCAAGGACGGAAAAACTACTGTTATCGAGGGTCCTAGTGTTAGGTTCACGGAAATCATTTCTGCCTGCTGGCAGAACCTGCGCATCGCTGGCCGCATCATCGCAAACGATGGCAAGACCATCACGGCACAAGGCGTATGCCATGACCTAGAGAGCAACGTTGCATACTCTATCGAAGTGAAGCGCAGCATTCTGACATCGAAAGGTTACACATTCTCGCAGGATATGCAGGTGGTAGTTGGCAATGCAGCCGTGGCGATCGCCCAGCGTAACGCAATCTGCAAGGTCGTGCCGCAAGTATTGATTGCAAGCGTTGTGAAGGAAGTGCAGGCGAAGGCACTGGAGCACATCAAGCAGACTGGCGTACAGAGCCAGTGGAAGAGCTGCGTAGCCTGCTTCCAAGTGTACCAGGTAACAGACCTTATGCTGCTTGACTACATCGGGAAGAAGTCAGCCGAGGAAGTCACGGCAGAGGATATTCAGAAGCTGGGTGGTGTGTACAACGCCATCAAAGAAGGTACGACCACAGTAGAGGAGACCTTCAAGAAGCCAAAGCAGCAGGATGCCATCGCACAGCAGGCGCAGGCAGCAGCCGAGAGCGCACAGAAGAAGGCAGAGAAGGCAATGAACCGCAGCCAAGGCAAGACTGGCACAGCAGCGAAAAAGTAGTTTAGTTTATAAAGTTATAACGTTTGCCCGAACCGCCACGGCACAACCTATGGGGTGGGCTCCCATCATAACCTACCAAGGGAAGCCGTGGCAACTATTAAACATTCAGTAAAATTATGGCAGAAAAAGAAAACAAACAGAGAGACAAGAGCACCATCGACAAGTACTTTGACAGAACCGCCAAGGCATACAAAACATGGGTCGAGGAAAACGAGGAAGAAAGAAATTTTCTACAGATTGCAGCAGAAGATAATGGGGATATAAGCGAAGAAGGTGGCAAAGGTTTCGATTTCCATATTGCCTATTACGGAAAAGCCGATATCCTCGCAAGTGGACTTGTGCATTCAATGAAGAGGGATGAATTCGTTCGTCAGCTTATCATTGGAGCAGCGAAAATGTATTATACCGCAAACATAAAAATAAAAGACAATGAAGCAGATAATTAAATACAAAAGCAGAGAGGAGTGGTTGCAGAACCGCTCGAAGGGAATAGGTGCATCAGAGGCAGGTACAGTACTGGGACTGAATCCATGGGAGACACCATACCAGCTGTGGAGACGCAAGAAGGGTATCGACCCACCAAAGGTTGAGAACTTTGCGATGGTTGCAGGACACCTGCTGGAGGATGCAGTGGCGCAGTTCTTCAAGCGAGAGAGCCACTGCCACATCATCAAGGCGAGCACTGACGACTACACCATCACGAACACCGATACTCCGTATCTGAGAGTAAGTCCTGACCGCACCTTCTGGCGAACCGGGGCAACACACAACGAAGCGAGCAAGAGCATCCTAGAGTGCAAGACCACGCAGATGCAGATAGATGCAGACGACCTCCCGAAGCATTGGTTCTGCCAGCTACAGATGAACCTCGGAGTGGGCGAATACAAGGACGGAGCACTTGCCTGGCTGACAGCAGGCAGGGAGTTCGGCTACCGTGACATCGACTTCGACCCCGAATTCTTCGGATGGATGAGGGACGAGATAACCAAGTTCTGGCTTGACTACATCGTGGGCAACCAAGAGCCACCTGCATACAGCGCACAAGACGTTCTCTTGAAGTCGCCACTGCACAAGGCAGGAAAGGAGATTGAAGCCACGGCAGAAATCGGGGGCATGCTCATCGAGTTGAAGGACATCAAGGAGAAGGGCAAGGCATTGGAGAACCGACAGAAGGAAATCGAGGACAACTTGAAGCTGTTCTTTGGTGACGCTGAAAGCATCGTGGACGGAAACGGCAAGACGCTGGCAACGTGGAAAGCACCGAAGGCAAGCGAGAAGTTCGATGCCAAGGCTTTTCAGGCAGACCATCCCGAGGAATGCGCTGCCTACATCAAGCAGGTGCAAGGCGCAAGAAGATTGCTCATTAAGTAAAGGCAGGGCTTATGGCTAGCGTTCCTATATCAAAAACCGACCTAAGGAATATAATTCTCCAGTTAGGAAATTATATTTCCCTAGGTGGGAAAGTGACAGCACCGACCGACACAAGCCAGCGGAACAAAATCCGTATGGCTACCGTGCTCAAACGGAAGCTGGAGAAGAAACTATCATTATCAGAATAAAATTATGAACGATTCATTCATCTTATACACATCATACTACGCTCTTATCGAGGGGCTGACCGATGAACAACTCGGGCAACTGACGAGAGCGATATTTCTCTACGCAAGGGATGGGGAGACTATAAATCTCGAACCAGTCGTGCGTATGGCTTTTGCTTTTATCAAAGACAATATCGAGCGCAATCAAGACAAGTATCAAGCCAAGTGTGAGAAAAACAGACAGATTGCACTTGAAAGAGAAAGAAAAAAGCGAGAGGCAAGAGAAAAAGCAGGGGACACGAACGTGCACGAACGTTCACGAACGTGCGAAAATAACACGAACGTGCACGAACGTTCACCTTATGATAATGATAATGATAATGATAATGATAATGATAATGATAATGATGTTTCTAAAGAAACAAATATATTAGAACCTTCTAAAGAAGCTTCTATGCAAAGTTTTTCCGAGAAAAACGTTTGCGCTGCAGAAGAGCCGCAAAAAAGTTCTGAGAAAAAGAAATCCAAGAAAGGCGAAATCGACTACTCGGCAATCAAGGACTACTGGAACGAGCAGCACGACAAGACCAACAGCGCAATGCGGAGGCTGACGCTTATGACGGAAAACCGCAAGGAAGCAATCAGAGGAAGGCTCAAGGACTGCAAGGGAGATATTTCCAAGATTTACCTAGCCATCGACAAGGCTATGGATAGCGACTATCTGAACGCAGGGCATTCCTGGGCATCATACGACTGGGTAATGACAAGGAAGTATTTCCCGAAGGTGCTGGAGGGCAACTACGACAACACCAAGCCAGCCGCAAGCCAGCAGCCGCAATCGGCAGCAGTCAAGGCGCAGGATCCTGCGGCAACGGCAAGACCGAGCATCGGTGAACTCTACGAGCAAGCCAAGCACCAGCAGCCAGCGAGCCAGCAGAGCCAAGACAGCAAGTTTAGATGGGTAATCCAGCAGAATCTCGAGGACTTGAAGAAGAACCCGAACAACAAGCCAGCAAAGGATTCGCTGACAAGATACTACGAACGTGGAGTTCTGCAGCGGCTGGGCATCGACTGGAAGCCCGAAAAATAACGTATGATGGCAAGAGTACAATCTTGAAAGAAATTGTTGAATCTAAAAAGTAAAGCGTATGAATAAGTTAGAATACATTCCCGGAGATTTGGTAATGACTAATGGAGTGCCTTTAGGCACATCTAAGAATGTTGCTTACCGAGTAACATCATCAGACCCATCAAAGAGAACGGTTACGAAAGGTGTTGTCTGCTTAGAGAACATCGAAGGTGCGGAATTTGGAGAGAAAGGCTATCTCTTAGTTGACTGCTGTGCTTGGGTTAAGGATATTGTTCCGATTCCTATTACTCAGAAAATTCTATGTAAGAATAAATGGGAAACAAATGCTATTGACTATGATTATAGCATCAATGATAAGCTATACTTTCGTGCGTTCCCAGCAGAAAGGAAAGCAGGCTGTATTGAATTAGAAGTCTATAACAATATTGCTCCATCTGATAGCTATGACGTATGCCAAGATGATTTTTATCTTGGGGATGTTTCTTACGTGCATGACTTGCAGCACCTTCTCTTCGGTCTAGGACTTAACTCAGAAATGAAGGTGTAATGGAAAAAAAAAGTAATAGCCCACGAATGAGGGCAAAATAAGCCGCTCTGGGACGTTTTCACGCTTCGGGCGGTAAATTTAAGGCAAACAGATTTTAAACGCTTAAAACGAAAGAATTATGGCAAAAGAAGTATGTATTGTAAACAACGATTGCTTCAAGACAGAATACCCGGTAGGGTCGACAATTAGCATTGAAGGTGTAAATTGCAAGGTGGTTGAGGATATAGGTCTATCTGGATATAACTGCAACGAGTGCATCTTGAACTGTAAGAGAGAAGGCATTACGTGCAGGAATCTTGCTTGTCTGAATAGTGAAAGAGAAGACCACAAGGACGTACACTTCGTAAAGATTGAAAGCCATGAATGAGTTATTTTTCCACGAATGCAGAGCCGCTGGGCTCGTATTCAAGACTTCTGAAGATTGGTTCAAGTGGCTGACCGAAAACAGCTACGACATCAAGAAGCCGGTCGCAGAGCACGAAGGCTTCCAGTTCAATATCAAGGATGAGTGCATCAACCCTCACATAATTGAGTATGCCGCAGAGGGTGCAGACAACTGGGGATGGAAGGTAATGACCGCCAACACCCAGTTCGGCTGGATATGGGGCTACAGTATTCAGAAGGGAAAGCATGGGTACGACAGCCCGGTTGCTTATCCAAGCAGATATGATGAGATCGGCATATTCTACGGTAATGAGAAAGAAGCGGAGCACGATGCCCTGACCTGCATCATCAGAGACCTCGAGAAGAATGCTGGAACCAAGAATACCAACCTCCTTCTCTGGGCGGCAAAGAAGAAGCGTGCAGACATCATTCATCCACAGCAGGAACTTTTTAAATAGCGAAAAGATATGATTAGACAACAGATAGGCTTTTTGATGATCGTAGTATCAGCTACGATTGGTGTAATTGCATTATCCGCAATTTCTGACACTATCCTGCAGTGGAAGACACTGGACAAGGAAGGAAAGATTGGCGGCTGCGTAATTGTTGCATTGCTCCCATGGGCGGCAATCACGACAGCTGCGCTGGGTATATTACTCTAAAACGCTTTAGCTATGGGCAGAGTTGATAATATAAAACTGGTCTGTGAGCTTGTTTGTCTTCATCGTCTGTCAGTCGGAGACAGAAACGTCTGGTTGACAGATGATGAAATCAAGGCTCTAGAATGTATCATCAAGGATTACAATGCAGACCCGAACAATTTTAAACGAAGATAAAATATGAACATCGCATCGTTAATTGAAAGCGAAGCAAACGTGCAAATAGTCGTAACGCTTTCCGACTTAAAAGAGTTTGCACTTCAATCGTTTCAGAGGCAATGGCCGCCAAGGAGGCAGAGAAGAAAGAGGAAAGGTATTTAACGCCTGATGTTGTAGCCGACATGGTGGGCGTATCGAAAAATACTTTGTGGCGATGGGAAAAAGAGAAATATCTGATTCCTATCAAGGTAGGGCGCAAATCTCGCTACAAGCTATCTGATGTAAAATCAATATTGGAGGGTAGAGGATGAAGAAGATAGAAATCATCAATGACAATCATCATTATCACGTATTCGTTGGCAACACCGACTTCTGGCTCGATACTCAGGAACTTGTGGAACTATACAAAAACTCGGGCGAGTGAAGTTATAAACAATAAAAAACATTCAGTATGAAACGAAGAATAGCAAACAATAAAAACATTCAGACAATGGAACAGAAAGATATTGATATTTACGAGATACTCAAAGACGAAGAGTACGGTACAGAGTTGTACACACCAATATGCGGAAGGGTGTGGCACAGTGGAATGGCAAACGACAAGGACAGTGCGAAAGCAATCTGGACTGAGGACGAAGATGGAAGAGAACACTTTTTCGACAAGAACGGAAAAGTCTCTAAAGAAGGAGAAGTTCTGCTCTTCCCTTCGAAAGAAATGAGAGACTGGAGCAAGTTCTTCAAGAAGGGAGACGTGCTGGAGTACAAGAAAGAAAACTATCAAGCCACTTGCTTATTCGACAGTTACGAGGGTGATACGACAAAATTGCGATTTACCGGACTATACACGTTGACGAAAGGTAAAATCTGGGATAACCCTACGAGATGGGATATATCCGATTGGGTCAAGAGCGATAATCCTGCTGCCTATATCGAGACCATTGAAGAGCGGCTCGGTGGCAAGTTGAACCGTAAAACTCTGGAGATTGAGAAGCCAGCGAAACTTACGTTTGAAATTGGCAAACTCTACGTTTTTAGAGAGGAAGACGAGGACGGAGAGCTGACAATCATCGGCAACCTCATCGACAAGAACGAAAGTGAAGATACGCTGACATTCGGCAACCAGTATGAGATTGAGACCGAGAAGTTCGTGACCGACCAAGCTTTCGACCTGCGTATCAGCGTTAACAAGGAACTTCGAGAAGCGACAGAGAACGAAGTCGAACTGTTCAACAAACATTACGCCATCTGGAAGAAAGAGAAGGAAGCGAAGGAGCAGCCAGACTTCAAGACCTTTGACAAGGTGCTGGTAAGGTTCGGAAAAGAATTCAAGTGGCTTCCAGCGTTCTTTATTCGTAACCGTGGAGAGAGTTTCACGAATAGATACAACGTATTACCTTTGCACACCGGAAAGCCAGCAGACTTCACCAGCTGCATCCCATACGAGGGGCATGAGAATTTTGCCTTCACTGACTACGATTTCGTAGACTTACCATTCTAGTGGACGTATGGCGAGTGAATTATGCAAGGCTTGCGATGCCGGGCGAAACTGCATAAATGGCATATACTGCCCGGCACGCAAGCAATATGTAGAACATCAGGTAATACTTGAATGCAATGAGCGATTTCGCAACAAGGGAGAAGAACAGAACGTACTACCAGGAACACCGGGAACAGATCCTCAGAGCCACGAAAGAGTGGCGAAAGAGAAACCGGGAAAAATACCGGGCGTATCAGAAAGAGTACTGGAGTAAGCATTACCGGAACTACGGTACGAAGAACCGGGTAGCCGACAGAGCGATGCGTGAGAGAAAGAAGCCGGACGTAGAGAAGGCTCTTTCCATGTTCAAGAATCCGCAGCAGGCAGCGCATCTGGCATGGCTGCTCGAAAACAAAAAGAATAATCGGTCGTGAGTTCAATAATAGAGTTATTAACCAGCGAGGACAGATGGAGATAGGCTCTCTATCAAAACAAATAACTTATAACATCTTGAAATTAAGATATGAGAGCCGGAAACGCATCTCCCGAAGTCTGACAACAAACAAAGAAAGCGAGGTGTTACATGAAGAAGTAAGAAAAAGAAATCGTTAGAAATTATGCTTTTATTCATTCGGCTGGCGGTGGAAGAAGGAAGAACCCTGCAAAAAATTCATTCATTAAGTTATTCATTTATTTTGCAAGCGCAGGCACAACTTCCGGAATCCCTGCCAGCTTTCTCTATCGCAACCGAAAAGAAGGGAAAGAAAGGGGTAGGGGGAAAGATAGGGATAATAACGCATGTGCGCACGTATATGCGCACGTAAATGGTGTTGGATAATAAACTACACCAGCAAAACAAAATAAACGCTTATGCGTGAAATTTAAACGAAATAATTACTTTAAAGAAAAAATGGAAAAAGGAACAGTTATAATCGGAATAGACCCCGACAATCAGGAAAGCGGAGTTGGAGCAGTCTTTGACGACAAAACATTCTTAGCCTACAAGATGAATTTTCCTTCATTGATAGATTACCTCAAGGCTATGAACGAGAGTTGCAAAAAGATTAAGGTCGTTATTGAAGGCGGCTGGCTCAACAAAAGCAACTGGCATGTGCTTAATCGTTTCATGACAGCAGTCAAGGCAGCAGCAATCGGACGCTCTACCGGAATGAACCATCAGACCGGAATTCTTATCGTTGAGTGCTGCAAACACTACAATATCCCCTGCGAAATCGTCAAGCCACTAAAGAAGTGCTGGAAGGGTAAAGACGGAAAAATCACGCAAGACGAACTTGCTTATTTTGTAAGCGCAGGACAAAAGATGCCGAGAATGAACCAAGACCAGAGAGACGCACTTCTCCTCGCATGGGTCTGTGCAGGATACAAGGTCAGAGTGAAGCCGAAGAAACCGCAGACAACCCTGCAGAAGACCATCAGAGCCTTTGATGGATAAAATAAAAACGAAGTGTTGGAAAAAGTTAAAAGTGTGCAAAGAACAAACAACTAAAGCAAAAAAGTAGTATCTTTGCGCCAGTGTTTATCAGGTAAGCACAAATTTCGAACTTAAAACAAGAAGAAAATGAAAACAGAAGAAATCGCACTATCGAGGGTCAGCGAGAATGAGGCGAACCCTAGAGAGATAAGTCAAGCGAACTTTCAGAAGCTTGTGCAGAGCATCATTGTGTTCCCAAGAATGTTGACCCTGCGCCCGATTGTTGTTGATGAGACCTTCCACGCATTGGGTGGAAACATGAGACTGAAAGCCTTGCAGCACATTGTCACGATGGACGAAGCAAGCATTCAAGTAAAGCTGGATGCAGAGCAGCGTCTGTCCGATGAGGAGCAAGCCGCATTGATGGAGTATTGGCAGGGATGGCAGCAGCAGCCAACAGTTACCGTGGTGAGCGCATCAGACTTGACAGAAGCACAGAAGCAGGAGTTTATGATTAAAGACAACCTATCCTTCGGTAACTGGGACTTCAACGACCTTGCGAACCGATGGGACAGCGCACAGCTTCAGAACTGGGGTATGCCAGTCTGGAACCCAGCACCAGTGGAAACAAGCAGCACCAGCAAGTGCAAGAAGAAAGGCAAGGACGACCAAGAGGGCGACCCATTCGCAGGGGAACTACCTCCTGAAATCGAAGGGCAAGACTTAACTCCTGACGACTTGCCTACGATAATGGGCGATGGCGTTTTGCCTCGTGAGAACGTAATCATTCACTACAAGCCAGCCGATGAGCCATTCCTTGCCAAGCTGCTGGGAGTTGACCATATCGACCGCATCGTCTGGAACTTTGATGAACTGAAACCAAGACAAGAAGGAAAGGAGGAAGACAATGGAGAAGAATAGAATCGAGAACATCAACCTGCACGACCTGGTGGAGAACCAAGACAACCCACGCAGCATTGAGCCACAGCAGATGCAGAAACTCGTTGAAAGCATTCTGACGTTTCCGAAGATGTTGCAGATGAGACCAATCGTCTGTAATGAGAACCGAGTTATCCTCGGAGGAAACATGCGCTTCCGTGCCCTGCTCAACATCGAGCATATGGAAGACGAAGCTATCAAGAACGCAATAGAGACCGTTGCCGTGAAACTGACCGATGGAGAGAAGCAGCAGCTTTGCAGCCACTGGGAGAAGTGGAAGGCAGAACCAAATGTCGAGGTCGTTATGGCTGACAGCCTATCCGAGGAAGAGACGGACGAGTTCATCATCAAGGATAACGTCTATTTTGGCAGCTGGGACGAAGAGAAGCTAAAGGGAGCATTTGATGTGGACGATATGCAGCGATGGGGATTGAACCCCTGGGAAATCCAGCAGGAAGCCACGACCTACGAGCCAGCAGAGGACGAAGAGCAGCGCATCATCATCGTATACCGCAGCGAGGACGCACAAGCCGTGGCAGACATGCTGGGACTTGACGCAATCGAGAAGCGCAACTTTGATGTGGACGAACTCAAAGAAAAAACCGAATAGTCGGAAATTTAGCGTTTAAGTCGGAGAAACGTTTGAAATGGATAAACTATCCGCTCTGAACAATTCAATCCGACAGAGACGAAATTTTACAAAAATAACTCGAATATGAGAAAGACTTGTGTTTTTATCATTGGAACCAACGCCAGCGGAAAGAGCACCGTTGCCCGAAAGCTGATAGAAAGCTTTGGTGGCATTGAGAGCTACAAGGACGGAATAAGCAGCACCCAGCAGGGAGTTGCATTTGCAGGGCGATACGATGTTAAGTACGGAGGCGTTGACAATCTGAACGGTACGACCATACTTCGTGACATCGTGAAGAAGGCACTGGAGAGCACCGACTGCATCATTTGCGAAGGAATGAGACTTAAATGCTGGGGTCCGAACTTGACGCACGCAATGTTCAATGCAGACAGACAGATTGTAATCTTCTTATACGCACCACTCGAAGAAATCCAAAAAAAGGCTCGCAGAACGGTCGAACGGAACGTTGAGCAAGGATATTATCCGGGGACAGCGAGAATCGGCACACTCGGCAAAGAAATGGCAAACTGCGGGGTGTGACGTTGTAGCGATAGACACCACGAAGCAGACAGCAGACCAAATCAGAGACTTCATCATCAACAAAATAAATTCATGAGGATATGGCAGAACATTATGGCAACACGCCAAGAATAACATACGAGTTTCCCGACTGCTCAATGCCAATGGCTTTTGACACTTACAATAATTGCAGCTTTGGCTGTATGTATTGCTTTGCTCAGAACCAGCGAGGCATTGGCAGCAAGAAGAAGGAATACCTGCACAAGGAGGTTAAGGACGTGAGCGTTGAGCGCATCAAACGAATGTTCATTGACCCCGACAAGCACGGTGGAGACTTTGCGCCATACATCAAGGCTCGCAAGGTTATGCAGTTGGGAAGCATGAGCGACCAGTTCGACAACTTCGAACGGAAGTACGGAACGACACTGGAACTTTTGCGCTTCTTCAAGGATATAGACTATCCGCTTTGCTTCTCTACCAAGGGTGCATGGTTCACCAAAGATGAGCGATACATGGACTTGATCAGAGGGCAGAAGAACTGGAACTTCAAGTTCTCAATCATCACCAGCGATGCAGAGAAGGCTAGAGTAATAGAGCGAGGGGTGGAAAGCCCACAAGCAAGACTGGAAGCCATCGAGCGCATCGCCAATGCAGGGGCAGGAGGTGCAACGCTGAGACTGAGACCCTTCATCATCGGAGTGAGCACGCCAACGTACCTCGACCTTATCAAGGAAGCATTCAACAGAGGGGCTACAGCTTTGAGCACCGAATTCTTCTGTCTCGAAACAAGAAGCCCGACATTGAGGGAATTGTTGCCTACCATCAGCAAGATGGCAGGTTTCGACATTCTCGCATTCTACAAGAAGTACAGCGTACAGTCCGGCTATCTGAGACTGAACCGCAAGGTCAAAGAACCGTTCTTCAGGAACATGAAGGAACTGTGCGACCAGCTGGGAATGCGCTTTTATGTATCGGACGCACACTTCAAGGAACTTTGCCACAACGGAAGTTGCTGCGGATTGCCGCCAACGTGGAACTACAGCAGGGGGCAGATGTGCGAAGCACTGAACATTTGCAAGCGCAAGGGATACGTGAGGTGGAGCGACATCAAGCTGGATGCAGAGAACCTTTTGAGGGCGAGACTTGAGAAGGCGATGAACCTGGGAACAAGAGAGAAGTACTCGAAGTATTACACGATGAGCGCAGCCGACTACATGAAGTGGTGCTGGAACAATCCGCAGGCAGCGCACTCGCCATACAAGATGTTCGAAGGGGCAATGGTACCAGCTGACGAACGAGACAGCGAGGGAAACATCGTATACAAGTACAACGGAGCGAAATTTTAATCAAGAACACTATGCCACAAGGTAATAATAACAAGCATCGAGCGCAGAAAATCGACATCGAGAACCGCCTGCAGATTATCGCACCCCTATACCGCAAGGGATGGACGGAGCGAGAAATCACGGCAGAGGTTCGCAAGCGGCTCGACAGACCGAAATACAATCAGGCGCACTGCGACATTCAGCGGTTATTGAAGGAGTGGAGGGAAGAGAGACTGACCGACACGGACGAGAAAATAACCAGCGAGGTGGCAAGGTTGAAACTGGTGATACGTGAAGCGTGGGAAGCCTGGGAGAAGTCCAAGGAAGACTACCACGAAAAGACAGCGACCCAGCAGGGACTGCCAGTCGTAGATGAGCGAGGAAAGCAGATTTCCATCGAGACCGTCAAGGCGATAATGTACGATGCCGAGAAGCGAGGATTCGGAGAACCACGCTACCTCGACATCATCCTAAAGGCAGAGACGCAGATTTGCAAGCTGCTCGGACTTGATAAGGTCGTGCTCGACCTGAACGCAGGCTTCCAAGGCGGCATCGAGGTACGCTACATCAACTCGGGGCACGAGTGTGCATCCAGCGAGCAGGAAGTGATCGAGCGTGAAGGATTGGATAAAGAATAATTTAACCATAATTTTTGTTTTAAGTTTTTATTGTTTGAAAGAATGGCACTATTTGACGTTATTGGTGAACTGTATGACCCGAATGCGGACGTGAAGCCAAGGTTTCTCGTAAACCAAGGAGGCACGTCCTCGGGGAAGACATACACCATCATGCAGCGTCTTATAGTGCTTTCTTTTGAGCATCCGATGGTAATTATCACGGTGTGCGGTCAAGACCTCCCGAACTTGAAAGTGGGAGCCATGCGAGACCTCGACACCATCCTGCACTCAAGGGCAGAGTTGCTGGACTGGTTCAAGAATAACAAGAGCGACAGCAGCTACCGAGGAAAGAACGGCTCAATCATCGAGTTCAAGAGTTACCAAGATGCGCAGGATGCGAAGAACGGTAAGCGAGACTATCTGTTCGTGAACGAGGCGAACGGTGTGCCCTACGAAGTGTTCTGGCAGCTTGCCATCCGAACCCGAAAGCAGGTGTTCATCGACTACAATCCAAGCGCACGCTTCTGGGTCCACAACAACATCATCGGCAGGGATGATTGCCGATTAATCCTGAGCGACCACCGAAACAACCGATTCCTGACTGAGCAGGAGCACAAGAAAATTGAAGAGATTGACGACCCCGAACTGTGGCGAGTTTACGCAAGAGGATTGACCGGAAAGATTACCGGGCTTATCTTCACTAACTGGGGCATCGTTGACAAGCTGCCACCAAGGGAGGAGTGGAAGATGGAATGCAGGGGTATGGACTTCGGATTCACCAACGACCCAACTGCGCTGGAGCACGTTATTTTGGCACACGGAGAGTTATGGGTGGACGAAGAAATCTACCAGCCTGGAATGACGAACGATGACATCGCAGACCGATGCAAGGAACAAGGACGGACGAAACGAGACCTTATCATTGCGGATTCGGCAGAGCCTAAGAGCATTCAGGAGATACACAACCGAGGGCTGTGGATAATCGGCAGCACCAAGGGAGCGGACAGTATCAACAACGGTATCGACATCTTGAAGCGTTTCCGCATCAACATAACAAGACGCAGCCACGGCATCATCGGGAACATGCAGCAATACAAGTGGAAGAAGTCAAGGGATGGAGAGACAACGAACCAGCCTATAGACGCATTTAACCACGGCATAGACGCAATACGATACGTAGCCTTAAAAAAGTTATCCGTAGCGAGCCATGGAACGGCTAGGGCGCACGTATTGAGACAAAGATAACGACAAAATTATAAAGCATATGGATAATGACACTACATTCAAGTACTGGCTGGCAGTTGCTAGGCACACCAGCTATAAAATCGGCAAGCAGCCACGACCAGCTTTCGTTGGAGGAAAGCAAGTGCCCGACAATCTCAACCAGTTATCAATCGGGCAGCTGATAGACCTTTCCCAGCTATCAGACAGCGAAGAAAGTCTGTATCAGATAGTGACAACCGTCCTCGGTCTGAGCCACAAGGAAGTGGAGCAGGCTAGGGCGGTTGATGTCGTTATGCTCATCGGCTGGGTAACATCAGAGGTGGAGCGCATCAATAAACTCTTCGAGAGCACCGACACAGCGAAGCCAACGAGACTGGAGAAGGAGGCAGGCATCGATACCCTGCGGTTCGGACTGTTCGGCATGCTGGACTGGTATGCGGTAAGGATGGGCATCAGCGACCACGACCAAGTATTAAAAACGCCATGGCTTCGCATCTACAAGTGCATGGAAATGGACAACAAGAGAAGCGTGTACGAGCGGAACCTGCAGAAGTTGCAGGCAGAGGAAATGAAACGTAAATCTAGATAATTATGGCAACAATCAGAGAAACATTGAAGCAACTGGCAGCAGACACGCTACCAGACTACACCTACCTATTCGAGGACTGGGACACTGCGGACACCAAGCTGGAGAAACTGAACTATCCGGCAATCGTCTGCATCATCCCAGCCAGCGGCACGACAGAGATACGCAACGGCAGGGTATACGACACCGTGAACGTTGCCCTGGCTTATCTCGACACAGTACCGAGAGCAGCGGAAGGAGAAGACAACGGAGAGTGCATCGACCGAATGAAGGTGGCAGGGGCAAGGATGATACGAGCCATCAACCAGTCGCACCAGTTCGAACCGCTTGAAGGGCAGCAGTACTACGAGACCATCATCGAGCGTTTGAGCACGATCGTGTCGGGCGTAATGTACTCCCTTCAGCTGACACAGAGCATAGGAGGGTGTGAGGTATGAGCAAGGGAGGCATTCAATTCGACCCCAAGGCGGCATCGCTCATCATGCGTGAGGAAGTGGAGAGAGCACGGCAACTTATCATCAACCACATACGTATCAACGGACAGAACGCATCAGGGCGAACGATAGCGAGCCTTAAAGTGGAGCAGCCCAGCGAGGAAGAAACCATCCTCTGGGGACACAAGCCATTCGGGATTCTCGAAACCGGACGAAGGTCAGGAAAGATACCATACGGCTTTGCTGGCATTATCCGGCAGTGGATGAAGGACAAGGGGCTGCACGGTACACCTATACCCTACAAGACCGACCGGGCACACAAGTACACTCCACAAGAGCGTGGCGACATGAGCATGGCAGGAGCCATCGCACACACCATCGCCAACAAGGGGTCTAAGCTGCACCGGACTGGCGGCAGGGCTGACGTATACAGCAACGTTGTGCCCGACACAATGAAGCGGCTCGGGCAGAGGCTTATTTTCTTAATCCACCAGTCGGTGGGAAGTATCAAACTTAACAATGAGACGGTATGAGACAGACAGAGAACAACAATATCACGATTCAATACCCGGACGCTGTAGGCTTCGCATTCTTGCCTTGCATCATCAAGGCGAGCGGCTCGGGTGTTGCGAGCATCGAGGCAACCATCAGCAGGGAGACCAAGACGTACACGTACAGCGTGGAAGCGTTTGCAGATAATTGCATCATGGACTACCGGGAGTATGTGCAGGCACTCTTCGATGGCATCAGCTTCGGGAACATCGACTACAGCAGGGAGAGCCAGAAGAGCAACCTCGGGTCGGTGTTCGATGTTTCCGTGAAGGTCAAGAACAGCGAGGGGAGCGACCTTGCGACATTCAGCTACACGACTTTCTACGTTTGGGGAGCGATGAGGGCAGGAGAGACGTGGAACGCAAACAAGAAGCTGACATGGTTCACGAACTTTCCATTCTCCTTCGGTCTATACATCAACGAGGAAACCAGCCTTCTTGTGTATGCGGACGGAAGGGTTACGAATAAGTACCTAGACATCGCAGAGCAGGGTATTTTCGAGATTACCAGCAAGGTTCTAAAGGCAGGAGCGAAATCCTACTCAATCAAGGACTTTGACGGAAAGATACAGCAGGCGACTTTCGATACGACCTTCGATTTCACGTTCTATCTAAAGACCAGCGACAAGTATACGGAACTGGCAGCCATCAAGACCGACAACACGGAGAAGGGCATCTATTTGCGTTGGGTTGACCGACACGGCTTCTATCGCTACTGGCTATTCACGCAAGGCGATGAGAGCAGGGCGATAAGCAGCGACACCAGCTTTGTACGCAACAACCTTGGAGAGTATGGCGACACAATATTCGGCTACCTCGGAGCGAACGGCAGAAGGCAGGGCTACGGCAGAGAGGACACAATACCACTTTGCGCACCATTGGTAGACAGCGAGACGTTCGATTTCCTTCAAGACCTAGCCAGCAGCCCGGTCGTGGATATGTACCTCGGTGGCGACAAGTGGCAAAGTGTGACAATCAAGGCAGGAACCTACACCAAGACAACAGCAGAGTTGCAGGATTTCGTCTGCAACCTAGTTATTAACAATACACAGATTCAGCAGCTATGACAGACCAGCAACTATACATCGATGGCATCCTGATGGATATGAGCGAGGATTCGGCAATCACGCTCGACATCAAGAGCAATCTTTTCCGGGACATCACGAAAATGACCGCCAACACAACATACACCATCAACCTGCCCAAGACAGCGCACAATATGGCGGTGCTGGAGTTTGCAGGGAAACCGAGCACCAGCAGCAAATACCCCTATATTTTCCACACAGCACGTTATTTTAGAAACGGCTTGGAGATTATCCACAGCGGAAGGGCAAGCGTTCTGAGCGTAAAGGAAACCATCGAGATTTCGATTTATTGGGGATTGTTCCAGGCATTGGCAACGCTGCAATCGTCCGACCTAAAGCTGAACGAGTTGAATTGCACGAAGTATCTGCGGTTCACCAAGAATAACAGCTACGACACCTACGAGAAGGCAATAACGGATGGAGTATTCTATGGGAAATACGAAACGGCAGTGGCTAAGACATCAAGCGATGAATGGTATGGATACGACCGAAACGTTGGAGGGAACAGCGACACGACATACTCACTCGTTGAAGGTAAGATAAGAACTGGAACAGAAATCGGAAAGTATGTATCGGGCGAGGTTTTGACCGATGAGACATACCAGTGTGCAATCATACCTTTCGAGGCTGGAATGAGAGCCACCATCGGCAAGGTTTTAGGCAAAGGGCAATTCCGGACATGGGCAATACTCGACACCAACAAGAACGTTATTAGCCTTGCCGATGATGCCGGAAAGACAGAAAAAGAAACTTATCCGGTATTGCCGGCTCCAGATCCTATGCTCGGAATGTTCGTGAGTGCAGGAGCGTGCATCGCCAATATCAAAACGAGCGTTGCCATGGAGACAATATCTATCAGGGTTCGGGCAGAGAAGGCTGGCTCTGTCGAATACGGAGCACTTGATACGAAGACCGGAGAGACAACACCATGGGGAACGCATGAGGTTGCAGCCGGAGAAACAGAAATTAATGTTGTAAAGAGCAAGCCTTCCGGTCTCCTCGTATACATCAAGCCTTCAGTAGATAAGATGATAAGTATGGCGATAAGCACGGCTGTTGCGGCTTATTATCTCTCGGACGGTGAGTTATCCCAAGTGCAGGCAGCTGGAGCGTACAGCGTTAAATATACGAGCGAGAGCATGCCAATCGATGTAGACCTGCAAGCACCAGCAACAGCGGAATGGCTTATCGTCAACGCAATCAAGGAATATAGCACTGGAACGACTATTCTTGTTAAAAGTAATAGTGAGACGGAGAGCAATGCGAGAGCCAGTGGTACGTTTGACAGAAGCGGCTCTTTTGGTGGAGGCAGTTCGATTTCTTTTGCAAGCAATGGAACAATCCAGCCAAGCGTTACGGCTAAGTATATCCTAGACCTAATTACGGCACAGACTGGTGTAGAATTCGGCTGGAGCAATCAAGCGAAAGAAATCATAAAGGGACTTGCTGTCCCATTGATTACAAGGAAGGCAGATGCGCAGACGGTTGTAGGCAGCTTTGAGGGCACTTTTTTCCAAACAGATAGTCTCGGTATTCTCGACTTCCAACCAACGAGCCTATCGGAGGTATTCGATGGATTGGAGATTGGGCACAGATACAGCCAACTGGATGTAAAGATTTCCTGCACGATGATTTTTGATGTTCAGATGAACTGGTCGTGGGACGCATCGAAAGTAAACCCTTCATTGCATAAAAGCTGGAGTTACGGAGGCTCGACCGAAACGCAGGCAGTTTACTTATACCCACCTTGCTACATCGAAATTAAGGTCGTGTCAAAACATACGAGCGACCAAGAGGAAAGCGAATACACCAAGACCTACATCGCAGGCAGAACTTCGGACTACGAAGGTACAGATCCATCAGTAAGCGACACCAGCGACCAGCTTGTAGGAGGCAGATTCATACACCTTGTAGCAGGACGAGGGGAGATAGAACTGGAAGAGGGAGACATCGTGACCTTTGAGATGAAGCACCCGAAAAACAAGAGATTGAACGGATTAAAATGTTACAACGGACTGTTGTCTGCCAGTATCAAGCAGAGCGATGAAGTACCATACGGAGGTAATTTCCCTATCGGCAAGAACCTTCCAGACATCAAGGTGACGGATTTCTTGAAGTGTATCTGCATTCTGACATCAACGTTTCCAAGCCAGCGGTTTATTGGTGGAACACTTACGTTTGCCGACATCGTGAACCTTTGGGAAGCCAAGGCGCAAGCGGTGGACTGGACGAAGAAGCTCATCCCGAGCGAAGCCAGCAACCATCCAAGGCAGACCGATTTCAGCCTAGATGACTACTGCCAGCACAATATCTACAAGTGGAAGGAAGACGACACCGTATATCAGCAGCACGATGCGGATATGACTATAGACAACAAGACGCTGGAGTATACGCAAGACGTCTGTACGCTACCATTTGCAGCCACGGACGGAAACCGCATACCGATATACGAATGGGAAAGCAAGCAATACACGTTTAATAACACAACGCTCACCACCCAAGTCGCAACGAAATATAAGGCATGTAAAGACCGAATAGTGAACCTGACGAAGAACGATGCCGGCTATTCGGAATTGGCTTTCAACATCGACCTTCAGGACATCTTCGACAACAAGCTGGAAAAGTTGAGAAAGACGGTGGCGAACCCACACCACATTGTGGAGCGGTTCAACCTTTCCGATTTGGAGATTCTGGATTTTGACGAAACGAAGCCAGTGTACCTTGCCCAGTATGGCGCATATTTCGCAGTTCTAGAAATCAAGACCACAAGCAGCGGATATTGCGAGGTTACAATGATAGAGTTGAACAATTAGAAAGAAAGAACTATGGTAAGTGAAGACAAACAGCAGATTCTTGACATCAAGGTCAAGTACGAGGATGCAATCTATGGCATCATCAGATACAAGGAAAAGATAGACCAGTTGAAGGCAAGCATCAAGGACTTGCAGCAGCAGGAAAAAGACAAGACCATCACGACCAACGAGATGAAGGTACAGACGGAAGCCATCAACGCAACCATCAAGGAGTACCAGTACAACGTGCGCACCTTGCGGAAGGAGATCCAGAACAACGTGCGCACAGAGAACGAGCAGGAAGGCAGCTTGAAGCAGCTGCGTGCCCAGCTTTCCAATGCCACCAAGGCTTACGATGAGATGAGCCGTGCCGAGCGTGATAGTTCCAAGGGTCAGGAGATGCAGGAGCATATCCAAGACTTGATAGAGGAGCTGAAAGAGGCTGAGGAGGCTACTGGAAGATTCCAGCGCAGTGTCGGCAGCTATTACGATTCCATGATGAAGGCGGCTGACGACCTGCAGAACACCGAGTTTTTCGGTTTTGATGTTGTTGATGATACTGGAATCGGAAAGGTTATGGAAATGGGAAAGTCCGTGGAAGACCTAAAGGTAAAGTTTGGTGCGTTGAAAAATACGGCTCTTTCCTTATTGACCAACCCTTATTTCCTCGCCATGGCAGGTGTGGCTGGTGTCGGAATGGCATTCAAGTGGTGGTATGACTACAACAAGGGATTGATGGAAGCCACACGACTGACGAAGCAGTTCACCGGATTGACCGGAAACGAGATGAAATCCGTGCGCAACGAGGTTCTTGCGGTATCCAATACATTCGGTTTGGAATTCACGGAGACGATGCAGTCTGCTAATACGATGAGCAAGGCTTTCGGCATTTCCGTTTCTGAGAGTTTGAAAATTATGCAGGACGGACTTGTGAGCGGTGCAAACGCCAACGGAGAATTCCTCGATACGATTAAGGAATACCCGAGATACTTCAAGGAAGCCGGACTGAGTGCAGAGGAAATGGTGGCAATATCAACGCAAGCGACCAAGGAGGGAATTTTCAGCGACAAGGGTGTTGATACCATCAAGGAAGGAAATATACGACTGCGAGAAATGACAACCGCTACGGCTGCTGCGCTTGACGGAATAGGCATTTCTTCCAAGCAAGTTCAAAAGGACTTGCAGGACGGAAACAAGACCACATTCCAGGTTATGCAAGAGGTGGCTAATAAGTTAAAGGAACTTCCGCAATCAAGTGCTGCTGTGGGTAGCGCAATTGCCAACATCTTCGGTGGTCCGGGAGAGGATGCCGGGCTTGCTTATATCGAAATGCTCGGTAATATCGAACTTGATATGGACAAAGTGAAGGCAAAGTCCGGTGATCTCGCCAAGGCACAAGAAGACGAATTGAACGCAACCAAGGAATTGCAGGACGCAATGGCTTCTCTGTTTGATTACACCGGGGGTGGCTTCGAGAACATGAAGGCTCAGTTGTCAACGATTGCAAAGAAATCACTTACGGCAGTTATCAAGGGAGTTGTGCAGGCAATCAACTACTTCATCGACTGGTACAATGACAGCCTTCTGTTGCGAGGGATAATCAATGCACTCGGGACAAGTTTCCGCTTGATGTGGAACGCAATCAAACTCGTATGTAATCTCGGAATAGACGCATTCAAGAGGATGGGCTTTGCAGCCAAGGGCATGCTTGATATTCTCGAAGGTATCGTGACTTTCGACCTATCCAAGGCACAGAAGGGATTCAAGGAGATATTCGACATTTCCGGCACAATCAAGGAAGCTTGGCACGACATCAAGAACGCTGGCATAGAGATAGGCAATTCCTTCGCTGACGGATTCGAGAACACCGTGAACGGAAGGCTCGAGCACATAAAGCTAGCCAGCGTGAACGGTGGAGCGACCAGCAGCGAGCCAGCGAGCGGAAACATGGGAACGACACCAGCAGCCAAGGGCAGCACTGCCAAGACCAAGGCACAGAGAGCCAAGGAAGAAGCGGAAGCAAAGGCAGAAGCAGAGCGCAGGAAGAAGCAGGAAAAGGAATTGCAGGAAGCGATTGCGCTTATACAGTACAAGTACAACGAGCAGGTAATGGACGCAAAGAAGCGATACCTCGCAGGCATGTACGACAACGAGCGAGATTACAGCAACGACCTCGAACAGCTTGAGAAGAACATGGTAGCGAGGAGCATTGACGCATACGTGGCGGCAGGGCAAATCGGAGCGGAAAAGGCGCAGGAAATGCAGGCAAAACTTCTCGACATCATGATTAAGGCGAAAGCGGACTTGAAGAACCAAGCCAAGGAGATTGTGGACGAACTCAACAAGGAGTTCGAGGATGCAGAGAAGGCACGCAAGGATGCGGACATCATGAACGGTGGCACTGGAGAGGAAGACGATACAGCCAAGCTGGAGAGATACAAGGCTTTCCTGGAGCAGAAGCTAGCAACGACACAAGAGAATGTTGAAGCGCAGAGGCAGCTACAGCAGGAACTACACGATACGACTTTGCAGTTGCAAGCTGACGAAAACAAGAACAAGCAACAGAAACTTCAAGAACAGAACCAAATGATAGCCGATTATATCGGGGCAATCGGTGATGGTTTATCTTCGCTTTTCGAGAGCCAGAATCTGACTTTCCATAATTTCCTCAAAACCATGCTGACGACCTACCTATATGCGATAGAGAAGCAAATAACTGCGACTTATGCAGCTATTCTTGCAGATAGTATTCTTCATGGTGGATGGGCAGGAGTTGCAAGTGCAGCAGCCAAACTTGCTTTAATCAAGGCAGCGTTTGCAGCAGCCAAGGCAGCAGTCAAGGGATTCTCCACTGGTGGCTACGTCCAAGGCTCGGGAACCGGAACCAGCGACAGCATCCCGGCAAGGCTTTCCAATGGCGAGAGTGTAATGACCGCCAAGGCGACTTCGATGTTCAGCCCGATATTATCCGCTTTCAACCAGCTTGGAGGTGGCGTGCCTATCGTGGTAAACAACGGAGGAAGCAACATCGGCATGGATATGCTGGCGGCAGCTGTAGCTAGAGGGTATCAGATGGCTCCACAGCCAGTAGTGAGCGTTGAGGAGATAAACCGAACCCAGCGGAGAGTGCAGACGATAGAGAATATCGGCAGGCTCTAAGGGTTGCAGTTATTTCATCAAGATTTGCGTTCTGAGCGGTTTTCGCTTGAAGGTGGTAAAGTTACACACCCAAGGCAATAAAAGCCGCTTAGAGCGCAAAATTTTGGCTTGTTTAGAAAAATTAACTGCTTATGAGATAAACATACCAAAAATAATCGTATCTTTGCAGCGTTTTAAAACTTAAAATCACGATTCAATGGCAAAACTCAGAATATACAACGACATCGACAGTCAAGACAACAAGTTCTGGTATCAATGGTGGGGAGGTGATTGCGTGTGTTTTCAGGATATAGATGCTTTTGCAGCAAGCATACCGAAAGACGATGATACAATCGATATGCGCATCTTCTGCAATGGCGGCTCTGTAGTCGAAGGTTGGGCGATATACGACCGACTGCGGCAGAGCGGCAAGAAGATTTCCTGCACCGTTGAGGGCAAGGCAGCATCCATGGCAACAATCATCATGCTCGCAGCACCAAAGGAGAGCCGCAAGGCATACGAGAACGCTGCCTTCCTGCTGCACAATCCGTGGGTTCCTGGCTGGGGGTTGGGCGACCAGCTGAACGCAAAGGACTTGAAGAACCTGGGCGAGGAAATGCAGATGTGGCAGGATAAGATGGTGGACGCATACGTAGAGCGGTGCGAGTGCGACCGGGAAGAGATTCAAGCCTTGATGGATAAGGACATCTTCATCAGCACCAGCGAGGCTTTGCGCCTAGGTCTTATCAGCAGCACCGTTGCACCAATCAGCGCAAGCGCATCGAAACGCAATATCGAAAATTTTATTAATTCAAAACAACAAAATCCAAAAGCAATGGAGAAGAAAACAGAAGTAAAGGCTTCTCTCCTCGACAAGATTCTCGCTAAGTTGGGCGTGAAGACACTGGAGGAAGCAGAGCAGGCGGTGGCAGAGCCACAAGCCAAGGCAGAGCCAAAGGCGATGGAACTCAACACAGCAGACGGACAGACACTGACCGTTGAGCGTGAAGAGGGAGATCCACAAGTTGGCGACAAGGCAAGTCCGGACGGAACGTTTGAAATGCCCGATGGCAAGACAATTGTTGTTGAGGACGGTGTAATTACCGACATTCAGACCGCAGACAACACCGACAACGACAATGAGGGCGGTGAAGGCGGTGAAGGCGGCAGCGCATCAAGCACCGACAACGACACCTTAGCCAAGTTGAAGCAGCAGGTAGCAGCACTCAAACAGCAGTTGAACGACACCAAGGCACAGCTGGCAGGCGCACAGAAACTCGCAAAGAGCAAGGAAGACATGCGCATCCTGAATGCCGTGAAGATGGCAGGCGGTGCGGAGAAGGTGCTGGCAGGCTACAGCAGCCACTACCAGCCAGCACAGCGACAGCCAAGCGGCAAGGGCGCAGGAGAGCAGGTAGACGTTAAGGCAGACGCAAAGACTATCAGCGAGAAGGTCAAGGCTTATCGTTCCAAGAAGCGACCAAGCAAGGACTAAAACGTTGTAAGAAATCAAGTAAAAAACAAATTAGATATTTATAAATTATGAGTAATACTTTTGATGTAAAGCAGTTCGAGAACTTTGTCCTCGAACCCGAAAATCTGAAGACCATCAAGGATGCCATTCAGGAGACATTCTACAAGGATGAGGATATTGCGGATTTTGTCACCATCACTAAGGTCAAGGACGGAGACCCTATCGCCATCATTGGTGAGATGGAGATGGTCGGCAAGGCTGGCAGCGGTTGCGACCCAACGTATGACGAGAAGGGCATCACCAATAACTTGGAGCGCTGGAAGCTTGGCGACTGGCAAGTACCAATCAAGATTTGCTATGATTCGCTGAAAGGCTCAATCGCTGAGTACAGCTTGAAGACCGGAACAGACATTGGAGACCTCACCAGCACCGACTTCATGGTAATCTACACCGATGCACTGGAGCGTGCTATGAAGCAGATGGTTTGGCGATTCGGCTGGTTTGGTGCTGAGGATGCGCAGACTGTGTCCGAGGGCGGCAAGCTGACCGATGACTTGAAGAAGGAGTACTTTACCACTTGCGATGGTCTCTTCAAGAAAATTTTCGCAGCTACAGCCACAAAGAACCGCACCGAGATTGCAGCCAACAAGGAAACCACGATGTCGGAGCAGATTGCGGCAATCCGCAAGCAGGGTGTGGCAACCGACCTTGTAGACAATATGCTTATGAACGTGGACTCACGCATCATCGATGATCCGAACGCTGTACTTCTTATGACACGCTCTCTGGCTGACGCATTGACTTACGACATCAAGAAGACGTACCACGACATTATGCCTTGGGAGAAGGTCTTCGATGGCTTCCAAACATCGACCTACAACGGCATTAAGATTGCCAGTGTCAGCATTTGGGACAGAATGATTAAGGGCTATGAGAAGGGCGCAACAGCGTACAACCTTCCACACCGTATGGTCTTCTGTAACCCTAAGCAGCTGATGGTCGGCACACCGCAGGATTCGCTCATTAGTGAGATGGATGCTTGGTTCGACCACAAGGAGCGCAGAAACTATATCTACTCAACTGGTAAGATTGGTACGGCTCTCCTCGAAGAGGGCATGATCCATGCAGCTTACTAATCGCTCCAAATTTTCAGTTTAGTATTAAGTTATTTTTGACAATCCTCAACACCCACAAAACGGTGTTGGGGATATAACAATTAAAGACGAATTAATATGAAAACAACTTGCGAGAGCCTTATCGCCCAGGACATCATCATCCCTTGCGAAGACCAAGTAACAAAGGGACTGGAGGGCGATGGACTTATCATCAACCGAGACGACATTGACTTCACTAAGTGCGTTGTCGAAGGCAATACAATTAAAACATTGGTCTTGAAGACTGGCAAGAAAGCATACGCCATCCGGCAGGAGGGCAGCAAGCCTTTTACCGGAACCAAGACCGAGCTGACCGTTGGCACGTACCGAAACAGCTGGAAGAACACCGTAGCAGTCGTGGTATTGGCAAACACACCTGACGTTTGCGCAAATGTTATCGATGGACTGGCGAACGGAAAGTTCGTTATCATCCTGCGCAACCTCTCTAAGGGAGCGGACGGAAGTGCAGAGTACCAGGTATTCGGATATGCGCAGGCACTGAAGGCAAGTGCAGGCGAGAACGACAAGTATTCAGACGACACCGAGGGTGGCTGGCTTATCACGCTGGAAGAGGAGAGCGTACCGAAGGCAGCTTATTTCTTCTTCGACACAGACAGCGAGACCACAGCAGCCAAGTATAAGAGCCTTCTGACGGAAGCAGCAGCGTAGCCTATGACATACAAGGAAGCAACAGCCAAGGTCGAGGAGTTGAAGGCACGTTTCGACAGTCCCTTTGATGCAACCGACAAGGCAGTAATCGAAACTCTTTATTTCGAGGTAACACGCAAGCGGTTTGTTCCGACAACCTGCCAGCAGTGTTACCACGATGCTCTGATAGAAATATATCTAAAACTCAAAAAAGAAAAGGCAATGCCAAAAACATGTAATTACGCTTTAAAGGCAGGTTTTATCATTTCCTGCCCGGATTTCTACCATGGTAAGATTTTCACGAACGAGAACCTGACCGACAAGGTAGCGCATGAATATCTGACGAAGTACCCACACATGGAAAGCTACTTTCAGAAGATACCCAGCGATGAACTCATCGAGAACAAGCAGCCGCCAGCAGGCAGCGACAGCGGTGCAGATGATACCACCGGGAAAGATCCTGCCGAAAAAGCAGCAGGCAGCGACAAGAAGAAAGACCTCGACCAAGCCGAAAAAGCAGGCAAGGAAGAAGAGTAAAACAACAAGTAAAACGACACAAGCAATATGAACGTTAAGACAGTTAAGAAGCCAAAGCGAAGAGTTGATATTGGCTACGTAAGCCGATTCAAGATGCAGGCATACGGATATGATAATCTTTATCCGCAGAACCTCGCACGCATCACGGAAGCCAGCGGTACGGCAATGCTGTGCCTTAACCGATATTCCCGATTTATTGAGGGCTACGGCTTCGATAGCGACATTCTAGCATCGTTGGCGATGAACCCGCAGGGGGACACGGCAGACGATTTGCTCCGGAACGTAGCGCAAGACCTCGCACGCTTTGGAGGCTTTGCCCTTCATGTAAACTACAACGTTCTAGGGCAGGTGTCGAGCGTGAGCCACGTACCCTTTGAAAATTGCCGCCTTGAAGAGACGGACGACAATGGGAGCGTGGCGCACGTCTTGCTGCATCCTGACTGGGAGCAGAAGAAAACGAGGAACGGAAAACGGTTGATGGTAAACGAGAAGACCATCGAGCGCATCAATGTATTCAATCCAGATCCAGACATCGTTTTTGAACAGATTGAGAACGCAGGAGGCATAGACAGCTACAAGGGGCAGGTTCTGTGGATGAGCCTAGACGGAAAGTTCATCTATCCGACAGCCAGCTACGATTCAGCCATCACGGAGATTTCGACCGATGAGGGACTGGGGAACGTGAAGATGCGAAACGTCCGCAACAACTTCCTCGTATCGTGTATGCTCGTAACCAAGAAGGGCGTGCCGAAGTTCAACGAGGAAGGCGAAGAGGTGGAGAGCGGACAGATGATTTCCGATGAAGACCTTTTGCAGTTCCAAGGGGACGAGAACACAGCGAAGATTCTTGCTGTAGAGGTGGAGAACGAGGAAGACGAACCGAAGGTTGTTGCCTTCCCGACGGAAAACTTCGACAAGGAGTTTTCCGTGACCGACAGCAGCGTTATCGAACGCATCTACGCACAGTTCCACCAGGAGCTCTTTTACTCCATCCGTATTGGCAAGCTGGGATTCAGCGGACAAGTTATGCAGGACGCTTACGAATACTATGCCGGAGAGGTGACGACAGAGCAGCGATTCATCGAGCGAGCCTTCAAGAAGATTTTCAACAGCTGGCACGACCCAGCCATTCAGAACCTAGACCCCAAGCTACAGCCGCTAAAGTATATCAGCAGCGAGGTGGCAGGGAACAACACGATAGATGATTGAGCCTATGGGAGAACAAAGAAAACAACTTATCACGGTTGATCAGTTCCGAGAACTGGCACGACCGACCAGCACACACCTAGATGAGGATGAAGTGAATGCATACATTCGGGAATGCGAAGACGCGAACATCATACCAGCCATCGGGTATGAGCGGTTCAAGGCAGCGACCGAGCAGGGAGAGTGGGGCGATTCAGTATTGCCCGATTTCCAGCCTGCAACTTTCCTGGATGGTGGCGAATACACCATCAAGAAGGAGGGCGATTGCAGCCAAGACGAAACCAAGGAGCAGAAGTACACCAGCGGAATACGCAAAGCACTCGCTTATTTCACGTATGCGAGACTTTTTCGTGCCGATGGCACAATTATAAGCCGAGCAGGTGGAATGCGCCACAGAGACGATTATTCAGACCATGTTCAAGACGTTTCGAGCAACAAGCAGTACAACGACATCATGGATATGGCAGAAAGATATTTATCAGATGCCCTTGAATACCTCAAACACTTCACCACTAAAGGGGAAGTGAAACAGCAGAGAGGAACGAGGGCACACATTCACGCAATAGGAGATTAATATATGGCAACAATAAACGAAATTAAACAGCAGGCGGCAGCGGTCAAGAACGCTACGCAGGTTGGCGAGAACACAGCCGAGAGGGTAGGCGGTGCTCTCGCTGGTCTTGCGGAGATTGCAGAGCAGCATTCATTATGTACCGATACCTCAATAGAGAATGCACTAAGTGGCACTTTTGGCAACATAACCATAGATGGCAATATTCTGACCATAGGAAAGGTTGGTTTTTCATTGTTCAGTCTTGGTATTCGCACAGCTTTTGAAGGAACGGAAGACCTGATATTTACAAGCGATGCTGGAACTGTCCGTAAAAGTCTTTATCTCAATCCGAAGTATATTGGTTCTGAAGAATCAGTTAATTTCACAGAACATTCAGATGTTTTCGTTGAGGTAACAGATGGCACTTACAATGGTATTCTGTTTGCAGAATGGTATTTGGGGATAATCGTGAATGCAGGACTTGTCTCATCCATCTTAAACAAAACTAAGATTGACAAGGCTAATGCTGAAATTGATAAGACTTCTACTTTGTTAAATGATAGAACAAAGGCGCAGGTGTATGTTTCAGATAACAATAGTCCGTATATCGAAGAAGATGTAGGTAACAAGAAAGTTTATTTGCATTTTTATAATATTGTAGTGCGAGGAATTACAAATAGAACTCTATTTCGTGAACAGCTATATACTGAATTATCTGTAGATGCAGTCACCTCTCCGAAAGGGAAATCCAATTGTTTTGTATTGGATGATGGTTATGATTTACTTTACGACACAATAAAAAAAGTTTTTAAAATTGCACTTCGAGAAGATGTGGTGAGTACGGATTTAGTGCTCGTTGCACAAGTAGCAGGCTCGGTAATTTATCTAAGCAATAATCTTTCTGCTCAGTATTTCGAGAGCAAATTCAGCGACTTATCATTATGTACCGATACCTCAATAGAGAATGCACTAAGTGGCACTTTTGGCAACATAACCATAGATGGCAATATTCTGACCATAGGAAAGGTTGGTTTTTCATTGTTCAGTCTTGGTATTCGCACAGCTTTTGAAGGAACGGAAGACCTGATATTTACAAGCGATGCTGGAACTGTCCGTAAAAGTCTTTATCTCAATCCGAAGTATATTGGTTCTGAAGAATCAGTTAATTTCACAGAACATTCAGATGTTTTCGTTGAGGTAACAGATGGCACTTACAATGGTATTCTGTTTGCAGAATGGTATTTGGGGATAATCGTGAATGCAGGACTTGTCTCATCCATCTTAAACAAAACTAAGATTGACAAGGCTAATGCTGAAATTGATAAAATAAAGAATGAAGACATAAATACAGATATAGAGAACGTTTTCTCAAATTCTTATTTTAATGCTTTATTCTTCTCTGATATACATGGTTCAGTCAAAAACCTTTCACGCATATTAAAGTCTGCTAAATCATACAAGGATAGATTAAATTGCATATTAAATGGAGGTGATACAGTGCAATATTTCAATCCTGCTGGATTAGAATGGTACAATGAACAAGTTCAAGATTTTAGCATTCCAGTAATTACGGCAGTTGGCAACCACGACGCATGGACTAAAGATTGGACATTTGATACAAATGAGAATATTTATAGTTTAATAACAAGCAAAGTAAAGGAAAATGTTCCATCTATAGTTCAGCCGGATAATGCAAGCGGTATTTTTGCTAATTACTATTATTATGATACTGACAAGGTTCGTGTTATAGTCTTACTATCAATGATGTATCAAAATAATCAGCCATATTTTGATGATAATCAGAAAAATTGGCTAATATCAGTATTGGCAGATGCTAAGACAAACAACAAGGCGATAATCATTATGAATCATTGTCCTTTGAATCCTAGTGATGCTGAAGAGATTGAATGTAGTTGGACATCTAAGCAAACTTGGAAAACTGGTTATATGCACATGAATGACACCATACCAGAATGTGTTGATAGTTTCATCAAAGACGGAGGTACGTTTATTTGCTACCTTTGCGGACATACACATCGTGATTTTGTCCTTCAATCAATCAGATATCCTAACCAGGTGTGTTTTGTCACGATGGCTGCTAGATATGAGTACGTAGAAGATGGTTGGAGAAGTCAAGATGAAAATAATGATGATTTTGATTCCTACAACTATATCGGTGTTGATTTAAAAAATTCAGTAATAAAGATTAAGCGAATTGGAACAAATATTAATGCTTGGATGCAAAGACGCAATACTTTGTGCTGGGACTTTAAAAAACACAAATTGATTTCGGTAAACTAAAAAAATAGATATATGAAGAAGAATAAGAAGCAATTACATGAAGCACTGGCTGTGCTTCTTACTAAATTATCATCGGCAAGGGACAATCCCTTGCTGATGGATAACTACGCAGTGAAAGCCTTGCGCACGGTTCTTTTGGAGTTTAAGGAATCGGGCGAGCTTCACGAAGCATACAAGGAGCAGATACAATCCACGCTGGAGAGTGACAACCCCTGGGTAGCTATGATGATGAAGTCAATTGGCGCAGATCCTGCTGTTAAGAAGAGCATGACCGATGAAGCCATTGACGGAATTATTGATTCTATGTTGGGCAACGATTAAAACATTTTATTATGAATGACAAGGAGAAAGAACTATGGCGAGTTATAGACAACGTAATCAAGTGTTGTGCTATTGAACTGCAGAACGGAGAATTAAGTATTACGAGAGAAGATGTTCTCGGCAAGTCGAGAGCCGAAAACCTCGTTATGACACGATGTATGGTCGTTGAGCAGATGATACACGCAGGTTTCAGCATTACGACCACTGCGACCGTTCTGAACCGCACCGTTCCAGCAGTGAGACATCTTTGCAAGATGGCGTACACCTATCTCAGCACGTCTCGAGTTTATCGACTTGCCACGGCACAAGCGACCTTGCTAAACAAGGACGTAGAGCCGATTTGTGTTTAATCATCCAGCAGAAAACAAAAAGAAAATAACCAAAAGCGTTCTTTGAAAATAATTCGATAAATACCCATGCACTAACTTTTTGGAGCGAGCCGAAAATCAGAGTAACTTTGCAGCGGATTCCAATATTTGGCTTCCGTAACGTAATTAACTCAAAATTTTATGGCAGACACAATCGAAAAAGTCTATTGCACTGGGGACGGTGGCAATGACAACCTAGCAGCAGCCTTGCTCGCTAGAGGTAGAGACAATGATCCAGCGACTATGCTGGCAGCAATGAACGGTGGTATGGGTGGAGGCTGGAACAACCCTTTCGCCTACATGATGATGTTAGGAATGTTCAGATTCATGTACGGTGATGGCTGGAACGGACAGAACGGCAACGTACAGCGTGCCGAAATCCAGTCTCAGATTGACAGCCTTCGCAATCAGATGAGCGACAACCACAACAGCGACTTGCTGATGGGCGCAATCCAGGGCAACAACCAGGACTTGAAGACGTTGGCGGCTAATTTGAACTGCGACTTCAACGCATTGCAGTCTTCTGTTTGCGGCATTCAGGCAGGCATCCAGCAGATAAGCGGACAAGTTGGTTATTCGGCAGAGCGAGTAATCAATGCCATCTCGCAGGGTAACTTGCAGATGACCATCGCACTGAAGGACTGCTGCTGCCAGACCCAGCAGAACATCATCAAGATGGGCTACGACAACCAGCTGGGGCAGAAAAACATCGAGAACTCAATGCAGCGAGGATTCGATTTCAACAACCGCAGCATAGAGCGAGGCTTCTCGGCACTCGGTTTCCAGCTTCAGCAGGACAAGTGCGACATCATCCGCTCGAACCAAGACAACACCCAGCGAGTTATCGATGTGCTGAACAATCACTGGCAGCAGGATTTGCAGCAGCGGTACAACGATGCACGCCTGGAGTTGAGCCAGCAGAGACAGAACGCTGAACTTATTGCAGCGTTGAAGACCACCACAACCACCACTGGTGCGTAGGCGGTCTGAACAAAATCTATCAAGGGGCAACTCGCTGTGTTATCAGTGAGACCCCTTTTTGTCTATTTATCGAACTATCTAAAAAGAGCGCATTATGGAATTTAAGAATATACAGAGAAATCACCCGGTCTATCTGCTAGACAAGCAGACGGTGGAAGTTAAGGAAGGCAAGGTCGTAGACAACCAGCCGCACATCAACACTGGCATCGCAACCATTTCCAGCAGCGGACAGCCAATGCGAGACGTAACAATCGAGGTGGATGGAAAGCAGACAATCTACACTATCCCCGAACACCTGGGAGTAACCTTTGCAGGCGAAACCGTACTGGCAACCGACAAGGCAGACCTTTTGCCCGAAGTTGGGAAATTGGTAAATGAAGCCGATGAGATAATCAAGGCATACGAGCCAAGCAAGGAGCGGAAAGCCAAGGGCGAAGAACTTCTTGCAGCTTTGAACCCAGCCATCAAGGAGAAGCAGGAAACCGAAAAGCGTTTCAAGGCACTTGAGGGCGATATAAGCGGCATTCGTGGCATGGTTAAGCAATTACTCGACAAACTAGGATAGGAGGGCGCACAATGAAGAAAATAATCGTTTTGCGCCATTCTTGCGATAGAGAGGAAGAGCGACACCAGCACCAAGAGAGCGACATCATCCACAGCTTACCATACGAGAAGGCAGCAAAGGCACTCATGGGAGCCAGCGGATATGTAGCATACGTTGCCAAGCACGGCTACCACTTCACGAAGCAGCTAGCAATCAAAGCAAGCGAGCAGATGAAGAACGTAGACGGAACGAGCCACCGATGGACGGTAGACGAAATCCGGCTGGCAACAAACAACGAGATAATCTCAAAGGGTACGACACTCGGGGATATTCTCTATTTGGCTAATATGGCTTATGCGGACTTCTACCCGAAGGTAATCAAGACCGAGAGCGACTGCGTACAGTATGCTATTGCCGTAGCTAGTGATCCGGACGGATATGAGGGTATGGCATTCTGCAGGTGGACGGCAGACATCATCGGAAATGGAGTTACAATTGACTGGGAGAAATTGGAATAATCAAAAAAATAAATTGATATGAGCGAAGTATTTCACGATTTTCAGGTGCACCACCTTTATCTGTGCGCCCTAGTAATTTTTATCTGTTTCGCTACAATTCTGATAGCGATGACAATTGACCTGATAGCAGGCATACAGAAGGCGAAGGAACTGCATGTTGCAAGAACGTCAACCGGGTTGAAGAAAACGTGCGACAAGGCAAAGAAGTATTTTCCTACATTTCTCATCGCTGCGCTTATGGACGTAGCTACGTGCATCATATCTCCCTTCCCTATGTTCGCCATCGCCTGGACGGTGTATCTGCTTTTGTGCGAGTTTAAGAGTATCCGGGAGAAGGCATACGAGAAGGCTGAGATACGCAAGCAAGACCGCACGATGCAGGTGATCCTCGAAAATAAGGACGAGATTGCGAAGGCGGTTGTCGAGATAATGAAAGAAGAGCGGAAGAAAGGAGGAGACAATGAGGATAACTAGAGCGCAACTTCTAAAGGTAATGCCGAATGCAGGCAGCAGGGCAGACACCTACCTTCCAATCATCAACGGATGGGCAGAGCATTTCCACATCAATACTCCTTTGCGTATGGCGCACTATCTCGCACAGATTGCCCACGAAAGCGGAGAGTTGAGATACACCAAAGAACTGGCAAGCGGCAGAGCCTACGAGGGCAGGAAAGACCTCGGAAACACCCAGCAGGGCGATGGCGTGAAGTATAAGGGCAGGGGATTGATACAGATTACCGGGCGAGCCAACTACCGGAAATATGCCAATTATTGCGGCTTCGATGTTGTGTCCAGTCCCGAACTTCTGGAGCGTTCTCTGGGAGCAACGAAATCCTCGATGTGGGTATTCGACACCTTCGGCTGCAATGAGTTGGCAGACCAAGACAACTTGAAGGCTATCCGCAGAAAGATAAACGGAGGGTACAACGGACTGGCAGCCTGCGAGAAGTATTTGAAGCGAGCCAAGGAAGCCTTGAAAATCAAGGTGCTTGTATAATAAACACATCAATCTAACGTTTTAAAGTATGGAAAATAGAAGGAAAGGGCGAAATTTGCGTTCTGTGGCGTTATTTCTCGTCATGCTTATAATTACCCCACTTTTAATTTTGGGCTGTTCCTGCGCCAAAACAGCGCAAAATAACACGGTTTATCACGACAGCACACACACCAGTGCAAGACGTGACAGCGTGAACCAGCGACAGATCCACTGGCAGGACACCCGGCAGGGCGACACCGTAATCAAGCAGGACAGCGTGCTGGTGTACATCAAGGGCGACACTGTAATCAAAGAGCGGTGGCACAATCTTACGACCACCAGATGGAAGACAACGACCAAGACGGACACCATCGTGGGCGACATTTACACATTCGTGACCGACACCATAAAGGTCAAGTATTACGTGAACCGATACAAGACAAAGGAGGTAGAGAAGCCAGTGGGCACATGGCACAAGATAAGATTATTCGCTGGCGATTGCGTATTGCTATTCCTGACAATCTTTGCGGTTTGCTGGATAAAGGAGCGCATCAAGAAGAGAGTTCAATAGGTTCAATCATAATATCAATCTTTAAAAGGGCAGGAAGCGCAGGAGAGCGTTTTTCTGCCCATTTTTTTGTGCGAAGAACACTTTTCATTGAGAGAAAAGGGGTAGGGGATATGAGAGTTAGATTATATTCATTCTAGCTAGCTAATGCGTGCAGGTTATTATTATATAGAGCGTGGAAAGCGTACCGAAAACAGCCGAAAACGTACCGAAAACGACCGAAAACGTACCGAAAATAGCTGTGCTTACGACATAAACAGCCAATAAAAGTTAAAATATTAATATCTTTCGGGAAAAGTTTTGGTAGAACCGAAAAATATTAATATCTTTGCGCTGTGTTTAGGAGATAAGCACATTAAACATTCAGTAACTAAGCCCTAGGCAACACGGTTAAGCCAGAGAAAAATGAAAAAGCCAAATTCAAACGTTTTAGAGTTCACAACAAAGTTTATCAACTCAAACTTCCGTATTAAGGTCTTCGGACGCACAGAGGATGGCAAGAAGATAAACACACTCGTAGGAGTAAGCGGAATCTTGAAGCTCATCGGAGCAGAACTCTTCAATAAGTTTATCAAGCGAGCATTGAAGGCTGGTATGGACGCTTGCCGCTGCGCACTCAGAAGAGGATTGGTTGTAACACTGTATGCTAAGTAATCAAGGGAGGACGGAGAAATGGCAAGAGCAAAATATTACATCAAGAGCCAGATAGAAGGCGAGGAAATCGAGGAGTTGGCAAACTTTACACGCAAGGACAAGGCAGAGCAATTCTTGAACGGCTTGTTTAGGGAATATAGAAAAACCGATAATTTTTATCCTCACTGGGTACGCCAAGGTTATTTCAAGACTGAATTTGCATGCTTAGGATTGAATCGCACAACAGAGTATTGGATTGAAAAGTATTAATCAGCAGGGCGCAAGCCCTGCACAATATATCAAGATATGAAACAATACATTTTGAACGGCAAAAATAGCCTTGGGCAAGTTGATAGTCACATCGAAGACTACAGAACCAAGGAGATAATGGAGGAAAGGTTTTCTCGAATTAAGAAAACCTTCAGGAACAACCCATTTGTAGAAATGATGGAAGAAGGAGACCGACACTTCAAGGTTAAAATGGGTGGAGTGACATACAAGTATTACATCACGGAACGAGAAATTTAAATTTGGCAAGATATGAAGGAATACGACAAGATACCAGCACAAGCAGTGGTTGAGGTAACGGCCAGCTGGGGAAGAACCTGCCTGCGAGAGATAGGGCGAGACCTAAAGGAAGGCACGGTGCTCGATGGCTATTATTATCCGGTAAGCAAGGCTTTCGACTTTAATTGGAAGGGAGAGGGAGCAATGCTGTGGATCGGGGACAACGGAAGGCTTGTCAGTCTCGGAGAAGGGCAGGAGCATAAATACATGATGCTTGGTCGTCTATTATCCGATTGCAAGTACTTCCTTTGCAACCCATACGAGAGACACCTCTATTTTCCGAGCATCGCCAGGCATTGCAAGGAAATGCGCCAGTACTGGCTTGCTTTGAATATAAAGCCGGAGTGGCTAAGCTACAAGCAGATTGGCAGGCTTGAGCACAAGATGAACAGAATGAAAACGAAGTTAGATAGGCAATTTAAAAAAGACAGAAGACAATGACAGAACAAGAGTACAGAAAAGCCCTGCACGAAATCAGGGTGAAGGCAGAGAAGGAAAGAGTAATGCTGGCAAGGAAATTTGCTACGGAGCACAGCCCAGTTAAGGTTGGCGATTATATCAGCGACAACTGCGATACGATAAGGGTTGAAGATTGGATTATTTCACATAGAGGTTACGAATACAACTCCTTGCCTTGCCTGGTATATAAAGGCAAGACCTGCAAGAAGGATGGCACTCCACGCAAGTACTCGAAGAAGTGCAGGATCGAGCAGCGCAACCTTTTGCGAGTAAATGGAGAACCAGTAAAAAATCACGGATATGGAGAATAATAGAAGAAACATCAAGAGAACGAAGAAGGGTGCAGGCGCAACGGTCAAACTAGTTGGCATACAGATAGACAACGACCTGCTGCCTTTCCTCAACGCATTGCCCAACAAGTCACGATTTATCAATGATTTGTTGAGAAAGAAATTTTTTGGTAAATAATTTGGTGGTTTCAAAGGAAAAGCGTACCTTTGCATCACTGAATGTTTAAGTGGTCTCCACTTATTACCCCAGCGGCTCGACTTTTTCACCGCTGGGGTATTTTTGTGCTCTTTTCCCGATTTACCCAGAAATTTGCGTTCTGAGCCGCTTACGTGGTAAGCACGTAAAACTATCCCCAAAAACAATTTGAGCCGTTTCTGCAGCAAATTCGCAAGAAATAAGGCTATTTTTTGTTGTACAGCACGTAATCAATAACCCTGCGGTTTGCTTCATCTACTCTCGATAGGTCTGCATTGATGTAGGTATCAGTTACTCGGACACCGAACGAGTGACCCAGCGCAAGCGACACAACGTCCTTTTGTATACCAATGTTGAAGGCTATAGATGCCCACGTATGGCGAGCGTAGTACGTAGTAAGCCCTGGGCGCACCTTTGCAAGTTTCTTATTAATCATGACCGTTGCAACATCAACGTTCCTGAAATGCTCCGAGAAACGAAGCAGCTTCTTTTCCCCTTTGTATTTCTCGATGATTCGGAGAGCTTCGGGATGAAGGAGTATGGAGTAATGCCTGCCAGTCTTCGCCCGGTCGTATTCTAGTCTACCACGGACGATATTCTCCTTTGTCAAGGCGAACAAGTCACTCACATTGATACCAATAAGTAGGAACATAAGCAGGAACATATCGACCAGCTCATCACCACCAGCTTCGAAGATAGAGCGGATTTCCTCAACCGACAAATTTCGCTTTTTCGTTGTCTCAAGCCGTAGACTGTACCTGCGGAAAGGGTAGTTTTTCGTCTGATCATTATCTATCGCAAGGTTGAAGACAGCAGCGACACAGAGCATCCTGCTGGCTCTTGTATTCCTCGACAAGCCTTCCTTTGCCATGAACGCATCGAAATCTTCAAGCCAAGAGCGGTTAATCTCATCGTATGTAAGCAGAGCCGCTTTTTCCTTCCCTAGGAAAGCTTCAATCTTTGCCCAAGTATATTTATATCTGTTTATCGTGTTCTCTTTCAGATTCCTGCCCTCGTAGGCAATGAAGCCATCACGAAGCAGGGCGACCTTTTCCCTTGCAGGCTCGGCTTCAAGCATGATTAAGTCCCGGAGTTCCCTAGCCGTAATATCTCCCCGGTATGTTTCCCTGCATTGCGTCTTCATCATCATTCTGTTGTAGAAATTAAGACGGTCAAGAAGAAAGTCGTTGATAGCATCACGATCCGGACGCTTTCGCACCTTGCAAGCCCTTTTATCCCACTCATCTTTCTTGCAGTATTGATTGAGGGAAATGAAGGCAGTCCCACCGTGATGGTTGACGGAAAGCCGGATGGAGAACGTGCCATCCTGCCTTTTTACCCTCGTATCTAAATATAGTCTAAGTGTTGCCATAATTCCGTGCAGTTTTTGTTCAGTTTATTTTCAGCGTTAAGAGCCGCAATTGTGCAACATGGTGCAGGATTGCGGCATTTTCAAGTTATCAGAGCATCAGAGAACCCCTTTAAATACTGGGAAAACCAGTAAAGTTGTACTTAAAATCATAGTCTTTTCCTTTCTTTTTTATGTTATTATCAATGTTATTTATAGCTTAGACGATAAAAGTAGAGAAAAGGTTGCAGAAAATCCAAAAATAATTGCTATTTTTGCATCGTAAATATAAATATTAATAGGTTATATGAACAAGAGATTGATGTTTTCGGCAGCAGTCGTGATGACGCTGCTTTCGGCAAACGCTCAGAAAAGGGCGTTTACCATCGAGGATTTGTACAGGGTGAAGGGCGTATCTTCGGTGAGCCTTTCGCCTGATGGTAAGACGGTTTGCTATACCGCCAGTTCTTCTGACCTGAAGAACCAGAAGTCTGGCTCCGATATCTACATCATGAATGCGGATGGCTCTCACGCCAAGGCTCTTACCGAGGATGGAAAGAGCAGTTCTGCCGTGTGGAGCAAGGATGGAAAGAGTATCTTTTTTACTAATTATGAGAAAGGGACGGCTCAAATCTTTCGCATGGATCTGACTACCTGCGAGACGGAACAGGTAACTGATTATGAGTTGGGTATCGGTAGTCCTGTCATCTCTCCGGATGAGCGATACATTGCCTTTACCGCAGAAGTATATCCCGACCTGGGAGCTGATGCCAAGGCTAACAAGGCCCGGATGGAGAAAAAGGAGCAGGGACCTGTACAGGCGCATATCGCCGACAAGTTGCTCTACCGTCATTGGACGAGCTATAATGATGGCAGATGCAATCACCTTATCCTTTTCGATACACAGACGAAGACTTACAAGGATCTGACTCCGGGCAATTATTCGCTGATATTCGTGGTTGGGGGTGGAATCACCTATCAATTCTCTCCTGACAGCAAGGAGATCTGTTTCGTATCCAATCATGATGAGCATCAGGAGGCTAGCACCAATGCCGACCTGTGGACGGTATCTGTGAATGGGGGAGAACCGGTCTGCATCACGAAGGAGAACAAGGCTTGGGATGGTACTCCAGCCTATTCGCCTGACGGCAAGTATATCGCTTACCGCTTGCAGCAAGTGCCTGGTTATGAGTCTGATCGCTTCCGTCTTGCTATCTACGACCGGGCTGCAAAGAAGTCTACCGTTCTGACAGAGAAGTTTGATAACTGGGTAGATGATTACAAATGGGCTCCCGACAGCAAGAGTATCTTCTTCCTCGGTCAGGTACAGGGCGCTCAGCCGCTCTACAAGCTCGGTATAGCCAGAAAAACCATCTCGCCGGTATTGACGGGCAAGGCCATCTCGGAGTTTGATTTCGACAATAAGGGTATGGTATATTATACCTATAGCACGACAGGTAAGCCATCGGCTCTCTATCGCCAGCAGATGAAAAAGTGGAATGGAACTCCTGTAGCAAGCGGCAAGGAACAGCAGATTACCTTCCTTAACCAGAAGTTGGAGAATGAGGTGGATATCCGTCCATCTGAGAGTATCTGGGTAGATGGCGCTGGTGGCGACAAGGTACAGGTATTCATCGTGAAGCCACACAACTTTGATGCCAGCAAGAAATATCCGCTTATCATCAATGTGCATGGCGGACCACAGATGCAATGGATGAATTCCTTCCGTGGTGACTGGCAGGTTTATCCTGCAGCCGGTTATGTGGTGGCTTATCCTAATCCTCATGGCTCTACGGGATATGGTCAGGCCTTTACCCGTGCCATTTCCGGTGATTGGGGCGGAAAGGTATTTGAGGATGTGATGAAGGTTACCGATAAATTGGCAACCCTGGAATATGTTGACTCCACGAGGATGGGAGCGATGGGATGGTCGTATGGCGGTTACATGATGAACTGGCTGCAGGGACATACCAAGCGATTCAAGTGTCTGGCTTCCATGATGGGCGTATATGACTTGCGCTCTATGTGGGGCAGTACTGAGGAAGTATGGTTTCCTAACTTTGAGTTAGAGGGACAGCCTTATAATTCCGATCTCTACGAGAAGTGGTCACCATCCTCATACATCAAGAACTTCTCAACACCAACCCTCGTGATGACGGGCGAGCTAGACTATCGTGTACCGTATACCCAGAGTTTGCAGTATTTCACAGCTTTGCAGACCCTGAACATTCCTTCTCGACTGATAGTCTTGAAGTATGATGGTCACTGGCCAAGCAACCTGAAGTCGATGCCGCTCTATTACAATGCGCACCTCGACTGGTTCCATCGTTATCTCGGCGGTGCTCCTGCACCTTGGGATACAGAGAAGATGGTGAATAATGAGATAGAGTACTGAAATGCCCTATATATAATAAGGTGTAGAAAAACAAAATAAAAAAGCTCCATTCGCAATCAGATGCGAATGGAGCTTTTTTTCTGATAATTAAAAACTTACTTTGTTTCCTGTTCTTCCTGCATGTCCAGATACTGGTTGTCCTTGTCGTAGAATTCGTACTGGAGGAACGCCAGTTTCTGTGAAGGAATCACATTGAAGCCGAAACCATACTTAAACTGCCATCTGCGCTTCAGGGAAATGAAACCCTTGTTGATGAAGGCAGCCACGTAAGGATTCACATACAAAGTGAATTTCTTGACGCCAATCTTGTTGACTAGGCGGTCGATTTTTCTTTCCAACTGGTCGGTAAAGAGGATGCTAGACTTAATCTTGCCCGTACCGAAACAGGTAGGACAGGTTTCATCTACATTCACATCCATAGCCGGACGTACACGCTGGCGTGTAATCTGCATCAGTCCGAACTTGCTCAATGGCAGGATGTTGTGCTTGGCACGGTCCTTCTGCATGTTCTTGCACATGCGTTCATAGAGCAACTGTCGGTCTTCGGCAAGATTCATGTCGATGAAGTCGACAACAATGATACCTCCCATATCTCGGAGGCGCAATTGTCTTGCCAACTCATCAGCAGCGCCGAGGTTAACATCCAGTGCATTTGCTTCCTGACCTTTCTCACGAGTTCTGTTACCACTATTTACATCGACAACGTGCAAGGCCTCGGTGTGCTCGATGATGAGATAAGCACCGTGCTTGTAGTTAACAACACGACCAAAGCCAGCTTTAATCTGCTTGGTAATGCTGAAATTGTCGAAGATAGGTACCTTACCGGTGTAGAGCTTAACTATGCCCGCCTTTTCAGGGGCTATTAGAGAAACATAGTTCTTCACCTCGTTCATCACATCTTCGTTGTTCACGTAGATGTTCTCATAAGATGGGTTAAACAAGTCACGCAAGAGAGCAACGGCTCTTCCGGTCTCCTCGAATGCAAGTTGCGGGCGCTGCTGGGTCTTCTGTACCTTGGCGATAGCATCCTCCCATCGCTTCACCAGGACTTTCAGCTCAGCATCGAGCTCAGCGACCTTCTTACCCTCAGCCACAGTGCGGACGATAACGCCGCAATTCTTTGGTTTGATGCTGTGAATGAGTTGTTTGAGTCGGGAGCGTTCTTCACCGCTTTTAATTTTCGACGAGACAGAAACTTTATCACCGAATGGCATGAGTACCAGGTATCGGCCCGCGAATGAGATTTCGCCTGTGAGTCGAGGTCCCTTGGTAGAGATTGGTTCCTTTACGATTTGTACCAGCACTTCCTGTCCTGCTTTGAGTACATTCTGTATGCTGCCGTCCTTTTCCAATTCAGGCATTTTGCTGGCTTTAGAGAATGGGAAAAGTTTCTTTCTGTCGCTCTGTACTTGTTTAAGATACTTCTGGTAGGAATTAAAATGACTTCCTAGGTCAAGATAATGAAGAAAGGCGTCGCGTTCATAACCTACATCCACGAAGCAGGCGTTAAGACCCGGCATCAGTTTTTTTACCTTTGCGATGTAGATGTTGCCCACAGAGAACGATGCCTCACGAGGTTCGTTCTGGTATTCCACCAGCTGCTTGTCCTCCATGAGTGCGATAGAGATGTCTTTCTGTTGGACATCAATTACAACTTCGCTTGTCATATCTTCAATAATCTTTTAACTTTAAATTAATACAAAAAAAGGGTATGTCATTCCATATCAGAACTGACACACCCCCTCAGTCACGAACTGACCGAGAGCTATAGTAAACTAGCTACACTGCTAGCTTACTTGCTCTTATGTCTGTTCTTACGTAATCTTTTTTTACGCTTGTGAGTAGCCATCTTGTGGCCCTTCTTTTTCTTTCCGTTTGGCATGATTTTAAAATTTTAAAATATTGTTATTATAAAAAATGATATTTCTCTCTTCCTGTCCAGCAGTATTACTGAGCGTTCTGCATCTCTTCGATGAAGCTCTTTGATGGCTTGAAGCTTGGTAAGTCGTGAGCTGGAATGGTGATGGTTGTATTCTTAGAGATGTTACGGGCAGTCTTAGCAGCACGATGCTTGATGTTGAAGCTGCCGAAGCCACGCAAGTATACATTGTCCTTCTTTTCGATGAGGCACTTCTTAACCTCTTCCATAAAAGCCTCTACTACAGTACCTACTTCTTTCTTAGGCATACCAGTAGCGATAGCTACCTCATTAATGATATCTGCTTTGGTCATTTCTTTATTTTTTACTAATTTTACTTGTTAATCTTTATTTCGGTGTGCAAAGATACAAGTTTTTTATGATATAACAAAATACTTAAGGCTTTTTTTGCAAAAATAATGCTCTAAGTATTTGCATATAAGGTTTTTATTGTGTATTTTTGCACCAAAATAGAGAAATTATGAGATTTAAGAGATATTTTTTGGCTTTGATGATGGTTGCCTTTCATGCATTGGCGTTGACGGCTGGGGAGGTCTGGACGGCGAAAAATGTACCGATTCCTTTCCTCAGGGATTCTACGCAATATGTTTCCGACCCGGATGGATATGTTGATAAGGCTCAGAAGGATTCTGCCAATTTCTATCTTCAGAAACTGAAGTTGGAGTGTGGCGTACAGAATGTGCTCATCATTGTGGGAAAGGTTGATAACCAGGATGCCTTCCGGATGGCGCAGGATGTGGGCAACCAATATGGTATCGGTTACAAGAAGAGTCGGAGAGGACTGGTTATTGTCATCGCGGTGGAGGACCATAAGTACTTTATTGCTCCAGGAAGCGGACTGGAGGGTGAGTTGACCGATGTAGACTGCGATGATATTGCCCGAGCTTGCATCGTGAAGTATATGCGCGAAGGCAATCCGGGCGAGGCAGTAGCATCTGTAAGCCGTGCTATATATAATAAGGTGAAAAGTGGACGGACGGGAATTGCGGATGTTGATGAAGGTTCGGTTAATGACGAAGAGGACTGGTTCCTGGTCATTATCCTGTTCCTTATCTTCTTCGGTATTCCTATCTATCTGTTTATCAGGTATATTCTGGAAATGCTCGGCATTGTGAAGCCAAGACCGAAGAGCAATCAGAGAAACCAGTCTCGTAGGAGAAACAATGACGATGACTGGATACCTCCTTTCTTTATGGGAGGTGGCGGTTCTTCCGGCGGCGGTTTCTCGGGCGGTTCTTTTGGCGGAGGTACCTTTAGCGGAGGTGGCTCTGGCGGAGGATGGTGATGCCTTTGATAGTTAATAGTTTATAGTTTAGAATTAATAATTAATAATAATGACAATGGAACAGACAATGAATTCAAACATGCAACCGGCAAAGAGAGGTATAAAGAAAAGCTGGATTATTCTGGGCATCGTAGTTGTGCTGGTACTATGGTTGTTCAGTGGTTATAACGGATTGGTAGAGAAACAGGAGTTGGCTACCACAGAGTTGGCTAATGTTCAGACTCAGTATCAGCGTCGTGCTGATATGATGCCACAGTTGGCTAAGATTGTAAAGGCTTATGCCAAGCATGAAAAAGAAACCTTCGCCGAGGTGACCAAGGCTCGTGCTGCTGTAGGTCAGGTAAAACTGGATGCCAATAATCTTACTGAGGCTAGCCTGAAGAAATATACTGCTGCACAGGGCGAGTTGGCGAATGCATTCTCCAAACTGATGGTAGTAGCCGAGAAATATCCTGAGTTGAAAGCCAGCGAGAACTTCAAGGCTCTTCAGGTTCAGGAAGAGGGTACGGAAAACCGTATCAGCGAGGCACGCCGCAAGTATAATGAAGCCGTTCAGAACTATAACCAGACGGTTAGAAAAATGCCTAGTGCCCTTATCGCCGGCCTCTTCAATTTCAATGTGATGCCTAAGTTTGAGGCAGCAGCAGGAGCAGAGAAGGCGCCAGATTTGGATATCTAATTTAGAATTGATCATTAAGAATCCTGTTTTTCAATGGGATTAATAGATTTGTTATCTAGTCAATGGGAACGAGAAGTGTCCCATTGGCTAGATTTTCTGTTTTATGCGCTTTCAATTTGAAAGTTACTCAATATTTTATATATATTTTGTATTTCAGATGTTTTTTATTTCAGAAATTCTTTGTATCTTTGCACGCAATTTAAGAAATATGGTAGAAATACCGCAAACATTGAAATTTCAATAAGGTAAATTACAAATATGAAACAAACAAAGATTGTCGCTTCCATCAGTGATCGTAGATGTGATCAGGATTTTATCCGAAAACTGTTTTTCGCCGGTATGAACGTTGTTCGTATGAATACTGCTCATGCCACAGAAGAGGGTATACGCACCATCGTAAAGAATGTAAGAGCCGTGTCTCCACATATTGGTATTATGATTGATACCAAAGGTCCTGAGGTGCGAACTACAGGTGTGAAGGAACCTATCCACTACAATGTTGGTGATGTAGTGAAAATCTTTGGACGTCCGGAAATGGAGTCTTCTCATGATATTGTGAATGTGAGTTATCCTGACATCGCAGCCGATGTAAAGGTAGGTGATGATTTGCTCTTCGATGATGGTGAACTCGATATGAAGATTATCGACAGCCAGGGTCCTATGCTGGTTGCCGAGGTTCAGAACGAGGGAGTGCTCGGGGCTCACAAGAGCGTGAATGTGCCGGGAGAGCATATCGACCTGCCTGCACTGACAGAGAAAGACCGCCGAAATATTGAACTCGCTATCGAGTTGGATATTGATTTCATCGCTCACTCTTTTGTGCGCAATGCAGCCGATGTGAAGGCAGTTCAGGATATCTTGGACGCTCACAACAGTGATATCAAGATTATCTCTAAGATTGAAAATCAGGAAGGTGTTGATAATATTGACGAGATTATTGATGCCTGCTATGGTATCATGGTTGCCCGTGGTGACCTGGGTATCGAGGTGCCAATCGAGAGAATTCCAGGCATCCAGCGCCGTATCATCTCTAAGTGTGTGAAGGCGCAGAAACCGGTAATCGTAGCAACACAGATGTTGCATACAATGATTAAGAATCCACGTCCTACTCGTGCAGAGGTAACCGATATTGCCAATGCTATCTTCTATCGCACCGATGCGCTGATGCTTTCTGGTGAAACAGCAAGCGGAAAGTATCCTGTAGAAGCTGTGCAGACCATGGCCCGTATTGCTGAGCAGGCAGAGAAGGATAAGTCTCCACTGAATGATATTGATCCAATGGAAGATGGTAAGATTGACCAGAAACTCTTCCTGGCTCATGCTGCCATTGAGGCAACTAAGAAGTTGGGTGTTGCTGGTATTATTACCGATGGCGAGACCGGTCAGACTGCACGCGACCTGGCAGCCTTCCGTGGTCCAAATCCGGTATTGGCAATCTGCTATAAGGAGAAACTCCAGCGCTGGTTGAATCTGAGCTATGGTATTATTCCAATTCATCAGAAGGATCAGGTTTCTACCAAGGCTATGTTTACCGCAGCGGTACGTATGCTTCGCCAGAAAGGCTACTTAGGTGAGGAGGATAAGATTGCTTATCTGAGCGGTAGCTTTGGAGAGGGTGGAGGCACAACCTTCGTTGAGATTAATAAAGTGAAGAAGATTTTCGATAACAGTTATAGCTTTAATTTGCCATCAAATGGCATCGAAGATAAGTAAAAAAGGCTATTATTTCAAAAAAAAATAGACGTAAATAGAATTATTGGTGCAAAAATTTGCAGTATTCAAAAAAATACCGTAATTTTGCACCAATATTTTAAAACGAAAATTTTAGAAAATGAAAAAACTCGTTAGTTCAGTTTTAGTCGCTTTGACTATGCTCTTAGTACTTGGCAGTTGTGGAAGTACTAAGAATGTAGCTTATTTCCAAAATGCAGATTCTATCAGTTTGGCTGCTTCAAGAATGCTTTATGAAGCTAAGATTATGCCTAAGGACGAACTTACCATTACCGTGATTACGACAGATCCAAAGGCTGCCATGCCTTTCAACCTTTCTGTTTCTCAAACTTTGGGAAACAGCGGGCAGTTGAGTTCTGGTACTGGTTCTTTGCAAGGTTATCTGGTTGACAATTCCGGTAACATCGAGTTTCCTGTTGTTGGAACATTGCATGTAGGTGGTTTGACCAAGAAACAGGCAGAAGATCTTATCAAGAAAAAGGTAAAGCCTTACTTGGCTGCAAAGGAAAATCCAATCGTTACAGTTCGTATGGCAAGTTATCATGTTTCTGTATTAGGTGAAGTTACCAAGCCGGGCATCATTTCAGTACCTCAGGAGAAAATGAGTATTCTCGAGGCTTTGGCTCAGGCAGGCGACCTTACTATCTATGGTAAGCGCGACAATGTGTTGCTGATTCGTCAGGATGCTGCAGGAGAGAAGCATACCTATCGTATGAACTTGAATGATGCAAATATCATTAATTCACCTTTCTATTATCTGCAGCAGAATGATATCATCTATGTAGAGCCAAATAAGGTGAAAGCTCAAAACTCAGCCATCGGTTCATCTACCACATTGTGGTTCTCTGCCGTTGGTACATTGATTTCTATCGCATCGTTGATTGTCAATATCTTGCGATAACAGATCATCAAAGAGGATAAAATCAGGATACTATATAATAAAATTAAAGTATATATATGTGTGGCATAGTAGGATATTTAGGTAAGGGCGAGGCTTATCCCGCTCTTATCAAGGGTTTAAAGCGCTTGGAATATCGTGGATACGATAGTGCAGGCGTGGCTCTAATCAGTAATGATGGAGCTTTGAACGTTTACAAAGCAAAGGGTAAAGTGGCAGATCTCGAAGCGTTCTGCTCTGATAAGGATATTTCGGGACATGTGGGTATTGCTCATACTCGTTGGGCTACCCATGGAGAGCCTTCTGCTGTGAATGCTCACCCGCATTATTCTTCTAGCAAGAACCTTGCCATGATTCATAATGGAATCATTGAAAACTATGCCGATATCAAGAAGAATCTCATTGCCAAGGGAGTAGAGTTCAGAAGCGAGACAGATACAGAGGTTCTTGTCCAGCTGATTGAATATATTCAGGTTAAGAAAAAACTTGACATGCTGACTGCCGTTCAGGTGGCTCTCCGTCAGGTAATCGGAGCTTACGCTATCGCAATTCTTGATAAGCGTAACCCTAATCAGATCATTGCTGCCCGTAAACAGAGTCCATTGGTTGTAGGTATCGGAAAGGATGGAGAGTTTTATCTCGGTTCTGATGCCAGTCCTATCATCGAATATACAGATAAGGTGGTTTATCTGGAGGATGGTAACATCGCTGTGATGCGCCTCGGTGAGGAATTGCAGGTGGTGAACATCCAGAACGTTAAACTCAACCCTGAGGTACAGACCGTAGACATTGATCTCGGTCAGATAGAGAAGGGCGGTTTCCCTCACTTTATGTTGAAGGAAATTTTTGAGCAGCCAGAGTGCCTTCGTAACTGTATGCGTGGCCGTGTAGTTAGCCGCACAGTGGAAACTCGCGTAATGACTGATGGCGACGATACAACCAGCAAGAAGGAGACTGAGATGGGTGTCGTGCTCAGCTCCATTACCGACCATCGCCAGCAGCTTCTCAATGCCAAGCGAATCGTCATCGTGGCTTGTGGTACATCATGGCATGCCGGACTTATCGGCAAGCAGATGATAGAGAACTATTGCCGCATCCCTGTAGAAGTAGAATATGCATCAGAGTTCCGTTATCGCAATCCTGTGGTAACGAAGGACGATGTTGTCATCGCCATTTCCCAGAGTGGTGAAACCGCTGATACCCTGGCTGCCATCAAGCTTGCCAAGGAGAGCGGTGCGTTTATCTATGGTATCTGTAACTCCATCGGTTCTTCCATCGCACGAGAGACAGATACAGGTACCTATATTCACGTAGGTCCGGAGATTGGTGTTGCCTCTACCAAGGCGTTCACTGGTCAGGTTACCGTCCTTATCCTCCTGGCACTTGCCATCGGTAAGGAGAGGGGAACCATCAGCGAAAATGAATATCAGAAGATTACAGAACAGCTTTGGAACATTCCTGCCAAGATGAAGGAAGTGTTGAAGCTCAACAATAAGATAGCTGACTTGAGCCGTACGTTTACATACGCTCGCAATTTCATCTATCTGGGTCGTGGATTCCAGTATCCTGTGGCCCTTGAGGGTGCATTGAAGTTGAAGGAGATTAGCTACATCCACGCTGAGGGTTATCCTGCAGCGGAGATGAAGCATGGCCCTATCGCATTGATTGACAGCGATATGCCAGTGGTAGTTATTGCTACCCACAACTTCATGTACGAGAAGGTCTTGTCTAATATCCAGGAGATTAAAGCCCGTCAGGGTCGTGTTATTGCTATTGTCAGCAATGGCGATGAAACCATTTCCAAGATTGCCGACGAAGTGATTGAACTCCCTGAGACCTTGGAGTGCCTGGAGCCATTATTGGCTACCATTCCTTTGCAGCTCTTGGCTTACCATGTAGCTGTATGTAAGGGCAAGGACGTTGACCAACCTAGAAACTTGGCCAAGTCAGTTACTGTAGAATAATATATAAAGGGATTCGTCATTTCTTGACGTTTCCCTTTTTTTGGAGGGGGATCCCTCGGATAGGTATATTCAAATTAAACTAAATAAGATAAGGATAATAGAGAGATGGAACCATTGAAACATGAGTGTGGTGTAGCAATGATCAGATTGCTCAAGCCACTGGAGTATTACCAGCAGAAGTATGGTACTTGGATGTACGCACTCAACAAACTCTATCTGATGATGGAGAAGCAGCACAACCGTGGCCAGGAGGGTGCTGGTATGGCTTGTGTCAAACTGGGCGGTAAGCCTGGTCATGAGTATATGTTCCGTGAGCGTGCAGAGGGCAAGAATGCCGTGACCGAAATCTTCGGCAAGGCGAATGCCAACTTCAAGAGCCTGACTCCCGAGCAGCTTGCTGATGCAAAGTTCGCTAAAGAGGAACTGCCTTTTGCAGGCGAACTTTATATGGGACACCTGCGCTACAGTACCACCGGAAAGAGTGGCATTCAGTATGTGCACCCATTCCTGCGACGTAACAACTGGAAGGCGAAGAACCTCTGCCTTTGTGGTAACTTCAACATGACCAACGTAGATGAAATCTTCGAGGAACTTACCAAGCAGGGCCAGAGTCCTCGCATCTACAGCGACACCTACATCATGCTTGAACTGATGGGCCACCGTCTGGACAGAGAGGTGGAGCGCAACTTCGTAGCTGCAAAGGCGATGGAGATGCAGAATACCGATATCACCAACTATATAGAAGACCACGTGAAGATGAGCAATGTACTCAAGACCACGATGAAGAACTTTGATGGCGGTTATGTGGTTTGCGGTATCACCGGTTCGGGCGAGATGTTCTCTATGCGCGACCCTTGGGGCATCCGTCCTGCGTTCTATTACAAGAACGATGAAATCGTGGTAGTAGCCAGCGAGCGCCCTGTACTTCAGACCACCTTCGACCTGGAGGCAGAGGAAGTGCAGGAACTGATGCCGGGCACGGCGCTTCTTGTGAAGAAGAACGGAGAGTGCAGCATCGAGCGCATCATGGAGCAGAAGGGCGATTCAGCCTGCTCATTCGAGCGCATCTACTTCAGTCGTGGTTCCGACAAGGATATCTATAAGGAGCGTAAGCAGTTGGGCGAGCAGTTGACCCAGCCTATCCTGAAGGCTGTGGATTATGATGTAGACCACACCGTGTTCAGCTATATCCCGAACACTGCCGAGGTGGCTTACTATGGCATGTTGAGCGGTTTCAAGAAGTATCTTAATGAGACCAAGATTGAGCAGATTGCCAACCTCGACCATGTTCCATCAAAAGAAGAATTATACGAAATCCTCGGCGACTTCGTCCGCTCAGAAAAGATAGCATGGAAGGATATCAAACTCCGTACCTTCATTACTGAGGGCAACAGCCGTAACGACCTGGCGAGCCACGTGTATGATGTAACCTACGGAAGCATCGAGCCGAATGTGGATAATCTTGTCATTATCGATGATAGTATTGTGCGTGGTACTACCCTGAAGGAGAGTATTCTCCGCATCCTCGACCGTCTGCATCCTAAGAAGATTGTAGTGGTTTCCAGTGCCCCTCAGATCCGATATCCGGATTACTACGGCATCGATATGGCAAGACTGGAAGAGTTCTGCGTGTTCCGTGCTGCCATCCAGCTTTTGAAAGAGCGCAAGATGGAAGACCTTATCGAGCAGACCTATGAGGCTTGCAAGGCAGAATTGGCAAAGCCAAAGGAGGAGCAGATCAATCCGGTACGCTCCATCTACAAGCCATTCAGCACCGAGGAAATCAACGAGAAGATTGTTGAGATGCTTCGCCCAGAGGGCATGACCACTCCTATCCAGCTTGTATTCCAGAGCATCGAGGGCTTGCGCGAGGCGATTCCAAACCACAAGGGCGACTGGTATTTCACCGGTCATTATCCAACCCCAGGCGGCACGAAGCTCTGTAACCAGTCGTTTGTAAACTACATCGAAAACGTTTATCATAAATAAGTGAATAGAGAAGAACGAAGAGTGAAGAATTCATTTGCTCTTATAAGTATGAAATAAAAGAATCAAATGTCAGATATGAAAAAAGTAACCTTAGTTTTGAGCGATGGAACTAAGTTCCATGGCAAATCTTTTGGATATGACGCTCCTGTAGCGGGCGAGGTTGTGTTCAACACAGCCATGATGGGATATCCAGAGAGTTTGACCGACCCTTCTTACGCCGGTCAGTTGATGACACTTACATTCCCTCTCGTGGGCAACTATGGTGTGCCACCATTTACTTTTGAGGAGAATGGTTTGCCAACCTTCATGGAGAGTGACAAGATTTATGCTTCTGCCATCATCGTGAATGATTACAGCGAGCAGTACAGCCACTGGAATGCAGTGGAGAGTCTTGCCGACTGGTTGAAGCGCGAAAAGGTGCCAGGAATCACAGGCATCGACACCCGTGAGTTGACTAAGGTGCTTCGTGAGCATGGTGTGATGATGGGTAAGATTCTCTTTGATGATGAGCCTGACAACATTCCTGAGGCTAACTATGAGGGTGTAAACTTTGTTGACCAGGTAAGCTGCAAGGAAATTATCCGTTATAACGAGGGTGCCGGCAAGAAGGTGGTTCTCGTTGACTGCGGTGTGAAGGCAAACATCATCCGTTGCCTCATCAACAGAGGCGTAGAGGTGATCCGTGTGCCATGGAATTACGATTACACCGATATGGACTTCGACGGATTGTTCCTGGCCAATGGTCCTGGTGACCCAGATATGTGCGAGGATGCAGTAAACATTATTCGCAAGCAGATTAGCCAGAGCCGCAAGCCTATCTGCGGTATCTGTATGGGTAACCAGTTGCTTTCTAAGGCAGCCGGTGCTACTATCTACAAGTTGAAGTATGGTCACCGTTCACACAACCAGCCAGTGCGCATGGTAGGAACCAACAATTGCTACATCACCTCTCAGAACCACGGTTATGCCGTTGATGCCAAGACATTGGGCAACGATTGGGAGGAACTCTTTGTAAATATGAATGATGGCTCTAACGAGGGTATCCGCCACAAGGTGAACCCTTGGTTCTCAAGCCAGTTCCACCCAGAGGCTTGCTCAGGCCCTGTGGATACAGAGTTCATGTTTGATAAGTTTGTAGAAACACTAAAATAATTAGGAAAATAATGAAAGACGAAAATATAAAGAAGGTGCTCCTCTTAGGTTCTGGAGCCTTGAAGATCGGTGAAGCAGGTGAGTTCGACTACTCAGGTTCGCAGGCCCTGAAGGCATTGCGCGAGGAAGGTATCGAGACTGTGCTCATCAACCCGAATATCGCAACCGTACAGACATCAGAAGGTGTTGCCGACCAGATTTACTTCCTGCCAGTGCAGCCTTACTTCGTAGAGCGTGTCATCCAGAAGGAGAATCCAGACGGTATCCTCCTCAGCTTCGGTGGTCAGACTGCCCTCAACTGTGGTGTGGAACTCTATCGCCAGGGCATCCTGGAGAAATATAATGTCAAGGTATTGGGTACTCCAGTTCAGGCTATCATGGACACTGAGGACCGTGAGCTCTTCGTAGAGAAGTTGGATGAAATCAATGTGAAGACCATCAAGAGTGAGGCTTGCGAGAACATCGAGCAGGCCCGCAAGGCTGCTGCCGAGCTCGGCTATCCTGTCATCATCCGTGCTGCTTACGCCTTGGGTGGTCTCGGTTCTGGTTTCGCAGACAACGAGGAGGAGCTGAACAAACTCGCAGAGAAGGCTTTCTCTTTCTCTCCACAGGTATTGGTAGAGAAGAGTTTGAAGGGCTGGAAAGAGATTGAGTATGAGGTAGTTCGCGACCGTTACGACAACTGTATCACAGTTTGTAACATGGAGAACTTCGACCCACTGGGAATCCATACTGGTGAGAGTATCGTCATCGCTCCATCTCAGACCCTGAGCAATTCTGAGTATCATAAGCTCCGTGCCCTCGCCATCAAGATTATCCGTCACATCGGAATCGTGGGTGAGTGTAACGTGCAGTATGCCTTCGACCCTAAGAGCGAGGATTATCGTGTAATCGAGGTGAATGCCCGTTTGAGCCGTTCTTCTGCCTTGGCATCTAAGGCTACTGGTTATCCTCTTGCCTTCGTTGCAGCCAAGCTCGGTATGGGCTACGGTCTGTTCGAGTTGAAGAACTCGGTAACCAAGACTACATCTGCCTTCTTCGAGCCAGCATTGGACTACGTGGTATGTAAGATTCCTCGTTGGGACTTGTCTAAGTTCCGTGGCGTAGATAAGGAGTTGGGTTCATCTATGAAGTCAGTAGGTGAGGTAATGGCCATCGGCCGCAACTTCGAGGAGGCCATCCAGAAGGGTCTTCGTATGATTGGTCAGGGCATGCACGGTTTCGTAGAGAACAAGGAACTTGAAATCGACGATATCGATGCAGCTTTGCGCGAGCCAACAGATAAGCGTGTGTTCGTGATTTCAAAGGCTATGCACAAGGGCTATACCGTAGATCAGATTCACGACTTGACCAAGATTGACAAGTGGTTCCTTGAGAAGTTGAAGCACATCATCGACATCGACGAGGCGATGAAGAAGTGCAACATCAATACTCTTGACCAGGATTTGCTCCGCACCGCTAAGGTTTACGGTTTTACCGACTTCCAGGTAGCCCGTGCCGTGGGCTTGGAGCAGGAGTTGGGCAACATGCACAAGGCAGCCCTCCTGGTTCGCAACAAGCGCAAGAGCTATGGCATCCTGCCTGTAGTAAAGCAGATTGATACCCTGGCAGCAGAGTATCCTGCTCAGACCAACTACCTCTATGTAACTTACGCTGGCGTGAAGAGCGACATCACCTTTGAGAACGACCACCGTTCTATCATCGTACTCGGTTCAGGTGCTTACCGCATCGGTTCTTCTGTAGAGTTCGACTGGTGTGGCGTTCAGGCATTGAACACCATCCGCAAGGAAGGCTGGCGTTCTGTGATGATCAACTACAACCCAGAGACCGTATCTACCGACTACGATATGTGCGACCGTCTCTACTTCGACGAGTTGACCTTCGAGCGTGTGATGGATATCATCGAGATGGAGCAGCCTCATGGTGTCATCGTATCTACCGGTGGTCAGATTCCAAACAACCTGGCTATGCACCTTGATGCACAGAACGTGCCAATCCTGGGTACTGCTGCCAAGGACATCGATAACGCTGAGGACCGTGCCAAGTTCTCTCAGATGTTGACCAACAACGGCATCAACCAGCCAGAGTGGAGCGCCCTGACCTCTATGGAGGATATCGACAACTTCATCGAGCGTGTAGGTTTCCCAGTATTGGTTCGTCCTAGCTACGTGCTTTCTGGTGCTGCGATGAACGTATGTTCTAACGAGGATGAGCTGAAGCGATTCCTGCAGTTGGCTGCCAATGTAAGTGAGGATCACCCAGTGGTAGTAAGTAAGTTTATCGAACATGCCAAGGAGATTGAGATGGATGCAGTGGCAAAGAATGGCGAGGTGATTGCCTATGCGATTTCCGAGCACATCGAGTTTGCCGGTGTTCACTCAGGTGATGCTACCATCCAGTTCCCTCCTCAGAAGTTGTATGTTGAGACAGTTCGTCGTGTAAAGCGAGTTGGTCGTCAGATTGCCAAGGAGTTGCACATCAACGGTCCGTTCAACATTCAGTTCATGGCTCGTGACAATGATATTCTCGTTATCGAGTGTAACCTTCGTGCCAGCCGTTCGTTCCCATTCGTGAGCAAGGTATTGAAGATCAACCTCATCGAGTTGGCTACCCGCGTAATGCTCGGTTTGCCAGTAGAGAAGCCACACAAGAATCTCTTCGATCTCGATTATGTAGGTATCAAGGCATCTCAGTTCAGCTTCAACCGTTTGCAGAAGGCAGACCCAGTATTGGGTGTGGACATGAGCAGTACCGGTGAGGTAGGTTGCTTGGGCGACGATACATCTACCGCACTTCTGAAGAGTATGCTTTCTGTGGGTCATCGCATTCCAGCCAAGAACATCCTGCTTTCTACAGGTTCTGCCAAGCAGAAGGTAGATTTGCTCGATGCAGCCCAGATGTTGGTTAAGCATGGCTACAAGCTGTATGCAACCGGTGGTAGTAGCAAGTTCCTCACCGAGAATGGCATTGAGAACACCCGTGTGCTTTGGCCATCAGAGGAGGCAGAAGGCGGTGCGCCTAAGGCTTTGGAGATGCTCCACAACCATGAGATTGATATGGTAGTGAATATTCCAAAGAACTTGACCAGCAGCGAGTTGAGCAATGGTTACAAAATTCGTCGTGCAGCCATCGACCTGAATGTGCCATTGATTACCAACAGCCGTCTGGCGAGTGCATTCATCTATGCATTCTGCACCACCAAGCTGGAGGATATTGATATCAAGGCTTGGGGAGAATATAAATAATGTTTAGTGATTATTTATTAGTGTTTAAGAATTGACAGTTAAGTCATTCTTGATGATTCTCAATAGAAAAATCCCTGCTGTAGGAAAGGCTTCCTATGGCAGGGATTTTTATTTGAACAAAAAAGCCGTGAAAACTTTGGTTGTTTCAAAAATAAATCCGTAACTTTGCACATGTAAACTGGTTAAATTTCATTGCATGATGAAAATGTGGTGTTCTTGTGAATTTTAACACAGATAATCTTGATTAGAATGGCTCGTATGAGTCTGATAACTCTATCTTTTATCACAAAACATGTCTTTATAACTCTATATTTTAGCAAAGTTAACATAAAATAATTGCTTATCTCGCTAATAATCAGTATATTTGCGCATAATCTTTTAAAGGATTTAAAAAACTGAGAATATGGCTAGAGCAACAGGTTCAATCAATTATTTGGAGCATCGCACGCCCTTGAAGGACGAAAGCGGTAAGTATCAGATACATCCGATGTTCGTGAAACAGGATGTCGTTGACAGGGAGAAGATGGAAAAGCGTGTTCGCGATCATTGTGCGATGAACGTTTCGTCCTTTATCTCCGCATTGGAAACGCTGGAGGATGAAACGCTTTATGCCTTGGCTGAGGGCAACGAGGTGAGGGTAGGCGATATGTTTATCGTCAAGCCTAAGTTGGGGATGGTGAAGCATAAGGACAAGAATGGAATCGAATGGAAAAGAACCTATCATGAGGGGGATCTGATTCCAGCCAATGAGGTGGATATCTGCGGCTTGGAAATTCAGCCCACGAAGGAGTTTCTGGAAAGGCTGAAGCGTCACTCTAATGGCTGCAGCCGACAGTATTGGAGTGTGAAATCTACTCCGAAAGAGGCGGATAAGGAGTTTGCTGATATTGTAGAGATTTGTCAGCAGCAGGGTTATATCACGGTGAAGGATATGATTCGTGAATTCGGTGTCACCCGCTATCATGCCAATAAGGTGTTGAATGATCTCTGTGAGGAACCGGCTGCCAGAATGTATGCTACCAAGGAAGGTCCAATAACGCTCTATCGTTTGTGGAAGAAGGAGTAACTAAGACGTAGTTGTTGAAACGGCTCTTTAGGTTGACGGAATCGGTTCCTTAACTTGAATGAAGCGTCTCTTCTCGTTGAATGAAGCGTCTCCTTAACTTGAATGAAGTGTCTCTTCTCGTTGAAGGATACGTCTCCGAGAGTTAAAAGAAGCGTTTCCTGGAGTCAGAACAAGCGTCTTTTAGAGTACAAGCATAAACCTTCTCAGACATTGCCACTAGGTTCAGCAGCTCTGCCGAGCCTAGTCAGCAAGTCTGCTGACTGCAGTCAGCACCTCTGCTGAGCCTAGTGACAACACCTTTTAGTCGTACAGCTATAACCTGTTTAGTTGTACAACTGTATACCCTATAGTCGTACAACTATAACCTCTTTAGTTGTACAACTATACACTTTTTAGTTGTACAATCGTAAAATGATGATACTTCTATGATATATTGGGTGCTCTCATTCAATCCAAACATACAGCATCTTCCTTTTATAACGTTCGTTTGCTTTTGTTCTATTTCAACGAACGAAATGAGGAAAAGCAGCTTCTCCTAATTCTGGCTCATATTCAAAACCTTCGTAACTGAAGCCTGCCAGTTCCTCTGGAGTAAGAAGCTGATTATTCAAGATATATCTCACCATGGCTCCACGGCAAGATTTAGCCCATACAGCCTGCATCTTCAATCTGCCGTCTTTCTGGCGGACATAAAAGAGTGGCTGAATGACCTTTATCTCCTGACAGACTCTCTTCCAATCAAACAGATGTTCATATTCCTCTGTAGAAAGATGGATGAGTATACCGTCGTCAGCTTTCACACTATCGATGAGAACATCTGTCAGTTTGTCTTTCCAGAACTGATTGATAGGCTTGTCGTTTGTAGCTTCGAGCGATACGCAATGCTCCATACGATAAGGTACGATGCCATCCAACGGTCGAAGCAATCCATAAAGGAAGCAGGTAATCCAGAGATGTTTCTGGGCATACTCTAACGACTCCTCGCTCAAAGAACTGGCACGCAAATGTTTGTATGCCTGACCATTGTAAGCCAGGATAGCAGGCATCTTCTCTGCAGCCATAAAATCATGATATCGCTTCCAGTTCGTCATTGCAATCTTGCTGCTGCAATCCAGTTGCTTAGCCAATTCCTCTACATTCATCATTGCCATTTCTTTGGCCAAGTCATTGGCAACTGATTGGAATAGTGGCACAGAGATAGGCTTCCTGTCTGCCTTCTCAAACATGATTTTGGCATTCGCCAATAATATCTGCATAATAATCAATCTTTTGAATTGTACCTGCAAAGATAAGAAAAAATCAATATACAATGCTAAATAGCCAAGAAAAATCCCATAAAATTAAAATTTTTTATAAAACGAGCATTATATAGTACTTTTTCTTGTGTAATCTATAAATATTTGTTACCTTTGCCCCATGAAAACATTATTAGACGTTCATACACATACAATAGCATCAGGTCATGCCTTCAGCAGTTTGCAGGAAATGACCTTGACAGCAAAGGAGAAAGGGTTGGATATTTTGGGAATCACAGAGCACGGTCCCAATATCCCGGGTACCTGTGATCCTATCTATTTCAGAAACCTTCATTGTGTTCCACGCCAGCTCTATGGAATCAAACTGATGCTTGGAGCAGAACTCAACATCCTCAATACGAAGGGAGATATCGATCTCGACGAGGATTACTGGCGTATCCTGGATATCCGAATAGCAGGCATCCATAGCCTTTGCTGGCAGGGAGGAAGTAAGGAGGAGAATACGCAGAGTGTCATCAATGCCATGCGCAATCCCTTTGTGCAGATTATCTCTCATCCCGGCGATGGTACGGCAGAACTGGATTTCGAGGAACTCATGAAAGTTTCCAGGGAGACGCATACCTTGCTTGAAATCAACAACCATTCCATGGCTCCCATCCGCCACAAGACTGTGGCTGCTCCCAATAATCTGGAACTGCTGCAACTTGCCAAGAAGTATGAAACTCCAGTCATCTTCGGAAGTGATGCCCACTTCTCTGCGATGATTGCCGACTACAGCAACATTATGCCACTGGTAGAAAAAGCAGAGTTCCCGGATGAGCTGGTTCTCAACTATCAGCCAGAGAAATTCATGGCTTACCTCAAGCCAACCCCTGAGAAATAGGAAAATTTAGTTTCACATTTCAATTTACATGACTATGATTATAGAAGAAATCATCAAGTATAATGAAAACTTCGTAGCCAGTAAGGGTTACGAAAAGTATATTACGAGTAAATATCCAGACAAGAAACTTGCTATTCTTTCCTGTATGGACACTCGCCTCACTGAGCTTCTGCCAGCAGCTTTGGGTCTGAAGAACGGAGATGCCAAACTCATCAAGAACGCCGGTGGACTGGTTATCAGTCCTTTCGACTCTGCCATGCGTAGTCTCCTTGTAGCCATCTACGAATTGGGTGTAGAGGAAATCATGGTTATCGCCCACTCCAACTGCGGTGCATGCCACATGAACGGACAGCAGATGAAGAAATTGATGCTCAAACGTGGCATCCATCAGAATGTTATCGATACCATCGGGCTTTGCGGCATCGACCTCGACCATTGGCTGGAGGGATTCCACGACACAGAGGATTCTGTAAGGAATACCATCAATACAATCCGTACACACCCTCTCGTACCAAAAGACGTCAATCTTCATGGCTATATCATTGACTCACAGACGGGCAAACTGACAGAAGTGAAATAGAATAAAGGTATTATTTTAATTAAAACACATAACAGCAGTTTGTTGTACTTTCACCTTCCCTCTATGATGCTCTTTCCAAGAAAGTAACTTTCGTTACAGCCCCCACATATCATTCAGCATACTGATTGCTGACTCCGAGCGGAAGACATGATTGCGGAAGGTGATGATGCCTTCGGGAGCAAGATGGTCTTCGAAGGAATTCACCAGGAAATCTGCTTCGAGCAGAATGCGATGGTCGAGGCTGGTAACATCTTGATAAGTATGATGATGGGCAATGAGCCAGCAGATTCTTTCTATCTGTGCGGCTGTGAATCCATCAACTTCTGACAGTACTTTTCTTGCCTCGTCAGGACCCAGTTCTTCCTGGTGCTTGCCATCGCAGTTGCCGTATCTGGCTTGTGAAACGTGAATGCCTACATCGTGAAGAATGGCTGCTGCTTCGAGCACGAAGAGGTCTTCCTCGTTCATTCCTTCTGCTATTGCAATCATACGGGCAAAGTCGTGTACCTTTACGAAATGCTGGATGCGAGGCGCATCGCTACCATCATATTTTATCATCGCCCTCATCAAATTGGCGAGTATCAATTCCTTGTTTGTCATAATCTTATGTTTTTTACCAATAAAAAGAATACTAATCGAAGAGCTTCTTCCAAATCCACAATACCGCTATGGCGCCAATGACGCAGAAGACGAAGTTGGTAAGATAACCCTTGCCAAACAGTTCTATGTTCAGTAGATTGCTGATGATGGCGCCGGCATAACTGCCCACAATACCTATGAATAGGTTCATACAACATCCTTTGCCTTCTCCGCTCATGATGCGGTTGGCAATATAGCCAATGAAAATTCCCGTAAGGATTGGCCACGCTGTGAAATCTGCAATGTGTTCTAACATATTTTTTTCCCACTTCGTTCGTTTTGTTCTTTATTGATGGATGTAATCCAGAATCTGCTCGGCATGAATCTTGGTCTTGATCTCTTTAGGAGTGAAGATCTTCTCAATGACGCCTTCTTCGTTGACAAGATAGGTGGTGCGGAGGATGCCGATGGTCTTTCTGCCGCAGGTTACCTTCTCGCCCCAGCAGCCGAGTTCCTGCAGTAGGGTGGTTTCGGTATCTGCGATAAGAGGGAACTGCAGACCCTTGGTTTCTGCAAACTTCTTCTGCAGCGCCTGCTTATCCTTGCTCACGCCGATAATCTCGTAACCGGCTGCTGCCAGCTCCTCCTTATGTGCCTGCAGTGAGCAGGCCTCGGCAGTGCATCCGCTGGTGTTAGCCTTCGGATAACTGTAGAGCACAATCTTGCGACCACGATAGTCGCTTGCCTTGATCTCACGTCCGTCCTGGTCAATGCCAAGAATCTCTGGTATTTTATCTCCTACATTCATAATTCTATATTTATTTATTATATGTCTTGTTATGATGCAAAGATAATAAAAATAATGCGAACCGATGTGATTCTTATGATTTTTAACACAAATAATCGTTGTTTATCTTTCTACCTGGAAGTTTAAACGAATCTTTCTTTTGGATAAAAAAAAGAAAAATATAGGGAGGATATTTGGTAATATGCTGATATTTACTTACTTTTGTGTGATGAACGTTCATGGTATGAAACAGGGAGCGTGATACTAAACAGGTAAAAAAGGAAGAAAATGAAAAAGATATTTTTGTTTATATTATTCTGTCTTTCCGTATGCAGCATGTCGGCTTACGACTTTCTGCGAGCTGTGAAAGATGAGATTCCGGGAGGTTACAACTTCTGGGTTTATACGCCGGTAGATTATTTCTATTCGCAAGAGCAGACACCGGTCATCATCTTTCTGCATGGTGCCAGTCTTTGTGGAAGAAATCTGAATAAGGTGAGAAGATACGGACCGCTTGATGCCATCGTCAAGGGGCGCGATATCGATGCGCTGACCATCGTTCCGCAGAATCCGGGAGGAGCCTGGAATCCGAAGAAAATCATGGATATGCTAGACTGGGTGAAGAAGAATTACCCATGCGATTCTAATAGGGTTTATGTCCTGGGTATGAGTTTGGGCGGTTATGGTACCATGGATGTCTGTGCTACTTATCCCGATAGGATAGCTGCCGGTATGGCGCTGTGTGGCGGCTGTTCGTATAAGGATGTGAGTGGATTGGGCGATTTGCCATTCTGGATTATCCATGGCACAGCAGATAGGGCAGTACCGGTCAAGCAATCGAAGGTTGTGGTAGATAAACTTGAAAAGGATGGCAAGGATACCCGATTGATATACGACTGGTGGAAGGGTGCCAATCACGGTACCCCTGCCCGCGTGTTTTATCTGAAGAAAACCTATCAGTGGCTCTTCTCTCACAGCCTTTCAGATAAGGACAGACCCGTGAACCGCAACATCAGTATTACGATGAGTGATCTGGGCAGAGCATATGGTGATGTGAACAGAAATGCCCCTCAGCCTGAACTCATCGATGGTCCGAGTGTGATCAAGCAAGAGGGAAATGAATATTAAGGAATCAGGTGAACAGTTCTGCTACCTTCCCCAGCCAATTCTTATCAATGTCATCGAAGGTGCTGAGGTGTTCGCTGTCAATATCCAGTACGGCGATTACCTCACCATTCCTGATAACAGGTACTACAATCTCCGAACGGGAGGCGCTGCTGCAGGCAATATGCCCCGGAAATTTCTCAACATTTTCTACCACGATGGTTTCCGCCTTGTCCCAAGCTGTGCCGCAAACTCCCTTGCCCCTTTTGATGCGGGTGCAGGCCAGCGGTCCCTGAAAAGGACCCAGCACAAGGGTTCCGTCGATGACCCGGTAGAAGCCCACCCACCAGAAGTGGAAGGTGTCCATGATGCATGCTGAAATATTCGCCATATTGGCGATGATGTCGCTTTCGCCCTCTACGAGCGACTTGAGCTGAGGGAGGAGCGTGGCGTAAAGTTCCTCCTTCGTTTCTCCTTTTATAATAAGATGTTCTGCCATGATGTCTTTACTTTTCAATTCTGTGTCTATTATCTGTTTAGATATTCTATCTCTGCAAAAGTAATAAAAATAATTGAAATACTGTCATTTTCATAGAATTATTTCTATCCTTTCAATCTTTTTTCGTACTTTTGCACCATCAATTAAAATAAAGAAAATCCAGTTTTTAAAATGTGAAGTAAGAAAATGGCTGATAAAGATATGAAATGGAAGACGCTCTCGCAGAAGTATCTGATAGAGAAGCCATGGCTCACGGCACGAGTGGATAAGGTGGAATTGCCTACGGGAGCCATTATCGATGAATATTACGTGCTGGAATATCCCGATTGGGTGAACACCATCGCCATTACGAAGGACGGAATGTTCGTATTTGTGCGCCAGTATCGCTATGCGATAGGTAAGACGGTGAATGAACTCTGCGCAGGAGTGATAGAGAAGGGCGAGGACCCGATGGCGGCTGCCAAGCGAGAGCTGATGGAAGAGACTGGGTTCGGTGGCGGAAACTGGCAGAAGTGGATGACGATTTCGGCTAATCCGAGCACTCATACCAATCTTACCCATTGCTATTTGGCTACGGATGTGGAGCGCATGGATGTTCAGCATCTTGACCAGGCTGAGGATATCGAGGTTCGCCTCTTCTCCAGGGATGAAGTGATGGATATGCTAGAGAAGGGAGAAATCTGGCAAAGCCTGATGGCGGCTCCGCTTTGGAAGTATTTTGCGAAAGCAAAGTAAGCTGCAGGACTTCATCTGCTCGAGCAAACAGCAGAACTTCGTTTGCTCGAGCAAAGTAAACATTAAAACAATAAACATTAAACATTATAAAAATGGTAATAGATTTCGAAAAAATTGCTGAGGCTCATTTGGAGGGCTTCAAGGGTGGACAGGGTAAACTTGATACTCGTAACTATGTGGATGACAAGGTGAAGATTATGTATTCTACCTTGCGTCCGGGTGCATCAACTGGTCTTCATACTCACGAGGGCAACTGCGAGATTATCTATGTGGTAAGCGGCACTGCTACTTTCCATTATGATGATGTCGTAGAAGAGGTTCGCCAGGGACAGGTGCATTACTGCCCAATGAACCATGCTCATTATATGGAGAATCTCACAGATCATGATCTGGTGTATCTCGCCATTGTGCCTGAGCATCATTAATATCCTTGAAGTATCTGGGAAAACCATATCATATTCCTCCTAAGGAAAATGTAAAAAGAAAGTCCAACTCGGATGCCTCTCTCTTAAAGGCTCCAAGCTGGACTTTCATCGTTTTTATTTTCTTCATATTACTCTTCTTCATTCTCTAGCAAGTCGGTGCCGAGGTGGGTGGTCTGCTCACGCTTCAATCGGTCGCGCACTTCCTTAGGCTTGGTGGCGTAGGTAATCATTCGGATGGAATCGTTGTAGCTCACGTACTTCCAGAGCCAGTTGAGCAATACCATTACCTTGTTCTTTACTCCGAGGATGGAGCGGAGGTGAACCACCAGCCACAATACCCAGGCAAAGAAGCCCTGACTGTGGAACTTGCCAAGCTCTACTACAGCCTTGTGTCTTCCGATGGTAGCCATAGAACCCAGGTTCTTGTAGCGGAAAGGCTTGAGCTGGAAATCAGTGGCTCCCTCTGCAATCTTCTGGATATTCTTAGCCAGGAGTGCTGCCTGCTGAATGGCTACCTGAGCCAACTGTGGATGACCGCCAGGATAAGCTGGGTCTGTGGTCTGGATACACTGGTCGCCGATGGCGAAGAGACCGTCCATGCCAGGGATGCGGTTGAATTCATCTACTACGATTCGGAAACCACGGCCCAGATGGTCGCCATCGATACCCGTGATAGGCTGTGCCTTTACACCTGATACCCAGAGGAAGGTGCGGGTAGGAATCTCCTGACCGTCCTTCATCAGGACCTTGTGGTCCTTGTAGTCGGTTACCATTTTGCCAAACTGTACATCCACCCCCATACTGGTAAGGAATTCGTATGCTTTCTTAGAAGAGTCCTGTGACATTCCGGCGAGCAGTCTGTCGCCCGCTTCCAGAAGATAGATGTGCATCAGAGATGAGTCCATATCAGGATAATCATAAGGAATCACGTAGCGCTTCATTTCAGAGAGGGCTCCGGCAATCTCTACACCTGTGGCACCACCGCCTACAATGACCACGTTCAGGAGTTCCTGTCGCTCCTCTTCTGTGGCACAAGTCAGTGCACGCTCCAGGTTGCTCAACACAGCGTTGCGCAATCCCATTGCCTCTGAAACGGTCTTCATCGGAATAGCCCACTTCTCGATGTTGGCATTGCCATAGAAATTGGTAGTGGTTCCTGCTGCGAACACCAGGTAATCGTACTCAATCTTACCGATGGAAGTTTGCAGAATCTTCTTGTCTGGGAATACGGCTCTCGCCTCTGCCATGCGGAAGTAGAAGTTCTTGCGCTTGCGGAAAATCTGGCGGAAAGGGAAGGAGATGGAGCTTGGGTCGATACCTGCTGAGGCAATCTGATAGATAAGTGGAGGAAACTGATGGAAGTTATTCTTATCAATCAACACCACCTGCAGGTTTGCCTTGCTCAGGTCTTCTGCCAAGCGAAGGCCACCGAGTCCGCCACCTACAATCACTACTCTCTTCAACTGATTTCTCTTGATATTAATGCTCATAACTACTTCTGTTTTTTATATATTAATTACATATATTTGCTGAAAATTCTATTCTTTATAAGGCGCAATGCCTGGTACTCGCAGAAAATTCGATTGCAAAGGTACAACTTTTTTATGAGGCGGCAAAAGAAGATGGGTAGAAATATGGGATTGAAGCTTGTTGCAATCGTTCTCATTTTATATTCTTGCAAATGATGTTACAAAATGTAATATGCAGATAGCATTTTTACTTTGGCGGTGGATGGCTTGAAGGAATATACTTCCAAGGCTTCGGGCTTGTTCATGATGGGAGTTTTTCTTTTTTTTATCATTCCGCAATCTGATGAATCACATAGGTAACCACGCCCCAGATCATGAAGCGGTTGGTTTCATCTACCCGGATAGGGGAGAAGTTCTTGTTCCATGGAATGAGCCAGCCGAAGGTGCCGCTCTCATCCATCTTGAATTGCTTGATGGTGAATTCGCCATCTACGAAGGCGCTGACGAAATTGCCGTTTGAGGGGTTCTATCTGCCGGTCAGCTACAGCGAGATCACCGTCCAGAATGCCTGCATCCTGCATGCTGTCGCCAGATATGCGCACGTAGAAGGTGGCCTCACGATGGCGAACCAGAATATCGTTGAGGTCTATCTCTCCCTCCATATAGTCTTGTGCCGGCGAAGGGAAGCCTGCTTTTACGCTTTGCTCTGCCAGCGGAATAGGCATCTTGGCTCCGAATTCCGCAGGGTGAAATGTCAGTTTTATCTTGTTATCGCTATTCTTATTCATCTTGTTTTTCTTATTTATGGAGCTCATTTTTAGAATGGGCTTATTCTGCTTTAGAATGGGCTTATTCTGCCTCTCATTGAGTTTTTACTTTCAGAATATCATGGATGTTCGTGGTAAACTGCTTCGACATGTACTCGCGTTTCAGGTCGAATCGGCAGTCTGTGCCTTGTATGGCCTGGCGTATGGTGCCATAACCATTCTTCCGGTTGATGGCGTCGATAGCCTCCATCAGCTTTTTTGCTTGCTTCAGTCGATGGGGTCGAAGAGGTCTTGCTGGCGAGGATGGTCGGGTGAGGCTACCTTGTCTCTTTAATTTTTCTGTACAACGTACAGCGAAATTAGCCACGGCTTCTTCTATCACATTTTTGTCGGTAATGCCCTCGTTGGCAAAACTCCTGCTGGTGCAGATGCTCTTCTTCTGCGGCAATTCCTCGATGCTGATGCAGCTTTCGCCATTCAGTTCTTTCCATGTTCTTAGGGTGGTGATATTGAAATGGCTGCGGACCCAACTTTCTTTCTTGTCGGCAAACTGAGCGGCGGTCCTGATGCCCATATAATCGAGCTTTCGGGCTATCTGTCTGCCTATTCCCCATACATCTTCTACGGGGAAGAGAGACAGCGCCTTGTGTCTCCGTTCATCCGTGTCGATGAGGCAGCAGCCTTGGAAACCCTTGTATTTCTTGGCGAATTTAGAGCCGATTTTCGCCAATGTCTTCGTTTCTGCAATGCCTACGGATATCGGGATTCCAACAGCCCGAAGTACATCTGCCGATATTTTGGAGCCATAGCGATAGAGCAGGCTATCGGGCTTTTCTGACAGCTCGTCTATTGTTATTTTATTGAACAAAGTAGGATGGTCTTCCGTATGCTCCCGAAAGAAAACTTTCGCCATTGATTCGTCTGCCTCGAAGAAACTCTCATCGATAGAGTATTGGTCGATGCGTGGGGAATAATGGGATAGCATCGACATCACGCGGTTGGAGAGCGAACCGTAGAGCGTATAGTTGCTCGAGAAGATAGCCACTCCTTCAGCCTCCAGTTTTTCCTTCACCTGATAGAAGGGGTCGCCCATCTTATAGCCCAATGCCTTAGCTTCTTCAGAGCGTGCGATGACGCACCCGTCGTTGTTACTCAATACAACCACGGGCTTTCCTGTCAGGTCGGGGCGAAACACTCGCTCGCACGAACAGTAGAAGTTGTTGCAGTCTGCCAGTCCTATCATATCTTATCATTAACACCTCTTGTTCTCACCAGAAATCCTGGTATAATGTGCAAAAATACAAAAAATAATCCGAAAACGATAGTTTTTCATTCAAGTTTTTTTGTCGTTTCGTGATTTATTCTTACCTTTGTGGTCATAAGCTAGTATTGAAACATTATAAAACTGAACGATATGAATGATAAGAATAACATGTTGGCATTGAGCCAGGAGCGTTTTTCGGCTCGCAAGTTTACTCCGGAGGCGGTGAGCCAGGAGGATCTGGACTATATCATGGAGTGTGTGCGCCTGGCACCATCGGCAGTGAACAGGCAGCCTTGGCGCTGGCTCATCGTGCGCTCAGAAGAGGCGAAGAAGAAACTGCAGGAGTGCTACGACCGCGAATGGTTCAAGACGGCTCCTATATATATTATAGGTATGAAAAACGTGAATGAGAACTGGGTGCGCAGATATGATGAGAAACCGCATGGCGATATTGATGTGGCGATAGCGGCAGAGCATCTCTGTCTGGCTGCCACCGAAAAGGGACTGGGTACCTGCTGGGTCTGCAATTACGATACGGCGAAGATGCAGCAGTTCTTTGCTCGCGAGGGCTATGAGGCGGTGGTAATCATTCCTGTAGGTCATATTGCTGAAGACTGTCCACGCACAGAGAAGAAGCGCAAGGAGATGAGCGAAATCACGGAAGAAATCTAGTTCTGATATAAAATCTGGTACAAAAAAGAAGCTGTATGGAAATGAACGAAGAATCCATCCTGGCATGGAATATCATAGAAAAGACAAATGCCAACCTCTTCCTTACCGGAAAGGCGGGCACAGGTAAGACGACCTTCCTCAAGCGATTGAAAGAACTGTCGCCAAAACGAATGATTGTGCTTGCTCCTACGGGCATTGCAGCCATCAACGCCGGAGGAATGACCATCCATTCGTTCTTCCAGCTTCCCTTCTCGCCATACGTGCCGGGCACGACCTTTGGCAGCGGCGAACAGAAACGCTATCAGTTCAGCAAGCTCAAGCGCAATATCATCCGCAGTATCGACCTGCTCGTTATCGACGAAATCAGTATGGTGCGCAGCGATCTGCTCGATGCTGTAGATTCTGTGCTTCGCCAGTATCGCAAGCGCCACGATTTGCCTTTTGGTGGTGTGCAGCTCCTGATGATAGGCGATTTGCAGCAGCTGGCACCCGTGGTTACGCCACAGGAAGAGCATCTGCTGGGGCAGCATTATGATACTCCTTTCTTCTTCAGCAGCAATGCTCTGAAGCAGGTGGGTTATCTCACCATCGAACTTAAGAAGGTGTACAGGCAGCAGGATGAACAGTTTATCTCGCTGCTCAACCAGATTAGGGAGAATAAGGCTTCTGAAGCTACGCTGCAGGCTCTGAACCAGCGCTATATTCCAAATTTTGTACCACCTAAGGAGGGCAATTATATCAGGCTTACCACCCATAATGCACCTGCCCAGTATATCAACGAACAGCAGCTCGCTGCCTTGCCTGCGCAGTCATTTTCTTTTACAGCAGAAATAGAGGGCGATTTCCCAGAAACATCTTATCCTGCCGATTTCAAGCTCACATTGAAGCCGGGAGCCCAGGTGATGTTCATCAAGAACGACCCGCAGCACCGTTTTTATAATGGTATGATAGGCGAGGTGATAGGGGTTAGGACCGATGAAGACGGCAGCAAGATTACCGTTCGCAGTAAGGATTCGGGCGAGGAATTTGACCTGGAGAAAATGGAGTGGACCAATGCGAAATATACGCTGAACGAGAAAACCAAGGAGATAGAGGAGACGGTGGAAGGAAAATTCATGCAGTATCCTCTGCGTCTGGCGTGGGCGATAACTATCCACAAGAGTCAGGGACTTACTTTCGAACATGCCATCATCGATGCTTCTCATTCTTTTACCCATGGTCAGACCTATGTGGCACTGAGCCGCTGCAAGACTTTGGAGGGCATGGTGCTCAGTCAACCGCTTTCTCGCGGAGCCATTATCAGCAGTCAGACGGTGGATGCGTTCACCAGCCAGCTTGCTGCGCCTAGTCAGGAGCAAATCAGCAGTCTGGAGCTGCAATACATCATTTATTGCATCAGCGAACTCTTCGATTTTTGTTCCATCAGAGCCAGCTATGAGCATCTGATGCGCTGCCTGGTAGAGTTTTTTAATGGTAAATATCCGCGCGTGGTAAGCGAGTATCAGAAGTTGCAGGTGGTGCTGAAGAGTCTGATAGCCGTATCGGATAAATTCCGTGTGCAGTATACGGGTATGCTTGCCCGAAATCCTGATGTAAGACAGGCTGAGCTGCAAGACCGTATTCATAAGGGAGCTATGTATTTTCTTGACAAAATCGGCATTCTGAGTGATTTAATCAGAAAGTCGAATCTTGATACAGACAACAAGGTGGCTAGGAAACAGTTTGAAGACCGCTTCTCTGTTTTCTCAGAGGATGTAAAATTAAAAGAACGGCTTTTGAAGTATGAATGTAGTGCAGAATTCACGGTAACAGATTATCTGAAAAAGAAGGCGCAGTTCTTGCTGTTGGATGCAGATGCCTCATCAGATAGCGGTTCGGGCAGAAAGTCAAGGAGACAGAAGAAACCGAATGAACCGAAGGTGCCGAAAGTCGCTTCGAAGGAGGTAAGTTATGATTTCTATATGCAGGGAATGACGGTAGATCAGATTGCTGCTAAGCGGGGTTATACCAAAGGTACCATTATTGGTCATCTTACTCCTTATGTGAAAGAAGGAAAGATTGGACTGCGGGCGCTGATTTCAAGTGCCCATGAAAAGAAAATCCGTGATTTCATGAAGGCTCATCCTGAATTGGAGCTTTTTAGTGAAATAAAGGAAGCTTTGGGAGCTGGTATTGATTATTACGAAATCAAACTGGTTCATGATTTGATGGAGGGGGAATAAAGGTTTTCTTCCACCATATTATAATAATAGCCGTAACTATATTTGCAGTAGTTACGGCTATTGTTTTTCTTAAAAATCTAGAGTTGGCTCACAGCCTTTTCCAACTGCTGTAAAGCCTGTTTGATAACACTTCTTGGTGCAGCCACATTCAATAGCATGAATCCTTCTCCGCCAGGTCCGAACATCTCCCCATCATTCAATGCCAGATGAGCCTTGTCGATGAATAGGTCGAGAAGCGCATCGTGTGAAAGATGCAGGTCTCGGCAGTTGAGCCATACGAGGAAGAAAGCCTGTGGATTCCTATTGATTATGTCCTGTTATTTGTCTTCCTGCTGGCTGTTCATTCCACCTGTCTGAATGCCCTGCTTTTCTTCCTGGAAATCATTTTTGATGTTGGATTTCACCTTTTGGAATTGCTTCTTGGTGTTGCCGAATTTCCAGGTGAGTGTGAGGCTGATCTGGCGCAGAGGCACCTTTACCGTCATATTCTGTACATAGTCTGAACCCACAGTTTTCTGCTTGATGTTGAGCTTGTCATCGGTTGGTGTGAGGAACATCAGACTCAAGTCCAGCTTATCCTTGACGATGGATTTGGAGAGGGTGGAGTAGAAGAATGACATTCCGCTCTGATAGCCTTGCAGGTTGTGCTGTTTGCTCTGAATGATACTTCCTATTGTCCATTGCAACTCCCAAGGAAGTGTCTGTTGCAGATTGATCATCGTACTGCTGTTCCAGCCATGATTCTTCCATCCCAATACTTCACTTCGCAAATCATTGTAGCTCAGACTCTCGTTCAGCATCAATCTCGTCTTCTTGAACACCAGCCAGTTGGCAAAGACATTCAGACTGGCGTTGCGGGTTTTCGAAACATTGCCGTAGGTGGTGTTGAGCAGGTTGTCTGCATCGATGAACGAATACTGCTCTATCTGGTTGTTGCAGAATCCGTAGCCCAGAGTTGTACTCAGAATGAATCGTGGATTGTAATAATTAAATACCATGTTCACCTGATGCGACTTCACCACGTCGAGGTCTGTATTACCATAGCTAATGGCGGTAGGATTACTGCGGTCAACATAAGGGTTGAGGTAGGTAATTCCCGGACGGGTGATGCGCATGCTGTAGTTCACACCGAGATTCATGCCTGGAGCGATGGCGTAAGAGATGCTGGCGCTCGGTACGAGATTGCCGTAATCTTTATCAAAATCATCACCCTTACCCTGTTCAAACTTCACTTTCTCCCAGGTCTGTTCGTATCGGGTTCCCAGCATGGTTCCTATCTTTCCGAAGTTTCCCTTCCATTCAGCATAGGCGGCAAGAATGTTCTGGGTGTTCTTATACTCCATACTGTTGGCAGGGTTCAGCGTCTCTGTTTTATCTGCCGCCACATCGTAGTAGCGTGAATTGCTTCTGTTGATGCGGGCTATGTATTTGGCTCCGAAATTCAGGCGCTGGGTGGCGCTGAGCGAATGGGTAAAATCTGCCTGGAAAGTATGTTCTGTGCCGCGCATCTTGCTCTTCGAGAGTAGGTCGTTGAGCTGGAGAGCCGTTACATGGCTGATGTCGTCGTAGAACGTATAGTTGTCAGTGTGAGATGGGTTGGTGCTGAAGAGATAGCTGAGAATGAGGTAGTTCGTGCGCTCCTTGTTGAAAAATCGCTGATAATCGATGCTTCCGTTGAAGGAGGTATTGCCCAGATTCTGTTTCATCTCATTGCCATATTCGAATCCTTTGCCATAGATTCCGCCTGTCATCTTTGTGAGTGGATGGCCTGTAATTTTCTGGTTGAAGGTGGTCAGTCCTGTCGTAGCGCTGATGCTGCTCAGCGAGTCGAGTTCGTAGCTCAAACTGATGTTGCCCATAGAGAAAGGCTGCTTCATATCCGAATTCTGGTAATAGTTCATCGTGCTGCCATCCTTCTGGAATCGGTCGAAGGAGATGGTGGTTCCATCCATGCGCTGATGATTGTACATTCCGTTGGCACTATAGGTGAGCTTGCCCTGCTGGCCGCTGATGAAGGCGGAGATGCGCTGTGTCTGGTTGCCGGCAGCTGCACTGATGTTGCCATTATAGCCATTGCTGAAGTCGTTGCCTCCGGCTCCATTCACTGCTTGCTTGTTGAGTACGATGTTGAGCACGCCGCCCGTACCTTCAGCATCATATTTGGCTCCCGGATTGGTGATTACTTCTATGTTTTTTACCATAGTTGCCGGCATTGCCTTGAAAATCTGCGAAGGGTTGGCAGAGAACATCGGATTCGGCTTTCCATCCACATACACTTTGAAACTAGATGAACCGTTCACGGTAATATTGTCCTGTCCATCTACCGTAACCATCGGCACCTTGCGCAGCATGTCGAGAACGGTAGAGGCCTTGGCGTCAGCATCCTGCTGCACGTTGTAGGTCATCTTGTCGGTCTCCATTTTTACCAGCGGTTTCGAGGCAACCACGGTAACGCTTGCCAGGTCGAAGTCCTTCCATATCGAGTCGTTTTTCTCGACATCACTCTGTGCGAAACTTTCGAGTGAGCAGACGAGCAGGGTGCTCATCAATATCAATGATTTCTGTTTCATATTCTTCCCTTTTCTTATTCTTTTTAAGTTCATGCGCCTTTCTTTTGTAGATTGGCGATGCAAAGATAAGGTGTTTTCTTGAAACAGCAATGAATGGGAGAGGGGTTTAACCCAACAATAACCTACTGGCTCATCCGGTTAACGTAGAGATAACATTTGTATGGCAAAAATGCAGCAAAAAAAGCAAATTGTAACAGAAACATTCGTTTATCTCGAATTTTATTTGTAATTTCGCGCCAAAAACAAAAATAAGGATATTTATGAATAAACTGATTCTGAAAACAACAAAAAGTGGACTGCTGGCAGCTGCCCTGATGGCTTCAATCTCTGCCAGTGCCGAAACTATAGAGGTGAAAACGCTGAAATATGCAGGCCCCTATGCCGTAGCACAGCCTTGGATGGCTGACAGTGTGAACATCAAGGGCGAAGCGTTCGACCTTAAGCAGCTGCTCGATTCGCCACTGTCTTTCACCTTATTAAATAAGGGCAAGGAGGTGAGTGCAGCCCAACTCCTTGCCGACAAGCAGCAGGATGCGCTCCATCTGGCTTCTTTCTGCGTATCTAACACCCAGCGCACTAAAGCAACCATTGCGGTAGAAGGATTGGAGCAATACCGCCTGTTCGTAGACGGCGAACAGGTAGCGGTGAACGGCGATAAGGCTGAAACCATCCTGACTCCTTCGCAGCATACAGTTGTCATCAAATATCTTACCCGGAAGAATGCATCTGCTGATAAGAAATCTATCAAGTTGACCGTAACCGCAGCCAACGGTGCTCCGCTTTCTGTAGGCGATGCGACGGTAAAGCGTGCCTATAATATCTATGATGTGATTTGTGCGCCCAACTATCCGAGTGTTTCTATCTCACCAAACGGAAAGTTTATCGTAGTTCGGAAAACCTGGGTAGATAGAAAAGGTAATAACCATAGCATTAATGAATTGCGCAACTCTCAGACTAACAGACTGATGGCTACATTTGAGGAGAGCGTAAAATGGATGCCTTCAAGCAATAAACTGTATTTCACGCAGAAGGCGAGCGACAGCAGTATTGCCGGAGAAGAAAAGCAGGATGGCACATTGCAGCTCATCACCATCAATCCGCTGACGATGGAGCGCGAAGTGCTGGCAAGCCATCTTCCTGAAGGCTGGTTCCAGTTTACACCCGATGAAAAAACGCTCATCTATACGCTCACTACTGAAGGCAGAAAAAAGGATCCGCAAGTTTATGATGTAAAAGAACCGGAAGACAGACAGCCTGGTTGGCGCGAGCGTAGCAATCTCGCCAAATATGATCTTGCATCGGGCATTCTCCAGCCGCTTACCTTCGGTTACCACAACATCTATCTGATGGATATTTCTGCCGATTCGCGTTATCTGCTGATAGGAAAGGAAGAGGAGCGACTCACTAAGCGTCCTACAACCCTGACATCATTCTACCGCCTGGATTTGGGCAGTATGAATGCATCTTCAGCCACAACGCCAAAGGTAGAAACCCTGATAGAAAAGGGCGAATTTCTGAACAGCGCCCAGTTCTCGCCGGATGGCAAGAGCATTCTCGTGAGCGCTTCGCCGGAAGCTTTCAACGGCATAGGAAAGAATGTGGAAGAAGGACAGACACCTAGCATGATCGACACCCAGCTCTATCTGATGACCTTGTCGGATAAGAAGGTTCGTCCGCTGACCAAGGATTTCAATCCGAATGTGCAGAGTGTGGATTGGAGTAAGGCAGATGGCAACATCTACTTCACGGCAGAAGATAAGGATTGCGTGCATCTCTTCCAGCTCAATCCGAAATCGGGTAAGTTTACGCTTCTCAAGACTCCTGAAGAGTACATCAAGAGTTTCTCGCTTGCATCTTCTGCAGCAGAAATGGCTTTCTCCGGTCAGAGTGCATCCAATGCTGACCGACTCTATAAGATGAATACGAAGGCGCTGAAATCGCAATTGGTTGACGATTTGAGTGCGCGCGAGTTGAAGGATGTTGAACTGGGCGAATGCAAGGCTTGGAATTTTGTCAATTCAAGAGGCGACACCCTTTGCTGCCGTTACTATCTGCCACCTCATTTTGATGCTGCTAAGAAGTATCCGATGATAGTGAACTATTATGGCGGTTGCAGTCCTACGAGCCGCATGTTCCAGAGCCGTTATCCTCATCATGTTTATGCGGCAATGGGCTATGTAGTACTGGTTGTGAATCCTAGTGGAGCTACCGGATTCGGTCAGAAATTCTCAGCCCGCCATGTAGATACGGCAGGCGAGGGAGTGGCTGAAGACATCATCTCCAGCACCCAGGCTTTCTGTGATGAGCATGCTTTCGTAAACCGTAAGAAGATAGGCTGCATCGGCGCCAGCTACGGCGGATTCATGACTCAGTATCTTCAGACCAAGACCGACCTCTTTGCTGCTGCCATCTCTCATGCAGGCATCAGCGACCACACCAGCTATTGGGGTGAGGGCTATTGGGGCTACAGCTACAGCGAAGTTTCTATGGCGAACGAATATCCTTGGACCAACAAGCATCTCTTTGTAGATCAGAGTCCGCTCTATAATGCCGACAAGATTCATACTCCGCTGCTGTTTGTTCACGGCACGGCTGATAATAATGTGCCTGTGGGCGAGAGTATCCAGCTCTATACAGCGCTGAAACTCCTTGGCCGTCCTACGGCGATGGTATTGGTAGATGGTCAGGATCATCACATCATCGACTACGAGAAGCGACTGAAATGGCAGAACACCATCTTTGCCTGGTTTGCCAAGTGGTTGCAGGACGATGCTTCCTGGTGGACGGAAATGTATGGTGATGAAAAGATGTAGTTGAAGCTTCGGCAGAAATGCCAGCTTCAGTCTCTATCAAAATAAGAAAAGAGATTATGTTCCTGTAAGTCGGGAATATAATCTCTTTTCTTTTATATGTTTATTTCTTGCAGTTTAGCGTGATAAGCAGAGAAATCATGGCGAAGGCGATTCCTACGATGCAGACACCTAGCCAGTCGGCTTGCGTCCAGACGTATCCGGCACAGAAAGTGCCTAGCGAACCACCGATGAAATAGCTGGTCATGAAAATGGTGTTGGCGCGGTTGGAAGCCTGCGGAATCTCCTGCAGACAACCACTCTGATTGCTGAGCTGCTGACATTGCAGACCGATGTCAACCAGGATGATGGCTGCGATGAGTCCGGCGTAAGTGTTGCCGAAAAGCAAGGCTATTGCCCAGGCGATGATCTGCATTCCTGCTCCGAACAGATTGAATTTTCGAATGCCAAACCTAGGAATCAGTTTTCCAACACCACTGGCAGCAACGGCTCCCATGATTCCGCAAAGTCCGAGCATTCCTACCATATCACTTCCTGCGCTGAAAGGTGGCTGCGCCAGATGGAACGCCAGACAAGACCATATTGCCATCATACTGCCGAACCCGAAGGCTGCACGGGTGGAATAGATGCGGATAGAAGAATGGAAAAAGAAAATTTCTGCTATCGTGGTCATCAGCCCTCGGTAGGTTCCTACATAGTTGCGCTTCATTTCAGGCATCATCAGCAGCATGATTCCCATGCAAAACACCATCACGAAAGCAGCTATGATAAACATCTCCCGCCATCCCAGCCATTCGCCGATGTAACCGCTGATTACTCGTGAGGCAAGAATGCCCGTCAGCAGTCCGGAGAGTACAATGCCCATATTCCTGCTCTTGTTCTTGGGCTCCGAAAACTGTCCGGCTATCGGAATGAAGAACTGCGGAATCACCGAACAGGCGCCAATCAGCAGTGAAGCTCCCCAGAGCATCCAAACGTTTTGCGCTGCAGCCATCACGATAGCCATCAATGCAGCAATGGTCATATTGACAAGGATGAGTTTCTTGCGCGAAAGCATGTCGCCCAAGGGAATGAGGAAGAATAAGCCCAGCGCATAACCTATCTGGGTAATGACGGTGATGAGGTTAGCCTTCTGCTCGGTAATATCCAGGTCGTGGCGGATGAGTTCGAGAAGCGGCTGATTGTAGTAGCAGTTGGCTACGGTGAGTCCTGCGACGATAGCCATCATCAGAAGAATGCTGCGGGGAATGCCCTGATTTTCTTTTAGCTGTATCATTTTCTGTCTGTTTGTTTCTTTGTTTTGAGTGCAAAGTTACGAAAAAATTCTCGGCAATCAAAGTTTTTGGGAACGATTTCTTGGGAAAATCTTCTCTCTCATGCAGAAAATCTTCTTTCTCATGCAGAAAAAGTTTCTGTTCTTTCCCTCTCTCGCGTACCTTATTATATGTATATAGTGCTGCTCTGAAGAGGTGTTGGCGCGCACCCTTGTTACGCTAAAAACACCGAAAAGTGTTAAAATTAGGCTGTTTCCGAGCACATTAAAAACTTTAACCTTTGTTAGCATTTTGTAAGTGGTTGATTTTTAGCGATTTGTAATTTTGTTACAAAATCACCTAAAAAAAAATCGCAAAAAAAAGAACAACGTATCAAAAAAATGCTTACCTTTGCATCGTTCAAAAGAACAAATGATTGTTTTACAGATTTTAAAAAAGCAAAGAAAATGAAGAAATTAGTTTTTATGTTCGTAGCTATCGCAGCTATCTCTTTCGCATCATGTGGTAACAAAACAGCTCAGAACACAGCTTCTGCTGATTCTGACACAGCTCAGGTAGATACAACTGCTGCTGACACTGCTGCTGCTGATACAGCTGCTGCTGATTCTGCTAAGTAATTTGAAATTACTTGCGAACGAAAAATGAGAGAAACAACCGCTGGACTTCGGTCTAGCGGCTTTTTCGTTTTATAGAGACTATGTTTCATTTTTTTAGGTTACCTTTTAGAATATTAGAAAAGATAATTTATGATAGATTCAAGTGCCTTCCAAGGTAAAAAGGCAGCTTACTATACGCTAGGCTGCAAACTCAACTTCTCTGAAACTTCCACTTTTGGCAAAATGCTCGAAGATATGGGCGTCATTACTGCTAAAAAGGGGGAGAAAGCTGATATTTGTCTGATTAACACCTGCTCGGTAACAGAAGTTGCCGATCATAAATGCCGTCAGGCTATCCACCGGATGGTGAGAAACAATCCGGGCGCATTCGTTATCGTGACGGGCTGTTATGCGCAGCTCGAATCTGAGAATGTCAGCAAGATAGAGGGTGTAGACCTCGTGTTGGGCGCTAACGAGAAGGCGCACTTGATTCAATATCTCAGCGATGCATGGGCGCAGAAGTTTGCTCAGGAAAACGGATTGGCTGCTCAGGCCCCTCAGAACGTCGATACGGAAAGTTCTCAGAACGTCGATGCTGCGGCTCTTCATCAGCATTATAGCGTGAAGACGAAGGAAATCAAGACCTTCCAGCCTTCTTGCTCGCGTGGCAACCGTACCCGTTATTTTCTGAAGGTACAGGACGGCTGCAATTATTATTGCACCTATTGCACCATTCCATTTGCCCGAGGCAATTCGCGCAACCCAAGCATCCAGTCGCTTGTGGCTCAATGTGAGCAGGCGGCTGCTGAAGGCGGTAAGGAAATCGTCATTACCGGTGTGAATATCGGTGATTTCGGTCAGACTACCCACGAGCGATTCATCGACCTTGTCAAGGCGATGGATCAGGTAGAAGGAATCAAGCGTTACCGCATCTCGAGTCTGGAGCCTGATCTCTGTGATGATGATCTCATAGAGTATTGTGCCCAGAGCCGTGCCTTTATGCCTCATTTCCACATTCCTCTGCAGAGCGGAAGCGATGAGGTGCTCAAGCTGATGCGCCGCCGTTACGACAAGGCGCTCTTCGCCCACAAGGTGAATCTTATCAAGGAGAAAATGCCTGATGCGTTTATCGGTGTCGATGTGATGGTGGGCTGTCGCGGCGAAACTCCGGAGTGTTTTGAAGAATGCTATGAGTTCCTGAAGAGTCTGCCTGTTACCCAGCTTCACGTCTTCCCTTATTCTGAGCGTCCGGGCACGGCTGCCTTGAAGATTCCGTATGTGGTTGACGAGAAGGAGAAGAAGAAACGCTCCAAGCGACTGTTGGAGTTGAGCGATCAGAAGACGCAGGAATTCTATGCTCAATACATCGGTACAGAGGCTGAGGTTCTCTTCGAAAAGGCGCCAAGAGGCAAGGCAATGCATGGATTCACCAAGAACTATATCCGCGTAGAACTTTCGCCGGCTCTCGCCAAGGAAGAATACGACAACCAACTTATCAAGGTTCGCCTGGGTGATTTTAATCACGATAAGACGGCGCTGAAGGGAGAACTTCTTTAGTTGATAGTTTATAGTAAATAGGGCTTGTTGATAGTTTATAATTGATAGTTTATAGTTAATAGGGCTAAGTAAAAAGGGTTAATCGTAAAGTTCAAAGTCCAATGTATTACAACGATTTTGGAACATGGATCCGGAAGCAGTTTCCTGATTTCCGTGTTCAGAAGATTTCGATAGACGCGGGATTCTCCTGTCCTAACAGAGATGGAAGGATTTCGAGTGGCGGATGTACGTATTGCGACAACCGCACCTTCAATCCGAGCTATTGCGACCGGAAAAAGTCGATTACTGAACAGCTGGAGGAGGGAAAGGCTTTCTTCAGCAGGAAGTATCCTGATATGAAATATCTGGCTTATTTCCAGGCTTATACCAATACATACGCCAGGGTGGAGCAACTGAGGCAGATGTATGAAGAGGCTCTTGAGGTGGAAGATGTGGTGGGAATCGTTATCGGAACCCGTCCGGATTGTGTGAGCGATGAATTGCTCGATTATCTGGAAGAACTGAACCGCCGAACCTTCGTGCTGGTGGAATATGGCATTGAGAGTGTCAATGATGAAACCTTGAAACGCATCAACCGTGGACATGATTTTGCCTGTTGCCGTAGTGCCGTAGAGCGTACTCATGCCAGGGGAATCCTTACGGGCGGCCACATCATCATCGGCTTGCCGGGAGAAGATGCGGAAGAAAGTCTGCGCCAGGCTCCTCTCATCTCTTCCTTGCCGCTTGATATTCTCAAGATTCATCAGATGCAGATTATCAGGGGCACCCGGCTGGCACAGGAATATGCTGAGCATCCCTTCCATGTTTACACGGTAGAGGAATATATTGATGTCATCGTGAAATACATCCGTCTGCTCAGAAAGGATTTGGTGCTGGAGCGCTTCGTCAGTCAGTCGCCCAAAGAACTGCTGATTGCTCCCAAGTGGGGACTCAAGAACTATGAGTTTACCAATCTCCTGAATAACAGATTAAAGAGTTTACAATAAATATGGCAAAAGTAGCAATCGTTATATTAAACTGGAATGGACAGAAGATGCTGGCAAAGTATCTTCCGAATGTCATCGAATATTCCCGTCAGGATGCTGAAATCTGGGTGGCAGACAATTCTTCTTCTGATGGTTCGATGCACCTTCTGGAGACTCAGTTTCCTCAGGTGAAGACCATCGTGCTGGAGCAGAATTTCGGCTTTGCAGAAGGCTATAACCGTGCCTTGAAGCAGATTGATGCAGAATATTACGTGCTCCTGAATAGCGATGTGGAGGTTTCGCATCATTGGCTTACACCGCTCATCGAGTTTATGGATTCGCATCAGCAGGTGGCTGCCTGCCAGCCTAAGTTGCTTGCCGAATACGATAAGGACAGCTTTGAGTATGCTGGCGCTTGCGGCGGATTCCTCGACAAATACGGCTATCCGTTCTGTCGCGGCCGCATCTTTGATACGGTAGAGCGCGATAACGGGCAGTATGATTACCAGCAGGAAATATTGTGGGCTACGGGTGCCTGTATGATGATCCGCTCAAAGGATTATTGGACTGCTGGCGGTTTAGACGGCCGTTTCTTTGCTCATAATGAAGAGATAGATCTTTGCTGGCGCTTGCGTCTGATGGGCAGAAAAATCTACTGCATTCCTGAGAGTGAGGTTTATCATGTGGGTGGTGGAACCCTGCCGAAAAGCAATCCGATGAAGACTTATCTGAATTTCAGAAATAATTTAACCATGCTTTATAAGAATCTGAGTGATACGGAGTTGACTCATGTAATGCGTATGCGAAGATTCTTGGATTACCTTGCTGCTTTCGAGACATTGGTTCTGAATCGCAACTGGGGTGACTTCAAGGCTATCTTCAAGGCGCGCAGGGCTTTCAAGGCATGGAAACATGAGTTTGACGAAGATCGCAGAAAGATACAGGCGGGTAGGGTGAAGGAGGAGATTCCGCAGGTTTACAATCTCTCTATCATCTGGCAATATTACGCCAAGGGCAAGAAACTCTTCTCGCAGTTGTAGACTATTAATAAACAAACTTAAAAATAAAATCTATGAAGAAAAAACAAATGATGATGGCGCTGGTTTCGCTGATAGTTCTGTCAGCCCAGGCGCAGGTTAATTTCCAGGTGTCGGTTTCCAATCCTTCCAAGGTGGCAAGAACCGATGCTCCGGTGGTGGTAGATCTCAGCAAGTTGGGAGCTATTGGTGACATTCAGCGCGCTGTAGTAACCGTTGACGGTAAGGAGATTCCTTCACAGCTCGACGACATCAACCGCGATTGTACCAACGATGAACTCTGTTTCCTTGCCGATTTGGGCAAGAAAGAAACCAAGACCTATCAGGTGCACCTCTATCGTGAGGGCGAGCAGGCACAGTATCCGGCTCGTACCTTTGCCGAACTCTGTCTGCCAAGCAGAAACAGGAAGCTGGCTAAGAACAGGCAGGATATTTATCTGCGTAGCATCTCGTTTGATAAGAAGACCAAGGACCCTTATCACTACGTCCATTCTCATGGCATCTGTTTCGAAAGCGAACTGATTGCCATGCGTGTTTATTTCGACCATCGTCAGACCATCGACCTTTATGGCAAAATCAACAAGGGACTGGTGGTTCAGGATACGCAGTTCTATCCTTCAGAAGAGCAGATTCAGGCTGGTTCGGGCGATGATTGCCTCTGGGTAGGCAATACCTACGGACTGGGTGCGCTCCGTGGCTGGGACGGTAAAGACCAGGTGCTGTTCAACAACGTGAAATACCAGGAGCAGTGCGTCATTTCAGAAGGTCCGCTCCGTGCCATCGTCGAGGTAGTGGATAAGGGTTGGGTTCCGGCTCCGGGCTTGCAGCCTGTCAATGCCACCATCCGTTACACCATCTATGCCGGTCATCGCGATTTCGATGTAGATGTATTCTTCAACAAGGATGTTTCTGATTATCAGTTTGCTACAGGACTCATTAACGTAAAGGGTTCCAGCGAATTTGCTGATGGCAAGGGATTGCGAGGCTGTTACGGCAGCGACTGGCCAACAGGCAAGGACGATGGAAAGCACAAGCTGGAGACCGTAGGCTTGGGCATTTATGTGCCACAGTCAGCCCTGGTTAGTCAGCAGCCAGCCAATAAGGATTGCTATACTCAGGTGGTGAAACCTGCAGGCAGCCAGCTCAGTTATAAGCTTGCTTATACCAGTGCCAACGAAACCTATGGTTTCAAGGGCGAGAAGGAGTGGTATGAGTGGTTGAAAGCCTGGAAGAAGCAGATAGAAGAGCCGGTTCAGGTTTCAGTTTCTGTCATCATCCGATAAGCAGAAAACTGCGCAAATAGCCAGCAATGAGCAAAAAAGCCTTACGTTTTGCTCATTGCTGGCTATTTTGCAAACAAATTTAAGAGAAAAACCCATTTTTTTTGCGAATGCGTATGATTTTTTAGCAAAAAAGCTTGGTAATTTAAATAATTTTTAGTATTTTTGCAGTCGTAACTCGAAGATTTGTAAATTATCGTGAAAAGGTTTTTTAATTATATAGTCATATTAGCAATAGTGCTTCTCAGTTCGGCCTGCGAGTTTAAGTTCAAGCCGAACGAGGAAGGAGAGGCTGTGCCCCTGTCAGTACAGCGTTACGACCGATTGGAAAGCAGATATCTTACTACCGGTGATTTCTCAGCCCTGCAGCAGATGAACACCGATTACCCGATAGAAACCCGTACGCTGATAGAGAAAATGCTTCAGCTTGGCACCATTACCGACGCCAATATCAGCAACCGTTTCCTCATGTTCTATCAGGATTCTACCCTGCAGGCACTTATTGCCGATGCTGAGGCAGAATTTGCCAATATGGAAGACATCAACGAACAGCTGAAATCTGCCTTCTCACGTCTGAACAGTTGGATTCCGGAGCTCCAGCAGCCTTGTTTCTATGCCCAGATTGGCGCTCTCGACCAGAGCATCGTAGTAGGAGAGCACTCAGTAGGAATTTCGCTCGATAAATACATGGGCGAAAACTATCCGCTCTACAAGAAATTCTATACGCCGCAGCAGCGCAGCACCATGTCGCGCCAGTATATTGTGCCAGATTGCCTTACCTTCTATCTGCTGAGCATCTTTCCGATGGATCAGTTCGACACCCGTCCGCAGCTCGACCGCGATCTGCACATGGGCAAGATTATGTGGGCTGTAAACAAGGCGATGGGCAAGGAGATTTTCAAGACCAAGTATGTGAATACAATCAACGCTTATGTAAAGCGCAACCCTAAAGTAACGGTAAAACAACTGCTCAAGGACGAAGATTATTCGCCTATTGAGGCATTACATAAAGATTAACACATGAAAAGATTTCCAGTTTTTATTGCAACTGTCATGATGGTTTCAGCAATGCAAGCTGCAGATAAACTCGACCTGAAGGCCATTACCTCCGGCGAGTTTGCTGCCTCTTATGTTACCGGTATTAACCCTATTGATGGCACCGATTTGTACGCTTCTATCAGCAATGATGGCAAGCAGGTTATCAGTTATTCGTTCAAGACGGGCAAGCAGATGAGCATCCTCTTCGATGTGAACGCAGTCAAGGCTCCCTTCGAACAGATTGAGGGTTATGTAATCAGTCCTGATGGCAAGAAATTGCTTATCATGACCCATCGCGAGGCTATCTACCGCCGCTCGTTCAAAGCTGAGTATTTCGTATATGATATTGCTAAGAAGAGTTTGAAGAAGCTTTCCCAGGGTGTTAACCAGCAGGTGGCTACCTGGTCGCCTGATTCACGCCACATCGCCTTCGTAAAGGATAACAATCTCTTTGTTACCGATGGAGATAAGGAAACCCAGATTACCCGCGACGGTAAGTTCAACGAGGTAATCAATGGTATTCCTGATTGGGTTTACGAAGAGGAATTCAGCTTCAACCGCGCCTTTGCATGGAATGCGGATGGAACTGCCATCGGATGGATACGCTTCGACGAATCGCACGTAAAGACTTATTCTCTGCAGATGTTTGAAGGTTCTCATCCTACCCATAGCGAGTATCACGACTATCCGGGAGAATATTCCTATAAATATCCTAAGGCAGGACAGGACAACTCTAAGGTGAGCCTCTGGAGCTATGATATGAAGAACGGCAAGACCGTGGCGCTCGATGTGCCTGTAGATTCCGACGGCTATTATCCACGCATCAAGACATCGCCAGACGCCAACAGTCTGATTGTCTATACGATGAACCGCCATCAGGACGACATGCGCCTCTATGCAGTCAATCCTTTCACCTAAGAGCAGGATGCTCATCAAGGAGAGTGTGCCTAAGTTTGTAAAGGAAGAGGTGATTGAAAACAGCATCGTGGGCAAGAAGAACATCCTGCTGCCTAGCGACCGCGACGGCTTCATGCATCTCTATCTCTATGATATGAACGGCAAGCTCCTGCGCCAGGTAGAGAAGGGCAACTATGATGTTACCTCTATCTACGGAATGGATGAGAAGACGGGCGATGTTTATTTCCAGGCTGCCAAGCTCAATGCGGACGACCGCCAGGTTTACGTGGCTCATAAGAACGGAAAGGTGGAGCGCCTTACCGATGCGGCTGGTTCCAACTCGGCTAACTTCTCGGGCGATTACCGCTATTTCGTCAATACCTGGAGCAGCTACAGCCATCCTTATGTCTTCACCGTACGCAGCAACAAGGGCAAGCTCATCAAGACATTGGAAGACAACAAACAGCTGCTCGAAAAGACACGGAAGTATAATTGGGGCAAGCGCGAGACTTTCTCTTTCACCACTTCCGAAGGTGTGAAACTGGACGGCTGGATGGTGAAGCCTGTAGATTTCGACGCCAGCAAGAAGTATCCTGTCATCCTCTTCCAGTATTCCGGTCCGGGCAACCAGCAGGTGCTCGATTCATGGAGCACGGGCAGTATGGGCAATGGCGGTGCTTTCGATTATTATCTTGCTCAGGAAGGATTCATCATTGCCTGCGTAGATGGTCGTGGAACAGGCGGTAGAGGAGCTGAGTTTGAGAAGTCTACCTATCTCCGTCTGGGCGATTTAGAGTCGAAAGACCAGGTTGAGACAGCTCTCTACATGGGTTCTCTGCCTTATGTAGACAAGGATAATATCGGCATTTGGGGTTGGAGCTATGGTGGTTTCAATACGCTGATGAGTATGAGCGAGGGCCGTCCTGTGTTTAAGGCAGGTGTGGCTGTGGCTCCTCCTACCTGCTACCGCTTCTATGATTCGGTTTATACTGAGCGCTACATGCGCACTCCTAAGGAGAACGAAGAGGGTTACAAGGTGAACCCTATCGAGCGGGTAAAGCAGCAGCATGGTGCGTTGCTTATCTGTCACGGATTGGCAGATGACAATGTGCATCCGCAGAATACCTTCGAATATGCTGAGGCGTTGGTTCAGGCAGACAAGGACTTCAAGACCCTGTGGTACACGAACCGTAATCACGGCATTTCGGGCGGCAATACCCGCAATCATCTGCTTCGCCAGATAGCTAACTGGTTCAAGCAGAATTTGAAGTAGAAAATGATATGATATAAAAAAGTGAAGCCATTCCCGGCTGAAAGGGAATGGCTTCTTCATTTAATGTTCTCCTTATTACTTTGCAGAGTAAGGATAGTTTGATTTCTTATTCAGTTTTAGCGCCTTTTCTGCGCTCTTCTTTCTTGGTTTTCTTAGCCTTCTTCACTTTTACCTCTTCAACCTCTTCATCGTTTGGCTGAACAGATGAAAAATGAAAATCTGTAGAGTTGATGGTCTTCACCTGATAAGGGCTAGGCGCATCGTTCATCTGCTGTCCGTTCTTTGCCTTCTTAGCCTTTGGCTTCTGAACGTATCTTGCATAGAGTTTGTTCCATTTCTTTTCAGCCTTCTTCTGGTTGAAGTCAAACATCACGATACACGTGCGGTTGCCGGCACCATTCTGCTCCAGATAGTCGCGCAACTGGTATGAATAGTTCTCGCGGCTTACCAGAAACTTGTTCTTGCGGGTGAAATAGGCAGAATCAACCTTCTGAACGTCTGTGAAATAGACTGTAGAGTCATTAAACGACGAGGCAAATCCAAAGATGTATGCAGTCTTAACTTCGTTCTTGGCTGATGCAGAGAGCGAGCTGAAACATGCTAATGCAATAGATGCTAATGCAATTTTTGTAATTTTCATTTCTTTTTCTGTCTTATGTTGTTTTGTGCTGTCTGCCCCATCAGTCTGCAGGATCTTTCCTTATCCTAGATAGGACTTCAGCAGTTTATCTGTCGTACTGTTCCGGAGTCGCCTTATCGTTTTATCCTTGATCTGGCGTACTCTTTCCTGGTGAGATGATACTTGGTTCCGATTTCTTCAAGCGTCAGTTCAGGTGTTCCTATGCCATAGAAGGCAGCAATGATTTTCTGGTCTTTGTCCGGCAGCGTCTTGAGCAGTCTTTCTATTTCAGCTCTCAGCGACTCTGTCAGCAGTTCATTGTCGGTCGGATCATCCGAATTGGCCATCAGGTCGAGCATGCTGCCATCTTCATCATCAGAAAAAGGAGCATCCACGCTCAGGTGGCGACTTGTCGATGTAGCCTTCATGGCGTTCTCTATCTTGTCTTCCGGCAAGTCTACGCGGTCAGCCATTTCATCTACACTCGGTTTGCGTTCAAATTCCTGTTCGAACTTACTCATCTCTCTGTTAATCTTGTTAACGCTTCCCACCTGGTTTTGCGGAAGGCGCACAAGTCTGCTCTGCTCGGCTATGGCCTGCAGAATGCTCTGGCGAATCCACCATACGGCGTAAGAGATGAACTTAAAGCCTCGGGTTTCATCAAACTTCTGTGCGGCTTTGATAAGCCCCACATTTCCTTCGTTGATAAGATCAGGCAAACTGATCCCGTGGTTCTGGTATTGTTTGGCAACAGACACCACGAAACGGAGATTGGCTTTTGTTAATCTCTCCAATGCCCTACGGTCACCTTTTCTTATACGCTGAGCGAGCTCCACCTCTTCATCTGTAGAGAGCAGCTCTTCATGAGCAATATCTTGAAGATATTTTTCTAACGATGCGCTTGCGCGATTCGTAATTGATTGAGTAATTTTTAATTGTCTCATGCTGGCATCAAATTTTAAGTAGTTGCAAAAATACACTTTTTTGTTTAAATACCAAAAAAAATAGTAGATATTTTTCAGAAATACCTACTATTTTATTGTTTTTTGTCTGTTTCTTGAGTTTTTGGCAGTAAAAATGCCTTTTTCACTACTCAATCATGAGACGTTTCTCTTAAAACTCTTACCCTTAGTCTTTCTGCAGCGGAACAGCGAAGTAAGCCTTCTTGCCTGTTGGCCATATACCCTGAATGTAGAGCACTGGGTCCTTGCTGGTAGAAGCACTCTTTACAGCCTTCTGCAGGTCATCAATCGTATTGATGTTGTTGTCGTTGATGCGCTGGATGATGAAACCGCGTGAAATGCCACCATCCTTCAGGGCGCCGCTGTTCACCTTCATCACCTCTACACCATACTTGATGTTGAGCTGGTTCTTCTGGCTCTCTGTAATAGGGCGGAAGCTGCCACCGAGCACGTCGAGGTCGGCACTCTTGATAACCGAAGTATTACCCTGGGCATTCTTCAGCGTGATGGTCTTGGTGCTTGCCTTCTTGTTGCGCAGGTAGGTGATGCTCATCTTGTTGCCAGGGCGCTTGCCGTTCAGGATTTCCTGCAGCTCAGCCATCTTGGTCACCTTCTTGCCGTCAACCTTGGTAATCACGTCACCTTCCTTCAGTCCTGCCTCAGCACCGTTGCCGTCTTCATCAACCTTGGCAATGTAAACACCCTCGTTGGTTCCCAGGTTCACTTCCTTGCCGTTCTCCTTCTGGGCGTTGATATAGTTCAGCACATCGCTTCCCTGTATGCTCAGCATCACGCGCTGTACGCTGCCGTATTTCTTCAGGTCGTCTACCACCTTGTTCATGATAGAGGTAGGGATGGCGAAACCGTAGCCGGAGTAAGAACCGGTCTGTGAATAGAGCATGGCGTTGATGCCTACCAGTTCGCCCTGGGTGTTGACGAGTGCACCGCCCGAGTTACCTGCATTGATGGCAGCATCGGTCTGGATGAAACTCTCTACACCGTTGGCACCGAGCGAACGTGCCTTGGCAGAGATAATGCCGGCTGTAACCGTATTGTTCAGTCCGAATGGGTTGCCCACGGCGATGACCCATTCACCCACCTTCACCTTGTCGCTGTCGGCGATAGGCAGGGTAGGCAGGTTCTTGCCGTCTACCTTGATGAGGGCGAGGTCGGTAGTCTTGTCGGTTCCGATGATGCGAGCCGAGAATTCACGGTTGTCGTTCAGTGTTACGGTCAGCTCGTCAGCACCTTCTACCACGTGGTTGTTGGTAACGATGTAGCCGTCCTGACTGATGATGACGCCCGAACCGGTAGCCTCTCTCTTCGGAGTCTGCACTTTCTGCTTGCGTGTTCCTCCGTTGCCCTGTCCCGGGTTGCCGAAGAAGCCGAACGGGTCGAAGAAACCTCCGAATGGGTCGTCCTGCACATCTACCGTCTTCACCTTCGAGTTCTGTACGTATTTAATATGTACTACAGCAGGCAGCGCCTTCTCGGCAGCATAGGTTAAGTCTACAGGCTGACCTGCTGGCGCAGCGGTAGCTGCAGGTGTAGCATTTACTTTCATGAAAGCACCGGCTGAAAATGCGAGCGAACTAACGCAGAGCACAGCCACAACATAATTACTTAATTTTTTCATGTCTCTTATTTTTTTATTGTTTACTTTTCTTTTCCTTGAAACTGCAGCAGCTAATATCATGCCAAAAGTCAGCTTGTCATGCACCGCTCTGTTTTCCGGTTGCAAATATAGGGTCATTTTTTGAGATACGCTTCATTCTCTGCATAAATTTATTCCGTTTTAACATTTTAAATTAACACTTTAACGGCTATTAAACAAGAAATGCCCTAAATTCACAAATATTTGAATGTGAGCATAAAAAAGATAGTTTTGTATATGAAACTATCTTTTGTTAATTATTGAATATCTGTTAAAAAATAGAGGCTCGAAAACTCAGTTTAACCGGGAAAAAGAGTGAAAAATAGCCTTGCGAATAACTAATGATGCATAAAAAAGTGAGGAATCGTGCGATAGTATCAAAAGTTTTTTGTACTTTTGCATGTCGAAAGCAGTGCTCCGGTCTGTCGCTGGCATCTTTCAGGTGCGAGAGGAAAGTCCGGGCAGCATAGGGCATCCCACTTCCGAAACTAGAAGCTATTGGTGACAGTAGGTGTCGGTAGAAGAAAATAACCGCTTTCACTTATCCCGTTTGTCCAGTCTGGGGTGGTGAGAGTAAGGGTGAGAAGGTGGTGTAAGAGACCACCAGCTGGCGGGTGATCGTCAGGCTGTGCCATCTGGGAGCTGTAAGCTCATGTATACCGCAGATTGAGGGCGGCTCGTCCGATTGCCTTCGGGCTGCTGTGGAGGGTAGAGTGCTTGAGCCCAAGGGTGACTTTGGGACTAGATAAATGACAGACGTTCTTATTTTCAATAGGAACACAGAACTCGGCTTACAGGAGCACTGCTTTCTTTTTTTTCAGCATCGCAGCCTTTATATATAATAAGGTATAAGATGCATTCATTTTTAAACGATTTTAAAAACTAGCAAGATTATGAAACTCAGAGAACCGGAAAAGCAGATATTAGATGATTTCGAACATAAGGTAACGGGCAAGATAGCGAAATATGGCAATGAGCCCGATTTCCCAAAGTTTGAGAACTACGGCATTACCCGCATGGAGCTGGATGATTATCTTTTCGATAAGCAGGCGATACTCGACATGGGTGGTTCCAAGCGCAGCCAGCTCACCATCGGCGGTTTCATCACCGTCCTCCCCGTACTGGTGCTGTCCTGTTTCCCGGATAAGTCACCCGTCTACGACAACGGCAAGATGCTCGCTACGGTCATAGCCGTCATCATCGGTCTGCTGCTGGCGTGTTTTGTCAAGGCACTTCTCCAGATGATCATCGCCTATCGCGTGAACCATCATAAGGAGCCTAAGATGGAGACCTTCATCAAGGCAGTCCTCTTCTACGAGAAGCGGTCGTAACTGTAAACTGTAAATAATAAACTATAAACTATAAGTAGTATGACATTACCAGACTTTATGGACTATAAGGACAAGTTCACCCAGCGTGCATTTGTCGAGAAGATTTCGCATGTTGCCAAACGTGCCGGTGCCAAGATGGTTTATACAGCGCTCATTCTCTATTATACGTTAGAGAGTGACAAGGTTTCGCTGAAGGACAAGGCTCTGATTGTAGGAGCTTTGGGTTATCTCATCAGTCCGCTCGATGTGATTCCAGACGCCATACCTATTGCCGGTTTGGGCGATGACCTGGCCGTATTGCTGTTTGTGCTCAAGAAAGTTTGGGGTGAGGTTTCAGAAGATGTAAAAGCAAAGGCTCAGGACAAGTTGAAGAAGTGGTTTGATGAAGATGAGATTCCATCAGCCGATGACCTCTTGAAGGATTCAACCACCGATACGCCGGTTTGAAAATGATAATGACCGGAAATGACCATGACCGGAAGAGCGGTGAACTTGTCGGCTCTCGAATAAACACTACCATGTGAGGTGATGTGCTTGGCAAACTTCTCGATGGTCATGATGTCAGTGTACTGTGAGATGGCGAAAGCATTCTGCTTCTCAGTCTTCACGAGTTCCAGGTCCTTTGGGTCAGGATTCTTGCCCTCCTTCTTCGCCTGGTTGATTTCCAGAAGATTTGCGTTCACGCTACGCATTACGATGCTGTAATTAATCATAGTCGTTTATAGTATGTTTAGAGTCCTTTGTTTTGCAACTCCCCAGAACGCCCCGTTCCTGCCGTTTTCGGGGTCTTCATTGATGACCGGCGCCTGCCATCATTTATGGCCCGTGTTGGTCTTAATAGAAGACCCGAGCAAGGCACAAAAGGCTGTTCTTTCGATTGCCGGTGCAAAGGTACGAAGATTTTTCGGTAACCGCCAAATTTAAGCATGTGATAAGGAGCGATTTTCAGCAACTTACGATTTGAAAGTTAGTTATGAAGAATTAACTCGCTCTAAATTGGACTTTGATTGAAAATCAAGAAGTTGGGCGTTTGCCTATATTATATAGGTAACAATATGGAAACGAGCGGACTTCTGCTCGTTTCTGTATTTTGCAATATGCAAAGAACGCCTCAATTCGGGGACAAAGATACGATATTTTTCTTAATATCCCATAATTTGCAAGAAGAGAAACATAGAAATTAGGACTTTTTTACATGAAATCTCAAACTTGTGAACATAACCCCATCATAAAATGAATAGCAAGTATTCCTGCTGAGTTTATCAAATCAGGGCCATTGTTGTTGATGATGACTCTACCATCAGCTCATATATACCTTTCCGACACAAGCATATAGTGTTTTCATTTGTACCCCGAGTGTGTACAGTTTCAAACCATGATTTACATTCTTATATAAGAAAGTGAAGCCGTGACGATTTGTGTATTTTTGCCAAACTAACTCCAGTACATACAACAGATGTAAAAGATTTCTGCAAAATTGACCGAAATCATAAGAAAAAAACACCAAATCAGCAAATTTCTTAAAGATTATATCCGTTTATTAAGATTATTTTTGTATATTTGCAGCATTATTTTGGTGGTAAAGCCTGTTGGCCTGCCACGTGACAATAGGACTTTACGGAGCAGCCTATATCACAATTCTTCTCCGTAGTAACAGTCCGTTCTCTCTCTCACTGGTCTCTCCCTGCGCGGCAGAGGCATACGTTTTTATATTTTTCAAACACTCCAAATTGACAGCGCATGAGAAAGTTTACTTCTTTGTTACTGTTAGGCTTCGCTCTCGGCAGTTTCGCGCAAACGCCCGGAGGAGTCAGCGGAAGCGAACTGTGGTTCAAGACTGCGCCATTGAACTCAGACCTGCAAGGTTATTACCGTTGGCAGGATTTCTCTGGGGATTCCATACGGCTGATGCTATTGGACAGCCGTGGCGTCAAGTCTGAACTTACTCTTCCGAACAGTTCAGTCCATTACTTCAACTTCAATCCGAGTCTCTGGCTCGCAGACGGATTCCGCAGCCTGAGTGCCAGGCTCAAGCACGGCGACCTCTCACAGACTACCGTCATCGGTGTCTTTGCACCGGAACTGGCAACCATCGGCAAGGATATGGTTGTCTATGCTCTTGACGGCCGCAAGGGCGACGGAGCCATTCTGAGCAAGGACAAAGCCGTAAGGGGTAGAGGTGTTGAACCACTGGACTATGGTTCAGCATCGGGTGAGGATTTGCTGTACCAATCAAGTGATTCTTTGTCTGAAAACGGTTTCAAGGAAAGTGCCCTGAGAGTTGTTTCTTACTTAAAGACAAACAATCCGTCAACATCATTATGGGGAGACAACTCCAATTCCACAATCTTGCTGGGTACACCTTATTCAGCAAATAACATGAACACTGATTATACGACCTCACTTTTCGGCAATAACTCCATTCGGGGATATGCGCCGGAACTCATCGTGTTCAGCAGGATGCTGACACCTGACGAGCGCAGGAAGGTGGAAAGTTACTTGGCAGTGAAGTATGGCATCACCCTCAAAGGCTCATATCTTGACAGCGAAGGAAACTTGATTTGGGACTTGGCGGAGAACCAAGCCTATCATCATCGTGTGACAGCCGTTGGAAACGATATAGCAGGAAGTCTTTTACAACCGCTTTCCGCTACCTCGTATGAGGAAAGTCCGACTTATGCGGCATTGCAGGACAATGACACCTATTATGATGCCAACCCTTATAGTCTTTCATCTGCCTCACGTCTGCTTGTTATGGGACGTGAAAGCGGCAATCCGATGCCAGACAAGGGATATACATTTTGGGGTGATGATGATGCGTCACTTGCAACCTACACATCCCCGACAGATTCCCTGTGGCACATCATGAAACGTACATGGATGGTCAAGACCAATGTGCCGTCAACGTCTGACAGTACAATGACAAGATGGACTGCACAAGGATTTGAGGTTTCGAGGAATGGCTTTACCGACAACATCATTCAAGAGGAAGCCGCTTCTGGGGCTTATGCCATTACTCCTGCCTTTGTTGAGGGTGGCGGCGCATTGGAGTTTACCTGTCCTACAAGTCACCCGACTTTTGACGTTGGCTTTGGAAGCAATGGCGGTAATACTTGCAAGTACGGTTTCCGAATCTCCAACGCAGGGACAGTTAACCCAATCATCAATGGCACTGTATCAAATTCGTACATTGCCACGGATGTTGATGGAACGGACATCTCTATCCGCAAGGAAAGCAAAAACATCTATCTGCGTGTTGACGGAATAGGAAGTGCCACAAGAACCATATCCCTTTCGGATGCGGCAGAAACAGATACCAGCGTAGGCATTATCCGAACGGAAGGAACAGAAGCCGCATTGAATCTGACAGGTTTGAGGACTGGAGGTATTGACGATGTCGGTTATATGGCAGAGTTGAGCTATGACCTCACGCCAAACAAGGAATTCTCTGACTATTGCCGCAAGCGTACCGTCATGCTCATAGACCCAAGCGGTGAAGGTGATTTCGACATCAACAGCAATAGCAACATAAGATGCTCCAAGCCTGATATGACAAGGGGCAAGACCATATTCCGCAATATCCTATGGGATGCAGACGGAAGCGGAAGCGATGTGTTCACATTCGCCTATTATGACGGCATTTCCTATGATGCCACTCCTACGCCGTCAAGTTGCGAGAATGGAGTTCCACGCAATGACGGGTATATCGACATCGGCATCAACATCGGTACACCAGTCTATTCCTATGTGCTCAGCGTTGACACCGTTGCAGGAAAAGTAAAAGGAGAAACCATTGCCAGAGGAACATTCTTCGGTGACACGCATAGAATCACGAATCTTGCCCCCGGCGCCTATGCGCTGTCCGTATCCCAAGGTGGAGGCAACGAGATTTATGCCACTGGCAACGCACTCTACACCTCATACTCACATGACACCAGGACCTATCTGTCTGGCGACATCTCATGGACGGTGAACGATACAAAATCAAACTACCGTGTGGGATTGGAGCCAAGCCTCACGGACGAGATCACCCAATATGGCTTCGACGTGCGGGGCGACAAGGCGCATATCATAACCGGTGGATATACAAGCCTAACCAAATATGTCACCATCAGGCCTGGCGATGTGCTCAGCGTAACAGTCCGCAATATGCAGGTCACATACAAGTTGAACGGACAGACCGTGCATCATGAATATGTCTGGTCACTTCGTGCATGGCGGTTCTGCATCAAGTACGGAAAGGGCGAGACACATATCACAGATCTTACCGTAAACGGTACGCCTGTAACCTCATTCACCACAAGGGGCAACGTGCAGATAGAAACACCCAAGAAGTGTACGACAACGATGACCGTCTATGTCGGCAGCGAGTGTGATGCAAGTATGCCTAACGGAACACAGGCAAGGGAGAACCATGTGGGCAGCTCGGACAGACAGGCTGACAACTCCTTCATTTCTGGAGAAGACGAGAACTTCACTGTCAAGGGCAACGGTTCTACGACAGGCATCTACGAGGCTAAACTCACACAGGACAAGCCTGCTGCAGCCACATTGATGGTGTTTGACGTATCAGGCAAACTGGTAGTGTCACGCCAAATGACAGGCGAAAGCGTCAAGCAAGCCGACTTCAAGGTTCCCGCATCGGGTGTGTATGTCGTGAAGGCAATCTCCGAGAATGGGGAGCATACAAGGAAAATCTCAGTAAAGTAACTTAAAGGAAGATACGCATGAAGAATTATATACAGAAGGTGGCGTTGGCATTGGTTTTAATGCTTGCCGCCACACTGTCCCTTTCGGCAAAGGACGGGACAGCCGTGAGAAAACTCTTCAAGAAGGGTGTCTCTGACAGTATCTCCGTAGGAGGTAGCAAACTGGTCGTTCTTCAGAAAGACCTCATTCGGAACAGAAGCCTTTCCGTGAACTCTATCGGAGAGGAGAATGTTCCTGAGCTTGACTTTGCCATGACCAACGTCACGGCAGGAGGACATGGCTACCGTTTCCTCCCTCACGGAACACACTTCACAGGCGAGGGCGCGACTGTCAAGATAAAGTATGACCGCACGAGAATACCAAGCGGCTATACCGAGGACGACATCCGTACCTATTACTACGACCCGGCCGAGAAGCATTGGGTTGCGTTGGAGCGTGTGCGTGTGGACAAGAAGGAAGAGTGTGTCGTTTCAAAGACGACCCACTTCACCGACATGATCAACGGCGTGATACAGGCCCCGGAGTCACCGCAGACCGAAGGCTTTGCCCCGACGATGATGAACGACATCAAGGCGGCAGACCCGACGGCGAAGCTCAATGTCATTGCGCCTCCAAGCGCAAACAACCGTGGCTCTGCCAACCTGCAGTATCCGTTCGAGATGCCGCCAGCACGAAACGGTATGCAGCCAAGCCTCGGCTTGCAGTACAGCAGCGAGGGCGGTAGCGGTTGGCTCGGTGAAGGTTGGAACGTCAGCGTGCCAAGCATTACGCTTGACACCCGGTGGGGCGTGCCTCGTTATGACCAGTCAAAAGAGACGGAGACTTATCTCTTGTCCGGTTCAATGCTCTCCACTATGGATGACAACGGACAGATGGGAGTCGCACACCGTGGCGAGAAGATGAACAGAAAGGCTGACCGCCAGTTCTACACCCGCCAAGGCGGTGATTTCAGCCGTATCATCCGCAAGGGTGACAGTCCTGCCAACTATTATTGGGAGGTTACAGACAAGCAGGGTGTCAAGTACATCTATGGTGGTGACGGAGCTGTTGTAAAGGGCAATGTCACCGATGCTTCGGGCAATACCCGTGAGGTGATTGCCGAATGGAAGCTGAAACGTGTCGAGGAACTCCACGGTGACTATATAGAATATGTGTATGACATCGTGGATGAGGATGTGCGTGGCGGCTTGAAGGCCAAGGCTGCATATCTGAAGGAGGTTCACGCAGGTAATGCAGGACAGGAGCCGCACACCGTTGTACTCTTTGATGGCAACAAGGTAAAGCAGGTAAAGACCAACAATGCCCGCTATGGATTCCTCGCCTCCTCCAACAAGCTGTTGGAGAAGGTGACCGTGAATTTCCAGGGCGAGACCCTGCGCAGCTATGCCTTTGACTACAAGGAAGGTGCATTCCACAAGGAAATGCTCACAGGTGTCAGACAGTATGACAACACCGGAAAGGAAGTGGCTTTCCAGAACTTCGACTATTATGATGATGTGCAGGCTGAAAAGGGATATGTTCCGTTCAAGGACGATTCCGAGAAATGGAACACGCACGATGACGGACTTGACGCAGGTTTCGTCAATCCATTGAAGACTGTCAGCAAGCGCTTCAGCGACAAGCCAACTGCACTTGGCGGAACGACAAGTTCTTCTGTAAGCGGTTCGTTCTATGCAGGTGTGGGACCTTGGGACGGAAGCAAATGGAAAGGCAATACAATAGGAGGTTCTTACAGCTACTCCAGCGATACCAGCAAGGGACTTTCCGCATTCGTTGACTTGAACGGTGATGGACTTCCTGACAAGGTATACAAGTCTGGTGGTTCCGTATATTATCGTCCACAGGTCAAGACTGACAACGGAGAAGTAGTATATGGTGAGCCTGTCAAGGTAAAGGGTATCAGTAACTTCTCGACAACCAAAAGTTCTACGAACTCTTTCGGTGCGAAAGCCGTTGTCGGTTGGAATGTTCTGACTGCCGTTGTCGGAACGGACAAGTCAACCACTAAGACAAAGACCACTCAGTATTTCAGCGACATCAACGGTGACGGACTTGTTGACCTCGTTTCCAATGGCAAGGTATATTTCAACCATTTGGAGTTTGATCAGTCTGGCAATGCCGTGCCTACGTTTACATTGAGCAGTGCCGACACGCCAAGCCCAATCATCTATGGTGGCAAGGTTGACACTTCTGTCATGGAGGTCAGTAAGGATGAGCAGGCGGAAGCCATCAAGAACTCACCGATGGAGGATATTGTGCGTGTATGGCAGGCTCCTAAGGACGGAACAGTAAGCGTGGCAGGTCAAGTAAGCCTTGTCGCTCCTACTGGAGACTATGACGCTGACGAATACCAAAAAGCAGACGGTGTAAGAGTTGCTATCCAAAAGGGTGGCAATGAGCTTTGGAACAAGACTATTGCAAAGGGCGACGGCAGTTCTTATGCCGCTGCAGTCTCTTCTGTTGCCGTCAAGCGAGGTGACAGAATCTATTTCCGTGTACAGTCGGGTTCCGAGGAAACAAGCAACGGCTCATTTGACAAGGTGAACTGGTCGCCTACCATTACATACGCTGGCGAATCTAATGTTTTGCCTAACGGGCTTTCTTCAACAGAGTACAAGCCTGAGGATGGTGCCATCTATGATGTGAACACCTCTGCCAATGTGGAGAATGGTTCAAGTGTTGAAGTTCACAGTGTCTTCCACAAGCCTGTAACAACCGACGATGTTGTTCTCAGCATCATCGGCAGCAACGACAAGAAAGACAGTGACGGAAACGACAACCCGAACTATACCAAGAAGACAGTCTTTGCTCGTACATTGAAGGCTGGTGAGGCTTTCAATGGCGATTCACTCAACATCAGTCTGGAGAATACAGAAAAGCTGACCAACTTCAGCTTTGAGATTTCATCTACCTCAAATGTTGATTGGAAGAATATCGGTTGGCAAGCGTCTGTGACTTATAAGGACTCTGCCAACATAGAACAGACGGTAGCCGTTCCTGCACACTACAATACATTTGCAAATGCCTTGGCAGAGGGCAAGCCATACTTGACCACTGCGACTGATACCGTTTTGGTTGTGTCGCCAGTGCTTACCCTTTCTGACAATTCCATCAATGGACAGGTTACTTTGACCGCCAAGACAGAGGATGCACTCATCGGCAAGAAGTCTTTCAACATCGAGAATGGCATCTTGAAAGCCGATACTCTGCGATTTGCAACTATTGCAGGAAAGAACATCTGGTTTGAATACAGCTATCCGGCAGCAATCTCTAATGAAACTGTTACTTCAGCCTCTGTTTCCATTCTGAAAGATACGGCAGGTCTCGTAACAGAGAATGTGCTTGCTGGATTCTATGCAGAGAATGACAATCTTGGCTTCGGTATGCTTTACCGTGGCTGGGGAGGTTTTGTTTATAACTCGGCAGAGGGCAGATATGCAAAGCCTATTGACGAGTCATTGCTGAAATTGCCTGAAAACGAGAACGACAAGGTTGACCCTCTCACGATGGCATTCACTCCATTGGGTACAGACCAGACTTCTATGGACAAGTGGGTCGGTCAGCGACAGGACATCTATCTTACTGCAACCGAGGCAAGTACAGCCCGATTGACAGAACAGGATGTACTCCTTACCAATCCATTGGATAATAATGCTGAAGTGGCAGGACTTGCAGGTGAATATTTGCAGGGTACTGGTGCGGCAGCTGTAAGCCAAGTGGTATCAAGCAAGAGTACCGTTGTGCAAGGTGGTGCACTTGGCATTACCCACAACAATGCAAATGGCAGTTCAAAGACGGAAGTTGCCATGATGGATATGAATGGTGACGGATTCCCTGACATCATTGCTGGTGGTAGTATCCAATACACCAATTCGCAGGGCGGATTGAGCGGAGAAATCTACAAGGGTATCGGCTCAAACAACTCAGACAATGCTTCTGAGGCATGGGGATATGGCGGCAATCCAGTAGCTTCTGTGTCTGGCATTACAAAACTTATCTCAGGAAGCAAGTCTTCCGCACAGAACCAACAGAGTTCATGGCTGGCTCAATTCTCCATTTCCGGCAGTGCGCCAAAGAATACGGATGAAGCTGTAGAATCGTTCATAGATATCAATGGCGATGGACTACCAGACAAGATTCTTTCCGACAAGAAAGTAAGATTAAATCTGGGCTATGCCTTTACTGAACCTATTGATTGGGGACTTGACCGCATACAGAGTGGTAAGAGCCTTTCTTATAATATTGGCGCAGGTGGCGATGTAAGTCATGACTGGGGAAAATTTGAAGATGAGAAATACCAAGGTATAAACAAGGCTTCCGGTAGCTTCTCAGCAGGCTTTGGTCTCGTAACCTCTGAAAGCGAAGAGGAGTATAATCTTATCGACATCAATTCTGACGGTCTTCCTGACAAGGTATGGAAGAATGGTGACGGTATCACTGTTGCCCTCAATACAGGCAATGGCTTTGACGAGCCTATCAGTTGGAAGGGTGCAAGTGCGCTTAGTGAATCAGCCTCTACATCAGAGTCTGCAAACGCAGCGTTCACTTTGACCATCAACATTCCTGTCATAAGCATCAAGATTTCAACCAACCCTGGTGCTTTCACCTCACATAGCATCAACCGCCCTACCTATTCATTGCAGGATGTTGATGGTGACGGTTATCTTGACATCGTTGAGTCTGAGAAGGAAAGCGAGTTGAAGGTTACACGCTCTGCCATTGGCAGAACCAACATGTTGAAGTCTGTCACCAATTCCTTGGGCGGAACTTTCACACTCGACTATGCGCATACCACTCCTACCTACGGACTTCCTGGTGGCAAGTGGGTAATGTCTGCCTTGACGATTGACGACGGAATCCATGACGATGGTCCAGTCATGACAACTGCCTTTGAGTATAAGGACGGAAAACGTGACCGCCATGAACGTGAGTTCCTCGGTTTCGGTGAGGTTATCACCAAGAACCTCGACACGGAGAATGGCAATTCTGTTTACAGACAGGCTGTTGAGAACTACGATGTAGCCAACTACTACACGCAGGGCAATGTTACCGCCACATCCGTAGAGGATGCCAACGGCAACAAGTACACCGAGACAAAGAACCGTTACGACAGCTACTATCTGACTGCCGACGGTGACAAGTACACGTTTGCAAAGCGTGACGTGAACCTTTGGAGTGACCGTGCATCTGCATTCGTTCCTCTCCGCTATACGACAAATTTGCAGTATGAGGGAGCGGCTAACGGTGTGGTTACATCCGAGGCATGGAATGAGTATTACCTCAATGGCTATCATGGAGAGTTGAAGTCCTACAAGTACAGCGACAAGGGAAGCCTTGGCGAGGACGGAAACGGCAAGTTCGATTATGCGACTGCTATCAAATATACCGACAATGCAAGCAAGCACATCTTCGGACTTCCTGTTGATGTGACTGTTACAGGCGGTGACGGCTCACTCTATCACCATGTGACGGCGAAGTATAATACCAACTACGCCAACCACATCACCCAGATTACGCAGCAGTTGAATGATGGTGAGGCAGTGACTGATTACAAGTACGACTCTTACGGCAACATCATCCAGAAGACTCTCCCTGCCAACGGCAAGGGACAGCGTATGTGGTACAAGTACCGCTATGAGCCTGAGATGAACATGTATGTTGAGCGCATTGACGATGCGTGGGGCTACCGCAGCGAGCAAGGCAATTTTGACTATCGCTATGGTATAGCCAAGGAGCATCGTGACCTCAACAACTTCTACTATGAGACTGATGTTGACGACCTCGGTCGCATTACTGGCGTACGTGGTCCAAATGAGTTGGCTACGGGCGTGCCTTATGCCATCGCCTTTGAATATCAGCCTTTGGCTACCTTTGGTGAGAGTGGCATTACCGCTCCTGCATACGCCGTGACCAAGCACTACGACATCCAGCATCCTAACGATGACTTGGAGACCGTTACTTTCGTTGACGGCTTCGGAAGAGCCGTTCAGGTGAAGAAGGACGGTGTTGTGACAAGTGCATCCAAGGGAAGCTCTGCCAAGGACGAGAACGTGATGATTGTCAGCGGCAGAAACGTATATGACGCTTTTGGACGTGTGGCAAAGGCATTCTATCCTACAACGGAAGGAACAGGCTCGAAGTCCACATTCAACAAGTCATTTGACAATGTATCTCCTACCGTCACAGTCTATGACGTGCTCGACCGTGCAACCTCAGTGGCATTGCCGGACAACTCTACGACAACTACGGCATATACAGTTGACAATAGCAGTCATACTCTCGTTACAACCGTAACGGATGCGCTTGATAATGTGCAGGCAACACATACCAACGGCAGTGGCAAGACGGTGAAGACCATTCAGAAGAGTGGTCCTGACGGTGAGATTACCACCTCGTTTGAGTATGACGGCATACAGCGCCTTGTTCGTGTCACCGACACGGAGGGCAATGTAACGACCTCGACTTACGACATGGGTGACCGCCGTACGGAGGTGAACCATCCTGCAAGCGGCATTACAAGTTTCACTTATGATGCTCTCGGCAATGTGCTTACAAAGCAGACTGCCAACCTTGCGAAGGAAGGCAAGTTCATCACCTACGATTATGACTATCAGCGTCTGACGGGTATCAACTACCCAGACCATCCGGAGAACAACGTGAAGTATTATTATGGTGGTCGCAACGCCTCTCAGAACCGTATCGGTCGCTTGATGCTCCGTGAGGACGGAACGGGTGCCATCGAATACTTCTATGGCAAGATGGGGGAAGTAACAAAGACCCGCCGCACGATGATTGTGCCTAACCAGGCGATAGCAACCTACGTGACGCAATGGACTTATGACAGCCACAACCGTCTGTTGGAGATGATCTATCCTGATGAGGAGAAGATTACTTACTCTTACAATCTCGGTGGTCAGCTTGAAAAGGTTCATGGCTACAAGTCATACGGCTACGATTATGTAAGCAAGATTGGCTATGACAAGTTCGAGCAGCGCACATTCTTGAAGTATTGCAACGGTGCAGAGACATTCTACACCTATGACCCACAGCGTCGTAGATTGCAGAACCTCACCGTGAACAGTGGTGGCAACACCATTATGGATAACGCTTACACTTACGATGCGGTGAGCAATGTGCTCAGCGTGGTAAACGGTGCGTCAGTTCCACAGAGTGGAAAGGCTGGCGGACAGATGGCGCATACCTATACATACGATGCTCTTTACCGTCTTGTCAGTGCAACAGGTACTTATACTGGTGCGGACAACAAGACCGCAAGCTACACTCTTGCGATGGGTTACGACAATATGCACCGTATCACATCGAAGCGTCAGATTCTCACGCAGAACAATGTACAGTTCAACGGCACATTGAATGCAGGTTATGATTTGTCATACACCTATGGAACAGATGCAGGCAAGAAGTTCCAACTCGCCAATGTGAAGGATGTTAACTACCGCACGGAGGAGACACCTTCCGAAAGCGAGAATGTGAACAACAATCATGCCTATGAGTATGATGCCAATGGTAATCTTGTTTATGTCAATACAAGCCGTACAAAGAAGGATGGCGTGGCTGACGAGAAGACCGCAGAGCGTAAACTCAAATGGGATGAGGAGAACCGTCTCCTTGCTTCTGATGATAACGGCTTCGTGACCAACTATTGGTATGATGCTGATGGTGAGCGTACGGTGAAGACATCAGGCGAGAGTGACCAGGTTTATGTGAACTCAGAGTTTGCTGGAGGTCGCACGAACACCGCCAAGTTCTCACTCTATGTATCTCCTTACCTCGTTGCTAACCAAGGCGGACGCTACACAAAGCATATCTATATAGGTAGTCAGCGTGTCGTTTCCAAGATTGGTGACTTTGACTCTTACGGTTCTGACCCACGCCGCATCCAGTATGCAGGTAGTGAGACTGATGGCTTGTCTGTTGATTATAAGGTTAAATATACTCAACAGTTGCAGGCTATCAAGGATAATTATGCAACCTTTGCAGTGCCGTACAATGGCGAGGACAACAACGACTATGTGGACGGCAAGGGCTTCTGCTGCAATGACGGCAGCTTGGAGGCTGCGCAAGCACGTGTAATGGCAAGAGCAATGAAGAACAATTTCCAAGAGGGTGACTCATACGAGAAGATGCAGTTCTACTACCATCCAGACCACTTGGGTAGCAGTAGTTACATAACCAACCTTGATGGCGAGGTGGTGCAGCATGTAGAGTATGTTCCTTTCGGTGAAGTGTTCGTTGAGGAGCGCAACAACATTTGGAATACACCTTATCTTTTCAATGCGAAGGAATTCGATGAGGAGACAGGATTGTATTACTATGGGGCGAGATACTATGACCCACGCCTCAGCCTGTGGATGTCAACTGATCCTATGCAGGAAAAGTATCCATGGATAACAAGTTTTTGCTATACATTTAATAATCCAATAAAATTCATTGACCCTGACGGTAATGATTATGATGAAATTATAGACGATAAATCAATAACATTTAAAGCAGTAATCTTTGTCACAAAGGATTCATATGAAGCAGCAAAAGCTTCTGCAGGAATTCTTAATCAACAAAGTGGAAAGTGGACTTATGATTTTGCAATACAAGAAGGTGACCAGAAAACCGAATACAGTTTGAATGTCAATTTCAATGTTACTGTAGAATTAGCTGAACAACGAGAAGGTTATCCAACAAGATATGCTCTCCAATCGGCATTAGACAAAAATCCGGGAGAAACCTGCCTCAACACCTTTGAAGTTGTACCAGATGATAAGATGGGTATTTTGAATAATGGAAGTACCTCTGGTGGAAACTATATTCAAATAAAGAAATCACGAATAGGTACAGAAACTGGGGCTCATGAAATTGGACACGCTATGGGGCTTCAACATTCAAGTGAAGGCTTGATGACATCCGAATCCTCCAATCCACGTCGTAACAATAACTTGGATAAAGGAAGTATTAGTGATATGATAAAGTATCCTCTTAAAGGAAAGGTTAATACTTGGTATAATTCAGAAAAAGGAGAAAGCATTCCTGCTGGTAAAGGAACGCTAATAAACAACTCGAAATTTACAGTTAAACAGCTTCTAAAAGGCAAAGTAAAATCCCTAAAGTAAAAAATGAGCAATTCTTTTTATACAACATTTAACATTGTGGCACAAATTTGTGCCACAATGTTATTCTTTTCATGTGCGTCTCTTAGAAACAAAGTCTATAATGAAAATAAACTTACCAAAGAGTTATCGGCATATATAGTGGATACGGTATATATAGACAATCCCTCTATTATTGAATTTAACGACATTCGATATGTGGTGGATTTATCTACAGACTCTATACCCACAAAAAAAATAAAAAAATATTTAAATCATACAGTGCATTATGTTTTAGGAGATAATATTTTTTATGACCTTCCACCACATTTGTATGAGAAAGTTCTAAATTACCCTGATTACGGTAATTGCGATTTCTCAGTTGAGGTTCAAAAGAAAAATTATAATATATTGTGTTTTAAAACACGTCCAAAGTTGTTTATTATAGTAGCATTGAATATTGCATACTTTAACAAAAAATACTCATCAATAGATGCAGCACGGTTTATCAAATCTTATTCTCCATTAAATACTTATATTTTATTGGCGTATCCATTATGTGAATGAATTGGAACATTATTCATTGTTAGTAACAATGAACCATACATATAAACTTATGAATGGTGTCTATAATTAAACTGTGCCAAACTATAACTATTATAATTTGACACAGTTTAATTGTATTTTATCCTTTCTTCTTCAGGGTATAGCTCTTCCTATCCTCTTTTTTAGGTTCATTACCAAACGAATCTATCAGAATTATACTATTGATATCCCTCACCTTATAAAATATATTGTCCCCACTCGAAGGATGCACAAGCATCAAGACATTGCCGTCAAGCATTTGGAAAACACCTCTTAACTTTTCCCGCTCGTTCTGCTTTTTTTTGAATGTCCGTATCAACAAATAAGTACCGTCAGCATTTAACGTGAGAGTTGTTTCCACATTCGGCGGTAATACACCGCAATATGTTCCCGCTACAGAATCCAAATCAATCTTGTTGCTTAAAACTGCCGTATATTCTTCGATTTTTATAGAGTCAACACCTGCATCGTTTTGTTCTGTACCGCAGAATATATAAGATATGACAAATGCGATAACCAATACTGCTATAATAGCCATTTTCTTTTTCATAGCCGTCATAAATAAAAATGTGTCCGCAATGTCAAACGAGTGGCATCACGGACACGAATGAATAGTTGAGAGTTAATGAAAAGTTAATATGCTGCTACATTGCTGATGCATGGAACGCCTCTTGCATCATCGAACATGATACGAAGTCCGTTCGTCTTTACTTTATCGAAGCGAAGGATGCACTTGTAGCCGATGGTCGTTGTCTATTATTTCTCATTAATTTTCTTTTTAATTTCATTCGCCTCTTTAAATAGGCTATTAGCAATGCTATCTTTAATTGCTGCCATCTGTATCATTTCGTTATGGTAGCGAATTGAGTCCTCGTAAGTATTTACATGAGTTCTCACATTCTCAATAACTTCTTTATTAGGGCATACAGAGAAGTTCATTTCGATGTATCGAACATTGGGGTCGTCAGATGGAAGAACCATCTTCAATGCCCGATACTTCAAGTCTGCCTCCTCCCAATCTTGGTGCTCTCGCCATTGGGTAAGATTGCCCCAAATGGATATGACAAGTGACAGAGCCATGCCAACAATGAAAAGAAGAACATACTTTGAAGTTGGCTCAAAGCGGTGGGTGACAACCTTCTTTTGAGGTTTGTACCCTATTGCGTGAAGTTTGTCCTGCACAACTTTTGATGTGGCATTCAGTTCTTGTTTCACCTGATTAATGGTATCAAACAAGAGTTTACTTCGCTGTTCATCTTTGCTTACTTCTTTCTTGGTAAGGTCGATATAGACGCATATCGCCTCTCTTAATTTTGCCAATTTTCCAATAGTTTCCTCTTCTCTTGCAGATGCAGAAAGAATGGCTTTTTCAAGTTTGCTTGTGTCAACACTTGCAGGGCTGAGAACAGTTTCCGCTCCTGCGTTCTTTGTGGAGACAGAAAGTTCATCAACTTTCTGCTCCAATCTCTCAACTGTGCCGTAGATGGCTTCCAATAGTTCTTCTTTCATGTTCGATTCTATTTTTAAGTCTGTAACTTGCATCAAAGGCTGAAGCCCTTTCTGCGTTTTCTCTTTTTCTTCTTGGCGGATTCATCCTCTGGGAATGGCTCATAAGTTTGGGCATTAGACGGAGCGAACAAGCCGATGGAAGAAATACCACTCCAAGGGTCTTGGGTATGTTCTGCCGTTGGTTGAGTCTGTTCTACTTGGTGACAACTTAGTTGTCCTCCCTGCATAGATTCGGCTCTTGGCGATACACGATTATACTCAGTGCCAAGTCTTGCATCCAACTTGACAAAACTGTATTCTCGGCTAATCTGCGTACCCTTAAAACTATATCCATCCTTGCTAAAACGGATGCCTTGAATCTTGGCTTGCTCCTTGTCCTTATAGACAAACTCCAAGTGAACACCTCGTTTTGCAAGTTCGCTTCTGAGCTTTTCCCAACTATCTGCCATTTTCAATGCGTCCTTAACAGCATTGTGAATCTCATATTTGGCTCGCTCGGCATTGCGTAATTTACGAGTATTAGTATTGCTCTTGTCCGTTCCGTAAGTAAGTCCATATTTGGATTTAAGAGCCTTGGTCACCTGCTCATTACGCCTGTAATCATTCCTGTCTGATATGAGTTTGCCCTCATTGTTGATGCGGTTATACACGATATGACAATGTGGATTGTCCGTGTTGTGATGCCTTACGATAATGAACTGGGTATCGGTGATGCCCATCATCTGCATGTATTCAATGGCTATCTTAGCCATGAACTCATCCGTCAAACGTGGCTTGTCCTCTGGTTTGAAGCTCAATGCAATGTGTCCCACAGGCTTCTTAATCCTTGGATTTAGCTGCCTCTGTAGCTTGAAACTTTGCGTTATCTCGGCATTCGTGCCGAGTAACACGCCATCCGAGGCGATGATTTTCGCCTCGTCCTTGCCTGTAACATAGCGGATGCAACCACCAAATGAGCTGCCTTTCTTTAGCTTGCCTATCATGGTGTATCCTCCCTTCTGTTCATTCCGCTTGGATTAGGTTTGGAATTTCCTTGCCGATACTCGACAAGGACGGTTTTCAATCTCTTCAACAAGTCCACCACATACACATGGGTTTCGTGGAAACCTCTCTGATGCGACAGCTTGGTAAGTTGGTTGAGGTTGTTCGCCATGCCAATGAGGTTCTTGGCGATGGCTACCGTCTCTGCGTTGTGTCCGCTGACCACCTCGCCGTTCAAGGCGGACTCACGGATGTACTCCGCCAACTTGCGGTTGGCTTTTCTCGCCCTCAGCCTCAGTGCCTCGTAGCTTGGCTTCGAGAACTTCACCGTGACAGACTTCGACAGCTTGCGAACCCTGCCCGTAGGCGGTCTTCCGCCCTTTTTCCTATTCTGTTCCTGTATGTTTGTCATTCGATATACTGTTTACAGTTGGTACACTCACTTTCTGCGACCGTCGGGAGCAAAATTTCTCCGCCCTCATGGTGGAGCGAGGCGTTTTGGGGTTCCCAAAACATAACCTCGCTCCCTCTCTGAACACGTTAGTTGGAACTACAGCCTTTCAGCTATCCACGTCCAAGGTCGCAGACCTTAATTCTCACAATTTGCGCCAAGCCTCGAAGTCCTCTTCATAAAGGCTTAGGTGGTGGCGCACGATGTTCTCGATGATGCCCGATACGCTCATGCGCCTCCCTCCGAGGATGCGGACGACTCGATCAAGACGGTCTCGTACATCGGAACTGACGAAGACTGGCTTGCGGTCGTCAATCCTTGGAACTTGGAGGAAGGTCTGCTGATACTCCTCCAATGATGCCTTGCGCTGCTTGCCGCTGATGCGCTTCTGCGGATTCGGTGGCGATTGAACCTCGTTCGTCAGCTCGTCCTCCATGTTGGAGGTTGTTGCAGCCACATCCTCTGTCACAACTTCTAAATCGGAGTTCTCCACCTCTTCAAAGAAAGAGCTATGTTCTTGGGCATAGTCTTTACCATAAGTGGATGATTGAAGCGAAGCCACCACCTCCTGTGTCATTTTCTCCTGCTGTTCAGGAGACATTTTCGTTTCTTTTGTTCTTGCCATAGCTTATGCTGTTTTATTTGTTAGTATAGTGGTCACGGTTTGCACCATTGACCGATTGTCGGGTGCAAAGTAAGTGTACTGAGTGCAGCCATGCAACTGATTGGGTGTAACGTGGCAATTTAGTTGTGGCTTGCTTATTTGCATACCGAGATAGTTGTGAGAACTTCAACGTATTTCTCAACTCATCATTGTTCATGTATTCGTTGCAGTCGTGCAAGTTTTTCTTGTTGTTTTTGGCGTTGAAGTCGGCAAACCCCGGCAACATACTGCCACAGAAATTGAAAACGCTTGTTTTTAGATTGCCGTGCCTTATCTTTGCACTCACAAACGTGGAGCACAGCATATGCGTGGAGCTTTGCGACATATAACATAGTATTAACTTAGAAAAAAGAAAAGTATGGGATTCATCGTATTCGAGGAAGAGGCATTCAACTATCTTGATGCCCAGTTGGAGAACTTCGTGAAGCGCATGGACAGAATCCGTGAGCGCAGTGAGGACAAGACCATGAACAAGTGGCTCGACACGCAGGACGTGTGTCAGACGCTCAACATCTGCCCACGGACAGTGCAGACGCTTCGAGACAACGGAACTTTGGCTTATACGCAAATCAGCCACAAGACCTACTACAAGCCGGAGGACGTGATGGCTATCGTAGCAGTAGTGGAGGACAAGAAAAAGGACATGCGCTTTCGCAAGCGCACAGGTTAGGCTGTCAATATACAACAGCCACTTTATCCAATGCAGCAAGTAAACCGAGTAACGTAAGTATCAACTATAAAACGAGACAACTATGAGCAATGAAGTAATGACAAGAAACAGCGAGTGGATGAACCACATCGTGAACCACCTCAACCGAATGGTTGACAATTTTGAACGTGCCGTGATGAACTACCGCCCCATGCTTGGCGGTGAGCGCTTCATGACGGACAAGGAGCTTTGCGCCAGGCTGCAACTGAGCCGAAGAACCCTGCAGGACTACCGAAACAACGGTGTCATCCCGTATATCCAGCTTGGCGGAAAGATACTCTACCGCGAGTCCGACATTCAGAAGATTCTGATGGCTAACTATCGTGAGGCGTACAGAATGAAGGGCTTGTAGGAGAAATACATGTCCTTGATGAGTGGGGTGAAATGAACAAGGCGACAACGTATAACTTACCGAGCGTGGTTGTTATAGGTTGTCGCCTCGTTTTATTGGCTATACCGAATTAGTCGTGTTTGCCGAGTGTTCTCCGTATGGTCTGTATAAAATCTAATACCATGCTAAAACACACTGCGGTGGTTCGCCCAAGTGGCTGGAGGCGCAAAGCCTCCAAGGAACGTTGCTTTATATGGCTGTTCTATGCCATTGCATTCTCTGTAAAGATACAGACCAGTTTAGTGCGGCTTGTCTGTCTGCCGATGACGGACTGCATGATGAACTCCCGAAAGGCTCTGCTCTCAATGCTGTCAATACGGAAGGCTACCGCAATGACGAGTTCAAGGCTATACACATCATAGCTGATGCGGTCGTTCTTCCTGACATGACGACGCACACCCTGCTCTTTCAGAATGCCGTCCTTGAATATAGCCTTGACAGCCTTGCGCACATAGCAGCCGAACACATTATACATGTCGGCAATCTCCTGCATGGTCATCCATACAGTATCGGTCGGCATGGATACCGTTCCGCTCTCACTGATAGTTATAACTCCTCTGTTCATTTTCCAATAGTTTTTTCGTTCGACAATCTGTTCCTTTCTCGCTTGGCAATAAGCTTATCCATGTCATTTGAAATCTTCTGCTCCGTCACCTGCGCATAGACCTGTGTGCTTGTAATGTCTGCGTGTCCCATCATCTTGGCTATGCTGCCGATGGGAATGTCCTCGTTGAGCATCAAGACTCCGAATGTATGGCGGCTGGCGTGGAATCCCAACTTATTACTTATGCCAAGCACCATTCCAAGGGTATGCATATCAAGATAGATGTCTTTCTTCTCACCCAGTGGAAAAACAGGCTTGCTGTCGTCCGTGGTATTGTAGAGCGAAAGAATCTTCTCGGCTATCGGATGGAGCGGCACGAAGAACTCCACGCCTGTCTTCTCTCTTTCCTTGCGGATGAACTTCCTACCCTCGGAGTTCTCACTGACATGGTGAGGGTACAGTTTCTTTACATCTATATAGGATAAGGAGGTGAGCGAGGCAAAAATGAAACATCTGCGTGCAAGCTCCGTTCGCTCGTCAGCCATCGGGGTAGAGAGCATCTTGATGAAGTCTGCCTTGCTGATATGGGTCATCTTCGGGGCTGCCTTCTTCTCATACCCTATCTTGGCTATGGGATTGAAGCGGATAATGCTCCTGTCCACTGCCTTGTACATCAACATGTTCAGCCAGAGAAGGCAATGGTTCACGTAGCTGTCGATACGTCCCTGGTCTCGTTTCAGGAATAGCTTGTATTCCTCCCCGAAATTCTCGTCTATGTCCTCAAAGGCGATGTCGTCCTTATCCAACGAATGGACAAAGGCTCTCAGGTTCTTCTGCCATGTCCGCTTGTGCAGAAAGGTTTGTCTGGCTTTTGAGGTTCGATACCATTCCACGATGGTATCACCAAAGTTCAGCAAGAACCTTCCTGTCGTGTCCTTGTCCTTCAACACAGCCTTCAGCATTTCCACGGTGATGATGCCATTGGCGGTAAGAAGTGAGTTGTATTTATCCTTGACCTCAGCAAGGAAACTTGCCAATCGTCCGTTGTCCCTTGCGTTCCGTACCTCTCCCTTCTTGGCGTTCCACTCCTGTGGGGTACAGGATATGCCTGTGGAAATGGCTGCGCTTTTGCCGTCAACGGTGATGCGGCAAAGTATGTTGGCTGTTCCGTCTGCCTTCACCTTCTGTCTGTTGATGTAAGGCAAAATTGAAAATGTACTTCTGCTCATAGTTGTTGTCCTTATAATATAATAATGTAGTTGAAACTGTAAAAAGAAAAGTTGAAAGCCCTGTTCATAATGCGAGAATAAAGTCCTTCTCGGTTGCAGCGATGAACTTGTCCATGTCCTCAAACAGCTTCTTTTGGGTTACTCTCGCATACCGCTGCGTCATCTTCACATCCTTGTGACCGAGCATCTTGCAGATGGTCTCCATCGGCACACCAGCCTCCAGCGTAATGAGGCTGGCAAACGAGTGTCGTCCCGAATGGTAGGAATAGGTCTTGCTCGTTTCCGCCAACTTGCAGATGGTGATGAGATCGATACGAACACGATTCGTGCTCAGCAATGGGAAAAGGGTATCTCTTGCCCCGTCCTCGTATTTCGCCATCAGCTCCAACGCCTCGGGCAGGAGTTTCACCCTGGCAAGTGTTCCGGTCTTCTTGCGGTTATAGATGAGCCATTTGTCACCATCCTCCAACACCTTGACATTGGCTTTCGTGATGGAAACGGTGTCTATGAAGGCTGTTCCTGCATAGCAGGCGAAAAGAAACAGGTCACGGCTAACGGATAGTCTCGGCTTGTCTTCGGGCAGTTCCACATCACGGATTTTTATGAAATCAGACATGCTGAGAGCCTTGGGTGTCGTAACCTTTGGAGTGCCAACCCGATAATGGACGAACAGCAGGTTCTTGCACAAGCCTCGCTCAAAGGCGATGCGGCACATCTTCTTGAAGAGCGACACATAGATGGTGATGGTTCCTGATGAAAAGCCTTTCTCGTCAAGCAAGTAATGGTGAAAGTCACTGATGAAAGGCTCGGTCAGCTGTCCGAAAGCCAAATCAGTCAACCTATACTTCTCCCCGATGAACTCAGCGAGATTCTTGCGAATCTTTCTGTAAGTCCAGACACTGCTCTTCGACATATCGATGCCCTCATGGGTGCTGAGTTCACTGATATGCTCGTCCACGAAGGAGAGAAGGGTGGTCTGTGTCTTGACGCTGCCCTGCAAAGCCTCCTTGACATCCTTAGCCTCGAAGTCCGTTCTCTTTTCCACAAGCACATCGAAAGCCTTTTGGATGGAAAGCAACAACTGCCCGATGTCCTTGTTGGTCTCCACGGCTTCCTTGCTCTTGCCCTCCAATCGGCTGGCACGAGGATTCCAAAGCGATGGAGTGCAAGACAACTTGCAGGAGAACTGCGCCATAGTCCTGTTCACCGTGATGCGTCCCATGATGGGAGCTTTTCCATTCTTGTCCATTCCGCTCTTTTTCAGGTAGAGCAACACCTTGAATTTTTCGATTTTCATAACGCTTACATTTTGAGTGTGCAAATATAATCATTTTGTAAGCGTTCCTTGATACGCAAAACATTGAGAATCAGCGCAATAAAATCCGTTGATGCACAAAGTTGCCTTTCCGCATTGTTACCTGCTTTGCATAGGTAACTGTGGCTCACGATTTAGTAACTGAACTACTTCAATATTCCTCACTCGCTTGCTTTATGCCGATTTGGCAACTTTGTGCAAATCTGCTCATTCCCAACTGTTTACGTTCCAACCTCTTTTATTCTCCTTTGGCTGCTTTAGAGCTTTATGTTATAGGTTGAAATTCTATGTTTATGGGGCGCATCTCTATGTTTTAGCGGCATAGAAAACTATGTATTATGATATAAATCAGCATGTTACAAAGTAATACCCGATTACGGGGAAACGTATTCAGTATTCAGTATTCAGTTTTTTTCGCGATAGTTACCCATTTTGTGGTTACAAATTGTAAGTAATTATTTTATATTATATATTAATAATCACTGCTGTCCCGTTTAGAAATCATCGGGCCTGAAAAGGCTAGGATATAGCCAATCCTCCGTCTCTTCTGTTGGAACAGCTTTGTTAAACAATTCATTTAAAGGAGTCTTGTCCGTAAGGAATAGACCCACGTTCTTTGAAATAGTGTGTAGCGATTGATCTATGTGCATCACTTTCTTTGCATAAGCTAAAAGCAAGTATGTGCATATGGCAATCCAGATTTGCAGATATATGGCATTCTCGGAAGTTCCATAAAAGGATTTGATGTGAAGGTGTTGCTTAATCCATTTAAAGTAAAGTTCCACGTTCCATCTTTCCCTATATAATTCAGATATGGTAAGCGCTTCATATTCCATGTTGTTTGTGAGAAACCTATACACCTTACTTGTTGCATAGTCCTCATAGGTTACCATTCTAAGTTCTTCAGGATACCATTTGGCAGTATGTAGTCCTGTTAATTTGATACGTTCATCAGAAATGATACCAGTACTCTTGTCAACTTCGGCTTCTGATACAACTTCAAAAAGCATGTTATCTTTTGCCCTAGTAACAAAGAATGCATTCTTCTTAGTTATCAACTTGAAGAGTCTGTTGAAATCTACATATCCTCTGTCCATCAAATAGATAGCAGAAGGTTCTATGTAGAGATCATCAAGAGCTTTTACATCATTAACCGATGCAGAAGTCAAATAAACTGAGACTGGAAGATTTCCTCGCAAATCGACTAATGTGTGCATTTTGATGCCACCTTTGTTTTTGCGATACTTTGCCCAAGGACATAATTTGAGACACAGACTTATAGTACTGCTATCAAAAGCATATACCATGTTGTCTAGGTCTAATCTGAACTTGTCTTTGACATAAAGAGGACGTACTTTTTTCAAAAGAACGTCTGCAAAATCTTTATAGATATGCCAATCTCGCTTCTCGTTAGCTTTTGCTAGAGTATTACGTGGTACAGCATAACTAATACCACAATGGTAAAGTTTGCTGGAGAGTGCCGTAAGGCAGTTTTCTATATCTCGAAGACTATCACGACCTGTTAATTGAGCATAGCTCATTACTAGGAATTGGTCTTTGCAAGAGAAGTTTCTTGCTCTGTAGTTTCCCTTATAACGGTCTACACAAGTTTTGAAATCACGTTCTGGTATAAGTGACATAATCTGAGAGAATATAGTTTTGCCTTTGTTCATCGCACACGTATTTTAAATATGCGTGCAAAGATACAAAATCAAATCGAATACACTATAAAAAGTCCGTAAACTTTTGAGTATTAATAACTTATTTAATAATCGTCTCGTTTTAACGGGACACTAGTGATTAATAATATATAATATACCTTCTATGTAGAGGATGGTAGCAACAGCGAAAAAAACTGAATACTGAATACTGAACACCCTTTTTAGGCATTATAAGCCTGTAAAGGCAAAAGCTTTCCAGCCTGCCCAACTTTGTGATATATCCATTAGCCACGATTCATGGGCATAATGAATTTGCCAACAAAGCCTGTCCCTGCTTTGATGTAAAGAAGGAGTGGGGGAAGGAGTAGACACAAAAAATAGCGGATCTTCACAGACCCGCTATTTCCTAATTTCCTATTTTTCTATTGTGTTAATTTTATTTAAAAATTTTCTAGCCTTATACAATGCCCTGAGCCATCATAGCCTTAGCTACCTTCAGGAAGCCGGCTACGTTTGCACCCTTTACGTAATTTATGTAACCGTCTGGCTCTGTACCATACTTCACGCAGTTAGCGTGAATATCGTTCATGATGTCGTGGAGCTTAGCATCAACCTCCTCACGAGACCACTTCAGACGCTCTGAGTTCTGGCTCATCTCAAGACCTGATACTGCAACACCACCTGCGTTGGCTGCCTTACCTGGAGAGTAGAGAATCTTAGCATCCTGGAATACCTTGATAGCCTCTGGAGTAGAAGGCATGTTAGCACCCTCGCTTACTGCGATTACGCCGTTGGCGATGAGAGCCTTAGCTGCCTCCTCGTTGATTTCGTTCTGAGTAGCTGATGGGAGAGCGATGTCTGCCTTCTCAAACCAAGGCTTAGCACCTGCAACATATTTTACACCATACTTCTCTGCATACTCCTTGATACGGCCACGCTCTACGTTCTTGAGCTCCATGATGTAATCGAGCTTCTCGCGGTCGATTCCGTCTGGGTCGTAGATGTAACCGTCTGAATCTGAACATGTAACTGGCTTAGCACCCAACTGGAGCAACTTCTCCATAGTGTACTGGGCTACATTACCTGAACCTGAAACCAAAACTGTCTTGCCCTTGATGTCAATACCCTTGGTAGCGAGCATGTTGCAGAGGAAGTATACGTTACCGTAACCTGTAGCCTCAGGACGGATCAATGAACCGCCGAACTCCTGACCCTTACCGGTCAAGACGCCCTGGAACTGGTGTGTCAACTTCTTGTACATTCCGAAGAGGTAACCTACCTCACGGCCACCTACACCGATATCACCAGCTGGAACATCCTCGTCTGGACCCATGTGACGATAAAGTTCTGTCATGAAAGCCTGGCAGAAACGCATTACCTCGTTGTTGCTCTTGCCACGTGGAGAGAAGTCAGAACCACCCTTAGCACCACCCATTGGGAGAGTAGTAAGAGAGTTTTTGAATGTCTGCTCGAAAGCCAAGAACTTCAAAATACCCAAGTTTACTGACTTGTGGTAGCGAAGACCTCCCTTGTAAGGGCCAATCACGTTGTTGTGCTGAACGCGGTAACCCATGTTAGTCTGTACGTTGCCCTTATCATCTACCCAAGATACGCGGAACTGGATGATGCGGTCTGGAATGCAGAGACGCTCGATGAGGTTTGCCTTCTCAAACTCTGGGTGCTTGTTGTACTCTTCCTCGATAGTACCGAGAACCTGACTAACTGCCTGAATGTACTCAGGCTCGTTTGGGAATCTTCTTTGGAGATTCGCGATGACTTCTGATGCTTTCATAATCTTTAATCTTTTATTGAGTTTAAATTCTTATTTTTTATTTCTGGTTGCAAAGATACATGTTTTTCTCGAAAACACCAACAAAAAGAAAGAAAAAATGCAGAAAAAGTAGAAAAAAGTTATTTTTTAACATTCTTAACCTCGATTTGTAGCGCTTTTGTGTACGCACACCTTATTATATAAGAGACATTTTTCGGGGTTTAAGCCTTTATCCCGTTTTAGGGAATCTTGCATTCTGGCGACTTCTGTTTATCTATCCTGCGCCATAGGGCATAAATGAGCAGGATGATAGCGTAGAGGCCGATTACCTGAGGCAGACTGATTCTTACGTTTTCGATGCTTGCTCCAGGCAGCATGCTGATCAGTTTTATGGCTGTATTCAAAAACTGGGTGATGCTGGTCAGGGCGCCTGATGTAAGGCTGATGAGTGGGGCGGCAACCGGTGCTATGGGCGCCCATAACGTGAGTGGGGAGAACAGGATTAATGCTGCCCCAAGATATAGGATGAGGGTTGCTGCGGGAATGGCGATGTAATTGGTGAGAAGTGAATAGCACGATATTCTGCCGAAGGTGTAGACGATGACCGGAAGGGTTCCTATCTGGGCTGCCAGTGAAACGCAAAGGAGTCCCCATGCCCAACGGATGAAACGGCTGCGGATGGGGAGGAGGGTGTAAAGGGGTGTGAAAAACAACAGAATGGAGGCTACGGCCAGGAACGAAAGCTGGAAACTCAACTCGAAAAGATAGAGCGGACTGATGAAGAGCATAAATATATAAGCTGAGGATAAAGTGTTGAGCGGCAGACCGGTACGATGGAAAGCTAAGCTTAAGCTGTAGGCTGAAAGCATGATGGCTGCACGGACTGCACTTGCCGGCAATCCTATGAGAAAAACGTAGGTCCAGATGGAGATGAGAGACAGGATGATGGTGTAAACTGAGTACTTTCTGCCGCCTAGCAGAAAGATGAAAAGCTGGAAGATAATGCCTATATGAAGTCCGCTTACTGCCAAGATGTGACTGGCTCCGGAAATGGAGTAACTGTTTCGGGTGTTCGAGTCGAGTGCGCTCTTGTCGCCCAGCGCCATGGCTGCGATGACTGCATAGTCTTGCTGTTTTACGTGAAGGGAAACCAGTTTGCTTTCAATATTGCTTTTATAGCGTTCGGTATTGATTTTTGCCCGTGTGAGGTAAGGCAGTTCCTGCCAGTTTTTCAGTTGTGTAGAGGTTTGGGAATCAGCTATTTGCTTGCAGGTAAGAAAAGCCCCAAGGCTCAGAATGCATAAATGAATCATCACGCATTGGGAGTAGATGAGAAACTGGTGGCTCCTGCTGAAGTAAGCTTTTTTGCTTAAAAACTTAGTAAGGAAAAAGATGATGCTGCTAAGGGCGCATGAAATGATGGAGATGATGAGCCAGAAGCGCATATTGAAATCATCATAGCCCCATTTGGCTATGATGATTCCGATCGTCAGTGTGAGGCTGATGGTCATGAGCGGGGTGAGGGGTAGCGCTTTCATCATTCCTCTTTTCTTTTAAAAGATAATTTATTTCCTATTTCTTGAATCCGAAGATGCGCTTGATGAATTTCTTCACAGCATTTTCTTGCTTCTGTGGATTTACGATAGGGGTGTGCTTGCGTGCAGCCGGCTTGTCGCCCTTTTTCTGGGCTACGCCTCTGCCACGGCCGTTGCTGCCTGGGCGAACATTGTTCTCGGTGCCTGGGCGCTGCTGGTTGCTGTTATTGCGGCGCTTCTGGCTGTTGCTGTTCTTTGGCTGCTCGCCTGGCTGGGCTGGCTTTCTGTTCTGCTGCTTTGCGTTCTGCTGCTTGTTGCCCTGCTGTGGCTGCTGCTTTGCGTTCTGCTGCTTGTTACCCTGCTGAGGCTGCTGTTCGTTGCTGCGTGGTGCTTTTTCCTGACGCTCGTTTGGCTTGTTTGGCTTGCGCTTGTGAGAAGTCTGGTCGCGGTCTTTCTGTCGGCGGTTCTTGGCACTGTTCTTTCCGGCCTCGCCGTTTTTGCCGTTACCGCGTCTGTTGTTTCTTCCGTTTGCGCCTTTCTTCTTCGGCTTGTTAAGCTTGATGTATTCAGGACCTTCGCCGCATCCCTCAGGGAGAGGCATTTTGTCTACCACCTTCTCCAGGAACTTCTCTATCTGCTGGAACCAGTACTGGTCTTCTTCGCTCACGAAGGTGATGGCTCTACCATCGCGGTTGGCACGGGCAGTACGGCCGATGCGGTGCACGTAATCTTCTGTATCGTGAGGAACATCGTAATTGATGACCATCTCAATATCATCGATGTCGATTCCGCGCGCCACAATATCGGTAGCTACGAGAACATCATACTGTCCGCTCTTGAACTTGAACATCACATCATCGCGCTCAGCCTGTTCCAGGTCGCTGTGCATGGCTCCGCAGTTTACTCCAATCTGCTGGAGGGAAGCTGCGAGTTGCTTCACCTTGAATTTGCTGCCGCTGAAGACGATGACGCGTTTCAGGTCGCCCGCCTTGAAGATGTCCTTGATGATGGTCATCTTCTGGGTTTCGTAGCATACGTATGCTTCCTGCTTGATTTTCTCGGCTGGCTTGCTGACGGCAAGTTTGATTTCTACCGGATTCTTGAGCAAGGTCTTAGCCAGTTCTTCTATCTTCTCAGGCATGGTTGCCGAGAACATGATGGTCTGGCAGGTCTTTGGCAGTTTTGACGCGATGGTCTTGATGTCGTCAGAGAAACCCATGTCGAGCATGCGGTCGGCCTCGTCAAGAATGAAGAAACTTACCTTGCTGAGGTCTACATTGCCCAGAGAGATATGGGAGATGAGGCGGCCCGGGGTGGCGATGACTACATCGGCGCCCATGCGGAGGCTGCGCAACTCCTGATCGTAACGGTTGCCGTCGTTGCCGCCGTATACGGCTACGCTGCTCACGCCCTGCAGGTAGTAGCCGAAGCCTTGCATCGCCTGGTCTATCTGCTGGGCGAGTTCGCGGGTTGGTGACATGATGACGCAGTTGATGGCGTCTTTCGGATAACCGCCGTCATCGAGCTTGCTCAATACTGGCAGCAGATAGGCTGCGGTTTTGCCGGTTCCGGTCTGGGCTACACCCAAGACATCGTGACCTTCTAATATCTCTGGAATGCACTTTTCCTGTACTGGAGTGCATGTGTCGAAGCGCATGTCATATAATGCGTCGAGCACGTTGTCGTTTAAATCTAATTCGTCGAAATACATTCTTCTATAGTTTATAGTTTACAGTTTATAGTTTATAGGGGAGCATGGCTGCTATAAACTATAAACTCTTAATTATTAATTGATAATTACCTCGGTGCCTTGCGGTAGCAGAAGTAGGCTACGATGGCGAAGAGGAAGTTTGGAAGCCACGCTGCCAGAACAGACGGGAAGTTGGCCTGGATGGCGAAGGTGGCAGAAACCGTCTGCAGCATGATGTAGCCGAAACTCAGCGCAAGTCCAACGCCCAATGCTGCTCCCATGCCGCCCTTGCGCTTGCGGGCTGAGAGGGAGACGCCGATGATGGTGAGGATGAACGAAGCGAAGGAAGAGGCGATGCGCTTGTGGTATTCTACCTCGTACTGCACTACGTTGCCCGAACCGCGGTTAATCTGCTTGGAGATGTAATCGCGGAGCTCAGGACTGGTGAAGGTTTCCTGCTGACCCTTGGAATAGACCAGGTCGGTAGGTTCCATCATGATGATGGTGTCCTTCTGGGCTCCGCTCGTAATATGCTCCTTCATGCCCTGGAGCTTGCGGATTTTCCAGTTGCTCAGTTTCCAGTGATACTTGCTGTCGGAAATGGTGTCGTACTGGATGTCCATCGCTGTAAGGTGGCTTACGAGTTTCTTGTCCTGGAACTTGTCGAGACAGAATCCGTAGCCGCGTTTCATGCTGTTGTCGTAATGCTGCATATAGGCAATCACTCCCTTGTCTACCTGCAGCTGTACATTCTCGGCACTGGTATTCTTCTTCTTGTTCTTGTACATCGTCTCGAAGTTCTGCCTGATGACGGTTCCGTGGGGAATGACGTAGGCTGAAAGCCCGAAGGAGAGGGCTGAGAGCAGCACGCAGGTAATCATGTATGGGCGAAGGAGACGCTTGAAGGATACTCCCGACGCCAGGATGGCGATGATTTCGGAATTGCTTGCCATCTTGGTGGTGAAGAGAATGACCGCCACGAACACGAACAGCGCACTGAAGAGGTTGGCAAAATAGGGCACGAAGTTGGCGTAGTAATCGAAGATGATTGCGCGCGCCGGTGCATGGTGCTCTGTGAATTTTGACAGGTTCTCGTTGAAGTCGAAGACGATGGCGATGGAGATGATTAGGGCGATGGAGAAGAAATAGTAGCCCAGAAACTTCTTGATAATGTACCAGTCGAGCTTCTTGATGTACCTGAACGGGTTGAGAAACCTGAATATGCGCAGGAACCGGAGCTTGTGAGCCAGCCAGCGCACAGCCCTGATGAGCCACCCGAACTTGCGGGAAGCCCATCGGCCGGTGCGGTAGAGCCGGCGGTGTTTTCTTATTTTCTTAAAATCTTTCATGATGCTTGCTTACTTAAATTCTTCGGCCAAGCTGGTCGATGATGGAATTCTTCCATGCCACGAAATCGCCCTGCTCGATATGATGGCGGGCATCGGTCACGAGGCGCAGATAGAAAGAGAGGTTGTGGATGCTGGCTATCTGCATCGCCAGCAGCTCCTGGGCCTTGAAGAGGTGGTGGAGGTAGGCCTTCGTGGTTACGAGGTCGATGTCGCAGCCGTCTGGATCTATCGGGCTGAAGTCTTTCTCCCACTTCTTGTTGCGCATGTTCATCGTGCCCTGATAGGTGAAGAGCATGGCGTTGCGGCCGTTGCGGGTCGGCATTACGCAGTCGAACATGTCTACGCCGCGCTCGATGGCTTCGAGGATGTTCTGCGGGGTTCCTACGCCCATCAGATATCTCGGCTTGTCTTTCGGCAGGATTTCGTTCACTACTTCTATCATCTCATACATCACCTCGGTAGGCTCTCCTACGGCAAGTCCGCCGATGGCATTTCCGTCGGCTCCCTTGTCGGCAATGTATTTGGCTGCTTCGCGGCGCAGTTCCGGGAAGGTGCAGCCCTGAACGATAGGGAAGAGACTCTGCTGATAGCCGTAGAGGGGCTCGGTTTCGTTGAACCGCTTGATGCAGCGGTCTAGCCAGCGCTGGGTGAGCATGAGGCTGTTCTTGGCGTACTGGTAATCGCTCTGTCCCGGTGGACATTCATCGAAGGCCATCATGATGTCGGCTCCGATGATGCGCTCGGTGTCCATTACATTCTCCGGTGTGAAGAAGTGCTTGCTGCCGTCGATGTGGGAGCGGAACTCGCAGCCTTCTTCCTTGAGCTTGCGGATGCCGGTGAGCGAGAAGACCTGGAAGCCGCCGCTGTCGGTGAGGATAGGACGGTCCCAGCCGTTGAACTTGTGCAATCCGCCTGCTGCCCTGATGACGTCAAGACCTGGGCGCAGGTAGAGGTGATAGGTGTTTCCGAGGATAATCTGTGCCATGACCTGCTTCTTGAGTTCCTCGAAGTGGACGCCCTTCACGCTTCCTACGGTTCCTACGGGCATGAAGATTGGGGTCTTGATCTGTCCGTGGTCGGTGGTGATGATGCCTGTACGCGCATCGCTTGCTTTATCTGTTACTTGTAATTCAAATTTCATTTCTATTCTTTTTTATCATTTTCCTCAATGCTGAAGTCTGTAGGTTTTTTCACCTTCTCGTCGGTCAGCGCGAACTGCCAGACGTCAGCCACATTCTCTACATAGTGGAAGTCTACGCCCTTGAGATATTTCTCCGGTATTTCCTCTACGTTCTTCTGGTTCTCCCTGCACATCACGATGTGCTTGATTCCTGCCCGCTTGGCTGCCAGAATCTTCTCCTTGATTCCGCCTACCGGGAGCACTTTGCCGCGGAGGGTTATCTCGCCGGTCATGGCTGTGTTGGCACGCACCTTGCGCTGGGTGATGGCTGAGGCGATGCTGGTGGCGATGGTGATTCCGGCAGAAGGACCGTCTTTCGGAGTAGCTCCCTCAGGCACGTGGATGTGGATGTTCCACTGCTCGAAGATGCGGTAGTCTACCTGGAGCAGGTCGATGTGCGACTTGACGTATTCCAGTGCGATAATGGCTGATTCCTTCATCACGTCGCCCAGATTTCCGGTCAGGGTGAGCTTGCCTGCCTTGCCCTTGCTGAGCGAGGTTTCGATGTAGAGGATTTCGCCGCCCACTGAGGTCCAGGCTAGTCCGGTTACCACTCCTGCATAGTCGTTGCCCTGGTAGATGTCGCGGTTGAACGGCGGATTGCCCAGCAGGTCTTTTACTTCGGCAGGGGTGATGGTGTAGTTCTTCAGCTCCTGGTTGCAGGCAAGTTTGTAAGCCATCTTGCGCAGACTCTTGTCAATCTGCTTCTTCAGCTGTCTTACGCCGCTCTCCCGGGTGTAGTGCTCGATGATGAACTCGAGGGCATTCTTGTTGAAACTTACCTTTGGCGAAACCTTGTCGAGTCCGGTGCTTTCCAGCTCTTCCGGTACGAGGTGGCGCTTGGCAATCTCTGTCTTCTCTTCGGTGATGTAGCCGCCTACTTCTATCAGCTCCATACGGTCGAGGAGCGGACGCGGAATGACGCTCAGGTCATTGGCTGTGGCGATGAAGAGTACCTTGGAGAGGTCGTAATCCATATCGAGATAATTGTCGTGGAAGGCATTGTTCTGTTCCGGGTCCAGCACTTCGAGCAGGGCTGATGCTGGGTCGCCGTTGAAATTGCTCTGCGCCACCTTGTCAATCTCGTCGAGGATGAAGACCGGATTGCTGCTGCCTGCCTTCAGCATGTTCTTGATGATGCGGCCCGGCATGGCTCCCACATAGGTGCGGCGGTGACCGCGGATTTCGGCTTCATCGTGCAGACCGCCCAGCGACATGCGTACATACTTGCGCTTCATGGCTGCTGCGATGCTCTTGCCCAGACTGGTCTTTCCTACGCCCGGAGGACCGTAGAGGCAGAGGATAGGACTCTTGCCGCCGCCGTTCAGTGCTCTTACGGCGAGGAATTCCAGGATGCGTTCCTTCACATTCTCCATGCCGTAGTGGTCGTGGTTCAGAATGCGCTTGGCACGGGTCAGACTGAGGTCGTCCTGGGTGTAGGAGTTCCAAGGCAAATCTACCATGGTCTGCAGGAATCCTATCTGTATCGAATAGTCAGGACTCTGCGGGTTCAGAGTGTCGAGCTTGGCAATTTCTTTCTTGAAGATTTTGGCAGTTTCCTCGCTCCAGTTCTTCTTTTTCGCCTTCTCCAGAATCTCCTTCTTCTCCGGACTGGCGTTGCCTTCTCCCAGTTCTTCCCTGATGTTCTTGATCTGCTGCTTGAGGAAGTATTCCTTCTGCTGTTCATCGAGGTCGTAGTGGGTTTTGTTCTCAATCTCAGTCTGGATGCGTAGCAGATGGCGCACCTTGTTCAGGGATCTGATGGCAATCATGATGCGCTCGCTGAGATTTTCTTCTTTCAGCATCTTGATTTTATCCTCGATGGAGAAAGGGAGGAGGGAGCACATGAAGTTGCACTGCATGTGAATGCTCGAGAGTTCGTTGATGGCCTGGATGGCCTCATCAGTATAGTTGGCGTTTGATTTGATATAGTCTGTCGCTTCGTAATGGAAGTTCTCGTAGAGCATTCTGAAGAGTTCATCGTTGTTCTCGTCAGGCCATTTCTCCGGAAGACTTTTTACGTCAATTACTGTGTAAGGCTCTTTTTGAACGAGATGTTTCATCTGACATCTGCCCAGACCCTGGATGATGATGCTCATCTGCTCTGTGCCAGGCATCTTGATCACCTTGATGAGTTTGGCGAAGACACCTACAGGGTAGAGGTCTTCTTCGTAGGGCGATTCTGTATCTTTGTTCTTCTGGCAGAATACGCAGAATATGGTGTCTGGTTTCTTTTCCAGCATCCGGACGAGATTCAGACTTTCCTTTCTGCCCACAACGATAGGGGTCATGTTGGTAGGGAAAACTACAATATCTCGCATGCAGAGGGTAGGGTACAAACCTTCTTCCTGGTCTTCGATCAGGGTTTTCGGGTCGCCCTCGTAATCTGCAATCATTTGTATTCGGGTACTTGTTCTTCTATTATCCATTTTGTTATGATTTCTATTTTCCGTGCAAAGGTACTCATTTTTTATGAAATATCGTGGAAGATGATAGATTATTTAATAATAAAATTGCTTTTTCTATATATTAGTACCCGTTTTTATAGATGTAAGTAGCTGCTTTTGCAGGTGGAAGTGGCAATTTCTGCTGTTTGCGATAAAATAAATCGGCGGCGCATTCGTTTTCTTCTGTAAAGAGACAGAAGAATTTATGGGTAATTTTCGATTTAAACAGTTTGAGATAGAGCAAGACCGTTGTGCCATGAAAGTGGGAACTGACGGCGTTTTGCTGGGTGCATGGGCGCAAGGTGGCAGGCGGATTCTGGACATCGGTTCCGGAACGGGACTGATTTCGCTCATGATGGCGCAGCGTTTTCCTGAAGCTGAGGTCGTAGGGATTGATATGGATGCTGATGCCTGCGGACAGGCGAGGGAGAATGTGATGGCAAGTCCGTTTCGCGACAGGGTGGAAATAGAATGCTGCAGACTGCAGGATTTCGGGGGAACTTCGGAAGCTGCTGAGGCTTTGGAAACTGCTGAAGATTTGAAGTCTGCCGGTGTTTTTGATGCGATAGTGAGCAATCCTCCGTTCTTTGTAGATAGCTTGAAAAATCCGGACAGTAAGAGGACGATGGCGAGACATACGGACAGTCTTCCGTTCCGCGATTTGTTTGCGGGTGTAAAACGGCTGCTTTCTGATGACGGTATTTTCTCTGCGATTGTTCCCGTAGAAGTAGTGGAGCAGTTTGTTGCAGAGTCTTGTATATTAGGTTTTTATCTTATACGGAAGTGTGGTGTGAAGACGGTAGAGCGCAAGCAGCCAAAGCGCTTTATGCTGAGTTTTGCCAAGCATCGCATTTCGCCTTATGAAGAGAATGTTGAAACGATGATGGATTCGCAGGGAAACCGCTCGGAATGGTATAGGAAAATAACGGAAGAATTCTATCTTAGTGAGTAGTGATTAGTGATCACTACTCACTACTTAAAGGTTCAGCTTCTTCTGTACCAGTTTGCTGATAGCTTCTACTCTTTTGCTCTGGCGCTGGATGTCTTTATGAATATCATCGCGCACGGCATTGATGTCGTTGAAGAAATCGGCAAAGGCAGACTGAATCATGTTCGGCTTGCGGTCGTTCTTGTTGGCAAATGGGTTCACCACCATCTTGATTCCTTTTTCTTCCAGATGGACATCAATCTCTGCACCCGTCATCACAGGGTCGCCATCATAATGGATTACGCCTGGCTGACTGCGGGTGATATGGAGCTTCTTGCAGCGGAACGACTTGATCTTCGAGTTCTTGTCCAGCGTCTTGTTGAACATGTCGAAACTTACCTGAGGCGCCTCGATTACATCGAATGGTTCCATGATGACAACATCCATCAAACCGTCGCTCATGGATGCTTGAGGGGCAATATAGGCATTGTTGCCATACTGAGATGCGTTGGCACAGGAAATGAGGAACGCCTTATACTGCTTGGTGCCCGTCTCGTCCTCCAGCGTGTAAGTCTCAGGCTTATACTTCAATCCCTCGCGCAGGATATTTTCAGCATAAGTGATAGGACCACGCTTGCCGCTCTCGGCAAACTTCATGCTGACGAAAGCGTCAAAGCCCATGCCGCAGGTGCAGAAGAACGGGTGGTCGTTGATGACACCATAATCCAGATCTCTAATCTGGCATTGGTTGATGACCTCTATGCATTTCTTCAGGTTCATCGGGAGCAGCAGATGTCTTGCCAGTCCGTTGCCCGAACCGCAAGGCAGAATGCCGAGGGCAGTATCGGAGTGAACCAGTGAGCGGGCCACCTCGTTGACGGTTCCGTCACCGCCAACCGCCACAACCACATCTACATGGTTGTTCTTCGCTTCGGTAGCAATTTCCGAAGCGTGCCCAGCTCTTTCAGTCATTCTTATCTCGTACTCAAAAAGTTCTTTGTCCAAAACAGAATCTATCAGACTGGGAACTGCCGCCTTGCTGGCTGTTCCTGAAATCGGATTCATGATGAAAAGTATCTTTTTCTTCATTATATAGTCAAGAGTTTGTAAAATTTAGGCTGCAAAAGTAATAAAAATACCCAAAATAACAAGAAATATCGATTAAAAAAACTATAAAAGTAAACTTTCTTATAAAAAAAGCCATTTATTGAGTTCTTTTTTGTATCTTTGCACCCTGAAAGTTAGAAAAATATAAAAAAAGAAAATAAAGTACACCTATTAATAATGGGACAATTACAAGAAAGATACAAGAATTATCGTGAACCTCAGAAGTATATGGCTGCCGGTGTGTATCCATATTTCCGCGAGATCACAAGTAAGCAGATGACAGAGGTAACCGACATCGATGGTCATAAAATCCTGATGTTCGGTTCTAATGCTTATCAAGGTTTGACTAACGACCAGCGTGTTATTGATGCAGCAAAGGCTGCGCTCGACAAGTATGGTTCTGGTTGTGCAGGAAGCCGTTTCCTCAATGGTACGCTCGATTTGCACGTGCAGCTCGAAAAGGAGCTTGCTGAGTTTATGGGCAAGGATGAAACTTTGTGCTTCTCTACAGGATTCTCTGTAAATCAGGGTGTCTTGGCTTGCGTAGTAGGTCGTAACGACTATATTATCTGCGATGACCGCGACCACGCAAGTATCGTAGATGGCCGCCGCCTCTCATTCGCTACCCAGCTTCACTACAAGCACAACGATATGGAAGATTTGGAGCGCGTGCTCTCTAAGCTCCCTGAGGAGGCTATCAAGCTCATCGTTGTGGACGGTGTGTTCTCTATGGAGGGCGACCTGGCTAACTTGCCTGAAATCGTTAAGCTTAAGCATAAGTACAACTGCTCTATCATGGTAGACGAGGCTCATGGTCTTGGCGTATTCGGCAAGCAGGGTCGTGGTGTCTGCGACCACTTCGGTCTGACCGATGAGGTAGACCTCATCATGGGTACATTCTCTAAGAGTCTGGCTTCTATCGGCGGTTTCATCGCATCAGACAAGGATACGATCAACTTCCTCCGTCACAACTGCCGTACTTACATCTTCAGCGCCTCTAACACTCCAGCTGCCACAGCAGCAGCTCTCGAGGCTCTCCACATCATTCAGAATGAGCCAGAGCGTTTCGAGAATCTCTGGGATGTAACCAACTATGCCTTGAAGCGTTTCCGCGAGGAAGGTTTCGAGATTGGCGAGACAGAGAGTCCTATCATTCCTCTCTACGTACGCGATGCTGAGAAGACATTCGTTGTTACCAAGATGGCTTACGATGCAGGTGTGTTCATCAACCCTGTTATTCCTCCAGCTTGTGCTCCTCAGGATACATTGGTACGTTTCGCACTCATGGCTACTCATACTAGAGAGCAGGTTGAGCAGGCTGTCCAGATCTTGAAGAAGATTTTCGTAGAAGAGGGAATCATCAAGTAAAATCAGATTTTCCGGTCTGAAATCAGATTTGCCGGTCTTCTCGGTTTGACAGATTCGGGCAGTCGGTTTCTGATTTAAAAGTTCAGCAAGTATGATTGCGGTTCTTTGCCGCTACTATATATAAAATAAGGTATAAGGGCAATTCCGGATAGGGGTTGCCCTTGTTTTTGCCTGTTTCCCAGCTATTTTGCATTAAAATGCATATTTTTTTGAAAAAAGTTATGGAAAAATTTGGTGGAATCGAAAAAATGTAGTACCTTTGCACTCGCAATTCAGAAATGATGCTTAAAGCAATGCTTAAGAGGTGTCGTAGAGATGAGTAAGCGGGGTGTAGCGCAGCCCGGTAGCGCTCCTGTTTTGGGAACAGGTGGTCGCAGGTTCGAATCCTGTCGCCCCGACTCTATTTTTCTCTCACTCAAACCTTTAGCAAAGCACAAGCGGGGTGTAGCGCAGCCCGGTAGCGCTCCTGTTTTGGGAACAGGTGGTCGCAGGTTCGAATCCTGTCGCCCCGACACAAGAAAGCTAAGAAGAGTCAAATCTTCTTAGCTTTTTTGCTATATAAAACTCCCGCCCTGGATGGGCTGGAGGGGGATAACGGAACTGAGTAATTATTATATACGTTTTAATTTTATAGAATCATGATTATAACGATAGCGCGCCAGTGTGGATGTGGCGCTATTCGCGTGGGCAAGCTGCTCGCCGAAAAGTATGGTATTCCTTTTTATACCCGTAAAAATATGATGGAAATGGCTGAACAGAGAGGAGTGCTCGACGAGATGGAGGCTTTCTTCGATGAGCGGCCGGTAGATGAACTGCTCTTCTCGATGTCGTCGCTTGGCGAAACGCAGAGGGCGCTGACTGAGAAACCGCTCCGTACACTTGCCGATATGATAGGCGATGAAGACTGTATCATCATCGGCCGTTGCGGCAACTATATCTTCCGCGAGCGCAAAGACCTGATTTCTGTTTTCCTGAGCGGCAATCTGGAGGCTCGCATCAAGGAGATTCAGGAGGAGAAGGGCTTTTCGTATGAGGAAGCTGAGGAGTTTGTAGAGCACACCGAGGATTGCAGAGTGGCTTATCATAAGTATTATACAGGCCTTACCTGGGGAAATGCCGATGATTACGACATCTGCCTGGATACTGTGCGCCTGGGCGTAGAAGAGACGGCAAGCCTCATTGAGCAGTACGTTAGCTTGATTTAGATTCAAAGGTTCAAAGTTCCAAGGTTTAAGGTTTAAAGTAATTCAACATGAAGTTTTTAATTCAATTTTTGATAATCATAGCTTTCTCCTTTGCGGGGGAATTGCTTCATTTTTTGCTGCCATTGCCTATTCCGGCAAGCATCTATGGCATCATCCTGCTCTTCCTTGCGCTGGAAACAAAACTGATCAAGGTGAAGCATATCCGCGAAACCAGCAGTTTCCTCATTGCCATCATGCCCGTGATGTTTATTCCGGCTGCCGTAGGACTGATTGATTCCTGGCAGGATATCGGCAATGCATGGTTCCAGTATATCGTAGTTACGGTGGTCAGCACCTTCGTCGTGATGGGTGCTTCGGGCTGGATTACGCAGTTGGTAATCAGAAAAGGAAAGGAGGCGAAGAAATGAACCACTTGTTCCAGGATTCTGTCTTCTTCGGCGTTCTCATCAGTCTGGCTGCCTACGGCATAGGCATGCTGCTGAAGCTGAAGACGGGATGGTCGCTGATGAACCCGCTGCTCATCTCCATCATCCTCGTCATCATCACGCTCCTGCTGACGGGCGTAGATTACAAGACCTATTCGGCAGGCGCCAACAGCATCAGCTATCTGCTCACACCAGCCACCATCTGTCTGGCTGTGCCACTTTATCAGCAGGTTGAGCTTCTGAAGAAGAATTATCGGGCTGTGCTGATCGGCATTGTTTCGGGCGTGCTGGCGAGTCTCTGCTCCGTGCTCATTCTCGCCCTCATCTTCCATTTCGACCATGCGTCCTACGTTACCTTCCTGCCTAAGAGCATCACTACCGCCATCGGTATCGGCGTTTCTGAGGAGTTGGGTGGTCATGTTTCGGTTTCGGTGGTTGTCATCATCGTAACGGGTGTGCTGGGCAACATCTTTGCCGAGAAATTCCTGAAGCTTCTCTCCATCAAGGAGCCTATTGCTAAAGGTATCGCCATCGGCTGTTCTGCCCATGCGCTGGGTACGGCAAAGGCGATGGAAATGGGTACCATAGAGGGAGCCATGAGCAGTCTGAGCATCGTGGTTTGCGGTGTGCTGACGGTTGTAGGCTCATCCATCTTTGCTCTGTTTATGTAGAGGCAGATACAATAATATTTCCCTTTTTCCGTTTTTATATATATGAAACGGAAAAAGGGATTTTTGTATATAATGGGTGTAGGGATGGCGATGAGCGCCCTGTTTGCCAGTTGTGCCGACGATGAGAGTTTCTCAACGTCGAGGGGAGATGTGCTCTCGTTTTCGGTAGATACGCTGAAGATGGACACCACCTTCTCGAATGTGCCTACGCCTACCCGAAGCTTCTGGGTTTACAACCGTACGGGCAAGGCTCTGCGCTGCCAGTCGGTGCGGCTGGAAAACGGTAACCAGAAGGGCTACCGGGTGAATGTTGACGGCTTTTATTTGGGCAGCGAAGCGGGATTCCAGACGCAGAATGTGGAGATCAGGAAGGGTGACAGCATACGTGTGTTTGTAGAACTGACTTCGGCGATGCAGAACAGCAAAGAGCCGCAGCTGGTGAGCGACAACCTGGTGTTTGCGCTGGAAAGTGGCGTGGAGCAGAAGGTGAACCTGAGGGCGTTTTCATGGGATGCGATGAAACTCAATTCGCTCGAGGTGAAGCAGGACCAGCTGCTGGAGAGCATGCTGCCGGTAGTGGTTTATGGCGGCATCAGGGTTGATTCGGCGGCTACGCTGACCATTGCTCCGGGCACCCAACTCTATTTCCACGAGAATGCAGGTTTGCAGGTGTTCGGTTCGCTGAAGATTGAGGGCGAAAAGGACAGGGAAGTGGTGATGCGGGGCGACCGACTGGACCACATGTTCGATTATCTGCCTTATGACCGCACACCGGGACAATGGCAGGGCATCAGACTGATGTCTTCGGCTCATGACTGCAGGATTTCGTTTGCTGATATTCATAGTGCCTACGATGCTGTGATGATAGAAGCGGGCGATGCTACGAAGCAGAAACTGCTCATCGAGAATGCCACGATTCATAACAGTCAGGGCTACGGTGTGAGGATTGATTCTGCCAAGGTGCAGGTTTACAATTCGCAGATAACCAATTGTTTAAACCATCCGCTCTATGTTGAGGGTGGCGATGTTGAGGTAAACGGCTGCACCATAGCCCAGTTCTATCCGTTTGACGGGCGCCGCGAGTCTGCCATCGGTTTTGCCTCTCCGCTGCCTCGTTTCGAGGTGAGAAATTCGCTCGTAACGGGCTATCATGATGATGAGGTGGTCTGGGAGGCTCCGAAAGAGGAGGATGCCTTCAATTTCCTCTTCGACCATTGTGTGTTGCGCACGGAGAGGCTGGAGACGGACGACAGTCTGAAGTTTACCCATGTGGTTTATGAGGACATCAAGGATACGACGGTGTTTGCCGAGAAGCATTTCCGCCTTTTCGACACAGATAATCTGAAGTATGATTTCCATCTGAGCAAGGAGTCGGCAGCAATAGGAAAGGCAGCTGCCGAAACCCTGCCTGCAACCGACCGTGATGGTTTGCCGAGAAAGAAAGAGCGGCCTGCCGCAGGATGCTTTGAATATAGGGAGGAATAATGAGTATAAGGAGGAATAAGAAGAAAGCCCTACAGGAAAGTCTGCATGATGCAAACTTCCTGTAGGGCTTTTTCTTATATCCTGAGCCCTTTTTAAAAGTGGGCTCTGTAATCTTATTCCTTCATGTTCGAATCTACGAAGCTGAAGGGGAGAAGGTCTTTGATGCTGTCGAAGCAGTAGGTGCCGTTCTCGCCATAGAGCAGGATGCGTACGGGGCGCTGGTAGCGGTCTTCCATCTCCAGTATCACCTGGCGGCAGGCTCCGCATGGCGAGATAGGCGACTTGAGGAAACCATTTCCGTTTCTCGCTGCTATGGCGAGCGTCAGGATAGGCTGGTCGGGATAGTTGCTCTGGGCACCGAAGATGGCGCTGCGCTCGGCGCAGAGTCCCGACGGGAAGGCGGCGTTCTCCTGGTTGGCTCCAATCACTATTCTGCCGTCGCCCAGCAGCAGGGCTGCTCCCACATAGAAGTGGCTGTAGTTAGCATACGCATTGCTGGTGGCAGCCTTCGCCCTGTTAACGAGCTCCTGCTCCTGCTGGCTCAACTCTGAGAGCTGAGCCACCATGTATCTGATGTTTAGGTTTTGCTCTTTCATAGATATAATGTTTTTATGATTTCTTTATTTCGTGTAGAAGTCGATGAGGTCCTGCAGCGCCTTCTTGCATACCGGGCAGAATTCCGGCGTTTCGTTGATGCGCATACGGCAGTCCTGCACACCGCGGTAAACGCCCTTCAAGCTGTATCCGGCACCTTCGAAGACACCCACCTTGCTCACCGCCTCCTTCTCTTTCTTTGAGAGCGGAGTAGGAATCTTGGTCTTCTTGTCTATCATGTTCTCCCATTTTCCGTGGAAATCGGCAAGGGTAGTGATGTTCTTCTCCCAAGGCTCTACATCGTGAGGATACATCGGTATCTGCTCCTGCTCGTAGGCGTATTCATCGGCAAGTCCGGCAAAGGAATGCCCAAACTCATGCACCACTACCGGCTTGAACCATTTCTGGTGGCAGGTGGTGAGATTGTATGAATTGAGGATGCCGCCACCGCCATACTTATCCGAATTTACCAGCACGATGATGTGTTCGTAAGGGGTACCTGCCAGCCAGTTGTGCAGGTCTTTGAGATGCAGGGTGGTAAGGTAGCGGTCGCTGTAGAAGGTGTCGAAATGAGAGCTGAGGGCGGTCTCGTGCCAGATGCCCTGGGCTGGGATGCTAGGTCCGCTCTGCTTGGATGGCGATTTTACGGCTACGATGTTGAAGCGGTCTCTCATGCTCTTGAAGGGTTCGTGGGCGAAGATGGCCTCTGTAGCTTCCTGCGCATCTTTCAGGAAGACAGGCATCTCTGCATCGGTATAGCCTTCAGCCACGTATGCGATGTGGATGCATCGGGTGGTGTCGGCAGCCTGCTGCAGGGTGACGTATGGTGTAGGCTTGTTGCCTTTCTGATGAATCAGAATGTCTTTCGGCGCTACCTGGTGGGTGAGCGTGGTGGTTATCTCGCGGCGGTTGTTGCGCAGGTCGAGGGTGATGTCTACGGTATCTTTCGGCATCGGAACGAGGAATACGTTCTCGAAACTCTGCGTGTTCTTCTCTGCCTCTGGATAGGAGAGCCATTCCTGGAAGAGGGTGGAGAAGGAGTTGCGGTAGATGATTTTGCCCGAGCGGTGGTCGCGTACGGTTATCTGTCCGTTGCCCTCTACCGGGAGTTCGACCAGTCGCTGCCGTTTGCCGTACCAGCGTGGCATTACGTTGAGTTCGTCTACTGCTATCATCTGCTGCTTCTGGTTGCCGGCAAAGGTATAGTCTACCCGCAGCGTCTTGTCTGTGAAATAGTCGTCAAAGTTTTGCGCCTTTATTGTGCCGGGCGCCATCAGCATCGCCATGGTGGCGAGGGATAATATCATTCTCTTCATTGTATTTTCATTTAAAATTCACATTCACATTCACATTTCTCATCGAATCACCAAGTGACCGAATCACTAATCACTTATCTCACCCTCAGTCTTGTTCCTACGCTTACCGGGATGTTAGGGTCGAGATGGTTCATCTTGTAGAGTTTCTCCAGTCGGATGCCATACTTCTGCGAGATGGTGTACATGCTTTCGCCCGGCTGTATCACGTGAGGGCGCTTCTTATACTGCTTAGGTGCCTTGGAGCGTTTCTTTTTCAGATAGATGATGTCGCCCTTGTGCAGCACGGCGTGCTTGTTGCGCTCGTTGTAGCGAGCCAGTTTGCGCCAGCTGATGCCCACCTCCTTGCCTATACTCTTGAAGGTGTCGCCTTCGCGGGCATAGAGATAGTAATTCTTGTTGAAGATATGGATAGGGTGCAGCAGACCTTCGGCGTTTACAGGCTGGTCGGTACCGCTGTGGGTAGCCATGAAGCGGTCGTAGCGTTTGGCCTTGTCATACTGGTTGAGCTTGTAGAGCTCTATAATCTGTATCAGCTTGCTGGCATACTGCGGGTTGGTGGCGTAGCCGCAGGCTTTCAGTCCGCGAGCCCATCCCTTGTAGTCGTGCAGCGAGAGTTCGAAGAGGCGTGCGTAGCGTGGCTGGCGCGCCAGAAACTTGCTGTGGTCTTCGTAGCTGTCTCTTGCGTCCTGGTATACGCGGAAGCATTCGCCCCGGGCATCATCGTCATGGTACTGGGTTGGGCCTGTCCAGTTGTGACATTTTATGCCGAAGTGGTTGTTGCCCTGGCGTACGAGGTCGCTCCTTCCTGCCGCACTCTCAAACAGTCCCTGTGCTAGGGTGATGCTGGCTGGAATGCGGTAACGGAGCATCTGCTCGATGGCAAGATCCTTATACTGATTGATATATGTCTGATAGGACTGGTTCCACTTCAGCTGTGCGCCCATCGGGAGGCAGCAGAGCAGAGCGAGCCCTAAAATATTTGCTTTTAGATGATTCATTCTGCAAAAATATAAAAAAAAACGGATAAATCGCGGTTTATTACAAAATTTTTAATATCTTTGCACAAAATATGACATACAAATGCAGGGGCTATCTGTCTTTTCTGAGAAAAACTGACTTGTTTTGTAGAAATAATGATTTTAATAATGAAGACTCGTACAAAAGTAATTATAGCTATCGGCTCTAACAGAAATCAGGAGGAGAATGTGTTGAAGGCGCATGAATATCTGAGATGTATGTTCAAGAACAGCCTCTTCGGTCCGCGCATGTGGACTGAGCCTATCGGACTGGAGAATTCAGATAAGTTTCTGAATCAGGTGATGTTGGGGGAGACCATCTGCTCTAAGAAGTCTGTGCTTGCCGCGCTGCGGAGTGTGGAGCAGAGATGCGGACGCAGAACCCGTGGTCCTTATCGTAAGGTAGATGTTCCGCTGGATCTCGACCTTCTGCTCTATGGCGATGAGAAATTGCACGAGAGCGAGTGGGAGCGTGATTATATTCAGAGTTCTATCAGCTACCTCGAAGAGAAGGATGCTAAGAGATAATGATTTTGGCACCGAAAAAGAAACGGGAAACCCGAATCTGGTATGTAGATTTACAATACCGGATTCGGGTTTTCTGTTGTAAGATTGAGTTCTATCACTCTTCCTTCTTTCAGCGACTTCTGCACGTTGATGATGCGCTGGTTGCTGCTGCCCCTGAAGAAGAGATCTTCATCGCGCAATGCCTGTACGAAGGGGCCGTCTACCAATACATCGATTTGGCGGAGGAGTTCCAGCTGCTCGGGATTCTTCACGAGGTTTTCGAAGAGATAGCCCGTAAAGCACCAGATGCTCTTGCTGCTCTGCTCCCTGATGGCGCGTGCCAGCTCGGCAAAGCCCTTTGCCTGAAACATAGGGTCGCCGCCCGAGAAGGTGACGTTGGCGAAGGGGTCGCTCATGATTTCCTTCATCAGCTCGTCGGTAGAGGTCATCGTGCCGTGGCTGATGTCCCACGACTGCGGATTATGGCAGCCCGGACAATGGTTGGGGCATCCCGCACAATAAATGGATGTGCGGAAGCCCGGACCGTCTACCATCGTATCATGTACGATGCTTAATACGCTAATCATTAATCAATAATCACTAATAATTAATCACTAATCACTACTTTTCTCCTCCGATATGGGTTACTCGGTCGTGGAGCTCGGCAAGCTTGCCGCTGTTCCAGCGGTCTGTAGTACCTACCAGATAACCGGTGATGCGCTGCAGCTTGTCTATGTGGTGGCTGCCGCACTTAGGACAAACCTCGAGGTGGGCGTCAGCATTCTCGTAGCCGCAGTCGAGACAGCGGTTGCGGTTGTGGTTTACTGAGCCGTAACCCATGTTGTACTTATCCATCATGTCTACCACGCTCTCGATAACAGAAGGGTTGTGGGTAGCATCGCCGTCAATCTCTACATAGAAGATGTGGCCGCCACGGGTCAGGTCGTGGTATGGAGCCTCGATCTGTGCCTTCTTCAGGGCTGTACACTTATAGTATACAGGCACGTGGTTAGAGTTGGTATAATAGTCGCGGTCTGTAACGCCAGGGATGACGCCAAACTGCTTTCTGTCCTTCTTAGTGAACTTACCGCTCAATCCCTCGGCTGGAGTGGCCAGGATAGAGTAGTTGTGATGATACTGCTCGCTGAACTCGTTGGCACGGTCGCGCATGTAGGTAACAATCTTCAGTCCCAGCTCCTGTGCCTTCTCGCTCTCGCCGTGGTGCTTGCCGATGAGGGCAACCAGGCATTCTGCCAATCCGATGAAGCCGATACCCAGGGTTCCGTGGTTGATGACGCTCTCGATGGTCTCTTCCGGCTTCAGGTTTTCTGCGCCTACCCAGAGATACTTCATGAGCAGAGGGAACTGCTTGGCCATCGCCGTCTTCTGGAACTGGAAGCGCTCGTCGAGCTGCTTGGCTGTGATGTCGAGGATATTGTCGAGCTTGGCAAAGAACATGTCGATGCGCTGCTTTTCGTCTTCGATGCCCATGCACTCGATGGCGAGCTTCACGATGTTGATGGTAGAGAAGCTCAGGTTACCGCGGGCGATGCTGGTCTTCTCGCCCCAGCGGTCTTCGAACACGCGGGTACGGCAGCCCATGGTTGCAATCTCCCACTTGTAGCGCTCCGGATCATCAGCACGCCACTTCTCGTTCTGGTTGAAGGTGGCGTCGAGGTTCAGGAAGTTAGGGAAGAAACGGCGGGCTGTTACCTTGCACGCCAGCTTGTAGAGGTCGTAGTTTCTGTCCTCAGGCAGATAGTTTACGCCTCTCTTCTTCTTCCATATCTGGATAGGGAAGATGGCTGTTTCGCCATTGCCTACGCCCTGATAGGTGCTCTGCAGGATTTCGCGCATGATGCAGCGGCCCTCGGCGCTGGTATCGGTACCATAGTTGATGCTTGAGAATACTACCTGGTTACCGCCGCGGCTGTGGATGGTGTTCATGTTGTGGATGAATGCCTCCATCGCCTGATGCACGCGGTTTACGGTCTTGTTGATGGCGTGCTGCTCCAGGCGTTCGCGGCCCTGCAATCCGTCGAGCGGCTTCTCTATGTAGTCGTTGATTGGCGCATCATAGAGGTTGCTCAGGTCTTCGCCTGTCAGCTTCTCCAGGTTCTTCACCTCTTCCTGGTACGACATGCGTACGTATGGAGCCAGATAGAAGTCGAAGGCTGGGATGGCCTGACCGCCGTGCATCTCGTTCTGGCAGGTCTCGAGAGAGATGCAAGCCAGCACGGCTGCGGTCTCGATGCGCTTGGCAGGACGGCTTGAACCGTGACCGGCCGTGAATCCGTGGTTCAGAATCACGTCGAGCGGATGCTGCACGCAGGTGAGACTCTTGGTTGGGTAATAGTCCTTATCGTGAATATGTATATAGTTGTGCATGACGGCGTCGCGTACATCCTCTGAGAGGAGGTAGTCGTCGACGAATGGTTTAGTGGTTTCTGAAGCGAACTTCATCATCATGCCGGCTGGTGTGTCGGCATTCATGTTGGCGTTTTCACGGGTGATGTCGTTGTTCTTGGCATTGACGATGCTCATGAACACGTCGCGTGTCTTCGCCTTGCGGGCGATGTTACGCTGGTTACGGTATGCGATATACTTCTGGGCAACATCTTTGCGGGCACTCTTCATGAGTTCCATCTCGATGGCGTCCTGAATGGCCTCAACGCTCATCTGGCTCTTGCCGCGATAAGAGATGTGGTCGGTTATCTGCTCGATAAGAGTGGTATCTTCACCCTTGTCGGTGTGCAACATGGCCTTGCGAATGGCTGCCATGATTTTCTGTTCGTTGAATCCAACGATGCGTCCGTCACGCTTTACTACTGTCTGGATCATTTTAGTATTACTTTTACGATTGATGTTTAAATTACTTAGTATTAAGTCCTTATGACTTGAAGAGGTAGATATGTACCTCCTTTTGACATTGCAAAGATATAAAATATTTCTGAAAGTAATTGCTTTTGGACAACTTTTTTATCGTTAAAAAATATTAAGTTGCTGATAATCAGTATGAAACGAAAAAGTTTCGGAAAACTTTGACAAATTTCTGTTTTCCGAAACGTTTAAGTTGTTATCTATCAGCGTGTTGCGCATTTTGTGCGCTTGTGTGCGTTTTCCCCTTGTTGTCTGTGTGCCGTGGCAGGGGGTGGGAATGAAAATCGCCGCAACGCCCGTGTATAGGGCATTGCGGCGATTCGGGGGTGATTATTTTGCTTGTCGCTTATAGTCGAGCGCAGCTCCGATGGCGGTGCAGAATTCCGAGTATTTCGGTATCCTGAACCTCACTCCGTAGAGTTTCTCCATGGCTGGGAACACCTCGCGGCATTGCGGCAGCAGGGTGAGGTTGCCGATGAGCACGAAATCCTTGATGCCCGATTCGAGCGATGAGAGGATGGTAGCCGAACCTATCGACTGCAGCACCATCCAGATGAGTCCCATGGCGATATCTTCGCGCGAAGCGTTGGCCTTGGCGTTGCTGAAGAGCGATGCGGTGGCGTTCATCGGGAGTCCGGGCAGAGGCTTGGCGCTGATGTCGCCTATCAGCAGGTTTATCTTGCTCACGTCGCCGTCCTTGGCGAGGTTGATAATCTGCTTGATGTCATCGGTCTTGAGCATGATGCGGCTCAGTCCTGCCAGGGTTCCGCCGCCTATGCCGATGCCTCCGATGTGCCTTATCTCGTTGTCATCGCATTTTACGAGCGATGTACCGGTTCCCATGCTCACCACAATCATGCGGTCGAGCTTGCTCTCGTATCGGGCGCCCAGTCCGTCGGCCACGAACTCCTCGCTCTTCGAGGTAGGCAGTCCGTAGATGGGCTCGTCGATATAGGCTGAACCTACGCCTGTGAGCATCACCTGTTCTACATCGTTCAGCGCAATCTTGTTGTCGTGAAGATACTTGCCGAAGGCTCCGTAGAGCGAGGTGATAGGGTCGGTGGCCTTGATGCGGATGGGGCTTACCACCACGCCGCTTTCATCGATGCCCACTATCTTGGTCGTAGAGATGCCTACGTCGATTCCTATAACAATCTTTTTCATTCCTTTATATATATAATAATGTGTATTTTCGCAGATGATGCCCCTCTAGAGCACGCCCATCTTGCAGAAGGTGATGAGCACGGCGTAGCCCACTATCATGCTCAGGATGCCCACCGTGAGTCCTGCCTTCACCATGTCGGTCTGCTGGATGAGGCCGGTAGAGTAGGCGATGGCGTTAGGAGGGGTTGAGATAGGCAGCGACATGGCGCAACTGGCCGATACCGCTACTCCGATGAGGATGGTAGAGGTGCCGCCGATGGTGTTGAGCTTGTCGCCCATGCCGGCGCATACCACCGTGAGGATAGGGATGAGCAGGGCGGCGGTGGCGGTGTTGGAGATGAAGTTACTCAGAATGAAGCATACCAGTCCGGATACGATCATGATGACCAGCGGATTGAATTCTGCAAACGGAATGCTCTTTACGGCTGCCTCGGCAAGACCGGTGCCGTTCATCGCCAATCCGAGGGCGAATCCGCCTGCCACCATCCAGATGACAGCCCAGTCAATCTCCTTCAGGTCCTTGGCTGTAACCACTCCCGTAAGGGCGAATATGGCGATAGGGAGCATGGCCACGGTGTTGGCGTTGATGCCCAGCTGCTTGCCGAATACCCAGAGCACGATGGTTGCAAGGAAGGTGACGGCCACTACCGTGGTGCGCCAGTTGTGCTGCATGTTGCCCTCGATGTTGAGCTCGATGGTCGTGGCAGAGAACGGGAACATCTTGCGTATGATGATCCATGCCATGAGGAGCATGATGAGCACCATAGGGACCATGATCAGCATCCAATCGCCGAAGCTGATGCCCAGGTTGAGTCCTGCTGGGTCGTTCAATACCTTGAAGGCGAAGGCGTTAGGCGGTGTTCCGATAGGGGTTCCCATACCGCCCAGATTGGCTCCGATGGGTATGGCCATGGTGAGCGCCACGCGGCCCTTGCCCGAAGGCGGCAATGATTTGAACACCGGTGTGAGAAAGGTGAGCATCATGGCGGCGGTGGCTGTATTTGAGATGAACATCGAGAAGATACCGGTGATGAGCATGAAACCCAGCAGCACGTTCTCAGAACGCTTGCCGAATGGCGCAATCAGGGCCTTCGCCATCATCACGTCGAGTCCGCTCTTGGTAGCGGCTATGGCAAGTACGAAACCGCCCAGGAAGAGGATGATGGTAGGGTCGGCGAAGCATGCCATCACACCCTGATAGTCGAGCAGCTTGCCCATCTCTGCCTCCGAGCCTTGCATGATCTTAAAGGCGGAGTCGCTGACGAAGAACAGCAGCACGAAGATGATCACTACGCTGGTAGCCCATGCCGGTATGGCCTCGGTGAGCCAGAGCATCACAGCCATGACGAAGATGGCGATGACGCGCTGCTGCACGATGGTTAGCCCCTCGATGCCGAAGCTATCGATGGGCAGGTTCCAGACGATAACGGTAAGCAGAGCCGTTATGAGAAACAGCAATGCTTTCTTGCGATTAAAATCGCCATTCAATACTTTCTTTACAGTTTCTTGCATTATCTTTCTGTCTTAAGGATTATTTTCTTGCAAAAATACGTGTTTTTTTTGTATTTAGCAAGTTTTTTTGCAGAAATAGTGAAAAAAATGCCGAAAAATGTTGTTGTTTCAAGAAAAAATGCTATATTTGCAGTGGATTTACCGATAACAGCTATCGGTGATGCCGAAAACTTGGAGCACCCGGAAGGGTGATTCAGCGAACCTAATATTGTTTAATCAATTAAAAGGAGATAAGGAAATGAACAAGTCTGTAGTATTTATCATCATCCTGCTCGTGATAGTTCTATCTATCATCGTATCGCAGTACTTCCACAAGCGCCACCATGAATATAAGATGGCAGACATCGAGAAGGCTATCCGCAAGGCTTATCCTAAGGGTGTAGGCTCGATAAGCAAGGAAGAACTGGTAACAGCTGTGAAGAAATACTTCCACTGTTCGGCGAAGGAGGCTCATTATATAATAGGTGTAGCCCGCCGCAAGAAGCTGGTTGATATCGCTGCAGAATATGTTACCATCATGTTTTGAAATGAGATAAAAGCTTTAAATATGCTTTAGCCGAGAGGCTAGGATTGGATTTAGTTTGAAAAAAAGTATTATTTATTTGAGGCACAAAGGATTGTTAGCGACATGCTGATTTCGAAGGGGTTATGTGTGGGTTAGCATGTTGTGTTCGGGACGTCTGGTAAATTGCCTTCTATCTAAATTGCCAGACAAAGTTTACCCTCCCTAGGACTTTTTAAGACCTGGGGAGGGTTTTACTTTTCAGGCTCAGCACCTTTTATTCAAGTCCATCGCCGCCGGTTTCGCTTCCGGTTCCGCCAGTAGAATCGCCGCCCGTTGGGGTGTCGCCTCCGGATGGATTATCGCCGTCGGATGGGGTAGTAGGAGGCGTATCGGTAGAGGTAACCTGCTTCACCACCTTGCCGTTTCGGTCGTAGCAGGTGATGTTGACGGAAGTCTCTTCGAGTTCCTTCTTGATGTCGGTGTTAGGCACGAAGATGATGTATCGGCGGGTGATGAGGTTGGCGCTCACCTTGTTCACATCCTCTACGGCGGCAGAGTTAAGACCGAATCGGAGGCTGCCCAGTCCTGGCACAGCCACGCTGTGGCCCTCGGTGGCCCATGCAGCAATCACTTCGCCTATGGCCGACCATCCGGCGTTGATCACCGCCTTAGGCAATCCGCTGCGAACGGCAGCTTCTTCTATCACCTTCGTGGCGTTGAGCTGGCTGTAGAGTTCAGCCTGCATCACGAATGCCCACTTTTGCTTACCTTTTTCGAACGCTACGTTGCGCTCAATTGCTTTTACTTTAATACCCATAATTCAAATCGTTTTTTAATGGTTAAACAAATCAGTCTACATGCAGCTGGTAACGCCGAGCGTGGTGCCTACGGCAGTAAGTACAGCAATAATCACCTGCAAGATAGTTTTCCAAACTTCCTTTTTCATTTTCTTTTTTCCTTTCTTTTTTTTTAATGGTTCAACAATCAGTTTTTTTTAGTGGTTAATTCAGCCTATCTCTGAACGACAATGCAAAGATATAACATTTTTCTCTGAAAAACAATAGTTGTCCCGAATCACGTGCATCCTTGTCCCGAATCACGTGCATTCCTTCCTCATATCCCATTCTCTTCCGCCTAATTTAACATTATATGGCATGTTTTGCCTTTCCAACTGCGCCCCGATGCAGTCGGCGCTACGTCCCGACGTATCGTCATCTGCGTCGGGACGCAGATGGCGGTGCGTCGCCACGCAGTTTTGGGAGCATCGGGCGCACAGTTACTTGCTATGTGGGTTAGCTGGTGGATAGAAGGAAAGGCAAAAATGTGAATGTGAATGTGAATTTGAAATGTTTTTCAATGTTACCTGAAGGAGAAGCGTATAATCGTGTTTAAGTAATAGTAGCCATTATAATAGGTTTATATTATATATATAATAAGGTATGCGCGCGAGGACTGAATTTCATTCACAATATCCAATTAAAGGAATGGATGGAACAACCCGATACATTGATTTACATTTCAAATTCACATTCACATTCACATTCACATTTTGTTTTGATGGTTTTATGAAAAAAAGACAATTTGATAAAAAAATAATTTAGAATTTATTTGTTTATTCGGGGAAAAAGTGTTACTTTTGTAGTTGCTATGGAAAATAACTTTCATGGTACAACTTAAATCGCAAGCCAATGACTGGACGAACTAAAAACAGCACAGAAAAGACTTCTTTTGTTGTCTTCAAGTATGATTTCTGCAAAAGCCGGAATCTTTCAAGTATCGAGGGTACTCTACCCTTGGATTTTCTCGAAATGTCATCGCCTGAAAAATATCAGGAATGTCAGACTGGTTTCGAGAAGGTAATGGACAGTTTGCTGAAAAGCAAGAAAATGATTTTGGTGGAATCACGGAAGAATGAGGAAGACGTTATTCACGACAACCGAATATTGGGATTTCGCGAAGGTGTGGCTGTGCTGGATGTATGCGCAGACAAAAAAGAATTTTATTGGAGTAACTTTAAGGAGAATGAAATTCATAACCAGCCTTTCTGTAAGGTAATCATTGATAATCGCCCCAACAGAGGTTTCCTTTTTGTGGAAGAATCTAGAATCTTCGGCGGCAAAAGGGGACAGGACAAGGTGGTGGCTCTTCTGCGTGATAATATCAACAGGGTGGCGAATCAATATGGCTGGAATATGGTGATTTCTGCCAAGTTGCCACCTGGTGATTTCTTTGATGCCGTGGCTGAAAGAATCAAGGCTGGCTGCAGGCCAAGGGCTGTGGTGTTTTCTTTTCCTCGCCATCAGTCTCTCAGCGATGCGCCATATTCCTTTGTCATGCAATTACAGATGCAGCAGTCATTAATGGAGTGTCTCAATGCCAGTATGTATGAGGTAAAATTTGGTACAGATAAAGGTAAGCAGTTGCACTTAGACAAGGCAAACAGAGACATTGCCTTGATGGTGAACCTGTGCAGCAAGGAAGATTACGGTATCAAGGTATATTATTGGAAAGGTCCGTGCACCTCTTCCCGTTCGCTGAAACGAACCAAGGTGAAAATCTCCGATGTTGAGATTGTTGCTCTGGTTAATGGAGATGCTGTCTGTTGCGATTGTCATGGAGATTCTCGGTTTGCTTTAATCAATTCTCTTGATGTGATTCTTGATGATTTAAATGGTTACGACGATGAGGTTATTTAAGATGAAGACCAGACAGATGGTAGATAAATCTTTTTCGCAACACATGATTTATCAGGTTTTCAGAGCTATCACCCATGATATCTTCAATGATAAGACGTGGTTTCCTACGTCCAGATGTTCATGCGAGGATGTTTTTTATGAGGTATTCTGCATCGTAGACAAAATGATGTTTTCGCATACCGATACCGAGAGCCGCCTTGCCTTTGTGGAAGGAATAGGGCAATATGAGAAAAACTATGTTGACGAGGATGAGTATGCTACAGCTCAGGACGAGCGGCAGAGAATCGTATTTGTCATCCTGTATATGGCAGCTGTGATACTTCAGATGATGCCTTTGGAGTCGAAAGTGTTTCAATTTTGCTCAATGATTATGGGGCAATGGAGAGGCTACGTAACTCAGGAGTTTTCACAGCGGTGCCTCGGAGCAGTCGTGAAGAACCATGAGGTGGTTGAGCGGCTGGCAGCCAATATCGGTTATTATGGCGAGGATGGTTTCTTCGTTTCATCTCAGATTAATGAACTGATGCGCCAGAACAATGATGAAGATTATCTGCACGGATTCGAGCCTGAACAGAAGAGGACATTAGAATTGGAAGTGACAGACGATGAGCATCAGGAAAATGATGAGCTGGAAAAAACGGAAGAAGATAATGAGAAGAAATGGGGCGACTTGAGCCAGGGAGAAAGAGTAAAGCGAGCCTTGCAGAAGATGATAGACGAGAAGGCTATTCCTTTGAAGAAAGACTATGCCCTGATTATGGAGGCGCTCTCTGAAATCAAAGATTTTGATGGCAAATTTGATAATGGCGCATCTTTCTGCAAGTATCTTACAGGGAAGCTGAAAATGCCTTCTGACCTGACCAATGCCAGTGTCATCTCCAAGCGTTTCTCCAAAATGCGTGGCGAATTTCCCAACTGGAGTTTTGATGATGTAAGAGATCCTAACGCCCGGGAGGAACTCAACAATATCGCTAAACGTTTTGTTTCCATCTACCGTAAGGGACAGTAGGAAGCGGGGAAATGATTGCTTCTTGTGAGTGTTGGCAAGTTTTAGATGGAATGTTAAAAACGTAAAATAGAGCAAGTTTTAGGCATATTCTACGTTTAACAATAGAATAGGTTTAATAAACAAATTAGGATATGAAGTATTTAGTAAAAAAATCAGTCTTACTACTGTTGGTAGTCTTGGCTTTTTGTGCGTGTGACAACAGCAATGACAATGGTGAAGTTATTCCGCCCAATCCACAGTCATCGAAAACTGTCGTCAATTATACTGGCGAAGTAGAGTTTGTGGTGGATGCGCCACAAATTCGTGAGGATATAGAGCAGGATTTGAAGGCAAACCCTCCTTTTGGAGGAAGCAAAAAATATCAGTTTATCATAAAAAGTCACTCGACGCTTCCTGCTTTTATGCTATATGCGGTGAATCCTGAGGACGATAAGTCTGCTGACGGATATATGCTGAGCATCGCTGGTAAAGTGGAGTATAAGGACAATTATAGATTGTTCCCTGCCACATCTGCAAATGCTTGGTATAAGATGGATATTGTGCCTGTCGACACAAAGGATGGCAAGCCTGTTGCAACATACGATGTGTTTATGCATCAAAATATTCCTTCTTCTTTGGTTCATAGCAAGATGTATTTCTGCGAAGACCTTACGGAGAAATATCGCCAGAAGTTCCCTAATGAAGACATTCATGCCGTGGTTCGCCGTTTGGTTCTTTCTTATGTCAGTGTTATAAAGGAATAGGAACATATCTGAACAGAAGAATTTTTAGAAATAATACAGTATCAGCACTTTTTGCTTCGTTTGCAAGCAGAAAGTGCTTTTTTTATGCCTTCAGATGAGCTGGAGGCTTAGCGGAAGGCTTAGTTGCCGGCGATGAGGCTTAGTAGGAGGCGAACCGGCAGGACGCCTATTGCCGGGGAGGCTTTTTTTCCTTACTTTTGCATACAGAAATAATCAATGATTGGGATTATGGAAAAAGTAAAGAAAATACCTCCACAGGAAGCGTCTCAGACTAATCCAGTGGCAAAGCCTGAGGATACCAAGGGCGGAATCAATAACAAGGTATCATCTGGGTTGATAGGAAAAACGCTGGCTGAACAGGCTGAAGAGAATGAAGAGATGCCCATGCATCACCTGATTGCCGATAAAGATTATCCGTCGGGCATCAGAGAATGGATGATCACTTCGCCTTCTGACCTCAAGTATCCTACGCTGGTGGTGGCTGCAGCCATGCTCAGCGTTTATCTTACACGTGTCAGAATACAGTATGTGTATGATAATCAGGGAGAAAAATCGGCCATCGTGCTGCAGGTCATCGTAGAGGGCGAGCAGTCGAGCGGAAAATCGTTTGCCAGATACATCATGCGTACCCTGATGAAACCTTTCATCGAGCGCGACAGCGAAATGAGAGCCAAGGAGCAGGAGTATGCTGCCCTGAAGCGACGCCAGGGAAAGAAGGACGGCAAGCTGCCACCCGAACCGAAGACCGACATCACCATCCTGCCCGAAACCGTATCGCTCACCATGTTTATCAAGCGATGCGATGCAGCCGTCAAACTTTATGGTGCTCCGAAGACGCTCTTCGAATTTGCCGATGAGATTTCTGCCATCGTGCATTCTGCCAAGCGCCAGTTTGCCGACCTCTCGCAGGTTATCAAGACGGCTTACGATCTGGGCAGCGTATATGGTCAGGATTTCATGAGCGAATCCAGCTATAGTGCCATGGTAGATGCCCTGCTGTCGTTCGTTTTCTGCGGCACTCAGAGTGCGGTGAGCAGATATATGAACAAAGCAGCCATTGAGGGCGGTGCTGTAACCCGAACCATCTTATGCCCGCTCATCAGTCATCTGGGCGACAATCCGCCACAGTTTCAGGCGTTGACCGATACGCAGCGTAATGAGTTGGAGAATACATTGGATAAGCTCTTCGGGTTGTGCTATGAGGAAGATGGAAAATTCCATCAGGAGATAGAGGAAGATATGAGCTGGCTCTACAAGACGGTGGTAAAATGGTGTAACGACTGCCGCCAGCAGGTGGTGAAAACCATGTCCAAGTCGATGGATGTCTTCTACAAGCGCAGTTCGGTTTCAGCCTTTCGCATCGCTGCCCTCATGCAAGTGCTTTACAAAGTGGAAGGGAAGAAGAGCGAGAAGGAAATCCGGAAACTGGTTAGGCAGACCTATCTGGCTTGTGCCGACCGCATCTTGCAGAATATGTTGCAGCGGTGGGGCAAGGCTTTCGAGCAGATTTCTGCCGAGGGCGAAGGAGAGCCTTATCATACTGTAGACTATTTCAGCGAGTTGCCGCAGGAATTCTCTTATCAGTTCCTGGAGGAATTTCTGAAGCAGAAAGGGCTCAAGACGCCTGCCCGCAACATGGTGTGCAACTGGCGCAGATGGGGATGGCTCGAAAAACCAGCAAAGGGCGAGGATAGAAAGGTGCTTAGAAAGACGCAGCAGAAAGGCACTATTGGTGATGGTAATATTAAAAAAGACAATTAGAAGATGGCAGAATATATTGATTCAAATACGCTCTCTAAGCTTAGAGCTATCAGCATCCTGGAGGTTGCTGATGAATTGGGAATGGGTTTGCGGTATCATAATGCCCTTTGTATCAGTCATAATGATACCCATCCGAGTTTGCATTTCTGGACATCTACCAACACTTGTCATTGCTTTGCATGCGGGTGGGGAGGAGATAATATCGATCTGGTGATGAAACGGGAGAATCTCTCTTTTTCGGAGGCTTGCCAATGGCTGTGCAGAAGATTCAATATCAGCACCGGTAATCATTCTGCGGGAAACCGTAAGGATGTGCTTCATCGGGATAAAGCTGTTGCTGAGCATAGAAAATCTGAATGTGATACGGACAGACTCAATCTCAGAGGCGAGTTTCAGCATAAGCCTGACGTAGATTATCTGATGCGTATGCTCATGGGTAAGAAACTGACAGATAAAGCCAAGGATTTCCTGTTCTATCAGAGAAAGCTGCGCCCGGAATATATCTATTGGTGTAGAGTGGTGAGCACAGATTTCTCCATTGCTGGCTATCGCTTTGGTGGAAAGTTTTTTGATGGTCCTTCCCTGTTGATTCCCTATTATGACGTTCATGGCAATCTGCTGACGGTTCAGAGCAGATATCTGGGAGATAAGACTGAAGAAAAACCGCGGTTTAAGTTTGCACCAGGTAGCAAGCCGATGGTATATGGGATGCAGATCTTGCCGCAGGTGACAGAAAAAGAGCCATTGGTTATTACCGAGGGATGTACCGACTGCTGGAGCGCTATGTCTATGGGTTACAAGGCAATAGCCATCCCGAGTGCTACGCTTTGTAATGAAGAATGTCGCAATCTTTTAGCGGGAAGGAATCTTCACATGTGGCCTGATCAGGACAAACCGGGCCTCGGTCTTTATATGAAACTGAAGGAAATGTTCCCTCAGCTGGTGTACCATCAGTTGCCGGAAGGTTGCAAGGATTTGTCTGATTATTACCAGTCGTTTTACGTTCAGAAAATGTGAAAGTGAATGTGAATTTCAAATGTTTTTCTATTGTTGTTTTTAAGTTGTTGCGTATTATGATGAAGTTGTTTTTAAATCGTATTCGTAGAGATCATGGCGCCATTGTTGGTCGCCTTAGTCAGGAAGTGGTTAATCGCCAGGGTATCGTTGTAGGCCATCAGTACATTTGTGATACGATGGAGCGCGAGGGTGGCTGTCTGGAGCCGGGTGAATATCACATCATGGTGGCTAAATGCAAATGCTTCGCCCGCCAGATGCTTTTCCTCGAACCGATAAGGGATGATTCTTCTTCATCTTCCTCTCTTCCTCTCCCCGAAACCTGCAAGCTTTGCCGCATGGAGCGCAAGAGTCATGAGTTCGGGTGTCTGGAAGAGCTTTATGCCCTTCCTTGTCCCATGATGCAGCCGGGCAATGGTCCGTTCCGTCTGCGCCAGGGTGGCATCCTCATCGGAGAGGCTCATGCTCCCGGCTTCGTACTCAAGAGTCAGGAACGCTTCCTCCAGCTCTTCGACCGGGTGAAGAAGGCGATGGTCAGGGGCAGCGAGGTAGTGGTAGTGATAGAATAGAAAATGGGGGGTAAGGGACATCTTGGCAAGAAAAACTGCATTTTCTCGGTTTCCCAGAAGTTTCATTGCGTAAAAATCATCATATTATTTTCAATTATTCTTAGTCCTTATAATCTACCTTGATCACGATGACGCGGATGGTCTGGATAACCTCTCTTGCAGCCACATTTCTGTGCTGGATTATGACAGCAGGTATGCGCACCGGCGACTATCAATGTACTGAATAAAAGGGCTATGCCCCAGATAATCTTCTTCATTTTGACTTATTAAATTGTAGCGTTAGTTAAATTTGAGGGCAAAAGTACAAAGAATATTCGAGAAAACAAACGGAAAATGGAGATTTCTTCGTATCTTTGCACACATATTTTGTAAGATTATGAAGAAACTGTATATTCTTTTGTGTGGGGCAACGGCGGCTCTGCTGATAGCGGCATGCCAGGGAGGAAAGACGGCTGCTGCTGATGCTGAGGCTGGCGATACCCTGGAGATGAAGTACGCCAAGTTGCTCACCATCGTGAAGCATGGCGATGTGGAAGAGACTTCCGATGCAGCAGAAGGTGTTGATTATCAGTATACTGAGGCTATCATCGCCAACCCCTGGAAGGCGGGAACGATGCTGCATCGCTACATCCTGATTCCGAAGGGAGAGGAGGGGGATAAGACGGTGGCGATGCTTGCCAGAAGGCACAGCACGGGGGCGAGATGCACTACCGATACCGTGCGCACACCGGTGGAGAGGAGTGCCGTTTTCATCGCTCCCCATTGCCAGCTGATGTACGAAATGGGCTGCCAGCAGGCCATCCGTGGTGTCTGCGATCTCGATTACATCAATATTCCGGATGTAAAGAAGAGGGCTGCTCTTTCCGGGAATACTTCTGCTCAGAATCCTATCGAGGATTGCGGTTCGAGCATGGCACCCGACATCGAGCGCATCATCGCCCTGAAACCCGAAGCCATCCTACTTTCGCCTTTCGAGAACAGCGGAGGATATGGCAAGCTCGACAAGCTGCACGTGCCCATCATCGAGGCTGCCGACTATATGGAGTCTTCGCCACTGGGCAGGGCGGAATGGATGAAATTCTACGGCATGCTCTTTAAAAACGACGGGAATGCACCGAAGACCGCTCTTGCTGCATCTTGCGAACCAAAGGCAGATTCGCTCTTTGCGAAGATAGAAAAGGAATATCTGAAGCTGAAAGCTGAGGCAGCCGGGTATCCGAAGGGCCTCTCTATCCTGACCGAAAGAAAGACGGGAAATGTATGGTATGTGCCTGGAGGTCAGAGTACTATCGGTATTCTGCTGAAGGATGCCAACGCCCGTTATATCTTTGAGGACGATGAACACAGCGGAAGTCTGGCGATGAGTCCGGAGCAAATCTTGGCGAAGGGAAAGCAGGTGGATGTATGGGCGTTCAAGTATTTCGGTGGTGCCCCTCTTTCGCAGACTCAACTGCTTCAGGAATATGACGGCTACAAGGCTCTTGCTGCCTTCAGCCGGGGTAATATCTATCAGGTAGATACCTCTACGGTACCTTATTTCGAACTTACGAGTTTCCATCCCGAACTGCTGCTCAGAGAGTTCATCATCCTGGCTCATGGCGAGCGGTTCGGCAAATTGAGATTCTATAAGAAATAGGGCTTTAATCAGAGATTTTACAAGAAATAGTTTTAGTGAATGAAAACCATTGTTTTAGGGGCAATCGCCATTATCATACTGTTTTTCGCCAACCTGGCATGGGGGAGTGTAAACATCCCATGGCAGGACGTGGGGGCGATTATTTCGGGCTCTCAGACCGACGAAACCTACCGCTATATTCTGTTGGAATCGCGACTGCCGGCGGCAATTGCCGCTTTGTTTTCGGGCGCGGCCCTCGCCACGAGCGGCTTGCTCCTGCAGACAGCCTTCCGCAATCCTCTGGCGGGTCCTGATGTATTCGGTATCAGCAGCGGAGCCGGACTGGCGGTAGCCATCGTGATGCTTGCCTTTGGCGGCAATATTGCCCTGGATGATTTAGGGGTAGGTTTTCTGGGCGATGCCGGCAACTATGCCATCGGCGGTTTCCTGGCTATCCTCATCGCAGCCTTCATAGGGGCTATGGTGGTGATGGGCATCATCACCTTCTTTTCTGCCATTGTGCGCAGCCATACGGTACTGCTCATCATCGGACTGATGGTGGGTTATCTTGCCAGCAGCGCCATCTCTTTGCTCAATTTCTTCAGCACGGCAGAGGGCGTGAAATCGTATATGGTTTGGGGCATGGGCAGCTTTGGCAATGTTTCGAGCCAGCAGATGATGTTCTTCATTCCGTTGGCCCTCATTGCCCTGGCTGCGTCTCTGCTCCTTGTAAAACCGCTGAACGCCATGCTGTTAGGCGAACAGTATGCCGAGAATCTGGGCTTCAACATCAGGCGTCTGCGCATCGTTCTGCTCATCATCACCGGTCTTCTTACGGCTGTGGTTACCGCCTTCTGTGGTCCCATCGCCTTCATCGGTCTGGCAACGCCGCATATCGCCCGCCTCATCATCGGCACGGAGAATCATCGCCGTCTGTTGCCCATCACGATGCTGATGGGTGCATCCATTGCCCTTCTCTGCAATCTCTTCTGCACCCTTCCGTCGGACGGTGGCATCATCCCCCTGAATGCCGTCACCCCGCTGTTCGGCGCCCCCGTCATCATCTATGTGTTGGTGAAAAAGCGCATCTAATTGCATATAAAAAAGCGTTTCTAGTTCGAAGAGATGAACCAGAAACGCTTTCTTTGTTATACTATGTTTTACTTGCGGAAGTTCTGTTACTTATTCACGACATTAATCGGATTGCCCTCGAGGAATGCCTTTACGTTGGCGGCTACCTGCTTGTTGAGGCGCTCGCGAGCCTCGTAGGTGGCCCAGGCAATATGAGGGGTGAGGTAAGCATTAGGCTCGCCGAAGAGCGGATTCTCCTTTGATGGCGGCTCCTGAGCCATTACGTCGGCACAGTAGGCACCCAGACTGCCTTCGTGGAGGGCAGCAGCTACGGCCTCCTCATCTACCAGCGGACCGCGACCCGTATTAACCAGGATGGCGGTATCCTTCATCTTCTCCAGACTCTCCTTATTGATGAAATGATAGGTGTCATCAGAAAGCGGACAATGGAGCGAGAGAATATCGCTCGTGGCAAGCAAACCCTCCTTGCTCACCTTCTGGATCCACTCAGGCAGATCGCTCGAATTCTTGCTGGTGCAGGTACAGATGTTCATGCCAAACTGGCGGGCGATGTTGGCAACTTTCATGCCGATATTGCCCAGTCCCATGATACCCAGGGTCTTGCCGGCAAGTTCCATCAGTGGGGTATCCCAATAACAGAAATCCTTATTGTAAGCCCAGCGCTCGTTGCGGTTCTCCTGGGTATAATGCTCTACGCGGTTGGTTACGGCAAGGATGAGGGCAAAGGTCATCTGCGCCACGCTATCTGTGCTGTAGGCAGGAATATTGGTTACGATGATGCCCTGTTTCCTGGCAGCCTCGATGTCTACCACGTTGAAACCGGTAGCCTGGATACCGATGTATTTCAGTTTAGGAAGCTGCGCCAGCGTCTCTGCATCTATCTGCACCTTGTTCAGAAGGATGATGTCGGCATCCTTGGCACGTTCCACTTTCTCTGCATCTGATGTGCGAGGATAAACTACCACCTCGCCCAGTTTCTCCAGAAGATGATAATCCAAATCTCCCGGGTTTGCGGCATAGCCGTCTAGAATAACAATCTTCATAAATTTTTCCCGTTTTCTGTTGTTATAAAATTCAAGACCCATCTGTCCTGACAAATCTGAGTCTGAGTTTATTTTAATGGGAAAAGCCTTCCCCTTGAGAAAGAGAAAGGCTTTTCCGTATGTATGGTTTATTCGTTCATCAAGTAGTTCTTGAATGATGCGAAATCCTTGGTCATCTGGATGCTCTTCTTCTCACCCTTCATGAATTCTGCAAGGCGTGCAGGAATCTCTATGTCGCTGTCAAGGATGCTGTCTACCTTCTCCTTGAACTTGGCTGGATGAGCGGTCTCGAGGAACACGCCAACCTCACCTGGCTTCAACTGCTCCTTGAGGGCGCGATAGCCGCAAGCTCCGTGAGGGTCAAGTACATACTTGGTTTCATTGTAGCACTGCTTCATGGTTTCTGCAATCTGCTCGTCCTTGTATGTAGCACCACCGATGTAGGCAGCGATGGCATCGTGATCGCCCTTGTAGAGGTCGTAGATGCGGGCAAAGTTTGATGGGTCGCCTACGTCCATGGCATTGGCGATGGTCTGCTTGCTAGGCTGTGGATTATACTTGCCTGTCTGCAGATACTCGTAGAAGATATCGTTGGCGTTGTTGGCTGCGATGAAGCGGTGGATAGGCAATCCCATCTCATGACCGAAGAGTCCGGCTGTGATGTTGCCGAAGTTGCCGCTAGGCACGCAGATAACCAACTTGTCGGCGAGACCCTTCTCCTTCATGCGGGCATAGGCATTGAAATAATAGAATGCCTGAGGCAGGAAGCGGGCAACGTTGATAGAGTTGGCTGAGGTGAGCTTCATGTGCTTGTTGAGCTCCTCGTCCATGAACGCAGATTTCACCAGTGCCTGGCAGTCGTCGAATACGCCATCTACCTCGAGGGCTGTGATGTTCTGGCCGAGGGTAGTGAACTGGCTCTCCTGAATCTTGCTCACCTTGCCCTTAGGATAGAGCACGTAAACATGGATGCCGTCAACGCCGAGGAAACCGTTGGCAACAGCCGAACCGGTATCGCCCGATGTAGCTACGAGCACATTCACCTCTTCCTTGCCCTCCTGACGTACGAAGTACTGCAGGAGACGGGCCATGAAGCGCGCACCCACATCCTTGAAGGCGAGGGTAGGACCATGGAACAGCTCGAGAGAGTAGATGTTTGGCTCTACCTCGACTACAGGGCAGTCGAATGCCAGGGTATCGTATACAATCTTCTTCAATGACTCGGCATCAACGTCCTCGCCAAAGAAGGCATCTGCTACCTTGTAGGCAATCTCCTGGAAGGAGAGCTTCTCGATGTTGTCGAAGAAATCCTGTGGCAACTTCTTGATGATTTCTGGCATATAGAGTCCACGGTCTTCTGCCAGACCTTTAACTACCGCCTTGTGAAGGTCGGCGATGGGTGCTTTCTTATTTGTTGAATAATATTTCATTTTTTGCTTTTAACTTTGAGATTTGAACATTGAACTTTATGATTAGCTTTGGGGACTATCATGAAGCCGTTGATTTTAATTGATCGCCATGAAGGCATTCATGAATTCCTGCAGCTGCAGCATGCCGTAACCGCCACTCACGCAGCTTACCTCGTCATACTTCTCTACGCTATCCGGCTCAATGCCAGGGTAATAGATGATGAAAGGAACAGGCTCCTTTACGTGGGTACGGATCTCTACCGGAGTAGGATGGTCTGGGAGAACTGCGATGCATACCGGCTCGTCCCAGGTGCTTACTTCATCGAAGATAGGCTTGATGAGTCGCTGGTCGAGGTTCTCGATGGTTTTCAGCTTCAGCTCCAGATCGCCATCATGACCTGCCTCGTCGCTCGCCTCTACGTGAACATAAACGAAGTCGTCGCCGTCCTTCAATGCCTGGATAGCTGCAGCTGCCTTGCCCTCATAGTTGGTATTGGCAAGACCGGTAGCGCCCTCAACGATGATGTTGCGCAGACCGGCGTAATGGCCGATGCCTCGAATTAGGTCTACGGCAGAAATCACAGAACCCTTCTTGATCTGTGGATACATCTGGGAGAGGGTGAGCATGTGCGGACGGTAACCGCCGCCCCAAGGCCAGATAAGATTGGCCATTCGTTCGCCACGCTCCTTGCGCGCCACATTGAAAGGATGGTTCTCCAGGAGTTCCTGACTCTCGAGAATCAGCTGGTTCAGAAGGTCAGCTGTATCACGACGGCTGATGTGACCCTCATCGCCTCCAATCTCCGGCAAGATAGGTTTCACCATCAGCTTATTCCATTCCTCGTTGGGATGATCATGAGGTGGGGCACAGTCGATATGCTTGTTTCCGTGCTTCACCACCAGAAGATGGCGATACTGGATGCCGGTAACAAACTTGACATCAGGATATTTCTTGCCGAGGGTATCGTTGAGATACTTGATGAGCACATCCGCATCTTCCGTTTCCAGGTTACCACCGTTGTGGGTGATAATCTTGCCGTCCTGCACATTGATGATGTTGCAGCGCAGGGCAAGGTCGGTAGGCTCCAGTTCATAGCCGATGCTGGCAGCCTCCAGCGGTCCGCGTCCTTCGTAAACTTCGTTCTGGTCATAGCCCATGATAGAGCTGTTGGCTACCTCAGAACCCGGATGGAATCCATCTGGCACGGTAACGAGTCTTCCTGTCTTGCCCTTCTTGGCAAGCATATCCATATAGGGTTTGTTGGCGTATTGCAGGAGAGTCTTTCCACCCAGTCTTTCTACCGGGTGGTCAGCCATTCCGTCGCCAAGAATGATAATATGTTTCATCTCTTCTTTTAATGTTAAGTGTTAAATGTTAGCGATACTCATGATGTTGGCGAATACACCGGCAGCAGTTACGCTGGCTCCGGCACCATAGCCCTGAATCATCATAGGGTATTCTTTATAGCGCTCGGTGGTGAGCAGCACGATGTTGTTGGAACCTTCCAGATTGTAGAACGGATGCTCAGGACCTACAGCCTGCAAACCTACGCTTGTCTTGCCGCCATCCAGGGTAGCAACGAAGCGCCAGCGTTTGTGCTCTACATCGAGCGCCTTGCGCTTAGCCTCGAAATCGGCATCGAGTTCAGGAAGTTTCTTCCAGAAGTTGTCGAGCGAACCCTTGAAGTATTTGTCTGGCACGAAGAGGTTCTTCTCTACATCTTCCTGCTCTACGCGGTAACCTGCCTCGCGGGAGAGAATCACCAGCTTGCGAATCACGTCCATACCGCTCAGGTCGATACGTGGATCAGGCTCGCTGTAGCCCTTCTCCTTAGCCAGTCTTACGGTCTCAGAGAATGGAACGACGCTGGAGATGGCGTTGAAGATAAAGTTGAGCGTACCTGAGAGAACTGCCTCAATCTTAAGGATTTTATCTCCGGAGTTGCGGAGGTCGTTGATGGTTCCGATGATAGGAAGACCGGCACCTACGTTGGTCTCGAAACGGAATACTACACCACGCTGGATGGCAGTCTTCTTCAGTTTTTCGTAGTTCTCATATTCGCTTGATGCAGCTATCTTGTTGGCTGCGATAATGCTTACGTTGTGCTCCAGCAGACTCTGGTAGAGAGCGGCCACATCCTTGCTGGCAGTACAGTCTACAAACACGCTGTTGAAGATGTTCATCGCCAGGATGGTATCGCGCAGAACCTCTGGAGTGCTTGGGTCTGATTTCTTCAGTTCCTCGCTGTAGTTCTCGAGATCAATACCATCGCGGTTGAAGATGGCGTTCTTGGAAGAAGCGATACCCACCACGTTGAGCTTCAGTTTGCTGCGCTCCATGAGGTCGGCATACTGGTTCTTGATCTGCTCGATAAGCTTTCCGCCCACGGTACCCACACCGCAGATGAAGAGGTTCAGCACCTTGTATTCTGAAAGGAAGAAACTGTCGTGGAGTACGTTGAGTGACTTTCTCAGATAATCGCTCTTCACTACGAACGAGATGTTGGTCTCTGAAGCACCCTGTGCACAGGCGATGACGGAAATACCGCTACGGCCGAGGGTTCCGAAGAGCTTACCGGCGATACCGGCAGCATGCTTCATGTTTTCACCCACGATGGCGATAGTAGCCAAGCCCTTCTCTGCGTGCATTGGGAACATGGCACCATCGGCAATCTCGTTGTGGAACTCATTGTTCAATACCTTTACAGCCTCTTCTACATCCTGCTCGCGCACACCGATAGAGGTTGAGTTCTCTGATGATGCCTGTGACACCATGAACACAGAGATGCCCTCGTTGGCAAGAGCGGTGAAGATACGGCGGTTTACACCAATCACACCGACCATGGAAAGACCGGTTACGGTGATGAGCGCTGTACCGTTGATGGAAGAGATACCCTTGATAGGCTTCTGGTCGCCATCTATCTTGTTCTTGATGATGGTGCCCGGAGCATCTGGGTTGAAGGTGTTCTTAACCTTGATAGGAATATTCTTGACACAAACCGGGTAGATGGTTGGAGGGTAGATGACCTTTGCACCAAAGTTGCAAAGCTCCATCGCCTCAACGTAACTCAGTTCGTTGATGGTATAAGCTGATTTGATGACACGTGGGTCAGCGGTCATGAAACCGTCTACATCAGTCCAGATTTCGAGCACTTCTGCATCGAGGGCAGCTGCTATGATGGCAGCTGTGTAGTCGCTACCGCCACGGCCAAGGTTGGTGGTGCGATCTGTGCTCTTGTCACGACTGATAAAACCCGGAACGAGAGATATGCGTGGAATTTCTGCAAAGGCTTCTTTTACCAGTTTGTTGGTCAGCTCGCTGTCGAGTACATGCTTGCCTTTGCCGTTCTTGCGCTCAGTCTTGATGAAGTTGCGGGAGTCGAACCATTTGGCTCCACGAATCAAAGTGGCAACAATCTTGGAACTGAGTCTTTCACCATAACTCACGATGGCATCCTGCGTTTTCTCGCTGAGGTCGTGGATGAGGTACACACCAAAATAGATGCTCTTCAACTGCTCGAAGAGGGCATCAACCGATTTGAATAAGTTTTCTCTGTCTGTAGTGTCGGTGATGATGGTATCTATCATCTTGTGGTGGCGATCAACCATGGCTTCGAATTCTACTTTCCACTGTTCATCACCCTTGAGGGCAAGTTGAGAGGTTTGCAAGAGTTTGTCCGTGATACCGCCAAGCGCGCTCACGACAACCACTACACTCTGTTTCTTAGCCTCGTTTTCAACGATACGTTTCAAGCTGAGGATGCTTTTTACGGAACCAACCGATGTTCCGCCGAATTTTAATACTTTCATATGTTCTTGAATTTTACGTTGGTAATGTAATGCCTCCCCCGAAACGACCGGGGCCGAAGCAGAACTTGAGGGCAAATGTACGAATAATATATCAAACTGCCAAGGATTTTAACAAAAAAGTAGCATATTGTAGATAAAAAAGCTATTTCAGTAGATAATTATAGGCTCTTCCTCTCCCTTATACCTTATTATATATATAAAAAACGTTGAAATGTTTGGGGGTTTCGGATTATTTGCTTAATTTTGCGCTTGCAATTCAATGCATAAAAGACATAAGCATAACAAACATAAGAAGGAACGAATGAAATATCTTTTATTCTCAGATATCCACGGCTGTTTGCCAGCCCTGGAAAAGGTCCTCGATTTCTTCGAGGCTGAACATTGTGACATGATGTGCATCATGGGGGATATCATCAATTATGGTCCCCGCAACCGCATTCCGGAAGGAATCGATCCTAAGGGTATCGTAGAAAGACTGAATGCGCTGGCAGATAAGATTGTCGCTGTGCGTGGCAACTGCGATGCGGAAGTAGACCAGATGCTCCTCGATTTCCCTATCATGGAGACCTATGCCTTGCTGGTAGACGGAGGCAAGCGCTATCTTCTGACTCATGGACATGTATACAATAAGGAAAACATGCCGAAGGGTCCTTACGAGGCTATGATCTATGGACACTCCCATCTCTGGGAACTCTCTCATAACGAGAAGGGGCAGGCCATCGTAAATACCGGCAGCATCACCTTCCCGAAGGGTGGCAATCCGCCAACCTTTGCAACATTGGAAGATGGTAAGTTCACCATGTATCAGCTGGATACGCTCGAAGTGCTGGCAACAATGGAAGCATGAAAAAGTGAAAGTGAAAAGTGAATTGTGAATGTAATGCGAAATCCGTAATATGGAATCGGTCACTTGTCACTTTTATAAAACTAATCATAAAGTTCAAAGCTCAAAGTAAATGATTCAAGAATACCAGATAAGAATTCTGCCCGAACAGGCAGCAAGCGAGGAAGGCATCAAGCGTTATCTCGCCAAAGAAAAGGGATTGGATGTAAGAACGCTCAACCAGGTGAGGGTTTTGAAGAGAAGCATCGATGCCCGTCAGCGCACCATCTTCGTCAACCTGAAGGTGCGTGCTTATATCAACGAATTTCCGCAGGACGACCAGTATGTCCATACCGAATATCCGGATGTGAGCAGCAGACCTCGTGTTATCGTTGTGGGTGAGGGACCTGGCGGTCTCTTTGCTTCCCTGCGCCTGATAGAACTGGGTTATCGTCCTATCGTGCTGGAGCGAGGCAAGGATGTGCGCGAACGCAAGAAGGACCTCTCTAACATTACCAAGACTCAGAAGGTAGATGGGGAGAGCAACTACTGTTTCGGTGAAGGTGGAGCCGGTGCTTATAGTGACGGCAAACTCTATACACGAAGCAAGAAAAGGGGAAGTGTAGATAAGATTCTGAACGTATTCTGCCAGCATGGTGCCAATACCAATATCCTGGCAGATGCCCATCCGCATATCGGTACCGACAAGTTGCCACGCGTCATTGAAAACATGCGCAACACCATCATCAAGTGTGGCGGCGAAGTGCATTTCCAGACCAAGATGATTCGTCTGATCCTTGAGAGTGAAGGTAAGCTGACGGCACCTGATGCCGCAGCTGGCGATAGGGTGATAGGTGTAGAAGCCGTGAATCTGGCTACGGGTGCTGAGGAAACTTATCGCGGACCGGTTATCCTGGCAACAGGCCATAGTGCCCGCGATGTATACCGCTATCTCGCTTCGGCAAAGATAGATATCGAGGCAAAAGGCATCGCCGTAGGTGTGCGTCTGGAACATCCTTCCCAACTCATTGACCAGATTCAGTATCACAATAAGAGTGGTAGAGGAAAATATCTGCCTGCTGCCGAATATAGCTTTGTTACTCAGGTAGATGGCAGAGGTGTCTATAGCTTCTGTATGTGTCCGGGCGGTTTTGTGATTCCGGCTGCTACAGGACCGGAACAGCTCGTGGTGAATGGTATGAGTCCGAGCAACCGCGGTACTGCCTGGAGCAACTCGGGCATGGTGGTGGAAACTCATCCCGAGGATGTGGCGCAGTTTGTGAAGGAACATCAGTCTGTCATCGAACAGCAGGAAATGAAGGCACAGGAGAATGCTTCACTCTTCACTCCTCACTCTTCACTCCAGATGATGTACTTCCAGGAAATCGTGGAAAAGCAATGCTGGCAGCAGGGCAATATGAAGCAGACTGCACCGGCACAGCGCATGGCTGACTTCGTGAACAATCGCTTGAGTTATGATCTGCCAAAGAGCAGCTATGCACCAGGCTTGATTTCGAGTCCGTTGCATTTCTGGATGCCGTCTTTCGTGAGCAAGCGACTGCAGGAAGGCTTCAAGACCTTCGGCAAGAATGCCCATGGTTTCCTGACCAACGAGGCTACGCTGATAGCGATGGAGACGAGAACCTCATCGCCTGTCCGCATCGTCCGTGACCGCGAAACCTTGCAGCATGTCCGCATCCAGGGACTCTTCCCATGTGGCGAAGGTGCTGGTTATGCAGGCGGAATCGTATCGGCTGGTGTAGACGGAGAAAGATGTGCAGAGATGTGTGCTGAGTATTTGAAACAACAATAAGCGAATGCCTGAAATGATGAAATACAGAAAAACGGGAAAGTTTAAGCTGGGCTTCTTGACTTTACTCCTGAGTGTGCTCTTCGTGGCGTGTGGCTCGGGAGCGTCAGATGCTGACAGGCAAATCAAGAGCAAGACTGATTTGAAGGGGGCTGTGATTGGTGTGCAGCTCGGTACCACTAGCGACGGACTAGCTACGGAGCTGGAAAAGGAAGGTGGCGGTACCAAGGTAGAACGGTATAACAAGGGAGCCGATGCCATCCAGGCACTCCTGCAGGGTAAGATAGACTGCATGGTGACCGATGAGGCGCCAGCCAAGGCATTCCAACGGGTGAACCCATCGCTCCGTATCCTGCCCGAAACCTTCGATGCATCCTCTTTCGCCATCTGCGTGGCTAAGGATCATGCTGAGTTGCAGCAGTCCATCAATCATGCCATCCGTATCCTGAAAGAGAATGGCGTCATCGATTCCATCGTCAACCGCCATCTGGAACGGGGCATAGCCGTGGCTTATACGCCAAAGACTTCTGAGGTGAAGAAGGTGGGACCGGAAGCGCTGCAGAAACTCGGCTTGAAGACGAGTCTCCGTTTTGCCACCAACGCTACCTTCGAGCCTTTCGAATATTACCAGAATGGCAAGATTGTGGGCATCGACGTGGATGTGGCGAATGCCATCGGCGATGTGCTGGGCGTGGATGTCGAGATTCTCGATATGGAGTTTGATGCCATCATCACCTCTGTACAGGCTGGTAAGGCAGATGCGGGTATTGCCGGCATCACGGTTACTCCTGAACGGAAGAAGAATATCGGATTTACAGATTCCTATGCCGATGTGCGACAGGTTATCATGGTGAATTCCAATGAAGTGAAAGCAGCTGGTAACCAGCCGGGAGTGATAGATAAGTTTAAATCCTGCTTCATAGATGACAACCGTTATCAGTATCTGTTGCAGGGTTTGGGCAATACACTCATCATCACCTTCTTCGCCATCATCCTTTCCGTGATACTCGGAACGCTGATAGCTATTGTCAGAGCACGTCATGAACGTAAGGGCGACTGGAAGATTCCGAACATGCTCTGCCAGCTGTACCTTACCATCATGCGAGGCACGCCAACCATGGTGCAGTTGCTCATTATCTATTATGTGGTGTTTGCATCAGCAGATGTCAATAAGATACTGGTGGCTGTCATCGCCTTCGGCTTGAACTCGGCAGCTTATATTGCCGAGGTAATCCGCTCGGGCATTATGTCGGTGGATAATGGTCAGATGGAGGCGGGTAGAAGTCTTGGTCTTTCGTATGGCAAGACGATGCGTCTCATCATCCTTCCGCAAGCCTTCAAGAATGTGCTTCCGGCTATGGGTAACGAGCTTATCACTCTGCTCAAGGAAACCTCTATCAGCGGTTATATCGGACTGGTAGACTTGACCAAGGGTTCCGACATCATCCGAAGCATTACTTACGAAGCGATGATGCCGTTGGGCGTAGTAGCCTGCCTCTATCTCGTTCTTGTTCTCGGACTGAACGCTGGAGTGAGAAGGCTGGAGAAGAGACTGAGAAAGAGCGAAAGGAAATGAGGAATCCTGAAAGGGCAAAAGCTTTAAAACAATGGATAAAATGAACGAAATAATCAAGATAGAAGGACTTCGTAAACGCTTCGGCGACAACGAGGTGCTGAAAGGCATTACCACCTCGGTGAGTAAAGGTGAGGTGGTTGCTATCATCGGTCCGTCGGGTTGTGGCAAGAGTACCTTCCTGCGTTCCATCAACCTTCTGGAAGAACCTACCGAGGGTAAAGTCTTTATCGATGATATGGATATTACATCAAGCGATGTTGATATCAACCGAATGCGCCAGAGGGTGGGTATGGTATTCCAGCAGTTCAATCTCTTCCCTAATATGACCATACGCCGCAACATCATGCTGGCTCCGGTAGAATTGGGTAAGATGACAAGGGAAGAGGCTGATGAGAAGGCAACGGAACTCCTGACCCGTATCGGATTGCTGGATAAGGCCGACAGTTATCCCGACAGTCTGTCGGGCGGACAGAAACAGCGCGTAGCTATCGCCCGTGCCTTAGCGATGAATCCTGAGGTAATCCTCTTTGATGAGCCGACTTCGGCTCTCGATCCGGAAATGGTGGGAGAGGTGCTGCAGCTGATGAAAGATGTTGCTGCCGAGGGAATGACGATGGTGGTGGTGACCCATGAGATGGGATTTGCAAGAGAAGTGGCCAACCGTGTACTCTTCTTCAGTGACGGCTATATCACGGAAGACGGAACTCCTGAGCAAATATTCAACCATCCGAAATCGCCAAGATTGCAGGAGTTTCTGGGAAAGGTTCTGTAATAGTTGATAGTTAACAGTTTTGTAATAGTTGATAGTTAACAGTTTATAGTTAACAGTTACTTGATGACAATAAAAAAAGATGCATTACTGGTATATCCAGCAATGCATCTTTTTTATTTGATGGTCTACAGCCTGTAAACTATTAACTATTAACAGTTTTCTTCTCTATAATCTCTTCTGCACGTTTCAGAGCCTTGCTGATGTGATCTGTGATATTATCCTTGCCAAGAATATTGTAGAAGCCAGCCTTTTCCAACTGGGCGTTTACCTTCTCGCAAACACCGGAGAGTACAACCTGAATGTCCTCCTTCTGACTCATCTCGCAGAGGTTGGTGAGGTTATGGATACCGGTTGAATCAACAAATGGAACCTTGCGCATACGGATGACGCGTACCAGTGGACGGTCACCGAAAGCTGCCATCACTTCCTCAAACTTGTTACCAGCTCCGAAGAAGAAAGGACCATTGATTTCGTATACCTCTACGCCCTTCGGAATCGTATAGTGCTCCAGGTTGGTAGAGAGGAAGTCAAACTCCTTGTTCAAGTCAATCTCATCATCGGTAATAGCTGTCACGTCGGTGGTTTCGCTCATTCGCTTCATGAAGAGCAGACAGGCGATAATCAGACCCACTTCAATGGCTACTGTCAAATCGAAGATGATGGTGAGGAAGAAGGTAATCAGAAGTACGGTTACATCGCTCTTCGGATTCTTCATCAATGCCAGGAAACTTCTCCATCCGCTCATTCCGTAAGATACAACTACCAATACACCGGCAAGACATGCCATAGGAATGTACTGGGCAAGAGGCATCAGAAAGAGGAAGATGAGCAGCAGAACTATGGCGTGGATGATGCCTGCAATAGGAGTCTTACCGCCATTATTGATATTGGTCATTGTGCGGGCAATGGCACCTGTTGCAGGAATACCGCCAAAGAGGGGAGAGGCGATATTGGCCAAACCCTGAGCTACCAACTCGGTGTTACTGTCGTGATGATCGCTGATTACACCATCGGCAACAGTTGCTGAAAGCAAACTCTCAATGGCTCCCAGGATGGCGATGGTGATAGCTGGTGATACAAGACTCTTGATGGTCTCCCAATTCATGGCTGGTACCTGAGCTGCAGGCAGTTCGTTGCTGATAGAAAAGCGGTCACCAATGGTCTCGATACTCTCAACGCCGGCAAACTGCTTGAGCAGTAAGGATACAACGGTCATCAGGATGATGGCAATAAGAGAGCCCGGAATCTTCTTGCTGAACTTAGGGGTGATGGCGATAACCACTACGCTTACTACTCCGATAAGGGCACACCAAGGATCTATGGTGTCAAAGCTTTGGAAGTAGACGCCCCATTTCTCCAGAAAATCAGAAGGATTTGAAGTCAACGTCAATCCAAAGAGATCCTTGATCTGGGTCGTGAAGATGGTTACGGCGATACCACTGGTAAATCCCACAACGATAGGGTAAGGGATATACTTGATGATGGTTCCAAGACGGAGAAGTCCGAAGAGAACCAGGAACAGACCAGCCATCAGTGTCGCTATCGTCAAACCTTCCATGCCATATTTCTGGATAATGCCATAGATGATAACGATGAATGCTCCCGTAGGACCACCAATCTGCACTTTGCTTCCACCGAAGATGGAGATGATGAGACCTGCTACAATGGCGGTGATGATACCCTTTTCAGGGGTCACGCCAGAAGCGATACCGAATGCGATGGCCAGAGGCAGGGCTACGATACCAACGATGATACCTGCCATGAGGTCAGACATGAATGTTTTCTTGTTGTATGTCTTTAAACAGGAAAACAAACTCGACTTAATTGCTAATGCCTTCATTTGAAAGTTTTAAAATATATGTAATTAATCTTGTTATCCGTTAAAACGTGTGCAAAGGTACTATATTTTTTTTAATTGGCAAAATGTTTTTCTGAGTTTCTCCCTTTTCTTCGATAATATTCTTCTTTGATAGATATATTCTCCGGATAATACTTTTCTAGTTGAATCCTGATTTCTTTTCGGTCTTGGAATATGAGTACAATATTATTAATGCGCTTGCGGGTGTGCGCCCGCACATGCAGGCAGGCGTGTGCATGTATAAAATAAAGTGTAGTGGTAAGAAAAACTCTAGAAAGTCTTTATAAGTGTTAAAAATGCGCTAAAATCTAAACTTTTTTGCGAAAAGATTTGGTGGAATGAAAAATAGTTAGTACTTTTGCACTCGCTTTTGAGAAATACGGTTTCTCTTAGCAACTAAAGAAAGAGTTCTTTGAAAGATTTTACATAAACAGACAAGTAGTACAAGAAGCGGTTAACTTCTTAGAAATAAGAAAGTTGACTGGGTAAAAGAAACGAACCGTCAAGCAATTGACAAGTCAGGTTTACTAAGCTTCAATAAACGAAAAGGATATTCGTCCTAAGTACAGACAACAAACAAACCAAGCCGCAAGGCTAGGTAAAAAAAGATATTTTACAATGGAGAGTTTGATCCTGGCTCAGGATGAACGCTAGCTACAGGCTTAACACATGCAAGTCGAGGGGAAACGACATCGAAAGCTTGCTTTTGATGGGCGTCGACCGGCGCACGGGTGAGTAACGCGTATCCAACCTGCCCACCACTTGGGGATAACCTTGCGAAAGTAAGACTAATACCCAATGATATCTCTAGAAGACATCTGAAAGAGATTAAAGATTTATCGGTGATGGATGGGGATGCGTCTGATTAGCTTGTTGGCGGGGTAACGGCCCACCAAGGCAACGATCAGTAGGGGTTCTGAGAGGAAGGTCCCCCACATTGGAACTGAGACACGGTCCAAACTCCTACGGGAGGCAGCAGTGAGGAATATTGGTCAATGGACGAGAGTCTGAACCAGCCAAGTAGCGTGCAGGAAGACGGCCCTATGGGTTGTAAACTGCTTTTATAAGGGAATAAAGTGAGAGTCGTGACTCTTTTTGCATGTACCTTATGAATAAGGACCGGCTAATTCCGTGCCAGCAGCCGCGGTAATACGGAAGGTCCGGGCGTTATCCGGATTTATTGGGTTTAAAGGGAGCGTAGGCCGGAGATTAAGCGTGTTGTGAAATGTAGATGCTCAACATCTGAACTGCAGCGCGAACTGGTTTCCTTGAGTACGCACAAAGTGGGCGGAATTCGTGGTGTAGCGGTGAAATGCTTAGATATCACGAAGAACTCCGATTGCGAAGGCAGCTCACTGGAGCGCAACTGACGCTGAAGCTCGAAAGTGCGGGTATCGAACAGGATTAGATACCCTGGTAGTCCGCACGGTAAACGATGGATGCCCGCTGTTGGTCTGAATAGGTCAGCGGCCAAGCGAAAGCATTAAGCATCCCACCTGGGGAGTACGCCGGCAACGGTGAAACTCAAAGGAATTGACGGGGGCCCGCACAAGCGGAGGAACATGTGGTTTAATTCGATGATACGCGAGGAACCTTACCCGGGCTTGAATTGCAGAGGAAGGATTTGGACAATGACGCCCTTCGGGGCCTCTGTGAAGGTGCTGCATGGTTGTCGTCAGCTCGTGCCGTGAGGTGTCGGCTTAAGTGCCATAACGAGCGCAACCCCTCTCCTTAGTTGCCATCAGGTCAAGCTGGGCACTCTGGGGACACTGCCACCGTAAGGTGTGAGGAAGGTGGGGATGACGTCAAATCAGCACGGCCCTTACGTCCGGGGCTACACACGTGTTACAATGGCAGGTACAGAGAGACGGTCCCTTGCAAAACGGATCAAATCCTTAAAGCCTGTCTCAGTTCGGACTGGGGTCTGCAACCCGACCCCACGAAGCTGGATTCGCTAGTAATCGCGCATCAGCCATGGCGCGGTGAATACGTTCCCGGGCCTTGTACACACCGCCCGTCAAGCCATGAAAGCCGGGGGCGCCTAAAGTCCGTGACCGTAAGGAGCGGCCTAGGGCGAAACTGGTAATTGGGGCTAAGTCGTAACAAGGTAGCCGTACCGGAAGGTGCGGCTGGAACACCTCCTTTCTGGAGAGACGGATTTCCTATGGAGATTTAGGAACATGACTTAAAAAGTTCGCTTCTCTTCTTGTACGCACCATCTGTTTAATCAAATACAGGAGACTGGGATTCCTTATACATTATATAATATATAGGGATGGCTCAAGCAAAATGGTTCAACTCCACAATCTCCACCATGCCTTTTAAGGCAAGAAGATCTTTGACATATTGACACAAGCAAAACTGTAAGTAATGAACTTTAGTTCAGACTAAAGTAAATCAAATCGCAAGATGAGATTTCACTTTGTTAGAATACAGCTGAAAGTATGAGCTACTTATTCGTTATTCGGAAACGAGTAACAAGAATACAGTCGTAAAGAAAGTAAGAAAGGGCGTATGGCGGATGCCTAGGCTCACGGAGGCGATGAAGGACGTGATAAGCTGCGATAAGCTTCGGGTAGGTGCAAATAACCCTTGATCCGGAGATTTCCGAATGGGACAACCTAGCCGTCTGAAGGACGGTTACTAGCACTTAAGTGTTAGAGCTAACGCAGGGAACTGAAACATCTTAGTACCTGTAGGAAGAGAAAATAAATGAATGATTCCCCCAGTAGTGGCGAGCGAACGGGGAACAGCCCAAACCGTTGACGTCGCAAGGCGCCAGCGGGGTTGTAGGACCGCGACATTGTATGCAAATCGTGAACAGAACACTTTGGAAAATGTGACCATAGACGGTGATAGTCCAGTATGTGAAGCGAAATGCAGCATAGCGGTATCCTGAGTAACGCGGGACACGAGGAATCCTGCGCGAATCTGCCGGGACCATCCGGTAAGGCTAAATACTCCCGTGAGACCGATAGCGAACGAGTACTGTGAAGGAAAGGTGAAAAGAACCCCGAGCAGGGGAGTGAAATAGTTCCTGAAACCATACGCCTACAAGCGGTCGGAGCATCTTACGATGTGACGGCGTGCCTTTTGCATAATGATCCTACGAGTTACCGTCACTGGCGAGGTTGAGTGTCATGAGACACGTAGCCGCAGTGAAAGCGAGCCTGAATAGGGCGCATAGTCAGTGGGGGTAGACGCGAAACCAAGTGATCTACACTTGGCCAGGATGAAGTCCCGGTAACACGGGATGGAGGTCCGCACCAATAAGCGTTGAAAAGCTTCTGGATGAGCCGAGTGTAGGAGTGAAAGGCCAATCAAACTTGGAGATAGCTCGTACTCCCCGAAAGGCATTTAGGTGCCGCGTCGGATGGTCACCGTGAGAGGTAGAGCGACCGATAGGACAAGAGGGCTTCACCGCCTATCGAGTCCTGACGAACTCCGAATGCTCACGGTCTGCAGTCCGGCAGTAAGGGGGCGGGTGCTAAGGTCCGTCCCCGAGAGGAGAAGAATCCAGACCGCCGTCTAAGGTCCCGGAGTTCTGCCTGAGTTAGTCTAACGAAGTCTGGTCCCTATGACAGCTAGGATGTTGGCTTGGAAGCAGCCATTCATTCAAAGAGTGCGTAACAGCTCACTAGTCGAGGGTCCGGGCATGGATAATAATCGGGTATAAGGCAGACACCGAAGGCGCGGGATAGCAATTATAAAAGTATCGGTAGGGGAGCATACTCACAGCGTTGAATGGTGTACGTAAGTTATCCTGGAGCGGTGAGTAAAGCAAATGTAGGAATAAGTAACGATAAGGAGGGTTAGATTCCCTCCCGCTGTAAGACCAAGGTTTCCCGGCAATGCCAATCAGCCCGGGGTCAGTCGGGTCCTAAGTCTAAGCCGAACGGCGATGGCGATGGCAGAGACGGTTAATATTCCGTCACTGCCGCATGGGGCGATGTGGAGACGGAGCAGTGAAACCACCGCGGGGCAACGGAAGTCCCCGTTGAAGAGTGTAGGTGTTGAGGATGGCAGGCAAATCCACCGTCCGAGCTGAACTTGATAGTATGGAGTCTTCTTCGGAAGAATCCAATAGTGTGGGTAATCATACTCCCGAGAAAATCCGCTAAGCTTAACCCATGCGGCACCCGTACCGCAAACGGACACACGTGGTCGGGTAGAACATACTAAGGCGTTGAGAGATTCATGGTTAAGGAACTAGGCAAATTGACCCTGTAACTTCGGGATAAAGGGTCCTCGTGATGAGCGAGGCGCAGAGAATAGGTCCAGGCAACTGTTTAACAAAAACACAGGGCTGTGCAAACTCGAAAGATGACGTATACAGCCTGACACCTGCCCGGTGCCGGAAGGTTAAGAGGAGATGTCACTCGCAAGAGGAAGCATTGAATTGAAGCCCCGGTAAACGGCGGCCGTAACTATAACGGTCCTAAGGTAGCGAAATTCCTTGTCGGGTAAGTTCCGACCTGCACGAATGGTGTAATGATCCGGACGCTGTCTCAACCATGAGCTCAGTGAAATTGTAGTATCGGTGAAGATGCCGATTACCCGCGATGGGACGAAAAGACCCCGTGAACCTTTACTACAGCTTAGCATTGACCTTGGTCATCCGATGTGTAGGATAGGCCGGAGGCTTCGAAGCGGGAGCGCCAGCTTTCGTGGAGCCATCCTTGAAATACGGCCCTTTGGCTGTCTGAGGTCTAACGCGTGATACGCGGACACTGCTTGTGGGTAGTTTGACTGGGGTGGTCGCCTCCAAAAGCGTAACGGAGGCTTCCAAAGGTGCCCTCGGGTCGATTGGTAACCGACCTCAAAGAGTGCAATGGCATAAGGGCGCTTGACTGGGAGGCAGACATGCCGAGCAGGCAGGAAACTGGGGCATAGTGATCCGGCGGATGTGTATGGAAACTCCGTCGCTCAAAGGATAAAAGGTACTCCGGGGATAACAGGCTGATCCCCCCCAAGAGCTCATATCGACGGGGTGGTTTGGCACCTCGATGTCGGCTCGTCACATCCTGGGGCTGGAGAAGGTCCCAAGGGTTGGGCTGTTCGCCCATTAAAGTGGCACGCGAGCTGGGTTCAGAACGTCGTGAGACAGTTCGGTCTCTATCTATCGTGGGCGTGGGAGTTTTGAGTGGTGCCGTCACTAGTACGAGAGGACCGTGATGGACAGACCTCCGGTTTACCAGTTGTGCCGCCAGGCGCACCGCTGGGTATCTGAGTCTGGATTGGATAAGCGCTGAAAGCATCTAAGTGCGAAGCCAGCCGCAAGATGAGAACTCCATTGAGGGTCGTCAGAGACGATGACGTTGATAGGATGCAGGTGTAAAGACAGCGATGTCAAAGCCGAGCATTACTAATTGCCCGAACACTTTCTTTATTATAGTTCATAGTTTCAACTGTATTTTCAGTTCATTATCTTGTTTTGCTTGTGTGCAAATACGTCATACCCCATTATAAGGTGGTTATTGCGGTGAGGTCCCACCTCTTCCCATTCCGAACAGAGAAGTTAAGCTCACTTGCGCCGATGGTACTGCAATGCAATGCGGGAGAGTAGGTAGCCGCCTCCTTTTATCAAGAGCCTCAGATTTCGAAAGATTTCTGAGGCTTTTTTGTTCAATAACACTGGCTATTTAGTATAATAACCCTTGCTATATAATATAATAACCCCTCGCTATTTACCATAATAGCGAGGGTATTTCTGCGATATTCTGAGTGTTTTGTCACTGCTTGTTGGTGAATTTCAGATTTTTAGGAATCTTTACCCATTTCCGGTTTCGGGCAATTTTCAGGTTACTTCCTTCTTTCTGCTGCAACTCGTAACTACCATCGGGCAAAGCTATGAGGTCGGCAGTAAGATCTTCGCTCCCGTAATCATTGATAATGGATAGATGAGCGGTCTTTCCTTCTATGTCAGCATCTGTAATCAGCCATTTGCGACTATCACGTCTGTCACCGAAATATCCAGGCATTTCACCGAACAGTTCCTGTCCTGGAACCTTGAGGTTCTTATGGTAGAAGTCTATATTCATATAGACATCATACTCTTTGTTTGTAATCTTCCCCTTGAATAGGGTGCTGTCTGTTTGTGCCATACTAGATATACTAATTAGGCATAATAATGTTGCTAAAATCTTTCTTTTCATCACTTTTTTCAATTAACTGCGACAAAGTTATTCATTTAAATCAAGAAAACTGTATTTTTTATAGGATTTTAATAAGATTAATTCGTTTTTTTGCAAATATTTATTTATCTTTGCGGTGTTTATTGATAATTATATATGGAAAAGAAAAGATTATTTCCAGATTACATATTTGAGTCTAGTTGGGAAGTGTGTAATAAAGTTGGTGGTATCTACACCGTTCTTTCAACTCGAGTTAAGACTCTTACGGAAAGATTAAAGGATCAGCTAATCTTCATTGGTCCTGATTGCTGGGGAGACAAGGTGAATCCTTATTTCTCTCAAGATGATACGCTTTATGCGGAGTGGAAAACAGAAGCTCTGAAAGAGGGCTTAAAGGTTAAAGTAGGTAGATGGAATATACCGGGAGAGCCAGTAGCTGTTTTGGTAGATTTCAATCCTTACTATGCTGTTAAAGACCAAATCTATGGACAACTATGGCAGGACTATCAGGTTGATAGTCTTCATGCTTATGGTGACTATGACGAAGCATCGATGTTCTCTTATGCTGCCGCTCTGGTAGTAGAGAGTTTCTACAAACATGTTGTTGGAAAAGGCAAGAAAGTTATCTATCATGGAAATGAATGGATGACAGGACTTGGTGTGCTCTATGTGAACAAGCATCTTCCTGAGGTGGCTACTGTGTTCACCACGCATGCTACAAGTATCGGTCGTAGTATTGCCGGTAATAATAAGCCTCTTTATGATTATCTTTTTGCCTATAATGGTGATCAGATGGCGCAGGAACTCAATATGCAAAGCAAGCATTCTATAGAAAAGCAGACTGCTAAGTATGTTGATTGTTTCACAACAGTGAGTGATATTACTGCCAACGAGTGCAAGGAATTGCTCGATAAATCGGTAGATTTCGTTTTGCCTAATGGATTTGACAATAGTTTTGTACCTAAAGCAAGTACCTTTACAAAGAAACGTAAGGAGGCAAGAAAGCGTTTGCTCGATGTAGCCAATGCTTTGATGGGTACAGATTTGGATGATGATACGCTCATCGTTTCTACCAGCGGACGCTACGAGTTCCGCAACAAGGGTATCGATGTTTATATTGAGGCTATGAACCGCTTGCTTCGTGACAACAATTTGAAGAAGAATGTATTGGCATTCATTGACGTACCTGGTTGGGTAGGAGATCCACGTCAGGATCTGTTGGAGCGTCTGAATAGCGGTAAGAAGTTTGACACGCCATTGGAGGTTCCGGAGATTACCCATTGGTTGCATAATATGAGTCATGATAATGTATTGGGTATGCTGAAGTACTTCAACATGCATAATAATAAGGAAGACAAGGTGAAACTGATATTCTTACCTTGCTACTTGACAGGCGATGATGGCATTATCAACAAGAGCTATTATGATGTAGTGTTGGGTAATGACCTCTGTATCTATCCTTCTTATTATGAGCCATGGGGATATACTCCATTGGAGGCTGTTGCGTTCAAGGTGCCTTGTATCACCACCGATTTGGCTGGCTTCGGTCTTTGGGCTAACTCAGAGAAGGGAAGTTACAGTGAGATAGAGGATGGTGTGAAGGTTATCAAGCGTACCGACTATAATTATTCTGAGGTAGCTGATGCTATCAAGGATACCGTAGCTAAGTACTCGGGATTCACCAAGACACAGGTGAACAAGTGTCGTAAAAATGCTGAGATTCTTTCAGAAAAAGCATTGTGGAAACACTTTATCGAGTATTACTATGATGCTTATGACTTTGCCTTGCGCAAGGCTGAAGTTCGTATGAAGAAATAATAATCTCTCTCTTGATGGCGTAAGCCATAAAACAAATATTTGGATTCTGCAAGAATCGCTATGTTTGCAAGATAGAAAATATACATCTTAAAAATAAAACACAATGAAAATTAAGGCAGACTATGCTAATGCTCCTCAATGGAAGGAGACAACCATTAAATCAAGCCTTCCTAAGGAGTTAAAGTGCTTGGATGAGATTGCTCACAATATGTGGTGGGCATGGAATTATGAAGGTCGTGACTTGTTCAAGAGCCTCGATGCTGATTTGTACGAGAAGTGCAATGCTAACCCTGTATTGCTCTTGGAGCGTTTGAGCTACGACCGCAAGGAGGCTATTGTTAAGGACAAGGAGACAATGGCTAAGGTTAAGAACGTCTATAAGATGTTCCACGAGTACATGGATGTGAAACCTAATGCTAAGCGCCCATCTGTAGCTTACTTCTGCATGGAGTATGGTATTAACCAGGTGGTTAAAATCTACTCTGGTGGTCTTGGTATGCTTGCTGGTGACTACTTGAAGGAGGCTTCTGACAGCAACGTGGATATGTGTGCTGTTGGTTTCCTCTACAGATATGGTTATTTCAAGCAGTCTTTGAGTATGGATGGTCAGCAGATTGCTAACTATGATGCTCAGAACTTCAACTCTCTCCCTATCGAGCGAGTATATGATGAGAATGGTAACCCATTGGTAGTTGATGTACCTTACACAAACTATCAGGTACATGCATACGTATGGCAGATGAATGTAGGTCGTATCAAGTTGTATCTCCTGGATACAGATAATGATATGAACTCAGAGTTCGACCGTCCTATCACTCACTCTCTCTACGGTGGTGACTGGGAGAACCGTTTGAAGCAGGAGATTCTGCTCGGTATCGGTGGTATGCTCGCATTGAAGAAGATGGGTATCAAGAAGGATATCTATCACTGCAACGAGGGTCATGCTGCTCTCTGCAACTTGCAGCGTCTCTGCGACTATATCGAGGAGGATGGCTTGAACTTCAACCAGGCACTCGAGTTGGTTCGCGCTTCTTCTCTCTATACTGTTCATACTCCAGTGCCAGCTGGTCATGACTACTTTGACGAGGCTCTCTTCGGCAAGTACATGGGTGGCTATCCACAGCGTCTTGGTATCTCTTGGGATGAGTTCATCGGTATGGGTCGTGAAAATGCAGATGATCACAACGAGCGTTTCTGCCTCTCTATATTCGCATGCAACACTTGCCAGGAGGTTAATGGTGTAAGTAAGCTTCACGGTTGGGTAAGCCAGCAGATGTTCGCTAATATCTGGAAGGGTTACTTCCCAGAGGAAAACCACGTAGGTTATGTAACCAATGGTGTTCACTTCCCAACTTGGACAGCAACAGAGTGGCGTAAGCTCTACGATACATATTTCGACAAGAACTTCATGAACGACCAGAGCAACGAGGAAATCTGGCATGCCATCTACAATGTTTCAGATGCAGAAATCTGGAATACCCGTATGGCATTGAAGAAGAAGCTCGTAGCTTATATCCGTGAGAAGTTCACCCAGACATGGTTGAAGAACCAGGGTGATCCTGCTCGTGTAGTATCTTTGCTCGAGCGTATCAACCCTAACGCTTTGATGATTGGTTTCTGCCGTCGTTTCGCTACATACAAGCGTGCTCACCTGCTCTTCACCGACTTGGAACGCTTGTCTAAGATCGTTAACGATCCTGAGCACCCAGTATTGTTCTTCTTCTCAGGTAAGGCTCACCCAGCTGATGGTGCAGGTCAGGGCTTGATCAAGAAGATTTTCGAAATCAGTCAGCGTCCTGAGTTCCTCGGCAAGATTATCTTCCTCGAGGACTACGACATGACTTTGGCTCGCCGTCTGGTTTCAGGTGTTGATATCTGGATGAATACTCCTACACGTCCATTGGAGGCTTCTGGTACATCTGGCGAGAAGGCTGAGATGAATGGTGTTGTCAACCTCTCTGTACTTGATGGTTGGTGGGTAGAAGGTTACCGCGAGGGTGCTGGTTGGGCTCTTCCTGAGAAGCGTACATATCAGAACCAGGGTTACCAGGATCAGCTTGATGCTGCTACTATCTACAACCTCTTGGAGAACGACATCATCCCTATGTATTACAACAAGAATAAGGAAGGCTTCAGCAAGGAGTGGATCCAGGTAGTAAAGAACTCTATTGCTACTATCGCTCCTCACTATACAATGAAGCGCCAGTTGGATGACTACTATGATAAGTTCTACAATAAGGAGGCTGCCCGCTTCAAGAAGTTGAGCGCTAACGACAATGCTCTTGCTAAGGAGATTGCACTCTGGAAGGAGAGCGTTGCAGAGCGTTGGGATGGTATCCACGTTGTATCTAAGGACGACTGCATGCTGATGGCTGCTGAGACTGGTCAGAAGATCAAGGTTCAGTATGTTATCGATGAGCAGGGCTTGAACGATGCAGTAGGTTTGGAGCTTGTTGTATTGAAGGTGCAGCCAGAGGATGGCAAGCAGATTTATGCTGTTTATCCATTCAAGATGGTTGGTCACGAGGGTAACAACTTTACATTCGAGGCTGAGATTGAGCCAATCAATGCTGGTTCATTCAAGACAGGCGTACGTATGTATCCTAAGAATGATAAGTTGCCACACCGTCAGGACTTCTGCTACGTGAAGTGGTTGAACTAATATAATAGCGACATTGTCACATTATAAATATATGAATCCTGTATCTCTTTTTTGGGATACAGGATTTTTTTTGTTTGAAATCGAACAATGAACAGTGTTATTGTAGTTGTGGAAAGTGAATTGTGAAAAGTGAATTGTGAATTGTGAAAAGTAAATGTAGATTAGAAACATGGGAAGAATGGAATCATAAAAAAGGAGTCTTCCTTTTTAAAAAGAAAGACTCCTTGTAAACTTGTATGATGATATTTCCTTATACCAGATACTGGGAAGAGATACTCTCGTTATCCTCAACACGGCGAATGGTTTCTGCAAACATATCTGCAATAGAAATCTGCTTAACCTTTGCGCAACGCTTGGTGTAAGGGATGGAATCAGTGAATACTATCTCCTCAAGAGCTGAATCCTGAACACGCTCAGATGCAGGACCACTCATCACGCAGTGAGATGCACATGCACGAACAGTCTTTGCACCAGCCTGCTTCATGATGTCGGCAGCCTTCGTGATAGTACCGGCTGTATCGACCATATCATCAATGATGACAACATTCTTGTCTTTTACATCACCGATAATCTGCATGCTTGCTACTACATTGGCGCGAGCACGAGTCTTGTTGCAGAGCACGAGAGGGCAGCCGAAGTACTTAGCATAAGTGTTGGCACGTTTAGAACCACCAACGTCTGGAGAAGCAATGACCATATCCTTGAGGCGTAAGCTCTGCAGGTATGGCAAAATAACGCCAGATGCATAGAGGTGATCTACAGGAACATCAAAGAAGCCCTGAATCTGGTCGGCATGGAGATCCATGGTGATGAGACGGTCGATACCGGCAACGCTGAGCAAGTCGGCTACCAGTTTAGCGCCGATGCTGACACGTGGTTTGTCCTTGCGATCCTGACGGGCCCATCCGAAGTAAGGAACAACAGCAATAATATTGCGGGCAGAAGCACGCTTTGCTGCGTCAATCATCAGGAGCAACTCCATCAAGTTGTCTGAATTAGGGAATGTGCTCTGTACGAGGAAAACATCGCGTCCGCGGATAGACTCCTCGAAAGATACGCCAAATTCACCATCAGAGAACTTGGTTACAACCAAATTACCCAGTGGGCAACCTAAACTAGCGCAGATTTTTTCTGCAAGGTATCTCGAGTTAGTACCAGAGAATACCAAAAAAGAGTTTTTGTCACTCATTTCTATTAGTGTTTATGTGTATTAATAGTTATTTTTATCTATTTTCATGTAGGGGGATGAATATTTTTTCGGGAACCTCAGTATTAGCTGATAGCCTTTCTCAATTTCTCGAAGTGAAGAATCAGCTCTTTGAAATCGCGCTCGTTGTGAATATCGAAACGGTTCCAGAGATCTCCACAGATTACTACTCCTCCAAATCCGAGTTCCTTGGCAATCTTGAGATTTTCCAGACTCATGCCTCCCAAGGCGTATACCTTCTTGTCTATGAGTCCTGCCTTGGCTGCATTCTCAAGCTGCAGCAGATTGAAGGAAGACTTTTCATCTTTAAACTCAATACAGTCGAAGATGTTTTTCAGAAACACATAGTTTGATTTCTTCTTCATCTCTTTCAGCATCGAGAGATCTGTGCAGGTGCGACTGAACTTGCCTTTGTATCCATCCGGTACCGGTGCTAGCGGATCGTCTATATGGATTCCTGCTAAATCATACTCCTGTTTGAGGTAATAATGATCATGAACAGTAATCTTGCGAAGATAGTCTTCAGGCAGTAACGTGAGCAGTCGCTCAGCATACATTGGTGACGAACCTGGCTTGAAAAGATGCAGGTTGTCCATGCCCTCGTCGAACAGCGAGGATAGTATTTTATCTTCTTCCACAAAGAATGTGGACTTGGTCATTATTGCTAATTTCATCGTCAAAATGATTTTTATGATGCAAAAGTATTAAAAAAAACGCAAACTAGCAATTATATTCAGGATAAAAAGCTATCTTTGCACCATAAAATTAATATTTATCAAGTTATGCAAGTAAATTTAGCGAATTTTAATGAGATTCATCGACCAATTTACGTTTTAGAGGAAGAACGTTTGCGACACAATCTGTCGTTCATCAGAAGTGTGGCTGAGCGTGCCGATATGGAAATTATTCTAGCTTTTAAGGCTTATGCTCTTTGGAAGACATTTCCGATTTTCAGAGAGTATATTTCTTCGACCACGGCCAGCTCTCTTAGCGAGGCAAAGCTGGCGTATCATGAATTTGGCAGTAAGGCGCATACTTTTTCGCCGGCTTATACCGATTATGAGATTGATGAGATAGCTCAATGCTCAAGTCATCTTACTTTCAACTCGCTTACGCAATATGAGCGATATCATGAACGGGCTCGTAGGGCAAATTCTGACATCAGACTGGGATTGAGAGTAAATCCGGAATATTCTGAAGTCGGAACATTGCTGTATAATCCGTGTGCACCTGGAACCCGATTCGGTGTATCGGCAGATAAATTGCCTCAAACTTTGCCTTCAGATATAGAAGGATTCCATTGTCATTGTCACTGCGAGAGTGGGGCGGATGTCTTTGAACGTACGTTAGCTCATATCGAAGAGAAATTCTCTCCTTGGTTTCCGCAGCTGAAATGGATCAATTTCGGTGGAGGTCATCTGATGACCAGGAAGGATTATGATGTGGAACACCTTATTAATATAATAAAGGGATTTCATCAGCGTTATCCTCATCTTAAAATTATCATGGAACCTGGTAGTGCCTTTGGGTGGCAGACCGGGCCGCTTGTAACTCAAGTAGTAGATGTGGTTGAGGATAAAGGTATCAGGACAGCTATCATAAATGCCAGTTTTACCTGTCATATGCCCGACTGTCTGGAGATGCCGTATATGCCAGCTGTCAGAAATGCAGAAACCCTGGAGGTTGATGATCCGACGAAGGCTCCTGAGGGTGCACATATATATAGAATAGGTGGCAACAGTTGTCTGAGTGGAGATTTTATGGGCTTCTGGAAATTTGACCATGAATTGCAAATAGGCGAGAATGTTATTTTCGAAGATATGCTGCATTACACTACGGTAAAGACAAATACCTTTAATGGAATCACTCATCCATCAATAGGAATCGTACATTTAGATGGAAAATTGGAAACTCTAAGAGATTTCAGCTACGAAGATTATCGCAGTAGGATGGATTAGTATAATTTTCATTTTTCCCGATTTTTCTGCCGGATGAGTTTAAAAAACGGCAAAATAAGGCTTAAAATGTGTGTTTTGCTCACTAAAAAGGGCAAAATGCACATTTTTTTTCAAAAAAATCGAAGAAAAGTTTGGTAATTCAGAAAAAAGTAGTACCTTTGCACTCGCATTCAGAGGAATGCTCCTAAGTAATAGGAAAAACTGCGGAAATAGCTCAGTTGGTAGAGCACAACCTTGCCAAGGTTGGGGTCGCGGGTCCGAGTCCCGTTTTCCGCTCATTTTTTTTGGAAACAACATCAAGCTTTATCTTGGTTAGATAATTGATGGCAATATACTTGGAGAGGTGGCGGAATTGGTAGACGCGCTACTTTGAGGGGGTAGTGACAATTGTGTCGTGGGAGTTCGAGTCTCCTCCTCTTCACTGGTATTGTTATCTTGCATGCGGAAATAGCTCAGTTGGTAGAGCACAACCTTGCCAAGGTTGGGGTCGCGGGTCCGAGTCCCGTTTTCCGCTCGATTATTTTTTATAATAAACCAAGGTAGGTTTAAGTTTTGGGCCCAAGTGGCGGAATTGGTAGACGCGCACGTTTCAGGTGCGTGTGTTTCACAACGTGCAGGTTCGAGTCCTGTCTTGGGCACAATGTTTAAATTAGCTTAGTGTTGGAGAGGTGGCGGAATTGGTAGACGCGCTACTTTGAGGGGGTAGTGACAATTGTGTCGTGGGAGTTCGAGTCTCCTCCTCTTCACATTTATTGTTGTTTTTATAAGCGGAAATAGCTCAGTTGGTAGAGCACAACCTTGCCAAGGTTGGGGTCGCGGGTCCGAGTCCCGTTTTCCGCTCTTTTTTTTGAACTCGAGAAACATACCCATTTATGAATTTATATTTAAGATATTTTGATCAGGAGACATTAGTTACTAGTGTTGATGATGCTATTGATTTTTTAAAGAGTATTCCTGAGATTGAGATGGATGCGGAGCTAGAGGCAGATGTTCGTGAGTATGCCGCTAGCGATTTGACGTATCCAAAAAGATATAAGGTACGCCCACGTGTTTATTTTATTGTGATAAAGACTACGGCGCAAACTATGCAGGATTTTAAGGATAAGAAAGCATTGCGTACTCCTACTCCTGCAGAGAGAATGGAGAATCCTGTTGTTGCCAGTTTGGCTCAAGAGGCTCCAGGCTGGTATGAAGGATCACTTGATTTCAAGCGTGTTGTGATGGTACCGGCTACAGGAAAGTTTGAGTACCGTGATACTCATTTCGTTGCGGATGTTAAAGCTGAATCAGGTTTGGATTGTTACAATCGCATCGTAGATTATCTGCGCGATTGTGTAGATTCACGCAGCCAGTTCCCATCTGCAAAAGGTAAGAATTTCCATTTCCGCTATCTGGGAATGTGGAAATAAAATATTCAGAAATTTAAAAGATTCGTGTCATGAACAAGGTTATGCTAATTGGTAATGTAGGTAAAGATCCTGACATTCATTATTTCGAAGCAGATCAGGCAGTAGCTCAGGTCTCTCTCGCAACTACAGAGAAAGGATATACTTTGCCTAATGGTACCCAAGTGCCAGACCATACAGATTGGCACAATCTTGTTTTTTATCGTGGGCTTGCAAAGGTAGTAGAGAAGTATGTGCATAAGGGTGACCGCCTTTATGTGGAAGGAAGAATCCGCTACCGCTCCTATGATGACAAGCAGGGTAGAAGACAATATATTACAGAAATCTATGTAGATAATATGGAGATGTTGGGTACTCGCCCTGCTACTAAAGAACAATAATTATTAATTTTTAGCTCAGAAATTGGATATATCCACCATAACTGATGCCTTCGGTGATGTGATGCTGATGCAGCCTTCCGCCGGGGTTATTGTAGCTGCTGTACTTGCAGCTATATTGTTAGGCATGTCTGCTTTTGCCAGTGGTTCCGAAATTGCTTTTTTCAGTTTATCACCAACTGATGTTGCGGAACTTGAGGATGAAAAGACTGATGCCGATAAGAAAATACAGATGTTGCGTGATGATTCTGAACGTACGTTGGCTACCATTTTGATAACCAATAATTTTGTGAATGTCACAATCATCATGCTCCTTAATTATGTATTCGCAGGAATCGTAGAGTTTGGTCCTAAAGCTTATTGGCTTCAGTTCCTGATTATTACGGTTATTCTTACTTTCTTGCTTTTGCTTTTTGGTGAGATTATGCCGAAAGTGTATGCCCGCCAGGATCCTCTGAAGTTCTGTCGCCGGTGCGTAGGGGGAATTCTGTTTGCCAGAAAGTTGTTTTGGCCTTTAGAAACGATCTTGCTGAAAAGTGGAATTCTTGCAGAAAAGATTATACAGAAGGAAAATCATGTGCTGAGTGTTGATGATTTGGAACAAGCTCTGGAACTGACAGATAAGAATGATATCAAGGACGAGCAGAGCATGCTGAAGGGTATCATCCGCTTTGGCGATGAAACAGCCAAGGAGGTGATGACCAGCCGACAGAATATTGTTGACCTGGATATCCGTAGTTCTTATCCTGAAGTATTAAAGTGCATTGAAGAGAATAATTACAGTCGTATTCCTGTTTATCAGGATAATACAGATAATATTCGTGGTGTACTGTATATCAAGGACTTATTGCCTCATCTTACGAAGTCTTCCAACTTCCGTTGGCAGAGTTTGATTCGTCCTCCTTACTTTGTTCCTGAAACCAAGAAGATAGATGATCTGCTTCGCGATTTCCAGGACAACAAGGTTCATATCGCCATTGTGGTAGATGAGTTCGGAGGTACATCGGGTATTGTTACTCTCGAAGATATTCTGGAGGAAATTGTAGGTGAAATCAATGATGAATACGATGAGGAGGAGAAGTTCTACTCGAAATTAAATTACAACACCTTTGTTTTTGAAGGTAAAACGCTTCTTTCTGATTTCTGCAAAATCCTGAATGTAGATGACGAAGAGTTCGAGGAGGTTGAGGGTGATGCTGATTCTCTGGCTGGTCTGCTCTTGGAAATCAAAGGCGATTTCCCAAGTATGCACGAGAAGATAGATTATAAGAACTATACTTTCGAGGTTATGCAGATAGAGGAGCGTCGCATCAGCAAGATTAAGGTGACGGTACATCCTTTGAAAGATAACGTGGAGGATTCTTCTAAGTAATCATCAGTATTCATCAATATCAGAATATAAAAAATATGGCAGTTGTCAATATACGAGAAGTTTATCCGGGAGTGAGTCTTGGTTTATGGCAGATGGATGAAACTGTAGAACAGTTGTTCGAGCAGTATCCTCATCTGCAGGCTTACTGCTCTCAGTTGGAAGAGAAATATAAGAACGATGGCAGGAAACTGGAGTTTCTTGCCATTCGTGCATTAATGTATGAGATGCTCAAGACGAATGGGGCTTCCAAGGGCTTGCTTTCTCATGCAGGTGACATTACCCACAACGAGGCTGGCAAGCCATTGTTCCGTGGTTATCATATCAGCGTTTCGCATACCAAGGGTTATGCTGCGCTTATCCTTTCCAAAAATCAGGAAGTGGCGGTGGATATCGAATACTTCAGCGATAGGGTAGAGCGCATCGCATCCAAATTCCTGCGCAAGGATGAGAAGGCGGAAGATCTGGATGCCAAGCTGGTGCATTGGTGTGCCAAGGAAACGGTCTTCAAGTTATTCTCTGAAGAAAAACTGATGTTTGAGGATATGCGGGTGAAGCCGTTTGATACGATGGCAGATTGGTCGTGTGATGTGGAGAATCTCAAGAGCGGAAAGATGGCGCATGTAGATTTCGAGTTAACCATGGAATTTGTATTGACTTATGCTGCGTTGTAATATTCTGTCCATCTTCCTGGCATTCAGTCTGTTGGCTGGAGCACAGGATTGGAAAGTAGTGAGAGAGAATCCTCAGAAAGCTTTTCCGAAAACCGTGGCTGCGGGCAACTACAGTGGCATTGCTCATCTGCATGATGATATCTATGCGGTGGTAAGCGACAAGTCGGATAGTGCCCTGTACTTCAACTTCCGGATTCAGGTGAATCCCAAGACCGGCGAATTGGAACAGGTAGAGAACCTTGGGTTTACCGAGAGAACAGATGGAACGCTGAACGACGGAAAGTTTTGGCAGGGGCAGGAGAAAGGCTTTGACCACGAAGCCATCGTGAAGGCTTCTGATTCTACCTTGGTGATAACAAGCGAAGGATATTGCCGTTTAAAGGAGTATCCTGTTCTGCCTCTTTCGGCTAATGCTCCCAAGATTAGCTATCAGCAGAACCTTTGGGAGAGCAGATGGCCTTCTTCTGATTTTTATCCAAATTATAATTTTGAGTCTCTGGCTTTTGATTCCGTCCGTCAGTATCTCTGGACGATTCCTGAGAGCACGCTCCGCAAAGACGGACAGCCTGCTACTCCTCAAAACGGATTGGTCAACCAGCTTCGTTTGATGAGGTATGATTGGGGAAAGATAAAGGAAAATCGTAACAAGGAAAATAATGGCAAGGAAGACTGTAGCGAGCAAGAGAGTAGCAAGAAAGCCTCTCGTTACATGACAGCCTATGCCTATCAGATGGATCAACCTTCTACCCATAAGAAAGCAGATATCTATGTGATGGGGGTGAGTGAGCTTTGTGCCTTGCCCGATGGTCAGCTTCTGGTTCTGGAGCGTGAGGCCTTTATCCCGAAGATTAAGATTGGGGCTTTCTGCAAGTGTAAACTCTATCAGATTAATCCTTTGAATTCTGAGGAGTTTGCTTTGAAAGAGAAGTTTTCATCTGATACTCCTTTCTTGAAAAAGAGATTGCTCACGGAATGGAAAACCGGCTTGTCACTTTCCAAGCGTTCCTTTGCCAATTACGAAGGTATGTGTCTGGGACCCAAGTTGGAAGATGGTTCCCAGGTTGTCATCCTGCTGTCTGATTCGCAGGATCAATATGCGGGAGTATTGAAAGACTGGTTCAAGACGATTGTCATCAGAAAGGAATAAAGTTGTTATGTTGTAATCTTCAATCTCGTCCATAACCATCTAGGAATGAGTCGCCAGAGGAAGACGAGGATATCATATCTCCAGTCTATTACCTTAACTTCCTTTCCGTTTTCGATAGCATTCACGATATGTTTCGCCACATCTTCCGGTTTGAGCTGCAGCGGATAGCTGCTGCCTGCGATGAGGTCGGTCTTTACGAAACCTGGTCGGATATCTGTGATGGCGATAGGGAGATGGCGCATCCGTGCCTGCTGCGACAGGCATTCCAGATAATGGTTCTGGAATCGCTTGGTGGCAGAGTAGGCTGGGGCGGCACCGAGACCTTTGGTTCCGGCAATGGAAGTGATGCAGGCAATGCGGGCTTTGGGGTTGCAATGATGATGAGTAGCAAACCAGTTGAATGCCGTATCCACCATTCTTGTGAATCCCAAGCCGTTGGTTTCCAGGGTCTTCATTTCCTTTTCTATATCCAGCGAGTTGTTCTGCCAGCCAATGCCGGAACTATGGAAGTAGAGGTCCATGCCTCCCAATTTTTCGATGAGTTCGAGAAGTTGGGCAGGAGCATCGGGAGAAGTCACGTCTATTTGCTGGTAGCAGGTAATGCCGCCCTGCGAAATCAGAGCCTGCAATCTTTCAATTCTTCTTCCGGCAATTCCTACCTGCCATCCTTTTGCAGCAAGCAGTTTTGCCACTTCCATTCCGATGCCCGATGTGGCACCCATTACAATTGCTTTCTTTGCCATATAGTCCTATTATATAAGGTGAAATCTTGATAGTTCTATTTATATAAGGTGAAGTTTGGTCTAAATTTATCTAAATATCTAAATCGCTTTTACTCTTCAGCAAGTCTTCCGCCTTCTTCACGCTTCCAGCTTTCAGTATCAGCTGTTTCACTTCCTCGTAATCCGTGTATTGCGGATTGCGTTCCATGAAGATGCGGCAGGCGCGGTCGATGAGTTTATGATTGATAAGCTTGGCGTTCACCATCTTGTTGCCTTCCACCCGTCCTTGTCTTATCTGAAGGGAAGTGCTGATCATGTCCAGAATCATCTTCTGCGATGAACCGGCTTTCATGCGGGTACTTCCCGTTACAAATTCCGGTCCCGTGATTACCTCTACAGGATAATCTGCAGCCTGGGCGATAGGAGCGTGGGGATTGTTGACGATGCAACCCGTAGGAATGCCAGCCTCCTTGCAATGTTTCAGGATGGCGAGCACGAAGGGTGTGGTGCCGCTTGCCGAGAAGCCCAGCACGAAATCCAGCTTTGAGATATGTTTATCGCAGAGCTGGTGCCAACCATTCTCCAGGTCGTCTTCTCTTGATTCTCTGGTTTGTGTAAGGCAGCCGATGCCTCCGGGGAAGATGGCTTGTATCTGCGAACCGTCGATGCCATAGGTGTTCTGCACTTCGATGGTATCGAGCGTAGCCAGTCTTCCGCCCGTTCCGCAACCGGCATAGAAGAGTCTACCACCCTTCTTCAGCTGCCCTTCGATGGCGGAAATCAGTTGGTTGATGGCGGGTAATGCTTGTTCTATTGCCACAGCCACCTTCTTGTTTTCTGCATTGATATGAGCGGTGAGTTCATCCACGCTCATCTTTTCCAGATGTTCGTAGAGCGAGCTCTGCTCTGTTATTCTCTTTTCTTCTTTATTTGGCATATTACTTTATCTTTAGGGTGTAGATTTAATGTAATGAAGCCTAGATGGTCGCGGAGGCTATGGCTTGCAGTCATCTAGAGAGTTCTATCATGATGAGACCTATCATCCGATGGGTTCCTATTCTTCAGCCAGGAAATAAACCGGCGCATTTCGGGAACCTTCTTTAATCAGGAATCCGGATTTTTCCAGTTTCTTCAGCCAGTTGAGTGCTGTCTGTTTACGGATATGAAATTCCGCTTCCAGTACTTTTCTGTTAATGGAACGGTTATGCTTCAGATACTCTCTTATTTTCTCCTTCAATGCATCTTCAGAGAAAGGGTAGGAGCGGGAAGTATATTGTGATTTCTCGAAATGGGTATTATATTTCACCTGTTTTAGCAGGTCTGCATTGGGGCGAAACTTGATGCCTCTTACGCTTACATATTCAGCTCTCACTTTATTGTCGGGTTTCAGGTCATCCATATCCAGATCTACCGAGAGCGAGAGATAACCTATTTCCGGAATGTTGATACGTTTTCCATCCTGCAGGTCTTCTTCTATGATATCACGCAGTTTCATGAGTACGGACGAAACTTCTCCTTCTCCCAGACAGCTATGTCTGGCGATTCGGCTGATCATCTCCTTGTCAGTCATAGCTGTTTGCTCAAAGATATGGGCGAATCGGCGAGTTTCTTCATTTCCTCCTGCATTGGGAAGATAATGGATTTCATATTTAATAGCCATCGTATTCTTCTTTCTGTTTAGCGATACAAAGGTAATCTTTTATTCTTAAACTACCAAATAAAAATGGCACTAATATGGATGAGCGGTTTGATTGATACGAATGAACGGTGTTATTGATGTGGGTTAGAACTGCTTATCAATAGGAATAAGCATCGTAAGAAGCCTTTATAAGTTGTCGGAAGAAGTAGGATAAGTTGTTGGAACAGTAAGTATATGTTGCCGGGAAAGTCACTTCCGTCAGTCGCACAACAGCTGTTGTGCGCTTGCATATCAGCTGTTATGCGCTCGCACAACACGTGTTGTGCGAGCGTAACACAGTTGTTGTGCAGTAAAATTTGTAACTTCCTTCATCATATTGCAATTCCTTCCTTATTTCGTGATAATATAATAAGGTGTACTTAGGCGTTGTGAGAGCTGTTTGCTGGCATCTAAAGAAGAAAAAAGGTAAGGTTTAATAGAAGTTTTTCGATGAAAGGTGCGCTCGTTTCAATAATTTGTTGTATCTTTGCAAATGGATTTGGCTATTGCCATTTCCAAGACATCGTTGGTAAACAAAAGCATTCGCTATTATTTCGCGTTCAGCCAAAAGCCTCGGAAACTTATTGGAAATAACGTAACAAGGAATAATTGTGATAAGGCATTCGGTATGGGGTGCCTTAACTATTCGTATATTAGCAATGCATCTACGCTATAGGCGTGGTGCATTCTTATTTGAATAGTTGAGGTTTCCATTCCGAGGCTGCCTCATAGCTGAACGCAATAAGAGCATCACGCCCTTTTTGCGTCTTGGCGTGATTGATAGTTAGTGCTTGTAACTCATTAATTATCAATTAAAATATTATGGCAAAAAGAACCATAGATAAAGCTAAGGCAGCTAAAAAAGATGAATTCTACACGCAGCTAGAAGACATCAATAATGAACTCCGTCATTATCGTGAACATTTTCGTGGTAAGACTGTGTTATGCAATTGTGACGACCCTCGTGTAAGTAACTTTTTTACTTATTTCGCATACAACTTTGAGTTTCTTGGTTTGAAGAAACTTATCACCACTTGCTATAAAAATCAAGATATGGATTTGTTCAGTATGAATAAAAGTGAGCAAGCTGTATTTCTTGTTTATGAAGGTGACAAAAATGGAAATCATATTCCTGATGCGGAAGAAATAGGAGTGAAGCCATTAAAGGGTGATGGTGATTTCCGTAGTAACGAGTGTATTGAACTTCTGAAAGAAGCAGATATTGTAGTAACTAATCCCCCTTTTTCTTTGTTTCGTGAGTATGTGGCTCAATTGCTGGAATATGATAAAAAGTTCTTGATAATTGGGCATCAAAACGCTTTGTCCTATAAAGAGATATTTCCTTTGATTAGAGATAACAAAATGTGGTTGGGATTTGGTTTTAAAGGAAATGCTGGTCATTTTATTTCCGCTTATGAGGATGTTGCTACTGCTGGAGACCATAGGAAAGGAATGATCAGGGTATCTGGCGTGACATGGTTTACCAATCTTGATTATAAGGAACGCCATGAAGATATTATTCTTTATAAATCTTATTCTCCAGAAGAATATCCTACTTATGATAATTACGATGCTATCAATGTTGGTAAGACCGCAGATATTCCGTGTGATTATGATGGGGTGATGGGAGTACCGATAACTTTTATTGATAAATATAATCCAGACCAATTTGAAATCTTGGGTATGAGTGCTTCGGCTGGTTATAATGCAGATATAGTTGGTATTCCTTTTAAAGGAGATAAAGATGCGCGCCCTTTGATTAACGGCAAGAATACTTATGCAAGAATATTTATCAAGAAAAAATAATTAATATGGATATAAAACCAGAAAAAATAGCAATTCGTGACTTGATAGCAGATTATAGTAATGACCCAAATAATGGCGTCTATGGCTATCATGGTAAGTTGAATATTCGTCCTCCTTATCAACGTGAGTTTCGTTATGAGCTAAAACAACAGCAGGCTGTGATAGAAACCATATTGAAAGGATACCCTCTAAACATTATGTACTGGAGTGTTGGCGATGAAGGTAAATATGAAATGATAGATGGGCAACAACGAACACTGTCTATCTGCGAGTATTATCAACATGCTTTCAATATTGTTGATAAAGACCGCCCGGTGCTTTTCTTTGACAATCTTACAGAAAAAGAAAAGAAGGACTTTCTTGACTATGAGTTGACAGTCTATTTCTGTACAGGTACAGATATGGAAAAGCTTGATTGGTTCCGTGTGATAAACATTGCAGGTGAGCGTTTGCTCGATCAGGAGTTGCGTAATGCTGTATATGTTGGTCCCTTCATTACTGACGCTCGTCGTTATTTCAGTAAATATGGGTGTGTGGCTTATAAGGTAGGTGGTGATTATATGATTGGCAAACTTGAGGAACAAGCATATTTGCAGACCATTTTGAAGTGGGCTGCACGTCACGATGGTATTTCTGATTCTGCTCCGATAGATAAGTATATGGCTATCCATCAAAATGATCCGAACGCCAATCAGCTTTGGGCTTACTATATGCAAATAATCACTTGGGTTAAATCTACTTTTCCTAAATATCGAAAGGAGATGAAAGGCTTTGACTGGGGTGCTATGTTTGATGAGTTTGGAAGCAACATATATGATACGGAGCAACTAGAGTCTGAAATTCATCGACTGATGGAGGATGATGAAATAATGAAGAAAGCAGGCATCTATCATTATGTGCTAAGTGGTGATTTGCGCGATTTAAGTTTCCGTACTTTTGATAAGAAACAGAAACGTGAGGCTTATGAGCGACAAAAAGGAATTTGTGCCCATTGTGGTAAACCTTTTAAGTTAGAAGAAATGGAAGCAGACCACATTACTCCATGGTGTGAAGGTGGAACGACTGTTGCCGAGAATTGTCAAATGCTTTGTCGTACTTGTAATAGAATAAAAGGAGGAAAATAAATGATGGATTTGAGCTTTTATAACAATGGACATAAAGAGGTGTTTTATGAATAAGGTCTGATGGAAAGACCAATACGTCGGAACCGATAAAAGAACCTAAGCACCCTTCAGTAGTGGTATTTGTAATATGAGTTGCTCATCGAACAACTGAAGGGCGCTTTTGCAATCACATTAATTGCTTTTTAGCCATTTCTGACACTAAATCTATGAGTTCCTTAGCTGGCTCAACCAATGGAAGCACCTCTGTTTCCATATCAAGAATATGACGGTCTTCATAGTCGCCAGTTAATCGTAAGGAGAAAAGCTGATTGAAAGTCTTGCCATACTTTTTGTCAATGATGTTGTTTTTCAAAAAGACTTTTCCAAACATTTGGATTACGCCATTATGAGTGCTAGCTTCATACTTATAAGAAATGAGTAAAGCAGAAACAGCATAGTAAGCAGCATAGTATAAACGATTGGCTGCAGTTTCGACATAACCATTTTCTATAGAACCGACAGCTTCTTGGTAAGTACGGTAGGCTTTTTCTATTCTGTACTTTACAATCTCGGTTCTGTCAGTGTCAGAAAGTAGTCCCTTTATCATATTGCAATTCCTTCCTTATTTACGTTATGATTGAATAAGGTATAATGGTTCTCCTCCCATTCTTTTTTAGAGAAGAGTACAGGGTTGATGATTTCATCAATATCCCAGCCTAATTCTCTTAGTGGATAAGAATACTTATCGTAATCTTGAAGCGTAACTTTTGGTTTGTCTAGAAGAATCAATACATCCCAATCACTTCCTTCATGTTCTGTACCTCTAGCGCGGGAACCAAACAAGATAGCTTTTGCATGAGGATCAATCTCATGCAATCTATTGTGCATTGCTTCTATAATTCGTTTCTTCTCCATATCTATCAATATTAATATATGTGTTGCAAAAATACGAGTTTTCTTTCTAATCACCAAATTTTTAACATAAAATTCTGTTTAATATCTTAAAATATGCGTTTGGTGAGATTTCTAATCTCCATTGTGTCAATAGCTTCGTCCGATAAATAGGTTGTGCTTGTAGATAAGGTTCCAGGAACTTATCTTATTCTTTTCATCGCCAAATCAGCGAGCACGATGGCGGATTCCTTCTCATCCCTCGGTGCATCCTTTGACTTCCATGCCACGATGAAGCGGATTCGGGCAGCGGTTACCTTGTAGCCTTTCAACTCCCATTTGCCTAGTTTCTCCTTCATCTTGATGGAGAGCTGGGCTATGTCTCTGCCTGTTGATGGGAGACAGAGGCAATGGTCGTGGTAGGTTAACGGCATACCACTTCTCAGGCAAAGGATAGTGTCTTTGTGAGGCTTGGAGAAGCCCAGGTTTACATCCTTGTGTGACAGCTGAAGCACTATTTCGTTGGGCTCATCGTAGGCTTGGGCATCATAGAGATGCTGGGCAATTTTCAGGCTGTCGAAGAGATTGCCGTTGGTGTGGATGGCAAGCGTATGCTTGGCACGGGTCATACCTACATAGTATCGGCGCAGTATGTCGTCTGTAGGATGCTCGGGATGGGTAATGAGCATCAGTACATGGTCGAACTCATGGCCTTTTGCCTTGTGGATGGTGCTGACCACGATGTCTGATTTCGAGATATCACAGAAGTCTTCTACTGATGATTCGAACACGAACTCTCTCAGGTCGCTGTAGTACTTGGCACGATTGGTCTGCTCAAATATCTGAAGGCTGCGGCGCAGATATGGCAATGCTTGGCTGCTGGCATACTTTTGGAATGTCTGCTGCTTGGCTGCTTCCCAAATATCATCAGGGATGATAGGGGATTTCGTCTCCTTGATACCTTGATCTATCTTCTTCAAGAAGTATCTTACCTCTGCCAGATTCCAGAAGCGCAAGCCGTCCATTGATTGCACCAGCTTGGCCTTGATGTTATGGCTGTGAAGAAGAGCCAGCATAATGACAGCCTCCTCATTGGTCTGCGTGAGGATACTGATGGTTTCGTTCTTCTTGCGGGAAGATGCATCGGCTTCTTTTGAAGCGTTACTTCTTAGTAATCGCGTAACATCTTCTAGGATAGGCTGATACATATAAACCTTTTTCTCCTGAATCTCGTATGGATGCTTCACGATTCTTACCTCTCCATCTTCTTGACTCATGGAGATGATAGGGGTAGATTTGATTCGTTGGCGGATGTTGCGGGCAAAGTCGTTGGCAGTATCCACGATATGGCGAAGGCTGCGGTAATTCTCCGTCATCTCGATGAAACGGCTGTGCTCTGTCTGTGCCAATTCATAGAGATACTGCGAGTTGGAACCTCTAAACTCATAGATGTTCTGGTCATCATCGCCTACGGCAATCACCCTCATCTCTTCGTTGGCTTTCATCAGAGCAGAGACAAGGGCATAGTCATCCTTGCTCATGTCTTGCGCTTCGTCGATAACGAGCACAGTCTTGCTGATGCGATTGGGTTCAACTTCTCCATTGTTTATCATTTCGGCGGCTTGCTTAACCACATCTCCAGCCTCATCCAGATTGCCAACCCTGCCCAGCAGGTCGAAGCAGTAGGAATGGAAGGTCTTGATCTCAACGAAATGGGCGGCATTGCCGATGAGTTGCATCAGGCGCTGCTTGAACTCGGTAGCGGCTGCACGAGAGAAAGTGAGCATCAGGAGTTGTTCGTGCTTTACATCTTCCAAAAGCAGGAGAGAGGCAAGCTTATGTACGAGCACACGTGTCTTGCCGCTGCCAGGACCGGCAGCGACTACGATGCAGCGAGACTCGTGGTCGTCGATGATTTCCTTCTGTCTCTTGGAGAGCATTCCGAAGAGTTTCTTATACTTCGAAGGTGTTACGTTGCGCTCTATCTCAGTCTCCCGGTTGCCCTTGAAGTACTTTGAGATGAAGTGATGGTAGTCCATCTGGAAATAATCCTGCACATATTGCAGGGCGGCGTCGTAATCCCTTACCATCAGGTTGGCATATTCGCCCACGATGTGAATCTGCTGAATCTTCTGCTTGTAGAATTCGTTGAGCATGCGATAATCCTCCTGCTTATAGCGCAGGCGAAGTTCCTTGGTGCGCTTAATCGCCATTGCATTGTAGAGTACCAGGAATCCTCCTTCCAGCTTCATGGCTCCTATCTTGGAGAGATAGAGCAAGGCTTCCTCCACGTCCTCCAACTGCAGGGAAGAGAAGTCGGAGAAGAGTGACTGGCTGCAGGATTTCAGATCGTTCAGAAGTTCAACTACCGAGAATTGAAGAGGCTTCTCTTTTGAATCTACAGAAGAGCTATTGTTGCTCTCTTCTGTTATAGTTTTACTTATTTCCTCAGCCAGGCTGTATAGTCTTTCGATGATGAATCGGCAAACCTCAATTCGTCTTTCGAATCGCTTGATGATGGTCTCTATATCCTTGTCTCTTGTCACGATAAGATTGCGGACGCCGTCTTCCTTCTTGTGCGCATATCCCTTCACTGCCAGGAAGTATAGCAGTGTGCGGATTTTCTTTTCGGTTGAAGTGTTGATGCCGTCGTGTACGGCATTGTCATTGAGTTGTTTGTATGTGATATGCAGCGATTCATCCGGGATATGTTCCAGAATGTATCTTTCCAGTTTGGCGAAGTTCTCCAGCATCTGCTGAGGCTTGCGTTGCTTGTCGCTGATGTCTTGCAGATAGGCTGATATGTCACGGGTATCGGCAAGGATGCCTTCCTGTCGCATTCGGTCAACGGAGGAGATGACGTCTCGCTTACTGAGTCCTAGGATGTCGGCGAGGTAATCGATGCGGGATTCTGCCTCGCTATCCTGTGCCTTGGCTATATGCTTCTGGGTGATGAGCGACTTGATGATGCGGATGGCATTCTGCATCTCATCTTCCGAGAACAGGGGTGATTCGGTGAGGCGAAGTCTTGCCTCGTCCATGTTCTTGACGGTGATACCTGTGGCATAGACGTGCGGAATGTTGTTGCCACGCTCTATGTATCCGCTCTGTTCTAGAGCAGAAAGGGCGGTGCGGACACGGGTTTCTATGTCGGATACCGAGTCATCCCAACCGGCTTGACGGGCTATCTCCAGTGCTGAACAACTTACATGTGGACGCTGCTTGGTAAAATCCTTAATGGCTTTCCATACCTGTTGTATCTCGCTGATGCTCAGTTTGGTTTGGTTGAGCAGAATGAAGTGCTTGTCCAAGTCCTCGTCGCTATAGAGTACATAGCATTTGGCATTGAGGTGTGGGTCTCTTCCTGCACGTCCTGCCTCCTGTACATAGTTCTCCAGAGAGTCGGAGATGTCGTAGTGGATAACCAGCCCCACATCGCTCTTATCTACTCCCATGCCGAAGGCGGAGGTGGCAACAATGATTCTTACCTTATCACTCATGAAGGCATCCTGATTGTGTATCTTCTCATCGGCATCCATCTTGCCATTATAGGGCAGGGCGGATATGCCGTCACGTGTCAGTTTCTGGGCGAGTTCCCGGGTGCGCTTGGTGCGGGATACGTAGATGATGGTAGGGCAATCTGCTTGTTCCACCAGTGAACGCAGTAGATTGTATTTGTTGCCGTCACTATCTACGTGGATAACGGAATAGTGCAGGTTGGTACGTGAGGCTGATGAGGCGAAGAGCTGGAGGTCGGTGCCCAGCCAATGCTTGAAATAGTCGCAGATGTCCTGCACCACCTTCTGTTTTGCAGTGGCGGTGAAGCAAGATACGGGTATCAGGGTTTGACCATGATTGCGGGCCATTGCATCCTTGCCAAACTTACGTTCCTGGTATTCCTTGATAAACTTGCCGATGTATAGGTAATCCACCCGGAAGTCTTGTCCCCATGCAGAGAAGCAGTGAGCTTCATCAATGACGAATCTCACCACATGCCGTGCCATCAGAATGCGCTCGATGGTTTTGGAGCGCAACATCTCTGGTGCTATATATAATAAGGTGGCATCTCCGCTCTGCACTCGTTCGATGGCTAGGGAGCGGGAGATAGGGTCGAGGAGACCGTTGATGGTTACGGCATCGGTGAAGCCGCGGTCTGCGAGATTATCTACCTGGTCTTTCATCAATGATTGCAGAGGCGAGATAACCACAGTGAGTCCATGCACGGTTCTGCCATCCATCAGGGCTGGCAACTGGAAGGTGAGCGATTTGCCGCCACCCGTAGGAAATATCGCCAATAATGACTTACCATCCACTGCTGCCTGCGATGCCTGTTCCTGCAGCGGTTCGCCGTCATAGGTACGGAAGGCATCATAGCCGAAGAGTTGTTTCAGGTTGTGATGAATGTCGAGCATGCGGTTGCAATACTCGCAGCCATCGGTGCATTGGGTATGGCAAAGCATATAGATGATATGTTCTACTTCGGGATAATGGAAGAGTACCCAACCTGGGGTTACAGATTGGTAATCGTCTGTGCCTATGAGAGCCAAGGCGTATGCCAAGCCGCAAGGAGACTGGGCTGCAAGAGCCGGAATGTCGGCATGGGCGCAAATATGATTCTTGTATTCAGAAAGAATGAATTCTGAAACGTCTATCATTGCATCATCCTTTTCGATGGCTCCCACATACATCAGAAATCCTCTGAATTCCTCTTCATTCTGGAGCAGCAAGGTGAAGATTTTCCTCCTCCTTTCTGATAATTGATTCCATGCAGCGATTTCGTCCATCAAAAGCTCCTTGGCTTTCTCGCAGTCGTTGACAGGATTATTCATCTGCTCGCTCATCAGTTTGTCGTCCTTTACCAAATGATGGTAAGGACGCTTGGGGAAGAGGAGCGGGGAGAGATAGAGGGTATCTATCAGTATGCCGTTGAGTTGGAGATAGCGGGCATCGTGATGAATGAGGTTATGACCGCAGATATAGTCAACCTTTCCTTCTTGCAGGAACTTGTTCAGTGCCGTCTGTGATGCTTGGTGAAAGTTGGCTCCGTCATAACGCAATGCTCCGATGTCATGTATTTTATGGTCTTTCAGTCCCACTTCGGTATCCACGAAGGCAATGTTCCTGCTTCTGGCATCTTCCTTCTTGATGTCAGAGCTTACGGTGAGATTGTTTTTCCTTCCAAAGAGGCGACTGAATATTGACATAATCTTCGATGTTTATATTTACACCGCAAATGTACAATTATTATTTGATATATGCAAATAATCAAGTGCTTTTATCTTCTTTGAAAGCTGTTTTTATACAATTCCAAGAGGCTTACGAGGATATCTTCAAGGCAGATTAATATGCACCTAAAACCTTCCAGTCGTCTATGAGTTTGAACAGTCGGGGCATGGCTGGCTTGTAACTGTCGGGATAGGTGAGGGAATAAACGAAGAGTATTCTGCCACTTTTGATGAATTTATCATAATGACTGTAGCCATCTACTCTTACTCCGTTTTCATAGACAGGACCGGAGAGGATGAATGCTTTATTCGATGCCTGCATCGTCCGCTCCGAATGAAGCTTCTGGGCTAGAGAATCGGCACAAGCCTGAAGGGTGTTGCTATAGTTGGGGGTAACGTAACTCTCCAGGATGATGTTGGCATGATTGGTGAATGAGAAGCGGGCATAGCCCTGGTATCCCGATAACGAAGTATCCTCCTGTTGGAAGAAGCAAGGATATTTGATAACGTAGCCGAAGTCAGGATCATTGTATTCCTTCATGGGCGCCATCTCTACTTTGGTCTTGAAATCCGCCATCGGTGTATGCTTCTCTTTTGTAACCTCATGTTGATAGTTGATGATGAAGTTTATCATCATCAGCAAGACAACTGCTATCAAAAAAATCTTCTTCATATCTTTGCCACTTTTATATTTTAGCTGCAAAGGTATGAAGAAGATGGGAAACTGCCAAATAATAAGTATGACATTTGACTGACATTTCTGAACTTATCTGATAATCAGTCGATAAGACTTGCCTCTTTCCGACTCAATCATGAGGTTGCTATTCTGCTCAATCACCGGTTTGATACGGCGAATCAAGGTATAGAGCGTTTCGCTGGCATCCGGTTTCTTGGGCCAAAGAGCATCACAAATCTCCTGTTTGGAGAGTTGATGATGCGTATTGTTGAAGAAGAGTTGCATCAGCTGGTGCTGCATCGGAGTAAACTTGATGGCTTGTCCGTTTTCCTGATTGTAGAAGGAATCCTCGTCTTGGGTATAGCACATGGTGCCGAACATATCAGCCTCATGATTCCAGGGTTGTTTTCTGCGATGATAGTATAGCGATGCAATTGCCCAAATCATAGCCATGAGGGTAAGCGTCAAAGATGTCCGCTGGTTGCTCATACTCAAAACATCTGCCATCGAACAGTTAGCATAACTTTGGATAGAATGCTCGTTGAGGAGCATCTGTTTGCTGCTGAGCAGGTTGGCGCTATTTACCAGCTGGGAATTGTTCTTGCCTCTTCTTCTGTCTTCCATCACATAGCAGAGATTACTGGTCGACTTCAGCAGGTCGATGCTGAGATGTGAGCGGTAGCTCTGGATGGTATCAGGCGTAATCCATTGATATTTATTTTCCTGAAGAGTCAGAGCCAAAGCTTTGTTCATATCTTGTACAATGGCATACTGTGCCTTGCGGTAGTTGCTTACGCTGGAGAATGCCGCAGACATCACAAGGATGGCAAAGATGAGGATGGAATGATATGCTTTCAGTTTCATATTATCTATTCTGTTTAAATGATATACTGTTTAAAGATTCAAATGCAAAAGTACAGAAATTCTATGAAAGATGGTATAAAACTAGATATAATATTCGTTAATTGATAAATGTCAGACTCATGTCAGTCATATTTTTCGCTTCGGTCTTCTCTTTTTGATACCTTTGCAGCAGAAAACAAGTTTTAGAAAAAGTATATGATGACAATGAAGAAAAGTAAATTGTTAACAGCTATGGTGATGCTGTGGGCATTGATTTCTTGTGCAGAAATACGTGCCCAGGAGATCCAGAAGGTATCGAATGATTCTATAGCCTTGCAAGAGGTTGTTGTGAAGGCGGCACGAGTGGTCAACAAGGAAGATGGCAAGTTGATATTCCCAAGCGATATTCAGAAGCAGCGTTCTTTTTCTGGTTTTTCGCTTTTAGGAAAGTTGGCTTTGCCTCATATTAGGGTTGATGAGGCTGGCCGTTCCATTTCTTCTACCGATAATAAAGGAGAAGTGCAGATTCGTATCAATGGCATTCTCGCCAATATGCATGATGTGCAGATGCTGGATGTAGCTTCTATTATGAGTGTAGATTATATCGATAGCCCTGGTGTAAGATATGGAAAGAATATTGCATACGTGATAGATATTCATACCCGCAGGGATTCATCGGGTGGCAGTTTGGGTTTCAACTTGACCAATGCGCTAACTACCAAGCTCGGTTCGAACGATGTCTATGCATCTGTCAATAGGGGCAAGAGCCAATTGAATATTTTATATGAGCAGACTTATGTGGATAATAAGGCATCCGAATATAATGAGGATGCTCAGTATCTTCTACATGATGGTTCTGAGTATCAGATATCTAGAAAAATCATGAATGTGGCAACTCGAAATTATGATAATACATTGCAGTTGAAGTATAATCTGGCTGATTCTGCCTTATATGTATTCCAGACAACGCTTACCACGGATTTCAGCAATCAGCCTTATACATCGAATGAAATGTGGTTTTCTGAATCTGGAAAGCCTGCGTATCCTGTTTACAGAACCAGCAAGGGTAGGGATTTTACTCCTGCTCTCGATTTGTATTTCTATCATCAGCTGGGCAAGCATCAGTCTTTGTCGGCAGATGTTTTGGGCACTTATATCCACACCAAAGGAGCCTATTATGAAGGTGAGGGCGACCCCTATCAATATCAGGTAGATGGAAAGACCTATTCGCTCATAGCCGAGGCTATCTATGAAAACCGGTTGAAACCCTTTACTTTTTCTGCAGGAACCAACTTGAACTGGAAATATATGGATAATCAGTATTTGGGTGATGTGGTTAGCGAGAATGGTATCCGTTCATTGGGTATTTATGGTTTTGCACAAATCAAGGGAAGTTTGGGACAATTCAAGGAAGGAATATCCCGTTTAACTTATGTGGCTGGCTTCGGGTTGAGTAATCAGTCTTATCGACAGGGAGATGAGGAATTTAGTTTTTGGCTTTGTCGTCCGAAACTCACATTGGCTTATTCCTTGACATCTTCGTTTCAGATCCGCTTGGGAAGTGAATTATCACAGCATATTTCGCAGATAGCTATGATTTCGGATACCCGTATTCGAAAGAACAGTATGGAATGGACTGTGGGTAATCCTTCGCTTAAGCCTAGCAGTAGATATGAGAACTGGGTGGTATTCTCTTTCAGTAAACCAAGGATAAATACTGATTTTACCTTGAATTATCGCATCAATCGTCATTGTGATTTGGCGAAATACACCCGCACGGAAAATGATCAGTTTCTTTATTCCCAGACGAATCAGCCCCATTGTAATATGTTGTATCTTACGAATGATACCCGGTTTGACATTATCCCCGACCACCTTATATTCTCTGTGAATGCAGGTATTTACCGTTTTTTCAATAAGGGCGATGAGTACAGTTATTGTTATACTGCTTATAATTATGGTGGAACATTACAGGGATATTGGGGAAAATGGACAGTGATGCTGTATGCTGATAACGGTTGGAACTTTATGGAGGGAGAGAACATCGGGCATAATCCACCTTCATTGGCAACCTCAGCCAGTTATCATATAGGTGATTTCGATTTTACGCTCTATATGCATAATCCGTTTATGGCTCATCCGAAATCCTATTCTGCAGAAATCGTCAACGCATTACTCCGTAAGCAGGTTCGTGGTTATGACAATTCGGGAGGTAATTTGCTCCGTATCGGTGTTGCCTGGAATATCAATCGGGGAAAGGAATACCGTAAGATACAGCGGAATATCAACAATGAGGAGCGAGAAACGGGTATCTTGAAATAGTTGGCTTTGCTTTCTATATGGGTTGCATTGGCAACAGCTGGAATTTATTTCTTCCCTTTATTGATGATATAAATTCCGGCAGTAGCCAATGCGCCTGCTATCAGATACTTCCAGTAGAAGGTTTCACCAAGACAGAGGCAGGAGGTGATGGCTCCTACTACGGGGATGAGCGAATTGTATATTGCTACCTTTCCTACGGGATTGCAGCTCAATAGTTTATTGTAGAGAGCGAAACTGATGGTTGAGATGGCAATGAGCAGCAGAAGGATGGTGATGCCCCAGAGGCTGATGACTGGCAGATAGCCACCCATTAACAATGCAGGAATCACCAGCAAGGCTCCACCGATACTCAGCGAATAACCGGTTCCTACGAAAACATCCACTCTCTTGCTCAATCCTCGGGTCAGCAGGGAAGCACTGGCTCCACACAGGGCGTTGAGGATAATCATACCATCGCCCAGGAAAGTGAAACTACCGCTTTCCTTTCCGCCAAGGTTCAAGGCTAGGATGCCTAGGAATCCGATGATGCAGCCCAATGCCTTTTGCCACGTCATCCTGTCGCTCTTGAAGAAGATACAGGCAAGGATAACCACCGTGAAGACGCTCATAGAATTGAGTATCGCCGAACGTGCTCCTGCATTATGCGAGAGTCCGAAATAGAAGAAGGCATAATGAAGGGTGGTGTTGAGGAGTGCATAGAGGAGAAGAAACCAGACATTCTCTTGAACAGCTTTCTTCTTGAATCCGAATTCACGGTGTGAACTTCTTGCGATGGCAAGGATGATGATACCGGAGATGAAGAAGCGGATGCCGGCAAAAAGCATCTTGCTTCCGGTCATGTCTGCTGTAATCTGATATTCCTCCATTCCCATTTTTATCAATGGGTAAGCCCATCCCCACGAGATAGCAGCCGTAAGGGCGAACAGGCTTACCCATACCGGTCGCTGAAATATACTGAGTGTATTTGTTTCTTTCTTTTCCATTATAATTTAATTGGTATTCCCTTGCTTCTGTGTTTGCTAAATGGCAATCTACAAGTCCCCCAGATGCCTTTCTATCGGAATTCCTCGGTTCTTGTCCTTGTCATCCTTGTTGATGTCTATCCAGTTGCGCAGGGTATCCATGGCGATGCGGGTGGCATGGCGAAGCTGATCGCCATCCTTCAGTCTGCCCACGATGATGCTGGAGAAAATGTCGCCGGTGCCCGGGAACTGAACGGGGATTTCTTCGTAGGGCAGGAGGAAATACTCTTCTGTAAGATGATTGAAACCTACCACGGCATGCTGACCCTCTACGATGCACGAGGTGATGAGCACGGAGTGGGAACCGATGGCTCTCAGTTTATCTATCAGTTCATAGGCTTCCTTCTCCGAGATTCCCTCTTCCTTGTATTCCGAATCCGTCAGCAGACAAGCCTCGGTATAGTTGGGAAAACAGAGATGCGATACGCTCAGCATCTCCTTCATGCATCTCACGGTACTCTCACTGGCTCCACCATAGAGCTTGCCGTAATCGCCCATCACGGGATCCACATAGATGTCGGTGCCTAGTGCTGCCTGTTCTCTGCAATAACGTGCCACCAGCTTAGCCTGACGCTCCGAAGCCATGAAACCCGTGGTGATGGCATCAAAATGAATGCCCAGTTCGTTCCACTTCTGCAAGGCTTCCTCGATATACGAAGTGCATTCCAGAATGGCATACTTGCCGTATGGGAAGGTGTTACTGATGAGCATGGTGGGCAGATTGAACACATCGAGTCCCATATAAGAGAGGATAGGCATCTGAACAGCGGCAGATACCTTTCCGTAGCCACACATATCGCTGATAATAAGGATATTACTTTTCGCTTTCATTCTTTCTTTTTTCTACTTGCTTTTCTTTCTTATCCTGATTATCTCTTAATAGCTGGCTGTACACTTGATGCCCAGAGCCTCTACACGCTCCTTGATGGCATCGAGTACTTCCTTTGGTGCCTTTTCCAGCAACTTGTCTGGTGTTTCGCGGGCGATGGTATAAACCATTACCTGCTGAGGCTGGATGTCTTTCACTGCCTCCAGCCAAGGAGCTACGAAATGCTCGCTGGTATTGTCCAAACCGTCACCTCTCAGGAACATGGTCTGGATGATGACGTGCCCCTTAAACATCTTCAGATATTTGATTACATCCTTCACGTCGTAGTTAGGCTGCTGAGGGCGGTCCAGCTTCTTGATGTAATCCATATCCACAGTATCCAGTTTCAGGATGTTGTTATCCACGAGCATCAGCGCCTCTCTCACTTCCTCCTTATATATATAGGTGGCGTTGCTGAGTACGGATACTTGTGCTTCAGGGAAATATTTCTTGCAGAGTTCCATCGTATCTTCCACGATGCCCTTGAAGTCAGAGTGTCCCGTAGGTTCACCGTTTCCTGCGAAGGTGATGTCGTCCAGAGGCTGGTTGTTGTCGTGGCGCTCTTTCAGAACCTTCTCCAATCCTTCTCTTACCTCCTCGCGGGTAGGGCGCTTCTTCTTAGGACGGAAGTCAGCGTTGAATCCGCATTCGCAATAAACGCAGTCGAATGAACAGACCTTGCCATCAGATGGCATGAGGTTGATGCCCAGTGAAACTCCCAGACGACGGGAGTTTACCGGACCGAATATCGGTGATGGATAAATAATCGTTGACATAATCTTATTCTCCTTTATCTAATCTATTCTTTATTTTATCTTGGTAATACCTATTTTATACCAATCTTATTTACTTGTTCGTAATTTGGTGGGCAAAAGTACTAAAAAATGTTGGAATGAACAAATAAATCAACTGAAAATCGATTTATCCTTACCATTTGTCTTCTATCTCCGATAGATTGTGTACTTTTGCATTCCAATCCGGGGAGATTCTTGGTGATTTCGATTCGGATTTAAAGGAAAAAACAAAAAGTTGATGTTTTGCTTAGTTTTTCGCTTGGCTCAACTGTATAGATAGTATATGAACAGAAAAAAGAACATAGAACAATTATTCCGTCAGCATTATGCGAAGATGTACAATCTGGCCAGATGCATTCTTTCGGATGATGACGAGAGCAAGGATGTGGTGAGCGAAGTATTCGCCCAGATTCTTGCCGATGATGTGGTTCTGGTGCCTGGGAGTGAGGACGGTTACTTGATGCGGAGCGTACGCAACCGCTGTCTCAACCTGATAGCTCATAAGAGCGTGAAGGAAAGGGTGGCGAAGCTGCTGCTGGATGATTCCGACGTGATACTCTCAGAAGAGACCGATGAACGGCTCGACCGGCTGATGCTTCTCATCGAAGACCTGGAACCGCCTATCCGGCAACTCATTTTCCGTCTGCGCTATCTTCAGGAGAAATCTTATCAGGAGGTGGCTGATGAAGTGGGAGTGAGCAAGGTGACGGTATTCAACCATCTCTCGAAGGCGATGGACTGGATTAAGAAACAATTTAAATGAGCAAGACAATGACAAACATGAGTAAAGACGAAAAGCGGATGATGCTCTTTGACATGCAGGAGCATCCCGAGAAATATACCGACGAGCAGGTGGAGCACCTGCTTGCCGATGAGGAAGTGAAGGAGTTCTTCCATGAACTGGCGATGGCGAGAATGGCTGGCAAGAAAGCCAATCCGAAGGACGTGGATGTGGATGAGGCTTGGAAGGAATTTGTTCAGGCACATCACGAGGATAAGATGGCGATAGATGCCGGCAAATCAAAGAGCGTTTATCGCAACCGGATGAAGATTGCTGCATCCATCGTTGGCATTATCTTCCTTTCGGGGGTAGCCTTGGCTGCGATTCACAATGGCTGGTTGGGGTTCCCGGCTTCTGATCAGACAGCGGATAACAAGGCTGCGACAGAACAGCTGGCAACAACCCAGGCGCTTGCGAATGACAGTCTTCGTGCAGCAACAGCAGAGAAGAAGAATTCGCTTGATATGAAACCCGTGGTGTTTGATGATGCCGAATTGGGAATCATTCTGGCTCAGCTATCCGGTTTCTATCATGTCAAGGTGGAGTATGTGGATGCTGGTGCCCAGCACATCCGTCTCTTCTTCAACTGGAACAAGACGAAGACATTAGAGCAGAACCTGGAGATTTTGAATGCTTTCGACCGCATACAGATAGAGTATATTGACGGTACATTGTTGGTGAAATAAGATAGGAGGATATGTTTATGAGAGATTTTTGGAAACCAATGCCCGTTAGCGGCAAGCTTATCAGAGAGCTTCTTCTTCTCTTCCTGTTGCTTTTGGTTCAGCAGTCTTATGCCCAGCGCATCACCCGACAATATAATAATGTGTCGTTCTCGGCGGCGTTGAAGGATTTGAACGCCCGCCAGCATAAGTACACCATCAACTTCGTGTATGATGAGCTGGAGGATTTCAGGGTAACCAAGAGCATCAGAAACCAGAGTGTTCCCGATGCCATCATGCAACTGATAGGATTCTATCCCATCAGAATGACGCAGGTGGAGGATAATATCATGGTGGAGTGTGCGCAGAAGACTCCCACCAAGATGATAGGCCGTATCATCGACAATAAGAATCGCCCTGTAGATTTCGCCAATGTAGCCCTGCTGAATGTTAGTGATTCTTCATTGATAAATGGTGGCGTGACGAATGAGAACGGCCAGTTCGTGATTCCCTGCGAGGCGAGAAAGGCGATAGTAAGGGTAAGTTGCGTGGGCTATATTACGACAAACAATACATATAATATAGGTAAGATAGGGACAATAACTCTGAAAGAGGCAACAATGAACCTGCAGAAAATTGTAGTGAAAGGACATCGACAGCCTTTCAGAATGACTTCTGAAGGATTGGTAGCTCAGGTAGAAGGTACATCCTTGGAGAAAATGGGCTCGGCAGAAGATGTATTGAAACATCTTCCGAGAGTGATGCAGAAGAACGGTGATATAGAAGTCTTGGGCAAAGGTAAACCTTTGATTTATATCGATAACAAGAAAATCAAGGGAATCGTTGATCTCGACAGATTGAGTTCTTCTGACATCAAACATGTAGAGGTGATAACCGAGCCGGGTGCTGAATACGATGCAACCTATCAGTCTGTCATCAGAATCAAGACGACAAGAAAGAAGGGAGAAGGTTTGGGATTGACTTATCGGCAAGTCTATCAGCGCAATCATCAGAACAATCATCGTGAAGTCCTAGATTTGAATTATCGTTATCGGGGATTGGATATCTTCTCCAATTTGTATGGCGGTTTGTCTCAGGGCTATCAGGATCAGCATAATGATAACAGACTCTACGGCAAGACGCTCATGAGCATTGACGAAAATTTGATTATCAAAAACAAGAGTTACTATACCAGTGGAAGTCTTGGTTTTAATTATGTTTTTAATGATAAGCATTCTGTGGGTGCCACTTACGAGGTGAACATCAATCCTTATAGTCGGGGTGGATGGAATTCGCTGATGGATGTCTGGAAGAATGGCTCCAAGACAGAAAGCTATACAAATGATATGTATTGTCGTTTCAAAAGCCGACCTACGCAGGATATTACGGCTTATTATGCCGGACAGATAGGAAAGGTGAGCATAGAATGGAATGGGGAAATATATCTTCGTAAAACAGGACAGACACAATATTCTGAAGAAACAGGAATTGAGGGCGGAGATTCTCGTACGATAGAATCTGATTTCACGGCTGATAGTTGGATGCATGCATCTAAGCTGGTACTGAGCTTTCCGGTATGGAAAGGTACCCTGAAGGTTGGTAATGAGTTTACCGAAAGTTGCCGTGCCAATCTTTATACTATAGATGAACAGGGAACTGACTTGCCAGGCAAGACGGACGACCAGGTGAAGGAAAGTAATCTTGCAGCCTTTGTTTCTTATGGATTGAGACTAAACAAGGTAGAACTGAATGCTGGCCTCAGATACGAACATGTTTCTTCCAATTACTATAATACAGGTGGTGATTATTGGAGCGAGGAAAATAAGGATTATTTTGTACCCGACCAAAGTCGTAAGTACGACCATTTCTTTCCGAATGTGTCCTTGACCTTTCCTATCGGGAATGTGAAAATGAATATGGTTTATAAGGTGACGGTGAGTCGTCCTTCCTATAGTCAGTTAAGTAGTAATGTGCAATATAATAGTCGCTATTATTATCAGGGTGGAAATCCATTGCTTAAGCCAACCTTCGAACATGGCATAGGGATTAATCTGGGATATAAATGGTTCCAGTTTTTTGCCAACTGGCGTTATCTTGTAAATCCTTGCTATCAGGTGATAGAACCGTATCATGACAATGAGTTAATCAGTATGTACACCTTTCGTAATTTGAATCATACTCAGGTTTATTACGTGGGACTGACGGCATCGCCGACGATAGGATGGTGGCATCCTACGTTGGACGCTGGTATGAGAAAGCAGTTCCTGACCATTGGTGGTAAGGCATACAGCAAACCGATATTCATGGGCTCTTTTAATAATGCCTTTTCGCTACCATGCGGTTGGACGCTTAATCTTGATATGAGTTGGAACACGCAGGGGCATTCTGCGCTTCCGCTTTATATGGCACAAGGAGGAGTGGACGTCTCTTTGCGTAGAAGTTTTCTTCACGACCGCCTGACTGTCATTTTGGCGGGCAATGACCTCTTTGCGACGATGCGCAATTCCACAAGATTGGTATATGGTACCAGCGATATCTATACCAGAAAATATACCGATACCCGAATGATCATGTGTTCATTTAGCTATAAGTTTAATGTTAGTAGAAGCAAGTATAAGGGTACGGGTGCCGGTAATACAGAAAAGAGCAGATTATAGTTCTTGCCAGGAAGAAACTCTCTTAACACAACAATGAATATATGACAATCGGTCAAGCGAAGGCAGAACCATATTGGCTTGCTCTTTGCTTGACCGATGTTTTTATTTTTCTTCAGTTAGATACTCCTTTATTTGTTGCTCTAATATCGGAAGGTCGTTTGTAATCACATCCCAAACAACGTTGTTATCAACTTGGAAATATTCATGAACGATATAGTTCCTCATGCCGTTCACTTGTTTCCAAGGAGTCTTAGGATGCGCTTGTCGAAATTCTTCAGTTAGCATATTCGATGCTTCTCCAAGAATTTCGATGTTCTTGACTACTGCGTAATACATCATGTCGTCTGCGATAAAATCCTCAAAGTTTTTACCTTTTGTATATCGGCAGATTCTTTCTATCGCCTGGAGCATGTGCTCTAGGCGGTTTTTATCTCTACTTCGTTCTCTCATAAACTAAGATTTTATCACGTTCTACTGATTCCTGTGCAAAAGGGAGTAAGGTTCCTTCTGATACCAAATCAACTTTTCTACCTAAGAGTTCTTCCAAATCACTCCACATGCCGAAGAATTTTAAACCAATAGGTTTGCTCTTGTCCAAAGAAACCATAATATCGACATCGCTATCTTTCGTTTCTTCCCCTCTGGAGAAAGAACCGAACAGCCAGGCTTTCAGTACGGGTTGGGTGCTGAAATAATGGCGTAAAGCTTCTATGATGGCTCGTTTACCCATAATATAATGATGTTGTTTCTTGGTGCAAAGATACACTTTTTATTCGAAAGAGTAAGCTTTTATCTAGTTTTTTATTACCTTTGCATCGGTTTTTCCAAAAAAAATAGAAGATTTCTTCATTTTAGGGGTAATTGATTTCAGGAAAGCTTGTATATAAGAGTAGAAACAAAAAGAAAATGACGTGATGACAGAAGAAAATGAACAGCGGATGGAACGGCTGTTCCACGACCATTACGAGCAGATGTATCGCTTCGCCTTTGCCTTGCTCCATGATAATGAGGAGGCGAGGGATGTGGTGAGCGATGTGTTCTCCAGATTGTGGGATAAACAGCTGGTTCCAGACCGGGCTTACCTGATGCGGAGCGTGAAGAATGCCTGCATCAATCTTATAGCCAGAAAGAAGAGAGATGAAAGACTGAAACGGCTTCTTCCTCTCTCGGAAGAGAAATTGACGGAGGAAGAACCTTCTCGTCTGGAAGAGCGATGGCAGGCTGCGGTGGATTGCATCGACCATGACCTGACCGACCAGACTGCTTCCGTCATCCGATTGTGCTATCGGGAAGGAATGTCGTATAAGGATACGGCGAAGGAACTGGGCATCAGCGTCTCGGCAGTGAACAAGCATATCGTGAAAGGTTTGCGAACGCTCAGAGAAAAGTTGAAAGGAAAACAATAACCCTAAAATGAAGAAAGGAAATGAAAATGAAACATGAATTATCTGACATAGATCCTCAGAAGATGGATTCTCAGAAATGGGATATGCTCCTCGATCTCCTGGAGCATCCCGAAAAGTATTCCGAAACTCAGAAGGATGAACTTCTGGGCGATGAGGAAGTGAATGAACTCTATCAGCAGTTGGTAGAGACCCGACAGTCTCTGGATTTCGCAAAGTCGAAGGAAAAGATGAAGATGCCTTCGATTGATGCAGAATGGGAGAAGCTGAAAGAAGAAAAGCAGCAGAAAGAAGAGATGAATCAGAATGCAGAAACCCAGCAAACTGCCAAGTTGTTTCCTCTCTGGAGCCCGATGAGAAAGGTGGCTGCCGTTGCAGCCGTCCTTGTTGTCTCCGGCATCACCTTTGCAGCCATTCATCTGGTAACCCGTTCTCATCAGCCATCAGATAACAGCAATACCGAACTCGTGGCATCCCAAAAGGATTCTATCCAGCAGGTTTCTGCTCCTCAGAAATCCAACATAGAAGAAAAGACAGATTCTGCAAGTCTTGCCCAGCTCCCATTGGTTTACGAAAACGCTGAGCTTCAGAATATCCTTACTCCTATTGCCGGGCATTTCCATCTCCAGGTAACTTATCAGAACGAGTCGGCTCGCCATATCCGTCTCTTCCTGCAACTGGAGAAGAACATGAGTCTGGATGATATCATCGAACTGTTGAATCATTTCGAGAAAGTGAATATTCGTTATGAAGGTCAAACTTTAATCGTGGAATAAGATGAAAAGATTAAGATATATCATGCTGCTGGCAGGTTTGATGAGCCTTTCTCTTCAGACCATCTATGCCCAACGCATCACCCGCAGCTTCCGCAACACTTCTATGTCAGAAGCACTCACCATCCTTGCCAAGAGCACCAAGGATTATCGTATCAACTTTATGTATGATGAACTGGAAGATTTCACGGTTACCACAAGTATCGTGAAGCGAACAGCTCCGGATGCCATCCGCCAGATCATGGGCTTCTATCCGATGAAGATGACGATAGATGGCGAAAACATCTTTGTGGAGTGTACGCAGAAGACTCCCACCAAGATGATAGGTCGCATTGTAGATGCGCATCATCGCCCTGTAGATTTCGCCAATGTAGCCCTGCTGAATGTTCGTGATTCTTCATTGATAAATGGCGGTGTGACGAATGAGAACGGCCAGTTCGTGATTCCCTGCGGAGCCAGAAAGGCGATAGTAAGAGTAAGTTGCGTGGGCTATCATACCGCTGTTGATACTTATAATACAGGTAAGATAGGTTCAATTACTCTGAAGGAGGCAACAATGAACCTGCAGAAGGTGATTGTGAAGGCGGTTCGCCCAAAGACCAAACTGACTCGCGAGGGATTCCAGACCCAGGTGCAGGGTACGATACTGAGTGATGCGGGTATGGTTGCCGACTTGTTGAAGCAGGTTCCAAGAGTGCGTGTGGATAAGGATGGAAACTGTTCGGTGTTTGGAAAAGGCACACCGGAGATTTATGTCAATGGCAGAAAGCTGACCGACAAAAATGAATTGCAAACCATATCTTCAAAGGATGTGAAGAACGTGACGGTTATCACGACTCCTGGTGCGCAGTATGATGCCCAGGTCAATTCGGTGATTCGTATTACTACGGTCAAGAAGCAAGGTTATGGATGGAGTGGTAATTTCCAGGCAAAATATGGTTTTGCCATGAAGAATGCCTGGCAAGAGCAGGCTAATCTCAATTACCGTGTGGGTGGACTGGATGTATTCGGTGGATTGATGTGGTCAGATTCGTATTTCTATGATAAGTTGGGATTGGATGAATATATCAATGGAAATCAGCATCAGATATATCAAAAATCAGTAGGGCGCATAGATGCTAGAAATTATGGACCTGATGCCAATCTGGGTTTCAATTATGAATTCAACGAAAATCATACCATCGGTCTGAAATATAAGTTTGGTTCTGGCAATACTAAGTATTTTACTGTTAGGCAGAACTATTCCATCTTTCAGGATGGAGTTCACCAGGGAGATGTAAATTATCTCAACGATGAGTCTGATTCCAAGCAGACTCCTATGCATCAGGCTGACTTTTATTATAATGGTAAGATAGGCAAGTGGAGTATAGACCTGAATGCATCTGCTATGTGGCGGACGAAAGACCAGATACAGAAAGCCACAGAAACCAGTTCTGAGTTGGGCGACCAGATTGTATGTTCAGATAGTCATACCAAAGGAAAGTTGCTTGCTGGTAAATTGGTTGTTTCTTATCCTTTGACCGACCAGTTGAACATAGACTTTGGTTCGGAATACACAAATTCTGATAGTCATACCAACAACCAGAACGAGGGTGGTGTGGCTGCATCCAATAATTCCAGAATCAAGGAACAGAACATAGCCGCTTTTGCTGAGGCTGCATGGTCGTTGGGAGATTATTCTCTGAATGCCGGTGTGAGATATGAGCATGTGAAATCAGACTATTATGCCGAGGGAGTGCTCAACCCGGATATGAGCAGAAAGTATGATAATGTATTTCCTAATGTATCCTTGGGATATGACAAGGGCAAGTGGCATTCTTCGTTGAGTTTTACGGCGAAGACCTATCGACCAAGTTACTTCCGTCTTTCCGGTTATACCCGATATACGAGTCGTCATACCTATGAAAGCGGTAATCCGAACTTGCGACCAACGGATGCCTATCATCTGGAATGGGATGCGCAATATTCCTGGCTGAGTTTTTCTGCTGAATATATCTACAACAAGAATGCCTCGGTATATATGATGAAACCATTCCAGGGCAATAAGGATATAGCCCTGTCATATTATGAGAATGTAGATAAGATTCAGAACCTGAAGTTCTATCTTGAGGCTACTCCGGTGATAGGCTTATGGCATCTTGACTATACGGTAGGTCTGGTCAATCAGTTCTTTGATGCCGAGAAATATGTCAGCGACTATAATGCCAACCGTCCTTCTCTCTATCTGGATTTGGAGAATACCTGGGTATTGCCCCATCATTGGAAGGCTCGATTGGAATACGCTTACCAGTCGCGTAATTATAGCGAATTGGGTGTCAACTATGCATGGAATTCCCTGGATGCGTCTATTTCCAAGTCGTTCCTGAACAACCGACTGGTTGTAAGATTGGAAGCAGAGGATTTGCTTCATGGTCAGAATGAGAGTTGGAAATATAATAATTCGTATGCGCACTTCACCAGAACCGGTATAGATAATACCCGCATGTTCTTGGTCAATGTAACTTATAACTTCAATGCCACCAAGAGCAAGTATAAGGGTACGGGTGCTGGTAATGCAGAAAAGAGCAGATTATAGTTTCAATTTAACAGGATTTTTTCCTCTGTTTCTTTGCCATCTCCATCTTTTTCCTTAATTTTGCAGCGGAAGCTCTATAATAGATATTTGTAATGGCAATAAGAATGAAGATGAAACAGAAAAAGATAAGAAAGATAGGCATCGCTTCGGCTCTGGGCCTGGTGGTGCTCGTGATGCTGGGACTGTATGGTGCCAGCAACTATATGCTCAATTATTCGCTCAACTATCCGAAGGAGGAGAGAATGACGGCTGAGCATTGGAAGAACAGAATGAAAAACGAGTGCCCCTGGATGATTGGCTGGATGGACTCTGTGTATCAGCACCATTGCGTGAAGGATACCTTTGTCACGATGCCGTCGGGCTACAAGGCACATGCCATCTATCTCTATGCACCGAAGACTACGGAAAAGACAGCCGTGGTGGTGCATGGCTATCAGGTGCGCTCCGAGGGAATGCTGCACATCGCCTATCTCTATAATCACGATATGGGGTATAATGTGCTCCTGCCAGATCTGTATGGACATGGAGAGAGCGAGGGCGATCATATCCAGATGGGATGGAAGGATAGATGGGATGTGATCAGATGGTCGGAAATCGCCAATGAGATTTTTAAAGTGAAGAGTGAAGAACAAAGAGTGAAAAATGAAGAACGAAGAGTGATGAATACCCTTCAGGTGATTCATGGTATTTCGATGGGTGCGGCAACCACGATGGCAGTATCGGGAGAGAAGACTCCCGATTACGTGAAGTGCTTTGTGGAGGATTGCGGCTATACCAGCGTGTGGGATGAGTTTTCCGCTCAGCTCAAAGACCAGTTTGGCTTGCCTGCCTTCCCGCTGATGAATACCACTTCTGCCCTTTGCCAGTATCGCTACGGCTGGTCGTTTGCCGAGGCGCAGCAGATAGAGCAGGTTCGCAAGAGCACCAAACCGATGCTCTTTATCCATGGCGATAAGGATGCCTTCGTGCCCTACGCCATGCTGCATCCCCTTTACGAGGCAAAGACGAAGGGCAGAAAAGCTATCTTCATCGCCAAAGGCTCCGTTCATGCTATGGCATATCGCGACCATCACGAGGAATACACCCGCATCGTGAAAGACTTTGTATCGAAAGAGGAATAGGCTATTCTCCGATATGTTGTCCCACCACATATCCCGTGGTCCAGGCTGCCTGCAGATTGAAGCCGCCGGTGATGGCATCAATGTCGAGCACTTCGCCGGCAAAGAAGAGGTGAGGGCATACCTTGCTCTCCAGGGTATGCAGGTCGATGTTGCTGAGGCTGATACCGCCGCAGGTAACAAACTCCTCCTTGAAGGCTCCCTTGCCGTTTACCTGATAGAGGTCGTTGGTGAGGGTTTCTATCAGCAGGTTGCAACCCTTCTTTCCCATTTCGCTCCATTTCTTTTCGGGTGCATATCCCATCTTCTGAATCAGGAAGAGCCAGAGGCGGGATGGCAGATTGTAAGGGCGGATGCTTGCCAGCTGCTTCTGCGGGTTGGCGATGATGATGCCCTGGATGTTCTCTTCCACCAGCGAGCGGTTGCTCTCGTGTACCCAGTTCACGGAAATCTTAATCTGATAGTTGTTCTCGTGCAGATAGCGGGCTGCATGGGATGAGAGCTTCAGCACGGCAGGACCGCTCATGCCCCAATGGGTGATGAGGAGCGGACCCTCTGCCTTCAGTTTAGTGCCCGGAATGCTGGTATATACCGGCTCTACCACCGTGCCCATCAGATTCTTGAAAGCCTTGTCGGCAATGTTGAAGGTGAAGAGCGATGGGATAGGCTGCTCTATCGCATGCCCCAGGTCTGAGAGATGCTTGAAACTTTCCTGCTTCGGATGACCGCCTGTGGTAATGGCTACCCGGTGGAAGGCAATCTGCCTGATTTCGGAAACGGGATGAGAGGCAGAAGATGCACCCGATAGATTTCCCTTTTCTTTTGAAACCTTGAAGTCCAGGAGCAGGCGCTCATCCTCCAGTTCGGTGATGGCGGTGAGCTGGTGGTTGCATTGTATCTTCACCCCCAGTCGCTTGGCGGTATTCACCAGACAGTCGATGATGCTGTGCGAATCCTGCGATTGCGGAAACACGCATTGGTCATCCTGCGTAACCAGTGGCACGCCGTTCTCCTCAAACCAGTTGAAGGCATGCTGGTAGTCGAATCTCTTGAAGAGTCGTTTCATCAGTTTATGTCCGCGAGGGTACGCCTGTTTCAGGTCGGAAATCTCGTCAAAGGAATTGGTAAGATTGCATCTTCCTCCTCCCGTGATTTCCACCTTGGCGAGAACCTTCGAATTCTTCTCGAAAATCGTGATGTCGGCGTGAGGGAAGTTGCGCTTGGCCTCTATCGCCGCAAAGAATCCTGCGGCACCCCCACCAATAATTGCAATATGTAGTGATTGTGGCATATCGTATTTTTGGTTGATTAGGGTGCAAAGGTACTGCTTTTCTTTGATAAAAGAAAAAAAGTTCTCCTTTTTCTTTTGCAGATACGATAGATTTTTGTAACTTTGCGCAAAAATCATAGTATATCAAGTATCAAATAGATTTATGGCAAAAAGAGAATATGTTGAGGCCAACAAGCGTTGGCTGGAGGAAAAGGCAAAGGAGGAGGGCGTTATGGCGCTGCCTCGTGGTATATATTATAAGGTGTTGAAGCAGGGAGACCTGAAGGGAGCACAGCCTAGCCGACGCAGCATCGTGACGGCTCATTATACCGGTTGGACCATCAATGGCAAGAAGTTTGATTCCAGCCGTGGCGGCACGCCATTCGCCATGCGGTTGAGCGACTTGATTGATGGCTGGATTGTTGCCATGCAGCAGATGCACGTGGGCGACCAGTGGGAACTTTACATCCCTGCCGAGATGGGATACGGCAAGTTCTCACAGCCGGGCATCCCAGGCGGTTCTACCCTGATATTCGAAGTAGAACTGCTGGGTGTGGGATAACCCGGATACTTGAAATTATAAAGATCATTAAGACAAGAGAGTCTTGTCCGGCTATAGTCGGTTCAATTCATCTTCCGCACTGTTCATGCCGTTGTATCTTCCCTTGCGCTTGTTGAATTTCCAGGTTACGGTCAACTTGTAGCTCCATAGCTTGTAATCCTCTGTCTGGGAGAAGTCAACGGCATGCTCGTGGATTCGCTCCTTGAAGAGCTGCTGATGGAAGAGGTCGTTGGCACTGAAGGCAACCTGTAATCTGCCGTCCATCCACGATTTGTTGGCACCAAGACTCCAGTTCTGAGTGGGGCTGAACTTCGTTTTGCCCACTTGTCCTCCGTTGTCAAAACTGTAGGAGAGCGACAGTTGATAGTCGTTTGGCAGCGTGAAGTAATTATCAAACGATGCATTCCAAGTTACTCCGTTGTAACTGATTAACTCTCCATGATCGTTTACGGAGAAGCGCTGGTAGGTGATGCTTGTATTTACATTCGGACGCCAGCAGCCGAAGACGTGCCCCCAGTTGAGATAGGCCATGTATTTCTGCATCTTGTTGAAGTTCATGAATGTACTCACGTATCTTACGGGCTTGTCCTCCGGCACTTCATGAATGTACATGATGGAGTGGTCGGTACGGGTGTATCTCAGCATTCCCATGAAATCTTTCCACTGCACGGAGTAGGTCAGACGATAGGTGTTGACAGGCTGCAGCTTCGGATTGCTGATCTGATACTGAAAGCGCGAGATATAGTAGATGTTCCCACTGAGCTGACTGAAAGAAGGTCGGGCGGTGGTAGTTCGGAAGCTGAGCGAGTGATGCCACGACGGTTCTTTGAGAGTGATACCGAACGATGGAAACCATTGGTCGTAATGGCGCTCCATATTGTCGGGAGATTCCTCCGACAGATTGGTGTATCGGGATGTGAGATGCTCGTATCGGATGCCTACCCACCAGGTCCATTTGCCAACTCCACCCTGATATTGCAGGTAAGCAGCCGTCTTGGTATCGTGGTTTTTGTATTCCGTAGTTCCAAGCATATCGGCAGAACTTTCGGTTTTACCCTTGCCTTCCATCAGGCTCCATTCGCCACCATAGTTGATGGAATGTTTGTCAGAGATGAGTTGCTTGACTTCGATTCTTCCACTATAGATATCGTAGTTGGAATTGGAACGGTTGAGGGTTTCCTGCATCTCGCTACCTTCTTTCTCCGTGATAGGCTGGCTGTCAGAATCCTTGTTCCTGGCATAGTCCAGATAAATCTGTGATGAGAGATGCTTCGACCATTTAGCCAGATGGAAGAGATTGAAGTGGTGGCTGCGCTGGTGTCCCCATTGCTGGCTCCCCGCATTAAAGTACTTCATCTCGCCATCCGCATCAGAAAGCTTCATCTCTCTATTTGTATCTTCTCCTGCTGGGTTAGGATAGCGATAGTACTGCTGCTGTTTCTCGCTTCTGCCGCCATTCAGCCAAAGCCCTTCCCATTGTATTCCCACTTCGTGTTGCTTGCTGAGCAACCAGTCGAAGTTGAGTTCTGTAGCGTTATAATTTGCCTTGTTCTTGCCATGGCGGTCGGTTCCGAAGAGATATTCGCCATCTTTGGCTCTTACGAGCGCTTCCTGTGGCTGATGCACATTGTATCGGTTGTCTGTGTAGCCGTAAAATCCTGTGAGCGAAATCTTCTTCGTTACCCAACCCAGGGTCAATTCCTCGTGGTTGGTGTTCACCTCGCTCAATTTATCATACACCTGCATCTTGCCGAATATACCCTCGTCTGTTCTTCTCGTCAGGATTCTCAGTACGGCTCCCGTCGTTGCATCATATTTTGCACCAGGAGTGGTAATGAGTTCTATTTCATCTATCAGCTTCACATCGAGATGAGAGAGTTCGGCAGAGGTAGCCTTCTTGTCGTTGAGATAGATGGTGGGTGCTCCCAGTCCGTTTACTTCCAGAGTTCCATCGGAGGTTTGTTTCATGCCGGGTATGTGCTTCAATACATCTTCCAGCGTCGGCTCCTTTGCCAAAGGAGTATTACGGACACGGGTAACCAGGGCATCGTTTCTCATCTTGTACATCGGGCGATGACCTGTTACGGTTACGGCTTGAATCTCGGCCTCCTTATCAGCTTTGATTGAATCTTTTTCCGTCTGTACTGAGTCTGCGGAAACTCCGGATGTCGGGAATTTCCCGTTTTGTGCTGTTGCACAGGTGGCGGTGGCTAGCATCGCACATATAACTGTTTCTTTCTTCATTTTCTTCCTTGCTTTTTGTTTTCGTCTGCAAAGGAACAGCTTTTCGGGCTCAAAATCGCAAATAATCATTACTGAAACATTACGCTGGCAAAATAATCTTGCTTCACCTTATTATATATAGTGAAATCTTCGTACCTTTGCACTGAAAAAAGAAAAAAAACCTCAAATCCGCAACCTATAGGGTTTAGTGGGATTTTGCTTGCAAAACGACGAAATTCATTTTATTGTACATATTTCTTGCACAACAGAAATGTCGCAGACACAAAATCCCCTTACCCCATAAAGCGACTTGAGGTAATACGCTGGTTTAACCAGAAAAGCATGGTCTTTAACCAAAGTCTGTCTTGAACAGGTTGGCATAAGCATTGTTGTCTGAGTAAATGTTCAATACATGCCTACGTGATGTCTTAATCCATTTCGCAGGAACAGATATGAACTTGAAAACAAAGGTCTTGATTCTGCTGGTGGCACACAATCCAAATTCATGGGTTTTCAATCTCTGCATAATAGCTTTGTAGAAGTTTCTGATGAGAGCTGTCATAAGCAGGAATACAGTATTCTGTGCCATGAACGATTTTGGCAATCGATTCCAGCCAAAGCCATTGTTCATGTCATCGAAGATGCGTTCCTTGCCACCACGAAGATTGTAGAATTCCACGATGTCTCTTGCACTCGACTTGTAATCGTTAGTCAGTATACATCTGTAGGTATATTCGCCTTCCCAAATGTCAAGGTCTCCCTCTATTCGCCTTTGTCTCTGTATGACAAGACGATACGGTTTTCCTTTCCATTTCTCAACAAGGATAGAATTCAACTCAAACTCAATACCGTTGATTTCAACAGTTTTCCATCCAGTTAAGGCAAACATGGAATCGTAGAAAGAAGAGCATCTGTTGGCACGAATATAAAAATGCCTGCAATGAGCCTCTACCATATCTACGATTTCCTCCGAACATGAGCCGCAATCCATGCGGGCACGAGAAATATATATTTCCGAAGCCTCCAATCGCTTGAAGATTCTTTCCAAAGTTTCTTTTGGTTGAAGCGCACGTTTGTGTTGCCGTCTCTATTTTCAATACCAACAATCATGTCGTTAATGACAGCTACACCTGGACTATAGCCCAAGAACTTCTTGTAGGTTGGTTTTGCATCATACTTCTCTGTTTCAATGAACTGATGGTCAAAGTCAAAATCATACTCTTGACCGGATTTCAATTGACCAGTAGCAAGCAGGGCATTGACCAGTAAGCAGTTCATCTTGTCTGCAGTATTGAAATCATAGGATTTGCCAGAAGCAGACTTATAGGTGATGCTCTTAAAAGTCAGTTCTTCGATAGCACGTAATATGGTGTCTGCGCTGCAAGTGCGAAGAGTTGGATGAAGAGACAAATGTTTCATCAGGTGAGTTGTAACATCCTCAATACATGAGCCACCACAAAGATATACGCACATCAGAGAGCGTAGAATCTCGCTATATTGATAACCAAACATAGTGCATCTCAATCCCAAGGTGGAATCTATGGTTTGAGCTAAAAGAGCATCAAATTGCTCCATAATCGAAAAAATTCCCCCAAAAGGAGTGAGTTTCTCAGATTTTATTTGTACTTTTGCCATGTCATTCAGAATTTTGTTTGTTTTTATTTTACAACACTAAGATAAGTGAAATTTCTGACATGGCAAAATCCTGAGCAACTTTTTGTTGCTCAGGTGCTTATAAAAAATATTAAATTATAGTGTTGCGGAAATTAGGAAAAATATGAATAGAAGAATCAAACAAGTCTGGCTGCTCGCCATCCTTTCCTCTTTCCTGCTGATAGGCTTGCAGACCTATTGGCTCTATAATAGCGTGACCTATTCGATGGGAGAGATGGGGAAGAAAAATGCCGAAAAGGCGGAACAGGCAATAGTCACTTATCAGACAAATATCGGAGCGGCGGTAAAAGAAAAATCACATATCGGTTATGTCGTTACGGCATATTTTTCAGACTACAAGAGTCCCTGTACTACGGTTTGCTCTCCGCTGGATACGGATACAATCATTGGTGGAGTAGTGTATAGCAAGCCGGGATTCGGCAACGTGATGGAGAAGAGAGATACTTTCGATTTGCGTGAGACGGATTCCAACAATTCTTTTGATTGCCTGAATACTTACATCACTTACCAGCTTACCCGTTTTGATAAGGCGCATTTTGACCGTTTCATCAGTAGGAAACTGGGCAATGATTTCATCGGGGCAGAGATGAAGACGGGAAAGCATCGTCTGTGGCAGACAAGAATCGTAGAGCCTCCTACCTTGTTTCATCACGAAATGCTGGTAGAAGTGCCTTTCAATCCTATCCAGTATCAGTCGATGCAAATGAGGATGCAGGTGCCGATGCTGCCCATCCTGAAGGGAATGATGTGGCAGATGATAGGAAGTCTGCTGGTTACCATCATGCTTCTCCTGAGCATAGCTTATCTCATCAAGGTGATGCTCCTGCAGAAGAAGGTGGATAAGATGCGAAGCGACTTTGTGCATACGATGATTCACGAGCTGAAACGCCCCGTGCAGACGCTGAAGATGTGTGTATCTGTATTCTCTGCTCAAAAGACAGATGAGAAGGATGAGAATGCTCTCATCATGGAGACGGTTAGAGAGGAAAGCGATAACCTGACCGCCTATCTCGCCAAACTCCGGGAAGTAATCAGGGCAGAGGAACATATCCCGCTCCAGATAACGTCTTTCGATATCCATGCCGCCTTGCTGAATCTAGTGGCTGTGTATCGAAAGAACAGACAGAAGGAGGTGAATGTTTCGCTCGATTACCAGCGCACTTCCGACCTGATGATGGGAGATAGAGACCAGCTTCTGAATGTGGTCAGCAACCTGATGGAGAACTCGGTGAAATATTCTGGAGACATAGTCAATATCCATGTTGCCTGCCGAGATATCGGGAAGGGGGAAGTCATGATTTCTGTATCAGATAATGGAATCGGAATTTCGTCCGACGAGCAGCAGAGAGTCTGGACGAAGTTCTATCGCAGCAATACTTACCCGGATATGATGCAGCCGGGCATCGGCTTGGGCTTGAGTTTTGTGGATATGATAGTGAAGGCCCATGGGGGCAGAAAAATGATGCAGAGCGAAGTGGGCAAGGGAACCAGGATTTCGATCATCATCCCGCAGCACTCCTGATGCATCCGGTTTAACGCTATAAACAACAGGAAAAATGATCAAGATATTATTTGCAGACGATGACTTGAAGTATTCCATGTTGCTGAAGAGTTTCCTTCAGCAGCATGGCTACGACGTGACTTATGCCGGAAATGGCAAGAAGGCATGGGAACAGTTCCCGGAGGTGAAGCCCGACCTGGTATTGCTCGACATCAATATGCCGGAGATGGATGGCTATGAGGTGGCTGAGCGCATCAGAACCATCGACCCGAAGGTGCTTATCTTCTTCCTCACCGACCGTACGGAGAAGAACGATCGACTGAAAGGTTTCTCCCTGAAGGCAAACGATTATCTTGCCAAACCCTTCTATCCGGAAGAGTTGTTGGCAAGAATAGAGGAGCGGTTCTCTATGAATGAGAGTGAGACGATAGAAGAGGAGGTGTATCATTTCGGTGAAACCACCTTCTGCTATAATAACAATGAACTTCGTACCCGTTCCTCTCGTGTGCTCATCACCAGCCGACAAGCCGACATTCTCCGTCTGCTGGCGAAGAATATCGGTAATGTAGTAAGCAAGGAGATGATACAGGAGGCGGTGTGGGGAACCGTGAGTTATGCCAACTCCCTGGCTGTGAATGTGCAGATGACGTATCTCCGTCATGCTCTTCAGCATGATGCGACCGTTAAGATTGAGTCGCTGAAGAAAAAGGGATACGTACTTACTCTCTTATCTGAAGTATAGCAAATACCTCTTTTATCCGAATTATAAAAAAGTTAATCCGAAACAGCGGCTATTGCTAGCCAGTCTGTCTCGGATCTTTTTTATTTGTGGATGAAGCGGTTTATTCTTCTGTTTTTGCCATCATCTTCTCATAGAGTCCATCCACGATGGAGTCGGCGAGCGAGATGTTGGGCACCATGATGTTTTCACACTTCAGGTATTCGCATGCCTTGAGGAAGATCTCAGCGGCAGGAATGATGACGTCGGCACGGTCTTCTTTCAGAGAGAAGGAAATCTCGCGCTCCTCGATGCTCAGGGGCTGCATCATCGAGTGGAGACGCTTCAGTTCGGCAAGCGTCAGGTTTTTGGAGTCCTGCTTGCTGTGGCGTGCCAGCTTGTTCAACTTGTTGATGTTGCCACCCGAACCGATGATCCTGATGTCGCCGTATTGCTCGGCATATCTCGTCAGGTTCTCCTTGAAGAGCTTTTCGGTGTCGGCAGTCACCTTGCCGCTCAGCATTCTCAGAGTACCCATGTTGTAGGAATAGCTCTCGGCGAGCACACCGTCATGGATGATACTCACCTCCGTGGAACCACCGCCCACATCAATGTAGGCAAAGCTGCCCTCGTTGGAGTCTGTTTTCTCTACCAGGTTGTTGTAGAGGAGCTGTGCCTCCTCCTGTCCCTTGATGATTTCGAGTTTGATGCCGGTTTGCTTCTCTATCTTCTTGAGCACCTTCTTGCCGTTCTCGGCATCGCGCATGGCTGAAGTGGCACAGGCGCGAAATGCCTCTACGTCATTGAGTTTCATGAATTGCTTGAAGCCCTTCATCATGTGGAGCATCATCTTCTCACGCTCCTTGGAAACCTTTCCCAGGGTGAATACATCCTTACCCAATCGCAATGGGATGCGGATGAACATGAGTTTTTTGATGCGGTCTTCCTCTCGGATTGCCTCGGGATCGAAGCGCTTGATGAGGAGTCGGGCTCCGTTTGAGCCGATATCAATGGATGCTAAATTCATCATTATTTATATGCTTTATTATTTATATGCCTTATAAAGTTCTTCCTGACTGCGGAATGGCTCGCCTTTTACAAATTCCTTGCCGCCCTTGCCATCTACCACTCTGCCGTTCATCGTATCTCTCATACCATAGGAGATGGTGCGGAGCAGGTCTGCCTGCATATCCTCGTCATATACCGGGGTGAGTACCTCGATGCGGTTGATGAGGTTTCTTGGCATCCAGTCGGCAGAACCGATGAAGTATCTTGGCTTGCCTCCGTTGGCAAAGATGAGGATACGGCTGTGCTCCAGATAGCGGTCGATGATGCCCACGCAGCGGATGTTGTCGCTGAGCTTGGCGATGCCTGGCACCAGCGAACAGTTGCCGCGGATCACGATGTCTATCTTCACGCCAGCCTTTGAAGCCTGATAGAGCTTGGTTACCATGTCGGTATCGGTGATGTGGTTGATCTTCATCTTCACCCAAGCCTCCTTGCCCTCGTTGGCATTCTTGATTTCGGCATCGAGCATGCGCAGGATGCGGCTCTTCATGGAGTTTGGAGAGACGAGAAGCTCGTTGAAGCGGAATGGTGAGAATGGGCGGTCGATGAAATCGAATACCTTAGCCACCTCGTTTACCAGCTTAGTACGGGCTGTCATCATCAGATAGTCGGTATAGATCTTGGCATTGCCCTCGTGGAAGTTTCCGGTTCCCACACAGGCGATGTTGCCCTTCTTTGATTCGATATAGAGCAGCTTGGAGTGAATCTTCAGTCCTTCTACACCGAAGATTACGTTCACGCCCTCTTCCTGCATGCGCTTGCTCCATTTGATGTTGCTTTCCTCGTCGAAACGTGCCAGAAGTTCTACTACGGCTGTTACCTTCTTGCCGTTGCGGGCAGCGGTAATGAGCGCCTTTACTACCTTTGAATCCTTTGCCAGACGATAGAGGGTGGTTTTGATTGCCTTCACCTCGGGTTTGATAGCTGCCTCACGGAGCACACGGATGTAGCCGTTGAAGCTATGGTAGGGTACATGGATAAAACGGTCTTTCTCACGAATCTGGTCGAGGATGCTCTCGTTGGAGAGGAACTCCGGTTTCATGATAGGAGCCCACTTCTCGTACTTCAGTTCCTTGTGTCCGCAATCTGGGAACGACATCAGATCCTTGTGGTTCTGGTATCTTCCGCCAGCCAGTGAAGCATCCAGTTCTTTGGTGTTCAATCGCTCACGGAGTTTCTTTTGGAGTTCCTTCGGCATCTCCTGATCGTAGATTACGCGCACGGCTTCACCCTTCTTACGGCTGTTTACACCCAGTGCAATCTTCTCCATGGTTCCGAAGTCGGCATCATTGTCCATCTCCATTTCGGCATCCTTGGTAAACTTGAAACTGAAAGCACGGTAGGTGCTCTCCTTGAAACCGAGGAATACCAGAGGTAGACAGTATCTGATTACATCGTCCAGATACATGATGTTGTCAAAACCCTCGCTTGCCGGCACCTTTACCCAGCGTCCGTAAACTCTATCTGGTACCTTTACTACGGCATATTTCTTCTTCTTGTCATCCTCAGCCTTTTCTACGGCAAGGTAAATGCGGTTGTCCTCCAGTGTGGAGAGGTCGTCTATCTCGTTGAGCCAGATAGGGTTGACAGAACCATTGAGCTTGTCGTAGAAGAACTGCGTAAGGAATTCCTTCTGCTCGTCGTTGAGCTGGTCTTCGTTGAGCAGGCGAACCTTGTGTACTTCAAGCTCTCGGAAAACCGTATCCACCGCCTCAGTGTATTCTTTCGAATAAGATTCATTGAGTTTATTAATTGCTTTAAGTGATTTCTTAATCTGCTGTTCGGTATCCTTGTCGAGCTTTTGGTTGAGCATGCGGTTGAGTGATGCCACGCGGACACGGAAGAACTCGTCAAGGTTATTGGAATAAATACCGAGAAAAGAGAGACGCTCCAACAATGGGACGTACTCTTTCTCTGCTTCCTGGAGAATGCGATGGTTGAAGTACATCCAACTGATATCGCGTTCTACGTATGCCTTTTTGAGTAATTCTTCTTTGGTCATAGTCGTTTGCTAATTATAGAGTTATTTAACTTTCTAATGTCTTTCCATACGTCCTGGGCTAGGGGCTTTTGGGCTTTCAGTCCGTTCTTGAACCACATTCGAAAGTTTGTGGGTTATTTTATTTTTGTAGACTCTTTCTTATTCTTTTTTTCAACTTTCTTTTCTGGAGCAGCTTCCTTCTTCTCTAAGTCAGCTTTCTTTTCAGAAGTCTTTTCTTTCTTCTCTGCGTTAGCTTTCTTTTCAGAAACTTTCTCGTCCTTCTTGTTCTTAGAAGGTTCTTTAGAGTCTTTGCCTGGTACTTCCAGAACGAGGAAATCTGTATCTCCGTCGATAAAGTGAAGCTCTTTACGGAAGAACTTGCTGCTGCCTGCTGGAACGATGATGTCGTGCAACTGGTCGCAGTCATCGAATGTATGACGGCTCAACTTTTCTGGAGTTCCTGCGAAAGTAATCTTCTTCAGTTTGTCGCATTCAGCGAAAGCGTATGCTTTGATAGCTTTCACGCTGGCTGGTATATAAATGTTATCCAATTCATCACAATCATAGAATGCATCATGTTCAATCTCCTTCACCGTACTAGGGATGATGACATGAGCCAATTGTTTCTTGCCACGGAAAGCCATCTCTCCGATAATCTCTACTCCCTCAGGAATCGTAAAACTGGCATCATGGTTCATGTAGTAAACCAAGCGCTTCTTGTCGGCGGTATAGACTGCCCCGCCGTCAAACTCAAAATTATCGCTGTCAATCTTCTGTAAGGCGAGGTTGAGAACCAAGTTTTCAAACTTACCGTCTTTCTTGGACTTCTTCTTGAGAATCTCCAAAATTGCTTTTTTATTTTCCTTCATATAATCATATATGTTAATTGTATTTCTTTTCGGTTGCAAAGGTACGGCGATATTTTTAAACTAGAGCGAAAAGATGGTTACATGTTTATGACGATGATGTTACATCGATATTACGGGCGTTACAATCATATTACACGCTTTGTAAACAGGCAATGTAACACTTTTTTAATACTTATGTTTTGTGAAAGAAATATTTTATCCTTATCTTTGCAGCCGAAAAGAAATAGAAAGGCATCTTGTAGGATTTCAATTCATAACGGGATTGCTTTCTTGTTGGTAACAATCAATTAAGCTATATATATAAGGTAAAAATGAAGAAGAAAACGTATCTGTTTATAGCACTGTCTATAGTGTCGATGGGAATGAATGCCCAAAACTCAGAAAAGAGTTCTCTTGAAAACAATGTGCCTGAATTCGTCAAGACAATGAAGATAGGTGGAACCATCCGTTCTAAGTATGAATACCAAACCGAGGAAGGGGAGGGACGATTTGAGGTGCGTACGGCCCGTATCAATGTAGCAGGAAATGTAACAAAGGAGGTTAGTTATAAGGCTGAGATTGATCTCTGTGATGAGGGTAAGATCAAGATGCTCGATGCTTATACCCGCATCAAGCCTTGGAAGACACTGCAGCTTACCATTGGTCAGGAGCGTGTGCCATTCACTATTGATGCTCACCGTTCTCCTCATCAGCAGTACTTCGCCAACCGCTCGTTCATCGCCAAGCAGGTGGGCAACGTGCGCGACGTGGGTGCCGAAATCGGATACACCTGGAATGTAGGTTTCCCAATTGTGGTGAATGCCGGTATCTTCAACGGTTCGGGTTTGACCAACCAGAAGGATTACTGGACCAAGGGCGTTAACTATTCAGCCAAGGCTCAGTTCCTCTTCCCAAATGTCAACCTGGTGTTGAGTACCCAGAAGATCAAGCCATCTGATGTTACGGTAACGATGTATGATGGCGGTATCACCTTCCACAAGGGTGGTTTCATTGCTGAGGCTGAGTATCTTTACAAGCATTACAGTAAGGATGCTTTCCACGATGTTCATGCATTCGATGGTTTCGTATGCTATGATATTCCGGTGGCTAATCCTAAGAGCCTTATCAGGAAGGTTTCGCCTTTGGCAAGATATGATTTCATGAGCGACCACAGTGATGGTACAAGATATGGCGGTTCTGATACAGAACTGGGTGCATTGAAGATCAATGATTATAAGCGCCATCGTGTTACGGGCGGTGTAACCTTGAGCCTTGCCAAGCCATTCATCTCAGATATCCGTATCAACTACGAGAAATATTTCTATCGTAAAGGTGGTATAGCTAAAGTTTCAGAAAAAGATAAGATTGTTGTGGAGTTCATGACAAAGTTCTAATAATAGTTTATAGTTAAGAGTTTATAGCAACAGTCATCTATAAACTATAAACTCTTAACTATAAATTCCTTACAGCATTCCCTTAGAACTAGGAAGCTCGAAGTGGTAGATGTCTCTCTTTACCGCCATTTTCAGCGAACGGGCAAGTGCCTTGAAGATGCCTTCTATCTTGTGATGCTCATTTTCGCCTTCAGCCTTGATATTGAGGTTCATCTTTGCTGCATCACTCAGACTCTTGAAGAAATGCTTGAACATCTCGGTTGGCATTTCGCCCACCTTCTCTCTGTGGAACTTGGCATCCCAAATCAGCCATGGACGGCCACCGAAATCCAATGCTACCTGACAGAGACAGTCGTCCATCGGCAGACTGTAGCCGTATCTTTCTATTCCGCGCTTATCACCTAAAGCCTGCAGCAGGCATTCGCCCAGTGCAATACCCGTATCCTCAATGGTATGATGCTCATCCACATAGAGGTCGCCCTTGGTATGGATGGTGAGGTCCATCATGCCGTGCTTGCCTATCTGTTCCAGCATGTGGTCGAAGAAACCGAGACCGGTAGAAATGTCGCATTTTCCTGAACCATCGAGATTTACCTTGATGTAGATATCCGTTTCCTTGGTGGTGCGCTTCACCTCTGCGATGCGGTCGCCGGCAAAGAGAATCTCAGCAATCTTATCCCAATCCATACCGTCTTTTCCGAGAATCAGGCTCTTGCAACCCAGGTTCTCGGCAAGCTGGGCATCGGTTTCACGGTCGCCGATTACATAACTGTTTGCCATATCGTAGGCAGGGTTGTCGATATATTCAGTCAGCATGCCCGTGCCCGGCTTGCGCATCGGCGAGTTATCCTCAGGGAAGTGGCGGTCGATGTGCTGCTTGGCAAAGTGGATGCCTTCGCTCTCCAGGGTCTGGATGATGAAGTTGTGGACTGGCCAGAAGGTATCTTCCGGAAAGGAGTCGGTACCCAGTCCGTCCTGGTTGCTCACCATCACCAGCTCGTAGTCGGTGTGCTGGGCAATGAAGGAGAGATTGCGGAACACGCCCTTGGTGAATACCAGCTTCTCGAAGCTGTCAATCTGTTCATCCTCTGGTTCCTGAATCAGAGTTCCATCGCGGTCGATGAAGAGTAATCTTGTCTGTTTCATGTCTCTTATATATGTTAATACGATTAATATTTTTCAATTTCTGCGGTTGCCATCTTCTGGCTTTCCTTCATTCTCTTCTTCTCTTCGTCTTGCACCTTGTAAGAGCCGAATTGATAGGCAAGTGAAATGCCGAGCCAGCTCAGGGCGTAGATGATGAGCAGGAAGGTGATGGTAAACACCAGGAAGAGGAGTGGGGTGAAATAACCCGGCACACCGAGCGGGTCACCATCAAGCGCACCGAGCTGTGAATAGAACTGTGCGATGATGAGGATGATGGAAGGCAGGGCTGCGATAAAGGTAGCGATGCCTACGATAATCATGCCGAGAAAACTGGTCAGAAAGAAACCTCCGAAGTGGCGGAGAATGCGGAGGAGGGATTTTCTTATCTTGCGCTTTTCGCCCTTAGGACACAGTTGCTTTCTTGGCAGGAGATGCCAGAATGATACGATAGCCATTACGATAGTGGCTCCGTAAATGATGGTTTGCAGGATGAACGAAGCCATCGGATTTACGGCTCCCCAATCGTGAAGCGGTTTGTTGGGGAGGAGGAAATAGAGTACGATAGCCAGCAATACAGCAAATGGAACATGGGTAGTCCATGTCTGTTTTACAAGTGATCTGAAGTCACTTGTTATGGTATCGTATGATGCTCTCATGCAGGAAGTTATACTTCTGTGCTTAAATAATTCATTTACTTCCATAACTATCTTGTTTTAATTTCTAATTATCGCTTTTGTTTTTTTACTCTTTTACCTTTAAAAGTTTCTTCTGAATTCTGAGCAGGTAATGGCGGTAGCGATAGCCACATTCAGACTGTCGGCGGTAGCTCTACCTTCCGGAAAGTTAGGGATGAGCAACTTGTGATTTACCTTCTTTGCCAGGTCTGGCGAGATGCCTTTTCCTTCGTTTCCCATCACGATAAGTCCACGGTTTTCGAGCGTTTGCTGATAGATGTTGTCGCCGTCCAACAGGGTGCCGTAAACGGGAACATCGGCAGGAAGTGATTCTACCAGTCCCAGCAGGTCGCCATATTCTACCTTCACTCTTGCTATGCTGCCCATCGTAGCCTGAACCACCTTCGGATTGTATACGTCGGCAGTATCCTGACTGCAGTAGATATGGGTGATGCCAAACCAGTCGGCGATGCGGATGATGGTGCCCAGATTGCCCGGGTCCTGAACGCCGTCGAGCGCCAGACTCAGTTCGCTGGTATTAATAGAGTAATCTCCTGATGTTGCCTGTCTGAATACGGCAAGTACCTGTTGCGGATGCTGCAGGAAACTCACCTTCTTCAGTTCTTCATCAGTAACCTCTATCACTTCGGTTTCAGCCCCGAAGTGTTTGCCCCGGAGCCATTCGCCGGTAGCCACAATCAGGTCGGCAGGTTGCAGAGCGAGCAGATCGTCTACCACCTTGAAACCTTCTGCCACGAACTTTCCTTCTTTATTTCTGTTCTTCTTCAGTTCGAGCGAACGTATGTACTTTATTTTATTCTTGCTAATCATTTATTTTTTGTCTATATGTGTGCAAAGGTAACATAAAATATAGACATTTCAAAATAAAAAGTGCTAAATATTTTGTATTTAATTTGTTTTGCATTATCTTTGCATATCAAAAACGATAGATATTTTGAAAATACAGAAGATTTCATTACTTGCCTTGCCGCTGCTCATAGTATCTTGTTCTTCAAGCAAAATGGTGCCGGAAGGGGAGTATATATTAAATAAGGTAGAAGTGAAGAGCGACTCGGCAGGGTATAATGCCGGGGCGCTCAAGCAGTATGTGCGCCAGAAAGAGAAACCGAAACTCTTCTCGCTCTTCAAGAATCCTTTCAGCAAGAAGCCTGTCATCTACGATACTTTGCAGGCACGGCTCTCCTGTCAGGATCTGATTACCGCCATGCAGAACCAGGGCTTCATGCATGCTGGGGTGTCGCTCTATACCACCAAGAAAGGAAAGAAATTGGATGCTACCTATCTGTTGCATCCCGGAGAACCTTTTATGATAGGTAAGGTGAAATATGAAGTGGAAGATGAACATATCCAGCAACTTCTGCATCTCGATAATCCCGATAATCAGCAGATTAAGCCGGGTATGAGATTTACGGTAGAAACATTGGATAATGAGCGCAGGCGTATCTCCAGCCTTCTGACCAATGATGGCTATTTCCGCTTTCATAAAGATTTTATCCAATTTTCTGCCGATACGATTGCGGGACAGAAGGATATCGCCCTGACGCTCCACCTGATGAAGTATAAGGCAAACAGTAATGCTCCTGAGGTTGATCATCCCCGATATGAAATCAGAAACATCAACTATCTGAGTAATGACAGCGACCGAATCCATCTGCGCCATCAGGTTTTGCTCAATGCCACTGCCCTCAGAGAAGGCCGTCCCTACAGTGCCGCCGCCTTGCAGCGCACCTATAACAACTTTGCCCGTCTGCAGGCGGTGAAGTATACCAACATCAGATTCTCTGAAGTTCCTGACAGCAACCTGGTTACGGAGAACGGAATGGAGAGGGACAGCATCAGCCGGCAGATGGATTGCAATATCCAGATCAGTACCAACAAGCCTTCTACCATCGCCTTCCAGCCGGAGGGAACCAATACGGCGGGCGACTTGGGAGCTGCTGCATCGCTCACTTATACCAACCGAAATCTCTTCAGAGGTAGTGAGCAGCTGAGCATCGAACTTCGTGGAGCTTACGAGGCTATTACCGGTCTGGAGGGGTATCAGGATCAGAACTATACTGAATATTCGGTTGAAGGCAAACTGGTTTTCCCTCGTTTCTTGGCGCCTTTCCTTTCAAGAAATTTCAGAAGAAGACAGACGGCAAACAGCGAGTTATCGGCAAGTTGGAATCTTCAGAACCGTCCGGAGTTTCATCGCCGCGTATTCTCTACTGCCTGGCGTTATCGCTGGACAGAACCGCGTCATCACCTGGCCTGGCGTTTCGACCTGCTCGATCTCAACTATGTGTATATGCCATGGATATCCGAGACTTTCAAGAGAGACTATCTTGATAATGCAGAAAACAGAAATGCCATCCTCCGCTACAATTACGAAGACCTGTTTATCATGAAGATGGGTTTCGGTTTGAGTTATAGCGATGGGGTAGATGCTGTGCGAGTGAATGTAGAGAGTTCGGGCAATCTGCTGAGCGGTGTTTCCAAGGCTTTCGGTTTCAAGGTGAACAGCCAGGGGCAGCGTACATTATTTAATATAGCTTATGCCCAGTATGCCAAGTTTGATGTAGATTATACTCATCTGATGCAGTTTGATAAGCGCAATGCTCTGGCGCTGCATGCGGGCATCGGTGTGGCTTATCCTTACGGCAACAGTACGGTGTTGCCTTTCGAAAAGCGTTATTTCTCGGGTGGTGCCAACTCGGTAAGAGGTTGGGGCGTAAGAGAATTAGGTCCGGGCAAGTTTAAGGGAACTGACGGCAGAATAGATTTCATCAACCAGACGGGTGATGTGAAGCTCGACTTGAATGCCGAATATCGCACTTCGCTCTTCTGGAAGTTTGAGGGTGCAGCGTTTATCGATGCCGGTAATATCTGGACACTTCGCAATTATCAGGATCAGCCTGGCGGCCAGTTCAAGATAGATGAATTCTACAAACAGATAGCTGTAGCCTATGGCTTAGGTCTCAGGTTGAATTTCGATTACTTCATTCTCCGTCTGGATATGGGTATGAAGGCAATCAATCCTGCTTACGGAACGAAGGAAGAGCATTGGGCGATTATCCACCCGAAACTAGACCGCGATTTCGCCTTCCATTTCGCAGTAGGTTTGCCGTTCTAAATGCAGCTAATAGTTTATAGTTAATAGTTGATAGTTAATAGTTTATAGCCAGGAGTTTCTGTAGGGCATCTTTTTTGATTATGATGCCCCTCAGAAACTCCTTACTTTTTTCAAGGCAATTTTTCCAACTTAATCTTCCAGAGTCCCTTTTCCATACACATCGGCAGTTGGAAATCGGCCTGTTCTATGAGCTGCGGATCCTGTCCGATGCTGTCCATCTGCAGAAAATTATGAACCGTAAGGGTAACGGTGGCACTTGTTTCATCGTCACCGAAATCAATATCCGTAATCTCGATGCTGGCATCCTCCGGTTTCTGGCGCAGCAGTTCCACGTCGGTCTCGTTCACATTACTTGCAGCATAACGCAGCCAGCGCTCCGATTCCTGGGTGCAATACTTCACGGCTTTCGGGAAATGCCAGTTGAAATAATTGTTGGCAAACGAATCAACATCTGCCTTCAGCTGGTCCTCGCTGCCTTCGTGAGGTTCACAGCCCGAAAGGCTGAATATACTTGCGGTCATGCATGCCACAGCTATGCATAAACCTATCATCGACTTCTTCATCATGATTCTCAAATCTTAAAAATTCTATTTTTTTGCGATATTTCGGCACAAAGATAGTAAAAAACTTTGTAATAAGAATCTTTTTTGCTAACTTTGCATGGAAAATAACAATTAAAATGCTGAAATTTATATCCTTTGGCAGTGGAAGTAGTGGCAATTGCTATTATCTTTACACTGATACGGATTCGATACTGATAGACGTAGGAGTAGGAATAAGAATATTGAAGAAGCATTTCCATAACTATGGACTTCGCTTCGAGGATGTGCATCACGTCCTCATCACCCATGACCACGCCGACCATGTAAAGTCGGTGGGGAGTCTGAGTACTGACTATCATCTACCGGTATATACGACCCGTAAAGTACATCAAGGCATCGAGCGCAACTATTGTGTTCGAAAGAAGATAGAGCCTAACCATGCTCGTGTGATAGAGAAGAAAGTAACTTTCACACTGGGCGAGTTTAAGATTACTCCGTTCGGTGTACCCCACGACAGTACCGACAATGTTGGCTATTTCGTGGAGTGCGGTGGTGTAAACTTCTGTCTCATCACCGATGTGGGGCATATTACTGAAGAGATGCACGACTTTATCGGCCGTGCCAACTATCTTGTGCTCGAGGCGAACCATAGTGTAGAGATGCTCCAGCAGGGTCATTATCCCCAGTATCTGAAGGATCGCATTCTGGGAGATAACGGTCATCTGAGCAACGACGATTGTGGCGAGGCGCTTGCCAATTATGCTACACCGGAGCTTCATCACGTCTGGCTCTGTCATCTCAGCGAGGAGAACAACCATCCTGAGCTGGCACGCAAAACCGTGGAGCAGATCCTGCGCAGCAAAGGCATCATAGCCGGCAAGGACTTCCAGCTGGAAGTATTGAAGCGCAAGACACCGAGCGAAATCTATAAGCTGGTGTAGGGCAGGTGTAAAACTAGGTAGCCGGATAAGGAGTTATATTGAGTTAACTCCTTATCCGGCTATTTCATGAATACGAAATAAACGGCTGCAATCAGGCAGCAGAAGGCTGCGAAATGATTCCAGTGCAATCCCTGTCCCTGAAAGAGGATATTGGCGATGATGGCGAAGACGATAAGCGATACGCATTCCTGTATCACCTTGAGTTGGACCAGATTAAACGGTCCGCCATTATCCACGAAACCGATGCGGTTGGCTGGTACCTGACAGCAATATTCGAAGAAGGCGATAGCCCAACTGAAGGCGATGACACCGATAAGAGGCCAGTTGCTGCTCACGCCCGTTTGTTGCAACTTGAGGTGTCCGTACCAAGCTAGCGTCATGAAGATGTTGCTCAGCACCAATAATAATATAGTATACAATCCGTTCATAATCTTATCTTTTTTGCGGGTGCAAAGGTAATATATTTTTTTAAACCCTCCAAATTTCAGGGAAGTTTCATTTCGTTTTTGTTTTGATATGGCTGTTTTTGGCAGATAGATCTCCGATATCCTGATATTTATCTCCGAAAGATAAGTGTGCTGTTTGCGTATGGCTAGTAGGCTGTTTGGGGCGAACAGCCGACTAGCGGAATAGGGAACAGTTGGCTGTTCCTATGAGACAGTCATCTCAGACGGGGAAACCAGATTTCTCCTTCCATCTGCACTTTGATATCAGCTATCGCAATATCTTCTTCCATAGATTCTTGTATTCAAGAATCTCGTTTATTAGTTGGCATCAAGATTTCGGTATAATCTGGCAAACTCTTCTAATCTAACTACTAGTACTCTTGGAAAATCAATGTTTTCTAAATCTTTGAAATGTTTATCATCTGATACAATGAAATCGGCATTAGCAAAGACTGCACAATCCACAAACTTATTATCATCGGGATCCTGTGTGATAAGATTCCAATGATAATGAGCATCAACTCTTTGGGTATTTGGAGCTTGAGTTATAATCTCTAATACCATAGTTGCTATTAATCGATTCGTTTTTAAACAAAGTATTTCTTCGTATTCTTCTAGAATTTCAGTTGTAAAGCAGAGACAATAGTCCCCATTCAAGAATCTTTCCCATAAGAAATAATTTTTGCTTTTCCTTGCAATTATCTGCAAGAGACAGTTGGTATCTAAGACGATATTTCTCTGCATAGTCAGTTTATTTATAAGTCGTGCGCAAATGTTCTGACTGCATTTCCTGCAACTTTTCATTGCTCATTTCGCCAGATTCCCAAAGCTTATCTATTTCTCGCTGCAAGCGATCATTCATGAACTTTACTAATGTTCGTTTCAAGTCTGCCAAGTCCTGTTCTGACTGCAAACAAGAGATAACATTGAGCACCGCCTGCTGGGCCTGATTGAATTGTAATACTTGTGTTGCCATAATTGTAATTTTTAAACATTTCACTCTGCAAAGATACAGATAATTATTGAAACTCCAAAGATTTTGAGAAGAATATTTTGATTTTGCAAGAAAAATGGGGGATAATATAAAAAAGGTGGCGAATCTTTTTGTTATCTCTGATTTTTGCAGTATCTGGATTGATTCGCATAATCCTTTAAATTTCCGTGTCCTCAGCCATTTTCTTTCAGATTTTCTTGCGAGTTCCAATCTTTCTTCGTATCTTTGCCGTGCCAGTTATTCATTTAAAAAAGGAGCAATATGATGGTACATCGAGATAAGATATTATGTTTTTTGGTTTTATTCTGCTGCTTTGCTCATACTCCTCTGCAAGCCCAGCAGCCACGCAAGAAGGTGGGGCTCGTGTTGGGTGGAGGTGGTGCCAAGGGTGCGGCTGAAGTAGGTGTGCTCAAGGTGCTGGAAGAGGCTGATATTCCTATAGATTATATTGCCGGAACCAGTATCGGTGCCATCGTGGGCGGACTCTATGCCATCGGCTACGATGCTGCGGATATCGATAGCCTCTACCGTAACCAGAACTGGCTTTTCCTTTTGAGCGACCAGGTGAAACGTGAATCGGAGACTTTTCTTTCTAAAGAAGAAAGGGAGAAATATATCGTTCATATACCTCTTTCCAAAGAGAGGAAGGTCTCGTTGCCAACCTATTATGTGAAGGGCAGAATATCTTTAACCTTTTCTCGAAACTTACCGTGGGGTATCATCAGGTGGATGATTTCTCCAACCTACCTATTCCTTACCGTTGCGTGGCGGTAGATCTGGTAGAAGGCAAGGAGGTGGTGTTTTCATCGGGCTCGTTGCCATTGGCGATGCGTGCCAGCATGTCGATACCGGGCATGTTTGCTCCGGTAGAATGGAAAGGGAAGATGCTGGTGGATGGCGGCGCCTTGAACAATCTGCCGGTTGATGTGGCAAAGGAAATGGGAGCGGATGTGATTATCTGTGTAGATTTGAGTACCGGTTGGAAGAAGAAGGAAGAACTGAAATCGGCTTCTTCTGTTGTAGAACAGCTCATAAGTATGATGGGGCAGAACAAATACCGGAAGAATATGGCTGAAGCCGATCTTTATATCAATCCTTCTCTGAAAGGTTATTCGGCAGCCAGTTTCCAATCTGAAGCCATTGACACGATGATACAGCGGGGAGAACAGGCTGCCCGTCAGAAATGGGATGAGCTGATGGCTCTGAGAAAGTATATCTATGCTGATGCTTGTGATTCTGCAGCCTCTGATGATACATTACAGGATAAACGCCTCAAACAGCCGAAACCTTCTCAGACGGAAGCTTATCATATAGGAAGCATCCGGATAGAAGGCATCAGCGGAGAGGAGGAAAAGTGGATTAGAAAGAAAATTGCTTTACGGGAGAATTCGGAAGTCAGTCCTGAGGAGATAGATGGCACACTTGCCATGCTCAGGGGACTGAATATCTTTTCGCGTGTAGAATACAGACAGTCTAACGAGGAACCTTATGACCTGGTATTCATGCTGGAACCCAACGAATCGAGAAGAATCAGTGTAGGTGCACGTTTTGATACGCAGGATCTGGCGAGCGTCATTGCTCAGATATCCAATAACCAGCAGTTTTCTACCCGTCATCACTATGCCTTTACAGGACGCATTTCCCGTAATCCCTATCTGAAATGAAATATGCCTATGGCAACCTTTTCGGAGCGAAAATAGGCATTTCCTATCGTATGGCTCATTATGATTTCGACCTTTATGCGGACAAGCATAAGCTGGATGCCCTGGAGTTTCTTTCGCATTCTTTCGCTGGATTCTATACCCGCGATATCGGTAATTTCAGATTGAAATCGGGAGTGCAGTTTGATTATTATCATTATCATTCTGATATGTTCGAACGCGACGGAAGCATCCAGACACGTTCGTCAGACCATTTCCTGAACTACTTTGCATCTGTTGTGATGGATACTTACGACCGCCGCTATTTCCCGACCCGTGGTAGCCGCATTCAGGTTCAGGGCATTCTGCATACGGATGACGGAATACATTATGCTGATGGTAATCCTTTTGTTGAAGCTGCTTTTCAAGGAGAATGTGCCGTACGTCTCAATTCCAGATTCTATCTGCTCCCTAAGCTCAAGAGCCGCTTCTTGTTTGGCAGTTCCGTACCAGCCATTTATCAGAATTATGCAGGTGGAGTAGCTGACGGTTACTATCTGCCTTGGCAGGTGGCATGGGAGAGTGCGCAGCATGTTCATCTGCTGGAGCGCAATGTGGTGACTGGTCAGCTCGGTTTCCGCTATCGGGTAAAAGGAAAGTTCTATCTTACCGCTCTGGGAGAGTATGGCAAGGAAGCCCGCAAGTTTTCCCATATTCTCATCGGTGATGATTTGTGGGGAGGAGCCTTGAGAGCATCCTATGATTTCGTATTGGGTCCGGTAAGCATTCAGGCTAATTATTCTAGCTTGGGTAAGAATGTAGGATTCTATATCAATGCAGGATTTGTATTCTGATTTCCTTATCTGTATCATGTAAACCAGAACCTGCATGTTTATATGTGTCATGGCGGTTCGCACAAAACTCGCATCTTGTCGTTTCCAGAGCCTACAAGACAGGAAATCATCAGTCTGATAGGTGGTTGGCTGAAGGAATAATGCTTTCAACAACCAACCATGATGGATAAAATGAAAGATTTTTTCAAAAAATATCCATAAAAATTTGGTGGTTTCAGAAAAATGTATTACCTTTGCACTCGCTTTTGAAAACAAAGCTTTTTGCAGAGGCACCCTTAGCTCAGTTGGTAGAGCAACTGACTCTTAATCAGTGGGTCTAGGGTTCGAATCCCTAAGGGTGTACAAAAAACTCCGAAGAATCAATCTTGGTTCTTCGGAGTTTTTTTGTAATAATGATTACCATTATACGATAGAGGCGATTGTTCTGAACATCATGATGCCGGTGAATTACAGACAGTCCGATTTTTATGTAAAATATCGACATTTTACCTTGAATTATCTAAAACTAGTCCTCCATTCCCCTATCATATATTAATAAACTTCATAAATTCACTGTCATTATGTCAAGAAACAAGAAAACATCAGAGTCTTTATTCCAGTTCATGAACCTCCTCATCGCCCTATTGCTGAAGAACGGGCAATACCGCACCTCGCTGCATTACAAGGCAACCCTCAACAGCTTTAAGCGATACCGAGACAATAAGGATATTGCCCTACAAGAGATAGATGCAGAAGTGATGCGCTCGTATGAGGCGTACCTGCATCATACGGCGGAGGTATGCAAAAACACCAGCTCCTTTTATCTCCGCATCCTCCGTGCCACCTACAACAAAGCTGTGGCAAAGGGACTGACGCCACAGCAGCATCCCTTCTCGGATGTCTATACCGGTATTGCCCAAACTCGCAAGAGAGCCATACCTACAGAGAATGTTAGCCAGATCAAGAGTCTGCAATCTGTCAAGGATCTCAATCCCAAGGAAGAGATGGCAAGAGATACATTCCTGATGAGTTTCTATCTGCGTGGTATCTCTTTCATCGACCTGGCTCATCTCCGCAAATCTGACCTCAAGGACGGTTATCTTCATTATACAAGAAGAAAGACAGGACAGCGTCTCACCATCCGATGGGAGAAGGAGATGCAGGAGTTGTTGGAAAAGTATCAGGCGCAGACTGCCTCCTCATCTTATCTCTTTCCTTTCCTTGTTGATGATGGAAACAAAAGACAGGATAAAACTATTGACAAAAAGCAGGATGAGGCACGCCTATATCACAATGCGGAAGCGCGTATCTCCTACCACCTCAGAAAGTTTGGAGCTACGATAGGCATCAAGGGCAAGCTCACCCTCTATGTTGCCCGCCATTCCTGGGCAACGACGGCAAGAGATAATCATATCTCTATCTCTGTCATCAGCGAGGCATTGGGACATCATTCCGAAACCACCACACAAATCTATCTCCGTTCCATCAAAAGCTCAGAAGTAGATGATGCCAACGCCAAGATACTGGCAGCCCTATAAGCCACAAAAAAGAATTAAAAGAGGGATTATGTAAAATGAACCAAAATGAACCAATTTTTCTGAATCTTTATATAAGAGACACAGAATCTTACCGCAAAGATACGAAAATTGTTGGAAACAAGCAAATTATGCGTGTTAAAAAATTAATATCATTCTACGAAATTCTACATTTTTTCAGCATTTTTCTCGTACACAATCTTCTAAGTCGTTGATTGAAAGAATGTTTTTCGGTTTTCTGTGTCTCTTATATAGAGATTCAGAAGAACGGGAGTGATTGAGGGAAGGATTTTGAGGACAAAGGAATCGGACAGCTAATCATTCCAAGGGTTGCAGACTATCATGCTCTTGGATCAGGAGTACGTCTGTGATTAGAGGTTTCCGTTATTGGAAATAGACTAACCAACCCTTTCTTGCCAAGTGTTTTGAAACATGATTTCACGACACGGGGGAATGAGAAGTACACCCTGGTCAAAATAGAAAAAAATAAACAATGATACAAGCAGACAACGAGGAGAGTTGGTACGCATTCAAGATATTTTTTGGGAAAGGAAAGCCTATCAAGGCATATTTCGTTGCCAAAGGGATAGAACATATTTATGATGTGAAACAAGCATATTGGGACAAGAATAAGAAAAGAGACTGGTGAAGGAAGTTCCTATTATGCCATCTCTTATTCTTTTCCGTACCACGAGAATAGAAGCAGAAGAGATGGAGCGTATGTTTCTCAATAAAGTGATGCTCTATCGTGGCAAAATTCTGAGAACTTGAAAGAACCTTCTAAAATTTCAGAACGTGAAGTGAAAATCTTCAATATTGTAGCAACTTCTGGTGTTGAAGGACTGGATTTTTACGATGAGTATAATCCCAAGTTTACCAAAGGCGACAAGTTCCGAGTCATTGAAGGTCCTTTGAAAGGAGCGGAAGGCTATGTCGTCCGTATCAAAAAAGATCATAAACTTTATGTGAGTATCAAGGGGTTGTGTGCTGTTACGACAGGATATATTCCTAAAGCATACTTGCAAAAAATCGAATAGAGTATATGGAAATGTCAGATATTAAGCAAGTGGTACTGACGAGGAAAAGTACCTCGCCAGTAACAGAGTATTAATCGAGATGATGATGAGCAGCCCAGCTGACCGCATCCAAACACGGACACTCTTTGGGAGTAGTCCCCGGCAAATCCCGATGCCCCACAATCTTCGCTTTCGGAAAGAGAATCTTCAGATTCCTGAAAAGGTCAATGAGTCTCGTTTCCTGCTCAGTTGTCATGGTGTTGCAAGGTTTGCCTTGCTCATCGAGCCCTCCCTCATAGCAGATGCCGATAGAGCATCTATTATAAGGTCTGGCATGAGCACCAACCTCCAACAGCATCCGGTGCTGCGTCATCGTTCCATCCTTACGGATGTAGAAGTGGTAGCCGATGTCATAAAACCCACGCGCCTTATGGTCGCGTCGCAGCTGTTCTACACTATAGTCCAGATTGCATCGGCTAGCCGAGCAATGCAAAACCAGATATTTAATGTCGTTAGCCGACATATATTGACTTTGTCTCATAATTCACAATTCATAATTCAACATTCAACACTTAACATTGCTATAAGGCATTTGCGCACGAGCTTACTCCCAGTGCAGTAAGAGCTGCAATCAAAGCTTGAACAGCAGCATTCAAAATTGAAACCCAAGAAATCTTCTTGGAACCATCATTAAAATTCTTCATAATCAGAAATGTGTTTAAAAGTGAAACATAAGTTTGAAGGTGACCACACCCTGCATTATGCAGGATGCAGTCACAGGAGAATCCTACTCCAGACCATCACCGCCACCGTCGGTACCAGAGTCGGTACTGCTTCCACCACCAGGGTTTGGTGTATCACCATCATCACCCGATGGCTTGTTGTCACTCTTGTCGTCCTTGGTAGGCTTCTTCTTCGCAGCCTCCAGGTCAACGGTACTCTCGTTCGCCTTTTCAGCCTTGAGCAAGGCAGCTTGACCAGCACGGCTTGCCACGAGCTTGAACTCAGCTTTATCAACAAGGTTCTCAAAGTCCACACCAGGGTTAAACTTGATGTTCACCGACTTGATGTTCTCCTCGGTAAACTTCTCCAGCGACTCCGCACCCTCACAGTTGATGGAGATGCTAAAGACACCAAACTCACCGAGTTTAATCTTGTTGCCGTTGAGCAGTTGCTCTACAATGCAGTCACACATGTCCGACAGGATGGCTTTCACCATACCTCGGCTGTAGCCAGCGTTGTGTGAAGCAATGTGCTTGCAAAACTTGTTCAAGTCCCAGATTTCACGAACTTGGTTCTTGGCATAAGCCTTAGCCCCGTCCTCAGGCTTGAGGTAGTTGGTCATCAAAAATACAGAATACTCAATCATAATTAATCCTTTCTTTTAAAATGTTAATACTAATGTTACCTATGTCTCACTCAAAACTCAGAATGTCGAATGCCCGGGGTAATGAATTCTTCACTCTTCACTCTTCGTTCTTCGTTTAACTGATGCAAAGGTATAAAAAATGAGAGGCAAAATCAACTTTATGGAATAGCGTTGGATAACCATTGAATATTCGTTGAACAACCATTAAAAAACCCTACTAGAAATGGAAGAAAACAGCAAGTCTAACGTGACTTTCAACATATACGGAGGCAACAACCAAATCCTCCCCAATGCCACAGAAGCCGTACAAAACTTCTATGGCGACCAATTCGCAGACCAAAAGCTCCATTCAGAAGGCGAATCCACCGATGCACCTAATGAAGATGAGCAGCGTCTCGCTATATATATTAATAAGGTGAAATCTCTCCGAGGTTACATCTCTCTCCTCACCGCTTGCAAGAAAGCAAAGGAAGTGGGCGAGGTAGTAGCCACGATGTGCCAGAACGAGGAGGCGATAGATGCCGACCTTATCGCCAAGAAAGATTTCATCCATCTCCTCCTTCCATTCCTCACGAATGTGAAGACAGGCAAGGGAGTAGATAACCTCCGCCTCTACATCAACAATGCATGGGATGCAAGAAAAAAGGCTATCCGCCAGTCAAATCGATGAAATAACCCTCAAAAAGTATATTATATTACTTGAGCAAGTATATTATATTACTTTGCCAAGTATATTATATTACTTGGGCAAGTAACTTATATTCCCGAAAACATGAGAGAAATATATATTCATATGATACGTAAGGCACAAGAGTTCATGAATGAGAATCATTATGCAGACATCTCTCGTGTACATTGTTTGCTCCGAAAGATGATGCCTAAGGAATACCATGACCTGATAGACCAGATCAAGGAGTGTCAAGACCCGCACGTTATGTTCAATGTTAATGGTGGCAACAACGTGATAGCGCCAAATGCTAGTCAGGCGAAACAAAATATACATGATGATTCTTCTAGTAGTATAAAAGATAATTTTCAATCATAAAAGTTGAATTATGGATTTGCAATTAGAGCGATTTTCAGACATCAATCTCAAAGATTCATTCTTTGATTCTTTGAGGTCGAGTTATCCCGAGTTTGATGAGTGGTATCATAAAAAGGAAGCTGCAGGTGCAACAGCCTACACCTATTATATTAATAGAGAACTGAAAGACTTTCTTTATTTGAAGATAGAGGAAGAGGAACTATCAGATATGGTACCTGTGCAACCTGCAAGGAAACGCTTGAAGGTCGGCACATTCAAGGTGGACAATGACAATCGTCATACCACACGTGGCGAGCGTTTCATGAAGAAAATCATGGATTTGGCTATAGCCGAGGATGTGGAAGAAGTCTATGTCACCATGTTCCCTACAGATGAGTTACAAGGCTTGATTCGTATGTTTGAGAAGTTTGGATTCTTACATGAGGCGGACAAGCCTCATGAGGACGGTAATTCGGAATATGTATTGATAAAGAATATGAGAAACCATATAGGTGATTTAAAACTCGACTATCCTTTTGTTAGAAAAGCGGGTTTTAATAAGTATGTTCTTTCTATAGTTCCAGAATACCATACACAGCTTTTTCCGGATTCCATTTTGAAAAACGAACAGAAGTATGATCTTATACAGGATGTTTCTGAGACTAACAGCATCTATAAGATATACCTTTGCTGGATGAAAGGTACTAGATATTTGAAAACAGGTGACAAACTTGTCATTTATAGGACTAGTGATTTCCAAGGTCCAGCCAAGTATCGCAGTGTTTGTACATCTGTTTGTACAGTTAGTGAGGTCAAGACCTTCAAAGACTTTGAAAATGAAGATGCTTTTGTGAATTATACCAATCGTTATTCGGTATTTAAGGAATATGAATTGAGACGATGGTATAGAACAAGGAATTGTTTCATTGTCATCAAGATGTTGTATAACATAGCTTTCACTAAGAAAGTAATCAATAAAGTGATGAAAGAGCAGGTTGGCTTGAACCCTGAGTATTGGGGATTCTTCAAGTTGACCGATGCTCAATTTGATAAACTATTGGAATTAGGAGAAATAGATGAACGTTATATTATCGATTAAGCCAGAGTTTGTTGAGAAAATCTTTTCTGGGGAAAAGCAATATGAGTACCGCAAGGTTCTCTTCAAGCAAAAGGTGGATACCGTATATATCTACGCCAGCCGTCCCATCAGCAAGATTGTAGGCGAGTTCAAGATAGCAGAGATTATCTGTGATACCCCTGCGAATATTTGGAATCAAACGAAAGAATACTCTGGTGTAACCAAGTCTTTCTTCCAACAGTATTATACAGGAAAAGATAAAGGCGTGGCCCTCAAGATAAAGGAATGTAAGCAGTACAAGGAGGCTGTTGATCCAACAACGGTTATTGCTAACTTTAAAGTTCCCCAGTCGTTTATATATGTTTAAGTTTTGTCTAATAGAAATATGATACCTCCATTTCAAGTAATAATAGATTGTCCCTTCAAGAGTATTACTAAAGATTCAACACTTGCTTCTATAGACAAGAAATATAGTGCTTGTATGGTAAATGATTTTGAGGATGGAGTATGGAACGGTAAATCACCATTAGCCCGTATGGCGGTACCTATATAATATATTACCTTTCATATTATGAATACTGATATTAAGAGTTTGATACCGTCCATGCATGCAGAACTGAAGCATATGCAATCTCGTGTTGCAGAGCTTCAAGTCTCATTGCAGCAAGGTTCATCTGATGAAAAGACGATTCGAGAGGAAAATTCTCGAATGAATCTGCGTGGGATTTGGACTTGAAACAAAAATTCCTTTAAAAATTTGGTAGTTTCATATAAAAACCATATATTTGCAGTCAAAAAAAGGAGATACAATTATGAATACAATTACAATAGATAATAATACATATCACGAAATAGAAAATTTTGCTCATGTAAACAATTTGGATGTAGCAGATGTAGTGAAGAAGTCTTTTCGTTTCTTTATAGAGGAGTTTAAGTTTGCTAAGCCGCATTCGAAAGCATCTCGGTATCAGTTGCCTTTGCATTTGAAAAAGATGCGAGGAGTATTAGCTGGTGTGGAAGATAGTGAGGATGAAAGATTAAACTATATATTGAGCAAGTAATGAAGAAGGTATTTTTAGATACGAATGTGGTTCTTGATTATTATCTGGATCGAGAAGGCTTTAGTGATGATGCTGAAGCCATCTTGGCTTATGGATATAATCAAGGATGTTCATTGTATGTATCTTCTTTAACTTGTGCTAATATGGCGTATATAGGCAGAAAGAAGTTCCCTGGTGAAGCGATATATGCAGTACTTGCAAGTTTGTTTGAATTTGCCGAAATAGCATCTGTCGATTCGAATGCTGTAAAGTCCGCAGTAACTTTGCAGGCTAAGGACTTTGAAGATGCATTGCAATATTTTTCTGCTAAGGCAATAGGTGTGGATTGTATTGTTACCAGAAACGTTAAGGATTTTCCTTTTTCGGAATTGCAAGTCTTGACCCCTAAGGATTTTTTGGCTCATTATGCAGTTAAATAAAATGACAGGTTGGATACTTACTAAGAAGAATACGACGTTATGAACATAGAAGAAAGAAAAGCAGATTTTATGCGTCGCTTCAAGGCTTCTAGAGAGCGGAAGGCAGAATACATAGCACAAATGGAAAAGCGAATGCGTGATGACTATCGCCGCAGAACCGGTAAGGAAGCAGAATCATTTTGTGTGTTGTAAGAATGAAAAAATTAGATTTAGTCAAGATTAATGTTGTGCACCATATGCAGTAATATAGTAGAGACGCAGTCTTGGTGATATACGAATCGTTGCTTGCAACGAAGAAATCTGTGTAAATCTGTGAGATCTGTGGGACATTAGAATAAACTCCCCATTCGAGTGACGACCAGTGCAGAGCGATACTGCAATGGGGAACAAAAATATAAAATCATGAAATCTTATTTCTCAATCAAGCCAGGAGCAACCTTCTTTTTAGGTAGCTCCCGCACCCTTGTCTATCATAAAGACGATGTCGAGATCATCTACAAGACCAAGACACCATCCGGCAAGACCTACTACGCCCATGTCTATTTGATGTTGGGTGGGGAAAACTCCGTTACTCTTTATGCCGATTGGGGTGATTACTTTTTACATATGTCAAGCATCAAAGACCAGGAGCATTTCTTTGGTATAATGAAGCGTCCCTGCCCAACCTTTGTCCAGATATGGCAAAGCGAGCATCCCGACGATATATTCATTATGTCAGCCAATGCCGGTCAAACCATGGGCTTAGGAATGGATATCGAGAACGTAGATTATCGCAATCTCGCTCCAACATCCCTCCCTTTCCATCCGTTGGTAGAGATAGGCTTACGTAAGTTCCTTGATGCCAACAACGATTTATATTTAGAACTCAATTCCCGTTGTCCCCTGAAACTCTGGAAAGACCGTTTAGTAGCAGTATGGGGTGAAGAAACAAAATAAAATAGCAATATACCAATGAATAAAGAAGAAAGAAATTCCTTTCGAAAGGAAATGCTCGGTAAGTTAGAAGAACAATGGGCTAAGAATAATCGCCCTGAAGACGACCTCTTTTATTACCACCCATCTGAAGATAAAATTGTCCTATCCCATGCCCTGTTCTGGGGGATGCCCCAAAACATAAAAGGCAAGGTAGGAAAGGAAAAGTACTTATTGCTTCTCCGCCAATATCAGGAAGAGATGCTCGAAGCCTACTTGACGGAATCAGAAGATTTCAAAGACCTGCTTCACTATTGCAACATCATGTACAATTTCCTTCCTATGTTGCTTCGGAGCACGTACGATTTCCATATCCACTTAGATGCTCGCAAGCTAGCCGCCATTACGATAGTCGCTGGCGGTTATGGTGGTGATATGCCCGAAGACCAGGCATACGACCTCCTCGATGATATAGACTTCTATTATAATAAGGTGAAGTGCCGCAAAATAGAAAAGCTCTTGCCGGTATTGACCAAACTGGTGAAAGAAGAGCAAAAGTTACTTTAGCTTGTATGGAGGAATGTTTCTGACACTATAATATAGTGGGTACGCTGTAATGGTGATATACGGAGAATGTCAAGGCTGCCTAAATGGTAGCTTTGGCAATACCAATTAATAATATGTTTTTTGGGAAAAATGTTGGATGTGCTAACTGCTGAAAATCAGCAGTTACGTTCTAACGGTGATTTACGAAACTGTGTGCTTAGCAATCCTTCACTCTAAAGATAATGCAAATGAGTGCAATGAAAGCTGGCTTTCAAATTGCCGAGTGCAGCTTATCTTCTACAATAATGATACAAAATATAAAAAACTGATAGGTGTAACTACTTGCAATATAGTGGGGATGCAGTATTGGTGATATATACAATTATTCATTGATTATGAAAGAATATAAACTAAACTTTGAAGGGTATTGGAGAGACATCAATAAAGGTGGGCTTCCTTCCTATTCTGGAATTTATTTTGTATATAGGTGCATTTATAATGCTCAAAGTAATTCTGTTGAGTTGGTTGATATAATATATATCGGTCAAGCAGATAACATTCATGATAGACATAATAATCATGAAAAGTATTCTGAATTCTCCTCACTGCTTTTGCAAGGTCAAGAGTTGTGTTACTCTTGTGCTCCTTTAGATGAAGACCGTGATTTGGTAGAAAATGCTCTTATCTTTGCTCAAAAACCTGTTTTAAACGAACAAGGCAAGTATAATTATAACTATACAGAAGCACATATCGTCTCTGCTGGTGCATGTGCATGTCTTAGAAATACTGATTTCAATATGAAATATTATGTTGAAAATTTAAATAGGTAGAATATGGCTAATTCTGAAGGAAAAACAATAGGGCAGGAACAGAAGAGATGTTTTATAATAATGCCCATAAGTGATGTGGATGGCTATCTAAAAGGACATTTCGATAGAGTCTATGAGTATATTATAGCACCTGCATGTCAAAAGGCTGGTTATGAAGTTATTCGTGCAGATGGGACAGCTAAAGCAAATGTAATTATAGCAGATATATTGAAAAATGTATTGGAGTGTGAAATGGCAATCTGTGACTTAAGTGCCCGTAATCCTAATGTGTTTTATGAATTGGGGTTTCGTCAAGCTTTCAATAAGAAAACTGTTTTGATGATTGATGATAAAACTGACCGTCCATTTGATATAAGTGGTCTTCGTTCTTTTCAGTATGATTCTTCTCTAAGAATAGATTTGGTAAACAAAGCTATCGATGATTTGGTTAAGGCATTAAAGGAAACGAGTGATATGGGCGAACACGAGCTAAATTCGTTGTTGAAATTATTGTCAATAGAGAATCCTGCAACATTGCCAGAAGGTCATAAACTGTCGGATGAAAGTACTCTTATACTTCAAGCAATTCGAGAATTAGGAGAAGATGTTCATCGTGGTATTCGCAGAAGATCAGTTTTCACTCCTTTAGGAAGTCCTATCATTGATGTTTCTTTGCCAAATGGTAAAAAAGTGAAAGTCGGTGATCGGCTTTTCGATATGAAACATGATAAAGATTTAGGTGAAGTTGTAGAGTTGACGAAAGATTCAATAATAGTCAAAAATATAAATAATGATATTGATATAATTCTACAAGATAGTCCTATATTTAATGATTTAATGGTAATGCCCTTTTAAGAAAGATAGGCTGACATAAAACAATATCAGGCGGTCCCATCCCGCACAATATGGCGCAGACCTTTGATGGTCCGCCAACCTTATAGCGTAGCGGTTCTGAGCACCGGAGGGCGGTTACATCCTCTCGTCCCTGAGGGAAGAGAGGCTTGGAGAGAAAGGTGGAGCTCTCCTTGCAGGAGAGACGGAGAGGTAGAAAAATACCTTCTTTAACGGTAAGGAAGGACGGGTAGGTTTTCGAAAAAATCCTTTTTTAATGGGAAAAAGCGTTGCCAATGAGTGCAATGAAAGCTTGCTTTCAAATTGCCGAGTGCAGCTCGCTTTATCAACAAAGAAGGACGGGATGATTTTAGAACTTCTTATTTTTAAGAACAAAAGATAAAACAATGAATATAATCAAAACTGATATTGAAGGCGTCCTCATTATAGAGCCACGCCTCTTCCGTGATGCTCGTGGCTACTTCTTCGAGAGCTTCAGCGAGCGAGAGTTTGAAGAGAAGGTTGCCCCAATCTTGGGACACAGTGTTCACTTTTGCCAGGACAACGAGTCTATGAGCAGCTATGGCGTAATGCGAGGCCTGCACTTCCAGCGCCCTCCTTATACCCAGAGCAAGTTGGTACGCTGCGTAAAAGGTAGAGTACTTGATGTAGCAGTGGATATCCGCAAAGGATCACCAACCTATGGCAAACATGTGGCAGTAGAACTGACAGAAGACAATCATCGTCAGTTCTTCATTCCAAAGGGCTTTGCCCATGGTTTCGCCGTTCTCTCAGAAACAGCAGTCTTCCAATACAAGTGCGATGAGTTCTATCATCCAGAGTCAGATGGTGGTATTTCTATCCTCGATGATACCCTCGGTATTGATTGGAAGATTCCTACAGAGCATGCCAATCTCTCTGAGAAAGATACAAAACATGCTATGCTGAAAGACTTTGATAGTCCATTCGACATCAATGTAGATTTATACAAGTAAACAAGATACTAATCATTTAACATTAAGGCAATGAAGGGAATAGTATTAGCAGGTGGTAGCGGTACACGCTTGTACCCTATTACCAAGGGTATCAGCAAGCAGCTGATTCCAATTTTTGATAAACCGATGATATATTATCCTATTTCGGTTCTGATGTTGGCAGGTATCCGTGAGATATTGATTATTTCAACTCCATTCGACTTGCCAGGCTTCAAGCGATTGCTAGGTGATGGTAGCCAACTAGGTGTGAAATTTGAGTATGCTGAGCAGCCTTCACCAGATGGCTTGGCACAGGCATTCATAATCGGTGAGAAGTTCATCGGTAATGATTCTGCTTGCCTCGTATTGGGCGACAATATCTTCTATGGTGCAGGATTGAACCAAATGCTTCATCAGGCAGTAGTAGATGCAGAGCAGAACAATAAGGCAACCGTCTTCGGTTATCGAGTAAGCGATCCTGAACGATATGGCGTGGCAGAGTTTGATGAGCAAGGCAATTGCCTGAGTATCGAAGAGAAGCCTCAGCATCCAAAGAGCAACTATGCTGTGGTAGGCTTATACTTCTATCCTAACAAGGTGGTAGAAGTAGCTAAGCATATCAAACCATCTGCTCGTGGTGAGTTGGAAATCACAACAGTAAACCAGGAGTTCCTGAAGGATAAGCAGCTGAAGGTACAGACCATGGCAAGGGGATTCGCCTGGCTTGATACTGGAACTCATGATTCCCTTTCAGAGGCATCTACCTTTATCGAAGTTTTGGAGAAGCGACAGGGCTTGAAGGTGGCTTGTCTGGAAGGTATCGCATACCGTCAGGGTTGGATTACCGCAGAACAGTTGAGAGAGAATGCTCAGCCTATGCTGAAGAATGACTATGGCAAGTATCTGCTTTCAATCCTTGATGAAGCAGATGGTACATTAAAGAAGAATTTAGAATATTAAAATATAAGATAGGTGAGGGAGGGAATAAGAGCATTTTTTAAGCTACTTTTCGCTCTGTTCTCAAACTCATCTATCTCTCTTTAAGTAAAGTAACAATGAAGAATATCATTATCACGGGCGGTGCTGGTTTCATCGGCTCACACGTAGTAAGACTTTTCGTGAACAAATATCCTGAGTATCACATCATCAACCTCGACAAGTTGACTTACGCTGGTAATTTGGCTAACCTCAAGGACATCGAGGACAAGCCTAACTATACTTTCGTTAAGGGTGATATCTGTGATTTCGACCTGATGTTGAAACTGATGCAGGGCTACAAGGTGGATGGCATCATCCATCTCGCTGCCGAGAGCCACGTAGATAGAAGTATCAAGGATCCATTCACTTTCGCTCATACCAACGTGATGGGTACCCTGTCTCTGCTCCAGGCGGCAAAGATTTACTGGGAGAGTCTTCCTGAAGGATACGAGGGTAAGCGCTTCTACCACATCTCTACTGATGAGGTTTACGGTGCATTGCAGATGACTCACCCTGAGGGCGTTCCTGCTCCTTTCACCACCAAGGCATCCAGCGGTAAGAACCACGAGGCTTACGGCGAGGAGTTCTTCCTGGAGACAGCCAAGTACAATCCTCACTCTCCATACTCAGCATCCAAGGCAAGCTCAGACCACTTCGTTCGTGCTTTCCACGATACATACGGTATGCCTACCATCGTGACCAACTGCTCTAACAACTACGGTCCATACCAGTTCCCTGAGAAGTTGATTCCGCTGTTTATCAACAATATCCGTCATCGCAAGCCATTGCCAGTATATGGTAAGGGTGAGAACGTGCGCGACTGGTTGTATGTAGTAGACCATGCTCGTGCCATCGATATGATTTTCCACAAGGGTAAGATTGCCGAGACCTATAACATCGGCGGTTTCAACGAGTGGAAGAATATCGATATCATCAAGGTGGTTATCAAGACTGTTGATAGATTGCTCGGTCGTCCTGAGGGTGCTGACTTGGATTTGATTACTTATGTAACAGACAGAAAGGGTCACGATATGCGTTATGCTATTGACTCTAGAAAGCTGCAGAAGGAACTCGGCTGGGAGCCATCTCTCCAGTTTGAGGAGGGTATCGAGGAGACTGTAAAATGGTATCTTGATAACCAGGAATGGATGGGCAATGTAACATCTGGTGATTACCAGAAGTATTATGATAATATGTATAAGGACAGATAAGCAACAATGAATATATTTGTGACAGGAGTTAAAAGGAAGCTTGGACAAGAGACACAATTGGCAATAACGAAAAGTGAAAATAAATATTTTAACCTAACGAAGAATGATACTAATTTCCTTAAAGGTATTGCCATTGTTTTGATGCTGTTGCATCATCTGTTTTATGTGCGTCAAGAACTTTATGATGATGTCTTATTATATGGACATCATAATCTTGTAAATGAAATAGGGCAGTTTGGAAAAGTATGTGTTGCAATCTTTGTCTTTCTATCTGGATATGGATTGCAAATAGTAGATGCTTCAAAACATTTTAGTACGAGACAATACTTCGTCCATCGTTTTGTAAAACTATATTCAAATTATTGGATGATTTGGCTGTTGTTCGTGCCTATTAGTGTATTGTGCTTTGGAAGAACATTTGATGAGGCTTATGGTAATTATGCTTTGTTAAAAATTGTCTTGGATTTTTTCGGACTACTCAATGTATTTAATTTATATGGATATAATCCAACTTGGTGGTTTTATTCAACGATTATAATATTGTATCTCATCTATCCATGTTTAAAGAAGTTCATTAGGGTTCCTCTTTTTTTGATTTTGTTGGGAATTGGTGGGTATTATTTGGCATTTCTTAATAGTGTGTTTTTCTATCTATTACCATTTGTTTTGGGTATGATATTTGCATTTTATCATAAAGAAATAAAGTTGCCAAGATTTACCCCCCCCTATAAGCTGTTAAGTGATATAATGTTGTTGCTGATATTAGCGGTTATTTTTATGGAACGAATCAAGGCTGGTGATAAAATTCTTTATGATAGTTTTATAGTACTCATATTCTTAATTGTTTGTAAAACAACAACTCTACCCAAATGGGTGCGTAAAAGTTTTATGTTTTTAGGTAAGCATAGTATGAATATCTTCTTATTCCATACATTCATCTTTCTGTATTGGTTCAAAGATTTTATATATTTTTCTAGAAATCCGCTCATAATATTTGCGACATTGTTAATTCCATGTTTAATAATATCAATGGTAATAGAGAAAATCAAAGTTATTATTTGTTTCAGAAAATTGAATGAATATATCGAAAATCATTTATGTCAGACAATAAAAAAATAGCAAAGAACACGCTCTTATTATACATCCGCATGTTTATTATTATGGGTGTAACTTTATATACATCAAGAGTTGTTTTAGATAAACTTGGTGTAGTAGATTATGGACTATATGGCGTGGTAGGTGGAATCGTCGCTATGCTATCATTTCTGAATGGTACATTGATGGCAGGTACCTCACGATTTATTACGTATGAATTAGGAGCAGGAAATAAACAGCGTTTGTGGGAAACTTTCAATACTTCATTCTATACACACTCTCTTTTAGCAATTATAGTTATATTGATATTAGAGACTGGTGGCTTGTGGTTTTTATATCATAGGCTTGTAATACCTGCAGACCGTTTAAATGCATGTTTTTGGGTATTCCAGTTGTCAATACTTACCACCGTTGTCTCTATAACGCAAGTTCCATATAATTCATTGGTAACATCGCACGAAAAGTTCAATATCTATGCATATATAAGTATATTTGAAGCGATAGCAAAATTGAGCGTTTGTTATGCATTGATAATATCGCATTGGGATAGATTGATCTTGTATGCGTTATTATTGGCTTTGATACAGTTGTTAATAGCATTCTATTATAGAATTTATTGCAATCGCCATTTTGAGGAATCGCATTTAGCACTTGCTTTTAACAAACAAATCTTTCGAGACTTGATGGGATTCTCTGGCTGGAATATCATAGCACAACTTACACACTCATTACGAATACAAGGAGTAGTAATCTTGATAAATATGTTTTTGGCTCCAGTTGTAGTTGCAGCTCAAACGATAGCAAATCAAGTTTGTAATGCAGCTATGGGATTTGTTAATAACTTTCGAGTAGCTTTTAATCCTCAAATAATAAAGCTTTATGCATCAGGAGATAAGGAAGAATCGAAGAAACTTACTCTCAATGCAACCATTGTAAGTTTTGATATGGTTTTGCTTTTAGCACTTCCATGTATTTATGCCATGCCTACTATTATGGATATATGGCTTGTAAAAGTACCAGATTATGCAGTTTTGTTTACTCAATGTATGTTGGCTTGCAATGTAATTGATGTTTTTAATGCTTCTTTCTATATTCCAATGCTTGCTGCCAATAAAATTAAGTTTAACTCAATGTCTGCCGTATTTATTGGCATAGGACAATTTGTTTTACTTTATTTTGTCTTAAGGTATTCTAAAGAAGCGATGTGGGTACCAATATTCAATATAGTTCTTACTGCCGTATATTCTCTTTTGATAAAGCCTTATGTTTTGTGGAAAGATATTGATTATTCGATAAAAGAACTAGGTATGTGTTACTGGTGTTGCCTAAAAGTACTGGTTTTGTCATTAGTCGTTACCATTCCATTATATCTATATTTAGATCAATCATTAGCAAGTAGTACAATTCTTATATTGTCTTCTCTTGTAGCAGTTGCGGTTTCATCGTGGCTGTTTTTAGATAAGGACATGAAGGATAAGATAGTTTTAGTAGTAAAAAATAAAATACATAAACGATGAAAAAATTGGCGATAATAGGAGCTTCTTATCTTCAGGAGCCTATAGTGAAGAAAGCAAAGCAAATGGGTATTTATACCATTTGCTTCGCATGGGCAGATGGTGCAACATGCGCAGAAATCTGTGATAAGTTCTATGATATTTCAATTATTGAAAAAGAGCAGATTTTAGAGATTTGTAAAAAGGAACAGATTGATGGCATTACAACGATAGCATCAGACACAGCAACACTTACAGTAAATTATGTTGCCTCTAGAATGGGACTTATTTCCAATCCTGATGAGTATTCCGAGATTTGTACTAATAAGTTCAAGATGCGGCAGTGTTTCATGGATGCTGATGTTCCTTCTCCGAAATTTACACTTGTTGATGATGAAGGTAAGTATAGTATTAAGGGATTTAGATTTCCATTAATTGTAAAACCTACCGATCGCTCAGGTAGCCGGGGTGTTGAGAAGGTATTGGATCCTGTTCAACTTGAATCAGCCATTAAAAGAGCAAGAAAAGATTCTTTTGAGGGTAAAGCCATTATTGAGGAGTTTGTTACAGGTCGAGAGATCAGTGTTGAGGGAATTTCTTTTGAAGGTAATCACACCATCTTGCAAATCACTGATAAGGTTACAACAGGTGCACCTTTCTTTGTGGAACTGGGACATCATCAACCATCTTCATTATCTGATGAGATAAAGAATAAGGTCAAGCAAATCGTCTTAAATGCACTTGATGCCTTACATATACAATATGGTGCTTCTCACTCTGAATTGAAGATTGACGAGGACGGCAATATCCGGGTTATCGAGATTGGGGCAAGAATGGGAGGTGACTTTATCGGTTCCAATTTAGTGCAGTTGTCAACAGGCTATGATTTTGTAAAGGGTGTTATAGATGTCGCCCTAGGTACTTTTGAAGTGCCAAAGTTAACACAAAATAACTATTCTGGAGTTTATTTCTTATGCAAAGAGACTGAATGGGTAAAACCTCTTATATTAAATTATAAGGATAATCCTGATATTGTAGAAGCAAGAATCACAGACCCTGTACTACGTAACATAGAGTGTAGTGGGGATCGTAGTGGATACTTGATTTATCAATCAAATAAGAAAGTAGAATTTAATCATAACTAAAATATTATATTATGGTATTAATAATAGGTGCGACAGGTTACGTTGGTCGTTATCTGTCTATATATTTAAAAGAGCAGGGATATGATGTCTTAGCTCTAGGTCGTTCAAAGAAAGTACAAGAGTTTTTCAAGGAGAATGATGTACCTTTTCAGTATTTTGATTTGAGTGATGATGAGTCTTTTAATCAACTTCCAACAGAGAATATTGAGGCTGTTATAGATTTATCTGCTTGCTTGGCTGAGCATGAGACTCCAGTAGAGAAATTCTTTGAGGTAAATACCATAGGCGTATACAAAATGTTGGAATTTTGCCGTAAGAATGGAATAAAGAAATTTCTTCTTTCGTCATCTCACAAGGTTTATAACGACATTAACAAGAAGATAATCTCAGAGGAAGATGGAATCTCGTTTAAGGGCGATCATAGTCCATATATCATATCAAAGATAGCTGCGGAGAATTTTGTTACTTATTATCATAAGGACTTTGGCATAGAAGGTATTGTGCTCCGTTTTACTGGTGTACATGGCTATGGTGAGATATTAGGTCATCTTAATACAGATGGAACTTATAAGAAAAGTACCTTCGAGATCTTCTTTGAACGTATTTTGCGTGGCGAGAAAATAGAGGTTTGGGGTGACCAGTCGATTGTGAGAGACCATATTTATATCAAGGATGTACTTACTGCTATTAAGGCTGCAATTGATGTCAAAGGAGTTTCTGGTATTTATAATTTAGCTACTGGAGTTGGTCATTCTCAGTACGAGGAGGCTAAAGCTCTCAATGAAGTATTTGGCAATGGAAAGTCAGTGATAGAATTGCATCCAGAGAAACCGGGTTTGACTCGTGGTTATGTTTACGATATAACTAAAATTAAAAACGAACTTCATTGGCAACCAAAGTATATTGATATGGTAGAACTCTATTCAGACTATAAAAAGGAATGGGAGTCTAAGAAATACCATAACTACCATTTTATTTTGCCAGACCAAGCTCCAGCCATTCTTTGATATGAATTGTAGTTTTGCAAATACGGCAAACCGAGCTTGCTCTTTGATTTATAGTTATATCAAAAAGCATGGTGATGGTACTTGGCTCTTGCCTGTAAATATTTGTCCTGATGTGCCACTGACTTTTAAACTTGCTGGTGTAGATATAGAGTTTGTCGATATTGATGCTTCCTCATTATGCATTGATACCAATGAATGTTTGCGTCGACTTCTTCAATGTCCAGATAAATATGCAGGTGTAGTCTATGTTCGTACTTATGGATACTTGTCGGACACTTCGCAATTTGTTTCCAAATGTAAGGCGATAAAGCCTTCTTTGAAGATATTAGATGATAGATGTTTATGCATTCCACAGCGTCAGCCTAATATGTACAATGCTGATATGGTTCTTTATAGTACAGGGCATTGTAAGCAGATTGATTTGGGTGGAGGTGGTCTTGCATATTATCAATCTGAAGAGCCTTATGTGATAGATGAACATTTGTCTTATGATGGAATTGACGAGGAAGCTATATATAAGGCAGCGTATGCAAGAAATGAAATTTTGCATCAGATGCCAACTGGCTGGCTTAAAATGTCGGAATTTATGGCATTGGAGGACTACTTAGATAGGATAGAGTCTAAGGCAAAAGAAAGAAAGTCATATAGAGCTAAACTCAATAATATCTATTCCTTGAATCTCCCTAAAGCTATTCAGTTTGACAAATGTTACAATGATTGGAGATTTAATATAAAAGTGTCGTCATCCATGAAACAAGAGATACTTCAGGCATTATTTGAAAATGAGCTGTTTGCTAGCAATCATTACCATAGTGTAAATCGCTTGTTTGATGACAAACGCTATCCAAACTCTGATGCGTTATATTCCAGTGTGATAAACTTGTTTAATGATATAAATTATTCAGAAGATATGGCAACAAAAACTTGTGATATAATAGCCTCTTTCACGATTATGGGGGTAATTCTTAGTGTTAGAAAACGTATTTTGGTTCGTCTTAATACCATTGCAGCATGAAAAAGGTAATGGTATTTGGAGCGACTGGTACAGTTGGAGCATATACATGCTTGTATTTGAAAGAGAACGGATATTCGGTTATAGCTGTTGGTCATAGACTCTCTGACAATGACTTCTTCGCTTTGCATGGGATGGAATATTACTCGGTTGATGTCCGCAATAAGCAAGATTTTTTGAAATTGCCAAAGGATGACATTTATGCCATTGTTCATCTCTGTGGTATGTTGCCAGCAAGAATGAAGGGCTACCATCCACAACAATATATAGACGTGAATATGACTGGTACATTGAATTTGTTGGAGTTCTCACAAGAGATAAAGCCTAAGGTAGTCGTTTATTCTCAATCTATTGCAGATGTAGCATATCTGTGTGGAGATAAAAAACCGATACCAGCTGATGCCTTAACAAGTTTCCCACTCAACAATGATCATACGGTATATTCTATAACAAAGACGGCAGCTGTTAATCTTATCAAACATTACTCTGCAGTTGTAGGTTATAAATACTATATTCTCCGTTTTCCTAATATCTACTTGTATCATCCAAATCCAATGTACTATGTAGATGGTAAGGAAAAATGGCAAGGTTATAGAAGACTTATTCATATGGCACAAAGAGGAGAACCTATAACCGTTTGGGGAAATTCTAGCAAAGTAAGAGATATTGTATATGTCAAAGATTGCACCCAAATTATAGAAAAATGTATAAGTAGCAATGCTGAAAGTGGTACTTATAACGTTGGTACAGGTGTAGGAACTTCTCTAAAGGACCAAGTGGAAAAGATTGTCGAAGTCTTTTCACCAGCAAACAATCGCTCGGTCATCGCTTATGACAAAGATAAACCTGATACAACAGAATATATTTTTGATGTTAGTAAAACAAAAAAGAATTTAGGTTATGTACCCCAGTATGGATATTTAGAATATCTTCTTGATTTCAAGGATGAAATGGAAAAGGAAACATTTGCATTATTATGGGGTACAAACCAAGATAAATAAAATTAAATTAATTTTTTCGATTATGGAACATATTCCTTTTAACAAACCTTGCCTCACGGGCAAGGAAGCTCATTACATGTATAAAGCTGTATATACAGGAAAACTTTCTGGTAATGGCTATTTCACAAAAAAATGTCAGCAGTTCTTTGAGGATAAATATGGTTTCAAGAAATGTCTGCTAACAACTTCGGGAACAGATGCCTTGGAGATGTGTGCAATGCTATGCGAATTGAAACCAGGGGATGAGGTGATAGTTCCATCTTATACCTTCGTTTCTACGGCTCTTGCGTTTTTGCGTGAAGGAGCAACCGTGGTGTTTGCTGATTCTATGGAATCAAATCCTAACATTGATGCAGATAAGCTGGAAGCACTTATTACTCCAAGAACTAAAGTGATTGCTCCTGTGCATTATGCTGGTGTGGCATGTGATATGGATAAAATCATGGCTATAGCAGAAAAGCATAACCTGATAGTTGTAGAAGATGCTGCACAGGCTATAGACTCTTATTATAAGGGTAAGGCTTTAGGAAGTTGTGGACATTTAGGCGCATTCTCCTTCCATGAGACAAAGAATATTACAGCTGGTGGTGAGGGTGGTTTATTGACAATAAATGACGAACGTTTTATTCGCCGCTCAGAGATCTTGTGGGAGAAAGGTACTAATCGAGCTGAATTCTTTCGTGGTGCTGTGAATAAATATGGTTGGGTAGATATGGGCTCTTCCTTCCTTCCGGCAGAAATTAATGCTGCATTCCTTTGGGCTCAGTTGGAGAACCTTGATGATATTCAAGCAAAAAGAAAGAAAATTTGGGAACAGTACTTTGCTGGCTTGCAGTCATTGGCTGCCCATGGTTATGTCAGATTACCTCAGATACCAGGTTATGCCACCAATAATGCACACATGTTCTATATAGTTTGTCGTAATTTGGAGGAGCGTACTGGCTTGATTCAATATTTGAAAGAGCATGATGTTGTTGCTCCATTCCACTATTTGGCACTACATAAGAGTGAGTATTATCTTAACCATAGTGACCTTCGTCCGGAATTGCCTAACTGTGACATGTTTGCAGATTGCTTAGTGCGTTTGCCAATGTATTATGAATTGGAATTGGAGCAAGTAGATGCTATTGTAGAATTAATTCACAATTATTACAATGGAAAAAAGTAAGCCACGTGTTCTTGTATTCCTCAAATCCGCAACCTATAGGGTTTAGTGGGATTTTGCTTGCAAAACGACGAAATTCATTTTATTGTACATATTTCTTGCACAACAGAAATGTCGCAGACACAAAATCCCCTTACCCCATAAAGCGACTTGAGGTAATACGCTGGTTTAACCAGAAAAGCATGGTCTTTAACCAAAGTCTGTCTTGAACAGGTTGGCATAAGCATTGTTGTCTGAGTAAATGTTCAATACATGCCTACGTGATGTCTTAATCCATTTCGCAGGAACAGATATGAACTTGAAAACAAAGGTCTTGATTCTGCTGGTGGCACACAATCCAAATTCATGGGTTTTCAATCTCTGCATAATAGCTTTGTAGAAGTTTCTGATGAGAGCTGTCATAAGCAGGAATACAGTATTCTGTGCCATGAACGATTTTGGCAATCGATTCCAGCCAAAGCCATTGTTCATGTCATCGAAGATGCGTTCCTTGCCACCACGAAGATTGTAGAATTCCACGATGTCTCTTGCACTCGACTTGTAATCGTTAGTCAGTATACATCTGTAGGTATATTCGCCTTCCCAAATGTCAAGGTCTCCCTCTATTCGCCTTTGTCTCTGTATGACAAGACGATACGGTTTTCCTTTCCATTTCTCAACAAGGATAGAATTCAACTCAAACTCAATACCGTTGATTTCAACAGTTTTCCATCCAGTTAAGGCAAACATGGAATCGTAGAAAGAAGAGCATCTGTTGGCACGAATATAAAATGCCTGCAATGAGCCTCTACCATATCTACGATTTCCTCCGAACATGAGCCGCAATCCATGCGGGCACGAGAAATATATATTTCCGAAGCCTCCAATCGCTTGAAGATTCTTTCCAAAGTTTCTTTTGGTTGAAGCGCACGTTTGTGTTGCCGTCTCTATTTTCAATACCAACAATCATGTCGTTAATGACAGCTACACCTGGACTATAGCCCAAGAACTTCTTGTAGGTTGGTTTTGCATCATACTTCTCTGTTTCAATGAACTGATGGTCAAAGTCAAAATCATACTCTTGACCGGATTTCAATTGACCAGTAGCAAGCAGGGCATTGACCAGTAAGCAGTTCATCTTGTCTGCAGTATTGAAATCATAGGATTTGCCAGAAGCAGACTTATAGGTGATGCTCTTAAAAGTCAGTTCTTCGATAGCACGTAATATGGTGTCTGCGCTGCAAGTGCGAAGAGTTGGATGAAGAGACAAATGTTTCATCAGGTGAGTTGTAACATCCTCAATACATGAGCCACCACAAAGATATACGCACATCAGAGAGCGTAGAATCTCGCTATATTGATAACCAAACATAGTGCATCTCAATCCCAAGGTGGAATCTATGGTTTGAGCTAAAAGAGCATCAAATTGCTCCATAATCGAAAAAATTCCCCCAAAAGGAGTGAGTTTCTCAGATTTTATTTGTACTTTTGCCATGTCATTCAGAATTTTGTTTGTTTTTATTTTACAACACTAAGATAAGTGAAATTTCTGACATGGCAAAATCCTGAGCAACTTTTTGTTGCTCAGGTGCTTATAAAAAATATTAAATTATAGTGTTGCGGAAATTAGGGTATTAACTTCAGTAGACCCTCATGTCGGGCCTGCTGTTGTTGCATACAACTTTTATAAAGCGCTCCTTCATGGAGGATATGAGGTAGATTTCTTATCTCCATATCCTGTAGAAGGTCATCCCGAGTTTCTGCATGTATATGAGAAAAGTAGGAAGAATAACCTATTTTGGAAAATACGCAATAAAATAAATAGGGCAATACATCCTTTTGACAAGGCGCATTGTATATTTTATGATAAAGAAACCAATCCTCCATTGCCTGTTAGGGATGTCTTAGCTGCCATAAATAAACAATATGATGTCGTTTATATCTTATTTTGGCAAGATATGCTTTCTTTTGAAACAGTTAGGGCAATTTATCGTAAATTGAAATGCCAAATCCATTTTCGTTGCGTTGACTATTCTCCTATGTCTGGTGGCTGTCATTTTGTGGGTGATTGCAAAGGATACCAAATCGGTTGTGGTGAATGTCCTGCATTTAAGCATTCAAAAATGAAAGATTATTCTCATTTTAATGTAATGTATCGTAAGGAAGTCTATGATGAGGTCAAACCTATTGTATATGGAAATAACTATATGCTGTCTTTTTACAATCAATCGTTCCTCTTGCGAGATTATGATAGAAAGGAGCAGGTTTATCCTTTGGTAAATAATGACTTTTATTATCAACGTGATATTACAGAATCAAGAAAACAATTTGGTATAGAACCTGATAAAAAGTTTGTTATATTTTTTGGCGCTCAAAGTTTGGACGATGAAAGAAAAGGTATCAAGTATTTGCTGCAAGCCTTACAAACCTTTGCTGCAAGGTTATCTAATAAGGAAAAGTCAGAAGTTGTGTTGCTGATTGCAGGACGAGATATTGAAAGTATAAAGTCAGAATTGCCTTTCGACTATCAATATATTGGCTATGTAACTCCGGCGAAACTACCTTTCGTATATTCTGCGGCTTCCATATTTGTTTGTCCTTCAGTTAATGATGCAGGACCATCTATGGTAAATCAATCTTTGTCATGCAGTACCCCTGTTGTAGCTTTCGAAATGGGGACAGCTATAGATATGGTTAAGGGGCATAATACAGGCTATTGTGCCAAGTTGTTAGATTCAACGGATTTAGCTGAAGGTATTGGTAAGTTCTATAAGATGTCTTATGAAGACTATCAGATAGTTCGAAAAGAATGTAGAACGATAGCAATGAAATATACTTCCGAACAAGCTTTTTGTAATAATTTCCAAAGGGTTTACGAAAAGTAACTACTCAGCACCCCTATGGGCATGAGTAATCGTCTTACTGTTGTACTACAGCAAGAATTGCATTGAATTTAGAATTTCCGTTCTTCATAGCAGTTTCAGCAATGGAGTGCAACTTGGCAAAATCATCGGCACCGCTGTCTGTTCGGAAGCAACCGCTGACTTTCTGCTTTATCTTGATTTTCCTAACTCCCCGCTCACTGGCATTGTTCTCGTAAGGCACACTTGGATTGGAGAGAAAGGTAAATAGGTAGTCTTTGACTTTAAGGATACCCCTCTTGAATTTCTCAAACTCGTTATCTAAATGCGTGAGGCTTTCACCCAAGAGGTTCTTCATCTTTGTCTTCAGTACCTTTATCTTTCTAGAGGTAATGTTGTCCTCTCTTCTGAGATTTATAGAGTGTTCTATCAGATGGATGAATCTCCGTGACCAGTTCTGGTTTGGATCCAGTTCGTTCAGATACTTTGCATTCCTAAGAAGATGAGCCAGGCAGACCTGATGGTCCTTAACATTCATCTTGAAGTAGCTCTGATGTCTGTCAGTCACAAGTGTCGAATAGGGAAGTCCCTTTGGAAACTTGGAATCTATGGCCTTCTGACCTCGCGATTCTGACTGGAACACGTATGTAAGCAGGTCGTTCTGGAATATCCAGTTCCAATGCAGATGCTTTCCTACCGTAGCACCAGTTTCATCGGCTCCTACGACAGACGCTGTTTCCAGCCTCTTGCGTATTTCCTCATATGCACAGTCTGCCTTGCCGCTATTCTCTTTGAGTATGTTCTGCACTGTACCCTCACTTATATTCTGGCCGGACAGGTCGGATATAAGTTCTGCAATCCTTTTGAACGGAATACACTGCACTACATTAAGGTATGTCACCAGTGCACGGAGGTTGTCACCATACTTGATACGACAGTTGGGAGCTTCGCAGTTGTTTACGCAACCGCATTCACAGACCTTCTCGTAATACTGTTCCTCGCAGGTCTCTACGACCACCTTGATATCAACAATTTGTGTCTTACGGATCTTCTGGCATGGTATATCAATCAAGAGCCGACCACAGCATTTACAATAGACGGGGTCGTGCTTTACAATTACGTCTGGTTCTGCTATAGTCTGCAGTGTGTGCCCCTTGTGGCCAGGCTGTCCACCGCTCGGCTTTCCGCTTGGCTTGCGAAGAGACTTTGTCCTGCGCAGCTCACGGGAAGCGATACTTTCTTGGGATGGAGGGATACTGCTGTTACTGCTGTTTTTCTCGGGCTTTCCTGGTGTACTTGATGTATCGTCATCAGCTCCCTCGAGTTCCTTGATGCGCTCTTTAGCAACGGCAAGTTCTGCCTTTGTGGAAGCAAGTTCTGTCTTTAGATTATGTATCTCCACGTCCTTCTGGTTAATGACACGGTTGAGGCGTCCGATCTCCTCAGTCTTCTCGGAGTCGGACTTCTCAAGTTTGCGCAGACGCTGGTTTATCTGGCGCAAAACAACATCTATGTCAGTACAGTCGCTTGCCATTTTTTGGTGCAAAGATAAGCATTTTTCTCCACATGGCAAAATCACGATTTACATCCCTTAACGCAGACTTTTGACTTACGGGGAATGCAAAAACGCATCTCCTGGCAGATAATCTGTTGAAAGGCGATAATAGACAAAGGAGACATGTTGGAGGCATCATCGGAAAAGAACTCGTTAAATGAACTGTTTTAAACAGCCTACGTCCTCATCGACTCAATCATTAAAAAGTTTGTAATGATGAAGAAAATAAGCAAAATCAAGTTTATGCTTTATTAACGAGAAGTTTTCTATAGGGGTGCTGAGTAGTTACTACGAAAAATATAGATCTTAATGAACATTAATATTATAACTGTATATTAACAAAAAAAAATTGATGGAAGCTTTGCTAAATATTGTTCTTGTTTTTCCACTGATAGTATGTATAGTGAGCATAATACATGTCAGATTGGGTATTGTATTATATCTAATTTGCCAATGTTGTATTCCTTATATTGGAGGGTATTCAATTGCTGGCATTTCTGTTAATCAAACATTAATGATTGCTTGTTTAGCTTTGGGGACTATAATATTTCGAGCTAAGAAATATCCAAATTGTAAGTTTTATGGTGATAATTGTTCCCCTTTTCTGATGCTGTATATTTGTCTCTTTATATTAGGCATATGTGCAGAATTAGATTTTTCTATACAGTTGATTTTTTTTAGAAGAGATTTGTTTTCTTTGATAGTCTTTCCTATTATCATGGTTAACATCATATCTTGGGAAACTAAAGCTATACGGTATTTATATTGGGGTATTATAATTTCGTTTATTATTTCTGCAGCTTATGCTTTGTATTTGTTATTTCAACCTAGAGGTTTTAATCCATATGTAAGTGCGCTTGCTTTGATTAATGGAGAAGAATATTCTGAGTCATATTCTGCAGCTAGTGATAGGGCCATTGGTAAAATATACTCCACATTTAGTCATCCTCTATCATGGGCTTATGTAATTTGTAATATTTTTCTTATCTTATTTATATTTAAGTTCAATAAAGCTTGGAAAAAAGTTATTAGTTTCATTATTGTCGGTATATGTTTATTTAGTACAGGTGTTAGAACAGGAGTCGCTGCAATGTTTATACCGCTGCTTTATATTATTTTTTATAGTAAAAAAAGAGAGTATTTTTATTATTCTTTTGGTGCAATTGTGGTATTATGTAACTACTCAGCACCCCTATGGGCATGAGTAATCGTCTTACTGTTGTACTACAGCAAGAATTGCATTGAATTTAGAATTTCCGTTCTTCATAGCAGTTTCAGCAATGGAGTGCAACTTGGCAAAATCATCGGCACCGCTGTCTGTTCGGAAGCAACCGCTGACTTTCTGCTTTATCTTGATTTTCCTAACTCCCCGCTCACTGGCATTGTTCTCGTAAGGCACACTTGGATTGAGAGAAAGGGTAGTCTTTGACTTTAAGGATACCCTCTTGAATTTCTCAAACTCGTTATCTAAATGCGTGAGGCTTTCACCCAAGAGGTTCTTCATCTTTGTCTTCAGTACCTTTATCTTTCTAGAGGTAATGTTGTCCTCTCTTCTGAGATTTATAGAGTGTTCTATCAGATGGATGAATCTCCGTGACCAGTTCTGGTTTGGATCCAGTTCGTTCAGATACTTTGCATTCCTAAGAAGATGAGCCAGGCAGACCTGATGGTCCTTAACATTCATCTTGAAGTAGCTCTGATGTCTGTGAGTCACAAGTGTCGAATAGGAAGTCCCTTTGGAAACTTGGAATCTATGGCCTTCTGACCTCGCGATTCTGACTGGAACACGTATGTAAGCAGGTCGTTCTGGAATATCCAGTTCCAATGCAGATGCTTTCCTACCGTAGCACCAGTTTCATCGGCTCCTACGACAGACGCTGTTTCCAGCCTCTTGCGTATTTCCTCATATGCACAGTCTGCCTTGCCGCTATTCTCTTTGAGTATGTTCTGCACTGTACCCTCACTTATATTCTGGCCGGACAGGTCGGATATAAGTTCTGCAATCCTTTTGAACGGAATACACTGCACTACATTAAGGTATGTCACCAGTGCACGGAGGTTGTCACCATACTTGATACGACAGTTGGGAGCTTCGCAGTTGTTTACGCAACCGCATTCACAGACCTTCTCGTAATACTGTTCCTCGCAGGTCTCTACGACCACCTTGATATCAACAATTTGTGTCTTACGGATCTTCTGGCATGGTATATCAATCAAGAGCCGACCACAGCATTTACAATAGACGGGGTCGTGCTTTACAATTACGTCTGGTTCTGCTATAGTCTGCATGTCCACCGCTCGGCTTTCCGCTTGGCTTGCGAAGAGACTTTGTCCTGCGCAGCTGGGATGGAGGGATACTGCTGTTACTGCTGTTTTCTCGGGCTTTCCTGGTGTACTTGATGTATCGTCATCAGCTCCCTCGAGTTCCTTGATGCGCTCTTTAGCAACGGCAAGTTCTGCCTTTGTGGAAGCAAGTTCTGTCTTTAGATTATGTATCTCCACGTCCTTCTGGTTAATGACACGGTTGAGGCGTCCGATCTCCTCAGTCTTCTCGGAGTCGGACTTCTCAAGTTTGCGCAGACGCTGGTTTATCTGGCGCAAAACAACATCTATGTCAGTACAGTCGCTTGCCATTTTTTGGTGCAAAGATAAGCATTTTTCTCCACATGGCAAAATCACGATTTACATCCCTTAACGCAGACTTTTGACTTACGGGGAATGCAAAAACGCATCTCCTGGCAGATAATCTGTTGAAAGGCGATAATAGACAAAGGAGACATGTTGGAGGCATCATCGGAAAAGAACTCGTTAAATGAACTGTTTTAAACAGCCTACGTCCTCATCGACTCAATCATTAAAAAGTTTGTAATGATGAAGAAAATAAGCAAAATCAAGTTTATGCTTTATTAACGAGAAGTTTTCTATAGGGGTGCTGAGTAGTTACGGTATTATTGCTAGCATTTAGTTTTAATCAAGAGCTACAAGACTTCTTTTTTTCAGTGTTTGATACACAAGGTAAGACCACAGGTAGTAATACTAATATGAGGCTATCCCAATGGAAAGGCTGTTTGGAAGCAACAAAAAATGTTTTAGTAGGTAATGGTTACGGATGGTGTTATTACTATATGAACACATTTGGTGACCATCCTAAAATTTTGGCATTTGAAAGTTGGCTATTTGTTGTGTATTGCAATAGTGGTGTATTAGGGATAGTTTCCTGGATGATATTTTTTGTAAAAATCTATAAGAAAAATAGAAAGACTTCTTTAACGACTTTACAAAGTATTTATTTGGATTCTTTTATACTTCTATATATTGCATTTAGTATGCTAACAGGAGATTATCATTATCTCCAATGGACTGTTATTTATTATTTTACTTTATATATGACATTTAAAATTAAAAACCAAAAGTATGTGCATGAAACATTTTGCAAAAAAAATAATTAAGAGCTTTTTTAAACTAATAAATAAAGGAATATGGTCTTATGAAGATAAATGTAACTACTCAGCACCCTATGGGCATGAGTAATCGTCTTACTGTTGTACTACAGCAAGAATTGCATTGAATTTAGAATTTCCGTTCTTCATAGCAGTTTCAGCAATGGAGTGCAACTTGGCAAAATCATCGGCACCGCTGTCTGTTCGGAAGCAACCGCTGACTTTCTGCTTTATCTTGATTTTCCTAACTCCCCGCTCACTGGCATTGTTCTCGTAAGGCACACTTGGATTGAGAGAAAGGTAAATAGGTAGTCTTTGACTTTAAGGATACCCCTCTTGAATTTCTCAAACTCGTTATCTAAATGCGTGAGGCTTTCACCCAAGAGGTTCTTCATCTTTGTCTTCAGTACCTTTATCTTTCTAGAGGTAATGTTGTCCTCTTTCTGAGATTTATAGAGTGTTCTATCAGATGGATGAATCTCCGTGACCAGTTCTGGTTTGGATCCAGTTCGTTCAGATACTTTGCATTCCTAAGAAGATGAGCCAGGCAGACCTGATGGTCCTTAACATTCATCTTGAAGTAGCTCTGATGTCTGTCAGTCACAAGTGTCGAATAGGGAAGTCCCTTTGGAAACTTGGAATCTATGGCCTTCTGACCTCGCGATTCTGACTGGAACACGTATGTAAGCAGGTCGTTCTGGAATATCCAGTTCCAATGCAGATGCTTTCCTACCGTAGCACCAGTTTCATCGGCTCCTACGACAGACGCTGTTTCCAGCCTCTTGCGTATTTCCTCATATGCACAGTCTGCCTTGCCGCTATTCTCTTTGAGTATGTTCTGCACTGTACCCTCACTTATATTCTGGCCGGACAGGTCGGATATAAGTTCTGCAATCCTTTTGAACGGAATACACTGCACTACATTAAGGTATGTCACCAGTGCACGGAGGTTGTCACCATACTTGATACGACAGTTGGGAGCTTCGCAGTTGTTTACGCAACCGCATTCACAGACCTTCGTAATACTGTTCCTCGCAGGTCTCTACGACCACCTTGATATCAACAATTTGTGTCTTACGGATCTTCTGGCATGGTATATCAATCAAGAGCCGACCACAGCATTTACAATAGACGGGGTCGTGCTTTACAATTACGTCTGGTTCTGCTATAGTCTGCAGGTGCCCTTTGTGGCCAGGCTGTCCACCGCTCGGCTTCCGCTTGGCTTGCGAAGAGACTTTGTCCTGCGCAGCTCACGGGAAGCGATACTTGGGATGGAGGGATACTGCTGTTACTGCTGTTTTCTCGGGCTTTCCTGGTGTACTTGATGTATCGTCATCAGCTCCTCGAGTTCCTTGATGCGCTCTTTAGCAACGGCAAGTTCTGCCTTTGTGGAAGCAAGTTCTGTCTTTAGATTATGTATCTCCACGTCCTTCTGGTTAATGACACGGTTGAGGCGTCCGATCTCAGTCTTCTCGGAGTCGGACTTTCAAGTTTGCGCAGACGCTGGTTTATCTGGCGCAAAACAACATCTATGTCAGTACAGTCGCTTGCCATTTTGGTGCAAAGATAAGCATTTTCTCCACATGGCAAAATCACGATTTACATCCCTTAACGCAGACTTTTGACTTACGGGGAATGCAAAACGCATCTCCTGGCAGATAATCTGTTGAAAGGCGATAATAGACAAAGGAGACATATTGGAGGCATCATCGGAAAAGAACTCGTTAAATGAACTGTTTTAAACAGCCTACGTCCTCATCGACTCAATCATTAAAAGTTTGTAATGATGAAGAAAATAAAAAATAAGTTTATGCTTTATTAACGAGAAGTATAGGTGCTGGTAGTTACAGATAAATACTGGATAGATAAAAAGTTTAAAGAGATTCGTTCTTTTTGGCTTAACAGTGAGTTTGGATATTGTCATGACTCTGTAAGATTTGGAAAAATCGGTTATTTGCATGGTGCGAAATACATTAGTATCAATAAAGGAACCTCTTTTGAAAATTATCTTTATCTGACTGCTTGGAAAGTAAAAGATAATCAGCCTAAAATATTAATTGGAAAAAATTGTGCATTTGGTGCTTTTAATCATGTAACTTGTTTCCAAAAAATTGAAATAGGTGATAATTTGCTGACTGGTAAATGGGTGACAATTACGGATAATTCTCATGGATTTACCGATAATTATACTTTGCAGTGCCCCCCATTGGAAAGACCCATTATTTCTAAGGGGAGTGTTGTTATTGGGAACAATGTTTGGATAGGAGATAAAGTTACAATATTGCCAAATGTTACAATTGGTGATGGAGTTGTTATTGCTGCTAATAGTGTTGTGACAAAAAATATTCCTACTTGTAGTGTTGTTGCAGGTATTCCTGCGAAAATTATAAAATGAATGTAAAATGCAAATATTATGAATAAATTTAAAATTATTGCTTATTATTTACCTCAGTTTCATACATTTCCGGAAAATGATGAATGGTGGGGAAAGGGGTTTACAGAGTGGACAAATGTAAAAAATGCCAAACCTTTATTTCCTGGACATGAGCAGCCCAAAATTCCTGCCGATTTAGGTTACTATGATTTAACAGATCCTAATGTTCGTGAACAGCAAGTAAAGTTAGCAAAGGAGGCTGGAATATATGGATTTTGTTATTGGCATTATTGGTTTGGTAATGGACATCAACTGTTGAACGAAATCATTGACGATGTTATTTCAAGAGGAAAACCTGATTTCCCTTTTTGTTTTGGTTGGGCAAATGAATCTTGGAAAGCAAAATGTTGGAATAATGATGGAAGAGGTGATAGAGTTTTAATGGAACAAGTTTATGGTGGCATTCCTGATTACGAAAAGCATTTTCAATATGCATTGAGAGCGTTTAAGGATAAAAGATATATTAAAATAGGGAACAAGCCACTTTTTGTAATATACAAGCCAATGTTGCTTCCTGATGATTTTACAAAGGTATGGAATAAGCTGGCGGTAAACGCAGGGTTTGATGGTATATATTTTGTTGGGCGACTAAATAATAGAGAAGAAAAGAATTCTGTTCTTGAAAAAGGAATTAATTGTTGTACATGTGAAAGGTACATCCATGCTTACAGAAAATCTTCTTTATTTATGAAGATATTGCTTAAAATCCTTAATATTATCATGGGGGTTACAGCACTTGTACCTTATAGATATTGTATGAAATTCTTTACTGATAAAAAAGAAGATTTAGAAGAGAACTTTGCTCCGTCTTTGATTCCGAACTGGGATCATTCCCCAAGAAGTAAAAGAGCTGCAACGATTTTATATAAATCTACACCTGCTCTTTTTAAAAAACATGCCATTAAAGTTTTGGATTTAGTTAAGCAAAAAAAGAATAAGCTGGTATTTCTTAAATCATGGAATGAATGGGGGGAAGGTAACTATATGGAGCCAGACCAGAAATTTGGTAAGGGATACATTCATGCCCTTCGTGATGCAATTAATAGTGTAGATAATAAAAATTAATAATTATATGGCAATTCCAAAAATTATTCATTATTTATGGCTTTCACCAGAGAAAACACCTGCTGTGGAAATATGTTTGAAGTCATGGAAAAATCATTTTAAAGGTTATGAAATAAAGGAATGGAACAGATCTAATTTTCCATTTGAAGATTTTGTTTGGACAAAAGAAGCTGTTTCAAGACGTAAATGGGCTTTTGTTACAGATTTTTTTCGATTATGGGTGTTAAATAAATATGGAGGAATATATCTTGATGCAGATGTAACTGCTACAAAAAATTTTGATGCATTTCTGAATTGTGATATGTTTATTGGGACTGAATGTAATGATCAAATTGCTGCACATGCTATAGGTGCAATACAAGGACATCCTTTTATTGGAGCTTGCCTTGATTATTATAAAGATAGACATTTCATATTGCCGAATGGATCTAATGATATGAGGCCTATGCCTAATATTATAACAAAGATTTTTATGCAGATGTATCGTTATAAAGGTGCTCTAGTAACTTTTGATGGGATGCCTCTTAAATTTAAAGACTTAGTTATATATCCTGATACCTATTTTACAATAAATACTTATGATGGTAATAATGTGTGTTATCATAATGGGTTAGGATCCTGGAGAGATAATGATGCAGATAATCCTATACTAGAAGATGTTATTAATAATTACTTTTGGTATAAATTCAATTGTTTCACTATAGATCGTAAATTCAAGGGGATAAAAAAGATAATATATTTATTGATGCCAGTTTGGCTAATTCGTTTTATTATGAAACGAAAGATAATGTTAAAAAATAATATCCGAGTTAGAACTGTAAAAATTTAAATAATATGGTTAAGAATAATTATTCAATTCGTTTTTTTTATGATTCTCTTCCTGCGTGGAAGCGAAAAATAGATTCTATTCCTGTACGTGTTTTCTACAGACCTGCTTCCTTTGTGACAGCTAGTGTATTTACAAAAATGGGGGTGTCTGCTAATACGGTATCTTATATATCTGGTATTATTGGGATAATAGGATGCTTTTGCTATTTGCCAAATAATTGGGGAATACACATATTAGGTGCTATTTTAATAAATTTTTGGTTGGTCCTTGATTGTACTGATGGTAATATAGCTCGTTGCGTAAAAAAACAAGCATATGGTGAGTTCGCTGATGCTATTGCAGGATATGTTTTATTAGGTTTTATGTGTACTAGTATAGGTTTTGCGGCATACAATGAAAAAGGAGTTCTTTTTGAAAGTGGTTGTCCATGGCTTATATTTCTAGGCTCATTGGCTTCTACCTCTGATGCGCTAACAAGAGCAACTTATAATAAATTTAAAACGACATCTAGAGACTTAGTTGATAAGGGGGTTATGCCTCAATTAATAGATGATGCAAAAGCTGGGCATCAAAGAGGATTCCTTAGGGCATTGTTTGAAGATCAATTTGGTTTAGGAGGTTTTTTGCCATTGTTTATTCTTTTGGCAACAATCTTTCATATGTTAGATTTGATAGTGATTTATCTGTTTTTGTATTATGGTTTCGGGTTGTTGGCAACTTTAGGCGTAACAATAAAAAAAGCTGTTATAGCAGCAAAAAAATATGATATGATATGAAAAATATAGCTGTAATATTTGCTGGAGGTTCTGGAAAGCGTATGAATACGGTGTCTAGACCCAAACAATTCCTAGAATTGAATGGAAAACCTGTAATGATATATACATTGGAACTTTTTGATAACCATCCTCAAATTGATGGGATTGTTGTGGTTTGTATACAATCTTGGATTTCATTTCTAGAGAAGCAATTAAAGAAATTTGAAATTAATAAGGTTGTGAGCATTGTGCCAGGTGGTGAAACTGGTCAGGACTCTATATTTAATGGCTTAGAAGCAGCTTGTCAGATATATGGAGTTAATAATGTTAATGTTTTGATACATGATGGTGTAAGACCTTTGATTACTGAGGACACTATATCGAAATGTATAAAAACTGTAGAAGAAAAAGGCAACTGTATAACTTGTATCCCTGCAACAGAAACATTTGTGGTAAAACATTCTAATGGTACCTTGTCAATTCCACAGAGAACAAATTCATTGATTGCGCGTGCTCCTCAATGCTTTAAATTAGAAGAAATATATAAAGTTCATAAATTAGCGCAAAAGGAAGGTAGGCATGATTTCATAGACTCATGTTCAATGATGTCAGAGTATGGTTATCAAATGAATACTATAATAGGTCCGATGGAAAATATTAAAATAACAACGCCTACTGATTTTTTTATTTTTCGTGCAATGGTTCAAGTTCATGAAAATCAACAAATTTTTGGATTTTAATCATATACGAAAGAGTCCCTATTAGTATATTCAAGTTTCGCAAGTTCAGGAGTTAAAGAAGTTATCGTTCCCTACGGGCGCTGAGGAGTTAAGACAATAGTCTTTTTGGGCGTAGTTTTTAGCAGCAAGACATACGTCTTAACTCTTTAACTTCCTGATATGCGAAAGTTCAGTTAGTATATTTATAGTTTTTCTATGAATAAATGGAGAAAGAAACTTGATTTGCTGTCAAGACAATCCATTTAGAAAGGAATTAATTAAGTTAAGAGGATGAACAGAGTTCAAGAACATGATGTAAATGAGTTTGTCAATAGTTTTAAACTTAGCGACCAACTTGCAAATAAAACTTTTTTAGTTACTGGAGCAACAGGTTTAATTGGTTCGATGTTAATTCATTGTTTAATAGCGTTGAAACAGAATATTAATATTTTATTATTAGTACGGAATAAATATAAGGCTTATCAAATGTTTTCGCAAGAAGAACAGAGGGCTTTAAAAATAATAGAATGCAATCTTGTTGAATTTGATTATTCTACGTTGACGGGGATTGATTATATTATACATTGTGCGGCACCAACTTCCAGTAAATATTTTATAGAAAAGCCAATAGAAACAGTTGATATTATTTTAAAAAGCACTCAAAAACTTCTTAATTATGCAAAAAGTAATTCTATAAAGGGTTTTGTTTTTTTAAGTTCTTTGGAAGTATATGGTTCTATAGGCAAAATGGATTCTGTAATAGAAGATATACAAGGATTTTGGTCAATAACCGATGTAAGAAGTTGTTATCCTATAGCAAAACGAATGGCAGAGCACCTTTGTTTTTTATTTTCTAAAGAATATGGCGTTCCTGTTAAAATAGCTCGTTTAACTCAAACTACAGGTGCAGGTATAGCACCTGATGACAATCGTATAATTGCTCAGTTTGCAAGAAAAGCAGTTAAAAGTGAAGATATTATTCTTCATACTTTAGGGAAGTCTGCTCGCCCTTATTGTTATACTACAGATGCAATTTCAGCAATTATATATATATTGCTCAAGGGAGAGAATGGAGAACCATATAACGTGGCTAATCCTGACACGTATGTTTCTGCTCGGGATTTGGCAGATTACGTTAAAACATATTTTAACCCAGATATCAATGTTCGTATAGAAATTGCGGACAATATGGGATATGCACCTGATTCATATTTGCCACTCTCAACGGAGAAATTGGAAAAGTTAGGTTGGAAACCTAAATATGGCTTGTATGAAATCTTTAACCTAATTTCCGCAACACTATAATTTAATATTTTTTATAAGCACCTGAGCAACAAAAAGTTGCTCAGGATTTTGCCATGTCAGAAATTTCACTTATCTTAGTGTTGTAAAATAAAAACAAACAAAATTCTGAATGACATGGCAAAAGTACAAATAAAATCTGAGAAACTCACTCCTTTTGGGGGAATTTTTTCGATTATGGAGCAATTTGATGCTCTTTTAGCTCAAACCATAGATTCCACCTTGGGATTGAGATGCACTATGTTTGGTTATCAATATAGCGAGATTCTACGCTCTCTGATGTGCGTATATCTTTGTGGTGGCTCATGTATTGAGGATGTTACAACTCACCTGATGAAACATTTGTCTCTTCATCCAACTCTTCGCACTTGCAGCGCAGACACCATATTACGTGCTATCGAAGAACTGACTTTTAAGAGCATCACCTATAAGTGTGCTTCTGGCAAATCCTATGATTTCAATACTGCAGACAAGATGAACTGCTTACTGGTCAATGCCCTGCTTGCTACTGGTCAATTGAAATCCGGTCAAGAGTATGATTTTGACTTTGACCATCAGTTCATTGAAACAGAAGTATGATGCAAAACCAACCTACAAGAAGTTCTTGGGCTATAGTCCAGGTGTAGCTGTCATTAACGACATGATTGTTGGTATTGAAAATAGAGACGGCAACACAAACGTGCGCTTCAACCAAAAAACTTTGGAAAGAATCTTCAAGCGATTGGAGGCTTCGGAAATATATATTTCTCGTGCCCGCATGGATTGCGGCTCATGTTCGGAGGAAATCGTAGATATGGTAGAGGCTCATTGCAGGCATTTTTATATTCGTGCCAACAGATGCTCTTCTTTCTACGATTCCATGTTTGCCTTAACTGGATGGAAAACTGTTGAAATCAACGGTATTGAGTTTGAGTTGAATTCTATCCTTGTTGAAAATGGAAAGGAAAACCGTATCGTCTTGTCATACAGAGACAAAGGCGAATAGAGGGAGACCTTGACATTTGGGAAGGCGAATATACCTACAGATGTATACTGACTAACGATTACAAGTCGAGTGCAAGAGACATCGTGGAATTCTACAATCTTCGTGGTGGCAAGGAACGCATCTTCGATGACATGAACAATGGCTTTGGCTGGAATCGATTGCCAAAATCGTTCATGGCACAGAATACTGTATTCCTGCTTATGACAGCTCTCATCAGAAACTTCTACAAAGCTATTATGCAGAGATTGAAAACCCATGAATTTGGATTGTGTGCCACCAGCAGAATCAAGACCTTTGTTTTCAAGTTCATATCTGTTCCTGCGAAATGGATTAAGACATCACGTAGGCATGTATTGAACATTTACTCAGACAACAATGCTTATGCCAACCTGTTCAAGACAGACTTTGGTTAAAGACCATGCTTTTCTGGTTAAACCAGCGTATTACCTCAAGTCGCTTTATGGGGTAAGGGGATTTTGTGTCTGCGACATTTCTGTTGTGCAAGAAATATGTACAATAAAATGAATTTCGTCGTTTTGCAAGCAAAATCCCACTAAACCCTATAGGTTGCGGATTTGAGGTTTAAGAATTTGATAGACTGTATGAGTACAGATAAAGGATTGAATAGATATCATTTTTAATCTACAATAAAAACTTGTGTCAAAATAATGAAAAAGAAAATCTTGATGGTCTGCGAGGCCTTTGGCGGTGGTGTATTTGCCTACGTGGCTCAGTTGTGTAATGATATGTGTCGAGAGTTCGACGTGTACTTGGCATATTCACTTCGCCCGCAGACACCTAAGAACTATAAGGAAGTATTGGATGAACGTGTTCATTTGATACAAGTAAAGAGTTTTGGTGGAAGTATCTTTAATATTGCTAAAGATATTCAAGTTATCAAAGAACTTCGTTCTGTTGCAAGAGACGTTAAGCCAGACTTAATCCATCTTCATTCATCGATTGCAGGTGGATTAGGACGTTTAGCTTTTAGTGGTAAGGATATACCTGTGGTTTATACCCCTCATGGATATGCCCACATCTTGATGGGAAAGGGTGGATTGAAGCTGAAAGGTTATGAAATCATGGAGAAGGTTCTTGGAAAAAGACCTTGCATTACCTTAACTTGTTGCAAGAGCGAGGATGATGTTGCTAAAACTCTTACTAAGCGTACTGCTTATGTAGAGACAGGTGTCAATTTGAAGGATTTATCAGAAAGTCTAGATGGTATAAAGCCTATCAAGAATGATAAATTTACTGTTTATACATTGGGTAGAACCTGTGTGCAGAAACAACCAGAACTGTTTAATCGTATTGCAGAGTTAGTACCTGAGGCTCGATTTGTATGGATAGGTGGTGGTGAGTTGGATCATCTTCTTACTGCTCCTAATTTGGAACTTACAGGTTGGAAACCTCGTAAGGAGGCTTTGGCCATGGGAAAAGGCGCCGATGTTTTCATTCTCTGTTCTCTTGGAGAAGCTATAGCTATGAGTTTGATAGAAAACATGTTTATGGGTAAGCTGATTCTCGTAAGCAATGTGATGGGTAACAAAAGTGTCATCAATAATGGCGTGAATGGTTTTGTTTGTGATAAAGCAGAAGATTATGCCGTTCGAATTAAAGAAGCGATGAAACTATTCCCTCAGAACTTGTGCGACCAAGCTGTAGCAGATGTTCATAACATCTATAATACAGATGCGATGGCTAAGAAATATGTGAATTTTTATAATGATGCAATTAATGGAAAATACAAATAAAATGAAACAATATGATTATTTGATAGTTGGCTCTGGCTTGTTTGGAGCAACCTTTGCTTATCTTGCTAAAAAACAAGGTAAGAAGTGCTTGGTAATCGATAAGCGTTCTCATTTAGGTGGTAACATTTACTGTGAGAATATCGAGGGAATCAACGTGCATAAGTATGGTGCACATATTTTCCATACCTCTAACAAAAAGGTGTGGGACTTTGTGAACTCTATCGTTGAATTCAACCGCTATACAAATTCACCAGTAGCAAATTATAAGGGCAAACTTTATAATCTGCCTTTTAATATGAACACCTTCTATCAGATGTGGGGTGTAACTACACCAGAGGAAGCGCAAGCAAAGATTGATGAGCAGAAGGCTGAAGCTGTTGCGCGCATGAAAGCTGATGGCGTAACAGAACCTCGTAACCTGGAGGAGCAAGCTCAGGTATTGATTGGAAAAGATATTTACGAGAAACTCATTAAGGGCTATACTGAGAAGCAGTGGGGCAGAAAGTGTACTGATCTTCCTGCATTTATTATCAAGCGCTTGCCAGTTCGCCTTATCTTCGATAATAACTACTTCAATGATAAGTACCAGGGTATTCCTGTGGGTGGATATAATAAGTTGATTGATGGCTTGCTTGAAGGTATCGAGACCAAAACGAATATAGATTTCTTTGAGAATCGTCCTTATTGGGAAGGTATTGCCGACAAGATTGTTTTCACTGGTAAGATAGATGAATTCTATGATTATCAGTTTGGCAAGCTCAACTATCGAACTGTTCGATTTGAGACAGAGGTTATAGACAAACCTAACTATCAAGGTAATGCGGTAGTGAACTATACAGAACGTGAGATTCCTTACACTCGTGTTATTGAGCATAAGCATTTTGAGATGTTTGGTCAAGAGGTATATGAAACTCCAAAGACTGTTATTTCAAAAGAGTTTTCTACAGAATGGAAGGATGGTATGGAACCATATTATCCAGTGAATGATGAAGTAAACTCTTCATTGTATGCCAAGTATAAGGCTTTGGCTGATAAAGAAGATAATGTTATCTTTGGTGGTAGATTGGCGGAATACAAGTACTATGACATGGCTCCTACTGTAGAGAGAGCGATGGAATGGTGGAAGTAAAGTGTTAAGAACATCTGGTCATCAACAACATCCGTCATCGCAAGCCATTGCCAGTATATGGTAAGGGTGAGAACGTGCGCGACTGGTTGTATGTAGTGGATCATGCCCGTGCCATCGATATGATTTTCCACAAGGGTAAGATTGCTGAGACCTACAACATCGGCGGTTTCAACGAGTGGAAGAATATCGATATCATCAAGGTGGTTATCAAGACCGTTGATAGATTGCTCGGTCGCCCTGAGGGTGCTGACTTGGATTTGATTACTTATGTAACAGACAGAAAGGGTCACGATATGCGTTATGCTATTGACTCTAGAAAGCTGCAGAAGGAACTCGGTTGGGAGCCATCTCTCCAGTTTGAGGAGGGTATCGAGGAAACCGTAAAATGGTATCTCGATAACCAGGAATGGATGGATCATGTTACTTCTGGGGAGTATCAGAAGTATTATGAAGAGATGTATTGTAAATAGGCCCTCCTGTCCCTCCCTTGAGGGAGGGTCCTTATCCTATACCCAAGCCCTAAATCCCTACCATAGGGATTAGGGATAATAGTGAAGCGCTCATGTTTGGCGATTTTTCTGTTATTTTATAAAGTATAACTCGAATGAAAACAAAAATAGATTTTGGACTTCCTAAAGCAACTTGGCCGGCACCCAAACTATATGGAGTAGGTAATTTTACTGAGTTTGGGCTATATCAAGTAGCATTAACAATAGCTAAAATTAATGGATTTATTAACCAGGAAGTTCTGATGAGTGAGATACCACAGCGTATCAAGGGATTAGTAGTTGTTGACAGTATCAGTTCTACGTCGTACCAGTATTTGATTAGAGAATTGTTGCATTTTCAATTTATAGCTAAACAATATAATGCTTCTGAGAAAACTGAAAAATATATAATCACTTCTTATGGTACAAGTTACTTAAGTTTATGCTCTACTAATAGTGAAGCTGCTTTAGACTTTTTGTTAGAGAAGATGCAAGATGTCTTTATTACCCCTGCATGGTTTGTCAAAAGGTTGTGGGAGCTAAATCGTATCGGTCAAGGACAAATTGTAATCCCCTTGCCGTTGAAAGAATGGCATCCGAAATCTCGAATATGGACAGAAAATAATTGGGATCAGGAAATAGAAACTGTTAGTCGTGAAACTGCGAATCTTATTCAGAAGAAAATACCTGGTGCTTTCCCCTATGACATTGAAGAATGGGTTGAAGCTATTAAAAACGAGTATGTTCGATTAGGTTGTCAAAAACCAAAGGGAAATAAAACAGATATGAATGATGAAGATGTTCACTTTTCTGTGCGTAATAGATTGTCTTTGGCAATGAAAACTGTGGCAGTCAGAAAGTTCTTCTCAAGACTCAATCCTCAAACAGACTGTTTGGAGTTTCCAAATAAGCGAAGTGATATGACCCATAGATCTTTTATGGTATGGTGTCCACGTTTAGCTGCATTTAATATGATCTTTTATACAGATAATAACCCGGACATCCCTGGTCGTTTGTTATTCCCAGTATCTGCATTTAAACATTTTAATCAAAACTCTTCATATATAAAGAAAAGTTTTATTGTGGATCCAGATGGAGCATGTTTATATATTCATTCTCCCAAATGGGAAGAATTCAAGAAACTATTTATAGAGACGTTGGTTGAAGTTTATCAAAAATATTATAATAAGCAAACAATTATATATATATCATTACAGGATATTCGGGATGAAGTTTGTCGATTGTTAAGAATTAATCCACATACTTTTGAATTATTCTTGCAAAAGACATACGAGTTGTCTATCCTTCATAAAATCCGATATTCAATCTCTTTAGAGACAGATTTACGTCTTGATATGAAAATACAGATAAATCGTAGAGGCGTATATCTTAATGGTATCTTATATTCTTTAATTGCATTAAAACCATTGGAAAAATGAGCAATAATTTAATTCGAAAGCCGAAAGTTTCGGTAGGACAAGAAAATCCGTACAACAGATTAGGATTTGTTCAAAATCCATTTCCCGTGAATCCTTCAGTTGTACCCTATAGTGATGATATTCGTGTGAATGGTAGTATCTTTTTAGAGTCAATTCGTCAGGAAGAAATAAAAGCTTTTCATGAGCATATTGTCAATTCACCGAATCAGATAGGATTAATGATGGATTATGCTGCATATAAGGGGCGCGGTATAGGTAAAACAGCGTTCTTAAATTATATGAAGAAATCTATCAATAAAGACTTAGGGGATGAAATCTCTGATGGAAAAAGTGTCATATATGCCGTATATGTAGCTCCTTCTGCAGATAACCGCAATCGAACTTTATCTCAAGTAGCACATTCTATCTTTACATCTATGCATAAAGAGGGGTTGTTTCTTACGGTGTTCTGCCGATTGAGAGCCTTAAGTGGATTACTTGATGATGTTATAGATGAGACAATAACAGAAAATAATTACGAGGAAACCATAGCTAATGATGCTTGGTTGTGTGATAAAGGTATAGATGTGTCTGCTGTAAATTCTTTTGTTAGCAAGGAATTGGTAAAGGCTGGTTTAGTAGATGAAGACGTCTCACTCTTTAGTGGTACATATTCTCGTTTTACGGAAGCTCTTAGTATCAATCCTTCTGAGTTCTTTTGGAAAAGAGAAGGATTGTTTTTCTTGTTTGAAAAAGTCGAAAAACTACTGAAAGCAGCAATGTTCACAAATTGCATTATTCTTCTTGATGAAGCTGAGAAAATGATACAATATCAGAATTTTAATGAGAGACGTGCCTTCTGCGAGAATCTTCGTACGTATTTTATCGATGGAAATAATTCGAATGCGATAGATGGATTCTTTAAGATACTTCTGACTATTCATCCAAATAGCCAGGAACTCTTGATGCCGCATTGGGCTGCTGCAGGTTTAGACAGATTTTGTAGTCTTGGTGGTAATACTTCTTCTGAGAATACTATATTCTTTAAGCCTATGTCAAATGAGCCTAACATGATTCGTGCTTTGGCTGAAATATATCTTAAGGCTTCTCGTATAAATAAAACAGATTCGTCAATTTCGCCTTTTACACAAGAAGCCATTGATTATGCAATGGAGAAATCTGCTTTTATTCCAGGTAGATTTCTTAAATACTTGTATATTTTAATTGAAAAATCAATTAAAAATAATTGGACAGAAATTGACAAAAAACAGGTTGAAATAACCTTGGATGAAGGTACAAATTATCTTGCTTTGGAAAAACCTGTAGAAAATGCAAGCATAGAAGAGTTGCCTCCAACGAAAGTTCAATTGTAATGGGATATTGTATAACTAATAGAAAAGAGATTGAAGATTTGCTTGATAAGCAGAAACTATGTGATGCATATCGAAACTATATTGATTATCCGTTTTTACCGGTAGGACTATTAGTAGATGAGCTGGAAAAAAGAAAGAAGAAAGATACTGTTCTTCCATGTCAATTAATTGATAAAGTAGAAAAAATTCCAAATCAAATACTAACAGTTCCCTTGACGGCTCAATCTATAGCAAATGCTCTTCAAAATGATGAATTTGTAGAAAAGTATGTAAGTTCCAAGACAAATCCGTTTGCTTTAATTTCAGAAACGTGTATGTATGATGATTCTGTAAGTTGGGCTGATATGGATGAGCTATTTGGTAGCTTGCATCAAATAGAATGGCTATGATTTATTTGTTGGTAGATACTTGTGTGTTGTCAGATATAATGAGGCAATATAATCCGTTATCTCAATATTCGGAACTATCAGAAAAAGTATATCTGAAAAAAAATATGTTGAGGATGATTAATTCTGTTATTTCTGATAAAGATGGACAAACTGGTCTTATTGTTACTTCAACTTTTGCTTTTCTTGAATTAATCAATAAATTCGATAAAATTTTTGAATTGGAAATCGAAGAAAGAAAAATCTCTTTGGCAAGAATAATAGCTACTATTAAGCAACCTCCTTCCTGGCTTGTAATTGATGACATGGATGTAGATACGGCCAAAAATTTTTGCAATGTGCCAAATACTATAGAGTCTGGTGAACATATTTCATCGGATGATGCTGTTCATATTGCCACGGCTCTTCAAAGAGGTTATGATATCTATCTTCTTACCTCGGATCATGTTTTAAAAGCATTGAAAATAAATCATATTACAGTTATAACTGATTAGGTATTATAAAATGTCTAATAAAAAACAATAGTTCATTAATAATTCAAGAGTCGTAAGTATCAAATGGTATCGGTAATAAATGTGGTTACAGGTGTCGCCTACTACGAGAGCTGGAGACACCTGCTGTAATGACATCTTATAGTTCGTTGTCTAAGATTTCCATCATTTCTGCAGCTGTAATCACCTGCGGTTCTTTTGGAAAGTGTTTGAGATTACCTGTTACTAAGAAGGAGTCTTCCTTGCTCAGGCAGACTTCGTAGAAGACTCGGTCGTCCTCATCTGGCATTACGCCATCATAAGGAAAACGGGAAGAATCAATGCCGTTTAGCTTAACAAGTTCTATAACTGTATTGATTTGGTCGTCTGACAAATTGAATTTTGCACGATGAAGCACTTCATTGTATTCTTTTATAATGTCATCATTATATAAAGGTGTAATACGATGAAGGAACAAACTTTCAAGAACTCTTGCTGTTGAAGCATTTGAGTTGTGAGTGATAAGGGCTGATACAAAAATATTCGTATCAATGACTGCATATACCATTGCGTTCTTTTCTTAATCGTCTGACTTCTCTGATTTCTTCATTGATCTCATCAAGTGTGAGTTCTGGCGTTTCACCTCTTTCTGCTTTAGCTCTAAGTTCTTTGAACGCAGCCTTTGCTTTCGCAGTCACTTCATCTTCTTCTTCATTCTTTGCTTGAATGGAGAAGGGAATGCTCTTACTGCGAATTACTGCCTTAACAAAGATGTTGATGGCGGTATTCGCACTCATGCCGAATTGTTCGCAGAGTTTATCAAACTGTGCTTTCTGTTGATTGTCCATACGGACTGTCATTGCTGTCTGTGCCATAAGCCTATAATGTTTAATTGATAATCATTTTGATTGCAAATATACATCATTATGGCGTAAAATGGTGCGATAGTATTAATAATTTAATAAAGATTAATAGTTGAATGAATGATATAACTGCAATTTTCGCTTTCCTGAAGTATTGCCTTGGAAGTAAGGAGGATATGAGTGGGATGGTGGCTGGTATGAACTGGCAGGAGCTTTATTCCTTTGCTTCTAAGCAGGCTATACTGGGGTAAGTATTCAGTGAATGCCGTATTGTGTGCCTAGATAAAGTTTCGTACCTTTGCACCGTGATTTTAAAATATTCAAATTATGGTACAAGGCAAGAAACAATTAAACAGCAAGCCAAAGTTTGCCGAGGTTGTAATCGGTGACAATGAGGCGAAGGAGATGCGTGAGTCTGCAAATGTTCGCAACCGCCGCAATCCTTATTTAAAATTAAGCTATCCCAATGGTGTGACACTAATTCTACCTGCTGACATCAGTATCGAACAGCTTCGGGCTTACATTAGTATAACAGTGTAGGCTTATGGCTAGAGTTTGTCAGTTGACGGATGACCTGAAGTACTACGTGTGCATGGAGCCAGTCGACATGCGAGGAAAAAATGGTAAACAATAAGGTAAACGATATGTTTGAACAGCAACAAAATACAGGGAAAAGTGCGTCTTTGGCAGAGAAATATGCCAATGCCGTAGGCCAGTTGTCCGATGCCAATGATCGGGCAGCGCATGCAGAGCATGACCTGCAGGTGGAGCGCATCACTCGTCAAGGCTTGATTGACGAGGAGGTGGCTCGCCGTGTTGCTGAAGCAGAAGAACGTATCAGAAAAGAGTTGGAAGCTCAATTGGCAGATAAGACCAAGGAATTGGAGGAACGTAATAAGGCTTTGGATAAGCGTGAGTCTGATGTAGATAAGAAAGCGGAGACAATCGCCCAAAATGTAAGTGAACAGGTTCGCCAGCAGATGTCTGCAGCTAAAACCCGTTTCGAGAAAACTGCGCTGAATCGTTTGGCTGATATGTTTGACATGTTCATGCAGGCGTTCATCGCTCTTGGTGACAAGGATTCTTCCAAAGGTCAGGAACTGTTGCAGAAGTATCAGCTTGCGGCAAAGGAAGCGCATGAGTCTTTGACGGATGAAATCAAGGATAAACTGGCCAAGGTTGAAGCTAAAAGCAAGTCTAAGACCGAGCAGATAGCCTCTCTTGTCAGAATGATATTTACTCAAAAGCGTGAGCGGGTAGTCTTTAGTAAGGAAGAACGTGATACCATCTATGATAAGGTAATGGCATCAGTTGAGTTCACTGATGAGGAAAAGAAACGTTACCGGGAGTGTCGTGAATTCTGTGAAGAGTATCGCAAACGCAAGGCTATAAAGAAGCTTTTGGATAGCCAGAAGGAACAGAAGGGGCATGGGCGAAATCCTATACCTGAGGATATGCCTCGCTTGGAGGAAAAGGTACTTTGGCCTGAAGGCTACATAGGACATGAGGATGAATATGTAATTGTTTACCAAGGCAAGGTGCAGGAGTTTATCGTGCCAGCCAAAGTACGCTACTTTGTTCAGCCATATCGTCGTCCTGTAGTTCGTCGCAAGGATGATCCAATGCAGAAGCTCTTGCAGTCTCCTTGTTATGAGGACGTATTTTGGAAGAGTTATGCGTCTGCTGAGTTATTGGCGCAGTTAGAGTGTAATAAGTATGTCCTTCATCAGCCGTTTAACCGGCAGATAAAGAAGATGAAACAGGATGGCTTGATACTCGCTCCTTCAACAGTCGATGACTGGCATCAGGGTGTATGCGACAAGATAGAACCTCTCTACAATCTGCAGATGGATCGGGTAATGTCCAGTTTGCTGCTTGGCGCTGATGGCTCTCCATTCCCGATATTGGACTGCGAGAAGCATAAGACAGTAAATCATTACTTGATTCAATATCGTTCAGTGGCGACAGGCATCCCAATCTTCATGGTTAATACGAAAAACAAGCATGGTAGGGGTACTGCTGACATCATGGACAACCTCAAAGATTGGAAAGGTGTGGCGCTGATGTGTGATGGTTACTCCGGCTATGATTGGCTGAAGAAGATAAATGGTCGCATATTGTGTCGTTGTGTCGTTCATGCCCGAAGACCAATGGAACGAGCCTTGAAGGAAAATCCTAATCTTGCAAAGATAGGTATTCTCTTCTACCAGAACATTAACCTGATTGAGGAAATGATAAAGGAGAAGAAACTTGAGGATGAGGAGAAGGCACAGTTCAGGAAGGACTATGCCGAGCCGCTATGGGAGGACTTCAAGCTATGGGCTGCAAGTGCCATCTTGGATGTGCCAAAAGACAGCAATATATACCAGGCATTGAACTATATGCTGCGCAACTATACAGAGCTGACCAATTATATAGACATCCCAGACATGCCTTTGGATAACAATGATACCGAACGCCTGATCCGTGACATGGTGATGGGAAAGAAGGCTTATTTGTTCTGCCGTGACTTGGATGCCTGTAAGCGTGCAGCAATGATGTACTCCTTGTTTGGTGCATGTAAGGTACTAGATAAAAATCCTGAGCGTTGGCTTTGTTATGTGTTGAAGCACATAGATTCTACGCCTGAGGATAAGTATTATACTCTTCTTCCTGAGTTCTGGGAAGATGAGGAACAATAAAAATGAATTTAATATTTAGTCAAATTAAGGTATAACCTCCATTAGCTTGTGCTGATGGAGGGCTAAATTGCGTATTCTTGTCTCAAAATTAGAAAAATGATGCCGCCGTGCAAAGGTACAACATTTTTTTGAGCTATGCAATACGGAGTTGAGCGGATACTTACATAAGTGCAAGTATGCTGAGATATAAAGAAAAACATTTTTTGATGCGAGTTGCTTGTCATGAGGAATTTTTGAGTTTACATTAATCAATCATATAAATTTTAGAAAATGAAATAATCATAAGCTAAAAAATCACGCCAAAGCGAATGTAAATTGGAAATAAAATGCTTTCTTTGTTACGTTAAACCAACATTGAGCAATTATGACTAACGTAACATTCCCTCAGTTGATCCAGCGAGGTGTGGTATCGACGTCCACTTGAAGGTGGTGGTGGCAAAAATTGATGGTGTGGGCATTCGTAAGGAGACTCGCACTTTTGACACCTTCACGAGTTATTTGACAGGAGTGCTATTCTTTCTTGTGTCTAATACTCACATAAATATAAATTTAGTGTAAAACATATGTTCTACAGTAATGTAGGACGATAATAATTTACGTATGAAAACAATACGAATACTACAACTTTCTGATATTCACTGGAAAAAGCAACGTGATGCTGCCGATGATTATACTGACATCAGAGACAAAATGTTACAGGATTTGAATTATTACTGTCAAGAAACAGGTAATAGTTTTGATAAAATCCTCATTTGTGGAGACATAGCATTCAGCGGTTCTGTAGATGAGTATAAACGAGCTAATTCATTTATCAGAGACCTGTGTAAAACCGTTGCTTGTAAAAGCGAAGAAGTTTATACCGTTCCTGGCAACCATGACAAGAATGTAAATGAACATCCCAAATGCGTGAGAGAATTCATTCATCAAGCTATATCTAATCGCTGGAATGATTGTGATTGGTTGTGGAATAAGATGATTGACGAAGATTTTTCTTTCATCAAGAAATTGTATACCCCTTTTAAAGAATACAATAACTTCTGTAATGACGAGAGAGACAATGCTGAACCTTTTATGCTTAGAGCTTTAGAAATGGATGTTGATAAACATAATGATGCAGAAATGTTTTGGCATTCTGAATTTGAAGATGACCTCGAAGGCTATCAAGTCAATTTGTATGGCGTGAACTCAGCATTGATTAGTGATTTAAATGATTATGACCCAGCTCCGAATAGAAAAGAAGGCCATCGTCTTTTCCTTCCCCAAATAGCGTATCGTGGTGCAAAATGTAAGGATGGTATCATTAACATACTGATGTGTCATCATCCATTAGATTTCTTGCTGAATAAAGATACAATAGCCAAAGATTTGGATAAAAGATATGCTTTGCAGCTATATGGACATGTTCATATAGCCAACAGTGACATAAATAACAATGCAGTGCATATATACTCTGGCTCTTTAAATCCTGGAGATGTGAATGATAACATATATAAACCAGTCTATAATATCATAGAACTCTCCATTGAAAAGCATGATAATGAAAACGATGTATTGAAAGTGGATTTGAGGGTTCAGAAGTATGATGGGGAACAGTTTGTGAAGGATGAAGAACAATCCAAACCATTCAAGGTTACATTGAAAAAACATGATGGTTGGAAAAATTGTAATAAAACTGCGGAAGCCATGGAACAGAAACTTCCAGACGGATTGTCCAAACGTGATGTTAGACATATGTTTAAACAATGTCCAAATTCAAAAGAGATAATAAAAAGAATGTACCCACAGATTGATTGTACAGGCTCTGCCTATATGAGAAATCAGGTGTTCTTGGAAAAAATTAGGAAAGACAACAGGTGGGTTAAACTTTATAAAATGATAAAGTGATGAATAATGTACTAAACAATATTCTCATGCAATGTGGTCTTATTGTACCACTTGAAGAGACTGAAACAGACGTATTGGCAAAAGCCTGTTCCGAATACATTGGTAATGAGTCGTTCACTTTCGATGATTTTGAGGAATTGGCTGATTGCTATGTGACAAATCGGGAATGTAAAGAGTTGAACGATTTCGTGACAGAATACATTTCAAACAATGACTTGGGAAACTATAATTTTCCCAAACGTATAAAATGCGCACTTGTTTTCTATTGCATCTATTTGGCTATAGAAGAAAGCGAAGATGACAAGGACGCTGCATTGCGATCATTATCGTTGCAAAACGTTATGATTCAAGTGCATGGAAATTGGGAGAAATTAAATTATCAAGATGTACTCTATAAGCTATATTTTAAATATAATCAATATGCAGAGGGAGAAGTAATCGGTGAAAAGAAATATCCAAGAGACTTTGTTCAATCAATGTTTATTGATAGTTTTCGACAGGGTGAGACCATCTCCGAGGATATGACTGATAAAATACAGTCTTTGGCATTGATGGCCTGGGATGCAGAAATGTCGCAATTCATAAAAGGATTAAAGGAAACAAATGATTTCTTGAAAATTCAATTGATATTGGAACATTATTTTATCAATAAGCCGCAGATACCTCAAAAAGAAGATTTTATAGAGTTAATGCAACGTATTTTTCCACGTGGCGGAAATGGGCAAAGGCAAAAGATAGAGAAAATTCTTAAAAACTTGGCGGAAACGGACGTATGCCTTGTAGATGAAATCAAATCAGATTCATCTTTGCTATTGCATGAAATTGAAAATGCAAGGGATAATGAATATGGTGATTATCTGAAAGACTTCGAACTGAGTCCAAAAGAGTTCTTTGTTTATCTCTATCATGAACTGTTATTAGAAGACTTATTAAAGGAATAACGCAATGGAAGATAAAAAAGACATATTAGAGTCTTTAGCAGGTGTTGCACAGCTAAAGCACGACAATGTTATAAAGGATGATGCAATAGAAAATATAGCGCAATACTATTGCGATTCCATGACTGATGAAAATATCAATGATATATTAGGTGATTACAATACCCATCTTGTGACTTTAGTAGGATTTTCTGAGGTAGGAAAATCAACGTTTGTAGCTTCTTTGTATCATGAGTTTATGTGTACTGGAGAAATCGATGGGTACAAATTCATAGACTCAGACACTTATGTAGGATTTGAACGTAGAGCTTATATTCGCAATGAGTCTTTAAAAACTTCCAAGAGGAATTCCAGAACGACGATGATGGAAGGACAATTCCTAACTTTAACTTTGTCTAAGGATGATATACTAAATAAACTTATCATTTCAGACAGAGCTGGAGAAACATACAAGAATAGCTATACTAGTAATTTGTCACAAGTAAAGCAGGATAAAGGCTTGATCAATTCGCATCATATTATATTTTTTATAGATTCATCATCTGTCAATAACGAAGATGATTATAACGATTTTTGTGATGATTTTCAACTTCTACTTAGCCGTATGGCATCAGCAGGGGTTTTAAATATACCAAAAGTGTATGACATTATATACAATAAGATAGACTTGATTCAAACGGACGAGGTAAAAGAATTGTTTTCGAAGCAAAGTCTAGATTTTGAAAATAGAATGAAGAATGATTATGGCATAAACATCTCAAACAGGTTTGAAATTATATCAAATGATATGAAAGACCAAGGGCTGAAAGATGTTTTCAAGTATATTGTTAATACTTTGAATAGCCATACAAATTGTCAATACGAAGAATCCAATTGGGTGCAAACATTGTTGAATGAATAAGGAAGAGCATATGAGTATAACAAAATGTATGATAGCGGGATTGCCAGGTTCTGGAAAATCCACCTATATAGGTGCTTTATGGTATTGTTTAATGCATCCTGAAAAAGTCGGTAATATAAAATTAGTTGCTGATAAGATGAATCTTGCAGATGATCTTACAGTGCTAAACAGATTGAGTGAAGCTTATAAGAATATGAAGCTTATAGACCGCAATTATTCTAATCAAAATGAGACCGTTCTGATAAATCTTAAAGAAGCAGGTTCTGATAAAAAAATACAAGTGGAAATACCCGATTTCCTTGGAGAAAACTTTCGCGATTTTATTGTTTTTAAAGAATCAGAACTTGTTTCTAAATGGTTGAAGAATACAGATACCTTAGTATATTTTATGAACGAAGTCATTCCGCCAGAATTCGAAGATGACCATGGTCCAGAAGATGACGAAGAACCATTGCCTGCTAAAGATATTGCTCCATTTACCATTACAGATATTTCCGCTGTAGCAATGAATATCATGGTATTGAAATCTTTGTTGAGCAAAAAGAAATTCAGAAAAGTCGTAATTGTACTTTCTTGGTGGGATGAAAATACTGCAAATGGAACAATACCAAAAAATCCAAAGGATTATCTCAGAGATGAATCGCCAGCATTATATAATTTCATAGAATGCTATATTCCAAATGCTGATATTATTGGCTTGAGTTCACAAGGTTTGGAGTATCCAAAAGAAAATGAAGAAAGCTACGAAGCAACAAAAAAGGAAATAAAAGCGAAAACAAGAGAAGGTAAAAGATCTTTTGTTGAGGTTGGAGATGATATTATACACGATTTGTCTTTACCATTATATTTACTTATAAAGGAATGATAATAGAACAGACTTTACACGGCTATAACAAAGGACATGGATTGTTGGCGAGTTCATTTCCGGTAAAACCTAATGATGATTCTTCTTTGATGTCAGTCCTAAGTGATTGGACTGGCTATAGAAATGAGTTAGGAGAAGACTCGTATATGACATTCTATCCTCTGTCTAATGGCGAAAAGTATGCGTTTGCTAAAACTTGGTATGCCGAGGAAATGGAACGTCCTGGATGTGTCTGGACGCATACACTTATTGTTGATTTAAAAAAGTTGGATAGGAATTTTGACTTTAGAACTCTGGAAAATTATTTCAGACGACCTCTAAAAGACAAATATGACTTCTATTACCAAAAAATAGAAATAGACACATTTGAGAATGGAAACTCAAATGCTGTATTTGAGCAATTCGATGATACTTCTTTGATGGTTCTCTATTTATTGTTGCTTGGTAACAATAAAAATCTATTTATATACATGGATAAAGACCACGGGGTATACGATGTGTTGTGCTTTTATCTACTGCAATATATGCCTTTGGATATGCTGAAAAACATTGGACTGAGCACAGGTTCTGTTTCTAAGAGAAAAATTGGAGATATAGACTTTTCCATACAATTCACAGACAATACTGCCAATATATCTTTGTCTAATGCTCCATGGAACGGAAAATTTGATAAGACGAACTTTTATATTGGATTGCAATATATCTTTGAACAATCAAAAACATTAAATGACCCATTTCCTAGTTTGATAAGGCTTTTTCGTGAGGATATACGTGAAGATAAAGATAAGCTCATGGCTTTTGCTGTATTAATGAAAAAACTTGATACAGCTTTGACGGAGAATGTTGGGGCAGAACAATATGCGGAGGTTCTTCATTTGTTAGAAGAATCATTTCCAACTATATACGATGGAGTTCGATTGAAGTGTAATTTCTTGTCAAAGAAAATTTCCAGTTTATATGGAACAGAAAAAGATTATCTCTATCAAATTGCATCATTGAAAAATGATTCTTTTTTATACCCAGAAGAAACACAGTTTGAAAGTCGTTTAATGGAGTTGGATAAAGAGGACCATGCAGGTTACATAGATTTAATCACCAAGATTGCAGCATTGCCTCACCCTAATGACACCGCTTGTAAAGCCTTGCACTATGCCATTAATAATATGGAAGAACAAGAATTATATAATCTTATTGACAAAGAATGGGAAAAATTATTGCCTTTTATTAGCTCTAACGATAGATTCTTTGAATCAGGTTGGTGGCTTAAAGTTTCTAATGATAAATTTAATACCATATTTTTACTGTTCAGCCAAAAACTATTTGATAAATTCATATATTGGGATGGATTGCTGAATAAGGCTATTGATGCAGAAACTCTTGTTGGTGAGGATGTCTCAAAAAAAATCATAGAGAAGGCAAAAAATGCGGTTAGGATTATCTTTGAAGCTGCAAATAGTGATAGCCACCATTTTGTATCGTCTTCTTTATTGCAGGCTTGTTTGTTAAAAAAGCAAGATATATTCATATGGATGAAGTCGCAAGAAATCATTAATGAACGAGTTGAGCGATTCTTGTTATATAATATAGAGCCGAATGATTATGATTTGAAAAGTAATTCTTCATCAGTATGGAAAGCTTTTTTGAATCAAGACAATGAAAATAAGAACATTGATTTCTATATATACCTATATATTCTTGCACACAATTGGCATGATGTTATAGCGATAGAAATGCTTAAGCATAGCTTTTATCACATATATATTGCGCTAAGCAAAAATCAGTTGGACGAAAAAAAATGGAATAGAATTAGTTGCTTTACTTCTATATCCTATTTTATAGATAAATGGGATAAATGCAAGATACTGAGTAGAGGATTGGTTGATTATCTAAAAAATACAAGTGTAGACATTAGGGTACTGAAAGAATTTACTCCAAATAAGAAAATCAATGAGCGTTTAGTACGCTATTGGAAGAAAGGCTAATTTTAAGAAGTATAAGCATATCCCTAAAAAATATGGAACAAAGAAATCCACAACACAAATCCTTCCTCTGGCACATCGACTTCGAGCCATTCACCTGGCACACCTTCTACGGAGAGCAATGCCCGCCATTCGTTATCGAGGAGAACAAGGAGGCATGGCGACGGTATCTGACAAAAGTCATCAAGAAGCATCTGAAGGCAGAGGTGATGAATACACCTGAGTTCAGAGATATTGAACTCCAGATAAGGGAAGAAAAGCTGTTGCGCCTTCATTGGTCCGTGATGGCACAAATGCCAACGGGTACGGGTAGAAGAGGGAGCGTTTTAGAATATGCTTATTGGCATAGCCCAATCAATGGGCTATGCTGATGAGTTTACTACCCAAAGCTGTTTCTATACGAGCAATGGTTTGAGTCGTGAAGTTATGTCTGCCTGTTAGCCATTTTGAGATTTCTGAGTCTCGCTTGTTGAGTAAGCGGGCAAAATCCTTTGGGTGAGTCCTTTGGCTTTCAGGATTTCACTAATGCGCTCGGCAATACCGAAAGACAAATCGAACTCTGCCTTTTGCTCGGCAGGTATCGCAGCGAGGCAATCACGGAATAATTTGTTCTGTATCATAACGCTTAAATTTCAAAGGTTGCACTTTCTATGTCTGTTATCATATTCTTTTCAATGGTAATGATACCCTTCTCTTGGGCTTTGAGCAGAACTTTGTCAAAAGTCTGTAAATCCATGACATATCCACTGAGCTTTTCATTCTCTTGGTATGTGCGTGATAGTTTAACACCACCATTTCCTAAGATAAGTATCTGATCGGATATTCTTAGGCAGTATAGGCGGAGTTTGCGGGAATCGATAGACAAAGCACTAACATGGTCGTTCATTCTTCCTTCGATGCGGAAGAATCTTTCTAATGCTCCCTTATCGATAATTTTGGATAAAGCCAATAATATGGCATTGAAGTCTTTATTGTATGTCGCATTGTCCTTAAACTCCATCAGGAATTTTTCAAATTCGCTTTCGGAGTTTCCATCGAAGCAGATAGAAAACATGCCTACGTTGTCATTCTGCTCTATTGTCTTTAATGTTACTTGTGTCATAATTATAATTCTTTAATATGCAATGCAAAAATAATAATTTTATTGATAGCTTGTTCACTTTTAAGTGAATAATTAAGAATAATTATTATAAATATACATTATGGAAATCAACAACACCCAACACAAATCCTTCCTCTGCAACAAGAAATATGATGAATATGAATATATGATGTATAGAAAACAGACTGAAATCATCGTAACCATCTTCTATGAAGGTATTCTGAGAGGAACACAGTATGGCAATCATCCTAGAACAAAATATGCCTTGAAGATTCATAGCGTCATCGAGGATTTGATGAATAAAGACTGGAGTAAAGTCAACGAGACCCTTAAATAATGAAGGAAATAAAGTTATTTGATTACCAAGAGGATATGAAGGAACGGATTGAGAAGGCGTTGCGCCTTCATCGGTCTGTGATGGCACAAATGCCAACGGTACGGGAAAACGGTTCTACTCGCTTCGGTCGTAGAATCGTTTTTGAGGGAACATTCCAATTGCAATGTTTGGATTGTTGCCCATAGAAGGGAGCTGGTTTCTCAGATTCAAGAAACTATTGAAAGAGTTTTTTCTAAAACCCACCCGTCCTCCCTTACCATAAAAGAGGATTTTTCGAACCACCCTGTCAATTCTTCGAAAATCACCCCGTCCCTCTTTACCCTTAAAGAGGGCTCCACCTCACCCCGGCCCTCTCACCCTCAGGGAGAGGGAGGAAACCGCCCTACTCGGTGCTCGGAACCGCTTCGCTCTAAGGTTGGCGGACCATCAAAGGTCTCGCCAGATTGTGCGGGATGGGACCGCCTGGGGATGAGTGGAGCATCAAAGGTCTCGCCAGATTGTTTGTCGGCTAGCGCATTCAATGTTCCTATCAAGGCTGTGTCGATACAATGGTTGTCGAAGCACTATGACGAGATAGAGGAAGAACCGGGGATGATTGTGATTGACGAGGCGCACCATGCGCTTGCCAAGACTTACAAGGGAATGTGGGAGAGATTCCCGAAAGCTAAGTTCCTGGGACTGACAGCAACACCTTGCCGATTGAATGGTAAGGGATTCACTGATCTGTTTGATGTCTTGGTGCAGTCGTGGAGTGTTCCTGAATTTATCAGCAAGGGAAGATTGGCGACATATGATTTTGTGAGCATCAAATCGGATGGTGTGACGCAACGGCTCATCGACTCCTTGCAGAAGCGAGGGGCTGATGGTGACTACCAGAACAAAGAAATGGATATGTTGCTGAATAAGAAGCCGAGTATCGAAAGGCTCTATCGGAGTTTGGAAGAATTTGGTAAAGATAGAAAGGGCATCGTGTATGCTATCAATATCAGTCATGCTAATGCTATTGCCGAGTTCTACAGAGAACACGGCATAGCGGCTGTTGCTATTGATAGTAAGACTCCTGCGAGTGAGCGCAGAATGCTGATTGAAAGATTCAAAGCTTCTTCCTTATCTTTTTCGAAAATCACCCCGTCCCTCTTTACCCTTAAAGAGGGCTCCACCTCTCACCCCGACCCTCTCACCCTCAGGGGAGAGGGAGGAAACCGCCCTACTCGGTGCTCGGAACCGCTTCGCTCTAAGGTTGGCGGACCATCAAAGGTCTCGCCAGATTGTGCGGGATGGGACCGCCTTACTGATACTTGCTTGCGAGTTGGTGATAAAGTTGGCGATAGACTGGGTGCTACTTGCTTGCGGGCTGCTGATGAACTTGCTCCTATACAGGTGTTGGTGAATGTGGACATCTTCTCGGAGGGATTTGACTGCCCGGATGTGGAGTTTGTGCAGTTGGCTCGTCCTACCTTGTCGCTTGCCAAGTATCTGCAGATGGTAGGAAGAGGATTGCGAGTAGCCAGGGGAAAGAAGAACTGCGTAATTATAGATAATGTGGGACTATATCGGGTGTTCGGGTTGCCTTCGCAAGTATGGAACTGGAATGCTATGTTCGAGGGAAAGCTGAAAGTTGGCAAGAGAAAGGAGACTCCGAAGGATAGAGAGTTTTTCCTGATGAAGGAGGAACAAGACGATATTCAGATTCATCCAGACTCAGAAATGATGATGGTGATGAGCCATGAAGAATTACTCCAAACACTACAGTATCGTGAGTTTGTAGATAGCAAAGGGGAGTTTGCCATCATCAAGCTGCCTGATGGAAAGATGACGGTAGTGAACCGACAAGGAGAACAAGTCTTGGAGCCAGGCGATTACTATGACATGAAACTGTTGGATGGCAACATCCTGTTCTACCGACATTGCAGAAAGGAGGTCTGCTATTATGACCTGTTGTCTGGAGCTATTATTGACGATGGTCCCAATGTTTACGATGTTCCAAAGGTGGTTACGCTAGAAGGTTGGGAGTTCATCAAATATGGAGATGTTTATATGTCTCGCACCTACGAACATTTCTCTTGGCCATATTGCCCTTCCAAATATGACCTGTTCAATTTTGGGGATTACCTGATATATCGTTATAATTATTTAGTAGATAGTGGTTGCCAGGAATGGTACTATTATGAAGGAGGCAATGGCTTGATGATGAAGGCTACTATAGATAGTAATCGAGTATGTTTCTTGCGTGGTGATTATGAACATGTGTATTGGATGTGTGCCACTCTTCGTTGTGGTTGTATCGTGGTTATGGACAGCAAGCAGGACTACTACCTGGTGGATTCATATTTGAAGAAGACCTATATTGGATGCAATAACCCAAAGAATGAAAATGAAGATTTGAATTTTGTGATGCCTCGCCTTGGCAAGAAATACTATGATGAGATGATGTTACAGGAGAAGAAAAAGGAATCAAGCGAGATGCTTCTTTTGCATGAAAAGTCTGTAACAGGACATGTGGAATTATATCAGGCTGGAAAGAAATGGGGCATAAAAATGGACGGCAAAGTTGTCGTGCCACCCCTTTATCGCAGCATAGCGCAACCTGTTGGTGCCTATTGTGCCTTTGAAGAGATTCCAAGTTATTGGGGTATTATGACCTTAAAAGGCAAGGTGATAGTTGATGCCAAATATGAGAAGGTCGAGATTCGTGATGGAGGGATCGCCGTGGTAACTGATATCACGGGGAAAACACAGACCATCCATCTGAAATGATCTATTATAGGGGCGTCAGTCTGAGAATATTAACAAAAAAGAGTGTGTCATGAAGAGAGTGTAAACTAAACTGTGTCAAGCTACAATAAAAGTAGTTTAACACAGTTTTTATATTATGGACAACTTAGAAATTGATTACAAGAAAGCAGCTCAGCAGTTGCGTAGTGGTGAAGCCTTATTTGGCAAGGACGGAGCATTAGCTCCATTGTTAGAGCGTATTCTCAACTCAGCTCTCGAAGGTGAGATGGACGCTCATTTAAGTGAAGAGGAACGCTCTTCCGGCAACCGTCGTAATGGTAAGATGAGTAAGAAGGTTCAAACAAAATATGGTGAGGTCACTATAGAGACTCCTCGTGACCGAGACGGAACTTTCCAACCTGAGACCGTAAAGAAGCGTGAGACTATTCTTGCCAATGGCATGGCAGACCAGATTATTGAGATGTACGCCATGGGCACCAGCACACGTGACATCAGCAGCTACTTTGAGCGTGAGTTCAACACAACTCTATCAGCCGATACTATCAGCTCTATAACAGACCGTGTATTACCCGAAATCACCGCCTGGAAGTCTCGCATGCTCGATCCTGCATATGCCATTTGCTGGCTTGATGCTATCCATTATAAGGTAAAGGATGAGAATGGCAGAGCTGTCACACGAGCCATTTACAACATTCTTGGTATCAACAAGGAAGGCCAAAAAGAACTGTTAGGTATGTATGTGTCTAAGAGTGAAGGAGCTAACTTCTGGCTAGAAGTTCTTACGGATCTTCAGAACCGTGGTGTTCGAGACATCTTGATTTGTTGTATTGATGGTCTCAAAGGCTTCCCAGATGCCATCCAAAGCGTATTTCCTGAGAGTTCTGTGCAGCTCTGTATTGTCCATCAGATACGCAATTCTATCAAGTATGTTGGCAGTAAGCATCAAAAGGAGTTTATCAAGGATTTAAGAACAGTATATGGTGCAGTAAACAAAGACTCCGCTGCTGCTAATTTAGACCTGTTAGAGTCTAAGTGGGAGAGATGTACCCAATTGTCATCAAGTCATGGCGTGACAATTGGGAACGTCTGACAGAGTATTTCAATATACTCCAGCCATCCGTAAACTCATTTATACGACCAATACGGTTGAGGGGTATCACAGACAGGTAAGAAAGGTCACAAAGACTAAAGGGGTCTTTCCTACGGATAATTCTTTGGAGAAGCTTGTGTACTTAGCTTACCGCAACATCCGTAAGAAATGGACTATGCCACTGGCAAATTGGGGACAAATTTCTCAACAATTGGCAATAAAATTTGGAGATAGATTTAAAATTATGTAACTTTGCAGCCGAAAGGCCCTGCTGGGGCATGCCCCAGCAGGAGTGGAAATGAAAGTTAAGAACAAGCCTTGACACAGTTTAAATTACACCCCCGTCATGAATTTATGATACACTCTTTTTTTTTATTCTGTTTAATTACATCTTCTTTATCCGTTTGCGATATTTCCGAAGAAATCGAATGAGGCATCCCAATCCTTCCAGACTGGCTCTCTGCCCAATTCCTTCAATCTCGCATTGATTACCTTGGCGGTACGCTCATCGCTTACGGTGAACTGCTCCAATGCCTGAGGATAGGTATGGTAACCGCCAGGATTTACCTTTGATTCTGCCGACATGGTGGTGACACCCAGTGTTGCCATGTTGTCACGGATGTAGGCTGGCTCACGGGTAGAGTAGGAGATATCTACATCGTGGTCGAAGATACGCATGGCGAAAGTTGCCTGTGCCAACTGCTTATCGGTCATGAAGCAGTTTGGCTGGAAACCTTCGTTCTGTGCAGGGCGCATACGAGGGAAGTTCACGCTGTACTTGGTCTTCCAGTAATGCTTCTGCAGGTAGCGTAGGTGATGAGCCATCATCACTACATCCGTGCGCCATTCCTTCTCAAGCCGATGAGCACACCCATACCGATGGAATGGACACCTGCCATACCCATGCGGTCGAAACCATCGCAGCGCCACTCAAACTTGCTCTTCATGCCACGTGGGTGGTAGAGCTTGTAGTGCTCGTGGTTGTAGGTCTCCTGGAAACAGATGACGCCGTTCATACCATGGTCGGCGAGGGTCTTGTAATCCTCTGTAGAGAGCGGCATCACCTCTATCTTCACGTTAGAGAAATACTTCTTGGCGATGTCGATTGCCTTGGCAAGATAAGGGGTGCCAGCCTTTGCCGGGTTCTCGCCCGTTACGAGAAGGATGTTCTCGAATGGAGCCAACTGCTTGATGGCCTTGTACTCGTTCTCAATCTGCTCTGGGGTGAGGATGGTACGAGCCATCGGATTCTCACGATGGAAACCGCAATACACGCAGGAGTTAGAGCATGAATTGGTGATGTAGAGAGGAATGAACATCGACATGGTCTTGCCGAAGCGCTCCTCGGTATATTTGCGGGAAAGACGCGCCATTACCTCCAGGTATGGCTCGGCTGCAGGTGAAATCAGCGCCATGAAGTCGTTCACATCGCAATGGTCCTTGGCAAGGGCACGACGCACATCGTTATCGGTCATTCGAGCTATTCGCTCCGTGGTCTCCTCCCAACTGATATTCTTTAATTCGTCTGAAAACATTTTCTTACTTTTTAAACTTTCTCAAATCGTGTGTCAACTTGGCTGCGCAGAAGTTTGTACCACACATGGTGCAGTACTCACCATCTGTATGACCTGCCTCCTCGAAATACTTCAAGGCAAGCTCTGGGTCGAGAGAGAGGTGGAACTGGTCTCTCCAGCGGAACTCGAAGCGTGCCTTGGAGAGGGCGTTGTCGCGGATGGTTGCACCTGGATGACCCTTTGCCAAATCGGCTGCATGAGCGGCAATCTTATAGGTTACCACACCTGTGCGCACATCTTCCTTGTTAGGCAAGGCGAGGTGCTCCTTAGGTGTTACATAGCAGAGCATGGCGGTGCCGAGCCATGCTATCTGGGCGCCACCGATGGCTGATGTGATGTGGTCGTAACCTGGAGCGATATCGGTAACCAATGGGCCGAGGGTGTAGAATGGTGCCTCGTGACAGTGGTCGAGCTGGCGCTCCATGTTCTCCTTGATCTTCTGCAATGGCACGTGACCAGGACCCTCGATGAATGCCTGCACGTTCTTGTCCCAGGCACGGGTAACAAGCTCGCCCATGGTATCCAACTCGGCAAACTGGGCTGCATCGTTGGCATCGGCTATACAGCCTGGGCGCAGACCATCGCCCAAAGAGAGGGCTACGTCGTACTGTGCCACGATGTCGCAGATATCGTCGAAGTGCTCATAGAGGAAACTTTCCTGGTCGTGGTAGAGACACCACTTGCTCATGATACTACCGCCACGGCTCACGATACCGCAGAGACGGCTATCGGCGAGATGCACGTTGTGGCGACGGATGCCGGCATGGATGGTGAAGTAGTCAACACCCTGCTCGCACTGCTCGATGAGGGTATCACGGAATACCTCCCAGTTCAGATCCTCTACCTTGCCGTTTACCTTCTCCAAAGCCTGGTAGATAGGCACGGTTCCTACCGGTACAGGACAGTTGCGCACAATCCATTCACGGGTTTCGTGGATATTGTCGCCAGTAGAGAGGTCCATCAATGTATCGCCTCCCCACTTGCAAGACCATACAGCCTTATCCACCTCTTCCTCGATGCTGGAGGTAGTGGCAGAATTACCGATGTTGGTATTGATCTTCACGAGGAAGTTGCGGCCGATGATCATCGGTTCGCTCTCCGGGTGGTTGATGTTGGCAGGAAGAACGGCACGTCCGCGTGCAATCTCATCACGTACATACTCAGGAGTGATATGGGTATCGATGCCCAACTCCTGGCAGTTCATGTTCTCGCGGATAGCCACGTACTCCATCTCTGGAGTGATGATGCCAGCCTTGGCGTAAGCCATCTGGGTGATGTGCTTGCCAGCCTGAGCACGGCGAGGCAACTGGATGTGCTCGAAGCGGAGGTGGTCAAGGCTATGGTCAGCAAGGCGCTGCTTGCCATACTCGCTGGTAACCTCCTTGAGCTGCTCGGTATCGTTGCGGTCGAGAATCCACTGCTCGCGCATTCTTGGCAAGCCTTTCTTCAAATCTACCTGATAGTTAGGGTCGCTGTAAGGACCGCTGGTATCGTAGATGTAAACCGGAGCGTTTGGCTCTGTATGAGGAATGCCGCGCTCATCCTTCACAACAGTAGGAGTGAGGTTTACCTTGGTCATTCCAACCTTGATCTGTGGGAAGAGTTTTCCCTGCATATACGCCTTTTCTCTCTGGGCGTAAGCTTTCTTATCGTTTGGCATAATTTTTTAAAGGTAAAAAGGTAAAAGGGTAAAAAGGTAAAAAGAACATTCTGCTTCTTTGCCTTCATCCTTCATGCCTTTGTATTATCTATATTATAATTAGTCGTTGAGGAATGCGGTGAGAGGAGAACTTGCCTCAGCACAATCGCTGATGGCTCCGAGACCTGCCTCGTAAGCACGGCGACCGCATACTACTGCTTCCTTGAATGCCTTAGCCATTTCTACAGGATCACCGGCAACGGCGATAGCTGTGTTAACCAGGCAAGCGCTGGCACCCATCTCCATAGCTTCGGCAGCGTGGCTAGGTGCACCGATACCTGCATCTACTACAACTGGAACAGTAGCCTGCTCGATGATGATCTGCAGGAAGTCCTTCATTCTCAATCCCTTGTTGGTACCGATAGGTGCAGCAAGTGGCATCACGGTAGCAGCACCAGCCTCTTCGAGGTGCTTGCAGAGGGTAGGGTCTGCCTGGCAATATGGCAATACCACGAAACCGAGTTTTACCAGTTTCTCGGTAGCCTTCAGTGTCTCGACAGAGTCTGGAAGAAGATAGCGAGGGTCTGGGTGGATTTCGAGCTTGAGCCAGTTGGTTCCGAAAGCCTCTCGAGCCATCTGTGCTGCGAAGACAGCCTCCTCGGCGTTGCGCACGCCACTGGTGTTAGGAAGGAGCTGGATATTTGGGTTCTGCACTATATGAGAGAGCAGGTCGTCCTGCTTGTCTTCGAGTTCGATACGTTTCATTGCAACAGTAACCATTTCTGTTTCTGATGCTTTGATGGCTTCAGCCATGAGGGCATTGTTGTTAAACTTTCCTGTGCCCAAGAAGAGGCGTGAGTTAAACTCTCTGCCTGCGATTACTAATTTTTCCATTGTTTTATTATAGAGTTGTTATTTTTGTTTTCATTTCTGTAGGAAAAGTACTTTTGTGTGATTCTTTTCCGCAGTATTCTGGGACCGTTATCCTCCGCAGAACGCTTTTACGATAACGATGTCTGCTCCTTCTGCGATGATTGTGTTTTCCCATTCATCACGAGGCACCATTTCGTTACTGATAGCTACTGCAACTCCTGTAGCTGGCAAATCGAGTTCCTGGGCTAACTCCCTGATGGTTTTAGCCTGTGTCTCGGTCTCTTTGTTGTTGATAGTTACTTTCATATTCTGTTCGTTTTATATGATGAATAATCCGTTTGTTTACGCTTTTCTATCGCCCGAAAGCGATGATAAGCAAATATGTAATCAAACACGGTGAACTTCCAGATGAAAGCCTTAAGAGAAAGAATAAAGCGCTATCAAATATCCCTGCGACAGCATTACCTGCATCAGGTTCAATGGGTATCATCTCAGCCGAATCTTTCAGCACCCCGTGATAATCGCTTGCAAAAGTAATGATAATATCGGAAAAGCAATAGAATTTCAAAAATATTTATGCTAAATTAACGCAGAATGCACCTTTCGCTTTACTGGTGTTTCTTTCTGCAATCCGGGCATTCGCCTTTGATGACAAAGGAAATAGAGTGGGGGTAAAAGCCTTCGGGCAGCTCGAAACTTGGAATATGGATATCCTCCATACAGAAGGAACGCTGGCAAGATTCGCAGTAGAAATGAATATGCCCGTCGTGATGATCGCAAGCCCCTTTTTCTTCGCAGAGTTCGTAGCAGAGTACGCCTCGCCCATCTTCGAAGGCATGTACCACATCATGTTCCAGAAAGAGGGTAAGGGTACGGAAGATGCTCGACTTATCCATCGAAACCATCTTTCGTTCCAGATTGCTCAGACTCTGCGGGTTCTGTTCGCCCATCAGGGTCTTCATTACGAGTATGCGGTTGGCGGTTGGCCGAATGCCTTTCGATTCCAGCCTGCTGATCATATCTTGTGAGTTCATCGTTTCTTCTTTTTAAAATCTTTACTAACCGGTTGCAAAGATACAAAAAAAGCGTGTAAGTATGGTAACTTACACGCTTTTTCTTTATTTAAACGTAATTACTTTTTGCTTTCAATCTAGTTTATGCCGCAGCATGAAGGGATTGGAACCCTTATACGCAAGCACAACCACGGCTTCTGTTCAAAGCCTCACCATACATTTCCATTGCGGTCATGTAATTTGCAAGAATAGCCTTCAAGGCCTTCTTGATGTTTGCATACATTGTTTTCATAATCGTTATCCTTTTTTAAAAAATTAATACTTGGCATTTCTGCCATTTTCTTTTTCCTTTTGTTCATGAACGGTGGTCAATTTTACTTGCCCATCTCCATGTTGTTGTTTACATTTACAGCCTTGGCAATCATAGCTGCCACAACTGTAAGAATCATTACTGTCGTCATCATAATTTGTTTCCTTTCTTTCTTTGTGGAGCCTCCATGTGAGGTCTCCTGTTTTACATTATCCTTTTACAATCTCACTGTTTTCTGGTGCAAAGGTAATGCCTTTTTCTTGAATATCTGTCACAAAGACATGACAAAATGATGAAAAAGGGGCTTTTTTTGATACACGTCAACTAAACAGCAATGGCGGCTTGATATACGTCAAGCCGCCATGCTGTCATATTGAGAAATGTGTCATATTTCTTATGTTTCTTCGGATTTCTGATGCTAGATCAGTTCCAGAATCTTGTCGAGAATCTTTTCTACGGTTGAAGAATCGGTTGCTTCATCGAGTTTTTGGTTGATTTTCTCTTCCAGTTTCTTGCTTACCTTGTCGGCAGCCTGATCCATGGCCTGGTTTGCCTTGTCTTCCAGTTTCTTCTGAACGGAAGCGCCCAGTCCGTCTTCTTCTGAACCATCGCTGTTATTATCGCTTACCGAAGGGGATTCATCGGTTGATGAGCTGGTGGTTTCTTCTATCTGCAGATTGTCGGCACCTTCCAGCGCCTTCACCATATCATCAGCATTCATCGTGTAAACGCTGCCAAGGATTCCGAAGCTTACGGTGTGCTGCTTGCCATTAAACTCAACGGTTCCCTTAGAGCATACGATATAGTTGTGGTATTCAAAGAGCTGGTTCATCACTTCATCAATAGCGCTTCCTGCCATCATCTTGGCAATGGAACGGATGCTTTGGGTGAAGAAGTTGTTATCACTGGTTTCTGTAGCCTTGTCGATAGCCTTGGCTGCCTCAGTCTTTACCTTTTCTTTATGGGCATCAGGTCCTGGATTGGTTATGGCGAAAACCAGGAAGAGAAGTACGATAAGACCTAAGATGATTTTCCAGAGGGTCTTGCTCGATTTTTTCTTTTCCGGTTCCTGTCTGTAGCCCTGGTTCATTGCTGCGCCGTGCTGAAAGCCTTGCTGGTAAGCTTCCTGCTGTGCCTGCTGGAAACCCTGCTGGTTTGCAGCCTGAAAGTTTGCTGCTTCTGTCCCGTTGTTGCCGGCTGCATCTGCTGATGTTCCTTCTGCATTTTCTTTGTTGGCTGTATTAGCCTTGATAGCTTCTACAGTTTCAAGAACAGTCTTCAGTTCTGCTATTTTCCAAGCTGGAGTCCAGTCTTTCATGCCTTGTGCCCAAACAAGGGTCTCGGGTGTGATAGCCTTCTGAACGAGTTGCTCCAGGCTGAATGGACCCGCTTGCTGTCCGTTATTCTCAATGATAAAATATTCCATCATGTATTCTTTTATATAATATTTTTCTTAAAAGCCAATAAGGAGTTTCTTACACTCTCAATTGCTTATTAGTGTGTAGCTTTCCACCATGCTGTTTTCTCTCTGCCCTTGATAGCTACGCTGTGCTGGCTAGGGTCGGAGATAGAAAGACCGCAATAATTTTTCACTTTAAAGGTTGTACCTCTATAACTCATTAACCCTGTATAAGCCTGTTCGGTATGAGCAGCAGCTTTGATAGTGAGTTTCATCTGTGAAGTATATTTGTCTTTCAGATAGCCGCTCGGAACAAGACTGTCTATGTATACACTCATATCGTAGAAGAGGTTGGGAGAGAAACCATCCAAAGGCTGTATGGAATCGAGCGGAACGGATGATGAGAGGGTATATTTGCTGTTGATTTCCTTCATCACTTGGGCTAGATTGTCCATCTGTCTGCAGTCGATGGCCGCCATGTTGCAGAATGGATCGCTACTATTCTTGTAGAAATTGACAACTCCGTTGACAAATCCTGAGTAGTTGGGTGCAGAACTGTTGAGGTAACTCCATATGGTTTTGTATGGAACGCCGGCTCCCATTACTTCGCTACTTGAACTGATCATGAAATTAGTGACGTCTTTCAGTTCGTATGCAGTCTCTACATTGCCCATATAGCATGCATCGAAGAGAATATATTGCATCTTGGTACCGCTGAGTTTGATTCCTTCGGCAAGGGTAGGAACGTCGAGAGCGTTTTCTTCTAAACTTACGCTTCCGAAGAAACGGGTGATAGGTTTGTTGGGATCGGGACCATACTGTATTCCGCTGAAATTGCCGGTAGCGGTAGGGTAGCTGGTGCTTCCTTTCTGAGCAAAACCGGCATTAGGTCTTGCCATATAAGGATAGTTTACCCAATCGCTTTTGTAGGTCCATCCGCAGCCATGAGCTCCGATGATGAGCGAATAATTCAGGGCTTCAGCACGGCGTTTCACCTCATTCAGAATCTCTGCAAATCCTTCTGCTGTAGTATATGTAGCTTCATCGTATGTTTTCAAAGTGTCGCGAATTACGGTTTTCGTATTGCCGTCATATTGAAGATCTATAAGATAGCTCTTCCTGTAATTCTGGCTCATGAAGACCATTACACGCGAATTATTCAAGCCTTTCTTGGCAACAATACCTTCGCAGATACTGTCAACGTTGTTTTCCAAAAAACTTGTGAGACCGGAAGTGTTGGTTCCACCCGTCCAAGGATAGAAGACGAAGATAGTCTGCTTATTGACGCTTTCTACATCAATAGCTTCATCGCCACAACTGGTGAAAGTTGCTGCTAGAGATAGCGTACATATAAATAAGGTGAAAAGCTTCTTGATCATGTTTCTCTTGAAAATATGAAATGTTAAGTGTGAAATGCTAAGTTTTTACACTTAACATTCCGCACTTAACATGATAAATATTAAACTATTATTTCTTCTTGAGTTCCTCGATGGTTGCCTTGAGGGCAGCAATCTTCTCAACAGAGTCGCTTTCCTTCTTGCGCTCCAGGGCTACTACCTTCTCAGGTGCGTGAGCTACGAAGTTCTCGTTGCTGAGCTTCTTGCGTACGCCCATCAGGAAGCCTTCCAAGTGCTTGAGCTGAGCCTCTGCCTTCTCAATCTCGGCAGCTACGTCGATCAGGTCGCCCAATGGTACGGCAAACTCGTCGGTACCTACCATGAAGCTTGACGCATCGGCACTCTTCTCTGCGATGACCTCAATCTTATCAAGGTTCGCCATCTTCAGCGTTACGTCGTTGTAAGCCTCGAAGTCGTTCTTGCCTACTACCTGGAGAGACAACTGTTCCTTCTGGGCAATGTTCTTCTGGTTGCGAACGGTACGAACACCGGCGATAATCTGCTTCACAGCCTCAATGTCGGCTGCCAACTTCTGCTCCTCGGTTGTAGGTGCAGGAATATCCAGCTTCTCGCGCATGATGCTCTCGCCATCCTTGCGGTCGTAGATGTGCTGCCACAATTCCTCGGTGATGAATGGCATGAATGGATGCAACATCTTCAGGAGGGCATCGAAGAAGCGGAGGGTAGCGTCGTAGCTCTTCTGGTCGATAGGCTGGCCGTAAGCTGGCTTCACCATCTCCAGGTACCAGGATGAGAACTCATCCCAGAACAGCTTATATACAGTCATCAATGCCTCAGAGATACGGTAGTCCTTAAACTGCTTCTGCATCTCCTCGTTCACCTCCTTGAGCTTGGCATCAAACCACTTCACGGCGATTTCTGCACTCTTAGGCTGCTCGATATCTGCCGTTTCCCAACCCTTCACGAGGCGGAAGGCATTCCAGATCTTATTGTTGAAGTTACGTCCCTGCTCGCAGAGGCTCTCGTCGAAGAGAATGTCGTTGCCTGCTGGAGCACTGAGCATCATACCCATACGAACACCATCGGCACCAAACTTGTCAATCAGAACCAGTGGGTCTGGTGAGTTACCGAGACTCTTGCTCATCTTGCGGCCGAGCTTATCGCGAACGATACCTGTGAAATATACGTGCTTGAATGGCATCTTGCCACGATACTCGTAGCCAGCCATGATCATACGTGCTACCCAGAAGAAGATGATATCCGGACCAGTTACGAGGTCGGAAGTAGGGTAGTAGTAGTTGATCTCCTCATTGTCAGGATGCTCGATACCATCAAACAGAGAGATAGGCCACAACCATGAAGAGAACCAGGTGTCGAGGCAGTCGCTCTCCTGCTCAAGATCCTCAGCCTTGATGTTGGCATTCTTCTCCTGAGCGAGTTTCAGAGCCTCCTCTGCTGTCTCAGCTACCACGAAATCCTTCTTGCCGGCATTGTCGAAGTAGTAAGCTGGGATGCGGTGACCCCACCAGAGCTGGCGGCTGATACACCAGTCCTTGATGTTCTCCAACCAGTGGCGATAGGTGTTCTTATACTTCTTAGGATAGAACTCGATATCATCGTCCATTACTGGAGGAAGGGCGATGTCGGCAAAGTGCTGCATCTTGAGGAACCACTGTGTAGAGAGCTTTGGCTCGATAGGCACATTGGTACGCTCAGAGAAGCCCACCTTATTATTATAGTCCTCAATCTTCTCCATCAGACCGGCGTTCTGAAGGTCAATGGAAATCTGCTTGCGCACATCCATGCGGTCCATACCTACATAGAGACCTGCTGCCTCGCTGATGGTACCATTGTCGTTGAAGATATCGATGGTTTCCAAACCGTGCTTCAAACCGAGGGCGTGGTCGTTGATATCGTGAGCTGGAGTTACCTTCAAGCAACCAGTACCGAACTCGATATCTACATATGTATCCTCGATGACAGGAATCTCGCGGTTTACGAGAGGCACGATAACGTGCTTACCCTTCAGCCAGGTATTCTTCTTATCCTCTGGGTTGATACACATGGCAGAGTCGCCCATGATGGTCTCAGGACGGGTGGTTGCTACTACTGCATAGTATCCCTTCTCATCCTTGTGCATCACGTTCTCCTCATCCACCTGCTGGCAGTCCTGTTCTACTACATAATACTTCAAGTGGTAGAGCTTAGAGTGCTCGTCCTTGTAGATAACCTCCTCGTCAGAGAGTGCAGTCTGAGCCTTAGGGTCCCAGTTAACCATGCGCACGCCACGATAGATGAGTCCCTTCTGGTAAAGGTCGCAGAATACGTGGATGACGGCACGAGAGCGGGTCTCGTCCATGGTGAATGCTGTGCGGTCCCAATCGCAGCTGGCACCGAGTTTGCGGAGCTGTTTGAGGATGATGCCACCATGCTCGTGAGTCCAGTCCCAAGCGTGCTTGAGGAACTCCTCGCGGGTAAGGTCGGTCTTCTTGATGCCCTGCTGAGCGAGGCGGTTTACAACCTTTGCCTCGGTAGCGATACTGGCATGGTCGGTACCTGGTACCCAACATGCGTTCTTGCCCTCCATGCGAGCACGGCGAACGAGAATATCCTGGATAGTATTGTTGAGCATGTGTCCCATGTGGAGCACACCCGTTACGTTTGGTGGTGGGATAACCACTGTATAAGGTTCACGACCATCTGGCTTAGAACTGAAAAGCTTGTTGTCGAGCCAGTACTGATACCATTTACTTTCCACTGCTTGTGGATCGTATTTACTTGCTAATTCCATTGTTTATATCTAATTTTTATTCTTTTTCTTTAAAAAACGGTGCAAAGATACTAATTTTTGGGCGAAAAATACTATCTTTGCATCAAAATTATTAATTTTTGCACAAAACGATGGTTAGTAATACAGGAAAAGGACATACGAAAGAAGAAAAACTGGCGGCGTTCAGCCGCTTGCTGGATGTGCAGGACCGTTTGCGCCTGCAGTGTCCATGGGATAAAAAGCAGACATTCGAGAGTCTTCGTCCGAATACGATCGAGGAGACTTTCGAGCTTTGTGACGCCTTGATGAAGCGCGATTACAAGGATATCAAGAAGGAGTTGGGCGATGTGTTGGAGCACGTGATGTTCTATAGCATCATCGGCAGAGAAGACGGCGAGTTCGATATTTGCGATGTTTGCAATCAGGAGGCAGATAAATTGATGTTCCGCCATCCTTTCATTAACTGGAAGGAAGAGGGAAATTGGACGGTTTCGAATCCTGATATGTATATCAACGATGAAGGACAGGTTGTCTATAAGGAGTCAGATGCAGGGAATGGAGAAGCAGGAACTGCCAGTTCGGAAGAAACCTTAGCTCTTGGCGCCAGCAAGCCGAAAACTGCTACTTCTGTTGAGAAAACCTGGGAACAGATCAAGCAGCAGGAGAAGGATGGAAATGAGCGGGTGTTGAGCGGTGTCCCTAATTCTCTTCCGTCTCTTATCAAGGCTTATCGCATTCAGGACAAGGCTAGAAATGTAGGCTTCGACTGGAACGAAAAAGAAGATGTGTGGGACAAAGTGCAGGAGGAACTGGAAGAACTCAAGGTGGAACTGGCTAAAGGCGACAAAGAGAATTCTACCCGGGAATTGGGCGATTTCATCTTCTCAGTAATCAATGCAGCACGTCTCTATAAACTCAATCCGGATAATGCGCTGGAGAAAACCAACCAGAAATTTATCCGCCGTTTCAACTACGTAGAAGATCGTAGCTTAAAGCAAGGTAAAAACTTGAAAGATATGAGCTTAGAAGAAATGGATAAACTATGGGATGAAGCAAAACTTCAGGAGAAAAAGGATGATAAATAACGGTGAATCAGATAATCTTATCAACTCATCAATATAATAATAAAAACTAAAGTGTTATGAAAAAATTAGTTTATGTAACAATAGCTTTGGTGGCGCTTTTCGCAGCCAACAGTTGTAAGAACAAAAATAATGTTCCTGTTATCAGTGCAGCAGATTCGGTAGAGGTAGAGGATGCAATGAACGATTCTACCATCTATGGTGTATGCGGTGAGGGAACCTCTATGCATAGCCTGGAGTTGATTTCTGATGAAGGTGACACCCTTTCGGTGTTTATTGACGATGAGAATCCTGATGTTGTTCAGGGAGGATTGCTGGCTGGCGACCGTATTGCTCTTATCGGTTATAAGGCAGAGGATGGAGAGATGATGGCCCAGAAGATTATCAACCTGACATCCCTCTTGGGTAAATGGACTTCTCTGGATAAGAATTTTGATATCTTGGAAGGTGGAGAGGTGAAGAACAATGTGAAGGCTGAAACTAATCCTTGGACTAGCTGGAAGATACTCAATGGTAAACTTTTGCTGAATAAGGATACTTTTGCCATTGACAAATTGGGTTCTGACAGTCTTATGTTGGAGAATACTCAGGGTATCTTTGTTTTCAAGCGCCAAGAGTAAGGTCATCATGTTGAACCTGTAAATTATGATTTAGTTTTGGAACCATTTAAAGTACATATATTGGGGTGTGGCAGTGCTTTGCCCACCCTTCAGCATAGTGCCTCGGCCCAGATTATTGAGATGCGTGGCAAATGCTTTATGATGGATTGTGGCGAGGGTGCCCAGATGCAGTTCCGTCGCACTCATGTTCACTTTGCTAAGATAAATGCTATCTTTATTTCGCATCTTCATGGTGATCATTGCTTTGGCTTGCTGGGACTTCTTTCTACCTTAGGTATGCTGGGCAGAACGGCTAAGTTAAAAGTTTATGCACCAGAAAGTTACGGAGATTTGTTTAAGCGTCAGATCGATTTCTTCATGCAGGGAATGGAATATCAAATCGAATTTGTTCCTGTAGATACCGAGAAGTCGCAAGTAGTATATGAAGATCATTCTGTAACCGTAGAAACCGTTCCTCTGCAGCATCGTGTGCCTTGTTGTGGGTACATCTTCAGAGAGAAACCGACATTGCCTCATATCCGTCGTGATATGATAGATTATTACGAGATTCCTGTAAGCCAGATTAACAACATCAAGAATGGAGCTGACTGGACAACGAAGGAGGGGGATGTAATACCTAATGCCAGATTGGTAATGCCTGCCGCTACTCCCCGCAGTTATGCTTATTGCAGTGATACCCGGTTTGTTCCGGGGTTGGCAGAAAAGGTAAAGGGGGTTACGGTGCTTTATCATGAGAGCACCTATACTTTGGAGAATGAGGACAGGGCTAAACTCTATTATCACAGTACGGCTCGACAGGCTGCAACTATAGCCAGAAATGCGGGTGTAGGCAAACTTCTTCTGGGACATTATAGTGCAAGATATAATAATGAAGAGGTATTGTTGAATGAAGCTAAAGAGGTGTTTACGGAAAGTTATCTTACTCAGGAAGGTAAAGTGTTCTCTATAGAATAATATAGAAACAGGGCTTGAATGTACCGGGAAACAAGGTGCAGAATAGCCTTTGATCTATATAAAAATATAAAAAAAAGTGCCTTGCGCCAAAAAAAGTTCATTTTTGATGCAAGGTTTTCTCTTTATATCGTTTAATCTTTAAAAAGGATTTGAAATTGGAATCGGAAAAGGATCTCTTAGACGACATCAATAGCGGCAGTCGGGCAGCCATGCACAGATTGTACGAACGCTATGTGGGGTATGCCATGGCCGTAGCGCTGAGGTATATCCCTATGCGCGATGATGCTGAAGATGTAGTGCAAGATAGTTTTATAAAAGTCTTTTCCGGCATTTCAAAGTTTGAATATCGGGGTGAGGGCGCTCTTCAGGCTTGGCTCTTGCGGATAGTGACAAATGAAGCTGTCAACTTTGTAAGGCAGCAAAAGCGCTTCACTATCGTGGACGGAGTTCCCGATGATATTGAGGATGAAGAGTCTGAAGTAGAAAGAGTTCCGCCTGCAGAACTGACAAGAATGATAGGAGAATTGCCTGATGGGTACAGACTGGTTCTTAACATGTTTGTTTTTGAACAGAAAAGCCATAAAGAAATTGCACAGCTGTTAGGCATCAAAGAAAGCAGTTCTGCTTCACAATATTTGCGGGCGAAAAAGCTGTTGGGCAAAAAGGTGAAAGATTATCTGAGCCAGGCAGATTGTAGTGATAATAAAGAGTTGAATCATATAAATGAGAAAAGTAATGAGTAACGATTGGACAAATAAACTTCGAGATCAGTTGGCTGACTACCAAGAGCCTGTCAGCCACGACTTGTGGGCTGAGATAGAACAATCGCTTGCTCAGTCTAAAAAGGTTGGTGATGAGGAAACTGATGTAAAGAAGAGACCACAGACTCGTTATGTTGTCTTGAAAAGATGGTCAGTAGCTGCAGCGATTGCTTTATTGGGAGTAGGAGGCAGTTATGTTTATCTGCATGATGATGAACTGGGACAGGCTAACTTAGCTGTTCAGAGTTCTTTCTCTACAGCATCAGGTTCAAGCAGGACTTCTTCTGCTGTCCGTGCAGAAGCACAATCGGCAGGAAGTGAAAATGCTATCTTGCTTGCTGAAAACAATGCATCTGCACATCAGGTGAATCGCCATTCATCGGGGCGTCAATTGAAGCATAGTAAATCTTCTGTCTCTTTCCAGGAGAGGACTGTTGCTGCTGATAATGAAGTAATGTTTGCAGCAGAGGTAGAAATGCCAGAACAGTCTGTTAATGCAGAGGTAAATGGTCGGGAATTATCTGTTTTGCAAAAGCAAAATGAGGATTCTGAAAGACAGATGGCCGTTTCTTCTAATCATGCAACCAAGCCGTTGGAAGCAGATGGTGGGCAGAAGCTTTATGCAGGCAGGGCGCAGGATGGTCATTTTGAGCGCAGTTATAAGGACAAGTATGAACAGAACTGGACCATGAACCTGTATGCAGAGAATGTAAGTCTGGGCTCTGGCAGTGATGGAATGTCAAACGGCATGTATGCGTCTTCAGATCCTCTTGCTGGTGGTGGCTTTGCTGATCATGGCGTTTTCCTGGCTGCTGCTTCTCCTTTAAGATATGCAATGCCGAAATATGTTGAAGCGAAACATCATGCTCCTTTGGCTATAGGTGCTCAGGTTGGTATCGGACTTGCGCCTCGTTTGTCTTTGAGTACCGGTGTTGTTTATACGCGTGTTGCTTCTGATTTCAAATCTTATGGTGTTTCAGAATTTGATACACATCAGGTTTTGCATTATGTGGGTGTTCCACTTGGTTTAAACTATGAGTTTTGGAGCACGGGAGGCTTTCATGCGTACGTAATGGCGGGTGGAGAAGCCGATTTCAACGTAAAGAATGATACAAAGGTTTCTGGTCATAAAGAGGACGTGAAGCGTGATGGCGTTCAGTTCTCGGGTAAGGCTTCGCTTGGTGCACAGTATGATGTTACACCACAAGTGGGCTTCTATATTGAGCCAGGTGCAAAATATTATTTTGATAATGGCAGCGAAATAGAAAATACGTTTAAAGATAAGAAGTGGAATTTTAATCTCCAGTTCGGACTCCGTATTAATCTGAAATAGTGTTTGAGTCCAATTATTAATAAATATATGTACGAACTACATTTCATTTTATAACATTACATACGAGAAAAGGACAGGGCAGTCTGCGTGATGCATGGCTGCCCTTTATTGTTTCCTGTTTTCTTATTTCTTATTCAATAATTTTTCGCTCATATTGAGAGCGGCCTTTCTGCCGTCTCCCATGGCAAGGATTACTGTGGCTCCTCCTCGTACGATATCGCCGCCAGCGTAGATTTCTTCGATGGAACTCTGCATCTGGTCGTTTACGGCAATGGTGTTCTTCCGGCCGAGTTCCAAGCCTTCGATACTCTGTGGAACGAGTGGATTAGGACTTACTCCTACGGCAACAATTACCTGGTCGCACTCCAGCGTGATGGTCTCTCCTGTAGTTTCTGGACGACGACGGCCGCTGGCATCAGGTTTGCCAAGCTTCATCACATCGAGGACTACAGCCTTTACTGCGCCCTTATCGTCTGCCTCATATTCTTTAGGATTGTGCAATGTAAAGAAGTTGATTCCTTCTTCCTTGGCATGCTTCACCTCTTCGAGTCGGGCAGGCATTTCTGCCTCCGAACGGCGATATACCAAGGTTACGTCTGCTCCGAGTCGTTTTGCAGTACGGCAACTGTCCATAGCTGTATTTCCGCCGCCTACAACAACCACCTTCTTACCCAAGTTGATAGGGGTGTCGCTATGAGGATTGGCTGCATCCATCAGGTTTACACGGGTAAGATATTCGTTAGAAGACATGATGTTCAAGGCATTCTCTCCAGGAATATTCATGAAGTTGGGCAGACCCGCACCTGAGCCAACGAAGATTCCCTTGAATCCTTGTTCTTCCAGATCTTTTACGGAAATGGTCTTGCCAACGATGCAGTCTGTAATGAACTTTACGCCCATCTTCTGAAGATTCTTAATCTCTACATCTACGATAGCATTAGGCAAACGGAATTCAGGAATACCATATTTCAATACACCGCCAATCTCGTGTAATGCTTCAAAGACGGTAACGTCGAATCCCTTCTTTGCCATATCGCCTGCAAAACTCAATCCGGAAGGTCCTGAACCAACTACGGCTATCTTGATGCCATTAGGTTCATCGCACTTTGGTACAGAGATGTTTCCACTCTGGCGTTCGTAATCGGCAGCAAAACGCTCCAGGTATCCGATAGCTACAGCAGGCTCGTTCATCTTGAGATGTACACACTTGCTTTCACATTGCTTTTCCTGTGGGCAAACTCGTCCGCAAACGGCTGGTAGGGCAGAGGTGTTCTTTAAAACCTTGGCTGCGGCAAGGAACTGGCCCCGCTCAATATTCTTGATAAAGGAAGGAATGTTGATGCTTACCGGACAACCTTCCATACAGGTAGGCTTAGGACAGTCGAGACAGCGCTTGGCTTCGGTCAAAGCCATTTCCTTGGTTAAACCGATATTTACCTCTTCCGTACGGGTTGTGGCACGATAAAGAGGGTCAAGTTCTGGCATCTTTACGCGCTCTATAGCTGTACGTTCTTTTGCTTTCATCGAAGCGCGTAACTCCTTGCGCCACTCAGCGTTACGGTCGGTCAACTCTTCGATGCTCGCATCTGTAGGTTCTACGTCCATGATTACATCCGTAGTTTCTTTCTTCTTTTCTGCGTCTACAGTTGCAAGGTGCTCTTCGAAGTGTTCCATCTCTTCGCGTTCAACATCCTTGAAAGTGCCCATGCGCTTGAACATCTCGTCCCAATCTACCAGAGCGCCGTCAAACTCAGGACCGTCGATGCAGACAAACTTGGTCTTGCCACCGATGGTCAGGCGGCAGGCACCGCACATACCGGTTCCATCCACCATGATGGTATTGAGCGAAACGTCTGTGGAAAGATTATATTTCTGAGTCAGGAGACAGCAGAACTTCATCATGATAGGAGGACCGATAGCGAAAACCTTATCGATATGCTCCTGATTGATAAACTTCTCGATTCCTACGGTTACAACACCCTTCTCGCCGTAACTTCCGTCATCGGTCATGATGATGAGTTCATCGCTAGATGCACGCACTTCATCTTCCATAATCACGAGGTCTTTGTTCCTACCCGCAATTACGGAAAGGACTCTGTTTCCTGCGGCTTTCAGTGCCTTGATGATAGGGAGCATAGGAGCTACGCCTACACCACCTCCGGCACAAATGACTGTTCCGAAGTTCTCGATATGTGTAGGATTTCCAAGTGGTCCCACCACATCGTGAATCTCATCGCCTTCATTCAATGCACAGAGTTTGGTAGATGAAAGACCTACCTTCTGCACAACCAGTGTGATGGTTCCTTTCTCAATGTCAGCGTCAGCGATGGTCAGCGGCATACGCTCGCTGTTGTTGTCTACACGGATGATAACAAAGTTGCCTGCCTTTCGGCTCTTGGCTATAAGCGGTGCTTCTACATCGAAGCGGAATACTTTCTCTGAGTATTGTACTTTCTTGATAATCTTGTTCATGGGCTATTAAATTTCTTAATGCTGATATATTAATATTTCTGGTTAGCTGTTTAGAGTTTGCTTCATGGTACATAAAAATGCAAAAGGATAACATCGGCTACCTTTGTGGCAGTCGAAGTTATCCTCGTACAATATATGTTATTTTTGTTTTTCGAATGTTTTGTATAATCGAGAAAAACTGAAAGTCTTACCGATACTTCAAATTAATCGAAATTTTTGTCATCAAGCATCTCGAAACCACAGTATGGAACCAATACCTTAGGTACGCGGATTCCTTCTGGGGTCTGATTGTTCTCCAAGATGGTTGCTACGATACGTGGCAAAGCAAGAGCTGAACCATTCAATGTGTGGCAAAGTTCAATCTTCTTGTCATCTGTATGGCGATAGCGGCAGTGGAGACGGTTAGCCTGATAGCTCTCGAAGTTAGATACTGATGAAACTTCCAACCAGCGCCCCTGTGCAGCACTCCATGTCTCGAAGTCGTAGCAGATAGAAGAGGTGAAGCTCATATCACCACCGCAGAGACGGAGGATATGGTATGGCAATTCCAACTTCTTCAAAAGACCTTCAACATGGTCGAGCATCTCGTTCAAACTCTCGTAAGAGTGACCTGGCTTATCGATGCGAACAATCTCTACCTTGTCGAACTGGTGCAGGCGGTTCAAACCGCGAACGTCCTTACCATAGCTACCTGCTTCACGACGGAAACAAGCTGAGTAAGCACAACGCTTGATAGGGAGATCTTTCTCATCGAGAATAACATCGCGGAAGATGTTGGTTACAGGAACCTCAGCAGTAGGGATGAGGAAGAGATTATCCAGATTAGCATGATACATCTGACCTTCCTTGTCTGGCAACTGACCGGTACCACGGCCTGAGTCCTCGTTTACTACGTAAGGAGGTTGAATCTCCAGATATCCGCTCTTGCGAGCCTCATCGAGGAAGAATGCTTCAAGTGCACGCTGGAAACGAGCCATCTTGCCGATATATACAGGGAAACCTGCGCCAGTAATCTTAACGCCGAGGTCGAAATCTACAAGATTATACTTCTTCAAGAGATCCCAATGGCAGAGAGCATCCTCGCCGAGGTTTGGCTTTTCGCCGCCTTCTTTCACAACAACGTTGTCGGCTGCGTCCTTACCTTCAGGAACCTGCTCGCAAGGGATGTTAGGAATTTCGAGCAACTGGTTGGTCATATCGTTCTGTGCTTTCTCCATGATCTCTTCAAGAGCCTTAGCGTCTGCCTTGAGCATAGCTACCTGAGCCTTTGCGCTCTCAGCTTCCTCTTTCTTACCTTCCTTCATAAGGGCACCAATCTGCTTAGCAAACTGGTTTGCCTGCTGCTTGTTGTTATCCAACTTCTGCTGAGCTTCACGACGAATCTTGTCGTACTCCAAAACTTTCTCTACGGCCTCACGAGCATTTGGAAAATGCTTCTTTTCGAGACCCTTAACTACACGTTCAGTTTCCTCACTGATAAGTTTAAGTGTAAGCATAAAATGTCTTTTAATTAAATAATTTACTATTTGTAGGCAAAAGTACAAAAAATATTTGTGATAGCGTAAAAAAATGCTGACTTTTTTACAGGGAAGGGTAGAATTAAAGTTTTTTTGTGGTTTTATAGGGTTAAGGAGCTTAGAAAGGGGGTGGTGTAATCCTTGCCTAAAAACTTATATAAACGAAGAAAGCCTGCTCTAGGTATGAGCAGGCTTCTATGTTGTTTGTTTGGAATAGTTTTTTCTAAAACTTTAAAAATTAAGCGTCAGCTTTTTTGGTCTTCTCAGCGTAAACCTCTGGAGAGAGAACAGAAACTGTACTCTTGTCCTTGCGGCCCTTGTGGAAGTAAACGATACCATCTGCCAAAGCATACAATGTATCATCCTTACCCTGAGCTACATTCTCACCTGGGAAGTGCTTGTTACCACGCTGGCGAACGATGATGTTACCTGCGATGATGCTCTGACCACCCCAGATCTTAACGCCTAATCTTTGTGAAGCTGATTCACGGCCGTTCTTAGAACTACCAACACCTTTCTTATGTGCCATTTTCTAATTCCTCCTAATTTTAAGCGATTACAGATTTGATTGATACTTCAGTGAACTGAGTACGATGACCGTTCTTCTTGCGATAGTCCTTGCGGCGCTTCATCTTGAAGACGATTACCTTGTCACCCTTTACGAGTGGGTTCACTACTTCTACTACTACTTTTGCACCCTCTACAGCTGGTGCACCGACAGTGATTGAGCCGTCTTTGTCAACGAGCAAAACCTTGTCGAACTCAACAGTCTGACCTGCCTCAACATCCTTGATGTGATGTACGAAGAGCTTCTTGCCCTCCTCAGCCTTGAACTGCTGACCGTTAATTTCTACAATTGCGTACATTAAATTAATTATATAAACGGGTTTCTTCGGGAGGCGTCCTGCATTGTGCCGGATCTTCTTTGAGCCCCTTCGAACTAAACTTTTCTGTAACATTTGCCCAATCCATGAGCATTCGGGGTGCAAAATTACAAATTATCTTTGATATGAACAAAATGTTGGGGAAATAAAGATTGTTTTTTAGAAAGATTTAACAGAAAAGCCTGTTTTTTATAAGAATACCGATTATTTGCTACCAGATAAGGGACTCGTGAATAGTATAATGTTCTTTATTGGGTTCAATAATATACTTCCTTAGGTTCAATGATATGTCTCCTCTGGCTCAATGATATGTCTTCTCTGGTTCAAGGAGATGTCTTCTTAGGTTTAAGGATACGACTTCTTTGGTTCAAGAAGATACCTTCGTTAAAGTTATGACTAGTGTCAGCAGCTCTGCTGAGCCTAGTCAGCAGGTCTGCTCACTATAGTCGACAGGTCTGCTGACTGCAGTCAGCAAGTCTTCCGACTCAAGTGATATTACCTTTTAATTGTATACTTTCTTCTTGGGACAATATATGCTATATGCTATTTGATGGAGGAGGTGTATAAAAAGAAAAAAGCGATGACCTTCACAGGCTACCGCTCCAAATCTTCAATAGGTATTAGTTTCCATTAAGGTAAAAAGATTGTTTTCAGGATAACTGGCTGCAAAGGTACATGATATTTTTCAAATCACCAAATATTTATTTGATTATTTTTGTTATAATTCTATTGTGTGGGCACACAATGGCATAAATTAACTTATTTTAGTGAGAAAGGCTGCGTAATCGATTGCAATTCTGTTGTTTTTTTGTTTAGATATCTTCAAAAGTATAAAGAGACGAACTTTCGAGACGAGTAGTGAAGAAGAGAAAATAAAAACAGGTTGGCGCAGAAGTGCCAACCTGTTTATGGAAGATACTATTATCTTATTCTGTTTGTTTGAATCAGGAAAAAGAAGTGATTACTTCTGCTTCTTGATTTTCTCTACATAAGCATCAATGACAGCTACTGCTGTGATGTTTACGATATCCTGTACACTACTTTCTGAGTCAGTGAAGTGGATAGGCTTATTCAATCCCATCTGGATAGGGCCGATAATCTCAGCTTCAGGATTCAAGCCCTGGAGAAGTTTGTATGCACCATTGGCGCTACTCAAGTTAGGGAACACCAAAGTGTTGACGTCTTTGCCCTTGAGGCGGGAGAATGGATACTTCTCATCGCGCAGATCCTTGTTGAGTGCATAGTTTACCTGCATTTCACCATCGATAGCGAGTTCAGGGAACTCCTTCTGCATCTCAGCAACGGCTTTCTTTACCTTAACAGGTGAGCCAATATTGTCTGTACCGAAGTTAGAGTAGCTTAACATGGCCATAACCGGCTCTTCGTTGAAGAACTTCACTGTACCTGCAGACAGCTTGGCAACATCAATCAGCACATCTTCGTCTGGGTGGCGGTTGATGAGCGTATCTGCGATATAATAAATACCCTTCTGGGTGTTAAGGATATGCATGGTACCGAAAGTCTTATATGGCTCACGAATTCCAATTACATCTTTTGCCACCTTAATAGTATTGCTGTACTTTGTGTAAAGACCAGTGATGAATGCGTCAGCATCACCCTGTTCTACCATTGACATACCGAAGTAGTTGCGCTCGTACATTTTATCATAAGCTTCCTCGAAGCTGTAGCCCTCGCGAGCACGCTTCTCTGCCAGATGCTTGGCAAACTTTGCACGGCGGCCCTGTTCGTTATCGGCACGCATATCTACAATCTCAATATCTGAAAGGTCAAGTTTCAAACGGCTAGCAACACGGTTCAGACGGTCTGGGTTACCCAACAGGATTGGCTGGCAGATACCCTCTTGCTTTGCCTGGACTGCAGCCTTCAGCATAGTTGGGTTGCCACCTTCTGCGAATACTACACGCTGTGGGTGAAGGCGCGCTGTATCGTGGAGTTTGCGGGTCAGTTTGGTTTCCTGACCAAGCAACTGGCGCAAATCCTGCTTGTACTTCTCCCAGTCTGTGATAGGGGTGCGAGCCACACCACTTTCCATTGCAGCCTTAGCTACGGCAGCAGAAACTTCTGTAATCAAACGTGGATCTACAGGTTTCGGAATGAAGTATTTAGGACCGAATGTAAGGTCGTTAACGTGGTAAACATCGTTTACCACATCAGGAACCGGCTGCTTAGCCAAATCGGCAATTGCATGAACAGCAGCCATCTTCATTTCTTCGTTGATAGCACGGGCGTGAACATCGAGTGCACCACGGAAGATGTATGGGAAACCGATTACATTGTTAATCTGGTTAGGATAATCTGAACGGCCAGTTGACATCAATACGTCAGGGCGGCTGTCCATAGCGTCCTCGTAGCTGATCTCAGGTACTGGATTGGCAAGAGCGAAAACGATAGGGTTGTCTGCCATAGAGCGAATCATATCCTTGGAGAGCACGTTACCCTTGCTGAGGCCTACGAATACATCGGCGCCTTTCACAGCCTCTTCGAGTGTATGGACATCGCGGCGGTCTGTTGCAAAGAGCTTTTTCTGCTCTGTCAGATTTTCGCGGTCGCTGGTAATGACACCCTTAGAGTCGAGCATAACGATGTTCTTTACCTGTGCACCAAGTGCTACGTAGAGTTTTGTACAGCTGATAGCAGCTGCACCAGCACCATTTACGACAATCTTCACATCGGCAATGTTCTTGCCAGCTACCTCAAGAGCGTTCTTCAGACCTGCTGCAGAGATGATAGCAGTACCATGCTGGTCATCGTGCATTACAGGGATATCGAGAGTTCTTTTCAGGCGCTCCTCGATGTAGAAACATTGAGGTGCCTTGATGTCCTCCAAGTTGATTCCACCAAATGTAGGAGCGATTTTCTCTACGGTTTCACAGAACTTTTCTGGGTCTTTTTCATCGATTTCAATATCGAAGACATCCACACCGCCGTAAATCTTGAAAAGCAATCCCTTACCTTCCATCACTGGCTTTCCGCTCATGGCACCGATATCGCCAAGTCCGAGCACTGCTGTACCATTACTGATAACAGCAACCAGGTTACCCTTGTCAGTATACTTGTATGCATCGTCTGGGTTCTGCTGGATCTCAAGACATGGGAATGCCACGCCAGGAGAATAAGCAAGGCTCAGATCCGTTTGTGTGTGATAAGGTTTTGTTGGCTTAACCTCAATCTTGCCAGGACGACCAGTCTCGTGATAACTTAAAGCCGCCTCTTTTGTAATTTTTACCATAACGATATATTGGTTTAGAGTTTATTTTTCTTTCATATTCGTGGATTTTTCGCACGAAATTTAAAAGTTTGTGCAAAGGTACAAAAAAACTTAGTAAAAAAGAATGGTTTTTTGATTTTTTTTGTATCTTTGCACAAAAATAGTCTTCAAACAAGTAAAATGACAGAAATCAATCAATATAGACAAGAACTGAAAGACAGAATTATCTCTTATGCGATGCCTGAATTCTATAAGCGTGGTGTAAAAGCTGTTAAGATGGATGAAATCTCACAGGGACTTCATGTATCTAAGAGAACTGTGTACGAGATTTTTGGTGACAAAGAAGAATTGTTGCTTGCTGGTATGATGCGTCAGCTAGAAGAAAATCGTTCGAAGTTAGAGAATTTCGCCAAGACCCAAGCGAAGAATGTGATAGATATTATCAGCTATGTCTATAAATTGCAGATGGAGCGCAATGGGATGGTGGGCGTTCTTTTTTATGAGGAGGTTCATAAGATGCCTCGTGTAGTGAAATTCTTCCAGGAAAATCATGCTCATGAACGGGAGGAGAGTGTACGTTTCTTTGAGGCTGGTGTAAAGGAGGGGCTTTTCCGTAAGGATGTAGACTTCAATGTTGTTATGGACGTAGGACATGTGATGATGGAGGAAATCATGCACCATCAGCTCTATCGTGTTCATTCGATGCAGGAGATATACGACAATTATATTTTGTGCCTGATTCGTGGATTCTGTACAGAGCGCGGCTTGGAGCAGCTTGACCGTGCTTTGAAAGAGTAGAGGCGTTGGCTTTAATATACAAAATGTACTTTTTGAGTGTATGTGTAATTACGCTTAAAAAAGAGAAAGAGGTTTCGGAGATGCTTTATATAGGCTCACGGAACCTCTTCTCCTTACTCCTTGTATAGCCAGTGGAGGAGCGGGTTTATAACTTTTGGATAGAAGCGGAACCAGCGAAACTTGGTAACAGGTTTGCCTCCGAAACCGAGAATGAATTCACGGTAGAGATTACTCTTAAGCGGAAGCCCTGCGTCCATAAAGTGGAGGTGTTGGGCATCCTGCTCCTGTGCATCAGAGAGTGCTTGCCAGATGGTCATTGTGTCCGGATGCAGATGGATGTAAGTCTTTCTCTTGAATGCAGAAAACCAAAGAAAGGCATTGCCTTGGTTGTAGATGCAGGTATAGCCGCCAATCACTTTGTCCTTATAGGTGATGATGACGTTTCTGGCATTGCTACTTGTACTCAGTTTCTGAAAGAATGTTTCGTCAGGAACAAAACGGCGAAGTTTCAGCCGATAATAATTTTTGAGCAACTGGTGATAACGATGGATGTCTTCGGGTGAAGTTGCCTCTCTACAACTTATTCCCTTTTTCTTCATTTTTTCAATCATAGCAATTTGTTTGTCTGAGAGTCGCTCTTGGGGAAGTTTGCTGTGTAGGGAGTTATGTATCTCTTGCCAGGCAATAGGTACATAGCCCAATTTTCTGAATTCCCGGTAACCCAGCATCTTTTTGCTCATTCGGGAGAACTCGATGTAAAAGCAGAGTCGTTTGTGTAAGTGAATAGTTATGCTGCGGAGTAACAATGGGAAAATAGCATTCCGTTCAGCATCGGGTGCATAAAGTCCCTCTCCGTACGCGTGTGCGTGCGTATATAAATAAGGTGGGAATAATGATTTGCGGTGATAGAGGATGACGAGCATTTGTCCTACTACCTTGTTCTCCTGTGTGGCGACAGCCATAAAAGGGGTTATGCCGGGTGTTTTTTCAAGAATCTGAAAAAGCTCCAAGCTATGAAAAAAGTCGCCTTCCAATAAATGCGGCATTTCTTCCAGTTTACCATATATTTCTACATCATATTTTCTCACGAAGGCAAAAATAATAAATTTATCATAAAAAAGCAAGAAAAAGGGCTTCTCTATCGTTATTTTTTAGTATTTTTGCATAAAAAGTAAAACTTTAAACAAAATTACGTATGAAAATAGTGTTTATTGGGGCAGGTAATCTTGCTACCAATCTTGCGCTCGAAATATCGCAATCAGAACATCAGATTGTGCAAGTTTTCAGTAGAACTAGGGAGTCGGCCTCTCTATTGGCTGAGAAGGTGAATTGTGAGCCTGTCAATGAGATGAGTAAGGTGGTCTGTGATGCAGATTTGTACATAGTTTCAGTGAAGGATGATGCGCTTGAAATGCTTATTCCTGAACTATGCAAAGGAAGAGAAGATAAGATGTTTGTTCATACAGCTGGTTCCATGCCGATGGATGTTTTCAAAGATTATGCCCGTCATTATGGCGTATTTTATCCGATGCAGACATTTACGAAAGATAAAAAGGTTGCATTCAAAAATATTCCTATTTTCATTGAGGGGTGTGGTGCTTTCGAAACTTCTTTCCTGAAGAGGTTGGCAGAACAGATTTCTCGTAGTGTCTATGAATTGGATTCTGATAATCGTAAGTATCTGCACCTGTCAGCTGTTTTTGCTTGTAATTTTGCGAATCATTGCGTAGCTATAGGCCAGCAGATTCTCGAAAATCATCATATTCCTGGCAGTGTTCTCCGTCCTCTGGTTATGGAAACTATGGACAAGGCTTCTTCGCATTCGGCAGCTGAAGTGCAGACAGGACCGGCTATTCGTGATGATCGGAACGTAATGGAGAAACAAATGCAACTCCTTGAAAAACAGCCAGAACTACAGCTGATTTATGAAATGATGAGCAAAAGCATATTCAAGTTCAAGAGATAAAACTGTTATCGGTTTAAGTTTGCAGTTAGGATTTTTCAGTACAAAAAACAGAAACAATTATGATTAATTACGATTTAAATAAAATAAAAGCAATCATCTTTGATGTTGATGGAGTACTTTCAAGACAGACCATCACGCTTTCCAGTGCCGGCGAACCTTTGCGTACTGTTAATATCAAAGATGGCTATGCCATTCAGCTGGCTCAGAAGAAAGGTGTTCGTATCGTAATTCTGACAGGCGGTAATTCTCATGCCATACAGGTACGCTATGAAAATCTTGGTGTAGAGGATATCTTCATGGGGTGTTCTGTAAAGATAAAGACTTATGAGGAGTTCAAGCAGAAATATTCAATTACAGATGAGGAAATAATATATGTAGGTGATGATATTCCTGATTATGAGATAATGCGTCGTTGCGGATGTCCATGTTGCCCAGCAGATGCATGCTCCGATATTAAAGAAATTTCTACTTATATCTCGGCTTGTAACGGAGGTGATGGCGTGGGACGTGACGTCGTAGAACAGGTACTGAGAGCCAAGGGTTTATGGCTTTCAGATGCTAAGGCGTTTGGCTGGTAGAATTTAGTTAATAGTTGAAAGTTGATAGTTTGTAGTAGAAAGTTTGCAACTGAATTTTAATCATAAAGTTCAAAGAAATAAGGTTTAAAATAGATGAATTATAAGATCATTTTGGCGAGTAATTCGCCTCGTCGCAAGGAACTTCTGGCAGGTTTGGATATTCCTTTTGAGGTGAAGGTGATTAGTGGTATTGATGAAAGTTATCCTGCTGACCTCGATGCTTATCAGGTGGCAGAATTCATTTGCAAGAAAAAGGCTGAGGCTTATCGTCCGCTTTTGAACGGAAATAATAGTGTTGAAGAGTTGGACGAGTCAGAAACTTTGATTCTTACAGCAGATACGGTTGTGATTGCGCCGACAGCTGGCGAACAGAATGACCAGGAAGGAAAGGGAGTCATTCTCGGGAAGCCTCGTGATGCTGAAGATGCCAGACGAATGCTGAAGATGTTGAGCGGAAAGACGCATCATGTAGTTACAGGTGTTTGTCTTACTACCCAGCATAAGCAGCGTTCCTTTTCAGTAACAACAGAAGTGACGTTCAAACCGCTTTCTGATGATGAAATCAGTTATTATATAAATCATTATCAGCCGTTTGACAAAGCTGGCGCCTATGGTATTCAGGAATGGATTGGTTACATAGGTTGTACGGGGTTGAAGGGGAGTTATTTTAATGTGATGGGGCTTCCGGTTCAGCGTATCTATGAGGAATTGAGGCAAATTTAGATTTTTTAAAATTAAATATTGTTCTATGTCGTAGATAATGAGTATCTTTGTGCGTTTTATGTAACTAACAAGGATTATGAGTGAAGAAATTTTAGCAAAAGCTCATGAGGTTTTGGACAATTATATGGAGAGCAATCATCACCGGCGCACTCCGGAGCGTTCCACTATCCTCGACACCATTTATTCTATGGGAGAGCATTTCTCGATAGAAGATTTGGGCAGAGAGCTACTGAAAAAGAATTTTCGCGTTAGCAGGGCTACGCTTTATAACACATTGCATCTGTTCCTGGAACTAAGGCTTGTGGTAAAGCACAGTCTGGCAGACGGCACCAAGTATGAGGCCAGTTATAGCGAGGACAATCATGTGCATCAGGTTTGCACGATTTGTGGCAAGGTAACCGAAATTGTAGCACCGCAGGTTACGGCAGCTGTGAAGGATATCAGGATGCAGCGCTTTCGTAAAGATGCTTATGCTCTTTACATCTATGGCGTATGCAGCGGCTGTCAAAGCAAGATGACTCGCAAACGCAAAAAAGAATAAGTATCAAGATAAAAAGATAAAAAATGAACACAGGTAAAGTAGATGTCCTGCTGGGTTTGCAGTGGGGCGATGAAGGTAAAGGTAAGGTGGTTGACGTGTTGACCCCTAAGTATGATGTCATTGCTCGTTTCCAGGGTGGTCCTAATGCTGGACATACATTGGAGTTTGAGGGCGAGAAGTATGTGCTTCGCTCTATCCCTTCTGGTATTTTCCAAGGTGGTAAGGTGAACATCATCGGCAATGGTGTAGTTTTGGCTCCAGACCTCTTTATGGGTGAGGCTAAGGATCTTGAGAAGAGCGGTCATGATTTGAAGAGCCGTCTTTACATCTCTAAGAAGGCACATCTCATCATGCCTACTCACCGTGTACTCGATGCTGCTATCGAGGCTTCTAAGGGAAAGAACAAGGTAGGTACTACTGGTAAGGGTATCGGTCCTACTTATACTGACAAGGTTAGCCGTACCGGTCTTCGCGTAGGCGATATCCTTGACAATTTCGAGGAGAAGTATGCTGCTCACAAGGCTGCTCATCTCAAAACCATCGCAAGTCTCGGTTATACCGACTTCGATATCACAGAGGTTGAGAAGACCTGGATGGAGGGCATCGAATACTTGAAGCAGTTTAAACTTATTGATAGCGAGGTAGAAATCAATAAGGTGCTCCGTTCTGGCAAGGATATTCTCTGCGAGGGTGCGCAGGGTACTATGCTCGATGTTGATTTCGGTTCTTATCCATTCGTTACTTCTTCTAATACTATCTGTGCAGGTGCCTGCATAGGTCTGGGTATCGGCCCTAACCGCATCGGCAATGTTTATGGTATCATGAAGGCTTACTGTACACGTGTTGGTGCAGGTCCATTCCCTACAGAGCTTTTCGATGAGACTGGTGACAAGATCCGTGACCTCGGTCATGAGTATGGTGCTGTTACCGGTCGTGAGCGTCGTTGTGGCTGGTGCGATCTTGTACAGCTCAAGTATTCTGTCATGGTGAATGGTGTTACCGAGCTTATCATGATGAAGAGCGACGTGCTCGATGGCTTCGATACCATCAAGGCATGCGTGGCATATAAGTTGAAGGATGGTTCTGTTACAACAGATTTCCCATACGAAATCGATGATGTAGAACCTGTTTACAAGGAGTTCAAGGGCTGGAAGACAGATATGACTAAGTTCACATCTGAAGATCAGTTCCCACAGGAGTTCAAGGATTATATTGCTTTCGTAGAAGAGTTTCTTGAGACTAAAATCGGTATCATTTCTATCGGTCCAGACCGTGCTCAGACTATTGTACGCAAGTAATTTATATAGTGTTTAATGTTTAGTGTTTAATGTTTACTTTGAGGGGTTTACATGGCGCTAGACATTAAACATTTAACATTCATATTAAACATTAATAAATGGCTCAGAAACCAAGTATACCAAAGGGCACGAGAGATTTTGGTCCTGTTGAGATGGCGAAACGCAACTACATCTTCAACACTATCAAGGAAGTGTATGCTCTTTATGGATTCCAGCAGATTGAAACCCCTGCCATGGAAACCCTTCAGACTTTGATGGGCAAGTATGGTGAAGAGGGTGATAAACTGCTTTTTAAGATATTGAATTCAGGCGACTATATGAATAAGGTGAGTGATGAGGATATTCATTCTCTTGGATCACTCAAATTAGCAGCGAAACTTTGTGAGAAGGGTCTTCGTTATGACCTGACAGTTCCTTTCGCACGTTACGTAGTGCAGCACCGCGAGGAGTTGCAGATGCCTTTCAAACGTTATCAGATTCAGCCAGTATGGCGTGCAGACCGCCCTCAGAAGGGACGTTACCGTGAGTTCTATCAGTGTGATGCCGATGTGGTTGGCTCTGATTCTCTCCTGAATGAGGTCGAGTTGATGCAGATTGTTGATACCGTGTTCACTAAGTTTGGTGTTCGTGTATGCATCAAGATTAATAACCGCAAGATTCTTACCGGTATTGCAGAGGTTATCGGCGAGGCTGAGAAGATTGTAGATATCACAGTGGCCATCGATAAGCTTGATAAAATCGGACTTGACAATGTAAACGAAGAGTTGCGTAATGACGGCATTTCTGAAGATGCCATTGAAAAGTTGCAGCCAATCATCTCATTGTCAGGAACTAATGATGAGAAACTTGAAGTGATAGCGAAGGTTCTCGAAGGTTCTGAAGTTGGTTTGAAGGGTGTAGAGGAAACCAAGTTTATCCTCGATACCTTGAAGACTCTTGGCTTGAATAACGAGATAGAACTGGATCTCACCCTGGCTCGTGGCTTGAACTATTATACGGGTGCAATCTTCGAGGTGAAGGCGCTTGATACTCCAATGGGAAGTATTACAGGTGGTGGTCGTTACGACAACCTCACCGGCATTTTCGGTTTGCCAGGTTTGAGCGGTGTTGGTATCAGTTTTGGTGCTGACCGTATTTATGATGTGTTAGGTGCGCTCGACCTTTATCCGAAGGAGGCTGTAAATGCTACTCAGGTACTGTTTATCAACTTCGGTGAAAAGGAGACAGCTTACTGCCTGCCTATAGTAAATGCAGCTCGTGCAGCCGGTATCCGTACCGAAATCTTCCCTGATAAGGCGAAGATGAAGAAGCAGATGAGCTATGCCAATGCCAAGAATATTCCGTTTGTGGTGCTTGCAGGTGAGAATGAGATGGCTCAGGGCAAGGTTACGCTTAAGAATATGGAAACTGGCGAACAAACCTTGGTTACTGCCGAGGAATTGATAGCCAAAGTAAATAAATAATACTCTCTTTCTCGTCCTCTCGTGCTCGTATATGTGAATATGCAGTGCGGCAGGGCGAGAGCTTTTTATGTGTTAGCGTGTATGCCTAACTATAATTTTAGTAACTTCTAAAAACTACAGACAAATGAAAAAAATAAAAGCTATTTTGTGTGTATTCATACTGGCGTTGCTGATGACATCCAGCACAAAGACAACAACGATTTTTGTAATAGGTGATTCTACTGCTGCCGAGAAAGGCGGTTTTAGAAATAATCCAGAGCGAGGATGGGGGATGGTATTGCAAGGCTTTTTTGATGACAAGGTGATTGTTGACAATCATGCTGTTAATGGTCGTTCTTCTTTGAGCTTTATCAATGAAGGAAGATGGAAAAAGGTTTTGGATAGAATAAAGCCAGGTGATTATGTGTTTATCCAGTTTGGGCATAACGATGAGAAGTCAATGCCTGGCCGTCATACTGATCCGGGATCTACTTTTGATGCAAACCTTGCCAGATATGTAAATGAGACCCGTGCCAAGGGTGGCATTCCTGTACTGTTCAATGCGGTGGTTCGTCGCTGCTATTATTCTTATTCTGCAGAATTGAAGAATGATGATGACGAGAAGCTTCGCAATAAAGTATATGATGGAAAGGAGCAGATTAATAGCGATACGCTTATCGACACCCACGGAGCTTATGTGATAGCTCCCCGCAATGTAGCAAAGCAGCTGAATGTTCCGTTTGTTGATGCTACCAAGATTACCCACGATATAGAAACGGGCATGGGTATTGAAGGCAGCCGCAAATTACATATGTGGTTTATGCCTGGCGAGAATCCGCAGGTTCCTAAGGGTAAGAAAGATAATACCCATTATAATGTATATGGTGCACGTGTGGTTGCCGGTGCGCTTGCTGATGCTGTAGCTGAGCAGGTGCCAGCGCTGAAGTCTCATGTCTGCCATTATGATTATGTAGTCTCTGCAGAAGGTCGAGGCAATTTCATGGATTTGCAGAAGGCTGTAGATGCGGTTCCTGTAGGCAAGAAGGCTGTTATCCGTATTTTGGGTGGTGAATGGAAGAAGCCAATCATCGCAAAAGGCAAGAAGATTAAGTTTGTAAAGTCATTTGGTGCTAAAATCAAATAGTAACAGGTTTTTTTAAAACTCCCGATATCTTTGAAATTACATGGCGATGTAGAAGTCTGTGCGTCGTGACATAGAACAAAATGCATCGCCATGTAGTAAGCCAATACATAAAAGGAGTACTTTCACAAGCACTCCTTCTCATATTATACAAAAACATTATGAATTATTTCTATTAGCGAACAAGATTTTAATTTCTATCTTTGTCTCAATTATCTAAAAGTTTCAAACGTTCACCAGAATTGCTTTTGGCAAGGGGCAATTCCTACTCGTAGGATAACCTCAGTTCTGATGTTTATCATTTACGGTTGCAAAGGTACGAAGATTTTTATAATTGTGCAATACCTAAAAATGGGGGTTTTGATGAATACCTAGAAATGAGGAATGAAAATGGGGGAGAGTAGATATGAAAAAAGGAAGTCCTTATTGAAGAACTTCCTTTTTTATGAGGTGTCTAGCGGAGTCGAACCGCTCTACACGGTTTTGCAGACCGTTACCTAACCGCTCGGTTAAGACACCTTGTGTAGAATAATCATTTCTGATTTGCGAGTGCAAAGATACTACTTTTTATTGGTTCTACCAAATTTTTATGCAACTTTTTTAATTAAAACAATCACTTTCTTTGTATCTTGCTCATAATGAACGGGTTCTGAAATGCTTTAATTTTTGTCTGGTTTCCTCGCTGCATGACAGTAAAAGTAGTTTTAGCAGCTCTTTTATGAGAGCTATTCTTGTTCTTTCCGTTGAGTAGCCTCTTTCTTTTTGTTCTTTTGGCATTTCTTAACGAATGGGCAACCTGAACATTGATAGTTTTTACACTCTCGTGCTTGTTTGATGGAGCGGTAGATACAAATGGCGGCATACGTGACGCATGCCGCCAATATGATTGCTATGATGATATACTGTATCATAAGCATAGGTAAATTAACATAATACTAACCTACTGCGTTATAACCATTGGTTGAGTTTTTGCGCATGATGTCGCGGATGTTCATCTCCTTGAAACCCTCTGCGCGTTTCTGCTCTTCAAGCTCTTTCTCTTCCTCGATGTCCTTTTCTGAACGGGTGAAAGTGAAAGCCTTGTACTTAAATTCTGCAATCGCCCAACCTACGAGGCCCACAGCGATCAATGCAACAAATCCAATTAATGCGTTCATTTCTCTTTATATTATAATAATGTATAAACTGAATTAATAATCATCGTCGGCTACGTCTTCTGCATCATCAAGACCGAGGTTCTCCGGGTCTTCGAAGGTAGTACGGTAGCTTTCCTCAGTAAGCTTGTCGTCATCGAATGCATCGTCATCCTCATCTGGATCGTTGTAGTGATCCTCGATTTCTGGTGCATCCTCGTCTTCATCCTCGTCTGGGTCAAGCAAGTCGTCGTTGCGTTTCAAATCATTCTCATCATCGAATCTCATGCGAACCTTTTCTACCTTTGGCTTCTCCTTGGCAAAGATAGCTTCTACCCAAGAACCTTTTGGTACCACGAGCACTTCGTAGTCATCGGCGAGCTTTTTCTCGTACAGACCTCCTGGCTTTTTCAGGCGGTCAGCAGGAAGAGTAGTTGTGCTGATGTCGAAATTACTTTCGATGATGTCCTGGATGCTCTGAGGCAGACTTTCCCAGCCACCACCAAAGTTGCGCTCCAAGAGTTCGATGAGCTTATTGGCGGTGATGTGACTTACATTTTCGTAAGTAAGATCAGTAACACGCATGATAGGGCGCTTTTTGATGGCATACTTTTCTTTCTTGTCGTTGATACGGAAAGTGCCAATCTTAAAGCCGCGTGCCATCAGTTTGTCAATCACTTCAGGACGGTCTACCGTCACTGGTTCCATTTCGAATGCGCTGCGGATCACTGCGATATACTTGTTCTGGTAATCCTTGAGGTCAGTATCCTTTTCTGCTGCTTCCCAAAGACGGAACACATCGTTCTCCTGCAATTCCCAAATGCTACTTTTAGTAACATTCTTCAGTGTTAATATTTTATCTTTATTCATCTTCAATTGTGTTTGTGTGTGCAAAAGTAAGTACTTCTTTTTATATATCCAAATTTTCTTGCTGTTTTTTTGTGTTTTTGGTCACTTTTTTATTTGGAATTCGATTTTTTTCATTACCTTTGCACGTACTATGAGTGAACCGTTAGCTGAAAGAATGAGACCTCACACGCTTGCTGACTATGTAGGACAGCAGCATTTGGTAGGTGAGGGGGCCGTGCTGCGCAAGATGATTGACGCAGGGCGCATATCCTCTTTTATCCTCTGGGGACCCCCTGGAGTGGGCAAGACTACCCTTGCTCAAATCGTGGCACAAACCATCAAGGTGCCGTTCTTCACCCTCTCCGCGGTGACCAGTGGCGTAAAGGATGTCCGCGAGGTGATAGAAAGAGCAAAGAGTGGTAGATTCTTTAATTCGGCTTCTCCTATATTGTTTATTGATGAAATTCACCGTTTCTCCAAGAGTCAGCAGGATTCGCTTTTGGGTGCGGTAGAGAAGGGTATTGTTACGCTGATAGGTGCTACCACCGAGAATCCTTCGTTCGAGGTGATTCGGCCGCTGTTGTCCAGATGTCAGCTCTATGTTCTCAAACCGCTCGAAAAGGCTGATCTTGAAGGGCTTCTGCATCGTGCCATTACGCAGGATGTAGAACTCAGAGAAAAGAATATTAAGTTGGAAGAGACGGGCGCGCTGCTGCGATATAGTGGTGGAGATGCCCGCAAACTGCTCAATATCCTGGAACTGGTGGTAGAATCTGCCGGATCTTCAGAGATTGTGATTACCGACAAGATGGTAGAAGAGCAGTTGCAGCAGAATCCGCTGGCTTACGATAAACAGGGTGAGATGCATTATGATATTATCTCAGCCTTTATCAAGAGTATTCGCGGAAGCGATCCCGATGCTGCGCTTTATTGGATGGCGAGGATGATAGAAGGAGGAGAAGACCCGCAGTTTATAGCCCGTAGGGTTGTGATTAGTGCCTCTGAGGATGTGGGACTTGCCAATCCGAATGCACTCCTGCTTGCCAATGCTGCCTTCGATACGGTGATGAAGATAGGGTGGCCCGAAGCGCGTATCGCCCTTGCTGAGGCTGTGGTGTATCTGGCCACGAGTCCGAAGAGCAACAGTGCTTATCTGGGCATTAATGATGCGCTGGCTACTGTACGGCAAACGGGTAATCTGCCTGTTCCGCTGCACATCCGCAATGCTCCTACCAAACTGATGAAAGATTTGGGCTATCATGACGGATATAAGTATCCCCACGATTATCCTGGACATTTCACAGAGCAGCAGTATCTGCCAGACGAATTGAAGGATGCCCGCTTCTGGCATGCGCAGCATTCGCCTTCCGAGGAGCGCCTCTACAACTGGATGGTTACCTGTTGGGGAGAAAGATTCAAGAATTAGTGATTTAGAATAGATATATGGATAATTAGAAATTGATATTTAGAACACTAACTGATACGAGAAAATGATGATACATGGCGATCCGGAATTCGTGCTCACGCTTCATACCGTGATAGAATTCATCGGTACATTTGCTTTTGCCCTTTCGGGCATTCGCCTGGCTGCAAGTAAGCACTATGATTGGCTGGGCGGTTTTGTTTGTGGTGTGGCTGTAGCCATAGGTGGTGGAACCATACGAGATGTGATGCTTGGTGTGCGCCCGTTTTGGATGTTGAGTCCTATCTATCTGATTTGTACGCTGTTTGCTCAGTTGGTAGTGATTGCTTGCCACCGCTATCTTAAGCGTCTTGACAATACCTGGTTTCTGTTTGATACCTTGGGCTTGGCGCTTTTCAATATTGCGGGCATCCAGAAGTCGCTCGAATGTGGTTTCTCTTTTTGGGTAGCCATCATCATGGGCTGTATCACGGGTGCTGCCGGCGGTGTTATCCGCGATGTGCTTCTTAATGAAGAGCCGGTCATCTTCCGAAAGGAGATTTATGCGATGGCTTGTGTCGCCGGTGGTTTGGCTTATTGGGGATTGAGCTATCTGGGTGTGAGCCTCTATATTACGGTGATTGTAGCTTTCAGTGTGGTCTGTGCCATCCGATTGCTGGCTGTAAGATACCATATTTCACTCCCGAAGCTGAGGGATGAAGAACAAACTGTAGAATGAAAAGGAAAAAATGAAATTGATAAATAACAGATAACAGATGAAAAGACTGAAAGCGATTTTGATGCTCGTTGTTGCAATGATGCTGATGTCGTCGGCAACAATGAAGGCTCAGAACAAACGAGAGTTTCGTGGAGCCTGGATACAGTGCGTTAACGGACAGTATCTTGGCAAGAGTACGCAGCAGATCCAGGCGATGCTTACCAGACAGCTTGATGAACTGCAGAAGGATGGCGTGAATGCGATAATCTTTCAGGTTCGAGCCGAGTGTGATGCTCTGTATAAGAGTGATTTAGAGCCTTGGAGCAAGTTTCTTACGGGGGTGCAGGGAAAGGCTCCTTCTCCTTATTGGGATCCGTTGCAGTGGATGATAGAGCAGTGTCATAATCGTGGCATGGAGCTTCATGCCTGGATTAATCCTTATCGTGCCAAGCATAGCGTAACTTCCTATGAGCAGGTTTCGCCGAAGAATATCGTGAAGAGGCGTCCTGATCTCTGTTTTCAGTATGGCAAGCTGACGCTGTTGAACCCTGGGTTGCAGGCTGCAGCCGACTATATTTGCGAGGTGGCTGTGGACATTGTAAGCCGATATGATGTTGATGGATTCCATATTGATGATTATTTCTATCCATATCCAGAGGCCGGACGACAGATTCCTGATCAGCAGCTCTTCCGCCAGCAGTCGCGCGGCATGCGAAACATAGGTGATTGGCGCCGTGATAACGTGAGCCGGTTTGTAAAGCAGCTCAGCGAATCCATTCATGCCGTTAAGCCTTGGGTTAAGTTTGGTGTTTCTCCATTCGGAATCTACCGCAACAAGCGTACCGATCCTAATGGTTCAGAAACTTTCGGCCTCCAGAATTATGATGATCTTTATGCAGATGTATTGCTTTGGGTGAATAATGGTTGGATAGACTATTGTGTGCCTCAGATTTATTGGGAGATTGGCAATCGTGCTGCCGATTACAAGACGCTCATAACCTGGTGGAATAAGCATGCTGGCAACCGCCCATTATATATAGGTGAAGATATAGAGCGTACAGCCAAGTTTGCTGATCCAGTCAATCCGCGCAGTCATCAGTTGCCTGCCAAGCACCGTTTGCATCAGCAGATGAATAATGTGAAGGGCACTGTGCTCTGGTATGCGCAGACTGCTGCCGATAATGTAGGTAATATCGGACATACACTCCGCAACAATTATTGGAAGTATCCAGCATTGCCACCCTCTATGCCTTTCCTTGATAATAAGGCGCCAAAGGGGGTAAAGGGTGTCAAGCTGATGTGGACCGAGAAAGGTCCGCTGCTGGTATGGAAGGCTCCTAAGGCTAGCAAGAAAAAGTGGGGCGATCAGGTGAACCGTTTTGCTATCTATCGTTTTGAGAAAGGAGCTAAGGTAAATCTCAATGATGTTTCTGCACTCCAGGCAGTAACTTATGATAATTTCTATCGCATCCCTTATGTGAGTGGCAAGAAATATGTGTATGTAGTAACTGCTCTTGACCGCGTAGGAAACGAAAGTAAAGGTAAGAAAAAGAAAATTTCTTTTTAGATTGGTTAGATGATATAAACGGAAAGACCGTTAAAAACAGAAAAACCGTTGTACTCGATAGGAGAGAGTGCAACGGTTTTTTATTTTGTTGGGATGGGGGAGCGGGTAGTTCTTTCATCCTGTATTTTTTTATTCTTTCAGCAGGTCGTTCAGGAAGTTATCCAGATCGTTGTCCAGATTCTCCATCAAGTCACCACCTACAATGATCGTATCATCGTCAGCAAGATAGAGCTCGCCAATATGCTCTTTATCCTCATCTTCGAGCACAAAGCTGTATGGCTTGAGAATGCCGAGATGATCTATGATATCAGCCTGTTTGCGCAATACATCGCGAAGCAGCTTTGCTACCTCGTCGTAGAAGTCTTCATCCTTGTTTTCTATCCATTGCTCAACAACGCAGCGGGTAATCTCGTTGTCATCGTCGTCAAAGGCCAGGAGTTCGCCACTGTCTTGCGAAACCCTTACGTGGATGTCGGTCATTTGAGAAGTCTCGTCGTCAGATTCTGGCGCTGGGAACTTTTGAGCCACTTTTCTGATAAAGCGCTCTACTTGCATGATTGTTTGCTCTAATGTTTCCATATCAATTCTTTAATAATCAATGCAAAGGTACATAAAAAATTGATATCACCAAAAGAAGTTGCTAAAAAAAAAGCATTTTTGCTTTTAATTTGTTCTCAAACTGCCTGATTCCAGGGTATAGATAACGTTTACGCTTCTTTTTTTATATTTTCTTTTCGATTTTGTTTGCCATTTCTAAATAATGTAGTATCTTTGCACTTGAATTGCAAAAATGCAATCTCAACATTACAAATGAATAACAAAATAAAACATTCTGGCATCGTAGAAAGCGTAGAAGAAGGTTGTGTGTGCATTCGCATCGTACAGTCGTCAGCCTGCAGCGCTTGCAAGGTGGCTGCTCATTGTACTGCATCTGAATCGAAAGAGAAGATGATTGAGGTTTCTACCTCAGAGGCGTCTCTCTACCACAAAGGCGATAGCGTGGTGGTGACTGCTGATTCGGCTGTAGGCTTCAGAGCCAGTTTCTATGGCTATCTCTTGCCGCTGATACTGATGGTGATCGCTTTGGTCGGTGTACTGAAAGCTACTCACTCAGAGGGAGCCGCAGCGCTCTCGGCATTGGGCATTCTCATTCCATACTATGTGGTGCTCTACTTATTCAGAAACAAACTTAAAAACAAGCTGAGCTTCTCTATAGAAACATAGGGTGCGTGATGTGCTCCTGTGGTTTCTGCGATGAGCCTTTATTTTAAAACAAAGAAAATAACAAAACAAAACACAAAAAATTATGAATTTTATTTTGATTGCTGTCTTGGTTCTCGGAGCAATCGCGCTGATTGCAGCGCTGGTTCTCTTCGGAGTATCTAAGAAGTTTGCCGTCGAAGAAGACCCTCGCTTGGGCCAGGTAGGAGAGGTTCTGCCAGGTGCCAACTGTGGTGGTTGCGGTTTTGCCGGATGTTCTGGTATGGCCGCAGCTCTGGTGAAGGGTGCTGATGCCGGTTCTATCGATGGACTGATGTGTCCGGTAGGTGGTGCCGACGTGATGGGCAAGGTAGCCGACCTTTTAGGTATGGCAGTAGCCAATACCGAGCCAAAGGTGGCTGTGGTACGTTGTAATGGTACTTGCGAGAATCGTCCTCGCATTGCCGAGTATGATGGTTTGCACACTTGTGCAGCTATGAATTCATGTGGCGCTGGCGAAACAGGCTGCGGGTTCGGCTGTCTGGGTTGTGGCGATTGCGTGGCTGCCTGCCAGTTTGGCGCAATCTCTATCAATCCTGAAACTGGCATTCCTGAGGTTGATGAAGAGAAGTGTACGGGTTGTGGTGCTTGCGCCAACGCTTGTCCACGTCATATCATCGAGCTCCGCAAGAAGGGTCCTAAGGGCCGTAGAGTTTACGTTCAGTGCGTAAACCACGACAAGGGTGCTGTTGCCAAGAAGGCTTGTAGCGTTGCTTGCATCGGATGCGGTAAATGTCAGAAGGTCTGCAAGTTTGATGCTATCACCATCGAAAACAATGTGGCTTATGTTGACTTCAATAAGTGCCGCATGTGTACCAAGTGTGTTGATGAATGCCCAACAGGTGCTCTCGTAAAAGTAAATTTCCCAGTTAAGAAAAAGGAGGAATAATCATGAATTTGAGAACTTTTAGAATTGGTGGAGTTCACCCAGAAGAGAATAAGATTACTGCCGAGATGGCTACTCAGGTAGCTCCTCTCCCTAAGCAGGCTATTTTCCCACTTGGTCAGCACATCGGTGCTCCTGCCAAGCCTGTAGTTGCCAAGGGCGACAAGGTGAAGGTGGGTACACTCATTGCTGAGGCTGGTGGCTTTGTGAGTGCTCCTATTTACAGTTCCGTATCAGGAACTGTGTTCAAGGTAGATACATCTATTGATGCTACCGGTTATCGCAAGCCTTGCATTATCATTAATGTAGAAGGCGATGAGTGGGAGGAGAGTATCGACCGCTCTGATAAACTCGAGACGCTTGAGGCTCATACTGAGCTTACTCCAGAGGAAATCGTAAACCGCATCAAGGAAGCGGGTGTCACTGGTATGGGTGGTGCCGGTTTTCCTACCTTCATCAAGCTTTGTCCTCCTCCAGGAGCCAAGGCTGAGTGCGTCATCATCAACGGTGTAGAGTGTGAGCCTTATATCACAGCCGACTATCGTCTGATGATGGAGCATGCCGATGAGATTCTCATTGGCTTGAACCTCCTGATGAAGGCGGCTAAGGTAGAGAAGGGCTACATCGGTATCGAGGATAACAAACCTGCTGCCATCAAACTCTTCGAGGAAAAGACAGCTAATGACGCTCGTATCGAGATTGTACCTCTGGCTAAGAAGTACCCTCAGGGAGGTGAGAAGCAGCTGGTGGATGCCGTTATCCGCCGTCAGGTTCCTGCTCCTCCAGCTATCCCTGTCAACGTTGGAGCAATTGTTCAGAATGTAGGTACTGCCTTCGCTGTTTATCAGGCAGTTATGAAGAATAAACCTCTCTTCGAGCGCTATACTTCCGTAACCGGCAAGCAGGTGAAGAACCCGGGCAACTTCCTCGTGCGTATAGGAACTCCATTCTCTCAGATGATAGAGAATTGCGGCGGTTTGCCTGAGGGTGACAACAAGGTATTGGCTGGTGGTCCGATGATGGGTAAGGCTGTAATCAGCCTCGATGTACCGGTAACCAAGGGTACCAACTCAATCACCGTATTGACCGATGCTGATGCTCATCGCAAGAAGGCTCAGCCCTGTATCCGCTGTGCCAAGTGTGTGGATGCCTGCCCAATGGGCCTGGAGCCATACTTGCTAGCTACCCTGAGCGTAGTGAAGGATTATGAGCGCCTGGAGGCAGAGGAGGTAACATCCTGCATTGCCTGCGGTTCATGCCAGTTCACCTGTCCTTCACATCGTCCTATCCTCGATAATATTATCAATGGTAAGGGTGCGGTAATGGGCATTATCAGAGCTCGCAACGCCAAGAAGTAAGCGTTCACGTCAAGAATGAATTTCATTTAAGAAAGAATTTAAAAGATAAAATGGGAAAATTAATCGTTTCATTATCGCCACACGCTCATGGAAATGAGAGCGTAGAGAAGAACATGTACGGAGTGATTATCGCTCTCGTGCCTGCCATCCTCGCATCTTTCTATTTCTTCGGCTTGGGTTCAGCAGTTGTTCTGCTCACCTCTGTGGCAGCCTGCGTCTTCTTTGAGTGGGCAATTACAAAATATCTCCTGAAGGAGGAGACCAGCTTGCTCGATGGTTCTGCCATCATCACCGGTCTCCTGCTCGGCATGAACTTGCCAAGTAACCTTCCTCTCTGGATCATCATCATCGGTGCCCTGTTTGCCATCGGTGTAGGTAAGATGAGCTTCGGCGGTTTGGGTAACAATCCTTTCAATCCCGCTTTGGTAGGCCGTTGCTTCCTGCTCGTCAGCTTCCCTGCCCAGATGACTTCATGGCCAGTGGCTGGACAGATGCTCAGCTATACCGATGCTACAACGGGTGCTACTCCGCTGGCTATCATGAAGACCGCCATCAAGACGGGCGATGCTTCTGTTCTCAACCAGTTGCCTGATGCGATGAGCATGCTCTTCGGTGCTACAGGCGATACTTTCGGTGCCGGTACTACCGGTGAGGTTTGTGCCGTTGCGCTCTTGCTCGGTTTGGCTTACATGCTCTGGAAGAAGGTCATTACCTGGCATATTCCAGTCAGCATCATCGCTACCGTATTCGTTTTCAGCGGTTTGATGCATTTGGCTAATCCTGTTTATGCCAATCCTCTGGCTGTCATCTTCAGTGGTGGGCTGATGCTCGGTGCCATCTTCATGGCTACTGATTATGTAACCTCTCCGATGACCCACAAGGGCATGCTTATCTACGGTGTATGCATCGGTCTGCTGACCGTCATCATCCGTAACTGGGGTAGCTATCCGGAAGGTATGTCGTTCGCCATTCTTATCATGAATGCGTTCACACCTCTTATTAACACATACATTAAACCAAAGCGCTTCGGTGAGAAGCCTGCTAAGAAATAAGGAGGACAGAGACATGCAGAAATTAGAATCATCATTAAAGAACATGGTTTTGGTGCTCGTAGGCGTAGCGCTCATCGTAGGTGCTGTTCTTGCATATATCAATCATCTTACATCTGGTCCTATCGCCGAGAAGGCTGCACAGAGTCTGGCTGCCGGTATCAAGAGCGTGATGGGTACTGAAGAACTCCAGGTGGCTGAGCCTGAAGAGGTGAAGCAGGAGTTTGGCGGTAAGGAATTCTCTTTCATCATCCACAAGTGCTCTGACAAGAGCGGCAAGCAGCTGGGTGCTGCCGTAGAGAGTACAACCGGTGGTTTCGGTGGCGATCTGAAGGTGCTCGTAGGTTTCGATACTGAGGGCAAGATTATGGGTTATACAGTGCTTCAGGCTTCAGAAACTCCAGGTTTGGGTGCCAAGGCTGCTACCTGGTTTCAGAAAGACGGAAAGGGTAGCATCATCGGTAAGACTCCAAAGGATGGCGACCTCCACGTATCTAAGGACGATAAGAGTGGCAATGCAGTAGACGCCATCACCGCTTCTACCATTACCAGCCGCGCCTTCCTCAAGGCTATCAACCAGGCTTATGCCGTTTATGCCAAGAAGGATGTTGACGGCGAGAGCGGTGCATCTCAGAAAGCAGATGCAGAGAGTGGTGTATCTAAAGTTGAACATAACGAAAAGAAAGGATAAACCGATATGAGTAATGTTAAGATTTTGATGAACGGACTCATCAAGGAGAATCCAACCTTCGTGTTGCTTCTCGGTATGTGTCCTACTTTGGCTACAACAACCAGCGCCATCAACGGTCTCTCTATGGGATTGGCTACCATGGCGGTGCTGATTTGTACCAACTTTGTTATTTCCTGTATCAAGAAGATTACCCCGGATATGGTTCGCATCCCTGTTTTCATCGTAGTGATTGCAGCCTTCGTAACCATCCTTCAGATGTTGATGAGCGCTTATGCTCCCGACAGCATCAATCAGGCGCTGGGTATTTATATTCCGCTGATTGTAGTAAACTGTATCATCCTGGGTAGAGCAGAGAGCTTTGCTGCCAAGAATTCGCCTATTGCCAGCCTCTTCGATGGCATTGGTTGCGGTTTGGGTTTCACCCTCGGTTTGACCATCCTGGGTAGTGCCCGCGAGATACTCGGTGCAGGTAGTGTATTCGGTATCACTCTGTTGCCGGAGACTACCAACATTCTGATGTTCATCCTGCCTCCTGGAGCTTTCCTCACCTTAGGTTACATCATTGCTATATTTAATAAGGTAAAGAAGTAAGCGTAGGCATCGCTTCAAATCAATGAAATAAAATAGAAATTATGGAATATTTATTGATATTTATCTCTGCGATATTCGTCAACAACATCGTCTTGTCGCAGTTTCTCGGTATCTGTCCATTCCTGGGCGTATCGAAGAAAGTTGATACAGCCATCGGTATGGGTGGTGCCATCGCTTTTGTCTTGACCCTGGCAACCATCATTACCTGGTGTGTTCAGAAGTATGTACTCGATCCGTTCGGATTGCAATATCTCCAGACCCTGGCGTTCATCCTCGTGATTGCAGCCTTGGTTCAGATGGTAGAGATTATCCTGAAGAAGGTTTCTCCTGCACTTTATCAGGCGCTCGGTATCTTCCTGCCTCTGATTACTACCAACTGTGCCGTGCTGGGTGTAGCCATCCTGGTTATCCAGAAGGATTACAATCTGCTTGAGAGCGTGGTTTACGCCTTCTCTACCGCTCTCGGCTTTGCCCTGGCTCTCATTGTCTTTGCCGGCATTCGCGAGCAGCAGGCTTTGGCCCGTATTCCTAAGGGCATGCAGGGCGTAGCTATCGTCATGGTAACTGCAGCGCTCCTCAGCCTCGCCTTCATGGGATTCTCGGGCGTAGATGGCGGTTTGAAATCGCTCTTCGGATTGGAGTAAAACTTTTACTGAAAGTTGATAAAATAATAATGGGAATTTGCGAATGGTATGAACCGATGCAAATTCCCATTTTTTGTACTTGATTTTTCTTACTCTCTTACTTGAGGTCTTGATTTTTCTTAACTCTCTGTCTTTATAAACTTGAAATTATAACTCTTTCTCTTTTCTTATCTTCTGTGTCCGAAACTTCCACCGCCATTGCTCTTGCTTGGTGTAGAAGAGCGAGGGGTGAATCCGCCGCCACGGTTGCCAGACCCGCTGCTGAATGAACGGCTCATGCTGCTGCGGTTGCCCCCGAAGATATTACTTCTTCCGCTTCCGAAGCTGCTGTTTCCGAAACCACGGCTGTTGTTTCCGAAACCACGGTTGTTGCTAGTGCTGCTGTTGCTGCTGCCGAAACCGCGGTTAGGGCGACTGTTGCTATTGCCGAAGCCCCGGTTGCTGCTGTTTCCGAAGCCAGCGTTGTTGTTAGGGCGGCTTGCATTACCGAAACCACGATTTGGGTTCATCTGAGGTCTGTTCTCGCGGTTCAGATTTCCGAAAGATCTTCCTCTGCCGTAATCACCACGGTTGAATCCGTCTCTCATACCTACTCTAGGATGTCCTCCTGGGTGAGGGCCGCCAAATCTTCTTCCGTGATACCAGCTTCTGTTTCCGTTTACTCGCCAGCTATGACCTCCACGGTAAGATACGTAGAAGTGAGGGCAACCGAAGTAGAAATAGTCGCGGCGCGGATAGCGGGCGTAGATGCCGAAGTGCCAGTAGCCCGCATTCCAGTAGAGCGGACGGTAGAAATAGGTGGCATTGAGATATGTTCTATACTGCCAGTCGAGCAGGATATAGCTCAAATCCATATTGCGTTGGCGCCAGTAAGCACCATATAGGTCATCGTATGTATCTACACTCATCAGGTAGTCGAGGTTCACCTCGTAAGCTGCCTCATACTGGTCTTCCGTAAGATTGAGCTCGTAAGCCATCTTGTCTGTCAGGAAGAGAGCCTGCTGTCTTGCCTGCTCATAACTCATTGCAGAAGCGGTAGTGAATGTCATCATGAACATGGCTACCAGAGCTATTATCATTCGTTTCATAATCGTATATCTTTAAATTGTTATACTTCATGTTTCTTTTTTTTGGTGCAAAGATACGATGTTTTTTGCTTCCACGGTCGGGATTTCCCCTAAAGGGGTGGGGGAAAATCCCTACTTCTTTATTTTGTGCCTGCGCAGTTCTATATATGATAAGGTATAGAACCGGTGAGGAACGTAAAGGTTTGCGTGAAGTTTTTCGCTGTTTTTGGAACAATCAAACGAAATATTTACTACCTTTGCACTCAGAAAAAAACAATCTGCTGAATAGATTGGAATTTAAAACGGAAAGTAAAATAATAAAGACAAAATAAACAAATCATGAAAGAGCTAAAAGCATTAAACAAGCGCACTGCTCCTAAGAGCGTCGCTCCAGAGAAAATCATTCAGTTTGGTGAAGGTAACTTCCTCCGTGCATTCGTAGATTGGATTGTATGGAATATGAACAAAAAGACCGACTTCAACGGTTCTGTCGTTGTAGTTCAGCCATTGGCTGGTGGTATGGTTGACTGGCTGAACGGGCAGGACTGCCTCTATCACGTAAACCTTCAGGGTAAGGAGAACGGCCAGGCTATCAACACATTGGATCGTATCGACGTTATCAGCCGTGCACTGAATCCATATTCTCAGAACCAGGCTTTCATGGCTTTGGCTGAGCAGCCAGAGATGCGTTTCATCATCTCTAACACTACAGAGGCTGGTATCGCATTCGATGACTCTTGCAAGTTTACAGATGCTCCTGCAGCTTCTTATCCAGGCAAGTTGGTTCAGCTCTTGTTCCACCGCTACAAGTTCTTCGAGGGCGACCCAACCAAGGGTATGATCCTGATGCCATGTGAGCTGATCTTCCTCAATGGTCACCACCTCAAGGAGTGTATCTATCAGTATATCGAGCTCTGGAAGGGCGATATGGGTGCTGATTACGAGGGTTTCAAGGAGTGGTTCACCAACCACTGCTACGTTTGCGCTACATTGGTAGACCGCATCGTTCCTGGTTTCCCACGCGATACCATCAAGGAGATTCAGCAGAAGGTTTGCTACAAGGACAACCTCGTAGTTAAGGCAGAAAGCTTCCACCTCTGGGTTATCGAGAAGGCAGAAAATATGACAGTAGAGCAGATGCAGGAGGAGTTCCCAGCTCATAAGGCAGGTCTCCACGTGCTTATCACAGATAATGAGAAGCCATACCACGAGCGTAAGGTTACCCTGCTGAATGGTCCTCACACCGTATTGAGCCCTGTTACATACCTCAGCGGTGTAAACATTGTTCGCGATGCCTGCGAGCACCCGGTATTGGGCAAGTACATCCACAAGGTACAGTTCGAGGAGTTGATGCAGACGCTGAACCTCCCAATGGATGAGCTGCAGAAGTTTGCTTCTGACGTATTGGAGCGTTTTGAGAATCCATTCGTAGATCATCAGGTAACCAGCATCATGCTCAACTCATTCCCTAAGTTTGAGACTCGCGACCTGCCTGGTGTCAAGATTTATCTTGAGCGTAAGGGCGAGTTGCCACAGGGTTTGGTATTCGGTCTCGCTGCTATCATCACTTACTATAAGGGTGGTGTTCGCGAGGATGGTGCTCCTATCCAGCCAAACGATGACCAGAAGATTATGGACAAGCTCACCGAGCTTTGGGCTACCGGCGATACCCAGAAGGTAGCTGAGGGCGTATTGGGCTTCGACTATATCTGGCACGAGGATTTGAACAAGACAGTTCCTGGCCTTACCGAGTTGGTTAAGAAAGATCTTGACCTTATTCAGGAGAAGGGCATGCTGGAGGCTGTTAAGACTATCCTCTAATAAAAAATAATGTTCGTTCATAGGTTCTAATAACGATTAAGATTTGAAAAATAGTTATAAGGTTTTGTGTTAGTTGTTAGCTATAATCTTCTAGCTAATAGGTTAAAGGCGGGGAGCTTGTGAAAGCGCCTCGCCTTTTTGCTTATTGTCTGCTTTGTGATGTTTCAGAATCCTTAATGACCTTAATGACCTTGTCCTTAATGACCGGATGGTTGATGATGAGCGGCACTCTTTCTACCACTACCATGGAAGTGTCGAGGCCCAATGCCTTAGGCTCGTCAATACCTATCTTGCTGATAAGAGCGTAGATACTCATCAGCAGGTTCTGTTGGCGATTATCTGAACTCTCCGGGTAATATACGCGGTGAATGATGATGAATCGGAAATCGCCCGGAATTCCGTATTTGCGCAGCGAAGGATAGGTGCTTTGCAAATCTACCTTTCCGTCTGTTACCAGATCTTCCACTACTTGTCGCAGATAGAGACTCACCCTAGGCTCTATGCGGAAACCAATGTGCATGGTTACGCTGTAGAGGGTGTCGGGAATCAGGGTCTCGCAGTTGTACTCCAGCGTATCAGGTGTGTCAACAAACTCCATGTTGATAAGCCAGTAATGGTCTGCACGTTTCGGCTGCTTGTTGATGATGGAGTAGAGCAACTTGTCATCTACGGCACCTTCCTTGTTGGCGTGGTTCACATAAACCAGGTTGGAAGCGTACTTAGGGATGCTCTCGTCGGCCTTGATGTCGGAGATAATCTGATAATAATCATCCAGCGGTTTGGTGCTGATATAATGGCGGCGTATCTTCATGGCTTTCACCCACACGTACATCATCAGGAACAGGATTCCTCCAATGAGCATCGTACACCATCCACCTGCAAGAAACTTTGACAGATTGGCAGTCAGGAAGATGGCTTCGATGATGCAGTATGCGCCCATAAACAGCATCGTGAAAATCCGTGCCACTCCCTTGCTGTGCAGGTAGAAACCGAGCAGCAGGGTAGTCATCAGCATGGTGATGGTGATGGCGAGTCCGTAGGCTGCCTCCATGTGCGAGGAGTTGCGGAAGAGCAGGATGATGAGAACCACGCCGATGTACATGGCGAAGTTGATCATCGGGATATAGAGCTGCCCCTTAACATGGGTAGGATGCTTGATTCGCATGCGCGGCCAGAAGTGCAGGTTCATGGCTTCGCTCAATATGGAGAAGGTTCCGCTGATGAGTGCCTGGCTCGCAATGATTGCCGCACCCGTGGCCATGATGATAGCGAAGAACAGCATGCTCTGCGGCATGATGGCAAAGAACGGATTCACAGCCAGCGCCGTATCTGCATGATTCAGCACCCATGCTCCCTGTCCCAGATAGTTGAGAATGAGCATGGTCTTTACGAAGCCCCAGCTGATGGCGATGTTCTTTCTGCCGCAATGTCCCAGGTCGGAATAGAGAGCCTCAGCACCGGTAGTACAGAGAAATACGGCACCCAGAATCAGAAACCATTCAGGCGATTTCGCCAGCAGCATGGCAGCATAATAGGGGTTGAAAGCCTTCAGTATCAATGGGTAAGACGTGATGCTGAAAGCTCCCACCACGCCCAGCAGCAGGAACCATAGCAGCATAAATACGCCAAACGATTTGCCAATACTCTCTGTGCCAAACCGCTGCACGAAGAAGATGATGGTGATGATGGCAAGGGTGATGGGGATAACTGGCAGGTTGGGACTGATGCTTTCGAGTCCTTCGATGGCTGTGGTCACGGTGATGGCAGGGGTGATGATTCCGTCTGCCAGCAGGGTGCTTGCGCCAATGATGGCCAGTAGGTAAATCCACTTGCTCTTGAGTCGGCGCAGCAAGGCATAGAGGGCGAGGATGCCTCCCTCGCCATTGTTGTCGGCACGCAGCGCCACGCATACATATTTGATGGTGGTCTGGAGGGTGAGTGTCCAGATGATGCATGACAGTGCGCCCAGGATGGTGCTCTCGCTGATGCTTTCGCCCGTATGCAGGATAGCCTTCATCACATAGAGAGGTGATGTTCCGATGTCTCCGAATACAATGCCTAATGTAACGAGCAATCCCAGGAAGCCTACTCTGTGATGATTGCAGGCTACTGAACTTTCTGCTTTTTCTTTCATTTTTCTTCTCTTATTTAAATTAAATATTATCCTTTTTGGGACATGAAAATGTTCTTTGTGATTATAAATTTGCGTGCAAAGGTATAAACATAAGAGGTAAGATAGAATTTGTTTAACAAGATTTATCGGATTTAACCTTTATTCTTTGAAGATATGAAGAGACGAATAGAGGCGAATGCTGATAAGACTACTCCCGAGAAACTTCTGAACCTAGCGAAACTTGAATCATTAATAAAGGCGGGGAGCTTGTGAAAGCGCCTCGCCTTTTGCGTATGTTTTGTAAGTTTCTTTTCAAGTGACAGTTGTAAAAAAACAGTTATTCAATGATGTGGTTGATGACCATTCCTGCGATAGCCATTCCGAAGGTTGCGGTGATGTGGCAGAGCGAACCGTTGATCTGTGCCTTAGTAGAGCACCATTCGTGTTCTACCAGTTGCTGGTCGCCCGGAGCATCATATACGGCAGTATCGGTACCCCTCTCTCCGCTAATGAGTTTGGCTTTCGGGCATAGGCATCCGCCCGTGCCGCATGCTTTGTTCACCCCTTGGTTCTGCATCGGTTTTTCTTCACTGTATACGCACTGGAATTTTCGTCGTGGGAAGGTTTTGTTCTTCTTGAATTTCTTTCGCAGTGCTCTTGCCAGCGGGTCTCCATCCACCTTCCAGAATTCAGATTTTCTTACCATGAATGGGTCGGTGCGCAGGGCAGCTCCCATAGAAGATATAAAGGTGATTTCCTTAGGTAGGGCAGTGGCACGCAGAATGAGGTCAGCCTTATCCTTCAGCGAGTCGATGGCATCGATGATGAAGTCGTATTGCTCCATGTGGAATTCATCGGCAGTTTCTGCCTGATATATTTTCTGATAGGCTGTGATGTTGGCATCAGGGTTGATTTCGAGCAGTCGGTTGCGCAGCGCCTCTACCTTCACTTCGCCTATGGTTCGGCTTGTAGCCATCAGCTGGCGGTTGCAGTTGGTTACGCATACCCTGTCGCTGTCTACGATTGTGATGTTTCTCACGCCGCTTCTCAGGAGTCCTTCTGCGCACCATGATCCTACTCCTCCGATACCGAAGATGAGCACTCTTGCCTTCTGAATTTTCTCAAGATTATCCTTTCCCAGGAGCAGTTCGGTGCGTCGCTGCATTCCCCGCTCCATTGTCGTTATTTTATTCTCCATTTTATTGTTTGTAAAGAATTCTAATGTATATATCTGATGCAAAGTTAGTGAATTTTTATTTCATCCATGCTTAAGTTAAGAGTACTTGCCACAATATCAGCTGATACTCCAGCCTGTAGAAGTTTTTTGGCTGATTGCAATTTTTCCTCATTAGCTTTTTTTAATTGCTCCTCAGCTTCCTTTCTCTGCTCCTCAGCTTCCTTTCTCTGCTCCTCAGCTTCCTTTCTCTGCTTCTCAGCTTCTTTTAACTGACTAGATGTTGCCTCTAGCTGACTAGAGGTTGCCTCCAACTGACTAGAGGTTGCCTCCAACTGACTAGAGGTTGCCTCCAACTGACTAGAGGTTGCCTTAAGTTTCTCCTCTGTATCATCATTAGCCTTCGTCAAACGCTCCAACCTGCCGGCAAGCGTCTTCTCTACGCTCACCATATCCCAGAATTCATCATAACCCAGAAGTTCCTCCTCGGTATAGGCTGATTCTTCAATCTCTGATACGGCTTTGGCTATCTCCGGATTTGCCAGCAGTTCTGCCGGAACTTCCTTCGTTTTCTCATCAATTTCTGTCAGATACCTAAGCCATAAAACCTGCATTTTCTTCTCTGTAAACGTATGAGGCGTAAACTTCGGCAACTCTACAAATACCAGATGCAAACCATCAATTACTTTTTCGGTATGTTCCTCATGTACAAGATGGTAATAGTGGTAATAATCATCCAGTTCAGGCTCAAATACTTCATTAACCAAGTTGAGAGAATAAACTGGCTTCAGAAGAGAATAATCTTCTCCCCTGTTTAGCTGCTTTACATATGCCTTGGAAGCATTGAAGAGAACTCGCTGCTTAAACTCCGCAGACCAAACCATCTGCATTTCTACAATAAACTGACGTCCCTGGGCATCCTCGCATCTCACATCCACTATACTATATTTTCGTGTGGGTGTCTGGGGAACCATTTCAGGCGTAAGATATGTCACAGAAGTGATTTCCTCTTCCTCACTCTTAAAAGGAAGAAGGGCGTTAAGCAAACTTTTTACCAACTCGGGATGTTCGCCAAACACTTTTTTGAAGGTCAAATCGGCCTTAGGATCCAAATATTTCATAAGCCTTTCTTTTTTTTCTGCAAATATACGCCAATATTCCGAAACTTGCAAGCCTTTTCATATTTTTTTTGAATTTCTCTTCTTTACACAATAATCAAAGCCCGATAGGAGAGCGTTGCTGCTTCCTGTCGGGCTTGAATCAACTTAAAAAAATAAATACAATGAAATCCTTTCCGAAAATCGGCTAGATATGGAAATCTACCAACTTCAGCCATCGCTTGACATCAAACGACGGACAGTCTTTGTGAACGTTCGGCAAATCGCGGTGGCCCAGTATCTCTGCATCAGGATAGGAGAGGCAGAGGCTCTCCAGAAGCGAATACAGAGCCTGATTCTGGGCTGGAGTGCGCGTATCGGCAGGCTTGCCGTTCTTGTCGAGACCTCCCTCATAACAGATGCCGATGCTGTGGGCATTGTAATGACGGGCATGGGCTCCGACTTCCGATTCCGGACGACCCGGATATACCACACCATCCTTCGTGATGTAATAATGATAGCCGATACTCTTGAAACCGCGGGCAAGATGGCAGGCCTCCAACTGCTCGAATGTGAAATCCTGAGTCACTCTCGTGGCAGAACAGTGGATCACGATGAGTGAAATGCTACGATGTTTCTGTGTCATGGCAACCTCCCTTCTTTTAGCAGTTCTGTACACAGAATGAGCTGGCTACAGCTGTTAATACCGTGATGAGGAAGTTGATGATGGTTTTCCAATTTACTTTTTTCATTTTGCTTTGTTTTTTAATGATTAATACTAAGTGGATAATGATAGTCACATGCTTGTTTTAGTGGTTGAAATTTAGTTTCAGTAAGCGTTTCTGGAAGAAGAAGGGCGGGGGAGGAACTGCCAGCCCGGATACCCGTAAAAGGCAGGTTCTTGAGTCGTTATGATTTGCTGTTTATCCGTAATCGTCAGGATGAAAACCAGCCGCTTTGTGCCTTCGGAATATCCCTGTCGCCAGTCAGTTCACTCCTTCCTTCTTCTGTCGTTTCGCATATTTGAGAGACGGATTACTACTCCAGACCGTCTCCGCTGTCGCCTGTTCCGTCGGTACTGCCGCCTTGTGATGTACCGCCGCCCCCAGTGGTTCCGCCGCCCTGTGTGTTATCGCCAGTGGTGGTATCGCCTGCAGCGCTCTCGCTAGAGTTGAGGAGATCCATGGCGTTCTTGGCGTTGGCATCGAGAGAGAGCTGGGTGTTGCTGAGCTTGCCGGTAGCACGGGCTCTGAGGCGGTAACCTTCTACAAACTTGGCGAGGCTCCACTCCTTGATGCTGGCGGCTCCCATCTTGTTGATGATGCCGATGGAGAAGATGGCGAGGTTGTCTATCTTCACTGCCTTATTTTGGAGTACGAGCTCCTTCACGCAGCTCACCATATCGGTGAGAAGGCCTTTGATGGCACCCTTCGAGAACGGGGTGTTGTGGCTCGCCATGTGTTCGGCGAGTTTATCGATACCGATGGTTTCTGTTACTACTGGTCGCGCATAATACTTGCCATACGCTTCCTTGATTGTCTTGTTCTTGTTCTTCACTAACTTGATGAGAATCATACTTTTAAAAATTTAGTTTTAGTAAAAAGCAGTCTGTGTCTCCGCCGAGACCGTTGCTGCATCAACCTCTCTGATTGACGATACAAAGATACAACATTCCCGACCCCCCAACTATGCGATTTGTGCGATTTGCAGGGATTCGGGAAAAAAAGGTTGAAAAAAGTGGTATTTTTATAGAAAGATTCTGCCCAAATATTCAGAATAGCTTAAAATGAGCGATTTATGAGTGTTTTACCTCAATAGAGGTAATAATTTAGCAACGGTTCTAATTTCAGCAATGTGCATATGTTTGCTTGTCAAACAACTCTTTTCGTTTGCAAAAATATAACAATTTATTGGATACACAATAAAATGTATGTTTTTTAACGATTGATATTGATAAGTGAAAATTCTGTAGATGAACATCTCGGTTAATAAATCCTGAGATATTCATCACACAGAATTTGGGTATTGCATTTTAGAGGTTGATTTGAAAACCAATACTTTTCTAAAAACGATTAATCTCATCCTCAGCAGAACCGCTTCCGTTGTATTTATCTTTGAAACTATTGAAGTTGTAACTAATGGAAGCTATGATGCAGCGATTGAAGTTATTCACCTTTCTGTTCTGCACCACAAAATTAACCCTCTTTACATCGTTCAACTTCGAGCTATCAAACAAGTCCTCTGCTTTCAATGTTATCGTCAATTTCTATTTTAAGTAACTGTTTCTGTACCATCATATTGAATGACGAATAACCGTTTTGCTCGTAGATGCCATGATGTCCCTTAATGTTCCAAAAGAAATCACATCGAAAAAGCCAATCGTTCCTTAGTGCCACTACATTTTGGAAAGCGAAGAGACCGTATGGATGATTGTAGTCTAATTGCTCTCCATTATATGATAGCGTGAAATAAGGTTTATAGACACCCACCGTCAAAGTAGGTCGCCAACAACCAAAAACAGGTGAAACAACACATTGCGCTCCTAGTTGCTGGAAATCCTTGGCGTTGGTTGACATCCAAGTTACCGTTCCAGGTTTGCCGGATACAGCAACGACAGTCGGATAGATGTAATCCTTGATATACTGATAATCCAACTTGAAGTCGAATATGCTATAATTCACACTAAGTTCTGAATCATACACGTATTGCGGTTTCAGATAAATGTTGCCTTGCTCATAATGGTATTGATTGTTGTAGCTCACACTGTTGTTCAACTGACGAAACGAAGGACGGTTGACCCTGCTACTGAAATCAAGATTCATCCCCACTCTCCCAAACATAGTGGAAAGAGAAAGGGATGGAAGTAAGTCCGAATAATTGGTCTTGTTCTTTACTTCTCCTTGGTCTGTGTTGATGGCATGAATGTACTCATAGCGAAGCCCGATGCTTCCTTTCCATTTGGAGGCAGACAAACGAAAAGTGGCAAATCCTGCATACTTGGTTTCCTTATTCTTGAATTGGTCATCGGCTATCTTCCCTTCTTCGTTTACAGACATACCCCATGAACTGATTTTACTGAAATCCGTTCCGAAATCAAGCCTATTATTCTTATTCATGTTCCAGGCAAACACCCCTTTGAGTGCAGTCGCACGATTTCGCTGGTTGTTTTGCATATGCGTGATTTCTGAGACAGCATCTATTCTACTTGTCTCGCTCACTTGTTGCTTATGTTTCAGTTGAGCATAAACATAGTCGACATCCAAGTTGAGCTGTAGGTTGTCTGTTAGTTTGCCGATATAATACAGATTGACATTGTGAAACCTTTCCTTTTCAGATTCTTCAGTCTTGTTGTCTGTAGATGTCAGCAGTTCATCATTCTTGTACGTCTGCATATAGTCGAAAGGAGAGTCGAGCATCTTGTAGTTGGAGATGCTTCCCAAATATCTTCCGCCGATAGTGTGATTCTTGTTTATGGCATAATTCATACCAACATTATAGTCATGAGAGTGCGAGCGGTCGGAATATTCAGAAGCAGAAATCTCATGAAATGTATCTTGCTCGTAATTGAACTGGTTAACATCATATCTGATGTCACTTCTCGTATTGTCATATTGATATGCGAGGAACATATCCAAAGCTCCCTTGTGGATGTTGAGGTTGACCTCCTCGTTGTTAGACAAATTCTTATGTTTGGAGATTTCCGCACCCACAATACCAGAAAGTCCATCCAAGGAATGGTGTACGGTAGTGATGTTTATGACACTCCTTGTTTCTGCATCGTATTCTGCCCCAGGGTTTGTTATGAGCTGTACAGACTTCACGTTGGTAGAAGAAAGGAGTGACAACCCTGAAGTATTAGTCTGCTTTCTTCCATCTATATAGATTACAGGCTCACCCTTACCAAACACCTCATACTTTCCATTTGTATAGAGCATCCCAGGAATATATTTGATAACATCTGTGGCCTTGCCAATATTTTTCAAATTGGAATTTTGAACGTCAAGCGTAAGTTTACCGTTTTCTCTTGATATGTATTTGCGATGCCCTTTAATCACAATTTTTTGCAGATTAATTGTAGCATCCTCCAAGGTTATGGCACCAACCTCACCGGTACGATATGCATTACAGTAAGTTTTGTAGCCCACACAACTTACTTTCACAATCGCCTTTTTCACCTCGCAAGGAATTACGAACTGACCATTCTCATTTGTTACACCACCCGTGATTAAACTGGAATCACTAACATTGAGCAAAGCGACATTGGCGAAATCGACAGGTTGATGACGAGTGTCTACAATGCGCCCCATCATTCTGTTAGAAGCCTTTTGGATACATTCAACGATAATAATATTATCTACTTGTTTCATTTTGATAGGGTAAAAACCAATCAAGTTCATGATGGCATCTGGAACACTTTCATTCTTGATGTTCTTTGTCACCTTGAAATCCTCCAACTCGTCATACACAAAGTTGATGACATACTTATCCTGTCGAGCATTCAAATCCTTCAATGCCGCAGAGAATGACACATTATTATATTGTCGAGTGATACGTTGGGCAGAAACGCCCATACTTATTACCGAAAGCAAAATCAAACTTATCAGATATTTACTCATAGCCTATTCCCTGTTTTATAGTCCATATACTGTATATACAGTTGAGCCAAGCAAAAAACTAAGCAAAACAATAACTTTTTTCAAAATTTACAGAAAAAACATTCAACGACTCCTTGTCTTCCACAAAGCCATAGGATGAAATTTGATTCTATTGACCATCTCTTTATCTTCGAACAGCAATTCTGGAATATACTTCTTGTCATTGAATTCCCGGACATATTCTTTCTCTGATTCTGTCAGAACCAATAGCTTTGAGAGAAAGTCTTTCACTTCTGTCTTGGCTTTTTCAAAGTCAAAATGCTCACTGCGCCTAAGCACAGGCAAGAGTTGCGAACGAATCTGCGGAAAACGGATTTTGTCTATCTGCGGAAAGGCAGTATATTCCGTAGGCGTAGCGTTGTCTTTTCTGCTTGAGCCAACAGTCAGATAAAAGACGATCGCTTTTCTCAGCAACGTTTTCTCTTCATCGCTCACGAATAGCTGATGCTTCACCATGTTATAGACATCATAAATGTCACGTGCAGCACTTCTACCTATCAAGGCGTTTATCTTGGTGGCAAACAATTCGACAGGTGAAAGAGAACGTACCTTCACATCGCTCAGAAACGGAATGGACACATGAGTCTCTATGGCAGGCAGAATATGGCAACGGTCGGAATAGTTGATTTCTATCTTGATGCCATCGTTGTTGCCTGCGGCATTGGTATAATAAAACACCCATGAGTCAAGCGTATGCGGTGTCTTGGAGCCAGGCGCAAGATGATAACCATCCGACTCCATATAGCGTAGAATCTCGTTATTCACTTCTTGGCGAATGGAGAGCATGGATTCTCGGTCGCAATCCACCGTAAAGTCAAGGTCTATATCTACCGAGAGTCTTGGCAGTTGGAAAACGGTGAGATTGATGGCTGTGCCACCTTTCAGCACAAGAGATTTAGACAGCAAAGGACTGTCATGGAAATAGTTGAGTATCTCCACCAATCGCATCACCTTTTCGAGGTTGTCGCGAATAAAGCCTTGCTCCTTGGCGATGATGTCAAGAGCTTGTTTGTTATATGAGTTCATACTCTTCCTTTGATGTTAGTTCTTGCGGCACATACATGCGCCATTTATTTACAAATGTATCCGACTCTTCGTTGTTAGTCAACCACTTGACGCTTTTGGTTCCCTTGGCTCGACACAACTCCAAGAGGGATTCTGAGATGTTGGCTTGTTCCTTGATTCGCTCCAACAGATAGCCTGTCTTCTGGTACAGGAATGCCTTGTCGTACCTTGCGAGATAATCAATGAGCCTTTCCTCATTGAGCAAGACGATACCCTCCATGCAATGCAGCAATTCCTCAATACCACCAGCTCGGTCGATGCGGTCAAAGCAATCCAACAACGTACTCTCCACATCCGTTACTCGCACATAAGGATTTCCCTTGGGTGTCATCATACCAACGATTTCCTTTGTTTGTCGGCAATAGGTATAATCCACATCGTCGAAAGAAAAGGAATTGAAGCGAGTCATGCTTTTCACAAAAACCTCATTGAAGGGTTGATGAGCCAATCCATGAAATTCCAATGCAGTGTGATAACTGATGCAAGCTGTATGTGACAAGTGGCTTCCTATCTCATACTTGTCGCAAACAGGTAAGCGAGATGCAATATCCTTCATGCAATAGGTATTGCGCCGTATAGCCACAATCCACCCTTGTTGCTTGTACCGAGCAAGCAACGCTTCCACCGATTTCACCTTGCCTTTCAGAGCCTCAGAAAGTTCATCCGAAGTGAATATCCGCAGCTTATATAATATACTCAATAGTTCTGTCATTGTTTCTAATTTTGCGCAAATATATAAAATCTAATTTGCTTATGGGAAAAATCAGAAACTTTTTATGCTTTTTTATATGTTCTTTCCATCTTAATTGTCCGACTACGGAGGAACAAATCACCGACAGGCAAGTTTGGTTATTGCATTTGTTACATCTTATATATTCTGCGGCACAGGAGAAATGATGTAGATTCAATTATAATAGAAGAACTTGCCTATTATTGTTTTTCCAGCCATTTTTTTACACACCTTATAGCTCTGATTTGTTCGCTTTCGCTAAACATAGAATCGTCATTCGTTTCATTTCCTTCCATAACAGCTTCATAAAGAACAAGAAAATAAAAATCGCAAGGGTTTATCATTCGTTCCATAATTAGTGGAACTATTTGTTTTCCCATTGATTTGAGAGGAATGAACTCAGGCAATTTTGCATATGAATGTATGCTTGCACTGTATTGTGTCTTAGGATTATGGTCTATAGCAAAATTCCATTTATCCACTAAAACTACAAAACGATTTCTTATGCTATCTGGTACTTGTGAAGCCAATTCTTTTATTTTCTCTTTCTCTGTATTTGTTAGAAAATCCCTTGTTGATAGGCTGTCTTGTTTGTTGTCAGCATTGGAATTCCAAATATTCTCTGGTTTATGTACTGTTTGCAATGGTACTTTAACAATAGAGTCAGAAGCCACTTTCTCATAGTCATTTGCAGAATGATCTGTTTGTTCCTTAAAACTTAAAAAGAAAAAATTTCTTCCCCAACCATTACCAAATATAACATCTAAAGGTTCTCCTGTATCTTTCCATATTCTGACTCTTGCTGCAAATCCAAAATCAAATTTAACGGCAGTACTATCATATGTAAAAGTTACAGTATAGAACTTTCTTCCTATCTGTTTTCTTATTTGAGGGCGGCTGTCTCCTCCGTAATCCTTCTTTTTGAAAACTTGAACATCCGATACGTTAGCCTCTTTAAAAAATGGAACATACGCAGGACCAAAGGTCAAAGCCACGTTTCTTGCGCTATTTACAAGAGTACTATTGTCTAAGACCTCTGGTCGCTTGCATGAACTCAAGAATAGTGTACATAATACCGCTATTCCCCAAACTACAATCATTATAGATAGTATTTTTTTCATTTATACTCTGTTTTGATATTATTTACAAAGGTAGTGCTTTTAGCCTTTAAGCCACTATTGCACAAACCCTTTCTTTGAAAAGAACGTAAAATTAATAGTTTTATTGCTGTGATTGTAGTTTTATTAACATAAAGCTCTAAAGCAGCCAAAGGAGAACAAGAGCAAGGAAGCAGTGGAGACCAACAAGGACATCGAGCAGTTGTTGCTTTCCATCCAAAAGGCTTTCGATGTGCTTGTGGAAAAGAGAACGGACTTACCTGTTCTTACCATTCGTGACGACACTCGTTCGCCAGCCTCATTACACTGGAGACAGGTGTGCCGATGGAGACCATCTGCAAGATGCTCGGTCACAAGGATGTGAAGATGACACAGCGGTATGCGAGAGTGCCCCAAAGAAAGCGCATCCTTCGTTTCACTTGTCACAACGTTGTTTTCTTTCATTTGCACGTCTCCTCAAAATAGTACTAAAAAATATAATCAATAAAATTATTACATGGATAGATGTAAATAATACCAAATAGAACCACCACGTAAACGCTGCTCCACCAGCCCCTTTATAGATCATTAAGTAGTACAAAGGAAATGAATAACCAACAAACACAATGGCATTTATTGAACATTTTTTGTGACTAATAAAAATCCATTCTACTAGTAGCAATATTATGCATATTAAAGAAATAGCATATAGGATTATATTATCATTCATATTTTAAATTATTTTATAAATCGTTTTGTATAGCTTTTAAATACATGTACTCACATATATAAACAAGCAATCCTAAGCCTATATATAAGAATCTCTCATAAGGCATAGATGAAACGCCCCACCAATTATATACAAAAAACAACAGAAATGCGATGCTTAATGTACCAAACAAGATTCTATTAAACTTATTACTACCATAGACCATAAATGTAAAGATATAACCTACAATATATAACATATCATTATAAATATACAATAAGCTTAGTGCTATATCAGTTTTACCTCTAAAACACATGGAATATATGTGATATAATAATGTATGCAACCAATCCTATTATTATAGAATATATTTTTTGTTGTTTCATATCTTATTCCTCTTATTTCTTTCTTTTTGATAGTGTACTATCTACATTCATCCACAAACTTACCCTCGGGTCATGGTACCTCGCCCCATAGTAATACAATCCCGTCTCCTCATAGAATTCCTTCGCATTGAAAAGATAAGGTGTATTCCAGATGTTGTTGCGCTCCTCAACGAACACCTCCCCGAAAGGAACATACTCAATATGCTGCACTACCTCGCCGTCCACATAGTCGTTGTTGTCCTCGCCATTGTACGGCACTGAGGGGCGTAGGTGTAGAAGGTCTCAGCACCATTGCAATATTTCAAGTATGTGCGCTGCTCAAACTTGTCGTAGCCAATCCTGCTCACATAGTCGTAGCCGTAAGATTTATAGCCATGCACCTTCTCAAGCTGACCACCGAGGTTATAAGAATAAGTAATCTTCTCCTCGTCTGGATAAAACATCTCTAACCCGTAGTGCTTGGATTTTATATGGAAAAACTTTCAAAGATACAAGGGAAATTCCTCTGATAAGCCCTGATGAATTTTAAGGCGGTTTATAGCCTTGTTTTGTTGATACTTTCATATTTCTTCATTATCATAATTTGATAGGAACCAAGAATATTTATCTCCACCTGCTATAATACTAATTTGCTTGAGATTTTCTTTCTTTTCTTTTTCTGTTATTGAGCCAAAAATATCCTTTTGGTTCAACTTTTCTATTTCTATTAAAATGTCTAAGAATGAACTTTGATCTTTAGCCATATAGCTTATAATATAGGTTGGGTCTTCCCAGTCAAGTTCAACAATTTCACCTGTTTCCTTCAATATGGCAAAAGGAAAGGCTTCTGCCCATCCTACATAAATATACTTATCGTCTTCTAATGTATCTGTATCTTTATTAAAGGATACAGTTAATATTCTTAAATTCGTCAAATCATAATTAAATATTAAATCAATTATGGCATTATCTGCAGAGATACTTACATTAGTGCTCTTTTTTACAATTTGCAAATCATTAATATAAGCATCTATAAATTCATCCGAAAAATCAGTATTTTTCTTTATCTCTAATTTATTCGGCTTGATTTTAGATATTTCAGTAACAAAATTTATAGCTTTCATATTCTATATTCATTTTTCCAAAATCACAAATTGTGACTTTGAACATTACCATATTTAACAGCATTCAAAGGTAGTGCTATTAGCATTTAAGCCACTATTGCACAACCCCTTTCTTTGAAAAGAACGTAAAATTAATAGTTTTATTGCTGTGATTGTAGTTTTATTAACATAAAGCTCTAAAGCAGCCAAAGGAGAACAAGAGCAAGGAAGCCGTGGAGACCAACAAGGACATCGAGCAGTTGTTGCTTTCCATCCAAAAGGCTTTCGATGTGCTTTTGGAAAAGAGAATGGACTTACCTATTCCTACCATTCGTGACGACACTCGTTCGCCAGCCTCATTACACTGGAGGCAGGTGTGCCGATAAGCTTGAAGAATATACGGCAGTTTTGGGAAATAGAGCCAGCTTTATTGTATTAACAGACTCTGTTGGTAATGAGCCAGAGGATGAGACTGCAAAATTTTATGTGTTGAAAAAAGTAAAAAAATGCGACTTATAAAAAACGTTGATAGCAATTTTGCTACTCACGTTTTTTATAAGTCGTGACATATTACTTGATTATTTATTCAAAAATTCTAAACAAACCATATATTATAGACATAAAACCAACAACATATCCTTTAAGATAACTAATATAGGCTGTTGTAAAACTCGGTGGGAAATTACGCCTGTCTTTGTATGTGATATTTAGGAATGTAATACCAATGGATATTGCACAAATACTATCATATCTTTTAAATAAGATGGTTGTTATTCCTAAGCATATCATCAAAATTGAAAAAATCAAGTAAGTGCCATTTTTTATGGCACTTACCGACTTTGTGCTTAATAACAGAAATCATTATTGCAATTCCTGTTATAGACGCTAATATTCCCAAAATAAATATCGTTCATATTGTTTTGCTTTTATGTTATAACTAAAGAACGACTGGATATTGAATTTATTGCATAGAATTGTAGTATTAATCAGAAAACGCACAATAATATGTCTATCAATGTTTTTCTATTGTCTCACCAGGCAGGGATTATTGGGCTACACCCATGTTCAAGTAAAATATGCTTTTCCGCCCAAGTCTTTACTTGTTTTTTTGCATAAACTTTGTGTTGATTTTTTAATACTGTCAAAAAAAAGGGCTGACTCCTAAAGTGAAATCAGCCCCAATTTTACACAATATGCCATTTGGAATAGGCATAACATTATGTTCTACAAACTTAATAAACCATATAAGAGAAAACCGATACCTGCTACGTATCCTTGAAGTGATGATATATAGGCATTAGTCCTCTTTGAAACTGGATTCTGTTTGTTATCATAATAGGTGTAGCAAGAGCAGATAATACCTAAATATATTGAAGTATAGGCATCATATTTCTGAAACACAATGTTCAATATCCCCAATGTTATACCACACAAAATCCATACATGGCAAAAATACCAAAATACTTTTCTATTTCTACTTTTTTTTAGGAGAAAGAGAATAAATGTACAACTAATAAGAAGTACACACCCCCACAATAAATGTACCATACATTATTCATTTTTATTCTGACTTTTGTTATTTTCTTGCTCTTTTTTTCTATATCTATAATTCCTTCGCATTGAAAAGATAAGGTGTATTCCAGATGTTGTTGCGTTCCTCTATGAACACCTCTCCGAAAGGAACATACTCGATATGCTGCACCACCTCGCCGTCCACATAGTCGTTGTTGCCTCGCCATTGTACGGCACGGCAAAGGTTGCTTCCTTTTTTCTATTTTATCTGTCATATTTATATTCATTTTTCTAAAATCACAAATTGTGACTTTGAACATTACCATATTTAACAGCATTCAAATGTAGTGCTTTTAGCCTTTAAGTCACTATTGCACAACCCCTTTTTCGAAAAGAACGTAAAATTAATAGTTTTATTGCTGTGATTGTAGTTTTATTAAACTCACCCTGGAAGGGATATGCATAGTGTGTTGTATGCATTCCCTTCCAGGGTGAGTTTTTTTATGGTTCATCCAGAAATTCGATGATTTCTGCTACTTGTTGCCGGGTGTAGAAGTGGGAAAACTTGCCGGCGTAGCCCGAACAGAGGCTCTGCTTGAGCTCGGGGCACCGGTTGATCCATCTCACCAGCCGGTTGAGCGCTACCCTGGGGGTAGCGGTGGGAAAGTAGAGCATGGCGAGCTCCGCCTTCCCGTAACTTCTGTCTTCTATCATAATTTGTTCTTTTTAGTCTGTTTTTGTCAGTTGCTTCTTTCTTCTGCCTGGTAGAATAAAATCTCTCCGAATCATAAGAAAATCCCTCCGAAAGATAAAAAAATATCTCCGAAGCAGAATTTCCTAAAATGGAAGATCTCCGGGCGGAATATTCTCGCTGCCATCCATCTTCTGGTTGTTCTCTATCTCGTCAGGACGCATTTCTATCACCTTCCAGCCGTTGCCCGTCTTGCGGTGAATCTTCTTGAATCCCAGCGCCTCCATGAACATCGAAATATCCTTGTTCGACATCGACTGGCGGAAGGCGGGGTTCGTGCAGATGCGTTCCATCACATCACTCGCCGTAACAAACTTGCAGAACTCGGACGGTGTATCGGCATCAGGAACACGGTAGAACTTGTTGATGCGCTCGGCTATGTAGTTGTTTACACGGAAATAAAGATTGTGGCGCTGAATCTCCTCGTTCTCCTCCTTCGTAAACCAGTAAACCCAGTCGCAATGCTCACCCTCCGGCGCTTCTCTATCACCTCCTGAGCCAGTGCCACAGCCTGGGAGTAGATGCCCTCGTAATTGAAGGGAAAGTCGATGGGACTCTTGATCTTCTCGATGCGCCAGATGAGGAAACGGCGGTTCTCGTCATCATCGATGATATGAATCTCATTGCTCGTGGCACAGAACCCCGCATTGTTCTGCAGAATGCAGTCCCACTCGGCATAAGGGATTCGCATGCTGATGTTGCGCTTCGTGATGTTGCTCTTGAAGGAATCCAGGTTCTTGCCGCGCAGACAGCTGAACTCATCGAGACACACTATCGCCTTGCTGGCACACATCTGCAGGAAATCCTTGTTCTTGTAGTCGCCCGTAGAATCGTTGGCGAAATACTTGCGCAGATGGGGCGGCAGAAGATGGTCGAAAAACGTGGTCTTGAAGATGCCGCCCTTGCCTACGAAAACCATGATAGACTGGTTGGTGACATCGGGGCGCACCCAGCAAACCACCATGTTGACCAGCCATTTCTTGAAGGCATAGGCAAAATCCTCCTCCGTATGGCGGTAACCGCCTGTCTGCATCACGGTTACCCGATGGGCCAATTCAGCGATATAGTCAGTCTTCCGGTCCCATTTCGGCAGACTCTTCAGATATTCCTCCATGGGGTTGAATTCGGGACTGAAGTTACTTCTTATCACCGTATCCAGCTTTTTCTGGGTGGTGCAGATGTTATCCAGTTCCATCCTCACGAACAGGGAATTGCTCACCCGGGTATCCACTTCGGTCCAGTCGAGATAGAGTTTCTCTCCGGTGTTGATGGCGCGCACTTCATACTGGTTGCTCAGCGTGTTGTGGTGCATTTCATATCGGGCTCCCAGCCATCCCAGCAGTGCTCTCATGCTGGTATAGCGTTTCTGCTCATCATCTCCCTGCTGTCTTATCTTCCAGGTTCCCAACCGCTCGGTATGCTTGTAAATCTCCCGTGCCACCCGCTCGGTATCGGCATATTCGCTGCCAAACTTATCTGCCATGTGTTTCACAGCCTCCTCCTTTTCGGCTCCGAAACAGAGGCAGAATGTGGCGTATCTTACTACGTAGCTGTTGTGATGATGCTCCTCAAACCGCTCTTCCCAGCTCTCCGCCAGTTTGTCTACATATTGCAGAATCTCTTCGGTGGTGAGCGTCTTGGGTGGCGCCTCGTCTTCCTGTTTGCGAGGATTTTTCTTTTTGGGTTTTTCAGCCTCCGTCTGCCTTTTCCTGTTCTGTTCCTCCTGTTGCTTTGTAGCTTTTCGAAGTTCTCCACCTCCTCCCGGGTGATGGCGAGAACTTCGGCATTCCAGTTGAAGTAAGCCTCGGGGTCGTAAGCCAGTCCGCAGCTTCTCACCATGTCCTGGCATTGCTTGTCGCTGCTGATACCTAGCAGCTTGTCGTACAGTTCCATGGCTTTCCTGATGGCGAGCAGGTGGAGTTCGGTCGCAGTGAGATTGCATCCTTCAGGGCGCATATATCTGAGCAGGATGCGGAATCCCTTGCCCGAGACGGTGATGTAGAAGATCATGGTGAAGCGCTGTTTCAGGGCTTTTTCTTAAGCTCTGCGATGTCTTCGGGGGCATCGTCATAATCCAGCATCAGCCAGTAGGTTTCCTTCCTGAAGTCGGTCAGCTTCTTGGCATTACCCTTGAGCTGCACGCTGGGTGTGATGCAGGGCAGCTGCTTGATGTCCTCTGCCGTTCTCTTGTCTACCTTCATCATCGCCCTGTAGCCTTCGGTATTGGCTTTCCGGTGCCGAATGCATGATTGTGTACTCCAGCACCGCTCTGTTAGGGAGCGGGTTGCTGGCAGAGGAAAACAGGTTAGTGAAAAATGAGGGCAAGGCCTCTTTCTCCTCCATGACTTCCTGTTCTCTGTTGATTGCTTCTGTTGTTTTCTTTTTGCCATATTTTTAAAATTTAAAGGGTTGTCAGTTTGATGAATTTCTCATAAATTTTAGCGGATTTCCTGGAAACCGAGTTGTATGGAAGTTTCTCTCTGAACAGTGCCCATTTTCTGTTTCTCTCTTCCCAATAATCAACTCCTTTCTCTTCCTCCCACCTGTCTACTTTTTCCTTGTAGATTTTCAGTTTGGATTGGTATCCTTCCTGATGTCTGTTCTCTATGTCTTTCTGCCTCAGGTAGCTTTTGATAGCCTCTTCCATGGCAAGGAGTTTTCGGGAGTGAATGTTCCGTTCTCTATATCCATGCTAACGGTATTCCTGCCGCCCTCGATTTCTAACAGCTTTATTTGGTTTATACCTAACTTTTGGCAAAGCCGAATTTTACGTTGCCTTCTTCTGCCAGTTCTTTTAAAACTGCCCATGTCTAATGTTTCTTTAATCTTTTGATTGTTCATGCTGCGAAATTACTACAAATTTGTGAATTGGGTGGTTGAGCGTCATGACGCTCAATTTTGCAAACAATAACCTAGGTTAAAGTTTTTAACGCAGCAAATCGGTGCCCCTTTCTGGGGGTATTTTGAAGATGAAGATGATGTTTGGTTTTGTATTGCCTGTCGGAAAAAAGCTGAAAAATGACGAGGTGAAGGGTGAAGGGTATATTTTAAACTCTATATTATATTCTTTATTTTATGGATTTTGCGATTTTTGACCCTAGGGTCTTTTTCGGTTTTACCCTTACCCTTCACGCGTATATATATAAAGAGTTTTCAACCCTTCACCCTTCACCTTTTGCTTAATATTTTGTGGGTCAGTGTGTTAAGGGTGAAGGGTGGTGAAGGGAGGTGAAGGGATAAGTAAAAGACTTTCCACTCCTCAATGTAAAACAGCCCTAAAATTTGGAAGTTACAAATATTCAGCGTATCTTTGCAGAAGAAAATAAAACATAAAGCGTATGAAACAGGTAGAAGAAAGATACATCAGCTTGCTGACCGACTTCGGTTTCAAGCGAATTTTGGAACAGCAATGAACAAGGATTTGCTCATTTGCTTCCTCAACAGCTTGTTTAATGGCAAACAGGTTGTGAAGGACGTATCGTATCTGAACCCGGAGCATGTGGGAGATGTCTATACCGACCGCAGAGCCATCTTTGATGTATATTGCGAGGGCGAAAACGGTGAGAAGTTCATCGTAGAAATGCAGAATGCCTACCAGACGTATTTCAAGGATCGTGCCCTTTTACTCCACTTTCCCGATTCGCGAACAGGCACCTAAGGGGAGTGAATGGGATTTCAAACTCAATCATGTTTATACCATAGCCCTGCTCAACTTCAGCATGAACGAGGATGCATTCGACAAGGAGAAAATCCGCCATCATGTGCAGTTGTGCGACACAGCTACCCACAAAGTATTTTACGACAAGCTCGAATATATCTATGTAGAGATTTCCAAGTTCAACAAACCCTGGAAGAACTGGATACGCTCTACGAGAAGTGGCTCTATGCACTGAAGAATCTCTATAAGCACCCAACGCCCGAAAGAGCTGTGCGACAAGGTTTTCGACCGCCTCTTCGAGGAAGCCGAGATAGCCAAGTTTACTCCGCAGGAAATGAGGGAGTACGAGACCAGCAAGATGGCATATCGCGACATCAAGAATTCCGTAGACACTGCTAAGCGTGAAGGTATAGCTGAAGGTATGGAAAAGGGAATGAAGGAAGGCTTGGAAAAGGGTAGAGCTGAAGGTATGAACCAGCGAAGCCTTGATATTGCCAGGAACATGCTTGCTGATGGCGTTGACATCAATCTGATTATGAAGTATTCCGGTCTTACCCAGGAACAGATAGAAAAATTGAAATAAGATATTATCTTAGAGGTAACAGATAAGAATTCCCCATCCTTCCATCAAAAGCAGGATGGGGAATTTGCTTAATAGCTAAGAATATGCTGGCAATGGGACTTTCAGCCGAACAGGTTGCCAAGGCTACCCAGCTGCCTTTAGATATCATCATGAATCAGAACAACTCATAAAACAGAAAGCGGAGATGTAGATTACGAATATCACCATATAATCAAGGGTCTATACGCCACCTTTTCATCGTGGCATATAGACCACTCAACATTCAACAATCTCTAACATTATCGGAATTTCTATATTCTGTTTCCTGATTTTGGAAAAGTGTACGAGTTCGTACACAATCTTAACTGGACTCATATTAGGCGACGGTTATCTGAAAATAAAAAGAGGGTGAGTCATCTGGTTATGACACACCCTCTTTTGGCTTTTTTTCTTCTTCTTCTTCTTTTGATGCCGAAGAAATCGCGGAGGCCGTTGAAGTCTTTCTTCATGATGAGACCGAGACCCTGCGTGTTCAGACTGTTGCGCGTAAAATAGCGGTCGTTGGTCTGATTGTACATGCGTATGGCGAGGTTGCCGTTAGGAAGATGAGGTAGCGGAGGTCAAAATCACCGATGAAACTTTGCGTGGCATTCGGATTGTCGCGATAACCGAACTGGCCATTGAAGAGTAAGGTTGTTGAGCAGCTTGCCGCTCAGAATGCCCTCATATTCGGCATTGTTGAAACCTTCATCGCCCGTAGATATGTTGGCACCGAAATTCCAGTTGTTGCTCTTCACCACGTTGGAAAGTACGGTGTTCAGCTGCTGCGAGATGGTGCCGCTCAGCAGGCTCTGCATCGCCAGCGAAGTCTGACTCTGCTGTTCGCCATCCTCGCTCACCTGGTTGTTGTTGGTCTGGGCGTAGAACCGGCCGATGCCCAGAAGATAGAGCACCTGCTGGTTCATCTCTTCCTGCGAATTGATGATAGAGTAAATCATCTGCTTCGCATCGCTGTTAACCGTAGGCAGGTCCATCGAGAAATCTACCTTAGGCGATTGAGGCGTGGGTGATGTCCATCAGGCAGTCTACGCGGATGTTGTTGCCCGAGAACGAACGGCCTATGCGCAGGTCACTCAGCGGCACTCCGTTTACGGTATATTTAGCCCGCAGATTGAGTGGGGCGTTGTATGGGTTGCCACCGAAGGCGATGGTGCCGCCCGGCATAAACTCGAACTCCTTCTTGATGAGATTCTGGATGGTGAGCTTGTAGGTGCCGTGGTCTACCACATAGTTGCCAAACATGTCGAATGAGCCCTTGTTGAAGTAGTTGGCGCGAATTACGCCATCTCCGTTCAGGGTGATGTAATCGCCCGACTGCTCGTCCATAATCAGCTTGAGCGTGAGGTTCTGGTTGGTGTTTACGAGGAAGTTGATGCGCATATCCGATTCGAAATCGATGTCATCCTCTCTGTTTCGTGGTTGGAGCCCCGTTCAGGCTGTCCATGATATCCGGCACAATCTCGTGCCAGTGGATAAAGCTCTTGTCGCTGATGGCGTCCGGACTTGCCACATTATATACAAAGATGCTGCCCGGTTCGGGCTCGGCGTTGATATCGATGACGGTTTCGCCGCTCTTGCCGTGGATGCCTACCTCGCCCGTGGCATAGATGGTGCCATAGAAGGTGTTGTCGCCAAACTCGCGGGTATCGAAGCCCAGGAAGTTGTGCGCCTTGATATCGAGGTCGTAGCTCAGCCTTGTGAGGTGCTTGTGGTGGATGCCTCCGCTCAGGATGGCTATGTTGCGGTTGCGGTCGAAGATGGTATCATTCTCTATGAGGATATCATCTGGGATAGCGTGGGCACGGAGCGCATCGAAGGTATAATCGGTGTTGAGCTGCTTGAGGTGCACCTTGCCATGAGCGGTAATATCGCCTACGAGATTGACGCTTTCAAATCGCCCACCACATTGAGATGACCATCGCCCCAGGCTTCTACCTGGTTCATGAAACTGCCGCAGAAATTCTCGAGGAATTTCATGCTGGTGCCCTGGGCATCGATACCCAGGTCGATATAGTTGCGCTTAGGCGAGACGTATCCGTTGATGAGCGTCTGATGCTCCGGACCATCATCGGCAACTGCATGAATATCAATCTGTTCAAGCTCCTTGTTGAAGTTGACACCAGCATGGAGTACACCGAGCGGTCCGTTTTCGAAGGTAAACTCCTTCACGTCTAGCTGGGCGTAGGCATCAGGGTCGTTGAAGAGGCTCTTGATGATAGCCTTGCCCGAAGCCTTGCGGTGAAATCTACCGAATGGAAATTGATGAGGTTCAGCACGTATGCCACATCCACATCCTTCAGGTCGGCTACGATAGAATCGGTCTTCTCGGGTGTGGCAAGACCGGAAACGATGACGTGCTGCTGGTCGTGGCTCACGGCAAAATGGTCTACCAGCAGGCGCTTCTTGCTGTAGATGATGTCGGCAGGATGAACCTTCCACGGTGTGCCGTCGATTCTGATTTCAGACGGGTGTATGGTTACGTGGGCGGTAGAAACATGATCTTCGTTCTTGAAGAACTGCGCCCTCGTATCGATGATGCCCTGGATAGGGAGCTTGGCCGAATGGTTGTTGTAGAAGAGCTTGGCGAAGAGCTGGTTGTCGGCAGCGGCTGCCTTTACGTGGATGCCCGGTCCGTTATCTCCCCATTTGCCCTGCCTGATCTGCGCATCTACCTTGAGCGAATCGTTGATGGTATGCAGTCGCACTTTGGCTCCATGATAGTCTTTTGCGTCATAGCTGAAGTCAGGCACGCTGGCATAGATGTTGACAGTTTTCTCGGCATCGTTCATGAATCCATCGGCAAAGACGGGCTGCTCTATCTTCAGCGGAATGCCCAGCATGCGCTGCAGTATCTCGGTAGAGGTGATTTCTGCCTGGAAGGTGAAATGGTTCTTCGCACTCCTGTCTACCTTGCCGATGCCCGGAAGGGTAGGCAGTTTGCTGGCTACCAGGTTGGTGAAGCTCTTGGTGAGGGTAGCGTAATCGTACTCTCCGTTAACATGGATGCTGGCGAACGGGGCTTCGAGGTCGAAATAGCTGTCCTTGCCCTGGTTCTTGGCGCTTACGGTGATGTCATCGAGACTGTAGGTCTTGTCAGAAACCTTCAGTCCCAGGATGGTTGGCAGCAGATGCTGTACATGGGCAGTAGCTGCATACTGTTTGCGCGGGATGGAGTAGGAGCCTTCTACCTGGATGTTGGCGTTAGGGTCGGCGATGGATGCGAGTCCCTCGAGCAATCCCCGGTTATAGCTGCCGTCTATCTGAATGTTGCGGTAGCTGTACTTGTTGAAATCGAAGCGCGGAATGCTGCCCTTGGCATAGAAATGTTGCTTGTTGCCGTGAGCCGAAAGCGATGCTGCCAGGATGCCGAACTGCCCGTTGTCGAGGATTCGGCCCAGGTTGATGCCCTGGGTGTTGATGCTAGCCTTGAGCTCGGAGCCAGCTTTTCGGCCTTGATGGCTACTTCGCCCACGGTCTTCAGCTGGCCGCGGGTGCCTGCCTTCTTGCCAGCACCATATACTTCACCTATATAATATATGTCGCCCAGGCGCAGCACTTCTTTCGGAATGCTGATGCGTTTGCCCAGATTTCTGGAAACCTCTCCGATGCCATCGCCTGATATCTTGAGGGCTGAGATATTTGCCTTCCAGCGCAGAAGGCGGTCCCAATCGCTCACACGGCCGTTAGCCCTGAGCATCAGACTGCCGCTCTGAGTCTTGAATTCGAGGTTATGGATGCGGGCAGATGTACTGGTGCCCGAAAACTGGAGATGAAGCTGCAGGGCATCCTTGAACTTGCGGAGTTCAGGCACGAAGCAAGCAATATCGGCAAGCGTGATGACGGATGGCTTGATGCCGCCCTGAAACTGGAGTGTAGGCTTTACGATATGCTTGTTCTCGATGCGGTAGGTAGCGCGCAGGTCATCAAACTGCAATTGCGAATGAGGGAACTCGATGCTGAAGTCTCTGAGCAGGGCTTGCTGCTGGTCGGCATCGAGTTTGAATCTCAGATTTCTGAGTTGAAGTCCTGATTTATCTTTCAGCGCTATCTTCTTGACAGCCAAATGGATATCATTGTCTGTGAGATGGCCCAGAATAATGTGGGCAGAGAGGTCGGTGATGCCTAGATGCTGCGGCGAAAAGACGCCCGGCTCAGGCGCAATATCGCGCTGGTTGTAGGCAACGGCACCATGGCGGATAATCAGGCTTCCGATGTGCAGGTCGAGCGGAGTATGGCGGGTGGTATCTTTCGAAGCCAGCGAATCGAGCACGAACTGGATGTTCATCGGGCTCTTGGCATCCTGCTTGTAGATGTTGGCATTGAGCCCGAAGAGCTGGGCAGATGAAACCGAAATCTTGCCATCCTTCAAAGGCAGGAAATCGAGCTTTGCCGATACGCGCGAAGCACAGATCATGCTGTCGCCCTTCTGGTCGAGCATCATCACGTCATCTATGATAATGCGGTTGAAGAAGCCTAGATTCACCTTTCCGATACTTACCTGAGTGCCGAATTTCTGAGCCAGCGCACCGGCTACTTTAGAGCCGATGAAGGCCTGTACTGGTGGCACGTGCAACAGTACGACAAGCAAGAAATAGACAGCAGCCAGCGTCCATATAATGCTATTGATGATATGTTTTAAATGTTTCAGAGTTGCTTTCTCTAGTTTACAAAAATGTTACTAATTTGAATTTTGCGACAAAATTACTGAAAAATCGGCATAAAATCGAATAATTCACACAATTTTTCTTTTTATATCACTTTTTCACTATTTTGCAGCACGTTAGAAGTTTCAGCATAGAAGAAGATAAAATATATGTTTTATGGCAGATGGTCAGTATAGCGTCTTGATGAGGGCGCTGACGCATATATCTTGAAGTGAATAGTAAATTTATATTTAATATTTTTAATGTAGTTATGGCAAATGTAATTAAGTTACGTAAAGGCTTGGACATTAACCTTACGGGTAAGGCTTCCAAGGATGTAACGCTCCAGGTGGCTCAGGCTGGCGAGTATGCGCTGGTTCCTGCGGCTTTCGTGGGTGTGACTCCTAAGGTAGTGGTACGCGAGGGCGAGCATGTCAATGCCGGAGATGCCTTGTTTGTGAACAAGGCTTGCCCGGAGGTGAAGTTTGCCTCGCCAGTGAGCGGAGAAGTAACCGCCATTGAGAGAGGTGAGCGCCGAAAGGTGCTCTGCGTGAAGGTGAAGGCCGACGCAGTACAGACCTCTACGGATTTTGGTAAGAAAAACGTTGATGCGTTAGACGGTGAGGCTGTCAAGCAGGCGCTGCTTGAGGCTGGTCTCTTCGGATACATCAACCAGTTGCCTTATGCTGTGTCCACAACTCCCGACACCAAGCCTAAGGCAATTTTCGTTTCTGCCCTCCGCGACATGCCGCTCGCAGCCGACTTTGAGGTAGAACTCAAAGGCAACGAAGAGGCTTTCCAGACGGGTTTGACAGCCTTGAGCAAGATTGCGAAAACTTATCTTGGTGTTGGCGTTGACCAGCACAGCAATGCGCTCGGCGGGGCTAAGAACGTAGAACTCAATGTATTCGACGGTCCTTGCCCGGCAGGTAATGTAGGCGTACAGGTGAACAACATCGACCCGGTAAACAAGGGCGAGGTGGTTTGGACAGTAGATCCAGCATCGGTTATCTTCTTCGGAAGACTCTTCCTGACAGGTAAGGTTGATTTGCACAAGACTGTAGCTGTGGCTGGTAGTGAAATCAAGACTCCTGGCTATGCTGAAGTATTGGTAGGTACACCTTTAAGCAGTTTTGTAGCCAATCAGCTGAAAGCTGCTGACCATGTGAGACTTATCAATGGTAATCCTCTTACGGTGTAAAGACGACCACAGCCGATTTCGTAGGTGGTCATACATCAGAGATTACAGCCATCCCAGAGGGTGATGACAACGACGAGATGCTGGGTTGGATTCTTCCACGTACCGATCAGTTCTCTACATCGCGTTCATATCTCTCCTGGCTCTTCGGCAAGAAGAAGGAGTATAATCTCGATGCCCGCGTGAAGGGTGGCGAGCGCCACATGATCATGAGCGGCGAGTATGACAAGGTGCTCCCGATGGACATCTATGGTGAGTATCTCATCAAGGCAATCATCACCGATATCGACAAGCAGGAGCAGCTCGGTATCTACGAGGTAAGTCCTGAAGATTTTGCTGTGGCTGAGTTCGTGGATTCATCTAAGCTCGAATTGCAGAAGATTGTACGCGAGGGCTTGGATACCCTGCGCAAGGAGAACGCTTAGTTTTAGTACTGTTAATTATTAAAATAATGAGTGCATTAAGAAATTATCTCAATAAGATAAAGCCTAACTTCCAGAAGGGAGGTAAGCTGCATGCCTTCGAGAGCGTGTTTGACGGTTTTGAGAGCTTCCTGTACGTGCCTAATACGACAGCGAAGAGCGGAGCCAGCATCCACGATTCCATCGACTCGAAGCGCATCATGAGCTTTGTGGTAATCGCCCTGATTCCTGCTTTGCTCTTCGGTATGTATAATGTGGGATACCAGAATTTCAAGGCTGCAGGTACACTGGATACTGCCAGCTTCATCGAGGTCTTCGGCTTCGGATTCCTGGCTGTCCTCCCTAAGTTGCTGGTTAGCTACATCGTGGGTCTCGGCATCGAGTTTGCCTGGGCTCAGTGGAAGCACGAGGAAATCCAGGAGGGTTACCTCGTCAGCGGTATCATCATCCCATTGATCATTCCTATCTCTACACCGCTGTGGATGCTCGCCCTGGCGTGCGCCTTCGCAGTTATCTTCTGCAAGGAGATCTTCGGTGGTACTGGTATGAACATCTTCAATGTGGCTGTGGGTGCCCGTATGTTCCTCTTCTTCTCATATCCACTGGCTATGAGTGGTGATAAGGTCTGGGTGGCTAAGGATGCTATCTTCGGTCTGGGTAACACCCTGCCTGATGGCTTCACTGCTGCTACTCCTCTCGGTCAGCTGGCTCAGGGCAGCATGCCTTCAGCTAGTCTCTGCGATTCTATCATCGGTTTCATTCCTGGCTGTATCGGTGAGACTTCAGTCATCGCCATTGCCATCGGTGCCATCATCCTTCTCTGGACAGGCATCGCATCATGGAAGACCATGGGCAGCGTATTCGCAGGCGGCATCGTGATGGCGCTTATCTTCCAGGCTCTCGGCATGACACCTATCGCCTGGTATGAGCACATCATTCTCGGTGGTTTCTGCTTCGGTGCCGTATTCATGGCTACCGACCCTGTAACCTCAGCCCGTACTGAGAAGGGTAAGTACTTCTACGGATTCTTCATCGGGGCCATCGCCGTTATCGTACGTGTGATGAACCCAGGTTATCCAGAGGGTATGATGCTCGCTATCTTCTTTGGCAACATGTTTGCTCCACTCATCGACTACTGTGTAGTTCAGGGCAACATCTCACGCCGTGCTAAACGTGCTATTAAATAATGTAGGAGGAATGTAGATATGAAGACAAATTCAAATAGCTATACTATTATCTATTCGGTTATCATCGTGGTAATCGTGGCATTCCTGCTCGCGTTCGTGTCTTCTTCGCTGAAGGCAACACAGGATGCCAACGTGGCTCTTGATACTCAGAAGCAGATTCTCAACTCGCTGAACCTGCGCGACCTTGACAACGCTACTGCGGCTGCCAAATATAAAGAGGTGGTGAAGGACGAGAAGGAGAAGGACGGCATGAAGTATTACGAGTGCGAGATTGATGGTCAGAAGAAGACCGTTTACTCTGTAAAGGGTATGGGTCTCTGGGGCGGCATTTCAGGCTTCATCGCCGTGGATGCCGACAACAACACCATCTATGGCGTATATTTCAACCACGAAGGCGAGACTGCCGGACTTGGTGCTGAAATCAAGGACAACCTGAAGTGGCAGCAGAAGTTCCAGGGCAAGAAGATTCACAAGGATGGAGTAGAGGGCATCGCTCTGGGCGTTGAGAAAGACGCTCCTGCCGGCGACCCTAACAATGTAGATGCCGTTACGGTGCTACATTGACATCCGATGGTGTGGATGCAATGCTCAAGGAAGGTCTTGCTAAATTCATTAAATAATTAAGCGAAATTATGGCATTATTTAGTAAACAAAATAAGGAGGCATTCATCGCCACTGAACGGCGACAACCCTATCCTCGTTCAGGTGCTTGGTATCTGTAGTGCCCTGGCTGTTACTTCCCAGCTGAAGCCAGCCATTGTGATGGGACTTGCCGTTACTATCATCACGGCATTCTCTAACGTGATTATTTCCATCATCCGCAACACCATCCCTCAGCGCATCCGTATCATCGTCCAGTTGGTGGTAGTTGCTGCCCTGGTTACCATCGTGAGCCAGGTGCTGAAGGCTTTCGCCTACGACGTGAGCGTGCAGCTCTCCGTGTATGTGGGTCTGATCATCACCAACTGTATTCTGATGGGTCGCTTGGAGGCGTTCGCCATGATGAACAAGCCTTGGCCTTCATTCCTCGATGGTGTAGGTAATGGTTTGGGTTACGCCCTCATCCTCGTGATTGTGGGTGCTGTTCGTGAGTTTCTGGGCCGCGGCTCATTGCTCGGTTTCCAGCTGATACCGGAGGGAGCTTACAACTTCGGATATGTTAACAACGGTATGATGACCATGCCAGCCATGGCATTGATTCTCGTTGGATGTGTAATCTGGGTACATCGTGCCTATATTTATAAGGAGGAGAAGTAAGATGGAGCACGCAATAAGTTTGTTTTTCCGTTCGATTTTCGTCGATAACATGATCTTCGCCTACTTCCTGGGTATGTGTTCATACTTGGCAGTATCCAAGAACGTGAAGACCTCTTTGGGCCTGGGCTTGGCAGTAACCTTCGTGTTGCTCATCACCGTGCCTGTAGATTACCTGTTGCAGACCAAGGTGCTCAGCGCCGATGGCATTCTGGGTGTTGACCTCACTTACCTGAGCTTCATCCTCTTCATCGCCGTCATCGCCGTATCGTGCAGCTGGTAGAGATGATTGTAGAGAAGTTCTCACCATCGCTCTATGCAGCGCTGGGTATCTTCTTGCCATTGATTGCCGTAAACTGTGCCATCATGGGTGCATCGCTCTTCATGCAGCAGCGCATCCTGATGGAGCCTACCAATACTCAGGCTATTACCTCTGTATGGGATAGCATCGTTTATGCCGTAGGTTCCGGTCTGGGTTGGACTCTCGCCATCGTTCTGATGGGAGCCATCCGCGAGATGCAGTATTGCGACGTGCCAAAGCCATTGCAGGGACTCGGCATCACATTTATCACAGTAGGCCTCATGGCAATGGCTATGCTTTGCTTCTCAGGCTTGAAAATCTAAAATAGGAGGACTATAGATATGGGTAATACATCATTTATATTGGCTAGTATCGGAGTTTTCCTCGTGGTGATTCTCCTGCTGGTTATCATTCTGCTCGTGGCTAAGAAGTATCTGAGCCCTAGCGGAAATGTAAATATCGTAATCAATGGCGACAAGACCATCAACGTGCCTCAGGGCAGCAGTTTGATGACTACGCTGAATGAGAACGGCATCTTCCTGCCTTCTGCCTGTGGCGGTAAGGCAAGCTGTGGCCAGTGTAAGGTTCAGGTGCTCGAGGGCGGCGGTGAGATTCTCGATTCTGAGAAGCCTCACTTCACCCGCAAGCAGATTAAGGACCACTGGCGCCTGGGATGCCAGTGCAAGGTGAAGGGCGACCTGAAGATCAAGGTGCCTGAGAGTGTGATGGGCGTGAAAGAGTGGGAGTGCGAGGTTATCTCCAACAAGAACGTTTCATCATTCATCAAGGAGTTCAAGGTGGCTCTGCCTCCAGGCGAGCACATGGACTTCGTTCCGGGTTCTTACGCTCAGATCAAGATTCCTGCATACGACTGCATCGATTACGACAAGGATTTCGACAAGGATCTCATTGGCGAGGAGTACATCGGAGCATGGAAGAAGTTCAACATCTTCTCTCAAGGCTCACAATCCAGAGCCTACCGTTCGTGCTTACTCTATGGCGAACTATCCTGACGAGGGTGACATCATCACCCTGACCGTACGTATCGCCACAACTCCATTCTTGCCACGTCCACAGGTAGGATTCCAGAACGTACCAACAGGTATCGCTTCTTCTTACATCTTCTCTGAAGCCAGGCGACAAGGTAATGATGAGTGGTCCTTACGGAGACTTCCATCCTAACTTCACATCAGGCAAGGAGATGATCTGGATTGGTGGTGGTGCCGATGGCTCCATTGCGTGCGCAGATTATGCACATGACCAAGACCCTGCACACTACCGACCGTGAGCTTCACTTCTTCTACGGAGCGCGTGCATTGGGTGAGGCATTCTTCCTTGAGGACTTCTGGGAGCTTGAGAAGGAATTCCCTAACTTCCACTTCCATCTTTCATTGGACCGCAAGGACCCAGTGGCAGATGCTCAGGGCGTGAAGTACTACGAGGGATTTGCTGTTAACTGCATCCGTGATACCTACTTGAAGGATCACGAGGCACCAGAGGATTGCGAGTACTATCTCTGCGGACCTCCAATGCTGATCAAGACAGTAACAGATTATCTGGATTCTCTTGGAGTAGATCCTGAGAGCATCATGTACGATAACTTCGGATAAAACGATAATTCAATCAAAAGAGCAATGCTTGTTCTCAAAAATGAGAGGCAAGTGTTGCTCTTTTTATTTTTCTGAATATATACAATATAATAGAGATAATTACGTTTTATCTTGAAAGTATAGATTTAATTATGAATAAGATAAAGGTAGGTGTATGTTTTGCCCTTTGCAGTCTGGCAGCCCCATCTATGGCACAGTATATGTGGCAAGAGGAGGATGGCACGGAGAAGATAGATCTTCGGGAAGATATACAATATGGTGTTGAGATGCAAGGGTCGTTTTCGAAAGGTAAAACCCCATTGTGGCTTAACGCAAACAAACATGGATTAAGTTCTTTAGAGAAGAATAACGGCTATCTCAGAGGTAGTCTGGTTCGTCCGCTTTCTGCAGATTCTGCTCGCCGCTGGGCTGTAGGTTATGGAGTAGATGTGGCAGTACGGTAAACTATACCAGCCATGTAGTGGTGCAGCAGGCTTATGTGGAGGCCCGCTGGCTTTATGGTGTGACTGCAGGTGCCAAGGAATATCCGATGGAGCTAAAACCAGTCGCTCTCCAGTGGTAGCCAGTGTCTGGGTATCAATGCCCGTCCGATACCTCAGGTTCGTCTGGCGCTTCCTGAATATTGGACGCTTCCGTTTGGTAGAGGCTGGCTGCAACTGAAAGGTCATCTGGCTTATGGTATGACTACGGATGATGGCTGGCAGCATGATTTTACGAAACGGCAGACTAAATATTGTGACCACATGCTCTATCACAGCAAGGCTGGTTTCTTGCGTATCGGAAACGAGAATGCTTTCTGTCCGCTCAGCATAGAAATGGGCTTGGAAATGGTTGCTCAGTTTGGTGGCAACGCATATCGTCTAATAGGTGACAGTATGGTACAGATTCCTACCGAGAAAAATCTGAAAGGCTTCTGGCATGCGCTGTCGGCAACGGGCTCTGATGCAGGTGAAGGGGCTTATGCCAATGTTGCCGAGCAACCAGTTGGGCAGTTGGCTGATGCGTATCAATTATGACACTGACAGTTGGAAAGCTGCCATCTATGCCGATCATTATTTCGAAGATCACAGCCAGATGTTTCTCCTCGACTATAATGGATATGGTGAGGGCGCAGACTGGAATAAGAAAGTAAAACGCCGTTTCTTCATGTATTCGCTGAAGGACATTATGCTGGGCTTCGAACTGAATCTGAAGTATTCGCGCTGGCTGAAAAATGTGGTGCTGGAGTATCTCTATACCAAATATCAGAGTGGTCCGTACAATCATGACCGTACATCGGGTATCGCAGACCATATAGCGGGTACTGATGATTATTATAACCACAGCATCTATCCTGGATGGCAGCATTGGGGCCAGGTGATAGGAAATCCACTCTACCGTTCGCCTATTTATAATAATGACGGATGTATTGATATCAGGAACAACCGTTTCATAGCTTATCATCTGGTTTTGATGGTCAGCCTACACAGCGGTTGGGCTATCGTATATTAGGCACCTATCAGAAAGGTTGGGGTACATATAGCAACCCGTTTACAAAAAGCATCATAATGTAAGTTTTCTGGTAGAGGGTCATTACGATTTCCGCATCAGTGGCAGTTGAAGGCAGGCTATGCGATGGATTTCGGAAGCGAAAAGATGCTGGGACATAATGCCGGTATGCAGATAACCATCAGCAAAAGAGGTTTGCTGACGAAAAGAAATAATAATCGATAAGATAGAAAATATGAAAAGATAATAGGGTGCTTTCCCTTGCTGTTATGATGCTCACTCTAAGCTCATGTGAGGTAGAAACAAGCCAGAATGGTGATTTGGATGGTTTCTGGCATCTGGAGCAGGTAGATACTTTAGCTACAGGGGACTTGTAACTTTGCAGATAAACGCGTGTTCTGGGGCTGCCAGTATAAGCTGATTCAGGTTGCTGATTATAATCGCTTCGAGGCTGGTAGAGGATTTTATCTGCGTTTTGAGCAAACCTCCGACAGTTTGCTGATTACATCTGTTTATCGTAATAAATGGCATGAAGATTATGGAGGCGATGTACTTTTAACAGAGATGAATGATTCTTTGCGTAGCTGTGGCATCAATCATCTGAATGAGCATTTTGCCAAGGAGGTAATGACCGGAGGTAAGATGCAACTGAAGAGTAAAACCCTGAGATTGCGGTTCAGAAAATTCTGAAAAGCCCTCGATGCATGCAGCACCGGGGGTTTTGTAGTATGCTCGGTTTCTTACTTCTTCCTTTCTGATTCCTTGATGAAACCATGTCGGTAAGCATAGAGAAGCTCCTTCAGGTCTTCTATCTGCTTACGGAGTTCGCAACCTATATCTGTGTCGGCTACCAGCATTCGGCGGTTCGACATTTCTACAATCTGTGTGGTACTCTTGATGTCGGTACCTTGCTTGATGGCATCTTCCATACTCGTAAATGGCTCGTGCTGGACCAGCTGAAATCCGCGGGAGTGATATACTAAGGTGTAGCCGCAATGCCAGTCTCGTTGTGGTAGGCTTTAGAGAAACCTCCATCGATAACCATCAGCTTGCCGTTTGCCTTGATAGGGTTCTCGCCCTTGGTTGTGCGAACGGGCACGTGCCCATTGATGATATGGCGGTTAGGACCTATACCCCAAACTCATCCATAATATGGTCGATAACCTGTTCGTTATCGCGCAACAGGAAGTAGTATCCCTTCTTTCTTTATGAGTCTCCTTATCGGTAATGAAATAGCGCTCGAAGGTGGCCATCTTACTCTTGTCGAAGAGCGGACTGTCAGGACCGCACCATAGGTAGATGAAATAATCGATGGCATATTCCTTCTCATTCGGATCAGAATCTGATTGGAAAGCTGTGCGTATCTGCATGCCCGTATGATGCATCAGGGCTCTGCCGCTGAATTTCTTGCCAGGATATATTTCTACCTCTTTTAATGAACCATCTTCGTTGAGCGGACAGGAAGCATGGAAAAGCAGGTTGTTGTTGAAGATAGCGTACATGCAACCATGCTGCAGCATAACGTTGATATGCTTGTGCAGCTTCTCGCAGACCATAAACGAATGATGCAGTTTCTGAATCAGAATTTCCTCTTCTTCAGATAGTTTGTCTGGATTGTCCGGATCGATGGTAGGAAGTGGCATGAGGTCATGTCATACTCTTTCCGTAAATCTCTACCTTGCCTTTCCTGTAATCGATATGGTCAAAAGACAACGGTCTTTCATCTTCCATTCCGGATGCTTCTTGAAAAGCTGGCTCTCTAATTTAAACTGGATGACAGCTATAGCCTTGTGCATCTGAGAGGTGAGCCGCTGAGTCTTTTCATCCATTGCTGCTGCACCTCCGCTGAGCTTAGGCAGAAATTCTTTGCAATCATCATCCTTGTAGGTTTCCATCGCAAAAGTAGCGAGTGGTACGAGGTTGATGCCATAGCCTTCTTCCAATGTCGAGAGGTTGGCGTATCGCAGGAGAGACGTATCACATTACAGATGCAGGCATCATTGCCGGCAGCTGCTCCCATCCATAGTACATCGTGATTACCCCACTGGATGTCCCAACTGTGGTAGCGGCGCATCTTGTCCAAGATGATGTGGGCTCCTGGACCTCTATCGTAGATATCGCCCAGAATATGGAGCTGGTCGATAGCCAGGCGCTGGATGACGTTGGCTATAGCGATGATGAAATCATCGGCTCTGCCTGTGCTGATAATCGTATCAACAATAACATTGACATAGGCTGTCTTGTCATGATCTTCGGTGTGCTCGTGCAAAAGCTCCTGGATAATATACGAGAAATCGCATGGCAGCGATTTGCGCACCTTGCTTCGGGTATATTTGCTGGAAACATCACGGCATACAGCCACCAACTGGTGCAGGGTGATGTGATACCAGTCGTTAATGTCGGGTTCGTTCTGCTTGACGAGTTCCAGTTTCTGCTCAGGATAGTAAATAAGAGAGCAGAGTTCTCGCTTCTCCTGTTCGCGAAGGGTATTGCCAAAGAGTTCGTTCACCTTACGCTTGATATTTCCTGATGCATTTTCAGTACATGCAGGAAGGCCTCATACTCACCATGGATGTCGGCAAGGAAATGCTCGGTACCCTTTGGCAGGTTGAGGATGGCTTGCAGGTTGATAATCTCGGTGCTCGCCTCTGCTATAGTAGGGAACGACTGAGAGAGCAACTGCAAATATCTCATGTCTTGTTCTATATTATAATGTTTCATGTTTTTTCCATTTTCTTAGAGCCTTTTACTATTTATTATCTTTTGCAAAGATAGTATAAATAATAGATAAAACAAAGGAAAAAGTATTTTTGAAAAATCTTTCTGTTTTTCAGATTTTGCAGTATTTTGCAGAAGAAATATAATAATTCTTCAAACTAACTATATTTGATTATGAAACAAACTATTCTTGTTACTGGTGGTACAGGCTTCATAGGTAGCCATACTACAGTAGAGTTGCAGCAGGCAGGCTACAATGTTGTTATCGTAGATGATCTCTCAAACTCAAAGATTGAAGTACTCGATGGTATCGAAAAGATTACTGGTATCCGCCCTGCTTTTGAACAGGTTGACTTGCGCGACAAGGCTGCTACCGAGGCTGTATTCCAGAAATATCCTGATATTGAGGGTATCATTCACTTTGCTGCAAGCAAGGCAGTAGGCGAGCGTACAGAAACCATTGTTGTATTATCGCAACAATATCGTATCGCTCATCAATCTCCTGGAACTTATGCCAAAGTATCAGGTAAAGGGTATCATCTTCTTCTTCTTGTACCGTTTATGGGCAGCCGAAGCCTGAGAATTTGCCTGTAACAGAAGAGGCTCCTCATCAGAAGGCTACTTCACCTTATGGCAATACTAAGGAGATTAATGAGCAGATCATAGCTGATTATATCCATAGTGGTGCAGCCATCAAGAGCATTGTATTGAGATATTTCAATCCTATAGGTGCACATCCTTCTGCTGAGATTGGTGAGTTGCCAAATGGTGTGCCAAACAATCTGATTCCATACGTTACTCAGACTGCTATGGGTATCCGCAAGGAACTCACTATCTTTGGTAATGATTATGATACTCCTGATGGAACCTGTATCCGCGACTATATTTATGTTGTAGACTTGGCTAAGGCACATGTAGCTGCTATGGCACGTGTTCTTGATAAGGAGACTGAGCCTATCGAATATTTCAATATCGGTACAGGTAATGGAAACTCAACTCGAAATTGTTGAGACTTTTGAAAAGCTACAGGTGTGAAACTGAATTGGAAGTATGGTCCACGAAGAGAGGGCGATATTGAGAAAATTTGGGGTGATTGCACCAAGGCGAACAAGGTACTCGGCTGGAAGGCTGAGGCTAAGCTTGAGGATGTGTTGGCTTCTGCTTGGAAATGGCAGCAGAAACTTCGCGCTGATGGCATCATGTAAAGTGTTGGTTGTTTTAGAAAATAATGTGAATTGGCTTCTTTTTCCTCTGAAAGGTTAAAAGCTAATTTTGGGAAACTTACCGTCGGGAAGACGGTAAGTTTCCTTTATATATCTTTGCAGAAAGAACTATTGGTTTAACGAAACTTGAAAATATATGAAACGGACTTTACTTTCAATATTAACAATTGCAATGTTAGCGCTTTCTGTTCCTTCGGATGCTATGGCCAACGAGGGAAACATAGAATGGGCAGACCTTGATGTGGCAGATATCAACTTGAACTATGCTGGGGCGTGATGCATATCACCGGGCTAGCGGGCAAGTGGTGAGAATATATAATGTGGCAGGTGTTACAATCAAGACCTTCCGCATAGAAGGTAATGACAAGCGCGTAAACTTGCCATTGGCTGATGGTATCTATATTGTAAAGGTGGGGAATACCTTTACGCGCAAAATTTGCGTAAAGCATTAATAGTACTATAGAGGCCTTAGAATGCCGTTTAACTTTAATCAGAAAGTGAAGCTCTTTCATACTTCGTTACTTATTATTTTTGCTGTTTGATGTTTTGTTCTTGCCACGACAAAGTACCAAACAGCAATTTTCAGTTATCGTTAGATGAGTTCAAAACTCTCGTTCTTCGGCTTATGCTATTAATTCAAAGGTTATAAGAAATCTGTTGGATAGTATCATGCGAAATGATAAAGACCGACATGCTGCTGATTTGCATACCCGTCGATATTACCAGAATAAAGGTAGTCTGCTTTGGATTACACGTCATGGGGTAAATAGTCAGGCTGACTCCCTGGTGACTTGCCTGCGTACTGTAGCGGATATGGGATTTGATAAACGTCGGTTCTATGTGGATGCTATTGCCCGAGATATTGACAGGTTACGAGATTTAAATCTAGATTCAGCTGATAATCAGATAAATCAAGTGATAGCCCGACTGGAGTATCGCTTGACCAAAGCTTACTTCAGATATACGATGGGGCAGAATTTTGGATTTATGAATCCTAGTTTTGTTTTCAATCGTTTAGATACTCTTGCTCCCAATCCTTATGATAGTATCAAGAGACCCGTTAGGTTCAGAGGCCTGTTTGATGTAAAATGGCTCATGCAGATGATGCGTTCTATCAGAAGGCTATGCAAATGGTTAGATGCGACTCGTTGGCTTCCTTCCTGAAAGAAGTACAGCCTAAGAATCCTTTCTATTATCAACTGCTGGAGAAATTGAAGGCTGGAGGACTGGGCAAGGCGATGAAAATCAAAATTCTCTGCAACATGGAACGTTGCCGCTGGAGACAGTATGATAATCCCTGGCAACACGAAAATATGTGGTTGTCAATATACCATCGTTCCATCTGATGGCTATTGATCATCAGGATACGCTCTCGATGCGCATAGGATGTGGAGCCAGTAAAACCAAAACCCCGATATTGAACAGTCATATCAAACGTATGGAGTTGAATCCTCAATGGTTTGTTCCCCGTAGTATTGTTCTCCATGATATGATACACCGGGTGGGGAATCATGGCTACTTTCGCGCGTAACTACTATGTAAGGGAAGTGGCAACAGGTAAGGAGGTTGACTTAAACAGAGTAACTCAATCTATGCTTATTTCTGGTGCTTATGGCATAGCAGCGGGGGGGGAATGCTCTGGGAAGAATCATCTTCCGTTTTGATAATAATTTCTCGGTCTTCCTGCATGATACTAACAGTAAGGGCGTGTTTGGACAAGAGGATAGAGGAGTATCGCATGGATGTATCAGAATAGAAAAACCGTACGATTTCGCTGTCTTTCTATTGGCTGACAAAACGAGAAACTGAAGGAAAAGATATACTATTCGATGACAGCAGATTCGCTAGCCAATAAAAACTTGTTGTGAATAACGTAAAGGTTAATCCTCAAGTTCCTCTCTTCATAACCTATTATACACTCTATCCGTTAGCTGGAGGCAGAATAGCTGATTATTCTGATGTGTATGGATTTGATGCGGTAATATTCGATATGTTGAGAAAATATCTATAAACAACACATTTGTAAAAGCAATGATAAACGATAAAGAACTCTTGGCGATGATTAGGGATCCTAAGACCCAACGCGAAGGCTTTGCTGTACTGGTAAGTCAGTATAGCGAGCCGTTGTATTGGAAGGTTCGCCATATTGTCTTAGATCATGATGATGCTGATGATGTGTTGCAGAATGCCTTTGTTAAGGCTTGGACCAATCTGGATTCGTTTCAGGGAAAGTCTTCGCTCTCAACATGGCTTTACCGTATAGCAATTAACGAAGCGCTTGATTTCTTGAGGCGCAAGAAGCAGATGGTTAATGTCAGTACCGAAGACGAGCCGGGCTTGGCTTCACGTCTTCTTGCCGATGACTATTTTGATGGTGACCAGATTCAGACAGAACTGCAAGAGGCTGTAGCCCTACTGCCCGATGTTCAGCGCACAGTTTTCACTCTAAAATATTATGATAATATGAAATATTCAGAGATGAGTAAGGTGCTGTCAACAAGTGAAGGAGCTTTGAAGGCATCCTATCATCTTGCTGTGAAAAAATAACCGATTTTTCAATCGTAAGGATTAAACCTTTTCGGTTAGTTTTCGTCTATTTAATAAAGTATAAAAGAAAGGAATGAGGAATATGTTAAAAGAAGACAATATATTGAATAGCCGTTTTGGTAAGAAAACCATTTCCAGGTGCCGGCTGGTTATTTCGACCAGCTTACTGATAGGGTGATGGCAAATTTGCCGGAGCAGGAACCCCGCATCATTCACATGCAGCCTAGCTTATGGCAGCGTATGCCGATTCGAAAGATTGCGGCGGCTGTTGCTGTTTTGGCTGTGATGGAGGTGGCTCGGTACTGGCGCTGAAATATACGGGAAGCAGTAAGCCTGCTATGGCACATGTGGACCATATGGTTCAGAAAGCTGCTGTGAATAATAATGAAGATGCTACTTTTAATGAGATGGCCGATTATACGATGATGGATAATGAAACTATCTATGCATCGCTGATTGCAGAAAATTAATGGTTGGTATTTCTTTTGTCTACAGATAAAGATTTTAAAAACGATAAGGTATGAGAAAGATAATGCAACATAGGTTTCTTGCGCTTTTAGCTATGCTGATGATTAGTCTGGTTTCACTTGCTTCACAGCCTCAGGGTAGAAAACATCATGATGGATTTAATCCTAAAAGGTTTCAGGCAGAACTAGAACAGTTTATTACGACTAATGCCTGTCTTACGCCGAGAGAAGCTGCTAAATTCTTCCCGGTATATAGACAGATGGGTAAGAAAATGCGTATGATATTCGATGAAATGCGCCGATTCCGTCATGTGAATCCGAATGATAATGAGGCATGTGCCGAAGCTATCAGGAGAAAGGATGAGTTGGATATTCAGCTGAAACAGTTGCAGCAAGAGTATCATTCTAGATTTATGACCATCTTACCACCTAATAAGGTGTTCAGTGTCATCAAGGCAGAGGAACGGTTCCATCGCCAGGCATTCAGACGGATGAAGAAATAAATCTCTAAAAAGTAGAGATAAAACTATTTAATATGTATTTATGTGAATTTTGGTCACATTAATAGGGTCGCGAAGATATTTTAATAATATTTTCGCGATTTTATTTTGTCCTTTCCGTTATTTGTTGTACTTTTGCACTTTGGAAAATAATAATATAATATAATAAGGTATGTACAGAAGTAATACGTGTGGAGAGTTACGTCTCTCTGATGCCGGAAGGAAGTGACACTTGCCGGTTGGGTACAGCTCAAGAAAGATGGGTGGTATGACATTCGTCGATTTGCGCGACCGTTATGGTATCACACAGTTGGTCTTCAACGAGGCTGATAACAAAGACTTGTGTGATGCAGCTAACAAGCTAGGTCGTGAATTCTGCATTCAAATAAAGGGTGTAGTAAGTGAACGACAGAGCAAGAATCCTAAAATGGATACTGGTGACATCGAAATCCTGGTGAAGGAACTCAATGTCCTCTCAGAGTCAGACCCTCCTTTCACTATCGAAGATAATACTGATGGTGGTGATGATATCCGTATGAAGTATCGTTATCTTGATTTGCGTCGTCCTGCAGTGCGCAAAATCTGGAGTTGCGTCATCGTATGTGCATCTTGATTCGTAACTTCCTCGATGCACAGAACTTCATGGAGGTTGAAACTCCAATTCTTATTGGTAGTACACCAGAGGGAGCCCGCGACTTTGTTGTTCCTTCCCGTATGAATCCAGGTCAGTTCTACGCTCTTCCACAGAGTCCTCAGACTTTAAAGCAGCTCTTGATGGTTGCTGGTTTCGACCGCTATTTTCAGATTGCCAAGTGCTTCCGTGATGAGGATCTTCGTGCTGACCGTCAGCCAGAGTTTACACAGATTGACTGTGAAATGAGTTTTGTTGATCAGGATGATGTCATCAACCTTTTCGAGGAAATGGCTCGCCATTTGTTTAAGGAGATTCGTGGTGTAGAACTTCCTAAGTTGGAGCAGATGACCTGGCACGATGCTATGCGCCGTTTCGGTAGCGATAAGCCAGACTTGCGCTTCGGTATGGAATTTGTTGAGTTGAAAGATGCTTTCACAGGTAAGGGTAATTTCTCAGTATTCGATGAGGCTAAGTATATTGGCGGTATCTGTGTTCCTGGTTGTGCTGATTATAGCCGTAAGCAGTTGAACGAATTGACTGATTTTGTTAAGCGTCCTCAGGTCGGTGCCAAGGGCTTGGTATATATCAAGTACAATGCTGATGGTACCGTAAAGAGTAGCATAGATAAGTTCTATTCTCCAGAGGAACTTGCTGAAATCAAGACCGTAATGGGAGCCAAGGATGGTGACCTTGTTTTGATTTTGAGCGGTGATAATGCTAACAAGACACGCATTCAGCTTTGCTCTTTGCGTTTGGAAATGGGTGATCGTTTGGGACTTCGTGATAAGAATGTATTCAAGTGTCTTTGGATTATTGACTTCCCTCTCTTTGAGTGGAGCGATGAGGAGCAGCGCCTGATGGCTACGCACCATCCATTCACTATGCCAAATCCTAATGATATCCCATTGCTCGATGAGCATCCTGAGCAGGTTCGTGCCAAGGCATACGACTTTGTTTGCAATGGTATCGAAGTAGGTGGAGGTTCTCTCCGTATCCATGATACTCAGTTGCAGGAGAAGATGTTCGAGGTTCTCGGCTTTACTCCAGAACGTGCTGAGGCCCAGTTCGGTTTCTTGATGAATGCTTTCAAGTATGGTGCACCACCTCACGCAGGTCTTGCTTTCGGTTTGGACCGTTTCGTCAGCATTATGGCTGGTCTCGATAGTATTCGCGATTGTATTGCCTTCCCAAAGAACAACTCAGGTCGAGATGTTATGCTCGATGCTCCTTCTGAACTTGACCCTAAGCAGTTGGATGAATTGGAGATCAAACTTGATTTGAAGGCTGAATAAAAATAGAGAAACGAAGGTATTCACTCCATAAAAGAGTATGCGTAAAATGCCTTGAGAAAAATTCAAAGATTTATAATAAGTAATTGATTTTAGTAATAAAGTGCTGCGCTTCTTGACGTAAATCAAGAAATGCAGCACTTTTGTTTATAAGTAGTAGTTTTTCTATTTTTCTAGCACTATTTCGAAATAAAAGTTATAAATTTGCAGCAGATATTAAGGTTGAGCTGATGAAATGAGGCTCAATAGAATCATAAAATTCTTAAAACATGGTAGAAAAGAAAGCGACAACTAAGACTGCTGCAAAGAAGCCAGCAGCAAAGAAGGCTCCAGTAGCAAAGAAGGCTCCTGCAGCAAAGAAGGACGTTCTTTACTTGAACGCAGAGAACGCAGGTTTTAGAGCTGGTGATGTATATCAGGCATTGGCAGCTTCAGAAAAGGCTCTCACAGTAGCAGAAATTGCTAAGGCTGCTAAGATCAGTACAGAGGATGTAATCCTTGGTATCGGTTGGCTCTTCAAAGAGGGTAAGATTAAGGATGAGGACAACAAGGTTGCTCTCGCTTAAATAAGGTTTATTTTTCAAAGAGCCGCGATTGCTTGTAAGTGAGTAACCGCGGTTTTTTTTTTCTGTCTCTCTCTTGAAAGAGGACGAATGTTATGATTATTATATGAAACTTGATCAGGAGATATTCAATGTTCTTTTGGCTGCGGGTGCAAAAGGGTTGAAAGTAGAAAAATAGCTCGTCATGTATATAATTCCTGTAATTCGATTTTACACCTCTGAATTACAAGGATGTTCATAGCTATGTTACGCAATATCTCACCAGATGCGCTAAAGACCCACAATCGCTTATAGAAAAAGGTAAGGGGTATGGTGTATATCATGTTAATTTTGATTCAAAGGCCGTACAGCAACTGATGCTCAATTTTTCTTCTTCTGTATTAGAAAATAGTAATGAAGGGAGGACAAGGCTGACGATAGTGCTCCTCAAAGTCTTTTGATGAGAATATGTTCTAAATTATTTTTTATGAGGGGAATGTTATAGTATGTTCGTATAATATATGTAGACTTTATAAAACTGATAAAAGTTAAACAATAAACATATAAACGAATAAACTATGGCTAGTAGATATTTATTAGGTTTTGACGTAGGCTCAAGTTCTGTAAAGGCTTCGCTTACTGATGTTGACAATGGAGAAATCGTAGCTTCTGCATTCTATCCGGATCATGAAGCACCCATTATGGCTGTAAAGACCTAGGTTGGGCAGAGCAGGATCCTCAGATGTGGTGGGATAATGCTAAGCTGGCGCTTAAGAAAATCATGGCAGAATCTGGTGCCAAGGGTGAAGATATCCTTGCTATTGGTATCTCGTACCAGATGCATGGCTTGGTTTGTGTTGATAAGAATCAGCAAGTTTTGCGTCCTAGTATCATCTGGTGCGACTCTCGTGCCGTACCTTACGGCGAGAAGGCTTTTCATGATTTAGGTGAGAACTTCTGCTTGCGTAATCTGCTCAATTCTCCTGGAAACTTTACTGCATCTAAACTTGCATGGGTAAAGGATAATGAACCGGAACTGTTTGATAAGATTGATAAGATTATGCTTCCTGGTGATTATCTGGCAATGAAACTTTCAGGTGAAGTTAAGACTACTATCAGTGGTCTTTCTGAAGGTATGATGTGGGACTTCAACCAGAAAAAGCCTGCTAAATTCCTGCTTGATTACTTTGGCTTCGATGAAAGCATTCTGGCTGATATTGTTCCTACTTTCTCTGTACAGAGTGTAGTAAGTAAAGCGGCAGCTGAAGAACTTGGTCTGAAAGAAGGTACACCAATATCTTATCGTGCGGGTGACCAGCCAAATAATGCTGTGAGTCTGAATGTGTTCAATCCGGGTGAAATAGCAAGTACTGCAGGTACATCAGGAGTTGTATATGGTGTATTGGGTGATGTTAACTATGATCCAAAGAGCCGTGTCAATACTTTTGCTCATGCTAATTATACTACAGACCTTGACCGTCTTGGTGTATTGTTGTGTATCAATGGAACTGGTATCTTGAATGCGTGGGTTCATCGAAATATCACTCCAGATGTAAGCTATGCGGATATGAATGATCTTGCAGCTTCTGTACCAATAGGTAGTGATGGTGTTAAGATTATCCCATTTGGTAATGGAGCTGAGCGTGTATTAGAGAATAAGGAAGTTGGTTGTTCTATTCGTGGCATCAGCTTTAATAAGCATAATCGTGCTCATATTGTTCGTGCAGCACAAGAGGGTATCGTCTTCAGTTTCTGCTATGGAATGGAAATCATGCAGCAGATGGGTATGGATATCAAGAATATTCATGCAGGTAAGGCTAATATGTTCCTCAGTCCGTTGTTCCGAGATACCTTGGCGGGTGTGAGTGGTGCTACTATCGAACTTTATGAGACAGATGGTAGTGCAGGTGCAGCTAAGGGTGCTGGTATTGGTGCTATCTATAAGGATCATAATGAGGCTTTTGCTTCATTGAAGAAACTTGCAGTCATAGATCCTGATGAGGCTAACCGTTCTGCTTATCTCGAGGCTTATTCTGCATGGAAAGAAGAGCTGAAAAACTTTAAACGTTTGTAATTTACTTTAGACAAACTTTTTATAATATCAGATAAAGGGTGGGAGAAGTCTCACCCTTTATTTTTCTTTCCCGATTCTTTTGACTTTTGGGGAGCTTCCGTCTTATTTAAGGATTGGATTTAAATATCTGTAGTTGATTTTCTGAGTATCTATCCTCCTATGTTTTGTCATGATGAACCGCTTTAGAAGATAGATAAGTGATTATACAATGAAAAAACCCCAGCCCGCTTGAGAAAGCAGGATGGGGATTGGTATTTTGAATCAAAACAGTTTAATTCTTGAAACTGTGGATTGGAGCCGGAATACGACCGGACGGTTTACGAATGCTTCGCAACTGAATGGGTTTACAGGCATGATTGGAGCATGACCGAGCAAACCGCCAAAATCTACATTGTCGCCTACCTTCATGCCCACAACTGGGATGATACGTACGGCAGTAGTCTTCTGGTTAACCATACCGATGGCAGCCTCGTCGGCAATGACACCGGAAATGGTGGTGGCTGGAGTATCGCCAGGGATGGCAATCATATCCAAACCTACTGAGCAGACACAAGTCATCGCCTCAAGCTTCTCGATGGTCAGCGCACCTGCCTCTACAGCGTTGATCATACCCTGGTCTTCGCTGACAGGGATGAAGGCACCGCTCAAACCACCTACATAAGAAGAAGCCATGATACCGCCCTTCTTAACCTGGTCGTTCAGGAGTGCAAGAGCTGCTGTGGTACCAGGAGCACCATGCTCAAGACCGATGAGCTCGAGAATATCGGCTACACTATCACCGATAGCTGGGGTAGGAGCCAATGAAAGGTCGATGATGCCGAAAGGTACGTTCAGACGGCGTGAAGCCTCCTTGGCTACCAACTGACCTACACGGGTAATCTTGAAGGCGGTGCGCTTGATGGTTTCGCAAAGAACCTCGAAGCTTTCACCCTTTACCTTCTCAATGCATACTTTACAACGCCAGGACCGCTGACACCGACACTCACTACCGCATCGGCCTCAGAAACACCATGGAAGGCACCAGCCATGAACGGATTGTCGTCTGGCGCATTGCAGAGAACAACGAGCTTGGCGCAGCCCAGAGAACCTCTGTCTTTGGTTGCCTCGGCTGTATCCTTTACGATTTCGCCCATCAGGCGGACAGCATCCATGTTGATACCGGTCTTGGTAGAACCCACATTGACTGAGCTGCAGACGAAATCGGTCTGTGCCATCGCCTGAGGGATAGAACGGATAAGAAGCTCATCGCTCTTGCTCATACCCTTGCTTACGATGGCAGAATAGCCGCCCAGGAAGTTGATGCCGAGTTCCTTGGCACACTGGTCGAGGGTCTTGGCAATCTTCACGTAATCGTCGGTAGTCTTGCAGGCAGAACCGCCTACCAGCGAGATTGGAGTGATGGAGATACGCTTGTTGACGATAGGTACACCAAACTCCTTGGAGATTTCTTCGCCGGTCTTCACCAGGTTCTTTGCCAGACGTGTAATCTTATTATGAATGTTCTGACAGAGCTCATCGAGATCGGTAGATGCGCAATCAAAAGGTTGATACCCATGGTGATGGTACGCACATCGAAATTCTCCTGCTCTATCATCTTATTGGTTTCGATAACCTCAGATATATTGATCATATTGTTTGCTTTTTAAATTCTGTGCATCATATTGAAAATTTCCTCGCGCTGGCATTTGATCTGCACGCCCATAGCCTTACCAACATTGGTGAGTTCATCGGCTACTTCCTCGAAAGTTTTCTGCATCTTGCCCATGTCTACGATCATCATCATGTTGAAATACTCCTGTACGATGGTCTGAGAGATATCCAAGATGTTGATACTGTTCTCTGCCAAATAGGTACATACCTTGGCGATGATACCAACGGTATCCTTGCCCACTACTGTAATAATCGTTCTGTTCATGTATTTATTCCTTATTTTAAATTGGTAAGTTTTCGGCTGCAAATTTACAACTATTTTGTTAGACTACCAAATAAAAGTCAGAAAACTTGTAAAATCACTAACGCTTTGCAAGTTTTCTGACTCATTTTTACCTTTCTTGTTTCCTTATCTTACTTGATACCTCTTTCGTTGAGTGCCTTAGAATATTTGGCTGCATTCTGCAGGTGCTCATCGTAAGTGCGGGCAAAATTATGAGTGCCGCTGAAATCCTCCTTGGCACACATGTAGAGGTAATCGTGATGCACATGGTTGAGGACGGCATCAATACCTGCTACGCTCGGAATGCGGATAGGCCCCGGTGGCAAACCTGGGTTCTTGTAGGTATTATACGGGTTCTTGATAGACAGGAGGTTGTTGTAGATGCGCTTGAGGTCGAATCGCTGCCAGGCATATTTAATGGTAGGATCGGCCTGCAATGGCATTCCCTCTGGATATTCGGCATTGCGAAGCATCAGACGGTTATAATACATGCCGGCTATCATCGGTTTTTCGCCGTTATTGGCTGTTTCTTCGTCCACGATGCTGGCAAGGGTGATGATCTCAATCGGTGTCAGCTTCATAGCCTTTGCCTTTTCGGTGCGCTCAAAGTTCCAAAACTTGTCGCTTTCTTTCTTCATGCGCTCCAGAAATTTATCTACCGAGATGTTCCAGTAGAGATCGTAGGTGTTAGGTACGAACATGCAGGCGATGGTGGCAGTATCGTAACCGTATTTCTGACAGATGCTCTCGTCGCGCAGGGCATGGTAGAGGTCGTTGCTGCCAAACATCATCTTCTTGCCAATCTCATCAGAGAGTTTGTCGAGCGTGCGGACCGAAGGGATGGTAAGGCTAACTGGTTCCTGCAAACCGTTCTTCATGTGGCGCCATGTCTTGAGGGCACCATCGCCCGGAGCAATGGCGTATCTGCCGGTGCGGATATGATCGGCATAGCCGGAATGGAGGGTCAGGGTCTTGAATGCCTGGAACGGAATGCTCTTGGCAAATGGGCGGAGCTTGTTGTATACAGAGTCGATGTTATCATCGTTGTCGATGTAAACATACTCGGTGTTGCTGCTCTTCGAGAAGGAAGAGAAACAATAGATGTAGCCCACGATGGCGATGACTGCGATGCAGCCTATAGCGCCATACAGATAGAGCTTAGAAAATGATTTTTTCTTTTTCATATTCTTCTTGTTTGTTATTTTTCGGGTGCAAAAGTACAGTAAAAATAGGAAATAGCAAAGTATAGGAATTTAAAATAGGTTAATTGTCATCTTTCTTTATCCGTTGTGTCTGCTTTTTTGTTACCTTTGCACTTGACATTGAGAATCAACATGTGTATCGGTGCTTTCGGGCACATTATTATAAAAGTATTATGAAAATGAAGTTTTCGATAGCGTATGCTGCCAAGTGGGGTCATGCCCTGCATGTAGAATTAACTTTTGCCGCCGCTGATGGATATCAAGATACGATGGACTTGCCGATGACCACCCGGGACGGTTATCACTGGGAGGTGGAAATGGCGTCAAGGCAGAACCGCCATCACCCTTTCGTAGCTGTGGCTTACTGCTACTGCGTGAAAGATGCTGGGGGAAAGGTGCTGCGTAGGGAATCGCTCGCTTCTGCCCGCCAATATGTTTTTGATGAGAGTAAGAATTTCTATTTTCAAGACTATTGGCTGGAGGAGGATAATCCTTACGTGGAAAAAAATGCCTTCGTATTGCAGCAGGTGAAGTTTACTGATGTCAAGCCAGCGCGTCTGCCTCTCTTCGACCGTACTATCATCTTCAAGATTCATGCCCCGAAACTCTATGAGGGTGAGGCTGTAGCTCTGTTGGGAAATCATCCTACGCTGGGCAAATGGAATCCGGCTCATTTCCTGAAGATGCAGAACTATCATGGCAAGGACTGGGAAATATCTGTGAATGTGCAGGCTATCGATGAGCCGATAGAATATAAATATGTGGTGATTGATGCACAGACCCAGAAACTGAAGAGATGGGAATTTGGGGATAACAGAATCTTTGGCATTTCGGGTAATGAACAGGCTGGCGGACAGGGAACTCCTCAGGGTGAAATCCGTGTATACCATCAGGATGTTTATGTGCTACACGGCGGTGAGTTCCGCATCAAGAGGGTTCCGGTTCATGCCCAGTTCAATTTCGATACCTATATATTCGATCTTGACGGAACCCTGATTTCTTCTCTCCACGACCTGGCTGCAAGCTGCAATTATGCGCTGAAGCTGAACGGGATGCCTGAACGTACGCTGGAGGAAGTACGCATGTTTGTAGGAAACGGGGTGAAGAAACTGATGGAACGTGCCGTGCCGGGAGGATTGGAGAACGAGAAGTTTGAGAAAACCCTTCAGGATTTCCGCAAGCATTATATGGTGCACAATATGGATAATACGAAACCTTATCCGGACGTGATGGAGATGCTGGAGGAACTGAAGAATAGGGGAAAGAACATTGCGGTGGTAAGCAACAAGTTTTATGCAGCTACCCGGGAAATATGCCGCCATTTCTTCGGCGACCTGGTAGATGTGGCGATAGGAGAGCGGGAGAATATCAAGAAAAAACCGGCTCCAGATACCGTAAACGAAGCCTTGCGGCAGCTGCATGCGGATAGAGAAAGGGCGGTATATATCGGCGACAGCGACGTGGATGTGATGACGGCAAAGAACAGCGGAATGCCTTGTATCTCAGTGCTGTGGGGATTCAGAGATCACGATTTTCTACTGGCACATGGAGCTTCTATCCTGGTATCATCACCCTTGCAGATATTATAAGAAAGGTAGGATAAAATGATTTGGAAGACCATCATAGAGAATGGTCTTCCAGATATTTCTTGATAAATTCAAAGTAGGTTTCTGATATCGGAATGCTCTGGTCGCCATAGGTAATGTGCTGCTGGTCTACCGTATCAAACTTTGTCATGTTGGCAAGGAACGAACGGTGTACACGCTTGAATTTTTCTCTTGGCAGCCTTTCTTCCAACTGTTTGAGGTTGCCCAGGGTTCTGATGTTAGGCCTGCCCTCAAGATGGAAACGGATGTAGTCTTTGTCGCAGTCAACAAACAGAATATCATCTATCGGGATTCTTACGCATTTGTAATCTCGTTTTACTACCAGAAAACCGTCGCGCTTGATAGGGTTGTAGTTATCGTCCTGCATGTAGCGTTCGAAGACTTTCTGGCATGATCCCATAAAGTCATCGTAGGTGATGGGCTTGAGCAGATAGTCGAATGCATTCACTTTGTAGGCTTCGATGGCATACTCCTTGAATGCGGTGGTGAAGACAATCTTCACGTTCTTGGGTACAACCTTTGCAAATTCCAAACCGCTGATCTGCTGCATGTGGATGGCGAGAAAAAGTATGTCGAGATGGTTGTGATGGATGCCGTCTACAGCATCTATCGCACTTTTGTAGGCTCCGATCAAATGCAGGGTCGGAGTTTTTTCTATATACTGTTCCAGGAGTTGCAAAGCTTCCGGATCTTCATCTATGATGGCGCAATTTAAAATCATAATTTTACTGTTTTAGTGATTTTATTCTCGATTTTCGTAAAAACGAAAAATGTGTTTGTTTATTGTTTCAAGCTGCAGATTTTTTCAGATAAAAATCTATTTTCATGATTTTACCTTAAATTTGTTTAATCTATTTGGCTATTTGAGGAAAAAACCGTAATTTTGGAGATTGATAAGTCAGACTATAACTGTAGAATATGAAATACAATAAGAAACAACATACCAAATTGTCCTGTCGGAGCAAGTGCTTTTTCCTTGCCTTGACTTTGGCTATGGCATCGGTTGATGCCTCAGCCCAGAAGATTTCGCTAGGCTCTTGCATCACCCGTGACGGAGGTCAGTTTAAAGGCGAAATGGTGAGCGGAAAGCCGCAGGGAAAAGGTACTACCATCTATAAGAATGGGGATACCTACGAAGGCTCTTATATGAAAGGTAAGCGCGAAGGCTATGGCGTTTATACCTTCAGTGATGGCGAAAAGTATGAGGGACAGTGGATGCAGGACCAGCAGCATGGTAAAGGCACCTACTATTTCCAGAACAACAACAAATATGTAGGCCTCTGGTTCCGCGATTACCAGCATGGTCATGGCGTCATGTTCTATTATAATGGTGATAAATATGACGGCGACTGGTATAAGGACAAGCGTCAGGGACGCGGCGTTTATACTTATGCCAATGGCGCACAGTATAAAGGCCAGTGGATGAACGATATGAAGAATGGAAACGGCTTCTTCAACTGGGGAGACGGAACTACTTATGACGGTCAGTGGCTAGACAACCAGCGCTCAGGAAAAGGTACTTTCAAATATGCTGATGGCGATGTGTATATCGGCGACTGGAAGGATGATATCCAGGACGGAAAGGGTATCTATAAATTTCATAATGGCGACATTTATGAAGGCGATTATGTGCAGGGAGAACGCACGGGTATAGGCATCTTCCGCTCTGCAAAGGGCGACAAGTATAACGGACAGTTTAAGGATGGCCTGCGTACCGGTCAGGGTACCTTCATCTGGAAGAATGGCGATATCTATGTAGGCGACTGGATGGATGATCTGCAGAACGGCAGGGGCAAACTGACCAAGAAGAACGGCGACGTGTTTGAAGGTGAGTTCAAAAACGGTCTGGTAGATGGTAATGTCGTGATTCATTATGCTGATGGCAGAAGATTCAAGGGTGCCTATCACAAAGGTAAGCGCCAGGGACCTTGCATAGAAGAAGATAAAAACGGTAAGCGTTTCGAAGGAACCTACCGTAACGATGTGCGTGACGGAAGATTTGTAGAAAAAGACCGCAACGGACAGGTTACAGCCAAGGGAGCCTACGAAAACGGCAAACGATTTGAAGACTAATCTCTTCAGAAAATTAGAAAAATACAAAGAAATTATAAATAACGAGATAGAGAACCTTTATATTTTAAATAATGAGAAAAAGAACATATTATAATGTTGAATATTGAATGTTCAATGTTCTGTTTTCAAGTCTCAAAGTTAAAAGTAAATGTTCAAATCTCAAAGCTTAACTATAATTATGGTAGTAGATACTTTAGACAATCTGGAGAAATATGTTTCTCTCAATCCGCTCTTCGCTGATGTAGTGAAGTTTATCAAAGATAATGACCTCTCTAAATTGGAGGACGGTAAGCATTTTATCAAGGAGGGTAACCTCTTTGTTAACATAACGACAGCTCACGGAAAAAGCGAGGAAGATGCTGTTTTTGAAACACATCGCAAGATGATTGATATTCAGATTCCTCTTGACAACGAGGAGACTTATGGCTATACTCCTCTTGCTGATCTTCCTGAAGTGGAATATAACGAGGCTAAGGATGTAACCAAGTATCCTGGTGTGAAAGCGCAGACGCTCGTTACCTGCAAGCCAGGTCAGTTTGTTATCTTCTGGCCACAAGATGGTCATCAGCCATGCATCGGTAGTGGTGATATCCACAAGGCTATCTTCAAGATTAAGAATTAAAGAAGAAATCTTCAAGATAAAATTAAAGAAGAATAATATAGAGTAACCATCTAAAATCATGATATATGGCAACAGAAAAGAAAACTACAGCCCAGAAGGCTGCAACTAAAAAGGCAACTGCAAAGAAACTAGTTGCAAAAAAGGCAGCGAAGGCTGTGGTAAAGCATATCGGACTCGTGAAGAACGACCCATATCTGGCAGACTATGAGGATGCCATCAAGGGCCGACACGACCATGCACTCTGGAAACTCGGTCAGCTGACTAATAACGGCAAACAGACATTGAGCGATTTTGCCAATGGATACGAGTATTTCGGACTGCATAAGACTGCCCGTGGATGGGTGTTCCGTGAGTGGGCACCTAATGCTACAGACATCTATCTGATAGGTGACTTCAACAACTGGCAGGAAACCGAAAAGTATCGTGCTAAAAGAGTAAAGAATACCGGAAACTGGGAACTCAAACTTCCGGAGAAAGCGATGAAACATGGCGATCTCTTCAAGATGAAAGTTCATTGGGAAGGTGGTGAAGGCGAGCGTATTCCTGCATGGGCACAGCGCGTAGTACAGGACGACCAGACCAAGATTTTCTCTGCTCAGGTTTGGAATCCGGAACCATATAAATGGAAGAAGAAAACCTTCAGACCAAATGTGGCACCTCTGCTCATCTATGAATGCCATATCGGTATGGCACAGGATGCTGAGAAGGTTGGCACTTACACAGAATTTAAGGAGAATGTGTTGCCACGTATCATCAAGGATGGTTACAACTGCATTCAGATTATGGCTATCCAGGAGCATCCGTATTATGGCTCCTTCGGCTATCATGTAAGCAGTTTCTTTGCTGCAAGTAGCCGCTTCGGAACTCCTGAAGAGTTGAAGAATCTCATTGATACAGCTCACCAGAATGGTATTGCCGTCATCATGGACATCGTTCACTCTCATGCCGTAAAGAATGAGGTGGAAGGACTGGGTAATCTCGCTGGCGATCCTAACCAGTATTTCTATCCTGACGACCGCCATGAGCATCCGGCTTGGGACAGTCTCTGCTTCGACTATGGAAAGGATGAAGTCATCCACTTCCTGTTGAGCAACTGCAAGTATTGGCTCAATGAGTTCCATTTCGACGGATTCCGTTTTGATGGTGTAACATCCATGCTCTATTACAGTCATGGTCTGGGTGAGGCATTCTGCAACTACGGCGATTATTTCAATGGTCACGAGGATGATAATGCCATCTGCTATCTTACCCTTGCCAACTGTCTGATTCACGAGGTTAACAAGCATGCCATTACGATTGCCGAAGAGGTGAGCGGAATGCCGGGCCTGGCTGCCAAGTTTGAGGATGGCGGTTATGGTTTTGACTATCGCATGGCGATGAATATTCCAGATTATTGGATCAAGACCATCAAGGAACTGAAGGATGAAGACTGGAAACCATCCAGCATCTTCTGGGAGGTAAAGAACCGCCGTTCGGATGAGAAAACCATCTCTTATTGTGAGAGTCATGACCAGGCATTGGTGGGCGATAAAACCATCATCTTCCGTCTGATTGATGCCGATATGTACTGGCATTTCAAGAAGGGCGATGAAAACGAAATGGCTCATCGTGGTATTGCTCTGCATAAGATGATCCGTCTGGTTACCGCCTCTACAATCAATGGCGGTTATCTCAACTTCATGGGTAATGAGTTCGGTCACCCAGAGTGGATTGATTTCCCTCGCGAGGGTAATGGCTGGAGCCATAAATACGCCCGCAGACAGTGGAATCTGGTAGATAATCATGAACTCTGCTACCACTATCTTGGAGATTTCGACCGAGAAATGCTCAAGACGATTACAAGCGAAAAGAATTTTAACAAGACACCAGTTGTAGAAATCTGGCATAATGATGGCGATCAGGTTCTCGCCTTTATGCGTGGCGATCTGCTCTTCGTGTTTAACTTCTCGCCAACCCGCTCTTTCACCGACTATGGCTTCCTGGTTCCAACCGGTTCCTACAGTGTAGTGCTTGATTCTGACAGCAAGGATTTCGGCGGTAATGGCTTGAATGATGACACGATGACGCATCTGACTAATTACGATCCACTTTATGTGAAAGACCGTAAGGAGTGGCTGAAACTTTATCTGCCAGCTCGTACAGCTTTGGTGCTGAAGAAAAATTAATAGATTGATTTATGAAAAATAAAAGGAGTAGTACTGCGAAGATGCAAATCGCCTGTGCTATCATCTTTATCACATTTACCTACGTCTACCTGGCATTTTACCAGGCAGACGTACTGGCAGTGGCTCAGCATGTTTTCTCAGGCGGTTTGACCAACTACAGTTACACGCTGGCTCCACTGCTTATCACGCTCGTACTCTATCTGCTGCAAGTGGGAGTGTACGCAGTAACCCGTGTGAAACGCCGTTTCCACGGGCTTACTTATTTCCCTTCGTTCCTCATCCTGACGATGATTACCGATATCCCCGTTGATATCGACCGTTATCATTCGCTGGGGGCGTGGTGGATTATCTTGCCACTCTGTCTGATTCTATGGGGCGGATTGATATGGATAGCCCGCCAGTTGGAGCCGATAGAAACAGAGCCTCACAGCAACGGCTGGTTCTCCCGCTATATGTGGGTGAATCTGCTCCAGATGCTGGTGATGATATTGCTTGTCAACTTTGTTGCTAGCAATGATCGGCTGTTTCATGAACGTATGCGCATGGAACATCTGATGAAAGAAAAACAGTATGAAAAAGCTTTGGAAGTAGGTGAAAAATCTCTGAAAACAGATTCTTCGCTGACAATGCTCCGTATAGCCTGTCTCAACGAAACAGGCGAGCTGGGCAGCCGTCTCTTTACTTATCCGCTGGTAGGTGGAAGTAAGGCGATGATGCCGGATAGCGTAACCGTGAAGGCTATGATGTGGAAGGCGCCAAAATGGATGCAGAAACCTTCGGCATGGATGGTTAAACATCATCTCAAGTATCGTCTGCCTGTTGACTATCAGCTTTGTGCACTCTTGCTGGACAAGCAACTAGACAAGTTCGTAGCAGAGGTGCAGAAACATTACAAAGTAACTTCGGGCAAACTGCCTGTTCATTATAAGGAAGCGTTGGTTCTTTATACGCATCGCCGCAGTAATCCAAGTATCGTTTATCACGATAATGTGATGGATACAGACTTTGAGGATTTCCAGCAGATGGATCACAAATATGCTAATGAGACTGAAAAGCAGAATGTTCTTCGGGATACTTATGGAAATACCTACTGGTATTATTATGAGTATGGAAACAAATGAAAGTTTTAATTTAGGAGATTAATATGAAAATACAGATATACAGAAACTTATGGGTTTTACAGATAGCTTTTCTTCTGTTGGCGCCATTAGGGTTGCAGGCACAGAAGAAGGAGATTTCTGCAGCCAAAGATCTGGTAAAGGCTGGCAAGGATTTGGCGAAGGCCGAATCCAGTATGCGCAAACTCCTGACGGATTCTGCCAACCGGAATAACAAGAAAATTTGGAATATTCTCTTTGATGCTGTGAAGAAGCAGTATGAACAGGGTAATGAGAAACTCTACCTCAAACAGGCGTATGATACAGCCCAGCTCTTCAATGCAACCCGACAGCTCTTCGTTATAGCCCAAGGACTTGATTCCGTTGAGATGATTCCTAACAAAAAAGGAAAATGTGAGTTTGATTTCCGCAAGTCTCATTCTGAATATTTGAACAGGATACGTCCGAATCTCTATAACGGAGGAACCTGGTTTATCAGGAAACAGAAATACAAGGAGGCTTATCAGTTCTTTGACCAGTACATAGAGTGCAGTACTGCACCGATGTTCCAATCTTATAAGTATGCCCAGAAAGACAAATATCTTTCTTCGGCAGCTTATTGGGCTGTATATGCCGGATATAAGATGAAAGATACCAAAGCTACGCTTCATCATTCTTATGAGGCGCTGAAAGATACGGCTCATTATAACTATATGTTACAGTATCTGGCTGAGACTTACAAACTGGAGAAGGATACACCGCGCTATCTCTCTACCTTGAAGGAAGGTTTTGAACGGGATCCGAAATTCCCGTTCTTCTTCCCGCGTCTGGTAGAGTATTATTCGCAGGAAAACCAACTCGATTCTGCACTCGCCGTAGCAGATAAGGCGCTGGCGATAGCTCCCGACAATGATATCTATCTCTTTACCAAGGGAACCGTTCTCCTGAATATGGGTGATTTCAAGCAATGCATTGAAGTGAGCAAAAAGGCACTTGCCATGAACGATTCTTTGGCTGGTGCTTATTATAATATAGGTTTGGCTTATTTCAATCAGGCTGTTGAAATGGATAAGAATTCGCAGCAATCTCGCAAAACTCATCAGGAGATAGACGGACTTTACAAGAGTGCGATGCCTTATCTGCAGAAGTACAGAACGATGGCGCCTGATATGCAGGAGCAGTGGGCTTTGCCGCTATATACCATCTATCTGAATCTGAACATGGGTAAGGAGTTTGATGAGATAGACAAACTCCTCAATCAGAAAAAGAAATAATGCCTCATGATGAGGAATTTATGAAAACTTCTCTTGAAAAGAAGACTTCTCTATTGAAATTGATTATTAGAAATTTATGATAGACAGAATTTTAGATAAACTGGGCATTGAGCTCAATGATATGCAGCAGGATTCCATGCAGGCAATCTTGCACGGGAACAAGGATGTGGTGATACTTTCGCCAACAGGTAGTGGCAAGACACTGGCTTATCTTTTGCCTCTTACCCAACTTATAGATGCTACTGATGACGAGGCACAGGCGGTGGTGGTAACTCCTGGTCGGGAACTCGCTTTGCAGTCGGCTAACGTATTGAAGAATATGGGCAGCGGTTTGCGTGCGATGGCTTGCTATGGTGGTCGTGCTACGATGGATGAGCATCGCGTGATGAAACAGGTTCGTCCTCAGATTGTATTTGGAACTCCAGGTCGCCTCAATGATCATCTGGATAAGGGAAATCTTTCTCCATATCACATCAAATACCTGATTATTGATGAGTTTGACAAGTGTCTGGAGATGGGTTTCCAGGACGAAATGAGCCGACTGATCAAGTCTTTGCCTGGCTTGCGTCGACATTTCCTGCTTTCTGCTACCGAGGCAGAGGAGATTCCTCATTTCGTACACATGGGTAGGGTAGAAAAGATAGATTACCGTGTGGATGAAGATCAGGTTCCTGACCGTGTACATATATATAAGGTGGTTAGTCCGGTAAAAGATAAATTAGAGAGTCTGTCACTTTTGCTACGCAGTTTAGGCGATCAGAGTACCATTGTATTCCTCAATTATCGCGACAGTGTGGAGCGCACCAATAAATATCTGGTGGAGCAGGGATTTTCAACCTCTTTTTTCCATGGTGGATTGGAACAGAAGGAACGTGAGGCTTCTCTCTATCGTTTTAGCAACGGAAGTGCCAATATCCTGGTGAGTACGGATCTGGCTTCGCGCGGACTTGATATTCCAGATATAGATAATATCATCCATTATCACATGCCGGAGAGCGAAGATGGTTATATTCATCGTGTAGGACGTACGGCAAGATGGGAAGCCCAGGGAAAGGCTTTCTTCCTGTTAGGTCCTGAAGAGCATATTCCGGAATATGTGGATGCTGAAATTGAGGATTACGAGATGCCTGCTGCTGATCAGCTTCCTGCGCCAGCCAAACCTAAGATGGCTACTATATATATAGGTAAAGGCAAGAAAGATAAAATCAGCAAGGGTGACATTTTAGGCTTCCTTTGCAAGAAGGGTGGGCTGCAGTCGGCTGAAATCGGAAAGATTGATGTTAATGACCGTTATGCTTATGCTGCCATTTCCCGAACGAAGTTGCGCAGCGTACTGAATAATGTAAAGGGCGAAAAGATAAAAGGCGTCAAAACGATAGTGGAAGGGGTAAGGTAGTTGACAAACTGCTATTATCTTTTCTCTGTTGCTTGCTAATGTATAATAAATGTAAAAATAGACATAAATATGCAGTTATTATACTAAAATGACTAACAAAATGAAAGAAATCTGCGCAAAACGCTAAAAATGTGCAGAAAAGTTTGGTAGTTTCAAATAAAAAGTGTAATTTCGCAGTCGTAAATACAATCCAAAGGTTTACTATGTATCCTATATGGATGTATTGTGCACTAATTTTTCCTGCTAACAGGATTATATCGTATAAAACTTAAATAATTATACAAAGATGAAGAAGTACAATTTTAACGCAGGTCCATCAATGCTTCCACGCGAAGTGATTGAGAACACAGCAAAGCAGATTTTGGATTTTAATGGTTCAGGTCTTTCATTGATGGAAATCAGCCACCGTGCTAAGGATTTCCAGCCAGTAGTTGATGAGGCAGTCTCCTTATTCAAGGAGCTTCTTGACATTCCTGAGGGTTATTCCGTTATCTTCCTTGGTGGTGGTGCGTCATTGCAGTTTATGCAGATTCCAGCAAACTTCCTCATCAAGAAGGCTGCCTACATTAATTCTGGCACTTGGGCTAAGAAGGCAATGAAAGAGGCAAAGCATTTTGGTGAGGTCGTGGAGATCGCATCATCGTCCGACGCCAATTTCACTTTCTATCCACAGGTTCCTAACACTGTACCAGCCGATTGTGATTACTTGCATTTGACAAGCAACAATACAATATATGGTACCGAACTCCGTGTAGATCCAGACGTAAACGTACCATTGATTTCTGATATGTCTTCAGATATCATGAGCCGTCCAGTAGATGTTTCTAAGTATACTGCCATCTATGCAGGTGCTCAGAAGAATCTTTCTATGGCAGGTGTTACCGTTATCATCGTAAAGGATGATATGCTCGGCAAGGCTCCTCGCGAGCTTCCTACAATGCTCGATTATCGTACTCACGTTGAGAAGGGCAGTATGTTCAATACTCCTCCTGTTGTTCCTATCTATACCTTGATGGAGAATCTCCGCTGGTTGAAGGCTAATGGTGGTGTTGAGGCTGCTGACAAGCGAGCTCACGAACGTGCTGAAGTTCTTTATGCTGAAATCGACCGCAACAAACTCTTCAAGGGTACTGTTGAAGAAGCATCCCGTTCTTTGATGAACATCTGCTTCGTGATGAACGATGAGTACAAGGAGTTGGAGAAGCCATTCCTCGACTTCGCTACAGAGCGTGGCATGGTAGGTATCAAGGGTCACCGCTCAGTGGGTGGTTTCCGTGCCAGCTGCTACAATGCACAGACTATGGAGGGTGTTCAGGCACTCGTCAAGGCCATGCAGGATTTTGAAGCACAACATTAATTTTTGAATTTGTATGAAAGTATTAGTTGCAACAGAAAAGCCATTCGCAGCGGCTGCTGTGGAAGGCATTAAGAAAGAAATAGAGGGAGCAGGCAACGAATTGGTGCTGCTCGAAAAATATACAGAGAAGGCTCAGCTTCTCGATGCAGTGAAGGATGTGGACGCGATGATTATCCGCTCTGACAAGGCTGATGCCGAGGTGCTCGATGCAGCAAAGAACCTGAAGATTATCGTTCGTGCCGGTGCAGGTTATGATAACATCGACCTTGCTGCTGCTACTGCTCTTAATGTAGTGGCTGAGAATACTCCTGGTCAGAACTCTAATGCAGTAGCTGAATTGGTATTCGGCTTGTTGGTCTTTACTGTACGTAATTTCTACAACGGCAAGGCTGGCAGTGAGTTGAAGGGTAAGAAACTGGGTATTCTTGCTTTCGGTAATGTTGGTCGAAATGTGGCTCGCATCGCCAAGGGATTTGGCATGGAAGTAGCTGCTTACGATGCATTCTGCCCAGCTGATGTTATCGAGGCTGCCGGTGTGTATGCTGTAAAGTCACAGGATGAGTTGTTCCAGACTTGTGACATCGTTTCTCTTCATATCCCTGCTACTCCAGAGACTATCAAGAGCATCGACTACAAGACCGTAAACCAGTTGCCTAAGGGTGGCATCCTCATCAATACAGCGCGTAAGGAGGTTATCAATGAGTCTGAGCTCCTGAAACTTCTTGCTGAGCGTGAGGACTTGAAGTTCATCACTGATATCAAGCCTGATGCTGATGCAGACTTTGCCAAGTTCGAGGGTCGATACTTCTCAACTCCTAAGAAGATGGGTGCACAGACTGCAGAAGCAAATATCAATGCCGGTATTGCTGCAGCTAAGCAGATTAATGCGTTCTTTAAGGATGGATGCACTAAGTTCCAGGTAAATAAGTAATTATTCTTCCCATACATATAGCTCATGAAGGGTGCTTTTTCACAGAAGCACTCTTGATGGGCTTTTCATGTTTTATTAAACTAGTCAATTTAAACGAAATATTATGGCAATAGTAAAACCTTTTAAGGGAGTAAGACCTCCTAAAAATCTCGTTGAGCAAATTGAGTCTCGTCCTTACGATGTTCTCAATTCTGAGGAAGCACGTGCCGAGGCAGGCGATAACGAGAAGAGCCTTTATCATATTATTAAACCTGAAATCAATTTCGAACCTGGTACTTCTGAGTACGATCCTCGCGTTTATGAAAGCGCTGCAGAGAACTTCAGAAAGTTCCAGGAGAATGGCTGGTTAAAACAGGATGATAAGGAACAGTATTATATCTATGCACAGACTATGACTGGCAAGACTCAGTATGGTCTTGTTGTAGGTGCGTATGTAAACGACTATATGACGGGTGTCATCAAGAAACATGAGCTGACACGCCGCGATAAGGAAGAAGACCGTATGAAGCATGTGCGTGTATGCAATGCCAATATCGAACCAGTATTCTTCGCTTATCCTGATAATGAGGTGCTTAACGAACTTCTGATGCGTTATGCAGCAACAACACCGGAATATGATTTCATTGCTCCAATTGATGGTTTCCGTCATCAGTTCTGGGTTGTAAGCAATGATCAGGATATTGCCACAATTACAGCGGAATTTGCCAAGATGCCTAGCCTTTATATTGCTGACGGTCATCACCGTTCTGCAGCAGCAGCTCTGGTAGGTGCAGAAAAAGCTAAGCAGAATCCTAATCATACAGGTAAGGAGGAATATAACTACTTTATGGCAGTTTGTTTTCAGGCAAGTCAGCTTACCATTCTCGATTATAACCGAGTTGTGAAGGATTTGAACGGTCTGACTTCTGATCAGTTCCTCGATGCTTTGACAAAGAATTTCGAGGTGATAGATATTGATGCAATCAATGTGAATGTATCTGGTGATGAAGAGGGCATTCCTTGCTATGAAAAGATGGCTATTGATGATGCTATCAGCCAGTTTGGCTTGGATATTCTGAAACCAGCAGCTCTCCATTCTTTCCTCCTGTATTTGGATGGTAAATGGTACGGTTTGTTTGCCAAGCCGGGAACCTATGATGATGCTGATCCAATCGGCGTGCTTGATGTGGATATTTCATCTCGCCTGATTCTTGATGAAATTCTGGGTATCAAGGATTTGCGTTCTGATAAGCGCATCGATTTTGTGGGCGGTCTTCGCGGTCTCGGTGAGTTGAAACGTCGTGTGGATAGCGGCGAGATGAAGATGGCACTTGCTTTGCATCCGGTTACTATGCTGCAGATTATGGACATCGCTGACAGTGGTAAGATTATGCCACCTAAGGCAACTTGGTTTGAACCTAAGTTGCGTAGCGGTTTGATTATTCACAAGTTGGATTAATGATAGACGAATTTAAGACTATATCAGATACGATAGGCGAGGGATATTACACCGAGAAAAGGAGTAAGTTTCTCGCCTTTGCTCACCATGTTACAACTGTTGACGAGGTGAAGGAAATTGTTGCCGGGTACCGTAAGAAATATTACGATGCCCGACATTGTTGTTATGCATATATGCTAGGTCCTGAACGGACAGAGTTCCGTGCCAATGATGATGGCGAACCTTCTTCTACGGCAGGAAAACCAATCCTCGGCCAAATCACGAAATCAGAATTGACGGATATTTTAATTGTCGTCATCCGATATTTCGGAGGAGTGAAATTGGGAACCAGCGGACTCATTGTTGCTTATCGTGAAGCTGCCATTGATGCTTTGGCTCATTGTGAGGAGGTAACGCAACAGATAGAGGAAATAGTAACCTATGATTTTACTTATCCGATGATGAATGATGTGATGAGGATAGTCAAAGATATGAATCCGCGTATCCTGGATCAGACTTTCGATAATACTTGCAGCATCAAACTTTCTATCAGAAAGAGCGAGGCTGAGCAGTTACGTTCCCGTCTGAAAAGCTGTCGTTTGAATAGCAGATAACTGACAGCCAGATGAATAACTGCTGGGTAAATAAAGAGGGTGGATCATTAATTTATGATACACCCTCTTTTGATGGTTATTTCTTTTGAATTTATCCCTTTCTTCCAATTCCTTCTGCAATCGGATGATTTCATCGCGATATTGGGCAGCTTGCATGAAGTCGAGGTCTTTGGCAGCTTGCTTCATCAATGCCGTAGTATTGGCAATGCTCTTCTCAATTCTTCCTTGCTCATACTGCGAACAATAGGGTCGGCAACGAAGGCTGCACTTTCCGGTTCCACGTAGACGCGAGGCTTGGAACCCTCGGCTCCCATCGGAACAATCTTTGCTCCTTCTTCCTTGCAAGTAGGCAGAGCTGAGGTTATTGCTTTCACAATCTGTTTTGGTGTAATGCCATGGTCTGCATTGTATTTCAACTGGATGCTTCGGCGGCGGGCAGTTTCATCTATCGTTTTCTGCATGCTGTCTGTGATGTTGTCTGCATACATGATTACCTTGCCGTTCACGTTTCGGGCAGCACGGCCTGCCGTCTGGGTCAGAGAACGGTGACTGCGAAGGAAGCCTTCCTTGTCTGCATCGAGAATAGCTACGAGCGAAACTTCCGGCAAGTCGAGTCCTTCACGTAACAGGTTGACACCCACCAGTACATCGTATACTCCTGCACGGAGATCGTTCATGATCTTTACTCGGTCTAAGGTTGCCACATCACTGTGGATATAGGCAGCCTTTACGTTGTGGTTGAGCAGGAACTCGGTGAGTTCTTCTGCCATGCGCTTTGTAAGAGTCGTAATCAGAACTCGCTCGTTGCGGTGTGTTCTTGTTAATATTTCGTCCAGAAGATCATCTATCTGATTCTCACTTGGACGGACTTCGATTTCCGGGTCCAGGAGTCCTGTAGGACGAATCAACTGTTCTACAACCACGCCTTCGGCTTCTCTCAATTCATAGTCTGCCGGAGTTGCACTTACGTAGATGGCCTGCGGAATGAGATCGTGAAATTCCTCGAATTTCAGCGGACGGTTATCGAAGGCAGCAGGTAAGCGGAAACCATATTCTACCAGGTTCTTCTTTCGTGCCCGGTCGCCTCCATACATGGCTCCAATCTGCGGGATGCTCACATGGCTCTCGTCAACCACAAGCAGGAAATCTTTAGGGAAGAAATCGAGCAGGCAATACGGGCGTTCGCCTTCGTGTCTGCCATCGAAATAGCGGGAATAGTTCTCGATGCCCGAACAGTAGCCTAATTCCTTGATCATTTCCATATCATATTCTACACGTTCCTTGATGCGCTGTGCCTTGATTCCATCTCCAATACTCTTGAAGAATTCTACCTGTTTAACCAGGTCGTCCTGAATTCTGCGAATGGCACTTTCCTGCTGTTCTTTTGTTGTTACGAAAGGTTGGCTGGATAAATCTCGTAATCTTCGAACGAGGCAAGGCGGTGATAAGTGAGCGAATCCACTTCTTCGATACTGTCAATCTCATCGTCCCACCATGTTACGCGCAAAACATGATCGCTGTAAGCCATAAAGATGTCAACCGTTTCGCCTTTCACTCTAAAGTTGCCACGTTGCAGTTCTATGTCATTTCTAACGTAAAGTGCATCAACGAGTTTCCTCAGAAATTCATTTCTGTCGAGTCGCTGCCCGCGATGAATCTTGATGATGTTCTCCTGCATCGCCACAGGTCCGCCCATACCATAGATGCACGATACGGATGAGACAACGATGACATCCTTTCTGCCCGAGAGAAGGGCAGAAACAGCACCGAGTCGCAACTTGTCTATTTCATCATTGATGGCGAGGTCTTTTTCTATATATGTATCAGTAGTTGGCAGATAAGCTTCCGGCTGATAATAGTCGTAGTATGAAACATAATATTCTACAGCGTTCTCAGGGAAGAAACCCTTCATCTCCTGATACAGTTGGGCGGCAAGAGTCTTGTTGTGGCTCAAGATGAGCGTAGGCTTCCCCACGTTGGCAATCACGTTTGCCACCGTAAAGGTTTTACCCGTAGGTTACACCCAACAACACCTGTGCAGGGTCTCCTTCAAGCACCCTCTGTGAGTTGCCTGATGGCTTGCGGCTGGTCGCCAGTTGGCTTATATTTTGATGTAATCTTAAAATCCATTTTCTTCCTGATTTCTTCTCAAAAGTTCTGTTTCAAGGTGCAAAATTACAAAAACGCCATTAATCGTTATAAAGATTAATTTTTACGAAAAATGTATCTTTTCTTTTGATAATAAGTAAATTATGAGTAACTTTGCAGTTCAAAATGAGAATTATGAAAAATTGACTCTTATTGCATCGTGTGTTGCATTGCTCTTGTCAAGCTGTGCCCACGAATATAATCAGGTATTGAAATCAGGCGATTATACTTATAAGTATGAGTACGCCAAGCAGAGCTATGCCCAGGGCAAGTATTCCCGTGCCATTCCTCTTCTGCAGGAACTGGTAACGATGAAGAAAGGTTCTACCGAGGGTGAGGAATGTTTGTACATGCTGGCTATGGCCGAGTATGGTATGAAGGATTATGAGACTGCTGCAGAGTATTTCAAGAAGTATTACTCTTCTTATCCTAAAGGTAAGTTTGCTGAAAATGCAAAGTACTTTGTGGGAGAGAGTCTGTATCAGAATGCTCCAGAGCCTCGTCTTGACCAGAGTACCACGATTACAGCCATCGCAGCCTTCCAGGAGTTTCTGGATCTTTATCCAGATGCCCGACTCAAGCAGCAGGCTACAAACCGCCTTTTGCTCTTCAGGACCTCTTGGTTGAGAAGGAGTATAAGAGTGCCAAGCTCTATTTTGATATGGGCACCTATTTCGGCAACTGTACCAGCGGAGGCAACAATTATGAGGCTTGTATCGTAACTGCACAGAATGCGCTTAAGGATTATCCTTACAGCAACCGACGCGAGGAGTTTGCATCGCTCATCATGAAAGGTAAATACGAACTGGCAAAGATGAGTGTCGAGAAAAGCAGCTGGAGCGCTATCAGGATGCTGAGGATGAGTGTTATGGCTTTATCAACGAATATCCTGATTCAAAGGACCGTGCACTTGCCGAGAAGTATATTGAGAAGTGCAAGCAGTACGAGAAAGAGCATCCGAGTCAGCTCTCGACCAGCTTGGCAATAATGCCAATTAAAAAGCATATATATAATAAGGTAAAACAATATAATAATAATAGTACTATAATTATGGATTTCAAAAATCAAAGGCACCAGTAAACACAGTAACTCGCAACATTATGGATCTCTGCGATGATACCCATAACATCTACGAGAGCGTAGCTATCATTGCAAAGCGCGCTAATCAGATTTCTATCGAAATCAAGCAGGAGTTGAGCAAGAAACTTCAGGAGTTTGCTTCTTATAACGATTCTTTGGAGGTTTTTGAGAACCGCGAACAGATTGAAATCTCGCTACTACGAGAAGTTGCCAAAGCCAACTTTGCTCGCTACAGAAGAGTTTATTGAGAATAATATTTATTGGCGCGATCCTACCAAGACATCTGCACCAATGGTTCACGAGAGCGAAATTTAATATTCCAGAGCTATATGATACAGCGTAAACAGACATTATTTCTGCTCTTTGCTGTCATCGCCATTGCTATCTGTCTTTTCTTCCTATCGCCAGCATCGCAGCTAAGACGATGGGAGGAGACACTATGGTTTATAACCTCGGAGTGGTAGGGGAGGCAGGAATGCAGATTTCAACTACTTGCGTTCCTCTGTTCCTTCTGCTCGCCGTTTCAGCCATCATAGCATTGGTAAACATCTTTTGTACAAGAATCTGAAGCTTCAGAAATCACTCTGTTCACTTGCCATGCTTTTGCAGGTTTATGGTATGTAGATTATATCGTGATGTTCATGGGCTTGATTCCTGTTCCTGAAGCAGAAGGAACGATGAAGTTTCAGTTTGCCGCTTGCCTTCCTTTGGTAGCAATCATATTCGAATGGATGGCAATGAAAGGTGTGAACGATGACATCAAACTCTTGAGAGCAGCAGACCGAATCAGATAAAAATGCTAAAAAGCATTTGAATATCGATAAAAGTTTGCTCAATTCAAATAAAAGTAGTAATTTTGCACCCGCTGTCACGAGATGGCAGCATAAAATTCAAACCTCATTATAAATTAAATTAAAATTAAGATTTAAAATGGCAACAAAATCAGATTGCAGCGCGGCGGTCGTAAGAGCTATGCTTTCTACAGCATCGTAATCGCTGACGTTAGAGCACCACGTGATGGTAAATTTACTGAGAAGATTGGTACTTTCAACCCTAACACCAATCCAGCTACTGTAGATTTGAATTTCGAGCGCGCACTCTACTGGGTAGAGACTGGTGCACAGCCAACAGACACAGTTCGCAACATCCTCAAGGGCGAGGGCGTTTACTTGATGAAGCACCTCAAGGGTGGCGTTAAGAAGGGCGCATTCGACGATGCTGAGGCTCAGAAGCGTTTCGACGCTTGGAAGAATAGCAAGGACGCTAAGATTTCTGCTGTTCGCGAGGGCGATGCTAAGGCAAAGAAGGAAGCTGCTGCTAAGGAGCTCGAGGCTGAGAAGAAGATGAACGAGGCAATCGCTAAGAAGGTAGCTGACAAGAAGGCTGCTGCAGCTGCTGCTGAGGCAGAGGCTAAGGCTGCTGAGGAAGCTCCTGCAGAGGAGGCTCCAGCTGAGGCTTAATCTTCGACAGAATCTTCTTTGAGATTTTAAAGTATAAAGGTTGAATTTCTCTTTCGGGAAATCCAACCTTTTTGTTTCTTTGATTATGGGTGATAAAAGGAAAACAGTTATTCGCATATTCTGAAATATACAGGATTGTTTGGCAGTGTGCAAGGATTGGGAATTCTTGTAGGAGTTTTGCGCAATAAATTTACGGCGCTCTTCCTCGGACCTTCTGGAATGGGACTGCTGTCTCTTTTCAGCTCTACGATTTCTGTTCTCAGTTCTGCGTGTAATTTCGGCATTCCTACAAGTGGTGTTAAATTTATTTCTGAAAAGGAACATGCTGCAGATGAATCGCAGTCTGAAAAGGCTGATATCGCCGGGGCGGTTCTTCTTGTCCGCACCTATAGTCTGCTTGCTGCATTTTCGGAGCCATCGTCTGTGTTCTTCTGGGTCCGTTACTCAATGGGTTTACTTTTTCTTGGGGCAATCATACGCTACATTTCATTCTCCTGGCACCAACCATTTTCTTCACGATTCTGGCTGGAGGTGAAACTGCCATTCTGAAAGCTACCGGACAGTTGCGTGCGTTGGCGATGCAGGCAAGTCTTCTGGCTATTCTTCTGCTTTTGGTTTCGGTTCCGGTTTATTGGATATTTGGTGAGAGGTATTCTGCCCGTTCTGTTCATTTTGGCATTTATGCAATGGGCTCTGAATTTTCGATATTCCCGACGAGTTGTACGGTGGGGCGTAAATATGCGAAAAATGACGCTAGTTGCAGGTTTCCCACTTTGCGACTTGGCGGGGCATTTGTACTTTCGGGTTTGATGAATAGCGGCTGCGAATTTCTGATTCGTGCCTTTTGAACCAACAAGGCGATCTGGAAGTTGTCGGACTTTTCAATGCCGGTATAACGATTGTCTTTGTTTATGCTGGAATGGTGTTCTCGGTCATGGATCAGGATTTTTATCCCCGTCTCCGGCATTTCGGGTTCCAGAAAAACGAGGAGTCTGTTAAAGAGCGCAATCTCTGTGTGAACTGCCAGCTTGAAATGAATGTCCTGTTGCTGGGACCTATCGTTGCAGCTATCATTTTAGGTCTGCCTCTCATTATTCCGATATTATACAATGCCCAGTTTATGGGGATGCTTCAGATGACTCAGCTTGCTGCTATTGCCATGTTGTTCAAGGCGGTTTATCTTCCAATAGAATATCTCCCGCTGTCAAGGGAGACTCCAGACTTTTCTCATTCAGGAAAGTTTTGTGTTATCTTGCTGATAATCTGCGAAATAGCTGGTTATCAGTTAGATGGATTGAGAGGAGTAGGAGGGTATTGCCGTGGCTTATGCCATAGAGACCATTGCCGTCTTGATTTTCAGCAGAGCCGTTTATGGTTATCGTTTATCTGCTCTTGGTTTCAGATTCTGTATCTTTCAGCTTCTGATTCTGCTCTTGATGTTGTTCCTGGTTTTCATGATCAGTTATCGTGATTGGCTTTATTGGCTGATTGGCGTTATCATTGTACTCATGAGCACATCGTTTAGTTTTAGGAAAATTAGAAAACTGGTTAGATAAGAATAGAAAAGGATAAATTATTTTCTCCGAAAGATAGAAGAATATCTCCGAAAGATAGAAGAATATCTCCGAAAGATAAAAAATATCTCTCGGAGATATTTTCTTATTCCAGTAGGATATTTTCTTATTCCAGTAGGATAAATAAGAAAAGCCTTGAGAATCAGCTGATTCTCAAGGCTTTTAAATATTTTGTATCTCTAAGAAATTACTTCTTGTTGATAGCGAGGTCGATAGCTACAGCGATAGCAACAGTAGCACCTACCATAGGGTTGTTACCCATACCGAGGAAGCCCATCATCTCTACGTGAGCAGGAACTGAAGAAGAACCTGCGAACTGAGCGTCTGAGTGCATACGACCCATAGTATCAGTCATACCGTAAGAAGCAGGACCTGCAGCCATGTTATCTGGGTGCAAAGTACGACCTGTACCACCACCAGAAGCTACTGAGAAGTATGGCTTACCAGCAGCAATACGCTCCTTCTTGTATGTACCAGCTACTGGGTGCTGGAAACGTGTAGGGTTTGTAGAGTTACCAGTGATAGATACGTCTACATCCTCGCTCCAGTTGATAGCAACACCCTCGCGAACGTCGTCAGCGCCATAGCAGTTAACCTTAGCACGTGGACCGTCGCTGTAAGCGATGCGGTTAACAACCTTCAACTCACCTGTATAGTAGTCGAACTTTGTCTGTACGTATGTGAAACCGTTGATGCGGCTGATGATCTGAGCAGCATCCTTACCAAGACCGTTCAAGATAACGCGCAATGGGTTCTTGCGAACCTTGTTTGCCATCTCAGCAATCTTGATAGCACCCTCAGCAGCAGCGAAAGACTCGTGACCAGCCAAGAAAGCGAAGCACTGAGTCTCCTCACGGAGCAAACGAGCAGCCAAGTTACCGTGACCGAGACCAACCTTACGGTCGTCAGCTACAGAACCAGGGATGCAGAAAGCCTGCAAACCGATACCGATAGCCTCAGCTGCGTCAGCAGCAGTCTTAGCACCTTTCTTGATAGCGATAGCAGCACCAGCTACATACGCCCACTTAGCGTTCTCGAAGCAGATACGCTGAGTATCTTCACACATCTGATAAGGGTCAACACCTGCGTCCTCGCAGATTTGATTAGCCTCTTCCAAGCTCTGAATACCGTTAGCATTAAGAGCAGCAAGAACCTGCTTCTCGCGACGTTCCTGACTTTCGTAACTTACTTTTCTAATCATATCTGTATCTCCTTATTATTCTTTACGTGGATCAATTGCTTTAACAACACCCTGCTCAGCAGTTGTACGACCGTAGCTACCTGTGAACTTCTTGACAGCCTCGTTAGCGTCCATACCGTTCTTGATAGCTTCCATCATCTTGCCGAGGTGAACATACTCATAACCACAAACCTGGCTGTCCTTATCGAGGAACTGCTTTGTGATGTAACCCTCTGTCAACTCGAGGTAACGTGTACCCTTAGCTACAGTACCATAGAGAGTACCAGTCTGTGAACGAAGACCCTTACCCAAGTCCTCAAGACCTGCACCGATAACGAGACCGCCCTCAGAGAAAGCGCTCTGGCTACGACCATAAACAATCTGGAGGAAGAGCTCGCGCATAGCTGTATTGATAGCATCGCATACGAGGTCAGTGTTCAAAGCCTCAAGAATAGTCTTGCCTGGGAGAATCTCAGAAGCCATAGCAGCTGAGTGAGTCATACCAGTACAACCGATAGTCTCAACAAGAGCCTCCTGAATAACGCCTTCCTTGATGTTCAAAGAGAGCTTGCAAGCACCCTGCTGAGGAGCACACCAACCCACACCGTGAGTATAACCAGAGATGTCTTTGATCTCTTTGCCTGAATCCATTTTCCCTCTTCAGGAATTGGAGCTGGTCCGTGGTTAGGACCCTTAGCGACAACGCACATGTTGTCTACTTCTTTAGAATAGATCATATTCGCTAAATTTTATATTAATGAATATTATAAGTATAAAGTTCTGTACTTAATTCATATTGTTTTGCTGAAACATCGGTGCCATCACCTCAATTCCGAGCACAAAAGTACAAAAATCCGGAAAATACCTAAAATGGGTATTCTTTTAACTCTTTAACCTAATATTTAGATTTTTCTTGGGTTTATGCACAATTTCATGTATCTTTGCAAACTGAAAATTGCAATTTTGTAGATTATGATCGAAGTAAAGATAAACGATGCCAAGCTTCAGCATGCTGCCGAGGCAGGCATGGATGAATTTGTAAAGGCTTTCGTGGACGCTATCCGCGAAGCGATTGGTGGTGAACTGACTGCCGAAACCATGGCGCAGCTCAACAGCGACCAGATTACTCTTCTGGCTTGGGATATCCTACATGAGGAGATGATGGATGGCGGAATGGTTCAGCTCATACATAACGGTTACGGTGCTTTCCTCTGGAAGAACCCTACCGACAAGGCGTTTAAAACTGGGGATTGACAGAACTCGCCAAACTCATCAAGAAGAGTCATTTCCTGTATAAAACAAACCATGAGGAGATTGAGCGCGACCTGACCGATGAGGAGTTTATGGCGCTCTACGAAAAATTTCCTGAGTTTGATGATTTTGACGATGAGTTCGTTGAGAACGAAGAAGAGTGGACCAGCAAGGTTGCCTTCTACATCGATGAACATATCGACAATTTCTGCGAAATTGTCAAAAGTTAATAGTTGGTAGTTAATAGCGGCTTCGCCGTATAGCAGGCTTGCCCTATAAATTATAAACTTTAAGCTATAAACTTATAATACATTATTATATATATGAACAAGCAAGAACAGGAACTCCGTAAGAAGAGTCCGATACAGATACGCAATAAGAAGGCTTCGTTCGAGTACTTCTTCGTTGATACTTATACCGCAGGCATTGTGCTTACGGGTACAGAGATAAAGTCAATCCGTGGCGGAAAGGCTTCGCTGGTAGATTGTTATTGCGATTTCTATCAGGGCGAACTTTGGGTCAAGGGAATGAACATCTCTCCTTATTTCTATGGTTCTTTCAGCAATCATGAGGCTCGCCGCGACCGCAAGCTTCTTCTCACCAAGCGCGAATTGCGCCGTCTTGAAGAGGACAGCAAGCAGCCTGGTTTTACCATTGTTCCAACCCTCATCTTTATCGATAATCACGGTAGAGCCAAGGTGGATATTGCCCTCTGTAAGGGAAAGAAGGAGTATGACAAGCGCCAGACTCTGAAAGAAAAGGAAGACAGAAGAGAGATGGATAGAGCAATCAAGCACTTTTAGACAATGAAGAATTTAAGAGAGATTGTAAAGGAGAAAATTCTGATTCTCGATGGTGCCATGGGTACTGAGATTCAGAAGTATAATCTTACAGAAGAAGACTTCAGAGGTGAGCGGTTCCGCGATTTGCCGGGTATGATGAAAGGCAACAACGACATGCTCAACATTACTCGTCCTGATGTGATATCTGATATTTACCGACGCTACCTGGAGGCTGGCGCCGATATTATTACAGCGAATACTTTTCGTGCCAGCGCATTTCGCAGGCTGATTATCACCTGGAGAACTGCGCCCGCGAAATGGCATTCGAGGGTGCCCGACTGGCACGTATCGAATGCGATAAGTTTTCTACGCCTGATAAACCACGCTTCGTTGCAGGAGATGTGGGACCAACCAACAAGACATGTTCCATGAGTCCGGACGTCAGCAATCCTGCCGCCCGCGAGATTACCTACGATGAGCTTTTCACCGATGTATGCGAACAGGTGGACGGACTTATCGAAGGCGGTGCTGACGTGATTCTCATCGAAACCATCTTTGATACACTCAACTGCAAGGCGATGATAGATGCAGCGCTCACCATGATGAAGAAACATGGAGTAGAGTTGCCTGTCATGATCAGTCTTACGGTAAGTGATCTGGCGGGCAGAACGCTCAGTGGTCAGACTGTAGATGCTTTCCTTGCTTCGCTTTCTCCTTATCCTATCTTCTCTGTCGGCATGAACTGCGCCTTTGGTGCTCCTCAGATGAAACCTTTCATCGAACACATGGCGCAGGTTGCACCTTATTATATTAGTGCGCATCCTAATGCCGGTTTGCCTAACGAGATGGGCGAATATGACGAGACTGCCGAATCGATGGCTCCGCAAATAGCCGAATTCATCGATGAAGGCATCGTGAACATCATTGGCGGATGCTGCGGTACTAGTCCTGAATTCATCGCACATTACGCCCGTATCGCTGAGGGTAAGAAGCCGCATCAAGTGGTGGAGAAACCTAAGTATATGTGGCTCTCGGGATTAGACCTTCTGCAGGTCGATGATTCCGTTCATTTACCGGTTGACGCCAGTCGGTTTGTCAACGTGGGCGAACGTTGTAACGTGGCTGGTAGCAGGAAGTTCCTGCGTTTGATTAACGAAAAGAATTATGAAGAAGCCATCGGTATTGCCAGAAAGCAAGTGGCTGATGGAGCAGCTGTCGTTGACGTGAATATGGACGATGGTTTGCTTGATGCGAAAGCCGAGATGGTTAACTTCCTGAATATGATTGCTGCCGAACCGGACATTGCGAAGGTTCCGGTGATGATCGACTCTTCAAATGGGACGTCATCGTGGCTGGCTTGAAGTGCTGCCAGGGCAAGTGTATTGTCAATTCCATCAGTTTGAAGGAGGGCGAGGAAGTATTCCTTTCTCATGCCCGCGATGTGTTGCGCTATGGTGCAGCCGTTGTTGTGATGTGTTTTGATGAAGTAGGACAGGCTACCACTTTCGAGCGCCGCATCGAGATAGCAGAACGTGCTTATCATCTTCTGGTAGACAAGTTGGGTATGAATCCGCTCGATATCATCTTCGACCCGAACGTACTTGCCATAGCTACGGTATGGAGGAGCATGATAATTATGCCGTTGAGTTCATCCGTGCAACGGAGTGGATTCATCAGAATCTGCCTGGCGCACATGTCAGCGGAGGTGTCAGTAACCTCTCGTTCTCATTCCGTGGCAATACTTATATCCGTGAGGCTATCCATTGTGTTTTCCTGCATCATGCCCAGCAGGTAGGTATGGACTTTGGTATTGTAAATACCAAAGCCAGAATGGATTACAATAAGATTCCTGAAGAACAGGTTCAGCTCATCGAGGATGTGGTGCTGAATAGGAGAAAAGGTGCAGCTGATGAACTCATCGAGCTTGCGGCAGAGATAAAAGCCCAGGCTGATGCTGCCAAGGCTGCAGCTAAGGCAGGCGGTGTTGCTCCCAAAAACCTGCTCCTGAATGGCGAAAGGAGAGTGTGGAAGAACGTTTGAAGTATGCGCTGCGCAAGGGAATCACCGATTTCCTGCAGCAGGATATTGACGAAGCACTTGCCAAATATCCTCATGCAGTAAACGTAATTGAGGGTCCTCTGATGGACGGCATGAACCTGGTAGGCGAACTTTTTGAAAGGCGAAATGTTCTTGCCGCAGGTTGTCAAGACGGCTCGCACGATGAAATCGGCAGTTTCTATCCTTCAGCCTCATATTGAGGCAGAAAAACAGGGTGGAGCAACAACTGCCGGGCAAGATTCTGATGGCAACTGTGAAGGGCGATGTTCATGATATCGGAAAGAACATCGTCTGCGTGGTTATGTCATGTAACAATTACGAAATCATCGACTTAGGTGTGATGGTTCCAGCCGAACAGATTGTACAGAAAGCTATCGATGAAAAGTAGATGCAATCGGTTTGAGCGGACTTATCACCCTTCGCTTGAAGAAATGGTTCATGTGGCCCGAAAATGCAGAAAGCTGGTTTGCGCATTCCTATCATGGTAGGTGGGGCAACGACGAGCGAACTGCATGTGGCTCTGAAGATTGCGCCTGAATATGACGGACCGGTTATCTGGGTGAAGGACGCATCGCTCAATGCCGGAATATGTGCCCGCTTCCTCAACGAGGCTGAATGCCCTAAGTTTGAGGCGGAACTGAAGGAACGCTACGAGAAACTTCGCCAGAACTATCATGAAGAGCAGGCTAAGATAGCCTCGCTCTCAGAGGCAAGAAAGAACAAGCTGGAGCTGTTCTGACAAGATAAAGAATACAACGTTTTAGGATAATTATATGATTAAAACTGTGATTTTTGATATGGGTGGTGTCATCATCACCCTCGACGAGAATGAGGCAGGCAAACGTTTCATTGAGTTGGGTATGAAGGAGTTTGCGGAGAAGATGGACCCTTATAAACAGGTTGGCTTAAACGGCCAGCTGGAAGAGGGCAAGATTTCCGAGGAGGAATACCGTCGGGAAGTGTGCAAGAAGATTGGCCGCGAGGTAACCTTCGAGGAACTGCAGCATTGCTGGCTGGGCTACATGAAGGAAATTCCAGAACGCAATCTGGTTACTCTCCGCAATCTTAAGAAGCAGGGCTACCGTGTAATCTTGCTCAGCAATACCAACCCTTATGTATCAGCCTGGGTAGACAGCGAGGCATTCTCTGCCGACGGTCATCCTATCGGCGATTATTTCGATGCGATGTATCGTTCTTATGAAGTAAAGTATATGAAGCCGGATGAGAATTTCTTCCGTTATGTCCTTTCTCAGGAGCAGATTATGCCAGAGGAGTGCCTGTTTATTGATGATGGTCCCCGTAACTGCTGTGCAGCCTCTGAACTGGGACTGTTTACTTATTGTCCACAGAATGGCGAAGACTGGTGCGATAAGATTTACGAGCATTTGAAGTAATTATTTGTGGTGATTATTTGCACTAAAATGCAAATAATTGCCATTTTATTTTGTGCTCTGCAATAAAATGTACTTTTGCAGTCGCAAATATTAAATACATAATACAATGATTAAGAAGAAAGATGGCATTGCTTGCCAGGTCAGCCTCTTACAGAGCTCGACAAGCAGGTAATGTTTTGGGAAAACAAGGGTAAACTTGTTCCTACCCGTGACTTGATTAAAACTCCAGAACAGATAGAAGGCATCCGCAAGAGTGGTGTCGTAAACACCGGTTGTCTTGATGCGGTAGCCGAGATGATCCGTCCGGGAATCAACACCCAGGAGATTGATGATCTCTGCATGCAGTATTGTAAGGATCATAATGCCATTCCTGCGTGTCTCAATTACGAAGGCTATCCTAAGAGCGTTTGTACCTCTATCAACGAAGTGGTTTGCCATGGTATTCCTAAGGAAGAGGATGTGCTCGAAGAGGGCGATATCATCAATGTGGATATGACAACCATCGTAGATGGCTATTACGCTGATGCCAGCCGTATGTTCATCGTTGGCGGCAAGACTACTCCTGAAAAGGAGCAGCTGGTTCGCGTAGCCAAGGAATGCCTGGAAATCGGTATGGAGGTTGCCAAGCCATACTCGTTCGTAGGTGATATCGGTCATGCTATCGAGAAGCATTGCAAGAAGTATGGTTATGGTGTGGTTCGCGATCTTTGCGGTCATGGCGTAGGTTGCCAGTTCCATGAAGAGCCTGAGGTCCTTCACTATGGTCATAGAGGCACAGGCATGCTGCTCGTTCCGGGCATGGTGTTCACCATCGAGCCAATGATCAACATGGGCACCTGGCAGGTTTTCCTCGATGCCGACGATCCGTACGGATGGGAAGTAATCACCGGTGATGAGAAGCCATCTGCGCAGTGGGAGCACACGCTTGTGATGACAGAGACAGGTGTGGAGATTCTTACACACTAGTGTTAGTTAATAGTTGATAGTTTATAGTTAATAGGGCATTCTTGCTTGAGTCTCATGGATAAGGTGTTTTATGCTATAAACTATAAATTATAAATTATAAACTTTGATATAATGAAGGATATATATATATTAGGTATAGAGAGCAGCTGCGACGATACCTCTGCTGCAGTGCTCAAGAATGGTGTGCTGCTGAGCAATGTTACCGCCTCTCAGGAGGTTCACAAGGCTTACGGCGGTGTTGTTCCGGAGTTGGCTTCCCGTGCCCACCAGCAGAATGTGGTTCCTGTCGTTGACCAGGCCATCGCGCGTGCCGATCAAGAAGGAAGATCTTTCTGCCGTAGCCTTCACCCGTGGTCCGGGTCTGATGGGTTCGCTCCTTGTGGGTGTAAGTTTTGCCAAGGGATTCGCCCGTTCGCTCAATATTCCGATGATTGATGTAAACCATCTGCAGGGTCATGTTATGGCTCATTTCATCAAGGAAAGCGATGATGACCAGAGTGCACCTCCATTCCCGTTCATCTGTCTTCTCGTGAGCGGTGGAAATTCGCAGATTGTAAAGGTGAATGCCTACAACGATATGGAAGTGCTGGGACAGACCATCGATGATGCGGCTGGCGAGGCTATTGACAAGTGTGCCAAGGTACTGGAGTGGGGCTATCCTGGTGGTCCTGTCGTAGATAAGTATGCACGCCAGGGCAATCCGAAGGCATTCAGTTTCTCTGAGCCTCATATTCCGGGATTGAACTACAGTTTCTCCGGTTTCAAGACCAGTTTCCTCTACAGCCTGCGCAAATGGGTGGCTGCTGATCCTGATTTTGTAGAGAAGAACAAGTACGATCTGGCTGCCAGCATAGAGTTTACCATCGTTGATATTCTGATGAAGAAGCTCCGCATGGCTGTCAAGCAGACCGGGCATCAAGCATGTAGCTGTAGCTGGAGGTGTGAGTGCCAATAATGGTTTGCGCAACGCTTTCCACGATCATGCCAAGCGCTTCGGCTGGACTATCTACATCCCTAAGTTCAGCTATACTACCGATAATGCGGCGATGATAGGCTGCGTGGGAACCTTCAAGTATCGTGATGGTGAGTTTGCAACCATCGACTTGCCAGCCTATAGTAAAGTAACATTTAAGTAATTAACAAAACAAGATGGAATTTGAAACAAAGATATTGAGCAAGGGCATCCAGGAGATGCTCTACAATAGTGACAAGACAGTAGGCACAGCAGAGAGCTGCACAGGCGGTCGTATCGCCGAGGCGCTGATTTCTGTGCCAGGTGCCAGCAATTACTTCAAGGGTGGTGTAATAAGCTACACCAACGAGGTAAAGGAGAATCTTTTGGGCGTGAGCCATGAGGTTCTGGAGGAGCAGACTGCCGTTTGCGAGGAAGTGGCTAGGAGATGGTGCTCGGCACAATCAAGACCCTGAATGTAGACTTCGCCATTTCAGCAACGGGTGTGGCTGGTCCAACGGGTGGAACTCCAGCCATTCCTGTGGGCACAATCTATGTAGGTTATGGCGATAAGAACGATGTTCGCGTGGTAAAACTCACCGAAGATTTCGGACGCGACATCAACCTTGCAATTGCCACAAATACAGCGCTTAAAGGCATGCTCGAATTCTTGAAAGAACATGCTGAAGAACTTAAAAGAGGCTTAAATTGCTAATTTAAGGCTATCAAATATTAATAATCCTTAAAGACGGCGTTCTTTTAGGGATTATTTTGTTATTACCAAATTATTTTGTAATTTTGCACTCTGTTTGGAATAGGTATCAATTAACGAATTACAAAATTAAAGATAGAAATGTCTAAGATTTGTCAAATTACAGGTAAGAAGGCACAGTTAGGTTGCAATGTGTCTCACTCAAAGCACCGTACAAAGAGAAGCTTTGATGTTAACCTCTTCAGCAAGAAATTCTACTATGTAGAAGAGGGTTGCTGGATCAGCCTCAAGATCAGTGCTGCTGGTCTTCGTCTTATTAATAAGGTAGGTCTCGATGCTGCTTTGAATCAGGCAGTAAAGAAGGGCTACGTAGATTGGAAGGACATTAAAGTTATAGGAGAATAAATATCATGGCAAAGAAAGCAAAAGGTAATAGAGTACAGGTTATCCTCGAGTGCACTGAACACAAGAACAGTGGTATGCCAGGTACAAGCCGTTACGTGACTACAAAGAATCGTAAGAACACTCCTGAGCGTCTTGAGTTGATGAAGTACAACCCAATCCTTAAGAAGATGACTCTTCACAAGGAGATTAAGTAAGCTTAGCTTACAAGTTTAATAATTTTATCAATTTAAATAGACTATGGCAAAGAAAGCGGTCGCTACCCTCCACGAAGGTAACATGGATGGTCGCGCATATACAAAGGTTATCAAGATGGTTAAGAGCCCTAAGACTGGTGCATACGTTTTCGATGAGAAGATGGTACCAAACGAGGCTGTTAAGGATTTCTTCAAGGATTAATTTCCTTGCAGATGATGCATCGTTGAATTTAGATTACATCAAAATTCAAATATAAAGATAAAGGTCGCTACCCAATTAGGGGAGCGACCTTTTTTTCTTCTTTTTCTTTTCTAAGGTCAAGAAAACAGCTTTTGCCCTTTTACAATACTACTTGAAGCTTCTTTCATCGTCTCTTACGAATCTTCTTAGCGTTTGTTTGCTTCCTCTAATCATCGTTTGACACCTCTCACGGCCTGGCTCTCTAACGGATTCTCCGGCCAGAAATGCTTAGGGTAACGGCGCTTCAGTTCCTTGCGGACTTCGAAATAAGTGCCTTGCCAAAAACTTGCGAGATCCTGAGTAAGCTGAACGGGCTTGAAGCCGGGAGATAACAACTCAAGCAGAAGGGGCTGTCTGCCAGCATCGACAGTGGGAGTTGATGTCATTCCGAAACACTCCTGAAGCCGCACACTCAGAACCGGGGCTTCGGCCCCCAAGCGATAATCGATGCGGATGTTGCTGCCCGATGGCACACGGATGTGGGTGGGAGCAAGGCGGTCTATCTCCTGCTGAAGATCATAAGGAAGGATGTTCCAAAGGATTTCGCACAGGTTGAGTTTCTTCAGCTCAGTAACAGAAGTCTTCATCTTACCACCTTCTTCGAGATAGAATGGGAGCCACGCTCGGGCTGTTGTCAGGAGATGCTCTGTTGACAGGTCGGGAATCTCCAGTTCCGGATGCCATTCAGCTACTTGCGCCACGCGCTGTTGCAGACGATGAACGGATTCGTTCCAATCGAACATGCTGAGTCCGTCTTTTCTGGCAGCTTCGCAGATAATATTAGAAACAGTCTCTCGGCTGGCATTCTGTATCGGCTTGCTGTCTATGACGAGTGCTCCTATACGGGTTTCCTGCTGCATCTTCACCGCCAGCGCTTTACTGTCCCAGGAAATATTCTCGCAGGTTTGTGCCGGCAAGTTCTTCCAGTTGACGGGGGCTGAGAGAAATACTCTTCCTTTCCGTCCCTGCCCAGAATTGGATGATGAGGTTGAAGCGAGGTTGAGTGATGCGATGGCAAGCCATTCGTTTGCTGCCATGCTGTCGCACGGGTCGATGAAAATCGTGTTGCCATTCGACATCTTGAAGTTGCCCGTATGGTCGGTGGCATGGGCGATGCGCTCAGGGTAGGCTAGGGCGATGAGATGGCCTACTTCCTCAGCATCAATTGGCTCGTTGTCTTCCCTGATACGCAGCATCTTCCTGTATTCCTGGGCAATCTGAGCGATACGGTTCCAACGCCCCAGATTCTTCTTGCAGCGTGCGGAACGGAGGATAGAAAGGCGGAGCGTCATGTCTGAATCTTCATTTTCGCCCATCGGGTCTTTCTCTTCCAGCAGAGCAGCAATGTCGCAGGCCAGGGCTTGGCTCGCCGGAGAATCGCTGCTGATCATCATCTTGGCAATGCGCGGATGACAAGGAAGTTGAGCCATTCTGCTGCCTTCTGCGGTGATGCTGCCACTGAGAGCGTGAGCATCATGATCAGGAGTGAGGGCGTTGAGCGACATAAGAAGTTGCTGTGCCAATACGAGGTTGCCCTTGGGAGGAAGGGTGAGCCAAGGCAGCAGTTCCGGTTTGTTTTCCCCGAAAGCTGCAATGTCGAGAACCAGCGAAGAGAGATCTGCATCCAGTATTTCGGGCAGCCGTTGTTCTGGCATCAGATGTTCCGAGGTCTGTGTCCAAAGCCGGTAACATACGCCTGATGTGATTCTGCCCGCACGCCCCCTTCGTTGCGTAGCCATGTCCTGACTGATACGAACGGTTTCGAGATGGCTCAAGCCTGTACGGGCATCATAAACCAGTTTTCGGCAGAGTCCGGAATCCACAACGATTCTTACTCCTTCGATGGTGAGAGAAGTTTCGGCGATAGGAGTGGCCAGTACGATTTTCCGTTCGTTCGGTTTGGAAGGAGCGATGGCGAGTCGCTGCTTTTCAGGCGAAAGGTTGCCGTAGAGTGGATAGATTTCCGTTGAAGATAAGGCAGAGCGAAGCAGTTCTTCGCATTTCATGATTTCTCCCTGTCCCGGCAGAAAGGCAAGAATGTCACCTTCCTGGTTTCTGAAAGCCTGACAGATTGTGGCTGCCATTTCCTGCGCTACCTGATATCTGTCGATGTCGTGGTCTGCATAAATGGTTTCTATCGGAAACATTCTGCCTTTACTCTCGATAAGCGGAGCCTGAAGTGCCTGACAGATGATAGAAGCATCGATTGTTGCTGACATGATAATGAGCTTCAGGTCGGGGCGGATGATTTCCTGTGTTTGCCGGGCCAGCGCTAACGCCAGATCGGAATTGATGCTGCGCTCATGAAACTCATCAAAGATGAGGCACGAAACGCCTTCGAGTGTAGCATCATTGACCAGCATTCGGGTGAGAATGCCCTCGGTAAGGACTTCGATGCGTGTTTCATCCGAAACCTTGCTTTCGAATCTTACCCGATAGCCGATGGTTTTGCCCACGGGCTCTCCCAGAATCTGCGCCATCCGTTCGGCAATCTGGCGAGCAGCCAGGCGGCGCGGTTCGAGCATCAGAATCTTACCCTGACTTTTAAGATGATCATGGATGAAGCCTTCCAATGCCTGATCACTCATGCCCCGCAGAATGGTGAGCGGGAGGAGGGTAGATTTACCGGCTCCAGGAGGAGCTGTAATAACAAGGTTAGCCGACTCCATCAATGCTTCATTGACAGAGTCGGCTATCTGGTAAGCTGGCAGATGACCAGCCTGCTGTTCTATTCTATCTAAGTTCATTTCTTCTTATTTCACAAACTTCAGATTTCTTTTATTTCACAAATTTCAGAATCTCTTTACTCTTTCTGCTCTTTTTGGCAGGAATCGGCATGAAGCCTTCTGTGAGTCCTGTTTTATCTGTCATGGTCTGGAAAACGGAGGCGGCATAGGAAGAGAGTTTCTTCTCTGCCAGTTCTTGCTTGATAGCATCCTCATCATAATCATCAGCATAGAGGAGAGTGTGTAAATCGTCAAGATATTTTTGCGGAATATTCTGATGCGGCATGCGGCTTTTTATCTGCATAATCTGTGCGATGATTGCCTGTTTGGTTTGGGCAGCGATGGCTTCTGCCTTTTGCTGCTCGAAGACTGCCAGCGTCTCCTCATCCGTCTCCTGCCAGTTTTGCATCATGGCTTCAGTGTTGGTAAGATGACTGTAGCCTGCATAGCGAATCAGGGCGATGCGCTTGTTCCAACCTTTCTTTTCCAGATAGTTTTTCTCCATAGGGGTAGTAGCTACTATGAGGTTGGCTTTGGCGTACATGGCTTTCTGATACATAGACTGTTGCAGTGAACGCTTCAAGTAAGGGTTCTTGCAGTTTCTCTCAGAAATATCGCCTAGTGGACAAACGATGTAGGGAATGTCCATCTGCTTTGCTTTCTTGGCTATCTGGGCTCCCTGCCATGTCCATGCTCCTATAACCAACACAATGTCGGCATCAACCAGACTGTTGGTGATGTCGAGCTGTTTATTCAAGGCTTCGATGTATGGAAGATACATCTTCAGCAACTTCTTATGGTTGGAAATGAACAAATATACTTTCATCGTTCTGTCGGTTATTTTTAACTGTTATTATTCTGATAGACTGTTACTTCCTTTTTGCCCTGTTTAGAGTTTATGAGAAGTGAAATCGTTTTTGTCAGCCCGCCAATAGCGCAATTTGGTAGCCAGATTTCTCCAGATAATTCCATATTCGAAGAATGGCAGTTTGAACATCGCTATTCCGTCATCAAAGTGTTTGATGGCCTTGTTGGCTATCAGCATTCTCACGATGAACAGCAAGAGGAAACTGAAACCTGCGCATCCTGTAAGAATCCAATTCTTCATGAGGATAGAGTAGGCTGCAACGGCCAGTGTTGCTATCAGGCTGAGATGTGGCATGAGATGGTCAAAGAACATGAGGGTTCGCATGGAACCGGCTCTTTCCAAACTCTTGCGTGAAGCCTGCAGATAGAGGTGGGCATTGTGCCAGCCCTTGTTCGATGGTGCTTCGCGGATGAGCCATGCATCGCAATCCAGTTCTGTAGCTGTATCGCCACAATGGGCATACTTGTTGACGAGAAAATCGTATTCGCCGCGAACATATTCCAGGTTGCCCTGATAGCCCTGTTCCTTCATGAAGTCGCTCTTGCGGAACGCTACGTTTGGCATGTGGCTGCGATAACCATAGGTCTGCTGGGCACGGCGCAAAACATAGTAAGCCTTGCGGATGCTGTCGAAACGGCGTACGCTCTTGGTTTCCTCATCAAGGGCTACATATCCCAATACCAGATGGTTGGGGTCCTGACATTGACGGACCATGGTTTGCAGCCACTTGTCGTTGCTTGGGCGGCAATTAGGTTCTGTCAGAATAATCCATTCATGTTTGGCTGCCTTCACACCCAGTGTAATCTGCAATTTTTTGCGGCTCATGTAGCGTGAACTCTCAGGAATGTAAGTATAATACAGATGAGGGTTCTCGGCTGCTGTTCGCTTCAGAAAATCCTGTGTCTCGCCATCTGTACTCTGGCAGACTACGATTACCTGATAGTCGGCAGCGTACTGCTGACGCAGGAACATAGGGAGATTCCTCTCCAATTCAGCAAGATTATCGTGTGCGGTAATGAGTATACTGACAGGAGGTTGATTCTCTGCCGTTTCTGTTTTTTGAAAGCGCAACGAGCGCAGAAATGGATTTATCAGCGATCCGAGAACCGCCAATAAAACCACCACTGCGCCTGCTATTATAGTAGTTGTACTAATGATCATCATTTTCTTTTTCTCGTAATATAGAAAGCTAGAGAAAGGAGAATCCTATAAACTCTTAACTTTTAACTTTCAACTATATTAAAAGTCTTCTGTAATATACCCCTTTGGCAACTGGCGACAGTTATACTGGCTCGCCATAATCTCACCATAGGCTCCGGCTGAGCGGAGGGCGATGAGGTCCCCGCGATGGGCTTTGTTGATGTCGACAGCCTTGCCGAAGACATCGCTTGATTCGCAGATAGGACCTACTACGTCGTAAGTTTCTACAGGTTCATCGCTTGAGATGTTTTCAATCTTATGGTAAGCCTGATAGAGAGCAGGACGGATAAGGTCGGTCATTCCTGCATCCACAATGGCAAACTGTTTGGCTGTGCCCTGCTTGATGTAGAGTGTCTTGGTGATGAGAGAACCCATCTGACCCACTACAGCGCGACCCAACTCGAAGTGAAGCTTCTGACCATCGCGCAACTTCAGTTTCTTTGCGTATGTATCGAAATAATCCTTGAAATTAGGGATTGGCTGTCGGTTTGGATGATTATAGTCAATGCCCAATCCGCCTCCCACATTGATGTTCTTCACAACGATGTGATGTGCTTCAAGCTGGTTCTGAAGTTCGTTGATACGGTTGCAGAGTGCCTCGAAATCCCCCATGTCGAGGATCTGGCTTCCGATGTGGAAGTGCAGTCCGAGGAACTGGATGTTCTTCATCTTGGCAGCCTCTTCGATTACGGCTTCCATGTCGCGCATGGCAATTCCGAACTTGTTTTCTGCCAGACCTGTTGTGATGTTTGCATGCGTATGGGCGCCGACATCCGGATTGATGCGGAAACAAACCTGCGCAATCTTATTCTGTTTTTCAGCCAGTTCATTGATGATTTCCAACTCCGGAATACTCTCTACATTGAAGCAGAAGATGCCTTTCTCCAATCCGAGGTTGATTTCCCAATCGCTTTTGCCTACACCAGCGTAAACAATCTTGCTGGCTGGAAATCCGGCTTTGATGGCTGCCTGAATTTCTCCTCCGCTCACACAGTCGGCTCCTAAACCAGCCTGACAGATGATATTGAGCACCTTAGGGTTAGCATTTGCCTTTACGGCATAGTGCACTTCAAATCCCTCGTGCTTGCCAGCCTCTTCATTGATGGTTTTCAATGTCTGGCGCAACACATTGGTGTCGTAATAGTAGAACGGAGTCTGTATCTCCTGAAACTTATCTATCGGAAATGTACCTTTCATTTCACTTAATCTTAAATTAATACCTTATTATAGTTAAATCAGAATATCCAATTTATAGTAAATCAGAATATCCAACGAAGAGTGGATAGGAAGCATTACATACGAATTCTTCACTTTTCACTCTTCGTTTTCATTTGCATTACTTCTTCTCGAACAATACGTTGCTCAAGTTCTGTAATGCCTGCTTCTTATCTTTCTCTCTGATGAGGAATGAGATGTTGTAGTTAGAACCACCATAAGAAATCATGCGTACAGGAATATTCTTCATCGCATCGGTAGCGATGGTCTCGAAGCCAACGTTGCTCCAGTCCAAATCACCTACAACGCAGATGATGCACATATCAGAATCTACAGTTACTGTACCATATTTCTTCAGCTCGTTTACGATGTCGTTAAGATGAGAATCATTATCAATACTCATGCTGACACCCACCTCTGAAGTAGCAATCATATCAATTGGAGTCTGATAGCTCTCGAAGATTTCGAATACCTTGCGTAGGAAACCTGTAGCGAGCAACATGCGGCTACTCTTGATTTTGATGGCTGTGATGTTGTCCTTGGCAGCAACAGCCTTGATCTTGCCGCGTACGATGACATTGTCGATGATTGTACCGTCGGCCTTAGGATCCATGGTGTTCTTCAAGCGTACAGGGATGCCTGCATACTTAGCTGGCTGAACACAGGTAGGGTGGAGAATCTTGGCACCGAAGTAAGCCAACTCTGCAGCCTCCTCGAAGTTCAACTGGCGTACTGCCTCAGTGTGCTCTACGACACGAGGGTCGTTGTTGTGCATTCCGTCGATATCGGTCCAGATCTGAATTTCGTCAGCTGGGAGAGCTGCACCGATAAGAGATGCGGTGTAGTCGCTACCGCCACGCTGCAGATTGTCAACCTCGCCGTATGCGTTGCGGCAGATGAATCCCTGAGTGATGTAAATCTGATAGCCCTGGTTCTGCTCCATGATAGCAGCCAACTTCTCCTTGATGTACTGAGGATCCGGTTCTGCGTTCTTGTCAGTGCGCATAAAGTCTAATGCACTGAGCAATACAGCCTTTACACCCTGTTCCTTCAAGTAGTTTACAACCATGTTGGTGCTCATCATCTCGCCCTGAGCCACGATGCTCTTCTCCTCGAAAGAAGTGAAGAGGTCTTTGGTGAATGAGCGGAGATAGTTGAATTCGCCCTGCAAGAACTCACGAGTTGTATTTTTCATCTCCTCGGTAGAGTAGAGTTCTTCTACATGCTGCATGTATTTCTTCTCCAAGTTGTTGATTACCTCGTTGGCGCCCTCTGGATTCTTCTTGTAAAGATAGTCAGAGATCTCAACGAGAGAGTTTGTTGTACCGCTCATCGCAGACAATACGATGAAAGTTGGTTCACCTGATTCTGTAACCAAAGAGGCTACTCCCTTCATGCGCTCTGGTGAGCCTACAGAAGTACCTCCGAATTTCATTACCTTCATAGTCGTAATTTTATTTAATTATTTCACTTAATTATCTTCTCCATCCTCTGTGAGGTCGATGTGGTTGTACTCGTTGGTTACGTCGTAGAGCACACCTTCCTTACAGCGGTAAACGATGCCTGGGAATTTGTCGAGCATCGGGATGTTATGGGTTGTCATCACAACAGCTGTGCCTTGTTTGGTGATGTCTTTCAGCAGACTCACGATGTTACTAGCAGTCTCTGGGTCGAGATTGCCTGTAGGCTCATCGGCGATGATGATTTTAGGATTATTGAGAATGGCGCGGGCAATGGCTACACGCTGCTGCTCACCACCTGAGAGCTCATGAGGCATCTTGTCGATTTTATCAATCATGCCTACTTCGTTGAGCACCTCTTCGATACGCTTTTCTCTGTCTTTTTTGTTTTTCCAGCCTGTTGCCTTGAGTACGAATTCAAAGTTCTTGCGAACGGTGCGGTCGTGTAGCAGCTGGAAATCCTGAAAGATGATTCCCAATTCCTTACGCAGAGCCGGAATCTCCTTTCGCCTGATAGTTTTGAGGTCTCTGCCGAGAATTTCAGCCTTCTCGGTTTCGCCTTCTACAAGGTCTAGTTCGCAATAAAGTGTCTTTAATAGCGAACTTTTACCAGAGCCGACTTTTCCAATAAGGTAGGCGAATTCTCCTTCGTCAATATGGAAATTGATGTTTTGGAGCACGCACTTGTCGGCCTGATATATGCTGACGTTCTGATAATCTATTAACATCTTCTATTTTTTTCTCCTTAATGTTAGTTTGTTATTTCATTTCGCCCTTGCTCTTGGCAACGCGGCGTTTCTTATCCCATTCCGGATCGTGACGCATCTGAAGTTCTTTCACAACATCTTCTATTCTCAAGCCCTTGCTTGTGAGCAGAACGATGAGGTGATAGAGAAGGTCTGAACTCTCGTAAATGAGTTTCTCGTTGTTGCCGTTTGTTGCTTCGATAATGGTTTCAATAGCTTCTTCTCCAACCTTTTGTGCCATTTTGTTAACGCCTTTCTTGAAGAGGCTGGTAGTGTAGCTTCCCTCTGGCATTTCTTCGTGGCGCTTGTTGATGAAGTCCTGAAGCTCTGAGAGGAAGAGGATTGGGTTGAGCGTATTCTCTTCTGCCCAGCAGGTGTCTGTACCTTTGTGGCAGGTTGGACCATCTGGGTGAACCTTAACCAGCAAGGTGTCGTTATCGCAGTCGTTCTGAATGCTAACGAGATTCAGGAAGTTGCCTGATGTTTCACCTTTTGTCCAGAGGCAGTTGCGTGAACGGCTCCAGAATGTTACCTTTTTGGTTGCTATTGTCTTATCGTATGCTTCCTGATTCATGAAGCCTAGCATCAAGACGTTCTTTGTAACTGCGTCTTGGATGATGGCAGGAACCAGTCCGCCTAATTTTTCGAAATCTATTTCCATTTTATCTTGTTTTTATTTTCTTACATTATTATATTCCCCGTGTTCTATATTCTCACGTTGATTCCTTCTTCTCTCAGGTATTTCTTGAGGTCAGGAATGGCAATCTCGCCAAAGTGGAACACGCTGGCTGCCAGGGCAGCATCTGCCTTGCCTTGGGTGAACGCATCGCGGAAATGCTCCATTTTTCCTGCACCTCCTGAGGCGATGATAGGAATGCTTACTTCTTCAGCAAGACGGGCGAGGGCTTCGTTTGCGAATCCCTGTTTCACACCGTCATGATCCATACTGGTAAAGAGAATTTCACCGGCACCCCGGTCGGCTACTTCCTTAGCCCAGTCAAACAGTCCTAGTTCCACCCGTTCTCTTCCGCCTTTTACATAACAGTGCCAGCCGTCAGAATCGAGACGTGCATCAATGGCGCATACGCAAACCTGTGAGCCATAATGGTTGGCAATTTCATCGATGAGCTCCGGATGTCGGATGGCAGCACTGTTGATGCTAACCTTGTCGGCTCCTGCGTTGAGCAGGCGGTCAACATCTTTGAGTTCATTGATTCCACCTCCCACAGTAAATGGGATATTGATTTCGGCAGCCACGCGGGTTACCATATCCGTAAAGGTTTTGCGCTCTTCGAAACTCGCTGTAATATCGAGGAATACGAGCTCATCGGCTCCAGCATCGCTATAAGCTTTTCCCAGTTCTACCGGGTCACCAGCGCTGCGAAGGTTTACGAAATTGGTTCCCTTTACCGTCTCGCCGTTCTTTACATCAAGACAAGGAACGATTCGTTTAGCTAATCCTTTGCTTTTACTTTGAATTTTCACCATTGTATTTTAATTCTTATCGATTGAAGCTTTTTCCCTTACAGGGCGTGTCGAGAATAGCTCCGAGCAATTAACTGTCAGCTATTAATATTAACTGTCAACTATTTAACTATTAACTAGTTTCTTAACATCGATTTTCCCTTCGTAGAAAGCTTTTCCAAATACTACGGCAGGAATTCCTGCAGTTTCCAATGCTTCGATGTCTTCGTTGCAACTCACTCCGCCTGAGGCGATAAGATGCAGTTGAGGATAGGCAGCCATTACTTCTTTGTAGAGTTCTATGGCAGGTCCCTGCAGCGTTCCGTCTTTGCTGATTTCTGTGCAGAGAACATAGCGTACTCCTTTATCGATGTACTTTTTCAGGAAAGGAAGGAGATCTTCAGAAGAATCTTCTTTCCATCCATTGATAGAAATCTTTCCGTTTCTTACGTCGGCTCCCAGAATCAGGCGGTCGGCTCCATACTTGTCTAGCCATTGCATGAAGAGTTCAGGATTGGTGACGGCAATGCTGCCCACTGTAACCATGCTTGCTCCTGCAGCAAAAGCTTTCTCAATATCTTTTTCGGTCTTGATTCCGCCACCGAAATCAACCACGAGAGAGGTTTCTGTGGTAATGGCCTTCAACACCGCATCATTTACGATGTGCTTTGACTTGGCTCCATCGAGGTCTACTACATGAAGGCGTTTGAAGCCCATCTGCTCAAACTGTTTTGCAATCTCGGCAGGATTGTCATTGTAAACCTTCTTCTGGTCGTAATCGCCTTTGGTAAGACGAACACACTGGCCATTTATCAAGTCGATAGCTGGAATTAATTCTATCATATTTGTATTTTCTCTTTTATTTTATCTCTAAAAAGTTCTTTAAAATCTGTTCTCCCACCTTTCCGCTCTTTTCAGGATGGAACTGGCAGGTATAGAAATTATCTTTGTGGAGCGATGCGCTATAAGGAAGAATGTATTCTGCCTTGGCAATGGTCTCCTCGCAGAGTGGCACATAATAACTATGTACGAAATAGGAGTAGGGATGAAGCAGCGCATCAGCGGTAGACTTGTCTGAGTCAGAATCCATTCTGTTTCCGAACCCCTTATAAAGGTCAGTCTTCAAATCATAGATTTCATTCCAGCCCATAGCAGGCACCTTGTCTTCGTGTTTCTGAGGCAGGAATCGCTTTACATCTACATCAAAGATTCCGATGCAATCTACGTCACCTTCTTCCGAATGGCGGCACAAGAGTTGCTGTCCTACACAAATGCCCAGGACGGGTTGCTTCAAGTTCTTGATTACTTGATCAAGCTGATGAGCCTTCAGATATTCCATTGCTTCTCTTGCCTGGCCTTGTCCTGGGAAGAGAACGCGGTCAGCCTTCTGGAGCATTTCTGCATCATCTGTAAGTACAGGTTCGATGCCTAAACGCTTCATGGCGTTGACTACGGAATAGATATTTCCGGCATTATATTTTACGATTGCTACATCCATAACCTAACGTAATTCGTTTCTATTTCTTATTTTTCGATGCAAAGGTACACATTTTCTTTTAATTTAAAGAAAATAAAAACAAAAAGATTACGAAATATAGTAGATTTCTTTCAGAAAGTTAGAAATATGGCGTGTTTTTACGTTTCCGTTAAGTGAAAAAGGAGCAATTGAATGTAAACCAACATCTAATTGCTCCTTTTGAAGTGTTTATTTTGATAATCGAAACTTCTTAGTTTTCTTCTTCACTGTCTGCTGTGCGGAGAATGATAGAAGTTGCTCCGATGGTGAACAGGGTTCCGTCTTCGATAACGCGGCGTTCTCTGTCACCCAGAATCTCATTGTCAACGAAAGTTCCTGTATAACTTGGTCCATCGCGGAGTACATATTTCAATTTGCCTTTCTTGTCGCGGCTAACGTTGATTACGCAATGGTTCATGTCAACGCTTGGGTCTACGGTTTCGATAGGGCAGTTGATTCCGCTGTTCTTCATGTAGCGGCCGATGATGTTGTCGCCTAACTGCAGCGGGATGACCTGTTTGTAAGCGAATACGTTCTCGATGACAACGATAGAACCGTATCCCTTCTCGTTGGCATTCTCGTCAAGTTTTTCCTCCTTGCGAGTTTCGCGGAGCTTGGAAACTCCCATTCGGATGCCAAACTGCTTATTGCAATTAGGACAAACGAAAACGAGACTCTGACCTGCCTGATACTTGGTCTCATCGAAGGTGATAAAATTATCGCATTTAGGACAACGTACTCTTTTCATATTCTTTTTCTTACTTTTCTGTCTATATTATAATAATGTGTTGTAGAAGCTTTCGATACTCCTTGCTATTTGTTCTAGCTATAAGCTATAAACTCTTAACTATCAACTATTCTTTCACTTTCGTAATCCAGCCGTCAGTAAAAGCATCATAGTTGTGTAAACGGTTGAGAGCAGTATAAGCTTCGCCCTCGGTAGAGTATGTTCCGTATATAACTTTTACATTATTATCCGTAATTAACACCCTAGCTTCCTTGAATCCCTTGTTTTGGAGAAGTTCAGCATAGCTCGCAGCATTGCGCTTGGTAACACGACTTGCCAAAACGATGCTATAGTAAGAAGAGGCTGTTTGCAATTCGTTGTCCTGAGTCATGTTGACAGACTTGGCAGGAATGCTCTCTTCTGCCTGTGATTCTGTACTAAGAACCAGTTCTTGAGGTTGCGCAACCTTATTAATCTCCTTAGGCATGATGCGGTTCAGCATGCCTGTGTCGATTTGGCTCTTCTGAACGGTTGGGGTTCCCAATGGAGAAGAGTAGGTGAAGAATGCAATGAGAGCGATGCAGGCTGCTGCAATATTGCGCAACCAGCTCTTCTTGATGCTGATGAATTCGGCATTTGATTCTTCTTCGTTAACGAACACAGAATTGTTGACAGAGAGTCTACTCTCCATCTTCTGGTTACTATCCTGATTCTTGACTTCGCTTTCTGTACGATTGTTTTCTACTGTCTTTGCTGGCATTTCAATGATTGAAGCAGCAGAATCTTCAGTCTTCTGAACCTCTTCTGCAGAAATCTGCGCGAGTGGGAGCATGTTTAAGCCACCCAAACCATACAACTCAGGGGTAAGAATGCCCGCCTCGCATGGTTCGAAGGTATAATTTCCGTCTTCGTTCAATATGATGGTGCCAATATCATTCAGTTCAAATTTTCCTGAATTCTCCAGAGTCTGACGCATCTCTGTCACTTCATCAGCAATGCGGTTCAAAGCTTCCGGATAGCTGATGTCGTATGCTTCAACATACGAAAGTGCAAGGAGAGAATCGTTCATCTGGAGCTGTGGGTTAAAGCCAATAGTTCTCAGCGGTGGCAAAAACATGCTGTCTCTGTCATCGTAACGCGCATCTACATGATGAGCCATGAAGCCACCAAATCCTGGGACAATCACGCAATCGTTGCTCAAAAGTAGGATCTCTATATGTCTTTCTAGTCTATTCACGTTTGCAAAGGTAGTGATTTTTTCGGAAATGACCAACAGAAAATAGAGAAAATTTTCGATGAAATCATAAAAAGTCTAATTTGTTTTGTCGTTTCGGGAAAAAGTATTACCTTTGTGCCTAAAATAAATAAGGTATAAATCAATGAAATATACAGAGACAGAAATTGAAGGAGTCTGGCTGATAGAACCTCGGGTATTTGAAGATGCTCGCGGCTATTTCTTTGAAGCATGGAAGCAGGCTGACTTTGATGTTCACGTTGGAGGACATGTGGAGTTTGTGCAAGACAATGAATCGATGTCGGCTCGTGGTGTGCTCAGAGGTTTGCACTATCAGAAAGGTGAATTCTCGCAGGCTAAGTTGGTGCGTGTCATCAAAGGCCGCGTGCTGGATGTAGCTGTTGACTTGAGAAAGGGTAGTAAGACTTTCGGTAAATATGTAATGGTTGAACTGAGTGGAGAGAACAAACGTCAGTTTTTCATTCCTCGCGGTTTTGCCCATGGTTTCCTGGTACTGAGTGACGAAGTCATCTTTACTTATAAAGTAGATAATGTTTATGCTCCTGATTACGAAGCCAGTATTCATTGGGATGATCCTACTATCGGAATAAAATGGCCTATTGAAGGAGTTGAGGTGCTTACGTCAGAAAAAGACAGAACCAAGGCAAAGTCTTTCGAAGAGGCTGATTATTTCGAGTAGAATTGGCATCAGCTTTTACCGATTAATTTATTTAAAGAACTCATCATGAAAAAGATAGTTAATTTATGGCTGCTCAGTTGTATCTTGACTCTTGTTGCTTGTGGGCAGAAGGTCGAAAAGCAACAGGAAGTGAAGGAAGATACTGCGGCTAAGAAGATGTTGCAAGGCATTTGGTTGAACGATGACGATGAGGATGATGTGGCGTTCCGCGTAAAAGGCGATACGATTTATTATCCTGATTCAACCAGTCAGCCTGTCTACTTCTACATTGCTGGCGATACGCTTGTAATGAAGGGTGCTAATCTTGCAAAATATCCGATTGTAAAACAGGCTGAGCATATTTTCCAGTTTAAAGTGCAGAATGGGGATGTGGTTAAGCTGGTGAAGACGGAAGATAAGTCTTATTTGCAGCAGTTCATCCACAACCATGCTTCCGTGGCGCTGAATCAGAATACGCTGATTAAACGTGATACGGTGGTTGTAAGGGGCGATGAGAAATATCATCTCTACGTACAGGTTAACCCAACAAGTTATAAGGTCTACAAGAGTTCTTATAATGATGATGGTGTTGAGGTAGACAATGTTTATTATGATAATATTGTGAACTTGCATGTTTATCATGGTGCCAACTGTCTGTTCTCTCGTGATTTTCATAAGAAGGATTTCGATAAGCAGGTTCCTGCTTCTTTCTTGGACCAGTCTATATTGAGCGACATCGTATTCAATAAGATAGATGAATCTGGCATTCATTATCTTGCTGTTCTGGCAATGCCTGACAGCAGTTTGAGTTATCAGGTTGAGGTTATCATTTCCTTTGAAGGAAAAATGCGAATGCGGGTTAAGAGCTAAAAAAATAAAAAAGTCGCCCTGAAAGGAAAGCATTGAATGTAAGATGCTTTTGTCCTTTCAGGGCGATTCTATTTTATGTGCTTATCCTGGAGGGATAGCTTGGTGGCTCAACTTTTAATTGAAGAATCCCAGCAAAGCTCCGGCTGCAACGGCAGAACCGATGACTCCCGCAACGTTTGGTCCCATGGCGTGCATGAGAAGGAAGTTGTGGCGGTCGTATTCCAGACCTAGGTTGTTGGAGATGCGTGCACTCATTGGTACGGCACTCACTCCGGCGTTTCCGATAAGTGGGTTCAGTTTCTTGCCTTTTGGCAAAAGAGATTCATCAGCTTGACAAATAAGATTCCGCTTGCCGATGCGATGATGAAAGCAAGAGCACCGAGAGCAAAGATTTTGATGGTGTTTAATGTCAGAAACTCTGAAGCCTGGGTAGAACAGCCTACGGTCAGGCCGAGGAGGATAACGACAATATCATTCAAGCTACTGCTTGCTGTCTTGGCGAGTCGGGTTGTCTTTCCACTCTCTTTCAGAAGATTTCCGAAGAACAGCATTCCTAATAATGGCAAACCGGATGGAACGATAAAGGTGGTGAGAAGCAGACCGATGATAGGGAAGAGAATCTTTTCGGTCTGTGAAACCTGACGTGGGTTTCATCTTGATGACGCGCTCTTTCTTGGTTGTAAGTAGTCGCATCAAAGGTGGCTGGATTACAGGCACCAGTGCCATGTAAGAGTAGGCGCAAACCGCAATGGCTCCCATGAGGTTCGGACTCAGTTTGCTGCTCAGGAAGATGGCGGTTGGTCCGTCTGCTCCTCCGATAATGGCAATGCCAGCTGCCTGGTTAGGTTCGAATCCCAGAGCCAGTGCAATCATATATGCGCCGAAGATTCCAAATTGGGCAGCGGCTCCAATCAGGATGAGCTTCGGGTTGGAAATGAGCGCAGAGAAGTCGGTCATGGCTCCAATGCCCAGAAATACGAGTGGCGGGTACCAGCCCTGTTTCACTCCCTGGTAGAAGATGTTCAGAACGGAGTTGTCTTCGTATAAACCTATTTCGAGTCCTGCATCGGCACGGAATGGAATGTTGCCAAGAATGATTCCCAATCCGATAGGAACCAGAAGCAGCGGCTCAAAATCTTTCTTGATGGCGAGCCAGATAAAGAGTGCTCCCACTAGAATCATGATGAGGTTTCCTGCCGAGGCGTTGGCAAAGCCCGTAAAGGTAAGAAACTCATTGAAGTTTTGTATGATGAAATCCATAATTTACTTTGAACTTTGAAAGTTGAACATTGAACTTTATGATTAGTCTTTTGATTGTGAAGAGTAATCATTAGCTTTTGTCTAAACAGCTTATTACGCGATCGTAACAAGCGTGTCTCCTTCCATTACTGCGTCTCCCTCGTTCACGTTGATGCTGGTAATGGTTCCCGAAGTTTCTGCATCGATGCTGTTCTGCATCTTCATGGCTTCGAGAACGACAACAGTATCGCCTGTGTTCACCTTGTCACCGACTTTCACCTTGATTTCGTTGATAGTGCCAGGCAGAGGGGCAACAACTGGTTTGCCTGCAGCAGGAGTTGCCTGTTTGCTTGATGAAGCAGAATCAGAACTTGCTGCAGAACTTGAACCTGCAGCAGAACCTGCGCTTGCAACAGAGCTGGCAGAAATGTTGTTTTGTCCATCGGTTAACTTTACTTTCTGCTTACTGCTCTTAACCGGCTGTTTCATTTCCACTTCGAATGGAATTCCATTCACGGTTACATTGGCGATATTGCCTTCAATATCCTGTATTTCAACGACGTAATCTACGCCTTTAACCTTATATTCGTACTTTGCCATAGTTTTTATATTTTAACGTTGTTATTGTTGTTGTTGAATTTCGGAGCATTCCATCTGGTCTGTTTTGGCTTGATGGTGATAATGCCTGGTTCTACATCATGAACATCTTCCAGATATTCCTGTAGTGCAAGGGAGATGACTGCCATGTAAATCTCCTTATCAATACCCTTGGTTTCTAAACCATCTTTCAGAATCACGTTGGTCTTATGACTGAGGCCTTGAGTAACCTCGATGGTCTTCTTTCCTGTCTTATATAATAAGGTGGCGTGCTTCTCAGTAGCACGGGCGATGCGTAGTTTATGTTTCATGTAGGCTCCGAAAACCCAGAACACGATGAAGAGGAGAGCAAGGCAGGCAAATACGATTCCCATTGAAAGTACGGCGATTCCTATTCCGTATGGGTCGCTTTTCTTCAATTGCTGGGCTTTACTCAAACCTGTGTTTTGAGGCAGATAGCCTGGAGTTACTGATCCGGCAATGGCTTTCTCCCATGTCTTGAGGTCCTTACTCAGTTCAAAACTCTCATCGGCAGCCAACACTGGCACGCTTACGGAGTCAATCAGGTCAACGGCATTTCCGTCATAGAGTGCTATCCAGTTGGGCATCTTTTCCTGTAGAATAAGATTGAGATGAAAAGGTCCCGAGTTGGAAGAATTCTTTGCCTTCCAATGTTGTCCGTTCCTGCCATCCTGGTACCAGGAACTGCTGTCGAAGATAACGATGCTCTTCTTGCCTCCCAGTGTGGTTCGTGGTTCATTGTTAGGCAATGGACACATCAACTGTCGACGAGCTTCAGGCGACATTTTCTTGTCGAGAACCCTTCGGTCGGTGGTTAGGAACATACCACGCACATTATACGTGGTAAAGGAGGAATTGCTCAATTCCACCCATGGTTTGTGCTGCCCGTACTCATCTACAAGATTGGTACGGTTGTCAGTCATCACCTCTGTAATGCGGATACTTTTGGCTCCTTGACTCCAAGCGGGCAAGGACGTGATGACTAGTATGGTTATCAGAAATCCCAATTTCTTCATACGCTTACTAACGTTTATAGGGTTATTGTTTCATTTTTCGAAAAATCTGCATCATATAGGAACGATAGCTGTTCCTAGAAGATTCATTAGGTTTGTTTCTTGTGCTCAAAGGTACGAAGAATTTCTGAAAAGACAACAAAAAGTGCACAAATTTTTGTCTTTGTGCACCTCTTTGTAATTTATAACTATTTTCAGTTGTTTTGTTAACTTTTGTAAGTCTTACGCTCCGCAGAAGAACAGCACCACTATCTGGGCTGTAAAGATACGGAGGAACATGCTCAATGGATAAACCGTAGAGTATCCTACAGCTGGAGCCTCCTTTGAGCAAGAAGCATTTGCATAAGCCAATGCAGGAGGGTCTGTGTAAGTACGAGCATACCCATGATGGTGAAGTAGTTGAACTTAAACTTCAGGCGGGCAATCGTACCGATGATGAGGATAGGAATAACGGTGATGAGGAAACCGCATCCCACATATTTCAAACCGTCACCCTGTACTACTGTGTCCCAGAATCCGGCTCCAGCCTTGATTCCCACACTCGCCAGGAAGAGTACAAGTCCTATTTCTCGCAGCATCATATTAGCCGAAGTCGTCGTATAAGTTACCAGCTTCATGCGATAGCCGAAACGGCCGATGAGGATGGCGATGATAAGCGGACCTCCGGCAATACCCAACTTCAAAGGCATTCCCGGAATGGCAAATGGGAGAGAACCGAAGATAATACCTACCATAATGCCTACGAAGATAGTGGCAATGTTAGGCGCATCGAGGCGCTTTACAGAGTTGCCCATAATTTCAGCCACACGGTTCACATTCTCTTCAGGACCTACAACCAAGATCTTATCACCTACGTGGAAGTGGTGGTTTCTGCCTGCAAAGATGTCCATTCCCTGACGGGAAATACGGGTTACGTTAACGCCGTATACGCTGGAGAAGTGCATCTTACCCAAGGTCTTACCGTTCATTTCCGGACGGGTAACGACGATACGGCGAGAAACAAAATGCTGTACTTCATCCTTCTCGCGGTCCCATTCAGCTTCAACCTCTGGTCCGATAAAAGCCTTGATGGCTTCTGCATCAGCCTCTGCACATACAACGAGCAATTCGTCTCCAACCTCAAACTTAGTCTTGCTGTTAGGAATGCTCACCTCGCCATTGTGGAGCAGTCGTGAACATACAATGTCACGGTTCAAGAACTCTGAAACTTCTCTCAGCGTTCTGCCTGTAATATAAGCATTTTCCACGCGCAAGTGCATGTTATGGGCCTTAGCGTGTGGGTTGGCGGCATCTTCTTCGTTAAGCTGTTCTTCCTCATCAGCAGTATTAATCTTACAGATGTACTTGATAAGGATAGTAGCACCGATAATGCCCACTACACCAAGAGGATAAGCACATGCATAACCATTGGCAATACTTGGAGCACCATTAGGGAAGACGCTGAGCAAAGCCTCGTTGGCAGCACCAAGACCCGGAGTATTAGTAACCGCACCATAGAGAGTACCTACCATCATAGGCAGGTTGTTAGGGTTGCTCGTATCAAAGAAGAGATAATAGCAACCAAACATCACGAGGATGTTGAGCAGAATAGCGCTAGCCGAAAGCATGTTGAGTGTAACACCACCTTTCTTGAAACTCTCGAAGAAGCCAGGTCCTACCTGGAGACCAATCATGAAGACGAAGAGGATCAAGCCGAAGTCTTGCACGAATGTGAGAATTTCCTTTGGACCGGAAGCCAACGTGGCCAGCCAAAATACCTGCGAAGAGAACGAAGGTGACACCTAATGAAATGCCGCCAATCTTTATCTTTCCGAGGTAAACACCAATAGCTATCACGATAGCGTAGAGTAGGGCGATGTGAGCCACCGACTCGGTATTGGTGAAGAGATTAACAATCCAATCCATGTATTCGTTTTAAAATCAGAAAATTATATTCCTGTAGTTTACCAAATTATTTTAGAATTTATGTTTTCTGTTGCTTGTTTTAAATGAAAGATACAGTTCTGTTTATAGAGAGAATCTGTAGATTATTAGGGATTCAATTAAAACTGAAAATTGGAGGACATCACATAGGATGCCCTCCAACCTATTTTTCTTGTAAAAATCAAGCCCTTTTGCAAATGGTTTTCTTTTGACATGAGATTACTTCTCGATAGCTGCTACACCTGGCAATACCTTACCCTCGATAGCCTCGAGGAGTGCACCACCACCTGTAGAGATGTAAGATACCTGATCAGCCAAACCGAACTTGTTGATACAAGCTACAGAGTCACCACCACCGATGAGTGAGAATGCACCTTCCTTAGTAGCCTCAGCGATTGCCTCAGCGATAGCCTTAGAACCACCAGCGAAGTTGTCGAACTCGAATACGCCTGCAGGACCGTTCCAGAGGATAGTCTTGGCACCCTTGATGGCAGCTGCGAAAGCTTTGCGAGTCTCAGGACCTGCGTCCATACCCTCCCAACCGTCAGGAATGTTGTTAGATGGGCAAACCTGAGTGTTGCAGTCGTTCTTGAAGTCGTCACCGCAGATAGAGTCTGTGCCGAGTACGAGGTTTACACCGTTCTCCTTAGCCTTCTTGATTACGTCGAGAGCAACGTCGAGCTTGTCATCCTCGCAGATAGACATACCAATCTTGCCACCGAGAGCCTTAGAGAATGTATAAGTCATACCACCGCAGAGAATCAAGTTGTCAACCTTAGTCAACAGGTTCTCGATGATACCAATCTTAGTAGAAACCTTAGAACCACCCATGATAGCTGTGAATGGGCGCTTGATGTTGCTGAGAACTGCGTCAACAGCCTTAACTTCCTTCTCCATCAAGAAACCGAGCATCTTGTGATCCTTGTCGAAAGAATCAGCGATGACAGCTGTAGAAGCGTGCTTGCGGTGAGCTGTACCGAATGCGTCCATTACATATACGTCAGCGTAAGAAGCCAACTTAGCAGCGAACTTCTTCTGGCGCTCCTTCATCTCAGCCTTAGCAGCATCAAATTCTGAGTACCCTTCTCAACGCCAACTGGCTTGCCTTCCTCTTCTGGATAGAAGCGGAGGTTCTCGAGCAAGAGAGCCTCACCTGGCTTCAAGGCAGCTGCTTCAGCATCAGCGTTACCGCAGTCCTTAGCGAACTTAACGTCTACGCCGAGAGCGTCTGATACGTTCTTAACAATCTGAGAGAGAGCTCTGGTTTAACCTTGCCCTTTGGCTTACCCATGTGGCTCATCATGATGAGCGCACCGCCGTCTGCAAGTACCTTCTTCAATGTAGGAAGGGCACCGCGGATACGAGTGTCGTCTGTTACATTACCATTTTCATCCAATGGCACGTTGAAGTCAACGCGCACGATTGCCTTGTGACCGAAGCAAAGTTAAAATCTTCAATTTTCATTTTACCTAAATTTATTTAGTTTATGTACTAATTTATTGTTCTAAACCTTTCTGCTGGTTTCAAAACCGAAGGCAAAGATACAAATTATATTTGAATCAGCAAAATATCGTAGCGGTTTTATTATTTTTAGTAGATGAAATCGCCTGTTTGCTATATCGGGTTTGCAAAATTCGTATTTTGCGCTTTCTTCTGCTTGATTTGTTAAACAAAATGGAGAGAAATGAAATATATTCTTAACAAATTACTTTTTGGATTTTCGATAATAAATAGTACCTTTGTGCGCAGTTAAAACGTTATTACATATAAATGAGATAAAATGGCGAAAGATAAGATTGCTTTTGTGTGCAGCAATTGCGGACAGGAAAGTGCCAAATGGATGGGCAAATGTCCTAGCTGCGGACAATGGAATACATTTAAGGAAATTCGTATTGCTGCTGATTCCGGATCGCAGGCTGCGAAGAATGCCGGAATGACCATGCGTCATGGTGGGGTTGCCACGATGTTTGGTGGGCAGCACAGCGAGCATGACGCTGCGCCGATGAAACTTCGCGATATTTCTGCGATTGATGAACCGCGCATCGATATGAGGGACGAGGAGCTGAACCGTGTGCTGGGTGGCGGAATGGTCCCTGGCAGCATTACGCTCCTGGGCGGTGAACCGGGAATCGGTAAGAGTACGCTCACCTTGCAGACTATTCTGAACATGACTGACCGCCGCATCCTGTATGTGAGCGGAGAGGAAAGTGCCCATCAGATTAAACTCCGTGCCGACCGGTTGGCTAAAGGACAGGCGATGCTCAGAGAGGGTTCTTCTGCAGACACTCTGAAAACGGCTTCTCTTTCATCAGAAGGAGCCTTTGATCATATTACGGTTCTCTGCGAAACGCAGTTGGAGAAAATCTTCAGTCATATTCAGGAAGTGGCTCCACAGCTGATAGTTATAGATTCTATCCAAACTATTGCTACGGAAGAAGTAGACAGTTCGCCGGGTTCTGTTTCCCAAGTTCGCGAGTGTGCAGCCTCCCTGCTCCGATTTGCCAAGACGAGTGGCATTCCGGTTATTCTGATAGGACATATTAATAAGGAGGGAACGCTTGCCGGACCAAAGATTCTGGAGCACATCGTAGATACGGTGATTCAGTTTGAGGGCGACCAGCATTACATGTACCGCATCTTGAGAAGCATCAAAACCGATTCGGAAGTACTTCTGAGTTGGGAATCTATGAGATGATGCAAGGCGGACTCCGACAGGTGAGCAATCCTTCAGAGTTGCTGCTTACTGAAGATCATGATGGGCTTTCGGGTGTTGCCATCAGCGCAGCCATCGAGGGTGTCCGTCCGTTTCTGGTGGAGACGCAGGCTTTGGTTTCAACAGCTGCCTATGGAACTCCGCAGCGTTCGGCAACGGGTTTGACCAGCGCCGTTTGAACATGCTCCTGGCGGTTCTAGAGAAACGTGTGGGGTTCAAGCTGATGCAGAAGGACGTGTTCCTGAATATTGCTGGATTGAGAGTAACCGATCCTGCCATGGACTTGAGTGTGTTGGCAGCCGTATTGAGCAGCAATGTTGACACGCCTATCGAGCAAGGTTGGTGTATGGCAGGCGAGGTAGGTCTGAGCGGTGAGGTTCGTCCGGTGAGCCGTATCGAGCAGCGTATTGCTGAGGCCGAGAAACTGGGATTCCAGCACATCATCATTCCGAAGTACAACAATCATGGTTTCGACCATAAGAAATATAAGATAGAAATTCATCCCGTAAGGAAGGTGGAAGAAGCATTCCGCTGCCTGTTCGGGTGAAGTAAAAGTAATCAAACAGTTCAAATTTCAAATTTCAAAATTCAAAGTAAAATGAAGGATTCAGTAATCATTGTGAGCGGTGGCATGGATAGCATCACGCTGCTCTACGATAAGAAAGACGAGATTGCGCTCGGCATTAGTTTTAACTATGGAAGTAATCATAACGAGCGTGAAATTCCTTTCGCCAAGATGCATTGTGAGCGTTTGGGAATCAAGCATATTACGATAGATTTGGGTTTCATGCATCAGTATTTCAAGAGTTCTCTTCTTGAAGGTGCCGATGCAATTCCTGAGGGTCATTATGCTGATGATAATATGAAGAGTACGGTGGTTCCTTTCCGTAATGGAATCATGTTGAGCATTGCCATCGGCATTGCTGAGAGTAATAATCTGAAGAAAGTTTTCATCGCTAACCATGGTGGCGATCATACGATTTACCCAGACTGTCGTCCGGAGTTTATCAAGGCGATAGATGAGGCTGCTGAAGCAGGAACGTTCGTTGATGTGCGCGTGGTGGCTCCTTATACGAATATTACCAAAGGGCAGATTGCGGAGATAGGCAAGAAGTTGGGCATTGACTATGCTGAAACCTGGAGCTGCTATAAGGGCGGTGAGAAGCATTGTGGCAAATGCGGAACCTGCGTTGAGCGCAAGGAGGCTTTGGCCGAGGCGGGTATTGAGGATACTACCGAGTATGAAGAATAAGGATGACGACGAACCAGGCGTTCTTCGTTCCCTATATATAATAAGGTGTAATCAGAATAAATATAATAAAAGAAAAATGAAAACAGCGATTTTATCTGCGGCTCTGATGCTTGCATCAACCGCTGCAATGGCTCAGAAGAGCAACTTCCAGTTGAAGGTGGATTTGAAGAATTTCAATTCCGATTCTGTACTTGTTTACAAGGGCAGAAATGTTAAGATGGATACGGTTTTGGTGAAGAATGGCAAGTTTACCTATTCTGCAAACCTTGATAAGGCAGCCGGATACGTTTTCCTCTCACCTGAAGCTTATCGTGGTGCAGGTCAGTTTATGTTCAACCTGCCTTGTGTTCCTGGCGAGAAGGCTGAAGTTAAGGGCGATGCAAAGACCCGCTTCGATATTTCGGGTTCTAAGTTCTATCAGCAGTATCATGAAGTAGATGTTCTGCTGGAGAATGCTAATAAGGAGTTGAGAGATTACGAAGCTTCCCTGAACCAGAGAATCAAGAATGGTGAGACCCAGCAGACCATCATGGCAGAGTATGAGCAGAAGGCTCCTGCCCTGCAAAAGGCAAAGGACGATAAGATTTTCAATTTCGTAAAACAGCATCCTGATTATGAGTCTTGTGCTACTATCTTCGAGCAGTTTGATGATGTCAGCAAGATGGAGAAACTGCTGGGCTTGCTCTCTGAGAATGTGAAGAACGGCAGAATGAAGGCTTTCTACCAGCCAATGATTGATATGGCTAAGAAACGTGCTGAGGCTGAGGAGAAGGCTAAGAAGGTGCAGGCTGCCTAGGTGTTGAGGCTCCTGACTTTACGCTGAAGGATATTAAGGGAAATGATTTTAAGCTTTCCAGCCTTCGCGGCAAGATTGTCGTACTCGATTTCTGGGGTTCATGGTGCGGATGGTGCATCAAGGGAATGCCTAAGATGAAGGAGTATTACGAGAAGTACAAGGGTAAGTTTGAAATTCTTGGTGTAGATTGTAATGATACAGAGGCTAAGTGGAAGGCTGCTGTTGAGAAGCACCAGTTGCCATGGATTCATGTTTACAATCCGAAGGACAGCAAGGTTCTCAGCGACTATGCTGTTCAGGGTTTCCCTACAAAGATTGTGATTGATGCTAACGGTAAGATTATCAAGACTATTGTTGGTGAGGATCCTGCTTTCTACACATTGCTTGATGAAGTGTTGGGCAAGTAATGTTAACATAAAACAATGTCGCCCTGTAAGTGCAAAATTATATTTGCTCTTACAGGGCGATTTTGTTTGTTCAGTACTTTACTTCTTTTTCTTTTCAATTCCAGTTTCGGAATCTTGATTTTCTGTCCGGCTTTTACGGTGCTTGTACCATTCAGGGCTTCTACGTAGCATTCCATGCCGGAACCTAAATAGCGGGTACTAATCTGTTCGAGGGTCTGACCGCGCCAACCGTAACGGTCTGGGCAACTCCTATGATTCGGTAAGCTCCCGTGCGTACGCGAGCGTCCTTATCATACTGGGATGATGCTATTTTCGAAGCAGCCTTTTCTTCGGCTTTATCTTTAGCTTCTGCCTTAGCCTTTGCTTCAGCCTGCTTAGCCTTTTCTGCGTTAGCACTTTCCTCATCCGAATTTTCAGCCAGTTTTACTGCTTCTGCAGTTTTAGCCATACGGATGCTGTCTTCCATCGCTTTCTGGCGGAGTTTCTGTTCCTGAGAGTGGGGCGGCAGCTGGTTTGGCTGGGACTTTCTTGGCTGGAGCCTGATGATACTGGTTTAGCTGCATGGCTAGATGATCGCGCTGGGCAGTCATCTGACCATAGTTGAAGGCAAACCATCCCATTCCGCCAATCAAAGCTACTACGATGAGACAGACTGCAACGACCAGATAGCGAGGAATAACAATATGATGAGAATTGGAAGATTCTTCTTCTTCTTCCTTCTCTTCTTCTTCTTCAGATTCATCTGATGCAGGTACTGCTGGTTCAACAACTGCTTTCAGGGCTTGCTGTTGCTGGGCTAATTCAAGCTTCTCTTGCTCCAGTCTTTCCTGCTCCAGTCTTTCCTGCTCTTGCTTTTCTTTCTGTATTCTTTCCTGCTCCAGTTGGGCTTGTTTTAATCTTTCCAGTTTAGCTTGTTCAATAGCAATTTGCTTTGCCTGTTCGTCTTCTTTTTCCTTTTCAGATTCAATTACGACAACCTCCGGATTTGGAGTTGCAGTTTTTCTTCGTCCAGAAAATCGATTACTTGTTCAGGAGCATCTTCTGTCTGTTCTTCTCCAAACTTCTCATCTATTTCATCGAAATCTACGCCGTCATTTACCACCACCGTTTCAAATTGGGCGAATGGCTTGTTCACGATTTCTTTCAGGATGTTGTCAGGCGTGAAGGTGAGTTTGTCTCGGCCTTCAATGGTGAAGCGCTCGCCCGTGTTCACATTGATGCTTTCACGGTCTTTCGTGGCCTGTACCTTAAAGGTGCCCAGCCATTTTATCTTCACCTGCTTGTCGGCATCGAGTCCCTGGTTGCACACATCAAACATTTTCCGGATGAAGAGTTCTGCTTCCACCTGGCTCAGCCCGCTCTTATCTGCAAGCAGTTTTCCGAGTGTATTTAAACTGAATTTGCTCATTGCTCATCCCTCCATTCTTTAGTTTTCCTTGACCGAAGCTACCGGTCGGAAACCCAACACCAACTTAGGCGGCACCAGCTGACGCTTCTTGGTAGTAGGATTAACCACCACTCGCTCCATGCGCTTCTTCACTTCGAAGGTGCCAAAATTGGGGATAGAGACAGCTTCTCCATCCTCAAACTCGGCAATCATAGCGTCTATCGCCTTGCGCACCAACTTCTGGGTGTCTTCCTGCGAATAGCCGGTTTGCTGAGCCAGTTCAGCGATGTATTCCTTATTGTTCATATTTATTTAATATGTAGTCAAAATTTCTAAAACTCCAGGCTATGGGGAGAGAATGATTATTTCACCACCTTGCCATAGAGGTCAAATTCCTCGCTTGTAGTAATTTCTACCTGATAGAAACTACCCACGCGCAGACGCTTCTCATCGGCACGGATCAGAACCTCAGGGTCTACTTCCGGAGAGCAGAACTCTGTTCGTCCGATGTAGTAATCGCCTTCCTTGCGGTCGATGATAACGGTCATGGTTTTGCCCACCTTATCAGCCTCAACCTCAGAGCTGATGTCTTGCTGCAGAATCATCAGTTCGTCCAGGCGCTGCTTTACCTCGGCAGGCACGTTGTCTTCGTAGTGGGTGGCGCTGTAGGTTCCTTCTTCCTCAGAGTAGGCAAAGGCGCCCATGCGCTCAAATCTCTGTTCGCGTACGAAGTCGAGGAGTTCGTGGAAATCCTCATCTGTCTCGCCTGGAAAACCAACCATCAGCGTAGTGCGGATGTGAATGCCTGGCACGCGTTCGCGGATGGCCTTCAGCAGATTGATGGTTTCCTGCTTCGTTACGTGGCGATGCATGCTGGTGAGCATGTGGTCGCTGATGTGCTGGAGGGCAATGTCGAGATATTTGCATACGTTTGGCTTCTCGCGCATCACGTCCAGAAGATCCATTGGGAACTGGTTCGGATAAGCGTAATGCAGGCGAATCCATTTCACGCCCGGAATATCAGCCATCTCGCTGATGAGTTCGGTAATATGATGCTTGCCGTCAATATCTACGCCGTAGTAGGTGAGTTCCTGAGCGATAATCTGAAACTCCTTCACGCCTTCTGCTACCAGTTCGCGCACCTCCTGCAGAATCTCTTCCTTCGGACGGGAAACGTGCTTGCTGATGATAGGAATGGCGCAGTAGGCACAGTGGCGGTTGCAGCCCTCAGCTATCTTGATGTAGGCATAATGGCGCGGAGTGGTAAGATGACGCTGGCCGTTGCAGGATGAAACTTCCGCCTTGCCGAGTTCCTGCAGAAGCTGCTTGTAGTTGAATTTGCCGTAGAACTTATCCACTTCGGGCATTTCTTCTTCCAGTTCCTTCTGGTAGCGCTGCGAGAGGCAGCCCATTACATAGAGCTTTCTGAGTCGGCCTTCTTCTTTAGCCTGGATAAACTCCAGGATGGTGTCGATGCTTTCCTGCTTTGCATCCTCAATGAATCCGCACGTATTGATGACGGCTATCTCGCCCTGAGGGCGCTTGGAATCGTGAACGCAATGGTAGCCGTTTGCCTCAAACTGCTTCATCAGCAACTCGCTGTCTACGAGATTCTTCGAGCAGCCCAGGGTAATAATATCTATCTGATTTTCTTCATTTTCTAATTTTTAAAGAGAGTCTACGAATTCTGTCTTGTTGAAGAGCTGCAGATCTTCCATTCCTTCGCCCAGTCCGATGTATTTTACAGGCACCTTGAGCTGGTCGCTGATGCCGATGACAACTCCGCCCTTAGCGGTTCCGTCGAGCTTGGTGATGGCGAGCGAGGAGATGTTGGTAACGGCAGAGAACTGCTTAGCCTGCTCGAATGCATTCTGTCCGGTACTTCCGTCGAGCACGAGCATTACCTCGTCTGGTGCTTCAGGCATTACCTTCTTCATCACTTCCTTTATTTTCTTGAGCTCATTCATCAGGTTCACCTTGTTGTGCAGTCGGCCTGCCGTATCGATGAGCACCACGTCGGCGCCGTTTGCCTTGGCGCTCTGCAGGGTGTCGAACGCCACGCTTGCCGGGTCGCTTCCCATCTGCTGTTTCACTACAGGCACACCCACGCGCTCGCCCCAGATGCAAATCTGCTCTACGGCAGCGGCACGGAAGGTGTCGGCAGCTCCCAGAACAACCTTCTTGCCAGCCTTCTTAAACTGGTAAGCCAGCTTGCCGATGGTGGTTGTCTTGCCCACGCCGTTTACGCCTACTACGAGGATAACGTAAGGCTTATGGTCGGCAGGAAGTTCCCAGTCTGCCAGGTCATCGCTGTGATTCTCGGAGAGGAGAATGGCGATTTCCTCGCGCAGAATGCGGTTGAGCTCGCTGGTTGAAACATATTTATCGCGGGCCACACGTTCTTCGATGCGGCGGATAATCTTGACCGTGGTTTCTACACCTACGTCTGAAGTGATGAGTACCTCTTCGAGATCGTCGAGCACATCATCATCGACGGTAGACTTTCCGGCAACGGCGCGCGCCAGTTTGCCAAACACACTCTCCTTGGTTTTCAAGTCCCTTATCGAGAGTTTCCTTCTTTTGTTGCTGAATAATCCGAATAATCCCATAATCTTGTTTATATTTTTGCAAAGATAACGCAAATGAGCGCAATGAAAGCTTGCTTTCAAATAGCCGAGTGCAGCTTATCTTCTGCAAAGATACTCATTTTTATTTTATGGCTTTTCACTTGCTTTTCGCCCTTTTCAAGAAAAAGTAAAGATTTAGAGGGTTTTATGTCATGACAGAAGGTTTTACCGATAATGTGGGTTAATAAGGTTTAATAAATTAATGTTGTCTGCTACAAAACAATTCGCCCTGCAGGGTCCAGAAGCGATTCTGCTTCTGGACCCTGCAGGGCGTTCTGTTTATTTCTTCATCATTTCCTTTACGGCTCTTTCGAGCTGGGTATCATGGCCATTGATGAAATCTTCCGGACTGTTGTAAACCTCGATGTCTGGGTTCAGCTGGGTGTTCTCGCCGAACACGCCACGCATGTCGCGGCAGCCTACCTGAGGAATACCGAATACTAGCGTGTTGTCCATCAGCGTTTCCCACCATACGGCTGTCATGGTTCCTGCTACAGGAGCACCGATCAGCTTACCGATTCCGAGTTCCTTGTAAACCCATGGGAAACCGTGACCGTTGCTGTAATCGTTCTCGCAGATCATGACGCAAGATGGCTTCACCCATTTGTTGAATGGATCGCGGCCAACTACCTTGCCGTGAGGTACAAACTCCTGATACTGCTTGCCGTTGAGCAGGGTGCAGAGATCATCGTGCAACCAGCCGCCACCATTATGGCGCTCGTCTACGATTACAGCGTCTCTGTTTCGGTTCTTGTCGCTCAGCAGTTCGCTGTAAACGGTGCGGAAACTCTCCGAATCCATCGCCTTAACGTGAACATAAGCGATGCGTCCGCCCGAAATACTGTCAACGAAAGCGCGGTTGCGGTCTACCCATCGCTTGTAGAGCAGGTTGTTGAGTTTGCCCTGAGAGATAGCCTTCACTGTAACCTCCATCTTCTTACCCTTGGCGTTTCTGATGCCGAGGCGTACATTCTTGCCAACCTTTCCGTCGAGCAATGGGAAGTAGTCCATTCCGGCTTTAATCTCCTCGCCGTCGATGCTCTCGATGATGCTGCCGGCTGTAACGCCCGTATTCTTCACATCGAAAGGACCACGCTTGATAATCTCCTGAATCTTCAGGCCGTCGCCCTGATACTGAGGTTCGAAGAATACTCCCAGATTGGCGGTGGTAAGCGCGCTGTTCGAAGCGTAGTAGCGGGCTCCTGTATGCGAAGCGTTCAGCTCGCCAAGCATTTCGCTCAACATCTCCTGGAAGTCGAAATTGTTGTTGATGTAAGGCAGGAACTTCTCATAGGTCTTGCGGTAACCTTCCCAGTCAACACCATGAATCTTAGGGTCGTAGAACTTGTCTTTCACCTGTCGCCATATGTGGTCGAAGAGATACTGGCGCTCCTCGGCTGGCTTATAGTTGAAGTTAGCCTCAAAGCTGATGTCCTTGGTGCTGAATCCGCTCAGATCCACCTTCTTGATGCTGCTTCCGTTGCAGATGAAGAGGTTCTTCACATCCTTGTCGGTCTGCAGGTTGCCCTGGCCTACGCCCTTCATCACGAGCTTGGTAGAGCCGTCCTTCAGGTCGTGCTGCCAGAGGTCGTAATCATCCTCGAAGGCTGCCTGGTAGTAGAGCTTGTCGCCGTCTTTAGAGAGCACAGCATCGCCCATGTGCGAAGAGTTTGCGGTGAGGCGTACGATTCTGTCGCGGCAGTTTTCGATGTCCAGCTCCAGTGGCTTCACTTTTTCCACCTCTATCTTTCCGGTCTTCTTCTGCTTTTCGTCAGCCTTCTTTTTAGCCTCTTCCTTCTTCTCGTCTTCCTTCTTCTCCTTTTCGTCCTTGTTGGCGTCAGCCAGTTCTATTTCTTCCTTGCTCATGTTGAAGCGGTTGTAGGCATCCAGGTCGAAGAACATGATGTAGGCATCGTCTTCTGCTCCCCAGCTTCCATGACTGCGGTAGCGGCTCTGTCGCTCTGGAAGAGCATTGCCTTGCCGTCGAGCACCCATTTGCCGTTGCTGTCGCTGTAGCCGGAATTGGTCAGGTTGTGAACCTCCTTGCCGTCAGCCTTTACCAGTGCAATATCCTGGTTGTTCCAGCCGCCGTTGCCGATATAGGTTGAAAGGAGCCATTTGCTGTCTGGTGACCATTCGAAAGCGATGTCTCCATCGCTGTAAGAGTAGACGTATTTGCCATCGAGCACGGTGCGGATTTCCTTCGATTTCAGATTGATGATGCGAAGTGCAGCGCGGTCTTCGAAGAAAGCCACTTCCTTGCCGTCAGGAGAGTATTGTGGATACTGTGATGTAACGCCTGTTTTCACCAACTGCTCTTCCTCGATGTCGGTAGCGTAGGTGAAGTTCTTCTCTTTCTCGTTCTTGATCTTAGACTGGTAAATCTGCCATACGCCGTTGCGCTCGGCTGCATAGACCAGGGCTCTGCCGTTTGGCGAGAAACTCAGGTCGCGCTCCTGCTGCGGTGTGTCGGTAATGCGCTTGGTAGTGGTGTATTCTACAGAAGTTACGTATACGTCGCCATGCATCACGAAAGCCACTTCCTTGGCGTCTGGCGAAACGGAAATCTCTGTAGCTCCCCAGCTTTTAATCTGACGTACGAGGCTTGGAGCGTCATTATCTGTTGTAATGGAGATGTTCACCTTCTGAGGCTCTCCACCTTCTTTCACGGTGTAGATTTCGCCATCATATCCGTAGCAGAGCAGGTCGGCGCTGGATGCGGTGAGGAATCTTACCGGATTGCCTTTGTGGTGGGTAATCTGCTTGTCGCTTGAACTGTTGAGGCTGCGGCGGTAGATATTGAATGTGCCGTCCTGCTCGCTCAGATAGAAGAATGATTTCTCGTCTGATGTCCATACTGGCGAGCGGTCTTCGCCAAAGGTAGTCTGCTTGGTAAACTTTCCGTTACTCTTCAGCCAGATGTCGCGTGCGATAGGTGATTTCTGGTGTTTGCGCCAAGGGTCTTCATATCCCTTTTGTCGTGGTAGAGAATGTCGCCGTTCTTGGCGATGCTGATATTCTCCATGGTGAGGGTAGAGAAGAGTTCTGGTCTTCCGCCCTTGGTGCTTACCTTATATACTTGTGGGAATGTGTTGTCGCCGAAGATGATGCTCTGGGCTGTAGGCTGCAGACTGGCAGAGTAGAGCACATGGTCGTTGTCTGCAAAGGCGATAGGTGTTTCGCTGCCGCTGTTGGTGGTGAGTCGGGTAGGAGCACCGCCTTTGCATCGATTACAAAGATGTCGAGACTTCCTTCGCGGTTAGACTGGAAGGCAATTTTCTTGCTGTCAGGGCTCCATACAGGATGCGAATCGAAGGCTGCATGGGTTGTGAGCTGTCGTGCTTCACCGCCGTTGACAGAAACACTGTAGAGGTCGCCTTTATAAGCGAAGGCGATGGTAGTGCCATCGGGCGAGATGGCTGGGTAGCGCATCCAGAGCGGATGTTCTTCTGCGCTGGCAGAGAGTGCTGCTGAGAGCAGGGCTACTGAAAAGATTAACTTTTCATTTGCGTATGTTTTATGTTTGAATATGCGTTATAAAAATCTCTTCTCTTTCGGGGTCAGAATGCAGTTTCTTGCTCCTAACGGATGCAAAGGTAGTTATTTTTGCGATATTTAAGCATAAAAAAAAAAAGTGAGAAAAAGTTTGGTGTATTCAAAAATATATGTACCTTTGCAGCCGCAAATAAGAAAAGTGGCTGATTGCGTTATTGGTTAGCTGGTTTGCGATTTAAAAGTGTTGGTTCCGTAGCTCAGTTGGATTAGAGCAACAGCCTTCTAAGCTGTGGGTCTTGGGTTCGAACCCCAACGGAATCACTATAATAAGCAAAATGAAACTTATTTGTACAAAATTAGCATGGGAGAACAATGGTAGTAAGCTGCTTATTTATAGGCACTTATCTCTGTTGTTCTTTTTTTTTAAATATATTTTATCACTTATTCCTCTTTTATGTACTCTTTTCGTAAATAGCTGCTAATCAATATGTTATGAATTTGGTGTATTGAGAAATCATCCATGTGTGTTACAAATGTGTTATCAAAAAGCGCTAATGTGTTACCAGAATAGAGAAGTTGAAATCCTTAATGACCATAATGACCGTGACCTTAATGACCGGAAATAGCTCCTAAACATTTACTTGTTTTTCAGATGAAACTCCTTTCTTGTCTTTGCCATTGCTTCCGTAGCCCTATCGTGGGTTTCTATCAGCAGTGGACTCTTGTGATATTGCACAATCTTGACCCCGACTGAGTTGTGCCTTTTCTTTTCCTCGATGCATTGAATGATCAAGTCGGAGTTGGCTCTCGCCTTCCTCCCTCGCGACTCGGCAGAGATTGCAAGCGAGCTTGCATCTTTGCTCTCGCTGCTCGTTCGGTTGGCTGATTTAGCCGTTGGAGTCTTGTCAAAGTTCTGAATATAGGCGGCATTGGTCAGGAAGAGAATGTCGGAACCTTCCGGTATTTCCTGCATTACCTTCACCATGAGGGTTAGCATCATGCGGAACTCCGTGGTGTGCAAGTCGCTGATTACATCACGGCTGATGATGTTGCCGTTATGCTCAATTACAACGGCAGCACCACCAGCTCGCTCTTTATGACCATAATCACATGAGCCACCTATCCAAACGTAATATGTAGGTGTATCTTGTGTCATAATTATTTTATCTTCAATGTCCGCAGATATTCCTTCTGCTCGGGCGTGATTCTGTAGCTCTCGATGGCCTTCTGGATGGTCTTGTTGTGCGTCCAGGGAGCAAGGCGTTGTTGCTCGATGTAGGGAATCGCCTGGTCCCATTGCTTGGCAAGGGCGGTGGCGAAGAACCAGGCTACCATCATCTTTACGTAATACTCTTCGCTTCTTACTGATGCAGGAATTTCAAGATACTCTGCCTTGAAGTCTTTATCCAGGTAATGAGACATAAGCGCCTCTATTCCAAAACGACAAGTATAAACGTGTGACGATTTACTCCAAGTCTTGATCTCCGCCAATAGTTCCTTCTTGTGTTTGGCAAACACCTTCGGAGACATGATGTCGCAAACTGCCCAGTTGTCCACGAATGGCAGGAAACTGTCTGTAAGACGAATGCATTCCTCGTAGTCCTTTACCTCGGAAATGAGGAGACCGTGAAGCATGTTCTCATCGTAGTATTCGTGAGGAAGCTGCTGAAGGAACTCCTCGCATTCTTTCTCCTTTGTAAATTCTTTTGCGAACTTGCGGAGCACAGGCACACGAATGCCTATGAAACTTTCCATAGGCACTCCCGGTGTCAGTTTCGCATGGAAAGCAGCATACTGCTTATCCTGCATGGTGAACAGTCTTTCTTGAAGTGAAGTCATAAATCTTATTGTTATTTTATCTTGTTATATTCCTCATCGCTTACAGCCTCCTGCCACTCGTTGGATGTGTTCTCGCCAGGTATTTCAAAGGCGAGGTGGGCAAACCAGCTGTCTTTTGCGGCACCATGCCAATGCTTCACGTTGGCAGGAATGTGGATGACTGTGCCGGGGAGGATTTCCTGCGCAGGCTTGCCTTCCTCCTGATACCAGCCACGTCCGGCTACACCTACCAGCATTTGTCCGCCACCCTTTGTGGCGTGGTGCGTATGCCAGTTGTTACGGCAGCCAGGCTCAAAGGTAACGTTGAAGAAAGGTATCTGACTATCAGATATTTGTGCCAGATAACTGTTACCTTTGAAGTATTTGGCGTAAGCGGTGTTGGGTTCGCCAATAGGGAATATCATCTCGCGCTGGAATGCAGACTTAGCGTCTTCTCCTTTCACATCTTCGTTCCATACCTCCTTTGCCAGATTGAAGGCGGCCCAGGCCTTTGGCCAACCTGCGTAGAAGGCGATGTGAGTAATAATCTCTGCCGCTTCCGTGCGGGTAATTCCGTTATTCTTAGCCGACTGCAAGTGATATTTCAGTGAGCTGTCGGTGATTCCTTGGCTGATGAGCGAAGTGATTGTTACCAAACTGCGGTCGCGCAATGAAAGCAGGTCATTGCGGCTCCATACTTCTCCGAAGAGGATGTCGTCGTTGAGGTGGGCGAACTCCGGGGCAAACTCACCCAGCTGGGTGCGCCCTGCTGTCTGTACTATTTTCTTCATTGTATCATTTTTTTTAAAATCTTCTCCATATTTTCAAATTCTTCTCCAGAAAACATCTTTGATGTAAAAAATAACAGTTATTCTATATATGCTTCATTATATTTAAGCAGTTTTGCGGTACTCGCTTGGAGTCTTTCCCGTCTGTGCCTTGAAAAAGCGGACGAAGTGCTGAGAATATTCAAAGCCGAGGCGCTGGCTGACTTGCGTAATGGTTAAGGTTTCATCTACAAGTAGTTGGCGGGCTGCAGAAAGCAGTCGGTCGCTGATCAGACTCTTTGCGGTTCTGCCAGTCTCTGTCTTGACTAATTCACCGAAATATTTGGTAGAATAGCAGCATTTGTCGGCAAAGTAGGCTACGGTAGGCAGCCCCTCACGCTCTGCTTTCCGAGCAATGTATTCATCGAGCAGAGAGATGAACTTCTTTACCACCGAATGATTTATCTCCTCGCGTGTGATAAACTGACGGTCGTAGAAGCGCAGACAATAGTTCAGCAGCAACTCGATGTTTGAAACGATGAGTTCACGCGAATGTCTATCTATAGGATGCTGAAGTTCCTGCTTAATCATTGAGAGTACATCACGGAAGATGTTTACCTCGGCAGCGGATAGATGTAGAGCTTCGTTGCTTGTATAGTCGAAGAACTCATAGCGGGAGATGTTCTTGCCAAGCTGGGTGCGGTTGAGCAACTCGGGATGGAAAGCCAATACCGTATATTTGGCAAGCTGTATTCCTGGAATGGGTTCAACCTTAATCGACTGACCTGGAGCAAACGAGGTGACGGTCATCTCGTCAAAATCATATTCTGTTCTGCCGTATGACAATTTGCAGCCCTTGTTTTCCTTCAGGAAGAGGGCATAAAGTCCGTAATGGTGCACAGCCTCCTCTATCGGAGAGGTGTTCTCTACACGTGCAATGCTTACCAGAGGATGAAGTGTTTTCATCCCAATGTAGTCGTTGAACTCCTGTATCGTATTAAAGAATATTTCCTTCATAATCCTAAGCCTTTTAAATTTCTTGGGTGCAAAGATACGCACATTCTCCTAAAGAGCTTATACCTGGTTTTCGGAAGATTTTACCATTATCGGAGATTTATTCCATTCTTCCATATTTCATCTCCACGCCTTCACATTACTCTTTATTCCTTTCTCATTTTTATCCAATTAATTTAATGATCTGTTTATCCGAAGCGTCAGGCAGGATTTCTTTCAGATGCTCGAAAATCCTCTGATAAGATTCCTGGGGAGTGCGATTGCATTGGCAAGCCTCCCTGCCATAGAGATCTTCGGGAGTATTGAGCAGCGACCAACCCCAGCCATATTCGTGATTGTGCTTGTCACGAGGATAGATGAAATCCTCGGTCACGATGTAAGTCGCCATTTCCAGTCGGGTGAGATAACCGTCAAACTTGCTTCTCATTCCCTTGCCGGTGAAACCGCAGGCTGCCCGAAGTTCTCTTGTGATGAGACTACCGGTAGATTGAAGCGTGCTGAGAATGGCTCCTTCTATTGATTCATCATTAGGGCGAGAGTATTTGCTTCTTCTGTAGTTACAGAAGTCCGGCCACCATTCCTGGCTGATGAATCCAGCCTTCTTGTTAAAGAACTTTCCGTACATACACGGCATTTCCTGAACGATTGCGCCCTTCCATTTCCATAGCGGCCAGTCCCAACCGCCTTCAGGAAGTCTTACGTAACCGCAGTCTTCCGCCACGATGTCTTCGGCTGAGAATCCTTCAATGCCACTATCAAGGAGAGGGAGGAAGCCGATCTTCTGGATCAGTTCTATCATGCCTGACGCTGAATATATTTCTGGAAAGTTCATAAGCTTCGTTCTTTATCTTATTATCAATTCATTCAGTTTATCCTCTCTGATAATCTTCGGCTGAGCCTTGCCAGCGAGAATGAGAATCTTTTTACCATTACGATAGATATGAAGCTGTCGTGAGCGAACTACGGCTGTCAACTCCTCATCATTCTGCATGGCTTGCCAGATAGGATAATATACTCCCTCAGGTTCAAACAACTTCTTTTGAAGATGCGAGCAGAGGTTTGTTGTATCAATAGTCATTTATTTCTTCTTTATCGTTCCATTAAATATTTTCCATTGCTTCTCAAATGACAAATCTTTTTCTGCCGAATCAAAGTAACTGATGTTGAGATTTTTCTCCCAAGGAATCCAGTTGCCGCAAATTCTGCCATCATGGGCGATAACAGGAAAGAAAATGCCATTATTAGTGTATGCAGACGGCATTTGATGTGGATGGATTACTAATTCCCGGCTTTTATAACCAATCAGATATTCATCAAAGGGAGCTATCAGATGAGTCTTTCCTCTTCTGAATCCACGTGTTCGACATGATTCATGCAGGTAGAACCGATAGTCTTTCCATTTTTCAACCCTCAGTTCTGAACCAAGCAACTCAATGCCTCGTTGGCAATCAGAAGTGCTCAGTCCTGACCACCAGACATAATCTTCGAATGTGGCTGGCGAATGGCTCTGAAAATATTTTCTTGCCAGAAGCATCAGCATTTCATCACGTTCCAGCCAGGCTGTTCTTGGAACCTTCTTCTCCGTGAGACTGTATGTCGCCTTTGTAGGAAGAAGATTGCCGCTGCAGAAAGTACCGTTCAATTCGTTAAAGCGAATGTGGTAGGATAGGCGATGTTTGTCCATGATGATGCCCTTTTCGAGCAAAGCCTCGTTCAGGTCTTTGCTTGTTACAGACTGCATCTCATCGGTTTTTTGAACAAATATCTCGTGAATCAGATTGAGCTCAGAATCATCGATGCTGATTTTATTACTCTTCATCCATCCTTTTACAACAGAAGTTGCCTTAGGTGAAATCAGGTCCAGCATCCACCAATAGTCTTCATTTGAAACCAGTTGCCAAGTGCCACGCAGCAGGTGAAGACGGACTATCTTACCCTCATCGTATGCATTCTTGAATGCGAAGGAAGAAGGTTTGCGAGTACGCATCATCACAGCCCATCTTACCATCCGGTAATCCTGGGCTTGCATGGCTCCAAAATGAGACACCACCTTTTGGGGAGTATCAAATTGAGGGCAGATGAGCTGCTGCGAAAGCAGACGTATTGCTATTGGATTCATTGTTTGTGAGTCGAAAATTACGTTGATTATTTCAAAGCCTTGCCGTCTGAGAAAGCGTTACCGACTTTCTCGCCCAGCTGGATATAGCTATGATGAATAGGATTGTAGACAATCAGTTCCATCTTCTCCATGTCTGGATTTCCGTCTTCAGCCAGATACTTCTCATCTACAAGAATATTGACGATTTCGGCAATGAGATAATAGCCGGTTTCGCTTTCGTCATACTTCTCCTTGATGCGGCACTCCAGGGTCATCGGGAAATCGGTGAACACAGGAGCGTTGACCATAGTCGCCTTCTCGATGTTCCATCCCGTCTTCTCCATCTTCTTCGGGGCGTTCTTGGCAGAAACAATGCCCACGAAATCAGAAGCCACCATGGTTTTCTTGGTAGCGAAGGCAACGGTAAACTCACCGCCAAGCTTCAGGTTGTCTGTGGTGACGTGATTTCCCATCGAGATCATAATCTCCTTCATGTCCCACTGTCCTGCCCAGGCAGCGTTCATTGCGTTGGCAACTCCTTCCTTATTATATGTGCCGATAATCAGCACAGGCTGTGGTACTACCCACGGCTTTGGTGCAAAACTTTTCATATACTTCGTTATTTATTTTGTTTTTTAATTCATGTGTAAATACGCCATCAGCGCAATCTGTATCAGCAGAATGGCAGGAATGCCGTATTTGAATTTCTTGTGCATCGTCTTATGGTGCCAGACTTTCATTCCAATCCATGCCCCGATGCTTCCTCCAAGAACAGCCAGCAACAAAAGCGTGGCTTCGGAAATGCGCCACTTGGCTTTCTTCGCCTTGTATTTGTCAATGCCGTACACGATGAATGTAACTGCATTGATAGCAAGGAGATAGTAGGCGAGATAACTATGTAAAGTGTTCATACTCATTTTCCTATTGTTACTCCTTTATTCTTTTATGTCAAGAAAGGATCAAGCGTAGCCAGAAGTTCGGCTTTATCTACCACACCGCTTGTGCGCCACAATACTTCTCCGTTTCGGAAGAGCATCAGCGTAGGCACGGATTGGATGCGGTATTGGCTTGCTGTTACGCCGTACTTGTCCACATCCACCTTGATGATTCGGATACGGTCGCCCAACACACTCTTCACCTGTTCCAGAATGGGGTGCATCGCCTTGCAAGGTTGGCACCAGGTAGCAAAGAAATCGACCAGAACAAGCTGGCCACTGTTTATTACATTATTGAATGTTTCCATAATTATTTATCTATTTCCGTGAAACGATTGAAAGTTCTGCCGTCCCTCGTAACTTTCCCGAAGAACATATCTTCCGGTCTTACCCAATAGGCTTGGTCTCCATAGAGAGCCTGATAAACCACCATGCGCTCCTGAGTTTCGGAGTCGAAGGCAGAATGGATGAACTTGTATTTACCGCCCTTAAAGTGCTGGAAATATCTTTCTTCCTTTGCCGAAAACTCCATCAGCATTTTCTGGGCAAGGGGAGCGTACCAGGTCTTCACCTCCTGCTCTGTAGGCGTATGACCGCCAGGGAAATGGAAGGCTTGGTTGTAGTGCTCCAGGAAGAGAGGGGAGAAGTGAGCCAGGGCGTCCTGCTCACCAAAAAGTCCCCACACACGATCCTTATAATAGGGGTTGCAATGGTCGAACTGCACGGCTTCCAGCTCTGCAAACTCCTCTATCAGCGCCTCGTCAATCACCAGCCGCTGATTTCCGTCCCTTCTCGGAGCCTTGTATTCATGCTCGCCGATTCGCTCCTTCAGAAAATCCGTCATCATGAAATACGGATTGCCGAGCAGGGCAGGAATGCCCACCACCGGAGCCAGCATCTGGGCGAGGAAAGAGCCGCAGCTGTTGCCCAGAAGCAAGTCGGGCTGCTCCCGGTCGATGATGGAGCGAATCTCCTTCAGTGCCTCCTTTGGGTGCAATGGGAGATCGGGAGTCAGCACCACCGCCGTCCCCTCAAACGCCTCTTTCAAGGCTCTTGCCATCGGACAGCTGCCCGTGGCGAAGAATCCGTGTAGGAATAATATCTTCTTCATGCTTATATTGTATTGTCTGTATCTTTATGTAGTAGATTGGATGGATGCTGGCTTAAACTCTTGTTTCATTCCTTTTTCCTTACTTCCCAATGACCACTATAGCCACTGCCAACATACACAATATGAGGCATTTTTGCAATACGACGCTTGATGGTTATAATGCTTTTCCCTGATAGTTGAGCCAGTTCACCTGTTGTTATTTTAGGATAAACAGCTACTTGATATTCTATCCATTTATCTAAGTCTTTTCCTTGAGTATCACCTTGAGTATCACCTTGAGTATCACCTTGAGTATCACCTTCATTTTCCACAAAGTTTACCTCAATATTTGGATGAGATTCCTGCCATGCTAAAATCATATTGGGAAATGTGACAGTAAACTGGGCACGGTCGGAGAAGAAGCTTGGAAGCATCCTTTCCTCAAAGTAGGGAAGTGCTTTGATTGGATTGATGATTTTGCCCATACCCGAACCTTTACGCTCCATATAACCCAACTGAGCAAAGATATCTGCGATAACCGGATTGCGTCTGACAGAAGGAATATCTTCTAAGTTCATCGTCTGGATAAGTCTTCCTTCCGGCATGGAGCCTGGAGAGTAAATCACCATACGGTCATCGTACATATCCACATGCACCTCGCTGCCTTGAATCAGATAGTCACGATGAGCCAATGCATTCACTACAACTTCCATCACGCAACGTTCCATATATTGAGGAATCTCGATGCGCTGCATCGGTTCTTTATACCAAAGTGTACGATTGTTGCGACGAATGAAGGACATGGTGTCTTCGAGAAGAGTTACAAGTCCGCCTGTAATCTCTGCGCTGTCGAGTGCATCAATGCTTCCTCCAGCTTTTGTCTTGCCGTTCCATCTTGTGCAGAATACACGGCTTTGGCGCAATGGACATTCGTCTGCCATCAACAGACCGGCATAGGTAAGTATTCCCTTATTGTCAACCAAGCCAAACGAACGGTAATGTTTTTTGTCGAAACTAAGCCCATTCCAGGCATAGTAGCGGCTGCGAAGCTTAGAAAATGCATAATCTTCAAACATTTCATCGCTTGGGCGTGCATCGAATGAAGAGTTGCGACCTCTTAGTACCAGACGCTTATGTTCGGTACTATCAGCCACAACCGATTCGTTGCCAATGCGCACAAAGGTTTCAAGAACGCTGTCGCCTATATAATAATAGGGTGTATCTTCGCCTCCATGCACATGAAGAATGAGCAATTCCTTGTCTTCTACACGCTCTATCTTCAAGTCGATTTGCGGCATAGGATCAATGCGCTCCTTTATTTTCTGACTGATAAATTCGGCATCAGTCTTGGCATCGGTCAACCCTATGATAGTATCGTCATCGGCAATACCAAACAATAGGCAACCGCCACTGCCATTGGCAAAGGCGCTGACGCTCTTCAGCCAACTTTTCACTTTACGGCGTTCCACTTCCTGCTTCTTATCGTATTCAGTAGTCTCACCTATATATTTTGCCATGTCCATATTTACTTAATTTTTGATTATTCATTATGCGCCTGTAATCTAGGAGGATAAGCCATGCTCAATTCCCATATTAGGCAATATATCTGCAAAAATACAAAAAATATTCAGAAAAGTGATTATATGGATGGATTTTGTTGGCAGGGCGAACTTGATTTAACCTTATTTTATAAGATAGAGGGATATTTTGATAATCTGAAATCCTTAATGACCTTAATGACCGTGACCTTAATGACCGGATTCATGAATATATGTACACATATACACCAAGGGGAGTTTGCTCGTGATGAGTAAACTCCCCCCATAATTATCTTAAAAAATCTTATTTGTTCTATAGAAAGTTTTGATATTCAGAATATAATCATTATTTTTGCACGTAATATTAGTGGTGTCATTATGTGCAATATTAAATATTATATAGCTGAAATAGCTGCATATTTCGGCAACATGTTGGGCGAAAAAGTAGCTTTGGAATCAGCAGATAAAGATTTGTTGGAAAGAATCCCTATGAATGTTTCTTCCAGGTTCTCTTTTTATAAAGGATGTATTTTGGGGCAGCTCATTTTGATGGCTTACCTAAAGGATGGTGACTCTGTGCCACCTGCCCAGTTGAAGAAACAATTGGATATTATAGGTCGACAGACACAGCTCGTCGTCGTATTAATCACTCCATGCATTTCATCTTATAATAAGGTTAGATTGGTGGCACAAAAAGTTAACTTTGTTATCCCCAACAGGCAAATGTTCCTGCCATCTCTTTTGCTTGACATCCAGCCAGACAGGAAGGTTGGCTTGGATTTGAAAGAAACCATTCCTCCCTTTGCCCAATGTTTGTTGCTTTATCATTTGCAGATTGAATCCATTGTTGGGGCAACAGGTTATGGACTGAGCGATAAGTTTGGCGTTTCTTATGCGACAGCAAACAAATCATTGCGCTGGCTTGTTTCCAAAGATCTGATTAAGTTGGAAGGAACAAAGACCAAGACGGTGCAAATTGATATAAGCAATAGGGAACTTTGGAATAAAGCATTGCCAATGTTGGTTTCTCCGATAGAGCAGCTTTACTATACGGATGCTATACTTGAAGGACAACAGATAAGTGGAGTGAATGCACTGGCTTTCTACACGATGCTTAATGTAGAATCAAGGCAGAGTTGGGCTGTTACAAGGAAAGAGCTGAAAACTCTGGCCATCGTAACCGACAAGCAGTTCGGAGAAAATGAAATCCAAGTATGGAAGTATAACCCAAAAATATTAAGTACTGAAGGAGTGGTTGATAAGCTCTCGCTTTATCTGTCATTGAAAGACAATGAAGATGAGCGAATACAAATAGAGTTAGAACGATTGATAAGTGAAATATCGTTTCACGATAGAACATAGCTTGCAGGAAGATGGCGTGCATATCGCCAATATCGAGAGTCTTATCTGTTTGAAAAGCAAGGCTTTCTTGGATTTAAGTCAAAGAAAAGCTAAAGGTGAAAGTGTTGATAGCAAGCATATTGCAAAGCATAAGAAAGATGTCTTTCGTCTTGCAGCAATGCTTACTCCAGCAAGTAGATATGAACTGCCCGACATATTAAAAACAGATGTTAGTGACTTTTGTGATGCTATCATGCAGGATTTGCCAAATGCCGATTTCATCAAGTCTGCAGGTCTTGGCAATGTTACAAGCCTGCAGATTATAGAACAACTTAAGAAATCAATGTTGTAGTTATGGTTAAGATACAATATGCTTCAGATTTGCATCTGGAATTCATGGAGAATACCCTGTATTTGGAGACTCATCCTCTTCAGCCTGTTGCTGACATCCTGGTGTTGGCTGGAGATACTGGCTATTTAGGTGATGAAGGCTTTGTCAAGCATCCATTCTGGGATTGGGCTTCAGAGAATTTCAAGGAAGTAATAGTAATACCAGGTAATCATGAGTTTTATTTGGGTTATGACTTGGGGCAACTTTATGATGGATGGTGCATGGAAATTCGGCACAATATCAAATGCTATTATAATGCTGTAATACATCTTTCAGATGATACAGACCTCATCGTTTCTACACTATGGGGATATATAGAGCCGCAGGATGCTTTTTCAACCGAGCGCAGAGTAAATGATTTCTACCGTATTAAGGATTGTGGCGTTGTGATAAACAGTGAACGGTTTAATCAAGAGCATGCTAAGTGCCGCGCTTTCATCGAAAAGGCTGTTAGTGAAAGCCAGGCAAAGCATATTGTTGTGGCAACGCATCATGTTCCATCATTTCAACTGGTGTCTCCGGATTTTAAGGGAAGTCCGATAAACGGTGCTTTCACAGCAGAGCTGGGGAACTTCATTGCTTATAGCCGAATAGATTATTGGATTTATGGCCATTCTCATCGTAGCATAGACAGGATAATAGGAAATACTCAATGTGTTTCGAATCAGCTTGGGTATGTAAATCATGGAGAATCTGAGTCTTTTGATTCAAAGAAATGTATTAATTTAATGCTTTAGTTGAGGCTCTACATTATATAGAGAACCAATAGCGTCCGTACTGCGGACGCTATTGGCTTAAGCTCATAAAAAGACACTGCCCCTTCATGACACCCTTGGAAATACGTAATTCGGCACTTAAGTTATACGTGTCGAATGGCATTCTGTTAGTTACCAGTGTATTCGCATTTTGCCCCCAAAAATCCTTAATGACCGAAAATGACCGTGACCTTAATGACCGGACCCTTTAGGGGGATTGAAAATGAAAATGACCCTTAATGACTTTGACTCTTCATGACCGGAATTCTCGGTAGAACGAAAACGGCCGCTCTTCCCATATTGAGGTGAGCGGTCGTTTTGGTTTATCCCATGCAGCTCGTTACTCCGAGCGTAGTAGCGATAGCGGTCAGAATGCTGATGGCTATCTGCAGAATTGTTTTCCAAGTGTTCGCTTTCATCTTTTTAGTGTTTAATGTTTTGTGTTTCATGTTTACTTTTTGGGGGCGATAGGCTTGGCTAGGGGCTAGCACCCTAGCCAGTTTATCCTTGGGCTATTCAAGGCCGTCGCCAGTATCGTCCTTGCCGGTAGTACCGCCGCCTGATTCAGAGCCTTGGCCTTCGCTGCCGGTCTGACCGGTGCTTGAACCACCTGGGGTAGAACCGCCTGGCGTATTATCCGGAGTAGTTGGGGCGTTGAGGTCAACGTTGGTCTTACCCTCCTTAATCGCCTTGATAACGGCTGCCTGAGCGCTGCGGCTGGCTACGAGGTTGAACTCGGCGTCATCGCGAAGGTTCTTAAACTCCTGACCAGGCTCCCACTGCACCTTCACGCCGGTGATGTTCTGAGCGGTGAACTTGTCGGCATCCTCGGCACCCTTCGAAGTGAGAAGGAGAGAGAAATCACCAAGATCGCCCAGACGGATTTTCTTGCCCTCAAGCAACATCTCACGCATGCAGTCTACGGCGATGTAGAGGATGGCGCTGATGTCGGCTCTCGAATAAACACTACCATGTGAAGTGATGTGCTTGGCAAACTTCTCGATGGTCATGATATCGGTGTACTGTGAGATGGCGAAAAGCATTCTGCTTCTCAGTCTTCACGAGTTCCAGGTCCTTTGGGTCAGGGGTCTTACCCTCCTTTTTAGCCTGGTTGATGCGTGATTTCGCCTGGTTGATTTCCAGAAGATTTGCGTTCACGCTACGCATTACGATGCTGTAATTAATCATAGTCGTTTGTAGTATGTTTAGTGTCCGTGTTTGCAACTCCCCAGAACGCCCCGTTCCTGCCGTTTTCGGGGTCTTCATTGATGACCGGCGCCTGCCATCTTTTATAACCCGTGTTGGTCTTAAGAGAAGACCCGAGCAAGGCACAAAAGGCTGTTCTTTCAATTGCCGGTGCAAAGATACAACATTTTCGGGCAGAATGCAAGCTTTCACCCTAACTTTCTATGCTGAAAATTGCGTAAGTAGCTGATAGATAATACTTTCTATCGTTTTCTGTCAGAACTTTATTGCAGAAACATTGCAAAACAGGAAAATACGCATTGAAGGTAGCCGAAGAAACGTGAAAAGCGGTCATTAAGGTCAAGGTCATTAAGGTCATTAAGCACTTTTCGCTCGCTCTCTTTTCTTATAATATAATATTAAATAATTTTAATATTATATTATATATATATTCCGTTCCCCCCGAAACCCTTAATGACCTTAATGACCTTGACCTTAATGACCGGAAAGAGAAAATTTTCCATTCTTATTTTTTTACGTTAAATAACGTGATAATGTGTTTTTTTCATTTTTTTATTTGTACCTTTGCGTAACAATAGGGCATCTTATATGACTAAGTACCCTTAAAACAATTTTAGAAACTTAAAATCTTTCAATATGGCCCAGTTTGCTGACTATTATATCAGATACAAGTATGACTTTGCCCCCTATGAATGGGAAAATAGGCAGAGCCATCTGGCAGCTCTTTTCGCAGAGGATTCCACCATCGTTTTCGGCGAAGGTGATCCTTCTGAGGAACAGCAGCAGGAAGGCATCCCCTATGCCAAAGTATTTAACCATCGCGTTTATCATCTGGAGATTAACCCCAATATCATCCTGATGCAGCTTGCCAATTCCTTCGATATCTCTGTAGAAATTCATTACGAGAACGCCCTTACTAAGAATGAACCATCCTGTTTTGTCATCATTGATAACCGCGAGGGGCTGCGCACAGTGGCTATACAGAATCGCCGTAAGGCTTTTCCTGCACCGAAAAGAGTGGCAGAAATATTGACAGAAAAGTTGAATAGAGTGCTCTATGGTGACTACTGCTACAGCTTGGAGATTCTACCCAAATATTATCCGGAAGATTTGTTTCAGGCATGGGGGAAACTGCAGAATGTAACAAGAGACATGCTCTTCAATGTGCCCGATATGAGTAGGGAGGAAATGCTTAAGCGTGTAGCAGATTTTAAAAAACAGGGGAGAGATTATTTTGATGATTCGCTCATGCCCTCATTACTATCTCTGGCGCTGGCAGCCAAAGAGGGCAAATATAATCAGTTGTTCAAAGTTAATAACAAGGATAGACATACTGCTATTTATCTTGACAAAAGCAGCGTATACATGAAGAATATGCTTACTCTTTCGCAAGCCACGAATACGCCCGTAGAACTGATTACCAAGGATGGGACTACTTACCGTTGTTTTGTAGAATCAGACGAGGAGAATACGGACAAAATCGTTCATAAGCAATTGGATGAAAAACTTTTGGAAATGCTTTTTACGGGCAAGAAAAAGGATGGTGAGAAGGCAGAACATAATGATATATTAAAGGCTGAAACTGAAATCGTAGAGATGCTGAACGCTATGAAAAACACCTCTGTTGATGCATGTGAAGGCAAAATAGAGTAACAATGAGATTATGATTATTCATTTGGAAAAAGAACAACTCAAGCAGGCCAGAAGAGACTTGCTCAGAGATGATGTGTATATTATTTTCGTAGATGCGCTCAGGCAGTATCATCAGGAGGGGTATACGACGCTCGCCCCGGCAGAACTGTATCTTTCGGCAAAATACTTTGTGGGAGACGTTTTGCAGTTGCCGGATATCATAGAGGGTATTGCTGACGAGATGGATGATATCATGGATGAGGCTGATAATAAGGATGAGGCAATGCTCATCATGATGGTGGCTACCGGGGTGTTTTGTGCTGTAGGCAAGAAGTACAAGGGGGTTGATGCTGATGCTGTCATCAGGATTATTTATGACCGCTGGGTTGACCATCCACTCTTTCTTCCGATGCTCGATATCTGTGCTAAAAAGGAACAGGAGAAATGGTTGAAAGGGAAGAAGACCAACTTGCTGACTTGTGAACTGGAGAGTATGAAGACTGACGGCACTACTGAAGCTGAGGCTAGTGATTTTCTCCATCCATTTCTGCAGCAGGTATGCGAGTATTCTGATGATACAATCGAAAAGGTGCTCAATCCATTACGCGATTTGAACGAGCAGTATTCTGGAAAATTCGATAAGGAGGTGATTCTGTTGAAACGGAAACTGGGAGTAGGCTGCAAGGTCATGCCGCTTTCAGCTGGTTCTTTTGTTATTGAAGAGAAAAATGCCAGCAGTATTATTTCAAAGATTCAGGAATTCCAGAAGGGTAAGAAGAAACCAAAGGATTTGGCTATGCCAGTGAGGGCGGCAATGGATGCAGGTGTGATAAGAAGACCTTCTTTCGTAGAATATGAGGCGGTTGCAGTATTAGCTGATATCTCGAAAACCAGTTTCGAAAGTTATACGAATCCGGTTCTGAAACCTTATGATGATGCTGCTTTCTGGGATATGGTTAATACTTTCAGACATATTGTATAAACAGAGAAAATGTTTTCTGAAGGAGATTTATTTTCGGTCATTTCCGGTCGTCCGGAAATGACCTTTTTGTTTTTCAGGTACTTATATAATTTTATCTTATCTTTGCACTCGGATTGGGGAATCAGTTTTCTCATTTCCGAGTGTTTTTATTTTAGTATAACCTGAGCGGAGGCGGGGAACCTCACAACGTGATTGAAGATGGCCATCGGGAATCCACGGCTTCTCTCGCAAACCGATCAGGAATCATGGCAGAAAAAAAACATCAGCTTACGGCTCTGGGCATTGCCTATGAAGCCGTCATCAAGCTGGGCTATACGCACAGCAAACTGGCAAGGCTCGACAGCAGCATCAACTATCCTACGCTGAGGAATATCAGAGACGGGAAGGAGATGAAGAAAGCTACGGAGCGGTTCTATCTGAAACTTTTCTTCGACCTTATTAATAAGGAATATGAACGGCGAATGGCCTGTGGGGGCGACGGAGCCGTCAGCCTGCTTATCGTGATGAAAAACATCCTTGAAGCGGAGCTGAAATAAAAAGTGGTGAAAAGATGAGGGGGCATTCTTTCACCAACTATTCCGCCGCATCGAAAGTGTTGTTATCTTTGCACCAGCTTTAGCAAGGTTGGGCGGATTAAAGAAAACCTTAAAGGAAGGTTAGACCTTGCGGTTTATAGATTATGAACGGAATGTTTATGAGAGTGGTGCAGCAGGGCGAGACGTTCGCTGTACAGAGTCAGAAAAGTGAAAACGGACAGATGATGAAATGCAACATCGTTCTCCAGGAGATGGGCGGCAAGTATGAGAACCAGTATGCTGCGGCAATGCTCGGCAATATTGCCCAGTGTAAGTTCGCTCCGGGAACATTGGTGGCGGTTACGCTCCGATTCACGACTCGTGAGTATAATGGTCAGGTTTACCAGGATATCCTGGTTACAGACATTGAAAAGGTAAAAGGGTAAAAAAGTAAAAAGGTAAAAAGAACCTTAACCCTTTGCAACCACGTTACCATAAAGGGTAAAAAGTAAAACTGAGTTGAAACTGAGGAGGATTTTCCATGGTAAAGCGCGCAACAATCCGGATGTTTCTTCTCCTAAAATTCAATTCAGATTATGGTTAAGAAAGTAAACAAGGTTCAGAACAATGTTCAGAACCAGCAGGTGAATAATAACGGCTGCCAGCATGTGCAGCTCGGTGGTGTGGCTTACTATGATGATAAGCAGTATTTCCTCTTCAGTCCTGATTCTGTAAATCAGGGGGTTGTAGAAGCTTTTCGCCGTCATGGTGTGGCTCAGCAAATGCAAGACGGAACATTTGATTTCGTAGCAGTTTCTAAGCCGAAAAGCCAGTCGGAACTGATTAAGAAACTGGCGCATGGTCGGTTGAGCAAGACCAAGGATGGGGCTATTCAGCTCACGCTGAAGGTGTTCTTCCATGAGGGACTCAACATCGCCCAAACGCTGGCTGTTGAGTCAGCAGAAGGGGCTGATGCTTTAGTGGATTATCAATTAAAACGATAAGTAATAAGATAGATGAGTTGTTATTTAATTAAGGTGGAGAACGGGCACAAGGTTGCCCGCTCCATCACTTCGGAAGAGGAGTATAAGCAGTTGCGTGGAAGCAATGAGCAGAAGGCGAATCTTCGCCTGGCTCGTGCCGGAAACGATGCTGCGAAACGGAGACTGGTACAGTTTAATTACTCCGGCCATTATCCGCAAGGGGTAGTGAAAGGAATGAAACTGCCAAGCGGTGCTTTCGGGTTTGATATGGATGAGCCGGAGGCATTCGCCAAGGCTGCCAAGCTGCTGCTGAAAGAACCGGACAAGTACGGACTGCTGATGCTGGAACGTAGCGCACGACAAGGCGGACATGCGGTTTTTGAGCGCGAAAAGGGCAAGACTATCTTGGAGAATCAGGTTAGGATTGCTACGATGCTCAAGTGTGAAATGGATACTTCGGCTCACGACATTAACCGGGTTTACTTCACTACCACATCGGATGACGAAGATTTGCTATTCCTTTCGCCACGACTCTTCAAGGATGAATATGATGAGGCTGCCGTGGCAGCTGAAGGGAAGGTCCTGGAAGAGCGTGAAAGATACGGACAGGAGAAACTGCCGGAAGGGGCGCACAAGGCAAACAAGCATTATGAGCCTTGGAAGGAAGAATTCAAGAAGGATTCTCAAGGGGTTTTAAAGGGGCAGGAATTTAAAAATTCGAGAATTTCTACTTCTGCTACTTCAGCCTCTGCTGCTTCAACTTCTTCTACTGCGTCAACTACTGCTGCTTCAACTACTTCTGCTGCTCAGGACAATTATCTCGGGGATTCCTTATGGAGAAATCATTAAGAAGTGGTGGCAACTGTATAATGATGGGCAGGAGCCGATGCGCTCCAACCGCAATACGCTGACCTTTGAGCTGGCTGTGAACCTGCGCCACATCTGCGGCTTTGATGGCAATCTGATGGCTCAGATTATTCCCTGCTATGATGGTTTTTCTGAGCAGGAGAAGATGGCTTGCATCAAGTCGGCACTCGGAGAAAAACTTACGCAAATGCCTAAGCGACTGAAAGATGTACTGGCTGCGCTGAGACAGGAAAAGTTGAAGCAAGCTACTCTGAAAGGCATAACGCTTAAGGAGAACGAGGAACTGATCAATGCACTGGACGAGGCAAATGCCCAGGACGAACTGTTCTATTTCAAAGCCTTGCCTAAATTGCCGCAGGGAGTACGCGACTCGGTTAATGCAGTAGGGCCGACACTTGCTTTACCCGTGATTACCGCTATCTGTCCTGTCATCGGAATGCTGGCTACTGGCGTGAAAATCTCCATTCACGGCAAGATGAATTCGCTCAACCTCATCTCTTACATTGCCGGTGATTTTGCATCAGGAAAGGGAAGCATTGACCCGGTAATCAATGTATGGACTTCAGAAGTAAAAGCAATGGACAAAATGTACCAGCTGAAGGAGGATGAATGGAGAGCCAAGAAGCGTGCGGCTAAGAACAAGAAGGAGCAGCCGGAAGAGCCGAAACTGCCGGTAAGATGCTTGACACTGAACAATACAGTGGCGAATCTGGCTGAACGACTGGCGAACACAGAAGGCAAACACGCCTTCTCGTTTACGCCGGAAGCTGACACCGTTGCGCAGAAGTGGAAATCAGCAATGAGTGATTTTTCTGTCATGTTAAGACAGGCTTACGACGGAACAAGCTATGAGCGCGAGGCAAGAAGTGCAGATGCGGTGAATGTCCATATAGACAGACTGTTATGGAATGTGGTGATGTGCGGCACTCCCGATGCACTTTATCGAGTAGTGAACAATTATACGGATGGTTTCCAAAGCCGTATTGTCGTGGCTCGTACGCCGGATAATACCTTCACCCCGCTCACTGATAACCTCTTCGTGCTTACACCTCGCCAGCAAAGCAATATTCTGCAGATAGCACATCTGTTACCCATGATGGCAGGCGAAGTAGAACTGCCTAAGCTGGAAGCCAAGGGCAGGGAATGGCTGGAGCAGATAAGACTGGAGACGATGAAAGATGATGACAAAGTGAAAGCCCGCCAGCGTTTTCGTATCTGTCCTACCACGATGAGAATGATGGCGTGCATCATGCTCTGCAAGGTGGCAGAATCGCTGATACAGAAACTTGGAGCGGAAGAGGCTGAAACAAGATTGAAGGAGAATCCTCTCTTGTGGAAGGAAATGATTGTGAAAATGCAGACACCGAGCATGCTTTCAGCCTTTGATGTTCTGGCTAACTATCAGCTGGAGAATGCACTCTATTTCTTTCGCAGTCGTATCGAAGCTGCTTTCTCATCCAAGGATTATTGCGGACAGGCACCTGCTGACCGTATACGTCGTGGAAGAAACGATACTATCTTTGAGCGGCTTGACGTAACCTTCAATTTCGAACAGGCTCAGCAGCAGAGTGTTGCCATCAAGGGCGCTAACGTCACGCGCGAGGCTGTAAGACAGATGCTGAAGAACTGGAAGCGCCAGGGACTCATCAATATTCTGCCCGATTCGCGTTATCAGAAAGTAGCATCTACGGTTTAAATCCGGTCATTTCCGGTCATTAAGGTCAAGGTCATTAAGGTCATTAAGGTTTTCGGGTCTGAACCCAGCCTTAATGACCACCCCTAAACCAATTATTCATTACTAATTATTAATTGTAAATTATCATGCATATTTGTATATTTCGCCGCCGTTTCACTCCATGGGGAGTTGATGGCACAATGGTCATTAATGGTAAGTTTTTCTGCGGAACATTGGAGCGTCCTCAGAGTTATCTGAAAGCTGATGCTTACAGACTGGCACTTGTGCCGGTTTCCAACCCGAAGTTTCTGAGGGATGATGAGAAGAGCAGAATCATGCCTGTCATTCTGAAGGAAAACGGCAGAGTTCCGAAGTCTGTTATCCGCAAGCCGTTCTTTGTTCCGGGTAATGGTCCTTATAAATTAATGTATGGCAGCATCATTCTGGGCAGATCCTACATTTCTGGGCTTGTACTTCATTCTGAGGAATACTTCTCGGAGTTTTGCGAGAAGGTGGATGAGGCAATCAGGAACAGGGAGCACATCACGCTCGTTATCAGAGACTGGGGCTTTGATGCGATTCCGCTTAAGTATTTATCACCTTTCAAATCATCCGTAAAATCATTGTCATGCGTAAGATAAAGGAAATCATCATTCATTGCAGTGCGACCAAGGAAGGTCGCAACTTCACCGTAGCGGATATTGACCGCTGGCACCGGGAGCGCGGAATGCGCTGCATAGGTTATCATTTCGTGGTTTATCGTGACGGCAGCATTCATGTAGGCCGTGCGATAGAGGAGGTTGGCGCCCATTGCAAGGGCCATAATTCCATCAGCATAGGCGTCTGCTACATCGGCGGTTTATCGAAGAAAGGCAAGCCGAAGGATACAAGAACCCGAGACCAGAAAGCGGCAATGCGCTCGCTCATTGAGCAGCTGAAGGAGGAATATCCATTAGCCACGATTCATGGGCATAATGAGTTTGCCAACAAAGCCTGTCCCTGCTTTGATGTGAAGAAGGAGTGGGGCTAACAGATAGGGAACGCGCTGCGTTCCCTATTTATACTTATTTTCCGATGCAACATGTGGATGTTGCTGATAGTTAAGCTTTTATCTTTTAAACGGTACAACTACCCTTTTTACAAGTGCAGAGAAAGTGGGCGACAAATGCAATGTGCTTATTCTCAGCCTGTTAGCGATAAAGTTGTACCGCTTCTTTTTAGCCTTTTTTGTAAGATTCTGGAAACAAATGCAATGCATTGTTTCTCAGCCTCTTCCGTTTCTTGTGTTACAGAACGCTTATCTGGTTGCAAAGATACGACTTTATGTTGGAATATAGATGGAAAGATATGCTAAATAATAATAAAATTGCGATGAAGATTGCCTATTATTAAATATTTATCATTATCTTTGCGCTGAACGCAATAAAAAAGATAAACGATGAAAGATATAAATCGAATAAAAGTCGTGTTGGTAGAGAAGAAACGAACCAGTAAATGGTTGTCGGAACAGTTGGGAAAAGATCCTGCAACTATCTCCAAATGGTGTACTAATACCTCACAACCAGATTTAGTAACATTGACAAAGGTAGCAGCTCTACTGGATGTTGATGTTCGTCAGCTTATCAATAAAACAAAAAGTAATACCGCTGATGATTGAAAATCATTAGCATAAAATGACTAATAATGAATTCTAAAGCAAAACCATTCATCAAATGGGTTGGTGGTAAAGGACAACTCATTGAACAACTGGAGCAAAAGCTTCCGGCTGACTTTGATAATTGGGGAAATGCGACATACATAGAACCATTCGTTGGCGGTGGTGCTATGTTGTTTTACATGCTGCAACAGCATCCTAATATCAAACGTGCAGTAATCAACGACATCAATTCGGACTTGATTACTTGTTACCGAACTGTACGTGACAATGTAGAGCGACTGATTCCTTCGTTGCGTGACATACAAGCTGAATATTACGCTTTACCAGACATGGAAGCCAAACGTGAGATGTTTAAGACTGTACGCCAACGTTACAATGAAAAGAATCTTGATCCGATAGAGAATACAACAAAATTCTTCTTTTTGAATCGTACTTGCTTCAATGGTTTGTATCGTGTAAACAAAAAGGGCTTGTTTAATGTTCCTTGCGGAAAGTATATGCAACCACAAATTTGTGTTAACTAAAGACTAAGGATTATGGCTAAGATAAAAGTTGAAAATACAGAAATATCTGTTGTTAGTGTGCAAAACGAGGATTATATCTCTTTGACAGATATGGCACATAGCCAAATGCAGGAACACATAATTTTCAGATGGATGAGCCTTAAAAGTACAATAGAATATCTCGGTGAATGGGAAAAGCTATATAATCCGATTTTTAATTGTACCGAATTCGATACAATTAAAAATGCAGCAGGAAGCAACAACTTCGTGCTTTCTGTAAAGGCATGGATTCAAAGAACAGGTGCAATAGGCATCATGGCAAAAGCTGGCCGATATGGTGGAACTTATGCTCATCGAGACATTGCATACCACTTTGGAATGTGGATTAGTCCTCGTTTCCAACTTTTGTTGGTAAAAGAGTATCAACGTCTTAAAGCTGATGAGCAGAAACAATTGTCATGGTCTGCTAAACGTGAACTGTCAAAGATAAACTATCGTATTCACACAGATGCAATCAAGGAAAATCTTATTCCAAACGAGGTGACACGTGAACAAGCAGCTATGAAGTATGCCGATGAAGCCGATGTTCTCAACATAGCTATGTTTGGTATGACGGCAAGGCAATGGCGTGAACAGAATCCCGATAAGAAAGGTAACATTCGTGATTATGCCAATATAAATGAGCTAATCTGCTTATCGAACATGGAGAATCTAAATGCTGTGTTTATTAACGATGGTATGGCACAATCTGAACGGCTCATCAAACTGAATCAGATTGCTATCCAACAAATGAAAATCCTCGAAGATACTGGAGGCAGAAATTTATTGAAGTAAAGACGATTATGAGGCAGCAGAAATATACACAGGCACAACAAGTGATAGATACTCTTCGCACAACAGGAGGGTATGCTACGCTTGGTGATTTGTATCATCTCGTAGATACAAAATCGTGGGCAACTAAGACTCCTAACGAATCAATCCGAAGAATTGTACAGCAATCTAACGAAATATTTAAAATACAGCCAGGTCTTTGGGCATTGGAGGAATGTCGTGAAGAAGTGATGCGCAAATTCGACATCTGCCCGAAGGAAGAAAAGAGCATTGAGCAATTTACACATGGTTACTATCAAGGACTTATTATAGAGATAGGCAACATGAAACATTATGCGACCTATGTCCCTGCGCAAGACCAAAACCGCAAATTTCTTGAAAAGCCCCTGAAAGATATTTGCACCACAATCCATATTCCCGATTTTTCATACGAGAATCTTACAGACAGGGCAAGGACCGTGGATGTCATTTGGTTCAATGAGCGCAAAATGCCAAATAGCTTCTTTGAAGTGGAGCATTCGACAGACATTCAAAACTCAATCACTAAGTTTTGTGATTTACAAGATTTCAATAGCCGCTTCTTGATTGTTGCACCTCAGAATCGCAAGGAACAATTTGACAAAGTGATGAGCAGAACTGCTTTCAAAGAGGTGAAAGAGCGTGTTGCTTTCCATAGTTATGAGAGTATCTATCCTCAAATCCGCAACCTATAGGGTTTAGTGGGATTTTGCTTGCAAAACGACGAAATTCATTTTATTGTACATATTTCTTGCACAACAGAAATGTCGCAGACACAAAATCCCCTTACCCCATAAAGCGACTTGAGGTAATACGCTGGTTTAACCAGAAAAGCATGGTCTTTAACCAAAGTCTGTCTTGAACAGGTTGGCATAAGCATTGTTGTCTGAGTAAATGTTCAATACATGCCTACGTGATGTCTTAATCCATTTCGCAGGAACAGATATGAACTTGAAAACAAAGGTCTTGATTCTGCTGGTGGCACACAATCCAAATTCATGGGTTTTCAATCTCTGCATAATAGCTTTGTAGAAGTTTCTGATGAGAGCTGTCATAAGCAGGAATACAGTATTCTGTGCCATGAACGATTTTGGCAATCGATTCCAGCCAAAGCCATTGTTCATGTCATCGAAGATGCGTTCCTTGCCACCACGAAGATTGTAGAATTCCACGATGTCTCTTGCACTCGACTTGTAATCGTTAGTCAGTATACATCTGTAGGTATATTCGCCTTCCCAAATGTCAAGGTCTCCCTCTATTCGCCTTTGTCTCTGTATGACAAGACGATACGGTTTTCCTTTCCATTTCTCAACAAGGATAGAATTCAACTCAAACTCAATACCGTTGATTTCAACAGTTTTCCATCCAGTTAAGGCAAACATGGAATCGTAGAAAGAAGAGCATCTGTTGGCACGAATATAAAATGCCTGCAATGAGCCTCTACCATATCTACGATTTCCTCCGAACATGAGCCGCAATCCATGCGGGCACGAGAAATATATATTTCCGAAGCCTCCAATCGCTTGAAGATTCTTTCCAAAGTTTCTTTTGGTTGAAGCGCACGTTTGTGTTGCCGTCTCTATTTTCAATACCAACAATCATGTCGTTAATGACAGCTACACCTGGACTATAGCCCAAGAACTTCTTGTAGGTTGGTTTTGCATCATACTTCTCTGTTTCAATGAACTGATGGTCAAAGTCAAAATCATACTCTTGACCGGATTTCAATTGACCAGTAGCAAGCAGGGCATTGACCAGTAAGCAGTTCATCTTGTCTGCAGTATTGAAATCATAGGATTTGCCAGAAGCAGACTTATAGGTGATGCTCTTAAAAGTCAGTTCTTCGATAGCACGTAATATGGTGTCTGCGCTGCAAGTGCGAAGAGTTGGATGAAGAGACAAATGTTTCATCAGGTGAGTTGTAACATCCTCAATACATGAGCCACCACAAAGATATACGCACATCAGAGAGCGTAGAATCTCGCTATATTGATAACCAAACATAGTGCATCTCAATCCCAAGGTGGAATCTATGGTTTGAGCTAAAAGAGCATCAAATTGCTCCATAATCGAAAAAATTCCCCCAAAAGGAGTGAGTTTCTCAGATTTTATTTGTACTTTTGCCATGTCATTCAGAATTTTGTTTGTTTTTATTTTACAACACTAAGATAAGTGAAATTTCTGACATGGCAAAATCCTGAGCAACTTTTTGTTGCTCAGGTGCTTATAAAAAATATTAAATTATAGTGTTGCGGAAATTAGGTCTATAAGCAATATGAACTAATGTGTATAGCAAGAGCAAGCGAGGGATTTATATAACAACAAACTCTGTTGATAGATAATTTAAAAAAGTTTATGAATTATGTCAGAATACATTTTTTACACTACAGAAGGTTTTACGCAAGCCCCAAATGGAAACAATGTGGAGAATTGTCAAGTTCTCGGTAGAGCTATTGGGAAAAATATTAAAGAAGCAAGGTGCAATCTCATCAAAGAAAATCCTTGGATTGAAGAGGTTGGATTCGATATGGAAGACTTGCTTGTAAAGCAATTATTGACAGAAGAACAAAAGGCAGATATTAAAGCCGTTGTTGATTACCTTTGGGAAGACGAGCATAAGCATTTCCAAGAAGAGCATTATCCAAAAAATCACATATATAGAATATTAAAACGCCTAAAAAGTTCCTATGAATAAGAAACTTACCATTGAGTTTGATTTCAAGTTCGACATGATATTTGCCGACCCTCCTTATTTCCTCTCCAATGGTGGAATATCGTTGCAGAGCGGTAAGGTTGTGTGTGATAATAAAGGCGAATGGGATAAGGGCAAGTCGCAAGAGGACATGATGGCATTCAATATGGAATGGCTACGCTTGTGCCGTGACAAACTGAAAGATAATGGCACAATATGGATAAGTGGCACTTATCACAATATCTTTTCTGTGGCAAATTGTCTTACGGAACTTGGATATAAGATTCTGAATGTGATAACATGGGAAAAGACAAATCCACCTGTCAATATTTCATGCCGCTACTTCAAGTATTCTACCGAGTTTGTCATATGGGCAAGAAAGATGCAAAAAGTTCCTCATAAATTCAACTATGAATTGATGAAAGAACTAAATGAGGGCAAGCAAATGACCGATGTATGGCGTATGCCAGCCATTGGTCGTTGGGAAAAAACTTGTGGAAAGCATCCAACCCAAAAACCTTTACGCCTTCTTGTACGAATGATACTTGCTTCCACCAATCAAGGCGATTGGATTCTTGACCCTTTTAGTGGTAGCTCCACGACAGGTATAGCTGCTAATCTTTGTGGTCGTAGATTTGCAGGACTTGAACAAGAAGAAGGCTTTTGCAAGTTAAGCAAAGCAAGACGTGAAGAAATAGAAAATTTAAATAATCAAAATATACTTATAGAGCATATCGACGATTTACACTTTCTTGAAAGCTCTGATATGGTTAGGGAAATGCCATACGGAGATGAAATTCCGTTTCATTAATGTACTTTTCTAATAAGGTAAAATATGAAGAATAAGTTAATTACAGCAACGTTACTCAAAGGGTGGGCTTCAAAAAGAGAATCTCAATCAATAATGCCAGAGCTGATAAAGAGATTGATAATTTCATCAGGAGCTAAGGTAAGAAAAATGTCAATTCCTAGTGGTGATAACGTGTATATACCAGGATGGGATGGTCAAGTGAGTAGTGATTCACCTATATTTAATGTAAGTGCAGGCATTTCTCTCTGGGAGATTGGCACGAATTCTGATGTCAGAACAAAGGCCAATAATGATTATAATAAAAGAACGAATGATTCATTGGGGTATGATAGAACAAAAGCAACCTTTGTCTTTGTAACTCCAAGAATATGGGAACAAGCAGGAAATTGGGTTAAGGAAAAGAAAAGTGAAAATAAATGGAAGGATATTGTTGTATTTACGGCGATAGAACTTGAAGACTGGATAGCGCAATATCCTGTTGTTGCAATATGGTTAGCTGACAAGATTGGCACAATAAAGAACACATCATTAGATTATCCTCAATTATTTTGGAATAAATGGGCTAAAGGAGAAAAGTATGTATTGCCCCCTTCTTTACTTTTAGGTGGTCGCGAAGATGCTATTAATGCAATAAAAGTATCCTTACGAGTACCAAAGGTTATTTATGTTCAATCGGTGTCTCGTGAAGAATCTTTAGCATTTATTTGCGCCGTTGCTATAGAGTGCCAAGCGAAAGCTGAGGATTCTTGTCAAAACATTATTATTGCAAAAGAAGAACGAGATGTGCAAGAATTAGTTGACAATTATGAAAATCTTGTAATAATAACTTATGCGGTTGGAAGTTGGAACTATGCAACAGATAAAGGGCATACAATAATATGTGCAGTTAGTCCAGAAGAGCAAATTAATGATGTTATCGAGTTGCAAACAATAGAACGCCGTTCTTTTGTTAATGAACTAAAAACAATCGGAATCGAAGAAGATGTTGCAAACAGATATGCAATATCTACGGCACGAAGTCCTTTGGCTTTGAGGAGATTATTGCATATTGATCAACTGAAACCTGCATGGCTGCATTCTGAAAACATACAGAATTTACTTCCAGCAATTTTTGTTGGGAGATGGAATGATTCTGTTGATGGGGATAAAAAAATATTGGAAAAATTAGCTGGGCACTCTTATGATGATTTCGAAAAAATAATTAGAAATGAGTTGTTCAGTAATGAGAGCTTATTTTTGGAAGCAGGGGGAAATTGGCGTTTACGATCTGCATATGAAGCCATAGGATATTCAGCGTCATTTATGACAATATCATTTAAAGAAACTTTTGCAGAAATAGTTAATGATGTATTGTCAGATGATGACCCAGATGCTGTAAATAAAATAGAAGCAACAGATCTCTGCTTTTGGAACTTTAAGCAAAAGTATTCTTTTGCTCTTAAAGAAGGAATCTGTCATACTTTAATATTGTTGTCCTTACAAGGAAACTCTGATTTTGTGCATGATATTTTATCAAAATTTTATGCTTCAATTCAAATTAAAAGATTTTTATCAACAAGAAATCTATTGCCTCTTTTGGCAGAAGCCGATCCTGCCTCTTTCATTACATTCTTAAAATCTGATTTGAAGCAAGGAGGAATTATCGTATCTTCGTTGTTTAAAAAGGGAGAAAAAGAATATAGTTTTTATGGTCCATGTATGAATTTTGTCCAATTATTATTTGCCTTAGAAGGCTTAGCTTGGAATGACAAATATCTTAAAGATGTGTCAATGATATTATTAGGATTGACTATATATAAGATAGATGATAATGTCGGCAATAAGCCAATTATAAGTTTAGAGAGAATCTTTAGAGCAATATTACCTCAAACTTATGCTGATGAAAATATTAGGTTGAAAATATTGGATGCTATTGTTACCAAGTATCCTATTGAAGGTTTTTATTTGTGTTTAGCAATATTAAATAATTTCGGAGATAGAGTCTTTGAATATTCCTACCACTTTAAATGGAGATTTAGCGATTTGACACAAAAAAACAATAAACCTAATTTCCGCAACACTATAATTTAATATTTTTTATAAGCACCTGAGCAACAAAAAGTTGCTCAGGATTTTGCCATGTCAGAAATTTCACTTATCTTAGTGTTGTAAAATAAAAACAAACAAAATTCTGAATGACATGGCAAAAGTACAAATAAAATCTGAGAAACTCACTCCTTTTGGGGGAATTTTTTCGATTATGGAGCAATTTGATGCTCTTTTAGCTCAAACCATAGATTCCACCTTGGGATTGAGATGCACTATGTTTGGTTATCAATATAGCGAGATTCTACGCTCTCTGATGTGCGTATATCTTTGTGGTGGCTCATGTATTGAGGATGTTACAACTCACCTGATGAAACATTTGTCTCTTCATCCAACTCTTCGCACTTGCAGCGCAGACACCATATTACGTGCTATCGAAGAACTGACTTTTAAGAGCATCACCTATAAGTCTGCTTCTGGGAAATCCTATGATTTCAATACTGCAGACAAGATGAACTGCTTACTGGTCAATGCCCTGCTTGCTACTGGTCAATTGAAATCCGGTCAAGAGTATGATTTTGACTTTGACCATCAGTTCATTGAAACAGAGAAGTATGATGCAAAACCAACCTACAAGAAGTTCTTGGGCTATAGTCCAGGTGTAGCTGTCATTAACGACATGATTGTTGGTATTGAAAATAGAGACGGCAACACAAACGTGCGCTTCAACCAAAAGAAACTTTGGAAAGAATCTTCAAGCGATTGGAGGCTTCGGAAATATATATTTCTCGTGCCCGCATGGATTGCGGCTCATGTTCGGAGGAAATCGTAGATATGGTAGAGGCTCATTGCAGGCATTTTTATATTCGTGCCAACAGATGCTCTTCTTTCTACGATTCCATGTTTGCCTTAACTGGATGGAAAACTGTTGAAATCAACGGTATTGAGTTTGAGTTGAATTCTATCCTTGTTGAGAAATGGAAAGGAAAACCGTATCGTCTTGTCATACAGAGACAAAGGCGAATAGAGGGAGACCTTGACATTTGGGAAGGCGAATATACCTACAGATGTATACTGACTAACGATTACAAGTCGAGTGCAAGAGACATCGTGGAATTCTACAATCTTCGTGGTGGCAAGGAACGCATCTTCGATGACATGAACAATGGCTTTGGCTGGAATCGATTGCCAAAATCGTTCATGGCACAGAATACTGTATTCCTGCTTATGACAGCTCTCATCAGAAACTTCTACAAAGCTATTATGCAGAGATTGAAAACCCATGAATTTGGATTGTGTGCCACCAGCAGAATCAAGACCTTTGTTTTCAAGTTCATATCTGTTCCTGCGAAATGGATTAAGACATCACGTAGGCATGTATTGAACATTTACTCAGACAACAATGCTTATGCCAACCTGTTCAAGACAGACTTTGGTTAAAGACCATGCTTTTCTGGTTAAACCAGCGTATTACCTCAAGTCGCTTTATGGGGTAAGGGGATTTTGTGTCTGCGACATTTCTGTTGTGCAAGAAATATGTACAATAAAATGAATTTCGTCGTTTTGCAAGCAAAATCCCACTAAACCCTATAGGTTGCGGATTTGAGGATAAAGAATTTGTAATTCATTTTTATTATTTAGAGCATATAGTAGAATTATTATTGAGCGTTATGCCGTCTTCTCCTAAATATATAAAAGAATTAATATCACTTTATGCAAAACCTGAAATGAAAAATTTTAGAAATTTACTCATTGCTAAAGTTGAGTCTTTGAAAAATTTCATTAAGAGTAATGAAGAGATATGTTCTTTACTTCGCCAGGAGATTAACTTTAATGAGGCAGAGAAAAGAAAAGATAGATTCTTAAATGATGTTGAGTTGGGTAGATTAAAGCAACTGTTGGAGGACATTAGACCTACTGATGTTGTCTTAAAAAATCTTTGGCTGTTTGAAAATAATTATCGTTCTTTCAAGATGGATTATCATATTTCTTTTGAAGAAAGACATGCTCATATCTTGAATTTGAGAAAAAAAGGTATATTGGATGTTTATCAAGCAAAAGGAATGGAAGGATTAGGTAAACTATGTAATATGGTAGAAAGTCCAAAAGAAGTTGGACAAACATTAGGTGAAATGAAAACATTAGAGATTAATGATTGGTTATGTAAGTCTTTAGTTAATGGCGCAATTCCACCAGAAGTAATATATGGTTATTTTAGGGTTTTAAATTTCAAGCAAGACAAATCTTTTATTCAACTGATTGAAAAAATAGAAAATGTTGATAAAAGAATTTTGTTACTTGCAAATGTTGGGTATAATGGTCAAATAGCAAAATATATAAGTTCTTTCGCTGTTGAATTTCAGAACAAATATTGGTCTAATGTAAATGTTTGGTCTTGTGAGAATACTGAGGTGGAAATGGTGGTTAAAAAGTTGAATTCTGTTGGAAGGTTTCGTAATTCTTTTGAGCTAATATATGGGAATGGTACAAAAATGTTAGTTTCAGATGAGTTAATGTTAGATTCTGTTATTCAGCTACTTCATGGTTCAAAAGATGGTATGCCAGAACCATTTGAATTTGTTAAAATACTGACATATTTGGATAAGTCCGATTCACCTATAGTTAAAGAAAATATTATGATGGTAGAATTGCTATTTTACAATTACATTAGACATGATGTTAATTTAAGGCATTTTCAATTGTTCTATGGAATTTTGCACAATCCTTCTACAATGTTGGAACTTATAAAATTAGCATGGCTTCCTGATAACGAGCAAGCAAAAGAAATAAGAAAGAATGAGTTTGCTAAAAACAAGAATCTTTCAAGCATAGCAAAGATAGCTTTAGAAATTTTGCACGGTTTAGAGGCACAGCCTTGTGAAAATAACAATGGAGTAGTAAATGGTCAGGATTTGAAAAAATATGCCAAAGAGCTATTAGAAGCTGCAAAGTCTGAGTATTTAGAACGTCCAGCTATGTATGTTATAGGAAAATTATTGGGAAATATTAATTTGGGAGAAGATTATCCTCCTCCTTATCTCGGAGAAATTTTGGAAGAACTTGACAAAGATGAAATTGACGATGAATATCGTCGGCAACTTTTTAACAGACATGGTTTTACATGTAGAGCTTATAATGAAGGTGGAACTATAGAACGCAAAAGAGAAAAGAAATTTTTATCTTATGCAGAGAAAACCAGGTTTACTTATGATAGAATAACTATAGTTTTTGAAAAACTTGCATCAGAATATCATCATATGGGTGATCGGGAGGATGTAAATGCAAAATTGGAAGATTTGGACAACTAACACATTTAGGGGATATCGTGACTATCCCCTAAATGTGTTCTTTTCGTTTTATATTCGGAGTCACTACTTATGTAAAACGTTTTACCATATGACATGCATATATACATGGATACGCCAAATTCATTACATCAATAAATCAGTAAATCATTAACACAATAACTCAATCAATCATCCATGCAATTCTCTGCTTACCGACAGGTTGATTTGATACTCGACTTTGGAGAGGTATCTACCGATAGGCAAGTGCTTTCGAGAGTAACTCGAAAGGTTTTGAGTAACTCAAAACATAACTTGCTATCGTCAGATACCTCGATTTTTCAAATCATCTCAGAGTCTGAAACTACGTTGCCTTTTAGGAGTGCGGAAACGTGGTTGAGGCTCGTCAACAATTTCGAGTTTGAAGACATCTATCAACTTCCGAATGGCAGGATTCTGTTTGATGAGGGCTTGAAGTTTTGCTTCTGCAGGCTTGATTTTGAGCAAATAATCAGCAATGTCCAAGCCTTTAGCTTTATCTTCTTCGCAGGCTTGATGCTCTAAAAAGTCGAAAAGCGTTGCACGGATGCCGAGAACTTGCATCATTGGCAGCTTATCTTGCCAAACTGTTGTCGCTCCCAAATCAGGGAATAAGACCACATCTCTGTTTTTCAGAACAGATAACGACTTCGTGTTAAAGCAACCATTCTTACCACCACTTGCTATCCATAAGAATTGAGGAAGATAGTAGGAGGCTATCAAGGCTGTCTTCTCACTTTCAACCAATGCTATGGGCCTGGTCTTGTCTTTATTGATAAGATGTTCGCCAAAGAAGCATTGACAGAGATTGAAATCCTTGTGGGGGATAAGCGAGTGTACCCATGAAATATGGTTGTATGGTTCTTTTACTCGCTTACCTGTCTCGGGATAATAGAGCATTACCTTACCAGTTCTCACCTTGCCTTGATTGTCAACTTGCCAAAATACCGTGGCACCAGTCCAGTGTTTGGAAGTTCCGACATGATATTTCTCCATCAAAGAAAGAGTAGCTGTTTCACCGAATTGAGAAGATAGAAACAAGAAAAGGTTGTTTGCCTCATAACATTTCTGAGAACTTCGCATGATGTTCTCGTCTATATAAGAAGTGGGTAATGGCTTCAGCATTTCTCTCTTCTTATATGAAATAGTCTCATCCTTTGTGAATGTCTCATTCTTCTCAGGATTCTTCTCAAAAAAATCCTTGGGAGTGAAGTGATAACCACAACTTTGCTCATGGTTGCAACGACCTACGTAGGGAGGAAACTCAATCTTCCCTTCTGTGTCAATGTATCGGGCGAAGCTACGTTTCTTATGACATTCTGGACATGTATGTCGGGTAGCGATGCCTTTGTATGGCTCTAATATGAATCTATGTGTACTCATTTCATTTCTTTTTTTATGTGGCGGTTCTGTCGGTTTTGTCGCTTTTGGTATTAAAACCGTCAAAAGCGACAAAACCGACAATACCGTCACGAGTTAATCTTTGAATATTCTCCATGCTTCTCTTTGCGAAATAGAACTCCGATGTTATCATTCAGAAATCTTTCCAATGTCCTTGACTTCATGTCGTTCTCTTTGGCGACATCATGAGCTTGCGCCGTGGTGAATGTTGCAGGAAGATGGTTGACGATTGCTTGTTGTTGAGCTGTAAGCATATTCTCGTTGAGGATATTTTGCACTGATATGGCAGAGTTCTTGAAATACTCTGTCAATCGGATGGCTCGCTCTACACTCAACAGGTCGATGGCTTCCTTATCACATTCTCCACACGTCCATCGTGCCAATTGAATGATCAGACAGAAACGGATGATGTATATCTCCAACTTGCAGTAGATGCTGACAATGGTATCATTTGTTTCATTGTCGCATTGCTCGGAGAAATGATGCTGCCATTCATAGAGCCTTGCCTTAGCTTCTTCAGTGAATGATAAGACATGAGGCTCGATTTCCTGTTGCTCATTTATTGGACACTCCATATCAATAAGGTGTTGAATGATGGTTTGCCAATCTCGCTCTATATTATCGGGCAACTCTCGGTCACTCCATCTCGCTTTCTGCTGAAGGTTAGGCATGACGAACAAAATGCGATCGATGAAGCCGTTGCTGGAGCGTTTGCCTTTCGCCAACTCACTAAGTATCTTCTTTTGGATGGTTCCGATTACTGAGATATAGGGGCGTTTAATGAAGATGGAACTCTTGGAACTTCTTCTGTCTGATATAGTTGTCTTGGCGCTAAAGACTGATAGCCAGAACTGTTCCTCTGAACCATTGTTATAGCGGTTGAAGTTCTTGAACCATGCAGATAGCTCGTCTGTCCATAGGCACAAACCCCTCTTGTTCTGCGCATGAATATAGCTCAAGCCTTCTGGTGTGACATCAGAGACCAAGAAACGTTTGCGTACAGGTTCTTGCGGAAATCCATCCTCTCCATTTTCAATGCGTTCCTTGCGAGACATGCACATCTTTTCCTCAAACTTACTGTATTGCTCCTCGAACAACTTGTTTTGCTCATAGTCGTAATCGAGGAATGACTTCATAGCGAAGCTAAGTGGGTGGCTCTTGTTGGCTCCTGGTCTTCCGATAAGAGCCATGTATAAGATAGGACTTTCAAGCCAACCTTGTTTCATCTGGACCAAGTGCGTGTTGCCGATACCAACAGCCAATGCAGTGAGTATGGCTGCTGATATATAGTCGGTAGGAAAACTGTGGCATTCGTGTACCTCCTTGATGATTCTCTGAATCTTGGCAGGAAAGATGCTTACGGGAAACTGGCTTCCTGATAGGCGAGTACTCATATCAATAGCCTTATCCATGATAATCATTGGATTGATGGAAGTTTCCTTATTGTTATTTAAAGCTGTCATTTGGCATAGTGTTAAAAATTATACATTGACTTGGGTTTGCGCTTCATTCCACCTTGCATGGCTTTTAGCATTTCAGAATGGTTCTGCACCTTGGTAGCTTTACGACCATTCTCAATCCATGCAAGCAGCTCATCCTTATAGAAGTATAGCTTCTTACCTTTTTTATAGGATGACAGAATGCCTTGGTTAACCAATCGATAAATGGTTGGCTTCGACTTCATAATAATAATAGCAGCCTCATCAATCTCAACCAATATATGGTTATTTGCTGATGATGTAGGTTGAAGTGCTGATACCATTTGCTTCAACTCGATAACTTGTTGTGTTAAATAAGATACCGCTTGTGGTAACTTATCAAAGGTGATACTTTCATTTATCATATCTGTTCATTTTTTATTATTCGGGTACAAAGTAAATGAGTTATGTAATGGAGATAAATATCACTGAGATATAACCTCTGAATAACTGCTCAATGCTTATCAGCAACAATAATGTGTCTTGATTCCGCCTTGAACATCTAAGCTTGGTAGTAATTCTATGATGCAGGTACCTTCCATTCTTAACTTCCTTAAAATAGTGGATATTTCCACATCAACCAATGCATCTGCAAAAACTTGTTTTATAAAGGTTGCTGTATCAATGCCTTTCTTCTTGAAAAGGTTTCCTATATTCCAAGCATAATGCATTAAGTCAATAGTACGAATAGCCTTATCAACAATCAATGAATGATGTCTCATGTGTGTAGAGGCACAACACTGGAAAATAGCGATGTTGTCACAAAGTTGGTTCAAATGCTCCTCTTTCATGTAGGCAGCAAAAGTTCTTCTGGTATAATCGATAGCTGAGTTTAACAAGACCTTTTCCTTCTCGGCTTTGTCTTCCAATGCTTCCTGTCTCAACTGTTCATAGCTTGTAATACAAGAAGAGGCTTCGTCTGCATAGACGGAAGTTACATCTTCCAGATTTAGCTCTTCTCCCTCATCATATGTATTTGTTTCATTGATGACAATAGAAGACAGACGCTTTCTTTCTGTATTGTTTACTGTATTACAAAAGATATGCTTAAACCATGGGGCAAGCAATCGTACGATACTATCTAATGCATGGAGATAAACAACCATCAGTATGGTGGTTGAGATAACGAACGTCAAGTTGCAGCTAAAGGTGTCTACACCATATTGCATAGCTTCGTTGCGAACAAGTGCACCAATGATAGACATTGCACACAAAACCAATAAATGCTGTGTCAAAAATTCTTTTTTAAACTGTTTCATATTGCGTATTATTAATCATTTGTGGTGCAAAAATAGGAAAAACTGCAGAAACTGACACGTGAGTCACGCGTGACTCACGTAAAACTTTTAGGAGCCTTTAACTAAAAAGCCCGATATTGAACATTTTTTCAATATCGGGCACCATGAAATGAATGCAATGAATTTATTTAAGAGAAATCTTATTTGCTGTCTCTCTTTTCTTTGCGTTCACGAGGTCGGCATATATCTGTGTTGTGCTTACATTCTTATGGGTAAGCATCTTCGAAACCGTGTAAATATCTGTGCCTAAGGCGATTTGAATTGTTGCATACGAGTGCCGGAAGCAATGGAATGAAAATGGCTTGGTGATTCCTGCCTTCTTCAACCATGCTTTAAGGGGATGGTTAATCATGCTGCGCTTCAATCCCTTGAACACGATACCCGTGCTTGGTTCACCACATAGTTCGTATGCCTCGTTGCTGATAGGCAAGGTTGCCTCGGTCTGAGTCTTCTGGGTACGAATACTCAAACAATAGCCTTGGTCGGGAGCTATCTCGAAGTCTTCCCAACGCAATTTTAAGATGTCGCTGATTCGCAATCCTGTGAGGCAAGCAAAGAGGGAGGCAGACTTCAGTACAGGTATATCGCAAGGAGTAGCTGCCAACTGCTTTACTTCATCAAGGGTAAGAAACTCCTTCTTTACATCTTGTGGCTCAATCTTGTCCAGATAGTCATTGATGTTCTCACGCAGCCACTTGTCACGATAGGCGATTTTTAAGAGACCACGGAAAGTAGAGTAGTAACCTGCTGCAGAGTTGAGAGATACCTTTTGTTTTGTTCGATTCAACTGATTTGCATTCAGAAGATACTCTCTGAACTTTTTGCAAAGTTCCACTGTCACATCCCCAAATGTACAATGACCTTGAACAAATTGTAAGCGTCTCCGCGTTTATACCTTGCATAATTCAAAAAAAGCAGTAACAGCTGATTAAACAAATGCTGTTACTGCTTTTTCCATCGGTCAGGAAGTAAGTCTCTATATTTTTCTAATGGGGTATTGGGTTGCCATTCTACAGTCTTTTCTATTACGTCGCATATGTATTCAAACAGATTAATGCCATTCAGCCTGCATGAGATTGCGATAGAATATAGGATAGCCGCCCGGCTTGCTCCTTCGTGCGAACCAAAGAACATTGAGTTTCTTCTTGATAGTGATATGTACCTCTGGATTCTCTCAATGTAGTTGTTATCGAGAGCCGTATCACCTCTTTTGAAGATGTCACAAATGGCATTATATTCATTAAGGGCATAGCCGACCGCCTGCGCCAAGGTAGACTTGGGCAGCAAATCTTTCCTGGAAGATATTTCCTCCAGTTTCTCCAATAAATCCTGCAAAATGTCCGGTGCATATGACTGCCGATAGGCTAGATGGTCTTCAACGGTCCATCCATTTACCCCAACCTTATGTTTTTTGTCTTCTCGATAAAATCTGTTGAGGATATCTACGACCTCCTGAGCATCCTTGTCTTCCTTGCCGCAGTCGATGAAATCTCTCTTGACATGCTGCAGGCAGGCGATTCTCATAATGTCAGGATAAGCATCCGACTCCAGTTTCCGGTAAGGAGCATATGCATCACTCTGTATGGTACCTTTATAATCAGAGAATATGTTAAGTATGACCTGCTCAGAGCGTGATCCATCCTCATATACGAAGAAGACAAGTCCCAGTTTAGGCGCACTTACAGCCCAGAAGTAGCCTTCTTCGAACCCTTGTCCGTAGGCTTTGTCTTGGCTAACAGCACTTTATGGTATGTCTCGTCTGCCGAGACATAATCCTGCTGCAACACTACTTGGCAGATAGCCTTATAGAAGTTTTCCAGTACATCGGCACTTCTGGCAATCAGTTTGTTTGCCGTGGCTTTCCTTAACGTAAACCCATTGTCGGCAAAGTATTTGATGATTCGCTCTACCGGCATGGAATAGATGTATCGCATCTGCAGGAGTCCTGCTGCAAAGGAAGGTGAATAGGAAGAATTCAACAACAGAGCCGGCGGAGTTTTCCCCGGATACATGATACTTCCATCAGTATAAGTGTTGATGTGATACACGGTCTTGATAAATTTGATGGGTTCCATGCTGTAACGTATACAGGTACGAGTTCCGAAGAGACGCAACGTCTTCAAAAACTCTGCATCCATGACTGGATCTATCGTAACATGCGAGAGTGTAAACTAAACTGTGTCAAGCTACAATAAAAGTAGTTTAACACAGTTTTTATATTATGGACAACTTAGAAATTGATTACAAGAAAGCAGCTCAGCAGTTGCGTAGTGGTGAAGCCTTATTTGGCAAGGACGGAGCATTAGCTCCATTGTTAGAGCGTATTCTCAACTCAGCTCTCGAAGGTGAGATGGATGCTCATTTAAGTGAAGAGGAACGCTCTTCCGGCAACCGTCGTAATGGTAAGATGAGTAAGAAGGTTCAAACAAAATATGGTGAGGTCACTATAGAGACTCCTCGTGACCGAGACGGAACTTTCCAACCTGAGACCGTAAAGAAGCGTGAGACTATTCTTGCCAATGGCATGGCAGACCAGATTATTGAGATGTACGCCATGGGCACCAGCACACGTGACATCAGCAGCTACTTTGAGCGTGAGTTCAACACAACTCTATCAGCCGATACTATCAGCTCTATAACAGACCGTGTATTACCCGAAATCACCGCCTGGAAGTCTCGCATGCTCGATCCTGTATATGCCATTTGCTGGCTTGATGCTATCCATTATAAGGTAAAGGATGAGAATGGCAGAGCTGTCACACGAGCCATTTACAACATTCTTGGTATCAACAAGGAAGGCCAAAAAGAACTGTTAGGTATGTATGTGTCTAAGAGTGAAGGAGCTAACTTCTGGCTAGAAGTTCTTACGGATCTTCAGAACCGTGGTGTTCGAGACATCTTGATTTGTTGTATTGATGGTCTCAAAGGCTTCCCAGATGCCATCCAAAGCGTATTTCCTGAGAGTTCTGTGCAGCTCTGTATTGTCCATCAGATACGCAATTCTATCAAGTATGTTGGCAGTAAGCATCAAAAGGAGTTTATCAAGGATTTAAGAACAGTATATGGTGCAGTAAACAAAGACTCCGCTGCTGCTAATTTAGACCTGTTAGAGTCTAAGTGGGGAGAGATGTACCCAATTGTCATCAAGTCATGGCGTGACAATTGGGAACGTCTGACAGAGTATTTCCAATATACTCCAGCCATCCGTAAACTCATTTATACGACCAATACGGTTGAGGGGTATCACAGACAGGTAAGAAAGGTCACAAAGACTAAAGGGGTCTTTCCTACGGATAATTCTTTGGAGAAGCTTGTGTACTTAGCTTACCGCAACATCCGTAAGAAATGGACTATGCCACTGGCAAATTGGGGACAACTTTCTCAACAATTGGCAATAAAATTTGGAGATAGATTTAAAATTATGTAACTTTGCAGCCGAAAAGGCTTCCCTGCTGGGGGCATGCCCCCAGCAGGGAGTGGGAATGAAAGTTAAGAACAAGCCTTGACACAGTTTAATTTACACCCCCTAACATGCACCTCTTTCATCTCGTAATGCATGTCACGCTTGGCTCCGTTGTTTTTGCGTGCCTTTCTCTTTTCGGCCTGCTCTTCTTTCTTCTTGTCAAATTCCTCCTGGGTCATCGAGTCTTGTGGATTCTTTTCCTGACGTTCGGACTTCTTGCCTGAAACGAGCTTGCCGAGTGCCTTGTTCTGACGATTCGCTTTGTCAATGGCGATTCCTTTCTGGACGAGTAATTCTTCTAATGACTTTATACGTTCAATGAGTTCGCTGACCTGTGTAGTCAACGAACTCACCGTAGCATTAGCTTGCTGAAGCTGTTCGTTTGCAAGCTGAAGCTGTTCCTTTAAAAGTACTATAATTTCGTCCTTTTTCATAGTGAAAAGGTACGAAAAAATATCTAGATATGCAAGGATTTTTAGATATTTATTTTTCTATCTTGTTGATACACAGTTCATTAAATATAATCTTATGCGCCTATAGATTAAGCCGTTTCCTATATCTCATACTTTTCAGGCAAATTCCGCTCATGATGGCAGATAGCGTCTTGTACGGCATTTTGCATTGTTTGCTTTGGGGATCAAAGAATGGTAATTCAAAGGTTCCTCGCTCCAGTCGCTTCTGATACAGCAAGAAACCGTCGCCATCCCATTTTAGCATTTTTACCTGCTGGCGATTCTTTGAGAAGAAGATGAAGACGGCACCACCGAGTGGCGGCAGCTCCATCTCCGTCCTCACAATCTGGTACAGGCCATTTATGCCCATGTTCATTCGGACATATCGCTGGCAGACGTAATACTGGGTGTTTTCGTTTAATCCAAACATAGCAAGTCCTCCTTCTCGTAAAGTTTCATCAGATGCATGACTGATTTGGCACTACCTTTCTTGATGGTGACTATCGTTCCATTGGGAAAGGTTAAGGTTATGCCGAAAAGATAATTTTCCGGGCAGACGGAATCGGATGGCATTTCCATGGGAAGGAACATCATCCCAGTGTCCTTGGCTGTTGCTTCGGAACATTCCTTACGGGCTTCGGCCTGAAGCAGACGAATCTGTTGTTTGGCTAACCTAACAGAATAACCTTTCTCTGACATCCATCTATGCATCGAGCGATGGTTTACATGCCGTTCCTTTAAAAAAGGAATCAAACTGGCTTTTGGATTATGATTCAAATGAATCTGGAAGGCATTCCATGCCCTCTCATAACGTTCTGTTGCTCTCATAATTGCGTTGCTTTTAAAATTATATGGTGCAAAGGTAAGAACTTTTACGATAAAGGGAAAGGTATAAACGCGGAGCCGCTTACAACAAATTTGAAGAAATGCTTGTAGACACATGTCCACTTGTCATCTTTCTTATGTGTCATCTTCTCCCTCAAATCCGCAACCTATAGGGTTTAGTGGGATTTTGCTTGCAAAGCGACAAAATTCATTTTATTGTACATATTTCTTGCACAACAGAAATGTCGCAGACACAAAATCCCCTTACCCCATAAAGCGACTTGAGGTAATACGCTGGTTTAACCAGAAAAGCATGGTCTTTAACCAAAGTCTGTCTTGAACAGGTTGGTATAAGCATTGTTGTCTGAGTAAATGTTCAATACATGCCTACGTGATGTCTTAATCCATTTCGCAGGAACAGAGATGAACTTGAAAACAAAGGTCTTGATTCTGCTGGTGGCACGCAATCCAAATTCATGGGTTTTCAATCTCTGCATAATAGCTTTGTAGAAGTTTCTGATGAGAGCTGTCATAAGCAGGAATACAGTATTCTGTGCCATGAACGATTTTGGCAATCGATTCCAGCCAAAGCCATTGTTCATGTCATCGAAGATGCGTTCCTTGCCACCACGAAGATTGTAGAATTCCACGATGTCTTTTGCACTCGACTTGTAATCGTTAGTCAGTATACATCTGTAGGTATATTCGCCTTCCCAAATGTCAAGGCCTCCCTCTATTCGCCTTTGTCTCTGTATGACAAGACGATACGGTTTTCCTTTCCATTTCTCAACAAGGATAGAATTCAACTCAAACTCAATACCGTTGATTTCAACAGTTTTCCATCCAGTTAAGGCAAACATGGAATCGTAGAAAGAAGAGCATCTGTTGGCACGAATATAAAAATGCCTGCAATGAGCCTCTACCATATCTACGATTTTCTCCGAACATGAGCCGCAATCCATGCGGGCACGAGAAATATATATTTCCGAAGCCTCCAATCGCTTGAAGATTCTTTCCAAAGTTTCTTTTGGTTGAAGCGCACGTTTGTGTTGCCGTCTCTATTTTCAATACCAACAATCATGTCGTTAATGACAGCTACACCTGGACTATAGCCCAGGAACTTCTTGTAGGTTGGTTTTGCATCATACTTCTCTGTTTCAATGAACTGATGGTCAAAGTCAAAATCATACTCTTGACCGGATTTCAATTGACCAGTAGCAAGCAGGGCATTGACCAGTAAGCAGTTCATCTTGTCTGCAGTATTGAAATCATAGGATTTGCCAGAAGCAGACTTATAGGTGATGCTCTTAAAAGTCAGTTCTTCGATAGCACGTAATATGGTGTCTGCGCTGCAAGTGCGAAGAGTTGGATGAAGAGACAAATGTTTCATCAGGTGAGTTGTAACATCCTCAATACATGAGCCACCACAAAGATATACGCACATCAGAGAGCGTAGAATCTCGCTATATTGATAACCAAACATAGTGCATCTCAATCCCAAGGTGGAATCTATGGTTTGAGCTAAAAGAGCATCAAATTGCTCCATAATCGAAAAAATTCCCCCAAAAGGAGTGAGTTTCTCAGATTTTATTTGTATCTTTGCCATGTCATATTAGAGTTTTGCTTGTCTTCTTTTCGCAACACTAAGGTAAGTGAAAATTCTGACATGGCAAAATCCTGGGCAACTTTTTGTTGCTCAGGCACTTATAAATAATGTTAAACTATAGTATTGCGGAATTAAGGTTCTCAAAGTATGCAAAAAAATCAGCTTTCTGTCGTGTTTTGTCCAAAAAAACAAATTCTTCATTGATGAGTGATTGGGTTCTGATACAACGGATGGCCTCTGCTTTGTTGAGCATATCTGTATTAAACTCACGTTCCATCTCATTCTTTGGATGAGCATAGATATAGATACCTAAATATTCTCTGCGACTCATTTGCATAGTCTCAGGGTTGCGTACTGGTGGATAGAAGTCCAAATAAAGAGAAATACGGTCGTTTTTAATCGCTCTTTGGCGAAGAGAAACTCTTGTACATGTATTTACCATGATGTTTACTTTTTATAATGTGATACTTATGTTTCATATATGATCCCGTATTAAGAGATCTTTGAAATCGATTGCAAAATAATAGAGTTATGTAATGGGGTACAACTTAACCTTTTGATAACCGCTAAATAACCTTAGGCTTGCCGATAGCTTTCTCTAAATCTCGCTTGGAAATCTTGATATACTTGCCAAACTTCACCTTTTCAATAGCGTATTTCTTGATACGCTTATAAATCTGGTCCTGACTTAAACCATACAACTTCATGGCCTCCGGTATTGTATAATAAAGTTGGTCTTCTACGGATTCACCTTTTGCCAATTGTACATGACGCTTGGAATACAGAACATTGTTACCTTCCATTTTTCTTGGAATAGCATTGTGACTAACGAAACTATATACGGCTGTTTTCGTCATACAATATTTCTGTTGAATGTCCATAACAGTCATCCATTCACTGATGGTTGGATCTGGAGACAGGTGTGCAAAATAATCATCCACCTCTTTCTTGTTCCAATATACTCTTCCTTGTATGGATATTCTTGAAATCTTGACTATCTCATAGATGGCCGTTTCGTAAGTGTTGTGGACTTCTGCAATTTCCTTGGCAGAGTAATATTCTGGAACAGGTAGCTCTCGGTTTGCATGAACAGCTTCTTTTGAAGCACTTTTTTTGTGGTGTATGGCAAACTATCAACAAGATAATCTATATCTCGCTTTCTGATTAAAGATAAACGAGAAGTAATCTTGGATGCTCGCAACTTACCACTATACACCATATTATATATGGTCTGTCTGCTTAGTCCCGAAAGTATAGCGACCTCTTGAATAGTGAGGTATTCTTTCACGAGGATTTCAGACATGGATTTCTCGGAAGCTTTTCGGTGGCTCATTGTCTCAGCCATCTTTACTTTCTCCTCACGTCTTGCTGCCTTATAGGCATAACTGTTGCATTGCTTGGAGCAATAACGAGTTGTGGATTTCAATGCATAGAAGCTCTTCCCACAATACTCGCAAATTTTTAGAATTCTTTCTTTGCTTGCTGTCATTTGTACGCTTTTTATACTTTTTTACTTAATTTATTGTAGAAAAAGTCGTCTGTCATTACTCCGTTTATTTTCAATAGTCTTATATCATCGTCCATCATTGTCCAAAACTCTCGGCAATCTTGCACTCATTTGCCAAAAATGGAGTCTCATATTATTACTTTTGAAAAGTGGAGGTACAAGAGCGGTACAAAAAGGTGCTAAAAAAGCCTTACCATTGATTATAACCAATAGTAAGGCTAAAAAGAAAGGTGCTCATTTTGAGCACCTTAACTATCATTTGTTGTCGATATTAATCGTTGTTTATCACGACTTATTTTCCGATGCAAAAGTGCTTGAAGATATTGTTTAGCGTTTCCTGGCTACTGATCTGTCCGCCAGTGATTTCACCCAGTTCTTCCAACACCATTTTCAGGTCTTCGGCGACGATGTCGCCGCTCATGCCCATTTCCATCGACTCCAATACTCGGGAGAGGGAATCATGGGCACGGAGTAGGGCCTCGTAGTGGCGGGCACTCGTTATGATGACGTCGTTCTCGGTAATCTCAGGAATATCAGCGGCTTTTACTAATGCCTGCTCCAGGGATGAAACATTCTCGCCTGTGCGGGCACTGATGAAGAGTGGGGCTTCTGATTCACTGGAATCTGAGCCACAGGAATGGGTGAATTTATCGAACGCTAGTTTATCATTCTCCAGTTTATCCATCTTATTAAATACTACCAGCAGCTTCTTGCCTTGGTTCTTCAGCTTCATCTCCTCGATTTCTGAGGCTGACGGCTGCTCATCTAATAGCCAGATTACTATCTTCGCCTCTTCCATCTTCTGGAAAGTGCGCTCTATTCCGATGTTTTCTACCACATCATCCGTCTTGCGGATTCCGGCTGTGTCAATAAAGCGGAAGGTGATTCCGTCGATGAGGGTGGTGTCTTCGATTACATCTCGGGTGGTTCCGTGAATGTCGCTCACGATTGCCTTCTCCTCGTGGAGCAGACGGTTGAGCAGGGTGCTCTTGCCCACATTCGTCTTGCCTACGATGGCTACGGCTACTCCCTGCTTCAGGGCATTGCCGGTTTCGAAGGAGTGGGCGAGAGTGGTAATCTTGTGATTGATTTCTTCGGCTAGTGCCTGGAGTTCGCTGCGGTCGGCAAACTCCAGTTCTTCGTGGTCGCTGAAGTCGAGCTCCAACTCCAGGAGCGAAGTCATCTTTAATAATTTTTCGCGAAGGAGGGAGAGCTCGTTGCTGAAATGACCCTTCAGTTGGCTGAGTGCCATCTTGTGGGTTGCCTTGTTGGTAGAGGCGATGAGATCAGCTACGGCTTCTGCCTGAGAGAGGTCCATCTTGCCGTTGAGATATGCACGACGGGTGTATTCGCCCGGTTCTGCCTGGCGACATCCTACCTCTGTAAAGCGATGGAGAACCTGCTGAAGAATGTATCGGCTGCCATGACAGGAAATCTCGGTGGAGTTCTCGCCTGTATAACTGTGGGGTGCACGGAACACGCTCACCAGTACATCATCGATGGTGTTGCCATCCTTATCCTTGATTTCGCCATAATGCAGAGTGTAGGGCTTGGCTTCTTCCAGGGATTTGCCGTTGGCAGACTGGAAGATTTTGTCGGTGAGGGTAATGGCGTCGGAGCCACTGAGTCGGATAATTCCGATAGCACCGCCGGCTGGGGTTGCCAGGGCGCAGATACATTCTTCTTGATTCATTTTTTTATTGTTTAAATTCTATCTAATACAACCTTGATGAGATTGTCGATGGTGCTCTTGTAGCCGGTGTTGGCGCTGAGGGCACGGCGGTTAGCGATGACCATGCAGCAGGTTAATGCCTTATGACCGAGGAGAAGGGAAAGACCGGCGAGGGCTGAACTCTCCATCTCGAAGTTGTTGACGCGCAGACCGTTATACTCGAATGCTTCAATCTTCTGATTAAGTTCCGGGTCGGCAAGTGGGGCACGGAGCTCGCGGCCCTGAGGACCGTAGAAACCGCCACAGGCTATGGTGATTCCACGAACCATATCATCGCCGGCTATCTGGTTGAGCAGTTCCGGATTGTTGTCTACACAGTATGGGTTGCCAATCTGGTCGTTCCATTTTACCTGGCGCTTGAATTCTGCCTCTGTTTCGAGGTCGCAGATTTCGTTGCGACGAGCATAGAAGTTGATGAGTCCGTCGAAACCGATGCTCTTCTGCGAGGCTACGAAGGTTCCGGCAGGGCAGTTGAGCTGCAGGCCGCCGCAGGTTCCGATGCGCACGAGGGTGAGCGTGGTGTGCTCGGGTTTCTCGGTGCGGGTTTTGAAATCGATGTTCTTCAGCGCATCGAGCTCGTTGACTACGATATCGATATTATCGCATCCTATTCCGGTGCTCTGCACAGTGATTCGCTTGCCTTTATATGTGCCGGTGATGGCGTGGAATTCCCGACTTGAAACTTCGCATTCCTTCTCATCGAAATGGGAGGCTACGAGGGCTACGCGACCTGGGTCGCCAACGAGGATTACTTTATCAGCCACTTGTTCCGGGCGAAGATGAAGGTGGAAGCAACTTCCGTCTTCATTGATAATCAATTCTGATTCTGCAAAATATTTGCTCATGGTTCTTTTGATTTTAAGTTATACATTATTTATATTGGGGCTTTGCGCCCCCTCTGTGTTTAAGATAAGCAAAGATACGAATAAAAAATGAAATGCGATATTTTTTTAATGATTTTAAACAGTAAAAAACACGAAGGGCAAATCCCGAAAATGGAACTTGCCCTTCTCTTTCAAATCTCTCTTCTTTTATATCTAGTAAAGACTGCCAATGAACGGAGCCTTTTGCCGGATATTCAGATATGGGTAAACCCGGATGAGGGGTTATGAATTCATAGAGAGCAGGAACTCGTCGTTGTTGCGAGTATGCTGCATATTCTTGTGGATGGTGCTCATCGCCTCGATAGAATTCATGTCGGACAGATACTTGCGCAGAATCCACATGCGGTCGAGCGTTGTCTTGTCCTGCAGCAGATCGTCGCGACGGGTAGACGAAGAAATGAGGTTGACAGCAGGGAAGATGCGCTTGTTGCTGAGTGAGCGGTCGAGCTGCAATTCCATGTTACCGGTTCCCTTGAACTCCTCGAAGATGACTTCATCCATCTTACTACCTGTATCGATGAGGGCAGTAGCGATGATGGTGAGCGAACCGCCGCCTTCGATGTTACGCGCAGCACCGAAGAAACGCTTAGGCTTCTGGAGAGCGTTTGCATCCACACCACCGGTGAGCACCTTACCAGATGCAGGAGCTGTGGTGTTGTAGGCACGGGCGAGACGGGTGATAGAATCGAGGAAGATGACAACATCGTGTCCGCATTCTACCATTCTCTTAGCCTTCTCGAGCACGATTCCGGCAATCTTGACATGGCGCTCTGCTGGCTCGTCGAAGGTAGAGGCGATAACCTCTGCATTCACGGTGCGGGCCATGTCGGTAACCTCCTCAGGACGCTCGTCGATGAGCAGCATCATGAGGTAAGCCTCAGGATGGTTGGCTGCGATGGCGTTGGCAATATCCTTCATGAGGATGGTCTTACCGGTCTTAGGCTGAGCCACGATGAGCGCACGCTGACCCTTACCGATTGGCGAGAAGAGGTCTACGATGCGGGTGCTGAGATTGGTGGTGCGGCGGTCGCCACAGAGATTAAACTTCTCATCAGGGAAGAGTGGGGTGAGGTGCTCGAAAGGAACACGGTCACGAACCTCTGACGGGTCACGGCCATTGATCTTGATGATGCTGGTGAGCGGGAAGTATTTCTCGCCCTCGTGAGGCGGACGCACCTTGCACTCGATGACATCGCCAGTCTTCAGACCGAACTTCTTGACGAAGCTGGATGCTACATAAACATCGTCCGGTGAAGAAAGGTAATTGTAATCGCTGCTGCGCAGGAATCCGTAGCCCTCTGAAATCACTTCGAGCACACCGTTGGATTTCACGAGATTGCTGAAATCGTAGGCTGGTGCTTCCTGCTTGTTCTTGGCTGCAGGGGCAGCAGCAGGTGTGTGCTGGTGAGAAGTCTGCGGAGTGGTAGGACGGTCGAAGATATCGACAGTAGGAATGGCAGCCTGGTCTTCGATAGGAATGTCGACTACCAGGATGAAATCGGTTCCATCGCCCGGATCACCCTTCCAGGTTCCGTCTGCATCGAGTTCTACCTTCATACCTTCAGTATAGTGGATAGGAGCTGACTCCTGTTTCTTATCGGTTGCAGTTTTTTCAGTAGCTTTTTCCTTTGCCTCCTCAGCTGGAGCCGGAGCTGCTGCGTTCTGTGCATTCATCTTAGCCTGGAGCATCGCCTGCAAATCACCGCTGATGTTAGCGCTCTCAGCGTTTCCGGCAGAGAACTGCTCTTCCGGAACGGCAACTTGCTCAGGAGCAGTCTGCTGGTTATCGGCTGTTGCCTCTTCCTGCTGTTCTGCCTCAGTAGCAGCCTGCTGGTTAGCCGTCTCCTGTGCATCTTTCGCCATCTGCGCTTCTAGCTCGGCTTTTACCGCCTGATGCTTTCTGATGGCAGCTGCTCTGGCTTCTGCAATGGCTTCGAGTTCAGCCTTGCTTCTTCTGCCGCGGTGTTTCGGGAAGTTGGCAAGTACCTGAGCCTCGATGTCTTCGCCTGATTGGTTTAGAGTCTGCTTCTGGGCAGCTGATTGTAAACTCTGCTCTGCCGGGCTGAACTGGATTTTTTCCTCAACCGCTGGGGCTGGGGCAGTTTCGCTCATAGCCTGAGGAGCAGTCTCGCCGCCGTTAGGACCCAATACCTGGTTCTTCTGCACGTCGAAATTCTCTCCTTCATTACCGTGTACGGAATAAACACGGTCTTCTTTCTTGGTTGCAATGCGGGTGCGCTTGCGCTTAGGGGCTGCTTCAGGAGCTGGCTGTTCTGCCTGGGCGTCGAGAATGGCATAGACGATAGTTTCCTTGTTATCGCTCTTCTTTACCTTGACTCCCAGTTCCTTGGCAATGTCCTTCAACTGAACGACACTCTTTGCTTGTAATTCTTCTTTGCTATACATATATTATATATTGTATATTAATGTTTTTTTTCTGAAATGTCGCGTTTCTGAATGGAAACACGGTATTGATTGATAAATTCGTGTGCAAAGATAATTAAAAAATTTGTTTCTGCCAAATATTTTGCCTATCTTTGCACAAAAAAAATAAAAATGGCTAGTCAAATACCCTATTTAGACGTTCAAAACCTCACCAAACGCTTTGGTGCACAGGTTCTTTTTGATAATATTTCCTTCTCTATCGCTGAAGGACAGAAAGTGGGACTCGTGGCGAGAAACGGCACGGGAAAGTCTACGCTCATGTCGGTGCTGATGGATAAAGAGGGCCACGAGAGCGGAGACATCATCTACCGACGCGACTTGAAGGTGGGCTATCTGGAGCAGTCGCCGCAGTTTGATCCGGAGGAAAGTGTGCTGCAGGCGTGCTTCAATCATGAGGATGATCCGGAGAAGGTGCTGAAGGCGAAACAGATTCTCACCCAGCTGCACATTACCAACCTGGAACAGCCGATGGGACAGCTCAGTGGCGGACAGCAGAAGCGAGTGGCGCTGGCGAATGTGCTGATTACGGAACCCGACTTCCTGATGCTGGACGAGCCGACCAACCATCTGGACCTGGAGATGATAGAGTGGCTGGAGGGTTATCTGAACCGCGGCAACAAGACCATCTTCATGGTTACGCACGACCGATTCTTCCTGGACAAGGTGTGCAATACGATTCTGGAACTCGACGACCGCACCATCTACACCTACCGCGGCAATTATGCCTATTATCTGGAGAAGAGGCAGGAGAGAATGGACAATCTGAGAGCCGAAATTCAGCACTCGAAGAATCTCTACCGCAGGGAACTCGACTGGATGCGCCGTCAGCCTCAGGCTCGCGGACACAAGGCAAAATACCGCGAGGATGCTTTCTACGAGCTGGAGAAGGTGGCGAAGCAGCGCATCGAAGACAGGCAGGTAAGGCTGAAGGCTTCTACCGTTTATATAGGTTCGAAGATTTTTGAATGCCAGTATGTGAGCAAGGCTTTCGACGACAGGGGACAGAAGAAGGTGATTCTCGACAACTTCTACTACAACTTTGCCCGCTTCGAGAAGATGGGTATTGTGGGTAATAACGGAACGGGAAAATCGACCTTCATCAAGATGCTGCTGGGCGAGGTTCAGCCCGACAGCGGCAAGTTTGACATCGGCGAGACGGTTCGCTTCGGCTATTTCTCGCAGGAGGGACTGAAATTCCGTGAAGACCAGAAGGTGATTGACGTGATCACGGAGATTGCTGATTATATAGATCTGGGCGGCGGCAAGCACATGACGGCTTCGCAGTTTCTGCAGTTCTTCCTCTTTACGCCCGAGGAGCAGCACAACTACGTTTACAAGCTGAGCGGCGGCGAGAAGCGCAAGCTTTACCTCTGTACGGTGCTGATGAGGAATCCGAACTTCCTGGTGCTGGACGAGCCGACCAACGACCTCGACATCCAGACGCTGCAGGTACTGGAAGAATATCTTCAGGATTTTGCGGGTTGCGTCATCGTGGTGAGCCACGACCGCTATTTCATGGACAAGGTAGTAGACCATCTGCTGGTTTTCAAGGGCGAAGGCGAAATACAGGATTTCCCAGGCAACTATACGCAGTACAGGGAATGGAGCCGGATGCAGGCGAAGGACGAGGCGAAACCGGCAAAGAGCGGAAATGCAACGGCAGAAAACGACGGAGCTGGCACGGCCAAGCGCGACGCCAATTTTGAGAACAAGCGCAAGATGAGCTACAAGGAGAAGCGCGAATATGAGCAGCTGACCCAGGAAATAGATGCGCTGACCGAGGAACAGAAGAAGCTGGAAGAGGAACTCTGCAGCGGAAATCTATCGGTTGAGGAACTGACAGAGAAAAGCAAGCGCCTGCCTGAAATCAAGGATGAACTTGATGAGAAGGAAATGAGATGGCTGGAACTGGCTGAAATGCTCTAGACTTTGAACTTTGAGCGTTGAACATTGAACTTTATGATTAGTTGATGTGCGGCCGTTAATAATAAATATTTATAAAAGAAAAATAGAAAGAATGGAAATTAAGAAATCAGAATTTACAATATCGGCTCCACGAGTGAGCATGTGTCCGAAAGATACGAAGGCTGAATATGCTTTCATTGGCAGAAGTAATGTGGGAAAATCGAGCCTCATCAATATGCTCTGCAACCACAAGGGTTTGGCTAAGACTTCAGCCACACCGGGTAAGACGCTGCTTATCAACCACTTCATCATCAACAACGAATGGTATCTGGTTGACCTTCCTGGCTATGGTTTCGCCAAGCGTTCGAAGACCGTACAGAAGCAGCTGGAACAAATGATAAGCAGTTATATTCTGCAGCGCCAGCAGTTGGCTAATGTCTTTGTGCTCATCGACGTGCGCCACGACCAGCAGAAGATAGACCGCGAGTTTGTAGACTGGCTGGGCGAGAGCGGCGTTCCTTTCTGCATCGTCTTTACCAAGGCCGACAAGTTGGGTCCGGTCAAGGCTCGCATGAATGCGGAGAAATGGATGCATGCGCTGGAAGACCGCTGGGAAGCACTTCCACCTTATTTCATTACCAGTAGTGAAAAGAAGATGGGACGCGACGAGGTGCTCGACTATATTGACGAAATCAACAAATCGCTCGCCGGAGAATAATCTTTCGGGAGAGAATAAACAAACAGAGAATGAAACAGATTAATTGGGGATTTATCGGCTGCGGAGAAGTAACCGAAAAGAAAAGCGGACCGGCTTTCAACGAAGTGGAGGGTTCGCAGGTGGTGGCTGTGATGAGCCGAAGCGAGAACAAGGCACGCAGCTATGCTGAGCGCCATCATGTGCGCAAATGGTACACGGATGCATCGGAATTGATAGAAGACCCCGATGTGAATGCTGTTTACATCGCCACGCCACCTTCTTCTCACGCCATCTTTGCCATCATGGCGATGCGTGCGGGCAAACCCTGCTATATAGAGAAACCGCTGGCAGCGAGCTACAACGACTGCATCCGCATCAACCGCATCAGCGAGCAGACGGGTGTTCCCTGCTTCGTAGCTTACTATCGCCGTTATCTTCCTTACTTCCAGAAGGTGAAGGAGATTATCGAGAGCGGAACCATCGGTAACGTGGTGAATGTTCAGGTGCGCTTCTCGGTTCCTCCGCGCGATCTCGACTTTCAGAGCGGCAAGGAAATGCCTTGGCGACTGCAGCCGGATATTGCGGGCGGCGGCTATTTCTACGACCTGGCTCCTCATCAGATAGATTTGCTCCAGAATCTGTTTGGTGTGATTACCCGTGCGCACGGCTATCCTGCCAACAGAGCGCATCTTTATCAGGCTGAAGATACGCTCTCGGCGTGCTTCTTCTTTGAGAGTGGAATTCCGGGCAGCGGAAGCTGGTGCTTCGTGGGACATGAGAGTGCGAAGGAAGACTGCATCGAGGTGATTGGCGAGAAAGGTTCGCTCTCATTCTCGGTGTTCACTTACCAGCCGATAGAAGTGATTACGAGCGAAGGAAAGAACTTGATTACGGTTCCGAATCCGCCTTATGTGCAGCTGCCGCTCATCAAGAGTGTGATTCAGCATCTGCAGGGAATAGGAAAATGCGACTGCACCAGCGTTTCGGCTACGGCTGTCAACTGGGTGCTGGACCGAGTATTGTGGAAGAACTGATTTTTTACAAAATCATCATCAGGATTAGAGCGTAAGTTATGAAGAGATGTTTCTGTATAGTAGGATTTATCTGTTCCCTTGTCTGCACTTCGGCAAGGGCAGGGGAGTCCGTGGATTCTACCATGCTGGGAACGCTCTTCAACAAGACGATGTTCATGTCCAATTCCCAGGACAGCCTCGTGAAAGAGCGCCATCGCAAAACCTTCTTCCATCAGGTGGGAGATGTGTTCACCCGGTTCTTCAGAGAATTCAACAGTACGGATTCGGCTTATATAGAAGACCAGCATTACAATTATACGGTGATGCTGCAGAACACCAATACCTACGAGGAATATACGCTCAGAAACAGCGAAGGACAGAGCATTTCCTTCTCGCCTGATCCTTCTTACCGCCTGGGGCCTTATCTGGGCTGGCGATGGGTGTTTCTGGGTTATACGTTCGACCTGAAGCACATTAATTTCAGGAATAACCACACTAATAAAAAGGAGTTTGACCTGAGCCTCTACAGCAGTCTGCTGGGAATAGACCTGTTCTGGCGACAGACGGGAAATGACTATCATGTTCAGCGGATGAATCTGGGTGAGCACATCGATTGTGACCCTATCCGCAAGGCTCCTTTCGACGGTTTCAAATCGAGCATCAAGGGATTCAATCTTTATTACATCTTCAACCATCGCCGCTTCTCTTATCCTGCCGCCTATTCGCAGAGTACGGTGCAGCGGAGAAGTGCCGGTTCCATGCTTCTGGGAATCGGTTACACGGAGCATGAACTGGAGGTGAACTGGGATAAACTGACCAATCTTGTAGATGAAAAGCTGAATAAAAATCTGACAAACGGGGGAACGCCGGAAGCCAAGATAGACAGTTCGCTAATGTTCAGCAAGGTGAAATACAGCGATGTGAACGTAACCTGCGGCTATGCTTACAACTGGGTTTTCGCCAAGAACTGGCTCTTCAACGCTTCGCTCTCGGTAGGTGTGGCTTACAACCGCTCGAAATCGGATAATGAAAGGGAACATCTGGACATTACCAACTTCAGTTTCAAGAATGTGAACCTGGATGGAATAGGCCGCTTCGGTATTGTGTGGAACAACACGCATTGGTACGCGGGCGCCAGCACCATCATCCATTCCTACAACTATAAGAAAAAACAGTTTTCTACCAACAATTCGTTTGGCTCACTCAATATTTATGTGGGTGTGAACTTCGGCAGGAAACGTCATCATTAACATATAAAAAGAGAAGAGATGAAAATATTTACGAAAATGGCAGCTGTCGTGCTGGCTTGCGTGCTGGCTGTTCCGGGAGAAGCCAGGGTGAATGTGGTTTATCAGCGGCAGGACAGTCTGCGGATTGTAGGACTGCTGCAGCAGGCAAGGGCGATGAAGAAGAAACCAGCCAGTTGGATGCTTTGGTTCGGCAAGCAGATGGTGGGCGTTCCTTATGTGGGCGGCACGCTGGACCGAACGAAGGAAGAGGTGCTCATCGTGAACACCCGTGAGCTGGACTGCACCACATACGTAGAGATGGTAACGGCGCTCACCCTATGCGCCAAGAAGAATGAGACTTCTTTCTCGGCTTTCTGTGAACATCTCCGGAATGTGCGTTATGTGGGCGGAGAGGTTTCCTATGTGAAGCGCCAGCATTATTTCACGATTTGGATGGATGCAAACGAGCGCGAGGGAATCGTGAAGAATATTGCACCCAATCCTCCTTTCTCGGCCGTTCAGACCGTGAACATCAACTGGATGAGTACGCATGTTTCGAGCTATAAGATGCTTAAGGCTCATCCGGAATGGAAATCGGGAATAAGAAAACTGGAACAGAGTGTGAACGGCAAGCGTTACCGTTATGTTCCGAAGGGCAAGATTGCCAACACGGCAGTTTTCCGCAACGCTATTCATGATGGTGACATTATCGCCATCATTACCAACAAAAAGGGTCTCGACACAACCCACATCGGTATTGCCTCCTGGCACAAAGACGGATTGCATCTGCTCAACGCCAGCAGCATTCACAAGAAGGTGATTGATGAACCGATGACACTTTATACTTACATGCATAAACATCCGGTGCAAATAGGAATCAGGGTTTGCAGAGTTCAGTAAAAAAATATTAGAAAAAGAAAAGATAAATGGAAGAGAAAAAGAATTTTGAAGCTGTCTTCAAGGAAGATCTTTATCAATATCTGCTGGGTATTGATAAGGTAGACGCTCATTTGCCGGAAGCTCCGGATTTGGAAAAGCTGTGGCAGAAAGTAGGCGAGAGTTATCTGCCTGATGCGATTCGCGAGTTTGCCAAATATCCTACGGTTTCATTGGGTTGGATCATGTATGTAGGAATGGCGCTTGCCAAGTATTGGGATGAGGATTGGGAACTCTACAGCAAGGTAGAGAATCATTATGAATATCTTCGTGACAGAATAGATTTCGACCACATGGATGATTACATCTGCGAAAAGGTTCTGCTGCTGAATGAGGAAGCGCATAAGGCTGTTACGAATGTAGTGGCAGAATGTGCTTCGCGCTCTTACAGCAAGCTGATTCATCTGAATCTGCAGCCTGGAAGCGAGGAAGCCTTCCGTGGTTTCGTTGCCGCCCTTCACCAGATGTTCCTTATGGGAATAGCCGTAGAGCTTAAAATGCTGGGGTACCACATGACTAAAATGTAAAAGAAAGTCCGTAGGCGTTCTGTTAAAATGCCCACGGACTTTCTTACTTATTACTAAAATAATTACTTCACTTTCTTGAGATATTCTCCAGCGCGGGAATCGCCGAGTTCCTGGGCTTTCTTCAGGTTCTTGATGGCCTCTTCCTTATTTCCTTTCTCCTTCTGGAGCAGTCCTAAGAGAAGGTAGCCGTCAGCATATTCAGGAGCCAACTCTATGCAATGGGTGGCTGCGCTGATTCCTTCATCATAACGCTTTACACGCAAGTCGAGACTTGCCCATTCTGCAAAATAAGTAGGCTCTTTAGGAGCCAGGTAACAGGTGCGGGCAATATCAAGCAGGGCTGGCTGCCACATGCGTAACTTGGTTTCGCATTGGTAACGGGTGTAGAAGAAGGCTGGCGAAACAGGACGGGCAATGGAATCGTACATATTATAATCCTGAATAGCGCGGCGGAATTCACCCTGCTCCTTCAGAAATTCTCCACGTGCCAGATAATAATTCGCAACCATTCCGGTCTTGCTTCCAACGCTTACCGCACTATCGAGCAAAACCTCAATCTCCTTGGCTGGAGCCTTGAGATTCTTCTTAGCCTGGGCTGCCTCAAAATAGAGTTCGCCGCTGAGAAGTGAAGTATTGGTCAAATCCATGAAAGTATCGTAAGCTTTCTGATACTCACCTTTTACAAAATTAATCTGCGCTTCCTGATGGCGGTAAATAGGCTGTGCCTTGATTTCGTATGCCTTCTGAGCCTCAGCTATGGCCTTATCAAGCGTCCAGTCCTTATAAACAGAATCGCCCTTGTAAATAATCTTCTGATAAATCAGGTCGGCATAGTTGGAATGAGCCTCATCCTTGGCAGCCGATTTCTTAATGCTTTCTTCCATCAGTTTGGCAGCTGCATCATATTCTGCCTTATCCGTCAGATAAGCGGCTTTCTCCTTGTAACCGAAGGCTGAAGTAGGGAATTTGCTGATAAACTCATCGCTATATTTCGCATACTCATCAGCTGTAGTCTGGCCTTTCTTCAGAGTCATCATCGTCATCGCTTCGTTCTCTGTATCAGGAAGAGCTGTACGGATGGTGGTTTGGCGAAGGGCTGCGTCAAGACTCGAAAGACCGGTTACCTTCAGCTGCTTGGCGTAGTTGGCGTCGATGGCCGTAACCTGGCCATTGCTGTGCATCAGACCGATGACCTGGCCGTTCTTATTGGCAAACGGACAACCTACTGCATTTTCCGGAGCACTATTTGAGAAGATGTAATAGTTGTACGTAGTCTTGAACTTCTCTACGCTGCTGATGTCCTCCTGCTGGTAAGCCGGCTTCTTGATAGAATATGGAACCAGCCAGACCTTGTCGCCAGCAGCCGATTCCTTGGTTGCGATAGGGGCAGCAACTGTAGAGGCGTTGATGCGGAATTTAGCCACATCATAGAGTTCATCGGCTCCCATGATAGCCTCAACAGAAATCGATTTGCCGGAAGCGTCAACAACGCTTGCCTTTACTGCTCCGACAAATGGTTTGAAGGTGCTGATTGCCGTTCCCTTGTTGTCGATAAAAACACCTTGGGTAGAGGCGATAATGTCGCCTTTCTGATTGAAAGTAGTCAAGGTGAAAACGCTCTTAGCCAGTTTCTGGACCGAACCCGGCTGGGCATAGAGGGACGATGCTCCGAGCATCAGTCCCATCATGATCATATTTATTTTTTTCATAATCTTATTTGTGTTGCTTGTGTTTATTGAGCAACTCCTTAGCATTTGCCAGGGCAGCAGGCGTAATGTCGCTTCCGCTGAGCATCTGGGCGATTTCTTCTATACGCTGCTGCTCGTAGAGTTCCTTCATGTGAGAAAGAGTTCCCTCTTCGGTTTCTTCTTTCAGAACCTTGTAATGATGGGTTCCCATGGAAGCAATCTGAGGCAGGTGGGTGATGGAAATAACCTGGCGGTTCAGGTTGCCCATCTCTGTCATGATTTCCGCCATCTTTTCAGCAATCTTACCGCTTACTCCCGTGTCGATTTCATCAAAGATGATGGTTGGCAGTTTTACGGCGCCGCTGATCATAGCCTTCAGAGAAAGCATGACGCGGGCGATTTCTCCACCGGAAGCAACCTGACTCACCGGCTGGAGAAGTGTGCTCTTGTTGGCGCTGAACAGGAAATTTACCTTGTCAACACCATCAGAACTGAGCGGCTTGGCGGAGAATGAAATTTCGAAGCGGACGTTTGGAATTCCCAGAGGAATGAGACGTTTCTTCATTTCTTCTTCTATCTTTCTAGCCGATTTCGTTCGGATGGCAGTCAGATCACCAGCCAGCTTTTCAGCCTTGGCAAGCAGAAGGGCAACTTGCTTTTCCAGCTCTTCTATGTCTTCATCTCCATTATCTATGTGCTGCAACTGTTCGTTGATTCGCTCGCGAGTGGCGATGAGTTCCTCTACATTTTCCACATGGAATTTCTGCTGGAGCGAGTAGAGCTGGTCAAGCCGGGAATTGATGGTTTCAAGCCGGTTCGGGTCGAACTCTATATTGTCAACGCTTCCGCTTATTTCCTGGGCAATATCCTTGAGTTCTATATAGCTGCTCTGCATTCGCTCAGCCACCTCTTTCACATCCGGATAAACCTCCTTGATGTTGTCAATCTGCTGGGCTGCATTTTTCAGTTTGTCGAGAATACTGCCGTCTTCGCCCGAGAGTGCATTATCTGCCTCATAGAGCGCAGTCTTGATGTCTTCAGAATGGCTCAGGGTTTCTGCTTCCTGTTCCAGTTGCTCAAGTTCGCCTTCCTGCAGGTTTGCATCATCCAGTTCCTTAAACTGGAAGCGCATGAATTCCTCGTTCTCCCTGTTCTTTGCGATTTCCGCTTTCAGGTCTTCCAGCTGCTGCTTAGCCTTTTTATAGTTCTTGTATTCGGCAAGATAAGCCTTCTTCTGCTTTTCATCGTGGGCAATAATGTCGACCACGCTGAGCTGGAAGTCTTCCTTCTGCAGTAGGAGGTTCTGGTGCTGCGAATGAATATCGACGAGCTGTTCGCCCAGTTCTCTCATCTTGCTCAACGGAACAGGCGTATCGTTGATGAAGGCACGGCTCTTTCCGGCAGCAGTCAGTTCGCGGCGGATGATGGTGTCTTCTGCATCATAATCAATATCGTTAGCATCGAAGAAATCCTGCATTCCGTATTTTGACAGGTCGAAGTGGGCTTCAATCACGCATCGGTCTCTTCCTGCCTTGATGGCCTTGCTGTCTGCACGGTTGCCCAGGAGCAGTCCGATGGCTCCGAGAATGATGCTCTTTCCGGCACCCGTCTCGCCCGTGATGACTGAGAATCCTGGATAAAGAGGAATGTCCAACTCGTCAATCAACGTGAAATTCTTGATGTATAATTGCTTGAGCATAATTTCTTATCTTATTGTTTTAAAGGAACTTAACCTACCTATGAAGAATCTTTGCTTTATCGTCCGGGAAGTTGCCTCGAATCATTCTGCATGTAGCCTTATTCCTTGATTTTGTCCCAATATGAGTTTTGAGAAGGATTAATGGAGAAGAGCAGCTCATAAATGCTTTCTTTCTCTTTCTGAGTGCCATGTTTCTGATAGATGTTAGCAAGCTCGTCCTTCTTATAGTCGGTCCAGATTTGTGGCAGCAGACTGAGCGGTCTGTCTGTACGTGCCTTCTTCAGATCCTGGAGCAGGGTGTTGGTGATTTCAGTTCTGCCTCGTTCCACATTATTCGCCATTTCATCGAGCCCTTTTCTGTAATAGTTGTATTGCAGCATTCTGAAAGGTTCCATGGCTCCGTCGAGATAATCGGAAATAATGGCGAACCGGTTTCTGTTGTCACTAAACGCTTTCCAGCCCGGAAAATCCAGATTCTGGGCGTTGTTGGTGAGGTTCATGCAACGTTGCAGAATGTCTTCACCACCTTTAGGCGCAAAACTGTCAAGATCTAAACCGATGATGAGGTAAGCATAGTAGGCGAGCAGAGCCGTTAGCTGGTTGTCAATCCGCTCTTCGGTAAACTCCAGCTGGTCGAACTCGGCAAACTTGAACGTGAAGTTTTCATCCACATTATTATATAAAGTGGACGTATAGGCTGAATTGTAGACGGGACGGTTGGCCTGGATGAGCGCCTTGCAGGTAAAGATATTCTGGTCTTTATCATACTTGCTTACCGTGATATTGAAGTTGCACACGATGCGCTCGTTCTTCCTGAATTGAAGATTCGTCCATTGCCTGTCGTTCACAAACTGCTCAAGAGTTTGCTGCAGATTATCGAATACCCGGTTTTCCGTGCCCTGAATCTGGGCATGGTTGATGGTAATCTTAGCCTGTAACTCCTGAGCGGCTGATGTGATGGGGCTACAAGAGATGAGCCAGCTCGTTGATAATGTCACGAGCCACTTCAGTTTTCGGTTTCTTCTCATATTCTTTCTTACCCTCTTCAGAAATAATCGTTATCTGGTTGTCATCCGTACGGAATGTGGTTCCCGGATTGCGAGTAGAGTTAAGCACGATGAAATCGGCATTTTTCTTTTTGCGTTTTTTCTGTGCATTAGCCTCTTCATCGTTGGTTTCCAGGGCGAAAGCCACAATTCTCTGATGTTTTTGTTTCATCTTGCCAAGGGCTGCAGCAATATCGTGAGTAGGGACGAGGCGGAGTTCCAGATCATCTTTCTCGCGCTTGATTTTCCTGTCAGCAATCTCGCTTGGCTTGAAATCAGCAACAGCAGCACAGAGAATGGCTACATCGGTTGAGGCAAAAGCTTTAGTGGCAGCCTGATACATTTCCTCGCAACTTTCTACATCGATGCGATGAATGGCTTCGGAACAGCTGAGCGAAACCGGACCTGCAACCAGCGTAACCTCAGCACCACGACGGCAGCATTCTTCAGCAAGGGCAAAGCCCATTTTGCCGGAAGAATAATTGCCGATGAAACGTACCGGGTCAATCTTTTCGTAAGTTGGTCCGGCTGTAATCATGATCTTCTTGCCTTTCAAATCGAGCTTATCGCTTTCTTTTTCCTTGCAGTTTTCTGATGCAGCTTCATCGGTCTTCGCATTCTGCTGAGCCTGTTCATCGAAGAATCTGTCAAGGCATTCTACGATAATATCAGGTTCTTCCATGCGTCCCTTTCCTTCCAGTCCGCTTGCCAGGAATCCCACTTCGGGTTCTATGATGTGATTTCCATAGCCCAGAAGTGTTTTCATGTTGGCTTGGGTAGAAGGATGCTTATACATGTCGAGGTCCATGGCTGGAGCGATGAAAACAGGCGCTTTCATCGACAGATAGGTTGTGATGAGCATGTTGTCAGCAATTCCGTGAGCCATCTTTCCCATGGTAGAGGCTGTGCAAGGAGCGATGAGCATGGCGTCGGCCCACAGACCTAAGTCTACGTGCGAATTCCAGGTTCCATCGCGCTGCGAGAAGAATTCGCTTACCACAGGCTTATGCGTAAGAGCCGAAAGGGTGATGGGAGTGATGAACTCCTTTCCTGCAGGCGTAATGACCACCTGCACTTCAGCTCCGCGCTTGATGAGACCTCGTATGATGAGGCAAGACTTGTAGGCTGCAATAGAGCCCGTAATGCCCAATACGATTTTCTTTCCTTTTAACATGAATTTTTCTAACTGTTAAGAAATAAATCCGAGTTTCGCAAGGTTTGTTTTTCAACTGCTTGCGAAAGTCCGGTAACAATTATTTTCCCATTCTCTTGTTGAATTCACGAAGGCGGATGCGGGTAAGCACCTGCTTGGTATTATTGGTGAAATCGCTTCCCAAGACCCATGTAAAATAACCCGGGTCTTTGGTCAGAATCTCAGCCACATCCCATCCTTTGTATTTACCGAAGTTGAATACCTCGTGCTTCAAAGGATTTCCGTTCTCATCGTTTACAACGTTGCCCTGGGCGTCTTTTACCTCTTCCCAAACGATGCGTCCGGCGAAATCTACATTATCCTTTTGCTTAGAGAAATCGGCAAGTTCATCCATATTGTTGTTGAGCACGCGCTCAGGTTCGTCCTGCACGCCTGGAGCATACTTGTCGAGCTCGCCCATGAGCACGCGGTAAGTAGCCTCTGTATCCTGATCTGCACGATGAGCTTCGAAATCTTCCTCCATCTTTCTGCCGCAATAGAACTTGTAGGCAGCAGCCAGGTTACGGCGTTCCATCTTCATGAAGATGGTCTGCGCATCGATGAGACGGCACTTGTTGAAATCGAAGTCGATTCCAGCACGCAGGAATTCTTCTGCGAGCATCGGTACATCGAAGTGGTTGGAATTGTAGCCTGCGAAATCGCAACCTGTAAATTCCTTCTCTAATGTAGAAGCCAGCTGCTTGAAGGTTGGCGCATCTTTTACATCTTCGTTGCTGATGCCTGTAAGGGCAACTACTTCGGCAGGAATCTCCTTGCAAGGATTTACATAGAGGTTCTTGCGGTCTTCAGTTCCATCAGGCATTACCTTGATGTAAGAAATCTGTATAATACGATCCTTGATCATGTCAAGACCCGTTGTCTCCAGGTCGAACACGATCAGAGGCTTTGTTAAATTGAGTTTCATTTTTGTAGAAATACTTTTCTTTTTGTTGTTTCAGAGAAAGCCCGTGCTCCTTTAGTCGTTAAGGAGCATAGGCATGATGAGCATCAGAATATCTTCGTTCTCAGGCTGTTCTGCTGGTACGATGATTCCGGCACGGCTTGGGTCTGCCAGCTGGATGATGATGTTGTCGCTGGTGAGATTGCTCAGGATTTCCATCAGACTGCTTCCCTTGAAGCCGATGCTGATAGGAGAGCCGTTGTATTCGCAAGACAACTGTTCCTTTGCAGATGTTGAGAAGTCAATATCCTCAGAAGAAACCTCGAAACGGCCTGACTCGATGTGGAAACGGATGAGCTGGCTGCTCTCGCTTGCAAATGGCAATACGCGGCGCAAAGCACTCTGCAAGCCTCTGCGGTCTACTGTAACCTCATTAGGGTTGTTTGGAATGACAGAGTTGTAGTTAGGGTAGCGGCCATCAATCAGTCTGCATCTCATAACGCCGTCAGTAAACTGGATTTCTGCGCTTCGGTCATCAAACTTGATGATAGCGTCGTCGCCGTCCTTGCTCAGAATGTTCTTCAGCAGAGAAGCTGGCTTCTTAGGCAAGTTGAATGCTGAAGGAGATTCGCTCTTGATAGTGAAGTTCTTGCTGCGAACCAGCTTGTGACCATCGCTTGCTACTATAGCGAGAGCATCTGCTGTCAGGTCGAAATAAATACCGTTCATGACAGGGCGCAACTCATCGTTGGCTGTAGCGAAGAGCGAGCGTGAAATGTTGTTGATCAGCATTTCTGTAGGCAAAGAAACGGTGGTGCAAGCATCGTTCATGCTCTGTGTGCGAGGATATTCCTCTGCGCTCTGACCTGTGAAGTTGTAAAGACCGTTCTGGTAAACAATCTTGATGGCAACGGCTTCTCCGGCAGTATCCACATCGAAGTGAAGAGGCTGCTCAGGCAGTTCCTTCAACGCATCGAGGATAACGCGGTTAGGCACACAAAACTCACCTTCTCCATCGTGGTCGGTAAGAGCGAGTGTACTCTTGATGACATTATCACTATCGCTAGCCGTGATGCTCATTTCACCGTTAGCAACTTGGAAAAGGAAACAATCGAGGATTGGCAACGAATTCTTGCTTCCAATCACTTTTGCGAGCATGTTGAGCTTGCTGCTCAATGCAGAACTTGATACTGTAAATCTCATGAGTATTTTATTTAAATTTTATTTTGTTTTCTGTTTCACCTTAATTTAATTAGGCAATATCACCTAATTGAGCACAAAAATACAAAAAATATCGCTGATAAGCAAAAATAATTGGAGAAAAGTTCTAGTTTTTGAACTATTTTTAGTAATTTCGCAGTCAGAAAGAAAAAAACACCCTTTAAACAAAGGAAAAACTTTAAATATTATCATATGGAATTACAAGGAAAGGTTATTGCCGTTTTGCCTGAAAGAAGCGGCGTCTCTGCAAGAGGAGAGTGGAAAGCTCAGTCGTTCGTAATTGAAACCCACGAGCAGTATCCAAAGAAATTGTGCTTTGATGTTTTCGGAGCAGACCGTCTGGCTCAGTTCAACATTCAGAGTGGTGAGGAACTCCTGGTTTCTTTCGATATTGATGCTCACGAGTATCAGGGCCGTTGGTTCAACAGCATCCGTGCCTGGAACATCCAGCGTGTTGACCCTAACGCCGTAGCTGGTGCTATGGGCGGAATGCAGCCAGGTGCGTTTCCTCCAGTAGGTGCTCCTGTAGCTCCTGCTCAGCCAGCAGCTCCTGCTAATGGCGCAACTGCAGCATTCCCTCCAGTTCAGCCTGCAGCTCCTGCAGCAGAGGGTGGTAGCGCAGATGATCTTCCTTTCTAAAAACAGAAAAGTAAGATAAAAATAAGAGCACTTCGCCTGAGATTTTCTTCTGTCTCGGATGAAGTGCTCTTTTTTTATTCATAATCTTATATTTCTCTTTATTAACTGTTTTCTATTCTCTACGTCTCTTCTCAAAGAATTGTTTTGAAGCGGCGAAGAAGAGGAGAACGGAAGCTGCATTTTCTATAGCAACCATCCAGAATGTTCCGTTGTAACCGAAATGTTCTGCCACAACTCCGCCTAGCAGACAGCCGATTCCGAAGCCCAAATCCCAACCTGTAAGAATGCTGCTGTTTGCCGTTCCACGCTGGTTGTGACGAGCCACATTAATAAACATGTTGAGGAAGGCTGGGTAAAGATGACCGTTGCCCAGGCCGATGAGACAAGCCGAAAGATAATAGGCTACCGGGTGCTTGACGGCAACAAAGATGATGAAACCAACAAGCGAAAGCAGCATTCCTTCGGCCGCATTCTGGGTAAGTTTGCCCTGGCTCAAGGCTTTTCTTCCCTGCAATCTTGACAGGAACAGACCCATGGAAAGAAGGGCAAAATAAGTGCCCGTTCCGCCCGTAATTCCGAGTTCCTCCTTGCTGTAGATTGCGAGATAATTGCTCAGAACGCCCCAGCAGAAACCGAACATGGCGATGTTGATGGCAAGGAGCCAGGCACGCGTCAGGAAGAAGCGGTCGAGAGAAAGCTTCTCCTTGTTCTTAACGATTTCCTTTTCGGGGAGGCGGATGGTTCCTGCAATCACAACTGAGGCAATCGCCACGATGAAAGCTATCCAGAAGAGAATCATGTAACTGTCTACCGCATTATGGAGATAGATTCCGATGGATGGAGCAATTGCCATGGCAAAATTGTTGCTCAGTCCGTAGAGTCCGATTCCTTCATTTCTCCTACTTGCCGGAAGAACGTCGATGGCGCAGGTGCTGTTGGCAACCGTTACGGCTCCGAACGGACCTCCGTGCAGGGTTCTGCAAATGGCAAACATCAGGATCGTGCTGGCTGCAATATAGCCGGCAAAGAAGATGGCGAAGGCCGAGAGACAGACCATCAGAACCTTCTTGCGCGAAAAGCTGTCAACCACATATCCGCTGAACGGACGAATGATGAGGGCGGCAACCGTATAGCCGCTCAGCACAATTCCAATCACATCTTTCGTGGCTCCAAAATTTTCGCTCAGATAGAGAGGGAGCAAAGGTGTGAGCAGATAGAAGGCGAAATACAACAGAAAGTTGGTAGTCATCACCTTGATGTAGTTTGCATTCCAAAGTTTCTCTTTCATCATTTTTTAGAGTTTATCCTCACTTTTAGAGTTTGTCCTCATTATTAGAGTTTGTCCGCCAGCCAGGCGTCGATGAGTTTTCGGGCGATGGAAAGTTTCTCTGGGAGAATAGGGAGATTCTCTTTCGTGAACCATTTACCACGAGAGAGTTCTTCTTTCTGAAGATGAATTTCTCCATCTACATATTCTGCCGAGAAGCCAATCATCAGACCGCTCGGATAAGGCCAAGGCTGGGAACTGAAATATTTCAAGTTCTTGATAGTCAGACCGGTTTCTTCCATTACTTCACGATGAACCGCCTCTTCCAAATTCTCGCCAGTCTCAACGAAACCAGCCACGAGACTGTCGAAATTTCCCTTGAAATTGCGAGCGTGTACCAGCAAGACCTGATCATCTTTCTTAATCAGAACGATGATGGCTGTGGCAAGCGAAGGCCAGACCTGTTTGCCGCATTCTGTACATTTCTTACTGATGTCGGTTGCCATTTTCATCGGAGCTCCGCAAACGCCGCAGAATTGGGTATTCATGTCCCAATAGTTGAGCTCCTGACACTTTCCTGCTTTCTGGTAAAGGGCAGGAGAGAGTTTGTAGAAACTAGGGCGCAAACCGCACATTTCGTACTTCGGATTGCCGGTAACGGGCTCAGGAATGGTGAAGGTCTTCACCTCTGTTCCGTCTTCCATCGGGGTAATGTTGAGAATGTGAGTCCAAGGCTTTGTTGGGATTGGACTCTCTTCTGAACAAGGAATCGCATAGGTTCCGTCTTCTTTCTTTTCGAGCAAGAGATCAGTCTTGCAAAATATAAACCAATACTTCATTCTTTATTTTGAACTTATTTGCTTTTTTACTTTGATCTTTATAATATGCTTTTCCAGAAGCGTTTCGAGGAGCTATTGCTTCTTACCGAACAGCAATTCGAAATCGCGCTGGGCAGCAGGTTTGGTCCATGCTTCCGGCACAAACTTCCAGTTGTTGTTTGGTTTTGCATCAACCGTTCCCATCTTTTCAATTTCTTCCATCAGATAGTAACGCTGGTCGCGCTTGCTGCGATAGATAATTCGGCTTTCAAGACTGTCTTTCGGGATTCCGGCACCCTTGGTAAGGAGTTCACCGCCACCATTTCCACGATAGCTGTTAACGGCTACCTTGTACCATTTCTTCTCATCGAAAGGTTCGCCGTTGCTCATGCGCAGAATTTTCACCTTCTCGCCATCTGGCTTGGTTACGTCAACTTCGTAATCGATTCCCGCAGCACTATCAAAGTTGAACGAGAGATTCTTGAAGCCGAGGCGTTGCTGGTCGCCAACGGTCTTCTCATCGAGCAGCAGGAGATGGTCGTCCGGGCTCTTCATGGTGTTCACCCAAAGGTCGTAACTCATTTCCAGATGCTTTCTGATTTCTTCGCCCGTCATGCGCATTACGTAGAGCTGGTTCTCATATTTATAGAGATTGAACATGTCGCTCACGTAGATTGGGCCGGCTTTCAGAACCGCGTTGAACTGAAGGGGAGCGTTAAACGAAATGTCGGCTTTTGTTATCTGCAACTGGAGGTTGAGGATGAAATCGTTGAAAGCAGAACTGCCGAAGAACTGGTCGCGGCTGTAGATGGTAGTCTTGAAGTTGCCAATCTGCTTGCCCACATATTTCTTTACTTCCGCAATCTGAGGTTCGAAAGTCTTCATGAAATCCTCGTCGATAGGACAATCTGTCACATCCACAATCTTGCCTGTCACCTTTTTGTCAGTTACCACCAGCTGCTTCTTTCCGTTCACCCTTTTCTTGTTGAGGGTGAGGGTTATTTCAGCATCAGCCACGTTAATGGCGTTGTTGGCAGGATCCAGGCAAACCACCTGCTTTCCATCAGTATTGGTTACGGTTTCGTTGTCGCGCGTATGGTCGTGACCGAAGAGAACGAGGTCGAAGCCCGGCACTTCTTTTGCCACCTTGATAGAGGCGTCTTCATCATATTCGGCAGTCTGGATGCCTCCGTCTTTTCCGCTGTGGAAGAGGCCGATGATGACATCCGGTTTCTCATTCTCCTGAAGATATTTCACCCATTTGCGGGCGTTTGTTACCATATTTTCAAATTTCAGTCCGCTCCAGAGATTCTCCGTGAGCCAGTTTGGAATGGCAGGAGTAATCATTCCCAAGACTGCCACCTTCACGCCCTCGCGGTTCAGGATGAGATAAGGCTTAACGTATGGCTCGCCTGTAGAAGTGCTGATGATGTTGGAACCTAGAACTGGGCAATTGAGTTCTTTTATCCATTTGTCGTAAACTGGATGACCCGTTTCAACATCATGATTGCCAAACACTTGCGCATCATACTTCATGTAGTTTACCACATCGGCAGCCACGTTTCTAGCCTCTGTGTTTACATAATTATAATAATAGCAGGTAGGCTGTCCCTGCAGAATATCGCCATTCTCCAAGAGGATGAGGTTATCCTTGTAGTCTTTTCGCAAATTATTGACGTAGGAAGAAACGCGCGCCAAGGTTCCTGCTTTTGGCTTACGGTTGATGAAATCGTAAGGGAAGAAAGAGCCGTGCACATCGCTTGTCTCTATCACTCTCAGTTTTACGGTACGTTGTTGTGCCATCGCTTGTGAATTGAAAGTTAGCGCCAGAAGAAGCGCAGCAAATAATTGTTTCATATAAATTAATGTATTACTTTTGAGTAATGAAAGCCCATCAGTTGAGCTCTGTTTCTTATTTTCTCTGCAAAAGTACAAAAAAGAACTTAAATAGGCATACTTTTTGTTGGATATTTTTTAAAAACTAAAAAATAGGAGGTTTTATAATATGGCATTTGTTGATTATTACAAGATTCTCGGCGTAGACAAGAACATTCCGCAGAAGGATGTGAGAGCTGCGTATCGTAAACGTGCAAAACAGTTTCACCCAGATTTGCACCCTAACGACCCGAAGGCGAAGGCTAAGTTCCAGGCGCTGAACGAGGCGTATGAGGTGATTTCTGACCCAGATAAGCGTGCTAAATACGACCAGTATGGCGAACAATGGAAGAATGCTGATGCATTCGGCGGTTTCGGCGGAGCTGGTGGTGCAGGCGGTTCCAGAAGCTATGGTGGAGCAGGTGGAAATCCATTCGAGGGTTTCGACTTCAGCCAGTTTGGCGGAGGCGGAGGTTTCTCCAGCTTCTTCGAAAATCTCTTCGGAGGTCGTGGCAGAAGCCAGCAGTCTGCTGAAGGATTCGGTTCCGGCAATTTTGGCGGTTTTAAGGGTTCTGCCGGTTATGGTAGCGGCTTTAATGGTGCTGGCTACGGAGCTGGTGCTGATTTCGGTACTGGTGGTTGTGGCGGCGGTTGCGGACAGAATGGTCGTGCCAATAACGGCGAAATGAACATGAATGTGAATATCGACCTTTATACGGCTCTGCTGGGCGGCGAAGGAATCATTAAATTGAGTAATGGTTCTAAAATCAAACTGAAGATTAAGCCGGAAACGCAGAATGGCACGAAGGTTCGTGTTCGCGGAAAAGGATACGACCGAGGTGACGGAACCTTTGGCGACCTGATGATTACTTACAACGTGAAGTTGCCAACCGGGTTGAATGATAAGCAGAAAGATTTGCTCCGTCAGATGAAGGATGCAAAGTAATTTCTAAAAGAAGGGAACGGGTTCTCGGACATGAGAACCTTCCTGAAACATGAAGGTAAAAAGAAAACGCCCTGCAAGAAGGGAACATTCAGAAATGAAGTTCCTGATCTTGCAGGGCGTTTTTTATTCTATTCTGCGGCATTAATCTTCGACATGTTGAACGCAGAAACCTTGCCGTCTGGCGAAACGGTTGCGTTGATTTTGAAATGGTTGGTTTTCTTAGTACCGTCGGTAAGCTGAACTTCCTCACGTGCTGAGAACTGAACCTGATATTCATAATCTTCGTCACCCACCTCGCGCTTCTTGATCTTATAATCGTTGGTGAGGAACCAGTTCAGGTTGGTCACATCTTCCTTATAAAGCTTATTCATAAAGGTAACAACATCTGCCTTGGTAGCAGAATTCTTACCCAGAAGCGAAGAGAGAATGTCTTCGCATGAAGCCTGCAAACCATCAGCATCGCGGGTATTGATGCTTTGGAAGAAATGGCGGAACAGACTGCTTACCATATCTTTCTCTTCTGGCTGCAAATCTCTGCTCTTGGCTTTCTTCATCGCATTCTCAGCCTCTTCGATATGCGAACCGTCAGCATGAGCGGCGAGATAAGCCTGGTAAGCTTCTACATTATCAGCATTCTTTGCCACATTCCAGTCGATGGAATCTATCTTGTTCAAAACCTCCTGCTTGTGTGGACTGTTTGGGTATTTGTCGAGATAAGCCTGCAGAGCCTCTTTCGAACCGCTTACTACGGCGTTGGTCCAGTCCTGATCGGTCTGTTTCAGAAGTTCGAGGTGAGCCATGATGGAATCACGATGCGCCTCGTCAGCATCTTTGTAAGTATCTAGGTAACTCTGCAGAACCATCGGGTCGCTACTCTGCATCGCATACTCGTAAGCTTCCAGTTCCTTATTCTTATTGGCACTATCATAGAAATAGTAGAAAATGCCACAAACGAGGAAGGCGAAAATCAGAGAGATGATGATGACGCCACGGTTGCTTTTTTTCTTTTCCTGGGTTCCCTCGCCGTTACCGCCGTTCTGAGAATTAGATTGCTGTGGGCGAACCGGAGGAACGGGTGGAGTAGGAGGTGTTGCTGTTCTGACAGGTGTCTGAGGACGAGCCTGCTGCCTGAGAGCCTCCTGGCGGCGAATTTCTTCTTGTCTGATTGCATTCTGTCTGGCTGCGTTTTCAGCTTCTTGCTGCTGAGTAATAGAAGCCTGGCTGGCAGGAGTCTGCTGGCTCATTCCTGTCGGAGGCGTCATTCTTGTGAGCGAAGGATTCAGCTCATGGCAGTTAGGACACATTTCCAGGTTGCTGAAATAAATCTCGCCACAATTTGGGCATTTGGTAATTTTGCCTGCTATTTCTACTCCGCAACTAGGGCAGGTAGGTGCTTTATCGCTAATTTGGCGTCCGCATTCCGGACATTTTATAATTGCCATAATTCTATTTTGTGTTTATTAATTTACTTATATAATTCATGCTTCTCTACTTCCAGACCTTATCCACTCTTTACCTTGAAGCTAATCATAAAGTTCCAAGTTCAGGGTTCCAAGTACTATCGATGTCTGAATCTGATTTCTCTGAGCTTGTGGCGCCCCATGAAACGGCTTTTGTCAACATAGCCGTTTATTCCGTTGAGTTTGCCCTTACCCGTATATTGCCACATTTCGAAATCTCTACCATCGCGCAATACAGGGATGCGCTTCGTATACTGGGCAATCATCAGCTTGTAGCTGTCTAGCTTGCCTAGAAGATAGTTGTCATAGAAATTGGCTCCCGTATAGATGAGGGGTTTCTGCTTATATGCTTTCTCTACGAGATGCAGAAACTTAAAGAGCGAATCGCAGAATTCTTCTGTATTCATGCCGCTTTTCGTCTCCACATCAATCATAGGCAAGAGGTCCTGATCTCCCGGACGGCATTGGGCCTTGAAATTTTCCAACTGCGTCTGCTGTGGGATGCGGGGTCTGTAGAAATGATAAGAACCTACTTTCATTCCGTAGCGATGAGCCAGGTCTATATTCTTCTTGTATTTGCTGTCGATGTTGGTTCCGCCCTCGGTAGCTTTCAGATAAACGTAAGCCATCTTAGAGTTGTCGCCCACGGTTTCCCAGAACACGTTGCCCTGATAATGACTCAAGTCGATGCCGTGAACGTGCCGACAAGTGTCTTCGCATTGCACCTGGGCATGGGCTCCCAAGGCAATAATGGATGCTATAATAGAGATAAATAACTTTTTCATAGATGCAAAGATACGAAAATCAGATGAAAATCGTACTACTAAGAGATTAATTTTATAGATATTTTACTCTTCGTCCTGATGAATCCCAGGTTAACCCCTTCAATCCTTACTGAAATTTATTCTTCAATCTCAGATAATGAACGGAAGAAATTGTTCATGAAATTGCTCATGGTTTCTATCGGAGCGTATTGCAGATAGCGCATGCTGCGGCGCAGATTCTTGCGCATGGTTCCCCCCGTGGTGCGTACAAAGCCGCTGCTGGTCTGCTCAAACTGAATGGCCTGCTGGTCCATGATATTATAGTAGAGCGAACGGAGCGTCAGCTTGTAGGCGCCTCTTTCTATGTGATGAACGAATGGGATTTCGTCCTGTTCAAAATCGAAGAAGGTGATGAGCACGCTTCCTTCCAGCTGGGCGATGCGCTGGATGCGGAGCTTGGCAAGCCACTTCTCTAGTTTCACGAAATCTACCTTGTCGCCTCGGGTTCTCAGGTAGTCTCCCAACTGGATGATTCCTCTGAGATTGATTCCGTTAGCCAGCATTCCATTTATGTTTGCCACGATGATGCGCAGCAGATAAATAGTCTCGATAGAGGTATCGATGGCGTGGCGTTCATCTTCCTGAATCTTGCTGAGCCGTCGGTTCAGAAAACCGTTGTTCATCTTCACCTCTCCGGCAGGAACATCATTCACGTTCTTGAGCATCTGAGCTATCTTTTTCTTCTTAAAGGTAGTCATCGGTTCCATTTCTTCCTTGATGCCGAAGTTGTCGGCACGGAGCTTAGTAAAAAGGTTGCGCTGAAGAAAATTCATATGCCTTGTTCTTATTAATAGTCAATAATAAAGTTTTGTTCTTCCTGTCAAGAAATCTCTAATACAGAAGGAGCCCCTCCTCTGATTTTTAGAAGTCTTCCTAACTGTATCTCTTAGGATAGCGCAAGAGGATGGCCAGCAGGGCTGCCACACCTATCGCCAGCGGATAGTAGAGATAAGGAAGAATGTCCATCGGACTGAGATTGGCCAGGCCGGCTGCCAGGAGCATCTGCACGCCATAAGGAATCAATCCCTGAACCATGCATGAGAAGGTGTCGAGAATGCTGGCTGCCTTGCGATTGTCTACGCCAAACCGGCCGCCTATCTTTTTCGAAATATTTCCTACTGTCAGAATCGCTACCGTATTATTTGCCGTACAGATGTTTACCATCGAAACGAGGGCGGCGATAGAAAGTTCGGCTCCACGCTTGCTGTTTACGTGGGCTGTAATCTTGTTGATGATGAAATCGATTCCGCCGTTTTCGCGGATGATTTCGAGCATACCACCTGCCATCATGGCGATGATAATGAGTTCGCCCATGCCGATAATGCCGTTGCCCATGGCTGAGAACCAGCCAAAGAGGTCGTAGCTTCCGGAGGCACCCAGAAGATGACTGCCTATGCCGATGGCGCCACAGAGTAGGGTGCCCAGAGTGAGAACAGCCATTACATTCATGCCGGCAATAGCGGTAATGAGGACGATGAGGTAAGGCAATACTTTCATGTATTCTACCTCGTTGATGTGGGTTGGGGCCTGAAGACCGACTCCCATGACAGAATAGGCGATGAGCACGAGTACGGCGGCCGGAACCACAATCATGGAGTTGACCTTGAACTTATCGCTCATCTTGCAGTTCTGCGTCTGCGTAGCAACAACCGTCGTATCGGAGATGAACGAGAGGTTGTCGCCGAAATAAGCGCCACCTACGATGATGGCGGTCATCATGCCTACGTTAGCATCCATCGAGTGGGCCAGTCCGGCGGCTATCGGAACCAGAGCCACTACGGTTCCCACACTTGTTCCGATAGATACGGAGATAAAGCAGGCAGCCAGGAAGAGTCCTGGCAGAATCATGCTGGCTGGCAGGATGCTGAGCGCCAGGTTGACGGTTGCATCAACGGCTCCCATCGCCTTGGCTGATGCGGCAAACGAGCCAGCCAGCACGTAAATCCAGAGCATGAGCATCAGGTTGTTGGCGCCGGCACCCTTGCTGTATGTGTCCACTCGTTTCCTGACAGGCATTCCGCCGGAAATAGCCACGGCATAAATGCTCGAAATCATGAACGCTACTGTGAGCGAGAGGCTGGTGTCCTGATGGCTGCTGTCTACCGAATATACGGTAAAAGCCACGATGAGGACAATCAGCAAAAATAATGGCGACAACGCCAGCAAACCTTTTTTATTACTCATACTTCTTTTTTCTTCTTAATTAAAGAGTTACTCCATTCTTGAAGATGGAGATTTCACGATAGCCATTATACTCGTTGCGAGCCTCCTCGCCACTTGCTACGGCTATAATCTTATCAATAAACTTGCTTACCAAATCTTTCATTTCTACACCTTCTACCAGAGCGCCGGCGTTGAAGTCAATCCAGTTTGGCTTGTTCTTTGCCAGATTGCTGTTGGTAGAAATCTTCATCGTTGGCACAAAGGTTCCGAATGGGGTTCCGCGACCTGTGGTGAAGAGAACGAGCTGGCAACCTGCTGAAGCCAGAGCTGTGGCTGCTACAAGGTCGTTACCCGGAGCTGAAAGCAGGTTCAAACCGGTTGTCTCCAGACGGTCGCCATATTGGAGCACGCCGCTTACCGGAGCACGGCCGCACTTCTGGGTGCAACCCAAAGCCTTATCTTCGAGGGTTGAGATACCACCTGCCTTGTTACCTGGAGAAGGGTTCTCGCCAACTGGTTCACCATGGCTCAGGAAGTACTCCTTGAAGTCGTTAATCAGGTGAACGGTCTTGTCGAAGAGTTCCTTATTTTCGCAACGGTTCATCAGAATGGTTTCTGCGCCAAACATTTCCGGTACCTCTGTCAGGATGCTTGTACCGCCCTGAGCTACGAGCCAGTCGCTAAATTCACCTACCAATGGGTTGGCTGTAATTCCGCTGAAGCCGTCAGAACCGCCACACTTCAAACCTACGCGCAGTTTGCTTACCGGAACTTCCTCGCGCTTGTCTTCCTTAGCCTGGGCATAGAGGTTGCGCAGAATCTTCATGCCTTCCTCGAGCTCATCGCCTTCAACCTTCTGTGTTACAAGAAGTTTGATGCGGTTGTGATCATAGTTGCCGAGCATCTTCATGAAATCATCTGGCTGGTTGTTCTCGCAGCCGAGCGAGAGAACGAGCACGGCACCTGCGTTTGGATGCAGACAGATATCACGAAGCACCTTGCGGGTATTCTCATGGTCGCCCGAGAGTTGTGAGCAACCGAAGTTGTGGTGCCATGCGTGGATGGCGTCGATGCCTTCGCTGCCTGTTTCTTTCTTGAGGAGTTCTACCAGCTTCTCAGCCACGCCGTTAACGCAGCCCACGGTAGGAACTACCCATATTTCGTTTCTTACGCCTACTTCGCCATTCTTGCGAACGTAGCCCTTGAAGGTGCGGTTTTCCTTAGCGATGTTCAGCTGCTCGTTAACCGGGTTGTAGGTATATTCGAGCGTACCGGCAAGATTAGTCTTGAGGTTGTTCTCGTTTACCCATTCGCCCGCCTTGAGACCGGTCTTTGCATGACCGATAGGGTAGCCATACTTCAGAATATCTGTACCCTCGGCAGCATCGTTGATGAGCACCTTGTGTCCTGCAGGAGTATCCTGCAATAATGTGATGGTCTTGCCATCTACTTCAATCGTTTCACCCTTCTTCATAGGGCGCAAGCAAACCACTACCGAGTCGGCAGGGTTAATCTTGATAAAACTTGATTGTTCCATACGTAGTCTGTTTTTTATTTATTGTTTATAATTTATAATGTTCCTGTAAGAATATTCTTCCATGCGGAAACCCTGTTCTGCCCGATAGCCTTAGAGCTGGGTTCTGCGATAGAAATCTACATTTTCCTTCATCAGTAGCTCGATAGGCATATAGTTTACCGGTGTAACTTTCTTCTTCAGCACGATGGCCTGGAAGAGCGTGTCTACGCAGGAGTAACCCTGCATGTAGGCGTGCTGGGCGATGAGGAAGGAAATACTTCCTTCGCGCAGACAGCGGGCGTTTTTCTCCACCATATCATAGCCCATGATCTGAACGTCGCGGCGGTTGGTCTTCAGCAGGAAGTCGCCCACGATGTGCGCCTTCGAAGTCATGGTGATGCAATGGTGGATGTTCGGATGCACGGCAAAGAACTTCTCCAGCATTTTGACGAATTCAGCACGTGTGCCGCTCAACGGCAGGTCGAGCAAGGTAATCTTCACGTTAGGGAAGTGGTCGTGCATGTAATGGCGGAATCCTACCTCTCGGTTGTCCTGCTGCTTGCTGACCACTCTTCCGTCTTTGGTCTGCCTCATGAGCAGGATTTCATCTTCCTTTGCTGCAAGCATCATCAGCATCTTGGCTGCGAAGAAACCGGAACAGAACGAATCCTGACCGAAGAAAGAGAGCGGACGGAGATCGGGCATGTAGGAGTCGAGCAGGATGAACGGGATGCTTTTGTGATGCAACGCCTCGGTAAACTCGCGGGTTACGTCTAGCGATGAAGGCACCACGATGACTCCTTCCGGACTGGCCTCAAGAATCTTGTTGCCTTCTTCGCGGAACGATTCCTCGTTGGAACGCTCATAGAAACGAATCTCTACATCAATATGGAAGTCACGTCGGGTATCTTCACATTTTTTTGCGCCTTCCTCTATTTCCTCCCAGTAAGCCTCCGATTCATGTTTCGGAATCAGCAGGTAGAAGGTATAGGATTTGTTGTAAGCCAGAGCGCTGGCGTACACATTAGGCTGATAATTCATTTCCTTGAGGGCTTTCTCGACCTTGTCGCGTGCAGGTTTCGACACGTTTGGACGGTCGTGCAGAACTCGGTCTACGGTTCCAACGGATACGCCAGCTCTCTCGGCAATATCCTTGATTCTGATTTTTTCGGCCATTGTTTTTTAGCATTACGGGTCTGGTTGCTTCGCGTGTACTTATTATATAAGGAGCCTCTCCTGGGGGCTACGATAGATAAAACGTCGCAGGTACTTCCTAGCTGTGCACAGACCACAATTAGTATTAAGCAATTCTGTTGTGTGCGACCACAAGTGCGAATTTTGCCGCAAATATACAACATTTTTTTGAATTGTGCGAAGACACAGCAACTTTTTTGCACGGAAAACAAAAAAAAATGCAATTTTATTTCGTTATTCGAGAAATTATGGTTATTTTTGCCCTCGAAATTGAACGACAACTGATAATTGTACTTCATTTCTCTACTGAAAAGTGGAATTTAATTTGTTACTCATAACAAACAAAATAAAAACAAAAAAATTAAAACTATCAAACATGGCAAAAATTGTAACATTAGGTGAGATCATGCTTCGTTTATCACCAGAAGGCAATGATCGTTTCATTCAGAGTGAATCACTTCGCATCATCCCTGGTGGTGGTGAGGCTAACGTAGCTGTAAGCTTGGCTAACTATGGTCATGATGCTTACTTCGTATCTAAGCTCCCTAAGCACGAGATCGGTCAGATTGCTGTCAACGGTCTCCGTCGTTACGGCGTTAACACAGAGTTCATCGCTCGTGGTGGCGACCGCGTAGGTCTCTACTATGCCGAGACTGGTGCTTCTATGCGCCCATCCAAGGTAATCTACGACCGTGCACACAGCGCAATTGCTGAGGCTGACCCATCTGATTTCGATTTCGACAAGATTATGGAGGGTGCCCAATGGTTCCATTGGAGCGGTATTACTCCAGCTATTAGCGACAAGGCTGCTGAACTTACCAAGTTAGCTTGTGAGGCTGCTAAGCGTCACGGCGTAACTGTTTCTGTTGACCTCAACTTCCGCAAGAAGCTCTGGACTTCTGAGAAGGCTATCTCTGTTATGCGTCCTCTGATGAAGTATGTTGATGTTTGCATCGGTAATGAGGAAGATGCTCAGCTCTGCCTGGGCTTCAAGCCAGATGCTGACGTAGAGGGCGGTAAGACTGATGCTGAGGGTTATTACGGAATCTTCAAGGGCATGATGAAGGAGTTCGGATTCAAGTATGTTGTTTCTACTCTCCGCGAATCTCTCTGCTACACACAACGGCTGGAAGGCTCTTATCTATGATGGTAAGGAGTTCTATCAGAGCAAGCACTATGACATCAACCCTATCATCGACCGCGTTGGTGGTGGCGACTCTTTCTCTGGTGGTCTGATCCACGGTCTTCTTACTAAGGAGACTCAGGGCGAGGCTCTAGAGTTTGCGGTAGCTGCTTCTGCTTTGAAGCATACTATCCCTGGCGACTTCAACCTGGTATCTGCTGACGAGGTAGAGAGCCTGGCTGGCGGTAACGCTAATGGTCGCGTTCAGAGATAATTATAGTTTAAAGTTTATAGTTGATAGTTTATAGGCAGTCTTGCTTACGGCGAAGCTCCTATTAACTATAAACTATTAATTATTAATTAAAATAAGTAATGGCAAAGTTTAGCAAAATGCAGGTTATGGCAGCCATGAAAGAGACTGGTATGGTACCTGTTTTCTTCAATAAGGATGTTGAAATCTGCAAGAACGTCATCAAGGCTTGTTACGAGGGTGGCGTACGTGTTTTCGAGTTTACTAACCGTGGTGACTTCGCTCACGAGATTTTCGGAGAGTTGGTAAAGTGGGCCGACAAGGCTTGTCCTGAGATGATTCTGGGTGCAGGTACAGTTGTTGATGTCGGTACAGCTTCTCTGTATCTCCAGCTCGGCGCTAACTTCATCGTAGGTCCTAACTTCAACCCAGAGATTGCTCCAGTCTGCAACCGTCGTCTGGTTCCTTATTCACCAGGTTGCGGTTCTGTAACTGAAATCAATAATGCTCAGGCTGCCGGTTGCGACGTAACCAAGGTATTCCCAGCAGGTAACGTAGGCGGTCCTTCATTCGTTAAGAACGTAATGGCACCTTTGCGTTGGAGCAACATCATGGTAACAGGTGCCGTAGAGCCAACAGAGGAGAATCTTACTCCTTGGATCAAGGCTGGCGTTCTCTGCGTAGGTATGGGCTCTAAGCTCTTCCCTAAGGAGACAGTTGCTGCTGGCGACTGGGCTGCCATCACAGCCAAGTGTCAGGAGGCTCTCGGTTACATCGCGAAGGCTCGCGCTTAATTTAGACTATTTTTCATTCGAGATGCAAATTTCAGCATCCTTCTTTTCCATGTCGCCATCATCAATTCTGGTGGTGGCGGCTCTTTCTTTCAGCTTGTTCTCCTGCGAATAAGGCAAGGGTAGACGAGCTGAACGAGCAATCTATGCTTATCATTATCGCAATCTCGATTCTACTAAAGTGCTGGCTGAGAGGGCTTTGAAGCTTTCAGAAGATTATTCCTCAGGCCGTGCCGAAGCCTATAACAACCTTGCCTTCGTATGTATAGCCAAGATGGATTACAAGGGTGCCAAGGGATGGCTGAAGAAGATTGAAGAGGAGAGCGATAATCAGATAGAACTCGCTATTGCCGATGTTCAGAACATGCGACTCTGCCAGAGAGAATCGCACAACAAAGATTTTATGCTTATCGCGAAAGGCGATGAGGCGTTTGCGCAGAATTCGCGAAGAGGTGAATTCCATGCCCCGAGGGAAAGCAAACGCGTGATTTATGCAAAATCTGAATTCTATATTGTGGCCGCCACCTATTTTTATTATGTGGGCTTAGACGAGCCGATGCTTCAGGAGCTTAACCGTCTGGACCCAGATGAACTGGAACAGGATTCGGCACAATATCTCAACTATCTTTATAATATAGGTTCGGGCGGAGCTATCGTCAAGGGAACCGAAAACGAAATCAATCAGGCGGAATTCGACCGGCTGATCAGCTGCTACATGCTGGCTAGCGACCCAGCCCATCCTTATCCTTACTGGCAGGCTAACGCCCTGCAGTCTATAAGCGAGCACCTCAGAAAGGAGAGGTGAGCGATTTCCTCATACGCAACAACCTGCCTGCCTTCCAGTATCTCAACATCGAGCAGATGCCAAACAATCTGCTGGCAGGCAACTTTGCCCAGCGTGCCCTCAACCTCTTTTCGAGCTATGGAGATGTTTATCAGACTGCCGGAGCCAACCGTACGCTGGCTGAATGTTTCTGGGATATCCATGATTATTCTTCTGCGCTCGACTGCCTGAATCATGCCCTGAACGACAACAAGGCCATCGAGCAGGCACCCGACCTCGTAGCGTCGATACGTGAAAGACTCTGTCTGGTTTATTCGGCTATAGATGATAAGCAGCAGAGCGATTACAACCGCAATATCTATCTGGATTTGCAGGACCGTTCGCGACAGGACCGCCAGCTGGAGGCACGTGCCGCGGCACTCGACGAGAACGCCCAGCAGCTCAACCTGATGATTGCTGCCGTGGTGGCGATGATTGTGCTCGTGGTGGTTCTACTCTACGTTTTCGACCACATGAAGCGCAAGAAGATGAAGAACCAGTCGATGGATAAACTGCTTGCACCTTTGCATGAGTGGAGCGAGAATAACACTAAGAAAATCAAAGAATTAAAAGATAAGCAGGAGGAGGTTCAGGATGACCTGAACGTAACCCGACTGCATATCGAAGAAAACAAGAAACGCAATCTGGAACAAAGGGCTAAGATTTCGCTCGTAAACAGTATTACGCCTTTCATCGACCGCATGATTCACGAGGTAAACCGACTCTCCGAAGGGGCGAAAGCGATGAGGTGCGGCAAGAACGCTACCAGTATATCGCCGAACTCACGGATAAGATAAACCAATATAACAACGTGCTTACAGAGTGGATTCAGATGCGCCAGGGCTCACTCAGCCTGCGTATCGAAAGTTTCCCGCTCCAGCAGCTTTTCGATATTGTAAGCAAGGGCAAGATGAGCTTCCAGATGCAGGGCGTGAAACTCGATGTAGAACCTACAGATGCCGTGGTCAAGGCCGACCGCATCCTTACGCTCTTCATGATCAATACCATAGCCGATAATGCCCGCAAGTTTACACCCGAAGGCGGAAAGGTAACCATTAGCGCCAAGGTTTCTGACTTCGTGGAAATCAGCATCTCAGATACCGGAAAGGGTATGGACGAGGAGCAGCTGGCGCATGTCTTCGACCGGACCTATACAGGCGGTCACGGCTTCGGACTGCTCAACTGCAAGGGCATCATAGAGAAATATAAGAAGGTGAGTTCGCTCTTTGCCGGCTGCCAAATCAAGGCAGAAAGCAAGTTGGGCGAGGGAGCCGCTTCAGTTTCCGTCTGCCTAAAGGTATCGTCCGCCGAACCCATCAGTTGTTGGGCATCATCATCATGCTCTTCGTGCTGCTGTCGGCTTCGGTCCAGCCTTGCGAGGCTAAGAAGGCCAACGACATCCGCCAGCGCCACAATCATCACAAGACGAACGTAGATGCCAATCTCCAGCGTGCCGACGATTTTGCAGATAGCGCCTACTTCAGCAATATCAGCGGCACCTACCAGCGCACCCTGGCCTTTGCCGATTCTTCGCGCCATTATCTCAATGCGTTCTATCTGTCGAAATATCCTGACGGCAAGTATCTCATGGTGGCTCATCCGGAGGTGGGAATGGCGGCAGAACTCTATTGGATGCGCGAAGGGCTTAGAACCAATTATCACGTCATTCTCGACCTGAGAAACGAGTGTGCCGTGGCTGCCCTGGCGTTGCACCAATGGTCGCTCTACCAGAGTAACAACAAGGTTTATACCCAGCTGTTCCGCGAGATAAGTGCCGATAATACGCTCGATATTTACGTGCACACGATGCAGCAGAGCGAGAACTCGAAGACCGTGGCCGTGGTGCTGCTCATCCTGTTGCTGCTGCAGTTGCCGCTGGCTTATTATCTGCTCTATTACCGCCACGTGCTGAGTTACCGGTTTGCCATGATTGAACAGACCAAGGCTAAGCGGACCGACGAGGCTGAGCAGGAATCCCTGAAACTGGAGCTGATGACCGATGAGCTGCATAGGGCTGAATATGAGAACGATAAACTTCATATCTCCAATTCCGTGCTCGACAACTGTCTGTCTACGCTCAAGCACGAAACGATGTATTATCCGTCGCGCATCCGCCAGCTTATCGATTCGCAGCCCGATGATGTAGATTCGCTCAAGGAACTGGTAGATTATTATAAATCGCTCTATTCTCTGCTCAGCGCCCAGGCGATGGAGCAGGTAGAAGGCAACATCAAGGCAGATGATTTCCTGAACCGCTATCTTGTTTCTCTGATGCGTGGCAATTCCAAGGATTACCATACCGGAGTGGCTGAGATTCCGGGTTCTGCCTACGTGAGATATTGGATTGACCAGCAGGATGTGGCCTATGATACTGCGCTCCATGCCCAGCTCTTCACCCTCTGACGGGCGATTTGCGCTATCTCCTGTGCCGGCGAGATTGTGAGGGAACTGGGAGAGATTACCAATCTGCGCGGCTGCGGCATCAAGGCTTGCCAGGGCGATAAGGGTTGCCTCAGGATAGAGGCCGTGCTGCCGGCACGCATCAAATGGAAAAGTTTAAAATCATAAGAAAATAAAAATATCAGAAAATGGAAAATTTTAAAGTCATCATTGTAGAAGACGTGCCCCTGGAACTGAAGGGTACAGAGGGTATCTTCAAGAATGATATTCCAGAGGCTGAAATCATCGGTACTGCCGAGAGCGAAATAGCCTATTGGAAACTCATCAAGCAGCAGTTGCCCGATTTGGTTCTGCTCGACCTCGGACTGGGCGGTTCCACCACGGTAGGCGTAGAAATCTGCCGCCAGACCAAGGAGCAGTATCCTGACGTGAAGGTGCTCATCTTTACAGGAGAAATTCTGAACGAAAACTCTGGGTAGATGTGCTCGATGCGGGCTGCGACGGCATCATTCTGAAGAGTGGCGAACTCCTTACGCGTGGCGATGTAGCGAGCTGCATGGGAGGTAAGAAACTGGTGTTCAACCAGCCTATCCTTCAGAAGATAGTAGACCGTTTCAAGCGGAGCGTAAACAGCCAGCTGATGCGTCAGGAGGCTCTGGTGAATTATGAGATTGATGAGTATGACGAGCGTTTCCTGCGCCATCTTGCGCTGGGTTATACCAAGGAGCAGATTACCAACCTGCGCGGAATGCCTTTCGGCGTAAAGAGTCTGGAGAAGCGACAGGCAGAACTGGTTCAGAAACTCTTCCCTGACGGCAATCACGGCATGGGCATCAACGCCACCCGCCTGGTGGTAAAGCCTGCGAGCTCCGCATCCTCGATATCGACCATCTGCAGGCAGATGAAGAATAACTCGTTTCAATAAGCGCTTTTAAAGAATGTATAAGAAAGTATTGGCCTATCTGGCATTATTGTTGGGAATAGCCGAAGTAGTGGTGATTCTGGTTTCGTGGCTGCTTACAGCTGCGATGCCCGAGTCGTTCACCCATTCGCTTACCAGCCCCGAGGGCATCCGCTGGTTTACGGGCCATTTTGTAGACCATCTCACCTCTGTATGGCTCGTATGGCTGGTGCTCATCAGCATCACCATCGGGGTGGTAAGGCAGAGTAGGGTGCTCCATTTCGACCATACCCAGTATCGCCAGCGCACGGCCTTGCGCCTGATGCTCATCGAGTTGTGCATCTCTGCAGGTATCATGCTGGCGCTCACCCTCTTGCCCCATGCCATTCTGCTGAATGCCGTAGGAACCCTCTTTCCGAGTCCGTTCACGCATAGTCTCATTCCGTACATCTGTTTCTCGGTCATGGTGATGAGCATGAGTTACGGCATCATGAGCGAGAGCATCAAGGGCATCAGTCAGGTTTATGATGCGATGAATCAAGGCATCCGCCTCCTGTCGCCCTGCTTTCTTTCTACATTCTCGTGATGCAGCTCTATACATCCATCCTCTATGTAATGGAGTAAGATAAAGCCCCTGATGCTCGTTTCCTTGCATCAGGGGCTCTTTTTACTCCAAACCGTCGCCCTCATTACCGCGGTTCCGCCGCCTTCGGTATTTCCGCCGCCCGGGTATTATCCGAACCGCCACCACCTGGGGTGTTGTCTGGGTCTTCCACATCGCCCTTATCGTCGGAAGTAACGTTTTTCACCACTTTGCCGTTGCGGTCGTAACAGGTAATCTGGATGGAGGTTTCCTGCAGCTCGCGCTTGATGTCAACGCTTGGGGTGAAGATAACACGGCGGTTGGTAATCAGACTGGTAGCCACTTCGCCTACGGTAGGCACACTCTTGGCTCTTACGCCGAATCGCATGGTTCCCAATCCCGGAACGGCTACGGAATGGCCTTCGGTACACCACGCCTTGATAACCTCGCCTGCTGCATCCCAGCAAACCTGCATCACGCCCACGCTAACGCCGCTTCTGATAGCAGCCTCCTTGATAACCTTGCTCTCTGAGAGCTTGTTGTAAAGTTCGGTACCGAGGATGAATCTGTACTGACCCTTCATTTCGCCTACTTGGATAAGGGTCTCCTTTGCTTTCAAATTAATTGCCATAATCTTTTGAATTTTAAATTGTTATAAACTATTAACTCTAAACTACCGGATGGTAATGGTTGGCACATAGTAGGTAGAATCTACTTTGGTGGAGATGTTGTTCTCCTGATGTTGCCGCTGGTTCTTTCCGATTACGAGTCCTGCCGTGCAGGAGCTGGATAGGAAGGTGACGATGGCTGAGCAAATCGCCACGATGAGATACCTGATGAATGCCTTCATGTTCTGGTTCATGATTTTTCTGCCCCTGCTAAGTTTCGCTAGCGAAACGACTCGTTTCGAGGCTTGGAGTCTTGGTTTCATTTTTTATTTCCCCAATTAGGGAGATATTTTTCTCCAACTGGGCAAGTGATTTTGCGCGCTTTCTGAATCACGATGCAAAGATACGAAATCCCGATTTATCAGGTGTGCGATAGCGTGCGATACCATGCGATATCGGAACATTTAATCACTAATAACTATCCCGGTTCCCCGAGGTTATCGATAATAGCCTTCACCTGTTTGGGCGTGAACGACTTGCAAGTCTTTTCATATCCCATCTGCTGCAATTCATCCCAGAGCGGCTGGCAACGGCGAATCCAACTCATGAGATGATTCACGGCCGTGCGTGGCATACTCTCGGGAAAATACATCAGTCCCAGTTCCTTCTTCGTATACGAACGGTTTATAAAATCTTCCATAATCTTAATTTTTAATCATTTGTTTATCGGCTCCTTGCTCCCGGAAGTTGCAGCAGCCCTAAAAGATAGTATTCGCTGAAATCCTTGCAGCCCGGTGGCAACTGGTGGTGAACCAGCTGGGGAGCATCTCCCTGAGTTGCATGAAGAGGCTTTCGCCCGGCACATCCTGATCGGGAAACATGTGGAATTCCACCTGATACAGTTTTCCGATATCCGTCAGCAACTGCTTATCCTCGGGTTTGAGGAGCGTGGCAGAAGGGATGGCTATCGCCTTATGACCAGAAAGCATCGCCCAGCAGTCGCTACATCCCTCCGTAATAAACAGCCTCTCGCCCGGTTTCAGTCTCTTCACAACCGGCAGGTTATAGATGCTGCATCTTGCGCCGTAAGGGAACCGGAAGCGGGGAGCATCCTGCTCCTTCTTGTAATCCAGGTTCCGGTTCTGGATTCCTATAAGCCGCCCATCGATATCGAAGTAAGGAATCTGCAACCAGTTGATGCCCTTCTTGTCCGTCCAGGAAGTCAGTCGGCACCAGTTCACCACTCTCCAGTCAATCTTCCTCTCCTCGAAGAGAAATCTTCGAGCTGCCTGGTTGAGCCAGGGATGCTCGAAGAATCTCGCATACCTGCTTGCATCGAAGGAAGATTTCCCGAATTATCACCCGAAGCAGAACCATCGGATGAAGAGCCCGAAGAAGCCCCTCTGCCCGAAGACCCCAAAGGAAGAGCTTTTCCCCGAAGAAGAATCCTCCTCCAGCTGAATCTGATGTTCTTCTGCGAGCCATCGGCAAGCCGACGGGAAATCCTTCCCCAGGTATCTCATCGCCAGGTCGATGGTGCCGATGGAGTTTCTCATGCATACATAGCATCTGCAGCTATTCTTGGTCTTGTTGAACGTAAAGCTGGCGTGGTGGTCGTCATGGAAGGGGCAGAGCGCCTTATGGTGCTCCACCTTCATCCCCATCTCTTTCGCGACCTTCTCTATCGGAAGTTCGCGCAGTTTCTGAATCTCATATTTCTCCATCATATCCCTTTCCCTTTCTTTTTCTTGGTATACCCGTCAGATATTCTGCAGTCTTGGTATAGAGTTTCGTCTGGCTGTTATAAGTAATAAACTGGCGGTTCTTCCATACGTTGAGCTGATGCTTGGTACCTTCCTGATTCTTGCCCAGACTCAGGCGCAGGGTTTCAACTGCAGCTCGTTGAAGGAATTCTCCAGCTGGTCGAGCATGTTTTCGGTCCGCTTCTCTGAGCCTCTTCCTGCCCATCGCCCGCTTTAAACATATCGCCGAACACCTTAACCTTCGACCACAAATCGTAGTAGCAGAACCATTCAACGAAGTCGCCGATGGATTTCGACCAGTTCTGGTCGTTCAGAATCCACAGCACGGCTCCCTTCTTCCATGCTGAGAAGATGCTGCGGTGGGAGAGTTCCCAGAGCGTATCATCATCTGCAAGGTCGGCAAGGCGTGCCATTTCCTCTGCCAGCTTATCGGCTATCTTGTTGAGCGGCTTCACTACAAAACTGCCCTTGCAGTTGTCCAACCTCAGCAGATAGCCATCGAGCTTTTCAAGGAAATCTTTATTGTACGTTCCCTGTCGCGGAATCTTTCCGCTTCGCTCGCCACGGGCTTTGTAGGCGAAAGGTATGCGACCGAAGAAACCATTGGTCAGGTCTTTCTTGTAGAAGAGTCGGGCCGCCTCGGGTGTAGAGGTAAAGGTGAGGTTCACACGGAGCAGAGGGTTACCCGTTACGCCATCAGCCGTGGCGCGCAAGGCTCCAGCCCTCTGACAGTCGAAGATATTTCTTACCATCTGGCTCACCTGCTTATGCCCACCACACATTCTGTCGGCCATCTCCACCTCAGGCAGATTGATGTACTGGGTTCTTCCGCCCAGCTGTTCGCAAGCCATAGCGTTCTGGATGAAGGCAGGATTGGTGACATCAGAAGGTGGAAACCAGAAACTCACGTCCGGGCGCTCCGGTTTTCCTTGTTGGCGCCCTTGGTTTTCATCTGTCGCTGCCAGTCAACCAGTTTCTTGAACTCAGTCTCATCATGCTTTCTAAAAGGTCTCATGATGGCCTCTACAAGATGACCCAACTGTGCCTTTCCGATACCCGACGGACCTATCAGATGGCCCATTTGCCCGCACATTTCGTAATATTTGTTGTCGGAATACATGAATCTTACGTCTGTGAGATGAGCTGCTAATGCCGGAATTGCCATCGGAATGAGCACTTCCTGCATGTCTTTGATGCCTGAGAGATGGCAAATTTTACAAATTCAGTACCCGTGCTGGGTTTTGGCATCGCCGGAGCGATGTTGCTAAAAATATTATAATCCATTGCTTTTAGAGAGTTAAATCAAATTTCATGTTCATTTTTCTTGCTTGCAGTCTCAGTCTCAGAGTCTCAGTTGTTTTTATGGTCTCGCTTCCTATATATATTATATATAACTAATTAATAATCAATAAGTTATAAAGGCTTAAGAAGCGGGTTTGGAGTTGGATTGTGACATTTATCCTAACTGAGACTGAGATTTGAGACTGCTTTGAAGAGGAAATGAGGGTAGGGATAATCCTGTTACCAGCATCCCCGAAGTCCCCATTTCCTCTAGAAAGCCTCAACTCCGTTTATCTGTCATCACTCTTGCCGCTAATGATGAGCAGTTCGTCGGCGGCTCCCTGGCAGAAGTCCTGAAAGGTGAAGCGTTCTGAGAACTGCGGGCGGTTGAAGGTAGGGTAGAGCGTACCGTCTTTTTCGGTTCACGTTGATGTACTTTCCTTCATACACGTGCGGATTTCTCTGCACCACCTTCTCCTTCTTCTTCTCCTGGTCATTCTGCACAAAGGTGAAGTGGTCTTCGCCGTCGTGCGTAATGGTTCCATCCAGATACTCGCCAACGGCCATGCGCCCTGGCTCCTTAGTCATCAACTTGAGGTCGATACCCAATTCTGTGTTTGGGTAGAATCCCTTTCCTGCTTTACCTGAACTTTCGTTCATATTGTCATTTAATACTATATTCATTTTACTTGAGTATTAAATAAGCCTCTCTGGTACGATGACGTTCGAAGAGGTTTCCCCGTCATCTTTTCTAGTACCATCATTCCCCATTTCGTGATTTGCAACTCGCCTGATGGGTAGTCATCTTGTTATCAGATGACGGGTGCAAAAGTAAGAAGAAAAAGCCTGGCACAGATGCTTTTCCAAAGTGCCGTCTCCAAAGTTCTCTGAATTTCTCCGATTTTCTCTGTTTTCTCTGATATTCTCTCTACGTATAGTCGCATTTTGACTTAGGGTACAAAAGCGACCGATACCTGAACAAAAATCAAGTATCGGTCGCTATCAGAAGATATAAATCTCTATCAGGAAGGCCCAGTCGCTATCGTCTTCTAGTCCTTATTATAATATTTACAGAAAGTCTTGTATCCGAACCCTCCTTTCTCAATCGGCATACCCATTCGTATCAATTCTTCATGGGCATTTTTGTGTTTTGTGGCAGCAGCACCTTGCCCTCCTTTTTCAGTATGTTCAGTCTCTTACAGATTTCCTGTACGTCAAATTGCTTTACCAGTCTCTCCACCTCTTTATGCACTTTCCATCCATCGTCTTCATCGAGTGCAGGATGCACAAAATGGAAGAGTTCCTTCTGAAAACCTTCTCCTGCAGCTTCATTGGTTTCACTAGCTTTTCCAGTCACCTCTGCCTCGTAATTCTCCTCCGTCACCTCTGTGTCTTCAGCAAAAATCCTTTGCAATCTTCATCATCTGCTGTGCAGACAGATTGCCCTGGATAGTCAGTTCTTTGTGCTGGTTGTTGTAAATAACATTGCCTGCATAATAATTATTACTCATATTTCTTCCTTTTTATATTCTTGTAATATTTTTGTATGTCTATAAATCTGATGGCAGCAAAGCAGAATTCCCTTCTTCCTGGTGGTCAAGATGCAGATGCTTACTATGAACATCAAATGTAGAATTTCCTGCATGATAGTGCTCTGCCTGAATCGTAGGCTTCTTTGCCACCTCTTTTAAAGCCTTCGTCTGTTCCTTGATGGCATTAATCTGTATACCTTCTCTTGCCTCTTCAGAAAGGAAACGCTCAGTCATATTGTCAACCCGAAGTTTATACTCTGGGGTAAATATGAAATCTCGTGATAGATGAATCTCTGCAAAACCTCAACATCTTCTCGTCTGACTAGAGTTTGGCTGTACTTGATGATTTTATCAATAAGGTAGTCTTCCTCCTGGCTTGTTAGAGATGGGGTAGGAGCAAAGCTGTTTGTTGGCAGCCCCAAACGCATGCGCAGACGGTCTCTAATCACGAAAGCGGTAAGCAATTGGCGATACTTATCCAAAGGAATGCGTGTGTAGTGAGCGCGTATGAGCATGGCTATCTTATCATCATTGGAATAAGGAGCCAATGCCGGAATATTGGAAAGTTCTGTCTCTATATCTTCCAACCATGACATCATTTTCAAATTATCTGGTTTATGACAGTCGGCACCTTTTAAGTGCAACCAGTCATGCCATGCCCTTTCTGCTTCATGGGTGGATAGTAGATGGGGAGCCAACTTTGCGGAGCTTCTTCTGGCGACCCTCATTGCATAAACCGCTCAATAAGTGTTCTAGTTCATTCGCCATATAGCGCATCTTGTCGCCCTTTTGCTTCCATAGCTTTTATGACATTCTCTATTCCCTCCTTCGCTTCGTACCATAGAGCGTATTTTCCCATTGTTATTAAAGTCTCTGTGTATTCCTGAAGTTCCTCTTCTTCATCTGAAGTTAACGTCTCATGTCTCAGAATATCTATCATCATCATCGTAGCATCTTCTACGCATAAAACTCCTCTGTCATAGGAAATAAAGGCAGGGGCGGCTCCCATTCTTTCCAATGGTCTTTATGCAAGATGGGCACAATTGAGTAGAATCAGTTTCTGCTTCAACAAAAATAGCCCTCTGCAGAAATTATAACCTCCTTAACCCGAGCGCGGAAATAACCCCGTCCGCTGGTTGTCAATGCAGCCTGAGCCAATGATTTATATTCTTCTCTATTACGTACATAGCCTGCCTTCCGACTCGCAACGCGCGCAACAAAAGCTTCTTCATCAGTTTCGTTAGTAGGTTCGGGTTTTACCGAAACATAGGGGTGCTTTCTGTCCAGCATGGTCAGAAATTCTATTGTTTTGTTGTTCTTGTGCAGTCATATCCTCACCTTTACGTGGTTAGAATTTACTGCATATTGTACCCCAACTATTTTATTAAATCTCCCATTGTTTGGTATTTAGATTTTTGAAAGCTGAATTTAGTTATTACGGCCGTCCGAGTACAAAGTTACAAAATAAATTCCTATTAGCATTAAAATGTAACATTTTTAACATTATTCGTAACAAAAATCTAGATTTTGCCCTTTTGTGCAGCTTTTAATAAAGAAGCTCCTTTTCTCCTTCCTATTTTCCACTCTTTCCTTCGCCTCCAATCTTTCCTCTCGCCTCCGTTCCAAGCGATTCCATCGCTTGTCCCTCATCGCTTTTGTCCCTCATCGCCAATCTTCACCATTCATCCCTGCCTTCTCCTTCACAATCTCCTTCACCCGTTCCTCTATTTTCCTCCAAGGTTGCCCCAGGTTTACCGTCCTCACAAAGATGCGATGCCCCGTCTCCTTATACCTATAAGAAAAGTCGAAATCCTCATCCACGGTAGGGTAGACCAAAGCTCCGCAAGCATTCATAGTATGCGGCTTGCTCCGGTCTTCCTGGTTCATCACGTAAGAAAGAATCTGCGAGAGATGATCCCTACGAACCTTCTCCCTGCCGCCAAACTTCGAAACCAGCGCCTCGCGGTAAAACTTGGCATCAAGAATAAGCTTCTCCTGCCTATTCGGATTGAAAAGCGTCACGTCGGTTTCCATCATCGGTAGAGCCTCGCCAGCCTCCATGAAACTGTACCATCTCGATATTCTCATCCTTCACAAAGCCAATCAGCTGATAGGCTATCTTTCTGGCCAGAAAGGTTTTGCCCACACCAGGTGCTCCCTCTAGGATGATGTTCTTCTTTGCCTTCAGCAGGAAACAATCTTCTTGAATTGGCTGGCGCCGATGAATGGCTTATCTGGGTCTTTGTCAAACTCGTAAACAGGTTTGCCTTTCTGACCTTCGCAGAAGTTCAGAAATTCGATGTATTTTCTTACGTGGCATCTCAGGCTTGTCATTTGGTGCCTCTTGCCGTAGTCCAATTCTTCGTCTATTCTGCCAGTCAGGAGTTTGCTCACTTCTGTAGCATCCTCTGCTTTCTTGATTTCCAATACCGAGTTTACCCGCAGGCCTCTTTAGCGACCTTGCAGATAACCTTGTTTGAGCCTACGCTGGCATAGCCACCGGGCTTAGTTTTGTCTATTTTCAGAAATTCCAGAAAGGCTTCCTTTACCTGTTCCTGGCTTTTCCCTTCTAATTTAAAAATATTCTTATCTGCCATATTTATTGTCTTATTTATAAAACCTTTGATGATTCTGAGTGCCCGACAATCTTGGTTTTACCTTAGAATTATGCCGCAAAGTTAAGATTATTATTTTGAATAAGCAAAGTTTTTGAGCATTTTTCTTGGCGGTTTATCAAAATGTGCTATTTAGTGCAGGAAAACTGCAGGAACCTGAATATCATGTAAAGGGAGAATTTTGAAATGAAGAAAATGAAAAATATCGAAATGAAATCCTGTGAGGCAACAACGGAATATTTCTTCCTTTTTTACTTTCCTCTTTTAATTCTAACCGGTATTATGGTAAATAGGCATTATGAGAAAAGAAAGAGGTGAAATTTGGAAATGGAACCGGTTTCACCTTTCTGATCATTACTTCCTTTCTGCCTGTTCTGAGATTAATTCTCATTTCAATCAAAAGAAGAAAGCACGGAAATAAGTATAGTTTCTTCTTTGCCATTTTATTCTGTTTCAAAATTTTAGGATTGCTTTATTCTGTCGGCAAAGTTTACATTAAAAGTACGAAATAGCCAAGTAAAACTGAGAAAATTAGCATTTTTCTTAAAAATTAAAACCGAGTACCCTTAAAGCCATCTGAATACGTAATATGATTAGTTTTAGTAACTTTGCAACATAAAATTAAAAATAGAAATGAAAAAGTATTTTTAATCTTTCAATTACTCCTTGTAGTAATGCTGGCTCAGGCGCAGATGATGAACCCTGTGAAGTTCACCAGCTCGCTGAAAACAGACGGAAGTGCTGTGGCCGAAATCGTGTTTAGCGGAAAAATCCAACCGGGATGGCACGTCTACTCTACCGTTTGGGAGGCGACGGACCTATTTCAGCTTCGTTCAACGTAAATAAGCTTGAAGGAGCTGAGCTCGTAGGCAAACTTCAGCCACGTGGCAGAGAGATTGCAAAGTTCGACCCTCTCTTCGAGATGAAACTCCGTTATTTTGAAGGTAGCGTTACCTTTGTACAGAAGGTGAAGTTTACCCAACCTAATTATCATATTGATGCCTATCTGGAGTATGGCGCCTGCAACGACCAGAACTGTCTGCCACCAAGCGAGGCAGCATTTAAGCAGAGTGGTAAATCGCCAGCCGTTGATACTCCTGCAGCTGGGGCAAAAGATGCTCTGAATGCAAAGGATGCGAAGGCGATTGATCCTGCCCTTGCTGCCAAGATGAAGGCCGATTCGCTTGCCAAGGCCGCTGCCCTGGCTCAGACCGATAGCGCTACTCAGCCCGTAGATTCCGCAGCTTTGGCATCTGCTATGGAAAAACTGAACGTCAAGGACTTATGGAAACCTTGTCAAAGAACTTCAGGCTTTTGGCGGAGCTAACGACATCGCCAACCATTCGCTCTTCTACATCTTCTTCATCGGTTTTGTGGGCGGTCTGCTTGCGCTCGTCATGCCTTGCATCTGGCCTATTATCCCGATGACCGTAAGTTTCTTCCTGAAGCGTGCTAAGAACGATAAGAAGAAAGGTATCCGCGATGCGATTACTTATGGTTTGAGCATCGTAGTCATCTATCTGGTTTTGGGTCTTGCCGTAACAGCCATCGCTGGTCCTAGCACCCTGAATGCGCTCAGCACAAGTGCCGTATTCAACATCATCCTCTTCCTCCTGCTTGCCGTTTTCGCCTTCTCGTTCTTCGGTTGGTTTGAAATCAAATTGCCTGACAGTTGGGGAAATGCGGTAGACAACAAGGCTTCCAGCACCACGGGTATGATTTCTATCTTCCTGATGGCTTTTACCCTGGTATTGGTCAGCTTCTCATGTACAGCTCCTATCATCGGTTTGCTGCTGGTTCAGACCGTTACATCCGGCGACTGGCTCGCTCCTACCGTGGAATGTTCGGTTTTGCGCTTGCTCTGGCGCTCCCATTCACCCTCTTCGCCCTCTTCCCATCATGGTTGAAGTCGGCTCCTAAGTCGGGTTCTTGGATGGAGACCATTAAGATTGTGCTCGGCTTCATCGAGCTTGCCTTCTCTCTGAAGTTCCTCTGTAGCCGATATTCATTGTCATCTGGTCTGTTGGGTCTCTATTCATCGGCAAGCTTTCCAGGTTGATGCAATCGGGGCGACATCAACAAGCCTTGCCTGTAGCCTGCATCATGTTGGGTCTCTGTTCTTTGGCATTCTCGGTTTACATGATTCCAGGTCTCTGGGGTGCTCCTTGCAAGGCTGTGAGCGCATTTGCTCCACCTATTAATACACAGGACTTCAACCTCAACACCAAGACCGTAGAGCCTGCTTACAAGGATTATGAGTTGGGAATGGCTGCTGCCAAAGCTTCCGGCAAATTGCTTGATTTCACGGGTTATGGTTGTGTAAACTGCCGCAAGATGGAGGCTTCTGTCTGGACAGATCCATCGGTTGCCGATAAGCTGGCAAAGGATTATGTTCTCATCTCACTTTATGTAGATGACAAGACTCCTCTTCCTGAGCCTATGGAGGTAACGTTTAATGGTGAGAAGCGCACCCTGCGTACCGTTGGCGACAAGTGGAGTTATCTGCAGGCAAGCAAGTTTGGAGCTAATGCCCAGCCATTCTATGTGGCTATTGACAACGACGGCAATCCTCTTGCAGCAGCCTTCAGTTTCAAAGAAGATGTTAGTGCTTATCTCGACTTCCTGAACAAGGGTCTGGATAATTACAGAAACAAATAATGTTTTGATTTAATAGTTCAAATAAGGCCTATTGGTTCATTTAAGTAGATTTATGAAGGATAAATTTCAATAGATTAGTTTATTCAAGGTAGATTATTTAGGATTGTTACTTCCCCGACAGGTATGGTTTCCAAGCCATCCTGTTGGGGGTTTTTGTATAGGCACCAAAAATAAAGGCACAAAAATAGGGTCTGTTTCACAACAGACCCTAAACATACTTACTAAAACTAAATTAACCACTAAAAACTAATATTTTTAATCCTAGAAAATAAGGTGATTAACACCTTTAATCTAAAACCTAATCTATGACACGAAATCATCCCGATTTCTTGATTGCAAAGATAGGGCTTTTATATGAAACCGCCAAACTTTTCCCAACTTTTTTTCTATGAGTGGGCTTTTTATCGGGATTTCACATTATTTAATCAATAAGCCCCTACTTCACATTTTAGAACCTATAGCCAACGGTCATCAGCAACTGATGGCGCTTGTTGTCAACCTTTGTTGCAGGAGCTGCATTCGCACCAAGCTCCTCCCAGGCTGCAAATGGATAGAAGTCACCATTCTGACAGCTGTACTGGTAAGCCACATCAATAGACAGCTTCTCGTAGTTGAAACCTACGCCGGCTGTAAATCGGTTAGTCGCCTTCCAGTTGGTATAATCTGTAGAGGTGGCGTAGATTGTTCCCTGAGAAGGAATAGTCTGGTCACGGTCTGCGCCCTCCTTGAACATCGGAGAAACGTAATTATAACCCAGACGGAGCGCCAACATACTGACAGGCTTGTATTCCAAACCCAGCTTCAGCGTGCTTACTCCCTGCAACGACTGCTTGGTATGATCATTCATGAGGTCATCGCTTGAACTGGTTTCATAATATTCGTCCCAATAACCATCATAATAACCGCCATCCTTCACACGATTATCCATGTGATTGTACCATGCATACTCGTAAGTAGCACCCAGGGCAAGATTGCTGCCAATGGTGTGACCAAGCTGATACCCGTCTTCCAAGCCGTATTCAGACGATAATCGAGGCTGGAACTGTTCGTATTGCTAGCCTCAGCATAATTGCCCTTATCGTCCGTTATATTCTTGTCAACGAGTTCCAGGTCAGCTGTTCCATCCATCGACAAATCATAAAATACTGGCGAATTGACATAAGCACCAATACGGAAAGGAGAATCTTCTACCGGACGGAAGATAATACCCAGTTTTGCATCATAACCCGTACCCGTGATACGCAGGCTTTCCCAAGCTGTTCCGTAAGCCTCCTTATCAGCCACATAATTCTCTGTATAAACAGAATTGCTGCGGTAATGAACATCATGAATGCCCAAGGTGAAGCCCAACCATACGCGGTCGTTGAAACCTACGCTAATGTTGAAATCATATTCGCCTATGTAGCCCTTCTGATACTGGCCAAAGAGGAACGAACGGCCATCGTAGGTCATCTGGTTTCCATTCTCGTCTTTGCCCATCAACGCATTATAGTTAGCATCTACCGCATTCCAAACCTCATCACCTGCATCTTTACCATGTTTCTCATCCAATTCTTTAGCGTAAGCCGTCTTGGCAGAAGCCCATTTGGTTTGAGATGCTCCGTTGAGATAATTGGCTGCAGAAAGAATCTGAGAGAAATTTGTGCTCTTGTGATAGTTGAAACCGAAGTTGAGCTTTACATTCGAATCGCCATTTGTAGCAGCCCAAACGAAACCAATCTGGTCGAAACTAGGAACCGATTTCTTTCCGTCGAAGCCAAATGGAGTTTTATCGAAATTGAGTTCCGTATCAGCTCCAGGCTGAGCCACAACGCCAGCCGAGAAACTTGCCATGCTCTTTCTGAACAGACCCAAACCGAGGGTTGCTGGAAATGGTAGAAATATCTGCGCCCAAGGCTTCCATAGCTCCACCCATACCTACATAGCGTGCAGTACCCGTGAGGGAATTTTCTGCAAACTTAGTATCCTGATAAGTTTCCTGAGCCAACATTGGGGCTGACATGAGTCCCAATGAAGCCAGGAATAAATATTTTAAATTCTTCATAATCTCTTAATTCTTAAGGTCTTCATTCCCAGATGAAAGTTTTCATTTTCGAAAATTGTCTTCATCCTCAGAACAAAGCCCAAGCTATTAACTATAAACTATTAACTATAAGCTGAAAAGCGACTATCTTCTTCCACCAAAGCCGCCGCCACCTGAGCGACTGCCGCCTCCGAAGCTACCGCCTCCTCCGCCAAAGCTTCCACCACCGGAATGCGATCCGCCTCCGAAACTGGCTCCACTACGGTTTCCGAATCCGCCAAAGTTGCTGCGGTCGAAGTTGTTGGTATTATTATTGTTGCGAACGCTATTGTAACGGCCATTACCGTTGATGCGACCGCCGAAATTGCGGTTTCTGTTGCTTCGGTAAGTACTGTTGCCAGCATAGCCTTTATCGCCATTATAACGATAAGTTCTGCTTCCTGCATAACCGCCCGAATTGCGTCCACCATAGCTAACATGTCCGATTACCGGACCGCCCCAATACCAAGGATTGTAGTAGCCGCCCCAGCCATAATACCAAGGGTCGTACCAGCCACCATACCAGCCGCAGTAACCATAATACCATGGATCGTACCAAGGGTCGAACCAAGGATCATACCAGCCGAAGCATAATAGCCGTAGCGCCAAGGATTGTGCCAGCCCACATGCGGCTGCGCCAGTAGTAAGGACCGTAACCATAATAATCGTAGAACCACGGATCATAGAATCCGTCCCATCGGCTCATCTCGCGTGTGCGTACGAAATCTTCATCCCTGTCAGCATACTTCTGGGCGAAGTAAGCATCATCATAAATGCTGTCTGGCGCCACACCCTTGCCCACATGGAACTGAATAATGTCGTTGCCCAGGGAATCTTTCCCTACATTCTCATAATGGCTGAAGATTCTGCCGCCCCGATTGTATTCATCTACCGAACGGTCGCTTCCGCTCCAAAACAGCCGATAAACACTATCTCTACGTGCCCGCTGTTCAGCATACTGGCGCTGGAGCAGAGCCCGTCTTTCAGCCTTTTCTTTGGCCTCCTTCTTCGGATTGAAGTAGAGGTCATCGTCCTGTGCCATCGAAGTGAGTGGCATCGCAGCTGCGATAAGGACTGCAAGAAGATACTTTCTTTTCATATTCTGTTCTCCTATTAATTTTTTCTCCATTTTCTCTTTCCAGATCCATCATAAACCATCAGGAAAAATACTCCCGAAAGAGCCCTTTTCTGATTATATAATAATCTGAATGCAAAATATTGCTTATCTTTATGCAAAAATACAGAATTTCCCTAAATAATTGTAGGTTTTCCCTATTTTTTATAATTTTGCAGAAGATTTAAAACAAATCTAGCTTTTGAACATTCGAAGGCGTTTTAGACAAGAAATTAATACAAATTAAATATGAAATATTTAGTAGCAACATTCACAATTGAAACGACTGCCGACTTGATGCAGGACTGTCAGGATCTGCTTGCCGATGGTGCAGCCGAAGTCGGATTTGAATCTTTTGAAGAAACAGAAACCGGACTGAAAGCGTATGTGCAGAAAGAACTCTTCGACAAAGAGCTGCTGGATGACCGTCTTTCTGATTTCCTATTGGGGATGCGGAAATTACCTACGAGGTGAAAGATGCAGAATACAAGGATTGGAACCAGGAATGGGAAGAACAGGGATTCGAACCAATTTATGTGGACAACCAGGTGGTGATTTACGATGCGAAACATCCCGAACTCTATCCCGATACGAGCAACAGACCCGACATGATAGAAATAGGTATTGAGGCGAAACTGGCGTTCGGAACAGGAAACCACGAAACCACACGCATGATTATTTCGCAGCTGCTCCACATGCCTATCAGAACCAAGCGCATCCTGGATTGCGGAACGGGTACGGGAATACTTGCCCTCACCTGCTCAAAACTCGGAGCGAAAGACGTGGTAGGCTACGATATTGACGAGTGGAGCGTGGAAAATGCCAAGCATAATGCCGTGCTCAACGGCGTAACTAACATGGAAGTACTCTTTGGCAACAGTCAGGTAATCAACCACATCAGCGGCGTTTTCGACCTGGTTCTAGCCAACATCAACCGCAACATTCTGCTCGACGACATGCGCGCTTTCCGTAGCGTGATGAACATCGGCGGAACCCTGGTTCTGAGCGGCTTCTACGAAGAAGATATTCCTGTACTCCTGGAGAAAGCAGAAGAACTGGGAATGCATGAAATAAACAGACAGATTGACAACAATTGGGCCTGCCTTGTTTTAGGTTCATAAAGATTCTTTTCTGATTCTAAACATTCAGAACGAAAAATCTGAAATCAGAAATATCAGATTAAAACATACGAATAAAGGTTGGATTTTCGCATATTGTCAAAGTCCAACCTTTATTCCATGAATTTCTTCTCATTATTATTGCTTCCTATGCAGAGCTGCTTGAGCTCATAATAACTGCCGTTGTAAATATTGAAATCTACGTAGCCTTTAATGCCCGGCAACTTGCCCACATCCGTATGCTGCCAGAACTTCCATTTGCCCTTATACTGAACCTTGTCAACATAATAGTGGGCTATCCAGTAAGGATAATCATCGAAGACAGGCGCACTCAGATATTGCTCCTTGAATTTATAATAGGTGTAGATGATAGGTTTAACATGATACTTATCCTCTACAATATGCAGCCAGGTAAGCACATCACGCTGGAAATCCTCCACACTCTTATCTGCTTCATGTTCAATATCCAGTACCGGAGGCAAATCGCCATCCGTAAGATGAACCTGGTCTAGGAAATAATAGGCCTGTTTTCGGGCTGTCGACTTATTGCTCCAGAAATGATAAACACCCGGATGAAACCGAAATCGCGAGCCTGATTAAAGTTCTCGCGAAAATTCTCATCGAGCCGTGAAGAACCTTCCGTACTCTTGATGATGACGAAGCGCACAGGACACCCCTTGATCATCGCATTCTTGAGCTGTTCCCAGTCTATCTTGCCCTGATAATGCGAAATGTCGATTCCATGAATCTCGTAACCTTCAGGATATTCAGCATCGCCATAAAGCGCACGCCATCGGAAACCAGTTGGCCCTACAAAGAAATGATAGAACAGAAAGACATAGAGCACGATAACCGCCGTTCCGCCTATCCACCACGCCCAACGGGGATAGCGTTGCAAAAGAAGACGAACGCCTTCTACCACGGGAGCCGCCACGCCGAGGAGTTTTCTCGCCATGGCACTCTTTTCTGTGAAGAAGCCGTTCGTCTTGTTGACATATAAAAATATTTATTCTATTTTTACTTAGCCTGCTCCAACTGGAGAGTCTTTGTGGTCTGGTCGCAAACCTCAGAAGGACCCCAGTACTGGATAGGACCTGGATAAACGTAAGCTGTTTCCTTAGCCCACTCATCGCGCTTAGAAGCGAAGAACTTGAATGGAGCGCCATCCAGCTCAACGAGAGCCTTGCGGATAACTGGCTTGTTAGCACCATTACGACGCTCGATGTTCATCATCATAGTGATTGGCACACCACCTGCAATCCACTCTGCTGCAGGAGCTGTTGTGTTCTTGATGATTGACATGTAACCGGTCTTGCCGTTAGCGATGAGGCGTGAAGCGTTGAAACCGAGTGAGTAGCAGTAGTCTGCATCGTAGTTAGAAGGAGCTGCGCAACGTCCCTCGTAACCGAAGAAGTGGTGCTGTGCAGAGAACTTACCAACAAACTTGCCTTCCTTCTTCCATGCAGCCAACTTCTCAGCTACCATGCGAGAAAGCAACTTCTCTGTCTCGATGAGAGAAACCTGTACGTTTCCGTGAGGGTCGCGGTCGAGGCAAAGCTGGCGAGCTACGTCAGCTGGCAAAGACTCAATACTGCGAGGTTGTCCTTAGCGATGGCACCCTTAACGAATGCAATCTGCTCCTCAGCACTTGCAAACTCACGGCTCTCGCCTGTTGCAGGGTCTGTAAGAACCTCGTTCAATTCTGCGATGAGCTTCTTGATAGCTGGGATGAACTCGATCAGGCCCTCTGGGATGAGAACAGTACCGAAGTTGTTGCCCTCAGCAGCACGGTTAGCTACTGCAGTTGCAATATAAGTAACCACATCATCGAGTGACATTTCCTTAGCCTCTACCTCCTCTGAAATCAAGCAGATGTTTGGCTGAGTCTGGAGAGCGCACTCAAGAGCGATGTGAGATGCTGAACGACCCATCAGCTTGATGAAGTGCCAGTACTTACGTGCTGAGTTACAGTCGCGCTCGATGTTACCGATGAGCTCAGAATATGTCTTGCAGGCTGTATCGAAACCGAAAGAAGTCTCAATCTGCTCGTTCTTCAAGTCGCCGTCGATTGTCTTAGGGCAACCGATTACCTGTACGCCATACTTCTTAGCAGCATAGTATTCTGCGAGAACGCAAGCGTTGGTATTTGAGTCGTCACCACCGATGATGACAAGTGCCTTGATGCCGAGTTCACGAAGAATCTCAATACCCTTCTCAAACTGGTCTTCCTTCTCAAGCTTGGTACGTCCGGAACCGATGATGTCGAAACCACCAGTATTGCGGTATTCGTCCATGATTTCAGAAGTAATCTCCATGTACTTATGGTCAACGAGACCACCAGGACCGAGGATGAAACCATAGAGCTTGTTAGCTGGGTTGAGAGACTTCACACCGTCGAAGAGACCAGAAATCACGTTGTGACCGCCAGGAGCCTGACCACCTGAGAGGATAACACCTACGTTGAAAGCAGGAAGTTCCTTAGCCTCACCTGCCTCGAATGTAATAACAGGCATTCCATAAGTGTTAGGGAACAACGCCTTGATTTCATCCTGATTACCTACTGACTGTGTTGCTGCACCTTCAACTGCCTTTACTGGGCCCTGGAGAGCCTTAGGCAATTTTGGCTGATAAGCAGCTCTTGCAATCTGCAATGCACTTTTTTCCATAATTCGTTTTTATTTTAATTAGTTGAAACTTCAAAACATCTGCAAAATAACTCTTTTCTGCGAGATACGGAAAGAAAAATGCTAAAAATGCGTTAATAGATACATTTTTTCCAAAAATGATGTTATTTCAAAGAAAATGATTATCTTTGAGCGATATTTTTAATTATTCATTAATTAGGAGAAAAGAATTATGGCTAATAAAAGAGATTTAAAGCGCACGATCAACTACATTACAAGCGAACTTTTCGCCGAAACAGTAGCTGCATCTTTGTATAATGGTAAGCCTACACAGGAAGATGTGGATGGCATTCTTTCAGCTATCGTCATGATCAACGGCGATTACATCAGCCGCGTGTCTCACCCGGAACCGGGAATCACGAAGGGTGAATATTATAAGAAACTCACAGTCGACTTCAACAAGCAGGTGAGCGAAATCATCGACCAGATTTCAAACCTGGCATAATCCTTTCATCATCAGAATCAGGAAATACACCTATTTAAATATATGGTAAAAGGAATTTGTCAATGGATATTGTATAAACGCTTGGGCTATAAGAAAATCATCACCCAGGAGCTTCCTGAAAAGTATATTATCTGCATGGCTCCGCACACCAGCAACTGGGATCTGATCTTAGGCCAGCTCTTTGCCCATGCTGAGGGAATCAAATGTAATTTCCTCATGAAAAGGAATGGTTCTTCTGGCCGCTAGGTCCTATCTTCAGAAAGATGGGAGGTATTCCTGTGTGGAGAAGCAAACATACCAGCATGACGGATAATCTGGCTGCAGAAGCGGATAAGCGCAAGGCTTTCGGACTGTGCATTACGCCCGAAGGTACCCGCTCGCTCAACCCGGAATGGAAAAGGGATTCTATTTCATAGCCCTCAAGGCGCATCTGCCTATCCATCTCTATGGGCTTGACTATGAGAAGAAGGTCATCCATGCACCAGGCAGATTATCCCGTCAGGAGATGTTGACAAAGACATGCGTGAAATCAAGTTGTACTTCAAGGATTTCAAAGGAAAGAAACCGGAGAAGTTCACAATCGGAAATATTGATTAAACCTTAGAAGATAACGGTTTAGTCAGCTATTAAAGAAGGAGTATTCGTAAAGTGAAACACCAAAACATAACATATTGTTTGATAAGCAGTTTGCTGTTAGCCGCTGGAGCTTCGCTTCAGGCTAACGGCAAATCGTTTTCTATCTACGACGAGGCTAACAGCGGCGCATGGCAAGGCATAGATTATGATGGCGACCCATGGGTGTTTAATGTTTCCCGCCCTTATTTCGTTACGGCAGGACTACAGAACAGGCACCTTTCGCTATGGGCCTCGCACGGACGGTATTATTATGCCGACAGAGATGTATGGAAATGGCAACGCCCTAACCTGTTTTGCACAAACGAAGATCTTTTACCCAAACCATCGTCGTGCCCTACCTCATCCCGATGCTCCAGAATGCGGGAGCCATCGTCTTCACACCCCGTGAAAGAGACTGGCAGAGAAACGAAATCGTCATCGATAATGATGATGCTGTCAAGTCGGTTTATTATTTCGAAAAGGAGGCGAGCAAGCGATGGAAAAATGCGATTCGCTCGGTTTTGCCAACCGCTACCGACTGAAAGATGGGGAAAATCCGTTCCGCATGGGAACCGTGAGACAGGCGAAGGCTACCAAGCGCAAGAAAACTAGCCAGGTAAGCTACCAGCCCCGTTTCAAGGAAGCCGGCAAATACGCAGTCTACGTAAGCTACCAGTCGCTCCCCAAGAGCGTGAGCGATGCAAAATACATCGTTTATCACAAGGGCGAAGCCACGGAGTTTTCCGTTAACCAGCGCATGGGCGGAGGTACCTGGGTTTACCTGGGCACCTTCGATTTCGACAAGGGCTGCAACGAGTTCAACCGGGTAGTCTGCACCAACAAGGCTTCACGCCGTGGAGTAGTAACTACAGATGCTGTCCGCTTTGGCGGCGGCATGGGAAACATAGAGCGTGGCGGTTACACCAGCGGATTGCCCCGTTGCCTGGAAGGAGCCAGATACTACGCCCAATGGGCTGGTGCTCCCTATAAGGTTTATGGAGGCCGAAAGGGAGAAAATGATTACGCCGACGACATCAACACCCGTTCGCTGATGACCAATTGGCTGGGCGGCGGTTCGGTTTACATGCCTGCCAAAATGGCAAGCATGTGCCTATAGAACTCTCGCTGGCACTTCATAGTGATGCGGGTTACAATAAGGACGGAAAATCTACCGTTGGAGCCCTTGCTATCTGCACCACAGATTATAACGACGGAATACTGAACAGCGGAATCTCCAGATTCACATCCAAGGATTTCGCCAGGGCTTTGCGCGATAATCTCGTTACGGATCTGACGGCTCAGTTCGGAGAATTCGGCAAACGCTACCTATGGGACAGAAACTATTCTGAAACCCGTCTGCCGGAAGTTCCGTCGGCTATTCTCGAGATGCTTTCGCATCAGAATTTCCCTGACATGAGAATTGCTCAGGATCCGCTCGGAAAATTCTATATCGCACGCTCCATCTACAAAACTATCCTGCGCTTCGTAAACAGCAATCATGGAACCCGATACGTGGTCCAGCCGCTGGCTCCACAGAACTTCAGCGTTACGCAGAACCAAGGTGTTGCCCTACTCTCATGGACTGCCCAGCTGGACAAGACGGAACCATCTGCCCGCCCTACTTCTTACATTATTTATAAGGCTGAGGGACAAGGCGGTTTTGACAACGGAACCATCGTGAACACCACCCGCTGCCAGATGCAGCTGGAACCGGGCAAGCTTTACCATTTTAAGGTGGCTGCGGTTAATGCGGGAGGAGAAAGTTTCACCACCGAAACCCTCTCTGTGCTCTATAATCCTGCTGCCAGCAAGTCTGTGCTCATCGTAAACAATTTCCATCGCCTTGCCTCTCCGCAGGTCGTGGATGATGAGGAAAAGCAGGGATTTGACCTCAATCAGGATCCGGGCGTAAGCTACGGACTGACGGCGGGATGGAGTGGCAAGCAACAGGTGTTCGACAGAAGCAGAATGGGCAACGAAACCAGTTTCGGACTCGGTTTCAGCGGCAACGAAATGATTGGCAAGTTTGTGGCAGGCAACGACTTCAACTACGTTCAGGCGCATGCTACAAGTATTGCGGCTTCGGGCAAATATAATATTTCCAGCTGTTCGAGCGAAGTCATCGCCAGCGGCAGGGTTCAGATGAAGAACTATCAGGCAGTTGACCTCATCAACGGACTGGAGCGCCATGACGGCTATACTCACACCTTCTTCAAGTCGTTCACGCCTGCCCTGCAGAACAGCATCAGGCAATACGCCAGCCAAGGCGGCAGAATTCTGATAAGCGGTTCTTACACCGGAAGCGACATGCAGACTGAAGAGGAACAGGCGTTCCTGAGCGATATTCTGAAACTCAGCTATGAGCCTACAGGTTCTACGGCCATCACCAGGGACATCAATCCCGAAGATTCAACCGTAACAGAACGAGACAGTATTGTCTACACTTCGCCTAACGTCAAGGGTTAGGTCTGCAGTTCAGCTTTTATAACGAGCTGAATGCCCAGCATTATGCGGCAACCCATCCCGAGATATTGAAACCGGTTGGCAATTACGCCTTCACGGCGATGCAATACGATACGGGAACGAGTGCGGCGGTTGCCTACAAGAGCTCTACTTACCGCAGCTTCGTCATGGGATTCCCGCTGGAATGCATCATCGACGAAAGAACCCGCACCAGCGTGTTGCTCGGCATTCTCAAATTTCTGACAGATTAAATTAAAAGTAAAACAGATAAAAATTTTAAGCTTATGTATAAGATTCAAGCCAACCAGTCTGGCACTCGCTCTATCGAAGTGAGCGACCAGCATTTAGAGACCATCGAAAAGTATCAGTTACTCCGCAACCTCGTAGACAGCAACGGCATTATCGACGAGGAAGTGCTCGATAAACTGAAACTTAATGTGCGTTCACTCCTCGAGAGCAGCGACATCAAGGATAAGGAGTTGCTCGATCTCTGTCTCGACGTCATCTACAATCAGAACATGAAGGCGCTCGGTCTTCACAACCTCGTTCTGCTCTACGTAGACTGGAAAGACAAGAAGCAGGCTGAGGCTGCAGCAGATGCAGAACCAGACGCAGTAAATGATTAAAAATATTGAATGGATTATAAGTTAACAGATTTCTTACCTACCACCAAGAAAGAATGCGAGTTGCGCGGATGGGACGAACTCGACGTCATCCTCTTTTCAGGAGATGCTTACGTTGACCACCCATCCTTCGGCCCTGCCATCCTCGGACGAATACTGGAAGCCAACGGCTATCGGGTAGCCATCGTTCCCCAGCCCGACTGGCACGGCGATTTCGAGACTTCAAGAAACTCGGTCGCCCTCGTCTCTTCTTTGGTGTTTCTCCGGGTGCCATGGACTCGATGGTGAACCGCTACACGGCCAACCGCCGCATGCGTAGCGAGGACGCTTTCAGTCCCGACTCCCGCCACGACATGCGTCCCGACTATCCATCTATCGTCTATACGCAGATACTGAAGAAACTCTTTCCCGACGTACCTGTAGCACTAGGCGGTATTGAGGCTTCGTTGCGCCGCATCAGCCACTACGACTATTGGAAAGACGAGCTCCGCAAGTGCATTCTCTGCGATTCGGGCGCCGACCTCATTCTCTACGGAATGGGCGAACGTTCTATCGTTGAACTAGCCAATGCCTTTGCAGAAGGCAAGACGCTTAGCCAAATCCACGAAATGCCGCAGGTGGTTTCTACTGCAAGGAAAGTGAGATTCCGGGCGGTTTCAGGGACGATGACATCATCCTCCACAGCCACGAAGAATGTCTCCACAACAAGAAGGGACAGGCTGAGAACGTGCGCCATCTGGAGGAAGAAGCCAACAAGATGCATGCTCAGCGCATGATTCAGGAAGTTGACGGCAAATATGTAGTGGTGAATCCGCCTTTCCCGCTGATGACTACCGCGGAACTGGATGCGGCTTTCGACCTGCCTTATACGCGTTTGCCTCATCCCAAATACAAGGGCAAGACCATTCCTGCCTACGAGATGATCAAGTTCTCCGTGAACCTTCATCGTGGCTGTTTCGGCGGCTGTTCTTTCTGCACCATTTCTGCCCATCAGGGTAAATTCGTGGTTTGCCGCAGCAAGGAGAGCATTCTGAAGGAGGTGAAGAAAATCATCCAGATGCCTGATTTCAAGGGCTATCTGAGCGATTTGGGCGGTCCTTCTGCCAACATGTACGGAATGCACGGCAAGAATCAGAAAGCCTGCGAAGGGTGCAAACGCCCGTCGTGTAAACCCTCAGATTTGTCCGAACCTCAATACCGACCACAGCAAGCTTCTGGAGATTTATCATGCTGTAGATGCTTTGCCGGGAATCAAGAAGAGTTTCATTGGTAGTGGTGTGCGTTACGACCTTCTGCTGCATAAGAGCAAGGACGAAAAGGTGAATCAGGCGGCTAGAGAATACACGCGCGAACTGATTACCAAGCACGTAAGCGGCCGACTGAAGGTGGCTCCTGAACATACGAGCCCGGAGGTCTTGAAGTTCATGCGCAAGCCATCGTTCGACCTCTTCTACGAGTTCAAGCGCATCTTCGACAAGATCAACAAGGAAGAAGGTCTGAACCAGCAGATCATTCCTTACTTCATCAGTTCGCATCCAGGCTGTCATGAAGAAGACATGGCCGAACTTGCCGTCATTACGAAGGGACTGGATTTCCATCTGGAGCAGGTGCAGGATTTCACCCTACTCCTATGACCATTTCTACCGAGACCTGGTATACGGGGTACGATCCTTACACCCTGGAGCCGGTCTTCAGCGCCAAGACTCAGAAAGAGAAGCTTGCCCAGCGCATGTTCTTCTTCTGGTACAAGCCTGAAGAGCGCCGCGCCATCGAGAGTGAACTTCGCCGGATAGGCAGAGCCGACCTCATCGACAAACTCTACGACAGGAAGAGCATGGGTGGCAGTTTCAAGGGTAAGAAGACGCATTATGACGATAAGGCGATAGGTTCTACATACGATAATCCTGGTGTAGGAAAAGGTGCTAAAGGCAAGCGTGGAACTGGCAGAAATGCGTCTGACCGCTATGCACCAAAGGGTTTCGGAAATGTAGGCTGCTATGATGAAGATAAATATCTGAACGAAGGCCGCCCATTAAGCGGAGGTGCTTCTTCAAGAACAAGAAGAAAAGAGCTTCAACCCTAATTTCGACAACGACAACCACAGTCGCAAGAACCGCTACAACAGCGGGGATAAGAACGAACGCGGCGGCCGTGGAAATCAAGGAAGAAATGAAGGTAGAGGCAGAAGAAGATAAATGCTAAAAAGGGTGAATCATATATTTATGACTCACCCTCTTTCATATTATATACTGAAACTTTTCCAAAATAATTTAGTACTGTCTCAAAGCACCGAGTAATTCAGCATTCTCGCTCTTGTTTCCTATCGTAATTCTCAGACAGTTGCCACACAACTGAACCTTGTTGCGGTTTCTTACGATAATGCCTTGTGCCACCAGATAATTATAGATGGCATTGGCGTCGGTCATTTTAGCCAGGAAGAAGTTTGCATCAGTAGGATAAACCTTCTCGCAGATAGGCAGATCCAGGAATGCAGCCATTACCTTAGAACGCTCCTGCAGGATGTTCTTCACCCATTCGTCAACCTTCAGCGGATTCTTCATCACTTCCAGCGCATGCTCCTGAGTAAGCAGATTGACGTTATAAGGATATTTCACCTTATTGAATATGTCAACAATCTCCTTGCTCGCAAAAGCCATTCCCAAACGGAGGGCTGCACAGCCCCATGCCTTACTCATGGTGTTGAGCACAATCATGTTGGGAAATCTGTCGAGTACGCTGCGGAATGTGCGCTCCGAAGAGAAATCGCTGTAGGCTTCGTCGATGATGACAATACCCTGGAATTTCTGCAACACCTCTACGATTGCCTCGCGGTTAATGTGATTACCCGTAGGATTGTTCGGACTGCAGAACCAGATAACCTTTGTCTGTTCATCGCAGGCTGCCAGCAGTTTTCCGGCAGAAATCTGATAATTTTCATCAAGCAATACAGAACGATACTCCACATCGTTGATGTCTGCACAAACTTCATACATTCCGTAAGTAGGTGCAATCGCTACTACATTATCCTTGCCCGGGCGGCAGAATACACGGTAAACCAAATCGATGGCCTCGTCAGAACCGTTGCCCAGGAAGATTTTCTCTTCAGCCACACCCTTAATCTTGCTGATCTGCTTCTTCAGTTCAACCTGCAGCGGATCAGGATAGCGATTGTAAGGGTCATTATATGGATTTTCGTTGGCATCGAGGAAGACGCGGGCATTTCTGCCTGCAAACTCCGTACGGGCGCAACTGTAAGGTGCCAGATTCCAGATGTTCTCTCGGCACAAATCTTTCAATTCTTTCATTTTTCTTTCAAAAGCTATTAAGAAGTATTTTTACAACTTCCCTTTTACCCTATTGTTTCAAACTGTTCACTCTCAGTCTCATCGCATTGGCATGAGCTTCCAATTGCTCATTTTCCGCCATGGTCACTACAGCATTTCCAATGTTACGAATACCTTCTTCTGTAAGATGCTGGAAGGTGATTTTGCGATTATAACTGTCCAGGTTCACTCCGTTGTAAGCCAAAGCATAACCATGGGTTGGCAAGGTATGGTTCGTACCGCTTGCATAGTCGCCTGCACTTTCGCACGCATAGTTTCCGAGGAATACACTACCTGCATTCACAACTTTTCTGCCAGCTGCTCGTAATCGGCTGTGGCGATAATCAGATGCTCCGGCGCATAAGTATTACAGAGGTCTATTGCCTCCTCTTCAGTCTTCACGAGGATAAACTTAGAGTTATCTAACGAGGTTTGTGCCATCTCCTTACGTGGCAAACGTTCAAGTTGTACTTCAACTTCATTCTTTACATCATCCAACACCTTTTCAGATGTAGTAATGAAGAAAACCTGAGAATCGAAACCATGTTCAGCCTGCGACAACAGGTCGGCAGCAGCAAACACAGGGTTGGCAGTTTCGTCGGCAATAAGACAAACTTCAGACGGACCGCAGGCATGTCTATAGCCACATCGTGCAGGAAACCTGCTGCTTGGCAGCCATGACAAACTGGTTGCCCGGACCGAAAATCTTATAAACCTTAGGCACGCTCTCCGTACCGTAAGCCATGGCTCCGATAGCCTGAACGCCACCCGCCTTAAAGATCTTGCTTACGCCCGCAATCTTTGCCGCCATGAGGATAGCCGGGTTCACCTTGCCCTCTTTATTAGGAGGAGTACACAGTACTATTTCTTTACATCCCGCAATCTTGGCAGGAGTAGCCAGCATCAGAACGGTGCTAAAGAGAGGAGCAGTACCTCCGGGATATACAATCCCACCTTCTCTATAGCCACACTCTTCTGCCAGCAGGTTACACCAGGGCAAGTTTCAACCTTTACACCATCAAACTTCTGGCTATGATGGAATGCGGCAATGTTATGATGGGCGAGGTGCAAAGCGTCTTTCAGTTCTTGAGAAACCATTTTCTCTGCCTCTTCGATTTCAGCTTCAGTCACAGCCAAAGAATCGAGATGGGCATGATCAAACTTCTCCTCGTAACGCTTCACGGCTTCGTCGCCATGGTTTTCACATCGTCGAGTACACCTTGTACGGTCGCATTCAGCTGCGAAACATCCAGGTGTGGGCGTTTTACAATCTCGCTCCATTCCTCCTTTGCAGGATACTTTATTACCTTCATTCCTATTATTAATATTTAATTATTAATGTTTAATGTTTGGTTTTTAACGCATAATGTCTCTAAATAAACATTACACATTAAACACTACACATTATTATAATATCATCTTTTCGATTGGTGTTACCAGGATGCCCTGAGCACCGAGTTCCTTCAACTTGCCTATGATTTCCCAGAAACGCTTCTCGTCGAGCACAGTGTGGATAGAGCACCATTCCTCATCAGCCAATGGGATAATCGTAGGACTCTTGATGCCTGGCAATACTTCTGTAATCTCCTGAACCTTTGCCTTAGGAGCATTCATCATCACGTACTTCTTGTCCTGTGCAGAACGCACAGCCTCGAAGCGGAACAGCATCTCGTTCAGAATCTGATGCTTCTCCTCGTCCATGTTCCAGTTGCCGATGAGCAGAGCCTCGCTCTTCATCACCACCTCAACCTCAGCAAGATTGTTGCTGACCAGAGTAGAACCAGAACTTACAATATCGAAAATACCGTCAGCCAAACCGATGCCCGGACTGATTTCTACAGAACCCGTAATGACATGGATGTCGGCATTGATGTTGTTCTTCTTCATAAACTTGCGCAGGATGTTAGGGTAAGAAGTAGCAATCTTCTTGCCGTTGAACCATTGCAATCCCGGATAATCAATCTTCTTAGGAATGGCGAGGCTCAGGCGGCACTTGCTGAAACCCAGACGGTCAATAATCTGCGCATTCTCTCCACGCTCAACAAACTCGTTCTCGCCCACGATTCCGATATCTGCCACACCAGAGGCTACGCTCTGAGGAATATCATCATCACGAAGGTAGAGAACCTCGAGAGGAAAGTTGCTTGACTGCACCAGAAGGGTGCGTTTAGAGGCGCTTACTTTGATGTCAGCCTCTGCTAAAAGATTCATGGTGTCGTCGAAAAGACGACCCTTGCTTTGTACTGCTATTCGTAACATATTTCTATATTTTGTTTGAAAAACATTGCAAAAGTACATATTTTTATTAGAATAAACAAATAATTTCTCACTTATGTGCAAAATATTTCGTACTTTTGCAGCTGAAATGAAGAATAAAGGATATTTATACGCATTATATGCACTATTTTGCTCGCTGCCTGTACCGACAAGAAACCGCAGCAGGAGCTTACGCCATGGGGAACTCCTGTAGGCGAAATGGAGCATGCTGACAACTCTGATGGGGCTGATGGTGATGAAAAGAAACCTGCTTCAACCAGCAAGGGGCTTTCGCTCGAAGATATTCAGGCCAATGGTGAGCTCATCATGCTTACCGTTAACGGCCCTACTACCTATTATGATTACCACAGCCACGGAATGGGACTGCAATATCTGCTCTGCGAGAAGTTTGCCCAGCAGATCGGCGTGTCGTTACGCGTAGAAGAATGTAAGGATACGGCTGAAATGGTGCGCAAACTGGAGAAGGGAGAAGGTGATGTGATTGCCGTGCCCCTACCCCGAAAACAGACCAGAGGCAACCTGCTGTTCTGTGGTGTTACGCCCGACAGTACCCGAACCCAATGGGCTGTGCAGAACGGTAACAAGAGTCTTGCCGACACCCTGAACGGCTGGTTTAAGCCTAAGCTGATTGCTCAGGTCAAGCAGGAAGAATCGTGGCTGCTTTCTTCTGCCAGCGTGCGCCGCCACGTTTATTCACCATTTCTGAACCGTTCTAAGGGTGTTATTTCCCGCTACGACCACCTCTTCCAGCGCTATAGCGGAACGGCTCGCATGGACTGGCGTCTGATGGCTGCCCAATGTTATCAGGAGAGCTGTTTTGACCCGAATGCGAAGTCATGGGCTGGAGCTTGCGGACTGATGCAGATTATGCCAGGCACGGCTGCCCATCTGGGTTTGCCGATGAGCATGATTCATGAACCTGAGGCGAATGTGGCTGCGGCAGCCAGATATATGGCGGAACTGCAGGGCATTTCTCTGACGTGGGCGACCCTTTCCAGCGCATGCTTTTCGCCCTTGCTTCTTATAATGGTGGCTATTTCCACATCAGAGATGCGATGGCGCTGGCTCGCAAACATGGTCAGAATCCGCACAATTGGGGCGTAATTCGCAATTATATTCTGCGCCTTTCTCAACCGGCTTATTACACAGACCCGGTGGTGAAATACGGTTACATGCGAGGCACGGAGACGGTAGATTATGTGGATAGAATCAGAGCCCGCTGGGGTGAATACAGCGGTGGTTCAGGCTTCCATGAGAGTCTTCGTGGCAGCGGTATGGGCAGCGGTTCCTTCCATGGAGCCCCTGTTAAATCCAAGCGCCACTACCAGAATAAGTACCATATATAATATAAATAGGGAACGCAGTGCGTTCCCTATCTGTTTATTACTTGTAACCTATAGGATGGTTATCCAGATACTTTCGTCTCGGTCGCGCGCCGCAGTCATGGCGTTGATGAGCCGCTGCAGCCAGATACGGGAGTTCACCACCATGCCCTCGAACTTGTTCTCCCAACAAGGATGCAGCCTTGTGTATCGTCAGGATAATTGCCTGCATGGATGCGGATGCCCTCGAAATTCGGTACACCCACCAGCAATGGCAGCCAACGCTTGAATCTTGGAGAATACGATATGACCACAGGATAAGTACCCTCAGGAATGGCAGTATGGCCAGGTACCTTACGAGCCTTCACGCCGCTCTTGCGGCTATAGCGTCATCCACTTCCTCTGGCTTTAGCTTGATACCCAGCAGATTACGCCATGTAGGCTCCATGGTATCACAGAGATATGTATCCTTGGACAGCAGCTGGCTGTCAAAGGTATGAATCAATTTGCACTTGTCGTCTTTCTTCTTGCCGGGTAGCGAGTTACGATTTACGCTTGCATCGGTCAGCAGATAGAGTCTGCCGATGGTATAAGTCCCCTTTTAGCTATACGCTTTAATACTATTTCCATTTGCTTGAATGTTAAGTGTTAAACTATTTTACGTTGAAACCTCTCAGGTCGAGTCCGTCAGAACGGAATAATAGCTTCTTAAAACTGAATAACTGAATACTGAGTACCTTTCCGCCCTGCTTTCCGTCGGCTCCGTCGGCAGTTGCGCCCTTCGGAGGAATTTTCTCGATGTAATGGCGGTTCACCCAGTTTCTCAGCATCTTCGCCGTACCCTTCTTTCCGAAGTCGTTATGCAGACGCACCATTTCAGCCTGCGTGTAGGTGAATGTGTCAGGCAATTGCTGCAGCAGGTTGGCTGGTCCTCGCTTGCTCGATTTCTCTCCTAACTCATTAGCCTTGGCTATGCTTGCGCCAAAGAAAATCATCTTGCACCACAGGTCGTAGCTCTCGCTCCATCTGATGAACTCTTCTATTTCGGGTTCCCATTTGCAGCCGTTTGCCACGTATAGCACGCAAGCCTTGAGAAAGGCAATAACGTTGCCACGGAAGGAGAGATTCTCGAACACTCTGTTTTGTGACATGCGCGAAAAGTCGGCGTTCTCATCCTTTAACTTTTCTGCCAGGGCGAAAGCCTCAGCACAGTCTATTCTACCCGATGCCTTACACAGATTCTCTATGTACGGTCTGAGCGCCTCTCTGAAAGCATCGTCGTATTCGCCGTATACAGGCATTTCTGCGCCGATTTCCCGCTCCGGGATGGTACAGAAGTTGATGCGGCTGATAGGTCCGTCGGTGAGCACCTTTGAGAAATATCGCTGCCCCAGTTGGACGGTGGTCGATGCATTCCAGTTGAACCGGATGGTGATGCGCTCGGTGACGCTCGATGTACCCACGCGAGTCTGACCGTATTGGTTGCCCGGATCAAAGGCAAGGCACATGATCTTGAACTGCTGGTTGCCTTGCCCTTGAGGGCATCGAACTGGTCTATCTCATTGAGCGATGTATAGAGGAAATGTTCCTGAGCCTCAGCCGTGCGCATGACGAATGCCGGATTGGTCATATCGGCGTCTATCTCCTGTATGATGAGGTTTTCCGGGCGCTTGCGCTTATCCTTGTTGGCGCCCTTGCGTGTCACCTCTTCTTTCCATTCCTTCTCCGTTGCAGGTTCTCACGGTCGCGCTGTCTGATGTCCTCCATAATCATGTTGATAGGCATCTGCACACAGTTCTTGCCTGCGCCCGTACCCGCCAGCAGACAGCACATCAGGGTAGCCTCGTGCTCCACATTGTCGATATACTTGAAGGTGGTCTTGCAGAGGTGTGTGGCAAGTGGCGGGAAGATGGCGTGTGCCACGGCAGGCTTGTATACGTCCGGTGTCTTCGATAGCAGCAGCTCCACGAGTTTCGGGAGATGTTCGGGCATCGGAGGCGGTACTAATTTATCATCTTCCGCATTGATATCCGTGCCGCCCTCGGAACTCTCAGTTTTAACGCCACGGCATCCTTCTGGGAGGACTTCTCTGCCTGGGCATTGATGCGGATCACGGCTTGCGACATCGGCTTCGAACTGTCACCATATTTCGCATAGAAGTCGTGGATGAGCTGTTGGCAGTCACGTTCCTGCAAAAGGCAGGCATCTTCTGTGCCACCACCGCCTTCAGTTCCTCTTCGGACATCACTCTCGATGCGCCTGCACTCATGATTGCCAGGAGCGATGAGTGACGAGAGCCTGGGGTGTTGATATCTACGTCCTTCAGCCCTGCCGCATTGCGGAAGAGGTCGAAGGCTGCGAGGTTCTTCCGGTTGCCACTGCCCCAGCATCCTGATGAGCTCCAGCAGGGCTGAGATGAGCAGCATGAGCAGCATTGCTATCACAAGGTTGGGCAGGCTGAATAGCAGAAACAGCCACACCTCTTCCGTCGATGGTGAGGCCACGAGTCAGGTAGGCTTGTCTGCGCTTCTTCAGCTCTTCCTGTGGCAGCACCTCGTACCAGTGGGGCGAGCGATAGATTTCAGACGCCTTGTCGGTGATGAAGAGCATGCGTTCTGGCGTGATGCAGCTCTCGTCGTAGGGCACGCCCAGTGCCTCGCAATAGGCTCGCTGCGTCTCCTCGATAGTCATGCCGACGGGCATGCGGATGTCGATGTGCAACTTCTTGCGGGCTGAGTACTCCAGGTGCAGCAGGGCTCCGTTCCAGATGGTGTCGCTGCAGTTCAGCTCCCGTGCCTTCTCTATCGCCTTGTCCACATATTCCTTGTCGTCCACATCGATGGTGGTCTGGAAGAGGAAGCTTTCGGGCACGGCATTTTCTGCGAACGCCTGTTGTCTCGGAACTGGTAGTAGTGAGCGCAGCGGAAGGGCAGCTGCTTCTTCAGTTCATCGTTACCCCACGGATGGCAGCTACCAGGTCTGCCATCCAGGGATAAGCGATGGTCTTGTCGTAGACCGAGTGGCTGGGAGCTTACGCTCCCTTTATTGCCATTCTTGTACGGATTATATGCTATAATATGTTCCATTTTTGAATGTTGAATGATTCATTATCAATTCCCCTTGATATCTGCCTCCTTGAATCCGGCAATCAGTTCCTTGTGCTCTACCTTGAGGTAGCGCAGCATGTCCTGCTTGTCCAGGTCACGGCTGAAGGTATAGTTCACCTGCACCGTGCGCTTGGTGGTGCGCACCACGGCATGCTTGGTCTTGAAGATTTCCTCGAAGAGCTTCTCGCCCGTACGCTCGTAAGGCTTGAAGTCGAACTCGTCGCCTCCCTTCTCGCCAGAGCATACCATTCTGCCCGGTATCACCTTAGGCTGTTCGCAGATAACCTCGGTATCGTTCCATGGCGCCTTACGGAAGGCGATGGTACCGTTTTCTTCACTGATGATGGCTCCGTCCACCTTCTGGGCGTTGAGGAGCTGCTTCTTTGCTGCTTGTTTCATAATCGTAACAACTTGTTTAAAAGATGAATAATGTTAGTTGATTCGCGTATCGTTGATATACAGGCCGTCGGCAGCATATCGGATGTCCATCGGCTTTTCAGAGGGTCATAACAGACTCTTTTCATCATGACACATTCATGACACCAACATCTGTCCTCGTCTTCCATCACAGGCTGGATAAATTCCTTGACCCACTTGTAAAACAACTTACGCTCAGGATCCTTCGAACAGCCTATCGTCATATCTCTCACCACCTGAGAGTCTACGAATGTCATACTTCTCCAAGCCAATTTACTATTTCGATTTACCTTGTCAGCATTGCCAAAGAATTCACCGAAAACAAACGAGGTTTAAAATCCTTCGGAACCTTTTGGTTTCCGCTTCCACGTATATTTCTACCACTTTTCCCTCCGTGTCGGCTAATACCGGGAACAATGTATCTCTGCCGATATCCGTGATGGCAACCAGGTCCTCGATGCAAAAGAACAGTCCTTCGTCGTTTTTACCACTCTCAATCCGCCATACTGCGGATGATAAAACACATAAGCGTTTCCTTCCATATTTATATATAATGTTTATGAGTTGGACTGCGAGATATTCGCCAAATTTCAGTTTCAGGAACGGTACCGGATTCCTATAAACAAAACGCCCGCAACCAGACTTTACTTGTCTGATTACGGGTGCAAAGATAGGGCAAAACACCTATGGGAAAAATAGGAAAAATAGGATTAATATTTGTCCCATAAAAATCATCTATGGGCAAAGAAATCAGCCACTTTATCATCCATTTCTTTATTTTTCATGTCCTCACAATGATTGAAGACATTGTAGAACGATTTAATCGTAGCTTCTCTTCGTATATTGCAATCCTCAGTAAGAAATCTATAAATGGCATTGGCACTAACGATGTGCTGCGGTGCCAGGATGCCTTTTCTTCTCCAATATCTGATAAACGCAAATATTGCGATATTCAATGGTGAAGACTTGCTCGCACTGGTAGACATAGAATTTAGGCCATTTAGGGTGAGAAATTCTATGAATGTAGAGGCTTGTTCAGCGGTCGTCTCTTCATCTTTTAAAGAAGATGCTTCATCAGACACAAAAGGTATTCTTTTTTTCGGCCGATTCTGGTACCATTTTTCAATGGTTTTCTATTCCTTTGCTCCAGGTATTCATAATAGCCATCCAGAGTGGCGATATAGGCATCAAGCCTAGGAAGTTCAGCTTCAACCAAATGATTGTCTATTCTGTTAAAGGTCTCCAAGTATCGACGTACTACGAGCGCATCATGATAATCTCTTTCCTGCATGGCAACATCTACCAGTAATTGTACGTGTTTGCTCATATCCATAGGAGGGAACGCCTCAAATTGTAAGTATACTCAATATACTTGCTGCTGCCATTCAATTGAATGACCACGCAAAAAAGGCCGAATCGCCCATACTTCAGTATCAAGCGCAAGAGCTTGATTATAAATCTCCCCATAATTCGAAATTTATAATAGTTAGTAATAGAGTTCTTTGTCGCTCGTTCCTTAGTAGAGGACGTTAGAATTTGTTTGCGCTAACAATTTTGCTGGTACAAGCAAATGCCAGGAGAACTATAAGGGAATACACCCTTAGGGGACAGTTGGTCTCCGATTTCATCATATTTTACTTTCTTTTTTTTAGGTATTTATTTATAGATTAGAATTAGCCTCAAAATGAGTTCGCTAACACATAATGAGGCGGAAAAACTCACTTATATATTACTTCATAAAAGCCAGCAAGTCCTTTCCCTTATGCATAAGGTTGAGAACCACTACGGCTTGCATTCCGTAAATTTTCTTATATCTTTCTTTCATCTCATACAGCATGGTAAGCTTGGATTCCCTTTCCCTTACATATTTCTTATAGTTCTCCACCGCCTCTATTTCTTGGTAAAGATAATAGCCGATGATGTAGCAGAATTGCCTGATGGTCTCAAAAGATTTTGAGGTATCTTGCTGTCTTAGTTCTCTAATGGTATCGTAAGCAGGTCCAAACTCCAATTTTATTATTGTGGGGGTTGTGATTTCCTCCACTAGTATGTGGTCAAGGAGTGCTCCCACTTCCTTGACAACCTTGCCTCTCATATAGCCGTCGGCATATGAATTCATGTAACTACGTCCTTTTCCCATAATTTCTTTTTTAAATTTCGGTGTGAAATTACAAAGAAAGAGCGAAATAGAGGCGCGTACTACGATTCCTTAATTCGTAATATGAGTACTATTATTTTTCTGATTTTTAGATTTTTGACAAAAAAGAGGGAAAAGTGAGCATTCTTGCAGCATCACTTCTCCCTGTTACTTTTATGGAATTTGCATGATAGGTGCAGCACTCTGCACTGCTTATTTAACTTGATTATAACATTTGGTAAAACCAGCAAGGCTGATACGCTTTACGATTGAACCTGCCACTTTATCGTAGTATTTCAAAGATAGATAATTACTCTTTTTGAGTTGGTCTGGTTCAAGGGACAGATAGAAATAGCTAAAAAATCCATCAGTATCGATTTTACCATCATCTCCATATCCTTCAAAATACATGGTTGTATCATAAGAATCTTCTGTATAATTATCTTTAGTTATGATAAGACGATAATCTACGCTTGTTATTCTGCTTGATATTTTTCCGTCATTCTTGACAGCTGCATCCCAAGCTGTATCAAAATAAGCTAATCCGTCGTATGTTTTTACGACACGTAAGCTATTGTTCGCTGGAAAATATACCGCATCTATATTGCCACCGACATAATGTACAATCATGTAGATTTTTTCCATTGTATAATCATCCTCATTACTTTCTAGTTTCCAATATCCCTGTGCTCTTGTAATATTCGCTATTAATATTAGAAAGAACATTAATATAAATTTTCTCATAAATCTTTGTTTAAATCGTTTCTTTTATCGTTATTTTAACCCCTACTTATTTGTTTTCATTAGCGTTTAGACGCTTCTTGAAAGCCTTTAGAGCAGTTTTGAGCATATCAGATTCGACCTCTTGCATGAACGAAGACATAAACTCGAAATCAATTTCACCCTTATTATTAACAGGGAGTAGAATCCTCTCTCGTTTTATACGTTTGTCATTTATCTCTCTGTTAAAACAATACTTCTCTGACAGACGATTAATAATAGGCAACATGAAAAGGTAGGCATATTTATCCAATCCTTTACGCTTAAGTTGAGTAACATGGTCGCTTGCGACAAACTCATACTGATGGAAGAAGGCACTACCGACACTGCCGCTATTGGCTATAGTTATACAATCATCGAATATTCTTATGCTGCCTTCATTACCGATGAATCCATCCACTCCATTGTTGAGTGCCGTGGATGAAACATACGGGACTGTACCTTCTGTGTGATCTGCTTTTTTAAGACGTTTTCCACGCTGAATTTCTGTGAAAATCTCTGTAATAAGAAATGGTTTCCACTGATGGAGGCACAATTTACCCCCCCTAAATTCTCTCTGAGTATCAGCTGTTTGCATAATTTTTCTATTGTTGGTTTCAATAATAATATTTCTTTTCTACGCATGTATTCTTCCATAAATTGCCAATCTGGAGAATCTTCATCTGTAACAGGTAATAAAATCTTTTGGCGTTTCATTCTTTTCTCGTTAAACTTGTAACCATACTCAAATTTTACTTTTTGCTGAATTATCATGGTCTTCAAGAATAACATAACGTGGTAAGATGTTATACCATTCTTCAAATGTAATCTTTTAACATCATCAGAGAAGATACATTCATATGGATGAAAAAACGTCTCGACAACACTTCCATTGTAATTTACTCCTAAAACAAGTTTATCTAAACTTTCATTAGTGTTATCTACCCATGCGGTTATACCATTGTTACTGTCTGTAGCTCCAATAAAAGGGCGCTTACCAACTTTCATGACGGCTTTTGTCAATCGTTTGCCAGGCGATATTGTAAATATATCAGAGATTACAAACGGTTTCCAACGTATTGATAATAGCTTATTCATTATCTACCTCCTCATTCTCAAACAAGTAACCACGTCCATGAGACATCATATTGAACTCAAACGTCAAATAATCTGCCATAGTTTTTTCAAAGTCTGCTTCAGAAGGTATCTCGTCATTAAAATAATAGAACGAATGCAACCATTCGTCTTCTGGCAGAATAGTTGTATAGACACAATAGCTATTTGGTGCTTGGCATCTTCCAAACCAAACATCTAACAAATGTTGTTTTTTATCTTTTGCACTTGATGTCTCGACTAATCCAATATGTTTACTCACCTTATATCCATCATTTGAAAAATCTATGAATTTACAAACATGATTTTTATCATGCGGTATACCTGCCGTAAAAACCGCAATGCAAGGATTGGTCCCTACACTATAGAATGTATCTTTTTGCAATGTTATGACACCCTCCAAAGTATGACGTTTAAGTATATTATATTTTATGTTCTTTTCAGCCACCGTTTTACCCGTTAAAGAAGACTGAGGTATAATAACTATACATTTTGCTCCTTTAACTAACGAATCTAACAAATGTTCTGTAAAATTTATCTCATATTGTTTTGAGTCTTTTGTCTTTTGTGCTTGAGAATAAGGAGGATTCATCATGCCTACAGTACATGCATTTAACTGAAGTTGAGCTGGGTTTTGAGCCAGAAAGTCCCAGTTATGCAAGTTGCTTTTACCATCTCCACGCAATATCATGTTTGTAGTAGCAATTGTAAACATGTACCCTTGAGATTCTATACCAAACAATTGGTCTTGGCGTATTGATCTTTTAACCGCCTCATCGTCCGTTTCCTTCAGCATATAATGCATCGCTGCAATAAGAAATCCTGCTGTGCCACAACAAGGATCAAGAACTTTGTCGGAAGGTTTGAGTTCAGCCAGATCACAAAACAATTCTGTTATGTGCTTCGGTGTCAAAACAATGCCAAGAGATTGTCCATCCCCTCCTGAATATGACATAAACTCACCATAGAAGCGACCTATATAATCCTCTGATGAAGAAGTATACTTTATGCTTTTATATATATTATCATAGATAAATTTTGCGTAATATTTCAGAGGAGTCATATCTAACGCCTCATCTTTACTATTAATTTTAGGCGCATCTTTTATAAAAGCGAAATGTGCAAGAAGCTTATCACGTTTTGTATCAGGTGTAACATTAGCACGCTTCAAATTACTGCATATCGCCTCATAGATTTTGAACCATCCGTTTTATAATATCTCCATTAAGAGATTCCAAATCAAACGTTTTATATTCAATTTCTCTTAAAGCCAACATTATTCCGGAAACTATAAGAGGTTTTGCTCTGTTGTCAGACTTCCATAAGAACGTAAGTACTCATGCAAAGTTGCAGCATCTCTTATAATTTCTGCTGTTGTTTTTCTGCATCTGTAGTTTCTTTTAATATTTCCTTATAATAGTATTCATTAATATTTGACAAAGAAAAGATATGAAAGATTCTAAGTCTTCAAGTTGCTGGTATTCCCCTCTATCATTTATAAATAGCGGGGTTATACGATGTCTTTTGCATCTCCAGAAACTCCAATAGCTATCACTTTTCGATACGCTGTGTTCTTTGCTAAATGCAAACCATAGAAAGAGCACCATTCACTGCATACTCTCGAACAGACTTAGTTGACAAATCAACCAGGTCTTTTTCTGTTAACATAATATGATGGGACAAGTCAGCCTTGTCTTCAATAACAATAATAAAATCTTCCACGACCCCACAATATTCAGGATAGCCAACATTTCCAGTCTTTGATTTAGAAGCCGTTTTCAAAGCCTCGTCTATGTCTTTAATGTCGCAGCCTTGTGGTGTGAGATTTATATCAGCATCTTTAGCAATTCATATACCCAAAATCCGTTTTAACTTCTTTCTTTGCCATAATATGATATTAAAACTTTTACTTTTCAAACTTTCAGTGTAAACACATTTCCCCTGGTAAATCCTCCAAGGTGATCACCCACTCTATCTCCCCACTCTCTGGGTCGACATCAATAGCATACGCCGTGCCTTCCTGCTGTCCGTCGAAGCGCACGTTGAAGCGCCAGAGACCGTTCTTCAAAATCTGGTCTCTGGTAATCTTGATGGTTGAAATCTTGGAGATATCTATGTCGAGGCGCTTGGCTATCTCCTGATAGCTAAGCACCCATCGGGTCTTACCATTAGAAATGTATTCATAGGCTATGCCATCCTTGGTGAAGCCGATACCCTCAGTATCGGTAATGGCATAATAACTGGGAGCCTCGCTGTCGGCAGGTGGGCTGACAACCGGGTCTTCGATATCGGAGCTTACATCATCCTTGCTGCAACTGGCAAGGGCAAGCGTAAAAAATGCGGCTACAAGAGCCAGCTTCCCCAATATGGGGGGGTAAATCTACTGATAATCATAATGTTATCGTTTTATTATCATTTATGTGGCAATATACCACACCACAAAGTTACGATTTCTTTTGGAAACTGCCAAGGATTTCGGGAGAAAGTTTCTAAAAAAGTTATTTTTGGATGCAACCCAGTCGCCATGTAAGGGCCCTTGGCGATTGCCATTATAACCATGGCTTAGAATGCCTAAAGTGTACTCAGTACTCAGTACTCAGTTTTTTTCGCGATAGTTACCTTTCCTATGGTTACATATTGTAATTAATTATTTTTATATTATATATTATTATATATATAATAATATATAATATACTATCTATACAGAGAATGGTAACAACAGCGAAAAAAACTGAGTACTGAGTACTGAGTACGTTTCCCGTAATCGGGTATTACTTCGTAATGTGCTGATTTATATAGCAAAACATAGTTTCTATGCCGCAAAAGCATAGAGATGCACCGCATAAACATAGAGTTCGTATTTAGAACTAACTTTCAAATCGTAAGTTTGCTGAAAATCGCTCCTTATCACATGTCTAAATTTGGTAGATACCGGATTTTTTCGTATCTTTGCACCAGCAATCGAAGGAAATGCCTTAGGTGCCTGAAGGCGGTCTTCTATTAAGACCAACGCGGGTCATAAATGATGGCAGGCGCCGGTCATCAATGAAGACCCCGAAAACGGCAGGAACGGGGCGTTCTGGGGAGTTGCAAAACAAAGGACTCTAAACATACTGCAAACGACTATGATTAATTACAGCATCGTAATGCGTAGCGTGAACGCAAATCTTCTGGAAATCAACCAGGCTAAGTCACGCATCAACCAGGCAAAGAAGGAGGGCAAGACCCCTGACCCAAATGACCTGGAACTTGTGAAGACCGAGAAGCAGAATGCTTTCGCCATCTCGCAGTACACCGACATCATGACCATCGAGAAGTTTGCCAAGCACATCACCTCTCATGGCAGTGTTTATTCAAGAGCTGACATCAGCGCCATCCTCTACATCGCCGTAGACTGCATGCGTGAGATGTTGCTTGAGGGCAAGAAAATCCGTCTGGGCGATCTCGGTGATTTCTCTCTCCTTCTCACCTCGAAGGGTGCTGAGGATGCTGACAAGTTCACCGCACAGAACATCACCGGCGTGAAGGTTCAGTGGGAGCCTGGTCAGGAGTTTAAGAACCTTCGCGATGACGCCGAGTTCAACCTCGTAGCCAGCCGCAGTGCTCAGGCAGCCGTTATCAAGGCGATTAAGGAGGGTAAGACCAACGTTGACCTCAACGCCCCAACCACTCCGGATAATACGCCAGGCGGTTCAAGCACCGGTCAGACCGGCAGCGAAGGCCAAGGCTCTGAATCAGGCGGCGGTACTACCGGCAAGGACGATACTGGCGACGGCCTTGAATAGCCAAAGGATAGTCTGGCTAGGGTGCTAGCCCCTAGCCAAGCTTATCGCCCCAAAAAGTAAACATGAAACACTAAACATTAAACACTAAGAAAGATGAAAGCGAACACTTGGAAAACAATTCTGCAGATAGCCATCAGCATTCTGACCGCTATCGCTACTACGCTCGGAGTAACGAGCTGCATGGGATAAAGAACAAAAACGACCGCTCACCTCAATATGAGGAGAGCGGTCATTTTCGGTCACGGTCATTTTCGGTCATTAAGGATTACAGATTATCAAAATATCCCTCTATCGTATAAAATAAGGTTAAATCGAGTTCGCCCAGCCAACAAAATCCATCCATATAATCAACTTTCTGAATATTTTTTTGTATTTTTGCAGATATATTGCAAGAATGTAGGGGGTTGAGCATGGCTTATCCTCCTAGATTATAGGCGCATAATTATTAAAAGATCAGAGAATGAAGAAAATATTTATCATGAGCATTATAACCATGCTATCAAGCCTGTATTCTTGTCAGGCGCAAAATAAGGGCTATAAGAGTCTGTCGGCAGATGACTATGAGAAAGCCATCGCTGACACCGCAGTAATCCGTCTCGACGTACGAACCGCAGAGGAGTTTGCCAATGGGCATATTCGGGGCGCAATCAACATTGACGTACTGAAATCAGACTTCGAACAGAAGGCCGCTGCCACTCTTCCTAAAAGCAAGACTATCGCCGTGAACTGCCGAAGCGGCAAGCGAAGCAAAAATGCCGCAGCTATATTGACAAAGAACGGCTATCAGGTAATAGAACTCGATTCCGGCTTTATTGGCTGGCAGGCAGCAGGAAAAGAAATCGTAAAGGAGTAAAGTTAAAATAACTGAACTTCCCCACATGCGAAAGTTCCGTTAGTTATTATAAAATTTTAATTTGTAGCGTATGAAAAGAATTTTGCGAATTTTGATGATTGCCATCTACTGCATGGTTTCATGCAATATGGTGGCGAATGCGGGCAACGACAAGCCTATCTCTGTAAATGCACTTCCTGCCAAGGCTCAGACCTTACTCAGCCAGCATTTCAATGGTCAGAAGGTGATGCTTGCTACCATTGAGTCGGGCGTTGTGAGCAGAAGCTACGATGTGGTTCTGCAGAATGGCACGAAGCTAGAGTTCGACAAAAAGGGAAATCTTACAGAGATTGACTGCAAGCAGGCCACCGTGCCAGACCAGCTGATTCCGCAAGCCATCAAGAATTACCTGATGGCTAATTATGCAGGACAATCGGTGAAAAAGATAGAAATGAACAAGAATGAATACGAGGTAGAACTGGCTAACGGATTGGATTTGACCTTCAACAAGCATTTCCAATTAATAGATATTGACTGATTATCAAGTTAACTGAACTTTCGCATATCAGGAAGCTAAGTTTAGCAAATAGTTTAAGTACGGACTGAAGGCCCAAAAGCAAAAAAAATCCCAGTCAGGATAAAACCTTGACTGGGATTCTTATTTTAAATCTCTCTCTTATTTTTCTCATCTATAAAAAGATGATTACTTCAAACCACGATTGATAAGTGTTGTGTTGAGAAGCATCACGTACTTACGATACTGACTGTTGTTCAAGATAACGTGCATGTACTTGAGATCCTTCAAAACTGCCTTGTCAATCATTGCAGAACGTTCCTCACCCTTTGCTGTTGCAGCATTCATCATGTCTGCGGTGAAGTTCTTGTGTACATCAGCTACAGCCTCTACCTGGTCGATGTTCAAGCTCAAAGCATCTGCCAAGCTAGACATCTTTACATTCATGTTGTAAGCTGCTGTTGCATTTGTCTCCTCTTCTGCTGCGAAAGTAGCTGTTGCCATTGCAAACATAGCTACTGCTAATACCATAATCTTCTTCATAATCTTTTTACCTTTCTTTACTTTGTGAGTCCTGCACATCCGTAGACGCCGGCTCTGTTAAACATTATCCTATAGTCTTTTTCTTTAAGACGCTGCAAAGATAAGAACTTTTCTCTGTGTGCGCAAACATTTCTTGGGATATTTTCAGTTTTCCGCCTATTTCTTGACTTAAATCAACAACAATACACCGAAATAGGCATCAGAACGTTAGAGATATTACATTTTCTCTATCATTTTGTAATATCATCGAAAAAAAAGCCCTTTTTCTTCGTTTATACCAATTATTATTTGTACCTTTGCAAAAGATTCAACCTATAAAACAAGCAAAATGGTACAGGAAAATCATATAGACAAGGCACTCGCCTTTATGGAAAGTCTCGAGAAACTGGGCAACCAGCTCAAGGCGGCTGAGGAACACCAGAAGCAGCTCATCGCCCGAATGCTGGATCTCAAGAAAGAGAATCTGACCGACGGCGAGGAATATGCTGAACTCTCGCAGAAGAGCAAAAGTCTGCAGGACATCATCGACAAATGGCGCCCTATCTATCTGGAGCGCATGGAGATGGTAAAGAGCGTAAGCATTCAGAAAAGAAAAAGAAATAATAAAAAATAAATATAGAAATGGAAACAAACAACAAAAACAAGTTTATTGTAGTTTCATACGCACTGTATGATGTAACTAATGGTGACAACGGCGAGGAAATGCTCATCGAGCGCACAACCGACGAGCGTCCGTTCATCTTCATCAGCGGTATGGGTGTTACCCTGCCAGCTTTCGAAGAGAAGGTGGTAGACCTGGCTAAGGGTGATGAGTTCGACTTCCAGCTGGACCCAGAGCAGGCTTACGGACAGCACTATGATGAGCGCGTACTGGAGCTCGACAAGCAGATTTTTACCATCAACGGCCAGTTTGATGCACAGCACGTACAGGTAGGCGCTATCATCCCATTGCAGAACGAGGATGGCAACCACTTCAACGCAGTCGTGAAGAACATCAGCGATACAAAGGTAACCTGCGACCTGAACCACCCATTGGCTGGCTTGAAGCTCAACTTCTGCGGCCAGATTCTCGAGAGCCGCGAGGCTACTGCTGAGGAGATTGCCAAGATGGCTCAGATGATCAGCGGCGAAGGTGGCGGCTGCTCAGGTGGCTGCGACAACTGCGGCGGCGACTGCAAGGATGGCAACTGTGAAGGTGGTTGCGAAGGCGGCTGCAACAAGTAATAAACACCTTTATAATATATTAAGGTAATGAGGAATACATTTGGCAATCTTTTCACTCTCACTACGTTTGGAGAGAGTCATGGAATAGCTGTAGGAGGCGTTATTGACGGATTTCCTGCAGGCATAGAAATCGACATGGACTTTATCCAGAGCGAGCTGAACCGCCGACGCCCAGGACAGAGCCACATCACTACGGCCAGAAAGGAAGCTGACAAGGTGGAGTTTCTGAGTGGTGTGTTCGAAGGCAAATCAACAGGAACCCCTATCGGCTTTGAGGTGCGTAACCAGAACCAGCATTCTCAGGACTATGAGAACATGCGCTGTCTCTTCCGCCCTTCTCACGCAGATTTCACCTATCACGAGAAGTATGGCGTACGCGATCATCGTGGCGGCGGCCGTTCTTCAGCCCGCATCACCATTGCCCGATGCGTAGGCGGAGCTTTGGCTAAACTTGCCTTGCGACAGTTGGGCATCAGCATCACGGCCTATACATCGCAGGTGGGCAGCATCGCGCTGGAGAAAGATTATCATCTGTATGACCTTAACACCATAGAAGATAATCCGGTGCGCTGTCCTGACCAGCGGAAGGCGAAGGAGATGGAAGATCTCATCGCCCAGGTTAAGGCCGACGGCGATACGATTGGTGGAATCATCACTTGCATCATCAAGGGTTGCCCGGTAGGATTGGGCGAGCCTGAGTTTGATAAGCTTCATGCCCAACTGGGTGCTGCCATGCTTGGCATTAACGCCGTGAAGGGTTTTGAATATGGTGAGGGATTTGCCGGAGTTACTGCCCGCGGAAGTGAGCAGAATGATGTCTTTATCCCGAAGGCTGATGCTGCAGAAACGCCAGAAAATGCTGCTGTGAATCAGGATATTGCTGCCCGTATTACAACAAAGAGCAATCATAGCGGAGGAATACAGGGCGGTTTGAGCAATGGTCAGGACATCTATTTCCGTGTTGCCTTTAAGCCAATTGCTACTCTGCTGATGGAGCAGAATACGGTAGATTTGGAAGGAAATGCCACCATGCTGACTGCCCGCGGCCGTCATGATCCTTGCGTTTTGCCAAGAGCCGTGCCAGTGGTTGAAGCCATGGCTGCCATGGTGATTCTGGATAACTATCTCTTGAATAAAACAATAAAACTTTAATTAGTGATTAATTGGTAGTGATTAACAAACTAATCACTACTAAATAATCACTAATATCTACCTAAAGCTTACTGTCCTTTAATAGTTTTGGGCAATATTCATTAAAAAAGCATTTATCGCAGAGCGGCTTCGTACTCTTGCAAATATATCTGCCATGCAGCAGAATCCAATGATGCGCATTCGGAATATCCTCAGCCGGAATGTGTTTCATCAGATAATCTTCTACTTTTCGGGGCGTATCTGCCGTTTTCGGCACCAACCCCATACGATGACTCACACGGTAAACATGCGTATCCACCGCCATCGTAGCATGACCGAACCATACGGCACGAATCACATTCGCAGTCTTGCGCCCCACTCCTGCCAACTTCTCCAAATCATCCGCAGCCTCAGGCACCTCACCTCCGAACATCTCAATCAGCTGGCGAGACATTTCAGTAAGATGCTTCGCCTTGGCATTCGGATAACTCACCGAACTGATCAACTCATAAATATCTTCCTCGCTCGCCTGTGCCATGTGCTGCGCATCAGGATAACGGGCAAAGAGAGCAGGCGTAACCATGTTGATGCGTTTGTCGGTGCATTGCGCAGAAAGCAAGGTAGCCACCAGAAGCTGAAATGCGCTACCGAACTGCAACTCGGTAGTTACATTCGGCAGCGCACTTCTGAAATGATTCAATATAAAATCGTATCTTTCCTTACGAAGCATTTCTCTTACTTTTTAGCAGGAGCAGCCTCCTCTTTCTTCAGCTTTCCCTTGTAAGCCTTGTTCAAGCCGGAAATCACCTCTTTTGTAATATCGTAAGCCTTGTCAGCATAGAGCAGATTATCGCCGCTCTTAGAGAAGATGATGCTATACTTCTTGTCCTTGTTATAGCGGGCAAGATAGTTGGCAATGCTGTCGTGGAGCGCCTTGTTGTACTTCTCCTGCTCAGCAGCAAACTCGTTGCTCAAGCGCTGCTGCAAGCCCTGCAGGTCGTTGTTCTGCTTCTGCAGTCCAGCCTGGATAGCCTCAGCCTGCTCGCGGGTGTAAGCATTCTGCTGAATCTTCTGCTGGAAGTTGGCTGCTGCTGCCTGAAGCTGCTGGCCCTTCTGCGCAATAGTAGCCTGAATGTTCTGACCCTTCTTCTCCAAGATAGAAGAATACTCCTTAGCAAAGGTATACTGAGTCATGATAGAGTCTACCTCTACATAAGCAATCTTCAATTCAGCAGGAGCCTTGCTCTCTGACTTAGCCTCTACCTGAGGCTGAGATTTGTTGCATGATGCCAATGACAGGGCAGCAACAGCTGCAATTGCCACTGAACTCAAAATGTTCTTTCTCATTTTTTCTATCATATTATATTATTACTATTTTCTAATAAGCCTTGTTGGCTTCCCTTGCCTCGCGGTCCTGATCCACCACACAATGAATGCCCTGCTTGCGCAAGCCCGGATTGTCGTGCACATGCTGGGAAGAGAACTTGCCGTTCTTCTTAAAAATCACCTTTACGCAAAATAATGCCATGCAGATAGCAATTATTAACACGCTTAATAACATTAATTTTATCATTTTTATTACCTTTGCAGTGCCTTAGTGCACTTTTGGGTGCAAAGGTACTATTTTTTTGGGAATAACCAAAACAAAATAGCAGAAATAAATGTTTTATCAAAACAAAATAATAGAAAATAAATGAATAAAAGTGAATTGAAGCCTGCTCTCGTGTTCGAGCAGTTCGCAAAAATCAACGAAATACCTCGTCCTTCCAAGCACGAGGAGAACATGATTGAGTTTTTGAAATCTTTCGGAGAGGCTCATCAGCTCGAAACGCTGGTAGATGAAACCGGTAATGTGCTCATCCGTAAAGCTGCCACTCCAGGCTACGAGCATGCTGAAACCATCATCCTGCAGAGCCACATGGACATGGTTTGCGATAAACTGGTAGATGTTGATTTCGATTTCCACAAAGACGCCATCCAGACTTACGTAGACGGAGAATGGCTTAAGGCAAAAGGCACTACATTGGGTGCTGACGACGGTATAGGCTGCGCCATCGAGCTGGCTATCCTGGCAAGCAACGATATTGAGCATGGTCCTATCGAGTGCGTCTTTACACGTGATGAAGAAACCGGACTGACCGGTGCTCACGGCATGAAGGCGGGCTTTATGACCGGAAAGATGCTCATCAATCTTGACTCAGAGGATGAGGGCGAAATCTTCGTATCCTGCGCCGGTGGTCAGACAACCCATGCCACTTTCCACTTCTCACGCGAAGAGGCTCCTGCGGGTTATTTCTTCATGGAAGCTTCGCTGAAGGGTCTCAACGGTGGTCACTCGGGCGATGACATCAACAAGAAGCGCGCCAATGCCATCAAGATTCTTGCCCGCTTCCTCTTCCTCGAAAATGAGAAACTGGATGGAAGTCTGCGCCTCGTAAGCTTCAACAGCGGCAAAATGCACAATGCGATTCCTCGCGACGGAAAGATTGTTTTCGCCATCAAGAATGCTAATAAGGAACAGGTTCGTGCCGACTGGAACATCTTTGCATCAGAAGTAGAAGATGAATTCCACGTAACCGAACAGGCTATGCTGTTCAGTATGAGCAGCACCGATGCTGCACCTGTCATCGAAAAAGCTGTAGCTGACAAGTTCGTAATGGCTCTCCAGGCTATAGACAACGGTCCGCTTACTACCTGTCAGGATGAGGCGATTGCCTGGATGGTAGAAACCTCAAGCAATGTGGCAAGCGTGATGACCGATGAAAACAGCATCAACATCGTAGCTTCTCAGCGAAGTAACGTGATGAGCAATCTGGAGAACATGACCAACACCGTAAAGGCAGCCTTCCTTCTGGCTGGCGCCGAGGTAACTGTAGGCGACAAGTATCCAGCTTGGAAGATGCGCGCCAACAGCGAGCTTACCGACCTGGCTGTGAAGGCTTATGAAAAGCTCATCGGCAAAAAGCCATTGGTAAAGGGTATTCATGCCGGTTTGGAGTGTGGTCTTTTCTCAGAGCGTTATCCTGAGCTCGATATGGTAAGTTTCGGTCCTACCCTTCGCAATGTTCACACCCCAGACGAGGCTCTTCTCATTCCTACTGTAGAGATGGTTTGGGATCACTTGCTGGAGATTCTCCGCAGCGTGGCTAAATAAGCAAGCGTGCTAAATAAAACAACGAGCTTAATAAAAGCAGTGCGGCTTAATAAAAAAAGAAGATGTCTATGATAAAGAAAATGATGTTTTTCATGGTTTCAGGACTTGTGCTGATGTTCACCTCGTGTGGCGATCAGCACAAGGCTCAATCTCTTGTCAAGGATTTTCTTAATGAAAACCTCGTTGAGCAGGACTGCAGCTATGAGCGGTTCTCCCGCCTCACTCCTACCGCCATGATCAGTTTCGACCAGATGAAGGTGATGCGACAAAATGTCAGCAAACTGCCTTACGTCAAGAAGAATATTAATTATAATGATGCAGCTTATCCCGACACCTTATTATATTTAAGGGCTACATACAAGCTGACCAACCATCAGGGCGAGAAGCAGGAAGTAACCCAAACCTTTTATCTTGATAAAGGTTTGACAAGAGTAATCGGGTTTAAGGAAAACTAAAAAAAATAGTTAAGAATTGCCTTTCAGCAAGGCAGTAAGAATAAACAGAAAGAGTTGACTAGCATTTTAACTAGCCAACTCTTTTTTCATATAATCTCTTATTTCTTTTCTAGCCAGAGTCAGACGATTCTCAGCCGCTTTATATCCGAGGTTCAGACTTTGGGCAATCTCGCTCACCTGCATTCCTTCGAAGAGATTCAGGCGGTAAACCTTGCTTCTCTTCTCTGTGAGCCGGGCAATGCCACGCTCCAGAATCTCGTTGGTCTGCTGGGCAGAGAAAACTGATTCGCCATCAACATCATATCTTCCCATCCAGTCGCTAGCTCCCAGGAAGTGTTCATACTCCTCAATCTTATGCTTGCGCCGGTAATAATCGATAATCAGATTCTTGGCAATGGTGTATACAAAACAAGGTAAAGTAACAGGCGTAATCATCTTATCGCCTCGAAGTAATCGCACAAAAGTATTCTGCACGATGTCTTCAGCCTCGTCTGCCGGAAGCGAACGGGACATGACATACAACTTCAGCTCGTTGTAGTGTTCAGAGTAATAATCAGCAATAATGCTGTAATTTGAATTTGTTTGTTCCATGATGGCGATTTTTTTAATCATGTTTTTCGTTTATCGATATTGCAAAGGTAATAAAAAAAAGGAAAGCCACCAAAGGAAAGCGAAAAAAAATGTGCTAAATGTTCGTTTTGAAACATTTAGCACATATGATAGAAACAATTTGTAACATGAAATGTTACGCATCGCAAAGTTTTATTTCTTAATTCAAACCTTTTTACAGGTTGGATTACTTAATCATGTCAACGCTTCTCTTGAGGAATGCGTCGAGCGAAGCACCCTTCAACATACCATTCTGAAGCAGAGCAAGGTCGATGAGCTGGTGAACAATGTTGTTGTTCTTAGCATAACCCGAGATGATTTCGTTGCGCTTAGCCTTCTCATCGCTGATGATCTTCTCTGTATTGTGAACATCATCCTTCTCCTGCTGGGTAATCTCTTCAGGCTTCTTCTTGTTCTGCTCCTGATGGAGTACGGCAAGGCGAGCTTCCTGACCCTTGATTTCTGCAAGGATTGGCTTCAATGTTTCAGCTGTGTTGGCCTCAGCATCTTCCAATACCTTCTTTACCAGAGCATGGTCTGAGTTCAGTACGATGTTGTAGCTGTCTGGCATCTGACCGTAGAAGTTCATGCCTGCCTGGAACTGGCTCATCGCCTTCATACGGCGCATGTACTCGTTCTGAGTGATGAGCACTGGCTGGTTCTGTTCGCCCAAAGCCTGAATCTCAACAAAGAATTCTGTCTTGTCAAGCTGAGGCATCTGAGAGCGGAATACTTCTGTCAAGTTGTCAGACTGCTCTTTGCTCAAATCGGTCTTCTTAGCATCTTCCTTCACGATGAGGCGGTCGATGATGTCGGCGTCAACACGTGTAAAGCGGCTCTTCTCCAGCTTCTGCTCCAGCATGTTTACCATCGGCGTATCGAGCTGACCTTCCATCAGGAGTACAGAATAACCCTTCTGCTTGGCTGCCTCGATATAAGAATACTGCTCTTCCTTATTGTTGGCATAGAGATAAACCAGGTTGCCGTCCTTATCGGTCTGGTTGTCCTTAATCAGCGTATTGTACTCCTCGAAAGTAAAGTACTTGCCCTCAACATCTTTCAGAAGTGCGAAGTCCTTTGCGCGCTCGTAGAAATCTTCCTGAGAGAGCATTCCGTAGTTGATGAAGATTTTGAGGTCATCCCATTTCTCTTCAAACTCCTTGCGGTTCTCCTTGAAGATTGAGTTCAGACGATCGGCTACCTTCTTGGTGATGTAGGTAGAAATCTTCTTCACGTTGCTGTCGCTCTGCAGGTAGCTGCGGCTTACGTTCAGCGGAATGTCCGGTGAATCGATTACACCATGAAGCAATGTGAGGAATTCTGGTACAATGCCTTCTACCTGGTCGGTTACGAACACCTGGTTGCAATAGAGCTGAATCTTGTTGCGCTGCATGTCGATGCTGCTCTTGATGCGTGGGAAGTAGAGAATACCCGTGAGATTGAATGGGAAGTCTACATTCAGATGAATCCAGAACAACGGGTCGTCCTGCATCGGATAAAGGGTGTGATAGAACTTCTTGTAGTCCTCATCCTTCAGTGTGCTAGGAGCCTTGGTCCAGAGAGGCTCCACATTATTAATAATGTTATCCTCATCAGTCTCCACATTCTTGCCGTCCTTCCATTCGGTCTTCTTGCCGAAAGCAACAGGCACTGCCATAAACTTGCAGTACTTGTTCAGAAGTTCCTCAATCTTGTTCTTCTGCAGGAATTCCTTGCAATCATCAGCAATATGGAGGATGATGTCTGAACCACGCTCAGCCTTGTCTGCATCTTCGATTTCGAAAGCAGGTGAACCATCGCAGCTCCACTTTACAGCCTTGCTTCCCTCTTTGTAGCTCTTAGTGATGATTTCTACCTTGCTGGCTACCATGAAAGAAGAATAGAAGCCGAGACCGAAGTGGCCGATGATGGCGTTGGCATTCTCCTTATACTTGTCGAGGAAGTCAGTTACGCCTGAGAATGCAATCTGGTTGATATATTTATCGATTTCCTCCTCAGTCATACCTATACCATGGTCGCTGATAGTCAAGGTTCCAGCCTTCTCATCGAGAGAGACACGAACGGTTGTGTCGCCTATCTCGCCCTTGAAATCGCCCTGAGCTGCAAGAGTCTTCAACTTCTGTGTAGCATCTACGGCGTTTGAAACCATCTCGCGGAGGAAGATGTCGTGATCTGAATATAAGAATTTCTTGATGACAGGGAAAATGTTCTCTGTCGTTACACCAATATTACCTTTCTGTGCCATAATATAAAATGTTTTTATTCGTATTTACTTTATTATTGTTTGGCAAGGGGACTTACAAATAGCGTGCCAAAATAAAAGTCCTCTTACCAAACAGAATAAAATAGCTGAAAAACATTTTATGATTCAGCGAAGCATTTTATGACTAAATGTCTCTTGGAAATCCCTTTGCCAAACCGCCTTCGCTTGTTTCCTTGTAAAGCGAAGGTAGGTCATGACCCGTCTGTCGCATTACTTCAACTACACGGTCGAAAGATACGGTATGATGGCCATCTGAGAAGGAAGCGTAGAGGTCTGCATCCAAAGCTCGGGCGGCAGCAAAGGCATTTCGCTCGATGCAAGGAATCTGAACCAGTCCGCAAACCGGGTCGCAGGTCATTCCGAGATGATGCTCCAATCCCATTTCGGCAGCATATTCTACCTGAGCCGGACTGCCTCCGAAAAGCTGGCAGGCTGCAGCCGAAGCCATGGCGCAGGCAACACCTACCTCGCCCTGGCAACCTACATCAGCACCACTGATAGAAGCATTCTGCTTTACGATGTTGCCCACCAATCCGGCTGTAGCCAAGGCTCTCAAGATACGCTGTTCACTCATATCATGAGAAGTAAACATGTGGTAGAGTACAGCTGGCAATACACCACAGGCGCCACAGGTAGGAGCTGTAACGATGGTACCACCCGAAGCATTCTCTTCGCTCACAGCCAGCGCATAAGCATAAACCAAGCCGCGGCTCTGCAGGGAAGCACGGTAACCCTTCGCCTTTATATAATAGGTGGCAGCCTTACGCTGTAGCTTCAGCGGACCCGGCAAAACACCTTCATGGTTCAAACCATTTCTGATGCTCTGCTTCATCGTTTGCCAAACCATGTCGAGATAATCCCAGATATCTTCCGATTCGCATTTCTCAACATACTCCCAGAATGAGCGTCCGTTATCATAGCACCATTGCTTGATGTCGGCGAGCTTGTTCAGATCATAAACATCCTTGGCGCCCAGCTCTTCGTTGCCGGCAGTACCATCTGATATGGCTCCACCACCAATACTGTAAACGGTCCATTCATCGATAATATCGCCGTTCAGATCCTTGCCCACAAATTTCATTCCGTTGGGATGATAAGGCAGGAAAGTCTGTGGCTGCCAGATAATATTCACAGTTTTATGAGGTCTGAGCACTTCTTCTATTGCCACATCAGTCATGTGTCCCTTACCTGTAGCAGCCAGACTTCCATAGAGGGTTACTTCATAATAAGAAGCGTTAGGGCAACGCTCCTGAAAAAGTTTGGCTGCACGCTGAGGCCCCATCGTATGACTGCTCGATGGCCCCTTACCTACTCTATATAATTCCTTTAATGACTTCATTTTTCTCGTATTTAATATTTTTACTTATCGATTTTTTCTCTTTTAATGGGCTCAGTTACTTATTTCTTCAGTTCACCATCAGAAAGTTATTTCATCTGCTTGGCTTTCAGAATGATGACATCCGTGAGAGGTCTGTCGTTGTTCGCCTTATCGGTAGCCACATTCTGAATCTTATCAACCACATCCATGCCTTCAAGCACCTCTCCGAATACAGTGTAGCCGTTGTCAAGGTGAGGAACACCACCATGCTTGATGTAGCCCTTTTGCAACTGTTCTGAAGGAATGGCGTAATACTTGCCGTCCCGTTTCAGTTTTTCTACATAATATTCCATCTGCCGGGGAGAAAAATTTCTGCCCCAGGTGATGTAGAAATCAGTAGACGCCGAAGCTTTGGCCGGATTTTCATCATCTCCTTCGCGAGCAGCACAGAGCTGTCCGCGCTTATGATAATATTTAGGATAGATGATTTCTGCCGGAACCGTATAGTTTACATCAAACTTCTGCGGCTTTTTCATGTTCACCTTTCTGCATGAATAATCGCCACCCTGAATCATGAAATTCTTGATGACACGCTGAAAGATGCAACCGTCATAATAGCCCGAATTGACAAGTTTCAGGAAATTATCCCGATGCTTGGGAGTATCGTTGTAGAGAGCCACGAGAATGTTACCCATCGTAGTTTCCAGCAACACCTGAGGGCAAGTTGGATCGTGCGGTGTTTCCCAGTCGAGCAGAGAATCGGGCTTAGACGCCACAACTTTTCCGGCTGGTTCTGATGTGTTCTGATTGCCTTCACTCTGAGCGAATGTCATAACAGGCACCGTAAGAAGAGCGAGTGTCAATAATCTGATGATCTTCTTCATATTTTTGTATAATTTTACATCTATTTATGTTATCGGATGCAAAGATAATGATTTTATTCTAAAAAATTGATTTTTTATGCGGGAAAAGTTCCTTTGTTTCATACATTCTTCATATCTTTGCAGCAGAAGACAGAAAATGCAATCAATTATGAAGAAAAAAATATATATTATCATTGCTTTTTGCACATTCCTCACTACAGAAGCAAGTGCACAGCAACAGGTAAGCTTCGGACCATTGCACAGTCCGGACAGTCCGCGTGAAGAATGGTTGCTGCCTGGCGATACGGTTTACCAGGCAGGAAAACCTATGATTTATCAGGGAAAACCGGTGAAGAATGCATATATGACTCCTGCCCGACTATCAGATAAGAAAGAAACTCTCGGCAAAAACGGATTACTGGGTGATGCTTCGCTAGACAGCACCTATTATAATAATCCCATCTCCAACCTTACCAACAGCTTGAGTTATCCGTTGGGCTATGGCTGGGGGCTGCACAAGGGATTGAATCTCTCGGTAGATCTTTCTGCCTTTGCTACATTCGGCAAGAATGTGCCTCACAGAGGCGGTTTCACCCAGACCATCGATGCAACCTACCTGACGCCACTCACCAAAGACAACAAACTTTGGTTGGCTCTGGGCACATATATCAACAACGTAAACTATGGTGGAGACAGTTATCATGACGGTGGAGTCTACGGCATTCTGGGCTACCAGTTTAATGAGCATTGGGAGGCTTACGTTTACGGTCAGCTTAGTGTAGCCAACAATTACAATTCTCTTTACGGCCGTTATGGCGGTTATGGCTATGGTCCCTACGGCTATTCGCCTTGGGGCTACGGAATGTATCCTTGGGGTATGGGAAGAGGAATCATGCCGGGTGGCTACGGAATGGGAGTACCTGGCGCCAACGTTTTAGGAGCCGGTGTAAGATACACTAATTCCAAAAAGACTTTCTCTATCGGCTTAAACGTAGAAGGAGTATGGTATGATAATAAGACGCCAGCCTATTTCAAGCAATACGACTATCCTGTGCCAAAGGCGCCTGAAAAGGATTAAGAAAAAGATAAAGCATAAAAAGAAAGAGGTTCACTTTTCAATATAATCATATTGAAGTGAACCTCTAAGTTTATTCTGAAAAGAATCAGTTTACATAGCATCATCTCTCTCCATGAGATTATACGCTATGAGTTTAGATTCTATTCAGCGAGAATCTGGACTATTCTTTCTGCTGAGCGACCATCCCATCTGTCAGGAATGCCCGCTTTCTTCCATTCACCCTTCAGAAGTTTCTGCATAGTTTGCTTCAGTAACTCCGGATCTTCAGCAACCAGTTCGTTTGTACCCACCTTTACAGTTTCAATATGCTCAGTATAGCTGTTGAGCGTAATGCAAGGAACCCCATTGAAGGTAGCTTCTTCAGCCACATTACCCGAATCGGTAATCACACCTTTGGCGTGAGCTGTAAGATAAGCAAACGACAGATAATCGAGCGGCTGAACCACCTGGATTCCACTCTGATGATTACTCTCTTCCTGATAAGCCTTGAATGCGAGCACGAAGCCCAAGGCTTTACCTCGAAGCGGAGCAATCACCTTCACCCCAGCCTGGCGCGCCTCTTCATCTATGACAGAAATGAGCGATTTCATCTCATCAATGTTATTGACGATGGCCTTGCGGTTCAAGGTCAGAACCATATATTCGCCTTCTTTCAGATGAAACTCGTCCATGACTTCAGGCCGCTGCATTTTAGACTGAAGGAAGCGGATGTTGTCGATAAGCACATTTCCTACCATGTAAACCTTAGACAATTCTGCACCTTCCTTGTTGGCGATGCTGTTGTTTGAAATGCCAGCGGTAAAGAGAATATCTGACAAGCCATCAATCACCAGACGGTTGATTTCCTTTGGCATGGTAATGTCAAAACTGCGGGTTCCGGCTGCAATATGAGCAAGCTGCACACCCTGCTTCTTGGTAACAATAGCCACAGCCATGGTTGAAGCCAGATCATCAACCACAATGACAACATCTGTAGCATTCTGCTGCAGATAGCACTCAAACTGACCCATCACCTGTCCGGTAAGTTCGTTCATGTTTGGACAGTCTACACCGAGATAAGCATCCGGTTTCTGAATGCCTAAGTCATCGAAAAGAGAAGATTCCAGTGTCGGGTCATCCTCTTTTCCTGTGTAAACCAACTGATAGCTGATTTCGTTACCAGCTTCCTGAGCATTACGAATTGCTCTAATTACGGGCGCAACCTTGATAAAGTTAGGTCTTGCACCTGCAACGATACAGATTTTCTTCATTTTTATCCTGTTTTATATATTTACTGAAGTTACAGTTTACTGATGTCTGAATGCTTTATTTCTTGAGTCAAAGGGCATTATCCATCGACTCAGAGGTCTTTATCCCTTGAAAAGGTCTTTGATTCCTCCTATAGAACCCAAGAGATTGGTTGCCTCGTATGGCAGATAAACCACCTTATTATCCTTACCCTGTGCTACTTCCTGCATCATACTGATGTATTTCTGGGCCAGGAGATAGTTGGCTGGATTCGTACTCTGTCCTACAGCTTCCGTAATCTTCTGAATGGCAATAGCCTCGGCCTCAGCCTTACGGATGCGGGCAGTAGCCTCACCTTCTGCATTCAGGATAGCCTGCTGTTTGGCAGCCTCAGCCTTGTTCACGATGGCAGCCTTCTCACCTTCTGAGAGCAGGCGCTGCTTTTCCTTCTCACCTTCTGAAGTCAGGATGGTAGCACGCTTGTTTCGTTCAGCCTGCATCTGCTTTTCCATGGCCTGGAGCACACTCTCTGGAGGTGTAATATCCTGCAACTCTACTCGGTTTACCTTGATTCCCCACTTATTGGTTGCATCATCCAAAACAGCACGGAGTTTGGTGTTAATCGTATCGCGGGAGGTAAGAGTCTGGTCAAGTTCCATCTCACCTATTATATTACGCAAGGTAGTTTGAGTCAGTTTCTCTATGGCGTTTGGCAGATTGTTGATTTCATACACACTCTTGAATGGGTCCACAATCTGGAAATAGAGCAACGCATTTATCTGCATCTGGATATTATCCTTAGTGATTACGTTCTGACGGTCGAAATCGTAGACCTGTTCACGAAGGTCGATGCTGTTTGTATAAACGTATCTTCCGTTTCTCATAGACACAATATCCTTGGCATGGTCAATGAAAGGAATGATGACATTAATACCCGGCTTGAGCGTAGCAAAATATCGTCCGAGACGCTCTATGATTTTCGTCTCACTCTGAGGGATGATAACGATGGTTTTCTTAACCACTACGAGTGCAAGTGCTACTAGAGCCACCAGCACATAAATTCCTATGTTCATGATGTTTATACGATTAAGTGAATAATGTTGACTCTAAACTTTTCCTACCTAAACTTTTTCTACCTTGAGGATGATAGATTCGTGACCTAAGATTCGAACCATATCGCCTACAGCAAGCGGTTCGGCAAGATGTGGAGCTTCCGCTTTCCAATCATCTCCATCCAGCTTTACCCTGCCGAATCCTCCGGCAGGAATCATCTCTGTCACTTCCCCTATCTGTCCTGCCAGCGCATCGGCGTTACTGCGGCGGTCTTCCCCACCCTTATGTAGCGATTTCAGCAGATGCGGACGAACCAACCAGATGCTAAGCATAGAGCAGATAGCCCAAACCACTACCTGCACCCAGAAAGGTGCTCCTACTAATGCCACAGGAATGCTGATGAGCGCACCAATGGCAAAACAAGTAACATAGAAATCGCCGGAAGACAACTCTAAGATGAGGCAGATGAACATCACCGACGTCCATACCAGCCAAAGGTTATGAGATAAATACTCCATACTTAACTATTTAAATTTGATTCTTCAGATTCGAGAGATTTGGAAAATTCCTTATTTTCTGCGGGTTATAGTCTTCTTTTTGCTACTGGTCTTCTTGGTTGTAGAAGTCTTGCTCGTAGAACCTACCTTATAAGTTGTCTGAGGTTTATAATACTTCAGCGCAGTAGGCATTTCCTTCTGCAAGTCAGCAATACGCTTGGTGTCTGAAGGGTGATCACTGAAAATATCACTCTGATTACTGCTAGAGCCCTGCGACATTCGCTGCCAGAAAGGAATGGCCTGCTGAGGATCGTAACCAGCCATGGCAGCGAAGATAAGTCCCATGTAATCTGCCTCGGTTTCATTATCACGGGAATACTTCAGATTGCGGAATGAGAAATACCGTCCGGCAACTGCACTTGCCACATTACCTACACCATTACCAACTGTCTGGTTCAACACAGTTCCCAGGATGCTTGTACCGGTTTGCTGATTCTGCTGTTTGGTGAGCTGCTCAGCACTATGTTTAGCCACAGCATGAGCTATTTCGTGACCCAAAACGATTGCCAAACCGGTTTCATTCTGAGTGTAAGGCAAAAGTCCTTCATAAACCACGATTTTACCGCCAGGCATACAGAATGCATTGGCTGACTTATCTTGTACCAGGTTGAATTCCCATGAATAATTCTTCACATCAGCTTCAAATCCGTTCTGCTTCAAATAGAGTTCAACAGCATTGGCAAGTCTTTTTCCTACTCGCTGAACCATCGCCGTATTGGCTGCATTGGTCGACTTCTTGGCAGAAGCCATGTACTTTGTGTATTCCTGATTAGACAGACTGAGAACCTGCTCATCGGATACAGAGATGCGATGAGTGCGACCGGTCAGAGGCACCGTCTGAGTAGTGCCGCAAGATGACAGCGCAAGGACTGCCACAACCGTCAGAACTAAAACCTTAAACTTTTTCATCTTAACTTATGTATATTATGTTTATTCATTAAGTTTATGTGCTGTTTGAAACAGATTTTCTCTGCAAATATACTATTTCTAGTTGAAACCACCAAAGAAAAATGAGAAAAACATGAAATATAACCTAAAAATAACACAAGATAACTGACAAAAAAGGGGTGTAGGGAAAAAAGATGGCAAAAAATAAGGTGTGGCACAATCTTTGCAGTTTCGCAAAACCGTCAGGCTGCCAGATGACAGCTGCCCGAAAAAGCAGCATTATCAGCAGACTGGGTCTGAGAAGTATAACATTAAAATATTTTAATATGAACGCAAAGAAGGAAGTGCCTGTATTGCTTTTGACAGGCTACCTGGGTAGTGGAAAGACAACCCTTCTCAACAAGATTTTAGCTAACGAAAAAGGTATTAAATTTGCCGTCATCGTCAACGATATTGGTGAAGTCAATATTGATGCAGCCCTGATAGAAAAAGGTGGCGTAGTAGGTCAGAAAGATGATTCGCTCGTTTCTCTCCAGAATGGTTGCATCTGCTGCACATTGAAGATGGACCTGGTAGAACAGCTCAAGGAAATCGTAGACATGAAGCGTTTCGATTACATTGTCATCGAGGCTTCCGGAATCTGCGAGCCTGCTCCTATTGCACAGACCATCTGCTCTATCCCATCCCTCGGTCCTCAGTACATCGAGAATGGCATTCTGCGCCTTGACAGTATCGTTACCGTAGTAGATGCTTTGCGCATGAAGGATGAATTCTCCAACGGCAGCGACCTGATGAAGAAGAATATGGATGAGGAAGATTTAGCTTCGCTCGTCATCCAGCAGATTGAGTTCTGTAACATCATTCTTCTGAACAAGGCTGCAGAGGTTGAACCTAAGGAACTGGAGCACCTTAAGCAGATTATCCGTGCCATCCAGCCTAAGGCAGAAATCTTTGAATGCAACTATGGTGACGTTGACTTGAATCTGATTGTCAATACCAAGAAGTTTGATTGGGAAACCGTAGCCACTTCTGCCGGTTGGATTCAGGAGATTGAATCAGAAAGAAACGAAGAGCATGAAGAAGATGATGTAGAAGAAGCACATGAACATCATCACCACCATGACCACGAGCATGACGAGCATGACGAGCATGAACATCATCATCATCACCATCATCACGACCATGATCATGATCATGATCATGAAGGCGGAGAAGTTGAGGAATACGGAATCGGCACCTTCGTTTACTATCGTCGCAAGCCTTTCGACCTGGGTCTCTTCGATGATTTCGTCGCAAGAAAATGGCCTAGAGACGTGGTTCGCGCCAAGGGAATCTGCTATTTCGATGATGAGCGCGACATGTGCTACGTGTTCGAACAGGCAGGCAAGCAGAAGACTGTAAAGCAGGCTGGCCAATGGTTGGCTACCATGCCGAAAAGCGAACTCGCCCAGGTCTTGTTGAATAACCCACAGCTGCAGAAGGAATGGGATCAGGAATTGGGCGACCGCATGATAAAAATCGTATTCATCGGTCAGCATATCAAGGAACAGAAAGATGCTATCATTGCTGAGCTCGACAAGTGTTTGGCGTAGAATCTTATTCACCCGGCTTCCTAGCAAAAAGCTAAGAAAAAATAGCTCAAAATGAGCAGCAAACAAGAAAAACGGAGGAAAACGAACAAAAAAAGTGAAGTTTTTTCTCCGTTTTTTAGTTTAATTCGTTTTTTTTTGTTAATTTTGCACCCGAATAATAAAAGCGTAATTAATATGAAGACAAACTTCAGACCGGCGTATATAAAGGACTTTGCTGCTTGTTGGAAAGTCATCGACCAGGCTCGCCAAAGTATGATAGAATCGGGACGTCATCAATGGACTGAGGAATATCCATCAGAAAAAGACATCAGAAAAGACATAGAAAATGGCAATGCCTTCGTTCTGACAGTAAATGAAGAGGTAGTTGTCTATGGAGCAGTCATATTGAATGGTGAACCCAAATATAAGAAATTAGTAGGCAACTGGATTACTGATGGCGATTATTATGTAATACATCGCTTTGCCACGTTGCCTAGTTTCCAGCGTGAAGGTTTAGCGCGTATTTTCATCAGTAAGGTGAACAGCATGTGCGAGGTAGAAAAAATACCTAGCATCAAGGTTGACACCAACTTTGACAACACGCCGATGATTAACCTCCTGTCTTCGATGGGTTTCTGCATCTGCGGACGTGTAAACTATGGAGGAAACAGAGGTCAGCGTTTCGCCTTTGAAAAACTCTCCATAGCCATGGAACCTGCAGAATAATTTCTTGCCATCGAAAAACACAACATTTGATTAACATCCTCAAACATTCATTATGGAAGAGAAACTATTGCAGATGAAGAGCTTGGTTGAAAGACTCAACCAAGCTTCGGATAGTTATTATAACGGAAAAGGCGAACTCATGACCGACTATGAGTGGGACGCCCTTTTCGACCAGCTCAAGAGATTGGAAGAGGAAACAGGCGAAATTCTGCCTGACTCCCCAACTAATCGCGTGTCAGAAGATTCTATCGTAGGAAAGAAAGAGGAGCATGAATTTGCCGCCCTCTCTCTGGCAAAGACCAAACAGGTAAGTGATCTTGTAAAATGGGCAGAAGACCGCCCTATCTGGATTTCATGGAAACTGGACGGACTGACCCTCGTAGTAACCTATGACGGCGGAATACTCACCAAAATCGTTACCCGCGGTAACGGACACATCGGCACCAACATTACCCACTTGGCTCCAGCCATTTCAGGCATTCCTGCTACCATTTCAGAGAAAGGACATCTTGTAGTAAGAGGAGAAGCCGTCATTTCGTATGCTGATTTCGAACAGTTCATCATCGAAAGCGAAGGCGATTACGCCAATCCACGAAACCTCGCTTCAGGCTCACTCGCGCTGAAGGATATTGAAGAGGTGAAGCAGCGCCACATCCAATGGATTCCGTTCACCCTGGTTTATACTGAGCGGGAACTTACCTCATGGGGCGAACGCATGCAAATGCTGAAAGACCTGGGAATGAATCCTGTAGAACGTGAGCGTATTGACCACCCTACCACAGAAAATATCCAGCTGGAAATAGACAAGTTTACGGAGAAGGTGACAAGCAAGAAGAATCCTTTCCCGGTAGACGGACTGGTGATTTGCTACGATGATACGGCTTATGCAGCTACTGGATCGGTTACAGGCCACCACGCTACGAGGGCAGGATTTGCCTTTAAATGGCAAGATGAACATGCTGACACCGTACTCGACCACATCGAATGGTCGTGCGCAGCCAGCACCATCACGCCTGTAGCTGTTTTCAAACCGGTAGAACTAGAAGGAACCACCGTGCAGCGTGCCTCGCTCTGCAATGTAAGCGAATGCGAGCGTCTGGGCATTGGTGACAAGGGAACCAGACTGCAGGTCATCAAGGCCAATAAGATTATCCCGAAGGTAATCAATATTACAGAGGTTGTGGGGAGTTTTGACATTCCCAACGAATGTCCGGTTTGCCATGCGCCAGCCGTAGTGCGCAAGAGTGAGAGCGGCACCAAGACTCTCCATTGCACCAATGCAGCCTGCCCAGCCAAACAACTTAAGAAATTTGCCCGCTTCGTCAGCAAGGAAGGAATCAATATTGACGGAATCTCAGAACAGACTGTCTGGAAATTCATCAATCATGGTTTTATCAGGGAATATGCAGATTTCTACAAACTGAAGAATTATGCGTTCGAGATTTCCTGTTTCGAAGGATTTGGCAAGAAGAGCGTAAGCAATCTTCTGGAGAGTGTAGAGAAAAGCCGCCATACTGACGGTCGTCATCTGCTCTACGCTTTGAATATTCCGCTCTGTGGCGGCGATGTGGCTAAAAAACTGCTCAGCCGTTACAAGGTGAAGGAACTGATAGAAACGGCGCGCCTGAGCATGTTCGATGATGAGTTTGCAAGCATTGATGGTATTGGACCTGAAAAGAGTGCCAAGTTTATCGCCTGGTTCAAGGATGATGTTCATTTCCAGCATGTGCAGCATCTGCTGTCCGAGCTGATTATCGAGGAGCATGAGCCTGTAGAAACGGGAAACAAATGCCAAGGACTGACTTTCGTCGTAACTGGAGATTTGCATCATTACAAGAACCGCAACGAGCTGAAGGCTTATATTGAAAGCCAGGGCGGCAAGGTTACGGGAAGTGTGAGCAAGAGTACTAACTTCCTGATTAACAACGATGCAGCTTCGCAGAGCTCGAAGAACAAGAAAGCCCATGAACTCAATATTCCGATTATCACAGAGGATGAGTTCATTGAAAAGTTTCAGGAGTAAACAAGTGAATTAAGCGAAATAAAAAGCGAAAGCCAGATTCCGGATTACGGACTTGGCTTTCGCTTTTCTAGTTTTAAGAACCTGCAAATTCTCTGTTATTATTCTCCCAGGAACTGACCCATGAAGAGAATTGCGCCACTATTACGTTCGGTAATGAAATAAACGAATGGACGGTTAGCATGAAATTCTACACGCTTCATCTCGTGAGGACCCAGTGAGGTCAGCATCACAGCAGCTGTTACGGCAGCAGCCTTGGTTCCACGCTCGCTTACCTCAATCTTTGCCTTCTGCAACATCTTCGATACGTAGAAGCTGCCATTGGCAAAACGGCTGAAATCTGCCGTGCCTGGCTGGAAGATGCTTGGAGCTCCCAATTTACTAATAATCTGGTTGAGCGACAAATCCATCTCTGTGGTAAACTTAGGGAATTTTAAATCTACCTGGCAACGGTCCATGTCATTACTCAACTTCTGAAGTTTATCAGCATCCATCTCCTTCATCACCTCGCTGATGCTCTTGCCAGCCTTAGGAAGAAGAACGGTCATCTGATAACATCCATTTCCGTATGGCAGTTCTACAGCCTGCAACATATCATTTTCAGTATAGGCAAACTTCTTGTTCTGGTGCATCATGTTCACCTTCTTAATATCGCGAGTGTAACCGCTGAAATTCTCGAGTCTAGTGTTCTTCGCATCAAACTTCTCCTGCCAGGTTCCATTAAAATAAATAGCATTCAGGAGGTAAGAAACGGCTGCAGGGTCTACCTGGTCGATGATGCTAGGAATCATGTCTTTAGTCTGCTTCTTGCACCAGTCATTAATGCGAGTGGCAGATTTAGGAGAGGTAAAGTCCATGCTCTCAACACCAGCCTGATAAGAATCGGCCACGGTGTGAGCGAAATCACTGTTCAGTCTGAAATTCTTATTGATGGCGATAAAATTGGCAATGTTTACGGTTGTCTGCTTGTCAAATTTGCCAGCCGCAAGCATCAGCGCCTTATAACAGTCGTTGAGTTCCTTCACGCTCACGCCCTCGCAACCGATTGCCTTCAGAATCTCCTGCTGAGTCTTGCCGTCGGCACCATTCGCAAGCATTCCCATCAGATAGGCGATGCTCATTGGCGAAACCACCTCAGAATCCATGCCGCTGATCTGCTGATAGAGTCTAAAAGCGAAATCGTTGTTCTTCTTCACGATGTTCTGCTGAGCCTCTGAGAGGACAAGATAACCCTCGTCCATTTCCTCATCTGCTGACGGACGGGCAGCCTCTGCCTCCGTTATCTTCTCAGCCTTTGTTGCGTTCTCATTCTGTGCATTCTTGCTTGAGCTGCAAGAAGTCATTGCCATTGCAGCTGAAGCTAAAATAGCTGCACTAAATACTTTCTTATACATATTTCTCTAATTTATTGGTTCATTTTAATGACTCAACGCTCCTGAACCCAAAGGGACTGTTCCTCTTTTTTAAAAGGCAGTTCCCAAATCGGAATCTGAATCGTGAGTTCTGAAGATAAAATGAAAAATCGGCTAATCCTTGCACGGGGAAAGCCGTTTTTACTATTTCTTAACAAAAAACAACTATGTTGTAACTACTCAGCACCCCTATGGGCATGAGTAATCGTCTTACTGTTGTACTACAGCAAGAATTGCATTGAATTTAGAATTTCCGTTCTTCATAGCAGTTTCAGCAATGGAGTGCAACTTGGCAAAATCATCGGCACCGCTGTCTGTTCGGAAGCAACCGCTGACTTTCTGCTTTATCTTGATTTTCCTAACTCCCCGCTCACTGGCATTGTTCTCGTAAGGCACACTTGGATTGGAGAGAAAGGTAAATAGGTAGTCTTTGACTTTAAGGATACCCCTCTTGAATTTCTCAAACTCGTTATCTAAATGCGTGAGGCTTTCACCCAAGAGGTTCTTCATCTTTGTCTTCAGTACCTTTATCTTTCTAGAGGTAATGTTGTCCTCTCTTCTGAGATTTATAGAGTGTTCTATCAGATGGATGAATCTCCGTGACCAGTTCTGGTTTGGATCCAGTTCGTTCAGATACTTTGCATTCCTAAGAAGATGAGCCAGGCAGACCTGATGGTCCTTAACATTCATCTTGAAGTAGCTCTGATGTCTGTCAGTCACAAGTGTCGAATAGGGAAGTCCCTTTGGAAACTTGGAATCTATGGCCTTCTGACCTCGCGATTCTGACTGGAACACGTATGTAAGCAGGTCGTTCTGGAATATCCAGTTCCAATGCAGATGCTTTCCTACCGTAGCACCAGTTTCATCGGCTCCTACGACAGACGCTGTTTCCAGCCTCTTGCGTATTTCCTCATATGCACAGTCTGCCTTGCCGCTATTCTCTTTGAGTATGTTCTGCACTGTACCCTCACTTATATTCTGGCCGGACAGGTCGGATATAAGTTCTGCAATCCTTTTGAACGGAATACACTGCACTACATTAAGGTATGTCACCAGTGCACGGAGGTTGTCACCATACTTGATACGACAGTTGGGAGCTTCGCAGTTGTTTACGCAACCGCATTCACAGACCTTCTCGTAATACTGTTCCTCGCAGGTCTCTACGACCACCTTGATATCAACAATTTGTGTCTTACGGATCTTCTGGCATGGTATATCAATCAAGAGCCGACCACAGCATTTACAATAGACGGGGTCGTGCTTTACAATTACGTCTGGTTCTGCTATAGTCTGCAGTGTGTGCCTTGTGGCCAGGCTGTCCACCGCTCGGCTTTCCGCTTGGCTTGCGAAGAGACTTTGTCCTGCGCAGCTCACGGGAAGCGATACTCTTGGGATGGAGGGATACTGCTGTTACTGCTGTTTTCTCGGGCTTTCCTGGTGTACTTGATGTATCGTCATCAGCTCCCTCGAGTTCCTTGATGCGCTCTTTAGCAACGGCAAGTTCTGCCTTTGTGGAAGCAAGTTCTGTCTTTAGATTATGTATCTCCACGTCCTTCTGGTTAATGACACGGTTGAGGCGTCCGATCTCCTCAGTCTTCTCGGAGTCGGACTTCTCAAGTTTGCGCAGACGCTGGTTTATCTGGCGCAAAACAACATCTATGTCAGTACAGTCGCTTGCCATTTTTTGGTGCAAAGATAAGCATTTTTCTCCACATGGCAAAATCACGATTTACATCCCTTAACGCAGACTTTTGACTTACGGGGAATGCAAAAACGCATCTCCTGGCAGATAATCTGTTGAAAGGCGATAATAGACAAAGGAGACATGTTGGAGGCATCATCGGAAAAGAACTCGTTAAATGAACTGTTTTAAACAGCCTACGTCCTCATCGACTCAATCATTAAAAAGTTTGTAATGATGAAGAAAATAAGCAAAATCAAGTTTATGCTTTATTAACGAGAAGTTTTCTATAGGGGTGCTGAGTAGTTACACTATGTTCTTTACAAAAAATCAATGCAGCGGTGCCTCTTCCGAAGGTCTGCCAGGCTTTATTCTGAGATGATATCTGTTTCCATCATATTCCACGCGCATGATGTTCGTCCTATTGGTCTTCATCTCGTCGCTCGAATTAGCCACAAGATGTTCGTATAGATCGATTGCCACATGTCCCATCGTTCTGCGCAGATTGATTTCGATGCAAGGAACCACGCCCAGTCCGGTTCTGTTTACGTCCTCACCTTCCTGATTCAGCACAGCCTCGCAGAATTCATCCTTCTCCCCTTTCGTGCAGATCATCATGTCAACGCCGAACGGACCACTGTAAATATCCTTCAGCGCCGGCTCCATTACCTCGATGATGCGCTGTCTGATTCCGGCAAGCTGAGCCTCGCTAATGAGCGGTTTCATCATTTCCACCTTATCGGCTTCAGAGCAGAGCACATTGCCCGAATAGGCATTCTTGATCGTATCGAATAGCGAAAGACCGCGATAGAGCGCCTTGCCATCTTTCATTTCAAACTCCATGGCGAAATCTCTCACCTTATTATATAGGGGTTCTACGGTTACGCCGCCCTGATGATAAATCATGTTTGCCACCCATCTTTCGAAGGTAGGATAATCTCCGGCTGTTCTGAAGTCCTCAGCGCTCACATATTTCACTCCCCTCCCGCTACTGCTCCAGGGAGCCTTGACAACAGCTTTGCCGTGCTGGAGAATGAGTTCTTTGACGCGAGCCGTCTCAGTAACATATTCCACGCCACGCTGCAGATGAAGGGCAGCCCATTGCCTGCTGCTCACCTTGCGTACCTTATTTAATACAGCATCAGTCGGCAACATAATCTCCGGCATTCCCAAACGATCCAACTCACCTTTCAGCGATAGGTTCCATCCCCAGGGATGAACACTGTCCAGAAATTCCGTCTTGAGCAGATGCTTCAGCTGAGGCTTGGTGATGAACTCAACCTTGCTGTTCAGTTCAGCTCCAAAATGGCGCACCCTGTTCTTCGCAAAATCAATATCATCCACAAGTACGAGGTCGCCCTCTTCCGCCCAAAGAGCCGGAATGAAAGCAAGATCACTTCTAAGTTGTCTACCCGCATGAGGCGCGGTGAACTGTTTCAGATTTGCAGCCAAAGCCAAATCATGTTCTGGATTGAAAATATGTAACTTCATGGTGCAAAGATATAAAGAAAAGCGCAAAATAGGGAAGAAAATCCCCATTTTTACTTAGATAAGTGCTAAATAATGAAAAAAAAGTTACTTTTTGCTATCTAGAGTTTGCAAATTAGAAATATTTAATTACCTTTGCATCGTAAAAACAATTAGAAACGATATAAACTCATGGAAGAAGCATTCTTCAGAACACATACATACCTCGTAGAGCATACGGACGCACCAGTAAGACGCACTCTGATGGACGAAATCGACTGGAGCGACCGTTTGATTGGCATAAAGGGAACACGCGGTGTAGGAAAGTCTACATTCCTCCTTCAATATGCCAAGGAGCACTTTGGCCCTACTGACCGCAAGTGTCTGTATGTGAATATGAACAATTTCTATTTTCAAAGCAGAGGAATCGCAGATTTTGCAGGTGACTTTGTTCGCCACGGCGGCAGAACCCTTCTCATCGACCAGGTCTTCAAGCAGTCGGACTGGAGCAAGGAGCTGCGCAAATGCTACGACCTCTATCCAGAGTTAAGAATCGTATTCACTGGTTCCAGCGTGATGAGACTGAAGGAAGAGAATCCTGAGCTCAATGGAATCGTGAAAAGCTATAATTTGCGAGGCTTCTCTTTCAGAGAGTTTATCAACCTGCAGACTGGCAACAGTTTCCAGCCATATACACTCGATGAAATCTTGCGCAATCACGAGCACATCATCAAGCAGATACTGCCCAAGGTGAGCCCGATGAAATACTTCCAGGACTACTTGCATCATGGATTCTATCCATTCTTCCTGGAGAACCGCAACTTCACAGAGAATCTACTAAAGACAATGAACATGATGACCGAGGTAGACATCCTCCTCATCAAGCAAATCGAACTGAAATATCTCACCAAGATCAAGAGGCTCTTCTATCAGCTAGCTGTAGAAGGTGCCAAGGCTCCCAACGTGAGCCAGCTTGCCGAAGAGATCAACACCAGCAGAGCTACGGTAATGAACTACATCAAGTATCTTGCTGATGCGCGACTCATCAACATGATTTACCCTACCGGGCAGGAGTTCCCAAAGAAACCATCCAAGGTGATGATGCACAACTCCAACCTGATGTACGCCATCTATCCTATCAAGATAGACAAGCAGGAAGTGATGGAAACATTCTTCGTCAACTCGCTCTGGAAAGACCATAAGGTAAGCCAGACCGGCAAGGACCACTACTTCATTGTAGATGGTGAGAAGAAGTTCAGAATCTGCGATGCGCAATCTCCAAACAAGGTGCGCAACAATCCCGACATCATCTACGCCCGATACAATACCGAGGTAGGCAAGGACAACAGGATTCCGTTATGGCTTCTGGGTTTCCTATATTAATATAAGGTGTTGGAATGGGCAAAAACATTCGAAAAACAAAAACAGAACTGAAAATTGAACTCTCAAACAGATTCAACTATCAAAGTTCAAAGGAATAAAAATACAAAACATTTTTAATATTTTATCTAAAAGTAAAATGGCTAAAGAGAAAAAATTTATCACTTGTGATGGTAACACAGCTGCCGCACATGTAAGCTACATGTTTACTGAGGTTGCTGCTATCTACCCTATTACTCCATCATCACCAATGGCGGAGCATGTAGATGAATGGGCTGCCAAAGGTCGTAAGAACCTTTTCGGTCAGCGAGTTTCTATCCAGGAAATGGAATCAGAGGCTGGAGCTGTGCAGTTCACGGTTCTCTCCAGGCTGGTGCCTTGACTTCAACTTACACTGCTTCTCAGGGTTTGTTGCTGATGATTCCTAACATGTACAAGATTGCTGGTGAGTTGCTCCCTTGCGTGTTCAACGTATCAGCTCGTACATTGGCTTCTCACTCACTTTGTATCTTCGGTGACCACCAGGACGTAATGGCTTGCCGCCAGACAGGTTTCGCTATGTTCTGCTCAGGTTCTGTTCAGGAGGTTATGGACCTCTCTGCAGTTCCTCACTTGGCTACATTGGAGACAAAGGTTCCTTTCATTAACTTCTTCGACGGTTTCCGTACTTCTCACGAGTACCACAAGATCGAGGAGATGGATATGGAAGACATCCGTCCATTGGTTAAGGAAGAGTTCATCGAGGACTTCCGTAACCGTGCTTTGACTCCTGAGCGTCCTGTTACTCGCGGTACCGCTGAGAACCCAGAGACATTCTTCACTCACCGTGAGGCTTGCAACCCTTACTACGATGCAATTCCTGAGGTAGTAGAAAGTACTGCCAGGAGATGACTAAGATCACCGGTCGTGAGTATCACCTCTTCAACTACTATGGTGCTGAGGATGCTGAGAACATCATTATCTTGATGGGTTCTGCTACAGAGCCAGCTCGCGAGGCTATCGACTACTTGAATAAGCAGGGCAAGAAGGTTGGTATGGTTGCAGTTCACCTCTTCCGTCCATTCTCTGTTGACTTCTTGAAAAGACTATCCCAGCTACTGTTAAACGTATCGCTGTTCTCGACCGTACTAAGGAGCCAGGTGCAGAGGGTGAGCCATTGTACCTCGACGTTAAGTCAGCTCTCTACGATGACGAGCGTAAGCCATTGATCGTTGGCGGCCGCTACGGTCTCGGTTCTTCTGATACAACTCCAGCTAAGATTGTTGCTGTATTCAAGAATCTCGAGTTGCCACAGCCTAAGAACCACTTCACTGTAGGTATCGTTGATGACGTTACATTCACTTCTCTCCCAGAAGAGGAAGAAATCCCAATGGGTGGCGACGACTTATTCGAGGCTAAATTCTACGGTTTGGGTGCAGACGGTACTGTTGGTGCTAACAAGAACTCAGTTCAGATTATCGGTAACAATACTAACAAGTATTGCCAGGCATACTTCTCTTACGACTCTAAGAAGTCTGGTGGTTTCACCTGCTCTCACTTGCGTTTCGGCGACAGCCCTATCCACAGTGCATATCAGGTAAATACTCCTAACTTCGTAGCTTGCCATGTACAGGCTTACCTCCACATGTACGATGTAACTCGTGGTTTGCGTAAGAACGGTTTCTTCCTGTTGAACACTATCTTTGATGGTGAGGAGTTGGTTAACTTCATCCCTAACAAGGTAAAGCGTTACTTCGCTCAGAACAACATCACTGTTTACTATATTAACGCAACTAAGATTGCTCAGGAGATTGGTCTCGGCAACCGTACCAACACCATTCTCCAGTCTGCATTCTTCCGTATTACAGAGGTTATTCCTTTGGATCTCGCTGTAGAGCAGATGAAGGCATTCATCGTTAAGTCTTACTCTAAGAAGGGTCAGGACGTTGTTGACAAGAACTTCGGCGCTGTAGACCGTGGTGGTGAGTACAAGCAGTTGACAGTAGATCCAGCTTGGGCTAACCTCGCTGACGATGAGGCTAAGGAGGATAACGCTCCAGCATTCGTTAAGGAGCTCGTTCGTCCTATCAACGGCCAGGCAGGTGACCTCTTGAAGGTTTCTGACTTCGTTAAGCACAACACAGTTGACGGTACATGGCAGAACGGTACTGCAGCATTCGAGAAGCGTGGTGTTGAGGCATTCGTACCAGTATGGAACGTAGAGAACTGTATCCAGTGTAACAAGTGTTCATTCGTTTGTCCTCACGCAGCTATCCGTCCATTCGTATTGACCGATGAGGAGCTCGCAGGCATCGAGGGTCTCGCGACTCAGGATGTTAAGGCACCTAAGGCTTTGGCTGGAATGCACTTCCGCGTCGAGATTTCAGTACTCGACTGTCTGGGTTGTGGTAACTGTGCTGACGTCTGTCCAGGTAAGAAGGGTGAGAAGGCGTTGACAATGGTTCCATTCAACGTTGACGCAGAGGATATGGTCAAGGAAGCAGCTAACTGGGAGTATCTCGTACACAAGGTAGCTTCTAAGCAGGATCTCGTAGACATCAAGCAGAGCCCTAAGAACTCTCAGTTCGCTCAGCCATTGTTCGAGTTCTCTGGTGCTTGCTCTGGTTGTGGTGAGACTCCATACGTCAAGTTGATTTCTCAGCTCTTCGGCGATCGTCAGATGATTGCTAACGCTACTGGTTGTTCTTCTATCTACTCAGCTTCTATCCCATCTACTCCATATACAAAGAACGCTAAGGGTCAGGGTCCTGCATTCGACAACTCATTGTTCGAGGACTTCTGCGAGTTCGGTCTCGGTATGGTAATGGGTAACAAGAAGATGAAGGAGCGCATCGCTCACTTGCTCGAGGAGGCTAAGGCTCAGGAGCATGTTCCTGCTGAGTTCGTAGCTGCTGCTGACAAGTGGATGGCTAACATGAACGATTCTGAGGGTTCTAAGGAGGCTGCTGCAGAGTTGAAGCCTCTCATCGCTCGCTGAGAAGGGTTGCCCTATCTGCAAGGAGCTCAAGACTTTGGATCACTACCTCGTTAAGCGTTCACAGTGGATCATCGGTGGTGACGGTGCTTCTTATGATATCGGTTACGGTGGTCTCGACCACGTATTGGCTTCTGGTGAGGATGTTAACATCTTAGTACTCGATACTGAGGTTTACTCTAACACTGGTGGTCAGTCATCTAAGTCTACTCCACTCGGTGCTATCGCACAGTTCGCTGCTCAGGGTAAGCGTATCCGCAAGAAGGATCTCGGTTTGATGCAGACTACATACGGTTACATCTACGTAGCTCAGGTAGCTATGGGTGCTGACAATGCTCAGACATTGAAGGCTATCCGCGAGGCTGAGGCTTATCCAGGTCCATCACTCATCATCGCTTACGCACCATGTATCAACCACGGTTTGAAGCGTAAGGGCGGTATGGGTCGTTCACAGCACGAGGAAGAGTTGGCTGTTGAGTGCGGTTACTGGCACTTGTGGCGTTACAACCCACTGTTGGCTGATGAGGGTAAGAACCCATTCACACTCGACTCTAAGGCTCCTAACTGGGAGAACTTCCGCGACTTCTTGCTCGGTGAGGTTCGTTACCTCTCTGTACAGAAGGCATTCCCTAAGGAGGCTGATGAGCTCTTCTCTCAGGCAGAGAAGATGGCTAAGCTCCGTTACCAGACTTACGTTCGTAAGAGCCAGGAGGACTGGAGCGAGCAGATCTAATCTAGCGATATTTCAATAGGTTAAATATATAATCTCCGAAGACCTTGGTTGCGTTTTGCAATCAAGGTCTTTTGTTTTAAAATGCTCCATATTCATGTAAAATTGGAAATAAGTGATGAAACATATGGAAAAATCGTGATTTTGAGATTGGGTTCTTTAGGGGCAATTCTAATTGTTTTGTAAAGAAAGCAGAACATTCACATGTGGTATAAGACGGGCTGAAAGCCCAAAGCCCAGGGCGATGCCCTGGGCTATGAGCTTCTGCACTTTCAGGGCGTATTGGGTAATTTCAACCGTACAGATCGAACCATTATGGATTTTAATCCGCTAAAAGAAACGAAGCTAGAAGCGAAATCAGACTGAGCAATGTAAATAATCCTTACCCACCCAAAAGAAACCCCAAAAGGCAAAAATCAGTGCTTTTAGTGAAATTTCGAAGAAAAAATGCAAAATAAGAGGGTTAGAAAGGTGTTTTACCCCTACTAAGGGTGAAAAATGCCCCTCCTCGGACATAAAACAGCCTCTGAGATGATATATTTTTAACAAAAGCAACATAAAACAAGGATAAAATGCAGAATTGAACAGTATAAAAGCTAACTTAAGTGGCTTAATATGTAGATAATTATTATACACAGAACGTTAGAGTAGAAATACAACAAAATGCACATAACACGCTAATAGCCAATACATTCTGAAATACAGACAACCTATATCAGGTAAAATTCACAAGTTCATCTAGCGTGTCATTAAGGGTCAAGGTCATTAAGGGTCATTTTCATTTTCGGGGAGAAAAACCTATAGTATATATATAAATAAATATTTATATATACTATAGCTCAAAATGACACTTTCATTTTTCTAAATGACCCTTAATGACACGCTGGCTTTTATCCTTACACCTCACCATCAGATTGTTCTGCAATAAAGTTCAGCTAGAAAACCAATAGAAATCAGTATCAATCAATCACTTACACTACTTCTCCGAAAGAAAGTCAGGGTAAAGCTTGCATTCTGCCCAAAAATGTTGTATCTTTGCACCGAGGCAATCGAAAGAACAGCCTTTTGTGCCTTGCTCAGGTCTTCTCTTAAGACCAACACGGGTCATAAATGATGGCAAGCGCTGGTCATCAATGAAGACCCCGAAAACGGCAGGAACGGGGCATTCTGGGGAGTTGCTTAAAGAAACAAAAATTTGAACAAGAAGAAAATAATATGATTACAGTTGATGGATTGACCGTAGAATTTGGCGGCACCACCCTATTCAAAGACATTTCCTTCCAGATCAACGAGAAGGACCGTATAGCCCTGATGGGAAAGAATGGCGCAGGAAAGAGCACATTGCTCAAGATTATCGCTGTGAGAAATGCTACTCGTGGCACCGTTTCCGCTCCCAAGGATTGCGTCATCGCCTATCTGCCTCAGCATCTGATGACCGAAGACGGCAGAACCGTATTCGAGGAAACCTGTCAGGCGTTTGCCCATCTGCACGAAATGCAGGCTGAGATTGACCGCATCAACAACGAGCTCACCACCCGTACCGATTACGACAGCGATGATTACATGCAGCTCATTGAGAAAGTATCCTCTCTCAGAGAAATTCTACGCCATCGACATGACTCATTTCGAGGAAGATGTAGAGAAGACGCTGCTCGGTCTCGGTTTCGAGCGCTCTGATTTTAACCGCCCTACAAGCGAGTTTTCGGGAGGATGGAGAATGAGGATTGAACTGGCAAAACTGCTCTTGAAATCGCCAGACGTACTGCTGCTCGATGAGCCAACCAACCATCTCGACATCGAATCTATCGGCTGGCTCGAAGACTTCATCATCAACAGTTCGAAAGCAGTAGTTGTCATCAGCCACGACCGAAAATTCGTTGACGACATTACAACAAGAACCATCGAAGTAACCATGGGCCGCATCTACGACTACAAAGCCACTTACAGCCAATATCTGGAACTGCGCAAGGAACGCCGCGAACAGCAGATGAAGAAATATGAAGAACAGCAGAAGATGATTGCTGAAACCAAGGACTTTATAGAACGCTTCAAAGGCACTTATTCTAAAACCTTCCAGGTGCAGAGCCGCGTGAAGATGCTAGAGAAACTGGAACTTATCGAAGTGGATGAAGAAGATACAAGCCGCCTCCGACTCAAGTTCCCGCCGAGCCCACGAAGCGGTGCTTATCCGGTTCAGATGAGCGATGTGGCGATGTCGTTTGATGGCAAGAAGATTTTCAGCGGCGTGAATCTTACCGTAGAAAGAGGCGACAAGATTGCCTTCGTGGGAAGAAACGGAGAGGGTAAGTCAACGCTTGTGAAATGTATCATGGGTCAGCTTCAGAACGAAGGAAAGTTGGAATTGGGACATAATGTGCAGATAGGTTATTTCGCCCAGAACCAGGCTTCTCTGCTCGATGGAGAACTTACCGTATTCCAGACCATTGATGATGTTGCCAAAGGTGAAATTCGCAACAAGATACGCGATTTGCTCGGAGCATTCATGTTTGGCGGAGAGGATTCTACCAAGAAGGTGAAAGTATTGTCGGGAGGTGAGCGCACCCGCCTTGCCATTCTCAAACTGCTGCTGGAGCCGGTGAATCTGCTGATTCTCGATGAGCCTACCAACCACCTCGACCTGAAGACCAAGGATGTGCTGAAACAGGCCTTGCTCGATTTCGACGGAACGCTCATCGTAGTTAGTCACGACCGTGATTTCCTCGATGGTCTTGTCAGCAAGGTTTATGAGTTCGGTCATGGTCGCGTCCGTGAACATCTCTGCGGCATTTACGAATTCCTGGAATCTAAGAAGATGGAAAATCTTCAGGAACTGGAGAAGAAGCAATAGCCCCTATTCTATTGTTTTCTTATCAATAAATATTTTAAGCATAAAACAAAAGTCCTGATGTTTCAAAACGAAACATCAGGACTTTATTTTTCTATCTATTCGGAAAACCATTCCCGAAAAATTCTATTCGGAAAAACTTCCTTCCGGAATTACCAAAGCTCCAGGCGCTGGTTCTTAGGAATGAACAGCTTGTCGCCCTGCTTTACACCAAATGCCTCATACCATGCATCGATGTGAGGAAGCGCACCATCAACACGCCACTTGCCGAGAGAATGAGGATCATTCTTTACGCGGTTGCGGATTTCCTTATCAGTAATGTTCTGTCCCCAAACACCTGCATAGGCGAGGAAGAAACGCTGGTCAGGAGTGAAACCATCCTTGTTCTTCAATGGCTTCTTAGCAGTAGCATTCTTGAAGGCATTGTATGAAACCATCAAACCACCATGGTCGGCAAGGTTCTCGCCGAGGGTGAAACGGCCGTTGGCATTCAGATCAGGCAACACCTTGATGTTACTGAAGAAATCAGCATACATATCAGCACGCTTGTTGAAACCTTCTGCATCTTCAGCTGTCCACCAGTCCTTCAGATTACCGCTAGCATCATACTGACGACCCTGATCATCGAATCCGTGAGTCATCTCATGACCGATTACTACGCCGATAGCACCATAGTTGAATGCAGCATCAGCCTTAGGATCGAAGAAAGGATACTGGAGAATACCAGCTGGGAAGCAGATCTCATTGGTAGTAGGATTGTAGTAAGCGTTCACGGTCTGAGGAGTCATGAACCACTCATCCCTATCTACTGGCTTTCCTGCCTTCTCTGCAATCTCCTTATCGTTGGCAAACTTGCGGCAAGCCATTACGTTCTCATAATAGCTCTTAGATGGGTCGATGCTGAGCTTGCTGAAATCAGTCCACTTGTTAGGATAACCAATCTTTACATAGAACTTGTCGAGTTTGTTGTGGGCAGCTTTCTTTGTAGCATCGCTCATCCAGGTCTGAGCATCGATACGCTGACCGAGGCTGATCTGAAGATTCTTCACGAGTGTCTCCATCATCTTCTTAGAGCTTTCTGGGAAATAGCGCTTACAGTAGATGCTACCGAGCGCCTCGCCCAACTGAGCCTCAACCTGAACAGTAGCGCGCTTCCAAAGAGGATAATCCTCCTTACGGCCACTCATAATCTTACCGAAGAATTCGAAACGGGCTTCGCGAATCTCATCGCTGAGGTAAGAAGCAGAACTACAGATGATGTCCCACTCCATCAAAGCCTTCAATGTGCCTGCACATTCTGCAGCTGCCACCTTGTCATAACCGAAAGAAAGCAGGCTGACCTACGATCATCTCCTTGAGATATTCGCTCTTGATTCCCTCGGCGTTGGCAAGTGCCTCGAGAGGAATGTTAGGATAATTCTCCTTGAATTCTGCCAAGGTCATCTTGTTGTAGTTGGCCTGAGGATCACGAAGTTCGGTACGGCTCTTAGAGAAAGTAGCGAGCGTTGTTTCGTGAAGGAATACGGCAGAAGCCTTCTTGGCAGCTTCATCAGCAGAGAAACCATAGAGCTGGAACATCTTGCTGAGGTAAGACTTATAAGCCTCACGGATAGCTACGGTTGCAGCATCGTTGTTGAGGTAATAATCCTTGGCACCGAGAGTAAGACCGCCCTGCATCAGGTTGTAGATGTTCATGGTTACGTTCTTCTCATCGGCAGCGAAACCTGCGCCATAGCTCAAGCCGAGCCCCATCCATGCATACTTAACCTGAAGCTTCTGAAGCTCGTCCTTGGTCTTGGCAGCTTCTATCTCATCCATCAGAGGCTTTACTGGAGCGATTCCAGCCTTGTTGCGGCTGTCAACATCCATAGAGAGTTTGTAGAAATCAGACAATTTCTGCTCAATGGTTCCAGCCTTGTAAGTCTTCTTCTGGAGTTCAGAAAGAATGGTGTTGATGCGCTTGTTATTGTTCTCAGCCAGCTGGTCAAAACTGCCATAACGGCTGTAAGCGGCAGGAAGAGGATTGCTCTTCTGCCATCCACCTGTAGCAAACTGATAGAAACTGTCTGCTGGCTTCACTGTCTGGTCGAGATTGCTCATGACAAGACCCGATTTATTCTGAGCATCAGCGCCTAATGGCAAAGCTGCAATCAGCATCATCGGTAAGATCATTTTCATTTTCATTTTCTTCTCTTTATTTTATATTAATGTTACTATTATTTCGAAACTTCTTCCAGTTCTTCCGAAAGGAGCATCCAGCGCTCGTTCTCCTCATCGAGGCTCTTCATGAGTTCGGTGTATTCGGTCACGAGTTCCATGTTGGTTGCATTTTCCGGTTTCATCAGAAGTTCATCAATCTCCTTCTTTCTCGCTTCCAGTTTTCAATCTTCGCCTCGCATTCCTTCACGGCTTTCTCAGCCTTACGGATCTTCTTCTGCTGTTCCTTATGTTCAGCGTAGCTCTGCTTGCCGGATGTGGCAGAGGCAAGACTGTCGGCTGTAGAACCTGATGCGACAGAAGAACCGGAAGTATTGGCAGAAGGCGAACCGGCAGAAGCCATACTCTGGTTGGCAAGAGCCTGATTAATATTCTCGGCATTATGGGCACGGAGATAATCGTAAATACCACCGAGATGCTCACGAACCTTGCCGCCGCCAAACTCATAGACCTTATCTACCAGACCATCGAGGAATTCACGGTCATGGCTCACGATGATGGCTGTTCCATCGAAAGCCTTGATGGCTTCTTTCAGCACATCCTTCGACTGCATGTCGAGGTGATTGGTAGGCTCATCGAGAATGAGGAGATTCACCGGTTCGAGCAGGAGCTTGATCATAGCCAGACGGCTGCGTTCGCCTCCACTCAGAACCTTGACAAACTTCTCTGAAGTCTCGCCGCCAAACATGAAGGCGCCCAGGAGATCGTTCACCTTCAGACGCATTTCGCCTGTTGCCACATTGTCGATTGTCTGGAAGATAGTTAGATTCTCATCCAAGAGCTGCGCCTGATTCTGGGCGAAATAACCAATCTGCACATTATGACCAATCTTGAGAGTTCCGGTGAAAGGAATCTCACCCATGATACATTTTACCAGGGTAGATTTACCCTCGCCGTTCTTACCCACGAAAGCCACCTTCTCGCCACGCTTGATGGTAAAGGTAACATGGTCGAAGACGGTGTGGGCGCCGTAATCCTTGCGCACCTCATCGCAGATGATAGGATAATCGCCACTTCTGAGACAAGGAGGGAATTTGAGGTGCATCTGCTTGTTGTCAACCTCATCTACCTCGATAGGCACGATTTTCTCGAGCTGCTTGATTCTGCTCTGCACCTGAACCGCCTTGGTAGGCTTGTAGCGGAACCGCTCGATGAAATCCTTGATGTCGGCAATTTCCTTCTGCTGGTTTTCGTAAGCACGGAGCTGCTGCTCGCGGCGTTCAGCACGCAACACCACATACTCATCGTATTTCACCTTATAGTCTTCTACCCTTCCGCAAGTAATTTCGAGGGTACGGTTAGTTACATTGTTGATGAAAGCACGGTCGTGGCTCACCAGAACCACAGCCTTGGCACTCTGCGCCAGGAACTGCTCCAACCACTGGATACTTTCAATATCAAGGTGGTTGGTAGGCTCATCGAGGAGCAGGACATCAGGCTTCTGCAACAGAATCTTGGCAAGTTCGATACGCATTCGCCAACCGCCGGAAAACTCCTTGGTTGGGCGATCGAAATCATCGCGCGTAAAGCCAAGACCGCTCAAGGTACGCTCTATCTCAGCCTCATAGTTTTCGCCACCCATCATCATGTAGCGTTCATGTTCCTGGGTAAACTTCTACGAGCTGAGCATAGCTTTCGCTCTCATAGTCGGTGCGGTCGGCCATTTCCTGCTGCATCTTGTCCAGACGCGCCTTCATTTCGGTATTATGGGCGAAAGCCTTGCGGGTTTCCTCCTTCACGGTCGTATCGTCCTGCAGTTTCATCACCTGTGGCAGATAGCCGATAGTGGTTTCGTTAGGAATAGCCACAACGCCATCAGTAGGTTTCAGCAAACCGCAGAGAATCTTGAGCATTGTAGATTTTCCGGCACCATTCTTACCCACCAGGGCAATGCGGTCGCGGTCGTTGATGACGAAACTTACATCATGAAAGAGAGGCTTAACGCCAAACTCTACTTTCAGTCCTTCTACTGAAATCATCTATTTTAATTTATAATTTACAATTAATAATTTATAGTTTTCCTAACTCCTTTTACGGAATGAGCAGGGATGAATCTCCATAGCTCAGGAAACGGAAATCATGCGAAAGAGCATAATCGTAAACCTTCCTCCAGTCGCCCTTGAGGAAAGCACTCACCAGAAGCAGGAGTGTACTCTGAGGCTGATGGAAATTGGTGACCAGCATCTTCACAATCTTATACTGATAGCCAGGAGCAATGATAATCTGCGTGCTGGAATGGAGAGCCTCAAGCCGTTGCGGTCCAGATAATCGATGATTGCCTGGATAGCCTGCATCGGAGTGATTCCATCTACCAGATTGCCATCTTCAGAAAGCTCGTAAGGATCCCACTGGTTTACATGCAGATCGTCTTCATTTGCCTCAGGATGCTTCAGCAGATGAACACCCATGTAATAGAGGCTCTCGATGGTACGGACGCTGGTGGTTCCTACGGCAATGACCCGACACTCGTGCTTGATGAGTTTTTCCAGGCTGCGGCGATGAACAACAATGTATTCCGTATGCATCTGATGGCCTTCGATTTCAAGACTCTTCACCGGTTTGAATGTGCCGGCTCCTACATGCAGGGTTACTTCTTCGCGGTCGATTCCATGCGCATCAAGATCCTTGAGAACCGCATCGGTAAAATGAAGTCCGGCAGTTGGAGCAGCCACACTTCCCTTGATTTTAGAATAAACCGTCTGATAGGTGGTCTTGTCGCTCTCCTCTGTCTTGCGGTTGAGATATGGAGGAATAGGCAACTCGCCTACTGCTTCGAGAATCTCAGCGAAAGACACCTTGTCGTTGTCCCAATCAAAATCAACCCAATAGTTGGTTCCTCCGCCTTTGGCAACCATTTCCTGCGCTTCAGAACTGAGAGCATCTCCGCGTCGCATAGTGGCGCTGAGCGTAAGCTTGTGGCCCTTGATTTCGAAATCACGCTTCAGGCTTCCCTCTTTCCATTTCTTCAGATTACCGATCATGCAGAGCCATGAACAATGTCCGGCGGTCTGGAACATGAGTTCATAATCAGTAGGTTCTGCAGGCTCCATCAAGAAAACCTCAATAAGCGCACCTGTTTCCTTGCGGAAATGCAGACGCGCTTGTATCACCTTGGTATTGTTGAATATCATCAAGGCTCCTTGAGGGAGATATGTGGGAAGATGATGGAAAACATCATCGCTTACCTCGCCGTGCTTATAGACCAGCAGTTTGCTGTGGTCGCGCTGCGCGATAGGGAATTTTGCGATGCGCTCATCCGGTAAATCATAGTTATAATCACTAATCTTAATGTGTTTTGTATCCATTATTTATTTTACTTTGAACTTTCTATTTTAAACTTTTATGCTTGTACTAAAGATTTGCCATCTGGCAGGTGGCATAAAGCACAACCATGATAAGGGTAAATATCACTACGGTCATGATTTTATCTACATCATCATAGTCGTAACCCGTACTCGTATACTGGTTGGAAATATACTTAATTTTTGGGGAGATGCGGTAATACATCCTGATGTAGATAAGATAAACGACAACTCCCACCACTGCTCCGATAGCCAGACCGCAAAGAATGTCGACCGGATAATGAACACCCAGATAAAGACGGGTCCAGCAGTTTACGAGCGACCATAATAACAGGGTCCACGTAACCAGTTTGCTGCGGATAAGCAACGAGAAGAAGATGGCTATAGAAAGCGTATTAGCCGCATGAGCCGAACAGAAGCTGAAACTCTTGAGGCGCATATTGTCAACCACCTGGACCGTATACTTGAACATCGGGTCGCTGGAAGGTCTGCATCTTTCAGCCAGCGGCTTGATGATTCCATCCACCAGTCCATCAGCCAGAAAGATACAGAGCACCGCTCCTCCAACCACGAGCGCAATCTGCCCCATCATCTCGTTGTTTCTTATCACAACAACGAAGAGGACGACATAAAGCGGAATCCATGTCCAGCCCGATGTAAGCGCCATCGCCATCTGATCGAGCCAGACATTCTCGCTGCCGTTAAACACATGCAACAGCTGCATGTCAAAATCTTGTATCCTACTAAAATCCATTCTCTTTATTTTAATCAGATTTTATCTTAATCAGATTTTATCTTAATCAGATTTCCTCAATTGCCTTGGTTTCAATCCAGCCTTCTCTGCCGTCTCCTACCTTGATTTCACGCCAGCCTTTCATCGCCTTATCGGTAATATCAACGCGGGTTCCTTCATGCAGCAGGAAGAGGTCAGCACTCGTCTTGGCTGGAGTCTTCTTCACATTGACCGAAGGAGCGATGATGATGGCTCCCGTACGGTTAATGAGCATCTGCCGCTGCTGGTAAGCAAAGAGATTGCTCAGCAGGAAGACTGCCACGAAGAAGATTCCACCGAAGAAACCTATCTTGCGCAACACGATATGCGGACCGAAGAGATAAACCAAGACCAGAACCAGCGCCATGATGATGGCAATGATGCCTGTCTTAGCCCAACAGTCAACACTCGTAAAGTTAACCAGCGCCTTCCACCAGGTTACGAAGAACATCTCGCTTTTCGGAGTAATCTTATCGATGGTTTTGCTACGTGCAAACTGAAGGTTGAAGCTGATGTCTTCATCGCCTGGCGAGAGCAGATGGGCACGCTCATAATTGAGCACAGCCTTGGTAATATTGTCTGTACGGTAATAAGCATTGCCCAAGTTATAGTAAACTTCGGCAGAAACACCATAATTGTTCAATATTTCCTCATAGTCGCGTATGGCCTGCTGATAGTTACCTTTCTGATATTCCGTATCAGCATTGTTCTTGGTTACAGCGCCTGCAGAAACAGAGCAGCCCAACATTACCATGATCATCATGACGAACGAATATCCGGTTGCACTCTTCTTACGCTGCTTACGCGTTGCATTGATAGCATTTTCTATATCCATAATAGCAGTCATTGCTGATTCGAATGTACGGTTCATATTGCCGGCAGGGTCGCCCGGCGCATAGCGTTCAAACTCACATTCATCGAGCGCAGTTGTAAACTTCTCGATAGTTCTCTCCTCAACGCAATGTTTTTCGAGCATAGCCTGAATGTTTTCACGTGAGAGCTTTTCGGCTGGCATGTTGAGCTTGTAGCTTACATAGCCCCACAAAGCACGGAGCACTTCATCGTAGAATTCTTCCTGCTTGCCACCGAGCATCAGCAGATGAGCCTTCTTCAGGCGCTTGGTTGCTATCTTGTTTGCCTTGTTGGAACGGACCTTTACAAGGTCGGCATTCTCGAGAGCACGGCGGCGGAAGACTATGAGCAGGGCAAAGAAGGCTGCCAATGGAACCAGCAGACTGGTCCAGTAGCCGAAGCTTCCGTAGAACATATCGTCAATATCATGGAGCTTAGACTTGCCCAGTTTCAGCGCGTGAATGTCCTTATCCTTGTTGCTGAAATCTGATGTTTCATTGCCTGAAGTTCCATCGCCCTTCTCTACGTTCAGCGTAAACGGCTGGGTCTTGATTGTCTTGTACTTGTTAGCAGAAGTATCATAATAGGTGAATTCTACCGCAGGAATGGTATAATTTCCCTGATTACGAGGTACAGCCAGGAAGTCATAAATCATATTGCCTTCTACGCCATTGGCTGTAAGGCGGGTCTTGTCTGTCACCTTCGCATCGTACTTGTCAAAATCCTTAGGGAAGGTAATGACAGGCTGCTTGAGCAGCTTCAGGTTTCCGATTCCTCCTACCACTACACGGATGGTGATAGGTTCTCCAGCCTTTACTTCCTTCTTGTCGATGGAAGCAGTAATATTAAATTTACCTACACCGCCCGAGAAGTTGGCAGGGCGCTGAGGCAACGGATCAACCTGAATTTTCACACTAGGAGCTATAATATCTTTCTTTACTTCAACATAGCCGGAGCCACCATTGAAGAAAGCTTCCATCGGGTCAACATTTCTGTTCTGCTGAACTACGATTCCCTTGAAGGTAATGGCTGGAATAGTGAGGTTTCCCGTCATCTGCGGATACATAACATACTGGCTCCATGTAACACATCGGTAAGGTCGGCCGTTTACGGTTTCAGTATGGAAAGCCTTCTGCTGAGGCAGCGGAACTTCCTGGTTGTGGAATCCCTTCAGGTCAGGCATCTTGCCTTCCAACTGGGTAAGGTCTACCTGCGTGTAAACCTTATAAGTAAGGAGCACCGGTTCCTGTTCGTGAACACGTCGCTTGTTGGCTGTAACCTTGATGAAGAGGTCGCGGCCTGATATTCTTGATCCGGCAGTTCGCATACGTGGTTCATTATAATCATTCTGTCCGTGCATGGAAGGTGCACCGTTGTTGCGTGCAGCATGGCCAGAAACCGTAATCTTAACCGGATGGGAAGAGAGTTTTTTACCATTTACGATGGCATGAGAGGCACCAATGCCAAAGGTTCCGTTCTTAGCTGCGTAGAGCGTATAGGTAATGGTTACCGACGATGAAGAGGAAGTATGGCCATTGATCATCTGATAACTGGACTGCGATGAGGTGTAAGGACCTGCGATTACCTCAAGTCCTTCTCCTACTCCGCCCAGACGGAATTCCTCTACATCACGTGTATTGATGGTATAGGCCACACGGAAGTTTTCGCCCGCCGCCACGTGTGTTGGTGCCGACACACTGATACGCTGGGCTTTCAGCTGCAAACTGAAGCCCAGAAGCATTGCCCATATAATAATAAACCAACCTATATGTTTCATGTTCAAATTTATTATGCTCGTTGTATTATTTTACTTTTTACCAGTTTTTCTCATATTGCTTTCTGCGAGGCTGACTCATCGCTTTCTGCATCTTGCGCTTCGTATCCTTCTCCTGCTGGATGGCAGCGTTCAAGAGTTGTTCAGCATTATCTTTGCTCATCTTGTCCTGATTGTTCTGATTCTGCTGATTGTTCTTATTCTGGTTGTTCTTGTTTTTGTCGTTCTTGTTCTTGCCTTTATTCTGATCTTTGTTCTGATTGTCTTTGTTCTTGTCCTTGTTTTTATCCTTTTTGTTCTTATTCTTATCGTTTTGCTTGTTCTGCTTCTGGTTTTTGAGCAGTTTCTTGCAGAGGGCAAGATTATATCGGGTTGCATTGTCCTGCGGATTGCAGCGCAGGGCGTTCTCATAACATCCTATGGCCTGCGCATATTGCTGATGCTGCTGCATGACCACACCCATATTGTGGTAACTTCTGGCGCGTCGCATCTTGTTCGTTTCCAGTTTCGAAGCATTCTCAAACTGTATCATTGCCATCGAATCCTTCTGCTGCATCATCAGGGCGCAACCCAGATTATAGACAGCCTGCGCATTCTTCTGGTTCTTGGAGATAGCCTTGCGATATTGCGTTTCGGCTGCAGCCCACTTCTGTTTATGATAGGCGCGGTTTCCCTGGCGGATGAAGTTGCGGTCGTTCTGTGCTCCCACCTTCGCCAAGCCCAGCACCATCAAGGCAAAAACCAATATATATCTTAAATATCTCATTCTTATTATATAATAATGTATAAACGTTTATCAGAAAGGCTTCCTGATGTCTTTCTTAAAAAACTTGATGTTTCGGAGCAGAGGATTCTTTACCTCAAGCAGACAGATTTCGATGATAAGCAACAGGATGACAAGAATACCTACAGCCTGGAACTGTTCATCATAGGCGCTGTAAACCACACTCGTCACATCGCCTTTCTGCAATTTGGCAATATCATCATTCAATGCTCTTTCCGCATCGCTGGTATTATCTACATGAATGTACTGACCCTTGCCTGCCTGGGCAAGTTCCTTGCACATCTGCTCATTCAGAGCGGTCATTACGGTGTTGCCCGCATTGTCCTTCAGATAAGAGCCGTCGCCCATAGGGATTGGCGCTCCCTTGGTGTTTCCTATGCCCAGGATAAAGACATTGATTCCTTTCTTGTTGGCAGCAGCCGCTGCCTCCTGTGCGCCAGGCTCATGGTTTTCGCCATCGGTAATAACGATGATGGCTCTGCCCACATTCTCCTGCTGGGTGAAACTCTTGGAAGCCAAATCGATGGCAGCTCCGATATTGGTTCCCTGTGTCTGGATAAGACCAGGGGTTATGTTCTGGAGAAACATCTTTGCCGAAACATAATCGGTGGTGATTGGCAACTGCACGAAAGCATCGCCTGCAAAGACGATGAGTCCAATCTTGTCGTTGTTAAAGTTGTCGACCAGATTTTCGACAAGCATCTTACTCTTGTCCAAACGGGATGGAACTACGTCTTGACAGAGCATGGAATTTGAAATATCGAGGCAGATGATGGTTTCAATACCATGTCGCTTATCGTGAGAAATCTTGCTGCCCATCTGCGGGCGAGCTACCATCACGATAAGAAGCGCCAAGGCTGCGAGCATCAGCACAAACTTCACTGTAGGGCGATATTTAGAGATGTTGGGCATGAGCTGTTTCAGAAGCTCCGGATCGCCGAGTTTCTTCAGTTTAGCCTTTCTTCTTCTCCATCCTATCAGCCTGATCAGAATCAGTACTGGTATAATCCACAACAGCCAGAGAAATATAGGATCTTCAAATCTTAACATTTTCTATTCTAATTATATCTTCTATTCGATTATCCGATAATCAGTAAAATATCTCCGATAACTGGTAAAATATCTCCGAAAGATAGCGGAATATCTCCGATAATCAGCAAAATATTTCAGTTTCCGGATTACGGAATTCTTCTGAACCAGGTGATGCGGAGCAGGATTTCTACCAGCAATACCAGGAGAGCTGCCAAGGCGAATGGCTGATAAGCTTCATAGCGCTTAGCGAAATGCTTGACATTAAACTTGGTTTTCTCCAGTTTATCAATGTCCTTGTAAATCTTCTTCAGCTCGTTATTGTTCGTAGCGCGATAGAAATTACCATCGGTTGTCTGCGCAATATCGCTCAGCGTCTTCGTATCTATCTCTACCGGAATATTGACGTACTGTACTCCTCCTGCCACAGGCATTGGATAAGGAGCCACCTTGTTGGTTCCTACACCGATGGTGTAAACACGTATTCCGTAGCTTTTGGCAATCTCTGCTGCGGTCATTGGCGAGATTTCACCCATGTTGTTACTGCCGTCGGTAAGAAGAATCACAACCTTCGATTTTGACTTAGAATCCTTCAGGCGGCTCACGGCATTGGCCAATCCCATTCCCACTGCAGTACCATCGTCAATCAGTCCCCGGGCGGCAATATCCGTACGGGTTGCCTGCAAGAGGCGCAACAGACTGGCATGATCGGTTGTCATCGGGCACTGGGTGAAAGCTTCACCGGCAAAGATAGTCAGACCGATGTTGTCGTTCGGTCTTCCTGAGATGAATTCTGTAGCCACATCCTTAGCCGCTTCCATACGGTTTGGTCTCAAATCTTCGGCAAGCATAGAGGTGGAAACGTCCATCGCCAACATAATGTCAATGCCTTCTACCGTCTTGTTGTCCCAAGCCGTATGCGTCTGCGGACGAGCCATCGCACAGACGATGAGCACAAAGCAGATGCATCTCAGCACCATTGGCAGATGGATGAGACGCACACGCAGGCTCTTCGGAGCATATTGATACTTTTTCGTGTCGCTCATGCGCATGGTTGGCGCATTCTTCTTCCTGTAGAGGAAATACCATAATATATAAGGTATCAGCAACAGGAGCAACAGAAAATAGCCTTTACTTGCAAATTCCATTTCTATATTTTTCTATTTATAGCCAGGCAAAGAGTTGCGGAATAAACCGCTTTGCCCGGCGAAACGTTTCATAAGTAAACCCTGCTTTACATCAGCAGCATGACTGACTGATAAATGATGTAACCCAACAGAGCCAGACCTACGATGGCTCCTATCCAGAGGAGCGACTTGATGAGGCGGCGCTGAGATTGCGTCTTCTGCTCTTCGTTGGTCAGCTGCGGAACCACCTTTTCTTCTGTAGGTTTCTCATCTGTCTTGGTCTGGTCGATGAAGTTGATGGCATTCACCAGGTTTGCGTCGTTCTCATTCACCAGAGTTTCATATTTGGCAAACTTCACGAGATCGGCAGTCTGGAAGAGTTCCTTCAGTTCATCTATCATCTTCTGGTCGCCTGCTTCGCGCAAACGTTCGATGATTTCGGCACTGGTCATCTCCATGGCATTGAATCCGAAACGGCTCACGATATATTCTCTCAGCGTATTGGTAAGCTGGGTGTAGTAAGCCTTCTGTGTTTCCTGATTCTCAACGTGCTGCTGCTTGATGACGTTGATTTGATTCAGCGCCTTTTCATGAGCCGGAACACGTTTTACGATGCGGATATGGGTGATAATTGGCTTATTGTTCTTCAGTCTGTTGCGCAGATAAAGCCATGCACCACAGAGGATTAACAGCAATAGGCTCAACCAGAACAGCGCGCTCCATTCGCTCCAGGAGAAAGGATTATCCTGAACATCCTTGGGCGGATAGAACTGGTTGGGATGAACCGTATCTACAGGCACGGTGAGCACCTTCAGCGCAAGCTGGTTGCCATGAAAGTTCTTGCCGTTTACCTTCACATTGAGCGCAGGAATCACGTACACCTTTTCATCAAATGAAGTCAGCGTATAGTCGCGACTCACCACCATTCGGTCGTCGCCTATGTGCGAAGTGTCGCCCTTACTCTGCTCTACCACTTCCACTCCCGGCGTAATTTGCTGCTGCGGCTTGAAAGATGGCAGTTGCACCTTATCGCCCTGCTTTACCGAAGCCTTCAGATGCAGCACGGTCTGCTGTCCTATCAGTATCTGGAGCGAGTCGATGCGTTGCTCTACCTGCTGGGCTTGAGCTAAGCCTGAGCACCCCAGGAGAGCGAGCGACAATATGATATTCTTTACTTTAAACATAGTTTCTTTACTTTGAGCTTTCGGTTTATCAGCCCCTCTGCTTGAAAAGCATCAGGAGCGCCTTCGAGAAGTCCTCGTTAGTGGCAATCGAAGTCCAGTCGACCTTGCTTTTGGCAAAGTCGGTTTTCAGATTCTCCTGCTGCATCAGCCATTGCTGGGTATGAGCCATTCGCAGTTTCTTCGAACTTGTATCAATATACATTTCGTGTCCGGTTTCTGCATCCATCACCTTGAGCAGTCCTACATCAGGCAGCACCTTGGCACGCGGGTCGTAAACCTGAATGGCTACTACATCATGTTTCTGGTTGGCAATCTGCAGCTGATGCTGGAAATCCTTATGATCGTAGAAGTCGCTGATTACGAAAGCTGTGCAGTGGCGTTTCATCACGCGGGTGAAATATTCCAGGGCGCAGCCGATGTCGGTACGCTGGCTTTGCGGCTGGAAGTTGAGCATTTCCCTGATGATATAGAGAATATGCTTTCTTCCTTTCTTAGGCGGAATGTACTTCTCGATACGGTCAGAGAAGAAGATGACACCTATCTTGTCATTGTTCTGAATGGCACTGAAGGCGAGTGTGGCAGCAATCTCAGTAGCCAGATCGCGCTTCATCTGCTTCATCGTACCGAAATCGAGCGACCCGCTGACGTCTACGAGCAGCATCACGGTAAGTTCCCTTTCCTCTTCAAACACCTTGACGTAAGGCTTATGAAAGCGGGCGGTCACGTTCCAGTCGATGTCTCTCACATCATCGCCATACTGATATTCGCGCACCTCGGCAAAGGCCATTCCCCTACCCTTGAAGGCAGAATGATACTGACCAGCGAAGATGTTCTGACTCAGTCCGCGAGTCTTGATTTCTATCTTCCGAACCTTTTTTAAGATATCTTGTGTATCCAAAATCCTAAACTATTAACTATAAACTATTAACTGTTAACTATAAACTGTTAACGATCAAGGCACTTCCACCTTATTAATGATGCGGCTTACGATTTCCTCGCTTGTCACATTGCTTGCCTCAGCCTCGTAAGAAAGGCCGATACGATGGCGCATTACGTCATGAGCCACAGCTCTTACATCTTCAGGAATCACATAGCCGCGATGCTTGATAAACGCATAGGCTCTGGCTGCCTTGGCAAGAGAGATGCTGGCACGAGGACTGCCGCCGAAGGTAATCATATCTTTCAGTTCGCCCAGTCCGTAGCGCTCAGGATAACGTGAAGCAAAGACGATATCGGCAATATACTGTTCAATCTTCTCATCGAGATAAACCTCGTTTACAATCTTGCGAGCCTTCAGAATCTCCTCAGCTGATGTTACAGGAGTAACCTCAGGAAGTCCGCCCTGGATATTCTCGCGGATGATGAGCTTCTCCTCTTCCAGTGTAGGATAATCAATGATTACCTTCAGCAGGAAACGGTCTACCTGTGCTTCAGGCAACTGATAGGTTCCTTCCTGTTCGATAGGGTTCTGTGTAGCCATTACCAGGAACGGACTAGGCAGTTTGAAGGTTTCATCACCAATGGTAACCTGGTGTTCCTGCATTGCCTCGAGCAGCGCACTCTGCACCTTGGCTGGGGCACGGTTAATCTCATCTGCCAAAACGAAATTGGCGAAGACAGGACCGCGCTTTACATGGAAAGCCTCATCTTTCTGTGAATAAATCTGAGTTCCCACCACATCGGCAGGCAACAGATCAGGAGTAAACTGAATGCGGCTATAGTCGGAGCTGATAAGCTGTGACAATGTCTTGATTGCAAGTGTCTTCGCAAGTCCAGGCACACCCTCAAGCAGGATATGACCATCAGAGAGAAGACCGATAAGAAGGCAATCTACGAGGTGTTTCTGACCTACGATAACCTTATTCATGCCCATTACCAGATTAGTAACAAACTGACTTTGTTGTTCTATCCGGATATTCAATTCGCGGATATCAATAGCTTCTGCCATAATTCTATATTTTTACGTTTAATTTCTTAATTCAAACAATATATTTCCAAAACTGAACGCAAAAGTACTCAAATTAAGCCACAAAAGCGAAAAAAGCTATCTAAATAATATTAAAAATGTTTCATAAAAGCTATTTTTAGGTTCTTTTAAAGAATAGCTTTTATGAAACAAACGAGATTTCAAATATTTTATCTGTTTTTATGCTTCATGTACCATGGATGAACCAAGAAATTGTACACCAGTAACGATACGATTGTTGCAAGAAGTGCATAGTGCAACATCCCTGATTCAACCATATTATATACAGGATGATCTACGTCAAAATGCGCTCTCGCCGGAAGATTATGGAACAGGAATCCGAGACCGAGTCCCAAGCTCAATCCCAATTCCCAAGCCAGGAAGAACGAATTCACGCTCGTGCCGCGCTGGCAATGTTTGGCAAGCTTGATATAGAAGAGCAGAAAACGGCTTCCGATAATTCCCAAGCTGAAACCCAACAAGGCTGGAACCAAGATTTCTACGGCAAACTCCTGACTTGCGAACGAAATCAGCTGAGCTGCTCCCAGTAGTACCAGACCTACTATTATCTGGCTTTTCAGATCTGCATCAGCAAATACAAACTTTTCTGCCAGGAACGCCAAGACCATTCCTCCGAAAATCATCAGAAAAATGCCAGAGGAATGAGGCAAAGAAAAGTATAATCCCGCAGAAAAAGTAATCAGGATGATATTGACAAAAAGCGGAGTTCCCTGTGGCAGATAGAAGCGGTCGAGGCTGAAAGTCTTAATTCCTTCGGCAGGTGCCTTAAAAGGAAACTTGGCACGAGAAACCAGCACGAAGGCTCCCAAAGCCAGCAACGAAGCCGTAGGGAAAACATAGCCCATGCCGAAATAGTTGTAAACAAAACATGCCACCAAGGGTCCTACGGCTATTGAAAAGCGGGCAAACCAGGAGGTAATATAATTAGCCTCGGTGCGCTGGAACGACTCGCAGGAATCAATAACCAGCGTACTGGCAAGCGACATCTGAGCCAGCCCCAGAAATGCTCCTAACAGGAAACGGACCGCCAGGAGAATCTCAAAAGAAAACCTGATGTTCCAGAACGTATCCAGATAGTAAAGAACCGAAAGGCAAACAACTACACCTAAAATGGAAAGTTGGCAGACCATATTCCTACGGTAGCGCTGCACCAGATAAGAGCAGAAGCCGCCAAACAGGAAAAGTCCAAAGCCGTATGCAAGAAGCACACACCCTATCTGCCACATCTGATACTTCTCCTGAAGCAGGATATAAGGAATGGCAAAAACGAGCATGTACACACTCGACATCAGCAAGAGGTTGGCAAAGCATAATCGCCAGAAGTCCTTGTGCCACAGCTTGATATGTACTGGTGTGTTTTGTGTATCCATTATTCTAAACTCTTTTATGAATCTATCGTATTTATACTCTCTTACACTTCACTAAAAAGAGAGTTAATGTTAGTAACTCTCTTCAGCGCTAGGATAATCTACGGTCTTCACCGCATCAATATAAGCCTTCACACCCTTGGTCATTTCCTCGCCTACCTGAGCAAAGTGGCGCAGGAACTTAGGCTTGAAACCCTGTGTCATTCCGAGTGCATCAGCATAAACCAGGACCTGTCCGTCGCAGCCGTTACCAGCACCTATTCCAATCGTTACAGCCTTCACCTTCTTGCTTACTTCAGCAGCGAGCTTAGCAGGAACCTTCTCCAGCACGATGGCAAAGCAGCCTGCTTCGTCCAGCGCAATGGCGTCGCTGATAAGTTTCTGTGCCTCAGCCTCTTCCTTGGCACGAATGCCATAACCGCCAAACTTATTAACGCTCTGCGGGGTAAGTCCGAGATGGCCATGAACCGGGATTCCGGCATTAACCAGCGCCTTAACAGTTTCGCAGATTTCTACGCCGCCTTCCAGTTTCAGAGCGTCTACACCCGTTTCCTTCATCATGCGGCAAGCATTGCGCAGCGCCTCTTCCTTGCTGATCTGATAGCTGCCGAAAGGCATGTCGCAAACCACGAAAGCATGCTGGCAGGCACGTGCCACGCTGCGGGCGTGATAAATCATCTGGTCTACGGTAATCGGCAATGTGTCTGCATTTCCTGCCATCACATTGCTGGCCGAATCACCTATTAATATAGAGTCAATTCCTGCAGCATCTATAATTCCGGCTGTTGTAAAGTCGTATGCTGTCAGCATGGTTACTTTCTCGCCAGCCTTCTTCATTTCTGCGAAGGTCTTGGTGGTAATTTTCTTCTTGTCAGTAGATAAATATCCCATTTTTTATTTTGATTTATTTATTGTTCTGCGTTGAATCTATTTCGCATTCTCCACGATGCGCTGCAAGTCAGCAAAGCTGAAACCTCTGTAATCATCTATCACATAGTCGGATAGCGGCTGGATGGCTTCTCTGCTGTTCGTTGTGGCAAGACCTAGGGTGAAGGCTCCTGAAGCTCTCACCGCCTTCAGTCCGTTAAAGCTGTCTTCCAGCCCTATACAGTCCTCCGGTTCCACACCGAAATAGGCTGCACCTTTCAGATAGCAGTCTGGATGAGGCTTGCTCTCGGCGAAATCCTCGCTGGTCAGCACGCGGTCGAAATAAGCCTTGAATTCCGGGTGACGGTCGTAGACATTCAGCATCTTCTGAATGTTGCTGCTCGTTACCACAGCGCATTTTACGCCATGCTGCTTCAAGTCGCTGATGAAGTCTTCGAACCCCGCAATATATTCATACTGCATGGTCTTTTCAAACTCATCCAGTCGGGCTGTAATCTTAGCCTGTTCCTCCTTTGCGCCTGTAAAACCTTCGATGTGGGCGAAGACGGCTTCATCGGTGAAATACTTGTCGTAAATCTGAACCAGAGTCTGTCCTTTGATGCGATATTCGAAATCGGGCATTTCCGGATGATACTCCCTGCCTATCATTCCCCAGAAGATGGAGTACTGTGATTCTGTGTCGAAAACCACGCCATCCAGATCGAAGAGTGCTGCTTTTATCATATTTCCTTGTCTGTTTTTATCTATTTTTGCTTAAATTATACTGAAAACGGGTGCAAAGTTACGCAAAAAACTTAATATACGAGCATAATCTGACAGATTTTGATGTTTTTATTACGTGTTTTCCGATTTTTTACACTACCTTTGCAGAAAAATCAGTAGAAATAAAGAAGAATACATATAATTATATGATAGAAATAATAGAGAAATACTTCCCGAACCTCACGGAAGAGCAGAAAAAGCAGTTCGAGGCACTCGATGCATTATACCGCGACTGGAACAGCAAAATCAATGTCATCAGCCGCAAGGACATCGATAATCTGTACGAGCACCACGTGCTCCATTCTCTGGCAATAGCCAAAGCCATCAATTTCCGTCCGGGCACGGAGATTCTCGATTTCGGCTGCGGCGGAGGTTTCCCGGGCATTCCGCTCGCTATCCTCTTCCCTGAATGCAAGTTCAAACTGATAGATGGAACGGGCAAGAAAATCAGAGTCTGCAACGAGGTGGCTACGGCCATCAATCTGCAGAATCTCAAGGCAGAGCACCTGCGCGGAGAGGACGAAAAAGGCAAGTACGATTTCGTGGTAAGCCGTGCGGTAATGCAGCTTCCTGACCTGATGAAGATTATCAAGAAAAACTTTAAGCAGAAGGGACAAAACGCTCTGCCTAACGGACTTCTGTGTCTGAAGGGCGGCAATCTAAAAGAAGAACTGAAGCAATACTTCAAGATTTCAGAAATCACTCCGCTCAGCACTTTCTTCGATGAAGAATGGTTCAGCCAGGACAAGCAACTGGTTTACGTTCCGGCTTAGAAGAGTGAAGAGTGAAAAGTAATCATAAAGTTCAAAGTAAGAAATGTTACATATAGAAAGATTTCAAGTAAACATGTTGCAGGAAAACTGCTACGTGGTGAGCGATGAGACCAAGGAATGCGTCATCATCGATTGCGGCGCCTTCTATCCGGAAGAGCGGACGGCTATTACACAATATATTAAGGAGAACCAGCTCAAGCCCGTTCACCTGCTCGTAACCCATGGCCATCTTGACCATAACTTCGGCAACAACACCATCTACCAGGAGTTCGGACTGAAACCGGAAGTATCGGCAGCAGATGAAAACCTGATGGAGGGACTCGCCAAGCAGGCAGAAACCTTCTATCAGATGCAGCTCGATTACCAGTTTCCGCCTATTGGCAGATTCTTCGAAGATGAAGAGGTCATCAAGTTCGGCAACCACGAGTTCCAGGTCATCGCCACTCCTGGCCACAGCAGCGGTTCCGTCACCTTCTATTGCGAGGCAGAGCACGTAGCCTTTACCGGCGACACCCTCTTCCACAACTCTATCGGCAGAACCGATTTCCCTGGAGGCAGCATGTTCCGCATCATCAACAGTCTGCGCCATCTCGGTCAGTTGCCTGACGAAACCCAGGTTCTCCCGGGTCATGGCGAATACACCAGCATAGGCGAAGAGCTCGCTCACAATCCTTATATGGACCGTTAAAACAGCATTTTTAAAAAGTCAGGAGATTTATCAGCGATGATCAAGAAATCGAATACAGAGAAGATCATTCTCGGCATTGACCCCGGAACCAACGTGATGGGCTATGGCGTAATCCGCATCATCGGCAACAAGGCCGAACTGATGGTGATGGGCGTCATCGACATGCGCAAGGAGAGCGATCCCTATCTCCGGCTGGGCAAGATCTTCGACCGCGTAACCGGCATCATCGACAGCTATCTGCCCGATGAGATGGCCATCGAAGCCCCCTTCTTCGGCAAGAACGTACAGTCGATGCTCAAGCTGGGCAGGGCACAGGGCGTAGCCATCGCAGCCGCCATTCATCACAGCGTTCCTATCCACGAATATGCGCCGCTCAAAATCAAGATGGCCATTACAGGACAGGGACAGGCTTCGAAGGAACAGGTGGCGGGAATGCTGCAGCGACTGCTCCATATTCAGCAAGACGAAATGCCGAAGTTCATGGACGCTACCGATGCACTGGGGGCAGCCTACTGCCACTTTCTGCAGATGAACCGCCCGGAGACCGACGCCAAGCACTACAGCAGCTGGAAAGACTTTGCAACAAAGAATCAGAGTAGAATAAAAAAATAAGAAAGATGCAAAAGATTATTAGCATTAAAAATGGTGTTACCCGTATGCCTGAATGGCGTATGGCAGACCCCGTAAACTTCGAGGCGTGCGATGGTGAACACATCGCTATCGTAGGTCCGAACGGTGGAGGAAAATCAATGTTTGTTGACATCATCGTAGGTCGCCACCCACTCCTGATGCACGACCCTGATTACGATTTCTCACCTAGTCAGAAGACAATGGTGAGCGACAACATCAAGTATATTACCTTCCGCGACACCTACGGAGGCGATAACGACCGCACTTATTTCCTGCAGCAGCGCTGGAACCAGCTCGAGATAGACGAGAACACGCCTATCGTAAAGGACAAGTTGGAAGAAGCCTACCGGATGGCTGGCGAAGACACTCCGGAGCGCAGAGCCCTGCAGCAGCACATCTACGAACTCTTCCACATGCAGCACCTGATGGACAAATACACCATCCAGCTCTCAAGTGGCGAGCTCCGCAAGTTCAAACTTGCCTCTACCCTCTTCTCAGAGCCTCGCGTGCTCATCATGGATAATCCGTTTATCGGACTCGATGCTGAAACCCGCGACCAGCTCAAGGAACTGCTCAAAACCCTCTCTTCTGAGCGAGCCCTGCAGATTATCCTCGTACTGAGCAAGAGCGATGATATTCCTGATTTCATCACCCACGTGGTAGAAGTGAAGGATATGAAGGTTCAGCCTAAGGTAACCCTCGCCGAATATCTTGCCGGCAGAGAATCCGCGCCTGCCCATGTGCTGAGCCCGGAGCTGGAACAGGCCATCGTAGACCAGCCTTACAGCGACCGCGAATATCACACCCAGGAAGTGGTGAAGATGAACAAGGTACGCATTCAGTATGGCGAGCGAATCATCCTCAACGACCTCGACTGGACCGTGATGAACGGCGAACGATGGGCTTTGAGCGGACAGAACGGAGCCGGAAAAAGTACGCTCCTCAGTCTGGTTTGTGCCGATAATCCGCAGAGTTATGCCTGCGACATCACCCTCTTCGACAATCCTCGAGGCAGCGGCGAAAGCATCTGGGACATCAAGAAACACATCGGCTACGTATCGCCTGAGCTTCACCGCTCTTACCAGCGCGACTTGCCAGCCATCCGCATCGTGGCAAGCGGCTTGATGGATTCCGTAGGCCTCTATGTAAAGCCGAAGGAAGAAGATATGGACAAGTGCCGCTTCTGGATGAAAGTCTTCGGACTGGAAGGTCTTGAAGACCGTGGTTTCCTGAAGCTCTCCAGCGGCGAACAGCGCCTCGTTCTCCTGGCACGTGCCTTTGTCAAGGATCCGGAACTGCTGATTCTCGATGAGCCGCTCCACGGACTCGACAACCGCAACCGCCGTCTTGTAAAAGACGTCATCGAAGCCTTCTGTCGCCGCCAGAACAAAACCATGATTATGGTAACGCATTATAAGGAAGAATTGCCAGCGTGCATCGACCACAGCATCTTCCTCTTGCGCCACACCAACGATTAAAAAGAATTAATAATTAATAATTTCAAAAAGATGAGATACATAATATTATTATTTGCGCTCACCCTCAGCATAGCTAAGGCAAGCGCCCAGGATGTATTAAACGAGGTGCTCCGCACTTCTGATGCAATCCTCAACGACACCACGAAGAGCATGGACGAGCGCCGTACAGCCCTCTTCAAGTTTGACGCAATGACCTACATGCGCAGCAAGATTCTGCCACCGTATGTAATGCTCGACAAAAATCTGAGCAAGGACACCTTGAACATAAAGGTTCGCTATCTCAACGAGCAGGCCTACGCCATGAGTGTTTATATTACGCTCTACCAGAAGCGACTGAAGGAGGCTTCAAACAAGAACAAGCCGCTCGTAACCCAGTTTTTCAAGCAGGCAACCATCGACCACAAGGCATTTAAGGATGCAGATACAGAGTTTACCCTGGCTTATTACAACACCCCGGATGTTCCTACTCCTTTCTGCCTCGACTGCGATTGGGTTTCAACCTTGGCATTTATCCGCAGCATCGACTGGTCAAAGCTTTAAGAAAATTCAAATATTTTTAAGTTATAATCGGTCTTCAAAAAGACCAACTGTACAAACCTCTTCCTTAGCTGTTGATTTGCTGAGGAAGAGGTTTTCTTTTAAAAACACATGATTTACTGAAGTTTCGCATGTAGGCTCCACACGCCCTGCAAGGGCAAAAGCTTTAGAATTCCAGGCAATTAGCAAAGCTTTTACACTATCATTCAAACAGTTACAAACGTATGCAAACACAGGTCGTTATTTTTAAAAAGCGGATTCTAAACTTCATGCAAAAAGCTTAATGACCTTAATGACCTTGACCTTAATGACCAAAAATGACATATTATCAACTCAACACCTATAAGCATCCTCTCAATACTCATTTTGCAAATGTAAAGTATTTATACCACAAACAAACATTCAAAAACTGGTGTTCCCCGGTCATTAAGGTCAAGGTCATTAAGGTCATTAAGGGTTTCGGGGGGAACGGAATATATATATAATATAATATTAAAATTATTTAATATTATATTATAAGAAAAGAGAGCGAGCGAAAAGTGCTTAATGACCTTAATGACCTTGACCTTAATGACCGCTTTTTCACGTTTCTTCGGCTACCTTCAATGCGTATTTTTCTGTTTTGCTATGTTTCTGCAATAAAGTTCTGATAGAAAACGATAGAAAGTATTATCTATCAGATACTTACGTCATTTTCGGAATAGAAAGTTAGGGTGAAAGCTTGCATTCTGTCCGAAAATGTTGTATCTTTGCACCGGCAATCGAAAGAACAGCCTTTTGTGCCTTGCTCGGGTCTACTATTAAGACCTACACGGGTTATAAATGATGGCAGGCGCCGGTCATCAATGAAGACCCCGAAAACGGCAGGAACGGGGCGTTCGGGGGAGTTGCAAAACAAAGGACTCTAAACATACTACAAACGACTATGATTAATTACAGTATCGTAATGCGTAGCGTGAACGCAAATCTTCTGGAAATCAACCAGGCGAAGTCACGCATCAACCAGGCGAAGAAGGAGGGTACAACCCCTGACCCAAAGGACCTGGAACTCGTGAAGACTGAGAAGCAGAATGCTTTCGCCATCTCGCAGTACACCGATATCATGACCATCGAGAAGTTTGCCAAGCACATCACTTCTCATGGCAGTGTTTATTCAAGAGCCGACATCAGCGCCATCCTCTACATCGCCGTAGACTGCATGCGTGAAATGTTGCTCGAGGGCAAGAAAATCCGTCTGGGCGACCTCGGTGATTTCTCTCTTCTTCTCACCTCAAAGGGTGCCGAGGATGCCGACAAGTTCACCGCTCAGAACATCACCGGTGTGAAGGTTCAGTGGGAGCCTGGTCAGGAGTTCAAGAACCTTCGCGATGACGCCGAGTTCAACCTCGTAGCCAGCCGCAGTGCTCAGGCAGCCGTCATCAAGGCGATTAAGGAGGGTAAGACCAACGTTGACCTCAACGCCCCAACTACTCCGGATAATACGCCAGGCGGTTCTACCCCAGGTGGTTCAAACACCGGTCAGACCGGCAGCGACGGCCAAGGCTCAGAATCAACCGGCGGCACTACCGGCAAGGACGATACTGGCGACGGCCTTGAATAGCCCAAGGATAGACTGGCTAGGGTGCTAGCCCCTAGCCCAGCCTATCCGCCCCCACAAAAAATTCAACATTCAACACTCAACATTCAAAAAAATGAAAACTTGGAAAACAATTCTGCAGATAGCCATCAGCATTCTGACCGCTATCGCTACTACGCTCGGAGTAACGAGCTGCATGGGATAAAAAACTGAGAAATCCGGTCATTAAGGTCACGGTCATTAAGGTCATTAAGGATTTCCAAAGAAAGTTAAAGGGAAACGAGTAAAAAATCATCATTTTTTTGCTCATTTTCCCTTTTTTTATTATCTTTGCCTTAAAAATTAATAATTGAACTTTCGTATGTGGTTCAAGTACGGGCTGAAGACCCAAAAGCTCCTAGCCCAGGGCTAGGGGCTTCTGCCCTTTACCTTTCCCTTCGGCCGGTGACCGTTGGTTCAGGGCGTGTGGGCAAAACTTGCGAAAGTTCAGTAGATAACAAAATAAAGAACGAAGAATTTCATTGAAATAATCTGATGGAAACAGAAAGAATTTTACTTCGATATTGGCAGGAATCAGATGCAGAGGCGCTCTTCAAGTACGCCTCCGACCCTGACGTAGGACCACGTGCTGGATGGCCGGCGCATAAGTCTGTAGAAGAAAGTCGGGAGATAATCCGGACATTCTTCCATAATGAAACGACATGGGCGATTGTGTTGAAAGAGACTGGCGAGGCTATCGGCTGCATCGGCTACTACACCCATGAAACCAGCAACATCCCTATCGGAGAAAACGACTGTGAGGTGGGCTATTGGGTAGGAAAGCCATTTTGGAACCAAGGAATCTGCACCGAAGCCTTGAAGCTGATGCTTGACTACTGCATCAACGAGAAGCATTTCGAAAACATCTGGGCAGACCATTTCACAGGCAATCCTGCATCAGGGAAAGTCATGGAGAAATGCGGTTTCTCAGACACCGGAATGCTGAACAGATGTAGCCAGCTTGTGGGTGGCGACAAGGAAATGGTCAAGGTGTTCAAGTACAACGGATAAAGGAGAAAATAGAATGATGAAACTCAATAACACCAAAAGTGAGTGGTTTATGTAAAAAGTTACGGAGAATATGAATTATCTCCGTAACTTTTTACATTTTCGGCTGATTTACCGCTTCAGCGCTATGTTATAATTATAATATTTGCTGTTGCCCGTAATATCCTCCAGCACCTGAATGAAAGGAGGAAACTTCACACTCTCGTTGGCAGAAATGCCGCGGGTTTCAAGAATCATCAGGTCGGAAACCGGCTCAAGAAACTCGTCGAGCTCGAAATACTGGCCCTTCCAGATAAAACTCTTGCGATGCTTATGAATGCGCTGGCGGTAAGGGTCTGCCTGCTGGAGCATATTCTCGTAGAGATTAGCGCTGATCTGTCGCTCGGTCTCAACCTGCTCGTTGTCGGCTACGCGCTTCTTAGTGGTGTGAACATATACGTACTTTCCACCTTCGAATCCGCGGCGACGGAGACGGATCTCGCTGCCTGGTTCTCCCGAAAGATAGGTCTGAACGATATCGCTGTCGATGGCATTTGGCACTTCGCCGGTCAGTTTCACGATATACTTTCTTTCCTCTTCGATAGGTTGCGGAATACCCAGCACATTGCTGATTTCCTTGAGCACACGGTTCAGCTTGTTGTTGAAGTCCTCGTGGTTGTTGATTACTCTCAGATGTGGGTGTCCCTTCCAGGCGGAAACGATTTTCTTGTCCAGTTCCCTGGCTATCTGCAATCCCTTTTCGTCCGCCTTTTCCACGCGCTGGGCGTTGTTGGCTGTGGTGTAGAATTGTTCAGCGCCATCTGCGGCAGAAACCAGATGCAGTACGGCATCGTAGCGTTCACGCAGCTGGGTGTTGGTATATCCCTGCTCGGAGATGATGCGGTTCCAGAAGTCCTCTGTCAGGTAGGTGGAGATATCCATCGTGCCACGGTCGCAGACGATGATGACCGGCTTGTCGATGGTTTCAGCCATTTTGGTGAAACTGTCTTCCAGTCCGATCTGAGTCAGGAAGGTAGCTTTTTCTCCCTCGAAGAAGAACTTCTCGTTTTTGGTGAGATAGTTCATTCCTGCCTGGGTGAACATGGTAGGAACCTCAGGAATGGTAAACACCTTGTATCCAAGGCCAGAGAAGTGGTCGATTATTTTAACCAGCGCAGTGGTTTTACCTGCGCAAGGACCACCTGTAAGTACAATTTTCTTAATTGTATTCATTATCTTATTTTTTGTTATTATCAGATGCGTCATAGGATGTGGCAAGCGCCCTCATTCCTTTTATGGGTGCAAAGATAGCAATAAATTCTTTAAGAAAGAAAAAAACTTTCGGTTTTATTTTGTATTCTAAATGAATTAATGTATCTTTGCAAAGTTAAACGACAAGAAATAAGACTAGAAATAACAGATGATTTACTTCATTTCAAAGAAATTAGAAATATCAGCAGCCCATTCGCTCACCCTCAGTTACGAGAGTAAGTGCAGCAGTCTGCATGGTCACAACTGGCAGATTGAACTCTTTTTCGTGGGCAGAGAGTTGAACCAGGATGGCATGGTGATAGATTTCACCCATGTCAAGAAAGCGGTGCATGGCAAGATGGATCACGCCAATCTCAACGAGGTGTTTGATTTCAATCCTACCGCCGAGAATATCGGAAGATGGCTCGTGGATCTCTTCCCAGAGTGCTATAAGGCTACGGTGCAGGAGAGCTTCGGCAATACTGCCGTGGTGGTTGACGAAGAGAAAATCAAAGGAATCGAGCATCTGGTTCCTTAATATAGGAGCTGGTAATTAATATAAGAAAAAATGTATAAAGTTAACGAGATATTCTATTCCCTTCAGGGAGAAGGAAGATGGATGGGCAGACCAGCTGTTTTTGTTCGTATGAGCGGCTGCAATCTGAAATGTCCTTTCTGCGATACCGATTTCAAGGGATATAAGGAGATGAGCGCCGAGGACATCCTGACTGCGTGCCTGGAGAAGGGTGGCGATTGCCGCTTTATTGTTCTTACAGGTGGCGAACCAACCTTGCAGGTAGATGCGGAACTCATCCAGCTCCTGCATCAGCAGGGATATTATCTTTCGATGGAAACCAACGGCACCCACGTGGTTCCTGAGGGCATCGACTGGGTTACCTGTTCGCCAAAGTTGGACTTTACGGAGGGTGGTGAACTCGCCTTGAAGAAGGTGGATGAGTTGAAGCTGGTCTTTGATGGCGCTCACGAAGTAAACAATTATGGATTGGAAGCCACCTATCAGTATCTGCAGCCTTGCGATGTGGGCAATGATGCCCGCAACCGCTTTATCCTCTCCGGCTGCATCGACTATGTGAAGCAGCATCCGGAATGGCAGCTCTCGCTCCAAATGCATAAGATCGTGGGAATCCGATAAATCATCACAAGATAATTCACATAAGATCATTCCGATTAGTCTCACAAGATAATCATGTAAGATAATCACAAGATCATAATAAAACAGCAATAAATATAATGGAAAAAGTAAAGACTTTGATTATAGGTAGCGGTCCTGCGGGATATACAGCTGCCATTTATGCAGGTAGAGCTGGTCTCAATCCTGTATTGTATTCTGGTATGCAGCCAGGCGGCCAGCTTACCATCACCACAGAGGTAGAGAATTTCCCTGGTTATCCTAATGGTGTGGATGGCACCCAGATGATGATGGATATGAAGGAGCAGGCAGCCCGCTTTGGTGCTGATCTCCGTGACGGAAGCATTTCAAAGGTGGATTTCTCTTCCCGCCCTTATCATCTTACCGATGAGCGTGGCAACGAGATTGAGGCTGATACCGTGATTATCGCTACAGGTGCTTCTGCCAAGTACCTCGGTCTGGCTGATGAGGAGAAATATCGTGGACAGGGTGTTTCTGCCTGTGCAACCTGCGATGGCTTCTTCTATCGCAAGCGTACGGTTGCCGTAGTGGGTGGTGGTGATACTGCCTGCGAGGAGGCGATGTATCTTTCTGGTCTTGCCAAGAAGGTGTATATGATTGTTCGCAAGCCTTATCTCCGTGCTTCTGAGATTATGCAGAAGCGTGTGAAGGAGAAGGAGAACATTGAGATTCTTTTTGAGACCAATACGCTCGGCTTGTTTGGTGAGAATGGAGTAGAGGGTGCTCATCTGGTTCGCCATAAGGGTGAGGCTAATGAAGAGAAGTTTGATATTGCTATCGATGGTTTCTTCCTGGCTATCGGCCACAAGCCTAACACCGATCTCTTCAAGGATTTCATCGATTTGGATGAGCAGGGATTCATCAAGGTGGTTCCTGGTACTGCGAGCACCAATCTTCCTGGCATCTTTGCTGCCGGCGATGTTGCCGACCCAGTTTATCGTCAGGGCATTGTTGCTGCCGGCTCTGGTGCCAAGGCTGCGATCGAGGCAGACAGATTCCTGCAGCAACAGTAAAAACTATAGTATAAAATCCTATAAAGCGGGGTTAATATAGTTAAAAAATAACAGTAATATTTTGTCAGATGCAAAAAATGTATTACTTTTGCATCTGACTAAATAAAAAGGAAGATTGGCAGAGTGACCGAATGCGCTGGACTCGAAATCCGGTATACCCTCTTCCGGGTATCGGGGGTTTGAATCCCTCATCTTCCGCTAAGTTCCCCTACAGGAACCGTCATTTTATAGTTTCATAAAAACAACTCGACATGAAAAAAATCATCATCCCCATATTTATGCTCCTCCCGCTGATGACTGCACAGGCCCAAACCGTACTGACTGAAGAGCAGCAGCTGGAACAGGCACAGAAACAGTTGGAAGCTGCCAAGAAGGCACTAGAAGTGGCTAAGATAAAAGCACAGGCTGCCAAACTGAAGGCTCAGGCCGACAGCATCAACGCTGCAAGCGCCAAGGCGGAAGCTGAAGCAAAAAAGGCGGAAGCAAAAAAAGGTAATGCTAATGAGCCAGAACCAGTTGTTGTAAAGGAGCCAACCACATCAACCACGGGATGGGCGATTCCTGTTGCCGTAGCCGCTAAGCCAAAGGAGGCTGCCAAGCCTGCCAACAAGCTGGCAAATGGTACAACAGCCAAAGTGGATATGAAATATCTGGCAGGCGCCATCACATATAATGATGAAAACAAGATAGAATTCACACTCGATACGGATGCTAACGGAAAAACTGCCAAGCAGATTTACGACATCGTATTAAAATACATGAGTGAACTGACACAGAACGAGCAGAACATAGCAAGCCGAGTAGCACTGGTAAACGATGCTGAACACATCATCGCCAACACGATGGACGAATGGCTCGTTTTCAGCCAGTCATTCATCTCGCTCGACCGCACGGAATTCAAATACCAGCTGGTAGCCAGAATTTCAGACAATCATCTGAATCTCTCGCTCGGTCGCATCATCTACAACTACGAGGAAGGAAGAAGCACCGGTTTCAAGGAACCTGCAGAAGAGGTAATCAGCGACAAGATTGCGCTCAACAAGAAGCAGAACGACCTGGCTAAAATCTTCGGAAAGTTCCGCAGATGCACCATTGACCGCAAGGATCAGATATTCGCAGAGTTAGCAGCATTAGTAAAACAATAAGTTGAAGAAAAATGGATAATCAGAATACAGACAACAAGATACAACAGAACGAGGCACAGCAGCCTGAAAACGCTACAGCCCAGCCTGCAGCTGAGCAGGGAGCAGAACAGACAGAACAGAAGCAGCCTACCAGCTACGCCGTAAGACCACAGCACCGCCGGCTTCGCCCATTGGCCTACAGCGACCAGAACAACATGCTGAAGGTGCGCAACTATCTCAACATCGCCTTCATGCTGCTCGCCATCGTGGGGGTAATACTCTGGACCCAGCTGGAAGAAAGCCGCAATATCGCCTACATCGTACTCATCGTGGGTGTAGTGCTCAAGATTGCCGAAGTATGTATCCGACTATTTAAGAAATAATGAAGAAGAAGAAAATTATATTCTCATCACTCCTATTTTGTGCTGCGACCCTCCCGGTTGCGGCACAAAACGATTTTAACTATAACGAAGATTCGCAGTTCCGTCCTCAAACCAACCGCAAGGTGAACACCGATTCACTGGGCTCAGACAAGGAGATTCCGAAAGGCATCAGGGTATGGACTGTAGACGAACGCTTCGGCGACACAAAGGCTGCGGTAGTAGACACCTTGCAGCACATGTACATGAACTCAACCTTCACGGAAGGACTGAGAGGCGAATACAATACCCTCGGAAACATGGGTACTGCCCGACTGAACCGAATCTTCATCGACCGCCGCAACACGCAGGGCAACTTCATCTTTACAGAGCCCTACGATTATATCGTAAACCCGGTAAGCGACTTCCACTTCACCAACACCTACTCACCTATCACGAACATAACGCTGAACAGCTGCGGCGACAAGGTGACTGGAGAAGACGACTTCAAGGCCATATTTGCAGTAAATGCCAACAAAAGGCTAGGCGCCGGTTTCAGATTCGACTACAAGTATGGCAGAGGATATTATAACGCTCAGAGTACCAGCCACTTTAAATACACCATGTGGGCATCTTACCTGGGCGACCGCTATCAGGCACATCTCCTCTTCAGTACCAATCATGAGAAGATGACCGAGAACGGCGGTATTACCAACGATGATTACATCAAACATCCGGAAATCTATACCGAATCGTTTGCCACCAACGAAATTCCTACCGTTCTGGAACAGAACTGGAACCGACTGGACAACCAGCACATCTTCTTTACCCACCGCTATAACGTAGGTTTCAGCCGCAAGGTAAAGATGACCGAAGAAGAAATCAAGGCAAAGAAATTTGCCATGGCTTCGAAAAAGGAAAATGCTGAAGAGGAAGCGAAGGAAGAAGCCAGAAAGAAAGCCAAGGAACAAGGCAAGAAATTTGATGAGAAAGCCTACGACAAACAGCAGAGAGCTAAATTCAGCGGCCGTCCTGACGGAGCCAAGATTGCAGGCGATGAACCGGCTAAAGACTTAGCCGCAAAGGACATCAGGAACGACAGTACCCGAATCGCTGTAAACGGAAAAGCCGCAGCCGACAGTCTGCTGGCCATCCAGAAGAAAAATGCCGAAGACTCGCTTTTCTACAAGAGCGAATATGTTCCGGTAACGAGTTTCATCCATACGGTAAAGTTTGACAACTATCGCCGTATTTACGAAGCTTATCAGACCCCTGCCGACTATTATCTGAAAGAATATTACGATGCAGGCAGGCTGACCGGCGACTCCATCTACGACCAGACCAAGCACTGGCACATGAAGAATACCTTCGCCATTGCCATGCTTGAAGGTTTCAATAAATGGGCAAAGGCAGGCTTGAAGGCTTTCGCCAGCTACGACCTCCGTCACTATGAACTGCCAACCATGGAAGGTGGTTTCGAAAAATACAACGAGCATGCACTGAGCGTAGGCGGACAGCTGAGCAAGCAGGAAGGCAAGACACTCCACTACAATGCCGTAGCAGAAATAGGACTGACGGGTGTTGACGCTGGAACCCTTGCCATAGATGGTAATGTAGACGTGAACATCCCATTCCTGGGCGACACGCTTCAGGTAAGAGGCGATGCTTTCTTCCATAGAGAAACCCCATCGTTCTATTACCGCAATTATCACGCCCGCCATCTGTGGTGGGAGAATGATCTCGACAAGACCATCCATACCCGCATCATGGGTACACTCTCCTTCCCTAAGACACGCACCAAGCTGAGAGTGGCTGTAGATGAAATCAAGAACTACACCTACTTCTCGCAAAGCTATGACATTACAGAAGAAGGTTTGCGAACAGGAGTCATAGTAACACCGATGCAGGAAAGCGGAGGAATCAACCTGCTGACAGCACAACTGGAGCAGAACTTCAGACTAGGCATTCTGAACTGGGAAAACCAGTTTACCTACCAGCACTCAAGCAAGGAGAGTGTTCTGCCAGTACCAGCCTTCAATGCCTACACCAACCTCTACATCAAGTTCAAGGTAGTAAAGGTGCTGAACGTAGACCTGGGTGCTGACATGCGCTACTTTACAAGCTATGAAGCTCCCGACTATTCACCTTATATGGGACAGTATACGGTACAGGGCAACGGCGAGAATAACGTAAAGATAGGCAACTATCCTATCGTCAATGTTTACGCCAACGTTCACATCAAGCACACCCGTTTCTTCGTAATGATGAGCCATATCAATGCAGGACAGGGCGACAAGAACTACTTCTTCGCTCCTCATTATCCGATGAACGAAAGAGTGTTCCGTATTGGAGTAAGTTGGAACTTCTTCAATTAATCTTTCTGACTTTCCTTAAGAATTTCAGGAGATTCAATTTTAATCTTTTCAGAATATGATAGAAACAAATTCTATAAAAGCATGGTATCTAGCCGCTCGCCCGAAGACTCTGACGGCGGCGGCTGTTCCTGTTTTATTGGGTATTGCGCTGGCTTATAAAGACGCTCAGCAGATACAGACATTGCCAGCCCTACTCTGCCTGCTCTTTGCATGGGTGATGCAGATAGACAGCAATCTGGTGAATGATTATTTCGACTGTAAACATGGCAATGACGACGAAACCCGGCTGGGACCGAAACGTGCCTGCGCTGAAGGCTGGATAACATTGGGAGCCATGAAATGGGGAATCATCCTCACTACTCTTCTGGGCTGTGCCATAGGGCTTCCGCTGGTTCTTTTCGGAGGTTGGGAAATGGTTATCGTAGGCATCTGTTGCGTAGTCTTCTGTTTTCTCTATACTACCTGTCTCAGCTATCTGGGCATGGGCGATTTTCTGGTACTGCTCTTCTTCGGCATTGTACCCGTATGCTGCACATACTATCTCGTAATGCCCGAAACCATGCAGGGAGTAAGCATGGAAGCAGTTCTCGTATCTGCAGCCTGCGGACTGGTAGTTGATACGCTGCTCATTCTGAACAATTACCGCGATCATGACAACGACCTGAGAGCCGGCAAGAAGACTCTTGTGGTTCACATAGGAAAGAAGAATGCCGAGCGGTTATACTGCACATTGGGCAATCTTGGCATCATTACCATAATAGGTGTCACCATCTACGAAGTATTTCAGCATGAAGCCAGCAGCATGTTCCTGCCGCTTGCAGCACTCTATATCATTCTGCACAACAGAACCTATATGGAGATGAAAAAGATAGGCGAAGGCAGAGAACTTAACAGAATTCTAGGCAAAACAGCTCTGAACATCTTCTGTTTCGGCATTGTATCATCCCTGATCATCATCGGAATGGCGAACTGAACAATAATAAACTATTAATAATGTACGCGCGTACCTTATTATATATATAAAGTGGAGGAATATCTATGAAGCAACAGGTAAATCTCGAAATCATGGACTTTGTGGAGAAACAGATTCTCCCCAAATATAATGCTTTTGGCGAAAGTCATGGACTCAGACATGTTACCCGAGTCATCAGAAACTCTCTGAAACTGGTTCCGGTAACCGGAGCCGACATCGATATGGTGTATGTAATAGCCGCTTACCACGACCTGGGGATGAGCGGTCCGCGTGCCATTCATCATATTACCAGCGGTAAGATTCTGCAGGCAGATTCAAGACTGAAGCGCTGGTTCAATAAAGAACAGATCAAAATTATGAAAGAAGCTGTTGAGGACCATCGGGCTTCATCTAGCCGTCAGCCTCGCAGTATCTATGGCAAGATTGTGGCAGAAGCCGATCGCGATATTGATGTTCACGAAATTTTTCTGCGCGGCATACAGTATGGCAAAGAAAATAATCCAGATGATGACAAGGAGCATCAATGGGAGCGGTTCAGCCAACACATGGACGAGAAATATTCAAGAAACGGATACATCAGGTTATGGATTCCCAACTCCCCTAACGAAAAAGCGCTCAACGAACTGCGCAATATCATAGAGGACAAAACAGAGTTGAGAAAATATTTCGAAAAAATATTCGAAGAAAACAGCTAAAACATTTGGTAGTTTCAAAATATTGCATTATCTTTGCATTATCAAATAATGACTAAGATGTTTGCACCGTTGCATCGTGATGATGCATGGGTGCTAGAATGAATAAGGGTCGTTTCGGTTCGATCGGGATACTCATCAAATTACACTATTGAAACCGAGAGGACATTCTCTTGCTCATGGCGGGCCACATAAACTGCAGCAGGCAGGTAAGCTGAAAAGCCGGTGGATTACAAAGGCGGAGGACTCTCAAATGTTTATACATTCGGAGTTTCATCACATCATCGAGCGGCCCTTTCTTTTACAAGAGGCGGATTTCTGAGAAAGAAATCCGCCTCTGCTCGTTTTAGGAATAAAACACTCATAATACTAAAAGAAAACAACCCCTGATAATGTGGGAGTTACAAAGAAAATGCATTTTTATCGAAAAAAAGTTGCAAAAAGATTTGGTAGAATCAGAAAAAAGTAGTACCTTTGCACTCGCATTTGAGAACGATGCTTGGTTGATTCGGTTAAGAATCCGACTGGAAGGTTGGGTGAGTGGCTGAAACCAGCAGTTTGCTAAACTGCCGTGCGGGTTACCGTACCGGGGGTTCGAATCCCCCACCTTCCGCAAGCTATCGTACAAAAATGTATCGTTGGTCGATTCATCTAATGGTTAGGATACAAGATTCTCAATCTTGGCATAGGGGTTCGATTCCCCTATCGACTACATGTGTTTTTCATGGTATTAGATTTATAAGTCTCTATAAGTCGGGAGACCAATAGAGATTTTTTGAATGGTCGATTCATCTAATGGTTAGGATACAAGATTCTCAATCTTGGCATAGGGGTTCGATTCCCCTATCGACTACAAAAGTGTTTTCATGTATTAATTTAGATTGTTTAAGCTTGCATTTAGTTCTTTATCAAAAGGCTACTGCAAGTTATTTTTTTATATATACGTACGGAGCCATATGAAACTATTATACACTGTCATCTCCCTTCTCTTTCTGTTTACCTATCCTGCCTGGGCGCAGCAGCACGAGATATTCAACCAGCGCATCAGAACCCTACAGGTTGTAGGCGGAACGAACTGGTTATCGCTCCCAGTATCGTCACTGGACGGAGAACCTATCCATATCGATTTTGACGACATGACGCACGATTATCATCGGTACAGCTACAAGATTGAACATTGTGATGCAAACTGGAACGTATCTTCTTCGCTCTTTGAAAGCGACTATATGAGAGGCTTCAACGGCAATCAGATTATTGAAGATGTAAAGCAATCCATCAACACCAATCATCCTTACACTCATTATCATCTGGCAATTCCCAATGCCGACTGCCAACTTACCATGAGCGGCAACTACAGACTGACGGTTTATGACGACAATGCGGAAAACGAGGAAGAAGGCAAAATGTTTACAGCCTGCTGGATGATTACAGAGCCTCAGCCATTGGTTAAACTGAAGATAGAAGCTACTTCAACAACAGATATAGATATCCAGAAGGACCACCAGCAACTGAAAATGGAACTGGATCACAGCCAGCTGAGAATCACTCATCCCAACCAGCTGAACATCGTAGTGCTTCAGAACGGAAGATGGGACAATGCTGTCATCAACCCTAAACCCGACTACCTGAGTGCGAGGAAAATGAATTGGCAACATGTAAGAGCTCTGATTTTCGATGCGGGCAATGAATACAGAAAGTTTGAGTTTCTGGATACCGATCATCCAACCATGGGAATAGACGCTATAGATTGGGATGGAAGCGACTATCAGGTAAAGGTAATGACCGACAGCCCTCGCCCCAATTACGTTTACGACGAAGCTGCCAAAGGTTCGTTTTATATCCGCAACAGCGACAACGTAGAAAACAACAACACCTGCGAATATGCACAGATTCACTTTACCCTGAAAGCTCCAAAACTGCCAGGCGATGTTTATCTGAACGCAGATTGGACCTACGGCCGTTTCCTCCCCGAATACCGGATGGAATATGATGAAATGACGAAAACCTATCACGCACGTCTCTTCATGAAGCAAGGTTATTACAGTTATCAGTATCTCATGAAGATGGAGGACGGAAGCATCAGGCTGCTCCCATCAGAAGGAGATTTCTACCAGACCCAGAACAAATACAATGTACTGGTTTACTATCGGGCTCAGAGCGACCGCACCGACCGGCTAGTAGGATATGGAGAATTAAAATAAAGGAAGGAAATAAATGAGATTAAAAAGAAAAGGAGTTCTAGCATTTCAGAATGCCGGAACTCCTTTTCTATTTAATCCTAAAAGTGGAATTTCAGATCAACACCACATTGGAAAGGATTGCCACGCTGGGCAAAATACTGTTTCTTTTTTGTTACTGCATTATCAACAGCAAAGGTATTGTAATTAGTATCTGTGAGGTTTTTACCCCAGATACTGATGCTCATCTTACTGAAATCAATATCACAATGCGCACCCATCACAAAATACATCTTCTGGCTATAGGTATTGGCATTATCCCAATAAGTCTTGCCCTGCGCATTCATATTCAATCCGAAGGTAAACTGTCCTAAATGATAGTCAGCCATGGCTGCTATCGTATGCTGAGGAACATAAGGAACCTTCTTGTCCTTATAATTCACTGTCTTATCACCCTCGCCATCAGTATATTCATCAAATACGGCGCGTGTAAAACCATAGTTTACACCCCAATCAAAAGCACCGTCGAAAGCCTGCCCCTTGAGCGCAGCTTCAATACCACAACTGTGACTCTTACCTGCATTAACCATCATTCGGCCAAAGCCATAGGTTCCTGCCATCACAGAGAGTTGCTGATTGCGAACCTGCATATAGAAGGCACTCAAATCGAAATGAAGACGATGATCAAAAAGATTAAGATGCGTTCCTACCTCATAATTCCATGAGGTTTCCGGCTTAAAGGCAATAGTCTGGTTCACCCTATCATAATCTTCATCGGTATGAGGAACGTCATAATCGCCTCGCATCGCATGCTGACGGTTAGCATTCAGTTCGGTCTGCAAGATGTCACTGAACATCTGGATATTATAACCGCCTGCACGATAGCCCTTGCTCACCGTGGCATAAACATTGCTACCCTGCTCATCAAGCTGGTAACTTAAGCCAAATTTTGGCAAGAGCTGGTTGTAATCATCACCCGTTTTGCGGTCGAGCATTGAACGCAAAGTACGAGTAGCCTCCTTGCCCATCACCTTAGCTGTTATCGCCATATAAGCATAAGTATCGTAATGAATACTTGTATGCATGAAATCGTAACGCAAACCAAGCGTTGCTTTCAAACGGGAAGAAAGATCAAACGTACTCTCGTGATAGAGACCCAAATTGCTCTGAGGAGTATGGAACAAACCCGGAGCTCCCATATCTACATTGACAGAAACTCCGCTAGCCATTGCCGGAGGCATTGCCTGCTGCATCTGACTCAGGATAACGTTACTGATAGGCTTCGTCAATGCTGAACCGAATTTTACAGGACCATTTGTCTTCAACCACACATGGGAGAAGAATGCACCCTGTGTAAGATGCCAGAAACCGAAGAAAGGCTGACGACTCTTAAATGTGAACTCCTGAGTGATAGAATTCTGCAACTGATCTTGCTGCAAGCTCAAATAATCTTCAGGAAGATAATCCTGATCCATCTTCATATTGTCATCCAGGAACTGATAGCTGGTAGTAGAAGCAAAATCCCATTTCGCTCCTTCATGACGAAGATTGACACCCGAAAGCAGCATGTTGCGGCGATAAAGCCCAGGGAATGTTGTATTTGGTAATGCAGCCTTGCCACTGTTTAAATCCAACTGACCATAAGGAAATGCATGCTGATAGACAAATTGGTAATTGGCTAGCAAATCCATGCTCCATCCTCTATCAAAACGGAACTTAAGATTAAACTTACCGCCTGCCTCATCATAATTGTCGGCATAATCGCTAGTTCCTGCACGATGGAAGAATCCCTTCTGTCCATCATAAAAAGCAGCTACCCCTAATGCGATACGAGGTGAAAGCTTCATATAATGAGCCGCTTCTACATTACGATAGAAATGAGAACCCAATCCCAGATTAACGTAGGTGCCCTTGCTATCATAAGCATCGCGTGAATAGATGCGCACCAAACCACCTTCAGAATTCTGACCATAGAGTGTTCCCTGTGGACCACGGAGAATATCTATACGGCTGGTCTGATAATGGTGAAGATTGAAAGCAGCCTTGCTCAACACTGGAATTCCGTCAAGATAAATTCCTACAGCCGGACTGTTTATACGGCTTCCAATACCACGCACATACATGGCGTTGGTAAAACGCGAGCCATAGTTGGGCATCACAAAATTAGGAACATAGCAGGAAAGTTCGCGCAAATCGCGAGAAGCTAATCGCTGCATCTGATAAGAACCAAAGGAAGTGCTACTGAGAGGCTGTTGACGAAGACGGAAATTCTCCTTAGGCTGCGAAACAACCACAACTTCATCAATGTCATAAACTCGGCTGCTATCAGCCAGCAAGCCGTTAGCTTCTGCAAACTTTTCACTCGTACCCAATGACAGGTCAGAGCAAGTAGCCCTTTCGTTATCCGCAGCACTAGCCTGCAACGCTACCGCTGCCAAACCAATGCATACGCTCTTTTTACTATAAAATACTATTCTTTTCATAACGGGTGCAAAGGTACATATTTTTTTCTGCACCCCCTATCCTTATTTATGAGGAAACAGATAAACCCGTATGGCAAACCATATATAGGCTACGAGCAACAAATAACCTATATAATATAAGGTAGTAACACTGAAAATGATGTAATCAATGGCGCAAACACCCACTAAACCACCCAGATACAGAACTGCATCACCTGCCGGCAAACGGTGTTTCACCTCATCAACACAAGCTAATCCTACTATCAGTATCGCCCAGACTGTAGCCAGGAAAAAGCCCAGTATAGGCGGTACGGCAAAAGGATTGAGCGTAGGATGAAAATAAAAATGACGCCATACTTCTGGCAAAAACAACTGAATGGTTGCATAGAAGGTTGCTGATATCGAAACAATAAGCACCAACGCTGTAGGATATGGTGAATCAATATCATTAAAATGAACCAGTTTACCATTGCTATGGAAAATCTTACGAACTGTATAGGCTACGGCTATGAGAATAATGATAACCATGAAGATGAGCAAGTGAGTATTGCTGAAGGTCATAATGAACTCTGAAATAGGATCATCGGGCACAACCTTCGGCAGCAGACGGGACTCACGGGTCCAGCCAAACTGATTATCTTCTGTTGCCAACTGCACCCAAACTGAATCTATGGAATCCTGAGGAACCATACGAATATCCGTAACCACCAGCAGGCAGTTCTTTTGGACGGCGAAGGAGTCGATAGGCAAATTGCTCAAAAATTCTTCAGGCTGTTGCGCTATCAATTCCAGGGAATCCTTGAATACCAGAAAATTGAATTTGTTGGTATAATGATGGGTAGTAGAAAACGAAATGGAATCGAGTTGTTTATTACTGTACTCTACCATAGCTGCATGCATCTGGTGATGAGCACGGCGATGATAACAACTGCTGAACATCAAGAGGATGCCCAGCATACAAAGAATCTGTATCGTCCATTTCTTTTTCATTTATTTCTCACTATATAAGTTCATCTGACATTCGTTGCATGCAAACTCCAGACGGAAACGACGACCGTCACCCAACTGCAGGAAGAGAGGCTCTCTCCAGGATGGTTTCTTGCCTCCACGCTTCACACAGTAGCCCAACGAATAGCGGATACAATGGCGACACTGCATCAGGAGCGATTCTCCCCTTTCGTTGGTAAACTTAGGTTGCATACTTCGGTTTGCCTTGTCTTTTTCTATATTCTCATCATATTCTTCCTGGGTCTTAGCATTCCATGCAGAAGGAATATTCTTACCCAACTCAAATGCCGGAACTACTGGCGACAGACCATGAATCTGATAAAAATCTCTTGCATCATAGTTAGCTATATTATAGAGATATCCCCATTTTCCGTATTCCGGCTGCCAAGTAAATTCCTCTTTCGTAAGTCGGTGCTCACCGGGCTGACTGAATCCAAAACCATTGTTGAACAAGGTTCTATCCCATCCACCCCACAACGATTTATCAAGCTGTTTCTGCTTTGCCTTGGTAAGTTCATCTATCAATTCACGCCGGATAGCAGTGAGAATACTGTTCGGAACAAAGTATGTCTCCATTCCCTTCAGAAGTTCTACCTGGTAAGCTTCGTAAATCGTATCGCCCAGTTTGCTCATCTGAGCCTTTATATTTTCGCCTTGCGGGCGTTTCGCCTTTTCGAGTTTCAACTCTTTAAACACCTCAGCCACCTGATAAATCAAGCCACCATCAGCCTCTTTCGTCTTCATGATGTTGACAACAGCCTTTACCCCCTGTGGCTCTTTCCTGAACTCATTGCCCATCACAGGCTCCATTGCTATGACAATATAGATTTTACGTTCAGCAGACTTACGAGCCAGCAAAGCCTCGAAAGCACGATCGTTATTACGATAAAGAGCCATGCCCGGACGCAAATGTTCAGGCATTCCAAACGGATAGAGGCGATTGCCCTCTACTCTGTTCACACGAAAGCCTTCCAACTCACGGTCATCATTGATAAAACAAAGTCCATCGCCATTTTTAAAGCTGGCTACTGTGGCTACGTTGAAAGAAATGTTGCCACGTATTTCCTTTACCTTACCCACAAACTCACCGATAGCTTTCGGTGTATCGAAAGAAGCAATATCCGGCTGTCGCCCATTCAGGAAATAATGGGTAAAGCCACGATTGAAAGTCTTCTTCAGATTAGGTGTAAAATTATATTGAACATGTCCCACCGATGCACGGCGATACTTACGCGGTTCAGCTTTTACGATTGCATCGAGTTGACTGCTATAGGCAGCCACCACATTCTTGACGTAGTTGATATCTTTTAATCTTCCTTCTATCTTGAACGAAGTAGCTCCAGCATCAGCAAGATCCTTAAGATGATCAAGCTGACAAAGATCCTTGAGAGACAACAGATAACGCTGATGTTCTATCTCCTGACCATTGGAATCGAGCAGATCAAACTTCATACGACAGAACTGTGCACATTCTCCACGATTAGCAGAGCGCCCGAAACACTTCTCTGAAGCATAACATACACCCGAATAGCTTACGCAGAGCGCTCCATGTACAAAGACCTCTATTTCTCTATCAGGAATTGCCTGATGGATCGCCTTGATTTCATCGAGCGAAAGCTCACGAGCCAGAACAATACGTTTGAAACCTAACGTGGTAAGCCAATACGCCTTTTCTGGAGTTCTTACATCACACTGGGTACTGGAATGCAATTCTCTACTCCACAAATTCTGCGCCCTCACCTCAGTAAGCACACCCATATCCTGCAGCAAAAGTGCATCAACACCAATCTCATCAAGTTGCTGGATCATCTTAAGCGTATCCAACATTTCATCCTGATAGATGATAGTATTCACTGTAACATGAACCTTTGCTCCAAACTGATGAGCATAATCACACAACTGTCTGATATCTTCCAGCGAATTGCCTGCTGCTGCTCGTGCACCAAAACGAGGTGCACCAATATATACGGCATCTGCACCATGATCAATGGCAGCAATACCACATTCCAAGTTCTTGGCAGGCGCCAATAATTCTAATGTTTGCATAAGAAATCTATCTCGAAATCATCCAACTCCTTCACAAATTAACTGATTTCGTCAATATTGTAAGGAGTCTCCTGATAAACATAATAGTTGATCCAATTACTATAGAAGAGGTTGGCATGAGCACGCCATGTCACCAGAGGTTCTTCGTTCGGATCGTCATGATAATAATAATTTTTTGGCAGTTCTACATCATCACGCTTGCCCACATCACGTTTATATTCCTTATCCAGCGTGTTTGGCGCATACTCAAGATGACCCGTCACAAAGAATTCGCGGCCGTTTCTGGCCATCACAATGCTGACACCGCTTTCAGGCGATTCGGCAATGATGTCAAGTCCTGGCACTTTCTCAATATCCTCACGTCTTACCTCTGTATGGCGACTATGAGGCATATTAAAGATATCATCGAAACCGCGGAAGATTGGCTGAGACAAATCGAGAGGCTTCTGCTTAAAAATACCAAACATCTTCTTCTCTAAAGGATACTTAGGAACACCATAGAAATGATAAAGACCAGCCTGGGCACCCCAGCAGATATAGAGTGTTGAAGTAACATGGGTACGGGCCCAATCAAAAATCTCTTTGATTTCAGGCCAATATTCTACCTCTTCATAAGCCATCGTTTCGATAGGAGCACCTGTAACTATCATTCCATCAAACTTCTGTTTGGAAAGTTCCTGAAAATCCTTGTAGAACATCATCATGTGCTCTATTGGAGTATTCTTCGGCGTGTGACTTTTCAACTTCATAAAATAAACCTCTAACTGAAGAGGAGTATTCGACAGAAGACGAACGAGATCTGTCTCTGTCGTAATCTTGAGGGGCATCAAATTGAGCACACAGATTTTCAACGGACGAATCTCCTGTTTATGCGCACGACTTTCGTCCATCACGAATATATTCTCATGCTTCAGCAGTTCGATAGCTGGAAGCTTATCTGGTATTCTTAACGGCATTTATTTTATTCCTTTCTTAAAATTTTTCTGCAAAGTTACACAATTTCAGCGAAGATAACGAAAGAAGAAACATTTTTTTGAGAAATATAAATAAATTAATGTGGAAAAGTAAAAGAAATCTTTCTCTATGAAAAGGATTGTTAAAGATAAATGAGAATGTTAAACCTATCATCACGTTTTTAATCAAAAACACATATCAGTTGCAACTTTATAGGCGACGCTTACGTCAAATCTAAAAATGATGTATCCTATTAAGATTTGCAATTATGGAAAATAAGAACATTAATCCACATTTAATCAGAACAGATGCAAAGAGATCTGTAAAGATGAAAACAAAAAGTAAAAAGAGTATGAACGCAAGTTTTAAAAACATGGCGGTAGCGCTGATCATCATGTCGGCTCCTATCGCTGTACAAGCTAAGCAATGGTCACTGCAGGATTGTATCAGTTACGCACTGGCTAACAACATTCAACTGCAGAAGACTCAACTCACAAAAGCTTCAGCTCAGGAGGACTATCTGCAATCAAAGTCTGCGCTTCTGCCATCGCTCTCTGCCAGCACCAATCAAAGTGTAAACTATACGCCTTGGGTTTCTAATGGAATCAGTGGAGAAGGTTTCAGCAAAGCTTCCATCGACAAGGTATATTACAATGGCAGCTATAGTGTGATGGGCAATTACACGATTTGGAACGGTAACAAAAATAGAAATCAGGTGAAACTGAACAAGCTGGCAAAGGAAGCGGCACAACTCGATTCGACAGCACAAGCCCTCAACCTGCAAGAACAGATAGCTCAACTTTACGTACAGATACTTTACTCTACAGAGGCTATCAACGTAAACAAAGAAAGTTATCTGTCGAGTGTTCAAAACGAAGAGCGTGGTAAGGAAATGGTAAAAATTGGCAAGATGAGCCAAGCAGACTTAGCACAACTTACAGCACAGAGAGCACAAGATGAGTTTAACATCGTGCAGGCTGAAAGTAACGTTAAAAACTATAAACGACAGTTGAAGGAACTCCTGCAGATTACCAGTGAAGAAGCTTTCGACATCGCTATTCCAAGCACAACTGACCAGATGGCTCTGGCCTCTATCCCAGGAATGAACAGTGTCTATACAGCTGCGCTTCAGAATCGCCCTGAGTTTTTGAGCTATCAAAACAAACTCGACCAGAACGATCTGAACATCAAGATTGCAAAGGCAGGAAAGTTGCCAACCATCAGCGCAAATGCAGGAGCTACGACCAGCACCACATCCATGAACAAAAACGGTTGGGGCAGTCAGATGAAAACCAACTTCAGCATGGGTGGTGGAATCGGTGTCAGTATTCCTCTCTTTGATAACCGACAGACCAAGACTTCTGTCAATAAAGCACTCATTCAGCGTGAAAGCATCTTGCTCGATATAAAGAATGAGCAAACTAAGCTCTACTCTACTATCGAAAACTATTGGTTGCAGGCTAATACAAACCAAAGCCAGTTTAAGGCTGCCAAGGTGAGCAGCGAGAGTGCCCAAACAAGCTACGATCTGTTAAGTGAGCAGTTTAAACTGGGATTAAAGAACATCGTAGAATTGAGAACTGGCAAAGATAATCTTCTGAAGGCTAAACAGAACGAGCTTCAGGCAAAGTATCTTACCATTCTGAATATCAACATGTTGAAATTCTACCAAAACGGTAGAATCTAAAGAGAAAGATTGGTATTAACATCCGAAAACATATTGCAAATCATTAATAGGTATACATACATTTTTATGAAAAAACTTAGAATCAGCAAAATCTGGATTGCCATGATTGTGATAATCATCGTAGCTGTGGCAGCATGGCTGTTCTCTGGAAGTAAAAACGAAGAGCAAATAGACTTCAAGCAGGAAGCTGTAACCACACAAACATTGCAGAATAGTGTAACTGCAACCGGTACTATTGAAGCGGTAACTTCTGTAACGGTTGGTACACAGGTGAGTGGTATTGTAAACAAACTTTATGTTGATTACAATTCGCAGGTAAAAAAGGTGAAGTCATAGCTGAGCTCGACAAAACCAACCTGATGAGCGAGTTGAATACTGCCAAAGCTAACCTGGCAAGTGCGCAAAGCAGTTTGAACTATCAGAGTGCAAACATGAGCCGCTACCAGCCCCTCTATAAGAAAGGTTTGGTAAGTGCTGACGATTATGAAAATGCGCTTCTCACCTATCGCCAGGCGAAAGAGCAAGTAGCTTCGGCCAAGGAAAATGTACAGAAAGCCCAAACCAACCTGAGCTATGCTACAATTACATCCCCAATAGATGGAACTGTCATATCAAAAAGCGTAGAGGAAGGACAGACCGTAGCAGCAAGCTTCAACACTCCAGAGCTCTTTACTATCGCTAAAGATCTGACCAACATGCAGGTGATTGCAAATGTTGACGAGGCTGATATAGGCGGTGTAAAAGAAGGCGACCGCGTTAATTTTACAGTAGATGCTTATCCTGACGATGTATTCCAGGGAACAGTAAAACAGGTTCGTCTGGAAGCTACTACAACAAACAATGTAGTCACTTACGAGGTTGTCATCTCTGGCAATGTTAAGTGTTGAATGTTAAATTACTTAGCATCCAATAGCAAACGAAGTTTTCACTTAACATTTAACATTACAACAAGTAAAATGAATTATCAGAATCTTTTCAAAATAGCCATCCGCGCCATTGCTGCCAACAAAATGCGCTCTTTCCTTACCGCACTTGGCTTCATCATCGGTATTGCTGCGGTTATTACCATGCTTGCCATCGGACAAGGAAGTAAAGCCAGCATCAAGGCAAACATCGCAGAGATGGGATCAAACATGATTATGATTTCACCAGGTGCAGACATGCGTGGCGGTGTGAGACAGGATGCTTCGTCAATGGAGACGCTGAAGCAAGCCGACTATCAGAGCATCAAAGACGAATGTAATTATATCTCAGCTATTTCTCCTACTGTAAACAGTTCCGGACAGTGGATCTACGGAAACAACAACACCCAAAGTTCCATTTATGGTGTAAACCAAGACTATCTTTCCATCCGACAACTGAAAGTGGCAGATGGAGAAATGTTTACAGATACAGACATTAAGGCTGCATCTAAAGTTTGTATTTTGGGACAGACAGTAGTTGACTATCTTTTCCCTGATGGCAGCGATCCTATCGGTAAAGTTGTGCGATTTAACAGCATTCCATTCAGAGTAATCGGTGTCTTGAAGAAGAAAGGTTACAATAGTATGGGTATGGAGCAGGATGATTTAGTACTTGCCCCCTATACAACAGTAATGAAGCGAATTATGGCACAAAACTATTTAGGAGGCATCGTCTGCTCAGCTATCACCGAAGAGGCTTCTCAACCTGCCCAAGATCAGATTACAGAAATATTGCGACGCAACCACAAATTGAAAGACGCAACAGATACTACTGAAGCAGATGAAGATGACTTCAATATCCGCTCTCAAGAGGAAATTTCAAGCATGATGAATTCTACCATGTCTACAATCACCATCCTGCTCGGATCCGTGGCAGGAATCTCGCTGCTGGTAGGCGGCATCGGAATCATGAACATCATGTATGTATCTGTAACAGAACGAACCCGCGAAATAGGTCTTCGAATGAGTGTGGGCGCACGAGGTATTGATATTTTGAACCAGTTTCTGATAAAAGCTATCTTACTTTCTGTAACTGGCGGTATTATAGGAGTGATATTGGGAGTTAGTTTATCGCTCAGTCTTAACTATTTCTTCCATATAGCCACCCAAATAGAGCCTTGGAGCATTATTATGAGTTTTGCTGTCTGTACATTTACTGGCGTTTTCTTTGGATGGTATCCTGCAAAGAAGGCAGCAAGGCTCGACCCTATCGAGGCTATCAGATACGAATAAAAAAAATGGGAGAACATTAAATATTCTCTGAGGTTTTTCAAAAAAACAAAAAGTTTTTTGGTGAATACAAAATAAAGTTGTACTTTTGCGTCTGCGGAAGTGCAACTTTTTTATTTGAAGTTAAACGAATCGCATGAATTGAATAGTAAACAGGTTTAAATATAGAAGATTATGAAATTTATAGGAATTATTCCAGCAAGATACGCATCAACACGTTTCCCGGGAAAGCCACTTGCCATGTTAGATGGCAAACCAGTGATACAACATGTTTATGAGAAAGTAGCAAGTTGTCTAGAAGCAGCCTATGTTGCAACAGACGATGAGCGAATTTTCAATGCTGTAGAAGCATTTGGCGGTAAAGCTGTTATGACGCGCAAGGATCATAAGAGCGGTACTGACCGCATAGAAGAAGCTATCGAAAAAATTGGTGGAGACTGGGATGTCATTGTCAATGTTCAAGGAGATGAACCTTTTGTTGACAAAAGTCAACTGGAAACCATCTGCCAGTGTTTTGATGACCCAACAACCCAAATTGCCACTTTAGGAAAAGCTTTTACCAGTATGGAAGCTGTAAAAAATCCTAATAGTCCAAAGATTGTTGTAGACAATCAAGGCTTTGCTATGTATTTCTCTCGCAGCATCATTCCATACGTAAGAGGAAAGGAAGAGGAAGAATGGCTCAAGAGTTTTCCTTATCTGAAACATTTGGGCATCTATGCTTACCGCAAAGAAGTTTTAAAAGAGGTAACCAAACTGCCACAAAGCTCACTAGAAATAGCAGAGAGCCTGGAACAACTTCGATGGCTGCAGAATGGCTACAAGATAAAAGTTGGTACTACAGATGTAGAAACTGTAGGCATCGACACGCCAGAAGATTTGCAGCGAGCAGAAGACTTTTTGAAAAACAGAAAGTAATAAAAAACATCATATACTTTTAAAGTATCGCAGAATGAACAAAATTGAAAATATCGTCAAAAAATATATTATTCACCATGGTATGTTCAAGTGGCAAACACCATATATCGTTGCCTTGTCCGGAGGTGCTGATAGCGTTGCCCTATTGCTTATCTTGAAAAATATAGGACTGAATATTACTGCTGCGCACTGTAACTTTCACCTTCGCGGCGAAGAGAGTGACAGAGACGAGCAATTTTGTGTAAATCTGTGCAAACAACAGGGAATCAGTTTGTCTCGAATCCATTTTGATACTTATGCTTATGCCCATTTACACAAGGTAAGTATCGAAATGGCTGCACGCAACTTACGCTATAGCTATTTTGCCCAATTAGTAAAAGACTTGCATGCAGGAGGCATTTGTGTGGCCCATCATCGCGATGACAATGTAGAAACTTTACTTCTGAATCTGTTAAGAGGATCTGGAGTAGACGGATTAGCAGGCATCGCCCCAAAAAACGGAAATATTCTGCGCCCTCTTCTCTGCATCAGCCGACAGGATATATTGCAATACCTAAAAGAAAAAAAGCAAGATTTTGTCACAGATTCAACAAATTTGGAAGACGATGCTTTAAGAAATAAAATTCGCCATCATGTAGTACCTCTTTTGGAAAGTATCAACCCGGCAGCAAGTGAAAATATCGCTCTCTCTGCCAAATACATACGCCAAGCGAAAAGTATACTTGAGAGCATGGATAGCATCAGTACATCCGACTCTTATAGGAAAGTTATATATATCCCTAAAGTATCTGTCATGAATGCTCCAAGTCCGGAATTCATACTTCATAAAGAATTAGGCAGATATGGTTTTCATGGCAATGCCATTGATGACATCTGTGAAAGCCTCTTCAGTCAGGATCGTGGTGTCGGTAAAATTTGGAAAAACGAAGACTATATGATAGTCATCGACAGAGAACAGCTGTTGATTTCTAACATAAAAGACTTGAATAACATTCAGGAGCAAAGAGCGTTCAGACTGCCAGAAGAAGGCATTTACAACATGGACGAAGGAACCCAAATCAAGATAAGAATCTTCTCGCATATGGGTGACTTCATGCCAAGCAAAGAATCGCAATGTATCACTTTGGATGCTGAAAAAGTCAGTTTTCCCCTCACCTACCGACTGGTAAAAGAAGGCGATAGATTTCAACCTTTCGGCATGAAGGGTAGCAAACTGTTGAGTGACTATATGACCGATAGGAAATTTGACTATATACAAAAAAAGACACAGCATGTATTAACTGATAGTAAAGGTGAAATCATCTGGCTTATCGGCGAACGTACGTCTGAAAAAACAAAGATTACCGAAACCACCAAGAAAATATTGGAGGTCATCATCAAATGAAAAAGAAAATATTATATATCACAAGTTTAGTTTTCATTCTGCTGGCTGCCGCCAGCACATGGAGCTATTATTGCCTGAACCCATCAAGTGATAGAGTGAACAAGGCAAAAGCAAACATAAAAGTATACAGTCACTACGAATTAATTCAAAATGGAAAAACAATACTCCGGTTCGACGAAGACACTACGACACTGGCAGCTAACTTTATGAATCGTTGGGCGTTGATTCCTTCATGTGAAGGAAGACTTGCCGCCTGCTACAACAACAGCATCAGCCGGAATCACTATCTTGGCAAAGATGCGGATAGCATCTTTAAAGAGAAAGTTGATTCTTTAGACAGTTTGTATAGAGACTCCAAATGGAAAGTTGGAGAACTGAACTATTATATTCACTCTCATTCTGTTCTGGATGTAGGCTACAACTCTATTTGCGCTTATACCCAACACGAACTGGAACTACGCGATTCTGCCAAGAAACTGATTGATTCCCTGAAACATGTACAGAAAAAGGGACATTTCAAGTTGAAACTCTCCATTTCATATCAAGCCTATTATAGAGACGAGAACGGAAAATGGAAGAGTCAGGCATGCAAACTCATCAAAGCAATGAATGGAGAAACTGCACAAGGAAGCCGCATATTCCAACTTTCCTCAGAAACAACTCCTGAAGGGGTTAAAGCTATTTCACCTCAACTTGCAGCATCTTTAGCAACAGCTCATGGAGTCACACTTCGACGCTCTATTGATTACACCCTCTTACCTGATTCTCTAGGATATTATCGGGGTACAACCGACAGTATCTATCAACCAAACGGTCATGGATGCTGGCAAGGATACGATGGAACCTATTATGAAGGTTACTGGAAAAACGGGAAACGTGAAGGATTCGGATTCAGCATTGCTCCCAAGAAGCCATTACGAATAGGCGAATGGAAAAATGACCGCTATAAAGGCGAAAGACTCGTATATACATCGGAACGTATTTATGGCATAGACCTGAGCAAATACCAGCATGGAAAAGGCAGAAAAAAATATGCTATCAAATGGAACCGTTTACGCATTACACATCTTGGACGTCTCAGCAAAAAGACCATATCAGGAACAGTAAACTTCCCGATTCGCTTCATCTATATCAAGAGTACAGAAGGTAAATCGCTGTTAAATCCATATTACAGAAAAGATTATCGTGATGCAAAAGCACATGGTTACAAGGTTGGAACCTATCACTTCTTTACCACCATAACACCTGCTGCCGAACAAGCACGACACTTTCTGAAACACAGTATCATTAGGAAAGGCGATTTTCCTCCAGTTCTTGATGTTGAACCGCTTCCTAGTCAAATCAAGAAAATGGGAGGGGCTGGAGCATTGTTTGCACGCATTAGAACTTGGCTTAGAATTGTAGAAAGAGCAACTGGTGTTAAGCCTATTCTTTACATCAGCCAAACTTTCGTAAATCGCTATCTGCCACAGGCTCCCGATCTGAAACATAACTACCAGGTTTGGATTGCACGATATGGAGAGTATAAACCAGACATCCGATTGGTATATTGGCAACTCTGCCCCGACGGAAGAGTAGCAGGAATACATGGAGAGGTAGACATCAACGTGTTTAACGGATACGATGATGCTTTTCAAAGTTTTGTTAAGAACAAGACCGTAAAATAACCTTTAAATGAGTAAGTTAGGTTAATTACGTTAAAGTAAGTTATAATTCTAGTCGTGTATCAATATTTTTATTATCTTTGCGCCAATTGTGCAATGTGTAACTAAGAGGAAAGATAATGAGACAGCTTAAGATACAAAAGAGTATAACCAATCGTAATAGTGAAGCCCTCGACAAATATCTTGTAGAGATAGGTAGAGCCCCTATGGTTTCTATTGATGAAGAAATAGAATTGGCTCAAGCTATCCGCAAGGGAGGTAGAGCTGGCGAAAGAGCAAAAAATAAGTTGATTGAAGCCAACTTACGTTTTGTGGTGTCGGTAGCAAAACAATATCAGCACCAGGGACTCACCTTGACAGACTTGATTGACGAAGGAAACATCGGACTCATCAAGGCTGCAGAACGCTTCGACGAAACACGAGGGTTCAAATTTATCTCATACGCTGTATGGTGGATTCGTCAGAGTATTTTACAGGCAATAGCAGAGCAAAGCCGAATTGTTCGACTTCCTCTCAACCAGGTAGGATCACTCAATAAGGTAAACCAGGAAATTAATAAGTTTGAGCAGGAAAACCAACGCCGTCCAAGCGTTGAAGAACTTGCTGCCAGAACGGGTGTTGACGAGGACAAGATTTCTCAGAGCATGGCTGCCAGTGGTCATCATGTAAGCATCGATGCTCCATTTAGTGATGACGATGACAACTCTATGGCAGATGTAATGGCAAGCGGAGACGATGCCAGAACAGACAAGCAGGTTGACCATGAAAGTATGGCACAAGACCTAAGACAGGTTTTAAAAGTTTGCCTCAAGGATCGCGAACTGAAAATTATCTGCGCATGCTACGGAATTGGGGAAACCGAAAAGGGGCTCGAGGAAATTGGTGATAAAATGGGGCTCACCCGTGAGCGAGTTCGCCAAATAAGAGAAAAAAGCATCACCAAACTGAGAGAATCCGGGAAGATAGGAATCCTTATGAAATATCTTGGTTAGGAAAGCTGTTGCCCAAAATATTTGGCATAGTTCTTCTGCCAAGTAACATCTTAACTCATAATAAATGAAGAAATATCAAACACACATCATTTTGACGATTATCTTCTGCATGATGGCTTTTGCAGCAAATGCAAGAAGAATGTCACCGAGAGACGCCTTTAGTGACTCGGTGATGTGTTTGGTATTTAAATATTCACAATCTGTTGACACAACAGGTAGAGCTGAGCACAAGAGTTATGCCTACACTAAATTTCAAATCAAAACAAACAAACGTAATGCAACGCTCATGCTAGTACCGACAATGTATGCGGTGGCTCATGGCGGTGGCAGAAGATTCATCAGCGAGTTTTATAACCAAATGACGCTAGACGCAAATGGCAGACCAGTTGCCAAGCGTTTGCTGAACATAAGCACCATTCCGCATAGAAGCAACACATTGTCATCAGTTCTGAAATACATGACTCCAACGGTATATGGAGAAACACTTTTCGAAACTAATATTCTTTCTCCTTTCCACTATAAGAATCGCAGATATTATAAATATGCCGTCACCCAATTACCATTCGGCAAAGCACAAGTCTACGTATATCCACGTCTCAAAAACACCCAAGTTATTGAAGCACGTGCCATTGTTGATTCCCAAAGCGGAAAGATAAGCATGGTAGACTTTGAGGGCGAATATGATATGACCCGTTTCTATATCTCGATCATTATGGGTAAAGACGGATTTGGTTCACTTTCTCCTGCAAGGTGCAGCATGAGAGCTAACTTCAGTTTTATGGGTAACAAGATAACGGGCATGTATACAACTGTATACGGACTGCCGAAAATATTAAGTGATTCACTCAATAATGTAGCCGATACAGCATTAATGGCAAAAGTGCGCCCAATTGAATTAAACCAAGATGAGGCTGACATATACAGAAAATTCTATGAAAAAAGAAAACAAATAACAGATTCCTTGAATAACAACATACCAGAGAAAAACTTTGCAAAAGACATACTTTGGGATGTTATAGGTGACAATGTATTAAACAGGATTTCCCAAGGCTTCGGAAAGCAAAACCAAGGCTACTTCCGTATCAGTCCTATTCTCAACCCACTCTATATGGGATACTCCGAGCGAAAAGGAATTGTATACAAGTTTGACCTGAAGGGTGGCTACAGGTTTACAGAAAATCTGGAATTGGGGCTTCGCTTTAAAGGAGGTTACAGTATGAAACAACACAGATTTTATTTCAATATACCAATGACATTCAACTATAACCCGAAGCACAATGGATATCTGAAGTTAGAAATCGGTAATGGTAATAGAATATCGAATAATCGTGTTGCACGAAAGATGTTAGGCATCAGCAAACCTGAAGATAACGATTTTCTAAATCCACTATTCTCAAAATATCCAGGATTGTCATTACCGGAAATTTCAACAGATATTGATGCTAATAACAGGAAACTGACAGAGTTTAAAGATGATTACCTTCGTCTTACTAACCACTGGAGTTTCAACGACTATGTCGGTTTTGAGATTGGCTTGGTTTCACATCAACGAAAAGCTGTAGTAGAAAGTTTCTATAAACTGTTTAATTATCCAAGCAAATATGTGTCAGTAGCACCAGCTGTAGCTTTAGAACTGTTACCATGGGGTAAGAAAGGCTCTATCTTTAAAATAGACTATGAAAAGGGATGGAAAAACCTACTAGGTTCAAACATAGACTACGAACGGGTAGAAGCAGATGCACAAACTATTTTTCAAGCATCACGCCGTCAATCATATTCTATAAGGTTAGGAGCTGGCTTTTATACCCGCAAAGGTGATCATTGGGACTTCGTTGACTATACCAATTTCCATGACGACAATATTCCTGGAGGCTGGAATGATAGCTGGAGTGGAGAATTCGAATTACTGCCATCCCAATGGTATAATGCCAGTGATTATTACGTTCGCGGAAACTTCACTTATGAAGCTCCCATGATTGCAACTGCATGGCTCCCCCTGATTGGGAAATATATAGAAGCAGAGCGTCTGTATGTAAGCAGTCTTGTTGTAAACCATTTACACCCATATACAGAATGGGGATATGGAGTAACAACAAGAGCTATTACATTAGGATTCTTTGCAGCCTTCAAAAACACGAAGTTTAATGGCATAGGCTGTCGCTTCGGTTTTGAACTATTTAGAGATTGGTAATATTCATAAAAGCATGGATAAAACATGATTTCTAGGGCACAATATCAATAACATCATAACAAAAAACAAAATATGAGTTCACAACTAACTGTTTATAAAGCAAGTGCAGGAGCAGGTAAAACATTTACTTTGGCTCGCGAGTATATGACACTCGTGATAGCTAATCCTGCTTCCTACAGAACCATTCTTGCAGTAACCTTCACCAACAAAGCTACTGAAGAAATGAAAATGCGTATCTTAGGAAAATTATACGAAATTGCACACGGACTACCAGAAGCAAACGATTATGTAAATCAAATACAGCAGGCTTTACCGTATCTTTCATCCAAACAAATTCAGAAAAATGCAGAATCAGCCCTGCATTTGCTCATACATAATTATAACTATTTCCGGGTTATGACCATCGATACGTTCTTTCAGAGTGTATTGAGAAATCTTGCACGTGAACTTGATCTGACTGCCAATTTACGGATAGAACTCAATGACTATCAAATAGAACAGCATGCCGTTGATGAACTTATAGAAAGTCTTGAAGATACCGATCGTCTACTTTTCTGGATTATGGATTATATCAAAGAAAATATTGATGATGATAAGAGTTGGAATGTCATAGGACAGATCAAGAAATTCGGTGAGAACATATTCAAGGATTATTACAAAGCTCATTCCGACAAGTTGACAGAATTGATGGAACAAGAAGATTTCTTCAAGGATTTTACCGATCGAATGAAGAAAAAGCGCGATAAGGCAAAAGAGCAGCTTAAAGAAATTGCTGCTACTTTTTTCGATTCCCTTGAAGAAGAAGGCTTTACGTCAGACGACTTAGCTGGAAAAACGAGAGGTATTTGGAGCTATTTCAACAAGCTGAAAAATGGTAAATACAGTGATGATGATCTACATAATGATACTTTTAATAAATGTCGGGAAAGTCCGGAAGCATGGGTCAAAAAATCTGATGTGAAAAATTGTACTGATATCTTCAATTATGTAGAATCGGTGCTCTACCCTATTCTGCTGTTTGCAGAAGATAATCGTCCAAGACTCACCCGCATCTTCAAAAGTACCGATCTGACCATAAAGCATCTTAATCAGCTCCGCCTTTTGGGAAGCATAGATAAAAAAGTCAGGGAGATGAACAGAGAGGCAAACCGTTTCCTTTTGAGCGATACTCAAACCTTGCTCAACTCACTGATAAAGGATAGCGATTCGCCATTCATCTTTGAAAAGATTGGCACTCAACTCGACCATATAATGATTGACGAGTTCCAAGATACTAGCACCATCCAATGGAAGAACTTTAAAGTGCTGCTCGAAGAAACCATGAGTAGAAAAGATGCAGGTAACCTCATTGTTGGTGACGTAAAACAAAGTATTTACAGATGGCGATCCGGCGATTGGAGACTGCTCAATAATATCGATAAAGAATTTAATAAAAGCGCGAAAGAAGTAAGCATAGAAACTTTGGGTACCAACTACCGCTCTGATAGAAACATCATTGAGTTTAACAATGCTTTTTTCACAGAAGCAGTAAAATTGGAGATTGAAGACCTGACAGATAAATGTCCTGAAGAATGTAAACAGCTGGAAAGCGCATATAGCGATGTCTGCCAGCAAGTACCAGACCACCATTCTGTTCCTAATGGTTCTATCAGTATTCAGCTCCTGGGCGGTGAAAATATTGAAGACAGAATGATGCAAACAACATTGGACACTGTAGACAAGTTGGTTGAAAGAGGTGTTCCTTGCAACAAAATAGCAATCCTGGTAAGAAGCAACCGTAACATACAGGACATTGCTGAGTATTTTATGAACCATTCCGACTATCCGTTGGTTTCTGATGAGGCATTCAGGCTGGATGCCTCCCAGGCAGTATGCACATTGGTTAACGCTCTCTACATTCTGGTACACCCAAATGACAATATTGCATTAGCAACTCTCAACAAGTTTTGTGACACGTATTCTGTAGCTGGAAATATGCCGGAACAACTTTTGACCAATCGTTCTGAGTATCTGGAAATGCCACTGTTCGATCTCACAGAACGCCTTTTTGCAGAACTTAAACTTGGCGAAATAAAAGACATGATCAAGCAAACTGCCTACATCTGTACTTTTTATGATTGCTTAAGTAAATATCTCACAGATAACAGTAGTGATATCACTGGATTTCTGAAAGAGTGGGATAACCGTATCCACGAAAAAAGTATTCATAGCGATGGCGATGGAGGTATCAGATTCCTTACTATACATAAGAGTAAGGGACTGGAATACGATCATGTTATCATGCCTTACTGTGACTGGCAACTAGAAAAAGCCAACACTATCTGGTGCACACCGCAAGAAGCTCCATACAACGAGCTTCCACTGGTACCTATAGATTTCAGTGCTAAACTGATGAAGCAAAGTATATATGAAGCAGATTATAATCATGAACATCTGCAAAACATAGTCGACAATTTGAATCTGCTTTATGTAGCCTTCACACGTGCCAGTCACAATCTGATTGTAATTGGCAAACGAGCTAATAGTGCATATCGTTCTGCCATTATTGAATCTGTACTCGACAAGGTAGCCAGCCGCCTTGAAGCTAATGATGTAAAGATGGAGTTAACAGGAATAGGTTCTGATGCCAAAACAGATGACATATCTTTCTGCTATAATGAAATATATGTACCTGATTCTTCCAAGAAATCAAACGAGAAGAAGGATACAAACGTGCTCTCAGCCTATTCTCAACCTTTAGAAATTAAAATAAATGTTACGCCTGAAATGCCAGAATTCAGACAAAGTAACCAGAGCCGTGACTTTATAAAGCGTGATGAAACTGAAGAACAACAGAAGTTTTATATCAAAATGGGTACCATTTTGCACAACCTCTTTTCTACAATCCGCACGGTTGATGATATTGATGGAGCCCTGAAACAGTTGGAGTTAGACGGACTTTTATACGATCAAGACCTCACACCAGAGAAAATAAAGGAGATGATCAGGAAAAGACTTGAATCACCAAAGGTCGCAAAATGGTTTGACAAGGAACTGACCATACTAAATGAATGTTCTATCCTGACAGTTGAAAATGGAAAAGTGGCAGAATACCGTCCAGACCGCGTGATGCAAAACTCAAAAAATGAAACCATCGTGGTAGACTTCAAATTCGGTAAACAGAAAGTAGAACACCATGAACAGGTTAGAAAATACATCGGCTTGTTAAAAAGTATGGGACATCACCGAGTAAAAGGTTATCTATGGTATGTATACCCTAACAGAATAGTTGAAGTAATAAAATAATATGGTTCTATTGCCCCTTTCCAAAAAGTAGGGCAACATAAAGAACAGTTGCAAACATTGAAAAGTCCATTAAGATATGAAAACATTTTTAAAATATGTAGCAAGAGATATTCTCGAGAAATACGGAAACAATCTCAGCGACATTGCCGTCGTGTTTCCAAATAAACGCGCCGCTCTTTTCCTCAACGAGAGTCTGGCACGTTTGACTGATCACCCTATCTGGTCGCCATCTTACATAACAATCAGCGACCTTTTTCGCAAACATAGCACATTGAAAGTTGGAGACCCAATCAAACTTGTTTGCGATTTACATAAAACATTCGTAGCCTGCACTGGTATTGATGAGACCCTAGACCATTTTTATGGATGGGGACAACTTCTTATCACAGATTTTGACGATATTGATAAAAACATGGCAGAAGCAGAAAAACTCTTTGCCAATCTTAGCAATATACATGAACTTGATGACATCTCATATCTTACAGAAGAACAGAAAACGCTGATTAAGAATTTTTTTAGCAATTTCAACGATGATCACAACTCTGAACTCAAAAAGAGATTTCTACAATTATGGAGCCATTTTCTTGATATCTATAAGCAGTTCAACATGCGTCTTGAAGAACAGGGATTGGCTTATGAGGGGGCTCTGTACAGGAAAGTTGTAAATGATGAAAATATCAAATTCCAACACAAGAAATATCTCTTTGTCGGTTTTAATATGATGCAAGTAGTAGAACGGAAACTCTGCGACCGCTTGATGAAAGAGGGTAAAGCACATTTCTATTGGGACTACGATGACTATTATATGCAAAACAACCATGAGGCAGGTCACTACATTCGTGAATATCTCAAATATTATCCTAACGAATTGAATGATATGCCTCCTCATAATCTTCGTGAAATTTATCATAACTTTGATAACAATAAAGACATTACATACATTTCGGCATCTACAGAAAACATCCAGGCCCGCTATGTAAACCAATGGCTTAAAGAAAAGAAACGCTATAAATATGGAAAAAAAGTGGCTATAGTATTAGCCGATGAAGGATTGTTGCAAAGTGTAATACATAGTCTTCCTACAAACGAAGACATCAAGTCGTTGCCAGATTATTCTGAGAACGACAAGTTAGCATATAATATTACATTGGGCTATCCGCTTCAACAGACACCATTCTACAGTTTGCTGCAACAGCTCATCAAGTTGCAGGGCGTAGGTCACCCCAAGCATAGTAACAACTATCGCTTACACAATGTGCTCATGGCACTCCGTCATCCATATACACGCTATATTTCTCAAAATTATAGCAAACTCTTGAGCGCTCTTGATGAGCAGAAGCAGTTCTATCCTACCCGCCAATTCCTAAGCATGGATGGTGATGAAGGTTTGTCACTGCTTTTCAAAGATTTGGGTGAGACTGCAACAGAAAATGAATACAACTTGAGACTCATCCAGTATCTGCTGGATATTTTGAAGACAATAGGTGTGAATAGCAAAGAACAGGACGATCCTTTATTCCAGGAATCGCTCTTCAGGACCTATACCTTATTGAACCGTCTGCAAGAACTCATCCAGACAGGAGACTTAGCAGTAGACTGCATCACTCTGGAACGACTCATCCAACAGCTCATCCAGTCAACAAGTATTCCTTTCCATGGTGAACCTGCAGAAGGAATACAGGTAATGGGTGTATTGGAAACTCGAAATCTTGATTTCGAGCATATCTTAGTACTCTCATGCAACGAAGGGAAACTGCCGAAAGGTGTGAACGATGCTTCATTTATTCCCTATTCATTGAGAAAGGCATACGGCTTGACTACGGTAGATAACAAAGTAGCTATATACGCCTATTATTTTCACAGTCTGCTCCAACGCTCACACGACATCACTTTATGTTACAATAACGCAACAGAAGATGGCCAATCGGGTGAGATGAGCCGTTTTATGCTACAACTCCTGGTAGAAAGCCATCATGACATCGAGCGCTTTTCTTTGGTCGCAGGACAAAACACACTGCGTCCTACTTATGAACCAATAGAGAAAAAACTGCATGCGCTCAGCCAGCTCAAGAATTTGAAAATGCTTACGCCAACATTTCTGAATACATATTTGAGATGTGAAAAGCAATTCTACTATAAATATGTAGAAGGACTGATTGAACCAGATGAAATTGATGAGGACGAAGTAGACAACAAAGTATTTGGAAATATATTCCATCGTGCAGCAGAACTGTTCTATCTGGGATTAGCAAGCAGCGATGCTCTGACAACCGACGGTAAAGGAGAACTCAAACTGACTCGTCCTATCATTGTATCAAAAGAGCAATTAGAGCAAGCCTTAAAAGATGAATCGCTTGTTTATCGCCTGGTAGATCAAGCGTTCAGAGAAGAACTCTTTAAAGTCAGCGCTGCAGGGTATCACCCGAAATATAATGGTCTGCAACTGATCAATAAAGAAGTAATAGCAAGGTATATCCGGCAACTTGTCACGATAGATATGCGCCAGGCTCCATTCACCATACTCGGATTAGAGCTGGTTGTAAAAACTGACGCCGAAGTAGAAACAAGTATCGGCAATTTATCTCTGTCAATAGGAGGTTTTATCGACCGACTGGACGCTGTTGCAGCTAACGGTCATGCAAATGGCAATAATCTTGCAGAACGAATCCGCGTAATAGACTATAAAACAGGACGTATTTCAACAACACGTCCAAGAGAACTGAGCGAAGTGTTTGATCCATCCATGCTCAACAAGCATACAGATTATTATTTACAATCTATGCTCTACTCGATTATTGTAAGCCACAACAGGAATCTGAATCCGGCTCAAGAACCCGTATCTCCAGGCTTGCTGTTTATACAAAATGCAGGAGCAGAAGATTATGATCCGACATTAAAAATGGGCAAGGAACTCATCAGTAGCATAGATGTATACGAAGAAGAGTTTATGAAACAACTGAAAGTTCTCATCGCCAACATCTTTGACAAGGACCAGCCATTCCGGCCTACAGATGATAAGCATCGTTGCGAATACTGTCCATACGCAGCTTTATGCAAGTCATAGAAACATATATAATATGTGGAAACCAAAATGATTGGTTAAAATGCGCAAAATACTTGCTTTTTTGAATTATTCTATGTATATTTGCAAAAAGAATTATTGAATATGACAGAAAAAGAAATAAACAAGATAGTTAGTGAGAACTTAAACTATGTAAAATCAGTAGCCAACCAGTATAAAGGTAAAGGCGTTGAGTTTGATGACTTGGTTAGCGAAGGAACGCTGGCAATGCTTATGGCAGCCAGAAAGTTCCAAGCCGACCGGGGCACCGATTTTGTGGCTTATGCCGGTCCATTCGTTCACAAGGCTATATCACAGGCCATTGATAAACAATCAGGAGTTTATCGTTTACCGAAAGACCAGAAGAAATATGCCCCAAGAAACGCAGACAAGGCTGTATCTGTAGATGCGCCACTAAGCGCAAACAATCCGTATACCCTATTAGACATATTAAACGATCCGGATGTAAAGATTGCAGATGATACCCTGAACATAGAAATGATGAAGAAAAAGATGGCAGAAAGCATTGCAGATTTATTGCCACGAGAGAAAGAAATCATCACCAAATTCTATGGTATAGGGGTTCCTAAGGAAACGATGGCTGAAATTGCTGAAGATATGGGGCTCAAACGCGAGCGAGTTCGCCAGATACGAAATCTGACCATACGCAGATTGAACAGGAGTATCCGCCACCAGGCATTGAGAAACTACTTCAAGAGGTAACTCGCAATAGTTTGTAAAAACAAAAAGGAGGGTGAATCATTAACTTATGATACACCCTCCTTTTTGTTTCATGTTCTAGTTATTAACTATTAAACTTACTCCAATCCCTTAAAATGATTAGCACGATATTGACGAGGAGTAACGCCTATTCGCTTGAAGAAATTAGCATAGAAACTCTGACGAGTATTGAAACCAGCCATTTCGCTGATACCTTCTACAGTCATTCTTGCATAACGTTTATCGGTAAGTAAAGACATAGCATCGTTTACTCGATAATCATTCACCAACTCGGCATAATTCTTATGAAATCGAGTTGCGCATACAGCAGAAATATAGCGAGAGTTAGTATTCAAATCCTCTGCAAGTTTCTTGGAACTATAGTCTGGGTCCTTGTACTTTCTTTCAGTAACAAGAACACGGATTATCTCGTCGCGAAGGCGGTCCTTAGTTTCTTCACTCAGCATAGATTGATATCTTGCTATTTTTTCTTTTTTAGGTTGAATATTGTACTTAGCCATAGTTATGTTATAAAATTTATTACAACAAAGGTACGACTTTTATTTAGAACGACCAAATTTTTTCTCACTTTTTTGAAAAATAAACACAAAAAAGTCGTTTATATGAAATAAAATGGTTATTTTTGCATTAATTTTCAAGCTCAAAGCCGAGTATATCATAATTATTAGACAAGAAGCATAGATATGAAGCAAATATTGTGGTTTATAAAAACGTATTTTACGTTTGTCATTTTGTTCGGTTTTCAGAAACCATTTTTCATGATATTGGAAAAGGCTTCTGCTACACAACCTATCGATAATATCTGGAGCGAAATGCCTACAGTGATGTGGTATGGTTTATCACTCGACCTCTCTATGGCTGGTTACCTCACCGCACTACCGGGTTTGTTGCTCATCGCAATGATTTGGTTTCGTAAGGAGATTATACGTCCCATTCTGAATGCTTATTATATACTGGCATCTTTCCTGGTTTCCATTACATTCATACTGAATGCAGGATTATATCCATATTGGAACTTCCCGCTAGATAGCACTCCATTATATTATTTCTTTACTTCGCCAAAGGATGCACTTGCAAGTGTTGGAGGGCTTTACATCTTTTTGGCTCTCCTCATCACTGTGCTGCTTACCATAGCCGTCTGGTTCGCACTCCGCATGCCTCATACCCAGAAGCGCTATTCCAGCAGATACAGCAACTATGGTTTTGGAGATTTCGGCAGTGGTCGCAGAACACGCTACTCTGACATAGAGCATCATCGTATGCGCCATTCTCTTATTTTGTTGCTGCTTACTGCCCTTCTCTTCATCCCTATCAGAGGAGGATTTACTGTATCTACAACAAATACAGGAAAGGCATATTTCAGCCAAAATGCGTTTTTGAATCATGCTGCCGTCAATCCGATGTTCAGCCTGTTTGAATCACTTACCCATCAGGAAGATTTTGCATCGCAATACCGATACATGTCAGAAGAAGAAGCTAACAAGCTCTTTGCTCAAATGGTAAGTTCAAGCGACCAGAACACCTACCCGCTCCTGAATGAAGAAGCTCGGAAAAACGGAAAGCCAGATATACTTATTATTATTATGGAAAGCTTTGCCAACGACATCATGCCTTCCGTCGGAACACATAAAGACGTAGCGGTCTGCTTGGACTCAATAGCCCAAAAGGGAATTTTCTTCCCAAGATTCTATTCCAATACTTTCCGCACGGATCGTGGTCTGGTTGCTGTTTTGAGCGGTTATCCTGCACAACCTACAACCAGCATCATGCGCTACCCGGCAAAATCTGCACAATTACCATCATTGGCACGTTCATTGGCTAAAGCAAAGCATTACGGCAATGCATATTATTATGGTGGTGATGTTGATTTTGCCAACCAACGCTCTTGGCTGGTTTCCCAGGGCTATGAGAGAATCATTTCAGATAGTGATTTCCCTATAGAGGACAAATTGAGCAAATGGGGAGTACACGATCATATAGTAGCCAACCGGCTGCTTGCAGACCTCAGAAAAGAACAGAACACCAAACAGCCTATGCTGAGAGTATTCCAGACATCAAGCAGTCATGAGCCATTCGATGTACCATATAGCAGACTGAAAGACAAACGTTTAAATGCATTTGCTTACACTGATAGTGTCATAGGTCATCTTCTGCGTGAATACAGCAAATTGCCTAGATGGAAAAATACTTTGGTATTACTCGTTGCCGATCATGTTGGCGCATACAAAGAACATCTTGACAACTTTGACCGCAGCCGCTATCAGATTCCACTTATCATGACCGGTGGAGCAATAGCTCGCCCAATGAATGTTAAGCTCATAGGAAGTCAGCATGATATAGCAGCTACACTGCTCGGACAATTAGCCATTCCTCACAAAGACTTCTTGTTCAGCAAGAACATGTTGAGTGATGCTACTCCTAAATTTGCATTCTTTGATGTACCCGATGCTTTCGGCATGGTATCAGAGGAAAACTCTATCATCTACGACAACAAATCCAAAAAGGTTGTTTATGATAAAGGCAAAAAAGGTTATAACCTGAAGCGAGGCATGGCTTATCTTCAGAAGTTGTACGATGACTTGAGTGCAAAATAGCCCAAACGACAGGGCAACAGATTATCAGAAACAAGAAAGCGAACATTACAGAAATTCATAAAGAAAGACTATGATAGAATTACTTCATCAAATAGAACAGATTGATACGCAGATTTTTCTGTTTTTCAATGGTTTTCACAACGTGTATTGGGATTACTTCATGATGATTTTCTCAGACCGTTTTGTATGGGTTCCGTTCTATGCCAGTTTTATCTTTGTACTGCTGAAGAATTTTCCTGTCAAGGTTGTGATGAGCACTATAGTTGTCATCACTCTGATTATCTTGTTTTCAGACCAGACTGCATCAGGAATTCTGAAGCCATTGGTAGCAAGAATGCGTCCCAGCAATCCTGATAATCCTATCAGTCCGATGGTACATGTTGTTCAAGGATATCGGGGTGGAAGATATGGTTTCCCGTCTTCTCATGCAGCCAATGCATGGAGCATGGCCTTCTTTGCCCAATATCTGGTTCGCCGGAGCAAACTCACGATATTCTTATGCCTATGGGCATTGATAACCAGTTATTCCCGAATGTATCTCGGTGTACACTATTTTGGCGACATCCTGATTGGTACCCTCATTGGTTTTCTCTATGCCACCTTATATTATTATATATTTCAGTATTTTTTAAGGAAGCATACCGAACGTTTTAAGCCCAACCACGACATCAGATTTGCAAGCGTCCCTATCATTACGGGGCTCGTTTCTATTTGGGTAATCATTTGTACCAGTGGAATACTATCTTTCTATAGCATACCACTGAGATAAACAAATGTATAAAAAGAGTTAGCTTATAAAAATGGTTTAGATTATACATTATTATTAACATATAAAATTTAAAGATTATGAAGAAATTATCAATTCTTGCATTTGCTATTGGCCTGATAGCTTTCACAGCATGTTCTGAGAAAAAGGCACCAGCACAGGCACCAGCTCAGGCAGAACAGACAGTTGTAACCGATTCTGCATTTCAGGCTGCCGCAGCCGGTGAATATAAGAGCGCAGATGGTGAGCGCAGTGTTACTTTGAACAGTGATTTCTCTGTTAAAGTAAAAGGCCTTAACAAGGAATTTTACAAGTGGGAATTGCCTGCTAAGCCAGAAGGTAAAGCTGCTGTGATTATCCTGAGCCGCAAGGGTCTTGATGCTGATGTTCAGGAGCAGGCAACACTCGATACAGAAGAAGGTTCTATCATTATTAAGAACGAAACATTCCGCAAAAAGTAATAGAATATGAACCTGGTATAAAAAGCAAAACGCCCTCGCTTCACAGCGAAGGCGTTCTTTTTGGTATTAGTTTCATTTAAGGTAAAAAGATTGTATTCAGGATAACGATGCAAAGATAGACATATTTTTCGAAACGAACGAATCTTTTTATATGTTTAAAAACATATTTTGTGAATTATTGCTCCCAAAACAAAATTATCGCTCCCAAAACAAAATTATCTGCCAGATAATTTCGGTACTTACAATTAAATTTGTATCTTTGCACCATAAATTTAAAAATTATTCTTTTTATTGAATTATGGCAATTAATGAAGAAAACAATTTGGAAGAGAAGAAAAGTATCTCTTTCGTAGAACAGTTAGTTGAGGAAGATCTCAAAGAAGGCAAAAACGGAGGACGAATCCAGACGCGTTTTCCGCCAGAGCCTAATGGTTATCTGCATATCGGCCATGCCAAAGCTATCTGCATGGACTTTGGTGTTGCAGAGAAATATAATGGTGTTTGCAATCTTCGTTTTGATGACACTAACCCTAGCAAGGAAAACAATGAATATGTAGAGAATATTCTTCAAGACATCCAGTGGCTCGGATTCAAGTGGGGCAATATCTACTATGCTTCTGACTACTTTGAGAAGCTTTGGGATTTTGCTGTCTGGATGATCAAGAAGGGCAATGCATATATAGATGAACAAACTGCTGAAGAAATTGCACAGCAGAAGGGTACTCCTACCTCACCGGGTACTGCTAGTCCATATCGTGATCGCCCAATCGAAGAAAGCCTTGCTTTGTTTGAGAAGATGAATACTCCTGAGGCCGTAGAAGGCAGCATGGTTCTTCGCGCAAAACTCGATATGGCGAATCCAAATATGCATTTCCGCGATCCTATCATGTATCGTATCATCCATACTCCTCATCACCGTACAGGAACTAAATGGCATGCATATCCTATGTATGATTTTGCTCATGGACAGAGTGACTACTTTGAAGGGGTAACCCACTCTATCTGTACATTGGAATTTGTACCTCACCGTCCGCTTTACGATAAGTTCATCGACTTCTTGAAGGAGAAGGACGGAACTGCAGATGTATTAAACGACAATCGTCCACGTCAGATTGAGTTCAACCGATTGAACCTCACTTATACAGTAATGAGCAAGCGTAAGCTTCACCAGCTGGTTGATGAGAAACTGGTTATCGGATGGGACGACCCACGTATGCCTACTCTTTGCGGAATGCGCCGTCGCGGTTACTCTCCTGAGAGTATTCGTATGTTTATCGACAGTATCGGATATACTAAGTTCGATGCTCTCAATGATATGGCCTTACTCGAAGCATCTGTTAGAGAAGACTTGAACAAGAAAGCATGTCGTGTGAGTGCAGTACTTGATCCTGTAAAACTCGTAATTACCAACTATCCGGAAGGTGAAACAGAGGAAATGGAAGCCATCAATAATCCAGAAAATGAAGCTGATGGCACACACACCATCACATTCTCTAAGAATCTCTGGATAGAGCGTGCTGACTTTATGGAAGATGCTCCTAAAAAATTCTTCCGTATGACTCCGGGTAAAGAAGTTCGTCTGAAGAATGCTTACATCGTTAAGTGCACTGGATGCACAAAGGACGAAAATGGCGTTATCACTGAAATTCAGGCAGAATACGATCCTATCAGTAAGAGCGGCATGGAAGGTGCCAACCGTAAGGTTAAGGGTACATTGCATTGGGTATCAGCAGATCACTGCGTAAAGGCAGAGGTGCGCGAATACGACCGTCTCTTTATGGTAGAAAATCCATCTGCTGATGAACGTGACTTCCACGAGTTGCTCAACCCAGACAGCTTCCACGACTATCCTAACTGCTATATTGAGGAATATGCAGCCAACAAGAAGCCAGGTGAATATCTCCAGTTCCAGCGTATCGGTTATTTCATGGCCGATCTTGATTCTACTGCAGAAAAACCAGTATTCAACAAAACCGTTGGCTTGAAGGATACATGGGCAAAACAGAATAAATAAATCACCTATATCTGTCTCAGTTTCAACACTGAGACAGATATTATTTAGATTCAGATAACAAATGAATACAGCAGAGCTTTTTCTTTGGATACTCGACAATTTAAATTACTGGGTAGTAACCCTTTTCATGGCTATCGAGAGTTCATTCATCCCATTCCCATCAGAGGTGGTTGTTCCACCTGCAGCATGGAAAGCCATGAATCCTGATAGCGGAATGTCGTTTATCCTAGTCATCGTGTTTGCCACCATTGGTGCCAATATCGGTGCACTTATCAACTATTATTTAGCTAAATGGGTAGGCCGCCCTATCATCTACCGTTTTGCAGACAGCCGCATCGGACATATGTGCCTGATAGACCGCCAAAAGGTAGAAGTTGCAGAAGAGTATTTCCGCAAGCATGGAGCCGCATCCACTATTTTTGGGCGCCTGGTACCAGCTGTTCGCCAATTAATCAGTATTCCAGCCGGTTTGGCAGGTATGCATGTAGGCAAATTCTTGCTCTATACCACAATCGGTGCTGGCATCTGGAATACTGTTTTAGCAATCATCGGTTGGGGGATATACCAATATACAGACTATAAAACAACTCAAGATGTATATCAGCAGGCATTAAAGTATAGTCATGAGCTCGGTTACATCATCTTGGCTCTTGCCATTGTTATTGTAGCTTTCCTTGCATACAAGGGGCTCAAGAAGAAATAAGAAACTATCCCCCATCCTGCTTCCTCAAGCGGGATGGGGGATTTTCTTCAGTATAATTCCCCGCACGTCACGGGAAACGACAAGGGTCTATATGCCACGAATAAAAGGTGGCGTATAGACCCTTGATTATATGGTGATATTCGTAATCTACATCTCCGCTTTCTGCAGCTTTATATCCTCTGCCGAAGGAAAGAGAAGAAGCAGAACGCAGGCAAAACCAAGCAGCACGCCCTGAACCAACGGCCACCGGTACGTAGCGGAATTGAAAATCGCTGACCGAAGGGTAAAGCAAAGGGGGAAGGGCGACTCTAGTTAAAAGAATGATAAAAACTTTTCTAATTTAATAATTGCTTGGCAGAAACTTCTACTACCCCGCCATTTCCGTCACTAATGACAACAGGACGATTGTATAAAGCCTTTTCTACCAACATATCATGCTGAGCTTCAACTAAGCCTGATTCAACTTTGTTGATAAAGCCCTCAATCTCACTTTCACTCATAATCCTTAATTCTTTTAAATTTAACAATATCCTTAATCTTTGTTGGAAGCAGTCTACCTCCGAAAGCAACACGTTCTCCTTTATTTAAACTGTTATCAAATAGAATCCAGATATCCACTTCTTTCATAAATATCTCAAAAAGATTCTTAAGACCAGCCTTATACCTACGTTCAATTACAGGCAAAGGAATGTTATGCCCGCCACTAGCTACTCTATCAGCTACACGTCTTTTTGCAAGCTCTATACTATCCAGCCAAAAGAACAAGAGATGCACAACATACCCTTTTTCTTGTGCTCTGCGCACCAGGTTAATATAAGATCTGGTTGCTAAAGTAGTTTCTATGGAGAACGATTCACCCATTTCCAGCAAATCTTCTATTCTCCTAAGCATCAAACGCCCTGCTTCTATCACTACTCCTTCAGGATTGAAAGGCGAGAGACCTTTTGCAATTTCATCAGCATTAACAAATTCCTTAACGAGCAAAGACTAGGGAAGAATCGTCTTAGAAGCAGTCGTTTTGCCTGCTCCATTACAACCTGCTATTATATATAAATGCTTAACCATTTGATTCACATTTAAATTCTTTTGGATGCAAATATACTGCAAAATCTTGATAACGCCAAATATTTGAATGAAATTAACATCATTATTGGCTAATAACTGAACTTTCACATATCAGGAAGTTAAAGGACTGAACTTCGCATGTGGCTTCTGCCCTTTCAGGGCGTATGGGGTAAAGTCTTAACTCCTCAGCGACTATAGAGAGCGATAACTCATTTAACTTCTTTAACTCATTTAACTCTTTAACTCCTTAACTCCTGAACCTGCGAAACCTGAATCTAATATGCGAAACTTCAAGTTTTCTGCGTTAATATTTGTTTAAAAATCAGTCCTTTTTCGGTATCGTTAACTTCTTTTATCTGATAATTGTTTAACACAACATAAGACGGGATTCCCTACCCTACTCGCTTTTTCAAAGATTTAAGCGGTAAGAAATGAGGAAAAAAGGGACCCTAAAAAAAGGCCCCCCTTTTGGAACCAAAAATAAACGCTTAAAATATGTAAAAACGGGCTGAATTCTTAAAATATGTTTATAAAAAGCGGAAAACACCCTTCACCACCCTTCACCCGTAACTATTTGACACACAAAATGTTAAATAAAAAGGTGAAGGGTGAAGGTTTGAAAACTCTTTTTTATATATACGCGCGGCAAGGAAAAAAATCCGTTTTTTCATTTTTCTGGCTTTCCGGTTTTTCCAAAAATCCTAAAAAAAAGAATATAATATAAGATTTAAAATATACCCTTCACCCTTCACCTCGTCACTTTTCCGATGTTTCACTCTTTCACTTCTTCATCAGCAAAATATCCCCACATAAATGGGCACAAAAATACTGCGTTAAAAACTTTAACCTAGGTTATTCTTTGTAAAAAGTGAGGGCTATAGCCCTCACTGCCAATGTGCAGCTTTTTGTGTAACTTCGCAGCATGGAAAATAATAACATAACAAAACAAGAAGTGCTGAAATTTTCAGCAGAAATGGAAGAAGAAGAAGCCAGCGTAAAAATGGCTATCGCCAACGTATGTGGTGTAAATGCCACAGACGGCACTCAGGCAGACCGCCCGGAACATCCCCTTCACCATGATCTTCTACATCACCGTCTCGGGCAAGGGATTCCGCATCCTGCTCAGATATATGCGGCCTGAAGGGTGCAATCTCACTGCCACCGAACTCCACCTGCTCGCCATCAGGAAAGCCATGAGCATGTACGACAAACTGCTGGGTATCAGCTGCGACAAACAATGCCAGGACATGGTGAGAAGCTGCGGACTGGCTTACGACCCCGAGGCTTACTTCAACTGGAATGCCGAAGTTCTCGCCATCACCCGGGAGGAGGTAGAGGAATTCGAAAAAGCTACAAAGCAACAGGAGGAACAGAACAGGAAAAGACAGACGGAGGCGGAAAAACCCAGAAAGAAAAGCCCGCGCAAACAGGAAGACGAGGCGCCACCCAAGACGCTCACCACCGAAGAGATTCTGCAATATGTAGACAAACTGGCGGAGAGCTGGGAAGAGCGGTTTGAGGAGCATCATCACAACAGCTACGTAGTAAGATACGCCACATTCTGCCTCTGTTTCGGAGCCGAAAAGGAGGAGGCTGTGAAACACATGGCAGATAAGTTTGGCAGCGAATATGCCGATACCGAGCGGGTGGCACGGGAGATTTACAAGCATACCGAGCGGCTGGGAACCTGGAAGATAAGACAGCAGGGAGAGGATGAGCAGAAACGCTATACCAGCATGAGAGCACTGCTGGGATGGCTGGGAGCCCGATATGAAATGCACCACAACACGCTGAGCAACCAGTATGAAGTGCGCGCCATCAACACCGGAGAGAAACTCTATCTCGACTGGACCGAAGTGGATACCCGGGTGAGCAATTCCCTGTTCGTGAAGATGGAACTGGAGAACATCTGTACCACCCAGAAAAAGCTGGATACGGTAATCAGAAGTAACTTCAGTCCCGAATTCAACCCCATGGAGGAATATCTGAAGAGTCTGCCGAAATGGACCGGAAGACTGACTATATCGCTGAATTGGCCCATCGGGTAACCGTGATGCAGACAGGCGGTTACCGCCATACGGAGGAGGATTTTGCCTATGCCTTCAAGAAATGGCTGGTCAACATGGTGGTTTGCTGGGTGCGCCCCGATGTCACCAACCAGTCTATCATGGTTTTCGTAGGCAAGGGCGGCATCTTCAAGACCACGTTTTTCGACCATCTTCTGCCGCCCCATCTGCGCAAGTATTTCGCCAACGATTCTACGGGCGACTACAAGAACAAGGATTTCCTGCAGATGTGTGCCAGCAAGGCGATAGTGTGTCTCGATGAGTTCAGCTGTCTGCGCGGCAAGAACCTGGATTCCTTCAAGAGCAACATCACGAAGCGCAACATCAGCATGCGAATCCCTTATGCCGAGTGGGACTGCATTCTGCAGAACAATGCGGGGTTCTGTGCCACGAGCAATGAGGTTCATATCATCGATGATGACGAGAACCGCCGTTTCCTCATCTGGCGCATCGAGAAGATCAAGAGTCCCATCGACTTCCCCTCAATTACGAGGGCATCTACTCCCAGGCTGTGGCACTGGCTCAGGAGGTGATAGAGAAGCGCCGGAGGGGTGAGCCCTGCGACTGGGTTTACTGGTTTACGAAGGAGGAGAACGAGGAGATACAGCGCCACAATCTTTATTTCCGTGTAAACAACTACATAGCCGAGCGCATCAACAAGTTCTACCGTGTTCCTGATGCCGATACACCGTCCGAGTTCTGCAAGTTTGTTACGGCGAGTGATGTGATGGAGCGCATCTGCACGAACCCCGCCTTCCGCCAGTCGATGTCGAACAAGGATATTTCGATGTTCATGGAGGCGCTGGGATTCAAGAAGATTCACCGCAAGACGGGCAACGGCTGGAAGGTGATAGAAATGCGTCCTGACGAGATAGAGAACAACCAGAAGATGGATGGCAGCGAGAATATTCCGCCCGAAGATCTCCCATTTTAGGAAATTCTGCTTCGGAGATATTTTTTTATCTTTCGGAGATATTTCCGTATCTTTCGGAGGGATTTCTGTATCTTTCGGAGGGATTTTATTCTACCAGGCAGAAGAAAGAAGCAACTGACAAAAACAGACTAAAAAGAACAAATTATGATAGAAGACAGAAGTTACGGGAAGGCGGAGCTCGCCATGCTCTACTTTCCCACCGCTACCCCCAGGGTAGCGCTCAACCGACTGGTGAGATGGATCAACCGGTGCCCCGAGCTCAAGCAGAGCCTCTGTTCGGGCTACGCCGGCAACAAGTAGCAGAAATCATCGAATTTCTGGATGAACCATAAAAAATCACCCTGGAAGGGAATGCATACAACACACTATGCATATCCCTTCCAGGGTGAGTTTATTACAGGAAAAAATACCCGTTTTTTAAACGCTTTTGCCCTTAGACTTCCAGTCGTCAATCGTCCCCGTCTTAGACGAGAAATTGCAGCCTATCAGGTAAATCGTTCTGTTGTCTGTAGCATACTCACGGGCATATCCTTTTTCCTCGATTTGTTTCAAGGCTTCAGTCGCTGACCCATCACGCTTAAATTCGAAGATATATACAAACATTGGGGTCTCAATAATGCAATCAACCCGTCCTTCACTTTGCTCCTTTTCTATTAGAACGGTAAAACTGCTTATCATGCGAATCACCAGATAGAAGGTATATTGAAAGTATCGCTCTTTTTCCCGCTCGTCATCTTTACGACGTTGGCTATAGGGTATACTGGCGAAGAAGGAAGTGAGTAATTTTTCCAATTTGTCGCAATCTCCCGTCTTCATCGTGTTAACAACTTCTACGACCCATGCATCAGGCGATTCCTTAGGCTTCAGATAGTTGGCTGCCACCATGGTTACGAAACCAGCTTTTACTTCATCGTTTGGAAAATCCAAGAGATAAGAATCGGTATCCATGTTCCAATCCTTAATGGTGAGATAACCACTCTGGTAAATCATTGGCAATGGAGCCTCTGTATCCGCCTTGTAATCTATAAAACTGCTGGTAGGATAAAATTTCCCTGTCAGTTCATTGAGGTTTTCGTCGAAGTGAGCTAATAAGCGGACCAGATAAGTAGGTGAACCTGTACGGAACCAGAAATCACTCAGGATTTTCTTACTCAGTGAGTTCAAGATACTGAAAGGATTGTAGATGTCGAGCATGCTTGGGCTGAAATGGTAACCGTCATATTTGCGCTTGAGCCGATATTTCATCTCATCCTCAGACACTTTATATCTTGCAGCCATTGCCTTGATTTGCTCATCAAAGACAGAATACAGTTCCTCTTCCGTGATGCCGCAAAGAGCCTCGTAGCGGTCGTCCATGCTGATGTCATCTGGTTGGTTGAAACCACTGAATACGCTTACCTGCGAGAACTTGGTAACACCTGTCAACAGCACGAATTTCAAATCTCTGTCAGCAGCCTTGAAGACACTGTAGAACCCTTTCATGATTTCACGATGTCGGTCTTCCAGCAAACGTTCGTTGCCTTCAGAATCGAAGGTCTTTAACCCTGTGTCTAAAACATCCAATAAAGGTTTGTCATATTCATCTATCAGGACAACGGCGCCAAGTCCTGTCTTTTCGTGGGCAGCTTTCAAAACAGCCATAAATCTGTCTCCCAAGGTGTTGGCCAATGGGTTTCTGCCATAATTCAGTTCTTGGGTTTCAACAAAAGTCTGCAAGGTTTTTTCCAATTCGCCTGCCTGTGTGAAGTCCTTGCCGTTGAAATCTAGATGAAAAACAGGATATTGCTTCCATTCTTTTTCTAACTGTTCGATGGCAAGTCCTTTAAACAATTCTTTTTTTCCTTGGAAGTAGCATTCCAAGGTAGAAATCAACAAAGACTTTCCGAATCGTCTTGGACGACTCAGAAAATATATATTCCCATTGTGTACTAAATCATAAATCAAGTCTGTCTTGTCAAGATAGACATAACCATCATTTCTGATTTTTCCAAAGTCTTGTATTCCTATAGGATATTTCATATTGTTGCTTTTTATTGAATTTTTGGCAAAGTTACGAAAAAAGTTGGTATCTGCAAAATAATGCGGAATAAAATGTCTTTGAAAAATTACGCTAAAATCTGCCGAATAGCTTAGAATGAGCGATTTATGAGTTTTTCACCTCAATAGAGGTAATGATTTAGCAACGGTTCTAATTTCTACAATTTGCATACGTTTGATTGTCAAACAACTCTTTGTCATCTTGGTGGCAAAATACAATTTTAAATTTAGAATACTGCATTGTTGCATGTTTTTTAGAGTTTATTATCATCTCAAATATAATTAGGACTCTGAAAATATGCAAAAATGTGCGGTATTTTATGAAATTATCCGTAGAATCTTACCGTATTCTCGAAATTTATTGTATTTTTGCAGCTGTAATGACATTTAATAAGAGGTGAAATGAACAATATAGTTTGCAAAGTAGCAGCACTTGGTGGCACTATCTCCACTACTGATATATCTCATCTGTCAGAGTATAAACGACTGTTGAGAGCTAAGGAGCGTGGCGACTTGATAAAGTTGCGTCATGGCATATATGCCGTTCCCGATGCTTTGCTTAATACAATGATTGATGTGGAACGGATTGTACCTAATGGTATTGTATGCCTGTACAATGCGTGGGCTTACCATCAGCTTTCGACAACTGTTCCACCTGCTTTTTGTATAGCCATCGCCAACAAGCGGAAGGTGGTGATACCAGATACGCTTCCGATAGAGCTGTATTATTGGAAGAAGGAGAACTTGGAGTTCGGCATTATGGATGCAGAAATTTCAGGGTATCATGTTCGTATTACCGATATGGAGCGAAGTGTTTGCGATGCTGTAAAATACAGGAATAAATTGGGGTTAGATATTTGTGCTGAAGTGATACGCACCTATCTGAAAAAGCCAAACCGCAATCTCACTCGTTTGCAGGATTACGCCCAACGCCTCAGAGTGTTTAATACATTGAAAAATTATCTTGAAATAGCTATAGAATAAGATGGGAAAGAAAAACTACGGTAAGTCTGTTAAGACCCGCTTGCTCAATCTGATGAATGAGACAGGCTATAAATATATGTATCTCTTGGCAAGATATTTCAACGAGAGGTTGCTTTACAGAGTATCTGTAAGCCAATATAAGGACAATTTTTTGCTGAAAGGTGGCTCTTTGCTTTATGCGATGAACGGACTTGAGGCACGTCCTACAGTAGATGTTGATTTCATGGCAGATAGAATTAGTCGTGATAGGGATTTCCTTGCGCACGTGTTCCAGGAAATTTTGGGCATTGTATGCGATGAGGATGGAGTATCGTTTTGATGTTAACAGCATTAAGTTGGAGCCTATAACTGTTGAAAAGAAGTATCCTGGCACAAGATTTTACTTTACGGCCCATATGGATACTATCGCTTACAACATGTCTGTTGACATTGGCTTTGGTGATGTTGTAACTCCATATCCAACAACTATTGACTTCCCATTGCTTTTGCCTGACATTCCATCTGTGAACATACAGGCATATTCCTTGGAGACTGTTGTCGCCGAGAAATTCCATACGATGATAGACCGAGATGTGCTCAACAGTCGCATGAAAGATTTCTTCGACTGTTACCAACTCCTGACAAAGAGAGACTTGTCTGATGACACATTATATGATGCGATTAAGGCGACTTTCGATAATAGAGGGCTTACATACAATCCCGAATTGCAGTTGTTTACAGAAAGTTTTGCGACAGACGCAGCACGTATAGTTCGCTGGAAAGCATTTCTGAAAAAGATTCAATGGAAAGAAACTCTTGATTTCAAGACTGTTATGGAAGTAATAAAGGAAAGGTTGCAGCCTATGGCTGAAAAATATTGGAAAAAGTAGTTTACCCTTTTATCATTCTTTCGTCTTTGAATATAAAGAACACTAAAAATAGAAGATTATGATAAAAAGTAAGATTTCAGTTGCTGTACTATTTCTGCTATGCCTTTGTTGGTTACCAACACTTTCATTGGCAAAAGGAAAGAGCCATTTTACGGTAGAAGATTCACAATATGGAACTCGCCTTGTGAAATGGGAAGGAAAAGACTCTGTTGTGGATTTCAATAACATCCAAGAGCTTAAGGATGTAAAAGTAATAGGAGAAATGGCTTTTGAAATGAATAAGTACATCAAGCAAGTCATCCTTCCCGACAATTTGCTGATTATAGAAAAACGAGCTTTCAATACTTGTGAGAATCTTCAAACCGTAAAGATGCCAAACACAGTGAGGTATATCGGCAATAGTGCATTCAATATGGACCATCAATTAGAGCTTAGCGTCTTGCCGGACAGTTTGCAAGAAATCGGTGAATGGACATTTTGGGATTGTAATAAGGTCTGCATATCCGTGATACCTGAGCATGTGAGCAAAATAGGAAGACTGGCTTTCACTTGTTGCGAAGGCATAAAGGCCCTTGTATTCAAGAATCAACTAGAAGTAATTAACGACCGTGCATTTTCTGGTTGCAAGAACTTGGAACGCATAGTCTTTCCGAACAATTTGAGAGAGATCTCCGATTTTGCCTTTGCCCGATGCATTAACCTTAAAGGCATCAATCTCCCTGCATCTTTGCAGAAAATCGGATATAGAGCATTTGGAAACTGCGAGTCACTTTTATTCGTGAAGTATAATTCTAATCCCAAAGTTGACTCTTCCGCATTTATGAATTGCCCAATAAGCCAAGAGAAATAACATTAGTATCAACAATAAAGACAAAGAATATGAAAAAGATTGTTTTATTGATAACCACCATCTGCCTAACATCAGAGACATTCGGGCAGAAAACGAGTTCCTCTTCCGTAGATGAATACGAATGCATCTACGAGTACCAAATGAAGAATGACAAAGGCTCTTCTGATGCCACTTCTACCATTCTTCAAATTGGCAGAAACTCAGCTATGTTCTCTGATTACACTGCGTTTCAAGCAGACTCTGCCATTGCTTGCAAAGCGCCAAAATCAGAGATTCAAAAGTTCAAGACACGGGAAAAGAGAAATGATTTGCTTTTCGACCAATCTGTCTCTCAAAATGTGCCTAAGGGCAAACTGACCGTTTATAGCGTAATCACGCCAAACTACTACAGCTATACGGAAAGTGCCAATCCCATAAATTGGAATCTGAGCGAGGGCATTGACACTATCTGTGGTTACACCTGTCAGAAAGCTGTTGGAGAATATGGTGGAAGAACTTGGACTGTTTGGTATTCCACGGACATACCAGCATCCTTTGGACCATGGAAACTTTGTGGTTTGCCAGGCTTGGTATTGGCAGCAAAGGATTCAGAAGGCATACATAAGTTCAAAGCTATAACTTTCCGTAAATCAAGCACCCCTATGAACTTCAAGCCTTACACCAATACCATCAAGACTTCGAGGGAACAGTTTGTCAAGGCGAAGAATAAGTTTGAGCAAAATCCTATGGGCAACATTCCTGCAGAATCCATCAGCGAGATGACTATTCAGAAATATGAGGATGGTGGGCATAGTGCCTTGGTCAATGGTGTGGTACTGAGAGTGCGCCCTAATGGATATGTTCCTCTCGAATTGAAGTAAACAAAGAGATTGATAAATATGATAAGGTTTTTAATTTTGATGATGTTAGCTTGTCTCTGTAACTGCACTTTTGCCCAAAGTGTAGTTACAGGAATAGTGCGTGACGCCATTGGCACGGCTTTGGAAGGTGTCATCGTAAGAGTAAATGCCGATAAGGCTACTCTTGGCTTTGCGAGAACATCAGAAAATGGAACTTATAAGATAACACTAAAGTCAGATGCCAAGCAGCTAATCGTCACTGCCGAAGCCATCGGATACGAGAAAACCAAAAGAGAAATCAAGAATGTCTCACAAGAGTGCAACTTCAATCTAAAGGAAAAGACCACAGACCTAAAAGAGGTTGTTGTAAAAGCTCCAGCCATCTACCAACGAGGGGATACTTTGTCATACAACTTAGCCTCGTATATCGGAAAGAATGACTATACGCTGAAAGATGCCATGAAGAAACTCCCTGGCATTGAAGTAGGTGACAAAGGTTCTATCAAATATCTGGGCAAGGAGATTTCTAACTTCTATATCAATGGCATGGATTTGTTGGGTGGACGATACAACATTGCCACTACCAATATACCCGCTTCTTTTGTCAACTCAGTCCAAGTGTTGAGTAACCACCAAGCCGTAAAAGCCAACAAAGATGTATTCTCAGACAACGTGGCTATCAATGTGAACATGAGCAACAAGGCAAAGTTTAAGCCTGTAGGCTCTTATGGAGTGTCATTAGGGGCAGGCAAACATACCTTATATGAAATCAATGGTGCCGGTATGCTCTTCAAATCCAACTTTCAAATGTTGGCTTCGCTAAAAGCAGGCAATATCAATCAGTTTGCATTGACTGATGGGACGAATCACTTTGACAACAAAGAGACATTATCTACGTTGTCTAATTTATTAGAGAACATTTCCGCTACCACTCCTCCTATTGAAGTTGACAGATATGCCTCACCAACAGATAGATTATTGTCATTCAACATATTGAGAAAGATAAGAAAGGATGTTACCCTAAAAGATAATATCGGGTATAGCTATGCCAAAAGTCAGTACGACTATAGCTTGACGAGAAGTTATGCGGATGCGGATAACAATGTCATTATCGCCCAAGAGTATTCTCCCCTATCAACCATACATCGCCCAAGCATCCAGTTGGAATACAAGGACAACTCAGAAAAGACTTATCTTAGCAACACACTGTCGAGCACAGGTTCTTTTCTGACATCAGAATTGCCTACTAAAGAGAACGGTTCTCTCTTTAACCAGAAGCAGACCATGAGAGAGTTTTATGTGAACAACAAGTTCTCTACCTTGTGGCATCACAAGGATTTGTGTTGGGCGGTTACGTCTATCATGTCGTATCAAGGTTCTCCTATGGGAAAGATAACTCTTAACAAGGAAACTACCGATAATGTGGTACAAAATGCCAATGGAAGAAGTTTTCGTACAGAGAATACTCTCTCAATGTCTAAGAAGCATCTTTATTCTCGTATTTATTTACCAATATTGCTGAATTATTATATGGATAAGGTGCAAACAAGCCTGCACCCTACAGACGAGAGCAATGATGTGAATATGCAGAATCTCAGAATGGCTCTGGTACCACAATATGAGTACTCACATCCTCAATATAAATATGTCTTCCGATTGGAAATACCTATGCGCATAGACTATATAATCCATAAGGACAACTTGGAAAGCGCATCGTCTGGTTCTTGGTATTATTCTGTTTGTCCTAGCGTATATTGCAACTATAAGGTAACTTCTCGCTCGGTACTTCGCACCAACATATTCTATGCTCGCACCTTTGGGGACATTTTGGATTTCTTGAAAACACCCGTCAGATTCAATGACACCTCGCTGAAGGTTGGCTCTGGTATCTTGGCGGACAACAAGAGTTTGAACGCCTCATTGCATTACGACTATAAGATACCACTGAAAATGTGGTTCTTCAATGCAGACTTTCTATATAATCAGGAAAAGAACAACTTACTGATGAGTCAAGATGCAAGTTCTACTCTCATCACGATGTCGAAGATATATGCCCCAAATACAGGTAGAAGTTTTATGGGGCAAGTTGGTGTCACTAAATTTATAGAACCCATCAAGACAAAGATTTCCTTGAATGGTGGCTACCAATGGAAGCGACAAACGACTTTGCAGAACGACAATCAACAGAAATACACATGGAAGAGTTGGGCATTCTCCCCATATCTGACTTCACAGCCTTGCAAGTATGTGGAGTTGGCTTATAACGGAATGTTTGCCAAAACTTATCTTTCCACGAAGTATCAGAACAACAGCTATCTGAGCCAACAACACAAAGTGTCATTGAAACTCATGCCATTCGATGGCTTTACATTCGACACTTCTGCTGACATTGTAAAGAATGAATTGACGAAAGATGTGTCAAAGACAATGAGTTTGTTCGATATGGGGTTGTCATATAGGAAGAAAGCCATGAAGATTTCTTTTGACATCAGGAACATTTTGAATCAACGCCAATATGCATACACTATCTATAATTCCGTCAATACCTTCACGTATAACTATCTACTGAGGGGAAGAGAGTGTGTCTGCACTGTAAAACTAACAATGTAAACCTAACAAAACAGGTGTTGTAAAATAAAGTTTTTATTATTTCTCAACTTTGGAGAGAAATACATCCATTTATGGCAAGGTCTTTGGGAGTAACCCAAAAGGTTTCGAGTAACTCGAAACATACCTTGCTGTGTCTTTGTGGACACAATGTTTTGGCAAGAATAAAACCTAATACCATTGAAAACACTGCGGTGGTTCGCCCAAGTGGCTGGAGGCGCAAAGCCTCCAAGGAACGACTCGTTTTTCGCTATGTCCAAAGGATGAAACAAATAAATCCCGAAGAATTGGGGACATAGAATACCATTCCTCGGGATGAACAAAAATGTATTCCTGCATGTCATACGTTTTATATGTCATACGATAAACATGTAAAACGTATGACATCAATGTATATATGCTTACACTATTCTTTGCATGGATATATCTTTATCACATTACAAGTGCATTTCTATACGACAGTGAACAACCGAAGCGTCAAAGATACGACCAATTTCAACAAAAGGCATTCGTCCCTCCGTTGAGTTGTAGGACAATAGTTGTTTTCTCTTTTGTTTCGTACAATCTCTTGAGGATAACTTCACGAAGTTGTGCTGCGCCAAAAGAGTGGAGACGAAAGCAAATGGCAACTATCATAGGAAAATTATACAGCGTTTGCCAAACACTAACGGGAGTTTCGTCCTTGCATTGGACTTCCGACATAGACAACATACCTTCTTTATATATGGCTCGTATCACTGAGTTGAGTTTCGGAGCGGTAACATAAAGTATATCAACCAACTCTCCCTCACTCATCCATAGTTCCTCTAAGTTGGACGGAATGGAAAGTATCCCATTTCCGTCCATAGTGATAGTTGTCCTTTTCATGCCATTCCTCCCATTACAGGCAAATGCCCCTTGATTCGACTTTCAAAGACAGAAATATCATGGTCAAGTTTGCTGCTTGTCACCTTGGCGTATATCTGTGTCGTGGTGATATTCGTGTGACCGAGAATTTTGCTAACGCTCTCTATTGGCATACCATACTCCAATGCTAAAACAGCCCAACTATGGCGGGAGACATGAAATGAAACTCGTTTCTTGATGCCACACATTACCGCTACTTTTTTGATGCGCTTGTTGATGCTGTCAAGGTTGCCAATGTTGAACAAGTGATTGCCGTTTCTGAAAGATTTGTATCTCTCAACTATCTGCATAGGAATATCCAACAGCTTGATTCGGAACGGTACGCCTGTCTTCTGACGCTTGGACACTATCCAAGGAGCACCGTTTACCATGGTGATGTTATCTTCCGTCAAGTTCTTGATGTCGATGAAAGCTATACCTGTCCAACTGCCAAAGATAAAAAGGTCTCTCGCAAATGCCATGTTGGGGTCTTCCAACTTTATCTCAGTCATGGCGGTAAGCTCGTCCAAGGTCAAGAACTCACGTTCCTTATGGTCTGGATCAACGTGGTACATGGCAAACGGATTTCTCGGTATCTTGCCGTTGTAGTGTGCCGCCGTAACGATATGTTTCAGAGGTATGGAGTAAATCCAAATGGAGGACTGCGCAAGCCCTACCACATTTTTCAAGTAAAGGCAATAGTCACGGATGAACTCCTCAGTAAGCTCATTCATGGACATATCGCTGCGCTTGTACTGATACTTGATGAACTCGGCAACGTACTTTCTCACCACAAGATACTTGTTGTAAGTGTTCTTGGCTCTGTCCTTGCCTACACGCTTGGCAAAGGCTGCGTTCTCCTTGTCGAAAGCTCTGAGCAAGGTCTCGTATTCGGTGCCTATGCCTTGATAGGCGTTTCTCACCATTTCAGCGGTAACGAACGCCTCACGGTCGGAAAGTCGTTGGTAATGCTTGGCGATTTGAGCCTTGATGTTGTCGAGCGCAAAATTCACCTCCTTGGCTTCTTTACTCTTGCCTATGGCTCTGTTGCCCTTGGCATCCCAGATAGCCTTGGTAACGCTCTGCTTGCAACTGAACTGTGCGATAGTTCCGTTGATTGTCACACGTCCCATGATAGGGACAATTCCGTTTCTCTCCTTGCTTCCATTTACATAGAAGACTGTCTTGAAAGTGCATCTCATAATTCTTACTTTTTTGTTCGGTGCAAAATTAAACTATGAGAGTTGCATGGCAAAACCAAAACTTACGCAGAATGGGGAAATATGAACCGCCACCGTTAAAAATGCTTATTAGGGCGTTTCCATTGAGTAATGATTTGAAAGCGTTTCTACTTCTCTAATCTTCTTTTTCCTCATTTCCTTGTCACTGCCAACTAAAGCCAACGACTGCCACAACCACTTGAAACTCAAAACAAATGCTCTATTTTACTATTTTTTGCCTTTTTAGGCGTCCTTTTTCAGATAAAAGCAATTCTTAATATCCCTGCGCGTAACTACTCAGCACCCCTATGGGCATGAGTAATCGTCTTACTGTTGTACTACAGCAAGAATTGCATTGAATTTAGAATTTCCGTTCTTCATAGCAGTTTCAGCAATGGAGTGCAACTTGGCAAAATCATCGGCACCGCTGTCTGTTCGGAAGCAACCGCTGACTTTCTGCTTTATCTTGATTTTCCTAACTCCCCGCTCACTGGCATTGTTCTCGTAAGGCACACTTGGATTGGAGAGAAAGGTAAATAGGTAGTCTTTGACTTTAAGGATACCCCTCTTGAATTTCTCAAACTCGTTATCTAAATGCGTGAGGCTTTCACCCAAGAGGTTCTTCATCTTTGTCTTCAGTACCTTTATCTTTCTAGAGGTAATGTTGTCCTCTCTTCTGAGATTTATAGAGTGTTCTATCAGATGGATGAATCTCCGTGACCAGTTCTGGTTTGGATCCAGTTCGTTCAGATACTTTGCATTCCTAAGAAGATGAGCCAGGCAGACCTGATGGTCCTTAACATTCATCTTGAAGTAGCTCTGATGTCTGTCAGTCACAAGTGTCGAATAGGAAGTCCCTTTGGAAACTTGGAATCTATGGCCTTCTGACCTCGCGATTCTGACTGGAACACGTATGTAAGCAGGTCGTTCTGGAATATCCAGTTCCAATGCAGATGCTTTCCTACCGTAGCACCAGTTTCATCGGCTCCTACGACAGACGCTGTTTCCAGCCTCTTGCGTATTTCCTCATATGCACAGTCTGCCTTGCCGCTATTCTCTTTGAGTATGTTCTGCACTGTACCCTCACTTATATTCTGGCCGGACAGGTCGGATATAAGTTCTGCAATCCTTTTGAACGGAATACACTGCACTACATTAAGGTATGTCACCAGTGCACGGAGGTTGTCACCATACTTGATACGACAGTTGGGAGCTTCGCAGTTGTTTACGCAACCGCATTCACAGACCTTCTCGTAATACTGTTCCTCGCAGGTCTCTACGACCACCTTGATATCAACAATTTGTGTCTTACGGATCTTCTGGCATGGTATATCAATCAAGAGCCGACCACAGCATTTACAATAGACGGGGTCGTGCTTTACAATTACGTCTGGTTCTGCTATAGTCTGCAGTGTGCCCCTTGTGGCCAGGCTGTCCACCGCTCGGCTTTCCGCTTGGCTTGCGAAGAGACTTTGTCCTGCGCAGCTCACGGGAAGCGATACTTTTGGGATGGAGGGATACTGCTGTTACTGCTGTTTTCTCGGGCTTTCCTGGTGTACTTGATGTATCGTCATCAGCTCCCTCGAGTTCCTTGATGCGCTCTTTAGCAACGGCAAGTTCTGCCTTTGTGGAAGCAAGTTCTGTCTTTAGATTATGTATCTCCACGTCCTTCTGGTTAATGACACGGTTGAGGCGTCCGATCTCCTCAGTCTTCTCGGAGTCGGACTTCTCAAGTTTGCGCAGACGCTGGTTTATCTGGCGCAAAACAACATCTATGTCAGTACAGTCGCTTGCCATTTTTTGGTGCAAAGATAAGCATTTTTCTCCACATGGCAAAATCACGATTTACATCCCTTAACGCAGACTTTTGACTTACGGGGAATGCAAAAACGCATCTCCTGGCAGATAATCTGTTGAAAGGCGATAATAGACAAAGGAGACATGTTGGAGGCATCATCGGAAAAGAACTCGTTAAATGAACTGTTTTAAACAGCCTACGTCCTCATCGACTCAATCATTAAAAAGTTTGTAATGATGAAGAAAATAAGCAAAATCAAGTTTATGCTTTATTAACGAGAAGTTTTCTATAGGGGTGCTGAGTAGTTACCCCTGCGCTCCGCTCTACATCGTTGAAAGTTCAGTAACATAAAAAAATACCATTTTTTTCAACCTTTTTTTCCCGAATCCCTGCAAATCGCACAAATCGCATAGTTGGGGGTTCGGGAATGTTGTATCTTTGTATCGTCAATCAGAGAGGTTGATGCAGCAACGGTCTCGGCGGAGACACAGACTGCTTTTTACTAAAACTAAATTTTTAAAAGTATGATTCTCATCAAGTTAGTGAAGAACAAGAACAAGACAATCAAGGAAGCGTATGGCAAATATTATGCGCGACCAGTAGTAACAGAAACCATCGGTATCGATGAACTCGCCGAACACATGGCGAGCCACAATACCCCGTTCTCGAAGGGTGCCATCAAAGGCCTTCTCACCGATATGGTGAGCTGTGTGAAGGAGCTCGTGCTCCAGAACAAGGCAGTGAAGATAGACAACCTCGCCATCTTCTCCATCGGCATCATCAACAAGATGGGAGCCGCCAGCATCAAGGAGTGGAACCTCGCCAAGTTTGTAGAGGGCTACCGCCTCAGAGCACGTGCTACCGGCAAGCTCAGCAACACCCAGCTCTCTCTCGATGCCAACGCCAAGAACGCCATGGATCTCCTCAACTCTAGCGAGAGCGCTGCAGGCGATACCACCACTGGCGATACCACACAGGGCGGCAGTACCGACGGAACAGGCGACAGCGGAGACGGCCTGGAGTAGTAATCCGTCTCTCGAATATGCGAAACGACAGAAGAAGGAAGGAGTGAACTGACCGGCGACAGGGATATTCCGAAGGCACAAAGAGGCTGGTTTTCATCCTGACGATTACGGATAAACAGCAAATCATAACGACTCAAGAACCTGCCTTTTACGGGTATCCGGGCTGGCAGTTCCTCCCCCGCCCTTCTTCTTCCAGAAACGCTTACTGAAACTAAATTTCAACCACTAAAACAAGCATGTGACTATCATTATCCACTTAGTATTAATCATTAAAAAACAAAGCAAAATGAAAAAAGTAAATTGGAAAACCATCATCAACTTCCTCATCACGGTATTAACAGCTGTAGCCAGCTCATTCTGTGTACAGAACTGCTAAAAGAAGGGAGGTTGCCATGACACAGAAACATCGTAGTATTTCACTCATCGTAATCCACTGTTCTGCCACGAGAGTGACTCAGGATTTCACATTCGAGCAGTTGGAGGCCTGCCATCTTGCCCGCGGTTTCAAGAGTATCGGCTATCATTATTACATCACGAAGGATGGTGTGGTATATCCGGGGCGTCCGGAATCGGAAGTCGGAGCCCATGCCCGTCATTACAATGCCCACAGCATCGGCATCTGTTATGAGGGAGGTCTCGACAAGAACGGCAAGCCTGCCGATACGCGCACTCCAGCCCAGAATCAGGCTCTGTATTCACTTCTGGAGAGCCTCTGCCTCTCCTATCCTGATGCAGAGATACTGGGCCACCGCGATTTGCCGAACGTTTACAAAGACTGTCCGTCGTTTGATGTCAAGCGATGGCTGAAGTTGGTAGATTTCCACATCTAGCCGATTTTCGGAAAGGATTTCATTGTATTTATTTTTTTAAGTTGATTCAAGCCCGACAGGTAGTATTCCTGCGGGGCTTTTTCTTTTTCATCGGCGTTATATGAACTATTTATCAGAAAAATCATATACGAAAATGGAAAAAATAGCATCAATTTGTAAGAATGTGAAAAAAAAAGTGCAGAATTAACATTTAAAAGAGGTTATTTTTCGAAAAATATGTTATCTTTGCAGAAGATAAGCTGCACTCGCAATTTGAAAGCAAGCTTTCATTGCGCTCATTTGCATTATCTTTGCAAACTATATATAGCAAGAACTTGCAGAAACATGCACAATAAAAAGCAAGAGTTTGCAGAAAAACTAGAAATAGAATATGAGAAACAAAAAATAAACTTTATGCAAAAGAATCAGTTTACCCCTAGCGCTTGCCGCTGGATTTTGCTAGGTTGTTGCCTCACCCCTCCATCCCTTGCCTCGATACAGGCACAGAATGTGAATGGGAACGCAGCAACCCAAACAGAAATTGCTGTTAAGCAAGGAGTGATAGAGGGAAAAGTTTTCGATAGCGGGGACCATGAACCCATGATTGGTGTAACCGTAGCTATCGAAGGTACAACCAACGCCGTAACGACAGACATCGACGGACACTTCGAACTGCCTGTCAGGAAAGAGTGCAACATCGTACTCTCCTTCATCGGCTATAAAAAGACAATAATCCGATTTACAGGCAGTAACCATGGCGATTTTGCCCGCATCATGATGAAATCTGAAGCCCAGAGTATCAAGGATGTGGTGGTTACAGGTGTGTACCGACGCAAGAAGGAAAGCTTTACAGGTTCTTCGGCTACCTTCAAGGGCGATGAACTCAAGAGCGTGGGTGCACAGAACGTGCTCCAGAGTCTGAAAACCCTGGACCCATCTTTCAAGATTATGGACAACGCACTCTCAGGATCTAACCCTAACAAGATGCCTGACGTGGAAATCCGAGGTAAGTCGAGCGTTGCCGGACTGAAGGAGGAATATGGTTCCGACCCTAACCAGCCACTCTTTATCCTGGATGGTTTCGAAACAACCCTGGAAACCGTGATGAACCTCAACATGAACCGCGTAGCATCGGTTACGCTGCTCAAGGATGCGGCATCTACAGCTATCTACGGTTCAAAAGCTGCCAATGGTGTGGTTGTCATCGAGACCAAGGCTCCGGTAAAGGGTAAGCTGCAGATTTCATATAAGGGCGACTACAGTCTGGATTTCGCTGACCTTTCAGACTACAATCTGATGAACTCCCGAGAAAAGTTGGAGTTCGAAAAACTGGCAGGCGTATACAAGGACAATACCAACGATCCGTTCAACCAGATTAAGTTGGATAATCTCTACAATTCCCGTCTGCGCGATATCGAGCAGGGCGTAGATACCTACTGGCTCAGTGTGCCTCTGCGCACCGGATTCACCCATAAGCACAACGTATATGCCGAAGGTGGAGAAGGCAACGTGAGATACGGACTGGGATTGAATTTCGGACAGGTGAACGGCGTGATGAAGGGCTCAAACCGCCAGACTCTGGGCGGAAACCTTGACCTGATTTACCGCACCGGCAATTTCCAGTTCAGTAACAAACTCTCCATCGACTATCTGGAGACCAACAACCCGACCGTTAGTTTCTCGGAATATGCCTATGCCAACCCATATTACAGAAAGTATGGTGCCGACGGCAAGATCAACAAGTATCTTTACTATCCGGAAGAGGGGCTGAATGACAACCCTGTATCAAACCCACTCTGGAATGCGCATCTCAACAACTACGACAAGGGACAGCGTTTCGGCTTTACCAACAACTTCATTGCCGAATGGTTTGCTACAGATGATCTCCGTGTGCGTGGCAAATTCGGTATCACCAAGTATGATGATACCCAGGATCAGCGCCTCTCGCCAGAGCATACCGATTTCGATGACCAGGAAGCAACCCAGAAGGGACTGTTCAAGCACAGCCTGCAGAAATATCTCTACTACGAAGGCGACCTTTCTGCCACCTACGGCAAGCTGATAGCAGAGAAGCATCAGATAAACGCCGTATTGGGTTTCAACTTCAGCAATACCACCAGCAAGACCAATGGCTACTCAGCCACCGGTTTTACCGACGACCAGTTTGATGCCCCATCCTTTGCCAACAACTACCCTACAGGCGGCAAACCAAGCTACAGCGAAAGCATCAAGCATGCCTCCAGTTTCTATCTGAACGGTGGCTATGCCTACGACAACCGCTATCTGCTTGACTTCAACCTCCGTAACGACGGCGCCTCAATGTTTGGCACCGACAACCGGTTCCGTACCACCTGGTCAGTAGGTCTGGGCTGGAATATCCACAACGAAGAGTGGATGCAGGAGAACGGCATCTTCCAGATGCTCAAGCTGCGTGCCTCTGTGGGTAATCCGGGCAACCAGAACTTCTCTGCCTATCAGGCTTATACCACCTATATGTTCAACAGTCTGATGACCAACGTATTCGGTACCGGTGTCATCATCAACAGTCTGGGCAACAACGATCTGGCATGGCAGGAGACCATCAACTACAACGTGGGAGCCGATATCACCACGCTGGGCAACCGTCTGAATCTGACGCTTGATTACTACATCAAGAACACCGACCCATTGCTCGCCATCATCACCACCCCAGGTTCAATGGGTGTAACGAGCGAGGCTCTGAATGCCGGTAAGCAGAAGACCAACGGATGGGAAGCCACCATCAAGTTCTCTCCTATTTATATGCCTCATGAGCGCATCAACTGGAATATCTCGCTGAGTGCCACCCACTCCAAGTCGAAATATGCCAACATAGGCAATGCCTTCAGCGCACTGAACGAGAGCGGAAAGACAGGACTTCACAACACCACCCGCTATTACGACGGCGGAAGTCCTACAGCCATCTGGGCAGTACGTTCAGCAGGCATCGATCCTGCTACCGGCAAGGAGCTGTTCATCAAGCGCGACGGCACCTATTCGTTTACCTATGATGCCAGCGACGAGGTAGTATGCGGCGATACCGAGCCGGATGTAGAAGGCTTGCTGGGAACCACCTTCTATTACAAGGGATTCTCATTCAGCTGCTTCTTCCGCTACCAGTATGGCGGCCAGCTCTTCAACAGTTCGCTCTTCGACAAGGTAGAGAACATCGGAACAGCCGACATCTACAACAACCAGGACCGCCGTGCCCTCTACGACCGCTGGAGCATCAACAACCGCAATGCCCAGTTCAAGGGCATCTCGATGGTACAGAAAACAGACAAGTCATCCCGCTTCGTAATGGATGAGAATACACTTACATGCGAGTCAATCAATCTGGGTTACGAATTCCCGCTCAACATCGCCAAGAAGTTTGGCATGCAGGCACTCTCAGTTCAGGCCAACATGAACGACATCTTCCGCTGGTCTACCGTGAAGGCAGAGCGAGGCATCGACTATCCTTTTGCCCGTACCGTGTCATTCTCAATAGGTGCAACATTCTAAACAGAACGCAATGAAAAAGATATTATATACAATGATTTTAGCCTGCAGCACGATGATGGTATCGTGCGACAGCTGGTTGGAAGTGAAACCATACGACAAGATATCGGAGGGCGAGCTTCAGAAATCAGAAGAAGGCTACCAGAAAATGCTCAACGGTATCTACATCGACCTCAACAGCGATGCACTCTACGGTCAGTCGCTGTCGGTAGAGATGATTGAGGTGATGGGTGGTGCATACGCCATCGGTACCGACAACAGCGTATGGGGCAACTACAAAGACCTCTCCAACTACCAATATGGCACAGAATACTGGCGAAACCGCCTGGACCAGACCTGGAACAAGGCTTATGCGCTGATTCTGAACTGCAACAAGATTCTGGAAAGTATCGACCAGAACCAAGATCTCTTTACAGGCGGCAACTATTATGCCGTAAAGGGAGAAGCACTGGCACTGAGAGCGATGCTGCACTTCGACATGCTGCGCCTCTTCGGTCCGGTTTATGCCAAGGACAGCGAGAAGAAGGCGATACCTTATTATAATAAGCAGACAAACAGTCCGGAGCCTATCCTCACAGCCAAGGAGGTGGCAGAGAAGGTGGTTGCCGACCTGGAGGAAGCCCGCATCCTGCTTGCCAACGATCCGGTGAAGACAGAAGGAACCCTGATGAGCGGTTCACAGGACGGTACCAGCAACTTCATGCGCTACCGTGCTCTCCGACTCAACTTCTATGCCGTAGAGGCCCTTCTCGCACGTGTGAATCTCTATATGGGCAATAAGACCGAGGCGTTCAAGTATGCCACCGATGTCATCAAGACTGCCGACCAGGGCATCTTCCCATTCGTAGACAAGAGTCTGGTTATAGGTTCGCCAGCCGACCCTGACCGCATCTTCTCTTCAGAGGTTCTGTTTGCACTGACCAACACCAGCCGCAGCAAGATTCACAAGAATTTCTACGATCCGTCACGATTGCCAAACTATGTGTTCCGCATGGACGATAACCTGATGAGCAACATCGTGTATGGCGGTGCAGCGACAACCGGCGGCTATCAGGACGACTACCGTTACCGTGCCAACTGGATAGCAACAGGCAGCAACCGTTATTTCTACAAGTATAGCGATATGGTGGCTAACGGAAGCATCCAGAACACGATGATTCCGATGATACGTCTGGGTGAGATGTTCCTCATAGCAGCCGAGAGCCAGAGCGACGATCTGGCAAAGGGAGTACAGTATGTCAACGCCCTGCGCAGAAACCGTGGTGTGGCAAACCTTCAGACCCTTACTCCTGATTTACTGAAGTATGAGTACATCCGCGAGTTGTATGGCGAAGGCCAGCTGTTCTATCTCTACAAGCGATTGAACAGCGACATCATCACCTCTTCTAACGCGAACAAGAATCCAAAGGCAAGCGACCTCATCTTCGTGGTTCCACTACCTGACTCTGAGACAGAGAACTAGTTAATAGTTTACAGTTTAGAGTTTATAGTTAAGACTAATTATATACGATTTTTATATGAAATATCAGATAAAGACTCTATTGATTGGAGCGATGACAGCCCTATCTCTAGGCTCATGCAGCGAACAGGAACCAGATGTTTTTCAGAACATTAACGGCGTTTACCTGAACAATCGCTCCAACACCAATATCCTGCAGGCAAACACCAATGTGACCTTTGTCTATCAGAAAGGCGATGAGATGCAGGTGCCTGTCAAGATACAGCTGGTAGGCCGTCCTACAGACCACCCTCGCGAGATAGCCCTAATGGTTAGCTCGGAGGATGCACAGAAAGGCACAGACTACATCCTGCCGGAAAAGGCTGAGATGCCGGCGGGCGAAACCGTACTGGAATATATGATTACGCTGAAACGTACTGCCATCCTGAAAACTCAGGAGAAGCATATACAGGTAAGTCTGCAGCCTAACGAGAACTTCACTCTTCCTGTTACCGAAGAGACGACAGCCAACGGCGATGTGGTTTCTACCCTTTCTTATCAGATTATCTTCTCTGACAAGTTTACCACGGCACCAAAGGCATGGAAGACCGATCTGCTCGGCGATTTCACCCAGCAGAAGTTCGAACTGGCTTGCAAGGTACTCGACCTGGACCCAGCCGATTTCAACGACGATTCAAAGATGACGCTTGCCATGCAGAGCTATGTAAGTTCTGAGATGCAGAGCTATGTGAGAGAGCAGCAGAAACTTCGCAACAACGGCGAAGCATACGATGCTGATGCATTCGATGCAAAGGGCAATGCGCTGATTTTCTATGGAGAATAAAAAAAAACTGGAAGATTATGAGAAATTATAAAATAATGGCAGCAGCTCTGATGATGGCTACGATGATGGCAGGATGCTCGCAAGATGAGGGCAACTACGATTATCACAGTCTGAACGAGCCTACTATCACCGGCGTGCCTGAGACCATCTCGGTACTCACCCATGCCAACATCGACCTCGACCCGAATCTGGGCGATAACATCACCGACCTCGATGCCTACAACTACGAGTGGAAGGTCATCAATAAGTCGGGCGACAACGAGGTGACCGTGCTTGGCAACGAAAAACATCTCGTGCAGGAAATGACGCTTCCTGCAGGAGAATATACCCTCTACTTCACGGCAACAGAGAAGAAGACCGGACTCTTCTGGCAGCAGAGCTATACACTCACCGTGAGCGATACCTCTTCAGAAGGCTGGATGGTGCTCTGTGATGTGAACGGCAAGACCCGTCTCGACATGATATCGAAGATTACAGGAAAGACCTATCTCGACATTCTCAAGAGCAGCGGAATGCCTGAGTTGAATCATCCATACAGCATCCAGTATGCGCCAAACAGCGGCCATTCCGACTCTCCTTTCTATCTCTTTACTGCCGACGGAGCCACCCGTCTGTCAAAGAACAGTTTTGTATGGCAGAAGGATTACGACTTCAAGTACGAGGTAGCCAAGCAGACCAATCTAAAGCCACAGAGCATGGTATGCGACCAGAGCGGCATAATGAGAATGATTGTGAGCGACGGCTATGCATATTCGGCATCCAACATGGGTATCCAGGAACTTTTCGCTGCCGTCAACAAGCAGCCTGTTCTTGCACCAGCTGTAGGAGCCAACATCGGAGCATCCTCTTACGCATCCATCTATCTGCTTTATGATAATGTGAACAAGTGCTTCATGTCCTGCTGTCCATTCCTGCCGGGCCTTTCGCTCTCTGATGTTTCCTATCACAGCATGAAGGATATGGAAGAGATTGCTACCGGATACAAGGGTTCGGATATGATAACCGGCAAAGCCTTCAGCGAATATCCTACCGGCAAGGATTTCGTCTATATGGAGAATACGAAATATGACCCGGGAAATGCCAAGATGGGCATCACATATACCATCCTGCGCAGCGGAAAGAAATATGAACTGTATGGCATCCAACTGGGTGATTTGCTCTGCTATGCCGACTGCACCTTTGCACTGGGTAAGGCTTACTACGGCGACTTGAGCGACTGCAAAGACATCGCCAATGCCTCTTGCTTCGCCTTCAGTTCGCAAAAGGACTACATGTATTATGCTGTAGGCGGTACCGTTTATCGCGTGAACCTCTCGGAGAAACCATTGAAGGCAGAGCGCCAGTTCAGTTTCAACGGCGAAACCATCACGATGATGAAGTTTAATTTCTATCAGAATTCAGCTTCAGCCCATGATTACGATCTCATCGTAGGTTCAGAGAACAGCAATGGTTCGGGTACACTCCGCATCTACGACGGCATGAGCGCAGAGGGCAATTTCTCTAAGGTTACACCTACCAGCTATTCAGGCTTCGGCAAGATAGTAGATGCTACTTACCGTGAGCGTACCAACTAATTATCAACTTTAAAAAAGAAAGTAAAAATGAAGAATAGAATATTTTCATTGCTTCTGTTCCTGCTGGCTGCAGTGAACATACACGCCGCTGAGGGCATCACCATTAGATTTGACGTCAAGAATCCAGTGCTCTCCAATGTGGTACTCGTTTACCACATGAGCGTCAACGATTTTCCACTGACCGACGGGAAGGCTACCGTGCAGCTCGACGGCATGGATGCTCTCTACGCCAACGTTTATTATGGCGAGAAGACAAAGAACGTATATCTGCAGAAAGGCGATGATGTAACCATCTCGTTTGATGCCAACGATTTCGACAACACTTTCGCCGTAATGGGCGGCAACGAGAAGGCTATCGATTACTTGAACAAGATTCAGTTAACCGGCTTGCCTAATGAGGCTTACATCCAGCCTTGGAGCGAGTTTAAGGCTACGGTTGACAAGAAGATTGCTTCGATGAAACGCCTGCTGAAGGCACGCAAGTTTGCTGTCGACGACAAATTCCTCAAGATGGAAGAAGGCAGAATCACCTACTTCTATGCCAATGCCTTCCTGATGTATCCAGTAAGTCATACTTATCTCACTCAGGATACCACTTTGGTATTGGGTAAAGACTATTACGATACCCTACGCCAGTATGTGAAGGAGGATGATGATCTCGTCGACAACGATGAGTATCGCAACTATATGATTGAGACAGCCCACGTATTTGATGAAGCGGGAAAGAACATCCGCCAATTCTATCCTAAGGTGCTTGCAGAGATGAGCTATATCGGCGAGAATACGAAGAGCGACAAGGTGCGCGAATCGCTGATTCATTTCCTGGCTTTCACCTATGTTGAAGGTAATGGCGTGGAGAACATCACCGATCTGCAGAATCTGTACTATAGCTATGTTACATCGCCTCGCCTGAATGACATCTTCAAGAAGGCATGTGCCAAATGGGACAAGGCGGCTGTGGGCCGTCCATCACCTATGTTCAAGGGTGTGGATGTAAACGGCAAGGAGATGACGCTCCGTGATTTCCGTGGCAAGTACATATATATAGATATGTGGGCTACCTGGTGCGGACCATGCCAGAAAGAGTTGCCATTCCTCAAGAAACTGGAAGAGAAGTTCAAGGGCAGAAACATCGTTTTCGTAGGTCTTTCTATCGACCAGGACAAGGCGAAGTGGGCTGCCAGGGTGAAGAGCGGTGCACTGAGCGGTACCCAACTTTATATCGGTAAGGGCAGCAAGTTCCAGAGCGATTACCGCATCAGCGGCATTCCTCGCTTCATCCTCCTCGATCCTAACGGCAGAATCGTGAATCCAGACATGACCCGTCCTTCAAGCGAGGACACAGAGAAGATTCTGAACAGTCAGCCTGGGTTGTAAGAATTAGAGTTTAAAAACAATATATTTATTCATTAATTAAAACACAGCACTATGAAAAAATTGATTTCAATGATGTTGATGCTTTGTGCATTCATCACTTTCTCAGCGTGTTCGTCAGACGACGATGGTCCTACTAACCCAATAAGCAATGCAGTGGTTCCAACATCTGCAAAGATTGGTGCCGAGGTAACCGTACAGGGTAGCGGTTTCGCTGCTGGTCAGACTCTTTATCTCCAGCCTGAGCAGGGTACTGAGGTTAACACCAATGCCAAGATGTCTGCTAACGGTGCAACCTTCACCATTCCTTACACCATGACTGAAGGTAAGGTAAACGTAGTATTGAAGACAGGTAATGATAGCTGGACATTGGGCAGCATGACTCTTCTTGCAGCCGACAACCCAATCTCTACCTTGTCATTGCCAGGCGAGATGGGTATTGGCGAGGAAGTAACCCTTACCGGTATCGGTTTTGCTCAGGGCGACAAGATTGTAGTTGGTGACAAGACATTAGAGACAACAGTTACAACTGATGGCGTAAAGGTTACTATTCCTGCTGATTTGGCAGAGGGCGAATATGCCGTATCTCTGGTTCGCGGCAATGCTTCTTGGGAGTTGGGTAAGGTATATGCCTTCCAGAAGCGCCAGGTCGAGAGCATTACTGTATCAGATAATGAGGCACTCAACCAGTATGCCCCTGTCTTGGGTCTTACAGAAGGCGTTTTAACTCTCAACATGTCTTACAATGAAGATGGAACTCTCAAGGAAATTACTTCTAATGGTAGTCTTGGTTGGGTTTTCAATTACAACGGAAAAACTGTTTCTGTAGAGAATAATCCTTATACTTATACTCTTGATGATCAGGGTCGCGTTATCAGCAGTACAGGTATGGATATGATGACAGGCGACGAGGTAACTTATACTTGGAGCTACGATGCAAACGGTTACCTCACAAGCGTTAAGCAGGTAGGTGCAGCAGATGATGCTGACGCAAATTTCCTGAGCACTTATACAGATGGCAACTTGTCTGCTTATACTCTAAGTTTAACAAACGAGTTTACTACAAATAAGAGTATCCGTACATGTCCAAACACCGTAGAGCCTTACTATTTGCTGAACACCTTTAGCTGGTTAATAACGCGTGATGACTTATTCCTTGGCTTCCTTCTCAACCGCAATGTAAAGGTATCTACCTATGTTATAAATCAGGTTATTGCTGATGACATAGATATGGCGACAGGAGATATGATCAAAGCCACAACAGGTATTGAGAGTTCATTTGAGAACAACGCTTTGACCATACAGAGCACAGGTGCTGCCATTTCACAGGCACAAGGCATTTATGCCAACAAGGTAGTTGTCAAGTACAAGAACAAGTAATCGGTTAAGCCTTTAAAAATCGCTTAAACGATACACAATAATTAAAGCCCGACAGGAAGCTGTAACGCTCTCCTATCGGGCTTTTTCTATCTAAAACTATTTCTTCTTCGGCAAACCTATCTTCTTGCCTACCTTGAAACGGTCGAAACCTTCGCCATAAACACCGATGACGGCACTCTGGCTGACAAAGGCGGTAGGATCTATCTCGTCGATAAGACGGAATATCTTCTGAGACTCACGCTGACGCGCCAATACAAACAGCATGTGGACATCCTTGCCACTGTAACAGCCATGACCATCCATCACCGTACAACCTCGGTCGGCGGCGGTATTGATGGCTGCACTGAGCTCCAGATATTTGTCGCTGATGATGAAGAACTGAACCGAACGGCGCAACGCATTCACCACATGATCTACACAGAGCGACTGCACAAAGAGGCAGACATAACCGTAAATCACCATCTCCCAATCGCGCAATACCAGATAAGAACTGGTGATGATGCACAGGTCGCAAATCATGATGGCATGACCCAGGGAAATGTTCCAATACTTGTTGATCATCGCCGCTACGGTATCAGAACCACCCGTAGAACCATTGCAGGAAAGACCCAGACCGGCACTGCTACCCATGAAGAACGCACCGATGACCGTTGCCATGAACGGCTGGTCGTGAAGCAGCGGCGTCATGCCTACCGTATGCGTCTCTATCAGACGGGTAGTTAAGGCAAAGATACCAACACCATAGATGGTCTTCAGACAGAACTTATAGCCCAGAATGCGGAATGCGATGAGAAGCAGGAACACATTGAGCGCCAGATAAGATACAGATGCCGGGATGCCAAATCCCCAATAAAGGATAGAAGCAATACCTCCTACACCACCCATCGTGATATGATTGGGAAGCAGGAAGATGTTCAAACCGATACTACCTTCTATCATCGCCAGGGCAATGATAACGTAGTCGCGGATTTCATGAAGTTTTGTTTTTCTCGTCATATAAATATACGTATTTCTTAAAATGCGGTGCAAAGGTACTAAAAAATAAGTAAAAAAAAGGCAGCTACGTGAAATATTACTTAAAAAACAAATCTTTTTTATGAAACCGGCACCTTAATTCGAAAAGATTTCCTATTTTTGCAGAAACTATGCATTATTAATTATCAAAAAATTCTAGTCTATGGCTAATTACGAAAATGAAATCAACTCGTGGCCAGTCCTGAAAAACGGACTGCACTACAAATGGCTTGTCGACTACGCTGCATTCAGCGCCTTCGGTACTTTTGAACTCACAGCAGAGGAATGGGAAAAACGCGACCTTATCGTCAACTTTAAAGGTAACTCTGAGCTCACTACGGAGATGGACCATCAGGAAGCCCTGAAGAAGGCTATCGAAATGGTATCAGACAAGCTGAAGAATCTTTTGGGCGAAGAGGCAGCACAGTTTACCCTGGTCTGCATTCCTGCTGCTCTTGAGGCGCATACCAAGCGCCGTTTCAAGGAGTTCAGCGAGGAGATATGCAAGGCTACGGGCATGACCAACGCCTACCCTGCCTTCAGCTACACGCATGATGTAGATGAAGATGGCGATCCTGTAGATGAACTCCATATCGACGAGGCTTTCTTCCAGGGCAAAAAAATCATTCTCTTTGATGACATCATCGCATCCGGCAATTCGGTAGCAAAGTTTGCCGACCAGCTGGAAGGATATGGTGCCAAGGTTGAACTGGCGCTAGCACTGGGAAAAAAGATTTCTGACGGATATGACCAGAAATAAGATACTATAAATTGATAGTTTTTCAGGCACGGATTACACGTGCCTAAAAAACACCGTTTATTATCAGAAAGCGATTTGCTTTCCCTTTTCTATGAACTCTGCATTCACGATGTCGATATCCTTCCACATCGCCATATCCGACTCCAATGCGGCTAGGCTTGAGACATCCTCGCCATAACTGAAGAGGCGCTCTATCATTACACCATAGGTAAGATGCTCTATCTTCTCTATCGGATGAAGAACCACCGAATCCTCAAAACTGCTTTTCTTACCATTCCGGATTTCTACCAGCAAACGGGCACGTAACAGCTCCTTAACAGACTGGTTGACAATCTGTTGAGGTATCTTCGTTAAATCATGAATTTCTTTCGGAGTATACGCCTGTTCGCCCTGATTGAACCGACGACATACCAGATGCATCACTACCCCACAAACCTTGATGCGCTGCACCAGTTTCAGGTGATCGTACTGCAAATCACCATCATAATAATGGATGTTCTGGTTGGTATGGCAAAGCAAGGCGCCAAACACTACGATAGCCCACGAAATCTGAAGCCATAACAGGAAAAGCGGAATGGCTGCCAGCGAACCATAGATGACATTGTAGCTGGACAGAAAAACCTGCAGATAGATATATCCATACTGAAGTGCCGTCATGCAGACACCCGCCAGGAACGATGGAACCAGGGTACTGCGAACCCGGATATAGGTATTCGGGATGACATAATAGCAGAACACGAAGAACAGGAACATCGGAACAAAAGCCGCCAGATGAAGGATGAACGAAGGAATGCTATCCCCGATATCTGCTATTCTGTCTACATTATCCACCATATTCACCGTCCATACATTGATGCTCGAAGCAAAGAGTATCAGCAGTCCCAGACCAAACAGAATGGTAGGATATTCGGTAACAATCTGCTTCCACGAACGCTCGCCCGTATGCCAGATGTCATCGAAGGTAAGCTCTATCTTCTGCATCAGCGAAACGATGGTATAGAGAAACATCACGATACCCGTACCGATGATGTAGTTGCTCTGCGTATTCTCGATATAATTGTGAACGAAGTTAACGATGGTCTGCGCCACAACAGGCTGTGCCTCGAAGGTGGTAGAGAGCCAGGATTCGAGCAGAGAGGCATAGCCGAAACCACGGGCTATGACAAACATCATAGCCATGAAAGGTATCATAGCCATGAAGGAGGCAAAAGTCAAGGCAGCCACATCCCTGGCCCACATATCCTTGAGATAGAAGATGCGACCGGCAAGCATACCCATCTTGATCCAAGACTTGAGTCTGCCCCGAAAGTCTTTGATATTAGAAGAATTGAATTCTCTGATATCTTCGTAAAAACCTAGTATTCTGTCTATTACCCCCATAAGTTTAAAGTATTGGTTTCACGACAAAACATCAAATCCCTCCACAACACCACCGGGATGCCGTGAAGGGATTTGTCTTAGTATAAATTGCTTCAGTTCTATGGATTAATAGAACTTGAAGTAGTTGCGAGCATTGTTGTAAGAGATATCCTCTACCATGCGAGAGAGGCTCTCCATGTCGTTAGGAAGCAAGCCCTTCTCTACATCATTGCCGAGGAGGTTGCAGAGCAAACGACGGAAGTACTCGTGACGTGGATAGCTGAGGAATGAACGTGAGTCGGTCAACATACCTACGAAACGGCTCAGGAGACCCAATACAGAGAGTGCGTTCATCTGGCGGGTCATACCATCGAGCTGATCGTTGAACCACCAGCCAGAACCAAACTGGATCTTACCTGGGCAAGAACCATCCTGGAAGTTACCGAGCATGGTAGCGATTACCTCGTTGGCACATGGGTTCAATGTATAGAGGATAGTACGTGTAAGCTTACCCTCCATGTTGAGCTCATTGAGGAAGCTGCTCATAGCCTTGGCTGTAGTGAACTCACCGATAGAATCGAAACCGGTATCAGCACCGAGCTTGTTGTACATCAGTGTATTGTTGTCGCGGATAGCACCATAGTGGTACTGCTGTGTCCAGTCGGCAGCGTGATCCATCTCAGCGCAAACCTTGAGGAATGCATGCTTGTACTGACGGATTTCGAGAGCAGAAAGCTGCTGCCCACGCATAGCCTTGGCAAAGATAGTCTCAATCTGAGAATCTGTGTATGGCTCATCGTAGAACTCCTCGATACCGTGGTCGCTCAACTTACAGCCGTTCTCAGTAAAGAAGTCGTGACGCTTCTGTAAAGCATCAACCATATCCTGGAATGTAACGAGGTTAACACCTGCTACCTCACCGAGCCTGTTCATATAGTCAGCGAAATCTGGTTTCTCGATGTTCATAGCCTTGTCAGGACGCCAAGCAGGAATCATCTTGATTTCGAAACCGCTCTCACGTGTCTGCTTGTGGTAACGCAGGTCATCGATTGGGTCGTCTGTTGTACAAACACACTCTACGTTATAGTGACGCATCAAGCCACGAGCGCTGAATTCTGGCAACTGCAACTTCTCGTTACACTCATCGTAGATTTCACGGGCTGTCTTAGGGCTGAGCTGCTTATTGATACCGAAAGCAGTCTTGAGCTCCAGGTGAGTCCAGTGATAGAGAGGGTTACGGAATGTATAAGGCACTGTTTCAGCCCACTTCTCGAACTTCTCCCAGTCGCTAGTATCAGTACCTGTGCAGAAGCGCTCATCTACACCATTGGTACGCATAGCACGCCACTTGTAGTGGTCGCCGCCGAGCCAAAGTTCTGTAATACTCTTAAACTTGTGATCATTGGCTACCATCTCAGGGATGAGGTGGCAGTGATAATCGATAATTGGCATTTTAGCCGCATGATTGTGGAAAAGATCCTGTGCAGTCTTCGTGTCGAGCAGGAAGTTTTCATCCATAAATTGCTTCATAATTCGTTATCGTAGTTTTTAAATGTTTATTTATACATTTCAAATTGTAGCGCAAAGATACAACAAATATCGGAAAAAAGAATCGTTTAAGCGAAATATTTTTGATAATTTCACTTAAACGATTACGTTGGCTGTATTATACAATGATTCTTGTCTTATGATAGCTTTCCCGGAACTCGCTTGGCGAGCATCCTTTCTTTTTCTTGAAGATGCGGTTGAAGTTGCTGAGATTGTTGAATCCGCAATCAAAACCTATCTCGCTAATACTCTTGGCGGTATCTACCAGCATGCGGGCAGCATAACCCAGACGCAGGTCGATGATATACTCAGAGATATTTCTGCCGGTATGGAGCTTGAAGAAACGGCTGAACGCACTGCTGCTCATGCCTGCCAGCGAGGCAAGCTCCGGCAGACGGAGTTCATCCATATAGTTCTTGGAGATGTAATTCTTCACCTTCAGGATGCGCCGGCTATCGTCTTCTACCGTTACCTTGGCATAACTGCTGGAAGCCAGGGTGCGGGCATTTTCGCAGCGTGACAGTTCGTAGAGAATGGTCAGGAACTGCTGTACGGCATAGAAACCGTCTTTTACGGAACTTAAAGTATCGAGCATTCCGTATACCTTCATGATTGCCTGCAACGGGAATGAGAGTCCCTTCTTTGCTTCCTGCATCATACGGGTAATGCTGGCGTAGGGATTTCTTCCGAAGAGCGTTTCATCACTCATGGAGAAATCAAACTGGACGGTAATCTCACGGATGTCATCGCTGTGGCATTCGTTCTGCTCCCATACATGCTCCAGATCGGGCGATGTGATGAGACAGAGATCATAATCGCCTATCACCTCCTGCGAATCTCCAACGATTCTTCTTACTCCCTTTGCATTCTCTACAAAGTTCAACTCGTACACCGAATGGTTATGGATAGGATAAGTAAACTCCTTTTTGTGTCGGTCTGCAATATAGAGCACATCCTTACCCATCAGCGGTGTTATCTCGTGTATGATTCTTCTATCATCTACCATGGTACTAAATGATTAATGACTAATCACTATTTTAGATATTCAAAGTCTTCAGAATGTCGCTCATCTTCTGCTTGGTTGCGATACGGGTAGGAACCAGAGGAAGACGGAGCTCGTTCTCGATGAAACCCATATCATTGAGGAGCGCCTTTACGCCGGCAGGGTTACCGTCAACAAAGAGCAGACTGTAGAGTTCAGTGAAAGAATGATGAATCTTACGGGCTGGCTCATATTCGCCACGGAACTCGAGACGGATCATACGGCTAAAAGCCTTAGGCAGGGCATTGCCGATAACAGAGATAACGCCGGCAGCACCACTGGCAATCATTGAGAAGGTAAGCGCATCATCGCCGCTGATAACATCAAAATTATCAGGCTTGTTCTTGATAATCTCATCTACCTGCTCCAGGCTGCCACTAGCCTCCTTCACGGCTACCACATTAGGGAAGTCGCGGGCGATACGGCAGGTTGTTTCAGGCTTCATGTTGATACCGGTTCTGCCAGGAACATTGTAGAGCACGATAGGCAGCGGACTAACCTGGGCGATGGCCTTGAAGTGCTGATAGAGACCTTCCTGAGAAGGTTTGTTGTAGTAAGGACAGATACTGAGGATACCATCGATGCCACTCCAGTCGGTGTTCTTGATTTCTTCAACGACAGCAGCAGTATTATTACCGCCACAATATTTCAATATCTTGATGCGACCCTTGTTCACATCTTTCACCAATTCTGTGATTTTATCTTTCTCTTCCTGTGTAAGACATGGAGCCTCACCAGTTGTGGCAAGGATGCAAAGGAAGTCTGCACCATTGTCAATTTGAAACTCTACCAATCGCTTGAGCGACTGATAATCAACCGAGCCATCGGTGTTAAAAGGAGTAATAAGGGCAACACCTAAACCCTTGAATATATTCTGTGCCATAATCTATAATATCAAAAACGTTGGCAAAAGTACACAATTATTGTCAATTTGCAAAATAAAAATGAACTTTTCTTTCAAGATTGTACCATTTTTGAAAAAAATCTGTATTATTATACCATATTTCACGTTTTTTTAGTAACTTTGCACCCGAATTAAGCAAAGAACGTAGAACAAATCAAAGCTCAAAGTTCATAGCAAAAAACAAAAAAATTCAAAGATCATCATGAGATATTTCATATTCTTCGGTTACGACGGCACCAACTACCACGGTTGGCAGATTCAGCCCAATGCCAATTCGGTGCAGCAGGAGTTGCAGCGCGCCCTCTCCATACTTCTGAGAAAGGAAATGGAGGTGGTGGGAGCAGGAAGAACCGATACCGGCGTACATGCCCGACACATGACAGCCCACTTCGATACCGACAGGATTCCGATGGAACCCGACCAGCTGGTATACCGCCTGAACCGCATCCTGCCCCGCGACATCGCCGTATACGAAGTAAGGGAGGTAGCCCCAGAGATGCATGCCCGTTTCTCTGCCATCTCGCGCACATACCATTATTATATACATACGCAGAAAGATCCGTTTGAGCGCCATTATTCACTGCAGATAAACTATCCCCTGAATTTCGAGAAGATGAACGAGGCGGCTCAGCATTTTCTGCATCACGAAGACTATGCAGCGTTCTGCAAGGCGGGTGGCGACAACAAGACCACCATCTGCCACGTAACAGCCGCCCGATGGATACAGACCTCTCCTACCACCTGGTATTTCGAGATTACCGCCAACCGTTTCCTGAGAAACATGGTGAGAGCCGTAGTGGGAACACTCATCGATGTAGGCAGAGAAAAGATTACGATGGAACAGTTTCTCAATATCCTCCACAACGGAAGCCGCAGCGATGCAGGCGAAAGCATGCCGGGTAACGCATTGTTCCTGGAAGAGGTAGGGTATGATTTAAAAGATTAAATGATTAGAAACACAAGGGCGCGAGCCTCATTCAACATTCAACATTTAACATTCATAAAAATGTGGTTAGTATTAGCATTTCTCTCAGCAGCGCTGCTGGGATTTTATGATGCCTTCAAGAAGAAGGCGCTTTCAGGTAACGCAGTGATTCCCGTGCTCTTTCTGAACACGCTCTTCTCATCGCTCATCTTCCTGCCGTTCATCGTGATGAGCTATACAGGAAATTCGCTGGATGGAACGATGTTTCATGTAGCAGAAGGCGGATGGGAAGTTCACAAGTACATCGTGCTCAAGAGTTTCATCGTATTGAGCAGCTGGATCTTCGGTTATTTCGGCATGAAACACCTGCCGCTCACCATCGTGGGACCTATCAACGCCACCCGACCAGTAATGACACTCGTAGGCGCCCTGCTGGTTTATGGCGAGGTTCTGAATCTGTATCAGTGGATTGGTGTCATACTTGCCATCATCTCCTTTGCCATGCTTTCGCGCAGCGGCAAGAAAGAGGGTATCGACTTCAAGCACAACAAATGGATTTACTTCATCGTGCTGGCTGCCGTGCTCGGTGCAATAAGCGGCCTCTACGACAAGTATCTGATGGCTCCACCAGAGAATGGTGGTGTAGGATTAGACAGAATGATTGTGCAGAGTTGGTACAACATCTACCAGTGTTTCCTCATGGGAGCCATGCTGCTGATGATATGGTGGCCTACCAAGAAGAATTCTACCCCATTCCACTGGCACTGGAGTATCATCTTCATCAGTATCTTCCTTTCGGCAGCCGACTTCGTTTATTTCTACGCTCTAAGTTTGCCTGGCGCCATGATCAGTATCGTGAGCATGATTCGCCGCGGTTCGGTCATCGTCAGCTTCCTCTTCGGTGCAGCCATCTTCCACGAGAAGAATCTCAAGGCGAAGTTCGTAGATCTGCTCCTGGTATTACTCGGAATGCTCTTCCTCTACTTCGGAACGAAGTAATGATTATAAAAAAGTCTTGCAAGCCAATGTGCCTGCAAGACTTTTTTATGTTTTTACCAGATATGTGCACGCTTGTTCTTAGGAACAAAGAGCTTGTCGCCCTTCTTGATGTTGAATGCCTTATACCATGAATCCACCATTGGGAGGGCACCGTTCACACGAGCCTCGTTTGGAGAGTGAACATCCACGGTCATCAGATACTGCAGGTACTCAGGACGGGCATTGCCTGCCCATACACGTGCCCATGCCAAGAAGAAGCGCTGTTCTGGAGTAAATCCATCCTTCACACCCAACTTCTCTGTCTTCATCACATTCTGAAGTGCACGGAAAGCGATGTTCAAACCACCATTGTCACCGATGTTCTCACCCAGGGTCATCTGGCCGTTTACCTTCTTGCCAGCCAACTCAATCTTGTTGAAATGGTCAACCAGGATCTTGGTGCGAGACTCGAAGTTCTTCTTGTCAGCAGCAGTCCACCAGTTGTTCTGGTTTCCGGTCTTGTCAAACTGGCTACCCTGATCGTCAAAACCATGACTCATCTCATGACCGATTACACCACCGATACCACCATAGTTCATCGCATCATCGGCTGTCGGGTCGAAGAATGGAGGCTGGAGAATAGCTGCAGGGAAGCAGATCTCGTTGGTAGTTGGGTTATAATAAGCATTGATAGTCTGAGGAGTCATTCCCCATTCAGTCTTATCTACCGGCTTGTTCACCTTGCGGGCGATGGCATCCTTGGTAAAGAACTCAGAGATATTTGCCATATTCTCGTAGAGAGAGAGGCTGTCATCTACCTGCAATCCGCTATAGTCCTTCCACTTGTCAGGATAACCTATCTTGATGATGAAGTTCTCCAGCTTATCCTTAGCCTGTGCCTTGGTAGCAGCACTCATCCAGGTAGCCTCGTCGATGCGCTGTGAAAGCGCAGTCTGGAGATTGTGAACCAAGTCGAGCATACGCTTCTTGCTGCTCTCCGGGAAGTACTTCTCTACGTAAATCTTTCCGATAGCCTCGCCCAACACACCGCTCACGGTACTTACGGCACGCTTCCAGCGAGGACGATCCTGCTGAACACCGCTCATTACCTTGCTCAACTCAAAGGATACGGCACGGAAATCATCGCTCAATACGCTGGTTGCACCAGAAATCACCTTGATCTCTGCGTATGTCTTCAGATCATCCAGAGAGGTCTCTGCGAGAATCTTCTCAACCTCGTGGATTGGTTCAGGCTGACCCACGCAAATTTCCTTGAAAGCAGGGAAACCGGATGCCAGGAACACATTGCCCCAGTCGATGCCAGGATAATCGAGCACGAGCTGGTTGTAGGTCATCTTGTGATAGTTCTTGTCGATGTCGCGGAGCTGTACCTGACTATAGCTTGCCTTAGCGATGCGGGTCTCGATAGCCATCACAGCCTCCATCTTCTTCCGGGCGGTAGCCTCGTCGTTGCCTACCATCTGAAAGAGCTTCTTCATATAAGCCTTGTATGCATCACGAATCTTCTTGGTCTGCTCGTCATCGTTTACATAGTAATCGCGTACACCAAGACCGAGACCACTCTGTCCTACCTCAACGAGGTTGTTGGCGGCATCACGAAGGTCGGCGCCCACACCGATGCCATACATCATGGTACTCTCGCCACGGAAATCGAGCTGAGCGGTAACGAGCTGATACTCTCTGCGGTCCTTGATGGCTGCAATGCGGTCGAGAGTTGGCTTGATAGGTGCCCATCCCTCCTTGTTCAGGCGAACGCTGTCCATACGGAGGTTGTAGAGCGAACCGATCTTCTGTCCGAGTGACCCCTTCTGCTGTGGCTTGGAAGCATATTCAAGGATGATGTCCTGGATGCGCTTCTGGTTCTGCTCAAAGAGATCGGTGAAAGCACCATTGTCGGTATGCTCGGCATCGAGTGGATGATTCTTCATCCAGTTGCCTGCGGCATAGCGATAGAAATCATTACCCGGCTTGATGGTCAAGTCCATGTTGGTCTTATCAATACCGGAGCCCAACTTCTCCTGCTGGGCAAAAGCAGTTGTTGCACTGAGCAACAATGCTGCAAATAATACTTTTGTTCTCATTATTGTTTGTATTTAACTGTTTCTTTTTTTATAAGGGCGAGACCTGCAAATGTCAGGGCGCCATTCAGCATCAGAAGCTCATAGCCGAACTTATAGCCCACATACTGCGAGGTAAGGGTATCGATGGCGAAGCAGATGAGCGGACTGGCGATGCAGACCCATGGCGACCAGCGGTCGTTTACCTGACGCTTGGTGAGCAGACTGAAGGCAAACAAACCCAACAGCGGACCGTAAGTATAAGAGCAGAGGATGTAGATGGCATCTATCACGCTCGTAGAATTAATCGCCTTGAAAGCAATGATGAAGAGCATGAACACCAAAGCTACCGCCAAATGCATCTGCTTGCGGAGCTTCATATCATCCTTCTTGCCCAGAATATCCACGCATAGACTCGTAGTAATCGCGGTCAATGCTGAATCGGCACTGGAGAAACTTGCCGCCACAATGCCAATGGTAAACAAGACCACCACCAGGTTTCCCATCGCCCCCGAAGCCGCAAACATCGGCAACAGATCATCAGGAGCATCAGGCAAAGCCACTCCCTGTTTCTGAGCCAGCATTACCAGCAACACCCCCAGACTCAGGAAAAGCAGATTGGCAGGCACAAAGGCAAAACCATAGCTGCAAACATCCTTCTGGGCCTCACGGAGCGACTTGCAGGTAAGATTCTTCTGCATCATGTCCTGATCAAGACCGGTCATCACAATCACAACAAAGACACCGCTGAGAAACTGTTTCCAGAAATTCTGTTTCGACATCCAGTCATCAAAGACAAAAATACGGGAATGACTGTCGTGAGCAATCGCAGTGATCGTTTCGGAAGGAGTCATGCCCAACGCCGACATCACCTGAAAGATAATGAGGACGAGCGCCGCAAACATACAGAGCGTCTGAAAGGTATCCGTCCACACCAGCGTCTTGATGCCACCCTTGCGCGTATAAAGCCAGATAAGCAGTACCATGACAGGAACCGTGACCCAGAACGGAACACCAATCCCATTGAGCACGAAACGCTGCAAGAGGATACAGACGACAAAGAAACGGACCGCCGCACCCGTCATCTTGGACAAGAGGAAGAACGAAGCTCCAGTCTTATACGAACGTTCCCCCAACCGCTGCTGCAGATAACCGTAAATCGTAGTGAGATTATACCGGTAATAGATAGGAAGCAAAAGAAAGGCAACCAGGAAATAACCCAGGATGAAACCGATGCACATCTGAAGGTAGGTCATATCCGTTCTCATCACCATGCCCGGCACACTGACGAAAGTGATGCCCGAAATAGACGCTCCCACCATACCGAAAGCAACCATATACCAAGGCGAACGGCGGTTAGCACGATAGAAAGTTTCATTACTTGCCATATTACGGGCAGTAAGATGACTGAAGAGCAGCAGCACACAGAAGTATGCCAGAACTGTGATAACGATAGCCATATTCTCTTAGATTTACATAAAAACAAAAAACCTCCGAGATCACTCTCGAAGGTTTCTGCGGTGCGTACGAGACTCGAACTCGTGACCTCCTGCGTGACAGGCAGGCATTCTAACCAACTGAACTAACGCACCATTATTATTATGGAGGAGTCGAAATGTTCAAATGAAATTAGCGGTGCGTACGAGACTCGAACTCGTGACCTCCTGCGTGACAGGCAGGCATTCTAACCAACTGAACTAACGCACCAAACTATTTTGGCAAACCCGTAAGATGATTTTGAGCGGTGCGTACGAGACTCGAACTCGTGACCTCCTGCGTGACAGGCAGGCATTCTAACCAACTGAACTAACGCACCAAACATGAAATCAAATTGAATGTCTTAGCACTCATTTTTCATTTGCGAGTGCAAAGGTACTACTTTTTTTTGGTTCTACCAAATTTTTATGCAACTTTTTTACAGAAAATATTGAAAAAACATCGCATCCTCATATCCAACTTGGCTACAAAGCCATTGTTTCAGGACATTATTCCCCTCAAATCCAACAGATTGCAGCATTTTAGCCGCTTTTTGGTTTCTGATACCTACAATAGCATAAATCTGCTGAAGATGAAGTACATTCCGAGCATATTGCAACAAGCGTGACACAGAAGCCTTCGCGTAACCCTGCCCCTGAAACTCCTTTTTGATGACAATTCCGAGTTCGGCACGGTGATGACGGGGATCAAAATCTGTAAGATCCAGGATGCCCACCTGCTCATTCTGCTCATTCTCTACTATCAGGCGCACCTGATTGTCTACATAAATATCTGCCGAAGCACTGGTTATATAGTCGAGCAGCACCCGGCGCGAATATGGAACATTGGAAACACCCAGTTCCCAAAGCCGATCATCATTCTCTATCTGGTAGAGAAAATCAAGATCTTCCAACTCTAAAGCACGTAATCGAATATTCGGTTCTTTCATAAACTACACTTATTAATAATGTACGCGCGTACCTTATAATATAGAAATAAATCTATCCTTATAAATAACCAAATTCATCCTTATCCATCACCTCCCTATCCGTAATCACCTTACCGATGACCTTCGTATAGGTAGCCAGTTTGATATTCTCGTCAGACCGCTGCGCAAGCTGATGCAGCATCTCTTCATAGCTCATCTCGTCAGCATCAAACAATACCTGGTTTGACAGGTCGACATGAGAAGGAGAAAAGAATCCCAGACTCTTTCTGATTTTCGCAGTCATCATCTGCGTAAAGGCTACAGAGGCACGGGCATAGATGGCAAATTTGACAGGAATACTCAAGAGATGCGACATACCCGAATAATGTTTACGGAAGAAGATAAGCATCGCCTCATAAAACACATGAACATAGCGGAAGCTCGACTTCTGAGTACTTTCACCTTTGTAATGCAGGATATCTACAGGCAGATAATAGTTCTGATAACCACCCTTCAAGATACGGTAAGAAAGATCAATATCCTCGCCATACATGAAGAAATCCTCATCCAGCAACCCCACCTTCAGCAAGGCTTCACGACGAATCATACAGAAAGCACCGCTCACAACCTCTATCTTTGCCGGCTTATCCCATGGAAGATAACCCATGTAATAATGACCGAAACTGCGATGCTGAGGAAAACGGCTGCACAACCCCATCATCTTATAGAAAGCCACCATCGGAGAAGGCAATCCTCTCCTACTCTCAGGAGCTGGTTTGCCATTGGCTCCCAACATCCTTACACCCAGAGCACCGGCATCAGGATGAGAATGCATAAAACTGACAGCATCCTTGAGAACATGCTCACCGATAATGGTATCCGGATTCAGCAAAAGAACCAAATCACTCTCGCTCTTGCGGATAGCAAGATTGTTGGCACGGGCAAATCCGTTATTATGCGTACAGGCTACAACATGGAGATTAGGATATCGGGAAGCCGGGAAACAATGTTCGAGATATTCCACCGTTCCATCCTGAGAATGATTATCAACCACGATAATCTCTGCCGTATCGCCACTTGCATCACCCAGCTGCCCACACTCCAACACGCCGATAGCTTTCTCTACCGAACGCAGACACTGGGCAAGATAGTACTTCACATTATAGCTTACTATGACAACACTGAGTTTCATATCGAATATCAAATATTAGATACTGAGAGTTTAACCTTCCGCCTCTGTTGTTTCTTCTTCACATCTTCCGACAGAAGGATAAACAAAGAAGAGACAGAGAAAAAGGATGATAGCCATATATCCAAAAGCAGGCGCCATCGTCTGATAATACATAAACGTATTGATCAGCATTGGCAAGCAGAGCATATTCAGACGGGCAGTGCCCAGAGGAAGAAGTGCATCTCCCTTACGGGTTACCAACTGACGGTGAATGGCCTTGAAACTGAAGAGTTTGAGCGCCAAAGGAATAACGGCAATGGTAAGAAACTCCATCGCTACGGTAATCACATAGACCAACGTGACATCACCTGCCAGATTAGTAGGTTCCAGAATTTCTGTCTCATAGAGCAAGACCAGCAGGAATCCTACCAACAGGACAAAGAGAAAATTGGTCATCAATATTCGTTGTACTTGTTTGATTTTCATTTTGTTGTCTTTTGTTATTGTCCAAATGGAGTTCTGTTCAGAATACTCCGTCCGAGGGTAACCTCATCTGTATACTCCAATTCATCACCCACTGAGATACCACGGGCGATAACAGAGAGTTTAACAGGATAATCAGCAAGTTTACGGGAGATATAGAAGTTGGTAGTATCACCCTCCATCGTACTGCTGAGAGCAAAAATCACCTCCTTCACCCCACCTTCAGCCACACGCTGAACCAGCGATTCTATCTCTATATCCGAAGGACCAATACCATCCATCGGCGAAATGATGCCGCCCAAGACATGATAGAGTCCGTGAAACTGCTGCGTGTTTTCTATCGCCAGTACATCCTGCACATTCTCGACAACACAGATGGTAGAAGCATCGCGCCGGGAATCAGAACAGATCGGACAGACATCAGTATCGCTGATATTATGACAAACTCTGCAGTATTTCACTTCACGCCGCATCCTGGAAATGGTATCAGCAAAGAGTTCCACATCCTCACTCTTACGCTTGAGCATAAAAAGTACAAGGCGCAAAGCTGTTTTGCGCCCTATACCTGGCAATTTAGAAAACTCCGCCACTGCCTTTTCCAACAAAGTCGAAGAAAGCTGTTGTTGCATCTTAGCAGTTTAGAGATAAATACCAATACCCAGTTTCAAACCTACGGTAGAATAATCTACATGCTTCTTGAAACTCTGATCGTAGTAGATAGCTGGCTCGAGGGTAACCGACTTGCCGAGGAAGAAAGCATAACCTACCTCTACCCCTGGCATGAAATCATTATAACCTCCTGAATGAGCCAACTTTACGCCGCCACCCAGATACAGACCATTCTGCTCGATATAATAACGTGCCTGGGCACCGACAGAGAAATAATCCTTCACGCCTTCAAGACCAGAATGATTATATTCTACCTGCCCCAACAGCATCCAGTCGTCGTCTACGAAGTATCCTGCCTTAGCCTGAATACCGAGATTGAGGTCCTGAGAGCCATTATAACTCAAGTTTAAGCCCGTCATCGACGCACCTATATACTGTTTTCCACTTTCAAACTGAGCATGGGCAGCTGTCGAAACGACAAGTGCCAATGCTGCAATAGCTATTTTTTTCATTCGTATCATATAAATTTACGTATATTGATTAATACTTATATATAAATCTATTGTTTCTTCTGATAACTGCGATACCAACCCAGGAACCATACCAAGGCAATCACCAGAATGATGACACTGCCCGTATAAGCCAAGCTCTCACCCAAAGCCAAAGCTGTTGGCGAAATGAGCAGGAAGGTTGAACATATCACGGTCATAAACAAGGCAGGAACCAGCGTCATCACAAAAGGCTTCTTCTGCTGTACCAGATAAACCGTCAATGTCCAGAGAGTGAACACAGAAAGCGTCTGGTTAGCCCAGCCGAAATACTGCCAGATGATATTGAAACCATCAGGATTCTCCATCTGCCAAACCAGAATGCCCACCGTAAGAGCAAACAACGGAGCGCAGATATAAAGACGCTTGCGCATTGAGCGCTGCTCCAAACCGATAAACTCAGCGATAATCAGACGGGCACTTCTCAAAGCCGTATCGCCACTGGTAATAGGCGCTGCAACAACACCCAGCAGAGCCAGGATTCCACCAGCCACACCCAACCAGCTGGAACATACTATCTTAACAACGGTAGGCGCATCGAAGTTCTGGATAAGCGACTTGCCGCCATCAAACTGAGCAATAAACTGCTGAGCCGCCTCAGGACTTACGCATTCACGCCATCCACCATAGTAGAAGAAATACATGGAAACCGTAGCCCATATCAAGGCAACAACACCTTCTGTAATCATGGCACCATAGAAAATAGGGCGTCCCATCTTCTCATTCTTCATGCATCGGGCCATGAGCGGACTCTGCGTAGCATGGAAACCACTGATGGCACCACAGGCTATCGTGATAAAGAGGCAAGGGAAAATCGGACTCTTCTGTACAAAAGACTCCGTTCCCAACCAAGCCGGATTCTCATTGAGATTGCAACTCTGCAAATTGCTCCAGAGTTCAGGCAATGAAGGCCACTTCACAAAGAGAACTATCATCAGAGCACCCGCCATAAAGAGAAGCGAGAAGGCAAAGAGCGGATAAATCTTTCCGATAACCTTATCGATAGGCAGTAATGTAGCAATGACGTAATAAACGAAAATCACCACAATCCAAAACATCTGGCTGCCCCAGAATGCATCCGTATTACAAATGCCACTCATGATGATAGCCGGACTGTATACAAACACAGCTCCCACCATCATCAGCAAAAGTACCGAAAAGACCAACATCACTTTCTTGGTGCGTCCACCCAAATACTTACCTACCAATTCCGGCAAACCAGCTCCACCGTTACGGATACTGAGCATACCGCTCATGTAATCATGCATGGCTCCTGCGAAGATACACCCGAAGATAATCCACAGATAAGCCACCGGTCCGTACCAGGCACCCATAATGGCACCGAAGATAGGACCCGTTCCTGCAATGTTGAGGAACTGAATCATGAAGATCTTCCAACTAGGCAGTACCATAAAGTCGACCCCATCGGCTTTGGTCACTGCAGGCGTAGGGCGGTCATCAGGACCGAACACATGCGCCACAAACTTTCCATAAAGAAGGTAACCCAATACAAGGGCAACCAAACTAATAACGAAACTGACCATTTTTCTTTTATTGCTTAAAATTTTCTCTCTTTTCGGTGCAAAATGCACTTTATTTTAATATTTCAACCGCAAAAGTAATATTTTTATTTGAAATAAAAAAAAATATTGGTATCTTTGTTGCCAAATTGTAAGATTATGAAGAGATTTAAGATATTTTTTATCGTTTTATGCTCTGTTTTGGCCGCAAAAGCCCAGAGTATCGTGTTCAATAACCAGGTGCCGAAACATGAAGTAAGAGCTGTATGGCTGACAACCATAGGAGGTATCGACTGGCCACACTCTTATGCCCAGTCTTCTTATTCTGCCGAAAAGCAGAAAAAGGAACTGACGGATATACTGGACCGGTTACAGCAAGCTAAAATCAACACTGTACTGATACAGACCCGCGTAAGAGGTACCATGATTTATCCGTCGGCATACGAACCTTGGGATGGATGTCTGTCAGGATTTCCGGGCAGAAGTCCGGGCTATGATGCCCTGCAGTTTGCCATCGACGAATGCCATAAGCGCGGTATGGAACTGCATGCCTGGGTGGTAACCATCCCTGTAGGAAAATGGAACGCACTCGGCTGCAAAACCCTCAGACAGAAGATGCCGAAACTCATCAAGAAGATTGGAGCCGACGGATACATGGATCCGGAAAACAGTCGGACTGGTGATTATCTAGCAAACATCTGCAGGGAAATTACACATAAATATAATGTAGACGGTATTCACCTCGACTACATCCGTTACCCTGAAACCTGGAACATTAAAGTGAGCCGGGAACAGGGACGCCGGTATATCACCAACATCGTAAGAAAGATTCACGATGCAGTGAAGGCTGAAAAACCTTGGGTAAAGATGAGCTGCTCACCTGTAGGAAAGTATGATGACCTGAGCAGATACCGAAGTTTTGGCTGGAATGCATACACGAAGGTCTGCCAGGATGCACAGGGCTGGCTCAAGAGCGGTCTGATGGACGAGCTCTTCCCTATGATGTATTTCAAGAACGAACACTTCTATCCGTTTGCCATCGACTGGCAGGAACAGAGCCATGGCAAGATTGTGGTTCCAGGACTGGGCATCTACTTTCTCGATCCGAAAGAAGGAAAGTGGAACATCAATGACGTGACGGCAGAAATGTACCATATCCGAAACCTCGGAATGGGATATGCATTCTTCAGAAACAAGTTCCTCCTGGACAACAAACAGGGTATCCTCGACTTTACCCAACGTTTCAATCCATACCCATCATTGGTTCCGCCGATGACTTGGGCAAGCAAGAACCAACCAGAACAGCCACAACAATTATCAGTAATCACCACCGATAACAAGGTATCAGTTTCCTGGAGCAATCCTTCAAACTATACGGATGGCACTAAAATCGCAACCCCTTATATATATAATAATGTATACGCGAGCAAGAAATATCCGGTAGACATCACCGATGCACGCAACCTGGTTGCCGCACGAATCATAGGAAATTCGTTCAAAATAGAAAATTCTGATGCAAAACATCTGTTTGTTGCCGTAACTTCAATGGACGGATATGGCATAGAAAGCCAGCCGACCCAAGAAAAAGAGGAAGAAAATCCACTTTTTGCCCAAAGCACAGGAGCTGCGAAATTACTCAAATGTGACGGAAAGAAGGTATATCTAGCAGAAACCACAAAAAATCTCGTTTTTGACGTTCTGATGGTCGAAACCCTGCAAGGATGCGATATTCTGCACCTCCATGCAAAAGATAACACGCTAGATGTTAGAAACTTAAAGGAGGGTATCTACCGCGTGGTAAGCATCAACAAGAAGGGGTATAGACATACATTAGGAACCTTCAAGATGAAGAAAAATTGATTTTTTTCGAAAAAAGTTGCGAAAAAATTTGGTGGAATCAAAAAATAGTAGTACCTTTGCACTCGCAATTCAGAAATGAGGCTTTTAAATGTTGCACCCTTAGCTCAGTTGGTAGAGCAACTGACTCTTAATCAGTGGGTCTAGGGTTCGAATCCCTAAGGGTGTACAAAAGATAAGAATTGGCTCCGTAGCTCAACTGAATAGAGCACTTGACTACGGATCAAGAGGTTCAAGGTTTGAATCCTTGCGGAGTCACTCTCCTATCAAAGCTTCACTGAAACAAACGGTTTTGGCTCCGTAGCTCAACTGAATAGAGCACTTGACTACGGATCAAGAGGTTCAAGGTTTGAATCCTTGCGGAGTCACCAACAAACAGTTGCACCCTTAGCTCAGTTGGTAGAGCAACTGACTCTTAATCAGTGGGTCTAGGGTTCGAATCCCTAAGGGTGTACAAAAAGAGCATTTCTTAACAGAAATGCTCTTTTTTGTTTTATATTTCTCCCTACCATTTAATATCACCTTTAAATATCACTTTATATCTCTTTAAATATCAATATAAAAAAAGTTGCAGCCATCCAAAGTTTACACCCAGACAACCGCAACCAATTTACCAATCAAAAATATCTAAAATCTCATCCCGTCATCATCATACAACTCTACTATCAACAGAAGAGCCAGTAAAGAACTGCCAGCACGGCTATCATAACAACAGCTACCATTGCTTTAATCATGCAGGTAGCCACCTTCTTTAAGACAAACAGTCCTACAACAAGGACTACCAATACCAGCGCATAATATCCAAAATCATTCATATCACATTATTATATAGTATAAACTACCAAATTATATAGTATAAACTACCAATCAGTATTCATCACCCTATTAACGATCATTTTTTAATGCCCTACGGAATTCAGCCGGTATCGGAGTTTCAAATTCCATAGGCTGATGCGTTACGGGATGATAGAAACACAGCACATAGGCATGCAGGCACAAGCGCTGGCATGGATCATCACCATTACCATACTTGATGTCACCACACACCGGATGCCCCATATCAGCCGTATGAACACGAATCTGATTCTTACGGCCCGTTTCGAGTTTGAACTCCACCAGAGAATGAGCCGTTGTACGCTCTAATGTATGGAAATGGGTAACAGCATACTTGCCGCCATTATCCGTATCACTGCTGTAAGTAATATAAGCCTTGTTATCTTTCAGCCAGTTGGCAACGGTACCTTCATCTTCTTCCATCTCTCCGGAAACCAGAGCCACATATCTACGGTCGTACACATTATGATGCCAATCATCCTCCAAAGCCAACTCCGTCTGCTTATCCTTGGCATAAATCATCAAGCCCGAAGTATCACGATCCAGTCGGTGGACTACATGCGCCTGGCAGTTCTGGCGAGTCTTATGAAAATAATCATCAAGCACCGTTTTCACATTCAAAGTAGAATGACCGGCTGCCATACTCAATATACCAATGTTTTTCTCGACAACAATCAGATATCTGTCTTCATAAACAATCTTAAGATATCTGCTTTTAAATACCTCCTGATTCTTCTTTGTCTTGCTCACACTCACCTTCATACCCGGCTTCAGGGCATAATCAAACTGGGTAATGGTTTTGCCATTTACCTTGATTCCCCTACCCTGCAGAGTCTGCTTCACCTTAGTCTTGCTAGGTCCCTTCACATTCTCCATCAGCCATTCCAGCAACGGAGCAGGTTTTTCTACCTTGTAATGCTCATATTCATTTGGGTTTCCGTAGCCATAAGCATTATTGGTATGCTTATTAAAATTTCCTTTTCTATTTTGTTGTCTCATATTGTTATCGATATCATTTTCTTAACATGAAAAACACAGAATCAATGCTGCATTTTCTCAGTTTCAGCCTACAAAAGTAAGACTTTTCTGCAAAATAACAAAAAGCCACCATGTTTTTAACTAAAAATTAGTAACTTTTGCCAATAAATCATTGTGTTTCAAATATTTTTTTGTAATTTTGCAGCTGAATTAAAGATATAATCAGAATAAAAGATATTTAGGAACAAATAATGATTACAGTACAAAATCTTGCGATCCAATTCGGAAAGAGAGTGCTTTACAAGGATGTAAACCTCAAGTTCACTCATGGTAATATTTATGGTATCATCGGTGCTAACGGCGCCGGAAAATCTACTTTCCTCCGCGCTATCAGCGGCAACCTTGAACCAAACAAGGGTACAGTAGAAATGGGACCAGGCGAGCGCCTTTCTGTCTTGGAACAGGACCACTTCAAATATGACGATTTCCGCGTGATGGATACCGTTCTGATGGGCCATCAGCCATTATGGGAAAACATGAAGGAGCGCGAGCGCCTCTATGCTAAGCCAGAGATGACAGAAGAAGATGGTAACCTCGCTGCTGAGCTGGAGCTCAAGTTTGCAGAAATGAATGGTTGGGAGGCTGAAAGCAATGCCGCACAACTTCTGCAGAACCTCGGCGTAAAGGAAGACCGCCACGACAAACTCGTTGGAGATCTCTCTAATACAGAGAAGGTGCGCGTGATGCTGGCAAAGGCACTCTTCGGCAACCCAGACAACCTCCTTCTCGATGAGCCTACCAACGACCTCGACCTCGACACTGTTGAGTGGCTGGAAGACTATCTCAGCAACATTGAACAGACCGTACTCGTAGTATCTCACGACCGTCACTTCCTCGATGCTGTAAGTACCCAGACCGTAGATATCGACTTCGGTAAGATTACGATGTTTGCAGGTAACTACTCTTTCTGGTATGAGAGTTCTCAGTTGGCTCTCCGCCAGGCTCAGAACCAGAAGATGAAGGCTGAAGAGAAGAAGAAGCAGCTGGAAGAATTCATCCGCCGATTCTCAGCTAACGTTGCCAAGAGTAAGCAGACAACATCCCGCAAGAAGATGCTGGAGAAACTGAACGTTGAAGAAATCCGTCCTTCAAGCCGTAAATACCCAGGCATCATCTTCCAGATGGACCGTGAACCAGGTAACCAGATTCTGGAGGTAGAGGGACTGAAAGCATGCGACGAAGACGGAACAGTGCTCTTCGACAATGTAAACTTCAACATAGAAAAGGGCGAGAAGGTAGTATTCCTCTCTCACAACCCTAAGGCGATGACCGCACTCTTCGAAATCATCAACGGCAACCGAAAGGCTGACGCAGGTGACTACAAGTGGGGTGTTACTATCACAACAGCTTATCTCCCACTCGATAATACAGAATTCTTCCAGAGCGACAAGAACCTGGTAGACTGGTTGAGCCAGTATGGTCCAGGTAACGAAGTTGCCATGAAGGGCTACCTCGGAAGAATGCTCTTCAGCGGCGAAGAAGTACTGAAGAAGGTAAATGTCCTCTCCGGAGGTGAGAAGATGAGATGTATGATTGCACGCATGCAGTTGCAGAACGCCAACTGCCTGATTCTTGATACACCAACCAACCACTTGGACCTGGAGAGTATTCAGGCATTCAACAACAACCTGGTAGGTTTCAAGGGCAATATCCTCTTCTCCAGCCACGACCACGAATTCATCAACACCGTGGCAAACCGCATCATCGAGCTCACTCCATCAGGCACCATCGACAAGCTCATGTCTTATGATGAGTATATCTACGATGAAGCTATCAAGGAGCAGAAGGCTAAGATGTACGGATTCTAAACAGAAAGTTATTCTGCTGTTAAACAGCAACCACAAATTATCTTATAATTTAATAGTGCCAATTCGATGAGAATCGGGTTGGCACACTTTTTGTCAAACAACCAATAACAAGAATTATCATGTTTAAAAAAATTAAGACTATGTCAAAAGAAAAAGAAATCAATATAGAGGACGGAAACGTTCAGGAGACTGTTCAGAATGAAAATAATGAGCAGACAACTCAAAATGAAAATACTGAGGAAAATCAGAATACTGACAACAAGGCAGAAGAAGGTGACAACAATACAGACGCTGCTGACAAGAAGGCAGAAGAGATTGATCCTTTAACAAAAGCACAGCAAGAGGTGGAGGAACTCAAGAAACAGTTGCTCTATAAGACTGCTGAGTTTGAGAATTACCGCAAGCGTACCCTCAAAGAGAAAGCAGAACTGATTTTGAATGGCGGCGAGAAGACTGTAGCTGCTATTCTGCCTATTCTCGACGACTTTGAGCGTGCCATCGCTGACAAGAGCGAAGACCCTAAGGCTATCAAGGAAGGTGTCCAGATGATTTTCAACAAGTTCGTAAAGACACTCGAAGGTCTTGGCGTTAAGAAGATTGAAACCAACGACAAGGATTTCGATGTAGATTTCCACGAGGCTATTGCTATGGTTCCGGGAATGGGCGATGACAAGAAGGGAAAGATCATTGACTGCGTCCAGACAGGTTATACGATGAACGACAAGGTGATTCGCCATGCCAAGGTAGCTGTAGGTCAGTAAGAAAGAAATATCAAGAATTATTTTTCAAAATCCAGAACATTCCATTAGAATTCTGCAAGAAAATTCAATATTTGAAATAAGCAAATGGCTAAGAGAGACTATTATGAGGTGCTGGGCGTAGACAAGTCGGCATCAGAAGACGAAATAAAGAAGGCGTATCGAAAGATAGCCATTAAGTATCATCCAGACCGCAACCCTGGCAACAAAGAGGCGGAAGAGAAATTCAAGGAAGCTGCCGAAGCTTACGAAGTTCTCCACGATGCCCAGAAGCGCCAGCAGTATGACCAGTTTGGTTTCGACGGGCCACAAGGTGGATTCGGCGGATTCGGCGGTGGTGCCAGCATGGACATGAACGACATCTTCTCTATGTTTGGAGATATCTTTGGCGGACACGGCGGTTTCAGCGGCTTTGGTGGCGGCGGTTTCGGTGGCGGCTCACAGAAGCGGGTTTACCAGGGTGGCGACCTTCGCGTAAGAGTAAAACTGACTCTCCAAGAGGCAGCAACAGGTGTTACCAAGCGCTTCAAGATTCGCAAGGATGTAACTTGCTCTGCATGTCACGGAACAGGTTGCGAAGGTGGTGCCCAGCCAGAAACATGTCCGGAATGTCATGGAAGCGGCTATGTCTTAAAAACGGTGCGCAGCATGTTCGGCATGATGCAAACTCAGGCTGCATGTACAAAGTGTGGCGGTGAGGGAACTATCATCAAAAACAAATGTAAGGAATGCGGTGGCGACGGAATCGTGAAGGGCGAGGAACTCGTAGAAATCAATATCCCTGCAGGTGTCGACAACGATATGGTTGTTACCGTTGAAGGAAAGGGTAACCAAGGCAAGCACAATGGTCTCTACGGAAACCTACAGGTAATGGTAAGCGTAGAAAAGAACGATGATTTCGAGCGTGTTGGTCAGGACTTATACCATAATCTTGTTCTTGACTTTGCAACTGCCACTTTGGGTGGCGAGGTAGAAGTCCCTACCTTGGATGGTAAGACGAAGATCAAAATAGAACCAGGCACACAACCAGGCAAACAGATTCGTTTGCGTGGCAAAGGTATGCCGACTATTAAGGGATATGGTTATGGCCGTGGTGATATTATCGTCAATATTACCGTTTTCATCCCTACATCTCTGACCAAAGAAGAAAAGAATCTTGTTGTGAAATTCAAGGAATGCGATAATTTCAAAGCAGATAATGCAGAGAAGAAATCTCTCTTTGAAAGTTTCAAGAATCTCTTTAAAAAATAAACTGTAAAGAGCAATCCCCGAAGAGGGCGAACTATCTTCGAAAGAACGGTTCGCTCTTTTCGGGGATTATCTGTATATATAATAAGGTATAACATGAATTATCAAGAAACTGTTGAATATCTTTTCACCAGCACGCCGGTTTTTGAAAAGATTGGAGCCAAGGCATACAAACCTGGGCTTGATACGATGTATAAAATGGATGAACACTTCGGACATCCTCATAACCAATATAAATGTATCCATATTTCAGGAACCAACGGAAAAGGTTCATCATCCCATACACTTGCTGCAATCCTGCAGAGCCAGGGCTATAAGGTCGGTCTGTTCACATCTCCACATCTTGTAGATTTCAGAGAACGCATTCGCGTAAATGGTGAGATGGTAAGCGAAGAGTATGTAATCGACTTTGTAGAAAACAACCGGAAATTCTTCGAACCGCTACATCCTTCGTTCTTTGAACTGACCACCATGATGGCATTTCAGTATTTTGCAGAACAAAAGGTAGACTTTGCCGTCATCGAAGTTGGATTGGGAGGAAGACTGGATAGTACCAACATCATCACTCCTATCCTATCCGTTATCACGAATATCAGTTTTGACCACACCCAATTCCTCGGGAATACACTCGGCGAGATTGCAGGCGAAAAGGCGGGTATCATCAAGCCACAGATTCCTGTCGTTATTGGCGAATGGAACGAAGAGACCCAACCTGTGTTCATCAAGAAAGCCCATGAGCAGAATTCTCCTATCCATTTTGCACATGCAACTGACGCAGACATGAACTTCGAACTGAAAGGCAACTATCAGAAAAAGAACTTCTGCACCATATCCGCAGCCGTAGAATGCCTGAAGGAAGAAGGAATAGAAATCAAAGATGAAAGCATAAAAAACGGCTTCGAACATGTATGCGAGCTGACAGGCTTACGTGGCAGATGGGAAAAACTCAACGAGCACCCTCTCACCATCTGTGATACGGGACATAACCTTGCCGGATGGGAGTATCTGGAACCTCAGATTGCATCCGTCAAAGCCGATACGAAACATATTGTCTTCGGAATGGTTGACGACAAAGATGTAGAGCATGTAATGGGACTATTAGAAAAGTTGCCAAAAGAAAGCACGATTTTCTATTGGACACAGCCATCAACCAAAAGAGCGATTCCTGTAGACAAATTATACGGATACTCACAAAAGCACGGCTTAAACGGAACATGCTATCAAACTATCGCACAGGCATTTAACAAAGCAAAAGCAAACGCAAAAAAAGATGATTTTATCTTTATTGGCGGATCTAGTTACGTCGTTGCCGATTTGCTATCAGAATCGTTTTAGGATTTTTTAAATCAAAAAGTTCATAAAATATTTGTAATACTCATTTTTTTTTAGTTACTTTGCAGTACATTACTTAAACCAAAGTAAGGTAACTAAAAAAAGTGAGATATTATGAATACAGAACCAGCAAATAAGTGTGGTTTGAAAAGAGAAGATTTTCAGACCACAGTGAATGGCAAGAAGACTGATCTCTTCGTGTTAAGAAACAAGCAAGGCAACGAAGTTGCAGTGACTAACTATGGTGGAGCAGTCGTAGCCATCATGATGCCAGACAAGGATGGCAACTATGCCAACCTCATCCAAGGCCATGACAACATACAGGACGTCATCAACTCGCCAGAGCCATTCTTGAGTGTGCTCATCGGTCGTTATGGCAACCGTATTAAAGAAGGCAAGTTCATACTTCACGGCAAGGAGTATCAATTAGCATGCAACGATGGTCCCAACCACCTGCATGGTGGACCTACAGGTTTCCACACCAAAGTTTGGGATGCAACCCGCATGAGTGATAGCGCTGTCGTATTGAAATACACGAGCCCTTATGGTGAAGAAGGCTTCACTGGTGAGTTGACAGTTTGGGTAGCTTACACATTGACCGACGACAATGAGTTCGTTATCAAGTATCAGGCTACAACCAACAAGACAACCATCTGCAACCTGACACATCACGCTTTCTTCTCAATCCAGGGTATTGCTAATCCTACCCCAACAGTTGACAATATCATCTGTGAGGTGAACGCAAACTACTATCTCCCTATCGATAAGTATTCTATCCCTACAGGTGAGATTTTGAAGGTTGAGGGCACACCATTCGATTTCCGTACACCAAAGCCAATTGGTCAGGACATCAATGCAGACAACGAGCAGATCAAGAATGGTCAGGGCTATGACCACAACTATGTATTGAACAAGACAGAAGAAGGTGAGTTGAGTTTCGCTGCCCGTATAAAAGACCCTGTAAGCTGCCGTACCATGGAGGTTTATACCACAGAACCAGGTTTGCAGATGTACACAGGTAATTTCCTTGCAGGTATCTCAGGACAGTTTGGTGCAACATTCCCACGTCGCAGTGCAGTCTGCTTCGAGGCACAGAAGTTCCCAGACACTCCAAATCACACCTATTTCCCAAGTTGCAGATTAAATCCGGGTGAAACATACATCCAGAAGACAATCTATAAGTTTGGAATTGACAAATAAATCAGAATAAATCATGGAGCAGGTACTCTAAACAGCACTTGCTCCATTTTCGCGCTTGAATGACAAAACCCATCCAGCGCGACAACAATCTTAAAGAGAAGTCTTAACGTCTTTAAAGAAGAAACAACCTCTTTAGAAGAAAAGAGTAGCAACCTCTTTACCATAAAAGAGAATCAATAACCTCTTCAAAAAGAGTATAAACAAGCTTTTCGCAAATAATAATAACAAATAACAATATCAACTATCAAAAAAAATGGAAAACCAAAGTAAAAATGGCAATATCATCGCCATTATCACGATGATGTTCCTCTACGCCATGATTTCGTTCGTAACGAATTTGGCTGCTCCTATCGGAGTTATTTGGAAAAATGTATTCGCTGACAGCGGAAGTGCTAACATGATCGGTATGTTGGGTAACGCCATGAACTTCTTGGCTTACCTCTTCATGGGTATCCCTGCAGGTAAGTTGCTCACCAAGATCGGTTACAAGAAGACCGCCCTCACCGGTATCGCTACCGGATTCGTAGGCGTGCTCATCCAGTTCCTTTCAGGTAAGTTCGGTGCCGACATCTCAGGCTTCGCCGTTTACCTCTTCGGTGCGTTCATCTCAGGCTTCGCAGTTTGTATTTTGAATACTGTTGTAAACCCAATGTTGAACCTCATCGGTGGTGGTGGTAACCGCGGTAACCAGTTGAACCTCATCGGTGGTACATTGAACAGTTTATCCGGAACTTTAACCCCAATGCTCGTAGGTGCCCTTATCGGTACTGTTACTGCTAATACAAAAATGGTAGATGTGAACCTCGTGCTTTACATTGCCCTTGCCGTATTCGCAGCAGCATTCGTTATCTTGAACTTCATCCCTATCCAGGATCCAGAGATGGGTAAGACTACAGACAAGACTGTATTCGAGCATTCACCATGGGCTTTCCGTCACTTCAACCTCGGCGTTATCGCAATCTTCGTTTATGTAGGTGTTGAGGTAGGCATTCCTGGAACATTGAACTTCTACATTTCTGATACAACAGCAAATGGTGGTGGTTTCATCAATGGTACAGCCTTGGCAAATGCAGCAGCTATCGGTGGTTTCGTTGCAGGTACATATTGGCTCCTGATGCTGGTTGGTCGTCTTTGTTCCAGTTTTATTGCTGACAAGGTATCTAGCCGCATGATGATGATGATTGCCAATGGTGCAGGTATGATCTTTATCGTCCTCGCCGTACTTCTCGGCAAGTCAACAACAGTAGAAATGCCTGTATTTACAGGTACATCATTTCAGATGGTAACAGTGCCTATCGCAGCCATGTTCCTGGTACTCTGCGGTCTCTGCACTTCTATCATGTGGTCTTCTATCTTCAACCTTGCTACTGAGGGTCTTGGCAAGTATACAGCCCAGGCTTCAGGTATCTTCATGATGATGGTAGTAGGTGGTGGATTGATGCCATTGGTACAGAACTTCATCGCAGACAATGCTGGCTATATGGCTAGTTACATTGTGCCTCTCATCTGTATGGCATACATGTTCTTCTATTCTGTAGCTGGCTGCAAGAACATCAACAAGGATATTCCTGTTGATTAATAACACGAAATAAATTAGCCCTAAGGCTTATATAGTCTTGGGGCTAAATCATATAATCAAATCTTTAGTAACAACACAACAAAAACTTAACTAATTATGGATATTGAAAAAGTAAGAAGCCGCTTCATCAAGCATTTCGATGGTAAAACAGGTAACATCTACATGTCACCAGGTCGTATTAACCTGATTGGCGAGCATACCGATTATAATGGTGGATTTGTTTTCCCTGGTGCAGTAGATAAGGGTATCATGGCAGAAATACGTCCTAACGGAACAGATACCGTCATGCTCTACTCTATCGACTTGAAGGACCGTGTAGAATTCAAGGTTAATGATCCTGAAGGTCCACGCGCTTCATGGGCACGTTACATCTATGGTGTTTGCCAGGAGATGAAGGCATTGGGCGTTGACGTAAAGGGTTTCAATGCAGCATTCTATGGTGATGTGCCTCTCGGTGCAGGTATGTCTTCTTCTGCTGCTCTTGAAAGCTGTTTTGCTTTTGCTTTGAACGACCTCTTTGGTGACAACAAGGTTTCTAAATGGGATCTCGTTCTCGCTGGTCAGGCTACTGAGCACAAGTATGTAGGTGTTAACTGCGGTATCATGGACCAGTTTGCTTCTGTTTTCGGCAAGGAAGGTAAGTTGATGCGCCTCGATTGCAACAGCCGCGAATTTGAATACTTCCCATTCGAGCCTAAGGGCTATAAACTCTGCCTGGTAAACTCTAAGGTAAAGCACGAGTTGGCAGGTTCTCCATACAACGACCGCCGCAACTCTTGCGAAAATGTTGTTAAGCACATTGCAGCAAAGCACCCAGAAGCTAAGTTCGAAACTCTCCGTGATTGCACATGGGAGCAGTTGGAAGAGGTTCGCGCTGAGGTAGGCGAAGAGGATTACAGCCGCGCTCACTTCGTATTGGGCGAGAAGGACCGCGTTTTGGCTGTCTGCGATGCTCTTGAGAAGGGCGACTATGAGACAGTAGGTCAGAAGATGTACGAGACTCACTACGGCTTGAGCAAGGAATACGAGGTAAGCTGCGAGGAACTCGACTTCTTAAACGATGTTGCTAAGGAGAATGGTGTTACTGGTAGCCGTATCATGGGCGGTGGCTTCGGTGGCTGCACCATCAACCTGGTAAAGGACGATATATACGACAAGTTCGTTGAGGACATTACAGCTAAGTTCACAGCTAAATATGGTCATGCTCCAGAGATTTACCCTGTAATAATCTCTGAGGGTTCTCACAAGGTTTGCTAATATATACATTATATATAATATAAGGAACTGCAGTTAGTATTGCTAACTGCAGTTTTTTTGTCCCAAATAAGACAAAAACAGGCGTTTTCATACAAATAGTGTTAAAAAGACACTTTAGAAGGAAAAAAGTTAGGGAAAACGCTTGCAGATTCGAAATAAAATTGTAATTTTACACCCAAAATGAATAGACAATAAAAAACAGCCTAAAAATGAGTACATTTAAGACCCTATTTATGGGAGTTGGTTTTGCGGCTATCGCTACCCTCTCAGCTTGTTCATCAAGCAGCAATGCAAGTCTCACACAATCTGGTTTGAATCCAGCAGATTTCGATTCAACAGTATTGGGCAAGAAGACTGAGTTAGTAACTCTCAAGAATGCAAACGGCATGGAAGTTTGCCTCACCAATTATGGTGGACGTGTCGTTTCCATTTCCGTTCCAGACAAGGACGGAAAGCCAACAGATGTGGTTCTTGGTTACGATAATATCCATCAGTATGCTGACACCCTTAACTCTCCTTCAGACTATGGTTCTTCTGTAGGACGTTATGCCAACCGTATCAAGGATGCTAAACTTTCACTTGCTGGTTCAACATACCAGTTGAAGGCAAATGATAATGGCAACTGCCTACATGGTGGTGGTGCTACAGGATGGTTGAACCAGGTTTACGACATTACAGAGAAGAACGACTCATCCGTTACCTTCATTATCAATGCGAAGGATGGCGAGAATGGTTTCCCAGGCAACGTAACAGCAACAGCTAAATATACAGTCAAGAGTGACAACACACTCGACATCGAGTTTGGCGCTACAACAGACAAAGAGACCGTTGTCAATATGACCAACCACAGTTACTTCAACTTGAATGGCGATCCATCTAAGGAAGGTTTCGATCAGATAATGTACATCAATGCAGATAAGTTCACTCCTGCAGATTCACTTTACATCCCAACTGGTGAAATCAAGAGTGTCGATGGAACCCCTATGGATTTCCGTAAACCTGCAGAAATCGGCAAGAAGGTTGATTATAACTTTGATCAGATTAAGAATGCCACAGGTTACGACCACAACTGGTGTTTGAACACATATAAGAATGGTAAGGGCGATGACAAAACAGTTTGCGCAAGCCTCTACTCACCAAAGAGCGGTATCCTTCTTGAAGTATTTACCAACGAGCCAGGCATTCAGGTTTACACCGGTAACTTCCAAGGCACAGGTATTGCCTGCAAGCATGGCATCAAGTATCCTAAACACGTAAGCGTTTGCTTCGAGAGCCAGAAATATCCTGATTCTCCAACCAAGATTGCTCAGGGTGTAAAGGATTGGACAGATGCCACATTGAAGCCAGGAGAGAAATACTATTCTCACCTCGCTTACAAATTCAGCGTTAAAAAGTAAGCGTAAGTTAGTTTAAAAGTCAGCGAACCGGCGGATAAAGTCCGCCGGAACAACTAACATCCAACAAGAAGTTTTCGCAATGACAAAAAAAAACGAAATGTGCTGGATAAGAAACTAACATAATAAGCATTCAGTAAAAGAAAAGAATAAACAAATAATAATAAACAAACAATCTTATAGTAATTATGAATTGGAATTCAACAGAATTCGTATGGCTTGATTGGGCTATACTCGCCATTGGTGTTATCGGCGTAATTTGGGCTGTCTGGCACGCAATCGTGAAAGACAGAAAGGCTCAGAAAGGTGAAGACTCTTCTGCCTACCTCTTCGGTAAGGGTGAGCCATGGTATGTAATCGGTATGGCTATCTTTGCTGCCAACATTGGTTCTGAGCACCTCGTTGGTTTGGCTGGTACAGGTGCCAAGAGTGGTGTTGGTATGGCACACTGGGAGATGCAGGGCTGGATGATCCTCATCTTGGGTTGGCTGTTCGTACCTTTCTACCAGTTGCTCATTAACAAGATGGGTAAGATCATCACCATGCCAGACTTCCTGAAGTTCCGCTATACCCAGCGCACAGGTTCATGGCTCTCTATCATCACACTCGTAGCTTACATCCTTACTAAGGTGAGCGTTACAGCCCTTACAGGTGGTATCTTCTTTGAATATCTTTGGGGCTTGAACTTCTGGGTTGGTGCCATCGGTCTGATTATCCTCACCACCATCTTCACCGTATTCGGTGGTATGAAGGGTGTGATGACATTGTCAACTATCCAAACTCCTATCCTCGTCATCGGTTCTTTCCTCGTACTCTTCCTCGGTCTCTCTACCCTTGGCGGTGGCAGCATAGCTGCTGGTTGGGCCGACATGATGGATTACTGCGGCAAGCTGAACAATGGTTATGGTACAACTCACATGTTCCACTGGGAGGCAGGTGACTCTATGTATCAGGAGTATCCTGGTTTCGTAGTATTCATCGGTGCAACCATCATCGGTTTCTGGTACTGGTGTACTGACCAGCACATCGTTCAGCGTGTACTCGGTCAGGTTCCTGGCGAGAGCAACGTAGAGGTTATGAAGCGTGCCCGCCGCGGTACTATCGCAGCCGGTTTCTTCAAGGTACTCCCTTGCTTCATGTTCCTCATCCCAGGTATGATTGCAGCCGCATTGGCTCAGAAGGGTGCCATCCAGATGAACGAGACTGATGCAGCCTTCGCCATCATGGTAAAGACCGTTCTTCCTGCAGGTATCAAGGGTATCGTAACCATCGGTTTCATCTGCGCACTCGTTGCTTCATTGGCAGCATTCTTCAATAGCTGTGCTACCCTCTTCACCGAGGACTTCTACAAACCATTGAAGAAGGGCATGTCTGAGGCTCACTACGTACTCGTTGGCCGTATCGCTACCGTAGTAGTTGTGGTTCTAGGTTTCGCATGGTTGCCAATCATGATGAAGATGGATACTTTGTACAACTATCTCCAGGGTATCCAGTCACTCTTGGCTCCAGCCATGGTAGCTGTATTTGCAATGGGTATCTTCTTCAAGAAGATTACTCCAAAGTCAGGTGAATATACCATGATTACAGGTTTCCTCATCGGTATGCTCCGCCTCGTTACCAACGTCATTACTGATACAGGTAAGGCTACAATGGATGGTGCATTCTGGGATTACACCGCATGGTTCTGGCAGACCAACTGGCTCGTATTCGAGTGCTGGTTGCTCGTATTCCTCATCATCTTCATGGTAGTAGTAAGCTGCTTCACTCCAGCTCCAAGCAAGGAGCAGGTAGAGGCAATCACCTTCACATCAGACTTCAAGAAGTCTATCCGTGAGAGTTGGAGTGCCTTCGATATTATCGGTACCCTCGTAGTAATCGGCCTCTGCGCAGCATTCTACGCATACTTCTGGTAAAATATTATTCACGTCAGGAGCAAGAAGTGAGGAGTCTGGAATTTTCTCGAAGATCAGACAAAACTGTTTCTGTTGAAAAAATCCGCGATCCTTTCTTCTCCTTCTTACTCCTTGATTTTCCTCTCGAACCTGCTCTATGAAGAGCAAGCAAAAGAACACAACTATACATACATTGAATCATTACATCAAAACAGCAGAAAGACCATGACCCAGTTTTATAATGAATACTCCAAAGTATTAGTATCCGTCGATTGTATCATTTTCGGTTTCGACGGTAGTAACCTCCAGGTACTGATAGGCAAACGCAAGATGGACCCGGGAAGAGGCGAATGGTCACTCTATGGTGGTTTCGTTGGCGCAACAGAAAATCTCGAAGATGCTGCCAACAGAGTCATCCTGGAACTTACTGGAATGAAAAACCTCTATATAAGACAAGTAGGAGCTTTCGGCCGCATCGACCGTGACCCAGGTGAGCGAGTTATCTCTATCGCCTATTGCACTCTCATCAATGTGAAAGACTATGATGACAGCCTCCGTGTAGAACACGGATTGGAATGGGTTAGTCTGAACGAACTTCCAGAACTTTACTCAGACCACAAACTCATGATCCGCAACGCTATCGCACAGATACGCCGCCGCATCAATCATGAGCCATTAAGCTTCAAACTCCTCCCAGACCTCTTTACGCTGACACAGCTTCAGCATGTATTCGAGGCAGTAATAGGCGAAGAGATTGATAAGCGCAACTTCCGCAAACGCGTGAAGGATATCGACTTCATCGAGAAAACAGAACTCATCGATAAAGTCAACTCGAAACGAGGCGCCGCCCTCTACCGCTTCAACAAGAAAGCATACGAGGAAGACCCATCGTTCAACTTGAAATAGAATAAACAACTTAAAACAAAAGATATTATGTTAGAAGAATTAAAAGAAAAAGTGTTCAAGGCAAACCTTGATCTCGTTAAGCACAACCTCGTGCTCTTTACATGGGGTAATGTGAGTGGTATCGACCGCGAGAAAGGTCTGGTTGTCATCAAACCATCAGGCGTCGATTATGACACCATGAAGGCTAGCGATATGGTAGTGGTAGACTTGGAAACAGGTAAGGTAGTAGAAGGCGATCTGAATCCATCATCTGATACACCAACCCACTTGGTTCTCTACCGCGCATTCCCAGAGTTGGGTGGCGTAGTTCATACTCACTCTACTTATGCTACCGCTTGGGCACAGGCTGGCTTGGACATCCCTAATATTGGTACAACTCATGCTGATTACTTCCACGATTGCATCCCTTGCACTGATGCGATGACAGAGGATATGATGGCAGAATATGAGCACAACACAGGTGTTGTCATCGTTGACCGTTTCAAGAAAGATAACATCAACCCAGTTCATACTCCTGGCGTATTGGTTAAGAACCATGGTCCTTTTACATGGGGTAAGGATGCTGACCAGGCTGTTTATCACGCAGTAGTAGCTGAACAGGTAGCAAAGATGGCTTTCATCTCATTCTCTGTTAATCCAAACACCACCATGAACCCATTGCTCGTAGAGAAGCACTTCAACCGCAAGCACGGTCCTAACGCTTACTACGGACAGAAAAAGCACTAATTAAAGCGTGTTTCAAATAAAGATATTAAATCACATTAACAATAACAATTAATACAACAAACAATCATGATTAAAGCATTTGAAAATTTGGAGGTATGGTTTGTAACTGGTGCACAGCTTCTTTACGGAGGCGAAACAGTTAAGATAGTTGATGGTCACTCAAAGGACATGGTAGATGGTCTGAACAACAGTGGCATCATCCCAATCAAGGTAGTTTATAAGGGCACAGCTAACTCTTCTGCAGAAGTTGAGGCTGTCATGAAGGCTGCCAACAACGATGAGAAGTGCGTAGGTATCATCACATGGATGCACACCTTCTCTCCAGCTAAGATGTGGATCAAGGGCTTGCAGGCTCTCGAGAAGCCTCTCCTCCACTTCCACACTCAGTACAATGCAGAACTCCCTTGGGATTCTATCGATATGGATTTCATGAACCTCAACCAGTCAGCCCACGGCGACATCGAGTTCGGTCACATCTGCACCCGTATGCGCATCCCTAGAAAGGTAGTTGTAGGTTACTGGAAGAGCGAAGAGGCTCAGAAGCAGATTGCAACATGGGCTCGCGTAGCTGCTGGTGTTGCTGATGCTCACAACGTACGCTGCTTGATGTTCGGTATGAACATGAACAACGTTGCCGTAACAGATGGCGACCGTGTAGAGTTCGAGCAGCGCTTGGGTTACCATGTAGATTACTACCCAGTATCTTCACTCATGGAGTACTACAAGAAGGTAACTGATGCAGAAGCAGATGCTCTCGTTGAGGAATACAAGAAGGAGTACACCATCAAGATTGATGAGTCTGGCGAGGAAGTATATTGGGAGAAGGTGAAGAACGCAGCCAAGGCTGAGATCGCTCTCCGTCGCGTATTGAAGGATGAGAACGCAGTAGCATTCACAACCAACTTCGATGACCTCGGCGATGCTGACATCGACGATCCAAACTTCTGCGGTTTCGACCAGATTCCTGGTTTGGCTTCACAGCGCCTGATGGCAGAGGGTTATGGTTTCGGTGCTGAGGGTGACTGGAAGACAGCTTGCCTCTACCGCACACTCTGGGTAATGAACCAGGGCTTGGAGAAGGGTTGTTCATTCCTTGAGGACTACACACTCAACTTCGCTGCCGACCGCACATCTAGCCTCCAGAGCCACATGCTCGAGGTATGCCCATTGATTGCAACAGACAAGCCAAAGCTCGAGGTTCACTTCCTCGGCATCGGTATCCGCAAGCAGCAGACTGCCCGTTTGGTATTCACATCTAAGACAGGTAAGGGTGTTAAGGCAACTGTAGTTGACCTCGGCAACCGTTTCCGTCTCATCGCAAGTGAGGTAGAGTGCATCGAGCCAAAGGCAATGCCTAAGCTCCCTGTAGCTTCAGCTCTCTGGGTTCCACAGCCAACCTTCGAGATTGGTGCAGGTGCTTGGATCCTCGCTGGTGGTACTCACCACAGTGCATTCTCTTACGATATCACTGCTGAGTACTGGGAAGACTTCTGCGAGATTCTCGGTATTGAGTTCGTCAACATCGACAAGAACACAACTATCAGCAGCTTCAAGCAGCAGCTCCGCAACAACGAGATTTACTACATGCTCAACAAGGCGTTGAGATAATTTAAGTGAAGAGTGAAGAACGAAGAGTGAAGAATTCCATTGCTTTTCTCTTTGTTCCTTACATTAAAGAAAGAATCAATAATGAGCGCAAAAACTATTATAGAATCAGGTAAGGCCATTCTCGGTATCGAGTTTGGCTCTACCAGAATCAAGGCTGTCTTGATCGACACCGACAACAACCCTATCGCACAGGGTAGCTTTGAGTGGGAAAACCAGTTGGTTGATGGTCTCTGGACTTACAGCATCGACACAATCTGGAAAGGTTTGCAGGATTGTTATGCCGACCTCCGCAAGAACGTGAAGGCTGAGTACGACTGCGAAATCAAGCAGTTGGCTGCCATCGGTATTTCTGCGATGATGCACGGCTACATGGCTTTCGGTAAGGATGAGAACATTCTCGTTCCTTTCCGCACATGGCGTAACACCAATACAGCCAAGGCTGCAGCTGAACTTTCAGAACTCTTCCACTTCAACATCCCATTGCGTTGGAGTATCTCTCACGTATATCAGGCTATCCTGAATGGTGAGAACCACATCAACAAGATTGACTTCCTTACCACTCTCGCCGGTTATATCCACTGGCAGCTCACAGGCAAGAAGGTTTTGGGCGTAGGCGATGCATCAGGTATGCTCCCTATCGACTCTAACACCAACAACTACGATGCAGAGATGGTAGCTAAGTTCGATAAGCTCATCGAGCCTAAGAACCTGGGCTGGAAGATTCTCGACATTCTCCCTGAGGTGCTGAACGCAGGCGAAGATGCTGGCCTATTGACCGAGGAAGGTGCAAAGAAGCTCGACCCATCAGGCACACTCCAGGCAGGCACCCCACTCTGTCCTCCAGAAGGTGATGCAGGTACTGGTATGGTAGCTACCAACGCTGTACGTCAGCGCACAGGTAACGTCAGTGCAGGTACATCTTCTTTCTCTATGATTGTATTGGAGAAAGCCTTGAGCCAACCTTACGAAGTCATTGATATGGTGACTACTCCAGACGGTAGCCCTGTAGCCATGGTTCACTGCAACAACTGTACTTCCGACCTCAATGCATGGGTAGGTTTGTTCAAGCAGTATCAGGAGTTGCTCGGTGTTCCAGTAGATATGAACGAGGTATTCGGCAAGCTCTACAACCACGCTCTTGAAGGCGATGCTGATTGCGGAGGATTGATTGCTTACAACTATATCTCTGGTGAGCCTGTAACAGGTCTTGCAGAAGGTCGCCCTATGTTCGTACGTTCTGCCAACGACCACTTCAACCTTGCCAACTTCATGCGTGCCAACCTCTATGCTTCAGTAGCTGTATTGAAGATTGGTAACGATGTATTGTTCAAGGACGAGAAGGTACAGGTAGATCGCATCACAGGTCATGGCGGTTTGTTTAAGACCAAGGGTGTAGGTCAGCGCATCCTCGCTGCAGCCATTAACTCCCCTATCTCTGTCATGGAGACAGCAGGCGAAGGTGGTGCATGGGGTATCGCCCTGCTCGCAGGTTATCTCGTTAACAACGAAGAGAAGTTGAGCCTGGCAGATTATCTCGACAAGAAGGTATTTGCAGGCAATACTGGTGTAGAGATTGCACCTACTGCCGAAGATGTAGCCGGTTTTGATAAATATATTGAAACCTACAAGGCTGGTCTTGCTATCGAAAAGGCAGCAGTTGAGAACAAAAAGTAACTAAACGATAAATACGTTTGTGGGGATTCTACCTCCACAAACGTATTATACTAAAAATCGACAACAAATAATAAGAACAATGATGAAGAAACTATTCGCTACCACATTGCTTTCAACAGCAGTTGCATTCTCAGCTCAAGCTCAGGATGTAACAGGAACAATCCATGCCAACCAGGGAACACAGAAAATCAATAAAGAGATTTATGGCCAGTTTGCCGAGCATCTCGGAAGTTGCATCTATGGTGGTCTTTGGGTAGGTCCTGATTCTAAGATTCCTAACACTCAGGGTTACCGCAACGACGTGCTCCAAGCCCTCAAGGACCTGAAAGTGCCTGTATTAAGATGGCCTGGAGGATGCTTCGCTGACGAGTATCACTGGATGGATGGTATCGGTCCACGTGAGAAGCGACCAAAGATGCAGAACAACAACTGGGGTGGAACCATTGAGGACAACTCTTTCGGTACACACGAGTTTCTGAATCTCTGCGAGATGTTGGGTTGCGAGCCTTACATCAGCGGTAACGTGGGTTCCGGCACTGTTGAGGAATTGGCAAAGTGGGTGGAATATATGACCAGCGATGGAGATACTCCTATGGCAAAACTCCGCCGACAGAACGGCCGCGACAAGGCTTGGAAGGTAAAATACCTCGGTGTTGGTAACGAAAGTTGGGGCTGCGGTGGCAACATGCGTCCTGAGTATTATTCAGATCTCTTCCGCCGCTACTCTGTTTATTGCCGCAACTATGACGGGAACCAGCTCTATAAGATTGCATCTGGAGCGAGCGATTACGATTATAACTGGACTAAGGTATTGATGGACCGTATCGGCAACCGTGCCAACGCCATCTCTCTACATTATTATACAGTAACAGGCTGGACAGGCAGCAAGGGTTCTGCCACCAAGTTCAACAATGAGGATTACTACTGGACCATGGGCAAGGCGCTCGGCATAGAAGATGTCATCAAGAAGCACGAGGCTATCATGGACAAGGCTGATCCAAAGAAGCAGGTAGCCCTCCTCGTTGACGAATGGGGAACCTGGTGGGATGAGGAGCCTGGCACTATCAAGGGCCACCTCTATCAGCAGAACTGTATGCGCGATGCCTTCGTTGCAGCACTCTCGCTGAATGTATTCCACCGCCATACAGAGCGTGTGAAGATGACCAATATCGCACAGATTGTCAACGTACTCCAGTCAATGATCCTGACAGATACAAAGGGAACAGGTCACATGGTTCTGACTCCAACCTATCATGTATTCAACATGTACAAGGACTTCCAGGAGGCAACCTATCTCCCAATGGATGTAAAGTGCGACTCTATGGATGTTCGCGGCGATGATCATGCAAAAGATGGAAGAAAGATTCCATTGGTATCTACTTCAGCAGCCAAGAAGGCAGATGGAACCATTGTGGTTGCTCTTGCCAATGTCAGTCTTGACAAGGCTCAGCAGGTAGAGTTTAATCTGGATGGTGCAGCTGCTCCAAAAACTGTAACAGGACAGATTCTTTCCTGCAACAAGGTGAGCGATTACAACGACTTCGCACACCCGGATGTAGTGAAGCCTGCAGTTTTTAAGGATGCAAAAGTAAAGAAAAACACCCTTAAGGTAAAAATTCCTGCAAAATCTATCGTAGTTTTGAAAATAAAATAGTATCTTTGAAGGCGAAAAAAGGAAGTATCCTTCTTTTGAGTAGCCTTCAGAGTTAGAAAAACAAGAATATTTCAGCAGAAATAACAACAATAATAAATATAAAATTATGAACGACATTAAAGTAATGAATCATGCAGCTGATAACATCCGTATCTTGGCTGCTTCAATGGTAGAAAAGGCAAATTCCGGTCACCCAGGTGGTGCTATGGGTGGTTCTGACTTCATCAACGTGCTCTTCTCTGAGTACCTGGTTTATGATCCAGCAGATCCAACATGGACTGGTCGTGACCGCTTCTTCCTCGACCCAGGTCACATGAGCCCTATGCTCTATGCTGGTTTGGCTTTGCGTGGTTTCTTCTCTATGGAAGACCTCAAGCAGTTCCGCCAGTGGGGTTCTGTAACTCCTGGTCACCCAGAGCTCGACCTTCAGCGTGGTATCGAGAACTCATCTGGTCCTCTCGGTCAGGGTCATGCCCTCGCAGCTGGTGCAGCTGTTGCAGAGAAGTTCCTCGAGGCTCGTCTGGGTTCAACCATGATGCAGCACAAGATTTACGCATACATCTCTGATGGTGCTGTAGAGGAAGAGATTTCTCAGGGTGTTGGTCGTATCGCCGGTAACCTCGGTCTGAACAACCTCATCATGTTCTACGATTCTAACGACATCCAGCTCTCTACAGAGTGTGGCGTTGTTATGAACGAGGATACAGAGATGAAGTACAAGGCTTGGGGCTGGAATGTCATCAAGATTAACGGTAACGACGTAGCTCAGATTCGTGAGGCGCTCGATGCTGCCCAGAAGGAGCAGGACCGCCCTACCCTCATCATCGGTAAGACCGTAATGGGTAAGGGTGCTCTCCGCGCAGACGGCACAAGCTACGAGGCTTGCATCAATACTCACGGTGCTCCTCTCGGTGGCGACGCTTACGTAAATACTATCAAGAACCTGGGTGGTGATCCTGAGAATGCATTCGTTATCTTCGACGATGTAAAGGAAATCTACGCTAAGCGTGCTGAGGAGTTGAAGAAGATCGTAGCTGAGCGCAAGGCTGCAGAGGCTGAGTGGCGCAAGGCTAACCCAGAGAAGGCAGCTCAGATGGATGAGTGGTTCAGCGGCAAGGCTCCTAAGGTAGACTGGAGCAAGGTTGAGCAGAAGGCTGGTTCAGCTACACGTGCAGCATCAGCTGCTTGTCTCGGTGTTTTGGCAGAGCAGGTTCCTAACATGATCTGTGCTTCTGCTGACCTTTCTAACTCTGATAAGACAGATGGTTTCTTGAAGAAGACCAAGAGCATCGTTCGCGGTGACTTCTCTGGTGCTTTCTTCCAGGCTGGTGTTGCAGAGTTGACTATGGCTGATATGTGTATCGGTATGATGCTCCACGGTGGTGTGGTTGCAGCAATGGGTACATTCTTCGTATTCTCTGATTATATGAAGCCAGCTGTACGTATCGCAGCCCTGATGCAGGTTCCAGTGAAGTTCATCTGGACTCACGATGCATTCCGCGTTGGTGAGGATGGACCTACTCACGAGCCAGTTGAGCAGGAGGCACAGATTCGCCTCATGGAGAAATTGAAGAACCACGCAGGTAAGGACAGCGTTCGCGTATTCCGTCCAGCTGATGCTGACGAGACTACAGTTTGCTGGAAGCTCGCTATGGAGAATGTTGAGACTCCTACAGCTTTGATCTTCTCTCGCCAGGGCATCGCTAAGTTGCCAGAGGGAACAGACTATGAGCAGGCAGCCAAGGGTGCTTACATCGTAGCAGGCAGCGACGAGAATCCAGACGTTATCTTGGTAGCTAGCGGTTCTGAGGTTTCTACATTGGAGGCTGGTTGCGAGGCTTTGCGTGCCGACGGCATCAAGGTTCGCGTGGTAAGTGCTCCATCAGAGGGCTTGTTCCGCGGTCAGAGCAAGGAATATCAGGAGAGCGTATTGCCAAAGAACGCTAAGATCTTCGGTATGACTGCCGGTCTTCCTGTAACACTCCAGGGTCTCGTAGGCGCTAATGGTAAGGTTTGGGGTATGGAGAGCTTCGGTTTCTCAGCTCCTTACAAGGTACTTGATGAGAAGCTCGGTTACACAGGCGAGAACGTTTACAAGCAGGTAAAGGCTTTCTTGGCAGAGGCTTAATTAGCATAAACTAAACAGGAGTTGGAAGCTGGAGTTGGAGATTTTGCAGGATGGCAGATTTCCATTTCCGGTATCCGACTCCTTTCACTCTTTTAATATTAACCTTGTGAAGGATAAGGGTTTACCCCGTTTTCTTCACTTAAAAACTTAAGTATTATGGAAGTAAAGACAGTTGGTATTGCATGCGATCACGCAGGTTTTCCATTGAAGCAATTTGTATTGGAATATTTGGAAAAGAAGGGTTATCCTGTAAAGGATTATGGTACATACAGCGATGCGAGTGTAGACTATCCTGACTTCGGTCATGCTCTTGCTAAAGGCATTGAGAGCGGCGAAGTATATCCAGGTATCGGCATTTGCGGCAGCGGCGAAGGTATCGCCATGACATTGAATAAGCATCAGAGTGTACGTGCCGGATTGGCATGGTGCAAGGAGATTGCTCATTTGGTTCGTCAGCACAACGATGCCAACGTATTGGTACTTCCAGGTCGTTTCGTAGACAACAAGACCGCCGAGGCTATTCTCGACGAGTTCTTTGCCACAACATTCGAGGGTGGCCGTCACGAGCGTCGCGTCAAGAAGATTCCTGTTCAGCAGTAAAGTTCTGAATGGATAAAAAAGAATTAAGGCTGAGTCATCGCATGATGGCTCAGCCTATTTTTATGGAATACGGACATACCAAGAAGCTTTTTACGACACATGAACAACTTCAATAAATGCACGCAAGCGTAAGATACAATCGCAGAATGCGGAAGAAGTTGTCAGAAAAGACAGATGAAGTTGTCGGAAAAGATAGTATAGGTTATCGGAGAAGTTAACTCCGTAGGCCGCACAACAGCTGTTGTGCGCTTGCATAACAGCTGATATGCGCTCGCACAACACCTGTTGTGCATGCGTAGACCAGCTGATGGACGCCTATAGCAAACCAACATTACTCGCTGATGTTTTTATCAATCATTTAGCCACTAAAAACACAGTTCTATTTGTTATTTTACCGGAACAACCCTATGTCAAAGAAACAAAAAAAAGGGATGCCACACTAGGTGACATCCCCCTATGAGAATCAAATACTTATTTGAAGCTTAAACTTTACTTGCTCTCAGCCTCAGCCTGCTTGGTCTCAGGTGCATTAGGACCATAGTAGCCATAGTAAGCCTGGTAACGGGTGTAACCCCAGTTAGCCTGAGCCTTCTCTGGATCGAGCTGCTTAGCCTTGTCGAGAACTTTGATAGCCTCCTGGTAAACAACCTTGCGACCGTTAGGATCCTGCAAGTTACCAGCCTTGCTGTTGTAGCAAGCACCCAGATAAGTAAGAACAACTACGTTATCCTCCTTTGCAGCAAGAGCCTGCTTCAAACACTTGATAGCGTTGTCTGCATCGTTCTTCTGGATATACATCATACCCTTGTTGGCAAGAGCTACAAAGTTGTTAGGGTTCTTTGCAATAGCTGCGTCCAAAAGTTCAGTCTGCTCCTTCTCCATCTTCAATGAAGAGTACATAGAGTTCAAACCATCGAGAACAACATCATTGGTCTCGTCCTTTGCAAAGATATCCTTGAGCTTGTTAACATAGGCAAGAGAATCCTCGTGAGTCTTCAAGCCGTCCTTCATCACATAGAGCTTGAGGTTGAGGGCATCCTTAGCCTCCTTCTCACTCTTCATGGCGATGTCGCAATACTTCTCGCAACGGGCAGCATCCTTAGCCTGGTATGCATAACGGGCTGCAAAGAGAGCAACCTGACCGATATACTCCTTCTCGCCATCCTTCTGCTTCTGGTCTACAGAAGCGAAGAGAGGCTCATTGTCTGTATCTAGGAATGCACCCCAATACTTCAATACCTCATCAGCCTTATTGTTCTGGGCTGCAGTCTGACCCGCATTAACGAGCTGAACGCGAGCACCCCATACACGGCTAGCGTTGTTGTTAAACTTAGGAGCAACCTTCCCCTTAGCGTTAGGAAGCTGGTCGTATTTGTAGCACTCAATAGCATTGATCAATGCATTGTATGCGCCCTCAGACATAGCAGCCTCGTCAACCGGGTCGTTCTTCTTCATGATCTGATTGGTCTGCTGGATGCTCTGCTGGTCGTTGAACTGCTTCATAGCGAGATCAACGAGCTTGTTGTAAGCCTTGGCCTTCTCTGCATCGTTAGCCATCTGACCCAAATTCTGCTTAACCAAAGCCTCAGCCTCGGCATAAGACTTAGCCTTCATGACAGCCTTGAGAGCGTCACTGTCGCCTGCGAATGCTGATGTGGCACCTAGTACCATCATTGCAGCTACTAAAAACTTTTTCATTTTTCTTAATGAGTTTAAAAGTTGTTGTTATTTATTTTTTACGCGTCTTTTCTTTTATTCGAAATCTACGTTGTCCGAATCGGTATCATCTGCTTCAGATGCTTCGTCTGCGAGATGAGCCGCAGCCTCGGCAGCCTCTTCGGCAGTCTTGGCACCTACGGTATCATTCTCTATCTCCTCGCTCTTCTTAGCCCAAGCAGAACGGCTCTCCTCTTCTACAGAAGCCTCGAGCTCTGAACTCATCACCTTGCATACGCTGGCAATGACATCATTCTTCTTAGCAAGATTGATGAGGCGGACACCCTGAGTAGCACGGCCCATGACACGGCAATCAGCTACGGCAAGACGAATCACAATACCACTCTGGTTGATAATCATGAGGTCGTTATCATCGGTTACATTCTTGATAGCTACCAGTCGACCGGTCTTGTCGGTAATATTCAGTGTCTTCACACCCTTACCGCCACGCTTGGTAACGCGGTAATCGAGTACATCAGAACGCTTACCATAACCCTGCTCGCTCACTACCATCACGGTTTCCTTCTCAGGATCGTTGACAACAATCATACCTACTACAGCATCATTACCCTCATCGAGGCGCATACCACGAACACCGGTAGACGTACGGCCCATTGTACGGATCTCGTTCTCGTCGAAACGGACAGCACGACCATTGCGGTTGGCAATAATCAGCTCGTTATGACCATTTGTCAGACGAACATCTACCACCTCATCGCCCTCTACAATGTTGATAGCAATCACACCATTGGCACGTGGACGGGAATATGCCTCCAGACAGGTCTTCTTCACCGTACCATTCTTGGTAGCGAAGACTACATAATGGTTGTTGATGAACTCTGCATCATTCAATCCCTTCAAGCGGAGGAATGCATTCACCTGGTCATCGCTCTCGATGTTGAGGAGGTTCTGGATGGCACGACCCTTGGAATTGCGGTCGCCCTCAGGAATCTCGTAACACTTCAACCAGTAGCAGCGGCCCTTCTTGGTGAAGAACAGCATGGTCTGGTGCATAGTAGCAGGATAGATATACTCGGTGAAGTCCTTATCACGGGTACGGGCACCCTTAGAACCTACTCCACCACGAGCCTGCTCACGGAACTCTGACAATGGGGTGCGCTTGATATATCCGAGATGACTCACGGTGATAACCACTGGGTCGTTTGGATAGAAGTCTTCTGGATTGAACTCATGGTCATCTGGCTTAATCATGGTACGACGTGCGTCACCATACTTCTCCTTCACCTCGTTGAGTTCATCCTTCATTACCTTCTTGCAGAGCTCAGGATCGTTCAGAATCTGGTTCAAGTAGTCGATAGTCTTCATCAACTCGTTGAATTCATTGTGCAACTGCTCCAGACGCAAGCCAGTCAACTGGCTGAGGCGCATATCCACGATGGCCTTACTCTGAAGTTCATCGAGTTCGAAGCGCTTCTCCAAGTTGCGCTGGGCATCAGAAGGAGTCTTGCTGGCTCTGATAATATGTACCACCTCGTCGATGTTGTCGCAAGCAATGATCAAGCCCTCGAGAATATGAGCACGCTCCTGAGCCTTCTTCAGTTCGAACTGGGTGCGGCGGATCGTAACATCATGACGATGCTCTACGAAATACTTCACACACTCCTTCAAGCTCAAAAGACGTGGACGGCCATTAACAAGAGCGATGCAATTCGCTGAGAATGAACTCTGAAGAGCTGTCAGCTTAAAGAGTTTATTCAGAAGAACATTGGCATTGGCATCACGCTTTACATCAACAACGATACGCATACCCTGACGGCCAGACTCATCGTTTACGTTAGCGATGCCATCTACTCTGCCTTCCTTGGCAAGGTCAGCAATAGCCATCACGAGCTGCTCCTTGTTAACACCATAAGGAATCTCGGTGATAACAATCTTGTCATGGTTTTCACCACTTTCAATCTCAGCAGTGGCACGAACCACGATTCTGCCTCGACCCGTTTCGTATGCATCCTTCACTCCCTGGATACCATAGATGGTAGCACCGGTTGGGAAGTCAGGAGCAGGGATATACTGCATCAATCCATCGGTGTCGATGTCAGGATTATCGATATATGCACAGCAACCGTCAATTACCTCACCCAGGTTGTGGGTAGGCATATTGGTAGCCATACCTACGGCAATACCGTTACCACCATTTACCAGAAGATTAGGAATCTTGGTAGGCATCACGGTAGGTTCCTGCAGGGTATCATCGAAGTTGTTGGTCATATCAACCGTTTCCTTGTCAAGGTCATCCATGATATGCTCACCCATCTTGGAGAGGCGGCACTCTGTATAACGCATGGCAGCAGGAGAGTCACCGTCAACAGAACCGAAGTTACCCTGTCCGTCAATCAAGGTATAACGCATGTTCCACTCCTGTCCCATACGCACCAGAGCGCCGTAAACAGAGCCGTCGCCGTGAGGGTGATACTTACCGAGCACCTCACCAACAACACGCGCACATTTCTTATAAGGTTTGTCACTGGTGTTTCCAATGCCGAGCATACCGTAAAGAATACGGCGGTGCACAGGCTTGAAACCATCGCGTACATCAGGGAGGGCACGAGCCACGATAACTGACATCGAATAATCGATGTAGCTCGACTTCATCTCCTCCTCAATGTTGATCTTCATGATTCTATCATGATCCATTGTCTGATTTTCGTCCATTTCTTATATTAATGTATTATTGTTTATTCGTTACTTTCAAAACGCCTGTTTTCCATCCGGAAATCGCGTTTAAGGGCATTTCCTTGCGTTCTAAGCCGTTTTACCCTTTTGAAATTCCCGACAAAGATACAAAAAAAAATGATACTAAAACGCTTTAGAGGCGAAAAATCGCATTATTTTAGCATTATTTGTATTTTAACAATGCAAAAAAGTTGGCATATCATTTGCTATTATTGAAAATAATGTGTACTTTTGCACTGAGATATTAAAAAAAATAAGCAAATATGATAAATCCGTTTTCACATATACAGGACATACTGAACAGAAGTAGCAAAGAAGCAGCACGCACCTTGGGAAGAGAAATTAGCGTAGAGCATCTGATGCTGAGTCTGATCAGCCAGAACGACAGCGATGTCAACAAGCTTCTGAAGGGCGCAGACATCAGTCCGATGGCTTTCAGCGGAGTCCTTAACAGCAAACTGGAAAAGCGTGTGGAAGAAACTCCTGCAGATAACGTGAAGGAGAACAGCCACATCCCATTCAGCCAGATAACAGACAGCATTATCAGAGACTCTATCCGCGAGGCAAACAACTACGAGCACTCCAAGATTGTAGAGCCAAGACATCTGCTGCTTGCCATCTTGAGAAATGACAAGAACCCTGTAGCCAACTGGCTGAGTCAACTGGGCTTAAGCTACGACCGTGCCATCGAAATGCTCTATCCTACTGACAAGGATGATGAGCAGAAGACAGAAGAGCCGAAGGATTTCAAAATGGAACCCCAAACACCAGATTCAGAAACCCCTGATGCTGACAGGCAGGAGGAAGCAGAGAGCCTGGAGATGGCTGGTGGAATAGAAGCAGAAGATGACTACAACGAGCAGAACGACATGATGGAAACTGACGAAGAGCCATTCGATATGGAAAAGGACCAGAACCCGATGAGACTGTCTACCCGTTCAAATGGGACTCCGCGCAAAAAGAGCAGCACCCCTACCATCGACAAATTCAGTTTCGACCTGACCAAGGCTGCAGCCGATGGAAAACTGGATCCTGTCGTGGGCAGAGAGAAGGAGATTCAGCGTGTGCTCGAGATTCTGGGTCGCAGAAAGAAGAACAACCCAGTATTAATAGGTGAACCGGGCGTAGGAAAGAGTGCCATCGTAGAAGGACTGGCACAACTCATCAACAACCAGGAAACATCACCTATGTTCTTCAACAAGCGTCTGGTAAGTCTTGACCTGACTGCCATCGTTGCAGGAACCAAATTCCGCGGACAGTTTGAAGAGCGCATCAAGAATGTCATCAAGGAACTGGAGGACCATCCGGAGATCATCATCTTCATAGATGAGATTCACACCATGATAGGCGCCGGTTCCGGCGAAGGAAGCATGGATGCCGCCAACATTCTGAAACCAGCCCTGGCAAGAGGTATCATCCAGTGTATCGGTGCCACCACGCTCGATGAGTATCGCAAGAGCATTGAGAAGGACGGAGCCCTGGAGCGCCGTTTCCAGAAGGTTATCGTTGAACCAACTACACGCGAAGAGACCCTGCTGATACTGCACAACATCAAGGAACATTACGAGAAGCATCACTGTGTGAGATATACAGACGAGGCTCTCGAGACATGTGTCAAACTGACAGAGCGCTATATCACAGACCGCCACTTCCCAGACAAGGCTATCGACGTGATAGATGAAGCCGGCTCGCGCGTACATATTAATAATGCAAGTGTTCCTGCTCCATATATCAAGCTGGAAAAAGAACTGAAAAAGATAATCAGCAAGAAGCAGCAGGCTGTAGCAAACCAGAACTTCGAGATGGCAGCCTCATGCAGAGATGCCCAGACCAAGATTGAGAAAGAGATTGAGGACATGAAGGCGCAATGGCAGCAGGGAGAGATTGGCGAATATGTTGAGGTGACAGCCGAAGACATTGCCAACGTTATCAGCATGATGACCGGCGTACCGGCCCAACGCATGGCAGAGGGTGAAAGCAAACGTCTGAAAGATCTGGAACACAATCTGAAGCACAAGGTGATTGCTCAGGATAATGCCATCAACAAGATGGTAAAGACCATTCTGAGGAACCGTGTAGGCTTGCGCGACCCTAACCATCCTATTGGCGTATTCATGTTCCTGGGTCCTACAGGTGTAGGTAAGACCTATCTTGCCCAGAAACTTGCCGAGGAAATGTTTGGTTCGAAAGATTCACTCATCAGAATAGACATGAGCGAATTCTCCGAGAGTTTCAACACCTCACGTCTGGTAGGTGCACCTCCAGGATACGTAGGCTATAACGAAGGTGGACAGCTGACCGAAAAGGTACGCCGCAAACCATACAGCATCGTATTGCTCGACGAAATAGAGAAAGCCAACAGCAAGGTATTCAACCTGCTCTTACAGGTACTCGACGAAGGCAGACTTACCGATGGTAACGGCCGACTCATCGACTTCCGCAACACCATCATCATCATGACCTCTAACGCAGGAACCCGCCAGCTGAAAGATTTCGGCAGAGGCGTCGGCTTTACTTCTGCAGGTATAAAAGGCGGATTGGCGATGGATGAGAAAGACAAGGAGTATGCCCGCAGCATCGTCCAGAAGAGTCTGAGCAAGCAGTTTGCTCCAGAGTTTCTGAACCGCCTCGATGACATCATCACCTTCGACCAGCTGGATCTCAATGCCATCAAGCGCATCATCGACCTCGACCTGGAAGGACTGGTCAAGAGAATAGAAGACTTGGGATTCCATTTCCAGATTACCGAAAAGGCAAAGGAGATGGTAGCTAAGAAGGGATACGATGTACAGTTTGGTGCCCGCCCACTCCGCCGCGCCATCCAGACCTACATCGAAGATTCCGTTTGCGAGATGTTACTCGATGGCACAATGAAGCCAGGCGACACCATCTCGGTAGGCAAAAATTCGAAAAAAGAAGAATTGACATTCAAGAAACTATAATCAGAAGAGGGACTATCCACTGGCGATAGTCCCTCTTTTATTATGAACCCGGTATAGCAACCAACGAACTTTAGTTAATAAGAGTTAACCACAAGAAAAGTTTAGGCAATAATTTCTTATTTCAAAAAATATTCATTACCTTTGCATCTGCTTTAGGGCAAAAAGCCATGATGGCTCAGTTGGTAGAGCAACGCATTCGTAATGCGTGGGTCGCGGGTTCGAGTCCCGCTCGTGGCTCTTTCTTGTGAAAGGAGTTAGTATTTTCCTTCGCGAGATTAGCACATCGGTAGTGCACGGGCTTCCCAAGCCTGTGAGGCGGGTTCGACTCCCGTATCTCGCTCAGAACATCAGTAACCCAGGGTTGAACCCTGGGTTACTTGTTTTTATTAACATCTTTTCAGCCTTCTATAGCAACAAAATCACTCATTTCGAGTTATTATATAAATTAAACTAAGATAAAAGAATAATAATGAAGAAACATATCATACTTGTACTGGCGCTCGTCCTGTCTTCAGGGCCTCTTTTCGCACAGAGTTCACACATGACCGATGATCAGGTCATGAGCTTTGTGGTGAAAGAACATGAGCGTGGCACAGCCAATTCTCAGATTGTTACCAAACTGATGCAGAAGGGCGTAGACATCTCCCAGATTCGACGTGTACGCAATAAGTATCAGAAGATGTCGCAGCAGAACGAGCTCTACAGCACAACCGCTGCAGGAAATGCAGGCAACAAGAGAATGCGGACCAACAATGGTAAGCATAGAGAAGATTACCAGGACAAGGACAAAGAGAAGCAGGCTTCAACCTATAGCAACTATCGCATCCAGAGCAAGCAGAACGACAGCTACTACTCATCTTATGATGAAACCAACCCAGATTATGAAGATTTCAACAAGGAAATGAACGCCCTGGTACCCGATACAGCTACCATGGTAAAACAGCTGCAGGCTGAGCTCAACCAGAAGCGCAGTAAGGTTTTCGGCCGTGACATCTTCAATAACAAAGACCTAAGTTTCGAGCCAAATATGAACATCTCTACCCCACAGAACTATCGTCTGGGGCCTGGCGATGCCGTCATCATAGATATCTATGGCGCCTCTCAGAAAACCATCGAGAGCACCGTTTCGCCAGATGGTGAAGTAACCATCGAGGGTTATGGACCGGTCAGCGTTTCAGGCTTGACCGTAGCTCAGGCTAATGCCCGCCTGCGCAATACCGTGGGCAGCAGATACCGTTCAAGCCGCATCAAGCTTACCGTAGGACAGACCAAGACCATCATGGTAAACGTAATGGGCGAGGTTAAGATTCCGGGCACCTATACCCTCTCTGCCTTCGCTACCGTATTCCATGCACTCTACATGGCTGGCGGAACCAACGATCTGGGTACATTGCGAAACATCAAGGTATACAGACACAACAAACTGGTAACGGTTGTTGATATTTACGACTATATTCTGAACGGCAAACTGACGGGTAATATCCGCCTTGCCGACAACGATGTCATCGTAGTAGGTCCATACGATTGTCTCGTAACCATCGCCGGAAAGGTCAAGCGCCCGATGATTTACGAAATGAAGAAGAACGAGAGCGTCAATTCCCTTCTGAAGTATTCCGGCGGTTTTACAGGCGATGCCTACAAGAAATCAGTAAGACTGAACCGCAAGACCGGCAGAGAACGTGCCGTATATAATATAGAAGAGTTCGACTTCTCCAGTTTCCGTATCGATGACGGCGACTCAATCAGCGTAGACAGCATCCTGCCACGCTACGCCAACACCGTAGAGGTGAAAGGAGCCGTATTCCGTCCTGGCATGTACAATCTGGGCGAGCAGATCAACAGCGTACGCACCCTGGTAGAGCATGCCGAAGGATTAACAGAGGAAGCCTTCACCAACCGTGCCGTAATGCACCGCATGAAGTCAGACCGTTCACTCGAAGTAGTAAGTGTAGACATTGCCGGCATTATGAACGGCAAGACTCCAGATATCCCATTGAAGGAAAACGATGTTCTCTTCATCCCTACCCGACAGGAAAAGATTGTAGAGCGCACCCTCACCATCCGTGGCGAAGTACAATATCCAGGCGTCTATCAATATGCCGACAATGAGACCCTCGAAGACTTCGTTCTTCAGGCAGGCGGCTTGACCGACAAAGCTTCAACCGTTAATGTAATGGTAAGCCGTAGAGTGATGGATGCCAAGGCTTTACGTCCAGATAGCGTTATCGCCAAGACCTACACCCTATCTCTTAAAGACGGCTTCGTTATCGACGGCACCCCAGGTTTCAAACTGATGCCATTTGATGAAGTAATGATCCGCCAGAGTCCGGCTTATGTTGAGCAGCAGAACGTATCGATTACCGGTGAAGTGATGTTTGCCGGTCTCTATACATTAGACCGTCGCAACGCCCGCCTGAGTGAACTCTTCAAGAAGGCAGGTGGAGCTACCGACCAGGCATATCTCAAGGGAGCCCGCATCATCCGCAAAGCCAACGAGCAAGAGAAGCAGCGCATGGAGGCAGTATTGAAGATGCAGCGCGAAGAGATGCAGAAAAATCTTCTGCAGCTAGTCTCCAGCAGCAACAATGCCAGTGCCATCTCGCAGACCTCTAAGGATGTAGAGCGCACCAATATAGAGAAGTTCAATGTACCTAGCGAATACCCTGTAGGTATCGACCTTCCAGAAGCACTGGCGAACCCAGGCAGTGATGCCGACATCATCTTGCGCGAGGGCGACCGTCTGGTCATTCCTCAGTACAATGGTACGGTAAAGATCAATGGTGCCGTAATGTTTGCCAATACGGTAGCCTACGAAAAGGGCAAGAAGGCAAGCTATTACATCGACCAGGCAGGTGGTTTTGCCTCAGATGCATTAAAGAGCAAGGCATACATCATCTATATGAATGGCAAGGTAGCCAAGCTCTCTCATGGTGCCAAAGTGCAGCCAGGCAGCGAGATTGTCGTCCCAGCTAAGCTGAAGCGCAAGATGAGTACCGCCGAAATTATGAGTATGGGAAGCAGCATGAGCAGCATCGCCGCCATGATTGCTACGATTGCTAATATGAGTAAGTAAGAATAATCAAACACCTATAAAAAAGGAGTCATTTTATGAAATATCCTATAGGAATACAAGATTTCGAAAAGCTACGTACAAATGGATATTCGTATGTAGACAAGAGCCGATTCGTGTACAAGTTGGCGACAGAGGGAGAATACTATTTCCTCAGTCGCCCACGCCGATTCGGAAAGAGTCTCTTTCTGTCTACTTTGGAAGCATACTTCCAGGGCAAGAAAGAACTCTTCAAGGGCTTAGCCATATATGACTTGGAGACCGAATGGAAGAAATATCCCATCTTCCATATCGATCTCAACACAGCCAACTTTCGAGAGAAAGACAGCCTGTATATGGTGCTTAATGACTACCTCACGTCATGGGAGGACAAATATGGAGCTCGTGAGTCAGAAGCCACGCTTGCCCTTCGTTTCAAGGGTGTAATAGCAAGAGCTACAGAGAAAGAAGGATGTGGTGTCGTTATTCTTATCGATGAATACGACAAGCCTATACTTCAGACCCTGCGCGACCCAGAGTTACAGGCAGAACACCGTGCACAGCTGAAAGCATTCTATTCGGTATTGAAGACCCAAGACCGATATATCAAGTTTGCATTCCTCACCGGTGTAACCAAGTTTGGCAAGGTAAGCGTATTCAGCGACCTCAACAACCTGACGGATATCTCGATGGATCACCGCTATATCAGCATCTGCGGAATGACAGAGAAGGAACTGCTTACGAATTTCAAGGAAGGTATCAACGAATTAGCCGAAGCCAATGGAGATACAGAAGAAGCCACAATAGCAAAACTGAAGGCAAGATACGACGGATATCATTTCGAGGAAAATACAGTAGGCATCTATAACCCATTCAGCGTACTGAACACTTTGTCAAGACTTCGCTATAAAGACTACTGGTTTGAGACTGGCACACCAACATTTCTAGTTGACTTGCTGAAAATGCACAACTATCGTTTGCCAGACATGACAAAGGAAAGGGTATCAGACGATGTAATCAACAGCGTGGATTCACTGTCAACCAATCCGATACCTGTGATATACCAGAGTGGTTATCTCACAATCAAAGGCTATGACGAAAGGTTTAAGAAATATCTGCTAGGCTTCCCTAACAAGGAGGTGGAAGAAGGTTTCCTTAACTTCCTCCTACCGCTATATTGTTCAGCAGGTGACCGTTCCGCCTTTATGGTCGATGAGTTTGTGAAGGATGTTGAAGCAGGACATGTCGAACAATTTATGAATCGGCTTACCGCTTTCTTTGCAGATAACAGCTATCAGGTAGCAGGCGAAGCAGAACTTTACTTCCAAAATGCCCTATATCTCATTTTTAAGATTATGGGATTCCACACACAGGTAGAAATACCGACAAGTGAAGGCAGGATGGACGTTCTCATTCAAACTTCCGACTACATCTACATCATCGAATGCAAATTAGATGGAAGCGCCGAAGAAGCTCTGCAACAGATAGAAGTCAAAAACTATGCAGCTCCTTTCGCTATGGATAAGCGAACAGTTGTCAAGCTAGGCATCAACTTCTCCAGCAAAACAAGAGGAGTTGAGAGTTGGAAACAGGGATAAGTTAGCAGCATCGCCATGATTGCTACGATTGCTAATATAAGTAAGTAAGAAATTGATTACAAAGCAAAAATGGAAAAAAATAATAATAACCTTGAGGTAATTGATCTCAGAATCATTATAAAGAAGATATGGTCTAAGAGAAAACTATACTATATCGTATTACCTATAGTATTTGTTCTCTCTTGCGCATATATTCTATGTATACCTCGTACATATACATCAAGTCTGAGTTTAGCACCTGAGGTGAACAACAATTCAAATATTGGTGGTACACTAGGTTCGTTGGCCTCTTCTTTTGGTATTGACCTTGGAAATATGGAGACAACCGACGCTATAAACCCGATGCTCTACCCTGACTTGATGGAAGACAATGGTTTCGTAGTTGGATTATTTGATATCAAGGTAAAAACAAAAGACGGAAACGTAAAATGCAGTTATTACGATTATCTGACTAAACATCAAGAGTATACTTTCTGGGCAAAGGGATTTGGTTACATCAAAAAACTCTTTCAAGAGAAGAAAGCAACAAGAGTTTCTAAAAAGATCAATCCTTACATGCTTTCAAAGAAACAAGATGATGTAGCATCAGCCATCCGTAAGAACATCACAATCAATATCGACAAGAAAACTGCCGTTATCACCATTTCTACAGAGGCTCAAGACCCACTGATTTGCAAGACTATTGCGGATTCCGTAAAAGAGCGTCTTCAGGTATATATCACAAACTACCGAACCCGCAAAGCTCGTGTAGACGAACAATACTATAAGACCCTCATGACTGAAGCAAAGCATGAGTACGAAAAAGCTCGCCAAAGATATGGTTCATACGCTGATGCCAATACTGATGTGCAGTTGGCTAGTTTGCAATCAAAGCAAGATGATATGGAAAACGATATGCAGCTAAAGTATAATGCTTATAGTGCAATGGTAACCCAATATCAGGCAGCCAAAGCAAAAGTACAAGAACGAACACCAGCCTTTACAGTCGTAAAAGGAGCTGCAGTGCCAATAAAAGCAGCCAAGCCAAAGCGTATGCTATTTGTACTTGGAATGTGTTTCTTGGCAATAATCATACTAGGTATTTATAGCATTAGGGACTTGATTATTAAATAAACTCCTATAAATATGGAAAAAATAAATAAGCTTAAACGTATAACACAAAATACGCTTATGCTATTTGTTCGCATATTGATTTTGACTATAGTCAACCTATATGCTGTACGTTTATTACTTAGAGGACTAGGTGCTTGCGATTACGGAATCTATAACGCCGTAGCAGGTGTTGTCACATTAAGTTCCTGCTTAATTCCCGTATTTTCCCAGGCAATACAGAGATTTTACTCCTATCTTTCAGGAAAGGGAGAAACGGAAAAACAACAAACTGTATTCTCTGTTAGTACAAATGTAGTAATATGTTTCTGTATTATATTGTTTCTGATATTTGAGACTGCAGGTATTTGGATGCTTAACTCGCAGATGATGATACCAGAAAATCGTCTTTATTCTGCTAACATCGCATTCCAATTTGCCATGTTCTCCTTCTTCTTCACCCTGCTTCAAATTCCATATACAGCAGCAATTTATGCTCATGAAGAAATGGGAATATATGCATTGGTTTCCTGCTTAGACTGTGTTTTAAAACTCTTGGCAGCATTTCTTATAGGAATAACAGCTATTGACAATCTCGTTTTCTATTCAATAAGTCTTAGCATCATTGCCATTATCGTATTTACTACATATATGGCATATGCAAAGAAGCACTATACAGAATGCAGATATACTTTTATTAAAAGTAAGTCAAAATACAAAAAGCTGCTTTCATTTACAGGGTGGTCTATGCTAGGATCAATGGCAGGAGTAGGACTTATTCAGGGCAGTGCTATCCTCCTCAACATATTCTTCGGGCCACTTGTAAATGCAGCTTTCGCCATAGCTATCAGCATATACAATGCAACGTTATCATTGGCAAACAGTATAGTTCTTGCATTTAGACCACCAATGATAAAAGCCTATGCCGCAAATGAAACACAAACGCTTGACGTGATGTTTGGCATCAGTAACAAATGCATCCTATACCTTTTAGTTGCAATAGCTACTCCTATTTTTACAGAAATGGAACAAGTGCTCACTATCTGGCTCGGTTCACCAACAGTTGAAGCTATAACGTTTGCACGCATAATTCTTATATACACCGTTTGTCTTGCTATCAGCAGTCCAATAACGACAATTATACAAGCAACCGGAAATGTCAAGTTCTATTACATCTGTACAGATAGTATGACTTTAATGCACTTGCCCCTAGCCTATATGATGCTGAAATGGGGCATGCCTTCGTACAGTGTACTACTTTCTATGTTGAGTGTTATCATTATAGCTCATTTCATAAGGATCGTAATACTGAAGAGAAGCCATGAGTCATTCAAATTAAGGACTTACTTGCAGGAGTTTCTACTACGCGGCTTAGTAATAACAGTTATAAGCTATTTGGCTACTAGTACATTCAGAACTTATATTGATAATGACATCATTCGACTTTTAACAGTCTTTATGGTTTCACCAATGATAACCATAATACTCTTTGCAATGTTTGGCACAAACAGTTCTGAGCGACATCAATTATTCAAGATTGCTATTAATTTGATAAAGAGAAAATAACAAATGGCATATATAATCATATCCCTCTTCATACTTGCAGGCATGTGCGCGCTTATAGAATCGCACATTCAAGATAATCAGAAGAATCAGCTGATGCTTTTTTTTCTCGTTCCTTTGGTATTAACGGCAGGATTGAGAGAAGTAGGCCTAGATCCAGATTCAGAGAACTACGAAATGGTATATAGGAACTACTATACTGCAACGGCAACAGGAAATACGGAGTTCACCTATGTTCTTTTGTCTGCATTCTTAAATCTATTCACAAATGACGTGCATATATTGTTCATCTTATATGCCATCATGGGAGTTGGGCTGAAATTACTTGCAATACGCAAGACAACAGAATTTACCTTTCTATCACTTGCCATCTACATCAGTTTCTATTTCTGCGTTCACGAGATGACCCAAATCAGAACAGGTGTTCTATCGGGAATGTTCTTACTTTCACTAACGCTGATAGCTGAAGAAAAACGAAAATGGGCACTTTTCTTGATCTTGGCAGGTTCATGCTTCCATGTTTCAGGACTTGCACTTATTCCTCTGCTCTTACTTAACAACAAAGAGCTAAAAGGCAAAAGAAAGATTTTTTGGTGCTGCGTAATTCCTGCCGGATATGTTATATACTTCATCGGCGTAGGAGTTATGATGATGCTAGACATTCCGTTTATAGGTGCTAAATTGGCAAATTACCAACAGGCAGAAGATACCGGGCAATCAATGGCTGGAGTGAATGTATTCGGTCCGTTATACTTGATAAACATTATGATATACTTCTACCTCATGTATTTTTCAAAAACGGTTACAGAATACAATAAGTACTTTCCTATTATAATCAAAATATTTGCATTAGGAATTCTCGCTTATGCATCACTCTCATTCATTCCAGTTATTGCTGAAAGAATCAGTTTACTGCTTAGAGTTGTAGGAATATTTCTGTTTCCTTGCATTGCATGCACTATAAGACCAAGATGGTTAGGAATTACAATAGTGCTATTGCTAGGACTCATATATATAAACTATGGTTTGAACTATATTGATTTCCAATTTATCTGGAAAGTATAATTATAATAACAGAAAATTAAATAATAAAGAAAATATGAAACCAAGAATTATAGCAATGTATTTACCCCAGTTCCACCCTATCCCTGAAAACGATGAGTGGTGGGGCAAGGGATTCACAGAATGGACCAACGTAGTAAAGGCCAAGCCTTTATTTAAAGGACATTATCAGCCTCACCTGCCAGCAGATTTAGGCTTCTATGATTTACGTTTGCCTGAGGTGAGAGAGCAGCAGGCAGAACTGGCCAGAGAAGCAGGTATCGAAGGCTTTTGCTATTACCATTATTGGTTTGGCAATGGAAAACAATTGCTAGAGCGCCCATTTAACGAGGTGCTTGCTTCTGGAAAGCCAGATTTCCCATTCTGTATCTGCTGGGCTAACCATGATTGGACCAACAAGACATGGGTTAAAGGTAAAAGCATTCGCAGGGATTCCATGATTATGAAGATGGAGTATTCCACAGAGGATCATATAGCCCACTTCAATGCCCTGTTGCCTGCTTTCCGCGACAAGAGATATATTACGGTTGACGGTAAACCTCTATTTGCTATTTACCAACCTAAAGCTATACCTAACGTGAAGCAGTTCATCGAACTCTGGCAGAAGATGGCAAAAGAGAATGGCTTAAAAGGGATTCATTTCGTGGGCTATACCGTCAACTCATCAGGACGTTCAGCAAAGGACGGCAAACTGTCGCTTTGGGCTACAGATGAGGCAGCCGAACACTATCAGTCGGTACTTGATTTGGGATTTGACGCAGTGATGCCATCAGGACTTGCCAGAGCACAGTCGATGAGCAAGGGAAAACTGAGAATGCTATTCTATTTCGTAACAAAGAACAGTTTCTTGCCAACCTCTAATATCTGCGATTACAGCGATGTAATGAAACATTATTATGTTAAAGAGGATGCATGGGAGAATGTTTATCCGTCACTGTTGCCACAATGGGACCGCACGCCAAGAGCTGGTGTTGCAACAAACCCACTGATCAATGCCACACCAGAAAAGTTTCAGAAGACAATAGAAGAGGCTATCGAGCGCATCAAACACAAGTCACCAGAGCACCAGATTCTATTTCTCAAGGCATGGAATGAATGGGGCGAAGGTAACTACGTTGAGCCAGATGACCGTTTCGGCCATGGATGGTTAAATGCAATAAGAAATGCGTTGAACACATGTCAATAATGAGATTATGGAAAAGATACTATTTATCGGTGATTGCGGAAATTTCAAGGATACATCAAATGGAGTTTACGCTAAGAACATTCAGCTGTTCAATCGGCTGAATGAGGTATTTGGATCGTTTAAACACATTAACACCAACAACTGGAAGAAAAATCCTTCTGTTCTGTTGAATGTTCTCCGTTTTATCTGGCAATATAGAAAGAAAGATATTATCATATCTTTAAACACCTATAGTTCATACAAGCTGATAAAGATAGTAAAGATGCTGTTTCCGTCTATCCGTTTGAACTATTTCGTCATAGGAGGAATACTCCCTAACTTCATCTCCCAACTGGAGATGAAGCAAAGGGAATGCTACTCCATTGTCAAGTGGTTTATGGTAGAAAGCCAGGAAATGAAACACAAGATGGAACTTTTAGGCTACAAGAATGTAATCCACATTCCTAACTTCAAGAAGATAGCATACATTCCAGAAAAAAGCATAGAGAATCCTGTACCCTTCCGATTTGTATTCTTGTCTAGAATCATCCCAGAAAAGGGATGCGACCTCATCATGGAGGCAACAAAAAGAATAAACAAAGAGATTGGTGAAGATAAATTTATTGTGCATTTCTATGGAAAAATAGAAGATTCCTACAAGTCACATTTTCTCAAAACCATCAACGAGATTCCAAATGCAGAATACAAGGGTTTCCTCAATCTTGCAGATATTTCAAACTACGATGTTTTGGCAAGTTATTCTGCAATGTTATTTCCTACATTCTGGAAGGGCGAAGGCTTCCCTGGCATCCTGATCGATGCCATGATTGCAGGAACACCAGTTATCGCTTCCGAATGGGGTTACAACACAGAAATAATTGATAACGGCACAACTGGTGTGATTATCAAGAGCAAGGATACAGATGCACTGGCTGATGCCATGACCTCATTTATCAGTAACAATTCAAGGGTAGCTGAGATGACCCAACATTGCAGAAAGCAGGCGATGAAATATGATACGGCCAGTGTTTTGAATGACGATTTTTTCCGAAAGATACTAAAGTAAGAAAATGAATAAACTTAAAATTTGGGCAAATTTACCAAGGGTGTTGCCCCATATCATCTGCTATGCGCTCAACAAGCAAAAGCGAATGATTATCAACAAAGACATTATGGCTCGCCCACAGTATCGAAACCAGTTAAAAGAGAAAAACTTCCTGACATGGGAATTATGCAGCACACTGATTGACGAGGCAGAGTTTCGCAACCTTTTCTACATGCGAATAGGTGCACCCAAGACACCTGCTCAATATACTGTTGCCAAAAATCAGTTCCATGCGACTGTCTCCACACATTGGCGAAGGCTTCTGCCCTATCCATAGCTACTCCACCATCATCAATGGTGCTGCCAAGATAGGAAACAATTGCACCATCTATCATTGTGTTACCATTGCAGTGGAAAAAACAGGAGTACCTGTCATCGGAGATGATGTAACAATAGGCGCAGGTGCTATTATCATGGGAGGAATTAAGGTAGGCAATCATGTCGATATAGGTGCTGGAGCTATCGTCATAGATGATGTACCAGACCATTCTACCGTAGTATGTCCTAAAGGCCGAATCATCCCACATATTTAAAAAATAAATCTTTCCTATGCTAGCATCTGCCAGCATAGGAAAGATTTATTTTTTCTCCCATATCATTCAAAGCTTCCTGCGTGAAATAATTCATCATACCTCCCAGCGAAGTAAAGGTAAGTTCCCCAAAATAGATTTTGCCTTCTATATCATAGAAATCTACTCTAACCTGCGGGAAAGGCTTTGCTAGTATTCTGGCATACTCTATCATAGATTCCAAATTCTCCGGACGTTTCAAACCACTTTTTCTAATATTATAATGCTTAGTTATTGCAAGCAAGTCGGAACGATCCTTCCAATCCAAATCATAACATGCAATTTCAGCCTCTCCTCCACTCTTACGGTTAGATATAACCAAAAAAGCATAAGGTTCTCCATTAAAGCACCAAAGCTTATAGTCCACTATAGACTTTTCTCCTTTTGGAATAGGCAACAATTCCTCTGCAAACACAAGAGGTTTGATGGAATTATAATGAGGCTCTGCAGACAAAGCCCCAATATTCTTTTGCTCCAACCAGCCTGCGGCTGTATCCTTTAAAGACTTTATGTCAGATGCCGACAATCTTTTCTTGTCAAAAATCGCAATATTAGTTCCTTTTCCGTCGCCATTGTTAGACTTCAGCATGAAAGCATCAGGAAGCTCATCAAAACAAATATCTGTAGCCTTGTCCCATACTGCATATAAATTGGTTAGTATACTTTCCAAGCCACAGTCCTTAACATAGTCTCTAACCAATACCTTGTCTGCCAATCGACTCCACAACGTTGTATCTGTATATAGCTTCTGATACAAGATTTTTTCATTCAAATCGTGAGGATTCTTGAGATTTGGCAGTCGCTTGAATCTCATCAAATAGCGCATCTTCGCAACTACAACTGGAAAATTCACCAATATTGCAGCCAAAATGTTTTTTATACCTTCCATATCTATTTCTTTTGATAAACTCTTATCCAATCAAATTTTGTTTCGTATGTCTTAGTTATGTCTGGAATCATACCATGAGCTCCAGTTCCTACGCTCTGGTTGAGGAGAATAAAGAACTTATCATCAAAAGTCCACTGGTGCTTTTTAAGCAGTTCTTTATCAGAAGACTTATAATAGATTCCCACCAGTCGTCCATCAACGAGCCATTTTACATATTTAGGAGTCCACTCTATGCCATACACATGCCATTTAGTTACATCCACATCATGTTTGAAACTGGTTCTAAGTCCATGCTTGGGATTATCCAAAGTATATTGAGTATGTATATTATGGTTAGATTCTTGCTTACTTCCAAACATCTCCACAACATCAATTTCACCATACGGAGCCTTGTTTCCATCTTTCTGCTGTCTTCCAAGCCAGGCTGCAGGAAAATTGCCCGTTATGACGTTTGTCTTCATTCTCACCAACAAGCGTCCATACTGAAAAGCATATTTATTTCTTGTCCATATAGCTCCAGTTAGCATCTTTGCCGTATCTCCTTTTTCGTTCGAGTTAGGAATTGCACGACACACTAGTTTTCCTCTTTTTATATATATAACATCTTTAGAATCGCTGACCCAACGATTCCATTGACTATTATATCGTTGACAGCGACTCCATATTGCTGTATCAGGTTGAGCTCCATCAGATAGATTAAACTCATCACAAAAAACAAGTTTATAGCTATCTTTTGTTTTTTTCTTTGCCTGCGTCTGAAATGAGTCCCCACCCAAAAACAAAACCCAAAAGAATAAAAACATCAACAAACTTTTTTTCATATTGCCTATATATTACATATTCTTTTTAGTATCAATAAAAAAGCTTGGTACATTTTTGTGTCTTGTTTATGAAGTAACACATAGTTAAAGGATCGAGTTTCAAACACTTTCCTTTGTATCATATTTACAGTTATTTTTTCACTTATCTGAATATTATATAACATGGGTGACCTGGGACCAAAATAGAAAGGAATATATTCAGAAAGGAAAGACCCATCTGGCAGTTGCTTCGTTGAACGGGCATCCATCACAGACATATCCCCTATTGGCACAAAACTATCACTTGCAAAAGGTGAATCATTATGTACCAAACCATATTTCATAACATGAGGCATGTTATCTATATGGAGAATTCTAAAAGCATATCTAATATGCTTTTTAAAACGTGCTTTATTTTCCAAAACAAAATTTGATTCTAAATCAATGCAAATATACGTTTTTTATTTAAAACATACAAATATAGTTGGTCTATTCAATAAAAATTAGTATTTTTTGATATTGTTTTAAATCCTATAAAATTGAAAATCAACTATTATATACGTTCCTATTAAGCACTTATTTCTCTACCATTTAAATTCAGAACAGATATCGGGCATGCGAAACACAATAAAAAGCAAAGGAGAACGTTATCTAAAAAAGTTAGAATATGAACTATAATAATAAAAATGAATACGGTTAACGAAATTTAGCATGAATATGCATTTTCGTAGGCACATAGAGTATCTTTAGGACTGATATCTCAGCCCCTAGCCGACAAGGCGTTCCTTCAGGCGGAGAGATGGTTTTATGGCTTTACAGACTTATATCCATCTATATATATTTTCTCCTGTGTAACAACAGCGAAGGCTTGTCTGATGAGTTTGTTGGCAACAGCGACAATAGCCACTTTTCCTGGCTTCCCATTTGACCGCAAGCGTTCAAAGCATGCTTTGCATTCGGTGTTGCACCGCAATGATGCCATAGCTCCAATATAAAGCTGACTACGCAGATAAGCATCTCCGTTACGATTAATGTGCCCTTTGACATTGACTGACGTACCAGACTGTTGGTAAGTAGGTGACAGCCCTAAATATCGGGTAAGTTGCTTAGCATTATCAAAGTAGGTGAATCCGCCTGTGGCAATGATGAGTGCAGCTGCAAGGGTTGCTCCTATTCCTTTTATGGAAGTGAGTAAATCCATCTGCTTCTTGTATTCAATCTCTGCTAAGGAAGTTAGCTCTTCCTCCATTTCTTCGATTTGTTTCTCTAGAAACTTGATAGTCTTCTCCAAGACTTTCTTGCACTTGGAATCAATGAATGGCAGGATTTTAAGTGAACCTTCAAGGTTTCTGTTAGCGGTAAGCTGCTTCTTCAGTTGGCGTAATACAGTGCGCTTTTGCTTGAGTAACAAAAGGGAATCACTACGGAGCTTAAATGGTGCTGGTTGCATTCTCTCACCATACAAGGCAATGAGGCGGGCATCTATCTCGTCTGTCTTGACAACAGAGAGCATGACACGTGCAAAGTTCTTTATCTTCAGAGGATTCTCCAGGCTGACAGTAAAGCCTGCCTTGGAGAGCAAATAGACAAGCAGCATACTGTAGTTGCCTGTTGCTTCCAACACACAATGGTTCTCTTCAGGAGAGATGGTTCGGATAAACTCTCGGATACCCTTTGTGGTATTCTTGAAAGTTTTGGTTTCACTGCTTTTGGCAGATGAATAAGCAACAACGAAGGTTGCTTTGCTGACGTCAATTCCTACGTAAGTCATAGTCATAATATTTATAATTAAACAAACATCGATACATCATGAGCTATCATTGCGAATACGGGGTCTATGCCCTTTGAACTATCCAGGTTCTGATGTAAGGGTGTGGGGACGGAACATATTCTACGGCTTGCAAAGCTAATGAAAACTCGGTCTTATTCCACACCCTGATGTTGAATTTCTATGCAAAGATAATAAAAAAAAGTAATATACAATGAAAAAAATAGGTAAATATAACCTCAAATCCGCAACCTATAGGGTTTAGTGGGATTTTGCTTGCAAAGCGACAAAATTCATTTTATTGTACATATTTCTTGCACAACAGAAATGTCGCAGACACAAAATCCCCTTACCCCATAAAGCGACTTGAGGTAATACGCTGGTTTAACCAGAAAAGCATGGTCTTTAACCAAAGTCTGTCTTGAACAGGTTGGTATAAGCATTGTTGTCTGAGTAAATGTTCAATACATGCCTACGTGATGTCTTAATCCATTTCGCAGGAACAGAGATGAACTTGAACACAAAGGTCTTGATTCTGCTGGTGGCACGCAATCCAAATTCATGGGTTTTCAATCTCTGCATAATAGCTTTGTAGAAGTTTCTGATGAGAGCTGTCATAAGCAGGAATACAGTATTCTGTGCCATGAACGATTTTGGCAATCGATTCCAGCCAAAGTCATTGTTCATGTCATCGAAGATGCGTTCCTTGCCACCACGAAGATTGTAGAATTCCACGATGTCTCTTGCACTCGACTTGTAATCGTTAGTCAGTATACATCTGTAGGTATATTCGCCTTCCCAAATGTCAAGGTATCCATCTATTCGCCTTTGTCTCTGTATGACAAGACGATACGGTTTTCCTTTCCATTTCTCAACAAGGATAGAATTCAACTCAAACTCAATACCGTTGATTTCAACAGTTTTCCATCCAGTTAAGGCAAACATGGAATCGTAGAAAGAAGAGCATCTGTTGGCACGAATATAAAATGCCTGCAATGAGCCTCTACCATATCTACGATTTCCTCCGAACATGAGCCGCAATCCATGCGGGCACGAGAAATATATATTTCCGAAGCCTCCAATCGCTTGAAGATTCTTTCCAAAGTTTCTTTTTGGTTGAAGCGTACGTTTGTGTTGCCGTCTCTATTTTCAATACCAACAATCATGTCGTTAATGACAGCTACGCCTGGACTATAGCCCAAGAACTTCTTGTAGGTTGGTTTTGCATCATACTTCTCTGTTTCAATGAACTGATGGTCAAAGTCAAAATCATACTCTTGACCGGATTTCAATTGACCAGTAGCAAGCAGGGCATTGACCAGTAAGCAGTTCATCTTGTCTGCAGTATTGAAATCATAGGATTTGCCAGAAGAAGACTTATAGGTGATGCTCTTAAAAGTCAGTTCTTCGATAGCACGTAATATGGTGTCTGCGCTGCAAGTGCGAAGAGTTGGATGAAGAGACAAATGTTTCATCAGGTGAGTTGTAACATCCTCAATACATGAGCCACCACAAAGATATACGCACATCAGAGAGCGTAGAATCTCGCTATATTGATAACCAAACATAGTGCATCTCAATCCCAAGGTGGAATCTATGGTTTGAGCTAAAAGAGCATCAAATTGCTCCATAATCGAAAAAATTCCCCCAAAAGGAGTGAGTTTCTCAGATTTTATTTGTATCTTTGCCATGTCATATTAGAGTTTTGCTTGTCTTCTTTTCGCAACACTAAGGTAAGTGAAAATTCTGACATGGCAAAATCCTGGGTAGCTTTTTGTTGCTCAGGCACTTATAAATAATATTAAACTATAGTGTTGCGGAATTAAGATATAAAATGAAAGAAGACTTAGTATCAGTCATCATGCCTACTTATAATGCCGGCAAATTTCTTGCTGACAGCATTCAATGTATACTGAGACAAACATACGATAATTTGGAGCTTATTATAACTGACGATGCATCTACTGATGAAGACACCATTAAGATTCTGAAGGAATTTGCCCAAGCAGACAAGAAAGTAAAAATAGAACTACTCTCAGAAAACCATGGACCGGGATATGTCCGAAACGCATGTATCAAAAGAGCTGAAGGAAGATACATCGCATTCTGTGATTGCGACGACAGATGGATTCCTGAGAAACTGGAAATCCAAATCAACTACATGGCAGAAAAGAAGTGCGCTCTCTGCTGTGCAACTTATCTTATATGCAATTCTAACTATGAGACCATAGGTATCAATATTCCGCCACGCCGCATCACGTATAAAATGATAAAACGTGACAATAAAATCGGATGTCTCACAGCTATCTATGATACAAAAGCTTTGGGGAAGAAATACTATATGCCTACTATCCGCAAAAGACAGGATTGGGCTATGTTTATTCAGATCCTTCAACAATGCAAAATATGCTACGCTTATACCAAAAAGCCTCTAGCCTACTATTGTGTAAGAAAGAATTCAGTTTCCAGGAAAAAAATGCAACTCATTCACTACAACGTAGCTGTATACGAAACCATACTGAAATTCAGCACACTGAAAGCATACCTATACTTCTTTCTGCTGTTCCTACCAAGCTATAGTTGCAAAATTCTAAAAAGAAAACTAGACTCTATACAATATATGAGCACTCTAAACGTTTTATAATAAAACATAATAGAACAAATGAATAGAGCGCAACTAAATAAGTCTACGAACATTCCATTCGAAATAGAATTAAATGATAACGTAGCTGACGAACGTTTCATTGCTGATGGCATGACAGAATTTGAAAGAAATGCAAAACGGGCGGGAGACTTTCTATTAGCTATCTTTGGCTTAATAGTTTTCTCACCTCTATTTGTTGTGTGCTATTTTCTCGTAAAAAGAGAAGATAATGGACCTGCTATCTTTAAACAAGAAAGAATCGGCCGATTCGGCAAACCTTTCTACATATATAAATTCAGAAGTATGAAAGTGGATGCAGAAAAAGATGGTCCTCAACTCTTCCAACATGAACGAGAAACTCGCATGACACATATTGGAGCATTCCTTAGGAGACATCACCTCGATGAACTTCCTCAACTTTGGAATGTTGTAAAGGGCGATATGTCGTTTATTGGTCCTCGCCCTGAACGTAAATTCTATATCGACCAGATTATGGAGCATGATCCTCGATATACTTATCTGTATCAGATTCGTCCGGGAGTAACTTCTTACGCCACCCTTTATAACGGATATACGGATACAATGCCGAAGATGCTGAGAAGACTGAGTCTTGACCTCTACTACCTGGAACACAGATCCTGGTGGTTTGATGCTAAGATTCTGTTCAAAACTATGATAAACATCATGTTTGGCAAAATATTTTAATGATTAGCTACTGATGCTATAAAGGGGTGAATACTTTAAATACAATGTATTCACCCCTTTATTGTATCTTCTTCCTAACCAAATCCTTATCTAACTGTTGGGAAGGTTCATGCCAAGCATAGCATTTCGCACTTCTCGGTTAGGATAACCTAACATATAACTGCTACCTACTACCTTTTTGATTGTAAGATAACCGGACTGATAAAGGAAGAGTTTTGGATCATTCATATTGACATCACTCATTTCCAAATAGTCAGAATCAATCAAACAATTGTCCAGCTCAGGAATCTCGTTGATGAATTTACGCAAGACCTTGAGCAACATTTCGTTGGAACCAGAAGCTATCCAATAAGAATTTAGACGCAGATTAGCCAATGCGTTACATACACTAAAAGGATTGCAAACACCAATAAGACCACGTGAGAAATGATAGCCACCATAGATAGAGCTCATTGTATCCATAAGGGCACTCTTCACGATAGCATTGTTATCTGCCAATTCTGATAGATGTTCTGAGAAATTACAAATAACTTCATCTTTGGTGAAACCGCATATCGCAGCGTACTCATTACGAAAACTGATATTGACTAACGTATTAAGCATACCAAACATACTGATTTGGGTAAACTTGGTAATGCCAGTAATAAAGACGCACTTGATGCAGTAACCATAATCCTTTAACCCAGTAAAGAAGTTACGATATATCTCACGACACGCATCATGATGAACGGTTTCATAGGTATGCAGCAAAGGAACATCATACTCATCTACTATAATGGCTATCTGTACTCCCGCCTGTTCGTATGCTCTCTGAATGATACCATTTAAACGATTACCTAAAGACTGCTCATCCGGATTTCTGCCATATATCTTCTCGTATGAAGACAATACATTGTTCAAATATTCTGTAAGCGTCTGTGCAGAAGAACCACCCAAACTCATACTGAAATAGATTACAGGACGTTTTACCCACTCCGTTTCAAGTTCCATCATTTTGAGACCTTCAAAGAGTTCCTTTCTACCCTCAAAATAACACTTAAGTGTAGAACACAAAAGAGACTTACCGAAACGGCGTGGACGGCTCAGGTAATTGTATTTAGTACCATTAGCCAGTTTCCAAACCATATCAGTCTTATCAGCATAGATATAATGATCTCTACGCATCTCTTCAAAATCCTGTATGCCTAAAGGCAATTTTCTATTCTGTTGCGTCATCTTGCCTCTTTTTTCTGCAAATATACGCCTTTTATATGAAACAGCCAAACATTTTCAACTTTTCTTAATTACCGCAGCCATATAGTAATTAGAGCACTCAAATGATACCACCATGTTAGCGCGGTTACAGGTATCGCTGTAATTCTCTTCGTAAGCTACTGACTTTTGCATCATAAGTCCCTGACTTTCATATCGTAAGTAACTGACTTTTGCATCGTAAGTCTTTGATTTCCGTCTCGGAAACAACCGACTTCTGGGTGACAGGGTGACAGAGGTGACAGGGAATTCTGAAGATTTACTCTCGCGCGGGCAGGCAGGAACTTTCGGCCTGATTTTTCCTGCCTGCCCGCGTGCGAGGCGAAATGTTGAAAAACTCGTGTCACCCTGTCACCGTGTCACCGTAAACACAGAGCAGAGAATGCTCTGTATAGCTCTCTTGCTATGGGCATAAACTCTCCTGTCTCCGCCTCCGTTGGCTTTCGGAAGTAGAGATCCACAAATTACTGTTTTTGTCGCGACGCCTCCAAAGTAGGTAATAAGGTTCTAATCTGTGTCACACGGTGCAAAGATACAAAAAATAATCGAGTAGGAAGTAAACACTAATCATAGGCGTTTATCTCCTATTTTCGTGTTTACCGACCTCTCACACCACCGTACGTGCGGTTCCGCATACGGCGGTTCCTATTTTGGGTGCCATTCGAGATATGAACCCATAAGCGTTGGATAACCTGCGTACTGCAATTTCTGTGAGGAGGCTGCCCTCTGCATTATTATAGAGCTACTAACCCTCCAATATCCTTTGACATATCCCAATCTTCTGGCATCATGCTTGTTGATACCACATCGGATTAGATTTTTAATCCGTGTCTTCGGGAGTTTCCAGGCCTTCCATATACACATGCGTATCCGTCGCCGTAACCAACTGTCAGTATCCATAAGGAGTCGTTTCATATTGGCTAGGTGGTAGTAGCCTACCCAACCTCTTATGTACTCTGTAAGCTTCTGCTTTCTCTTGGCATATCCCCATCCATTGCTTCGGGAAGTCAACTCCTTGAGCTTGGCTTTCATCTTGGCTTTGGCTTTTGGGTGTACCGCAAGTTGGCATTTGCCCTGGCTTACATAAAAGGAGTAGCCTAGGTATTTCACACCGCTTACGTATGACACGACAGTCTTTTCCTTATTCACTTTCAGGTATAGTTCACCTTCAATGTATCGGGTTATGGACTTCTTTACACGCATGGCTGCACGCTCGGACTTGCAAAATATCATCGAATCATCGGCGTAGCGCACAAATGGGAGCCCTCGGTGTTCGAGTTCCTTGTCTAACTCGTTGAGCATGATGTTGCTCAACAACGGACTCAGCGGACCACCTTGTGGCGTGCCCTCCTCGCTCATCTCAAAGACACCTTTGTTCATAACCCCGCTTCGAAGATATTTGTGTATTAGACTCACCACCCTGCCGTCCTTTATCGTACGGCTGAGGATTTCTATGAGCTTGCTGTGGCTCACTGTATCAAAGAAACGCTCCAAGTCGAGGTCAACTACATACTCGTAGCCGGCATCAATTATCTTCTGCGCTCCCCGGAGAGCATCATGGCATCCTCTTCTCGGACGGAAGCCGAAGCTCCTCGAGGAGAATTGGCGTTCATAGATGGGAGTCAGGGTTTGGTTGATGGCTTGTTGCACCATACGGTCTATGACCGTGGGAATGCCCAATAGGCGCATCTTGCCATTGTCCTTGGGTATCTCTACCCTTTTTACTGGGTTCGGACGGTATGAACCGTCCTGCAAAGAACGTATCAGAGCATCCCTGTTAGCCAAGACCCATGGAAGCATTTGCTCACATGACATCTTGTCGATACCGCCACAGCCCTTATTACGCAGAACTGCCTTGTAGGCGTTGAGCAGATTTTCGGGACTGAGGATGCGCTCCAACAGGTGTTCCTTGTCGAATGGTACTTCCACGATGTTGTCCTCACATATCCACATGACGGTCTGCGCTCCCACATATCCTTCGGATTCCGTCCTATCTTTCTGTGGGCAGCCCTTGACTTCAGCCAATGTTTTCTGCATTCTTTCCTTCATAAGGTATGTTTCAATTACTATCGTTTAATTTATAGGTTCTGCCCTTCGTGGAACGTTATCGAATACCCCACTACTATGGCGTCTGCTGACTTCTCACGGCAAGCTTTACTCCATGACTTTCGTAAAAGCAACTAATCGACATGTCCGTGAGACCTCACTAGTTAAGCATGTTGTCTTTCCATCTTATACCCACTTGATTTACGGTATGCAGTTCCGAGTAGTTATTGGACTTTGACTCTATTTGCAGCCTTATCCCTGCATACTGCCTTATATCAAGTTTCTGTGCGTTGGGTCAGATGTTTGCCGCTGACTTCTTTCAGATTCCGTGTCGCCACGGACACCCTTGTCTCTCTGGCTGGACGATTCCCACTACTAGGGCTCGTTAGGGACTTGCACCCATTAGGCAACACACATGCTAGTCAAACAAATAAATGAGAGTTCCCACAGTGGGAACTCGTAAACGATAATTACTGCTTTTTAAAATTTTTTAAACGATAAAGGCTAAAAAATATATCCGGTACTAGCAAGTTGCAGAAGAATTTGGAGTTAGAAGACACCTTATCTAACTGTTGGGAAGAATCATACCCAACATAACATATTGACTATATATTGATGGTAACCATTTGTATAGAGAGCAAATCGAATCAAAACAATGATGAACATCCTGTTTGGCAAAATATTTTAGACATCGAACGCTGTGAAAGGTAAAAAAGACGGTTTCGTGACAGTTTTTCCATTTCACAGCTTTTTATTTTGGCATTATTTATATAAAAATCTGTTTTCACGTACAAATAGAAAAGACTCCGCAAAGGGTTTTAAAACTTTTTTTTAAGTTGATGGTAAATTTGTTGCCATTTTATTTTTTTATTTCAGTTTTTTTTAGTACCTTTGCAAACGTTATCCTGAATACAATCTTTTTACCTTAAAGAAAACTAATACCTATTGAATGTAGAGCAGTTGTCTGAGAAGATAGCTGCTCTTGTCTTTTTTATAGCTCCCCATATAATAAATACCGCAAAACATCCGTTTTTATTTATAGAAACAAGTCTTATCACTTGTATAAATCATCACAGAAGAAACAATGGAAACAGAAGTTAAGAAGATTCCTTATCTCAACCTGAAGGCTATCAATGAGCCATACGAGAAGGAGATAAAGGATGCTATCAACAAGGTGGTCAACAGCGGATGGTATCTGCAAGGTGAAGCCGTAAAAAGATTTGAGAAATCGTATGCACAGTTTATCGGTACAGAATACTGCATCAGCTGCGCTAACGGGACGGATGCGCTCAAACTGATACTGATGGGGGAACTGGCTATCGGAAAGTTGCAGAAAGGTGATGAGGTAATCGTGCCTGCCAACACTTATTTCGCTACCGTACTTGCCATCAGCAGCGTAGGACTGACACCTGTATTGGTGGATGCCAATATCGATACATTACAGATAGATGACCAACTGATAGAAGCCCGAATTACACCGAAGACCAAAGCCATCATGATTGTTCATCTCTATGGCAAACTGGCATGGACTCCGAAGATTGCTGAAATCTGCAAGAAGCATCATCTCTTGCTTTTCGAAGACAATGCGCAGGGATTCGGATGCTCCACTACTCTATCTGATTCTTCTGAAAAACCATCAAAAAGAAGATATACCGGAAATCTTTCGGATGCTGCTGCCCACAGTTTTTATCCTAGCAAGAATCTGGGAGCATTGGGAGATGCGGGAGCTGTAACTACCAATAACAGGGAATTGGCGGAAGCCATCATGTCACTACACGAATATGGAAAGATAGAAGACGGCATCTTCAGATACCAGGGCGTCAACTCGCGCATGGATGAGATTCAGGCTGCGGTACTGAATGTGAAACTGCAATATCCTGAGAACGAACAGAAAGCGAGACACAGACAGATACAGCTATACCTGGAACATCTGGATGACGATATCAAGGACAGATGCATCGCTGCGAAACTCATCTCTCCTGCTCATGAAAATGTTTTCCACGTCTTCCCTTTCCTTACCCGGAAACGAGACCAACTGAAAGCATTTCTGGCAGAGAATGGGGTCGGCACAAAGATTCATTACTTCTGCCCACCCTATCTGCAGCCATGCTATTCGGAAATGAATCATCTGGAATTTCCGGTAGCCAAGAGAATAGCTGACGAAGAACTGAGTCTGCCTTGCAACTCATCGCTCAACGATGAAGATATCATCAGAGTAAGCAAACTCATCAACCAGTTCTTGATTTAAAGGTACTGCACTTTAGCACCGATAGAGAGGCCGAAGACATCCCAGAAACCGGCATTGCCGTTACGGTAGAAACGCATAAAGTAGATATCCGTTGTACCCAACTCATAGAAGAACGTAATACTCTTGATACGCTTACGTTTATTGTGCGGAATATCATACTTAAAACGTTCACCCAAGGCGATATTAGGACGGACTCTGGTAGAGAACGGATAGTAGCCGCTTTCATACTTGGTAGGCTGCTTAGTCCAGAAATCATGTCCGAACACCGTATTGAAATACAGGCTGCACTCCAGCGGTTCAAACCACCAGCCCTTACCGATATTGCAACGCCAAGGAATGAAATTCTCCTTGAGCGTCATGGTTAACTTCTCATCGTCAGAACTGAACTTCGGGATGTAGCCAAACAAGAGCTGCGTTTCCCACTGGCGGCGCTTACCATATTCCCATCCGATACCCAGCGAAATGATACCCATATTGCCACAGGTCTGAATGATGCCACTAGTAGGTATCAGCAAATCCCAGTGCTTGCGGTAGCGCATGACGCGGCGGTCATATCGGGTCAGTTTGCCATCCGCCAACACCAGAGTATCATGAACAATACTATCCGTCAGTTCCAACTCCTCACTTTTCCCGCTAACCTCATCGGCAGCATGAACCTGTACAGAACCTGCAGCAAGCAAAGCTCCCCAAATGAATATATGCTTAAAACTCAATAATTTCATAACGATAATCTTTTGGAGTAATGGTGAATATATAGTACTGATGCTTAGCGGCATTGGCCACCTGATAATAGATGATGCCATCGCCATAAATATCTTCTTGCTTGGTATGATGACCATGACCGTAAAGACAGCACATCAAACCTGGGAACTGATGCGTATAAAAATTGAAGACCTTAGCTACATTATTATTAAACTGCTCTGAATAAGGGGCAGCATGCATACAGACAATGGTACGCGAAAAGTCATCTGCATCTGCCTTAACCTGCTCTTCCATGAAATCGAAATTAGGTACAGGGCGGGAATAGTCGAACTCTATGGCATTGGTATTGAGGCAAACAAACTTTACCTTGCCGGCAATAAAACTGAAATCCGGATTACCAAAGATTTTCTCATAAGCCTGGTTACCTGTTCCCAAACAGTCATGATTACCCAGCAGAGCCACGAAAGGTATCTTCAACTTCTGAAGATGGTCACGGGTCAACTGAAACTCACGGGTAGCACCAAAGTCGGTAAGGTCTCCACAATGAATCACGAAATCGAGGGAATCACTGCGGCGATTGATATCATTAACCTCACTCTTCAAATCATCCAACCACTGGTGTGAATCGCTGATCATAGCAAAACGGATTGTATCTTTCGACTTTACTGCAGCCTCAATCTTCTGAATATTGGTAACATTCAGATTTCTATCGCCGTCGATTTGCACATCATACGGATGAACATCGAAGACGGTATCGCAGGATGCCACCATACAGAGACAACAGGCAGCCAGGATATAGGGAATAATTTTATGCATTCTTGTCTTATTATCTTTAAAAACTCTTTTTTATAACTCTCAAATACTACTTTTTCTTCTTTTTCAACCTTGCATAGAAACCTTGCAACCTGCCAGGCTGACAACCGGCATCGAGCAATTTCTTCAAATCACGATAGGCTTCGTCTTTTCTTCCAAGCAGAATCAGAATGTCTACATGATTGAAAGCAAAATCCTCATTACCGGCATCCAACTCCATCGCCTTGGCGTAATCAAACTCTGCCAGCTCAAGCATACCCCTCTCCTTCTCCATGCCACCTCTTGCAGCATAAGCCATCGCACTGTCAGGGTACTGCTCTATCAGACTGTTAATGCCATCGTAAGCCTCGGTATAATGCTTATCTTTTTCATTGAGCAAAGCCAGACCGAGTTGCGCCTGGAAGTTGCCAGGAACAAGTACCAGAAGATTCTGATAATCTAGACGCGCAAAATTATAACGGAGCAACTTCTCATTGACAAAGGCACGATAGAACAAACCGGCGATATTGGTATTGTTCAGAAAGAGTACCTTATCAAGATCATCCTTGGCATATTGCCATTGCTCCAACTGGATATTCCAAGCAGCCTTTTTCAGTCGCAGATTGATACTGTCGGGATGATATGCAAGCACTTCTGTAGCCTTGGAGAGTGAATCGCGCAAGGCTTTATTCTGAGCAGCACGTGCCTTGTCGGCATCTACGTTCTGCGCAGATACAGACAAAGAAACCACCGATGCCAATAATAATGTATAAAAACTTTTCATGGTGCAAAGTTAAGAAGACTTTTGCAAACTGCCAAATAAAAAACTATAAAACTTATTTGAGCTTACAAAAAGAACTAAAATTCAGAAAGACAGGACAATCAACAAGAAAAGCCTTAAGAGAAAGAAACACTCCTCTTAAGGCTTTTATCAAGAAAGCATCTGGATAGAAAATTCACCCAGCGCCGAAAAATCCATTTACAGATTAAGCATTTTTAATCCAGTTAACGATCCATGCGCCAACCTCAGTTGTGCCATACTGAGCACCACCCTCAACCTGAATTTCAGGTGTGCGGACATTGGCATCGAGAGAAGCATCTACAGCCTTGCGGATCAAGGCACCCTCCTCGTTCAAACCGAAGTGCTCCAACAACATAGCTGCAGAAAGAATCTGAGCTACTGGGTTAGCCAGGTTCTTGCCCGCTGCCTGTGGCCATGAACCATGAACAGGCTCGAACAATGGTGTGTGCTCACCGAGAGAGCTAGATGGCTGCAAGCCCATAGAACCGGTGATGCAAGAGGTCTCATCGGTCAGGATATCACCGAAGGTATTCTCTGTAACGATGACATCGAAGAATGTAGGCTCAGTCAATACGCGCATAGAAGCGTTGTCGATGAACATATAATCGGTGTTTACCTCAGGATACTGTGGCTCCATCTCCTTGGCAATCTGACGCCAGAGACGAGAAGATGCCAATACGTTTGCCTTATCTACTACTGTTAGGTGCTTGTTGCGCTTCATGGCAAACTCGAAAGCTACCTTCAGGATGCGCTCAATCTCAGGACGGGTATAGATATCTGTATCGTATGCCTTATCGTTATCCTGATACTTCTCACCGAAGTACATACCGCCAGTCAACTCGCGGATAACTACGAAGTCAGCACCCTTCAGGAGTTCATCCTTCAATGGTGACTTGTGGAGCAGGCAATCGAATGTGGCTACTGGGCGAACATTGGCGAAGAGACCCAACTTCTTACGCATAGCGAGCAAGCCCTGCTCAGGACGAACCTTGGCTGTAGGGTTGTTGTCGAAACGTGGGTCACCAACGGCTGCGAAGAGTACAGCATCAGCATCCATACAAGTTTTGAAGGTCTCCTCTGGGAATGGATCACCTACCTCGTCAATAGCGTGAGCGCCGCAGATAGCCTCGTTGTAAGTAAACTCGTGGTTGAACTTCTCTGCAATGGCCTGCATAACTGCTACGCCCTGCTTCATAATCTCTGGTCCGATACCATCACCGGCGAGAACTGCAATGTTTAATTTCATCTTATCTGATTTTTTAATTGTTTTATTGTTTATAACCTTCGGAGATATTTTCATAATCTTCGGAGATAATTTCGTAATCTTCGGAGATAATTTCGTAATCTTCGGAGATATTATTCCATATCCAGATTTCGAGGCGATACAGCCTGTTCGTCGCTCTTATCTGCCTCATACATATTAATCATCTTCAGCGTTGCCTTGATAGCTGCTTCTGTCTGGTCAGCATCCAAGCCTCGGGTGCGCCAGATACGGTCACCTTCACGCCAGGTAATGACGGTCTGAACGAGGGCATCGGTACGACCACCAGGTGGGATGGTTACCTGATAGTTGTCGAGCTTAGGGAAGGTTTTGCCGAGCTTCACCTTGTAGATATTGCGGAGGGCTTTCACGAAGGCATCATACTGACCATCACCAGAGCTACGGTCTTCATACTCCTTACCCTCTATTTCTACCTTCACGCTGGCGATAGGCTTCAAACCGTATGAGGTTGATACCATGTAACTTACCAGTTTCACCTTATCCTCTGGAGCTCCATGCTTCAAAACATCACTCACGATGTATGGCAGGTCGTCCTGGGTTACCAGTTCCTTGCGGTCACCGAGTTCTGTGATTCGCTTGGTCACCGCCTTGGTCTGCTCAGGCGTCAGTTCCAATCCCAGTTCATTGAGGTTCTGCACGATATTCGCCTTACCAGAGTTCTTACCCAACGCATACTCACGATGTCTGCCGAAACGCTCAGGTACTAGGTCGTTGCAATAAAGCTTGTCCTTGTTGTCACCATCGGCATGCACACCAGCTACCTGGGTAAAGACGTTGTCTCCTACTACCGGAGTATTCGGAGCCACGGCAATACCACTATATCCTTCAACCAATCGGGAAATATCGTTCAGACGGTCTTCCTTAATATTGGTCTTTGCCTCGAACATGTCTTTCAGAATCACCTGAACACTTGCCAATGGTGCATTGCCACAACGCTCACCCAGACCATTCACGGTAACGTGAAGACCCTTGGCGCCGCTCAATACGGCAGCCAGCGAGTTGCTCACAGCCAGATCGTAGTCGTTATGGGCATGGAAGTCGAAGTGAGAATTCGGATAACGGCGCACCATCTGGCGCATATACTCCACACACTGCAATGGGTTCAGAATACCCAACGTATCAGGAAGAAGGAAGCGCTTGATAGGCAGTTTTACCAACTCATCCATCATCATGAAGAGATAGTCACGACTGTCACGCATACCGCTCGACCAGTCCTCCAAATAGAGATTCACGGTGAATCCCTTGCTCAAAGCATAGTCGATGGTCTGCTTAATATGAGCGAGATGCTCCTCAGGCGACATCTTGAGTTGCTGGGTGCAGTGCTTGTAGCTACCCTTAGCCAAGAGGTTGATGACATGACCGCCGCATTCAGCAATCCAATCCACACTCTTGTTGTTATCCACGAATCCCAATACCTCAACGGAATCCAGTTTACCTATAGTCTTAGCATAACGGCAAATTCGAGCGACAGCATCCTTTTCACCTTCTGACACACGCGCTGAAGCCACCTCAATACGATCTACATTGATGTCGTGCAACAGCATTCTTGCTATCATCAACTTCTCGTGAGGAAGAAAACTGACACCATTGGTCTGCTCGCCGTCGCGCAGCGTGCAGTCCATGATCTCAATCTCCTTGATGCGGGAATTATCTCTCTTTGCGTTAACGTTCATAATTACTTGTTTTTAGCTTCCCAAGCCTCAACCTTGTCGCGGTTCTGAACGAGGAAGTCTACATCGTCCAAACCATTCTCCAAACAGTGTTTCTTGTAGCCGTTGATTTCGAAGTGCTCGCTCTTGCCGGTAGCAAGATTGGTCACGGTCTGGTTAGGAAGATCTACCTTCACCTCTGTCTTGTGATCCTTGTCGATGCTCTCGAAGAGTTCCTTCAGGAATTCCTCGCTTACTACTACTGGCAATACGAGGTTGTTCAACTCGTTGTTCTTGTGGATATCAGCAAAGAAAGAACTGATGACTACACGGAAGCCTGCACCTGCGATAGCCCAGGCAGCATGCTCACGGGAAGAACCGGAACCGAAGTTCTTGCCAGCTACGAGGATGACACCACTGTAAGATGGGTCGTTCATCACGAAGTCTGGCTTTGGAGTTCCGTCGGCATTGTAGCGCCAGTCGCGGAAGAGGTTGTCGCCCATGCCCTCTTTATCGATGGCCTTGAGGAAACGGGCTGGGATGATCTGGTCTGTATCTACATTCTCCAAAGGAAGAGGAATGCAGCTTGATGTAATTACATTGAATTTCTGTTTCATTTCAATTTAACATTTAACATTGAACACTTAACATTACATAAACTCTCTTGGGTCGGTAATCTTACCTGTAATAGCGGCAGCAGCTGCTACGTATGGACTGGCAAGAATGGTGCGGGAACCTGGTCCCTGACGACCCTCGAAGTTACGGTTGGATGTACTTACAGAGTACTTGCCTGCAGGAATCTTATCATCGTTCATTGCCAGGCAGGCAGAGCATCCAGGCTGACGGATTTCGAAGCCGGCAGCCTCAACAATCTTATCAATTCCCTCTTCACGTATTTGTTTATCAACCAACCATGAACCTGGTACAAGCCAAGCAGTTACACCATCTGCCTTCTTCTTTCCTTTAACAAGAGAAGCGAAAGCACGGAAGTCTTCAATACGACCATTGGTACATGCGCCCAAGAATACATAATCGATAGGATGACCCTCGAGTTTCTCGCCTGGCTGGAAGCCCATGTAGTTGAGGCTCTTCTTGAAACCAGCCTGCTCTTCCTCAGGAATCTCATCGAGAGTTGGGATATTCTCGGTAATGCCGATACCCATACCTGGGTTGGTACCATAGGTGATACGTGGTTCGATATCCTTTGCCTCGAAAGTCAACTCTTTGTCGAAGACTGCATCATCGCCACTCTTCAAGGTTTTCCAGTAAGCCACAGCCTTGTCCCACTCTTCACCCTTAGGTGCATATTCACGACCCTTGATGTACTCGAATGTTGTCTCATCAGGAGCTACGAAACCACCACGGGCACCCATCTCGATAGAGAGGTTACAGAGGGTAAGACGGCCTTCCATAGACATATCCTTCACTACATCGCCACTGTACTCAACGAAGTAACCGGTAGCACCTGAAGTAGTGAGCTGGCTCATCAGATAGAGAGCAACGTCCTTGGCAGTAACGCCCTTGCTGAGCTTACCGTTGATGCTGATACGCATAGACTTTGGCTTGCTCTGGAGAATACATTGTGAAGCCATCACCATCTCGACCTCAGAAGTACCGATACCGAAAGCTACAGCACCCATGGCACCATGGGTAGAAGTATGAGAGTCACCGCAGACGATGGTCATACCTGGAAGAGAAAGACCCTTCTCAGGACCTACTACGTGGATGATACCATTATCCTTTGTGTTCATGGCAAAGTGAGTTACGCCGAAATCAGCGGTATTCTTTGCCAAGGTATCTACCTGCTTCTTTGAGACAGGATCCTCGATTGGTTTATCCTGATCGTGAGTAGGAGTATTGTGGTCAGGCATACAAAAAATCTGGTCTGGACGGAACATCTTGAGTCCGCGTGCTCGCATACCAGCGAATGCCTGAGGTGATGTTACTTCGTGACAGTAGAGACGGTCGATGTAAAGCTGTGTAGGGCCGTCTTCTACAATCTGGACAACGTGCTTGTCCCAAATCTTGTCGAATAATGTATTCATAATATCTTGTTTGTTATATATTTATCTGAATTAATTTTATCTTACCTTGAACTTGTTGATACAATCGATGTAAGCCTCAACAGAAGCCGTAACGATGTCGGTATCTGCACCGAAGCCATAATATACATGACCATCATATTCTACCTGCATGTGAACCTTGCCCACATCATCAGAGCCCTTGTCGATAGCCTGGATGGTGAACTCCTTGAGGTTCATCTCCTTGGTGATGACCTTCTTGAGAGCATTGATAGCAGCATCTACCGGACCATTACCAGATGATGCAGCCTCAAACTTCTGACCTGCAATATCAAGACCGATACTTGCCACGCTCTTCACGCCCTTACCTGTAGTAACCTGCAACCAGTCGAGCTGAACACCATGCTTATCAGCAGAATCAGCACCGGCAAGCATCAAAACATCCTCATCGGTAACTTCCTTCTTCTTATCAGCCAGTTGGAGGAACTTCTTGTAAATCTTGTCGAGCTTCTCCTCATCATTAATCTCTACGCCATTGACATGGAGACGGTACTTCAATGCAGCACGACCAGAACGGGCTGTCAATACGATAGCATTGTCATCCAATCCCACATCCTTAGGATCAATGATTTCGTAAGTCTGAACATTCTTCAAGACACCATCCTGATGGATACCGGAAGAATGAGCAAATGCATTACGACCCACGATAGCCTTGTTTGGCTGGACAGGCATATTCATCAGGCTGCTCACCATGCGTGAGGTAGGAATAATTTTAGTGGTATTGATGTTGGTATCAATATTGATATGCTTGTGACACTTCAGAATCATGGCAATCTCTTCGAGCGAAGTATTACCTGCACGCTCACCGATACCATTGATGGTAACCTCAACCTGGCGTGCACCATTCAAAACACCCTGCAGGGTATTGGCAGTAGCCATACCGAGGTCGTTATGACAGTGGGTAGAAAGGCGTGCCTTGTCAATGCCATCAACATGCTCCATGAGATACTTGATTTTGTCACCATATTCATCAGGCAGACAATAACCTGTAGTATCAGGAATGTTCACTACAGTAGCACCCGCCTTGACAACAGCCTCTACGACACGAGCCAGATACTCATTATCGGTACGGCCTGCATCCTCAGCATAAAACTCTACGTCCTCAACATACTTTTTAGCATACTTGACAGCAGCTACAGCACGTTCGATGATTTCCTCGCGGGTAGAATTGAACTTATACTTGATATGACTGTCGCTGGTACCGATACCGGTATGGATTCTCTTATGCTTGGCATACTGCAAAGCCTCAGCAGCACAATCAATATCTTTTTCTACGGCACGGGTAAGTGCACAAATAGTAGGCCAGGTTACAGCCTTAGAGATTTCTACCACTGAATTGAAGTCGCCCGGACTTGATATAGGAAATCCAGCCTCAATTACATCCACGCCCAACTGCTCCAGTTGCTTTGCCACCTGAATCTTCTCAACTGTGTTCAACTGACATCCCGGAACCTGTTCGCCATCGCGGAGGGTCGTGTCGAAAATGTATAATCTGTCACTCATATCATTAAAATTTTAAATTTACACCTTATTATATATATAAGAGCTACACATTCAGAACGCACTACGTTTATATAGCAATCCGTGCAGAAGCATCAGATAAAGTAAAAAGCCTTCCCCCACTCCATAGACGGAAGTGTAGAAAGGCTTTTAATATCTTAAGCGATGAACTATACGCACACCTTATCACTTCCGCCCACAAACTGCAGTCGAAGTCGAATAATAATGCCTGTAATGTTCAACAATGTTGTTCTCATATCTATCATATTATGTTATATTCTTAAATTCGCATGCAAAGATAACACTTTTATTTGATACTAGCAAACAATTTATAACTTTTTTAATAGAAATGATAACAAATTCCTACAATCTTATTGTTTTTTTACCCAAAAACGTTAATCCTGTGCAAGAATTTGGCGAAAAAGCCAGTTTTTGAGTGAAAAAAATGACAAACTCTAACCTTAGAAAGGCAGATTCTCTGCAGGCGGCGGTGGTAGCGGACTACCATCCTGCCCTCCGCCATTCATCCTTGAGCCTACAATCTCACCACCTTCCTCAACAGGTGCTGCTGCAGCATCCTGCGGATCCTGGAATCGGGTAAATTCTCCACGGAAGTTCAGGAGAACATCTCCAACAGAGCCCTTACGGTGCTTGGCAATGATAATCTGTGCCATACCATGAAGGTCATTACCCTTTTCATCCTGATAGATATGATAATATTCCGGGCGGTGAACGAAAAGCACCATATCGGCATCCTGCTCGATGGCACCGGATTCACGGAGGTCACTCAACTGAGGTCGCTTTCCTTCCAAACCCTCACGGTTCTCTACATTACGGGAGAGCTGCGAAAGAGCAAGCACAGGAATATTCAGCTCTTTGGCAATACCTTTGAGCGAACGGGAGATGGTAGATACCTCCTCCTGACGGCTACCAAACTTCATACCATTGGCATTCATCAGCTGGAGATAGTCGATCATCAACAGTTTAACACCCTTTTCCCTTACCAATCGGCGCGCCTTGGTACGGAGTTCGAAAACAGAAAGACCAGGCGTATCATCAATATAAATAGGTGCACCTGTCAGTTTTCTCAGTTTTTTATCCAACCGCTCCCATTCTGGCTGTTCCAATTGTCCATTCAGTATTTTTTTACCCGAAATCTCGCAAACATTCGAGATGAGTCGGTTCACCAACTGAACGTTATTCATTTCCAGAGAGAAGAATCCGATAGGCACATCATAATCTACCGCCACATTCTTGGCAATACTCAATGCAAAGGAAGTCTTACCCATGGCAGGACGACCGGCGATAATCACAAGGTCGGACGGTTGCCAACCTGATGTCATATCATCCAACCCACGATAACCCGTAGGAATACCGGTAAGACCACCCGAGTTCTGAGCAGCACGCTGCAAGATGGCAACGGCCTCCTTTACAACCGGATCAATCTGTGTATAATCCTGCTTCATATTGTTCTGCGAAAGCTGGAAGAGTTCACCTTCAGCTTTCTGCATCAGTTCATCCACATCCACACCTTCTTCATACGCCATCGTCTCGATGTCGCCGGCATAATGAATCAGCTGGCGCTGCATATATTTCTGCGCCAGGATACGGGCATGCGACTCTACATGGGCAGCCGAAGCCATGCCTGCAGAAATATCCATGAGATATTGTGCTCCTCCCACCTTATCCAGTTCGCCAGTCTTGGCTAACTGATCGGCAAGAGTCATGATATCCACAGGCCGTTCCTCCATGTTCATCACCTGGATAGCCTGATATATTCTCTTATGACGCGGGTCATAAAAAGTATCCGGCTTGAGCAACTCCGACACCACCGAAAAGGCATCAGAATCTATCATCAAGGCACCGAGTACCGCCTGCTCCACATTCACAGCCTGCGGCTGCAAATGGGCGTAGGTTGGATCTATCTGTACCTTATTCTTATTTTTATTATTCTCCGCCATCGTTATTGTTTTTTCCTTTCCTCGAAAACTTTTTTTGTTATAAATTCCAATTCTATAGGCGCAATACCACGATTATCGAGCCAATCTCCCATCTCGAGCAGGCCGAATGCATCTATATCTTCCTTAGGGGAAAAAGCTGCATGACCAGATGCTTCATTCAAAAATCTGATAGCTGCAGTTCCTCCCTTTTTCACGAGAACGCAGAGTCCATAATAGAAAAATTTCATAGACTCCCATCTGTGGTCTTGTGGCTTGGAAACTTTGCTCACCATCGCAGATAACATTTTCATGAACATGCGTTCCTTATCAGCCTTATCCATATCTGTCATGTCAGAATTCAATATTTCCCTGATTTCATTATCATCACTATTTTGCAGATAAGGTTCTATTAAAGCCATTGCATGGTCAATGTTTTTATCGCCTTCCGATTCTGAAAAGAGCAAAGAGAAAGCCAGTCTGCATTCAACCTGTTCTTCCTTAGGATACTGTTCATCCATCTGGAAAGCCCATTCCAAAGCCTCTTTATAATGATGGAGTTTCAATAAGAGATCGGTCTTTTTCAGCTTGAGCTTAAACTGCTTACTCTCATCTGATTCTTCTTTAATCAAGCAATTCAATGTTATTAAAGCCGCCGGGTCTTTTATTTCTTCTTCTATTTCTAATTTCAACTCCGTGGCAGCCTTATAAGTTGGGCTTGTTTTCTTAATCACATAGAGATGTTCAAGCGCTTCATCATATTTTTCCTCCGATTTGTATGCCAATGCAAGCATCATATGCTCTTCGTCGGTATATTTTTCCAGATTACGCAAAATCTTGCTAACAAAGGCATAGTCACCTCTTTTAGCAGAGAAACGGGCCAGCGACAGGCGATACTTGTCATATTCCGGTTTGGCAAACAGTCCCGTAGTAAAGAAAGGAATTTCCTTCTGCACTTCGAAAGGATTATCAAATGCCTTCCTCATTGGAGAGAGAGTATAGAAGCGGTAGAGGTCCTGCACATAGCGATGACGAACCCTGATTGCACGTTTCTTCTTTTCCTCTTCAGAGAGATTCTCTTCATGTTCCATTACCGAATCAAGCAGTGTGACATTTTCAGAATCCTTTGCTTCTGTAGAATCAGTCTCATCCTCTACTGGCTCTTCGGTATTCTGCTCTTTTTCCACCTCATCTTCTTCGTCATAAAAAACAGGACCAGACACCATATTTTCCGGAGCAACATCCAATGATTCAATAAATTCCTTAGATGCATTATTCAATGAAAGAATGATGCTATACAGATCGGTATCACACATAGAGGCACCTCTCAAGAGATTGTTGATGAAATTGCGATGCTGTTTCATCGTAGCCCGAACATTCTTGAGCGTAGAATTACGGACATAGAAAGGAACAAACCAATTATAGAGTGAATGGAAATGACCGAAGCTCTTCTGGTTGGCAAACTGATGATAATAGACATCAACTCCTATATCTTCTGAATTCAACATATAGTCGAAGGCTCCCTTAAGGGCATCATCAGGATTCTCCCCATCTGCAGAGAAGCAATTAAGTCCCAATTCACCCGTTTGGTCTATCTTTTCGGCCAAATCCTGAGTAAAAGAAGTGAGCATGGTCTTCACCACGGAATGCATCATCTCCTTGCTATCCTTTTTACTTGTAAGACATAGACGCATCTGGCGTTGGAGATCAACACAGGCTGCCAAAAATTCATCATTCATGATCAAACCAGCAGCAGAATCCCAATATTTCTGTTTTTCACCCGAATTGGTTATTGCAGAGAAAACAAAACCCACCAAAGCTCGCTGGCGAACACTGCAAGTACTGTCGTCAGACTTGATTAAGCGCATCAAGACTGCAAGTCTAGGGGCATCCATGAATACAGAGCATGACAATGAAACAGCCGAAACTATCATATTGATGGTGTATGGATCTACCAAATCGGAAGCGATGATATCAAGAATATCCTTGACAAAAGCATCATTCCATTCATCAGTTGTCAAAATATAAGAAAACACCATATTGCGATAGGCATTAAGCTGCTCTTGTATCTTTTGTCTTTCCTCATCTATCTGTTCTTCAGACAAGTCTACCCTCAAATTTAGCATAGCTTCATCTGTAGCAAATTTCTCAAAGGTTTCCTGTACCTCATCAAAACTTGTCAGATTCTGAGCTCTTTTGCGAAGTGCAACAAATGTAGACTCATTAGCCAAAATCCATTCGTGGCGCATTTTACTATAGAGCTTGTCTATATCCATATCCAAATCTGAAGTAAGATCATAAAGTTCCCGATGTTTGAGTTTGCCATCTATATAATCATGATATAAAGCATCATATCTTTGTTCTATTTCCGCTATTCCAGGCAGACATGGCTCCAAACCCACTTCCTGGTCAATTATCTTGCGAATTGCCTCTATTCTGGATATCATAGTGACATTTTCATGCGAAAACTTTGTCCAGCTAAAATCTTCTCTTTTCATAAGCCGCTTATTTTTGTGCTACAGCCAGGTCACGACGTCTTGGTTCCATAGCATGTTCATATTTAAGTTTTGGAAGATTACTGATGGTTTTAGCATCGGCACCCGTATACTTTGTGATGATACTTGCATAATGCTGTACCCCACGACTGTTTATGCTATCAACAGCAATATTATACGCCTTGATAAACTTGGCAACTTGGTCTTTACGGCGCGGCTCTGAAAGTATTTTCTTGCGGAAAGCCACAACACCCAACTGCAAGTTCTTATCTCTGCTGTCAAAGAGTTTTACATGCTGTTCAAGTCGGGCTTTGGTAGCTTGAGGTTCTGGCAGCAACATGGCATCCATCTCGTTGTTAAGCAACATACGCAGACGGATGTTCAAATCGTTGATTTGAACCTTATAAGCATCATATTTAGGCTTACCGCTATCGATTGCTAAAGTAGCCAGATAATCAGTTGCAGAGTAGCGGGTCATTGCCACCATCTTATCTGACAGTTGTTTCAGTTCGGATATACGCGAACGCTTATTGGTGATAAACTGCCAATAAAGATTGGTAGAAATAGGGTACGTCAAAGCAGTACCCCGTTTCTCTATATGATGAGCACGAATCAGATCGGTCACGGCTCCCTCTACGCGCTTGCGCTCGATAGCAGTATCACAATCCATTTGTGCAGTATATCTACGCAAATGTACGTCTACACCTTGCTGCTGGAAGATACTGTCATCACATGCCAGAAAGATTGGCAGGCAGTCCATTGTTGGCATCACCGCTATCTTCAGCGCAGCACGGTCTAGGCTATCCAATCTAGCCTTTTCCTTCTTGCTCAAGCGATGACGTTCTGCTTCCGACTTGCCACATCCTGCAAATCCTATAGTCAGCAAGAGCATCAAGGCTGTAAACGTTTTGAACTTATTCATTATCTATCCTTTAATCATTTGTTATTCTACATAGAGAACCAATCCCTTCAAATATTCACCTTCCGGATGATAAATATTGATAGGATGGTCGGCAGGCTGGTGCAACTGGTGCAAGATGCGAACCTTTCTTCCAGCCTGCGCTGCAGCAGTAAACACAGCATTGCGGAACTGATCCTTCGTAACCACCTGAGAGCAACTGAAGGTAAAAAGGATGCCGCCCTTCTTAATACGCTGCAAGCCCTTTACGTTCAGGCGGGTATAGCCCTTCAACGCATTGCGTAAAGCCGCACGGTGCTTGGCAAAAGCAGGAGGATCAAGAACTATCAGATCATACTGCTGGTCATGTTCATCAAGATACTTGAAGGCATCTTCGCAGATAGCCTCATGGCGTGCATCTTCAGGGAAATTGAGCGCAATATTCTCATTGGTCAATTCTATCGCCTTGGCACTGCTGTCTACGGAGTGAACAGCCTTAGCCTCGCCTCTCATCGCATAAACAGAAAAACCGCCGGTATAGCAGAACATGTTGAGCACGCTCTTACCCTTGGCATAATGCTCGAGCAGCGAACGGTTCTCACGCTGATCTACGAAGAAACCCGTTTTCTGACCACGCAACCAGTCGATATGGAATTTCAGTCCATTCTCTACAGCAACATCGTCAGCATCACCTCCCAGTATAAAGCCATTTTCCTGTCTGAGGTCAGCCTTATATGGTAAGGTTGTCTCACTCTTATAGTAGATATTCTCCAGTGCTTCGCCCATCACCTTCTTCAAAGCTTTGGCTATCTCCATGCGGCAAACATGCATACCCACACTGTGAGCCTGCATGACAGCAGTAGGACCATAGCAGTCGATAACAAGTCCCGGCAAGTTATCGCCCTCACCATGGACCAAGCGATAAGTAGTATTGGATGAATTACCGGCAATACCCAAAGCGAGTCTCATCTTATATGCCGAATCCAATCTGGCACACCAGTACTCCTCATCAATCTCAATATCTCTAAAAGAAAGAACACGTACAGCGATAGAACCGATCTGATAATGACCTATAGCAATGAATTCACCACTACGGGTAAACACTCTCACAATGTCGCCCTCCTCTATGCCCTCATCCATTGTCTGGATAGCACCCGAGAAGATCCATGGATGAAAACGCTTGAGCGATTCTTCCTTACCTTTCTTTAAATATACGCTTTTATACATATTTATATATGAAGTTTCTTACGATTATCAATTTCTATTCCTTACCACCTTATATCATACCCTGAGTTCATCGAGCTCGTAATCGCCTGTAGCAGACAAACGCTTAAATTCCTCATACAGATTAATGCAGCACCAGGCATCTGTAGCTGCATAGAGAGCCTGCGATTCCTTCAAATCGCTAGCCTCCCAATTGCTCAACCGTTGCGCCTTGCTGATTTTCTGGTGAAACAGGTTAGCATACAGTTTCTGCAGACTCATGTCTGCGATACCAAAGTTCTTAGCAACATCCTGCAACTCGATAAAGTAACCAGCCTTAAAAGCAGCTCGCTTATGGAGCTGCAGCAAGTCATCGTGCCAGGAAAGTCCTACTTTTGGCACGGTGGTATCTTCGAGCAAGCGAATGATGGCAGGAGTCATGCCCGTATGATGCAGGCGGAAGAGATAACATGTATCATGTGTACTCACCTGCAACAACGAAACATGGTAAGCCTGACCACGCTTGAATGATGGGCGCGTTTCAGTATCCACGCCCAGTATATAATGGCTAAGTAGGTCATTAACAGCCGCTTCTGTATCTTCAGGCTTGTCAACGACTACGATTTTGCCAGGAAACAAAGCTCTTGGCAAATTCGTGATTGCCGCCTTGTCGAAACTAGTGAAAATAATCTTCATTATGCTTTTTATTCTTTACAAGTTGCAAAATTAGAAAAAAAAGATGAGAAAAAGAATTGTTTTCTCAATTATTTTCGCTAATTTTGCAGATAAATTATTCAAAAATATATAAAATGGCTAAAAAAAGAACTGAAAAAAAGACCAAAACCTTTAGCGAAGCTATTGGTTTACAGTATATTTTCAACAATACTATCACTGACTTTTTCATAGGATTAGCCTTGGTAGTCATTGCTGTGGTTATCATCATCGCTATGATCTCCTTTCTCAACACAGGAGCCAATGACCAGAGTTTGCTCGAAAATCTGAAGCCGGGCGAATGGACCAACACGGAAAAACAGTTTCAGAACTACTGCGGATCCTGGGGAGCCATTGTATCCTATTGGCTCATTGTCATCAATTTCGGATTTCCAGCCTTCTTGCTCCCATTCTTTGTCATCATGGTGGGATTGCAGATGATGCATGCCTACAAGCTGAACCTGTGGAAATGGTTCTTCTGCATGATTGTGATCATACTATGGATGTCGGTAACCTTTGCCAAGTTCATCGCACCTATCATGCCAAGCCTCATCTTCAATCCGGGCGGAAAGCACGGACTCTTTGTCGTGCAGAATCTGGAGAACATCATGGGTCCTCCAGGACTTACTGCCATTCTTTTCTTCGTGGCGGTAGCATTCCTCACCTATCTCACCACTGAAACTATTACGGTTATCAGAAAAGCACTCAACCCTATCGGTTATATATCAAATAAGGTGAAATTTGAGATTACTAACCATGGAAAGAACAGGAAAGATACGGAAGCTATCGACGAGGTATACGCCAACGCAGCATATGGTCCTGGCACAGAGGATGAGAAAGAAGAATATAAGGAAGAAGAACCTGCCAAAGTCATCGACCTGAATCTGGATCCGGACCAGACTTTCGCAAACCCGGACACACCTTCTACGTCTGTTGAGTCAGAGGCAGACGGACAGGAAGCTACAGGAACAGAAGGTGATACAGACAAAGATGAAACCATCGCTATAGCCAACGGCACGCAGAACGAGAATATGTCATTCATTGCACGTCAGCGCGAACTCCGTACAAAACGGGCTGAACAGGAAGCATTGGAAAAGCAAGCTGCCGAGGCTGCTGCAGCTTCTGAGCATATAGGTATGGACATCTCTGTAGCCACAGCCGACGAGAAGGCTACAGGCAACACCTTGAGCAATGCAGAAGTACTGAATACTCCGATCAATCCGAAGGAGCCGTTCACCAGATATAAATATCCGGTACTCAACCTTCTGAAGAAGTATGAGGATGACGGCGTATCCATCGATGAGGAAGAGCAGCGCGCCAACAAAAACCGCATCATCGAGGTGCTGGGCAACTTTGGCGTACAGATCAAAACCATCCGTGCTACGGTTGGTCCTACCATCACACTCTACGAAATCCAGCCTGCAGAAGGCGTACGTATCTCTAAGATCAAGAATCTGGAAGATGACATCGCCTTGAGTCTGGCAGCTCTCGGCATCCGTATCATCGCTCCTATCCCAGGTAAGGGAACCATCGGTATTGAGGTACCTAACGCAAAGGCGAACATCGTTAGTATGGAAAGTACTTTAAACTCAAAGAAATTCCAGGAAACCAAGATGGAGTTACCTATCGCTTTGGGTAAGACCATTACCAACGAAGTGTTTATGGTTGATTTGGCAAAGATTCCTCACCTGCTTGTTGCGGGTGCTACCGGACAGGGTAAATCTGTAGGTTTGAATGCCATCATCACTTCTTTATTATACAAGAAACATCCAAACGAACTCAAACTGGTTCTCATCGACCCTAAGAAAGTGGAGTTTAGCGTCTACTCCCGTATTGCCAATAAGTTTATGGCTGCGGTTCCTGATGAGGAAGAACCTATCATAACCGACGTAACCAAGGTGGTTAGAACCCTGAACAGTCTGTGTGTACTGATGGATAGCCGTTACGACTTGCTCAAAAAGGCAGGAGCACGTAACATCAAAGAATACAACCAGAAGTATATCAACCACAAGTTGAAGTTGACAGATGGACATGAGTATATGCCATACATCGTGGTGATTATAGATGAGTTCGGTGATCTGATCATGACAGCCGGCAAAGAAGTAGAACTTCCTATTGCCCGTATCGCCCAGCTGGCACGTGCCGTGGGTATCCACATGATTATTGCCACCCAGCGTCCTACGACCAGCATCATCACGGGTAATATCAAGGCTAACTTCCCTGGCCGTATCGCCTTTAAGGTTACATCTGCCATCGACTCAAAGACCATTCTTGACCGTACAGGAGCCAACCAGCTGATTGGTCGTGGTGATATGCTCTACCTCTGCGGCAACGAACCTGTACGTGTGCAGTGTGCCTTTGTTGATACACCTGAAATCGAGCGCATCAACGAGTATATCTGCGAACAGCCTGGCCCTATCGAACCTATGGAGTTGCCAGAACCAGCTAATGATGAAGGAAGCGCAGGTGGAAGCGGCAGCATCAGTGCCCGCGAACTGGATCCGTTCTTCGAAGAGGCAGCCCATGCGATTGTTCTTTCACAGCAGGGTTCTACCAGCATGATCCAGCGCCGGTTCAGTATCGGCTATAACCGTGCAGGACGATTAATGGACCAGATGGAAGCTGCAGGCATCGTAGGTGCAGCACAGGGCAGCAAGCCTCGTGAGGTACTGATACAGGATGAAAACCAGCTTAATAATCTGTTAATGGCACTTCGAAACTCTTAATTTTAGTAAATAACTAAGGGTATGAAAGAAGATAATATTGGAAAAGGTTAAATTATTAAACCCTGAAGCCGTGAAAACGTCTAAGAGAGAAAAGACGTTTTTACGGCTTTATGATAGAGTATGAAATTTTAGAAGATATAACATAGAATTTTAAAAGAAAGGAAAAGATAAAAATGAAAAAGATTTTAGCATTGGCTTTCGTTGCAATGATGAGCATCGGAGCCATGGCGCAGACTGCGCAACAGGTACTTGATAAGACCGCTGCCGTTATTGGCAACAAAGGTGGAGCTAGCGCCAACTTCAAGATGAGCAGCTCTAAGTATGGATCAGCAAGCGGCAGTATTGCCATCAAAGGCAACAAGTTTAACGCCCGTACCCCGCAAGCCATCGTCTGGTTCAACGGCAAGACCCAGTGGACTTATCTAAAGAAAACTAACGAGGTGAATGTCAGCAACCCTACACAGGCTCAGCAGATGTCCATGAACCCTTATACCTTTATTAATATATATAAGACTGGTTATAAGTCAACGCTCAAGACAGCAGGCAGTAACTATGTAGTACATCTCGTTGCCAATAACCAGAAACGTTCTGTAGCCGAAATGTATATCACCATCAACAAAAAGACACATATTCCATCAGTTGTCAAGATGCGACAGGGCAATACCTGGAGTACCATCACGGTAAGTAACTTCAGAGCCAAGAGCGTTTCTAACAGCACATTCAATTTCAACAGCAAGGAATGTCCAGGAGCTGAAGTCATCGACCTGAGATAATCGCCTGAAATATCGTATAAAGTTTATTTTCAAATAAGATTCCCCGCCACAACCCTCCGGTAGCGTGACGGGGAATTACTTTTTCCAAAAGGGTTTTAGTATCAATAATTTCCAAAAGCGAATCATAGGATCTACCTTTTTGCACAACAAATCTTAAAACAACTATGCAATTGTAAAATATTCAAAAATACTTTGGAATTTTTGCAAAAATATTTGGCGGATACAAAAGAATTGCTTATCTTTGCAACAACAAATTATAACAACAAGTAATTATGAAGCAGACAGAAGCCTATCAAAGACTCGTGGAGAAAGGTATCCGACCATCACTCCAGCGTATTGCCATCATGGATTGGCTTATTAATCATCCCACTCATCCAACTATCGAGGATGTGTACAAAGGATTAGCTGAAAGTATCCCAACATTGAGCAAGACAACCGTTTACAATACACTCAGAATGTTGAGTGAGCACAATGCGGCTCAAATGATCACAATCGATGAACATCGCGTGTGTTATGATGGAAATATTAAAAGCCACGTTCACTTCTATTGCAGAAATTGTGGCAAGGTAATTGACTTTTTCGGCGAACCTGCTCCAACAGTGGAACCAGGAAAGGAAATTGAAGGAAACATCGTATTGGAAGAACAGCTCTACTACAGAGGAATCTGTACAGAATGCGCTAAAAAAAGCGTAAAGTCACCTCTCACAGAGACTGTTCACTAATTCAAAAGACAATAATTATACAACAACTTTAAAACAAAAGCATTATGAAGAAAAAGTTTATTTGCACCGTTTGCGGTTACATTTACGAAGGTACAGAAGCACCTGAGAAGTGCCCTATCTGCAAGGCTCCAGCCAGCAAGTTCAAAGAGATGGAAGATGCAGTAGATGACGATATGACATTTGCTACCGTTCACGTTCTCGGTCAGGCATTTAAGGATAGCGTTAATGAAGACGTTATCAAGGGTTTGAAGGACCATTTCAATGGTGAGTGTGGCGAGGTAGGTATGTATCTTGCTATGGCACGCCAGGCAGATCGTGAAGGCTATCCTGAAATTGCAGAGGCTTACAAACGTTATGCCTATGAGGAGGCTGATCACGCTTCTCGTTTTGCAGAACTTCTCGGTGAGGTTTTGGGTGATACCAAGAGCAATCTCGAGGCTCGTATTGCAGCAGAGAAGGGTGCTTGTGAGGATAAGTTCCGCATTGCCAAGCTTGCTAAGGAGCAGGGTTCAGATGCTATCCACGATACCGTTCATGAGATGGCTAAGGATGAAGCCCGCCACTGTGCAGGTTTTGCAGGTCTCTACAAGAGATACTTCAAGTAATTGATTTTAAAAGACGTAACTTTAAAAATTATAATACTATTTAGTATTGTAAGTCAAGAAAACAGGAAAGCCGATTCTTGTATAGTAATATACTTGAATCGGCTTTCTTTATGTGATGATAAATATTGTTACTTTGTTTCAGGAACCAGGAACTTGTCTCCTGTTTGCTTAATAAGTTCCTTGGCATATTTCTCAGGATACCCAGGACGAACTGGGGTTGCACCTAATCCATAAGGAGTCTTCTCGAAACTGCCATCTTTTTTGGTTGGCTTGATAATCATGTCATTATACTTCACTACCATAAACTGGAAGAGCTGTTGCCAACGCGCCAACATCTGCTGTGCCTTCTCAATACCATAATTATTGAGATACTTGACAGCAGCCTGTGGATCCTGTGCATACAGTTCCTGAGCCTTAGCCTCAACACCTGGCTGTGCAGCAAAATAGCTGTTATCCAGACTATCACGAACCTCCTTCAAAGTTGGGAACATCTGGCTGTAACGAGGATAAACCATATTGCTGGTCATATTGCACACCCAGTAAGCATTCTTGAAACTGAAATTCACTGCATCTGCTCCCGGTGTGTTATAACACTCAGGACGAACTGTAGAAGAACAGTAGATTGGTGTGAACGCTACCATATTGGCATCATCATTACCAAACCAAAGAACACCGCCAATCTCTCTAGGCATCCATGAACGCATCTGGCTAACAAAAACAAAACCACTCTGCTGGGTGCTGACCGGTCGTTCGTTGAAGCACTGCTTTCCATCCACCTTAAACATCAATGGAGTTGGCCTGTAAGGCATCTGCCAGATACCACCCCCGATATCAGTGCCATCAGCAACAGAAAGAGGTGTACCCTCATAATGGTCACGCATGCAAGCCTCAACATCAGCAACACTCACCTTCTTGTTTGGAACCACCCAGAGAGGCATATCCTTCGCATTAGGATCCTTGCCCAAAGCCCAATCAAGATAAGGACTCATATCATAGAAATGATTCAAAAGAGCCCAAGCACGAGCATCGCAGAAACGACGTCCTGAGAAATCAGGCTTAGCATATGCCATTTTCCATGAGAAATCAGCATCCTTGCCCTGATACCATCCCTTACTACGAGCAAAAGAAACGACATCCTTGGCATACATCACGTTTTTCTTGTCCTTCATATTGAACTTGCCGATGCGACTCTGGTTAGCATGTGCACAAACTGCATTATCAGGAATACGGAGAGCTACCCAAACCACGCCCTTAGAACCTGGTCCCTTGCCCATCATCTCCATAATCCAAGCTTCGTTCGGATCACAGATGGTAAAGGTCTCGCCTTCTGAATTATAGCCGTAAGTATTGGCGATGGTTGTCATCACTTTGATAGCCTCACGGGCAGTCTTACTACGCTGCAGGGCAACATAAATGAGTGAACCATAGTCCATGATACCTGTAGAATCAGCCATCTCCTCACGTCCACCATAAGTAGTTTCACCGATGGTGACCTGCCATTCATTGATATTGCCAATCACATTATAAGTCTCGGCAGCCTCCGGAATCTCACCATGATATTTATTGGTATCCCAATCGTAAATCTTACGCATCTCGCCCTTAGCATGCTTACCGGCAGGAAAATGACAGAGATTTTGGAACATACCATAGTCATCAGCACTATATGAACACATCACAGATCCATCAACCGATGCTTTTTTCCCTACTATAAAGTTGGTACATGCCTCAGCCTCAGAGACACTGCCCAACATAGCCACAGCCATCAAGGCAGAAGCAAAAATCTTATTCATAAAATATACCTTAATTTATATATACAAAAAGAGAAGAGCATTTGAATTCTTCACTCTTCCCTCTTCATTCTTCACTTATTCGCAAGCCTTGAAACTCATATCCAAGCCCTTCACACTATGTGTCAAGGCACCAACTGAGATGAAATCAACTCCCTGCTCTGCATAATCGCGGATGGTATCGTAAGTGATACCGCCAGAAGACTCAGTCTCATACTTACCTGCGATGATGTCTACTGCCTTCTTAGTATCAGGCACAGAGAAGTTATCGAGCATGATACGATTTACACCACCATGCTTCAATACCTGGTCAAGTTCATCGAAACTGCGAACCTCGATTTCAATCTTTAGGTCGAGGCCCTTCTCCTTCAGATAAGCATGGCAACGGTCGATTGCGTTATCGATACCACCAGCAAAATCGATATGGTTATCTTTCAAGAGAATCATATCAAAAAGACCAATGCGATGGTTCATACCACCACCAATCTTCACAGCCTGCTTCTCCAACATACGGAGACCTGGAGTAGTCTTACGGGTGTCAAGGATATGAGTCTTTGTACCCTCAAGACGCTTTACATACTTAGCAGTCATGGTAGCAATGCCACTCATACGCTGCATGATATTGAGCATCAAACGCTCTGTCTGGAGCAAAGAACGGGTCTTACCCTCTACAATCATTGCAATGTCACCCTTCTTAACATGGGTTCCATCCTGAAGCAACACTTCTACCTTCATGGTAGGATCGAAACGGGCAAATACCTTCTTTGCCATTTCAACACCTGCCAACACACCACCTTCCTTGATAAGCAAGTGGCTCTTACCCATGGCGTCTTCTGGGATACAACACAAAGTTGTGTGGTCGCCATCACCGATATCCTCAGCAAATGCCAAGTCTATCAACTTGTCTTCTAATTGATCTACGCTTAACATATTATTAATGTTTATGTTTAATGTTTATTGATTACTTTTCCGTTCCACAGGGCACGAAGGATGCCTTCCTCATCGCGTTCCACCCGGATTTCGCCGCCTAACCATTCGGTCATCGGCAACTCCTCGCGAAACTCGAAGTAGTTCACCACCCTGCCCTCTTGTATTTCTACCACAGCCTGCTGCAATATCGAGCCATCCGGCAATATCACCAGATGGGCTCCGCATCTCCTCATTTCAGCCATATCTTAAACATCCAGACTAATTACTCGTCATCTGAATAGGTTTATCAGGCATAGAAACCGGTGCACTGGTCGGAGGCGCCAAAGCTCCATCCGGACGCGCTGGAACACTCGGACCTGGTATACGGGTCTTACGAGCAGTATCTACTTTTGCCGAATCAGAAGATGCTGCAGAAGAAGAAACCGGTGCCACCTTTTTAGGATGCATACGGATGAGACGAATCTTATTGACAAACATCAGTTTAAGAGTCGTCAAAGAACCGGCATCAGAACTGAAGCCACCCTCATTCAACATAAAGTACCCCTTTATACATTTGATTCCAAGGCTATCATTATCAGCGAGTTCTACACTATAGTGCTGAGCACTCTGAATATGAATTACAGTCTGTGCCACACTATCGTTCTTGAACTGAACAGCCAGCAAAGCGATACCATCACGCATACCATCCTGGAAGATAAACTGCGATTCGAAATCAAGACGGAACCGGTCACCCTTATGGAAAGCAGTATCAGCTTCAATTTTAAAACTGCGACTGTTGAAGCCCTCATCAGGCGAGAATACCATCGAAGTAGCATCCTTCCAGATATTGGCAGTATCGCCAACAGCAGTAAGATTGTCAAAATCACTATTTCCTGTACTGTTTCCACCCAATGCAACCACCTCTTTATCCAATCTTTCAGCCAAATCCTTATACACATCATGCAGCAATTCTGTATGGCGCATATAATAAACCATCGAACTGTCGAAGTCTGCCGAGGTGACATCATGTTTCTTCAGTACAGCCTCGCGATAAGCCAGACTATTCTTCTCACTACCACCGTCTTCGTTCTGCGCCATAGCAAGAGCGATGTGATAATCGAAGAGAATATCCGTCATCTTTCCTTTAGAGAGCACATCTCTTGGCAGCGAAGGCTTGCAAGAAGCGAAGGCTGCACAAAAGGTTACTATCCAACAGAGATAAAGAAAAGCTTTCTTCATGATTACTTGTCCTCCTTATTTTCTTGAGATTGAGACTTTATCTTTTCTTCAGCAGTTTCAATAAAAGAAGAATCTTTAACCTTCTTCTCCTTATCACCACCTCCGAGAGCTTCCAGTTCTTTTCTACAGAAAAGCAAGAGAGAAATGATGCCGACTGATACACAGGAATCTGCAAAATTGAATACAGGATCGAAGAATGTACCATGCTGTCCACCCCAGAAAGGGAACCATTCAGGCCATGTATATGTGAAGAACGGAAAGCGGAACATATCAACCACCTTGCCCATGAGCACGGGTGCATACCCCTCGCCGAAAGGCACAAGATAAGATACATAATAAGGTGAAGCACCGGTAAAGATAAGTCCGTAGAAGATGGAATCAATCATATTGCCGATTGCACCCGTCAGAACCAGCGCCACCAAAATGATGTATAACAAGCGATAGGTACCACGCTTAATGATGCGATGCAGATAAATGCTCAACACACAGATGGCTACCAGGCGCAACAGACTTAGCCAGAACTTGCCGATAAACGACATACCCCAAGCCATTCCGTTGTTCTCTACAAATTCGATATAAAACCAATCAGTAACACGAACAGACTCGCCAAGGCAAAAATGGGTCTTGATGTACACCTTGATAATCTGATCGATAACAAGAAGCACAACCACCATTGCCGTGACGAGCCATCCGTATTTAATTTTACTTGTTTTCTCCATTTATTACTTTTTTCTAGCCTCCTTAGAAGCTACACTCAAAGTGGCATGAGGTACAGCACGCAAACGCTCCTTAGGAATCAACTCACCTGTTTCGCGGTCAATACCATAGGTCTTGTTCTGGATACGAACCAAAGCTGCTTCCAATCCCTTGATGAACTTCTGCTGACGCTGGGCCATCTGGATGATTTCTTCCTTGCTTTGTGCTTCACTACCCTCCTCAAGAGCCTTGTAGGTTGGTGATGTATCTACCACATCATTACTGTCTGAGTGGTTCAGCTGAGCCATGCAATCATGATAAGTCTGCTTTGCCACCTTCAATTTCTCATCAATAATAGCGCGGAACTCCTCGAGCTCCTGATCGCTATAACGTAGTTTTTCGTTAGCCATAGATGTTATCTATTATGTTATTTGTTAATGTTTTTAGGAAATAAGGGCTAGAAAGTTAGAAGCAAGCAGTTTGGAAATGCTCCTAACTTCTAACTCCTAACTCCTAACTATTTAATTCTTCTCTACGAGAATGTTCAACTTAAAGTCATCAAACTCGGTCTCAACACCTGCGTTGTCACCGATTTCGATGCTGTCTGCTAATACCTGACCCTTGATGTAGTCGGCGAATGACTCGATGGCTGCGTTGGTCTCCTCATTAGGAGCCACAGTTACGTTGATGCGGTCGGTAATCTCCAGACCTGTCTCCTTGCGGAGGTTCTGGATACGGTTGATCAACTCACGAGCCATACCCTCCTTCTTCAATTCTGGGGTCAACTCTACCTCAAGCGCTACGGTCAGATTGCCCTCGTTAGATACGAGCCATCCTGGAATATCCTCAGAGATAATCTCCACGTCGGCTACCTCTACCACGGCTTCCTGTCCGTCGATATTCAATGTGATGTTGCCTGCCTTCTCAAAAGCTGCAATCTGGTCCTGATCGAGCGCTGACATCTGGGCAGCAACACCCTTCATCAGCTTGCCGAACTTCTTACCCATCACTCTAAAGTTACACTTCACCTTCTTTACGAGAATACCCTGACCCTCAATGAAGTTAACCTCCTTCACGTTCACCTCGTTCTTCAACAGTCCTGCTACTGCCTCGATGTGTGCCTTCTGTACATCATCTACTGCAGGAATCATGATCTGCTGGAGTGGCTGACGCACCTTGATGTTCACCTTGCGGCGCAAAGCCAATACCATAGAAGTAATCTTCTGGGCGATGGCCATACGCTCCTCCAGGTCGGCATCGATAGCAGCCTCATCAGCTACAGGGAACTTATCGAGATGTACGCTCTCCAACTCGCCGCCCAAGTCGTGATACAACTCGTCTGCATAGAATGGAGCGAATGGTGCCAGCAGCTTAGCCACTGTCATCAGGCAGGTATAGAGAGTCTGGTAAGCACTCAGCTTATCCTCGCTCATCTCCTTACCCCAGAAACGTTTACGGTTCAGACGAACGTACCAGTTAGAGAGGTCATCGTTGACGAAAGCATCGATGAGACGGCCTGCGCGGGTTGGATCATAGCCAGCCAACTCTCTGTCAACGCCCTTGATGAGGGTATTGAGTGAAGAGAGAATCCAGCGGTCAATCTCTGGGCGCTTCTCGAATGGCACCTGAGCAGTCTCTGCATCGAAACTATCTACATTAGCATAGAGGGCGAAGAAGCTGTAGGTATTATATAAGGTACCGAAGAACTTACGACGGGTCTCGTCCACACCATTAGGGTCGAACTTGAGGTTGTCCCAAGGCTCGCTGTTGGTCATCATATAGAAACGAACAGGATCGGCACCATACTTGTCAATCATCTCGAATGGGTTAGTCACGTTACCCACGTGCTTACTCATCTTGTTACCCTTGGCATCGAGAACGAGACCAGAAGAGATTACGTTCTTGAAGGCTACGCTATCGAATACCATGGTAGCGATGGCGTGCAGAGTGAAGAACCATCCACGGGTCTGATCCACGCCCTCATTGATGAAGTCGGCTGGATAGAACTTAGGAGGAATAGCATATCCCTCGTAGGTGCTGTGGATGAGTGCATCGCGGTCTGCCTCTGTGCCACGGGCCATCTCACCCTCGAATGGGTAGTGGAGCTGGGCGTAAGGCATTGAACCTGAATCGAACCAAACGTCGATGAGGTCGCTCTCACGATACATTGGCTTGCCCTCCTCGTTAACCAATACAATCTTGTCAACGTATGGACGGTGGAGGTCAATCTTATCATAGTTCTCCTGACTATAGTCGCCAGGAACGAAACCATTCTCCTTCAATGGGTTGCTCTGCATGATACCGGCAGCCACAGACTTCTCGATTTCAGCATAGAGTTCCTCAAGGCTGCCGATGCACTTCTCGCCACGGTTCTCGTCACGCCAGATTGGCAATGGAGTACCCCAGAAGCGGGAACGTGAAAGGTTCCAGTCGTTCAGGTTCTCGAGCCAGTTGCCGAAACGGCCTGTACCGGTGCTCTCAGGCTGCCAGTTGATGGTCTTGTTGAGTTCTACCATGCGCTCCTTGCGGGCTGTATCCTTGATAAACCAGCTATCCAATGGATAATAGAGGATAGGCTTGTCGGTACGCCAACAGTGAGGATAGTTGTGCACGTGCTTCTCGCTCTTGAAAGCCTTGCCCTCCTGCTTCAACTCGTAGCAGAGTACGATGTTCAGGTCTTCAGCCTTATCAGAAGCCTTCTTGTCCCAGACGCCATCCACATTAAACTGTGGGTCGTAGGCATTCTTCACGTAGCCGCCTGCGTGATGAGCATATGCCTCCTTGTTGACGCAAGCGTTCACGAAGTTGGCATCGAGGTCTTCGATGAGATAGAACTTACCCTGGAGGTCAACCATTGGGCGGGTCTCGCCCTTCTTATTAATAAGGTAGAGAGCTGGGATGTTGGCATCCTTAGCCACCTTGGCATCATCGGCACCGAATGTAGGAGCGATGTGAACGATACCTGTACCGTCATCGGTAGTAACGTAGTCGCCGAGGATTACGCGGAAAGCCTCACTCTCCATCTCGACGAACTGATCGCGACCATCCTCAGAAGCGAACACCTTCTCAGGATGAGCAGCAGCATATTCTGTTACGAAAGCCGGTGCGAAGAGATCAACCTTCTCGCATGGCTTTACCCATGGCAGGAGCTGCTCGTAGTGCATGCCTTCGAGGTCGGTACCCTTCATGTGGTCGACAATGCGCCAAGGGCACTGCTTCTTCTCCTTGTCGAATGGCAGGAGATCGCCTTCCTTGCACTCCTGGTCTGCCTTCAGATATGAACCAACCAGAGCCTCAGCCATCACGAGTGTCATAGGCTCGCCATTGTAGAGGTTGTAGGTCTCGATGGCCACATAGTCAATCTTAGGACCCACACAGAGAGCCACGTTTGATGGCAGAGTCCAAGGTGTAGTGGTCCATGCGATGAAGTATGGCTTGCCCCACTTGGTCCACTCAGCCTTAGGATCCTTGATGAGGAACTGGGCTGTGGTGGTGAGGTCCTTAACATCGCGATAGCAGCCAGGCTGGTTCAACTCGTGAGAGCTCAAGCCTGTACCTGCACCTGGAGAGTATGGCTGGATGGTGTAACCCTTGTAGAGCAGCCCCTTGTTGTAGAGCTGCTTGAGGAGCCACCAGAGAGTCTCGATGTACTTGTTATCGTATGTGATATAAGGATGATCAAGATCTACGAAGTAACCCATCTTCTCGGTCAACTCGCGCCACTCAGCGGTGAACTTCATCACGTTCTCGCGGCACTTGTGGTTGTAATCCTCTGTAGAGATATACTTCTCTGAAGCCTTGTTGTCAATATCCTTCTTGGTGATGCCGAGTTCCTTCTCGACACCGAGTTCAACAGGGAGTCCGTGGGTATCCCATCCCGCCTTGCGGTGAACCTGGAACCCCTTCATGGTCTTGTATCTGTTGAATGTATCCTTGATACTACGTGCCAACACGTGGTGAATACCCGGGTGGCCATTAGCTGATGGAGGTCCCTCGAAGAAGATAAACTGAGGGCAGCCTTCACGCTCGTCGATAGACTTGTGGAAGATATCATTCTTCTCCCACGCTGCGAGTACGTCATTGTTGGTCTGTGTAAGATTCAGACCATTATGCTCGGCAAATTTCTTAGCCATATTATCTATTTATTTTTTATATTGTTTTTACTTTTGGGCGCAAAGTTACAAAAAAAAAAGGTTTTACCCAAAATCTTTAATATATTTTCTACTTATATATACAAAAAAGACTCCTAAATGGCTGAAAATTTGTTCTATTCAAGCCATTTAGGAGTACTTAAACCTAAAATAAATGAAATATGATAAACTAAATGTTTCTAAAAGTAATGGCGGCTAACCATTGGCTACTTGATAACAAACTTCTTGCCATTGCAGATGTACATACCTGGAGCCAGAACGTATTCTGCATCAGAAACCTTGTTCACTTCGGCAACCTTCTGACCGTTGATAGAGTAAATCTTCAACTTAGCAGGAGCCTTCTTGCTACCTACCTGGCTGATACCTGTTGAGATAGACTCGTTGGTCTTACCGTCACGGTTATAAACTGCACCGTTTTCGAATTTCAAGTCCTTTGTCTGCTGCCCACTGCCGTTGTTGAAGATGATCATAGTAGGAGCAGTTGTCAAATCGCCATCATACTTCCACATCCAAACATCAAGACCATTCTTCTTCATGTTAGTCTTGGTACAGCTTACACCTGGCCAGTTACCACCGGTAAAGTTGTCTGTACCATTCCAAGCCCAGCAATCTACCTGACTCCAGTCTGAAGGAGCGAGGAAGTAAGCGAAGATACCTGTTGGAGTAGGAATAACTACCTCTTTAATCTTGTTGAAGGTTGCAGAACCAGTCTTGGTTTCGTTATCTGCATTGGTTGCACTCCAAGTTACAGTCTTGCTCTCGCCTTCCATCATGTCAGCACCGAGTGTGAATGTAGCAGCCTTACCAGGGGTAAGAGCCACCTGCTCACCATTACCGATCTTGTACCAACCGCTCTTGGCATTGTTGCTCAATGTGGCTGTTACAGTGACAGTCTTCTCGAAGTCACCACCGTTAGGGCTCAAAGTAACCTTGGCAGCAGTATTGACAGGAGCGTCAATCTTCTGAGCATTTGCACCGCCGTCATACTTCAGGTAGATATCACCTGTGATACCAGAGATTTCACCAGACTGTGCACCGCTATTATTATTCAAGATGATATTGAAGTTATCTACGCCATCAAAAGCGTAAGTCCAGTACTTTTCGCCATTGATTTCTTCAGACTCTGTCATCTTTGTACCAGGCCAATCGCCTGTCAATTTCTTAACAGAAGAACCTTTTGACCAAGCATAGATAAAAGGAGCATTTTCTGCCTGTACGTAAACCATGATAGTAGCATTAGGGTCCACCTTCTTGAAGGTCAAGCTACCGCTCTTTACTTTACCGTCCTGGGCCTCTGCGCTCCACTCAATAGTCTTGGTGTCGCCAAAGTTCATACCTTCGCCTATGGTAAGGTTCTCACTCACACCAGGAGTCAAGTTCACCTTATCCTGACCTTGTATCTGATACCAACCAGACTTAGCGTCTTCAGAGAGAGTAACTGTCAGGTTAATAGTCTCAGTACGGAATGATCCACCTGCCTGTGAGAATAAAACGCTTGCTGGCTGAATAGGGCCCTGCTCGTTCCAAATTGTACCAGCCTCTTCATTACCATCATAAGCCTGACCGTCCAGAGACTTAGCTGTAGTATCGTAGATGAAAGCACCATCCTCACCGATCTTGCCATCCTTCCAGTCCTTTACGAGAACACGGAGCTGACCCTGAGTAGAAGGAGCTTCTACTTCAATAGTAGAACCTGTATATGTCTTACCAGTTACCACGTCGGTATAAGTACCAGCTGGGCAATCTGTGAAGGTAGCACCACCATTGAGGGCTACGAGCGCATAGCAATCCTTAGTAGCACGCTTGAAAGCGATACCATTCTTACCTGTTGCCTTACAACCATCTGTTGTCCACTGACCCTTACGGAGAGCAGGAACAGCCTGACGAATCTTGTTCAAACGGATGAGGTGCTGAGCTACATCGTGATTCAAAGAAGCAGCTACGTTACCTGTAGCCTTATACTCACCGAAGTCTGTTGCTGTTACATCACCTGTGATATAACCACCGAAGTAAGCACGACCAGTTTCTGAAAGAGGACCGTTAGGACCTGGGTCGATTCTTACACCACGACGGAAACCAACCTCAGAACCATAGTAGATACATGGAATACCACGGAAGGTAAACAAGAGAGAGAGGTTCTCAGCCCACTGAGCATCTGTACCACCGAAACGGTTGAGATCGTTAGGGCCTGGACTGTAGTCATGGCTGTCAATATATACTACATTGTATGTAGCGTCATTATAGAGTTCGTCTTCCGCTGAAAGACGGAATGCATCTTTAGCTGTATTGTAGCTATAGTGCATTGGGAAGTCGATGACATTAAAACCACTTGCCTCAGAATAGTCTGGCTCATGCCATGCACCATTGATCATCTTAGCATTTTCGCTCTTCTTGTCACCAAATGTTTCCTTACCGCAGAGTGCCTGAGGACCGATAGGTCCAGAACCCTCTGGCAATACCTGACTGTCCCAGAAGCTTTGGCTTCCATCCCACAGGTTCATCAAAGACTCATCAGACTTCCATGTATAGAAGTAGCAAGAAAGATTGGCCTGACCTCTATAGGTTGCTTCGTGACCACGGGTACAAACCTCACCATACATAAAGAAAGGAGCCTTGTTCAATCGCTTATTCTCGTACTGCTTACCGAGGGCAGCAAACTGTGGAACGAACTGATGGTTGAAAGTGAGTCGTGAGATGTGACCGGAGGTATCGATACGGAAACCATCCACACCCATCTTGATGAACTGACCATAGCAATCTACGAGATACTTAGCTACCTCGTCGTTCTCTGTATTGAGGTCAACACAGTCACCAGCAATCTGACCCCACCAACGGGATGGATCATCCCAACCGAACTGGCCGTAATGGTGCCAGTAGTTGTGAATATCACGGTTCTGACCGTCCATATTCTTCATCATGGTAAGACGACGATGGTATTGATCTTTTGGAAGGATGGTCAGGTAGTCACTACCCAAAGTTTCTGTAGGGGTCATACAAGCATCGATGTAAGCTTGGTTGCGAAGTTGTGTATCACGATCGAACAGCTTGCAGAGCTTCTCCTCACCGAAGTTACCGGTGTGGTTGAGCACTATGTCAAGAATGATCTTGATACCCTTGGCGTGAGCCTTGTCGATGAGTTCCTGGAACATCACGTCACCGCTCTTACCATCACTGCTCTGATAGCGGCAGTCAACATGCTGGAAATCCATAGCATGATAGCCGTGGTAGTCATAACCGGATGCGTTCTGTACGACAGGAGTGATCCAGATGGCAGTGAAACCAAGCGCCTTGATGTAGTCGAGCTTGTCAATCACGCCCTGGAAGTCGCCTCGCCAGCAAGGGTCTTTTGTTTCAATCTGCGCTGCCTGGTTGTCCCAGCAGAGCACATTGTTTTTAGGATCTCCATCGTAAAAACGCGTGGTGATCATGAAGTAAATACTTTCGTCTCGGAAGTCAGTACGATCGTTGGTAAACGTTTCCGTTGCCATCGTCTGCATAGAGACCAACATGAGCATAAGAACCGCCCATAATTTTGCGGCAAGTTTTTTCATAATGAAATTGTTAAGTTTAAAATTGAATAGTTGAATAATTACACCGCAAAATTACGAATTCTTTTATAAATACTATAAAACAATTCACTTTTCTATTGTTTTTCCTGTGCAATCGATTTCGCAACAACAAAGAAAAAGAGGCTGAATTTCACAAAACGGACATTTGCAAAAATCAGCCTCATTCAGAGGATATTATGTACATAAACTGCTAACCCATGGGGACAAACTCACACTACCCGCTTACAGAGCAGGCGAAGTGCTTGTTTAAGTCCTAAAGTAGAGGTAATTTATTTGATAACAAACTTCTTGCCATTGCAGATATACATACCTGGAGCCAGAACGTATTCTGCATCAGAAACCTTGTTTACTTCGGCTACCTTCACACCATTGATAGAGTAAATCTTCAACTTAGCAGGAGCCTTCTTGCTACCTACCTGGTTGATACCTGTTGAGATAGACTCATTGGTCTTACCATCACGGTTATAAACTGCACCGTTTTCGAAAACCAAATCGTTTGTCTGCTGACCACCGCCGTTGTTGAAGATGATATTGGTAGGAGCAGTTGTCAAATCGCCATCATACTTCCACATCCAGACATCCAAACCATTCTTCTTCACACCGATCTTGGTACATGCTACACCAGGCCAACCACCAGCATATTCCACAGGACCATCACTCCAAGCGTAAGCATGAATATTACTCCAGTCTGAAGGAGCGAGGAAGTAAGCGAAGATACCTGTTGGAGTAGGAATAACTACCTCTTTCATCTTGTTGAAGGTTGCAGAACCTGTCTTGGTTTCGTTATCTGCACTGGTTGCACTCCAAGTTACAGTCTTGCTCTCGCCTTCCATCATGTCAGCACCGAGAGTGAAGGTAGCAGCCTTACCAGGAACAAGAGCCACCTGCTCACCATCGCCGATCTTATACCAACCGCTCTTGGCATTGTTGCTGAGGGTTGCTGTTACAGTAATAGTCTTCTGGAAGTCACCACCATTAGGACTCAAAGTAACCTTGGCAGCAGTATTGACAGGAGCGTCAATCTTCTTGGCACTTGTACCACCATCATACTCCAAGTAGATATCACCTGTGATACCTTCAAACTTACCCGACTGAGCACCGTTACCATTATTCAATATGACATTGAAACTCTCAACGTCATCAAAAGAGTAAGTCCAGTATTTAGCACCATCGATTTCCTCTGGGCCGTTCATTACCTTACCAGGCCATGCACCAGTCAAATCCTTGCCGTCAGTACCTGTTGTCCAAGCGTGGATATAAGGAGCTTTTTCTGCCTTTACTGTTACCGTAATAGAAGCATTAGGATCTACCTTGGTATAAGTAACCTTACCTGTCTTCTCCTTGCCCTCAGAGCTTGTTGCACTCCAAGTCACAGTCTTGGTGTCCTTGAAGTTCATGTCTTCACCGATAGTGAAGGTGGCAGCCTCACCAGGAGTCAAATCTACCTTGTCCTGACCCTCTATCTGGTACCAACCAGACTTAGCGTCTTCAGAGAGTGTTGCGGTAACAGTTACCGTATTGGTGCGGAAACTTCCACCAGCTGGAGAAAGAGAAACGCTTACTGGCGGAAGAGGAGCCTCGTCAACCCAAGTTGTACCAGCCTCTTCATTACCATCATAAGTCTGGCCACCCTTATGCTGAGCAGCAGTTTCGTAGATGAAAGCACCATCGTCAATGAGCTTTCCGCCCTTCCAGTCTTTCACGAGAACGCGAACCTGACCCTGATTGTTAGGAGCATCAACGGTGATAGTAGAACCTGTGTAAGTCTTACCTGTTACCAGGTCTGTGTAAGTACCAGCTGGGCAATCTGTGAAAGTAGCACCACCATTGAGGGCTACAAGTGCATAACTGTCCTTATAAGCACGCTTGAAAGCGATACCACCATTGGCCTTACAACCCTCGTCTGTCCACTGACCCTTACGGAGAGCAGGAACAGCCTGACGAATCTTGTTCAGACGGATGAGGTGCTGAGCCAAATCATGATTCAATGAGGCAGCCACATTACCAGAAGCCTTGTATTCACCGAAGTCTGATGCTTCTACATCACCTGTGATATAACCACCGAAGTAAGCACGACCAGTGTTAGAAAGAGGACCATTAGGACCTTTGTCAATCACAGAACCACGACGGAAACCTACCTCAGAACCATAATAGAGACATGGGATTCCACGGAAGGTAAACATCAGAGAGAGATTCTCTGCCCACTGAGCATCACTACCATCGAAACGGATACCATCACTTGGCTGAGGACCGTAGTCATGACTGTCTACATATACCACATTGAAAGTAGCATCATTGTATTTCATATCACCAGACTTAGCCAAGCCGTATGCACTTCCTGCATTAGAGAAGTTGTAGTGCAATGGGAAGTCGATTACATTGAAACCGCTTGACTGAGAATAGTCTGGCTCATGCCATGCACCATTCAGCATAAAGGTATTATTGCTTTCAGGAGAATTCGCATTATCTTTCTCGCAGAGAGGCATCAGCTTAGCATCATAACCTGTACCACTGTCATAGATTTCCTGAGTGTCCCAGTATGACTGGCTGCCATCAAAGCCATCCATCAGTTCCTTTGGAGCCTTCCATGTATAATAATAAGGTGAAAGGTTGTCCTGACCACGGTACTGCACACTACCGAAACGGGCACAAACCTCACCATACATGAAGAAAGGAGCCTTGTTCAATCGCTTGTCCTCGTACTGCTTACCGAGGGCAGCAAACTGAGGAATGAACTGCTTGCAGAAGGTAAGACGTGAGATGTGACCGGATGTATCAATACGGAAACCATCGACACCCATCTTGATGAAATTGCCATAGCATTTGACAAGATATTCAGCCACTGTATTATTCTCAGTATTGAGGTCCACACAGTCACCTGCAATCTGAGCCCACCAACGATTAGGTAAGTCCCAGTTGAAGTTACCGAAATGGTGCCAGTAGTTGTGTGGATCATGATTCTGACCATCGGTATTCTTCATCATGGCAAGACGACGCTGATACTGATAACCAGGCTGAAGACTTGGATAGTCACTACCCAATGTTTCGAAATTAGGAATCATACAAGCATTGATGTCTGCCTGGTTACGAAGACGAGTATCACGGTCGAACTCCTTGCAAAAATGCTCCTCACCGAAGTTACCGGTGTGGTTGAGCACGATGTCAAGAATGATCTTGATACCCTTTTTGTGAGCTTTGTCGATGAGTTCCTGGAACATCACGTCACCGCTCTTTTTGCCGTCACCGCTCTGATAACGGCAATCTACCTTGGAGAAATCCGAAGCATGATAGCCGTGGTAGTCATAACCGGATGCATTCTGTACGACAGGAGTAATCCAGATGGCAGTGAAACCTAACGCCTTGATGTAGTCGAGCTTATCGATGACACCCTGGAAGTCACCTCGCCAACAAGGGTCCTTGGTACTCTTCTGTGCTTCCTGGTTGTCCCAGCAGAGCACATTGTTACTTGGATCACCATCGTAGAAACGAGTGGTCATCATGAAATAGATACTTTCGTCTCGGAAGTCAGTACGATTCGATGTAAACACATCGGTAGCCATCGACTGCAAGGAGACCAACATGAGCATAAGAACCGCCCATAATTTTGCGGCAAGTTTTTTCATAATGAAATTGTTAAGTTTAAAATTGAATAGTTGAATAATTACACCGCAAAATTACGAATTCTTTTTATTAATACTATAAAACAATTCACTTTTCTATTGTTTTTCCTGTGCAATCGATTTCGCAACAACAAAGAAAAAGAGGCTGAATTTCACAAAACGAATATTTGCAAAATCAGCCTCATTCAGAGTATATTATATACATAAACTACTAACCGCATGAGGACAAACTCACACTACCCGCTTACAGAGCAGGCGAAGTGCTTGTTTTAGTCCCAAAGTAGCGGTAAATTTATTTGATAACAAACTTCTTGCCATTGCAGATATACATACCTGGAGCCAGAACATATTCTGCATCAGAAACCTTGTTCACTTCAGCTACCTTCACACCGTTGATAGAATAGATCTTCAACTTAGTTGTCTTCTGGACTGTTGTAGCCTGACTGATACCTGTAACAACTTCGTTGGTCTTACCATCACGGTTATAGACTGCACCGTTTACGAAATCCAAGTCTTTTGTCTGCTGACCATTACCGCCATTATTAAAGATAATCTTGGTAGGAGTACTTGTCAAGTCGCCATCATACTTCCACATCCAGACATCCATACCATTCTTCTTCTCACCAGTCTTGGTACAAGCTACACCTGGCCAGTTGCCACCGGTAAAGTTATCTGTATCATTCCAAGCCCAGCAGTCAACCTGACTCCAATCTGAAGGAGCGAGGAAGTAAGCGAAGATACCTGATGGTGTAGGAATAACTACCTCTTTGATCTTGTTGAAGGTAGCAGTACCAGTCTTAGCCTTATCCTCTGCATTAGTTGCGCTCCAAGTTACAGTCTTGCTCTCGCCTTCCATCATGTCAGCACCGAGAGTGAAGGTAACTGGCTTACCAGGAGTCAGATTAACCTGCTCGCCATCGCCAATCTTATACCAACCGCTCTTGGCATTGTCGCTGAGGGTTGCTGTTACAGTAATAGTCTTCTCGAAGTCACCACCGTTAGGACTCAAAGTAACCTTGGCTGTTGTGTTGACAGGAGCATCGAGCGTCTTGACACTTGAACCACCATCGTATTCCAAGTAGATATCGCCTGTGATACCAGTGATGTCACTTGACTGCTTGTCATTACCATTATTCAGAATCACATTGAAGCTCTCTACTCCATCGAAAGTCTTGTACCAGTAGTTGACACCACCAATCTCTTCAGGACCATCCATAGTCCTACCGTGCCATGCACCTGTCAACTCCTTAGCTGGAGTACCAGGAACCCAAGCATAGATAGTTGGAGCCTTGTCTGCCTTTACATATACGGTGATAGATGCGTTAGGGTCTACCTTGGTGAAGGATACAGAACCATTCTTCTCACTCTTGTCGTTCTTAGCATACCATGTTACAGTCTTGCTCTGCTTGAAGTTCATGTTTTCACCGATAGTGAATGTCTTGTTCTCGCCAGGAGCCAACTCAACCTTGTCCTGACCTTCAACCTGGAACCAACCTGAAGTTGCCTTACCGCTAAGACTTACCTCTACAGTAACAGTATTGGTGCGGAATGTACCACCAGCCTGAGAAAACTTCAAACCAAACTCATTAGTCTGTGGCTCAACCCAAGTTGTACCATCTTCCTCATGACCATCGTAAGCCTGTTCAGCCTCTGACTTAGACTTAGGAGTCTCATTATAGATGAAAGGACCATCCTCACCTATCTGACCGCCCTTCCAGTCCTTCACGAGAACACGGAGCTGACCCTGAGTAGCAGGAGCATCAACGGTAATAGTAGAACCTGTGTAAGTCTTGCCTGTTACCACGTCGGTATAAGTACCATCAGGGCAATCGGTGAATGTTGCACCACCATTGATGGCTACGAGTGCATAGCTGTCATTCTTATAAGCACGCTTGAAGGCGATACCGCCATCAGCAGGAGTACAACCATCGTCAGTCCACTGACCCTTACGCAAAGCAGGAACAGCCTGACGAATCTTGTTCAGACGGATGAGGTGCTGAGCGACATCATGATTCAATGTAGCAGCCACATTGCCTGTAGCTGTGTAGTCACCGAAATCGTTGGCTTCTACATCACCAGTGAGGTAACCACCGAAGTAAGCACGACCAGTTTCTGAAAGAGGACCGTGAGGACCTCTGTCAATCGGAGCACCGCGACGGAAACCAACCTCAGAACCATAATAGAGACATGGAATACCACGGAAGGTAAACATCAGAGAGAGATTCTCTGCCCACTGAGCATCATCACCAGAGAAACGGAATTGGTCGTTGGTTTGCTGAGGACCGTAGTCGTGGCTGTCTACATATACAACATTATAAGTAGCATCATTATATCTCTTGTCACCTGACTTTGCCAAACCGTATGCGGCGGCAGCATTACCGAAGTTGTAGTGCAATGGGAAGTCGATCACATGGAAACCGCTTGCCTGAGAATAGTCTGGCTCATGCCACTTACCATTCACCATAAAGGTATTGTCGCTTGTTGGTGTTGGGGCATTGTCTGACTCACAGAGAGCCATCTGATGGTCATCCACACCTGTACCGCCATTGGCTTTATCAAAGAGTACCTGTGTATCCCAGTAAGACTGGCTGCCATCCCATTTGTCGAGCAAGTCCTGTGGAGCCTGCCATGTGTAATAATAGCAAGAGAGGTTATCCTGACCACGGTAAGTGACATCACTGTAACGGGCGCAAACCTCACCATACATGAAGAAAGGTGCCTGGTTCAATCGCTTTTCCTTATACTGCTCACCAAGAGCTGTAAACTGAGGAATAAACTGCTTGCAGAAGGTAAGACGTGAGATGTGACCGGAAGTATCGATACGGAATCCATCGACACCCATCTTGATAAAGCTGCCATAGCACTTCACGAGATAATCTGCCACATAGTCGTTCTCGGTGTTCAGATCCACGCAGTCACCTGCAATCTGAGCCCACCAGCGGTTAGGAAAGTCCCAGTTAAAGTCACCAAAGTGGTGCCAGTAGTTGTGAACATCCTGGTTCTTGCCACGTATGTTCTTCATCAAGGCAAGACGACGCTGATACTGCTCATAAGCGACACTTGTAAGATAGTCGGACCCCAACTTCTCCTCATTAGGAATCATACAGGCATCGATGAGTGCCTGAGTAGCCAAGTCGGTATCACGGTCGAACTCCTTGCAGAGTGTCTGCTCACCGAAGTTACCGGTGTGGTTGAGCACGACGTCGAGGATGATCTTGATACCCTTTTTATGTGCCTTATCAATGAGTTCCTGGAACATGGCGTCACCGTCCTTGCTACCATCGCTGCTCTGATAACGGCAGTCAACATGCTGGAAATCCATGGCATGATAACCATGGTAATCATAACCGGAAGCGTTCTGCACTACTGGTGTAATCCAGATGGCTGTAAAACCCAATGCCTTGATGTAGTCGAGCTTGTCGATGACACCCTGGAAGTCGCCTCGCCAGCAAGGGTCTTTTGTTTCAATCTGCGCTGACTGGTTGTCCCAGCAGAGCACATTGTTTCCTGTGTCACCATCGTAGAAACGCGTGGTCATCATAAAATAGATACTTTCGTCTCGGAAATCAGTACGATTGCTAGTAAACGTGTCTGTAGCCATCGTCTGCATGGAGACCAACATGAGCATTAAAACTGCCCATAATTTTGCGGCAAGTTTCTTCATAATGAAATTGTTAAGTTAAAATTGAATAGTTGAATTGTCTGCCGCAAAATTACAAACTATTTCTATCCGCCCAACAAGATTTTCTACTTTTCTGCCGATATTTTTGTGCAATCGATTTCACAAATATTAAGAAAAAGAGGCTGGATTCTGTAAACCAAATATTTACAAAATCCAGCCTCTTCAAAGTGTATATTATTTATATAACGGGCGCGCCAAAAAGCAGAAAAAATTGTACTTTTGGTTTGTCCGAAATCATTTTCAGAGGTTTTCTGCCTCTTGCAACCAGATGGTTGAAGCAGCATCACTAGGCATGCGCCAGTCGCCACGAGGACTAAGGCTTACGCTACCCACTTTCGGTCCGTCAGGCAGACAGCTGCGCTTGAACTGCTGATTGAAGAAACGGCGCACGAAGGTCTTCAGCCACTTCTTGATGGTTTCCTCATCATAGCAGTCAGGATCGTTGTCGCTGATCTTCACGCGTTCCAGTTCGGAGTCAATAAATGCCTTCTTTGCCAACATGTAAATCTTGGCAGGACGGAAACCGAAACGCAGGAAATAGTAGAGGAAGAAATCATGAAGTTCGTATGGTCCCACCAAATCTTCCGTCTTCTGCTTGATATTTCCATTCTCATCTGCCGGAATCAACTCTGGACTGATAGGAGTATCGATGATATCACGAAGAGTGATGCGGCTCTGTTCGTCTACCCCACTCTCTGCTACATGATTTACGAGATGACGGATCAGGGTCTTAGGAATGCTGGCATTCACGCCATACATGCTCATGTGGTCACCATTATAGGTAGCCCATCCTAATGCCAACTCTGAAAGGTCGCCGGTACCGATAACCATACCACCCATCTTATTGGCTAAATCCATCAGAATCTGGGTACGTTCACGAGCCTGGGAATTCTCGTAAGTCACATCATGCACACTGGCATCCTGACCGATGTCCTCAAAGTGCTGGGTTACAGCCTTGGCGATGCTGATTTCCTTAATGGTAATACCAAGACTCTGCATCAGCGAGATAGCATTATTGTAGGTTCTGTCTGTGGTTCCGAATCCCGGCATAGTGACACCTACGATACCCTTTCGGTTCATTTTGAGTTTATCAAAAGCTTTTACACAAACGAGTAAGGCCAGCGTAGAATCCAAACCGCCGCTAATACCGATTACTACGGTCTTGGCATGGGTATGAACGATACGCTTGGCTAGTCCCATGAGTTGGATATTGAAAATTTCCTCGCAAGAGGCATTCATATCGCTGCTGGTAGGAATAAACGGATGAGGATTCACCTCACGTTCCAACACAAAATCGCGTTCATTTTCGGTAGGATCGGCTTCGATATTACGGATATTGAACTGACCGCCGAGAACAGAATACTTAATATTGCGCTGGGCATTTACATAAGTAGAATTCGTACGACGCTCAGAGCGGAGTTTCTCTACATCTATCTGTGAGATAACCATCTGCGGTTCAATAGAGAAACGTTCACTCTGTGAAAGTAAAACTCCATTCTCATAAATCAGGGCATTTCCGCCATAAACCACATCCTGCGTACTCTCACCGAATCCGCAGGAACTGTAGATATATCCGGTCATGGTACGGGCACTCTGCTGGCTGAGCAGACTCTTCAGATAATGATGTTTTCCGATGAGTTCGTCGCTTGCAGAAAGATTGAAAATCAGGTCTGCTCCTGCTAGCGCCAGTTTGTTGCTAGGAGGAGCCGGAGCCCATACATCTTCGCAGATTTCCACACCAAACTGTACGCCATCGAAAGTTTGAAAAATCTGAACATCAGACGTCAGTTTCACCTTATGTCCGGCATAACGGACTTCGCAATCTCTCAGGTCCTGAGCCGAGGCAAACCAGCGTTTCTCATAAAACTCGCTGTAGTTTGGAAGATATGTCTTCGGTACAATACCGAGAATCTGTCCATGCTGGATAACGATACCACAATTGAGCAACAAGTCGCCCGCTATCACCGGCGCACCCACGATAGAGATGATATCGAGTTTGCGTGTGAAATCGAGCAACATCATCACCGCCTGCTCAGATGATTCAAGAAGAACCTGCTGACGGAAGAGATCCTGACAGGAATAGCCCGTAACAGAGAGTTCCGGAAATGTAATGATCTCTACACCCTTTCCCTCAGCCAGCGCTATCTGTTCCTCTATCTGCTGGGTATTGAAAATGACATCCCCCACCTTTACGGCAGGGATGGCACTAGCTACCTTAATAAATCCGTACTTCATAATAAATTACTTTATTGTTACCTGTGTAGCACCATAGCCATACTCCTGGAAAGAAGCATCCTGATAGGTGCAACTCTTATAGCGATAGTTCAACTCATGAATGAGAGTCTGGCGCAACACACCTTCGCCCTTTCCATGAATAAAGATAATTTTCTGTCCCTTCTTTTTCTTATATTCCTCCATGGTCTTCTTAAAGATATCCATCTGATAATGAAGAATATCTGCAGAATTCATTCCAGCAGTTGTTTCAAGCACTTCATCCGCATGAAGATCTATCACAAGGGTACCATCATCCTTCTTGCTTTTCTTCTTGCTGGTGTTGGCGACAACCTTCTCATCCTTATACATCTGCTCTTTCAGACGCTTGGAATCGATAACCAGCGGACGGGCTATTTCATCGTTCTCTACAATCGTAAAGAGATAGGCTGGAGTCTCGAAGAAATCGTTCTCTTCGAAAAGATGAAGTTTGTAGAATTTCACGGGATCGAGACGGAACTGAACATCTGTTGCCGGCTTCAGGAGAAATGGCTTGTCCTTCTTGTAAGCTATCATCTGGATGGCGATATGCTCCATCTCGTTCAGAGCCTCACGACCGAATTCCTCGATGAAGAGTTTGGTATTCGGTTCTATTTCTCCCTCTGCTTTCAGAGTCCATGCATTTCCCTCAGCCACAAGATAGGTATAGCGGAGATAGTAGTTGCTGTCATTCACCATATAGGTCTCGAAACGGGTATTGGTTACGTCCTTGATGTTGATAGGTACAAAGGCGAGATAAGCACTGAGTTTGTTGCCACCCGTACGTTCCTGAACCGGTTTCACAAAGGTTATCTCACGGTCGGCAGCATCATATTCCTCTACATCCATATCCACGTCATCGTGATCATTCAAGATAGCCTTGATACTCCGGCTGTCCTGATGCAGTTCGGTATTGGCATGCTCCTCAGCCTTCTGCTGCGCATCCATCTTAGCCGAAATCATCTTGCCCATGGAGTATTCATCCTGCTCCACCACAACCACCTCGTTGATAGGCATCGGAATCTCAAAACCATCCTCATCCTCAACGAGCACAATATTTTTACCTTGGAAGCCGGCAACCTTTCCGCCACCCACTTCGCTCAAGAATCTGACTTTATCTCCTTTTTTCATAATCTATTAATAATTTGTAATTGCAAAGATACAAAAGATATTGCAAAACAGGGCTTATTTTAATATTTTTAATGCTACTGATAAAAATAATCCTGTAAAAGATGCACCATGTTAGATATTTTTCCGTATCTTTGCAAAAAAAAGAAATAGTAACGAACCCTTTAAACTGAAAAGTTATGATTACATTTCCTTGCGCCAAGATCAATCTTGGTTTAAATATAGTTAGCAAGCGGAAAGATGGATACCACAATCTTGAAACGGTGTTCTACCCTATTCCGCTGACCGATGCACTTGAAATCAAGCTCATGGGCGATGAATTCCCTAGCGATGTTCCTTGTGATCTGAAGATTACAGGTAACGCAGTAGACTGCGATGAACAGAACAATCTCGTTGTAAAAGCTTATAATCTCCTGGCTGCCGACTTCAGGATTCCACGCATCCATGCTCACCTGGTGAAGCGTATTCCTTCGCAGGCAGGTTTGGGTGGCGGTTCTGCCGATGCAGCCTTCATGATCCGTTTGTTGGACGAGCGTTTCCGCCTCAACATCGGTAATGCGGAGATGGAAAAATATGCTGCCAAACTGGGCGCAGACTGTGCCTACTTCATTTCTGCTGACCCCGAAGATGGTGACACAGCATGCTATGCAGAAGGCATCGGCGAAGAACTGATGCCGGTAAGTGGTCCTGGCGATAATCTGAGGGGCTATCATCTGGTTGTGGTGAAGCGCGATGATATTGCCGTCAGCACCAAAGAGGCTTATGCAGCCATCACCCCACAGGCACCAGCCAAATGTTGCCGCGACATTGTACGCCAGCCTATCGAGACTTGGAAAGAGGAACTTGTCAACGATTTTGAGGCACCTATCTTCAAGATGCACCCGGAACTGCCTGAAATCAAACAGAAGCTGTACAACCTGGGTGCCGTATATGCAGCGATGAGTGGTAGCGGAAGTGCCATCTTCGGTATCTTCAAGCATAAACCTGCAAATGTAGAGGAACAGTTCGAAGGAATGTTCTGTAAAATAATGAAACTTTAATTTAGTTAATAATTTACTCTAAATATAATGAACGAAGAAACACATCAGAAACTGATGACTATCAAGCGAAGCTTCCGCTTGCTGATGAACGGCCCGGGATCGCAATCTATGCGCGATAAGGGACTGGGATATAAACTGAATTGGGGCGTGCCATTCTATGAACTGAAAAAGATGGCTGAAGAATATGGCAAAGACTATGACCTCGCCATCGAACTGTGGAAGGAAGATATCCGGGAGTGCAAGATTCTGGCTACACTCATTATGCCTGCCGATAAGATGCTTCCGGAAATCACAGATTTATGGATGGAACAGGTACAGAGTCAGGAGATGGCAGAGATGCTTGCCTTCAACCTATTGCAGCACGTAGATTATGCGCCTGTCATCGCCTACCAGTGGATAGCAAGTGATAAGCCGCTCTATGAGATTGCCGGTTTCCAGCTCCTTGCCCGTCTCTTTGCCAATGGAAAAGAGCCTAACGAGCGTGGCATCAACGAATTCCTGGATCAGGCTGCCACAGCATTGCAGGGTGACAACATGGGAATAAAACATGCTGTCTCTAATGCGGTTCTCCGTTTCTGCGACTTCGGTGAAGATTTCGAGAAAATTGCAAGAGGCGCACTCAAGGGTATCTACGAGATTTAACGCTTCTGCAGATGCGGTCAGAAACAGGCCACAACCCTGCTGAAAATACGTCCCGACGTAGCATTTGCTGCGTCCCGACATACAAAAAAATACGTCCCGATGCAGCAAATGCTACGTCGGGACGTATTTTTATGGCTAATTTCGCCATTACATGAAATACTTCTGGTATTCGTTTTCGAAGTTCGGAGTGAAAACACCCTTGCCGATGTTTTCGCTGATTTCATCCTTGGTCCAGAATCTGCCACCGGCCAATTCTTCCTGGCTCGGTTTCACCTCGCCATCATATACACAGCGATGTACATAAACCAGTTCCTTTTCCCGCTGACTCTCAAAGACATAATGCCCAAGAGATTCCGGTTCAAAATCGGTGATACCCAATTCTTCCCTTACCTCGCGATGCAAAGCCTGACTCACACTTTCGCCTAAATCAACATGACCGCCGCAGGCTGTATCCCATTTATCCGGCTGGATATCCTTCCAGGCTGGACGATGCTGCAGATACAGATCACCCCGGCTGTTGAATACATGCAGATGAACTACCGGATGCAATATCTTGCTTCCGTCATGGGCATGACCGCGGGTAACGGCGCCCAGGATGTTGCCCATTTCATCTACTATCGGAAATTCCTCGTTCTTATTATCTATCATCATTTTAAAAGTTTATAGTTAACAGTTTATAGCGGCTTCGCCGTATAGCAGGGTTGCCCTATAAACCATCAACTCTTAACTATTAACTTTCTAAAGCGTTCCGTATTCATCAGAGTAGCGCAACATCTGGTCGACATAGCTCTCCTCATAATCCAATACTACGTCTGTAATTTCGCCTTCTTCATCCATCTCCAGCGTCATCTTCGGATTGATGAATCCCTTGTATGGAGCGAGATTCAGTTTCTTGTATCTTGCCAGTATCTCGCGATGCAATTCCGGATCAATATTCACGGCATACTTCTCTACCAACAGGCGGGCAGCCTCGAAATCACCCTCACTCTTGATGCGCTGAATTTCAGCAAGCAACTCACCGAAGAGATGGCGGAGCTTGGCATAATCATTAATCTTCACATAAGTCTTCGTCGTAATGATATTGCCCTCACTGTCCTTCAAAGCATCCTCGGCAGAAGCATAGTTCATATCCATCTTCACCAGTTCCACAGCACCCTCGGCATGTTCCATCACCCACCAGGCTATCAGCGCACGGTTGCGCATGTGGGCTTCCTCTATCTTGTCGCCTTCCTTGATGCGGATGGTCTGGGTGAGCAGACCGTTCATCAGATAACCGTAATACTGAGCCTTGTATGCCTCATCATTCGGTGTCAGACCCAGTTCTACCAATTTATGGTCTGCAACATAATAGAGTCCGAAAAGATCGGCTCTCGCCTCTTCTATCGTACTGCCATACGCCTTCAGTGCATCGGGGTCGGTACCAGGCAAGAGCTGTCCACTACCATGCCCCAGACACTCATGCAGGTCGGTATGCAGATCATCGGTAATATCCTCGTACTGATTCATCAGACTGATGGTATCCTCGTCGATAACGAATTCATCGCGGAAACCATTGCCTTGAGCTGCCTTGTTATATGCCTCGGTCAGGTTACCGATGGTCACACTCTTAGAACCATATTCCTGACGGATCCAGTTGGCATTCGGAAGATTGATGCCGATGGCAGAAGCTGGATATTCCTCGCCACCCAACATCGCAGCACAGATGACATTGGCTGTAACACCCTTCACCTCCGGCTTGCGGAAACGTGGGTCTACAGGTGAATGGTCCTCAAACCACTGGGCATTCTGACTGATGGTCTGGGTGCGCTTCGTTGCTTCAAGATTCTTATATTCTACGATGCCTTCCCAAGTACCTTTCAGTCCGAGCGGATCGCCATACACTTCGATAAATCCGTTGATGAAATCAATCATTCCCTCGTGCTGCTGCACCCAAGCGATGCTGTAACGGTCGAAATCCTTCAGATCGCCTGTACGGTAATACTTCACCAGGAGATCGATGAGATGTTTCTGTTCCTCATTTTCTGCATATTTCTGAGCACGGAGCAACCAGGAAACAATCTCCTTGATAGCTGCGCCATAGAGGCCGTCTTCTGTCCATTTCAGCTCCACCAGTTCACCATTACGCTTGGTCAGTTTAGAGTTCAGTCCATACGAAGGTGCCTGTTCGTTGCCCTCTTCCTTCATCCTGGCATAGAAACGTTCTACTTCTGCCTGAGAAACATTCTCATAGAAATTGCAGGCTGAAGTCTGCACCAGATCCTCGCCATCCGTCTGATTCACGCGCTTAGGCATAACTTCCGGATTGAAGATGACAGGCACCAGAATGCCCAACAGATCTTCCTTGCTCTGTCCCTTGGAAAGAGGCAGATATTCATCGGCAATCGCCTCAACCATTTCATAGAAAGATTCCTCTGAAAATCCTGGCACAAACTTTTCACATCCATAGTGATGATGGATGCCGCTGGCAAACCAGACACGCTTCAGATAAACTTCGAAAGCCTTGAAATCTTCGCTTTCGCGATTACCCTCGTAATGAAGGTATACAGCCTCCAGGGTTTTACGGATGCGCAGGTTGTATTTGCCCTGCTGGTCGAAGGTGATATCACGTCCCAAGAGGGTTGCCTTCGACAAGCAATAAATATAAATTTTCTGTGTGAGCGACAGGTTTTCGAAACCCTTCAGCTCATAACGGAGCATCTGGATATCGGCAAATCGCTCTTGAGTGTTTACATTACATTTTGCCATTTTTATCTGTATTTACCATGCAAAAGTAATACATTTTTTCCACATACCAAACTTTTCCTCCTGTTTTTCGCTCTTTGCAAAGTTTTTTACTTGAAATATGCACTTTTTCTTGGAGAAAACTTTTATTTATGCAGATTATTCATTACCTTTGCATGAAAAATCAAAATAAAAACATGCCGGTAAAGGCAGAAATCATAAAACGGCAATCATGCAGACAAACGAGATATTAAAAAGCTATTTTGGATACGATTCCTTCCGCCCCAACCAGGAAGCGATTATCAGAGAGGTAATGCAGGGACACGACTGTCTGGTTCTCATGCCGACTGGTGGTGGTAAGAGTCTGTGCTACCAGGTTCCCGCATTAGCGATGGAAGGTACTGCTGTGGTCATTTCACCGCTCATCAGTCTGATGCACGACCAGGTGGAGGCGCTCAAGGCAAACGGTATCCCGGCTGAGGCACTGAACAGCGGAAACGACACGACCGATGAACTCATCATCCGCCGCCGATGCGAGAAGGGAGAACTGAAACTTCTTTATGTTTCGCCCGAAAAACTCATCAGCGAGATACCTTATTTATTCAGCAACATCAAGATTTCGCTCTTTGCCGTTGACGAGGCCCACTGCATCAGCCAGTGGGGACACGATTTCCGTCCGGTATTCGCAACTCGGTATGCTGCACGAGAATTTCCGCAATGTCCCGGTGATGGCGCTCACAGCCACAGCCGACAAGATAACGCGCGAAGATATCATACGCCAGCTTCATCTCAATGGGCAGACGTTCGTAAGCAGTTTCGACCGCCCCAACCTCTCCCTCACCGTAAGACAGGAGAGCACCAAAAAGGCAAAGCTCCAATACATCACCCGCTTCATCAGTAATCATCCGGAAGAAGCAGGCATCATCTACTGTCTCTCCGCAAGAACACCGAAATGGTAGCTCAGGAACTTATCAATCTGGGTATCAATGCCGCAGCCTATCATGCCGGAATGACTGCCCAGACCAGAGCATCAGTACAGGAGCGGTTCAAGATGGACCAGATTCAGGTGGTATGTGCTACCATCGCTTTCGGAATGGGCATCGACAAGAGCAATGTGCGCTGGGTAATCCACTATAATATGCCTAAAAGCATAGAGAGTTTCTATCAGGAAATAGGTAGAGCCGGAAGAGATGGAGCACCATCAGATACCGTGCTGTTCTATTCGATGGCCGACATCATCACCCTCCGTTCTTTCTGTGAAGAAAGCGGACAGCGTGATGTGAACATGGAGAAACTGCGCCGCATGGAGGAATATGCCGAATCGAGAGTATGCCGACGACGCATTCTGCTGAATTATTTTGGCGAGACATCATCCTGCAACTGCGGCAACTGTGATGTTTGCAAGAATCCTCCACGCACCTTCGACGGCACCATCAGAGCCCAGAAAGCCCTGAGTGCCGTGGTCCGTTCGGGTGAGCATATAGCAGTAGGTACCTGCATCGAGATTCTGAGAGGCATGCATTCTTCTGCAGTTGTGAAAAACAAATACAACGAGATGAAAACCTTCGGGGTGGGCAGGGATACAACATCTAAGGACTGGAATGCTTATCTGCTGCAGATGCTACAGATGGGATTCTTCGAGATTGCCTACAACAACCACAACTACATGAAGGTTACCGATTTAGGCTGGAAGGTACTGAAGGGAGAACATCATGTTTCGCTGGCTTATATCGAAGAAGATGATAAAGCCACCCGCCCACAGAAAACGGTACGCAATAGGAAGGGCACCATCGCCCAGCCGGGAAATCTCATTCCTGAGGTGCATGCCGAACGTGTCATCTTCCAGGAAGACTCGAAAGGCGTGGAAGACAAAGGGCTCTTTGAACACCTCAGAAAGATACGCAAGAACCTTGCCGACGAACAGGGTTATCCTCCATATATCGTACTCAGCGACAAGAGCCTTCATGAACTTGCAAGGATGAAACCTACCACCAAGAATGCCATGAGCCTGATCAGTGGTATCGGAGAATTCAAGCTCAATAAATATGGCGATACCTTCATCAAGGCTATCAGGAAATATACAGGACTATAAGATCTTGTCATCCTATCTTCCATTCCAGACAGTTCACCTCGTCCTTCACCGAGAAGTTCAAGCCTATCTTCACCACCTTCTTGCCGCTCATCTTGAAGGCATCGGCATAGTGCCTTGCTTCTATCTGGGCTAGGGCCTCCTCGGCACTCTTGTTGAACTTCAGTTCCATCACGTAGATGGTATCTGCCGTTTCCATCGTGATATCGATTCTGCCCTTCGCCGTATGCGGTTCCACATGGATGCTATAGTTGGTGAGCAGGGCAAACATGATGTAGAGCGTCTGCTGCCAATGCCCCTCGTAGTGGGTGTTGTCGCAGTAAGGCACAGTCTCCAGAAAGTCGTTCAGCAGGCAGAAGGCAGCATCCATATCCCCCTTCTTTACCAATACCGACATCTTGGCGATGGTCGTGTTAGCCTTCGCAGACTTGTCCGTCAGATAATGAGGCAAGAGACTACCATACAGCCCCACCCTAATCTCCTGGTTAGGCAATGCCAACTGATACAACTTTGTCGGTTTGTCATATCCCTTGATGGTGACATACCCGCTCTGATAGAGCAAAGGTACGATGGTGGTCATCGTTTCTGTGGGGGCATCAAAGTCCTTCTTGCCCACCTCTATGGTCTCGCCAAGGTCTGCAGGCAGGAAATCATACTGTCTCATCATATTGATGAGATAGGTAGGTGTGCCCGATCCGAACCAGTAATCATCCATTTCCTGCTTGGCAAAGCAATTCAGCAAGCTATAAGGATTGAACACATCAGGAGATGGCCAAGTGAAGTGATAACCGTCATAATGATCTTTAAGCTCCTGGATGGTCTCCTCCCTGCTCAGTTCAAGATGCTCGGCAAGAGCGTCGATGTCATCGCTCATCTGGGTCAACAGTTCCTCTTTGGTGATACCGCAGATACCGGCATAAGGCTCATCCATGCTCACGTTGGTGATATTGTTCAGCTCGCTGAAGATGCTCAACTGCGAAAACTTCGTAATGCCCGTCAGGAAAACGAAGCGAAGCAATGGCTCGCAATCTTTCAAAGGACTGTAGAAATTGCGCATCGTATTACGCAAGACATCGAGTTTTTCCTTCTCGTGAGCCACATCCAGCAGCGGTGCATCATATTCATCGATGAGCACCACCGCCTGCTTACCAGTCTTTGCTGTAACAGTTTTTATCAAGTTGAGCAAACGAACGTTCGGATCTGGAGAATCACAATCTACTCCAAACCTATCCTCATTTTCCTTCAATATATATAAGAGGTATCGATCCAGCTGTGCCTTCTCCATATGTTTGCCTCCAGCCAGGCTGAAGTGCAGCACGGGATAAGTATTCCACTCCTTCTCCAGCTTCTCGACGGCAAGCCCCTCGAAGAGTTCCTTCTTGCCCTCAAAATAACTTTTGAAGGTGGAAACCAGCAGCGACTTGCCGAAACGGCGTGGTCGGCTCAGGAAGAAATACGTTCCATCGGTATGTGTCATCTGATAGATGTATTCCGTCTTATCTACATAGAACATATCCTCCTTGCGGATCCGTTCAAATGTCTGAATTCCTATAGGATATAATTTTCTTGCCATAATCAAACGCAGTCTAATGAAATTTATTTCAGTTTTTCTTGCCTCAAAAAGTCAGGCTGTCCAGACTTTAAACAGATTAATTCACAATTATACTTTCTACGGAAATCAACTTTCGCTCTTTCAACCACAGACCTTCCTGTGTTTGCAGGAATTTTATTTGCAACAATCCTAGCTTTCGTCCATTTCGCTCTGTTCTGAGCAAACAAGGGATAGGACAATGTTGCATCAAGTTGTTTCACGGCATGAGCCACATCAGAACCTTTCAGTTCAACAAATACACATACTTTTTCATCCGTGCAGGTTGTTGCTACAACAAGCTTGTCACACTTGTCCTTGTCAGCACCTTTTATAATGTTACCATCTACTTGATAAGCCACACAGTCCATCGGAGGAACGAAGTTCAGCAAATAAACTGTCGAACGCTCCTTCAGACTGATTTTCGAACATTTTCTAACTTCCTTTTCAGCCAGATAACCTGCCAAAAAACTATTATTCATTCCCATATATCATCTCATCAAGTTCAGAAGATAATTCAGATATTTCATCAGAAGAGAATCAAGATAATCACCCATAATAAAATGGTATTCATCATCAACGATATTCTCCATTTTTCCTTCATCTGTCATGCAGTATGCCGAATACCATGAAATCGGGATTGCATATTCCAGCATTTCTTTCATTTTCTCATCAAGCTTCTTTTCCTTAGCCAGTGCCACCTTCATCAGCACATTCAGAGAAGTCAGCACATACGGACTATGGGTGGTCATAACCACATAGCTATTTGCCCCCGACTGCTCATAGGCCTTCTTGATATTCTTCACAATCTCCTTCACCATCGCAAACTGCGACTTCGGAAACAGATTTTCTTCCAGCTCCTCAATATACAGCTGGGCGAATTTATATCTATACATCTTAGTTCCCTTAATCACATCATCCGCACTGATTTCTTTATTCTCATCATCCAGCATAATCTTTGCCACCAAACTCGTTAAATCAGTAAGGCTCGACTTCGGAATCTTCCCCACCTGTCCGGTAATATAATCCACAAGCACAGCCAACGGCAACGCCGACTGTATACCGCTTGAAGCATAAACAGGCGCTATCGTTCTACCCACCTTCTCAAGCACGATTCTGTCAGAATCCGTAACCTTATCATAATAATATTTCATATTATCATCAAATGGAATTCTCAGCGGATGCTTGATATCATATTCCTTCTTCGCCTCCTGATATTCCAGAAGATAATTAAATATCGAATCATAGTCAGATGAGCGATAAACCTTATCAATGTTCTGAATAGCCGAAACCAGATTGCGTTCCGAAGGAATAAAACTCAGTTTTGCATTATAGCGCTCAGTTTTGAAATTCGCTTTCTTTCTGATTTTCACATTCGCCTTCACGCCATCCATCTCGATGGTAAGGCAATCACCATCATAAAAGATATAAGAATCAGCAGCAAAGAAAGCATCATCGAAACGATGAAACTTCTTCAGCTCTTTCAGGAATCGGCCATAATGGGTATATTTCTTCAGCAGATTCTCGCCATCAAGCATGATTCGCTTTTCTATCCATCTACAGAAGCACAATATTTTCATAAAGGTACTCTTTCCCGAAGATTGTTTACCCACAATAAGCATTACGGCAGACAAAGCGATGTCTCCCGTATCAACAATTGGGCCTATATTTTTAATTCTTACCTTAGGCATATCTATAATAATGAATGTTCAAATGCAAAGTTACGCAATAAAACTCAAAAATGCACTTCTTACTTTATCTTTTTATATATTTTTACACATTACACCCATATAACCTTTCCCCCATCAAGTCACCACTCCATCCACCACCCCCACAAACGCAAAAATCCCGGCCCAGAGATTCCTTAGAATCTCCGAGCCGGGAATATCTTGTATTCCTAATTTCCGCAACACTATAATTTAATATTTTTTATAAGCACCTGAGCAACAAAAAGTTGCTCAGGATTTTGCCATGTCAGAAATTTCACTTATCTTAGTGTTGTAAAATAAAAACAAACAAAATTCTGAATGACATGGCAAAAGTACAAATAAAATCTGAGAAACTCACTCCTTTTGGGATTTTTTCGATTATGGAGCAATTTGATGCTCTTTTAGCTCAAACCATAGATTCCACCTTGGGATTGAGATGCACTATGTTTGGTTATCAATATAGCGAGATTCTACGCTCTCTGATGTGCGTATATCTTTGTGGTGGCTCATGTATTGAGGATGTTACAACTCACCTGATGAAACATTTGTCTCTTCATCCAACTCTTCGCACTTGCAGCGCAGACACCATATTACGTGCTATCGAAGAACTGACTTTTAAGAGCATCACCTATAAGTCTGCTTCTGGCAAATCCTATGATTTCAATACTGCAGACAAGATGAACTGCTTACTGGTCAATGCCCTGCTTGCTACTGGTCAATTGAAATCCGGTCAAGAGTATGATTTTGACTTTGACCATCAGTTCATTGAAACAGAAGTATGATGCAAAACCAACCTACAAGAAGTTCTTGGGCTATAGTCCAGGTGTAGCTGTCATTAACGACATGATTGTTGGTATTGAAAATAGAGACGGCAACACAAACGTGCGCTTCAACCAAAAAACTTTGGAAAGAATCTTCAAGCGATTGGAGGCTTCGGAAATATATATTTCTCGTGCCCGCATGGATTGCGGCTCATGTTCGGAGGAAATCGTAGATATGGTAGAGGCTCATTGCAGGCATTTTATATTCGTGCCAACAGATGCTCTTCTTTCTACGATTCCATGTTTGCCTTAACTGGATGGAAAACTGTTGAAATCAACGGTATTGAGTTTGAGTTGAATTCTATCCTTGTTGAAAATGGAAAGGAAAACCGTATCGTCTTGTCATACAGAGACAAAGGCGAATAGAGGGAGACCTTGACATTTGGGAAGGCGAATATACCTACAGATGTATACTGACTAACGATTACAAGTCGAGTGCAAGAGACATCGTGGAATTCTACAATCTTCGTGGTGGCAAGGAACGCATCTTCGATGACATGAACAATGGCTTTGGCTGGAATCGATTGCCAAAATCGTTCATGGCACAGAATACTGTATTCCTGCTTATGACAGCTATCATCAGAAACTTCTACAAAGCTATTATGCAGAGATTGAAAACCCATGAATTTGGATTGTGTGCCACCAGCAGAATCAAGACCTTTGTTTTCAAGTTCATATCTGTTCCTGCGAAATGGATTAAGACATCACGTAGGCATGTATTGAACATTTACTCAGACAACAATGCTTATGCCAACCTGTTCAAGACAGACTTTGGTTAAAGACCATGCTTTTCTGGTTAAACCAGCGTATTACCTCAAGTCGCTTTATGGGGTAAGGGGATTTTGTGTCTGCGACATTTCTGTTGTGCAAGAAATATGTACAATAAAATGAATTTCGTCGTTTTGCAAGCAAAATCCCACTAAACCCTATAGGTTGCGGATTTGAGGGTATTTATATTTAGAGGATTAAATATCCATTTCCGCCCTCCTGGTGTGTAGGATGACATCCAGCACCAGGTGGAACACTATCCATACAGCGATGTCGATGCCCAGGATATACGTGATGTTTACGTGGCCGATCATCAGGAAATTGAGCAGGATGAACATCAGCGAGAGCAGGCAGATAGCCACCATCACCTGTCTCACCCTCAGTCCGCATCTCAGCAGTTTATGGTGGATGTGGCTCTTGTCAGGCAAGAACGGATTCTGCCTGTTTCTCAGTCTGTGACCCACCACTCTCACCACGTCGAGCAGCGGCACCAGCATCGTGGTAAAGGCAAACACCATGTTGTAGTCAGACACCACATGCGGGCTCACATCCACCGTGCTCAGGTGAATCATCAGGAAACTGATGATGTAGCCCAGCGACAGCGAACCCGAATCGCCCATGAAGAGCTTCCTGCCCCTCATCTCGTTTCCAAACACATTATAATACCAGAACGGCATGATCACACCCAGTGCCGAGATACAGAGCAGGGCATAGGAGTACAATCCCAACCAGACATGCAGCCCCGCCAGAGCCACCAGCGAGATGGCACAGAGCCCCGAAGCCAGACCGTCGATGCCGTCAATCAGGTTGATGGCATTGGTAACATACACCACGATGAGCACGGTAAACGGCATGCCGAACCATGGTGAAACCTGATACACCCCGAAGAGTCCGTCGAGCGACTTGATCCATACGCCCGAAGCCACGAGCAGGCTCGCCGCCAATATCTGCACTATGAACTTCTTCTTATACCTCCGATGAGATCATCGGCGAGGCCCACCAGGAAGAGCATCATGCTACCCACCAGCAGGGCGAGGTATTCATAGGGAGCCTCCCCCTGCATGGCCCCGCTGTTCAGACCCATCAGATGATGTACCAGCACCAGACCACCCATGGTAATCAGCATCACGGGGAAGAACGACAGTCCGCCCAGCCTTGGTATCGGAGCATGATGCACCTTTCTCTTGTCCGGCATGTCAAACAATCTCTTCTTATGAGAGATAAGGAGAATGTTAGGCAACACGATATTGGCGATGATCATCGCCACGATAAAGGCACCCAGCAAATAAAAATGAATTGGCTGAATCATATATCTATACTATTATTTTTTAGCATTTACTTTTTAATATTTCACCTATTTTATATAGATAGCGTAATCCCAGCAGGAAGATGTTAGAATATACCCCATTCTTCTTGAGGGCTTTCAGGTGGTCACGCATGATGCGCTTGTGGCTCTCTAATCCAGAGCTGGAAGCTCCGCCTGTACGCATGGTAACAAAGTCTTTAGAGACATAATGCGTTTTGATTTTGTTTACAAAGATAAATCTAAGTAAGTTTTCAAAGTCGGCAGCCACCCGATAGTTTTCAGCATCAAAGGCACCATATTTCTCATATACCTCTTTACGACAATAGAACGAAGGATGCGCAGGCATGAATCCCAATCTCATCATCCACCTTCTGAAAGGCTTGGAGCTATAGTATCTTACGCATTTCGTCAAGTCATCATCGTTCACATAGTGTATGTCGCCATACACGGCATCCACCTTTCATTCTCCAGCACCCATGCGATGCAAGCCAATGCATCATCCGAAGTATAGAAGTCGTCCGAGTTAAGAATACCGATTATATCCCCCGTAGCCATCCTGATGCCCTTGTTCATGGCATCATAGATTCCCTTATCAGGTTCACTGATATACCTCATTCTCCCCTCAAACAGAGGTTCCATCTTCTTTACCACCTCCAGGGTATTATCTTTCGAAGCCCCATCCACAACCAGCAATTCATAGTCGTGATAGGTTTGGGCGAGCACACTTCTCAGAGTGTCGCCCACCGTCTTCCCGCTATTATACGTAGCGGTAATGATAGAGATTTTCATTGTTTTGCGATTTAATCAAGAATAGTTATCTGATATGACTATTGAATGTTTCTTTCTCTCACCTTAATTGCAGGATTGCCTTGGTACACAGCATATCCTTCTAGGTGATGACTAGCAACAGAGCCAACTGCGAGCACTGCATGAGAGTGAATTGTCACATTAGGACAAACCACAGATTGAGCACCAATCCATGCTCCCTCCTCTATCATTATTTTTCCAACCATCAAATCGAATGTTGCTTTCTTGTAGTTGTGATTGCCACAGAGCAACATAGCCCCTTGACTGATACATACATTATCACCGATAGAAACCTCCACAAGATTATCTATCCATACATTCTCCCCAATCCATACATAGTTTCCTATCTTCAAATTCCAAGGATACTTGATATTTACAGATGGCTTGATTACTACGCCTTTTCCAACCTTAGCCCCAAATAGTCGTAAAAGTTTAACTTTCATACCGACTAACGGGACAATAGGATTAAGGAAAAAGAATATGTTGGTAAAATACCACAATATACATTTTAATCTACTTGCGCCGGTATGATACCATGAATTATCATACATCGAAAGATTAATTATTTTTCTTTTGTCTTCCGTCATAAAAACTCAAATATGATTCATAAAGAACACTATACTTCATATACAAAGCTAGGTTTTTCTCCATCATTCAACAACCACGAATAGAGTTGCAGCATCTTATTAGCAACTTGCATTGCTGCAAAGTTGTTATTAACCATTGCCTTGCCACGTTCTCCCATCTCTTCTAATTCTTTAGATGGCATATCAAGCACCTGCAGCATCACCTTAGCTATATTCTCGGGTGTACGATCACACCACCATCCACAATGCTGATTATTTAATTCTTCCCAAGGAGTACCAAGACTTGCCATCACAGGAGTACCCACAGACAAAGCCTCTGTTACTATCATGCCAAAATTTTCAAAATCACTAGGAACAAAGAGAGTTGAAAGTTGCACCAACTTCTCATATTTTTCTTGCCCATTTACAAAGCCAAGGAACTTAACATTCTTCAATCCAAGCCTATGTACCTCGCTTTTTAAGAAAGACTCATATTCAGGTAAGCCAGTACCCATAATCCAAATCTCACAATCGTCATGCCTTTCCTTAAGTAATTCAAGTCCATAAAAAAGATTTTCAACCTTTTTTATGGGATGCAAGCGCCCCAGGAAACCGAAAACTTTTTTCCCTTCTGAACTTCTTTTTGCTGAAGGAAGAGTGGGCAATACCATTGGGTTAGGAATAATTGCCACAGGACCATTATATCCAAAAGCTCTGATATGTTCCATTTCCTGCTTACAGGTTGCATGCAAACAATTTGCTTGCATAATATCCTTATGGAAGCAAAGTTTTAATAAAGGCCATTTTTTCCAGTACGAACGTTTTATTGCGTCAGGATAAAGCATTCCATGCGTAGTAATCACATAAGGTTTACCTAGTTTTCTTGCCATTACACAAGTAGCATGATGAACATACAACCAGACACCATTGGTATGCAATATATCATATTGGGAATAATTAATATCCAACCATCTTTTAAAGTTGGCAGAATAAGCGAATGGAGTAATAGTATCATTTTTTAAAGCATGAATCCACTCTTCTCCATTTCCTAATAATCTATCTGTGGAGTCCTTGGGCAAAAGAGTCAACAAATCAACATCCCCACCCTGCTTATGTAATGCTGAAAGTAAATCATAGGTACAAGTAGTAATACCACCCCAATGAGCACCAAATTCAGCAATCGTTTGTAATATTTTCATGAGAAAAAAAATTAAATGTCCAAACTACCCGGTCCGTCCTTTACCGAACATTCCTTATTATTTTGTAAATCATTAACAAGCTGCAAGAAATTCCGTGCCGCTTGCTTTGGCGACCAGACGTTCTGCATTGTCTCTATAGCCGCTTGCTGTATCCTATTCATTTCAAAAGGATGATTAAGTAACCACTCAACCTGCTCGGTTAAAGACTCCACATTACAAGATTTGAAAATCATACCATTTTCATGATGCTTCAATAAGAACGGTACGCTGCCTATAGCATCACTACCCACTAAAGCACAACCTTGACTCATCGATTCATTCGCTACAGCCCCCCAACCTTCATTGCTATCCGATGTGAAAAGGAAGATATCATGCTCATTCATAGCTTTTAGCACCTTTTCGTTAGGCAAAGCACCATGGAATTTTACAAAATCAGCTAAGCCTTTTCCTTGTACTAAAACTCTGGTTGGAGTTTCTTCATCACCACTTCCATAAAAATCTAAAGTGAAATTATATCCTTTTTGCTTTAATCTTTCAGCCATAAGAACAGGAAGTTCAGGATGTTTCCACTTCAAAAATCTTGCACACCACATTATTGCTGGAGTCTTTTGAATCGTGTTTTTTTTCTTGGATTTCACAGCATCCATTATTTCCGGAAGCGCTGTAAAATATCCCCATTTATAGCATCTCCCGCCATAGGTATGAAGTTTATAATGATCTATCACAGCGAAAGCAGAAGCATTCAACTTATAGAAAGGCTTATCTCTGAAATATTTCTGGTAACAAAACCACCATTTGACCAAATGAGGAGAAAGAACATTAATCCATCCACGCTTCAGCCACCTCTCTCCAAATTCAAAAGACAAGCCACAATTAGGCTGCTTTGCTCTTTCAATTGCATAGTCCAATGATTGCGCACCAAATATACAAATTTCAGAAGTTCTTGCTAGATTCATGGCAAGAGCTTTTGAAGTACAATCTTTAGCTGCTACCACACAATATTCTCTAGAAGAATAATCTTTACCGCCCTTAAGTTCCAAATCGTCAACTGGCATAGTAGCAACGAACGCAAAACTATCTCCTAAGAGTTCATAAAAAGCATCTGCCAATGGCTGTTGATGATGATTCAGATAATTGCTGAATAAAACTAGTTTTTCATTTTGCTCAATAACTTCCATTGCTTTTTTCCAAATACCTACCCCATATTTTGCTTTAACCTTAGATGACTGATTGGCAAAATCGAGAATATTATCACTGCTCATTGCAAGAATTTGATTAATATCTACTGCAAATTTTGCAACATCTGAGGATACTTCAAAATATTTAATACCATCCAATTGCGCATAGTGTATCGTTGACACAATTATTCTATTGTACAAAAGGGCTTCTATTATTTTAGATGGGAAATTACACTGATTCTCAGTAGCTTTTGGATCCCTAGTGCTCAACAGAAAAGGAATTGTTTCCAACAATTGAACATACTCCTTGTACTCGACCTTACCATGATAGATTATATTATTATATTTACTGGAATATTCTTTGATTATGCTATCATCCTCACAAAAACCAGAAATGTGTAATTTACATTCGGGCATTTTGAAAACACATTTAATAACATACTTATCAATGAAATCTCTTCTCTCAGTACACCTGATATCAAGAATTCTTTAGTTATTATCTCTACCTTAGGATGGGTATCAGTATTCTCAGGAACGACACCAGGTAGTAAAAAAGTATTAGCTACGTTAAATAGTGGAGAATTAGCTAATGTAATTGTACCATTCGCATGATTACACAACCAAAGCATCCAATAAGACAAAGAATATTTTCTTTGATACGGGGTATAGTCTAGAATTATAACATTAGACTTTACCTTAGGTCTGAGAAGGCGTAATAATATAAATAAAAAACAATTAATCAATGTGATATTATAAAACCATACAGAAGCCTCTTGGGGTATTTGTTTAAAAATATCCAATTGTTCTTTAATTGCAGCTAATTTCTTTTTTAAGCCATTGGAATATCGCCAATCAGAATAAACCAGACCAGGACAATCAAATTTTTTATTTCCATTAATAAAAGGAGGAAGAACAGAATAAACTTTATCAAAGACTCCACCTTCTATAAGATTCCAACAAAAATTACATCCAGCCACAGATAGATGATTTTGCAAAACATCTTTCCTTGGAAGAATATGAGCTATAAATATACGCTTCACAATATTTTTATTTTTAGTTTGTTATTTATTTTATTTTTAATGATAACCAAAGCTACTAATATAATCAGCATTACCAGATATTTAGTAAATGCATTAAATGAACTATATTCATTTTCAAGTCTGATTATTATCTGAGAAAAAGCCAATACTACAAAGGTTTCTAAACCTATTTTCATAAATACCTTACTTAATATTTTACTCCTTCTTGATATCAAAGAAGAAAACATAAATATCATAACAGAACCGGCTACAGCACCAATAATCATAGGGATAACTGGCAATATATGATTGAAACAAATGTCCAGTCTCCAAAAATGAGAAATAACCATTGTCAAAACCAATAACGATAACAATATCGTCATTCTTGGATTACTAATCTTATCTTGATATTTTTTTATTTGTTTTCCAACTAATATCATTATAGTTGCAAATGGTACAGAGGAAAAAGCCCATGGTAAATACAACCTATAATAGCTAAGAACGCAACCGACCAATAATACCCCTCCACATAAAATATATCGAAGTTTTATACTTGTTATTTTCAAAATAACTTGAGAACATATTAAAGCAAAGAATAAGACAGGTATAAACCATAAAGCATAACCTTCCCATCCTCTACAAACAAAATGGCTCAATGTATTCCACCCTACTATTGATTCTATAATAAAAACAATCATCGAATAAATAAAGAAAGGAATCATTAGACCTTTAAACTTCTTTTTTAGAAATATCTTCAAAGAGGGATTCTCCCAATTTGTAGTCCACCCCGATGCAATAAAGAATAAGGGCATATGAAATGCCCAAATGAAATTAGACAAGAATGGGGGAATAGAAGTATGTCCCAGTACCATCAAACATATGGCAATACCTTTAGCTATATCAAGCCAAACTATTCGTTGCGTTTTCATTTCCGTAAAATACCGTATTATCTAAATAAGCATATAAAACTAACGAATTTGTTAATAATGGGTACAATAATTGAGTATTATCATAAGGACGTTGAAGCAAACCGATAATCAAAATCCAAAAAGCATATTTATACTTTTTGTCGTAACGTCCAAAATAATATAAAAAAAAGAAAGGCAACAATACAACAATCTGTCCTACAACACCATCCGTAGCTAAAGTTGTAAATACATTAGCGCCAACAAATTTCTTATCTCTAACAGATTGTTCAATAATATGGCTAGCACCATTGCCTAACCATGGAGCTTTCTGAAAATACCCCCAAGTATTTACAACTAAATCTTGCCTATTATCACCGCTAATCGTACCACTAACTTCATTATATTCCATCCTACCAAATATAGCTTTATCTATCCATTTGTTAGACATTGATACTACTTTCAATAACAAAATAAATATTAAAACTGACGACATTATAGTTTTAATTCTACTCCTATAAAAGAAAAAAGCATAGAATAATATTTGAATGAAATATGCTAAGGACAAAGTTGATATTAAACCAAAAATTAGAATTATCTCAATTTTCTTATTATAATAAAATAATTTGTTTATAACTAAAGCAAACATACCCCAATTAGCTAGAGCACCGGGTTCATCAAAGTATCCTGCATTACGAACTAGCCCTAGATAGTAGGTATTTGTCGTAAAAACACCAAAACACCCCCATATCATCCTTTAAATTCAAACAAGGGCTCCAAAAATCCAGTAAGAACCAAAGGAATCCTATTGTACCTGCTATTACTTGAAATACAATCCAGTAATTATAAACTTTAAATAAAGAAGAATTAGAAGATAGTTGTATTTCTAAGATAAAATAACATATCAAAAGATAAAATATACGAGTAAAATATGCAAAATCCATTCCATGTATGATTACATAAAGAAGCCATACTAGCATTTGCAAAAGTAATATCGCTGCAATCGGTCCAGGAAGCCTAAATTCATTCTTATATAAGACATAACCACCTGTTAAAAATAACAAGAGCACATAATTGACAATGTAATGTGGAAGCCAACCCATCAAATAAAAGACACAAGGCCAACCAGCAATAATTGAAAAAAGAAATTAGACAATATATTAATAATATTCATCTAAAATATTAATAATATTCATTATATCTTGCAATTATTTCTTCATAAATATTCTTCAAGACTATAGCATTTTTCTCCCTATCATGTCTTTCCAAAGCAGTCTTTCTTTCATTTTTAGAAAGTTCGTATAAATCAGTTTCTCCAAACAAAGAAATAACCCTTTGAGCCAACATCTCAATTTCCTCATATCTATATAAATATCCAGTCTTTCCATCTTCTACCAAAGTAGGAATACCGCCACAATAGCTAGCAACAACAGGTACACCCAAAATTTGTGCCTCACACAGACTATTTGAGGAATTTTCTATAGCTGATGGCATCACATATACATTGGCATCTAAATAAGCTTGCTTCATTTCCAACTCAGAAAGTGCACCAAGAAATCTCACATGATCTTCCAATTGTAATTTCTTTACTAATCTACGAAGATATAGATGATACCCTTGAAAACGAAGCAATGACTTAAAATCATTATTCATTACACTGCTACCACAAAAATTTACTACCGTATCAGGATATTCTCTCAAGATGATAGGTAGCGCCTTTATCACTTGATGGGCACCTTTTAAAGGAGCCCCACTGTTACTTACAAATATTGTATGTCTTTTACATCTATCCAAATCCCAAATAGGCTTTTCATAAAAAGAGTCACGAAGAGTCTCATTCATAAAATGATAATGAAGATTTGGATTAACAGATATCACGTGATCGTGATCCCATTGAGTTCGACCTATAATATCTGTAGTATGTCTTAACACATACTCCTCACATTCCGCACGATGCTTAAAACTACGAACAGAATTCAATGTAAAAGTACCACGATAAAAATCCAAAGGAGTAATATTCAAGAACTTATCCCTTAAAGACAAGCCGCCATCGGCATAACGGGCAACCCCCCCAGCAAGACCTTGAATATTAGATATGACGGGCAAACCCCTTGTGCCGCCTTGCAAGGCGGCACAAGCTAAAGAGTATTCTGTACCATGGATATGTAAAATGTCTGGCGAAAATCTTATTATAGCCTCCTTACATGCCTCTATCTGTTTTTTATCTGTTTTAGTCATACTCTTAGTTGGTACTAGATAATATCTAATACCATCTACTTCATATTCCTCAAACTTTTTTCCATAAGAATACACAATAACACCTAACTCTAACTTAGGCATCAACTTCATTATAGCCTTTGCCGAAGAATATAACCATCCACAATGCGAAGGAGCTTTCTTCCCAAGTTTTTCACAAAGAGGCGGAAACTCTACGAGGCTTACCCAAAGTACTTTCATAAGCTTTCTATTAAATTTACCCAAAGATCTATTATCTTATCTATTTCAAATCTTTTGGCACTTATTAAACCATTTTTAGCAATCTGTTGACGTTCAGATGCATGCGTCATCAACCATTCTAATCGATTTGCATATTCATCAACATCATTGTTTGGTATAATACAACCATCATACCCATCAGTTATAATTTCTTTCAAAGCCGGATAACTATCCCAAACCATAGGAACGACACCAGTCTGCATAGACTCCGTTAAAGTCAACCCCCATCCTTCAATTCTCGAAGTCATCATAAAGATTGAAGCACTCAGATAATAAGGATACGCTACTTGTCTGCCTTCGAAAGAATAATTATTTAAATTCAACTCTCTAGCATACTGCTTAAGAGCCTCCTCATCTTTACCAGCTCCAACTATCTTGAGCTGCCAATCTGTAAAGCCCCGTTCCTGTATGATTTTCCAAATATCCAATACTTTATCTATTCTTTTCTCGTTATTATATAGACGAGATATCACCAAAACCTCTTTCTTCTTATGTGATAAGATATCTTCATTTTCTATAGTCGGAAATGACAACAAATTCGGTATGGACACAATACGAGATTTATCTGCCCCATTGATTCGGGCTAATACATAAGGAATCTCATATTTAGACAACAATACCGTCTTATCAGAGCAATTATAATTTTCCTGATATAATCTATCAATATTTCTTTTGCTCCATACTCTCCAAAGTGGATATACACTTAAACGAAGCAAAGCTCCAAGTTTCATCTTCCAAGAAGGAGATTGACAGAATACATTTGAATAATATGCCCAATTAAAAATTGATTCAAACAAAAAGACAGAATTATGATAAACTGAGACATACTTTGCTTGAAGCTTGAAAGATTTCACCATTTTAGCAAACTCACTGGTAAAAACTGAATGATGATCTACAATTATATCAACATGATTGTTGACGATGTATTCTTTTAATTCAACACGATTCAGCTTATTTTCCTCTTTTTCTTCACCATTGACATAGAAAGTTTGCATATCCATCTTATAAATAAGATAGAGACACTTATATCCCCGTTTAGGCAGTTGCTCCATTAGGGCATTCACAATCCTATGGATACCACCTCTTTGCATATTTATAGGGCGAACCCATGCTATCAATATCGTTTTCATTTTCAATATTTTATGATACCTAATTGTTTAAGTTCACTTATAGAATAACCTCTATCAAGATCTAGAAAATAATGATGGTGATGGCAAACCTGCTTTTCTTTTGGAGGTAACTTCATATAATCATGAAACAGCATCTTTAAATAATCATCATACTTCTTGATTGCCCGAACCTTCAACCCTCCGAAATCAACATCTATATAATGTTCAAACCATTCTTTATCAAATAAATACTTATGATATTGATAACTGCTATATATTCGACATTTTTTACCATTATTCCAATCAGTTTCCGAAATCATTGCATCCATACCAGCAAAAACAGATGCACTATTTTTGGTTAACCTATAAATACGATTACGAAAAACATGAAGTAAAGTTCTCATTCTAAATTTACCTTCGTGCACCGGAAATGTAAACTGTGCATATTGTGCTGCAACAGAAGCAACCTCATAGTCATGAAGGAATTTTGAATAGACCAAGTTCCTACGTTCTTCACTTTCCGGAACTACATCTATAGGAAATATATCAATATTAACTCCAATAGGACACTCCATATTATACTCAAACTCAATTAAGCAAGTATTTAAATCTGTCATTTTTGCCAAAGGCAAATAATAGTGTGAAGCATTACCAAAGTAAATAATAGAGTAACCTGCTGGAAAATTTTGTCTTGAAAGTTCCAATAATCGCTCATAATCTGGTCTAGGCATCATCACATCAATATCATCATCCCAAGGAATAATGTTATGATGACGAACAGCTCCTAATAGAGAACCTGCGCATAAAGAATAACGTAATTGATGTTCTCTACAAAATGCATCAAACACCTTCATCATTTCTAGCAATTTTACTTTATAGCGTTCTAAATCAAATTTCATCTTCTTTTATATAGTTTTAAATCATTTTCAAACAAGAAATTAGATACAATCCCAGATGCTCCTTGCGAGATACAATATTGATAATCAGATAAAAAATCTACAGCTGCAAAAAAAACATGAATTCCACGCGAATTCAAATATTTTATGCCTTTATCCTTCACATTATATATAGAAAGATTTAAAGCATGCACATCATTATCTATACAAAACTTAGCTACATCATAGTAGTTTTCATCTTTCATTCCATATCGTTTGAGTTGAAGTTTTACATTTGGACTTATTTTTCGTATCTTAGCGGCATCTTCATAAAGATTGAAAGTAACAACTATTCTCTGCTTTACATCAAAAGAAAGATTCTTGAGCATAGAATTATATATTTTTTTATATTTATCAGCAACAGAGTATCCCAAATCAGCTATTAACCAAACATCATCGTGCTTTTTCATAAAAGCTATAAAATCATTCAATGTTATAGGCGTATATTTATGATAGGGTTTTGTTTGAATAAAAGATCTATAATCTAATCTTTTTGCATTTTCAGGTTGCAAATTATATCTAAGTTGTTCTATATCCCATTGAAATGTACGTGTTTCTCCTGCTCGGAATCTCGCATCCTGTTCCAAATTGTCTAACCAGCCATGGCGACATACCCAAACATGATCTATCGTTTCAAGAATATCAATATCAAACATCCTTGTCCCGTTAGAATATGCCAACTCAATCGCCTCTCGTGAATCCGTACAAGTTTTCCCATCAATACCACCTCCTCCATGTGCTATTACTCTATGTTTTACATACCATTCATCTGGATTATCTTTCAATATTGGCAATGTAATAATTCTATCCAAATTAGAGTTACGTTTCCAGGAATCATAACATCTATATGTTGCATCTATCTCTTCTACTATTCTTTGCCGATGACGGATGCCATAACACACGATTAGAAGAAAAGATAACACAACCCCACATTTTACAAATATAATCTTATTTGTCTGCATTATCATTATTGATTATCTGGCGAAGCATAGTCGAACTAATACCATCAGTATGAGAAAAATACTCTATACGAGCACCAAACTTAGCAAATTCCTCCTCATAACGATTGTATAGTTCTGTTCCTCTCCACTCATCGCCATGAAACATCACATCGAAATGTCTTTTTCGCAGAAAATCCATTTTATCCATTGTGGTTTGTGGAACTACTTCATCTACATATTTAATTGCACCAACAATAGCTGATCTTTGTTCATAAGGAATAATTGGAACCTTATGCTTATAGGATTCAACACATTCATCTGTACTCACTCCTACTATCAAATAATCGCAATGTTCTTTCGCTCGTCGAAGAATATTGAGATGTCCAATATGAAACATATCGAAAACACCTGTAGTATATCCAATAATCATAGTTATTATGTATTTAATAATTCATTTAACATAATTTCCCATCTATCTCCTACAACACTAGAAGAGAAACGATTAGCAGAGTTCAAACCTGCTACAGCCATTTTATTCCTTAGTTCATTATCTTTTAAAAGCAAAAGTAATTTCTCTCGAAATTCTTTTTTATTTTTGGGAAGAAAACCTGTAACACCATCATCGATAATATCTGCAAAGACTTTACTCGTTTTTAAAGCTATAGGAACAACACCATTCTGAAGACTTTCCGTCAAAGTTAGCCCCCAACCTTCACGAGGAGATGCCATTAAAAAGATTCGGGCACTTTGATACCATGATAAAGGCGATTGAGCACCTTCAAATATGATATCCTTGCTGCTTGAAGCTAACTTTTCAAGATACTCCCCATCTTTTCCTGTACCAACTATATGTAATTTATAACCATGATGTTCTTTTATCGACATCCAAGCCTTAATCATCAACGATATACGCTTTTGATTCTCATCAAGCCTTGAAACAATCAACACCATTTTTTCTTTTCGGTCAAGAATACTCTTATCTGCTATCTCTGGAAATGTAAGCATATTAGTTATAACACGCATCTTGTCCATCGGAGTCACCTTTGTTATAGCCTCCAATACGTTCACATAAGCAGACGACATCACTACATATCGATCAGAATTATTATAGACATATCTATAACTCGCTATCTTAATTTTACGGAAACTCTTCCGATACATAGGTATAAAGAAAAAAAATCCTAAACGTTTAACCTTATGAACTAAATCTTTATTCCAAAAATTTCGATAGTAAGACTTTATTGGAGCATAGTTTATAGTTGGATCAAAATGCATGAAACTAACTATTTTACCACCTTTATCTCTCCATTCCTTACCACCATGAGCAAGAAACTCCTTCAATAACCAATAGTGGAAAGCTATTTGATTAACTACCACATCAACATGATAGGTTTCAAGAAATTTTTTTAGAGATGGAATACGTTCACCATTTAGAAAATATTCATCAGGATTATCCTGATTAAAATGGAGTAAACCAATAGCAGTATGCCCACGTCGATTCAACTCATCCACAACGAGTTTGGTTGCTCGCTCAGTACCACCTTTCTCTGGTAGCAGTGGGGAATCGTACATAAAAACTATAACCATAAGATTTTCTTTTACAACTTCAATCTAAAGGGACACGCTTTTATCAATAATTCAATATCAATATTTCCAGGTTTCCACTTATCTAATTTCCGCATAATATGGTTCTCATCTATCATATTACCCACAATACATAGAGGCTGTTCACGATCTTTACCTATAGATTGAAAGAAATCATGAAACTTGAAATGACCTCCTATAAGAGGCTTTCCGAATTCTATCCATACATTTGGAATATTATAAGCTTCTGCCATTATAAGTCCATGCAGAGATGAAGATATGATATTTTCACAAGAGCAAATCATATCAGGTATATCTGTCCATCTGGTATACTTCGACAAATCAATTATAAGAATATCTTTTCTATCAGAAATAGCAATTCCATTCATTGTGAAATCTCTTATCTTATCTAAATTAGAGACATGGGCTATAAAACCATATTTATATTTTTTCTCTATCTTAGGTTGATAATATTTTGCAACCAGCAACGCTGGATCTCCATATATTTCAGGACATTTAACGCCTTGAGCAAGAAGCACCTTTCTTGTTAACGGTCCACGCACAGCATATACCTTTTTGGGCTTATATCTCAATTTCTTTGTTCCGTCAATAATACCTGCTCCCCAAACCTCTGTGTTCTTGCGACATAACATGTCAATTGTTGAACCTATTACAAGATAATTTTTTAAATTCAATCGAAACGCCAAAGAGACACGATTAAATATCTCGATAGGCCTCTTGCAAACTTCCTTCAAAAAATAATAGTTTATATCATCACCCCAATTCTCATGTACAATCGTATCCTGCTTATAGAAAACAAAGGCATTAATAAGTATTGGATGAAAAACAAGAGAAATATTAGAAAAAATCTTTTCAAGCATAATTATTTATTTAAACTTAGATTGAACCAAAAGTTTTACTTTAGAATAAACTAAAGTTCTTTCATGATTTGACAAGCCCAGCATTATTATTATTCCTAAAGTCAACATTATTATTAATCCCATTGCAATTAAGCTTGAGATAATAGTATGCGGCAAACTGTAAGATAATATTACAGAGAGCGTACTCGTAACTATTAACACTAGAAATACTCGCAATAACACATTCTTTAAATATACGCCAAAAGACATATATATATAGCGCCCTATGATTACTATTCGAAAAGTTTGAGCTATAACAGCTATTAGTAAATGGACACAAAAAACACTTTCTGGCACCCCTCTCATTCTGAGAACAATATATGAAAAAGGTACGATAAGTAATAATGTGCCACCAACTACACTTTGATAGATTTTAACCCTACCTGTAGCCTGAGAAGAAACCATTAGAGGATTGGCCAAAGCTTCAACAAGCATGATACAAAGTGTTAAGCGAAGGAACCAAACAGTATGGTCTGGTACATTTTTTAGCCAAAGTTTGAGAATAACATCGGCATAAATAGATACAGGTAACACAATTAATAGTAAAAGGAAAAATGACACTTTAGAACTTGCAAATATTAATTGATGCATTCTCCTTAAATCATTTACCGCATAAGTTTTTGTAATCTGGGGATTAAGTGCCATTTGAAAATTAGAAACAAAACCCGTTACAATTCCTTGAACAGTTACAGCAACTCCTCTAGCAGCATTTATAGCAGGACCAAAGAATATGTTTAACAACAAGTTTATACCTTGTGTATAACCAACTCCCGCCAAATTACCAAAGAGACTCCATCCTGCAATATTACTCATTTCCTTAAAAATTCGCTTATCAAAAGTAAAAACAAATTTTGCTTCGACAAAATGCTTTGAGCAGTATGTACCATATATAATTCTATCTAGCAACTGTACTCCAAAAAGTAACACTGCATAGAAAATCAACCTATCAAATGATGTAATAATTAAGAAATAAACTATCACCAATTTAAGCACAACATCCATAATGGAGATAAACGCAAAAGCAGACATCTTTTCATGTGCAATTATCATCGCATTATACGGCAAAGATACAATACTAAGCATACAAGAAGCTATAGATAACTGATAAACCCACATTGCGGCAGCAAAACGTCCTTCAGGTATTACCATTTTTTCATAAAGCATCCACATGCCAACAGTCTCTGCAAAAAGAAATATCAGAGCAGCAAGAACAAAATGGATAATAATTGCTGTAGAAAAAGTCGCCTTTTGTCGCTCTATATCACCTTTTGCCAACTCAAATGTAATAAAACGTTGAGTAGCTGTAGACATTGCACCATTCAAAAAAGTAAAAATTGTCACGAACCCGCCTACCACGTTGTAAAGTCCATAATCAACAACACCTAAAGTATTGAGAACAACACGGCTAGTAAAAAGACCTACGCATAAAATAAATATCATGCGCAAGTAAAGAACTATCGTATTCTTTGCGATACATTTATTATTAGTTTTATTTATGTCTGTCATTTTGTCTTTTTTCACCAATCAACAAATTCAAATGCAGTTTTCTCATCAATTCCGTTAAATAAAAAGAAAGAATGAAACTTATGACTACAACACTTACAGTAATAGGGAGTACCCCTATTTCACTCTTATCTAAATAATAGAAAAAGAGATAAATGATAACAGGATGAAATAAATATATTCCAAAGATATTACTGTTCACTTTATTTATAAACGTAAAACGAGTAAGATATGTTAACCGAAGAGAAAGCAAATAAATAGCATAAATCCCCAACAAAGCATAGAGCAATGATGCACGTTCTATAAATCCCAAAACAACAATAATCAATATTGAGAAGAGTATATTCAAATATTTCCTATAAATCATTGCAATATATCCCAAAATGAACCAAAATTGATAAACCAAAGAATTATCTATCTGAAAATATGGAATCTTCCCCCCCCATCGCATCTCAAATATCAATATTATACAACTTATTGGTAAAAGAAAATATGGGGCAAGTTTTACCTTATTAATTACAATACGTAGTATATAAACTAACAAGAAGACATTGAAGAGCATCCATACATACCATAAATGCCTACTATCAAGAGATAAACAAATTCCATTAATAAAATAAGACTTTAAATCCCGAAAGCCAAATCCAACCATAAATGGCAAAACCCACAATATTGCAAATGAAAAATATGGAATCATTAATCTCATTGTTTTTTTTCGCATGAAGGAAATTATGTTATGATAGTTACCTCGTCTTGTGGCAATAAGAGCAAAAGTCATTCCTGAAACAAAAACGAATAATGGCATATGAAAACTATATATTACCTTAGTTAATATATCCATAATACCAGTATCGTCCGCTTGAGGAATTAGCCCTTGCGGAGTAAACATCCTTGTTACATGACCAACGACAACTAATACAATACCAACAAGTTTCATGATATCGAGTTCAGGTATCCTTGTGCCACCAACTGTTTTATTATTCTCTTCACTCATTTTTAGATATCACAATTAGAGCGTCCCCTCTATTTTACAAGCAGTTACAACTATAGAAACATGAGAACCAATATATACATTGTCTCCTATCACAACTGGTGTTCCATGATTACTGCCTATAGATAAAAACTGGCTTATATTATAATTATTACCTATCACTATATTAGATGTATCACAGCTCCGATACTATATCCTATATAGAACACGTATCCTATCATTGTATCACTTTTAATATACACTCCATACTTTATAACATAATGTTTATGCATAAAGATTGCTAAATGACAAAATAGATTTCGAGTACTAGATAATCTAAATCAAAAGCAATATCTATATAGTATTAATAAATATTTAACATTACAATTCCTAAAGTAACTACTCAGCACCCCTATGGGCATGAGTAATCGTCTTACTGTTGTACTACAGCAAGAATTGCATTGAATTTAGAATTTCCGTTCTTCATAGCAGTTTCAGCAATGGAGTGCAACTTGGCAAAATCATCGGCACCGCTGTCTGTTCGGAAGCAACCGCTGACTTTCTGCTTTATCTTGATTTTCCTAACTCCCCGCTCACTGGCATTGTTCTCGTAAGGCACACTTGGATTGGAGAGAAAGGTAAATAGGTAGTCTTTGACTTTAAGGATACCCCTCTTGAATTTCTCAAACTCGTTATCTAAATGCGTGAGGCTTTCACCCAAGAGGTTCTTCATCTTTGTCTTCAGTACCTTTATCTTTCTAGAGGTAATGTTGTCCTCTCTTCTGAGATTTATAGAGTGTTCTATCAGATGGATGAATCTCCGTGACCAGTTCTGGTTTGGATCCAGTTCGTTCAGATACTTTGCATTCCTAAGAAGATGAGCCAGGCAGACCTGATGGTCCTTAACATTCATCTTGAAGTAGCTCTGATGTCTGTCAGTCACAAGTGTCGAATAGGGAAGTCCCTTTGGAAACTTGGAATCTATGGCCTTCTGACCTCGCGATTCTGACTGGAACACGTATGTAAGCAGGTCGTTCTGGAATATCCAGTTCCAATGCAGATGCTTTCCTACCGTAGCACCAGTTTCATCGGCTCCTACGACAGACGCTGTTTCCAGCCTCTTGCGTATTTCCTCATATGCACAGTCTGCCTTGCCGCTATTCTCTTTGAGTATGTTCTGCACTGTACCCTCACTTATATTCTGGCCGGACAGGTCGGATATAAGTTCTGCAATCCTTTTGAACGGAATACACTGCACTACATTAAGGTATGTCACCAGTGCACGGAGGTTGTCACCATACTTGATACGACAGTTGGGAGCTTCGCAGTTGTTTACGCAACCGCATTCACAGACCTTCTCGTAATACTGTTCCTCGCAGGTCTCTACGACCACCTTGATATCAACAATTTGTGTCTTACGGATCTTCTGGCATGGTATATCAATCAAGAGCCGACCACAGCATTTACAATAGACGGGGTCGTGCTTTACAATTACGTCTGGTTCTGCTATAGTCTGCAGTGTGTGCCCTTTGTGGCCAGGCTGTCCACCGCTCGGCTTTCCGCTTGGCTTGCGAAGAGACTTTGTCCTGCGCAGCTCACGGGAAGCGATACTTTCTTGGGATGGAGGGATACTGCTGTTACTGCTGTTTTCTCGGGCTTTCCTGGTGTACTTGATGTATCGTCATCAGCTCCCTCGAGTTCCTTGATGCGCTCTTTAGCAACGGCAAGTTCTGCCTTTGTGGAAGCAAGTTCTGTCTTTAGATTATGTATCTCCACGTCCTTCTGGTTAATGACACGGTTGAGGCGTCCGATCTCCTCAGTCTTCTCGGAGTCGGACTTCTCAAGTTTGCGCAGACGCTGGTTTATCTGGCGCAAAACAACATCTATGTCAGTACAGTCGCTTGCCATTTTTTGGTGCAAAGATAAGCATTTTTCTCCACATGGCAAAATCACGATTTACATCCCTTAACGCAGACTTTTGACTTACGGGGAATGCAAAAACGCATCTCCTGGCAGATAATCTGTTGAAAGGCGATAATAGACAAAGGAGACATGTTGGAGGCATCATCGGAAAAGAACTCGTTAAATGAACTGTTTTAAACAGCCTACGTCCTCATCGACTCAATCATTAAAAAGTTTGTAATGATGAAGAAAATAAGCAAAATCAAGTTTATGCTTTATTAACGAGAAGTTTTCTATAGGGGTGCTGAGTAGTTACTTCCTAAATCATGGCAAGAATACTTATAGCCAAAACCATAATTACTCAAAGCATTCAGCCTTAAACCTCTCATAATTGTAAGCGTCCAAAAATGTCACAACGCCCCTATTTGCGGGCTTTTTGCAAAGCCCGCAAATCTCATTTTTAAATATCTTTCACTAAAAATTTCATTAATTCAAGCAGATTGTCATTGGAAGCAGGTTCTCGTAGTCCGTTCTACCAGATTTCACGGCCTTGAGCAAAGCCTTGAAATATTGCCTGAACGAGACTCCGACTTGCTTGCAAGTCTGGATAAAGGTATTGTACATTGCCGATCTCAATGCACCCTGAACACTACCCAAGAACAACGAGCCCTTGCGCTGTATGGTCTGGGGACGTATCGCTCGTTCTGCTGCCAGGTTATCTATGGAATATTCACCATCATTTCGATAGGCAAAGACTTGCTTCCAAAACTTATGGAGATAGTTCAGTGCTTGCTGCATCAGTTTAGGCAACTTGTCCATCTTGTTCGCCATCAAGTCGAACATCTCATTCTGAAGTTCATCTACGATACCTCGAGTATACTCATCATTGCGCATCTCCTTGATTTTTTCGGCATCATAACCTTTCTCTACATACAAGTCCTCACGCTTATAAAGTTTGCGAATCTTACTCATAGGTGAAGAAGCTTCTTTGCAACCCATACGTTCCGCACGTTCTAGCTTGGCACGAACGTGAGCAAGACAACATAGATGCTCTATGTCTATCAAGTCATCGTCGAGATACATGTAGCAGATATAACCATCACTCTGAAGAGACTTCAACTTGGCGTCACCCAAGAAGTCCTTCAAAACAGCACGGTTACGGCCACCACTCTTCTGATTGCCATACTTGTCTACCGTATCCTCATAGAAGAATATCACGATGTTGGCCTTGCGATTTACCAAACACCACATATAGGTCTTACGATGACCGAAGTGGGTCTGGAATCGCTCCCAAGTCTCATCTACGTTTACGTTGGAACCAGGAGCCAAGGCTCGGTCCTTCAATGCCGGAAGCACTAGCTTCAATATCTCATAGCCCTTATCCGCATAGTTGGCCAGATTCTGGCGATGAGTCTTCAAACCCATCTCGGACAGTCTGTTTTTCACCTCACGATAAGCAGGACAGGCCATGTCATACATACGTTTAAAATTACTGGCGACAAAGTTACATCTTCTTTCTCAAATCACCAAATCCGTTTTTGGACGCTTACTTTCCAAAATCCTTGATTTTCTGTTCTTCTTCCAAAGAACAAACAAGCAGTTGTCCATTCTTCTCGGCAACGATATAGCCATCCAAGCCTTGAACTACTACTTTGCTTTCATCGGCAGCATGAACCACGCAGTTCTTGCATTCATACAAGCGGATGTCCTTGCCTACCTTGGCATTGCCAGCCTCATCTTGTGGAAGCAAGGTACGGAGGCTGCCCCAGCTGCCTAAGTCGCTCCAGCCAAACTCGGCTGGCAAGGTATAGATTTCCTTCGACTTCTCCATTACGGCATAGTCAATGCTTATCTTCTCACAGGTTGGGAAGAGTTTGCCGGCTACCTCTTTCTCCTGTTCGGTATAGAAAGAATGTGCCATCTCATCCATGATACTGGCAAGATTTGGCAGGAAGGTGCGGATTGCTTTGCTGATGGTATCAATGTTCCATACGAAGATTCCGGCATTCCAATAGTAATTGCCAGCGGCAAGGTATTGTTCGGCAGTCTCCAGGTTTGGCTTTTCCTTGAAAGCCTCTACCTTGTAGATTTCATCTACGGATGTTGGCTCTGCTGCGGCGATATAGCCATAGCCTGTTTCCGGGCGGCTTGGCTTAATACCGATGGTAACGATGGCGTTCTTATCGGATGTATAGCTCAAAGCCTTGCTGAGCACTCGCTGATACTCCGAGGTATTAATGACGAGGGCATCGGATGGTGTCACCACGATGTTGGCATCAGGATGCTGCTTCTGGATCTTCCAACAGGCATAAGCAATACATGGAGCGGTATTGCGAGCCTCCGGCTCTGCTAATATGTTATCTTCTGGCATGTCAGGGATTTGCTCCTTGACTATGCGAATGTATTTCTCGTTTGTCACTACCCACATGTTCTCGACAGGGCAGATTGGCTTCAATCTATCTACTGTCAATTGAATGAGGGAACGCCCCACACCCATCACATCAATGAACTGCTTTGGGTAATCGGGGGTTGACATTGGCCAGAAGCGGCTGCCGATGCCGCCGGCCATGATTATTACATGAATATCGTTGTACATTATATTAATATAAGAGATGGATATGTTTATCCTAAGCTATCAGTTTAACCTTTTTTTCAATAAGGGATCCAGAGCGTAACTACTCAGCACCCCTATAGAAAACTTCTCGTTAATAAAGCATAAACTTGATTTTGCTTATTTTCTTCATCATTACAAACTTTTTAATGATTGAGTCGATGAGGACGTAGGCTGTTTAAAACAGTTCATTTAACGAGTTCTTTTCCGATGATGCCTCCAACATGTCTCCTTTGTCTATTATCGCCTTTCAACAGATTATCTGCCAGGAGATGCGTTTTTGCATTCCCCGTAAGTCAAAAGTCTGCGTTAAGGGATGTAAATCGTGATTTTGCCATGTGGAGAAAAATGCTTATCTTTGCACCAAAAAATGGCAAGCGACTGTACTGACATAGATGTTGTTTTGCGCCAGATAAACCAGCGTCTGCGCAAACTTGAGAAGTCCGACTCCGAGAAGACTGAGGAGATCGGACGCCTCAACCGTGTCATTAACCAGAAGGACGTGGAGATACATAATCTAAAGACAGAACTTGCTTCCACAAAGGCAGAACTTGCCGTTGCTAAAGAGCGCATCAAGGAACTCGAGGGAGCTGATGACGATACATCAAGTACACCAGGAAAGCCCGAGAAAACAGCAGTAACAGCAGTATCCCTCCATCCCAAGAGTATCGCTTCCCGTGAGCTGCGCAGGACAAAGTCTCTTCGCAAGCCAAGCGGAAAGCCGAGCGGTGGACAGCCTGGCCACAAGGCACACACTGCAGACTATAGCAGAACCAGACGTAATTGTAAAGCACGACCCCGTCTATTGTAAATGCTGTGGTCGGCTCTTGATTGATATACCATGCCAGAAGATCCGTAAGACACAAATTGTTGATATCAAGGTGGTCGTAGAGACCTGCGAGGAACAGTATTACGAGAAGGTCTGTGAATGCGGTTGCGTAAACAACTGCGAAGCTCCCAACTGTCGTATCAAGTATGGTGACAACCTCCGTGCACTGGTGACATACCTTAATGTAGTGCAGTGTATTCCGTTCAAAGGATTGCAGAACTTATATCCGACCTGTCCGGCCAGAATATAAGTGAGGGTACAGTGCAGAACATACTCAAAGAGAATAGCGGCAAGGCAGACTGTGCATATGAGGAAATACGCAAGAGGCTGGAAACAGCGTCTGTCGTAGGAGCCGATGAAACTGGTGCTACGGTAGGAAAGCATCTGCATTGGAACTGGATATTCCAGAACGACCTGCTTACATACGTGTTCCAGTCAGAATCGCGAGGTCAGAAGGCCATAGATTCCAAGTTTCCAAAGGGACTTCCCTATTCGACACTTGTGACTGACAGACATCAGAGCTACTTCAAGATGAATGTTAAGGACCATCAGGTCTGCCTGGCTCATCTTCTTAGGAATGCAAAGTATCTGAACGAACTGGATCCAAACCAGAACTGGTCACGGAGATTCATCCATCTGATAGAACACTCTATAAATCTCAGAAGAGAGGACAACATTACCTCTAGAAAGATAAAGGTACTGAAGACAAAGATGAAGAACCTCTTGGGTGAAAGCCTCACGCATTTAGATAACGAGTTTGAGAAATTCAAGAGGGGTATCCTTAAAGTCAAAGACTACCTATTTACCTTTCTCTCCAATCCAAGTGTGCCTTACGAGAACAATGCCAGTGAGCGGGGAGTTAGGAAAATCAAGATAAAGCAGAAAGTCAGCGGTTGCTTCCGAACAGACAGCGGTGCCGATGATTTTGCCAAGTTGCACTCCATTGCTGAAACTGCTATGAAGAACGGAAATTCTAAATTCAATGCAATTCTTGCTGTAGTACAACAGTAAGACGATTACTCATGCCCATAGGGGTGCTGAGTAGTTACTCCAGAGCCTCAGTTGAGACTAACTTCCCAACTGAGAGCCACAGGATGCGATATGGGTGATTGTGTAGCGCCCACACTACTAAGCTACTTTTCGATATAATATTGTTTTTAAAATCATTTTCCAAGGATAAGTATCTACCCCGCAAAACTATATTTTAGTATCTTGGAATGTAAACCATCAATACAGCGTCCCCACTATTTATCAGCGGGTTAGCCGTACAGTATTTTGCATAAAGTTTTGATTTCCTAAAATTTAACAATCAAGCGACGACTTGGAATGTCTTCGTTATCTCCGCATCCGTACCATCTTCAAAATGTCGAACATAGTCACATGGCAAGAACGTGATATACTGATAACATCACGTCTTTGAAGATTCTTACTCTTATGCTCCTTGAAAATCTGCGTTCTTAATTAAATCGTTAACCCAAAGGAATTATTTCATCCAAATCATATCCTCTTGTGGCTATATTGCTTGATAAAACATTCAATTCGTTCTCTTCTGATTCGTCTAGCTGCAAAGATGACTCATACAACTCTCGTTGGTCTGGATGAAATTTCATATGCTCTTTGAGATAGTTTTTCATTTCAGAAACACTTGAATCAAAACTAACATAATTAACTGCAAGCCGCAAGATTCTTGGCTTAAACTTTTTCAAGAGTAATTCTACTCTTTTCTTATCTTCTTCTGTAACTTCCATTGCTATTTATATAACTATCTATTTGTAAGCATCCAACACCTATGACAATACAACTTCATCCCCAGTGTTTTACTGGGGATACAGAGTATTTTAAGAAATTGGATTTTCTTATTGAACCACATTCTCAATTAAGTTCTTATATTAATGCATCCTGAGCCTCTATCGGCAACCGTCTTCCGATAGAAAGCTGCAGGATGCGTTGTGGGTGATTATGTAGCGCCCACACTACTAAGCTACTTCTCGTTATATATATTTTTTTGTTATTTCTAATAATATAATTGTTTCGTATCGGAAATGAAGGACATAGAGTCCTTACCAGATAAGAATCGTTTTTAGGGTATTCTTACCTGGATATTGATTGAGTAAAACTAATTTGAATTTGATATTATAAGAGTTTTTTCTACCTCTCCGTCTCTCCTGCAAAGAGATTTGTTCTAAAATCATCCCGTCCTTCTTTACCATTAAAGAAGGCTCCACCTCTCATCTCGGTCTTCTTCAATGGTCTTTACACCCCCTTCGGTTCCCCCGTTTGCGGGGGACAGAAACCTCAGGGAAGAAGAGGAAAACCGCCCTACTCGGTGCTCGAACCGCTACGCTATAAGGTTGGCGGACCAAAGCGGTCTCGCCAGATTATGCGGGATGGGACCGCCAGGGGTGGAAAGGCGATTTGCAAATATTTAAACTTCCTCATCTGGATTGAAGTGCTCAAAGAAACTGGTTCTTCGCTCTTGTAATGTACTTGTTTCCTGACACAAAAAGCGACAGGCAAAATCATACATCGGCGTAGCAGCACTATGCTCACTGGCATCAATAAACTCTAAATTATCAACATAATAGTTTACCAGGTCGGCATCCTCAGATAAGTCAGCTGCAAATAAAAACAGATACTCACAACCTACAATTTCCATTAAATCAAGAATCTTAGGTACTATGAATTGCCAAAACACAACTGTTCCTAACTTCTGATGTATCCCTGTTTGATACCAAAAATCACGATATGCTTCATTTGCACAGAAATGCACAATCTCTACTCCTGCAAAAGTGGTACCTACATTCTTGTTATTCTCACCAAAGATTTTAAGAAGTTCCTCTGAATCCAAAGAAAGATGAAGAGCTCTTGCTACCTCCAGTTTTTTCAATCCCTTCTTGGTTCTTGCTTTTTCAAGTATCGCATTGATTGCATCTTTATCTGTTCCTTGCTATGAAGGATCTTTGCTCAACTGAAAAATATGCTCATAGAAGGCTTTCATATCTAACAGGCGATCACCTTCCAGAAATTCATCATACAACAAGCCACACTTCAATGAGAAATAAAACAAAATTTCACCTGAATTATTCTTAACTACATAATAAGCTACTCGATGATTTGCATCATCCTCATAGGCCTCATTTTGCAGCGTATTGACAATACTGGGATTCCTTCCATTATAAAAGTCATCCACCAATCTGAAATTATCAACATTAGAGGACAATCTTTCACAATGTAAGGATCCTAATATCCGTTCTTGTTCTTCAGTTATTCTCATGCTCTTGACATTTGAAAATCCTTATACTGGGCTAATAAGAATCTACGGATATTGATTCTTTCTGCATCCTTGCGAATATCCGACAAATCTATATCAACATCACATGTATCGTATGGTGAATAGCCCTCACGCGCCTTCTTCCAAGAATATTCGCCATGACTCAAAGTACTGAGACTCCATGACTGCTTGGGAGCATACTGCTCAAAGACCTTATCAAAAACACCTTGATATTTTTGGAGACTTTCTCGGGATAGAGAAAAACTCAATGAGTTATCTTTATAGTGCTGACGAATTTCAAGAATAACAGGACCATATTTCCATGCCTTGAATTTTGCTCCGAACATGGGTTCTCCTAACTGAACCAAGCATTCACGCTGAGTGAAATAAAGCAACTTATGTAGCTTCATCTCATCAATGCGAGTACCATATTGATGCTCATAGCGCTGGCAGATATAGGATGCTATTTTCACGACATCTTCCATAATTCTGTTCCTTTCTTTATTGTTTACATGGTGCAAATATAAGGGAAATATATGATATTGCCAAAGAATTTCTGATTTTTAACATTGTCCCACAGATTGCACAGATGAACGCAGATTTTTCGACTCCCCTGTCCCCCTCTGCGAAGAGGGGGTCCTTATCCCACTCCCAAGCCCTTCAATAGTCTTTACGACCCCTTCGGTTCCCCTTGTAGGGGACAGAAACCCTTAGCATAAGGGCAAGGGATGTAGCTGGCGACGCTATAGCTCTGCCAGAGTTTTTGGTCAGCCAGCGGAGCCTGTGCCCTAAAGGGCTGGCTGAGAGTGCTTACGCAATAAAATTGCGATTATTAGACGCAACAGAGTTGCGAGTGTTTGTCGCCTAGAGGAAGACTTTATTTCGTATGATGCTCGATGAAACGATTAATCATTCTTGTAACAGTGACAGTTGACTGCTTATAATGAGCTATCACCATTATATTAATGATTTCACCATCAATATTATAATAAACAACATTTGGTCCTATGTTCAAATGTCGAATTAAAACCTTATTATTTAACAGCTTAGAAGAATAGCTATAGTCTGGAGTTCCAGATTCAGGAAACAGCAATAAACGCCCTACCTTAGAATCTATGTCATCTAAGGTTTTGCGAGATACAGAAGCACCAAAATGTTCTTCTACATAGTCCAAAATTCCATCAAGTTGATGGAGAGCCATATCAGACCAAATTATTTCCATCCTCTTTGCTCTTTAATCTTTTCCATTGCCTGAGAATGAGAAAGACCTCTTCCCGAACGACTTTCCTTAATGGCGTACTCTGAAGCCATTTCTAAAACTTCATGAGGCATATCATTTACGAAAGCCTGTACTTTGTCTTCTGGAACTTCATATGGATTAATACCTTTCATCGTTGAATACAGCAATGTTATAAGGGCATTTTTCCGATCATCACTCCAATTCTTTACTTCGTTCCAAATCGGAGTATTTTGTATTTCATTATAATTGAACGTTCTCATAATTCTAATATTTAGTACCTTACATGGTGCAAATATAAGGGAAATATCTGAAATAGCCAAGGTATTTCCGGTTTTTAACACATCGATGTCCCACAGATTTCACAGATGAACACAGATTTCTTTGCGGCCTGGGCGGCGGGGGATTTAAGAGGGTCACGCAGATTTGGCTTTCCCTTCGGCCGCCGATTTTCAATTCACAGATGAACACAGATTTTTTGACCTATTCGGTCAGATTTTCACAGATTTTTACAATCACTTCTTCTTGTTTGTATGTTTGGGGGGTGAAGGGGGTGTATAAGAACTTTTGTATATACATCGTGCGCAAAAGATAAAGAGAAAGGGTATCAGATAGTTATGCCTTCTTTTTAACACTCTTTTCACGCTAAAGTTCATTTACCCCCTTCACACTTCACGCTTTGTTTGCTAATCTAAAAATCGATCATTTCGGCGACAATGGTTCCAGCAACCCGTCAATCAGACGAAGCAGCTCGTCTCTGTGAGCCTCGCCAACCAACGACTCCATCCAACGTATCGCGCCCCAGTAGTCGTCAATGGAAACATCACGGTCCATCGCCTCCAGACTCTTGGTGTACGCATCAGACAGCCGGAACTCCTTGCGGATGGCTGACTTGGTGGAAGCCCAATGCTTCTCCTCCTCAGTAAGACCACCCTCAAAACGGTCTTCCTTCAGTTCTTCACGCATAGCCCAGAACACGTTGTGGACTAAAAGATTAAAACACTTGTGGACAGAAATCATGCCCGTCTGTAGTCGTAGGAATCCTTGATCCCCATGACTTCACTTTTGATTTTTTTGAAAAACATTTTAAATAAATTTATGTTATGTTCCAAAATCAGAACTTTTTGATTTCAATGCCAAATTTTATGCTTAGCTTTGCAGCGGAATCTATATGATTCAATTTTAAAACAACTTATAATTATTTGCTTAAAAATGACAACAACAGAACAAAAACAAGAAATGGTATTACCATCTTTCTTCTATGCTATCGCCTCCAGCGAAAGCAGACAACTCATCAGTCTTGATGAACTGCAGCGAATCATCACCCTCGACGCCATGACCCAGGCTCGTACCGAAGACTACCGCAAGAACATGCGCATCAGCAGCGAGCTCGCTCATCAAACCAAGGTGATGATGCCAGGCATCACTACCTCCGTGCTCATGGACGGACGGGGCAAGGAACTGCGCAACGTGGTGAAGACCACCCAGATGATCGCCGTGGATATCGACAAAATTCCTGCAGAAAAGATGAAGGAGGTCGTACAGAAGGCGGACGCCGACCCTCATACCATGATGAGGTTCATCACCGTGAGCCAACGGGGCCTGCGCATCATCTCCAGATACCTGCCCATAGATGACGACGAGGTGACCGCACTGGAACTTTTCGATGTGATCATACGCAAGGCGATGAGCTATTACAGTAAGTTGCTAGGCGTGCCTGCCGACGAGCAATGCGTAGACATCACCCGAATGTGCGGACTCGCACACGACCCTACCGCCTACTTCCATTGGGACGCAGAGGCTTTCGGCCTGGACACCCACGACCTGAAGGCGCTCTACACCAAGAAGGCCAACGAGGCGAAATATGCCAAACGTGCCAGCAAGCGCAAGCGAAATAGCCAGAAGATGGTGGCACTGGGCAAGGGGGTTCCCTCGATGGACGAGGCAGCGCAGCACATACTGAACCTACTCGACACGTGGGGCTACAAGTTTGAGAGCGGTGCCCACAACGAGTATGTGCTCCACTTCGGCAAGGTGTGCGTGCGCTATGGCATAGACAAGGAAGAGGCAATGACCTACGCCAAGAGCAACTTCAGTTCCGACTATCCCGATGCTGACAGCGTGATGAAATCATGCTACAAGCACACCGAGAAACTAGGCACCTGGCACTTCTACCGCAAAGGCGAGGGCTTCTCGGGTAAGCCGACCGTCAAGGTAATCAAGCAGTGGCTCTCAATGAGATACGAGTTCCACCACAATGAGGTGACGGGATTTCACGAGGTGCTGAGTCGCGATATAATCAAAGGCAAATACCATAAGTGGACCCGCATCGACGACAACATAGAGAACACCATCTGGACCCAGATGGACGAGATGGGACTCGAAGTGAGCGCCATCAAGCTGCACGCCATCATCAACAGTGACTTCAGCGAACCTTGGGATCCCTTCGACGAATATCTCAGGAGTCTGCCAAAATGGGACGGAAAGACCGACTACATCGACGAGCTTGCCAACCGGGTAACCATCAACTATTGCCCTGGCTACCACCACTCGCAGGAAGAGTTCAGATACTTCTTCAAGAAATGGCTCGTATCGATGGTGGTGGCATGGGTTTCACCGAGAGTGGTGAGCCAGACCATCCTGATATTCATCGGGAGGGGTGGCATCAACAAAACCACATTCTTCTATTATATCCTGCCACCATGCCTGCGCCAGTACTTCATCAACGAGTCAACCGCCAACTATACCGACAAGGACTTCATGGAGGCTTTCTCAAGCAAGGCACTCATATGCCTCGACGAGCTGGAGTCTACCTTCGGCAAGGGGCTGAGCGCCCTCAAGAGCAACGTCACCAAGCTGGTGTTCTCCATCCGCCGCCCCTACGACAAGTATCGTTCGGAACTGCTGCACCGTGGTGCCCTCTGTGGCACCAGCAACAGCATACAGATCATCACCGACGAGGAGAACCGCCGCTACTCGCCCTGGTTTGTAGACAACATCGAGAGTCCTAGGGAGACCCCCATCGACTACCAGCACGTCTATGCCCAGGCTGTAGCTCTGGGACAAGAGGTAACCAATCGGGTGAAGAACCAGGAAGAGGGATGGGTATACTGGCTCACCACCGTCGACATCGACGTGATGAGGGAGCACAACGGCATGTTCATGGTTTCCAACTTCATGGAAGACCAGATACTGCGCTTCTACAAGGTGCCGAAATCAGACACCGCCCCTCAATATGTAAAGTTCCGCTATTCATCGGAAATCATGGAGCGCATAGGCGGAAGTCCCGCCCTGAGCCGCAACATGAGTCACCAGAATCTGAGCGCCGTGATGCAGCGACTGGGATTCAAGAAGGTACACCGCGCCAAAGGCAACGGATGGCTCGTGATAGAGAAGAATCCGGGAGAAATCAACACCGAGGCGATCTGCAGTCCAAACGAATGCGCAGAAACGTACCTGAAACCGTACAGAGCCGTAGCTACGGATAGCCAGAATGGTTCTGACCAACAGTAAACAGCATTCTGGCAAGTGCTAACCAGCATTGCCAGCAACGCTAAGTATCATCAAGAGAAACGCTAAGTATTATTACCGCGATTCATAAAAGTCAAAACTATATGAAAATCAAGATATACAAAAAATTCGAGCTTGCCAAGCTCTACTTTCCGGAGCAGTCGAAACACGTGGCACTAAACCACCTGATGCGAATGGTAAACCACTGCCCGCCTCTGCTTGAAGCCTTGCGAAGAGAGGGCTACGAACGGTTGGCGAAGACCTTCACCATGCGCCAGACGCTGCTCATCTATGAGTATCTGGGCGAGCCATAATACTGAGTTTTCCAGTTTTATGCCCCATCGTATCCCTATCTCACCCCTATCGTACAGAAGCCTCTTCTGAAAGTCGTATATTTGCAACCGTAAACAAGAACCAAGCACTGCGCAGCGCTTTAATACATGAAACACGAACCATAAAACAATTTATTAGCCTTATGATTGAGTACGATTTAAAGAAGAACAACAACAAGAAGAATGAGAAGGCTTACGGCAAATACTACGCCAAGCCCCACATTAGTGAAACTGTAGATCTCGATGAGCTCGCCGACCACATGCATGGTCACAACTCTCCATTCTCAGCCGGGACCATCAAGGGCATTCTCATCGATGCCGTGACCCACATCAAGGAGCTCCTGCTCATGGGCAAGAATGTAAAGCTCGACAACCTCGCCATCTTCTACATCAGCATCAAGAACAAGATGGGTGCAGAGAACGCCGACGACTTCACCGTATCTAAGAACATCGAAGGAGTAAGAATGAAAGCCCGCGCCACGGGCGACTTCCGCTCTGTGAATCTCAACCTCGACGCCAACTTGAAGAAGTATGGTGCTAAGAAAAAGAAGTCTTCGACCACCACCGACACCGAAACAACTACGCCATCGGGAGATACAGGCAAGAGCGAATCTGGCTCTACCACTAACCCAGGCAGCGGTTCGGAAGGCGATGGACTTGAGTAACCGGGATAGCATATCCCCGTTATCTCTCAACGGGGATTGCAAATCCCCTTAACATGTTTTTTTAAATATATTGACCGAAAATGACACAAGATCGATTTCCGATGACGATTGGCGGCGAGGAGGTGCTCAATGAGCATCACCTGCTCGCCTACACAGAGAACGGCGAGATGATGGACTCACCTCTGAGCGTCCGTTTTCTCGTAATCCATTGCTCGGCAACACGTGCCGACCGTAACTACACCGACAAGCAACTGATGCGCGACCACAAGAAGCGTGGATTCCGCACCGTGGGCTACCACTTCTATGTCCACAAGGACGGAAGCATCACGCAGTTCAGAAAGCTGCTGGAGGTGGGCTCACATGCCCGCCCCTACAACCGCTGCTCCATCGGCATCTGCTACGAGGGCGGGCTGGATGACGAGGGGCGTCCTGCCGACACCCTTACCCGGGCCCAGTATGACGCAATGTGGAATCTGCTGCGCAAGCTCAAAATCACGTTCCCACAGGCTAAGATAGTGGGGCATCGTGACTTGCCGGGCACCACCCCGAAGGCATGCCCTTGCTTCGATGCAGCGAAAAAATTTCCACTTTAATGCTTAATGTTGAATGTTGAATTTTTAATTTGAACTATGAAGAAAGAAACCATCAAGAAGGTGATCAATTTCATCATCACCGTACTTACCGCCGTAGCTAGCGCATTCTGCGTACAGAGCTGCCAGTAAATTCCCAGTAATCAAACCTTAACCTTAAGTTCTAATTCTACCAGTATTGCCTGAAGATGCCGAGGCGGTGCATGTCGGAGCCCACCATGTCGTACATATCGTGCTTCATGAGCCACTTGCATCGCTTCTGCACCTTCTTGCCATACTGCCCATCTATCGAGAACGCATTTCGCTGGAACTTGATGCCCATCAACTTGAGCTTCTCGTAATCGCGCTTCTCCATATAGAGGTAGCGCTCAGGATGGGCAAGCACGGGCGTGTAGCCCTTGTTCTTGATGCGCTCCAGGAGGGCATGAAAATTCATCGGGGCAGAGAAGATGCTCGTCTCCACCAACAGGAGCTTGCCATCCTCGCCCAGCGGCAACAGATCGTTTGCCTTCAGGCGCTTTTCGAAGAGCGCATCTAGCATATTTTCGGCTGCGAGATGCAGCCGGAGCATTTTTCTGTCAGCAGGGTTTCGCTCGGCGAAGTCCTGCTGATATTGTTTCTGGAAGTCGGCAAATACTTGGCGCAAATGGGTGGTCTCGTTGGGTACGTCTTCCATAATATGAGGCGTAAGCCAGACATCCCTCATGCCTGCGCCTTCGTAAAAGCACAACATTTCCAACGACTTCTTTACCTCTTGAAATCCGTCGTCCACGCCGGGCAGGATGTGGCAGTGCCAGTCGATGCCGCCGGGGAGTCTCTCTGATGGTGCTTTCTTGCTTGCCGTCGGATTGCAAATCCAACGGAACGCCTCACGGAATATATACATATTTTTCTATTCTTTCATCCAATTTTCTACTTTCCTATTTTTGCCCCCCATTCTTGTCGGAGCCGTAGTGGTAGCCGTAGCCATAGCCATAGTGGTAGCCATAGCGATAGTAGTGGCCGTAGCGGCCGCCCTGAGCCTTGGTTCCGTTCAGAATGAGCGACATATTCTTGAATTTCTTGTCCTTGTAGAACTGCTCGATGTCGCCCAGCATGCTGCGCTCCATCAAGCCGCTGCGAACCACGAAGATGGTGCGGTCGGCATATTTCTCGATAATCTGGGTATCGGCTACAATCTCTACAGGAGGACAGTCGATGAAGATATAGTCATACTCCTTACGGAGCTGATTGATAAGCGATTCCAAACGTTCGCTGAAGAGAAGCTCCGTTGGGTTTGGAGGCATGGTACCGATAGGCAGGATGTCGAAATCCTTCACCAGTCCGTTCTCCTCACCATGGCAGATGATGCCCTTCAGGTCGTCGGTTCTGCCATTGAGGTAATCACTCAAGCCCTCGGCAGGATTGCCTACGAGCATAGAGGTGGAACCATGGCGGAGGTCACCGTCGATGACGAGCACCTTCTTCTCCTTGATAGCGAGCGACATGGCGATGTTGGTAGCCAGATAGCTCTTGCCGGAACCCGGATTAAAGGAAGTGATGACGATGACGTTCTTTTCAGGATGCGCTCCGATGGTGAACTCGAAGTTGGTACGCAATACGCGGAATGCCTCGTTCACGATGTCGCGCTTGCCAGCCTTCACCACAATCTGACGCACCTCCTTCGGCTTCTTCCAGAACAGAATGAGCTGCTTCAGGGTTGGACGATTCTTGCGGCTGATATAGAACGGAATCTCGCCCAGGAATGGGATGGTTACGTTCTTCAGATCCTTGCGGCCACGCACGGTGGTGTTCATGTTTTCACGCACGAAGATGATGACCACAGGGATGAGGAAGCCCAGTGCGAATGCCACCAGCAGGATGTTGCGGCGCACAGGAGCCACAGGCAGGTTGCTGCCTGTAGGAGGAGTGATAACACGGGTGTTATAGGCGGTAAAAGCCTTGGAGAGCTCGTTTTCCTCACGCTTCTGGAGGAGGAAGAGATAGAGCGCCTCCTTTACCTTCTGCTGACGGCCTACGGTCTGCAGATACTTAGCCTGGTTAGGGTTGCTGGCAATCTGCGAGGTGGTATGCGCCTCGTTAGCCTGCAGGGTGCCCAGCTGGGTGCGGAGGGTTACCACGAAGTTGTCGATACTTGCCGTAATACTTCTGCGCATGGCATTCAGGTTCTGGTCGTAATCGGCAACCAATGGGTTCTGTTCGCTGGAGTTTGCCACAATGTTGTTGCGCTCCAACAGGGTCTTATTGTATTCAGCAATCTGCTGCTCGATGCCCGGACTGTCGATACCGGTATTGGATGGCAACACCTGGTTCTTGCTCACTCTGCCTACGAGACTGCTGCGGATATACTGTGCGATGGAGAGGCGTGAGTTGAGATCCATGATCTGCTTGCTCAAATCGCTGCTCTTCTGCATATACTGCTGAGCTGCAGTCTCTACATCAGGCAACAGGTTGGCACTCTTGAAGGAAGAGATATCCTTATCCACATCGCCCAGCTCATGCTCGATAACGCCGAGGCGCTCGGTGATGAAACGGGAGGTGGAAACGGTCATCTGGTTCTTGTCGTCGAGCCAGTTCTTGCGGTATACGGCGATGATGGTGTTGAGGATATCCTCGGCACGCTTGGTCTGTACATCCGTATAGGTAAGATTTACGATGGTAGTCTTCTCCTCGTTCAATCCCACCGTGAGCGAGCCCAAGATGCGATTGGTCATGGAATAGAGGTCGGTATGGCTTACGTAGAGTGCCGGTGCATCGCCACCCTTGATAAAGGCAGCGTATGACGGTGCAGCCTCCAGCTTCACCTTACCCAATGGAGTCTGAACCAGTTTGCCCAACTTACCTGTGACGGTCTTGTTGGTCTCCACAGGAGTTCCATTAGAAGAGGTACCCTTGAAATCAGTGAGTTCAAACTTATCTCCGCCCTTCAGGTAAACGGTCATCGAACCATAGTGTTCTTCGCCGATGGTGAGGAACTGCACGGTGACAGGGAGGTCGTTGCCATAGAGCACATTGCGGTGGAATCGTCCGTCAACAGCGTAATCTACATTGAGTTTCAGCTGCTTTCCTACTTCCAGAAGAACGGAAGGCGACTTGATGGCAATGAGTTCGTTATTAACGTTCGACTTGGTGCCTCCCAATCCCATATCAGAGAACATCGACTCCACATCATTATTGATGGAACTACCTTTGCTTTCATCCTTGATAAGCAGGGAAGCCGTGCGCTGGTATACATTCGGTGTAGAGAGCAGATAATAGCCGGCTGCTCCCATCGTAACGAACAGGGAGAGCACGAACCATTTCCATCTGGCTAAACAGAGATAAAAGAGGTCTTGCAGGCGGAGGAAATCATCCCCCTGGTTGCGGCGAAGCATCGGATTTGGAGCACCCTGATTATTCGCCGGATTTGAATTCTGTATCATCTATAATTTATAAACTATAAACTATTAATTATCAATTATTAATTAACCTTGAGGAAGGTGAGGATGGCAACGGCGAGTGAAGATACGCTCAGCCAGAAGCCCGTAGACTGGATGGTGTTTCCATTGACGGTAGAAGTACGCTTCTTGGTATCGTTAGGCGAAACATACACCACGTCGTTCTGCTGCAGGTAATATACAGGCGAGCTGAACACATCCTTGCCCGAGCAGAGGTTGATCTTATAAATCTTCTGATGGCCGTTTTCCTGACGAAGCACCATCACGTCGTCGCGCACACCGGTGATGGTCAGGTCGCCGGCATTGCTGATGGCATCGAGGATGGTAACCTTCTCGTCTTCGATGGCAAACTGTCCAGGATGGTTTACCTCTCCCATCACGGAGTAATGGAGATTGCTCAAGCCCACGGTAACCACAGGGTCCTTGACCAGGCTTGCGTCTATCAACGCTTTCTTGATTTTCTCAGCCACCTGCTCACGCGACAGGTTTGCCACATGAACGGTTCCCAACACAGGGAAATCGATATTGCCCTTGCTGTCTACCGTATAATAATAGGCATCCTTGGCGACGGTCGACGTGGTGGCGGTTCCCGTAAGGTTGAAGAGCTGTGAGATCTGTGGATCCTTGCTCTTCACGCCGATGTAGAGTTTATCTGTTGGCTTGGCGGTGATCACCGCACTTTTCAGATTGATTAGCGTGTCAGGATTTTGGTTAAAATCCTGGAAATAAGCTATTTGTTGTGGGGCTCCACAAGCTGACAGGACAAGAAGTCCCGTACAAAAAGCTCCAGAAAGCAATGAATTACGATATTTCATATGATTTTATATTTTTTCTAGAAAACATCTTGGTATATAGGTGGTGGCGACAGCACAGACCCCGTCTATCGACACGATGAGGCGATGGTCGCCATTGATGCGCTTGATTTCGCCCTCCAGACCTTTGAACCTGCCGTCGATGACCCTGACACGTTCACCTTTCTTCCAGTTGAAGGCTCCATCCTCGAAATATTCCAGCCCCTCCTGATCGCCCGACGATACCATCATGAACATCTGCATCTGTCGCTTGGGAATGGCGATGGGCTGTGGGTCGAAGTCCACCAGCTGGCGATATAGCCTTGCCTTGCCACACAGTTCCCGCTCCAGGCATAGCGCCTGTCGCTTGTTGCTGCGCATGAAGAAAAGCGAGGGTATGAGTGGGCGCTCCACCACAATCTTCTTGCCTTGGCTGTTTACATGTCTCTCTTTTACGAAAGGGGCGTAATATTCCATCACATCGCCCATCATGTCTTCGGGGAATGTGTTTTTCATCTGGTCAGGATCCTTAAGCGCGTTGTTGAACAGGTTGAACAAGTCTCGGCAAAGCGCCACTTTGTTCATGAACACGCGCATGGCATACCATGATGCCTCTGTCTCGGCTGGTTCGCCAAGAGTCTCGGCTTGTATGCTTAGAGAATGATTGATATCTTTTATTGAATTGTCCATTCTTTCATTTTAAGTATTCTTATACAGACACATTTTCTCTTCCCCCTTATGTCGAAACGAGTCGCCACAAGCAGCAAGGAGATTGAGACAGTATACTTCTCATAAAGCTTCTGTCGTTCGGAGCAACCCTGATCCAGGCGATGCTGTACCCGCAATCCCATTTGGGTAACTAAGCCTCATATTTTCTGGTTTAGTTCTCAAATGCGCCGCAAAGTTAACAAAAAAAAAAAAAAATGAAAGAATGTTAGCGCAATTTTAGATAAAATTAGTTTTTTAAGCCGTTTTCTTAATATTAGTTAATTTTACTATTTTATTTGCATACAAAACATAAAATCGGGGTAAATCTCTTTCAATAAGTGATTTACCCCGATTAAACATTATACAGATGGAAGGAAACTTAGTTGTTTACGCTACCTCCCACAATATCAAGCAATTCATTGGTAATGGCCTGTTGACGACTCTTGTTGTACTGCAAGTTGAGTTCGCGCAAGAGTTCATCGGCATTATCCGTAGCGGTCTGCATGGCCACCATTCTGGCAGCATGCTCACTCGCCTGGCTATCCAGCAACGCTGTATAAATCATCAGACGAAGCTGCTTAGGAATCAAGACTCCCAAAACAGTCTCCAAGTCTGGCTCTACAATGAAGTCATCATTCAGAGGTTTTGCCTCAGAACTCTGGCGTCCGTCAGCTTCAGCCTGCTTTTGGCGCAGATATTCCTGAGCCTTTGCCGTAGCCACATTAGAGGTAAGGTCACGATCGTTGTCCACTCCTATCGACTCAGTGCTGAGGTCAATAGGCAAGAAAGTCTTGCGGGTCAGAATCTGTGAACCGGCACTCTTAAAGTGATGATAAATCATCTCCACCTTATCGAGCTCACCAGCAGCATACTGCCTGGCAAGTGAATAGGCGATATCTGCACAGGCGCTGGCACGAGGATGATCGGCAAGATCATTAAAGTTACCGCCAATCTTCAAACCCAGTTTCTGTGCCTTCTCTGCCACTTTTCGTCCGATAGGATATACCGTGATGTCGTCAATGCCTTGAGCCTTATACTCGTCCACCGCATGCATCATCATCTTGATAACGTTGGAATTGAATCCACCACACAAGCTGCTGTTAGAACTGTATACCACAAGAGCTATACGCTTGGTCTCCTTGTGCTCCAACTGCAACGGATGGTCGACATTCGGAGTACTTACCAGGAAACTCTTGAGGATATGTTCCAACATATTTCCATAAGGCAGCATATTCTGGATAGCTACCTGAGCATGATGCAACTTACTGGAAGCCACCATCTTCATCGCACTCGTAATCTTACGGGTACTGTTAACGCTGGCTATGCGAGTTTTAATCTCTTTTAATGACGGCATAGGCTATTACGCTTTATATTGTCCTGCAACATTAGCCATGGTCTCCTCGACTGCCTTAATGGCATCATCGGTGAGTTTACCATCGCCCAAAGTCTCAATCACATCAGCGTGCTGGCTGCGCATTGCATCGAGGAACAGATCCTGACAGTCGCGAACCTTATCCATTGGCACGTCGTGCATCAATCCGTGAACACCACAGTAGAGAATAGCTACCTGCTCGCCTACCGGCATTGGGCGGTACTGAGGCTGAACCAGCAACTGGTCGTTCTTACGGCCACGGTCCAGAGTCATCGCTGTTACGGCATCCATATCGCTAGAGAACTTAGAGAAGGCCTCCAGCTCACGATACTGAGCCATATCAATCTTCAGTGTACCAGCCACCTTCTTCATACTCTTGATCTGGGCAGAACCACCTACACGGGATACGGAGATACCTACGTTGATAGCTGGACGGAAGCCCTGGTTGAAGAGGTCGGTCTCAAGGAAGATCTGACCGTCGGTGATAGAAATCACGTTGGTTGGGATGTATGCTGATACGTCACCAGCCTGTGTTTCAATGATAGGAAGGGCTGTCAAAGAACCACCACCCTTTACGTGACCCTTCATGCACTCTGGAAGGTCGTTCATCTGCTCGGCTACCTCCTGCTGGTCGTTGATACGAGCGGCACGCTCCAACAGACGAGAGTGGAGATAGAACACATCACCAGGGTAAGCCTCACGTCCGGATGGACGACGGAGGATCAGAGATACCTCACGGTAAGCCACAGCCTGCTTACTCAAGTCATCGTATACGACGAGAGCTGAGTAACCGCGGTCGCGGAAGTACTCACCGATAGCTGCACCGGCAAATGGTGCGTAATACTGCATGGCTGCAGGATCGGCAGCGGTAGCACTTACGATGATGGTATATGGCAGGGCGCCATGCTCCTTGAGGTTCTGTACCAATGCTGCAACGGTAGATGCTTTCTGACCGATAGCTACATAGATACAATATACTGGCTTGCCAGCCTCATAGAAACTCTTCTGGTTGATGATGGTATCCACTGCGATGGCAGTCTTACCGGTCTGACGGTCACCGATGATCAACTCACGCTGTCCACGACCGATAGGAATCATAGAGTCTACCGCCTTCAAACCAGTCTGAAGAGGTTCCTTTACTGGCTGACGATAGATTACACCAGGTGCCTTACGATCCAAAGGCATCTCGAAAGAATCGGTGAGGTCGATGTCACCAAGACCATCAATAGCCTGACCCAGAGGGTTTACGACACGTCCGAGGAAGTTGTCGTTTACACGGATAGAAGCGATACGGTGTGTACGCTTCACGCTCTGTCCCTCCTTGATGCCAGCTGTAGGACCTAAGAGGACACAACCTACATTGTCTTCCTCCAAGTTCATGACGATAGCCATGGTTCCGTTCTCAAACTCAAGAAGTTCATTAGCCTCGGCATTACGCAGACCATAGATACGAGCCACGCCATCGCTGACGGTAAGCACGGTACCCACCTCGTCAAACTGCTGAGAGCCATTAACCTCCTGGAGCTGCTGCTGAAGAACCTCAGACACCTCACTTGGTTTAATTTTATCTGACATTGTTTATTTACTTTAATTATTTTTACTTTTTGAGCTGTGTCAGAATGTTGTTGAGCTTAGTCTTTACGCTCGCATCCATTCTGTAAGTATCATACTCAAGGATGAAACCACCAATCAGTTCAGGGTTCACCTCGGTCTTGAACTCCACAGTACCTTTCGTTCTCTGCTCCACCATCTTGCGCATCTTATCCTCAGTAGAGGCGTCAACGGCAGTGGCGGTGATCAGCCTACCGCGGATGATGTTCTTCTGTTTCCTGTAAAGAGTGATATACGAAGCAGCCATGAATTGCAGGGTGCTCTCCCTATCCTCTTTCAAGACGAGAGCGATAAACTTCTTGCTCAGTTCCGTAGGCTCTTTGCCCAGGGCTGTGATGAGAAGTGCCTCTTTCTTATCTTTGGAAAGCATAGGGTTGTCTATCGTAAATCTCAGTTCAGGCACGTCGATGTAGCTCTTAAAGAGCGTCTGCATCTCCTGGTAGACCTGATCTTCGAGCTTCATGCCGAGTGCAGCCTTGATGAGGGCACGGGCATAACGCACCGATATTACACCTATATCCATAAGCTTTACTATTTGTTGTCAGAAGAAACCTCGTCCAGCAGTCGATTTATCATATCCATCTGTGCCTTGTCATCAGAGAGCTTAGCCTTGAGCACCTTCTCTGCAATCTGAACAGAGAGTTCGGCTACCTGGCCTCGGATTTCACGAATGGCGTTCTGCTTCTCGGTCTCAATCTGCTTCTTGGCATCAGAGAGGAGACGTGCGCCTTCTTCGCGTGCTTTATCCTGTGCTTTCTCTACAATGGCATCGCGGGTTTCGGCAGCCTCCTTGAGGAGGGCAGCCTGCTTCTCGCGAGCTTCCTGCAAGATGGATTCACCTTCTTTTTGGATATTGGCAAGCTTTTCGTTGGCTTCGTGAGCCTTCTTCAGACTATCATCAATGAAAGCCTTACGTTCGTTCACCATCTTAATGATGGCTGGGAATCCAGCCTTCCAAAGAATGATGAAGACGATGATGAAGACCAGCGTCATCCAGAAGAGCAAACCGCTATCAGGAATTAATAAATCCATATATACTGGTTAAAGTTTTACTTAAACGTTTTTTTAAAACTAACTCTAGAATCATCTCTATCATGCCCCGGAAAGACATCAGGCTGATGCCTGAGACTTCCTTTTATCGGGGCAGATGATAGCGACAGATGAGATGATTACATAACGATTGCCAGGATGGCGATGATGACAGCGAAGAACGCAACACCCTCAACCAACGCAGCTGCAATAATCATAGAAGAACGGAGGTCGCCCATCTTCTCTGGCTGACGAGCCATAGCGTCCATAGCCTGGCCACCAATGCGACCGATACCAATACCTGCGCCAATAGCGGCCAAACCTGCACCTACTGCGGCACCCAACTTTGCAATCTCTGCTGCTAATAAAAGTGATAACATAATCTTAATAATTTAAGTTGTTTATATTTTCTTTGTTTATTATCTGAATGAAATTAGATCCGTAATCTATAAACTACTTCACTACCTCTGGCTCAGCCTCATGAGACTTTACATGAGCCAGCGAGATGAATACTGCACTCAGCATGGTGAATACCAATGCCTGAATGTAGCTTACCAATACTTCGAGGAGCATCATAAAGGCGCTCATCGCAACACTTACTATTGTCATACCCGTACCTGCCACATAGTTGGCGATAGCATTCTCACTGATGTTGAACATGATGAAAATGATAGCCGCAAACGAAAGTGCGATGGCGTGACCCGCCATCATGTTGGCGAAGAGTCGGATAATCAGAGCCAGCGGTTTCGTAAAGATTCCGAAGAGCTCGATGAATGGCATCAGTGGCACTGGCACCTTCAACCACGTTGGTACCTCCGGCCAGAAGATTTCCTTCCAGTATTCCTTGGTACCGGTGAAGTTGGTGATCAGGAATGTCGTTACACCGAAGAATACGGTGCAGGCGATATTACCCGTCAGGTTACCACCACCTGGAGGGAATGGTACGATACCCATGATGTTCGCCACGAAGATAAAGAAGAAACAAGTAAGCAACCATGGTGCGTACTTTGGGGCTTCCTTACCCAGGGTGGCCTCTATTACATCGGTATATACCGACATGATGAACATGTGCATCAGTCCCACAAAACCCTTTGGTGCAGGATCATCCACCTTGTGCTTCCTGCACCAGCGGGCTGGTATCAGGACACAGAGCAACAGGATGATAGCATCGATGAAGAGCACGCAAACGGTCTTCGTGATGGAGATGTCAAGCGGACGAACCTCCTGGTCTCCCACCTTCTCTACTATCTTGTTGGGATTCGCCTGCGCATCAGCGTTCTTGATCACCAGATTATAAGGGCCCGGACGGTCTCCATTGGCATCCTTCTCTTCCGAGAATTCGCTGCTGCAGAACACGTGCCAGCCTGTGGTGGTGTTAACGATGATTGGCAGATGAATCACTACGGGATGGTCTCCCACCTTTGTGATATGCCATTCATAAGAATCCTTGATATGACCCCACAATATCTCTTTCACATCGATGTTCTCCTTAGCCGATACCTGCAGAGGTGCCAGCGTGAAGAGCAGCATCGCCATCAAGAGGAATTGCTTGAGATGTTTCATATTCTTTAATTCTTACTTTTGTTTATTAATTATTTGTTTCAGAACCGCTTATGAAAGACGGTTCTTTTTCTCTACCCGAGCGAAGTAGATGCAGTCGAACACGAGAAGTACGACATAGAAAAGGGCAAAGATTGCGGTAAAACCCAGAATGTTCTGCCTGTCGCATACCAGCACATAGATGAGGAATACCAATGTACCGGCCATCAGTTTCAAGACCAATGCCGCCAGATAGAACTTGGCGAGATTGGCTGGCGATGACTTTGCAACAGCCTTCCATGCTTCACCATAAGCAGTACTTGCAACGAGTGAGAATATCGCACTCACTACCAACGGGTTAACAACCTGGGCTATCATATCATCGCATTGAGCAGATAATCTGCAGGCAAAGAGCACGGCAAGAGCCACTGCTGCTGTAAGCCACAAAGAAATCTGCTTATACCTGATACTCGCCTGTCTGATAGTCTGCAAGCGCAACTTTTCGTCTTTTTCCATTATCTAATAATTAATCACTAAAAATTAATCACTTATCTAAACTTCTACGCAAAGGCTTACTTCGTTTTTCTTACATTCCACGAATCCGCCCTTGATGTTCATTACCTGCTTGCCTTCCTTGGTAGTGTATTCCACCTTGCCCACTTCGAGCGAAGAGATGATAGGCGCATGATCCTTGAGAATCTCGAACGAGCCGAGGGTTCCCGGAACCAGTACGCTCTCTACCTCACCCTGGAAGACTACTTTCTCAGGAGATACTATCTTTAGCTGTAACATAAGCCGTGGATTTAAAGATTACGCCTGTGCTGCTGCGAGCAACTGCTTAGCCTTCTCCTTGGCATCCTCGATAGTACCTACGTTGAGGAATGCCTGCTCTGGCAGGTCATCTACCTCACCGTCGAGGATGGCGTTGAAGCCCTTGATAGTCTCTTCGATAGGAACCATCACACCCTTCAAACCGGTAAACTGCTCTGCTACGGTGAATGGCTGGCTCAGGAAACGCTGTACACGGCGTGCACGGTTCACGGTCAACTTATCCTCATCAGAGAGCTCATCCATACCGAGGATGGCGATGATATCCTGCAACTCGTTATAACGCTGCAACAACTGCTTTACTCGCTGTGCACAATCGTAGTGCGCCTTGCCCACAATCAGCGGGTCGAGGATACGAGAGGTAGAACCCAGCGGGTCTACGGCAGGATAGATACCGAGAGATGCAATCTTACGGGAAAGCTCAGTGGTAGCATCCAGGTGAGTAAAGGTGGTAGCTGGAGCAGGGTCGGTCAAGTCATCGGCAGGCACATAAACGGCCTGTACAGAGGTAATGGAACCATTCTTGGTAGAAGTGATTCGCTCCTGCATGGCACCCATCTCAGAAGCCAGCGTTGGCTGATAACCTACGGCTGATGGCATACGACCCAACAGCGCAGACACCTCAGAACCAGCCTGGGTGAAACGGAAGATGTTATCAATGAAGAACATGATATCCGCTGCCTCACCATTCTTACCTCCGTGATCACGGAACTCCTCAGCTACGGTCAAACCAGAGAGAGCTACAGAAGCACGTGCCCCAGGTGGCTCATTCATCTGACCATATACCAGGGTAGCCTGACTCTTGGCAAGTTCCTCAGGATCGACAAGTGAGAGATCCCACTTACCTTCTTCCATCGCTTTACGGAACTTCTCGCCATACTTGATAACGCCAGACTCGAGCATGTCTCGAATCAAGTCGTTACCCTCACGGGTACGCTCTCCTACTCCGGCAAATACAGAGTAGCCGTTGTGTCCCTTGGCAATGTTGTTGATCAACTCCATGATAAGCACTGTCTTACCTACACCGGCACCACCGAAAAGACCAATCTTACCACCCTTCATGTAAGGTTCGAGCAGGTCAATCACCTTAATACCGGTAGCAAGCATCTCCTTGTGAGTAGAAAGTTCGTCAAACTTCGGAGCCTCACGGTGGATAGGATAAGCACCCTTCATGTCCAATTCATTCATACCATCAATAGGCTGTCCGATGACATTCATCATACGACCCTTGATTTGCTCTCCGGCTGGCATCTGGATTGGGTTACCTGTAGAGATAACCTCCAAGCCGCGCTGCAAACCGTCAGTATTATCCATAGCGACACAGCGAACTGTATCCTCACCGATGTGCTGCTGCACCTCGATGACAAGTTCGCGGCCGTCTGGACGTTTTACCTTCAGAGCTTCATAAATTTTAGGAAGCACCTTCTCTGGATTCTCGCCCTTTGTATCGAAGTAAACATCGATAACAGGACCGATAATCTGAGAGATACGTCCGTTAATTTGTGACATAAGCTTATTAGTTTAAAAGTTATATATATTTATATTATTCTTGACTGCAAAAGTAACAACAATTTATGGAAACCACAAATTAATTTAAAGTTTTATTCGGCTTTTATACCTAATTAAACCATTTTTAGTTCCCTTTAAACCATTTTCCTATGCAAAAGCAAGAAGTCAGGAGTTCAAACTCCTCTCTTCTTACCCTTATCTCTATAAATTAGATACTCAACTCGTCCAAAACCTTGATCAGTTTACGGTCGAATGGCTTATCTGAGCGGATAGCTTCAGAAAGCGGAACGTATACTACCTCGTTATTGCGTACACCAATCATCACATTGCGCTGTCCCTGCATGATAGCCTCGATGGCACCACAACCGGTACGGCTCGCAAGAATACGATCACGGGCTGACGGACGGCCGCCACGCTGCAAGTGACCCAGGATAGATACACGTACATCAAACTCAGGGAACTCCTTGCGCACACGGTCGGCATAATAAAGAGCACCGCACTTAGGACTCTCTGACACGATGACGATACAACTTTTCTTAGACTTACGGATACCACGCTCCATGAATTGAGCCAACTGGTCTACGTCGGTAGAATCCTCTGGAATGATAGCTGCCTCTGCTCCACTGGCGATAGCTGAATTCTGCGCCAGGAAACCGGCATCACGGCCCATCACCTCGATAAAGAAGATACGCTCGTGGCTCTGCGCAGTATCACGGATGCGGTCTACACATTCTACGATGGTATTCATCGTAGTATCATAACCGATTGTATTGTCTGTACCATAAAGGTCATTATCAATTGTTCCTGGCAATCCGATGCAGCATACATCAAACTCACGTGCGAAATTCATCGCACCTGTCAGCGAACCGTTACCGCCAATCACGACAAGCGCATCTATTTCCTCTTTCTGAATCGTTTCAAATGCCTTCTGACGACCTTCTTCGGTCATGAATTCCTTAGAACGGGCTGTCTTCAGCATCGTACCACCTGTGCCGATGATACCGCTTACATTCTCTGTAGAAAAGGTTTTAATTTCATCATTGATGAGACCATCGTAACCACGATAGATACCTTTCACAGTGAAACCGTTGTAGATAGCCGAACGGGTAACCGCACGGATAGCAGCATTCATACCTGGAGCATCTCCTCCAGATGTTAAAATTCCAATAGTCTTAATCTTTGCCATAACTATACCTTATTATATTATATATATTTTTTTAATGTTAGTTTATTATCCTCTCAGGATGATGTTTTTCATCCATTACCCCTACATATACAGTAGGTATCCAAGGGTATACCCCTTGCTTTGTTTGGGTTTATCGATTTAAAGAATTAGGTTTGCAGCACCAGCCACCAGGATATGAGAGAGCCAAAGGATAGCAAGTCCGATGACGCCACCCATCAAAGCTTTCCAGCCAATATTGCGGAAATACCATCCCATGTGCATACGTTCCATCTTCATCAGGGCAAGACCGCTGATTGTACCGATACCAAGAACGTTACCACCAGCCATTACGCAATATGCAATCATCTGCCAGTAGATACCATTGGTATGATAATCAGCAAGCATGCTGAATGAAGGATCATTCACATTTGCCAGATCATGAAGGGAGAAAAAGTTCATGGCTGTAGCAAAGTTGTCAAGTACAGTACTGATGATACCAGCCAAGACGCCATGCAACAGCACGCCAGGACGCTTATCATCCATACCGACAGAGTTGAGAAGAGTAGCAAAATCGTCAAAAGCGCCGGTCTCCTTCACCACTCCGATGGCAAGCATGATACCCATCACGAAGAGAATCATCTGGACGACTCCGTATTGGAACACTCTAGGAGTACGACGGTCAGCCATCGCATCCATATTCATGAGTTTACGGTTGAATATCTCGTTCACAATCCAAAGTACGCCCAATACGCAGAGCGCACCGAGGAAAGGACTTAATTTCGTAATATTATGGAAGGTAGGGATAAACCACAATCCACCGATGCCCACAAAGAGCATCAGCAAGCGCTGCCATACATTGAGACGGGTATCATCCCCGCGGTATGGCATAGCAATCCATTCTGTCTCTACTCTTTCAGGCAGCATGCGCTGCATCATCAACAACGGAATGAGCCAGGCTGCAAGACATGGCAGCAGAAGCGACAGGAAATAATGAGTAGCCGTTACAGCACCCATATTCCACATCACCAGTCCTTCCGGATTTCCGATAACGGTAAGAGCTCCGCCACAGTTGGCAGAAAGAAGAATGGCACCTCCATACACCATGCGCTGACGACGGTTTGGAATTACTCCATGCATCATCGTAAGCATCATCACTGTTGTAGTAAGATTATCGAGATTTGCCGAAATAACAAAGGTTACGGCAGCGAGAATCCATAGCATTTTTTTGGCGCTTCGGGTACGTAACAACTGGCATATGAAATCGAAGCAACCATTGTTATTGAGAATTTCAACTATCGTCATAGTAGCAAGCAGGAATAGTACGATTTCTGCTGCTCTACCCACATAAGGAAGGAAGATGTTACGGGCAATAAAATACTTCACCGTTGTACTGGTGGATTCTATCTCGTTCCACATTCCGAGATTCAGATAGCGTGAATAATCTGAAGAGTGTTCACTGGTCACGAAGTCCATACCGAAACAGATATAGAGAACCCATCCTACCGTTCCAGCAAAAATGGCTACGGCAGCACGGTTCACCTTGGTAATATTCTCGGTTGCAATGAGAATATATGCCAATATCAGTATGGCAAGGATGACTAGTGTCATATCATTAATTTTATTATATTCATTACATTTTGAGCGCAAAGGTAACAATTATTTTGTTATCGCCAACATTTCGGTATCTTTTTTTAATGAATTTAACTCATTTTCATACAAATGAAAATTTCGTCCGTTTTTTTCTTTCGCTATTATTTATCTTTCCTCTTCATTTCATCATAGAATCAGATGAAAACACGGATTACAGAGAAGAACATCACAGGAAGAAATATCGAGGAGGAAGTTATCAGAATATTAAAAGGTTATGTTTATATATATTATATGTATTTCCCCGAAGGAGCCCACCAAAAATAGCGATTTTAGTTAAATATTACTAACAAAAAGAAGAAAATCAAGAGTAAATGCCTGTAACTCAAAGAAAATGAGTAATTTTGCGCCCGATTTATACAATTCACATAAAGTCAAACTTTATTAATTTTAATTTTTTAATTATTTTTTTATGTCAGATTTAAAGAACGTAAAGCCATTGGACGACTTCAATTGGGATGAGTTTGAGAATGGCACAAGCGCAAACGTCAGCAAAACAGACCTCGAGAAGGCCTATGACGAAACTCTTAACAAGGTAACAGAACACCAGGTTGTAGAGGGAACAGTAATCTCTGTAGACAAGAAAGAGGTTATCGTAAACATCGGTTACAAGAGCGATGGTATTATCCCAGCTTCTGAATTCCGTTACAACCCAGACCTCAAGGTAGGCGACAAGGTTGAGGTTTATGTAGAGAACCAGGAGGACGTAAAGGGCCAGTTGGTACTCTCTCACAAGAAGGCTCGCCTCAGCAAGTCTTGGGAGCGTGTGAATGCAGCTCTCGAGAACGAGGAAGTTATCCAGGGTTACATCAAGTGCCGCACTAAGGGCGGTATGATCGTTGACGTTTTCGGTATCGAAGCTTTCTTGCCAGGAAGCCAGATCGACGTTCACCCTATACGCGACTACGACGTATTCGTAGGCAAGACAATGGAGTTCAAGGTTGTAAAGATCAACCAGGAGTTCCGCAATGTCGTTGTATCTCACAAGGCTCTCATCGAGCAGGAGCTCGAGCAGCAGCGTAAGGAGATCATCGGCAAGCTCGAGAAGGGTCAGATCCTCGAGGGTACCGTTAAGAACATCACTACTTACGGTGTATTCGTTGACCTCGGCGGTGTTGACGGTTTGATCCACATCACAGACCTCTCTTGGGGCCGCGTAAGCGATCCACACGAGGTTGTATCTCTCGACCAGAAGATCAACGTTGTTATCCTCGACTTCGATGAGGAGAAGAAGCGTATCGCTCTCGGTTTGAAGCAGCTCACTCCACATCCATGGGATGCCCTCGACGAGAACCTCAAGGTAGGTGATCACGTGAAGGGTAAGGTAGTGGTTATGGCTGACTATGGTGCATTCGTTGAGATTGCTCCAGGTGTAGAGGGCTTGATCCACGTATCTGAGATGTCTTGGAGCCAGCACTTGCGTTCTGCTCAGGACTTCATGAAGGTAGGTGACGAGGTAGAGGCAGTTATCCTGACTCTCGACCGCGCTGAGCGCAAGATGAGCCTTGGTATCAAGCAGCTCAAGGAAGATCCATGGGAGGCTATCGAGACTAAGTATCCTGTTGGTAGCAAGCACACAGCTAAGGTTCGCAACTTCACTAACTTCGGTATCTTCGTAGAGCTTGAGGAAGGTGTTGATGGTTTGATCCACATCTCTGACCTCTCTTGGACTAAGAAGGTTAAGCACCCATCTGAGTTCACTTCTGTAGGTGCTTCTATCGACGTAGTAGTTCTCGAAATCGATAAGGAGAACCGTCGCTTGAGCCTCGGCCACAAGCAGTTGGAGAAGAACCCATGGGATGAGTATGAGGCAATCTACACTCCAGGTTCTGTTCACCAGGGTACTATCACTGAGTTGATGGACAAGGGTGCTGTTGTAGCTCTCGCTGAGGGTGGTGAAGGTTTCGCTACTCCTAAGCACCTCACTAAGGAGGACGGCACAGTGGCTAAGAAGGGCGAAACTCTCGACTTCAAGGTTATCGAGTTCGTTAAGGAGACAAAACGCATCATCCTCTCTCACTCTCGTACATTCGAGGAGGGTAACGAGCCAGTTGCTAAACCAGCTCACAAGCGTGCAAACGGCGGTCGCAAGAGCAACAACGAGACAGCTATGATCAACAACGTTGCTGCTAGCACATCACTCGGTGATATCGATGCACTCGCTAAGTTGAAGGCTCAGATGGAGGGCAAGGCTTAATCTTAAACAGATCAGGCATTTGCTATTCATTAGCTAAATAACATTCAGGGGACTGAAATTTCAGTAATGAGATTTCAGTCCCCTTTTTTATTATGTGTATTAAAAAAAATAAACTATCGGACACTATCTGCCATCTTCGGTAAACTCATCTCGACTAATTCATGTCCTAAAACCACTAATTCATGGTATTTTTCTATCAAAACATGTCGAAAATCATAAAAACCTTTGGCGGTTTCGAGTTTTCTGTTTATCTTTGCAACCGATAAAGCAATAATTTATATGAGCTAGAGAAATCATTCTCTCAAGAATTATCTGAAAAGAAAGAGAAGCGATTCTCCAGATTACAAAAGGAAAAGAAAGTTCAAGATATGAAACAGTCAAGATTTATAGTAGCTGCTCTATCAATGAGTTGTATCACTACCCTCTCCTCCTGCTTTAAGGAAGAACCACTCAATGCCGAATGCGACATCGAGCAGGCATACATACATGTAGACAACAAGATTTTATTGAACTTATTGTTTACTAATCCATCTGATACATTGGTCAATGTGCAGAGTGATCAGACAAAAATCGAGTTCACGATGAGACCATTTGCCGCCCTTACCAAACAGGCACCAATATTCCGCCTTACACCTGGAGCTACCATCTCACCGGAAAGCGGAAGCCTTCAGGATTTCTCCAAAGGTCCAGTTACATACGTGGTTACATCGGAAAACAAGCAATGGAGTCGCACCTATCAGGTAAGCATCAAGAAGGGACAGACTACTATACTAAACGAGAAAGAATTCGAATTTGAAGACGCATACCTCAGCAAGGGATACTACAACTGGCAGGAAAATTGGAATGGAGATATTCTCGGCATCTGGGCAACCGGAAACTCAGGATTCAATATCAGCAACCCATCAGCTAAACCAGAGGAATATCCTACCGTGATGATAAAAGACGGCTATAAGGGCAAAGGCGTGAAGCTCACTACTAAGCGCACCAGCAAGCTCGCAGACATAGTACACAAGCCTATCGCTGCCGGCAACCTTTTCATCGGACAGTTTGATGCCACCGATGCACTGAACGATGCTATGAAGGCAACAAAGTTCGGTCGCCCATTCAGTTTTAGTGCCAAACCGGTAAAGTTGGAAGGCTGGTATAAGTATCAGGCTGGCGAAAAATTCACCGACAAGAATATGCAAGAACTTGACCGCCATGACTACGGAACCATTTATGCTGTACTCTATGAGAACATCGATGAAAAAGGAAATGCCGTATTGCTCTACGGAGATAATGTACAGACCAGCAAACAGATAGTAGCACTTGCCCTGGTAGGTGAAACCCATGATGACAACGGAAAAGTTGCTATTGGAAACACATGGAAATGGCATCACTTCAGCGTAGATTTCAAGTATAAGAAAGCCATAGACCCAATCAAGTTGAAGAATGGTGGCTACAGTCTCACTATTGTCAGTTCATCCAGTTCAGATGGAGCTAACTTCCTGGGTGCCGTAGGTAGTACACTTTGGATAGACAGTTTCAAGTTGATTTGCGAATAAGCTAAGGAGGAAACTATATAATGAAGAAGATAACAATATTAGCTCTCCTGCTGACATGGGGCACTGCTACATGGGCAGAAGAAAATGAGAATCAGAGGACAGAGGAGCACAAGCAGGTAGAAGAAAGCAAGCGCACCTCGTGGAACAAATATCTCCACGGCTACCAGTATCAGGCTCGCGTGGCGTATAATATTGGAGGCACAGCCCCTATCGGTCTTCCAGCCACCATCCGTACACTACACAGCTATACCCTGCAACCTAACTTCAGTCTGGGTATCGATGCTTATCACCCACTTTCAGGCAAATGGGGATTCGTCGGAGGACTTCACTTCGAAAACAAGGGCATGAAGATTGATGCAGGCGTAAAAAACTATTATATGAGAATAGTACGTGGCGGAGAAGAACTGAAAGGTATATTTACAGGCAACGTGGTTACGAAGGTAGACATGAGTCTTATCACAGTACCATTGCAGGCAACATACGACATTTGCGACAACCTCCGTTTCAAGTTGGGTCCGTATGTTAGCTATGTAACATCAAAGAAGTTTGAAGGCTGGGCATACGATGGTTACTTGCGCCGCCAGGAGGAAGGTCATCCTAAGGGCGATCCTACCGGACAAAAGGTAAAGTTGGGTCATGATGAAGGCGAGCGTGGTGATTACGATTTCAGCGATGACATGCGCAACTGGCAGGTGGGCGTAGATTTCGGAATAGACTGGCGCTTGAACAACCGTTGGGGCCTCTGTGCTGATCTGAGCTGGGGCTTAAATGGTATCTTTAAGAAAGATTTCGAGACCATCGAGCAGACGATGTATCCTATCTACGGCAGCGTAGGTATCACGTATCAGCTGAAGTAATATATAATATAATGTACGCGTACATTATTATATAAATAAATAGAAACAATACAATAATTATTTATTAATACACAAAAAAGAGAAGAAAAATGAAAAAGTTTATTTATTTAATGGCCATGGTTTGCACCCTTGGCTTCTTCACCGCTTGTAGCAGCGATGATGATGACAATGACAAAGACTACTTTGTACGCAACGAGAAGATTGAAGGAACCTGGAAGGTACAGGAAGCAGGTTTTGATGCAAATGACAATCCTACAGGTTCAGTTGTATTAAACTGGGAAGGTTCTAATGATGCAACCATTACTATCCCAGGCTTGATGGATGAACCAAATCCTATAAAGGATGCCATCAAAATGGCTCCAATGTTACTCAACAGCCAACTCAGAAACGTTTTGAAGGATGTAACCTTCAATGAGAAGGGACAGATTTCTGCAACCTATAAGGAAGAGTCTGATGACAAGGACTGGAAGGTTGCTAACGATTACGCTTCATACCAGGTAGTTAACGAGAATATGATTACCTTATTCCTGAATACAACCAAGATTACAGAAGACATCGACGATGCTCAGGAGAAGGCAATGATTACTAACATGTTGGATCAGTTTAAGACCGGTATTCCTGTACACGTATCTTATCCAGCAACCAACAAGGTATATTTCTATGTTGACAAGGATTTCGTAGCTCCTATCATCGCAATGCTTTATGCTCAGGTTAACAAGATTCCTACTACAGGTATGGACAAGGAAGATTTGGCACGATTCATGATTTTGAAGTCAGTTGTCAATCAGCTTCCTGCCATCATGGAAAAGACCACCAAGTTTGAGGCAGGTATTGAGTTGATCAAGTAAAGAGAAAGAACTATAAATCATCAAGCTGAGGGTGTGTCATAAGTCCATAATAATGGAACATGACACACCCTTATTTTATTAATCGGCTTATTGTCGTACAACTAAAGGATGTATAGTCGTACAACTAAAGATGTTGTCACTAGGCTCGGCAGACCTGCCGACTGCAGTCAGCAGAGCTGCTGACTAGGCTCAGCAGCTCTGCCGAGCCTAGTGGGGATCTTCTAGAAGCAGTCTTCTTATACCTTAGAACCTATCTCCTTTCACCTCATATTCTATATCTTTGAACCTGACTAAACGTCTCACTTCGCTTACTCAGTAATCTCGTTCTGCTTGTCCAGCAGTCTCATTTCGCTTGCTCAACCATATTACTTCGCCTACTCAAGTCTGATTAGGTAGCGCTTTAGACGTTCTTACAAGCGAGAACGCCTGGATTTCCAGGCACAAAAAAAGATTGCATCAGCGGAAATACTTCCAACCAATGCAATCTTCAGTTTTCTTTAATCTAGAGGCTAAACACTTTCTTACGAGAAAAATCACGGAAGAAAAGAGCCTAGCGTCGGATTTACTTCACCTTTGCAACGATAGCCTTGAAAGCCTCAGGGTTGTTTACAGCGAGGTCAGCGAGAACCTTACGGTTAATCTCGATACCAGCCTTGTGAAGAGCACCCATCAACTGGCTGTAACTCATACCATCGAGGCGAGCAGCAGCGTTGATACGCTGGATCCACAATGCGCGGAATGTGCGCTTCTTGTTACGACGATCGCGATAAGCGTAGGTAAGACCCTTCTCCCAAGTGTTCTTAGCTACTGTCCATACATTCTTGCGAGCTCCATAGTAACCCTTAGTGAGCTTCAAGATTCTTGTTCTTTTTGCTTTTGATGCAACGTGATTTACTGATCTTGGCATAATTTTTTTTCTTTAAAAGTTCGACTAAAAAGTTAATAATTAACGGAGGCAGAGCAAGTCGCGAACCTGCTTCAAGTTTGAACGGTCTACGAGAGTCTCACCAAGGAGATTTCTCTTCTGCTTCTTTGTCTTCTTAGTCAAGATGTGACTGTGAAAAGCGTGATGACGCTTAATCTTACCTGTACCGGTGAAACGGAATCTCTTCTTTGCGCCGGAATTAGTCTTTACTTTTGGCATTTTTACTTTTAATTTTAAATTGTTATTTATTATAGCGATGGCAACGCATATACCAGGGCGTTACGCATCTTTTTTTTCTTAATCCTCTGTTCCTTCTGCAAGTTTCTTCAGAGCATCGCCGCCTTTAGCATTGGCGAGCAAGCCATTCTTCTCAGCATTAGCAGCGCGCTCAGCATCTGCAGCAGCCTTAGCTTCAGCCTCTCGCTTCTCACGGTCCATCTTCTGCTGGCTCTTCTTTGCAGTACCAGCCTTCTTAGGACTCATGTAGAGGAACATCTTCTTACCTTCAAGCTTTGGCATCTGCTCCACCTTTCCGTACTCTTCCAAATCATTGGCGAAACGGAGAAGAAGAACCTCACCCTGCTCCTTGAAGAGAATAGAGCGACCACGGAAGAATACGTATGCACGAACCTTGTTACCCTCGTTGAGGAACTCCATAGCGTGCTTGAGCTTGAACTGATAGTCGTGCTCATCGGTCTGAGGTCCGAAACGGATTTCCTTGGTCTCCACCTTTACCTGCTTCTGCTTCATTTCCTTTGCATGCTTCTTCTGCTGGTAAAGGAATTTAGAATAGTCAACTATACGGCAAACTGGTGGTTGCGCATTAGGAGATATCTCGACTAAGTCAAGCTCTTGCTGACGTGCCAACTCCAACGCCTTACGTGCTGGCATCACTTCTGCTCCACCATCACTCACTACTCTCACGTCGCGTGCACGAATCTGTTCGTTTACGCGGTACTGATTTTTCATTTTGTCATTTTTCATTAACTATTCGATATATTCTTTTTTGTCTTTTTGATTAAACGGCTGCAAAGTTACGATTATTTTGTGAAACCACCAAATTTTCAGCGGGTTATTTTCATTTTTGCCCGCAGATTCTTTGTTTTTCTAATGGATTTAATGTTTTAACCCCACAGATTGATATATTTAATCCCGCAAATTGATATATTTTAGTCCCACAGATTTCACAGATTAACACAGATCTTTATGATAAAGAAACTAAATCTGTAAAAATCTGTGAAATCTGTGGGACTTAAGAAAACAATAAATCAGTGGGGACTAAGAAAAGCTTTCAATCCATGGGAGTATATCCATTGACTTTACGGAAGATTGATTTTCGTATATCTGTGGTGGAAAAATTGACCAATATTCCAAGATGCTTCTTTGTCACACGCAAATACGTAAGCAATTGCTTATGAAAGACATCTTTCATTTCTGCCACAGACTTCAGTTCGACTATGACTTTATCTTCTACAAGAATATCCAGACGGAAATCTACAGGCAAAACCTTACCATCATACATGACATCCAACTTTACCTGTTTCTCTACCCTAAGTCCATCTTTGCGCAACTGATAGCACAGAGCTGCTTCATAAACCGACTCAAGTAAACCTGGTCCCAATTCATTATAAACCTTATAAATAGCTCCAATGATCTTATAAGATATCTCATTTTCTGTCATAACCAAACGATTTTAAAATCCTCCTTAACAAAAAAATCTCCCACAGACGTCACAGTAGTTACAGATATTCAACAGAACACACAAAAATCTGTGTAAATCTGTGAAATCTGTGGGACTAAACCCTCAACACAAAAAATCTGTGGGACAGAGCCCTCAACAGAAAAAATCTGTGTAAATCTGTGAAATCTGCGGGAGATTAGAAAATATCAATCTGCGGGATTACTCCTCAGCTGCCTTCAATTGCTCTGCAACCTCGGCATTGATGCGCTGAGCGAACTCTTCCATGCTCATGGTAGCCTGTTCGCCACCACCCTGCTTACGCATAGATACCAAGCCCTCGGCACTCTCCTTCTCACCAACGATGACCATGTAAGGAACACGCTTCAACTCGTTGTCGCGAATCTTGCGGCCAATCTTCTCGTTACGGTCATCAACCAAAGCACGTACACCCTGCTTGTCTAAGTACTGACGTACCTTCTGAGCATAATCGTTAAACTTCTCAGAGATAGGAAGAATTGCAACCTGGTCTGGAGTCAACCACAATGGGAAGTGACCGGCGGTATGCTCGATGAGAACGGCTGTGAATCGCTCCAGTGAACCGAACGGTGCACGGTGAATCATCACAGGAGTCTTCTTAGAGTTATCCTCGGCTGTATACTCCAACTTGAAACGCTCTGGCAAGTTGTAGTCCACCTGGATGGTACCCAACTGCCAACGACGACCGATGGCATCCTTTACCATGAAGTCGAGCTTAGGACCATAGAAGGCAGCCTCGCCAACCTCCTCGCGTGTCTCAAGGCCCTTCTCCTTGCAAGCCTCGCGGATAGCGTTCTCGCTCTCTTCCCAAATCTCATCAGAACCGATATACTTCTCTGTATCCTTAGGATCGCGGAGAGAAATCTGTGCCTCGTAGTTCTCAAAACCGAAGATCTTGAATACCTTCAGGATTACGTCGATTACATTCTCGAACTCAGCCTTTACCTGCTCTGGACGAACGAAAATGTGGGCATCATCCTGTGTAAATGTACGAACACGAGTCAAACCGTGGAGCTCACCGCTCTTCTCATAGCGGAATACGGTACCGAACTCAGCAATACGCAAAGGAAGATCCTTGTAAGAACGAGGCTTGCGAGCGTAGACCTCGCAGTGGTGAGGACAGTTCATTGGCTTGAGCATATACTCCTCATCCTCCTCAGGAGTCTGGATAGGCTGGAATGCATCCTTGCCATAGTGAGCATAGTGACCAGATGTTACATAGAGACTCTTGCCACCGATACCTGGGCAGATAACCTCCTGGTAGTTGTAAGGCTTCAGGAGAGAACGAAGCAACTCCTGCAGACGCAGGCGGAGCAGTGTACCCTTTGGCAACCAGATAGGAAGACCCTTACCTACACGCTCTGAGAACATGAAGAGTTCCATCTCCTTACCGATCTTACGGTGGTCACGCTTCTTAGCCTCTTCGAGAATTACCAAGTACTCATCGAGCATCTTCTTCTTAGGGAAGCTGATACCGTAGATACGGGTCATCTGCTCGCGCTTGGCATCACCGCGCCAGAATGCACCAGCCACACTTGTAATCTTCACAGCCTTGATAAGGCCAGTGTTCATCAAGTGAGGACCACGACAGAGGTCGGTGAAATTGCCCTGGGTATATGTGGTGATGGTACCATCCTCCAAGTCCTGCTCAATATGCTCGCACTTGTAAGTCTGACCGTCAGCCTTGAACTCAGCGAGAGCATCAGCCTTAGCCACCTCCTTGCGAACCACAGGTTCGTTCTTTTTGGCAAGTTCCATCATCTTAGCCTCAATCTTGGCGAAATCATTCTCTGAGATCACCTGACCCTCGGCTGGCATCACGTCGTAGAAGAAACCACTCTCTACGGCTGGACCGAAACCGAACTGGATGCCTGGGTAAAGCTCCTGAAGAGCCTCAGCCAACAAGTGGGCAGATGTATGCCAGAATGTGTGCTTACCCTGCTCATCCTCAAACTTGTAGAGTTCTACATTTGCATCCTCATTGATAGGACGGTTCAACTCTACTGTCTCACCATTAACACCGCAAGATACAACGTTGCGAGCGAGAGCCGGTGAGATGCTCTCGGCGATTTGTAAGCCAGTTACGCCCTGTTCATACTCACGAACAGATCCGTCTGGGAATGTGATTTTTACCATAACAACTTAGTATTTTTATTAAATCGTCTGCAAAAGTACGATTTCTTTTTGTAACAAGCGAATAAAAATGCATTTATTTTGCTAAACTTTGCTAACACCTCTTTATATTAAGGGCTTTTAAGACCGAAAATGCTGAGATATTGAAGTTTTCATCTGCTTTTCTACCAATATTTCGTAACACTTTGTAAAATTCAGATACATTTTTAGCCAATAAGTTTTGGAGAAACAAATATTTTCATTATCTTTGCATCCGATAACGTGACAAAATGTAAAGAAACATAGAAAATGGCAAAACCAAAGATTCTCATCATCTATACCGGTGGTACCATCGGTATGGGAAAGGACCCGATGACAGGTGTACTGGAACCTCTTGATTTCAATCACCTCGTTTCTTCCATGCCCGAATTCAAGCTCATTCAGGCAGAAATCGATGTGCGAAAATTCGACCCACCTATCGATTCCAGCGACATGGATCCAATGCGCTGGGCAGAAATCGTAAGCATGATATCCAACAACTACAACGACTATGACGGATTCGTAATCCTTCATGGCACTGATACTATGGCTTACACTTCGTCTGCCCTATCTTTCATGCTTGAGAATCTGACCAAGCCTGTAATATTGACAGGTAGCCAGCTGCCTATCGGTGAATTGCGAACCGACGGCAAGGAGAATCTGATGACAGCCATAGAGATTGCTTCTGCCAAGAATACTGAAGGACGCCCTATGGTGCCCGAGGTATGCATCTTTTTCAACGGCAAGCTGATTCGCGGTAACCGTGCCATCAAGATCAATGCCGAGGGATTTCATGCTTTCGAATCATTCAACTACCCTCACCTCTGCGATGTAGGAATCAATTTCCAATATCACGACCATCACATTCTTACGCCGGATTACAGAAAGCCAATGGTTCCACACCTGAAGCTCGATCCGAACGTCATCGTGTTCAGTCTCTTCCCGGGTATCCAGGATAACATTGTGCGCCACGTGATGGAATCACCAGACCTCCGCGGCATCGTGATGCGTACTTTCGGTTCAGGCAATGCTCCTCACACGCCATGGATCATGCGTCTTCTGGATCAGGCTGCCCATCGCGGAGTAAACATCGTGAATATCAGCCAATGTCTTACGGGCAGTGTAGAGATGGAACGCTACGGAGCCGGCTTCCAGTTGAAAGCAGCTCATGTGATAAGCGGATACGATTCTACGGTAGAGGCTATGGTCACCAAGATGATGTATCTGCAGGGAAGATATGCAGATAACAAAAAGGTAAGAGAAAAACTGACCGAATCCCTGGCGGGCGAAATCTCTATATAGTATAAGGTGAAATCTTCATCCATATAATGAAGCAATGAAGTAAATGACAGTCTCCCGATAGTGTATACGATTAAACTACAGATTGGCAAACTGTCATTTACTTGCTCATTATGAGTCATTTAGCGAAACAAAGAAAATTACCCTACAAAACCGAATAGTATTACAGGAAATATGCAGAAAACATTTAACGAAGGTTAAATATTGACAGTTTTTTTGCCAAAAAACTTTTTGCATATCATTTTTTGTGTAACTTTGCAGCGTAGAAAAAAAGTAAAAGATCAGTATCCTTATTAGATACCAATCCGTAATATAAATTAATAAATCAACAAAACCAACAAATTATGAACATTAACAAGGTAAAGGAGTATGGTGAGTTCGTAGAAATTGCGGCTCCTGTAGAAAGAACAACAGCTGAAGAGTATCCAACAGTATTAGGCGGAGAAATTTGGTACAACTAATAGGGTGTCCAGTTCTCTGTTCTTAAAAACAAGCTGGAAACATCCCTGTTAATTGTTAATATTACGCTCTGATATTTAACGTTTCATGTAACGAAATAGTTCTTTGAAATTTTGTGTATATCGTTGATTTTTAGTATCTTTGTACATCATTACAAATACTTATAATCAATGAAAAAGTTAGATTCAAAACAGCATAAAGAGACCCCTGAGGAAGAGTTAAAGCGTCTTCGTAAAAGAGTTAAGCAACTTGAAGGCAAAGAAGTGAAGAATACAAACACTATCAAAGGTCTTCGGAAAGAACTCAAAAAAAAAGACGTTCAGAAAATAACTATGACCAACGAACAAAGAGCATTACTCTCGCACCTGTTCCCGGACATAGATTCCCTCTTGTAGTAATTCAACTTTGTGTTCTTATCTATATGCGTACTGGCTGTGGCCTTCGAACTGTAGTGAAGATCTTGGAGGTATTCTCTGAAGTACTTGGTAAGAACTTCGGAAAAAGTCCATGCTACAATACGGTGGAAAACTGGATAAAGAAGTTGGGACTGTCTGTTTATCAAGATGACCAGCCATGCAAAGGCAAAAAGTTTGCCATGGTTATGGATGAGAGCATCGCTATAAACGGTCAGAAACTACTTTTGGCTCTAGCCATTCCATCAGAGCATCAAGATCGACCTGTCAAACATGAAGATGTGACAGTTTTAAACATGACGGTAGGAGCAAACTTCAAGGGTGAAGATATCGAAAACAAGATAAGCGAAGTCACTATATCTGCAGGTTCAGAACCTCAATATGTGATTAGTGACAATGCCCATAACCTTGTAAGGGGTATCTTGGACTCTGGATATGTGCATTATGCGGACATCAGTCATTCTATGAGTGTGATTCTCAAAAAGGTGTATGAAAAACAGCCTGATTTTGTTGAACTTACAACACTTTTAGGAAAGAAAAGACTGCAATACCATCTGACAAATAAAGCATATTTGCTACCACCGAACATGAGGACTATTGCTAGATTCATGAATATGTCTGAATGGGTAATCTGGGGCAACTCTATGCTTGCTTGTTACAACAAACTCCCAAAAGAAATGCAGGAAGCGTATGCTTTCATCAACGACTATGAATCTTTGTTGCAAGAACTCATGGATGCGTTGGATGCCATCAGGCATATAGAGCATATCTGTAAAAACAAAGGCTTTTCCTGCAAGACGAGTAAGGAGTGCCAGTCATACATAGTTGCTCATGTTATAGGAAATGCTTATCCTCGTCAAGCTCACCTTGGCTTGAAGATGCTGGAGTACTTCCGAAAGGAAGAAGCGCAACTTACTGAGGATATGAATATCTGCATCTCTTCAGACATCATTGAATCTACTTTTGGTATATACAAAAGCAAGAAGTCACCGAACAAGCTGTATGGCATAACTCCTTTTGCTCTAATGATACCATTATATCCAAAAGTCGTGAACGAATCCGTTACTAAAACATTTAATTTCAAAGAGCGCTTAGTGAATGTTAAACTTAAGGACATTGATGCTTGGACTACCGAGCACTTGTCCAAAAACTGGGTGACAGAACGAACCAAAACTCTCAAACAAGTGAGTTAATATTGGAACATAGAACTGGACACCCTATACAACTAAGAACTTCCTGCTAAGGATTCCTATCCTTTGTAACCGATAGTTTTTCCTTTAGCAGACTTGAAACAAGAGGCTATTTTTATTTGATTCAGAACATCTTATAATTTTTAGCAGACACATTATTAGCTCTATGATAAAGGCTCAATCCTCGAATAAAATCGGGAACTGAGCCTTTATTGTGTTTATATCTTACCATCGAGATATACGGAATCGGATATTAGTGCTTACCACAGCAGCCGCCCTCTCCGTGTTCGTGATGATGCTCGTGCTTGATACCACCCTCTACAGCCTGATGCTGGTCGCGGAGCAGATCGTTCACGGTCTTCACTGGGTTGAATGTACCGAGAGGAACCTCTACAAATACTGTATTCCAGTCACTCATCGCACCATTCCAGAGACCTGGCAACTCGAGTGCCTTCAAATCCTTACCATTCTTACTCTTGCTGGAGATGAAACCAGTAGATGGATCAACGAACTTAGGAAGATCGAAGGCATTGCCCTGGTAATCCTTGGTCGCGCAGACGAGATCTACCGGGTTGAAGTGAGTACCCTCGGTGAACATCTTCATATACTCCTCGTTATTCTTGTCAATCTGAGAGCTCTCCAAAATCTGAAGGCTTACCGTGCCATCCTGATTATAGGTAAGGAATGGACCACCACCAGGCTCGCCCACGTTCTTAACGACACCGCAGACACGCATAGGACGGTTCAACTTCTTACGCAGATAGATAACCAGTTCGGCATCCTCCAGCTCCTTGATATCAGCCTTACGACAGCAGAGGTCGCGCTGAACGAAGCGGATAATCTCCTCCAGCTTCTCATGGTTGTACTGACCAGAATCCAAAACTTTCAGATAATCGAAAGCCTGCTTCTGCAAAGTAACCAATACACCTGCAATCACCTGCTTCCAGGTAACAGTCTCAGCCTTCAGGCGATCAGGAACCACATTGTCAATATTCTTGATGAATACCACATCAGCATCTATCTCGTTGAGGTTCTCGATGAGTGCGCCATGACCGCCCGGACGGAACAGCAATGAGCCATCCTCGTTACGGAAAGGAGTATTGTCAGGATTGGCAGCGATGGTATCGGTGCTAGGCTTCTGCTCTGAGAATGAGATGTTATACTTGATGCCGTAACGCTGTGCATACTTATCTGCCTTCTCGGCTACCATCTGCTTGAAGAGTTCCAGGTGGTCGTGAGAAACGGTGAAATGAACGTTTGCCTCGCCGTTGCTGCTAGCATAGAGCGCAGCCTCAACCAGGTGCTCCTCCATTGGGGTGCGAACCTCGTCCTCATACTCGTGGAACTGGAGCAATCCCTTAGGCAACTGTCCGTAGTTCAATCCCTCTGGCTTGAGGAGATTAGCCACGATAGCCTTGTAATCGCCCTTCTTGATAAGGCACATAATGCCCTTCTCGTTGTTTACATGGCACTTATCGCAGAGTGCCTTGCGGAAAGCAAACTTCTTGATATTCTCGAAGAATTGTTTTTCGAAGTCAGTAGTAGGAACATCGTATGGAGCATCCAGGAACGCGAACATGTTCTTGAACATACGGCTAGCCGCACCTGAAGCAGGTACGAACTTCACAATCTTGTGCCCCTCAGCCTTGTAGTCGTTCCACGCCTTCTCGTAGTCCTCTACTTCCTGAGCTGTAGGAGCCATGATACCCTTACCGATGGCAGCCGCACCCTCGAGTTTGAGGAATGGGAAACCATTCTTGATTTGTTCCAACTGGTGTTCAATCTGCTGCTCGGAGATACCGCGAGCAGAGATTTGGTTTAGATCTTGCTGATTCATAATACCATATTTATGTTAAATTTACACTATATGTGCTACAAAGATAATAGTTTTTTCTGATAATCAGAAATATTTCCGCTTTTTTTTGTACCTTTGCATTGAAAATTTAACGAAGTAGGCGTTTTTTAACGCCGAATCGCCATTGTTTGTCAAATTTAAAATAGAATATTGCAACATGGTTAGTAAATTATCAAAAGAGCACGACAGAAGGTCGGGGCTATCACATTACCTCTATGGGGTATCTACATTATTTTTAAGTGGTGTAGGAATTGGCGGTTTATCGCCATTAGTAACAAACCAAGAATTGAACATATACAATTTACTTTGTTTGTTCATTGGAACGCTATCTGCAATTATCATTGCATATTGCGCTAATAGAATTATGAAGTATAACGATAAATAATATTATTATGGATGGATTAATGTTTATTTTTTCGCTGGGGCTAATTATTAGCAGCAGCTTTGCCATCTGGCTCAACACCAAATCTGGTCAGAAATGGATAGATGAGCTATAATGACTCAATAAATATATCATCAGCAGGAGGGAACGACAATGAACGAAACACCTTTTAAATTCACATCCGAAGAAAAGGAACAGACACTCCAGATACTAGAGCGCCTGAGAACCGCCGTGGGCGACACATTCAAGCCAGGCGATGAGCAGCATCTGCGTGAAGACATACAGCATGCCTTCATCAACCATCAGATTAAGCGCAATGTCTTCGGAATGAATCCAATACTCGCTGCCCTGCAAACCGCAGAAATCGCAGTAAACGAAATCGGTCTGAAACGAGATGGCATCATCGCCATCCTGATGCAGACCAGCGTCATCGATGGCTATCAGACCATCGAAGAGATACAGAAGAAATACGGAGATAGCGTAGCCCACATTATCAGTGGTCTGCTCCGCATCCACGATTTATATAAGCGCAACCCTATCATCGAGAGTGAGAACTTCAGAAACCTGCTCATCTCTTTCTCTGAAGATATGCGCGTCATCCTCATCATGATTGCCGACCGCGTGAACGTGATGCGACAGATTCGCGATACCGAACAGAAAGAGGCAAAGCATGAAGTAAGCGAAGAGGCAAGCTACCTCTATGCCCCACTCGCCCACAAACTGGGACTCTACAAACTGAAGAGCGAACTGGAAGACCTTAGTCTGAAGTATCTCGAGCACGACGCCTACTATATGATAAAGGACAAACTGAACGCCACCAAGGCTTCGCGCGATGCCTATATCGCCCGCTTCATCCAGCCAATCCAGGAAAAGCTCGATGCTGCCGGTCTGAAATATCACATGAAGGGCCGCACCAAGAGTATCCACTCTATCTGGCAGAAGATGAAGAAGCAGAAGTGCGCCTTTGAGGGTGTATACGATCTCTTTGCCATCCGTATTATCCTCGATGCACCAAGAGAGAAAGAGTATATGCAGTGCTGGCAGGCCTTTGCCCTCATCACCGACATGTATCAGCCAAACCCAAAGCGTATGCGCGACTGGCTCAGCGTGCCTAAGAGCAACGGTTATGAAAGTCTGCATACCACTGTACTGGGTCCTGAAAACAAATGGGTAGAGGTACAGATCAGAACCGAGCGCATGGACGATATTGCAGAGCACGGACTCGCTGCCCACTGGCGCTACAAGGGTATTAAGCAGGGAGAAGGCGGTATCGACGAATGGCTTGCCAATATCCGTGCTGCCCTCGAAAACAACGATGATCTGCAGCTGATGGACCAGTTTACCACCGACCTGAAGGAAGACGAAGTATACGTGTTCACTCCAAAGGGCGACCTGCTGAACTTCCAGAAGGGAGCTACGGTACTCGACTTTGCCTACTATATCCACTCCCGCATCGGCAATACCTGTGTGGGCGGAAAGATTAACGGAAGAGCCGTCACCTTCCGACAGGAACTCCATTCGGGAGATCAGGTAGAAATCCTCACACAGAGCAACCAGAAGCCACGCCGCGAATGGCTCAACATCGTGCAGACATCCAAGGCTAAAGCCAAGATTCGTCTAGCGCTGAAGGAAACCCAGAAGAAGGACGGTCTCTATGCCAAGGAACTTCTGGAGCGCCGATTCAAGAACAGGAAACTGGAAATTGATGAGAGCATCATGGCGCGCATCATCAAGAAAATGGGATATAAGGAGAACTCAGACTTCTATAAGGATGTAGCCGAAGAGAAAATCGACGTGAACAGCATCATCGAGAGATACATAGAGGAGCGCGACCACGACCTGAACCTCGCCAATACCAACAAGCCTGCAGAAAGTGCAGAGAATTTTGAGTTTGAGAATCCTACCGAGGAACTGATGAAACAGAGCGACGATGTGCTGGTTATCGATGAGCACCTCAAGGGCATCGATTTCGAACTGGCTCATTGCTGCCACCCTATCTACGGCGACCCAATCTTCGGATTCGTTACCATCAGCAAGGGTATCAAGGTACATCGCATGGATTGTCCTAACGCCAAGGAACTGCGCCGCCGTTTCGGTTACCGCATCGTGAAGGCGAAATGGAGCGGCAAGGGAACATCCAAGTATGCCATCACGCTCCGCATCATCGGAAACGACGATATCGGTATCGTGAGCAACATCACCAACATCATTTCCAAGGAAGACAAACTCATCATGCGAGGCATCAACATCTCTTCCAAGGATGGTCTCTTCTCTGGCAATGTTACCGTAATGATTGATGATGCTGGCAAGACCGATGCACTCATCAAGAAACTGAGCGCCGTGAAGGGCGTTAAGCAGGTAACGAGAATATAAAACCGGAATACATAAAAAAATCCCGCAGAGAAAATCTGCGGGATTTTTTTATTTCGACTTATTCAAGCGCTTGATCACAGAATAGGCATCATACAAACCAAGTTCTCCTGCCTTTGAAAGATCCTGGATGGCAGTCTGCTTATTGCCACTCTTGGCTCGTGCTATACCTCTATTATAATAAGCCTCTGCAAGGCGGTTATCAATTCTCAAGGCAATGGTATAATCATCTATTGCCTTTGAAAGTTCGTTTCTGCCTGCATGAAGATTACCTCTATTATAATAGATGTAAGCATTGTTACTGTTCTGGCGGATGGCATCACTGAAATCAGCCTCGGCAGAATGGATATTCAGAACACCCTTGCCCTCAGCCTTGTTAAATTCATCCATCTCAGCCTGGCAGACAGCACGCTGCCAGTAAGCCAAAGAGTTCTTGTCATCGAGCGAGATATAATAGGTGAAATCACTGATGGCAGCCTCAAAATCACGAAGTACACTATGAGCGATGGCCCTGCGCATCAGGAGACGTTTTTTGGTTTCATTATCGCTCGCCACACTCAACTCTGCCGAAAGTTTATCAATCATCGAGAATATCTTCATAGAACCATTCTCATCGAGCTGTTCCTTACTGCAAACGATATAAACCTTGTCTGCCTTGGTATGCTGATTGAGCGCATCAACCTCCTTGTCATAAGCCTGAACTCCATTTACATTCTGATTGTTTGGGAAATAAGAGAGCTGATACATCGGCAGGAAGGCGGTTTCTACCTGACGGTTCTGAACCTTACCACGATACTCGCTCTTATAGTTGTGTTCATACTTCGGTTCGTCATCTACTACCAGCGAAGCAAACTTATTCGGGTCAACCTCAGAGCGCTTACGCATCTCCTTCTTGGTCTTTGCGCTCCATCTCGGCTGGATTCCGATATGCTTGTTCATCTGCGCCTTGAAGATACGGAATTCATCCATCTCTGCCTTGGCTGTCATGCCCAGGCGCCGGTAACAGCTGGCACGGTTAGACAAACCGGTCCAGAAGTTAGGGAACTGGTTGATAACCTTAGTATAATCCTTGATGGCAGCTCTCAGATTACCGGTCTTGTCATGCAATAGAGCTCGGTTGAAGATAGCCATGAAGTTCTGGGGTTCCATCTTGATAATGAAGTCGAAATCGGTGATAGCACGGTTATCATCACCCAACTGTACACGCATCAGTCCTCTATTATAATGAGCCAGGAAATTGTTCGGATCCAGATCAAGGGCATTGTCATAATCGCTCATCGCCCCTCTGAGGTTATTCAGATTGATACGCGCCAAAGCACGGTTAATGTAACTGTTGACATTGTTAGGTTTGAAATGCAGACTCTTGGTCAGCGCCTCATCAGCCGTTTTCCATTCCTTTCTAGCCAGCGCCATATAGGCACGCGTAGTCCAGGCATCCCCATCATACGGATTGAGCTGCAGACTCTTGTCTAGCCATTTCTCAGCCTGCACGGTATCTTTCTGATGCAGATACACTTCAGCCTTGAGCGAATAAGCATTCGACCAGTCTTTCCATTTTTCCACGATGGTATCCAGTTCCTGCTGCGCCGCCTCATACTTTTTGTTTTCCATCTGGCAGATAGCCCGGTTGAACCAGTAATTTCGGTTGCGCGGTTCAAGTCTGATAGCCTCATTATAGTCAGCTATCGCATCATCAAACCTGTTTTGTCTGATGCGACAGATAGCTCTCAAGTCATAAATATCATTGATATAGGGATTGAGATGCAACGCCTCGGTGGCATCACTTTCGGCACCCGTAAAGTCATCCAGATTAAATTTTGCCACACTGCGGTAATACCAAGGCTCATACAGATAAGGCTTGGCACCGATAGCCAGATTAAAATACTTGATTGAAAGGACGAAATCCTCATAATACAATGCACTCCGACCGGCCGTAACAAGTCGGTCTACACGATATTGGGCAGAAGTCGACATGGTGCCCATTACCATAAAAAGAACCAAGAGAATCTTCTTCATCTGTTCGTAACTCTCTGAAATAAAACCTATTGAATGTAGAATAAAAAAATATAGTAAGCCCAATCGTCACGATTACCATGAAGCTTACTATATTTTCGGAAGAACTATCGACGTATCTTAGTACGATAGGCAGCACGGAAATTGCCCTTGATGATACTCTTGAGCTTACCTGCTATCATGTTCTTGCGAAGAGGAGACACACGGTCAACAAACATTGTACCCTCCAAATGGTCGAATTCATGCTGCATCACGCGAGCCAGATATCCCCCTATCCACTCATCATGTTCATTAAAATCCTCATCCATATACTTTACATGGATGCGTGTAGGACGAACCACCTTCTCATTGATACCAGGAATAGAAAGACATCCCTCTTCAGAAGAGTCGGTATTTTCCTCATCGAGCTCTAGGATATGGGCATTGATGAAAGCATGACGGAATCCTTTATACTCAGGGAAATCCTCGCTGAGCACATCCAGGTCGATAACAACGAGGCGGATAGGCAAGCCTATCTGGGGTGCAGCCAGTCCAATGCCGTTGCTGGAATCAAGGGTTTCATACATATTATTAATCAACACCTTGAGATCTGGATAATCAGGTGTAATATCTTCAGCCACTTTTCTCAGCACTGGCTGACCATAAATATAAATCGGTAAAATCATTATCTTCTTGATTGCAAATAATCCTGTAATATGATGGTAGCACTTATCTCGTCTACCAATCCTTTATTTTCTTTTCTCACCTTCTTCTTTACACCTCCATCTATCATGGCTCTATGTGCCAGAACTGATGTAAATCTCTCGTCATAATATTCAATTGGAATTTCAGGATGAGCCTTTCGCCAACGGTTGTAGAAGTTTTCTACTCTTGCCAGGTTTTCACTTGGCTGCCCGTTAGGTTGCATCGGTTTTCCGATAACAATGCGCTCCACCTGTTCTTTCTGAATATAAGTTTCGATATAAGTGAAAAGTTCATGTGTAGAAACTGTGGCCAACCCATTGGCAATAATCTGCAATGGGTCGGTCACAGCCAGTCCGGTACGTTTTTTACCGTAATCTATAGATAAAATTCGCATTAATCTACGGATATCTTATCCTTATATAATATCAGATTACTTCTTAAGGAGTAACCAAGCATCAGGATACTCACCAGCGCGAAGCTGATTGCGGCTCTTGACAGCAGCAGCCTTATCAGCAAATGTAGAAGCTACCACGCGATACATGTTACGCTCTGTGTTCAGGGCGATCTGAGCATCGTAGCCAGCGCTCTTCAATGTACTAGCCAATCCCTCAGCGTTAGCCTTGAGAGAGAAAGAACCAACTACTACGCTATAGCTTGACAAGCCAGAACCTGAGATGAGAGAAACATCCTCAGAACGAACAGTAGCATTATCAACCTCAGTCTGCTCATCAGAAGGAGCCTGAGTCTCGAGAGGAGCTACAACTGGTTCCTGAGCAACAGGAGCCTGAGCTGCCTGCTGTTCCTGCTGCTGAGCCTTCTCATATGCCTTCTTGTATGCACTTTCCTTAGATGTACCACAACTTGCGAGCGCCAAAACTGCGCACATTCCCATGCTTAATACTGTAATTTTCTTCATAATTCTTATTCGTTTTATTGTTTATTATTGTTGTTCATTCAATATAAATTTCGCATTATGCGTTTTTTACTCTGCGAAAATACAAAAAAATGCCCGAAAAACGAAGAATATGCCGCCTAAAGTTTGTTAAATAAGGCTATAAAAACATTTTTAATGAAAAATTAAGGCTAAAAGACTTGTTTTTTAAAGAGAATTTAGTATATTTGCATTGTCAAATGAAAATGACAAGAATATAATCGTTTAACGTTTAAAATTTATAGCATATGAAAACATTAGGTTACATTGGTGCTTTCCTCGGCGGTGCTATCGCTGGTACAGCACTCGGTTTGATTTTCGCTCCTGAGAAGGGTGAGGATACACGTAGTAAGATTGCAGGTGCAGTAGACGATTTCTGCAAGAAGCACGACATCAAGTTGAGCCGTAAGGACGTTGATGATCTGGTTGACGATATCAAGGACGCAGCTCCTGAGGTTTAATCATCACCTATCATGATGTTCTCTAACGATAAAAATGTAGAAACTATCGGGCAGCTCATTGAGGTGCTTAAACATTACATCGGGCTTCAGAGCGAATTTCTGAAGCTCGATATTGTGGATAAGGTGGTACGCCTGCTTACAGTCATCACCATGACGGTGGTACTCCTGGGCTTACTTACGCTTACCCTCATTTACCTATCCTTTGGCGCTGCTTTTGCATTGGCAGACTTAATAGGTAGTCTGACTTTCGGATTCTGCATTGTTGCTGCAGTATACCTATTTATATTAATATTATTTGTAATTTTCCGCCATAAGTGGATCGAGAGACCATTGGTCAGATTTCTGGCCAGCCTCTTAATGGAAAAATAACCTCCTTTTCGCAACATGACAAATCATTCAGAAATCACAAAATATAATTCCTTAAACGATATCCGACTCAAAAAAGAGGCGATACGCAAGGAAATTGATGCCGATGATGCCAAGATTCAGACTTTATGGAACTCGCTTTTCACAAAACCTGAAATCCTGTCACGCAATGCGAGTCCTAGCAAGCGACTGCAGAGTTTGCTGCAGGTGGGAGCAGGAGCATTCGACGGTGCACTGTTGGCTTGGAAACTTTACCGGAGATTCAAACCTCGGAAGAGATGAATCATATACCGTTTTGGGGAAAGGAAAGATGCCTTGGAAAAAGGTATTTTTCAGTCATCCAAAAGGGGATAAAAACAAAAAAGGGTCGCCGCTGCGACCCCAATACCTTGTTAACCTTAAATCTAATACTATGAAAAACACACATGCAAATATAGAAATAATCTATGATACTCGCAAATTTTTCTTAGCAAAAGACTTACCAGTTCAGTTTATTTAACTTTTACCAACTTATTTTTAAACCTTTTTCAATAAAAATTCATCTATTTCCTACATATACCTCCATTCCATCGAAGCCAAATTCAAAGCCTTCGGACAGCCTTTTATTCGCCTCATCGTGAAAACCTATCTGGTGAGTCACATGGATAAAATAAGTATGTTTTGCTCCTATCCTGCGCGACACCTCAATAGCATCAGATACAAGCTGATGACTGTGATGTGTTTTCTCAAATCTGAGTGCGTTAATTACGAGTGTTTCCACACCTTCCAAATAAGCATATTCTTCATCACCCATAGATTTCATATCAGTAATATAGGCAAACTTACCAAACCGATAGCCGAGAATAGGCATCTTATCGTGCATCACGCGGATAGGAAGAAACTCAATGTCACCTATCTGATAATGCTCATGCGGATGAATGGTATGCAATTTGAGTTTAGGAGCTCCCGGATAGAGTTTTTCTGCATTCTTCGGAAAGCAGTAAGGCATCGTATGAGGCAGCCCCGCAGTAACGATTTCATCGCCATAGATATTAATATCACCAAAGATACAGAAAGGGCGCAAATCATCAATACCACCAACATGGTCGTAATGGATATGCGTAATCAGGACGCCATCTATCTTTCTGAAAGGCACACGCAACAACTGCTGTCGGATATCAGGTCCGGCATCTATCAGAATACGGGTATTCTCCGTTTCTATCATTGCTGCACTGCGCAATCTTTTATCATGCGGATCCGTACTTCGGCACACTTCACAGTTACATCCCAACGAAGGAACACCGCCCGATGTGCCTGTACCTAACAAAGTTACCTTCATTAATTATCAACCTCAAATCCGCAACCTATAGGGTTTAGTGGGATTTTGCTTGCAAAACGACGAAATTCATTTTATTGTACATATTTCTTGCACAACAGAAATGTCGCAGACACAAAATCCCCTTACCCCATAAAGCGACTTGAGGTAATACGCTGGTTTAACCAGAAAAGCATGGTCTTTAACCAAAGTCTGTCTTGAACAGGTTGGCATAAGCATTGTTGTCTGAGTAAATGTTCAATACATGCCTACGTGATGTCTTAATCCATTTCGCAGGAACAGATATGAACTTGAAAACAAAGGTCTTGATTCTGCTGGTGGCACACAATCCAAATTCATGGGTTTTCAATCTCTGCATAATAGCTTTGTAGAAGTTTCTGATGAGAGCTGTCATAAGCAGGAATACAGTATTCTGTGCCATGAACGATTTTGGCAATCGATTCCAGCCAAAGCCATTGTTCATGTCATCGAAGATGCGTTCCTTGCCACCACGAAGATTGTAGAATTCCACGATGTCTCTTGCACTCGACTTGTAATCGTTAGTCAGTATACATCTGTAGGTATATTCGCCTTCCCAAATGTCAAGGTCTCCCTCTATTCGCCTTTGTCTCTGTATGACAAGACGATACGGTTTTCCTTTCCATTTCTCAACAAGGATAGAATTCAACTCAAACTCAATACCGTTGATTTCAACAGTTTTCCATCCAGTTAAGGCAAACATGGAATCGTAGAAAGAAGAGCATCTGTTGGCACGAATATAAAATGCCTGCAATGAGCCTCTACCATATCTACGATTTCCTCCGAACATGAGCCGCAATCCATGCGGGCACGAGAAATATATATTTCCGAAGCCTCCAATCGCTTGAAGATTCTTTCCAAAGTTTCTTTTGGTTGAAGCGCACGTTTGTGTTGCCGTCTCTATTTTCAATACCAACAATCATGTCGTTAATGACAGCTACACCTGGACTATAGCCCAAGAACTTCTTGTAGGTTGGTTTTGCATCATACTTCTCTGTTTCAATGAACTGATGGTCAAAGTCAAAATCATACTCTTGACCGGATTTCAATTGACCAGTAGCAAGCAGGGCATTGACCAGTAAGCAGTTCATCTTGTCTGCAGTATTGAAATCATAGGATTTGCCAGAAGCAGACTTATAGGTGATGCTCTTAAAAGTCAGTTCTTCGATAGCACGTAATATGGTGTCTGCGCTGCAAGTGCGAAGAGTTGGATGAAGAGACAAATGTTTCATCAGGTGAGTTGTAACATCCTCAATACATGAGCCACCACAAAGATATACGCACATCAGAGAGCGTAGAATCTCGCTATATTGATAACCAAACATAGTGCATCTCAATCCCAAGGTGGAATCTATGGTTTGAGCTAAAAGAGCATCAAATTGCTCCATAATCGAAAAAATTCCCCCAAAAGGAGTGAGTTTCTCAGATTTTATTTGTACTTTTGCCATGTCATTCAGAATTTTGTTTGTTTTTATTTTACAACACTAAGATAAGTGAAATTTCTGACATGGCAAAATCCTGAGCAACTTTTTGTTGCTCAGGTGCTTATAAAAAATATTAAATTATAGTGTTGCGGAAATTAGGATCAAATATTTTTCTGAAAACAACCGAATTCTTCACTTAACATTCACTTCCGGATGAATCTCTACGCCAAACTTCTGCTTCACATCCTCCTGGATGGTCTCACAGAGTTTTACGATTTCCTCGCCCGTAGCGCCGCCACGATTCACTAGCACCAGTGCCTGCTTATCATGCACACCGGCCCGTCCCAGACTCTTTCCCTTCCAGCCACACTGATCAATCATCCAACCAGCCGGAATCTTTTCATGAGAATCATCGATTGTATAATGAGGCATACCCGGATAAAGAGCAGCCAGTTCTTCGTACTTAGCCTTCTCTACAATAGGATTCATAAAGAAACTGCCTGCATTACCCAACACCTTAGGATCAGGCAATTTTGCCTCTCTAATTTCTATGATGACATCACGAAGTTGCTGGGCTGTAGGCTCAGCAATACGCTTAGCCTCGAGCGCAGAACGGATATTACCATAATCCAGATCCGGACGGAAGGTTTTCTGCAAACGGTAAATCACATGCGTCACCAGATACTTATCCTTCCACTCATGCTTAAATTTACTCTGACGGTAACTATACTCGCAGTCAGCATTATCAAACACCACTACCCTGCCCGTAGCTATCTCAACCGCTTCCACCTTATATATAATATCCTTGGCTTCCACACCATAGGCACCAATATTCTGAACCGCACTGGCACCTACTTCACCCGGAATAATACTCAGATTTTCAGCTCCATGATAACCATGATCTACGGCATAAGCTACCACATCATCAAACACCTCACCACTACCACAGGAAAGGAATACCCAATCCGGATTGCACAAAGCATCATCCCCCTCTGCAGCTGCCAAAGTCTTGTTGTCAAGAACCTCAATACCCATAATAGCCGAATGGAGCACTGTACCAGCATAATCACCGGTCAGCAAGAGATTGCTACCACCGCCCAAAATGAGCAGTGGCTGATCTGCCTCTGTCAGCAAGCCCACTATCTGTCGGGCTTCCTCTACCGATTCATACTCCAGAAATCTGCTGCATTTAGCATCAATCCCGAATGTATTGTGAGCCAAAAGGCCATAGTTACGAATATCCTTCATATCTGATTAAACTATTACTACCAACTAAAAAGCTACATATTCAGTTTGATCAGTTCCCATTTTCCTCCAATCTTTTTGAAAGTAAGAGAGGTTTCCATACCATTGGCAATACCACGAATCACGAAGATTTTCCGGTTGCTCTCGGTATATTTCTGACCATAGATTATATTGTAAATCATGCCGTGAGGCAGTTGAGGCGCAAAGGCAGGCCATGTTTCCGGGTCTATATCGCCTGTCATCGTACTGAAATCATCATCAGGATCAGGACCGGTAAACTTCACCGGATTATGGATATGGCGAGCCTGGAAAGCGGTATCAGTAGCAAAATGTCCGTAAAACTTCAGGAAACTGGCATTATTATTCTGATACATAGGCACGTAGCAGATGCTAGTCATCATCCACTGACCATTGATGCGATTAAACACAAACTGCTGAACTGTCTTTCTACTATAGAACACCTTTTCTATTACTACATGATCGATAGTAGTATCCTTCATCAGTTTCATCTGTTTCTGATTATCAAAGATCAGCGTGTAATAATCCTGGCGCATGAAGAAATGCTCCATCTTCCAATGATTTTTTTCTATCTTCTTGGTCAGTTTCTTACCGTGATATACCGGCAGCGGGAAGACAATACGACTTTTCTGCAACTTTCTGTTAGCTGCAAAATTAAACACGAAATCATCAAAAAGCTCGTCAGCCGCCTTTGGCACCGGAGTCTCCTCTATCAGCTGTTCTGTAGAGTCCATCGCTTGGGTGTCGGCAATCACCGAGTCGGATGAAGCCGAATCAATGGCAGGCGCAGGCTTCTTGTCTGTACATCCCACAGACGTGAAACAAACGATGGTAAGCACCGCCATTAACACCGTTAATAAACAGAGTTTTTTCATAAACCTATTAAATTTCTCAAATTTTCCATGCAAAAGTACAACTTTCTTTTGAATTATTTCATCTTTTAACCAAAAAATGTTATCTTTGCAGTCAAAAAAGATAAAAATATAGATATGTTATTAGAAAAAATAGACGAACTCTTGAAAGAAGTGAGCACTTTGACTGCCCAAAACGCAGAAGAAGTAGAGCAGCTTCGAATCAAGTATCTGAGCAAAAAGGGCGAGATTAACGCCCTTATGGCCGACTTCCGCACAGTGCCAGCCGACCAGAAAAAAGAGGTTGGAGTAAAAATCAACGAACTGAAGAACGCAGCCCTTGAGAAGATCAACGGACTGAAGGAGCAGATGGAAGAAGCAGAGGCATCAAGCGATGATATCGACTTGACCCGTACCGCCTACCCTGTAGCACTCGGTACCCGCCATCCACTCACCGTAGTGAAGAATCAGATTATCGACATTTTCGCTCGCATGGGCTTTACCCTTTTCCAGGGTCCTGAGGTAGATGACGACAAGCACGTATTTACGATGCTCAACTTTGCTGCCGACCACCCAGCCCGCGATATGCAGGACACCTTCTTTATAGAGAAGACCAACTCTGACGATGTTACCAAGAATGTGCTCCTCCGCAGCCATACTTCAGGCGACGAGGCTCACTATATGGAAACCCATGAGCCACCTATCCGTGTGCTCTGCCCAGGCCGCGTTTACCGTAACGAAGCTATCAGCGCCCGCGCTCACTGTTTCTTCCATCAGGTAGAAGGTCTCTATGTAGATAAGAACGTAAGTTTCACCGACCTCAAGCAGGTGCTCCTTACCTTTGCCCGTGAGATGTTTGGTGCAGATACCAAGATTCGTCTCCGTCCTAGCTACTTCCCATTCACAGAGCCCAGTGCCGAGATGGATATCTCCTGCAACATCTGTGGCGGTAAGGGTTGCAACTTCTGCAAGCATACCGGATGGGTTGAGATTTTAGGTTGCGGTATGGTTGACCCTCATGATCTTGAGGCTTGCGGTATCGACAGCAATGTCTATACGGGTTATGCCTTCGGTATGGGTGTTGAGCGTATCACCAACTTGAAATATCGCGTGAGCGACCTTCGTCTCTTCTCTGAGAACGATACTCGTTTCTTGCGCGAGTTTGAGTCTGCGAAGTAAAAGATACTCAACATATAAATTAATTTATGACTATGAAGAAAAATTTAACTAAACCTGTCATCGCAGTCCTGTTGGGCGCCTTGACATTCAGTTCTTGCATCGGCTCATTTGGTCTGACAAATTCCGTACTTGACTGGAATAAGAGAGCAACAGACAACAAGTTTGTAAACGAGATTATCTTCGTGCTTATCTCTCCAGCTTACGTAGTATGTTCATTTGCAGACCTTCTCGTTCTCAACTCTATCGAGTTCTGGACAGGCAACAAGGTGATTGGCCAGGTAGGAACTACTAAGGACGTAATGGGTAAGGATGGTCGCATGTATGCCATCAAGACATTGAAGAATGGCTACGAGATTACCGACCCAGATGGTGAGAAATCATACTTTGTGTTCGACAAGAAGCACAAGAGTTGGTCATACAGCAAGGATGGCGATATCCGTGAGCTTTTCAGCTTCAACGAGGATGGCAGCATCCAGGCTTGCTTGCCAAGTGGCGAGAAGATCAACGTCCCAGCAGATGCCAATGGTTTATACCAGGTCCGCATGGCTATGAATGATGGTTTGTTCTATGCATTTAACAAGTAAATAATCATAACAATTCCAGCCCGATAAAAGTGACTTTTATCGGGCTTTTTTATAATCTCCTTTCTCTTTTCCTAAGCAAGTTCATATTTCTCCTTTCCCAACCAAACTCTCCTTAGAATGCCCAAATGCAAAAAAGTGTTTAAAGAAAGCAAAGAAGTGCCTTCACCACCATTCACCCGTAACTCTCTGATCATCAAAAGAATCGCCAAAAAGGTGAAGGGTGAAGGTTTGAAAACTCTTTTTTATATATACGCGTGAAGGATTAGGGTAAAAACCGAAAAAGACCCTAGGGTCAAAAATCGGAAAAACCCTAAAAAAAAGAATATAATATAAAGAGTAAAAATACACCCTTCACCTTCACCTCCCAAAAATCACAGCCAAAATTCTGTTCTGCATGCAACAGAAAATCATCTGCAGCAATCTGTGCCGGGATATATAATCAGGAGACAATTCTCTTTCGGAGATATCATTTTATCCTTCGGAGATATTTTCCTATTTATCGGAGATATTATTTTATCCTTCGGAGATAATTTTCTATTCTTCGGAAATATTTCTTCGAATTTCAAGATAAGGCATAAAAATATAATTTTTGCCAACTTTATTTCCCGAATCCACACAATTGTCACAAATCGCATAGCTATGAAACAGAAAAGAATGTATCTTTGCTGCATCAATCATAAAGGTTGATGTAGTTATGGTCTCGTCATGACTGCCAAATCTGGCTGACGCAAATGCATTACAACCAGTGACATTCATCAAAACTTGCAACCATCTACAATATTTTTCAGTTTTTCTCGTTAATAAAAGTATGAAAAATAGATTATTGATACTCACAATATGCCTCATCGCAACTATAAAGATGATGGCGCAAGAGTTTACCCTTCACGGCAAAGTGGTAGACGAGAACAACCAGCCACTGGAGTTTGCCATCGTTTCGGTGGCTAGCCAGGGAAAGACTGCCGTTACTTCGCTCAAGGGAGACTATAGCCTCAAACTGCATTCTGCAGACAGCGTGGTTGTAAAATTCTCATATATCGGCTTCAAGACAAAAACAAAAGTGCTGAGAAGACCACGAGGAAAACAAACCCTACAGGTGGTACTTCGCGAAGCATCCACCACCCTCGATGAGGTGAATATCAAGGGAGAGAAAATACAGTCGGACCAGATACAGGAGCTGAAGACTAAAGACATGAAGATGACGCCATCTGCCAACGGAAATGGGGTGGAAAGTCTGGTTCAGCAACAGGCTGGCGTGAGTACCCACAACGAACTCTCTTCGCAATACAATGTGCGTGGCGGAGCCTTCGATGAGAACTCAGTATACATCAACAACGTAGAAGTATTCCGCCCATTCCTGGTTCGCAGCGGACAGCAGGAAGGCCTCTCCGTCATCAACCCTTATATGGTAGATAAAATCGGTTTCTCAACCGGAGGATATGCTGCCAAATACGGAGACAAGATGAGTTCGGCTCTCGACATCACCTACAAAACCCTGAAAGCAAAAAGCAAGAAGCCGGTGGTTGAAGGCAGTCTGGCTGCCAGTCTGCTGGGTGCTGACGCATACATCGGTCTGGGAACCCAGAAACTTTCATGGCTCAACAGCGTGCGCTACAAAACCACCTCTTACCTGCTCGGTTCGATGGAAACCAAAGGCGAATACAAGCCAAACTATCTGGACTATCAGACCTATCTGAGTTACCAGCCCAACAAACGCTGGAAGCTTGACTTCATAGGCTACATCTCTGATAATCACTACAACTTCGAACCGGAAGACCGAGAAACGAAGTTCGGAACAATGGAAAACGTAAAGAGCTTCAGAGTTTATTTTGACGGTCAGGAAAAAGACCGTTTCCTCACCTACTTCGGTACACTCGGCATTACCCGCCAGTTTACAGCCAACACCAGTCTCTCGCTTTTGGGCAGTGCTTTCTATACCAAGGAACAGGAGAAATATGACATTCAGGGACAATACTGGCTCGACGAAACCGAGACTTCAGAAAACCTGGGTGTAGGTACCTATTTCGAACATGCCCGAAACTATCTCACAGCCCGCGTGATGAGTGCCAAACTGATGCTCAAACACAAGGTGAAGAAACATCAGATGGAGGCCGCAGTAAGTCTGAAGCGTGAACATATCGAGGAGAATTCTGTAGAATATGAGATGCGCGATTCCGCAGGATACAGTATTCCTCACAATGGCAAAGACCTCTATATGGTTTATTCTCTGAAGACTCGCAACGAACTGAATGCCAACCGAATGGAAGCTTACATCCAGGACACCTACCGTTTTTCGGGAGGAACAGCCGACAGTACCGGGAACGGGCAGACACATTACACCCTGAACTATGGTATCAGAATGAGTCATTGGAATTTCAACAGAGAAACCATCGTGAGTCCTCGTCTGTCGCTCGCCATCATACCAGCCAACCATGAGAATACAACGCTCCGTTTTGCGGCAGGTCTGTATTATCAGGCTCCATTCTTCAAGGAATTGAGAGATACATCTACGGTGAACGGCATAACCATCGCATCGCTGAACAAGAAAATCAAGAGCCAGCGAAGCATCCACTTCATCGCCGGCTACGACTATAGGTTCAAGCTAGGAGACCAACGCTATAAATTCTCCGCCGAAGCCTATTATAAGGCTTTGGGCAATCTGGTTCCTTATTCGGTTAGTAACGTGAAAGTAGTTTATTACGGACAGAACGAATGCAGCGGTCATGCAGCAGGACTCGACTTCAAACTCTACGGAGAATTTGTTCCGGGTACCGATTCCTGGCTCAGTCTTTCGCTCATGGATACAAAGATGAAACTGGGTGGCAAGAGCATCCCTTTGCCTACCGACCAGCGCTATGCCGTAAACCTCTTCTTCACCGATTATTTCCCGGGCAGCAAGAAGTGGCGCATGTCTTTGAAACTCGCCTTTGCCGATGGTCTTCCTTTTGCAGCACCCCACAGAGAGCTGGAGACCAACAGTTTCCGTGCCACTGCCTATCGCCGTGCAGATATCGGTATGAGCTATCAGCTGCTCGACAACAGCCGCCGGGAGAAGAAGACCTTCCTGAAGAATGTGATGCTGGGGGTAGATTGCCTCAACCTCTTCGGCATAGACAACGTAAACAGCTATTACTGGGTGACAGATGTAACCGGTCAGCAATACGCCGTACCTAATTATCTTACCGGCAGACAGCTCAATGCCCGCATTCTTTTGGAATTTTAGGACCAAATAATTGTGATTTTTCACATTATTCTAAATATTTAACCGTAGATAGTGCGCTATCTGCGGTTTTTTTCGTATCTTTGCGCCCGAATTATACGATGTCGGTTCGTCCGCTCATCCCATGGATTCAGGAAACCATTCTATAAAGAATAAAGAAATAATACATAATAATCAATTATGAGCAAACAAGTAGAAAAGATTAAGGAGCTGATCGCTAAGCGCGAACAGGCTCGTCTTGGCGGTGGCGAGAAGGCCATCGAGAAGCAGCATGCACGTGGCAAATATACCGCTCGTGAGCGTATCGAAATGTTGGTAGATGCCGGCAGTTTCGAAGAGTATGATATGTTCAAGTTGCATCGTTGCACTAACTTTGGCATGGAGAAGAAGCAGTACCTCGGTGATGGTGTTGTAGCTGGTAGCGCTACTATAGCCGGCCGTCTGGTTTACGTATATGCTCAGGACTTCACCGTAAATGGTGGTTCACTCTCTGAGACTATGGCACAGAAAATCTGCAAGGTAATGGATATGGCTATGACTATGGGTGCACCTGTTATCTGCATGAACGATTCTGGTGGTGCTCGTATTCAGGAAGGTATCTGCGCCCTCGCTGGTTACGGTGAGATTTTCGAGCGCAACATCCTCGCTTCTGGTGTCATCCCACAGATTTCTGCTATCATGGGCCCTTGCGCCGGTGGTGCCGTTTACTCTCCAGGTTTGACCGACTTCATCATCATGAAGGAGCAGACTTCTTATATGTTCCTGACTGGTCCTAAGGTTGTCAAGACCGTAACTGGTGAGGACATCGATGCAGAGCACCTCGGTGGTGCATCTGTTCACGCAACCAAGAGTGGTGTAACCCACTTCGCTGCTAAGACTGAGGAAGAGGCTATCGAGATGATCAAAAGCCTGCTCTCTTACATCCCTAGCAACAATACAGAAGAGGCTCCACGCGTAGAGTGCACAGACCCTATCGACCGCATGGACGATACTCTGAACGAGATTATCCCAGACGATCCTAACCAGGCATACGATATGTATAAGGTGATTGGTGCTGTAACCGATAACGGAGAGTTCTTCGAAATTCAGCCTAAGTTCGCCAAGAACATCATCACTGGTTTCGCCCGCTTCAATGGTCAGAGCGTTGGTATCGTAGCCAACCAGCCAGCAGCTTACGCAGGTGTACTCGATGTAAACGCTAGCCGCAAGGCAGCCCGCTTCGTTCGTTTCTGCGATGCCTTCAATATTCCTATCGTTTCTCTCGTTGACGTACCAGGATTCTTGCCAGGTACAGGTCAGGAGTACAACGCTGTCATCCTTCACGGTGCACAGTTGCTCTACGCTTACGGCGAGGCTACCGTGCCAAAGATTACTATCACATTGCGTAAGAGCTATGGTGGTAGCCACATCGTGATGGGTTGCAAGCAGTTGCGTGCTGACTTGAACTTCGCTTGGCCATCTTCAGAGATTGCTGTAATGGGTGCCAGCGGTGCCGTTGCCGTTCTCTGTGGTAAGGAAGCTAAGGCTAAGAAGGAAGCTGGCGAGGATGTTAAGGCATTCCTGGCTGAGAAGGAGCAGGAGTATACTGACAAGTTTGCTAATCCATATCAGGCAGCTCAGTATGGTTACATCGATGATGTCATCGAGCCACGTAACACCCGTTTCCGCATCTGCCGTGGTTTGGCTCAGCTCGCTACCAAGCGTCAGAGCTTGCCAGCTAAGAAGCATGGCTGTATGCCAATGTAATGATATAATTAAACATTAGAATAAATGGATAAGAATATTTATGCTGCAATTGCCATGGCACTCTATGAGTATCAGGGCAATAACGTACACGACAAGGAGCCTGGCATCATCACTATCAAGCCACGTCAGACGATGTGGAACGCCAAGTTCTTGAGTTTAACAGCTAAACCATAATGTAATAGAAATGAAAGAGTTTAAATATACAATTGACGGAAAAGAATACAAGGTTCAGATTGACGCTGTTGAGGGTAACATCGCAAGCGTGAACGTGAATGGCGAAGCTTACAAGGTTGAGATGGAACAGGAGGCTGAGCCAGAGAAGAAGAAGGTTGTGCTTGGTCAGCCAGCTGCTGCATCTGATGATGCTGAGGCTACGCCAGCTGCCAACGTAAATACAGCCAACGCTGTAAAGGCTCCTCTCCCTGGTACTATCACCAGCATCGAGGTAGCTGTTGGTCAGGAGGTAAAGGCAGGTGATACTGTTGTCGTTCTCGAGGCTATGAAGATGCAGAACAACATCGAGGCTGAGAAGGATGGTAAGGTTACTGCTATCTGCGTTAAGCCTGGTCAGGCTGTGCTCGAAGAGGATGCACTCGTGGTTATCGAGTAAATCAAGAATTTGAGAATTAGAGAATTATACTTCCAGATTCGGGATTATAATTCGGGTTCTTATAAAGAATATCAAAGGTCGCAAGCTGTTAATTGTTTGCGACCTTTTTCTATACTGCCGTATGAGCATAAACTGCTATACAAAGTAATTTTTTACTAAAGAAAAAAGACATAAAGTACTATAAAATGATAGATTTAACAGAAGAACAGATAGAAAGATACAGCCGCCACATCCTCCTTCAGGATGTAGGCCTCGAGGGGCAGGAAAAGCTCCTCAATGCCAAGGTGCTCATCATTGGTGCCGGAGGATTGGGTTCCCCAGTTGCCCTCTACCTCGCTGCGGCTGGCGTGGGACATATCGGTATCGTGGATGCCGATGTGGTTGACCTCAGCAACCTGCAACGACAGGTCATCCACCAGACCAAGGACTTGAACACCCCTAAGGTGGAAAGCGCCAAGGAGAAGATGATTGCCATCAATCCTGATGTGGAGGTAACAACCTACCATACCTTCCTCGCCTCAGACAATGCCGAGGAAATCATCAAGCCATGGGATTTCGTCATTGATTGCACCGACAACTTCCCGGTGAAGTTCCTCATCAATGATGCCTGTGTGCGACTGGGCAAGGCATTCTCGCATGGCGGCATCCTGAGATTCCAGGGGCAGACCTTCACCCATCTTCCAGGCACGGCTTGTTACCGTTGTTTCTTCAAGGAGCCACCTCCAGCAGGCGCTGTTCCTACCAGTAGCCAGGCAGGAGTCCTTGGTGCCATCGCTGGTATGCTCGGAACCATCCAGGCTGCCGAGGCGTTGAAGTACTTCCTCGGTGTGGGCGAACTACTCACCGACCGATTGCTCACCTTCGATGCCAAGACGATGAACTTCCGCACCATCAAGGTAAAGAAGCGTGCATCCTGCGAAATCTGCGGCGACCACCCTACCATCGATCATCTCATCGACTATGAGCAGGCTGCGTGTGATTTGAAACACCACTAAGATTTAGTGATTATTTTCGAATAAACACATATAACAAAAAGCAAAGTCACAATACCCAGCTCTTCAGCTAGGTATTGTGACTTTTTTTTCAGAACCGACCCAAAGCCCAACAAAGAACAAAAACCTTGATTATAAGATACTTTATAAAACATTTCTCCCATTTTTCTTGCATGATTCAGATAATAATCGTAAATTTGCAGCAGATAAAATACGCAAGTTTATGAAAGAGAAAAGATATACATTGCCAGAAGAGCAGAAAGATGCAGCTTTCGCAGCAGAGCCTGCACCAGCCTATCACGGAAATGCCGCCATAGCACTTCCCGAGGATGAATGTGCAGAAGAAGATATTGACTGGAACAAGATTCCTGTTGGCTGGCATCCGGCTAATGAAGAAGAAGCCGTGGCTAGGATAGAAGCTATTGAGGCGGAGTATGAAAGGACAGGCATTAGCTATAGTGTAGAAGAGTTTTTCAATAAACTAAACGAAGAACGAACATGGCTAAAGTAACACTACGCAATAGCTTTCTTCAAATTTATAAAGAAACAACCGACTATAGTTATCAAAACTTTGGTCGACTTTGCGTTCAAAGATTTGACGAAAGCTTGCAAGCAATAATAAACAGACTTTGCAAACATCCTCTTTCTTCACCCAGAGAGCCATTGCTTAAGCGATTCCACCGTCCTTACCATAGTGCGATTATCAAGGAGAATTGGAAGATTATCTATCGCTACGACGAAGCCAACGACCTCGTCATTTTCGTAGATTTATGGGATATGAGAAGAAGCCCTAGATATCTGATCAGACAATTCAAAAGAAAACTATAAAGGAAAGAGCTTATGAAGGAGAAAAGATATCCTATTGGCTGGCATCCGGCTAATGAAGAAGAAGCCGTGGCTAGGATTGAAGCTATTGAAGCGGAATATGAAAGGACAGGCAAGGCTACAGATTTTGAAGAATTTATAGAAGAATTAAAGGCAGAAGGATTATGGCTTATCCAATAAAAGCAATACCAAAATTATTCTCGCTATCATGCTATGCGCACAATACTTGAAAGGTCTAGCATAAAATAGAACATTGCAGGTGGCTCAAGAACGGGCTGAAAGCCCAAAAGCTCTTAGCCCAGGGCAACGCCCTGGGTATGCTAGCAATCAGCAATACGCCCTGTAAGGGCAAAAGCTTTAAAAAGAGTTCCACCTATAATATATTCCCCAGCTCTGACACTCGGAATAGGATTCTAGCGCCCCCGCATTTCACGGGGTCGCTAGAACTAAAATACTGAATATCAATTTCATAATAGAGAATGTAAACTAAACTGTGTCAAGCTACAATAAAAGTAGTTTAACACAGTTTTTATATTATGGACAACTTAGAAATTGATTACAAGAAAGCAGCTCAGCAGTTGCGTAGTGGTGAAGCCTTATTTGGCAAGGACGGAGCATTAGCTCCATTGTTAGAGCGTATTCTCAACTCAGCTCTCGAAGGTGAGATGGACGCTCATTTAAGTGAAGAGGAACGCTCTTCCGGCAACCGTCGTAATGGTAAGATGAGTAAGAAGGTTCAAACAAAATATGGTGAGGTCACTATAGAGACTCCTCGTGACCGAGACGGAACTTTCCAACCTGAGACCGTAAAGAAGCGTGAGACTATTCTTGCCAATGGCATGGCTGACCAGATTATTGAGATGTACGCCATGGGCACCAGCACACGTGACATCAGCAGCTACTTTGAGCGTGAGTTCAACACAACTCTATCAGCCGATACAATCAGCTCTATAACAGACCGTGTATTACCCGAAATCACCGCCTGGAAGTCTCGCATGCTCGATCCTGTATATGCCATTTGCTGGCTTGATGCTATCCATTATAAGGTAAAGGATGAGAATGGCAGAGCTGTCACACGAGCCATTTACAACATTCTTGGTATCAACAAGGAAGGCCAAAAAGAACTGTTAGGTATGTATGTGTCTAAGAGTGAAGGAGCTAACTTCTGGCTAGAAGTTCTTACGGATCTTCAGAACCGTGGTGTTCGAGACCTCTTGATTTGTTGTATTGATGGTCTCAAAGGCTTCCCAGATGCCATCCAAAGCGTATTTCCTGAGAGTTCTGTGCAGCTCTGTATTGTCCATCAGATACGCAATTCTATCAAGTATGTTGGCAGTAAGCATCAAAAGGAGTTTATCAAGGATTTAAGAACAGTATATGGTGCAGTAAACAAAGACTCCGCTGCTGCTAATTTAGACCTGTTAGAGTCTAAGTGGGAGAGATGTACCCAATTGTCATCAAGTCATGGCGTGACAATTGGGAACGTCTGACAGAGTATTTCCAATATACTCCAGCCATCCGTAAACTCATTTATACGACCAATACGGTTGAGGGGTATCACAGACAGGTAAGAAAGGTCACAAAGACTAAAGGGTTCTTTCCTACGGATAATTCTTTGGAGAAGCTTGTGTACTTAGCTTACCGCAACATCCGTAAGAAATGGACTATGCCACTGGCAAATTGGGGACAAATTTCTCAACAATTGGCAATAAAATTTGGAGATAGATTTAAAATTATGTAACTTTGCAGCCGAAAAGGCTTCCCTGCTGGGGGCATGCCCCCAGCAGGGAGTGGGAATGAAAGTTAAGAACAAGCCTTGACACAGTTTAAATTACACCCCCAGCATTCATAAATACGTCGGGATTAGTTTATACGAGTTCCCGAAGCTTACACTCCAGTATTACAGCAGACTCTCTATTAACCATTAAATCATATAATTCCTGGTCTATTTCTGCATAAGCAAAAACATCACGCAAAGACTTTAAGCTAGAATAAAACTTCCTTTCTTTGCCTTTCTCATTTTTTACCAATCGCCAAAAGGATTCATGCTGCAAATGATAATAGGGATTCTCTATGCTACATTTAAAAGGATAACTATGAGGAATATCCATAGCCAATCCCTCTGCAACAAAAATACTACCACCTGTATTCTGTTCACCATATACAATCTCCATAACCTTTTAAACTCCCCAACCAACTCACTTGAAAGAACGATATGATTATCTTTTATGGTACCTCGCTGGCAAAGATTTAAAATAGCCAAGAGCAAAAGGGGCTTATGCGGAGCTTTTACGTCCCGCATAAGCGCCCTTTTCATCTTTTCAAAAGCACCCAGATAATAGTCTATATCTTTATCCATTATCAAATAAGATGAGTAACCTTAATTTTCTTCCAATGTTTGCCGATGCCGAGGGTCATAGCCTGGGTATCCTTGGTTATCAGTTCACCCTTCTGCAAGCCAGCAATAGCTTGCTTCAGCTCCTGCAGAGCTATGCCACTCACACCAAACAAATCCTTCAACACTCCATCATTCTGTTGCTGTTGCTTCATAATGAGAGGATATTGGGCATTGGCATAGAAATCAAAAGAGGCTTTCTTAAACGAATCCATATTCTGTGTAGCAAGGATGATGCTCATACCCTTGTTTCTACCCACAGCTATCAAGTTCTGTAAAGGCTTGTTATCGAAACCAAGCATATAGTGAGCCTCATCAATGATGGTGAAATGGCGTAGTTCCACCCTGTCCTCATTCTTTGCCTGTGGAGGCAGTTGCTCATAGATATTGTTCAACTTAGATGTCACGAAATATACGATAGCCTTTGCCATGATACCTTCCTTGTCAAACTTTCCTAAATTGATAATATAACAACCTTTCACCAAATCTACCTTGTCTTCCTCTGCAAAAATATTATTCAGAATCAACTGGTTTAAGACTGATTTTACACTATCCATATCACCCTGTTTCTTCTCGGGCATCAACATCGTATAATGATCAAAAACTTCCTGAAAGGTGATTGGTTTCTGGTTCTTTGCCTTGTAGGCATTGATGATAGCTTCGCTCAGTCTGTTATCCATCAAAGCACCAATCTTAGCGGAAGATATAGCACAGATGGCATTTGCCAAGGTCGTGGAATACAGGTGGATTTCATTGATAGGTCTGCCAGTAAAGTCCTTGAACGGAGTAAACGGCAAAGGTTTCTCCATCGGATTCAAGATGGCAGAGGAATCGGTCTCAAACTTCGACAGCCAATCGGCATGGGCAGGATCAGAGAACTCCCCCTTGTAATCGAACAAGAGAAAGTTGACAGGATAGTAGGTATCAGCCGATGCCATTCTGATTTGATTGATGAGGACAGCTAATAAGTTTGACTTACCCGAACCAGTAGTTCCTGCTATCAATATCTGTGTATTTGAAATAGCAGTACTGTTGATGTCTAAAGCCGCATCCATTCCATCCTCATACTGACCGATATAAAGATTCAACTCAGGAATATCCATCAACGACTTTCCACCTCTCAACGGAGAGAAGTGCAGCCATTCATCAATACCACCTTCTTCCATCAAGATACTCTTACCCCTCATCATTTCGCTAAAAAGCACCTTGCTCAGAAAAGTAGAATTCTGCCAGTCGGCATCAATATCACTATAACGCATCTTGATAAGAGCCACGAAGACCTCCTTTATATTTGACTTGGTGAAGAAAGAACCACCCAATGGCTGCATACCAGCAGAGGTTTGCAATTTCTCTACTTTTGACTTACTTCTTGGTGTCTTATCGCTCAATCCAACAAGAAGACAGATTCGCATAACCGTAGTAAAGTTCAATACTACAGGGCGAACCATATCTGAGTAATCCGAAAGGTTCAGTTTCTGCTCGATAGCATATTTCACTTCTTCAAGCAAATCATGAGTTCCTTCCAGAATTCTCATTCCCTCAAGTTTTATATCTTGTACATTCATTTCTACTAGAATTCGTAAGTTTGTAATCCAAAGTAATCATCGCTGACAGTAGTACACTGCCTTTCCTGGTCTCTATGCAAAGTATAAGTTCTTGCCACATAAGCCACTATCTTCTTGAAATCAGTCTCTGTTGTTATTTCCGTATCAGTACTTAACAGGATGGTTTGATGAGCCAAATCCGGGAAATAACGGTTGATGATAACTTCACGACTCTCCTTGTCAAGAACACCCATTACAGTATCTATCATTACAGGAGGGTCGTAATCACCCAGTTCATACAGGACTTTCAGTAACACCTGCATCACAGTTTGCTTGGCACCAGCATTCAGCTGACTCAGATAAATTTCATTACCATTCTTGTGGAATATCTTGAACGAGATTTCCTCCGAATCATCTGCCGAAAGCTCTACCCTACCGATGTAACCAGCATAAATCACCAAGTTGATGTTCAACTGCTCCTTCATCATACGCTCGATACTTGCCTTCTTAGACTTGAGTAACTTACAGGAAAGCGATTTGAAGAAACCAGGCAGTTTGCATAACATATCATACTGAGGATCTGGCACTTGTGGCATATCATAATCGTAAGTAGAAATCTTCCTCTCCATTTCCTTGATAGCATTCTTCTGTTCCACGATTTTTGCCTTCAATTCCTCTATCTTCCTGTCATTTTTTTCATAGAGTTCGATGATGCTGTAATCGTGACCAGTCAAGGCGCGTTTATATTCTTCCAATTGTTCCTGTTTCTTTGGAATATCCGCCAACTCTAAGTTTAAGCTTTCACGTCTCTCATCCAGCGAAAGATAAGGATTGGAATATGATTGCTGAACCAGTTTTCTCAACACATTGACATCAGCATCACTCAGAAAACCATATTTATCATTATAATCATCGCTGTTGTCTTGCTCACATTTGATGTCTTTAATAATCTCGGCAATAGAAACCTCACCTACCTGCGGGTATTTCTCCTTAAGCAATCGTATTACATCCTGGGTAACCTTTTCTAGCTGTTGATCATTGAGGATATTACCCCTTGCAGAAGCCACCACCTCCTTCTCGTTCAGAATAAGTTCCACCTCGGTACTGATGCTATTGGCAACCTTTGGCATAATTACTTTCCACTCTAAATCTTTGGAGATAGCCTCAGCATCCTGTCTATAGTCCTTTTCCTTCTGATAGAAGCTGTTGATGTTCTCCTCAATCTGATGCATTTTGTCACGAATCACATCATCCGAGTTCCGTCCCTCCTTCAGTTGCTCATACTGCAGCTTATGATCATTGGCATAGTTCAACGCCTGGTTATAGGCATCGATCAGACTTGCCACATCCCTTTCCATCTCCACCTTCTGTTTGGTCAGTTTCAAGTATTCGGCACGCAGGTTTTCGTTCTCCAAGCGTTCCGCCTTCTTCTCATCAAGATAAGCCGAGGCTGCATTTTGCAACTGAGTGTATTTATTGAAACCCATCACCGAATTGATGTTCTTCATGATGAGCTTGTTGATTTGTTCTTCCTTCACGAGGTCGGAAGTCTTCATAGCATCAAAGAGGAAATAGTTGCTCAATTCAGCAGGCAGATTGGCAGAAATAATCTTGTTGACTATCGCTTCATTGGTGCTGCGTTGGATAGCCGTTGAACCAGAACCGTAAGGATAACTGTTACCATTCATATTGAGCACGTTGCTCTCCTGTATCCTGCCATCCACAAACCGATAGGCACGACACAACCGATAAGGCGTTTCTTGCCCCAAAACCATCCCAGAGAAAGTAATCTCCAGCATGATGGTCTTGCCTTCTATACCGCTCTCGTTCTTTACCCCCGAATTGAAGATTTCCTCAAACTGTCGTTTGTTGGATATCTTCAATCCATAGAGTGCAGAATAGATGGCATCGAAGAGCGTAGTTTTACCACAACCGTTGGCACCACCTATCAAGATGATGGGACGGTCGCTCGTTACCTCTAAGTTTAAGTCCAACTTTCTGTAGGTCTTATAATTCTCTATGTAGATACGCTTCAGTTTCATTACTTCTTAATTTCTTTGAGAGCCTTCTTGAGTATTTTCGTCACCTTCTTTTCCTCAAGACTTGACTCATTTTGGTTATTACGCTCTTCATGGAAAGGCTTGAGGATATAATCCTTGAGCCATTCCGCATCGATACCCTCCGATTGGCATGCACTCTCTATGAGTTGCATGTCTTCCTGCCTGATTCCATAGTTCAGGAATGTTCTGTCCAAGCTTTTCTTCATACCTTATTATATATGATTACCTTATTATATTATAGGGTTTCCAGATGCAATGCCGACCACCCATCTATATTGTCTGTGTTCTCGATAACGCCTCCAGGATAATACCAGTTGCTCGTACCCTCGTCTTTGATGAGCACGCCACCCACAATCTTCTTGCCTGTAGCTTGATAACTGGAGATGTAATCCAAGAGGGCATTGTTCTTTTCTGGCGCATCCGCATCGCTGCCCTTGGTTTTGGTGTCGAAGAGGCAGATGGTACCCGACTTCAATCTGACGATGAAATCCACATAGAAACAACGTTTTCTACTCCCCGAATCCGTATAAGGCACGGCGAAATGCTGTTTTCCCTCGTCTCCATTCTTGTACCACCACTCCACATATTCCATCTTGTCATCCAACCAACGTGCAAACTCTTGCTCGGGTCTCGATGCCGTAATCTGCTCAAAATAAGGATACAAGGCATGGTTGAAGATTTCGCCTTCCGTAGTTCTCACCATTGCCGCATTATAGAGACGAGTCTCCGGCACTTGCCATACAGACTGCTGATATTCCATCGACACCTCCTTGGCATTTTTCTTCAGCGTAGCCTCGTAGGTAACCAACGCCTTGCGTATCAGTTCCTCGAAGCGCGGACGGTTCTGATGATAGAGCACCACCTTAGGCACATCCATCGAAAAGACTTGCAGGTATTCCTCCAAGGCACTCTCGATGGCTCCTTGCAAGACTGGCGTACTGTCAAATTTGGAGAACCCACCCACATTCTTACGGCAGAAGAGCGTAAAGAGATTCTGCAATTCTGAAGCGTTCAGAGCCAGCCTTGCCTTGTCTGTTATCTCCACGATGCCCGAATCACCCGTCAATGGGGTGTCCTTCGGGATAGCCACCAAGATTCTTGATACATCGGTCTGCACGCCATGTCGCTTGGCATTGTAGCGATTCAACTTGATTTTGGCATCCATGTCTGCCTCCTTTTTTTTCGCCTCGTCAGCATCCTCAGTCTCACCATCATCCTCAAAGAAATCTTCTACAGAGAAGAGCAACAATGGGTTTTGTTCCCATTCCCGTTCCATGGTCTTATAGAAGATGCTGCGGAACTGGGAGCCCAAGCGGTTTCTTGTTGCCCCATGCTTATCCGTATAATAGGAACGGAGCGTGATGTTCGGCAAGTCTTTCTTGCGATTGGCGTAGAGGGTGCTGATATAGTTCATGTCATCTCCCACAATATTAATCATGTCTGCCGAAAGGTCGGTATAAACATAACCATAGTTCAGAATGTCGTTCTTATAAAAATGCTGCTCTGGCATTCGGAGTATTCGTCCCACGGTCTGCGTGGTAAAAGTCATGCTCTGCAATTCTCTGAATATAAGAAGAACGGATGCACGAGGACAATCCCAGCCCAAGGCTATGGCCTGCTTGAACAGCAACACCTCGGAAATATCATCAGGCTGAGTGATATTCTGAAGATTAGGCGATTTATCCTTTGATAGCCATACTGCCAACCTGCCATTTGCCACGCTGATGTCGCAAACCTGTTCTAAGTAGGCTTGCATCTCCTCGGCGATAGTCTTGTCCTTCGACGACATAGATTCGCTGCTATCATTAGGCAACTGAATGAGCAATAACGGATTGATGCCATATTCCTTGTAAGCCTCAGCCAGTTCCTTTCGCTTTTCGAGAGCCTTATTCAAGAGACGCTGGTTCACCGTAAGCTCCGACTGTTCCTTACTGCTCTTTACATTCGGATTCAGTTCTATGCCCTTCTTAATCATTTCTTCATTGATTACATCTTGGCGTTTCACAAGAACCGCATGATAGCTTTGGGTGACTGGTGTTGCTGATACACGAAGTTCTATATGTGGCTGGATAGCTTGCAATACCATCTCGCTTTTCTTGGCATTACGTCCGGCAAACATGTGTTCCTCGTCTATGATAACCACCACTGGCAGATGCTGCTCTATCTTGGTCTTCCGTATCAGTTCGTAGAGCGTGCGGTTCTGCTCATTGTCACGAATCATGACGGCATTATCCTTATTGATACTCTCCCAGTTTAAAAAGAGCACATCGCCAGGATGCAGACCATCCACATGATCACACTCATCAAACATAACAGGACGCAACGACCTTCGTTCACTAAAGAAATTGCGCATGGAGCGATAACTCTGCTGATGCAACTTGTTAGGAGCAATCCAAACCCATGCTACACGAGAATATCGGCACTGCCCATTCATAGGTAGGTCACGAGTCAGCTCATCCAGCAAGGTACTCACCATTACCGTCTTTCCTGCTCCTGTTGGAGCCTTGAATATCAACTTTTGGCGGTCTTCAGAATCATTGAGCATGTCAATCATCTTCTGTTTCAGTTCACGCACCGCCTTTTTCTGGTAATCTCGTAGTTCTATCATTTTCGTTACCTCCTTAGTCTATTATGTCATTAGTAACATTATCTTCTTTCTCCTTCAAAACATAATCATAGTCATCGCTGAGAGCTTCTTTCACAACCTCCTCGTTTTGCATGGCGAGTGCCTCGTTTTGCTGAAACTCTTTCATCATAGCCTCACTATACTTTTGCTTTGGCAGAATATCCGTTCCACCTTCTAAAGCTTGCAAGAAAGCATCTGGCATGGCACAAAGTTCTATAACAGGCATGACTTTATGGAATTCGTCCTCATATGCGTATGCGCCATCACTATAAACATAAACCTTCAAAGGATTCTGCTTGGTCGCAACCTCAGCTATCATCGGAATGATAATACTGACTACACGCTCGTCGAGGACAACAAGCATCTGTCCAGCCTCATCCTTAAAATAGCGCAATACGTTCTTCTTAAATTTCTTGCCTCCAAATGTTTCTTGCTCTTTATAGATATTGTTCTTGATGCAGAGGAGGTCAACGAGAGAAGCCATCAATGCTCGACGACTCTTACTGCTGCTTTGGTCACGAGGCACAAACTCCGTTTTATAATAACGAAGATTATTGTGACTCAAGCCAGGGACTTCTTCACCCTTCTGGTTCGTATAACCATTAATGACTCGTTTGTTTCGCTCGTAGGTTACTTTTTCACAGATGTTATTCTCGTTGTTGGTCACTAAGATACATCTGCGATGACCGCCGTCTTCTGAGTTCAATTGCATCGTTGCGTGGAGAGTGGTGCCTGAGCCAGCGAAGAAGTCGAGGATAGTGGAGTCCTTAGGTCGCAAAGACAACAAAAAAGTGATTAACTTTATTGGCTTTGAAAAATCGAAAACAACTTCACCTTCAAACATATCCTTCAGTAAAGCGCTACCTTGTTTGGTGGTAGCAATATTCCTCAAAACAGAAGGAGGATTAATTGTATCTCTTTCTTTTCTACAATATAACTTTCCATTATCTCTGAAATAGAATTCTATAACCTTCTGTCCTTTCGAATCAAAGGTTTCATTTCCTGCGAAAAAGGAATCCATCTGATTTTTTTGTGTCCAACATGCTGCCAACACAACATCTTCCTTCAATTTTTTATTTTCACAAATAAAGCGTCCACTAATTAGTTTAGTTTTCTCTGAACCACCCCATTCTCCTGAAAGTTCAAAATCATCAGGAGCTTCAAATTTTGTTCCGGCTTTAAAATGATAATTAAATTCAGCATTCTTTGCTGACTTCTTTTTTAAAGCTCTATCATCTATTACACCTTCACCTCCACTGAAATTAGGAATAATACTTTTATTCAGTGCATAAACAAGTACATATTCATGAGCTCTAGTAAAATGTCCTGCAGAAGTTCCCGCTCCTAAATCCCAGACCATATTAACCAAACAGTTATTTTCGCCATAAATATCATCACATAGTAACTTTAAAGCGGCCTGCTGATTATCATCAATAGAAATAAAAATCACTCCCTTTTCAGAAAGTAACTTCTTGGCAATTTTCAATCGACGATTCATAAAAGACAACCATTTAGAATGGCGATAGCCATCTTCTTTATCTACAAAAGAGTCATTGTAGATAAAGTCTTTATTACCAGTATTATAAGGAGGATCGATATAAATTACATCAATCTTCCCTGCATAAGCATAAGTAAGAGCAGCAAGAGCATTAAGGTTATCACCTTCTATCAACAAATGATTAGGCGAACCTTCTGGCGCAGAATCCAAACGCTTGGTGGCATCCTCAACAAAAACAGGAAGTTTGTCTTGCATTTCATCCCATGCTTCCTCGGAACTCTCCTCCCACACAAGTCCATAACGTTGCTTATCGTTGATAGCAGCCAACAAGTCGTGCTTCAAATCTTTATCAATCTGAAGCTCATTTATCTGCTGGCGCAAAGCTTGCAAATCTATTTTCTTTGCCATATCGGTGTCTCCTAGCCCTATAAATATGCTCCACCGATTCCCTAAGCAGAGAAGATTGTTTGTGTTTGTAATGGCTATAATAAAAAGAAAGGCATAGGAATCATATTACTTCTATATAACCCTTGATTATAGAGGCTCTGGAAAATGCCTTAGACACCAAGGAGAAGCAATAGACCCTACGCCAAACTTGTATATATAGATAGCATAGGGAGCACCCTCTTCTTATTTAAGAAAAGGGCACACCTATGCCTCGCGTATATACACGATGCGTAGACGCCTACCACAATCTTCCTCTGAGTGTCTATTTGAATTTTCCAGATTCCTATAATTCAGAAGAAAACGTCAGTACACGTCTTTCTTATTAAAATAGGCCAAGCCATGGATTTTTACCTAGCCAGCGACTCATCGCCAGCCATCCACAGCAAGACGATTGCAAAAGTACGAAAAAGAATTGGGATTTGCAAGAAAATCGAAAAGTTTCTTGCAAATCCCAATAAAATAGTTGATGATTTATTTCTAAAGCAGGCATCTTATACTCATGACTAAGCCTCCAGATAGTCCATCATATCCTCCAATGTATCGAAGTTCTTGACATTGCCCCTCTTTACATCCATAATAGCTTCCAACAAATCGCCCTCATACACTTGTGGCCTAGTATGCTTCTTATCATCCATAAAACGAACCAGACATACATAGCCAGAGCGACAACCCTTCGACTTTTCCTTCTTGGAACAATCAAAAGCGTTCTTAAAATCTATAGTAATCTGCTCCATGATTATTTGGACTTTAAATTAAACATCTATTTTAATACTATCCGTTACACTTATTCAGAATAAGGCGTTCTCATATGCTCATGCTTCCATTGCTCAATAGTTTCTTCATCTATCAAGCCCTCATCCCACAATGCATCTGCGGCATCAATCGCTTTTTGCGCAAAATATCGACTATCTGTCGCCATAACACTATCATTTTAAATATTTACCCATGTTTTACTTATGAGTAATCAACGCTTCCATATCTTTGATAAAATTCTCTACTTTCTCAAAATACGGCAAGACCTCTTCTTCTGTAGCATCAAAGGTATCATCATAATCACCAGACTGCCGAAGCTCATAAAGACGAGAGAACAACTTTCCATAAGTTCGATCCAACAAACCTGTTGCAATAAATTTCTCTCCAACTAAATGTATTACACCGGCATGAGTCTTTGCAGTAAAGCCCTTGTCAAGTAACAATGCAGAAGCCATATGGAATACAGTATAATACAAACGATTTCCCGTCAAATTCCAAAACTTCAATTTTGCCACACCTTTAGCCTCTTCAAAACTCTTATAAGCTTTTTCTATCCTGTAGCGTACAAGATCTCTACGTTGTTGACTCTCTAGCATAGCATCACCCCTTCCTCTTCCACGTTATTATAAAAAGGACTGCCTTTTTTGCTGTTCCAATCCTTCATCGAATACACTATCGGATGAATCATCTGATTAATTTGCCAACCCAATTCCCAAAGAGGATAGGTATAATTATCATGATCCTGCTCGTCTATCTTATCCTTATTCAGAAGCACAAGGATGTCCCAGTCGGAATCTGCCTTGGCATCCCTTCTGGCCCTTGACCCGAAAAGAATAACCTTGGCATCTTTCGGCATAATCGACTCCGCTTTCTTCTGAATCGACTTGAGTACCTCATCTTCAAGATGTTCCCTTGTTACTGTTGTCATAACACTACCATTTAAATTACACCGCAAAAATACGAAAAAGAATTGAAACTAACAAATATTCTGAGAGATATTTGCATTTATTCTTTTCTCTTTACCCAAACCTTATGGCTGCCGCGGCCTAGTGAATCTATCGGCGAAGTCTTGTCATTTGTCAGCTCCTTCAGTTCCATAGAGGCAGCAGTACGGCTCAGGTTGTTGATGGAGGCATAATCGCCTAGGGTGAGGACTCCGTTCTTCTCTATCACCTCCAGGGCACGGGCGATGCGCTCTTCCTTGGAATAGAGCTGCTTACGGATAACCTTTACGCCACCCATATCACGCTCCAGGTCACGATCAGTTTCACGCTTCACATCCTTGATAAACTCAGGGGACGCCTTGAAGTTGATGTCTTTCACTCCCACCTTGCGGTACGTCATCTTATCATCTGGATTCAGAATTTCCCTAGGCTTCTCATCCTCGAAAGCGAGGGAGAGGGAGAAGGTGCCGAAACCTTCCAGATTCACGTTGTACCCCATGGAGAGCATGTCTGTCAGCATATCAACCACATCGGTCAATACAGCCTCCGTGGTACTTTCCGAAATACCGCGATGGTAGTTCTGCATCATCTTGACGAACTCTTTTCGGGATAGTGTCCGGTTGGTCACCATCTTGGGATAAACTCTGCGCTTGCCTTCATCACGCAAATCATTCAACTCTTGCAACTTGTACTTAGCCATATCAGTTTCCTTTCTTATTAAGATGGTTATCACTCCTTATTGCAGCAGCCTTTGCATCCTACAGTATTTATGATCATACCTAAGAAGAAAAGACCACAAACCTAGGAAGAAAAGTATTTAATCCTAGGAGAAATCTCCGTTCACCGACGCCGAATGTCCGTTCAGCGTCGATGAACGGCGGTTCAACGTCGATGAATGTCGGTTCAACGTCGGTGAACGAAGATTTCTACCTTGCAAAGATACAACTTTATCAGGTATAAAACAAGACTTTTCCTGAATATCTTTACTTTTCCGGCCATAATTCTTCGTTTTTTGAGCTTATTTCTTTGCGTATCCCAAATAATTGTGTTAACTTTGTAGTCAGATTGCAAACCAAAGGTCAAAGGATTGCAAACCAAAGACAAAGAAAAAGACTAAGATTAGACATTCTTATGAGTATGAAGATATTAGCAACCAGCGACTGGCATCTGGGCAACCTGTTTCACGGCAACGACCGTCTGCCGGAACACAAGCATTTCCTAAAATGGCTCCTGGAACAGATAGCTGGACAAAAGCCCGATGCTCTCCTCATCGCAGGAGACATCTTTGATAACGGAAATCCATCGGCAGCGGCACAGACCGTTTATTACGAGTTTCTTGCCGATGCTACCCAACTGTGCCCGAACATGCAGGTCATCATTACCGCCGGCAACCACGATTCCGCCAGCCGACTGGAGGCTCCCCGTCCGCTGCTCACCCGATACCACGTGGAAATAAGAGGAAACGTAAGGAAAATCTGGCAGCAGGGAGAAAGCGAGGACGATGATAAAACCGGCGGACATTGGATCTATTCCTTCGATGACCTCATCATCCCCGTAACCAACGAGGCAGGAGAAGAAGTTATCATCCTCGCCGTACCTTTCCTTAGAAGCGATGTGGTGCAGAACGCCAGCTACTCGCAGGGAGTCAACGACTTTCTGAGAGAACTGACGGCTGAGGCTCGAAAGAAATACCCGGGCAGGAAGTGCATCATGATGGCACACATGTACGCCAAGGGTTCGGATATCGCCAAAAAGGATGCGAGCGAGAAAATCATCATCGGCGGACAGGAGGAAGTGGACCTGGAAGGATGGAACGAACATCCCGACTATATGACTTGCGGACACATCCACAAACGGCAACATATCTGGAACACCGACTGGGCAAGATATACGGGAAGTATCCTCCCGATGTCGTTTGCCGAGAAAGACTACACCCACGGCATCGACCTCATCACCATAGAACACGGAGAAGAGGAGGAAGGAAAGGAAACCGGCAAGAGCAAGGAATGGAAAGTAGATTTTCTGGAATACAAGCCTCAGCACGCCCTCCGCATCCTGCCCGAAGATGAGGAAGAACTGACCTTCAAGAAATGGCAGAAGCTCATCAATTCTGAACTTTCAGAGAGAACAGACGGCGAACTGAGCGACCATTTCGACTACGTGATGCTGAAGGTAAAACAGGAGAAACTGACCAGCGATGACATCAAGGAACTGGAGAAACTCGTCAACGAAAAGGATGCCGTGCTCTGCAAAATCCAGCGCATCATCCCACAACTGGACCTCTCCACCATCCAGGGTTCCCAGCACATCACCAGCATAGAAGACATCATCAACCGTCCTCCGCTCGACACGCTGAAAGAAGCCTTCGCCATCAGACACAACGCTCCGATGAACGAAAGACAGGAGAAAATGTTATCCGATTTATTAACGACATCATCATTATGAAATTCCTACAACTCGAAATACTCAACCTCGCTTCGCTTGACAAACAGGGAGGCGAGGTCATCAACTTTGAAGAAGGTGCCTTAGGCGAGAGTACCATCTTCAGCATCGTAGGTCCGACGGGAAGTGGCAAGTCTACCCTACTCGATGCTATCTGCCTTGCCCTCTACAACCGCGCCCCTCGCTACCCCAGGAAGAAAGGCGACAAGAACCAGAACATCGAGATTTTCGGAGCTGCCGATGCCAGCGAAAACAACCGTCTGGCACCTACCGACAGTAGAAACATCCTGACACGTGGCAAGAAGGAAGGCTACAGCAAACTCACCTTCCTTGCCAACAACGGCAGCATCTACCGCGCAGAATGGCACGTCAGATTCCAGAGAGTGCGCTACGAGAACGCCAAGACTGCGCTCTATAAAATCACGAGAAACGGAGAAGAGATAACAGAGGAAGCTGCCGACTGGAACGAGCTGCCGAACATCATCGGACTCGACTACGACCAGTTTCTCCGTACCGTACTCATCGCCCAAGGCTCGTTTGCCAACTTCCTGACGGCAAAGGAAAACGAGCGGTACGAACTCCTGGAAAAGCTCATCGGATGCGAGGAAACTTATACGAACATCGCTACTGAAATCAAGAAGGCGAAAGACCAGGCGACGGATGCCTACAACCAGATGGCAGCATCGGTGGAAGCCGTTAAACAGAACCTGCTGAACGATGAAGAACTCGCCCAACTGAAGGAGGAAATCGACCGCTTGGAAAAGGCTGAGAAGGAACTCGACAGCCAGTTGCAAGCCATCTCGAAAGACCTGCAATGGTTTGAGGAAAACGATAAGCAAATCAAGCAAATCGCTATCTACCAGACTGATATGGAGCAAGCAGCTGATGCCATTAAAGCGATGCGAGCCCAGATTCTCCGTCTGCAGTTGCACGATGAAGTACAGCCAGCCGTCAACCTACTGCAGGAAGTAGAGCGACAGACGCAAAGCATCCACGAACAGGAAGAAAACATTCTGAAAGCGGAAGGAAACATCAAAAGTCAAGAGTCTGCCATCGACGAAAGCGAGAAAACTCTCACCAGTCTGAAGGAAGCAGTAAGCAAGGCACAGGAACAGCTGGAAAAGGCACTGCCGGTCATCGCTGAAGCAAGAGCGCTGAAAACAAAAATGGAAGCGGCGATGCCGAATCTGAAAGAAAAGAAAGAGGCATTGGAGTTGGCACAGAAAGAGAATCTAACTGCCCAAAGAGATGTGGAGGAAAACGCCCGAAACATCCAAAAATGGGAAGCTGAAACGGAGAAAGCGAACCTTGCTCTCAAAGCGACACAGGAAGAGATTGCCAAGCAGAAACAGGTTCTGCACGAAGCGACGCAAGCCGCTGAACAGGCTTGGGAGACGGAAAGAAATAAGACTGCCGGACAGAATATAGAGGAACTGCAGAACAGCAAGACTGTAGCTGACAGGAAACTACAGGATGTCCAGCAAGCCATCAAGGTTGTGGCTCATCTCGATGCTGCCACAACAGAAAAGCAAAAGAATGAGGAGCGAATCCAGGTCTTGGGCAAGAGAAACGCAGAGATAGATGAAGCCCTGGGCAAGTTGACCATCGAGGCGCTGACCCAAGAGACCCTGACGCTGAGAAATGCCTATACCCTCATGGTGAGTGAGAAATGGGAGATTCATCGTGCCAACCTGACCGAAGGCAAACCTTGTCCGCTTTGCGGCAGCACGACCCATCCTTATCATACCGACAACAAACAGTTTGAGGAAGCCACTACAGAACTCTCTCAACTTCTGAAAGCCAAGGAGGATCTGCTGAAACTGCAGCAGAAAGAGGAGAAGGATCTTTCCGGCGAGAGAAAACAGAACGACGGCGAAGTACAGACGCTCCAGAAACAACAGGAAAAGCTCTTGGGAGAAATAGCAACTTACGAAGAGGATTGGAAGGCGCTCATCGCCCAGTATCCAAAGATTCCGAAAGCAGAGGCAGAACTGAAATCGCTCTTGCCTATCTATGAAAACAAGGCGAAAGATGCGAGCAGCAAACTGAGCCTCTTTAACAAGATTCAGAAAGAGATAGAACGGCTGACCCAACTCAAGGATAAGGCTGTAAAGGATGAAGCTGCGTATGAAAGCAAGGCTTCAACAATGCTGAATAAAGTCCAGGAAAATACTTCAACCTGCACCACAAAACTGGCTGAGCAGAAAGCACTTACCATCAACCTTACCTCGCAGCAAAAGAGTAAGAAGGAGGCTTACGAGAAAGCCCTTCAGACATGGAATAGCGCCAAGAAGGAAATGGAGGAATGGCAGGAGAAATATAAGCAGATTCTGAATGGAGAAGAACCAGATGCGGCTGAACAAAGACTGACAGCAGCAAAGGATGAGGCAACGAAAGCAGCAGATAACCAGAACGAGAATATCAACAAACTGAAGGCTGAACTCGCCAACAGTAAAGGTTCGCATCAAACCATGCTGTCTCAGAACAAAACGATGAAAGAGAATCTGCAAACGAAGGAAAAGGAACTCGACCTTTGGATTGAGGAATATAACAAGCAGCTTGAAGAAAAGAGCATCGAAGGAAAAGACTCTGAAGAGGAAGGCATCGAGGAAAGAAGTATCGAACCAAGCCTTATCAACCGAAATACCATCCGGGAGATGCTTCACTCTGCCGAAGACTGGAACGCCATCCGACGGGAAAAGGACGAAAAGGAGAAAGCCGTGGCTTCAACTACCGCCCTTTATCAGAGCGCAGAAAAGGCGCATCAGCAGCATTTGGAACATCAGCCTGCCCAAACCCGTGATGCTCTCCTAGCCATTCAGCAGGAGTATCAGGAAAGAAGCCAGCGCAACGAACTGATTGCTGCCAACGCCAGGATGCAGAACCATCAGGAAGCCGTGAAGCAGTTGGGTGACAAGGCTGAGGCTCTGAATCTCGTAACACAGGAAAAGGATGACTGGACAGCCATCACGGATGCCATCGGAGCAGACGGCAAGACGCTGCGCAAGATAGCCCAATGCTATACGCTCAGTTTCCTGATAGCGCACGCCAACCAGGAAATCAGAAAGTTCAACAGCCGTTACGAACTGCAGCAGGTAAAGCATTCGCTGGGCATCCGAGTCATCGACCACGACCGTGCCGACGATATCCGAGACACCACCTCCCTATCTGGTGGCGAAACCTTCATCGTGAGTCTCGGTCTCGCCCTGGGTCTGTCGGCGTTATCCTCCCGCAACATCTCCTTCGAGAACCTGTTCATCGACGAAGGCTTCGGAACCCTCGACCCTGATACCCTAGCCACGGTCATCGACTCCCTCGCCATGCTGCAAAGTTCGCAAGGCAAGAAGGTGGGCGTCATCAGTCATACCGACACGATGAGCGAGCGCATCACCACCCAGATAAGGATTATCAAGAATGGCAACTCCGGCAGCAGCCATATCGAGATCTATCCTTAACCCATCGCAATTACACCTTAAATTATATAGTAATTACACCTTATTTATCCCTATCAGCGCCAAGGATGGCGACAACGTGGTGAACAAGAGCGATGTGATTCGTCCTCACCATAACAAAAGAAAGGGTGTGCCATAAGTCCATGACACACCCTTTCTTTTGTTTCCATTGAATATTAAACCCTGTTTCCCTCTTTTGGGAAAACTACGGTTGGCTTGAAGGTCTTAGCCTCCTCTAAGTCCATCAGGGCATAAGCGATGATGATGACGGTATCGCCCACCTGCACCTTGCGGGCTGCAGCACCGTTCAGGCAGATACAACCGCTGCCACGCTCACCCTTGATAATATAGGTCTCCAAGCGCTCACCATTGTTGTTGTCTACAATCTGAACCTTCTCGCCTGCTATCAGATTAGCAGCGTCCATCAAGTCCTCATCGATGGTGATGCTACCCATATAATTCAGGTTAGCCTCAGTTACGGTCACACAATGGAGCTTACTCTTCAATACTTCTATCTGCATTGTTCTGTTATTACTTGATCTGTTACGGATTAAACTTAATAAAGAATATCTATCGAGGAATTATCCCTTATACTTGATATGGTCGATGAGACGGATAGGAGTCTTACCGCAATAAACGGTGATGCACCCTACCACATAGGCACTATCCTCCCATGAAGAAACATCCTGCAGGCTGTCGCCATCCACAATCTGGAAATATTCTACCTCCAGACCCTCTACAGCATTGATGTCGGCAACCACCTTATCGTGAGTTTCCTGTACGGTATGAGTCTTGGCATACTCCACACTCTCCTTCAGGGCCTTATAGATGTTTGGCGCAATGGCACGCTCATCAGGAGCCAGCAAAGTATTACGGCTGCTCTTAGCCAAACCGTCCTCATCACGGACAATAGGGCACTCCACAATCTGCACATCGCTGTTGATGTACTTCACGAGCTGCTTGATGACAGCAATCTGCTGCCAATCCTTCTCACCGAAATAAGCACGAGTTGGTCGAACGATATAGAAAAGACGGCTCACTACCTGACATACACCATTGAAATGACCCGGGCGCTTGGCACCCTCCATCACGGTAGAAACAGGTGGAAACTCAAAGTGGCGTGTATCTGGTGTAGGATACATCTCCTTCACCGATGGTGCAAACACATAGTCAGCACCACAAGCCTCCAAGAGCTTGCAGTCAGCATCGAGGGTACGAGGATAGCGATCCAAGTCACCCTGATCATTGAACTGTGTAGGATTCAGGAACACAGAAACTACAGTCACGCCATTTTCCTTTACACTGCGCTTAACAAGAGAGGCGTGACCCTCATGCAGCGCACCCATAGTTGGCACAAGGCCGATTTCCTTTCCCTCCTTACGACACATGAAGAGTTCGTTCTGGAGGTCAACAATCTTATTGAATACTTTCATCGTCATAATCTGTTTTCGGGTGCAAAATAACAACTTTTTTCTCAAATGAGAAAGAAAAAACCTAAAAATATGCGAATTATTGCCGAAAATAATGAATTTCGGAGAAAAAATGCCCCTATTTGAAGTTTTTTTTGTACCTTTGCACGTAATTCGTAAGAATAAAATTTAAATTTTATGGCAAAAAAAGTATTATTTATCAATCAGGAGATCGACCCATACGTAGCCGAGTCTCACATGTCAATCATGGGACGCGAACTGCCTCAGAAGATGCAGGAAGCAGGTTTTGAGATCCGCACCTTCATGCCTAAGTGGGGCACCATCAACGAGCGTCGCGGACAATTGCACGAGGTCATTCGCCTGTCTGGTATGAACCTTATCATAGATGATACAGACCATCCGCTGATCATCAAGGTTGCATCTATACCAACAACACGACAGCAGATTTATTTCATCGATAATGACGACTATTTCAAGAGCCGCCAGATGGGCACCGATGAAAACGGAAAGGAATATGCCGACAACGGAGAAAGAGCTATCTTCTTTGCACGTGGCGTATTGGAAACCGTAAAGAAGCTCCGCTGGCAGCCTGATGTAATCGTCTGCCAGGGTTGGGCTAGCGCAGTAGTACCATTCTATGTAAAGACAGCCTACAGCGAAGAGCCTTCATTTGCAGAATCAAAGGTGATTACCGCTCTCTATACCAACGAACTCAAGGGTGAACTGGGTACCAACTTCAAACGTTGCGTTGCCTTCCGCGATGCCAAGTCAGAACTGCTCGACAGCTATCAGGACGACTTCAACTTCATTGAGCTCGGCAAACTTGCCATCGACTATAGCGACGGTGTGGTAGAAGGTGAAGAAGAAGCTAACCAGATTCTCTTTGATTATGCGAAGGAGAAGAACAAGCCTGTACTGGCTTATCCGGGAGAAGATATCCAGGAGCCATACGCAGACTTCATCAACAAGGTTTGTCCTGACGCAGAATAAAATTCCGACAACAGAGACACATACATACAAGGATAATGAAAATTTTAAGACTCTTAACAGTATTAGTAATAGCAGCGCTTACTTTCGCTGCATGTGATGACACCACCGAGGGAATCGGTGGTAGCATCACTAACGATATTGACAACATCAACATCACTAGCGCAGTATTTCCTGTAGCTACAAAGTCTATGGTTTCAGGTGCCGTATTGAGCCGCAACAACAGCGGTCTCATCGGTAAGATGAAAGACCCGGAAACCGGCAACTATGTAAAGGGTGACTACATGACCCAGTTGAGCGTATTGCCTACTTTCTCTATAGATACACTCGATTACATCAAGCAGGCAAACAAAGGTTCTATCGAAGCAGACTCATGCTACCTCCTGGTTTCATACAATGCCAGCTACGGCGATACTATCGCCCCAATGAAGGTGACAGCCTATGAGATGACAAAGCCGATGGCAGAAGATAAGGAGTATTACTCTGATTATGATGCCTTCAAGGAAGGCTGGGTAAGCGAAAACAACCAGCATTGGAGCAGTAATTACAACTTGAGCAATACATCAGATGTCAAGAACTTCAAGATTTACTTGAATAAGAAGTATGAGAAAGATGGTAAGACATACAAGAACTATGGTTCTTACATCATGCAAACATACGCAGAACATCCTGAGTACTTCAAGACCAACTACAAGTTCCTGCACAACGTCTGCCCTGGCTTCTTCATCAAGAATGTAGGCGGTACGGGTAACATGGCTAAGATCTGGAATACAGAGCTTATCTTCTACTGGACCCGCCACAAGACCATCAAGGCAAAGGACGGCGTTACAGACAGTATAGCTGTAGGCATCGGATACAACCGTTTCGATGGTACAGAAGAGGTATTGCAGCTCAACAAGATTGAGAACGATACCACGAACTTGGAGGAGTTGGCAAGTCAGCAGAACTGTACTTACCTCAAGTCGCCAGCAGGTATCTTCACCGAGGTTACCCTCCCTATCGAAGATATCATGAAGGGACATGAGAAGGATACGCTCAACACAGCATCCATCTCTTTTCCACGACTCAACAATGAAAACGAAGACAACCCATACAACTTTGCTACACCAAGCACCATCCTGATGGTTCAGAAAGACAGTTTGCAGTCGTTCTTCGAAAAGAGCAAGTTGGCAGATAGCCGTACTTCTTATACCACAAGCTACAGCAGTACAGGTACTTATAAGAATGCCTATACATTCCAGAATATCGCCAACCTGGTTTCTGCCATGTATAAGAACAAGGGCAAGGGAGAAAACTGGAATAAAGTAGTACTGGTTCCTGTAAACATCATCACAACCGCACAGGGACATACTACCGTCATCTCCAAGATTAATCACGATATGTCACTCGCTTCTACCCGACTGAAAAGAGGTGTAATAACCACCGACAGCAACGGCAAGGAGACAAGTCCTATACAGATAAAGGTGATTTACAGTAAGTTTAAAGAAAAAGAATAAGCATTCATAACGCAAAGTAAAAAAGGAAACGAAACATGGCAGATAATTTTTTGGAGCGTCATCGCGAAGAATACGAAATACGCAAGGCTGCATGGCTCAAGAAGAAGAAACTATTCATGAAGTCAGGCAAGAAACAGAAGCCCCAGACACAGATGCCACGTCCTGAAGACGAAGCGTTATAAACACGAAAAAATATTCAGAATCCTGAGAAAGAGGGTGTATCATAAAGCATTTGAATGTTTATGATACACCCTTTTAACTTTGCCAGTTAATCCTTAAAAACCGCCGCATAAGTACGATAAAAGCCATTTAACACAAAATAAAACAAAATTAATTTGGAGTTTACCCATTTTTTTTATATCTTTGCATTGTAAATTAAAAGTATTAAATATTAAACAGACAAAAAGCAATAAAATAAAAATAATCAAGATATTAGTAGAGATACTGATTTATGGGTTTAACTTTTCTAAGAACTTGCATTTAAGGATACAAGATATTTGCAGGATACAAGTTACTTGCAATATATGAGATACTTGGTTTATGTTTATAGATAATGGAGAAATTACTCTCATAAAGAATTCGTTTTTAAGTTTAAACAAAAATGCTAAAGTTAGATGTTAGTAATATAAGTCCCCGTAGTAACCGTGAGGCTACTGCGGGGACGCTTTTTCAATTTATAGTATATAGAAACAAAAAGGGCAAGACCAGAGATGACCTTGTCCAATCTATTTTTATAACTCTTTATCTATATTATAAGATTCTACCTGTAAGAGAGAACTTCAAAACAGGATAAACCTTTAAATATAAACATCAGACTACAGAACTTAATCTACTACCGTAAACTTGGCATATTTCAGCAGAAGCTGTTTGGTGCCAGAATGAACGAACTCAACCGTAGCCTTCGTATTCTCACCAGTACCTTCAATCTTCAACACCGTTCCCCGTCCAAAACGCTGATGTTCAATCTTCATTCCCTCCTGCAAACCACAAGAAGAACTGCCAGCAGATGAAGCTGCAGAAGAAGAAACTGATGCTGCAGAAGATCCTGTACTGCGAGAAGCAGGATGAGAAGAATGCGTCTCCATGTAACGTTTAGCTGCATTCAGCGCTCTAACAGACTTGAAATTACCTTCAGAGAGAGATGAGCGTCCGGAAACAGACGAGCGTCCGGAAGTATGTGAAGTCTCCGGTTCATCATCAAAGAGAGAAGGCTTAGGATCTGCTACAAACTGCGATGCTACCGGTTTGGAATTCTGATACCTGCTACTGTATCTAGGCTGCTCAGCATCCTCCCACGGTCTGCGAGAACGTTGCGCTCTCGCCCACTCCGGCTGGTCAGACATCGAATCAGCTCTGGAGCCAAACAAGCTTCCACCAGCCTCATCCTGGCTATCAATCAACTTGCCGTCAATCTCATCGATAAACCGACTCGGATTATCAAACTCCATCTTGCCATATCGCCAGCGGTTCTTGGCGTTCGTCAGGATACAATGTTTCTCAGCTCGAGTAATGGCAACGTAAAGCAATCTTCGTTCCTCCTCCAGTTCTCTGAGCGAAGCAGCAGAAAGCGGACTTGGGAAGATATTCTCTTCCAAACCAACCACGAATACCGTAGGAAACTCCAGACCCTTGGCAGCATGAACCGTCATCAGAGAAACACGAGGTTCATCCTTATCACCATCGCTGTCAGCATCGGTAAGCAGAGCCACATCCTGCAGATAATCCTGCAGGAAGAGTTCATCAAACCTACCCTCTTCACGGCGTTCCTCCACAAAAGCCGACATACCGCTCAAGAATTCCTCCAGGTTCTCCTGACGTGCCAGATCATCGGCATCCTTGCCCGACATGATATCCTGACTGATGCCACTCTCCTTGATAATGGCATCACCCAATTCATAGACATCCGTAGTTTGAGCCCGTTCGATAAACGAAGAAATTAGCAATCTGAAAGTTTCCAGCTTGTTCATCGTACCCTTGGTAACCGCCAGTCCATACCGCTCAGGGGCACCGATTACCTCCCAGAAACTCACCTGGTTCTGATGGGCACAGTCAGCAATCTTCAGCACCGTAGTAGCCCCTATTCCTCGTGCCGGATAGTTGATGATACGCTTGATAGCCTCTTCATCATCCGGATTCGCCACCAGACGGAAATAAGCAATAATATCCTTAATTTCCTTGCGCTGGTAGAAACTCAGTCCGCCATAAATGCGATAAGGAATACCCTGCTTTCTGAACTCCTCCTCGAAGCTACGACTCTGGGCATTGGTGCGGTAGAGAATGGCAAAATCACTATACTGGCAGCCATCCTCGCGCCGGATACGCTTCACGTCCTTCGCCACAATCGCCGCCTCTTCCTTGTCGCTGTAAGCAGGCTTATACTGAATCTTCTCACCCTTCGCATTCTCGCTGAACACATCCTTAGGAATCTGGTTGCGGTTATGCTTGATCAGACTGTTAGCCGCCTCAACGATGGTCTGGGTAGAGCGGTAGTTCTGTTCCAGTTTGAAGAGACGCGTGCCCTGAAACTGGCGCTGATAGTTGAGAATATTATCGATATTGGCACCACGGAAACTATAGATACTCTGCGAGTCATCACCCACGGCACAAACACGCTGCTTCTCCTGACAGAGTTGCATGACGATAGACATCTGAACGTGATTGGTATCCTGATACTCATCCACCAGGACATAATCGAAGCGGGCGGCATATTTGTGGCGAATATCCTCATGTTCCCTGAAGAGCTGATAGGTAAGTGTCAGCAAATCATCGAAATCCATGGCATTGGCCTGCTTGCAGCGCTGCACGTAAGCCACGAAAATCTTACCAACCTCAGGCATCTGCGCACGCTTGTTCTGCTCGAAGATAGCCGCATCGCTGTCATAAGCCGCAGCACTCATCAGGTTGTTCTTCGCCATCGAAATCTTGGCATGAACGGCAGCAGGCTTATACTTCTTATCATCCAGCCCCATCTCCTTCACTATCGCCTTGATCAGCGAGCGCGAGTCACTTTCGTCATAAATGGTAAAGTTGTTGTTGAAGCCGATATGCTCAGCCTCCGCTCTCAGGATTCGGGAGAAGATGCTGTGGAAGGTACCCATATAGAGATGCTGGGCGAGGTCATTTCCCACCAGTTTTCCGATACGTTCCTTCATCTCTCTTGCCGCCTTGTTGGTAAAGGTGAGCGCCATGATGCTCCAGGGTTTCATGCCCTGGCTCAGGAGATAAGCTATCTTATAAGTAAGCACACGCGTTTTACCCGAACCTGCACCGGCTATCACCAGCGAAGGTCCGTCAATATATTCTACCGCAGCACGCTGCGCTTCGTTCAAGTCGTTCAGTAAATCCATTAATCAATATTTACCAGATTTTTCACTCTTCATTCTTCACTTCCCCCTATATCCTCCCACAGCCGTGCCCGGGTCGAAATCTTCACCCTCACGAGGGAAGGTAGGGATAAATCTCATCTGATGTTCTATCTGTCGCTGGCGCTTCTTCATATAAGCGCTAGGATGCAGCGAACTGAATTTGCGCGGATTAGGAAGTGTAGCTGCTATCAGCGCACACTCGCCACGAAACAGATCTTTCGCTTTCTTGTCGAAATGATATTCTGCAACCGCATCCACACCATAGATACCCGGTCCCATCTCAATGCTGTTGAGATAAACCTCCATGATGCGCTGCTTGCTCCACATCATTTCGATGAGGAAGGTAAAGTAGACTTCAAATCCCTTGCGGGTCCATGAACGGCCAGGCCACAGGAAGACATTCTTAGCAGTCTGCTGACTGATGGTACTGGCTCCATGCACCTTTCCGCCACGTGCATTATTCTTCGCCGCACTCTCGATGGCATTGAAGTCGAAACCGTGATGCTTCAGGAATCTCGCATCTTCGCTCGCCATTACCGCCACTGGCATATGAGGCGAGATCTTATCCATCGAAATCCAATGATGATGCAGGGTAATACTCTCTCCATCAGCTACTTGCTGGAAGCATCGGATAAACATCAGAGGAGTGACATACACAGGAATGAACCTATATGCCACTACAGCAAGAATGGTGGTACTGAAAAACAGCACCACCACCCATTTTACTATATTCTTGATTTTCTTCAAAATCATCTATTTAGTTTTTCCCTCCCGGGAGCATGAAAGTTATTACTTCAATGTACCGTTGTTGGCTGCGTTAACCATAGCCTGGCTAGCATACATGTAAACCTCTACACGACGGTTCTGGGCACAAGCAGCAGTAGTATTAACAACAGGGTTAGCAGAACCCAAACCCTGAACATTCTTTACCTGACGGCTTGTAACACCGCAAGAAGCGAGATAGTTGTAAACTGCCTCAGCACGCTTCTGGCTCAATGGCAAGTTGATACCATCATTACCTGTAGCATCGGTATAACCCTGGATAGAAACCTCGCAGTCGGTATTGTTCTTCAATACACCGGCAAACTGAGCCAAATCAGTCTTTGCGCTACTGCTGAGAGTAGAACCATTAGTTGGGAAGAGGATACCAGAAGCAAATGTTACCTTAACGGCAGACAAGCCATTGGCATCTGTTACAGTCTCAACCTGTGCATTCTTCACCTGTTCAGCCTCAGCCTTTACCTTATCCATGTGTTTTCCTATGAGGTTACCAGCACCGCCACCAACAGCTGCACCGATAGCTGCACCTACGAGAGCACCGGTACCACGATGGCTATTGTTGAGCAATCCACCTACGAGAGCACCCAGAGCTGCACCAGAACCGGCACCTACAGCTGTACCTGTCTTCTGATTGGTTCCACAACTTGAAAAAAGCAAGCACAAAGAGAGGCCTGCAACTGCAAAATTAGTCTTTTTCATTTTAAAATCTCCTATATTTATGTTATTTAATTGCAAAGATAACTCTTTTTTCTCCATAATGGAGAGTTTTCTAATATTTTTTTGTATTTTTGCATGCAAATTTAAGGGTATTTGTCGAAATAGAGCTAGGAAATCACCTATTTTGGGGTGGAAAATCCCTAAAAGTCGGATTTCAGACACCTGCAGACAGATGAACTGCCGTCAGCAGATGATGAAGGCTCAAGCTTATACCTTAATATATATATAACAGAAGAAATAAAAAACAAAATAAATAGAATAAAGCAATATGGCTAAAGAACTCAAGAATTTAACCAAGCGCGCTGACAACTACAGTCAGTGGTACAATGATTTGGTAGTAAAGGCTGATCTCGCTGAGTTGTCACCAGTTCGTGGTTGTATGATTATCAAACCATACGGTTACGCTATCTGGGAGAAGATGCAGCAACAGCTCGACAAGATGTTTAAGCAGACAGGTGTACAGAACGCATACTTCCCTCTCCTCATCCCGAAGAGTTTCTTCTCTCGTGAGGCTGAGCACGTGGCAGGTTTTGCCAAGGAGTGTGCCGTAGTTACCCACTACCGCCTCCGTTCTACAGAGGATGGCAAAGAGGTTGAGGTTGATCCTAACGCAAAGCTCGATGAGGAGCTCATCATCCGTCCTACTTCTGAGACCATCATCTGGAACACCTATAAGAACTGGATCCATTCATGGCGTGATCTCCCTATCCTCTGCAACCAGTGGTGTAACGTAATGCGTTGGGAGATGCGTACCCGTCCGTTCCTCCGTACTTCTGAGTTCCTCTGGCAGGAGGGTCATACCGCTCATGCCACTAAGGAAGAGGCTGAGGCAAAGGCTCAGGAGATGCTCAAGGTTTACGCTGAGTTTGCTGAAAACTACATGGGTGTTCCTGTATTGCAGGGTGTGAAGAGTGAGACTGAGCGTTTCGCAGGTGCTCTCAACACTTATACCATCGAGGCAATGATGCAGGATGGCAAGGCTCTCCAGAGTGGTACTTCTCACTTCCTGGGGCAGAACTTCGCCAAGAGTTTCGATGTTACCTACTTGAACAAGGAGAACAAGCCTGAGTACGTATGGGCTACTTCATGGGGTGTTTCTACCCGACTGATGGGTGCCCTCATCATGGTTCACAGCGATGATAACGGTCTCGTATTGCCTCCAAAGCTGGCTCCTATCCAGGTGGTTATCGTTCCTATCAACAAGGGCGACGAGCAGTTGGCTCAGATTACTGCTAAGTTGCAACCTGTCATCGACCAGCTCCGCGAGTTGGGCATCACCGTGAAGTATGATGACAACCCTGCCAAGCGTCCTGGCTTCAAGTTCGCTGACTATGAGTTGAAGGGTGTTCCTGTTCGTCTGGCTATGGGTGGCCGTGACTTGGAGAACAACACCATCGAGATTATGCGCCGTGATACCTTGGAGAAGGAGAACGTAAGCTTCGACGGTATCGTTGAGCGCGTAAAGAATATGCTGGAAGACATCCAGAAGAATATCTTCGAGAAGGCTCGTGCTTACCGTGATGCTCACGTTTATGAGTGCGACAACTACGAGGAGTTCAAGAAGCGTGTGAAGGACGGTGGTTTCTTCCTCTGCCATTGGGACGGTACAGCCGAGACCGAGGCTAAGATTAAGGAAGAGACTCAGGCTACCATCCGCTGCGTGCCTTTCGCTTACGAGCAGACTCCAGGTGTAGATATGGTAAGCGGCAAGCCAGCTGTAGCCCGTGTCATCATCGCAAGAAGCTATTAATCATCCCTGGTGTCGGGAGTTCATCCTGACACCATAATATATTTAATATGAGGCAGTTGATACTATACATCCTTTTTCTGGTGTACATGGTCTTCTCAGGCTATGGAGAGGTATCTGCTGCCCCTATTTCTTTTACTCCCGAGGATTCTTATACCGAAGATGCAAGCCATAAGAAAGATGGTTTGGCGAAGGTTGAGTATGACAAGAGCCAGCCTGAGGCACAGCTTGAAAACGCCTCACAGCTTGCTTACCGCATCTGTAGCAGCCGTCCGCAGCGCTTATTGCCAAGTGGCAACATGCACAACAGTCAGACTGCCAGTAGATTGCTTACAAATAGAATCCGTTATTTATCATCCCTTTTATCAGCTATAGAAGGTGGCATGGAGCCTTTCCGACAGGAAACTGCCCCAATCCACTTTGATGTCGCCTGCAAGTATTATGTCATTTGCCTGCGACGTCTGCTCTGTTAGTGCTTATTCTTTTCTCTTTTTAAAATTTCATATAGGTTTATCGCATCTTTCCTAAGATTTGCGATAAGACTGGTTACACCCCTATTCAAAACAAAAAACAGTTCAATATATATTATTTTTCAAGAATTAAGAATAAGCAAATAACAGTATAAAATTATGGCAAAGATTAATCATTTAGAGATGGGTGCTGATGTTTTGGCACTCCAGGATGTACAGGTAAAGAAAGGTTTCATGGGTTTGACTGTCAAGCTCATCTATCAACCTACCAACAGTGTGATTAAGATAAAAGAGAAAGAATATTCTGTAGAGGATGGAAGAAAGCTTGAGAACATCCTCAATGCAGCCCCTAAGGATGTAGAAACAGCGATCAGCAAACTCCCTGTTTCAGCCATCAGCATGGGTAATATGAAGTTACAGGCTTGCATCTCTGACGACCACCAGTTTGTTGCCACACAGCTCCTTGCCTTCAAGGATTTCAGTTACAAGCCGGTTACAGAGATGAAGACCTATACAGGAAAGACAGCCGAAGCTTTCGCTCAGTTGTTTTAGTTATATCACAGTTTCGGGACAGGGGACAGAACAAATCCTCTGTCCCTTTTTTATTTTATAGATATAGGATGAAATCTCGGTTCATTCCCTCTTCCCAATTACGGTAATGCTTAGGCGACAGACCGGTATGTTTCTTGAAGAAGGTTCCGAAGGCTGAAGCATTGGGAAAACTGAGTTCATTGGCTATCTGCTGTATCGTCTTCGTGGTGTTCTTCATCAGGTAGATACTGCGACGGATCATCGCCTTGAAAAGCAACTGCTGGACCGTCTGACCGCAAACCGACTTGACCAGTACCGACAGATATTTCGGTGTAAGACAGAGTTCGTCTGCATAGAAAGCCACACTGCGCTCACGCATATAGTTCTTCTCTATCAGCAGCACCAGCGACTCAAAGATGGCTATCTTCCGCTCCATCTCCTTGCCGGCCGGCAGCCTTGAACGATGCCGAGAAGATGCTGCACAAACGATACGTAACAGCCATCAGTAACAGTTTCTGCTCATGCACACAATATGCATCCAGTTCACCACTCTTCTCTTTTTCCAACTCCAGTTTCCTCAGCATCAGGGCATAGGAAGTGAGCATATCCTCATAGCCCGTCGTCCTGACATGGCAGGGTTTGGGATAAATCGTAGCATAAAGACGCATGGTAACCACGGTATTACCCAACATGTGACGAATCTGTTCAGCACGGTAAAAAAGAAGGGTATATTTAAGGTTCTTTCCCGTTTCCTGCACATGAAACATCACTCCTTTGGAGAGGAAAACGGTCTCACCCTCAGATGCAACAAAGGATGTTCCGTCTACGCAGAAACGGAACATCCCCTGATGACAGATTACGATTCCGACATAGTCGGAGTAGAAAGGCTGCATCAACAGCTGAGGAAACTCATGAGCCTCATATATGATGATATTATCTGTTATTTTCATGATGAATATGGGTCTGTTATCTTCAGATTTAACTGCGAAGATAACAAAAATATCCATTCATCAGATGAGCAGCCTGTATCTTTTATGATATTTTAGCACTCCCCTACCTTCTTCCCAGGGATTTCACATCTACATTCTTCAGCAGATACTCACGCGTCAGTTCCCCGATATTGCGCTTGCGCCAAGGGAGAACGAGCATCAGTCCGGCACACAGCAGACAGCCGTAGAAGGTCCAGCCTGCCATCTCCTTGATACTCACCAGCGTGGCCTGTACCTGTACCTTTCCCTTCGTACTCATGGCAGCCATATTCTGCGCCTCGGTTACACTCTTGCCCTGATATTGCATGCCTCTCACCGTCTGGTCGTAAGTCTTCGCCGTTTCGATGTTCGTGCGGTCGTAATCCTGAGCAAAGCGGGTTACATAATACTGCTGTCTGTGCTGAAGCACATTGGTATAGAGCGCAGAGCCGATGCAAGGGGCAATGACCATACGAACGGTAAGCATGATGCAAACCCAGGTTGACATGAAGCGGTAAGGCATGCGCTGGTTGGCTATCGTGGAGATGAGCGAATAGAGCAGCATCATTCCCGTAGAACGGATGATGATAGGCCATTTCATACGCTCATACATACCGTCGTTCTGTACCTCGAAATACATGTACAGCGCATAGGCTCCGATAAAGAGGAAGCCCAGACAGTACATCCACTTCAGGTGAACATTCTTGGCTCGGGCGATGACGGCGAATATCAGTCCCACGGTATAGCCCACCATCACCCAGTTGCCTAGCGTGGCGTTCTGCCAGTTATCTATCTTCATGCTCACATTGGTGAACACGTTGACAAACATGGCACTCGAATTGCAGACCATCAGCAGGAAGAAGAGCAGGATGCCGTAGTTGATGACCCTGAGCTGGAACACCTCCATGATGAAATAAGGTGAACGCCTCGTCTTCTCCAGATAGATGAACAGGGCGGTAAAGATAAGACAGACCACCGAAGAGAAACGGATGGTAGGATCATCAAACCAGTCTAGCGTCTTACCGAAGACCATGACGTAAGCAAACGAACAGAGCATGATACTGAACACCGTAACATTGCCAAACTTCGACATCGTTATCGGGAACTTAGGCATCGGATACTTATGATAAGGCATGGTGAAGAACACGATGATGATGCCTGCCAGCATGAATGCCATCATGAAATGATAAACATACTGCCACTCATAAGCATAGGCAAGCCATGCCGTTAGCCAGGTTCCCAACTGTCCGATAATCATGAAGAAGAGATAGATAACCGGCTGCGAAACCATTTTCTCCGAATCTACCGCATCCCATGCTTCCTCGGTAGTAGGCTCACATCCCGGTGTGATATTCCTCGTAGCCTCTATTCCGAAACCATATCTGATGAGCACGAAGAGATGCGCCATCAGCAGCGTCTGACGGACAAAACCCATCAGCAGACTGCACAGTCCGAGTATAAACAGCGAGTCGGTCTGGGCACACACGAAACTGAGGATAAAGAGAATGGAGAAGCCCACGATACACATCATCTTCTCTCTACGGATGCACACCAGTTCATAGAAGAACGGCGAGAAAGCCGCCATTCCTATCGAGGTGCAGAAGCCCGCAAAGGCGATGTATTCCGACTGGATGCCGAGCCCGCTCATCATCTCGCCGCTGTTGGCAGAATAGACGCCACTCATCGTAATCATCGGCACGAAGAGGATGATCATGAAGATGATGCCGAGCGGTTTGGGCACCCAATCATAAAACGGATAATTCTTATATTCTTCTTCCATATATTACTTCATTTCCATCTAGCTGTTTTTTTACTTTCTCTCAGCCTTGACAACCACCATCATGCCGGCAGCAAGATGCTCATTATCCTCTTTGCTGAGGTTGTTGAAATCGATTCTTACAGGCACACGCTGCTGAATCTTGACAAAGTTGCCAGCCGAATTGTCGGTAGGTACCAGCGAATATTTCGAACCGGTAGCACCAGAAATGGCGGTCACCGTACCCTCAAACTCCTTGTTACTGATGGCATCTACGGTCATACGCACCTTCTGTCCTACATAGAGATTCTCTATCTGGGTTTCCTTATAGTTGGCAATCACCCATTTGTTGTTGGTTGGAATGATGTAGGTAATGGTGGTTCCTGCATTCACCATCTGTCCCTCCTCGATAGAGCGGCGACCCAGTTTACCATCACAAGGGGCCACAACCACACAGTAAGAGAGATTCAGCTTTGCCATCTCTACGGCAGCTTCGGCACGCTCGATGGAGGCAGCCACATTCTGCTTGCGGGTAGTTACCTCGTTTACGCCCTTATAGGCAGCAGCCTGCTGCTTCTTTACCCCTTCGAGTTTCTTCTTGGTAGCAGCATATTCTACCTCCAACTGTTCGAGCTGGATAGGAGTAGCCGCCTTCTTTTCTACCAGGTTGCGATAGCGTTCGCAGTCCTTGGCAAGTTTGGCAAGTCGTACATTTATTTCATCGATAGATGCCTGATAGATAGAAGCTGATGTCTCGGTGGTCTGCTCTGTAGCGTTGATGACATTGGCTCCTGCCTTGGCATCCTTGAGGGCTGCTTCAGCCTCCATCAGACGGATACGATACTCCCGGTCGTCGAGCACAAGGAGGGTATCTCCCTTGTGTACTTCCTGATGTTCTCTGAAGCATACCTTGGCGATATAGCCGGATGCACGGAGATTAACCGGTGAGATATATTGTTCTATCTGAGCATCATTGCTCGTTTCGTTAGAGTTATAATCGAGGAAGAGGCATACGATTTTCCAGAGTCCGAAAGCCAGGATAGCAACACCTATCAGGCTGGCGATAATCTGTCTTACGCGCTGCTTCTTCAGTTTCTTCCTGGTTTCTTCGTGAGATACCTGTGTAGCCTCTGCTGTTTCTACATTTTTATTTTCGTTCTGTTCCATAGTTTTATTGTAATTTGGAATCAGGGAATATGAAGAAAAGTTTTTTACATCCCGTTTTCCTGTTTATATTTTATTTCTTAATGATTTATTCTTCTCCGTTATTTAGCAACCGAAATCTGGTTGAGCTGTCCAGTCAACTTGAGCAGCGAGAGATTGGCAACCTTGTAGCGATAGTAGGCTGTGAGATAATTGTTCATTGCCTCGCTCATACGCATCTCGTCCTGCAGCACCGCTGTCATCGAAGCCACACCCTCCTTATACTGGTCGGCTGTTACGTTGTAAACATCCTGCGCCATGGTATAATTATCAAACTGCTTCTTGTAGTTGCGCTGACTGTTGTTCACCTCGCTCACCGCATTCATATAGTTTGCCTGCAGTCCCTTCAGGGCGTCCTCGTAACCGATGCGTGCATTCTCCTCCTCTATCTTCGCCTTTCTGATTTTAGAACGCTTTTCAAAACCATCGAATACAGGCACTCTCAGTTGAATGCCCAGACCATTGGAACCATACCAGTGGTTTGACTCGCCCGAATGAATCCAGTGATCTATCCTATCGGTAAAGGCAGAATACATCAGGTTTCCGGTCAGCGAGAGCGATGGCAGATAGCCGTCCTTGGCAAGTTTGGTCTGCTTCTGGGTGAGCAATTTCTTCTGTTCCAGCAACTGGAGTTCGTAGAGTCCCGTATCCAGTCCGTCAGCCTTCACCATCTCAATCTTTCCCGGATCTACGGCTGTCACCTTCATCTCCTTCTCGGCAGGATAATCTATCACATACTTGAGCATGGTATACTGCTGTTCGAGCATGGCGATGGCGTTATCGCGCTGCACGGTGAGGTTCTCGATATTGAGATTCACTCGCTTCAGATCTACCTCCAGACTCATCTGGTTATCATAGAAAGCCTGGGTGATGTTTCTGAGTTCTACCAGTCGCTTGATATTGTCATCCGTCAGACGAATCTGCTCAGATGTGTTCTGCGCCATGTAATACATCTTGGCAGTCTGCACGATGAGGTCTTCACGCGCCTTCTCATAAGAGAGTTGGTTGAGTTTATCGGCAATCTTGGTGATATCGATAGCGGTAAGAATCATCTGGTTATACAGCGGCATCTGCAATTGTACACCCGCCGAAGCATTATACTGCAACGTCTTGGTTACATTATAAGGCTTGCCGTAAGCCGAGCCGTCGGTAACCGAAACAGGCGGCGTAAAGTTGTCGTTGAGCTGTGCCACCGCATTGATTTGCGGATAGAGTTTAGCCTGATTTTCGCTGATAGCGTACTTTCCCTTAGCTATTTCGTTTCGGCTGCTCTGGAGCGACAGGTTGTTATCCACTGCCATCTGCAGGCACTGGCTGAGCGTAAGCGTCTCCTGTGCGCCAAGAGTATGGAAAGCTCCGAGCGCGAAACATAAGATGATTATTTTCTTCATATCTTCTTAATGATTTCTATTGATTTACGTTTCATTTATTATCTGGATGCAAAGGTACAGCTTTTCGGTGATAAAAGACTATTCACATCTTATCACAATATGTTCAAAATTTCCGAAAATAACAATAAAAATAGGTCTAGCAACACCGCGCTAAGCGGGATCACTAGACCTATCTTCTTATCTATCAAGAACTTATATTCTTATTTTAGTCTTCATCAGCAAACTCATTCAGAGTATATGCGCTGCTGCCATCAAAGCAATGGGTACATACCTGGCACTTTGGAAGACCGATGGCCTCTACCAGCTGCTCGATGGTGTTGAACTTCAGGGAAGTCAAGCCCAACTGGTTAGCAATCTCATCTACCATTCTCTGATACTCAGGAGAACCGGTGGTAGCGTATTTCTCAAGATTCTTGTTGGCATCGCCCTCAAACTTCTCGATAATGCGGCGGGTAATCAGCTCCATATCACTCTTGGAAGAAGTGAAGTTGATGAACGGACAGCCGTATACCAATGGAGGACATGCAATACGCATGTGGCACTCCTTCAAGCCTGCCTGGTCGAAAAGCACCTTAACATTGTCGCGAAGCTGGGTACCACGAACGATACTGTCATCGCAGAACAACACACGCTTGCCCTTCAGCATCGCCTTGTTAGGAATCAGCTTCATCTTGGCTACCAGTGAACGCATGCTCTGGTTGCTTGGAGTAAAACTGCGAGGCCATGTAGGCGTATACTTGGCAATACAACGCTGGTAAGGCACACCCTTGCCGGCAGCATAACCCATCGCCATACCAGTACCAGAATCAGGAATACCGCTGCAGCAGTCTACCTCCACATCATCGGTCTTGGCGAGATTAAAGCCGTTGGTAAAACGCGCCTCCTCCACATTCTTGCCCTCGTAGGTAGATGTAGGGAATCCGTAGTAAACCCAGAGGAAAGAGCAAACCTGCATCTTCTTGTTGGCAGGACGGATCTGCTCCATGCCATCAGCTTTAATCTTCACGATTTCGCCTGGTCCTACCTCATATGCTGTTTCATAATCGAGATTAGGGAACGAGGTGGTTTCGCTGGAAGCCGCATAGGCTCCTTCCTTCTTGCCGATGATGATTGGAGTACGTCCCCAACTGTCACGCGCACAGATAATGCCATCCTCGGTAAGGATCATCATGGTGCAGGAACCTTTGATGTGATGGAAAACGTTTTCGATACCTTCTCTGAAGGTTTTACCCTGAATAATGAGCAGAGCCACCAACTCAGTAGGATTGGTACTACCCGAAGACATTTCAGCAAAGTGCATGTTCTTTTCGAGCAGAAGCTGAGTAAGTTCATCCTTGTTTACTATCTTAGCTACAGTGCAAATGGCAAAGCGGCCAAGATGAGAGTTCATGATGAGTGGCTGGGCATCTGTATCGCTAATCACGCCGATGCCCGATGTAGCTCCTTCAAACTTGTCGAGTGTAGATTCAAACTTCGTTCTGAAGTATGAACTTTCCAGATTGTGGATAGAGCGCACGAAGCCCTTCTCACTACTGTAGGTTGCCAAACCGCCCCGGCGTGTGCCGAGATGTGAGTTGTAATCTGTGCCGTAAAAGAGATCAGCGACACAGCTTTTCTTGGAAATAGTTCCGAAAATGCCTCCCATAAGAGTATAATTCTATGTTATAATTTTGTAATATGGGTGCAAAGATAAATAAAAATCAGAAAATATGCAAGTCTTTTTGCTTTTTTTCTATAAAAACATGATAATGAGGGTAACTTGCTACCCTATTTCGAGAAGAATAAACGGCTACTGAAACGAAAAGCGCTCCGGCAATAATTACCGGAGCGCCATGATATGATTTCCTATGAAATTAATCCAACTTCAGGCTCTTCTTGATAGCCTCGATCTTATCCATTGCAGCAGCTGTGCAGCGGTTGTAGCAACCAGCGCACTTGAATGAAGGATCCTTAACCTCAATATAGAACTTGATCTTAGGCTCTGTACCTGATGGACGGACACTTACCTTGGTGTTGTCATCGCAGAACCACTGGAGTACATTGCTTGTAGCAGGCATATCGAGCTTCTCTACGCTGCCGTCAGCATGCTTAACCTCCAAAGACTGATAGTCCTTCCAGGTTACCACCTTGCTGCCACCCAACTCCTGTGGAGGGTTGGCACGAAAGTCTGTCATCATCTGCTTAATCTCGTCAGCACCGGTCTTACCTGGGCGAACTACATTTACCGTGAACTCCTTGCTGAAGCCATACTCTGCATAAATCTGCATCAGGAGGTCGTAGAGAGTCTTGCCCTGATCCTTAGCCCATGCTGCAATCTCGCAAATCAGACAGATAGATGCAGGAGCATCCTTATCGCGTACCTTATCGTATGGCAAGAAACCGAAGCTCTCCTCACCACCACCGATGTACTGCTGCTTGCCCTCAGAGATAGCAATCTCGCGTGCAATCCACTTGAAACCGGTGTAGCAATCGCGCAACTCTACGTTGTTCTTCTTGGCAATCTCAGCGATAACTTCTGTTGTTACGATGGTCTTTACGAGGAAGTCTGTTGGCTTCAACTTGCCCAACTTCTTCTTGTTCTCAATGATGTAGTAGCAGAACATCATGGCTGTCTGGTTACCGTTGATGATCATCCACTCGCCCTTGTCGTCGCGGCAAACGATAGCCAGACGGTCAGCATCTGGGTCGGTAGCTACCACGAGGTCAGCGTTCAACTTAGTACCGAGCTTCATACCGAGAGTCATAGCCTCTGCATTCTCTGGGTTTGGAGAAACGACTGTTGGGAAGTTGCCATCTACAACCATCTGCTCAGGAACTACATTGATGTTCTGGAAGCCCCAAGAACGCAGACAGAGAGGAACGATGACACGACCTGTACCATGCATAGCTGAATAAACGATGTTGAGGTCTTTCTGACGGTTGATGACATCCTGGTCAATCATAGCAGAATGAACGGCTGTCATGTAGTCGTAATCCATCTCACCACCGATAATCTTGATCTTATCCCAGTTAGCCTCAAACTTCACCTGGTCGATAGTAACCTTGTTTACCTCCTCGATGATACCTGTATCGTGTGGAGCCAGAACCTGAGCACCGTCGCTCCAGTAAGCCTTGTAACCGTTGTATTCCTTAGGGTTGTGAGAAGCTGTTACGTTGACACCAGCCTTGGCACCGAGCTCACGGATAGCGAAAGAAATCTCTGGTGTAGGACGGAGGCTCTCGAAGAGATAAGCCTTGATGCCATTGGCAGAGAAGATGGCAGCTACGGTCTCAGCGAAGAGACGGGAGTTGTTACGGCAGTCGTGACCTACCACTACAGAAAGGTTCTCCTCACCTGGGAAAGCCTTGAGGATGTAGTTAGCAAAGCCCTGTGTAGCCATACCAACGATATACTTGTTCATGCGGTTGGTACCTGCGCCCATGATACCGCGCAAACCACCAGTACCGAACTCCAAGTTCTGATAGAATGCATCAACGAGAGCAGACTTGTCCTCTGCGTCGAGCATTGCCTTTACTTCCTTACGGGTTTCTTCGTCAAAAGCAGGTGTGAGCCACTGCTGTGCTCTTTCTTCACACTGCTTGATCAATTCTGCGTTATTAGCCATAGTTTGATTATATTATGTTATTAATTAATTCTTATCGAGAAGGATGTGCACGAAAACAATGCATAATTTCTCTATTTGCGTACAAAGTTATATAAAAATTTTGATAAACCAAGCAAGAATGAAGTTTTTTTTGTATTTTTGCACATTGAAATGGAATTGAAAATAGAATAAAGCTCATATTTAGCAATATTATATTGGTAAGATAGCAAAGTTGAATGAACAAAATATAAAAACAATAGAATATGGAAGTATATTACACGGGCGTCATCATCGCCGTAACCACCTTTTTAATAATAGGTATCTTTCACCCTATCGTCATGAAGACGGAATATTATACGGGCATCCGCTATTGGTGGGTTTTCCTCGTTGCAGGCATCATCTGCATAGGAGCTGCCTTTCTGGTTGCCAACGTGCTCTTCTCTGCCATACTGGGCGTAGTAGGTGCTTCATGCCTTTGGAGCATCGGTGAACTCTTCGAACAGAGACAACGCTGCGAGAAAGGCTGGTTCCCGAAGAATCCGAAAAGAATAGGAACAGGATATTACAGGGACGAGAAGAAGTGAAGAACGAGGAAACAACGTTCGACGGACGAAGTGAAAGTCAATTCAAGTGTAAAGTGTATAGGAAGAAAACGCCAACGAAATGAAGACAGAACTCATTCTGGTCGGAAAGACCGTAAACAAGCATTTCATTGCGGGCATCAAGGATTATGCCGAGCGCATCACCCATTATATGCCTTTCAATATAACAACCATTCCTGAGCTCAAGAACACCAAGAGTCTCAGCGAACAGCAGCAGAAGGAACGGGAAGGAGAACTGATTCTGAAACTCCTCCAGCCTTCGGATACGGTGGTGCTGATGGATGAACATGGACAGGAATTCCGAAGCATCGAGTTTGCCAAATGGATAGAGCGCAAGCAGGCCACGGCAAGAAGGCTCGTCTTTGTCATCGGCGGTCCTTACGGTTTCTCACCGTCTGTCTACGACCGCGCCAACGAGAAGATTTCCCTCTCCAAGATGACCTTCTCGCATCAGATGGTGCGCCTTATCTTTACCGAGGCGATCTATCGCGCATGTACTATTATAAAAGGTGAACCTTACCACCACGAATAAAGGTAAAAAAGTTAAAAGGTAAAAAAATGGGGAAAGATAAATATATAGAAATAAAAGGGGCAAGAGCCAACAACCTCAAGAATATCGATGTGAAGATACCTCAGGGCAAGTTTGTTGCCATTACGGGTGTCTCGGGATCGGGAAAATCATCGTTGGCTTTTGATACCTTATATGCTGAGGGCCAGCGCCGCTATGTGGAGTCGCTCTCTTCGTACGCACGCCAGTTTCTGGGACGTATGAGCAAACCGGAATGTGATTTCATCAAAGGATTGCCACCTGCCATCGCCATCGAACAGAAAGTGATTTCGCGCAACCCACGATCTACCGTGGGCACCAACACCGAAATCTACGAATACCTGCGACTGCTCTACGCACGCATCGGAAAAACCTATTCGCCTATCAGCGGACAGGAGGTGAAACGCCATACTACCGAAGATGTACTCGCCTGTACCCGACAGTATTCCCAGGGTACCAGGTTTGTCATCCTCGCCCCTATCCACGTCATCGAAGGGCGCAGTCTGGGCAAACAGCTGGAGATGTACAACCAGGAAGGTTACGCGCGTATATATATAAAAGGTGAATTCGTGCGTATCGAAGACTTCATGGAGCAGGCGGATAAGGAACTGCTGGAAGTAAGCGGCGACAAACTGAGAAAGAGAATGCAACAGAAGGATGAAGAAATCTTCCTGGTCATCGATCGTGCTTCGGTAAGCGATGAGAAGGATGATATCAGCCGACTGATGGATTCTGCCGAAACTGCCTTCTATGAGGGAGATGGAGCCTGCCGCCTCGTCTTCCTGCCAAGCAACATCTGCTACGACTTCTCTACCCGGTTCGAAGCTGACGGCATGCAGTTTGAAGAGCCTACCGACAACATGTTTGCCTTCAACTCCCCTCTCGGAGCCTGCCCTACCTGCGAAGGTTTCGGCAGCATAATAGGCATCGATGAGAAACTCGTCATCCCGAACACTTCGATGAGCGTATATGACGGATGTGTGGTTTGCTGGCGAGGCGAAAAGATGGGTATGTGGCTCAAGGAATTCATCCGCAGAGCTGCAGAATACGACTTCCCTATCTTCAAGCCTTACTTCGAACTGACTCAGCAGCAGAAGGACTGGCTGTGGCACGGTCTGCCTGGCGAGAAGAAACGCAAACAGCAGGAAAGGGTGAGCATCGATGAGTTCTTCAGAATGGTAAAGGAGAACCAATACAAGATACAATACCGCGTGATGTTGAGCCGATTCCGTGGAAAGACGATTTGTCCTGACTGCCATGGTACCCGACTCAAGAAGGAAGCCAACTATGTGAAGATTGGCGGAAAGAGCATCACCGAACTGGTTGAGATGTCGATTGTGAACCTGAGCGAATGGTTCAAGAAACTGGAACTCTCTGAGCATGAGAAGGAAATCAGCAAGCGTCTGCTCACCGAAATCACCCACCGCCTGCAGTTCCTCCTGGATGTTGGTCTGGGTTATCTTACGCTCAACCGACTCTCCAACACCCTCTCCGGCGGTGAGAGTCAGCGCATCAACCTGACCACCAACCTGGGCTCATCGCTCGTGGGTAGCGTATATATCCTCGACGAACCTAGTATCGGACTCCATAGCCGCGATACTGCCCGACTGATTAAGGTGCTGAAAGAACTGCAGCAACTGGGCAATACGGTGGTTGTGGTAGAACACGACGAAGAGATTATGCGGGCAGCCGACTATCTCATCGATATCGGTCCCGATGCCGGCAGACTGGGCGGAAGAGTGGTCTACGCCGGTCCGTCATCAGAATATTCAACCACCGACAAGGGTGAACAGGAAAAGCTGCTAGCTGAATATCCGGAGAGTTATACCATCAAGTACCTGACCCACAACGAGGAGATAAAGGTGCCAACGAGCCACCGTGCCTGGAACCAGTATATCGAAATCAAGGGAGCCCGGATGAACAATCTGCGCGGCATCGACGTTAAGATACCGCTCAACGTATTCACCTGCGTAACCGGTGTATCAGGCTCAGGCAAGAGTTCGCTCATCAAGGGAATCCTCTATCCTGCCATGCGTCGCCGTCTGGACCTCGTAGCAGATGCACCAGGCGAATATGCATCGATGGAAGGCGACTGGAAGAGCATCCATCATGTAGAGTTTGTTGACCAGAACCCTATCGGAAAGAGTACCCGCAGCAACCCTGCCACTTATCTGAAGGCATACGATGCGATACGTGCCCTCTTTGCCAACCAGCCACTGGCTAAGCAGATGGGATTCACGCCGCAGTACTTCTCTTTCAATACTGAAGGCGGAAGATGCGAGGAATGTAAGGGTTCGGGATATGTTACCATCGAGATGCAGTTTATGGCAGACCTCACGCTGACCTGCGAGGCTTGTAAGGGCAAGCGTTTCAAGCACGATATCCTGGAGGTTCGCTATGGCGGAAAAGACGTCAATGATGTGCTGAACATGACGGTAAATGAGGCCATTGAGTTCTTCAGCGATGAAAAGCTGCAGCGCAACGAGGGCGACTTCGACAACTGCCGCATCATCGTAAACCGCCTGAAGCCGCTTCAGGATGTGGGTCTGGGTTATATCAAGCTCGGTCAGAATTCAAGTTCGCTTTCGGGTGGTGAGAATCAGCGTGTAAAGCTCGCCTTCTTCATAGGTAAGGAGGAACAGGAGCCTACGCTCTTCATCTTCGACGAGCCTACCACGGGTCTTCACTTCCACGACATCAAGCGCCTGCTCCATGCCTTCAATGCCCTGATAGAAAGGGGTCATTCGCTGGTAGTGATTGAGCACAATCTGGATGTCATCAAGTGTGCCGACTATATCATCGACCTCGGTCCTGAAGGCGGCGATAAAGGCGGCAATCTCGTTGTTGCCGGAACTCCGGAAGAAGTAGCTGCCTGCAAGGCAAGCCTTACCGGAAAGTTCTTGCGTTAAATTGAAGTTTCGGGGCGTATTGGGTAATTCCACCCACACAGGGTGAAAATACGATATCAGTGGAATCCGACAACCGCCGGATTCCACTTTTTAATTTTAAAAAACAATTCAAAAGAATTATCTGTTATAAAAGTAACTATCATCGAAGGCAGCTTCGATAAGGCGTTGCTTCACTCGGGCGTATTCTGCCGAGTCTTCGATAAAGTACCGAAGAGCAGAAACAATCCTCACATAAACACTGAGCCGATAATCGCCCTTACCCTTTTAGATTGCAAAAATGTTTTCCTTATGCATCCCAGCATAATACATCAGATCAGAACCAGATACATGATGGTTCTTCATCTCTTCACTCAGAACAACACCGAAACGGCTGTTGTCTGCATTAAATTTTTCAATTTTCATATTAAAAAATTTTAAATTATTGAATATATTTATTTACAAGTTCCCACTACGGGAACTCTCTTTTATTTTCTTTTTATTATCTTTGCACCATGTATTACAGATACAACAATCTGCATACCTATAAAAGAACGAATAACCGATACATATATTGTATAAACAATATAAAATTTTTAGGAGAATATGAACATCAGCACATTCATTAACATGGCCAGCAAGATTCCTTCATCTGGTCAGTTGGAAGGCCTGGTAACCTTCATGAAGGAAGATGAGAAACTCAGGTTTTTCACAGAGTCTTACCGGAAAACGGGGAATAAGTCGTACAAGCACGATGCACCCCTCTTCGCCGTAGCCTGCATCTTCGAAGGCGGAAAAGGCAAGGACAACATCCGGAGCCTCACACATCTGTCGCTGGTCGACTTCGACCACATCACAGAAAAACCGGATGACGGCACCCTGCGCTCGCTCAAAGAGAGAATCTGCCACGATGCCCACACCCTGCTCTGCTACGTTACCATGAGCGGCAACGGACTGCGCGTCATCTACCGCTACGAAGGCGATGATTATCCCGCCGCCTTCGCCATGGGAAACGACTACTATGCGCATCTCATCGGCAAGGAAAGCGATCCGCTCTGCAAGAACATCACAAGGCTCAGCGGACTCGCCTACGACCCCGAAGTCTATTTCAATCCTGAAGCCACAGCCTTCAGCGCCGAGGAAATCAGCCATTTCCATTCCGCTACGCTCAAGACCGCCCAGAAGAAAAAGAAACAGGAACGCATCGCCGACTACTACGAGCAGATCGTCAAACCCAAGCTGGAAAACGAAAAAATCAGCTACGAACCCGGCAACCACAACCAGTATGTGATGCGGGTGGGCTACATGATGGCTAAGAAGCGGTACGACAGGAAAGAAGCCACCCAGTGGGCTATCAGGCAGTTTCCCGAATACGACGACGTAGAACAGGTGTTCAAATCGTGCTACGACAACACCACTCACCCACAGAAGATGAAGGCTGAAACCGGAAAGATTCCCTATGCCACCGTAGATGAAATCAAAGACTTCCTCGACGGGCATATCAAACTCCGCTTCAACCTCATCACCCTGCGCTACGAGTATCTGAAGGAGAAATGGCGAATCCTCCAGGACCGCAATCTGAATACGCTATGGAGCAACATGTCGCTAACCGCAAGGGTGAGCAAGAGCGACATGATCAATGTCATCGAGAGCGACTATACCCCGCCCTACAATCCCTTCACCGATTATCTGGAGAATCTCCCACCCTGGCAGGAAGGCGACAAGGACTATATTGCCGAACTCGCTGCCACGGTAAAGATGAAGGGAGACCCCGTGATGCCCTTCTGTGAAGCCCTCAGGAAATGGCTCGTGGCGATGATAGCAGGATGGATAGACGAAGGTGCCGTCAACAATGTCATCCTGGTATTCATCGGCAGACAGGGCGCCTACAAGACCACCTGGTTCAACTATCTTCTGCCGCCGGAACTGAAGCAATACTTCTATACGAAGGCGAATGCCAGGCGCATGACGAAGGATGATATCATCGCCCTTTCGCAGTATGCACTCATCTGTTATGAAGAGCTCGACACGATGAGTCCATCGGAACTGAACCAGCTGAAGGCTGTGGTAACGATGCAGTATACCAACGAAAGGGCGGCATACGGCCATTATGCCGAGCAGCGCAAGCATATCAACACCTTCTGCGGCACGGGCAACAATCCCGAGTTTTTGAGCGACCCTACCGGTAACCGTCGCTGGCTGCCCTACGAGATAGAGAGCATCCTCTCACCCCGTGAGCATCCGTTCAATTACGAAGGCATCTACGCCCAGGCTTACGCCCTCTACAAGAGTGATTTCCGCTACTGGTTCACCGATGAGGAGATAGAAAAGCAGAACCGGCACAACCGCGCTTTTGAGGCGCCCAGACTAGAACAGGAACTTGTGGATCTCTACTTCCGAAAGCCAACGGAGGCGGAGACAGGGGAGTTCGTGTCCATAGCCAGAGCGATGCAGATCATCAGTTGCAACATCTCCCAGAAGCTGAACAGTTCGAAACTGGGCAAGGCTTTCAATGATCTCGGATTCGAAAAGATGCGCACCAAGCACAGCCGTGGTTACAGGGCAATCGTCCGTACAGCCGAGGAAATCAAGGCTTACCAGGTATCCGTCTGCATCAACCCACCGCAATGCGATGATGATGCCCCGTTCTAGCCGTTCCTCCAAACCTTCGGTTCCATCCGGTTCAGGGTGACACGGTGACACGGTGACACGAGTTTTTCAACATTTCGCCTCGCACGCGGGCAGGCAGGAACTTTCGGCCTGATTTTTCCTGCCTGCCCGCGCGAGAGTAAATCTTCAGAATTCCCTGTCACCCCTGTCACCCTGTCACCCGGAAGCCAGTTACTTCCGAAACGGAAACCAAGGACTTACGGTGCAAAAGTCAGAGACTTACGATGCAAAAGTCAGTAGCTTATGAACCGCAACTCAATCATAAACCCCTTAAAAAATCAAACAAAACTATGGATTTAAGAAGTTATACCAAGCAAGAGCTAGCTCTTCTGTATTTTCCCGATGCTACTCCAGCAGTAGCCAGTGCTCACCTGATGCGATGGATCCAGCGCATCCCCGACCTTCTCCAGAAGCTCGCCGCCACCGGTTACGGCAAGAACTGCAAGGAGTTCACCCCGATGCAAGTCTCCTACATTCTCTACTTCCTCGGTGAGCCCTAACCCTGTTCCGTCTAATCTGAAAATGAGCCAACAAAAGGTACTTCTAACTGAAGACATCATACAATAGGAAAAAGGGTCTATACACCCTTTTGTCGAGGTGTATAGACCCTTGGAACAACCGCAAAGTATGGGTTGATAATTATGCCAGATATTTTGTAGATCCATTTGGCATAAACCAAAACACAATACTATGCAGGATCACAATCTTCACCAGTGAATCGAACCTGCTCATAGCCTTCTGGCAATGGGTTAGACCCAGCTAATAGAACACAGGAATTTTCCAACTCAACTACAGTGATTGATGGTTTCTGATAATTCTTTTTCATATTCCTTACTTTTTAAATTTTACATATCTATTTCACATATTTTTTGCCATTTTTGATATAGATGCCATGAGTAGGCTCTTTGCTGAGCTTACGACCTTGCAAGTCATATATACCATTTAGAGATGTGTTATCAGCCTCATTGTTGGTTATAACTTGGATGCCCTTTATGGCAGTTGTTGCTCCCTCGCCGACCTCATCTATGCTGATAGAACGGGATTTTGATGCCTGTGACATGTTAGAACTATTACGATTACTTACCGTAAGATACCAACGCTGTGCACCAACTTCGGTAGAAGGGTTTAACGGAGCTATGAGTCCTTGCTTGTTGAGAGCATATACGGCAACTGATGATTCATCCTGACCTAATCCACTTTGTGGAGTGTAGATGCCAGTGAAGTTATACTTGCGAGTCATGCTCATGCAGTAGTATGTCTTCGATTCTGCCTTATGCAACTTGACATTATTGATAGTGATAGTCTTGCTTCCGCTATCTTTTGTTCTCAACAAGTATGGGGTGTTAGCCTCAAACTCTCCAGATGTAGCCTTCTTCACTTCGAGTACCGTCTCATAGCCGCTGCCATCTTTCTTCTCGTACTCATGGAAATTGTTGATGCTTGCCACGGTGATGCCGTTGTCTGTCCAGTCTGTAGCCTGAGTCTCGAAAGGCACGTACACAGCCTGCCACTGGTCTGCGCCGAGATAGTTGCGTGTATTTCAGCGTTGGGGCAGTGAAGTCCACAGGGCTGTCGTAAGCCGCATTGTCATTGATGTCAACAGGCTCGGCTGCCTTGTATGAACCGTCAGACTCCGCTGTTAGCTTAATAATGTTGTCTTTGTTGCCACAGAAGTCCTTGATGTACTTTGTTCCATCTTTTAATTGTGGCATATAGCGCATTCCTCGCTATAAAGATTTGACGTTCCTTCATCAGCCTTTTCTGCCATCTGATAGTTGTGAGACAACTTGTCGCCTTCTGGTTTGTTTGCATATTCACCAATACGGGTTGTCCCGTCGCAAGAGAAGAGGGGTGCTTTATATACAGTATTGTGGTCAGTGGATTTCAAGACTGGATAAGCGTCAGCATTCTCATCCAACTTCTGATACCATGCCAAGGTGCTTTCTTCGGTAGAAACAGATTTGGAGCCATTAAGTAGCCATGCCACCTCGCCACTTTTAAACCGATCTTTGGACATTTCCACTGCCTTGCCATTCTCATCATCCTTTCCTCCTATACCGCCTTTACCGTCTGCGACTGTGCCACTAAGATAATAGCAATTTGTTATTGGACCTTCATAGTTATCGCCGCACACGCCGCCGACAGAATATTGTCCGCTTACAGAAGCTGTGTTATAGCAGTTTTTGATTGTGCCACTGTTATTGCCGCACACCCCGCCTATTGTTTCTTTTCCTCTGACAGTGCCTTCATTAAAGCAATTTGTTATTGTACTTGTACCATCCGAGTTATCGCCGCACACGCCGCCGACTTTTTTACCTGTTACGCTTACAGAAGCTGTGTTATAGCAGCTTTTGATTGTGCCACCATAGTTATAGCCGCACACGCCGCCGATATTAAGAACATCATAATCACCTGTTCCGCTGACAGTGCCTTCATTAAAGCTGTTTTCTATTATTCCGCCTTTTTCATTATATCTTCTTTCATTATATCCGCACACGCCGCCTATTGTTTCTTTTCCTCTGACAGAACCTGTATTTTTGCAATCTTTGACAGTGCCACTGTTATAGCCGCACACGCCGCCTATTCTATACTCGTTTTCTTTGCCAATTACAGTGCTGCTGTTAGAACAGTTTTGGAGTTCGCCAGAATTCGATCCGCACACGCCGCCTATATACGGACAGTTACTGGACTGAAAATATGAATCCGAAACTCCTACGTTGGAAATCTTGCCTTCGGCTCCTATGCAGCCAAACAAGCCAACATACCATGAGTTAGATTTATTGAAATACAATCCGCTGATGGTGTGTCCATTGCCATCAAAGGTGCCAGTATATGCATCATCATCAGAAGAAGATTTACCAATAGGTATCCATTCTATAAAGTCGTTTCCGCTTACCAGATCTTTATTTGGGTCAAGAACGCCCGTATTCACGATAATGTCATCCGTGAGGATTGCATTGGCAGATAAATCCTTTTTGACGCCTGGAAGCGTACCATTCACCAGACCTGCAAACCAATAAAGTTCTTCAGCAGTACCAATTTTATATGGGGTTCCTGCGCCATCACCTTCCGGTATTTTTAGATCAATACTTTTCGCCAACATCATGGTTGGCATAATCATGGTTGTCACGAACAAAAGCATCGTGAAAAGCCATCTCAATTTTACAAAATTCGTTTTCATATTGTTAGTTATTAAATTAATATTTTCTTGTAAAAAAAAATACTTTTGTGCATTCAGCCAAATCTTGCCACTATGCAGCGGCATTATCCACCGAAGCACCTATTCTCTCATTGCCGTCAGATATACTGTCATTCCCAGGATGATGACGAAAGACTGTCTGAGAAACAGATAGATATAATATCTTCCTCTCTTGATGAAATCACAGAAGCTGTAGCGAGCCTTGTTGTTTCCATCAAGATATATCCTGTAGTCTTGAACCATGGCATAGCTCATGACTATGGCGAACAGCAGAAGAAACAATGCCACTATAAAAATAGCCTGTTCCTCTTTCGTGAAAGTCTCTATCATATTTTCCATGGTGCAAATATAGTATTTTTTTCGAAAAAAGTGTTGCTTTCCTATAAAAAAGTGTCTATTTTCTATGTTTTAGGTGTCTACTTCCTGCAAGTAGTCCCCCTTTTAACAATTTGTTCCCTTCAGTGATGCGTTTTCCTGGTATTTATCGAAAAATGGTTAATCCTGCTTTTTATCCTCCGGGGCTACATTTTCAGCCATTTTCTCCCGCCATTCGGTAGGAGTACAGCCTTCCTTTAACTTGAAAATGCGGTATAGATAGGTTCGGGCAGAGAAGCCACAAAACGTACCTTGGCAAGCCAGAGGCGGAAGGTGAAGTTTAGGCATGAAGTGAAGTAGCGTGTATCCCCCGCCGGCGCACCAGTCTTCCAGTTTCTTTCACTTCTCTTTCCGGAGTCTTTCAGAAAGCTTCGGGTGTAAAGTCTTTTCCTTGTCAGTATATTCAAGTAACTTGCGAAACTATAGTTACCATATACTTCCTTACTGAACTTTCGCATGTTTTGCCCCACACGCCCTGAAAGGGCAGAAGCCCCTAGCCCAGGGCATCGCCCTTTCAGGGCGTGTGGGGTAAAACTCGCGAAACTTGAATAAGATTCAAGCAAATGATGATTGATTATAATGGGCTTATAAACTCCAGAAAAAAAGAATCTATGAAAAAGTATGATAAAACATGAGCAAGTATGAGCAACTGTGAGTTGACCCCTCACCGATTTCGTATCTTTGCATTGTGGTTCAGAGATAACATCTCATACCACCAAGAGGCAATGCGCAGCGCCCCCTACTACACAAACACAATTTATTAACCTTAAAATGAAGACACTATGATTCTGTACACATTGAAGAAGTATGTCAACGAGAAGTTGAGCGCCGCTTACGGCAAGTTTTTCGCCTACCCTGTAGTCACCCAGACCTATGGTCTTGATGAACTCGCAGAGCACATGGAAAGTCACAACACCCCGTTCTCAAAGGGAGCCATCAAAGGTATGCTCACCGACATGGTGAGCTGCGTAAGAGAACTGGTTCTGCAGGGTATCGCCGTGAAGATTCCCGACCTCGCCATCTTCAGCATCGGCATCAAGAACAAGGAAGGTGCAGCCTCCGAGAAGGAGTTCAGCATCACCAAGAACATTACCGGACTGAAGCTCCGTGCCCGTGGCACCGGTGAGTTCAAGGCAAACAGTCTGAACCTCGATGCATCCCTGAAGAAGGCTACAGCCGTAACAGGAGATGTTACTCCACCAGACGGCGGTAAGGATAACACAGGCGATACTACCCAGGGTGGCGGCACAAGCCAGGGTGGTGACTCAACACAGACTGGCGGATCAGGCAACACCGAGAGCAGCGGCTCCGATGGTGGCGACGGCCTGGAGTAACCCCCTCGCCAGTAGATGAAGAAAGAAGGTTTTAGACAGGATGCAGTCCGGGATTCGGCTATAGCACCCCCGGCTATTCATCAATATAGCAAGCATCATTGAAACACGCGCTATCAAGCCCATCTGCTCATCCTGTCAGCCTTCCTTCTCCAGTATCGCCCGGATATAGGAAATCCGAGCCCCCAATCCATTTATTAACCTTAAAAATCAAATGAAAATGAAAAGAGAAACACTCAAGAAAATTCTGAATTTCGTCATTACCGTTCTCACCGCCGTAGCCTCTGCCTTTTGTGTGCAGAGCTGCCAGTAGTATCAACCCTTTAAAGATTCAGCACTATGAAAAACACAAGAAAAATATCACTTATTGTCATTCACTGTTCAGCCACACGCGTCACGCAGGACTTCACCTTCGAAAAGCTCGAAGCCTGTCATTTAGCCCGTGGTTTCCGCAGCATCGGTTATCACTATTACATCACGAAAGACGGCGTCATCTATCCCGGCCGTCCCGAGTCAGAAATCGGCGCCCACGCCCGCCATTTCAATGCACACAGTATCGGCATCTGTTACGAAGGCGGTCTCGACGCCGACGGCAATCCGGCAGATACCCGTACGAAGGCTCAGAAGCAGTCGCTCCAGAATCTCCTGACGAGTCTGTGCGTAGACTATCCCGAAGCCGAGATCCTAGGTCATCGTGATCTCCCGAACGTCCACAAGTCCTGTCCCTGCTTCAGTGTTCAGGCTTGGCTGAATGAAATCAAATTCCACATTTAGCCCTCTATTCAGTTGATATTGTTCATACTTTATTATTTTTCTACTCTCTCCCCCAATCTTAAGTGATTAAGGTTGGGGGATTTTTTGTTCAGGAATCTGCAAACTTCTTCATAATGAGGAGTATTGCGCCCCCACTTTTCCACAGAAAAGAAGGCTGTAACATGAAATATAAGGCATAATTGTTTTAAATAATGTAAAAAAGTAACGTAATACTAAACTTTATATGTACTTTTGCATCGAATTAAATAAAAATAAGAAACAAATTAAAGAGAAAATATAAAAAAGAAGAAAGGATATGAAGATGAAAAGAATCATATTGACACTCACTATGCTGGTGGCTCTTGTAGCTACTGCATCTGCTCAGGCAGAGATTAAGTTCGACAAACTGATACACAACTTCGGTTCGTTCGAAGAGTCAAACCCGGTACAGAAGGCTACCTTTACCTTCACCAATGTGGGCAACAAGCCTTTGATTATCAACCAGGCTATTGCCAGCTGCGGCTGTACCATACCTTCTTACACCAAGAAGCCTATCGCTCCAGGCGAGAAGGGACAGATTAGTGTTACCTATAACGGCAAGGGCATGTTCCCTGGTCATTTCAAGAAGAGCATCACCGTCCGTTCTAACGGCAATGTAGAAATGTCACGTCTCTATATAGAAGGTGTTATGACAGAAAAGAAATAATCTAGCTCAATACATATTTAAAAGTAAGCATGATTTTCTATTTCTCCGGAACTGGAAATACCAAGTGGGCAGCAGCCAGACTGGCAGCGGCTACACACGAAGACTTGATTCCTATCGCCCCTTATATGCGGGCGGATGATTCAAGCCACAATATAGCCGAGCCGTTTATTCTGAAAGAGAATGAACGGCTCGGATTCGTTTTCCCCGTACATGGCTGGAGGGTTCCACGCCTTGTAAGGGAGTTTATCAGGAAGATGAAGATACGGAGAGAAACTCCTGATGCTACTGCTGAAGACAAGGAGACGTTCAGAAAGCATCCTTTCGCCTATTGCGTCTGTACTGCAGGCGACAGCATCGGACTCACCATCGAAAACCTCAACGATACGATTGCGCTGAATGCATCGCTTCAGGCATTGGGCATCACGGAGGTTTCTGCTTCCTACTCGCTCATCATGCCGGAATCTTATGTAGGACTTCCTTTTATGGATGTTGATCCGAAGGAGCGCGAAGTTCGTAAGAAATCGAAATCGGCACAGGAACTGGCGGTTATCTGCGAAGAGATATTCGACAGGAAAGAGGGCGTGAACCGTCTGGTAAAAGGTCCTATCCCCTGGTTCTTCACCAAGGTTGTGGGCGGATTCTTTGAGAAGGTGCTCATCACCGACAAGCGGTTTCATGTGGAGAAAGACAAGTGCGTGAAGTGCGGCATCTGTGCCAACGTCTGTCCTGTAGGTGATATCAAGGGCGGTCATGGAGAATATCCGGAATGGCTGCATCACAAGGATTGCCTCACCTGCTTTACCTGCTATCACCATTGTCCGCATCACGCCATCGAGTTTGGTCACCAGACTCAGAAGAAAGGACAATACTTTTATAAATAATCCCCCATCTACCCTAACTGTTTATGAAGAAGGCAATCATCTCTCTGGCGCTCGCCTTCCTGGGCATCGCCAATCTCTATGCCGTAAAGGCTAAACCGGGCATCGCCAAGATTATGCTGGCTGATGGAACCGTAGCATGTGCTACCCTGCATGGCGACGAAACCTTCCACTACTACATGCTGCTGGACGGTACGCCCCTGCGGGAAACCCAAGACGGAAAATACGAAAAGATAACTGCTGAAGAGTTGAACACCCGAAAGACCCGTGCTTTCTCTTCAGAGAATCTTACAAGAGCTTCAGAAATAGGAACCGTGAGCCCAAGCTATTTCCCTCATAAGGGAAGTCCGAAGGCATTGGTACTCCTGGTGCAGTTTCAGGATGTGAAGTTCAAGAGTAAGGATCCGGTTGCAACATTCAACCATTACCTCAACGGAAAGAAGGGAGAAGCTATGCCTGAGGCTGATAAAGAAGTGTTTATCACCGACATGCCTTACTGCCAGAACTATGGCAGCGTACAGCAGTATTTCGCTGACATGAGCGATAACCTGTTTATACCACAGTTTGATGTAGTGGATCCTGTTACGGTAAGCAAGAATTCAGCTTATTATGGCAAGAACGGACGTGACGACGGAAGTGACACCAACTTTCCTCAGATGATTAAGGAAGCCTGCCAGCAGGTAGACGGCAAGGTTAACTTTGCCGATTACGACAGCGATGGCGACGGATATGTTGACCTCGTATATGTAATCTACGCCGGCTATTCTGAAAGTATCGTAGGTAATTCAGGCGATTGTCTCTGGCCGAAATCGGGTACCGTAGGAGTGGGAACCTATGACGGGAAAACAGTATCCCGGTACGGCATTAACAACGAGCTGAACAATAAGCCTGCAGATACCCAAGACGGCAAATACTACATCAATGGTATCGGTCTCTTCTGCCATGAATTTTCGCATACCCTCGGTTTGCCAGACATCTATCCGACCAACGAAATCACTGAGCACAACCAGAGTCCTGAATATTGGGACGTCATGGATACGGGCAATTATCAGGCTGACGGCTATCAGCCTATCCCTTATTCACCATGGGAGAAGAGCATCGTAGGATGGAAACAGCCTACCCTCCTTTCTGATACCGAGGTGAAGCAGATAAAGCTGGAACCATACGACAAGGCATCGGATGCATACAAGATTATAGCCAACAGCCAGGGCGAATACCTGCTGCTGCAGAATATCAGAAACGAGGGATGGTACAAGGAGGCTCTGGGTTACGGATTGCTGGTATGGCGCATCGACTACGATGATTTGCCATCGGTTAACCTGGGGGATAATCCCAACAACACGACAGGTAAGCCAAGGGTCATGATTGTTCCTGCAGACGGAATGGTATACAACAGCTATAATAGAACTGTCAGCGACAATGATATTATCACGAGTCTTCAGAACGACCCGTTCCCAACCTACAAGGCGGGCTCTGCTACAGAGTACGAGGTGAACAGTCTGACCAGTATCACCCTGAACAACAGTGTTGATACGAGTCATCCGCTCTACAACATCACAAAGGATGAAGCAACCGGTCTGGTAACCTTCGATTATCTCAAGAACTTCTCTCCTACCGGAATCTCTTCGGTCATCATCGGTAAAGACAGACCGACAGCCTATTTTGATCTGGAAGGCAGAAAGGTTTCCGTTCCACAAAAGGGCAAGATTTATATTACCAGCAAGGGACAGAAGATAGTATACTAACTATATAAACAATGAGGGTGTGTCATGTTTTATGACACACCCTCTTATTATTTTAATATATTCTAGGACCGAAGATGGTAGTACCTACACGAACCATCGTGCTGCCGTGCTTGACGGCAATATGATAATCGTGACTCATACCCCAGCTACGCTCGCAGAAAGCATCATCATCAGCAAAATATCTGGCCTTTATCTCATCAAAGAACTGGGCAGCCTCATCAAACTCCTGAGCAATCTGCTGCTCATCGTCTGTATTAGATGCCATCATCATGATGCCACAAATCTGCACATGCTTCATCTCCCGCCATTCGCCTGCCTCAAGGAGTTCGCGGCAAGCATCAAGAGAAAGACCCGATTTGGTATCTTCCTCAGCCAGATGAAGTTCCAGAAGAACCTTCACCACACGATTGTGCTTGGCAGCCTGCTTCTCAATCTCCTTTAGAAGTTTCAGACTGTCTACCGATTCAATCATCGAGATATAAGGTGCGATATACTTCACCTTATTGGTCTGCAGATGACCAATGAAATGCCACTCGATGTCCTCAGGCAGCGAAGCCACCTTCTTGGCGAGTTCCTGCTCATGACTCTCGCCGAAGATACGCTGTCCTTCAGCATAAGCCTCCTCGATATACTCGTTGGGATGGAACTTGCTGATAGCAACGAGACGGACACCGGCAGGCAAGCTGCCCAGCACCTCATGGAGATTTCCTTTTACATCATACATAGTTCAATTATTTTTGCTCCTCGTATTCAGGCACATCATTCTTCTCCTCTTTCTTCTCGTTAGGAGCATGGTGCTCGAATACATCCATCAGTTTGGTTTCGTTCAAACCAACCACATCATAATCTATCATGGTCTTGCCCATCACCTCATCAATATAACGGAGGGCACGGGCGAGAGACTTAGCCTGAACAAGATAAGTAACATTGCTGCGCTTCTCCTTCTCACTCTTCTCATCAATTGTGATGAACTGGAGTTTAGCCTTATACCACTTATCATCATCATCCACATCGCTGAAGAAGATTTCGCCGTAGCAAGCCTTACCGATACCGCTCACCTTCAACTCGCCGCTTACATAAACCGACATCTCATCGATGATGGCGCTCTCAGCCTCGGTAAAGCTCAAAGCATCTACTACGTATGCTTCAGAAACAACCTTTTCTGAACCATCCTCCATTGTCTTCTGATATTTCACTTTGGTCTCAAACCATGTACTTGTTCTACTTCTCATATTTTTTTTCTTACTTATTTTAATTAATTAGTATAATCTTATAACAATTCTTGAAATTAAGTGCAAAGTTATAAAAAAGAAAGCAAAGAGCGACATATTTAAAGAGTTTTTAATCAAAAAATAAAATTTAACCGAAAGTTATTCTCAATTCTCATCTAATTTTCTTATCTTTGCAGCCGAATAGCGTAAATTGAAAAGACCAGAAGGTCATAGAATTCAATTTTCGATACGGATAATTAATAGAAAGAAACAATATTTTAAGATGCCAGAAATATCTGTACGCGGTCTTGAAATGCCAGAGTCACCTATCAGAAAGTTGGCTCCTCTGGCTGCCGCAGCAAAAAAACGTGGAGTAAAGGTATATCACCTCAACATCGGTCAGCCTGACCTTCCAACTCCTCAATGTGGCCTAGATGCCTTGAAGCATATAGACCGCACGGTCTTGGAGTATTCTCCAAGTCAGGGCTATCTCAGCTATCGCGAGAAGCTTGTAGATTACTATAAGAAATTCAACATCAACGTAACTGCCGATGATATCATCATTACATCGGGAGGTTCTGAGGCTGTTCTCTTCTCTTTCATGAGCTGCCTCAACCCTGGCGACGAGATTATCGTACCAGAACCTGCTTACGCTAACTATATGGCTTTTGCCATCTCGGCGGGTGCCAAGATCCGTACCATCGCTACAACGATAGAAGAAGGTTTCTCCCTGCCTAAGGTGGAGAAGTTTGAGGAGCTGATCAATGAGCGCACCCGTGCCATTCTGATCTGCAACCCTAACAACCCTACGGGCTATCTCTATACACGCAGAGAGATGAATCAGATTCGTGACCTGGTGAAGAAGTACGACCTCTATCTCTTCTCTGATGAGGTTTACCGTGAGTATATCTATACCGGCAGTCCTTATATCAGTGCGATGCACCTGGAAGGCATCGAGCAGAACACGGTTCTCATCGATTCTGTTTCGAAGCGTTACAGTGAGTGCGGTATCCGTGTGGGTGCCCTCATCACCAAGAATGCAGAAATCCGCAAGGCGGTGATGAAGTTCTGCCAGGCCCGTCTCTCTCCTCCACTGATCGGCCAGATTGTAGCCGAAGCTTCTCTGGACGCTCCTGAAGAGTACTATCGCGATGTATACGATGAGTATGTAGAGCGCCGTAAGTACCTGATAGACGGCTTGAACCGCATTCCGGGCGTATACTCTCCTATTCCTATGGGAGCCTTCTATACCGTAGCCAAACTGCCTATCGATGATTCAGAAAAGTTCTGCCGCTGGTGTCTGGAGGAATTCAACTACGAGGGCGAAACCATCATGATGGCTCCAGCCTCCGGTTTCTATACGACTCCTGGAGCCGGCCACAATCAGGTTCGTGTAGCTTACGTCTTGAAGAAACACGATCTGGAGCGTGCTCTGGTGGTTCTGGGTAAGGCACTTGAGGCTTATCCGGGAAGAGTGGAAGACGAAGGACTGTAAGAATGTGAAGAACGAAGAGTGAAGAATACAACAGCTTCACTAATCATAAAGTTCAAAGATCAAAATTCAAAGTAAAGATGAATTTTCCTCTATTTATAGCAAAGAGATTATATAGCGATCAGGGCGATAAACGTAAAGTTTCTCGCCCTGCTATTCATATAGCCACTGCAGGTGTTGCTATCGGACTCGCCATTATGATTATGTCGGTATGCGTAGTGCTCGGATTCAAGCATACCATACGTGACAAGGTAATAGGATTCGGAAGCCATATACAAGTGGCCGACTTCATGACGCTGCAGCAGCAAAACCAGTATCCGGTGGTTATGAACGACTCGATGGTCAACGTACTGAAAAAGATACCTGGCGTAAAACATGTGCAGAAATTTGCCATGAAAGAGGGAATCCTGAAGACGGACAGCGATTTCCTGGGCGTCATGTTCAAAGGTGTAGGGCCTGATTTTGATTCTACCTTTATCCATCAGAACATGATCGAAGGCAGCATCCCTAAGTTTGATGACAAAGCGAGTCATAACCAGATTCTCATCTCACAGCTGATGGCTGGTAAGCTGAAGCTGAAGACGGGAGAACGCATCTTTGCCTACTTCTTTGATGACAACGGAGTGCGTATGCGCCGCTTCACCATCAAGGGTATCTATCAGACCAACCTGAAGAAGTATGATGAGGTAATGGTATACACCGATCTCTATACTGCCGTGAAGCTGAACGGATGGGAAGAAGACCAGACGAGCGGTGCAGAACTGACAGTAAACGACTTCAACAAGCTCAACGAGACTGAAGATTATATTATTAATAAGGTGAACCGCACGGTAGATCACTATGGAGAAACCTACAGCAGTTCTACCATCAAGGACCTGAATCCAAACATCTTCCAATGGCTGAGCCTGATGGATCTGAATGTCTGGATTATTCTCGGTCTGATGCTGATAGTAGCCGGCGTCACCATGATCAGCGGTCTGCTCATCATCATTCTGGAACGCACCTCCATGATAGGCGTAATGAAGGCATTGGGTGCCCGCAACAAGACCATCCGCCACACCTTCCTGTGGTTTGCCGTCTTCATCATCGGCAAGGGTATGCTTCTGGGCAACGCCATCGCCCTCGGCATTCTTACCCTCCAGTACTTTACAGGCATCATCAAACTCGATGCACAGACCTATTATGTAAGTACCGTTCCGGTAGAATTCAACTGGCTTGCCATCATAGCCCTGAACATTGCTACGCTGCTGATAAGTATCTTCATGCTCGTAGCACCAAGCTACCTGATTTCTCACATCCATCCAGCCAAATCAATGAGATATGAGTAAAATACAGTCTATAACACCACAATATGTTGACTAAAAAGGAAAAAAAATAATTATTTTATGTAGTTTTTGAAAATAGTGCACATTTTATTTTGCAGTGTGCACTATTTTCATTATCTTTGCACAAAATTTTGTAAATTGTGCAATGAATTCAATACCAAGTTTTAACTCGTATATTGAGAACAGCATTATCAAGAATTGGAATCTGGATGCGCTCACCGATTACAAGGGCGCAACCCTCCAATATCACGATATTGCCAGAAAGATTGAGAAGCTACACATCCTGTTCGAAAACAGCGATGTAAAGAAGGGCGACAAGATTGCCGTCTGCGGAAGAAATAGTAGCCAGTGGGCAGTAGCCTTCCTGGCCATTATTACTTACGGAGCCATTGTCGTACCTATACAGAACGAATTTAAGCCTGAGCAGATTCACAACATCGTGAACCACAGCGAAAGCAAACTTCTGTTCGTTGGTGACGTGGTAGCTACAGAGATAACACCAGAGGAGATGCCTTCGCTGGAAGGAATCATCTATCTTCCGGACAATTCGCTTGTCATCTCGCGCTCTGAGAAACTGACTTATGCGCGCGAGAACCTCAATGCAATGTTCGGACACAGATATCCTAAGTATTTCAGACCAGAACACGTGAAGTATCACGTAGACGATCCTGAAGAACTGGCGATGATCAACTATACCAGTGGAACTACCGGTTTCTCAAAAGGTGTGATGCTCCCATACAGAGCACTTTGGGGTAATCTTGACTACCTCATTGATTCAGTGAAACCAAATATAGGTAAGAACAGCAACATCCTTTCTACCCTTCCGATGGCTCACATGTATGGACTCATGACAGAATTTCTCTTCAATATAGTATTGGGTAACCATATCTTCTTCCTTACCCGTCTGCCGAGCCCAACGCTCATCTCAGAGGCGTTGTCAGAAATCAAGCCAGACATCCTCTATGCGGTGCCGCTTGTAGTAGACAAGATTGTAAGAAAGGAAGTATTCCCACATATCCAAACCAACCGTGCACGACTGCTGATGAACATGCCTGTCATCAATAAGCGCATCAAGGAGAAGGTTCGCGAGTTTGTATTGAGAAAGTTTGGCGAACGTCCTTACGAGGTTGTTGTGGGTGGTGCTCCGCTCAACAAGGAGATAGAGAACTTCTTCATCAGCGTAGGTTTCCCTATCGCAATGGGATATGGTACCACTGAGACTGCTCCACTTATCACCTTTGCCCATCAGGACAACTATGTGGCAGGAAGCTGTGGTGTTGCCGTGAAGCACATGGAGGTAAAGGTTTTGAGCGATGACCCGGAGAACGTAGCCGGTGAACTGGTTTGCCGCGGCATCAATGTGATGAAGGGCTATTACAAGAACCAGGAGGCAACAGATGCCGTAATAGATAAAGACGGATGGTTCCATACAGGCGACCTGGCAACGATGGACGCCGACGGACATATCTTCATAAGAGGCAGAAGCAAGAACATGCTGCTGGGACCTAACGGACAGAACATCTATCCGGAAGAGATTGAGGACAAGCTCAACTCCATGGCTATGGTCAACGAGAGCATCGTAATACAGAGCGATGACAAGCTGGTAGCTCTAGTTCATCCGGATATGGAAGAAGTTAACAACCTCGGCTTTACAGACGAAGACCTGGAGAACATCATGGAGCAGAACCGCAAGGAACTGAACATGCAGATACCTAGCTTCGCAAAGGTGTCACGCATCAAACTTCATAATCAGGAATTTGAAAAGACAGCCAAGAAGTCTATCAAGCGTTACCTCTATCAGAACGCAATCTAGAGACAGGCCCTATCTGCTGACAGACCATCAGCAGATAAGGTCTATCATCAGCAAACGGACTTCAGTACGAGAAAAATATAAAAAAGCAAATCGTTAAATAACAAGAATATGGAGATTCCAAGTTTTAACGCACTAATCCAAAAGAGCATCGTAGACCATTGGGATATGGATGCTCTGACAGACTACAAGGGAGCAACCTTGCAGTACCATGATGTAGCACGCAAAATTGAGAAGCTACACATCATGTTTGAGAACTCTGGTGTAGTAAAGGGCGACAAGATAGCACTTTGCGGTCGAAATAGCGCAAACTGGGCTGTAGCATTCCTTGCTACCCTTACCTATGGTGCCATTGCCGTACCTATCCTGCATGAATTCATGCCAGACCAGATTCACAACATCGTAAACCACAGCGATGCCAAACTGCTCTTTGTGGGTGATGTTGTAGCTACACAGATTGATGCAACGAAGATGCCAGGTCTTGAAGGCATCATCTATATACCGGATTATTCACTTGTCGTTTCACGTACCGACAAGTTGACTTATGCGCGCGAACACCTCAACGAGATGTTCGGTATCAAGTATCCTAAGTACTTCCGCAAAAACCATGTCAACTACTATATGGAACAGAATCCGGATGAGTTGGCTATGATCAACTATACCAGCGGAACTACCGGTTTCTCCAAGGGAGTAATGGTTCCATACCGTGCACTCTGGGGCAATGCAGATTTTGCTGAGGACGTACTGGGTAAGAAGATCAAGCCGGGAGATTCTATCATCAGTATCCTGCCGATGGCCCACATGTACGGCATGGCGTTTGAATTTATCTTCGAATTCATCAAGGGCTGCCACATCTTCTATCTCACCCGCATCCCTAGTCCAGCCATCATTGCCGAGGCATTCGGCCGCATCAAGCCAGCCGTCATTATATCTGTACCTCTGGTTATCGAGAAGATTATCCGCAAGAAGGTATTCCCTAAGATCCAGAACAACCGCATGCGTATGCTGCTCCACATGCCTGTGATCAGCAAGAAGGTGAAGGAGAAGATATGCGACCAGGTATCCAATGCCTTCGGTGGCAACTTCTACGAGGTGATTATTGGTGGTGCAGCCTTTAACCAGGAAGTGGAAAGTTTCCTCCATAGCGTAGGTTTCAAATATACCGTGGGATATGGCGCAACAGAATGTGCCCCTATCATCTGCTACGAGGATTACAAAAACTTCGTACCGGGCTCTTGCGGTAAGGCTGCCCTCCACATGATGGTCCGCATCGATAGTCCTGATCCTGAGAATGTACCAGGCGAAATCCTTGCCAAGGGTCCTAACGTAATGTTGGGTTACTATAAGAATGAGGAAGCTACCAAGCAGACCATTGACGAGAACGGATGGTATCATACAGGCGATCTCGGAACCATGGATGGTGACGGCAACGTCTTCATCAAGGGTCGTAGCAAGAACATGCTGCTCGGCGCAAACGGTCAGAATATCTACCCTGAGGAGATTGAGGATAAGCTCAACTCTTTGGCCCTGGTAGCGGAAAGCGTGGTTGTACAGAAGGGCGACAAGCTCATTGCTCTGGTTCACCCAGACTATGATGAAGCTCAGACCCTGAATCTCGGTACCAACGAACTGGAAGATGTCATGGAGCAGAACCGCCAGGAGCTCAACACCATGATTCCTGCTTACAGCAAAGTATCAGAAATACGTATACATGAAGATGAGTTTGAAAAAACTCCTAAGAAGAGCATCAAGCGATTCCTCTATACGGCAGAGTAAAGTAAGAGGGTGACAGGCTCGCAAATCCGCTAGACGCTTCTCCTGTTCCGCCTTACGGACTCGCGAACCTGTATTATGAAATAAAAAAATGGTGTGACTTCGGTTTTGAAGTCACACCATTTTTTATAAATTATAATATAGTATTCGAGCGGATTCTGGACAGCGTTTCCGGAGTCATCTGCAGATAACTTGCGATATAGGTGAGCGGAGCACGCAGAACCACCTGTGGGCTCATTTCGCACAGGCGCTTATATTTATTAGGTGCCGACTCAAATCGCATCAGATCGGCATGAATCTGAGACTGAATCAAACTCTCTTCCAATATTTTACGATAAAGCATCTGGATATTAACATTACGCATAGCAGCCGCCTCCAGCTTCTTCTTCGGTAGCATATACACCAGAGTAGGCTCCAAAGCTTCTACCTGCAAGCGTGTAGGCTCTTCCTTAAAGAGGCTCTCAATGCACATAAAGATGGAATGATCCACACCCAGATGTTCGGTCACCTCCTTGCCATTCTTAAAGTAAAATTGGCGCACCAATCCCTTCTCGATGTACGAGATACCCATGCACTGTTCACCTTCAGGCAAGATCATCTCGCCCTTGCCATACTTGATAGGCTCAAGGATATCTTCCACCACATCGAGTTCATCATGAGTCATCGTACTATATTTACGCGCCAGTTCGCGCGCAATATCACGCTTAGGGGTAATTACTTTAAAGTCTGCCATAATACTTAACCTCCTTTTCCTTTATACTTATATTAATTAGTCGAGTTTGAGCACAGCCAGGAAAGCTTTCTGTGGAACTTCCACATTACCAATCTGCTTCATGCGCTTCTTACCCTTCTTCTGCTTCTCAAGCAACTTGCGCTTACGGCTCACGTCACCACCATAACATTTGGCAGTAACATCCTTGCGCACCTGCTTAACAGTCTCACGTGCCACAATCTTGGCACCGATAGCTGCCTGGATAGCAATATCGAACTGCTGACGAGGTATGAGGTCCTTCAACTTCTCGCACATTCTGCGGCCGAAGCTCACAGAGTTATCGCGGTGAGTCAAAGTACTCAATGCATCTACAGGCTCTCCATTCAACAGGATATCGAGCTTCACCAGGTCGGAATGACGGAATGAATCGATATGATAGTCGAACGAAGCATATCCCTTGGAGATACTCTTCAGCTTGTCATAGAAGTCGATGACGATTTCTCCCAATGGCAACATGAAGTGGAGCTCTACACGGTTTCCACTCACATATTCCTGATTGATGAGTTCGCCTCGTTTATCCAGACAGAGTTTCATGATTGGTCCAATATAATTGGTAGCCGTAATGATGGTTGCCCGAATATATGGTTCCTCAATATGGTCTATCAGCGTTGGGTCTGGCAATCCGGAAGGATTGTGAACCTCTTTCACACCGCCCTGCTTGTCGTATACCATATAAGATACGTTAGGTACGGTAGTGATGACATCCATATTAAACTCACGGTCCAGTCTCTCCTGTACGATTTCCATGTGGAGCAATCCGAGGAATCCGCAACGGAAACCGAAGCCCAAAGCCACAGAACTCTCTGGCGAGAAAGTCAATGAAGCATCATTGAGCTGCAGTTTTTCGAGCGATGCTCGCAGATTCTCGTAATCGCTAGGATCGATAGGATAAACACCGGCAAAGACCATAGGTTTCACTTCCTGGAAACCCGCAATCGCCTTGTCGCAAGGACGGGCGATATGAGTAATGGTATCACCCACCTTTACCTCGGTAGCATTCTTGATACCCGAGATGATATAACCTACCTCACCGGTACCCAATTCCTGGCGTGGAATCATATCCATCTTCAATACACCGATTTCATCAGCATCATATTCCATGCGGTATTGAAGAACTTCACCTTATCTCCCTTACGGATCACGCCATTCTCTATCTTGAAATAGGCGATGATACCGCGGAAAGAGTTGAATACAGAGTCGAAAATCAAAGCCTGAAGCGGTGCCTTCTCGTCTCCTACCGGAGCAGGAACACGATTAACAACAGCTTCCAGTATATCTTCTACACCCTCACCGGTCTTACCTGAAGCACGGAGAATATCTTCATGCTTACAACCGATCAGGTCTACAATTTCATCTTCTACCTCTTCAGGCATAGCTGAAGGCATATCTATCTTATTGATTACCGGAATAATCTCCAGGTCGTGTTCGATAGCCATATAGAGGTTTGAAATGGTCTGTGCCTGAACGCCTTGAGTTGCGTCAACAACCAGCAGTGCTCCCTCGCAAGCAGCGATGGAACGGGAAACTTCGTATGAGAAGTCAACATGTCCCGGAGTATCGATAAGATTCAGGATATAGGTCTGTCCATCCTTTGCCTTATATTCCATTTGGATAGCGTGACTCTTGATCGTGATACCACGTTCTCTTTCCAAATCCATATCGTCAAGCATCTGTCCTTCAGTAATCTTGATGGTCTGAGTCTTCTCAGAAGTCGGTCTGCCAAGGTACTTTTACCATGGTCTATATGTGCAATAATGCAGAAATTTCTTATTTTATTTATATTCTCCATATAATTTTCTCTCTTTAGAGTGCAAAGATAGTATTTTTTCGTATCTTTGCACAAAATATTGAAAATAATAGAGATTTTTAGATAAAATATAGAAAAATCATGAAGAAAAAGTTGATTTACATCGGTATTTTTGCTTCTTTGCTCGTTTCTTGTACAGAAAGTCTGGAGGACAAAGCGGCTCGTGAAGCCAAGGAATATACTGAAAAGTACTGTCCTACTCCATACGTCAACGACGCCAGGACTGACAGTGCTGCATTTGATAAAACCAAGAAGATATATACATACTATATCTCTTTGAGAAACAAGGCAGATAACAAGAAGGCGATTGATGCCAACAAGGATAAACTCCATAAGATTCAGAAGGAAGCCCTGGACAACAACCCTGGCCTGAAGAAATATAAGGAAGAGCATTTCACCTTCCGTTTCGTATATCATTCGGCTAAGAACCCGAAGGAGGTGTTGCTGGATGATACCTTCAAGTATTAGAAAAGACACGGAGTACCAGTAGTAGAAAGGCACGGATCACTATAGTAATCCGTGCCTAAAATACTCTTAATATCCCATTTCCTGCAAAGCTGTCGCCAACTGGTCTGGACAGCTTGTAGGCTTATTGCCACAAGTGATACCCTTCAGTCGAGCGATGACCTCCTTTGCCTTCATGCCTTTAATCAAAGCACAAACGCCCTTGGTATTGCCATCGCAGCCTCCAATGAACTGGGCATCCTGTACATTTCCATCTTCATCTATACTGATGCAGATGTATTTTGAGCAGGTGCCATGAGTCTGATAAGTTACCTTCTGCAACTTATCCTGTTTGTCTTGCTGCAACATAATGCTTATTCTGCGTCTGCAGGAATTTCTGGCTTCATGTTGGTATATACAGTCTGAACATCGTCAAACTCTTCCAACTTCTCAACCATCTTGTCGATAGTTTCGCGCTCCTCAGGAGTTACATCCTTCAAATCGTTAGGAATGTAAGTGAACTCAGCACCAGTTACCTCGAAACCCTCAGCCTCCAGATGCTTCTGAATTTCGCCGAAGCTTGTAGGAGCACCATAGATTGTGATTTCGTTGTTCTCCTCATCCTCATCAAACTCATCTTCTACGCCGTAGTCGATCAGGTCGAGAATCATCTCGTCCATATCCAGACCTTCCTTCTTCTTGAATGTGAACACAGCCTTGTGGTCGAAGAGGAAAGACAGAGAACCTGTTGTACCCAAGTTTCCGCTGAACTTGTTGAAGATAGAACGAACGTCAGCAACAGTACGTGTAGTGTTGTCTGTCAAAGTATCAACGAAGACAGCCACTCCGTGAGGGCCATATCCCTCGTATGTTACTTCCTTGTAATCGCTGGTATCCTTGCCACAAGCGTTCTTGATGGCACGAGCGATGTTATCCTTAGGCATGTTCTCACGCTTACAGTTAGCGATGATAGCACGCAATGATGGGTTGTTCTCTGGTTCTGGACCGCCTGCCTTCACAGCAATAGCAATCTGCTTACCCAACTTAGTAAATGTCTTGGCCATGTGGCCCCATCTTTTCAGCTTTGTAGCTTTACGATATTCAAATGCTCTTCCCATTGGAATAAAATTTTAAATGTTTATCGTTTGTTTATAATATTATCTTAATTCTGCACTGAGCACCTTCTGCATTATCTCAATTCTGCATTGAGCTTGCCTGTAAGGTTGGCTATGAGCTTCTTCATGATAGCATCTATCTGCTTGTCATTCAGAGTCTTCTCCTCATCTTGCAGGATGAAGTTAACGGCATAACTCTTCTTGCCCTCTGGCAAATGCTCACCCTCGTAAACATCGAAGAGAACAACGCTCTTCAGAAGTTTCTTCTCTGTCTGGCGGGCAATCTGCTCAATCTGAGCGAACTCTACATTCTTGTCTACGAGCAATGCAAGGTCGCGGCTCACTGAAGGATACTTGCTGATGTCAGTGTAAGTAAGGTTCACCTTCTTCACTGCCTTCATCAGGTTATCCCAGTGGATATCAGCATAGAATACATCCTGTTCAATATCAAATGCCTTCTTCAACTTCAGGCTCAGGATACCCAGTTCTACCAATACCTTTCCGGCACGGGTCTCGTAACTTACGCCCTTAGAGAAGATGTTATTGTCACTGTGCTTGATAACCACGTTGTTCTGTGGCATACCCACACGGCGGAGAACATTCTCTACCACAGCCTTCAGCTCGTAGATGTTGCTCTGCTCATCAGCATGAGCCCAACTGCCCTCTACGCGCTTAGGTGATAAAGAGTGACATGTGAGCCTCTTGAGAGTAAGCCTTGATAGGACTCTCCTCGCTCCACTTCTCCTTATTGTATATATAGGTGTTACCCACCTCGAAGAACTTCAGGTTCTGGCTCTTATGGTTGATGTTGCGAACCACGCTCTCCAAACCACCGAACAGCATCGTCTGGCGCATCACACCGAGATCAGCACTCAATGGGTTCATCACCTTCACGGTTGTCTCGTTAGGATACTTGTTGAGGTCGAAGTCGGTATAGTAGCTGGCCTTGCTCAGAGAGTTGTTGAGAATCTCCATGAAGCCCTCGCCTACCAACTGCTCTGCCACGAGGTTCTGGCTGTGATAAGCCTTGTCCTCATCGCCCTGAACAGTCAGGGAGCTCTTCAACTGGGTTGGAATCTCCACATTATTATATCCGTAGATACGGAGAATATCCTCTACCACGTCGCAAGGACGCTGAACGTCTACGCGATAAGCAGGAACCAGGAGGTCGATACCCTCAGCATCCTCCTTCACAATCTTCATCTCGAGAGATGTGGCAATGTTCTTGATGGTCTCAGCACCAATCTCCTTACCGATGAGGCGATGCGCATACTCATAGTTCAGGCGAACAGGAAATCCTGTATTGGCTCTGGATATACATCCTTGATCTGCATGGAAATCTTACCGCCAGCCAACTGCTTGCAGAGGATGGCAGCCTGCTTCAAAGCATAAATCTGTCCGTTTGGATCTACACCACGCTCAAAACGGTAGCTGGCATCTGTGCTCAAACCATGACGGCGAGCGCTCTTGCGGATCCATGTAGGATGGAAGTAAGCACTCTCAAGACTACATCCTTGGTTGTCTCGTAAGTACCAGAACCCTTACCGCCGAAGATAGCGATACACATAGGCTCCTCAGCATTGCAGATGCTCAGGTCGTGCTCACCCAAGGTATGCTCCTCGCCATCGAGAGTAACAAACTTGGTGCCCTCTGGCTGGGTACGAACTACAATCTTATGACCGGTAACCATGTCTGCATCGAAGCAGTGCAATGGCTGGCCGTATGCCATCATGATGTAGTTGGTGATATCCACGATATTGTTGATAGGGCGCAAGCCGATGATGTTCAGCTTATCTTGCAACCACTTAGGACTTTCCTTCACCTCACAACCGGTGATGCTTACACAGGCATAACGCTTGCAAGCCTCAGCATTCTGGATTTCAACATCGATAGGAAGATCCTCGTTGTCTACCACAAACTCATCGCAAGATGGGCGATGCAAGCTTGTCTTGTAGCCATTCTGCTTCAACCAGGCATACAGGTCGCGGGCTACACCCCAGTGACCGAGCGCATCAGCACGGTTGGCTGTGATATCAATCTCGATGAGCCAGTCGCTCTCCAGGTGATAATACTCAGCAGCAGGCTGACCTACCGGAGCATCTTCAGGGAGTACGATGATGCCGTCGTGAGGTACCTACACCAATCTCATCCTCAGCACAGATCATACCCAAACTCTCTACACCGCGGAGTTTGCTCTTCTTGATGGTAAAACTCTGGTCGCCATCGTAAAGCACGCAGCCCAAATCAGCCACAATAACCTTCTGACCTGCAGCAACGTTAGGAGCACCACAGACAATCTGCTGAGGTTCGTCCTTACCCAAGTCAACGGTTGTAACATGGAGGTGATCACTATTAGGATGCTCCTCGCATGTCAATACTTTACCAACATAGAGACCGTTCAGTCCGCCCTTGACAGACTGAACTTCTTCCAAAGCGCCAACTTCGAGTCCGCAAGAGGTCAACGCGTCCGCAGTCTCCTGTGGTGTCAAATCGAAATCGACGTATTCTTTAAGCCATTTGTATGAAACGTTCATTATAATGATTTTTATTTTATTTCTATTTTGAAAACCCGAAGAAACATCATTCGGACTATGCATGTTCTAAAACTCTGCAAAATACAAAAAATGCATATAAACAAATAACATTCGCCATTTTGCACTATTTAAAATAAATACATGCAAAATGGCGAATGCCTTGATTTTTATTCGAAAACTTCGTCGATACTGCCAGTTCCTACTTCCTCAAAGTCATCCTGTTCGGCAGCCTTGCGGGAACAAGGATTGTAGTCTTCCGGCAAATCGAACTTGATAGCAGGACTGATACCCAGCGACGGGTCGGCATAAACCTTCTTCATGAATATCGCCCAGATAGGCAAAGCCATGGTAGCGCCCTGACCCATACTCATGGAATCGAAGTGGATATCACGCTCCTCACCACCTACCCAGCAGCCACTTACGAGTTGTGGAGTAAAGCCGATAAACCAACCATCGCTGTTATTATTGGTAGTACCGGTCTTGGCGCCAATCTGCCCTTCCAGGTTATAACGGTAGCGCAGTCTTCCTGCCGTACCATTATCCACAACGCCCATCAGCATGGTAAGCATCTTCATGGCATTATCGGCACTGATCACCTCGTTCATACGTGGCTGGAAGGTAGCAATCGTATTACCTTCATTATCCTCGATACGGCTCACAAACATTGGAGCAGTACGGATGCCGTGGTTGGCAAATACGGTATAAGCGCTCACCATCTCGCTGACACTTACCTCACATGGTCCCAGACAGAGACTCATGGATGCATGGATATCAGGACTGTTGATGCCGAAGTCGCGCAACATCTGTACGAACTGCTGCGGATTGAGCTTACTCATCAGATAAGCACTCACCCAGTTGCTACTCTGTGCCAATCCCCAACTCAGCGGTACCATCTGTCCGGCACGTGAATGGTTGGCATTGCGAGGTGTCCACGGACGACCTGCCACCATATAGGTCTGCTGACGGTTAGGCGCCAGATCGCAAGGCTGGAAGCCGTTAGACATCGCCAGACTGTAAAGGAATGGCTTGATGGTAGAACCCACCTGCCGGCGTCCCAGACTCACCATATCATACATGAAATGAGTATAATCCAATCCACCCACATACGCCTTCACAGCACCCGTTTTAGGATCCATGCTCATAAAACCGCTACGCAGAAAACTCTTGTAATAACGGATAGAATCGAGCGGACTCATCAGCGTATCAATATCACCATGATAGGTAAATACGGTCATTTCCTGCTTCTTGCGGAATGCCGCCTTGATTTCATCCTCAGAATATCCCGCAGCCTTCATCGTACGGTAACGCTCACTCTGGGTGATACTGCGGTTCAGTATACTCTTAATCTGTTTCGGTGTCAGCTTATCGCTGTATGGCGAGCTTGGTTTGCGGGCGATCTCCGCACTGAAGCGAGGCTGCAGATAGCGGGCTACATGCTGATACATAGCCTCTTCCGCATACTGCTGTATACGGCTATCGATAGTTGTAAACACCTTCAGTCCATCACTGTATACATTATATGGCGAACCATCCTTCTTATAGTTCTTGTTGCACCATCCATAGAGCGGATCATTCTCCCACTGGGTAGAATCCACCACAAACTGGGCACGGTTCCAGGATGGATAATCACTGCGCTCCGGACGCTTAGCCATCATATACTGGCGAAGGAACTCACGCAGATAAGTAGCCGAACCATCCTTATGGTCGGTACGGTGGAAATTGAGTGTCAGCGGCTCAGCAGCATACTGGCTATACTCGCTCCGGCTCAGATATCCCGCCTTCACCATCTGCGAAAGAACCACATTTCTGCGCTCCCTCGCTCTCTCCGGATAGCGAACCGGATTGAAGAGCGACGGATTCTTGCACAGTCCGATGAGCGTTGCCGACTCACAGAGGGTCAGACTCTTCGGTTCCTTATTAAAATAGGTATTGGCCGCCGTCTTGATTCCTACAGCATTGTGCAGGAAATCGAAGTAATTGAGATAGAGAGCCAGGATCTCCTCTTTGGTATAATAGCGTTCCAGCTTCACCGCAATCACCCACTCTATCGGCTTCTGCAACAATCGTTCCATCGTACTGCCTGCCTTCTCAGAATAAAGCTGCTTGGCGAGCTGCTGCGTGATGGTACTTCCACCACCCGCATTAGTCTGTCCCAGGATACCACGCTTGACGATGGCACGTCCCAGTGCACGGAAGTCGATACCTGAATGCTCATAGAATCGCTCATCCTCAGTAGCCACCAGTGCCTTTATTAAATAAGGTGACATTTTCTTGTAAGGAATCACGATACGGTTCTCCTTGTTCAGGTTCCACGTACCAAGCACCTTGCCATCGGCAGAGTAAACCTGGGTGGCAAATCTGTTGATAGGATTCTGCAGATCCTCGATGTCGGGCATGTAGCCAATCATTCCAAACCAGATGGCAACAAAGGCAAGAATTACCGTGAGTATTCCGGTGCCGAAAACAGCCCATAAAATATGTATAAATCGCTTTCTCATCACTATTTCTTTAAATATTTGTGCAAAATTACATAAAAGTTTTGACTTATCGCACATAAATCAGATTTTTTATGTAACTTTGGGGGCGATTTTAGAACATTCAATCATATTTCAAATGGAAAAACATAATTTTGTGACCATTGCAGACCTTTCCAAGGAGAAAATCATGTACCTCCTGGAAATGGCGCAAGAGTTCGAAAAGCACCCGAACAGGGAGTTGTTGAAGGGAAAGGTCGTAGCGACCCTTTTCTTCGAGCCATCTACTCGTACCCAACTCAGTTTCCAAACCGCTGCCAACCGTCTTGGTGCCCGTGTCATTGGTTTCTCTGATGCCAAGACATCCAGCACCACCAAGGGTGAGACCCTCAAGGATACCATCCTGATGGTAAGCAACTATGCCGATGTAATCGCCATGCGCCATTTCATCGAGGGAGCAGCCCAGTATGCCAGTGAGGTAGCACCAGTGCCTATCGTAAATGCAGGCGACGGCGCTCACATGCATCCTTCACAGTGCCTGCTCGACCTCTACTCTATCTACAAGACCCAGGGTACCCTGGAGAACTTAAACATCTATCTTGTGGGTGACCTCAAATATGGCCGCACCGTTCACTCACTTATCACAGCTATGCGCCACTTCAATCCTACCTTCCATTTCATCGCACCTAAGGAACTCGCCATGCCAGAAGAGTATAAACTCTACTGCAAGGAGCACAACATCAAATATGTTGAGCACGAGGACTTTAACGAAGATGTGATTGCAGGTGCCGACATCCTCTACATGACCCGTGTACAGAAGGAGCGTTTCAGCGACCTGATGGAGTATGAACGCGTAAAGAACGTGTATATCCTGAAGCGCGACATGCTCTGCAAGGCGAAGGAAAACATGAAGATTATGCATCCGCTGCCACGCGTGAACGAGATTGCTTACGATGTAGATGATGATCCACATGCATACTATATCCAGCAGGCTCAGAACGGTCTCTATGCACGTGAGGCTATCTTCTGCCACTGCCTCGGCATTTCGCTCGATGATGTGAAGAACGATAAGACCATTATTGGGTAGTGTTTAGTGATTATTAATTAGTGATTAATTATTAGTGATTAATTATGGCAAACAATAAAAGTCAATTAGTGGTTGCGGCTATCGAGAACGGTACCGTAATCGACCATATACCAGCCGAAAAGACCTATCAGGTAGTAAATCTGCTCCAGTTGGAGAAGATGGAGACTCCTGTTACTATCGGCTACAACCTGCCAAGCAAGAAGATTGGCAAGAAGGGCATCATCAAGGTTGCCAACAAGTATTTTACCGATGAGGAAATCAACCGACTCTCTGTCGTTGCGCCTAACATCGGACTAAGTATCATCAAAGACTACGAAATCGTAGAGAAGAAGACTGTCAAGACTCCTGATACGCTGAAAGGCATCGTAAAGTGCAACAACCCTAAGTGCATCACCAACAACGAGCCTATGCAGACCCTCTTCCATACCGTAGACAAAGTGCTCGGTATCGTACGTTGCCACTACTGCGACAAAGAGCAGCAATTGGGCAAAGTAGAGCTCTGCAAATAATAAAAACAGGTAGTTTATAACAAAAAGTAAGCAATATCACTCAAAATGTTACGATTTATTTGGTAGTTTGAGAGATATTGCTTATTTTTGCATCCGATTTCATTAAACATCAACCATAAAAAGTAAAGGGAAATGGTAAAAGATCAAGAGATTTTCGACTTAATCGAAAGAGAACATCAGCGCCAGCTGAAGGGTATGGAGCTTATCGCTTCTGAGAATTTCGTGAGTGACGAGGTGATGAACGCTATGGGTTCTTACCTTACTAACAAGTATGCCGAGGGTCTGCCAGGCAAGCGTTATTATGGCGGATGCCAGGTAGTTGACATCGTAGAGAACCTCGCCATCGAGCGTGTAAAGAAGGTGTTCGGTGCTGAGTATGCCAACGTACAGCCTCACTCTGGTGCACAGGCTAACGCTGCTGTTCTGCTTGCCGTATTGAAGCCAGGTGATACCTTCATGGGCTTGAACCTCGACCACGGCGGCCACCTCTCTCATGGTAGCCACGTCAATACATCCGGTATTCTCTACAACCCTATCGGTTACAACCTGAACAAGGAAACAGGCCGTGTAGACTACGACGAGATGGAAAAACTGGCTCTTGAGCACAAACCAAAACTGATTATCGGTGGTGGTAGCGCTTACAGCCGCGAGTGGGATTACGCCCGCATGCGCAAAATTGCCGATGAGGTAGGCGCTCTCCTCATGATTGATATGGCTCACCCTGCAGGTCTGATTGCAGCCGGTCTGCTCGACAACCCATTGAAGTATGCGCACATCGTTACTTCTACTACCCACAAGACCCTTCGTGGTCCTCGTGGCGGTATCATCCTGATGGGCAAAGATTTTGACAATCCATGGGGTTTGACTACCAAGAAGGGCGAGGTTAAGAAGATGAGCATGCTCTTGAATTCTGCCGTATTCCCAGGTCAGCAGGGTGGTCCGCTGGAGCACGTCATCGCTGCCAAGGCGGTAGCCTTCAATGAGAATCTGCAGCCTTCATGGAAGGAGTATGCAGCTCAGGTAAAGAAGAATGCAGCCGTACTCGCAGATGACCTCATCGGTCGCGGATTCGGTATCGTGAGCGGTGGTACAGACAACCATTCTATGCTCGTAGACCTCCGAAGTAAATATCCAGATCTTACAGGTAAAGTTGCTGAGAATGCGCTGGTTGCAGCCGACATCACAGTCAACAAGAACATGGTTCCATTCGACAGCCGTTCTGCCTTCCAGACATCAGGTATCCGCCTGGGTACAGCAGCCATGACCACACGTGGTGCCAAGGAAGACATGATGCACCTCATTGCCGAACTCATCGAGGAGGTTCTGAATGCTCCTGAGGACGAGAAGGTCATTGCCCGCGTTCGCGAAAAGGTGAATGCTACAATGAAGGATTACCCTCTCTTCGCATACTAATCGTTACGGATAAATATAATTACAAACTGCGGGCCTTCCGTCCGCAGTTTTTTGTTTCATTTAATAAATAATCAAAGAAAAGAAAAAATTTATGAAAAAGATGAAAAGCCTACTGCTCATGGCACTTGCATTGCTCCCTACGAGCAAAACTTTAGCACAGACCAACGCCCAAGTTTTCTACGACTTCGGCAGTGACCGCAAGTTTGTTACCCTCACACTCGAAATGTTCAAGCAGGACAAATGGGGTAACACCTATTTCTTTGTAGACCACGACTTCAATTACGACAAGATGGACACCAGCAGTCCAAACGTGGCACAGGGTGGAACCTATACTGAGATTTCACGTGCATTGAACTTCTGGCAGAACAGCCCAATGAAGAACTGGAGCCTCCACGTAGAGTATAACGGTGGTATTACAAAGAACTACCCTATCAACAATGCCTGGCTCTTCGGTGTGGAGTATTTCATGCACGACAAGAGTTTCAAGAACACCTTGACACTCCAGGCACTCTACAAGACTATCCGCAAGACCGACCAGAACGTGCCAATGCAGTTTACTGCTGTTTGGGGATGCAAAGACATCTTTGGATTAAAGGGATTGAACTTTAGCGGTTTCGCAGATTTCTGGTGGGAGAATCACGTAAGTATGCTTGACAAGCACGGAAACGTGAAAGAATTCCTCAAAGACAATGACGGCAACCTCATCAAGGACAATGACGGCAATCTCATGGCCAAAACCACTGCTGAGCACACCGTCTTCACTACAGAGCCACAGCTCTGGTACAATGTAGGTCAGCACTTCGGCTGCGAGAACCTGAGCGTAGGTAGCGAGGTAGAAATCAGCCACAACTTCGGTAGCAATGCCGGCTGGATGGTTCGCCCTTGCCTCGGTGTAAAGTGGGACTTCTAATTACGAATTTCTTAACTGCGGAAAATTTTCAAAATGAATTTTTGAAAATTTTCCGCACTAATTCTTAACCACTTTATTTTCTGTTTTTCAACAACTAACGTTACTCCCTTACTGTCAATCCGCCATCAGAAATTCCTCCGATTCCACCTTTTTTCTTATTGTACTGACGGGTTACGCCGCTCAAGTTAACTCCGCCAACACCCTCGGATGTAGCGTTTACACTTTGGCAGTCAACCTTGGCTTTCACGCTGCCCACACCTTCGTTCTTGATAATCAGACTGCCGCCCTTAAACATTCCCAGACTAACAGAGCCTACGCCCTCATTATCCAGTTTCACACTTCCCATCTCAATCTTAGAGATTTTCACCGAGCCTACGCCTTCGTTATCAATGTTCATATCATCTCCAGCCACATCATCGATATTTACCGAGCCAACACCCTCGTTGGTTATCTCCAGTTTGTTGGCAAGAATCTTCCCAATCTTGACAGCACCTACACCCTCGTTATCGATTTCCAGTCTGTCGCTATTAATCGTCTTGGCACGGAAAGAACCCACACCTTCTCTCGTAATCTTCACCAGGTCAGGACTTGTGATATAAATCTTCAGTCTCTTATTATCACCGTTACATGAAGAAGGCACGTTCAGTCTTCCGTTCAATCCTATCTTCACTTCTCCATCCCGGTATACCACCTTGAGTTTCTCCTTCAGCTTCTTTACAAACTCCTGGTCCTTGATGGCAGAGTAATCCATCTTCACGCTGCATTCATTGCCGTCGTTCTGAGTATAATAAACATCGGCAATCACATCCACGTCGATCGCCTTGAAAGGTTTCTCGGTCAAATCATCCTGCGTAAAGTTGAGACTTCCCTTCATTTCACTGGCAGAAGATCCCATACTGCAAGAACTCAAGCCCATTGGGGCAAAGAATAAAGCGGCAGCCACCGCCCAAATACCAAATTTCTTCATACTCATATCTAATTTTATGTTTCTAAATACATGATAAACCGAATACCGTTCTGTTTCGGAAATCTGATGGTTAGACGTAAGAAGATACATAAAGGTTGCAAGGAAAGCCCAAAAAGATTGCAAAAAGAGCAAAGAACCACCCTCCACCTCGTCACCACAACACATATCCATCATCGTATTCCCAACATTTGTTTTACTGGTTTACTGAACGACCGTAGAGAGTGATAACTTCTTTAACTTCCCTTTAACTTCTTTAACCGCTTAAACTTCTTTAACTCTTTTAACTTCTGAACTTGCCTTAAACTTGAATAATCTAATATGCGAAATTTCAAGTTTTCTACGTTAATATTTGTTTAAAAATCAGTCTTTTTTCGGTATCGTTAACTTCTATTATCTGATAATTGTTTAACACAACATAACACGGGATACCCTACCCCACTCGCTTTTCAAAGATTTCAGCGGTAAGAAAAGAGAAAAAATAGGACCCTAAAAAAATGGCACCTCTTTCGGAACCAAAAACAAACGCTTAAAATATGTAAAAACGGGCTAAATTCTTAAAATATGTTTATAAAAAGCGAAAAACACCCTTCACCACCCTTCACCCGTAACTATTTGACACATAAAACCTTAAATAAAAAGGTGAAGGGTGAAGGTTTGAAAACTCTTTTTTATATATACGCGCGGCAAGGGAAAAAATCCGTTTTTTCATTTTTCTGACTTTCTGGATTTTCCAAAAATCCTAAAAAAAGAATATAATATAAGATTTAAAATATACCCTTCACCCTTCACCTCGTCACCACAACACATATCCATCATCGTATTCCCAACATTTGTTTTTCTGTTTACTGAACTTTCGCATGTGGTTCAAGAACGGGCTAGGAGCTTTTGCCCTTTACCTTTGCTTTACCCTTCGGCCAGCGATTTTCAATTCCATTCGGCCGGTGACCGTTGGTTCAGGGCGTGTGGAGCTTACATGTGAAACTTGAGTGGTTTCTTCGGAGATATTATTTTATCTTTCGGAGATATTTTCGTATTCTTCGGAGATATTCTGCTATCTTTCGGAGTAATTTTCGTGTTATTGATTTCAGAGATAGTTATCATTCGACAAGTGGAACAGCCAATTCGTTACCGCCCACCCCAAGCCAACCTCGTGACCATCAGAGCAAAAGCCAGTAGATTAACTTTATTTAACAAAAAAAACAACTGATTATGAAAAAATTACATTAAATTTGCAACCGTCTAACAGCTCCACTTGTAAGTGTACGCAAGATGATGATAGTCAAACTACCTAAACGATAGTCAAACTACCCAAAAGACAACGAACTGAAGGACAAGAATATAAGTAAATGGTATTAATCTGAAACTGAAAGTACAATTTAAACTTAAATAGATATGAAAGTATTCAATTCTACACTTGCTGCTATCGGTTTGGCAGCATTCGTATTCACATCATGTAGCGACAACACAAGTGATTCTACAGGCGATTCATCTCCAGCTAAGGTAGATGCCACAACCCTCGACCTCACTAACAGTGGGGAGTCTCTGTTATCTAGCGTCATCAATTACAAGAACACGACAGCTAACGCTCGCAAGTTCTTCGGCACAAGAGCTGCTAGTGACGCAAATTTCGTAACAGACCTCAACAAGGACGAAGAGAGCACTATACCTGTGCAGCCTGTTACAGCTACTCAGGCTTTAGGTAACGACAACCTGGAAAACGGCATTTTCTACTTAAAGAAATCTGCTGGCAAGTGTGACTTTACCAAGAACACTATCAAGAATGCAACTATCTTCGTAAATGGAGGTGCAAAATTGATATATTCTGCAAACACTTTCGAAAATGCAAAAATCGTTGTAAAGCAGGGCGGTTCCCTGATTTTCAAGGGCACTGGTTCAATGATCAAGCAGGGAGTTACTGTCTATAACGAACTTGGTTATGTCAAGACTGACGACCCTGCAGCAGACATCGTCATCGAAGGTAATCTGTATTCATCTTGGCGAGGTATTACCAGCGGCCTTGATGAAAATGGCAACGCTGTTGAAAAGAAGGAACTCAAGTCCGGTTTAGGACAGCTTACAGCAGACAAGACAAGTCCTACACAGAAAATCACCTTCAAGGCTGGTTCAAAGGCATGTATCATCGGTTCTATCCGTGGTACAGAAGTAAACGTTGAAGAAGGTGCCAATATATACGCATCAGCTCACGTTTGGAATGCTACTACTGTTAACATCAATGGTAACCTGCAAATCGGCGGTTTCCTGAAGACAGCAGATCTGAACCTCAAGACAAATGGTTATCTGAAGGCTGGCGACAACAGCGCAATCAAGGTTACCAATATATTGACCATGAATGCCGGTTCACAGATTGATGCCGACTACATCAATGTTACCTTGAACGAAAAGGATACCCACAAGAAGGTAACTAAGGTAGGTGAAGCACAGCTCATCCTGAAGGGTGCCTGCAAGATCAACATTGCGGACAAGGGCGTTATCAATGTTAACAAGCTTATCTCTTATAACGATGCAAAAGGCCAAATCAGCCTGGAAAAAGCTGGCGGTTTAGCTATTGTTAAGGCAGACGAGTTCCACAACGATGGTGCAGAAAACATCCAGGCATTCGATACTCCTGCAGAAGGTGCTACCTTCCTGTTCCAGTTCACAAAATGCTTTAATGGCGAGAACCAGATTCCTACAGCAGAGGATCTTGACATCGCAGCATCATACCTCGACTACGACAAGGCTACCACTGGTGATTTGGTTAAGTTGAAGGATGCCGATAACGAGCATTACGGTTATGAGTTAACAGCAACAACAGAAAGTTTGAGCATCAAGCCAAAACTGGATTTGTTCTCTGCAGCTGGAGTTACAGAGAATACCCTCTCTGCAACATCTATCCAGGCTGCTAACGACAAGTTGTATGTTACATACCACACCCAGGGCAATGACAAAAACCATATGGGTGGCGGATTGGAAGTAGCTCATATCGACGGCAAATCACTTATTCTCGACGAAGCAGTAACAGCTCAGGGAGGATTGGATGTAAACTATGGTATGATTGACGGCAGCCGCTTCTATGTTGCTGCAACAACCTACAAAGAAGGTGCATTCTTGGGCTATGTGGAACTGGCAAATGGATTGATGGGTAAGAGCAAACTCGTTACCTACCCTATTGATAAGACAAATCCAAACAATGGCATTGATGCCAATAGTGTAGTCAAGTATAAAGACAACTTCGTTTTGGCAACAAACAAGGGTTATCAGGTTTACAACTCAACATTCACCCTGCGTACTCCACACCTCACAACAAATGACGTGAAGTTCGTTGCTGTTGGCAATGACAAGCTCTATGGCTTGGAGGCAAATGGTACAACAACAGGTACTGTCAACATCTTCGACAACATTAATTTGGAAAATCCTCAGAGCTATACTACAGAAGGTAAAGTGGGTGTTGTTGATGGCAAGAACACCATCGCTGTAGACGGTACAAACCTTTACGTATGCCAGGGTGACGGCGGACTTGTTCGCTACGATGCAAATGGCCATGGTACAGTATTATTCGATGCTCCTGTAGGCGAAAGCAACAAGATTATCGGTCGCGTAAACGGTGTTGCAGTAGATTCAAAATACATCTATGTTGCATGTGGCGGTTACGGTCTCGTTGTATTGGACAAGACCAAGGCTAAGGGTGAGAATGTTGTTGCCCGTCGCCGTGCCTTCTATGATGGCAAGGAGAGCTACAACTCTGCTAACTACGTAACCTTGTATAAGGATTACATCTGTGTAGCTTATGGCCGCAGCCGCGTTCAGATCTTCAAGTTGGTAAATACAAAGTAATCAACTAAATAATTCTGTTCTCCCGCACCTTAACCAACAGGTGTGGGAGAACAAACCTTTAAAGGCTAGAACAATAGCAAAAAGGTGAAAGCTAATTTATACACAAAAACGACAAAAGAAAGATTAACATGAAACATCATTTTACAAAACTTGTTACTTTCTCTTTCGCAGCAATGCTCCTGGCATCTTGTAGCGATTCTATTGACAACCCTTTAGTTCCAAACCCTGGTGAAGTCACAAAAAACATATTAGGTGAAGAAGTGACATCCATCACCGACCCTCAGGAGTTGGCTGGTAGCGTTATCAATTACAAGGCGAAAGCTGCAACAAGAGCTGCAGGCGCAACTACAGCCAACCTAAGCGACGTTTATGAAATGCCTAGCCTGCCTAGCCATGACGGAGCTATCGAAATCAAGAATAACGATGGATGTGTGGGACTGGATGGTTCCAAGACCTACATCATCAAGAAAGGCACAAAAATAAGCAGCGGGCTCAACCTGAAAGGAGCTACCCTGTTTATCGAAGGCGAACTGACCACAAAAAATATATGGGAATGTTACAATGCCACAAAAAAAGGAAAAATCTACATCCTCAAAGGAGGAACATTACATATAGACAACAATAACACTGCACTCTTCCAGAATGCAGGAATTTATTGCTACAATTATGGGGGAACTCTGAAAAAAGAGAGCACCAACATGTATCTGGAAAAAGGTGATGCCTACTTTACTACCGGAAACATTGAAGTAAAAAATGAACTGAAAGTTCAAGGATTGCTTTATGTGGGCGGCGATGCCAACGTAGGTAAACTGGCAACTGAGTCTGATGCCAAAATCAATATTCAAGGCGATTTGCTTGGTACAGAAAACCAGGATATACAGATAGACGGCTGCATCATGAACATCAACGGAAAGGCAAAAGCCAACAAGCTGACCATTCAAGGTTCAGCACCTAAGCTTTATGCTTGCTCCTTTGAAGTTACAGACAAGACAGTCCTCAATTCAAATGGAGCAGAGTTACACGTCAACAATCTGAAGACGGGAGCTATCGACCAATGTGCGGGAAGTACCATCTATCTGGTTAATAACAGCGTTATTGACTGCAAGGGAACTTACAAGAATGACAACAATGGTCACAACCAGGATGACCCTTCCGCCGGAAGCAGAGTAGTTCTTCAAGGAGATAACGCTAATGCCATCTTCAGAGCAGCAGAGGTGAAATACAACGGAAATAATGATGCCGGCAATATTCTTATTGCTCCGGGAACCTACGCATATTTCTCAACCTGCTATATCTTCCGGACTAACGGAATCGGAGGCGTAATCTATATGGACTGCGACAAGTTTACCAACAATGGTAAATCGGCAACTTATACATACGCTCCAGGTCTTTCAGACTGTACGAAGAGGTATGATATGTATAATGATCCTGTTGTCCCAACATCATGTGACGGAACAACACCAGCCCCAAAACCAACTCCAACCCCAGAACCGGGCAAGAAGATTGATGTGATTACGGTTATAGATTATACAAATCATACACACGACATCTCTGCGACATGTATTCAGCCATACAATGACAAACTATACATGTCGTACCACACCAACGAAGAGAACCAGAAAGATCCAAACAAGAAGACTGGCGGTTGTATTGAAGTGTTTAAAACAGAAAACAACCAGACTACTATGTTGCAATATCTGCAGGATAAGAAGGAACTCTACGACTTCAACCACCTAATGGTGGACGGCAAAGATGCAACAAAGTATGTTTATATTGCAGGTCACTCAACCAATGGTGGTATGATGGGTAGAATCGCTTTGGATAGCAACGGACTTCTCAACACAGAAGTTACGGACATCGACGAGACTACTACGTTAAATCCTCTCACCATCGTAGATTGGGAACATGAAGGTTTGGAAAAATCTGACGAGAACTGCATCGTAAGAGACGGAAACAAACTGATGGTGGCATCTACCAGAGGATACGGAGTATATGATGCAAACACGCTGGATTTAATCGGCAAGAAAGAAACGCCAGGCAAGGCTAAGCACATCGCACTGAACAACCAGTATATTGTTACACTTCACTACAACAACGAAGTAGAAAGTGACGATGAGGCTGTCAGTGGTACACTACAGGTCTTCCCATTAGGTGCCGACATTCTTACAGCAACACCAGCAAAGACCATCAACGTAAGCAGCATTGCTCCTAACGACGGTAAGAACACTATAGCTATCGATGGTAACCACATCTACGTTTGCCGAAGTGCCAAGGGATTGTCTTGCTACGATCTTACCACAGGCGAAGAAGTGTGGAACTGGGGAGCTCCGCTCACTGCTAATACCAAGGTTCCACAGGGATATGCAAATGGTGTAACATACGATGCCAATTACATCTACCTGGCTTGCGGAAGTTATGGACTGGTAGTTCTTGACAAGAACAAAATGGAAAACGGCAAACCTGTAAAGGTTGTCAAGAAGAGAGCAGAAGCAGGAATGTCTGCCAACTATGTCACACTGGATGGAGGTTATATCTATGTGGCATATGGTAAGAGCCGACTCCGTGTCATGAAGCTCATTGATGGTGCCGCATCTGGAAATGATACCAATTATGGCACAAAGTAAGTGATTTATCAAATATAAGAAAATCGAGATGAATGCAGCTGCAACAGCTCGCAGCTGCATTCATCGTGTTTAATAACTCATTATGAAGCGGAAAATAATACTATACTCAACTACAGCTCTGCTACTTCTCATGGCAGCACCAAGCGCTATGGCTCAGACGAAAGGCAAAAAGCCGAAAAGTTTCAGCCCTAAGATGCTCGTATATGAGAATCTGAAGAACGATAACGTACTGAGACACTTTAAACAGCGCTTCGCACAACTTGACACTCTCATCAAAAACCCTATATGGGTGAAAGCACCAGTCATAGAACTGGGACTCAATAAACAGCATCACGCTGATATCAATAAGACCGACTCTCTGTTCTGGTCGAAAACTGCACATGAGCACCTAGCGCTCAACAGACACAACGGTCTGGAAGTGACCGGACAGGTTTATGCCCGGCCAGACGCCTACTTTGACTCAGAAAACGACGACGTCGAACAGGTATCAAAATATAAGATGAAAGTTCAAGCCGAACTGGGTTGGAACATCATCAACTCGAAGTTCTACCAAGGCAAGGAGAAAAGAACTAAGATTGCTCTTGCCAATGAACTCGACCGCTTGCAAATAAAAAAGCGCCAAACTGCAGACATCTATGAAAAGGCAGCCGATGAGCTGACCGAACAATATAATTTCTATATCGGTACTGTCATAGCACACAGACTGGACAACCTCGACATCATGAACGAAGCGTACCAGTTTATGCTGGAAAAAGACCGAATCAGCAACGACAAGATGCTGAAAGTAATGAACGATAAGCTGGAGGCTGAATATGACATCTCCGTGCTCTGCACAGACAGAGATATCAGTAACAAGCCTATCTACCGCATCAAACCAACCAAGATTGTGGTAGACACCACAGCCCTCTGGAACCATCTGAACCAGGAAAGTCTGGATGCACGAATCATGATGGTGAAAGAACAGATTGCTGACAACGACAGCAAGCTGACCAACTATTTAAGCACTACCCGACTCACACCATTCGCAAGATGGTCGAGTTACTGGCAGAGCAACAACAAGATTTCGAACAATGCCGACGTGGGCGTGAGATTCACCATTCCTATCTGGAACGAAACGCCACGCAAACGACAGGCACTGGAGACCCAGAAGGAAATCATACGCAGCAGCCGCGGTACCGATGTGAAGGAAATAAAACAATCGGTAGGCATCCTGCTCAAGAAGATAGACAACCTGAACAAGGCTATAGCCACCGAGGCTTTCCATATAGACCAGACCGGCAAATATATAGAAATGCGACGGTTTGCCTACCAGAACCAGAAGCAGGGATACAACTATCTGATGCGTATGGACGAATATACAGGACTCCTGGAAAGTATGGAGCGCATGTACAAACTGATGCAGAACCGCGCACTCGCTATCATCAATATCGAGAAAGCCGTGAGCATCTATGACAACAACAACATCTTCAAAGAAATAGAACTTTGAATGTAAGGAAACCAGAATATGAATGAATTCCAATATAATGGCACGCCACAAGAACAGGCGATGGCAGACTTGCTGAAGACGCAGAGTCACCGCCTTGCCAGACAGCAGATCGTCTTTGCCCTGATCTTCCTGCTGGTTATCGTGCTTGCCGCCTACTATATTGTCACTCGTATGATATGGGCAACCTTCGACGGTTATATAACCCTCGATGAAAACCGTATCAGTGCCGTTGACGACATCTATATCCTTAAGGTGAACAAAGAAATGGGTGAAGTGGTGCATAAGGGAGATACGCTCTACTCTTATGTACTGCTAGGTAATATTGTGAACCAATACGACCCGAACATCCTGCCTTCAGCCGTAAAGGAGACTCACGACATGGAGGTACAGGCTAAACTCGCCCAGCAGGAGATTCCGGTGCTGCGTACCCGACTTGCCGAACTGAGAAAACAGAAAGCATCTGAAAGTTCGGACATCTACTACGGCCTTACCGACAACACCAAGCGAAATGCACTGGATGCCGAGATTGCCGAGGTAGAAGAGGAATTGAGAAAGCAGGCTAAGAAGGTGGAAATCTACGCACAGGCAAAGAACACCACCTATAACTTCATGAGCCGCAGAGGAGCCGGCAGAGCAAATGCTGCCATGCCTTACTCCAACACAAGCATCTACAACCCGGGACTGATACACTACTGCTGTGCACCAGCCGATACCTACATCTCAAGAATCAATGTGAACGACAAAACCCTGGTGTTCAAAAGCGAGGAGGTGATGGTTATCCAGCATACCGACTATGCAGACTGCCATCTGGGCGTAATCGCATACGTACCAAACGACATGGTGAAGTATATGGAAAGCCCTGACGATGCAGACATCATCATCAACAAAGACCTGGAACTGAAGGCTAAGTTGCAGATGGTAGGTCTGAGAGTAGAGGAAATACCAAAGCATCTGCAGAGTAACTTCTCGCATGATGCCAACGCAGTGGTTGCCGTATTCACCCTGAACCCTAACCAGAGAGTTCCGGCATGGGTAATGAGCAACAGACTGCCGGTAAGAATAAGAGTGAACAAGATTGGTGCCATGCTCGATCCGAAGCCACTACCGATGTACACCGTCCCAGTGGGCAAGAACGAAAACGTGAAGCGAAGCAACAGGTTTTCGAGCGACACCAATAATCATCAAGAACAAAAGAAATAAAGAATGATTGGACTTAGAAGAAACAAACGTGGAGATATGGTGCTCACCATCGATAGCTATATAGATATCGACTCGACACCGGACATCCAGCCCGACTACTTCGATTGTATTTACATCAATACGAAGAGTGAGCATGCGTTCCATGATATACTGTTTGGAGCCAGTCCAATCTTATCGTGGAAATGTAGCTACAAACCGATATTCGTCAATACGACGGTATCGGGAAAGGAACAGATCATCGACTATATCGTCGATGCCTATGTGAGCGACATGAACAATGAAAAGGTATACGAGATTATTGACAGAATCAAGATGGCAAGACAGAAGTTTGGTGTAAAAAGCGAAACAAGCCATCCTACACAGCCTAACCAGCTCTTTGCCAATATTCTGAGATACCTGCTCTCAAGAGACCAGCGAATCATGGGACACCGACTGCTGGAGAAATCGTCTTTGGGATATATCAACCCAATCTTCGAGCACTATCACAGTATGGGTCTCTTCCATCTCAACGAGATGTTCATGTTCATCGACACTATGGTGGAGTTCGGATCACTGCGCATTCACCGCTTCCTGCTCAAGGAGCACCTCTGTCCAAAGTGCAACCACTCTCACCTGCTCTATACGGAGTGCTGTCCGAAGTGCGGAAGTTCGAACCTGAAGATTCAGAACATCATCCACCACTTCAGCTGCGCCAACGTATCGCCGGAAAGCAGCTACAATGTGGGCGGTATGCTCATCTGTCCGAAGTGTCACAAGAAACTGCGCCACATCGGTGTTGACTATGACAGACCAGCCGTGGTATATACCTGCAACGACTGCGAGAACTCGTTTACCTCGCCTATCACCAAGGCAACCTGCTGCTACTGCCAGAGCACCTTTCCGGTAAATACCCTGGTGCCACGAGACATTGAGGACTACGAGATAACGGAAGAAGGTATCAGAACGCTGACCAGCGGCAACATCATGTTCAACAACATGGTGAACATCTATGATAACTTCATGGAATATTATCTGCTGATGAACCGACTGCGACGCCAACTGATGGAAACCTACCGCAAGGATGAACTCTCGGTCATGGTAGGCAAGATATGGATTATAGATGAAAACAAGGATTCCGTAAAGATAAAGGAAAGCATACAGGGCAAGCTCTGTAGAATCTTCTCCAATCACAAGGTGTCTTACAACAACAATATCTTCTACGTATCCTCTACCCTCTATGAGCAGGAAGAAACGGTGGAAGAAGCCCAGCAGAAACTGAGCAAGGAGATGTCGATAGCCATCAGAAAGGTGGCCAACTCGATAGAACCGGACGAGATTATCTGCAGCATGCTGGAAACCAAGGCGAAGACCATCGCCAGCAACTATGACGAGTTCTTCAACAAACTGCAATATGTGGATATGACTCCAGACGACTACTGCCGCTACTCAGAGGAACCTCTGATGAAGGAAGAAGAGAAAGAGGTGAAACCGCAGGAAGAGCTGCTTGATACGGAGCCGAAGGAAGATGAAAACGACAAGATACAGAAGCGCATCGTACTCTACAAGAAACTCGTTTCCATCCTTGTCACCATCGCAGGTATACTCATAATCATGGCCCTCTTGGCGCTCACCGTGCTGAGATAAGCCATCAAGAAGAAAGGGAAAAGCGTATGTTTAGCATAGCAGAACATCTGAACGATTTCTTCGACTGGATCAGCACGCTATCGTTTAGCAGTATCGTGAATACCTACTGGTTCCTCTTCTTCTTCGAGATGCCAAGATATTATATCCTGGAATATCTCGTAATCGGAAACCGACTGATGAAGAGAAACCAGTTAGATAAAGAGAAAGAATATGCCAAGTTCTTCCTGTACCGCGAGAATCCGCTTATCAGCATCCTCGTACCGGGAAAGAACGAAGGCAAACATATATTCAAAATGGTGAACTCGCTGGCTGAGCAAACCTACCGCAACTACGAAATCATCGTGGTAGACGATGGTAGCGACGACGACACCAAACTGATTTGCAGCGACCTCTACCGAGCCGGGTATATCACCCACTACCTGAGGTTGGATACAAGAGGCGGTAAAGCTGCCGCCAGCAACTATGGAGCCCAGATGGCAAGAGGCAAATACATCGTATGTCTGGATGCCGACTCTTCGCTCGACCGTGATGCACTGGAGAAGATTCTACTCCCCTTCTACATCGACGGAATGGTAAAGGGCGTAGGAGGATGTGTGAAAGTGCGCAACTACAAGGAGACCATCTGCTCATCGCTGCAGGCTTTCGAATACCTGAAGCGAATACAGGTGGGACGTATCGTAACCAGCGAACTGGGTATCTACCACATCATCTCGGGAGCATTCGGAGCCTTCGAAAGAAAGACGCTGAAGGAAGTGGGATATTGGGACATAGGACCGGGACTGGACGGTGACCTGACACAGAAGATCCGCAAAGCCGGATATAAAGTAAAATTTGCCGAAGATGCCATCTGTATGACCAATGTTCCTACCAAATGGTACAAGCTGTATCATCAGCGCATCAGATGGTCGCGCTCGCTCGTGAGATTCCGTCTACGCAAGCATGCCGACATTCTGTTGCCTACCAAGAACTGGAGTATCCTTAACTGGTTATCCAATATGGAGAGTGTAGTTTTCGACTGCTTCCTCAATTTCCTGTGGTTGTGGTATATCATCAAGCTCGCCATCACGTTTAACACGCACATCATCGAGGTGCTGGCGCTGGGCTACTTTATCAGAGTATGCTTCTCGCAGCTTGCCTTCCTCCTGGTGCTGATGGTTTCAGAAAGAAAGAAAGACGTGTGGTTCCTTTACAGATATCTGCCACTGATGTCGCCTTATACAGGTTATTTCCTGCGTATCGCCCGTCTGTCGGCTCATCTGCAAGAGCTTTTCTTCCGCCGTTCATACAAGGACGCCTGGAACCCTGAGAAGACTTCACGCTATGCTCAGCTCGAAGGAATCTAAAAGATCCGAGTTACTTGCTGTAACGTACATACAGCAGGGAGCTCCCAATAAAAGAAATAACATTATAAAACATAAACAATATAGTATATGATAAACAAGTCTTTTGAGTTTAAGATTGGAGTAATAGGATTAGGGTATGTAGGTACTCCACTGGCATGCTTATTCTCAAAGAAATACGATACATGGGGTTATGACATCAAAGCTGAGAAGGTAGCCAAGTTAGCCAAAAGCACGATGAAAGACAACAGACCTGTATCCAAAGCTTTGGAACAGGGACTGAAACTGACCAGCAATATTGATGACCTGAAGAAGTGTAACGTGTATATCATCGCTGTACCGACACCGGTGAACAAATCGAACAAACCAGACATCAGCTGCGTGCGCAATGCAACTGCTGAGGTTGGCAAGATTCTGAAAGAAGGTGATATCGTAGTCTACGAGAGTACCGTTTACCCAGGTCTGACAGAAGAGGTCTGCGCTCCATTACTGGCATCTACATCAGGATTGAAGTTGAACCAGAGTTTCTTTGTAGGCTTCTCGCCAGAGCGCATCAACCCGGGCGATACTGTTCATACCATAGAGAACATCGTGAAGGTTACCAGCGGTTCTACACCCGAAGCAGCAGCTATCATCGACAGCCTCTATGCTTCAGTACTTACCCATGGCACCTACAGGGCGAAGAGTATCAAAATAGCAGAGGCATGTAAACTGATGGAGAACTGCCAGAGAGACGTGCAGATAGCCTTCTTCAATGAGATGGAAAAGATTTTCGACAAGATGAACATCAACATTGAAGACGTAACGGCGGCAGCTAGCACAAAATGGAACTTCGTGCCAGCTACTCCAGGACTCGTTGGCGGCCACTGCATCGCGGTAGACCCATACTACCTGATTAACAAGGCACAGGAGGTTGACGTGGTACCATCGCTGCTCTCTACAGCCCGCGAGGTTAACGAGCAGATGGCGGTATGGATGGCAGGAAAGATAAAGAATGCATCTGAAAGCAGAAAGTTCAAGGCTCCGGAGACTAACGTGCTGATTCTCGGCTTCTCGTTCAAGCCAGACAGCGATGATATCAGAAACACAAAAGTAGCCGATCTCTATATCAACCTGGTAGGAGCAGGTTACAAAACCACACTCTACGATCCATTGGTAGATGTAAAGGAAGTAAAAGAAGAATATAACATCAAGGTGACAGATGATCCTAAAGTTCTGGAAAAAGAGTATCAGATTGTGGTAATCGGTACTCATCACAAGATGTTCGACAATATCAATATGAACAATCTAATCACTGATAAAGGTTTCATATGCGACATCTATGGCATTCACAAGCCAAGAAACTAGATCTTCAAGATCGGAAAGAACCTATATAATAAACCAGTGAAAGATGGAAAAGAACAAAGTGCTAATCGTCGATGATATTTCAGAAAATATTGAAACTATCTCTGAAATGATAAAGGACTTTGACATCGACGTGAAAACTGCAAATGGCGGAAAAGAAGCCATTGAACTGATTGACTCATTCAAGCCGGACGTGATACTGCTCGACTTGATGATGCCACATGTAAATGGGTGGGACGTAATAGACCATGTACGCTCTAAATACTCGAAAAGTGAAATGGTCATCATCGTGGTTTCCCTGTTAAGCAACAAGGATAATGTGGATGAATGCTACGAGCTTGGAGTAAACGACTACATTACAAAGCCTATCATCAAAGCCCGTCTCACCAGTTCGCTAGACGCTCATCTAAGTAATCTTGCAAGAGGCTAAAGTGCCTCTTGCAAGATTGCTTCTGCATGAGCTATGCGATCACTAGTAGGAGGATCTATGCCTTCCAACGGGTAGGCAATACCTAGTTTCTCATACTTGTAGATACCCATCGTATGATAAGGTAAGACATCTATATGCTCAATATTAGAGAGTGTTGAGAGGAAATCACGCAGCTGATAGAGGTATTCATCCTTGTCGGTAATACCTGGAATCAGGACATGACGAATCCATACCGGTTTGTGTATCTCGCTTAAATATCGTGCACAATCCAGTATGTTTACATTAGAATGGCGGGTGAGTTTACGATGCTCTTCATCGTTGATATGCTTGATATCAAGAAGAACAGTATCAGTGACGGTCATCAGACGCTCGAATTTATCGAAGAAAGCACCCTCTTTCCTAAATGGTTGCGCTGATGTATCAAGACAAGTGTTGATGCCACGCTGATGGGCTTTCTCGAAAAGTTCGATGAGAAAGTCTATCTGCATCAGGGCTTCTCCACCACTTACGGTAATACCGCCCTTGTCACCCCAATAACTCTTGAATCGCTCTGCCTTATCCAGCAGGTCATCGGCACTCCATTCCTCTCCCACTCCCATCTTCCATGAATCCGGATTATGGCAGAACTGGCAGCGCATCGGACAACCCTGCAGGAAAATCAAAAATCTGATGCCTGGTCCATCTACTGAACCAAAGCTCTCTATGCTGTGTACAAATCCTTTATGCATAACAATTAAGCTAAAAATGCCCGCTAAATATCCTCGGAAAGAAAATCTAGCGGGCAATATTTATTCTTCTAATTGATTAGAGTCTCTCGTGAGCCTGACGAGCGATTACGTCGAGCTGCTGCTCACGTGTCAAGTCGATGAACTTAACAGCGTAACCACTCACACGGATAGTAAAGTTCTGGTACTCTTCCTTCTCTGGGTGCTCCATCGCATCCTTGAGCTTGTCGATACCGAATACGTTCACGTTCAGGTGGTGAGAACCCTGGTTGAAGTAACCATCCAATACACCTACCAATGTCTGGGCACGCTCCTCATCGTTGTGACCGAGAGCACCAGGGCTGATGGTCTGAGTATTAGAGATACCATCGAGAGCATACTCGTATGGCAACTTAGCTACTGAGTTCAATGAAGCCAAAAGACCGTTCTTCTCTGCACCGTAAGATGGGTTAGCACCTGGAGCCAATGGAGCACCAGCTGGACGACCATCAGGCATGTTGCTGGTGTACTTACCGTATACTACATTTGATGTGATAGTCAGGATAGATGTAGTAGGCTCAGAATTGCGGTATGTATGATGCTTCTTGATCATGTTCATGAAGGTCTTGAGCAACCATACTGCAATCTCATCAGCACGCTCATCATCGTTACCGTAACGTGGGAAGTCGCCCTCGGTCTTGAAGCTGAGAGGGAAACCGGTCTCATCACGAATGATGTTTACCTTGGCATACTTGATAGCTGAGATAGAGTCAACCACGTGGCTGAAACCAGCGATACCTGTAGCGAAAGTACGACGAACATCTGTATCGATGAGCGCCAACTCTGCTGCCTCGTAGAAGTACTTATCGTGCATGTAGTGGATGAGGTTCAATGTCTTCACATAAACGCCAGCCAACCAGTCCATCATATCCATGAAACGTGGCATGAACTCCTCGTATGTCAATACATCACCCTCAACGGCGCGATACTTAGGACCACACTGCTCGCGTGTCTTTGAATCAACACCGCCAGATACAGCGTAGGTCAAGCACTTAGCCAAGTTGGCACGTGCACCGAAGAACTGCATCTCCTTACCTGTCTGTGTAGCAGATACACAGCAGCAGATGCTATAGTCGTCACCCCAAACTGGGCGCATTACGTCATCGTTCTCATACTGGATAGAGCTTGTCTTTACAGAGATGAGAGAAGCGTAGTGCTTGAATGCCTTTGGTAAGCGAGAGCTATAGAGTACAGTCAAGTTTGGCTCTGGTGAAGGACCCATGTTCTCCAATGTGTGGAGGAAACGGAAGTCGTTCTTGGTAACCATTGAGCGGCCATCCTGACCCATACCAGCTACTTCGAGAGTAGCCCAAACTGGGTCGCCGGTGAAGAGTTCGTTGTAAGAAGGGATACGGGCGAACTTAACCATACGGAACTTCATGACCAAGTGGTCGATGAGCTCCTGAGCCTCATCCTCGGTAAGAGTACCCTCGTTCAAGTCGCGCTGGATATAGATGTCGAGGAATGTAGAGATACGGCCTACAGACATCGCAGCACCATTCTGAGTCTTCACAGCTCCGAGGTAACCGAAGTACAACCACTGAACAGCCTCGCGAGCGTTCTTGGCAGGCTGAGAGATGTCGTAACCATACAACTGAGCCATCTCCTTCAAGCCCTTGAGAGCCTTGATCTGCATAGAAACCTCTTCACGAAGACGGATAACGTCGTCAATCATCTCACGGTCGCCCATGTTAGCGAGGTCGTTCTTCTTCTCCTCGATGAGAAAGTCGATACCATAAAGAGCCACACGACGGTAGTCACCCACGATACGGCCGCGACCGTATGTATCAGGAAGACCGGTAAGAATGTGGTTATGGCGAACGAGTTTCATCTCTGGAGTATAAGCATCGAATACGCCATCATTATGAGTTTTGCAATACTTGTGGAAGATTTCGTGGAGCTTCTCTGATGGCTGATAGCCATATGTTGTACAAGCCTGCTCCGCCATCTTGATACCACCGTAAGGCATGAAGGCACGCTTCAAAGGCTTATCTGTCTGAAGACCTACCACTTTCTCCAAATCCTTTGTACCTTCACCGATATAAGCAGCACCATAAGCTGTCAATCCTGAAACGATTTCTGTTTCCATATCAAGCACACCACCCTTGGCGCGCTCCTCCTTCTGGAGTTCCTTCAACATACCCCAAAGGGTGTTAGTTGCCTGAGTTGGTTCTGCAAGGAACGACTCATCGCCGTCATAACAAGTGTAGTTGTTCTGAATGAAATCACGAAGATTCACTTCACTCTGCCACATGTTTCCTTTGAAACCTCTCCATTCTGTTTTCATCATTTTGATACCTTTTTTTATAAAGTTAATAATTATATATTTTGCACACACTATCTATTTTGAGTTGGTTTTACACCTATTTATATATAGTAAAATTAAAAAGCCCGAACACGTTTGTGCCCGGGTTTTTAAGCACCTTTATTTGAAGGTGCGTATATGATGATGTTATCGTTCTTTCCAACAGCATCTGTTTTTCCTATATATCCTAAGTTAATTCCCACTTTTAATTTCATGTCTTTTAAATTCATTATTTGTAATTGTCTTGCAACAGTTTTGCAATGCAGGTGCAAAGTTACGACAATAAAATGAGAAAAGAGAAGAAAACCGAAACTTTCTTCTCTTATCTATGAAAAATCATCATTTATGAGTATCATTCTACTGATTCTCAAAAAAGTGATTGAGATTTTCGATGAATAATCCGAAACACTTGTCATGAATCTGACGTGTCATGGTAACAGGGTTCTCCGCATTCAGGATGGTACCGCTCATTGCCACACCGATGCCCAATTCTGCAAGCGGATCTATATCGTCTGGAGTCAAACCTCCGATGGCTACCATAGGCAGAGAGATTTTATTCTCCCTCATCTGCTCAATAATCTGGCGATAACCTTCTATACCCAACACCGGAGAGAGTTTCTCCTTGGTAGTAGTATAGCGGAACGGACCACAACCGATATAGTCAGCCCCCTGTTCATGCAAACGGCGAATATCATCAAAAGTATTGGCTGTGCCTCCGATAATGAATTCATCACCCAGGAACTTACGGGCCTCATCAACCGGCATATCATTCTTCCCAAGATGTACACCATCTATCTGTAACTTCTTCACCAGTTCTACACGGTCGTCGAGGATAAAAGTTGCACCGGCACCCTCGCAAGCCAACTTTAACTTACGGGCTATAGGCTCAACCTCTTCATCGGTAGCACCTTTCATGCGAAGCTGAATCCAATCACATCCTCCGATAAGTGCTAGATAGGCTCCTTCGAGATAAGAGAAGCGTTCGTTCTGATGCGTGATAAACTGAAAGCTCGTCTGAAAATGAGCTAATGCTAAAGACTTGTTCATACGTACTATAAAATATAAATTCGCTTGCAAAGGTACTACATTCACACGACAAAATCCTACAATTTACCTTTTTTAAACTTCGTCATTTGAAAATGGGGAAAGTCTTCCTTTTTTTATTTTGTTTTTTTATACTTTCTTATTTTAATATATGAATACTTTTCTGTACCTTTGCACCATAAAACTATTTATTTTATGTTAACAGATATTGAAATAGCTAAATCGGTAAAATTGCGCCCTATCAATGAAGTGGCAGCAGAACTTGGAATTCACGAAGACCAAGTGGAAAACTACGGCCGTTACATCGCTAAGATTACTACGGCCAGAATTGACAGAAACAAGTTTAAGAACCATCACCTCATCCTCGTTACCGCTATCAGTCCTACCAAGGCTGGTAATGGCAAGACCACCGTATCCGTGGGTCTCGCCCTGGGTATGCAGAAGATTGGCAAGAAGGCTGTAGTGGCTCTTCGCGAACCATCTCTGGGGCCTTGCTTCGGCATGAAGGGTGGTGCTGCAGGTGGCGGTTATGCCCAGGTTTTGCCTATGGATAAGATTAATCTCCATTTCACTGGCGATTTCCATGCCATCACAGAGGCCAACAACATGATCTCTGCCCTTCTGGACAATTACCGTTTCCAGCACGAAGCAGAGGGTTTCAAACTCAAGAAGATTCTTTGGCGTCGCGTCATGGATGTGAACGATAGAGGCTTGCGCCGCATCATCACCGGTATAGGAGATAAGAACGGCATCGAGACAGAATCTGGTTTCGATATTACGCCAGCTTCTGAGATTATGGCTATCATGTGTTTCGCAACAAGCATCGATGATCTTCGTCGCCGTATCGATAATATTCTCCTGGGCATCACCGAGGATGACAAGCCATTTACCGTAAAGGATATGGGTGTAGGTGGCAGTATCGTAGCTCTTCTTCTCGATGCTTTGAAGCCAAATCTGGTTCAGACAACAGAGGGTACACCGGCATTTGTTCATTGCGGTCCTTTTGCCAACATTGCTCATGGCTGCAATTCCGTCATGGCTACTGCTGCTGCTCTTGAGTATGGCGACTATGCTATTACAGAGGCAGGATTCGGTGCAGATCTCGGTGCAGAGAAGTTCTATGACATCAAATGCCGCAAGACAGGTTTGCAACCAGACCTCACTGTTCTCGTTGTTACCCTCCAGGCGTTGAAGATGCATGGTGGTGTAGCTCTGGAAGATATCAAGAAGCCAAATATCGCAGGTATGGAAGCCGGTTACTGGAACCTCGACAAGCACGTAAAGAACCTGCAGAGCTTTGGTCAGACTGTAGTGATTGCATTCAACAAGTTTGCAACCGATACAGATGAAGAAATTGAAGTATTGCGCAAGCATTGCGAGGAGATGGGTTGCGGTTTCGCCGTAAACAGCGCCTTTGCCGAAGGCGGAAACGGTGCCATTGAACTTGCCAACCTCGTAGTGAAGACCATTGATGAGCGTCCATCAGCCCCTCTCTATTTTGCTTACGATGATAACGATAGCGTTGAGGAGAAGATAGAAAAGGTTGCATTCAATCTTTACGGAGCAGGCAGCGTAACATTGAGCGATTCTGCCAAGGCGATGATTGAAGAGATCAAGAAACTGGGTGCTGAAAAGTTCCCTATCTGTATTGCCAAGACTCAGTACAGTTTCTCTACCGATGCCAAGGCATACGGTCCTACAGAAGGTTTCGAACTCCACGTTCGCGACATCACCGTAAATATGGGTGCCGAGATGATTGTAGTCATCGCTGGTCCTATCATGCGTATGCCGGGCTTACCAAAGAGCCCACAGGCTGAGCGCATTGATGTAGTAAACGGTGAGATTACTGGTCTTTCTTAAACACTACAGATTTCACAGATTCTTATAAAAAAGCCCAGGGCGTGATGTCCTGGGCTTTTTCATTTATCTCATACTGAATTCACAACCACAATATAACTGATTATAGAATTCATTGATTCTCAAGAGTTCACCTCGGCGATTCTGCAAACCGCCCTTCCGCCAATTCATATCCCACCATTCTACATCAGGATAAGCCTTAACGGCAAGATGACCGGCAGTATCTATCTGCCTGATATTCTTCCAGCGCGAAGATGCCAACGTGGTAGTGAGAAGGTGAAATCCATGCTCCTGCGCATACTTGGCTGCATGAGAGAGGCGGAACTGAAAGCAGACAGAACAACGGCTGCCACGCTCGGGCTCATCCTCTAAACCCTTAATAACAGAAAGCCACTCATGATGATCATACTCATCCTCTACATAAGGTACATTCTGGGCTTCCAGAAATCGTTTCAGTTCATGTTTACGAACATCATACTCCTGCTGAGGATAGATATTACTGTTACTGAAATATACAGTAGGCTTCATACCATTACGAAGCATACATTCTACGATAGCCGCCGAACAAGGTGCACAACAGGCATGCAACAAGACAGCCTGACCTTCAACCTTGCTTCCATCCGGGAGAGTAAGTTTTACGTATTTATATTGTTCTTCTACAGGAATCTTCATTATTATCAATATTAAATATAAAATTTAAAATGTGAACAGCTACTTCTGATGTGAAGTATTTTCGCCTTGTTTCAAAAAACAAATGGAGTACAATCTCACGACACCCCCCATTTGCCCAAATATATGCGAAAACTAGTGCAAAGGTACAACATTTATTCGAACCACCAAATTTTTAACACGTTTTTTTCATCACAATGGTTCAAGCGGCTAATATTTAACTATATGTTAACACTTAAACACCAGTTTCGTTATCTTTAAGAACTATAAATCACGTTTCAGCGTGATAACTGTCAGTTCAGGCCATGCGCCTAGGCGGAAAGGGAAAGAACCACCAATACCCGATGATACATAGAGCATCTGCTCACCAATCCGGTAAGCTCCGCCCCACTCTTTGAAAGCCATGCGGGCAGGCGTCCATTTACCAATTTTCAATTGTCCGGCATGCGTATGTCCCGCCAGAGTAAGTTGTATCTTCTTACCAACTACTTCTCTGCGCCAATGATGAGGATCATGACTCAAGAGGATTTTAAACATATCTGGATTCAACCCCTTCATCGCTTTCTTCAGATTACTGCGATTGGTAAAAGGAGGCTGACCGGGATTCTCTACGCCTATTACAGCGATAGATGCCATACCATGACTCACCACATGATGTTCGTTCATCAGCTGATGCCACCCCAAACTTTCCTGATAACCATAAAGCATACGGCGGTTTCTCTTCAAAGCGCCAATAGAATGATTGTTGCCATATTCACAATAATCATGATTTCCCCAGATAGAATAGATGCCATCTGACGCATGAAGCTGCCCCAGCGTATCCAGATAAGGCTCCACTTCGCTGGCTTGGTTATTGACCAGATCGCCCGTAAAGAGAATCATATCGGGTTCTTCATTGTTGGTCGCATCCACCACCTTCTGCACGAAATCATTGCCGGGAGGAAACGAACCGAGATGAAAGTCGGTAATCTGTACCAGACGGTAACCATCAAAATAAGGTGGCAAATCGGGCGAGGTAAAGGTAATATGTTTCAGTTCTAACCGCTTCCAACCCTCTATAAAGCCGAAGGCAAACCACCCCATTACACCCAAAGCTGGAATCAGAGCAAAAAACCAAGGAAGAAATGCATTGAACAGGATGAAGACAACCTTAGGGAATGCCGAGAAAAGTATGGTAGTAAAGAGTACACGGACTGACAACTTATGGAAGAACCCCATCTGCAACCCCACTTCGGCAAGAACAAGTAACAACGAGGGAACCCACCATAAGATGGCTAGCAGCAAAGGCCACTCACTCACCCCGATGTGCCAAAGCCAGAAGTCGGGCAGGAATGCCAGAACCGACATGACTACTATATAGAATATGGATCTTAATACCTTTTTTAATACCTTCTTCATTGTTTTTCTTTATAACTGGGTACAAAGGTACGATAATTCATAGACAATACAAAATAAATTTAAATATATTTTCAATGTTTTGTTATTTGAGAAGATTGCATTATCTTTGCAAAAGAAAAATTAAATAAAATGGCACGACGACTAAGAAAAAAACGCATAGCAATCATATTGCTTACCTTTACAGCAATCGTAGGATGGACTACACACAGCTGTGTATCTCGCTGTACATCAGCATCAGATAAGAACAAGGCGGCAGATTCGCTCCCTAAGGTTCACATCAACAATTCCATCTCAAATGCCCTGACAGAGGGGAAGGAATATCATGAGATGGACTCGGTAATAGAAAGGTATCTCAAGAGATGGGAAATCAATGGAGCCCAACTCGTCATCACCCGCAACGACTCGCTACTCTATGCCCGCGGATTCGGAATGGCGGATAAGGAGCGAGGCATCAGAATGGAACCTAACATGCTGATGCGCTTCGCCTCTGTATCGAAACTGATTACAGCCGTAGGTATCATGAAGTTGCAGGAGATGAAGAAACTCAAGCTGAACGAGAAGGTGTTTGGCGAAAAGGGAATCCTGCGCGATACCGTTTACAACAACAGTATCAAGGACAAGCGATATTACGACATCACCGTAGAACAGTTGCTGCGCCATCAGGCTGGTTTCAACAATTATGCCGGTGACCCGGTATCTTCCACCCGCTACATCATGATGCAGAACCATCTCAAAACGCCACCTGATCACCCTACCCTGCTCAAGATTCTCTTGAAGCGCCACTTGGGCTATACTCCTGGCGAAGGCAAATGCTACAGCAATCTAGGCTACATGATTCTCTCCATGATTATAGAAAAGAAGAGCGGAATGAAATATGAAAACTTCATGCAGAAATATGTTCTCCACCCAGCCGGCTGCTACGACATGCATATTGCGGGAACTTACTTAAAGGACCGCAGACCTAACGAGACGAAATACTACATGCATGGAGGAAGTATTCCGGTATACGAATATAACAACAGCGGCAGACTGGTAGAGAAATGCTATGGAGATACCGACCTCCCTCGCCTTTCAGGTGCAGGTGCCTGGTGTGGTTCAGCTGCTGAATTGAGCCGCTTTATTGCCAGCATCGATGGTTTGCCACATGTCAAGGATATCCTCAGTAAGAAGAGTATCGAGTTTATGACGCGCGAGCAGGCTGACCACCAATACTCTATCGGCTGGAACTATACACCAAAGAGCAACAAACCATGGATTCGTACAGGTTCGCTGGCTGGCACATCAGCCATCGTCTTGAAATATCCGGATAACCAATGCTGGATTCTCATCACGAACACATCTACATGGAAGGGACATGGTTTCTCTAACGATACAATGGCTTTCTTCGAGAAACTGAGAAAGAAATATATGGCAAACATGCCAAAGAAAGACTTGTTCTTATAAAACCAGAAAGAGGGTGAATCATTTACTTATGATTCACCCTCTTTTTATATTAATGATATGTTGTCTGAAAAGATAATATATGTTGTTAGAAAATATAACATAAGTTTTTGAGATAGTTAGTATCTCCGGTCGCACAACAGCTGTTGTGCGCTTGCATAACAGCTGATATGCGCATGCACAACACCTGTTGTGCATGCGTTAGTCAACTGTTATGCGCCAACTATTATCTAAACTTTCTTCATACCCTTTTATTGTTTATACAAAATCTTTGTTAATCTCGATTCGTATATACCTTAGAATGTATACTTCAAACCAACCTGGCCACGCCAGCGGCTATAGTATGAGCTAGGATACTTGAGAGGCATATCTGATGGGTTAGCGAACTGGAATACACCATCACCCTTGTACGTGATAGGAGAAACAAACTCGCTGTTATAACCACTACTGAAGGTACGGCCCCAATCCTTGTTCAGGAGGTTAGCCACGTTCATGATATCCAGAGTAAGTTCCAAAGCATGTACATACTTACCTGTACGGATGCCAAACTTCTGACCGAAGTGGAAGTCGAAATGACTCTCGAATGGCAAGTTATCACCATAACGCTCGAAGTACTCACCACGATGATCCTTCACATAACGAGTAGTAGCAAGCCACTGCTTCAAATTAGCACGCTGCTGCTCAGCAGTATAAGCATCTGTACCCAAGAACTGCATTTGGTCTACCTGCGCATCTGTAGGGATGAAAATCAAGTCATTACTTGTACCATTATCTCCGTTGATATCTCCACTATAAACGAGAGAGTAAGGAGAACCGCTCTGACCCTGGTAGATAAGACCTACAGTAGTGGTAAACAACTTGTTGGTTCCCCAGTTGAAGTGATAGAAAGCAGAAGCCTTCACTGTATGAGGCACATTATAACCACTATTAGCCAACTCTGGGTTGTTTGAGAAGCGATAAGTATGAGTATTACGCCAGTTGCTCTGAGCAACAGATGAGGTCATACTGCTTACAGACTCTGAGTGAGTGAATGTATAAGATGCATTCAGATCAAGACCGAACGCAAAGTGCTTAGCTGCTGACAAAGACAGGCTGTAGCTATAGCCCTTGCAGGTATTATACATTGCATAGATGTTGGTAAACGACTTAGCATCTGCCACCTTTGTATAAAGAGGACGGTTATCCCAGTTCATGTAAGAGGTCTGAGACAAGGTCTTACCAGACTCCTCATAAGCCAAGTTCTTGTAATAAACATCATTCAGACTCTTGCTGAAGATACCCTCAGCAGTCCAGTCGATACCCAGGAGATTGAAATCGAAACCTAGGTTAACACGCATAGTCTGAGTGAACTTGAAATCCTTGTCAAACACATTGATCAGCTGGCTACCGGTAGCCTTCAGATTATCTGCATTCTGAGTCTGCTTGTTAGGATCCATGATGAGCTGCACAGCAGAATTATTTTTTGCAGAGTAAGAAGATGTCTGCACACCAGTATTCGTAAAGTTGTTGCTCAACCAGACGAAAGGAATACGACCAGTGAATACACCGATACCTCCACGAAGGATATATTTGCGGTTCTTCTCAATATCCCAACGGAAACCTACACGAGGGCTCCACATTGGTGTACTGGCAAGTTTCTGATTGGTCTTGAAACCATATCCCTTACCTGCTGCCCACTCATTGAACTTAGCATTCTCGGCAGGAGTATCAAAGAACAGAGGCATATCCATACGGAGACCATAGGTGAGCTGGAAGCTGTCTGTCACATCCCACTTGTCCTGTACATAAAAGCCCAGCTGAGCTGCGCTAAACTCTGGTGCCCAACGAGGATTACCAGTCACCTCAACATTAGCCTGTGTGAAGTAGAAGTTCTTGATATACTTACCATCACCTCCAAAACCATCGGCTCCACAACCATTATAATAATTCAGAAAATCGTCAGGAGTATCAAAATAATAGCATCCATAGAGATTCTGAAGGAAGAGGTTAGAGAACTTGTAAAGCTCATTATGTGTACCGAATGTCAGTGTATGATTACCCTTGTACCATGTAAAGTTATCTTCGAGGGTATAAATGTCCTGTTTCAATCCATTAGCCATTGAGGAATATTCATTACCGATATTCATGGTACCATTTCCTACCTTATAGATAGTGATAGATGGTGCAGGCTGACCAGAAGTACGCTCATCACGAACACTAACGTAAGATACACGTGCCTCATTGCTCAGGTTTGGAGAGATGCGGCTCTGCAACTCTGCTGAGAAAGAATGAGTTTTAGATTTGAAATCATACAAGTGGTCGGTAGTATTCAATGTAGCAATACCACCCAGACCAAGCGTCTGCTTAGCATCAACATAACTCCAACGTACAGAGAACTTGTTGAACTCGTTGATATTCCAATCCAACTTCAAACCAGCTTTCTGGCTCTTCACGTTCTTATCCTTATCTGCCCATGAAGTTGCATAATCATACCCCTGACGGTTAGCCAAGTCATAAATCTTAGACATCAAGTCCTTAGCCAAATCCGGATTAAACTTAACATCTGGAGAATCGATGGTATACTGAGTTGGGTACGACTTTTCTGAATTCTCATAGTTTGCGAAGAAGAAGAGTTTGTTTTTGATGATTGGACCACCGAGCGTAAATCCGAACAAAGTTTCCTTCTCATCATCATAAGGCTGAGCATAGGTACCATCCATATTCTTATAATGACGACCTACCAAATCCTGGTTGTTTCCATAGAAATAGCCACTTCCATGGAATTCATTGGTACCGCTCTTGGTTACCGCGTTGATGGCACCACCGGTAAAACCACCCTGGCGAACATCGAAAGGAGCGATATTTACCTGAATCTGGTCAATAGTCTCCATAGAAACAGGCTGAGATCCAGCCTGACCGCCATTACTGCCATTAGCAGTAAGACCGAACACGTCGTTATTCATCACACCATCAATCTGGAATGAATTATAACGGTTGTTCATACCGGCAAATGACATAGAACCAGACTGCCCGTTTGTAGTAAGCTGTGGATTCAGGCGAGCCACATCCGCAATACTGTGCGAGATAGAAGGCATATCAGCTATCTGCTGAGCATTGATACTCATGGCCGCACCGGTCTTCGTACCATTCAGACCAGCCTTACCCGAAACAACAACCTCCTGAAGCTGCTTGGCATCTTCCTGAAGAGAGCAAGAGAGATTTTGGCTTTCACCCAAGTTCAGACTGACATTGTTGAAAACCTTGTCCTTATATCCGATATAAGAGATACTTACCTTGTAAGGACCACCTGGACGCATACCCTGAATAGTATAGCGACCATCTACATTTGTTACAGCACGATACACAGTACCAGATGGCTGGTGTGTAGCAGTAACTGTAGCACCAATAACGGTTTCGCCATTGGAAGAAATCTTACCACTAATGCCTGAAGTGGTAATCTGAGCCATTGCAGCGTTCACCGTCAGGATGAACAAAGCCAGAAGTAAATGCAATCTTTTCAGCATACCTTTTTTAAAAAATTAATTAATAATACGGGGGAATAGCCCCCAAATATCTATTACGGGTGCAAAATTAAACAAAAAATTCGATATAAGTGTTACAACAGCATGAAAAAATGTGTTTTATAACATAAAAAAAATCTGCGTTAAGCAAATAACGCAGATTTCCTTTAATTTGTTATTTTATAACGGGGGTTTGCTTATAGTTTTTTCTGGAGGCTAAAAGCGGGGGACTGAGCTTTTATGACAGGCGATGGAATCGTCTGGAACGGAGGCTAGGCTCCCTTACACCTAGCTCTTAACTTACTTCCTTGCTCTTAACTTACACCTTATTCAAACCTTACTACTTGCTGCTAGAGCGAGGGCTAGGCGCCTTACTCCTTTCGCTGCCAGATGCTCATTACCTTGCGTCGGATGGCTACGATGTTCAGGATAGAAACTATCAGGAACAGGAACAGACCCAGGGCGATGGCTGGGAGCATGGTGCCCTCGTCGATATCAGGGAAGAGGGTTTCAATGAAGCTCATGTAGTAATCGCGAAGGAAGAAGAGGATGATCCACGCGATGATGAGTACCACGATGTTCAGCGCGATGGTGAGCACCTGATATGGCTTTGCTACATTGTTCGGACTGTAACCTATCAGAAGAAGATTCTCCAACTTAGAAGAATTCTTCTGTACCAGCAGATAGATGCTGAGCATCAGAATGTAGAAACTCAAGACAGAGATAACCAAACCGATAATCATCACCATCGATACCATCATGCGGAGGAAATAGGTAGTCTTCTCTGCATCCAGTTTGTCTGTCTCTACCTCATAACCATTATCATCCAGGTATTTAGTGATGTTCTCGTCTCCTGGGTTTCCTACCTCTACGATGAGGCGGTTAGGATCACTCTTCTGGTTTGGCGCAAATTCCTGGTTACTCCAGTCCATGAATGCCTGTGGAACAAGGATGGTGTTGAGTCGCGAAGAGAAACCGATTACCTTTCCCTTGAACTGCTCTTTCTTGCCACCAGCCTGAATCTGGATATTGAAATCAATCATGCCCATCAGTCCATCGCTGATTTTAGGGAGCGAATGACTCTGGGCGAAACCGAAGTTATACATATTAATATAGGTACGCGGGAGGATGATTGGCACCTCCTGAGTTCCCGGCGTATATTTCCAGTTCTTGAGCGGCACATCAACAAAACCGTCAGGCACACTCTCGAAGAAGAGTTCGCTATTTAGAACGTTCACGCCGTTTACACCCATCTGGGCATCTACCTTATATTCAGTAGAGGTGAATTTTCCTATTTTCTTCACAAACTTCTGGTCTCCGATTTCATCGATTTCAGAACCCGAGAAGATATTGGAACGGCCGCTGATGGTATTTCCCATACCTATCTTCTTGCTCATGATGAGGTAGTCGGCTTTCATGAAACTGTCTTCCTGAGTGAAGACAGGCAGCACGTCCTGATAAAACTGGAAGCCGAAAAGAACGATGAGCATACCGAAGAGATTGGCGAAGGCAAAGCCCGCAAACTGAGGTATGCTGATATGCTGACGCAATAATTTCCAAACGAGATTCATTTTAAATTTTAAATTTATAATTTATAATTTTCAGTTTATAGCAAACTTGCTATTAACTATAAACTATAAACTGTCAACTATTAACTTTACTAAAGTTTAAACACGTGCTCGTAGGGCAAGCCCATGTGCTTACCGATACTGGTTACAATGACGCCAGCCCCCTGCTCCTTCGCTTCGGTCATCATGATATCTGCCATGATGCGCGAATTGTTGTCGTCGAGGTGACTAATAGGCTCATCAGCCAGAATGAAGTCGAAAGGCTGACAGAGCGCACGCATCATTGCCACACGCTGCTGCTGTCCGAACGACATTCTGCCGATTTTGGCATCTACCTTATCAGCAATACCGAGCATCTCAAACCATTTAAGAATCTGCTCACGCGTCTTGAATCCGATTATTTTGTTCTTAATTTCTACATTCTCCAGGGCAGTAAGCTCAGGGAAGAGACGGAGTTCCTGAAAGAGATGGCTGATGTGCTTTTTGCGCATCTCTACCCAGTCTTTCACCTTGTAGTTGGCGGTAACATCATTGTCGAACATCACGCTTCCGCTGTAGTCGTGACGATAGCCGAGCACATAGCTGCAGAAAGTACTCTTTCCGCTGCCACTCTCTGCCTCGATAAGATAAAGATGACCTTTCTCGAAGGTAACATCCTGCTTCCATATCTCCGAATCCAGGTCGTTGCGCTGGGCAAAAACCTGTGGGAGAACGGAATGAAGCTGAATCTTTTCCACTTTTTTTATGTTTAATGTTTAATCTTTTACCTTTAAAGTATAGACCACCGAAGTAAGATTTCCGAAGACAGGGGTGAGCAGACCGGTTACGGTAGAGATGGCATCATCCTTGCCCGAGCCGTCACTATCAGAACTCTTGGCGAGATTGATGACCATAGCCAGTTTCTGACCGACGATGAGTTTCTGAATCTTTGCATCTATCGGATGATTACTTGGTTTCACGGCATATTGCGCCATCAGCTGGTCGCTTCCGCTAAAGAACTGCTTGTCATCCGTCACACCGAAATAGAACGAGGTCTTGCCATCGGTATAGAAGTAAGCATTCTTGCCCCAATTGGCTATCTTCGCACCAGCCGGACATGAAGTTTTCCAATAATCAACATCACCCAACCACTTGGCATGCGACAGTTTAGCAGCCATCGTCATCTGCATATTGTTATCCGTAAGCGAAGGCAACACGATAGCCATATCCCCATCCACACTACGGATGATATTATCCATATCGATAGCCTGGTTGATACCCATCAGGAGGGTCTGAAGGCTGCGGTTGCTCTGCATCATCGGCAGGAACTGCTCGCCCTTTACGTTCATGAAGATACCCGCCAGGGCATCAGCAGGCATCGACTTGACGTAGCTGCCTTTAATCGGACGATAGGTTTGAGCCGCCTTCTTCAGGGCCTCATATATTTCTTTATTAAAGGAGAAGGTTTCTCCCTTCACCTGCAGGATACCGTCTTTCACGCCCATCTCAGCAGCAATCACTACCTGCGAAGGGTCGGTATCCTTAGGCGTGCCAAGGGTAAATGGAGCTACGAACTTCTCCGGCAGCGCCTGAGCCTGAGCCACCATAGCCATAGGCGAAGTGATGGTTTCCAGTCGCTCGAACATAGGCGATGCGGTAATACCTTCGTCCTCATCAGCCTTCAGATATTTCACCATCTGCTGCTGGAGCTGTGCCTGCGCATCGGCTACAACCGGTCCCATAACGAGGAGTGCCTGATCAGAAAAGCCGACCAGCCACGAATTTTTCAATACAGAGAAATGAAAGCCTTTGCGCTCCTTCACCTCTGTAGCGATATGCTGTTTGGCAAGCGAAGCAAGCCAGTCTTCAACATCGCCCTCATCGCTCACCTTGGCACAAAGTCCGAGGTTGCCATCAGCACTCTCAAAGAGGAATATCTTCTCTGAGATGTCGATGCCACACTTCGATGCATCCTCAACGTGCAGCAGAGACTTTAGCATTCCCGCCTTGTCTTCATCGCTTTTGCCGGATGCCATCTGCTGCATGTCAACAGAGATGAGCGCAGTACTTTTCTTTGGAATGGCATTGAGATAGTCAGTGCCCGAGCATGAGCTCAGCAATCCCAATACGACAGCCAAGCACATGAACATCAAACTCTTATACAATCTTTTCATCACACTAGTAAATATTATAAAGCTCTTGCCAGATGGCACATGTTGACAGCCACCAATCCTGCTGTTTCCGTACGGAGGCGACTGGTGCCAAGCGAAACACTCTCATATCCGTTTTCCAGGGCCAGTCTCACCTCATCGATAGAGAAATCGCCCTCAGGTCCTACCAGCACGGTGATGTCATCAGTACCCTCCTGGGCTGCTCCGGCAGAATCATCAGCTGGGCATGACTTGGAAATCTCGGCAAAAAAGTCTTTCTTTTCTATCTCCTCATAACAATGGCAGATAAACTTTCTGCCATTGCGGGGAGCCGTAATAAAATCTTTAAAGTTCTGCAGTTCGTTGACTACAGGTTTCCAAGCCTTGTGGCTCTGCTTGACGGCAGAAACCACAATCTTGTCGATGCGGTCTATGCGGATGACCTTGCGTTCAGAGAACTTGCAGTTGAGGAAAGAGATTTCATCGAAGCCGATTTCCGTAGCCTTCTCTGCCATCCATTCAATGCGGTCCATCATCTTTGTCGGGGCGATGGCCAGGTGAATGTGTCCTCGCCAGGCAGGCTGCTGCGGCATAACCTCCTTCACCTCATAGATGCACCGTTTGTTGGTAGCCAGCGAAACTTCTGCACGGTAGAACACCCCCTTGCCATCCATCAGGAACAATTCGTCCCCCGCCTGGATACGCAAAACCCTGAGTGCATGAGTAGCCTCTTCCTGAGGCAGTTCTGTCTGTGTAGCCGCATCTGGCACATAGAAAAATCTAACTTCTTTCATTTCCTCTTATTGTTACTTTTTCTTCTTAATTTTCTGTTATTCCGCAAGAATATCCTTTAATTATTCACTTTTTTTGCCTTTGCGGCGCTCTATCTCATCGCGAATGGCTGAGGCTGTTTCGTAATCTTCTTCATTAATGGCACAATCCAATGCCTTCTCAAGCATCTGGTCTGGCAAAGCCGAAATAGGTACCGCACAAGAAGTCGAACTCATATCATTTTTATTAAAAGGAGTAGAAATTTCCTTTATAACCAGCTCTGTTGTATACATTTCTATATCCGCAGCCACAGACAGCAACACAGCCTGGTCAGTCTTGATGCTCATACGTTCATTTGTGATTTTATTCACAAGAGTAGCATATACTCCCCTCTCTGGCGTAGCATCGAATTCGAGATAGAAATCGTCAACATTGAGCCTGTCAAATAGTGTCCAAAGTACAGAGATCACATCATTTTTAAAATCAGAAGTTTTCGAATTACATGCCTTCAGCTGCTCTGCTACATATTCAGTAGTCATAATAGACAAAGCTCTTTTTTCGGCTTCGTCTACCAAACTAATAATACATGTCCCGAAAGCTTCCGGAATGCCAAAACAGGCAGCGAGTTTAAGTTTGTACAACATCATTATGTACCCTTTCTTTATTTAAATTTATTTATATTCTTACGTAACATTCTGCTTTTACTCTCGCGTTGAGTATGACCTTTTTCTTTCTTATTTCTGTTCTTTCTTCGGACGGAAAAGGACAGCAAAGGCTACTGCTACCACGAGCGCATAACCGGCAAAGATGAACCAGCAGGTTTTCCAGTCACCCATCAGGTAGCCGTCATCTGTCCAGTGGCAGTAATGGTTGATGACCATACCTGCGAGAATGGTTCCGATAGATGCTCCCAGACCGTTGGTCATCAGCATGAACAGTCCCTGAGCCGATGCTCTTACCTTCACATCACATTTCTGGTCTACAAACAGACCGCCCGACACATTGAAGAAGTCGAAGGCTACACCGTAAACGATGCATGAGAGGATAAAGAAGGTAACACCCGGAAATGCAGGATTGCCCAATCCGAAGAAGCCGAATCGCAAAACCCATGCCAACATGGCGATGAGCATCACAACCTTGATGCCATAACGCTTCAGGAAGAACGGAATGAGAAGGATGCAGAGCGCCTCGGCCACCTGAGAGATGGATACCAGGAGCGTAGCATTGTTAGCTGCAAAAGTATCGAGCATCGCAGGATCACCCTTGAAACTGGTAATGAACGGAGTGGCATAACCATTGGTTACCTGCAGACTCATACCGAGCATGCAAGAGAAGATGAAGAACATCGCCATCTCACGGCTCTTGAAGAGTTTGAAGGAATCGAAACCCCATGTCTCTACCCAGCTCTTTGTCTCTTTCTTCACGATAGGACAGGCTGGCAATGAGAAGCAATAGAGGAAGAGAAGAATGCTGAGCACACCCGATACCAGGAACTGATAATGGGTATACTGGAACTTATGGGCGTTCTCGCTCAACAGGAACGAGAATGAACCGTTGTCCCAGGTAGCACAATTCACAATCCACATCGTGAGGATGAAGCCCACGGTTCCGAACACACGGATTGGCGGAAAAGCCTTCACGGTGTCGAGCCCGTTACTCTTCAATATACTGAATGCCGAAGTATTTGACAATGCCAATGTAGGCATATAGAAAGCCACGCTGAAGGTGTAAACGGCAATAAACATTGCCTCATTAGGAGTCTGACTAGCCTGTCCCATACCGAACAGACCTATCATGGCTGCACCTGCCAAAAGGTGACAATAGCCCAAAAGACGTTGCGGCTGGATATACTTATCTGCCACAATGCCCATCAATGTAGGCATAAAAATAGATACGATTCCCTGTATGGTATAGAACCAGGAAATCTCGGCACCCATCCCAGCCTTGCCGAGATAGTTGCCCATAGACGTAAGATAAGCTCCCCAAACTGCAAACTCCAGGAAGTTCATCACTGCTAGGCGTACTTTCAGATTCATAGTTTAATGTCTTTTTATTATAAAATATTAGCTGCAAAGATACAAATTTTCGGGTAAAAAGCACACGATTTTGAAGATTATCCGCATGAAAGCTAGCATATTTAACAAATTATGTGTATTTTTGCAGCCGATTTCAACAGATATAAGAGAAAAATAATATAGAAGCAACTGATATGTTAGTAAAATTTTTCCTCACGTGCAATAAAATCGGGGCATTCACGCTAGGTGGAGGCTACGCCATGATACCGATCATGGAACAGGAATTTGTAGACAAGAACCAGTGGATGAACAAACAGGAGTTCATGGATATCATGGTAGTGGCTCAGACCACTCCGGGCATCTTCGCCATCGACATGGCGAGTCATATCGGCTATAAGCTGAAGGGAGTCTGGGGAGGCATTGTGGGTGCCATAGGCATCGCCCTGCCTTCTATCATCGCCATTCTCATCATCGCCATGTTCTTCCAGCATTTCAAGGACAATTATTGGGTGGGTAAGTTCTTCATGGGTGTGCGCCCTGCCGTGGTAGCGCTCATTGCTGCGCCTTGCTTCAAGATGGCAAAGACGGCAAACATCAACCGCTACAACATCTGGATTCCCGTTGTCTGCTGTCTGCTGATTGCAGCTTTCGGTATCTCCCCTATCTACATCATCATCGCAGCCGGTGTGCTGGGCTGGCTTTATGGAAAGGTAAAAAAGTAAAAAGGTAAAAAAATATAGAGATTATGCTATTTCTAAAGTTATTTCTGATATTTACCAAGATTGGTACATTTAATTTTGGTGGCGGATATGCGATGCTTTCGCTCATCCATAACGAGACGGTAGTGAAGAACCATTGGCTTACCAATGCTGAGTTTACGGATATTGTGGCTATCAGCCAGTCTACACCGGGACCTATCGGAATCAACTGTGCCACCTACGTAGGTTATACCGCCTGCCTTCACGACGGCTATCCTACTTGGGCAGCCTGTCTGAGTTCGGTATTGGCTTCGCTCTCCATCATGTGGCTGCCTTTCATCATCATGATTCTCATCAGCCGCTATCTGATTACGCACAAGGATTCTAAAATCGTAAAGGATATCTTTGCGGGACTCCGCCCTGCCATCATCGGACTGATAGCTGCTGCCGCCGTTCTCCTGATGAATAAAGAGAACTTCGGATCACCAACCGACAATCCGTTTGTCTTCGGAGCAAGCATCGTGCTGTTTCTGGCTGCTTTCTACTTCACAAAATTCAGAAAGACCAACCCTATCCTGCTGCTTTTCATCTGCGGTATCATCGGAATGGTTATCTTCTAAACATCGCCCTGCGGTCTGAACCAACGGCCTCCAGCCGATGGGTAAGACAAGAGGCTGATGCCTTCAGATAGGGACAAAAAAAATTGATTGTCTCACGACAACCAATCTTTTATTAACCTTAATAATCTAATACCATGAAAAACACGATGCAAAGGTACAAATAATCTTGTAACCTGCAATAGTTTATAGCAAAAAACTTCAAGAATTTAACTCTCCTTAAAAGTTTTACCATTCCAATTATATTTTCTTTGCACTTTTATTGCATTTATAGCCTTCTTATCGTCAGCAGACACGAAAGGTAAAGCCAAGCGCACTACGAGGCTGTTTTCATGTTGCAGGAGCAGAGCACTCACGATTTTGAGTTCAATTTTCCCCTTGAGTTCCTCAAACTTAGCCTCGCTCATCGTATCGGGTTTGGCAACAAGACCGGAAGCCAGTTGCTGCAAAGATTTCCCATCGAAAATCCTGCTGGCATCCTGCTCTTGCCAATCCTGATTAAAGAGATAGAGTTCACTCTCCTTCTCTACTCCGGCAAAAGTCTTCACCACGCAAAGCAGCGAATCGCCGTTAGCCGATGGCAGTTTCTTCATCTGCAAAATAGCGCTCTTACTCGTTCTCAACTGAACGAAATCAGCAGTCAGCGTATCCATCACACTCGTTTCGCCTAACAGATTCTTCACTTCCGCCTTCACTCCCATCTCCTGCAGCTCAGCAAATTCCAGCCGCAGGTTGTGGTTGAGATAAGGCACAACAGAATCGGGCATCGAAACCAGCAAGTCCTTCATCGACTTGGCTTCCATGCCCATACTTGCCATCATCAGGCAAGCACATAATATATATTTTATCTTCTTCATCACTACAATTCCTTCGACCACTTCTTTCCCCAAGGAGTAAAGAGCCATATCAAAAATGCTGTTGCAGGAACCAAGCATATTGCAAAAGTTAAAGCCAATGTATTCATACTCTTAACGTTTAGAAATTACATAACCAATAATTGATAAGACTGCAGACAACACTACGCCCAACAAAATGGCACTTATGGTACCGCTTTCATTAGTCTCAACTATACCAAATAATGCAGCCAACCCACCTAAAACCATAATAGTATAGGTGGATTTACTCATATCAAAGAAATACTTTACTACAGTTTCCTTGGTAAATTTTTCCTTTTCTCTATCTTCTCTTGCAGTCATATTTCTCTATTTTCCGACAAAATTACGGAAAATAAATGTAACTTGCAAATGATTTGCTCATTTTCTTTCGAAATTTAACCTAAAAAAGACGAAAAAGAGGAAAGCGCTTCATTACGAAACACTTTCCTCTAATTATCTAATCATTAATCGTACAATCTTCTTTCAGAAGAGATTTACTCCTCTACAGCAGCCTGCGCCGCAGCAATATTATCAGTATGGGAAGCCCTTTCCGTAGGTTACTCTAAACATAGGATAATATTTCCTTCTGTCTATGTAAAGGCTTTACACCTTATTATAATTATATACATATTTATATATATAGTTAATTCATTGTCTATTTTTCATGAAATCGTGATGGATGATTACGCATTCTTTTTCTGCAACGGCATAGGCACATCCACATTTGAGTTCTTGCCACCAAGCATTTGGATAGTTTCTTTCAATGCTTGCACCTGTCCCTTTAGAAATATAATCTCCTGGTCTTTTGCATCAGCAAGGCTCTGTTGTCGTTTCTTATATAGGATTGCTGCATCCTCTTCCTGCGCCACGCCTACGGTTTCTTCTTTAACAGCGTAGCCATCTCCGCCATTCTTCATGTACTTTGTACCACCATAGAAGAAATCCATAGTCACACCAAGAACTTCACAGATTCTCTCCAAGATGCCAGTCTTTACGTCTTGCACCTTAAATTGTTTACTAAGATTGGATTGAGACATATCCATCCTCTCTGCCAATTTTTGTATTCCAATATTCTTCTGCCCTAATATCTTTCGCAGTTCTATTCCATTCATTTAATTAATATGAATTAATTTATGTTAATAAATTACCAAATATTCATATTTTTATGAATGTTTTGGTATCTTTGCACTCGAAATAACGAAATAGTAACGTTCGTAAAACGAAATACGTTTGCAAATATACATAAAAAATACAATATGAGCAAGAATAACTTTGAAATTTTAACCGAAGTTTATTCAGGAACCTCAATAGGCGAAAGAATAAAAAAGAGGGAGCAAGTCATCAGCGACTACCTCAACGTGTATGGGCAACTCATCCTGAACAAGGTGCTGAAACCAACCCCTGTGATGGAACACCTTGCCAAGAAATACAACTTTTCTCGCTGTGGTGTCTTGAAGATACTGAAGGAAGCAGGAATATATCATGGGCGTTCAAATCCTGTGGTATATCCAAGTGAGTTGAACAATAAAACAGAAATTTATGGAACAGCGAATCGTGTTTGAGGACAAGAATGTCAGTTACAAGACATTTCTTGAAGACTTAGCTACTTTTCTGGCACCGAAGATTGCGCTCTTGATAAAGAATCCTCCAAAAAAGTATTATAGTGAGCGAGAAAGTATGAGAGTGTTCGGTTCTGGGAATGTGCGTCGTTGGATTAAGGAAGGCAAGCTCAAACCTTTTTCCAAGAGAAAGGGAAAGACAGAATACAAAGTCAGCGACCTTCAGGAGTTACACCGAAGAGAGCAAGACTACTTTTAAAGCAAAGAGCAATGTACAGAATAAAAAGACATTATCAAGTAGCAGAGAAGCAACCTTGGCTTATAGACCTCCTCGTGAAGTTGAAGCCTTCGTACTTTGCCCCTTGCCAAGGCATAGAAGAGTGCAAGCTTGCACTCCACAACCTAGGCGAGGACATCAAACAGCAAGAGTTGAGTTGGAAAAGAGGAAAATTTCTCCTTTCCTACATACGAGACATAACAGAGAAAGACGATGAAATCATCATCAGCTACAAAGGCGGCAAGCCCTGTGTGTCTTTCAAAATAGAGGAATCAAAAGCTTAAGAATCATGAACATAGTAGACAACAGTTGGATCAAGTTGCCCCGCAACTTTGTGAATTGGAGTTGGTACCATGACGCAAACATGGTGCAACTATACCTGTACCTCCTTCTCAACGCAAACGTTTATGATGTAAAGTACAACGACATCACCATCAAACGTGGCGAATGCCTTGTTTCCCTCAACCATTTATCTAAGGAAACTGGGATTTCATTGCAGAAGCTTCGAACAGGGCTCGCAAGACTCCAGCGCACCAAAGAAATCGAATATAAGAAGTTGCAGAATGGAAGAATCATCGTTCTTGTCGATTTCAACAAGTTTCAGCCTATCGGAATAGACGAGGCTGCTCCAGATTGGATAAAGTTATATCGCAAGATTTGCGATTGGGGTTGGTATCATGAGCCAAACATGGTGCATTTGTATGTGTACTTCATGTTGAAAGCAAAATTAGTCATAAACAACGACAGCAGAAGTGAAGCATGGCAGCTCAATTCCACCTTGCGTTTATTGACAAAAGCAACCGGCATTTCCGAGAAGAGCATCAGAACTTGTCTAGCCAGATTACAACGAACTGGCGAAATCTCGTATTTACCAGGGGTGGCACATAAGCAAAGCGTCATAACTCTCTGTAATTATGATAGTTACCAAGCTGCAAAAATTTCAACTAACACAGTGTTAACACAAGAGAGGCACAATAATATAGAATCCGTGTCAGAACATAACAACTCACAAATATCGGCACAAAAAGAACGAGACATAACTCGCTGTAATTATGATAGTTACCAAGCTACAAAAAATTCAACTAACACGGTACTAACACAGGAGCAACATAGTTCTAACACGGTACTAACACAGGAGCAACATAGTTCTAACACGGCTTTAACAACACTAAAAGAATATAAGAATAAAAGAATAAAAGAAATAAAGAATATCGACGACGACATCGCGCACGTGCGTGAGGGGGATTTCGTCGAAGTTTTAGAAGTGACCGAGGTGGAGAAAGAAAACGAGCAAAAGAAATCAAGCAAAGAAAGTTTTGCGGAACTCGTGAAGGTGGAAGCCGCATGGTTAGCTGCCATTCAGAAAAATACAAGCTCTCCACATCAGAGGAAGTGAAGAACAAAGTTGACGAGTTCGAGATTGAACTAGTCTGTCGTGGCAAGGATAAGCATGAGGATATGAAAGACTTCAAGTGTCATTTCTGCGACTGGCTTGAAAAGAATTTGAGAACTATCAACCAACCTCAGGCTTCCAACCGTTCCCCATCACCAACCTCAGAGCGTTGGAGCGGCGAGAAGTTTGTACCAAAAAGTTCGGAAGGAGGCATCTATGAAGGAGATTTCTAACATGGGGTTCACCCCAGAGCTGTGCTTTGAGCATCTGCGCTATCATTTCGCCCAAGAGGTGAAAAGAGAGAGAAGTCTTTCGTTGCCGAACCATCCCAGATGGAAAGCATGAAAAAGTCGCCTCGTGGTTAACAACCGGAAAGGAGCACTGCTGGCTTGTCCTCAACGGCATCACAGGCAACGGAAAGACCACCTGCGTGAAGGGGATGCGAAGCTTCATCAACTGCTGCAAGATTCCCGATCCCAGCAATGGAGAAGGCAGCGTGTTCAGCTCAAGGCAGGAATCTGGCTAGTCACGGCTAGAGAACTCTACCAGATGTTCGTAAGTAACAAGCCCAAATTTGAGCGATGCGCCAACACCTACATCCTCGCCATCGACGAGCTAGGAACGGAAGAAACGGACTTCTGCGAGTACGGGAACAGATACAAGCCCATCGAGCAGCTGTTGTCGTATCGCTACGACAAGATGCTCCCGACCATCATCACCACCAACTTGCCGATGGCAGACATACGCCCAAAATATGGTGACAGGCTTGCGGAAAGGCTCAACGAGCTGATGGAAGTGGTACACATGCCAGACATCAACTTCCGCAAGATTCACTAAAAGCGTAAAACAACGCTCAGAACGACTTTTTCTGAGGCAAGCAATAAATTCCTCACAGAAACAAGCAAAACGTCTCAAATCGCAAATAAAGCGGCAAAATTAGGTTTTACATGGAAGAATACAAAACAATTTTGAAGAAAACAGATGGAGGACTGGATATTTTCAGCTATTATCTGGGTAAGGAGTGCTTGAAGAAAAGTTCAAGAGCCCCTTCAGAAGTGGCGACAACCGTCCGTCCTGCCATCTGTATCTCAACGAGCCTCCAGGAGAGCAAGCCTACTACTATCTCCAGGACTTTGGCGACAGCAGATGTAGCGGCAACGCCTTTGCAATCGCTGCAAGGGTGCTGAACATGAGCATCCGCAATGATTTCAAGGCCGTATTGGAGAGAATCGACCAGGACCTGTGCCTGGGAGTCTTTGAGGAGAACAAGGGAAAGTACTCCTCAAAGCCCCAGTTCAACCGAGCTGCCATCAAGCAAGAAATCAGCAAGAACAAGACATCAAGTATCAAGACTTTCATGCCTGTCATACAAGAATTTATGTCTTGGGAATTAGAGTATTGGAACAAGTATGGAATCGATGTCAACACCCTACGTCGCTATCATGTTCACAGCCTAAGAAGCGTGACTTTCAATAAAGCCGACGGCAAGAGTTTCAACATATTTGGTTCCAAGGCCATCCCAGCCTACGGCTATTTCTTCAACGACATGAAGGGCATCAAAGTATATCGTCCTAAGGCAGAAAACAGATTTCTGTATGGCGGCGACCTGCCAACGCCATATGTGTTTGGATGGGAACAGTTGCAAGAAAACGGCGACATGGTGTTCATCACTGGTGGAGAAAAGGATGTCCTGTCCCTTGCTTCCCATGGCTACAATGCCATAGCATTCAACAGCGAGACGGCAAAGATACCTGCAGACAAAATAAAGCTGCTTTCCCAGAGATTCAGAAAAATCATATTTCTTTACGATTCTGATACTACAGGCATCAAGGAATCCAAGAGCAGAGTGGAAGAGTACAATGGCAATTACAACGTTTTCAGATTGGAGTTACCTCTCAGCGGAACCAAACAAGAAAAGGACATTAGCGACTATTTCGCCTTAGGAAGAACGACACAAGACCTACAAAAGTTAATAAACAAGATGTAGGAACATCATGATGATAAAAGTAAATGAGTGAAACGAATAAATATTTAACAATCATGAACAAGCAAAAGAACGGAAAAGCACTGCATTTGGAACACGCAGCAGAAGAAATCTGCTTTGAGTCCTTGACAGTGAAAGATCAAGAAAAACTGCAAGAATTTGGCATAAATCCTTTCTCGATACCAGAAGAAGTATATTCCATCGACTGTAGCAGCCTGAACAGAGTGTGGCACGGAATAGGAATGAGAAACGTACACGGAGGCGTGGAGTTCATCAGCCTGACGGAGATGAAAAGACCAACGACAATTCATCGCAAGGGCATCACATTGCAACCTTCTAAAAGGCTCAGTCGCTAGTTGCTGCCTTTTAGTAATTTCATGGACTATCTGGCCTATCTCTCTTTGTCGAAGGACGGCAAGATTGCACTCCCCAAGGAATGCGATTGCATCATCCTCAACCACCATTTCAACCTCTCTCACTTTCTCGTAGAAAGCGAGGAGTACGAGGAAGTGAACCTGTTCTTGCCCAACAGTTCAGCAGGAAAGGTGCTAACGAGAACCATCATGGACAGAAATCCGGCCGCAGTGGACTGGTCGGGAAGTTACATACACTTTCAGAGCCTTCGCTCATACGCCTATTACAAGTTCATAAAACAAAGAGAGCCTATGAAAATAGTGGGAATAGCATTCGGTGTTGCCGTCATTGGCATCATCATCGCCTTCATCTATGAGATTAAGTTCACTTACAGAGATGGGGACTTATGGAAAAAGTAAATGATATAAAACGCAAACCTTATGAGAAATAACGGAATCCTTAACATTGACGTTGCTAGGGCAGATTTGCCCATGCAACCAGAATATTGATAGAAGAGACTTACGTATCAAGATACGAGAAACTTCTTAGAGTGATAGAAAAGAAGACCTCTTTTCTGCCATATCGCAACACAAAGGTCATCAGGAAATTTCCTTTGAGGTTCCAGCATCCACCACGCTGGAGCAAATAAAGGAAGTAAGTCTGGCATTTGAAAAAGATTCAAGGTATCATGTTTTCAAATCAGCATAGACCGCTCAGTGCAGGTAGCCCACCTGTTGTTTGCCTGGATAGACATGGAAACAGGCAAGGCTGTCAAGCTCGATGTCAACACCTTGAAGCGTGCCACAGGTATGTTTCTGAGAAGACTTAAGCTTCCTCATCCCAAGGACTATGACAAATGGATAAGATATGTCCTTATCGATGCCTATGAGGAATGTCCAGATGTCTTCAAGCAACAATACAGGGCCATTTGCAAGGAAGACAAAGAGACTGAAAGCAGTTGCATTATCAGAGATGCCCTTGCCTATGTCGAACTTATGAGCAAAGGGCAAGCAAAGTAAAATAGCACCGAAATATTTCAAATAGAGTAGATGTAGGGGATTACTTCCCTACATCCTACTCTATTGTTCTATAAAAGCAATCTTTTCCCTTTTAGACAGTGAGTAGGCAACACGTCCTACCAAGTCACCCTCATACCTTACACATAATTTATGCCACAAAGGGACTTTATTAAATTTATTCCGCTGCAAAAGTACGACAAATAATTCTAATCTCCAAACTTTTATGAGTTTTAATGGCTTACAAACAAAAACTCCTGATTCTTTCGAACCAGGAGCATTGAACCTTATATATAATGATTTTGCAATTTAAACTACAGGATTTGCCATTAAACTACAGTGAATGGTCATGAAGCCAAGCCTTCTGGGAATAGCTTAGTCTATCCCAGTTGGTCTTAGAGCGTCTTCTTTTCTTTTATTTCCACCACCAACTACCGCTTCCACGGTTTTCTTGCCGAGCCAACCGGCAAATGCCAAAGTTAATAAAGCCTCCATAATCGTAACGTTTTATTTGTTAATACTAAATGTTCCTACAGGGATGGCTGTAGCCGTGATGATTGACATGTAGAAGATGCCATACTCTCCTGGCTCTGCCTCAGATGCTGGAATTTCCAAGAGATAGCTTTGGTTTCCATATTTATGACCTGTGAAAGCTACATATCCTCTCTTCTTGGTTTCTGCGCTGCCTATCAAGGCAGGCTTGAACTCCATCCATTGAATTCTTCTGTCCTTCTTTGATGCTTTGAAACGTACAATGCGGTAAATCTCCATTGGATCGTACTCGTTCTTCTCTCCCTTGATGAGTAAACGGATGCCATTGCTTGCATTCTTTACGGTGTAGGCAGATTTGCCACCTGCGAAAGCAATGTCCATACCCTCTGCTCCTGCGAGGGTATTCACTGCATCGGCAGCTTGTCCTACTCCAGCTGCTGTTCCCATCACACGAACACCATTAATTATACCAGAAGCACTTCCAGATGTACTGGCACCTATCATACCTCCTGCAAACCCCAAGTCTCCAATAGCTCCTGCTATCTTGGCAAATTGCCGAATTTATTCTGATGCTTGGAAATCATTCCGTCCTCTTTTGGGAGCGCATCAAAAGTGGAATCACTTGTGAGCACGCAATAGCTGTTAATAAACTCAGGCTCTGGAGCCGTTACCTGTTGGGCAAATCCTGTGGAAGTTGCAGCCAACATCATCATTGATGCAAAAATTTTCTTCATATTACTTATATTTTAAGAACTTTTCTGATGCAAAGGTACAAAAACATCGAAATATGCAAATAATTATATAATTATTTTGTTATATTACCAAATATTCATATCTTTGTAGGCGAAAATAACTATATAGTCATATAATTATATAAAAATATAACGCAATTATGAAACATTACGCAAAGATTATTTCCTTCGCCAACCACAAAGGTGGCGTTGGTAAGACAACGACAACAGCAAGTATGGGTTCAATCCTCGCCTCCAAGGGTTACAAGGTTCTCTTGGTAGATTTGGATGCCCAGGCAAACCTCACGAGTTCACTCTTGAAGAAAGAGGTCACAACCACCATCTATGATGGCTTGAAATCCCAGTCCTCCACCTCCCTTTATATATATAAGGTACGTGAGGACATCCGTTTGACATGATACCAGCCGATTTGAACCTAGCCCAGGCAGACTTGGAGTTGGCAGGAAAGATGGCGAGAGAGAATCCTTTCAGAGTTGTTGGAGAACTACAAGAGCGAGTACGACTACATCCTCATCGATTGCCCACCTTCCCTTGGGTTGCTCACCCTGAATGCCCTCACGGCATCCGACTATGTGATTATCCCTTTGGTAGCAGAAGTCTTGCCATTTAACGGATTGAAGATGATCTTCGACTTCATCAACCAAATCAAGAAGTTCCTCAATCCAAAGGTAAACATCTTCGGTATTGCCATCACTCGATGGGAAGGAACGAAGCTCAGCAAGAACATCGAGGAAGGTTTGAGAAAGCAGTTGGACGATTTAGTGTTCACGACAAAGATTCGCAAGAATGTCACCATCGCCCAGGCACCATTGGAGGCAACGAACATCGTTGACTACGACAAGAAGAGCAATGGCGCACAGGACTACATCGCCCTGACCGAGGAGTTTTGGAGAGAATGGTATTAAACAATGTAACCATCAGCAAGTAGAACGTAAAATTAGCAGTTATGTCAAAGAGCATCAATTCAAACGCAATGGATTCCCTGTTACAAGGGTTGACTGGGAAGACCGAGGAACAGGAAGCAGTTCCTACACAAGAATGCCCTAGCGAGGCTCCTTCACCTACCAGGCGAAAGGAGAAACCACGCTATGAGGTAATCAGCACCATGGTTGATCCAGATGTGATGAGTAAGGTACGAACCATCGCCGACATCGAGGGAGTGGCCATCAAGGAAATCATCGGAGTTGGCCTCGATATGTTTATCAGCAAGTATGAGGAGCTTCATGGAAAGGTGCGTGTGAAAAGCCCAGAAAAGGGATATTTCCCAAATCTTCAACTCGTAGGCATCGTTCCCCTTCCTCCCAGTGCGGCAGCAGGTTTAATAATCTATACCTGAAAACACCGAGGGTGAAAGGGGCGAGAAGCCCCATTAACAAACGATACCACCATCAAGAACATCTTGACCCACGCAAGCATATTCTCGGGGATAGGCGGAGCGGAGCTTGCAGCCTCCTGGATGGGATGGAAAAATCTCTTCCATTGCGAGATACAGCAGTTTCCAAGGCAAGTTCTTGACTATTGGTTTCCAAATTCAGAAAGTTATGAAGACATCACCAAGACAACCTTCACAAAGTGGAAAGGAAAAGTCGATGTTCTCACAGGCGGATTTCCTGTCAGCCCTTCAGCTATGCAGGAAGCAGAAAAGGAGCGGAAGATGACCGCTACCTCTGGCCTGAAATGCTACGAGCGATTCGGGAGATACAGCCCACTTGGGTCGTTGCTGAAAACGTTGTTGGCATCACGACGATGGTACAACCCAGCAGTGTCACTGAAATGGGACGTTCAGACTTTCTCTTCGAAGAAAGTGTTGTATGTAGAGAAGAATACAGGTACATCCTCGATGCCATCTGTGAAGACATTGAGCGAGAAGGATATGAAGTCCAACCGCTTGTTATTCCAGCTTGTGCCACAGGAGCGCCCCATAGAAGAAACAGGATATGGATTGTTGCCCACCGTACAGACACAGGGCTTGAAACGTTGCAACAAGAAGGGCAAGACGGAGTTTCTGCCCCTGCACCTCCTCCCTACGCTTACAGCTGTGGAGGCGACCAAGTACACCACCAAGCTCAATTCCAAGAGCCAGATGGGAATGGGACTGACAGCCCTTGCCATGAACGGCAAGCTGCCATCACCGAAGAAAGTAGCAGAGGAAACCGGGGTTCACAGGGTTCCCGTCAGTTCAACCCACTATATGCAGAGGAGATGATGGGCTTCCCTTCGATGTGGACGACCTTGCCATTTCTGAAGGAAAATGGAGAAAGGAATCCATAAAGGCATACGGCAATGCCTGGGTTCCGCAAGTGGCTTTGGAGATATTCAAGGCCATAGAAGAGTATAATAACAATTAAAGAACAAGACAGATGAGAAAATTTTTCAAAGACAACATTTGGTTATTCGCCATTGTCGCCGCAATCTTGGTCATGCTAGGTATATTTGGCTATTACTCAGAGAAGCATGATTCCGAAATGAACAGACTTTCCGGCAAAGAGAAAGTAAAAGGCCGTGACATATCACGTACCATAGATGAGTTCAAGTATAAGGGAAAGACCTACACCTTTGTCATCTATGAGAGGTGTAAACATGGAAGTAAGAGAACTAAAATAAGTTGCACAATGGAAAAAGTTGACATATTTGACCAAGAAATTGGCAGGGCAGCCATAGAATGCAACGGCAACCTTGTAGTGGTTTTCAATGGCAAGAAAGCATTTTGGTTCAAGGAACAAATCGAGAGTTTTGTAAAAGAGCATCCCGAAGCTCCTCTTCCACTCTCTGTGTTTTGCGTGGCAGTCTCGAAAGTAGGCGAACCTTGCAAGTACAAGAGCACAGGCAATTCCTTCAGTTTCGTGGCTAGAAGCGTTTCCCGCAGTGAAGCATTGTCGGAATATTAAGCAATACCAGAAATCAAGATGAAAGTCATATTATTACCAAAATGTTTGGGGATGCACAGGAATAGATTGTTATAACAATATCCCAGGTGCTATCCCCACAGAGCATTCTTCATAGAATGCGAAATGTCCATAATTCCTCGAAAGGAGAATTCATCATGCTCTCCGACTACGAAGACATGATATTCAAGCAGCTTTACTGCCAACTATCCAATTCCGACAGTGACCTGCACTTACTATTGGAAGAGATTCGAAAAGAAGACAACAGGACACCATCCTACCTAAGGAACGTAAAGGAGCTAGAAGACAAGTCTCTCCTGCATATGGTGGTGTATGGCGACGAGCATGAAGAAATTTTCAACGAAGGATTGACGGATTATCGCTGGCTTGTGGAAGAAGTAACCTATAAGATAGGATATTCTGGTGAGACAGTGTTTGTTACCATATCGCTCTCCGACTACAAATTTCAGACATTCTTTTCCATTTACTTGTCTTCCAAAGATTTTATAAGACACATTTTCCAAGCCATCAACCATCTGCAAAGTCTTCCATACTGTTCCCTAACTTATCCAATTGCCGCAATCAGTCTTGAAGCACTTACTATTGGAAGAGACTGCACATAAAGAACAGCTCCTTCAGCAAGTGGTCACATCCAACATTGAAGACATATTCTGGACTCCAAAGCGAGTTCGTTCAGTTTCAGAATTTTCTGTTTAAAACTCTCATACTTTTCTTCCATATCATCAAATTTTAAAATTTATATTCCATTCTCAGAGCCTTGTCGAGATCACATGAGTTGACGAGTCTCACCATCCCCTTTTCTTGGCATAGCTATAGTTGCCAACAATTCCATGCTTGTTCAGTATCAATTCCATACCCGAACATCCTCGTTGTTAAGTTCATTGAGCAGACACCCCATCAGAACAAAGTTCCTAGCCTGTGCTTTAGTGATAGGAAAGACTTTACCCTGAAGCATGATAGGGCTTTCCATCAGGAACAACATTGGCACTATGGTTCATACAACCCATTGAAGGATTCATTCTCATACAAGAACAGTTGAAGTAACCATAAGGATATTCTATATTCTGTGTGAGATATCTCACACTCAAGTGTATCTCAGTTTATAGTAACTAGAGCAAATGAAGAAATTTTCGCGCCCCCATCTTTCCTCTGTTTTTAGTTTATTTCTCTGCCTCTTTCCTCATTTTTCTGGCAATCACCATTTCATTGTATTAAATATCATTCTTTTCCATTTACTTGTCTTCCAAAGATTTTAAATAAGACACATTTTCCAAGCCATCAACCATCTGCAAAGTCTTCCAAGCATTGCGGCGTTCCTCCGATGAAAGCTCTTTGTCTGTTCCGTCATCATTACCAACATAGATATTATGTTTCAACAAATATGCCAGAAGCAATCTTTTCCTTGTAGCTTTCAGTTCCTTCTTGAAGTTTTCCTTGTGAAAATCGAAGTAAGTAAACAACTCGGCATATTGTGAAGGAGTAAGTTCCAAGGATATATGGCTATTCTTCTCCTTATACAAAATCTCACCGTCGCCCAAGATTTTCTCACTGCACATAAAGAACAGCTCCTTCAGCAAGTGGTCACATCCAACATTGAAGACATATTCTTTCTTTTGTTCGCTCTCATTCAAGATGTCCTCCAAATTAACACCCAGTGTAGAGCAAAGCCTAACCATTGCCTTTCGAGCATTAATGGCTTCTCCCTCTTCCCCTCTCAAAGCGAGTTCGTTCAGTTTCAGAATTTTCTGTTTAAAACTCTCATACTTTTCTTCCATATCATCAAATTTTAAAATTTATATTCCATTCTCAGAGCCTTGTCGAGATCACATGAGTTGACGAGTCTCACCATCCCCTTTTCTTGGCATAGCTATAGTTGCCAACAATTCCATGCTTGTTCAGTATCAATTCCACTACCCGAACATCCTCGTTGTTAAGTTCATTGAGCAGACACCCCATCAGAACAAAGTTCCTAGCCTGTGCTTTAGTGATAGGAAAGACTTTACCCTGAAGCATTTGTTTCTTATAGGGCTTTCCATCAGGAACAACATTGGCACTATGGTTCATACAACCCATTCGTTGCCAAGAAATCTCATTCATTCTCATATCATCTATATTTTTGAAGTTACAAAGATAAGTGATGGAACTTAAAATGACTGCTATAAAATGATATATCTTTCATTTTTAACATATACCACCACCTTTGCCTAACATAAAAAGAAGCACAGGAGAGGTTATTCACCTCTCCCGAAAGAATCTATGAAGCCTCGTTGATGTCGTAGATGAAGAAGTCGTTCTTAGCGAAGACTCCAATCATTCCCACACCAGCTACCACTGCTCCAGCTATTATCAGCCAGATGGCCAATCCCTCATCAAGGAAGCGCATGTTACCACCCATGAAAGCAAAAGCCATCATTGCCACTCCAAACATTGAGAAGAAAAACAAAGCGTTTTCCACACTCATCTTCTTGAGAAACTTAATAATCTGTTTCATTGTCAATCTCATTTTAACGGTTCAACTTTAAAAATTATACTTTGGATTTCCGGAACCTTCTAGCCTTTTACAGTTATTTGTTTCGTTCGATCCGATATTTTTTTTATCATACCTCGGCGTGTCCTTCGCCTCCTGTAGCCTTTTTACGTGCAGAAAGGATGGCAGCCCAGAGGAGTCAGAACGCCAAGGAATTTGGTAGAAACTTTTCAGGAATACCCAAATATGCAATATTTGCGGAAGGCTTCCAGGAAAGTTTTAGCCAAATAAGGAGTCCTCTCCTGGTACTTGGCATCTGACAGGGCCGCCATAACTTTGCACAGGAAAAAGCAAGGGAGGCAGAGGTCACGCTACCGCTTCAATAAAAAAGTGAGGTCGAACAATAGAAACAAATATGAAAACATAGATATAAGAAAAGTAGAAAAGAAAAATATAGATATAGCACTGTAGTTTTATAGGTAGGAACAATTATATTCTTATAGGACTATATACTTATATAAATATATAAAGAAATAAGAAAATAAGGAAATATAGAAACAGAAAAATAAGATTCCGAAACTTCGGCTATAGATATAGGAGCGTAGAGGATGGCACACTTGTGAGGAGAATGGCATGTCCATGTGGCTTGGAGAGAGGGGTAGCCTGGCTTTCAAAATAGGTGGAGATGGGAAGGAAGTCCATCTTCGCCAAAAACGGAAGCAAGCCTACCCTGAAAGAAAAGTCCTCCTCGCATGTATGCCATCCGCCAAGGGGTGTGGTGGTCAAAGCTCCACATGAAGGTTCGACCTATCTCCCTTGCTGCTCTATGGCATCATAGTGCAGTTTCTCAGGCTTTCAGGAGAACTCAGTGAAGCCGAGGATGGATGAAAGCCAGGAGAAAGGGAATAAAGCGAAGCCATAGACATAAGAAAAGCGCAAATGTTCCAAACAGCTACTATTTGGAACATTTGCCAAGGCTCCCATCGGCGATACCGCTTTACAGGCGAAGCTGAACGGTTCGCCTGTTGGCTGCGAGAGGGAGCAGCCGAAAAATTAAGAGGCAGCAATGCAACTTGCGGGGGTGTAATTTAAACTGTGTCAAGGCTTGTTCTTAACTTTCATTCCCACTCCCTGCTGGGGGCATGCCCCCAGCAGGGAAGCCTTTTCGGCTGCAAAGTTACATAATTTTAAATCTATCTCCAAATTTTATTGCCAATTGTTGAGAAATTTGTCCCCAATTTGCCAGTGGCATAGTCCATTTCTTACGGATGTTGCGGTAAGCTAAGTAGACAAGCTTCTCCAAAGAATTATCCGTAGGAAAGACCCCTTTAGTCTTTGTGACCTTTCTTACCTGTCTGTGATACCCCTCAACCGTATTGGTCGTATAAATGAGTTTACGGATGACTGGAGTATATTGGAAATACTCTGTCAGACGTTCCCAATTGTCACGCCATGACTTGATGACAATTGGGTACATCTCTCCCCACTTAGACTCTAACAGGTCTAAATTAGCAGCAGCGGAGTCTTTGTTTACTGCACCATATACTGTTCTTAAATCCTTGATAAACTCCTTTTGATGCTTACTGCCAACATACTTGATAGAATTGCGTATCTGATGGACAATACAGAGCTGCACAGAACTCTCAGGAAATACGCTTTGGATGGCATCTGGGAAGCCTTTGAGACCATCAATACAACAAATCAAGATGTCTCGAACACCACGGTTCTGAAGATCCGTAAGAACTTCTAGCCAGAAGTTAGCTCCTTCACTCTTAGACACATACATACCTAACAGTTCTTTTTGGCCTTCCTTGTTGATACCAAGAATGTTGTAAATGGCTCGTGTGACGGCTCTGCCATTCTCATCCTTTACCTTATAATGGATAGCATCAAGCCAGCAAATGGCATATACAGGATCGAGCATGCGAGACTTCCAGGCGGTGATTTCGGGTAATACACGGTCTGTTATAGAGCTGATAGTATCGGCTGATAGAGTTGTGTTGAACTCACGCTCAAAGTAGCTGCTGATGTCACGTGTGCTGGTGCCCATGGCGTACATCTCAATAATCTGGTCAGCCATACCATTGGCAAGAATAGTCTCACGCTTCTTTACGGTCTCAGGTTGGAAAGTTCCGTCTCGGTCACGAGGAGTCTCTATAGTGACCTCACCATATTTTGTTTGAACCTTCTTACTCATCTTACCATTACGACGGTTGCCGGAAGAGCGTTCCTCTTCACTTAAATGAGCGTCAATCTCACCTTCGAGAGCTGAGTTGAGAATACGCTCTAACAATGGAGCTAATGCTCCGTCCTTGCCAAATAAGGCTTCACCACTACGCAACTGCTGAGCTGCTTTCTTGTAATCAATTTCTAAGTTGTCCATAATATAAAAACTGTGTTAAACTACTTTTATTGTAGCTTGACACAGTTTAGTTTACACTCTCCAACTTGCCACCTCTATAAACACTTAAAGTTCTTTCAACCATTTCTTACCAGCTCTTGTATTGCTCCACAGCAATATGCCAACAGCAATAATAGCCAATTCTGTCATTGTAAACGCTAATGATTTCTGGATTTACCTTACAAACTATCAATCCATTTTTTCCCCATTTTGGTGTTTACCCAAAAAGCAAGCCCTGCTGCTATTATTGCAACGCCTGTCATAAAAATCAACAATGAATCCATACTTTATCTTTTTAAAATTTTATTACCAACATATGCAAAACCAACTGTTGCTATAAGACACCCTGCAAATAACCATATTGTTTTTTCTGTCATTGCAGCTTCTTTTATTCAGTTACATGCCAGTTACATGCGCCAAGCACTGTTTTAAAGGGGTTTTGCTCTGTTTTAGGGCTGTTTCGAGTCGCCCAGTTACATGCCAGTTACATGAGCTATGCCCAAGTGACGACCTCAAATAGCCGAGAATGACCTCAAATAGCCAAATAACGACTTAAAACGACTTAAAACGACTTAAAACGACTTAAAACGACCGAATATGCCCATATTATGACTTGACAATCGCAATTATGTAACAAATTAATAATTCAATTCTTGTTCACCTTTTTCTGTAATAATCCATTGTTTTCCACTAATAGTTTTTGTAATAAATCCTTCTTTCGCTATTTTTCGAAGAAGATTTCCTATTTTTCTCAGTTTCTCGTCCTGAGTTAAACTTGATGGAAAAACATGTTGTAGTCCCTCATAAACGTCTTGACGTTTGAATCCCATACTTCCTGCATTATGAGCCAATTGCAACAATAACTTTTGGATACTATTTTCTGCAAGACCATTTTCTTTTGTATAGTGTCCTATCTGCTTAGTCATTTTGGCAACTTTTAGCGATATAGTATAGTGTGGTGCACGACCTTCTATCAAACCCTTTTCATGAAGATGTTTAGCAGCTTCCTTGGTGATAGGATGATGCTTCTGTACTGCGTCTAACCAAAGGCACTCTTTCAGTGACAAAGAGTTATTTGCTTTTAAGAGATTGGTATATTTCTCATCGATCATTTTGCCATAGATGGTTACCCCAACAGTACGATGCTCATTGTCTATTTCATAATCTGGCATAGGGAAGAAACGATTACGTTGTTCTGTATAAATCTTCTTGATACCACGTCCCACTGTATCAATCATGTTAAAGTTAACCATGCCACGACATAAACAATCGTTACGATAATGAAATTGAGGTCCTTTATGCTCCAGGGCATTTTCTATTGTTCCTGGAATGAAACTGCCACCATTGCCATAATATAAGGTACTAGGACCTTCTACAAAAACAATTCGCTGCTGTAAGGTGTAATCCTGATGTGCGATGGCGTTATGTAATGCCTCTCGTATGGTGTATTCATCATACTGTTTCATGGTGTCTGGGAACAGGGTTCCACCTGGCAACTCACGCATAGTCTTGTTACGTATTTTGCTCAACACCTTATCTACGGTCAAGATGAAAGGTATTGTAAAATGCTCATAATCTTGTACGATGCCTTCTTCATCTTCCCATGTCCAAGTGATTTGTGCTACGGCAGGATGAATCTTTTGAATAGAAAGGGGTTTGCCCAATAGTAGAATGGCTGCACGAGTGATCTTCCCTTCTCGCATCATCATACTATTAGCCAAGAACTCTTCTGTACTCCACGCATTTATTTCTTCGGCAGGAATACTTGACGAACGAACTTTTTTGAACATGACTTTAGCTGTAGCTACGGCTAATTCATCCAAGTCATTGATCGTGGCATTTGGTACGAGCTGAGCAGTCCAATCGGGTATTGGTGGCTGTTGGCGGATAGTATCTTGTTTTGCCTGGTTCAGTGGTTTCAGACTTTCGCCATCACGACCATAAGCCACACCTTTCCAGTGCATTACTATATTGCGTGGTGATGCTGGTATCTGGAATAATAAAACTCGTTTGCCTTCGATATCTAAAGGTACAATATCTCTAAAGATAAGGTTGTCGGTGGTATGTTGAGACATATCTTGCTTCAAACGGTTGAGTGCAACTTCACCATCCTTGAATGTTGTACCGATAATCTGATGTTTTGTCCCAAACGCCAAATACAATCCAAGCAAACTCATGGTCACGTAAGTTTGCTTCATTGCTAAGAGCGGAGAAGTATTTGCCCAACTCATCGATATCAAAGTTGGTCTCTGCTTTCTTAAACTCGACAACCTCATTCTCTGAGTGTTCCCAAAGCTTGTTGAATATCTCTATATATTTTTCCATTGTTTCCTTCTTTATTGTTCCTAAATGAGCCTACTTAAAAAGTAAGGCATTGTCTTAGGACACATTTATATTAAACAGCTACAAAGATAGCATTTTTCTTTGGAAATAGGGTATATATTCAGGAGGAAAATGTATTTTCTTTGTGATTTTTTCAGTTTTGGGCGAAAAACTCTATGTATGGGGATAAACTAAAGTGGTGTGTGTAATCGCAAGAAATAGTGTGAAAGTATGTGAAATGATACCTTGCTTTTGGCTGTTACTATAGATTAGCATTGAAATATGTTACCAAAATGTTGCCAAAAATAGAAAAGAAAAAATCCTAACTGCTCATATTCAAGCAGTTAGGATTCTGTGTGGTGCGCCTGACAGGGCCCCATAACTTTGCACAGGAAAAAGCAAGGGAGGAAGATGGCACGCTACCGCTTCAATAAAAAAGTGAGGTCGAACAAAAGGGACGAAAATAAAAAATTAGATACAAGAAAATACAAGCTAGCTATAACTTATTGATTATCAGCAAAGAGAAAGAGAGTTATTAGAAAAAAATATGTTAAATAAAAAGGTATATCGTGATTTTCGCGCCTATATTGCAAAAAAGCAGTTCCTTTGTACCCGAATTTTGAAATCATAGGTAGAATCCCATTAAAGAAGGAGTCTCCTTAAAATAAAGAAACGTAAAATGAGAAAAATACTATTCCTCCTCTTGTTGGCATTTCCATGCACAAGCAGGATTGCGGCGCAAGACATCCATTTCATAGGAAAGCGAAGTGTGGACACATGCCATGCAAAAGCAAATTGTAAGAATCCCATCCTTTGGAAATTGAAGACCAATCTATTGTATGACGCATTTGTGGTTCCCAATATTTCAGCAGAAATGCACTTGGGAAGGAACTGGTCGGCAGGGCTAGGCTATTGGTACACCTGGTGGAAGACCAATCCATGCCATAGATACTGGCGCAGTTATGGAGGAGAAATAGATATAAGAAAGTATTTTGGAAGCCAAGCATTAAAAAGCCATCTCACAGGCCATCATCTTGGAGCTGTGAGTCAGATGGGAATGTATGATGTGGAGTTCGGAAAACGAGGCAACATGTCAGATTTCTCCTATACGATAGGAGCTGAATACGGCTACACATTTCCCATCAGTCCAAGGGTTAGCTTGGACTTGGGCATGGCCTTAGGTTATTTTGGAGGAACATACAAGGTGTATGACCCGATAGATACCCACTATGTATGGCAAGAGACCAGGAACAGGAGATATTTCGGTCCTGTGAAAGCAGACATCACCCTAGCATTCCAGATAGGCAAGAACTATAGAACGGAGAAAGGAGGCATGAAATGACGAATATCAATCCTTTCAAAATCATCATGAAAGTAAGGACGGCGATGTGGTACCTCTTCTTCCAGGCCATAGGAATCTGGCTACTCAGCAGTTGCGAGCAGAAAGATCTATGCTATGACCACAACCATGCCTCCAACGTAAAAGTCACTTTCGATTGGGAGCAATACCCAAATGCCAACCCAGCATCCATGTGCTTTTACCTTTTCCCAAGGGAAGAAGGCGAAAGGACTCTCAAAAGGGAATTCATCGGAAAAAACGGCGGCATAGCCCAAGCCCTAGTTGGCGTAAGTTACACGGCATTGGGATTCAATTCCGATGCTAGAAACACAAGTTTTCGCTATAATATCAGCACAAACAGCATTGAGGCAAGCTCCAAGGATGCCGGGACTATAGATAGAATCGGAATATCAGCCAGTCTTTTGCCAAGAGCAAAGGGAACCGAGGGAGAAAGAATGTCGATGGAAGCCGACAGCATCTATTCCAGTGCTTCTGAGAAAGACATTCTAATATCACTGGAAGAGAACGACAGAGGTGACACATGTAAGATAACGCTTAGTCCAAAGCGAAGATTTTGCACCTATAGGTTGAAGATAATGAACATCGATAACCAGCAAAACCTCTCATCCTCCATTTTTCCATCTCAGACCTTGCTGGAGGCATCAACCTTTCCACTGGAGAAAAGACAGCGGCAAAGGTCACCATTCCATTTGCGGTTGGCACAACAAACGAAAGCACTTTGGAAGGACAGCTTCGATGCTATGGGAACAGCCCATCAGAGGATGCCGCCAACTATTTGGTTATATATACCATGTTAAAGGATGGCACAAAGTGGTGCTACATCTATGATGTTACCAAGCAAATCAAGGAAGCCCCCAACCCTTATGAGGTAGAAATCGTTCTGGACAAACTCCCTGTGCCAACCAATATAGGCGGCAATAGCGGTTTTACCCCAGGCGTTAGCGACTGGAACATCATAGAGATACCAATCGTTATGTAATATTCATAAACAAGATATAAGTATTATTCAATAGTTCGTTAATAATTCAATAATGTGCTAAGCAGCTATACGCTGTAAGCACGAGAGATCTTTGAAAATCTTGCTAATTAAAGTTCGGTTCGGGGTGTACCCGCTTGCTTTAAAAATTCGTTTCACCAGATAAATATTGGTCATCAGTGACTTGAATGAAGACATAGAATATTCCATTCCCATCTCCTTCATAGTTACCTTGGCAACATTTAGTGATGTGAACGAAGCATTGAAAGCAAAATCGAGTTTCCACTTATCGCGAGCCTGGCAGTCCATAAGACCAGTATAGCCTTTGGCGTCACGAAAGCAAAATTCAATCTGGAACCTGGTTCTATAATAAAGAAGTACCTCTTCACCCGAAAGTGAGGTGTCTGTAGAGAAGAATAGTTTCTTCTTGCCATTCGGCATCTGCCAGATGACAAGTCTAACTTTACACCTGAGTGCCTTGGAATAGGCTATCAAAGTATAAGCTGTTCCTTCTATATCTTTCATCTCCATCTTCTCCATTCGAGTGAGGTCAAGATTCTTCATATCAATCTTGCCATCCTTGGTCTTTGGGCGACCACGTTTTCCAGTACGTGGACCAGCATAGACATAAAAGAGACAAGCATTGTCACGAAAGCGGCTTATCAAAGAGAACCCTTCTTTTTTTATCCCATTAACAAATGTACTTGTAGAGAAGTAAGCATCTGCAACTATGAGGGTTGAGAGTTTGAGAAGTTCCTTGCGATAACGCTTAATGACGCTGATATAGAAATCTACCATAGTCTTGTTTCTAAGACTCAGTTCTTTATTACTTAGCGACTGGTGTGCTTTTAACATCATGCAGTCTTTGGCATCAATATCAATGAGGCCAATACCCATGATTTCGAGACCATGTTTAACAGACTGTGCACATCCCGACCAAAAACGACCGATATGTGGAGTCTTCTTGCCAGCTTTGCTGATATAGCTGGGATCAATGGCAATAGCCCATCTTCCCTGTTTACCAAAGAAGCGCTTGGCAAGTGAGACATTAAGTTTGAGCCAGTCAATGCTTTTCGACTTTTTTAAGCCGAATGCGTTGCGATAGGTTTGCTCAACATGCGAGCCATACCTCCCCATTTGGGTGAAATTTATCTTTCTTGGTATTACCATGAACAAAATTATCACCTCGATGAGTATTTTCTCGAAACTTTTTGTTAACTTTGCAGCCGAATCTTCAACTGCATCTTTAAAGATATCCATATATTGGTCAAGTCCTGTATTCATATAATTTTGCGTTTGTCGTGATTTGCAAAGTTACTGAAAATCAGTGACTTGACCAACTTTTTATAGTTAAGTTTTCATAAGCATTTCTTAATATAAGTTATTGATTTACAGACGATTAAATGTTAATTTAACGCAGTATTGATTATTCATTCAAAAATTTAAATTTATGTTCAAAAAAAGTATGTTTTGCGTAGCCTTAGCCTCTTTGGTATTGGCTACATCGTGCTCACAGGATGACTTGCAGACAGCCAAGTTCTCCCAAAACCCGATTAAATCTAACGTTGGATTAGGCGGTCAGCCTATTTCTACTTTTGCGGCAGCAAAAGGTAAAGCAGTAAAATCTCGTGCAGTAGAGACCACCATCACCAACCTCGGTTCGTTCACCATGAACGCATTCCAAGATGGTGAGACCAACTACATGAAAGATGTGAAATACACCTCTACCGATGGTAGCGTATGGAACACCGACGCTGGTACATTCTACTGGCCAGTGGAGGGCAACTTACACTTCTATGCGTATGCACCAGAGCAGCCAGGACAGGCAGGAACATTCAAGTTGGACAAAGATGCCCAGACACTCACCGACTTCGTTCCAAACACAGCCGCTGCCGACCAGAAGGATTTCGTGTATGCAAAATCAACAGGCAACAACAAAGCCAATGGAACGACAGGTATAGATATTGATTTCCAGCACGCATTATCCGAGGTGACCATTGCAGCAAAGAACGAGAACACTGCCTACACCGTAGATGTAACAGGTGTGAAGATTGGCAATGTCATCAAGAAGGGTACTTTCACATTCCCTTCCACCTCAGACGCAGCAGCCTCTTGGACACTTTCGAGTGATGTTTCCGACGTCACAGACTACACAACAACTTGGACAACCCCGGTGACACTTGGAAGCGATGTCTCAACATTGGATGCGACCAATGTACCATTTATGATTCTTCCACAGCAGTTGTCAAAGGCGGCAAAGGCCTCCGATAAGGCATATATCGCCGTAAAGGTAAAGATTACCTTGCAGGGCGGTTATATTCAGAAGGATGACTGGGTGTATGTAGGTATTGATACCAACTGGGAGATGGGCAAGCGTTACGCCTACACCCTCGACTTCACTTCTGGTGCAGGTCAGGACGAGGACGGAAAACAAGTAATTTCCGGAACAGCCATCAACCTCAATGTCGATGTCACCCCATGGGTTGAGGTTGCAGAAGACCTCGATCCTTCAGGTGTTGTCCCTACTCGTCCCAGTGTAGCCAACTCACTAATTATCGACCCAACGTCAACAAAGGCCTATGGCATTAACATTGCCGACAAGATTAATGCTTTCTGGTCTTCAGCAGTAGGTGACCAGACTACCCCTATCGTGGCAGGAACAAAATGGACTGCCGAGGTTATCTGGCAGGACATCCCTTCACGTGCCATCAACTTTTGTAGCAAATCAGGTGTTGTTAAGAGTGGTGACACTTTCGAAGGAAAAGGAACTTCTCCACTTTACGTAAAGGCTGCTGCCAACGTAAAAGGCAACGTTGTTGTAGGTATCAAGAAGAAGGGCGAGAGCGATTACCTCTGGAGTTGGCACTTGTGGCTTACCGACGAGCCACAGCTTGTAGCAGGTTTCATGGACAGAAACCTTGGTGCAGAGTCTGCGACTGCAACCGATGGTGCGAAAACACGTGGTTTGTACTATCAGTTCGGAAGAAAAGACCCATTCGTTGGCTCAACAGAGATTTATGACATTAATGGTACATCAAAAAGTACTGGTGCTACCATTGCTACAGGTAAGGTGACATTTGCCAAAGCTGTACAAACTCCTGCAACATTCTATACCTATGGTAGTAGTAACAACGATTGGGCTTCGCCTAACAACTACACATCAAAGAACTGGAACGACATTTCAGAGAGTGACGGCAAGACTTTCTTTGACCCATGCCCAGAGGGATGGAGATTGCCAACCAAGGCTGAATATAGCAACTTCTCAACCACGACATTCACTTGGGATGCAACAAATTCTGGTCGTACCTATAACGGCAATTGGTTCCCTGCTGCTGGTTATCGCAACAGCGACGACGGTAGCATGAGCAGCGTGGGCAGCCTCGGCTACTGTTGGAGTGCATCGCCGAACAGCGAGTATGACGGTTACCTCTTGAGCTTCGACAGTGGCTACGTGAATCCTGCGAGCAGCGGCTATCGAGCATACGGTTTCTCCGTGCGCTGTGTCCAAGAATAAGGAGGAACTTGTTTCCGACCTTTGATTCATTTGATTTATTTGATAGGGTGTCCAGTTCTATGTTCCAATATTAACTCACTTGTTTGAGAGTTTTAGTTCGTTCTGTCACCCAGTTTTTGGACAAGTGCTCGGTAGTCCAAGCATCAATGTCCTTAAGTTTAACATTCACTAAGCGCTCTTTGAAATTAAATGTTTTAGTAACGGATTCGTTCACGACTTTTGGATATAATGGTATCATTAGAGCAAAAGGAGTTATGCCATACAGCTTGTTCGGTGACTTCTTGCTTTTGTATATACCAAAAGTAGATTCAATGATGTCTGAAGAGATGCAGATATTCATATCCTCAGTAAGTTGCGCTTCTTCCTTTCGGAAGTACTCCAGCATCTTCAAGCCAAGGTGAGCTTGACGAGGATAAGCATTTCCTATAACATGAGCAACTATGTATGACTGGCACTCCTTACTCGTCTTGCAGGAAAAGCCTTTGTTTTTACAGATATGCTCTATATGCCTGATGGCATCCAACGCATCCATGAGTTCTTGCAACAAAGATTCATAGTCGTTGATGAAAGCATACGCTTCCTGCATTTCTTTTGGGAGTTTGTTGTAACAAGCAAGCATAGAGTTGCCCCAGATTACCCATTCAGACATATTCATGAATCTAGCAATAGTCCTCATGTTCGGTGGTAGCAAATATGCTTTATTTGTCAGATGGTATTGCAGTCTTTTCTTTCCTAAAAGTGTTGTAAGTTCAACAAAATCAGGCTGTTTTTCATACACCTTTTTGAGAATCACACTCATAGAATGACTGATGTCCGCATAATGCACATATCCAGAGTCCAAGATACCCCTTACAAGGTTATGGGCATTGTCACTAATCACATATTGAGGTTCTGAACCTGCAGATATAGTGACTTCGCTTATCTTGTTTTCGATATCTTCACCCTTGAAGTTTGCTCCTACCGTCATGTTTAAAACTGTCACATCTTCATGTTTGACAGGTCGATCTTGATGCTCTGATGGAATGGCTAGAGCCAAAAGTAGTTTCTGACCGTTTATAGCGATGCTCTCATCCATAACCATGGCAAACTTTTTGCCTTTGCATGGCTGGTCATCTTGATAAACAGACAGTCCCAACTTCTTTATCCAGTTTTCCACCGTATTGTAGCATGGACTTTTTCCGAAGTTCTTACCAAGTACTTCAGAGAATACCTCCAAGATCTTCACTACAGTTCGAAGGCCACAGCCAGTACGCATATAGATAAGAACACAAAGTTGAATTACTACAAGAGGGAATCTATGTCCGGGAACAGGTGCGAGAGTAATGCTCTTTGTTCGTTGGTCATAGTTATTTTCTGAACGTCTTTTTTTTTGAGTTCTTTCCGAAGACCTTTGATAGTGTTTGTATTCTTCACTTCTTTGCCTTCAAGTTGCTTAACTCTTTTACGAAGACGCTTTAACTCTTCCTCAGGGGTCTCTTTATGCTGTTTTGAATCTAACTTTTTCATTGATTATAAGTATTTGTAATGATGTACAAAGATACTAAAAATCAACGATATACACAAAATTTCAAAGAACTATTTCGTTACATGAAACGTTAAATATCAGAGCGTAATATTAACAATTAACAGGGATGTTTCCAGCTTGTTTTTAAGAACAGAGAACTGGACACCCTATTTATTTGATTCATTTAGGATGTGCATAAAAAGCCCATCCTTTCAATGCCGCCTGTGGCGGCCGATTTCAAAAATACAAAATTACAGTTCAAATTATGACAAAACAGGAAATATTAGAACGTGAGGATGCGCAATCCACTACCATCCATCTATACAAGGAAGGCATCTTCTGGAAGGCGTATGAATATTCCGCCTATAGGTTCGTCTTCGGCATCCTGAAATGCAAGCCCAAGAAACAGCGTTTCAAGGAAACATCTACCGAGATGATACATATAGGATTCCCTTTGACTTCTCTCGACACACATCAAGATTCGTTCCGTCTCATCTCAAAGGACGAGAACACTTGCACCATTGAGCCAGTGGACTTTCTGCCTCAAATGACTTTTGAGGAGTGGAAAAATTCCATCGAGACAACTGTTAGCAACAACAAAGGTGCAAACCTGATGCTACCCAAGGGAACAAGTCCAACTGATGAGTATATCATCAACAAAGTTCGCAGCTTCAATATTGAGAGCAAGACACCCATGGACTGCATGATGTTCCTGGTTGACTTAAAGAAGAAAATCAATGGCGAAGTATGACGAGCTTCCTGTGTTCAAGGCCACTTACGACCTTCTCTTGCGTATCTACATGGTCAGCCAACACTGGAGCAGAGACATTAGATATACTCTAGGCGAGGAATTGAAGAAAGAAGTGATAGAAATCCTTCAGCTTATCTATCAAGCCAATGCCTCGAAGAAGAAAGTAGCCTTTCTCTCCTCCTGTAGAGTAAAGCTGATAAAAGTAAGACTGCAGATTCGAGTCGCCAAAGACTTGACAATCCGAGCCTCACTCAACTCTTATCTCGGCTATCTTGGACATTACAAGAGCTATAAGATAATACACAAGAGCCTCACAGGTTCCGCAGTATTCAAGCACCTCTATTTCGCAAGTGGTTACAAAAAGTCCATCCCATATAAGCGATACACCAACAAGAGAAGAGAAAGGTGCGAGATAGCCCATGACTTGAATAGAATATTAACAGCATAAATATAAAGACATATATGAAACAAATAGCATTTCTCATCATCAGCATTTTGATGCTTGGATGCAGCTCGAAACCTGTCACCAAGCCAAATCCTGCGGCAAGTTTCGTTTCCTTTTGGGAGGGCTTCGACTTTTCCAACAAGGCAATGACAAACAATCCTGGAGTAACAGAAGCCAAGTTCAAGGATTTCTGTGGCGACCTCATATTTTCCAGCAAGACAGAGAGAAAACAGCAGATAGACACATTGCTGTCACGTTCCAAGCAAGGGAGCAAGGAAATGTTTCTCGGTTTCATGGAATTGGCAGAGAAACATCTTGCCGACCCAAATTCACCGCTGAGGAACGAAGAATGTTACATTCCCTTCTTGGAGTATGCGATAAAAGAAGGGAAAATTGACGAAGCCTACAAGGAACGTTACAGTTTCCAACTACGTAACGCCCTGAAGAACAGAGTTGGCACAATAGCCAACGATTTCACATATATAACAAGAGAAGGAACAACAGGCACATTAAAGAGCATAAAAGCCAACTACACGCTCATTTATTTCAACAATCCCGATTGTCACGATTGTAAACGAGTGTATAACATCCTAGCAGGAGATAGCCCCACCCTCGCCCACCTGGTGGCTAGAGGAGAACTAACAATCCTTGCCCTTTATCCAGATGAGTCTCTAACCTCTTGGAACAAGAACAAGGGAATATACCCTTATAACTGGATAGTGGCAAGATATGCAAGGGACATCGACCGAGAAAGGTATAACATTCCAGCCATTCCTAGTACCTATCTCTTGGACAAAAACAAGAAAGTTATATATAAGGATGCCATTATCGAGGCTGTAGAGAGCTATCTAAGACATAAATACAAGCTATAAGAAATTACATTCATATCAAGAAAAGAACAAAACAATAGTAAAAATTTAAACTTGAATTGGCTCATTCTTCTCTGTGAAGAGCGGAATGAGTCTTTAATTATACGATAAGCGAATTATCAGAAACCTACCATATAACAGGCATATGGAACATTAAAAATTAAATGACATGAATAAAAAGAAAACAAAAATAATCCATGTCCACTTCTTCAGTGGACACAAGAACTACTATTTTGGGAGTGTGACCGCCATCTTCAAGATGTTCACATCCAAGGAAATAGGCTGCACGGAAGCCTATCTTCGTCATCAGCTCACGGAGGAAGGCAATCATTACATCAACGCCCAGGTCTTGATAATAAGGTCTGTGCTACATAGATAAAACGGATGGCTTCCACACACAAAGGTAGAAGCCATCCGTTTTTACCTTACCACAAGGCAACCTTTCCAATACCAGGCATACTAAAATACGCAGAAATATTCATTGCCTTAAAAACTCTAGCCATTGTAGAGAATGAAAGATTTGCCCCCCTTTCCATCCGTGAGACTTGAGATTTTTTCACTCCAATCAAATTACCAAGTTGTTCTTGGGTCAAGTGTCTCTCTTCCCTTGCTTTCTTGATAGCTTCCCCCATCAAGAATGTTTTCAAATCAGCATCCAATTTGTCTCTTCTTGGTGTACCTTTCTTACCAATGACGCTATCCATCATTTCATCATGAGTATAAAGTTTCATCTGTTCCATACTTATTTATTATTAAAATATTCCTTTCTAATTTCTTCTGCCTTTAATATCTCTTTGAGAGGAGTTTTCTGTGTCTTTTTAACAATGCCGTGAGTGGCTACCACGAACGCCTCTTTATCCTTATCCCAAAATGCAAAAAGACGATATGCCTTCTTATTATACAGAGTTCGAAACTCCCAGATTTCTGAATTTTCAAGTTTCTTGAATAGCTCTTTATCTGTATAAAACCTACATTTATTGATATTAAAAGCTATTTTATCCTAATTTCCGCAACACTATAATTTAATATTTTTTATAAGCACCTGAGCAACAAAAAGTTGCTCAGGATTTTGCCATGTCAGAAATTTCACTTATCTTAGTGTTGTAAAATAAAAACAAACAAAATTCTGAATGACATGGCAAAAGTACAAATAAAATCTGAGAAACTCACTCCTTTTGGGGGAATTTTTTCGATTATGGAGCAATTTGATGCTCTTTTAGCTCAAACCATAGATTCCACCTTGGGATTGAGATGCACTATGTTTGGTTATCAATATAGCGAGATTCTACGCTCTCTGATGTGCGTATATCTTTGTGGTGGCTCATGTATTGAGGATGTTACAACTCACCTGATGAAACATTTGTCTCTTCATCCAACTCTTCGCACTTGCAGCGCAGACACCATATTACGTGCTATCGAAGAACTGACTTTTAAGAGCATCACCTATAAGTCTGCTTCTGGCAAATCCTATGATTTCAATACTGCAGACAAGATGAACTGCTTACTGGTCAATGCCCTGCTTGCTACTGGTCAATTGAAATCCGGTCAAGAGTATGATTTTGACTTTGACCATCAGTTCATTGAAACAGAGAAGTATGATGCAAAACCAACCTACAAGAAGTTCTTGGGCTATAGTCCAGGTGTAGCTGTCATTAACGACATGATTGTTGGTATTGAAAATAGAGACGGCAACACAAACGTGCGCTTCAAAAAAAAGAAACTTTGGAAAGAATCTTCAAGCGATTGAGGCTTAGGAAATATATATTTCTCGTGCCCGCATGGATTGCGGCTCATGTTCGGAGGAAATCGTAGATATGGTAGAGGCTCATTGCAGGCATTTTATATTCGTGCCAACAGATGCTCTTCTTTCTACGATTCCATGTTTGCCTTAACTGGATGGAAAACTGTTGAAATCAACGGTATTGAGTTTGAGTTGAATTCTATCCTTGTTGAGAAATGGAAAGGAAAACCGTATCGTCTTGTCATACAGAGACAAAGGCGAATAGAGGGAGACCTTGACATTTGGGAAGGCGAATATACCTACAGATGTATACTGACTAACGATTACAAGTCGAGTGCAAGAGACATCGTGGAATTCTACAATCTTCGTGGTGGCAAGGAACGCATCTTCGATGACATGAACAATGGCTTTGGCTGGAATCGATTGCCAAAATCGTTCATGGCACAGAATACTGTATTCCTGCTTATGACAGCTCTCATCAGAAACTTCTACAAAGCTATTATGCAGAGATTGAAAACCCATGAATTTGGATTGTGTGCCACCAGCAGAATCAAGACCTTTGTTTTCAAGTTCATATCTGTTCCTGCGAAATGGATTAAGACATCACGTAGGCATGTATTGAACATTTACTCAGACAACAATGCTTATGCCAACCTGTTCAAGACAGACTTTGGTTAAAGACCATGCTTTTCTGGTTAAACCAGCGTATTACCTCAAGTCGCTTTATGGGGTAAGGGGATTTTGTGTCTGCGACATTTCTGTTGTGCAAGAAATATGTACAATAAAATGAATTTCGTCGTTTTGCAAGCAAAATCCCACTAAACCCTATAGGTTGCGGATTTGAGGTTTATCTTGAACCTTAGAATCAAGAGATTGCAAAAAGCTCATAGCTTCCTCTGTATAGAGAATTGTAAATTTTGGCTTTTCTTTCATGTGACATTATTTTTTTTGCAAAGTTAGGAAAAAGTTCTAATATCTGTAAACTTTTTCCTAACTTTCTTGTTATATACACGAAAATTTAACACTTAGTAACAGTAAAAATAGCTCTTCTCAAATTTTAGGTTACTTTTTCAATCTCAGCCAAACAGCCTCATAGACAGAATCAATAGTGGCAGAAATCACGTTATCGGAGATTTCGAGTTTTTGCCACTCGTCATCCGTTTCTCCTTCGGTGTTTCTCCCTTTGTAAAGAAGAGCCTCCCCATCGAGTTTTATCTTGGTGACCTGAACCTCTTCCATCGTAGTGTCACCATAGAAATATCTTATGAGCCAAGCCGCTCCAAAGACATTTTCCTTGTGAAGGAGGTCTATTTCCTCCACCTCCGCCTCTTTCATCAAATCAACGATAGCCCTTTTGCAGTTATTATGCAAATGAAGTCTCTGTGCAGTAAAATCTATGTATTCCATATTTTGTTACGTTATGGAGAGGTGGTTAGCCTCTCCGTTACCTTAATTATTATGCCACAAGCTCATATTCGTGGAAGTAGATGTAATCATCCCCCTCGTAGTGGTCATCGTTCCACTTGTCTATTTCCTCCAAAGTGACGGTTTCCACCCCCATTCTTCGGGCTACATAGGAAAGTGCTTGTTCCTTCGTGTCGAAGTATTCCCACTCGTCAGCCCCATCCACGCAAGAGTCAACCAAGAAACGATAGTCGAAGAATCGTCCTTCCTTGTCGTTGGTGGCATAAACCTCCCCACCTTCCTCTTCCACGATGAAGTAAACCTTCATTCCCTCAAAATGTTTTTCAAGGATGTGTCGGAAGTCTGTAGCACCCCAAGCCTCCTCAGCCTCGATGCTTAGGACATCATCCTCCAGTTCACAAGTCTGGATGAATCCACGGAGATAATACCCTTTGGTGTTCTCTCCCAGTTCCAGGGCAACATTACCCTCCCAATCCTTGGAAGCGTTGTCTTCCATTACAGGACGCTTGCCGTCCATAAACTCGTTAATCAACTCATTCAGAGTTTTCAAGTCCTCTTGCTTACCCTCAATTCGGTAGCTTGTACTAGCCCAATTTGTCATAATCATTCTATTTTATTGGTTCAACATAAATGAATTTATACTTCGGATTTCTGGAATCCTCTAGCCTTTACAGCTTTTCGTTCCGTTCGATCCGATATTTTTTTTATCATACCCCGGCGTGTCCGTCGTCCCCTGTAGCCTTTTTACGTGCAGAAAGGATGGCAGCCCAGCGAAGTCAGAACGCCAAGGAATTTGGTAGAAACTTTTCTGGAATACCCAAATATGCAATATTTGCGGAAGGCTTCCAGAAAAGTTTTAGCCAAATAAGGAGTCCTCTCCTGGTACTTGACATCTGACAGGGCTGCCATAACTTTGCACAGGAAAAAGCAAGGGGGACATCGAGCAACGCCGCTACTTGCAAATAAAAGATGAGGTCGAACAAAAGGGACGAAAATGAAAAATTAGATACAAGAAAAATACAAGCTAGCTATAACTTATTGATTATCAGCAAAGAGAAAGAGAGTTATTAGAAAAAAAATATGTTAAATAAAAAGGTATATCGTGATTTTCGCCCCTATATTGCAAAAAAGTAGTTCCTTTGCACCCGAATTTTAACAAAACAAAATCAAGACAATGGGAGCATTTTGGATATTCGCAGCAATATTGACATTTGTCTATATCGTCTATTATGCCGTTATAATGGCCATGGACACTGTAGGCGACAAAGGTAAGAAAAAGAAAGACGTAGAGGTGTTTGCCGTTGGCAATTCCTCACAAGAAGCGTTTGTCGAGGAACCAACCTTCATCAAGGAAAAGGAAGCCTTGCCAGACACCTCTTCGGCGAAACAAGAAACCACCCCATCGGAAGCCACCGTCCAAGAGTCTTCCATCTCGCCAGAGGAAAGCGGCGAGGACATAGCCTCCAAGATTATGGCAACGGAAGACTCCGAGCTATATGCCAAGGCTGTGGCAGCCAAGGTTGAGATGGTGAAGGTAGTTGCCGAGAGCGAGGATGAGATAGCAGCCGCAGACTATGACGACAAACGCCTAGCCTTGTTGGTTGCCGAAGGCGATGATATGGCAGAAAGGATGAGCATATGAGAAAGATAATGAAGAAAAGGTATTTTCTAGCCTTTCTATTCACGGCAATATGCCTTACGGCCTCCGCCTCCTGTGGTACAACCGATTATAGCGGAAGCTCAGGAAAGCTCTATGACATGGTAGTATATGTCGTTGCCATGTGCAGTTTGACTGTTCAGCTACTATATGCCATTGCAGCCGTCCTGTCCATCTACAGTGCTACCAGCATCTACATCAAGTTGCAAGCAGGAGAGGAAGGCTTCACCAAGAGTGTGATGGTGCTTGTAGGCAGTTGCCTCTTCATGATAGGTGCAACCATCGTGATGCCAGCATTCTTCGGATTCAACTTTGGTTAAATAGAATTATCAATAATAACAATCAAAATAAAAAAGTATTTATGAAAATTAGCATTTTGAAAAACGCAGTAAGCGCAAAGGACTTTGTGTGCTCTGCAACCAAGGGCACAAAGGCTCTAGTTGGCAACCCAAGAGTAGCCATGGTGTTCACTCTCCTCTTTGTCTTTACCCTGGGAATGTTTGCCCAGAACACCGCAGGTGACTATTCGGCAGGAACAACAGCCTTGGGAACGGTGACCAAGGAGATTGCCAAGTATGTTCCAGTAGTGGTGAAGCTCTGCTATGCCATTGCAGGTGTCGTTGCCGTGGTTGGAGCCATCTCCATCTACATTGCCATGAACAATGAGGAGAACGACATCAAGAAGAAGATTATGATGACCGTGGGCGCATGTATCTTCCTTGTGGCAGCTGCCCAGGCATTGCCATTGTTCTTTGGTGTAACCAACTAATCGTCATCAATAAATTATGGCAAATGAGAGTCAAGAGCAATATCCTGACTATCCAGTATTCAAGGGACTCCAAAAGCCCCTTGAATTTATGGGTTTAAGGGGTAGGTACATATATTGGGCTGCAGGAACCGTTGGAGGAGGCATTTTAAGTTTTCTCATCGGTTACGTTGCCTTCGGTTTTCTAGTAGGCCTTGTCTTGATTACATCCATCGTAGGCTTTGGAGGAGCGATGATATTCATCAAGCAGCACAAGGGCTTGCATTCCAAGCACTCCCCTGTGGGTGTTTTCATCCTTGCCCATCTTGCGGAACATCAGAAAAGATGAGCAAGTTTATCATTTAATAAATTCATAGATATGATTTTACTTTTCGTTTCGGTCGTTTTCATTTCCATCCTCGTAGGTATGGCTATTTCCGTAGGTGCGTTCGGCACTGGAGGAAAGAGAGCCAAGATCTTCGAGGATATTTATTTCAGCATAGAGGAAGTGGATGGCATCGGCGTGGTATATACCAAGAAAGGCGACTACTCCGCCGTTCTGAAGATGGAGAATCCAGTAAGGAAATATTCCGCCGACACCGATAGCTATTACGAGTTCACATCACTCATGGCGTCAGTGATGCAAGTGCTTGGAGATGGCTATGCCATCCACAAGCAAGACATCTTTGTGCGCAAGCAGTTCGACATGAGCAGCATCAAGGGCAAGAACAAGGATGCCAAGAAGCGTTTCCTCTCAGATGCCTACTTCCGCTTTTTCAACGGAAGAAGCTACACAGAGGCAACCACCTATCTCACCATTACCCAGAAGGGCAAGAGCGGCGGACTGAAAGCCTACGACAACAACAAGTGGAGAGATTTCAACGTAAAGATACAGAAAGTAGCCGACCGATTGAAGAGTGGTGGAATCACATGCCGCTTCCTTGGCGCAAGGGAGTGTCAGGAGTTTGCCGACCGCTTCTTTGCCGTTGACTTCAAGAATCCTACCACAGGCATTACCGACTTCAAGGTTGACAGTGAAGAAATCGGCATGGGCGACCAACATGTAAAAGTATATAGCCTGCTGGATGTTGACAACGTAGGTTTGCCAGGCATGATACGCCCCTACAGCGACACCGTGGTGAACAACTCGGTGATGCCAGAGGACTTGCTGTCGGAGCTAGACCATATCCCAGGTGTAGATACTGTCATTTACAACCAAGTCATCTTCTTCCCGAACCAAAAGAGGGAGATGGCAAAGCTAGACAAAAAGAAGAACCGTCACGCTTCCATTCCAAACCCATCCAACCTGATAGCCGTAGAGGACATAAAGGCAGTTCAAGACGAGGTGGCAAGAAATGGCAAGCAACTCGTATATGCACACTACAACCTGGTGATAAAGATAGAGGCAGACAAGGACTTCCAGAAAGTCACCAACAACCTAGAGAACATCTTTGCCAAGTATAACATCCATATCTCCAAGAGAGCCTACAACCAGCTAGAGCTGTTTGTGGCGAGCTTCCCTGGCAACTGTTTCCGTCTCAACCAAGACTACGACCAGTTCCTCACCATCTCGGAGGCCGCGTTGTGCCTGATGTACAAGGAACACCAGGCGAAGGGCGACAACTCCCCCTTGAAGTGTTACTATACCGACCGACAAGGAGTGCCAATGCCAATAGACACGACAGGTAAGGAAGGAAAGGTGAAATACACCAACAACAGTAACTTCTTCGTCCTAGGTCCTTCGGGAAGTGGCAAGAGCTTCTTCATGAACACCGTGATGCGCCAGTATTACGAGCAAGACACGGACATCGTGATAGTAGATACAGGAGATAGTTACGAAGGCTTGTGCAGTTACTTCGAGGGCACCTATATTTCCTATAGCAAGGAAAAGCCAATCTCCATGAACCCATTCAAGATTACCAAGCTGGAGTATGACCAGAACTTTGGCGAGAAGAAGAACTTCCTGAAGAGTCTCATCTTCCAGATATTCAAGGGAGCGGAGATGCCGTCCAAGATAGAGGACACCATCATCAACCAAACCATCGTGGAGTATTTCGAAGCCTACTTCAATCCGTTCGAAGGCTTTACCGACGAAGAGCGGCAGAAGATGAAGGACACCCTCCTTCCAAGACAAGACCAACGGCAAGTATGAGGAATACGAACAAGAGTTGGAAGAGAAATATGGAGAGGACTTCGACTTTGATTCAGCCACGTCAGATTCCAAAGAAGGCAAAGACCTCACCAGACAGCAACGCCTGAAAGGGAAGTTGCAAGCAGTCATCGATGACGCAGCATCCACCGAAGGTGAAAAAGAGAATGCCAAGAAGAAACTGATGCTTCTCACCCCGGAGGTGATAGAAAACAACTATCTCATGCGCATCGAGCGCAAGCTGGAAAAGATAGAAAGGCAAAAGAAAAAGCTGAAAGTAAAGGAACTGTCCTTCAACACCTATTATGAGTTTGCCCTGGAGCGCATCCCTCAGATTCTGCACCAACAACATATCGAGTTCAACATCAATGACTTCGCCGCCATCCTCAAACCTTTTTACAAGGGAGGAGAGCAAGAGTATATCCTGAACAACGACCTGGACAGCAGCCTGTTTGATGAGAAGTTCATCGTTTTCGAGATAGACAAGGTGAAGGACGATCCAGTTCTCTTCCCTATCATCGTGCTCATCATCATGGATGTGTTCACCCAGAAGATGAGAATCAAGAAAGGCAGAAAATGCCTGGTCATCGAGGAAGCATGGAAAGCCATCGCCACCCCAGTGATGGCCAACTATATAAAATACCTCTACAAAACCGCCAGAAAACACTGGGCGATGGTTGGTGTTGTGACACAGGAGATACAAGATATCACCTCCTCCCCTATCGTGAAGGAAGCCATCATCAACAACTCCGACGTGTTCATGTTGCTAGACCAAAGCAAGTTCAAGGACAAGTTCGATGACATCAAGGCCACCCTCGCCCTCACCGACAACGACTGCAAGAAAATCTTCACCATCAACCGTCTGGACAACAAGGAAGGCAGAAGCCCATTCAAGGAAGTATTCCTGAAGAGAGGGCAGAACGGCGAGGTTCTTGGAGTGGAGGAGCCACCGGAGTGCTACATGGCCTATACCACGGAGAAAGCCGAGAAGGAAGCCTTGAAGCTCTACAAGAAGATCATGGCCACCGACTACCAACATGCCATCGAGCAGTTTGTGAGCGACTGGCACAACAGCGGCATCAAGAAGAGCCTGGAGTTCTCCCAGAAAGTACTGAAGGAAAAGAAAGTGTTTTATTACAAGAACAAGCAATGACAGCCATGCGTAGATTAAGTGCCATAATAACTATGCTGTTGCTAGCCACCTTGCCGATGTTCGCCCTGTCCTATCATGCGGTGAACGTTGACAAGGTGACGGCTGCAGCCATGACCGCAGCTTACGCTTCGGAGGCAGAGATGGAGGCGATGAACACCAGCAACCTGCAAAAGATCGTTGACCATTACAAGAGTGCCACCGTAGCCACTGCGGGAATTTTACTATCCAAGAAGAAGGACAGGGATGCCATGCGTAACCCTGGCCTTTTTGCGTCTGAGGAAAACTACTATTACAAGCGCATCCTCAACCTTGTAAAGAACGGTATCATGCCAAAGTTGATAACCGTAGCCTCCAAGATGGTGAAGCAACCCCAAAATGCCATCTACTGGGGGCCTTACCTGTTCAAGACCACCGAGAACGTGGAACAGCTTTGCAAGCAGTTCGAGCTAGTTTGCACCAATGGCAAGCTTAGTTTCAAGGATGTGACGTTCCTCCTCATCAACGATGACCTGCGAAAGATATTCGACCTAGCGCAGATGGGTGCAAATACCAACTGGGGCGACCTGTTGGACAAACTTGGAGACTTTGGCGACGGACTCACGAAAGAGGACGTACAGGAAGACTTCAAGAACCTTGGTAGCCTCTTGGCCTCCATTGGTGGAAACACCATCGACAGCAACTTGCAAGAAGGAAGCAAGATAGGCAAGATTTTCCACATGAAGCCAAAGGAGATTGCAGACCTCTACAAGAACTTCAAGGAGCAATACGACAAATACAAGGAAGCAGGAAACGTGGAGAACATCCTGATGCAAGTAATCCAGACCGCCGATGCCGACGGCGTGGCCAGACTTTTCAAGGTTGACGACTACAACATCACAGGCTATATCAGCAACTACATCAAGGAGATGCAGGGACAATATTACACCCAAAGATGGTACATAGCCCAGGTGAACAGTGGCTCGCAAGTCCTCGCCACCTACAAGCCGTCCCCACCTACCAACACCAACAACAACTACAACTGGCCAGGATGGACATTCAAGTGCAACTCCCAAAAGAAGACAGCCCCACCCTATCCAACCCTCACCACCTCGGAATACAATCAGTTAAAGAGCGCAGCCGAGAGTGAGACAGGATGGAATGCGACTAAAAAAGCTGATTACGAGAAAAAGAATCCAGGACATACCATAACCCTCAGCTATCAGACCGTTTCCTATAATTACATCTGGGACAAGAGCGGAGGAACCTTTTCGCATTCCAAGCACGAAAGAGGTAAGCATTTCTGCGTATATATGACAGTTACGGACACTTGGAACATCAAGGATGAGGTGTATGAGGAAATCTTTGATTCCCAGACCATGAACCTGGAAATCTTCAAGAAGAAGATGGAATCTCGCTTGAAATACTACCAAGACCAAGAGGCCGACAAGGAAGGCAGCACCCTCTCCTATAAGCTGTGCTCCGACCCACCAAGATACTATGCCATGGCCGATGAGAAGAAGATGGAAGGCTGCAACTCCGTAAGTTTCACAGCCACCTGTGACGGAGGAGCATCCCTAGGAGAAGGCAGCTTCAACTGGAAGGAGAACGGCAAGCAAGGCAGTTCCCTCAATGAGAAGTCAAAGGAGTTTGCCATGCGCAGCACTCCAGACTCAGAAAATAACAATGTGGATGACCTTCTCACCAAGCAAAAGGAGTATGAGGCACAGATTTCCACCTTGAAGCAACAGATTTCCAGCAACGACAAGAAGCAGCAAGAGCTAATAAAGCAAATTCAGCAAGCCCAGTCGTTGGGCAACCAGGACAAGGTGAAGGGCTTGCGCAGCCAATATGATTCCATCACCAATGAGACGGCAAGCTTGAAGCAACAGCTCAACAATACACAGAAATTTCTCAACGAGTTGAACAACAATGTAAACGAGTATTACGAAGACCTTGCTTACAACGGTCCCTACAGAATACCATCCAACATGAAGGAATTGGAAGGCATGTACCAGCTACAATGGACAGACGATGGCAACTGGGTGGAAGGCAGCAGCCAATATATCTTTGTAAGACATGGTTATTGTCCGTCGGTGAAGTCAACGGTGACCTATACAGCCACCCTCACCTTGCAACAGAAGCCAAAGTATTTCCTTGGAATCAGAATCCATCGAGCCATATTGTCCGTGGATTTCAAGCTCACAAGCGAGTATTCCAGCGACAATGTCGTGGCAGTCATCAAGCTAGACATGAGCAAGAGCGAGAAAGAAAGAGCCGACGAGGTGAATGCCAAGCTGAAGGAATTGATGGAAGACATGCCCAACTGCAGCATCAACATCAAGTACAACTATGCTTCAAAAGCTGATGATGACGAAGACGAAGACGGCATCCATCTGCTATGGGCTAGCGACCGCCTGGATGTAGCAAGAGAAGTTGACTACCAGCTCACTTCCATCTACTCACAGCTTGTCATCTTGGAGAAAGTGATGCAAGACAGAGAAACCATCCTCGACTTCCTGAAGCACAAGATATTCGATGTAGTGAGCAGGGCATCCAGAGGAGCTATCGCCGAGTATGCACTTACAAGATGGGAAGATGCAAGTATGGCGGCAATGAAGAAACAGGCAGGAGTAGAGGACAAGAAAGAGAATACCCCATCCACACAAAAGTCTGACAAAAACGTTTAAGGTCACAATTTGTGATTTTGAAAATGAATATAAATATGGTAGATACAACAGAAAAGATAGAGAACAGCGAACTGGTCACAAATCGTGATCAGTTGGTTGTCGTGGATAACATAGAGTCTCTAATAAAAGTTATTAGAGGACAACAAGTTATGCTTGATAAAGATTTAGCAATGCTATATGGGGTAGAAGCTAAAGTTCTCAATCAGGCTGTTAAACGCAATGTTGAACGCTTTCCTGATGATTTTCGGTTTCAATTGACAAAGGAAGAATGTTTAAGGTCACAAATTGTGACCTTAAACGAAAAACAAGGTCAACATCTCAAATATATGCCGTATGCTTTCACTGAACAAGGTGTGGCAATGCTTAGTAGTGTTCTCCGTTCAAAAACAGCCATTGAGGTCAATATACAAATCATGCGAGCCTTTGTTTCCATGCGTCACTTCATGGTGAATAATGCTTCTGTGTTCAGCCGCTTGGAAACAATAGAATATCACCAGTTGGAAATTTTACAGCATCAACAAGATACAGACAAACACTTGCAAGAATCCGACAAGCGTATAGAAGAAGTGTTCCGTAGATTGGATGAGGGTAACGCAAAACCGAAGCAAGGTGTGTTCTACAATGGGCAAGTTTATGATGCCTATACTTTCGTGTCCGACTTGATTAAGAGTGCGAAGAAACGTATTGTCCTTATCGACAACTATGTTGACGAGACTGTACTGACATTGCTCGATAAAAGAGATAATAACGTGTCTGCAATCATCTACACTCAGCTGATAAGCCGTCAGTTCCAACTCGACATAGACCGCCATAATGCTCAATATGCACCGATTGATGTTGAGACATTCCGTTTGTCGCATGACCGCTTCCTTTGTATAGACGATGATGTATATCACATTGGAGCCTCCATCAAAGACTTAGGTAAAAAGTGGTTTGCCTTTTCCAAGTTAGACATACTATCCCCAGATATGCTCATTGAAAAAATAAAAAGTAACAATTAAAAACGAACGGTATGAGAAAAAAGAACCATAGGTACTATTATATAATAGTGGCATTACTGGCATGGCTTCCAACAAAAAGCCACGCCCAGTTTGGCATCAACGACATGCCATCCATGGAAGCGATGATTTCCAACCACAAGACTGTAAGAACAGCCTTGGATATAAGAATGATAGCTGAGCTAGGAGTAGAACAGGTACATGAAGGCTCGCAGAAAAGCATCGAGGAATATCAGGAATCCAGCAAGAGACTTGACAAATACAAACGCTGCTTTGACATCATCGACCTCATTCTTAATGGAACAGCCACGGCTTTTCATGGAGTAAGAACCTATCAAAGCTGCAGTAGCAACATCAAGAGCTACCTACAGCTTCTGAACGAGTATGAGGAAAAGATACTCTTGAAGGGCAAGGTATGGTCATCGGACACCATCATCTATACAACAAGCAAGCAAACCATAGAGGATATAAAAAGTTCCGCTTCCAGCATCTATAAATCCTATATAGATTTGTCAGCCTACCTCACAGGAACGGCAGAGTGCAAGACAGAATCCATGATGCTCTGCTTGCAATGTATCAATGAGAACATGGATGCCATAGACGCATCAGTCAGAAACGCCTACCTAACCCTTTGGAGCTATATGACCATTCGCCTGGGGTTCTGGAAGAAAGAGATATTCAGAGCCAAGACCATCAGGGAGATGGCGTTGGAGGCATACGACACATGGAAGAAATCCCAGTATATTGCCTACAACAACCTTCAAAACCCTTCCACCGAGAAACATAAGGCATTGGGAGGAGGGGGCATTCTCGGCGGCAGGTCAAGAGAAGACATTTAGTTCCAATGGATAAAAGGCATATATAAGTATAGGCTTATATAAAACAATAAAGAAACAGACATATAAGTATATAAAAATATAATTATATTAAGCAATAATCAATGAAACATATAAGAATTTTATTTTCATTAGTGGCAATGTTATTCATCTCCACGACATCAAGAGCGCAAGGAGCCGAGGTTACCTATATTCATGAAGATGACATCATGAATCAGTTTACAGTAATGGAAACTGGTGCTGGCAGTCTTAAACCAAGAGAATACTATCAACTTATGCACAAGAGTTACCAAAAAACAGCAGCAGCCACCAACAAGTTGAGTTTTCGCCTGGAAAATCAAGTGTTGACCAATAAGGAAGTCCCTTTGGCAGAGAAAGTGGATTCCGACTTGGTAAAGAGAGAGAAGGTAGAAGCCACCAACATCGCCACAAGAATGCCAGGTGCGGGCGATGTCGCCTGGATGATGGAAAAGGGAAAGATAGAGAGCAAGATGAACACCTTCGAAAGCAACATCAACAAGATAGTAAGCTATGGAGGCAGCAGCGATGACTATAAGAACTGGAAAGACATCTACAATTGTCTCGACTGTGCCATCAAGCTCATCAGAAAGTCCTATCTAGACCTAGGCAGTCGAAAGAAGGAATATTTGGCCATCTACCAAGACATAGTGAAGCGCAACCTCTCCCTCACAGGGCAACTAAGATATTGGAAAAGTCTAAAGACTGTCAAACAAGCCCAACAGAAAGCAACGAAAATAGACAGGCAATCAAGCAATACGGTGATAGCAAACAATGCCATGCGAAGATGGCAGAACGCCATGGCCGTGGATGGTTTTTCCAAATAAGCAAACAAATATACCTATATTTGCATAATTATATAACCATATAAAAATATAAGAATATAATGGTTCTTCTCAAATTTTGGTACATTTATGTATCTAAGTTTGAGGAGACCTTTATCTGCAAAAGAGAAATCGATGCTCTTCCACCCATAATTCGCTTTGCGGTCTTTATCTTGTTGACCGAACCTTCAAGGATTCCATTGTTCAATTTGCTAGCAATAGAATTATTGATGGCGGAATAGTCCTTAATCAGTCCTTTGGCAAACTTTTCCATTTTCTCATTACCACATCCTATGACCATGTTAATCCATTTGTACAAGTTCATTTTGACCTCTCCGCTCAAAATGCCTTGAAATGTTGTTATATAATAGGCTAAATCGGTAACATGCGAGTCCTGCAGAAACAATCTGACAGTCTCCGTCTTGGTTTTCCTGTTGAAGTGAACTATTGAATTCCAAAGGTCATACTCTTCGTTCCTGATAGTTGCCTTTGCAAGAAATGCCTTGTAGGCATCATCGTATGCCTTCCAGTCTTCCTTCCATTTTCCTCTCAGTAGAAAAGAAGTCTTTTCAGTATTTCTTTCTTCTCTGTAGAATGTAACCCCTTGGTAACCACAGAGTAATCCAATGACTTTTTACAGAGAATCCTATTTGTAATAGATTCTATGGCTTTGTAAGCCCTTAGTTGCGTTGGGTTGAGCAAGTCCTCATATTTGGTGTTCCTTAGCTTTCCCATCTTAAATCCATCAAACCCTGTTTTGTCATGGATTTCACTCAAAGTCAGTCCTTGCCTTGCATAAAGATCCATGAAAGTGTTCCATTCAGTCATTTTCTTGATTCTTCTTGCATCCTTGCACATCGATTCCAAGACTGCATATATGCTGTTATAAAGCCAACCTCTACTTATTTGTGGCTTAATGGGACCAACTAGACCTTGAGTCAGCAACTCCATTCTCTTATGCAAAAACTCCTGCAGAATCTTTGGAAAGACTGCGCTCGTCAAGTCTTCAATGACATGGAATTTGTCTGTGATAGCATGTGCTGATGGGGCTCCTTGCTTGATAGCCTTAATGAAGCATCGTCCCCTATCACGAGTGATAGTATTGACTTTCTTGTATTGTTTCAAGACATTTGCCACAATCGAAGAATCTCTAGAGTCTATCAGTTCCAAAATCTCGCCTGTGTCATGGTCTACGATAACACTGCCATAGGTATGTCTCTTTCTCTTGGCAAAGTCATCTATGCCTATATTCCTGGCAGTCCTGTCTGGAAGTCTTTGGATCTTTTTCAAATGATTTATGCAAGTATTTGGACAGCAAGTGATTCCCATCTTTCTCATGACCTTGGAGGTCGACACAGATGACATATGTATATGAAGCAGGTTCATCAACTCTATGCATCTTACACTGAATCTTGCATATTTGTTTAGCCACTTCGTCTGTTGCTCTACAAATATATGTTTATCAGACTGGCAGTAAAAACGGCGCATGTAAAGGGTGAGAACAAACCGTTTACACCCTAAAGGACACATCGTGACCGTTCTCTTTTGCCAGCCACGGGTATGAGTGGTTTTCTTGCCACAACGGTCGCAGAAGGCATGGGTAGCCGTACTCACGAGAACCATTTTGAGTTCCGTGGAAGAGAAGTCACAACTTGCGATAAAAAAGCCATCTATGGCAGGAAAAATGTCCATAAGAAGTTTTTCTCCGACCGTAGAAGCATTTATATCGGATTTTATTTGGTTGTTTCTTATCTTTTATAATTTTGCATCTGTTAGCGATTGTATCCATTGTAAGTCATATTTTATGATCACTTTAAACTTACATATTTTTGGAGACAATCGCTAATTTTTTATATTAAACTTTCTCAAAAATATTGCTCCTTCATATAAAATATGGGGCTTTGTACTAAAATTTGAGAAGAACCAATATAATTATATAAGAAAATAAGCCAATAAGGCAATAATACAATAAAGAAACAGAAAAATAAGGATATAAATCAGTCGTTTTACTCAAAAGTACAATAAAATATATGTGAAAACTAAACTTTTAGTTAATAATGTTGCTCAATTCAAGAAAAGCTGTACCTTTACAGCCAAAAATAGGTAAAACGGCAATAATGTCAAACCAAAGAGTAAATGATATGAGTAACAGAAATTACAACAATTATAGCATAGCAAAGAAAACAATAGCAGTAGTATTCCTTAGTTTGATAGGAATGCTAAATGTGATGGCACAGACTGGGACGGTTAATAGAACTTTTATCATGACTGGTTTCGGCGAAAAACTTGATACATGCAATCTTTCCTTATTTTTCGAACAAGGAAAGGTTACAGGTTTAAACATGGCTTTCAATAATAAAGGAAAAGGTTCATTTATTTTGGCAAGCATTTCAGGTGCCCCAAACATGTATCATAAATATAAAACTCCAGAACAAAGAATAAATGATTTCAAAAATCTAATAGATACACTTCAAACAAAATATGATGAATGGAGTGCCATAGCAAAAAACAACAAGGTTGTTAACTATAAAAAACAAATTGGTAACTTTAGCAATGTCCCTATATTGTCTTTAACTCTCCACAAAAATAATATTAAATACTATCAAAAAAACGAAGTTCCATATATAGATGATTGTACACCTTATTTTCAAGTTGATACCAAGGGGAATTGCTGTGTCTTCTTTGGTTGGAAAGGATTTAACTTTGAAAGAACAAAGGGGTACAACCAAGGATTTTGGACATCCTATCCTATAAAAGAACAAGTCACTGAAAATCTCGTAATATTTCAGTTTTACTCATCGAAAGAGTTACAAAGCCTCAAAGATGCTTTAAATTTAGAAACAGCAAGACAAGAACTTCTCAATAAAACAAAAGCAAAGAAATAGATTCTTTATTCAAATAATCATAAGCCTCTTGCGTTAGCAAGGGGCTTTGTTATATTCACCTCAATAATCTATACCCTTGCATTAACACCGAGGGGTTAAAGGGGGCGAGCAGCCTCATTTATAATCGTTTACACGATAATCCTTAGAAAAAGAATATGTTAAATAAAAAGGTATATCGTGTTTATGCGGCCATTTTCATGTTTTTCCATTACTTTTGTGCGAAAATTTTAAAATTGATATAAAAATGGCATTTAGTACATTATTCTTAGATGCTTCATCCAGTAATGATACGATGGATGGAATAAAAGACATGGTTAGCGATCTTTCGCAAACCATAGGTGTTGATTTGTTTGAGGAAGACATTGATAATGTCGTTTTCAAACAAACGAGTTTTTATGCAACAGCGATTTTATCGGTTCGCAAGGTCCTTTTTGGTGGATTTTGCAGATGAGCATGGCTTTGGGAGCATTGTTCTCTATCATCGTGGCTGGAGGCATGGCCTACAAGATGATGGTGAAGAATGAACCTATAGATGTCTTCAAGATAATGAAGGTGTTAGGCATTGCCATCGTGATGTGCTTTTGGTACCCACCAAGCATGAGTGGATTCAAAGGTGCCAGCAACGCTTGCATCCTTGATGCTTTGGCTTACATTCCAAACTGCATAGGCAGCTATACACATGACTTATATGAAGCCGAAGCTACGCAAGTAAGCGACAAATACAATGAACTTATGCCTCTTATTCAAGCTAGAGATTCCTTAGCAGGTAAAATCAACAAGAAAGTTGAAGCAGGATATATTGGTGTAAAGGAAGAGAAAGCACTTTCAACAGTATCAGAAGCCTCTGGCACACAATCAACATCAGAAGGATTACAAGATGCGGTTGAAGCAAATGGCAAATCCACCTTTGCAGGTTTAATGATAGGTCTGGACAAAGTAGTCATGTTCTTTGCCTTGGTCATCTACCGAATTGGTTGGTGGAGCACGATTTTCTGTCAGCAGATACTGTTAGGAATGCTCACGATATTCGGACCGATTCAATGGGCATTCAGCGTCCTACCAAAATGGGAAGGAGCCTGGGCTAAGTGGATAACGAGGTATCTCACGGTACACTTCTACGGAGCGATGTTATACTTCGTTGGTTTCTATGTATTGTTACTTTTCGACATCGTACTAAGTGTTCAAGTAGAGAACCTTACTGCTATCACCCAAGGCGAGGGAGCCATGGCTGCCTACATCCAGAACGCCTTCATGACCTGCGGCTACCTATTGGCAGCATCCGTAGTAGCCTTGAAGTGCTTGAACCTAGTTCCAGACTTGGCAGCGTGGATGATACCAGAGGGCGACACCGCATTCTCCACCCGAAACTTCGGCGAGGGAGTAGCATCCTCTGTGAAGGCAAGTGCGGCTTCAGTGATGAGAATATAAAGAATAGATAAAAATACAACAATATGGCAGTATTAAAGAATGTAGAGAATAAAATCAAGCTCGTAATGATAGTGAGCAGCCTATTTCTGGTAGGCTGCGTCATTGTGAGCCTAGGCAGCATCATCATCGCCAAGGGCATGGTGGACGAAGCCCACAAGAAAGTTTACGTATTGGACGGAACCGTTCCTATCCTGGTGAAGCAGACCACCCAAGAAGAAACCTTCGATGTGGAAGCCAAGAGCGACATCGAGATGTTCCATCAGTTCTTCTTCACGTTGGCACCTGATGACAAGTATATCCAATACACCATGAAGAAAGCCATGTATCTGGTGGACGAGACAGGACTAGCCCAGTACAACGCCCTGAAGGAAAAAGGCTTCTATAATAATATAATAGGTACGAGCACCATCTGCGGTATCTATTGTGACAGCATCAAGCTCAACACCGATTCCCTCACCTTCACCTACTACGGCAGACAGCGCATCGAGCGAAGGACAAGCATCCTGATGCGTCAGTTAGTAACCGCCGGCAAGCTCAGAAGAGTGCCGAGAACAGAGAACAACCCTCACGGAATCCTCATCACCAACTGGCGAACACTGAAGAACCAAGACTTGGAGGAAACCAAGAAGTCAGACTATTAAATCAAGCAACAATGGACATAAAGAAAGTACTCATGGGCGAGAAGATGCCCGACAAGAACGATCCCCAGTATCGAGAGCAATACGAGCGAGAGGTGAGAGCAGGGCAAAAGTTCGCTGAGAAGACCAAGCTCAACATACTGTTTTTGAAAATCCAAGAATGGGCAAACGACCACAGAAAGGCCTTTCTGGGCATCGTGTTCGGCTTGGTAATCTCCCTGTTCGCCTGGAATGTCATCAACATGATAAGATATTACAATGCGAGCAAGGAGCAAAAACGCCACACGGCAGTGGAGCGAGTAGAGAAAGCCCTTCAGGAGCAACGTAATTCACACAAAGCACAATAAAGATGGATATAAAGAAAATCAACTTCAAGCAGCCCAAGTATATGATACCAGCCATCATATACATACCGCTGTTGTTCACAGGCTACTTCTTGATAGACACATTCAACGTCGAAACATCAGGGCCAGGCAACAGCAAGCTGAAGACCACCGACTATTTGTCGAGCGAGTTACCGGAAGCCTACACCGACAGCGTCCTAGGCGACAAAATGGACAACACCCAAAGGGAATACGGAAAGATTTCCGACCTTTCGGGAGTCCAAAACGTAGAGAACGACAACGACTCCGTAAACAAGAAACAGGATTACGAGTCAAAGTATAACGAAGAGGAAGCCAAGAAGGTCAAGCAACAGCAAGCCGAGGAGAAGCGCAAGCTCCAAGAGATGCAAGAGCGAGTGAGACAAAATCGCAGCCAATCCAACAATGACGACTTTGTTGACCCGATAAGCAGCTCCGAGATAGCCAAGGCGCAACGTCGCCGTCGCCAACGCAACTGGGAAGAAATGAACCGCAACCTGGGAGGTGGCGACAACTATCTGGCAGACAATGAAGAAAACTCGTCCTCTTCCCTTTCCTCTTCAACCACAACAGGAAACACCACGAACAGCGGTATTCCTGGAGCCATGAACAATGACACCGACAATTCTTACAACGCTCCAAATACCGCTAACGGCAACCATCAGTACCAAGGAGGCGTACAGCAAGATGGAGAGCAACCAGAAAAGGTGACAAAGAAGACCAAGGAAGTCTCCGACTACTTCAACACCGTAGGCAAGGACAAGGAAAAAGACAAGCTCATCATGGCCATCATCGACGAGAACGTAAAGGCCGTTGACGGCAGCAGGGTCCGTCTCCGCCTGTTGGATGACATAGAGATAGGCGACGAGACCATCAAGAAAGGCACCTACCTATATGCCACCATGAGTGGCTTCGGCAAGCAAAGAGTCCAAGGAAAGGTAGAAAGCATCTTCTATGACGATGACATCATCAAGGTAAGCCTATCCATCTATGACACGGACGGCATGCAAGGCCTGTATGTACCTCTGAGCAGTTTCAGGGAAACCACCAAGGAAGTCGCAAGCAGTGCCATGCAAGGCGGCAACATCATGGACAACACCACGACCAGCAGCAGCGGCATCAAGGGATGGGCGACCCAAGCAGCGCAAAATGCCTCACAACGAGTGATGAACGCCTTGGGAACAGCAGCCAAGAAGAACCGTGTCCGCCTGAAGTACGGCACACGAGTTTACCTTGTTGACGGCAGTCAGAAGGAAAGAAGCAACAGAAATAGAAACAATTATTAATCAGATAGAAATGAAAGAAATAAGAAAGAAGTTCCTATCACTCCTTGCGGTGTGCTTAGGAGCCACACTTGGAGCATTCGCTCAGAAAGGATATAACGACATGGAGCAGCTCACTATCAACGAGAATGTTTCATCCATCATCACGGCATCAGAGCCTATTCGCTTGGTAGATATATCCACAGACAGCATCGCTGGCGACAAGCCATTGGAAAATGTCATCCGCTTGAAGCCAAAGACAGGCAACCACAAAGACGGCGAGGTGATGGGAGTTGTCACCATCATCACAGAACGCTATCGAGTGCAATATGCCTTGATATACACAAGCAAGCTGGAAGAGGCAGTGACTGACAAGGAAGTTGAGCTAGTGGAGCGCAATGCCTTCCATAACCCAGATGTAAGCATGTCAACGGTGGACATGGTGAGTTACGCCATGAAGGTGTGGAACTCCCCTGCCCGATATAGAAGCACATTCACCACCCAGAACAAGATGACCATGCGTCTGAACAACATCTATGTGGTAGGAGAATACTTCTTCATAGACTTCTCCGTGGACAACAAGACCAACCTTCCGTTTGATATCGACGAGCTAAGGGTAAAGCTGCAGGACAAGAAGCAGCAGAAAGCCACCAATGTGCAGACCATCGAGCTGAAGCCAGCCCTGGTATTGGATCGTTCCGTAAGATTCAAGAAAGGCTACAGAAACATCATTGTCCTGAAGAAAATGACTTTTCCTAACGACAAGGTACTATCCATCGAACTCAGCGAAAAGCAGATTTCCGGAAGAACAATCTCCATGAACCTCAATTACGAGGATGTATTGGCTGCCGATGCCTTCGACACCCTTCTTTTACGTGAACAATAAAAAGACAGATATGAGAAGAATACTTTCAACGATATTCGCCATACTACTGACAGCAAGCGCATTCGCCCAGAGTCACGGCAACCATATCATGGTAGGCGTTGGCGGCAGCTATCCGCAAGGAGTAGAGGCCACCCTCGCCTACGAGCACGAAACCGAGTATCACAACGCCTGGGAATATTTCGCCACAGCCTACTTGAAATACAAGAAAGACGAGGAGGCAGGACATGTCACAAGCGACTCCTTCTGGCACAACTATAACACATGGACTGTGGGTGCAGCCTACAAGCCATGTGTTACAAGAGGCAGAAACCACCACGGAAGTGTAAGAATAGGTGTTAGCTGTGGCAGCGACCTGGACAAAGTGATAACCGCAGGACATGTAGGTTACGAGCATACCTATAACCTCTACAACGGTTGGAGCCTGTTCTTCCAGGTGAAGGAAGATGTAGTAATCAGAGGAAAGGACACGTTCAGAACAGGAGCATCCTTTGGCGTGAAAGTTCCCCTATAATATAATAAGGTGTAAAATGAAAACAAAGATAACAACTTTTGTCATGGGGATGCTTATGATGGCATCCTTCATGACCTCCTGCGACAATCATGAGCCATACGACCCGGACTTGCATATAGGATATGTCCTTTGCGATGACCATACCTGCATGGACACGGCAACCTATTTCAACCAAAGCAAGCGCAAAGCCGTGGGAGTAGTCTTTGCCGAAAAGACGAAAGATCATCCTGTGTTGGCGGTAAACCTGGAGGAAACAAGCGGCATGTTCTGTGACTCCATAGGAATGGAGAACGGAACGAGCGGTGACATCACCAAGTTCGATGGCTTCTCCAATACCGTTGCCATGTATCAAAGCTATGACAATGAAACTGGCCATGGCTCTCCGATAGCCATGAGGATGATGAACTTCCACGAGTATGGGCAAAGCGACCACATCCCAAGCGTGGCAGAACAACGATTGCTGCAAAGTGCAGCCAAGACCATCAATCCCATCATAAAGAGATGCGGAGGACAACCTATCAGCTTGGATGCAGACTGTTGGTATTGGACTTCTACGGAAGTACAGGAGAACCCAGGCACACAAGCCTGGCTATGCAGCGCAGTGAATGGTGGCATCATGCCAACACCAAAGGCAGAGAGCCATAAGGTCAGAGCCATCATTGAGATGAATTATCCAGAATATTAATCTTCAAACACAAAATTATGGCAAATTGGAAAACATTGTTGGAAACAGCCTTAAAAGGAGCCAAGACCGCTGCCCCACATATTCTTACAGGAGCAAAGGTAGCAGCCCCTTATGTGAAGAGTGCGGTAAAAACAGGAGCGCACGCAGTAAAAGGAACAGCAGAGTTCGTCGCCAAGCATCCTAAGGCCTCCCTTGTAGCAGGTGCTGTGTCCCTCCCCTATTTCGGTTACAACAAAGGTGCATTAACATTTGCGAAAGAAAAGTTACTGGGGGATGACTCCAAGGAAAAAGGACTTGTTGACACAGCATCAAGATTAGCATTCGGCGACCAAAAGGATGCTTACGGAAACGAAAAGTCAATCTCGGAGAAAGCAGTCAACGTTCTTTTTGGCGAAGGTTCCTATGATTCAATCAAAAGAGCAGGAGGAGCTACCTTCGACGAGGGGCAGGAACTCTACCATAATCTTAAAAACGGTGTGGCAGGAATAGGCAATGAAGCAATCGGCCTGTACCAAGACGGAAAGCAGTTTGCTGGAAATTTCTTTTCAGGCAACGGTATGGTTTCCAATGGCAACGGTGGCTATTACGATCCAACAGCGCAATCCTATCCATCCATGGCACAGATGCAGATGACCAATCAACAAGGCGGTGGTTCAATGAATGCCTTGATGAACGGCATGAACAATGCAGTAAGCCAAGTGTCCGGTGGAAACGTGAGCAAGATGAACATTGCCAGTTTGTTGCTTTCTGCCTATATGATGTTCGGTAGATTTGGTTGGATGGGAAAAGCTGCCAGTTTATTGCTGGGAGGAATGACCTTACACAACATAAACGGAAAACAGGCAGCTTCTCAACACCAAAATCAGCAACAACAGCAATCACGTGCGAACGTTACCGAACAAATACCTCTTCAGACAGCAGAGATGCCTGTTGAAGAAGAGAACACTGTTATTCGCATGAGAAGACTATAATTAGATACAGGAGAGCAATCTCCTATTAAAAATCACAGATAAGATGAAAGAAAATTTTAAAGATATGCTCCTCGAATCCGGAAGTGGTTACATGATGCCATTCGCCTTGGAGGAGAAAGAAGAGCTTCCAACCACACTAGGATATGGCAAACAGCGTCACCCCATGACAGGCGAGGAATTTAACCATCTAGGTGTTGACTTCGCCATTAAGAACAGAGATTTGTACGCAGTAGCCTCTGGTATGATTGTTGGCGCAGGAAACGATGCGCTTCATGACAATTACATCGTAGCCAAATATGGGAAGTACGAAGTTACTTATGGGCATCTAGCAGAAGCATATACAGGATATGGTGAAAGCGTTTCCGCAGGTGATAAAATTGCCAAAAGTGGCGATTTCCTTCATGTCGGCATACGATTCAATGGACAAGACATTGACCCGATGGTTTTCTTTCCATGATATGGGCTAACATCCAGCAACTCGCCGCCATGGGAATCCAAAACAGCCTACTGAAGAATCCTTGGGAACAAAACATAAAAACAGTTTCGACAAGGACTATGTTTCCATCTTGATGCTCATGCTCAGATGGCTTCCAAGCTACATGAACGACTTAAGGAACAGGGCTTACAATCCTCCTCCAAGGGCAGAAGCATCCCTACGCAACATCTTTGCCCAGGCAGCTTCCAAGAATTATTTCTTTGAGAGCATACCATCCGTAGCCAACCCTCTCGGATTATCAGAAAGAAGTGTTCCCCTAGCCGAGAAAATTCAGGATATCCTTATCCATGATTTTCTCAGCTATCTGGCACTGAACCACAACATATATCCTGAGACATGGGACGAAAATGAAAAAACTTCTTTCACAAGCTTCAGAAGACGGATTGACCGCCGATCCTTTGAAAGACCTTGAGATAGACATACAAAGCTACGATGTTGAACGCACCGCCTCCGTTTACTATGACAACCAAGGAATCCGTTGTTGGACAAAAGCTTGGTTTAACGGAAGGGAAAAGGCGAGAATGCCATCGAGATAACCAGACAACTCGCCATGAAGTTCTTCAATGACGAGATGTCCATGGATGAATGGCTGTCACGTTTCTACCCTAAGCAAATGACGGTATATCGTAAGGCCATCAGTCAGGCACGCAGTCAACTTCTTGGAATGTAAACAACAAACAATATGGCAAAAGGTAATAATTTACAGGATTTATCCCAAATAGACTATTGTCTTCAGCAATACTATAGCAAGTATATGGCAGCCACTCTTCTTCAGGAGCGAAAGAAAATCCTTCAAGAGCAGAAGAACGCTGCCATAAAACTTAATGAATCTCTTCAGAGACTGCCTAACTTTGGTGCCGCTTCAAATTCGTTCACCAAGTTGAACGATGCAGAGCAACTTACCAAGAAGTCGCTCGACGAGTTGGCTGCAAGGACTTCTGAACGTTGGTTCAAAGACCCCAAGATAGTGAAAGACTACAGCGTTTTCGTTACATCTTTCTATGAAAGCCTTGTTGCGAAAAATGGCGGTAGAGACTCCAAGGCGTTGGAAAACTACGCCAACAACTACTGTGCCAATCGCCTTCAAAATTGATGGTGGAACAATTAGCTAGGAGCAGGTTCCTGCCAACACCGCAACTTACATAGCCAAGAAAGCCTTTTCGGAGAGCATTCTTGGCATGGGCGACTTTGGTAGCCTAAAGAAAGGAGCCATTGGGCAAAAGGTTGATGAACAAGCGGAAAAATATTACAATCCATCCGTTGTTTCAAAACAGCAGGAACGATTGCTGGTTACGGAATAGATGCAGCACTCACCCCAGGAGGTGTAGGAAAGGCAACTTCTTCCGTAGCCAAGGGTGTGGTAAAGGTAAGTCAAAAGCTGCAGGTTGGTGGATAACCGACAAGATTTGCCAAGGAGGTCTCCATATTTATGGCAAGCTATGGGGAACTGAGGATGAAGAGAAGAAGGATAACCGTACCATCTTTGGTGACGAGAATGCTTCTGCAAAAATACAGGCCGGAGCAAAGAGATACAAAAGAATGGCACGGAATTGATGATGAACATCAATAGTGGACTTGCAAAAAGATAAAATTGCCACCCCAAACACATCTTTAACCATAAAGAAAGAAAGCAACGCCCTATTGGCGGAACACAAGGGTAATTCCCAAAGCTTCTCTCCACCATCAAGAACAATCTCTCAAACAGTGTGTGCCATTCAACGGAAACAGCAAAGTTCCAGCTTGGATGTTGAGCAACAGCAGCAAGCAAAACAGGGCGTTGGCATCCTCTTTCTACGCCTGTGCCATGGAAATGTGTAGAGAGCAAAACAAGTAAGGATGTTTGGAGGCAAGAAGATGACCTTGAAGGAAGTGAGTCAACGAGCCTATGACTATGCAAGGGCAGCAGTTGCCGTAGAGCAACGATCCTCCAAGAATGCAGCTCATGCCCAAAGGGGACATTGGACAAAAACATGTCTGCGCTCAATGACCAGATAAACAATCCTGGCAAGTCATCAATTCGTAAGCATCCAACTTCCTCTCCCCAGGCAACCCCAACGGCATCCCCTTACGCTTCGGGGCCTTATGCGCAAAACGGCGTAATGGGAACAGAAGCAAACGGTACAACACAGAATACTACGCAAAAGCCAAATATAGATGGTTGGGGCAATGCCTTTGAGAGCTTAGGCCTTAATGGATTTGGGGACATCGGCAAGAATCTAGGCTATGTATTGGCCATGCTTCCTGATATGATTATAGGAATGTTCACAGGAAAGACTCCAAACCTAAAGCTTCAGGACAACCTGATGCCATTGGCTGCCATAGTGGGAGGAATGTTCGTAAAGAGTCCTCTCCTGAAGCTGCTGCTCATAGGATTTGGCGGTGCAAACATCTTGAATAAAGCAGGTCATGCTGCCATCAGCGATGGTTTAGCAAAAGTAACAATGTAGCAAAGACCTACAAGGTTTATCCTGACGAGCCTTTGAATTCAAGAATAGTGAATCCAGCGATGAAGGGAAGCAGTATGATAGCCACTATCGACGGCGTGCCTAGCGTCATCAACATATCAAGAGATGCTGCAGACGCTTACAACAAGGGAGCCATCCCTATCAACACATTGGCGAATGCTGTCCTTCGCAAGTATGATGAGAACAAGGCATTGGCATCGCAGAATTATGAGCAGCATCTGAGCCAAGAAGAAACAACAACCCAATCAATGGGTATTAAATAGGTGTTAAGCGCCAGTTATATTAATTTTAGAAATACCTCCTGGTTCGAGAGAATCGGGAGGTTTTAGTTTGTCATTAAGTTAGAGCGGTATTTCCAAGTCGGAGTATCGCTTTTGTTTTACATCTACCTCAATAATCTATACCCTTGCATTAACACCGAGGGGTTAAAGGGGCGAGCAGCCTCATTTATAATCATTTACACGATAGTCCTTAGAAAAGAATATGTTAAATAAAAGGTATATCGTTTTATACCACCTATCTTGTATTTAATCAGTTACTTTGCCATTGGAAATAAAAACAACCCAATAAATAAAAAATACAATGGCAAAAAGAATCATCTCAACAAGCCTCGGAGCAGCAGGAAGGGAAAGTTGACCGAATAGACAACGCCCTTCAGAAGTTTTCCGACATGCTCATCGCAAGAATGGAGCAAATGAAGGAAAGCAAATGGAAGAAAGGTTGGACGGATGGGCGCACAGCCCAGTTCGGCTTGCCTCAGAATCTCGTGGGTCGCCCTTATACAGGCAGCAATGCTTTCCTGTGCCAAATCCACACCACGATGGAGCATTACAGAATGCCAGTTTACCTTACCATCAAACAGATAAGGGATGCAGGAGGCATGATCAAGAAAGGCGAGCACAGTATTCCTATCTTCAAGTGGGACTTGCGAATCAAGGACAAGGACGGCAAGAAACTGTCAGAAAGCGACTATCGTAACATGACAAAGGAGGAGCAAGCCGAATGCACCGTTCGCCCTTATCTGAAGGTATATAACGAATGGAACATAGACCAAACCAACCTGGAAGAGGTCAACAAAGAAAAATACGATGCCATCTTGAATCGTTTCAAGTCAGAGCCTATCAAGGACGAGGTAGGAATGTACAAGAACGAGGCCTTCGACAACCTCCTGAAAGAACAGTCTTGGGTGTGTCCTATAGAATACGAGAAGTTCAATGAATCCGCTTTCTATAGTCCCAAAAGAGACCAGATAGTAGTTCCTTCCAAAAGCAGTTCAATATCAGCAATACCCCAGAGGATGTTTTCAAGGACGGAATGGAGTTTTACGGCACCACCATTCATGAGATGGCTCACTCCACAGGTCACGAGTCACGCCTTGGTCGTGATGGCATCGTAAAGATAGACCAATTTGGCTCAGACCAATACGCCAAGGAAGAACTTGTTGCGGAGCTTACATCAGCCCTCATAGGCAATGCCATGGGTTTTGATAGCAGAATACGAGAGAACAACATAGCTTATCTCCAAAATTGGATAGGTTCGTTGAAGAAAGACCCGAAGTTCTTGAAGTCGGTGATGTCAGATGTGAATAAATCATCCAAGATGGTTTTAGAACACATCGACGAGCAACGCCGAAAATTAGGAGAAAAGGCCCTGTTGGATGGTTCTCTTGATGGTGTGGAAGAAAAACAAGAATGAGCAACAACTTCAAGACCTGAAGGAGGAAGATGCTAAGAAAGAGGTCATAGCCAAGGTATGGCCTTCCGTCAACAACAAGATTACAATGCCCTCTGGCGACATTCTCACCGTTGACTACAACAAAGAGAAAGACACTCTTGAAGTTGCATATAAAACATCAGAAGGTGAGGAAAAAGTTCACTGCACTAACTATGACCACAGCCAGGGCATAAACCAGAACTTAGGCTATGTGTGGGAAGAGCTTTCAAACATGAAGCAATTCCAGGAAAAAGAGACAAAGACTGAAATCCTTTCACAAGGAAAGGACTACTTCACTTCATTGATGGAAACTATAACTTCCACTCCCAACAGTGAGCATACAGTTTTGTCTGTGAAGACTCTTCCCGAGCTACGAGACTATTACAAGGGGAATCCCAATGTAGGAGCTTGGATAAACCAGGCATCCAACAAGGAAATCATAGAAGCAGGAGCAGACTTCTTGCCTAACCTCCGCTATAGCCACAAGGAAGGCAGAAGCCTCTACAACATAGAGGCAGCGTATTCAAACATCAACGCATTATATCCCGATGTTGTGGACAATGACGCAAAACGCCAAATTGTTCATCGAATCAAACAAGCCGAGGAGGTGGTAACCTCCTACCATAACAACATCGAGGAAAAATTTGGAAAAGAATTTCTCATGGAAAAAGAAAATATGAACAAGGTTCTTTCTCGAAATGACTACCAGGAGCAAGGTCAGACCATACAGCTTGACCCAAAGGATGAGAAGAAATATTTCTCGTCCTACAACTACTTTCAGATGGAATCCGAGACCGCCGAGTTTGACAAACTAAAGGATGCCGAGAACTATGAAGGCATCCTTGCCCTGGCGAAAGAATATGATCAAGGTGACAGCATGGACTTGGAGCATGTAGAGACCAGCATGACACCAGACTATGGTGATGATGTTCTCATTGATGATGAGAACTATGCTGTTGTATATAACAATTCAGTAGGTGGAACCTACAACTTGTTGAAAAGTACAGTGAGAATGACATCCGAGAGGCCATCGAGCGTTACGGTATGCCAAAGACTCCAAGCTATGCAGTGAAGTTCATTGACCAGCAGATGGGCTTGGAAAAGGCGTAAAGCCTTTAGTAGAGATTCCATCCCCAGAGGCAAAGGCTGTAGCCAAGAGCTTTCGAGAAGACTTGACACCTCAATTCACCATGCCGAATGGGAAGGTTCTAGATTACCACTATGACGCTAGCGACAACAAAGTCATAGTAGGAGAAAAGTTAAATGATGGTTCTTTCATAGAAACTTATGTCCACGATTACGACTTTGCTCTCAGCAAGGCAGAAAACATGTCTGCCATATACAAAGAGTTGTCAACTGAATATCAAGCAAAAGGCGAGCGAGGAAAACTCCTCGTGAAGACAGCTATATCCAGACAGATGTCGTAGGTAAGGCCAAACAGATAGCATCCACAGGTGTTCCTATGGAAGAAGCAGAGAAAAGGCTTCATCCATTGTGAAAGAAGAGGTTCACAAGGAACACCATAAGCAAGAAGCCGAGAAAGACAAGCAGGAAAAGGACAAGGCAAATCAAGCCGCAGCAGAAGAGAAGAAAGAGCAACAAGAGAAAAAGAGGAATCAAAAGAGGTCAGCGAGGCGACAGCCAAAGCCCTTACCCATGCAGCCCTTCTCGTTGGGCATTATCTGCTGCCAAGCAGAATGAGGGAATTTGGATGAACAAATCCCAGAAAGGTAATGCAGAGTTCATCAACACCCACACCCTATCACGGCCTACAACAACATTATGATGAACCTCAATTCGGATGCCAACAAGTATAAGACGAATGTCTATACTTATTATAATCCTGCCAAGGAGAACCACATGCCTGTAAAGCAGAACGAGAAAGGCATGGAGTTCCATTGGACTAGTTGGGGTATCAGAACGCCATGGATAAGGACGAAGTCATCACCAGCAAGCAGTTTGACAAACTTCCTGATGACGAGAAGTCTTTCTATACCAAACATGCCACACGAGTTATGCAGAACATCTACAATGTGGAGCAAACCACCATGAACGCCAACAACCATGACGCTTACGTGGAAATTCTGAAGAACAAGGGAGCGCAGCTTTCACAAAACGAGAAAGAGCAAAAGGGAAATACTCTTCTATTATGAAACAATGGAAAGAGTTGAAGGGCAAGCATCCCGATGCACTTCTATTGTTCCGCATTGGCGATTTCTATGAGATGTACAAGCAGGATGCCAAGCGAGGTTCGGAAGTGTTGGGAATCACCCTGACCAAGATGAATGAAAGTAAAGACTTCCATCTTGCAGGATTTCCACATCAAGCACTTGACACCTACCTTCCAAAACTCATCCGAGCAGGAGAACGAGTAGCCATATGCGACCAGTTGGAATCAAAGAAGACAGTCAGCCAAAGCTTCGACACAAAAGCAATACTGAACAAAGCATACGCCACTGCCAAGGAAGTGGCCAAGCAAAGCGGTATGCAATATGAGCGAGTGATGGTTTTGCAAGATGCCAAATACGATTCCAAGGAAGACAAGATTGTCGTAAGCGGCATGAAAGGCGAAGTTGGAAATGAAAAGATGGCTGCCCTTTACAAAGCAAACGACATCTACAGAGCCGTGGTTGCAGCCACAGGTACAGAGAACCGTCTTGACCGTTCGGGCAGAAACAACCTCCTCCCAGAGGACGATGCCAAGCATGAGCAACTGGTGAGAGAACTTGCAGCAGGAGTTATGATGGCTCGCCAGGGACTTCCTGCCATACTCTCAAAAGAGAATGAGAAACTTATTCCTTATTGGGAACGAGAGATAAAGGAAAATCCAAAACTCTTGGGAATAGTAGAAAGAGATGTGAACAATGCTGTAGAGACCATTGACAACCTTGTGGCAAAGCGAAAGGTTGACTATGAATCCATCCGTGGACAGCTTCCAGGAAAGACGATGGAGAAACCATCAAAATATTCCATCTCCCAAGACTTGGCCAAGCTGCCAAACATAGAGACCAAGGAAATAGTAGTGGTAAAAGACATCTTGCGAAAAGAAGCAGATGTCATTCTCCTGCTGGAGCATCCTTGGAAGTGAACAACGAGGTTCCTGGCATGAGAAAGGACAGAATCACCATAGCCTTGAAGAAAGAAGGCATTGACGATGTGAGGTTCTATAATGCCGGTGGTTCACTTGGATTGAATAAGCCAAACTCCTATTTCCAAGGGAAAGAAGTCACGCTCAACAACTTGAAGCAGTATGAGTTGGTTCCCCATCATACACTTGATGTAGAGAAACAAGCCGCCCCAAAGAAAGAAGTAATCATCAAGAACTTCCAAGCCATCAAGGATGACAACGGTAGATATGCCTTCTTCATCAAGCCAGAGAACGAGCCTTCTTTCTCTGTATATCCTGCCAAGGAGCACTTGAACACGTTCTACAACGTAATCAAGACGGACAAACAGGCAATAGTCCACAATGCCCTAGCACAAAGATATTACGAGATGGCCACCAAGCATCCTGACACCAAGCTAGACCTTATCACCCCTAAGAAGGTTGATGTGGATATGAAGCTCATAGAGCGTCCTTCCATAACATCGAGCGCACAGGATGCCAAGCAGAAGCTCATCTTTGCCACCATCAATGGGCAGCGTGTACAAGCTCCTATCAACAAGCAACAATGGCAAAGATGTGGCTTGCCGAAGATATGGGAGCCTACAAGAGGGCTTTGGCCGCCGTCATCTTCGAGCCTATGCTGAAAAGAGGCATGGAAGAAGAGCAATCTCAACAGGCTGTTAGCGAATCAGAGAAAGTAGAGATTAAGGAAAAGCCTGCCCCTGAGAACAAGGTACAGGAAACTGTTACGGAAACTCACAGAACAGGCCTACATATGTAATACACGAGGGTGCATCTAAAGGTGCGCCCTCATAAAACTATCATAAATGGCATTAGACAAGCAAGCGTTTTACAGCCAGTATGCCCAGGTAGCCATCGAGCAACAGAAGAGATATGGTATTCCAGCTTCCATCACCTTGGCACAGATGGGTTTGGAAAGCGGCTTTGGCACATCTACCTGCAAGAAGGAGCAACAACTTCTTCGGTGTAAAGGTTGGCAGCAGTTGGACTGGAGCCTACGACTATTACAGCGATGACCGTCCAAACGAGAAGTTCCGCAGATACAACAATGTGATGGAAAGCATCGAAGACCACTCCAAGGTCTTGATGAAATCCCGCTACAGCCACTGCCAGAACTATTCGCCCACCGATTATGTTTCTTGGGCAAACGGCATCAAGGCTGGCGGCTACGCCACAGATCCAGACTATGCTTCCAAGCTTATATCCGAGATTAACAAGTATGGGCTAGGAAAATATGATCAAATAGGCATTCAGCAAGCCCAAAGCCAAGGATTGGTAACAGGATATGCTAGAGGTCAGTCGTCAACGACCTCTGTTATAACCCTAACACCCTTGCAAGGCAATTGGGGTTTGCCTATTGATTTATCTGTCGTAAAACTCAGTTCTGAGTTTGGAGTACAGAGACCAGGGCATAAGCATGGAGGGCTGGACCTCTCCACGCAAGGGAAAAACTATCCTGTATATGCAACCGAAGACAATGGAAAGGTTGTTACCGTTGGCAAACAAGACAAGGGAGCAGGAAACTATGTAGTAATCGAGTATGACAGGCAAGATGGAACAAAAATCCAGACCACCTATATGCATCTCAATCAAATTGGCGTAAAACCAGGCGACATAGTAAATGCAAGGCATCAAATAGGAGTCTCAGGCAACACAGGCCGCTCTTCAGGGCCACACTTACATTTTGAGACAAAATACCTCAATGCCAATGGAAATTGGGAGAAGTTTGACCCTAAGTTATACCTCGCTGAAATGGAGGTTAGAAGTAATCAAGCGGCAGCCCTGGATAAGAATGGAAACGATGCGTTAGCCGCTTACCGCAGTCAAATGCTGTTTGCAGGAGGCAAAGCCCCATCCTATCAGCAACAAGCGTCAGACCCGACACAAGCACTTCTGGCATCCATCACCAACAGTAACGACCCCACAAAATGGTTGTCATTGCTAATGAGCAACAACGGAGAAGACCTTTCTGGAAGAGACCCAATCTCTTCACTTATAGGAAGTCTGTTCTCTGCCGCCCTTACAGTAGTCATGCAGTTGAGAAGCAGCGAGGAGATACAAGCCGAGGAAGAAGCCGAAAGCCAGCTTAAACAGCAATCACCAGACGAGGAAAATAGCAATCTAGTAAAGATGACTCGCCAAGATGTAGAAAAGGCACAGGCAACGGCATCCATGCAATTTGATGCGGAATCCCCAGAGCAACAGCAGCAACAAGGCCAACGCCTCGCATAAATAAAGAAATAATTATATACTTATATAAACATATAAAACAATAAAAATATGATTAAGTGTAACGTAACAGCATGTGGAACCATCAGCAGTTCCGCAGAAGAGAAGCAGAGTAAGGATGGAGAGAAATTCATCTCCTTCGGCATGATTGTTCCTTTGCTGGGAAAGGATGGAACAGCGAAAGAAGTATGGGTAACGGTGTCTGCGCCAGGAAATAAAGAGACAGCCGCCTCTTACTCCGCTGGCAGAAAGGTAACGGTAAACGGCGTGATGTACATCAGAAAACACGACGGAAACATCTACCTGAACCTTCGCACCGACTCCAACATCGAGGTAAACGAGTCCACTACCAATGACCGATTGGAGGGAAGCATGGAGTTCCGAGGCAAGGTAAGCAAGAAAGGCATCAAGGAACTGAAAGACAAGAAAGGCAAGGACTTTCAGTCGTTCGCAGCATTCTCCTCTGACAAAGAGGGAGAGAACAGAGAGTTTACATGGGTAAGCTTTGTAAACTTCTCCCCTATCCATGAGGATTACTTTGCAGCAGAGAAGTACGTGGAAGTCCATGGAGACTTGCAACTAGGCATCTTCAAAGGAGAACTTCAGATAGAATGCAAGGTAAAGAGCATTGCTGCCTGGGACTTGAACAAAACTACAGATGCAAATGGAACAGCGCAAACAGCACAGTCATAGATTTCTCCACTTCATCTATATATTTGAGTTTTGGCAGTAGGAGCCATTGGCATCCTACACATGATATTCCCAAAGAAATAACAAGAACACAAACAGGGATAGTGTCATCATGAAAGATGGTACTACCTTCTGTTTGTTTAAGACAAAGCAAGAAATAATGGCAAAGAAGAAAAGCAAAACATCATTAGTAATTTTCTGAGCGGATGGCAGAAGCTATTCGGTGGAGCAAAAGAACATACCACCCCAAAAGCGAAGCCATTCCCAAAGAACCATTTCTACAGCCCAGAAGAGCTAGAGTATCTTTCACAAAACAAAGAGGGTTCCCTTATTGACCAATGGGCTGTTTCCATTGGCAAATGGGCATTTGAACAAGGAAAGGATAAATCATCCCCTACAAAGTTTGCCGCCGTCAAATGGCAAAATGGATTGATGGCTACATGGATAGACGGAAAGCTCACACCTGACACAAAAGACAGACAGATTGGAAGATTATTACTTCTGAAGGAGCGAGGATATGAACTTCCAGAACGATACGAGAACATGGCGCAAGACTACGAGGCACAAAGCCTTGTAGGCAAATACTTTGTGTCCAATAATGACAAAAGCATCATTAAGATTGACTCCTATGACAGAGGAAGACTGATCTTTGATGCCCCAAGTCTTGTTCTGAAGAAATGGGAAGATGGTAGTCTTTCCTCAAACGAAGAAAAGTTGCCTACGCTGATTTTCATAAGTCGCTGAATGAAAAATATACCATCATGGAAGAAGAGCGACAAAAGGAATTTCAAGAGAAACTTGCCAACTTCGAAGACGGCAAGGAGCTTTACAAAGGAATGCACAATCTTTTGCGCCAAACCTATCCCCCAACAATAGGTGGCAGTATTCCTATGGAATTACGCACAGCCCACCCTGTAGGTTTCTTCGATGGAAAAGTTATTCCAGTTTCATGGTCACTCACCAGTGAAAAGGATATTAAAGTTAGCGTTTACACCAACCACAGCAACGCTTTAAGTAGCATTACCATCAACGAGGACAACGCATACAAAGCAAAGAGTTTGCTCAACAGCATTGCACATGCAATAAATAACGAGAAGGTTAATGGTTTAACTCGTTCGCTAGTGAATGTTCTGGGCAACAAACTTGGTGAAGACAAAATCTTTGCCAAGGAGAACAACACACCTTTGCTTGAAGCTAGAGAGGGAACAGTCAATGCCGTTACTGCTACCAACGACGGCAGAGTTATAGCTTTCAATCTCAACACCCACAAGGAAATTCCGTTGCATGGAAAAGAAAGCGTTGAATTAATGCAAGCCTTGCTTTTCGAGGGTTTGGATGAGCAATCTCGCCTTCGAAAGGAGTTGAGCATCCCCAAGATGAAGGACTATGTGGAATCTATGGAGGACGAAGAGGACATTCTGTCCGGAAACAAGGAGCTTCTTCCACATGGTTCCAAAGTAGATAGCCTTTACGGTACATATTATAGTGCCGAGGAGGAATATTCAAGCTACGCCCAAGGAACCTTGCCACTAGCTGCAGAAGACAAAGCTGAATTCATAGCAGACCTTCAATCATCATTCATGAACTTCAAGCAAGAACTACAAAATATGGTTGAAGCTTACAAAGACCATGATGGTGTCATCGACACAAATAAAGTGAGCAAGCTAGAAAAACTTGACAGAATTCTGAATATCGAGGCAAGAGGTCAGACTCCTGTCAAACCTGTACCTGTAGCCGCAAAAGAGAGTCACCAAAGGAATCACTACAGGATGCAGAAGCCGCTTCCAAACAGAATGACCTCAAAGAGGTAAAGAACATAAATGCCGAAGAAGTTGACCAAAAGCCATTAAGTCCTTCTTTGGCAATGTAAACTATGCACCTAAGAAAGTGAAGGAAGAGAGTTCTAGACAGGTTGCGCCACAGAGATTGACGGAAAAAAAAAGACGATGCAATCTCACGAATCGACAAGCGAATCGCAGAACTGCACCGTCTAGGAAAGGAGCAATCTCTCAAATCCAATATTGGAAACTCAGCCGACTCCCACCGTCGTGGGTACCTCCCATCAGGAACGTCTCCTGATGGCGCACAGAGCGTTGCCCCTTCTGATGGCAAAGATAATAAAAATTTCCATCTAAGTATCTATTTCTTGGGAATTTAGCCCATTTTATAACATCTTTTAATACAAATATAGGTATTAACGCCAGCAATTTTACAAAAGAGTTATATAAAGGCATAGGGTTACACCCTCACGGTAAAGATGTTCAAGTTTCTGAATATATTAATTTTTCCAACGACAAAGGAGAAAAACAACAGTCCGTCTTTCTGATCATCGAGCTAACGCACTCAGCATCATCAAAAAGGAGGAAGAGCGGCCGAAGGATATTCTATCGTTATAAAAGTAGAAGATTCTCCCGAAACAAAGTTCAAGGCAAACAAACATTCCCAAGTAAAGGAATACGTTTATGACAATCCAGACCGCCAACGCCTTTTGAACATCGGCAAAGGAATCTTCGACCTCCTGGACAGAGGAGAATACACCGACTTGGCCAATGCCAACGAGATAAACATATCCCCTAGAGGAAGGCAGCATAAAGAACTACGCACTCCTGACGGCAAGCTACTGGGCTTCACCTATCAAGGAAAGATTTACCTTTATCCTGAGGCAAAGGGCTTTGAGCCACCAGTACATGAGTACACCCACTTGTGGGCGGAAGCACTGCAAGACAGGAACTGGAAAGAATGGAAGAATGTCGTAGGCATGATGAAAAGTCGAACCTCTGGAACGAAGTAAGAGACCTCCACACCGAGCTTATTGCCACCGATGACATTGCCGAGGAAGTCCTTGCCACCTATTCTGGAAGAAGAGGCGCAGAGCGTTTGGAGTCAAAGCTTAAGGAAATTGTTGCTAGCAACAAGAGTATGGACGAGAAGACCGCAGAGACCCAGGCCGTCACTCAAATGAACAATGCCGTTTCAAAGTTCTGGAATGTCATGTCTGACTTTTGCACATTCACTATACATCCGCAGAAGAAGTAGCAGATAGAGTCTTGTATGAATACACCAAAGGTCTCTACCCTCTCAATTATGAAGAAGTCGCTCAACAAAGGGCAAGACCAAGCCATATTATGTTTCCGTAGAGGAAAAGACAATGGTCGATGGCATCGTCCAGAAGTAGAGCAAAGAGCGGCCTATCAGCGTTATGGAGAGATGATGGCTGATAAGCTATCCCTTCAACTCACCTATGGCGATATGCCATGGATAAAGAGCGACAAGCAGGTTCCATGCGACCTAAGCAAGAAGGCATACCAAGGAATGGATTCTTTCATGCTGGCCTTGGACGCAGAAAAGAACGCCTATACCTTACCTATTTATATAAGCAAGGAAGATATCCAGGCAAACAACTTGCTGGTGAAGTCAGATGCCACCTTCTTCCCTATCATAGAAGAAGTTGGTGTAACAGAGTTATATAACATCGAGCAAACCAACTATCCAATCTTGCACCCGAAGGATTACGAGGAGTTAAAACTAGATAGCATCGCCTCCAATCGTTACAAGCAAAGTAACGAACTGGGCCAACTACTCCGCAAAGGAGCATGGCAGACCGCTATTGCCTTCGATGGCAAACCTAGCCTTGCCTCCTACAGTGCGAAGAACGACACCATCCATGTGGCACCTGTTCAACACTATGAGAAAGAGCAAGATTTCTATCGAGACTTAGGAATGGGACTGACAAGAAGCACCAGAAAGGCAGAGGCAAGAAAGACCAGCTTCGAGTCACTATCCAGAGAAGAATTGGTTTCCTTGGTTGGCAGTGTCATCCTTGGTCAAAAGAACCACTTTGATGTAACAACGCCACAGCAAACATCCATGTGGAAAGAGCGTCTAAGAAAAGACCCAAGCTACACCAAGCAAGTATTATCTTCTGCAGATGTTGCGTCGCAGATCATCATACAACGTATCGACATTCTCAAAAAGGAGGAAGCCAAGACATTGACCTCCGTTCTTCCACGCCAGTAGAAGTAGATATTGACGGTAACGGCATTGTTGAAAGCCAAGAAAACCTTGCCCCAGACCAAAACAAAGCTCCAACGAAAGCCAGGAGCAAAGTGACGAAGTTCCTAGGCAAGAGAAGAGACATTTGCACAGATAAAGAAATCCCTCGCTACTTTCACAAGCAGCGAGGGACTGACATTTAACTTTACATTTATGAAAAACTCTATTTACTGTTATCGTAAAACCTATTCCATGCAAGCCTGATTGGCCGCATCAAAATCAATTCTTTGATATTTGCCAAAGTTGGATTTATCAAAGAAAAGTGTCCATCTCCCATTGCACCCTTGACAAAATCAATGGTGTCCCACCATTCGATGACCTTGTCTTCTAGTAGATGCGTTTGAACGGCACAGTCCGTTTTGCTCGCAGTTGGATTATTGTATCTCCAAAGCGTAACAATAGCAGCCTCTTCACACCCAGTAAGGAGAATATTCACCTTTTCATTTTCATCTACCCACTTTCGGTAGATGTCAACATAAGAAGGCACATCCACTTCCTCTTGTTGATTATCATTCCCTTCATCCTCCTCATTTCCATAGCTGACATTCTCCTCCTCTAGGAATTTTGTTGCAGAAGTGTTGTTGTCAGGAAGGTTGTTGTCGGCAATGAAGGAAAAGTAAGCATCCAACATCCCTTGGGAATGATGCTTCACGTAATCAATTCCGTTATATCTCTCGACAGGAACATACCATTCAGGCGTTCCTCGTCCACAAAACCTACAATTTCCATATAATCTAGCCTTAATTACATATGTATTCCACGACTTTGTTTAGCCTTTTCTATAGCAGCATCCTGTGCCACACACATCTCCTCGGAATATTCATCCTCCGGGACATAAGAAAGCATGCCTTTGTCATCCTTTGTCCAACAGCCATAGATGCCAAAGTTATACTTGTCTAGCATCACGTTGCCATCTTTTTCCTCCTGCCACTTTTGAGCATCACCGTTGACACTACGGATTCCAGTTTCCTCGTTCAAGTCGATGCCAGAAAACATCTTGCCTTCCTCTCCCTTGGTAACAACCTTTCCTTCTTCAAGTTCCATAACCTCACTTTCAGAAAGCCCCACCTTGTTAGCCAATGTAGATAAGTTCTGGTCAATGATGTCTGCCTTTACAGAAATGGTAGCATTTGTAGCCCCATCGAGCTGCACATAGTTCCAGGAATTGTTCGACGGTAGCAACACCTTCAAAACTTGTCCGTTTTGCAAAGCGGTTTTCTGTTCCTCCGTAAAATACTCAAGATTGTTCTTTGCGATGAGAGGCAAGAACACTGGATGAAGCCCATCCTCTGTTTGCTGTAAGCGGATTCGAGCAAAATCCTTGTGGACAACTCCATCAAAATCAGCTCTCTCAATAGGGAGCAAGGGAGTTCTTTGCCCAGAAAGGAACTTATTCATAATACTTTCAGGAAAGTCGTCTATCATTTCCTGTGAGAGTCCGAAGTTAGCCAACTCCTCGTATGGAATTTCGCTTTCAGAAAATTTCAATTCGTTCATAATCTTATTCTTGTTTAAAGTTTTCGGCAAAAGTACACATTTTCTTATCAAGGCTTTCCACAAATACGATATACCTTTTATTTAACATAGATTTTATCCCTATCCAAATCAAAGCTCTTGCTACAAATAGCCTTCAACCTTAATAATCTATACCTGAAAACACCGAGGGGTTAAAGGGGCGAGCGGCCTCATTTATAACAGTTTACACGATACACCTTAGAAAAGAATATGTTAAATAAAAGCTATTTTATATTTACGCCCATAATTTCTTCCATTCATATTACTTTTGCAAGCTAAAGAAGTATTATTATATAAAGAATAAGGCATGATTAGATTTCTTTCATTTTACTATTTCTCCTATGTTGCCATTCCCTGATGGGGATGGCGCAAGGAAAGAAAGACATGAAGGACTACTGGATAGACAAATACCTAAGTGTGAGTTTTCCTTTGGAAAGCATAAGGATAAACTCCACCTTTGGCAGTAGGGTTGATCCTTTCACAGGAAGCACAAGCTACACAAGGGACTTGACCTTAGGGCAAGATACGAGGAAGTACTATCCATGTTCGATGGCTACGTGAAAGGCGTAGGCTACGACAGTGGCTCTGGGAAATATATCACCATGCAGTATGGCGATTACACGGTAAGCTATTGCCATTTATCTGAAATTTGGGTGAGCGACAACCAGAAGGTCTATGCAGGAGACCCAATAGGTATCAGCGGAACTACAGGACGCTCCACTGGGCCACATCTGCATATCACCTGTAGGCTTCGGGGCCGTTTGGAAGACCCATACGACTTGCTTCTTTACATAAAAGAGACGAGAGAAAGCCATCAAGGCATTGAAGATAGACGAAGACAAAGTGCTTACGCCCGATGATTTCATCAAGCATTATGCCCAAGCGGCCATGCGCCAACAAAGAAAATACGGCATACCAGCCTCTGTTATACTGGCACAGATGGCGTTTGAAAGCAGATGGGGAAACAGCAGCCTGGCACAAATAGGCTATAATTTCTTTGGAATAAAGGCCAATAGCAACTGGCTCAGAAGAGGCCTACCCTACAGCATTCATGATGATGACCGCAAAACGAGAAATTCTGCAATTTCTCCTCGGCAGAGGAAAGCATCGAGTATCATTCCAGGTTGTTGATGAGTGACAGATACGCTCGCTGTTGGCGATACAAGCCAACCGACTATCACAACTGGCTTGTCGCAATCAAGGCAGGAGGCTATGCGACTAGAAAGACTATGTGAAGAAATGCGAGAGCATCATTCTTCAACATAAGCTTTATCTATACGATATAGAAGCTGAGAAAATGTAACATAAGACAAAACTATAATAATAAATAAAATGAAGAAATTAAAGATTTTGCTGGCAGCCTTATTGGTAATAGGCAGCACAGCCAAGGCACAGGTAGTTTATGGAGAGAATGAGAAGGAATATATCAAGGCATCCTCTTTCTCCAATGGCAGAACTGAAAAGAAAGACAGCAAGCCATTCCTTTCCGGACAAGAGAAATATAAGTTATCCAGTATAGGTAGCAATTGGTTTGGCAGCATCAAGGCTGGTATGTCCACCTTCTCTGGAGCACCAGTAGGATGCACAGACTTCTTTGGCCATACACGTCCTACCATGGTATTCAGTTTGGGTAAATGGCATTCACGTTTCTTTGGAACACGCCTGGTGTACCAAGGGTTCAAGTTCACAAATGCAACCGATGAAGCCATGAAGTTCCAAAATTACCATGGAGACTTGATGCTCAACGTATCGAGTTTCTACAGAACCACCTACGATCCACTTCCAAGATGGGACTTGGTTCCATATATTGGAGCTGGTGTAATTCACAACTCAGAGCTACACCATATTCCGTTTGCCCTCTCATACGGCCTACTCTGCAGTTACAGGGCAACCAATCGCTTGCACGTTACCGCCGAGTTGGGAGGAACCAGTACCTACCAAAAGTTTGATGGTTTAGGGAAAACAAGCATTTCGGTGACAACCTTTTCCAAGCAACCGTTGGACTCACCATCGGTATCGGCAAACAAGGATATGAACGTAAGCCTGTTTTGGAGGTCTTAGACACAGACAACCAAGGCGTAACAGACTTGACCAACTATCCCAAGAACAGTTTTGATGGACTTCGAAAGCTAAGAGACAGAATGGCAAGTGAAGAGCAAGCCGTCGAGAACAGTGGCATTCAACTGGACGCACCTATTCTATTCTTCTTCAAGATAAACTCCACCAACCTTGTTGACAAGCAACAACTGGTAAACATAGGAGAAATAGCAGGAGCTGTGAAGGAGAACAATCTAAGTGTCAAGATTATAGGAGCTGCAGACAGCAAGACTGGCACACCGAAGCACAACAGAGCACTCAGCGTGAAGCGTGCAAAGTATATTGCCAAGCTACTTATGAAGGCAGGAGTAGATAAAAGCAAGATGCAAGGCATCAGCAGAGGCGGCATCAACCTTTACAAGCCATACACCGCCAATCGACACACCTGTGTTATTGTGTACAAAGAAGAAACAAAATAACATACATCATTCCTTTTCCATAAGCAATTATGGAAGAGGAAAATTTCCTATATAAATATAATAAGGTATGAGAACCATAAGAACAAACACAAATCCACGAGCCACGGATGTAGCCCCACAGCTGCAAAGCGTATTGAATGCCAATGGTATGCAAGCCCATATTTCAATGACAGAGACAGGCACCTATCAGCTTGTCACCATGTCACACAACTCTTCGCAGCCAAGATATTACAATATCAACCAAAAGCAGTTGGAAGCCTTGATGAACGGAGGAACAACCGTATGGGACAAGAATGCCTACAACACTTTTGTTTCTATTGTGAAGAACGATTATTACATTCCAGGTTCCTTTGTAGCAGCAAGAAATGCCAATTCTCCTGTTAACATGGGATTGAATGGTCATCGACTCAACGTAGGAGAATACGGCTATATGGGCGACCCACGTTTTCGTCCATTTTCAGGGCCAGGTTTTGGCAGATTCGACAACTCAATCTTTGGAATGTTGTTTGGAAGAGACAGATATCACGTTCGCAGAATCAATGATCGACCTTTCTTTGCCAATAGTGCGCCAGTTGTCATAGACCGTCCAGATGGTAGATTAAAGCCTGGAGAATTGAAGACAGGAAGCTATGGCTTCTATGACAAAGGTAACCAGCAGCAGGATGCCCTTGCCAACATGAAGGTAGAAAGCAAGCCTAAGGAGTTGGTGCGTCCTAAAGGACAGGCAGAAAGATTATCAGATATCTATAGCCCAGACTTAACGCTCACCCCAGAGACCTTTCAGCATCTGTTGGCATCCCATGGCGTTGTGATAGATGAAAAACAAGACCCTCACCATCAAGTCATCCTCTGTTAATGCAGACTTGCAATACAAGCTGACGGATGACGAGGTTAAAAAACTGATGACAGAGAAGTTTAAGAACACAGGTAAGAAGAATAGCACAAAGAACGCAGTAAGCATCGATGAGCGTCTTGCCATCCTGAACAATGTCATTAAAGCTGACTTTAGCGACAAGATAACTCGTGACCAGCTCAACACCAAGGACTATGTTTCCATCCATCTAACACCAGAGAAAGAAAAGGAACTCTTTTCGAAGGATGTTGCCACCCAACAATATATGTCAACTTCCGACATCATTGATTTGAAAAACCAAAGAGAAGACTACCATTCGGGATATATTGACAAATGGAACTCCATCGGAGTCGTGGATGGTAGAACACTCAACCCAAACGAAGGGTTCTATTTACCTGTGAAGGATGGCAGAAGAGTTACAGTAGGTGAAATTCAAGCCTATCCTACCCATGATGGAGTGAAACCATCATTCAGAATGACAGCAGTCATCAATGGGCAGGTCATGAGCCATGAGATAAGCAAGGAAGACTACTTGAAGTTCATCAATTACGAAGACAAATGCCGCCTTCAGCTCTTTGACAAAGTGTTTGATGAGGTTAAGATAAAAAATGCGTCCAACGGAGAGTTGCAAGATAACGTGAAATCAGGAAACCTCACCACAGCCAATGGAGTTGTTGCCTTAAATGGTGACTACAGCCTTGTCAGTGAAAAGTCCTCAGCAGTAATCACGAGTGCCACGGCGTGGAAAGATGAGATTTCTGGCAACTATCTGATGAACGTAAGAACCAACAAGGATGTTGGCATGTGGTCTTTCAAGATTACTGAAGCTCAGTACAACAACTTCAAATATTCCACAGACGAGGAACGTGCGAAGTTGCTTACCAACATGATTCCACTTACAGACGAGAACAAGGAAAAGATGAAGGTGGTGGCAAGCAATACCCTCTATCAGGGTGGTTACACTAGAGGTCAAAATGCCAATATTCCTCCTTCACTTGCAAAAGTGTTGAAAGACTTAAAGGCAGCAGGACTTGGCTATGAAATCATCACTTCTTCGAACACATCAGAACAAGAGCGTTTCGATGCCATAAAGAAAGGTCTTCAAAAGCTTCAAGACTATGGACAGGCAAAGGGAAAGGATGTAAAGATGCCGTCTGACAGCGAGATATGGCAAATGCTCAAAGAGAATCCCGATCCTCGCAAACTACCTTCCGTAGAAACCAGAACCAAGGAAACTGTTCTCTATGGAAAGGAAGTAATCAACCTCAACGACCTTCGAGAACAAACGAAAATCAACCTTCTTGGCGATGCCAGTATAAACGGTGAATCACTCAATAACATCAAGGCGAGCAAAGAATGGAAGCGAAGCGGAGAGCATGGCAGGGCTACAGAAGTCGGAGATATTGCAGTAGAGAGAATCAAAGATGCCAATGGCAATGCCGTTGAAGGGAAATACAAGATGACTGCAGTAATAGATGGGAATGTCTTTTCCCATGAGATTACCCAAAAGCAGTATGACAAGTTCCTTGCCATCAACGACTATCAAAGAATGAAGCTCTTCGACAAGATTTTTCCAGAGGTAGAGATGAAGACCAAGCCTGAGAGCCGCTTCAATCTTGGCGCAGCCATCCTTGCAGCAGTCACTGTTGGAGCGGATGTAGTGGCAGGTTTGTCCGCACCACCTCGTCCTCGCCCAGAGATATACGAGTCAGCACCAGTTTTCCATAAACCAGGTGTCGTATCTCCACAAGCAGTGTCTGCGGCCGTATATGAAAGCTTGGCAGAGCAACCAAGTAGAGGTCAGAACGAAGGTATGGGAATGGGAAGATAACGCTTCCCATCCCTTTAATAAAATATAAATATACAAGAGATATGAACAAAACCATATTTATGTTTCGCACGGTTACGTTGCGTCCTCATTGGTTTCAATACATAATCAATGAGACAGGTTCTTTGTGCCTCCTTGTTGCTAGTATATGGATATACAAGTTTTGTAGTTTCGCCTATCATGAGTGGGCTATCTATGCTTGCATCCTGCTATTGTTCCACCTTCTTTTCAAGTTAGTTTATCTTGCAAGAATGGAATATATCATCACAGGAGAACAAATCATTATCCTTCATGGGTGTTCTCCCACTCCACTGATTACGTGGAGCTATACAGAGTTGTTGACTACCAGCAAAGTAGAAGCTTGCCCCAACAACTTTTCGGTTTGAAAACCGTCACCATATACTCAGGTGACCGCAATAATGTCAAACTTGACATGATAGGCATCAAGGCTAGCAATGACATTGTTTCGGAGATAAGATGTAGAGTTGAGTTTAACAAGAAAAACAAAGGAATATATGAAATCACAAATCGTTCGTAAAATTTTGTTCCTCATTTTGCTGGTCATTTTGTACAACGTACAAGTGTTCGGACAAGGAGTGTCCTCCTCCAATCCAATTGAATATACAGCCATAGGAGAAGGAGGGCATTGTTAAGCAAACAAATAAAGCAACAACAACACTGTCTTGATACATTGTTTGTTCTCCAGGGAGGCATAGTTTACTCACAAACGAAGATGAAGAATTGGGAGCAAAAGTATAATTCTTATTTAAAGACAGCACAAGGATTTGCTTCTTCCATCAAGGCTGCAACAACCTTATATGCAGAAGGGATGCAAACCCTCTCCGCCTTATGGGAGATAAAACAGCTTGCAAGCTCAATCCACAAGGAATAGCTTCATCGATTTCCATGAACAACCTATATGCTGAAACAGCCGTGGAATTGGTGAAAACCTATAGGTTGCTAAAGAAAGTAGTGGCAGGAGAAGGCGAAGGCCATATGCTCAATGGAGCAGAAAGAACAAAATATTATGGCAACTGAATAGCGAGATTGAACAGCTCAACAAGAAGTTCCGAGCCTTGGCACTAAGCATCAGCCTCTATTCCTTCGAGGATGTTTGGAATCGTGCCATTGCAGGAAAGATACAAAAAGCAATAAGACACTTGCCGAGGAAGCCAGGAAAAGGCAGTCTCGTGCCATGAAAATAGTTGCCAAGTTCTATAAAGAACGCCAAAATAGCAAACCTTGGGGATGGTAAAACCAATAAGCACATCATGAAGAAAAGTAATATTCTAATATTAGCAGTCATTGCTATTCTTATGTTCCCCTATCCAGCCCATTCCCAAAATGGACCGGATCCAGTGAGAGCTGGAATGTTCAAACTGTATGCCAAGACTGCAACCAAAGCCTTAGTTGCACAAGATGCTGTTTTGACTTTGAACGGAGGTGAACATATCATGTCCAAGGAAGAAGTGGACAAGATTAATAATTTTCAAAACCAGTTCAACAAATATCTGACAAGCTTCGATGATATTCTTACTATTGCAGCAGAGATATACGCCATCTATTTTGAAGTTGACCACGCAGTAAAGAACATCAAGGAATTGAAATCCTTTACGTTCTCTTGTCCAGCTAACACCCTTGCCGTTGCCTTGTCAAAATCAAGAAGCCATATCTACAGCGACATCATAGACAACGGCATCCAGATAGCTGCAGATGTAGAAAAGCTTCTTCCTATCAGCAAGGACGAGGACAAGAACAGCAAGATGACGGAAAAGAAAGAATTGACTGCATTAGCAGAGTCAGAAAAAGCCTTCAGAGCATGAATTATAAGATAAGAAAGCTGAATCGCCTCTTGCGCTATACAACCCTTATGGATTCATGGTATGAACTGAGAGGAAAATATTATAAACCAAAGAGCATGTACACCATCAGCACAGAATGCCAAAAGAGATGGGCAAGAAAGGCTCGTGGCGTAATGAATTAGAAATAAGAATAAAATAATGGAAGAATCGAAAGAACTTCAAGGTCTCTACACCCTATTTCGAGTAGCCATCTACGTATCATTGGTGCTAGAGTTTTCATGTATGCCCTCGATCCATCCGCTTTGGATTTTTGGGAGGTCTCATTACAGACATTCATTCTCGTCTTCACAGAATGTCAGTATATCAGTATTTGCCTTTCAGTAAACTGGTGACCGTAATGTTGGTCATCATCACCTGTATAGGAACAAAGAACAAGAAGCAGTTGGAGTTTGATGCCAGAAAGATGGTCTTTTGGCCAATATCCATAGGATTGTTACTTGTTACTCTATCTGTATTCTTATACAACTGGGACTGGCATAGTAGAATTTGGATTCTCAAAACAAACATTTGGTTCTACATGACAGCATCCATCATAGGAACAGTACTCATCCATGTCGCTCTTGACAATGTTTCCAAATACTTCAGGGATGGCATGTTGAAAGACCGCTTCAATTTTGAGAACGAGAGTTTCGAGCAAGCAGAAGAGTTGGTGGAGAACAAGTATTCCGTAAACATACCTATGCGCTACTACTATCGAGGCAAGTTTCGCCATGGATGGATAAACATCATCAATCCCTTCAGAGGAACATGGGTGGTAGGTACACCAGGTAGTGGTAAGACTTTCTCAGTGATAGAGCCATATATAAGACAACACTCCAAGAAAGGTTTTGCCATGGTAGTATATGACTACAAGTTCCCTACCCTAGCAACCAAGCTCTATTACCATTACAGGAAGAACCAAGCTGCCGGAAACACTCCTGCGAACTGTAAGTTCAACATTATTAACTTCGTCAATGTAGAGTATTCCAGAAGAGTAAATCCTATTCAGCAAAAGTACATCAGCAACTTGGCTGCTGCAATGGAAACAGCCGAGACTTTGGTAGAATCCTTGCAAAAGGACAAAAGGGAGGCGGCGGTAGTGATGACTTCTTCCAGAAGTCTGCAACCAACTTCCTCGCCGCTTGCATTTACTTCTTTGTTAACTACAACAAAGTGCCTTATGATAAAGATGGAAATATCCTTGATGCCCAATACGAGCAAGTTGAAGGAACATTCCACCAACGACTCACAGGTAGGGTCTATGCAAAAGGATGTCTGGGACAAGCAGACAAACTTGTGGAGCCAGCCTATTGGAAAGGGCAATACTCCGACATGCCTCATGTCCTATCCTTCCTCAACCACGACTACAAGGAAATCTTTGAGGTGTTGAATACAGATACAGAGGTGGCACCACTTCTTGGTCCGTTCCAAACAGCCTTTGAGAACAAGGCCATGGAACAGTTGGAAGGTATGATTGGTACACTTAGAGTTCAAATCTCACGATTGGCCACAAAGAAAGCTATTGGGTATTCAGCGGCGATGATTTTGATCTAAAAGTATCAGACCCTAAGAGTCCAAGCTACCTTCTCATAGCCAATGACCCAGAAATGGAATCCATCGTGGGAGCATTGAACGCTTTGATTCTGAACCGTCTTGTAACACGAGTGAACAGTGGACAGGGAAAGAATGTGCCTGTAAGTATCATTGTGGATGAGCTTCCTACGCTTTATTTCCATAAGATAGATCGTCTGATAGGAACTGCCCGAAGCAACAAGGTAGCAGTGACATTAGGTTTCCAGGAACTCCCACAGCTTGAAGCAGACTACAGTAAGGTAGGAAAAGATAAGATTATCACTACCGTTGGTAATGTAATCAGTGGTTCTGCGAGAAGTAAAGATACCTTGGACTGGCTTTCCGGAGATATTTTTGGCAAGGTGGTACAGTTGAAGAAAGGTATCACCATTGACCGAGATAGAACATCCATCAACCTCAATGAGAATATGGACAGCCTTGTTCCTGCTTCCAAAATATCGGATATGGCTTCAGGATGGATTTGCGGTCAGACAGCTAGAGACTTCACTGTTACAAAGACAGGAAGAAAAGGGGCTATGGATATTCAGAAGGCTGAGGAGTTCAAAACTTCCAAGTTCTTCTGCAAGACCAACTTCGATATGGACGAGATAAAGAAAGAGGAAGCCGACTACGCTAACTATCCTCTTCCAAAGTTCTATGTCTTTGAATCTCCTGATGCCAAGGAGCGAATGCTCTCACAAAACTTCAGTAGAATCAATCAAGAAGTTGACGATATGATAAAGCATATTCAAACAGAATGCAAAAAGAAAGTAAAACAAATAAAAATAGAAAGAGTATGAAGAAGTATGATTTATATATTTTTTCTTAGGTCTCATCACTGGTATATTCCTAACAGTTATAATTGCTATTTGTTATAACAATTATTACAATCAAGAAAGTTCAGACATCACCTTCTTTGAAAACCAAAAGATTTTATCCCCATGAAAGAAATAGAGGTTTTTCAAGTTTTGGATGACAGTATAGCTTTGGCTAAATGCAATGACTTTGGTAGCGGTCATTATGGAACAGTTTTCCTAATAAAAGGCAATGAGAACTTATACGACGACCAAAAATTGATTTGAGTCATTTTAGTGTTCAACAGATAGGAATATATCGCTATGAAACTCGTGATGATTTAGAAAAGGCTGTTCCTTTCATAGAAATTAAAAATAATATTTACAGACTAGCAGCTTTATGGAAACAAGATTTAGAGAAAATGAATATTCTGGTGGTATTAAAGAAATGCGTTCCACTGATTATCGTGACGTTGCACAAGAAAAAGACGAATGCAATCGTTACTTATCGTAAGAAATATCTTATGTTATCCAAAGAAAGTGTGGCAAATATCATCTTGCAAGAAGGACATTTGTATGGAAGTGCCCTATTGAAAGCGTGCCAAAAGAATGGTAATCCTTCTATGTGCAAAGAGGCTCAGATTATTTTTCCGATGATATAATCTGTTGGCTATAATATAAGGTTCAACGCTCCTGGTTCGAGAGAATCAGGAGTTTTTGTTTGTAAGCCATTAAAACTCATAAAAGTTTGGAGATTAGAATTATTTGTCGTACTTTTGCAGCGGAATATAACGTTATAACAATATGAAATCACAGGAGCAGATAAACAAGATAGAAGCGGTTGTGTTGTATATATTGCAGCACTTCAAGGAAGGTTTGGACTATATCAAGCTGTTTAAAATCATGTATTTTGCACAACGTGAGTATTTGGCGACCTACGGTTTGACGATTGCCGAGGACACTTTTAAGGCACGTCAGTTAGGGCCTGTTCCGTCGCTCACCTACAAGGTGGTGAAGATGGCGGAGAACGGTGACGAATCGGCAGACCTCAAAGGCTTCACTTCTTCTATTCGAGTGGACGAGAACCAAAATGTTTATGCCACGGCGGCACCAGATATGGACTATATAGCCGATATGGAAAAGAGGAATTGGACAAGACGATAGCCAAGTACGGCAACATTGACTCAAAACAACTTTCGGAGATGTCGCACGACGATGCCTACAAAGCAGTGTGCGAGCGAATGAAAGACGATCCACAGAAAGATGTGCTTACGCTTATTGACATAGCACGTGCGCGGTGCGACGGATGCGATGGTAAACCACATTCGCCAAGTGCAGATTATTAAGGAATCGATGGAATGTTGATAGATGATGTCAAAGGGGCATTGGCGGCACTTAAAACCGAGATGCAGGAAGACAGGCGAATAAAGTCGGGTGCTGACCTCAACGTGGGCGATATTGTCTATCAGAACATGGACAGAAGCGATGGTTTGGTACTTAACAAAGGTTACGATGACAGACTGAAATACTTTGTAATCGTTGGCAAAACTCTAAGGGCGATGCCATAGGGCTTTGCCTAATAAACTCCGACTTGGATTTTACCGTAACGTTCCAGCCATGCAACGCTTTCAGTACATTTTAAAAGCCGAAGACTACAAAGGCGTGTTGACAAAAGACAGCCGCTTGGATTGTGCACAGTTGTTTCCAATGAAGGCGAAAAAGAGCGTGCCGATGGCTTCCGCGGTTTTATGTTGGACGATGGCACATATGTGCAACATCCACATTGGACACAGTTAATAAAGAGCCACTGGGCGCAAGTGTACAAGACCACTGGCACACCGTGCAGCTGCCCATTGTGCCAGGGCGAGAGCTATTCACGCCTCGCCTACGAGCACGAAACCAAACGAATTATCGAAGAATCGGAAATGTAAAAGCATTTTGGTGAAAATCACAAAGATTAAGCCGTGTTAGGGTAGCACCTCAATACGGCTTTTGTGTGTCATGGACTTATGACACACTCACTTATTCTATCTATGTAGTGTAGAACCACATTTCCATTCCATCCCTTCTTCTATACGTTCTTGAAAAACTTTTAGGTCACTTCTTGACAAACCGCATCTCAAAGCCATGCTCTCCCAATATCTCATATTGCGAGTAACATCCTTAATAATTCCTCTAGCAGTTGTTTCATCCAACATATAGCTTTCATGGGCATCATAAAGTACATCCAAGCTAGATTCATTGGTATAACCATCGATTAGCAAGGAATGGTAATATTTGTTGGTAGGGTTCATATCATAAGCTGGTGACAGGTGCCATCCATCCTTTTCAAAAGGAAAGCATGATTTCTGAAATGGTCATCAGTATTGCCTATGCAAATATTGAACGCCACACGGCGATACAGTTCCTCCAATTCTTTTCCATATCAACACTTCCATTGGCCACAATAAAATCCACAATATCAAGATACCCCTTTCCTGTACTTTCCCCATCACCATCGTTCAATCCCAACAATGTAAGAGAAGATGCCATGTGTATTCTCTTTCCATTCTCTGTTCTGTCAAACCTTTTAGACAAAAGGACATCACGACTATCCTTGCTTGAAACCACTCTGCACTCCGCAGCGTTTATACCACAATCCTTAGCCATAGAATGAGCAAAATATTCCCAACGTGAAATGTTTATCTCATCCCCTACAGAAGGAAATTTCGCAACATATAAATCTTCACCTTCCTTCACACAAGCCTTAGGTCTAGCTCCTCCCATAGAAGAACCTGGTTGGAATATTCGCTGAATCCATCTTGATTCAGGTTCCATTCTGTTCAACTCACTCTTCTCTATCTGACCTGCAGCCTCCAACAGTTCATCCAAGAACAAAATTGGTGGAATTGAATATGACTTATTATAACTTATGTAAGCATCTGTAGCTATGTCCTTGAAACGAAAAGCACCCATTCTTAAGGAATCCTCCACTCCTTTCAAGTAGTCCCAATCAGAAATATTTACCCTGCGTTCTCCAGAGTCTTTCATTTCCTGGTGGATTCTCAAATCAATAAGTCTTCGTCCCCATCTGTCAGGCAGTGCATCAGAGAATGTTCCAAATATCCTGTTTCTTGTAGGATTATATTGAACCCCAGGAAAAGATTGCAGCTCCTTTCCTAGATTTAAAGAAGGATGTCTTTTCAACCAGTCCTTATCATACTCAAAGGTATATACATCTGTCCCCTCTGAGATTCATGCCCAAGAAGTCCTATAGTTTCCTCATTTTCAAGCCAATCAAAGTCGGCAACAACCTTAATTTTTCCATTGTCATTTTCCTGTTACACGTTTTTATTCTTTAGATCAATATCTTGTATGACCTTTCCCATCTCATCGTTCTTAGCAATGAGCAACAACTCATCAGGCATCTGCAGTGCATTCAAAACACGTGCCAATACCCTACTGAAACTTCAGGTGAGCCACTTTCCAATCTTGCCAAAGTTTGGCGACTACATTGTGCTCTTGCTGCTACAATTTCCATGGTCAAGTTTCTCCTCATTCTCGCCATTTTAAGTTGCTCACCCATTACACAAAGATTCTCCGCCAGTTGTCTGGTCATCCAATTTGCTTTTGTAAACTTTGTCATTGCTTATAATGTTACATATACGCAACAAAGATACTAAATAAAGTTATATGAATATAACATTCCGCTCATTCTATAACTTTTTAATTTAAGTTTATCTGATATAACAAAAATCTGAGGCACAGCATCAATTCCATAGTCTTGGAGTTTTGGGCTTCAAGAACACATTGACATTCCCGACAACATAAGCACAAGCCTTGTCTCTCCCTTCGAAATACGGGGTTAGCTGATGGCTTACGGAATATCAAATGCAAGCAGAACTTCTTACGAGGATATGCTTTAGCTTATCTTCCATATAAGCCTCTTCCTAATACATCTTCAAGCCAAAATAGTCTGTCAATTTAGATATTGATTCTTCAAATTTCTTGGTGTTTGTATTTCTTAACTTGTTGATGTTCTGAAGTTTCCATTTCACGGATGGATAATCACCTAAATAACCAGAAGAACACAAACTCCATTCAGGTTCGCCTTTCTCATAAGATACGAGAAAGCGTTTATCTTCCTCTGTTAAGTTGTCATTAACCATCTGCACCAAATGATGCCTTGCCTCCTCGTAATCAGAATACGAGAATGGTATATCTGACATGCCTTCAAACTGTTTCTCCAATGCGTCAGACTGGTCTATTTGATGTGGACTTAATGATTCAATGATTGGCTTGTCACTGCCCAAAAGACAAAGCATAAAACCATCTTTTACATCGGCAAAGATTCTATTTCCATATACTTGCAATCAAATAGATCACGAGGATGCTGACGGCTTAGAGCAGCTGTTATTTTCCCTCCATACAGCTGACTAAAACCTACAGTTCTAGCCTTGCATGCCATATTAAAATCTTCTTGTGCCTTAGCGCAAAGCATCAAGTCTTGTGTCGAACCTATAATACCTCTCTTTGTTCCGTTGACCTCAATCTTTACGGTAGCTCCTTCATGTGAGCACTGAAGTTTCCATACATCTGGCTTGTGAACGATATGTATGCCAGGGATGCTTCTTTCTATCATTATTTTAGTTCCACAAGATGTTCATTGATGGTGTCAAGGCTAGTCTTGCGGTCTTGGATAGGAATGTAAGTAAGGTCTATGTCCACAGAATAGCGTGGCATATTCTTGTGGAACAGATTGATAGCTGTTCCACCATGTACGGCAAAGTCTTTGATGCGAAACACAGATGGCATTATTTTGATTAGCAATGCCACTTGACGGTGATATATATTATTCATAATCATAGAGTTCTTTTGGAATTGTCATTTTATATTTTGCTATATAGGTACCGCTCTTTGCGAGTTGCATTTTGCTGTCACCTATGTCTATCTTGGATGTATCGAGCATGTCATACCAATAATGTTTTGCTTTTTCTGCCATATATAGGAACAAGCGTTTTACTTTGTAGCTTGTCGTATGTTCGAGGAGTCCTTGCACAACCTTTGGACGAAGCGATGTAAGTTGTTCCATTATATAGTACAAGTCCATGAGCGAATATCTTTTGGAAGATAAAAGCAGACACTCCATAAAAGCCAATTCAGGCGATGATGCCAAAAGACTATACTTTTCTATTGGAACATTGGATGTTGGAACATACTGAAAAACATCTGTAGAGAACAATATGTAGTTATGGTCAAATATGTTTGTTTTAAGCCAACTTGGTGCTTTGTCATTTCCATGTGCCACCATCAGTGTTGGCTTTCCCATGGGTACATAATGATTGAATCCTTCCAACTCTAGCGCAGAATGAGCCGCAACACGATATTGTTTGCCCAATTGCTCATTGTAACAAGCCAAGGCGACTAAAGCGTTTCTGCCATTGCCTTTTATAGCCATAACTCCACGACTTAAGCTTTCCAGCCACCCTGAAGCCTTATACTTGTTCAAGAGTTGTCTGGAATATCCCTCTTCTTTCAGCCATTGCGAAAACATAAGCCCATTGGCATATCGAGAAAGAACAAGGCGTTTTATATTTCCTACCGTTTGTACACCCATAGTTTACCTATTTACTTATTTTTCAACCGCAAAGGTATAAAAATAATTTTATTCTACCAAATATTATACTTATTTTTATCCTAAAACACATCTAAAGGTATACTAAGGACACCTTTAGACGTGTTTTTTACTCTATATTAACAGATGTAACATCGGCTGCGGAATATCAAATGCAAGCAGAACTTCTTGCGAGGATATGCTTTAGCTTATCTTCCATATAAGCCTCTTCCTTTTTCTTACCATACTCATCTTTGTATTCTGCAACCATGATATGTCGAAGAAGCTGCTGATGTTCCGTAAACGTTTCTATTATCTTAAACGCAACGTTTCTGGCTTCGTTGCTATCAATGAGAGTTGCCAACATAAAAATACCAGCTTCAGTGAAAGCGTGAGGTGAATTCCTTGAATATTTCAAGTTCTGAAGGTGGTCACATTTTGTTACCACCTCTTGTTTCTCACTATCTGTCAGTGTAATAAGAAAGTCCGAAGGGAATCTTTCTAAATTATTGTTTATAGCCTTGTTGACTGTATCTATGCCAACACCAAACAATTTTGCGGCATCAATGTCGAGAACCACTTGCTTGTCATTAATGCAAATGAACAAATTGTCTAACTTGTTTTGTATCATCATTATTATATTTCGGAAGTCCTTTTCTTCCACTAATTAAATTCTTCGAGTTCTTTCAGCAAATCGTCCATAGATTTAGCTTTCAGTTGACCATCCATTATTAACTTAACCTCACGAAGACCTTGGCAAATACGCGCAGTAAGGTCTATCTTCCTTTCTTTTTTAAAGGATAATAATGTTCTGTCTTTTCGTCTTGTCTTTCTTTTTGTGCTCATAATTGGTTGTTTTGTTGTACTTCAATATATCCCTCCTGATCATAGGCTCGTTGGTACTTATGGATTAAGTCTATTAGCCTTTGAAGCTCTGGGATATTTGAGAATATGTTTTTTGATTCCGAATTTTGTTCACGATATCTTTCCCAAGAGCCGTTTTTTAAGCGTTCTTCTATATCTACAGGGATAAGAAATGAAGACCTCTCTCCCAAATATTTTTGAAACTCCGTGAGAAAGATTTGGATACCGTAGATATCAAAGTCCCCAAAGTGGACATAGCTGTTCGGGATATCCTTCAACCATAAGCGTAAGTCCAACGATTGTGGAAAACGTGAGACAAACAATATACGCCTATTTGGTAACAACGATGAAAACAAATTCTTTTGTTGACGAATAAGACGAAAATTTTCCATATTTTCTATACCCACTATCACCACATCCTTGGGTACCAAGAAGTTCTTCCAGTCAGAAACAAAGAGAAATGTCCCTTCTTGTGGTTGAACAACTATCTCTTGCCCATTTAATAGGCAAGAGATAGGTTCGTAAGAATTTACAGGAAAGCCAGGACAGGAACGTACTTGTACCAATTTGGAATTTCCAGACGCAGCAGCTTGTTCCGAGCGTAAGGAATTTCCAGAATATATTCTTTTCATCACATCTAGATTTCCTAGTCGTTCATCAATTAGCCCCAATGCCTGTTCCAAAGTTAAAGGAGATGAAGCTATAATGCTTCGCTTGCTGCCATGGGAGCAATTAATAAGCGTACCATCACGAAGGAGTTCTTCCACCCATTCACCTCGCAAGGCACTGGCTGGAAGAGACTCGCCAGAACGTAGGCGAATGAGCTTTTCTATAAGCGATAGTGTTATCTTCATCTATTTATCCGTTATATCTGTTATCGTTTCTTTTTGCGAAATCAGAGGATGTACCACCGTCTGAGACTTGCCATCCTTGCTCAACAAGTAAGTGTATCGATAGTCCGATACATTATAGGTCGTCGGTGAGGAGTTTATCAACAGAATGTTACGAGCATTGGCGAAATCCAAGATACCTTTCACATTCTGAGGATGGAGCTTACCTATCTCATCCATCATGCAATGGATGCGGAAATCACCAAACTTGCGACTAACCTTCTCCTTGAACACATTGATGAGCATGATGTTAACCATAGCCTTGACCAACGTGTCCGTACCCTCACTACCTACATGAGACAACTTATCTGCCCAACCAGTGTCGTTGTCGTTCTCAATGATGCGGAACTTCAACTGGAACAAGTCGGAGAGTGAAAGCAACTGACGCAGTGGATTGTCTAAAAGCGACTTCATGAAGTCAAGCAGATAATCTACCGCCTTTTGGTTTACATCATCACGATTGGCAGATGAGAATAAATTGAGTTCACCCATAGCAAATTGGTTCTCATCATGGAAGTCCTTGATTCGCTTCATCAGTTGCACCATCTTATCGGCAGAAGGCACAGACTGGAGGGCTATCAATTTGATGACACCAGCAAAGTTGCGCTCAAGGAAATCGTTGTTGATATCGTTGATAACCTTGTGTACGTCAGACTCATGGCGAGTCAGTTCTCCCATATCCTTGGAGATACGTGCCAAAATATCCACATATCGCTCACTCGTACGCCGACGATATTCCTCAATCATGTTGTTGACGAGAAAGTCATCAAGATTGTTGGCAAAAGCAAGATAGTCATCGTCAAGATTCAATTCCATACGGAAATGGAAAGTGTTCTTTGCCGAGAAATTGCCTTTGAAAACATTGACGCAGCCCTTGAACTGATTCTGCCGTGACTGTCGAGACACTATAATACCAGTCAACTCCTCTACTGTCTGTCCAGGACTGCGAAGCGTCTGATTCTCATGTCCCTCTGCCAAAATTGGCGGACATAGTTTTTCATCATGGGCAAAACGGTCAGCTTTCTGCAACTCTTCGTCTATATGATTTTTTTCCGAGAAACGTTCAGACAGTTCTTTACCAACAGAGTTCAACACATTCTGATACTTTTGTCTGCGAAGCTGATACTTCTCGCTTAATTGCTGGAGCTTTTCCATGACGAGTTTCTTCTGTGCCTTGAATTCATCCTCACGGTCGAAGAATTCTTCCTTGTCGTGGTGGTACTCAAAGACGAGCCTTCGATGCTCCTCTATATACTTCAACTCGGTCTCCGACATCCGTATGGCAGCTTGGCATTCCTCCACCAAACGAGTATCTGCACCGCGCCCATGTAGTTCTTCCAGTTCTTGCCTTTGCAGTTGCTGGAACTCCACATCCGTTTTCTGCTCTTGCTGTTTGATGTCTGCTCGTATCTCAGCCACTTGTTGCTCATGGAGCTTGATAGCTTCTACCTTTGCTTTTTGGTATTGCTTATCTATATTTGCCAACTGCTTCTGCTTATCAGTATTAACCTTGGCAAGCTCGGTTTCAGCCTCAGTCCTACGTTGAGCGTTCTCCTGTTGACGATTTTTCAGTTCTTGGCTTCTCTGTTCCACTTCTTGTTTTGCCTTGGAGACATAATCATCCATTTTTACTTGAATGGCTTTCCGTTTTTGCGGAATCGTACGAAGTTCTGTCTCATAGGCAGACTTTTGGAATCGCAACTCTTTCATCTTTGGAGAGAATTGATGTTTCAATTCCTCCACCTGCTTCTCTTGCTGTCCTTGCAACGAAGCATATTCATTTTTTTGCAAACGAAGCAAGGTATCAAGATGAGTTTTTTCCTCTTTTAGCTGAGTAGGCTTGCGTACCGAGAGTGGTAAGTCTGTGATGTCTAATTTTACTCCAAAGCATGAGGTTCCATCCCCTTTCTCTGGATGCAAACCTGTCTGGTACAACACATTTTCCTCATCGATTACCTTACCTATATTCTGCTCCCAATCATGCTTGTTCTCTTTCAACCATTCATAGAGCGAACCTTTTGTGCGAGACAATAGTTTCTCTATCTCTGTCAATTTCTTGGTGGTTTCATCTATTTCCTGCTGCTTTGCCTCCAACAGTTTGTTGGCATTAGCCAATATGGCAGCCTCCTGCTTATCATATTGCGCTTGCAACTGATTGATATTTGCCACAGAAGTAGCAATCAGACCATCCAATTCCTTTTCACGCAAAGCCAATTCTTCTATGTTTTGATGCAATCCATCCAGTTCGTCCTTGTAAGGTTGCCAATACTTGAGTTTCAAGATTTCCTTCTCCACCCCGACTTGCTCATCTTTCAGTTGTCCCATGACTTGGGTAGCAAGAAGTATCTTATCGGCAAAGGCAGCATCCACATCATCACGTTTCTTGGAATACTCAACGAGCATTCGTTCCATAGTCTGTTGATTTTCCTGTTTCAACTCAATGATGCGGTTGTTTTGTGCCTGACGGTAATTCTCCAATTGGTTCTTCACGCTTTGGCTAAGAGCCTTATATTTTGCCGTGACATCATTAAAACATGTGGTTATCTCCGCCAACCGAGCCTTATATTCTTCAAGCTTACCTCTTAGAATTTGCTCATTGGCATATCTCTTCAGCACGTCCTCTATTCGCTGGGTAGCATAGTATTCCTTACGCTCTTTCAGACGCTTGATTTGATCATTCACGACCCCCTGTTCTTGGTTAAGACCAGACTTTTCAGTGTCAAACTTCTGCTGTAGTTCATCGAGCAATCGGTTTTGCCGTCTTTGTTCTTCCTGAAGTTCATTTATCTTCTTCTCCACCAAAGGCAAACGCTCACGGAATGAACGCACTGCATAATTCAGTTCGCCACACAAATCCGTTATCTGCTGCTTCATATACAACAGCTCATGATAAACCTTCACCACAGCATCAGCTTGCTTGCGAACATCCGACTCACCCTTTTGATTGAGTCTATACCAACACGAGATGTCCTTATACTCCTGCTCAAAATCAGACACCTGGCTACGGAAATAGCCCAAATCTACATTTGCCTCTTCCTCGCTCATCGAACGAATGATGATGTCCTTGATGAAATTCGCATCCAAACGAGAATTTAGAAACACATTCTGTATACTACGTGGAATATTTTGATAGCGGTTAGTTTCCATCAGTTGGAAGCGAGCGAATTCCTTTCCTACCGTTTGCTTGTTGCCATAGAGTATATCACGATATTGCTCGTAGCGATCAATGATTTTACTCATGTAAGCACCAGCCAATCGCTCACGTATCACCTTGCTCTCAGCAGTCACCTCTCCATTTTTATCCACAAGCCATTCTTTACGAAACTCCGCATTAATAAAGCGATAGCAAGCACGCCCTATGTTTCGGAACATCAAGATAGAGAAAGGGCCATGCTCATGCTCAACCTCGTAAACAATATACGAATTGGCATGAGGCAAGTAAAAGTCATCAAAACCCTTCATCTCCTGAGGAATACCTAGATGCTTTTTATCGGCATTATAAAAGAAAAGGATGGCACGGAGCAAAGTACTCTTGCCTACTCCTTGTGTGCCGATGAAATGCACATTTCCATCCAGACGCACTTCCGCATAACGGATGTGTGCGCTATTCACGAATATGATTTTACGTAATGCTCTCATGCCTGTTCTGTTTCTATGATGGTAAGACAATCTATCAATTCCTCGATGTAATGAAAGGCTGCTGTCACTTTGTAGGTTCCGTCAAGTTCATTCTCTAGTTCAACAAATCCTTGTCGCTCCAAATCACTAACGAGTTTATCTATCTTTTCCTCATGGGTTTTGAGGTCGGGATAGAGATCACGTGCCTTGTCCTTTAGTTCGATGTCGCTAGAAAACTTCTCTTGGATATTGGATTTGCGAAAAGTAAACCCCGAACCAAAAGTAGGATTGAAAGTTTTGAGGAAATCTACACGGTTTATCCATTCCTTCATTCGCTGTACTTTGTCAGTCAGTTCCACCTTGCTCTCCGTGCGAGAGAAATAGTAATAACCATTTCCTCCCTCCAATAGGAATCCAATTTTCTCATAATATTCTTGGTATTCCTGAAAATTATCTTCTATGTCATCATAGAGAAGCGCACGCTGCATAGAGTTCTGAGAGACGAACCCACCCTTGCTCAATATGTCGAATATATCTTTTGTATAACGCATAACGATTAAACTATTTTTGGATAAATCAATGGGTACTTAATAGTACCGTACCAATGATACTCTTCACTTACGGAAAGTTCATCGAGGTATTGCGCCGCAATCTGGCAAAATAACACCAGTTTTTTTTCATCAGTCATCTGCTGACGATACCCTGAGTAATTCATAACAAAATGGAAAAGATGGTCTCCCGATGCCATGAATGCCGTTTTTACTTCATGTACATCCACCATCTGCCACACTTGTTGCTGTTCACTGAGTTCTTCTGGGGTCAGAGGTTCAGCAAGATTTCCCTTGCGCAACCGGTCGTTACCTTTTCCTTTCGCCATTTGCTTTAATACCAGGAGACCAATATCCGAAGTACGGAGCATAGTGAGCGACGCTTTCAAAGGGTAGCGTGGACGAGGTTCCATCCAAACAGGATTTTTTGCGTCCATTTTAGCCTCGACATCCGTGTTGGTCTCCAGCAACTTTTGGTCGTACAGATATTTGAGTTTCTGAAGCTTCTCGAAAAGTCGGTTCTGATATTCTACGAGATTAAGATAACTGATGATTTGTCTGTCTAACTCCAAGAGGTTATGATATACATCCCTCAATTGCAGTTTAACATCCGTCACCGTCTCACGAAGTTGCACATCCATAGCCACGATGAAAAAGGTAGCCTGTTTTTCGTCTATCACACGCTCACACTCATTGACAAGCGCAGCAATATCTTTACGTTTCTCATCAAGGCGTATCAACTTCTTTTTCTTATTGGAAAAGGTTGGTTCGTTTTTATATGTATTGTCTATGTTACGCTTTAAATCTATCACATTTCTTGTAGTTGTATAAGCTATATTACGAAGAATACGCTTTACATCTTTCAGATAGCCGTATTTGCGGTTGGGATTGTTCTCGTTTTGATAGTATTCAATGGCTGCGTTCAAGTTATCAATGCTCTCTTTCACACTAGCTACACTGATTTCCTCGTTTACTTCAAGCACCTCTTCGAAAAACTTCATATACATGTCCTCTAGTTCCACGAAATCACCATTGTCTCGGATAACGCCAAATCTCCGTAGATAATCAAGACTTTCATCCTTTCTTGAAGCTAAATCTCGTGCTATATCACGACGAAAGGAAAGTCGCTTACGATCTTGAAACAAGGCCATCAGCAACTTTCGCTCCCTATCCAAGGTGCGAATCAAATCGTCAAGAGACCGAAAATGTGAAATTGGATCCATAATTTTCAACTTTTAGTATTTAACATCTTCACTATTTCTACTGATTCCCATTACTTAATAGTTTTAATTAACTTCAATAAACCAGTTTTACTACTGCCTTCACATCTAATGACAGGGCTTTTCACATCACCGACAAATCTCATTCTATAGTTCTTAATGTCACCGATAAAGTCTCCGACATTTGCTTGGCGTAACAAACGGATTTGCTATTGTAAACTTTGTCATTGCTTATAATGTCATATATACGCAACAAAGATACTAAATAAAGTTATATGAATATAACATTCTGCTCATTCTATAACTTTTTTTAAATTAAGTTTATCTGATATAACAAAAATTCTGAGGCACGACATTGATTCCATAGTCTTGGAGAGTTTTGGGCTTCAAGAACACATTGACATTCCCGACAACATAAGCACAAGCCTTGTCTCTCCCTTCGAAATATGAAAAGAAGTCACTTTCCGATATACCAGCATACCCCTTTGTTCTTTCCCATATATTTCTTGGAGTATCACATAACCTATCCGCTATCTCAAACTCACCAACAACAAGTCCCTTTCCCCTTGATTCGTAGATAACAATAGTATCTACTTCCAAAGAGCAAAAGGACTTTCTATATTCATACGCCTTGGAGCCATCAAAGATTTTCTTGACATACTCCTTTTTTATAGGAAACAATGCTTTCATTTTATCTATGCATATGTTGTGAAACAGTCTCTTCCATAGAATCATCCCCTAGAGACAAATTATAGTTTTTGATTTCCTCTTTGAGATTTTTCACATGTTCTTCCATCATGAACTCCCTGAAGGGTTTCATTGATTTCTGTTCTCTGGAATTCACAAGGGCTTGGATATAATCAGCCTTGTCCTCTTTCTTGACGATTGTAGGGACTAGACCAAATTCAAATTGAATATGGTTCATCAAGAGGCGTGACATCCTGCCATTTCCATCCACCCATGGATGAATCTGCACCAATCGATTGTGGGCATCAAAGCTCATCATATAAGCTTCAAAAACATCAGGCTTGATTATCAAGTTCTTTCTTTGGGTCTCTAAATCCGCACACAGAGCCTTTGTCCAGTCCTCTATCTTTTCCCAGTTCATATAGAACTTACCTCCTACTCCTGCAGTTACATTCACTTTTCTCAAGTCTCCTCGTGAAGAATCAAAACTACCTGATAAAGTACTATACTCCCTTCCAGTTCTTCTCATCACAATCGAAGAAAGATGCTTCAACACACCCAAGGAAATAGGAGTGTGACCCTTGGCAAGTTCCATGCTTCTCTCATAAGCAGCTTTGAGGTCGAGATTCATATTAAGTTCTTCCATGCTCTTTCCCCTGGCTGCCAAGCCCTCTTCAAACAGCACTTGATTCTCCACTTCTGTCATAGTAGATCCTTCTATGGCGGTGGAATGAGTTACGATGGAATATAAATAGAACTTGTCGTAATCTATGAGATTAGACATGCCCAGTTCTTTATATTCCTGTATTGTATTTAAAAACATATTTTTATCCATACTATCTTCTTTTTGATGCACCGCAAAGGTACAACATTTTTTCTAAACTAGAGAAAGAAAGACTTACTATTTGCAGTTTCTACCCCTCAATTTTCTTGAAGATTACATTCTTGTGGTCTGAACGCTCACAAGATGCACATCTTAAAGTTTCCAAGATTTTACCCTCAAAGAAACAGCCGGTACAGGTTGGCTTCTTTGTCTCAACCGCCACCAAGGTCATACCTTGGAACTTGAACTTTTCGCCTACTTATGTTCCTTCATTGTTACATTATTCTAACTATATAATTTGACACCATGCAATCTTTTTAATTTGGATGTAAAATATCTCATATTTCCATCACGCCATCTTATCCGTTAATGTATATAAGTTTTACTTTCCTATTCTACTTTATTACAATACTTTATATAAAACAATAAAGATATAAGCATATAAACAAACAAATCTATAATTATTGCATTATATGCATATAGTATTATAGAAGAATATAAGGTAATAACAAAATAAAGAAAGATTCCTATAACCATACCTTTATATAAGTATATCTCTATATTCTTCCATAAGAACCGCATCAACGTTTTCGCTGCTGCTTGTTTCCAGACCTCATCATGTGCATAGCCATTCCAAAGCATCTGCGACGGAAAGCGAGGTCATCCTCGTCATCCTTTTTACCCCAACCACTGCCAGGACTTCCGCCTCCACCATGACTAGCAGCAATGGTCGTTGCACTATCGAGGTACCCCATGAAGAGAGCAGTAGCGACAGAGCAAACAGCAGATGTATTCTCGGCAATTTGTTCCATAAAGGAACCATCCCATATTTTGCCAACAGTACTGTCCAAGAACTCACGCTGTTCATCAGGTAATTGAGCCTTGAACTCATTATACTTTTCCAATCTATTTTGAGTATCGATGGCACCTAGGTGGTAACCCAGAGCTTGCATCTCACGCATCACCTGTTTGTTGAGAGCAGGAGTTTCCTTGTCTATTTTTGCCTTCACTTCATTATATTTCTTTTCAGCTTCCGTCGCTTTCTCTTCTGCCATAGCAGCCTTCGCCTCAAAGTTATTCTTCTTTTCTTCGATAATGTCTAGTTGACGTTGGGCGATTTTCAACTTTTCTATTTTGTCAGCAATTTTTTCTTTTGTCTTTTCAATATCAGCATTGATTTGCGCAAGTTTACGGTCTGCTTCTTCTTTGGTAATCTTACCGCTTTCCAAGTCACGCTCCAACTTTTTCACCTCACCTTCCAAATCCATCTTATGGGTTTGAAGATTCTTAATCATAGTCTGCAAAGCCTTCAAACGAGCAGCCGCATGTTTGATTTCCCGACTCTGAGAATCCATGATGTTGTTCTGAGTATCGATAGTCTTTTTATTGCCCTCGATGGTCTTGTTGTTTTCCTCCACCTCAGCTTCTTTTTGCTGCGCTTCCTTCCAAAGTCGCTCACGGTACTCTTCGGTCGTACGATGTTCGGCACCAGTTTCTTTGATGCTGTCACCACGTTCCAATCCATACTTTATACCAACCTCGTTGGCAAACTCTGTATGAAGATTAGTCATATGTCTAGACAAAGCTTCCTTGTCATCATGACCATCTAGGAATACGCCCAAGAAAGAAAACTTTTCCTTTGGAGTAATAGGCAAAACTGTACAATGAATATGTGGGTTAGCCTCGTCAAGATGCACAACAAAAGCTGCTATGTTTTTTTCACCATATTTTTTACACATAAACCGATAAGCATCTTTCGCCCAATTCTCAATCTCAGGCATACGTTTCAACTGGGTATTGTCAGCTCCTTGCTCCCAATTTACATTTTGGTTTCCAAACGCCAAGTTGCGCATGACCTCTCGGTTTCCTCCCAGAATAAAATTAGCAACAGTCTTAAAGTAAGGCCTTTTGCCTTGATTTATCAAAGACAAGTTTGGGTCTTTTATTCCACGAGCCTCCAAGTTCTCTGCAATCCTCTGGGGTATTGATTTCATCTTGTTGACTTTCATAACAACCCCACCTTTCCCAATCTCAAAGTTAAGGTGTTCACGAGAAGGGTCATAATTCCACTGAGCCTTTTTAGCTCTATCCTTATCAGAGAAAACTCTGAGGTGTTCATTACTTTGGGAAGTGGTAAAGCCCTTTCCCGGTCTCATGTCTATTACATTTTTTGCTCCTGCCATATGTTATTTGCTTTAAAGAAGGGTTCTTAGGGAAGAAGTCCCTGAGCCTAATAATCCCCACGGCTTGCCGCACGAATGTCAAAATGAATTACTTTTCATTTTTGGGGGTTACAGTGAGTTTTGCAGAAACTCCGTATTAGGCTACTAGAGCAGAGAAAAAAATCCGCCCATGCGCAAGCGCATTTGTAAAGAATCCTTTCTATGTGAATATTTTTATTTTTCTGTCACAAAGTTTTCTTCCGTTTCATCGGAAGAGAGATGTGGCTGGGTTGGTCGAGACTGTAGGGAGTCTCCGCTTTCTCTGCCACCGGATGCTTTGCCCCACCTTGGAGAAGAAAGAATATTCGGATTAATCGAAACGTTCTTTCCTTCCTTCGAGTCCTTCACTTCAAAAGCATTCATTGCTTTGAGGTTATTGACATAAGCTATAACCGTTGGGCGTGTCCAATTCCAACGCCTTGACAGTTTTGCTATATTAAGTGCAGCGTCCTGCTCATTCTGAAGAGAATCCAGATAATGATCCACCAAATCCACAAAGGCTTGAATCTTTGAAAGACGCTGTGGGTTGTTGTAAGCCCTGTCATTGGCCAGATAGATGAAGACATTAATCGGAAGAACTATCTCATCAGACAATTCCCATATCTTGCTATCTATACCTTGTACTTTTTTATTGTCATTCATAACTATTTTTTACATCATATTTTATATGGAAAATCTGTGAAGTGCAATACCTTCACAATCTTTTCCATTGTTAGAAAACTAAGCAGCTTTTCTCTCTGCGTTTTTCCAAAACAATTCTTCCTTTTTTGAATACTCTATTCCTTTTCTTCCTCCTGGCACTCCCTCGCCTGTTTTATCTGGATAAACGGCAGCAGCCATCAATATGATGAACACAGTTTCCGCTGCGCACAAGTATTGTCCACAATGGCCAGCCATGACAAAAATGACAGTTTGTGCTACTAGAGAAAATGCCATATTGTTGCCATGCAGAAAGGATAGAACCTTATCCGAAATCCGATAATAGAACATCAGACTAACTACCATCAAGCACCCCACAGAAAGGAAAATTGGTGTTTGGAATGGATAGAAATAATCAGCTATCTCTTCCCCACTATCAAACATATTGTCTAGCAACGACAGGTCAGCTACATTTACAATCTGACCTGTCATCGTTACTCTTCCCTGAGCTAATTCATTACTAAGAAGATTGGCAGCGTTCGCTGCTTCAAAATCCACGTACTGAACAAACAGGAGGACTATCAAGAAAACACGTGTAAAGAACTTTCTTGCATTGTCACTATGTTTCATCCTTTCATAAATAGCAGAAAGCACGGAGTATAAGTTCCCCCACTTGGTAGAGGACGCTTGTCTCGGCTTCACCCAGAGATGAAAAGCAAAAGGAATAGCCGTGAGCACAAAAGCCAATATCACCTTCAATGTTATTGCAAACATACCTCAGCACTTTTTAATAGAAACTGTTTATGACATCCGAGTACTTTTCCTTTTCAAGGATAAACATATCAAACTTCGGCATGTTGGTAAATTCCTTACAAACCTGCTTGTACATGATCTCCAAGCTATCATAGAAGTTGACCGTCATGTTTTCTATGACACCATGTTGTTGTGAAGCCAGATGAATGACATACATTTTGTTTTCCACAGGAACGGAATAAGCCACAGCCTTATATGTCTGCCCTTTATTATCTCGGACGGCATACAGAACATGGATGCCCAACACATTAGCCAGCTCATCCACCAAATGTTCCATCATCACTTGCTTGTTCAATAGTACAAACACTTCTGCATAGCCACGGTGCAATACTGTTTTCACACCAAGGGAATTGAAGTATTCAGGTGATTTTTCTCTAATTTCCGAGAGGAAATCAGAGATTGAATCTTTCAAAATCTCATTCTCGATGAGAGTATAGTCTATAAGTTCGTTCATGTTTTTATTATTATAAAGATGTTGACAAATACGATTTCAAGAAATATTCGGAAAGGACTTTTGTAAATTTATCTTCCTCCTCCTTAGTCTGCTTTTCCAACTCCAATTTGTTCAGCAACATAGGAAGTTCATTTGACATGTCAAGAAGTTCCTCCTTTTGCTTACTTGTTAGCGCAGCAGTAGAATAGTCATCAATAGCCATGAACGGCTGAATGAGCATCCATCTGTAGTTAGCCCTCTGGAGATGACTAAGCTTCTTTCCATTCTCCACATCTTGCTTGCAAGCCAAGGCATTTTGAACGATACGGCGATTGAAACGCATGGTAAGATAAAGCATTGTACGATCATTGACATCATCAACTTTTCTGCCGACTGAAGAATACAATCCATCGAAGATGTTAGCAGTAGCATCAGTAAGCTGCTGCAGTTGCTCATTAGAAACCTGACTCAAAAACTTCATCAAAGAACGAAAGCATCTATCTTCTTCAGAGATGAATCCAAGAAGTTCACTTTCATGCTTGAAAGGCTTGGCATTATGCAGCAAAGCCGAATACACAATAAGTGTCTTTGTCAAGTTTGGATAAGTATCTTGCTTATCGAGCTTGTCATAGAAATTCAATGCCTCCTTATACACATCGGACTTTTCTATCTTCTTTCTTGCCGTTGCCGTATTCAATTTAAGATACATGACATCACGAAGAGAACGAGAATTGGCAAACGCCAGTCTTTTGAGTTCTCCACGTATAGAATCCGACACAACAAAGTAAGCCATGGCAACAGGGCTTCTGAGATTGATGGTAGTGTCACGAGAGAATACACTATAAGCCGAATCTTGTATTTCCAGCCATGCAGAGGTAGCTTTTGCTAGATTCTCCACAGATACATCATCCATTTCCTTCAACTCAGCTAGCTCCTTCTTGCAACCTTCCACAGCATCTACGGAAGTCTTGAAAGAAGGATGTTCCTCGCACCCCACCAGGACAGAGGAACAAAGCAACGCTAATAATAATACCTTTTTAAATTTCATAAATCATTGTTTTAATTGAAAATTTCATCGCAAAAGTATATAAATTAGATAGAAACGGCTGCATAATCACGATATACCTTTTTATTTAACATATTCTTTTTCTATCCACCTATAGACTATAGGAACAAAAAGAAAACAATAATATTCCAAATAACAACTATATGGCATATTCACCCCCACAAAAAGACACAGATACGCTATCTCACATAATAGGTAAATGAGAATATAAAAGAATTATCCAATTACATCAACAAGTTAGATATAAAGGATAGTCATTACCTTTTTAGCAATACCTATCCAAAAGACAACCATCAAAACAGGTTGCAAATTTGCAAGCTCAACCGCTTTGCATTCCTTACAGTATAAAAAGTTCCTCCCTTTGGCTTTCCATCAAAGTATGCAAGCAAAGCCGCAACGTGGTTCAACATGAAATCATTGCGTTTGAGAAAACAGCCATTGTAATAATGCTCACTCAACACAATAACATCATCCACTTTCTCCAAAATCTTCAGATAACGTTTTTTCTGATTGGCACCCCATCTTTCATTTTGCTCCCGATATGGAACAGTGGCAACAAGAAGGATGCCTGGAAGTTCCTCCTTCAGTTTCAGCACCTCTTCAGCAGCAAGCATATCAAAGCCTAGAGCCATTCCACAAAAGAAATTACGAAATCCCTTGAAATAAAGCAAGCGAATCTCATTGTTAACACTCTCCCTCACCTCTTCCACTCTACCAGAAGAGATGAATCGGTGTCCCGTAAATGCTACGGAACACCGTTTTTCATACTTTTCAATCATTGTCTATTATATCTATAATAAGTTTTACCTAAGAACATGCCACCCAAAACGTGTGCTCCGCTATCCTCCAATTTGTTAGCAAAATCCGCATAGCTTTTGCCTGTGGTGACAACATCATCAAACACACATATCTCCTTGTCCTTGAAATAGTAAGTGTCCAAGTCAATAAGTTGCGCTTGGCGTTCCGTCTTTTTCTTACCTCTTCGATGGTTATGAACATCTAATCGGTCTTGAAGCACGCACACATGAGAAAAGCCATTGCCTATGCCGGTAAGTTCACTGACTCTATTACAGAACATCATGTATCTGCTTTGGTAATTCTCCTTCTTACTCGTCGGAACACAAACCAAAACCATACTTTTTACTTTCTCGCCATATTCCTCTTTCAAGTGCTTGGCAGTCATCTGAGCTACTTCCTCATAAGCAGAATCACGAGAATCTTTGAAAGCCCATACCAACTGCCTTGCAGCCTTGGCATCCTCACCTACGTTCTGAATGCGAGCAGGAAAGTATTTCACGAAGAAACTAATCTTCTTATCCAGCTGACGCTGAATGTTTTCGTCTATTACTTTTGTCATAATCACTATGTTTTATTGGTTCAACTTTAAAAATTATACTTTGGATTTCCGGAACCTTCTAGCCTTTTACAGTTATTTGTTTCGTTCGATCCGATATTTTTTTTATCATACCTCGGCGTGTCCTTCGCCTCCTGTAGCCTTTTTACGTGCAGAAAGGATGGCAGCCTAGAAGAGTCAGAACGCCAAGGAATTTGGTAGAAACTTTTCAGGAATACCCAAATAAGAATTATTTGCGGAAGGCTTCCAGGAAAGTTTTAGCCAAATAAGGAGTCCTCTCCTGGTACTTGGCATCTGACAGGGCCGCCATAACTTTGCACGGGAAAAAGCAAGGGAGGCAGATGGCACGCTACCGCTTCAATAAAAAAGCGAGGTCGAACAATAGAAACAAATATGAAAACATAGATATAAGAAAAGTAGAATATAGCCATATAGATATTGCCCTATATAAACATAGAAACAAAGCACTATATCCTTATAGGACTATATGTTTATATAAAAATATAGACATATAAATATATACATCTATAACAATATATAGATATATAATTATATAAACAAATAAGAAAATAAAAATATAAATATAGAACCATATAAGAAAATGTAACAATCGGTTTGTCCACCATATCCTTTAGGACATCCTGGACAAGCCAAGCGCTCTCCCTTTAGTCCCATGGCACCATCATCGATGCCGACAGGGGACAAGATTCCACAGCTTCAGCTATAGAATCTTGGGGCATAGAGGATGGCACACTTGTGAGGAGAATGGCATAGCCATGTGGCTTGGAGAGAGGGGTAGCCTGGCTTTCAAAATAGGTGGAGATGGGAAGGAAATCCATCTTCGCCAAAAACGGAAGCAAGCCTACCCTGAAAGAAAAGTCCTCCTCGCATGTATGCCATCCGCCAAGGGGTGTGGTGGCCAAAGCCCCACATGAAGGTTCGGCCTATCTCCCTTGCTGCTCTATGGCATCACAGTGCAGTTTCTCAGGCTTTCAGGAGAACTCAGTGAAGCCGAGGATGGATGAAAGCCAGGAGAAAGGGAATAAAGCGAAGCCATAGACATAAGAAAAGCGCAAATGTTCCAAACAGCTACTATTTGGAACATTTGCCAAGACACCCATCGGCGATACCGCTTTACAGGCGAAGCTGAACGGTTCGTCTGTAGGCTGCGACTGAAGAGGGAGCAGACGAAAAAAAATAAGAGGCAGCAATGCAACTTGCCACCTCTATATTTTTTCAAACTTTTACAAATTATCTATCCATCTTTGTCCAGATTTGGTATTAGACCAAATTGCGAGACTTATGCCAATTACGGCACCTATACACATTACCAATGCAAATCCTTCCATATGACTAATATTCCAAGAAAACGTTTAAAGTTCCTGTAACCATTTTTTTCCCTTTGGGGTATATAGCCAAATAAGGAATGCACCAGCCAAGAGTGTAAACCATGCAAAACATAATGCTAACATCATAATTGTAATATTTTTATTTACCTTTAATAATCTTATTTTCCAACGAAAGCAAATATCACCGTCAAAATCGAGCCAATAACAAATATTGCCACAGTTCCTATCACCCCCGAATCCAAATCTGTGCCCTTCAACAAACCTAACATTGATGCCAATGTACCCATAACTGCACCCGTATAAGTTGCTATACTTAGGCTAAAGAAATACTTGCTCAGCATTTCCCTTGCAGACTTTGCTTTGTCTCTATCTTCTCTTGTTGTCATTTTACTTTAATTTGATGGCAAAGTTACGAAACTTTTTCGTAACTTGCAAGTTATTTCAAACATTTCTTTACTAATAGGGAGGATTTTACCCCCCTATCTCAATTATCAAGTTTTCCCTTATCACGATAAGAATAATACGTTCCGTCGGCGATGATAACATGGTCCATGAAGAACAATCTCATCAACTCGCAAGCCTTAGCTATTTGTTGTGTCAAAAAGTCATCTGCCTTGCTTGGAGTAGGGCAATTGCTAGGATGATTATGAGCGAAAGCTATAATCGTTGCATTATTGAGCGTTGCTTCTCGGATTATCATTCGAATATCCACAGCAGTTTCAGTCAAACCACCCTCACTTATCTTCACATCCTTAATCAACTTGAAGTTTTGATTCATCAACAACAAGTGTGCCTGTTCATGGTCTAAGTTGCCGATAATAGGATGAAGAAAGTTGTAGATAGCAAGGCTACTACTCAAGTCTGGTCTTTCACCCATTTTCTCCAAATGGAAACGCTTTGCCAATTCCATAGCAGCTTGAAGAGCCATAGCCTTGTTGTCTCCTATCCCTTGTACTACCTGAAGTTCTTCTGGTCTTGCCTTGGCGATGTTTCTCAAACTTTGTCCCATCACGTTGTAAATCTGACGAGCTTGTTCAACATTGCGCTTGGTACCAGTACCAATAATCATAGAAATTAACTCTACTACTGTCAAACTTTCGAAGCCATTATTGTAGGCTCTAACCTGCGGATGCTCCTCCATACAGAAATCACTAAAATTATGTTCCATTGCGTTCACTTTTATAGGGTTCAACTTTAAAAATTATACTTTGGATTTCCGGAACCTTCTAGCCTTTTACAGTTATTTGTTTCGTTCGATCCGATATTTTTTTTATCATACCTCGGCGTGTCCTTCGCCTCCTGTAGCCTTTTTACGTGCAGAAAGGATGGCAGCCCAGAGGAGTCAGAACGCCAAGGAATTTGGTAGAAACTTTTCAGGAATGCCCAAATAAGAATTATTTGCGGAAGGCTTCCAGGAAAGTTTTAGCCAAATAAGGAGGTCTCTCCTGGTACTTGGTATCTGACAGGGCCGCCATAACTTTGCACAGGAAAAAGCAAGGGAGGCAGAGGTCACGCTACCGCTTCAATAAAAAAGTGAGGTCGAACAATAGAAACAAATATGAAAACATAGATATAAGAAAAGTAGAAAAGAAAAATATAGATATAGCACTGTAGTTTTATAGGTAGGAACAATTATATTCTTATAGGACTATATACTTATATAAATATATAAAGAAATAAGAAAATAAGGAAATATAGAAACAGAAAAATAAGATTCCGAAACTTCGGCTATAGATATAGGAGCGTAGAGGATGGCACACTTGTGAGGAGAATGGCATGTCCATGTGGCTTGGAGAGAGGGGTAGCCTGGCTTTCAAAATAGGTGGAGATGGGAAGGAAGTCCATCTTCTCCAAAAACGGAAGCAAGCCTACCCTGAAAGAAAAGTCCTCCTCGCATGTATGCCATCCGCCAAGGGGTGTGGCGGCCAAAGCCCCACATGAAGGTTCGGCCTATCTCCCTTGCTGCTCTATGGCATCATAGTGCAGTTTCTCAGGCTTTCAGGAGAACTCAGTGAAGCCGAGGATGGATGAAAGTCAGGAGAAAGGGAATAAAGCGAAGCTATAGACATAAGAAAAGCGCAAATGTTCCAAACAGCTACTATTTGGAACATTTGCCAAGACACCCATCGGCGATACCGCTTTACAGGCGAAGCTGAACGGTTCGTTTGTTGGCTGCGACTGAAGAGGGAGCAGCCGAAACCAAAAAGAGGTAACAAATCAACTTTGCCACCTCTATAAACACTCAAAGTTCTTTAGACCATTTCTTACCCCATGGGGTATAAAGCCATGCTAAAAAAGCCAATGCTGGCACTAAGCAAATAGCAAAAGTTAATCCTAAAGCATTCATAATTTTATCTTTTTGATATTATTAATCCAATTATAGCCAAGACTATTGTCAAGACAATCCCCAAGTATATAGCCGATACCGTGCCATCTTGGTCTGTCTTTATTATTTTAAAAAGTGCCGCCAATCCACCCAAGACCATGATAGTGTATGTAGATTTGCTCATGTCAAAGAAATACTTGATTACAGTTTCTCTGATAAACCTTTCTTTCTCATTTTTCTGTTTCATTTTCTTAATTGTTGGCAAAGTTACGAAAAAGTTTCGTAACTTGCAAGTTATTACTAATATTTATTTCACTATTCTACTATAATCCTTAGTTTGCCCCTTATCTTTGTTTTCGATACGGATTTGAACCATCGTTCTTGCAGGGATGGTATCTGGCATTCTAGCCATAAGATATTCAATAACATCATTTACATTATTGAAGCCGACATCTTCCACCTTCACTAGAGCCTTGCCTCTATAATACAGCGTACCTTTGATGAGCTGCTTATATGAGAATCTTTCGAAATGGTCACCTTTCTCATCTGAAACATGAGTAGTAGAGCGATCTTCCGTGAAGAAAATCTTCTCCACCACCTTTTCATTGAGTTCCCAGGCTGGCGTAAAATCTAGCTTCACATAAGTTCTCGTAACTCTATAGCGATCAGAGTGGTTCATTGCAAAGCCAACCTCTGCCAACGTAGCCCCACATTCATTTTGAGCCACAGTAGCCCACGTATGGCGAAAAGTATAGACGCAATAAGTTTCATCATGCTTCATACCAAGTGATTTCTCGCAAACTTTTCTTATGCCAATGTTGACATTGGCACCGAAAGAGTCACTGGAAGTCATTCTTTGGTGGAAATTAAACAAGTAAGGCGACTCGGTCTTATCCAAATACTTCTCAAATAAAGGCAGGATGATTCCAGGCACTCGCATCTCGATATAAGCATTATCTCGTCGGGCATTTCTTGTCTTTGCTCGCTCATAGCCAATTATTCCATCATGATAGTCCTCTTTCTTCAACCTGTAAATATCAACGGTATTGATACCAGCCAAGCACATGACCATCATAGCAACATCCCTGCCTAATTCTGGCAAAGGAAAGACTCTGTCGCTCTCTGGAAGTGGGGCAGCAAAGAACGCCCGAACTTCTTCCATGGTGATGGCCTTCTTCTCAGGAACATCAGAACTTGGTATTTTCACCTTTAGCCAAGGATTTGTAGTGATTCGAATCATACCATTATCATAATCATTGAACTCAGCCAATGCTTGCTTGAATATCTGTCTCACACAAACAGGGTACATCTCCTTGGCTCTAGCTGTCTTAGATAGAGCTTTTATCCAACCATTGATAAACTGGGTAGTAAGCTGGGAGAACATAACCTTGTTGCTTCCGGCATATCTTTCCAAATGCTGATAAGCCAATTCGTAGTTTCTTGCATTTCGCTCATGCCCATCATTATACATTTCATCATGATATTTTCTAGCGTAGTCAGAAAAACATATGTCCGCAGTACCTTTCTCCAAATATGCCACAACATCATGGACGCTCCACTTTCTAATCTCCACCTTATTCAACAACTCTGCAAACTTTGCGATTCTTGCAGAACAAGACTGAAGGACAAAAGGATCCTTAACCTCTCTGTTTTTCTTGTCCACACCTTTAGAATCAACAATCTTATCCGTCCTTATATATTTCACTCCACGATTGTGAGTGATACGGATGTAAACTGGCCAAAAGCCATCATTTCTCTGTTTCTGAACAATTACCTTAAATGTAGCCATAAAACTTCTAAACACGCTCTAAACGTTAAACAAAATTACTCTAAAACTTTTCTAAACATTTCGTTTCATTTTTAGCATTTTAGTGCTACTATTGCTAAAAACGAATTAAGAGGAAAGCCCCTGTTTAAAGGACTTTCCTCTTAATTAACTGATAATCAACAAATATTCTTTATTCTTCAACAGCAGCCTGCGCCGCCGCAAGTCTGGCGATAGGCACGCGGAATGGTGAGCAAGATGCGTAGTTCATACCGACCTTAGCGCAGAACTTAACTGATGAAGGCTCACCACCGTGCTCACCACAGATACCTGTGCGGAGGTTAGGACGGGTAGCACGACCATTCTCAACAGCCATCTTGATGAGCTGACCAACACCCTCCTGGTCGAGAACCTGGAATGGGTCAACCTTCAAGATCTTCTTCTCCATGTATGCAGGGAGGAATGAAGCGATGTCATCACGAGAGTAACCGAAGGTCATCTGTGTCAAGTCGTTAGTACCGAATGAGAAGTACTGAGCCTCCTCTGCAATCTGACCTGCTGTAAGGGCAGCACGAGGAATCTCAATCATGGTACCAATCTCAAATTCTACCTCTACGCCGTACTCAGCGAATACCTCCTTAGAAGTAGCGAGAATGATAGACTTCTGCTGCTTGAGCTCCTGAACGGTACCGATGAGCGGAACCATGATTTCAGGACATGGGTTGTAACCCTCCTTCTTCAACTCGCAAGCTGCACCGAGGATGGCACGGGTCTGCATGGCCGTAATCTCTGGGAATGTGATACCGAGACGGCAACCGCGATGACCGAGCATAGGGTTGTTCTCTGCCAGAGAGTTTACACGCTTCTTGATTTCCTCTACGCTTACGCCCATCTCCTTAGCCATGGTCTCCTGACCAGCCAAATCGTGAGGTACGAACTCGTGGAGAGGTGGGTCGAGCAAGCGGATGTTCACGTGGCAGCCATCCATTGCCTTGAGGATTCCATAGAAGTCAGCCTTCTGATATGGGAGGAGCTTGGCAAGTGCCTTCTCACGCCCCTCTACAGAGTCTGCCAGAATCATCTCACGCATAGCTACAATCTTCTGATCATCGAAGAACATGTGCTCAGTACGTGTCAGACCGATACCCTTGGCGCCGAATGCACGGGCTACCTCAGCATCGTGTGGAGTATCCGCATTGGTACGGATTTCCATCTTTGTATACTTGTCGCAGAGATCCATCAGCTCCTTGAAGTCGCCTGAAAGTTCTGCAGCCTTTGTCTCAATCTGTCCTGCGTAAACCTGACCTGTAGTACCGTTCAGAGAGATATAATCACCCTCCTTGTAAACAACGCCTTCAATCTCTACAGTCTTAGTCTTGTAATCTACGTTGATAGAGCCGGCGCCTGATACACAGCACTTACCCATACCACGGGCTACAACGGCAGCGTGAGAAGTCATACCACCACGAGCGGTAAGGATACCCTCAGCAGCTGACATACCAGCGAGGTCTTCTGGAGATGTTTCGATACGAACCATGATCACCTTCTTGCCGTCCTCATGCCACTCCTGAGCATCGTCAGCGTGGAATACAATCTGACCGCAGGCAGCACCTGGAGATGCAGGGAGGCCCTGTGTGATGACCTTAGCCTTAGAGAGAGCCAGCTTATCGAAGACTGGATGCAAAAGCTCATCGAGCTTCTGAGGCTCACAGCGGAGGATAGCAGTCTTCTCGTCAATCATACCCTCGTGGAGGAGGTCCATGGCAATCTTCACCATAGCTGTACCTGTACGCTTACCATTACGAGTCTGGAGGAACCAGAGTTTGCCTTCCTGTACGGTGAACTCCATATCCTGCATATCGTGATAGTGGTGCTCCAGCTTATCCTGCAGCGCGTCGAGTTCCTTATAGAGTTCAGGCATAGCCTCTTCCATAGAAGGATACTTGGCAGCACGCTCCTCTTCAGAGATACCTGCACGCTCAGCCCAGCGCTGAGAACCGATCTTCGTAATCTGCTGCGGAGTACGGATACCGGCTACCACGTCCTCACCCTGTGCGTTGATAAGATACTCACCATTGAAGAGATTCTCACCATTACCAGCGTCACGTGAGAAGCAAACACCTGTAGCAGATGTATCGCCCATGTTACCGAATACCATCGCCATGACAGATACGGCAGTACCCCACTCATCAGGAATACCTTCCATCTTGCGGTAGAGGATAGCACGCTCGTTCATCCAAGAACGGAACACAGCGCAGATAGCGCCCCAGAGCTGATCGATTGGGTTGGTAGGGAAATCCTGACCGGTCTGCTCCTTGATAGCAGCCTTGAAGAGTTCAACGAGCTTCTTGAGCGACTCTACAGAGAGATCCTTGTCAAGCGTAACGCCCTGCTCTTCCTTCACCTTTTCGATGATAGCCTCAAATGGGTCGATATCTTCCTTGTTTACAGGCTTCAGTCCCATAACGACGTCACCGTACATCTGTACGAAACGGCGATATGAATCGTATACGAAATGAGGGTTACCGGTCTTCTTGACCAATCCCTCAGCTACCTCGTCATTCAAACCGAGGTTGAGGATGGTATCCATCATACCAGGCATAGATGCGCGTGCACCTGAGCGTACTGATACGAGGAGTGGATTCTCTACAGAACCGAACTTGCTGTTCATCAATGCCTCAGTATGAGCCACAGCAGCCATCACTTCGTCCTGAAGAAGTTCTTTGATTTTTTCCTCACCCACTTCATAATATTCATTACAAGTGTCTGTTGTAATGGTGAAACCTGGAGGAACAGGTACACCAATCAGGTTCATTTCGGCAAGGTTCGCGCCTTTACCACCAAGTACTTCTCGCATTTGGGCATTGCCTTCTGCTTTTCCGTTTCCGAATGTATAAACTCTTTTTTCGTTCATAATTGTTATAGGTATATGTTTTATTTCGTTTTACGTTGCTAATTATTATTTGTAATGCAAAGATACGATTTTTATTTGATACTACCAAACTTTTATACGCTTTTTTGCTATCCCGAGATTACATTTTATACTGTTGACGCACACACGGGCAGAAAATTAACAATCCCGTATACGATAGAAAGATATTTGACGAATCTGAAAGTGAATCTCTCGGGATTGCAGCCTGCATTCTGATGTTTTTTACCTCCCTGCCGATGCGCCCGAAACTGCGTCACGACGTAGCGATCGCTACGTCCCGACGCAGCGCCAGACACGTCGCGATGTAGCAACGGCTGCGTCGGGACGCAATTTAAAGGTAAAAGGATAAAAAGGTAAAAAAGGATTTTAAAGGTAAAAGGATTGTGAGGCGATAACAAAAGTAACAGGTGACCTTTGATATAAAAATGTGAATGTGAATGTGAATTTGAAATGTAAGCAAAGAAAAAAGAATGCATGTAATGACATTAATATCATTTAATTCATATATAATAAAGTACGCGCGTACATACAATTAAAATATATACTATCAAAAATCATCAATAAACAGCCTTGACAAAAGGATACACATGACAGTCCGTTTTCTTCACTTACATTTCAAATTCACATTCACATTCACATTTCATCTCTTTACAACCACCGAATATTACCTGTTACTTTTGTTATCGCCTCACAATCTTTTTACTTTTTTACCTTTAATCGCCTTTTTAACTTTACTCGCAAATAATTTGGGACAACTCTTGCATTTCTCATAAAATTGCAGTATCTTTGCACCCATAAAAAAATACAAAACATTATTATGGCAAGAAAACGTAAACCATTACCTCTGTTAGAGAACATCACCATCGAGGCAGTAGCAGCCGAGGGTAAGTGCATCACACGCGTAGATGAGCAGGTCATCTTCGTACCTTTCTGTGTGCCAGGAGATGTTGTCGACTTGCAGGTAGTAAAGAAGAAACATAAGTATTGCGAAGCCAAGGTGGTTCGCTTCATCAAGAAGAGCGAGGTGCGACAGGAGCCTATGTGCGAGCACTTCGGCATCTGCGGCGGATGCAAATGGCAGAACCTGCCTTACGAAGAGCAAATCAAGGCTAAGCAGAAGCAGGTGGAAGACCAGCTCACCCGCATCGGAAAGATTGAACTACCTGAGTTCCGCCCTATCATGGGCAGCGTGAAGACTCAGGAGTACCGCAACAAGATAGAGTTCGGATGCAGCAACAAACGATGGTTCACCGCCGAGGAACTGGCTCAGCTCCCTCAGAAAGAGGATGATACCGTAACATCGCTCAAGGAGCGCCACGCCCAGAATGCCATCGGTTTCCATATCACCGGAGCCTTCGACAAGATTTATCCTATCAAGAAGTGCTGGCTGATGGATGACCTCTGCAACGAGATCCGCAACTTCGTATTCGAATACGCTGATTCTCACGCCTATACCTTCTACGACCTGCGTGAGCAGCACGGTTTGCTCCGCAACATGATGATCCGCAATTCGAACACCGGAGAGTGGATGCTCGTCTTCCAGTTCCACTACGATGAGGAGGGCGATGAGCAGAGAGCATTGGAGCTGATGCAGCAGGTGGCAGACAAGTTCCCTCAGATTACATCGCTCATGTATGTAGACAACCAGAAGGGAAACGATACCATCAACGACCTGGAACTCAGCCTCTTCAAGGGCAACGACCATATCTACGAACTGATGGAAGACCTGAAATTCAAGGTGGGTCCGAAGAGTTTCTACCAGACCAATACCGAGCAGGCTTACCACCTCTACTGCGTGGCCCGCGAGTTTGCCAACCTTACCGGAGATGAGCTGGTTTACGACCTCTATACCGGCACCGGAACCATCGCCAACTTCGTGGCTCACAAGGCAAAAAAGGTAATCGGCATCGAGTATGTGCCAGAGGCCATAGAGGATGCCAAGGTGAATTCTCAGGTGAACAACATCGAGAACACCCTCTTCTATGCAGGCGACATGAAGGATATCCTGACCAACGATTTCATCGCACAGCACGGTCGACCTGACGTCATCATCACCGACCCTCCACGTGCCGGAATGCACCCAGACGTAATAAACGTCATCCTGAATGCAGCACCAAAGCGCATCGTATACGTAAGCTGCAACCCGGCAACCCAGGCTCGCGACCTGCAGCTGATGGATGCGGAGTATAAGGTAGCTGCCGTACAGCCGGTGGATATGTTCCCTCATACCCCTCACGTAGAGAACGTGGTATTGCTCGAAAAGAGATAAACCTAGAAATCAAAATAGAAACAAGATGAAGAAAAACATCATCATGGCGCTCATGGCTGTAGCTTCGGTCTCAGCCAGCGCCCAGCAGAAGCAGACCATCGAAATACCATCATGGTTGAGCAACGTGAAATTGTCGGGGTATGGAATGACCCAGTATCAGTACAGCGGACAGAAAGATGCTGAATCCAACTCATTCAACATCCGTATGGCTCGTATCGCTCTCGAAGGTCGCATAGCAGGCGACTTCTATTGGAAGACTCAAATCCAGTTCAACGGCAACACCTCTACCCTCGGTTCCAGTCCGAGAATGGTGGATCTGTTTGCTGAATGGCAGAAATATGAATACTTCAAGGTGAAAATCGGTCAGTTCAAGAACCCGTTCACCTTTGAGAATCCGATGCACCCTATCGACCAGGGCTTCATGGGATATTCACAGAACGTGAGCAAGCTGGCTGGTTTCAGCGACCGTGCCGGAGAACATGCATCCAACGGCCGTGACATCGGTCTTCAGTTCCAGGGCGATTTCCTCAAGAATGCCAACGGCAGAAACCTGCTGCACTATCAGATTGGTGTATTCAACGGACAGGGAACCAATATCAAGGACGTTGACCAGCAGAAGAATGTGATTGGTGGTGTATGGGTAATGCCTGTAAGCGGCATGCGCATCGGTGCCTTCGGATGGACCGGTTCTTATGCAAGAAAGGGAACCTGGACCGACGAGCATGATGCCTCCTATACTGCCGACATTCAGAAACGCTCTGGCGTTCGCAAGCTCAGCCAAAACCGCTATGCCTTCTCATTCGAATACAAGCAGGATGGCTGGACCGTACGTTCTGAGTACATCCACTCTACCGGCAAGGCTTTTGCCAAGAGCATCACCAACTTCAACGATGCCAACGCCAAGGACTGCAATCTGAATGCAAAAATCGGCAACAAGGCACAGGGTGTATATGGATTGGTTATCGCCCCATTGGCTCAGCTGTCAAAGAACAGCCGTATCGACGTGAAGGCACGTTACGACATGTATCAGCCTAACGGCAAGAGCAACATGCAGAGAACCCAGTATGAGGCAGGTTTGAACTTCCACATCGGCAAGCGAATCTCTATCCTTACCGAGTATGCGCTCATCAACGACAAAACACTCGCGAAGCACAATTATTCCATGGCAGATGCCGAGGTTTGCTTCCGATTCTAACAGATACAACAAAGGCTCGCTCCTGCTACAGGAACGAGCCTTTATTGTGTTTACTGTCAACCACTTATCTTAGAATGAATAAGAGAATCCTACTGACATGAATTCCTTAAACTGCCAATAGCTATCATCATCCTTGCGCTTCACACCATCGTCGAAACGCGGATAGAGGAAGATGTTGGTAGAAATATAGCGGTTAAATTGGAAGGTAATGGTGTTTTCCCACTCTATTTCAGCACGCTTGTAAGTGGTGTATCCCCAGAGACGGGTCTTCCACTTGATATTATCCGCTATCTGCCACGACAGGTCGAAGGTACACTCAGAACCATAATCGGTCATGCCATGCTTCCCCTCATCCAGTCCGTACCGCGTAGCCAGCGACGCTCTGCCCACATACTTCCAGTTGAAAGCCAGAGGAGCCAGATGGGCACTACCCTTCAGGCGGTGATTGAACCAGTCTACATTATAATCCATACCGACAGAGAGGTTCAGATTGAATGGCGAGAAGAAATCGGAATAAACAGTCTTGTCATTACTCTTGTAACCATGCGTAAACTGAGTCTGACCAATCAGCTGGATGGTATAATACCACTTTTTAGAAGCCTGCAGACCGAGTTTTCCGGTGTATCGTATCATATCATCGCTCGTCTTCAGCGTATGAACCGTATCACCCTTCGAAGTCTGGTAACCCAGGCGCATCTCCACCTTATTATCCCATTTTACCTTCTGCTTGTTATTGTAGTTGGCAAACATCGTCACTCTTCCGAGCACCGAATAATTGCTCTCACCACCCTTATACCAGTTGTCAGAAACATAGTTTTGCAGGAACTGCAGATAATAATCGCCCCCTATGGTCCAGAAGTTAGGACGGGTGATGACGATATCCATCGGCGCCGCATCCACCTCAATCGCCTTCGGAGCCACCTGCTCTACGATGTCAGGATGATTCTTCTTCGGTTTGCTCTGCGCAGCCAGCGGTGCTCCCACGTCCTTGAGATGAGACTCAGTATTGCGCACCAGGTCGGGACGCTTGAGATATACCTCCATCAGCGTCTGGTCGAGCATCGTTCCGAGCGAATCCTTCACCCCATCCTGAGGCTTGAGTCGCAACATGCGGGCTGCCGGCCCATGATAGAAGGTGAGCGGCGTAAAGAGCTGGGCATATCTGCTATCCCCGGAATCCATCTTCATGGAATCGATGCGCTGACGGCACATCAAGAGCGAGTCAGCATAGATTTCAGCCAACCTGTTCTTCGATGCCTCTCCGGGCTCCACCTTCTTCAATTTGCGCTGGGCAAAAACAGGCGTCAGAGCCGAAAGGAACGCAAGAACGAGTAATCCAAATTTTATTTTCATACCTTAATTTTATAAATTTTGGGCACAAAGGTAATAAATAATTCATAAATCTATGCCCTTTATTAGAAATATTTTTGCTCATTTCACAAAAATGTCGTAACTTTGCACCCAAATTATTCTAATTTAAATTATAAATATCGTGGCTGAAACAAAGTACATCTTCGTAACTGGTGGTGTGGTTTCTTCTTTGGGTAAAGGAATCATATCTTCATCCATCGGTAAACTTCTTCAAGCAAGAGGTTACAACATTACTATCCAAAAGTTTGACCCATACATCAACATCGACCCGGGTACACTGAACCCGTATGAGCATGGTGAGTGCTACGTAACGGTAGATGGTATGGAGACCGACCTCGACCTCGGACACTACGAGCGATTCACCGGCATTCAAACTACGAAAGCGAATTCTCTCACCACTGGTCGTATCTACAAGGCAGTCATCGACAAGGAGCGTCGTGGCGATTATCTCGGCAAAACCATCCAGGTGGTGCCTCACATCACCGACGAGATTAAGCGCAACGTGAAGCTGCTCGGCAAGAAGTATCACTATGACTTTGTGATTACCGAGATTGGCGGAACCATCGGCGACATAGAGAGCGCCCCTTACATGGAGGCTATCCGACAGCTGAAATGGGAGCTGGGCAAGAACGCCATCAACGTTCACCTTACCTATGTGCCTTATCTGAAGGCAGCAGGCGAGTTGAAGACAAAGCCTACCCAGCACTCCGTGAAGGAACTGCAGAGCGTAGGTATTCAGCCAGATATCCTGATTCTCCGCACCGAAAAGCATCTCGAAGAGGGAATCATGAAGAAGGTAGCAAGTTTCTGTAACGTAGACCTGGACTGCGTGATTCAGAGCGAAGACCTTCCTAGCATCTACGAGGTGCCTGTAAACATGCAGAACCAGGGCCTCGACACCGCCATCCTCCGCAAGATGGGCGAGCCTATCGGCGAAACACCTGCGCTGGGTCCTTGGAAGACATTCCTCGACCGCAGAAACAAGGCTACAGAGGTGGTAAACATCGGTCTCGTAGGCAAGTACGACCTGCAGGATGCATACAAGAGTATCCGCGAGAGTCTCTCGCATGCCGGTACCTACAACGACCACAAGGTGAAGATTACCTTCATCAACTCAGAATATCTCACAGAAGAGAACGTGGCAGAACAGCTGAAGGGACAGGACGGAATCGTCATCTGCCCAGGCTTCGGCCAGCGAGGCATTGAGGGCAAGATTATCGCCGCCCACTATACCCGCACCCATGACATCCCTACCTTCGGCATCTGCCTGGGTATGCAGATGATGGTCATCGAGTTTGCCCGCAATGTATTGGGCTACAAGGATGCCAACTCACGCGAGATGGACGAGAAGACTCCACACAATGTTATCGACATCATGGAGGAGCAGAAGAACATATCAAACATGGGTGGAACCATGCGTCTCGGCGCTTACGAGTGTGTGCTGAAACAGGGTTCACGCGTGTTCAATATCTACAAGAAGGAGCATATTCAGGAACGCCATCGCCACCGCTATGAGTTCAACAACGAGTTCCAGCAGGAATTCGAGAAGAACGGCATGATGTGCGTAGGCAGAAACCCTGAGAGCGACCTGGTAGAAATCGTAGAAATCCCAGGCTTGAAGTGGTACGTAGGTACACAGTATCATCCTGAATACCAGAGTACGGTGCTGAAACCACATCCACTTTTCATGGATTTCGTAAAGACAGCAATAGAAAACAAAAAGTAAATATTAGGAGTTAAAGGAGTGACCCCCTTTACTCCTTTAATTTCAAATTTAAAAAATGAACAAGAACAACATTATCGGTTTCCTCCTGATTGCCGTAGTACTGATTGGCTTTAGCTGGTATAACCAGCCATCTGCCGAAGAACAGAGAGCGGCATTTGTTCAGGACTCCATCGCCAAGGCTAAACATGCCGAGATGGAAAAGGCCAGCAAGGCTGCCGCTGCTAAGCGCCAGACTAATGCCAAAGCAAAGGTTGAGGCTGACTCAACCGCCCTCTTCTATTCGGCACTCAAAGGCCAGGCTAAGAAGATTGTATTGAAAAACGAGAAGGTAGAATTAACACTCAACACCAAGGGTGCTACTGTAGAGAAGGCTGTCATCAAGGGCTATGTGGGACACAACCTGCAGGTGAAAGACGGTTCGGCTGATGCCAAGGACGTAACCCTCTTCGACGGTAACGACCAGAGCCTCAAGTTCATGCTCGAGGCTAAGGAGGCCAACATCATCACCAGCGATCTTTACTTCACTCCATCCAACGTGACCGACAAGTCTGTAACCATGACCGCTGTGGCTGATGAAGGCAAGACGCTCACCCTGACTTATACATTGGGCGATGACTACATGCTGCACATGAGCCTTCAGGCAAATGGCATGGCGGGTCTGTTCTCACCTAATTATAATAAGATGGATGTTGACTGGAGCGACAAGGCACGCCAGCAGGAACGTGGTTTCATGTTCGAAAACCGCTACACTACCCTCACCTACCATAATGTAGAAGGCGGTACCGACCACCTCAACGAAGGTAGCGAGAAGATTGACGAGAAAATAGAAGAAAGCATCGACTGGGTATCTTTCAAGAACCAGTTCTTCTCTGCCATCATCGTAGCAAAGGATAACTTCGAGAAGGATGCTTTCATGACATCTATCCCTCAGGAGAAGGGTTCGGGCTATCTGAAGCAGTTCCAGGCTAAGATGAAGACAGCTTTCGACCCAACCGGTAAGAAGGCATCTGAGTTTGAGTTTTACTTCGGTCCTAACGACTTCCAGATTCTGAAGAATACCGAGAAGGAAAGCACCTTCGGCAAGGACTTGGAATTCCAGAAGCTCGTATACCTGGGATGGCCTATCATCCGCTGGATCAACCGTTTCTTCACACTCTACGTATTCGACTGGTTGAGCAACGTGTTCCCAATGGGTATCGTATTGATTCTCATCACCTTGCTCCTCAAGCTCATCACCTACCCTATGGTGAAGAAGAGCTACATGAGTTCAGCCAAGATGCGCGTGCTGAAACCAAAACTCGAAGCTGCTACAGCTCAGTATAACAAGCCTGAGGACCAGATGCAGAAGCAGCAGGCGATGATGGCGGAATATGCCAAGTATGGTGTAAGCCCATTATCCGGTTGCTTGCCTATGCTGATTCAGATGCCGGTTTGGGTTGCGATGTTTAACTTCGTACCTAATGCCATCCAGCTTCGTGGTGAGAAGTTCCTGTGGATGAACGACTTGAGTACCTTCGACCCAATCATCGAATGGAACACCAACATCTGGCTGATTGGCGACCACTTGAGTTTGACCTGTATCCTGTTCTGTGTAGCCAACCTGTTGTACTCATGGATGACCATGCGTCAGCAGCGCGACCAGATGGTAGGTCAGCAGGCAGAGCAGATGAAGATGATGCAGTGGATGATGTATCTCATGCCATTGATGTTCTTCTTCATGTTCAATGACTACTCAGCCGGTCTGAACTTCTACTACTTCATCTCATTGTTCTTCAGTGCCGCAATCATGTGGACCCTGCGCAAGACAACCGACGACGAGAAACTCCTCGCCATCCTTGAGAAGCGCTATCAGGAAAACAAGAACAACCCTAAGAAGGCAAGCGGCCTGATGGCAAGAATGCAGGCTCTCCAGGAGATGCAGCGCAAGCAGCAGGAAGAGATGATGCGCAAGCAGGCAGAACTGAACGAGAAAAAGAATAATCTCGGAAAATAAAGTTTTCTAGATAAAAATGAAAGCGTAATGGATTACCTCAAAAAGGTGTTCATTACGCTTTTTTTGTAGGATTACATACTAAAAGCCAGGGTAACTACTCAGCACCCCTATAGAAAACTTCTCGTTAATAAAGCATAAACTTGATTTTGCTTATTTTCTTCATCATTACAAACTTTTTAATGATTGAGTCGATGAGGACGTAGGCTGTTTAAAACAGTTCATTTAACGAGTTCTTTTCCGATGATGCCTCCAACATGTCTCCTTTGTCTATTATCGCCTTTCAACAGATTATCTGCCAGGAGATGCGTTTTTGCATTCCCCGTAAGTCAAAAGTCTGCGTTAAGGGATGTAAATCGTGATTTTGCCATGTGGAGAAAAATGCTTATCTTTGCACCAAAAAATGGCAAGCGACTGTACTGACATAGATGTTGTTTTGCGCCAGATAAACCAGCGTCTGCGCAAACTTGAGAAGTCCGACTCCGAGAAGACTGAGGAGATCGGACGCCTCAACCGTGTCATTAACCAGAAGGACGTGGAGATACATAATCTAAAGACAGAACTTGCTTCCACAAAGGCAGAACTTGCCGTTGCTAAAGAGCGCATCAAGGAACTCGAGGGAGCTGATGACGATACATCAAGTACACCAGGAAAGCCCGAGAAAACAGCAGTAACAGCAGTATCCCTCCATCCCAAGAGTATCGCTTCCCGTGAGCTGCGCAGGACAAAGTCTCTTCGCAAGCCAAGCGGAAAGCCGAGCGGTGGACAGCCTGGCCACAAGGGCACACTGCAGACTATAGCAGAACCAGACGTAATTGTAAAGCACGACCCCGTCTATTGTAAATGCTGTGGTCGGCTCTTGATTGATATACCATGCCAGAAGATCCGTAAGACACAAATTGTTGATATCAAGGTGGTCGTAGAGACCTGCGAGGAACAGTATTACGAGAAGGTCTGTGAATGCGGTTGCGTAAACAACTGCGAAGCTCCCAACTGTCGTATCAAGTATGGTGACAACCTCCGTGCACTGGTGACATACCTTAATGTAGTGCAGTGTATTCCGTTCAAAGGATTGCAGAACTTATATCCGACCTGTCCGGCCAGAATATAAGTGAGGGTACAGTGCAGAACATACTCAAAGAGAATAGCGGCAAGGCAGACTGTGCATATGAGGAAATACGCAAGAGGCTGGAAACAGCGTCTGTCGTAGGAGCCGATGAAACTGGTGCTACGGTAGGAAAGCATCTGCATTGGAACTGGATATTCCAGAACGACCTGCTTACATACGTGTTCCAGTCAGAATCGCGAGGTCAGAAGGCCATAGATTCCAAGTTTCCAAAGGGACTTCCTATTCGACACTTGTGACTGACAGACATCAGAGCTACTTCAAGATGAATGTTAAGGACAATCAGGTCTGCCTGGCTCATCTTCTTAGGAATGCAAAGTATCTGAACGAACTGGATCCAAACCAGAACTGGTCACGGAGATTCATCCATCTGATAGAACACTCTATAAATCTCAGAAGAGAGGACAACATTACCTCTAGAAAGATAAAGGTACTGAAGACAAAGATGAAGAACCTCTTGGGTGAAAGCCTCACGCATTTAGATAACGAGTTTGAGAAATTCAAGAGGGGTATCCTTAAAGTCAAAGACTACCTATTTACCTTTCTCTCCAATCCAAGTGTGCCTTACGAGAACAATGCCAGTGAGCGGGGAGTTAGGAAAATCAAGATAAAGCAGAAAGTCAGCGGTTGCTTCCGAACAGACAGCGGTGCCGATGATTTTGCCAAGTTGCACTCCATTGCTGAAACTGCTATGAAGAACGGAAATTCTAAATTCAATGCAATTCTTGCTGTAGTACAACAGTAAGACGATTACTCATGCCCATAGGGGTGCTGAGTAGTTACAAGCCAGGAAAAGATTGTTAAAAAGCTCCAAATACTTGGCTGTGTAACTATTTTTAGTTACATTTGCAGTCGGATACATAAACAAATAGGAGGAACATAATATGGGATTATTAAAATACAAAGGTTATACGGGTAGCGTAGATTATAGCGAGAAGGACAATTGCCTATATGGTAAGGTTCTCGGAATGAGCAAGGATATGATTACCTACGAAGGTCAAGACGTTAATGAATTACGCAAGGATTTTGAAGGCGCAATAGATGACTATCTTGCCTTATGTAAAGCCAATGGTAAGGCACCTCGTGTACCTTATAGTGGCAACTTAAATATCCGCATAACTCCTGAAATCCATAGTCGTATTGCGATGATGGCAATGCAAGCAGGAACAACCATCAATGGTTTTATCCGTGACACGCTAGCTAATGTGACAGGAGTTACTCCAGCCACAAACGCATAATATTACCCCCGAAAAGGTATAATTTGTTAAATGATATTATTAATTATACCTTTTCGGGGGTATTTTATTTTAAGCTAATTTACTTCTTCAATACCGGCTCGCAGGTGATATCCACACCGAGCTTCTTGAAGATTTTCTGGTCCACATCACTCAGCATCACGGTGCAATGAGCCTGACAGCCACGAAGCTTAGGCAACTGCTCCAATGCCTTCCTGCAGTTCTCATCATTCTCTGAAAGAACAGAAAGAGCTACCAAAACCTCATCCGTATGAAGACGAGGATTGTGACCACCGAGATAATTCACCTTCGTATGCTGGATAGGCTCAATCATCGACTGAGGAATCAGCTTCAATTCATGGTCGATGCCTGCCAACTGCTTGGTAACATTCAGGAGCAAGGCGGCACTACAGCCCAGCAACTCGCTGCTATGACCGCAGATAATGGTACCATCCTCCAACTCAATGGCAGAAGAGGTATGACCCGTCTCCTTCTTATGATTCTTGGCAGCTACCGTCACCTTGCGGTAATCAGTAGTAATCTTAGCCTGATTGAAGAGCATCTGAATCTTATTGATCTCATCATCATTGCAAGCACCAGCCGCCATCTTGTTGGTAGCCGCATAGTAACGGCGGACAATCTCATTCTTGGATGCCTCGCAGCAAGCCTCATCATCAGAGATACAGAAACCTACCATGTTCACACCCATATCTGTAGGCGACTTGTATGGATTGCTACCATAGATACCCTCGAACAGCGCATTGAGCACAGGATAAATCTCTACATCACGGTTATAGTTGATGGCTATCTTGTTATAAGCCTCCAGATGGAACGGGTCAATCATATTCACATCGTTCAGATCGGCAGTAGCAGCCTCGTATGCGATGTTCACAGGATGCTTCAATGGGAGATTCCACACAGGGAATGTCTCAAACTTGGCATAACCGGCACGCACACCACGCTTGTTCTCATTATAAAGCTGACTCAGGCAAACCGCCATCTTACCGCTGCCAGGCCCCGGCGCAGTAACAATAACCAGCGGACGCTCTGTTTCAACATAATCGTTCTGACCGAAGCCCTCGTCAGAGGCAATCAGACTCACGTTATGAGGATAGCCCTCGATGAGATAATGGCAGTAAGTCTTGATGCCTTCGCGCTCCAGACGCTGTTTGAAGGCGATGGCGGCAGGCTGGCCATTATAATGAGTGATGACAACAGACCCCACCATGAAACCACGGTTTTGGAATTCACCACGAAGGCGTAACACGTCCTCATCGTATGTAATGCCCAAGTCGGCACGCTTCTTGTTCTTCTCTATATCGGCTGCACTAATCACAATAACAATCTCGATGCTATCGCTGATTTTCTGGAACATACGCAGTTTGCTGTCAGGCTGGAACCCCGGCAAAACTCTGCTGGCATGGTGATCGTCAAAAAGTTTACCGCCCAATTCGAGGTAAAGCTTTCCGTCAAACTGTGAGATTCTCTCCTTGATGTGTTCTGACTGAATCTTCAGATACTTCTCGTTATCGAAACCTATCTTCATACTACTTTAAATAAAACTATATCGCTGTTATTTTGCAAATTTGACTGCAAAAGTACAAAAAAAACTGGCTATAGAACAATGTTTTACGCAAATTATTCTTAATTCTCAAGGATTTGCCGTATCTTTGCATCTTGCAATGGGCAGCATAACATGTCATATCGCAAAAACATGAAGTTTAAAAGAAAACATAACCAACAAATGAAAAAAAAATTACGTACCGCCTCTATCTGCGTGCAGGGAGGCTATGAGCCAAAGAACGGCGAACCTATTGAAGTGCCAATTTATCAAAGCACTACTTTCAAGTATGACAACTCTGAGGAGATGGCTATGCTCTTCGACCTGAAGAAGGAAGGCTACTTCTATACCCGTCTCCAGAACCCTACCAACGATGTTGTGGCTAAGAAGATTGCCGAACTCGAAGGTGGCGTGGGAGCCGTATTAACCAGCAGCGGTCAGGCTGCCAACTTCTATGCTGTGTTCAACATCTGCGAAGCGGGCGACCATATCGTTACATCTAATGAGATTTATGGTGGTACCTTCAATCTCTTCGGTGTAACCCTGAAGAAGCTCGGCATTGAGTGTACTTTCGTGAATCCGAACGATAGCGAAGAAGAAATCCAGAAGGCTTTCCGCCCTAACACCAAGGTTGTTTTCGGCGAAACCATCAGCAACCCGGGCTGCGCTGTACTCGACATCGAGAAGTTTGCACGTATTGCTCACAAGAATGGGGTGCCTCTCATCGTTGACAACACTTTCGCTACGCCTATCAACTGCCGCCCATTCGAATGGGGTGCCGACATCGTTACCCACAGTACTACCAAGTATATGGATGGTACGGCTTCACAGGTAGGTGGCGTGGTAGTAGATAGCGGCAACTTCGACTGGATGGCTCATGCTGATAAGTTCCCTGGTCTCTGCACACCGGATGACAGCTACCATGGTCTGACCTATGTGAAGGCTTTCGGCAAGATGGGCTACACCACCAAACTCGTAGCTCAGCTGATGCGCGATCTCGGCAGCATCCCTGCCCCAATGAATTCATTCATCCTCAACCTCGGTCTTCAGAGTCTCCACCTCCGTATGCGCCAGCATTGTGCAAATGCACAGAAGGTGGCAGAGTTCCTGCAGAACGATGAGCGTGTGGCTTGGGTTCATTATAGCGGTCTGGAGGGCGATGAGTATCATGCGCTTGCCCAGAAGTATATGCCAAACGGCACCTGTGGTGTTATCGCCTTCGGATTGAAGGGAGATCGCGAGACTGCCATCAAGTTTATGGATTCTCTCGACATGATCAACATCGTAACCCATGTAGCCGATGCCCGCACCTGTGTGCTCCATCCAGCCAGTCACACCCATCGCCAGCTCAGCGAAGAGCAGCTGAAGGAAGCAGGTGTTGCGCCAGATCTGATTCGCCTCTCCGTAGGTATCGAAGATGTAGAAGACATCCTCGATGATATCAAGCAGGCTTTGGATCAGATTTAAGACAAATAGGATACATAACAACAAAGCAACATTATAACAGTAAAATTAGAAACATGATTAAAGCTATGATTTTAGCTGCTGCGGCTCTCACGATGGGCACAGCTGCTGATGCACAGACTATGATTCAGAAAAATGACATCAAGGTAGAAAACCACCTGATGACTCCTGAAGCTCTCTGGGCAATGGGACGTATCGGTGGCGCCGAAGCTTCGCCTAACGGCAAGCAGGTGGTGTACCAGGTGGGTTACTACAGTGTAAAGGAGAACAAGGGGCATCAGATGCTCTTCATCATGGATGCCAACGGCAAGAACCAGAAGGCATTGACCACCGATGCAAAGAGCGAAACAGATGCTGCCTGGATTCAGGGCGGACAGAAGATTGCCTTCATCCGCGACGGACAGCTCTGGAGCATGAACCCTGACGGTACAGGCAGAAAGCAGCTCACCAACGACAAGCTGGGCATCCAGGGCTTCCGCTTCTCTCCTGACGGCAAGAAGGTAATCCTCATCAAGGAACTCCCTTACCACGGAACCATCAAGGAGAATCCTTCTGATCTCCCATTGGCTACCGGCCGTCTCGTAACTGATATGAACTATCGCCACTGGGACCATTACGTAGAGAGCCTTCTCCATCCTTTCGTGGCTGATGTGGCTGAAGACGGTACCATCAATGCCGGCGAAGACATCCTGAAGGATGAACCATTCGAGTGCCCTATGGCTCCATTCGGTGGCATCGAGCAGCTGGCATGGAGTCCAGATTCCAAGACCATCGCCTATACCTGCCGTAAGAAGGAGGGCGTTCAGTATGCCATCTCTACCGATTCTGATATCTATCTATATAATATAGGTACGCGCGAGACTAAGAACCTCTGCAAGGAGGCTGGCTATGTAGAGCCTAAGATTGATGCTACCAAGAGCATGAAGAACCAGGCTGTCAACGCTCCTGAGAATCTGAAGAACAATCCGGGTTACGACGTAAACCCTCAGTTCTCTGCTGACGGCAAGTACATCGCTTGGCAGAGCATGGCTCGCGATGGCTACGAGAGCGACCGCAACCGCCTCTGTGTTTACGAACTCGCTACCGGCAAGAAGAACTATGTATCAGAGAAGTTCGACTCTAGCGTAGAGGGCTTCGTATGGAACAAGGATAACAAGAGCCTCAGTTTCATCGGTGTATGGCACGGAACCCTGAACCTCTATCAGGCTAACTTCAAGGGCGAAGTAAAGCAGATTACCAACGAGTGGGCTGACTACGGAAGCATCTCGCTTGCCAACAACGGCAACAAGCTTCTTGCTACCAAGGCTAGCATGAGTCATCCTACTGATATCTACATAGTAACTCCAGGCAAGGATGCCAAGAGTACCAAGGTAGAGCAGATTACCCGCGAGAACGACCATATTCTGAACCAGTTGAATCTGGGTAAGTGTGAGCAGCGTTGGGTAAAGACTACCGACGGCAAGCAGATGCTGGTATGGATCATGTTGCCATCTAATTTCGATGCCAACAAGAAGTACCCTACCCTTCTCTTCTGCGAGGGTGGTCCTCAGAGTCCGGTAAGCCAGTTCTGGAGCTACCGCTGGAACATCCAGATTATGGCAGCCAACGGCTATGTTGTCGTATTGCCAAACCGCCGCGGTCTCCCTGGTTTCGGAAGCGCATGGAACGAAGAGATTTCTGGCGACTGGACAGGCCAGTGCATGAACGATTATCTTTCAGCTATTGATGATGCTGCCAACAATCTTCCTTACGTAGACAAGGATCGTCTGGGTTGTGTCGGTGCCAGTTTCGGTGGTTTCTCTGTATACTATCTCGCCGGTCATCACAACAAGCGTTTCAAGGCATTCCTCTCTCACGATGGTGCTTTCAACCTGGAGAGCATGTACACCGATACAGAGGAGGCTTGGTTCTCTAACTGGGAATACGAGGATGCTTACTGGAACAAGGACCAGAGTGCCAACGCCAAGAAGACCTACGAGAACAGTCCTCATAAGTTTGTAGACAAGTGGGATACTCCAATCCTCTGCATCCACGGCGAAAAGGATTACCGTATCAATGCCAACCAGGGCATGGGCGCCTTCAATGCAGCCCGCATGCGTGGCATCCCAGCCGAGCTCCTCATCTATCCTGATGAGAACCACTGGGTATTGAAGCCACAGAACGGCGTGCTCTGGCAGCGCACTTTCTTCGGCTGGTTAGACAAGTGGTTGAAGAAATAATATATAAAAAAGGCTTGCTTCAATTTCTTGATGATAGAGAAGATGAAGAGAGCTGAAACCAGACAGATACCGGCGAGAACACCCCAGATGGCAATGAGGTTGAAGTTCTGACCCCACATGATGCCAGGAATCATAACCAACTGGTTACCGATGGCTGTTGCACCAAACCAGAGACCCATCATCAAACCAGCATACTTTGGAGGAGCAACCTTCGATACAAACGAAATACCGATTGGAGAAAGCAGAAGCTCTGCGAATGTAAGGATGAGGTATGTAGAGATGAGGAGGTTAGCACTTACACGTGTACCCTCTGTAGCAGGATCGCCCTGCGTCAAAGGAAGCTCCAAACCCATAGAACCTACAGCCATCCATACAAAACCGAGAGCAGCAACGAGCATACCCAAACCAATCTTCTCTGGCGATGTAGGCTCCTTGCCAATCTTGTGAAGCCATGAGAACAAAGCAACGCTCACTGGTGTCAATGCCACTACATAGCATGGGTTGAACTGCTGGAAGATAGGAGCCTCAACATCTACGGCACCTTCAAGGTTGCTGTACTTGTAGAAAAGAAAAGCGATGGCAGCAACGATGACACCAAGAGAGATGCCCTTACCCTTGCCAGTCTTGCTCTGTGCCAGACCGAAGCAACCGTAAACCACGAAGATGCAGGCTACGAGGTTGGTAACATCGAACGCCATTGACTGCAGACCCTCTGAAGTCTTCTGTGTATAATCGCGGGCAAAGAGTGTCAATGTATTACCGTTCTGATGGAAAGCCATCCAGAAGAAGATAACCACAGCGAATACGAGACAGAGGCAGATGATACGCTCCTTGGTCTCAGCCTTAGAAAGTTCGTTTGTCTCCTTGGCAGAAGTCTTATCATCCTTACTCTTGGTCTCAGAAGCAAGAACATGCTTGTATGTAAAGCTGAAGGCATAGTAGATAGCGATACTGAAAATCAGTGAAGCACAAGCCACGGCGAATGCGAAGTGGTATGAATCTTCCACCGACACGCTCAGGCTCTCCTGCGCCCACTTCATAATCTTGATGGCAGCAGTAGGAGCAAACATAGCACCGATGTTGATAGCCATATAGAAGAGTGAGAAACCGGAATCACGTTTGCTGGCATACTGTGGCTCATCATAGAGACGGCCTACCATCACCTGCAGATTACCCTTGAACAGACCGGTTCCCAAAGCGATGAGAATAAGTGAAATACCCATAGCAGCAACGGCAACGGTTTCCTTGCCAAGAGGAAGTGAGAGAACAAGATAGCCGATGAACATGATGAAGATACCTGTGGTAACCATACGTCCAAAGCCAAACTTGTCGGCTGCGATACCACCGATGATAGGAAGGAAATAAACCATCATCAGGAATGTAGAGTAAATAGTACTTGCCAATCCGGTTTCAAAACCGAAGTTGGCCTGCAAATAAAGCAAGAACACAGCAAGCATGGTGTAATAGCCGAAACGCTCACCCGTGTTTGCCAAAGCTAAGGCCCACAGACCTTTTGGTTGATTCTCAAACATAATTTTTTGTTTTGTTGTTATTTTATTATTTAGTTATTCTTTTCTCGCAATTTTTGTGCAAAGATACATAAATTATTCCATATTTCAAACTTATTGCACCAAAAAGCGCACTTCACATAGCATTTTTCTACTAGGAACCGGCTAAAATTCTAAAAAACAGACAAATCAGATAAAAAAAATCCGTTTATATTACAACGTAATTGCATTTTTTTTCGTACCTTTGCACCCCGAAACCATGAGGAGGTTTCAGGATACACAAAAATACTTCAAAAAATTCTAAATAGAAAGGTAAAAGGATATTTATGAGACAACTTAAGATTAGTAAGAGTATAACCAACCGTTCCAGTGAAGCACTCGACAAGTACTTGGTGGAGATTGGTAGAGAGCCTATGGTCTCTATCGATGAAGAAATCGAACTTGCCCAGAAGATTCGCAAAGGCGGTCGTGAGGGAGAACGTGCCAAGGAGAAATTGGTAAAAGCAAACCTTCGTTTCGTTGTATCTGTTGCTAAGCAATATCAGCACCAAGGTCTTTCTCTTACCGACCTCATCGACGAGGGTAACATCGGTTTGGTAAAGGCTGCTGAAAAGTTTGACGAGACCCGCGGCTTTAAGTTTATCTCATACGCCGTATGGTGGATTCGTCAGAGCATCCTGCAGGCTATTGCCGAGCAGAGCCGTATCGTTCGCCTGCCTTTGAACCAGGTAGGTGCATTGAGTAAGATTAGTGCAGAAATCAGTAAGTTTGAGCAGGAGAACCAGCGCAAACCTTCTGTTGCTGAGCTCGCTCAAATCACAAAGATGGAAGAAAGCAAAATCGACCAGACTATCAAGGCAGATAATCACCACATGAGTATCGATGCTCCATTCGGTAGCGATGATGATGACAATGCGATGGTCGACGTGATGGCTTCGGGTGATGACAGCCGTACCGACAAGGGTGTTGACTTCGAGTCTATGGCGAGCGAGCTTGACCGCGTTCTCAACTCTGTATTGAAAGACCGTGAGCGCAAGATTCTGTGCTACTGCTATGGTATAGGCTGCCACGAGAAGGGTTTGGAAGAAATCGGTAGCGAGTTCAACCTTACCCGTGAGCGTGTTCGCCAGATTCGCGAAAAGAGTATCATCAAGCTCCGTGATAGCGGTAAGATCAAAATCTTGATGAAGTACTTGGGATAAGTTAAGTGAAGAGTGAAGAATTCTTTTGCTTTTCTTCACTAAGGTTTGAAAACGAGAGAAAAATAGATAAAACCAAGTTGCTCATAGCAACGGAAGTAAAAAGGGGCAATCAGTTGGTTCATCCCAATCTGATTGCCCTTTCTCTATTAACTATAAACTGTTAACTATTAACTATTAACAAAGTTTCCAAACTTATCAATAAAGCCACTGATACCTTCACGGGATGCTTCGAAGTAAGGATATTCATCACGCAAGCAAATTTCGTCGTAAAGGAAATCCGCCACTACCGTATCGTTACCATCCGGCATTACCAGTCCCATCTTGCCATTCTTCTCAGCTATTACCGGCATGATGCTCAAGTCATCATTATAAATGTAGCAGGTGCGCAAGAAATCATAACTTGGCGAGAGCATGATATTGCCTTGATGATCTTTCATACCAAACTTGCCATCTTGCTCAAATACTTCATGATATTGAATGTATTTCGCCTTGATGCGCTGGTAATAGAAAACCATCTTGCGCTTATCGTTGACAAAATCCAGCATATACTGGAAGGTGTCACAATAGTTGGCTACCGAACGGACCAGAATCATCTTCAAGTCAAGACCATCCAATGCTTTTCTGTTCAGATCAATATACTTGGCTATCGCCTTCTCCTTCTCTGGTACAGAGAGGCTGGCCAGCCTTTCCTCAAATTTCAACATAGCTTGCTTGGTACCCGACATACCCTTGATATACCGGTGTATCTGTCTGCCCATCTCAGAACATACAAACTTGTCAATCTCCTGCTGCTCTATCGGGTCAGCATAGTCCTTAATCAATGATTCAGGTGTCGCATTCATGGTTATTTCCTTTCTTTTAAAAATTATACTTTCAAAGATTTAGAAGAACAAAGAGCAAACGGATTCTACACTCTTCGTTTTTACTCTTCACTCAATTTGCTCTTTGTTCTTCGCTCTTCACTTATTTCACATTAGGCTTCTGCAAACCATATCCCTTTCTCTTATCTTCAAACAAGAGGAGGAAAGAGATGATAATAGCAATCACACCGAAGGCTGCAAAGATAGTCATCGTCTGGGTATAGTCGATAACACCATCAGCACCCGTGTTAGCCTGGTTCACCTTACCAATCCATACCGGAATGAGAGCCAGTCCGATGTTCTGGATATAGAAGATAAGGGCGTATGCAGTTCCTAAGAGTTTCATTGGGATAATCTTTGGCACAGATGGCCACATGGCTGATGGTACCAGTCCAAATGCAATGCCCAGGATGAGCATCAGCACGATGGCAAGCACCCATGAGTTGATTGGCAGGGCAAACATGACGTGTACAAAGGTCAGGAGGCAACTGCCGATAATCATCAGCGTAGCACCCTTGCCATACTTATCGTATATACTACCGAAGAGCGGTGTGAGGAAGATGGTACCGAATGGCAACATCGCAGGAATCAGACCTGCCAAATTAGCATCCACACCATACTTGAAAATCATCAGTTTGGTGGCAAACTTCAGGAATGGGAATACACCGGCATAGAACATCAGGCAAAGGAATGCCACATACCAGAAACCTGTTGTCTTGAACAAACCACCCAAGTCTGAAAACTTGAAACCTTCTTCCGGTTCTGTAGCTACAGCTGCTGCAGAAGCATCCTCCTTCTTGTCCATCACACAATAAACCAGATATACCAGTACACCAGCACAAAGCAATACGGCACCTAAAGCAACAGAAGCAGATACTCCACCCATTGCCTTGGCAAAAGGAAGAGAAGCACTCAGAGCTGCAGCAGTTCCCAAACGAGCCGTAGCTACCTGTACACCCATTGCCAGAGCCAACTCATGGCCCGTAAACCACTTCACGATGACCTTGCTCACTGTGATACCGCATATCTCGCATCCTACACCATAGATGGCAAAGCCAAGAGCAGCTATCACTACCTGCGTACTGTAAGTACCGAAGAATGGTACTGCAACCATTCCGTCAAACTCATGACCTAAAGCATACCACTTCAACAAGGCTCCACCAAACATCAGGACGGTAGAAAGGATACCAGTGAAACGGATGCCAAACTTATCGAGGATAAGACCACCGAAGAAGAGGAGCAGGAGGAACACATTGAAGTATCCGTAAGCTCCAGAGAAGAAGCCGTACTCATCCGAATTCCATCCGAGTCCGAGACCATTCTCTGCTCCCTTGGCTGCTGTCAAGAGAGGCTCCAGTGGAGACATCACATCTGTAAAAAAGTAACCAAACATCATCGTGATACTCACGATGAGGAGGGCGGTCCAGCGAGCTGACTTAGAGACGCTCAATTTCATCTGCATTTTTTCTGTTGTACTCATTTTTTTCAAAACATAAATGATAAACCCGTTATCATTATTAATTATCAATTATTAATTATCATCTATTTCCGTTTCACGTTCTTCGTTCTGGTGATATCAAAGAGATAAGAGAGTTTCAGAACAATCTGTCCGTAGTTACTCTTTCCGAAATAATCACGCTTAGAAGCACCGTAGATATTTCCCAGACCATAGTAGTATCGGGCTTCGGCAAGGAAATGCCCCACCTTCGGAATACTGTATTCAGCACCCAGACCCAGGGCGATACCATAATCGAGCTTGTTCTTGACTGCCATTGTATCCTGAGCCACTACCGGACTTACACGGTTATTGTCGGTTGCCGGCATGTGCTCTACCGAGAAGTTGGTCTTCTGCGAATCACTCAGATAGAGACCAAACTGCGGACCGGCATTCACGAAGATATTCAGTCCTCTTGTCTCCCTACCCCATGCCAGATGCGCGAAGATTGGCACCTGAATATAGTTGATGGTACGCTTGTAAGCCATCGCCTCTTTGGTTTCGGTTATAATCACCGGATTATTCTCCTTATCCAGGATATCCTCTTCCCATCCTGCCTGCGCATAGTTTACCTCGGCATAGATAGAACAGATGGTCTTGAAATATTTCTCACAGGTATATCTCATCGAGAAACCGCCCGTCAGTCCGCCGTGCTGCTTCTGCTGTACCTCGGGTGTGAATCCTACGCTACTCATCATATAGCCCCCATTAAAACCGATGGCGAAATCATTACGATGCTCTCCTATCTGTGCCGAAACTGGAATTCCGAAGATGAGCATCAGAATCAGCAACCCAATATTTCTATTCATTATCAACTATAAATTGTAAACTATAAATTGTAAACTGTAAACTAGTACTTCACCGCCTCTATCTGATGATTAAAGGTATAGTGAATCAACTGGAAACTCTTGTTCTTGTATCCTCCTCTACTGGTCTTCTCGAAACGGAGTGGAGTCTGCACGGGCTGGTAAGTCATCTGCTGGCGCTCACCTGTAAAGTTCTTGCCATATCTCTTGACACCCTGAATCAGATACATTCCGTGATCGAAACCGGTGATGGCGAATCTTGGCTGTGCCACCATCATAGGCTGATGGAACCATCGCTCATAACGGCTCTCAAGCGCCTTGGTCTGTGCTGAGTTCGGGTTATAATAGAAGGTGGAAGGGATATAAGTATCATACTTATAGAATCTTTCCAGATTATACTTGGCATACATCAGCCATTCGGTATAGCCGAAGAGAGAAATGGCTGCACCCGGATACTTCGCATCAAATTCGTCGAGTTTGTTCAATACCTGAGTCAACTGTGGCGAACGTCCCGTATTCAGGATTATCACATTCTGCTTGGAAGGCATGAAAGCCTTGGCAAACTGCTCGACACTTGAATTCACATTGGTGATGCTATAATTGATTTTCCTACGTTCCAGTTCCTTGCGCAGACCGAACGTAAAGTTGCCCTTTCTCGAAGTAGAATCATTGCAGTCTACAAAGATAGGATGCACATTGGAAAAACGGCTCAGGAATGCCTTGATGGTCGCATCATTCAGTGCATCATCGCTCTGATAAACCTGGAAAATCTCTTTGTTTCTTTCTACATCATCTCCACTGATAGAGAACGGAATCACCAGTTTGATGCCGTAGGTCTTGCAGAAGTTGGTCAGCGGAGCCACCTGCTTGGTATAAAGTGGACCAAAGATGATGTCGCATTGGTTAGCGCCCTCCTGCAAGAGTGTATTCCGGATATCAGCATCAATAGGAACGTTCCAGGCACGCACATCTATATCGGCGCCCTGCTGCTTCAGGGTTTCGCAAGCCAGCAGCAAACCGCGGTAATACTCCACCATTCGCTTACCGTCGCCATCAACATTATGCAAAGGTAACATCACGCCTACCTTTACCGCATTTCTGGCAACAGCAGTCTTTGAGGTTGCCGGAGCTGTAGCAGTTTTCTGAACCGTCGCCCCATTCCCCGACTTCTGACCGTTCACCTGATTAGGATTCTTCTGGTCTTTGGTGTATGGAATAAAGAGCGTAGCTCCCTTCTGCAGCATGTATCCCTCACGCTTCATCTCCGGATTGGCATCCATCAGTTCAGGAAGGCTCAATCCATATTTATTGGCGATACCAAAGATAGTATCTTTCTTCTTAACCGTGTAAATGTCGCGCCATTTTACAGTCTGCGCGCCAATGCTGACACTGAGCAGAAGCCCAACGAACAGCAGGAAATATCTCATTTTTTGTCTCATATCACAAGATTTTTTTAACGATATCTTCAAATATTTCATGTTTTCATCTGCAAAAATACAAAAAATCTTGCATCTGACGCAATATCTCTCATCTTTTTATTATCTTTGCACAAATTATTTTAGAAATGAGACGAAAAATAGCATTACTTTGCATCATGTTGCCACTTTTGACGTGTCAATTACACGCTCAGGAAGTCAACGACGACGAGGAGGACAACACAGAAGAGACGACGAAAGTCAGTTCTCTTCTCATGCCGAATGCCTTCTCTCCAAATGGCGATGGCATCAACGACATCTACAAGCCCAAGGATGGTTACCGGAACATTGAGGAGTTCCACGCCTATATATATAATAGGTGGGGACAGAAACTCTATGAATGGACCGACCCTGCCACGGGATGGGATGGCACCTACCGCGGAAAACCGGTCAAGGAGGGTGTCTACTTCTGTCTCGTCAAGGCGAAGGGAGCAGATGGCGTGGTGTATAACATCAAACGTGATGTCAACCTGCTCAGAGGTTATACCGAAGAGCAGAACAGTAACCATTAGGCAAACAGCAATTAGCAGAATTGGAATATGAATTCAGAAGAAAAGATAAATGTATGGGGCGCACGGGTCCACAACCTCAAGAACATAGATGTGGAGATTCCGCGTGATTCCCTCACCGTAATTACCGGACTCTCGGGTTCGGGCAAGAGTTCACTGGCTTTTGACACCATCTTTGCCGAAGGTCAGCGCAGATATATCGAAACATTCTCTGCCTATGCCCGCAACTTCCTGGGTAATATGGAACGCCCGGATGTTGACAAGATTACGGGATTGAGTCCGGTCATCAGCATAGAACAGAAAACCACCAACAAGAATCCCCGCTCTACCGTGGGCACTACCACCGAGATTTACGACTATCTCCGTCTGCTCTATGCCCGCGCCGGTACTGCATACAGCTATCAGAGTGGCGAGGAGATGATGAAATATACCGAGGAACAGGTCATCGACATGATTCTCAGCGATTATAAGGGCAAGGCTATCTTCCTGCTCGCTCCCCTCGTACGCCAGCGCAAGGGTCATTACCGCGAACTCTTCGAAAGTATGCGCAGAAAGGGGTATCTCTATGTGCGACTCGACGGCAACATCCTCGAAATCGTTCCCAATATGAAAACCGACCGCTACAAGAACCACAATATAGAAGCTGTGGTCGATAAACTGGTGGTGAAGGAAGAAGATGAGGAACGCATCCGCAAGAGTGTGGCAACGGCTATGAAACAGGGCGACGGCATGGTAATGGTTCTTGAGAAAGGTGCCAAGGAGGCCAAGACATACTCCAAGCGTCTCATGGACCCTGTAACGGGTATCGCCTACCAGGATCCGGCTCCTAACATGTTCTCCTTCAACTCTCCCGAAGGTGCCTGTCCGCATTGCAAGGGTCTGGGAAAGGTAAACCAGATTGATATCAAGAAGGTAATTCCCAATGATAAACTCAGCATCCATGAAGGCGGCATCGCTCCGCTCGGCAAATACAAGAACCAGATGATTTTCTGGCAGATAGAATCATTGCTCAGCAAGTATGACCTCAACCTGAAGACACCTATCTGTGAGATTCCGGGCGATGCCATGCAGGAAATTCTCTATGGTTCGCTCGAAAACGTGAAGATAGAAAAGGAAAAGGTGCATACCTCTACCGACTATTTCTGCGCCTACGATGGCATCATCGACTACCTGCAGAAGGTGATGGAGGATGATGAGAGTGCGGCGGGCAAGAAATGGGCCGACCAGTTTATCTCGACCATCGAATGTCCTGAATGCCATGGTTTGCGACTCAAAAAAGAATCGCTCTCTTTCAAAATCTGGGATAAGAATATATCCGAAGTAGCCAGTCTTGACATCGATGAACTGCGCGATTGGCTCAAAGAAGTGGAACAGCATCTGCCTTCGATGAAAGCGAAGGTGGCTCACGAAATCATCAAGGAGTTGCGCTCACGCGTTACCTTCCTCCTCGATGTGGGACTCAATTATCTCTCGCTCAACCGCCAGTCAGCTTCTCTCTCGGGTGGCGAAAGCCAGCGCATCCGTCTGGCTACTCAGATTGGTAGCCAGCTGGTCAATGTACTCTATATCCTCGATGAGCCGAGCATCGGTCTGCACCAGCGCGACAACGAACGTCTGCTCAACAGTCTGAAAGAACTTCGCGACCTGGGCAATACCGTTATTGTGGTGGAGCACGATGAAGATATGATGCGGGCTGCCGACTGGATAGTAGATATCGGTCCGAAGGCGGGACGCAAGGGAGGTGAAGTTGTCTTCCAGGGCACACCTCAGGAGATGCTCAAGACCGATACCATCACCGCCCAGTATCTCAACGGCAAAATGGCTATTGAGGTGCCTGCTCTCCGCAGAGAAGGCAACGGCAAGCATATCACCATTCACGGAGCTACGGGCAACAACCTCAAGGGGGTGGATGTTGATTTTCCACTCGGCAAACTCATTGTCGTAACGGGTGTCAGCGGCTCAGGCAAATCTACTCTCATCAACGAGACTCTCCAGCCTATCCTCTCGCAGCATTTCTACCGTTCACTCAAGAAACCGATGCCATACGAGAGCATAGATGGTATCGAGAATATCGACAAGGTAGTGAATGTAGACCAGAGTCCGATTGGCAGAACGCCTCGCAGCAATCCAGCAACCTACACAGGCGTGTTCAGCGATATCCGCTCGCTCTTCGTAGGACTTCCCGAGGCAAAGATCCGCGGTTACAAGCCGGGCAGATTCTCCTTCAATGTGAAAGGTGGAAGATGCGAGGAATGTAAGGGTAACGGATATAAGACCATCGAGATGAACTTCCTGCCGGATGTCTACGTACCTTGTGAGGTATGCCACGGCAAACGCTACAACCGCGAGACGCTGGAGGTAAGATACAAGGGAAAGAGCATAGCCGATGTTCTCGACATGACCATCAACCAGGCGGTAGATTTCTTCGAGAATGTTCCTCAGATACTGCAGAAGATCAAGGCATTACAGAATGTAGGTCTCGGATACATCAGGTTAGGACAGAGTTCCACTACCCTCTCTGGCGGTGAAAGTCAGCGCGTAAAACTGGCTACCGAACTCTCGAAACGTGATACGGGCAAGACGCTCTATATTCTCGATGAACCGACAACCGGTCTGCATTTCGAAGACATCCGCATCCTGATGGATGTACTCCAGAAACTGGTAGATCGTGGCAATACGGTCATCATCATCGAGCACAATCTCGATGTCATCAAACTCGCCGACTGGCTCATCGACATGGGTCCGGAAGGTGGACGAGGCGGCGGTCAGCTCCTCTTTGCCGGTACACCAGAAGAAATGGTAAAGCAGCAAAAAGGATATACCTACAAGTTCCTCGCCCCTTTACTGAAGAAATCAGGGAAACCTGAATAAATCAGGATAGGAACGAAGGCTGTGGCAGAAGAAAATAAAAAAACGCTCTAAAAGTTTGGATGTTACAAATATTAAGTTTATCTTTGCATAAGATATAAAACAAACAGCGTATGAAACAGGTAGAAGAACGATATGAAGCAAGCAAGATGGCATATCGGGATATCAAGAACTCTATTGATACGGCGAAAAGGGAAGGTAGAATAGAAGCTAACATAGAAACTGCTCAACGTTTGCTGGCTATGGGACTTCCAACAGAACAGGTTGCCAAAGCGACCCAGCTACCTTTGGATATGGTTCAAAATCTGAGCAAATAATAAAAGTGAAAACTAACGTTTTTCTTTTATGCTGGATACCATAACAAATACCCCCAACCTACTTTCTTAAGCGGGTTGGGGTATTTTTATTTCAATATAAAATATGATGACTGCTACCCTTTCATCTTTACAAATATCAAAGGCCTAAAGGAGGAAGACATGGATACTTATATCAGAAACCACGAAAATGACTTCATCGGTCAAGCCGAGGAATCCTTGCCAATCAAATCTTGCAGAAGATTGTTTGAATTATTCGACATAGATACCGACCGGCTTGAATTATAACATACCGCCAAAGTACATGATATATGAATGTACTTTGGCGGTACGCTATTTAAAGAATTTATTTACTATCAGAGTTATTCTTCCTCTTCAGAATCACAGCCACTATCGGCGAAGCCATCATCGAAACCGGTATCATATTCTTCTTTATACCCAAGCACATACTCCCTCCTTTTCTTCCCCTTATACCGACATGCATCATCGTAAGAATCGCCTCGTATATTTTCGATACCATCATTATACCCATCCTCCTGCCCCTGATCAAGAGCAGCCTCAATGATTAATATTTAATTAATGATAAAGAAATAAAAAAGAATATTGATATGATATACAATATATCGTATTTTCAGAAACTTTTCTAGTTTTTTTTGTTATTTCTCAAAATAATATTGTACCTTTGCTCTCAAAATAAATATAATTATGAATATAGCATATAACATTAAGATTATGTGGGATTGCTTGATACCTCAAGTTAGAGACTTCAAAAAACAAATCCCTCACTTATGAAAATAAAGAAAAGCTTAAGATTCGTATTTACTTTTTATAAAGAAAGAAAGTGTTTGATGCACTTAATTACAAATCTTAAATAAGCATTTTTCTGACATAACAAATCAATCTAAACTTTTGTTGTTCAGAAACTAACATGTTGAATAAGTAAGCTTATAGAATTAAGAAACATAAAATGAATATATTCTCATTCTTCTCTGGAGCCGGCTTCCTTGATTTAGGCTTTGAAACTCAGGGACATTTTAATGTGGTATTCGTCAATGAATTCCACAAAGCCTTTAATGATGTATATAAGTATGCACACAAAAACATGAATTTGCCAATGCCTATTTACGGACATCATGTAGAAGATATTACTTTATATCTCGACGCAGAGCATCAGGAACGACTTGCGGCACTGAAAGCAATGGTTGAAGAATCAAAAGCTCATCAATTAACCGGATTCATTGGAGGACCACCATGTCCAGACTTTTCTGTTGCCGGTAAAAATCGAGGTAGAAATGGTGATAATGGTCGTCTTTCCGGTACGTATGCTAGTTTGATATGTGAAGCTATGCCTGATTTCTTCTTGTTCGAGAATGTGAAAGGGCTTTATCGCACAGCAAGACACCGTGAATTTTTTGAAGAACTCAAACAGCAGTTTAGAGATCACGGATATTATTTGACAGAAAGACTGATTAATTCTTTGGAATATGGAGCTCCGCAAGATAGAGACCGAATTATCTTGATAGGTTTTCATCAGAGTGCGGTTAACAGGCTGCACTTGCCGGCTCAAGACAACATGCTTATGGATTTTCCTTGGGATAAACATAAGCTGTATAACCTGGAGGATATTAAAAAACTTCCATGGCCAGGTGTTGAACCTTATCATGAAGGTATAATGACAAATATGCCAGAAGGAATTATAGAGCAGCTGACTGTGCAGTATTGGTGGAACAGAAACGATGTCATGCATCACCCTAATGCTGATATGTATTTCCAGCCAAGAGCTGGTTTATACCGTTTTCAGACCAAGGATGAGGGGGATGTTGCTCGTAAATGTTATAAAAGACTTCATAGATGGAGATATTCACCAACAGCAGCCTATGGCAATAATGAGGTTCATGTGCATCCTTATCTTCCAAGAAGAATATCTGCTGCAGAGGCATTGGCTATTCAGTCACTCCCCCCGGAGTTTGTTTTGCCGCCAACTATTTCGCTGACAGATGCCTTCAAGACAATAGGCAATGGGGTTCCCTATGTTGCAGCACATGCTATAGCAAATACAATTTATGATTACATTCATCAACATAATCCAGCATTATGAAACTGACAATAGAACATGTTATAGATTTAGTTGACCAGCTAACAAAAGGTAAAATATACGATTACGTTAGCGGAGGTGACAATAAGGCAAAACTTATAGGAGTGAATAGTTCTGAGCAATGCTTGGATATAGCCCGAGTGAGTGCTGATGGCTTTGAACAAATAACTAACATGACTAAAGAAACATTGCAAAAATTATGTTCTAAGGTTACTGCAAACAGACCATTCAAGTTTGATAGCGTATTAGATGGCGGTGGGAATGCTCGCTCTACCTATGAAGCTATTTTCGCTCATACAACGGAATTTTATGTATGCAAGGTTGGACGTGTCAAGCATTTAGTATGGCTTCCTGATCAACCACACGCATTAGGTAAAATAGTTATGTATAATAGTCAAGGTTATGCTCAAAAAAGTTTAGAGGAGAGAAAAGCTCTATTCAAAACATACATCTATTCTGAAGGAGTATTAAAAACACAAGGAGCTCAAGATAAATATTGGAATCATATTGAAGGTCCCTATAAAGATCGTATGAAATTTGTGTGGGATCACATCAATGCCATTACAAAAGGGGAAACTTCAGAACTGTGCGATTTGGTAAATATTGATACTGTCCAAAAGTTATACAAGGATGTTGTAGATAAGTATGCAGAGCAGAATGCGCAATTGCAAAACAGGTTGCCATCTGCAATAATAAAAAAATACAAAGAATTTTTGGAAGAAATGACAGAGTACAAATATAGTTCTCAGCCCTCTTCATCTAATTGTCGAACCAAATATCGAACATATATAACGGCCATAAAGAGTAAGCCATTTCTTATTTTGGCAGGAATCTCTGGTACTGGCAAAAGCCGTATCGTTAGAGAACTGGCAAGAGCTTGCTGGGATGAAAATGCTGTGGAATATAAGGCTCAGAAGCCAAGAAATTTTGAGATGGTACAAGTGAAGCCGAATTGGCATGACTCCTCAGAATTGATAGGTTATGTTAGTCGTGTTAGTGGAGAGCCGATATATATTGCAGGAGATTTCCTAAGATTTATCGCTCGTGCATGGGAAGAACCGGGCATTCCATATTTTCTTTGTCTTGATGAAATGAATCTTGCGCCAGTAGAACAATATTTTGCAGAGTATCTGAGTGTTATTGAAAGTAGAAAGTCTGCGGCTGATGGAACTGTAAAAACAGATCCGATCCTTAAAAAACAGGCGCAGCAATGGTTTTACAATCTTGTAAACGAATTGACAAAAACAGAGGAAATTAAAACTCGTTTTCTCAGGGATGGCATCTGTATCCCTCAAAACTTGATTGTTGTAGGAACAGTTAATATGGATGAAACTACGTTCTCTTTTAGCCGTAAGGTTCTTGATCGTGCCATGACTATAGAAATGAATGATGTTGATCTTTTTGGCGGTTTAACCAGCCGATATGAGAGAATAGGGAATTTGACTTATAATCAACTCATTGGATCCGCTGTTGAAGGAGTCGATATCTATGAACAGAATAAAGTAATCTGTGATGTAGTCATAAAATTCTTGCAGAATATAAACTCTAAACTTGAAGGTACACCTTTTAAAATTGCCTACCGAACAAGAAATGAGTTCTTGTTATATGTTGTCAACAATCTCCCATATATTAAAAATGTGGAGGGAAAAGAATTTTCGACAAACTTTGTGATAGCTTGTGCTTTGGATGAAATAACAAGTATGAAAATACTTTCTCGTATAGAGGGCGATGAAACTAAAGTTAGTGTGCAATTCCTTACAGAACTTGAAAATGTAATAAAGGAGGGTCTGGAAAAGATCAGTAAAGAAAGCTATGCAGACAAAGAGTCTGTTGGTGTTCACAAGTCTATTTCTTTGGCAAAATTGAATGAAATGAAGAAACGTCTTTCATCGGGTTATACAAGTTTTTGGAGCTAATATATGGAACTTCTGACGATTAAACATCAAGATTTCACAATGAGCATCGAATGTAGTAAGTTCGGTGCCATTTGGCAGAAGGCTGCGAGTAATGTAGGTGTTGAAAATCTCACATCTTCTTACTCGTGGTCTGAAGGTGTATTGTCTGTAGTCAGAATAGACAAAGAAGGCCATAAAATCGCCCTTTCGCTTGGGGATGATGCGCCAGCAATATTCTTTGATAATGCAGAATACCCAATATGGGTAGAGTTCAAAGATTATGTAACAAGCGCAGATTTTGGCAGCACTCTTCAGAGCGACAATGAGAATTTTAGCTTCAGAAGAGGGATACTTGCAGGTTTCCTAAATTATAAAAACGATATTGGCAAAAGTGAAATTCTTATCAACTATACTGTTGGAAAAGAGATTCGCCATTTCTCTTTTGGCTTTGAAGTGTTGAGTTCAAAACTGAACTATCATGAGCACTGGAGACAGATAGTAGAAGATATAGAAAAAGAATACCGCATGTTGTCTCTTGATTATCTGAGACGAACTTTTCATGGTTTCACTCCAGATGAAGAAGGGGAAACGCCAGAACTTATATGGTGGAATATATTTGCAGGCGAACAGAAGAAGTTTATCAATGCAGTCAAGAGTATTATTGAGCGCCCTCGTCATAGGCTGCATAGTATTGAAACCTATGTCAGGGCAGATAAGCTAATTCACATACCAACTTCTATTGAAAATGAATTGGCAGAACATCGCAAAGAACAAGCTCACCTTTATCGTGTAGAACGACAAATACAGAGTAATGATACGCAAGAGAACCGCTTCTTGAAGTATGCTCTTCAGCAGATAACTGCAAGATATGGGTCATTGAAAAAACGGATTGAAGCTACTAAGGGGGTATCAGATGCTTTTAAAGGTGAAATGGATTCTGTTCTAGCAACGTTGAAATATCTTGGTAGAAATCCTTTTTTCCGCACCATAGGGCGATACAAGGGGTTGAATCAGGAAAGTATGGTGCTGCAGAAAGCAACCGGTTATAGTCAGGTATATCGAACCTGGAACCTTCTTCGTCGTGCATATTCTTTGTACGACGGCATCTATCGTCTTCAAACCAAAGATATAGCAACACTTTATGAAATTTGGTGTTTTATAGAGGTTAGCCATATTGTAAAGGAACTTCTTGGTGACGATGTGGATATGGATCACCACAACCGAGGTGAAATGAACGGTTTATTCACCTGGAATCTTAAAAAGGGAGAACATTCGTGCATCTTGTTTAAGAAAGACGGGGTGGAGCTTGCTGAACTTGTCTATAATCCCAAGCATACTGATCAAGAAAATGACTCTATCAGCATGGAGAATCTTGTCGTTCCAACTGTTGCTCAAAAGCCGGATATTGTCTTGCAGCTTACAAAGAATGACCTTCAGAAAAATATGAAGATGACTTATCTCTTTGATGCAAAATATCGTATTGACGGCAAAGTGAATGGTGTTGATACACCACCTGAGGATGCTATCAATCAGATGCACCGCTATAGGGATGCCATTTATTATAAGGACCATACGTCTGCAGAACTTAAAAAAGAAGTCATAGGTGGTTATATTTTGTTTCCTGGTGGTGGAGAAAAGGTCGATGTCGAAGTCTCAAAATTTTACAAGACAATAGACGAGGTTAATATTGGTGCTTTTCCGCTTCGTCCAAAGGATGCTGAGAATAGAGATTTGTTGGTTAAATTCATTGAATCTTTGATAGGAAAAGCTTCTATAGAGATACTTGATGAGAGTATTCCTCAAAAGGGCTTGTACTATACCTCAGATGAGCCAAAGGATGCAGAATACATGATTTTGACCATTGATAAAGAAGTTAATGATGATTTGAATGCTGTTCTTGATGGTTATGCCAACACAATAGTTATGGGCAAGAAGGGTATAGAAGAAACGAAGGATATTCAAACAATCCGATACATTGCTCCTATCACTTTTGGCAGTCATATTAAGGGCTATTATAGGGTGTCTAAGGCAAATCTGATTCGGGTAGAAGACGAAGAGTATCCTATCCGTATTAAGTTTGATGTTGGCGACTGGGTATCGTTGGAGCATCCTGCTAAATTCGGTATGCCTAAGTGGGCTCTTCGGGGTGTTTGTAAGACTAAAGAAGAATTCTTTAGACATTGCAAAGAACAGGCTATTTATAAAGAGAACGAATAATATATATTAAATATATAAATTTTTGATTGTATGATGAATGATTTTCAAGTAAAAAGTAGTCGAAGATTACATTTTGAAGATTTGGAACCATCTATGTTTGAAATGATGGTTTTAGAAATACTTGACTTTTCAGGTATGTATAAAGATATTCGTCACTATGGCAAAAAAGGTGCTGATCAGGGTGTTGATATTTATTGTAAAGAAAAAGATAGTGGTCTAACATGTTTTGTCCAATGTAAGCGCTATAATAATTTAAAGAAATCACAACTTCGTGCGATTGTTGATAAAATTATTGAAGGGAATAAAAGTACTGATGGTCAAAGCTTATTGGTGGTAACATCCTGTGAGGTAAGAAAAGAAGCCCACGAAGATTTTAAAACTTACGCTAAGGTAAAAGGATTCTCTAAGGCAGAAATATGGGGTGAGTCAATTTTGACTTCCAAGTTACACCAAGAAAAGTATAAAACAATAAAGGAGAACTACTTTGGCTCAGATATAGACAAAGAAGAGCTTGCTCGAAAAAGAATAGAAGCCGCAAAGCTTGGTGAACAGTTAGTTAATCAAAGCCTATTGCGTAAATTCGTAAAGCTGACTAATGAGGATAGATATCATTTGTTAGAACATCCTTACGATAAATTTAAAGTCTCCAAGGTGATAATTCGTTCTATATACGATGAAGATTATCCAGATACTGATGATGAGGGAAAACATGATTCCTGGTTTAAATCTTTCCCTTTTAATATATATCATGATGGTATCCAGATGAAAATAGCTCCTTGGATGTCTGAAACAATTGTCATCTATCCATGTGGAGAATGGATGCTCAAAAGCGAATTTGATAAATGTAAATATGATGGCGAATATATGGAACTTAATGTTGATATCATAGGTAATATTCCTTACTCGTACATTGCAAATATCAAAGAAGATGGAGATGAATATTTTGATTGTCCGATTATATTTTGCGCTTTCAATGGGAAGTCGGGACCATTTATCAATATATGGTATGACTTTTATGACAGAGAAATGCATGCGCACATACGTTTTGAAAAGAGTAGAAAACGAGCATTGATTACCGAAAACGACTATTGGCGTTTGAAAAGAAAATATGGTTTAAAGTAGAGAAGATGTTTCTTCTCCTTGTATAAAATAAACAGAGGGAGTATAAGCTAACTTTTATTGTTACACTTTATACTCTCCTCTATATTTCTTTGCCATCTTCGGTTTCTCCGTGGAGACGATTTGAGTTTATGGTATAATGATATAAGGTTCCGTTTGCTTCTTTCCGTCCTGATTGGGAACCAACGTTATAGCAACCATCTGACTTACGACGGTACGTGGGAAAATAACTTGTTCAACTTCATCCGTATGGTCATTTCGAAACTGACACGTGATTTGCCTCATCCTTTCAGTATGAATGGTGTAATTCGGAGAGACGATACTCTCCAGGCTAAGGCTGTACGTGAAGCTGTTACAAACATGGTTATCCACTCAGATTTCATGGCAAATGGAGTTCTGAAGGTTGAGAAATTTGACGATAGTTTTGTGCTAACCAATCCAGGACTTTTGAAATTACCAATCGAGCAAATTTATAAAGGTGGAGAGTCTAAAGCACGTAATCAGCGCATACAGAACATGTTCCGCATGATAGGCTTTGGCGAAAACCTGGGTTCCGGCTTTCCTCTCATACTAAGTGCTTGGAATGAAAAGCATTGGCTCAAGCCTGAATGATTGGAACAGCCAGATCTTTTACAAGTTAAATTAACTTTGCATATACAAAATGAGCCTGTAAATGAGCCTGTAAATGAGCGACAGCAAGCCATTCTTTCTACAATGAAACAAAATCCATCTATAACAAGAGAGAATTTGGCTAATAAGCTAGACGTTTCGATTGCAACATTCAAAAGAGAGCTTACTTCGTTAAGAAAGAAAGGCTACATTTCACGTAGAGGAAGTGATAAAAATGGGCAATGGATAATACTCAAGAATCAGTAAGATATAATAAATATCCCCCAAGCTACTTACTCTAGTGGATTGGGGGATTTTGTTTTTATATAGATATCAGTAACAACCATACTTGATATGGGATGGGCATCCAAAAGGACTGCTACCCTTTCATATAGGGAGAATTGGCATTTATTCTATCTAAAGCTAATTCTTTCATTACAAGACATTAAATCTCACAGGCTCCTCGCCTGTTCGTAATTTGTAGTCTTCATAAAGCATCTTCTGCATCTTGTCAACCATGGCTTTCTTTGTGGCCTTGGCAGATTTCCAACGTCTAAGCGCCTCTTCTCTTGTTAATTTATTCATATCCAATCCTCCATTATTAAATTATGAGCATCCCAAATGTCCGCTCTTACTAAATTTCATTCTACCAGATTAAGCATTTAAGAACTACTACCGGGAAGAATACGACTGCAAAGATACGGATTATTTTTGAAACTAAAGCATCTTTATTCTAATAAAACGCAGATTAATTTTATTTCAGCAACAAGGCTGCAAAGAAACAGATTGACTTTTCCTGATTTCAGTAGACACTTTTTTACTTTATAAACTAGAAAGGTAGACACTATCAATTTCATAAAACAGAAATAGTAGACACACCTTATTATTTGTTCCTAATTTTATAGACACAAGAAAAAGAATCGTACTATATTTGTAGTCACTACCCTTCCACTGGACTTACCGAACCCAGACATGCTCTTTTGGTAAAGTGAGGGTGTGTCATAAGTTTATGGTTCACCCTCTTCTTGTTGTTGGATGAGATAGGATATGTTGTTGGGAGAGATAGGATATGTTGTTGAGACAGTCAGTATCTTCGGCCGCACAACAGCTGTTGTGCGCTTGCATAACAGCTGATATGCGCATGCACAACAGCTGTTGTGCATGCGGTGGTCAACTGTTATGCGCCAACTATTATTCAGACTTATGACACACCCTCACTTTTTCGGATTACTGGCATGTACCATCACCTGACTTTTCCTGATGCACAAAAAAGCACGGAATATTAAACTCCGTGCTCTTTTTTGCTTTTATATTTAATCTTGTCAAAACCTTCACCATACACACCGATAACAGCACTCTGACTGACAAAGGCATGGGGATCAATCTCGCTGATAAGACGGAAGATAGCAGGAGCCTGACGCTGCTTGGCTAACACGAAAAGCATCTTCACATCCTGACCGGAATAAAAACCGCTGGCATTCACCACCGTTACTCCCCTATCAGCATCTACATTGATGCGCTTGCCTATCTCCTCATACTTCTGTGAAATGATAAAGAACTGTACGCTTCGTCTTCTGCTGTTTACCACCTGGTCGATGCAGAATGCCTGAACGCAAAGAACTACATAACCATATAACACCTTCTCCCAATCGTGTACCACCAGATAGCTGGAACTGATGATGAAGATGTCGCATATCATAATCACTCTACCTAGAGAAATGTCGCGATACTTGTTGACGATAGCTGCGATGATATCCGTACCACCCGTACTTCCACCAACCGAGAAACCGAGACCGATTCCGCAGCCACAGAAAACGGCACCCAGGAAAGCAGCCCATAAAGGTTGGTTTTCCAAAAGATGAAAATCACCTAAACGGCTGGAGAAGAATGAGGTCAGGATGGTTACCACTATAACGGCATAAACAGTCTTGACACAGAACTTTGCTCCCAAAATCTTGAACGCACATATTAATAAGGTAGCGTTGACGATAAAATACGGAATTTGCACAGGGCAACCGGTTGCCCAATAGATAATACTGGAGATACCAGGAAGTCCGCTTGCTGTTACATTGGTTGGCAAGAGGAACACGTTCCATCCAATAGCGTAGGATATCATACCTATCGCAATCAAAACATAGTCTTGTACAGACTTCCACAAGGGTCGAGGAGGAGTCATAATTAATTTATAATTTACTACTAATAGTTGACAGTTTATAATTTATAGTTTACAGGGCACTATTTATAGTTGAAAGCGTGCTCTTTACCAGAATTTCTTCTGCTGCTCTGACCACTCAAAACCTTGGGTAGCCATTTGGGCTTCTAATGCCGCACGGTTCACATTGAAGTGATTACAAATCTCATCGAGTGTTTCAAACTCGTGGTCACGAAGCAGGAAGTTGATGGCGCTTACGAGCATCGGAACATCATTCATTGGTAACTTATCCATCCTTTTTATATTGATTGATTAATTAATATTTATTATTGATTACTTGAGGCACCATGCCTCTTTCGGGGTGCAAAATTACTGCAAAATTCAGACAATACCAAAAAAAATCCCAGCAATCTTTTACCGATTGCTGGGATTTTTATAAATTATTGATGATTTACGCATTCACTGCAACTGAAATCCAGTCGAAGACGAATGAGCAAATACCGAATGCTACGATACCTACGGTGCAGATTGCAAGCGCCAACTTGGTTGAGCATGCGCTCTGGAAAGTAGGAAGCGGATTATCGCTGTGCTTGATAAACATAGCCTTCACGATGAGCAGATAGTAGTACAAGCTGATAACTGTGTTTACCAACGCGATGAATACTACGCCGTATGCCCAGGCTCCCAATGTGGTGTGGATGTCGTGTGTACCAACTGCTGCCATGAACACGAAGAACTTCGAGAACATACCGGCGAATGGAGGAATACCACCCAATGAGAACAATGCCAAGGTCATCAGGAATGCCAGGCGTGGGTTAGTCTTGTACAAACCATTGTAGCTGTCCATCTGAACTGTACCGTTGTTGTGCTCCTCAATAGATGAGATGATGGTGAAGACGCTCAGGTTGGCTACTACGTAAATCAATACATAATAAGTCAGGGCGCTCACGCTCATCGCTGAGTTACCTACCACAGCCAACATGATGTAACCTGCCTGAGAGATAGAAGAGAATGCCATGAAACGCTTCAGGTCGCTCTGACGGATGGCAAACAGGTTGGCGATAGTGATAGAAAGTACAATCACGATGTAAAGCAACACGGTCCAGTACTCTACCATTGGCTGGAACACCTTCATGAGGATAGCGCAGAGAGTAAACGCTGCAGCACCCTTAGATACTACTGACAGATAACCTGTAACAGTAGTTGGTGCACCCTGGTATGAATCGGCTGTCCAGAAGTGGAAAGGAACCAAGGAAATCTTGAAACCGAGACCACTGAAGAAGAATACCATACCGGCGATGGTCAATGGTGATGCAGAGATAACCTTTGCGATATCATCGAAGTACAAAGTACCACAAGCAGCATAGAGCAGAGAGATACCGTAGATCATCACGCCACTTGAGAAAGTAGCAGTAAGGATGAACTTAGCTCCTGCCTCAGCAGAATTGTGACGGTACTTATCGAATGCTACCAAGCAAGCCATTGGCACAGATGCCATTTCGAGACCGAGGAAGAACAGGAGGAAGTGGTTGGCACTAACCATCATGTTCATACCGAGCAAGGTAGAGATAATCAGCATATAGAACTCACCCTCCTTGAAGGCTGTGTCCTTGCGGCTCAACCACTCCTTAGCCTGTACCATTACGATGAGGGTACCCAGCGCCAGGATAGTCTTCAAAACACCGGCAGCAGGGCCTGTTGTGTACATGCCACCAAATGCCTCTGTGGCTTCTGTTGGGAAGATATTGATGGCAATGTGAGCCACCATCAAGAGACATACCAGAGGATTGAACCACTTACGGTCTGCGCTCTTGGAACTGCAGAAGTCAGCAATGAAAGTGATCAACAGAACTACCATCAGGGTAGCTTCTGGAATCATATTTAAAAATTGACTGTAATTCATTTCTTCTGATATTTATTACATGATTACACTAAAGATAGGACCGACAGCGTCCATGATAATCTCCTCTGCCCAGAGTGGGAACATACCGAGACCTGCAACGCAGGCGATAAGACCTGCTACAGCGATACGCTCGTCCCAGGTAGCATCGTGAAGCTTCTCCAACTTTGGATTAGGAACCTTCTGATAAAGGATCTTACCAACACAACGCAAGATGTAAACCGCTGTTACAACGATTGAGGTACATGCGATGATGGTACATACGCGATGGAATGTATCTGCATTTTGGAAAGAACCCACGAAGATGGTCATCTCGGCTACGAAACCTGAGAAACCTGGCAAACCGAGGTTAGCCAAACCAGCTACTGCATAACCTACAGAGAGGAATGGAATAATCTTCATCAAACCACCCAGATAACGTACGTCACGTGTACCAGCCTGATGATAAATCATACCGATAACGGCGAAGAAGAGGGCGGTCATCAAACCGTGAGACAACATCTGGAGGATTGCACCAGTAGCAGCAGTCTCGGTCATCATACAGAGAGCGAAGAGCACCATACCACAGTGAGAAACTGATGAGTAAGCGTTGATGTACTTCAAGTCGGTCTGTACACATGCTGACAAAGCACCATATACGATAGAGATAGTAGTCAGTACGAGGAACACCTTGATCCAGAAGCCGTGAGTAGCAGCTGGCAAGAGGAACATGGCGATACGGAAGCAACCGTAACCACCAAGCTTCATCAATACACCGGCGTGCAACATAGATACGGCTGTTGGCGCACTGGCGTGACCATCAGGAGACCATGTGTGGAATGGGAACAGCGCACCGAGGATACCGAAACCGATGAAGAGCAATGGGAAGAACACGTTCTGCACACTCTCTGGAATCGCATGAGCACCATTGGTGTGGTGAGCGATATCGAGGATTTCGAAGGTCTGAGCACCACTGTAGAAGTAGATTCCCAGGATACCGATAACCAAAAGGGCTGAACCACCCATCAACATCAAAGTCAACTTCATGGCTGAATACTCCTTTGCACCACTACCCCATACACCGATGAGGAGGTACATAGGAATCAGCGCAACCTCATAGAACATGAACATGGTAAACATGTCGATAGAGATGAAGAAGCCATATACACCGATGCTCAGGAGCGTGAACCAGAGGAAGTATTCCTTCTTCATTGGTTCCATCTGCCAGGAAGCAAATGTATGAACACGATGATAGAAGTCAGGAGAATCATCACCACTGAAATACCATCCACACCGAGTGAATAGTTGATGTGCAATGGTTCAAACCAAGGCACACAGTAGGTGAAGAGCATCGGAGCTTGGTCGGCTGGCATTGTCTCACGAGCTTCGAGAAATGCAAACACCAAATAGATGGAGAGACCGAGCAATACGCTGGCACCTGCTACCATCACACCACGAACCTGCTTGTCGTTGCGTGCCAACCAGAGGCCGAGCAACATCAGGAGTGGTACTATGACGAATATACTTAAATTCATTTCTTTTATTTTAATTGTGAGACTTTCATTAAAGAAGTGCGAGCAGGCACAATGTCAATGCCACGGTACCGGTGAGGAACCAGATAGCATAGCTGCGAACATCACCACTCTGCCATGGGCGGATAGTTTCACCTGCCTCCTGTGTACCCCAAGCCATGAAGTTGAAGGTACCATCGATAACACGACGGTCGAACCATGCGATTGGCTTTGAGAAGCAACCGAAGACAATCTTGTGGGTGAAGAACTGCCAAGCATCGTCGATATAGAAACGGTTCAACGCTGCCTTGTGCAACTTAGGCATCTTCTTAGCCAAAGCGTCTGCCAATGGAGTCTTCTTAGGAGCATACATGTAAGTAGCCAGACCGATACCGATGATAGCAACGATAACAGAGGTTGTTGCCACACTCATGTCGATATGGATATCGTAGCTCTGACCTGTAGCAGAAACGAAGTGACCGAATGGAATCAAACCACAGAGGCAAGAGATAATGGCGAGGAATACCAATGGACCCCACATCACGAAAGGAACCTCCTGTGGCTTGCGACGGTTCTCAGGATCAAGCTCATAGTAGCTCTGTCCCCAGAAGATTACATAGTAGAGACGGAACATGTAGAATGCAGTCATACCGGCAACCACTGTCATGAACCAGCCCATAAATGGAGAGAACTGGAAGCAAGCTGAGATAATCTCATCCTTTGACCAGAAACCTGCGAATGGAGGAATACCTGCAATCGCCAAGCAACCGATGAGGAAGCAGATGTTGGTAATAGGCATATACTTGTGCAGACCGCCCATGTAATCCTTGAAGTTGCTGCCGATGATGACGATGATGGCACCAGAGCAGAGGAAGAGCAACGCCTTGAACATAGCGTGGGTAAACAGGTGGAAGATACCAGCCATGTAACCCAAACCACCATGGTGGTTATCTACAGCGAAGCAAACGCCGAGAGCTACAAGCATGTAGGCAATCTGAGAGATAGTAGAGAAAGCCAGACCACGCTTGATATCACGCTGGCAGCAAGCTACAGCTGCTGCATAGAATGCGGTGAAGGCTGCAATGTAAGCTACATAGTGCAAAGCCTCAGGAGCATACTGTACCCAGATTGGGAAGAGGCTGGCTACCTGATAAACACCGGCTACAACCATGGTAGCGGCGTGGATCAACGCAGAAACAGGTGTTGGACCCTCCATCGCATCTGGCAACCAAATGTGCAATGGGAACATCGCACTCTTACGCACCACCGATGAACATGAGGAACAAAGCTGTTGGCATTACCCAAGCTGCACCTGCCAAAGCAGAGTTGAGCTCTGGCTGAGCATTCAAGTCATAGTTGAAGGTTCCTACATAGAAGCTGTAGAACAGGATACCGATGAGGAAGAAGAGGTCAGCGAAACGGGTTACGATGAACGCCTTCTTGCTGGCATGTACTGCAGCATGCTTTGATAGTAGAAACCGATGAGCAGGTATGAGCAGACACCCACCAACTCCCAGAACAGATACATCTGGAAGATGTTGGTAGCTACTACCAAGCCCAACATTGACATGGTGAAGAGGCTCAGGTAAGCGTAGAAACGCTGCATACCCTTCTCATATTCCTCAACCTTGTAGTTCTCATCACGCTCTGCCATATAGCCGAAGCTGTAAATGTGAACCATGAAGCTGACGGTGGTAATCACGATGAGCATCAATACAGAGATTGGGCTCAGACGGAAACCGATGTTGAAGGTGAGCAACTCAGTAAACTTCAACCATGTGAAATTAAATACGGTAACAGTTGGGTACATACCTGTTGAGGCATCACGACCCACTGCAAAGAAGTACTCGTATGCTGTATAGACAGACATCGCGAATACACAGCCCATCAATACGGTACCGATGAGTGCTGCTACCTCTTTTCATCTTCATACCCACAAGTCCCAGAACCAGGAAGCTCAGGAATGGCAGAAGAAGTATCAAAATGCATAATTGTATTCCATTGTCTTTAGAATTTCATGTTTTCAATACTGTTCACCTGGTCACTGTGATAGTTGCGGTAAACGTTGATAATAATAGCGAGCGCTACAGCTGTCTCGGCTGCTGCTACTCCGATAGAGAACAATGTAAAGAAGAAACCTTCCAACTGTCCTGGGAAGAGGATGCGGTTGAACACAGCGAAGTTCAGGTCGGCTGCATTCAATACAAGCTCGATGGAGATGAGCATGGCAACGAGGTTACGGCGTGTACAGAAGCCATAGACTCCGATGAAGAACAAGAGTGCTGAGAGCACGAAGAAATATTGTACTGGAATCATTTCTTATCCTCCTTTCTTGCGATTAAGATACCACCGATGATACATGCCAACAGGAATACAGAGATAAACTCGAATGGCAATACATAGCCATACTTGTCAGCACCTACCAGTGCAGAACCTACCTGGTCCATTGGCACCTCGGTGTCGGCTACGGTTGCAGCCATATCAATAAAGTGATTCTTCAACACGACGACTGCCAAGGTTACGAAACCAACGAGGCAGACGAGTGCGCGACCTACAATCTTGCTACCCTTGACATGCTCCAAAAGACCCTGGAGAGTACGCTTTGATACCAACTGGATAGCGAAGACATAAAGCATGGTGATACCACCATATACAGAAATCTGAGCTGCACCCAAATAAGTATAGTCGAGCAGGAAGAACATGCCTGCTACACCGAAGAGTACGAACAACAGGAAGGTTGCCGCACGCATGATGCGCTTGGTGAACACGCACATGATGGCTGAGCCAAGGATGACTACTGCCAAGATGACGAACATAAATAAATTTGCTGTTATCATTGTCTAAAGTCCTCCTTACTTAGTCTTGGTGTTAAACTTACCGATTTCCAATGGGGCACCACCCTCGATGAGGTTTGAAGGCTACCGCCCTTATAAACCTCCTTGTCAAGGTGCATCACCAACTTGTTGCGGTCGAAGACTGCATTCTCGAAATCGTTGACAAACTTGATTGCACCGAAGTTACATGCGTTCACACAGAGCTCGCAGAACATGCAGTCGCCCAAGTCGTACTGGTAATCTACCAGCTTGCGCTTCTTCTTGCCTGTCTCTGGATCCTCCACCATCTCGGTTACAATCTTGATGGTATCGTTAGGGCATGACTTCTCACACAATGTACAACCCACACACTTGTAAGCCTCGTTCTCATCACGAACGAAGACCAGGCGACCACGGAAACGTGGAGATACGTGGAGTGTAGTCTTGCGGTTCTCAGGATACTGCTCTGTGCTCTTTGGTGTGAAGTACTCCTTCATGGTAGTCTTCATACCGATAGCGAGGGTCTTCAAACCCGCTGCAATACCGCCGAAATATGAATTGTTAGACATACTTTCTTATTATTATAATAATGTGTATTAAAGATTATCCGTGGAATCCGAATGCTACGCATACTGTCATCAAGATCAGGATGACCAGTGACAATGGCATCAGATACTTCCACTCCAACTTCAGAATCTGGTCGATACGCAGACGTGGGAATGTCCAACGTACCCACATCAGGAGCCATACCACGGCAAAGGTCTTACCGAAGAACCAGATGAAACCTGGGATGAGGTTCATCAGATTGTCGAAGCCCTCGATACCGATGTTCAATGGCGCCCAACCACCGAGGAATACGGTAGAAGCGATACCAGAAATCACGAAGAGGTTGAGGTACTCTGCCAGGTAGTAGAAACCGAAGCCCATACCTGAATACTCTGTGTGGTAACCTGCGGTCAACTCACTCTCAGCCTCAGCCAAGTCGAAAGGACCACGGTTAGCCTCAGCATTACCTGCTACGAGGAATACGAGGAAAGCCAGAATAGCTGGCACATGCCCCTTGATAATCAACCAGTTCCAAGCGCCAGTCTGAGCCTCTACAATACCGCTTACCTGCATGGTACCGGTAAGAACAACTGCAGAAATCAGACAGAGACCGAGAGACATCTCGTAAGAAACCATCTGTACGGCACCACGCATGGCAGATACCACAGAGTATTTGTTGTTAGATGCCCAACCAGCGAGGAACACACCCAGCACACCGATAGAACTTACGGCTGTGATGAGGAATACACCTACGTTGAAGTCAAGAATATGAGCTCCCTTGTTCCATGGAAGGAATGAGAAAGTACCTACAGAGGCAATGATCACGAGGAATGGTGCCATGTAGTAGAGCAGCTTATCGGCTCTATCTACAGCGAAGATCTCCTTGATCAACATCTTGAGCACGTCGGCGAATACCTGGAAGATACCCCAAGGACCCACACGCATAGGGCCGAGACGGCACTGGAAGTAGGCACACACCTTACGCTCCATGAAGATAAGTACGATAGCGATGAGGGCGTATGCTGTCAAAATACAGATACCCACGAGCACGCACTCAATCAGAATCGACAGGAAGTCGCCCAGACCCAAGGTCTGGCGAAGCAGATTGTCGATGAATGTTGTTACTATACTAAAATCAAACATAATTATCTATCAATATCAGGGATTACGAAATCGATTGCTGCACCTGTAGTGATGAGGTCGGCGATCTTCTGACCACGGAGCATTGATCCAAGGCTCCTGTGAGTGAGAGACCCATCGGACGCATCTTCATACGGTATGGACTCTTGTCACCCTTTGAGTCGAGATATACACCAAACTCGCCGCTGGCACCCTCTACAGAGAAGTACCACTGTCCCTCTGGAACCTTGATGATTGGCTTCTGCTTGATGTAGTACTCACCCTCTGGAATGTTGTCGATCAACTGCTCGATGATGTCCAAGCTCTGATACAACTCCTGGATGTGTACATAGTAACGATCCATTGAATCGCAACGGTAAGGGTGATTTCCTTCCACTCTACCTTGTCGTACATATCGTATGGATGACGCTTGCGGGTATCGTTCTTCCAACCTGATGCACGACCAGCAGGACCGGTTACGGCATAGTTGATACAATCCTCATAGTTCATTGGACCTACACCTTCGAGACGATTGTGAGTAATCACGTTGTCACCGAATACGTCGAGGTATTCCTGAATCATCGGACGGAGATACTTGCAGAGGGTCTTCACGTTCTGAACGAAGTTAGGGTCGATATCTGCCTGAAGGCCACCGATACGGTAGTAGTTCTGAATCAGACGGCCACCAGTGGTTTCCTCCATAACGTTCAATACGTGCTCACGGTCGCGCATGCAGTAGAGGAATGCGGTCAAGGCACCCAAGTCCTGTGCGGTACAGCCGAGATAGAGCAAGTGTGAGTCGATACGCTGCAACTCATCCATAATGGTGCGGATGTAGCGGATGCGGTCTGAGAGTTCGATACCCATAGCCTCCTCGATAACACCAACCAGAGCGTGGCGGTGCATCATCGCAGAAAGATAGTTCAGACGGTCGGTCAATGCCAAGGTCTGAGGATAGGTCATGTTCTCCCACATCTTCTCGATACCACGGTGAATATAACCGAGGTGTGGATAGATGCGCTTCACGGTCTCACCATCAATAACAGTCTGCAATCTGAGCACACCATGGGTAGATGGGTGGTTAGGACCAATGTTGACAACATAGTCGTTCTCATCAAAGCGACGCTTCTCTGTAACAACGAGATGGCCATCTTCGCTCAAGGAATACTCCATGGTGAAGTCATCCTCTGGCTCATCAGTACAAGGGAACTTGTTTGCCTCAGGACTCATATCGAAGTCCTTGCGCAATGGATAGCCCTGGAAATCGGTGCGGAGGAAAAGACGGCGCATATCTGGGTGACCCAGGAACTTGATGCCGACAAAATCGAATACCTCACGCTCCAGAAGGTCAGCTACCTTCCAGAGATTGATAACTGTAGGAATCACATCACTGCCATCTACCTTCTTGGCGATGGTCTTTACCGAGCAGCGCTCGTTGGTCTGAGTATTCTCAAGAATATAGATACATCCGAGACCTTCCTCACCGAAGTCTTCACCGATGATGGTAACAAGGTAGTCGAAATGCTTCTCGTTCTTCAACTTCGCCATTTCTGAGGCGAAATTATCAAAACTCAATTCAATATTATTCAGTTTCATGTTCTTATACCTTATTATATTAATCAGTTAGACCTTTCTGAGGGTCGAAATCCTCAGGTACTTCAGTTACGATGATAGGCTCCTTGTGTCCGAGCTTCTCGCTGTCAGAGAGGTTCTCGTTGCTCAAGCCGCGAAGACCACCCTTGCTCATAGAGAGTTCCTTCTCATCCTGAGTCATCTTGTGGTTGGCACCACCGAAGAATTTCTCAACCTTTACCTTACGCTGCAACTGCATCATACCGTAAAGGATAGCCTCAGGGCGTGGAGGACAACCAGGGATATAAACATCCACAGGAACCAACTCGCTGATACCACGAACCACATTGTAGCTCTTCTTGAACGGACCACCAGAGATGGCGCATCCACCTACAGCTACCACATACTTAGGCTCAGCCATTTCATCGTACAAACGTTTGAAAACAGGTGCCATCTTATTGGTAATAGTACGCACACATAATCAAGTCAGCCTGACGTGGAGAGTTACGGGTTACCTCGAAACCGAAACGTGAGAAGTCGTAACGCGCACAACCTACAGCCATAAACTCGATACCACAGCAAGAGGTACCGAAGGTCAAAGACCAGAGTGAGTTACTGCGTCCCCAGTTAATGGCAGCATCGAGCGAACCGATTACCACGTTAGCACCACCCTCATTGAGCTCCTGCGCAATCTTTTCGAGGGTATCATTGTCCTTAAACTCGTCGTAAGGAATACTCTTGATAGAGGCTCTTTTGTTTACTTCCATTCCAATGCTCCTTTCCGCCAAGCGTAAGCAAGGCCAAATACCAATACCAACAGGAAGAACCCGATGCTCACGAGAGCCATAGGTCCAAACTGCTTAACTACGACTGCCCATGGATAAAGCAATACTGTCTCGATGTCAAACATCAGGAAAAGGATGGCGAAGAGGTAGTAGCCGATGTGTGATGGCAACCATGAGCTGCCACGAGTCGGAATACCGCACTCAAAAGGTTCACCCTTTACCGGATTGTATGAACGAGGACCGATCAACTTCGCGATGACATAAGCAGCCACCACCAAGGTTACAGCCGTCAGCAAAACGGTGATAAATAGTGTAAAGTTCATAAATTTGTTATAACGTTATTTTATATAAATGCTTCTAAGCGGTTGCAAAGGTAACACTTTTTCTGAAAGAGCACTTTTTATGGTTTAATTTGCGTTCAAAGTGAAAAATACAAAAACTGCCTGATTTAATCAGTTAACAGACAGTATTAACGAAGGTTCGGAAACAGAGAAACCGAGCGTATTTTGTAGCAAAAGGAACAGAATAGTAGGATTTTTGCCCCAAAATAAGTTAAAAGAATGCAGCTATTGAATATTTTCCAAGGTTTAAGAGATTATAACAGGGAAAATATGTATCTTTGCAGCCACGAACCAGGTTCTAAGGATATGATTGAATAAGCGAAAGGAGACGTTTCTTTGGGTTCAAAGAGATGTCTCTTTTAGTTTTAGGAGACTGCTTCTCGAGTTGAAGGAGACTGCTTCTCGAAGGTTGCCACTAAGCTCAGCAGACCTACTGAGCCTAGTCAGCAGCTCTGCCGAGCCTAGTGACAACACCTTTAATCGTACAACTACAACCCTTATAGTCGTACAACCATAACCCTTTAGTTGTACAACCATAAAACGCAACCACGCCAGGCGTTCCTCCTTTGGCGCCTAGCGGGGTTGCGCTTTTACCTTTGATAAGGACTTGGGGACTAGCGATGGAATCGCTAAGAACGGGGACGAAAGGGGTTAAGGTTCTTTTACCTTTTACCCTTTTACTTTTTACCCTTTTACTTTTTACCTTTAAACCTCCTTTTCAGCAAACAGGCCGAAGAGCTCAGCATCTATCAGGTCAGTAACCTTTCGGAAGTCTTCCGGATTCTCTCCGAACTCCAGATTATCACCATCGATGATGATGAGGCGACCTTTATAATCCTTGATCCAATCCTCATAACGCTTGTTCAAGCCCTGGAGATAATCGATGCGGATGCTCTTCTCGAAATCGCGACCACGCTTCTCGATATGCTTCACGAGCGTAGGAATGCTGCTCTTGATATATATCATCAGGTCAGGGAGTTTCACCAGACTGATCATCAGATCAAAGAGATCGGTATAGTTCTTGAAATCCCTGTCGCTCATCATACCGATATCATGAAGATTAGGCGCAAAGATACGCGCATCCTCGAAGATGGTTCTATCCTGTACGATGGTCTGTTCTGAACGGAAATCTCCACAACATCATGGAATCGCTTGTTCAGGAAGTAAATCTGAAGATTAAACGACCAACGTTCCATATCCTTGTAATAATCAGCCAGATATGGATTATTATCTACCGGCTGAAATTAGCTTTCCAGCCATATCTCTTGGCAAGCATCTTGGTTAATGTTGTCTTGCCGCTACCTATATTTCCTGCTATTGCTATATGCATTTTTTACCTTTTACTTTTTACCTTTAAGAGAACAGCCCGAAGAGCTTGGCATCTATCTTATCTACGATTTCACCAAACTGCTTGGGATTGTGCTCGAAATCGAGATTATCAACTTCTACGATAAGCACCTTGCCCTTATACTTGTTCATGATGAAATCTTCGTAAAGATTGTTGATACCTTCCAGATAATCCAAAGGCATCTTCTGCTCATAATCACGACCGCGCTTCTGGATATTCTTCACGAGGTGAGGAACTGAAGAACGGAGATATATCATCAGTTCAGGCATCTCCACCACTTCCATCATAGACTCGAAGAGCTCCATATAAGTCTCGTAGTCGCGCTGGTCCATGTTGCCCATCTTCCGGTTGTTGGCCGCAAAGACATAAACACCCTCAAAGATGGTGCGGTCCTGGATAACCGTCTCTTTACTGTGTTGGATTTCCAGCAGATTCTTGAATCGCTGCTTCAGATAGAACACCTCCATATTGAGAGCCCATCGCGAGATATCCTTGTAATAGTCATCGATATAGGGTTTTCAGCCACGGGCTCCAAGTACTGTTTCCATCCATAATGTCTAGAAAGCATCTTGGTGAGGGTTGTCTTGCCACTACCGATATTTCCTGCTATTGCTATATACATTTATTAATACGAATAATTTACAATTTAATAATGAATAATGGGGCTGGCGCCGCATTGGCTGCAAAAGTACAATAAAAATCGGGATAAACAAAAATCCAAGCAAATATATGATTTGCTTGGATTTTTGTATTCTATTCCTGCCTTGCAGGAATCTGTATGTTAATAGTCGCGTTCGATGAGTTCGAGACACATACGGGAGTTGTGATAAGGACATTTCCAGAAACCCGCCTTATCATCCTCCTTGTTCACCGTACCATCTTCCAGGATAGCCCAGTGCCACTCACCGTTCTTGTTATCCAGCAGATGCTTGGCTACATAGTTCCAGCAAGAGATGGCAACCAGAAGATTCTCTTCGGTACGGAAATACTGATAGAGGTCGATATGTCCGATGATGTTCTCGCACTGCACCCACCACTGGCGCTGGAGATCATACTTATCTCCATCTTTCCAATGCTCATAAACCATACTGCCATCCGGACGTAAGCCTTCATCTGCAGCATCGGCTATACGACGGATGATGCGCTCTATCTTATGCAGCAATATCTTATCGTCTAAAACCAGCGCGGTTTCGTGGAGCAGCCAGGACGCCTCAATATCATGACCATAGCTCTCGATGTTGCGCTTGCCCTCCCACTCGTCATTGAAGAAGAGGTCGAGATGATAAGTCTCCTTGTTCAGAAGTTTATCGGTGAAGATATCGAGCAGATTGCGGATGCTCTTCTCCAGTTCCGGAGTCTTCCATACACGATAAAGATTGGTATATGGCTCGATGATATGCAGATGGGTATTCATCGTACGGGAACCATTCTCATCCTTATCAGAGAGACGCATGTCTGCAATCGGATTCCACTCACGGGTCAATGCCTCGATATATCCGTTGTTCTTGGCATCAAAGGCATGCTTCTCGATGTCATGATACAGGGAGATGGCGATATCCAACGCCTCCTTGTCACCTGTTGCACGGGCATACTCCGAGAAACCATAGATGGCAAAGCCGATGGTATAAGTCTGCTTCTTGGTATCGAGCGGATTACCCTGACAGTCAACACTCCAGTAGATTCCGCCATATTCCCTGTCGAGGAAATAATCGCGCACATAATCCTTGGCACGAGTAGCAGCCTCAAGATACTCCGGCTTCTTCAAGACACGATAGGCAGCAGAAAACGCCCAGAGGATACGGGCATTCATCACTGCTCCCTTCTCGGCTACAGGATGTACCTGGTCGTTACCGTCTACACGTCCGTAAAAGCCACCGTTTTCTTCATCTTTCACTTTCGTTAGCCAATAGCTGAGGATGTTGTTCTCCAGAACATCCCGCATCGTTTCTTTAAGATTGTCCATTTTTCCTTTTTTAATAGTGATTATTAGTTATGTTAAAACAATTATTTGCGGATAGGGAACTTCCAGGCAAGCACCATCAGCAGGAAGGCGATGACGGCTGGGAAGAGTGAGAACAATGACCATACCATCGTAAGCACAGAGTCGGTGACACTGGCTGGGTCGATCATCGTATTACCCATCTTATCTGTTATCATGTTGGCACCTGCCCAGCCCAGGAAGAGGGCGATGAGAGAACCGGATATGGCGGTACCAAACTTCTGGCTCATCGTACCGGAAGAGAAGATAAGACCTGTAGCTGATGTTCCGAAATGCTCGGTATGGTAGTCGGCTACATCGGCATACATAGACCACATCAATGGCGAATAGATACCGATACCCATAGAGGTAAGGATAACGATGGCTATCATTACCCAGATATACGACGGATTCATCGGGATGAAGAAGAAGACAACCGAGAGTACCAGACAGAGAGTTGCAGACCAGAAGAATGCCATGCGCTTGCTGCCTACCAGACGGGTGAACCAAGGAGATACACCACCGAAAATCATACAGGTTACTTCACCAAACGCCATGAAAACGGTATAGTTGATAATCAATCCCTCGATGGTTACATTGCCATGCAGACAGTAATCAAACATATAGCCAGCTACGGCATAGCGGAATCCGTTGAAGAAGTTGGTACACACAGCAATGGCTGTCATATAGAGCCAAGCCTTGTTGTGAACGAGGTCGGCAAACTGCTGGAAAGAGAACTTCTCAGCGCGCTTCGGCTTCAGACGTTCCTTGGTAAGGAGTCCGCAAGCCAATGTCATCACAGCTGCAATAATACCGAGCACGGCACCAATGACAGCATACTGATGTGCGGCTGTTCCACCTACCATTTTCTGGAGATAAGGGAAAGAAAGCAGGGTGACGAATCCCATGGCATAAGCACCCACCATACGGAAAGAAGAGAATTGGTTCTTCTCATCATCATCCTCGGTCATCACACCGAGCAATGAGCCGTAAGGCACATTCACCATGGTATATACCGCCATCATCAGCAGATAGAGGGCGTAAGCATAGATTCGCTTGCCCACAGGACCGAAGTCTGGTGTATAGAGCAAGAGGGCGAATATCAATCCGAAAGGAATGGCACCATAGATGAGCCAAGGACGGTAGGTACCGAAACGGCTCTGGGTACGGTCGGCAAGAGTACCCATCAGTGGGTCAGTAACCACATCAAACATGCGGGCTACGAGCATCAGTACTGCCGCATCCGCAAACGAGAGTCCGAAGACATTTGTAAAAAACAGAGGAAAAGCGATAGACATCACCTTCCATACAATACCACCCGCAGCGGCATCACCCAATGCATAAGCTATTTTTTCTTTTAAACGAGCCATTGTTTTTAATTGACAATTTATAAATTACTAAAAAAGGGATTCGCTCCCCATCTATATCTGATAATACGGATGAGGAGTACGAATCCCTACAATCTTAATACCTGAAACTTATTTACTTAAAGTCTGTTTATTTTTTGCTACCAAAGCCTTGATCTTCTCTACTGAGAACTGAGTACGATAATCATCCTTTGGTGTATTCATGCAGTAGTCTACCAATCGGTCGATGGTAGAAGTTGCCACATGCATGCGGGTATCAGAAGAAGCATAGTAGATGAATACCTTGCCATCCTCATCTGCAATCCAACCATTGGCGAAGACTACGTTCATCACATCACCGATATACTCAGGACCTTCAGGTACGAGGAGATATCCACCTGGTTCTGCAATCACCTTAGTAGGATCCTCAAGAGAAGTCATGTACATATAGAGCACATAGCGGAGACCGCTGGCACAGCCACGAACACCATGAGCCAGATGCAACCAGCCCTTATCAGTCTTGATAGGATGAGGCCCCTCACCGTTCTTCACCTCCTGGATGGTATGATAGTGACGGGCATTGATGATCTTCTCTTCCTTGATTTCGGCATGAGTGATATCATCAACAAGAGCCCAACCGATACCACCACCAGAACCTGTATCGATAAAACCATCCTGTGGACGGGTATAGAAAGCATACTTGCCATCAACAAACTCCGGATGGAGAACCACATTGCGCTGCTGGCTCTTGGTCTTCAAGTCAGGAAGGCGCTCCCAGTTTACCAGGTCCTTGGTACGGGCAATGGCTGCAGTAGCAGTAGCAGCACTGAGGTCGCCAGGCTGTGCATCATCATGACGCTCTGCACAGAACACGCCATAGATGTAGCCATCCTCATGAGCTGTGAGTCGCATATCATAGATGTTGGTAGCAGGAACAACATCCTCCGGCATGGTGATAGGCTCATCCCAGAAACGGAAGTTGTCAACACCATTAGGACTCTCTGCCACGGCAAAGAAACTCTTGCGGTCAGCACCCTCTACACGAACAACGAGGAGATACTTACCATTCCACTTGATGGCACCCGAATTGAGCGTAGCATTCATCATGATGCGCTGCATGAGATACGGATTGCTCTTCTCATCGAAGTCGTAACGCCACTCCAATGGTGTATGTTCTGCGGTGAGGATTGGGTTCTTATACTTTTCGTAGATACCATTTCCCCACTCTACGGGTTCATTCTTACGGCTCAACAATTCCTCATGATGAGCACGAAGTGCTTTCACTTTGTCTTGAAATGTAGTCATAATATATCTTTTTTTACTTTTTTACCTTTACAATGTCTTTGGCAAAGAGGACTTTCTTTTCCTTCTTGAATGCTTTGAAGTCCTCGACGATGGCACCATCGCCTACTCCAGGAAGATAGGCTTCCTCCTGAGGTTTATCCCAGGCATTACGCCAGAAGAGTACATAACTCAACTGATACTTCTGAAGTACAGGCCAAAGGGTTTGGGTAAACCAATCCTTCTTGCTGGCGATACCCCTGCAACCCGTTTCGGTGAGGGCAGGAATCTTGCCGACCTTCTTGGCTGCCTCCATCAGCACATCGAGCGTAGCGGCAAGGTTCTGCTGATAGTTGGCATCGCTGTTGTCGAACTCGTAGACGTCAACACCCAGCATATCCACATACTTTTCTCCCGGGAATCGCTCCAGGAATTTTTCTACCGTCTTCTCGTCGCTGAGATTTGGTGACCAAGCCCAAACGATGTTATTGCACCCTGCTTTAGTAAGTATATTTAGGGTTTTTACGTATAATTGGTTATATTGTGCAGGTGTGCAACTGCTAGCTCCCCACCAGAACCATCCGCCATTCATTTCATGCCATGGTCGGAAGATGACAGGAACCAGTTTACCATCGTTTGTCTTCAAAGAAAGGATGAAATCGGAAACCTTCTTGAGCCATCCGTCGAACTTCTGTTGCTGGGCGCCTCCATCCAGGATAGCAGCTACGGCATCACCTTTCGGATCCCAGGCATTCTCGCCAGTAACCGGATTCCAAGGATGCCAACTCAAAGTAACGATGCCTCCTCTCTCATTTTGGGCAATGATTTCTTTTCGCATACGATCGAAAGATACGCCATCGAGGTTTTCCTTGCTGTCGAGCTCTAGCTTACCGAGATCAAAGCCCATCACAGCAGGATAATCACCTGTAGTGAGTAATACATCGCTCTTTCCTTCATCCCATTTCCAAGTAGTACCATACACCGGATCATCCTGATGTCCGAGCATGATTCCCTTGTTCAGTAATTTCTGCAGCCTAACCTTCAATTGCTCTGCCGGAGTATTGCAACATTGCTTTTTACCCTTGCAGCTGGAAGTATTGGCAGTTTGGACTGATGCGCCCGTAACGCCATCAACCTGTGCCACAGCTCCTTGCATCGCCATGAGGCAAGCTGCACCAATCAAAATTCTTTTTCCTATCATATATCTATTTCTTTAATTGCTGAATAATCCAAGCCTGCCACTCATCCCACTGCTCCTGATACCAGTAATGACCGGTCATCTGGTACAGACTCAAGGTCTTAGGCGCTTTTACCGAATTATAAAGTCCGTAAGACGATGTTGGCGGAACCACCTCATCATTATAACCGAAACTGTACCAGCCAGGAACGGTGATACGACGGGCGAAGTTGACGCCATCATAATAGCGTGCACCTTCGAGTCTTGCCTTTTCCAAATCTGTAAGTTTCTGCTCTTTCCATGCAGCCCCCTGTGCCTTGTCTTCCTTATAGAAATAGTGAGGCCAGCCGCCTGCAACTCCGTGAATCTCAGCTTCATAATCACACATAGCATCATGAACAGGAGCCAGGAATGTGATTCGCTTATCGAGAGCTGCCACAGCGATGGAAAGAAATCCACCCTGTGATGAACCCGTTACACCGATAGTCTTTCCGTTCCACTCAGGGAGCGAAGCGATATAATCCACACCACGGACTGCACCGGTTACTACCCGTCTGTAAGCATTGCGATAAGGATTCTCGAGATTGGTATCCCAGTAGCCTTTCAGTTCGCCATTGGCAAGATCATCATAAATCTTCTGCTGCATGGTAACAGGAACACCGTGAATACCGATTTCCAGTACGATGCACTCAGCAGGAGCCGTATAAGTATCGCCGGCATAAGGGCGTACACCCGCACCAGGTACACGGAGCAAAGCCGGATACTTACCTTCTTTTACCGGTACACTCAGGATGCCATACATCTTAGAGCCCCATCGGTTGTTGTTATAACTTATTTCATATACATTCTTATCCTTGGTACAACGCTCAGGCAGAAGCACCTTGGTTGGATTGAGGTCATTCTGTCTTGCCTCATCCAGTGCCTTCTTCCAGAAAGCATCGAAATCCTTAGGTTCCTGTGCGAAAGGCTGGATCTTCTCTGGAGAGAAACCTGCCGTGCAAAGTCCCTCGTAATCCTTGCCATCAACATGAGCGATAACCTTGAGACGATAGAAGCCCGGTCTGTTCAGACTGCCGCACCATTTCATGGTTCCGCCCTTGAGAGTGGTACTTTTCTTCACCTCCGGAAACATTGCCGGACCGGCTTCATAATCAACCTTCACCTGGTTGAGTAGCGTACCGCTCTTTCTCACATTCACCGTGAAGTTAGCCTTCTCGCCTACCCGGTAATTCCAGTCCTGATGGTCAGGAGTTACCGTTACCACGATGTTGTTTCCTCTGATTTGTGCGCTGAGGCTTGAAGTCCCCAGCACACTCATCAGAACACCTATAATTATTAACCTAAAAACAAGCTGCTTCATTGTTCAATTGTTATTAATTTATTGCTAATTGTTTATTTCCTGTTTTACGGCTGCAAAGATACTGCAAATTTTCGAACTTCTCATGTATTTTTTTGCTCAATAAACATACTTTTCTTCAAAGATGAAAAAAGTGCTTTTTATAATCCAATGATACTAAATTATATTAAGGTACGCGAACATTATATATAATATAGCTCTCAACAGAATCTATTGATTCCAAACTTCTTTTCCGAGAAAAGAAACATAGCTTACCTGATGTTTGGCAGAAACCAGGGAGAACCGATTGAGGAGCATTACTATACTCCATATCCTGGTGTATCGGACAAAAAGACTCATGGGTTCATGGAAATGATAAATGATGAAGTTTGTGTTTTCCTGGAAAAGCTAAACGGACTATATCTTGAACATTAATCAATGTTCGAAACGGATAAAATCAAAAAGAGAGGGCATTACATACCCTCTCTTTTTGATTGAAACTGCCAAGAAATTCAGGGGTTTTCTTTCAAAAAGAAGGAAAAGAAAAAAATCATCCCCCTCTGGTTCTTCATTTCAAGTGAAGTTTATCTGGAGTTCAAATGAAGCTCACTTGATTCTGGGCAGGATGTATCTAAAATTACGTCGCGACGTATCTGGAGCTGCGTCGGGACGCATCTGTTACTGCGTCGGGACGTACCAGATGCTACGTCGGGACGCAATTTCGGGAACAGCATTGGAGATTATACGGGAAAAAACAGCATCAAAAACACCGCTAAAAATCACCAAAAACGCCTGAGTATCGCTATTTTTATGGCAATATATGGCAGATTATGGCAATTAAAAAGCTATTGCAATATCGGGACATTCTCATAATCAAACAGTTAACGAACTATATGGCAATTCTTTTACGAAAAAACATAAAAGTATTATCATAAAAAGTCAAACAAAAAAAGAGGGTGCACCATGAACTGATGGCACACCCTCCTAAAACAACTAACAATTTCACTAAACTTATAACTTACCAATCTTCTTCATTCTGTCTACCTGCGTCTTTACTACATCCAATGTAGATTTATCGGTAGAGAAAACGGAGTTCAGACCTTGCGCCTCCTGAGCAGGATCACCGGTGTAGTCATCACCTACCTGCCACTGCTCATGCTTAGGATTGGCAAAGCCGCCCCATCCCCAGAAGTTGCAACCGGCAAAGTAACCGCCAGATGCAGCATTGTCGCCAACAAGACTGAACACATACTTATAATATCCATCACGTGCTTCTGTTGTAGAAGAAGTTGAGAAAGAGAAACCATCACGAGGATAGCCGAACTCCTCCATCACCAATGGCTTCCTGATACGTCCGCATACCTCAAGATGTTCATCAATATACTCCTTTGTGTTCTGGCAGGAGATTTCCAAATCTTCCTGCAAATGGTCTTTTCTCGCCCAACTCCAGTTGTATGGCCAAAGATGAATGTTGCAATAATCTACATTCTTGTCGGCACAGATCCGTTCCCAACAGTTCAGTTCACCTTCACATCCAAATTTACCTTCGCTACCGATAGAAATCAGATGATTCTTATCGAGCGAACGGATCAGCTTGCTCGCTTCACCCAGCCACTTTTCGAAAGCAGGCAACTGCTCTTTGCTGAAAGCACGAGGCTCATTACCTATCTGCCATGACATGATAGCCGGGTCGTCCTTATACTTCTTCTTTGTATATCTGTTGGTTCTCGTAAGTATGAATTTCACATAATCATAGAAAAGCTGATGCGCCTTTTCGCAGGATGCATATTTGGCGACGAAGTTCATGAAGGCAGGATATCCATCTTCGTTAGGACGGAGAGCCTGGCCCAAACCAGCCTGCTCCAGGTAATAGCCATAACCGCCACTCCATTCCCAGGAATTGTTCAGATAGAGCACGGCCAGCATCTTGCGTTTTCCCATCTCCATCAGCAGATAGTCGAGACCGGCAAGAATCGTATCGTTATAAACGCCCGGAGCTTCCTGCAGCGTCGGCTCAACCTTGGTCTTCACTCCTCGCTTTCCATCAGAGCCCACCAGGATGCGGAGGTTGTCAATGCCCATCTCCTTCATCTTATCGAGTTCCTTGCAGAGACGCTCGCGGTTGCCGCCCTGTCCTTCTGAACCGAGGATGGCACCATACCAGAAATTGGTACCTACATAATAATAAGGTTTACCGTCGCGAACGAAATGTCCGTCCTTTACCTGCACAAAGTTTGACTTCGCAGAGATATTGCATGTAGCCAATGCCATCATCAATAAAACAAATATCTTCTTCATCTATTTATTAAGTTTACAGTTTAAAGATTCATTTTCGGTTGCAAAGATACGAAATAAGGGCAAAAAAGCATGATACTTTTTTGCCCTTTCTACATATAATATTGCTTTTTCTCTATTTTTCTAAGGTTTCGGATAGATTTTCAGGTAATCTTCCATCCCTTCGGCTGCTCCCTGCATCACACCTTTAAATATATAGGAGTCAGAAACCACCTGTTTTTTTCTGTCGAAGATGGTCATGTGAGGAAGAGGCTGCACATTGATATCCCAGACATACTGGATAAGACCTGCCTTCATCATTTCGGCAGTCACAGCACCATACCATGCCATCATACTCTCATTATGCTTCTCCTGATTACCACCGAAGAGAGAGGCATCCTTACGGTTGGCACCATATTCACCGATGACTACTGGATAGCCCAGATCTACAAACTTCTGTTTCATCTTCATCACCTGATTGGTGATATGCTGGTAGGCATCCACATTCTTATTATTATACCAGATGGTGTTTACGGTTCGTCCCTGGTCATCGGCAGGAGCATGTCCTTTCCAATAAAGAGCCACCTTGCCCCAATCGGCATCTTTGTCCATCAAGGTAAATATATAAGGATCGTAGAAATGAACCTCTGCCATCAGACGGTTCTTCGCATTATCTTTCAGACGGGTGATGTCGTAAGAATCCTTGGCTGCCAAATCAATCTCGGTCTTTGGAGTCTGTACGATGAGCACACGGCTGGCATTATTACCACCGGTAGCACGGACGGCATCGATAAACACCTGTTCGTATGCCAGGAGACGGTCGGCAAACTCCTTACTATCAGGAGCCAGCATGTCGCCTTGAGCCTGCGGACTGGCGCCTCCCACTCCCGGTTCGTTGAGGGCAGCAAAGAGAACCCGCTGGTCATATGTCTTGAATTCCTTTGCTATATTCGTCCACTGCTTGCGGAACATCTCCTTATATTCTGTCACATTCGCCCCACTGGTAAAGGCATCATGTTCCATCCATCCGCCATCCCAGTGTTCGTTGATGATGACACAGAGACCGGCATTGAGACCATAGTTTACGATTTCCTTGATTCGTTTCATCCAGACAGGATCTATGGTCATATTCTCCTTATCCGTAAGATGTCCAGCCACCCAGGATGTAGGGATGCGAAGACTGTTGAACCCCTGCTGATTCAAACTCCGGATATAGCTCTCTGTAGTCTTATCATTCTGCCATGAAGTTTCCGACTTCAGTCCTGCCTGATTGGTAAAGACATCATTCCAGTCGCACGCCTCCATCGTATTACCCAGGTTGACTCCTGGAGCCATATAGTGAGCCAGTTCGGTAGCCGTGAGTTTCATTTTCGAGATACGGTCATCCACTGGTTTTACCTGTGCGCCAGCCCAAGCAAAATGAGCGGCAGCCAATATAATCATAACTATCTTCTTCATATATCAATCTAACATATTATCGGGTTTTGAAGTTATCATGTTGCAAAGATAGCGAAAAAACTGTAGCGTGAATGTATACTTTTGATAAAAGGATAAGTATATTATGTTAGGATGTACGATATTTGCACAAAAAAAGGACGCACATCAGAGAAAAATTCCCCTGATATACGCCCACACCTACTTTATATCAAACTAGTTTAATTAACATGATATTTTATCAACCCCGGCATCGGAGCTTTCAATATCTGGGAAATCTTGAGATGAAACTCATCCTCCATCACATTTTTCAAAGGTGATTCAAAGTAATGAGCTATGCTTCCAACAAAACCAAGCATCGGGATTTCTTCTTCCAAGGATGAATGCCATGCCTTCATGCCTGGCTCCAACTGGCTTATATCCTCGGTGCTCGCCTTGACATATTTAATATAAGGTGTGAGATTCTTTGCGTAGAACTGATTAAAACTCTCCAGTATCATACGATAGAGAGCCATCGCTTCATTCAGTTCGTCAGTCCCGTTCTCGTATTTCTCACCTTCTGCTATCTGTTCTGAGATAAAAGGACAGATGGAAGCCAGAAAGCGATTGGCAAGCGGCTGTCTGTACACCTTATTAATAATAGTAGGATAATCCAAGCCTGACCAGGCAAGATATTTATTCTTTAGCGATACAGGCAATGTGCCCTTGAAGATACCATTGAGAAAAAGTTTGCCGATTACTGCCCCACTACCCTCATCGCCCAGGATATATCCCAACGGAGGCGTGTTCATCACAATCTTCTCTCCATCATAAAGACAACTGTTGGCACCGGTTCCCAAAATACAGGCAATACCCGGTTTCTTGCCAAAGAGGGCACGGGCTGCTCCCAGCATATCACCTTCTGCCTCAACCTTGGCTTCGGGAAAAGACTGCTGCAAGAGTGATTTCATGCGAGACTTCATCGCCTCGGTTACTCCACTGCCATAAAAGAAAACCTGCTGAGGCTGCTCTGACAGAACAAGTTCCTTACACAATACATCCAATATCTCGGCATCACTCTGATGAATCGGACTGATGCCCTGCGTCTTACAGGTAACCATCACGTTACCCTGTTCATCAACCAGAGCCCAATCGGTCTTGGTACTGCCACTATCTGCTATGAGTATCTTCATATTCTTATCTGATTAATTAACATATCCTTTGACGTTGCAAATGTAATCAATTTATATGAAAAATGCAAAAGATAACCCTAAAAATCGAACGTAAAGATGCTAATATATCAAAAAAGGCGATTTTCTCTTTGCTTTTTCACGAATTATTAATAACTTTGCAGTCAAATTTACTAAATATGAAGAAGAGACTATACATCATAATTCTGCTGATGGTGGCATTCGTGCTGCCAAGCAACGCAGTGCTCAAGGAAGCCAACCTGGACACAACACTCTATATGCTGCGTACAGAATTGACCAACTATCACATAGACTTGGAGAAACAGAACCAAGCTGCCAAGGCTCAACAGTTGGCTGTGATTCAGGAACTCATCAGTATTGTGAAACAGGCTGACCAGAACTCCATCATGCTCTATTCGCAGCGCAATGGGTATATTTTCGACATGACGTATGCCTGTCATGAGGCTACAGAGCAGTTTAAGAAGTTTAAGTCGAAGGCTGTTCCTTTCCGCCAGATGATCAAGAAGAACAATGTTGAGGTGGCTCGTTTCGATTCGCTCATCAACTATCTCTACGGCATGAACACCATGTTTCTCAGCGAAGAAGCACAGGTGAACCGAAACGTAGACCTGACTCTGGCAGTCAATATCCGCCGCCAGCTGGTAGAGAAACAGAAACAGTTGCAAGCCTATGTGCAGGCTTACGACCGAACCGACCGTAAGTTACAGGCGCTCAACGACTATGCCAACCGCAGATACGAAGATATCCAGAACAGCATCTTCAATAATGGAGACGACAACTATCTGCGTATACTCCGCAATATCAGCATGAACTATAAGGAGGCGAAGACATCTGTAACCGAGAAATACAAGCCCGTACCGGGCATGATGTCGCAATGGGATGTTCGTATCATCTTCATCCTCTTTGGTATCATCGTCTTCTGGGGACTAATCTCCATCTTCCTCAATCTCTTTACCATCCGCATCGTAATTACCCAACTCATGAAGCATGGTATGTTCGAGAACAGAAAGGAAAGTTTTATGGCAAAACGACCATGCCTTATCATGGCGATGACGGTAGTAACCTTCGCATTCATCCTGGGTATCGTAAGAATGGCGGTTACCCAGAACTTCGTGATTATGGCAAGCCAGCTGCTGGTAGAATATTCCTGGCTAGTTGGCGTCATCCTGGTATCTATCCTGCTACGTGTAGACAACGATAAGATCAAGAATACCTTCCGTATCTATTCACCATTGATGCTGGTAGGTTTCATCGTTATCGTGTTCCGTATCATCCTGATACCAAACGACCTGGTAAACCTCATCTTTCCACCAGTCCTTCTGCTCTGCGCTCTCTGGCAGTGGAATGTGATTGGCAGAAAGCACAACCAGGTATTACGCACCGACAAGACATACGCATTCATATCGCTTGCCGTATTCGGAGTAAGTACCATTTTTGCCTGGACAGGTTTCACACTGCTTGCCGTCCAGCTTATCATCTGGTGGACCATGCAGCTTACCTGCGTGCTTACCATCACCTGCTGCGAAGGATGGCTCAGCGTATATGCCAAGCGTAAGAAGTTGGCTGACAAGGCGATTACCGACAAATGGCTGTATCGCTTTATCTATAAGGTATTGCTCCCTATTTCAGGCGTACTCTCGTTCATCATCTCTATCTATTGGGCTGCAGATGTATTCAACATGAGTGATACGACATGGGAGATATTCAACAAGGATTACATCAAGACCAGTAACTTCACTGCATCGCTTTTCAGTATTTCAGAGGTAGCTTGTCTGTACTTCCTGTTCAACTACATCAACATTACTTCTGTAGATTTCATGCGTCATCACTTCGAGAAGGCAGACCCGGCGTCGGCTGCTTCAAAAATTGTGATGTTCAAGAACGTGATGCAGGTGATTATCTGGGGTATCTGGCTGCTGATAGCCCTGAATGTGTTCCAGGTAGGAAAATCATGGCTGCTAGCTATCTTTGCCGGTTTATCAACTGGTCTGGGTTTTGCATCAAAGGATATTCTCGAGAACATCTACTACGGCATCTCTCTGATGATGGGCCGTGTGAAGGTGGGTGACTATATTATCTGTGATGGCACCCGTGGTAAGGTAAGCAGTATCAGTTATACCTCTACGATGCTGGAGGCTACCGACGGTTCGGTCATAGCCTTCCAGAACTCGCAGCTCTTCTCGAAGAACTACAAGAACATGACCAAGAATCATGGTTATGAGCTGGATATTCTGGAGGTAGGTATTGCTTATGGCAGCAATGTGAAGGAAGTGAAACAGATTCTGATTGATGCCCTCATGAAACTGGACTGTATCTATCAGGACAAAGGGGTGAAGGTGTTACTGAAGAGTTTCGATGACAGCTGCATCACCCTCAAGATTGTTGTATGGGTCAACGTGCTTACCCAAGCCATCGACGATGCCACCATCATGGAGTGCATCTACGATACGCTCAACGATCACAACATCGAGATTCCGTTCCCACAGCGTGAAATTACAATTAAACAAGTTAATAATTAACAGTTTACAGTTAATAGCAGGTTTACTCCCTATTAACTATAAACTATAAACTATAAAAAAATATGGCAACATTCATAGCAGGTCCTTGCGTCATTGAGTCAATGGAACTATTGGAAACAGTAGCTCAGGAACTCGTCCGCATCAACGAAAAGTTAGGAACCCAAATCATATTCAAGGCTTCATTCGACAAAGCCAACCGTACCAGCATCCACTCTTTCCGTGGTCCAGGACTGGAGAAAGGACTCCAGATGCTGGGAGATATCAGGAAGAAGTACAACCTTCAGGTTACAACAGATATTCATGAGAGTTATCAGGCTTCAGCAGCAGGCGAAGTATGTGATATTCTCCAGATTCCAGCCTTCCTCTGCCGACAGACCGACCTTCTGGTTTCTGCAGCTAAGACAGGCAAAACCGTCAACATCAAGAAGGCACAGTTCCTGAGCGGAAGAGATATGAAATATCCTGTAGAAAAGGCTTTAGAGAGCGGTGCCAAAGAAGTTTGGCTCACAGAACGCGGCAACTGTTTCGGCTATAACAATCTCGTGGTAGATTTCAGAAACATCCCTGACATGAAGGAGATTGTGCCAAATGTCATCATGGACTGTACCCATAGCGTTCAGCGCCCGAGTGCAGGTGACGGCAAAACCGTAGGCGACCGTAAGTTCGTTCCAGCAATGGCAAAGGCGGCTAAAGCTTTCGGAGCTACCGGCTACTTCTTTGAAGTACATCCAGCCCCAGACCAGGGCAAGAGCGATGCTGCCAATATGCTGGAATTAAACAAGTTGGAATCACTTATAGAAGAACTCCTGTAAGTGAAAAACGAAGAAAAAACGTTCGGCGTCCGAAGGGAAAGCCAATTCAAATGATTTAGAAATGACCGATAAAAATAACAATATAGATGATAAGATTGTTCGCGGTTATGGCGAACAGGCTCTTAGAAACGAGGCGCAGGCCATTCTCGACCAGATACCTTATCTGGATGACAACTTTGAGAAAGCTGTAGCCATGATGTATCAATGTCAAGGCAAGATTATCGTTACAGGTGTGGGCAAGAGTGGACACGTAGGTGCCAAGATTGCCGCTACACTTGCCTCTACAGGCACACCAGCCTTCTACATCAATCCACTGGATATCTATCACGGCGACTTAGGTGTGATGACCGACAAGGATGTGGTTCTGGCACTGAGTAACAGCGGTCAGACCGATGAACTGCTTCGTTTCATCCCGATGGTACTCCACATGAATATTCCTATCATTTCCATCACCGGAAATCCAGATTCCCTGCTGGCAAAATACTCCAACCATCATATCACCGTAAAGGTAAAGAAGGAGGCTTGTCCGCTGAACCTAGCCCCTACCAGCAGTACTACTGCAGCATTGGCTATGGGTGATGCACTGGCTATCGCCCTGATGCAGGTACGCCACTTCAAGCCTCGTGACTTTGCACAGTTCCATCCTGGTGGAGAATTAGGCAAACGACTGCTGACCACAGCAGAAGATGTGATGCGCAGCGATGATATGCCTATCATTCCTAAGGAAATGCACCTGGGCGAGGCTATCATCCACGTAAGCAAGGGCAAACTGGGATTGGGTATCTCATTGGATGAAGACAACCACGTTATCGGACTTATTACCGATGGTGATATCCGACGCGCCATGGAGAAATGGCAGGCAGAATTCTTTAACAAGACTGTAAGCGACATCATGACCACCACTCCGAAAATGGTGACTCCGAAGACGAAGATTTCGGAGATTCAGCGCATCATGCACAAATATAAGGTGCATACGGTACTGGTTGTAGACAAGGATAATCATCTGAAAGGTATCGTAGACCACTATGCCTGCATGGTATAAATTTTTAGGCACGGATTACACAGATTACACGGATTTATAGATAACACGGTTATAGATAAGATGAGATATTTTTTATTAATAGCGACATTATGGCTGTCTTGTTCGCTGTGCAGCGCACAGACTAGCGATTCATTGATTGTTAATCAGCTTCGTGGGAAAGGTGTCAGCTTTTCTCACGATAATTCAGTAACCCTACTGATGAACGGTCAGGAAAAGTTTGATGATATGTTCCAGGCAATCCGACAGGCTAAACATAGTGTACACCTGGAATACTTCAACTTTCGCAACGACAGCATCGCCTCCCTCCTCTTCGACCTACTAGCTCAGAAAGTCAAGGAGGGTGTAAAGGTGAGAGCCTTATATGATGGTTTCGGAAACTCTTCCAACAATAAGCCTCTGCGAAAGAGACATCTCAAGAAAATCCGTGCCAACGGCATAGAGATTTATGAATATAAGCCCCTGAAGTTTCCATGGGTACATGCAATCTTCAACCGTGATCACCGTAAAATCGTAATCATTGACGGACAGATTGCCTACACAGGCGGTATGAACGTTGCCGACTATTATATAAAAGGTACGAAGGTTGTAGGAGAATGGCACGATATGCACTGTCGCATCGACGGAAGCGAGGTGAATACCCTGCAGAAGATATTCCTCAAAATGTGGAATAAGGTGAGCGGACAGAATGTGCACAGCACTGAGTTCTGGAGATATAAGAAGAAGGATTATCTGGTAGAGAATCTCAAGCCAGATACGACAGCAACAGCCTACAGAAAGATGGTCGGCATCATTAATCGTGAGCCTCATATAACAAAGGATATCATCCGATATTTTTATGTGAATGCAATCAATGATGCACAGGACAGCATCAAGATCATCAGCCCCTACTTCACCTTGAGTCATAAACTCAAAAAGGCATTGAAGAATGCTGTGAAAAGAGGAGTGAAAGTAGAAATCATGCTCTCTACCAAGAGCGATATTCCGCTGACTCCTGACTGCGGTTTCTATAATGCCCACAAACTGATGAAGGCAGGATGCAATGTTTGGATGTACACACGGGGCTTCCACCATACCAAGATTATCATGGTAGACGGCAAGTTCTGTACCGTTGGCAGTGCCAATCTCAATGCCCGAAGCCTGCGCTGGGACTATGAAGAGAATGCAGTGATTGTGGATTCTTGCACTACCCAACAACTGGTACAGCTCTTTGATGGGGAAAAGAAAGACAGTTTCTTACTCAATGAGAAGAACTGGAGAGAGTGGCGTACGGGCTGGCAAAGATTCAAAGGATGGTTTGCCGCAAAGGTACTCACTCCATTCTTGTAAAAACAAGATATAAGTATAACCCAACTTTCACTAGCAGAAGTAAAATAAACAGAGATGAATGAAGAAATGATGAAAGCCATGGCTGGCAAACAGATGCCGGAAATGGCAATAGTAGAGAGCAATACACTCGCCGCAATGGGACTCAGACAACTGCTTGAGTCAGTGATGCCCATGATGAAAATCTCGACCTTCGGTTCGTTCCGTCAGTACGAGGCAAACAATCCTGACCACTTTGTTCATAGTTTTGTATCTATGCACATTGTACTGGAACACCGTTACTTCTTCACACAGGGCAACAGGAACCACCACGTGATCGTTCTAACACCCAGCAACGATCCCAATTCGCAACTTGCAGAATTTCATTGTCTCTGCGTCAATGTACCAGAAGGATACCTGATAAAAGAGTTTCTCAACCTGCAGCATTCCGGTCATCCTCATGGCGAACATATCCCTGCCATGCCCCCTGTCACTCAGGAAAAAGTTCTGTCGGATAGAGAAATAGAGGTATTATCTCTGGTAGCACAAGGGAAAATCAACAAAGAGATAGCCGACCAACTCTGTATCGGACTGACTACTGTGATTACCCATCGCAAGAAAATACAGGAAAAACTGGGATTAAAAAGTGTGTCATCACTCACTATTTATGCTGTGATGCATGGTTTTGTTGACATCAATATGATCTAGCCTTTACCATAAATAGTGATGCAGAATCATCACATACCTAAATATAATGATAGCGCCTTCCCCTCATGTGAGAGGAAGGCGCTATCATTTTAGGAAAAATAACATTATTTAAACAGATATTCCACAGATAAGCTACAGCTTTACAGAAGAAATATCAACCAAATTGTTCACGATGGCATAAATTGTAAGACCTGCTGGAGAGTGAATCTGAAGCTTTCGGGCGATGTTTCTGCGATGCGTAATGACCGTATTGATAGAGATAAACAGGTGGTCAGCAATCTCCTTGTTGGTCATTCCCTGAACCAAAGCAACAATCACATCTTTCTCACGGTCGCTCAACTGTTCATCGCTCATCGGAGTCTGATTAATCATGCTCGAAATCTTGGCACTCACATCGTTCTGCTTCAGTTTACGCTCTGCATTTCTTACTGCAGGAATAAAGATTTCTTCCTCAACCTCAGAATGATGTTTCAGCCATTCCTCATTATTATATATATCATAAAGAGTGGCGCTGAGCTGATTATTATGCAAGCCATCAGAAGGCAAATACTTGATAATGATACTCTTGAGTTCCTTTAACTTCAAATCTACCTGAGCATGGTGCTTCGAGAAGGTTTCTATATCAAAGTTTGCATTGGCATTACCATCTATAAGTGCCTGAACATAAGGGAATACCATTCTTTCCTCATACTTCATGTGATTGGTGATGCTATGGGCATAGTCATCATAAAGCTTGAGGATAAGGCGCGCCAGATTATCCTTTTCATCCAGCGCTTCAACCAGTTCCTTACGGATAAACGGCAACTGGAAATCTATGTAATAGGCATGCGATGCTTTGAGATAATGCAATAGGGTCGGCAGCGACAGGCGGTCAGCATCGTCATACTCCTTGTAACCATTAATCGTCAAGTTAACCACGGACAGGAAAGTATAGGTATCCACCTGCTGTTCTTCGCAAACTTCGCACACAGTTTTATCACCAAAGCCCAGGTTGATACCGAAGCTGCCGAGGCTCTGTAAAATGTTATAATTGTCTCTAATGATGCTGATCATCTTGTCATCAGCTTCATACATCTTCTGATTTTTCATCTTTCTTTATCCTTAAATGAAAACATCCTTGTATCAAGAACATTCATAATGTTTCTATTTCGGTTGCAAATATACAAAAAAGTTTCGAAACTCGCAATACCTAAAAATGGGGATGCGCCAGTTTACCGATTTTTAGGTATTGCAAGATATTTTAAAACTCTGTAACTTTGCACCCAAAATCGAGAAAGAGCGCGGTGATGATTGCCACTCCCGAGCGGCAGAGCTGCGTAATTCCTTATCATGCCTCATGGCTTTAAGGAGATACTAGGCCTCTAAAGTATCGAGACCGCAAGCAGACATCCGCGCTCTTTCCTTTATATAAAATTATACGATAACAATAATTTCAAAATATTAAAGATGAACAGTTTAAGAATTGGATTGATGTCCGCTGCCCTCGTTGCCGGTTTGGCAACGGCAAGTGCACAAACAGTGGCTGCCGATAGTGTGATGCAGCATGTAAACGGCAAGCGCCTCAGCGTGGGTGGTTATGGCGAGGTTGCCATGAGCCGCAACTTCTATAGCGACGCAGGAAAACGCTACTCTAACGCCACCGCTTATAAAAACGCACCCGACCACGGACGCTTCGACATTCCTCATGCAGTAATCTACCTGGGTTACGACTTCGGAAAGGGATGGTCCATGGGTACTGAAATTGAGTTTGAACACGGAGGTACCGGACAGTCTATCGAATACGAGGCAGAGGAGGCCATCGAGTATGAACAAGAGGTAGAGAAAGGTGGCGAGGTGGAACTCGAACAGTTCTGGATTCAGAAATCATTCGGTCGATGGGCTAACATCAAGGCTGGACACATCGTTGTACCTGTAGGTCTTACCAATGCCTATCACGAACCATTGAATTTCTTTACTGTTTATCGTCCGGAAGGAGAAAACACCATTCTTCCTTGTACATGGCACCAGACTGGTATCAGTTTCTGGGGAAAGAGCGGTAAGTTCCGCTACGAGGCACAGTTTCTGGCAGGTTTGAACGCCTACCGTTTCAGTCGCAGCAACTGGATTCAAGGCGGTGCCAAGAGTCCATACGAGTTTGAGGTAGCCAACAAATATGCCGTTGCTGCCCGTGTAGATAACTACAGTATTCCTGGTCTGCGCATCGGACTGAGCGGTTACTACGGCAAGGCGATGGGCAACACCACCCCACAGGATACCCAACACAAAAACATCAAGGGAAACGTATATGTAGGTGCCTTCGACTTCACCTACAACAAGTACAACTGGAAGATTAGAGGCAACGTGGATTATGGCTATGTAAGCGATGCTACAGCCATTACCAGCATTGTATATCCTGGTACGGCTAACGTCAAGCCTAATGAATCAGGCAGCGGCAAATACTTCGGCAGTCATGCCATCGCTACCATGGTGGAAGCAGGCTATGATGTCTTCTCTCAGATTTCCAAGTTGCGTGAAAACAACCAGAAGCTGTATGTGTTCGGTCATTTCGAGTATTACGATTCATCCGTTCACAATACCACCGCCAAGTGGACCAACCGCAAAATTGTGGCAGCAGGTATCAACTACTTCCCTCTCCCACAAATCTGTGTGAAAGCTGAATACAACCAGCGCATCTTCCACTCTAAGTACAACAATGAGCCAGCCGTGAACATCGGCATCGCTTATCAGGGCTTCTTCCTCTAATCCAGGTGAAAAGAGCCGTTTCATAGAATAATAATTATCATATTCAAACATAAAAAACAAAGAAACATGAAAAAGATTTTCCAGAAGGCATTCTTGTTCGTAGCAACAATGACCTTATCTTTGGGTTTCGCTTCTTGTAGCGATGATGATGGCCCAGTAACAGAGGGTAACGTAGTTCCAGCAACAGAATTATCAGCAGTTGCCAACACTTATGTAAACGACATTATCAATCCTACCTACAAGGATTTGAGAGACAACGCTAAGGTTCTGAAGGATGCATGCGACAAGGCATACGCCAACGCCAAGGCTGGCAACTTGAGCGATGCAGATATCACCGATGCCTGCGAGGCTTTCAAGAACGCTCGTCGTGAATGGGAGCGCAGTGAGGCATTCCTCTATGGTGCAGCAGCCAACAACGAGATTGACCCACACATCGACTCATGGCCACTCGACCACGACCAGATGGTAGAGGCACTCAACAACCAGAACATCATCGCCGGAATCCAGGGTTCAAACCCAGCTCAGTTTATCTATACCGAGAACAAGAACTTCGACTCTGTAATCGGTTTCCACGGATTGGAGTTCGTACTCTTCCGTAATGGAGCCGCACGTACTGCAGCCATGCTGAACAACAACGAGACAGAAGAGGGCATGACCACCGTAAAGGGTATCGACGAGTTGGCATTTGCTGCCGCTGTAGCTGGCGACATCTACAACATGACTTCACTCCTCCAGTATGGTTGGAATGGTGATGCAACCCTCGGTTCTTGGTTGACAACCAATTGCAAGTGGGTGGTTGATGGTCTTGCTGGTCTGGAGGAGAGTGCTGGTGCCCTTTCTTCTGCAGGTATCGGTTACGGTCAGTTCTTCCTCAATGCCACAGGCGACAAGGCTTGGTTCCCTACATGGCAGGAGACCTTGGAGAATGTATTCGTAGGCGGCTGCTCAAGCATCTGCCAGGAGGTTTACACCCAGAAGCTGGGTCAGGCTTACCGTGTAGCTACCGGTCATGGCGGTACAACAGAGGATGGCGAAGCTGAATCTCACGACTACATTGAGTCACCATACAGCAAGCGTTCATTCATCGACTATCAGGACAACATCTACTCTATCAAGAACTCTCTCTATGGTACACGTCATGTAACTGCTACAACTCCTGTTGCTAATTCATTGATGACTATCATGAAGAAGTACAACTACAGTGGCTACAACGCATTGAATACAGCTCTTGATGAGGCTATCGCAGCATTGGAGTCTGCCAAGAAGAGCGGTATCGCCTTCGTGGATGATCCAGCCAATGCTCAGGTAAAGACTTGCATCGACAAGATCAACACCCTGGACGACGAGTTGAACAATGCGGGTGCCTGGTTCCGCGCCTTGAAGGTTTCCAAGTAATTTATCCATTACAGCAGAAACAACAGGAATAAAGGATTACGTAGCTTTGCTTTCTTCAATAGAAGCGAAGCTACGTCATTTGGGTTAAATATAATATATCACAAAGAAAATACATTATGAATAAGAATTTTAAGAATTACGCCTACCTGTCGTTCGCCCTGGCTTTGGCTACGACAATGGCTAGCTGTTCTGACGATGACAACAAAGTTGAAATTCAGGAAACAGATGCCGCATACGTAGGTAAGGAAGTGGGTAACTTTACTGCAGATGAGTGGTATCCAGGTGGTAAGCTGGGTACAACAGAGAACACTGGTTCCAGCAGTTACTCTGACCAGACCCCTGCCGTAGATAACGATCCAGAACTCTTCAAGCAGTTCTTTATCGGCGAGCAGATGTTCGAGCGCCAGTATTCATGGAACACCGGTGCCTTCAAGGGCTTGGGTCCTGCTTCTGTACGCTCATCTTGCTTTGACTGCCACCCAGAGTATGGTCATGGCAAGCGCAAGGCACAGTATGAAACCCGCTATGGTAACGGTAATGGTTATCTGCTCGTAGTTTATCATCCTGTAGATGGTGCCAACAGCAATGATGGTGGCTATGTAGCTGAGGTTACAGGTATGCCTCAGACACAAGCACAGTCTCCATTCTTGCCACCTATCGATGAGAGCAAAATCAATATGAGTTGGGAGCACGTCAACAAGATGGAAACAGAAGAGATACCATCCATGCAGTTCCCTGATGGCGAAAAGTTTGATTTGATTTATCCTGAGATTTCTATCCCTAAGAGTGCCTTCAACACCAGTCCTACTCCATACGAAACCGGCAATGGTGCAGTAGCTGTAAGATTGGAATCTACCATCGGTATTGGTGGTACAGGACTGGTAGATGCCATTCCTAACGAAGCTATCAAGGCACAGTATGCATCAGAGACATCTTACTTCAAGAAAGCTGGACTTGACGTAAAAGAATACATCAATCCATCATTTTGGGATGCCGACAAGAATGACTTTACCGACGGAGCATACTATACAACATTTGGTAGAGATAGCAAATACGCTATTGGTGGCGTGCATGCAGATGGCAGCACATTCGATCCAAACACCTCTGAATTGAACAAAAAGATTGTCAAGCGCTTCACTTATGCCTTGACCCGTGGTAGTTTACAGGATGGTCCTGGTGCTAACGCTATCTGGAACATCACCAATGTTACCCGTCAGGATCGTCCTTGCCTCTATACCACGACCCCTTGGGCAAAGGCAATGTCAGAGAATACGGATGTGATTGCAGCCATCAAGAAGGACTCTACCTCTCCATATTATGCAGATGGTACTGACGAGGGAATCAAGGAAGCAGTAGTAAACCTGTTGGATCCAAAAACCAACCAGTTTGACAACCAATGGCACAACTTCAAGCCTGAGCAGAGCATGGACGATTTCTATGCCTTCATGGTATGGCATCGTGGACTTGCAGTACCTCGTGCCCGCAACTTGAATGATTCACAGGTACAGCAAGGTAAAAAACTCTTCATGGAATGGGGCTGCGCCAACTGTCACAAGCCATCATGGAAGACCGGTGACGATAACTACGTAACATCCAAGTACATCGCCGACAAGAAGTTGCCTCGTTATCAGAACCAGACCATTTATCCATATTCTGACTTCATTCAGCACAAGCTCTATATGATGAACGACATCCATGGATCATGGTGCCGCACCACTCCACTTTGGGGTCGTGGCTTGAGCTATCTGAACACAGGTGCAGAAGATCGCCTGCACGACTGTCGTGCCCGCAACGAGGTGGAAGCCATCATGTGGCACTGCTACAGCAAGAAGAGTCATGCCTATAGTTCAGCCATGAACTTCTACAAAGCATCGAAGAGCGATCGTGATGCAGTGGTTAAGTTCCTGCGTTCTATCTAATGATAAGATATTACAAGAAGAAACAAAAATAAGAAAAGCTGCCAGGCTATCAAAAGCATTTGGCAGCTTTTTTATCAGAACCTCTAAATATACGTATAAAATCTTGCTTGTCTCCGAATAATATCGTAATTTTGCAGCGGAAATTCTATCAAGATTCCAACTAAGTATGGTTAAAAAGATTATATTCATTCTTTACATTCTTGTGCTCGTATGCATGGCTGCCGCCACCATCGTGGAAAAAAGCCAGGGCACGGATTATGCCCATGCCCACTACTATGGGGCATGGTGGTTCATTCTTATCTGGGCAGTACTTGCTGCCCTCGGTGCGTTCTACATCATCAAAAGAAAAGTGAAGTGCGCTTCTACATTGGCACTCCATCTCTCCTTCATCATCATCCTTGCCGGGGCATTGCTCACACATATATCGGCTAAACGGGGCATGATTCATCTGCGCATCGGTCAGCCTACAGATACTTATATGGCTCAGGATGAAGAGCAGGGTATGCAGGAAGAGAAACTCCCTTTCTCGCTCTGCCTGCAGAAGTTTGAAGCGAAGATGCACGATGGAACCAACGCCGTGGCTGACTATTCTTCAAAATTCACCGTAATAGACGGAGATGATAAGAGCGAAGGCGAAGTTTCGATGAATAACATCTATTCCCACCGGTCTTACCGTCTTTATCAGTCATCTTACGATGAAGACGGCAAGGGAAGCGTGCTCGCTATCAATGCCGATCCATACGGCATACCAGTCACCTATACTGGCTATGCGCTGCTCTTCATCTCCCTCGTATGGATGCTCTTCGACCCTAAGGGCGGTTATCGCAAACTACTGAAGAGTCCTTTGCTCAAGAAGGGAGCCTTGATAACAGCACTCCTCCTCAGCATGGGCAATATACAGACACTGCATGCAGAATCTGCAACAGGCAATCTCCAAAATGCTGTATTGCCAAAGGAAACTGCAGAGAAGTTTGGCGAGCTTCATATTCTCTACAACGACCGCATCTGTCCGGTACAGACCTTTGCCCTCGATTTCTGCAAGAAGATATATGGAGCCAGGAGCTATCTGGGATTGACTGCAGAACAGGTACTCTCTGGTTGGGTATTCTATGGAAATACTTGGGCAAACGAGCCTTTCATCAAGATCAAGAGCGGAGAAATGAAAACAGCGATGAATCTGCCTGACTATGCTTCGCTCAATACTTTCTTCAATCGTGAGATGGGGGGCTATACCATCGGACTGTATGTTCAGGAATACTACAATGGGCAGCAGGACAAGTTCCATCAGCAAGCCGCCGATATCGATGGCAAGATACAAATCATCATGGAGTTGCGAGAAGGTATCTCATTGAAAGTTCTTCCTTACACCTTCACCAAGAATGTGAAGGCTACCAAGGATCATTCATTCATCAAGGCTGGCACTACCACGTGGTTTTCACCTGTAGATAAGTTGCCACAGGCCGTGGAGCACCAGCATGCGCTCTATATCAAGAATGTATTCTCTCTGCTGAATGGTGATGTAAAGGCAGGCAATACGAGCCGTGTAAACGAGTTCTTCGTCAAGATGAAGAAATATCAGGAGGTTAGTAGCGGTAATTCGCTGCCAACAGCTACACAGTATAAGGCAGAACGCATCAATAATGCCTTTCCTTTTGCAACCATTCTCTTCATGGCAAACCTCACACTGGGCTTCATTGCCCTCTTCTACACCATCTATCGCATGACGAAGAAGAGAGAAATCAAGGCATTGAACATCGCTTTGCCTATCTTGCTTGGCGTTTCCTTCTTTGCCTTAACCTTCGGATTGGCATTGAGATGGATTATCAGCGGCAACATACCTATGTCTAACGGATATGAAAGTATGCTGACTGTAGCCTGGTTCGTGATGCTTATCAGCATTTTGATGCAGTTGCGCATCCGCATCGTGATGGTATTCGGCTTCCTAATTTCAGGATTTTTCCTTCAGGTAAGCCATATCAACCAGATGGATCCTGCTATCGGACAGATGATGCCAGTATTGAACAGTCCGTTACTCAGCATCCATGTCAGCATCATCATGATGAGCTATGCACTGCTATCCTTGACTTTCATCTGCGGCATCATGGGCATCTGCATGCGCTTTCATGGCGAAGAACTGCGGGATTTAAGCCGTCTCTTCCTCTACCCTGCCCTCACCACGATGGGGTTCGGCATCTTCATCGGAGCCATCTGGGCTAACGTGAGTTGGGGTAATTACTGGAGTTGGGATAGCAAGGAGACGTGGGCGCTCATCACCTTTATGATTTATGCCGTAGTAGTGCATACGCAGAGTCTACCGGTCTTCCGCAAGCCACTGGTATATCACATCTACATCACCCTAGCCTTCCTGAGTATCGCCATGACCTATTTCGGTGTGAACTATTTCCTCACGGGCATGCACTCTTATGCATAGCCCGTCAGAAGCCAGAATATATTTAGTCTTAAGGCAAAATTTATTTTCCCCTAAGGATAATTTTATTTTCCCTTAAGGATAAATATATGATGGTGTTGACATCAATCTAATCAAGAAGTATTCCGACTAACCCAGGAACAGATAGAAAAAAAATGAAATAAGAAGTTATCATAAGCCCCCAGCCTACTTTCGCAAGCCGGATGGGGGAGGTAGCTTATGTGATAAGATAGCCCTGCTGAAAACGAAATCCGTTCCCCCACACTCTTTTTATGTTTTTTTAATATCCTACGGTAACAATTGTTACCGTAGGATTATTTTTAAAGCCGTAATTTTGCAGCCGGAAACCAGGAATGGCAGATTGCCGCCTGGAAGAAAACATTAAAATAACTCATTAATTTATAGCAATATGGCAGAAAACAAGATGTTCTGTTTCCAGTGTCAGGAAACAGCTAAGGGTACAGGCTGTACCATCAAGGGTGTTTGCGGTAAGGAGGCTACAACCTCCAAGTGGCAGGATCTGCTGCTCAGCGTGGTTCGTGGCATAGGAACCATACAGCATAGCATAGGCAAAGAGCCGACACCAGAGGTAACCCGTTTCCTCACGGATGCACTCTTCACCACCATTACCAACGCCAACTTCAACGACCAGGATATCCTACAAAAGGTAGATAAGGGCATCGTACTGAAGAAACAGCTGCTGCAAAAGGCAGCAAGCATGAATATCCACCTCCCTGCCTATCAGGAGGTAACCTGGGGTGGCGAGAAGACAGACTATGAGGCAGAGGGCGCCCGTGAATCCGTACTCCGCCACGAGAATGCAGATATCCGCTCGTTCAAGGAACTCACCATACTCGGTCTGAAGGGTATGGCAGCATACTACGAGCACGCAGCCCATCTGGGAGAAGAGAACAGCGAGATTATCAGCTTTATCTGCCGTGCTCTCGCCACCATCAGCAACCCTGATGCTGATATGAACACGCTACTGGGCGTGGTGCTCGAAACAGGAAAGTACGGCGTGGATGTGATGGCACTCCTCGACAAGGCCAACACCCAGGCATACGGTAATCCGGAACTCACCAGAGTGAACATCGGCACAGGCAGCAATCCGGGCATCCTCATCTCCGGTCACGACCTGAAGGATATCGAAGAGCTCCTCATCCAGACCGAAGGTACGGGCATCGATGTCTATACCCATGGCGAGATGCTTCCTGCACACTACTATCCGCAGCTCAAGAAGTACAAGCATCTGGTGGGCAACTACGGCAATGCGTGGTGGAAACAGAAGGAGGAATTCGAGAGCTTCAACGGTCCTGTTGTCTTCACCACCAACTGCATCGTTCCGCCATCGCCATCGGCAGGCTACAGGAACCGCGTCTTCACCACCAACTCTACTGGTTTCCCTGGCTGGAAGCATATCCAGGCGGGCGCCGACGGCCACAAGGACTTCTCCGAGGTGATTGCACTTGCCAAGACCTGCCAGCCACCTAAGGAGATAGAGACAGGCGAGATCATCGGCGGTTTTGCGCATGCTCAGGTCTTTGCCCTGGCAGACAAGATAGTAGAAGCTGTAAAGAGCGGAGCCATCCGCAAGTTTGTGGTGATGAGTGGCTGCGATGGCAGAATGAAGAGCCGCAACTACTACGAGGAGTTTGCCAAGGCGCTGCCTCAGGATGTAGTGATACTCACCAGCGGCTGTGCCAAGTTCAAGTACAACAAGCTCAATCTGGGCGACATCAACGGCATTCCTCGTGTGCTGGATGCCGGTCAGTGCAACGACTCCTATTCCTGGGCGGTTGTGGCATTGAAGCTGAAGGAGATCTTTGGAGCCAGCGACATCAATGAACTTCCTATCTTCTTCAATATTGCCTGGTACGAGCAGAAGGCTGTCATCGTACTTCTTGCCCTGCTGCATCTAGGCGTAAAGAACATCCATCTGGGTCCTACGCTCCCAGCCTTCTGTTCACCAGCCGTACTGAAGGTTCTGGTAGATACCTTTGGCATTGCCGGAAACGGAACGGTAGAAGAGGACATCAAAAAATATATAGGATAAGAACAGCAGCTACTGAGTTAAGGGAGAATCTGTAAAACTCGAGTAAAAAATCAAAAGAAATGCAGCAAATCACCAACAGACTAAAGGCTGATTGCTGGGGATATGATGAATGCAATTCCAGCTATTAGGGCTTACTCGGGATTTGCAGCCGTTAGACAACGTCCATGCCGAGCAATCGGGTAGGAGGTAAATGTTACTCATAAGAGGCATTCACCGACCTCCCACACCACCGTACGTGCGGTTCCGCATACGGCGGTTCCTACTTTGGGTGCCATTCGAGATACGAACCCATCAGCGTGACATACCCTGTCTTACGAAGACTATCATTGCTGATAGCCATTTTCAAAATAGGACTGTCTGCTACACGCCAATACCCAAGACGGCTGTTGCCCCACATATAGGCTTGGTATTTATCTATACCACACCTTACGAGGTTGGCAATCCTCGTCTTGACTCTCTTCCAAGACTTCCATATACACATGCGTATTCGTCTGCGCAGCCATTTGTCCGTTTCAAGGAGCAGTTGCTTCATATTTGCAAGATGATAGTACCCCACCCATCCTCGTATGTATTCCTCTAGCTTTTGCTTCCATTTTTCATATCCCCATCCATTGCTCCGATTCGTAAGTTCCTTTAGTTTGGCTTTCATCTTTGCTTTGGATTTGGGATGCACAGTCAGTTGGCATTTGCCTTTGGATACATAGAAGGAGTAGCCGAGGTATTTCACACCACGCACATACGAGACGACCGTCTTCTCCTTGTTCACCTTGAGGTATAGTTTACCTTCTATGAACTTGGTGATGGACTCCTTGACTCGCATTGCCGCTCGCTTGGACTTACAAAATATCATTGAGTCATCGGCATAACGAACAAAGGGGAGACCTCTGCGTTCGAGTTCCTTGTCCAACTCGTTGAGCATGATGTTGCTCAGCAGTGGACTCAACGGTCCTCCTTGGGGAGTTCCCTCCTCACTTGCCTCGAACAAGCCCTTGTTTATCACACCGCTGCGAAGATATTTGTGTATAAGGCTGACAACCCTCCCATCCTTGATGGTTCGGCTTAGGATTTCTATGAGTTTGCTATGACTCACCGTGTCGAAGAAGCGTTCCAAGTCTAAATCGACAACGTATATATAGCCATTGTCGATTATCTTCTGCGCTCCCCTAAGTGCATCGTGGCATCCTCGCCTTGGGCGGAAGCCGTAACTTCGTGACGAGAACTGTCGCTCATAGATGGGTGTCAAGGTTTGGTTGATGGCTTGTTGCACCAATCGGTCAACCACGGTGGGGATGCCCAACAGGCGCTTCTTGCCATTGTCCTTCGGTATCTCTACTCGACGGACTGGGTTCGGACGGTATGAGCCGTCCTGCAAGGAACGTATCAGAGAATCCTTGTTAGCCAAGAGCCAAGGGAGGAGTTCCTCACAAGACATCTTGTCGATACCGCCGCATCCCTTGTTGCGAACCACCGCTTTGTAGGCTTGGTTCAGGTTATCGGGACTAAGGATTCGCTCCAACAAGTGCTCCTTGTCGAATGGTACTTCCACGATGTTGTCTTCACACATCCACATGAAAGTCTGCGCTCCCCCATACCATTCGGATTCCGCCCTAGCTCTTTGGGGGCAGCCATTAACTTTTGCCAATGTTTTCTGCGTTCTTACTTTCATAAGGTATGTTTCAATTACTATCGTTTAATATAGGTTCTGTCCTTCATGCGCTATATCGAAAAGCACACTACTATGACATCTGCTGACTTCTCACGGCTAGCTTTACTCCTTGCCTTTCGCAACATAGCTGTTCGACAAGTCCGTGAGACCTCCTCGGATAAGGGCATTGTCTTTCCATCTTATACCCACTTCATTTACACCAACCGTTCCGAATAGCTATGGGACTTTGATTTGTATAGCAATCTAATCCACGGTCATATGCCTTGTATGAAGTTTCTGTACGTTAGGTCAGATGTTTGCCGCCGGCTTCTTTCAGATTCCAACTCACGATGGACACCCTTGCCATTGGCTAGGTAATTCCCGCTATTAGGGCTTACTAGGGACTTGCACCCATTAGACAATGCTCATGCCGAGCATACTACAACAATAAAGGGAGATTTCTTGGCGAAATCTCCCTTTATCTATTGCTAAAAGCAGCTATAATTTCTTTATTTCATCTAATGACAACTGGGTTGCTGCTGCCACTTGCTCGGCAGACAAGCCCATTGCAAGAAGACGACGGGCTGTGGCCTTCTTCTCATCTTTGGCTCCTTCGGCACGACCTTCTTCTCGACCTTCTTCTCGACCTTCAGCTCGTCCTTCAGCTCGTCCTTCTTCTCGTCCTTCTTCTCGACCATCGGCAAGACCTTTCTGCCAGCCATCATCATAACCCGTCTTGATAACGCTGCGCTGATAGCGCAGATTCTCCATGTGACGGACATAATCATTCTTTTCCGCTACGGTCAACTTATCTATATCCAGGCATTTGCGGGCATCTGCCAAACCTGGAGCCTGGGCTGCCTCGCTGATCTCGCCGGTCTTGAGAAACTCGATCCATTCATCCAGATTGTTCACCGCCAGCTTATCAAAGTTGTTCACGCAGAGCAGATAATACTCCGGGAATATGTCTCCGGCTTCGCGATTAGTCTTGCGTCCCTGAGGGATTTCATCACCGAAGAAGAGTTCACTCTGTCGGTTGGAGAGTTTCAGGATATCATTCGGCTGATGCAGTCCCTGGAACATCGTCTTGCCATGATATACATAATCCTTAGCCTGTCCCAATGTGAAATACACGATATTGATGGAATATACCTTGCGCACTTTGTCGTAATCATCGCCCAGACTGATATTGTCTGTGATGACCTTGGAAACTCCATAGAGCATACGGTGGAAATAGGTATGTTCACGGGTATTCTGTATCTCGAAGATGATGAATTCTCCCTTCTCATTTTCTGCCAGGATATCCACTCTGTTGAATTTATCATTCTCGGTCTGCTGATTGCTCTCACTATCTAGGAATCGGTTGATCTTGAATTTCTCGTTCAGCAGCGAACACATAAAGCCCTCCAGCACGGCATAGTTTGCCTTGTTGCGAAGCAGGCGCTTCATCGCCCAGTCAAATCTGATATAATTTGCCATATTCTTCCTCCATTTATTAATATTCAGTTGCAAAGTTACGACTTTATTTTAAGATACCAAAGTTTTTTCGTATTTTTCTTGCTTATTACCAGAACTTTAGCTAGTAAGATTCCACTCTTATAGGGCGTGCGGAGATTCTGCCTTCAAGATTCTAAATGGAGCAAATAATAAATCGGGGGAAAATGCGTTATTGAATATAAAACTTAAATGTATGAAAGAATCAATATTCGTTACCTTGCAGAAATGCACGGTGTTTGAGGGGTTTACTCCAGAGGAAATCAGAGAGGCACTGTCGATGGTAAGCTACCGGATGGTGGAGCTTGCTGCCAGGGAAACCTATGTGCTGGCAGGAATGCCCTGCAGATATGCCGACATCATCGTCGAGGGGGAGATGATAGCCCGCATGTCGGGATTGTCGGGCAAGCAGGCCCAAATAGAGCGGCTGGGAGAATCGATGCTGATAGCCCCTGCCTATATCTTCGCACATCATAACGAGATGCCCGTAAGCGTGGAGACAAGCAAGAAGACTACCCTCCTGCGCATGAGGCCTTCGGAACTGAAACTGCTGATAGATACCGACGAACGCATACGCTGGAACTTCATCCAGCACCTGTCAAGGATAGATATCTTCCTTTCGCAGAAAATGCGCATGCTCTCCCTTTTCTCCGTCAAGGAGAAGGTGGCGCAATACCTCATCAAGATGGCTACCGAACAGCAGAGCAGAACCATCCGACTGGATGTCAGCCGCCAGGAAATGGCGGATATCTTCGGTATCCAGAAGTTCTCGCTCCTCCGCTGCCTGTCCGAATTCGAGGAGAAGGGCGCCATCAGGATTGATGGCAAGACCATCACCATACTCAACTCGGATGACATGAAATAAGAAGCAAGAATGAGAGGAAAGGAGAGAGAAAGAACCGATGAAGACGAAGTTCTCCACCTGCGCCTCCAGAGCCCATCTTCAGCACCACATCCGCTGCATCGGTTTGAAATCCCCCATTCCCATCACATTGCAGACTACATCCTGGTTGCTGGGGATAACATATCCCCAGAGCATAAAGAGGTTAGGACATTTATTAGCGGCGGATTGTAAATCCGCCGGAACGCCTAACGGAGGAAAGGGCATATCCGACGCTACGAAATTACCTTAATATATATGTGAAACAAGACAATTATGAGAAAAAACTGCCTTAAAATTTGGAGGTTACAAATATTCAGCGTATCTTTGCATAAGATTTAAAAAGAATGACGTATGAAACAGGTAGAAGAAACATACATCAGCTTGCTGACCGACTTCAGTTTCAAGCGAATATTTGGAACGGCAATGAACAAGAATTTACTGATTTGCTTCCTCAACAGCTTTTTTAATGGCCGACAGGTTGTGAAGGACGTGTCGTATCTGAATCCAGAGCACGTAGGAGGCAAGTAAGATGGCATATCGTGATATCAAAAACTCTATTGATACGGCGAAGCAAGAAGGTAAGAATGAGAAAGCCTTGGAAATTGCCAAGAACATGCTTGCCGATGGTGTTGACATCAATCTAATCAAGAAGTATTCCGGACTAACCCAGGAACAGATAGAAAAAATGAAATAACTAATAGAATAAAAAAATGAAGAAAAAAATCAAGTTGGTAGGCTGGAGCATCCTAGGAATCCTGCTCATAGCTGTAGCAACATTACTGTTGGCACGCTTTGTTTTCAATAAACAAGTGGAAGCTTATCTTTGCAATTCGCTGAAGAATGAAATGGTAGAAAAATTAAAAGACGCTGGCAAATATGTACCAGATACTACGTCCTATCATTTTGCATATCAGAAAGATTCTGTCCAATCACAAAAAATCCGTGAATATTTCAAACTCGATACAGTTTTATCTTCCACAATGCCAACATGGGACAAGGCCATTTCACTGGCACGTTTTGTAGCGGAAAACATTCCTCATGCCAATCAAAAGATTAATCCTAAGAGATGTAATGCTATAGATCTCTGGAAATACACTCGATCGATAGAGCCTGCATTCAACTGTCGATTACACTCCATCCTCTTACACGAACTATTGCAGTCTGAGGGTATTGTAAACCGCTTTGTAACTTGTCATCCCGCAGATTCCGAGGATTCCGACTGCCATGTTGTTAACCTGGTGTAGCTGCCAGAATTACAGAAATGGGCTATGCTAGACTCGGATATGAATGCTTGGGCAGAAGATGAAAAAGGCACTCCACTTTCTCTTGCAGAAATGCGTGAGCGATATATTGACGGCAGAGAAATTGTTTACCGTCCTCTCTTGAATTCAGATAATGATTTTGTTTATTACAGGGCATATTGGGCAAAAAACTTATACTGGTTTGATACTTGGGAGACAACAGGCTATGGTCGCGAAGATAATAATCCTGCTTATCGAAACAATAATCGCCATATCGTGCTTGTTCCTTCTGGATTCAAAGGTTTTGAACTTCTCGACCATTCAGTACTGACAACAGATGCTTCACGTTTCTGGGCAGCTCCCCAAAATTAGTAACTGCCATTTACTAGATCTACCCCAGGAACAAATACAATAGGCTTCGATGGCAAATGAAGCCTATTTCATTGTCCAACGAAAGTACTTTCATGTGCTCATGAAAGTACTTTCGTTTTTTATTGCTTTTTCTACTATATTTATTCCATAAAGACAGAGCGCCAAAGACTATAGCGCGCCTCTGGGTTCAACTGCTCCAAATGATGGAAGACGGCTTGCATATCCGAACGACGGGTAGTCTCTTCGTAAGGGCACAACGCCTTCTGCTTAGTGAAATGCAACTCTTCTGCTACCTGCCGGATATCCGCCTCATGTACGAGACAGAGCGGACGGATAATGGTAAGCGGATAATGTTTCAGAGGAAGACTGGGCTGCATGGTGGAATGAGAACCCTCGAAGGTGATGTTCATCAGCAGGGTAACGAGGATATCATCCATGTGATGTCCCAGAGCTATCTTATTGAACCCGTGGCTTACCGCAAACTCGAAGAGCGTCTTGTGGCGGTTCCAGGCACAGAGGAAGCAACGAGTCTTACGGGAATCGGTGGATTCATCAAACGAACTATGAAGGATATGGAGCTTGATGCCATTCTCTGCACAGAAATCCTGCAGATAAGAGCGGTCGGTTTCGTAAGGAATGTTATCCATGATGATATGAGCCGCCTCCACTTCGATATGCGGCTTATAGATACGGGCACGCTGAGCCAGCAAACGGACAAGTTCCAATGAATCCTTGCCTCCACTCAAGGCAATAATAATACGGTCCCCATCCTCCAAAAGATGATAGTCAACACATCCTTTATTGAATCGCTTTAATACTTTCTGTTCTGCTTTCATCATATTCTGAAAAGGGAAAAGAAAAGCCGCACCCTTTTTTCAGAGTACGGCTTTATCAAGATACATCTCTCTACCTTGCAGAAGAGAAACGACAATTTAAACTTCAAATATAATTCTATCTTACTTAGCGTAAGCTACACTACGAGTCTCACGAATCACAGTAATCTTAACCTGACCAGGATAAGTCATCTCATTCTGAATCTTGGTTGCGATTTCATCAGAAAGCTTGATGCTCTCTTCATCGTTCATCTTATCCGCACCAACGATGACACGGAGTTCACGACCTGCCTGGATAGCGTAAGTCTTGGTTACGCCAGGATAACTCATGGCGATAGCTTCAAGATCGTTCAAACGCTTGATATAAGCCTCTACAATCTCACGACGGGCACCAGGACGGGCACCAGAGATAGCATCACAAACCTGTACGATAGGAGCCAATAATGTGTTCATCTCCATCTCATCATGGTGAGCACCGATGGCATTGCAGATATCAGGTTTTTCCTTATACTTCTCTGCAATCTTGGCACCATACAATGCGTGTGGCAATTCACTCTCCTCATCAGGCACCTTACCAATATCGTGCAAAAGACCGGCACGCTTAGCCTTCTTAGGATTCAATCCCAATTCAGAAGCCATAACCGCACAGAGGTTAGCGGTTTCACGGGCATGCTGCAAGAGGTTCTGACCATAAGAAGAACGGTACTTCATCTTACCGATGATACGAATCAACTCTGGGTGCAGACCATGAATACCGAGGTCGATAGCTGTACGCTTACCAGTTTCGATAATTTCATTATCCAACTGTTTCTTCACCTTGGCTACCACCTCCTCGATACGGGCTGGGTGGATACGGCCGTCAGCAACCAACTGATGGAGAGCCAGACGGCAAACCTCACGACGAACAGGGTCGAAGGCTGAGATAACGATTGCCTCAGGAGTATCATCCACAACGATTTCTACACCAGTTGCTGCTTCCAGAGCACGGATATTGCGGCCTTCACGACCGATAATACGTCCCTTTACCTCATCATTATCGATATGGAAAACGCTAACAGAGTTCTCAATGGCTGTTTCTGTAGCAACACGCTGGATTGTCTGAATCACAATCTTCTTAGCCTGCTGGTTAGCATTGAGTTTGGCATCATCCATAATTTCGTTCACATAGCTTGCAGCATCGAGTTTAGCCTGATCTTTCAGACTCTCAATCAATCTCTGCTTAGCCTCCTCAGCGCTCAGACCAGAAAGTTCTTCCAGTTTAGCCTGCTCCTGTTTCTGCATCTTATCAAGTTCCTGCTGCTTTACAGACAAGAGTTTCTTCTCGTTGTCAACACGCTGCTGATACTGATCAATCTCCATCTTGCGTCGACCGAGGTCTTCCTGACGCTGATTGAGAGAAATCTCGCGCTGCTTCAACTTATTCTCATTCTGCTGGATGCGAGAATTACGCTGCTGCACTTCTTTTTCGAGTTCCGCCTTCTTGTTGAGGAATTTCTCCTTCACTTCCAAAAGCTTCTTCTCTTTTACTACTTCTGCCTCTTTGTTGGCAGCTTCTATCATTTCATTATATTTTCCCTTAATGACATAACGGAAAATGAAATACCCAGCAGCACCGCCGATAACAAGCGCCACCAAGGCTGCTATAATAGTTACTATCATTATATTATATATATGTTTATTAATATTCTTATTTCAAAGCGTCTTCAATCTCGGAGGTAAGCTTCTCAAGAATATCATCATAAGGTTTCGTATCATTCCGATCCGATTCCTTTTCATATCTCAATGCCACATCAATGAGCGCCATATACAGGATTTCCTTATCGCTCTTTCTGCCTTTGAAAATCTTGGTATATGAGTTTACAATATCATCTATCAGCTTAGCTGATTTACGATAATACTCCTCGTCTTCCCTAGGTATTCTTACCGAAAGATCTGTATCATAGACGTGTAACCGTATGAGTAATTTATCTTGTTCTGCCATCGTTCCGATTTTTACTTTTCACCCAATAGTGTGATACACTTATTGACATCTCTTATGAGCTTGGCGATGCGCTTCTGAGTAGCTTCCATATCATTGTCAGAAATCGTCATCATCTTTGCCATCTTCAAGCTGTCGTAATCACTCTGCGCTTGAGCCAACTTTTCCTCCAATGCCTTGATTTTGGCATCGCGCTCATCCACCATCGCATAGAGTTCAGCATTCTCCTGCTTGACCTCGTCAAACTTGAGAATCATCTGCCTTACTCTTGTGGCAAACGTATTAATTGTTTTCTCATTTGCACTCATGACTATTATTTTTGGCTACAAATTTAAGAGAATTATTTGAATAAAACAAATATTCTGCTATTTTTTTTCATTTTGGGCGCAACATTTGTTACTTTCCCATCTTTTGCTTTGCCTTTTCTACGTCTTCATCTGATGGACGTGGCTCTTTTTTGGCAAGCATCAATACCTGGAAGGTAAAGTCGGTTACCCATTGCTGGCTGAATGCCAAGCGCTTGTTGAACTGACGCAACTGAAGCACGGTTTTCAGCACACTGGCATCAGAGAAATCATTCTTAGTGAAGATATCTTCTACAGTTTTAGCAGTCAGCTTGTAAAGTGAATTCTTCATGAAGCTAGGCAAACGGAGCTTAAACTTCATCAAGTTGCCCATCAGCATCATCAGATCCTGTGTGAAGTTCTGGAACTGGATGAGATATACATTGACATCCTGCAGTTTGTGGCAGTTCTTACGGATACTGGAATCTATTTCCTTAAAGAAGGCATCATCCGTATCATAGATATTCTTCATCATTTTCTTCACCTGAACCTTTTCGCCAATACCCAGGCGATTGTTGACCGTCGGAACATGCAGACTTGTCTTGAAGACACGCAAGTCTGGCAACATGGCCAAATTGGTGATACCTAACTGAGAAGCAAGTGCAGCCTGAAAGTATACACGGACCAAGGTCATGTAATCTTCCATTCCACCTACCTTTTTATCGTCGTCCTTACGACCGAATAGTTTTGCAAAAATTCCCATTCCTTTATTATTTTATTTTCTATTTCTATTTAAATTGTTCTGCAAAAATACAATAAAATCAGTAAATACCCAAATCAAAGCGACGTTTTTTATATAAAAAGGTGCTTTTTTTATCAAAAAATGCATTTTTATGGCCTATGATTTCACTCATTCAACTTTTTTTAGTAACTTTGCCGCGTTTTAAAGATAAGACTATTCAACTTTATTATATTAGAAATAGAGAAGATATGAAAGGAATCGTATTAGCGGGAGGTTCGGGTACAAGACTTTACCCTATTACCAAAGGTATCAGTAAGCAATTGATACCAATTTTTGATAAGCCAATGATATACTACCCTGTTTCCGTGCTAATGTTGGCAGGAATCAAGGAGATTTTGATTATATCTACCCCATTCGACTTGCCTGGTTTCAAACGTCTGTTAGGCGACGGCAGCGAATTGGGTGTACACTTCGAATATGCAGAACAGCCATCACCCGATGGTCTGGCTCAAGCCTTCATCATTGGCGAGAAGTTTATCGGTAATGATACAGCCTGTCTGGTTTTGGGTGACAACATTTTCTATGGAGCCGGTTTTACGGGTTTACTCAAGGAAAGCGTAAAAGCTGCAGAAGAAGGACTGGCAAGCGTATTTGGCTATTATGTCAACGATCCGGAAAGATATGGTGTGGCAGAGTTTGATGAAAACGGCAACTGCCTGAGCATAGAAGAAAAACCGGAAATGCCTAAGAGCAACTATGCGGTTGTAGGACTCTATTTCTATCCAAACAGCGTGGTGCATGTGGCTAAAAACATCAAGCCTAGCGCAAGAGGTGAGCTGGAAATAACAACTGTAAACCAGCACTATCTGACAGAAAAGACTCTGAAGGTAAGAACCTTACAGCGCGGTTTCGCCTGGCTTGACACCGGTACCCACGATAGCCTTTCGGAAGCCAGTACCTTTATAGAAGTCATCGAAAAGAGACAGGGGCTGAAAGTGGCATGTCTGGAAGAAATCGCATTCAAACAAGGATGGATTGACAAAGAACAGTTGCTGAAACTTGCCCAACCGATGCTCAAAAACGGTTATGGACAGTATCTGAAAGAACTAGCGGCAAGCAGATAGCACAGATTCTATCATTTATCTTATACGAATATAAAAAGGTGTAAACACAATAGAATATAAAATAATGGAAGAAACAAAGAACTTAGAATTGGGAAGTGGACAAGAGCAAGAAGAGAAGTCAGCTATCGACTTCCAATTGATTTACTCTACACTTATCCTTAACTGGAAATGGTTCGTTCTCTCACTCATTGTATGTTTGGGAATGGGGTATCTCTACTTGCGCTATACAAGACCTCAATATCAGGCTACAGCAAAGTTGTTGATTAAGGATGACGACCAGAACAAGAGCAGAGGTATGGGTAACAGCATGATTCAAAATGCTGCAAACCTCGGTTTTATTTCAAACTCAAACGGTATAGACAATGAGATTGAAATCCTTTCTGCACAAGACTTGGCCACTCAAGCTGTAATAGACATGAAGTGTTATGTGAACTATTATCACAAAGGCACATTCAAGGATCAGCTGGTTTACAAAGAGCAGGAAGTCAACGTAGATTTAGACCTGGCTCATCTCAAGAAACTGAATGCTCCTATCAAACTCAAAATTGAGAAAGACGGCAACCAGTATTTGGTTACAGGTTCATACTATATTCCTGTTGATGCATTCTCATCTCAGAAGGAGCCTGTAAAAATCGAAAAAACTTTAGCAAGTTTACCAGCAAGCATCAACACCCGCGTCGGAACCCTCCACTTCACTCAGAACGGCAAATACGCATTAAAAGACGGTGAGAGCCTGAAGGTGATTATCGTGTCACCAGAAATGGCGGCTAAGGGCTATACAAAAGCACTGGCAGTCAGCCAGACTTCCAAGACGACAACTATTGCCGAACTTGTATTGAAAGACGAAGATCCTCAGCGCAGTATCGACTACCTGAATACATTGATAAAGGTATATAACCGCCAGGCAAACGAGGACAAGAATGAAATTTCTTTCCGCACAGAACAGTTCATCAACCAGCGTCTGGAGAAGATCAACAACGAACTGGGCAATACAGAAGGCCAGCTCGAAAGCTACAAGAAGCGTAACAATGTTGTAGAGATGAAGCTCAACGCAACAGCTGCCATCGCTAACTCAGACACATACGCACAGAAACTCCAGGAGGCTAACACACAGGTTGAACTTCTGAATGAGCTTGGCAAATACATGAACGAACCTGGCAACAGATATCAGCCTATCCCATCAAACGTAGGTCTGACTGATGAAAGTTCAACAGAGTTGATTAACGAATACAACAAGATAGCTCTGAACCGCAATCAGATGTTGCATTCTGCCAGTGAGAATTCTCCAACCGTTACACCATTGTCAGCCCAGTTGGATGACCTTACAAAATCTATCAAGCGTGCCATGCGCCAGGCTAAGCTGGGTATGGAAATCCAGCGTAACAGCATTGCCAAACAAGCTGCCATGTATGCTAGTCAGATAGGTAACTCGCCAGAACAAGAGCGAGTTCTTACACAGATTGGTCGCCAGCAGGAAGTAAAATCTGGTCTTTACCTGATGCTTCTTCAGAAACGTGAGGAAAACTCCATATCGCTAGCAGCAACGGCAGACAAGGGTAAGGTTATCGATGCTCCTTCATTGGAAGGAAAGGTTAGTCCTAAGAGTCCTATCATTATGTTGATAGCACTGGTACTGGGTATTGCAATCCCTGCCGGCATCCTCTTCCTGAGAGAATTCTTCAAGTACAAGATTGAGGGACATGAAGACGTGATAAAACTCACTCAGATACCTGTCATTGCCGATATTCCTGTGGCAAGCGACGCTACCAAGAAGGAAGAAAAGGCTGACATTGTAGTTCACCAGAATGTAAACAACCTGATGGAGGAGATTTTCCGTGGCCTGCGTACCAATATTCAGTTTATGCTGAAAGAAGGTGAGAAGGTGATGATGTTTACCTCTTCTACATCAGGTGAAGGTAAAACATTCGTGGCATCCAATATCGGTATCTCGCTCGCCTTGCTGGGCAAGAAGGTTATCATGGTAGGTCTGGATATCCGCAAGCCACGTCTGGCAGAGCTTTTCGAGATTGACAACCACCATAATGGTATCACCAATCTGATTATACACGACCATAATACTTGGGATGACATTCAGAAACAGATTCTCTCTTCGGGTGTCAACAGTAAACTCGACCTCCTTATGGCTGGTCCTGTTCCTCCTAACCCAGGAGAGTTAGTAACCAGAGCAAGCCTTGATGACATTATCAGTCAGTTGAAGGAACATTACGACTATGTTATCCTCGATACGGCTCCTGTAGGTCTTGTAAACGACAGTTTGCAGCTTGGACGTCTGGCTAATCTCTGTGTATACGTCTGCCGCGCAGATTATACTCCAAAGGCTAGTTTCGGCATGATCAATGGTTTGAAAGCCGAGAATAAATTGCCTAACATGTGCTTAGTACTCAATGGCGTCGACCTCTCTAAGAAGAAGCACAGCTTCTATTATGGTGTTGGTAAGTACGGCAAATACGGCAAATATGGAAACTATGGATCTTATGGCTCATACGGCAAATATGGAACTTATGGTCAGTATGGCAGCTATGGTAACTACAGCAACAGCCACTATGGCAATGCCAACGACAACAGTATCAAGAAGTAATCAAGAACATACATACAACAAAGAAAAGAGTCTTTCTATCCAGATAGGAAGACTCTTTTAGATTTTAAAAACATTAAGACTATATGGCAACAATTGCAGTAGATTTTGATGGTACAATCGTAACCCACGAGTACCCGAAGATTGGTACAGAGCTACCTTTCGCCACAGAAACATTAAAGATGTTGATTAGAGACCACCACAAGCTTATTCTATGGAGCGTACGCGAAGGAAAGCTCCTGGACGAGGCAGTAGAATGGTGTAGAGAAAGAGGAGTTGAATTCTGGGCTATAAACAAGGATTATCCTGAAGAGAGTCTAGCGAACAACAATCACTTCTCACGCAAGCTCAAAGCCGACTGGTTCATTGACGACCGAGGTATCGGCGGTTTGCCTGATTGGGGGGAGATTTATCAGATTATCACCAACCATACCAGTTATCGCAGAGTACTGAAACAGAAGTTCGGTGAACAGCAAGAAGCTCCTAAAAAGAAACATTGGTGGAGTCGCAGATAACGGATAAAGAAGATATTTCTCTAAAAGATATCATAATAGATACAATAAAAGATATCCCAATAAATAAAAAAGGTGTATTGCTCATTGGCAATACACCTTTTTTATTTATTGGAAGGAATTTACTAGTCTGAATTAGAAGAACAAGTAGCGGTTATCTACTACATGAGCGTTCAGATAAAGCTCGTTCATGAAGTTACCTGCATACTGCATAGCCTTCTGGCGGCACTTCTGCTCGTATGTCTTGTCATCGAACTTAACAGGACGATTAGTCTTGTTAGTAACCTGGAAGAGATAAACACCAGCGTTACCCTTCACAGCATGAGCAGAGAAAGCACCCTTCTTAGTACCTGCAACAGCACCAGAGAGAGCTGGCTCGCTAGCGCCAGTAGCTGCGATGAATACAGGAGCAGCGAAAGTAATCTGGTTTACAGAAGAAACCTTACCACCCTTAGCCTTAGCAGCTGCAATGTTCTTAACACCATTCAACTTAGCCTCAATCATCTCAGCCTTCTTATCCTTGAGCACCTCTGCCTTAACAGTCTCCTTGACAACTGCATCATCCAAATCACGATAACCGACATGATGAATCTTATCAAGAACCACAACCAACAGGTGGTTGTTGTCACCACACTCATAGAGAGGTGAAACCTCACCCTCCTTGCTATCGAAGATCCACTTCAAAGCCTCGCGTGTAGAATGGATGTTTGCTACATAGTGAACAGAAGTTGTAATATCCTTCAAGTCCTGAACCTTGTAACCTTCCTTAGCTGCATCCTTCAAGAGATCCTCTGACTTAGGATTAGCACTTACGAAACTAGAGAACTTGTTGTAAGCTGTACGGTAAGTACCCTGAGAGAAGTCGATAGGCTTCTTGATAACGGCAGCAGTATACTTGCTGACCATTGCCTTGCGGTCAAGAACCTGAAGAACTACATATCCCTGACCCAGCTGAAGCTGGTTCAAAGAATTGACAGCTGCTGTGTTCAATGTATTGATGAATGTCTTGTTGTCCTTATCCATAGACTGGGCATACTCATACTGCTTGGTAGTCATCCAAGCTTTGTCACCAGTCTGGCCATACTTCTTAGCGATAGCCTCGAAATCAGCACCACCGGCAATAGCGCCCTGAATAGAATCTGCCTTAGTCTTAGCCTCAGCTACTGAGTTAGCAGCAACCTGGATAACACGATACTGTACTGAATCAGGCAATTCCTGCTTAGCTACCAACTTAACGATGTTCAATGTATTGTCACCAGCATTAGCCTTAACAGCAGAAGTAGAACCTACAGCCATAGAATCGAGCTGAGCAGCGATATCACGTGGGAAAGCATCCTTTGAAACAGGAATACCAAGATATGCTACAGTAGAAGCTGACTTACGTACAACCTCTGTAGGATCTGCAGCAGCAGACAACTGTGAGTGATAACCTGCAAATTCCTTGTTAAGAGCAGCACGGTCTGCATTTGAGGCCTGAACCTCGATATCAACAAACTTGATGTCACGGCTCTCAACAGGCTGCTTGAAGCGTGCCTTAATCTCATCATACTTAGCCTTCAGATCGCTTTCAGAAATCTTCACCTTATCATCCTGGATATCAGAGTATGGGAAAGCAGCCAACTGAATCTGGCTCTCTTCATTCTCCTCCTTGAAAGCCATCTTTGCCTCTACAGGGTTTGACAGGAAGCAACCGGCGAGAAGAGCCTGATACTTCTGAGCCAAAGTCTGCTGGCGGAGAGTCTTCTCGATGAATGACCAGTAGTTGTAAATCTTGGTATACTGATCCATCATCTGTGCGTTAGCAGATGGGTTAGCCTTCTGTGCCTTGTAGTCTGCCAAGAACTTCTGGAGAGAAGATGCGTCGAAACGACCTGTCTGCTGATTAACGAAAGGAGTCTGCTGAAGCATAGGGTTAGTACCTGTCTTCAAGATGTCCTGAAGTTCAGCGTCGGTTACTGTAAGACCCAACTTGCTAGCTTCCTTAGCGATAATCTGGTTCTGGATGTAGGTATTCCATACCATATCCTTCACCTGATTCATCTGCTCTTCAGGAAGATTTTCCTGACCCTGTTGCATTTTAATAACTTCTGAATACTCATCAACGAGCTTCTGGAAATCCTGCACGCTGATTTTTTCGCCCAAAACTTCACCAATCTGCTGGCGCTCATTATTCTTTGCTGAATCGCAAGAACGGAAAGCTTCCTCGGCAATAAAGGCGAAGAGGCCGAAACTGATGATACAAACCAGTATCACGCCTCTTTTTCTAATTGTTCCTAATGCTGCCATTACGTTTTAATTATTATTATTATTTTTATTTTTTTCTAAGTTTAGATTGAACCACTTTTAATGCTAGTAGCCAATTGTCTGCAAAAATACAAAAATAATACGAGAAAAGGGAATTTTTTGCTATCTTTTTTGACTATTACCTCAAAAAAAGCAAAAAATTCCCTTTTCCTGCTCAGCTATTTGATGATGTGGAGTTTAACAAGCTCTATTTTACGCGATGTTGACTTGATAATCTTGAACTCAAAGTTATCAAACTTAATCACCTCGTTGAGTTTAGGAAAGCTCTGATATTCATGCAATATCAAACCGCCTACAGTCATATACTCATCACTTTCCGGCAGTTCAAGACCAAACATATCGTTCACCTTGTCAATCTCCAGTCGTGCAGAAAGGAGATAGTCACCATCATCGGTTTTCTTAGCCACATACTTGGCAGCATCGTGCTCATCTTCAATATCTCCGAAGATTTCCTCAACGATATCTTCCAGACTCACCAAACCGCTGGTACCGCCAAACTCATCTACAACGATACCTAAAGACTTCTTCTGCTGCAAAAAAGTCTGCATCAGTTTCTGCGCCTGCATCGTTTCCGGCACAAAAGGAAGTGTACGGATATGATCCTGCCAACGTGAAGGATGATGGAACAGCTCGGAACTGTGAATATATCCCGCAATATGGTCTATATCCTCTTCATATACAATGATTTTCGAATTACCACTCTCTATGAATTTCTGCTGCAGTTCTTCGAGAGAAGTATCCATTTCAACAGCCTGAATCTCAGTACGTGGCACCATACAGTCGCGTACTTTAGTACCGGAGAAATCAAGGGCATTCTGGAATATCTTCACCTCGTCATTAATTTCATCTTCATTGGTAGCGTTATCGATACTTGACTGCACAAGATAATCAAGATCTACCTTAGAAAAGCCTTCATCTGCCCCCTCAGTATCCATCTTCATACCTATCAGACGCAGCAGGCACTTACTCAAGAAAGTACTGAATTTACTGATAGGCCACAATACCACATAGCACAGATAAGCTATCGGACTGAAGATAGAAAGCAAGCGGTTCGGATTAGACTTGAAAAGCGTCTTTGGCAGAAACTCACCTGTAAAGAGTACTATCAGCGTAGACAGAATGGTATCTGCAGGCACCGTAAAGGCTGCATCAAAACCTGCGAAAATCGTATTGTCGAAAAGACTGGCTATCAGGATACCATAAACTACAAGGGCTATATTGTTACCCACGAGCATGGTACTGACGAAGCCATTCGGATGATTATAAAACAAAGATAACAGTCGTTGCGTAAGGCCGTTTTTCTCCTTATCCATCTCCGCCAACATACGGTTGGAAGAGACGAAGGCAATCTCCATTCCGCTGAAGAATGCTGAGAAGACCATTGTAATAAGAATGCCTACGACTAAACTCATATCCACCTGTTCATTCATTATATCTTTTTCTTTTTAATTAGTGCAGGATAGGAATCGTAGTGGCTCTGACAGGTGTAGCCGGCTGACGGAAGTTATTCTTGACAGAATCAGGCTGGCTACTCAAAGTATCGGCAGCACCACCACCTCCTGTCAGGTCTCCCTTTTCAAAGCTACCCTTCGAATTGCTCACATAATAGCGTGTCATCTTTTCATCACTCCAGAAATGAGAACCCTGAAGCGTTCTTTCCGGAGTAACAAGTTTGCTGAACACGTTACTTGACAATTCGTGCTTATTCTGGTCCCAGGTAAGTTGCTCACTATTGAAGCGCAAACCATCTTTGGTCAGGATGCTCACCCTACCATAAAGCTTCCATATCTTCTGCTGATCATAATAATAAGCTGTATCACACTGGATATAACTATTAATATGGAATTTCTCATCAAACTGCTCCAGCAAAAGTCCCTTATCAAAGATCCACAAAGATGGATTCTTGCTGGTATTCACCTCCCACCGTTCTGTTACGATGCGATATTTCATAACTCCCGAGTCGCTTACCAATGTATTTACACCATACGACGTCATCATCGCCACCGAGTCTTGCGGACGGATGGCGGGCGCAGTATGTTCTACCTGGTTCTGGCAACCAGCCAAAATCAGGAACATCAGGATACCGACAACATAAGAGCCTTTTATTCTATACATTATTATATAGAGATTCTATACATTATTATATATAAGCGGAAGATTAATCCATCTTCCACTTCTTAAACCAATCCTCGTTGAATGTGAATCCGATATTGATACGGAAAGAATTTTCCTTAATCAGATCCTTAGCTGAACTCTTCACCCACTGACCGCTGATATTCAGCATAGAGCGGTTGTTGTAAGCGTTCATGATAGGAATACCGAAACCAGCACTCACGGAGATTTCCTTCGGACCATCAACACCATTCATCTTAAAATAAGGTGTGGCATAGCTGGCACCTACACGATACTGAACACGCTTGAAGAAAGCACGGCTACGCTCTCCATAGCAATACTGGGCACCAAGATTAAACTTGCTTCTATCTTTGTAGATGCCATCCTGCAAAGTGTAATTGGTACCATCAAAACTAGGATAACCTAAGCTACCCCACTTCTGCAGACTGTAATCAAAGCCTACCTTCCACTGGTTGTTATGATTCCACATCACACCCGCACCAATCATGGTAGGCAACTTATAAGCCTTGTCAATAGAGTAAGCAGTGGTATCGGTAACACCATTCTGAGTATCATTAGAAATGATATTCATATCAGCAGAAGCCCCCAGACCATGTCCTGGCGAGAAGGTGACACCCACGGTAGCCCAATCTTTCTTTGAGAACTGATGGGTATACTGTACACCGAAATCAACCTTATAGCTGTTCACCTGCATAGAATAGTAACGGGTGAGGGTCTTGTAATAAGAATTGCTGTAGCTGTTTGATACACTTCTGTCTATACTACCCCAGAGATATGAGAAGTTGGCACCTACGGCCAAGCCCTTGACCGGTTCCCAACCCGCACCGATGTATGCCTGATGCAAACCACCATCGCCGGAATAAGTATTAGTATAGTAAGTTTCCTTGTCAGCATTCACCCATTCTGATGCAGAATAATTATAGCCAACATTGGTAAAAGGAATGATACCGAAGCTCATACCTACATGTGGCAGCAAGCGGAAGCCTGCAACAACATACTCAAAATTTGAGTTGTTGGCATTCTTCTTCACACCATTCTCTTCAAAATTTGTCACCTGACCAGAGATACCGGCATCAAGGATGAAAGTCATCGAATCAATCGAAGCATAAGATGCAGGGTTGAGATAGTTTACCTGATTATGCTCATGAAAGCCAAGACCGACTCCATTCATACCGCGATTAAAACCAGAAGTCTGGTCCGACAAGATGCCAAGACCATACTGGCTGTATGGCGAATTAGTACCACTTTGGGCATTAACCATAAGGGCTGACCCCAACAATAGGGTTGCTAAAAAAAGCTTTCTCATTCTTTAATAATCATTCAAAATTATATTCAGAGTGCAAAAGTATTAAAAAAAATCTAGAAAAAAGAAGGATAATTGAAAATAATAAGGTATTTTTGCATCGTGAAACGTTTTAAGCATATTTTTAGTGCCATTTTAGCAGTAATTTTAATCAATTTAACTACTGAAGTGGCTGCACAGGATTTTTCAAGAGACAAAGACTCTGATATTTCTGTGCAGAACAGTCGTGTCAATGAAGAAGCTACTGCGTGGCTCGATTCTGTTGACATTTCTCTCCTGACTTGCGGACCAGGTCAGGAGGTGTGGTCGTATTATGGACATACCGCTCTCCGCATACAGAACAAAGCTATGGGAACTGATGTTGCCGTCAACTGGGGTATGTTCAGTTTTAACCAAAGTTGCTTTGTACTCCGTTTTGTTTTCGGACTCACCGATTACCAGATTGGCATCTACCCTATGAGCGACTTCATTGCCGAATATGCACATGAAGGCAGATGGGTAAGACAGCAGCGCCTCCGTCTCTCCCGTACAGAGAAACTGGGAATTCTGAGAAGCATCGACAAGAATGCACAGCCGGAGAACCGCGTATACCGCTACAATTTCTTCTATGATAATTGTACGACCCGGGCACGCGAGATGATTCTCTCCAACATTGGGAACCAGAGTACCAACTTTAAAGATATCCCTACCACTTCTACCTACAGGGAAGAGATTCACAAACTCAACGGACAGCACCGCTGGGCAAGATTCGGCAATGACCTTCTTTTGGGTTGTCAGGCAGACCACCCTATCTCACAAAGAGAATGGGAATTCTTGCCAGACAATCTGAGCAAAGACTTTGCCACAGAAGGAAGAACCGACTTTATTGATGCATCTCAGACTACAGACGGCAAAACCAATACAACAAGTGACAGCGGCTATATCACCCTGGTAGATGAAACATCCGATATTATCCCAGTCCAGGCACAAATAACAGACGATACTCCTGTTACACCACAAATGATAGCCATAGCCCTAGCAATCATCATTATAGGAACAACGGTAAGAGAATGTGTAAAAAAGAAAAACTACTGGTGGTTTGATGCCATCCTGCTTGTTCTGACAGGATTACCGGGACTGATTCTCTTTGCCATGATTTTCTCGCAGCATCCTACCGTACAGATAAATTTCCAGATTCTGATACTGAATCCGCTCAACCTCATCTTTGCCTGGAAGACTGTCAAGAGGATGAAAGCAGGTCGTCAGTATTGGTATTTCGAACTCCTGGGATGGCTTCTGCTCATTGCCCTGTTCATGCAGATATGGCAGAACTATGCTGAGGGTATGAGTATTTTGGCACTTTCTTTGCTAGCGAGATACTGCGTCAAGTCGACCATGATGGATTTAAGTCCAAACAATTACGGTTTGCAGAAGCATATCGTAAAGAAATTCAGAAAGAATAAATAGACATTAAAACATACGTAAGGAAACGATTGGCACAACATCGTTTCCGAGCAGAAGAAGATAAACAACAATGATGGTAAACAGATATATCACAGCCCTTTTGGTTGTCCTGGCGGCAACCGGCATGGAGGCGCAGACTTATCAGCAGGCGCTGAAGTTTGCGCTTACGGATATATCCTACGATGAATTCATCCAGCAACCGGAGGCGAAGGCATTGGAGGAGGACATTCTCTGCGTGCTCAAAGCCATCAAAGCGGCATCAGAAGATGAGAGCATCGCAACGCATCATCCTATCCTGTCGGCAACGCTTGCCGCCAATTCTTCTGACATTCTGACAGACATTCATTCACATATTTATTATGATTCCCCTACGGAGCATAGATACAAAGTTCCGTATGGGAGTATTGTTATTCGAGGTCCAGACTGCTGATTTTATGCTTTCAGTAAGCAAAACTCAGAAGATTTGCCATAAAAACAGGTAATAATTGGCAATTCCTTGCAGATTTACAGATATTTTTAGTAAATTTGCAAGCTAGTTATAAACAACAGGAGATTTTACTCCCAAACATCATCGAATAATAATAAAAAATAAATATACAATGAACTTTAACAAAATTCTCCAGTCATTGTTTGGCAACAAGTCAACTCGCGATATGAAGTTGATCCAGCCAATCGTAGAAAAGATCAAGGCAGAGTATCCTAAGATGCAGGCCTTAAGCAATGACGAACTTCGTGCAAAAACAAAAGAACTTCAGAAGTACGTACAGGAGTACGCCAAGGAAGAGAAGGCTAAGATTGCTGAACTCAAGGCTAAAATTGAAGACACTCCTATCGATGAGCGTGAAGGTATCTTCAATCAGATCGACAAGTTAGAGCAGGAAGCACTTGACAAGTATGAGGTAGCCCTCAACGAGGTTTTGCCTCAGGTTTTCGCTATCGTTAAGGATACTGCTCGCCGTTTCGCTGAGAACGAGGAAACAATAGTTACTGCTACCGACTTCGACCGCGAGCTGGCTTCTAATCCAGCTAACGACTTCGTTACCATCGATGGCGACAAGGCTATCTATCACAACCACTGGACAGCCGGCGGTAATGATATGAAATGGGAAATGATTCACTACGATGTACAGCTCTTCGGTGGTGTTGTTCTCCATCAGGGTAAGATTGCCGAGATGGCTACCGGTGAGGGTAAGACCCTTGTAGGTACAACACCTATCTTCCTGAATGCCTTGACTGGTAATGGTGTTCACGTCGTTACCGTGAACGACTATTTGGCTAAGCGTGACTCTGAGTGGATGGGACCTCTCTATATGTTCCACGGTCTCTCTGTAGATTGTATCGACAAGCACCGTCCTAATTACGACGAGCGTCGCAAGGCATACCTGGCAGATATCACCTTCGGTACCAACAACGAGTTCGGTTTCGATTATCTTCGTGATAACATGGCTACCAACCCAGCCGATCTGGTACAGCGCCAGCACAACTACGCCATCGTCGATGAGGTCGACTCAGTGTTGATTGATGATGCCCGTACTCCATTGATTATCTCTGGTCCTATTCCAAAGGGCGACGACCAGATGTTTGAGCAGTATCAGCCATTGGTTGAGAAACTTTATGAGGTACAGCGCAAGCAGGCTACAGAATTGCTCGCCGAGGCTAAGCAGAAGATCAACGAAGGTACAAAAGCTAAGAATCAGGAACTCCTTGATGAAGGCTTCCTCGCACTCTTCCGTTCTTACAAGGCATTGCCTAAGAACAAGCCATTGATCAAGTATCTTTCTGAGGAAGGTATCAAGGCTGGTCTGCTGAAAACCGAGGAGTACTACATGGCAAACAACAACCGTGAGATGCCTAAGGCTACTGAGCCATTGTACTTCGTAGTAGACGAGAAAATGAATTCTGCCGACCTTACCGATAAGGGAACCGACTGGTTGGCTAAGCAGGTAAACGACAAGGAACTCTTCGTATTGCCTGATATCACAACAGAAATGAGTGAACTCGAGGCACGTACAGACCTTACCGACCAGGAGCGTCTTGACAAGAAAGACGAGATGCTGGCTCACTATGGTGTACAGAGCGAACGTGTTCACACCTTGCAGCAGCTCCTGAAGGGTTACACCATGTTCAATAAGGACGACGAATATGTTGTCATGGACGGACAGGTGAAGATTGTGGATGAGCAGACAGGACGTATCATGGAAGGCCGTCGCTGGAGCGATGGTTTGCACCAGGCTATTGAAGCTAAGGAGCACGTAAAGGTAGAGGCTGCTACACAGACCTTTGCTACCATCACACTTCAGAACTACTTCCGTATGTACCACAAACTCGCAGGTATGACCGGTACAGCAAGTACAGAGTCAGGTGAGTTCTGGGATATCTACAAGCTCGATGTTGTTGAGATTCCAACCAACCGCCCTATCCAGCGTAAGGACTTGGATGACCGTGTATACAAGACTGCCCGCGAGAAATATCGTGCAGTTATCGACGAAATCGAGGAAACACGTAATGCTGGCCGCCCAGTCTTGGTAGGTACAACATCTGTCGAGATTTCTGAGTTGTTGAGCAAGATGTTGAAGATGCGCAACATTCCTCATAATGTATTGAACGCTAAGCTGCACCAGCAGGAGGCTCAGATCGTAGCCGAGGCAGGTCGCTCAGTAAACGGTAAGGGTGCTGTAACCATCGCTACCAACATGGCAGGTCGTGGTACCGATATCAAGCTGACTCCAGAGGTAAAGGCTGCAGGTGGTCTTGCCATCATCGGTACAGAACGTCATGAGAGCCGCCGTGTAGACCGTCAGCTCCGTGGTCGTGCTGGTCGTCAGGGTGACCCAGGTTCTTCTGTATTCTATGTATCATTGGAGGATAAGCTGATGCGTCTGTTCGCTTCAGAGCGTATCGCCAAGGTTATGGACCGTCTCGGTTTCGAGGATGGCGAGCGTATCGAGAGCCCAATGATCAGCAAGAGCATCGAGCGTGCTCAGCGCAAGGTTGAGGAAAACAACTTCGGTATCCGTAAACACCTCTTGGAGTATGATGACGTGATGAACCGTCAGCGTACCGTTATCTACGAGAAGCGTCGCCACGCCCTCATGGGTGAGCGTATTGGTATGGATATTGCCAACATCATCTGGGACCGCGTATTGAACATCGTTAACAACAACGACTTCTTCGGTGCCAAGGAAGAGTTCCTGAAAGTTCTCGCTATGGAGATTCCATTCAACGAGGATGAGTATGAGAACGGCAGACGTGAGGATTTGGCAGAGCGTGCTTTCCAGGAGGCTATGGCTACATTCAAGCGTAAGACAGACCGCATCCAGGCTACAGCTATGCCTATCATCAAGCAGGTATACGAAAACCAGGGTGCTATGTACGAGCGCATCATGGTGCCTATCACAGACGGCAAGCGCATGTACAATATTCCTTGCAACCTCAAGGAGGCATACGAGAGCGAGGCTAAGAACGTAGTGAAGGAGTTTGAGAAGAGCGTTGTTCTCCAGATTATCGATGACGACTGGAAGGAGAACCTCCGCAAGCTCGACGAACTGAAGCACTCTGTACAGAATGCAAGCTACGAGCAGAAGGATCCTCTCCTCATCTTTAAGTTGGAGAGTGCCAAGGTTTGGGATGCCATGATCAATGACATGTACGACCGTATTGCAAGTATCCTGATGCGTGGTCAGATTCCAGTAATGGAGCAAGAGCAGCCAGTTCAGGAGGCAGCTCCTGAGCAGCACACTCAACAGAACTATGTAGAGAGCAAGGTAGATTTGGATGCAGAGCGTGAGGCACAGGAGGCAGCTGCAAACCAGGATACCCGAGAGGGCGCACAGGTAAACCGCACTCCTTACCGTGCAGAGCACATGCCACGTCCTAACGACCCATGTCCATGCGGAAGCGGCAAGAAGTTCAAGAACTGCCACGGCAGAAACCTGTAATCACAGAAAATGATGATGCTCTTATATGTAATAAGGTATAAGAACATCCATCATCAGAAATAATGATAAGAATACCTAGATTTGATGATACTCTCATCATTTCTAGGTATTTTTGTTTTAAAACTACATTATTGCTACCAAGTTGCAAAAATTATTAGTATTTTTGCAGTCGAAAAGAAAAAGAGTTGACCATGAGGTCATGCCCAAAAGAAAAGAACAAGATTAAAACAAGGAAAGATATATGAAATTATCAGAACTTAAAACAGGTGAAAGCGCCGTTATCGTCAAGGTATCAGGACACGGTGGCTTCAGAAAGAGAGTCATTGAGATGGGATTCATCAAGGGCAAGAAGGTAGATGTACTCCTTAACGCCCCACTCCAGGACCCAGTAAAATACAAGATTATGGGCTATGAAGTTTCTCTCCGCCACAGCGAAGCCGACCATATCGAGGTGGTTTCCATTGATGAAGCCAAGAACGATGCAAAGCTCAGCAAGGCGGAAGAAGAAGACCGCCAGCAGGTAATTGACTCAAAAATAGTAGATTCCAACGATAGCGACGAGCAGGCGCTCGGCGACAAGATGCTCGTGGCTGAAAGAAAAGACAATGCCAGCAACGAGGCTTTGGCTGAGCAGGAAGCAGAACGACTCCACCGCGTCATCAATGTGGCACTGGTAGGTAACCCAAACTGCGGTAAGACTTCCCTCTTCAACTTCGCATCGGGTGCTCACGAACGTGTTGGAAATTATAGTGGTGTAACCGTGGATGCCAAGGTGGGCGAAGCTGATTTCAACGGCTACCACTTCAATCTGGTAGATTTACCAGGCACCTATTCGCTTTCAGCCTATTCTCCGGAAGAACTCTATGTGCGCAAGCAGCTCATCGAGCATACGCCGGATATCGTCATCAACGTTATCGACACCAGCAACCTGGAGCGCAATCTCTATCTCACCACACAGTTGATAGATATGCACATCCGCATGGTCTGCGCCCTCAATATGTTTGATGAAACCGAGAAGCGTGGCGATAACATCGATTACGACAAACTGGGCGAACTCTTCGGTATCTCGATGATTCCTACCGTCTTCACCAATGGCCGAGGCGTGGACAAGCTCTTCGAGACCATCATCGAACTCTACGAAGGCAAGGAAGATTCCAGCGCTCACTACCGCCATATCCACATCAACCACGGACATGAGATAGAGCACGGCATCGAACATATCCAGAAATATCTGAAGGCAGATGATTCCATCCGCCAGCGCTACTCTACCCGATACCTCTCTATCAAGTTGTTGGAGAATGATAAGCACGCCGAGGAATACGTCAGCCATCTGAAATCGGCCAAGGAAATCTTTGCAGCCCGTGATGAGGCAGCCAAGCGCGTGAAGGAAGAGACCCTGGAGGATAGCGAAACCGCCATCATGGATGCCAAATATGGTTTTATCCATGGCGCATTGCAGGAAGCAGGCTATGAACCGGGCAAGGCGAAGGATACCTATCAGGTAACCCACCTCATCGACAGCATCCTGACCAATAAATATGTAGGCTTCCCAATCTTCGTTCTCCTACTGTTCATCATGTTCTCAGCCACCTTCGTACTGGGCGAGATTCCTAAGGGATGGATTGAGGACGGCGTGGCATGGCTGGGCGAGTTCATCAGCAATACAATGCCGGATGGACCAGTGAAGGATATGCTGGTAGATGGTGTGATTGGTGGTGTAGGTGCCGTGATTGTCTTCCTGCCACAGATTCTGATTCTGTATTTCTTCATCTCTTATATGGAGGATTCGGGATATATGGCTCGTGCAGCCTTCATCATGGATAAGCTCATGCACAAGATGGGCCTGCATGGCAAATCATTCATTCCGCTGATTATGGGATTCGGATGTAACGTACCTGCAGTGATGGCAACGAGAACCATCGAGAGTCACCGTTCGCGTCTGGTTACGATGCTGATTCTGCCATTGATGAGCTGTTCTGCTCGTCTGCCAATCTACATCATGGTCATCGGAACGTTCTTTGCCATCCAATACCGTTCGCTCATCATGGTATCGCTCTATCTCATCGGCATCTTCCTAGCCGTGATATTGAGCCGCATCTTTGCCAGTTTCGTGGTGAAGGGCGAAGATACCCCATTCGTTATGGAGCTGCCTCCTTACCGCTTCCCTACCTGGAAGGCGATAGGCCGACATACCTGGGAGAAGGGTAAGCAGTACTTAAAGAAGATGGGTGGTATCATCCTTGTGGCAAGTATCATCGTATGGGCTTTGGGTTATTTCCCTCATAATGAAGAACTTGATACCCAGGCTCAGCAGGAACAGAGCTATATCGGCAGAATCGGTAAGACCATCGAGCCTATCTTCACCCCACAGGGGTTCGACTGGAAACTGGATGTGGGCTTGGTTTCCGGTGTGGGTGCCAAGGAGATTGTAGCCTCAACAATGGGCGTGCTCTACAGCAACAACGACAGTTTCTCTGATGATCAGGATTACAACGATGAAGACGGAAAATACGAAGTCTTGAAGAAGCAGATGACTTCAGACCTGAAGAAGACCTACGGTTACAGCGATGCCGAGGCAGCAGCGAAGGCAACGCTCACCGCCTACAGTTTCCTCCTCTTTGTATTGCTCTACTTCCCTTGCATCGCCACCATCGCTGCCATCAAGGGCGAGACGGGCAGTTGGAAATGGGCAGGCTTCGCTGCCGGCTACACCACGCTCCTGGCATGGGTAGTATCAGCCCTGGTCTTCCAGATAGGAAGTTTGTTTATCTAATCAAGGTGTCTGCTTTAAGAAAACAAACAAAGAGAGCGCACAACACCTGAACGACAGCCGCACAACAGCTGAGCGACGCTCGCACAACACCTGTTGTGCAAGCGCACATCAGCTGTTGTGCGGCTCACTATTTAATATATCCTGAAGACTTATTCAATATATCTGAAAGACTTCAAGTAACTGTTCGGAAGACTTATGTCATATCCTTGAACGCCATCAATCATATCCTTAAACGACATCAACCATATCATTAGAAGACATCAACCGTATCCCTATTCAAGATAATCTCTTTCCTACCTTTGCGGCAACAAACGCAATCATCAGACCCAGACAGGCGGCAATACTGATGGCAATGCGGAGACCGGTAGCCTCAGCAAGCCATCCGATAACCGGAGGTCCTACAAGGAAACCGAAGAAACTGATGCTCGAAACGATAGTAATGGCGATACTCGCCTTGATGGTTCCCAGTTTTCCGGCGATACTGTAACAGATAGGAACCGACGAAGAGATGCCGAAACCTACCAGCAGGAAGCCCAAGGTGGCAGGAATGAGATAAGGCAAGGCAGCAGCCAGCCACAAACCGCCCAATATCAAACCACCACAAACCTTCAATACTCTGGCTGGGCCGTATTTCGTAACAAACCCATCAGCCATGAATCTACCCAACGTCATCGCACCCATACCAGCCACATAGCCCGCACGGATAAAAGCCTCATCGGGTTTTACTACTGATGAAAAATATACGCTACTCCAATCGTAAACGGTACCTTCACAGAACATGCCTGCAAATCCCATCAGTCCCAAAAGGAACAGAATCGGGTCGATGGTCTTGAAAGAGAACTTTGGAACATCCTCCTCTTCTGCTTTCGCCATGGCATCATTAATCAGAAAGCGGAAACCGACAGCAATGATGAGAATACTCAGAGCCAGGATAGTTCCAAAGTGGACATCTATCGGGAGTAAAGTATTGGCAAAGATGGCACCGATGATACCACCGGAGAATCCACCCAGACTCCACAGACCATGAAACGACGACATGATGTTGCGCCCATACATCTTCTCTACCAGACATGCCTGCGTATTGGTGGCAATGTTCATCAGATTCGCCATCATTCCGAAAGCAATAAGACTCAAAATCAGATGAAAAACCGTAGTACTGCTACCGATGCTGAAAAGAACCAGGGCATAGAGCACCTCAGAGAGAACCAGCATCTTCTTGCTGCCAAATCTACTCACCAGGATACCCGAGAAAGCCATCATCAGAAGTTGGCCGATAGGAATGGCGAAAAGCACCGTTCCCAACTGGCCGTTGCTCAGATGCAACATCTGTTTTACATCCGGAATACGGCTTGCCCAACTGGCAAACACTACTCCCGGAACAAAATAATAAGCCGCAACCGCCACTCGCTTGCGCGCCAAATCACTTAAATTACTCAAACTGACTGTCATCCTTAATAATATACCTATTATAAATACTCATTTCTATTAGCGGCTGCAAAATTACAAAAAAAAAACAGAAAAAGACTGATATTTGAACAATAAATGTTGCGCCGTTTGAGATTTTTGCCGTACCTTTGCACTCAGAAAAAGAATTAAAAACAAACTAGCAATGAAGAAACAAACAATGATTAACCTGGCACTCGCCCTCACTCTGGCAATGCCTACTCTACCCGCCTTCGCCCAGAAGGCGATGAGCAAGAAAGAAATTGTCGAAAAAGAAAAGGCATTCAAGAACCTACAGCATCCCTGGAAGGGAAAGAAAGTGGCTTACTTCGGCGACTCCATCACCGACCCTAACATCAAGGCATCAAAAGTAAAATACTGGGGATTCCTGCAGGATTGGCTCGGCATCACCCCTTACGTTTATGGTGTGAGCGGCAGACAGTGGAACGATATTCCCCGTCAGGCAGACCAACTGCAGAAGGAACATGGTGATGATTTCGATGCCATCCTCATCTTTATGGGTACCAACGATTACAATAACGGTGTGCCTGTAGGCGAATGGTACACGGAGACTTTCGACAGCGTGAGAGTTGCCCGCCACAAGCCAAGCGAAATGGTACAGCGCCGCCACCGCCACTTCTGCATGGACAAGAATACATTGAAAGGCCGCATCAACATCGCCATGTCGAAGTTGAAGCAGATGTATCCTACCAAGCAAATCGTGGTGATGACTCCTGTGCATCGTGCTCTCTTTGCCAGTGGTGACAAGAACATCCAGCCAGATGAGATGTACGAGAATGCGCGTGGCATCTTCTTCGATGAATACGTGAAAGCTATCAAGGAAACAGGCAATGTCTGGGCGGTTCCGGTCATCGACCTCAACTCCCTTTCCGGTCTCTTCCCTCTTTACGATGCTGGTGCGCAGATGTTTAACAAACCGGATAGCGACCGTCTTCATCCTAATGATGCCGGGCACTCCCGCATGGCTAAGACCATCATGCAGCAGCTCTCTGCATTGCCTTGCGTCTTCTAGAAATCCACATCATTTTCTGCCCGCGTACTTGAGCATCTATACCCACGTACAGTAATCAATGCCTCGTTTCTCACACTCTCCTCGCAGGGCGGCGAGGAAGTAGCTGCGCTCGCTGCCCCAACCACGAACCTTGCGCTCGTGATCTATGGTCTGCTTCAAGCGCTCATCGCTGTATGCAGCAAAGCGGGCGGCATACTCTGAAATTCTTGACTCGGCATAACCTGCACCAACAGTTGATGACTCAGCATTAGCTGCCTTAATTGTTGATGACTCGGCATTAACTGCCATTACACTCTCATTGTTCTTTAAATCTGAATTTGGATTCATAAAGATAATTATTTTAAGTTGTTAAACACTTACACATTCTTTTACCACCGTGGTTATCTCTATGCGAAACTCGGTTGGTGTGCCGCAATTGGGCAACTCTTAATGCTTGATTTCGGGTGTAAAAGTACATCATTATTCTGAAACCACCAAATTTTTTCGGGATTATTTTTCCTGTTTTTTTCCTTCTTCTAAAGAAGAAGATTTTTCGGGGTAGCAGATAGTAAGGAAGAGAAATCCTTTAATGGTTAAACTTTCCTATATTTGCATTATAATAGTATTATAATAATAAAATTATAATTACCTTTGTAAATTGACAATCAGAAAGATACAAACAATTGAAATATAAAAACAAAGAATGATATGATACAGCAAGTAGAATTTTCATTGCGTCCGCTTCCTCGCGGCTTTCACCTCGTAACCAACGAGGTGATGAGGAACCTGCCAGCGCTGCCTAAGACAGGGATTCTGAATCTCTTCGTAAGACATACCAGTTGCGGATTGTCGCTGAACGAGAACTTCGACCCAGATGTGAGACATGACTTGAAGGGTATCTTCGAAAGACTGGTTCCGGATGGCGACCCAAGATACCTGCACCAGGATGAAGGACCGACGGATATGTCGGCTCATGCAAAATCGAGCATGGTGGGTGTATCGCTCACCATTCCCATTACCAACGGCAGATTAAACCTCGGAACATGGCAGGGGATCTACCTCTGTGAATTCAGAGAGGGAGGCGGAAGCCGACACCTCATCGCAACGATTATCGGGGAATAAAGATAAAAACGAGGATGTTCGCACATCCTCGTTTTTACGTTAACATAATCATTTATTCTATCGCGTCCAATTCCGCTTCATCCTCTTCCTTCTCCTCTTTCTTTCCGAAATTAGGATCAATCTTCAGGAAAGCAGTAACCAGGAAGGTGATGGCGCAACATGCCATCACGATGATGAAAAACATGCGGTAACCTACCATATCCTTCAGATATCCAGAAACCATGCCCGGCAGCATCAATCCGAGATAGGAGATGCCCGTACAGATGGAATAATGGGAGGTCTTGAACTTTCCCTGACTGTAGAACAGCATGTAGAGGGTAAGAACCGTGAAGCCCAGACCATAACCCAACTGCTCGACAAAAAGACAGCTGGAAACCACGATGAGGTTACTGTTGAGCGAATAACTCAGATAGATGTAAACCACATCAGGCAAGGTGATGGCGCAAACCAGAGGCCAGAGCCATTTCTTCATTCCATCCCTGCTCACCAGAATACCACCAAGAATTCCACCCAGCAGCAAACCTATCAATCCCACAGTACCATTGGCAAAACCATATTCCTGAGGTGACAGTCCCAGTCCACCCTGCGAATTAGGACGGAGGATGAAGGTCTTGGTCATGGTGTTCAGAAGCGCTTCAGGGAATCGGTAGAGTAAGAGAAAGAGCATCACACAGACGGTTTCACCCAATCCGAACTTCACGAAGAAGGTGCGGAACATGTTCTTCAGTTCATGAGCCACTTCACCCACCGTTCTGTCGGTCTGCACATCATCCTTCGGGCGAGGCATGAAGCGGCTGTGGTAGAGCCACAAACCGATGAAGATACCTGCCAGTCCGTAAAAGATAAGCGCCCATGAGAAGCGAATCTGGTTGCGGAAGAGAACCTGAAGCACACCTGCCAGCATCACCAGAAAACCATTCACAAAGATGATGGCGAGGCGGTAGAAGGTATTTCGCAAGCCTACAAACTTAGTCTGCGTATGTTCATCCAGCTCAATCATGTAGAAACCATCTGCAGAAATGTCGTGGGTAGCACTACAGAAGGCGATGAGGAAGAAGAAGCACATCGTTGCCTGGAACCAGAAGGCGGTAGGCAGCGAGAAGGCGATGCCAGCAAGGGCAGCTCCAATGAGTGCCTGCATGGTGAGCACCCACCAGCGCTTAGTCTTCAGCAAATCTATGAACGGACTCCACAAGGGCTTGATGACCCAGGGCAGGGCGAGCCATCCGGTATAGAGACCCACCTCAGCATCGGTCAGCCCCAACTGCATGTACATCACCACAGAGAGGGCGGTTACGATGACGTTGGGGAGTCCTTCTGCAAAATAGAGGGTCGGAATCCATGCCCATGGACTCCGACTGTTTTTCTTAGTTACCATTTTACATCACTATTTATAAAGTTTCTTGATTTCAGCACCCTGATAGTAGTGCAGCAGGATGGCATCATAATGATAACCCTGCTCGCCCATCACGGCAGCACCAATCTGGCAGAGACCTACTCCATGCCCCCAACCGGCTCCGATGAGTTCGAAACGCTGAGGCACTCCCTGTTCATCCTTATCATATTTATCCACCACGAAGGCTGAACTCAGCAGATGACTGTCGCTCAGCGTACGGCGGATTTCGAGTTCCTTACCGATGGTAAAGATCTTCTCTGTTCCGATGATCTGGAGCTTGCTGATTCTTCCACTCTTTCCGCGCTCCACGGCCTTCATGTCTAGGATGGCACCCAGGTCCATCTTCAGTTTGTCGGCGATGAGCTGCTGCAACTTCTCCTGACTGAGCGTTTCCTTCCAGCGGTAGAAATTGACGGTTTCCTGATCATAGTCGTTGAGCACTTCTGACAGGATTTTCTTGTCCTGCGTGTTGCAGAAAGCTGGCGGATTAAAGCGGATCCATTTCTCGGCCTCTTCCTCATTGGTCAGATTAGGCAGTGTATGTTCCACGCCCAGGGCAATGTCGCGAACCGCCGTGAGATAAGTCTTCGGCGTGTCCTCCCAGCAATACTGGAATTCCTCGGTTATTCCGCCGCAGCATTTCGAGAATCTTGCATCGCAGATTTCGTCGCCGTCCATCAGAATCTGTCCCTTGGTCTGGCGGATGGCTTCAGCTACATGGGGCGATGTTTCCTTGGTGATACCCTGGTAGCGCTGGCAGTGGTCGTCGGCACATACATCAAAGAGGGTGTGGTCTTCGCGGTCGTACCAGCGGATGAGCGTATCTTCCTTCTTGGTGAAGGAGAAGAAGTTGTTGCCGCTCTCAGCCACCTCTCGGCGCTTCTTCATCTGTGCCAGGAGCCATGAACGAGAGATGACGGCGTGCGCCTTCAGGAGTTCGAGACTCGAAGTGGCACTCATTTCACTGCTGATGACGCTCTCCAGATATTTCTCTACAGGCAACTCATTGATTGCCACAATCTTATCCGATTCTACCCCAAAGCGGAGCGTGCCCAGGAAGGTTTGGGTTTCCTTGCGCTCCCAGTGGAAGTTGACACCGATGGTTACGTCGCTCAGCGAAAACGAGGCGTCGGCACTCTGCGGATGGAAGGTGAGCTGGCTGTACTGGTTGCCGTTCCAGAGCACACCGCCCTCTGAGAATTCTACCACCTGTTCGCCCAGCACCTTTTCGCCCTTGGCAAGATAAGGTTTGTTTAGCGAGAAATGAATCTTCTGCGCACTCACGATGCCCACCGTTACGTCGGGCTGCTTACCTTTATTATATAAGGTGGAAGAGGCTTCGGCTGCATCCTCGGCATCCTTAGATGCCTTCAGTTTGGCGATGATGGCGTTCATCTTTTCTTCCGAAACGCCACATTCCTGCAGCAGCGAGAGGGCTTTCTCCTCGGTCAGCTTTCGGAAATCTTCCTCACGAGGGGTGATGATGAGTCCGCTCATATCCAGTGCTCCCGGCGAAACCACAAACTGGGCGTCGCCTTCGGCAAAATAGGCTTCCGGACGGTGCTTTTCTCTCGGAATGACCACGCTGATGAATTCCTCGCCCTTGCGCCAGGAGATGATGTTCATCATCGGTTCGGTTTCGTCGCCACGCTGAGGCATTGCCTTGTAGAGACGGCGGAAGAGGGCCTCATCGCTCTCAGCACTCTTCGAGATGATGACGAAGGCGGGAACGATGAAGTCGCGAACCACTGAGATTTTCTCCTCATCATTGAGAGAGATGATGTCGGTCAGGTTGCGGGAGAGACGCTGCCAGTTGGTCTGAAGAGGAAGGATGCCGTTGGTTCCTGCCTGGAAATGAAGATGGTCTGGAGCCGATGCACCACACTTCGGACCGTTGTAGAACACCATCAGGTCGCTGTGCAGACTGATGAAGCGGTGCATCTCGCCGTAGTTCTTGTAGATGAGCTGAGGCTGATGCTTGCGTGCCGGAATGGTGAAGTGGACTGGCAGAATCGGGAACGGATTCACCAGAAGATGGAATTTCTCGTCTATCTGCTTCGACATCTGTTCCTTAGGACGGTTCTTGTCGCAAAGGAAACAAGGGCGCTCGCCCAGGGTTTTCTTATCTATCTTGGCGCCCGTACTTACGATGCGGGCTGGGTTCCACTGCAGTTTCAGCTGGTCGGAGAATTGGCGGGTTTCTACATGCTTGAGGTCGCGGAAGCGGTGGCGCGCATCGGTCCAAACCTCCAGCTGACGGTTGAAGAAACGCGAGATGCTGCTGTCTTCCATAATGTCGGCCTTGCCCTGCAGCATGTGCTGGCGTGCCTTCAGTTCCATGGTGCGCAGGCGGTCCTTATACAGGTTGTTGGCGTTCACCTTCTCTACGCTGAGGGCTGCATCGCTGTTACCTCCCCAGCGGCGGCAGAGGTAGAGTTCGTCGTAGATTCTGCCGATGCGATAACGGCGCGAAAATGCCAAGCCGAGCGCATAATCCTCACCATACGAGGTGTTAGGAAACTGGATCTGTCTGACCAGCGGAGTAAAGAAGGCGCGCGGAGCACCTAATCCGTTGATACGCAGCGCATTGTTGCATCCGTTTTCATCGGTCCACTCCTTGTGGTCTATCAGTCCCGGTGGCAGGGTGTTGAGGTCGAAGTCGCACATGCGGTACGAGCCGATAATCATGGCTGCCTTCTGCTTGTAGAAGGCATCTACTATCTTCTGAAGTGTCTTTGGTGAAGAATAGAGGTCATCGCTGTCAAGCTGTACAGCAAACTTTCCGCAGAAACTGCTGTTGATGGCTTCGTTCCAGCATCCGCCTATTCCCAGGTCGGTTCTCTCCGGCACAATCTGTATCAGGTTGTCGACTTTAAGTTCATCCAGTATTTCGCCGGTGCGGTCGGTAGAATGGTTGTTTACCACAATGACGTTAAACTTGAAGCTTGCCTTCTGTCCCAGCGCACTCTTCACGGCATCAGCCACCGTCTTTTCACGGTTGAAGACGGGGATGATGACAGATGCCTCGTATTCAAAATCCTGCTCACCGAAGTCGGGCTGGCGGTAGAAGGTGGTGTCTATCAGGGCGCCCACCTTGCCCAAATGCTGGGTGCATGCCTTTTCCATCTCAATCTGCACCTCGCGGTTGCGCGGGTTTACATAGTCAAACTGCTTCTCGCCGCTCTTACGGGTGTCGAGTTCGGCTTCTGAATAGAGGAATTCGTTGAGATGGAAGATTTCGCCCACGCGGCTCAGATAGAGACGGAGGTCGTAGAGGGCGGCAAACTGATACTCTTCGCAGTCGGGTTGGGCGATGTAGTCGGCCAGCGCCTGTGCCTTGATGCACCAGAGGCTTCCAAAGTCGAAGTCATCTCGCAAAGAACCTGACTGGTAGTCAATTACCGGATGTTTCTCCATTTTGCCTTCCACCATCTTGTAGTGGTCGGCGTAAACCATGACGGCATCCGTATCATCTGCCACTCTGAGGAATCGCTCCAGCGTGTTGTTTCCCCATCCTATGGTGGTGTGGCGGGTACAGATCATCACGTAGTCGGCATCTGTATTTTCAACGATGCTGACAATGGTGTTACTGCTTTCCAGGCGGTCGGTGATGACAAACGTACATCCTTCGGGCACCTGATGATGAGCGGCAAAATCAGCACTCACCAGGAAGTGGATATGCTGTACTGTCTTGTACTCATGAAGCACCGACAAGGCATTCTGCGCATCGTCGATGTATTCGCAAGGCAAGAAAAGGTCTATTTTTTCTCTCATTTTCTTACGTTATTTTTGTTCACTTCAGCCCTTTTCGGGGGGCTAAATCTGTGTTTTTTATCTTTATTTTATCTTATTATATTAAAATATGTGGCAAAGATACTAATTTTTCGGCAAAAAACACTATCTTTGCAGTATGAATAATGAAAAAAAATATCTTTTGGGCCTTACACTTGCCGAATTGAAGCAGGTGGCAAAGGACTTAGGCATGCCCGCCTTCACCGGTGGGCAGATGGCGAAGTGGCTCTATGAGCAGCATGTGAAGAGCATTGATGAGATGACCAACATCTCGAAGGCGAACCGTGCCAAACTCGCTGCCGAATACGAAATAGGATGCTTCGGATATTCCGATGCACAACATTCGGTGGATGGTACCATCAAGTACCTCTTCCCTACCCGAAGCGGCAAATTTGTCGAGACGGTTTACATCCCCGACAAAGACCGCGCCACGCTGTGCGTTTCTTCGCAGGTGGGATGCAAGATGAACTGCCTGTTCTGCCAGACCGGCAAGCAGGGGTTTGAGGGCAGCTTGCCTGCAGGCGACATTCTGAACCAGGTTTACTCGCTGCCGGAGGTGGACAAACTTACCAACATCGTGTTCATGGGTCAGGGCGAGCCGATGGATAATCTCGACAATGTGCTGCGCGCCACAGAGATTCTCACCGCCGCCTACGGCTGGGCATGGAGCCCGAAGCGCATCACGGTAAGTTCGGTGGGCGTGAAGAACAAGCTGAAGCGGTTCCTGGAAGAGAGCGACTGCCATGTGGCCATCAGCATGCACGACCCTATCCCTTCTGAGCGCGCTGAACTGATGCCTGCCGAAAGGGGCATGGGCATTGAGCAGGTAGTAGAACTGCTGAGGAACTATGATTTCTCTCATCAACGCCGCCTGAGTTTCGAATACATCGTCTTTAAGGGCGTAAACGACAGTATGCAGCATGCCAAGGCCATCATCAAGCTGGTGAAGGGACTTGACTGCCGCTTCAACCTGATTCGTTTCCACCAAATTCCAGACATTCCTCTGCAAGGTGTGGATGATGAGAAGATGGAGCAGTTCCGTGATTACCTCACCCAGCATGGTGTCTTCACCACCATCCGTGCCAGCCGCGGCCAGGACATCTACGCCGCCTGCGGTCTGCTCAGCACCTCGAAGAAAATCGGAGAAATCCGTGAGCACGAGGATGAAGAGAAGATGAATAAGTAAGGAAAGGTGGGGGAAAAATGGTTAGAGAATCTTTAAAGATCCTACTTGCCGGCTGTCTTTTGTTCCTTTTTCTGGCAAGTTGCAGCCCGGGAGGAGGAAGAAACAGAAAACTGCCCAAAAGCACAGGACAGCCTTACGAGGTGGTACTCAAGGGAGATACCGACAGCATCGTTACGAAGATACTGACGGAAGAGGTGCCAGCCCTGCCCCAACCCGAACCGCTCTGCCGGCTCATCCAGGTTAAGAAGGGCAAGATCCACGACAGCTACCTGCTCGTAAGAACTCGCATCGTAGTGAACATCCCAGCAGCGGAATTCTCAGTCAGGCTGAGCCGCAACGAGAATGCTTCACCGCAGACCGTCATCCGCATCTCTGCCCGCTCACTGCAACAACTCAGAGAGAAACTCAACCCCGAGAAACTGCGCCAGCTCGTAGATGAGACTGAACTGGAGCACCTCGCCTCCATCATCTCCACCAACCCGAGCAAGCAGAACCGCGAGATGCAGCAGCTGGTAAAGAAGAACTTCGGCATCAGCATGATCATCCCTGCCGAAATGCAAGCAAGCAAGAAGGCGAAGAACTTCATTTGGATCTCAAACAACGCCAGCTCGGGCATGAAGAACCTGCTCGTAATGAAAGTGAAGAGTGAAGAACGAAGAGTGAAAAATTCAGATGCTTTTTCACCTCAAGAGAAGCAGCAGATTGATAGCATTCTCCGAACCAATATGCCCGGCGAAACCGACAGCATGTACATGATAATCCCGGTCCTTTCAGAAAAAGGACTCTGGGAAATGAAGGGCGACGCCATGGGAGGCCCCTACGCGATGAGGCGCATCCGCCTGAGAAAAACGGGGGATGAAATCATCATCATCGGCTTCGTCTATGCGCCCGAAATGAAAAAGAAAATATTAATCAAGCAGCTAGAAGCTGCGATTTCTACTATAAAATAAAACGATAAATGGACAGCAAAAAGATTAGAGTGGCCATCACTCACGGAGATACCAACGGTATCGGATACGAACTCATTTTTAAGGCATTCAGTGAGCCAGAGATGTTGGAGTATTGTACCCCTATCATCTACGGTTCGCCTAAAGTGGCAGCTTATTACCGCAAGGCGATGAATCTGCCTGCCCAGTTCTCCATCATCCAGAAAGCAGAAGATGCTGAAGACGGAAGAATCAACCTCCTGCCAGCTGTAGACGAGGAGGTAAAGGTTGACATGGGCATGCCTACTCAGGAATCGGGTACGGCAGCCATCAAGGCACTTGACCGAGCCATGACCGACTACCGCGACGAGCTCTTCGACGTGCTCGTTACCGCACCGGTAAACAACCAGAACGCACAATTTGAGGGCTTCCAGTTCAAGGGCCACAAGGAATACATTGAAACTTGCCTGGGCGAAGGTGCCAAGGGCCTTTCCATCCTCTGCGGTGGCGACCTTCGCATCGCATCCGTAACCGGAAAGACTCCGCTCAAGGACGTGCCGGCAGCTATCACCCAGGAACTCATCATCGAGAAGGTGAAGCAGATGCACACATCACTGAAGCGAGACTTCATGATTACCAACCCACGCATCGCCGTGCTCGCCCTGAATCCTAGCAACAACGGTGAGGAGAGCTGCGGACCAGAGGAAGCCAGCATCATCATCCCAGCCATTGACCAGCTTGCCGAGCAGAAAATACAAGCTTTTGGTCCTTACCCTACTGACGAGTTCTTCGGCAACGGCCATTTCGTAGAGTTCGACGGCATCATGGCCATGTATCATGATCAGGCTACTACCCCGTTCCATTCTCTCTACACCGAGGATGGCGTACTCTTTACTGCCGGTCTGCCACTCGTGCACACCGCCGCCAACACCACTCCTAGCTACAGCATCACGGGCTGCAACGAAGCCGATGCAATCTCCTTCCGCCACGCCATCTACTTGGCGCTGGATGCCTTCTGCAACCGCGAAGACTATGATGAGGCCTACGAGAATCCACTGCCTAAACTCTACCACGAGAAGCGTGACGAGAGTGAGAAGGTAAGATTCTCCATCCCTAAGAAAAAGGGATAAGAGAAAGATTCCCTATTCCCGAGAAAAAGCGGAATAAAGAAAGATTCGGGAGGGAAGATGACGCAAAAAAGGCAAATCTTCCCTGTAATCAGAGCTCCCGAACGTTAAAATTAAAAAAAAATGCAGATAATTCAGAAAAAATGAGTAATTTTGGCAGCTAAATGGATACTTCCGAACTACAAAAGATAAAACAACGCTACAATATCGTCGGTAACAGCGACGGATTGAACCATGCGCTCGACGTAGCCCTACAGGTAGCGCCGACCGATCTCTCCGTGCTCATCATCGGCGAGAGCGGTGTGGGTAAGGAAATCATTCCAAGGGTGATTCACGACAATTCGCCACGCCGCAGAGAGAAATATTTCGCCATCAACTGTGGAAGCATTCCGGAGGGAACCATTGACAGCGAACTCTTCGGACATGAGAAGGGTTCCTTCACTGGAGCCATAGGCGAAAGCGAAGGATACTTCGGTATTGCCAACAAGGGTACCATCTTCCTCGACGAGGTGGGCGAACTCCCGATTCAGACGCAGGCAAGACTGCTGCGCGTGCTCGAAACGGGAGAATACATCCGCGTGGGTGGAACTGAGATAAGGAAAACGGATGTCCGCATCGTGGCAGCCACCAACGTAAACATGCGCAAGGCTGTGAGCGAAGGCCGCTTTCGCGAGGACCTCTACTACCGCCTCAACACCATCCCGATACAGATGCCTGCATTGAGAGAGCGTGGAGACGACATCCTCCTGCTCTTCCGCCTCTTCGCCATGCAGATGGCCGAAAAATACCGTCTGCCTAAGATTTCACTCTCAGATGAGGCCAGGCAGATCATGCTGAAATACAAGTGGCCGGGAAATGTGAGACAGCTCAAGAACATTACCGAACAGATGTCAGTGCTAAGCCGAGAAAGAGAAATCGATGCACAGACTCTCACCCAGTTTATTCCGAGAGATGAGGAGTCTACACAGCTCGCCACCATACAGAAGGATGGCAAGGACGACCATAGCTACGCTAGCGAGCGCGAACTGCTATACAAAATTCTCTACGAACTGAGGGGCAACGTGAGCGACCTGAGACGAGAGATGAACAGCCTGCGCAAGCAACTCGATGAAGCACGCCAGTTGGGCGGTACAGGCGGATATGTTTCTCCGGTTCAGCCGAATACCCAGGTAGCTCCAGTATCATCCGTATCTCCGGTTTCATCGGTTTCTCCGGTATCTTCCGTACCTCCGATTACCGATCTCGACGAGCTACAACACATCCGTCAGGAAATAGCTACAGGAGGCATGAGGGGCACTTACAAACCCGAAGCCGAAGATGCTGAGATTGAGGAGATCAAGGAAGAAAACGAGAATCTGAACCTCAGCGATCTTAGCAAGCAGATGATAGAAAAGGCATTGGAGAGAAACAACGGAAACCGCAAGAAAGCGGCAGAAGAACTGGGAATCTCCGACAGAACTCTGTACAGAAAGATTAACAAATATAAGTTATGAAGCATATACGCGCGTACCTATATATAATAGGAGTCACACTGATGGTGGCGGTCATGGCAGCATGCTCCGTGAGCTACAAGTTCAACGGTGCCAGCATCGACTACACCAAAACCAAGACCATACAGATAGCCGACTTCCCTATCAGAAGTTCGTATGTGTGGGGTCCGATGGGTCCAATGTTCAACAATGAACTCAAGGATAAGTTTGCCAGCAACACCCAGCTCATACAGGTGTCACGCAACGGAGACCTGAAGATAGAGGGCGAAATCACCCAATATTCTCAGCGCAACAAGTCGGTTAGTTCTGAGGGACACTCAGCACAGACCGAGCTCAGTATCACCGTAAACGTACGTTTCACCAACACCAAGAACCATACCGAGGACTTCGAAAAGCAGTTTACATCTGCCAAAACCTACGACACCACTCAGAGCCTTGCCTCGGTGCAGGAAGAACTGGTAACCCAGATTATCAAAGACCTGGTAGACCAGATATTCAACGCTACGGTAGCTAACTGGTAAAGTAAGTGAAGAACGAAGAGTGAAGAATTTAACGGCTTTACTAATCATAAAGTTCAAAACTCAATGTTCAATGTTTAAAGTTCAAAATAAAATAAAGTAAAAATATCGTGGAATTAAACAGATTGATACAACACCCGGAGGAAATGAACCGAGAGACGCTCTACGACTTGCGCGCCCTCTTGGCCTTATATCCGTATTATCAGACGGCACGCCTGCTGATGTTGAAGAATCTGTACCTGCTCCACGACCCGAGTTTCGACGAAGAACTGCGCCGTGCAGCCATCTACATCACCGACCGTAAGATTATCTTCGAGATGGTAGAGGCAGCCCACTATCAGATAAAAAACGCCCCTGAAGAGGCTGAATCCGACAAGCAGCAAGGCGTAAGAGGAATAGGAGCAGAAAAACACGGAGACCGTACTAGCGACCTCATCGATCACTTCCTGGGATCCATTCCTATGGAAGAAGACGAAGAAGAGAAGAAGGAGAAACGTAAGCCTACACCTGCTGACGCGGCTGTAGACTATGTGGCTTATCTCATGGAGACCGAAGACCAGCAGGAGCCAGAAGATACTTCGCGCACCATGAGTCTCATCGACGACTTTATGGAGGATGGCGGTTTCAAACTGCCTAAAATCCAGCAGGACGAAGATTACAAACCAGAATTTACTCCCGAACTTCAGACCGATTCCGGCAAGGATGGCGAAGAGGAAAACAGCGGTGTATTCACCGAAACCCTCGCCCGCATCTACATCAAGCAGGGCAAGTATCAGAGGGCTTACGAAATCATCAGCCGCCTGCATCAGCAGCATCCTAACAAGAACGGATATTATGTTGACCAGCTCAGATTCCTTGAGAAACTGATGCTGAACAGCAAGAAGAAATAAAGAAGAATAATAAATAAATAAAACTAGTTTTAAAAAATGGCTTACACATTATTAGTAGTATTAATCGTCCTGGTAGCTATCCTGATGATTTTCATCGTGCTCATCCAGGAATCAAAGGGAGGTGGACTTGCAAGTAACTTCTCTTCAACCAACTCAATCATGGGTGTTCGCAAGACCACTGACATTGTTGAGAAATTAACATGGGGCCTCGCTGCAGCCTTGGTTGTCATCAGCGTGGCATGTGCTTATGTAGCCCCTCAGGCAGCTGGCGAAAGCAGTGTTTTGGAGGGAGCCACTCAGGAGCAGACCGCTCTTCCTGCTATGCCAGGTGCTAGCAAGGATGCAGCAGCAGGTGCGCAGAAGGCTATTCCTGCAGCTGGTGCAGATGCCCAGAAGGCAGCTCCAGTTGTTCCAACAAGCCCTGCAAAATAAAAAATAAGAAAAAAGGTACGAAAAAATTTGGTAGAACCATTTTTTTTTCGTACCTTTGCACCCGCTTAACAAGAATATGGTGGACGTAGTTCAGTTGGTTAGAGCGTCAGATTGTGGTTCTGAATGTCGTGGGTTCGAGTCCCACCTTCCACCCAACTATTTTTGAAAAAGCAAAACATAACCAATATGGTGGACGTAGTTCAGTTGGTTAGAGCGTCAGATTGTGGTTCTGAATGTCGTGGGTTCGAGTCCCACCTTCCACCCAAGATAAACCCTGCAAGATTCATTTCTTGCAGGGTTTCTTGTTATATATCCGTATTGAGCGGAATTCTTTTTTTGTCATATAAACGAATTACAATAGTACTTCTTAAAGTATATTATAGACTGAAAACATACAAAAAAGCCTGCTAAGGGAAGAAAATATCCCTCTAGCAGGCATTCATATAAGGATGAATTGAAAACCTATCTGATTACTTTCACTTCACCATCCTTAGCAATCTTAACGATGCTGGAAGGCTGATGTGGTTTATGCTCCTGACGGCGGCTCCAGCAAACATAATCTACAGCATTGAGGATTTCCTCGGAGATGTCGCAATAATTCTGTGCAGCAGGCTCACCACTCACATTAGCACTTGTACTTACAATAGGCTTCTGAAAACGGTAACAGAGTTGTTTGGAGAAAGGCTCATAGGTTATACGCATCGCCAGACTTCCATCCTCTGCTACCAGATTATTAGCCACTCCACTCGCATCATCAAGAATAACCGTAGTAGGCTTTACAGGCATGGCAGCATCGATGAAATCCCATGCTACCTGTGGCACATTGCGGAAATAACGCGCCATGCGGTCAGCAGAATCTATCAGGCAGATAAGCGCCTTAGAATCGTCACGTTTCTTTATTTCATAAACTTTCTTTACCGCTTTAGGGTTGGTGGCGTCGCATCCTATGCCCCATACGGTATCTGTAGGATAGAGTATCACTCCACCCTTTCGCATGCACTCTACAGCACGCTTGATGTCTTCATCTACAGTCATAATACTATAAAACTAAAAATCAAAAATCTTTTGAATCTTAAAAATCGTCACTAACATCTTTCTTCAAACACTCATAATAAGCTATGTCCTTCATACCATTGAGAAAAGCAGAAGCATCCATGCGTTTCTTGCCACTGAGCTGCAACTCCTGAATAATGAGCCATTCGTCAAGGCAGGCTACTTGTAACGACTTCCCCTCAACGCGGAGCGATCCCACAGGCGCATCACCACGCTTCATACATGAAAGACGGGTAGAAAATATCTTAAGTACCTGAATTTTCTGTGTACTCTGCTTATGGGATGGATGAGCAGTAGGCTCAGGGAACCTCACGTAATCATCATCGCCCTTAGGATCGTCAAAGAATACTACTGTCTCCTTCTTCTTAATTTCAGTCCATGCACCAGGGTATGGAGAAAGACCGCGGATGAAATCATACACCTGCTTGGCAGGCTTGTGGAAGTCGATGCGGCAAGTATCCTTGAAGATTTTCGGAGCCGGCTTAAGTTCGGCACCCTGTCCTATCATTTCGCTCTGAGGAATGGAACCGATATTGCCATCGGCAGCGATGAGCGCATCAATGGTTTCCAGCGCCAATTCAGCACCAAGATGCATCAACCCGTCATAAACATACTCCACATTTGCCGTCTCCGGAATAGGAAAACGTTTCTGCAGGATGATGCGACCGGTATCAATATCGTGGTCGAGGAAGAAGGTGGTAACACCCGTCTCCTTCTCGCCATTAATCACTGCCCAGTTGATAGGCGCCGCACCGCGATACTGCGGAAGGAGGGCTGCATGTACATTAAATGTACCATATTTCGGCATCGCCCAAACCACCTCTGGCAGCATGCGGAAAGCAACTACCACCTGCAAGTCAGCCTGATAAGAACGCAACTGCTCCACAAAGTCAGGGTCCTTCATCTTTACAGGCTGCAGCACCGGTAAACCATGCTCTACGGCATATTGCTTAACCTGCGAAGGTTGCAGCGTATCCTGATGTCTGCCCACCGGTTTATCAGGCTGGGTAACCACAGCCACCACGTTATAACCGCCCTCTACCAGGCACTTGAGGGATTCTACCGCAAACTCCGGTGTTCCCATGAAAACAATTCTCAAATCCTTCTTCTCCATAAAACACTAATATTTTAAAATAAAACCAGCAAAGCCGTTGAATGCTTCACTCATCGTTCTTCACTCTTCACTTAAAACTCCTACTCTGCCGACATATCCGCTACAATCTGCCTGTACATGGAATAGATTCTAGTACGGCTGATGTAACCCTTAAGTACGCCTGCCACATCAACCACTGGCAGTTGGGCGGCATCGGTTTTATCAAATTTCTGCATCACCTCGTCCATACTGTCATGTTCGGTAAGAACGGCAGCAGGCTGCATCATCAGCTGACGCACGGTGAAATGCTGATACAGTTCGGTGCGGAAGATAATGTGGCGAATCTTCGTAATATCTATTACTCCCAACAGCACACCCGCCTGATCCAAAACAGGCAGAAAGTTGTTGTTACTGCGACTTATCTCACTCACCAGCTTGCTCATCGGCAGATCCGGACCTACCGGATGATAGTCTTTCTCAATGACATCCTGCATGCCCAGCAGGGTGAGCGCAGCCTTGTCAATATGGTGGGTGAGCAGCTTGCCCTCTCTAGCCAGACGCAGGGCGTAGATGCTGTGACTCTCGAAGATGCTGATGGTGAGGAGCGAAGAGATACACACTATCATCAGCGGCATGAAGAGCTGGTAGCCGCCCGTGAGTTCGGCAATGAGGAAGATGCCCGTAAGCGGTGCATGCATCACGCCCGTAATGAGGCCCGCCATCCCCATCAGTGTAAAGTTCTGCTCAGGAACATAGACACCTACCTGATTCACATTCCAAAGGCGCGCAAAGAGGAAACCGGCAAAACCTCCGATAATGAGCGAAGGAGCAAAGGTACCACCGCATCCGCCACTACCATTGGTGGCCGAGGTGGCAAAAACCTTGGTAAAGGTTACCAAGGCGATGTAGAGGATGAGCAGCTGGTTGTGCCCGTAGAAGAGCGAACGGCTCATCACCTGCCCCCAGTCTTCCACATTCTGTCCCTTCAGCAACACGTTGACAGCCGAATATCCCTCGCCATAGAGCGAAGGGAAGAGGAAGATGAGCGAACTCAGAATCAGTCCACCAAAGAGCAGCTTTACGTATGGATAAGGCGAAAGCTTGGCAAAGAAACCCTCGCATGCCGACATGGTGCGCATGAAATAAAGGCTCACCAAACCGCAAAAGATGCCCAATAACAAGCAGGCAGGCACGCGGTCGAGCGCCCACGGATTGGTAAGCGTAAAATCGAAAAGGCTCTTGGAGCCCATCAGGATGTAGGTAAAGCAAGTAGCTGTTACACAACTGATAAGGATAGGCAGCAAGGAAGCCATGCTCAAGTCTACCATCAGCACCTCAAGCGTAAACACGAGTCCAGCTATAGGTGCCTTAAAGATTCCAGCAATGGCTGCAGAGGCGCCACAGCCCACCAGCAGAATCATGGTTTTCTTGTCCATGCGGAAAATTTGTCCCAGGTTTGAGCCGATGGCCGAACCCGTGAGCACAATAGGAGCCTCGGCTCCCACGGAACCACCGAAACCGATGGTGATACCTGATGCCACCACCGATGACCAGCAGTTGTGGGCCTTGAGCTTGGAATTTTTGGTAGAGATGGCGTAAAGCACACGGGTGATACCGTGGGAAATATTATCTCTGACCACATATTTAATAAAGAGCATGGTGAGGTAAATGCCCACAATCGGGAAGAGCAGGAAGAGCAGGTTATAGGTGCCCTTGTTAAATCCCGAAGTGAGCAGCAACTGTATTTCGTGCACAATGCCGTGCAGGAAATATCCTGCCACCGACGCCAGAAGGCCGATGATAAAAGCCAGGATAAGGGTCATCTGGCGGTCAGAAATATGTTTTTTCTGCCAATCTACCACCTTACTGACCCATCCCTCTTTCTGCTCGTTGTAATCTAGAATTTCTTCATCCATCTTTTTACATTGATTTAGAATTCCGATGTGAAATGGAACTTGATGTGTTCAAAATCCTGCTGCGCCATGCTCAACACGTAGCCCGAATCGGCAAGAAAGACATCACGCCCCTCAATATCCTTGGCCATGTACTGGTACTTGCGCTTCTTGAAGTTCTCGAGTTCCTTCTCGTCATCTGCCTCTATCCAGCAAGCCTTGTGAAGATGCACGGGCTCCCAGCGGCACTTGGCGTTGTACTCGTTCTCCAGGCGGTACTGGATAACCTCGAACTGCAGCTGACCAACCGTGCCCACGATGCGGCGGCCGTTGAACTGGTTGACGAAGAGCTGCGCCACACCCTCGTTCATGAGCTGCTCCAATCCCTTCTGGAACTGCTTGTTCTTCATCGGGTCATCATTCTCGATGTACTTGAAAAGGAGTGGAGAGAAGCTTGGCAAACCGCGAAAATGCATCTTCTCTCCCTCCGTCAACGTATCTCCTATCTTGAAAATACCGTTGTCTGGCAAACCTACAATGTCACCCGGATAAGCCTCGTCAATGGTACTCTTGCGCTGTGCCATGAACTGGGTAGGCGAAGAGAAACGCACGTTCTTATCCAAGCGCACGTGGTAATATGGCTGATTTCTCACAAATTTGCCCGAGCATATCTTACAGAAAGCGATGCAGGAGCGGTGGTTTGGATCAATATTGGCTGTAATTTTGAAGATGAAACCACTGAACTTAGGTTCTTCAGGCTTCACCAGTCGCTCATCTGCCTGGGTGGGTCTAGGAGATGGAGCAATATGAACAAAACAGTCGAGGAGTTCCTGAACACCAAAATTGTTCAGTGCCGAACCGAAGAACACAGGTGCTACTTCGGCCGAACGGTAGGTTTCTTCCTCAAACTTAGGGTAAACACCATCTACCAGTTCCAGTTCCTCACGCAGTTGTGCAGCCTCACGTTCACCAACCCGCTCGTCGAGTTCTGAACTTTGGATGTCTACCTCTACCTTCTCGGTAACTCGCTGTTTGTTAGGGGCAAAGAGGTTCAGCTGATGCTCGTAGATGTTGTAAACACCCTTGAAACGGGCGCCCTGACCGATAGGCCAACTCAGCGGGCGAACCTTGATTTTGAGCTCTTCTTCCAACTCGTCAAGCACATCAAACGGGTCGCGTCCCTCACGGTCCATCTTGTTGATGAAGATGATTACCGGGGTATTTCTCATGCGGCACACCTCCATGAGTTTACGGGTCTGTGCCTCCACACCCTTGGCAGAGTCAACCACGATGATGGCTGAATCTACGGCTGTAAGTGTGCGGTAGGTATCCTCGCAGAAGTCCTGGTGACCTGGAGTATCCAGGATATTCACCTTATAAGGTTCTCCCTCCTGTCCGGCAGGGAGATAATCAAATTCCATTACAGATGTAGATACCGAGATACCACGCTGTTTCTCAATATCCATCCAGTCAGAAGTCGCAGTTTTGCGAATCTTGTTATTCTTTACAGCACCTGCCACCTGAATCTGTCCACCGAAAAGCAGAAACTTCTCGGTCAATGTTGTCTTACCAGCATCCGGGTGAGAGATAATGGCAAATGTTCTTCTTCTTTCTATTTCGTTCATCCTGTTGTAAATATATAATAATGTATATTCTTAAAAAGTAATCACTAATAACTAATCCCTACATGTCGTCATCATCAAACTTGAGTCCCTCGGTTCGGTCTTTGATGTAATAATCGCTGAGCAGACCTATGAAAACGGTTATCTCCTTGATGGCCCTTTCGGTTTCGGGCGTAATTTCCTTCTTCTGCAGGCGCAGCATCATCACACCATAGAGAGCATCGAGGCAGGTTTCAATCTCGTTGAGATCCTTGTCGCCCCGCTGGCGCAGCTCTACGATGAAAGGCAGCACCTTGTAATATTCGGCATTGTAGATAGGAAACTTGGTGCTCTGCAGCAGCATGCCGTGCAGATCAATGACGTCCTTCAGTATCACCTTATTAATATTAAGGTGTCCTCCCTCGCGCTTTCCCTCCTCGTTCATCATGCGAATCAGGTTGCCAAACCAGTCGAGTTCTTCCTCGCGCTGCTCGGGTGTAAAGTCGAACCGGTCTACATAATTCTTTTTGATGACAGGCAGCGAGCATCCGTAAGCTCGGATGATGTCCTCAATCTGCCACATATATAATAAGTATTCTGCGACACTTTTCTTTCTTAATTCTTGTGCTACAAACATAAACTTTGAACTGTTAACTTTTGAACTTTATGCTTTGCCTTCTTCTGATTGAAGGGGTGTTTAAAAACCTGTTTAAGGACTTTTAAAATTCCGGCAGATGATACAGATTGAAAATCGTGCCGAAGAGAGCGATGATGGAGAAGATGATGACCACGCTGCCTATTACCTTATTGATAATGACGATGCCGTTGGTATCAAACTTATTCCTAATCTTGTCGACGAGCCAGGTGAGTCCGAACCACCACAGCAGGGCTCCGAAGACGATGCTGAGATACCCTACTCCCATTTCTACCGGCATATCCGGTACGACGAAAGCAAACTGCGCGAAGGTGGCCATGAAGAGGAACACGATGAGCGGATTGGAGAGTGTTACGAGGAACGCCGTGATGCCATTGTGCATCAGGGTACCCTGCTTGTTGCTCGACTTGTGCATGTTCTTCATCGGATCGCTCTTGAAGCAGTAGATTCCGAATACGAGGAGCATCAGACTGCCGAAAATCTGAAGATAGAACTTGTTCTCGGAGTTGCTCACAAAATCCATCACAAAACTCATGCCCAAGCCTGTAAACAGAGCATATACAATGTCGCTGCATGCGGCACCCACACCTGTTACAAACCCATACCAGCGACCCTTGTTGAGTGTACGCTGGATGCAAAGGATGCCTACCGGACCCATAGGGGCTGAGGCAAGAACACCGATGACAATTCCTTTGAATATGAAGTCAAGGATGTTTATCTCAATTGGAAATGCTAAATTCATCTTAGTATCGTTACAATTTCTAACAGTCGGCAAAGTTACAAAATTTTGGGCACAAAGCACAATTTTTTCGCCTAAAAGTTCATTTTATATCCGTTTTTTATATTTTCGGGCACGGATTACACGGATTACGCGGATGTTCTGCATGAATATAAACAGGATTTAGGGCAACAGAGAAACTTCGGACAGCAAATCGTCTAGCAGAAAAAAAGAAAATTAAAATTTTTTATATTTAAAAATAAACGAGATTCAAAAGTTTTCAGTATCTTTGCCGAGAAATAAAATAATTCTAACTAATTTTAAATAATTAACATGACAGATAATACACTTAAACCGTACGTAATAGGCCTTGACCTCGGCGGTACAAATTCAGTTTTCGGCATCGTAGATGCTCGCGGAGAGATCAAAGCAACAACTGCCATCAAGACAGGCGGTTACGGAAAAGTTGAAGACTATGTAAAGGCAGCCGTAGAAGCTCTCCAGCCTATCATTGATACGGTAGGCGGGATTGACAAGATTAAGGCAATGGGTATCGGTGCGCCAAACGCAAACTATTATAATGGAACCATTGAATTCGCTCCAAATCTTCCTTGGGCACACGACGGAGTGGTACCATTGGCCGACTTGTTCAGCAAAGCCCTCGGCGGCTTGCCTGTAGGTATGACCAATGATGCCAACGCTGCTGCGCTCGGCGAGATGACATACGGTGTAGCAAGAGGCATGAAAAACTTCATCGACGTTACGCTCGGTACAGGCGTTGGCTCTGGTATCGTCATCAACGGACAGATGGTTTACGGCTGCGACGGATTCGCAGGCGAATTGGGTCACGTTACCATGGTACGTGGCAAAGAGGGCCGTACCTGCGGATGTGGCCGTACAGGATGTCTCGAAGCTTACTGCTCTGCCACTGGTGTGGCTCGCACAGCACGCGAGTTCCTCGAGAAGAGCGATGAGCCTTCATTGCTCCGCGAGATGAACCCTGAGGATATTACATCTTATGATGTGAGCGTTGCTGCAGGCAAGGGCGACAAGCTGGCACTGCGTGTATACGAGTTTACCGGCAAGATGCTCGGTGAGGCTTGTGCTGATTTCGCAGCCTTCTCTTCACCAGAGGCTTTCGTCTTCTTCGGTGGTCTGACCAAGGCTGGCGACCTCATCATGAAACCTATCCAGAAGGCTTATGATGAGCACGTGCTCCGCACCTTCAAGGGTAAGGCTAAATTCCTTGTTTCTACCCTTGATGGTAGTTCTGCTGCCGTACTCGGTGCGAGTGCTGTGGCTTGGGATATGTAAATATTTTTAAAGATTAAGAAGGTTATTAGAGACCTTTCCTTTATTGGGAAAGGTACTCTTTCAGGTTAGATTCCACTCGTGAAACTCGTGAGAGGATTGTAGCAAGAATTAAAATTGTTAATTGTAAAAGCCTGGCACTCGAGAGAGCGTCAGGCTTTGCTTTTTCTTATCATAAAACAAAAAAAACTCAACAACCACCATGCGGTCATGGTGGTCATTAAAGTAATTGGTCATTAAGGTCATTAAGCTTTTTCCAACCAGTTTCTCACCATCTTCTTGCCGTCTGGCGTCAGCACGCTTTCCGGATGAAACTGTATACCATGAATATCATAGTTCTTATGCTTCAGACCCATGATGCAACCATCATCGCTTACGGCCGTAACGTCCAGGCAGTCAGGGAATCCCGAGCGGTCTACCACCCAAGAGTGGTATCTGCCAATCTCTATGCGCTTGTCCAACCCGTCGAAAATAACATCGTTGCCAAACTGGGTGCAAGGGGTTGCCACTCCATGATACACCTCAGAAAGATTGGTAAGCTTGGCTCCAAACGCCTCGCCTATGGCCTGATGACCCAGACATACGCCCAGCATCGGCTTGCGGCCTGCATACTTGCGGATAACATCCATCAGCAGTCCCGCCTCCGACGGAATGCCCGGACCCGGACTCAGAATGATCTTGTCGAAGCGCTCCAGCTCCGGCAACTGGAACTGGTCGTTGCGGAACACCGTAACGTCAGCTCCCAACTCCTTTACCAGATGGGCCAGATTATAGGTAAAGGAATCGTAATTATCTATGATTACTACTTTCATCTTTTGTTATTTATTATTGATTAGTAAGTACAATCAGCGAGAAATAATCACTAATAATTAATCACTATTACAACTCTTCAGCAATGTGAATCGCCTTGGTCAGCGCACCGAGCTTGTTGTTACACTCTTCCAGCTCATACTCATCATTGCTCTTTGCCACTACTCCACTACCCGCTTGGAACCAGAGTTCGCCGTTTCGGCTAATGAAGGTACGTATCACGATGGCCTGATTCAGGTCGCCGTTCAGACCGATGAAACCGATACATCCTCCGTAGGCACCGCGGTTATGAGGCTCCAGCTCTGATATAATCTGCATCGCTCTCACCTTAGGCGCACCGCTCAGCGTGCCGGCAGGGAAGGTATCAATAAACTCCTTGATGTGGTCGGCATGCTCATCCAACTCTCCACTCACACGGCTCACGAGATGGATAACATGACTGTAGAACTGCATGTCCTTGTAGAAATCTACCTTCACCCCATGGCAGTTGCGGCTCAAATCATTGCGTGCCAGATCTACCAGCATCACGTGCTCGGCATTCTCCTTCGGGTCGTTGCGCAGGAATTCGGCAGCCTTGCGGTCCTGCTCCATATCTCCTGTGCGTCGGGTGGTTCCGGCAATCGGGTCAATGAACGCCTTGTTGCCCACGATGCGGTTATGGGTTTCAGGCGAAGAACCGAAGATGCGGGAACCGCCGAAGTCGAAATAGAAGAGGTAAGGCGAAGGGTTGATGCAGCGCAGCGCACGGTAGAGTTTGAAATCATCGCCCTCATATTTCTGTACGAAACGGCGACTCACCACAATCTGGAATACATCTCCGCGTAGGCAGTGCTGTATACAGCGGCGTATATTCGCCTTGTGCTCCTCATCGGTGAGAGTAGAAAAGGTTTCGCCCACAGGGTGGAAATCATAAGGCTTCACATTTGCCTTGTTCACCGCCTTAAGCAGTTCGTCGAGCTCGGTAAGTGAAGCATCTCTACCCTCCTCTGAGCCGAAGTCCTCGCTCAGCGCAATGAGTTCCATGGTGTTATTGAAATGGTCGAAGACGATGATGTCCTTATACATGATGTAATAGATATCGGGCGCATCATTCTTCTCCATGGTAGTATCCTTGACAGGGATGTTCTCAAAATATCTCACCGCATTGAAGGTGGTGAATCCGTAGAGTCCGCAGAAGTCCTTGCTCTCGCCCTCTACATGGAAGGAAGAGATGAAGTCGTTGATACTCTTTGAGATGGCGAGTTTGCACTCCTCGCCCTGACCGGCACCGAAGGCAGGAAGCTGCTCTTTCTCTACTCTTCCGTCGGGATAGGTCTTGATGACCTCACCATGACTCACGGCGATGCTTGCCAGCGGATGCACACCGATGAAGGAGCGCGAATTCTCGGAGCCATGATAGTCGGAACTCTCCATCAGAGCCGACTGCGGATAAATATCTCTCAGTCGCATGTAGACTCCCACCGGCGTATAGAGGTCGGCGAGAATCTTGCGGGTAACTGTCTTGTAACTAAACTTTGCCATTTTAAAAATTAAATCTTTGCTATTAGAAGTTTCCGTACTCTCCTGCCATTTCCTTATGGCTCAAATACGTTTCTACATCCTTGTCGCCACGGCCTGATACGGTGAGCACCACCACATCATCCTTCTTGAACTTCATTTTCTTCAGGGCTGCCACGGCGTGCGCACTCTCAATAGCCGGAATGATGCCCTCCATGCGGGTGAGCTCGTAACCGGCGTAGATGGCCTCATCGTCCTTAATGGCGAGCACATGACTCCTGCCCGATGTGGCAAGGTCGGCGTGCATAGGGCCGATGCCCGGATAGTCGAGACCGGCACTGATGGTAAAGGCTTCCTCTATCTGTCCGTCCTCGGTCTGCATCACGAGGGTGCGGGCTCCGTGGATGATGCCTTCTGTGCCGCAGTGCATGGTGGCAGCGGTATAATCGGTATCTATTCCGTGTCCAGCAGCCTCAGCCAGATATATCTTCACGCGGTCATCATCAATGTAGTGGTAGATGGTTCCGGCAGCATTGCTTCCGCCACCCACACAGGCGATGAGGTAATCAGGATAGTTGCGGCCTATCTTCTCCTCCAACTGCCATTTCAGTTCTTCGCTGATTACGCTCTGCATCTTGGCAACAATGTCTGGATAAGGGTGCGGACCCATGGTAGAACCTACAATGTAGAAGGTATCCTGTGGGTGGCAGCACCAGTCACGTATGGCCTCAGAGCAGGCATCGCTCAAGGTCATATTGCCGGTGCGCACAGGGTTCACCTTGGCTCCCAGCATCTTCATGCGCTCTACGTTGGTATGCTGGCGCTCTACATCGGTGGCACCCATGAAAATCTCACACTTCATGTTCATCAGGGCGCATACCGTAGCGGTAGCCACACCGTGCTGTCCGGCTCCGGTTTCGGCAATGATGCGGGTCTTGCCCATCTTCTTGGCCATGAGAATCTGACCGATGGTGTTGTTAATTTTGTGTGCACCGGTATGGTTCAGGTCCTCGCGCTTCAGATAGAGCTGGCATCCGTACTTCTCGCTCATGCGCTTGGCATAATAAAGAGGTGAAGGACGGCCCACATAATCTTTGAGCAGCGCACGGTATTCCTTCTTGAACTCCTCGCTCTCAATGATTGGCTTGTAAGCCTGCTGCAACTCGGTTACACATTTATATAATATCTCAGGAACATACGCTCCTCCGAATTTTCCAAAAAATCCTTTTTCGTCAACTTGATACATAATACTTAGTTTATAATTTATTATTTATAGTTTATAGAGCAAGCCTGCTATACGGCGAAGCCGCTGTTAACTATCAACTACTTTTCGAGGCACTCAAAAAGCCCATCTAAAGCCTTATCCGGATCACCGGTTTCATTGAGCAGGGTTACAAACTTGCTGCCGATGATGGCTCCCGCCGCATTATCCTGCGCACTGGTAAGGGTCTGCTTGTTGCTGATGCCGAAACCTATCATGCGTGGATTGCGCAGATTCATGCTGTTGATGTGGTTGAAATAAGCCAGCTTGGCATCGCCGAAACTGCTCTGGGCGCCCGTGATGCTTGCCGAACTGACCATGTAGATGAATCCATCGGTATGCTCATCGATGAAACGGATGCGCTCCTCGCTGGTTTCTGGCGTAATCATCATGATGACACGGATGTCATACTTGTCGGCTATGGGTTTTACCACCTTCAGATAATCATCAAAGGGAAGGTCTGGGATGATGGTGCCGCTCACTCCACTCTCTACGCAGCTCTTGAAGAAAGCCTCAATGCCGTAGTGCATGATTGGGTTCAGATAACCCATCAGCACGAGTGGAAGCTGCACTTCTTCCTTGATTTCCTTCAGCTGGGCGAAGAGTTTCTTCACCGTCATTCCGTTCTTCAGAGCCACGGTTCCGGCACTCTGGATAACAGGACCATCAGCCAACGGATCACTGAAAGGGATTCCTACCTCAATCATATCTATCCCCTTGCGCTCCATCGCCTTAATTACATCACCGGTACCTTCCAAAGTTGGGCATCCGGCGCAGAAATACAAGCTCAAAAGCTTGCGGTCTTTATTGTTTGCAAATAATGCATTTATCTTATTCATTTTTTTACTTTTTTATTTTTTTACCTTTTTACTTTTTTACCTTTAAAAGGAATTCCTTGAGTTTCTCTACATCCTTCAGTCCCGGTTCTATCTCAAACCTGGAATTGAGGTCGATTCCTACGCATCGGGGATGATGGAAAGACAGGATACGGGAAGCATCTTCCGGACCTATGCCGCCACTCAACAGGAATGGAACATCGCCATCATATTCATCCAGTACCTGCCAGTCAAACTGCTGACCACTTCCGCCCACTGTCTTACATTTGGTGTCGAAAAGGAAGTAGTCAACAGCGCCTACATACTCCTTATATTTCAGAATGTCCCCGGCAGTGGAAACACTAATGGCTTTGATTATCTTCATATTCCCCTTTGCTGCACGCAGCTGCTCACACAGTTCCCTGCTCTCGCTTCCATGCATCTGCACCGCATTCAGAGAGAATGAATGAATCTTATCCAACATATTGGAAATGGAATCATTCACGAAGACTCCCACTCGGCACACATTGCGGTCAGCATCAGAGCGAGCCAGCACATGACTGGCATACCGTGGAGACTTAGGATAAAAGATAAATCCCATCATATCAACGCCGAGTTGCGCAACCTGCTTTACATTACCAGGTTCACGCATTCCACAAACCTTTACTAACATTTTCTTTATTGTTTCAACTGCTTAATAAACTCTTGAAGCGCCACGCCCGGGTCAGCCTGTTTCATGAACTGTTCGCCCATCAGGAAACCTCTGAAGCCGCCTTCTTCTCTCAACCGGAGAACCGTCTGCGGGTTGGAGATGCCACTCTCGCTCACCCTGCACACATCCTTCGGAAGTTTCTCTGCCAATCTGAAGCTGTTCTCCACATCAGTAAAGAAGGTTCCGAGATTTCGGTTGTTGATGCCGTACATATCCGGTTCCAGTTCAGCATACTCGAAGTCGCGCTCATTATGCATCTCGAGCAGTACCTCCATGCCCAGCTGGTGTGCCATGTTCATGAGTTGCTTACACTCCTCCTTGGTCAGGCAGGCCGCAATGAGCAGCACGGCAGAAGCTCCGCAGTATCTCGCCTGCAGCAGCTGGTATTCCTCTACCACGAAGTTCTTATATAAGATAGGTAGGGTAACGCCCACATGGCGCGCCTCCTGAATATACTCATCATATCCTCCGAAGTAATCAATGTCGGTGAGGATGCTGAGCGCCGAGGCTCCGTTCTGCTGGTAGGCGAGCGGGATGATGCTCGGCTTACCTTCCTGTTTGATCCAGCCCTTAGAAGGCGATTTGCGCTTGAATTCAGCAATGATTCCCGTTTCCGAGTTCATCAGCGACTCCTTCATGCTTCCGCCCGGCACCTTTCCCCCATCTTCCTGCATTTTCTGCTCGGTGAGGGTTATCATCTGCCGTGGCTGGATAAAGCGCTTACGCTGCTCAATCTCTATTCTTTTATGAGCCACAATTTCCTCTAAAATATCAGCCATTTTTTTCGTTTTTTTATTTAAGATAAAGACTTGGGGAACCAGCGATGGAATCGCTGGGAACGGGGGGGGGACAAAGGGGTTAAGGCTCTTTTTACCTTTTTACTTTTAAAAGCCCTTTTTACCTTTAACTGTTGATCTCTACGAATTTCTTGAAGGTAGCGAGCGCCTTACCCGAGTCAATGCTCTCTCTTGCTATCTCCACACATTCCTCTATGCTCTTCTGTCCCTTCTCCATTACCTGGATGCCGAAGGCTGCATTGGCGAGAACGATGTTCTTCTGGGCTGGGAGGGCACGGTTTTCAAGTACTGCATCAAAGATGTCCTTAGCCTCTTCCTCGGTTGCTCCGCCTCGCACCTCTTCCGGTTTGGCTATCTCGAAACCGAGACCCTGAGGCTTGAAGATCTTCTCATAGTTGTTGGTGGTTACCTTGAAGTCGCCGGTGAGTGAAATTTCATCATATCCGTCGATGCTGTTAACAATGCCGAAATCAATGCCTAGTTTCTGGTAAACCTGATTGTAAAGGCGCATCTGGTCGAGATTGGCTACACCCAGCAACTGGCACTTAGGCTGACTAGGATTAACAAGAGGACCTAACAGGTTGAACACGGTAGGAAACTGCAAAGCCTTGCGGATAGGACCTACAAACTTCATTGCCTTGGCGAAGAGCTGGGCATGAAGATAAACGATGCCTGCCTCGTTGATGCTGCGGTTCAGCTTGTCTATATCATCGGTAAACTGGACACCGTGGTTCTTGATGACGTTGCTGGCACCGCTCACCGAAGTAGCCGCATAGTTGCCGTGCTTTGCCACCTTGTAACCCGCACCCGCAATGACGAAGCAGGAAGTAGTAGAAATGTTAAAGGTGTTCTTGCGGTCGCCACCGGTTCCCACCACGTCAATGTAGCGGTCGCAATCCAGGATGGCTGGCACGCCTGTGGCAAGAATTCCGTCACGGAAACCGAGCAGTTCATCTACCGTTACGCCTCTCATCTGCAAACCGGTGAGCAGGGCTGTAATCTGTTCCTCAGGAAAATCACTCTTGGTGATTCCTACAATGATGTCTCGGGTTTCCTCACGGGAAAGTTCCTCATGGTTCAACATTCTGTTCAAAATGTCCTTCATTTCCATAGTTAATATCTCCTATATTTTTTGTTTTTATTTTTCGTTGTAAAAGAAAAGGGGCCTGTCGTAAGTTACGGCAGACCCCTAGTATATTATGTTGTTCACATCCACATACAGCGTCTCGACTCACGACTTCTGGAATCTTGAGTTACGCCACCACCATGATGTAGATACGAATGTATTCATATTGCTTTTCTTTTAATTGTTTGTTACTACCAAAAACGAGGCGTTTCTTTCTTTTTAACGAAAAGATTCTCCTTCGTTCTTCATTTCTACCGCAAAAGTACAGTTTTTCTTTTAAACTACAAACTTTTTGTCGAGAAATTTTAAGATTTAACACTATTTTATCATCCAGCGCCCCTTTTTCTCCACTTTCGTCTCACGTTTTCTCCACTATACCTTATTATATATAGGGAGAAAGAAAAAGAAAAAATATTTCGCCTGAATGTAATAAATTTCCCAATACGCCGTTATTTATTTAGAGAACAGGTTACGGAAAGAGGAAAACTCATCCTCAAGACATGCCCGTTCTAAAAACAAATAACAAGAAGTATTATTCAAATAAAAAGATTCACGCCTATGAAGCAAGTATTTACACCAAAGAAAATGAGACCTTCGGCTCAGACCATCTACTTCATCAAGCAGATAGCCTACTCCTATCATACCATGGTGCAAAATGGGAAGCTAAAGGTGTGCTATCCTAACTAAAAGAAGAAGAAAGATGAAAACAATGGTATCCCCTTCATTGCTCTCAGCCAACTTCATTGACCTGAAGAGTGATATAGAGATGATTAACAAGAGTGAGGCCGACTGGCTCCACCTCGATGTGATGGATGGTGTCTTCGTGCCCAACATCTCGTTCGGCTTCCCTGTGATAGAAGCCGTGAGCAAGGTGTGCACCAAGCCCCTCGATGTTCACTTTATGATACAGCACCCGGAAAATTACATTGAGCAGACTGCCAAGCTCGGTGCCATGATGATGAACGTGCACTACGAGGCCTGCACCCATCTGCACCGCACCATCCAGCAGATTCATGCAGCAGGCATGAAGGCAGGAGTTACCCTCAACCCTTCTACCCCGGTATGTGTACTAGAAGACATCATCTGCGATGTAGACATGGTACTTTTGATGAGCGTTAACCCAGGCTTCGGCGGACAGAAATTCATCGAGAACACCATCAAGAAGATAGGCCGTCTGCGCCAGCTCATCAAAGAGAGCGGAAGCCAGGCACTCATCGAGGTAGATGGCGGCGTGCAGGCAGAAACTGCTCCAAGACTGGTGAAAGCCGGAGTAGACGTGCTGGTAAGCGGAAGTTATGTGTTCAAGAGCACAGACCCTTATGCTACCATCCATGCCCTGAAAGAACTCCACTAATCAAGATTCAGATAGATATTGTGCTCCTTAGCCATCTTGCGGAGGTTAAGGAGCGCATAACGCATTCTTCCTAGACTCGTATTGATGCTCACATTGGTACACTCGGCTATATCCTTGAAAGACATCTGCTGATAATAACGCATATAAACCACCTCGCGTTGTGGAGCCGGCAGAAAGTCTACCAGTTTCTTCACATCACGGAGCACCTGTTTGCGTACCATCTCCTGCTCAGCACAGTCTGCCTGAAAATCTTCGCCTCGCAGACAGGAAAGATCATTGTCGTTCCCCTGTTCAACCATGCGGAATACACACTGACTGCGATAACCGTCGATGATGACATTATGCGCTATACGCATTAACCACGAAATAAATTTGCCAGAACAGGAATACTGGCCAGCATGCAAACGACTGATAGCCTTTACGAATGTCTCCTGGAAGATATCATTCGCCAGATCCTCATCGTGAACCACGAAAAGGATGTAAGAGAACAGTTTCACCTCGTTGCGTGAAAGCAACAGGTCAAAGGCTCTGTTGTCGCCCCCGACATAAGCCAGAGCCAACTCTTCGTCTGTCATATTATTGAGTTTTCTCATTTTCTTAATCTTATTTATTAAGTAAATGTCTATCCAATAGGCTACCCAGTATTTATTGCGTTAATAATGTTAAATATCGTTGCAAAGATAACAATTTATTTTGAAAACACCAAACTTTTTTGCAAAAACATTTAATTTTAACATTACCAGTACCTGTTTTCCAAATAAAATTCGTAACTTTGCACCGATGTGTTAAACATCAAACCCAAACAAACGAATAAACTGATTCATACAAATAAATAAATACAAATAATCATAAAACTAGAACAAAGACAATGAAGAAATTCTTTAAGACCTTACTCGTTGCTCTGCTTCTCATCCCAGCCTGCGCTTGGGCCGACGGATGGAACGATGCTGAATATCAGCGCATTGAACAGAGCATACAGTTGCCTAATATCAAGCAGGCAACCAAGAAGTATGTAATTTCTGCCTATGGAGCCAAGCAGAACGCTTCGGCTGCACAGAACCAGAAGGCAATCAACAAACTCATCGCCCTCGTCTCTAAGAAAGGTGGCGGTACCATCGTCATACCGAAGGGTACCTGGCGCACAGGAGCCATTGAGATGAAGAGCTTCGTAGAACTGAACCTCGAAGAAGGTGCCGTACTGCAGTTTGCCTTTGAGCCAAAACTCTATCCGCTGGTTCGCACCGCATGGGAAGGATTGGCATGCTGGAACTACTCTCCATGCATCTACGCCTACAAGGTTTCCGACATCGCCATTACCGGTAAAGGTACCATCGACGGAGGCGGCAACAATGATACATGGTGGCAGTGGAACGGCAATCCTTACTTCGGATACAAGGAGGGCGTAACCAAGGAACACCAGAAGATGGGCTCCCGCGCCAGACTGCAGAAAATGGCAGAAGACGGTGTGCCTTTCGATGAGCGCAAGTTCGGTATGGGACAGGGTCTCCGCCCTCAGCTCGTCAACTTCGTACGCTCTGAGCGCATTCTCATCAAGGACGTAAAGATGATCAACTCGCCTTTCTGGGTGATGCACCCTCTGCTCTGCAAGGACATCACGGTAGACGGCGTAACCGTTTGGAACGAAGGACCTAACGGAGACGGATGCGACCCTGAAGCATGCGAGAATGTACTCATTCAGAACTGTATCTTCCACACCGGCGACGACTGCATCGCCATCAAGAGCGGACGAAACAACGACGGTCGTCTCTGGAACAAACCATCTAAGAATATCATCATCCGCAACTGTCGCATGGAAGACGGACACGGTGGCGTAGTCATCGGTTCTGAGATTTCAGGCGGATGCGAGAATGTATACGCCGAGAACTGCGAGATGGACTCTCCTCATCTGGAGCGCATCCTCCGCATCAAGACCAACAACTGCCGCGGCGGACTCATCCAGAACATCCACATGCGCAAGGTTACCGTAGGACAGTGTAAGGAAGCCGTACTCAAAATCAACCTCGACTATGAGCCAAGAGAGGCTTGCTACCGCGGATTTGAACCTACCGTGCGCAACGTGAGCATGGAAGATGTTACCTGCCAGAAGAGCAACTACGGTGTGCTCATCATCGGTGGAAACAAGGTAGAAAACGTATACGACATCCATGTAAAGAACTGTAAGTTCGACGGTGTCATCAAGCAGCCTACCAAGGTTACCGGCAAGACAAGAAACGTGAAGTTCGACAACCTCATCATCAATGGTTCACTGGTTCTCAACAAGGAAGACCGTCCTTACCAGACCTACTCAGAGTGGCTCACCCACAGCGAGATGCAGCGCGTGCCTCAGTCTTACCTGCTCGACTTCAGCAAGAAGCCAAAGTGGAGCTACGTAATGGGCATTGAGATGGAAGGTATGCTCGACACCTACCTCCATTACAAAGGCGGAAAGAGCACCTTCAAGGGAGCTGATGCCGAAGCCAACAACGAGGCAATCATCAACTACCTGAAAGAATATCCAGCCAAGATGATTGACGAAAAGGGAAACATCACAGGCTACAAATATGAGGATTTCAACCTCGACAATGTGCGCACAGCGAAGTTCATCCTCCGCATGCACAACCTCTTCCCTAGCAAGAGCAGCGAACTGGCGCTGAAGACGCTCTTCAAGCAGCTGCAGAACCAGCCTCGCACCAAGGAAGGCGTTTACTGGCACAAGGCTATTTACGCCAACCAGGTATGGCTCGACGGCATCTTCATGGGTCTGCCTTTCTACTGCAACTACGCTGTACAGAACCTCAAGCCAAAGAAGGCGAAGAAGATTCTCGACGATGCGGTAGACCAGATTGTGAAGACCGACCTGCGTACCTACGATGAGAAGACTCAGCTCTGGAAACATGCATGGGACGAGACCCACAGCCAGTTCTGGGCAAACAAGGAAGACGGAAAGAGCCAACATACTTGGGCAAGAGCCCTCGGATGGTACGTCATGGCAATGACCGAATGCCTCGATGCCATGCCTGAAGATTATGCTCGCCGCGGCGAAATCATCACCTTATTAAATAAGGCCATGAAGAGCGTGGTGAAATACCAGGATAAGAAGACGGGCGTATGGTACGACGTGATGGACGTAAAGGATCCTCGCAACTACCTCGAGAGCACCGCTTCAAGCATGTTTGCCTATGTTCTCCTCAAGGGTTACCGCAAGGGATACCTCGGCAAGGAATATCAGGAAGCAGGTATCAAGGCTTATGAGGGAATCCTGAACAACTTCATCCAGGTAAATCCTGACAAGACCATCAGCCTTACCCGCTGCTGTGCTGTCAGCGGACTCGGTCCTGGCCCTGGTCCATACGTCAAGAAGCCAAACTTCAAGCGCGACGGCAGCTTCGACTATTACATGAGCGAACCAATCCGCGACAATGATGCCAAGGGCGTAGGTCCTTTCATCTGGGCTAGTCTGGAAATGGAAATGCAGGGACTGAATAAGTAAAACTTAGTTTATAGTTTACAGTTTACAGCGACTTCACCGTATAGCAAGATTGCCCTATAAACTATTAACTCTAAACTGTAAACTGAATTTAAAACTATTAATTGAATTCTCACCGATGGAAAAGAAAATATTCACAACAATGGCAGCAGCACTCATGAGTGCTGCTGCTTTGGCACAAACTCCAGCCTTTCCGGGCGCAGAAGGTCACGGAAGATATGTAACCGGCGGAAGAGGTGGAAAAGTAGTACACGTAACCAATCTCAATGACAGCGGAACAGGTTCTTTCAGAGAGGCTGTCAAAACGGGAAAGAGAATCATCGTCTTCGATGTGGCTGGCGTCATCGCCCTGAAGTCTGAGCTCAAGATAGGTGACAACATCACCATCCTCGGACAGACTGCCCCATCTCCGGGCATCACCCTCAGATATTACACCGTTCAACCGGGCAACAACAACATCATCCGTTTCCTCCGCATACGCCGCGGAGAGGAGAAGGATATCAATGACGGTGCGGATGCTACCTGGCAGCGCAACAAGACCGGCATCATCTTCGACCACTGTTCCTTCAGCTGGAGTATCGATGAGGTGGCTTCATTCTACGACAACAACAATTTCACCATGCAGTGGTGTACCGTTGCCGAAAGTCTCACCAATCCGGGCCACTCTAAGGGAGCACATGGTTACGGAGGCATCTGGGGCGGTAAGCTCGCCAGCTTCCACCACAACTTCGTAGGCCATCTCACGAACCGCGGTCCCCGTTTCAATGGCGCAAGATACGGATGGACAGGCTACACCAGCAACAAGGATTACGATACATATCAGTGGAAGAACACCGTGCAGGCAGAAAACGTAGACTTCCGCAACTGCGTGATGTATAACGCACAGGGTACCTGCTACGGAGGGCCGGGCGGCGGACAGATCAACATCGTGAACAATTACTACAAGGCTGGACCAAGCCACAGTTTAAAAAGTACAACCCTGAACGGCCTCAAGGTAAGCGTAAGCTCCGGCAAGGAACGTGGAAACCAGGACCGTATCACGCAAGTAACCGTATCAACAAGTGGAAATTCTGACAAGAATCATCCTGAGTTCTACGGCATGACCAGCCGTTACTTCATCAACGGAAACACCACCGAAACCACCAAGGGTTCTGTTACCAAGAACAAGGACTGGAAGGGTGTGATATACGATGATGGAACCTATACTTATAATGGCGAGGAATATTCTGCTGACAAAAAGAATTTCTACGGAGATGCCGTAGCCCACCAAACCATCAGTGGTGTTTCTTGTGTCAAGATCAAGATGGACGCTGCTGCTCCAACAGGAGAAGTTACCACCCACTCTGCTGCCGAAGCATTCAGTAAAGTACTGGCATACAGCGGAGCCTCACTCTACCGCGATGAGATTGATGCGCGCTACATGGAAGAGGCAAAGACAGGTACTGCCAAGTACAAGGGAAGTATTACCAAATCACCTGGCATCATCGACAAGGTATCAGATGTAAACGGCTACACCGAGGCAAACTTCGGCACCGCTTCTCGCCCTGCCGACTTCGACACCGATAAGGACGGCATTCCTGATGCATGGGAGACAGCCAATGGTCTGGATCCAAACGACGCCACAGATGCCCTCACCTACTCGCTTGACAGCAAGGAGTACTACACCAACCTTGAGGTTTACGCCAATTCTCTGGTTGAGGACATCATGAAGCAGGGCAATGCTGATGCAGAGAACAAGGTAGATGAATACTATCCTGCATGGAAGAAACCTACAGGCATCTCGCAGATCATCACCTCCAATCCCAGTGAATTAGCCGAAGTAAAGTATTACAGCCTCAACGGCACCCTCCTTTCTGCTCCTCAAAAAGGCATCAACATCCGCAAGATGCTGTTTCAGAACGGAAAGACCGTAGTGGATAAGGTAATAAAGGAATAAAACTTCTTATAAAACAAAAAGGGCATCCCCATGTTTGGGAATGCCCTTTTGTTTTATATGTATATACAATCTGTTACTTTACATACTTCTTACCGTTCTTGATAATCAAGCCCTTGGCAGAAGAAGAAACCTCCTGACCAGCCATATTATAGGTCTTACCATTCTTCTTGGCTGCAGCAGCGTTTACTGAAGAGATGCCAGTGCTAGTGCCTATCGTATACTTAAAGCCAAAGAAGCCCATTTTAGTACCTGCAGCAAGCACATAGTATGTACCACCAGCAGCAACGTTGAAGGTTACTATACCATTAGACTTTGCGGCAATAATATTTTCATTTTTCTCGTTCAGTGTGAATTTCTGAGATTCACCATCCTTTGCGCTTGGCAAATTATAAGAACCAGGAGTCACCTCAGCAAAATCAGCATCCAAAATATGGAAACCTTTAGTTGCTCCCATCTGTATAGCTACAGTTAAAGTTCCTGCATTTGCAGTCTCGAACTTATAAACACATCCAGTTGGCGCAGCTCCTTTCACCAACTTACCATTGTTCTTACCACATACGTAAGCAGTAAAATCACCATCAGCCCAATTATCGGTAGCCTTACCATCTGCAAAAGCAGTACCAGCATTCTCCATATAAGTCAAAGTGACATTTTTTACTGACGTAATCTTATCACCAGCATTTACCTTGTCACCTACCTGCACAGCATAAGTTCCCTAAGCATTAACACTAGCAGCCAAAGCTACGGCTACAATAAGAGTAAAGAATTTCTTCATAATCGTTTTATTTTAAGTTTATATACTCAATAGTTCGTTAATAATTCAATAATGTGCTAAGCAGCTATACGCTGTAAGCACGAGAGATCTTTGAAAATCTTGCTAATTAAAGTTCGGTTCGGGGTGTACCCACTTGCTTTAAAAATTCGTTTCACCAGATAAATATTGGTCATCAGTGACTTGAATGAAGACATAGAATATTCCATTCCCATCTCCTTCATAGTTACCTTGGCAACATTTAGTGATGTGAACGAAGCATTGAAAGCAAAATCGAGTTTCCACTTATCGCGAGCCTGGCAGTCCATAAGACCAGTATAGCCTTTGGCGTCACGAAAGCAAAATTCGATCTGGAACCTGGTTCTATAATAAAGAAGTACCTCTTCACCCGAAAGTGAGGGGTCTGTAGAGAAGAATAGTTTCTTCTTGCCATTCGGCATCTGCCAGATGACAAGTCTAACTTTACACCTGAGTGCCTTGGAATAGGCTATCAAAGTATAAGCTGTTCCTTCTATATCTTTCATCTCCATCTTCTCCATTCGAGTGAGGTCAAGATTCTTCATATCAATCTTGCCATCCTTGGTCTTGGGGCGACCACGTTTTCCAGTACGTGGACCAGCATAGACATAAAAGAGACAAGCATTGTCACGAAAGCGGCTTATCAAAGAGAACCCTTCTTTTTTTATCCCATTAACAAATGTACTTGTAGAGAAGTAAGCATCTGCAACTATGAGGGTTGAGAGTTTAAGAAGTTCCTTGCGGTAACGCTTAATGACGCTGATATAGAAATCTACCATAGTCTTGTTTCTAAGACTCAGTTCTTTATTACTTAGCGACTGGTGTGCTTTTAACATCATGCAGTCTTTGGCATCAATATCAATGAGGCCAATACCCATGATTTCGAGACCATGTTTAACAGACTGTGCACATCCCGACCAAAAACGACCGATATGTGGAGTCTTCTTGCCAGCTTTGCTGATGTAGCTGGGATCAATGGCAATAGCCCATCTTCCCTGTTTACCAAAGAAGCGCTTGGCAAGTGAGACATTAAGTTTGAGCCAGTCAATGCTTTTCGACTTTTTTAAGCCGAATGCGTTGCGATAGGTTTGCTCAACATGCGAGCCATACCTCCCCATTTGGGTGAAATTTATCTTTCTTGGTATTACCATGAACAAAATTATCACCTCGATGAGTATTTTCTCGAAACTTTTTGTTAACTTTGCAGCCGAATCTTCAACTGCATCTTTAAAGATATCCATATATTGGTCAAGTCCTGTATTCATATAATTTTGCGTTTGTCGTGATTTGCAAAGTTACTGAAAATCAGCGACTTGACCAACTTTTTATAGCTAAGTTTTCATAAGTATTTCTTAATGTAAGTTATTGATTTACAGACGATTAAATGTTAATTTAACGCAGTATTGTTAATAGGAGAAAGCTTTAAATGGACTTTGTTTTGCTATCCATTTCTGACAGGGAGACTCTTTTTATACCTTAGAGTTCTATACTATGAATATTTTGAGAAATCTATCCATCAGGAAGGTTCTGCCTCAATAAACAAAATTGATGAAGAAGCAGTTTGCATGAATACGAATGAGGATAAGCATGTACAAAACGCACAGAAACAGAAAAGCGGTGCCGCCTGCAAATCTGCAGGAAAGCACCGCACAATCTAACCCTATTCACGTACAAAAAAAGAATTCTTCATGTTAAAACTACTTTGCCTTGATGACGAAGCGGAATTCGCGGTCGCCATAGTGCATGCGGTATTTCTCCATAGGCTTTGTCATCCAACTGTCGATGCAACCTAAACCGTACTGGCGTTGCTGGATATGTACCTGTGTCAAGCCCTTGTCAACCAAATCACCGCTATGCTGTCCCCAAGCATGCTCCTTTTCATCACCAGAATCCAAATCCTCAATAGAATAAGGAATGGCACTGCACTCCATCGGAGCATAACCCTCGAAAGTAATACCCTTACCTGATGCAGGATTGAAAATAGAGAAATAACGGATATCTGTATGGTTGCCACTCTCCTGAGGACGAACATAAGGATAATACTCATCCTTTACATCCGACTCATATTTGCCAATAAAGGTAGAAGAATGACGGTCGATATAATTCTCCTCCGGACCACGGCCATAATATTCCAACTTAGAGAATGATGCAGGCAAATCCAATACTATACCATATCGGAACAAGTCAGCTACCTTAGCCGCTTTATCCGTGGTCATCTTCTCGGTAACAGAAACCTCACCTTCCGCATTGATGCAATAACGAAGTATCAACTCAGCCTTCACCTCAGGCATTTCAAAGGTAGCCGTCAGGACAATACTATCCTTCATCTCACTCTTATCAAATGACTTCAAGTTCATTACAGGATTTTTCCAAACCTTCAACTCCTTCTGCAAAGAAGCACCATAATCATTATCAGTAGGAGCACGCCAGAATTCAGGCTTCATGCTCTCGCGGAATTTCAAGATAGGTTCGCCATCTACGTCAAGATAATCAATCATACCCGTCTTCTTGCCTATGGTAACCGACATTCTCTTGGCAGAAACCTTCACATAGCTATTGGTTTCCTCTACCTCGATACTACTGTTATTTTGGAGTTTCCCTTTCTTACCAGAAATCTTAGTAGAAGTCGCTGCAATAGGAGTATCTACCTTATCAAACTGATATTCATTGATGACAAACTGCTGGCGGGCCATCACCTGTCCCTTCTCTACCAATGGTTCTGTACCATCGCTGACAAAGGCAAAATTGACTGTAATTTCCTCCTTACCATGTTCAGACTCTGCTTCAGCAATAGCATACTTCAAAGCATCACTCTTCACCATTTTAGTTGTCTGAGGAGCAATACCCTTAGTCTCAGGAATCTCAACAGTAGATAACTTCACACCATTGGCATAGATAGTTGCAGTAAGGTGCAGGTCGTCAATATTCTTAAAGAAATTCTCATTATAGATATTGAAAGCACCATTCACGGCATCCAGATCCTTGATCCATACATTCTGATGCCAATACTGGATTTCGTAGGCATGCGGATTCAAACGGCGGTCTGGAGCAATGATACCATTGCAATTGAAGTTGTAGTCGCTGGCAGGATAACGTCCATAGTCGCCACCATAGGTAAAGATTTCCTTACCGGTAACAGGACTCTTGTCACGCAGACCCTGATCTACAAAGTCCCAGATGTATCCACCCTGATACTTAGGATATTTGCGAATCAGATCCCAGTACTCCTTGAAACCGCCCTCTGAGTTACCCATCGCATGAGCATACTCACATTGGATATAAGGTTTTACGCCATCACTCTTGCAATATTTCTCACTCTCCTCATAGTCGATATACATCGGGCAATGAATATCGGTCTTACTGTCATATCCACCACGCTCATACTGCACAGGACGAGTCTGATCATAGGCTTTCACCCAGTCATAGGTCTTCTCGAAGTTGATGCCATAGCCACACTCATTACCCAAACTCCATACGATGATGGAAGGATGGTTGATGAAAGTCTTCACATTACCCTCGTTACGCTCGATATGAGTCTGGAGGTATTCAGGGAACTTGGCGAGAGATTTCTCATCATATCCCATACCATGAGATTCAAGGTTTGCCTCAGCAGTCACATAGATTCCATATTCATCACAGAGGTCATACCAGCGAGGATCATCAGGATAATGACAGGTACGAACAGCGTTGATATTCAACTGCTTCATAATCTTAACATCCTGAATCATGCGCTCCACGCTGACTACATAGCCACCATCAGGATCTATTTCATGACGGTTAGCACCCTTGATCAGGACAGGCTTGCCATTGACCAGGAGCTGTGCATTCTTGATTTCCACATTGCGGAAACCTATCTTTTGAGGGATAACCTCCGATACACCCTGCTTATTTTTCAAAGTAATGAATGCCTTATATAAATAAGGTGTTTCTGCAGTCCATGCCTTCACCCCTGGCACCTTAATAGTACCCTGTACACCAGAAGCCTCAGCAATCTTCTTGCCATCCTTATCACACAATGTAAGAGTAACATCAGTCTTACCACCCTTCAAGGCTACCTGATAGTTCAGGACACCATCCCGGTATTGATTTTCCAAACCTGCATCCAGACGGATATCAGCTGCATGAACTTTCGGACGGGCATAGAGATATACCTCACGGGCAATTCCTGTAAAACGCCAGAAATCCTGATCCTCAAAATAAGAACCATCACACCAGCGCATCACCTGCATAGCAATGAGGTTTTTGCCTGGTTTCAGATATTTGGAGATATTAAACTCTGCAGCCACCTTGCTGTCTTCGCTATATCCCACATACTTGCCATTCACCCAGAGAGTCAAATTGCTGGTAGCAGAACCTACATGGAAATATACATCCTTGCCCTTCCAGTCCTTAGGCAGGTCAAAGGTGCGGCGATAGGAACCCGTATAGTTATTGAGTTCGCTGATATAAGGAGGATTTGGGTCAAACTGGGTAGCCCAGGCATAACCGGTATTCTTATAAGTAGCGTCGCCATAGCCATTCAGTTCAAACAAGCCCGGTACAGGAAAATCCTTCCATTGAGAATCATCAAAGTTGGCAGCGAAGAAATTGACAGGACGCTTGTTGTAGTCCTTGACGAAATTAAATTTCCAAGTGCCTTCCATCGAAAGGTAGTTGGCTGAATTTTTCTTTTCGAAAGCCTGAGCCTTATCCTGATTCTCGAAAGCAAAGAACGCAGCACGGCGAGGAGCACGATTCTGCTGATTGACATCTACATTATGCCATCTGCTGGCATCTTGCGCCCTTACTTCGCCATGCCCATTAAGAACCATGGCACCCAGTAGGGCAAGAAACATGAAATTTCTTTTGTTCATATTCATGAATATTTATGATTTAAAAACAGTTTTTACCTTATTATATATTTAATGGAACAGTTGACTATCTTCAACATCCGCAAATTCCTTGGAATTATCCTTGCGCATCTGCAGGTTGAGTCCGTTCCACCAAGAAGGCCAGCCACCAGTAATATTGGCTATGAAGACATACTTGATAGGATGTAACCCCTTAGCCAAAGCTACGCAGTTGTCACGATGGGAAATACTCTTCACTTCGCTGGAGTTGTCGATAAGCAACTTACTGTCAATCCAAACCTGGTCGGCACGGGAAGAAACATAATATACACCATCCTCTGGCACCATCACATATCCTTCAGCAATAGCAGCATAACCATTCTCTCCACGCAGAGTGCGAGCATCGTCAGCCTGCTTCAATTTCATTTCGCCAAAGTTGCGGATAACAGAATTTTCCCAGACGCCATCCGTCCATTCTAAGTCATTCACATGATGATAATACCCCTTGATACGCTTCATCTCCAAACCCGGCTTTACATCTTTCACCTCAACAGAAGGAGCATAATTCTGTTTCTCCACCTGGATGGTTCTGATGCGACTCATCTTACCAGAAGGCAAAACCGTAGCAATATTGATGATACAATCATGGTTTACAGGGATAGGAGCAGTATAGACCAGAGACTCTGGAGTAGGTTTCGTGCCATCCAGTGTATAGACCATTTTCATCGGGCGGGAAGTGGTAAAGGTTACGGTAGTATCCTTGGTAATCAGCACTTTATCGCAGGATCCGTATGGCTGTTCCGGCAGAGGAAGATGATATTTGATACAACGTTCATCAAGTCTTACGAGGTTAGCATCCACTCGTTTGCAGAAATCCGTAAAGTTCTTACGACTCAATGGCGACCAGGCAACCTCAGAGAGTGCCAGGGCACGAGGATACATCATATACTCCATCTTGGCATTGGAATACATATATTCAGACCAGTTGTTGCATTGCACACCCAAAATATGCTTATCAAGTCCAGCCTTGCGGATTACATCAGGAACAGGGTCGAAACTATAGGTTTTGGCCAGATAGACAGGACTGCTTGGAATCGTGATTGGTTCTATCTTACTGTCGCCCTGATAATGATCAAGGTAAAGACCACCAGAACCAGGAGTCATGATAACATCATGCCCTTGCTTAGCAGCTTCGATACCTCCATCAATACCTCGCCAAGACATGACGGTAGCATTCTCACTCAATCCACCTTCCAGAATTTCATCCCATCCGATGATTTTCTTACCATACTTCTCCAGCATCTTTTCTACACGCTTGATGACATAGCTCTGCAGTCTTTCCTCTGCAGAGTGCTTGCCATCGCCCTGAAGATGCTCGTCAACAATACGCTTCTGACAAGTAGGGCAGGTTTTCCAACTGGTTTTCGGGCACTCGTCGCCACCTATATGGAAATATTTACCAGGGAAGAGCGGCACCATCTCCTTGAAGATATCATCCAGGAAATGGAACATCAATTCCTTGCCGGGACACATCACTATGTCCTCGATACCCCAAACCATTCTTGGAGTCCATTGCTCTCCCTTGCAGGACAATTCCGGATAAGCAGCAATAGCCGCCATCATGTGTCCAGGAAGATCCACCTCAGGAATCACCGTCATATAGCGCTTGGTAGCATAATCCACGATATCCTTAATCTCCTCCTGTGTATAAAAACCTCCATAGATAGAGCCATCGCCTTCCTTGCGATAACCGCCGATAGAAGTCAGTTTAGGATATTTCTTGATTTCAATACGCCAGCCCTGATCTTCCGTCAGATGGAAATGCATCGTATTGACCTTGAGAGAAGCCATCAGGTCAATCTGCTTCTTCACATTCTGTACAGTAATGAAATGACGGCATGGATCAAGATGGAATCCACGGTAGCCGAAGCGTGGAGCATCCTGGATATCACAGCATTGTGCTACCCATTTCACCCCATCCACCCGGGTTGCGCTCTCTATCTGGGCAGGGAGTAACTGCATGAAACTCTGCATACCGTAGAAGGCGCCCTTGGCGGTCTTCGCCTTGACAACAACCCCCTTGGCGGTTACGGTAAGGCGATAACCTTCCTCGGCAATTTTCAGCGAAGGAGAAATCTGTATAGAGATATTCCCCTTCTTTCCACCTACCGTTACCTCATAACCTGTAGAAGCCTTCAGTTTGTCTGCCATGTACTGGGCGATATTTCTGCCTTCAGCCGTCTGGTAAGCGATTACCACCTTCTGTGGCAATACGAACTCCCCTTTCTGTACCTGAGTCTTCACCGGTATCGGGATAATATTAATATCGGCAGCAGATGCCGGAGTAGAGATACCACCCAGCATCGCCGCACAGGCTACAAACGAGCCTAATAAACGATTGAACTTTGCCATGATTTAAATATATTAATAAGGTATTACAATGGTTTGTACTCCACGAAAGCCTCCATGGCCTCATAGCATGCCAGACCCAACTGGTCGTAGAGCGATGCAGTAGCACGGTTACGGTCTTCGGCTCTCTGCCAGAACAGGCGCTCATCATTACCCAAGAAAGGAGCACTCTCCATCTGCGACTGATGCTTGAGGATAGAGTTACGCTTTGCCCGCAACTCCTCAGGGCTCAATGGAACACACATTTCGATATTCTCAATCTCCCATTCTGCCCAGGCACCGCGATACATCCAGATGCGACAGTCCTTCAACCATTCTGCACCCGCTTTCTTCTCTTCGTCGATAGCTGCCAGAACGGCATCAGTACACTTCTTGTGGGTTCCGTGAGGGTCAGCAAGGTCGCCGGCTACATAAATCTGATGCGGCTGCACCTTCTGCAACAGAGCTCTCACTATCTCTACATCCTTCTCGGTCATTGGCAACTTTTCTATCTTGCCGCTCTCATAGAATGGCAGGTCGAGGAAGTGGACATGGTCAAGCGGAATTTCATTATAAGTACAAGCGGTACGAGCCTCACCACGGCGAATCAATCCCTTGATGGTCAGGATATCTCTCGTATCGAAGTCACTCTTCTTCTTGGCAAAGAAGGTCTTGATTTCCTTATATTTATTAGAGATGATGCTGTCTTTTGAAGTCTGCAAAAAGCTGGTTGAAACCATTGATAAAGTGCATGAATCTTGTTACTTCCTCATCACCCACAGCAATGTTTCCTGATGTTTCGTAAGCTACATGCACATCGTGGTTCTGCTGTACCAGTCGGCGGATGGTTCCTCCCATAGAGATAACATCATCGTCTGGGTGTGGAGAGAATACGATAACCTTCTTAGGGAATGGAGTTGCACGCTCCGGGCGATAGGTATCATCGGCATTCGGCTTACCACCTGGCCATCCGGTAATGGTATGCTGCAAGTCATTGAAAATCTTGATATTGGCATTGTAGGCAGAGCCATAGAGAGCCAGAAGTTCACTCAGTCCGTTTTCATTATAATCCTTATTGGTCAACTTCAGGATAGGCTTACCGAGTTTCTGGCAGAGCCATACCAGTGCCGAACGCACCAGTTTGTCACTCCACTGGCATGAAGTTACGAGCCATGGATGCTCGATGCGCGTCAGATGGTGAGCTGCACCCAGGTCGATGACAACATGAGCATTCGGATGAGTCTGAAGGAATGATGCCGGCAGGGTATCTGTTATAGAGTTCTCCACCACCTTCTGCATAATCTCTGCCTTCTCTTCGCCCCAGGCTGTCAGATAGATGCTCTTGGCTGAGAGTAAGGTAGCGATACCCATGGTGAGCGAACATGGAGGAATGGTTTCCTTGGTCTGCTCACTGTTCTCCATCTCTTCGCGAGAGGTATTGCCGATGAGGATGATACGGGTCATCGACTGGATGCCCGAACCTGGCTCGTTGGCAGCAATATTACCCGAACGGCCTACACCTAGGAGGGCTACATCGAGACCGCCAAAGGTCTTGATACGCTGCTCATAAAGACGGCAACTGTCCTGTACGGCATCCTGTGCCACAAAGCCATCCAGTGTAAAGATGTTCTGCTCAGCCACATCCACATGATCAAGGAAACGCTCCTTCAACTGGTTGATGGTACGGAGGGAACTGTCCTTCTGAAGCGGATAATATTCGTATGCATTGAATACAACAACATTGCGGAAGCTCAGAGTCTTCTCGTTGTAACGGCGAACGAGTTCATCGTATACAGAATAGAGAGAAGAACCGGCACCCAGCGCCATCACATAGAATTTGCCTTCCTGCTGTGCAGCCAGGATTTCCTTCTCGATGCAGTCGGCGATATGCTTTGCACCTTCTTGTGAAGAGGCAAAGATGTCGGTATGAATCTTCTCCATGCGGGAGATTTCAAAGTATTCTACTGTTGTTTTTGGTTTGTAATACTCGACAGGAACTTTGTTAAGTATGATTTGAGAACTTAAATTGAGTCGCATAACACACGTTTTTTAAAGATTGTTTTTTTCTATGTCTTTGAAGTAGCGATAAGTACTAACTTTCAATTCGTCGGTAGCTGCGTCGTCGCAAACGATGATGCCACATGGGTGAGTTTGCAGTGCGCTGATGGTCCAAGCCTGGGTAACAGGACCTTCGATGGCAGCCTGCAGGGCGCGCGCCTTGTTATGACCGTTGCAGAGAATCATTACCTCTCGGGCAGCCATCACGGTACCCACACCTACGGTCAGAGCCAGACTAGGTACCTTCTCAGGATCATTATCGAAGAAACGGGAGTTGGCAATCTTGGTGTCTGTAGTGAGCGTCTTTACTCGGGTGCGGGAGGTAAGAGAAGAGAATGGCTCGTTGAAAGCGATATGCCCATCAGGACCGATACCACCGATAAAGAGGTCGATGCCACCCGCTTCTTCTATCATCTGCTCATAATGACGGCACTCCTCTTCCAGATTCTCGGCATTGCCATTGAGAATATGAATATTCTCCTTAGGGCAGTCGATATGATTGAAGAGATTGGCAGCCATGAAAGAGTGATAGCTCTCAGGATGAGATTCCGGCAAACCTACATATTCATCCATATTGAAGGTGATGACATGCTTGAACGAAACCTTGCCTTCTTTTACCGCCTTTACCAGATTGGCATACATGCCCTGAGGTGAAGAACCGGTTGGCAAACCCAGAACAAAAGGACGTTCAGCAGTTGGTTGAAATCTGTTAATTGTTTCAACTACATGATCAGCTGCCCACTTTGACAGCTTCTCATAATCTTTTTCGATAATAACACGCATAGATAAATCTTTTTTAGTAAAATAAATGTTTTAAAGAACAGATGGAAAGTGTCGGTATTTAGATATTCCATCCTATAGCCGATGCTCCTAGAATGGCGGCGGTAGCCCCTTCTAGGCCACTAGTCAAAAATTTGGCTTTATTCTTATACAAGCTCAAGACATTCTTGTCGTAAGCTTCTTTCATCGGTTTCATGAGTAATTCGCCCGCCTGTGCCAATCCTCCAAAGAAGATGAAAGCCTCCGGACTCAGGAAGGTAGCTATTTCTGCACAGGCCTTGCCGATTCTTCTTCCGGTCTGCCTGAACACTTCCTGTGCCAGTGTATCTCCTGCCATGGCTGCCTTATAAACTGCATAAGATGTTATTTCTTCTTCAGGGATGTTTCTCAGTTCTGTTGCCCCGGTTGATGCTTCGAGCATGGCGAGGGTAGTACGGACCACACCTGTAGCCGAGCAGTAGGTTTCCAGACAGCCCTTTCTGCCACAGCCACATGGTCTACCATCAGTCTCCACAATCATGTGTCCCAACTCACCGGCAAATCCGTCGCAACCATAAATCAGTTGCCCGTTAACCACGATACCAGAACCTACGCCAGTTCCTAAAGTAAGTTCTACGAAGTTTTTCATGCCAACCGCAGCACCATATTTCATTTCTCCCATAGCTGCCGCATTTGCATCATTGGTAATAGCAACCGGAATGCCCAGTTTCTCTGCAAACATGTCAGCCAGCGGTACAATACCCTTAGCCCATACCAGATTTGCTGCGTTTTCAATGGTTCCCTTGTAATAGTTACCACAAGGCGCGCCAATGCCCATGGCACGAATTTTCTCCATGCCACCTACCTGTTCTACTATCTGCATCACAGCTTTTACCGATTCCTCTACGTATTGGTCCACGCATTGGAATGCCTGAGTCTTGATTGAGGTTGTAGCTATTATTTCTCCGTCCCCATCAACGATGCCGAAAACGGAATTGGTTCCACCCAAATCCAAGCCAATCACTAAAGATTTTATATTGTATTCCATACTTCAATAGTTCGTTAATAATTCAATAATGTGCTAAGCAGCTATACGCTGTAAGCACGAGAGATCTTTGAAAATCTTGCTAATTAAAGTTCGGTTCGGGGTGTACCCGCTTGCTTTAAAAATTCGTTTCACCAGATAAATGTTGGTCATCAGTGACTTGAATGAAGACATAGAATATTTCATTCCCATCTCCTTCATAGTTACCTTGGCAACATTTAGTGATGTGAACGAAGCATTGAAAGCAAAATCGAGTTTCCACTTATCGCGAGCCTGGCAGTCCATAAGACCAGTATAGCCTTTGGCGTCACGAAAGCAAAATTCGATCTGGAACCTGGTTCTATAATAAAGAAGTACTTCTTCACCCGAAAGTGAGGTGTCTGTAGAGAAGAATAGTTTCTTCTTGCCATTCGGCATCTGCCAGATGACAAGTCTAACTTTACACATGAGTGCCTTGGAATAGGCTATCAAAGTATAAGCTGTTCCTTCTATATCTTTCATCTCCATCTTCTCCATTCGAGTGAGGTCAAGATTCTTCATATCAATCTTGCCATCCTTGGTCTTGGGGCGACCACGTTTTCCAGTACGTGGACCAGCATAGACATAAAAGAGACAAGCATTGTCACGAAAGCGGCTTATCAAAGAGAACCCTTCTTTCTTTATCCCATTAACAAATGTACTTGTAGAGAAGTAAGCATCTGCAACTATGAGGGTTGAGAGTTTGAGAAGTTCCTTGCGGTAACGCTTAATGACGCCGATATAGAAATCTACCATAGTCTTGTTTCTAAGACTCAGTTCTTTATTACTTAGCGACTGGTGTGCTCTTAACATCATGCAGTCTTTGGCATCAATATCAATGAGGCCAATACCCATGATTTCGAGACCATGTTTAACAGACTGTGCACATCCCGACCAAAAACGACCGATATGTGGAGTCTTCTTGCCAGCTTTGCTGATGTAGCTGGGATCAATGGCAATAGCCCATCTTCCCTGTTTACCAAAGAAGCGCTTGGCAAGTGAGACATTAAGTTTGAGCCAGTCAATGCTTTTCGACTTTTTTAAGCCGAATGCGTTGCGATAGGTTTGCTCAACATGCGAGCCATACCTCCCCATTTGGGTGAAATTTATCTTTCTTGGTATTACCATGAACAAAATTATCACCTCGATGAGTATTTTCTCGAAACTTTTTGTTAACTTTGCAGCCGAATCTTCAACTGCATCTTTAAAGATATCCATATATTGGTCAAGTCCTGTATTCATATAATTTTGCGTTTGTCGTGATTTGCAAAGTTACTGAAAATCAGTGACTTGACCAACTTTTTATAGTTAAGTTTTCATAAGCATTTCTTAATATAAGTTATTGATTTACAGACGATTAAATGTTAATTTAACGCAGTATTGATAAAAAGATATAAAAAGAAAATCAAAGAGCTATGATTTATTCCATATCCCTTTGATTTTCATTGAAAATTATTGTTTACTTGATAACAACCTTTCTTGTTGTACCATCAGCCATCTTGATGATGTTGATACCCTTCTGCAAGGTGTTGATCTTCATACCATTGATAGTGTAGATACCATTTACAGCACTTGCTGATGGACGGTTCTCGATGTTCTCGATGCCAGTAGCTGCAAACTGCTCGTAAGCCTCAACCTCTGCCAAAGAAGGATAGAAGTATGGATTCAAGTTACAGATCACTGCGATATACTTAGTCTCCTCGAAGTCTGGCAAGATGTACTCCAACTCAGAAACCTCCCCCAGGTCTGTGAATGTCTTCACGCGCTTCAAGTTATTGATATCGTTACCTACAGCGATGCTGATCTCCTTGTTTACGATACCTGCTTCATCGTTATCATTTGTACCCTTGTTGTTGTTAGGGATGTGGATAGCAACCTTAGAGAGATTCCAAGACTTGCCATCTGGAGCTGTAAAGATAGCCCATGTGTCATCTTTATGAGTAGAAGGATCCTGGATTACTTCAAGAGTCTCAGTAGCCTTGTCACCATCTGTCAAGCCAGGGATATCGTACTTGTCGAAAGTAACACCGAATCCACCATCACCCTGATAGTGACGAACCTCAGCAGTAGCACCTGTCAAGATGTTAGGCTGTGTATTAGAGTCGATGTTAATATTCACAACACGCTCCTTGTATGTACCACCATTATCTACTGTGATAGTGAGTTGCTCAACACCCATCTTCATAACTGCTGTTACAGGGATAGTGAATGTGCAGTTAGCCTGGTCCTCTGTGATAGTACCAACCTTCAAACCAGCAGTTGACTTCACGCGGCAAGAGAATTTAGGATCTCTTGGATCACCATTCAAGTCGTAAGTTAATACGATGTTCTGTGTCTCACCAGCGTTCATCTTCATCTCAGAAGAAGGAACCGAAATAGACATATTGTTGTCCTCAGAACCATATACCTCAAACTCCCAAATACGGAGAGTACCGTTAGCCTCAGGAATCAACTTCACATAACGTGCCTTGAAAGGAGGAATGTAGTCGGTCTTGATGCTCTCGCTTACACGATTTTCAGCATCAACCACTGTTGTCCAGGTCTCACCGTCGTTAGACAGCTGAATCTTATAGTTGTTGATCTGGTCAACACCACTCTCAGGACCAGAGTTACCATCATAGATACGGAAACCATAGATACGATATGCGCTCTGGCAATCGAAGATAGCCCAACGGTCGCTCTGCAATGTACACCACTTATCACTGGTATCGTATGGATAAGTTACACCATCGATAATCTTCCAAGGTGTCTCTGTATAGTTGGTAGAGTTAGAGAAGCCAACCACTTTCTTGTCTTTTACTACATTGAAAACAGTTGCAGCGTCTTCTTTAGCAATAACGTCGATAACTTGCTTAGTGGTTTCAGAAGTACCAACAACGTTAGTAACCTTTACAGTAACTTTCATCTTACCAGGCTTCTTAGCTACTACGAAGATAGTCTCCTCATTAGTAGGAGTACCTGGCTTGAACTCCAAGCCCTCTGGCAAAATCCACTCCCAAGCAGTAGGTTTACCAGTACCCTTAGCTGTGATAGATGTAGTTTCACCTACTTCGAGGTAGCTCTTACCCAAAGAGAAGGTAACTACAGGAGCAGTACCCTTAGGATAGTCGAGTTTGATGCTCTTAGCAGGCTGCTGCTTCATATCCTTCATTACAGGAACAACTTCCATCTCAAGGAAATTATCTACGCCATTACGAACGAATGTAGGAACATAGAAAGCCTCGCCACGAGTCTGACCTACCAAAGTGCGCTCGCCATTTTCATACTTCTTATAGATATCGAAGTGATCGAAGTCGTCGTTATAGGTATAATCCCATGTCAAACGAACATCACTCTTTTCTGCACCGAGAGTAGTTGTAGATGCAAGGTTCTCAACAGTAACGCTTGCAGGAGCATAAGCTGCTGGCAACACTGCGAGTTCACCGAGTTTCAGCTGATAGTAAGGAACCTCAGTCTCACCCTTCATGTTGAGGGCAATCATATAGATGGTCTTGCCATTGAGTGAAGCCAAGTCATAGTCGGCGATGGTCCAGCCATTCTTCTCTGTCACGGTAGCATCGGTCAGAGTCACGTCAGGAGTTGTAGAACTCTCTGTAGCCAACTTCATCTCAAGTGTACCAGGAGTTGTAGTCTTGTAAACGAGACGGAGAGTACCACCTGCTGTTACAGGAATCATAGTCTTGTAGAGACGCATGAGGTGATCACCTGTTGTCAAGCTACCGCTCACCTCCATGCTTGAACCATAGTTATAAGCATCATCCCAGTTGATAGAAGCAGACAAGTTTCCCTTGTTCTCAATCCACCAGCGCCATGTAGGCATGATGCTCTGTACACCACTATGATACCAGTCTTGTGTACCTTCTTTCTTACCCTCTACGAAGCGGTGCTTACCTACACCTACGCAGAATGAGCTAACGAAAGGCATATTAGTGATAGTAGAACGCTCCAATACACGGTTGGAAATTCCTGGCCAAGATGTGGTAGATGTGACTGTTGGGTCACCTTCCTGATTTACCCACATCTGCTCTTCATTTTTAAAGGTTTTCTGAATAGCAGCATATGCGCTTGGACCTGTATCATCACTACCAAGAAGGTTCTTTACATTATCCTTCCAGATACGCTCCTCTGGGCAGAACAAGTCAATAGAACCTACGTGGCCGGTCGTTGGCATAGATCTGTTGAGGTAATAACTGAATCCGGTATGACCACTATTTACCACCTGGATACCTGCATAGATCTTAGAGAAAGTCTCTTCCTTTGTACAGCCCAGCTGGCTTGCCTGATCACGATAATCGCCATTAGCTCCATACTCCAAGAACTGAGAAGTATTCTTATGTGACTTCAGAATGGTTGGACTTGGTGAACCAGATGCATCGTACCACTGGATTTCCATGTGGCTATTGCCGTCTGCATCAGCGAGTGCATTAAACTCTTTGATGAAACCAGCCCATTCTGAGAGAGTAGAGCCACCAGACTCCTGGTTGATAAACCAACCATCGAAGCCCATATACTTAGCGATTTCATACAATTTCTTGGCAAAGATGTAAGAGCCATTCTCCTTGGTAAGCATTTCACGAACCCAAGCCTGGTTTCCTCCGAAAGCATAAGGAGGGAAGAATATCTGACCGAGAGATTTCACACCACTCTGGTGAGCAGCATCTGTAGATGGTGCTGGTGGAGGAATAATAATACCCTCGCTGGCAGAACCTGCCCAATAAACGAGTTTATCCATATACTGCCAGTAAGTTGGCTGGTATCCCAAGAAGTTGTTAGCACCCTGAGATGGGCAAGAACTACATGTAGGGAAAAGAATGGTTGCATTACATACCTGTCCCTCATAGAACTGGTTTTTATTGGCTTTCATCAAGGTAGGCTCCTTGAAACGTTTTGCCAATGGCACCTTAGAACGGTTGAACTTGGCATTCTTGTCAGTTTCTGGGGACCAGTTCTTGACGTGTTCCGGATGCCAGCAACCACCATAAGGCTGTTGAGCACTTGCTGTACCTCCAAATATAATGGAGAGCATTGCAACGCTAAAAAGTCGATTTAGTCTCATACTTTAAAGGTTTAAGTTAATATTGTATAGTTAATAATTTATTTTCTGCTTTTGAGTATCTCGCCGTTTTTGAGAATTTTTCCTCGTTTTTAGCTGTTTTCTGCACTTATAACAAGAATAAAAACCAAAATACTTAGTCAAAATGCATTTTTTTATTTTTTTATTCAAAAAAATACCGCTATAGCTATGCTCACGCAAAACTATAGCGGTTTTAATAAACCTAAACTAAACCTCAATAGTTCGTTAATAATTCAATAATGTGCTAAGCAGCTGTACGCTGTAAGCACGAGAGATCTTTGAAAATCTTGCTAATTAAAGTTCGGTTCGGGGTGTACCCGCTTGCTTTAAAAATTCGTTTCACCAGATAAATGTTGGTCATCAGTGACTTGAATGAAGACATAGAATATTCCATTCCCATCTCCTTCATAGTTACCTTGGCAACATTTAGTGATGTGAACGAAGCATTGAAAGCAAAATCGAGTTTCCACTTATCGCGAGCCTGGCAGTCCATAAGACCAGTATAGCCTTTGGCGTCACGAAAGCAAAATTCGATCTGGAACCTGGTTCTATAATAAAGAAGTACCTCTTCACCCGAAAGTGAGGGGTCTGTAGAGAAGAATAGTTTCTTCTTGCCATTCGGCATCTGCCAGATGACAAGTCTAACTTTACACATGAGTGCCTTGGAATAGGCTATCAAAGTATAAGCTGTTCCTTCTATATCTTTCATCTCCATCTTCTCCATTCGAGTGAGGTCAAGATTCTTCATATCAATCTTGCCATCCTTGGTCTTGGGGCGACCACGTTTTCCAGTACGTGGACCAGCATAGACATAAAAGAGACAAGCATTGTCACGAAAGCGGCTTATCAAAGAGAACCCTTCTTTCTTTATCCCATTAACAAATGTACTTGTAGAGAAGTAAGCATCTGCAACTATGAGGGTTGAGAGTTTGAGAAGTTCCTTGCGGTAACGCTTAATGACGCCGATATAGAAATCTACCATAGTCTTGTTTCTAAGACTCAGTTCTTTATTACTTAGCGACTGGTGTGCTTTTAACATCATGCAGTCTTTGGCATCAATATCAATGAGGCCAATACCCATGATTTCGAGACCATGTTTAACAGACTGTGCACATCCCGACCAAAAACGACCGATATGTGGAGTCTTCTTGCCAGCTTTGCTGATGTAGCTGGGATCAATGGCAATAGCCCATCTTCCCTGTTTACCAAAGAAGCGCTTGGCAAGTGAGACATTAAGTTTGAGCCAGTCAATGCTTTTCGACTTTTTTAAGCCGAATGCGTTGCGATAGGTTTGCTCAACATGCGAGCCATACCTCCCCATTTGGGTGAAATTTATCTTTCTTGGTATTACCATGAACAAAATTATCACCTCGATGAGTATTTTCTCGAAACTTTTTGTTAACTTTGCAGCCGAATCTTCAACTGCATCTTTAAAGATATCCATATATTGGTCAAGTCCTGTATTCATATAATTTTGCGTTTGTCGTGATTTGCAAAGTTACTGAAAATCAGCGACTTGACCAACTTTTTATAGTTAAGTTTTCATAAGTATTTCTTAATGTAAGTTATTGATTTACAGACGATTAAATGTTAATTTAACGCAGTATTGAAACCTAAAAACAACTTTTTTTAGATAAATAATACATCTTAACCTAACATCAATTTATAGCCTTATTGATAAATCTGCTTTTTATGAAATACACCGTTTTTCATAAAAAAATCAATATGTTTTCTGAAGATTCTACTTGATAATATTGGTACGGCGGATGAAGTCGATGATTTCCGGTACATAACCGAAGGCTAATCCGGTAACGGTATCTGCACAACCATAATATACTGCAATGCGACCCGTCTCTGCATCACAGAGAGATGCGCATGGGAAGCAGACATTAGGTACATCTCCTACACACTCGTAGAGCTCCTGAGGAGTAATCAAATACTGACCTGAACGGCCCAATACTTTCCACGGTTCATCCAAATCGAGCAAGGCTGCACCAAAAGCATAAACATATCCATTGCAGGAATGGAGCACACCATGATAAAGCAGCAACCAACCCTCGGAAGTCTCGATAGGCACCGGGCCAGCACCAATCTTCATGCACTGCCAAGCACTCTCCTCGAAAGCTGCAGGAGCCATCACATGACGATGATGCCCCCAATACTCCAAATCAGGTGACTCGCTATAGAAGATGTCACCGAAGGCAGTATGACCAGTATCACTCGGACGACTCAGCATGGCAAACTTGCCATTGATTTTGCGAGGAAACATCACACCATTGCGGTTGTAAGGCAAGAAAGCATTCTCCAACTGATGAAAGGTCTTGAAATCCTCTGTCCATGCCACACCAATCGTTGGTCCATGATAACCATTGCACCAGGTGACATAATACTTTTCGCCTATTTTGCACACACGAGGGTCGTAACCATAAACCCACTCTCCTACCTCAGGATCATCACACTCGAAATGGATGGTGTCCTCATCAATGTCCCAATGTACGGCATCCTTGCTGAAACCGGCATGAAGAGTCATACGACGATTCTTGTCATCACATCTGAATACACCTGCAAAACCATCCTTAAACTTAACTACTGCACTATTGAAGATACTATTGGAGTCGGGTAGCTGATTACGCTTGATAATAGGGTTCTGAGAATAGCGCCAGAGCGGCACGCTGCTGCTTTCTGGTCTGTCTTCCCAAGGAATGTTGGGAAGAGCAGAACCTATGATTTTAATTTCTTTCATTGTCGTTACTTTTTAGAAAAATCAATTAGTGACTTTTTTGGAAATCAATTAGAGACTGTTGAGCAAATCTACCTTACCATCATTGATGAGCTTGATGACCAACTCTCCGAAGAGGGTGTTCTGCCATGCAAACCAGGCACGGGTGTATTTCGAAGCATCATCCTTATGGAAAGATTCATGGATGAATCCCATCCCTGCATCGGTATTCAGGAGGGTCTTCATACACCAGCGAATCTCATCATCATTCTGGGCTGTGAAGCACTTCATCATGATAGACATCGGCCAAGGCATATCATAACCAATGTGAGGACCGCCGATACCCTCGCCTGCCTTACCACGGAAGAAACAAGGATTGTCCTCGCTCCATACGAAACGGCGGGTGTTCTGATAAATCGGATCATTCATCTCAACATCACCCAAATAGCCCATACCTAAAAGCGATGGAACATTGGCATCATCCATCAGAAGACGGTTGCCGAAACCATCTACCTCATACGCATAAATCTTGCCATATTTAGGATGATCATAGACTGCATATTTCTGCAGGGCATCCTTTACTTCGGCTGCCAAGGCAGAACAATCCTGTGCAATCCCGAGTGCCTTATTCTTCTGCTCAGTCTCTGATTTCTCTGCCACATGCTTCAGGATTTCAGCCGCCTTATTCATCGCAGAAACCGCCATGAAATTGGAAGGAATCAGGAACGGAAGAATCGTGGCATCGTCTGAAGGGCGGAACAGGGAAGCAATGAGACCAACTGGCTTGACAGGAGCTCCGAAACCATCCCAGCCCACGGTATCGAAGGCACGATCGGTCATGCGGGTAAAGTGGTAAGCCTTGGCTGTTTCCTTGCGCTGCTGCTCATGGAAGGTCTTGAGGATATTTCCGATAGCCTGCATCCAGTCTTCTCCGAAGATGGAGTCATCGCCTGTTACCTTCCAGTACTCGTAAGCGAGGCGGATAGGATAACAGAAAGAGTCTATCTCATACTTGCGCTCGAAAACCTCTGCCTTCATCTCGGTATCATCCTTCTGCCAACCTGCTCCGGTAGGTCCGTCATTATAGGCATTGGCATAACGGTCGATATTGATGCACTTCAACTGGCGCAGGATGACACCACGCAGCATCTTCTTCAATTTCTCATCCTTGTTGGCAAGGGCTACATATGGCCAAACCTGAGCACCTGAATCGCGGAGCCACATGGCTGGAATATCACCTGTATAGACGAAGGTATCGTCATCGCCATTAGCCAACTGGCGATAATGCACCGTACTTTCCAGCGTGTTCGGATAACAGTTGGCGAACATCCAGGCGAGTTTCGGATTCTTCTTGAGGAGTTTCTGTACTTCCTTGATTTTCTTCTCCACTGCCTCTGAAGTAAAGAGACGCTCAGCTACAGGCGGACGCTTGGACTCATACTTGCCATTGACAGGTGTTACCACCTTAGTGTAGCGGGCATGAACATCTACCTCAGCATGCTTTTGTGCCATCGCCGACATTGCCGACATCAGGGCTATTGCAAATATTGTTTTTCTCATTGTCTGGGTTTATTTATGTTTCGATTTTAATTGTGATTTCTTTTAAGGTCTATCTGCACCACGGGTTCCCCACTTGGATGGCTGATTGCCCATCTGGAGTTCGAGGGTTCCTCCCTTCATCATATCCTGGTACATGATATACGACTTGGTATAGGTTTTACCGTTGAGTTTGGCAGACTGCACGTAGATATTTTCCGAACTGTTGTTCTTGCAGATAATGGAGAAGTTCTTGCCGTCGCCTAAGCTGATGGTAGCCTTGTCCATGATCGGACTGCCGATGATATACTTGCCGCCTGCAGGTTCTACCTGATAGAGTCCCATCGCAGAGAGAATATACCAGGCTGACATCTGACCCACATCCTCGTTTCCACTCAAACCGTCGAAATCATCCTTATACATCTCATTCATGGTCTGGCGAATAAGACGGGCTGCCTTCCAAGGCTGACCTACATAATTATACATATAGAGTACCTGATGACTCGGTTCATTACCGTGGGCATACTGTCCGATGAGACCAGAAATATCAGGAGAGGCATTATCGCCCATATTGCCCGTTACGATGAAAAGGGAGTCGAGCTTGGTCACAAATTTCTGTTCATTACCGAAGAGCTTCACCAGTCCATGCACATCATGCGGAACGAGCCAGGTATATTGCCAGGCATTTCCCTCGGTATAATCATCCTGACGATGAACGGCTGAGAAAGGATTAAACGGTTCGCGGAACTTGCCGTCGGTACCGATGCCACGCATAAAACCGGTCTTCGGGTCAAAATATTTACGATAACTCTGGGCACGTTCTGCGAAATACTTCGCATCCGCCTTCTTGCCTAAGAGTCGGGCCACTTTCGCCACGCAGTCATCAGCCAGCGCATATTCCAGTCCCTTAGCCACAGTCTCCATTTCCGGATCCTTGTCATAAGGCAGGTAGCCATATTTCTTGAGAAGACCGAGGCCTCTGTCTTCACGCAATGCCGACTGTTTCATGGCCTCATAGGCTCCCTCCTTATCCTTGACATATCCTTTGAGCACCAGGTCGGCAAGCACCGGGATGCCCGGATTGCCCACCATGCAGTCGGTCTCATTGCCCATCAGATGCCATACTGGGAGCTTACCCTGCTGGCGATAGATGTTGATAAAGGTACTTGCCACGTCTGGGAGCATTTCCTTGTGGATGAGCGTCATCAGCGGATGGGCTGCACGATAAGTATCCCAGAGTGAAAGGGTGGTATAATTGGTGAAATCACCCTGATGCACCTTACCGTCGGCACCGCGATATTCTCCGTTGACATCAGAGAATACGGATGGAGCGGTCATCGAATGATACATGGCTGTATAGAAAATGCGGCGGGCAATGGAATCTGAAGTTTCCACCTTCACCTTAGCCAATTCCCGATTCCATGCCTCGTCAGCCTGCGCCACTACCTGATGAAAATTCCAGTCAGGAATCTCTGTTTGCAGATTCTGTCGAGCATTGGCAATGCTGACTGCAGAGAGACCAACCTTGATCATCAGAGGGCGGGTGGCATCTGCCACCTGAACCAGCCAGCGTCCACTATCGAGCGGTTGTACTTGAACCGGTTGAGAGAACTCAGCCACGAAGAAATTCTTCTGGTCCTTCGCCCATCCTGTAGAGAAGCGATGACCAGCCACTGCAGTTTCCTTCACCTCATCCAGCGCATAATCGGTAGGTTTATCCCATCCGATACCCTGAAAAAGGTCGAGTACCAACTGTGCCTTCTTCACGTCTGCCCCAAAGGTATAGCGATGGAAACCAGCACGCTTGGTGGCGGTAAGTTCCACCCATACATTCGGCTGCTGCAATTTCACCGCATAATAGCCCGGGCGAACATTCTCATTGGCATGATGGAAGAGCACTTTCTTCTGATGAGCATCTGTCACCGGGAGGAAAGCAACATCGCCTAATTCTCCGATACCCGTTCCGCTGAGGTGCTGATGACCAAAGCCGATGAGAATGGAGTCTGACTGATGATAACCGGAACACCAGTCCCAACCACGGGTATGCTCAGTAGGTCCCAGCTGGATATAACCGAAAGGTACGTTGGCACCGAGGAATACATGACCATGACCGCCCGTTCCGATTCTTGGATTGACAAATTGGGTCAGACAGGAGGTTGCCTGAGCTTTATCATGAGCAAAAGCGGCTTGTGGATAGTCTCCACCTATCACACAAGCCAACAATAATAATATAGGAAAGATTCTTCTTCTCATTTTCTGAATTTAAGATATATTTTAATGATACTATTTCATGAATTTTGAGAAAGAGTATGGCGCATCTGACTCCAGAATACCTCTCTGCAAATTCGGTTTTTCAGAAAGGCGGAAAGAGATCTGCGCACCCTGCCTCAGAGAATTCAGGTCGAGATAATTAAGATCATACTTCTTTCCGTTCATCTGCATGTCATCAACATAGCATCCGTCACCTTCCGACTGTATGCTTACCTGCAGTCCGTTCTCCAGATGGAGTTTCATAGACTTGAAGTAAGGAGTACCCAATGCATACTGTCCTGAACCAGGGCAAACCGGATAGAAGCCCATCGCAGAGAAAACATACCAGGCTGAAGTCTGACCGTTGTCCTCATCGCCGCAATAACCATCTGGTGTCGGTGTGTAGAGGCGGTCCATCACCTGTCGCACCCAATACTGGCACTTCCAAGGTTGTCCGCTATAATCATAGAGATAGATGGCGTGCTGGATAGGCTGGTTGCCGTGTGCATAATTGCCCATGTTCATCACCTGCATCTCTCTGATTTCATGGATGGTAAATCCGTAATAGCTATTATCGAAAACAGGAGGGAGAAGGAATACCGAGTCAAGCATCTGGTTGAACTTCTCCTTTCCGCCCATCAGACGGATGAGTCCTTCAGGATCGTGGAATACCGACCAGGTATAATGCCAGGCATTTCCCTCGGTAAAGGCATCGCCCCACTTGAGCGGATTGAAAGGAGACTGGAATTTTCCATTCAGCAATCTTCCGCGCATCAGACCACTCTCCCTGTCGAACACCTTCTCATAGTTCATCGCTCGTTTGGCAAAAGGTTTCAGTTCCTTCTTTGACTTGCCGAGCGCCTTGCCAAACTGGTAGATGCACCAGTCATCATAGGCATATTCCAAGGTACGGGCCACACTTTCATTGATTTTCACATCATAAGGCACATAGCCCAACTTATTGTAGTACTCAAAACCATGACGTCCGGTAGAATTCACTTCAGGATGAACAGCATTGGCTCCATGAACCACAGCCTGCCAAAGGGTCTCTGCATCATAACCACGTAAACCGGAAAGATAAGCATCGGCCACCACAGAGGCTGAGTTGTTGCCCACCATGCAACCGCGATGCCCCGGACTCGCCCACTCTGGCAGGAATCCGCTCTCGAGATAGGTATTTGCAAGACCCGCCTGAATTTTCTCATTCACAGAAGGATACATCAGATTGAGCAGTGGAAAAAGGCAGCGGAAAGTATCCCAGAAACCGGTATCGGTAAACATATAGCCCTTCTGTACGGTTCCGTTGTAAGGACTGTAGTGAACCACCTCACCGGCTGCATTCTTCTCATAGAAAGCACGAGGGAAGAGAACGGAGCGGTAGAGACAGCTATAGAAAGTACGGAGATGGTCAATGTCCTCATCCTCCACTTCTATCTTGCCGAGTACCTCATTCCAGCGGTTTCTACCCTGCTGACAGAGCTGCTGCATATCTGCCTGTCCCAATTCCTGAAGGTTTTGCCAGGCCTGTGACTCACTGATGAAGGAAGAAGCCACACGAGCCACAACCTTCTCGCCTCTCTGACGAATCTTGAAGGAGATGATGGTGCCCACATGATTGCCTTCCTGCTGGTAAGTCTCCTGATAACCGCCCTGAACCATACCCTGGTATTGACCATCCTTCACATTGATGAAAGCCTCAAAATCATGGTCGAACTCAATAACGAAGTAATTTCTGAAATTCTCAGGAACACCTCCACTATTGCGGGTAGAAAAGCCCACCACCTTTCGCTCCTTCGGGAAAACCTTGATGAAGCTGCCCTTGTCGAAAGCATCAACTACCACATGAGCACTATCGGTCTGAGGAAAGGTGAAGGACATCAGGGCTGCACGTTCCGTAGGACAGAGTTCTGCCGTCACATCATAGTCGGCGAGATAGACACTATAATAATAAGGTGTAGCCTTCTCTGCCTTATGAGAGAACCAGCTGGCACGCTGCTCCTCATCAAATACCGGTTTACCCACGATAGGCATCAATGAAAACTGACCGTAATCATTGATCCAGGGACTCGGTTGATGCGTCTGCTTCAAACCCCTTATCTTCTTAGCTGCATAGGTATATTGCCATCCGTCGCCCATCTTTCCTGTCTGTGGAACCCAGAAATTCATGCCCCAAGGCATGGCGATGGCAGGATAAGTATTGCCTGTGGAAAGTTCATGGTCGGAATCGGAACCCATGAGAGGCTGCACGAAATCTACCGCATTCTGTACATTCACCCTGACGGCTTGCGCTATCAAGGTGAAGAATACAAATATGAACAAAACTGATTTTCTTTTCATAGACAACAGTCTGAATGATTATCTGAAATTGTTTGGCTGCAGGCGATGGCCGTCAGCGTCATTGGTATCAGCCACATCCCACCAGAGTCTTGTGCCCTGAGTATTCACCTTCTGGAGTTCTGGATGAGAAGTGAAGTAAGTGTTGTTATTCTCGCTGAAAGGATAGAGAATGCGCTTGATATTCTTACCCATAGGCACGTCACCTCCACTATTGTTGGTCAACTGATTTGCCAAAGCAGGATAGTCGGTGCGACGGAACTCAGCCCATCCCTCATTACCATTAGGGAAGATAGCCATCCACTTCTGGGTGATGATTGCTTCAAGCTGCTTCTCCTTGCCCTTACCCTCGAACACCTTACCCGTAAGGGCCTTCTCACCATCGATGTAAGCCTGTGCCTTGTCATTGGCAATGCCGTAGTAGTCCATAGATGCCTTGATACCAGACTTATAGTAATCCTCTACGGTACCTGTAAGTTCCATGCCAGCCCATCCACGCAAAACAGCCTCTGCCTTCAGGAACTCAGACTCAGCATAGCCCAAGAGGAGGTAAGCACGCTCACGACTGAAGAAGTAGTTAGGATTCAAGTTCTTGCCCAGACTCTTAGGCGCAGTACGGGTGAGTGAATAATTCAAGGTTCCCATGTCTATGACAGGAGCCTGAGCACCACGCTCACAACCTACGAAGTCTTCTCTCTGGCTATCTTCACCAGCCTGCAAAGTACTCTCTGTCATCTTGATGCGATACCAGCTTACCAAGCAACGTGGGTCTATCTTCTTGGTGACATAGTTATTTCTACCTGTCTTGATCTTATATTCTGCTCCACCTTCACTGGCATTGCGATAGAAGTTCTCCAGATCTTTAGACATTACGCTCTCACCATTGTAGCAGACACTACACATCACCAGAGGATGCTCGTTACCACCGTCATCTGTACCGCCCTGGCTTACAGGAGCATACTTAGGAACAATCTGCATATTGTCTTCATTGCTCTGCATCAGACCATACTGGTTGTTGAGAGCATTTTGAGCCTCCTCCTTAGCACGGGCAGGATCTACATTGGAAATACGCAAAGCCATGCGAAGGCGCAAAGAATTGGCAAAGCGGAGCCACTTGTTCCAGTCACCATGATAGCAGATATCATCGGTAGCGTAACCTATCTGAGTTGCATCGTTTGGCTTGATGCTATCAACAGCCTGCTCCAACATACGGAACATGGCATCGTAAACCTCTGCCTGAGTATTATAAGCCACATTGTTGGTCTCAGGAATCTTAGCCTGTACATACTCCTTGAAAGGCATATCGCCATAAGTATCGGTGTTGGCAAGCGCTAAGAAAGCATAGTAGATACGTGTGACGTAGAATAAGTTCTTGTACTTGTTGGTATTTTCATTGAACTTATAGGCACGCAACAAGGTACGATACTCACTGCTGCGGTCGGTATAGAAATGTCTCCAGCGCGCAGCACTCCATCCATCTTTATATGAATAATCAGGAGATGTACCACCATGCTTAGGCTGGTTATTGGCAACGAAACCTGCATAGATATCATGACTCAAGTTGGTAGTGATCTGATAGTCATTGAAAAATCCCTCATAGAGGAAGTTGCGGAAAACAGAGTTGGCAGAGCTCAACTCACTCTTCAACGCCAAGGAGTCTTCCTTGCTCACCTTATAGTCGATATTGATATCGGCATACTTGGTATTGTCCTCTTCACCAGGCTGCTCTTCACCGCCGCCAGTAGTGTTATCAGGCAATTCGTATGGATTCTTGCTCATCTCATCCATGTCATAGCAGGAAGATAAACTTACCAATGCCATGGACACAAGCATCGTCTTGAATATAATCGTCTTTTTCATTGTCTTGAACTGTTTATGTTGTAGTTGATAGTATTTAGAAGCCTACATTGACTGAGAAACCGAAGGTGCGGGTATATGGCACTGCGGCAAAGTCAAGGGCCTGTGAGAACATAGAAGTATCATAACCTCCATCAGGATTGCCTGGTGTATGTTTCAGCAGGAAGCAGAGATTACGTGCCACAAATGACAACTTCACATTGGTAAGAGGAGTCTTCTTGAGCACGCTCTTTGGGAGGCTGTAACCCAATGCGAGTTCCTTCAACTTGATATAGGAAGCACTGTGGATAAACATCTCTGCATAACCCTTCTGCGACTTGTACAAACCGATGTTGGAATAGTAAGACTGTGCACTTACCTCCTTGGTATTCACCTGTCCGTCGGCTGTCACACCAGGAACTACCATATAGTAGTTGCTCACACCATTCAACTCCTTGTACTCACCACGATAAGCCGAACGCTCTGAAGTTCCTACAGCAGTAGCCATACCTTCTGATACGCTCACGATATCGCCGCCAAATCGCATATCAAACATCGCAGTGAGACTTACACCCTTATAGTTCAGACTTGGAGTAACAGACATGAGAAGCTTTGGCTCGATGTTTCCGATAGGATGATCGAGGATATACTGCTCCAAATTTCCGCCTGCATCACTACTGGTAACAGGCATTGGAAGACCGTTCTCGCCAATCACCATCTGACCATCCGCATCGCGCTTGATGAGGTTATTGGCATAGATATCGCCCAACTTACCTCCTGCCTTCGCACCTACCTTGACTGGCATGTTGCCATCGCCATTAAAGTAGATGTGATCCACGCCATTAGCCAGTTCATCTACACGGGAGATATTCTTGGAAATATTCATGGTGAGATCGAACTTGAGGTCCTTGGTCTTGACAGGTGTGCCGTAAAGCATCAGCTCAATACCCTTGTTGGTAATCTTACCTGCATTCACCCATTGCTGTGTCCAAGGAGCAGATGCATCTACAAGCATAGCCTGGTTCTTGGTCTTGGTATAATAATAGGTGAAATCAAATCCCAAACGGTTCTCCAGGAACTTCATCTCAAGACCCCACTCGAAGGAAGACTTGATCTCTGGTTTCAGGTTGCTGTTCTTCTTCACGGTCTGTGGAATTGGCACACGGATGCCATTCTCATAGGTATAAGAACGGGTGTTGTAGAGATTGTATGGGTTTGGGTCCTTACCTACCTGAGCGAAAGACAGACGAGTCTTGGCGAAAGTCATCCACGCTGGCAACGAATGGTTGATAGAGCGCATGAAATCGCTGAAGATATAGCTCACACTTGCACTTGGATAGAAGAAAGAACGGTTGTCCTTTGGCAAGGTAGATGACCAGTCGTTGCGGGCTGTAAGATCCAATGAAAGATACTCACGGAAAGCCAACTGCAAAGAACCGAAGGCTGAGTACATAGAGCGCTCATGGCCATTCTCACTGGCATTGGTCAACTGATAACCTGTATTGAAAATCCAATTATCCTTCTCCAACATATTCTTGGTAGCAGCACTCAGCAACTCGTACTTCTGGTACATGATGTTGGCGCCCAGATTGTAACCCAAGCGCAAATCCTTGGTCACCTGATTGTCACCCAAGAAGAGGAAAGAGATATTGTGCTCGAAGTTGTTTTCCTCCGAACGGCTCATATTATCATCGGTAACGATCTCGCTCCAGTGTCTGCCCGGAATGCTCACAGCAGAGTTACCCAAACTCAAGTCTGTGGCCTGGATGCGTGTGCGATAATAATCGAAAGCATATTTAGCATTAAACTTCAACCAGTCGGTTACGTTGACATTAGCACCATAGTAACCGAAGGCACGCCAACGCTCATCGCTATTCTGGAAGCGATGACGAACATAGTATGGGTTGGCATACTGCATATCTGGTCCGAACCAGTTGCGATGCAATTGGTCCTGAGTTGTATAAGTCTGAAGATCCTGCAAACGCACGTTGCCTGGAATGAGAAGCAACTGGGCTACCTCTCCATTGAGACCAGTCATCGGACGGTTCTCAGCTTTCATGCGAGAAACAGAAATCTTGCTATCTGTAGAAAGATACTTATTGATAGTTCTACCTGCATTAAGGTCAACTATCAGCTTATCCAATTTCTCTCCATCGAAAAGACCCTTATTGTCGTTGAAACCTAAAGAGAGACGGAAATGACCTTTCTCATCAGAATTTCCGAGAGCTACGGTATGGAACTGGGAGAAACCTGTATTGAAGTAATCCTTCAACTTATCGCCATAATAGCGGTAAGCGATGTTCTCACCGAGAAAAGAAGGTTCCATTCTGCCATCAAGCGGAGCACCGAATGCCAACTCGCTGGAAAGCGTCTTGTTGCCATCCTCATCAGTTTTATAAACCGTAGCACCCTGAGAGCCCTGTCCGTACTGCTTCTGCATAGGGATTGTTTCAGCCACCTTACTCCAAGTAAAGTTACCGTTGTATGTGATGCCGAAGCCCTGCTTATGACTACCCTTCTTGGTTGTAACATAGATCACACCATTACCTGCACGTGAACCATAGAGGGCTGCAGCGTTGGCACCTTTGAGTACCGAGATAGACTCGATATCCTCTGGGTTGATGTCCAGAGAAGTGCCACCACGGTCGTATCCGCCATAAGCAGAAGCATCAGAACTCTGGTTGTCGGTAAAAGGAACACCATCTACCACCCAAAGAGGCTGGTTATTATCAGTAAGAGAAGAGTTTCCACGGATAGTGATCTTGGTAGAACCACCGAGACCCGTACTGGAAGTATTCATCTGCAGACCAGCCACCTTACCGTCGAGGGCACCAGTCACAGAAGGGTCGCCAGTCGTATTGAGAGCATCCGCCTTGACATCCTGTACGGAATATCCCAACATCTTCTTCTCACGCTTGATACCGAGGGCAGTAACCACCACTTCCTTCAACGCCTGAGAGTCAGGAAGCATCTGTGCGTTCACGTTATGTCCTTCCTTTGCAGCCATATCCATCGTCTTATATCCGAGATATGCAAACTGCAAGACAGGGGCAGGTTCATCGGTCTCGATGGTAAAATTACCATCCATATCAGTTACAGCACGATGATTGGTGCCTTTTACGAGGATGGTAGCGCCAATGAGAGGTTCCTTGTTTTCATCGAGAAGCGTACCCTTATATGTACGTTTCTGTCTTGGTTGCTGGGTGCTTGGAGTTGTAGTAATTTCCTTTTTCTTCAGATAGATGATTCCATCCTTAATCACATAAGATACACCCTTATTCTTCAAGAGCTTGTTTAAAACATCCTCTACCTTACCGTTCTTCACCTGAACGGCATTCACCTGCATCTTTGACAAGTTGTCGTCGTAAGTAAACTGGTATTTAGACTGTTTCTGGATTTTCTGGATGACTGCTCCCAAAGTGGTCTGAGAAACATTCAACGAAATCTGGGCTTTTACAGATGTCCAGGAACTGGAAACCAACATCAGAGCCAAGGCTGCAGCTGCGGTTTTAGTTTTTTGTAAATGATACCAATGTGTCATAATCCTTGTTTTTAGCATTTAAGTTATTAATTTCAAATATATAACAGCAAAAAACAAAAAAACACTTACCCAAAAAATTATTTTTTTGAATAAGTGCTCTCTTTTTCTCGTATAACAGTATATAATTAAGGTGTAAACCTTACTGATTCACTACTTCGTGATAAATACCTTACAGCCTTTCACGTGATAGTGGATAGGCAGGGTGTTCTGCAAGAGATCGAGAACCGAGTCGATGGTCTCCTTCTCTTTGATGACACCGGAGTAAGTATTCTCCTGGTTGATGGTAGGATCAACAACCACCTGCACATCGTAGATATTCTCCAGCATCTTGGCAATTTCATTCACGCTTGCATTATTGAAGGAAGTCTTGTGCTCATGCCACATTGCATCCTTATAGACATCGGTTTCAGAAACCGTCATGCTACCTAAGCGCGCATCCACACATGCCTTCTGTCCTGGTTTCAAGACGATCATACCCTCATCATGATTTCCTTCTACCCTTACCTTACCTTCGAGCAAACTGACGGAAGCCTGCTGATGAGCCTTATCCACATGGAAATTGAAAACGGTACCGAGCACCTTAACACTCATCACATCGCTCTCTACGATGAAAGGCTTGTGCGGATTTTTGGTCACCTCAAAATAACCTTCACCGTCTATCTCTACCTTACGGTCGGAACCATCAAACTCTTTCGGATATTTGATGGAAGCAAGTTTGTTGAGCCAGACCTTAGTTCCATCAGGTAAAGTAACCGTCGTATCATTGTCGGCACTGGCCATCACCACCTGCATCTGCATATTAGAAATCGGATTGTGCTGGAGATAGAACCAGGCCAATCCACCCAATACGCAGACCACAGCAATCGCAGCAGCCCGACGCCACATACCTATTATATGCGCATGATGCTCAGCCTGCTGTTCAGCCTTCATCTCCCTGATCTTAGCCTGCATTCTCTGTTCAGCAAGCATCAGTTGGGTCCTTGGCATGAACTGCGCCTTGAACTCATCGCTCAACTTTTCTTCTTTGAAAAGTTCTTGTTTTTCCTCCGGAGAATTTTTTAATATATCCCTTAATGCGATGAGCTCCTCTTCCGTGCACTCACCTGCCAAGAATCTCGCCTTTAATTCCTCATTTATCATATAACAATCGTGCTTAATATCCTTAATTAATTAACAATCTAATTAAATACCACAACAATAATTGTTGAGAAAACACTTACTCAATAACCTATAAAAAAGGTACAAAAAATATTCCCAAACGAGCCCTAAGAGACTTTAAAGCCTTATAAATATGAGCTTCAACGGTACGTACGGATACGTTCATCATCAGAGCAATCTCACTATTTTTCATATCCTTGAGATAGCTCAAAACGAATATTTCCCTGCATTTATCAGGAAGTTCCCCTATAGCCTGATTGATTTTTCTTCTCAACTCCATGTTTTCCATGTCCTGTTCTCCATCTCCCAACGAAGAGAAATAGCACGACATACGCATTTCGTTGATATCTTCAATGGCTGCAGTATTGACTTTCTTATAGCGCTTCAAGTAATTCAATCCTCTAGAATAAATCGTCTTATAGAGGTATGATTCTATCTGCGGGACATCCGTCTCCAATGCATCCATACGATTCCACAATTCAAGAAAAGCTTCTTGAACTACATCATCGGCAGCATCCTCCCCTACGATACGTTTAGCATAATAAAACATTCGAGGGTAGTACTTCCTAAATATCGCTTGATATGATTCTTCTTTTACTGTCTGCATTACATAATATATCTTTAGCTATTCGTTCTAATTTAGGTCGGTTTACGCCAGTTATCTGCGTATTTTCCTCACTTCTTGAACTACTTTGGGCGCAAAGGTAAGTAAAAAAGATGATAAAAGCAAATTTTTGCTTAGAAATCAACTATAATATTTGTGTGTGTTTTACTTTTTACTACTTTTCATAACTGTTTCCATACGTAAATTTAAAAACTGTAGTCAGTGCACTCCCTAAAGTCTGCTTTTAGTCATTAAACAACTATTACACAAAAACTTTTATTTATAAAGTATAGAACTTCGCAGACTATTTCTTTACTTGTCTTCAATGGTTACCTTTCTTCATCGCCTTCAAAATGCGATAGAATGTCGTGCGAAATCTTGTTGTTTTTATATACCAATAGTTCGTTAATAATTCAATAATGTGCTAAGCAGCTGTACGCTGTAAGCACGAGAGATCTTTGAAAATCTTGCTAATTAAAGTTCGGTTCGGGGTGTACCCGCTTGCTTTAAAAATTCGTTTCACCAGATAAATGTTGGTCATCAGTGACTTGAATGAAGACATAGAATATTCCATTCCCATCTCCTTCATAGTTACCTTGGCAACATTTAGTGATGTGAACGAAGCATTGAAAGCAAAATCGAGTTTCCACTTATCGCGAGCCTGGCAGTCCATAAGACCAGTATAGCCTTTGGCGTCACGAAAGCAAAATTCGATCTGGAACCTGGTTCTATAATAAAGAAGTACCTCTTCACCCGAAAGTGAGGGGTCTGTAGAGAAGAATAGTTTCTTCTTGCCATTCGGCATCTGCCAGATGACAAGTCTAACTTTACACATGAGTGCCTTGGAATAGGCTATCAAAGTATAAGCTGTTCCTTCTATATCTTTCATCTCCATCTTCTCCATTCGAGTGAGGTCAAGATTCTTCATATCAATCTTGCCATCCTTGGTCTTGGGGCGACCACGTTTTCCAGTACGTGGACCAGCATAGACATAAAAGAGACAAGCATTGTCACGAAAGCGGCTTATCAAAGAGAACCCTTCTTTCTTTATCCCATTAACAAATGTACTTGTAGAGAAGTAAGCATCTGCAACTATGAGGGTTGAGAGTTTAAGAAGTTCCTTGCGGTAACGCTTAATGACGCTGATATAGAAATCTACCATAGTCTTGTTTCTAAGACTCAGTTCTTTATTACTTAGCGACTGGTGTGCTTTTAACATCATGCAGTCTTTGGCATCAATATAAATGAGGACAATACCCATGATTTCGAGACCATGTTTAACAGACTGTGCACATCCCGACCAAAAACGACCGATATGTGGAGTCTTCTTGCCAGCTTTGCTGATGTAGCTGGGATCAATGGCAATAGCCCATCTTCCCTGTTTACCAAAGAAGCGCTTGGCAAGTGAGACATTAAGTTTGAGCCAGTCAATGCTTTTCGACTTTTTTAAGCCGAATGCGTTGCGATAGGTTTGCTCAACATGCGAGCCATACCTCCCCATTTGGGTGAAATTTATCTTTCTTGGTATTACCATGAACAAAATTATCACCTCGATGAGTATTTTCTCGAAACTTTTTGTTAACTTTGCAGCCGAATCTTCAACTGCATCTTTAAAGATATCCATATATTGGTCAAGTCCTGTATTCATATAATTTTGCGTTTGTTGTGATTTGCAAAGTTACTGAAAATCAGCGACTTGACCAACTTTTTATAATTAAGTTTTCATAAGCACTTCTTAATATAAGTTATTGATTTACAGACGATTAAATATTAATTTAACGCAGTATTATATACTGAGTCCACTTTAAAAAGGGACATATTTTGAATCCAGTCTGGCCAGTGTGGTCATTCTGAGTGAAACATAGCAATCGGCTCCGCTGGTGAATATCTTTCGAGAAATCGCTTTGAAAGAGCCGAAAGCTTCTCTAATAGGCCCGAAAAGGGCAAATATCGATCTTTGAAATGTTGAAATCTGGAATTTTACCATCCTTCGGAGGTTCATCCACATACATCTGCTATATGCATGCATACGATGTTTGAGCAAACCCCTATATCGGGTCTTGCCATTACGTGTATGAAAACTGTATTGGAACATGGCAGCTTCTACGTTATTCCGTTTATGCTGTTCCTCCAAAGGAAGGCTTTCTATCTGCTTCCTTAGCTGATAGGCTTTAATGTCTTTGTCTTCAAAGTAACGCCAACCGGTTTTGTTGTTCCATGGGATTCTCCATCGCTTTCTGGAGCCTTGCTTTGTGACGGCTTTGACGGCCTCATAGGTGTTGCCAGTAGCAATTTCCCTGATGGTCAGACCATCCTCGTCATGTGGTATCAGTTCCCATCTACAGCCACCTTGCATCTTACCTGTCTTGAGTTGCATGGCATTGTGGTTCTTTGCAAACTCTCGATTGTCTGGACTTTGATAGGCACCATCTGCATACAGGTCTTCAATGGTAGAATCCGTGACACGTTCACTGTTTTCCACAGCCTCCTGAAGGAAATGGCAGTCTGCAAATACTGCAGTTTCAACCTGAACGGAAGTGATGATGTTAGGCTTGCCTTCCTCTACAGTCTCTGTGATGTTGGTCACGTAGCCTTGCACCTTCTGGTCATTCTTGGCACGATAGGTTGCATCAGGATCGTTAGGATTCTGAAGACTGTCTGCCTTTACCTCCTTCTTGTCTCGAAGAACAGCCTTTCCGTCCTTTACGGCATACTGTTCAGCAAACAGACGTTGAAGAAGATCATGTGCAGGGGAAGTGGCAGGAAAAGTTGCCAGCATCTCCATGATGAAATTGCCAATTCTGGCAAGATTGCTCTGAAGCGTATCGGAATCAGAGCGGTAAACGGTCTTGGAGGAATCCTCTTTCAAGTATTCCTTTGCCCGCTCTTCCTGCTCTGGGGATAGGTCGGAAAGCGTGCATGTCTTGAGGAACTTGACCAAAGTTGTATGTATCAGTTCATAACGAGACTGGCGAGCGATATTGCTGCCGATAAGCTTACTATCCATACGGACGCACTTGCCTGATATCTTGAGAAGACGTACCTGATTGCCAGCAAGCTGTTCGAAGCAGAACTGCATCAGATCTATACCAGTTCTTTCCTGATATTCGCAGATGCGGCGGCGAAAAAGATAATAGGTATCTATTGATGGAGTAACATCTGTCAGAAGTTCCATGCCAAGAGCCTTTCTGGTAAGAAGATCAAACTCGCACTTCTCGAACAGATCCTCATCACTACAACCGAAGCCCTCCTTCAAGGCAGACATAGCTACGAGAATGCGAATGGAGGCATTTGGGCGGCCGCACTTCTTGCCTTCTGGGAACAAAGGCTTGAATATCTCCTCGTTAATCTTGGTTGTCACGAGACTATAGAACTGGTTATACCATGCGTTGGGGTCAGAATACTTCTTTGAAGCACGACTTCCTAACTGCATTAAGGGAGCCGTGAATATATCTAACTGAGGATTCGGATCTGTCTTTTTAAACATAGTCATTCTGTTTGATTGATGGTATAAAGATACGAAAAACATTCCAGATTACGACATAAATCAGAGATTATTTTCGTGAAATATAAACATTTTAAACAGGCCTTACTTTTTAAAGTGGGCTCACTCCATGACTTTCGTAAAGGCAACTAATCGCCATGTCCGTGAGACCTCCTCGGATAAGGGCTTATTCTTTCCATATTATACCCACTTCATTTACACCAACCATTCCGAATAGCTATAGGACTTTGATTTGTGTGGCAATCTCATCCATGGTTAAATGCCTTATATGAAGTTTCTCTACGTTAGGTCAGATGTTTGCCGCCAGCTTCTTTCAGATTCCACCTCGCAGTGGACACCCTTGCTATTGGCTATACAATCCCGCTATTAGGGCTTGTTAGGGACTTGCACCCATTAGAATAAGCTCATGCCGAGCATACAACCAAACGGGCTGAAGAGACAGCTGCCCCTTCAGCCCGTTGCAGAACTATATACTAAAGTACAGTATTTTATCCTTCCTTTATCTTCCAATCACTAATTGTCCGCTGATTACTATCGTAATTAACACCAATTTTGAACAAGCGTTTACCATCAGCAGAATATGGAATCAGATATCCCTTTTCATCTATCTGTTTGATTGCTTCTTCGGCAGAACCATCATACTTCAATTCGAAAACAAATACAGCATCAGGCATATATACCACTGCATCAGCCCTGCCTATTGCACTATCCTCCTCTACCCTCATATGGGCGCCCATCAGGTTGAAGATAAGATAGAACACCGTCTGAAAATCCCGTTCGTTCTTATTGCTCAAACGGTTGGAGATGCTGGCAAGATATGCTTTCAATCGAATCATTGCTCCCTCTACATCTCCATCATAAAGCATTTCCAGGAAATCACCCACCAGGCTGTTATTATCCAAAGATATTGGTGAAAGATAGTTAGGTGCAAGACTCTTGAGCATACCAATCTTTACCTCCCTGTTAGGATATTCCAAAGTATAACGATGCAACATCGGATTATACTTCTTGATGGTGAGATAACCGCTCTGATAGAGCAACGGAAGCGCAGAAGTCATCATTTCCGGCGAAACATCAAAGTCATCCACATCACATGATTTCTTCTCAATATCCATCACATTGACGTGATACTTCTGCAATGTCTTAATAAGATAAGACGGAGTACCCGAGCCAAACCAGTAAGGAGCAATATCCCGTGCATTCAGTGCCTTTACCAGGCTGAACGGATTGAAAACATCTTCAGATTTCTTACTGAAATGATAGCCGTCGTAGAATCTTGTCAGCTCTGCCAGGCACTCCTCATACGTCATACCTAGGTCTTCTCCCAAAGCCTCAATATCCGGTTTCATCTGCGTGATAAGCTCCGTCTTGCTGATACCGCAGATGGCGGAGTACTGGTCGAACATGCTGATATTGTCGAGGTTATTCTGCTCGCTGAAGATGCTGAGCTGCGAAAACTTGGTGATACCCGTGATGAAGGTAAACTCCAGGTATGGGTCGAGCTTTTTCAGAGGACTGTAGAAGTTCTGCATGATGCGGCGGAGGGGCTGCAGGTTCTCCTTCTCATGTACCACATCCAACAATGGGGCATCATATTCATCGATGATGACAACCGCCTTTTCGCCCGTTTGCTCATAAGCACGCTTTACGATACCATCCAGTCTTTCATTAGGATAATTTTCACCTTCTCCCTTACCGTATAGCTTTTCATAGGGCAAAAGCTGCAGATTCAGATAACTGTTCAAGGCATCAGCATCAAAGTGCTTGGCACCGCTCATATCAAAATGAAGCACAGGATGCTTCACCCAATCCTTCTCATAATCAGCTATTGCCAATCCCTCGAAGAGTTCCTTTCTACCCTCGAAATAAGCTTGAAGAGTAGAGGCAAAGAGCGACTTTCCGAATCGTCTTGGACGACTCAGAAAGACATACGACATCTGCTTTTCTCTGAAATCCACGATATATTGGGTCTTATCTACATAGAGATAACCTTTCTCACGGAGTTTTTCGAATGTCTGTATCCCCACAGGGTATTTATTTACTATTTTTGCCATAATCTTACAAACTTTACGTTTTGCGCGGCTAAATTACAAAGAAAATCTGAATTAACCAAAGAAAAAATCAAATAACTTAACTTTCACTTATCAAGAAATGAAAGGAGATAAGGAAGTACTGTAAAGATAGCAAGTATTGCCCCACACGCCCTGGGCTAGGAGCTTTTGGACCTTCAGCCCGTTCTTGAACCACTTGCGAAAGTTCTGTGATTTATTATTATAATTTGGTTTAAAATTCGTTTGTTTACGCCTGCAAAAGTACGACTTAATTCTCATTTGGCAAAAGGAAAGAGAGATAAAAAGACGGAAATGTACGAAAACGATTGCGTAGCTTTTACAACAAAATTGAAACAAAAAGTTCTTAAATAGAAATAATAAGTGTATTTTTGCACCAACAAACTTAAAAATGTAAACATTAGTGTCCCGTTAAAATTGGGACGAGTTTAATATTAATCAAATAGCCCCGGAATGAGGGGACCAAATTGCTCTTTGACATCATTGGAATAAGTCTTATCGAACAGTTCCCTGAGCGGTATTTTGTCCGTCAAAGGAAACTGCTCATAAAAGACTTATTTTCAATGATTTCAAAGAACGATTAGTCCACTTTAACGGGACGGTAGTGAATAAAAATAATAAGTACAACAACCTAAAAAGGCAAACAAATGAAAAAGGATCTACTCAGATTTGGGCTCTCACTCATAGCCCTGTTTGTTATGGTAGTGGCAAATGCGCAAACCTACCAAAACAAAGAAGCTAGCGTTTCATGGCCGTTTAATGACGCCAACTACGCTACAAAGTACACAAAATCACCAGAAAATGGTTTCAGTCTGGTTTCCGTAAACACCGGTGACTTGAATTATTCTCTCAAGACATCACAGACTACAATAGACGAAGACGGAAACAAGATGGTCATGGCTGGTTTCGGTCCTGTTGGTACAACAAAAGCCGTAGAATGGACCGTTAAACCTAGCAAGGGACTTACATTTACCCCAACCTCTATCAGTACCTACGTAAACCGATTCGGTACAGATGCAGAAAATGGAGTAACCGTAACCGCTAAACTTAGCGACGGAACTTCTGTAGACTTGGGTAATTTCACTGCATTAAGAGATAACAAGACAACAGAGTCTGACAAGTTTTCGAAAAATGAAAACCTGACCAACCACATCGTCATCCAGCTCACTGCCGACCAGCAAGCCAAACTGACATCAGCTGAAGGCTTCACGCTGAGCTGCACCGTTGGCGTTGGCTCTACTAAGCAGCAAGGCTTTGCCGATGTACACATCAATGGTCTTCTGAACGGAACCATTGAAAAGGTTGCACAGTATACTCTGTCAGCTGTTGTATCAAATGCAGGAGCAGGAACCATCAAAGTATCTCCTTCTGGTACAGTATTTGACGCAGAAACACAAATCACCGTAACTGCGACAAAAAATTTCGGCTACAAATTTGTCAATTGGACAGATGCCAATAATAAGGTAGTATCTACAGATGAAGAATATACCTTCTCTATCTCTGCCAACACAGCATTGAAGGCAAACTTTGAGAAGATAAACACCTACGCTTTGGATTACATGGTAGAAGGTGGTGCAAAAGACTATATGGTAAGCGCAACTCCTGCCCCAACCGTTGTTAACGGAAAGAATATGTATGAAGAGGGAACAGAAGTAACCCTCACAGCCAGCAGCAACGACATCCTCACCTTTACCAACTGGAATGATGGTGAAACAGGAGCAGAACGCAAAATAAAGATGAATGCCGACCAGGCATATACAGCTGCATATTCTGCAAAAGATTTCATCGCAGGCTGGGACTTCTATAAGTCAGCGAGAGAAGGTCGTACAGCAGACTTCGCTGCAGAAGACAACGATGTAGACCAGCTCATCCTGCGCGATGCCGACGGAAATACATACCCATGGCTCGACAAGAGCAATAGTGCTGGCGGCTACGAAGGAAAAAATGCAGCCGTAAACTGGACCACGATTAATACCAAGCCACTGGGCGAAACCTACTGGCAGACCAAGGTCAACGCAACAGCCTTCACCGACATCAAGGTAAAGAGCAGCATGCTCTACAATTATAATGCATACCAAACATATAATGTGGAATACTCTCTCAACGGAACCGACTGGACCAAAGTTGGCGCCATTGAAATGCCTGGAACCAAAGCCTGGACCGATGGAGAGTTCACTCTCCCAGCCGATGCAAACAACAAGGCAGAAGTATACATCCGCTGGATTGCCGACAAGACTTCTTCTATCAAGGGAGCAACAGGCAACAACGACGGAATCTCTATCACAGATATCTACATCACAGGTACCGCTCAGCTCGTTAACGACGGCAAGGCTCCAGTACTCGTAAGCACCGTACCAGCAGAAGGCGCAACCAACGCATCTGCCAACGGCAAGATTGTACTGACTTTTGATGAGAAGGTAAAACTCACCGACAAGGCAAACGCTACACTCGGCACACAAAAGATAGAAGGAGTTGTGTCAGGCAAGACCATCACCTTCGCATACAAAGGTTTGAACTACGCTACAGCTTACACATTCACGCTCGCTGCCGGTTCTGTAGCCGACCTGACAGACAATGCAACAGACCAGGCAATTGTTCTGAACTTCACTACCAAGACCAAGCCAGCTGTAACCAAAGCACTCTACGACTTCATCGTACCAACCGACGGTGACTTCAAGGCAGCACTTGCAGCAGCAGCCAAGCGTACAGATACCAGCAAGCGATTCCGCATCTTCATCAAGCAGGGCGACTACAAGATTCCTGCTGACGAAAAGAGCAAGGTAACAGGTAGCGACGGCAAGAGTTACGCTAATCCTACCACCTATATGAATACGCCAAACGTATCAATCATTGGTGAGAGCATGGACAACACCTCACTGACTAACACCGTTCCAAACTCTGGTCAATCAGCCAACGTATTGGAAGGTATCGGCAAGGGTGACGTACTCTGCTTGCAGAAGGGAGCAACAAACACCTATTTCCAGGATCTGAAGATGTACAGCAGTATGGGCGATGCCAAGGGTCGCGACATCATACTCAACGACCAGAGCAACAAGACCATCTGTAAGAACGTAAACCTCTGGGCTTACCAGGACACCTACGTATCAAACAACCAGAATGGTAAATTCTACTTCGAAGACGGAATCCTTCGTGGTCGTACCGACTACCTCTGCGGTAAGGGTGATGTATATTATAATAATGTAGAACTCTGGATCTGTGAAAAGGGAGGCTATCTCGCTGTTCCTTCTCAGCCTAAGAAGTATGGCTACATCTTCAAAGACTGTACCATCAAGGATGCTACTGCGGCAAAAGATCTGAACGGAAATTACACTCTGGGCCGTCCATGGGGTAAGGGCACACCTATTGCGCTCTATATCAACACCAAGATGGAAGCCATCCCTTCAGCGGCTGGATGGAACGAGATGAGTGGCGGATACCCTAAGCGTTTCGCAGAATACAACTCATACACATCAACAGGAAGCATAGTAGACCTCAAGGACAGAAAGAAAGTTTACGATGCCTATGATTCAAAGGATGGTGACAATTATGTAAACCGTCGTAATGAAACAGCAGGAAACCCTATCCTCACAGCAGAGGAAGCTGCAGCCTACACCATTGAAACAGTAATGGGTCAAGATGATGACTGGGATCCAACTGCAGCTACCGAGCAGGCATCAGCACCTAGCAACGTTAAGCTGAACGGTACAACCCTCGCTTGGGACAACAACGACTACGCTCTTCTATGGGCAGTATGCAAGAACGGCAAGGTAGTTGACTTCACCATCAAACCAACCTACCTCGTAGATGATGCATCAGCAACATGGAGTGTTCGTGCAGCCAACGAGATGGGAGGACTGAGCGAAGCAACAGCAGCAGTTCTGGGCACCGGCATCCACAACATCGCCTCAGCTACAGATGCAGCAGCCATCAAGACCGCCATCTTCGCTGCCGACGGCACCCAGCTCTCAAATCTCAAGAAGGGTATCAACATCATTGTGAAGACCCTGGCAGATGGCAGCAAGAAGACAAGCAAGGTCATCGTAAAGTAAAGAAACAGAGACATTAAGTAAATAGATTGACAGATAACATTCGGAGTGCAATATCCCCATCCTCGTTCAGAAGGGTGCCGGATATTGCACTTTTTCTTTGTCCTCAAAAAATATGTGAAAAGGAAGCCATGAGATGTGAAAAAGAAGCGGTAAGATGTGAAAAACAGAAGTAATTACTCAAAAATCTGCAAACGTTTACGTATATTTTTATCTCAAATATACCCATAATCTCATATTTTTTATATACTTTTGCATCAAGAAAACCAAGACTTAGCTGACGCTACGCATTCAGGTTACCCTCATCGGAGCCTTCGGGAGCCAAGAGGAACAGCCATGATAAAGCAACTGCTCAGGACTGGGATTCTACTTAAAAACATTAAGAAAAAACATTAGAAAATTAGTAATTTAGAATAAGTTTTATCTAAACCTAAAGTGTATGTCTGGTAATTTTAGAAAAAAGAAAATTGCTTTGGCAGGCGCACTGATGTTCGTAGTAACAAGTGTATCTGCACAAACAGTAAAAGGCGTCGTTACTGACAATACGGGCGAGCCAATCATCGGCGCATCTGTCATGGAGGTAGGTGTAGCTGGCAATGGTGGCGTGACCGACATTGACGGTAACTTCACAGTAAACTTAAAAGGCAAGAGCAAGAAACTGAAGATTTCATACATCGGTATGAAAGCGAAAGAAGTAAGCGTTGCAGGTAAAGAAACTATCGACGTCAAGCTTGAGGATGACAACACCACCCTCAACGACGTGGTTGTTATCGGCTATGGTACAGTCAGAAAGAAGGACCTCACAGGTTCTGTATCTTCTATCAGCGACAAGCAGATTGCCAATATTCCGGTATCTAACGTAAGCGAGGCGATGACCGGTAAGATGGCGGGTGTAAATATCACCACCACCGAAGGTTCACCAGATGCTGACGTGAAGATTCGCGTGCGTGGTGGCGGTTCCCTCTCTCAGGACAACTCTCCACTCTACATCGTTGACGGTTTCCCTGTAAGCTCTATCAGCGACATCGCTCCTAGCGAAATCCAGAGCATCGACGTGTTGAAGGATGCTTCCTCTACAGCCATCTATGGTGCCCGTGGTGCCAATGGTGTTATCATCGTTACAACCAAGAGCGGTTCTGAGGGCAAGACCCAGGTGAACTTCAATGCTTCTCTCGGCTACAAGAAAGTATCTAAGTTGGTAAAGACTATGTCTCCATACGACTATGCATACTATCAGTATGAGTTGGGTAGCACTGACTATGGTAACTACAACGACCTCGACATCTGGAAGTCTATCGAAGGACGTGACTATCAGGATGAGGTATTCGGCCGTACAGGTAACCAGAAGCAGTATAACGTGAACGTAAGCGGTGGTACCAAGGACCTGAAATACAACATCGGTTTTTCTCACAACGACGAGAAGAGCATCATGCAGGGTTCTGGCTATGCCAAGAACAATGTAAACGCCAAGATTAATGCCAACTTGAACAAGTGGTTATCTCTCGACTTCAATGGCCGTATGGCTTTCACAAAGCTGGACGGTTTGAATGGTGGTGCTGATACCAACGAGTCAAGTGCAGCAAACTCAGTTGTTGCCAACACCGTAAGATGGAACCCGGTAGAGCCTCTCTCCAGCTCATCGGACGAGGATGAGGAGAACAGCACATCAACACGCCGTAACCCAACAGAGCGTATCACCGATACCTATAAGTATCAGGAGCGTTTCCAGCAGAACTACAATGTAGGCTTAAACTGGAAGCCATTCAAGAACATCACATTCCGCACTGAGTTCGGCTATGGTTGGAAGTATAACAATACCGACCAGGTTTGGGGTTCTAACGCAACAACCAACTCAAAGTATGGTTACAACGGTCAGCCACAGGCACAGTTCGTTCGTTTGGAAAACAAGAACTGGCGCAATGCCAACACCCTGACTTACGACAACAAGAAACTCTTCAATGGTCGTGACCGCCTCAATGTATTGGTTGGTCAGGAGTGGAGCAGCAGCCAGGACGTAACCCGTACCAATACTTCTGTAGCTTTCCCAACTTCATTCTCAACCCATGAGGTTTTGGCAAACACAGCAGCAGGTACAGCGCTTCCTAACGAGGGTAACATCAAGGCTGAGGAGAACATTCTCTCTTACTTCGGCCGTATCAACTATACACTCAACGACAAGTATCTGGCTACTATCACACTTCGTGCCGATGGTTCCAGCAAGTTTGGCAAGGACAACCGTTGGGGTCTCTTCCCATCAGCAGCCTTGGCTTGGCGTATGTCTGACGAGGAATTCCTGAAGGGTGCTTCCAGCTGGCTTTCTAACCTGAAGGCTCGTCTGAGTTTCGGTACTGCCGGCAACAACCGTATCAACTCTGGTTTGCTGACTACCACCTACTCAATGGCAGACAACACTTCAAAGGCTCCATTCTTCGATGAGAACAGAGTTTCTATGCTTGAGCATGGTAAATATCTCTATAATCCAGACTTGAAGTGGGAAACCACAGTGACCCGTAACTTCGGTATCGACTACGGTTTCTTCAATGGACGCATCAGCGGTACATTAGACTTCTACTGGAATACCACCAAGGACCTCTTGATGCAAAGTATCGTTCCTGCCAACACAGGTTACTCTTACCAGTTCCAGAACTTCGGTAAGACCTCTAACAAGGGTGTTGAGCTGGCGCTCAACGCAGTAATAGTAGACAAGAAGAACTTTGGTTTGAACTTCAACTTCAACGTATCTTACAACAAGAACAAGATTGACGAGTTGAACATGGAGAACCCATGGCAGAGTTCTAATTGGAGTGGTTCTACCATTGCCAAGTACGAAGACTTCCGCGTAGAGCAAGGCGGTCGCCTCGGTGAGCTTTGGGGCTACAAGAGCAATGGTTTCTACACAGTGTATGATGCCGCAACAGGCAAGGGTGACTTGGTATTGAAAGCCAACGGCACTTGGGCACTGGCAGATGGCGTAAAGGACAACAGCTACAAGCTCTTCGGCGGTAACCTCTATCCAGGCGTTGCTAAGGTAGAAGTTGATGAGAATGGTGATGCTGTGAAGCAGCGTCTGGGCAACACCGTACCTACCACAACAGGTGGTTTCGGCTTTGACGGTCACGTTGGTAACTTCGACTTCAACCTGTTCTTCAACTACTCATTGGGCAATAAGCTGGTGAACGGTACCAAGCTTGCCAACTCATTCTACGCAGGTTCAGCCAAGAACTATAACCTTGTAGATGATTTCAACGTAGGCAACCGTTATACATGGATTGACCCAGCCAACGGTGAGAACATTGGTCGTCCTTCAGCTAATCTGATTACAAAATACGGTGGCGTAGAGAATGTAATGAACCGCTTGAACGAAATCAATGCCAACGCCAATATCTACAATCCAGCAGGCGTATCAACCATGCAGCTCATCAGCTATGCTGTAGAAGATGCATCATTCCTGCGCCTGCAGAACGTAACAGTGGGTTACACGCTGCCAAAGAAGTGGGTAAACAAGTGCTACATCCAGAATGTACGCATCTACTTCACAGGTTACAACCTGCTTTGCTTCACCAACTACTCAGGCTACGATCCAGAGGTTGATACAAGTTCTAAGAAGAACCCAATGACCCCAGGTATCGACTATGCAGCTTATCCAAAGAGCCGCACCTTCGTAGGTGGTATTAATGTTACATTCTAAAATTTATAAGATAATAACAATGAACAAGATATTATATGCATTTGCATTGGCAGGCGTATTAGGATTGTCTTCATGCTCAGACTTTCTGGATCAGACTTCTCCATCAGAGATGACTGCTGAGAATACCTACGCCTCACCTTATTATACCAATCTTCGCGTCAATAAGCTCTATGGTGGCATGGGACAGGACCGTACCTACGCACAGGACTTGTCTATCGTATGGAACCTGAACAGCGACTGCGAATTGATTGACGGTCTTGGAAGCAATGCTACCAATACCTCAAACGAGCGTGGTAACATGAACTACAATATGGACCCAGGATGGAGCAAGATTAGCGGTGTATGGGATGCTGAGTATGGTATCATCGAGGATGCCAACCAGATTATCGAGGGAATCCGCAGTAGCGCTACATTAAAAGCTGGCGGTGCTAACCAGAAGTCGATGGAACGCAGCCTCGGCGAAGCGCTCACCATCCGTGCCATGGTTTACTTCGACCTAGTTCGTATTTTTGGTGATATTCCGTTCAAGAGAGAAGCATCAAAGTCTGACCTGAGCAACGCTTACCTGGAGAAGACCGACCGCGACGTAATCATGGATTCCCTGATGAACGACCTGGATGAGGCTATCAAGTATCTGCCATGGGCAGACCAGGTATCAGGCTATACCACAGAGCGTACAACCAAGGGTTATGCTCACGCACTCCTGGCGCAAATTGCCATGACCCGTGCAGGATATGTAATTCGCGAGAAGGCTAAAGACGGATATGAGACTGCATCTTACAGCGATGCAACCTATCCAACACAACGCCCAGGTGCTGCCGACCGCAAAGCTCTCTACGAGCGTGCCTTGAAGCACTGGTCAGCCATCATCAATGACAATACCCACAGCCTCAACCCATCTTTCGAGAACGAGTGGTATCTGATTAACCAGCTTTCTCTCGACAAGACATATCACGAGAACCTCTTCGAAATTCCTTTCGGTGAGAACGTAACTGGTGAGTTGGGTTACACAGTAGGTGTCCGCATGAATGGTGTTACTTCAGAATATGGCTATGGTAACTCATCTGGTAAAATGAAGGTTACAGCTCCTCTGCTCTATTCCTACGACAAGAAGGATACACGCCGTGACATCACATGCGCTAACTTCGAAATCAAACAGGACGGCAGCAATACAGTTGAGAACATGCTGAAGAATGCTCCTTTCGGTATGTATGTAGGTAAGTGGGATGCCCGCAAGATGAACAATACTTGGTTGCAGAACAACCTGAAGGCAACAGCTAAGCACACTACAGGTATCAATCCTGTGAAGATGCGCTATGCTCAGGTATTGCTCTACTATGCTGAGTGTATGAACGAATTGGCAGGTAATCCAGATGCTAACTACGAGGGTTCTGCCAATGGTATGACTGCCCGCCAGGCTTTGGAAGCTGTACATACCCGTGCCTTCAACAAGGCTGACAAGGACGAGGCAAAGGCATACGTAAACAATATCGCTTCTGACAAGGACGCATTCTTCAAAGCTCTCGTTCAGGAGAACATGTGGGAGTTTGCAGGTGAAGGTATCCGCAAGTACGACTTGATTCGCTGGAACCTCCTGGTAGAAAAAATCAACGAGTTCAAGCAGACTTATCTGAATGAGCTTGCAGATGGTACTTACCAGAAGACCATTTACTTCAACTATCTGGATGAGAAGAAGACAAAGATTGACTTCTCTAGCGTAACATGGTATGGTATTCCTGACGGAAAGACAGCTGCTGACTACGATGGCAGCATCGACTCATTCGGCGCAGCTAAGTTGGATTCTGGTTCAGATACACAGGTTGACGTAAACCTGCCATCTATCAGCAGCGGTTTGGTTGGCGATAACGTAGCAGTGAAGAACCGCTATCTCATGCCAATCGCTTCTACAACCATCTCTGCAACCAACGGTATGATTCACAACTCTTATGGTTATGCAAACTAATTCATCTTTAATCAAAAAAGACAAGAAAATGAAGAGCATTAAAAACATATTGGGCACAGCATCTATGATAGCATTGACTCTGTCGGCTACATCTTGTACCGATGGCAATGACTGGGACGTAGATGGCAGCCTGTCAAGATTGTTCGGTCTCAACGGTGACAAAATCACCGTTGAAACTGCCGAAACATCAGCTACGGTTACATTCTCTGCCTTCACATCAAAAACAGTTCCTTCACCAGAGTACTATGTATTCGAGGTAAGCAAGGATTCTCTTTACGAAGGTGTTGAGAATGCTACCATCATCAAGTTCGGAGAAGATAAGACTTTGACTTCTTCTCCAGTAGTTCTCTCTGGTCTCGATGGCGACAGCAAGTACTACATGCGTGTAAAGGCTATGTCTTCTACTGTTAACGAGTCTAAATGGGTTTACTACAAGGATGGTTCATCTTTCAAGACAAAGGCTGAGCAAATCTTCAACAATGTAGAGGCAACCGACCTCTTCGAGAATCACGTGAACTTGAGCTGGACTCCAGGTGCTGATGTTACTCACATCACTTATGCTAACGCTAACGATGCAGAGAACATCCAGACTATCAATCTGACAGCTGAGGAAAAGGCAGCTGGTAAATATACTCTTGCTGGCTTACAGCCAACAAGCACTTATACCATCACTATCTATAAGAATGACGTAAAGCGCGGCCAGTTGCAGATTACAACTCCTGCTGCCATGCCAGCAGCTAACTATAAGTATTCTCTTTCCAGCGATGTAACAGTCATCTCACAGACGCTCATCGATGAGATAGCAGAACAGGCTAAGGCTGCAGCAGGCAACGAGACAAACTATAGCGCAACCATCGGTATCCCAGCCGGTGCCAAGGTAGCTCTCTATGGCACAAATGATACAGACGGTGGCAAGACCAACGTAACCATCCCAGACGGAATGTCTGTTACATTCTTCGGTTTGGCAGGAGGCGAGACGCCAACCATCACCCTCGACAAGAACTTCGATGTTGCAGGTTCTCATGCATTCATCAAGTTCCAAAACGTGAAATTGGAAGAGAATGGTGCTGGCTACTTCATCAACCAGAGCAAGGCATGTACCGTAGGCGAATTCACTTTGGAGGATTGCGAGGTTAGCAATATCAAAACATCATTCTTCCGTTTCCAGGGAAGTGATGCTAAGTCTGTCGGCAAACTTACCTTGAAGAATAGTATCTTCACCAACCTCTGTGCAGGTTATGGTTTCATCCACATTGATGCAAAAAATGGTGCAGGTCATCTCGACAACGTAGAGATTGACGGCTGTACATTCAACAGCATCTGTGTAACAGGTAAGGTATTCATCTACAGCAATAAGAAAGATATGCAGGATATCACCATCAAGAACAGCACATTCTACAACTGTAATGGTAACGGTCAGTACTTCGTTGACTTCGGCAAAGATGCCAAATTTGGACCAAACACATTCACAATTGAAAGCTGTATCTTCGGTAAGAGCGCAGATGAGAAAACCGACAAAAACATCAGAAGCAAGACTCCAGCTACTGTAGCCAACAGCTTCAGAACAACAGACTTCTTCAAGGTGATTAAGGGCGTAATTGATACAGAATTCAGCTCTGAGCAGTTATTCACTGACCCAGCCAATGGCAACTTCACCATCAAGGCTGGTACTTTGAAAGAAAAGGCTGGTGACCCACGCTGGTATGTAGTAGAGGATTAATCCATAAGGATTAACATCTCATATAAATTTAAGAAAAAGTGCAATGCTTATATGGAGCATTGCACTTTTTTTATTTTCTATTATTCTCTATCTCATTTTTACAATTATTTTCTTGGAAGTTACGAAAGAAAAGCGTATCTTTGCAGCGTGAACACAAAATCGCAAAGATATGGCAAGATACATCAACCCATTCTCAGACTGGTCGTTCAAACGAATCTTCGGCCAGGAATACAGCAAAGACTTGCTGATTGAGTTCTTGAACCAGCTGCTCCTGGGAGAGCAGCATATCACAGATGTGAAGTTTAAGGACAAGGAGATGTTGCCAGAAACAAAAGACCAACGAGGTATCATCTACGACGTCTTTTGCGAAACTGACACAGGTGAGCACATTATCGTTGAAATGCAAAACAGGAGCCAGTCCTATTTCATCGACCGGTCTCTCTACTATGCATCGAAAACGATAGTAGACCAAGGCGTAAAAGGACAATGGGATTATCATCTCACACCTGTTTATGTTATCTGTTTCATGAACTTTGATGTAGATGAAAATACACCTAAAAAAGTTCAGAACAGACGTTGTGCTGGCAGACAAGGATAGCGGAGAGGTTTATTCTAACAAAATCCGCTTCATCTACTTGGTAATGCCTCTTTTCAAGAAGAAAGAGGAAGAGTGTACTACGTTTTTAGATTGTTGGACTTATAATTTGAAGCATATGGAGACATTGGAAAAAATGCCTTTCGAGGCTCAGCATAAGATATTCAAGAGACTGGCAGAAATCGCCGACTCCAAGAGCCTGACCAAAGAGGAACAGGAGAAATACGACAACAGCATGATGGTCATGTGGGACAATTATGCGGTATATAAGCATGCTGTGGAGAAAGAAGCCAAAAAGGTAAGCAAAGAGATTGCTTTGAACCTATTAACCTACAATACTCCAATAGACGTCATCGCAAAATCCACAGGCTTATCTATCGAAGAAATCAAGAAATTGGAACAATAATACTATACGAATAATTGAGAGAGTGTGTCATAAGTGGGATGACATGCCCTCTTTTTTCGCTACTTCAGCCACTTCTGTCAGCTAACTCAGTCACTTCATTCAGCTAACACAGCCACTTCATTCTGCAAACAAATCCGTTTCATTCTGCTTACGAATTCGAATCTTCAAGCCAGCGCAGTCGGATCTTCAAGCCAGCGCAATCGAATCTTCAAGCCAGCGCAGTCGGATCTTTAAACCAGCGCAGTCGGATGTATCGGCTCAATGAAACGTATGAACTTGCGCAATGAAGAACATGGTTTCATCAGCTTACTTCAAAGGCCGAATTTATTGAAAGAAAAATTATTTTTCTCAAATCTAATGCCACTAATATCACACTTAGACTTAACCATCTGATTATAAGCGAATAACGGGTGGCAGCAAGGGGTGTTTTTATTGTCACCTTATTGCCACCTGTTACCACGCCTCTGGTAAGCGGCTCCGCTTGCCCTGGGGCTGCTGAAATTACGTCACGACGCAGCTTCTGATGCGTCACGACGTAGCAATCAGTGCGTCACGACGCAGCAACAGATACGTCGTGATGTAATTTCTGCTAACTCCTGCCCCATCAAGTAAACCTCATCTGAACTTCAAAAAAGCCCCAGTAAACGTAACGTAGGGCTCACTTACCCGCCTGAATCAATACGACGAAAAGACAATATTGTAGAAACAACACTTCCGAAAACGTTTACGTTAGATTTTTCATTTATTTTATTCAACATTTAAAAATTTTAATTACCTTTGTAGCAGAAATCTAAGATTATAACCAAAAATCGAAGATTCCTTATGATCTATTGAGAATTAAACACGACAACAACTAATCGCTAGTAAGTTCAATTAGACCAGAGAAACTTAACAAGATATAATAATAACCTACAAAACAAACATCGTTATGTATCAACAACTGAAACGTGCCAGCATGGCACTGACCTTGAGTTCGGTTTGCTTCCTCGCCTTTGCGCAGAAAACAATCCAAGGTACCGTTAAGGATGCTAATGGCGACCCAATGATTGGTGTAACCATTACTGACCAGAATGGTAAAGCAGGTGGCATCACCGACCTTGACGGTAAGTTTACCATCCAGAACGCAGACCCTAATGCGGTCTTGACTTTCAGCTACATCGGCTGCAAGCCTAAGAAAGTTAAAGTAGGAAGTCAGAAAACATGGAACATCGTACTTGAAGATGACAACGCAGCCCTTGACGAGGTCGTTGTCGTTGGTTATGGTACTATGCGTAAACGCGACGTAACTGGTTCTATCGCATCTGTCAACTCAGAAAAGATTGCCGCTCGTGGTACTACCAATCTTGCAGAGTCTCTGCAGGGTTCTGTTCCTGGTGTCAACATCACCCAGTCTGGTAGCCGCGCAGGTGCAGGCTTCAATATTCAGGTTCGTGGACAGGCTTCTATCAACAAGCAGGCACAGCCATTGTATGTTATCGATGGTGTAGTTTGCGACAATATGGACTTCCTCAATCCTGATGATATCGACCGCATCGACGTATTGAAAGATGCATCTTCTACTGCCATCTATGGTTCCCGTGCCTCTGCCGGTGTCATCATGATTACCACCAAGGGCAGCAAGGGTGCAGACAAGGCACAGAAGGCAACCATCTCTTATGACGGATATTATGGTATCAAGAAGTTGGCGCGCATGCCTGAGTTTATGGATGCCAACGAGTTTATGGATTACCGTTTTGCCAGATATACCACGCTTGACGGAAAGAGCTACGATGGTTCAAGCCGCAAGGGTGTTGATGCCGAAGGACATCCACACTACATCATCAAAAATACCGACTTGAATTCTGCCTTCCTTGCCCGCAAGGGAGCAACCAGCTACAAAGACTCCAAAATTTATGAGCTGATGATGGATCCAAGTTTTGACGGTTACGACTGGAAGAAGATGGTTACCCGCACAGCCGCCCAGCAAAACCACTTCATCAGTGCTGCCGGTGCTACAGAAAAGGTAAACTACCGTGTAGGTATGGGTTATCAGGGCGAGGAAAACGTATTCAAAGGCAATGACTATGAGCGTTTCAACTTCAAGGGAGCAATGGATGCCAAGCTCTCCAAGATATTCGAGGCAGGTTTCTCTACCAACATGTCTATGAGTCGCACCCAGGACGTATGTACTGATGGTACTTATTCTCCATACGTGAATGCATTCTATTTTAACCCATTCGTATCTCCAACAGATGCAGATGGCAACCTGATTCCTAACCCAGGAGCAAAGGCAGCCTTTGGTGCAGATGCAAATTTTACATCTACATATAATCCGCTCATCGATTTGAATGACGGCAACTACACCGACGAGACCAAGATGTACCGACTGATGGGTAACTTCTACCTGCGTGCCAACATCATCAAGGGATTGAAGTTTACAACCACCTTCTCTCCTAACTACTCTCACAAGCGCCAGGGAATCTTCTATGCAACAGGTCTGAACGAGGGTAATGACGTAGGTTCTACTTACTACCAGAAGAACAAGACCAACTTCGGATCCGTTGCCAATACAACCCGTGTAGACTGGACGTGGGACAACCAGTTTGACTACAACCGCACATTTGGCGACCACACCGTTGGTGCCATGGCACTGTTCTCACTCTACAAGAGCAATACAGAATACCAGTATGAAGAAGGCAAGGGTATCGCCAGCGACCATACTACATTCCACAACCTGGGAACAGCCAGCGGCGACAAGACGCTCTCAAGCTCTTATACTGAGTCATCATTGGAGTCATTTGCTTTCCGTGCCAACTATTCCTACAAGGGCCGTTACATGGCTACAGCTACACTCCGTACCGATGGCAGTTCACGCTTCGCAGACGGCAACCGATGGGGCTGGTTCCCTTCTGTAGCTGCAGCATGGCGTATCTCAGATGAAGCTTGGATGAAGCAGTTCAACAACTGGCTTGATAATGCTAAACTCCGTCTTTCATACGGTGTTACAGGTAACAACAATGTGGGTGACTATGTAACTATCGCTTCTGCTACAGGTCCATCTTATGTAACCATAGATGGCAAAGAGGTACAGGGTTATCATCCTAACGGATTGGTAAATACAGAACTCATCTGGGAGAAGGTAAAGGAGTTTGATGTAGGTCTCGACCTGAGTTTCCTGAAAAACCGAATCAATGTAACAGCCGACTTCTACAACCGTCTTTCTGATGGTCAGATTATGTCACGTTCAGTGCCTATCGAAACTGGTGAGAAGACTTCAACCTTCAATGTAGGTTCTGTCCAGAACAGAGGTATTGAACTCGGTTTGAACTTTAACATCATCAACAAGAAAGACTTCTCCTGGAGTGCGAATGTAAATTTCGCCCGCAACTGGAACAAGATTAAGGAGTTGAGTAATGGTAAGGTTGATGAGGTAGCCAACAACTGGTTTATCGGCGAACCACTGAACGTACTCCGTGACTATACCCATACCGATGTCATCACCGACAAGGGTGTAACCATGCACACCATGAATGGTGACAAGCACTATACCCTGAAGGAATTCTACGAGAAGTATGGCACTAAGTATAAGTGGTATGAAGGTCAGATGGCAGTAAACGACTGGAACGATGACGGTAAGATTGACGACAACGATAAGCAGATTTATGGCTGCACAGACCCTCGCTGGACAGGTAGTTTCTCTACCAATGTTTACTTCAAGGGCTTCGACTTCTCCATCATGTTCTATACCAAGAGCGGATTCTGGTCACGCAGCTATTTCCACGAGAAGTACATGAAGTATAGCGACCGTGGTAATGCCCACATGCAGTTGGATTACTACATACCAAAGGGAGCACCTATCATCGACCATGCAACAGGTGAGATTACAACCGCCACGGAGACCCACTACGGAAAGTATCCTTATCCAAACAATAGCGATTCATCCTTTGGTGGTTACTTCGGCGACAAAGGTTCAGCCAAGGGCGAAGGCTTCCAGTATCAGAAGACCTCTTTCACCAAGGTTAAGAACATCACCCTGGGTTACACCTTGCCAAAGAACGTAGTGAGCAAGGCTAGTATCAGAAATCTCCGTGTTTATGTAAACATTCTGAACCCATTCTGTTTCACCAACTATAAGGGCTTCGACCCAGAGTGGGCATCACAGAATCTGCAGAATGGCGGTCCATCATCTGTAACCTACCAGTTTGGTGTAAATCTTAAGTTCTAATCTCATTAAATGAAGTAAACAATTATGAAAAAGATATTATATAGCGTAGCATTGGCGGCCTGCTGCATGGGAACCATGACAAGTTGCAGCGACTTCCTGGATGCTAGCAACAAGTCGAATGTAACTGATAAACAGACATTTGCAACAAAAGATGGCTTCAATAGCCTCGTCAATGATGCCTATCAGCATCTGCAAAACGTTTATGCAGCTCCTCTGTTCACAAGCTGTTTCTCAGCAGGTACAGATATGTATGCCGATGCCCGTAACAAGATGAATGAGGCATTGAACACTTACGAGACTCTGACTCCAGAAAATACGGATATCAAGAATCTCTATACTTACCTCTATTCAGGTATACGTGCAGCCAACTCTGTATCATATTATGCACAGACAGCACAAGTAGATGACAAGACGAAGGGACAGCTGGTAGGCGAAGCCCGCGTATTGGCAGCCTACGAGTATTATCTTCTGGTAAACAACTTCGGTGGTGTGCCTATCATGAAGGACTTCCTTACCACAGCAGGCACAGGATATCCTAAGTCTTCTGCTGAAGATGTATACGCCTTTATCATCAGCGAGCTCGAAGATGTAATCAGCAAAAATGTGCTCCAAGCTTCTACAGCAACTAAGGGTGGCGGCAGAATCAGCCAGGAAACAGCCAAGGCTATTCTTGCCAAGACATACCTTTCTGCAGCATGGGACCTCAACAAGCAAGACTACTTCTCCAAGGCAGCAGCTCTTGCCGATGAGGTGATTGCAGGCAGAAAACTGACCACCCCATTTGCCAAACTCTGGAAGGCAGACGGATCGGGCGATGACAACGAAGAGTTCCTTTGGGATGTGGAGTATGATCTGGCTACAGCCAATAATACCACATCAGGCGGTACAGAATGGAGCGGTTACTACTGTAACTATCTGGGTGGAAACGAGGATAACATCAAGGCAACAACCTCCAGCTATGTACCAACCCTCTATGCCTTGCATTGTTTCAAGAAGGGAGACCAGCGTTACGATGCTACCTTCATGAAGGAGTTGCCAGATATTAACAAGGGCAATGCAGCAGGTACCGGTTACTGGACTTGGTATAAGAATGGTGAGAGTCTGGTAGGTAAGCCAGTAACGCGTTACTATTCTGCATGGTATGAAACAGATGCAGACTTTGAAGCATGGAAGGCTAAAGATCCTGCAAACAGAGCAAACACCTATCGCATTCCGATGGATTCACAGAGCAAGGAAGCACAGAATATGGACGGCAGAGATATGGAATATTACGATAACCAGCAACTGGTATATGGTTCCAGTCCATGCAAGAAGTTTGACGACAGCAAGACTGCTAAGACAGAGAAGAACACCTGCTATCGCGACATCCATATCATCACTTTGCCAGAGATGTATCTCGTAGCAGCTGAGGCTTATCTGAAGGCTGGTGTTAATAAAAAGGCATTAGCACGACTCAACGAGGTTCACCAACGCGCTGGCCTTCCTGCACTTACAGGAACTATCACTATTGATGACATCCTTGATGAGAATGCATGCGAGAACTTCGGCAATGAGGCACGCTGGATGGATTTGCGCAGAACCCAGACTCTGGTTGACCGCTGCAACAAATATAACCACGAAATAGAAGGCAAGGCTGCCCAGTATATCGGCAAGAAGCTTCTTCGCCCTATCCCACAGGCTGCAATTGATGCCAATGACCAGCTGACATTAGCCGACCAAAATCCTGGTTACTAATCAAAGCCATTATGTTGATAAGAAAACCTATCAAGACATACGTTAATCATTAGATTTAAGACCGTATCCTAGGGAGATGATTCCCGACGGATACGGTCTTTCTTTTGTACTATCAGGCAGGTTGTACGTAATCGTTTTCGTGCTTTTTCGCTCACTTTCTGCATGCGGTAAGCAAAAATGTCGTAACTTTGCAGAAAACTTATAGAAAAGAAAATAATAAAATAAATAAACCTAAGAAGAAATGAAGAAATCAATCATTAAGACAGTCGTGCTTGCGGCTCTCATGGCTCTGCCAATGTTCGCTAAAGCACAAACTTTCGCAGGTATCACAGCCGAGCAGAATGCACAGAACACTCCTGAAGGATGGACTGCTGTTGCTCTGCCAGAGTTGCCTGCCATCACATCGGCAAACACGTTCAACATCAAGGATTATGGTGCCTCTACATCTGCTGCAGACAACACCAAGGCTATCCAGAAAGCACTTGATGCTGTGCCTTCTACCGGTGGTATGGTCGTGATTCCTGCCGGTACATGGATGTTTGGTAGTACCGACCAGATGACAAGCAAGACCGAGGTACTCAGCATCAAGTCAAAGACTGTGCTCCACCTTTGCGCAGGAGCGACTCTGAAACTCGTTGAATATGGAAAGGCACCTAACAACAAAACGCTCTTTATCGGTTGCAAGAACAAGAACCAGAGCGACATTGTTATAGAGGGCGAAGGTGAAACTTCTATTATCGATGGCCAGGGAACCCGCTGGTGGAAGGCTCGCGACAACAAGGAGACTTTCAATCCAGGAGCCATGATCCGCTTCGAGAAAGGCAGCCGATTCCTGATTCGCAATCTCAAGGTTCAGAATACTCCGGGTGTCAACATCACCTTGAGTAACAGCAATGGTGCCAGTAACGGTACCGTCCATGACGTAACCATCTACAATCCATCTTCAGAAACCAAGACAGAGCAACCTTCTCATAACACAGATGGTATCTCGATCTGGGGACACCACATGAACATCTATAACTGCAACATCAGTACAGGTGATGATAACGTGGTTTGCGACAATGATGCACAGTACATCCATGTCTGGAACTGCAAGTTCGGTACAGGACATGGTGCTTCTATCGGTAGCTTCACCAAGAACATCAAGCATGTATGGTTCGACAATATCAACATGAACGGAACAACAGCAGGTATCCGCATGAAGACGGGTATCAACAGTGACGGTACACTGCGTGGTAATGGCGAGGAGGACTGGAAGTTCACCAACTTCACCATGACGAAGGTGAAGAACCCATTCTCTATCGACTGCTACTACGACAAGAAGTACAACAGCGATCCTGCAGTAGACAAGGCTAACGCAAGAAAGGTAGACGGTACTACCCCAACATACAATGGCATCCTGCTCCAGAACGTAAAGACAACAGATGTTTGTGATGGCAAAGCCATCTTCCTGATTGGCCGTCCTGAGAGCCATATCAAGAATGTAACACTCGACAATGTGCAGATTTCGGCAAAGACGGGTATCGACATCCGCTTCGTAGATAATCTCGTGTTCAAGAACAACTCTAAGATTACCGTGAGCAGCGGTTCTATCTGGCTCAATAAGTTTGATTCTACATGGGAGGACCAGTGCGATGCAACATCTACAGGCTCAACAGTTACTGATACTAAGGGGCCTTTCACATTAAACTCAAAAACTTTGACGGATAAGACAGCCGGTTCTTTCAGCAACGGCTTCGCTATCAGCAATGAGAAGGGAAAGACATACGATACTGGTTCTGGTACCAACTATATCAAGTATAGCGCAAATCAATACACCATCATCATTCCTGACGGCATAAAGATTGTCAAAATGGATATCGAGGGAAAAGACAATTACACAGATGCAGATGCCTATCTCGGCGAGATAAACGGCACAAGCTATGATGCTTCTACCTATGTTTTTCCAAAAGACAAAAGTCTGAAAAAATATACAGTAGAGTTTGATTCACCTGTAGAGCACACGCTTACTTTCACTCCAAAGGTAAAGCAGTGCATCTTGCAGTTCACTCTCTATACAGAGACATCTACAGGCATCCAGCCAATTGCTGCCATCGCCAAGGTAAACAATAATAACATTTACGATCTCAGCGGTCGCATGGTAAAGCTCAATGCCAAGGCAGAAGACCTGCAAGGTCTCAAAAAAGGGATCTATATCTATAACAACAAGAAATACGTAGCTAAATAATTCATTTAAACATCGGTAACAATGAAAATAAAATCGCATTCACTCCTGTGCATTCTCGCCACCATCGCATTGAGTTCGCCGCTCTCTGCGCTGAGCGTGAATGCCCAGAAGGCGGTATCCAAGACATGGAATCCGAACCTGAAGAACGGAATGTACCGCAACCCGGTTATTGACGCCGACTACTCAGACCCTGACGTATGCCGTGTGGGCAACGACTACTATATGACCTCCTCTTCCTTTCAATGTTTCCCAGGCTTGCAGATTCTGCACAGCACCGACCTGGTAAACTGGGAGATTATAGGCGCTGCCCTACTCGATGACTATCCGGTTTTGCCAGAATACCAGGGCACCGAACTGGATTGGCACAAGAAGGTTCAGCATGGTAACTACGTATGGGCACCATCCATCCGCTATCATGACGGATGGTTCTATATCTACTGCGGTGATCCTGACCAGGGACTCTTCATGACCAAGACACAAGACCCACGCGGTCCTTGGGAGCCTATCACCTGGGTGATGAAGGGAAAAGGTCTTATCGACTGCTGCCCTCTCTGGGATGAAGACGGCAAGGCTTATCTTTCGCATGGATGCGCCGGTTCAAGAGCCGGCATCAAATCGGTGCTCTTCGTGGCTCCTATGTCACCTGACGGCACCAAGGTTATCGGTCCTTCACGCATCGTATATGATGGTCATGAAGACCAGCCAACCATCGAGGGAACCAAATTCTACAAGCGCAACGGATATTATTATATCATGAGTCCTGCGGGCGGAGTAAAGTATGGCTGGCAGGTAGAACTGCGTTCCAAGAATCCATACGGTCCTTACGAGGAGTATGTGGGTATGGCACAGGGAAAGAACAAGAAGGTGAACGGCCCTCACCAGGGTGCATGGGTAGATACCCAGAACGGCGAAGACTGGTTCCTCCACTTCCAGGACAAGCACGCTTATGGTCGTGTGGTTCATCTGCAACCAGCCAAATGGGTGAACGACTGGCTCGTCATCGGTGACGACAAGGATGGCGATGGCTGCGGTGACCCTGTTCAGCAATGGAAGAAGCCAAACCTGCCATCAAGCGGTAACTTCCAGCCTAAGGAATCGGATGATTTCAACAGCGTAGATTTAGGTCTGCAATGGCAGTGGAACGGTCCTTACAGTCAGTACTGGTACTTCTGTGATGCCAAGAACTCCAAGTTGCGTCTCTATGGTGTGCAGCAGGCTGAAGATGTAAAGAACCTGTATGATTTGCCCAACCTCCTGCTCCAGAAACTCCCTACCGAGAACTTTACTGCTACTGCCAAGGTGAAGTTCATACCTAACCGCACCGAGGCTTACAAGGAGAAAGATAAGGTACTGGGCGAAAGCGCCGGCATGATTATGCAAGGCATGGACTATGCGGCACTCAAGTTTGTTGATACCAAGGAAGAGGGTGTTGTATTGCAATATGTAACCTGCGAGAAGGCTGAGAAGGGAAAGACTGAGAAGGTGGTAAAGCAAGTGGCCGTCAAGACCAGCAAGCAGCCTCAACCTTACACCGTGAAGTATGCCGTAGATGATATTCCTTCTTCCCGCATCGCCACCCAGGACGTATGGCTCCGCGTGAAGGTTCATAGCGAAGGCATCGCCAACCAGATACAGGCTATCGCTGAATGGAGCTACAGTCTGGATGGTAAGAAATTCAACAAGATAGGCAATCCTTTCACTGTGCGTGAAGGCAAGTGGATTGGTGCCAAGCTCGGTTTCTTCAACACCCGCACAACCAAGAAGAACGATGCTGCCTTCTTCGACGTAGACTGGATTCATTTCGAAAAATAACGCTTTCCTGCTAACGCGTTATTTCAGAGAATATTTTGGGAAACAAAAAAATCCCCCTCATTGCAAATCAATGCAGCGAGGGGGATTAATCATTATGAGTAATCTAAAAATTCTAATCTTTCTTTTCTTCTTTAGGCTCTGCCTTTGTTGTTTTCTTGGCAGGAGCCTTCTTGGCTGCAGGCTTAGCTGCGGTCTTCTTGGCAGGAGCAGCCTTAGCAGGCTTCTCGCCATGGTGCTTCTCAGCCTCCTTCTCTATCTTTTCAATCTTAGCCTGAAGACGGACAATCTCCTTGTCCTTCATCTCAATCTCTTCATCCTGATTCTTGATGGTAGTAAGCAGACTCTCAAGCTGATCGTTATCAACATCAGTAGGATAGAGGTCGTTTACTCGGGTAATGAAGTCGCCAAGAATGTTCATATAGTTAGTGAAAGCATCGAAAGGACTTGAATAGATACCTCTGTCAAGACCCACATTGCTTGGCTTGGTAGTCATGAAGCGGAAGTTGTTACTTGCCTGCAGGTAATCCCAGTCCTGATTGATACGTGGATCGTTGGCGATACGTACACGGTCTGCCACACTGTAAAGCTTGTTGAAAGCCTCACGCTGCATCGGGTTACCCAACCATGAACTTACATCACGCTCCTCGTCTACCCAACTCAAGGTATCAGGCACATTCACCTCGCCTACCGACTTGATCTTCTTGCAGATTTCACTAGGTGTTGAGAAGGTGATGCCACGGTCCTTGGCACACTGAGGCAAAGCCTTCATAAACTCGAGGATGTTGCTTGACAGAGGCTGGGCAATACCAAGAGCAGAAAGCTCCATGAAGATATTGATAACCTGCTCCTCCTCTGGGAAGGCAGCAATCTGGTTCATATAGTTGTCGGCAAAGAGTGGATAACCGTCCCAATCGCTGTTGCTGAAGCGCAGAGAGATATCATCGCTCAGGTTCACATCGCGCAAAAGGAGCTTCAACTTAGGGTTCAGGGCGCAATGGTAAACATAGTGAGGAGACTTCCAGCCGAGCACGTGCTTGGCACCCTCGGTGAGCATACCAATGAATCCCATGTTGGCAACATCGTTACCGATATCATCGCTATAGATGAGCGAAGAGTTGCGCAATACGGCAGGTTTCTTTCCGAAATATTCCTCAATCTTAGTACACTGGCGCATCACCTCATCCTTGAAACTTGCCTCATTAACCAGAGAAGCAAGTCCGTGAGAGTAAGGTTCAGCCAGGAACTCTACACAACCCGTATTGTTGAGCTGCTGAAGCTTCTCCAGCACCTGAGGAGCATGAAGTTCCAACTGCTCCATACCCACACCCGAAAGCGAAAAAGCTATCTTGAAATACTTGCCGTTCTTTTCAATCATCTCCTGAAGGGCATTCAAGGCTGGCATATAAGAGCGCTCAGCAATCTCGTTGATGCTACGGTCGTTCTCGTAGTCATCATAGTAATAATGGTCGGTACCGATGTCGAAGAAGCGGTAGCGTTTCAGATGGGTAATCTGATGTATCTCGAAATATAAACAAATTGTTTTCATAAAATTTGAAATTTGAACGTTTAACTTGTAAGATGAGTAAAGCCTCAAAATTATTCATTCTTCGTTCTTCACTCTTCACTTAACCTACTTCCACCCTAAGGTTTTGAGGTACAGGTCTTTGATGCGGGCTCCCACTTTCTCCCAGGTAATCTGGTCTACTTCTTTCTTGCCTTCCTCTGAGAGATAATCGAAAAGACTCTCGTTGTGACAGATGCTGTAGATGGCATCAGCAAGGGCATGGATATCCCAGTAGTCTACCTTGATACAGTTGGACAGAATTTCTCCACATCCACTCTGCTTGGAGATAATGGTTGGTGTGCCGCACTGCATAGCTTCCAAAGGTGAGATACCGAACGGCTCGCTCACAGATGGCATCACGTAGACATCACTGTCTTTCAGACATTCATAAACCTGTTTGCCGCGCATAAAGCCAGGGAAGTGGAACCGGTCGGCAATGCCTCTTTCGGCAGCGAGATAAATCATCTGATCCATCATATCGCCCGAACCTGCCATACAGAAACGCACATTGCGGGTACGATGCAATACCATGTTGGCAGCCTCTACGAAATATTCAGGTCCCTTCTGCATGGTAAGACGTCCCAGGAAGGTTACTACCTTCTCCTTGCCCTTATGATTTGGACGTGGAATATCCTGCCACTCCTGCTTCAATGGGTATACGGCATTGTGCATGGCGAAACACTTGCGTGGATCCTGGTGATACTGGTGAATCACCGTCTGGCGGGTCAGTTCGGATACACACATGATGCAGTCGGCATTATCCATACCGTCTTTCTCGATAGCGTAAACGGTAGGGTTCACCTTTCCACGGCTACGGTCGAAATCAGTAGCATGAACGTGGATGCACAATGGTTTGCCACTCACGCGCTTGGCATGAATTCCGGCAGGGAATGTAAGCCAGTCGTGAGCATGGATAATATCAAATTCTTCTGAACGGGCTACAACTCCGGCAATGATGCTATAGTTGTTGATCTCGTCATGAAGATTTGACGGATAACCACCGGCAAAGTCCATACAGCCGAGGTCATTTACATGCATATAGTTAAAATCGGCATAGATGTGGTCACGGTAGCGGAAATAATCGTCCGGATTCATGATATTGCCTACGCGCTGCTGCACATAGTCGTGATTTACATCTCGCCAGGCGATAGGCACACTGTTCATTGCCACAATCTTGCAGGCACTGCGGTCCTCATCACCGAAAGGATGAGGCAGACACAATGTGATATCAACATCGCCCTGGACATGAAGTCCCTGGGAGATACCAAAGTTGGCAGTTGCCAAACCACCAAATACGTGAGGAGGATACTCCCATCCAAACATTAAAACTTTCATATAGCAGTCCTCCTATTATTAATATTGATATTTTTCAAGTAACTCGAGCGCACGCAGAATCTCAGCTACATTCATGGCGAAAGAGATGGCACCACGACCTGCGAATGGAGGGTTTCCATCGAAGAGTTCGCTGATGGTACCGAGACAGTGGGAAGACATTTCGCCCTCATAACCTACCATCTGGCGTTCGATAAAGCTCAAACGGGTACGCTTATAGAGTTTCAGACTTGCCTCCATATAGAAGCCACCGAGCCATGGCCATGCCGTACCCTGATGGTAAGCATAGTCGCGCTGGGACTGCGGACCTACATAAACAGGATTATATCCACCGCTCTTTGGCGAGAGTGAACGCAATCCCTTAGGAGTAAGGAGTTCGCGTGTACAAATATCAAGAACCTGCTTCTTCTGGTCTTGCGACAATGGAGAATAATCGAAAGCCACTGCAAATATCATGTTCGGGCGAACGCTCCAGTCCATCATATTTCCATCAACATAATCGTAGAGATAGCCATATTCATTGAGGAAGGTATCGAGGAATGCCTGCTTGGTCTGCTCAGCCAGAGTCAGGAGTTTCTGCTGGCTGTTTTCTTCGCCAACTATTCCAGCGAGAGAAGCACAGAAGCACAAAGCGTTATACCACAAAGCATTAAACTCTACGATATATCCGGTACGTGGAACTACTGGTCTGCCGTTGGCAGTAGAGTTCATCCAGGTAACAGCCTTGTCCTTACCATCGGTATAGAGCAATCCGTTCTCTTCGAGCTTCAGGTTCGGATGCTTGTTACCCTGGATAAAGCTGATAACATCCTTGATAAACTGTCCATACTTCTTGAAGCATTCTTCCTTGCTGGTTTCCTTGGCATACTGCTGCAAAGCCCAGATAGCCCACAATGGCACGTCAGGCTGCTCTATCTCAGCAATATGAACGCTGACCGGCTTGCCTTCCATAAACTCGTAGTATCCCTTCATAGCAGTCTTCATCACCAGTTCGAAGTAGTCATCTTCCTCGATAGAGAGGGTGAGACCCGGAAGAGCGATGAATGTATCGCGTGCTCTGCACTTGAACCAAGGGTAACCTGCCAGGATATAACGGTCACCGTTCTTTTCACGACGATGGAACTGATGAGCCGCATTGACCAGACAGTGGAAGAAATTGTCACGAGGCGAACGCTCATCCACTTCCTTGTCGAAGAGCTTCTTCAGGCTGACCGCCTTGATTTCTGATGTAGAAGCAGCAAAGACGATGGTTTCACCTTTCTTGATATCCATTTCAAAATAGCCAGGAACATAGAGGTCTTCGTTAGAAGCATAACCTCTCTCTTGCTCCTTTGGATATTCCACGCCACGATACCAATCTGGACAGAATTTAAACTCGTTCTTCTTGGAGAACTGCATGTAGAGATCAGGATAACCTGCATACATACAGGTCTTGATGCCATGATCTACCTCAGCATAATCACGAGACGCGGTAGCATTCTCATGAGTAAACTGACGGACACTGCGGAAAGCCAGAAAAGGACGGAAACGAAGGGTTGTAGCCGAATGGCCGTCTACCAGAGTATAGCGAATTAGAATGCGATTCTCATAATGCTGGAATACAACTTCCTTTTTCAGGATAACACCACCTACGCGATAAAGGGTAGTTGGCACTTTATCACAATCAAACTCACGAATGTACTTGTGGCCCATCGGACTGTAGTTGTTGCCCTGGTACTTGTGCAAGCCGAGGTTAAACTCAGCTCCATGCTGAATCACCGTAACATCCAGCGAACTCAAGAGCACATGATTCTCATCGTCCAGTTCTGGAACCGGCACGACAAGTAATCCGTGATACTTGCGGGTATTACAGTCTACAATCGTTGAGCACGAATATGCACCCGAGCGATTTGTTCTCAACAACTCCTTAGGCAACGACTCTTGAAGATTCACCATAAGGGCCTTTTCGAATTTTAGATAACTCATAGATCTATATTAAGGTTCTATATTTTTGTTGACTAAATTAATTGCTTTCAAAGGTAACACTTTTTTGTGGTATAACAAAGTTTTTTGTATGCCATTTTTAGAAAAAATTGCCTTTTTATGTTTTAAAACATATTTTTAGACAAAAATGCTTGATTATTTCGAGAAAAAGCATTACTTTTGCACTCAGTTTTCAGTTTAAAAGATTTGTACACATGGCAGCTAGAGGAAAATACGATAAAGAAAATATAGCAATGCTGATTGCTAAGCTATGGGGAGGCATCACTGATGACCAGTTCGATTTACTGAAAGAACATCTGGAAACCAAGAAGTATAAGAAGAACGAAATCATCTACAAGAACGAGGGTACTCCCGAATATGCACTATGTCTCATAGCGGGAAAAGTGAAGATATACAAAGAAGGTATCGGTGGCAAGAGCCAGATTATCCGTGTTATCAAACCGATTGAATTTTTTGGTTTCAGAGCCTATTTTGCGGATGAGATATACAAGACGGCAGCCATGTCGCTGGAAAACTGCGTCGTTGCCCAGTTCCCGCTGGCAGTTCTCATGAAACTGCTCTCCAAGAGTTTCAACATCGGCTTCTTCTTTATCAAATATCTCAGTGTGGAAATAGGTAAATCGGACGACCGTACCGTGAACCTCACCCAGAAACATATCCGTGCCCGACTTGCCGAGGGTCTGATATTTCTGAAAGACTCTTATGGGTTAGAAAAAGACGGAAAAACTCTTGACATCCGATTGAGTCGTGAAGATCTGGCAAATCTCTGTAATATGACAACGAGCAATGCCATCCGTACGCTCTCAGCCTTTACGGCAGAAGAAATCATAAATACTGAAGGAAGGAAAATCAAAATCTTACAGGAAGAAAAAATCATAAAAATAGCAGAACTCGGATAAAGTTCTGCTATTTTTTATTTATATGTTTTACATTATACGTTTTTCTTGATACATTTCATTTATTACGGGCATATTGGTTATACGGGTATCAGGAAGTTGATAACCTCCTGAATTACAGTAATCTGGAATGAACCTACCGGTGTATTCATCAATCTGCCATCAATACCTATCAGGGCATGCTGGGCATCGAGCACCTCTACCTCTCGGGTACGGTAAGGATGCACACTCTTATGGTTGAGGAACTTACCTTTCACAAAAAGATAGATTCCCTCAAAGAGCTGGGTTGTCTTAGGATGAGATACCACCGACACATCGAGCAGTCCGTTATATGGCACAGCATTCGGGGTCTGTCCATATCCAGTTCCATTGCCTATACACATCGTCATCACTCTACGCTTGATAACATCCGAATTGATTTTCACATGCATCTTATAGTCCAGACGCTGGAATATCATCAGGATGAAGGAACAGAGAAACGACAGGGTACGTGAACCGAAGATATGATGGGTTTTTCGTCTTAGGTTCATGATGGCGGCAATGAGTCCGATATTGATACAGTTGAGGAAATAGCGACGGCATTTCTCCCCCTTCTTATTCACATAGCGGATACAACCGAGGTCAATCTTTCTGATACGACGTTTTTTCAGCGACGCCACCGTCTTCTCGATATCGCTGTCGCTGAATCCCCAGAAGTGGGCAAAGTCGTTCATCAGTCCGTTAGGAATAACACCCAGTGCCACCTCTTCTCTTTCTTTCGGATCTATCTGCATCAGACAGTTTACGGCATCATTGAGCGCAGAATCTCCACCAACGATGACAATGGTCTTATAACCATTGTTGATAAACATTCTGATGAGCCGTTCTACGCTCTTCTGATTCTCGCTCTGCACAAAGTCGTAATCCACGCTCTGCTGCTTGAGCACCTTCTCTATTTTTTCCCAGCGCTTGTTACTTCGCCAGCCTCCTCTAGGGCAATAAAGCAGCCCCCATTTATTCTCGTTTACCATTGTCTCTTCTTTGTAATTTGTCTCTTCTTTGTAATTAGAAAAATATTACTTCCGCCTAGCCATCGTTGCATCCGATTCCATCGGATGCCAGCCCTAGCCAGATTCCAGGCCGCAGCCTAGCTCCTCATCAGCTCCAAAACCGTCTCCACCTTTTTCTCCATTGGCTGCAATGCATCTACCCAATGGATAGTAAAGCCTCTGCGCTCCATACCTCTGAACCACGTCATCTGCCTTTTGGCAAACTGATGGATTGCTATTTCCAGACCGCGATACATCTCATCGTATGAAGTCTTACCGATCACATATTCTGTAATAAACTTATATTCCAAACCATAATAGATGAGATTTTCGGCAGGAATACCACGATTTAGCAGTCCCTTGATTTCATCTACCATTCCCTCATCCAATCGCTGTTTCAGTCTCCGTGAAATTTTCTCCCTTCTTGCGTCCCGGTCTATGCTGACACCGATAATCAGCGAATCAACCGCAGGGAGTTCACGTTCGGGCATCGGATGCTCCAGATTATAGCTTTCAATCTCTATCGCCCGGATAGCTCGCTGTGCTGTATCCACATCTGTGCGATTGTGCATATTAGAACAAGTTTTCGCCTTCAGCTCTTTCAGTATCAGCGTAAGTTCCTCTAAACTCTTATGAGACAATGACTCACGGAGTTCCGGGTTCTGCGGAACAGGTGAGAGATGATAACCTTTCAGCACCGACTCAATATAGAGTCCTGTACCTCCACATAATATCGGAAAAGCCCCTCTCTTCTGAATATCCTGATAGGCATCATAAAAATCCTGCTGATATTCAAAGAGATTATATTTCGTACCAGGCTCACAGATGTCAATAAGGTGATAAGGTATCTGCTTGCCATGGATGGTATAGTCAGCCAGATCCTTACCCGTACCTATATCCATGCCGCGATATACCTGCCGGCTGTCAGCACTAATGATTTCAGCGCCCTTGGCAGGGGTACCCGACAAATGGGCACCCAGGCTATTAATCCTGGCTGCAAGAGCGGCAGCAAGACTCGTCTTACCACTCGCCGTAGGTCCCAATATGGTCATCATCGAATATTTCATGCCGCAAAGTTAAATGAAATTATTGAGAAAACAAAATAAAATGAAAAGAAATTCTCACTTATAAAAACAAAAAGCCGTCCAGCATTGAAAAAATACTGGACGGCCATATACTTAATCGTTAAGAGGCAAAGAATTAACCGTTGTGCTTCTTCATGATCTTGATCAACTCAACAACCTTGTGTGAGTAACCAATCTCGTTGTCATACCAAGAAACAACCTTAACGAAGTTGTCTGTCAAATAAACACCTGCGTTAGCGTCGAAGATAGATGTCAAAGCGCAACCCAAGAAGTCAGAAGAAACAACAGCATCCTCTGTGTAACCGAGTACACCCTTCAACTCACCCTCAGAAGCAGCCTTCATAGCAGCGCAGATAGCCTCCTTAGAAGCAGCCTTCTTCAAGTTAACTGTCAAGTCAACAACAGATACGTCCAAAGTAGGAACACGCATAGAGATACCTGTCAACTTACCGTTCAACTCAGGGATAACCTTACCTACAGCCTTAGCAGCACCTGTAGAAGAAGGGATGATGTTGCCAGCAGCTGCACGGCCACCTCGCCAGTCCTTCATAGATGGACCGTCAACAGTCTTCTGTGTAGCAGTTGTAGAGTGAACAGTTGTCATCAAACCAGTCTCGATACCGAAGTTATCGTTCAAAACCTTAGCGATAGGAGCCAAGCAGTTTGTTGTACAAGAAGCGTTAGAAACGATCTTCTGACCATTGTACTTGTCAGTGTTAACACCGCAAACGAACATGTCAGCCTGGTTACCGTTAGCGTCAGCCTTAGAAGGAGCAGAAAGTACTACGTACTTAGCACCAGCCTTCAAGTGCTTCTCAGCCTTATCGTAAGCGAGGAAGAGACCTGTAGACTCAACTACGTACTCAGCACCAACCTCATCCCACTTCAAGTTCTCAGGATCACGCTCAGCAGTAACACGGATGTGGTTACCGTTAACGATCAACTCGTTCTTCTCAACGTCAGCCTCGATAGTACCGTCGAACTGACCGTGCATTGTATCATACTTCAACATGTAAGCCATGTAATCTACTGGGCACAAGTCATTGATAGCTACTACCTGTACTTCCTTTGCGTTCTCAGCCTCAACTGTAGAACGGAATACGAAACGACCGATACGGCCAAATCCGTTAATACCAATCTTAATCATTGTTCTTAATATTTAAATTAAAAGTTTAATAAAAATTACCTTTTTTAACTGCTTTCGAGCGTTCATCTGATGCTGAAACATTCAAAATTTTACGCCTTAGAGCATTTTTCTTCTTTTCGAGCGCAAAGTTACTAATTTTTTTCTAACTTTGCAACCAGAATGAGTATTAAATAAGTTAAAAAAGAATAGTAGAGTTTTAATATTGGCATTATTTTCACTCATTACATGCCATACTGACAACTCCATATTGCAAAAAGCAAAGAAAAAACTCTGCATTCTATACCTTATTATATATATAAGAAAAGAGAAAAAGAAAAACAATCAAACTATAGTTTTAATTAAAAAGATAAAAGTATGAGTAAATTTTTGAATGAATTCAAGGAATTCGCCATGCGTGGCAATGTGCTCGACATGGCCGTCGGTGTTATCATCGGTGGTGCCTTTGGCAAAATCGTAAGCTCTGTTGTAGATGACGTCATCATGCCTCCTATAGGATGGCTGATTGGCGGCGTGAATTTCGCCGACCTCAAATTCACCCTCCCTACCGTCAATGTAGGAGGTGAGGAACTGAAGGCGGCTACCATCAACTACGGTAACTTCCTCCAGACCTGTTTCGACTTCCTCATCGTTGCCTTCTGTATCTTCATGCTCATCAAGGTGGTGAACAAGATTTCCAAGAAGAAGGAAGAGGAAAAAACGGCAGAAGCTCCTAAGGCTCCGGTGCCAAGCAATGAAGAAAAACTCCTCATGGAAATACGTGATCTCCTGAAGAACCAGAAATAAGAATAAAAAAAAGTCGCCCTCTTTGAAGGCGACTTTTAATTCTGTTTATTCCCACTCAATTGTCGAAGGTGGTTTTGAAGAGATGTCATAACATACACGGTTTACACCCTTCACCTTATTAATAATCTCATTACTTACCTTAGCCATGAAATCATAAGGAAGATGTGCCCAGTCAGCAGTCATCGCATCAGTACTGGTTACAGCACGCAAGGCAACCGGGTGCTCGTATGTACGCTCATCCCCCATCACACCTACTGAACGGACAGTAGAAAGCAATACGGTACCAGCCTGCCAGATCTGATCGTAGAGAGAAACCTCAATCTCGCCATTCTGCATGTCAGCAGGAACACCGGCAGCCAGGACGCGACGAGCTTCCTCACCACTCAACTTCACTTTATACTCACGCAAGCCACGGATATAGATATCGTCAGCATCCTGAAGGATACGTACCTTCTCAGGAGTGATATCGCCCAAGATACGGACAGCCAAACCAGGACCTGGGAATGGGTGACGAGTAATCAGGTGCTCTGGCATACCCATAGAGCGACCTACACGGCGAACCTCATCCTTGAACAGCCACTTCAAAGGCTCACACAACTGAAGGTTCATCTCCTTAGGAAGACCACCTACGTTGTGATGACTCTTGATCACCTTACCGGTGATATTCAAGCTCTCGATACGGTCAGGATAGATGGTACCCTGAGCCAACCACTTGGCACCAGTCTGCTTTTTAGCCTCAGCATTGAAAACCTCCACGAAGTCGCGGCCGATAATCTTACGTTTCTTCTCAGGGTCAGTAACACCAGCCAGGTCAGCAAAGAACTTCTCTGATGCATCCACGCCGATTACGTTCAAGCCCAAGCACTTGTAATCTTCCATCACGTCACGGAACTCATTCTTGCGCAACATACCATGATCTACGAAGATACAGGTAAGGTTCTTACCGATAGCCTTGTTCAGGAGAACGGCAGCCACACTGGAGTCAACACCGCCAGAAAGACCGAGGATAACCTTATCGTCGCCCAACTGTTCCTTCAACTCAGCAACTGTTGTCTCAACAAAAGAGTCAGCACTCCAGTCCTGCTTACTTCCGCAGATATCAACCACGAAGTTCTTCAAGAGCTGTGTACCCTGCAAAGAGTGGAACACCTCTGGGTGGAACTGTACTGCCCATACAGGCTGTTTGGTAGAAGCATAAGCAGCATACTTCACATTAGCAGTAGAAGCGATGCACTTGTAATCATCAGGGATAGCAGTGATGGTATCACCATGGCTCATCCAAACCTGAGAGTTCTCGATGAATCCCTCGAACAAAGGATTCTCCTTATCGAAATGCTCCAAGTTGGCACGACCATACTCACGGCTGTCAGCAGCCTCCACCTTACCGCCCTGGGCGTAAGAGAGGAACTGAGCACCGTAACAGATGCCGAGTACAGGAATGCGACCGATAAACTGGCTCAGATCTACCTTGAAAGCTTCCGGATCATGAACGGAATAAGGGCTACCGCTCAAGATGACACCAATGACTGATGGGTCATCCTTTGGAAACTTGTTGTAAGGCATGATCTCGCAGAAGGTATCGAGTTCACGGACACGACGGCCGATGAGCTGTGTGGTCTGTGAACCGAAATCCAAAATAATAATCTTCTGTTGCATAATATCTAATTTTAATTTACAGTTTACAATTTATAGTTTATAGTAATCTTGCTATACGGCATAGCCGCTATTAACTATAAACTACTAACTAACGATTTCAGGAATGCTTCCGCCTCTTTCAGCGTCTCCTGCTTTCCCACATCCATCAGCTTGAGGTCGTTCTTTACATATCCCTCTATGCGCACCTTGTCGCAATGCTTCAGATAGAAGTCCATGATAGGGAACTTGTCCGGTTCCTCCTCCATCAATGGAAAGAGCGATGGAGCAACCATGTGGATGCCCGAGAAAGCATACATCTTATAATCTTTGGGATTGAGATCAGGATAAGGACTCTTCACCTCGCCCGTTTCTATATTCGTCCATCCCACCAGTCGCATACTGTCATCAAAGAGCAAATAGCGCTTGGTCTTGCGTTCGCTCACCATCAGGCGGGCAGCAATCATATCCCTACTCTCCATCTGGTAGAATTTCTTCAGATCTACATTACTCAGAATATCCACGTTGTGGATAAGAATAGGCTCTGACTGGTTGAAGAGCGGCCATGCCTTCCGGATACCTCCACCCGTTTCGAGCAGCTTTTCACTCTCATCACTGATACGGATGTCCATACCGAAGTTGTCATGTGCTCTGAGATAATCGATAATTTGTTGGGAGAAATGATGCACGTTCACTACAATGCGAGTGAAACCGGCATCCTTCAACTGAAAGATGACACGTTTGAGCAAAGGTTCTCCCCCGACACTTACCAGAGCCTTCGGAATGCGGTCGGTAAGTGGCTTAAGGCGAGTGCCCAAACCTGCTGCGAATATCATTGCTTGCATCATTGCTAAATAGCTATTTTAAAATGTGCGTGCAAATTTACTAACTTTTTGCGAGATAGCCAAATTTGCACGCTATTTTCTATTGTTTTGCCGGCAAAACCTGTTCAATATGCTGTTCACGATGACAAATCTGCACTTCTACACCAAACTTCCGGTGAATATGTTCGGCAAGATGCTGCGCAGAATATACACTGCGATGCTGACCGCCTGTACATCCGAAACAGAACATCAGAGAGGTGAAACCACGCTGCATGTAGCGGTTTACATGATGGTCGGCAAGTGCATAAACATGATCCAGGAACTTCAATATCTCACCATCATCCTCCAGGAATCGGATAACAGGCTCATCCAGACCCGTCAACTTCTTATAAGGCTCGTATCTGCCAGGGTTATGGGTACTTCTGCAGTCGAAGACATAACCTCCACCATTGCCCGACGGATCCTCTGGAATGCCCTTACGGAAGGAAAAACTATACACTCTTACCACCAGCGGTCCCTTACCATCATATTTAGAATAGGTGGCAGGTCCGTCCTGCGGATGCGCACGATAGATATTATTGTCGGTAGTCTTATAGCCGTCTGCACGACTCAGCGCCACACTCTCTATCACCTTGAACTGTGGCAATTCGGTCAGCCTTCTCAACATATCTATCATATAAGGATAAGGGAAGACCTTGTCACCCATCTTCAGAAGATCTCGCAGATTCTGGATAGCTGGCGGAATACTATCGATGAAATGCTTCTTGCGTTCGAAATAGCCACGGAATCCGTAGGCGCCCAAAACCTGTAAGGTACGGAAGAGCACAAAAAGACTCAACCGGTTTACAAAATGGCGCACCGATGGTACCTCGGTATAATGCTTCAATGACTGGTAGTATTCCCAAACCAGTTCTCTGCGCAGTTTGAACGGATACTTAGCAGATGCCTGCCAGAGGAATGAGGCGAGGTCATAATAGAACGGTCCTTTTCTACCGCCCTGAAAATCAATAAAGTATGGATTCCCCTTATCATCCAGCATGATGTTGCGCGCCTGAAAATCGCGATAAAGGAAACAATCCATCGGTTCTGATGTCAGATCCTTGGCAAAAAGCCGGAAGTTGGCTTCGAGCTTCAGTTCGTGAAAATCCAAATCGGTAGGCTTCAGAAAACAATACTTGAAGTAGTTGAGGTCGAAGAGCACACTGTCTACATCGAATTCTGGCTGCGGATAGCAGTTCTGCCATTCCAATCCTCTTGCACCGCGAATCTGGATATTCGGAAGTTCACGAATGGTTTTCTTAAGGAGTTCCTTCTCTTTCTGATTGTAACGTCCGCCCGCATCTCGTCCGCCCTTGATGGCATCGAAAAGCGAAGTACCGCCAAGGTCTGTCTGAAGATAGCAGAGTTCATCATCGCTCACCGCCAGAATCTGGGGAACAGGCAACTGTCTGAGCTGGAAATGCTGAGCCAGATATACAAAGGCATGATCCTCATCACGACTGGTTCCTATCACACCAATTACCGTATCACCATCATGCCCAATGATACGGAAATACTGCCGGTTACTCCCCTGCCCTGCCAATTTTATGACATCAGCCGGTTCTTCACCCGCCCATTTCTTATATAGATCAATCAGCTTTTCCATCATTATTCAGTTTACGTCGTTTCCGATCATCATCAATCTTCTGTGCGAAGTTATCTCCGATAAAGAGAAGCAATAAGATACCCAGCGTAGTAAGGAACGAGTTTGTAGTAGTCATTCCCAACTCTGCCTTCGTAATATAAATGAGTCCTCCGATAACAATCAGAAAGACCACTGCTTTTTTCCAATCAATATTGTTCATGCTATGAATTTTCTATTATGCTGCAAAATTACACAATTAAATTGAGAAAACAAAATAAAAACAAAAAAAAATCGGATGTCTCACGACAACCGATTTCCAAAAACAAACTACTTAAAAACTAATCTACTAAAACAAATCAAAAAAATATCTTTGCCATCCCTTCGGATGATACTTTCTTTTATTTACGATGCAAAGTTACAAAAAAAGATTATTCGAACCAAATAATTTTGCTATTTTTTGCATCTTTATGACTAAAAAAACAAAAAAATAGGGATAATTCTCTGAGAATCACCCCTATTTGATATTTTCGCTTTGCAAACTCGCAGTCTTACGATGTGCTTTATTTGCGCAAATTATTCATCTAATTACATCATACCACCCATACCAGGTGCTGCAGCTGGTGCAACTGGTGCAGGCTCTGGTTTGTCAACCAACACACACTCTGTTGTCAGGAACAAGCCTGCAATAGAAGCAGCATTCTCCAAAGCTACACGCTCTACCTTGGCAGGATCTACGATACCAGCCTGACGCATATCTTCGTAAACGTTCTTGCGGGCATTGTAACCGAAGTCACCATCGCCCTCGCGTACCTTATTTACTACTACAGAACCCTCGCCACCGGCATTGGCAACAATCTGACGGAGAGGCTCCTCAATAGCACGCTCTACGATACGGATACCTGTTGTCTCGTCAGCGTTATCACCCTTCATATCCTTCAATGCTTCGAGAGCACGGATATAAGTAGTTCCACCACCAGCAACAATACCTTCCTCGATAGCGGCACGGGTAGCGCAGAGTGCATCATCAACACGATCCTTCTTCTCCTTCATCTCAACCTCAGAGTTAGCACCTACATAAAGGACAGCTACACCACCGGCGAGCTTAGCCAGACGCTCCTGAAGTTTCTCCTTATCATATGAAGACTTGGTATTCTCAATTTCGTTCTTGATCTGAGCTACGCGATCCTGGATATTAGCCTTCTCGCCATGACCATTAACGATAGTTGTATTGTCCTTGTTGACGGTAACCTTGTCTGCTGAACCCAGCATATCCAAAGTTGCCTGCTCCAACTTCAAGCCCTTCTCCTCAGAGATAACAACACCGCCTGTCAATACTGCGATATCCTCCAACATGGCCTTGCGACGGTCACCGAAGCCTGGAGCCTTCACAGCGCAAATTTTCAAACCGCCACGCAAACGGTTAACTACCAAAGTAGTCAAAGCCTCAGAATCAACATCCTCAGCGATAACCAACAAAGGACGACCACTCTCAGCAGCAGGCTGGAGAATTGGCAAGAACTCCTTCAAGTTAGAAATCTTCTTATCATAAAGAAGGATGTATGGGTTATCCATTACACACTCCATCTTGTCTGCATCAGTCATGAAGTAACCGCTCAAATAACCACGGTCAAACTGCATACCCTCAACAACACCGATGTTGGTATCACGGCTCTTGCTCTCCTCGATAGTGATGACACCATCCTTAGAAACCTTGCGCATAGCGTCAGCCAAGAGCTTACCAATCTCTGCATCGTTGTTGGCAGAAACTGTAGCCACCTGCTCAATCTTATCGTAGTTGTCGTCTACCTGTTCAGCATGTTCCTTGATGAAGGCAACAACAGCAGCCACAGCCTTGTCGATACCACGCTTCAAGTCCATTGGGTTTGCACCTGCAGTAACGTTCTTCAAGCCCTCTGTTACGATAGCCTGAGTCAGGATAGTAGCAGTTGTTGTACCATCGCCGGCATCATCACCAGTCTTGCTAGCAACGCTCTTAACAAGCTGAGCACCAGTGTTTTCGAATTTATTCTCTAACTCTACTTCCTTAGCCACGGTAACACCATCCTTAGTAATCTGAGGAGCACCAAACTTCTTTTCGATTACCACGTTGCGGCCCTTAGGACCGAGAGTTACCTTTACTGCATTTGCCAACTGATCAACACCCTTCTTCAAGAGGTCGCGGGCATCCATATTATATTTAATATCTTTAGCCATAATATATTCTTTAAAAAAATGTTTAAATATCGCGAAAGGTATTTTTACCTTTTTACTTTTTTACCTTTTTACCTTTTAGAATTACTCTTCTACTACAGCGAGTACATCGCTCTGACGCATCATGATATATTTAGTACCATCGAATTCGAGTTCTGTGCCAGCGTACTTACCATAGAGTACGGTATCACCTTCTTTGAGAATCATCTCTTCGTCTTTCGTACCCTTACCTGTAGCAACGACCTTACCACGCTGTGGTTTCTCTTTTGCTGTATCAGGGATAATAATTCCACCTACTTTTTCTTCAGCTGGTGCAGGAAGTACCAGCACTCTGTCTGCTAATGGTTTAATGTTCATGATTCTATAATATTTTAATTGTTATACATTTATTTTGCCAACAGGTATTGCTACCCGTCACCCCGCCAGTATACGAAAAACGTGCCAAAGCATCCATACTGACACTTTGACACGTTTAAATACTGACATTATATCACAAAAACTTGTGTTTTATTTCATTTTCCATTGATAATCGAATCTTTCAATATCCTCCTCAACCAGTGGATTACCATTCTGAACTTCGATGAAAGTCAGCTGTGTAATCGCCTTGATGGCATGATAATGCTCCAGAGGAATCACCACGGTATCACCAGCCTTCACATGTTTCTCCTCACCATCAAGTACAAAGATGCCATCACCTTCTACGAATGTCCACACCTCTGAACGATGGTGATGAAGCTGATAACTGATATTCTTACCTGGCTTCAAGGTAATACTCTTGGTGAGCGAATGATTGCCGTCAGCATACTCAGAATCGTCAATCACCCGATAAGTCCCCCACCTTCTTTCCTCATACATCGGACGCGGAGTAAGATGTTCTACCGCCTTCTTGATGTCCTCGGAATATTTCTTTGCACAGACGAAGATGCCATCAGGACTCGCTGCAACAACAGCATCCTTCAAGCCATCCACATACAGAGGCAACTGGAGTTCGTTGATGACATGCGTATTCTCGCAATGACTTCCCATCACCGCATTACCGATGCTGGCATGGTGCAGCTCATCAGTGAGTGTATTCCAGGTACCCAGGTCCTTCCATTCACCATTAAACGGTACTACCGCTACCGATTCAGCCTTCTCCGCCACCTCGTAGTCGAAAGAGATTTTTGGAAATTCGCTATATCTTGCACGAGTATCTTCAAAGTTCTCACTCTGCATATACTTACGTACAATCTGCATCATATAGCCCAAACGGAAAGCGAAGACACCACCATTCCAGTAAGCACCCTCCTCCAGGAGTTTCTCTGCTGTAGGCACATCCGGTTTCTCGGTAAATCTCTTCACTATCTGATACTTCTCTCCTTCAGCAAAAGGAACCACATAACCATATTTTGCACTTGGATAAGTAGGTTTGATACCCATCAGCACGAGGTCGGCGACGTTTTTCTCCACACATTCCACCATACGGGCTATGGTATGGAAATATTCCAACTCGGTATAAGGATCACAAGCCATAATAACCACAACCTCATCATCCTCACATTTCTTCTTCAGTTTCAGATAACTTGCAGCTAAAGCGATAGCAGGGAAAGTATCCCGCCTCTCCGGTTCGGTAACCACAGAAAACCGCTCTCCCAGCTGGTTCTGGATGATATCCAGCTGACTGGCGTTTGTAGCAAGCGTAATATCGTTGGTCAGATTTGCTTCCTGAGCTTGACGTACCACGCGCTGAACCATACTTTCCATCTCCCCGTTCTCCTTTTCGAGCAATGGCAAGAACTGTTTGCTTCTAGCATTATTGCTAAGTGGCCATAGCCTTTTACCCGAGCCACCCGATAATAAAATTAATTGCATATTATTACTATTTAAATCGTTTATTGTTCATACTTAAGATTTCACAAATTAACAATGAGAGACAGCATCACATCAGGAGTTTACCCCCAGTACCAACAGGTCTCAAAGAAGAATCATCCGTGATAATCCGGCTGCAAAAGTACGTTTTTCTTTTGAGACCACCAAGCAATTTCTAAAAAAACTACCTATTCATATAAAAATATCTAGATATGCGCAAGAAAGCAAAAAGGAAGAAAAAACATCAGTAACTACTCAGCACCCCTATGGGCATGAGTAATCGTCTTACTGTTGTACTACAGCAAGAATTGCATTGAATTTAGAATTTCCGTTCTTCATAGCAGTTTCAGCAATGGAGTGCAACTTGGCAAAATCATCGGCACCGCTGTCTGTTCGGAAGCAACCGCTGACTTTCTGCTTTATCTTGATTTTCCTAACTCCCCGCTCACTGGCATTGTTCTCGTAAGGCACACTTGGATTGGAGAGAAAGGTAAATAGGTAGTCTTTGACTTTAAGGATACCCTCTTGAATTTCTCAAACTCGTTATCTAAATGCGTGAGGCTTTCACCCAAGAGGTTCTTCATCTTTGTCTTCAGTACCTTTATCTTTCTAGAGGTAATGTTGTCCTCTCTTCTGAGATTTATAGAGTGTTCTATCAGATGGATGAATCTCCGTGACCAGTTCTGGTTTGGATCCAGTTCGTTCAGATACTTTGCATTCCTAAGAAGATGAGCCAGGCAGACCTGATGGTCCTTAACATTCATCTTGAAGTAGCTCTGATGTCTGTCAGTCACAAGTGTCGAATAGGGAAGTCCCTTTGGAAACTTGGAATCTATGGCCTTCTGACCTCGCGATTCTGACTGGAACACGTATGTAAGCAGGTCGTTCTGGAATATCCAGTTCCAATGCAGATGCTTTCCTACCGTAGCACCAGTTTCATCGGCTCCTACGACAGACGCTGTTTCCAGCCTCTTGCGTATTTCCTCATATGCACAGTCTGCCTTGCCGCTATTCTCTTTGAGTATGTTCTGCACTGTACCCTCACTTATATTCTGGCCGGACAGGTCGGATATAAGTTCTGCAATCCTTTGAACGGAATACACTGCACTACATTAAGGTATGTCACCAGTGCACGGAGGTTGTCACCATACTTGATACGACAGTTGGGAGCTTCGCAGTTGTTTACGCAACCGCATTCACAGACCTTCTCGTAATACTGTTCCTCGCAGGTCTCTACGACCACCTTGATATCAACAATTTGTGTCTTACGGATCTTCTGGCATGGTATATCAATCAAGAGCCGACCACAGCATTTACAATAGACGGGGTCGTGCTTTACAATTACGTCTGGTTCTGCTATAGTCTGCAGTGTGCCCCTTGTGGCCAGGCTGTCCACCGCTCGGCTTTCCGCTTGGCTTGCGAAGAGACTTTGTCCTGCGCAGCTCACGGGAAGCGATACTCTTGGGATGGAGGGATACTGCTGTTACTGCTGTTTTCTCGGGCTTTCCTGGTGTACTTGATGTATCGTCATCAGCTCCCTCGAGTTCCTTGATGCGCTCTTTAGCAACGGCAAGTTCTGCCTTTGTGGAAGCAAGTTCTGTCTTTAGATTATGTATCTCCACGTCCTTCTGGTTAATGACACGGTTGAGGCGTCCGATCTCCTCAGTCTTCTCGGAGTCGGACTTCTCAAGTTTGCGCAGACGCTGGTTTATCTGGCGCAAAACAACATCTATGTCAGTACAGTCGCTTGCCATTTTTTGGTGCAAAGATAAGCATTTTTCTCCACATGGCAAAATCACGATTTACATCCCTTAACGCAGACTTTTGACTTACGGGGAATGCAAAAACGCATCTCCTGGCAGATAATCTGTTGAAAGGCGATAATAGACAAAGGAGACATGTTGGAGGCATCATCGGAAAAGAACTCGTTAAATGAACTGTTTTAAACAGCCTACGTCCTCATCGACTCAATCATTAAAAAGTTTGTAATGATGAAGAAAATAAGCAAAATCAAGTTTATGCTTTATTAACGAGAAGTTTTCTATAGGGGTGCTGAGTAGTTACAAACATCATTTAAACAGATAAAAAACAAGAAAAGCTGGTTCAAGTTGGTTCAAGTTGGTTTATTTCGATATTTTTTTGCTGATTTATTTCCGATTTTCAACAATTATTATTACCTTTGCGACCAAATATCAGTTTAAGCATACCTCAAATAACTTAAAAAGATATATAAATAATTAGGAGCATAATAAACATAAGCAAATGACGAACAAGCATTATAAAGGAAATGAAATGATAAGGAGACTGGTGATAGGTGCCGATTTCGTTATTCTCAACATCGTACTGTTGTTCTATACCCAATATGGTCAAGAACCCATACCCGCGTATTTCGACAAAGCAACAAAGATTACCTTTTTTGTTGCCAATGCTGCCTTGTTCCTAGGCGAATACTTCTATTCCACCATCATTCATGTCAGAAAGATCGGGTTCCTGCAGGTTACAAAGCGTACTTTATATCTGGCTGCAGCAACAACATTCTGTTTCTTTACCTTCTCAAGACTACTCGGTCACGGGGAAAAGATGTTCTCCTTCAGCATTATCTTCGGCATAACATTCTATCTGTCTCTCATCATAAGCCGACTCTGCGAGCTCAAATTACTAAAGTATTTCCGCTCTAAGGGCCGCAACTCACGCACCGTCATCTTTGTAGGTAACGATCCTGCCGTGAGCGAGATGTACAAGACGATGACAGAAGATCCCTCGGCAGGTTATATCGTAAAAGGATATTATGCAGATGAAGACATCACAGATAATCCGGAAGGGTTGAAAAGAATAGGAAACATGAAACAGCTCAAAGAGATTATTTCTTCTACCATGAATGATACCATCAATGGTGAACCTTCCAATATTGACGAGGTTTTCTGCTGCCTGCCGCATAAAGATCCTGAGATCATCAATATCATACACTTCTGTGATAAGAATGTGATACACTTCTACTACCTGCCACGTGTGTTTGGTGAGTACAAATTGCATCTTGATGCCCAGAATTTCATGGGAAGGACGGTATATTCAAACCGCATAGAACCCCTAACAAGCACGTCAAACCGCATTATCAAGCGTAGCTTCGACATCGTGGTGAGCGGGCTTGCATGTTTGTGCGTTCTACCATTCATTCCATTCATAGCTCTCATCATCAAGATTCAGAGTCCTGGTCCAATTTTCTTCAAACAGGCAAGAACGGGTCTGAATGGTGATACCTTCTACTGTCTTAAATTCCGTTCCATGCATGTGAACAAGGATGCAGACAAGGTACAGGCAACAAAGAACGACCCACGTAAATTTGCTTTCGGCAACTTTATGAGAAAGACGAACATAGATGAGTTTCCTCAATTCTTCAATGTTCTTAAGGGAGACATGAGTATTGTGGGTCCGCGCCCTCACATGCTGCATCATACAGAGGTGTATGGAAGCCTGATAAATAAGTATATGGTTCGCCACTTCTCCAAGCCTGGTATCACAGGTTGGGCTCAGGTTACCGGGTTCCGTGGTGAGACCAAGGAGCTCTGGCAGATGGAGGAACGTATCCGCCGTGATATCTGGTATATAGAGAACTGGTCGTTCTGGCTTGATATCAAGATTATCTTCATGACCGCCAAGAGCATTATCTGCCCTGACAAGAATACTTATTAGGAGTCTATAAAAAGAAAAAGAGGATGTGCCATAAGTTTGGAAAATAGTTGGCGCACAACAGTTGGTCACCGCATGCACATCAGCTGTTGTGCATGCGCATATCAGCTGTTATGCAAGCGCACAACAGCTGTTGTGCGACCGGAGATACTAACTGTCTCAACAACATATACTATCTCTTCCAACAACATAACCTAGCTCTTCCATCAACAAGAAGAGGATGTATCATCAACTTATGATACATCCTCTTTTTTAGGTATTCTCTTTACTTATTACTTAGATTACTTAGACGGAAGCCTGTTGAGCCAACAGGTAAGATCATTCAACATCTGGTCGTGATATGGGAAACCATGGGCAGCATCGCGGAATCCCCATCCATGTCCGGCAGTCGGATAGATGTGCATGGTACACTCGTTGCCCGCCTTGCTCATAGCTGAATAATAGGCTACACCATTGGTTACAGGAGGAACAACCTTATCATCAAAAGACATCAGTATGATGGCACGAGGGGTAAGATTAGGACGAACAGCCTTGTCGTTAGACCACTCTTCTACCAGTTTCTTATTGGTATTACGCTCTTCACCCAAGAAATTCACACATGATCCCTTATGAGAGATACGCTCATCCATTGAAATCACCGGATAGAAAAGAATCGAGAAATCAGGTCGCACAGCCGCCTCAGCATGAGTACTTACGGAAGAAGCCAAATGACCGCCGGCAGAAAAGCCCATAATTCCGACATCTTCCTTGTTTATTTTCCATACAGCAGAACTATCACGAACGGTACGCATCGCCTGATAGGCATCACTCAACGGAATATTGCGGTTTCCCTTAGGCATACGGTATTTCAAGACGAAGAAAGCGATACCCTGTTTGTTGAAATATTCTGCCCACTGATGTCCCTCATGGTCCATTGCAAGATGAGAATACCCACCCCCAGGACAATCTACTACAGCTCTTCCTGAAGGATTCTTAGGAAGATAACAGGTGAGTTCACTCAGACCGTCGCTACTGTTCTTCAATACGAACTTGCGAGCGGTAGATTGAGCTGATGCTGTAATTGCTGTCAGCATCAGAAGAAAAAAAATCATTGTCTTTTTCATTTTTCTTTTTTGTTATGTTGTTTATATCTTTATTCTGTTTTGCTAAGATAATGCAAAGATAGGCATTTTTCGTTAACCCTATGTTATTTTTTCTTCTTTTTTTGGTGTTTTTGTTCCAATCGCTTTGATTATTGGTTCTTTTTTGCTATATTTGCAGAAAAATTGCTGTAAACGGCAATCGGAGAAAACATCTCTCTTCTGCCGCTGGCATTTATTTAGAAGTCTCACTTATAAAATATTGACATAGAATAATGAAGGATTTTTTCAAGAACGTGGCAGCCACTATCGTAGGACTGTTTGCCTTCGGGCTGATCATGACCATCCTGGGATTCATCTGTATCATCGGAATGGTGGCATCGAGCAACAGTAAACCGGCACTGAAAGACAATGCGGTGATGGTGATGAAACTACAAGGACAGATTGAAGACCGTACTGAAGACAACTGGCTCGGCGAACTGACAGGCGAGCAGTTTAACAACATAGGCATGAACAGGATTCTCTCTTCTATCCGCAAGGCAAAGAATGAGGATAAAGTGAAGGGCATCTATCTGGAAACAGGTATCTTGGAGACAGATTATGCCACTTTGCAGGAAATCAGAAATGCACTTGCCGATTTCAAGAAGAGCGGCAAATGGATTATTGCATATGGTGATGCTCTCTCACAGGGTGGATATTATCTGGCTTCGGTTGCCAACAAGGTATATGTAAACCCAGAAGGCAATGTGGACTGGCATGGTATTGCATCGCAGCCACAATATATCAAAGATGTAGCAGCCAAGTTTGGCGTTCACTTTACGGTAGTGAAGGTAGGCAAATACAAAAGCTATACTGAAACATACACCGAAGACAAAATGTCGGATGCCAACAGAGAGCAGGTTTCACGCTATATTGGTGGACTCTGGCTACAGATGTTGGGAGATGTGAGCAAAAGCAGAAACATCAGCAAGGATTCGCTGAACCGCTATGCTGACGGGCTGATGGTGTTTGATGATACCAAACTACTGAAATCTCGAAAGATGGTAGATGGATTCTGCTATTATGATGAAATCAGAGACGTGGTAAAGAAACAGTTAGGACTGAAGGCAGACGAGACCATCAACCAGGTAGATTATAACGATGTAGATATGGCTATAGACGACTCGAATCTGATGGGCGAAGAGATTGCCGTATACTACTGTCAGGGGTCCATTGTCAGGATGGAGACTCCTAGCATCTATGATTCTGAGCAACAGATAGTAAGTACAAAGGTCATCAAGGACCTTCAGGAACTTGCAGATAACAGTCAGGTAAAGGCCGTAGTTCTGCGTATCAATTCGGGCGGTGGCGATGCCTATGCTTCGGAACAGATCTGGAGAGCAGTTAAAGAATTAAATAAAAAGAAGCCGGTAGTGGTTTCGATGGGTGGTATGGCAGCATCAGGTGCTTATTATATGAGTATGGGTGCCCAATATATCATGGCACAACCTACAACATTGACCGGCAGCATCGGTATCTTTGGAGCCCTGCCAGATTTCAGTGACCTGATGACAAAGAAGTTAGGCTTCAAGTATGATGAAGTGAAGACTAACCGCAACAGTACCTATGCCTCTGCAGGCATGTCACGCCCATGGAGTGCAGAAGAGATTGCCACCATGCAAAACTACGTGAACCGTGGATATAGCCTCTTCCGCAATCGTGTGGCTGAGGGCAGAAAAATGAGTACCGAACAGGTTGAGAAGATTGCTCAAGGAAGAGTATGGCTGGGTACAGACGCCAAGAAGATCAAGTTAATTGATGGATTCGGCGGCTTGAGCGACGCCATCGACAAGGCTGCAGAATTGGCTCATCTCAGCAGTTATCAGGCGGTAGAATATCCGGCATTGGCTGGATGGATGGAACAGTTGCTGGATATGGCGGGCGGAAACAAGGGAACATATCTCGACGAACAGTTGCGTCTGGCATTGGGTGATCTCTACCAGCCATTCATCATGATACGCAATATGAAGGAGAAAGAGCCTATACAGGCTGCACTTCCTTACGTACTGAACATACAATAACATTTATAATAAGGTATGCGTACATTAATATATAGACATACCGAATTAAGAGAAAGGAAACAGACATGAGAACAGAAGGCGATCTTATCAAGATCAACGACTGGCTGCTACCACTGAGTTGGATTTATGGCGGCATGGTCAGATTTCGCAATTGGCTCTTCGATATCGGACTGAAAAAGAGTCAGTCATTCTCAATCCCGATCATTTCTGTGGGTAACATCACGGTGGGCGGATCGGGCAAGACTCCCCATGTGGAGTATCTGATACGCTTGTTACACGACAAGGTTAAGATAGCTGTGCTATCACGTGGTTACAAAAGAAAGACCAGTGGCTATGTGCTGGCAGATAAAGATACGACAATGTCAGAGATTGGCGATGAACCCTTCCAGATGCACAGCAAGTTTAACGATATCTATGTAGCCGTAGACGCTAAGCGTGTGAGAGGAATCGAAAAGTTGCAGAATGAAGAACCGACCAAGGATGTAGATGTAGTATTACTGGATGATGCCTTTCAGCATCGCTATGTGAAGCCAGGTATCAACATTCTGCTGGTAGATTACCACCGTCTGATCATCTATGACAAGATGTTGCCAGCAGGAAGACTGAGAGAACCTCTAAGCGGTAAGAACCGTGCAGACATTGTGATTATCACTAAATGTCCAAAGGACCTGAAGCCAATGGAATTTCGAGTACTCACCAAGGCTATGGACCTTTACCCTTTCCAGAAGCTCTACTTCACCTGCATCAACTATGATGCGCCAAAGGGAGTTTTCGAAGACCAGCAGATAGCCAAGGAGGAGTTGAAAAACTACCATGCTCTGCTGGTTACTGGTATCGCATCGCCTAAGCAGATGGAACACGACCTGAAGCCAATGGTCAAGAGTATGCAGTCGCTGAGTTTCGGTGATCACCATCGCTTCAAGAATAAAGACATCACACGCATCAACGAGGCGTTTGAACAGATGCCAGAACCCCGTCTGATTATCACGACAGAGAAAGATGCCGTGAGACTAAAAGAGACAGATGGACTCTATGAAATAGTTAAGAAAAGCATATACGAACTGCCTATCAAGGTAAGTTTCATGCTGGAACAAGAAGATATTTTTAACGACAAAATCATTAGCTATGTACGAAAAAATTCAAGAAACAGCATCCTGGCTAAAAGAAAGGATGACAACAAGTCCGAAGACAGCAATCATACTGGGAACCGGTCTCGGACAATTAGCTTCAGAAATAACTGACAGTTATGAATTTCCATATAGTGAAATACCAAACTTCCCAGTATCTACCGTTCAAGGTCATGCAGGCAAACTGATTTTCGGTAAGTTAGGAGGTAAAGACATCATGGCTATGGAAGGAAGATTCCATTACTATGAAGGATATGACATGAAGGTTGTAACCTTCCCAGAACGTGTGATGTACGAGTTGGGCATTGAAACCCTCTTTGTAAGCAATGCTTCGGGCGGTATGAATCCGGAATTCCAGATTGGAGACCTGATGATTATCGATGATCACATCAACTTCTTCCCAGAACATCCATTGCGCGGAAAGAACTTCCCTACCGGTCCACGTTTCCCGGATATGCACGAAGCATACGACAAGAAACTCCGCGACCTTGCCGACGATATCGCTAAGGAGAAGGGAATTGATGCAAAGCATGGTGTATATGTTGGCGTTCAGGGACCTACCTTCGAGACACCGGCAGAGTATCGCATGTATCGTGTATTGGGTGGTGACGCTGTAGGTATGAGTACTGTACCTGAAGTGATTGTTGCCCGCCATTGTGGAATCAAGGTTTTCGGCATCAGCATCATCACCGATCTTGGCGGTTTCGATGTACCTGTAGAAGTCAGTCATGAGGAGGTGCAGATTGCAGCCAATGCCGCACAGCCTAAGATGACAGAGATTATGCGAGAAATCATCCGCAGATCTTAAGTATAAATTATAAACTATTATTTATTTTGGATATCTCAAAGTTAGGTGAATTCGGTCTTATAAACCATCTCACCAAAGGTTATGAAAAGAAAAACGAGTCTACAGTTTATGGTGTAGGCGACGATTGTGCCGTGATGCATTATCCAGACAAGGAGGTGCTCATGACTACAGATATGCTGATGGAGGGCGTACATTTCGACCTTACCTATATTGACATGGTTCACTTGGGTTACAAGAGTGCAATGGTAAACATCAGTGATATCTTTGCTATGAACGGAACCCCACGTCAGATGGTAGTAAGCATAGCATTGAGTAAACGATTCAAAGTAGAAGACATTGATGAATTCTATAAGGGTCTTCGAATGGCATGCGACAAATGGGGAGTAGATATCGTGGGAGGTGATACTACCTCTTCTCTCACCGGTTTAGCCATCAGTATTACTTGTATCGGAGAAGCAGCAAAAGAAGAAATCGTATACCGCAACGGAGCCAAGGAAACAGACCTGATTTGTGTGTCGGGCGACTTGGGCGGTGCCTATATGGGACTTCAACTGCTGGAACGCGAAAAGGCTGTATACTACGGACAGATAGAAGATATCCGAAAGAAGATGGCTGAGGCTAAAGCAAATGGTGACAACGAGAAACTGGCTCTTCTGAACAGAGACTTAGAGAATATGCGCAACTTCCAGCCTGATTTCGCCGGCAAGGAATATCTCTTGGAAAGACAACTGCAGCCTGAGGCACGCGGAGATGTGATAGCACAACTGCGTGAGGCAGGTATCCGTCCTACCGCCATGATGGATGTGAGCGATGGTCTGAGCAGTGAATTGATGCATATCTGCGAACAGAGTCATTGCGGATGCAGAGTATATGAGAAGAACATACCTATCGACTACCAGACAGCCGTGCAGGCAGAAGAATTCAATATGAACCTTACCACCTGTGCTATGAATGGTGGCGAAGATTATGAACTTCTCTTTACCGTACCTATCGGTGACCACGAGAAGATTGAGACTATGGAGGGTGTAAGGCAGATTGGCTACATCACCAAAGAAAATCTGGGCAAGTTCCTCATTACCAGAGACGGACAGGAATTTGAACTGAAAGCACAAGGTTGGAATCCTCTGAAAGATTAATTTCAAGCAAGGGGATATTTAGTTAATAAACATTAAGCAAGAGAAAATATTTCGTTTTCTCTTGCTCAATTAAAATATTTATTGTACCTTTGCAACCGCAAAAAGCAAGATGGTGCCATAGCTCAGTTGGTAGAGCAAAGGACTGAAAATCCTTGTGTCCCCGGTTCGATTCCTGGTGGTACCACTCCTCCTTTCATAAAAGGCGGTTACTAACTGTGGTTAGGGCCGTCTTTTTTTATATCCACACCTTAAGGTAACAGATATTACAAACAAGACAAAGTATAGAATTTATTAAACAAACTAAACTTAAAAAGCTTATGAAGAAGATTTTAATAGCTTTATTGATCTGTTTCTCATTTGTGACAGCCAATGCCAAAGATTACAGTAAGTATTATCAGAACTTACCAGTTCAGATGCAGCAACCTACATTGCCTAGCATCCCAGCCAATCATGTCAGTATCTTGGAATATGGCGGTAATGGTGACGGACTCACCATGAATACCCAGGCATTTGCCAAAGCCATCAGCAAACTGAACAAGATGGGCGGCGGTCATCTTAATGTGCCTGCAGGTATCTACCTCACCGGTCTCATCTCACTGAAGGACAATATTGACCTGCATCTGGAAAAGAATGCCATCATCGTTCTTTCTGAAGACAAGAATGATCATTTCAAGATAGACAAGACCACAGGAAAGAAAGAAAGCCGTGCTACTCCAGCCATCAATGCCAGCAAGAGAAAAAATATTTCTATCACAGGCGAGGGCACCATTGACGGAAACGGAGAATGGTGGAGACCGGTAAAGCGCAGTAAGGTTAGTGACGTAGAATGGAAAGAATTCCAGACTATGGGCGGAACACTAAATGAGAAGGGTGACATCTGGTATCCTTTCAACCTGAAGCACAAACCTAATGTGGCTGAGAATATGGACGAACAGGAGAAAACCCGAACACACATGATCAGATTCACCAGTTGCGAGAATGTGCTCGTACAGGGAGTTACACTTCTGAATAGTCCTAAATTCCATATCATCCCTACCCGATGCAAGAATGTGATTATCGACGGAATCACCGTAAAATGTCCTTGGAATGCCCAGAACGGTGATGCGATTGATATCTCCAGCTGTAAGGATGTACTCATCGTAAACAATGTGATAGATGCTGGTGATGATGGTATCTGCATGAAGGGTGGCGCAGGCGCAGCAGGTGTGGCAGCAGGTCCTTGTGAAAACATCAATATCCAGGACAACACCGTATACCATGCCCATGGAGGTTTTGTTATCGGCAGCGAGTTCTCTGGCGGCATGAAGAATATTGTTGTTCGCAACAATACTTTCCAGGGAACAGATACCGGTTTACGCTTTAAAAGTGCAGTGAAGAGAGGTGGAACATCAGAGAACATCTATATCGACCATATCTACATGACCGATATCAAGGATGCAGCCATCACCTTTGAGACCACTTATTTTGACAACCATGTAGGTGCCCAGAAGCAGACAACTCCCGTAAAGCAGGAATTCCTGCCAAACTTTCAGGATATCCACATGAGCAACATCTACGTACGAGGTTGCGAAACAGGTATTGAAGCACATGGTGCAGAAGGTATGGTACACGATATCACCATCAAGAACTCCAATATCTTCTACACCAAGGAAGCCAAGAATATCGATGCTGTCTGCAAAATTCTGTTGGAAAACGTACGTTTTGAAAGTTTCGCAAAGTAAATTTTCTACTCAACATTCAAGAAATCTACTTGACAACAGTAAGCGTATGATCGCAAACCGTGAAATGAATATCAAGACCCTCATAAGGCATTCCATAGACCTTATGAGGGTCTTTCTGGTAATGCGGACGGGGATCTTGGGCAAGTACCTCTTTCAATATTTCAATCTTTTCTGCATTCAATCCCTGCAGACGCAGATGCCTGTCTACATCTTCAGAAATCTCTACATCAAGTTTCTGCCATTTGCGGTCATCAACAAAACCGCTCCTTGCCCCAGGATGAGAATCGGCATACACCACATACGGCTTGATGTCAAATATCGGTGTCTTGTCCATAAGATCAGCTCCCTTAACATGAATGACAGGACCATGAGGAGTCTCCCATTCGATATGAGAAATTTTTACCGATGAAAGACCTATATTATTGGGACGGAAAGGACTTCGAGTGGCAAAGACACCCACTTTCTCATTGCCTCCCAACACAGGAGGACGAACAACCGGACTGTGCGCTTTGTGCCTATTGGCAGAAAATTCCCAAATCAGCCAAAGATAGTCAAAGCCCTCCATGCCACGCAGCGCATCAGGGTTACGAAATTCGGGTTCAAAAACAATCTGTCCTTCCAGTTCTGCTACCAATCCAGCCTGTTTGGGTATGCCAAACTTGCTACTGAAGGGAGAACGAAAATATGCTATTGGTTTTATCTCCATATTTACTAATTATTACACATTAATTATATATAAGACGAAAAAAGCCATGAATTATTTTGCCGTATGCACAAAATAATGTACCTTTGCAGACAGAATAAAAAACAAAAAAAGAAATGAAAATACAAAGACCATCGTATGAAATCTGGTTACAGAAACCAGGTGAACTCGGTATCTACCAGCAGATAGAACGAGCAGGAAGAGTATGCTATAAAAGTGAGAACAATACCACAGTGAATTCTGCCAAACCTTTCGTGGATCGGATGGTGCAGAGTGAACACTTTGCCATGCTGGAACATGGAACCGTGTATCTGGTATGCAAACATGGAGAGTTGCCGCTTTATACCCACAACAAGTTCTCACGTCTGAAAACTTTAGACGGCAAAGACTATATTACAACCAATCTCCGAGTATTGGCAGAAAACAAAGCGATGGATGATTTGAAGTACCTCAGCAACTATGAAGAAGGTAAGCACGAACTCCGTATTACCGTTCATTTTACTACTCAGATTTCCATAACCCGAGAATATAACCGTCATCGTGCCAACTCTATGGCAGAGCAGAGTACCCGATACTGCAACTATTCGAAGAATAAGTTTGATAACGAGATTACCATCAACCTGCCTACATGGGTAGAAGCAGAAGGGTTCGATGGTTCACAAGATCCCAGCGACTACCGAATAGAAGATATGTGTGCTGACATTGCAGAAGGAAGAACTGCAGAATGGAGTAAACTCACAACTTGGATATTCGCCAATCAGGCTGCCGAATATGCCTACATGAAACTGATAGAGGCAGGTTGCAAGCCACAGGAAGCACGAGCCATCCTACCATTGGACTGCAACACAGAACTGGTTCATACCGCTTTCGTGAGTGACTGGAAACATTTCTTCGACCTTCGCGCATTAGGTACTACCGGTGCACCACATCCTGATGCCAAGATTTTAGCCTTGCCACTGATGGAAGAGTTTAAGCAGAAAGGTTACCTCTAAGGTTTAAAAAATATTAAAGCACCCTTTCAAAATAAAGATTTTCTATTCTTTTGACATAACGAATAGATTTATTTCGTATTTTTGCGGTGTGTTTTTCATAGTATTAGATTTAAGGTTATCAAGATTGGGGCTACGGCGGTAGCCCTTTTTTATTGTCTTTTTCAGCCTTACCTCTCTATTTTTTGCCGATTTTGCCACTTATTAGCCCCCAAAATGCATTTTTTTGAAGAAAAATGAAAAAAAGTTGGCGAAAAATTTGGTGGAACCAGAAATTAGTAGTACCTTTGCAACCGCTTAAGAAAATCAAGCTATAGTCATCCAGACTAAAACAATGGAGAGATGGTAGAGTGGTCGATTACAACGGTCTTGAAAACCGTCGTACCGAGAGGTACCGGGGGTTCGAATCCCTCTCTCTCCGCAAGAGCCTTCTGAAAGAAATTTCAGAAGGCTTTTTTTATTTCCGTATTTGTATATTTCCTTCATATTCATTCACTATCCATGACAAGAAGACTTCAAATGCAAAATTATGCTATATTATTTGGTCATATCAAAGAAAACATGTAACTTTGCTAAAAAGTAAGCTATATGCAAGAAAAGACATGACAATGATAGATCGCTGTTACATAGAAATCACTAATACATGTAATCTCAACTGCCACTTCTGTCCAAAACATACAAGGAAGAAAAGACAGTTGAGTGCTGAGGAATTCGACCAGCTCACCGACAAGATACGCGGGAAGGTCTGTTTCCTATATTTCCACATTATGGGCGAACCCCTACTACACCCTCTTCTACCCGAGTTTATCAATATGGCAAGAGAGAAAGGTTTCAAAACCGTACTTACATCCAACGGCACTCTGCTACCCAAAGCTATGGATCTCCTTGACACACTTCCCCACAAAATACAGCTCTCGCTCCACTCACACGAGAGTAATGCCAAGGGAGAGCTTGCCAGTTACATGAACGAGGTGATGATTTTTTCAACCCAAGCAGCAGAGAAAGGAACCTGCATAGTTCTCAGACTTTGGAACCAAGGAGGAAAAGACCGGGAAAATGAAGAAGTAATGGAGCACATCGAAAGATTTGTCCCCAAACCCTGGAAAGAACGACCTGACGGTTACAGACTTGCCAATAATCTCTATCTGGAGTTTGACAGGAAATTCGAATGGCCCAACTTTGATAATCATATCGAAGAAAAGGAAATGATAAAAGGAAATCAGAAATCAGGTATCAGAGAAGAAAAAAGAGAAGTTTTCTGTAAAGCCCTACTCAAACAGATAGGCGTATTGGCAGACGGAACATTGGTACCCTGCTGTTTGGACCACAACGGAGATGTAGCACTTGGGAACCTGCTTGAACAATCGCTGGAAGAAATTCTGGCTTCACCCCGTGCCCAAGCCATGATAGAAGGTTTCAAGCACCATCAAGCCACAGAACATCTCTGTGAGACCTGTGAATCAGCCCTGGTAAGAAACAGTTTTAGAGGAAAAGCAAGAAGTTAATAGGAATTATGAAATATTATACAGCAATGACAATAGCTGGCTCAGACAGTTGCGGAGGAGCCGGCGTACAAGCTGACATCAAGACCATGTCAGCACTAGGCGTATATGCCGCATCGGCCATTACAGCCATTACCGTACAGAACACCCTGGGAGTTTATGCCATCCAAGACATCAACCCCGAAATAGTAAAGGGCCAGATAGAAGCTGTGATGGACGACATCCACCCAGATGCCATCAAAGTAGGTATGGTTAACGACCGTACCACTATCCAGGCTATTGCTGAAGCCCTGAAAAGATACCAAGGGAAATACCAGCATCTCATCATTGACCCTGTGATGGTTTCCACCAGTGGTTGCAGACTCATGCAGGAGGACGCTCTCAGCATTTTCATACAGGAGTTATTACCACTAGCTACCCTGCTAACACCTAACATCCCGGAAGCAGAGATACTGGCAGGAATGAAGATACAGAATAAGGAAGACATCCAGAACGCAACTTTAGCCATCAGCAAGTTAGGCTGTAAATATGTACTCATCAAAGGTGGCCATTTCCAGGGAGCAGAAAAGATTGATTACCTCTTCGAAGACGGAAAACCTATTACCAGTTATCGAGGCATTAGCGTAAACACACGCAATACCCACGGTACAGGTTGTACCCTATCCTCAGCCATCACTTCTTATCTGGCAAGAGAAATGGATATGAATACAGCTATCGCCATGGCAAAGACCTATCTTTCAGGCGCAATTCTGGCAGGAAAAGATGTACAGATAGGAAAAGGTCATGGTCCGGTGAATCATTTCTATGAACCCAAGGCACTGTTTATCAAATAACAGCCAACACCTTTATATAAACAAATAAAATCACAACGAACATGAAATGGATAGTAATCACTCTGCCCGATTTTATAGAGAATGAATCAACCTATATCAACCAACTCTTTAAAGCAGGCATAGACCTGCTACATCTGCGCAAACCAGAATCAAATATAGAGGAGTATAAGCGACTGATACAGGAAATCGACAAGAAATGGCATAAAAAGATTGTAGTACACGATCACTTCGAACTTTGTCAGGAATTTCATCTTCATGGTATTCATCTTAACAGAAGAAACCACGAGATTCCAGAAGGCTTTCAAGGAAGCATCTCACAATCCTGCCATAGTTTTAAGGAAGTAGAACAAGCTCTCCAGACTATATCACCCAAGAACAAAGACGAAAAGAGTGTGATACTCAAACCAGCCTGCCATTATGTTTTCCTCAGTCCAATCTTTGATAGCATTTCAAAGAAAGGCTACAAACATTCCTTCTCTAACAAAGACTTAGAGGAAGCAGGCATCAATGGAATCATCAATGAGCGAGTAGTTGCATTAGGAGGTGTCACCCCTGAATATATTCCACAATTGAGAGCATGGAACTTTGGCGGAGCTGCATTCTTAGGTGACATCTGGAACAGAAGAACTGATGCGAACTGGGCAAAATACCTTACCGGAATTAAGAAGAAACTTGCCCCTGGGAATGCCTAGAATACGCTTAACTGTTCAAATATTTGGTAGAGGAAAATACACTACTTTCTAATAAGACAGGCCGAATCTCAACAATAAAAATAAAAAAATGCTTTTTTATTTTGTATTGTCTTCGATTTGCACTACCTTTGCACCCATGATATATCCAGATAATTTTGAAAATAAGATAGGATTCAATGAAATCCGCAAGATGCTGCGCGAAAGATGCCTCTCTCCACTCGGAAAGGAACAGGTAGACAAGATGGCATTCAGCAGCGATGCAGAACAAGTTAACGAATGGCTCATGCAGGTGCGTGAGTTCCGCAGACTGATGGAGGAAGTAGAAGACTTTCCCCTACAATATTTCTATGATGTAAGGGAGAGCATCCTCCGTATCCGTGTAGAAAACAGTCACCTGGAGGAGGACGAGCTGTTTGACTTGCGACGTTCACTATCTACCATAGCAGATATGGTGAAAATATTGAATCACAGCGATGATGATGACGAGCCGGAAGACGGATGGAAAAGAGAGAAAAAGTATCCCTACCCAGCCCTACATCGCCTTTCGCAAGATGTAGTTACTTTTCCACAACTGATTCAGCGCATCGACCAGATACTTGACAAATTCGGCAAGATAAGAGATAACGCAACCCCTGAACTTCTTCAGATTCGCAGAGAACTGGCAAAGACAGAGGGCAGCATATCACGTACCTTATATAGTATATTGCGCTCGGCACAAAGTGAAGGCATCGTAGAAAAAGATGTTACCCCTACCCTGCGTGACGGCAGACTGGTTATTCCCGTCATCCCTACTCTAAAGCGTAAAATCAAAGGTATCGTACACGATGAGAGTGCCACAGGTAAAACAGTCTTTATAGAACCTACCGAGGTGGTAGAGGCAAACAACCGTGTACGTGAACTGGAGGGTGAAGAGAGAAAGGAAATCATTCGCATCCTCACCGACTTTACCAACAAGGTACGCCCATACTCCAAGGAAATTCTGGACAGTTACCGTTTCCTTGCCATCATTGACCTGATACAAGCCAAGCAAAAACTGGCTGATATCTTCAAAGCCATAGAACCCGAGGTAGAAGACCACCCACACATAGACTGGACCCGTGCGATACACCCATTATTGCAGCTATCTCTACAGAAAAAAAACGAGAAAGTAGTTCCGTTGGATATCATGCTTACACAGGACAAACGCATTCTTATCATCTCCGGTCCAAATGCAGGCGGCAAATCTGTCTGTCTGAAAACCGTCGGATTATTACAGTATATGCTGCAATGCGGTTTGAGCATCCCTGTAAGTGAGCGTTCAAAGACAGGTGTTTTCCAAAACATCATGATTGATATCGGTGACGAACAGAGTCTGGAGAACGACTTGAGTACCTACTCATCTCATCTTCTGAACATGAAGAATATGATGAAGGCAGCCAATAGCGAGACCATCATTCTGATAGATGAGTTTGGTACAGGTACAGAGCCAGGAATCGGTGGTGCTATCGCCGAAGCTGTACTCGACAAGTTCTGCAAGCAGCAAGCTTATGGTGTGATTACCACCCACTATCAGAACCTGAAGCATTTTGCCGACAGCCATGAAGGAGTGGTTAACGGCGCCATGCTCTACGACCGCCATGAGATGAAAGCCCTCTTCCAATTAGCTATCGGCAGACCAGGTTCTTCTTTCGCTATCGAAATTGCAAGAAAGATAGGATTACCCGAAGAAGTAATCAAGGAAGCATCAGATATCGTTGGTTCTGAATACATTCAAAGCGACAAGTATCTTCAGGATATTGTTCGTGACAAGCGATATTGGGAAAACAAACGCCAGAATATCCATCAGCGTGAAAAAGACATGGAGAAAACAATCTCCAAGTACGAAAACGACATAGAGGATATTGAGCGAAGCAGAAAGGCAATTCTCAAAAAGGCAAAAGAAGAAGCCGCAGAACTTCTGAAAGAAAGTAACAAGAGAATCGAAAACGCCATCCGGGAAATCAAAGAAAGCCAGGCTGAAAAAGAAGAAACCCGCCGTATCCGTCAGGAACTTGATACCTTCAAGCAAGAGGTTCAAGAAATTGATACCAAGGAGACCGATGACAAAATTGCCCGCAAGATAGCCCAAATTCAACAACGCAAAGAGCGCCATGCCAAGCGCCAGGCTGAAAAGAAAGAGAATCAGGAAAAGGCTGCAGCAGCACTGAGGAATGCACAGAACAAGACTCAAGCAGATAGTAAACGTGATATTCAGATTGGCGATACGGTGCGCATCAAGGGACTGACTACAATCGGAAAGATAGAAAACATTACTGGAGATACAGCAACTGCCGTATTTGGAGGAATGAGAACCAAGATGCGCCTGAACCGTCTGGAGCATGCCACAACTCCTGTTGAAAATGCAGACAAGACAGAAGAGCGCAAGGAAAATCTGGCTTCATACGGTATCAGTAAGGAAACCAGAAAGACCATTGACTCACATAAATCCAACTTCCACCAGGATTTGGACGTTCGCGGAATGCGAGGCGATGAAGCACTTAATGCGGTACAATACTTCATCGATGATGCTATCCTGGTAGGAATGCCACGAGTCAGAATCCTCCACGGAAAGGGAAATGGCATCCTAAGACAGCTCATTCGCCAATATCTGAGTAGTGTGCCTAATGTGACCCATTATGCAGATGAACACGTACAATTTGGCGGATCAGGCATTACGGTAGTTGATTTTTAGCAAACAAACGTTAAACAACTGAAGTTTTTTGGCAAAACATTTGGCGGGTTCAAAGAAAAACCGTACCTTTGCACCCGCTTAAAAATTGAGACGGACAAGTCTCATACGACCAGCTCCCTCGGAATCCCCCAGGATGGGAACATAGCAAGGGTACTTGGTTGTAGCGGTGCGATATGAATCGCTTGTCCACCCGCCTCTTTAGCTCAGTTGGCCAGAGCACGTGATTTGTAATCTCGGGGTCGTTGGTTCGAATCCGACAAGAGGCTCAAAAAGGAATCTTCTTTTGGAAGGTTCCTTTTTTTATTTACATACATTTTACTTCTATATTTCATAACATTACAGTTGAAACCTCTATTTCACGAGGATTTATCTTTAATTATATATAAATATTTCCACCCTTTACACCTTATATAATAAAAAAGTTGTATTTTTGCAAATTGATATGTTACATCCGTAGAAATACAATAAAAACAATGAATACAGAAAATAACGAGAATCAGAAAGAAAAGAAGACAAGCCAGCAAATGCATAAGGTTAAAACGATTATCATCGACACAGGCAAGATAAGACAAACCAAAGCATTCGCCCGGCAAGATGGTGCCATCCTCGGAGCTGTCTGGATTGTCAGTTTCGTATGTACCATGCTGGCAGTAGACCCGCAATACCAGATGCTGGGATTCATTTCCAACATTCTCATCATAGCAACCCCATTTGTTGTGGCAAAGCGACTGAAGGCATTCCGTGACTATGCAAGAGACGGACATATCTCTTTCCGTCATGCATTCTACTATTGCATCCAGACATTCTTCAATGCAACCCTTCTGCTTACCCTTGTGCAATATCTTTGGTTCCGTTTTATGGATACGAGTCTATTCATGAACCAACTGCAAACCAACTATCAGATTGTAGCACAAGCGTATCAGTTAACTGCAGGGGAATCTAAAGCCCTTCTTGATGCCGTCAGTATGATGAAACCGATAGCCTGGGCTTCGATGTTTATGATTACCGACCTGGTAGCAGGTGCTGTACTCAGCCCGATTATTGCTGCTGTAATGGCAAAGAAGAACAAACAACAGCATACAAAATAACAATAAATAAGAGACAAACAGATAAATACAAGATAATGGATATTTCAGTAATAATTCCTCTTTTCAATGAGGAAGAGTCGTTACCAGAGCTCTTCGCCTGGATAAAGCGAGTAATGGCCTCAAACGATTTTACTTATGAAGTCATCTTTGTGAACGACGGTTCTACCGACCGTTCATGGAACGTCATAGAAGAACTTGCTGAGAAGAACGAGCAAGTGAAGGGTATCAAATTCCGCAGAAACTATGGAAAGAGCCCAGCACTCTTCTGTGGTTTCAAAGAAGCGCAGGGCGATGTTGTCATCACCATGGATGCCGATCTACAGGATTCTCCAGACGAGATTCCGGGACTCTACCAGATGATTATGAAAGAGGGATACGACCTCGTGTCAGGTTACAAGCAGAACCGTAAAGAAGGAGACCCTCTGAGCAAGACCATCCCTACCAAACTCTTCAATGCTACTGCACGCAAAGTAAGCGGCATACACAATCTGCACGACTTCAACTGCGGTCTGAAAGCTTATCGCCTCGACGTAGTTAAGAATATCGAGGTATATGGTGAGATGCACCGTTACATCCCATATCTAGCCAAGAATGCAGGTTTTGCCAAGATAGGCGAAAAGCCTGTCCATCATCAGGCAAGAAAGTTCGGCAAATCAAAGTTTATGGGATGGAACCGCTTTGTAAATGGTTATCTTGACCTGATGACTCTCTGGTTCCTGAGCAATTTTGGCAAAAAGCCAATGCACGTATTCGGCTTCCTGGGTAGCGTCGTATTCTTCATAGCCTTCCTATCGCTCATCGGCTTAGGTATAGACAAGGCCATCGACCTGCACAACGGCATCTACGGACATCTCATTACCGATTCACCTTACTTCTTCATTGCTCTTGTAGCGATGGTTTTGGGTAGCCAGCTGTTCCTTGCCGGATTCCTGGGCGACCTTATCAGCCGCCAGAACCCAAACCGTAACGATTATCAAATAGAAAAAGAAATAAGATGCGGAAAATAATACCTTTCGTCGTTTTCATGGTTCTAGCCATGATGGGATGTACATCTCTCGACTGCCCACTCAACAATACGGTATATACCAAATACAAGTTGATGGGCGACAACAAAACGCTAAAAGACACGCTAACGATTTCTACGAAAAAGATAGCAGGAACAGATAGTGTGCTGATCAATAAGGATGTAAACGTAGACAGTTTCAGTCTGCCTATGAGTTACAGCCTGGATGAAGACGTATTGTTTTTCGAGATACATACCCTATCGAAGCAAGTATTCAAGGACACCGTGACTGTATCAAAGGAAAACCGCTCTCATTTTGAGTCGGTAGACTGCAGTCCATCGTTCTTCCATACGATAACCGATGTCAAGACTACTCACAATTATATTGACTCAATAGTCATCAATCAAAAAGAGGTAAATTATGATGCATCCAAAGCACATTTCTACATATATTTTGGCAGCCGCAACTAGTATGCTATCCCTATTTGCTGTTCTCCCCTGTCAGGCCCAAAGCAAGAAGAAGATCATAGAGCAGCAGCCTGATACCATACCTTTTTTTAGAGGTATGGCTGTGGGAGTTGACCTGATAGGTCCCGTACAGTTGATGGTTAGCGACTATGGGCAGTACGAAGCATCTCTCCGTATCAATCTGAAAGACAAGTATTATCCTGTTTTCGAATTGGGTTATGGAAAGGCAGATGCCAGCGATGAGGCAACCCAAATCACCTACAAGACCAGCGCTCCCTATTTCAGATTAGGTGTAGACTGGAATCTTCTGAAGAACAAACACGACGACTACCGTCTGTTTGGCGGTTTCCGTTATGCCTGCACCTATTATGAATATGACCTGAGCGCCCCACCCGTTACAGACCCAGTATGGGGCGGCGAAACGCCCTATGGAGGTAACGGCATCTCCTGCAACCATCATTGGCTGGAAGGCGTAATAGGTATTGATGCCAAAATCTGGGGTCCCGTCCGTATGGGTTGGAGTTTCAGATACAAACGCCGCCTCTTCAAGAACGATGGAGAATTAGGCAACACCTGGTATGTGCCAGGCTACGGTAAGCAGGGAGGTTCACGCCTTGGCGGAACATTCAATGTAACCCTAGAGATTTAAAGACTTCATAATGTGTAAAGAATGAAAAAAAAGAAACTTATCTGGCAAATTCCATTTCTGTTGATACTTATCGTTGGTACCATCGTTATCATACGTCAGCAGCATAATACGCCCTATCAGAAAGATACCGGCTTTATCTTTGGCACCATCTATCACATTACCTATCAGAGTGATACCAACTACCAGCAAGAGATAGAAACAGAACTCAAGAAGGTAGACCAATCCTTGTCTCCTTTCAATAAGACCTCTGTCATCACACAGGTAAACCAAGGTAAAGATATTGAGGTAGACGAAATGTTTACCGAAGTATTCCGCATGGCAGAAAGCATCTCAAAAGAAACCAATGGAGCCTTTGATATCACGGTTGCCCCAATGGTAAACCTCTGGGGCTTTGGATTCAAGCAGGGGGTACCTCCTACGAAAGCCAAGATAGACAGTATCAAAACGCTGGTTGGTTATGAGAAAGTAGCCTTGGAAAAGGGACGCATCATCAAGCAAAATCCTAAGATCATGCTTGACTGTTCTGCTATCGCCAAAGGATATGGCAGCGACATTGTTGCCAGATTCCTGAAAAAGAAAGGTATCAGCAACTTTATGGTTGAGATTGGTGGAGAAATTGTAGTAAACGGTGTTAGCGAGAAACAAGTGCCTTGGCATATTGGTATCAACAAGCCAACTGATGATTCTACCAATACGAGTCAGGAAATTCAGGATGTACTTGATATTACCGACATAGCCATGGCTACGAGTGGTAACTACAGAAACTTCTATTATAAAAACGGCAAGAAGTATGCACATACCATAGACCCCAAAACAGGCTATCCTGTACAGCATAACATCTTATCTGCAACGGTTTTAGCCAAGAACTGTGCCACAGCCGATGCCTATGCTACCTCGTTTATGGTAATGGGAATGGAGGGCGCAAAACAGATTCTGAAAAAGCATCCGGACCTCTGTGCATATCTCATCTATGCTGACGAGAAAGGACAAAACAAGATATGGTATTCATCATCTCTCAAAAACAAGATATTAAATAAATAAACTTACATGTCAACCAATAGACTATACGACAGTTTATTATCACTCCCATTATTCTTGGGAATGACTCGCTATGACTTCCAAAATGTAGCTGGTAAAACCCGTTTTGACTTTCAAAAACTGGAAGCGGGTGAAACTATAGTTGAAGAAGGCACCAGTTGTACACGTCTATATTATTTAATCAGTGGAGATATTAAGGTGATAACCCAGGCAGATGACTACGGCTATCAGGTAGAAGAAGACATTTCGGCACCGGAATCATTCCAGTTGGAACGACTTTTCGGTCTTACCCAGCGCTTCACTCACACTTATGTGACAAAGAACAACTGCAGCATCATGTCAGTCAGCAAGCAAGAGATCATGAAGTTATCCGATGAATATGAAATATTCCGCATCAATCTTCTGAACTTGGTCTGCACCCAATCCCAGAAGAACAACCGCAGACTGTTCAGAGTTCCTGCCAAGACACTGAGTGAGCGCCTGATCCGTTTCTTCGAGAGCCACAGCGTCCGCCCGGCAGGCAAGAAAATCTTTCATATCAAGATGACCCGTTTAGCAGAAGAGATGAATGTAAAGCGCATCTATGTATCCAAAGCCCTCAACGAATTACAGTCAGAAGGACTTATCCAGCTAGAACGAGGCAGAATCTATATCCCTGCACTGGAAAATCTCATCAAACGCTAAAGAAAATATAACGACCGATAAATATAAGTTAAAAACGTTTATAATCAAGGCAATAAAGCATTTTTTTGCTAACTTTGCAGCTAAAAAGTAACAATATGCAAGACAATACAACACAAAATAGAACCAACCCATTCTTCGTGCCTTACAATACACCGCACGACACAGTACCATTCGAACGAATCCGTCTCGAAGATTATGAGCCAACATTCATGGAGGGAATCCGCCGTGATGACGAGGCTACAGACAAGATTGTAAACGATCCGGCAGAGCCAACCTTTGAGAATACCATTGCAAGAGTTGATACCGATAAGGGCGAACACTATTACGACCTCTTGAGCCGTGTATCTAACGTTTTCTCTTGCATGATGAGTGCTGAAACCTGCGATGAGATGGAAGAGATTGCGCAGAAGATGAGTCCGATTCTCACCAAGCACGCAAATGACATCACGCTGAACAAGAAACTCTTCGAGCGCATCAAGTTCGTTCACGATCATCCAAACAGAGAACTGACTCCTGAAGAGAAGATGCTTCTGGACACCAGCTATGACGGATTCGTACGCAGCGGTGCACTTTTAGATGAAGAAGGTAAAGAGAAACTTCGCAAACTTACAGAAGAAGCCAGTATGCTCACTCTGCAGTTCTCACAGAATCTCTTAAAAGAAAACAAAACTTTTACACTCCATATCACAGACGAAGCACAGCTCGACGGACTTCCTGAAACAGCAAAAGCAGCTGCTGCGCATACCGCCAAAGAGCAGGAAAAAGAAGGCTGGATCTTTACACTCGATTATCCAAGTTATTCTCCATTTATGACCTACTCTACCCAGCGTAAGCTCCGCAAACAGATGTATATGGCACGCAATACGGTATGTACCCATGATAACGAGCAGAACAACCTGGAAATCTGCAAACGACTGGTAAACCTGCGCAGAGAGCTCGCCCAGTTGCTCGGTTTCGAAACCTATGCCGACTATGTTCTTCGCCATCGTATGGCAAGCAATACAGAACATGTATATAAACTTCTCAATGACCTGATAGAGGCTTATAAGCCAACGGCAGAAAAGGAAGTGGAAGAAGTGGAAGCCCTTGCCAAGAAGCTGGAGGGTAAAGATTTCGAAATGAAACCATGGGATTTCGGCTTCTATTCTCATAAACTCCAGATGGAGAAATATAATCTCGATGCAGAAATGCTTCGCCCTTATTTCCAGCTGGACAAAGTGATAGACGGTGTGTTTGGCCTCGCCAACAAACTGTATGGCATCACCTTTAAGGAGAACAAAGAGATACCGGTATACCACCCAGACGTCAAGGCATACGAGGTATTTGATAAAGACGGAAGCTATCTGGCTGTATTCTATGCCGACTTCTTCCCTCGCAAGGGCAAGCAAGGAGGTGCCTGGATGACAGAATTCCAGGGACAGTGGATAGACCATAAGGGGAACAACATACGTCCTCACGTAAGTGTGGTAATGAACTTTACCAAGCCAACAGAAGAAAAGCCTGCTCTCTTGACATTAGGAGAAGTAGAAACCTTCCTCCATGAGTTTGGTCACAGTCTTCACGGCATGTTTGCCAATACCCGCTTCGAGAGTCTTTCGGGAACCAACGTATGGTGGGACTTCGTAGAATTGCCATCACAGTTTATGGAGAATTATGCAATAGAGAAAGATTTTCTCCGTACATTTGCCTTCCACTATCAGACAGGTGAACCATTGCCAGATGAACTCATAGAGCGCATTATGAAGAGTCGCAACTTCATGGCAGCCTACGGTTGCCTGCGCCAGGTAAGTTTCGGATTGCTTGACATGGCATACTACACCCAAAAGAAAGAATTTACTGCCGACATCATGCCTTATGAAAAGGAAGCCTGGAAAAAGGCGATGATATTGCCACAGTTGCAGGAAACCAGTATGACCGTACAGTTCTCCCACATCATGGCAGGAGGTTATGCCGCAGGATATTATAGCTACAAATGGGCAGAAGTATTGGATGCTGATGCTTTCAGTGTATTCAAGAAGAATGGAATCTTCGACCAGAAGACTGCTCAAAGTTTCCGTGACAACGTACTCTCTAAGGGTGGAACAGAGCATCCTATGGTTCTCTACAAACGGTTCCGTGGACAAGAGCCAACCATCGATGCACTGCTGGAACGCAACGAAATCAAGGTACAACATAAAGGATAAGAGGATGGCAAACGAACTTTCCAAACAAACCAAGCTCGACCTTCGCTATTTGCGAATGGCACGTATATGGGCTGAAAACAGCTATTGCAAACGCCGACAGGTAGGTGCACTGGTTGTAAAAGATAAAATGATTATCAGTGATGGCTACAACGGTACACCGAGCGGATTTGAAAATGTCTGTGAGGACAACAACGTAACCAAGCCATACGTTCTCCATGCGGAGGCTAATGCTATTACGAAATTGGCTCGCAGCAGCAATAACAGTGAGGGAAGTACGCTTTACGTCACCGCCTCTCCATGTATAGAATGTGCCAAACTGATCATACAGTCGGGCATCAAACGTGTTGTATATGCAGAGAAATACCGTCTGGACGATGGTATCAAACTAATGCAACGAGCAGGAATCAAGGTAGAATACCTCAATCCTGATGAAAAGACATCTTCTGTAGAAGATTAGAGATAAGATAGATAAAACGTTAGTAAAAAGAGAATTGTTATGAACATGAGTAAGAATAAGACCAACCGCTTTATGCCATTCATCATGGCATTCTGTGTTGTGATAGGCATTATCATCGGAACATTCTTTTCCAACCATTTCTCAGGAAATCGCCTCAACGTTATCAATAGTGGAAGCAACCGTCTGAACAACCTGCTCCATCTTATTGATGACCAATATGTAGATGCCGTGAACATCGACTCGCTGGTAGATAAGGCAATTCCACAGATTTTAGCAGAACTGGATCCACATTCCGTATATATCAGTGCTAAAGACGCAGCTCAGGCCACCGACGATCTGAAAGGATCTTTCTCGGGTGTAGGCGTAGAGTTTGTCATCCGCCAAGATACGATACATGTACAGAATGTGATACAGAATGGACCTGCCGAGAAAGCCGGACTTTTGGCAGGAGATAAGATTGTAGCCGTAGACGGCAAACCTTTTGTTGGCAAGATTGTAACCAATCAGGAGGCAATGCATCGCCTGAAGGGTCCAAAGGATACCAAGGTAAAAATCGGAGTTATACGATATGGAAGCAAGAAGGTTAAGACCTTTACCGTAACCCGAGGTGAAATTCCAACAAAGAGTGTTACAGCAGCTTACATGCTTAACGACAAAACTGGCTATATCCGTATCAAGAACTTTGGCGAGAACACCTATCCGGAAATGCTGATTGCTCTGGCTAAACTCTCACAACAGGGATTCACCAACCTCTGTATTGACCTTCGGGATAACTCTGGTGGTTACCTGACGGCTGCAGAAAACATGGCAAACGAATTCTTGCCAGACAAGAAGCTCATCGTTTACACACAGGGACGCAAATCACCTAGACATAACTATATGAGTGATGGTAAGGGTGCCTACCAGAAGATTCCGATGGTAGTTCTCATCAATGAAGGTTCTGCATCATCTGCAGAAATCTTTGCGGGTGCCATGCAGGATAATGACCGTGCTACCATCATCGGACGACGGTCGTTTGGTAAGGGACTGGTTCAGCAACAGATAGAATTCCCAGACCACAGCCTCATCCGTCTGACCATTGCGCGCTACTATACTCCTTCAGGAAGATGCATCCAGAAGCCATATACTCTGGGCGATGACAAGGATTATGAGCAAGACTTGCTCGACAGATATCAGCACGGAGAGTTTTTCTCACAGGATAGCATCAAGCATACAGGACCTGCTTATCATACAGGTAACGGCCGTATTGTCTATGGCGGAGGTGGCATCACTCCAGACATCTTTGTTCCTGAAGATACGCTCGGCATGACATCCTATTTCAAGGAGGCTAGTCTGAGTGGTCTCATCTTGCAGTTTGCCTTCACTTATACAGACGATAACCGCCCGAAGTTGAATAACTTCAAGGAGATGATGGAACTTGCCGATTATCTTGACAGTCAGGACATGGTTGAAAAGTTTGTCAGCTATGCCGATAAACATGGTTTAAAACGTAGAAATCTTTTAATCAAGAAATCACACAAACTATTAGACCGTGTCATCGACAGCCGTATCATCTACAATATGTTGGACGAGCAGGCATGGACCCAATACATCAATCTTGATGATCCAGTCATCAAAAAGACGCTGGATGTATTTGAGAACCATGCAGCATTTCCAAAGAAACCAGAGCCAGCCAAAAAACGCGCTGCGAAGAAAGAAAAGATAGCTATGGCGAATACGCCCTACAACTATTCTTCCTTACACCATAATAATTGTATGATAGCAAACGCTTAAGGCATGGACAAGAAAGAATTAAGAAAAATCATAAAATACAGAAAGCGACAGTATTCCTCAAGACAACTTGAGGAACTGTCGCTTTCTGTATTATCACGTTTAGATTCCAACCCGCATCTTCAGAATGCCCAAACCATACTGATGTACTATTCGCTTCCTGATGAAGTGGACACCCATCATTATATAGACCAACTTGTTTCCAGGGGAAAACGAGTAATACTGCCCGTTGTGCTGGACGATACGAATATGGAACTAAGAGAATATTCCGGAGTACAAGACCTGAAGGAAGGAGCCTATCATATACTTGAACCAAAAGGCAAGATTTATCCGGAAGAGAAATATCCTGAGATAGAACTTGCCGTAATCCCAGGCATGAGTTTCGATATGAAAGGCAACCGGTTAGGAAGAGGAAAAGGCTATTACGACAGATTTCTTGCCCAGATTCCACATGCATATAAAATAGGAATCTGTTTCGACTTCCAGAAAATCAAAGAGGAAGGACTCCTTCCTGTTACCCCTACAGATATATGCTTGGACGAAATCATATAGCATATAGAGCGGGGAATATTAATAAAAGCGTATATCTGCAATAACCTGTGCACCAACCTGTTCATTCAAACGACGAACAAGGGTAGCACGGCTCATCGTGAGGTCAGCCCTCAATGCAGCATTCTCTATCTTTACATAGAGAGTCTGGTTCTTGATAAACTTATCACCACAATATGCAGCAATATTTTCCCCTACAACAGAATCCCAACTCATTATCAGGCGTTTCTGCTGTAAAGGAGTCTCCAAGCCTTCCTTTCTCAGAAATTCGGGCAAGAGTTCCGCTATTGACTTAACTTTTCTTCTAAACATATTCTTAAAATTTTAAGGGAAACATGATCTGTTTCCCTTAATTTTCTACTTTATTATTTCCCCATTCTCTACATAGAATATCGTATGATCTCCCTGCATGTTCTGGAGAATCTTATCCAAATGATCACGGTTCGTATCCGTAATAAAAATCTGCCCGAAATGGTCACCGGCAACCAGTTTCACAATAGCCTCAACCCGCTGAGCATCCAACTTATCGAAAATATCATCTAAGAGGAGCAAAGGAAGCGTATTGGAACTCGTGCGCTGCAGGAAAGTAAATTGAGCCAGTTTCAGGGCAATCACGAAAGTTTTGTTCTGCCCCTGACTTCCCTCTCTCTTCATCGGATAATCACCCAGCAAAAACTCCAGATCATCACGGTGAACACCATGCAGAGAATACCCTACAGCACGATCCTTAAACCGGTCGCGCTGGATAACATCCAACAAAGGACCTCTCTGGCAATGAGAAACATAGTGAAGACGGACCTGCTCCTTATCACCCGAAATCTGCTGATAAATCTGCTGAAACAGCGGAACCAGTTCGTCAACGAAAGCCTGCCGTTTCTGGTACAGCAATTCACCATTACTCGCCATTTGCTGCTCCCAAAGTTCCAGCAGCGTAATATCAGGCTCCTCCTCCATTTTCAGCAAAGCATTTCTCTGTTGCAAAGCCTTATTATAGTTGGATAAAGCCTCTATATAAGAGTAATCATACTGAGAGATGACCACATCCATCAGTTTTCTGCGCTCTTCACTTCCTCCTTCTATCAGAGAAACATCAGATGGAGAAACCAGAATCAGAGGGATAAGCCCAATATGTTGCGAAAGACGCTTATACTCCTTCTTGTTTCTCTTGAAATGCTTCTTGGTACCCCGTTTCATGCCACAGTAAACATTCTCTATCTCCCCCTTATCATTATCATAATTTCCCTCCAGCATAAAGAAAGGCTCATCATGAGTAATAATCTGGGAATCGATAGAATTATAGGCACTCCTACAGAAAGAGAGATAGTAGATGGCATCAAGGAAATTAGTCTTTCCCATGCCATTATGTCCTATCAGACAATTGATTTTGGGCGACAACTCCAGATTGGCGCTCTTTATATTTTTAAAGTTAATAATGGAAATATTCTTTAAAATCATAGTCTCTTTTCTGCTTTTATAGTGCAAAGTTAGCAGAAAAAGAGGGAAAAACAAAAAAAATAGGCTAGAAATTTCAATAATTGAATAAAATTGAGTAAATTTGCAGAAGTTTAGCGGCATTCCACAATTTGAAAGCTAACTTTCTATTGAACAGATTGCTCCTAAACCAGAAACTAAAAAGTATAGAATAATAAAAAAGCAAAATAAAAATGGCAAACAACAACGTACAGGCTCAGGAAACAGAGAGCCTAAACATTCGTGAGGCCTTCTTCTTGAAGTACAAGAAGGCTATTATCATTGCAGTAGTAGCTATCATTGTTATCATTGCAGGTGTATTCGGTTATGTATCTCAGATCTCAGGTCCACGTGAGGACAAGGCTAGCACTATGCTTGCTAAGGGTCAGACCTACTTTGCTAACCAGATGTATGAGCAGGCATTGAAGGGTGATGGCGCAGGCTATGTAGGTTTTACTAAGATTGCTGACGAATACAGCAGCACAGATGCAGGTAACCTGGCAAACCTCTATGCTGGTCTTTGCTATGCAAACCTCGGCAAATGGGCAGAAGCTCAGAAGAGTCTGGAATCTTTCTCTTCAGAAGACGACCAGATGATCAGTCCTGCTGCTGAAGCTGCCTTAGGTGATGCTTATGCGCATCTCAACCAGCTCGACAAGGCTGTAGATGCTTTCAAGAAGGCTGCTTCTATGGCTGACAGCAAGGCTGACGAAGGTACAAACAACAGTCTTTCTCCTATATTCATTATCAAGGCAGGCGAGATTCTCGAAAGCCAGGATAAGAAAGACGAAGCTTTGAAGCTTTATCAGGATGCTAAGAAAAAGTATGTTAACGCTATGCTCGTACAGAGTGGCGAAATCGACAAGTACATCGAGCGCGCTTCTAACTAATCTGTACTGATAACAATTCGAAATCAATATGGCAACAGCACTTCATAATTTATCAGAATACGACTTTACTAAAATACCAGACGCCAGTAACATGTGCTTTGGTATCGTTGTAGCAGAATGGAATCCTGAGATAACGGGCGCTTTGCTCGACGGAGCAGTAAAAACACTCGAAAAACATGGAGCACTCACAGAGAATATCCATGTGAAAACTGTTCCAGGCAGCTTTGAACTTATCTACGGAGCCCATCAAATGGTTTTGAATGGCGGCTATGATGCAGTCATCATTTTAGGTAGTGTGATACGTGGTGAAACTCCTCACTTCGATTACATCTGCGAGGGTGTTACCTACGGAATTGCCCGTCTGAATGCTACTCAGGAAATACCTGTTATCTATGGTCTCTTGACTACCAACGATCTGCAGCAAGCTAAGGATCGTAGCGGCGGCAAGTTGGGTAACAAGGGTGATGAGTGTGCTATAGATGCTATCAAGATGGCTAAGTTCTAGTTTTCACAACGAGAGTTGATAAACTGAATGTTATATATATAATAAGGTATAAGCATATGAAACTCTACCAGCTATTGCAGTCGTTTGAATTTGAAGAGATTTTTCCAACAGTCAATGTGATGTTTCCAAATGCACAGTTGCATCGCGATATTTTTGAAAAAGCATTCGATATGCTTTGCAATATCCAACCTATCACATCCAAAAAGGTTATCAAGTTTGAACTGATGGAAGATCCTAACTCAAATGATATGTTTGTTGGAGCAAATGATAGCTGTTTCCAGTCCACATGGGATGTATGCCTGGGAAAGGAAATCAAAAAAGGCAAAGGCGCTGATCTCAATGATGTAGAACTGGCAGCCAACTGCTTACTCAATGTTCTTTTCATCGGACGTCATCCTCAAGGATTTGACAAGGACTATAAAAAGTTATTGAAATAAACTGTCAATACATAATAAAAAAACTCCTGAAGTTGTTTGAAACAAACTTCAGGAGTTTTTTATGTTTCTTCAATCAGATGCATTGATAAATAAAAGTATCTGTAGTAAATAGTGATAAGTATCTTAAAGAGCTAAGAAACGCTTGTTTATCGTACTTCAACTCATAGATGATATCATCAGAGATAACATATCTATTGGCTCAAAGAATCAGATAAATCTGATTGTCGGCAAACGCCAGCAGGGTTGCTGGCATATGGCAGCAATGTTGTCGGCAGCTGCCCGCAAGGTTGCCGGCATATGCCAGCAATCGTACAATTCCAGATATTGGAACTATTAAAACGTAGAGATATGACTATTTAACCTATTAGCTATTACACTAATAGTATACTAAACAAAGCAAATACTCATACATTTAACGGAAGAACCGCTTTATACCCCATCTTCTTCCTCTTCAGCAGAAGCGTTGGTATCCAACTTTTCATCCTTTGATATAGAGATACTACCCATTCGGGAAATCTTAAGTACCAGAGGTACATATTCATCGCTGGTAACATCAGGCGACCCAACACTTGCTGCGAAGTAAAGATAATCACCTTCTGCTTTCACATACACAATACCGAGCAAAGCACCCATGTCCTGTGTATGTTTGTCAATATAGGATGTGAAATCTTTCTTTGTGAAAGTACGGCTAAAGAATTCTGAGCCATCGCTTCTCAATACCTTAACCGAAATTCTGTTATCATAATACTTGGTGTTTTCGTCCAACTGGAGAACCGGAAGTTCCTTGTCAGAACTACGCTTCACCACCACTTTATAATGGGAACCAACCCAGTCAGCCTCCCTGGTCTGCTCATAATCACTCATTTTCTGAGTAGCTTTGTTCACAACCTTAGCCACCGGTTTAGGAGCAATAATGATATTACTCTTCTTCTTTTCTGTACAAGCCGTCAAGCTAGAAATAGCCAAAAGACCTATTAATATATAATCAATTCGTTTCATTCCGTTATTTTTTCTTACTGCAAAAGTACATTTTTCTTTTGAAATAGCCAAAGAAAAGAACCGAAATCTACATTCTTACACAAAATCAAACGCAAAAAGGCGCCTACTTTCACAAGCAGACGCCTTAACATACCTAAATACTAACTAAACCTGTTGGCGGAATTAATTTAGTGCATACTTAATTCTGCCAATGGGCTTGTCGTTAATGAAGTTTACGTATTGCAGAATGGTAAGTGCACTAATTTTGCCAATGATCCTGGCAAACAAACCATTCGTTATTTTCGCATAGTTCCTGATGACCAAGAACTGGTCTGTAAGTTGTGAGAATATTGTCTCAATCCTCTTTCTTGCCTTTGCAAACGGAATGAATGTCGGTTTCCAATCCTTTTGGTTGAGCCGATACGGACACTCCAGTCTTATGTGTGCGGTTTCGAACAAGTCAAGCTGTACGTCAGCTCCAATATACCCTTTGTCACCATAGATGCTACAGTCGTGATAAGTATGTTTTACATCCTTCATATAATGGAGGTCCGCCACACTTGCCTTTGACAGATCATAGGAATGGATAACTCCACTTAACCCACAGAGAGCGTGTAACTTATAACCAAAATAATACGTGTTCTGCGAAGCACAGAAGCCGAAGTCGGGAGCTTGCGAGAAATTGTTTACGTCCCATCTTGCAACGTTTTCCTCTTGCAACCCTACAGACCTCTATCGGCTTGGAGTCAACAAAGAATTGTTCCTCTCCGCCATCCATTTCCATGGCAATCCGCTTGCGCAGTTCCTCACACAGGCCTGCCGTTTTCTTCCTGCGGTCATTGAACTGTCTCCTTGATATGAGATTAGGAATGTTGTCCTTGTACTCTTGCAATTTATAGTCGAACAACCACTTCTCACTATCAATGCTCTCGGTCTCTGCCGTCAAGGATAGCGCCACCACTTCCAAATCCGAAAACTTGGGAACAGGACCACGACGTGGAACATTACCCGATTCATTGACGAGATTTTCAGAGAATTGCTTGCATATCTCGAGTATTTTGACGAATTTTGTATAAAGGTTGTACATACGATGGTTTGGACTTAATGTTTTGAACACCACTAAGTTACTAAAAATCAGCGATATGTGCAACTTTTTACTCATATTTATCAACTTAAATTAATTCCGCCAACGGGTTAACTAATAAATTTCCTATTGAATCTTACACGATATAATAAAAGTTCAGTTTATGAATTCTAATCGTAACTTTGACGAAAAGAAAATGAAAAGGTTTAATCAAGATATAAAAAAAAGTGCTTTTTCTGCTTTTTTTTTCATTTCTTAGCAAAAGAACATCAAAAAACATGATTTTTTTTTGTTTTCGAACAATTTGCCGTACCTTTGCAGCATAATAAAGACATTAAGTATGAAAAAGAGGTTAATATTTATCATTTCTGTATTTTTTGCCTTCATTTCATGTTCGCATCAGCAAACAGAAAAGAAGGAGCAAGTCATCGACACAATACCTGTGATGGTGATGCAGATACAGAAATGCAATCGCTTATATACAGCAGAAGCTCATGTTCATAAGATTATAACACATGATGACCAGCTTAATCTGAAGGGCTCACTGTTCAAGAAAGACTTTAATATTCATGTTCCTGGCTCAAACCGCAAGGTGGCCATTCCGATGGATGCGACATTAAAAGCTTATGTAGACTTTTCAGGATTCTCTGCTAAGAACGTTAACCGACAAGGCGACAAGATAGAAATCATCTTGCCAGACCCAAAAGTGATGCTCACCAGCAGTAAAATCAATCACGAAGGAGTAAGACAATTCGTTTCACTCACCAGAAAGAACTACAGTGATGCAGAACTGTCACAATTCGAACAACAAGGCAGGGAAAGTATCATTCGCGATATACCGAACCTAGATATTCTTGAGCAGGCACGCCAAAGTGCAGCAAATACCCTGATTCCGATGCTACAGGACATGGGATTCGCTGAAGAGAATATCAAAATCAGTTTCAGGAAGAAATTCACTTTCAACGATCTGAAGACTCTTCTGGATAAGACAACTATCGAAAAGAATCACTAAGCGAGGAGAACAATGATATGAAAAGAATACAAATCATCGTACTATTAGCACTGATCCTTATTCTGGGTGGAGCCTTCTATTGGCTCACCAAAGACAACGAGGTCAGCGTGGTACAGGAAGATAAGACAACCCTCTCACCCACTCAGGTAGAAAGCATCGAGAATATCGGTCAATGGGAATTTCTATCTGTAAGTGATGAAGAACTGATAGATACAATACGCCGTGGCTTTTTTGGCGACGACCAACTGGTACGTATCTATTACGGAACGTTGCGCTTGGGTATCGATATGAAGGATGTAAAAAAAGGATGGCTACAAGCCAGCCAGGACAGCATCGTTTGCACTTTACCTCCTATCAAACTGCTAGACCATAACTTCATTGACGAAGCGAAGACCAAGAGTTTCTTTGAAGAAGGCAAATGGACAGGCAGCGACAGACAGGCTATGTATGAGCGTGCTTATCAAGCCATGAAGAAACGTTGCTTAAACCGCACCAATATCTATACTGCACAGACGAATGCCAAGACTCAGTTTAGAGAGATGCTGAAAGCAATGGGATTCAAAAACGTAAAGATAGAATTTGAGAAATAACAAGGTTATAATACACAAGTAACTGCGTTATCAGGTATAAAAAATATAGATATAAGATAAACATAAAATTTTTAAGAGATGGATGCAATAAACGATTTTTTCTTAGTTCATTCCTCTGGGGATGGCCTATGATTATCCTGCTGTTGGGAACCCACATCTTTCTGACCATCCGCTTGCGCTTTCCACAACGCAAGATTTTCAAGGCAATCAAACTGTCTGTAAAGAAAGACAAGAATGCCACAGGAGATGTTTCACAGTTCAGAGCACTGGCAACAGCACTGGCAGCTACAATTGGTACCGGTAACATCATCGGTGTGGCTACAGCTATCGCTCTTGGCGGACCAGGAGCCGTATTCTGGTGCTGGTTAACCGGTGTCTTTGGTATTTCTACCAAATATGCCGAAGGATTACTCGCCGTAAAATATCGCGTAAAGACCAAGCGAGGCACGATGTTGGGTGGTCCTATGTATGCCCTGGAAAAAGGATTGGGCTGGAAATGGCTTGCAGTCCTGTTCGCCCTCTTTGCCGCATTGGCATCATTCGGAATCGGTAGCACAGTACAGGCAAATGCCATCTCTACCCTGGTAGAAAACCAATACGGCATTTCTCCATACATTACTGGAGCCATCGTTACAGCTTTAGGAGCAGCTGTGATTCTTGGAGGCGTGAAAAGTATCTCCAAGGTTTGTGGCATGCTGGTACCTTTCATGGCACTCTTTTATGTATTAGGCTGCATCTACATTCTCTGTGTAAATCATGCTTATTTATTGCCTGCCATCCACGTAATCTTTGACTCAGCATTCACGACTAAGGCTGCAGGTGGCGGCTTCGCTGGAAGTACCGTGATGATTGCAGCCCGCTATGGTATAGCCCGCGGATTGTTCTCTAACGAAAGTGGTCTGGGTTCGGCACCTATCGTTGCTGCAGCAGCCCAAACCCGTAACCCTGTGCGTCAGGCATTGGTTTCATCTACCGGTACCTTTTGGGATACTGTCATCATCTGTGCCCTTACAGGTCTCGTCATCACCTCAAGTATCATAGCATATCCAGACATTGACTACCATAACGGAGCAGCACTCACCAAGGCTGCCTTCAGTAAGATTCCATATATCGGAGCTCCGATATTGACCATCGGACTGGCAACATTTGCATTCAGTACGACATTGGGATGGAGTTATTATGGAGAACGGTGTGTAGAATATCTGAAAGGCAAAAAGTGGATGCTCTGTTTCCGCATAGTCTATATTGCTACTATCTTCCTGGGTAGTGTCATCAGTCTGGGACTGGTTTGGAACATTGCCGACTGCATGAATGCTTTAATGGCCATACCAAACCTTATCTCCTTGCTCTGCCTGAGTGGTATCATAGTGCATGAAACCAGAAAGTATCTGTGGAGAGACCAGTTAGATAAAGACATGGACGAAAAAGAAATAGAGGAATTAGAATAAAAGATACAGAAAGGAAATACCCTGAAAGGGATAAAAATACAAAAGCTCGGTATTGCATCACTGCAGACCGAGCTTTTATTATTAAATCAACAAAAACTAATAAAATATCTTTTCTAAAAACCAAAAAACCTATTCGCTATGAACTTATGGTGCAAAGATACTACCATTTGCGCAATAAACAGCACATTTTCTGTTGATTTCTATACTTTTTATTGGGCAAACGTTTGCACAGTTTGCCCTATCAGATTACAATTTATACTGAAGATGTTTCATTGCATGACCACCCCAAGTGGTATCATTGACATATTGGAAACCAACCTTCGTATAGAGACGCTCCGCTTTCGGATTGCCTTTATCACAAAGCAAACCTACAGCAGGAAGTCCTAATTCTCTTGCGCGAGAGATAGCTGCATCCAACAGTTTAGATGCAATACCTTTTCCGCGGTATTGGTTAGAAACTGCCAAACTATCCAAATAGAACTCACCTTCCTCTGTTTCAAGCTCCATAGCCGAATAGTCTATTCCAAAAGCCACGATTGCAGCCTCAATAAAGCGCTTACGTAATCTTTTGACGTCAGCACCATCGTATGCAACCAAGATGCCAACAAGAATGCCATCAGTAGACATAGCAACCAATGTATTCTTATAACTATACTGACTGTCCTCCATCTCTACAAGTTTAGTCATCATACGGTGAAAATCAACCAATGTATGCTGAGGACCAGCAAAATTTTGGCAACACTGCGCATTCATCGCCTCCATGATAAGCGATGCGATATGCGAAGCCTTGTCAGGCGTAGCCTGTTCTATTTGAATTTTCATTATATTGTTTTTATTTTATTGTTTTATTATTGTTATTTCTTTCATGTTCCAGCATCGTGAGGAAATTCTACAATTACTTTTTTCATGATTGCTGATTGGCTTTGATGCCTTATCGTTTACAAAGTTACGTATATTTTTTGATAAGAGCAAGTTTTTTATATTTTTTATTCGTAAAAAGTTTTTTTTTATTCGAAAAAAAGATGTATCTTTGCCGCAGGTTTTGAAGCTAAATTTCTATTACTAGTATAATAGAGATACCCAAATCCCTTGGGTCCCAATGCTTCAAAACCTTTTTCGTTTTTAAGAGCGAAAAAAGAGGGTGTGTCATAAATCAGGATAATAGTTGGTGTATAACAGTTGACTACCGCATGCACAACAGGTGTTGTGCATGCGCATATCAGCTGTTATGCAAGCGCACAACAGCTGTTGTGCGACCGAAGATACTGACTGTCTCAACAACATATCCTATCTCTTTCAACAACTTATTCTATCTCTTTCAACAACATATCCTATCTCTTTCAGCAACATATCCTATCTCTTCCAGCAACACAACCCATATTTACCAACGACAAGAAGAGGGTGAATCATAAACTTATGACACATCCTCTTCTTCGCAATATAAATCCTTAATGTTTTGTTTTTCAGAATATTACTATAATCACAAAGCTACAGAAGCATCCTTTAAGTCTACTGCCTGTGCCTTGAGGGTTCCCTTTCCTTTTATCACAACGACACATTTTCCGAAGAATGCCTTGCGATGTGAGTCGGTGAAACGCTCCAAAGAAGTCTGACATCCATTATCTGTTCCCAGAATCATTGGCGTTTTCAGGAAACCATGACCACTTGCATCCTGTTCTCCTGAGACAGAGAAGAAAATCTGGTTATCTGCGTTCGGACAGAGATTGCCGTCTTTATCTACCACATTCACCTCTACAAAGGTAGTCGGATCTGAAGAGCCAAAAGCCTGACAGCCCTGATAGGTCTTCTTCAACACAAGATGATGAGGAGCTCCTGCTGTCTTTATGACCTGCTCTCTAAGAACTTTACCATTCTTTCTGGCTACAACCTTTACTTCTCCCGGTTCAAAGTTTACGCGCCACATCACATGATATTCAGTACTCTTTCTGAAAGCATCGCCTTCGTTCTTTGCACCGTAGACTGTCTTCTTACGGATGCCCTGACTCTTACCATTGATAAAGAGTTCTACCTCATCGGCATGATTATAATAACACCACATGTCGATAGTCTGTCCCGGCAGCCAGTTCCAATGAGGGAAGAGATGAAGCACATTTTTCTGGCTCCACTCACTCTGATACATATAATAGCTGTCTTTTGGAAGACCTGCCAGGTCGATGATGCCAAAATAACTGCTACGGGCAGGATAAGCATAAGGAGTAGGTTCACCGATATAATCGAAACCGGTCCAGATAAACTGTCCGCCCACAAAGTCGTTGTGCTTCACCACATCCCAGGTTTCTTCGTGGGTACTGCTCCATGAGGCGTGGAAATTATCATAAGCCGAACACATAAACGAAGGATCGGTATAAGGCAACCACCATTCCTTTGGCGCAGTATAAATGCTGTCGCTAGGCATCATATAGTAGCCACGAGTCTGCAAGGCAGAAACACTCTCCGACAGAATGAAAGGCTTGCCAGGGAAATTCTTCGGCACATCCTTCACCCACTGATGGTGATAATTGAAACCTATAACATCAATAGCCCCACTCTTAAAGAGATGATTCTTCGGGTCGGGCTCATTGCAGCCAGCAGTAACAGGGCGATAGCTCCAAGGATCATACTCCTTCACGATTTTGCAATTTGCTGGGTAAGAAGCGAATTGACACTCAGTTCATCGCTATGTGCCAAGGTTGAAGCATCATGACCGGCATTCAGAATCAGGTTAGCCTGCTCCAGACTGAGCGTATCAGCAGCCACATCCGACCATTGTTCGAGAACTTCATTACCGATACTCCACATGATGATACTTGGATGATTACGGTCGCGCTTGATGAGATCTGACAGGTCTTTCTTATGCCATTCATCGAAGAAACGGGCATAATCGCCATTCGATTTCTTGCGGCGCCACATGTCGAAACTCTCGTCCATCACGAGGAAACCCATCGAATCGCACATGTTCAGGAGTTCTGGTGCCGGAGGATTATGACTGCTTCGGATAGCGTTCACGCCCATATCGCGAAGGATGGTAAGCTTACGGTGCATCGCATCTTCATTGACAGCAGCACCCAGGCAACCGAAATCATGATGCTCACAGACACCATTAATCTTGATATTCTTGCCATTGAGGAAGAAACCCTTCCTTGCATCAAACTTCACATCGCGGAAACCGGCAGTTGACGTAGCAACATCCACTACCTTCCCATTTACTAACAGCTCGCTCTTGACGGTATAGAGATATCCCTTTCCGATGTCCCAAAGATGCGGATTCTTCACCTTGAGTTTCTGTTCCCGAACACCCTGACTCTTGGCTACGATCTTTCCGGCAGCATCATAGATTGTATTACGGACAGAGAGTTTCATTTTATTACCGGAAGCAGCGAAATCCACCTTCACCCTGACATCACCCTGTGGAGAAGTTGCTACATACTGTCCCCATTGGGGAATATAAGCAGATTTCATGGTTTTGGTGAGCCAGACATGGCGGTAAATACCGCAACCGGAATACCAGCGGCTGTTAGGCTGGTCGCTGTTGTCTACCTTCACCGCAATGACATTATCACCCTTCTTATTAATATAAGGTGTAAGATCATACTCGAATGTACTGTATCCATAAGGGCGGGTTCCGAGTTTATGCCCATTGATATACACGGTAGAATTCATATATACTCCATCAAAGGTGATGGTAAACCGGTCATACTTTTCCTTCGGATTCACCGAGAAGTGCTTACGGTACCATCCGATGCCGCCCGGCAATGCACCACCACTGGCTCCCGAAGGATTCGAAGGAGAAAAGTCGCCCTCTATCGCCCAATCATGAGGAAGATTCAAACGGCGCCAATGTCCGTCAGCATACTCCGATTTCTGCATACCGGCACTATCGGCTAAAACGAAAAGCCAGTCTTTATCAAAAGACTGATGTTCGCGGGCGTTCAACTGATGAGCTAAAAGCCCACTCATCAAAACTACGCCCAATAATGTTTTCTTGTTCATTCCTATCATATAAGAAATCCCACAGATAGCACAGAGTTACACAGATTAATCTTTTCTGAGAATATAAAAAAAAATCTGTGAAATCTGTGTCATCTGTGGGAGACTACTTCAGTTTTACAGTAACTGCCTTACCAGCATACTTCACCATCTTGCCCTTAGGCGCCTTGGCGAGGCTGATACCCTGCTGGTTGTTATCACTAACAAGTACGATATTGAAACGACGCTTCTGGAGCATACCATCGAAAGCACCCTTACGGGCAGCGATAGTAACGGTCTTCTGAGCATCATTATACTTGAAGTCTATCATAGCATACTTACCCTTCTCGTAGTTGTAGTTGGTTCCCTCATCCTCATAGAGTGTATAAGAACCGTCCTTGCCTGCATAGACATAGAGGTCGATGAGCTCAGCCTTCTTCTGATCACTCCACTCCATCTCTGGACCCACAGGAAGAATAGAACCCTCTGGAACAAAGACTGGAATCTTATCGAAAGGCGCATCGGCTACGATTGTCTGTCCACCGGCATAGTGCTTACCTGTATAGAAATCATACCAGCCCTTCTGCTTAGGAAGATAAACATTGCGGCTGTACTTCTGATACTCGCCTACAGGACAAGCCATGAGAGCAGGACCGAACATCCACTGGTCTTTGATGTCGTAAACATTGTCATCGCCGTTGAAGTCCATCACCAATCCACGCATCATCGTATAGTCCTTGAAATGAACCATACCCGCCATACTGTAGAGGTAAGGCATCAGACGGTAACGGAGTTTATCGTAAGCCACGATGGTCTTGTAAGCCGGATGATCTGCCGGAGCAATGTTCCAGACCTCACGGGTAGGCCACTGGCCATGAGTACGATAAAGAGGTACGAAGCAACCGAACTGGTTCCAACGCGCCTGCAACTCGCGCCATTCCTTCAAGTCAGGATTTTCCTTACCGGTCTTATCGAACTCCTGCTGGGCAGCCACATAGCGGTTCTCTACACAGAAACCACCCTGGTCCATTCCCCAGAAAGGAAGACCTGCCATAGAATAGTTCAAACCGGCTGTCATCTGGGCACGCATATCTTCCCAACGGGTAGCGATGTCACCAGACCAGGTAGCCGTACTGTAGCGCTGCTCACCGGCAAAACCGGAACGGGTCAGGAGGAAGACACGCTGGTTAGGGTTCACGCTGCGCTGTCCGTTATAGATAGCATCAGCATTCACGATGCTGTAAGCATTGAAATATTCGGTAGATGTACCGAGGGCAGTAGGACCGGAAAGAGCCTTGCGGTACCACATCGGGGTACAGTCGCGAACGTTTGGTTCTGATGCATCCATCCACCATGCATCGATTCCGAACTTATACTTGGTATAAAGATTCTCGTCCATCTGGCGCCAGAACATCTTGCGGGCACCGTCAGAATAGGCATCATAGAATGAACCGCGGAAGCCGAGCCAGTCGTGAATATCATCCTTGATAGCCTGATGATACATCCAGCCCTTGCTGTCGAGTTCCTTATAATTCTTGACCGTATCATAGAACTTAGGCCATACGGAAATCATGAATCTTCCGTTCATGGCATGTACGCTGTCGAGCATAGCCTGTGGGTTTGGATAGCGGGCAGCCTCAAACTCATGACTTCCCCATGAATCCAGTTTCCAGTAGTTCCAGTCCTGAACGATATTGTCTACAGGAATATGCAGGTCGCGGAACTTCTTCATGTTGTCCTCGACGTCCTTGCTGCTCTGATAGCGCTCACGGCTCTGCCAGAAACCGAGGGTCCACTTAGGATAAAGCGAAGCCTTGCCGGTAAGCGTACGGTAACCGGAAATCACCTCATCGAGATTCTGACCGGCGATGAAATAATAGTCCATATCCGGCGACATCTCACTCCAGATGCTCAACTGGTTCTTCTCTGCCTCAGAACGAGGAGCTGCTACGCGAAGTCCGCAGTAGGAAACATCACCATCTGGCTGCCACTCGATACGGATAGGAGTCTTTACGCCCTTCTTGATAGGAGTTTCAAACTTATAAGAGTTCGGATTCCAGGCTGTACGCCAGCGCTCAGGCACAACCAGTTTGCCATCGATATAAATCTTCATGTAACCGGCATAATAGAGGATAAACTGATAGAAGCTGTTGGTTGGAGCTTCCACATAACCCTCATACACCACCTTGGAGCCATTCAGTGCAAAACCCTTTGGCAGGTTCTGAATACCGCCCTTATCTGTCTTGTTGCAAATCTCAGAAGCCTCAGGCATTGCATACTCAAAGTAAATGCTATCTTCGCCTCGAACAATCTTCTGACCATTCTTATCCACATAAGTACCTGTCAGCTGACCTTCCTTTCCATCCTTATCATAGAGTTTGAAGGCACGGTTGAGCTGGAGATAATCTTCCGGATTACCCCAACGGCAATAAGAATAAGAATCCCAGAGGATGCCATAGTTTTTATTAGAGATGACGAAAGGCACACTCACCTTGGTATTATACTGGAAGAGGTCTTCGTTCTTACCCTTCATATTGAGTTCCTCACTCTGATGCTGACCGAGACCATAGAACGCCTCGTTATCAGGAGAGTTGAAGAGCGCACGCCATGACCATCCGTGCTTCTGTGCTTCAGGAACCTTGGCAATGTCTACACCGATTTCACGGTCAGGCACAGTGAACGGCTTGAAAGTCTTTCCGCCCTGTGCAACCTCGTTGAGAAGGACATTGTCTTTCAGGTCATAGAAGGTAATCTGACCCGTAGCCTCGTTCATGACAGCACGCATGGCTGCAGTGGTAATGATGAGATTGTCTCCCTGCTCTTCCACCTTATAATTTGCCTTGCTGTTTTGAGGCACTATTATCAGACTCTGTTTATTACGGAAACTCTGTTCGGCTGTAGCCTGAACACGGATAATCTTATCGCTCACCACCTGGAGGCGAATCTGACTAGGACCAAAATTCTGGTGTTGCTTCAACTGAACAGTGAGATAATTACCCTTCTGGTTGAAACCTGCTGCCTGCATACCTGTGGCACTCATCAGCAGCACTGCTGAAATCAATAATGTTTTAGTTAGTCTCATTTTATATGTTTAAAGGAAAGTTTAAAAATTTGCGGCAAAGATACGAGAAATTTCCCGTATCTTTGTGCGCAAATGTTATCAGTATGTGTATAAAATGTTAACTAGAAGCGTAAACTACTCTGATTCTGACAGATTCTTACGATATTGAGACGGCGTAACGCCATACGCGTCTTGGAAGTATTTAGTGAAATAACGTGGATTATTGAATCCCACCTTATAGGCTATTTCACTGATGTTCAAGTCGCCCGAGCGCAGCAGATGCTCTGCAAATTTGATACGCTTGGTTCTGAGATACTCAGAAGGTGTAATACCCGTCAGCGAAATCATGCGCTTATATAATTGTACGCGTGAAATGCAAAGATGAGTACTGAGCGATTCTACCGATGTTTCAGGATTGCTCATATGATCGCGGATATAAGCATTCACCTCATCTATAAATTTGCGGTCGGCCTCTGTTATTACATATTCTGTGCTCACATTCTTGCGTTTCTTCAAGAGGTTCAGAATACAGAGATTCAACATATCAATATCGAATGGTTTGGCAATATACTCGTCAGCACCACACTTCAGACTTTCCTTGCGTTGCTCATCTCCCATACGGGCCGAGAGCATGATGAAAGGTATGGCTGTTGTTTCGTCATTGTCCTTACACATCCGGCAGAGTTCGTTACCATCCATCACAGGCATCATCACATCGCTCAGGATGATGTCTGGACGACGGTCGATGATCTTGTTCCAGGCATCCTGACCATTGACAGCCTCAACAACCGTATAGTCTGTCAATACTTCGTTCATAAACTCACGGAAGTCCTCACTGTCGTCAACGAGGAGCACTACCGGCTTCTTGATCATCGATTCTCCAGGCTGATGCGCACGTTTACTCATTCCGTAGAGAACGTTCTTACCTGCATCCGGATCCTCATCAGTAGCCTGATGCACCGTGGTTATGATAGGTGCTGCTCGCAAGGAACCGAGATGTGCCGTAGAATTAGAGGTGGTACTGCTCTCTATCGGAAGGTCTACCATAAAGATGGTTCCTCCGCTTGGATTATCTGTAACATCTACTTTACCGCCATGCAGTTCGGCAAACTTCTTTACCAGGTTCAGGCCTATTCCGCTACCGCCCTGCGGCTGCATTTCAGTGCCATTGACCTGATAGAAACGCTCAAACACATGTTCCTTCTCCTTATCGCTGATGCCCTTGCCAGTATCAGATACTGAGATGCGGAGCATATCCGAATTCTTGTCTCCTACACGCTGGCGGAGTGCAACACTCAGAGAAACGGTGATAAATCCTCCATCTGGCGTAAACTTATAGGCATTGCTCAGGAGGTTATTCACGATTTTTCCTACCTTATCAGCATCAAACGACATCTGCAGACTAGGCACCGTAGAATCGAAGGCAAGCGTTACTTTGCTGTTTGCCAAAGTACGGAACGAAGTACAGATATTGTCAACGAAGCTCACAATGTCGATATGCGACAGGGTAAGTTTTTCCTTGTTCTGGTCAATCTTGCGGAAGTCGAGAATCTGGTTTACCAGATTGAGCAAACGGGTAGCATTGCGATGAATCATCTCCAGCTTTCTGCGTTTACTTTCATCTCTTTCTTCTCTAATCATATTGACCAGCGGCGAGATAATCAGGGTGAGCGGAGTACGGAGTTCGTGGCTCACATTGGTAAAGAAGTTGAGTTTGAGTTCGTTCAACTCCTTGGTCTTCTTGATACTGTCTTCCTTGCTCTGGAGTTCGAATTTTACACGCTGCTTTTCGAGCATACGTTTACGGTAGAGATAGAAAGCTACACCTATTAATATAATATATATGATAATCGCCCATATAGAGAGATAGAAAGGCGGATGAATATAAATCTTCAGCGTGCTCACCTCTTCGCTCACACTACCATCAGCATTCACCACCTTTGCCTCCAGGACATAGCTGCCTGAAGAGAGATTGGTAAAGGTAGCCTCCGGACGTCCCTCAGGTGTCAGCATCCATTTGTCATCAAGTCCCTTCATGCGATAGAGGAAACGGCAACGGGCAGGAATACTTACCTGGTCGGAAGCAAACTGTATGGTAAACGCCTTGTCCTTATAACTGAGATCCAGTTCAGGATGAGTATCGAGCGATTTTTCCAGAGGCACTCTTCCCTCAAACTCCTCACCTGCCTTCAGCGGATGATCGAAGAGTACGAAACCGCTGAACAAGACATGTGCATGTTTCTGGGCAGGAAGAATCTTGGCAGGATTGATGATATTAATACCATCCTGACCGCCGATGGCGATGGCTCCATTTCTCATCAGACAGGCAGAACGCTGGTTAAACTGGCGGCTCTGCAAGCCATCGAGCGAATTGAAGCTGATCATCGTAATGTCCCATTTGCCCTGATTGTTCTTGGTCAGCGTAACACGGGTAACGATAAATTCAGAAACCAGCCAGATGTTATGCTGCTTATCTTCGAGCACCATACAGCCTACCGTGCCCTGCGTACCATTGAGGTCATTGATTGACTCCAGCTGTCCTGAAGCCTCATCATACATGGTGACGCCCGCAGGCGAAGCCATCCACAAGACGCCTCGGCTATCCTTCATCATGTAATTCAGGGAAGGACTAGGGAAAGGCTGTCCGTCCTTGGTTGTATTCACATTGGTTACCTTTCGGGTTCCGAAATTAAAGATAGAATAGTTCTGCGAATGACCTATCAGAATTTCATCTTTATCCGGCAGGAAGAGCGAGTTGATAAAATCGCTGGTAATACCCGAATTCTGAACATTGTAGGTTGTAAACTTACCACTTTCAGGATTATAAATCTGGAAGCCTGAGCCCAAGGTTCCGATAATCAGGCGATGATACGGATCTTCGGCAAGACACCAGACGCTGTTATTGGCAAGTCCGCCAGGAGCTGCCTGAAAACTCTTCCATCTGCCGTTTTTATATTGGGCAAGTCCACCATTGAAGGTTCCGAAATACATCGTACCATCAGCCATGGTTACGCTGCTGACGATAATATCCGAAGCCAGACCGGTTTCAGCCTGTGAGAATCGCCAACTCTGTCCGGTAAGCGGACTGTAGCATACTATTCCGCTATCATTGGTTCCGCACCAGAGATTACCATTCAGATCCTGTGTGATTGTACACACATCACCAAGCGGAATAGTTGTGAATTTCTGAGCAGCAGGCGAATAATAAGCCACGCCGTTCTTGTAACTACCTACCCAGATAGCTCCCTCATCATCCACATAAACCTTCTGCAGGGAATTGTCAACGATACTTCCCTTTGCTTCGGAATGAACATACTGACGGCAGATTTTGCGTTTGAAATCAACAAAGAAGAGACCGTTATGGTCGGAAGCCACCCAGAGATTGCCTGCCTTATCGCGGGCAATATCACGCATCAGAATACGGGTTGGGCAAGGAATATGAATGCCCATGTTCTCAAGATAAGAACGGGCATCGGTCCATTTCCCGGTCTTTGACTGATACACATAATTAGCATTGCTTACTGAAACCCAGAAACCTCCGATACCATCATAGAAAGTATAGGCGCCATTATCACCGGCAGCTTTATGGGTGGCAAGGAAAGAATTGTACCAGAGAACCTTCTGTTTCTGTCCGTTGACACGGCAGATTGTACCATCATTATAGGTAATGAGCGCATCGCCGTCAACCTCGGTTATTTTACTGATATTTCCCTCTTTCAGACAGCCCGGCTGAGCCTTTTTGGTAAATTTAAAAAGATAAGTATTTTTGGTCTTGGCATTATGAAAGAAGAGTCCCTGTCCGTAGACAGCTATCCACATGTTCTTATCCTTATCTATCAGGAGTTTGTAAGGAGGTCCCTGCACATGGATGTTTTTGAGCCATTCTTCCGGTTTGCGCTCAAACTGCTCTTCATCATATTTGTAGATGCTGTACCCCACAGAGGTATGCACCCAGATATTTCCATCATAGTCTTGCTGAAGTTCATCTACCGAATTGTTAGGCAGCGACTTATCATCAGTGTTGCTATAATAGAAAGTTTTCATACGGAAGCCGTCAAAGCGGCACAGTCCCGACTGGGTACCGAACCAGATGTAGCCTCTGGTGTCCTTGAGGATGGCACCCACCTGACTGTTCGTAAGTCCATCATGATTGGTGAGGCTGCTGAATTCTACGTTTTCATAGGCAGCCCATGCCCTCTCCGGCTGCATGAGCAGCAAGAGCAGAAACAGCACGATGGCATGTTTCAAGTAGTTTTGTTTTTTTATCATCATAATCGTAGGTTTTATTTACAGTTCTATGAAAATAGATATTATTTCTATAAATAGGAATTATTTCTATAATAGGTTTTATTTCACGTCGTTTTTTTCAGAACTTTCGCGTATTTTCAGTATCATCGGTACCACTTTCTTGTAAATTTTTTCATCACCATTGATACTTCTCATGAGAAGATCGCAGGCTGTGGTTCCCTGTTCGTGTGCCTTGTCCATGATAGCCGAGAGTTTCGGCGTAACGAAGGCAGCAGTATCATCATCGGTAAAACCGATGATAGCAACATCCTCTGGTATTCGGAGCCCTTTTTCCTTGATAGCATCGAAGGCGGCATAGGTGATTATGTCGTTAAAGGCGAGGATGGCATCAGGTCTGTCCTCCTTTTCGAGGAGACGGAGGGTAGCGTTTCGAGCCACATCGAAATCGATTCTGTCGCAAACCACGAGGTCGCGGTCGATAGGAATGCGGTTCTCTCTGAGCGCCTCCAGATAACCGTGTTTTCTGCGGCGCACCATATCAAGATGGTTTGGACCGCCGATGAAGGCGATGCGGCGCGAACCGATATCTATCATATGCTGGGTAGCCTCCTGGGCGGCAACATCACCATTGCCTACTACCTGGGAGAACTTATCTTCTAAGCAACAACGGGCAAAGAACACCAATGGAACTCCCATCTTATGCAACTGCTCGAAGTGAGAATAGTCGACCGTATCCTGTGCCAGACAGGCGATGATGCCTTCCACATGCATATTCAGGAAGTTTTCTACCGCTCTCTTCTCGTGTTCTGTATTCTCGTGGCTATTGGCGCTGATTACCGAATAACCATTTCTTACTGCATAATCTTCTATACCATCCAGCACGGCAGCATAATAATGAGTCACCAGGTTTGGCACAATTACACCAATCACCCTAGGTGCTTCTTTTCTGAGGCTCTGTGCAAAGGGGTTTGGTCGATAATTGAGCTCCTTGGCAAGGCTTTTCACCTTTTGAGTCATCTCCTCACCCACTTCATGGCTGTTTCGCAGGGCTCTAGATACAGTTGCTATGCTGACGCCAAGTTGATCGGCGAGGTCTTTCAAAGATGTTCTTCGTTGTTTCATTTGTTAGTTTACGCTTTATAGACATACATTTTTGTATCCACAAATTCTGCATATTTTGTCTTTCCGACTGCAAAGTTAGTGAATTCTTTGCAAAGATAACAATTTCTTCCGAAAACGCAAACGTTTACGTTATTATTTTTTTGAAAAAATTTAATTTATAAGAAAAAAACTCGTAATTTTGCAAACTGAAAAGTAATGAATAGTTGATAATAAGTTAGTTAGAAACAAGCGTGGGTTTGGAATGTCGGGAGACAATCCAAACTCTTTTTTATGTCCCAATGCCAACAGATTACCTGCCAGGATACAAAAAACAGGATACAAAAAAAGATGAGGGCACATACTGAATACTGCCCCCATCTGATATGGTTATTACTGCTTAAAAACAAATTTCTTCTGTCCGGGATAGTTAACGAATATCGCTACCAGCAGAGATACAATACTCTTCGGAATCATATAATGCAGCTGAATATGTTCGTGCGCATTCAGAAATTCGGTTAGGGCGATAGTGCCGCCCGAATTGAGCATCCAGCTGATGCCCCAGATGATAAAATAGCGCCAGGCTACACTCTTTTTCTTGCTCTTGGAATCGCCGAACACATAACGGTAATTCAGTATGCAGTTGATAATGCCGCCACTTATCACTCCTAGCGCATTGGCAAGTCCGTAATAAATGCCGATGATATCTGAGAGGAAGAATGCCAGTCCGAAGTCTATCACAGAGGCGCAGGAGGCGGTCAGTTCCGCCTTGCCGAAGGTTACGAGTTCTTCTTTAATCTTGCCCATAATCTCTTGGATTCCATTAGCAGTACACCTACTATCGTAGTAAGAATACCCAACATGACATCGATGATATAATGATGACCGGAATAGACTGCCGTCCACCAGATTCCCAGACAGATGCTGGCGAAGAGCACCACCGTATACCAGCGTTTACGGCTCATCACAGCATAAATCGTGGTGAGGAACATATAGGCAGCATGCAGACTAGGCACGGCAGCAAAGACATTGGCATTCTTGCCGTAGAGTCCGTGAAACACGTGCAGTCCGGTCATTGCGTCCCATCTGCCCAGACCAGCCACATTGCCCGGTGTATTGAGCACAGCCTTGAAGCCATAGTTCATCGCATACCAAGGCGGAGCAGCCGGATAGATGTAGTAGCCGATGAAGCCGATGACATTCACCAGCAGGAAAGCCCAGGAGAAACGTCTGAACCAGTTAAGCTGTTTCGTAAGATACAGATAAAGGGCAAAGGCGATAGGCACCGGAACCCAGCAGAGATAGAAGATGCCTGCCCAGAAATCGGCAAAACCGCAATGGTGAACCTTGAAGTATTCGCCCGGAATCATCAGCTGGCTATGATCGGCTACAGCCTGCAGTTCTGCGCTGGATGAAGCAGCAATGCCGAAGAGCGACTTTTCTGCATGATAGAGATTCGCCACGTCAATATCGTTCACCATATAGTTAGGATAAAGGCGCATCGAATCGTAGATGATTCCAAAGAGGAACCAAGGCAGAAAATAGAAGGCAAAACGGCGTGTCTTCTTCCAGGCTGCGAGTACCGCCAGGAGGATAATCAGATAGATACTAAACACTTTTTTCTACTTTTTATTGATAGAATTTGAGTTTATCATTTACGGCTGTTCATCACAACATAACAATGCCAGATGCGCCAGAAAGCGGTGATGTTTGCCAGAACGGCAATCAGAATCATTCCGCCAGCCAGCCACCAGATATTGCCTGTAAAGCCGGTAATCATCGCAGTAACAGCGGTAACCACAACGCGCTCAGGACGCTGCATGAAACCTACCTTGCACTCAATATCCAAACCCTCGGCACGGGCACGGACATAACTTACCATCACAGAACCAATCATCGCTGCAAAGGTGACTACGCTCATCCAGAACCAGGTCATATCGCCCTGCATACGTACGAAAATGAGGCAGATGCCAAAGAGACTTACCAGTTCGCTGTAGCGGTCGAGTGTAGAATCCCAGAGTGCACCGAAGAGACTGCTTTTGCCGCTCATACGTGCCAGACGACCATCCATCATATCGAAGAGACCGGCTGCAAGGATAATGAATCCACCCCATCCTACAGTAACCATGCAAGATGCATAATCAGCCTGCTCAGTTCCGAGCATCCATGCAGCATCGAGGAAGAAACCGGCTGCCACGATATTGCCCAGGAATCCTACGAAGGTAACAATGTTAGGAGTAATACCTACTGCTATCATCGCCTTGATAAGTGGATTGATGATGGCATAGATAACTTTTTGTAAGAAATCTCTATAATTCATATTTTAATCTATTTTTTATTGTCTGTTTTAGAAAACGCTTGCTTAAGAAATTGTCTGCTTTAAGAAATGCCAGACTAGATGATTCCAGCCGAAACCAGTATGATTTTGATGATGATTAAAGAAACGGCTGCATAGAGGCCGCCCAGCAAATCATCAGCCATCACGTAGAAGGCGCCCTGCCTGTTATCCAGTTTCTTGATGCCCAGCGGTTTCACCATATCAAAGAAGCGGAAGAGAACAAGTGCCACCAATGCCCACCACCAGGCATCTTTCACTTCGCCCTGTGCCGTAAACGGGGTCAGCAACGACAGGGGAATCCACACGCCAGCCATCTCGTCGATGACCACACGGCTGGGATCCTCACCCCAGTAAGGCTGCAACTGCGCTGTTGCCCAAGTGCCCAGAATGGTAGAAACAATGACGAGAAAGAAGGTGATACTCTGCAGACTCTCGCCCGTAATACCGAGTCCGTAAGCCAAGGCTGCCCAGATGAGGGTTGCCAATACAGAGCCAGCCGTTCCCGGTCCCCAAGGCCAGAAGCCACTGCCGAAACCGGTGCCTATGATGACGGGCAGCAAAGGAGGCCGCTCGTCGGTAAGATTTCCCTTGTTATTCATTCTCTTAATGTTTAATAAGCCCGCAGAAGGGCGTTTCTTCTTTAAATTTCAGTGTGCAAAATTACGCTAAAAAATTAAATTAACCAAATAGTTTTCTGTTATTTTTCTGAATTTCATCATATATTGACAGATAAACAGGTGAAATAAAGCAATATGAAGGAGTTTTATACCACTCAGGCTCGCACGGCGAAGAGCAAGAACAGACAGCAGAAGGAACTGCATGGAAGCCTTTTTCTGAAAGTCTCATAAAAAACTGAAATAGTGAATAGGTTTTTGCGTCTATTTACGAATAATGTTATAACTTTGCATCCTGAAAGCATTAAATCATGGGCGGAGAGCCCCTATATATAATAAGGTATAAAAAATGAAAGGTATTAAAAAGTTGTATTTTACAGTCATCCTTCTGATGATTTCTACGCTTCAGATGATGGCTCAGCAGAAGATAACAGGCCGTGTCATTGATGACGACGGTTTTGCCGTACCGTATGCAAGCGTGCAATACAAAGGACATAAAATCGCGGTTTCAAGTAACGGAGAAGGTAAGTTTACCATTGATAAGAAGCCGGGACTCATGCTCACCGTAAGCGCACTGAGCTACAAGAGCACATCGGTGAAGGTAGACGAAAAGACCAACTTTCTGGAAATCAAACTGAAAGACGATACGCACAAACTTACCGAAGTGGTGGTAAAATCGAAAAAAGGCCGCTACAAGCGTAAGGATAATCCTGCCGTAGAACTGATGCGGCGCGTGATTGCTGCCAAGAAAAAGAGCGACCTGAGCAACCACGACTATGTGCAATATGATAAGTATCAGAAGATTACACTCGCGCTCAACGACCTGAAGAAAGAGCAGTTGGAGAGCAAGTTCTTCCAGCGCCGCCAGTATCTCCTCGACCAGGTAGAAACCTCTCCATACAACGGAAAGCTCACTCTGCCTGTCAGCATCGACGAGACGGTTTCACAGCATATTTACCGCAAAGATCCGAAGACCGAAAAGGACATCATCAAGGGTCAGCAGAGCAATGGAATCGGACAGGTAATCCAGACCGGAGAGATTCTCAACACCGCCCTGAAAGAGGTGTTCACCGATGTAGACATCTACGATAATTACGTGCGCCTGCTGCAGTATCCCTTCCCATCTCCCATCGGCAGAACAGCCATCAGCTTCTACCATTACTACATCGAAGATACGGTGTATGTGGAAAGAGACCTGTGCTACCATCTGCAGTTTATCCCAGCCAACAGCCAGGACTTCGGATTCCGAGGTGAACTCTATGTGCTTGCCGACAGCAGCCTGCACGTGAAGAAATGTAACCTCTACATGCCTCACAACAGCGATGTAAACTGGGTTACTGACATGAAGATTGAACAGGAATACACCAAGCTCGACAACGGCGAGTGGGTGCTCTCTAAAGACGATATGATAGCCGAACTGCACGTCAACAAGCTCCTTCAGGACCTGCTGGTGGTGCGAAACACGCGAATCACCAATTATGCCTTCGATGCCTTGCCGAAGCAGCTCTTCAAGGGCAAGGCGAAGATCAGGCACGATATGGATGCGATGAACCGCGATGAGGCTTACTGGAACAAATACCGGCAGGTGGACCTCACGAAGAGCGAATCGTCGATGGACAGCTTTATCCACCGCATGGAGAACTCCAAGGGATTCAAATACATCATCTTCGGTGTGAGAGCCTTGATGGAAAACTATGTGGAAGTGGCTCATACCAAGGGCAAGAAGGTAACGGTGAAAGACAGTCTGGGTGTTGAAAGAGACAGCATCATCAACGACCGCCGCAGCCTCTTCGACCTGGGACCTATCAACACGTTCCTCTCCAACAACTACGTAGACGGTGTGCGCCTGCGCCTGGCGGGCAGAACGATGGCAGCCCTCAACCCTCACTTCTTCTGGGATGGTTACGGCGCCTACGGTCTGAAGAGCAACAAGTGGTATTACGGCCATGTGCTCACCTATTCGTTCAACAAGAAGAAGAACAGTCCGTTCGAGTTCCCTATGCGCAAGCTTACCTTCGAGTTGGGGCATGATATTACATCTCCATCCGATGATAACCTGCTGCACAACAAGGACAACTTCTTCATGACCCTCCGTGCCACTACGCAGGACCAGATGTATCAGTATCACCGCCAGAAGGTGACCTTCACCTACGAAACCGACTGGGGATTCCGCTTCGACACCAGCCTCCGCTGGCAGAGCAACCGCACCGTGGGCAATCTCCACTACTACAGGGTGAGTGACGGCGAGGAAATACGCAAGATACGCACCACAGAGGCAAGTGTAGGCTTAGATTACAACCCGGGGGTCACCTATGTCAACACCAAGCAGCAGCGCCTGCCTATCAACCTCGACAGTCCTGAAATCTCGCTTCGCCACACCATGGGCTTAGACGGATTCATGGGCGGCCAGTATCAGAGCAACCTCACCACGCTGGGCATTTACAAGCGCCAGTGGCTGGGAAGCTTCGGCTATATGGATTTCAACATCGTGGGCAAGGCGCAGTGGAGCAAAGTGCCTTTCACCATGCTCATCCAGCCACCGGTCAACCTCTCCCTCTTCGAGCAGGAGGCAACCATCAGCATGATGAAGGACTGGGAGTTCCTGAGCGACCGCCAGCTGTTCTGGTCAGTAGCCTGGGATATGAACGGCAAGCTGCTCAACCGCATTCCGCTCATCAAGAAGCTGAAGTGGCGTGAATATATAGCCATCAAGGGTGTTTGGGGCGATTTGACCAGCAAGAACGACCCGAGCAAGAACATCAATGATGAGAAACTCTTCAAGTTCCCTACCAACTCCTATACCTTTGGCAAGACGCCATACTGGGAGTTTGTAGCCGGCGTGCACAACATCTTCAAGTTCTTCGGAATCGATTATGTTCGCCGCCTCAACTATTATGACCATGCAAACATCTCAAAATGGGGCATCCGTATGGGCTTCCTCATGTCATTCTAATAAGAAAAAAAGATGCCTTGATGCAGTATTTTTATTGCATCAAGGCATCTACATACATATACAAAAACCATAAGAGAGTAAACACAATGAAGATTCTATTAGCAGACAAACAGGACATCACAAGAGCCGGATTGAACTATGTGATCAGTAAGATGGAGGGATTGGAAACCCAAACTGTCGAAGACAAGGCAGACCTGCTGCTTACCTTAAGGGAGAATGAGGATACGGTCGTAATACTCGACTACACCCTTTTCGACATCAATGATGCTGCCGAGTTACTTATTTTAAACCAGCGTTTCCCATACACGCGCTGGCTACTGTTCAGTGAGGATTTAAGTACCGATTTCGTTAAGATTCTCATCGCCAGCAGTACGCAGTTCAGCGTATTGCTGAAGGAGTGTTCGCTAATGGAACTCAAGGAGGCGATACGTTTTTGTGTGGCAAGCAACCGTTTTGTCTGCCAGCGCATGATGGAGGTTCTTCTGGCTCCGAAACAAGAGGAGCAGGAGAAAATCAACCTCACCAAGACCGAGACAGAGATTCTGAAGGACATTGCGCTGGGAATGACGACGAAAGAAATAGCCGAGAAGCGCTTTTCCAGCTTCCATACAGTCAATACCCACCGCAAGAACATCTTCCGCAAGTTGGGCGTAAACAACGTTCACGAGGCTACGAAATATGCGCTGAGAGTCGGTTTGGTTGATTCGGCAGAATATTATATTTAACTTCGGTTAGTTTATAGTTGAAAGTTTATAGCTATCTTGCAAACGGCTACGCCCTATCAACTATAAACTATCAACTTTTCATTGGGGGGTTAACAGGGTTAACAGTTAACAGCTGTTTTTTTGCATGGTCCCCCGCGTACCTTATTATATAATAATATATATATACTTATTTTTATATAAGTGTGTGGATAGAAGTAGGCATTTTGGGGGTGTTAACTGTTAACCTGTTAACCCCCATCTTAATTTTCTCTTTCCAGAGCGCATTTTTTTCTTGGAAAGCGTCTTATATTAAGACAGATAAGAGGCTTAAATGATGACCAGCGGGAGGCTTCAATGATGCCTCACGAGGGGGCAATTAATGCGTCGCGACGGAAGAATTGGTGCGTCGCGACGCAAAAAATAATGCATCGCGATGGAAAAAACAGCCATTTTTCATCATATCGCGATGCATTCTTAATTTTCTCAACCGAAAAACTATGAGTTGAGAACTACAAAACTATGAGTTGAGAACCACAAAACTATGAGTTAGGATTATTAACTTTTTAGCCCATTTTCTATCTTTTTTGCGCCTAAACGGCTCAAAACAGAGACTTTTAAATCTTCTTCTTATAGCAGCGATGACGGCGATGCTGTTCGCTCTCCAGATACTGCCACTGGCTCTGAACACCGGTATTGGTCTCCATCTGCGGCATTGCCTCAGCCCATTTAAAGCCATAACGGTGATACTGCTCTATCAGATCGGCAAAAATAAGCGCGTTGGCTCCCTTCTTGCGATATTCCGGAAGAACACCAATCAAAAGCAAATCTACCGTATCCGTCTTGTGCCACTTCAGAACCTTCAGCACCTTCAGCCAACCCGTAGGGAAAAGCTTGCCATCGCCTATCTCGCGCAGCGCATCGGTAAACGAAGGGAAGGAAACACCAAAGGCTACCAGCTTGTTGCCAGCGTTGCCATCTACCACACCCGTTACCAGGTTCAAGTCAGCCTTCTTGATATAAGTATTTACATATTCATCTATCTGCTTCTCCGTAAGCTGCTGGAAATCATAGAGATTCTTATAAGTTTCGTTCACTATTTCGAACACTTTCCTGCCCATTCCTCCCGAGGTCAGTTCCCGGCGGGTAAACTTATGAACCTGCAGATTATATCGGCTCTCTATCATCTGGGCAGTCTTGGCAAACTTAGCCGGCGTCACTTCCGGAATCCTGATGCGGTACTCCAGCCAGTCGTTATCCTTCTCATAGAGCGAATAACTCTCCAGATGCGTCTTATAATAAGGATAATTGTAATTGATATACATCGTAGACTTCCGGTCGAAGCCCTCGATGAGCAAGCCCTCACGGTCCATATCCGTAAATCCGAGCGGACCTACGCATTCGTTCATTCCCCTGCTCTTGCCCCAGTTTTCTACCGCGCGCAACAAGGCACAGGAAACCGCTACATTATCCACGAAATCGAACCAGCCGAAGCGAACCTGCTTCTTGTTCCACTCTTCGTTGGCACGATGGTTGATAATGGCAGCAATTCTACCTACGATACGAGCCTCGCTGTCAACCGCCAGGAAGTATTGAGCTTCACAGAATTCAAAGGCAGGATTCTTCTTTGGGTCCAGCGTATTCATCTCGTCAAAACGCAAAAAAGGAATGGCAAACTTATGGTCTCTGTAGAGATCATAATGAAACTGAATGAAGGTTTTCAGCCCTTTTTTAGTCGTTATCGGTATGATTCTTATCTCATCATTCATTAGTATATTGTTTTATGTATATATATCCAATTACGGTGCAAAAATACAATAAATTTATGAATAATACAACTCTTTTCTTATAAATTTATAAAAGTTGGTTCATAATTGTCCAACTTTGTGGATATTTATGTACCTTTGCAGGTTGAAATGCCCCAAAAGAGCATCATAAAGTCCTCAAATCCGCAACCTATAGGGTTTAGTGGGATTTTGCTTGCAAAACGACGAAATTCATTTTATTGTACATATTTCTTGCACAACAGAAATGTCGCAGACACAAAATCCCCTTACCCCATAAAGCGACTTGAGGTAATACGCTGGTTTAACCAGAAAAGCATGGTCTTTAACCAAAGTCTGTCTTGAACAGGTTGGCATAAGCATTGTTGTCTGAGTAAATGTTCAATACATGCCTACGTGATGTCTTAATCCATTTCGCAGGAACAGATATGAACTTGAAAACAAAGGTCTTGATTCTGCTGGTGGCACACAATCCAAATTCATGGGTTTTCAATCTCTGCATAATAGCTTTGTAGAAGTTTCTGATGAGAGCTGTCATAAGCAGGAATACAGTATTCTGTGCCATGAACGATTTTGGCAATCGATTCCAGCCAAAGCCATTGTTCATGTCATCGAAGATGCGTTCCTTGCCACCACGAAGATTGTAGAATTCCACGATGTCTCTTGCACTCGACTTGTAATCGTTAGTCAGTATACATCTGTAGGTATATTCGCCTTCCCAAATGTCAAGGTCTCCCTCTATTCGCCTTTGTCTCTGTATGACAAGACGATACGGTTTTCCTTTCCATTTCTCAACAAGGATAGAATTCAACTCAAACTCAATACCGTTGATTTCAACAGTTTTCCATCCAGTTAAGGCAAACATGGAATCGTAGAAAGAAGAGCATCTGTTGGCACGAATATAAAAATGCCTGCAATGAGCCTCTACCATATCTACGATTTCCTCCGAACATGAGCCGCAATCCATGCGGGCACGAGAAATATATATTTCCGAAGCCTCCAATCGCTTGAAGATTCTTTCCAAAGTTTCTTTTTGGTTGAAGCGCACGTTTGTGTTGCCGTCTCTATTTTCAATACCAACAATCATGTCGTTAATGACAGCTACACCTGGACTATAGCCCAAGAACTTCTTGTAGGTTGGTTTTGCATCATACTTCTCTGTTTCAATGAACTGATGGTCAAAGTCAAAATCATACTCTTGACCGGATTTCAATTGACCAGTAGCAAGCAGGGCATTGACCAGTAAGCAGTTCATCTTGTCTGCAGTATTGAAATCATAGGATTTGCCAGAAGCAGACTTATAGGTGATGCTCTTAAAAGTCAGTTCTTCGATAGCACGTAATATGGTGTCTGCGCTGCAAGTGCGAAGAGTTGGATGAAGAGACAAATGTTTCATCAGGTGAGTTGTAACATCCTCAATACATGAGCCACCACAAAGATATACGCACATCAGAGAGCGTAGAATCTCGCTATATTGATAACCAAACATAGTGCATCTCAATCCCAAGGTGGAATCTATGGTTTGAGCTAAAAGAGCATCAAATTGCTCCATAATCGAAAAAATTCCCCCAAAAGGAGTGAGTTTCTCAGATTTTATTTGTACTTTTGCCATGTCATTCAGAATTTTGTTTGTTTTTATTTTACAACACTAAGATAAGTGAAATTTCTGACATGGCAAAATCCTGAGCAACTTTTTGTTGCTCAGGTGCTTATAAAAAATATTAAATTATAGTGTTGCGGAAATTAGGAAAGTTATGAAGAAAGAGAAAAGAGACAACTATACGTTCCTCACACATGCCCCTGTGCATCATGTGATTTTCACGATGGCCATACCAACGATTATCAGTATGCTGTCGACGAGCATGTACAACCTCGCCGACACCTATTTCGTGGGCAGCATCAACACGCAGAGTGTGGCAGCGGTAGGCGTTTCCTTTGCAGCAATGGCTGTGATTCAAGCGATAGGTTTCTTCTTCGGTCACGGAGCGGGCAATTATGTTTCGCGACAGTTGGGCGCCAAGCATACGGAAGAGGCACAGAAAATGGCAACCACGGGCTTTGTGCTGAGTTTTCTTACCGGTCTTCTCATCGCCATCCTGGGTCATGTGTTCCTCACACCGCTCTGTCTTCTGATGGGTTCTACGTCCACCATTCTTCCTTATACAGAGCGTTATCTGGGCATTATCCTGCTGGGTGCTCCCTTTATGACCACATCGCTTACGCTGAATAATCTGATGCGCTTTCAGGGCAATACGATGTATGCGATGAAGGGCATCATGTCGGGTGTGCTGCTCAATCTGATTCTGGCTCCTCTGCTCATCCTCTACTTCCAGCTGGGCATTACCGGAGCCGCCGTAGCCACCCTCATCAGCCAGTGTTTCGGCTGCGCCATGCTCTTTTGGATGACGCATAAAGGCGAGAACATCCGCATCCATCTCAGCAATTTCACTCCTACCCGCGCCTTTGCCAAGGAGATTATCTTCGGCGGAACCCCTTCGCTGTCAAGACAGGGACTGGGAAGTATCGCTACGCTGATGCTCAATGTGGCAGCAGGTGCGTTTGGCGATGCAGCCATTGCGGGCATGAGCATCGTAACCCGCATCTCCTTCTTTACCTATGCGATGGTCATCGGTCTGGGGCAGGGATTCCAGCCGCTCTGCGGATTCTGCTACGGCGCCAAACTCTATGGGCGTGTAAAGGAAGCCTTCTTTTTCTGCATTAAATGCGGCACGGTTTTCCTCAGCGTCTGTGCCCTTCTCGGCTTCATCTTCTCAACTTCCATCATCAGCATCTTCCGCGATGATGCAGCGGTTGTAGCCGTAGGTTCGGTGGCTTTGCGATGGCAGGTGCTCAGTTTTCCGCTCGTAGCCAGCATCGTGCTCACCAACATGCTGATGCAGACCATCCGTAAACCGGTGAGAGCCAACATCGTAGCGGCAGCACGAAGCGGACTTTTCTTCATTCCGCTCATCTTCATCCTCCCCTATTTCTTCGGACTGCTGGGCGTGGAGATGTGTCAGATGTGGGCAGATTGCTGTTCGTTTGCCGTTGCGGTTCCGATAGCCTGGAGCGCGTTCAGGGATATGAGAAGAGAGAAGATGGAACTTGGGAAAAGCCACTAGAAGATAAGAAGATACTAGAAGATAAGAGAAAATACTTGAGATAAGAGAAATGGAGAAGACATATTACATTGGATTGGACGTTGGCTCTACGACAGCCAAAATAGCCGTTATCGACAGCGATAACCGGGTAATTTACTCAAAATACGAACGCCACAACGCTCGTGTAAACGAACTTGTGTCGCAATATTTCGATGAAATTTTAGCCCTCACGGGCGATGCAGAGGCAAGAATCTGCGTAACGGGAAGCGTAGGAATGGCTACTGCCGAACAGCTCCAGGCGGAGTTTGTACAGGAGGTGGTGGCTGCATCAGTCTATGCCCGTACTGCCCATCCTGAGGCGAAGGCGCTCATCGATATTGGTGGCGAGGACGCGAAGGTTATCTTCTTCAAGAAAAAAGGAAATATGGAACTGCGCATGAACGGCAACTGTGCCGGCGGAACGGGCGCTTTCATCGACCAGATGAGTGTGCTGATGGGCGTAGAGAACCAGAAGATGAGCGAGTTGGCAATGAAGGCAGAGCACGTTTATCCGATGGCTGCCCGCTGCGGCGTGTTCGCCAAGACCGACATCCAGAACCTGATGGCGCGCAATCTGCCCGAAGCAGATATTGCAGCCAGCATCTTCCATTCCATCGCCGTACAGACGGTGGTAACGCTTTCTCACGGCATCAGCTTCGAGGCTCCTATCCTGCTCTGCGGCGGTCCGCTGACCTTTCTTCCGGCTCTCCGCAAGGCTTTCTGCGATTATCTCCATCTCTCTCCAAACGACTTCATCGTATCAGAAAACAGCAATCTCATTCCGGCTCTGGGCTGTGCTTACCGGGCTAAATCGGCAGATTCTGCAGCCTCAGTATCTGTTCTCAGAAGCCGGATGAAAAAAGAAATACAAACGGAATGGACCAGCAGTCTGCTGCCTCTGTTCAAAAACGAGAAAGAGCACCAGGAATGGCTCAAATCAAAGGCGAAATTCGCTACCGAAACCCAACCGCTGAATAAAGGAAAACAGCAGGTTGTGATTGGTATTGACTCGGGCTCTACTACGACGAAGATTGTTGCGGTAAGGGTGAATGCGGAGACGCCTACGGGAGATATTGTCTTTACAAATTACCGCCTGAATCTGGGAAATCCGATCAAGGCAGTAGCAGATGGACTGAACACCCTGAAGCAGGAAGCTGCATTGCGAGGCGCTGAACTGGAAATCGTAGGCTCCTGCTCTACAGGTTACGGCGAAGAACTTATCAAGGCGGCTTTCGGCCTCGACAGCGGCATTATCGAAACAATGGCGCACGAAAGAGCGGCTGCCTCACTCATGCCCGACGTGAGTTTTATCCTGGACATCGGCGGACAGGACATGAAGGCTATCTTCGTGGAGAAAGGGGCTGTGGTGCGCATGGAACTCAACGAGGCGTGCAGTTCGGGCTGCGGAACATTCATCCAGACCTTTGCCAACAACATGGGTTATTCTGTAGGCGATTTTGCCCAACTCGCCTGCCAGTCGAAGGCTCCCTGCGACCTGGGAACCCGCTGCACCGTCTTCATGAACTCGAAGGTGAAGCAGGTGCTCAGAGAGGGCGCATCTGTAGCTGATATTTCTGCCGGAATCTCTTATTCGGTCATCAAGAACTGTCTTTATAAGGTATTGAAACTCCATGGTAATGAGAACCTTGGAGGCAAAATCGTTGTGCAGGGTGGTACGATGAGAAACGATGCGGTGGTAAGAGCATTTGAGTTGCTCACCCATACCGAAGTGGCACGAAGCAACATGCCGGAACTGATGGGCGCCTACGGTTGTGCCCTTCATGCGGCGGCAGATTACAAGCATCGCACATCTGCAGAAGACGAGCACCCTGCCTCATCAAGATCCATCGATGATCTCCAGAATCTGGCTCATTATGAAACCAAACAACTGCAATGCAAAGGCTGCGAAAACCATTGTTATGTTTCCCGCTACACCTTTGCCGGCGGCAACCGATTCTACTCCGGAAACAAGTGTGAGCGTGTGTTTAACAACAAGGGAGCAAACGGGATAAAAGGCAAAAACATCTACGAATACAAATATAGTTTACTATTTGATAGAGAAGAAGTTAACCCACTTGAAGTTGCAAAACACAACGTCAAAGTAGGCATTCCTCGCATCCTCAACATGTACGAGGAATATCCGTTCTGGAATGCGCTGCTCCGGGCAGCAGGATTGGGCGTGATTCTCTCTTCCGATTCCACTTTCAGCCAGTATGAAGGAGCCTTGAATACGGTGATGAGCGACAATATCTGCTTCCCGGCTAAACTGGCTCACAGTCATCTGAAGGAACTCAACGAGAACCCGAAAGTAGACCGCATCCTCATGCCATACGTGGTTTATGAACATAATGACGACCCGAAGAATACGCTGAACAGTTTCAACTGTCCGGTCGTTTCGGGCTACAGCGATGTCATCAAGTCGGTCATCAATCTGAAGAAACCGATCGATACGCCCGTCATCAACTTTGCCCAGCCTAAGGCGCTGGAAAAACAGATTACCGATTATCTCAAGCAACTGGGAGTAAGCAAGAAGACTGCCCGTAAAGCGCTGAGAGAGGCCCTCTATGCTCAGGCAGTATATGCAGCTGAGATTAAGAAACAGGGCTGGGAGATTCTGAAGTCAAACAAGGGACTTACGATTCTGCTGGCGGGCCGTCCTTATCATACAGACCCGCTGATTCAGCACAAGCTGAGCGAGATGATAGCCAATCTGGGAGTCAACGTCATCAGCGAAGACATCGCCCGGGGTAATCTCTTTGCAGATTTCAAAGACTTCAATTTGGAGGATCTGGCGGCAGAAAGAAATGAGGCAGCATTAGCCAGCCAGGACAACAACGAAGCATACAACTGTCAGCCAGAGACTTATCTCGTGAAGCAATGGGCGTATATGAACCGCATTCTGAAGGCAGCGCAATGGGCTGCAGAACAGGGCGATGAGGTTCATTTCGTCCAGATGACCAGCTTCGGCTGCGGTCCTGACAGTTTTATCCAGGACGAGATTCGCGACATCATGAAGCGCCACAACAAGCCTTTCACGCTGTTGAAGATAGATGATGTGAGCAATATCGGCTCACTGAAACTCCGTGTCCGCTCGCTCATAGAAAGCCTGAAGGGAGTAAAGGAAGTGAAGAGTGAAGAACGAAGAGTGAAGAAACAATGTTCGGCGGCCGAAGGGAAAGCCAATTCAACACTCAACACTCAACATTTACAACAGACCAAGGTATTCACCAAGCAGGATATTCATCGCAAGATTCTCGCTCCTTTCATGACCGAATACCTCACCCCTATCATTCCGCCTATCCTGAAACTGATAGGCTATGATGTTGAGGTTCTTCCGATGAGCAATGAGGTAAGCGCCGAACTCGGCTTGAAGTTTGCCAACAACGAAGTCTGCTATCCGGCTACACTCATCGTCGGCGACATCATCAAAGCCTTGAAATCAGGCAGATACGACCTGAACAATACAGCAGTAGTGATGAGTCAAACGGGCGGCCAGTGTCGCGCAACCAACTACGCTGGTCTCATCAAGCGTGCGATGATTTCCAATGGATTCCAGGACATTCCGCTGCTCACACTCGGTGTAACAGCCTCAACAGGCGAAGCATCAGGCTCAACAGACGACAAGCAAGACTATAACGAGCAGGACGGTTTCAATGTGCCTTGGCTGAAATACAGTCAGATTATCGTTACCGCCATTTTCTATGGCGATGCAATCAACGAGATGTACAATGCCTGCATCGTAAGAGAGCGTAAACCGGGCATTGCCAGAGAGTTGCGCGATAAATACATGCAGCTGATAGACGGACCTATCGCCCAGAATTCAGCCAAAGAACTCATCCGACTCCTGGAACAGGCAGCCGAAGAATTCAACCAGATGACCCTCGACAGAGAACTGCCGAAGGTAGGAATCGTAGGCGAAATCTTCCTGAAGTTCAATCCTTTCGCCCACCAGTTCCTGGAGCAGAACATCATCTCGCGCGGCATTGAGGTGGTTCCGCCTCTGCTTGCTCCTTTCTTCCTGCAGGAATTTGTGAACGTGGAGATACAGAAACACATGCGGCTGAGTTGCACCAAAGTGCCCGATTTCATCATCAAGGGCGCTTATCAGGCGCTGATAGGCAGAAGATTGCGCCAGGTAAACAAGGCAGCCGGCAAGTTCCGCTACTTCCGTCCGTTCACCAATATCTATGATGATGCGAAGGACGTACAGGGACTGGTTTCGCTCGCAGCCCAGTTTGGCGAAGGCTGGCTTCTGCCTGCCGACATCGTAGGTTACATCCGTGATGGCGTGAACAACATCATCTCGCTCCAGCCTTTCGGTTGCATCGCTAACCACGTGATTTCCAAGGGCATCGAGAAACGTCTCCACGACCGTTTCCCAATGCTCAACCTCGTATCGCTCGACTTCGATTCCGGTGTTTCAGAGGTAAACGTCACCAACCGACTGCTCCTCTTCCTGGACAGCATCGCAAAATAAGACAAGCCAGACCCATGTACGGCAAAACACCGTATATGGGTCTTTCCGTCTTTCATCCCTCAAAAAATCACTCTAAAAAATACAAAAAACCGTAGCTATTTCTTTGTCATTCAAGAAAATAATCGTATCTTTGCACTCAAATTTTATTGAGACATTAAGAAAATGAGTAAAGATACATTAACTCATCAGCTGACAGAGACCATCGAGGAGCTTTCGAGCGCCGAATCTTTGAAAGGTCTCTTCCATCAGCATCGAGACGGGAATCCACTTCCTTCGGGCAAGGCGCTCGAAGAAATCATCAGTTTGTCCCGTTCTATCCTCTTTCCGGGATATTTCGGCAATTCTTCGGTAAATATCTCAACCATCAAATATCATATTGGAGTAAGAGTAGAGAAACTCTATGAGATGCTGTCAGAGCAGATTCTCGCCGGTCTCTGCTTCGCCAACGACTGTGAAACGGAAACCCAGGCTGAACTGCAGCACCAGCGTGCCAAGGCAGGCGTGATTGCAGCCAAGGCAATCATGGAATTCCCGAGACTGCGCAAGATTCTGGCTACTGATGTAGAGGCTGCCTACGAGGGCGACCCGGCTGCCATGAGCCACGGAGAAATCATCTCCTGCTACCCGGTCATCAAGGCGATTACCAACTACCGCATCGCTCACGTACTGCACGAACTGGGAGTGCCGCTCATTCCGAGAATGATGACCGAACTGGCGCATTCGGAAACCGGTATTGATATCAACCCGGAGGCTACCATCGGCAAGCACTTCACCATCGACCACGGTACGGGTGTGGTGATTGGAGCTACCTGCATCATCGGCGACAATGTGAAACTCTACCAGGGTGTAACCCTCGGAGCCAAGAGTTTCCCTCTCGATAAGGACGGCAATCCTATCAAGGGAATCCCTCGCCACCCTATCCTCGAAAATGATGTCATCGTCTACGCCAATGCCACCATCCTCGGTCGCATCACCATCGGAGAAGGCTGCGTAGTGGGAGCCAACGTATGGGTTACCAAGGATATGAAACCGAAAACAAAGAAATATAAAAAAGAAAAACAAAGTTTATTAGATATAGAATTCAATAATGGAACAGGAATTTGAACTCATTGCCAAGACCTTCATGGGCCTCGAGCCTGTCTTGGCTGAAGAGCTCACCCAGTTGGGTGCCAATAATGTACAGATCGGTCGCCGCATGGTGTCTTTCACAGGCGACAAGGAAATGATGTATCGTGCTAACTTCCAGTTGCACACAGCCATCCGTATCTTAAAGCCTATCAAGCACTTCAAGGCTAGAAGCGCTGAAGAGGTGTATGATCAGATTCAGAAGATCAAGTGGGATGACATCTTAGATGTGAAGAAGACTTTCTCTGTTGACTCAGTAGTCTACTCAGAGGAGTTCCGCAACTCACGCTTCGTAACCTACAAGGTAAAGGATGCGATTGTTGACTGGTTCCGCGAGAAGCAGGGTACACGTCCAAATATCAGCGTATCTAACCCGGATATCCGCCTCAACATCCACATTGCAGAAGACAATGCCACCTTGAGTCTCGATTCGAGTGGTGAGAGTCTGCACCGCCGTGGCTACCGCCAGGAGCAGGTAGAGGCTCCTCTGAACGAGGTTCTCGCTGCAGGTATGATTCTGATGACCGGCTGGAAGGGCGAATGCGATTTCATCGACCCGATGTGTGGTTCAGGTACCATCGCCATCGAAGCTGCCCTCATCGCCCGCAACATCTCTCCAGGTGTATTCCGCAAGGAGTTTGCCTTCGAGAAGTGGAACGATTTCGACCAGGATCTCTTCGATACGATTTATAACGACGACTCTCAGGAGCGCGAGTTCGAGCACCATATCTATGGTTACGATGTTGACATGAAGGCTGTCAATACAGCTAATCTCAACGTTCGTGCTGCCGGTCTCAGCAAGGACATCACCATCTCACAGGCTGATTTCAAGGACTTCACCCAGCCAGCCGAGAAGAGCATCATCGTGATGAACCCTCCATACGGTGAGCGCATCTCTACCCCTAACCTCCTGAACACCTACAAGATGATAGGTGAGCGCTTCAAGAAGGCTTTTGCCGCCTACCGGCAACGAGGCTTGGGTATTGAGCTACCGCGAGGAGTGCTTCGAGCAGATTGGTCTGAAACCATCTATCAAGATTCCTGTATTCAACGGAAGCTTGGAGTGCGAATTCCGCAAGTATGTGATGTTCGACGGCAAGATGAAGGACTTCCGTTCTGAAGGCGGTATTGTGAAGACTGAGCGCGAGAAGAGCGAGATGGCTCAGAAGCACCGTTTCAAGAAGGAGCGTGAATTCAAGAAGCGTGTAAGCGAGGAGACTGAAAACGAGGAGGACGATATCCGTTCTTTCAAGTTCCATACTCACCGTCTGGAAGACTTCGAGAAGAAGCGTGCTGAGTTCCATAAGGGCGGTCGTTCACGTATCGGTGGCGGTCGACGCAATGATGACGACGATGACAAGCGTGGCAGCCGCAGCTTCAAGAGCGACCGCAAGGGTGGCCGTGACTTCGGTAGCAAGCGCGACGGAAAGCGTTTCGAGAAAGGCGACAAGCGTGGTGGCTTCAAGGGCGACAAACGTGGTGGCCGTGATTTCGGAGGCAAGCGCGGAGGCAAGAAGAACTTCAGCGTTGACTTCGACGACGAGGATTAAAGACATATCGACCCATACGTCGTGTTTCACGACGCATGGGTGTTAAACCCGATAAAGTAAAGAATATAATGAATCTGAAGAATTCAATTTATAAATTATCTTTTGCTGCTATGATTATGATGGCTATGAATGCAACCGACTTACAGGCTCAGGGCGTGGTTCCTGCTCAGAAAGGCGAGAAAACCTTTACATTGGAAGACCTGAACTTCGGCGGCAACAACTATCGTAACATGGTAGCTAAGAATCGCTGGTGCACCTGGTGGGGCAATGAACTCATTCGCCAGGATGTGGATGCTTGCTATCTCGTCAACAAGACGACAGGCAAGGAGACCAAACTCTTCGGCATCAATGACATCAACCAGTGGATTGCTCCTACCAAAGACATCAAGGTAAGAGCCCTCTACAATGCTCTGTTCCCGTTTGCAGGCAAGAACATCGTGATGGTGAGCAACGGCAGCAAGACTTATACCATAGACTTCAAGAAGCATAAGCTGCTGAGCGAGATGGATTTTGCTGACGGCGAGAACCTCCTGGAGGCTAATGCCCAGCAGAACGCCTTCGCCTATCTGAAGGGCAGCAACCTCTATGTGCGTACCTTCGATGTAACCAGCAACGCCTTGACAAAAGAGAAGAAATCTCACGATTTCCAGCTCTCAAAGGACGGAAGCCGCGAAATTGTTTATGGACAGAGTGTTCACCGCGATGAGTTCGGTATCAGCAAGGGAACCTTCTGGAGTCCGAACGGCGAACTGCTCGCCTTCTATCGTATGGACCAGAGTATGGTAACCGACTATCCGCAGGTCGACATCCCGGAAATCGGTTTCAATCATCCTGAAACACAGAGTTGCATTGCTACTCCTGCACCAGACAAGTATCCGATGACAGGCGAGACATCACACAAGGTAACCGTAGGCGTGTTCGACTGCATGACCGGCAAGACCGTCTATCTGAAGGCTGGCGATCCAACCGACCGCTACTTCACCAACATCGCATGGAGTCCGGACAGCAAGACCATCTATATGTTCGAACTGAACCGCGACCAGAACGACTGCCGTCTGACTGCCTACAATGCAGAAACCGGCGAGAAGACAGGCGAACTCTATCGCGAGACCGATGAGAAATATGTAGAACCATGTCATCCTATCCAGTTCCTGCCTTGGGACAGCAACAGCTTTATCATGCAGAGCCGCAAGGATGGCTACAACCACCTCTACCTCTGCACCCTGGGCAAGCACGGAAGCCGCATGGCCAGCAACACAGAATCGCTCGAAATCAAGCAGTTGACTTCCGGCAAATGGGAAGTAATGGAAGTGCTCGGTTTCAACAGCAAGCGCAAGAGTATCATCATCGCATCCAACGAGAAGTCGCCTATCCAGAGAAACATCTTTGCCGTAGATACAAAAACCGGCAAGCGTACGCTGGTAGATGATTGCGGCAAGGGATGGCACAGCGCTACTTTGAGCGAGAACGGACAGTATGTCTTCGACAACTACTCTACTCCTACCGTGCCTCGCAAGATAGCTCTTGTGAACACCGAGAACGGCAAGCGCACCGCTTACTTCACTGCCGAGAACCCTTGGAAGGGCTACAATGTGCCTGAGTACAGCTGCGGTTCCATCAAGGCTGCCGATGGCGAAACTGACCTCTACTGGAGAATGGTGAAGCCGGTAAACTTCGATCCAAACAAGAAGTATCCTACCATTATATATGTATATGGTGGACCTCATGCCCACAACGTAGATGCCCGCTGGAACTACTCTAGCCGTGGTTGGGAAACCTACATGGCAGAAAAGGGCTATCTGCTCTTCATCCTCGACAACCGTGGAAGCGAGAACCGTGGCAAGGCTTTCGAGCAGGCTACCTTCCGCCAGCTCGGACAGATTGAGATGCAAGACCAGATGAAGGGCGTAGAATATCTGAAGACGCTTCCTTACGTAGATGCTGACAAGATTGGCGTTCACGGCTGGAGCTTCGGCGGATTCATGACCATCTCGCTGATGACCAACCACCCTGATGTGTTCAAGGTAGGCGTAGCAGGCGGTCCGGTTATCGACTGGCACTGGTACGAGGTGATGTATGGCGAGCGCTATATGGACACCCCACAGACCAACCCAGAGGGTTACAGGAAGACCTCTCTGCTCTATCAGGCAAAGAACCTGAAGGGCAAGCTGCAGATTATCCAGGGCTTGAACGATGTGACCGTAGTGCCACAGCACTGCCTCACCTTCCTCAAGGCTTGCATCGCAGCAGGCACCCAGCCAGACTTCTTCGTCTATCCTGGCGAGCCTCACAACATGAGAGGTCATCAGAGCACTCATCTGCATGAGCGCATCAGCAATTATTTCTTCGATTATCTCAAGTAAATATCTAGGAGTAAACATCCCCCGAAAAAGGGGAGTTTACTTCTACATCAAATAACAAACAATAACTTACAGCAAATGAAAATTTTATTGTTAGGAGGCGGTGGCCGCGAGCACGCCTTAGCATGGAAAATCGCTCAGAGCGAGAAGTGTGAGAAACTCTTCATCGCTCCTGGTAATGCCGGTACTCAGAATGTCGGCGAGAACGTAGATATCAAGGCAGACGACTTTGAGGCGCTCAAGAACTTCACAGTAGAAAATGGCGTTGATATGGTGGTAGTTGGTCCGGAAGACCCATTGGTAAAGGGTGTTTACGATGACTTCAAGAACGATCCTCGCACCCAGAACATCCCTGTCATCGGTCCATCAAAGGCTGGCGCCGTATTGGAAGGCAGCAAGGACTTCGCCAAGAAGTTCATGAAGCGCCACAACATCCCTACTGCCCAGTATGAGACTTTCGACGGCGAGCACGTAGAGGAAGGCTTGAAATTCCTGGAGACACTGAAGGCTCCTTATGTATTGAAGGCTGACGGTTTGTGCGCCGGTAAGGGCGTTCTCATCCTCCCTACCCTGGAAGAGGCTAAGAAAGAGTTCAAGGAGATGCTCGGCGGTATGTTCGGCAACGCTTCTGCACGCGTAGTCATCGAGGAATTCCTCAGCGGCATTGAGTGCTCTGTATTCGTATTGACCGACGGCAAGAACTACAAGATTCTGCCTGAAGCTAAGGATTACAAGCGCATCGGCGAGCACGATACCGGTCTGAACACCGGCGGTATGGGTAGCGTTACCCCTGTACCATTCGCTACCAAGGAGTGGATGCAGAAGGTTGACGAGCGCATCATCCGTCCTACTGTAGAGGGACTTGCTGAGGAGAACATCGACTATAAGGGATTCATCTTCTTCGGTCTGATCAACGTTGAAGGCGAGCCTATGGTCATCGAGTACAACTGCCGTATGGGTGACCCTGAGACTGAGAGCGTGATGCTCCGTCTGAAGAGCGACATCGTGGATCTCTTCGAAGGTGTAGCAGCAGGCGATTTGGACAAGCGCAGCATCGAGTTTGATGAGCGTGCTGCAGTCTGCGTGATGCTCGTAAGCGGCGGTTATCCTGAGGCTTACAAGAAGGGTTATCCTATCCAGGGCATCGACGATGTAGAAGGTTCAGTAGTATTCCACTCCGGTACAGCCATGAAGGATGGTCAGGTAGTAACCAACGGTGGTCGTGTCATCTGCGTAAGCAGCTACGGCAAGGACAAGGAAGAAGCCTTGAAGAAGAGCTTTGCTGAGGCACAGAAGATCCAGTTCACCGACAAGTACTTCCGTTCTGATATCGGACAGGACCTTTAGTTTTTTAATGTTGAATTAGATGTTAAGAAAGAAAACTTTTCAAAATAAAGTAGCGGCTAGCCGCTACTCTTTACCTATTACTGCAACCCTTGCCACACTGGTTTGGGTTGCAGTAGGTTTATTGGTATCCAATATCTGGGTAGAATTTGCTTTTACAGCCATGTCTACCCTGCTGATGGTGGAACTGAACAACCGTAATGCCCTCATGCGTACCTACAGCCGAATGGTATCTTGCAGTTTTCTGGCATTACTGACGATGACAGGACTCCCCCACCTCTCTTTAAAAAGCAGTATTGTGACGATGTGTTTCATCGCCTTTTATCTCATTATCTGGAATTGCTATCAGGATAAACGCTCAACAGGCTGGACTTTCTACGCCTTTGCCTGCATCGGTCTGGCATCGATGGTTTTCGTGCAGATAGGCTATTTCATGCCTATCCTGTGGATTATGATGATGGTGTTTACCCTCTCGTTTAGCGTAAAGACATTCTTTGCAACACTAGTAGGTCTCATCGTGCCCTATTGGTTTGCAGCCGGTTATTTCTTCTATACCGACAACATACAGGGGCTGGCTGACCATTTCTGCGAATTCATCAACTACAGCGAACTCTTTGATTATTCGCAGGTTACCGACCATCAGGTATTGGACCTGAGTTTCGTTATCCTGCTCACCATCATCGGTTCCATCCACTTCATACGCACCAGCTACGGCAATAAGATACGAACCCGCATGATCTACGAAACGTTTATCATGATATCGGTTGCCTGCATCATCTTCATCGTCCTCCAGCCTCAATATATACAGGAACTGGGCGGCATCCTGATTGTGAATACAGCACCGCTTATCGCCCATTTCATCACATTCACCAGAGGTAAGTTTACCAACATATCCTTCATCCTGCTGCTCATCATGCTGGTACTTATCATGGCTTACAACATACTCGTACCAGAGAGCATATTACTATGAGTTGGATTATAGATTTCTTAATGAGCTGGGGCTACTGGGGCATGCTGGTATCAGCCTTCCTTGCCGGCAGTTTCTTTCCCTTCAGCAGCGAGGTGGTCATGTCGGGCTTACAGGCTGCCGGACTGGAACCTATCCAGCTCGTACTGTATGGAAGCATCGGCAATGTGCTCGGTTCTATGTTCAACTATGGCGTAGGACGGATGGGCAAGCTGGAATGGATAGAGAAATATCTGCATGTAAAGAAAGAGAGTCTTGACAAGGCTCAGCATTTCATGGCCGACAGAGGAGCCTGGATGGGATTCTTTGCCTTCCTGCCCCTGTTGGGCAGTGCCATCACCATCGTTTTGGGACTGACGAGAGCCAACATCGTGATTTCTGTCATCAGCATCACCATCGGAAAGGTGTTGAGATATGTACTGCTGGTTTACGGACTCAGTTTCATCTTTTAAACAAGCTGCAAAGAAAACAAAGAATTGATTCATATAGATTGACTGCTTATGAGAAAGTATTTATACCTTATTATATTATGCGTGGCTTTCGCGGGCTGTAAAGGCAGCCAGCAGAAAGGCCACACCGCAGAAAGTAACGGAAAGGAATCTGTCGCCAACAGCGATGGCAAACCTGCTGTTACCGTAACTATCCCTCCCTACAAGTTTTTCGTTGATAAGATTGCCGGAGATAAGGTGGATGTCAACGTGATGGTATCCAACGGCAACAATCCTGAAACTTACGAGCCTTATGCCCAGCAGATGATGGAACTCTCCAGGAGTGCCCTCTATCTGAAAGTGGGAAGCATCGGTTTCGAACAGACCTGGATGAAGAAGCTGCAGGACAACGCTCCTGACATGAAGGTGATAGATACCTCCACAGGCATCACGCCTGCCAAGACACCAGGCGGCAATACCGACCCGCATGTATGGATGAGTTGCAAAAACGCCCGCATCATCTCCAGCAACATCTTCAAGGCACTCTGCCAACTGGAACCGGAAAACAAGACTTTCTTCCAGAAAAACTATCAGCAGTTGCTCTGCAGCATCGACAGGCAGGACAGCATCATCAGAAAGAGTTTCAAGGATAATCCGGAGATGGTACGCAAGTTTGTGATCTATCACCCTATCCTCACCTACTTTGCCCGTGATTACCAGCTGGAGCAGCTTGCCATAGAGGAAGAAGGCAGGGAGCCGAGTGCCGCCCAGCTGAAGAGCCTCATCGAGAGAGCCAGAAAAGAAAAGATCAAGTTCTGCCTGATTCAAGCAGAATTTGCCAACCGCAACACCACAACCTTCATCAACGAGAGCCACACCAAGCCAATGGATATCAATCCATTGCAGGGCGACTGGAACTGGGCGATGCAGGAAGCGGCAGCAGCGGTACAAGGCAAGAAAATCGTTGTTGGGAAGTAAAAACTACAATAATATGACTCCAATCATAAAAATCGAGTATCTTTCTGCAGGCTATGAAGGCAAGGAGGTGCTCCACGATATCAACCTCACCGTCTACAAAGACGATTATCTTGGCATCATCGGTCCCAACGGTGGTGGCAAGACAACCCTCATGCGCCTTATTCTGGGACTGATGAAACCCACAGACGGCAGCATCCGCTTTTATAAAGACGGAGAGGAAGTAAGGGAAATCAGCATGGGATATCTGCCCCAATACAATCATCTCGACAAACAGTTCCCTATCTCCGTCTATGAAGTGGTACTCTCAGGACTCAGCAAGACCAAAAGTCTCTTTTCGAGATACACCCAGGCACAGCACCAGCAGGTACTCGACTGTCTGGAACAGATGCAGCTCACGGAGTTGAAAGACCGCCATATCGCAGCCTTGAGCGGCGGACAACTGCAGCGAGTACTCCTCGCCCGCGCCATTGTTTCGAAACCCGATGTAGTGATACTGGATGAGCCCAACACCTACATCGACCGCCGTTTCCAGAAGCAGATGTACGAGATGCTGGAACAGATCAACCGGGAGTGCGCCATTATCATCGTAAGCCATGATGTAGCCGAAGTGCTCAATAACGTAAAGCACATCGCCTGCGTAAATCATCATCTCCACTACCACGATACGGCAGATATGCCGAGAGAGAAACTGGAAGAGCATTTCTTAAATGTATAGGCTTATTATATAATAATGCCTAAAAAACAGGTGCAAAAATCCATATTATCTCATCTTTTTATTATCTTTGCAATTGGAATGTGCCTTTTTGAAAGGCACAGAGAAAGCATTCAGAAACAGAGAAAGCATTCAGAAAGAAATATAATACATTAAAGTTTAAACAATAATGAAACAGTACAGATTAGTGGACAATATCTTCGGATGGGTCGCATTCATCATTGCGGCGTTCACTTATTGTTCCACAATTGAACCGACAGCCAGCTTCTGGGACTGTCCTGAGTTTATTACGACTGCTTACAAGCAGGAGATCGGTCACCCACCTGGGGCACCATTCTTCATGCTTTTAGGCAATTTCTTCACACATTTCGCCAGCGACACTACCCAGGTAGCCAAGATGGTAAATACGATGAGCGCCCTACTGAGCGCCGTCTGTATCATGTTCCTCTTCTGGACCATCACCCACCTGGCTCGCCGACTCGTCATCAGCGACTGGAAAGAACTGACTACCAGCAAGCTGATTGCCATCGAGGCATCCGGTATGGTGGGCGCACTCATCTACACCTTCAGCGATACCTTCTGGTTCTCAGCTGTCGAGGGTGAGGTTTATGCGTTCTCTTCTGCCTTTACCGCTGTGGTATTCTGGCTCATCCTGAAGTGGGAAGACCATGCTGACGAGCCTCATAGCGATCGTTGGCTTGTGCTCATCGCCTATATGACCGGTTTGAGTATCGGTGTCCACCTGCTCAACCTGCTCTGTATCCCAGCCATCGTATTGGTTTATTACTACAAGAAGGTGCCACATGCCAACCTCAAGGGCTCGCTCCTGGCGCTGTTCCTTTCATTCCTCGTAGTGGTAGCCGTACTGTATGGTGTGGTTCCAGGTATCATCACCGTAGGCGGCTGGTTCGAACTGTTCTTTGTCAACACTCTCGGCTGTCCGTTCAATACCGGTGAAATCGTATACATCATCTGTCTCGTAGCCTCAGTTATCTGGGGTATCTACGAAACCTGCCATGCTTCTGAGAAGAACGAGAAGAAGCAGAATATCGCCTTTGTTCTCGGCTTCGGCATGCTCGGCATCCCATTCTACGGATATGGCTGGACTGCTGCCATTACCGGCATCATCGTGCTGGTTATTCTCTGGTTCGTACTCGGCTACAAGCGCAAGCAGGAGGTAGTAACAGGCGTTGACGAATCTACAGGCATCGCCAAGAAGAAGATGCAGCTCCTGCCGCTCATCTCAGCACGCGTCAAGAATACAGCCTTGCTCTGCATGCTGATGCTGATGATTGGTTATTCCAGCTACGCACTCATCGTGATCCGTTCTTCTGCCAACCCTCCTATGGACCAGAACTCTCCTGAGGACATCTTTACCCTGGGAAGTTATCTGAGCCGCGACCAGTATGGCGACCGCCCTCTGTTCTATGGCCAGGCTTATACATCACAGGTAGCCCTCGAAGTAGACGGCAACATGTGCAAGCCTGTCATGAAAGAAGGCGCACCGGTTTACCAGCGCAAGGAGAAAGCTTCGGCTGATGAGAAGGACTCTTACTTCGTAGTAAGTCACAAGAATAAGTATATCTATGCCCAGAACATGCTCTTCCCTCGTATGTACAGTTCGGATCATGCCCAGGCATACGAAGACTGGATGGGCGGTGTAGAAGGCACAGAGATTCCTTACGACCGCTGCGGAGAAAGTATCATGGTGAAGATGCCGTCACAGTTTGACAACATCCGCTTCTTCCTCTCTTACCAGTGCAACTTCATGTACTGGCGCTACTTCATGTGGAACTTTGCCGGCCGTCAGAACGACATCCAGGGCAATGGTGAGCCAGAGCACGGCAACTGGATTACCGGTTTCTCATTCATTGATGATTCACTCTATGGCGACCAGAGCAAATTGCCAGACGACCTGAAGGAGAACAAGGGGCACAATGTATTCTATTGCATGCCGCTGATTCTCGGTCTCATCGGACTTTTCTGGCAGGCTTGGTATACCCGCAAGAAGAAGGTAATGAAGAACGGCAAGGAAGAGGAAGTGCTCCTCCCTATCGGAATCCAGCAGTTCTGGATTGTATTCTTCCTGTTCTTCATGACAGGTCTTGCCATCGTCATCTACCTGAATCAGACACCTATGCAGCCACGTGAGCGTGACTATGCTTACGCCGGTTCATTCTATGCATACGCTATCTGGTGCGGTCTCGGCGTACTCGCCATCATCGACATCCTGAAGCGCAAGATGAAGCTCAGCGGTACTGCTGTAACAGCCATCGTAGCAGTCATCACACTTCTCGTACCTATCCAGATGGCATCACAGACCTGGGATGATCACGACCGCTCAAACCGTTACACCTGCCGTGACTTCGGTCAGAACTACCTGATGTCACTCCAGGAGAAGGGAAACCCTATCATCTTTACCAATGGTGATAACGATACCTTCCCACTCTGGTACAACCAGGAGGTAGAAGGCGTAGGAACAGATGCCCGCGTATGTAACCTGAGCTACCTGCAGACCGACTGGTATATCGACCAGATGATGCGTCCTGCATACAACTCACCATCTGTGCCAATCACCTGGCCACGTCTCGACTTCTGTTCAGGTACCAACGAATATGTATCTGTTGAACCTGAGGCAAAGAAGCAGATTCTCGACTTCTACAAGCAGGATCCAGAGAATGCCAAGAAGCAGTTTGGTGACGAACCGTTCGAGCTCAAGAACATCCTGAAGAACTGGGTACGCAGCAAGAACCCTGACATGCACTTCATCCCTACGGATACCCTCTATGTCACAATCGACAAGGAGGCTGTAAAGAAGAGCGGCATGATGATGGCATCAGATTCTATTCCAGACAAGATGGTCATCTCTCTTGCCGGCAAGAGCGCACTCTACAAGAACGACCTCATGATGCTCGAAATGCTGGCACAGTGCAACTGGACCCGTCCGCTCTACGTAGCACTCACCGTAGGCGAAGAGAACTATATGAACCTCGGTGACAACTTCGTACAGGAGGGACTTGTGAACCGTATCACTCCGTTCACCACCAACAAGCCAGGTGCCAAGAACTTCGATACAGAGAAGGCTTATCACAACATCATGACCCGATTCAAGTTCGGCAACCTGAAGCAGAAGGGACTCTACATCGACGAGACAACCATGCGTATGTGTTATACCCACCGTCGCCTGCTCGCCCAGACAGCCCTCCAACTCATCGCCGAAGGCAAGAAACAGAAGGCTATCAACATCCTGAAGAAGGCTGATACCGAGATTCCTGCCTACAATGTTACGCTCGACTACATGAGCGGTGGCTTGGATATGGCTCGCGGCTGGCTGATGACCGGTCAGAAAGTCAAGGGCAAGGAATATATAGAAGCGGTTTGGAAGAATGCTTCACAATACCTCAACTACTATCTCTCGCTGCCAAACGACCGTTTCCTCCAGGCAGAGCACGACTGCATCCGTCAGATCATGATCATGCAGAGCATCTGCGAGGCTGCCGGAATGGTGAGTCCACAGTTGGAGCAGAAGTATGAGAAGCAGCTCAACAACCTCTACCGTCTCTATCATGGCAGAGGTGGCAGAATGCCGGAAGGCAATCAGTAAAAAATAGAAAAAAGTTTGGTGTCGCGAAACACGACACCAAACTTTTCATTATTCATATAAACCTGTTTTATCCATGTTCATAGAGCAACCAGCCAAATGGCTCAGATGGTTATATCCAAAGGCCATCTGGAGAATGGACAAGAAAGACCATTCAGTCTATCTTACATTTGATGACGGTCCAATTCCAGAGTCAACTCCATTCATCTTAGAGACCCTGAGAAAGTACAATATCAAGGCTACTTTCTTTATGGTAGGCGAGAATGTATTGCGCCATCATGACCTCTACAACCAGATTGTGGCAGAGGGTCATCAGGTTGGCAACCATACATTCAATCATATCGGTGCCTTCAAGCACCGTGTCATCTCCTACGTGCTCAACACCAATAAGGCGAACGACATCATCCATGCCCATCTCTTCCGTCCACCTCACGGCTGGATGCGACCAAGTGAGTATTGGTGGCTGCACCGCACTTACAAGGTCATCATGTGGGATGTGGTGACGCGCGACTATTCCAAATGGATGACGGCAGAAGATGTGGTGAACAATGTGAAGCGATATGCCCGCAATGGCAGCATCATCACCTTCCACGACTCGCTGAAGAGCATTGAAAAGCTGAAGACAGCGCTCCCTCAGGCCATAGAATGGCTCATGGAACAGGGGTATGAATTTAAGACTTTTGAATAAGAAGCTGTTATTCCCAAACAGGAACAGCCCAATAAACACAGACAAGAAATGAGCAAAAGAATCAACAGTTATCAGGCAGTAGCTGCATTTGTAAGAGGTTTCTTCGAAGCTTACGCACGTGGCATCATCGATGCTACCATCGAAGGCAATGACTTCAGCAAGAAGAACGACCCGAAACAGATCAAGCAGATGATGCTGGAGCACTATGGCGAGGTAAACCAATACTTCTTCGACATCATGTTCTCTACCCTGGTACGCCTCAACTACAAGACTGCCGAGGAAGCCAACGAGCGCATGAAGAAGAACTTCGACAGCATGAAACAGGCTGACCCGACCTTTGAGCCAACCATGCTCGACTACCTGCGCATAGCCTGCAAATCGAACCAGTTGTACAAAGCGATGGAATCAGAATACAAGCGCAACTTCACCTGGCTTCTGCAAGGCAAGTTTACCACTCTTGAAGAGCATGTACGCGATTATACCCACGGCATTCTCATCAGTCTCGCCGACGAGCCGATGGCAATCCATCTCCTGGTCCGCATCATCGTGAAGGCATACGCCGCAGGCTTGAAGTGTGGCAGCAAGGAGGGCGAACAGCACCAGCTCCACATGCCTACCCTTCACGGCATGTTGCTGAACAATGTCAACATCCTGCTCAACGAGACTCCACTCAAGAGCAGCACCGAAGATCCTGTTGCCCTCTTCAAGGAGGCATGCAAGAATGAAGAAGAAAACATCAACGTTCTTTTCAACACATTAAACGATGCGATGAAAGAACTGGCAGAAGAATAAGAGAAAAGCATCATTGATGACGAGCACAGCACCAGATTCGAGAACCATCCGACTCCATATAGCGTAGAATCTCATTATTCACTTCTTGGCAAATGGAGAGCATGGATTCTCGGTCGCAATCCACAGTAAAGTCAAGGTCTATATCTACCGAGAGTCTTGGCAGTTGGGAATAACAAAGTGACAATGATCAAGACTATTAAAGATTTAGATATAACGGCTTCGGGTGTTAGCGTATTTAACCGCAAGTGGCAACCTATCCATTTACAACAAGGAGAAATGGATGGGGCTTGTGCCGTATATTCCATGATGATGAATCTGCTCATACTAAAGGTTCTTACTCGTAATCAAGTTGTCAACTTGAAAACAACATTTAAGGGAAATACCGCAAAAGGGAGACTTTTCAAAGAGTTCTTTGTGACAGAAGGACTGTGCCGTGATGGATTTTATTTTTCCGAAATAAAAGAAAAGCTATCCCATTCTTTTGCTAAAGAGGTTACATCTTCGCCTCTTCAATATACAGCATCTTTATCAGACCAAACTTCTTTTGTAGAAGAACTTAGGACTGCAATAGATAGCGACACGCCTTTGATTACCGCTCTGTCTTTTAAAGGTGGCGCTCATGCTGTACTTGCTATTGGGTATGAAGAACAAAAAGACGGTGTCAAGAAAATATTCTGTTTAGACCCAAGCTATGCCATAAGTCCGACATCCTTTTGGAATGGTGTAATAATCCTAAATGAGGGAAAAGGAAAGTACAGCCATCAGTATATAACAGATAAAGACGAAAAATATATCAATGTCAGTGAATCATTGAATATAAAAAAGAAATAACGATATGAGCGAAGAATTACAACAGAAATTTCTTGACAAACTTTGAGAAGTTGCAAACAAACTACGTGGCAATCAAGGACCTGGAGGCCAAACGTGCTGACCTTGACAAGGAGATTGAGGGCTATCTGAAAGAGTTGGGATTGTTAGAGTAAACTTTCCACAAGTTGTGGCAGAGTTCCCAGATATGAAAGGGCTTTCATACAGAAACTTGAAGTATATCAGACAATGGTATCAGTTTTATAATGAGCAACTTACAATTTGACAACAAGCTGTTGCCAAATTAGACGAAGTAAATGTGCAATAACTTGTTGCACAATTACAAGAAAGATGTCTAAGCTCATGCCTGAAAACATACAGAGCCAGTTGCCTACAATTTGAAGATATTGAAGAAACACTTTCTGATATAAAGGAAACTAAGGATTTCAAAAAAGGTAATGATATGAAAAATAAAGATAATATACCGCAGTTCGTGAATAGCGACTCCTTCATGGCAGACAAGAACTATGTGAAGTGATTGTCTGACCTGAAGAAACGTTTCCGCATGGCACAACTAAAAGCTGCTGTCAAAGTGAATACGGAAATGCTCAAATTCTACTGGAGTTTGGGCGAGGACATTTGCGAGAAGCAGAAACAATACAAGTGGGGTGCAAAGGTTGTAGATAGGCTTAGCCTTGATATGCGTTCGGAAATTCCTCAGAGTGAGGGATTTTCAAGACCTTTACCATGTAAAACGCTGATTTGCGTTCTATTCAAGTCAAATTGAAAGAGGCTGTGTCATAAGTTTATGATTCACCCTCTTCTATTTGTTGAAAGAGATAGAATATGTTGCTTGAAGAGATAGGATATGTTGTTGGAAGAGACAGAATAAGTTGTTGGAAGAGATAGGATATGTTGTTGAGACAGTCAGTATCTTCGGTCGCACAACAGCTGTTGTGCGCTTGCATAACAGCTGATATACGCATGCACAACACCTGTTGTGCATGCGGTAGTCAACTGTTATACACCAACTATTATCCAGACTTATGACACACCCTCTTACAGGAAGTGGATAATGCAACACCCCCAATGCCAATGAACGAACATTGCTTGAAATAAAACAGGAAGCCTTTTGTCGTATCTTTGCCGATAGTTACCAAATGGTGAACAGCGGGGTGAACACTTGCCCCAAGCATTCACCTTTTCGGCTCTGGGGTGAACCCTAGTAAAAAGAACTTTGTATATACAGCGCATGCTAGAAATATAAGAATCTCTATTATAATGGGTTATGGGGTGTTTTTAACACATTATTAACGCCAAAGGTTGGCATCGGGGTTCACCCTTCACCGGCTTCATCGCCAAGAGCAGAGGATGACTATTCGCAGCAGGATACCGCCCCCGACCTGCCCTTCTACGGATGGGTAGGGTAAGTAAGGGGAGAGTACTTTCTAAGAGTTTCCTTATGTAAAGGTTCGTTTACTATAGGAAAGATATAGTATATATATAGACTCCCAGAAAAAGCGATTTCCTACTCACCCTAGTTACCCCCCGGCCGTAAACAAGATAGTTACGATGCCTAAGTATCATATTTACGGATGGTATTTAAGTCGCACACGAATCTTCTTCGTTGCAAGCAACGGTACTCACTAAGCCTCACAGCCAAAACTCCGAAGGAGCCAAAATCCGTGAGATCCGTGTGCGAAAATTCAACTTTCTTCTACAATTTCCAACAAGTTTCTGCTTATCGTAAATCAATCCTCGCTGAGGAGTTTCTTGATTTCCTCATCAGTCTTGGTGAGTTTGTCTTTACAGAGTTTCACCAAAGTTTTGGCACGTTTCAACTGCTCGGAGAGCTGATCAATATCGAGTTCATCATTCTCCATTCTTTCTACGATTTCTTCAAGCTCTCTTACGGCTTGTTCGTATTTCATGTCTTCTTTTTCCATAATCCTATTTTAGTTAAGAGTTAATAGTTTATAGCGGCTTCGCCGTTTAGCCAGATAGGTATAAACTATTAACTACAAATTATAAACTATTATTCAACTTTTGCCTTCACGCTGCCCTCGGCAAACCTCGTTTCAATGATGTCGCCAGACTTCAGTTGCGAGGCAGAACGGATGCTTTTGCCATCTTTCAGCGTGATGCTGTAGCCACGTTTCAGCAACAATTCGGGGTCTTGTGCCTGGATGCGCTGGGAAAGAAGCTGCAGACGATGACTCTCGTTGAGCATCTTCCTTTCCAATATCGGCTGAATATTCTGAGAAAGAATCTCGAAATGGCGCTGGGCTTCCGATAGTTTCGACTGGACATTTGTGCTTAAACGGCTCATCAAGCGGTCGAGATAGGCTCCCTGCTTCGTCTTCACCAGCGAAAACTGGACAGGAATCGTGTTGTTTAATCTATCGAGCCTCATCTTCTCCACCTGCAGACGGTGCTTCACATTCTGCACGATAGCCTCTTGCGCATTCACCACACGGGCATAAACCTCAGTAAGATGATTAACGAGGAAGGCGGCAGCGGCTGTCGGTGTCTTTACACGCTGGAAAGAAATCATATCCAGCACACTCTCGTCCCTTTCATGTCCTATTCCCGTGATGATAGGCAGCGGGAAGTTTGCCACATTCTCGGCAAGCGCCAGGGTGTCGAAACCAGAGAGATCGCTCGTAGCGCCACCGCCTCGGATGATGACTACGCAGTCAAACTGTTCCCATTCGGCATTGATACTGTCGAGGGCAGCTATCACACTCTGCTCTACCCCCTCGCCCTGCATCGTAGCCGGAAAGAGGCGGGTTTGAAACTGCAGACCATAATCGTTATCGGCAAGCTGGTTGCAGAAATCACCATAACCTGCTGCCGTAGCGCTGGAAATGACGGCGATGCGCTGGCAGAACATCGGGAGCACCAACTCCTTCTGCAGTTCGAATACGCCCTCTGCTTTCAGCGTATTGATGATTTCCAGCCGCTTGCGCGCCATATCGCCCATCGTATAGTTAGGGTCAATATCATCTACTATCCAGGAGAAGCCATAGTTCTCATGAAACTGCGCGTGTACCTTGAGCAGTACTTTCATTCCGGCATGAATGCGCTGTCCGGTGATGCGCTCGAAATTCGGTTTGATGAACATCCATCGGTTTCGCCAGCAGGAGGCATGCGCCTTGGCAATGGGCGTATTAGACCGCTCATCCTTCTCGATGAGTTCCAGATAGCAGTGCCCGCCGTAGCCCTCGCGAGCCTCGGAGAGTTCCGCTTCCACCCAATAGCTGTCGGGCAAGGACATCGAAATGACCTCACGGACCATGGAGTTTAATTCAAAAAGTGATAATCGAAGTCGTTCCATGCTGTTTACTGTTTAAAGTTTACAGTTTATAGTTGAAAGTTTATAGCTAGCAGAGCAAGTTTGCCCTATTAACTATAAACTATCAACTATTAACTACTTGATCGCTTTTCCCGTCTGATAAGCCTTCCAGAAATCAGGCACACCATATCCGAATACATTATCGGGATGATGCTGATTATTACCAGCCAATCTCACGAGTTTCATAATCTGCTTAGCCGTCTTCTGAGGCAAAGCCTGCCAGAGACACGCTACCATTCCGGCGATGAGCGGAGAAGAGAAAGACGTTCCGTTATCATTGATGATATTTCCACGGCCCGTAATCACACAGGTAGGACTTCCGTAAGCCATCACATCAGGCTTGATTCTGCCGTCAGCAGTAGGTCCCACGGCACTGAAAGCCGCATTCTCGCCCATTTCGTTTACGCTGCCCACGGTAAGGATATTGCGTGCATCGGCAGGGAAATTGATTTTCTTCCAGCTTCCCATTCCGTCGTTTCCTGCAGAATTGACACAGATGATTCCCTTGTCAGCACACATCGAAGCGGTGCGGGAGATGAGGGTAGAATTGCCGTCCTGCTCATAATAATGATGGTTGGTAGACGCATCATCGAAGCCATGATAGCCTAACGAAGAGTTGATGACATCCACGCCGCAACTGTCAGCATATTCAGCCGCAAAAGCCCAGTAATCCTCTTCTGCCAGACTCTCTGTGCGCTCATCTTCACAGCGCACCAGCAGATATTGAGCCTCAGGTGCCACCCCCACGAATCTTTCGGGTTCGTTGGCAGCCATCGTAGAAAGCACCATCGTTCCATGCTCCATCTCGGCGAAAATATTCTTGGATTGAGGAACCACAAAGTCCCTAATGCCCGCCAATCTGATATTATGCAGCGCCGGAATCTTATCCACATTCATGAATCCGCCGTCGAAGACAGCAATCATCATTTCTTTGCCCAAATGTCCGGTTCTATGCAGCCGCTTGCCGTTGAGCGACTGGATCTGCGCATCGGCAGCACCATATTCGCCTACTCCACCAGTCCAATCGTTCAATCCCCTGCGAACGCTACTTCTGACGCGCTGACTGACAGAATCGGGAGCAGAGAAGACCTTCATCTTCCGGGTGATGAAATCGAGTTCATCCAGTTTCCGTAGTTCCTTCTCCTTATGAATGCGGACCAGCAGGGTATTGTTCCACTTGCTTTTGCCCACAATCTCGATGCCTGCCTCGCTTACAGCCTGCTCATAAGCAGGAGCCACAGGCAAATCGGTAACATCAATGGGCAGATTCTGTCTCTTTCTGCGCTCTATGGAACGGGGAGAGAGAAAATCTGCAGGGCGACTTACCGAGAAGGGAGTGTGACTGAGGTCTTTATCTCTGAGATAAAGACGATACATCATACACTTGCCTCCCGGATACGACACCATATCGGTTTCGGCGATGCGGGGCAACCGCATCAGTTGCTCAAAATTGCTAACCCTGTCTTCGCGAGCAAACAAAGAAAGAGCGGTCATTAAAAATGCATAAAGCATCAAATATTTTTTCATCATTATATCGGTAGTCCAGTTTGTTATTGTTGTTGCTGCAATATTTTTGTATTGCATTTGTTAATGAGTTGAATTGTTTATTCTGAAGTGCAAAAGTACAGAAATTGTACGAAAACACCAAAGGAAAAGGGAAGTTTTTATCATGAAATGCAAGTTTTTCTCATATATATAATAAGGTATCAGATATTTTTTGTACTTTTGCAGACAAGTAGCCGCTGCAATTGCATTCTGAAAAAAGCAGGGCGAGCGGCTATGAGGAAAAAACAGATATAAATGGAAAATAAACAAGCGACATTAGAATTAGGTACGAAGCCGGTGGGCAAGCTGCTCGTTCAGTATGCCTTACCAGCGATGATTGCGATGACCGCCGCCTCACTCTACAACATCGTTGACCGAGTATTCATCGGTCAGGGTGTGGGAGCCATGGCCATCTCAGGTCTCGCCATCACCTTCCCCTTCATGAACCTCACCGCCGCTTTCGGAGCCGGTGTGGGCGTAGGAGCATCTACTGCCATCAGCGTGAAGCTGGGACAAAAAGACTATGCCACAGCGCAAAACATTCTGGGTAACACAATTTCTCTGAATCTCATCATCGGTATCGGATTGAGCATCATCTGTCTGCTCTTCCTCGACCCTATCCTGAGATTCTTCGGAGCCAGCGACCAGACGCTCATCTATGCCCATGAGTATATGGTCATCATCCTGCTGGGCAACGTGGTGAGCCACATGTATTTCGGTATGAATGCCCTGCTCCGAGCAGCGAGCAAGCCCAAGCAGGCGATGTTTGCCACCATCTTTACGGTGATGATGAACGTGATACTCGATGCGCTCTTCATCCTCGTCTTCAAATGGGGAATACAGGGTGCCGCCATCGCCACCATCCTTTCGCAGTTGATGGCGCTGATGTGGCAAATCAAGCTCTTCAGCAACAAGAATGAGCTGCTCCACTTCAAGAAAGGCATCTACAAACTGAAGAGGAAACTCGTGGATAATATCCTTGCCATCGGCATTTCGCCTTTTCTGATGAACGTGTGCGCCTGCATCATCGTCATCTTCATCAACAACCAGCTGGTGCGGTTCGGAGGCGACCTCTCCGTGGGAGCCTACGGAATAGCCAATGGTATTGCGATGGTGTTCGTGATGTTCGTGTTTGGCGTAAATCAGGGAATGCAGCCTATAGCCGGATACAACTATGGAGCCCAGAAACTGGACCGACTGATTCGCGTACTGAACCTGAGCATCATTGCCGCCACCGCCATCATGGTAACGGGCTGGCTGATAGCAATGTTCCTGCCTTACTACTGCGCACGACTGTTTACAACCGATAAGCAACTGATAGACTTGGGCATTAAGGCAATCAGAGTAGTGATGTTCTGCTTCCCGGTCATCGGGTTCCAGATGGTTATCACCAACTTCTTCCAGTGCATCGGAAAGGTGAAGATCAGTATCTTCCTCTCCTTGTCGAGACAGTTGCTCATCCTTCTGCCGCTCCTGGCTTTCCTGCCGATGATATGGGACATTGATGGAGTATGGTACAGTATGCCTATCTCCGACTTCGCTGCCGCAGTCATCGCCGGAGTCGTAATGATGTGGTACATGAACAAGCTGAAAAGACAACACCAAGAACAGCTAAAAGTTAAAAGTTAATAGGGCTTAGCCGTTTAGCAAGATTGCCATAGGCGGTTCATGCTATAAATTATAAACTACAAACTAAAGATTATGAATAAGATTATCATAAACGTAGGTCGCCAGATAGGTAGCGGCGGGCATATCATCGCCGAGAAGCTGGCGGAGGATTTCGGTTGCAAATGTTACGACCGTGAGCTGCTGAATCTTGCCGCCAAGGAGAGTGGATTCTCTGAGAAATTCTTCGAGCAGAACGATGAGCAGAAGGGATTCTTCAAGTCTCTCTTCCATACCCATCTGCCCTTCCTGAGCGATAACAATTTCTATCACAACGACTTCTCGCAGGAAGGTCTGTACAAGTTCCAGAGCGACGCTATCAGAAAGGCTGCCGATGAGGGCAACTGCGTGTTCGTGGGCAGAACCGCCGACTATGTGCTGCGTGATTACAAGAATGTGATTAATATCTTCATCACCGCCAATATCGACGACCGCATTAAGGCAGTGTGCAAGCGAAAGGACATCGACAGAGCCTCCGCCCGCAAGTTCATCGAAAGCCACGAGGAGCAGCGCGCCTCTTACTACGATTACTATACAGGCAAGAAGTGGGGACACAGCGAGAGCTACGACCTCTGCATCAACAGCAGCCATCTGGGAATCGAAGAAACAGAGAAGTTTATCGCAGAATTTATCAGAAAGAAGTTCGGACTTAGTGATTAATTATTAGTGATTAATTTTAGGGACATAAAATATTAAACATCATATAAATGAAGAAGATTATGCTTTTGGGCTCAGGCGAACTGGGCAAAGAATTTACCATCGCCGCAAAGCGAGCAGGACAGTACGTCATCGCTTGCGACAAGTATGACAATGCACCAGCCATGCAGGTAGCCGACGAGCGAGAAGTGTTCTCGATGCTCGATGGCGACGCATTGACCGCAGTGGTAGAGAAACATCACCCAGACATCATCGTGCCTGAGATTGAAGCTATCCGCACCGAGCGACTCTTCGACTTCGAGAAGGAGGGCATCCAGGTTGTGCCTTCTGCCCGTGCCGTAAACTACACCATGAACCGCCGTGCCATCCGCGACCTTGCCGCCAAGGAACTGGGTCTGCGCACCGCCAAGTATTTCTATGCCAAGACCTTCGAGGAGTTTAAGAACGCTGCCGATGAAATCGGTTTCCCATGCGTAGTGAAACCTCTGATGAGTTCAAGCGGCCATGGTCAGAGCTATGTTCACAACGATGATGAACTGAAGGAGGCTTACAAGGAAGCAATGGAAGAAGGTCGTGGCGACGTGAAGGAAGTAATCATCGAGGAATTTATCGACTTCGATTCTGAGTTCACCCTGCTCACCGTCACCCAGAAAGACGGTCCTACCCTCTTCTGTCCACCTATCGGCCATGTACAGAAGGGCGGCGACTACCGCGAGAGTTGGCAGCCATTCCAGATTCCTGAAGAGGCTTTGAAGAAGGCTGAGCACATTGCCGGCGAAGTAACCAAGGCATTGACAGGTGCCGGTCTCTGGGGCGTAGAGTTCTTCCTGAGCAAGCAGGGCGAGGTTATCTTCTCTGAGTTGAGTCCTCGTCCACACGATACAGGTATGGTAACCCTTGGTCACACCACCAACCTGAGCGAGTTTGAGCTCCACTTCCGTGCCGTGATGGGCTTGCCTATCGCCGGAATCCATCTGGAGCACATCGGCTGTTCTGCCGTCATCCTCTCGCCAGAGGAAAGCACCGAGCCATTAAACTACAATATGCTCGATGCGCTGAAGGAAGACCATACCCGCATCCGTATCTTCGGCAAGCCAGAGGCTCACGTAGGCCGCCGCATGGGCGTCGTACTCTGCTACGGCGAGAAGGGCGATGACCTCAACCAGCTCCGCGACAAGGCAAAGCGTCTGGCAAAGACTGTATTGGGAACCGACCCATACATGAAGAAATAGACATGAAAGAATTAGGAAGAATTATCACATTACCCAAGATATTCGACCCTAGAGGCAACCTGACAGTGGCAGAGGGAGAGACGCATATTCCCTTTGCCATTGCCCGTACCTACTGGACCTATGATGTTCCGGGCGGAGAAAGTCGCGGTGGCCATGCTCACAAGGAATGCCAGGAATTCATCATAGCAGCCAGCGGTTCCTTTTCGGTAACACTGGATAATGGAGAACAGAAGAAGACCTATCATCTCAACCACCCTTGGGAGGGACTGTTCGTAGATGTCAATATCTGGCGAACACTGGATGATTTCTCTTCCGGCTCATTGTGTCTGGTTCTGGCTTCCCACAAGTTTGAGGAAGAAGACTACATACGCGAATATGACGAATATCTCAGATTCATCAGTTCATCCCAAAGTCCTAATCTCTCAAAGACCGAGAATCAATAACGCTAAAAATCATGTTTGAGATCAGAAAATACAACGATGCAGACAAGGAAGTCTGGAATGCCTATGTAGAACATGCACGCAACGCCACCTTCCTTCTCAACCGCTCCTACATGGATTATCACAGCGACCGTTTTCATGACCATTCGCTCATGATTTTCCACAACAACAAGCTCTATGCCTTACTCCCTGCCAATGAGGACGGAGATGTTTTCTATTCTCATCAGGGACTCACCTATGCCGGACTGCTCACTACCGGACACGCCTCAGCAGAAAATATCTGTCAGGTTTTCGTTGCCATCAACACATACCTGAAGCAGGCAGGTTTCCGCAAGTGCATCTACAAACCGATACCCTGGATTTACCAGCAACTGCCAGCCGAAGAAGACCTCTATGCTCTCTTCAAGGAATGCCGGGCGCAAATCTGCGCCAGAAACATTGCGGCTGTCATCGACCTGAAGCATCCGCTGAAATGGTATAATATCAGAAAATCGGGCGCAAGGAAAGCCCTGGGAAAAGGAATCTTCATTGAAGAAAGTGAGGATTACGAAACGTTCTGGAGCATTTTAACCGAAAACCTGATGAACACCTATCAGGCTCATCCTGTTCATACCTTGCAAGAGATGAGCAGACTGAAAACATCTTTCCCTGACAATATCAAACTGTATGTTGCCCGAGAAGAATCTGGCAAGATGCTAGGCGGAACCGTTCTGTACATCAGCAGAAAAGTGGTTCACACGCAGTATATTTCCGCATCAGAAGAGGGAAAAAAGGCGCATGCACTCGATGCTTTGTTTCTGAATCTCATTAATATAAGGTATAAGGATTTTGATTATTTCGATTTCGGAACATCTAATGAAGAAGGAGGAAAGGTGCTCAACACCAGCCTCATCTACCAGAAAGAAGGTTTCGGAGGAAGAGGCGTGGTTTACGACACCTATGAATGGACAGTATAAAGAGAAATCCCGAAGTTCACACGATAGTGAGTTTCGGGATTTCTGCCTTTTACAAGAGTATAACTGTCACACCACGAGCAGCTTGCGCACCCATAACCAGAGCCTGCTCGATATCGGCAGTCTTGGAAGGACCACTGATGAAAGTACCGAAATTGTACTTCGGATCCATCTCAATACGGGCATAAGCCTCATGCATATTGTTCACAATCTTCTCTTTTTCGAGGAATATCACAAGGTATTCCGAGATGAAAAGCACCGCTTTCTCCTTCATGGTCTGAGGAATCCAGACGCAGCCATTCTCGGCAACACCCACTTCACCACGAACAATACCCACATCAGTACCATTCAGGTCATTAGCCTCAGTCACCGTATCAGGATTCTTCTGGGCAATCGTGATTTCTGGCAGATGAGAGGCAAAGACCTTGGCTTCCGGATAAGCCTTCTTCACCAGTTCATCCAGACTCTCACCCTCCTTCGCTTCTATCACATGGCCACCTACCGATTCCGTCATCTCAATAAACTGTTTCAGCGTATCCTCATACTGGATACCCTTCACATCTACGGCAGGCATATCGAATTGAACATGCGTATTCTTGCGCAACTTGTTCAGGAAATCTTCTTTCTTCATTTTACTTTTCCCTCCTTCCATAATTGATGAAAACTCTTCTTGGCAAACTCAGGCATGGCGTGACCGATACCCCAGGCATTCCAATTGCTGAAGTGCGTACAGCATTCAGGAACCAGATTGACAAGCGGAGCAAACTTCAGGGCTGTGGTGTAGAGCGCAGGACGGTCGAAGAGATACTTCATACCATTCGACATCGCCTTCTTCACAGGATCTGCCTTGCCCAACTTCTCCAGACTCTGGCGCCATACGTAAATCTGCGAACCTGGTCCTACCTTGGAAGGACAGACATTGTCGCAAGACAAGCACAAGGTGCAGGCAGAAACATTGTCGCTGTACTTCTGAGGATTCTTCAGCATACCCAGGTTCACACCAATAGGACCCGGTATAAAATAGGTGTAACTGTAACCGCCTGAACGACGATAAACCGGACAGGTATTCATGCAGGCTCCGCAACGCATACATTTCAAAGTCTGCCAGTGGTCCTTATCGGCGAGAATATCGCTTCTGCCATTATCCACCAGCACCACATGCATCTCGGCACCCGGACGAGCCTGGCGGAAATGAGAAGTGAAGGCGGTGGTAGGCTGACCGGTTCCGCAGCGGCAAAGCAGACGCTGGAATACAGCCAATGACTTATAATCAGGAACCAGTTTCTCAATACCCATCGCTACGATATGGAGCTTAGGCATGGAAGTAGTCATATCCGCATTACCCTCGTTGGTGCAAACCACGCAATCGCCGGTAGCAGCCACACCGAAGTTACATCCGGTCATACCTGCTCCAGCTTCCATAAACTGGTCGCGGAGATGATGACGGGCACAGCGGGTCAGGTAAGTAGGATCGTAGTTGCCGATTTCCTTGGAGATACCCTTCTCCTCGAACATCTTACCTACCTCCTCACGCTTCAGGTGGATGGCAGGCATCACGATATGGCTAGGCTTCTGACCCAGAAGCTGGATGATGCGCTCACCCAGGTCTGTCTCTACCACGTCAATGCCGTGCTGCTCCAGATAAGGATTCATCTCGCACTCCTCGGTGAGCATCGACTTCGACTTCACCATCTTCTTCACGTTATGGTCTTTCAGAATACCGAGCACAATCTCATTGAATTCCTGCGCATCCTTTGCCCAGTGAACCTTTACCCCGCGGCTCTCCAGATTCTTGGAAAACATATCGAGATAATCGGCAAGATGGGTAATCGTGTGCATCTTGATTTCAGACGCATGCTCGCGGAGATCTTCCCACTCAGGAAGTCCCTGCGCCATTCTATCTCTTTTCTGACGAACAGACCAGAAGGTAGCATCGTGCCAGGTGGTCTTCTCTACATTCTGCGTAAACTTCGCAGCTCTCTTGGAATGTTCTGTACTCATAGTCCTGCAGCTAATATTTGAACAACATGAATAAACTTGATCGGCATCTTCTCCTTCTTGGCGATTCCCGCCATGTGCATCAGGCAGGAAGAATCCGGACCCGTTACATACTCAGCACCTGTAGCCATGTGGCGCTTGATCTTGTCCTCGCCCATACGGGTAGAAACGGCAGGTTCCTCAATAGAGAACATACCGCCGAATCCGCAGCACTCATCCTTACGCTCCGGTTCGTGGATGGTAATACCTTCCACCATATTTAATAAGTCAATGATTTTGTTGAAAGGCTTGATGTGGCGCTCAGAAGGAGATGACAATCCCAGTTCGCGCACACCGTGGCAACTGTTGTGTACACTCACCACATGCGGGAACTTGCCCGGCACATGATCCACCTTCAGCACATCGTGAAGGAACTCCACAACATCCATGATTTTCTTTGAGGAAATACACTCGTGCTTACCCTCAAGGATTTTAGGATAATACACCTTTACGTAAGCAGCACATGAGGCAGAAGGAGCTACGATATAATCGTAATCCTTGAACAGCTCATCAAATGTCTCTATGACCTTCTCCGACTTGTCCTGAAAACCGGCATTAGCCATTGGCTGGCCGCAGCAAGTCTGTTTTTCGGGATAACCCACGTCTAGTCCGTAATGCTTAAGCAACTTGTATGTAGCCACACCCGCTTCAGGGTAAAGGGCATCCACATAACAAGGGACGAATAATCCGACTTTCATTGTTGTTATATTTATCTTGTTTGCTATTTGTTTATTCTTTTTATACATGACTAAAAGCCGCTGCAAAAGTAACAAAAAAATAGTAATAATAAAAGATTTTAGGGAAGAAATTATGAGATTTGATGTTATTTAACTGTAAAGAATTGCAGAAAATTTGGAATAATCAAATAAATAGCGTAACTTTGCATCTAGAAATAGTGTGTCTACCATTTGTGAACTAACGCAAATGCAGTTTAGTTGCTAAAAACATAAATACCAAGACATATAAAGAACAAACTTATAGTTATATTTAATGATGAAGAAACAGCTTAAGAAAGTCCTCGTTCTGGGTTCCGGTGCTTTGAAGATCGGCCAGGCAGGTGAGTTTGACTATTCCGGTTCGCAGGCTCTCAAGGCTTTGCGCGAGGAGGGTATTAGTTCCGTCCTCATTAATCCAAACGTTGCTACAATTCAGACAAGTGAAGGTATTGCTGACAAGGTTTATTTCTTGCCGGTGACACCTTTTTTTGTAACTGAAATTATCAAGAAGGAGCGCCCAGACGGCATCATGCTGGCTTGGGGTGGACAGACGGGTTTGAACGTTGGTACAGAACTTTACCTCAACGGTGTGCTCAAGGAGTATGGTGTGGATGTGTTGGGTACTTCGGTAGAGGCTATCATGAACACGGAAGACCGCGACCTCTTCGTAAAGGAGCTTAACAAGGTTGACCTCAAGGTTCCAGTAAGCCACGCTTGCGAGAACATGGAGGAGGCTGTGGCTGCGGCACGCAACATCGGCTACCCTATCATGATCCGTTCTGCCTACGCGCTGGGTGGTCTCGGTTCTGGTGTCTGCAAGACCGAAGAGGAGTTTAAGGAGATTGCTGAATCTGCCTTCACTTTCGCACCTCAGGTGCTTGTTGAGGAGAGCCTGAAGGGATGGAAGGAGATTGAGTTCGAGTGCATCCGTGATGCTAACGACCGTTGCTTCACCGTTGCCTCTATGGAAAACTTCGACCCACTGGGTATTCACACAGGTGAATCTATCGTGGTGGCTCCAACCTGTTCTCTTACCGACGAGCAGGTGAAGATGTTGCAGGACATCGCCGTGAAGTGCGTCCGTCACCTCAACATCGTGGGTGAGTGCAACATCCAGTATGCTTTCAATGCTGAGACCAACGACTACCGTATCATCGAGATCAATGCTCGCTTGAGCCGTTCTTCTGCCCTCGCATCTAAGGCTACCGGTTATCCGCTCGCCTTCGTTGCTGCCAAGATTGCCCTCGGTTATACACTCGACCAGATTGGTGAGATGGGTACTCCTAACTCAGCTTATGTGGCTCCATCACTCGACTATATGATCTGTAAGATTCCTCGTTGGGACCTTACCAAATTTGCCGGTGTAAGCCGCAAGATTGGTTCTTCCATGAAGTCTGTAGGCGAAATCATGTCTATCGGCCGTTCATTCGAGGAGATGCTCCAGAAGGGTCTCCGTATGATTGGTCAGGGAATGCACGGTTTCGTAGGCAACGACCACACCAAGTTTAATAACTTGGATGAGGAACTTTCTAACCCTACCGACCTCCGTATCTTCGCCATCGCCCAGGCTTTGGAGGAAGGTTACACAATCGAGCGCATCGAGGAGTTGACCAAGATTGATCCTTGGTTCATTGAGCGCATGAAGAATATCGTAGATTACAAGCACAAGCTTTCTGAATATAATACTCTGGAGGAGATTCCTGCCGAGGTATTGCGCGAGGCTAAGGTATTGGGCTTCTCTGACTTCCAGATTGGCCGCTTCGTATTGAAGACCAAAGATACCAACATGGAGAAGGAGGTGCTGGCTGTTCGTGCCCTGCGCAAGAAGCTGAACATTCTTCCTGCCGTAAAGCGCATCCCTACTGTGGCAAGCGAGCATCCTGACCTCACCAACTATCTCTACATGACATACGCTGTAGAGGGGTACGACATCAACTACTACAAGAACGAGAAGTCTGTCATCGTTCTCGGTTCGGGTGCTTACCGCATCGGTTCTTCCGTAGAGTTCGACTGGTGTTCAGTAAACGCCATCAATACAGCCCGCAAGTTGGGTTACAAGTCAATCATGATCAACTACAACCCGGAGACCGTATCTACCGACTACGATATGTGCGACCGTCTCTACTTCGATGAGCTTTCATTCGAGCGTGTACTCGATGTCATCGACCTGGAGTCACCACGTGGCGTGATTGTTTCTGTGGGTGGTCAGATTCCAAACAACCTGGCTATGAAGCTTCATCGCCAGTCTGTGCCAATTCTGGGTACATCTCCTGTCAACATCGACCGTGCCGAGAACCGCGGTAAGTTCTCTGCCATGCTCGATAAGTTGGGTATCGACCAGCCTAAGTGGAGCGCCCTCACATCAATGGAGGATGTCCAGAAGTTCATCGACGAGGTAGGCTATCCTGTTCTCGTTCGTCCTTCCTACGTTCTTTCCGGTGCAGCCATGAACGTTTGCCACGATGATGATGAGTTGCGTCGCTTCCTGGAGGCAGCTTCTGAGGTTTCTAAGGAATACCCAGTAGTTATCTCCCAGTTCATGACAGAGACCAACGAGATTGAGTTCGATGGTGTTGCCCAGAACGGTGAGATTGTAGAGTATGGTATTTCAGAGCACGTAGAGTATGCTGGTGTTCACTCTGGTGACGCAACCATGACCTTCCCAGCCCAGCAGATTTCCTTCGCTACAGCCCGTCAGATCAAGAAGATTTCACGTGCCATCGCCAAGGAGCTCAACATCTCTGGTCCTTTCAATATCCAGTACCTGGCTAAGGGTCGTGATGTAAAGGTAATCGAGTGTAACCTCCGTGCATCCCGTTCGTTCCCATTTGTAAGCAAGGTATTGAAGCGCAACTTCATCGAAACGGCTACCCGCATCATGCTCGATGCTCCATATCAGAAACCGGATAAGTCTGCTTTCGATATCGACCGTATGGGTGTGAAGGCATCCCAGTTCTCATTCGCCCGCTTGCAGAACGCCGACCCAGTTTTGGGTGTGGATATGAGCTCTACCGGTGAGGTAGGCTGTATGGGTGATACTTTCGAAGAGGCATTGCTCAACTCATTGATTGCTACCGGCTACAAGATTCCTTCTAAGGACAAGGGCATCATGCTTTCAAGCGGTGGTGCCAAGGAGAAGGCTTCTCTGCTCGATGCTGCACAGGCGCTGGTGAAGAACGGTTACACCATCTATGCTACAGCCGGTACAGCGAAGTTCCTCAACGAGAACAACGTGAAGGCTACAGCCGTAGGATGGCCTGATGAGGACCAAAAGGATCTTCCTAACGTGATGCAGATGATTGCCGACCACAAGTTCGACCTCATCGTCAACATCCCTAAGAATCACACCAAGCGTGAGTTGACCAATGGTTACAGAATCCGTCGTGGCGCCATCGACCACAACATTCCTCTGTTCACCAATGCCCGTCTGGCTTCAGCCTTCATCGAGGCATTCTGCACAATGAGCCAGGACCAGTTGCAGATTAAGAGCTGGCAGGAGTACGAGTAATCGCACGCGGGAATAATTTTTATCTCACGCAGATTGCGAAGATTACGCAGATATTTATAAAATACGCCCTGTAAGGCAAGGCACAAGTTCTAGATTGTGCCCAAGCCTTACAGGGCTTTTTTTATTCCCGGCAATGAGAAAAAGGAGGCGAAATGATGGCTATCTCATTATTTTATTGTACCTTTGCAAACAGAAATAAGAATAAAACATGATAGTTTGTATAGCAGAGAAACCGAGTGTGGCTAAGGATATCGCCCGAATCATCGGGGCTACCACGGCACGCGACGGTTATATGGAAGGTAATGGTTACCAAGTAACATGGACCTTCGGCCACCTTTGTGAGCTGAAGGAACCGGATGATTATACTCCGATGTGGAAACATTGGAGCCTTTCGGCGTTGCCGATGATTCCACAGCGATTCGGTATCAAGCTCATCAACGATGAAGGCATCAAGAAGCAGTTTGCTACCATCGAGAAACTGATGCAGGCTGCCGACAGCATCATCAACTGCGGTGACGCCGGACAGGAAGGAGAGCTTATCCAGAGATGGGTGATGCAGAAAGCGCAGGCGAAATGCCCCGTCAAGAGACTGTGGATTTCGTCCATGACCGATGAAGCCATCAAGCAGGGCTTCCAGGAACTGAAAGACCAGACCGAATACCAGTCACTCTATCTTGCCGGACTTTCCCGTGCCATCGGCGACTGGATTCTCGGTATGAACGCCACCCGACTTTATACATTGAAATACGGTCAGAACCGACAGGTGCTCAGCATCGGCCGGGTGCAGACCCCTACCCTTGCCCTCATCGTAAACCGCCAGAAGGAAATCGACAACTTCGTTTCCGAACCTTACTGGGTACTCGCCACCATCTATCGCGACACCCAGTTTACGGCAACCAGCGGCAAGTTTACCAGCAAGGAGGAAGGCGAGAAGGCTTTCAGTACCATCGCTGGCAAACCCTTCACCGTTACCGACGTAAGCAAGAAAAAGGGAAACGAGGCGCCACCTCATCTCTACGACCTCACCTCGCTGCAGGTGGATTGCAACAAAAAGTTTGCTTACTCTGCAGATATTACGCTGAAGCTCATCCAGAGTCTCTACGAAAAGAAGTACACCACTTATCCTCGTGTAGATACCCAGTTCCTGACCGACGATATCTATCCGAAATGTCCGCAGATTCTGAACGGAGTGAGTCAGGCAAAGATCATGAGTCAGCAGAAATACCTCCCGCTCATCCAGCAACTCGCAACAATCAGCAAGAAATTGCCGAAGAGCAAGAAGGTATTCGATAACAGCAAGGTAACCGATCACCACGCCATCATCCCAACCGGAGTTCCGCCAACCGGACTCACCGATATGGAGGCGAATGTCTATGATCTCATCGCCAAGCGATTCATCAGCGTGTTCTATCCGGACTGTAAATTCTCCACCACCACCGTTTTGGGCGAAGTCATCAACGAAGATGGACCGAAACCGGAGAAGATAGAGTTCAAGGTGAGCGGTAAGGAGATTCTCGAACCGGGCTGGCGAGTAGTCTATGCCAAGGATGTAAAGAATGCAGATGACGATGATGCTTCAGATAACACCAACGGAAATGCAGACTCTGGAAACGGTGCCAAGAAGGAAGTGGTAGAAGAAAGAACCCTCCCATCCTTCACAAAAGGCGAATCGGGAGAACATCAGCCTACCCTGACGGAGAAATGGACCACGCCACCTAAGTATTATACCGAGGCAACCCTGCTCCGTGCGATGGAGACAGCCGGCAAATTCGTAGAAGACGAAGAACTTCGTGCAGCATTGAAGGAGAACGGAATCGGCCGACCATCCTCCCGTGCCGGCATCATCGAGACCCTCTTCAAGCGCCACTACATCCGTCGCCAGCGCAAGAATCTGATGGCAACCCCGACAGGCATCGAACTCATTGACACCATCCATGAGGAACTGCTGAAGAGTTGTGAACTGACCGGTATCTGGGAGAAGAAACTCCGCGACATCGAGCACAAGACCTACGATCCTGCCGACTTCATCAACGGACTGAAAGAACAGATCAACAAGATAGTCATCGATGTGTTGTCAGACAACAGCAACCGGAGAGTGACCATCATGACAGAGGAAGACCTCAAGAAGAAACCGGCTGCCAAGAAACCGGCTGCCCGAAAGGCTCCTGCCAAGAAAGCCGATAAGGCAGCAGCACAGAATGCAGATTCTCAGAATGCTCCTGCTCAGCCGGCTCCAGCTGCCGACCCAATGGTTGGCAAACCATGTCCGCTCTGCGGAAAGGGCGTCATCATCAAGGGCAAGACCGCCTATGGCTGCAGCAACTGGAAGGCAGGCTGCCAATATCGTCAGCCATTCTCGCAGATGTAAATCAATATGAAACAAATAAGATTTTATCAAATCATAACAGCAATCAGCTGCCTCTTTCTGATAAGTTGCGGCATTGAACAGAACCTGAAGAAAGCAGACAAGCATCTTTCTTTAGGCGAATACTACGATGCGGCAACCCAATATAAAAAGGTGTACACCAAGACACCTACCAAAGAGCGGGCTGCCCGGGGCAAGGTGGCTCTGAAGATGGCACGCTGCTATGATAAAATCAACAGTACGCCGAAGGCACTGGCAGCCTACAGCAATGCCATCCGATACAAGCAGGCAGACCTCAACGACCGCCTGGCTTACGCCCGGCTTCTCCTGAAGAACGGAAGTTACAGACAGGCTGCCAAGGAATTCGAATTCCTGCTCGATTCCATGCCCGACAACGTGCTGGTAAAGAACGGACTCGAATCGGCACAGAAAGCCCCAATCTGGAAGAAGGAAGGAAGCCGGTACAAGGTAAAGCGGATGGATGTTTTCAACTCCCGAAGAGACGACTATTCGCCGATGTTCCTCAGCGATGACAACAGTCAGCTCTATTTCACCTCAACCCGCAACGAAGCCCAGGGCAGCGACCTGAACGGAGTGACAGGAACGAAATCTGCCGACATTTTCTTCTCTGAAAAGAACGACAAAGGCAAATGGAGCAAGCCGGAAGCCATCGGAACCGGTCTCAACACCGACTACGAAGAGGGCGCATGCTGCTTTACCCCAGACGGCAAGCAGATGTACCTCACCCAGTGTGCCACCGATCCCACTTCGCCCCGCTTAGCCCAGATAGTAACTTCCAACCGCTCGGATGCAGCCTGGAGCAAGCCTACAAATCTGGAAATCAGCAAAGATACGCTCAGTTGTTTTGCCCATCCAGCCATCTCTCCTGATGGCGAATGGCTCTATTTCGTATCAGACATGCCGGGCGGAAAGGGCGGTCTCGACATCTGGCGAGTGCGCATCACTCCTGCCGGACTGGGCGGCGTAGAGAACCTGGGCGAACCTATCAACACACCAGGCGATGAGATGTTCCCTACCTTCCGCCCTAACGGCGACTTTTACTTCAGCAGCAACGGTCATGTGGGAATGGGCGGACTCGACATCTATATCGCCAAAGTAAATTCCATCACCCGGAAATATGAACTCACCCACCCCGGCTATCCGCTGAATACAGAAACCGATGACTTCGGAATGACTTTCGAGGGTCTCCACAATCAGGGTTTCTTCTGCTCTAACAGAAAAGACGGAAGAGGCTACGATCATATCTACTCCTTCGAGAATCCGGAGATTGTTACCACGATGAAGGGGTGGGTTTACGAGAAAGACGGTTATGAACTGCCTGCCGCCGAGGTGAGAATCGTAGGCAACGACGGAACGAACAGGAAACTATCCGTCAAGGGCGACGGTTCGTTTGTCCTCCCTATCAATCCGCATGTCGACTACCTGGTGATGGCATCCTGCAAAGGCTACCTCAACCACAAGGAAGAACTTCGGGTTGATTCAGCTAAAGAGAGTAAGGAATACGTGCTCCAGTTCCCGCTGGCTTCCATCACAGCCCCTGTACTCATCGACAACATCTTCTACGATTTCGACAAGGCAACCCTTACCGAAGCCAGTACAACAGCCCTCGACCAGCTGGTAACGCTGCTGAAAGAGAACCCGCACGTTACCATCGAACTCAGCGCCCATTGCGACTACAAGGGAAACAGCGAATATAACAAGCATCTGTCTCAGCGCCGCGCCCAATCGGTAGTAGACTATCTGATAAAACACGGCATAGAGAAAGAGCGCCTCACCCCTGTGGGCTACGGCAAGGAGAAGCCGAAGAATGTGCGCAAGAAACTCACCGTGAAGTATCCTTGGCTCAAGGAAGGCGATGTGCTCAACGAAGAATTTATCCTGAAGCAGAGCAAGGAGCATCAGGAAATCTGCAACCAGCTGAACCGCCGAACCGAGTTCAAAGTGCTCCGCACTACCTATAAATTGTTTTAGAAACCAATATCATAAGCATAGGTGCTCTACTGAAAAAGTAGCAGCACCTATTTGTTTTTCTATATTCAGCAATATTAAATCTTCGTTCATCGACGCTGAATGTCCGTTCAGCGACGTTGAATGTCCGTTCAGCGACGTTGAATGTCCGTTCAGCGTCGATGAACGGAGATTTCAAGAGCATAAAGATGATATTTATAGTAATAAAAAACTCTTTCTATTAGCACTAAAAACTATTCTGCTAATAGAAAGAGTTGATCATTCATACAATTGATATCAGGGAAGAAGCCTACTGACGTGCATCAGCCAGTTCATTATATCCCCAAACCATGATGAGGACAACGAAGCCAGCCAGCACCATCAGGAGATTCTGAGAGTGGGCGATGGAATCTGCCACATGCGTAAGGGCACGCGAACCGGAGAGGAGGAAATCTATCTTCATAGAGAAAAGCCACCCCTGAATCTGCTCCCATCCCTGACAGACTACTGCTATGATGATGCCTGCTGCCACACAGGCTGCCGTCCATAAATGTTCCAGACGCTGGCGCTTAACCAGCGACATCGCTGTACCAGTTTCGGGTAAAGCCGGCAAGGCCTGCATCACCCTGTCGGAGAATCCGTCATCAGGAATCTCTGACATCTGGCAATCGGAAAAGAACATCTGTAAGAGTTCTTCATCCTGAGGGTCCAACGGTTCCCCTTTCATGCTCTCCAACTTCTTATCATTTATCTTATCGGTCATAACCATTCTTTTTTAAGTAACTTGCAAGTTTCTGTTTTCCACGAGAGAGAGATGCGACTTAATGGTGCCTTGCGCCATTCCAGTCACCTCTGCAATCTTATCTATAGAGAGACCATCCATCAGCTGCAGCGTGATGCATGTACGTTCGTTCTCGCTCAATATCCGCAGGGCATTGAGTAAATCCATCTTCAGTCCGGTATTCACTCCCTGCGCATTCTGTCGGGCAACCGCCGGCGTATCGATATCCTGCGTTTCCTTATAACTGCGGGTATAATCATACCACACATTATAGGCGATACGATAAAGCCAAGTGGAAAAGCTGGCTGTACCCCTGAAACCCGACAGATGGGTATAAGCCTTCACAAAGGGTATCCTGCGCCAAGTCGTCACTCAGCTGCGCATCCCCCAGCGTCTGCCGTAGGAAGAACCCACGAATGGGTGACTGATACTTCCTGACCAGCAAGTCGAACGACTTGCGGTCATGAAGCATCACCACCTTCGTGACGAGAGAAATATCGGATAACTTTTCCACTATATATTAACTAATAATTGTTGTTTGATTTTTATACCGGAGTTCCATTATAACCTGTGCCCTGATCGCCATGGCGGTTTCTCCACCAATCCTTGATGGCTGGAAGCGAACCTATGAGGGTCTGTCCCAATCCATAGAAGAAGACCAGGGCTCCGATGCCAGCCAGGAAATCAGCATCCCACCAGGCAAACATGGCGCACAAACCGGCTCCCAGGAAGGCATTTCTCAATCCACGCTTTACCAGATACTCATCGCTCTGCTTGTCTATCGGCCGGTCGCTTTCCGGAACATTGATGCCCTTCTCCATCGCCATCTCCGCCAGTTTCATCCGGTCGTTGTGGCGGCGAATCAGATATCTGATAACCAGAAATACGATGATCAGCGGAGCAAAGACAAATAGCAGACCGAAGATGATACAGAAGATGATCATAACAGCCAGCGCTCCGCCACCAAATACCGAACCGATGAAATCGAACGGATCATCATAGTTGTCTAAACTGTATCTAGAATGAACAGACTTATTATCATTCTCATCATAATCATCATAGTTGGCCGAATCTGTACTGGTTGTATCAGAATAAGCCTCCAACGCCTCGTCGTCTTTATCCTTCGAAGCAGATGGCTGTGCGGCAGATGCAGGAGCAGCCTTTGAATCTACCTGTTGGGTAGTTGGATGATAACGATGTTTTGGAGCAGAAGACGCCAAAGACACTTGGGTGGCTCCGATGCTCATAACGAGCGCTAATGCCAATATTGCTTTCTTCATATCATTATTTTTTACTGTTTTACCTTGTTATTTGAAAAATTTCTGCTTCTTAGACGCATCTCTTCGCGATTTAGTTGCAAAGAAACGAAAAATTTCTTATTTTTGCAAACAAATTAAAGAAAAAGAAACAGAATGAAGACATTACCTGAAGATTTCAGAACATATACGCAGGCACTGATGGGCGAAAAGCTGTATCAGCGTCTGGAGCATGCTATCCTTGAAGAGGAGGCACCAACCAGTATCCGCATCAATCCTTTTAAATGCAAGGATGCTGATGGCGAACCGGTTCCCTGGTGTCCGGAAACCGGACGTTATCTCTCTACGCGTCCCGGATTCACCTTCGATCCGCTGCTGCATGCCGGCTTATATTATGTACAGGAAGCCTCATCTATGTTTGTAGATATGGCTATCCGACAGTACGTAAAAGAACCGGTGATGATGCTGGATCTCTGTGCTGCCCCTGGCGGAAAGTCGACAGCCGTAAGGGCTGCCTTGCCGGAAGGGAGTCTGCTCTTCAGCAACGAACCGATGCGCACCCGCTCGCAGATTCTTGCCGAAAACGTACAGAAGTTCGGTCATCCGGATATGATTGTTACCAACAACTATCCCCGCGATTACAAGAAATCTAAGTTGCAGTTTGATGTGATTCTTACCGATGTTCCCTGCTCCGGCGAAGGAATGTTCCGCAAAGATGAAGGGGCTATCGGCGAATGGAGTACCCAGAATGTGAACAACTGCTGGCAGCTGCAGCGCGAAATCGTATCGGATATATGGAACTGTCTGAAGCCAGGCGGTATCCTGATTTACTCTACCTGCACCTTCAATGCGCACGAAGATGAGGAGAACGTGGACTGGATATGCGAAGAACTTGGCGCTGAAGTGATGGCACTGGAGGGTGTAGAAGATACATGGAACATCACCCGCAACCTCACGGGCACCGACTTCCCGGTTTACCGGTTCATTCCTGGCGTTTCGCGAGGCGAAGGTCTGTTTATGGCGATTCTGAAGAAAGAGGGCGAATGGGAAGCCGGCTCACCAGCCAAGGAGAACAGGAAGGATAAGAAGAAAGACAAGAAGGTGGCTAAAGGAAAGGGACCGGAGATTCCTGACGGCTGGCTGAAGGCTGATACGGAATGGATGCCTGCAGAAAGCAACGAGACGGTTTACGCCATTCCGGGCAGATGGAAAGACATCTACAACCAGGCTGAAAAGAACCTGAAGGTGCTGCATGCAGGTGTGAAACTGGGAACAGACAAGGGAAAGGGTCTCATTCCCGACCAGGCTCTTGCTCTCTCTACGATGCTCAACAAAGATCACTTCCCACAGGTGGAGTTATCCTACGATGATGCCATCCGCTACCTTCGCAAGGAGGCTGTGAATCTGCCTGCCGATACGCCTAAGGGTTATGTACTGGTAACCTACAGACAGGTTCCGATAGGCTGGGAAAAGAACATTGGCAACCGTGCCAACAACCTCTATCCGCAGGAGTGGAAGATCAAGAGTAGCCATATTCCGGAAGAACAGTTTACAGTTAACAGTTTATAGTTTACCTCAAATCCGCAACCTATAGGGTTTAGTGGGATTTTGCTTGCAAAGCGACAAAATTCATTTTATTGTACATATTTCTTGCACAACAGAAATGTCGCAGACACAAAATCCCCTTACCCCATAAAGCGACTTGAGGTAATACGCTGGTTTAACCAGAAAAGCATGGTCTTTAACCAAAGTCTGTCTTGAACAGGTTGGTATAAGCATTGTTGTCTGAGTAAATGTTCAATACATGCCTACGTGATGTCTTAATCCATTTCGCAGGAACAGAGATGAACTTGAACACAAAGGTCTTGATTCTGCTGGTGGCACGCAATCCAAATTCATGGGTTTTCAATCTCTGCATAATAGCTTTGTAGAAGTTTCTGATGAGAGCTGTCATAAGCAGGAATACAGTATTCTGTGCCATGAACGATTTTGGCAATCGATTCCAGCCAAAGTCATTGTTCATGTCATCGAAGATGCGTTCCTTGCCACCACGAAGATTGTAGAATTCCACGATGTCTCTTGCACTCGACTTGTAATCGTTAGTCAGTATACATCTGTAGGTATATTCGCCTTCCCAAATGTCAAGGTATCCATCTATTCGCCTTTGTCTCTGTATGACAAGACGATACGGTTTTCCTTTCCATTTCTCAACAAGGATAGAATTCAACTCAAACTCAATACCGTTGATTTCAACAGTTTTCCATCCAGTTAAGGCAAACATGGAATCGTAGAAAGAAGAGCATCTGTTGGCACGAATATAAAAATGCCTGCAATGAGCCTCTACCATATCTACGATTTCCTCCGAACATGAGCCGCAATCCATGCGGGCACGAAAATATATATTTCCGAAGCCTCCAATCGCTTGAAGATTCTTTCCAAAGTTTCTTTTTGGTTGAAGCGTACGTTTGTGTTGCCGTCTCTATTTTCAATACCAACAATCATGTCGTTAATGACAGCTACGCCTGGACTATAGCCCAAGAACTTCTTGTAGGTTGGTTTTGCATCATACTTCTCTGTTTCAATGAACTGATGGTCAAAGTCAAAATCATACTCTTGACCGGATTTCAATTGACCAGTAGCAAGCAGGGCATTGACCAGTAAGCAGTTCATCTTGTCTGCAGTATTGAAATCATAGGATTTGCCAGAAGCAGACTTATAGGTGATGCTCTTAAAAGTCAGTTCTTCGATAGCACGTAATATGGTGTCTGCGCTGCAAGTGCGAAGAGTTGGATGAAGAGACAAATGTTTCATCAGGTGAGTTGTAACATCCTCAATACATGAGCCACCACAAAGATATACGCACATCAGAGAGCGTAGAATCTCGCTATATTGATAACCAAACATAGTGCATCTCAATCCCAAGGTGGAATCTATGGTTTGAGCTAAAAGAGCATCAAATTGCTCCATAATCGAAAAAATTCCCCCAAAAGGAGTGAGTTTCTCAGATTTTATTTGTATCTTTGCCATGTCATATTAGAGTTTTGCTTGTCTTCTTTTCGCAACACTAAGGTAAGTGAAAATTCTGACATGGCAAAATCCTGGGTAGCTTTTTGTTGCTCAGGCACTTATAAATAATATTAAACTATAGTGTTGCGGAATTAAGAGTTTATGCTTAGCATCATCGCCTGTATATCAAAAGTGCATAGAGCTATCGGGTACAAGAACCGGTTGCTCTACGCCATCCCATCGGACATGACCCGATTTCGTATGCTCACAACCGGACATACGATCATCATGGGCAGGAAGACATTTGAGTCGCTGCCTAACGGAGCCTTGCCCAACCGCCGTAATATTGTTATCTCGAAGACAAGAGAGCAGATAACAGGGTGCGAAGTATACACCTCTCTGGAAGAAGCGCTGGCAGCAAGGAAAGAAGAGGTAGGAAGCAAAGAAACTTCAGATGAATGTTTCATCATCGGAGGAGCCAGCATATATGAACAGGCTTTGCCTTTTGCAGACAAGCTTTATCTCACAATCGTAGAAAAGGAACCTGAACATGCCGATACCTTCTTTCCGGAAATCAATCCGGCAGAATGGGAAGTGACAGAAAAAGAAATGAGGAATGAAAACGGCTTACCGTTCACATTCCTCACCCTTTATAGAAAGCAGTAATCCCGCAGGGAGCTACTGCTTTTTTTCTTTTTATATCTTATTTCTCTGCTGCAGCCTCCTCATCAGTTTCCTCTTCATCATCGTTGAAACTCTTGAGATCCTGCATAGAAAGCTGACGGTTGATAGATGCATTGAAAGAGATGATGGTCTCGCTGCGAGACAATCCCAATGGCTGCAACTTATCATGGATGATTTCCAGGAGATGGTGGTTGTTCAGCGCGTAAATCTTGATAAACATATCAAAACCACCTGTAGTATAGTGACACTCTACAACCTCAGGAATCTTCTTCAACTCCTCTACAACCTGGTCAAACTTCTCAGGCTCCTTCAGATAGAGTCCCATATAAGCACAAGTTTCGTAACCTATCTTTTCTGGGTCAATGATGAATTGTGAACCCTTGATGATACCAAGATTTGTAAGTTTAGCAACACGCTGATGAATGGCAGCACCGCTCACGTTGCAAGCGCGTGCCACTTCCAAAAATGGAATACGGGCATCCTGAGAAATCAGCTTCAGAATCTGCCTATCTAATGAATCTAAAATTTGTTTTGACATAATACTAATAATTTGCTTGCAAAGATAATACAAAAAATTAATAAAAGCAATTTTTTAAGAGAAAAACATGATAAATTAATATTATTTTCCTTTTTCTGTGGCAGAATAACTGATTTTTAGTGCTTTTGCCTGGCGCAAAGCCTGCTTTACGTCGGTTATCACACCCATCTTTGTCTCTTGGTCTGCTTTGATTGATACGGTCATCAGCTTCTGGTCTTCCGGCGACATACGCTTCTTTTCTGCCGAAATGTAATCCATCACTTCGGGAGCCGAAGCAAACTTATCATTCAACTGAATCTGGGTACCGGTACCATACTTTGCCTGCATCTCTTTGGTTGGCTTACCTATATAAATATGGCTCACCGCCGATTTCTTGGTCAGGCGGGTGAGTTCCTTACCTTGTGGCAAACGGCAGTCTACCTTCAAGGTAACCTGGCGCATGTGGGTAACAATCATAAAGAAGAACAGTACGGAGAAAATGAGGTCTGGCAGAGAAGATGTATTCAACCCTGGCACTTCATGCGATTTCTTATGAAAATTCATCATTGTTTACCTCCTTTCTGCTGTTCAGTAGCTGTTTCTGCCGAATTTTCTTCCCCTTGCTTTTCTTCAGCATTGGCATCAACACGCTGGTCGGTTTGAGTCATTGCGTTGGCATACGACTCTGTGATGCGCTGCGGACAGATGTTGCGCACCTGTTCTTTCTGGTCATTGTTCAAGAGGGCATAATCCCTGTGATATTTCTTCTGGGCTGTTTCGTTGCGCAGCTGGCTATATGCTTCCATCAGCTGATTCTGCATCTGGAAATAGAGATTATAGTCGGCATCGCGGTCACTCTCGATAGAGATGAGATGTTTCTTGCCCAGGCGGTGTACAAAGCGGATGGTTTCTTCCTTGAGCTGGCTCACCTGCATCGGCTTACCGTTGACCAAAAGCGTATCGCCAGCCGTCAGGCGCAGCGCCATGAGGTTAGCCTTGTCTACCACCGACTGCTGCTGTTCCTTCTTCTGCGGTTCAGGTGAAGGGAGTTGACGCAACAGTCCCTTATCCACATCCATCGATGTGGTGACAAGGAAGAATATCAACAGCATGAACGAGATGTCGGCTGTAGATGTGGTATTCAGTCCCGGGGTTTCGTGTTGCTTCCTTCTAATCAGCATATTTAATCCTTATTTATAGAATAGAGAGCCCAAAGCACTCACTTTAGTTTTTCTTCCGAATATAACGTGTGGCACCGAAACAGACGGCACCGATTCCTGCCACCAGCATCAGGAGCGATGTGATGACAAACATATCTGAAAGCTTGAGCCAGAGCCAGTCGGCATAATTCTCGCCATTGATGAGCATCGGAGCAGAACCGCCCAAAAAGAAGGTAAGCAGCAAAACTGCCAAAGTTCCGATCCATGTGATGCGGAAGATGCGACGCACGGGAATGCCATTCACTACAGCCTCCGACTTGCTGCTGCGATAATCTCTGATCATCGAAAAGACTGCCAGACCTGTACCTCCTATCAGGAAGAGCCACATCAGCAGGATGAGCACATCGGTAAAGAGAGGCGCATTAAAGTCGGGGTTCTCTTCGAAAGGCAAATCGTAGCCTACCAAAAAGAACAGACCGAAAACCAGCACCGCCAGTCCTATCATGATATAGAACACCTGCTGCGATATCTTTTCGGCCGACTTCGTCTTCTGCTTTGAAAATTGAAATTTAACCATTTCTCTCTTCGTTTATTTATTCTTGGCAATAATATCCATTAAAGTAACCGCCGACTCCTCCATCTGGCTTGTCAGGTGCTCCACCTTAGAAAGGATGTAGTTATAGAAAACCTGAAGGATGAGGGCTACGATGATACCGAAGATGGTAGTGATGAGCGCCACTTTCATACCCGAAGCCACGATAGTAGGACTGATATCGCCCGCCTGCTGAATCTGATCGAACGACATGACCATACCGATCACGGTTCCGAGGAATCCGAGCGATGGCGCCATAGCGATAAAGAGTTTGATCCAAGAGCAGCCCTTCTCCAGGTTAGCCGCCTGAACGGTACCATATCCGCTTACCGAGCGCTCGATGTCATCAAGACTCTCGCTGATATGCATCAAACCCTGATAGCAGATAGAAGCCACCGGTCCGCGGGTATTCCGGCAGAGCGTCTTAGCCCCTTCCACATCTCCCGCCGCCACCTTCTGGTCGATATCCTGCATCAACTTCTTGGCGTTGATTTCAGAGAGACTCAGATAGATGATGCGCTCGATACAGAAAGCCATACCCACGATGAGAGCGATGGCAACGAGAGACATAAATCCCGCATTACCCTCTATAAACTTTGTCTTAAGAGCTTGATGAAATCCCATGTTCTCTTCTTGAGCCATCATAGGCAGAGAACACATCCATGTGAAAACCAATATTGCAAAACGTGCAATAGCTGTATTTTTCTTCATATACTTTATTATATATATAAAAGCGGAAAGAGGGGGATTCGAACCCCCGATTCCCTTTAGGGGAATACACGCTTTCCAGGCGTGCCTCTTCAGCCACTCGAGCACCTTTCCTGTTTCGAAGTACAAAATTATCACTTTTTATTCGAAAATCCACATATTCGTTTGCTTTTTACATTTCTTTAACTAGAGATGACATAAAACAAGCGCCCTGAAAGGACAAAAGCATCTATTTTAAAGCTTTTGCCCTTTCAGGGCGCCTTGTTGGTTGCATATTTAACCCAGGGTGTTGCCCTTGGCTAGGAGCTTCTGCCCTTTCAGGGCGTATGGCGTCTCCAAGAGTACAAGCTCGCTAGGCGTCCCGACAGATTTACAATCTGGCGAGACACCTAGCGGACTTCCCCGCTTGCGAAAGTTCAGTCCTTTACTTCTCAGGAATAATCTCGAAGATTTCTGCAGAGCCTTCTATCTGAAGCTTGGCAGCCTTCTTCACCAATTCCACCTTGCAGAATGAACTGTCGATGGTGGTAGTGGCAAGAACCTTGCCCTTGGCGTTCAGCTGGCGACATACCAATGATTTGCCTGGAGCCAACTTCAACAGCAGGGTGTAACTCTTTACATCCTTCTCAATACCCATGGTAAGGGTGCCCTTGTTGGTGAATGAGGTGCATGGATTCTCATCGAAACCATACATCGCTGCCTCCAGATTGTCAGCCTCTACTGGGAAGTTCAAACGCTCTGGAGTGGTTGGATTCACCTCGAAGGTGCGGACAGCTGCCCAGTTGCGCTTGTCTGACTTCAACTTCTTGATACGGATATAACGGGCCTCAACAGGAGAATCGGTCTTCCAGTTGATGATATACTGCTTCTTCAACTCGCCTGTCAGCGCCTTCCATTCCTTTCTGTCTACAGAATATTCCAATACGGTGTTGTCGAAGTAATCTACATCATCCACAGAGTTACGGCCCTGGAGGATTCTTACCTCTGATACCTGACGAACGCAGCCCAGGTCAGCACCAATCCAGTCGCCTGTATTCTGACCGTTACCCGATGTATAATAGGTGGTAGAATCGTTGTCGAACATTGCCTTGCTCTGGGTGGTTTTCAAAGTGGCATAGGTACCGATACCCTTATAGAAGGCAGGAACCTTACCGGTCAACTTCTTGAAGAAGCCAGATGCCATATCGTCCATAGACTGCTCGTAGAATGGCTGCAATACCATGGTTCCAGACTTATGCTTCTCGTAGGCAGCCACGTCTTCCTTGCTCATGCGGTTGTTTACGTAGCCCTCCCAGAATGCCTGGTCGTTACCAGCCTTATATTCCTTGATAAGACTCATGGTCTTCAAGCCACGCTCACCCAACTTGCCAAACTCTGTCAACCATGGGCGGAGTTCCTTCATCAGCAGGGCATTCTTGCAGTTTGCCTCCATCTGGGCTGGTGCATTCTTTACTCTTACAAACTCATTCTGCAGAGCATTGAACTGAGCATCGGTGAAGTTGTCGATGCGGAAGCTCTTGGTCTCCCATGACTCGATGCGGCGATAACCGGTCTCGGTATCGCAAGAGTGCATGGCGAAGGTGCGATATGCCTCGTGTGCCTCAGGAGTGAGATCTACCAGGCCACGCTCCCAGTTGTCCAACGGATTATAGTTGGCGATGTTCCATGCATAATCAGCCACACCATAGAGAGCCAGCTTAGAAGCCTCTCCGTGCTCCATAGGGTTGCTTACGAAGCCGCAGAGATCCTTGTTGGTCAGGTCGGTCTGCAAACCATAGGTAGGACCCTGCATGATGATATGGCGTGCATAATCGGTTACAGGGAAGTTCCACCAGTAATAAGCAGGGCGCTTGATGCGGGAGTTCACCCAGTCGAGGGTCTCGCGGGTCAAGTCACTACATACCACATCACCCGTCCAGAATACATTGATAGATGGATCGAGGGTATTACCGAAGATAGCCAGAGAACCGGTTGGTTTTGGATTCGCCCAGAGACGGGTATAATCGGTAGGACACATCACGAGCGGTGTAACATCGCCCTTAGCCTTCACAAATTCCTTTGCCAGGCGGTTCAGGAGTTCCGACTGCTTCACTGGGTTGGCACCCTCGCCCGAAATATCATCAAAGAAGATGGCGAAAGAGCGCACACCGAGGTCGTACATCAGATCGAGCTTGTGAACCAGGTTCTGATAGTCTTCCTCGTTCCACTTGATATCCTGTCCTGGATGGATAGCCCACACGAAATCTACACGGTTGCGGCGGCAAGCCTGAACGAGTTCGCTGATGTTCTTAGCCTCTTTCTCTGGATAAGGCAGGCGCCAGTTAGGACAGCTGTGATAAGGGTCGTCCTTAGGGCCATAGAGATAGGTGTTCATCTTGTTCTTTCCATAATAGTCGATGAGGGAAAGACGCACCTGATGAGACCAAGGCTCGCCATAGAAGCCTTCTACCACACCACGGTTTGGAAGATCAGGGTAGTCGTTGCAAGTGGTATAAGGCATCTGGCCCTTTGCCATCTCGCTGTTTACAATCTGGCGCAAGGTCTGCAAGCCATAGAAAGCGCCACGCTCATCGTATCCCACAATCTGGATACCTTTGGCATCAGCCTTCAGGCTGTAAGCACCCGATACAGGCTTCACGCCAGCCTTGGCAGCAAGCTTCTCACCGAAATCGATGGTCAGGCGAATGCCCTTGGCGTTAGCGGTCAGGAACTTCACATCATCAGCAAACTTACCTTTCTTGTCAATCACCTTGACACCCTTCTGCAGGTCGAGTCGGTTAGCAGCATCCACATTCAGGAGATGTGGTGTAGGGCTCACGATGAGTCCGTGATGATCCAGTTTCTTACCCGGAATCATGTTTACGTCCTGCTTTTCAGAACGCTGGCCGCTCAGGTCTTGTGCCTGAGTGCCCTGTGCAAATGCAGCCATCAGGAGGGCTGCCATCAACATTTTTCTAGTCATAATGAATAGTTGGTTTAGGATTTATTTTATTAAATTTTATATATTTACAAAAGCTTTTGCCCTTACAGGGCGCTTTGCTGATTGCCATTATAACCCAGGGTGTTGCCCTGGGCTAGGAGCTTCTGCCCTTTCAGGGCGTGCTGCTTCTAGAGCTTTGAGTCTTCAGGGCGTGTGGGGCATTTCCCTAGAAGTGAAAGACACTTTCTACATTTTTATTCGTCTGTTCTGCAAACTTTTCTTCGCTCACGTTGTAGGCTTTTGCCAAGGTTTTAAGTACTTCTACCACGAAGGCGCTCTCATTGCGCTTTCCGCGATATGGAACGGGAGCCATGTATGGAGAGTCGGTTTCCAAAACAATGCGGTTCATCGGAACCACGGCAGGGAGGTCTTCACGCAAATGACTGCTCTTGAAGGTAGAAACTCCACCGATGCCCAGCACGAAGTTATCGAACGAGAGGAGTTCCTCTGCCTCCTTCTGATTGCCGGTAAAGCAATGGAACACGCCGCCCGGCAGTTCCTTCTCATACTTTCTGAGCAGATGCACCATCTCGTTCTGAGCCTTGCGGCAATGAATCATCAGCGGGAGCTGGGTTTCTACCGACCATTTTACCTGTTCCTCGAAAGCCTCGAGCTGCTCGTTTTCGAACTCACGGCTCCAGTAATAATCAAGTCCTACCTCTCCGATAGCAATCAAGTCTGAAAACTGAGGAGAACCACCCTTCTGACAGGCATTACCGGTCATGCGATGCTCCTCCAGTATCTTTCGGAGTTCAGCCAGCTGTTCCTTCCAGTCAGCCTTCACCTCTTCAGGATGCAGACCCATCATCGGATAAGCATAGCCCGGATATTCCTTGCTCAATGCCAGGACCGCGTGTGTGGTCTTCACATCGATGGCAGGCAAGAACACCTTGCTTACCCCCGCTTCCTTGGCACGGGCGAAAGCCTCCGCCCTATCCTCATCAAATTCTTCCGCATCGAAATGCGTATGTGTATCTATTACTTTGAACATTGCCCTATCAACTGTCAACTATAAACTATTAACTATCAACTAGTACTGTCGCTTCATCATTTTCTGAGCATACTTTGCCAATTCCTCCTTACGCTCAGCAGGCACATTCACGGCATCCAGATACTTCTTGCTCTGCTCGAAATAATAAGCAATCTTATCCTGCGCCATTTTGTCGATACCTATCTCGTTGTATAGACGGGTAACGGCAGCCACCTTCTCCTTGCGGTCGAACTCCTCGGCATCCACCCACTTCTGCAGTTCTGCACGCTGAGCGTCGTTGGCATGGTTGAAAGCATTGATGAGCATATACGTCTTCTTGTTGGATGTGATATCGCCACCAATCTCCTTACCGAACACCTTGGTATCGCCGTAAACATCGAGGTAATCATCCTGCAACTGGAACGCCAATCCGATCTGCTCACCAAACTTATACAGGTTCTCTGCATCCTCATCAGAAGCATCGGCAAGGATTGCACCCATCTTCAAGGCACAAGCCAGGAGTACGCTGGTCTTGAGGCGGATCATCTCGATATATTCCTCCTCCTTCACATCATTACGGTTTTCAAACTCCATATCAAACTGCTGACCTTCACCAATTTCCAGGGCAGTGGAAGTAAAGAGTTTCAACACCTTGGCAAGATGCTTTTCATCACATTGAGCCATACGCTCATAAGCCAGAACGAGCATGCTGTCGCCCGAAAGGATTGCCGTATTGGCATCCCATTTCTTATGAACCGTTTCATGACCGCGACGCAAATCAGCATTGTCCATCAGGTCATCATGCAGCAAAGTATAGTTATGATAAGTTTCCAGGGCAACGGCATTCATCAGAATCTTCTCAGGATTGTCCTTGAAAAGATTGTAGCCCAGAAGCATGAGCGTAGGACGAATACGCTTGCCACCCATAGAAAGAACGTATCTGATAGGCTCATAAAGAGACTTTGGCTTTCTTTCGTAAGGCAAATTAGCCAGAAACTCATTTACCATGCTTAAAATTTCATCTGCTGTCTTCATAATAATATATAATTTATAATGTATAATTTACAATGAACAATTTATAATTTATAGCTGGAACACTACCGGGATGGCAATCATCGTGCGACAGACCTTGCCTTTATCGATGCCCGGTTTCCACTTCGGCATCATCTTCATCACCCTCAAAGCCTCGTTGTCGAGCAATGGATCTACCGAAGTGCTTACCTTGATATTGGCAACACTTCCATCCTTGTTTACGATAAAGGATACCACTACGGTTCCCTGAATCTTACTCTTCTGGGCAGCTACAGGGTACTTCAGGTTCTTGGTAAGCCACTGCATGAAGGCAGACCAGCCACCAGGAAACTGCGGTATCTTCTGCACGACGGTCAGTTTGATAGGAGCCTCAGCTCCCGGATTCTCAATGGGAGTTTCAGGAACCGCTTCCTTCACCTCAGATCCATCCACTACACCCGAGCCGTCACCGATAACCAGTTCGCTGGTTGTAGAACTGATTTTCTGCGGTGCCTTCTGAGTCTGTTGCTCGGCAGCCTTCACTTCCTGGGTAATTGACTTAGAAGCAGGAGCCGAAACAGCCTCTGCACTCACCATATCTTTCTGGTCGGGACGAGCTGACATTTCCAGATCCTGTGAGAGATCTTCCATCGATTCCGACAAGTCATCATCTCCCTGCTGACCTCTCTGATATTGGAGTCCTACGAAGATGAAAGTAAAAGCCAGCAGCAACCCCAGCAGAAAAAATGTAACCCGCTTATCTTCCAGTTGTGCGCTATTTGATTTCTTAATTTCCACAATAAAAACCGTTTAAAATCGTTATTTCCTACGAAAACATTGCAAAATTACTTCTTATTATTGAAAAAAGCAGTATCTTTGCCAAAGAATTAGAAAATTTAAATGAAAAAATATGTAATTTCCGCAATATTGACGCTTTTTGCGACAATTATTGATGCTCAAGAGAGCCAAACGGGGTATAATTTCCTTCGCTTGCCGGTGAGTGCCCATGCAGCTGCTCTGGGTGGCGACAACATCACCTTGATAGAAGATGATGAGGCACTCATATTCCATAATCCGGCTCTCCTGTCATCAGTAAACGACAAGACGGTCAATCTCAATTATATGAACTATATGTCGGGGGTGAACACTGCCTCGGCTAGTTTCAACCGTATTGTCAACGACAAGGCTTCGTGGGCTGTTTCGGCTCAGCTTGTTGACTACGGCAAGATGAAAGAGACGGATGAGAACAACATCCAGATGGGTGAGTTCTCGGCAAAGGACATTGCCGTTGCGGGTTACTTCTCTTATATGCTCGGTGAAAAGTTTGCGGGTGGTATTGCCGCCAAATTCATCACTTCGTATATTGGCGATTACAATTCTATCGCTGTGGGAGTGGATCTGGGCATCAACTATTACGACCCGGAAACGGAATGGTCGGTTTCATGTGCGGCAAAGAATCTGGGTGGACAGCTGAAAGCTTACGACAATGAATATGAGAAGATGCCGATCGACCTGCAGTTGGGTGTGACGAAACGCTTCGCCAACGCACCGTTCAGGGTATCAGCCACACTGGTCAACCTGAACCATTGGGACAGCAGTCTTCGTGATCATGCCGTAGTAGGTGCCGACATTCTGCTTTCGGAGAGCCTGTGGATAGGTGCCGGCTACAACTTCCGGAGAGCCAACGAGATGAAAATCAGCACCTCAGAAGATGAGGAAAGCAGTCATGGAGCCGGTTTCTCTGTGGGTGGCGGTATCAACCTGGAGCGCTTCCATCTGAACGTTGCCTACGGCAAATATCACGTCAGTAGCAACAGTCTCATGCTGAACGTAAGTTACAGATTATAAATTATACATTAAAGTTAGTTCGAAATTATGAAGAAAATAACAATAGCAATAGACGGATACTCTTCTTGCGGTAAGAGTACGATGGCAAAGGATCTTGCCAAGGAAATAGGTTATGTTTATGTAGATACGGGCGCCATGTACCGCTCGGTAACCCTCTATGCGCTGCGTCATCAGCTCTTCGAAGCAGATGGAGCCGTAAAGACTGAAGAACTGCAGAAGGAGATGAAGAACATCAGCATCTCATTCAAGTTTAATGCAACAACCGGTCGCCCAGACTGCTATCTGAACGGCGAACTGGTAGAAAAGGAAATCCGTTCGTTAGAGGTTTCCAACCACGTTAGTCCGATTGCCGCCGTTCCTTTCGTCAGAGAGGCGCTGGTAGAACTGCAGCAGAAGATGGGCGAAGACAAGGGTATCGTGATGGATGGTCGCGATATAGGTACCACCGTGTTCCCTAATGCCGAACTGAAGATTTTCGTAACAGCCAGTTCACAGGTGAGAGCACAGCGCCGTTTCGATGAACTGAAGGAGAAAGGAATGCCAGCCGACTTCGATGCGATTCTGAAGAATGTAGAGGAGCGCGACTATATCGATAGCCACCGCGAGACTTCCCCACTCAGAAAAGCAGATGATGCCATCACGCTCGACAACAGCAACATGACCATTTCTGAACAGAAGGCATGGCTGATGGAACAATATCAAAAAGCAATAGCAGAATAAGCTACAGAGAAGAGACTGCCGGGTTATTAATGCAAAAATACGTTAAATATACTACTTTTGCCGATAAATTTATTTTATTCGATGAAAAGATTTGGAAAAAAAAACTTCAATTTAGTATCTTTGCAACCATATTAACAAGGTAGTAATGATATAGATTATAAATTTTGAGTTAATTACTGTTTTTTGAAGGTGATAGGTCTTCGGGAGAAGATTTATCACCTGTTTTATTTTCAGACAGTTTATAAGAGATAAACCCACTTGACGTCGTGAAACACGACACCAAATGGGTTAACTGATTAATAACCAATATATTAAGTTTTTCAACCAACGATAAAACTATCCTCTACCCATATACGGTGAAACACCGTACCAAGTATATCAAGTAGCTGATAATCAATATTTTAACTCTTATTACAAAAGAGCAGAGTTTTCCTTGATAATCTTATCCTTGCACTCTTCCATCAGCCACTTCGGCGTACTGGTAGCACCACAGATACCTACCGTTTCCACATCCTTGAACCAGTTCATATCTATTTCGTCAGCACTTTCTATCTGGTAGCTGTTGGCATTCACGCTCTTGCATTCCTTGAAAAGCACCTTGCCGTTCGAACTCTTTCTGCCACTCACAAAGAGGATGACATCATGCTTGCTGGCAAAGGCAGCGATGTTAGGCATGCGGTTAGCCACCTGACGGCAGATGGTATCGAAACTCTTGAAGACAGCGCCCTCAACAATATGCTCCTGGCAATATTCGATGATGCGGTGGAACTCATCGAGACTCTTGGTAGTCTGGGAGTAAAGATAGATATCTTTAGAGAAATCCAGCTGACCGGTTTCCTTCAGCTGCTTCACATCCTCAAACTTCTCTACCACGATGGCATGACTCTCCGTCTGCCCCACCAGTCCGAGCACCTCAGCATGCCCGTTCTTGCCGAAAATCACGATCTGTGCCTCCGGATTGTTGACATACTGCTTCTTGATGCGGCGCTGCAACTGGAGCACCACAGGACAGGTAGCATCGATGATTTCAATGTTATTTCGCTCAGCAAGGGCATAAGTTTCAGGCGGTTCACCATGAGCACGGAGCAAGACCTTTACGCCCTGCAGTTCCTCCATCTGCTCATGGTCTATCGTGATGAGTCCCGCTTCATGCAGGCGCTCCACCTCCATACCGTTATGCACAATATCGCCCAGGCAGTAAAGTTTACCGCCCTTAGCCAACTCCTCTTCAGCTTTCTTGATGGCAGTGGTTACGCCAAAGCAGAACCCACTGCCGTTATCTATTTCTATCTGCACGATATTCATTTTTAAATCATTGTACATAAATCTTCACCACCACCTTAGCATGGTCAGGGTCATTCGTAATTATGAGGATACGAGGGTGTCTGACACGCGATTTCTTCAAGTCGGCAGCCACAGCCGTCACCTTCATCTTAACGGTCTCTCCTGGCTGAATCTTACTCTTCTTCAGTTTCACCTGCAAGCCCATCGTAAACATCTGCATGCTGCGGATATCCAGTTCCGACTTACCCTTATTGGTAATCAGAATCTCACCCTTCAGCTTCTTCTTTCCATTGAAACTACCCAGATTGAGATCGGTGGCAGACATCTCTATCTTCGGAGCCAGTGCCTTCTTGGCTGGAGTCATGTTTTCGAAACCAGGAAGAAGAACGGCTGATACCACGATTTCCTTCTCAGGCGCAATCTTATCGCCAGGACGCTCACCGAGATAAACCGATGTCTGGTTCAAGCCCAGGTCGCGCAGTTTCTTGGAATCCAGCACGAAACTGATTTCGGCAGAATGACGCGGAGCCACCTTGGAAGGCGATACGAAAGCATGAAGATAGGATGGCAGATGCATCACTACCGGCTCCAGCACTTCGTCGGTAGGATTGAAGATATGAATGCGCTGAACCGGACGGTCGCCACGGTTCACGTCATCAAACTCCACCTCCTGGGCATCACTCTTGATGACACCCAGCATCTCATCGTAAGAACCAGCGAAATCTACTACGCTGCCCACTACCCTTCCCCTCATAGAGAGGATGAACGGCTCTTCATCCGCATTGGTATAGAGGCAAACCTGCTTGGTGAAAGTACCCATCTGCTTGGCATCGTATACCGCCTTGATGACGAAACTTTCGCCGGCAGCTATGCTCGTCTTCGGATAATCTACCTCCGTACATCCGCAGCTTTTCAATACATTGTTGATAACCAACGGCTTGTGCCCGTCATTCTTCAGCACGAATTCGGCAGTTACAGGCTTGTGGAACACCACCTGTCCGCAGTCTACCACCTCGTGCTGGGTTGTAATCTTCTGTGCTGATGCAGGCAGCGCCAACAGCGCTGAGAGCATCCATATATTCATCCGTTTCATACTATTCTATTTTAAATTATCAATCTATAAACTTTTAACTATCAATTATTAACTTTCAATTCATAGGTCTCTGTGCGGCCACCAAACTCCGGACTGTAGGTACACTCAGCGGTGCAAGTTCCGCTCTGATAGTCGCCCTTTCTATCCACGTAATACTCCATTTCTACGATGTGCTTACCTTTAGATAAACGATCGAAATAGAAATTTGTTGCATGGTCTCTTGGAGAAACATAGCAGCCTATGCTCCACTGATAACCGCTCAACTGGTTAACCGGCTCCAGGCATGCCGCACGCTTATCCGTAATCTGCACAAAGTCGTAGTCGCGGTCGGCGGTGATGATGAGCGTTACCTTCACCTTCTCGCCTACCTGCGCATTGCCCTTGCTCTCAGATTCGGCTGGAACGATGACACGGCGCACCTTGATGCCCGACTCCATGGAACCGATTTCGCTGATAGGCTGCTTAAACTCTGCATAGACAGCTCCCCAGCTGGTATAATCGCTCTTTTTGTCGATGCTCAGCTTAGATGCCTTGCCCGGTCTTTCGGTCTTCACATAGCCCAAAGTAGTGGAATCCTGCGGCATCGGCAGCAGCTTGCCATCCAGTTTCAGCACGGCATTCTCAGCCTTCCGGCTCCAGTTGCTCTCATTGCCCTTCATAAAGGCGTAGACGGCATCCACGGTGTTCACTGGCGTATCCCAAACCTGGGTGCGTTTCGACATCAGGAGCCAGCGCTGCATCTCCTCGATGGTCTGCTGTTTGCTAATAGCAAACGATGCTGATGAAATAGCAGCTATAGACTGAGCATCCAAAGCCTGTAGAGCCTCGATGGCAGCCACCTCTGTCGGAATCTTATAGTTTCTCCAACTATAGTACGCCTTGCGAGTATCATAATATCTGCCCATATCCTCACGATAGACTGAATATTCCTCCATGCTCTTCAAGTAGTCGGCAGCCGTCTTGTAATCGTAGTTTAGGGCGAGTATCACAGCAGCCTTCGCCTTGCCATAGATGGTCAACGAACGGGTCATCTTCTTCAGTTTTCCGAGGAGATAATCCATGTCATTCAAAGCAGGAGCTTTGAGTTTCACACAAGTCCCATCCATTGCGACAATATAGAGATAATGCAAAGCCACCTCGCTTGGCGTAGCCTGGTAAGCCTCGCCCTTCTTGCCATTGCGAGCGGCTTTCTGCGCAGCCTTTGCCTCATCCTCCTTCATCGCCTTCACCTCACGAGCCGTTTGCTGACGCAGATAGTCGATTGCTCCCGAAAGCATACTTGCGGTAGAGGATTGTCTGCCCACGATGGCATTGAGACGAACCATCATCTCTGCCACAGCCGTGGTCATATATCTGCTGCCGCTCATGCCCTTCCACCAAGAGAAGGAACCATCCTTGTTTTGGAGTTTCTTCAGGAGAGCGACATACTTGTTCACCTTCTTTTCCAAGGTATCAGAAGCCGATGTCAAGCCCGAAGCATCGTCGATGTCCTTGGCATTCACGTTCAAGGTCTTCTGGACATGGCGGCTCACGGTGTTGGCATAGATGGCAGCCATCAAGGAGAGTGCATCCTCCTCGGTAGGATTACTGATAGCTGGCAGCGCCTTCACCATCAGCCAACTAGGATTGTTGGTGTACTCGATGGTTACCTTGGCATCTTCAGCACCCTTCGCCTGCTTGCCCTCCTTGTTCAGAAAGAGTTTGCTCAGGTCGAAGTTCTGCTCACCCTTCTGATGCAGGGTGATAGGCAGGGTGTTCACCACGAGTTCACGGTTGCTCAAAACCGGCAGATAGTGCTGTTCACCATCGCTGTAGCCATTACCGGCAGCCACCACCTTATTAATATATACGCCTTCTTTCAGTCCCTGGACATCAAAGGAGATGGTAGCAGAGCCCTCGGCATCGATGCTGTAATTCTGCGTCTTCTGCCAAACCACCTTGTTGGTCTCCGGGTCGAGAATCTGCATACGGGTGTTGCCGCTCACCTTCTTGTCGGAAGTATTGAAGAGTTTCACCACGATGGTGCTCTTATCGCCCTCACGCAGGAAGCGAGGCATGTTAGGCTGCACCATCACGGTCTTCTGAGCCACAGCCTCATCCACCAGCAAACCGTTGCGCATCTCCTTGTCATGAGCCAAGCCCATGAACTTCCAGGTAGTCACGCTCTCCGGCAGGGTAAACCTGATGGCTACGTTGCCATTGTTGTCGCTCTCCAAGGCAGGATAGAAGAAGGCGGTCTCGTTCATATTCTCACGCACCTGCACCTTGTCAAGGAATTGTCTTGCATCTGAGCCAGAACCACCGGCAAACTGCGGCATCTCCTCTACTACATCAAAAACCTTGTTGGCAGATGGAGCAGCCGCTGCAACACGGGTCATATTACTCCCACGAATTTTCATGACCCTCCCTTCTTCCTGAACCAGCTCGTCTTTCTTTATACGAACAGACTCTACGGTTCCGCCAAGAGAACGTTCCAACTTGCTCAGCTCCACCGCTTGCATATAAGCATAATAGCTAAAGAATTTGCCATCAAACTTATCTACATCCAGTCCCTTCTCGTCATAATACTTGGTAGGATAAACGCCATTCAAGTAAGATGAACGGAAAGTGAGGTTGTGCTTCCAGTAGCAGTTTGGCAGACTCTGATAGAAGCCCAGTGAGAGATTCCAGGAATGCGGGGCTATCTGGTCGAGCGACTTGTCATAGAGTACGCTCATCAGCTGCGCCTTGGCTGGTTTGCCATCAGGGGTGGTAATCTTAAGCGTCCACTCCTCCTTCTGACCAGGGGTCAGACGGTTGCGGAAGGTCTTCCAGGCGATATTCAGTTTCTTCTCAGGCAAAGGACGGGCGATGCTCATCATTCGGGTATAGCACTTGCCTTGCTTCACGAAACTATAGTTCAGTACGATGCCCGACGCATATTCCTCCTTGTAGGTGAAAGGCAGAGTCACGATGCTGTCGCCCAACTCCCAGGCGCCCTTCTCCAGCAGTTTGTTGCCGGCGATGATGGAATATACGATGTGCGCTCCGTTCTCCGAAGAGCCCACCTGAATATAGACCGGCTTACCATCACGAGGGAAAGTCTTCGCCGTCTGATAATACCATTCGGTGGTTGGCTCCACCGGATGGGTATCCTTCATGCTGAAAAGGGTGAATTTCTGCTGCAGGGTATCCTGTCCGCAGATTGCCTCCAACTGATGAACGCCAGATTTCCAAACGAGGGAAGAAGAGGCAGATGATGCAGAAGAAGCATATTCCTTGATAGAAACCGATACATTCGCCTCGGCATCCTTCCATTCGCCCTCATCAATTCGATATTTCAACCTACTAGAAATCGGCATACCACTGGCATTGCGGTAAGCGAAGGTCACCGTCTTCAGACTGTCTGTTTCGATACGCTTAGGAAGATTCACCGTGAGGATGGTTGGCTTGGTGCCCAGAGGCAGACTCATCACGCCCTCGTGGCTCTCGCCGCTGATGTCGGTAACGATGGCAGAGACCTCGAAGTTGAAGAAACGGGCGATGCGCATGAACTCGCTCATATCAGCCTCGTCTTTTCCTGACAAGGAAGCCTCCAGCGGAATCTCTACGTCGAAGGTTCCGTCCTCACGAGTCACGCAACTGTCTGTCTTTACCAACTGTCCGGCAGAGCCTGCGCCCCACCACCAAAGCTGGTTTCTGCGAGTCACCTGATACTCCACCTTGGCACCCTGCACAGGCACACCAGAGTAGGTCTTGGCTGTAGCCTTCACCACTACAGTATCGCCCCAGTTATATTTCTCGTTCACCTTCGGGAAGGTAATCTCGAAGGTTGGACGCTTGTACTCCTCAACTCTGAAATATTCGCTTGCTGTACCATTCACGGAGATGGAATACAGTCCCGTCTGTCCCTCCTTCGGCAATTCGAAATCTACGGAAGCCGTACCGTATTCATCGGTAGTAGCCTTCTGCTCAGCCACCTGCTTCCAGTTGGCATCACTCAGGACAAACTTCAGTTCCATGCTCTTGCCAGGCACGCTGGCATCCAACCCCTTCTTGACAGTATAGGAAATGGCTGAGGCATGTACCTTCTGCCCCGGGCGATAGATGGCACGATCGGTATAAACCTGATATTTAGTCTCATTATCCTTCTTCTCATAATAGCGGGTACGGCTAAGATAGATGTCCCTGGCTGGCGTAAACTTGTCATTGTTGGTAGAAATCAACACCATTCCATCCACATTTTTGAAGTAAGCCTCTCCGTTCTCATCTGTTGTCAAGCGGGCATGAACTATTCGCTTGTCCTTCTTCGTCTTGAAATCATACCGCTGGTCGTAGAGTTCTATCTTCGCCCCGGCGATAGGCTGTCCGTCGGTAGCATTCACCACCACATAGCGATGCTTATCATCCGGCAACTGCTGGATCATCACCGCCAGATTGCTGACATAGAAGAGTTTGCGCTGCGGAGCGATGCCGGTATTATCAGAAGTTACCTCCATCAGATAGGCACCCAGCGGCAGATTGCCACCGATTTCAATGGAATCCTTCACCTCTTGATAATCCGGACGACCATAGTAATTCCTGCTGTAATCCTTCTGATGCAGTTTCGTGGTCTTCTTCAGGAGCATCTTATAGGTAGCCTCATCCTGAGCATCATATTCATTATCCGCCGTGATGTTGAGGCGGGAGATGCTGATTTTCAGGTTCTGGAGATTACGCACATCCAGCTGCACCCAAACCTTCTCCCCAGGTCGCAATACCTGCGGCATATCCTTCACCCGGAACATCGGTTCGGTAAGTCGCTTCTGCGCATTTCTCAGTTCGTTCATTCTCGACCATTCACCCCAGCGGCTCAGCGCATAGTTGATATAGTTGAGCTTATCCTGCGGTTTGGCATCGGTAGCACCTTCCATGAAGCGGAAATGCTCCACGGCAAGTTCGCCTGCCTCCGGAATATCCTGATAAATCTGGATGAGCGAGTCGATAGTCTGCAGATACTTCGATTTCTTCACCTCTCTCACGTCGTCCTGGCGGTATTTCTCGATGAGCTTATAGGCACAGAGACAAGCCGCACCCCGATTGCCCACCTTATTATAATAGGTGTACAGCTGCAGATACGCCTCCTTGCTGTCTGCCTCGAATCCGATGAGATGCAGCAAATCATTCTTGAAGGAACTTCCGTCCACCCCTTTTAGAGTCAGCGGCACATACTCAGTAGAAGCATGCTTGGCAAGAAGCTCTGGGTGCGCCATCGCTTTTTTGAAGAACTCCTGGCTCTTCTTCAGGTTTACCTTTCGCTGACTTTGATAATAAGAAGCATCCTCCCTTTGTTCCAAAGAAGCCTCATCCACTTCTATTCCATACGGATTATCATGATATACCTTGCCGAGCACAGCATATCTCACCGCTTTCAGCATCGGGTCATTTGTCTTCAAAGCTTCAGCTTCCATCCGCTTCACGTTAGGCGAAAGCGAGTCAGCAGAAATCTCTTTCCAAAGAGTCATTTGCCTCATCTCAGCCGCCAGCAGCTGCCCGTAATCTTTGGCAACCGAGGCCTTGGCGATGATTTTCTTCATCACCGCGATTTCGCTCTTAGGCTGGTCCTTCTGAGCATTGATTTCAGCTTGCTTCCACAAGTTGTCGTATGTCTGAGCCGCTACCTGCATCGTAGCAAAGAGGGCTATCAGAAGTGATAAAATGTTTCTTTTCATAAGCCAATTGTATTAAATGTTTATAGAATGATGATAATCATCAAACTTTTCATTGCAAAAATACAAAAAAAAACTGTTTTCTAACCCCGAAACTTAAACTTTTTACTATCTTTGCACCAAAATAGTATATTTTACCAAGAAATAACATTAAAAAAACAATGGCAGAAAAAAAGTATGGTCATTTTGATGACGCCAATCGCGAATACGTGATTACTGACCCAAAGACCCCATGGCCTTGGATCAATTATTTGGGTAACGAGGATTTCTTCTCGCTCATCTCAAACACAGCAGGTGGTTATTCCTTCTACAAGGATGCCAAGTTCCGTCGCATCACCCGTTATCGCTACAATGGTGTGCCGATGGATAACGGCGGTCGCTATTTCTATATCAAAGATGGCGATACCGTATGGAACCCGGGATGGAAACCTTGCAAGACACCGCTCGACAGCTACGAGTGCCGCCACGGCATGAACTATACCCGCATCACGGGCAGCAAGAACGGCGTGGAGGCGAGTGTGCTTTTCTTCGTACCGCTCCATACATGGGCTGAGGTGCAGAAGATGACGCTGAAGAACCAGACTGAGGAGGTGAAGACCCTCAAAGTGTTCTCCTTTGCAGAGTGGTGCCTCTGGAATGCTGCTACCGACATGGAGAACTTCCAGCGCAACTTCTCTACGGGCGAGGTGGAGGTAGAGGGTTCTACCATCTATCACAAGACCGAATATCGTGAGCGCCGCAACCACTATGCTTTCTACACAGTGAATACCGAGATTCAGGGCTACGATACCGACCGCGAGAGCTTCATCGGACTCTACAACGAGTTTGCCGAGCCTGAGGCTGTGATGGAAGGCAAGCCACGCAACAGCTTTGCCCACGGCTGGAGCCCTATCGCATCTCATTATATCGAGGTTACCCTGCAGCCAGGCGAGAGCCGCGACCTCATCTTCCTGCTGGGCTATGTGGAGAACGAGCAGGACAAGAAGTTCAGCGCCAAGAAGGTAATCAACAAGGAGAAAGCTCATCAGCTTATCGCCAAGTTTGATACCACAGAAAAGGTGGATGCTGCCTTCGCAGAACTCAACCAGTACTGGGATAACCTGCTGAACATCTTCACCGTGAAGAGCGGCAACGACAAGTTAGACCGTATGGTGAACATCTGGAACCAGTATCAGTGCATGATCACCTTCTGTATGTCGCGTTCGGCAAGTTTCTTCGAGAGCGGCATCGGTCGAGGCATGGGCTTCCGCGATTCCAACCAGGACCTCGTAGGTTTCGTTCATCAGATACCTACCCGTGCCCGCCAGCGCATCATCGATATCGCCAGCACCCAGTTCCCTGACGGTGGCTGCTACCACCAGTATCAGCCGCTCACCAAACGTGGCAACAACGATATCGGTGGCGGTTTCAACGACGACCCTTGCTGGCTCATCTTCGGTACCGTAGCCTATATCAAGGAGACGGGCGACTTCTCTATCCTCGCTGAACAGGTGCCTTTCGACAACCAGCCAGGCACAGAAGTAAGCCTCTTCGAGCACCTCAAGATTTCGATGAACCATGTTATCAACAACCTGGGTCCACACAAGTTGCCACTCATCGGAAGAGCCGACTGGAACGACTGTCTGAACCTGAACTGCTTCTCCTGGGACCCTAACGAGAGTTTCCAGACCACCGAAAACAAGGGCGAAGGAAGCAAGGCAGAGAGTCTGATGATAGCCGGTCTGTTCGTGGTTACCGGCAAGGATTATGTGGCTCTGTGCAAGCAGCTTGCCAAGGAAGCTTTGGAAAGCAAGGAGGGCGAAATAGCCGGTCTTACAGAGGAAGATTATTTGACAGAAGCCGAGCGCATGCAGCAGGCTGTAGATGAGATGAACGAGGCTGTGAAGCAGCATGGATGGGACGGCGAATGGTTCCTCCGCGCTTACGATTTCTTCGGCAACAAGATTGGTAGTGATGAGAACGAGGAAGGCAAAATCTTCATTGAGAGCCAGGGCTGGTGTACGATGGCTGGTATCGGTCTGGAAGAAGGACTCTGCGATAAAGCACTGGACAGCAGTAAGAAACGACTGGAATGCGAGCACGGACTGGTGCTGAACAACCCAGCTTACACCACCTATCATGTAGAAATGGGTGAGATTTCTTCTTATCCTGAAGGTTACAAGGAGAACGCCGGTATCTTCTGCCACAACAATCCTTGGGTCATCATCGGAGAGACTGTAGCCGGTCGAGGCAACGATGCCTGGAGCCATTATACCAAGATTCTGCCTAGCTATGTAGAGGAAAAATATCAGACACTTCACAAGGTAGAGCCTTACGTAAACTGCCAGATGGTAGCCGGTAAGGATGCAGCCAAACCGGGCGAAGGAAAGAACTCCTGGCTCACCGGTACAGCGGCATGGATGTGGTATACAGTATCAGAATTCATCCTCGGCATCAAGCCAGATTATGAAGGTTTGCTCATCGATCCTTGTCTCCCAAGCACCGCTAAGGAGTATGAGGTAACCCGCAAGTTCCGTGGTGGCGAATACCATATCACAGTAAAGAATCCTAGCGGAAACCAGAAGGGCGTGAAGCAGATTACAGTGGATGGCACTCCTATCTCAGGCACCATCATTCCTTGCTCTGAAGGCAAGCATGAAGTAGTGGTTGAGATGTAAATCAGCCAGATCTCATCAAGTTACGATTTGAAAGTTCAATGTAACGAAATTCTTTTCATACCCATGCCCCCTGTTTTAGGGGGTATGGGTATCACAATAAACACTTGCCCCTTTATTTCAAGGGAGCAAGTGTTTTATTTATTTGATAATCTGATACTTAGCTTTTAATATAAGCACATATTTAACAGTATCAAGAGTAAGATTCAAAGTCTCTATCATTGACTCAGTTCCTCAATAACTCAGTTCCTCAGTTTTTTCCTAGGGGGTATATAGCCCTTATAGTTCAAAGTTGTTTTAAATTGTTATATATTATATATTATTATATATATATATATATAATAAACTTCTAAATAAAGACAAAAGTGAAGGGTCAGAGAAAAACTGAGGAACTGAGTTATTGAGGAACTGAGTCATTGCAGTAAAAACATCATAATCCTCATAAACACCTGATTTACTGCTTAACTCTATACTTTAAGAGAACAAAGCTATGAGTTGTCACCCATAAAACTATGAGTTGTCACCCGCAAAACTATGAGTAAGGAAGTTTAACTACTTTCAATCTGAAAGCATAGTTTAAACATTTCCTTATCACACCCCCAAACTTGGCAGTATCAGAGAAAAGTTGTATCTTTGCACGGAATTCCATCCATTCCTTCCATACCGCTCCTTCCATGCCATCCCCACAACTCCTTCCGCCCAGCTCCAGCACGCGTCTCTCCATCCGAAGTATTAAAAGGAAAAAGATAAAAAAGGTATGGCTTTTCGAGTTATTTTTTGTACTTTTGCAGCCGATAACGCATTTTGCGAACAAAACAGGATTCTTTAAAGAAAAGAAAGGAAATAACAATGAAGAAAATATTATACTTTGTGGCAGCCCTGGCTGCTACATCCTTTATCACTACGATGGGTACCAGCTGCAAGTTTGCACCCGACCAGCATGACGGCGACACGGTAGCTGCCAGCGAGTTTTACCCGATAGATACCTCTGCGGCTCATGCCAAGAAGATGGCGAAGATTGCTGCCATCAAGAACGGAAAAGACAGTGTAGGCATCTATTATGTGGGCAGCAATTCTACCAAAGACCTCATCGAGCTCGTATCCTATCCTTCACGCCGCGACACGATGATGTACAGCAAGACCCGACACATAAAGGTGAAGGGCAATGCCGACATCAACCACGTGGTTCGTGTAGACTTCTATCTGCATAACGGCAAGGATTCGCTGGTGAAGTATGTTGAGGAAGTGAATTTCAAATCACTTAATAGCCTATAAACTATCAACTAATCATAGAATCCCGGCTGCTTATACTCAATGCCCAGTTCATCATCTACTGTTGCGATGACACCCTGAATCTGCCCCATGGCAAACATACGGCCGAGGAGAGTGTAACCGGCATTGTGACCATGATTGCTCTCATCGAATACGCCACCAGGCTCATCAGTGAAGGTCATACCATGATCTACTCGCATTGGCAGACGACGACCGGAATTGCACTTGCCTTCCTGCTCAGCCTTCTCGAAGATGCGGCAAAGTTCAATGAGATGGCCGCGACCACCCAAGTGAGAAGCCTCTGTAAAGTTGCCGTTAGGGAAAATGTAGCAAGAGCGCAGATGAACAAAGTGAGTGCGGTCAGCAAACTGCTTAGCCATTGACACGCAGTCGTTGTGCTCGCCGGCAGAGAATGAACCTGCACAGAAAGTCAGACCATTGTGCTTGTTTGGCACAGCATCGAGCATCCACTGGATATCCTCGGCACGACCGATGATTCTTGGCAAGCCGAATACAGGATAAGGAGGATCGTCTGGGTGAACACACATATTGATATCGTACTCATCGCAGATAGGCATGATAGCCTCCAGCCAGTACTTCATGTTCTCCTGCAACTTCTTCTTGTCGATACCATCATAAAGCTTCAACAGGTCGCGGAACTTCTGGACAGGAGCTGAATCGCCCTCGCTGAAGTTACCCGATACGAAACCCTGGGTCTTGATGATGATGTTCTCTACCAAGGCATGATCCTGCTCTGGTGTAGAAGTCTTCTTGATTTCATCAGCCTCAGCCACGAGGTCTCTGCCCCACTTGTGCTCCTTAGAGAACTCAGCCCAATCCTCACGAGCGCCTTCACGCTGCAGGATATAGATATCAAAGTAGGCAAACTCACCCCAGCTCATATAGAGGTTGTTGGCTCCGTTAGGATTCTCGTGTGCCAAATCGGTACGAGCCCAGTCCAAAACAGGCATGAAGTTGTAGCAGATGCATTTGATGCCTTCCTCGCCCAGGTTGCGGAGACTTTCCTTGTAAACCTCAATCTGATGATCACGGTCAGGACCACCATATTTCAGGGTTTCAACCACAGGTAAAGACTCTACCACGCTCCATTTCATACCATAAGACTCGATGTACTCCTTGAGTTCATGAATCTTCTCGCGTGTCCAAACCTCGCCCAGAGGAACATTGTGCAATGCGGTAACAATGCCCTCAACACCAATCTGCTTCAACTGTGCAAGTGTAATCTTATCTTTCTTGCCAAACCAGCGCCATGTTCTTTCCATATATATATATTATAATGTATAAGTTTAAAAATGAATTATCTTGCAGAAACATATTTATGCAATGTCTGTCTTACAGCACCCTTGCCGGCAAAGAGTTCCTTCACCATGCCCTCAATCTGCTCACCGAAGCCAGCCTCATAGAGATCGAGACCGAACACATCCTTGCGGGAATAGAGATTCTTCAGGCAAGAGTAGTCCTGATCAGCCTTGCCTACTTCAAGAGGAGCTACGATGGCCTGCAGTTCTGCCAACAATGGGTCGGAAGATGGCTCGAATGGCTTCAGGTTATCATCCAATGCCTTGAGATAACGGGCATAACCTGCTAATACCAAAGGAATCAACACGAGATTGCTCACGTCGAGACCACGGTCGATATACTTCTTGATAGTCTCACCGAAACGGATAGAGAGCTTCTGACTGGTATCAGTAGCGATACGCTGAGGAGCATCCGGCATGAAAGGATTAGGCAGACGCTTGTTGATTACGGTGCCGATAAACTCGTATGGGTTCAATACGCCTGGGTCGGTAACCACCGGCATCGCCTCGATATAACCAATCTTCTGGATAAAGGCATGCAGGTCCTCATCCGCCATCTCTGCAGAAATCAAGGTATAGTCGAGCATGCAACCATAGATTGACATCGCTGTATGGAGAGGGTTCAGACAGGTGGTTACCTTCATGGTCTCAACCTCATCTACAGTCTTGCGGGATGTATAGAGCGCACCGCCCAACTCCAATGGCGGACGACCATTGGTATAAGTATCCTCGCAAACGAGATACTGCACTTCCTCGGCATTTACGAAAGGAGCGGTGAAGGTATGCTTCTCGGTGATAATCGTATTGTTATCCTCGAAACCATCCTCAGCGAGCATCGCCTGTACCTTCTCGTGTGGACGAGGAGTAATCTTATCAATCATAGACCAAGGATAGGTAATCTTGCTGCTGTCATTGATATAATCTACGAAACCAGCCTCTACGATACCATCCTGTGCCCAACGCTCAGCATAAGCCTTTACGCCAGCCTTAACATGGTCGCCGTTGTGAGAACAGTTGTCGGTAGACTGAAGAGTAAGTGGCAACTTGCCTGCCTTATAACGCTCATAGAGAAGAGCGGTAAGCTTACCCATAGCAAATACTGCATCGAGACCACGTGCCAGATCGGCATCATTGAAAGAATATCCCTTCTCGGTGATGGTGAAAGTTACCATCTGCAGACTTGGTGCCTGGAAAATCTGGACCAATCGTGCCCAGTCCTCACCAAACTGCTTATCCGCCTTGAGGCTTTCTGTGATAGAAGCGATGACCTTCTTCTCGATGGTGCCGTTGCTCTGGAGGCTGACGAGAAGAGAGAGATTATTGTAAGGGCGATAAGCCTTGTCGATAATTTCGTAGTCGAAGCTTTCTGCTACGATGACACCACGGTCGTACTTACCGGTGTTGAGCGCATCGTTGAGGATAGCGGCAGGGAACGCACGGAAGATGTTACCTGCACCAAAGTGAACCCAAGTAGGCTCGTCGTGAGTCTTCTTAGCTACGGCTGCGATGTCATACTTAGGAAGCTCATAACCCTTAGCTTCCCATTCTGCAGCATTAAAGCTGTCTGAAAGAATTTCGTTCAGTTTCATGATTAATAATTATTGATGTTGTTTTATGTAAATTTTAACCTTTTTATAAGCAATACAATGATTCCTTTTCTGTTGGGTCAGGGCAAAATTACGAATTTAATCTGAAATACCGCTCCTTTTTAGAGATTATTTTAAAATATTGAACAATTAGAAATGTTTCGGTAACAAAATATACTTTTCGCCCTGTTTCCCTTTTTACCGGTAGTAGACTATTTATATACACTTTACAGATTATCCAGTTCCTTGATCTGCTTTTTCGGTGTCACTCCAAGTCCCTTCAGGCTCTCTACCCTTCTCATCACATTGCCGGTGCCGTCATAGAGTTGCTTCTTTGCCTTATCAAAAGTACCCGAAAGACGGGTTATCAGATCACCCACACTCATAAAGGTATCTTCGAAGCCAGCCACCTTATCATACAGGTCAGCAGCCGTCTTCACGATTTTCTCCACATTCTTGTTCTGCCGGTCATACTGCCAGAGATTATAGGCAAGCTGGAGTGCCATGAGCAGATTGCTTGGCGAGATGATGATAATCTTCTTCTGATAAGCATAACGGCTGAGATCCGGCTGCTGCTTCATCGCTGCGATATAGCTGGTCTCGTTAGGGATGAACATCAGTACGAAGCCGATGGCATCATCCACCAGTTTGGAATAGTCTTTGGCTGCCAGTTCATCGATGTGCTTTCGTACGCTCAGCGCATGTGCCTTCATCAGGCGTTCCTGTTCAGCCTCATCTTCAGCTGCCAGAGCATCGGAATAGGCGGTAAGCGAAACCTTGGAATCGATGACCACACTTCTGCCTTCCGGGAATCGGACGATGACATCCGGACGATAGTTCTTTCCCTCTTCATCTTTCGTATTCTCCTGAATGAAGAATTCCTCATCTTTACGAAGTCCGCTGTTCTCCAGGATGGTTTCCAGCACCATCTCGCCCCAGTCGCCCTGCATCTTGCTGTCGCCCTTCAATGCCTTGGTCAGGTTGGCAGCATCGGAGCCAATCTTCTCGGTCTGCTCCTTCAGGTTCAGTACAGCCTGCTGCTGTTCCTGCTGGAAGAGTTTCATCGTTGCCTCGAAGGTGTTCTGCAGTTCCTTCTTGTTCACCTCGTTCTGGGTTTTGCTCTCCTCTACCGATTTCTTGAAATCAGCAAACTGTTCCTTGATAGGTTTCAGGAGTTCATCCATCTGCAGACGGTTGGTTTCCTGCAGAGCCGACTGCTTGGCAGCCAACTGCTCAGCCGCCACCTTCTGCTGTTCTATCGTCATTCGCTGCATTTCCTGCTTCAGACTCTCGAGTTTCTGTGCCCACTGCTGGTCGCTTTCCGCCCTGAGTTTCGCCGCATACAGCCGCTCGTTCTCCATTTGAGATTTCATTGATTGAACCTCAGAAGCATGATGCAGTTTTATCTGTTCGATGTTAGCCGCCAGCACTTGAGCTTTCGCTACGAGCTGGGTTTTCTCCTCTCCCGCACTTTTTGCTTCCATCAGTTTCCCCACGAAGAATCCGATGGCAAGCCCTATGATGATTCCAATTACTATTTCCATTTATCCTTGTTTTGAATGATTCTGTAAATCTGCAAAAATTATGATTTGCAAAAGTAATCATTTCAAGACATAACACCAAACATCATGGGGGATTCTTGTAGATATTTAACTCTTCTGCATTTTAATATGCAAACAAAAAGAGCGCACCGCTATTGGCACGCTCTTTTCTTTAAATCATCTTTTAAATATACATTATCGGTTGGCAGTAGGCCACTGATAAGTATCAGTGCAATGGATATCAGCACTCTGGTCGGCAATCATCAACTTGAAATCGCCTTCCTCCAATCTCCATTTGCCATTCCAACCTACGAAGGCCAAATCGTCTGCCTTTAATTCAAATGTCACGGTCTTGGTCTCACCAGGCTGAAGTTCCACCTTGTCGAAGGCACGGAGACGACGGCCATCAGGCACAACACTAGCGATGAGATCGCTACTGAACAGGAGGACACTCTCCTTGCCTGCCACCTTTCCCGTATTCTTCACATCCACGCTCACCTTGATGATGTCGCCGTGGCGGAAATCAGACTGAGAAACCTTCAGGTTGCTATATTTGTAAGAGGTATAACTCAAACCATATCCGAAGCCCCACTGCTGGGTAATCTTCGCATTATAGTCGTAAGCACCTTCCATCGTACCCACCTCCTCACTCTTCTTGAAGTCATAGTTGGCGAGCGAATTGATTTCCTTAGGATAGGTGTAAGGCATCTTGCCACTGAAGTTTGACTTGCCCGATACCAGGTTTGCCAAGGCATCGCCGCCCATGTTGCCAGGGATAAGGATGTTGATGATGCCCTGTGCCAATGGTTCGATGTCAGCGATGAGACGAGGACGACCTTCATTCAGCACCAAGATGACAGGCTTGCCTGTCTGAGCCAAAGCCTTGACCAGATTACGCTGGTTCTCTGAGAGCCAAAGGTCGGTCAGGTTGCCCGGAGTCTCTGTATAGGAGTTCTCGCCAATGCAAGCCACGATGACGTCAGCATCCTTCGCTGCAGCCACTGCCTCCTGAATCTGAGGTTCGTTCTCCTCCCAGTATTTTCCCTTCTCATTATAGGTAACACCCTGGTTCAAGATAACATTCTCCTTGCCATACTCATTACAGAATGCCTCATAGATAGTATTGTACTTGCCGGCAAACTCATCAGCACGATGACCCTGCCAGGTATAGCTCCATCCACCGTTCAGACAACGCATCTGATTGGCATTAGGACCTGTAAGGAGAATCTTCTTGCCATGCTGCAAAGGAAGGATATTACCCTCGTTCTTCAGGAGCATCATACTCTCGGTAGCTCCCTCCAAGGCGAGCTTGGCAAACTCCTCACCACCAAACTTAGGATAATTCTTCAGTTTCTGGGTTGGGTTCTTGAAGAGGTCGAGACGGTACTTCATGCGAAGCACACGGCGACAGGCATCGTCGATGCGACTCATCGGAATCTTACCTTCCTTAACCAGTTCTACAAGATAGCCACAAGCATCGCAAGAATAAGGTTCCATAATCATGTCGATACCGGCATTGATGGCGATGCGGAGCGCATCCTTCTTGTCCTTTGCCACCATCTCACGAGTATAGAGATTGTTGATGTCTGCCCAGTCGGTGATGAGCACACCATCCCATCCAGTCTCTTCCTTCAGCCATCCTGTCAGGAATTCCTTGTTGGCATGCATCGGCACACCATTGACGGAAGCGGAATTCACCATCACGGTTAAGGCTCCAGCCTGCAGACCCGCCAGGAAAGGAGCAAAGTGCTTCTCTCGCAAATCGGCAGGAGAGATATAGGCTGGCGTACGGTCTTTACCGGTCCAAGGCACACCATAGCCCATGAAGTGCTTCATTGAAGTAGCAATGTGATACTGGTCGATGTTGTTTGGGTCCTCGCCCTGGAAACCATAGACCATCGCCTTGCCCATCTCAGAACTGAGGTAGCAATCCTCGCCAAAGTTCTCCCAGATGCGAGGCCAACGGGCATCACGACCGAGATCAACGGTAGGACTGTAAGTCCAAGGCACGCTCACCGCACGAGTCTCATAAGCGGTAGCCTCAGCCGAACGGCGAGCTATCTCACGATTAAAGGTGGCAGCCACATTGATGTTCTGCGGAAAGAGGGTTCCACCCTGTGTATAAGTAGAACCGTGGTTCTGGTCGAGACCGAAGACACAAGGGATGCCGATGCGCTTCATCGAGATCTTCTGGATTTGTGCGATATACTTCTCCCACTGCTTAGCGGTTGGTGCGCAGGTATTTGGAGCGTTGAGGATAGAGCCAATCTTATAGCGGGAAAGGATAGAATCGGTCTTGTGCTCGTCGATATAGAACACACCATTCTTGTCGTTGGCACCAAAGAGGTCGGTCACCAATTCCATCATCTGACCTATCTTTTCCTCCAAGGTGAGTTTCTTCAGAGTTTGTTCTACCTGAGCCTCAATCTTAGGGTCGCTCTTGATAACCGGAACATTGGCACTGGCTGTATAAGCCAATGCCAACAATGAAATAGATAATAAAATTTTCTTCATAAACAGTAAAGGTTTGACGCTTTATGATAAAAACGGAAATCTTTCTAATATATTATTCAATAGTTACTTTCTTTACGGTGTAACCATCACCCACGAGGAGGAAACCATCCTGCTCTGTCAAGAGTTGGATAGAGAGGTCGGTCAGTACAAACTCCCATGTAGCAGGACCATCCACCATGAAGTCGCCACGTTCTATGTCGCCCCCCTTACCAGTAAGGATGTTGTTCCACCAAGCTGTGGTAGCGGTACCCTGACCTTTTCCATCCACATAGACACGGAGGATGGTGCCAACCTTCACCTTTGAGAGGAAGTTTTCCTTCAAGGCCTCGAATGGTGTACCCCATGTCACGGCAAACTCACCTTCCCAGAGGGTAGTCTCCATAGATGGACGCGGCTCTGTAGTTACCTTGATTTTACCGCAAGGGAACTGTACACCACTGCCATCTACCAATGTAATGTCGTAATCGCCATTGGCGAGGTCGGAAGGAGCAGTAACTTTCAATGCTGTACCCTTATCGAGAACTTCGAAGTCAGCCTCCTTACCATCGATGAGTACTTTCTGAACGTGATCCACCAGGTTCTTGCAGTTGCGGATGGTTGTAGTTTCTCCCGGAGCTACCCAAAGCTCGTTGGCATTGGTACCCAAGACTGGATCATCAGCAGCAGGAGTCACGGTAACGTTCAAGGTGCGGGATGTGGTCTTGCCCTTGGTGGTGGTTGCCACAATCTTCAGTTCATGATTACCTATAGGCAAAAGTTGGTCGATAGTAGTACCTTCGGCAATCTTAGTGCCGTCGAGCAACCATGTCACAGTGGTATAGTGAACAGGAGTCACCTTGATTTCCAACTTATAATTAGTCTTGCGGTCTATCTTGGAATCAGCCAAGTCGGTGTTCAAGATACGTGGATTGTCATCTTCGCTGGCTGTGAAGTATGGTTCATCGTCAGAAGAGCAAGAAGACAAGGTAGATGTACCAGCCAGTGCGAAACCCACGGCTAAGAGCATCATCATAGCCTCCAAGACTTTTCCCTTATATTGTTTCATTGTCTTATTCATAATTAATTATTCTATTCTATTGTCCTATAAGACTTAACATTTAACACTTAACATTAAACACTACTTGCTATATCCCTTTCCGAATGGAGGATTGAAGTCTGGCTGAAGGTTTACATCAGCCTTGTCCCACCAGAGGCGCTTGTGCCAATCGTCTGTACCACCCATGCGGTCGATGGCAGCCTTGTAGTTGGCATTGTTGTACTGAGCTTCCAATACAGGATACTGCAAGCGGACAGGCATTGACCAATCGGGATCCGTATAAGTGAAACCATTCTTGGTCAAGAGATCACGATTCAAGATGGCAGGATAGTCAGAGCGGCGCAAGTTAGCCCAACCCTCAGAAGGGTTCATCATGTGGAGAATCCAAGCCTGGGTGTTGATGGTCTCCTTAGGATTGTCACCCAACGGATTGCTGGCAATGAACGCATCAATCTCTTCCTTGGAAATCTTGTTGGATGTAAGATAGTAGTTGTTGAGCAACTCCATGCTGGCACGAACACCAGCCTCGTAGTGACTCTCAGCATCACCACCACCAACATTCCAATCCTTGGTTGCAGCCTCAGCCTTGAGGAACTCCACCTCAGCATAGCTCATCAAGTCGCCAGGACAAGAAGGCATCTCGAAGTCGATGTTCAGGCAAGGACGACTAGCTCGGGCTATATAATCAGAGTTGGCATAAGTGTTCTCGTCTATCTCTGCATACTTCTTCAAAGTAGGAAGGTCATCCAACGTAGCTGGATTCATCCAGTCTGTGTACCAGGCAGCACCAGGGTTGCAAGGCTCCTCACCGAGGTTCTTGCTCTTGAAGTAAGCCAGGAAATCATCGGTCAAGTCGATGTTCTGCTCCTTATCTGGCTTCACCTGACTACGCTTGATATTGTAGTAGTGACGGCAGATGCGATAGAGACGAGGGTCGTTGGTATTCTGCAACTGATAGAACAAGGTAGAGCATACCATGGTAGGCGATGTGGCATCCTGACCATAGAGAATCTCTCCCAAGGCATTGGTACGGAAATCATAATCATTGGCACCATCATAATATGTATAAGGTGCATCAGCATACTTGATATAAGCATCATCTGCAGCACTGGCGATAGCACCGGCAGCCACAGCCTTCTCAAACTCCTCCTTTGCCTTCTGTGGATTAACATCGGAAATGCGCATGGCATAGCGCATACGGAGTGCATTGGCATACTTCTTCCACTTAGCTACATCACCACCCATGCTGGTGACATCACCAGAAATGCGGTCGGTACCTGTGCCAAGCTGCTTCTCGCAAGCGTCAAGTTCCTCGAAGAACCAGCTGTAGAGTTCCTCTACGGTATCATACTTAGGGGTGGAGATACCTGAGATATAACCCAGACCTGCCTCCGAACAAGGCACGTCACCGTAGGTATCTGCCAAAACTGCCGTGAGATAGACACGATGGATACGAAGTGCCGCATTCAAGTTTGCCTTGTCAGTAGATTTGTGGATGGCATCCACAAGGTTCTTGATACTGATTTCATAATAGCGGTCCCAGACACGACGGGTCATATCATCTTCTCTGAAATTAGAACCAGCGTAATTGGATACATTATAACCACCAGCGAAATACTGTGGAAAACCCGTTATATAGTTACGGTAGGTATCCATCAGACTGAAGTCACCGTAAGTCTGCAACAAAGCTGTTGTCAACTGTGCGTTAGGGTCGAGCTCGTTCACCTTGGTCTTGTCGGTATTGATGTTACTCAAGGTATCATCAGAGCAAGAAGTCATCGCAGTGCCGGTTGCCATCAGGGCGAAAGCCATCATCAGGCTGCTCTTACCTATATATTTCTTGATTATATTGTTCATTTTCTTACCTTATTATATATTAGAACTCTTCTAAAGAAATTGATTCATTTTTTTCGGGACTAGAACTTCACGTTCACGTTCAAACCATAACTCTTGCGAGATGGCAGGGAACCATATTCCAGACCGAGACCTGAGGTGTTGTAGCTGGAGTCTGGGTCGATGTTAGGAATGTTCTTCCAAACAATGAATGGGTTACGAGCCACGAAGGATACGGTCAAGCCCTTGACATACTTGCCCAGGATGCTCTCTGGGAAGGTATAGCCGAAAGTAATCTCACGACACTTCACGTAAGAGTTGTCGTAAACGAAGGCACTCTGCACGCCTTTTGCCACATGCTTCCAGTAATCTTCAGGGTTCACGGCGATGTCGTTCTTGCGATAAGTACCGTCGCCATTGTCGATGACACCATCTACGACAAATCCCTTGCAGTTACCTGCTGCACGCCATTCGGCAAGTTCCATACCCGAAGCCTTGCGAGCCTCCTCAGAAGAGTACCACTCCTCACGGCCTGCCAATGTTCCCTTTGCCTTACCTGTTTCGTATGCAGAACGCATGGACATAGAGTAGATGTCGGCACCTACCTTCACATCGAAGGATGCAGAGAGGCGGAAGTTCTTGTAGCTGAAGGTTGAGTAGAAACCACCTGTCCAGTCCCAAGTAGAGTTGCCGATGGTCTTGATTTCCTGGTCAACCTTTGGAAGACCAGTAGCTGCATCGACAACCACCTGACCCTTGTCGTTGTAGAGGAAGTCGTGTCCACGGATAGCTCCATAGTTCTCACCTACCTTGGCACCTACAGAAACACCGCACCAGGTTGCCTTCGCCAACTCGAAGTAGTCCATGCCATCGATGAGCGACTTCACCTTGTTGGTATTCTTCGAGAAGTTGACACCCAAGTCCCAAGCGAAGTCCTTGATCTGCAAGGCACGGGCATTGAGGGCAATCTCGACACCCTGGTTCTGAATCTCACCGGCATTGATGAGGCGGTAAGCATAGCCAGAGGTGGTGGTTGAAGCCAAACTCAAAATCTGGTTCTTGGAGTTCTGGTTGTAATAGGTGGCATCCAAGCCCAAGCGTCCGTTAAGGAACTTCATCTCCAAACCTACCTCGTAAGAACCTGTCATAGTAGGCTTCAAATCCTTGTTCGGCTGTGTTGAGTTGGCTATCATACCGATGGTATAACCCGAGTAGCTGTACTTGCCCGTGGTATAGTTGAGTGCCAACAGGTATGGATCGGTATCGCTACCTACCTTTGCCCAAGATGCGCGAATCTTACCATAATTGATGAACTTCTTGTTCTTGATAAACTCAGAGAAAACCAAACTACCCGATACAGATGGATATACGTATGTATTGTTATTTGTAGGGAGCGTAGATGACTTATCGCCACGGATGGTTCCCTCCAAATAGTAAGTATGCTTGTAGCCGAGGCTCGCGCTGGCATAGAGAGAGCTGATCTGCTTCTTGTACATACTCTCACGAGTGTTCTGTTCCTGATAGTTCATGATGTTCTGGATGCCATTCATCTGCTGGTTGAGACCGACGTTGGTAGTGGTCTTGTTGTTCACCTTGAAGATATTACCACCAGCGGTAGCGTTGACATCGAAGTCGCCCCATGAGTTGTTGTAGAGGGCGAGTATCTCGGCGTTGAGTGTGCGGTTGTTGAAGATTTGGTCGGTAAGCTTTCCGGCAGGAGTTCCTGGAGTTGTCTTGGCGATGAATTCCTGGAAGTTCATGCTGTTGATGTCGGTACCGATAGTACCCTGCAACTTGAGGTGCTTGTTGATGTTCCAGATTGCCTTACCCGTAAAACGGAACACGTCCTTGTCGGATGTATTGCTGTTCTTATAGAGATCCCAGTATGGGTTCTTGTTATACTGATCGTTACCATTCCAGTTGGAGTAGTTGCCATCGGCATCCTCATAATGCTTCAACCAAGCCTGGTCGTAGGTACCCGCCAGGGTCATGAGGTTCTTACCCACGTTGCTCTGGGAGTCACCAAGGGCAGGACGGTTCTTTACCTTCTCACGAGTATAGTTGGCGGTGAAGTCGAAGTCAACAGGACCTGCAGAGGTATTCACTCGGAGGTTGAAGTTGTCACGACTCATATGGGTATTTGGCAAGATATCCTTATTGCGCATATCGGTAACAGAGAAACGCATACCCGTCTTACCGGAATTAACTGAGAGGATGGCAGAGTTCTGGGTGGTGAAACCTGTGCGGAAGAAATCAGAAGCATTGTTAGGATGCATCATGAATGGACGTTCTTCGCCATCGAAATATTTGAACATGAAGTCATCGGCCTTAGGTCCCCAACTTGAGTTCGTACCAGAAGTGCTGGATGTAGGAAGCTCGCCATTGTAGCCAGCACCATATATCTCCTGGATGTCGTCCCATTTAGCCAACTGGGTATCGATAGTATAAGAACCATTGTACTCCACGGAAATTCTATCCTTCTCCGCCTTCTTGGTCGTAATCAAGATAACACCATGAGAAGCACGGCTACCATAGAGGGCAGAGGCAGCAGGACCTTTCAATACGGTCATCGTCTCGATGTCATCAGGATTGATGGCAGAGATACCATCACCGAGGTCATAACCACCACTTTCACCAGCACTGCCAAAGTTGGTATTATCCAAAGGCACACCATCCACCACGTAAAGAGGCTGGTTATTGCCTGCCATTTCTGTATTACCACGAAGAAGCACGCGGGTAGAACCAGAAGCACCGCCAGCGGTGTTCTGCACAACGAGACCAGCCACCTTACCAGAAAGAGAGTTGATGACGTTGGTTTCCTTCGCCTTGGTAAGTTCCTCACCTTTCACTTCCTCCAAGCCATAGCCGAGAGCCTTGCGGTCGCGCTTGATACCAAGGGCGGTAACAACGACCTCATTCAAGGCCTTACCATCCTCTTGCATCGTGATTTTCATGCCATTAGCAGCTTTCACGGTCATTGTCTTGTAACCGATGTAGCTCACTTCGAGCGTTGCTCCAGGCTTGCAGTTCAACGTAAAGTTACCATCTATATCGGTAACGGCACCGTTGGTTGTACCAGCCACCTTCACGCTAGCGCCAATCAAGGTTTCGCCAGTGGCATCCACCACTGTACCCTTGATGCCTTGGTCCTGCTGAACGCTCATCGCTGCATTGTTCATCTGGGCAGCGAGAATGGCAGAAGCAGGCATCCACATCAAACCTGCACCGAGCAGGCCGAGAAACATAGTTTTCTTTCTCATAATTGATATTTTTGTTTTTAGTTTAACATTATTCTTTCCCAAAGATTCCTTCGAGAATCCAAGGAGCATTCACCTTCATACTCTTGAAACGGTCGAAGATGCCATACTTCTCAGAGCCGTTGCCGAAGTGGTTGTTGTCCCAAACGAAAGTAGAGAAGCCTCGTTTGCGAGCCTCCGTAGTCAAGAACTTACAGTAGTAGGTCATGTTTTCATGCACTTTCTCTGAGTTAGACTTATAGTGATCGGTTACTCCCCACTCTCCTATTACGATACCCAGTCCTTTGTTGCTCCAGGTATTCACCGCCTTGTCGAAGAAATCCGTCATCGTCTTCTCGTTTTCTGCAGGTATCTTGCCAGCATCCTTGTAGGCATCACCCCAGTAATCGTAGGTGCAATCGCCGGCGTAGCTCCATGGCTGATAGTAGTGAAATTCCACACTCATATAGTTGTTGCCATTGCCTTCGGCATCCTTCGGAATGATGAAATCTCCATTCTCTATGCCAAACCATGGGTTACAAACGTAAGTCTGTAAGATGAGGTGGCGCTTGGCATTGTTGCCGCCTGTGGCACGAACCATATCCACGAATATCTGATTGTAAGCATTCTGCACTTCGAGGTTCTCGGCAGTAGGTTTGCCCCAGTTGTCCCTGATGTGAACCTCATTGGTACCGGCGAAAGCCAAGCGACTGTCATAATTGGCAAACTCAGAGGCGATATTCATCCAGAGAAGCGCAAGCTTCTGGCAGTTTTCTTCCTTATATTGATAGGTAGGACGACCTTCGAGCCATTTTTCATGATGCACATTGATGATAACCTTCAAACCGTTGTCAAGGCACCAGCCCACCACCTCCTTGATGCGAGCAATCCAAGCCTTGTCGATGCTCATCGCCTGAGCGTTGGTAATGTGGCACTGCCAACGGATTGGAATACGGATGGCATTGAAACCTGCCTTCTTCACGGCTTGTATCACCTTCTTGGTAACAACGGGACTGCCCCAGGCTGTCTCTGCATGGATAGAACCATCAGGGTTGCCAATCTGCATCGACTCACCATCCTGTCCAGGAGCTGAGCACTCGAATGCGTTGCCAAGATTCCACCCCACAACATCTTTATTCCATTGCTGGGCAGTAGGTATGGATTCGCCTACACCTTGAGAACTGCTGGATGAGTGCAACGTACTTGCTTCGCATGAGAGACATGTGAAGACGCCTATTAAAAAGAGGCTAATTTTCAAAAAGTTCCTTTTCATTTTTATGTTTATATTGTTATTGTTTCGTTTTTTAAATAACTGTTTGACTTACTTAACAGAATTTGGTTGCAAAGATAAAGAAAAGGAACTTCCAGAGGGTTAGATAACAAACAAAAAAAGGTTTCAATTCAGACATATCGTCTAAACAGAAACCTTTTCTTTGAATTTAAAACTCTAATTTACAGATACTTACTTGGAGAAACCCCAAAGTGTTTTTTAAATACAGTACTAAAGTACTTCACATTTACAAAACCGGCTTTCACAGATACATCCAGCACACTATCCCCCTGTTTCAGGAAGATTGCAGCCTGCTCCAGACGTATCAAACGCATAAAATCCTGCGGACTTTGGCCCGTAAGAGTCTTCAGCCTACCATAGAAAAGCGTTCTGCTCATCGCCATCTCTCTACAGAGTCGGTCGATATTAAAGTCTGTGTCGCTCAGATGAGCCAACACCAAACGGGTAGCTTTATCTACAAAAGCCTGGTCTTGCGGATTCAGAACAGCTTCTGCCACATTTTCGAATGTCTGGCCTTGCTTATTCAAGACAGTATCATCCTTTTTCTCTTCAGAAGTTCCAGTAGGTTCCAAGTGTTCATAGGATGAATCAGAACCCACAATCTGCTCGGAAGAAGCAGACTCAGAAGCAACCTCTCCTCTAACAAGAGCAAGGCTTCTGTCCATATAATACTGATTCAACCGGCGACGATTCTTCAAAATACTGGCAACCTTACTCGCAAGAATAGCAGTATCGAATGGCTTGGCTATATAGTCATCAGCACCAAGTCCGAGTCCCTCTATCATAAAGTCACGACCAGCCTTAGCAGTCAGCAGGATAACAGGCAGCCATGATGTTTCCTTATTTTCCTTGATGCTGCGACAGAACTCATCTCCGTGCATTCCCGGCATCATGACATCTGAAACAACGATATCACATATCCCGCCCTCTTTCAAATATTTCAGGGCAGCCTCTGCACTCTCCACATCAACTACTTGATAAGAATCACCAAAAGTCATTCTGATATATTTGCGAAGATCTTCATTGTCATCGACAAAAAGAAGTGTATCCGTTGAAACATCAGCATCCTGCAGAACCGCAGAAGACACAGTCTGGCAAGTTTCATCATGCTTATCTTCAGCTAAAGAAGATTCAGTTACAACATTTTTCTTTTCTCCAACAAGCCGGACTGAAGAATCTGTTACATGACCTAATGGCATCTTCACACAGAAAGTAGTACCCTTTCCTTCCTCACTTACGAAACTAAGCTTTCCTCCTAATTTCTCTACAAGCTTTCGTGTAAGCATCAGTCCTAATCCACTTCCCATTTCCTGAGAATTTATCGCATTAGAAGCCCTGAAGAAGGTCTTGAAGATACTCTTAATTTCGGCCTTTGGAATACCTATACCTGTATCACATACATGAATCACAGCCATCTTACCTTCAACAGAAGCCGACAACGTAACCTTTCCACCTTGAGGTGTATATTTGATAGCATTCGAGAGAAGATTTTCCAATATCAGATCCATCATTTTGACATCAGAATGAATCTGTTGCTGCGGACACGTTTCAATACACAGTTGAATATGTTTCTCCTGAGCTGCCAATACAAACTTTTCCAACTGCACACGTAAAAGCATCGGCAATTCTATATCTTGCAGGCGAACCTGTTCGGCAGACTGCTCTATCTTTTGGAAGTCAAGCAATTCTGTAACCATCTTCAATAGTTTGTTGCCGTTGCGATGCGCCATATCCAAGAATCCACGACTTTTCTCACTCAAGTTGGAATCATTAGCCAGATTATCAAGAGGAGCCAACACGAGACTCAAAGGAGTACGTATGTTATGGGCAGTATTAACGAAGAAATTGATTTTCTCATCATAATACTTTCGCTGTAAGCGCTCTTTGTAATACTGCCAGACAAAATATAAGATGGCAGCAAAAATACAGAGATAGATAATCCATGCCCACCAGGTATTCCACCAAGGCTGGGCTATATGAATCTCCAAAGTTGTTTCTCCCAATTCTCTACCATTACTTCTGCAGATAGCCTTTACATGAAGCACATAGCTGCCCGAAGGCAAATTTACAAATCGTACCAACTGATTAGAAGATGGTTTACTCCAATTACGGTCGTATCCTTCCAAATAATATTGATATTGAATATCATACTGGTATTGATAATTGATACTCTCGAAAGAAACAACCAGCGTATTCTCATTATGGCTAAGACTCAATTTGCCTTCCTTCAACATTTCAAAGAGACATTCATTCCAGTAATCGGAACGTTCGACACCTTCAACCTCAACACTATGAATACGAAGTGGAGCGGCATAATTCAAACCTTTGGCAAACATAGGAGTCAAAGCGACAACTCCATCGTTGCTGCCAAAAAGCACCCTGCCATCTGAAGTACACGCAACAGCCATTCGGTTATACTCACGTTCCATTCCCTTAAAGATGTTGAGGTTTACTATCTTCCCCTGTTTCATGAACGCCAAACCTTTATCCGTACTGATCCACAAATTGCCATTAATACCTTTTATAAGTCCATAAACAGTATTAGAAGGCAAAGCGTCCTGATTAGTATAACGCTTAAACTTCTTTGTCAGTAAATCATAATCATAGAGTCCTCCTCCATCCGTTCCAATCCAGATATGACGGGAATCCTGAAAAGCCATACTGTTGACAAACAAATTAATGTCTTTTTCGGGATACTGTTCAGGATAAAAGAAACGATGAGGATGCAAAGGTTCGCGCTTATCAATCAAATAGCCTCCATGCGAAGTTCCTACAGCAATAAAACGCTTATCCAGTGATTCCGTGATGCATTGCACTTCGTTGACAGGCAGATAGAATACCGACTTTCCCGTTCCATTCAAATTATATTTATCTGAAGGGAAACAAGCCATATCTCCATCCAAACATCCCACCCAAATATTACCATCGCTATCAGTAAAAAGACTGAATACGTAATCACTCTTCAACATTCCTGTTTCCACAGAATAAGCAAGCATACTAGTGCCATCAGCATGAACCTGATATACGCCATTACCATAGGTACCAACCAGAATTCTGCCGTCTACAGTCTGACAAATCGTAAGCGCCACCTTATTATATAATCCATGATGCCAAAGACGAGTCTGCGCATCATAAACACTTACTCCTTTATCTGTGGCATACCATATTTTCCCATCACGGCTTTGGAAAACATCGTTCACACAATTATCTATCAGTGATTGATTGTTGAGATATTCATGTGTGATATATTCCAATGTATGTTTCATTGGTATCGCCAAATCTACTCCTCCCGAGTAAGAGCCTGTCCATAAATCGCCAAAACGATCGCTGCACAAGGTATATAATCCATTACCATTCAGTATGTTACCAGGACGTCCATCTGTATCAAGCAAGAGCTTGGTTTGTTTATTCGAACTGTCATAAGCATATATTCCTGCTCCATCTACAGCCATCAGAAGAGTCTGCTTATCATATAAAATGATTGAACGTACGGGAATTTTAGGAATGTTTTGCAAAGATTGGAAATCAGCAGATTTTATCAGCTTCCAAGTACGATCATCCATCACTTTAACTCCTTCGTGAAAAGTACCCAGCCAGATACGATGTCCCACAATATCATGATAAGAGGATACTACGGAACTGCCACTAATCTTCTTTTCTAACTTCCGGGCAGACATCGAATAGCAATAAACATCTTTAAAAGTTCCTATCAAGAGTTTCTGACCTATAAATTGGATATGATTAATATAAGTATTTTTCAATACAAACCTACCCTTAGCTGTCTCCCGAACTATCTCCTTTCCATCAGTAGCTGCTGATAAGCAATAAATGCCTCTATCCATAGCTAACCAGAAATTACCCTTTTCGTCTACCAACAGTTCGTTCAACACGATACTTCCACCTAAAATTTTCTGAAGATTACATTTCAAAACAAATGTATCTTTCCTCTTATCATATATATACACCTTTCCCTTGTTGTCGTAGGCGTAAATCAGATGTTGCGCATCCTTAGTCAGTTTAATACTTCTACCACAAGCATCACTATACGGCATCTCTGTGTATAAAGTATAATTGGTTACTTGTTGCCCATTATATCGGTCAACTCCACGCTTAGTACTTATCCACATGGCACCATCCTCTGCCTCGACAATAGAATAAACACGAGGGCTGGAAAGACCATTGTCTGTATTGAGATTGGAAAGCATGAACATATTTCTGGAAATATGCGCATATGCCTGAAGAGCCGATGCCAACAGCAGCAATATAATTAGAGTACAGGATTTATATCGTTTCATAATTCTTTCATTGATCTTATTTGGGGACAAAGATAATACAAAAAAATGAAAAACAAATAGAATAATGAGATAAAATGAAAAAAATCTATTATCTTTGCAAGATATTAATATAAAGATATAGACTATGATCAAAAGATTATTATCCTTTCTAGACGCATCGCCAGTGAATTTCCTGGCAGTAAAGAATATCTCCGAGGAATTGGAGAAGAACGGGTTCCGACGTATGAACCCACAGGAGCCTTTGGGCAAGATTGAAGCGGGTGAAAAGTTCTTCGTTACCAAGAACGACTCTTCCATCTACGCCTTCCAAATCGGAAAGAAACCTTTGGCAGATGCCGGTTTTCACATGATCTGCGCCCACTGCGACTCGCCTACCTTCCGCATCAAGCCAAATGCTGAGATGCTTTGCGAGGGCGGTATCGTAAAACTGAATACCGAGGTTTATGGTGGTCCTATCATGTCAACCTGGTTCGACCGTCCGCTCACCCTGGCAGGTAGAGTTATCGTGAAGGGCGAGAATGCGATGAATCCCCAGACGCTCCTTCTTCATGTGAAACGCCCATTGCTGCAGATCAGCAATCTCGCTATCCACTTCAACCGTCAGGTGAATGATGGTGTGAAGTTGAGCAAGCAGAAGGATGTACTTCCTATCCTCGGCATCATCAATGATGAACTGGAGAAGGGTAATCTCCTGATGAATGTGATAACCGACGAACTGAATATCCAGAAAGAGGATGTTCTTGATTTCGATCTCTATCTGGCTGATGCCACTCCAGCCTGCACCTTCGGTGTACACGATGAGTTTATCTCTTCAGGCAGACTCGATGACCTGTCTATGTGCTGGGCTGGTGTAGAGGCGATGATTGCATCTGATGCCAATGATACCACCCAGGTTCTCGCCATCTTCGATAATGAAGAGACGGGGTCTCAGACCAAACAGGGAGCTGGAAGTCCATTCCTTTCATATATGCTCCAGCGCATCGCTCTGGCACAGAGCCATACAGAAGAGGCTTATTATCAGGCAGTAGAGCGTGCCTTCATGATTTCAGCAGATAATGCACATGCCTGGCATCCTAACTATAGCGAGAAGTTCGACCCTACGAATCATCCTAAGTTGGGCGGTGGTCCGGTCATCAAGTTCAATGCAGCCCAGAAGTATGCGAGCGATGCTGTATCAGCAGCCATCTTCGCCAACATCTGCGATGCAGCCGGTGTACCATGCCAGCGTTTCGTAAACCACAGCGATGTAGCCGGTGGCAGCACCTTGGGCAACATCCTCGCCTCTTCCATCCCATTGAAGGGTGTGGATATGGGCAATGCCATCCTCGCTATGCACAGCTGCCGCGAAACCGGTAGTGTTATCGACCATGAATATTGCGTGAAGGCTTTCACCAAATTCTATCAGTTGTAATAAAAAACAAAGAAGGTGTGTCTGTATTTGTGACACACCCTCTTTGATTTTATATATTAACCTTTTCCTTTTATCGTTCCTAATTCTTTCACATTCTTCTCAAATTCATTTCTTTCACCAATAGCTCCATTACGCAGTTTTGCCCGATAATTATATATCGTATTAACTGCATAATGTAGGAAATCTGCTATCTTCGTACTGTCATCAATACCCAGTCTTATCAAGGCGAATACCCTCACCATTGCCGGTAACTTTGTTGCATCAGTAAGATGGATTTGTGCCTCCGGCTTCAGAAGGCTATTGAGGTCTTCCACGAAATCAGGGAACAGATGCAGGAAGACCTTATCGAAATTTGCATAGAGTTCTCCCAACTCGTGTTCCTTCAGTTCACTGCTTCTCGTCATTGAATAAAGTTCCTGATATTCACAGTTCTTTACCATCTTATTGACATGGAGACGCAACTTATCCAGTTTGTCTATATAATGAGAACATGCTCCCAGGAACTGGCCTATATATTCTTCCTTCACACCATTTGACTCATTCAGTTTATCATTCGAAGTCTTCAACATTTCGTTGGTAGCAGAAAGTTTCTTATTCAGTTCCTCCAATTGTTCATTCGTTTTCTTCAGTTCATTTCTCGCTATAGTAACATATTTCTTCTGCTTATTGACATAGAAAGCCAGAACACCTAAAGAAAGAACCAGAAGGCTGACACAGATGATGGCAAAGACAAGACGCTGGTTTGCCTTCTTGAGCTGTGCCTGATAATTATGATCGATGGTACCAAGCACTGGCGAAATCTGCCAACTGCGAATACGCGTACTAAAACTCTTATTGGCATTCCAGGAGAAGTTGATATATTTATAAGAACGCTCAACATCTCCCTCCTGACTCAGAATATCGGCGAGCATCCAGAGCGAAGCCTGATCATTGATAGCACACTTCACATCACAAATGGCAGATTTTAGCAACCAATATTTCTTCATTTCTTCGTTTTTCAGAGAACGGTAAATCAGATAGCGATAGTAGGCTACGATGCCGTATTCATGACTCCCCTCCTTACATAAATTCAACCGTTCATCATTCACCTTCAGTGCTTCATCCCATTTATTCTGACTGGTAAGCATCACCTCTTTACGCATGAGATAATCTTCGCTATGATGTGGAAGGATAGCAAACAAAGTATCCCGATATGCATTCTGACGACTAAAGAAATTCTGACTTAAATCAGTATCTACATGCATATTAGAAAAGCCCAACTCACCATAGACATGGTAATAGGCGATGAAATAATCTTTCCGGTTCGATTCATCCAATGTCTTTTTATCTATATGATTGAGCACCTCCAAAGCCTCAGCAAAAGCTCCGGCAGTAGAATACTGTAAAGCTAACTGGCTTTTCAATCCAGCAACTTCAGCCGGCAGTCCTTCCTTCTGAGCCAATACAATGGCTTTCTGAATATAAGCCACAGCAGAATCGCTCTGGTAGGACTTATATTCAGAACAAATCTTGCGATAAGTATTGATGAGCAACTTCGGATTATTCTCCTGATGAATCAATTCCTTCAACTGAGCGATGCTACTTTCTTTCAGTTTGGTATAGTGCTGGGATTGCTCTATAGCCCGATCAAGTTGGGCATACAGTTCACTGATGCTTTCCTTTTGAGCAAAGCATGATGTAAGTGTAGCGAAACACCAGATATACAATAGAGATAATAATCTTTCTATCATTAGCTGATAATATTTTGTTGTATAGGTATCATTAGAACCAACCCTTACTGCTGTATAGGACATTCAAGAGACAAAGGTATAGTTTTTTGGGCATATTTCCAAATTTTCTTGCATTTTTTTGATTTTCTTTTTTACGTTTGTTATTCTTACATCCTTGCACCTCCCCCAAAAAGGCTGCCCCAAAAAGTTTGGAGCAGCCTTAAACAAAGCTTTATACCCTAAATTATTTAAACTAAAACCTAAAATGCTTATGAATATCAACCTACAACTTATTTCTTTTCTACTTTGAGAACTGCCTTGTCTACACCGGCAGTCAAGTCAACTGTAAGAACGTATGTCTCGCCATCCTTCAGTTCTACTCCATCTTTCAGGTAAACATTGCCGTTGTCGTGACCGTTACCGTCACCGATGCCGAACACCTCGCTATCAGTTGAGATGAGATGGCTGTTATCCTGACCCTTGAACTCAATACCCCAGTTTGCCTGACCGAAGAACTTGAAGTTTACGTCAGTAGCTCTGAGTTGCTTGCCTACGGTGAGTGTAACCTGATATACCTTATCCTTGATTGGAGTGAGACAGACGTCAGAGTCAACACCTGTCCACCAGCCATGATTTATAGCCTCCCAAGTTGGCTTGTTGACACCTTCATTACCGATGATCCAGAGTGCACCAGTACCATCGCCATTCAGTGACATAGGCTCACTTCCATTCATTGTCCAGATGCGGAATGACTTATGGGTGAAGTCTGCCAAAATAGTATATCTGCCGGTAATAGCCTTGAAAGTATAGCTTCCATCCTCTTCTTTCTGGAACCAGTCGCTGTCATAATACCAGTCATCTGGCAGATTATTGCCGTTGATAGTAAGGTTACAGGTAGCACCTTGCTTGATATCACCCACCCAAGTCTTGCCTGCATCAGAATCGGCAAAATCGAGGATAGTAACCGGCAATACATCGGTAGGACCAGCCGTATAGTTCTTGGCATCGAAAGTGACAACTACATCGCTCATATTCTCAGAAGTGAAGTTGAAGTTGCCTGTTTCTCCCAAACTGATATCCTTACCTGTGCTGGAACCGAAGACAAACTTTCCATCCTTCGTTGCAAAATATCCCTTGAAAGTCTTCTTACTGCTAGGAAGAACAGCCTGATAAACAAAGTCGCTTTTCTCTGTCATGTCATATTTAACACCATCAGCACTCACAAACTGCAGATTGTTGAAATGAGGGCGCTTGATATCAAACGACAAGGTCTCTGTATTCGATTTGGTTGATACATTCTGCAGAGTAAGTTGAATGTCCACCTTTCCATCAGGAACATTCTGTGCATAAGGCACTTTCAGTTTGACTGTATATTCACCAGCCTCCTTGGTACGGATGGTAGTTTCATCTACACTCTGCCCACTAAACAGGAGGTTTGCTTTCAAGGTAGAGAGAGCCACGCCTCCATCATCCTTGCAGTTTACTTTCACCTCCACTTCATCACCCATCCATACAGCTGCAGCAGGAGCCGTATAGCTCATCACTGGATTACCGGCAGGAGTAGGCGCACTGTAATCATCTTCGCCGCAAGATGCCATCAGTGGCAGGGCGAGCAACGCCATGATATAATATCTGATATGTTTCATAATGGTCGTATCTTTAATGAATCACTTACTATAGTTTATGGATTACTTATTCCACTTGCAAGAAATCACACCATTAGCAGGAACATTGCAGGTAAAATTATGAGTTCCATCACTGAGATTGATTGACTTAGCCTCATCTCCCTCGTTGATAATGACAGCAGCATAACTACCATCAGGATTAACAAACTCAGCATGTGTAATCTTGCTGTCATTAACGGTGCGGGACGTATTACCAATGCGAACCGCACCAGGAGCAACAACACTAGACATGTGGTTGATGATGTAATAATGAGAATTGTAGCTCAACTGGTTGTAGCCATTCTGATTGATATCAATAGCACCATAGCAGGTCTGGCATCCACCATCCAGGTTAGGTCCCATCTTATTGTCAAGCATCAGATTCCATACAAGCACAGCCTTGCAATACTGGTTTACCGTAGCGAGCGCCACATTCTTCATATCCGCCATCAGTCGTTTACTCAAGTCACGTCCGTTATTCCAGGTTCCGATACTGGTTTCCGAGAATATCAGTTCCTTGTCAGGACGCTGGTTGTGAATATCAGTCAACTCGCTGTTGTTGCCGCCATAATCATGATAAGCAGCACCTACAACCAGCTCTGAGCCCTCAAAGTTATCACCGATAGCATTGTAGAGTTTCACAGGATAATCTTCCTGATCGGCAATCTTGTCATAGTTGTAATTGTGATCGAAGACATAAATCTTGGTCTGCAGGTTATTCTTCTTAAACTGCGCTGCCAATTCCTTTACGAAAGGAGCCTCTTCCTGCCAAGGCATATAGAGAGATGCACAGTTTGCTTTGTTCAATGGCTCATTCTGAGGACTAACAGCATAGATATTGATACCTTTCTCCTTCATCACATTAATAAACTTCACAAAGTACTTGGCATAAACCTCGCGATAATCAGGATTGAGATGACCATCTGTCCATGAATCCTTAGGATTCTTGGTGTTTATATCTGTCACCTTCATCCATTTCGGACAAGTCCAGGGAGCTGCGATAATCTTCAGATTAGGATTGATGGCAAGAATCTCCTTCAATACCGGAATCACATAATCGTTCTCATCGCTATAGAGCGCGAAGTTGCTGATAGGGTCAGATTCGCTGCCCTTCGTGTCGCAATAGGTATACTCAGTACTTGAAAAGTCATTGCATCCCAAAGAGATACGGGCATAACTTACGCCATAACCCTCTGTGGTAGAGTAAATGCGCTTCAAGAGAGCCTGACGCGCCTCTGGAGTCATCTGCATCAGATTATAGCAGGATGAATAAGTGATGGCATAACCGAATCCATCAATCGTCTGATACTTCTTATTTAAATCGAGTTCGATGGTGGTTGGTGCCATAGATACTCCATTATACAACTTTACCTCACCCTGTGCCAATGAATAGACTCCATCGGCTGTGGTAATGAAAGTTTTGGCTGTTCCTTGTGCCGGTACTGGATTTGGTGCCTCACTAGGAGTATCAAAGTCTACAGGATCTGAGAATGAGTTACTGCTGCTGCAAGCTGTCACAGAGAAAGCTGTTGCGCAGACCAGCATCATCAGTTTATTGCTATAGTATTTCATATTCGTTTCTTCTATTATTTGTTAATAACGGTTTGAGTTGAAAGCTATCCAGGTTAGCTTAGTAACCTGGATTCTGCTCTAGATTGGTATTCTGGTCAAGAGCGGTCTGTGGAATTGGCAACAGGTATGAGTTGCCGTCAAACTGTCTTACCTGTCTGATGCGTCCGCTGTCACGGTTGTCTATTCCGTTGAGATATTGCTCCACCTTGTTGTTGCGGCAGAGGTCGAACCAGCGTTCTCCCTCAAAGGCAAGTTCCAGACGGCGCTCATGGAGAACAGCCTCTATCATAGATTCCTTGCTGCCAGTCTTGTCGGATGTCAGTTCCTTCAGTTTGGCACGCTTGCGAATCTGGTTCACGAGTTTCGCACTCTCGGCAAGATTGCCCTTATAGGCTTCTGCCTCAGCCTTCATCAGGATAATATCAGCTAAGCGAACCCAGTAAATATTATTGTATGAAGAGCGTAACTTATACATGAACGGATAGTTGGAAGCCGGATAATAGTTGCTCCAGGTACAGGCATAATATACGATAGCCTGATTCTTACGAACCTCATCACCTTCCTTGTCAAAGTCATTGATGATGTCTCGTGAAGGAGTAATCCACTTTGCCCAGGTAAAGTTATAATCCCAGTTGTCTAACTGACGGCCGTACATCCAGGTTTCCCAGTTTCCGCTACCGGTTGTCCAATGCACCTCCAGAATACCTTCTTTGGTATTGCGTTTCATGCAGTCTTTCGCAGTCTCATCATAGCCCCAAAGAGTTTCATAACTGTCTTCCAGCTCTACACCGGTTGTATTCATCACCTTGTCGGCATAAGCGATTACCTTGTCATAATCCTGCACTTCCTTTTCGGCATAAACCTTGGCAAGCATAGCCTGAGCCACGGTCTTGGTCATCTTGGTGCGGTCGGAATTGTCATTATCCGGTGCATACTGCTCAGCATCCGTCAAGTCGGCAATAATCTGCTCATAACATTCCTTCGGCGTCTTGCGAGGTGGATAATAGGTAGGATATACCTCATTGATATTCTCGGATGTAATGGTCTTGGCGATGGTCGTGATGACAGGGAAAGAACCCCACAGACGAGCCATTCGGAACATCATCAGGGCACGGAAGATTTCGCCCTGTGCCTTATAGGAATGATATTCTGCTTCTGATATCTGACCATTCTCCTTCAATTGCTCAACACCATTAATCAGCACATTTGCCTGTGCGATATCCTCCAGATAGCGGTTCCAGTCACGGCTCAATACCGAGTTGCTGGCATCGATAGAGTTGGTCTCATAAGGTACCACCTCTGCACCGGTAGTTCCGGCATAAGCATTGTCGCTATGTGAATCGCCTATCAGAAGATAGTCGAGATGGGTATGTTCCTGACGGTTGCGGAACAACTCATAAAGCGATTTGAGCTGTGCATCAGCAGCAGCTTTGTCCTTCAATACGGCTGTTGAGGTCTCTGTCTGACCGCCCTGTGTTATTTCTGATGGCTCTGATAATGGCTCGTAGTCGAGAGAGCAACTTGCCAAAGAGAACATTGCGATGCCACCGAGCGCCAATGTCTTGATTGCATGATATGTTTTCATTGTTGTCGATGTTTAGAATTCAACTTTTACACCTAATACTACACTCTTATTGAGTGGATATGTACCCCAGTCGATGCCCTGCACACTACCACTGTTGCCATACTGGTTAACCTCCGGATCCATACCTGAATAGTCGGTCAGGGTAAGCAGGTTGGTTGCTGATACGTATGGCTGCAGACGGGTCAGACCGAAGCGTGAAATCAGCTTGCGAGGCACATCGTAAGAGAGAGAAATATCCTTTACTCGGAGATAACTGCCATCTTCTACGAAGTAGGTTGAGTTGCGGATATCCCACTTAGCCTTTGGCACATCGGTAATCTGACCAGGAACTCTCCAGCGAGCAAGCACCTTGGTGCTTTGGTTCTTACCATCATACATTCCTTCGGTTTCCATACGCGAAACGTTGTAGATATCGTTGCCATAGCTTCCCTGGATAAGAATACTGAGATTCAAGCCTTTATAAGAGAAGGTATTGGTCAAACCGAAGGTGAAGTCTGGGTTCGGATCACCGATATAAGTACGGTCACTGGCTGATACCAGACCATCACCGGTCACGTCCTTATACTTCATATCACCGGTCTCGGGATCCACACCTTCTGCTACATATCCCCAGAAACTGCCCAATGGCTTACCTGGCGTATTGCGAACCACCTGTTCGTTGACGAAATCGGTGGTCGTGGCTTCATAATATACCTGAGTCAGAGACAGGCTCTCCAACTTATTCTTGTTGAATGAGATGTTGAAATCTGTATTCCACTTCAAGGCGCCTGTCAGATTCTGTGAAGAGATGGCAAACTCCCAGCCTTTGTTGATCATCGAACCGCCATTATAGGTCAGGTTACTTGCAGCAGCACTACCTGCCGGCAAGGTGATATTCATCAACATATCCTTGGTCTTCTTATAATAGTAATCAGCATAGAAGGTGAGGCGGTTGCCCAGTACGGTCAAGTCGAGACCGATATTGGTCTGGGTTGTTGTTTCCCAAGTCAACTCAGGATTGCTCAGGTTGCCCTGTGAGAAAGTAGGAGTAGCATTGGCATCATTTCCCTCGCCAAACCACTGCACACGATTGATGTTATATCTTGCCAGATAGCTGTAATCGCCCAGACCGCTCTGGTTACCGGTCTGTCCCCAGCCTCCACGAATCTTCAAGTCGTCAATCCACTTGATATCTTTCATGAATTTCTCATTGCTTACGCGCCAGGCACCAGAGAATGATGGGAAGTAACCCCAACGGTGATGCGGTGCCAACTTGGAAGAACCATCGGCACGCATATTGGCGGTTACCATATAGGTATCATTCCAGTTGTACTGCAAACGGGCGAAAGTAGAGAGAATAGCCCAATCAGAAGCTGACGAACCGGTTCCTGTCCAGGAAATCTTGTTGGCTGCATTCAAGGTTGGGAACAGATCGTTGGCATAGTTGCTACCATTGATATAGTTCTGGCTCCACTTGCTCTGTGTCCAGGAACTACCAGCCATCGCATCCAGACTGTGCTTTCCGAATGCCTTCTTATAGTTTAATACATTGTCCCATACGATAACGCTGCTGATGTTTCTACCATCATATCCTGTACCGAATTCCTGACGGCCGATGGTGGTAGATATCGGGTCAAGGAAGTTGGTGGTTGTTCCTTGTGTACGGTCGAACGAGAGAGATGTGTTATAAGTCAGTTCAGGCATAAAGGTGACAGTAGCCTTTCCGGTTGCAAGCAATCGGTTGTAGGCAGACTTATTATTCTGAGTACGGGCGATATTCTCTGCTGGCGAGGTAATGTTCACGCCATAGAAGTTGTTGTAGAACTGGCTAGGATTCTCCGGGTTCCATACCGGTGCATAGGTTGGCGTATTGACGATAGCGGTTACTACGCCGCCTCGGTTAGAACCGGCACCCGAAATGATACCTGTACCCTTGTTGGTATAATCAGAATAAGTTACACTGGCATTGAGTCGCAACCACTTACGTATATCGTTCTCTACAGATGCTCGGAAGTTGTAACGCTGATAGCTTGACTTCTTGATGACGCCATTTTCGCCTGTATAGCCACCCGAGATAAAGTATCTCAGTTTATCGGTACCATTGGTGATAGAGAGCTGATAATCCTGTACATTACCCGTACGGAACACCTCGTCTTTCCAGTCGGTCTGGTCTTTCAAGCCTTCTGGCAGTTTCACCAGACCTATCTCATCCATAAGTTCCTTATACTGAGCCGCATTGAGAGATTCCTGGTTGTCACGTACAGTATTAAATGCATAATGTGCATTCAGAGATACCTTGGCTACGCCAGCCTTACCCTGCTTTGTACCTATAATTATGACACCATTGGCTGCACGTGATCCATAGATTGCAGCTGAAGAGGCATCCTTCAACACCTGGATATTATCAATATCATCAGCTGCCAGGAAGTCGATATTGGTCATTGGCACACCATCTACTACATAGAGCGGATCATTACTACCATTTAAAGAGGTGGTACCACGCACACGTATGGTTGGTGAAGCACCTGGCTGACCGTTGGCTTGCGAAATCTGCAAACCGGCTGCCTTTCCCTGCATACCTGCTGCGGCAGATACGATAGGACGAGTATCAAGGTCTTTGGCTGACACACTGGATACGGCAGTAGTTACATCCTTACGCTTGACAGAGCCATAACCGATAGCCACCACTTCGTTGAGCATATTAGACTCCTCTTCGAGCATAATCTGTACGCCGTTAGAAGCTTTCACTTCCTTATTCTTATAACCTATATAAGAAATTTTGAGTCTGGCACCTGGCTGTACTTCGATGGTGAAGTGACCATCCAGGTCTGTAGCAACACCATTTTTGGTGCCATTCTCCAGAACCGAAGCTCCGATAACGGGTTCATTGGTATTGTCGATTACAGTACCCGTAATCTTCACCTTCTGTCCCCAAGCTGTCGCCGAGACCATTAGGACGAGTGCTGAGGCTGCTAGTCCTCTCAACACCGCATTACTTTTTGATTTTCTCATAATTTAAACTTTAGTTATTCTCATTTATGTTTAAAATTGTTGTCTGATAGTCGGGAACCCATCCATGATTGGTTTCCGTTTGCAAAAGTATATAAAATGTCTGATATTTGTTGGTTGATTAAATAATTAAGTGGTAAAAATGACCACCTGTTTTTATAATTGCATTTGATTATCAGGACTTTACATTTTTCATAGTTCTAAAAATAAGTGGTAGATTTATAATGGTAAAAGGTACAATTATAGAAGAAAAAAACTGTTTTCTGATGATTCAGCCAGAAAATTTATGCAGGCAATTCAACAAATGAGTTGTAATATAAACAATCCCGATTTATCTCTTCACTCTTCACCTTCTCGCCCGTACCCCCTCTGTTTATCGGGGTTTCGGGAGGTGAAGAGTTTTCTTTATCTCTTCACCCACTCTTCACCCCTCTTCACCCATATAGAAATATACTATACGCAATATGGGAAGAAAAAAAGAGGAAAAAGCCCCCGAAACGTAATAGCTCCGGGGGCATTTTGTTCAGCAGCAAACGCCAGCATATAACTTATCTATAGGGAATATCAAATCCCAATTTTTTCCCCAAACGATATTTCCAAACTCTATCTTGAACTTTTTGAATTTGTTTTCATTCAAGTAAGAGTTATATTGCGGATGTGGGTGATTTCTAATAAAAGCCCCAACATCTATCGTCTTAACAGTGTCATCATTAAAGTGTAATTCAACTTTTAATGGTGCCACATATCTTGCAGAAACAATACTTAAGTTCATAATTTCTTCGTTATTTTAGTTGAACGTATTCTTTTCTTATAAATAAAGAAGTTTACCCATTTATCAACTATATTCTTATAGTACTTCTTCACAAAGGCCTCTGCTGTAGCAGCATCCTTCTCACTTAAAGGTGGTATCTTGCTAGAAGTTCTTCTGTGAATTTCAACAAGTTCACCATTTTCTAATATTATCTCGAAAATAGCTTCATGTTCATCCTTCATTACATGAACGTGTATCGGTTCATGCTCATTCGAATAGAACAGAAAGATAAATCCGAAGTATTCAAATATCTTTGGCATCGCAACCTCCTTTTTTAACCTATCTTGATTGCAAAGTTACGACTTTATTTTGAAAGTACAAAGAAAACAGGAGAAAAGTTTCGGAAAAAATGTTGTGGATGTTCATGAACTTACCTATCAACATGATACCTAGAAAGCAGAAACAGCCCCCGAAGCGTAATAGCTCCGGGGCTGTTTATTTTGCCCCCAGACATCAAATGTGATGCCTGGGGGACGATAGAGTAACAGGGGATAGTCGGCCCATGGGGGGCCATTTCCATGACGCTAACCACTGGCTTGATAAAATTTCACACCACGTTTTGTTATTATATTTTACCAAGAAATTATTGAATACTGATTGGCATCAGACTGACCACCAGACACACGAACGTGATAAACACTACGCCGAGAATGAGGCAGATATAGAAACGCCCTCTCCTGATGAAATCACCCAGGCTGAAATGATACATCGGGTGATCATCAAGATAGGTCCTGTATTCCCTCACCATGACATTAATCATGATGCCAACATAAATGAGGAGAAACAAAGCTACTATCAGGATAGCCTGTTCTTCTTAGGCAAATGAATCTGTTATACTTTTCATGGTGCAAATATAGTGTTTTTCTTTGAAACAAGGTGTCGCATTCCCCCACAATGGTGTCGCATTCCTACAAAAAAGGTGTCTCCTTCGTGGGGGAAGGAGACACCTAGTACATACTTTTTATAACCAGCCATCGTGACACTTCATATCGCCGGTTCATCCACTTCATGTGCAGACGGGTAATACCCAGGTTGAGGATATTGACGAGCATAAATAGGAAACAGGTGAACTGCAATAAATATAATGTATCCATTTCGTTCTTATTTTTGTATTTGGCATCTGCCAAGATTACAGTTTAATCGTCTTAATATGCATGCAAAAGTACATTTTTTATTTTGAAATGAGGGTAGAAAAAGGAAAAAGTGATTTTTAAAAAGAAAAAAATGGTTTTATTTATCGGGGACAGCTGACGAGTGAAACAAGAACAGCAGACTGGAGAAACTAGAACAGCAGACTAGCGGTAGGAAGAACAGTGGGCTGTCTGAGCCAAACAGCGAACGAAAACCGGTTTGCCAGGTTTTTAAATAACCAAAATATAACACCGTTTACGGCTGATATCAGAAAAGAAGAAAAATTGATTTTACTCTTTACCCAATCGCTTGGAATGCCTTTATATAAAGGGGATTCGAGCTATCGGATGAAGAGTTTTGGGCTATTCCATTGCCTCATATCCTTTGTTCTGAACCAACTTGCCATTGAAGGCAAGGCTTCGCTGAGGTATCGGGAAGACGATGGAAGAGGACGAGAGAGCGGACTGAACAGAACGGCAAAGATGCGAGGACTTGAGGAACTTGCCGAAACGGATAAGGTCCTGACGGTGACAAGTCTCGCCCGCCAGCACAACCTGACGGTCTTCCAGAATATTGGCAAGCGAAGACTTGCGCGCAGGCAAACCGGCATGCGCACGAACCATATTATACTCTGCCCTGCCATCCCCATCGTTGCGCTCCATCGCCTCAGCCTTCATCAGCAAAACATCAGCATAACGGAAACGGAAAAGAGGTTTGGCTGGTCGGGAATGCAGAACAGAATCAGCCTCATCCATCACCAGTGCATCCTTCGGCATCAGATAACGCGCAGAACTGTTGAAGATTTCATCCTCCTCTAAACTGCAACCTTCATCAGCCAATCTGTTGCAATAGAAGATACAGGTTTCCCAAGCATTCAATATTCTGCTGCGGTTCTCACTCGCCTTGCCGCCCGTAATGAGCGAGGCGCCATCGGCAGTACGCACCATAAATTCCAGGTCCCTACCCTTCGGACGCTTCCTGTAACCCTGCGCCCAATCGTTATACATATAGATTTCAGCATTCAGCGCCAGTTTAGCCAGCAGGAAGTTGACCACAGGCTGCGTGATGCGTCCATAATGAGAGCCTTCCTCCAAACTGGACGTCTGAGGTAGATAAGGCAACACCTGCTGCAATTCACTGAAGATGAAATGGAAGATTTCGCTCCGTTCGCTCTGAGCCGACAGCTTTTCATCGGTAACCGAAGAGCCCGATGCCGGTTCATAGATGAGTGATTCTGCCGAAGACAGGAGTACCGGAATCCTGCCATACAAATCCATCGCCTCATAATACATCATGGCTCTGATGGCACGCACCTCAGCCTTGAACTGCACCTTCTGGTTATCGGTAAGCCGTACTGACTGTAAATCAATCATATCCAGCGATTTGTTGCACATGCCGATAGCCCGATAAAGATATTGCCAGAAAGAATAAAGCTGTTCATCATCAGGAGAAAGAGAAAGCAGACTGTCCAGACGCTGAATATCGCAGATGCCTTCCCCATCTATCGTTCCACCCATAAAATCATACAAAGGAGCTATGGTCGTATCAAATATTTCAGACGCAGAACCATTGCTGCCACCCCCATCGAGCTGATCCTTAGGATGCTCATTCAAGCACGATGAGAATGCCAACAGGGTCAGGAAAGAGATGACCCACGTGAACAAATGTGAAATATATCGTCTCATAACCATATCACATGAAGTTTAGGTTTCAAACTGTCAAGACTGCGAATAACAGCAATCCGACTGCAAATATAAGAAAAAAGAATGATAAAAGGACACAAATATAGTAAAAATCTACGTAAATTTTGCGGGATTAAAATTTATTTGTACCTTTGCACCCGGTTAGCAGAGAGCTAACTAAGGGGTGCTACCGCCGGAAAAGAGAAAAAAGCGGATGCTGAGAATATACCCATCGACCTGAACCAGGTAATGCTGGCGTAGGAAAATAAGGCACATTCCCCCCTTATATGATGTTTTTAATTTAAATAAATGAAAAGATTCAACGGGATCGCACTCAGTGTAGCGTTTTGCTCTTTGGCAAGCCAGGCTGCACTGGCACAGACAAAAATCGACACCTTGAAGGTGCAGAATTTGAATGAAGTGATTGTAAAAGGCGTACGTGCCGCAAAGGAAGCTCCATACGCCGTGGCTAACATCAGGAAATCAGAACTCAAACAATTCTCTTGCTCAGGTCAGGAATTGCCATTTCTCCTTTCTCGTACACCGGGCATCCTCGCCTGGAGTGAGAACGGTATCGGCACCGGTACTACCTATATGCGCATTCGTGGCGCTGCCGGAAGCCGCATCAATGTAACACTCGACGGAGTGGCTCTCAACTCACCGGAAGACCAGACCGTTTTCTGGGCTAACATGAACAGTTATTCTTCGCTCCTGGGCAGCATCCAGGTACAGCGCGGCGTAGGTTCTTCTACCAATGGCGACGGTGCCTTCGGTGGAAGCATCTCTATGGCTACAGCTGCTCCTTCGCTCACCCCTACTGCAGAAGTTACCGGTTCTTTCGGTTCTTACAATACCTATCATACAGGCGCCAGCTTCTCTACAGGTCTGCTCGGCAAGCATCTGATTTTTGACGGTGCTTATCACGAGACAGCTACCGACGGTTATGTAGACGGCACAGCAGGCCGCTCAGGTTCTTACTATGGCGGACTGACCTGGCTGAGCGATAACTTCAAGGTAAGCTACAAGAACATCGGCAACTTCGAGAAGACCGGTCAGGCTTGGAACGGTGTGCTGGGCGGAGATTACAACTCTAACTTCAGCCTCCTTCAGGATGGCATCCGCACTTATAAAGATATGTATAAGGCAGGTCTGGATAAGTTTAACGTGCTGACAGGCGATATGGTTCGCAACGACAAGGGCGATTATACCATCACTCCTTATACCCTGCGCGACGGAAGCAAATGGGACAAGACTACTGATAACTTCTATCAGAACCACAACATCCTTTCGGCTACCTGGACACCTGGCAGCCACTGGAGCCACAGCCTCTCACTGCATTATACCTATGGCTACGGCTACTACAAGGAGTTTAAGAACAACGCCAAGTTTGCCAAGTTCGGACTCATCTACAAGGATGCAGAGGGCAACAAGGTTAAGAAGTCAGACTTCATCCGCAAGAAGGGACTCACCCAGCATACCTACGGCATGGTATACAATACCAACTACAAGGATGAGCACTGGGATGTTATCGGCGGATTGAACCTGCAGCAGTTCCGCGGCAACCACTGGGGATACCTTACTTATATCGCCAACCAGGATGCCGAGAAGAAATTCTTCGACAGCAACGGGCAGTATAAGTACTATGATTCTGATGCCCACAAGTATGACTACAGCGCCTTCGTCAAGGCAAGCTATCGCTTTGCAGACTACTGGAATGCCTTCGCTGACCTGCAGTATCGCCGTGTAGAATACAAGACCGACGGTATCAACGATAAATTTATCGCCCAGGCAGATGGCAGCTACAAGAACCAGGAGCTGAACATCAACGAGAAGTACAACTTCTTCAATCCTAAGGCAGGTATCAGCTTCAACAAGGATGGCCACAAGGCATACGCATCTGTAGCCTACAGCAACCGCGAGCCAGAGCGCAACAACTTTACCGACAACTTCAACTATCCATTCCCTAAAGAGGAGAAGTTGCTCGATGTAGAGTTCGGCTATCAGTATCAGGGCGACAACTGGCATGCAGGCGCCAACTTCTACTATATGGATTATGACAACCAGCTGGCTCAGACTGGACAGTTGAGTGACATCGGCGAGGCGCTGACCACCAACATCAAGGATTCTTACCGTATGGGCGTAGAGCTGACAGCCGGCTGGGCACCATTGTCATGGTTGTCTGTAGAAGGAAATGCCGCTTTGAGCAAGAACAAGATTAAGGACTTTGATGAGTATGTAAGCAACTGGGAAGATGATAAGAAGCCAGGCGTAGTACATTACGACAACTCAACCCTGTCTTATTCTCCATCAGCTATCCTGAACGGATTCATCGACATCCACTATGCCGGTTTCTCTGCTACCTGGCACACCAACTTTGTAAGTCGCCAGTATATTACCAACACAGAAGACCGCGACTTCTCACTGCCATGCTATTCACAGAGCGACCTGAGCCTGAACTACAGTGCTAAGGTAACCAAGGCACTCGGCATCAAGGAGATAAGCTTCGGTGTAGACATCAACAATATCTTCAACCGCCACTATGCAGCCAGCGCATTCACCTGGGGCAATGCTATCGGTTACGGATATACATTGGACAACCGATTCAAGCAGATAGCCTACATCCCGATGGCAGATACCACCTGGATGACGCATCTTACATTGAAGTTCTAATCAGAAATCATCATGATGGATTATATTGCATCACATGGTTTAGACATCTTTACCACGGTACTCGGACTGGTTTATATCCTGTTGGAGTACCGTGCCAGTATCTGGCTTTGGCTGGTAGGCATCATCATGCCTGCCCTGGACGTATGGCTCTATTGGAGTCATGGTCTTTACGGCGATGCGGGTATGGCGGTCTACTATACGATAGCCGGTATATATGGTTATGCCGTATGGAAATATGGCAAGAAGCACAACCAGAAGGAGAAAGAAGAACTTCCGATTACCTATATGAAGAAATCGCTCTATCTGCCTACTCTCCTGTTCTTCCTGGCAGCCTGGGGTATCACCTATTATATACTGATAACTTTCACCAACTCTACAGTTCCTCTGCAAGACAGTTTCACCAATGCCCTGAGCTTTGTGGGGCTCTGGGCGCTGGCACGCAAATATATCGAGCAGTGGTTCTTCTGGATTATCGTAGATGCCGTTTGCTTCTATCTCTATATCGTCAAAGGTATCCCATTCAAGGCAGGACTTTACGGTCTCTACGTCATCATCGCCGTAGCCGGATACTTTAAATGGAAGAAGATGATGATAAAAAAGAGTTGATAGTTAATAGTTCAGATATTATAGACGGAAAAAGGAAGCCAAGGCAAAAACAAACTTGCCAGGCTTCCTTTATTTCATTTATATAAACAAGAACCACTATACCAAGGTTCCGCGCTTAAACTTATCCTATCAGCGAAAAGCACATCCTTTATGCCCTTTTCACCTTTAATCCGTTTTCGATACTAACCAGTTCATCGCTGAATCCAGCATCAATCTTCAGTCTTTCTTCCACTTTTGAACAACTGTGGATAACTGTGCTATGATCACGATTACCAACGAGTTTGCCGATTCTCGAAGCAGGCATTTTGGTATATTTCTGTGCCAGATACATCGTTACCTGTCTTGCCACGACATAATCACGCTTACGGCTCTTGCTGTTCACGGCAGTAACCGTCACATTATAATGATGGCAAACCGTTTCAACAATATCATCGATGGTGAGCGGCTTATCATCCACCTTCACCGCACGCTTGATGACGCGTTCGGCAAGACGGATATCAATGCTGCTGTTATAAACAATGCTGTAAGCCAGAAGACCATTGATGGCTCCCTGCAAATCGCGCACACTTCCGTTACAGGTCTGGGCGATGAAAGAGATGACATCTACCGGAATCTTCAAACCGTCACGACGAATCTTATTGCTCAGGATATCCACACACAACTGGATATTCGGCTTCTCCAACTCGCAGACCAGACCGCAAGAGAAACGGGTGAGCAGACGGTCTGGCATATCCTTCAACTCTACCGGAGGGCGGTCGCACGCCAGGATAATACGCTTTCCATTGCGGAAAAGGTGGTTGAAGATATGGAAGAAGGTATTCAGCGTCTTTGCCTTACCAGCCCACTCCTGGATATCATCCACAATCAGCATATCGATAGACTGATAGAAGTTGATGAAATCATTGCTCGCATTATGGAGCACGGCATCAGTATACTGGGTCTGGAAAAGACGGGCACTCACATAGAGCACACGCTTCTGAGGATACATCTGCTTCGCTTTCAGACCGATGGCATTCACCAGATGCGTCTTACCGCTACCCGAAGGTCCGTAAATGAACATTGGGTTAAACTGGGTGGTATTGGGATGCTCGGCAATAGACAATCCTACGGAACGAGGCAGCTTATTACTGTCACCCTCCATATAATTGTTGAAAGTAAGCTTCGGGTCTAACTGTGTATCAATGTCTTCCTGCTGCTGGGGAGCGGCAGGCTGGGCAGCCGTCTGCTGGGCACGCTCACGAGTTTGCTTTGCCATATCAGCATCGTCTGGATCTGCCTCTATATCTTGAGAAAGCTTATGCTCCTTATCGGTTACAACACGATAAGTGAGACGGATTCCTTCACCAAAATTACGATGCAGCACCTTACTTAACAAGTCAACGAAGTTCTGTTCCAAGTACTCGTATACGAACGGACTCGGAACCTGCACCAACAAAGTCTTTGTCGACGGCTTGTACGATTCAAAGACGATTGGCTTGAACCATGTGTTATATTGCTGCTCTGTTACACTGTCCTTTATGAGCAAAAGACTGTTGTCCCAGAGGGCTTTTGGACTTGCTAACAT